>JGI12316J15310_10000017_pt3 | contig 2057770 bp, 1931 predicted proteins | sample MarCyaLeptolynsp_FD_15310 | JGI IMG/M metagenome (IMG submission 15310)
GTTGCGGTTGGCCTGCGTTTTCTGAACAGCTAAACTACAGACTTGAAACTGAAACGGAAGGATAATGTTGCGGTTGGCCTGCGTTTTCTGAACAGCTAAACTGGATGTCGGCTCAAATTCCTGATTATAAACGGAATTTGAGCCGATTCAGTTTCAAAAAAATACGCCGCAAATTCAAAAAAGCGCCAATTGACTGGGATTCTTTCTGCTCTTCTGCCGACCTTGGTCGGAAAATCGAATGATGTTTTCATATTGCCGATCGGTAAACTGGAATATGAAGACATCACCGCGCTCCGGAAGATTGTGCTCGATGCGCCGGGCATAGGCATCAAATTGCTCTTTGCCTGAACAGAACCGAATATAATTCGAAAACTGACTCATTTCAAAACCTTCATCCAGCAAAAACATACGAAAGTCATGCGCCGCTTTTCGCTGTTTTTTCGTTTCGACCGGCAGATCAAATGTAACCAGTATCCACATCAGTCTGTAGGCGGATAAATAGCTGGGACCGCCCGTTTCTCCATTCCTTGACGTGTAAAATGAGTTCACTGCGCATTCTCAAGACCTAGAGAAGCCAAAACCAGAGCGGATGGCGGTTGAGGAAGATCAAGCTGCAAGATTCCCGTGGTGAAGCTGGTGGCAAGCGAATGGACCAGACGTGAGGCCTGTGTAGACAGTGGGCTGATACCCTCGGATGTATCCAGATCAAGGGCCCCCAGCTTTGCGAACTGCTGCTTCGTTTCGCTGTCCACCTCCGACATTCCGGATGCGACAAGATTGAACGCCATCCGATCAACCAGTGGGCGATATGGTTCCATCAAATCGTCCGCCAGTGCAAAAGCATTGGTTTGATTGGCGTGATGGATCCCAAGCGTCGGATGAAGACCGGACGCACATATGGCTCGCGATATGATAGCCCGCAGTACCGTGTAGCCATAATTCAGCAGGCTGTTAACGCCGTGACCATTGCGATCACGCCGGAACTCCTCACCCATCAATAAAGGCCAGTAGCGCCTTGCCGCCTGCGCTTCAAGATTATCCGGATCGCCCGACCGCACCTTTTTCGCCAATGCTTCAAAAGCTCCCGCCTCCTGTCCAATCGAGCGCAACACCGCGCCCTACGTGCGGATTTTCGCTGCAACAAGCCTTTGCCAAGCCTGTTTCTTAAGCGGGAGTTTCGCATCGATCTGGGCGCGCATCCGGGCACCCTGCAGATGATGTCCCTCCAATGGCCAGAGGCAGGTCACCGGAGCGTGGTTTCGTGCGCAAATCACCACAGGAACATTGCGCTCCGACAGCCGTACGAAGACATTATTAGACCAGGTCAAACCGTGAGCGTGGGTGATGAGACCTGCGATGTCGTCCAGAGCGATCCGCCCGAGTTCCGCGCGGTCCTTGCTGATGGTGAGGAATCCGCGATAGACGGACAGGTGCAAATCCTCGCTTGAGATATCCACGATGCGCTCCATCGAAACAATCTACCATGGATTGCAATTCCGGGATCGGCAACCTTAACAAATGGTTAATGGCAGGCTCTCAGTTGCGTGGTCCGGGATCGAAGATCTGGCCGAGTTCGTCGACGCGACACTGCCGAGCTTGCAGTTTTTTCAAGCCGCCGGCTGTCGGCGACACGTATTTGAACGGATCCGCCTTGTCAGCATCTCTTGATTTCAGCGCTCCAGCTTCATGGTGAGCGGCCAATGTGATCTGGCCGTTGCTACCAAACTTGACCACCCGACAAATCTGCCGCTCACCATCCCGTTCGATCGCGACCATGTCATTTTGGTGCAGACTCAGTACCTTTTTGGCGATTGGGCATGCATTCCGAACAGTGGAAGACCAGTCAGGTTGATGCGCATCGAATGTCGAAACCACCTCCGCAACCCACTTTCCGTCCGGCAGTTGCCAAACGTCAAAGCGATGGTTGGAGTCGCCCTTGTATCCCTTGTAGGCTCTTCCCGAACGGTCACGTATCGCGATCACTTGAAGCGGCTCCACAATACGAACACGCCGCAGTCCCTTGTAAGGATTGACCGATCCGTTCAATCGGTCCGCTCGGCTGAGCGCGCGAAGTGAATTTTCAAACGCTTTGCCTGACAGACCGCGCGTTGCCTGCCGAAGCGTTTCGCGCAGATGCACGTCTCTAATTGCCGCAAGATCCTTTTCCGATCTGAAAGAACCAAGCGGAACCCGGTGCACGACAAGCGCGCTGCCCTTTGCATCGGTCTCACCGGTTAGTCCGTAAGCTGTATCATTGTGCAGCCGGCCGGCTGTCTGGCTCCTGCCGCTGGCATCCCCACTGCGTGAAACCGTTCCATGATCCGGTTTGTGACTCACCACAGACCCGATGATCCTATCACGCAGTTGGTCCCGAAAGCCCGGCCAGGGCTCCGGGATTGTCGAAAGAACCCTCACAGTGCCTTGTCTCTCGATCTCTTCTGCAGCCGAGGCAATTTTCTGAATCAATGAACGGCTCGTGCAGGCGATGACAAATGCATCGATTGCGTGGTGACGGTGGTCTTTCCGGTTTTTCGGTTTGACTGGATTGGAACCGGTTATGTTGTGATCGTACAAAATATCGTTGAGAGCCCATTTACGGCGCAGCATCTCCGTCATCCTGCCCCGCAAGGCCCGTATCCTGTTGTGATGGCGCAAAACACCTACGGCATCCGCCTGCTCTGCCGGGTAGAGTGCGGCAAGATAGGACAACGCCATACGCGAGACATATTGCATGTCGGTGAGTTGCCGCGCTGCGAAATCTCCCTTCGCAGCGTGGTGTTCCATCGCGCCGCGGGCAAAACGCCATTGTTTGTTTTTCGGCAGGTTCGCAACACGCGACAGGATTTCATCATAACTGTCGTTCCATTCACCGACATCGGCCGGAGCCCGGTTTCGTTTCACGCGGTTGGCGTGTGCGAAACAAAGCAGTTTGTTTCCCTGGCCGTCATCCAGAGTTTTTGAATAGGGCAAAATATGATCGACATCGACTTCGGAAGAAAATATCTGGTGAACACTGATTGGTTCACCCGAATAGACACAAATTCGGTTCAAAGGCTGGTTCGGGTTGAGTTCTTCCCACAATTTCAAGCGCAATCGGTTATATCCGGTGTCCGGCTGACCAAGTTCAATCAATTTATCGGATCGCCTCTGCGCGTCCCGGGTGTTCTTGCCAATGGTTTGGTTCACCTCGTCTCTCTGGCGGTCCGTGAGCTTCAGTTCTCTTCCAAGTTCAATTGAAATGTAATCTGGGAGACCATGCTTTCGGAGGATTGCATTGACCACGCGACGAAGTTGATTCAGTGCGATGTGAACCGTGGGATTGGTAATTCGGCCCATATGCCGATCATAAATCGGATCCCTGTCATCGGGCGGATCGCTGATCGACCCCTCTCCGGGTGGAATATGGCGAGTCAGCACTTCCTGATATTTGGGCAGGTATTTGGCGGCCTTGCGATCCGGATCGTCCTGAGCATTGGTGCGACCGTAGACTTTCTGCGCTGCCGCAGCCTCGGTGACGACATGGCCGTCACCATCGGTATCGCGTTTCAACACGTCAAGCAGGTTCGTAAGCGCTGACTGTCCCAACCGGCCATAGCCTTCCGGAAGAGAGACCTTCATTACTGCATCTGCACGGTCACCGTGCAATCCTGCCTGTTCTTCAAGCCATTCGCGCAATGCATCTGGATCAACCTCGTCACGCAGTTGCTCAATTATGGTCCACTGATCCGCGATCGATTTGGTGGCCCAACCCGGGCCAAAGCAATCCTTGTGGGAGAGCGCAGCGGTGACAACGTCCCCTTCCAGCTTTGTACGGTTATCCGTCTCCTTATTGAAGTGATACTCCGGACCCAATTTCAACAGTTTACGAAGGCTGGAAAAGCTCGCGGTCTTCGCTCCACGCAGTTTGAGAACAAGAATGTCCCGCTGGTCTTTCGTCAATTTGACCGGATTCTGATCTGCTCCAATCAGCGCCAGTTCATTGACTTCCTTGTAGAGCCGAAACTGCTGAAACAACGGATGGGCTTTGGGCAGCCGCGTCTCAGCTGGATTGTAACTGCATTTGCCAACCTTCGGCGCCAGCAGCGGGCGTTGAAATAGGATCGTGTGTCGCAGCGCAGCGATATTCTTGTCGGTCAGGATTGACGGATGATAGGCGGCCTGCGCCTTCATGATTGCGTCGAACTCATCTTCCAGTTCTGCGCGGGTCGGATAGAAAACATACCCCTCACCCCGGGCGTCGGGATCGGCATCAAACTCCGCCATCGCTTCGGGTCGCAGACGTGTCCGTACGGAGTGGCCGGCAAGGCGTCGCATGTGAAGGAATTCGCCAAAAGTTCGGGCACCTATGGTGCTCATTGCAGAATGAAGCCGTGATACACCTACCGCTATCTTTCCAGCCTCGTTGTCGCGACTGTCGGTCTTGCGATTGGACTTGAAGCCACGCCGCTGGTTCATCTGAAAGAGCACCCAGCCAAGTTCATGAGGCGACAATGCTTCATCAAGCGCCCGCGACCGCAGGGCATAGATACCATTCGAAAGATCACCGCCCCTGCCGTCGTCAGTGTCATGTTTGAGTTTTTCACGTTTCATCCTGTTCCCGGGCATGAGCCCCATCCCGGTCAGTTCACCAAGCAGCCGCGATTTGCGTCTGAGCCGCCGGTCGCGCTGCCGACGCATGGCGCGCGCCTGACGCCGCGCCACCGCGAGGGATTCTTTTGATTTCGCGTCACGGCCGGCCATGTCAGAGGCCGAGAATATCCGCGTGCCGATGTCGACGATACGTCCCTTCTGTGCCTTTCCTGACGCGTCGTCCATCTCGATCAGGCACCAACCCAGCGAGTTGGTTCCCAAATCGATTCCGAGTGTCGTCAGTTTGGTCACTATCCCACCTATGTATCTCAATCGTTGTAAGGGAACTGCTAAGGAGTTTGACATCAGGTTGCAGTCTTGCCAATATGCAACTGTTCAGAAAACGCAGTCCAGCCGTTAACAAGCTGAGATATGCACCAGATAAGGCGCTCGCTTCGGCGGGCGCTTTTTCGATGCGCAGTGCCTGGCGCCGGTTTTGACAACAGATCCATTTCAGACTTTGCGCTCGCACGGCGACAATGCCATGATCGTTCGACATTCGAACGCAGGGAGGCGCAGCGATGGGAACCACAGTCTCACAGGCAGAACTTGATGCCGGACGCGGTTATGAAACGCTCTTTGTCCCCGCCCTTTTCGCGCCGTGGACAGGGCCTATGATCGAGGCGGCCGGGGTAGTGGAAGGCGCCCATGTGCTGGATGTCGCCTGCGGATCGGGCGTGCTGGCGCGGCAGGCCCTGCTGCGCACCGGCACCACCGGACGCGTGGTCGGCGTCGATCCGGCAACCGGCATGCTGGCGGCGGCCGAAGAGGTGGAACCGGCGATCGAATGGCGGCGCGGCAGTGCCGAAGCGCTCGAATTCGACGACGGCACATTTGACTGCGTGGCCTCCCAGTTCGGCATGATGTTCTTTCAGGATCGCCCGAAGGCCGCGGCGGAAATGGCCCGCGTGATGCGACCGGAGGGCCGGTTGGCCATCGCCGTGTGGGACTCCATCGACAACAACCCCGCCTATGGCGCGGTCATCGACCTGCTGGACGCGGAAGTTAGCCAAGCGGCAGCAGACGCGCTCCGGCTGCCCTATTGTCTGGGTGATCCGGCCGACGTGACATCGGCGCTCGAACAGGCCGGATTGAGCGCAATCGCCGTTGAAACCCGGAGCGAACAGGCGGGCTTTGCCGACGCGCGCACCATGGTGGAGGCCGAATTGCGCGGGTGGCTGCCGCTTTTCGACATCCATCTCGACGAAGACCAGATTGCCGATGTTCTGGGGAAATCGGAACGAGCGCTCGCCTCGTTCATCGGCCCCTCGGGCAAGATTGCGTTCCCGACATCCGCCCACATTGTGACGGCGCGAAAGAGTCAATAGGGCGCAATTGAGAGCGCGCTTTGAACGGTGTCCGCATACCTGCGAAAGGCACTTTGCCTGAATGGTCGGGTTTTATGCCACAAGCGGCGCGGACCCCAATGGAGGACGGGATGCCTGCATCATCGAAGAAAGACCGGATCCGCACGCTGCTCAAGAGCATCGAAACCGGCGACCCGGAACCGGTCTCCGTCGTGAATGAAGCCAAATATATTCAGCACAATCCCCAAACCCATGAGGGCAGCGAAGGGCTGGCGGTTCTGTTCAAACGGCTGTCCGAAACCCATCCCCGGGTCAATATCGTGCGGGCGTTCGAGGATGGGGATCATGTGTTCGCGCACACGGAGTATGATTTTTCCCGGCGCAATATCGGCTTCGAAGTGTTTCGCTTCGAAGACGGCCGGGCGGTGGAACACTGGGACAACATCCAGCCAAGACAAGGTCCCAATGCCTCCGGACGCAGCATGGTGGACGGACCGACCGAGGCCGGCGACCGCTCATTGACGGAAGCCAACCGGGCTCTTGTGCGGTCCTTTGTCGAAACGGTGCTCATCGGCGATCGCCCCGGCCGGCTGACGGACTTCCTGATCGAAGACGGCTATGCCGAACACAATCCGAGCCTGTCCGACGATGTTGCTGACCTCCGGTCCGCCCTGGACGCCCGGAACGGCGATGGGAGGCGCATCGATTATCAACGGATCCATCACGTCCTGGCGGAAGGCGCTTTCGTGCTTTGCGTCAGCGAGGGCCATAAGGACGGTGTCCATTGCGCCTTTTACGACCTTTTCAGGGTGGCGGACAGCAAGATTGCGGAACACTGGGACACGACCGAAAAGATCGCGCCACGCAGCGAATGGAAAAACGACAACGGCAAGTTCTGACGTGGGTCGGCCTTTACGCCGGAGTGAATGTCAGCGCCGTGCCGTTGAGGCAATGGCGCTCTCCGGTCGGCGCCGGTCCGTCATCGAAGATGTGGCCGAGATGCCCGCCACAGCGGCGGCAATGGGCTTCGATTCGCACCGAGAAATACGAGTGGTCTTCCTTGGTTCCGATGGCGCCTGGAAGCGACTGAGAAAAACTCGGCCAGCCGGTGCCGCTGTCATATTTGGCGCTGGACGAATAAAGCGGCAAAGCGCAGCCGGCACAGTGGAAGACACCCCGCCGATGCTCGGTGTTGAGCGGGCTGGAATGCGGCGCCTCGGTCTCTTCAAGCCTGAGAACCATGAACTGTTCCTCGGTCAGAAGCCTGCGCCATTCGGCCTCGCTTCGTACGATCTCGAAGTCACTGTCCTGCGAGCCTGCAACAGCGGAGGCTCTTTGCACACGGCCCACGGCAAAAGCGGCCAGGACCACAGCACTTCCGGCGCCCAAGGCAAGGAAATGTCTACGCAACATGATACATACTCCTGTTGTGTTGAGTTTATGAGGTGTCCGCGACCCCATTCGCGGACACCTCCCCCGGCGATCAGGACGCCGGCAGCAGCACCTTGTCGATGACGTGAATGACGCCGTTGGACTGTCTGACATCGGCAATGGTGACATTCGCAACATTGCCCTGCCCGTCCTTGATCATCACCGTGTCGCCCTTGTACATGGCGGTGAATTCACAGTCGCCGACCGTTTTGACCGGGTGCATGCCGTTGTCGTCGTCGACCATGCCCTTGATGGCGTCCGACAGGGCATTGGCGGAAACGACATGGCAAGTCAGGATCTTGGTGAGCTGATCCTTGTTGTCCGGCTTCAACAGCGTTTCGACCGTTCCGTCCGGAAGGGCGGCGAAGGCGTCATCGGTCGGCGCGAAGACGGTGAACGGCCCTTCGCCCATCAGCGTTTCGACGAGCCCGGCGGCCTTGACGGCTGCGACCAGCGTTTCGTGATCCTTGGAATTGACGGCGTTTTCGACAATGTTCTTCTTCGCGAACATCTCCGCACCGCCAACCATCGGGTTTTTCGCATGGCCGTCGGCCTGGGCGACTCCCATCGTGAGTGCGGTTGCGGCAATGGCGCCGAGCAGCTGTTTGATCTTCAAAGTCATCATCATTTTCCTCTGTTTGTTGCTCCACACGGGGTGGACAGCAGAGGAGACGAGACCGTTCTGAAAAAAGTTTCAGGGCACTCAAAAAAAAATAACGTCAGATTTCGACGATGGCTCCGGTGGCCAGAACCGGGCCGGTCGGCTGTCCGGTCGGCGAACCGCCGAGCGGTTCGTCGCTGATGGCCAGGACCGCACCGGCGAGCCTTTCGCCAACGCCGTCGGGAACGGCAAGCGTAGTGACAGTGTCGGCCGGAAGCACGCCAAGCGAAACCGGGCTGTTGTCGCCCTCAATCAACCACAGTTCGAAATCGCGCCCTTCCTGTGGCGCTCCGTCCGTCCGGCTCAGGGTCAGGCGTTTCCTGTCGGCATCGATATAGGCAACCAGTTGAACCGCGTCGGCATCTCCGGATATCTGGGCCACATAGTTCCGCCCGTCCTGATCCGGCAATCCGGGCAGGCTGGCCAGATAGACCCCCACAGCGACGAGCGCCGCAATCGAGGCAATGGCCAGACCCCGCCACAGAGGCAGGCTGGACCACCATCCTGCGGCAGGCTGCTGCGCCGGGAACAGCCGGTCCTCGATGCCGGCAAAGGCGGCCTTTGGCGGCGGTACCGGATCGACCGCATCAGCCATCGGCGCCAGTTGCTCGGTCCAGAAGCGAACCTTGTCCTTCAGGGCCGGCTCCGTTTCCAACCGTGCGGCAAACCGGCTGCGCTCGTCAGCGGTCAGAACGCCCAGCACATATTCGGCGGCCAGGACATCATCAGGTCTTTCGTCGCGGTCGTGTTCGGTCATCTCTCAAGGCACTCCTTGAGTTTCAAGAGGCTGCGGCGAAGCCAGGTTCGCATGGTGTTCAGCGGTACGCCATGGCGATCCGCCAGTTCCTGATAGCTGTAACCATCTAGGTATGCTCCCCGCACGGCGCTGCCATGATCGGCGGCGAGTTCGCCGATACAGGCCTCGATCCGCCGGCGTTCGGACGCCGCAATGGAGGATTGTTCGGGATCCGGCGTCTTGTCGGAAAGATCGACCATGGTGTCGATGTCCTTCGTCTCGGGCTTTCTCGTTCGCAGGCGATCGATCGCGTGGTTGCGGGCAATGGCCACAAGCCATGCCATCGGATTGATGCGATCCGTCGCATAGGTCGGCGCGGCGCGCCAGATTTTGACATAGATCTCCTGCAATGCATCTTCCGCCTCGGCTCGTTCCTTCAAAATACGCAGGCACAGGCCGAAAAGTTTCGGTGATGTCGCATCATAGAGCCGGCGAAAGGCGTCACGGTCGCCGAGCGCAACCTTCGACAGATATTCATTCACTTCGTCCGGCGTGTTCATATGGACAAATGGTAGAGCGCGGCCGGGTCAATTGGAAGCCATCGCGCTACCGACCTGACGGAGAGCGAATCGGAATGGCGTCTTATGCGCTCCAGTGCGGCGGCAGGGTTTTCGCAAAGCCCTCGACGTTTTCTATCCGTTCCTTCCAGGCCGCAAGGCGCGGATAGCGGGCCAGAACATCCGCCATGCCCAGTTCGGCAAGCAGTTCGGGCGCCACGCCCATCGCCCGTTCGATAAACCTGATCTCCGGATAACGGACGGCGTCGGCGGCGGTGGGATGATCACCGACAACATAGGCGCTCCCGCCAATCAGATCTTCCATCCGGTCGAGTTCACGCGACATCGTCTGTGCGGCAGACCGGAGCGCGTCCGTTGCGGATCTCGCACCCTGAAAGAAAATCGGCGCGAACAGATCATTGTGTGCCTTGCGAAGATAGCAGGTGGCATCGCGGGTGGCGGACCAGATGGCCGCCGCCTCGAGCGGATTGCGTCCGAACAGCGGACGGGCCGGATATTTCGCGTCGAGCCAGGCCAGAGCGGCCAGTGAATCCGTGATCGCCCCGTCATCGGTCACCAGTGTCGGCACCGTGCCGCGCGGATTGATCTTCAGATAGGCGGGTGAACGGTGCTCGCGTTTTTCAAGGCTCAGATAGCTGGTATCCCAATCGAGCTTCTTGAACGTCAGACCGAGGAGGACACGCCAGGCCCTCGGCGAACCGCTCACGGTGTAAAGTGTCAGGCTCATCGGATCATCGCTCCCACTTCGCTTGGCCGGTCCCGGCGCCCTCACCTCCGGCCTGACGGGACTTTCGTGGCCGAGACTGCCAGACATTATGTTTTTTACTTGCGTTTTGCAAGTGAATTTTTGATACTCGCGATCATCCCGCAAGACATGCGACCAACGCACTGTTTTGGCAGTCAGAAAGGCGAGGCATTCGACGTGGCAAAACCGATCTCAATCCGACGGACAATTCTGGCCTTTGCCTGCACGCTGGCCATCACGATCGCGATCAGCATTGTCTGGCATGTGGCATTGTTCGCCGAAGCCTTCGAGAGGCTGGGTGTCTTTACCCGCATGACCGACCCGATTTATCCGTTCGGATTGCTGGCCTGGATGCTCGAAAGCGCCGCCTTTGTGATGATCTATTTTCGCACGGTCTGGTCCCATGAGGGCCTCGCCGGCGCACTGAAATATGCCTGGCTGATGGCCGTCTTCACGGCGGCGGCCTCATTGGTCGGCATGGCGGCTAAAGCCGACATTCCGGATCTGACAGGCTGGTTTCTGCTTTCGGGCGGGTTCATCGGCCTTCACTTCACCCTCCTGGGCGTGATGTTCGGCGTTTTCTTCTCTACGGACCATGAATGAGCGATGAGTTTCGTGCGGCTACGTCGGTGCCGCCGGTCAACTGCCCCGATAGGTCGAATAGCCGTATGGCGAAATCAACAGTGGTACATGATAGTGCGCCGAGGGGTCTGCAATGCCGAAGCGGATCGGGATGACATCCAGAAAAGGCGGCTCCGTGAGCGGCTGGCCGACACCGCGCAGATAGTCACCGGCGTGAAACACGAGCTCATAGGCACCGGCCCTGAGGTCAGCGCCCGACAGTAGCGGCGCGTCGACGCGGCCGTCATCATTGGTCACCACCGATTTGATCGCACGCCGTTCGCCACCATCCACGGCCAACAGGTCGATGGACAGGCCGGCGGCTGGTTTTCCAGAAGCCGTGTCCAGAACATGGGTGGTCAGTCGTCCCGTATCGGCGGTCATTGCTTTTTCCTTTGCTGTTTCAATGGAGGCCCGCTTGTGCCCGAACCGGTCGGGGCGCCGGACCGTTTGGACGTCACGTCTATCCCTTGTCTTCGATCACATGAGGGTCTTCGATCACATGCGGCTGAGCATAGGTCTGCTCCTCCAGATTGGGACCGGGCCCATCCCGGTCGACCACCAGAAAATTGCTGACGGCGCCGAGCGCGATTAGCGGATGGTGCCAGACATTGGCCCGGTAATTGACGCCCTGATTGCCGCGCGCCAGGAAGACCTGCGGCTCGCCGGGATGCCCGTCCCGATCCTCGGCGGCAACCACCAGCCAATGTCTGTCGGACAGCGGATAGAAGGCCTGGCTGCCCAGCGGATGGCGCTCCATCATGTCCACAGCGTAGGGAAACGCGCGCGGCTGGCCACGGAACAGGTTGATGATCACACGGCCGTCGGGGTCGACGCTTGCCGCCGCCAGCGCGTGGAACCGTTCCGTCGTGCCGTCATTGATCATTCTGACCGACGCGCCGTCCGTCTCCAGGACGTCACCGAAGGGCGCGAATCGTTCCTTGGTCAGGGGCCGCACGGCCAACGGTTTTGACATATCTCTCCTTTGCCGGTGCGATGACCCACCTATTGCGGCAGCAGGGTCTCGAGCCTGAGCCGGGCGATCTTTTCCACCTGTCCACAGGCGGTGACGAATTCCTCGTCGGCGCTGTTGGCAATTCTGGTGCGAAACGCCTGCAAGATGGCCTGTTTGTCCAGCCCTTTCACGGCGATGATGAACGGGAAGCCGAATTGACGCATATAGTGGGCGTTCAGCCGGGTAAATTCGGCATGTTCCTCGGCGCTCAGCCGGTCGAGACCGGCGCCGGCCTGCTCCTGCCGGGAGTCCTCGGTCAATTCGCCGGCGAGCGCCAGCTTTCCGGCAAGATCGGGATGGGCGCGCAGAACCGAAATTCTCTCGTCCCGTGTGGCGGCCCGAAACGCCTTGCACATGGCCGCGTGAACCGCCTCACTGCGCAACGGCTCGCCAATATCACCATGGTCATAGGCACGTTCGGCAACCCAAGGGGAGTGCTCGAAAACACCACCGCACAGGTCCAGGAATGTCGGTCTGTCCGGCATCCGGCTATCTCTCGGCCGGTGCATGATGCTCGTGCCAGTGGCGGGCGATGTCGATGCGTCGCGCGACCCAGGCGTCGTTGTGGGAATCCACATAATCGAGAAAGCGTTCCAGGGCGGCGGCACGGCCCGGCCGGCCGACCAGGCGGCAATGCAGGCCGACCGACATCAGCTTCGGCGCACCATCGGCCCCCTCGGCGCGCAACATGTCGAAACTGTCCTTCAGGTAGGCATAGAACTGGTCGCCGGAATTGAAACCCTGGGGCGTCGCAAAACGCATGTCGTTGGCGTCCAGCGTATAGGGAATGATGAGATGCGGGCGCTCCGGTCCAGCGACCCAGTAAGGCAGGTCATCGGCATAGGAATCGGAGCTGTAGAGGAAACCGCCCTCCTCAATCGCCAGATCAACCGAATGCTGCGACGAGCGGCCCGTATACCACCCCAGCGGACGCTCACCGGTGGTGTCGGTGTGAATACGGATCGCCTCATCCATATGTTCGCGCTCTTCGTGCCGGGTGAAGTCGCGATATTCGATCCAGCGCAACCCATGGGACGCGATTTCCCAATCGGCTTCCTTCATGGCGGCGACGGCTTCAGGATTGCGCTGCAGCGCCATGGCGACACCATAGACGGTCACCGGCATGCCGCGCGCGGTGAACAGGCGCCACAGCCGCCAGAAGCCGGCCCTTGAGCCATATTCATAGATGGATTCCATGTTCATATGGCGTTGCCCGGGCCAGGACTGCGCACCGACGATTTCGGACAAAAACGCCTCGGACCCCTCGTCACCGTGCAGGATATTGTTTTCGCCGCCCTCTTCGTAATTGATGACGAACTGAACGGCGATATTGGCCTGACCCGGCCAGTTCGGATTTGGCGTGTGGCGGCCATAACCGATCATGTCACGCGGATAGTCGGACACTTCTTCGTCTCCCATTTGATGCAAAGCGTATCATCCGCCGTTCGAAAACTCGACGGTTGAAAGGGGCGCGTTTGTTTGAAACTGTTTCAGATGCCGATCACGCAATCCCGCTTGGAGGGTCCGATGTCTGACCACGCGAAGGCTGTTTCAATCTTCAACACGCTGGTCGCCGCATTTGACGATCGTGACAATGTTGATCTTGGAAAAATGCTCAACGCGCAATCGCTGCGCGTCAACGGCAAGAGCTTTGCCTATGCGAGCAAAGAAGGCCTGGTTTTCAAACTCCCCAAATCCGACGTAGCGGAGCTGGTCGCACGCGAACAGGGGACACGGCTGATTGTGGGAAAGCGGGTCATGTCGGAGTGGGTGGTTGTTCCCGCCGCCCACCATGATCTTTGCACGACGCTGGCCGAGAAAGCCTATCGGTTTGTCGGAAAGCGCCAGGCTTGAGAGCACCGGTCAGCTGAAGCGCTCCCATGCCGACTGCCGGGAAATGCCCAGTGGGCGGGCGATTTTCGCCCAGCTGACATTTCGCGACCGCAGCGCGTCGACGGCCCGGGCCAGATGTTCCCGATAGGATTCGGCCGTGGCATCGAGCGCCTGCAGGGCGCCGATCAGCCGCTCCGTCGGCCAGTTGTTCGGATCGAACGCCGCCGGCGGCACATCGGCGCCGCCCATTACCAGTTGGCAGGCCTCGACACATTCGTCACAGATATGAAGGCCACCTGGCCCGGCCGCGAGCTTGGCGACCTCGAGATCGGATTTGCCACAAAAGGAGCAGTGCAGACGCTTGTTCATCCTTCACCCATGTCAAGTTAGCCCTGACTGTCAGGTATACCCTGACAATTTTGATGTCAAGATGGGCCACACAGACGAATCCGACCGGATTTGCCGGTCGGGCATCAGTTGAGCAGGAAGATCGACAGGTTCAGCAGCGTGGCAAATGCCACCCAAAGCGCATAGGGCACCATGATCAATGCCACCAGCCGATCCCGCCGGATGGTTGAAACAATGAGGCCGATGATCGCTGCCAGCAGGATCACGATGACAATCAGCGCAAGGTCGAAACGTCGTGCCGTGAAGAAGACCAGCGGCCAGAGGAAATTCAGCGCCAGTTGCACCCACCAGACCAGCATGGCCGGCCCGGTCGGATTGCGTCTCCAGAGCCGCCACCCGGCAAAGGCGATCAGGATGTAGAGCACCGTCCATACCGGTCCGAATATCCAGTTCGGCGGATTGAAGGCCGGTTTGGCGAGCTGTTCGTACCATTCACCGGGGATAGACCAATAGCCGATCAACGAGCCACCACCGAGGGTGAGCACAAGGAAACCGATCAAAGTGAGGGCTTGAACCATGGTCACCACGCGATCCTCTTGCCGTCATAGTCAAAAAACTGCCCGCTATCGGCTGACGTTGCAGCGTCGATGACGGTCAACAGGTTCCTGGCGGCTTCGTCGGCCGTATGGGTAAAGCGCCCGCGCGCAAAGGGCCGGGTCAGCGGCGTTTCGATGGTGCCCGGATGGAGGGCCAGGCAGACGGCGTCCGGGCGTTTTCGCGCCACCTCCACGGAGACCGAGCGAACGATCTGGTTGAGTGCCGCCTTGGAGGCCCGATAGGAATACCATCCACCCAGCCGGTTGTCCCCGATCGAACCGACCCGGGCGCTCAGCACGGCAAAGACACATTTGGCAGATGCCGGCAGCAGCGGCACGAAATGCTTGAAAAGAAGCGCCGGCCCCAGCGTGTTGACCGCGAATATCGCCGCCATCCGATCGGGATCGAGATCGGTCACCGCTTTTTCCGGGCCTGCGTCTCCAGCGCCGAGGATTCCGGTCGCACAGATGATGAGATGAAGGTCACCGCAGTTCTGGCGCAGGTCTTCTGCCGCTGCCGACAGGCTGCTTTCTTCGGTCAGGTCGATCGCTTCCGGACCGGAACGGGAAAGGCCGGTAACATGCCCGTGGTGATCGCCCCGTTTCAGCTCGGCCAGCAGGGCTGATCCGATGCCGCCGGACGCGCCGACCACCAGGGCGTTGAAACCGTCGGGAAGTGATTTCATCAGATCTGCTCCGAATGTTGGCCGCGTCGCCTCGTCAGTCGTCCCACTTCATACGACAAAGACGGCAGAGCGGATCAAGCGCCAGGCTTTGGATCATCCAGTGCGTCCCTTTGCCAGGAGAATGCGCAGTCGTCCGACGGTTTTGAAACCGGCCTTGCGCGCCTGTTCCAGGCTCTTGCCCGTTTCATAGCCCACCAAGGGCAAAGACCGATCGAGGGATGCGACAGCCGCCGTTGCCTCGGCGAACGCCTCGTTGGATCGGGAAAAGCAGAAGACGTTGGAAAGACCGAGACAATCAGCAGACCGGTTGGCGATGCAACCGGCTTCAAACACGTCACCACGCCTGCGGCCGAAGAAAATGATGTCCGGCCGTGACAGCATCTGCGGCCTGAACATGCGCCGCTCCGTGGCCGATCCCGCCCGCTTCCAGGCGTGTTCCCATAGCGCCAGGTCGACCTCATCTTCGACCCTGTGCCAATTGGCCGGCGCCGCCGCCATGCCCGCGTCGCGCCATATCCAGCAGGCTCGGAACAGGACCTCCAATCCGAGGGCTTCGAGGTTCAACTCGCAAAAACTGTCCTTCACGCCGATGGCATTGCCACCCTGCCTGGTCAAAATGTCGAGTTGCCGATCAATTTCATCCGTATGTCCGGGTGCCAACACGGTGAGATCCGAATAGTAGGGCGGCGGCGGATCGTCACCGACGAAGAAGAATGGGGTTCTCCGGTAAGCCAGATCGTGCGCCTGAAACATTGCGGCATAAAGGTCGGCATTGTTGTTGGCGGCAATAACTGCGCGATCGTCGACATTCACCGTCGATCGCCTTGATGGACAGATTCGTTCCGCTCGGCAATAGCACAAATGGCGGCCACCAGCGCATCTCCGGCCGTCGCGATCGCTCCGCTGTTTTCGATCTGCAGGGCGCCAAAATGCGCGGCGTCAAACGGCGCGCTGCGCTCAAGTCTTGCCAGTATCTCGTTGCGGTTTTCCCGGCCACGGGCCGCCAGCCTGTCGGCGAGGACATCGCGGCGCGCTGAAATGCTGATGACGGCGAAATTGGCGTAGCGGGCCTGCAAGCCTTCCAGGGCAGCCCTCGACCCATTGCAGACGGCCGTATGTCCATTTCGAATCTCGTCATCGACGGACAGCGGCACACCATAGTGGCGGTTGTGCGCCGGCCAGGTGACGGCAAATCGGCCTGCGGCTTTCATCTTTTCGAATTCGGCCTCGGTGACCGGCAAATGATGCTCCGGCGCACTATCGGCCGGGCGCGTGATCATCCGGCGGACGAAAAAAACGCCCTCATCGCGGGCCAGCGCCTGACGGGCATAGTTGAGCAGCGTATCCTTGCCGGCGCCGCTTGGTCCGACAACGGCGACAAAGGCGCCGCCCGTCACAGGCAGCGACTGGCCCGAAGCATCGGCTGGATCGGCATCCACGGACATCAGACGACGCGGCGGCCTTCGCGCCATACGGTACGCACCACCGGAATGTGGTGATCGACACAGACCCGGACGAGGTCGGCGCGCTTGCCGATGGCGATTTCGCCGCGATCCTCCAGGCCGGCGGCCATTGCCGGGTTACGCGAAACCATCGAAACCGCCTGAGGCAGCGTGATACCATCGACCAGATCACCCAGACCGAAAGCCGATTGAATCAGGCTGAAAGGGATGTAGTCGGACGACAGAATGTCGAGAACGCCGTGTTCGGCAAGATCGCGGGCCGCGACATTGCCGGAGTGGGACCCGCCGCGCACCACATTGGGCGCCCCCATCAAAACGGACATGCCGGCATCCTTCGATGCCTTGGCGGCCTCGAATGTCGTCGGAAATTCGGCAACGTGGATACCCTGCTCGATCGCTTCATCGACATGGTCCTGCGTCGCGTCATCATGGCTGGCCAGCACAATGCCCCGATCCAGACACAGGATCGACAGCGCCTGACGGTTACGGCCGGAATTGGCTTCGGACTGGGCGATCCGCTTTTCGCAGAAATTGCGGAAATCCTCGTCCGACATTTTCAGCTTGCCCTGATAATAGAGGCTGTAGGCCTCCATCTTGCGGAACTGGCGCTGGCCGGGTGCGTGATCCATCAGCGAAACCAGCCGAACCCGTTCATCACCGTCAAAGGCGGCAAAACTGTCCAGGCAATCAGGCGCCGAAACCTCGCAGCGCAGGTGCAAATAGTGCTCGGCGCGCAGCCGGTCATTGCGAGACGCATCATCGATGGCATCGGCCAGATTTCGCATGTCGTGCGACGACAGATCGGCATCGTCATCCATACCGACGCGAAGGGCATCGAACACCGTGGTGATGCCGGAGGTGGTGATCTGGGCGTCATGGGCGAGCACAACCGCCAGCGGATTCCACCGAACCTTCGGCCGCGGCGCATAATGGCCCTCCAGGTGATCGGTGTGCAGTTCGACCAGACCCGGGAGGATGTAGTTGCCCTCCATATCCTCGCCGCCGGTGACCGCGTGACCGGTATCGACATCCACAATCAGACCATCGCGAACGAGAACCGAGCCCTTCACAACCTCGTCCGCCAAAACCAGATTGGCGTTTTTCAAATGCAATTCGGACATATCATTCTTTCAAGACTGAACAGTTGATTCCCAATTTCATGCGCTGTGTCGCTGTTCGGTCGGCCCCAGCGGATGCAATGAGTGGACCCGGAACGGCGCATCGTTTTCCTCTTCAACGAAAAGCGCAATGTTCCTGACATCCAAGGGTTCACTGAGAACAGGATCAAAAAAAGCATGGAGCGCCTGTTCCACCCGGTCAGCATCGGCCGGTTTGACCGGACCCGTAAGCGTCATGTGAAACCGAAATTCATCAAGCACGTAAGGATACCCCCATTGATGCAGATTTGCGAGTTGCGCGGAGGATAATTTTTCCGGCTTCCGCCGCTGAATATCAGCACCGGTCAGTGGCGCGCGATAGGGTTCGAATTCGCGTGTCACACGCGCCGCAAGATTTTCCAGCTCCGGCAGCGGACCTTTGGGAACAAGCGCAAAAAACGGGCCGATCCTACTGATCACCATGGTTTCGATCTCGAAGGACTGAACCGTCGGCGCAAAATCAACCAGCGCCCGGAGCAGGGTTTCCTCACCGACGCCGTTGGCCAGGCGGAATGGCGCTTTCAAGGTTCCGTGAAAACCATACCGGCGGGGTGCGGCTGTGTGAAAAGCGATCTCAGCAGAACTCAGCCCGGTAATCGCCGGCGCCTCGATCATCTCATCGGTGAAGGGATTGCGCCCCAGCCAGTTTGCCGCCACACGGCTGATCGGATCGTTCAGCGGTGGCGCGAAATAAATCGCATAACGCATGTGAATCTCCCTCCGTCCCCACGATCAGCTTGCGTCCCGCCCCATCAGGCGGCCGCGTATGGCGCTCGAAATGCCGTCAAACACGAACACGGTCGCCAGGATCAGCAGCACCATATAGGCGACATTTTCCCAATCCGCATTGGTGCGCATGGCTTCCCACAGTTTCAAGCCGATACCGCCCGCCCCGACCGCACCGATAATGGTCGCCGATCTTGTATTGGATTCCCAGAAGTAAAGCGACTGGCTGGCAAAAATCGGCAGCACCTGCGGCACCACACCGTAACGCTGGACCAGGACCGGTGCGGCGCCGACAGACCGGATGCCCTCACGCTGTTTGTCGTCGATGTTTTCCAGCGCTTCGGAGTACAGTTTGCCTAATGTTCCGGTATCGGTGAAGAAAATGGCCGAAATACCGGCAAGTGGACCGGGACCGAAGGCGCGGGTGAAAAACAATGCCCAGATCAGCATGTCGACACAGCGCAGAAAGTCGAAGAAACGCTTCAATATCTGGTTGACCGGCCGGTTGCGCGTGATGTTTCGGGCCGCGGCAAAGGCCAGCGGAAAAGCCAGGACGCTTGCAAACAGGGTGCCCACAAAGGCCATGACAATCGTCTGCAGCAATTTGATCCAGACATCGGCATGCTGCCACTCGGCATTGTATAGGAAATTGTCCCAGGCCAGCGCCACATTCGAACGGTCAGGATCGATCCGCTCAGCGGTGAACATCAAGTCGGCAACCTGCGAAAAGCTCTTTCCCCAGAATGGCGAATTGGTATCGAACCAGAAATTCTCCCAGCCGACAAAACGGTAACGAACCTTGACCTCGTCGCTTTCCACCTCGAGCGTGCCGGAAAACCCGAAGCGCATGAAAATGTCGCCGTCCGCTGTTTTCTGGCTGGCCCATTCGGGCAGAGTTTCCCGGGCACGCACGGATTGTTCGGGAACGATATCGATTCGTGTCGTCTGGCCGCGGTACTGGACGATGACCTCGCGCGGCAAGACCTCGATCCTTGCTGCACCCAGTTCAAGATCGACCCGCGAGACCACGGTTTCGATGACAGTTTCAGACTCAGGCTCAAACTCGGTTTCGGATTGCGGTGCGTTAGTTTCCACCTCTTCAACCGCATCACTGCCGCCTGCCTGTGTGCCGGGCGCACCGTCAACCATGAAGCTGTTGACGGTGGAACTGTCGCTGGTTTCCGTTCCCCGGCCGGCGCTCCTGTCCGTGGTGACCTGGCGTTCCACCTGTTGTGTTGTTTTCTGCAGCCAGTCCGGATCCGGATCTTTGCCGAGCGGTGAGAAGCGTGGAAACTCGACCCTCAGATAATCGCCGTCATATTCGATATCGGGGCGTACCTCATAGCTGACCCAGTCGGCCAGATAGTTGCCGGCGATCCCCCAATTGCCGTTGGAAAGGACCGCGCCGATGCCGAAAAACCACCAGGCGAAGACCAGATAGGCGGCAATCGCGATTGCCGCCATCGGGGCGCGCAACCGTTCGCGCAATGGGCGCTGAAAAACACCCCGGTGCCGGCCGATAATCGCGTCGATATCCTGTCTCGACAAGCTGCTCACCGGCTACCCTCCCGATCCGAAGGAAAAGGCCTGATCGCCGACTATTTTTCTGCGCAGATGCGCCGACAATTGGTCGATGGCGACGATGGTGGTGAACAACAGGATGATGATCGCCAGGGTTTTCGCCTCATGACCCCGACTGATCGACAAACGCAGGGATTCACCGATCCCTCCACCACCGACCGCGCCGATGATGGTGGAAGCGCGCACATTGATCTCGAAGCGCAGCAGGGTATAGGACAGAAAATTCGGCATGACCTGCGGCACAATCCCAAACCAGACCCGCTCGACCCAATTGCCACCCGAGGCGCGCAGCCCCTCCTCCGCCCGCATGTCGGCGTTTTCGACCACCTCGAAAAACATCTTGCCGAGCGCCCCGATCGTGTGGATGGCCACGGCGATAATGGCCGGGATCGGACCGAGCGACAGAATGGCCAGAAAAAAGCCGGCGATGACGATTTCGGGGAAGGCCCGCAGGAGTTCCATGAAGCGGCGTACAAAAAACCTCAGCCAACGGCGCGTGGTTAGGTTGGATGCGGCCAGAAAACACAGAATGAAGCCGAAAAAGAAACCGATCAATGTCGCGACCAGCGCGATATTGATGGTTTCGATCATTTTGTAGACATATTCCGGCATGTAGAGCGTGTCGGTGATGTAGTGCCGCCCTTCGATGTAATTGAATTTAAGGCTGCCATCCTCATAGGGACTCGGCAGGTCAAACATGGCCCGCCAGATCTCGGCACCGTCACGCGGCATGAGATCACCGATAAAATCGAAAAAATGCGGCAGACGATCAAGAAATTTGCCGGCATTCGTGGCGTTGGCGAACCACAGCGAACCGGTCAGGACAACGACCAGCACAAGAAGACCGCCCCAGGTGTAAAGACGCTTCTTGAAGGCGAGTTCCTGCCAATGGCGCTCAATGGCCTGGCCTTGTGGCGACAGGGTGGCCGTTGATGCAGCGGTTGTCATGGGGTGCGTTCCGGTGCGGTACGGGACAAGCCCGCCGCGCCCATTGGCCGGCGCGGCGGGCTTAAAGGTTCATCAGCTGCCGATTTTCGCCTTGCGGGCAGCAATGATGGTCTTGTAGAAGTTTTCGTCGACTTCCGTGAACGCCTTGTAGTCACCACCCTGAATGGCGCTGAAGCAGGCCGGGTCGGTTTCCGGCAAGGCCATCATGAAAGCCTTGAATTTCTGCTTCAGGTCGGCATCCATCGAACTGCGCACGACGATCGGTCCATTGGGAATCTGCGGTGACTTCCAGACCTGCACCAGATCGCCCATATCGAGAATGCCCTTGTCGACCATCTTGCGCAGATTGCCTGAGGTGTAACCGTCGTCGAATTTGCCGACGCCCGAGGACCACGTTGTCCCGGCATCGAAATTGCCTTTGACGACCTCGAGAACCAGATTTTCATGGCCGCCGCCGAAACCTGTCTCGCCGAAATACTGGTCGATCGGCATACCGACATCACCGGGAAGCGATACGCTGGGCACCAGGTAGCCTGAGGTGGAATCGGGATCGGCAAAGCCGAGCTTCTTGCCCTTCATATCCTTGAGCGATTTGATGCCGGAGTCCTTGCGTGCCACCATGATGGCGTAGTAGCCGGTGGATCCATCGGTCTGGACGGTGGTCAGGATCGGTTCGACCGCCTCGGGATCGGACAGATAGACTTTCGCGTAGCCGGATGCGCCCAGTTCGGCATAGTCCAGCGTGCCGCCCAGAAGACCCTGGACGACACCGTCATAATCGGCGGCAGGGAACAGCGATACCTTTTCGACCCCGATGGCCTCAGGGAGGGACTCGACCATGCACTGGAAATTGCGCAGGCGGTCGGCTTCGTTCTCACCGCCGAGAATCCCGATACGGAAATCCTTCAGATCTCCGGCCTGGACGGCACCGGCAGCCATGGCGGCCAATGCAACGGTTGTCAGCAATGTCTTCTTCAACATGGGGCTCTCCTGTGTTGTCCCATTTTCAAAAACTGCGATTAGGGTCAGAACCCTGGCTTGTGCCCATAACGCGGGCGTACGATCCTGGTCTTCATCCGCGCTATGCGGCGGGCACCAATGATCCCAGTGATTGCGTTTGGCTTGCGGCGACACCGCCGAGGCTCGTGGAAGTGATGTCCTCGGACAGTTCGGCATTGTCGGCGCCGTAGATCATGCGAACGGCCTGTGGCGTCAGATCACTGGCCGGACCATCGAACACGACCTCGCCGGCGGCCATGCCGATCACGCGCTCGCAATAGGTTCGGGCGGTATCGAGCGTGTGCAGGTTGGTGATAACCGTCAGCCCTTCCCGTTGGTTGATGTCACGTAGCGAATCCATCACGACCTTGGCGTTAAGTGGATCCAGCGAGGCGATGGGTTCATCGGCCAGCAGCATCTTGGGTTGCTGCATCAGGGCCCGGGCGATCGCAACACGCTGCTGCTGCCCGCCCGACAATGTCCCGGCGCGCTGCAGGGCCGTTTGAGCAATGCCGAGCCGTTCCAGCGCGGCGATGGCCCGGGCCCGCTCTTCTACCGAAAACGAGCCAACCAGATTGCGCCATGTCGAACGGTGATTCAGGCGCCCGAGAAGGACATTCGTCAGCACACTCAGGCGTGGCACCAGATTGAATTGCTGAAAGATCATGGCGCAGTCGCGCTGCCAGTTTCGCAGGGCTGCACCGGTCAGCGCGGAAACGCGGGTTTCGTCAAACCGGATCACGCCGTCGCTGGGATCGATCAATCGGTTCAGCATGCGCAGCAAGGTCGATTTACCGGCTCCGGACCGACCGATTACGCCGACCATCTGCCCCTTGGGTATCGTCATCGACACATCCCTGACCGCCGCGAAGTCACCAAACCGACGGGTCACGCATTCCAGCTTCAGCATTGTCTCTGCCCACCCCTGCCTTCATGTTCCGTTCCCTATGCGATAAGGGGTCTGCATGACCGGCCAATGTCAGTTTCATGTCATCGGTGTTACAATTCACAGGCCCGGACTGGACAACTCTATTATCTCCTAACATGCTGAAAGAATTGATAAATCAATCAGAACTGCAACAGGTGAGTGAGCGGTAATTCAGGTGAAGCGGGAACGGTCAGCGATATTTTGCTACAAAGTCGCCCGCCGCGAGCTGCCGGAAGTCCGCTAGGGCCGCATGAAGGCGTTCATGTGACCAGTTCCACCACGCCAACGCGTCCATTGCAGCAGCGGTTTCTTCACAAAACCGCCGACGAATCCGTCTTGCCGGCACACCGCCGACAATGGTGTAGGCCTCGACATTTTTTGAGACCACGGCACCGGCGCCGATAACGGCGCCATTGCCGACCTGTACACCTGGCAGGATGGTTGCACCGTGACCGATCCAGACGTCATGACCAACCGTCACGGCGTGGTCACGCCGCCAGGTGAAGAAGTCTTCGTCATTGCTCTCACCGGGAAAATAGTCCGCCGCCCGGTAGGTAAAATGGTGCTGGGTCGCCCGCCACACGGGGTGGTTTGTGGCGTTGATGCGCACGTGGCTGGCGATGTTGGCAAACTTGCCGATCGTTGCCGCCCAGACTTCGCTGTCCCGCATGACGTAGGAGTAATCGTCCATGGTGCATTCGGCGATCTGGCAGCGTTCGTCGATTTCCGTGTAACGCCCGAAGGAGCAGTCACGGGTGGTTGCCGTCGGATGGATCAATGGCTGTTCCGACAGTTTCATCAGGCGGCCTCGCGGCCGGCGCGAAAGTCCGAAACATCGATGATCCTGTCAGCGACTGCGGTGCGCACATCCTGATCGTGAAAAATGCCGAGAAGCGCAGTTCCGGCGGTTTTCTTGGCACGAATGAGCTCGACAACGACCGCCCGGTTTGCCGCATCCAGAGAGGCTGTCGGTTCGTCGAGCAGCAGCACCGGATGGGAGGTGATGAAACCGCGGGCAATATTGACCCTTTGCTGCTCGCCACCGGAAAACGTTGCCGGCGGCAGGGACCAGAGTTTTTCCGGCAGGTTGAGTTTTTCCAGCAATTCGGCAGCTCGATCGCGGGCGTTGCTTGCATCGATGCCCTGCGCCACCAGCGGCTCGGCCACGACATCGACGGCGGCCACACGCGGTACCGTGCGCAGGAACTGGCTGACATAGCCGATCACCTTGCGGCGAACCGACAGAACGGACCGCGGGTCGGCGCTCGCCAGATCGATCGTCCCGCCTTCATAGGCCACCAGAATCTGCCCCTCGTCGACAGAATAGTTGCCATAGAGCATCTTCAGGATAGAGCTCTTTCCAACGCCAGACGGACCGCCGAGGACGGCGCATTCCCCTGCCCCCACAGAAAACGAGACATTGCTGACGACGGGCAGTCGGATCCCGTCCCGCAGGTGCATGGTGAAGCTTTTGGCGACTTCCGAAACGACCAGAGGCGTGGGCATGGGTGGTGTCCTAGACTTGCAGTATCGAGGAAACGAGAAGTTGGGTATAGGGCTCGCGCGGGTCATCCAGCACCCGGTCCGTCAGACCGTGTTCGATCACCCGGCCATCCTTCATCACCATCATTCGGTGCGACAGCAGCCGGGCAACGGCCAGATCGTGAGTGACGACGATCGCCGCGAGGCCGAGATCGTTGACGAGACCACGCACCAGGTCGAGCAGCCGCGCCTGCACCGAGACATCGAGCCCACCGGTCGGTTCATCCATGAAGACGAGCTTCGGTCCGGTGACCAGATTGCGGGCAATCTGCAGGCGCTGGCGCATACCGCCTGAAAAGGCGCGCGGCTGATCGTCTATCCGGTCCCTGGCGATTTCGACCCGTTCCAGCCATTCGCCGGCGGTGCGGCGAATGTGGCCATAGTGCCGGTCGCCGACGGCCATCAGCCGTTCACCGACATTGGCGCCCGCCGACACCGTCATGCGCAATCCGTCGGCCGGGTTCTGATGGACAAAGCCCCAATCGGTCCGCATCAGGAAACGCCGTTCGGCCTCACCCATCTCAAAGAGATTGCGCAGTGCGCCGTCCCGCAACCGGTATTCCACGGTTCCCGATGTCGGCAGCATGCGGGTTGAAATGCAGTCCAGCAAGGTGGTCTTTCCGGAACCCGATTCACCAACCACCGCCAGAACTTCTCCCGGCCACAGTTCGAAGGAAACATCTCGACAACCAATGCGACTGCCATAGCATTTGGTCACAGCGCTGACGCGCAGAAGCGGCTGATCACTCATTAAACCGTCTCCACGGCTTCGCCGGACAAATGCCCGGCATGCCCGGCCTGCCGCCGCTTTTCGCAATGGTCGGTATCGGAACAGACAAACATGCGGCCGCCCTGATCATCAAGAACCACCTCATCGAGATAGACGCCCGACGCAGCGCACAGCGCACAGGGTTCATCGAAGGCCTGGACTTCGAACGGATGATCCTCGAAATCGAGGCTGACAACCTGGGTGTAAGGCGGAATGGCATAGATACGCTTCTCGCGCCCGGCTCCGAACAGTTGCAGCGCCGCGCATTCATGCATTTTGGGATTGTCGAATTTCGGTGTCGGCGACGGGTCCATGACATACCGGCCCATGACCTTCACCGGATAGGCGTAGGTCGTGGCAATGTGACCATTCCTGGCAATGTCTTCATAGAGTTTGACATGCATCAGGCCGTATTCTTCCAGCGCATGCATCTTCCGGGTTTCCGTCTCGCGCGGTTCGAGAAAGCGCAGCGGCTCGGGAATGGGCACCTGATAGACCAGCACCTGGCCTTCCGTCAGCGGTTCCTCGGGTATGCGGTGCCGGGTCTGGATGATCGTCGCCTCACCGGTCTGCGTGGTGACGGCGATATTTGCGACCTTCTGGAAGAAGGCGCGGATGGAGACCGCATTGGTCGTGTCGTCGGCCCCCTGGTCGATGACCTTGAGCGTATCATCCGGCCCCAGAACCGATGCGGTCACCTGCACGCCACCGGTACCCCAGCCATAGGGCATCGGCATTTCGCGGCTGGCAAAGGGCGCCTGGTATCCCGGAATGGCGATGGCCTTCAAAATGGCCCGGCGGATCATCCGCTTGGTCTGTTCGTCCAGATAGGCGAAATTGTAAGCTGCCAGCTTTTCGCGCATGGTCACTCCGCCGCCTCCAGATTTTTGTTCTCAGGCGTAACGGCCGTCTGTGATGCCTTGAATTCAGCGCGCATGCGGCGAACGAGATCGAGCTCGGCCTGGAAATCGACATAGTGTGGCAGTTTCAGGTGCTCGACGAAGCCGGTCGCCTGGACATTGTCGGCATGGGAGATAACGAACTCCTCGTCCTGTGCCGGTGCGGTAATGTCTTCACCCAGTTCCGAGGCCCGCAGGGACCTGTCGACCAGTGACATGGCCATGGCCTTGCGTTCGCTCTGACCGAAGACCAGCCCATAGCCGCGGGTAAATTGCGGCGGTGATTTCGATGATCCCTGAAACTGGTTGACCATCTGGCATTCGGTGACCTGAATGCGGCCGAGGCTGACCGAAAATCCCAGCTCCGGGACATCGATCTCCACCTCGACCTCGCCGATCCTGATCTCACCAGCAAAGGGATGACTGCGGGCAAAGCCGCGCTGGGTGGAATATCCGAGCGCCAGAAGAAAGCCTTCATCGCCCCGCGAAAGCGCCTGCAGGCGCACGTCACGCGCCATCGGAAACTCCAGCGGCTCGCGCGTCAGGTCACCGGTCGTATGATCGTCCGGCAGATCGCTGTCATCCTCGATCAACCCCTCGCGGGCAAGAATGTCGGACACACGCGGCGTGTGCGCCGCGGCGGCTTCGCCTCGATCCGGTGAGTCCACCGCTTCATCGGACATTAACTCCGGATCCAGCAGGCGATGTGTGTAGTCGAAGGTGGGGCCCAGCAATTGTCCGCCGGGCAGGTCCTTGTAGGTTGCCGAAATGCGCCGTTCGATCTGCATGGCGCCGGTATCGACCGGATCGCTGCAGCCAAAGCGCGGCAGCGTGGTGCGATAGGCCCGCAGGATGAAGATCGCCTCGATCATGTCGCCGCGCGCCTGTTTGAAGGCGAGTGCCGCCAGTTCCCGGTCATAGAGCGACCCCTCGCTCATTATCCGGTCAACCGCCAGGCCGAGCTGTTCGATGATCTGCTCGATCCGCATTGCCGGTACGGACCGGTCGCCGCGGCGGCGGTCGGCAAGCAGCCGGTGCGCATTGTCGATGGCGGCTTCGCCGCCCTTCACCGCGACATACATATCAGCATCCGTCGCCGCTGCTGCGCTCGATGCGCGTTGTCCGCGGCAGGCCGATAACGTCGTCGGGTGCGGCAAGAATGATATCGACACCGCGAGGAAAGCGGCTGTTGTTGCCGGCCCATTGTTCGCTGAAATGCGGTGGCAGACCGATCGGCGCAATCACCTGGCTGTCCCTGATGCCGGGCCCGGTCAGGACCAGCGGCGTGCCGCCGGTGAGACCCTCCATATGCAGGATGATGGTTGTCGAACGATCCGGATATTCCTGGGTGCCCTGGGCGAAGCTCTCCAGTGAGGGCAGCGAAGCGCCATTGCCGACGATCGCAAACCGGGCATCGAACCCCTGATCCACGACAGGCGCCGCCGTGTGGAAGGTCAGCCATTCGACGACCTCGTTTCGCTGTGCCAGTTGGGGATCGAGCCAGATTCCCGTGTCACCATCAAACAACGTCGCCGCAATCGCACCGATAAGGGGAGAAAGCGGCTCCGGCGGCCGCGCAACCGCTTCGATCGCCCTAATGGTTCCGGGCCGGGCCAGCGCATTCATGACCTGGCGGAAAACTGCCTGCGCATCAAAAACCGGATCGGCGAATCCACCGCGAAACACATTGTCTGCTGCCGTCGCGCTCATTCGTCTTCTCCGCGCACCATGGTGAAAAAATCCACGCGCGTGGCTGCGGTTTCCTCGCTTCGCTTCCGGTCCTGCCGGTCGAGCCGCCGGCGGATCGGCGCAACAATCCGCTCTTCAACCGCTGCACGACTTGTTTCGTCCTGCCAGAGGGCGTCGATGATGGCCGCATGCCGGACCTTTTCCCGGTCGGTGCCGAGCGCATGGGCGTGGCCAACCCGCCCGGTGGACAATTCAACCGTTGCCCGGGTCACCGTTGCCTCGCCCAGATTGAATGGAGTTCCCCCACCGCCAATGCGGCCACGCACCATGACGAGGCCGGTTTCGGGGCCGCGCAACGGTCGCACATTGGGGCGATCCGGCCAATCGTTCCAAGCCTTCTGCAGTTCGACCGCCTCGGCCCGAGCCAAAACGGCCATCGCGGCGCGGCGGGCGTCCTGAAGGCCTGCCTCTGCGGAGTCGGATTTGCGCGTCATTTCCACCTCATTTGTCTATTTATCTAGACAACTATACATCATTAGATTATCTCTAATCCGTCAAGATGACAATCACATGACGGGAATTCATCTTCATGCCTCTGATGGAACGACAAAGCGGGGTTGCGCTGTGGCGGCAGATTGCCGATCAGATCCGCATCGCCATCGGCACCGGTGATTTCGACGGTCTTTCGGCCCTGCCTGGCGAGGTCGCTCTGGCAAAGCGGTTCGGCGTGAATCGCCACACGGTTCGCAGCGCCATTCAATCCCTGAAAAATGAAGGCGTGCTGCGGGTTGAACAGGGTCGCGGTACCTTCATCGTCCGGCGCACCCGGCTTCGCTATCCGATCGGCCGGCGAACCCGCTTCACAGACGGTTTGGCCGACCAGACCAGCACCAGGCAGGACCTTTTGAAGTCCCATGCAACCGAAAGCGCGGGGGCCGTGATCGCGGAGGCTCTGGACCTGCCGGTCGGTGCCCCGGTCATTCGGCTGGACAGTATCGGCACCGCCGATGCGGTGCCCGTTTCACGCGGCACCCGATGGTTCGATGCGGACCGGTTTCCCGGTTTCGTCAAGATCTATCAGAAACTCGGTTCCGTCACGGCAAGCCTGAAGGTTTTCGGCATCGAGGACTATGTGCGCATCAGAACCCGTATTTCGGCCCATCATGCAGACCCGGAGACGCTTGAGGATCTGCGCCTTTCGCCCGGCGCCATCGTGCTGGTGACGGAAGCCGTGAATGCCGAACTCGACGGTCGGCGGCTGGAATATTCAAACGCCAGCTTTGCCGCCGACAGGGTGGAGATCGATGTTGACCACAGCGCCCGACAATTCGGCGAGAACGCCTGATTTCACCAGCGCGCGGGCCCGGAACGCAAAGCCCCTGCCGGATGGTCCCAGCCGTGGTCTATTCCGGCGACAGACAGCGGGAACCGGATGCGGCGGGCGGGCCCCCAATGGGTCTGTTCCACCTGCGGATCGAGATCGCCTGGCGTCTCTGCCGCCAAACCGCCGGTGATCTCCGGACGTTTGCTGGCACTGAGCAGATGGGCGACCCGGGCAAGGGACAGTCTTGCCGACCGGGTATGGCCACCGCTGGCTTGTTCGCTCAAGGCGTGCAGCGCCGCGGCGGCCACCAGGTATCCGGTGGCGTGGTCGAGTGCCTGAACCGGCAGCGGCTGGGGCCGGACCGCGCCCGACATCCGCATGCCATACGCGGCAATGCCGCTGCTCATCTGCACGAGGCTGTCAAAGCCGCGCCGATTGACGCAAGGTCCGGTCCAGCCATAGGCATTGAGTGACACGTCGATCAGTCCGGGATTGATCGCGCGCAACGGCTCCGGGCCATAGCCAAGGCCATCGAGAGCGTCGGCACGATATCCGTGCAGCAGGATATCGGCGCTTGCCAGAAGGCGTTCGAAGACGGCGCGGCCGTTCGTGGTTTTCAGATCAAGCATGGCGCAGCGCTTTCCGAGCGTGACTTCGGGGATGACTCCCGGTTCGTCCCAATCGGGCGGATCGATGCGCAGCACATCGGCGCCATAGGCGGCCAGGAACCGGCCGGCGACCGGACCGGCGAGAACCCGTGTCAGATCGAGAATCCGAATACCGCGAAGCGGACGTGACCGGTCTTTGCGCCCGGCCCGAGCTTCAACTTCGGGATGGTCATACCAGTGGATGAGTGGTTCCCGGCGCACGACGCGACCCTGCGGATGGGCTGCCCAACCATCGAAATCGCGCATCGCGGCGGCGCATCCACCGGCCTCGACAATTGCGCCCTCCAGCACATCGGCGTCCCACTGTTCCACCTTCGCTGCAAGTTCATCGCGATCGGCGCTTGCACCCAAAACCGACAGCGCCGCCGCGCGGTGATGGGGCGCATTGGTGTGAAGACGGATCCAGCCGCCCTTTGCCCGATAGTCACCGGCAAGCGGATCCCAGGGTGACGGTATCTGCCAGCCATCCGGCCTGAGAGTCATGTCGAACCACAGGGATGCCAGGCGGCGATCGACGGTCACCCTGCCCCGATCGGCAGGATCGGCCCAGCGGGCCAGCATCGCACCGGCCATGCCGATCGACGCCGCGGCAAGGCCGGTCACATCGAACCAGGACCGCAATTCCTCGCCGCCCCGCACCCGGATATCCGGCAGAGACATCGCTGTCCCGGAGCCGGGAAACGCCGACAGAATTTCATCATAGAACGGGATCGTCATGCATCACTCCTATCCAGACAGATGGGCGCGAAATACACCGATCCGTTGACACTTCGTCAATCTTGATCAAGATAATCAATATGAAAAATTCTAATGATGCGGTTCATTGCACGCTGAGTTCCCGCGATGTCTGCCGCAGGCTGGGCATCTCGCGTGACACGCTTTATGCCTATGTCAGCCGCGGTCTCGTTCGCACCGCCACTGATCCGAATGACGCCCGCCGAAGCCTCTATGACCGGCGCGATATCGACACATTGCTGGCGCGCCAAAGCCGCGGCCGATCCCGTCGGTCGGTGGCCGAATCGACCATTCACTGGGGCGAACCGGTCCTGAAATCGAACATTACCCGGATTGCCGATGGTGCGTTTTTCTATCGCGGACAAAACGCCGTTGAACTGGCACAAACCAGAACGCTTGAGGAGGTCGCTGCTCTGCTGGCCCGGGTTCAATGCACCGTATCCGACAAGGCCGTCGGCAATGATGGATCGCAGCTTCGCCAGCCGTTCGACAGGATTGTCACAATGATGGCCGGTCAGGTGACCGCCCGTCGCAGGGGCGACGGGCGACCGCGTGCCGGGCAAATCTTGCGCCTGACCGCGCTGAGCGCAGCAGGTTGTGATGACGACACGGGAACGCCCATCCACCAGGTGCTGGCCGAAGCGTGGTCCGACGACCTGCGGGCACCGGATCTGATCCGCAGGGCGCTCGTTCTGTGCGCCGACCATGAACTGAACGCCTCGGCCTATGCAGCGAGGGTCGCCGCTTCGGCGGGTGCGTCCCTGCCCGCTTCACTGCTCGCGGGTCTTGCAACCCTTTCGGGCAATCTGCATGGCGGTATCACCACGCGTTGCCGCAAATGGATGGATGAGGTGGACAGCAACATCGCCTCTGGCAGCACCATCCCCTTTCATGCGAATCCGCCACCAGGATTCGGGCATCCGCTTTATCCCGACGGCGATCCGAGGACCAAGGCGCTGCTGCGGGCCTGCGGTCTCCCCGATGGCTGGCGACGGATCATCAGTCAAATCCATCGGGCAACCGGACAACATCCGACAATCGATTTCGCGCTCGCCCATCTGGAACGCCAGTTGAAACTGCCGGATGGGGCGGGGCTCGGGGTTTTTGCGGTCGGGCGAACGGTCGGATGGATCGCGCATATATTCGAGCAACGCGAAACCGGGAGGCTCATCCGACCGCGCGCTGCGGCGGATGATTAGAATCACGTCTCGGGCGGAACGACCTGTGCGCTGGCCCGTTCGCGGAACACGATGTAAAGCCCTGCCCCCATGGTGATGGCGATGCCCACTGCCGCCAGCCCGTTCGGCAGGTCACCGAAAAGCAGGTAGCCAATGACGGTGGCAAACGGGATTTCGATATATTGCAGGGGGGCAAGCGTTGCCGACGGTGCAAAACGCAGAGCCCAGGTCATCAGCAGATGCGCCGATGTCCCGATCACGCCGATCGCCAGCAGCAGCCAGCCATCCACAACGCTCGGCCAGGCCAGTTCGGCAATCGGCCAACCCAATGCCCAGCCGATTGCGACCACGGGCAGCAATCCGCCAGTGGCAACCACACCGCTGATCGCCTGCAACGAGATGGGATCGACATCCTTGGCGACCTGCCGGGTGAACAGCATGAACAGCGCGAAAAATACGGCAACCAGCAATGGCAGGAGGGCGACCGGACCGACAAGCGCGAAGCTCGGCTGAATGACCAGAAGCGTGCCGACAAAGCCGACGACACAGGCGCCGAGACGGCGAATGCCGACCACTTCGTTGAGTACCATCCGGCCCAGCAAAAGCATGATGAAGGGCATGACAAAGGCGATAGCGAGCGCGTCAGCCAGCGGCAGATAGCGCAGTGCCGTAAAGAAGGTTCCGATGCCCAGAATATGCAGGACCGTGCGGATGACGGTCAGCCGGAACACGCGTGGCGTGACCCGGATCGATCGCCCGGTCGCCCAGACGAGCGGCAGCAGCAGCAAGGCCTGGATGGCAAACCGGATCGCCAGGATCTGGCCGATCGAAACAGTGTCCCCCAGATATTTGGCGATGCCGTCGCCGAGCGGCGCAAACAGGCAGAACAGGACGATCAACAATACCCCGAGATAAGGTTTGTCGCTGTTGACCGGGATGCTGCCGACGCTCATGCCGGCACCGGCCTGTTGGACCTGGTCTTGACAAAAATCATGCCGATGATCGCGATGTTCAAGAGGTTCCACAGGATCCCGTTGATGAATGCCATCTGGTAGGATCCGGTCAGGTCGTAGATCCAGCCCGACATCCAGCCACCGACGGCCATGCCGACGATCGTTGCCGTAATGACCACACCGACACGCGCACCGGCTTCCTGCGGCGGCATGTATTCGCGAACGATCAGTGCATAGCTCGGCACGATACCGCCCTGCGACAGTCCGAAGACGACACTGACGATGTAGAGCGAGGCCAATCCGTCATAGGGCAGATAGAGGAACAGCGCGACGCATTGCAGACCGGAGCCGATCAGCAGGGTCATGACGCCACCCAGCCGATCGGCAATCACACCTGACACGAGGCGCGACACGACGCCCCCCAGCAGCATCATGGACAGCATCTCTGCACCGGCGGCCGGACCATATCCAAGGTCGACGCACAGAGACACGATATGCACCTGCGGCATGGACATGGCCACGCAGCAGCCGATTCCGGCAATCACCAGCAGCAATTGCAGAGTGCGCGGTGTAAAATGCACGGCACGGACATTGGCATCGGCAAGATCGCCGGCAATCTTGGTGGCTGCCGCCGAGACCCGGCGCCGCAACATCAGGGCCAGCGGTACCATCGTCAACACCGATATTGCGGCCAGCACCAGATAGATCGTTCGCCAGCCGGGATCGCCCAGCACGGTGGTCAGCAAGATCGGCCAGATAACCCCCGACAAATAGTTCCCGCAGGCGGTGATGGCGACCGCGATGCCGCGGCGGCGCAAAAACCAGTGGGAAATGTCGGCCATGAGCGGTCCGAAACTTGCCGCCGCGCCGAAGCCGACCAGCAATTGATAGGCCGACATGACATATATGGACGGGCTCGCAGCCGACAGCACGAAACCCACCGTAATACAGGCCGTCGCACCGATCAGTGAAGAGCACACCCCATAGCGGTCGACGGCGCGGCCGATGACCAGATTGCCGGCGGCAAACCCGATCATGGTCAGCGTATAGGGCAGTGAGGCATCGGCGCGATCAACACCGAACTCAGCCTGGACGGCCGGCATGATCACGATGATCGACCACATGCCGGCGCTGCCGACCGTTGCGATCAGCAGCGTTATGACCAGCCGCACCCAGGAATAGGCGCTGTCGAGACTGTCGGGATTTTTCATGCGGCGGACCGTATGGGGCGCAGATCCAATTGTCTAACGCATTGTTCGCGTTTCATCTTCATCCTGTCCGGGTCCCTCAATCCTTGGTGGCCGGAGCCGGCGGTGTGATCTGGCGGCGCGCAGCCACCGCCTCTCGGTGCGAAATGAAGGTGATGGCCGCAACGACAATGCCGCCACCGATCAGGACAAAGGGGTCGGCCGCCTCACCGAAGACAATGATTCCCAGCATCGTGGCCCAGATTAGCTGCAAGAATCCGACAGGCTGTGTCACCGTCAAAGGGGCAGCCAGAATGGCGCGGGTCATCGTATAGTGACCCAATGTTGCGACGGCTGCCGTCAGGGCCAGCCAGAGAACCTCCGCCAGACTGGGCGTCGTCCAGTTCACGATCGCACCGGGCAGCAGTACCAATGTGCAGATAACGGACAGCATGAGCACGATAACCGTCGGGTCTTCCTCGTCGGTCAGCCGCTTGGCGAACAGGAAGGAGGCGGCGAAAAGCGGCGCCGCCACCAATTGCGCCACCTGACCGATCGAAATCTCCTGAAAACCCGGCCGCAGAATAATCATGGTGCCGGCAAATCCGACCAAAACCGCCGCAACCCGTCGGAAATGCAGCTTTTCACCGAAGTAAAACGCCGCGCCGATCGTCACGAAAATCGGTGCGGTGTAGCCAAGAGCCGTCACCTCGGCAATCGGGATTCGGGCCATGGCGTAAAACCACAGAACGACCGCGACACCGTGCATGAGACCGCGAATGACAAAAATCTTCATCACCGGCAGTGATGGCGGCTTTGCAAACAACCGTCGCATCATCGGAAGGAAGATCACCACACCGAAGGCGTAGCGGATGAAGGCGGCCTGCGATGACGGGATATCGGTCCCGATATATCGTACGATGCCGGTGACTGCGACGAAACAGAAGGTCGTGAGAACCATCCAGCCGATGCCGGCAAGAACAGTGTCGGCACCGCTCTTTTCAGCAATGCTCATCGTTCAACCTGTGTGCAGACGCTGCAAACGCCGCCGTCGACCGGAACCGGTCATGTCAGACTCATGCATTGGGGCATGCCCCACGCTGTCACAACCTTCCGGTTTGAACAAGAACAAATTTCGCGTGACTTTACGGTGTCCGCTGCCGCTCACGCCAAATGATGGTCGACGCGGAAGCTCTCCGGGATCGCTGCTTCTCCCTTGCCGAGAACCGGATCGAGGACGCAACGGGCCATTTCGTGGGCGATCCCGAATGTGATCTTGAAACCGCCCGTGGCCACCAGAAGGTGCCGGTGGCCGGGGGCAAAGCCAATCATCGGATCGCGCTTGACCGCTTTGGGCCGCAGATTGGCCCATCGCTCCAGAACCGGCGCACCAGCCAGCAGCGGACACAGCGCCACGGCCCTGGCGATAACCGAATCCAGCTTGTCATCGGCGGTGAAAGGCGCCTCGAACCGGCGTTCGCTGGTGCTGCCGACCGCCACGCAGCCGTTTTCATGGGGAACCACATAGGTGCCGTCCTGAAACACCAGCGGCCAGTGCGGATCGATGGGCGCCTGGAGCAAGGCAGCCTGCCCCTTGATGGGCGACCCGATCGTGTCCACCGGCCTGTTCAGCAACAAGCCGAGAACCGCGAAGCTCGCGTGCCCGGCCGTCAGTACCGTATGACCGGCTCGTATCGCGCGTCCGCGCGATGTCGTCGCGACACCGGTGGCGTCGTCGAAACCATCCAATGCTTCTCCTTCAAAAAGCCTGATGGTCTTGCCGAGCCAGGCCTTCATTGCAGCCATGTAGAGGCGCGGATTGACCCGTGCAGCCAGTGTTTCCAGCACCACACCATGCGGCATCGCAGCACTTGACGGCCAGCCCTCGGCAATGCCGCTCCGGCGCAGTTCCCAACTGTAACCGCCTCGCGCATGCGCCCACCGCGCCTCCGCGTCGGCCCGGCGTTCGGCGGCCAATGTCGCGTGATGCGGTTTGGCAAGTGGCAGCAACCGGCCACAGCGGCGATAGCCGCAGGACAGGCCCGTCCCGGCTTCGATTTCAGCGATCCTGTCCTCCAGCGAGACCAGGGCATCCAGCTGAAACTGTTTTTTCGGGTTCCAGCGCTCGGGCATATGCGGCATCAGCGCGCCCAGCAGGCCGCCGCTGGCGCCCGATCCGACACGATCCCGCTCCAGCACAATCACCGTGAGCCCGGCTTGCTGCGCCAGGCGGGCGACCCAAAGACCGACAATGCCACCGCCCACTACCAGAATGTCGCAAGACAAGGTGTCTGTGGCCGGGTTATAGGAGGGAGATTGTGTCATGGGTGCGGGCAATGGCTGGCGAAGACGAGGCGAAGGAAAACGGACTGACGTGGCATGAGGATATGCCCTACTCGACCGTTTTTGGCGATCATTATTATTCAAGGGCCGACGGCCGGGCCGAATGCGATCATGTTTTCCTGGAGGGCAATGACCTGCCCGAGCGATGGAGCAAAACAGACCATTTCACCATTGCCGAACTCGGCTTCGGAACAGGCCTGAACTTTGCCGAAACATGGCGCCAATGGCACAATCATCGGCCCCCGGGAGCCCGTCTGTCCTTCGTCAGTTTCGAGTGTTCTCCCCTCACCGCGCGCCAGATGGCAAAAGCGCTCACCGTCTGGCCCGACCTAAACCCGTTTGTCCAGGCGCTGGCCGGTGCCTGGCCCACGCAACCGGAAAAACGCTTTTCCCTGGCGTTCGGTGACGCGGTCACGCTCGACCTCCATATCGGCGATGTGAACGCGACGCTGCCGCGCTGGACCGGCAGCGCCGATGCCTGGTTTCTCGACGGATTTGCTCCCGCCCGCAACACCGGCATGTGGTCTGACACCCTGATGCGGGAGGTGTTCGGGCACACCACTGCAGACGGAACCTTCGCGACCTATACGGCTGCCGGCTGGGTGCGGCGAAACCTGGCGAAAGCCGGATTTAATGTCCGCAAGGTTCGCGGTTTTGCCGGCAAACGCGACATGACACGCGGCCATAAGCCGGGCTGAACCCGTTCAGGGATGCAACCTTGCCCCTTTGGTGACCTTGTCGACGACTTTCTTTGCGGCGCACAGGGCAACGCCAACGACCCTCGCATCCTTCTGATTGTATTGAGAAAAAACCGCGCGATTGGCCGCATCATGCCCCGTCGAGAACATGTCCTCGATATAGAGCGATGCGGCAATCCGGCGGTCAAGAACCCGGGCATGGATGGTTTTCATCAAGGGAGCCGACGCCGATAGAATGATGATCGGTTGACCCGACAGGGCATTATAGCGATGTCCATCGCGATCCTCATAGGGATTGCCGATGATATCCGGATGCTGCGCCGTGATCCCGCTCGTCAGAAAGGCGGTCACGTTGAGCGCCTGCCACACGGCCAGATCGTCTCGTAATATGATGGCGATTTTGGTATCGAACATTCTCGGACTTCTTCCTAGCGGGGATGGATTTCATGCCTGATGCCCAATCAAGACCGGAATATCTTCAGGGTCTTGAACGTTCGTGCGGCGACACGCCACGCGAGCGCATCGTGTCCGCGCCGGCGGTGCCCGGCCTGGAGCGGATCGAAGCGCGTTTCGAAGGCAGGTTCTTCGAGCCGCACCGGCACGATACCTACGCCATCGGCGTGACGCTCAGCGGCATTCAGTCGTTCCGCTATCGCGGACGGCAGGAGTACAGCCTGCCCGGCCGCATCATCGTTCTGCATCCCGATGAAATCCACGATGGCGCAGCCGCAACCGATGACGGATTGCGCTACCGGATGCTCTATATCGAGCCGGCGCTCGTACGGCAGGGCCTTAGCCGAAACACCTCTGTCTTGCCGTTTGTCGACGCGCCGGTTCTGGACGATCCGCAGTTTCGGGCTGCGCTGCTGTCCGCGCTCTCCAGCCTGGAAGACGGGCTCGATGATCTGTCGGTTGCGGATATTGTCAGCCGCATCGCCTGCGCCCTGTCACGGCATGCCCGGCTCGATGCCGGCCGCACCGGTACGCTATCGCCGCAACGCCTGATCCGGGCACGCGATTATCTCCATGACAATATGGCGCGCACCGTTCGCTCAACGGAACTGGAACAGGTGACCGGGCTCGACCGGTTTGCCCTGTCGCGCCAGTTCCGCAGTTTCTTCGGAACCAGCCCGCACCGTTACCTGATCATGCGGCGTCTCGACCGGGCAAGACATCTGATTGTCCGGGGGCTTGCCCTTGCCGACATCGCGGCCGCAGTCGGTTTTGCCGATCAGAGCCATCTGAACCGCCATTTCAAGAGGAGTTTCGGGGTGACGCCCGGTCGATGGGCCGAGGCATCGCGACAGCCGTAGGGACGAAAATCAGGCAGCAGGACGTGCTTGACAATAGGTCAGCAATGCTGACATAAATTTTCCATGACAACTGAAACGACTTCACCAGACAGCGTCCGCGACCGTCACTGGGAACCCAGCTATGCCAGTCGCGCGGCGCGGCTGCAGGCCTCGGAAATTCGCGAATTGCTGAAGCTTCTGGAACTGCCGGACATCATCTCCTTTGCCGGTGGCATTCCCGATCCCGATCTCTTCCCGAAGGACGCCGTGCGCGAAGCCTATGGATCGGCGCTGGGCGATGACGGTCAGGCCGGACGCATTCTGCAGTACTCGATCAGCGAAGGCGATCCGCAATTGCGCGTATGGATCGCCGGCCACATGGCCTCAAAGGGCGTTGCCTGCACCGCCGAGAACATTCTGATTACCAGCGGGTCGCAGCAGGCACTGGAGTTTCTCGGAAAGCTGCTTCTGTCACCGTCGGACACAGCGCTGGTCACTGCGCCGACCTATCTGGGGGCGCTGCAGGCGTTTTCCGCTAGCGAGCCGGTCTATGATCAATTGCAACCGGCGATGGGCAACCGCACGGCCTCCTCCTATCATGAGGCCGCGACGGCCGCCGGCGGTGCGGTCAAGCTGGCCTATGCCGTTCCCGATTTCGCCAATCCGACCGGCGAAACACTGACGCTGGAGGGCAGGCAGACCCTGCTTTCAATGGCCCGCGAACTGGACATTCCGATCATCGAGGACGCTGCCTATGCAGCGCTTCGCTATGACGGCGACGACATCGCGCCGGTGCAGGCACTGGATGTTGCCGAAACGGGTTCGATCGATGCATCACGCGTGATTTATTGCGGCACCTTCTCCAAGGTCTTTACACCCGGCCTGCGGGTCGGGTGGATCTGCGCCTCAAGGCCGATCATTCACCGGCTGACCCTGATCAAGCAAGCCAGTGATCTCAACAGCGCCGCCATCAACCAGGCTGTCATGCGGCACCTGGCGGAGACTCGGTTCGACGATCAGGTGGCACAGGCCCGGCGACACTACCGGATCAAGCGTGACACCATGCTGGCGGCGCTGAAAAAATACATGCCGTCAGGGACACACTGGACCGAGCCCGAGGGCGGGCTATTCGTCTGGGTCACGCTGGCGCCATCGATCAACACCTCCGATCTGTTGAAGAGGTCGGTCGCGGATGCCGGGGTCGCCTTCGTTCCCGGCCACGCCTTCTTTGCGGATGGCAGCGGCACCAATACGCTGCGCCTGAGTTTTTCGCTGCCGGATGTGCAGACGATCGACCGCGGGATCGAGAAACTGGCCGGTCTGATCTAGTTCATTCCAATTCGCCCGGTCGGCCGGTTCCAAACGCCCGAAAGTGCGGACACATGCGAGAATTCGTGAAAGTCCTTGCTGCTTTTTTTGAGAATCCGGCTGGAAAATTCATTTAGCCTTGACTCAAAGAATTTGCGCCCGATCGACCTGTCCCGCCTCTTCGGTGGAACGGCAGGTGCCGGCGCAAGGGTCATTGGATGAGTGTCCGGGGCCCGTGTGAGCAGAGCGTAAGACTGGGGGCGGTGGTTGCTGCGTTGCCTGGCTGGAGCGGAGGATAACGGCGCCATGAACGACGGACCGAGCGAACCAGCTCCATTGCCGGGCTACTACGCCCCAACCGGCGGTCTGCCGCCGCAATCCCAGCTGCTGACCGGCCGCTCTGCTTTCACGGAGGCCTATGCGGTCATTCCCAATGGCGTGATGACGGATATCGTGACCAGCAATCTGCCCTTCTGGAGCGGTGCACGGGCCTGGATCCTGTCGCGCCCGCTTTCGGGTTTTGCCGAAACATTTTCGCAATATATCGTCGAGGTTGCCCCCGGTGGCGGCAGCGACAGGCCGGAAACGGATGGCGGCGCGGAAGCAGCGCTGTTTGTGGTTGACGGCACACTCACACTGACGCTTGAAGGAACGACCCACAGCATGCAGCCGGGGGGCTTTGCCTTTGTTCCGCCTGCCGCCGACTGGGCCGTCGCCAATGAAGGCGACCAACCGGCGCGGTTTCACTGGATCCGAAAGGCCTATGAGTTCGTCGAGGGCATCGAGGCACCGGACGGTTTCGTGACCAGCGACAGGGATGTTGCACCGACGCCAATGCCCGATACGAATGGCCGGTGGGCCACCACACGTTTTGTCGATCCGCACGACATGCGCCACGATATGCATGTAACGATCGTCACCTTCGAGCCGGGCGCCGTCATTCCCTTTGCCGAAACCCATGTCATGGAACACGGCCTCTATGTGCTTGAGGGCAAGGCCGTCTATCGCCTCAATCAGGACTGGGTCGAGGTCGAGGCCGGTGACTATATGTGGCTGCGCGCCTTTTGCCCGCAGGCCTGTTATGCCGGCGGCCCAGGCAGGTTTCGCTACCTTTTGTACAAGGACGTCAACCGCCACATGAAACTGGACCGATTTTAAGTCGCTTGGGGCGCATCACAGGCTCAGCGCCTTGTTGACCAGCTGTTGCTTGTCGCGATAGTCCGAGACATCCACACCGCGCCCGATCAGGCCTTCTCTCAGTTCCTCCTCCGACAGTGCCTCGATGGCATCGGAGGTCATGTTCATGAAATTCACCTTGCGCCTGACAGGCGGGTTCGTCTCTCCAAATGTCGCCGTGTTCGGGAAACTGAAGTCGGTGGCATATTTATCGAAGAAATGCGCAAGAAACGTGTTGAGGCTCGGCCGAATTCTCTCATCCCCGGTCATCAGATGAGCCGAGGCGTCCAGCGCCGCCACCATGAGTTTGACCCACCGCTCGGCGCCTTTTTCGTTCATGACCGGCATGGCGTTGTGGGTGTGATGGAAGTTGAGCCGAAATTCACCGCCATGATAGGCGGGCCCGCCGCCCATGGCATCGACCCACATGGCGGATTGGGTATTGACGTGGTGGCTCACCCCGCCGATGCGGGCAAATACCGAGGTGAACCACTCGTCATCATCGAAAACACGCTCATAGAAGCCGGTCACGATCCGGACGATCCGCTCCGGCCCGAGCACGGAATAAAGCTGCCAGAACTGGATGGGTTTGCTGCCATCATTGGACGCGGACAAGGACACGATGTCTGCCATTCTGTGGGCGTTGACCGGCAACAGACCTTCGGCAACGGCCAGCGCAATATAATCCTGCCGGATCTTGCCGGTCAGATATCCCTCATTGGTGGGAAAATGCGGATATGTGAAATCGCTCAAGGATGGTGGTCTTTCATCGATGTGTCGTTGAGGGGAAGCACGGGTGTTTGTGCATGCTGGTCTTGCCCGTCCGTGATTCCCATCATCGGACGGGCGCGGTTTGCATTTTGCCGACGTGATCCCATGTTTATGCCATGAATATCCAATCCAAGCCTCATACCAGCAAATACCGTCTTGAAGTCAATCCCGTGCCGGGCACCGTTGTCGCCCGCCATGGCGGTGACATCCTGGCTAAAAGCGATGCAGCCCGCGTCATGCTGGAAACACGCCTCGATCCGGTTGTGTATTTCCCGGCCGAGGATGTGAAACCCACCCTTCTGGAGACGTCCGATCACCGGACCTTCTGTCCGTTCAAGGGCACGGCGACCTATTGGGACGTGAAAATCGGTGACAAGATCATCAAGAACGGGGCGTGGACCTATCACAATGCCCTGCCGGAATCGCGCGACATTGAAGACTATGTCTCGTTCATGCCCGAGGCGCTGACCGCCCTGGAGATGCCCGGCCAGGAAGCCGAGTGGCGGGACCGCGGCAATATTTCCGGCCCGACGGTGGACTGGATCATGCGCGAGGCATGGTTGTGCACCTCGGCAGAGGAGCTGACCGGCGCCATTGCCCGCAAGCTGATGGAGGACGGCATCGCGGTTTCCCGCATCAGCGTGATGATTTGGTCACTGCACCCGATGATCGCCGGAAAAAACTATGTCTGGAACAAGCGAACCGACATCGTTGAAACCTACACACCGTCGCATGACATTCTCCATCACCCCTCCTTTGCCAACAGCCCGCTGCGCCATGTGGCCAACGGGCTGGGCGGCGTGCGCCAGAGCTTCCTCGGCGAGCGGGAAGAATTCCAGTTTCCCATCATGGACGAGTTGAAGGCAGAAGGGGCGACCGATTATGTCGCCATGCCACTGCATTTTTCCAACGGCCGGGTCAATGTCATGACCCTGACCTGCGACCACCCCGAAGGCTTTACAACCGCCAATCTTGGTCTGATCTTTGAATGTTCGGCGGTCATCGGTCGGCTCTATGAGGTGTTCACGCTGCGCGACAATGCCTCGGCACTGCTGGAAACCTATCTGGGAAAACGGACGGGTGCACGGGTGCTGGGTGGCGAAATCCGCCGCGGCGACGGGGATCAGATCGACGCGGCGATCCTGTTTGCCGATCTGCGCAATTCTTCGCGGCTGGCAGAGTCGCTGGACCGGGAAGCCTATCTCCGGCTGCTCAACGGTTTTTTCGAAACCACCACCCGGATTATCAATGCACGGGACGGTGAGGTGCTGAAATTCATCGGTGACGCCGTGCTGGCGATCTTTCCGGCCGGTGAGGACCCACAGCATGCCTGCCGGCAGGCGCTGGCCTCAGCCTGCGAAATCGCCGACACGCTGGATCAGTCCGAAAGTTCGGAAACCGACTGTGCGATCGGTCTTGCGTTCGGTGATGTGACCTATGGCAATGTCGGCTCGCAGGAGCGTCTCGACTTCACCGTGATCGGGACGGCCGCCAATGTGGCGGCACGCCTGAGCGATCTGGGCAAAAAGCTCGACCATCCGGTGGTTGCGACCGGGGAATTTGCCGAAGCCGCAACGCCCGGCATGACGCCGCTGGGACAATTCGACCTTCACAATGTATCGGCAGCCGTCGATGCTTATGCGCCTGGTCATCATTCGGACGAGAAGACCGGCCGGCCTTGACGCCCATAGATGGTCACCAGTAGCAGCGCGTAGGCGATCAGATAGGCAAAATAGAAGCGGTCGGGATAGAGCGGCAGGATAACGAATTTGGCCGGTATCGTCAGCAGAATGGTGCTCAGGGCGACGGATTCACGCCGCGTGAAATCGAAGTTCCGGCGCAACAGCAGCGCCGTCAGGAACACCATCAACGCGAGGACCGCCAGCCATCGTTCCTCCACCAGCGAACGGACGAGTGTCTGCACGAAGGCCTTGCCATAGGCCACCAGCGAGAAGGCCGGATCGAAGCCCTCCAGCGTCGGCACATATTCGATGTTGGTGAACCAGAACTGCACCCACCAGCCCGGATGGTCGGCCCCGCGCGAGATCACCACATAGGCGAGCAGTCCCAGCACAAAGGCCCCGATGGCGCCCTTGCTCACGGGCCTGATGGCAATCGATGCCACCATCAGAACACCCACCAGCGCCAGATGATCGGGTCGGATGAGAATGGCCACCAGCAGCGCAACGCCACCGGCAATATCCCGCCCTTTCACATAGAGCAGCATGCCGGCCACCACAAAAACCGCCGAGAACAGATCCGGTGTCGCCTGGCGGGCAACGTCGCCGAAGCCGGTCAGGATCAGCGCAATGACCGCCAGCGGCGCAACCGCCAGGCTTTTCTGGTCCATAAGCCACAGGAGGGTCATCGCACCAACGGCAACGGCCGACAGGGCGGAAATGACCCGCAACGCACCGACCGGCCCGAACCAGGGCGACAGGGCCTGCGCGACCTCAATATAAAGCAACTTAACCCTGTAGAAGCCGAGCATGCTGGCGAACGCATCGGCATCGGCATATTGGGCGATCCGATAGGGCCGGTCCGCGGTCAGAACCAGAAATTCACCAGGGCTGGTGCTTTGCCGCACAAGGTCATAGGCCTGTGCATGACTCTGGGCCGCGGACGACCCGGCTCCTTCCAGGACGCCCGCCACATAGGCGATCATGTCCCAATTGGCCGTCGGAAAGACCAGCGCGACGGCTGCCACCGTCAGTGTAAAGAGTACGATCACAAGAGCGCCTGCTATCGCGCCGGGGGTCATGAGGTGCGTGTTCAAGGATCATCTCCCGTGTTGCCTGAACAGCATGATACGGGACGTTTATTGACGATTTGGAACCGGCCCTGGATGGCCGTTGAAAACGGCTTCAGCGACCTGCCGGAACCGCATCACGGGATGCAGACCGGATGACGCTTTCATCCTGGCTGGGAGGCAATCCGAATTTCCGGCTGTAGTCACGGCTGAAATGGGTCGGGCTTTCATAGCCCACGGCGTATGCGGCCTCCGACACGGTGCGGTTTCTGTCCACAACCAGGGTTCTCGCCTCGATGAGACGAAGGTCCTTTTGGTATTGCAGCGGTGTCGTGCCGGTGACCGACTTGAAGTGCTCGTGAAAGGATGAAGCGCTCATGCCGGCGGTTTTTGCCAGATCCGTTACGCTGAGTGGAGACCGGTATTCCGCCCTTACCCTTCGGATGGCCCTGGCAACCCGGCTGGCATGGCTGTCGGCGACGAGAAGTCTGCGCAGCATGATGCCAATCGGGGAGAGCAGGAGGCGATAGTGAATTTCGCGCAGGACCGACGGTCCGAGAACGCGGACGTCCAGTGGATCGTCTATCAGTTCGAAATATCTGACGAGCGGCGCCAGCCAAGACGGATCGGCCGGTCCGGCCGAAAGGGGCCGGGCTTCGGCACCGGACAGTGGCGCCTCGGAAACCTGTTCATAGAGACTTCGCACCAAACCCAGATCGAGCGACAGGATCACCGCCAGATAGGGTTCCTGGACACTTGCCCTGGTGATACGCGACACGACCGGCAAATCGTGGCTGACCAGCAGCGCATCACCCGGCCGCAGCTCGACGCCCTGATTGCCGATGGACGTTGTTTTGCTGCCCTGAAGGATCAGGCACATGACGGGTTCGTAAATGACGGCTTCGATATCGCTGATGGCCGTCCTGCGATAAACCGACAATCCGGGGAGCTTTCGATTATCTCCAGATTTTTCATCGTCATAGCGGCTGCACAGTTCGATGAGATGCGAAAGGTTCATGTCCGCCTCCTGTTCCCCACCCCTATCATAGGTGGCGGGCCCGCACAGCAGATCATGCACAGTATTGGAGAAATTGGCGGATATGCTGGAGAAAATGGCAGGCGGGGTGCGGCATTCCCGCTTATCAAACGCTTCAACCGTCAAGGAGGTGTCCCGTGTCTTCGCTTCAATCCCAATTCCTCGATCTTTCCGAACGCCATGCCCGATATGAGGCCGTCGATCCGAGGTCGGCGCTCCGGGACAGCGCGTCCGACAAGGTCATCTTCATCGCCGGGGCATCCCGCGGGATCGGTCAGGCCACGGCCCTTGCTTTTGCCGATGCCGATGCCAAAGCGCTCTATCTCACGGCTCGATCCAAGGGCGCGCTCGAGGAGACGCAGGCCATGATCCGGCAGACCAACCCGGAAACGCAATGCGCCATTTCGGTCTGTGACGTCACCAGTGCGACCCAGGTCGAGGCCGCCGTCGCGGACTGCGTGACAATGTTCGGCGGCATCGATGTGGCGGATGCGAATGCCGGCTATCTCGGACCGTGGATCAAGATCGGCCAGTCCGACCCCAAGGGCTGGTGGCACAATTGGGAGGTGAACGTTCAGGGCAGCTATCACGTCATCCGCTACACACTCCCCCATCTCATCGAAAGCGCCCGGTCGCGGGCCGCGAAAGGACAGAGCGGCGGCCACCTCATCCTGCTTTCATCAATCGGCGCCCAGTTGCTGATACCGGGAGCATCCGACTACCAGACCTCGAAACACGCCATCAATTGTCTCTGCGAATTCGTCCAGATCGATCACGAAGACGATGGGATCAAATGCTTTGCCCTGCACCCCGGCGGTGTTGCAACCGAGCTCGGGCGCAATATGCCGGAAACGATGCATGCCTATCTCGTCGACGATCCGGGTCTGGCCGCCGGTTTCACGGTCTGGCTGAGTTCCGGCAAGGCGGATTGGGCCAGGGGTCGGTATCTGAGCGCCAATTGGGACATCAGGGAACTGACCTCCCTGAAGGATGATATCGTGCGAGATGATCTGCTGGTGAACCGTCTGCGCGCCAAGGTGTGACGCTTTTGCCTACATGCTCCCGGCCGGGTTGGCGGGTGTGGAGTGCGATATTGCGTTCAGGTCTTCAACCAACGCCTCAGCCAATGGGCAGCCGCCATCGTGATCGTGACCAGTGCGATACAGAGGATTTCACCGATATCCAAAGACTCAGCGAATGGTGTTGTCCCCAGTGCGATCCCAATCGGCGGAAGCGCCGCCAGGAAAAGGAAGGGCCATGCCTGCCAGTCAAATTCATGCGTTACCCAATATCTGGAGAACCAGAATGCCAAAAACGACGCGGCAAGCATGCTCAACAGCGGAAAACCCGCGGCGTTGTCCCGATCAATCCAGTGCTGATCGGATATGATTACCACACCCATGTAAAACAAGGCTGCGCCGGAGAGTTCAACGATCGTCGTGCGCCACGGCAAATGCCGGCCGGCAGCAACGTATCGTTCGCGCAAGGAGACAAACACCAGGAAGGCGATGCCAAGGATCAGCAACAGATCCCCGGGGGCTGTTGCTTCGGCCCAGCGAATGCGACCATACAGAAGTAGACCTATACCGGCGGTGACCAGGACGGAAACAATCAGAAATCCGTCATCAAGCTGCTCTTTGCGCAGCAGCCACGCAAAGGCCGGAACGACAAGGATGAACAGCCCGCCGATGAGGGCCACGCTGACGGAATCCGTACGCACAACCCCGCTGACAATGAGCACCGGCACGCACCCGATCATGGCCATGCCCCGCAAAAAGGGAACGATGTCCCGGCGCCACTGCCCGGATGGTGAGGGTGCCCGAAACACATAAATCCATGAGAGCAGCAAAACCACGCTTGCTGTTCCAAGGGCAAGTTCGGGCGGACTGCCGACCTGCGACAGGAACTTGAGCAATACGGGACCCAGCACCCAGGCGGATGCAGCAAACCAGGCCGCGGAATTGCCCCCGATCGTTTGTTTCAATGTCATGTCTCCATGTTCGTCCGCTCCCATTTACGAATGGATCATCTGTTCCGTCGATGAAAATTAGTGTAATGATCATTTCATGAATGAAACAAAGACGAACTGGGACGATTTACGGCTGTTTGCTGCGGTCGCACGCGGACACGGGTTGGCGAAGGCGAGCAAGGCCACCGGGAAAAGCGCACCCACGCTCTCGCGACGCATGTTTGATCTGGAAAAATCCGTGGGGCGTGACCTGTTTCGCAGACACGCCAAGGGCTACGAGCTCACGGGATATGGGCAGGCCCTGTTTGACAAAGTCACCAGGCTGGAAGCCGGATTATCAGATATATGGAGCACACCGGTACGCGGCAAAAAAGCGCTGGTAAAGGTCTCCGCCGGCACCTGGATGACAAGATATCTCTGCGAGCATATGAACGCCATTGCGGACCCGGATGAAAACATCATGATTCGCTTGATATCAGCCGAGGAAAGGCTCGATATAAACCGAAGACAAACGGTGATCGGCATCCGGAATGAGCGCCCGCATCAACGGGGACTTGCTGCCCGCAGGGTGGGCCGGGTGCGCTTTGCTGTCTATGCCAGCAATGATGATGTTGCTGTTTGGGCGCGTTACACTGGCAATACCCCCTCCGCCAACTGGCTCAGAAACCGAACCGACGAAGATGACTGTATTGAAGTAACGAATCCAAGAAATGCCCTTGATCTCGCAATGGCGGGTTCTGCTCGCATTGTCCTTCCGACATTTGTCGGTGACGCCCAGAACGAATTGATCCGCGTCAGCGAAACCATCGAGGAACTGGATAGCGATCAGTGGCTGGTGGTTCATGACGATGACCGATTCAGCCCGGAGATTCGGCGGACCGTCGATCGAATTTATGAGGTCCTGCGCCACCTGCATCGCAATCATTCGTAGGATCGCGCCCACCAATACCGGGATCATCCGGCAAGGGCCCAACCGCCGGCCCCTGCGCTTTGTCATGTCCTTGCTCTTGTGTGATAAAATAGCAGGAACAGTGTGACAAAAGGAACGATCACCGGTGAACAAATCGGCATGTCCCGCGATTGATGGCCCGGTCTCGCCCACCGGTTGCCCGGTCTCGAAGGAGGCGGCTGCATTCGATCCCTTTTGTGGCGCCTATCAGCTTGATCCGGCGGAGGCGCTGCGTTGGTCGCGCGAGAAAGAGCCGGTCTTCTATTCACCCAAGCTCGGCTATTGGGTCGTCACCCGTTATGACGATGTGAAAGCCGTGTTCCGGGATCCCATACTCTTTTCGGCGTCCAATGCGCTTGAAAAGATTACCCCGGCTCCGCCCGAGGCGCAGGCCATTCTGCAGAAATACGGCTTCAACCTTCAACGCACCATGGTCAATGAGGACGAGCCGCAGCACATGGAGCGCCGCCGATTGCTGCTCGATGCGTTTCTGCCGGAAAATCTGGCCCGACACGAACCGGCGGTGCGCCAGCTTGCACGTGAATACATGGACCGGTTCATCGATCGCGGGCATGCCGATCTGGTGGCGGATATGTTCCATGAGATTCCGCTGACCATCGCGCTGCATTTCCTCGGCGTACCCGATGAAGGCGCTGATGAGCTGAAACGGTTTGCCGTCGCCCATACGCTCAACACCTGGGGAAGGCCGACACCCGAGGAACAACTGGAAATAACGGAAAATGTCGGACGGTTCTGGCAAACGGCCAACCGTATCCTCGACAGGATGTGGGCCGACCCGACCGGCGAAGGCTGGATGTACGACACCATTCGGGCTCATATGAAACATCCCGATGCGGTGCCCGAAGCCTATATGCGCTCGATGATGATGGCGATCCTCGCCGCCGCACATGAGACCACGTCGAACGCCACCGCCAATGCTTTCTGGACGCTGTTGTCCGACCGTCGGGCCTGGGAGGATCTCTGCGAAAATCCGACGCTGATCCCGAGCGCGGTCGAGGAATGCCTGCGCGTTGCCGGCTCGATCGTCGCCTGGCGCCGGGTTGCAACCGACGATACGGAGGTCGGTGGTGTCTTTATTCCCAAGGGCGGCAAGCTGATGATCGTGCAGGCCAGCGCGAACAAGGACCCGCGCCATTGGGAAAATCCCGACGCGGTGGATATCTATCGCGACAATGCAGCCGAGCATATGACCTTCGGTTACGGCGCCCATCAGTGCATGGGCAAGAATATCGGCCGGATGGAAATGCGGGTGTTTCTCGACGAATTCGTCCGCCGCCTGCCGCATATGCGGCTGGTCGAGGGGCAAAGCTTCAACAATCTGCCCAACATGTCCTTTCGGGGCCCGGAGAAGCTGCTGGTTGAATGGGACCCTGACAGAAATCCCGAGCGCCGCGATCCCTCGGTTCTGGAAAGCACTCGGTCCTTCAAGATCGGCGCGCCGGTCAAGGACGACATCCTGCGGCACGTCATCATTCGCGATGTGATCGATGAAGCCGAGGGCGTCATTCGCGTAAGTCTGGCCGATCCGCATGGCCGGGCGTTGCCGCAATGGACACCCGGTGCGCATATCGATCTGGTCTCCGGCGATATCCGGCGAAAATACTCGCTGTGCGGCGACTGGAACGACAGGAACTGCTGGCAGATCGCGATCCTGCGGGAAGAAGACGGCCGGGGAGGATCGACACATTTCCATGACACGCTGGCTCGGGATGTGAATGTGCAGGTCGCGGGGCCGAAGAACCACTTCAAGCTTCACGATGCAGCCGAACACAGCATCCTGATTGCCGGCGGGATCGGGATCACCCCGATTGTGGCCATGGCCGACCGGCTGAAGGCGCAAGGCAAGCCCTACCGGGTCTATTATTGCGGCGCGACACGCAGCGCGATGGCGTTGCTCGACCGCGTCCTGGCCGATCATGGCAATGCGCTGGACCTTTATGTCGGCGACGAAGGCGCAAGGCTCGATATCGAGGCCGCGCTGGCCGGGCTCAAGGCCGGGGATCATGTCTATTGTTGCGGCCCCAAGCGCATGCTCGACGCGCTGGAGGCAATGGCCGGCAACTGGCCGGATGGCACGCTGCATGTCGAGCATTTCACCACCGGAACGTCGGTGCTCGATCCCGCAAGGGAACATGCGTTCCGTGTGGACCTGGAAGACAGTGGCCTGAGCGTCGCTATCAGCAATGATCAGACGCTGCTGAACGCGCTGGTCGCCGCCGGTGTCGATGTCCCTTGCGATTGCAATGAGGGGCTTTGCGGCACCTGTGAGGTCGAGGTCCTCGAGGGTGACATCGACCATCGCGACAAGGTGCTGACCAGCACGGAGCGCGGACGCGGAAATCGCATGATGGCCTGCTGCTCGCGCGCCAGGGGCAAGACGCTGCGGCTGTCGCTCTGAGCGGGGCGACCGGTCCAGCCACAATCCGACATTTCCTTCAGAACTTCTTCAGATCAATTTCAGGAGTCCGGTCCGCATTCGCATTACGTCGTCCAGGCACAACCACCGTGCCGGACGGGCACGCAAACAGAAGGACCGACAATGCCTCTTTCCATCAACAGCACCGCCCCCGATTTCGTCGCCGATACGACCGAGGGAAAAATTCGCTTCCATGACTGGATCGGCGATTCCTGGTGTGTCCTCTTCTCACACCCCAAGGATTTCACTCCGGTCTGCACCACCGAGCTCGGCATCGTGGCCGGGATGAAACCCGAGTTCGACCGCCGTGGCGTCAAGCTGATCGGCATATCCATCGATCCGGTCGCCGATCACATGCGCTGGTCCGAGGATATCAAGACCGCGGTCGGACACGCACCGAACTACCCGTTGATCGGAGATGCGGATCTGAAGGTGGCCAAATTGTACGGAATGCTGCCGCAGGACGCGGGCGACACGGCCGAAGGACGCACGGCGGCCGACAATGCCACGGCGCGGACGCTGTTCATCATCGGGCCGGACAAGTCGATCAAACTGACGCTCTCCTATCCGATGACGACGGGCCGGGACTTCAACGAGGTTCTACGCACGGTCGACAGCCTGCAATTGACGGCGCGCCACCAGGTGGCAACGCCGGCGAACTGGTCAGCCGGTGACGAGGTCGTGATTGTGCCATCGGTCACCGACGATGTCGCACGGACACGCTTTCCGGACGGATGGAAAAGCCCCCTTCCCTATCTGCGTCTCGTCGCGGCGCCCTCGCAGTAGAACAATTCAGGTTTTGGCGGAAGCGGCAAGACCTGAATGCATTAACAAAATCCAAGACTGAAACCGTTTTCTCGTGTCCGACAAAACGAGAATCGGTCCAGCCCAACAGAAGGATGACCCGAATGCCGACCCAACTCACACGGCGCCAGTTCGCCACATTGACGCTGGCAAGTGCCTGCCTGACCTTGCCGTCCCCCGGATGGACGCAGTCAACGGACTATGCCAATCCGCGCCTCCTGATGGAGCCGGCCGATCTCATCGGCGCGATGTCGCCAACCGGGAGCATGCAGCAGAACGACCAGTCCGATGGTCTTGTCGTAGTCGACGTGCGCCCGCGCGATGAATTCGATGCCGGCCACATTCCAGGAGCGCGGTACCTCGACCCGAATGCCGTGGTGGCCCGCTTCAGCCCGATCGACGGTACGCTACGATCCGTTTCGGAGCTGGAAGCGCTTTTGTCCGGCCTTGGAATTGCAGCCGACCGACGGATCGTCTTCTATGATGACCGCGGCGGGTTTCATGCAGCTCGGATGTTCTGGCTGCTGGAGTATCTCGGACACAGGGACGTTGCCGTTCTGAACGGCGGCTGGTCCGGTTGGCGCGCAGCCAATGGACCGGTCGTCACCGACGAGAACGACCATGAGCCGGCGGCGTTTCAGGCAGCGGTCAGTCCGCGGCGACACGCCAGCGCGGCCGATGTGCTTGCTCACCGCAACGATCCGAGCGGCGTTTTGATCGATGTGCGCCCCGGTTCCATGTATGCCGATGGCCACATACCCTGGGCCCTCAACGTCCCGTGGTCCCAAAACCTCGGCGCCGATGGCCGGTTTTTGCCCACAGACGCCCTGCTGGCCCATTTCAAGGCACAGGGTGTGAACCCCGAGAGCAATGTGATCATGCACTGCCAGAACGGTCTGGCATCCTCGCACAGCTACGTCGCCCTACGGTTGCTGGGCTATCCGCAGGTTCGGGTCTATCACCGGTCCTGGGCGGAGTGGGGCAACGATCCGGCCCTGCCCAAATCGACATCGTGACAATAACGGCCGGCCCGGCGCAGACCGGGCCGGCCATCATTTTCCGCGACCGGCGTGCTAGCCTGGTGTTGCCATGAAACCAAATCTGAAATTTACCGGCGGCCACATGCGTCCGGCGCGAAAATCGCATCTCGACCAGATCGCCCGGCTTCTCGGCGACAGGGACATCCGACGCTATCTGTGCGATGACCGCGTGGTCTCCCGCCAAGAGGTGGCGGAAATGCTCTCGTCCAGCATGCAGTTGGATGCGCAAGGCCTTGGCCTGTGGATTATCGAGGCTGAAGGGTCAGGGTTTGCCGGCCTGATTGGCCTTGAACCGGTTTCGGCGAGCCTTGCCGCACTTCCTAGTATGGCAGGACAGATCGAACCGGTCATTGCCCTTGATTCCGGTCATACCGGGCGCGGTCTGGCCACTGCGGCCCTAACCAGGCTCATCGATCATACAAACGCGTCGCTCCCTTTGCCGATGCTTGTTGCAGCGGTCGATAAACCCAATGAGCGGTCCCACCGGCTGATGCGCCGCTGCGGGTTCAAGGCGACCGGAAAGGCCCCGGGACCGGCCCATGAATTGATCCTGTACACGCTCAAACTCGATGGTCGCCCGCGCTGATGTCTCCTCGGCGTCCGAACGTTTTGTGTTGCATTTAAGTGCGGGTATCAGAAGCTATCATTCCTCTACACCGCGATGGATGGACGGTTAAAAAATAAGATCGCGGACGAACTTGCCGTATGAAGATACGCTCTTATCCGTTTAACGGTGCAAGACCGGCGTCTGGAAACCAATCCGTCTTGCCGTGACGGAAAGCAGCGTCCCGCCGGTCCCCCTGAGTTGGCTAGGGCAAGTCTACCATGATCGCGTCCCCCGCCATCCGCGTCGGATAGGTGCCTAGTGCCACGCAGACCGGGCTGCGAAGCGGAGCGCCGGTGCGGATGTCAAAGCGGCCATTATGCTTTGGGCATTCGATTTCATGACCCATGAGCAAACCATCGGCGAGGTCTACCTGCTCATGCGTGCAAAGTCCGTCGGAACAAAAGAATTCATCATCCTCCGTGCGGTAGACCGCATAGAGATGATCGTTGACGGTGAACGTCATCACGTCATCAATCTCGACATCATCGACCGCACAGATCCGTGTCCAGGGCATCGTTTCTCCTATAACTCTGCAACGGTCTGCCGCGATGCCGGACCGGCCTGCTGCGGCAGCGTCTTTTTGATAAAGTAGCCCGGCTCGCGCAATTGCCGTAGCAGCGCTGGTACAATCTCAGCCCAGGCGGCCCAAAGGCTCGGGTTGGGCTCAGGGCAGTCGTGGCGCACCAGTTCGTGAAGTCTGGGGAGGGCGTAGTAGGGAACCATGGGGTACATGTGATGCTCCACATGGTAGTTCATGTTGGAATAGATGAAGCGCACAGGTGCACTCATCAGCACGGTGCGCGCATTCAATCGGTGGTCGAGAACATCTTCGGCCAGGCCCGCATGCTGAGGCAAGCCCACCACGATCAGGAACCAGATGCCGTATGCGCGGGGCAGCCCGATCAGAACCGCTGGCAGAACCGACCAGGTAACCACGCAAACGAGCAAAACCATCGCATAGATCGCCAAATGGATTCGAGCGACGAGGGCGGCCTTGGCCCATTCGGACCGCGGCACGTACTCTTGCTCGTCTGCGTCCAGACGGCCTCCGGCATTATGGATCAGCTTGGCCAACTCACTCGGTATCGCGGTGAGGCCAATGGTCTTCAGCGCCAGCAGGATCAACTGAGGCGGACGCATCGTGCTGATCTCCGGGTCGCGACCCACGATTATCGTATCGGTGTGGTGGCGCGTATGGCTCCAACGCCAGACGACCGAATTGCGCATCATAAGGAAGGACGCGAATTCATAGACCAGATCGTTCATCCATTGTGTCTTGAACGCCGTGCCGTGACCCATCTCGTGCCACCGGCTGTCGGCGGCCGAGGCATAAAGAACCCCGTAGACGGCAAACACCGGCACGGCCCACCAGCTTCCCCAAAGCGAAATGCCAACAGCAGCGGTTCCGACAAGCAATGCAATCCACAACGCGGTATCCCGCAGCGCCGGGCCGTCGGAGCGCTTCATCAGGGTCTTCAAAGCCTTGCGGTCGACCGGAGTGCGGTACCATTGAGCATTGGCCAGACCCGCTTCGATTGCTTCGGCTTTGGAGGCGCCATGCAGCGAATAATCGCGCACGGCGGAAAATTTCAAGGGCGCAAGAAGATCGATCATTTCAAATGGCCTCGCGGATCTTGCAGGAAATCGTCGAGCACCGCGCGTTCTTCCGGTCGGAGCGAGACGATTTCGACAGTCGCCGGGAAGCTGCCTGAAGCGACATCGGCGCGGAACCCTTCAAAGGCCGCTGTGCGCCGGGATTGCAGGCGCGCCATCTCCCCGGCAAAATCATCATAGACCCGGGCATGCCGGGGAATGTGCCCGACCGTTTCACCAAGAATGTCGGTCGCGAACAGATATTGCACGTCGCAGCCACCGCCGGAACCCATGGAGATGACAGTCAATTGGGTTGCACGGCACAGGGCGGTTGCGACGGGTTCCGCAACGACCTCCATTTCGACAGCAAATGCCCCGGCATTCTCGTAGCGTCGCAGCGTGTCCATCAGGTTGCGGGCCTCGTCTACCGTCCGCCCAAATGCGCGAAACCCCGTTAGCCGCGCCCGCTGCGGTACGAGGCCCATGTGACCCACAACCGGCACACCTTCCCACGCAAGCGCTTCAACCACATCGAAATGCATCGCGCAATAGATCGAATCCGCACCCGCATTCAGGGCGTCGAAGGCGGCGCGCTTTGCCTCGTCCCGCGTTACCGGACCGCCGTAGACCAGGCCAAAGCAAAAGTGGGTGTCAGGCGCGGCAGCCCGCCGTTCCGGAAACGCGGCGCGGTCGCCGGACACGATCATTTCGATCCCCGCGGCCTGTGCCGCCGTGGCGTGTTCAGTGCTTTGCACATTCAATTCGCACAATTGCCGTTTGCCCTTGAGCGCACGGATATGATTGACCTCGAGTTTCATTGCGCATTCAGACACGGGCTGTCGCTTTCGCGGATGATCAGCTGCGGTTTTATGATCTCCTGCTTAATGCTCAGGTCGCCGCCCAACCGCGCCAACACGATCCGACCCAGACGCAATCCAATCGCCCCGAGATCTTGACTAAAGGTGGTCAGCGCGGGTTCCACATGGGCCGAGACGGGCGAGTCGTCGCATCCGATCAGCGCAATGTCGCGCCCCGGTTTGAGCCCGAGGCTACGTAGCGCCTCCAGGGCGGAGATCGCGATCACGTCATTGCCGCATATCAGCGCTGTGGGTTGGGCGCCCCTCGCCAGAACTTGCGTAATCGCGTCTGCGCCGGAACGCCCTCCAAGTGTGCATTCGATCTCGAGGTCCGGGTCGATGCTCAATCCGCAGGTCTCCAACCCCATCCGCACGCCCTGGATCGTGTTCCGCGTGTAGGTGTATTCCCGTGGTGTGGTCAGATGGGCGATCTTACGATGCCCCAGCGCGGCCAGCCGTTCGACTGAGCCACGCCCGACCTGAAGCTGGTCTCGATCTATAAAGGAATGGCTGTTGCGTTCGGTCTGGCCGATTGTGGCGAAGGGAACACCGCGCTCTTCGAGCCAATCGACGCGGTCATCCCGTGGGCGCGTGCGGGCAAAGATCAGCGCGTCGGAACGATTGCGCTCCACAATCCGATGGATAACCTCGTTTTCTCGCTCCGTGTCGCGCGCCATCACAACCTGAAGGTCGTAGCCTTGCGCGGTCAGGGCTAATTCGAGCCCATCGAGCACACCCAGAAAGAACGGATCGACGTATTTCGTCCATGGCTGAGAGACCACGAACGTAACAGTCCTGGTCGTGTTGCGCCGCAACATCGACGCGACATGGTCCGGCTGGTACCCGATATCGCGGGCCACCTGCTCGATCCGATCTCGTGTCTTCGGGCTCACGTCTGAGTAGCCGTTCAGCGCACGGGATACGGTGGATACCGACACTCCGGCCTCGCGCGCGACGCGGCGAATGCCCGGCCTGATTTGGCGGATCTTGTCTGTGTCGGTGCTCACGAATCTTCTTTCATGATGACGTATTCATTTGGACCCACCACGGTCACGGCAGCCGTTCCGGCAAGGATGGTACCGTCGACGGCCAACGACATCGGATCGCCGCCAAAGTTGAAGGCGCAGGTCAGGCTGGTGCCGCCATGGTGACGACGAAAACTGATACTGCCGGATGTCGCATCCAGCAACTCAAATGTGCCGAGACGCAGTGCCGGCTGGATCCGTCGCAGTCCCATGACGCGGCGAAAGTGGTTCAGCGTCGAGGTTGGCTCGGCGTCCTGCGTGTTCGCGCTGAGCCGTCCATGACGAGCCTCGGCCGGAAGCCATCCATCGACATCGGAAAAGCCGAAGGCCGGCACCTCTTCGGTCCACGGCATCGGTGTGCGTGCCCCGTCCCGCCCCCGGTGGCGCGGCCAGAAGCGGATCGCCTCAGGATCCTGAAGTCTGTCGCGTGGCACGTCCGAGTGGGGCAATCCCAACTCCTCGCCCTGATAGGCGATTATGTTGCCCGGCAGACAGGCAAGCAAGGCCTGGAACAATTGGACGCGGGCGGCGTTGCCATCTGCATGCCAGCGGCTGGCCACGCGGACGACGTCGTGGTTGGAGAATGCCCAAGTGGGCCACGATCCGTCCTGACCGGCCGCGGCGATGCAGTCCGCCATGTGCCGGCCATCGAGTTTGCCCTGCAAAAGCTCAAAACTGTAGGCGGTGTGGAGGCGGCCCGGGCGCGTGTATTCGAACATCCGCTCCACCTGATGGTCACAGTTGATCTCCGCAAGAAGCATTCGCGCCCCCTTCATATCGGCGACGTGGCGCATGCGGCTCAGCAGCGGCAGGGTTTCGGGGCGGGAGCGGTCAAAGACATGCTCCTGAAGGTAGTATGGATTGGCCGGGATCTCGGTGCACGAAGCTGGCGGGTTCGACCGTAGCTGCGGATCGTGCATGAAGAAGTTCGCCACGTCGAGCCGCAGTCCGTCGACCCCGGCGTCGAACCAGAAGCGCATGATATCAAGCACCTCATCTTGCACCTCCGCATTGTGCAGGTTCAGGTCGGGCTGCTGGGGCAGGAAATTGTGCAGGTAGTATTGCCGTCGCGTGGGCGACCATTCCCATGCCGTTCCGCCAAAGCGGCCCATCCAGTTGTTAGGCGCTGTTCCGTCGGGAGCGGCATCAGCCCAGACATACCAGTCGGCCTTTGGGTTGTCGCGCGAGGATGCACTTTCGATGAACCACGGATGATCACTGGACGAATGGGAAAAGACCTGATCAAGCACCACGCGAAGCCCACGCGCATGGGCCGCTTCGATGAGCCTGGTGAAATCGTCGAATGTGCCGAAACGCGGATCAATCGCCCGGTAGTCCGACACGTCGTAGCCCGAATCGTGCATCGGTGAGGGAAAAATAGGTGTCAGCCAAAGCCCGTCGACCTCAAGCGAGGCGAGGTAGTCGAGCTTTTCCGTCAGCCCCGGCAGGTCGCCTTCGCCGTCCCCATCGGAATCCCGGAACGACCTTACGTAGACCTCGTAGAGGCTGGCGCCGCGCCACCACGGAGCGTCGACCTCGAACGCCGTATCAGCTGTCATTGAGACTCATTCCCGTCCTGGTACTGCCCTGCCGGTTCCGTGCCTGAGGGATCAAAAACGTTTTTGTATTTTTCGTCAAGCCCGGCCCGATTCAAACCTCCATTTTGGGAATTTAGGGAGATAACTGTTGACAGAGAGTGGTTTTCGGGGAGTAGACTGGTCCTGCGACCAAAAACGTTTTTGGAACCAATTGCAAACGCACGACACTGTGTCGCGCACAGGGAGGATGAAATGACCAATCTCAAGAATGCCCTCGTTGGGGCGACGGCTTTGCTCGCGCTGACGGCCGGAATGGCCAATGCGCAAGATGGAGAAAAATGGTGCTCGGGCGTGGATATCACTCTGTTCTCGGGCGGGCCGGCGGGCGGCGCGTTCAACTCGATCATCGACCGCGGCGCAATGCAGGCGGCCGAGGACACCGGTGCGAACGTGCAAATCATCTATTCGGAATGGGACTTCGACAAGATGATCACCCAGTTGCGAGACATGATCGGGCAAGCGCCCGATGGTATCGCGATGATGGGCCACCCCGGCGATGCGGCGATTATGCCGCTGGCCGAACAAGCGCAGGCCGCCGGCATCAACATGATGTACATGAATGTCGATGTTCCCGAAGTGCGCGCGCGCTTCGGATCGGGCTATGTCGGAGCGAGCTTGTTCGCTCAGGGCCGCGCCTTGGGGGCGGAAACCCTACGGCTTGCCGGTGACGAACTCGGGCCTGGTGACAAGGCGATCGTCATGAGCCGCTGGGAAAGCGAAAACCGTGCGCAACGCGAACTGGGTCTTGTCGAGGTGCTCGAAGAGGCCGGAATCGAGGTGATCAAGCTGCAGGAAGCCGAGGGCGCTTCTGCCGACCAGATGCTGCAATTGCCGCTTTTGACCGCAACGCTGCTATCCAACCCAGAGACCAAGCTGATCGGATATCCCGGTGGTCCCTGGCTCGCCGCCGCGCCGGCCTTCATGAATGCTATCGGCAAGAAGCCCGATGAAATCATGGCCGTGGGGTTTGACCTCGGACAGGGCGTCATGACGGCCTTCGAGGGCGGCTACGTGATGGTCACTTCTGACCAGCAACCCTATCAGCAAGGTTACATGCCGGTGTTATCGCTGTGTCAGCAGGAAGTCTACAAACTTGGCCCGCTCAACGTCGATACCGGTGCGGGTTTCGTGACGGCAGATAACTATCAGGACGTCGTGGCGCTGGCCCAGGAGGGAGTTCGCTAGCGCTGCTCAGAGCTGTGCCTGGCCTTTCGGGGCTCGGCGCTTCTCCGCGTTCTGACCCGGGAGGCCACCAATGAGCGACACAGACGAACCGATCGTGGAAATGCGCAATATCGTCAAGCGCTTTGGCAATGTCGAGGCGCTCTCGAGCGTTTCGATGAGCGTGAAGCGCGGTGAGGTTCTGGGCCTCCTGGGGGACAACGGGGCCGGCAAGTCCACCTTGGTCAAGACCCTTGCGGGCGTCCACGACCCCGACGCCGGCGAAATCATCGTGCGCGGCAAGCGGGTCACCCCGTGGACTCCGCTCGCAGCGCGCAACGCCGGGATCGAAACTGTCTTTCAGGACCGTGCTCTCGCACCGCAGCATTCGATCGTCACAAACGTGTTTATGGGACGCGAGATCACCAATGCGCTCGGGCTGATCCAGGTGAAAGAGCAAGTGCGCGAGGCCAACCGCCTGATGCGGGAGATCGGCTTCACCTCAAAGGTGTTCAACCCCGAGTCGACCGTGGGCCATTTGTCAGGCGGCGAACGTCAGGGCGTCGCGATTGCGCGCGCCCTCTACAACAACTCCGATGTTATCGTGCTTGACGAACCGACAACCGCACTGTCGCTGACCGAAACCCAAAAGGTCTTTCGCTTCGTCGAAGCGGTAAAGGCGAGCGGGCGCACGGTCGTGTTCATCGGGCACAACATCTATCATGTCTATGACATTGCTGACCGGTTCTTCGTGATTGATCGAGGGCGTGAGGCGTTCGAAGGGCCGAAGTCTGCCTTCAATGGTGCAGATCATCTTATCAAGATGATGCACCAACTGGCCGAAACCGGCAGCGCCGATACCCACTCACTGATGTCGGAAAGCCGAGGGACGGCACCATGAGTGATCAGATCATCATTCCTGAAACGCCCAAGGAGCGGGCGGCGGAAATCGATACACGCGGCGATCAGTCCGCATGGACCCTGTTCTATCGCAGCAACGGGCGCGCACTGAACGCCTTTCTGACATTTCTGCTGGTTTGGGGCTTCTTTGCAATCAACAACCCGACGCTGTTTCTGATCCCGGGCTACTACAACGCCTTCCTGTTCAGCGTGCCCGCTACCATCATCATGACGACGGCGCTGGTCTTCGTGATCGTCTCGGGTGAGATCGACCTTGCCTTTCCCTCCGTCATGGGAGCGGCAGGAGGCATCTTCATGTCGCTGGTCTTGCTCGGTATCCCGATCCTTCCTGCGGCGGCGATCACTTTGGCGGGTGGCGCGGTCATCGGCCTGTTTATCGGTATGATCGTTGTGTGGGGGCGGATATCGTCGCTGGTGGCGACGCTGGGCCTCAATTTTTTCATCGTCGGGCTGGTCAATCTGATCGCTCAAGGCCGCAACATCGAAAGCCCGGCATCCGTCGGAACGCTGGGCAACCTGTTGTTCGTGGGACGCTGGCCCATGGGCGATACCGGGCTGCTGATCCCGAATCATTTCATCATCGCGTTGGTCTGGGTCGGCTTGTGCTATGTGATCTTCAAATACCACCGCTTCGGCCAACGGGTGCAACTGGTCGGCGACAATCCCGACAGCGCTCGCCAGATGGGCATCAACACCGACCACATACGCATCGGCGTATTCGTTTATTCCGGCCTCGCGGCGGCGCTTTGCGGTGTGATCCTGGTGCAGTCGGCCAATATGGTCTGGTTCCCGACCAGCGGGAAGGCCTACCTTCTGATCGCGCTTGCCGCGCTTTTCGTGGGCGGTACGCCGACCTGGGGCGGCGTCGGCACGATCTTCGGCGCTTTTTTCGGAGCGATGACCGTCACGTTGATTCCGTCCGGCGCAGTGGGCGCCGGATTTGCTGGATTCTGGACCGATTTCATCTTTGGTCTCGTGATCATCCTGACAATGATCGCCCATCGGTTCAGCGGTGTGCGTGTGCGATGAGCCCCTGCACTGTCCTTATTACCGGGGCAACCGGTGGGATCGGAACGGTGGTGGCACAAGGCCTTGTCGACCATAGCGCGCACGTTCTCGGTCTGGACAAGGACCATCCTGAGGTAGAAGTCGAGCCGATGCTTGCGGACTTGCGGGGCGAAGCATCGGTCGCCGCCTCCCTGTTCCCGGGCAGTCTCCTTACGTGGACGGTCGGTGCATGAGCACGAGGTAGGGCGAGGCGATGGGGCAGACGTTTGTCGAACAGTGCGGTGCGCTCATTGTGCGCTTCAACAGCGAGACAATTCGGATCGAACCTTGGGGAGATGATGCCCTGCGGGTGCGTGCGCGTCCCGGTGGCCGTGTGGTTGAGCCGCCTGTAACCGCGCTGCTCGAGGCTGAGCCGGCCGCCGCTAAAATCGAAATTTCAGAACGCAGCGCGACGCTGACCCACGGGCGTATCCGCGCCGAAGTCCGCCTGCAGCACCGGCATGGCGCCGACGTCCCGATTGAGCCGGTTATCCGCTATGTTGAAGCGGCTTCGGGGCGCGAACTTCTCTCTGAGATGCGGCCGCATTTTGCCGGGCCAGGGCCACGCGCGTTCACCGGTCTCGCGTCTGAAAGTTTTCAGGCTGATGCGACATTTGCCGCCTATGATGACGAGGTCCTGATGGGGCTGGGCCAGCCGCAGCACGGTCGCCTTGACCTCAAGGGAACTACCAACACGCTTCTGCAGCAGAACACACTTGTGGTGGTCCCCTTTGTTGTGTCGTCGCGCGGTTACGGATTTCTTTGGAACAATCCGGCCGTCGGCCGAGTGGACTTTGCGGCAAACCTGACCCGCTGGCATGCCGATGCCACGCCTGGCCTCGACTACTGGATCGTGGCCGGGGACAATCCGCAAGAGATCGTGTCGGCCTATGTGCGCCAGACCGGGCAGCCACCGATGCTGCCGGAGTGGGCCACAGGTTTCTGGCAATGCAAGCTGCGCTACCGATCGCAAGCCGAACTGCTCGAGCTCGCGCGCGCGCATCTGGACCGTGGCCTGCCGTTGTCGTGTATCGTGATCGATTTTTTTGCATGGACCCGGCAAGGCGAGTGGAAGTTCGACCCAGTCGACTGGCCCGATCCCGCAGCACTTGTGGCCGAGTTACGCGAGATGGGGGTAGAAACCATGGTGTCGACTTGGCCCACGATCGGCCTCAATTCCGATAACTGGGTCGATATGCGCCAACAGGGTATGATCCTGCGCGGTGAACGCGGTGTGCCTGCGCTCAACATATTCCCAGACAAGGACCCCTTTGGTTTGCATTTTCTGACCTACTACGATGCGTTCAACCCTGACGCGCGCGACTTTCACTGGGCGCGGGTGCGCGACAATTACCTCGCTCTCGGCGTGCGAAATTTCTGGCTCGATAGTTGCGAACCGGAGATACGCCCAGCCCATGCAGGTCACGTGCGAACATATCTCGGCAATGGCGCTGAGATGCTGAGCGCCTACCCACGCCTACACGGACAGCGATATGCCGACGGGCTTGCCGAAGAAGGGATCAAGGATGCGGTCCTTCTGACCCGGTCGACTTGGGCTGGTGGGCAACGGCAACCCATCATCCTGTGGTCGGGCGATATCTGGTCGTCTTGGCAGGACTTTGGGGCGCAGATCGCGGCGGGCTGCCACGCCGCCATGTCCGGTATCGGCTGGTGGACGACGGATATCGGCGGTTTCTACGATGGCCACGGTGCGGATCCCGATTTCCGGGAATTGCTAGTGCGCTGGTTCGAGTTCGGGGTGCTGTCGCCGATCTGTCGCCTGCACGGCTTTCGGGTGCCTGAAGGTGTTCCACTGCCTGACCCAGGAGAACCTGTCGACTATGGCCGCGATCTGTTTTCAATCTTCACTGAATCGGGCGGCAGCAACGAGGTCTGGTCGTTCGGCCCAGAAGTGCTGGCCCATACGACCTCGCTCCTGCATGTGCGCGAACGGCTGAGGCCCTACATCATCGAGGCCATGGCGCGCTATCACGTGGAAGGGATTCCTCCCATGCAACCATTGGCCTATGCCTTTCCCGGCGACCCGGCAGGTGGCGCACCACACCAGTACATGTTTGGGCCGGACATCCTTGTGGCACCTGTGGTGGAGCCTGGTGCGCGAACGCGCGATGTGCACTTGCCGGCCGGCGAGCGATGGGTTCATCCGCCGTCCGAAACCGTATATGACGGCGACGACGTCGTGACCATCCAGGTCCCCCTTGGCCAGCCCCCTGCCATGGTTCGAGCCGGAAAGACGGACCTGATCGCTAGTCTCGCAGGGAAAGTCGCCTGATGGACGATCCGCTTGTGCGGCATGCATGCTTTCGAAATGGTGCCATGGAACAATCGTTGTGATTTGCCGGCGGCAGGATGCATCCGGCGCGAAAATCGCATCTCGACCAACTCGTCCGGCTTCTTGGCGACGAGGACATTCGACGCTATCTGTGCGATGACCGCGTGATGTCCCGCGAAGAGGTGGCGGAAATGCTCTCGTCCAGCATGCAACTGGATGCGCAAGGCCTTGGCCTGTGGATTATCGAGGCTGAAGATACAGGGTTTGCCGGTGTGATTGGTCTCGAACCGGCATCGGCGAGCCTTGCGACACTGCCCGGCATGACAGGACAGATCGAACCGATCATCGCCCTTGGTCCCGTTCATACCGGGCAGGGTCTGGCCACCGCGGCCCTTACCAGGCTCATTGACCATGCCCGGATGCCGCTTGACCTGCCGATGCTTGTCGCGGCGGTCGACGAGCCCAATCTTCGGTCGCACCGACTGATGCATCGCTGCGGATTCAATGCAACGGGAAAGGTTCGGGGACCGGCCCATGAATTGATCGTCTATACGCTTGAATTCGATGACCCTGCGCAATGATTTCGAACGCCGTACTGGACCGCGCTGTGGATCGCGGGTGTCGTCTCGGCATTCAATCGCGATGCGGCGCGTTCAAGTGAGGGAGACAGGCCGGCTACAGCGCGTTCAGCCGCATATCAAATGCTGCGAAGCTATGTCGGGTGCGGTCCAATGTAAGATGGTCAGCGTGGTAAATCGCGAACCGGGCGAACGTTATCCTTGAATGGCACGTGACGTCGCCGAAATGTTGCGCCCTCGACATATTCCGGTTCGCTGATCCGGTCCATTCGAAAATGCCGGAAATCATTGCGCCCAGGATCCCAGGCTACCAGGTACCATAGGGGTGGCAGGATCAGTATTGCTTGCGGTTCGACCTGTCGGCTGGTTACCGCCCCCTTTGCGTCACGATAGTGGAATCGCAACTGTAGCCGTTGGAGAAAAGCTGTCTCGAATGCGAGCAGCAGCGCGGGGTCCATTGCTCCCATATCGGATATGTCTACCTGTGGAGCGAGTTGTCCGACATACAGGCAATCCAAAAACCGGCGCAGATCCCGGACTTTGTCCGACGGCAGGGCTTTCTCGATTTTGGCAAGTCCGGCGTCGGCGAGATCCGAAAAGGGCAGGTTTCCGGCAGCGCGCATCGATGCAACGCTGATGAGAAGCGCAAAGACCTCGGCGACCGTGAGCCGCGCTGTCGTCTGAACCGATTGCGGATCAAGTTGCAGGCCACCGCCGCGCCCAGGCTCCGAATGTATGACGAAACCCTCGTCCCGCAATGCGCTGATGTCACGCAACACGGTGCGCCTGGATGCGCCAACTTCGTCCGCCAATTCAGAGACCGTCGCAGTCCCTTTGCGGCGAAGACTGCGCACGATTGTGTCATGTCGGAGGCGAACATTCATTTTGCAAGGTTACCGTTTAATAGTGCCAGTATTTGTCACCATTAAATGTCAGTCAACGTCTATGCGTCTCAGCGAGGCAATATTTGATACTGCGCCGCACATCTTGAACCCGGGAATTGGAAAGAACGCCATTCGAAACAGAGGGCGTCGCCTGATCACTCCGAAGAACTAGAGGAACTGCAATGTCTATTCGCACCGATTTTCCCAAGCCTGCCCTTATACCGGTCAACGGCGTGGAACTTGAAGTCTTTGAAGCGGGACAGCAAAACACAGGCAACCCGATTGTCCTGTGTCACGGCTGGCCGGAGCATGCATTTTCCTGGCGTCATCAGTTGCCCGCCCTTGTTGAAGCGGGCTACCACGTCATCGTCCCAAACCAGCGGGGCTATGGCAACTCATCGCGCCCAACAGAGGTGACAGACTATGACATTGAACACCTATCGGGCGATCTCGTCGGGCTTCTCGATCACTACGGATATGACGATGCCACCTTTGTCGGTCATGATTGGGGTGCAATGGTCGTATGGGGGCTGACCTTGTTGCATCCAAGCCGTGTCAACGGGTTAATAAACCTGAGCGTGCCTTACCAAGAACGTTGGGAAAGACCCTGGATCGAGATGATGGAAGCCCTGTTTGGCGGCGACTTCTATTTTGTCCACTTCAACCGACAGCCCGGTGTCGCAGATGCCGTCTTCGAAGAGAACACATTCCAGTTCCTTCGCAACATGTACCGCAAGAACCAGCCCCCCGTAGAGCCTGAGCCAGGGATGGCGTTGATCAATCTCGCTAAGGAGGAAACACCTACCGGTGAGCCTGTCATGAGCGACAGCGAACTGGCTGTATTCGTCACCGCGTTCGAAGCATCTGGGTTCACGGCCAGCCTAAACTGGTACCGAAACCTTGATCGAAACTGGCACTTGTTGGCGGATGTGAACCCGATCATCCAACAGCCTGCACTCATGATCTATGGCGACCGGGATCCGGTCGCGAAGTCTAAAAATCTGGCAGATTTCGTGCCCAATGTGGACGTGGTCAGTCTGGACTGCGGTCACTGGATCCAGCAGGAAATGCCCGAAGAAACAAACCAGGTCATTTTAGGATGGCTAGACCAGCAGGCTGTCACCTGGGGTCAGGACCTGTTATTTTCATGAAATCTGTCTGGTCAGGCGGCCGATTGCCTATCGTATTCAAGAAGGTTTTGGACTTCAGTCGCTGGCAGGGGGCGCGAGAAGTAGTAGCCCTGCAGGACAGCACATTGCATCTCACTGAGCACTTCAACATTTTGCAAGGTCTCAACGCCTTCGGCGACGACTTTCAGGTCAAGGCGCCGACAGAGATCGATAATCGTTTGCACAACTGACTGTGCCTCGGGATCATCGATATCTGCGACAAATGATCGATCGATCTTGAGGCGGTCCAATGGCAGTGCACGCAAATAACTGAGCGAGGAGTATCCGGTACCGAAATCGTCAAGGGCGATGCTGACGCCCAATTTGGAAAGGGCATTGAGAACACCGGTGGTACCGGCTATGTCGTCAATCAAGACACCTTCCGTGACTTCGATTTCAAGCCGCTCCGGGGGAAGTCCCGACTGTTCCAGGACAGATTTGACCACATTGACGATATTGCCCCGCGTGACCTGTACGGGAGATACATTCACCGAAATGGATGGCGGTGGTGCGCCGTCAGATGTGGTCCAGGTCAATGCGTCCCTGCACGCCGCACGCAGAAGGTTTTCGCCGATCTCGTGGATCAATCCGGTCTCTTCTGCGATCGGGATGAAGATGTCAGGCCCAACGACGCCAAGCTCAGTATCGGTCCAGCGCGCAAGTGCCTCAAATCCAACCAATCGCAAGGTCTTGGCACAGTATTGCGGTTGATAATGGGGGGTGATTTCGCCCCGAAGCACCGCCTGTCGAAGCCGGTCTGTCACGACCAGACGTTTTTGCAGGCCTGTTTGCATGCTCTCGACGAATGCGACGCACTTGTTTCGTCCGCTTTTCTTGGCGGCATAGAGTGCCAGATCCGCTTGATTCAACAAACTCGGCCCATTGGCTGTGTCGTGTGGAAAATTGGCCGTTCCGATGGATGCCGAAAGGCAGATATCATACTGCCCGATGAGGAATGGTTCGGAAAGCCGCGCCAGCAACCGGCAGCTTAACGCATCCTCGTCCAGGCAAGCGAATTTGCCTGGTTTACCGGTCAAGATCAGGAATTCATCACCGCCAAGGCGGGCGACAATACCCTCGTCGCCGACAGTGTTGTTAAGGCGCAGCGCAACCTGCTGGAGCAGCATGTCCCCGACAGTATGCCCGTAGCTGTCATTGACCTGCTTAAATCCGTCAAGGTCAATCAGATAGGCCATCGACTTATCCAGTTGGGGGTCCAGGCTCTCCAGCCTTGTTTGGATATAATTTCGGTTGAAGGCACTGGTTAACGGGTCGTTCTCCGCGAGGAACTTAACCTGGTTTTGCGCTTCCACGCCTGTGGTTGCATCGGCAAAAATGCCTCTGAAACCGACGAACCTGCTCCCCTCGAATTGCGGGCGACCGCGCATCATGATCCACCGCAGTGTTTCATTTGAAGCAGAATACAGGGGCAGCGTGACGTGATGAAACTCACGCCTGGCACCAAATGCTTCGGAAACTCTCTCAAGATCGGTGGCTCCCTGGGGGTCAACATGCTTCACCAAAGCGTCAAGCAGGGTAAGGCTGCCCTCGGTCTCTGCCGCATCTGTAATGAGATCCAGAACCTGTTGCGGGCAGGTGAGAAGCTTTCCGTCTGAATCCGTTCGCCAAACCCACTCAACCCCCTGTTCCTCATAATCCTTGAGAAGGAGATCGATAACTTCGCTCTTCTGCAGCAAGGACTCGTGATTGACGAATGCCTTCATCTGCGACCGAGCGCGCTCCAGCGCTGTATTGAATATGGCAATTCCCGCCAGGAGCGCGAGGCTGGCTATGATAAGATCGGGCGTGCTGCTCCAATACAGGCCATAGACCAGCGGGACCGTGGTCAGTGTCACCGTTTGGATGCCGAGATACCAGAAAGCGGCGCGGGGCGCCTGCGAAAAGCCCACCGTGCCAAGGGCAAGACTGCCGGTCATGACGGTTGTCAATATGGTCTTTTCGTTGCCTGATACGAACGGATAGAACAGAACCATTCCCAGGCACCACAGGCCGGCATTGACCTGCGTCTCTCTTACAAACGAGACCATGTCTGCTTCCGAGCCATCTGTCTGATAGCTTTTGTTCCAGCGAAAGAAGAGCCACCAGGAAAAACCAAGCATCGTGACTGTCCACAACAGGACGATGTTGTTGATTCCCGTGTTCCAAGCCTGCAGTGACAGAACCGGTGCAAAGAAAGTATTGCCGGCAAGAAACACGCGCATTTGCTCGATCGCGCCGCGTATCTGGCTTTGGCGTATGCGATTGGCTGCGGTCGTCGGCAATTGCGCGACCGAAATCTCCTCAACCTTCAAAACCTTGCCCGGAAAACGAAGAAATTGATGCCAGAAATCAGCAAACTTGACGCGCAATCACCCCTCCAGAACCCATCGGAGGTATTCTAAATTCTCATTGACAAATATCGGTTAACACCCGGGCGCGCTGCGACCCTCCGTCATCTTATGGTTTTCATTTGGTTTCGCTGCGTCCAACAGCAAGTGAGAAATCCCGGGTGGGAAAACCCGGTCGAGCGGGTGATCTTTCCAAACATCAAGCCAGCAACCTGGAACGCGGCATCTGTTTTGGAGGGATTCGGCAACAGATCAATTTACCGTACCAATGATGAGATCTTCCCGGTCTTTTCCGCGAAAATCGAACAGCGCTGGCCGTTGGACATAGGGTAAATTCTCCGGGTCGTTCGCCTGCAAGGTGAACGCACCCCTGGCAAGGGGTTCGAAGCTGCCGGTGTGTAGGCTCTGATAGAGGTCCGGCACGCGAAGGAGGCCAAAGGAGAGAAGTTCACCCATCCCAATACTGCCATTCCTGGGCGCGCTGTCGGCCACGGCAGCTTCCAGTCCCTCGCGCATCAGGGCATATGTCAGGGCGCCATGGCTTAAAACAGCGCTTTCGATGGCGACGGCTTCGGCCTGACTCGCCGTCAGAACGCGCATGGCTTTGTCATAGGCCAATTGCCCGAGCCCTTTGCTTCCCATCGGACCGGGCTTGAAACCGCTGCCTTGCACCGAGGCCGCAGAATTGCAGGCATCGATGATCAGAACCATATCGCGGCTGTCGATCGCCCGCAGAAGGTCGCCAAGCCGTGTGCTGTCAAGTGTATGCGCGCCAAGATCTTTTGGCAGCCGACGCCCGGAAAGCCCGGAGCCAAACTCTTGAGTGAAGAAATGAAATTCGCCGCCCTCTCCAGCCAGGCCGTGACCTGCCAGCGCAATATAGACAAGATCCTGCGGGCGCGCCCTGGGTACAATGGGTACATTGGCAATGGCAAGGTCAGATGGCCGCGCGGTGCCGGCAAGCTGCCGCAGGACGGCCTCGATCAGATCGCTCTTTGCCAATCCCTCGGCGCGGTTCTCCCGACGCGAGGTCAACGCGATGTCAATGACCTCGTCAAACGAGCCGCTCCGGCGCAACTGCGCTCCGAGAACTTCTGCTGTGGCCTCGGCATCTGCGGCTGCATAACTGAGATCCCACGCGGGATTGTCATAGGCATTGATCCCGACAGCCAGGACAAAGGCGCGACGATGCACCTGCGTTTCTGGCCGGATCGGTGGGGAAAATGATCTCGAAACAGTTTCACTTTTGATGGTGTCGTCATTGAATGCATAGGCCGAGAAGACGATCTCGGGCTCACCCGGAGCAAGTGCGATTCCCTCGAACAGGATATTGGCGGAACCGTCTGCATTGATCGTCACCTGATCGTCAAGCGCCACCAGCTGACCATCTCGAAACAGCTTGACCGTTCCAACACCACTCCTGTGGCCATTGCGCGTGGTCTCCTTCACGGCAAGGGAAACCGTCACCGTGCTGGCGCCATCCTCGTGTTGTGTCGGATTCAGGATGTCGATGATCTCGACCTCGGGTGTGACCCTGTTGCGGTCTTGGGGAGGACGCAAAGCTGGCATGGCTTCCCCTGCCAGCAGGCGTCCCAGAAGACGAGGTTCAAAATACTCCTGAATGAAGGACGCGACCGGCATCGGATACAATGGATCGTCCGTCAGGACCCAACTGAGCCGCGCCACATCTCCCGGATCCGATGCATCATAGCGCCCGTCTTCCCCGATGACGGCCCATCCACCATCCGCAAAGCCGAGAAGCCGTGCGAGGCGGGTCGCGTCTCCAGTTTGGAAGATCGAGATCGTACCGTCGGTTTCCGAAAGCGCCAAAAGTGCGCCATCCGGCGAAAATGCGACATTATGCTCGGGCGCGACCGCGGGGAAAATGTTGGCGTCCAGGAAACGCGACTCGCCTGTCTGCCGGTCCCAGAAAAGGGTTCTGTCTTCAATGCCACGTATGACCAGGAAACGGCCGTCATGGGACGCCGTCGCGGAGAAGGGCGTGAGCCCAAGCAGGTTAACCCGCCCCGGCGCCGGGTCGTCGGGGCTCTTGCGAAGATCAGCAAACCCATCCGCGCCCACATATAAAAGGGCCAGAAGTTCCGGTGCATTGCCGTGCGACGCCACCCGCACCGGCACTGTCCGATCGGCAAAGGAAGGCTTGTGTTCGAACCGATGTATGATTTCGCCGTTCTCAGGGTTCAGCGCAAGCAGTGCGGGATCGCCCACGAAGCCGGAAAGAGGAACAATCACAAACCGACCATCCTGGGAAAATGCCGACCTATTCGTGCTGTCAAACCTCCATGTGCCGTTTTGCGGTTCGTTCAGCGTCCAAAGCGGCGCCGAGCCCTGGTTTTCGGTCGATTGTAGCACTAGGCGGTCATGGGACTGCACCAGTATCCTGTCTCCGGACGTGCTGAGGTTTCCATCATCGGAGGCAGAACGATCTGGAATGTCGAGGAAGTGAACATGCGTCCGGCCGGACGCCTCCTTGCGCCAGATCAGCGCGCCGCCGTCGGCCATCTGGGCCATGGTGTTTTCAGCCACGATCAGATCCTGACTGGTCCAAAGGTAGTCCGGCAAGCCCGTTGACGGCATCGGCAACCTCTCCACAGACCGGTCCCAGCCCACGAACAACGGCCCCTTGCCACTGTCGGGCAGGAACATCCCGATCTCTGACATCTTCACCGCGTTTCCGAAGCGGTGTTTCGGGTGCACCGCCACCTGACCGGTTTCGAGAGACCAGACAACGGAATCGGAACGGTAGTTGACCGCCAGTCGTTTGCCGTCCGGAGAAAACGCGATGCCGGCGGGTTTTCGGCCTCCTCGGGCAATGCCCTTTGCCATCAGGAAATCATCCGGCGGCAGCGCAATCCTTTGCGGCGTCGCAGCAATGCGTGCGCGCAACGCGGCAAAATCCCAGAGCACGACATGGTTTACATTGGCGTTGGACAGTTCGGATGATCCCGGGTTTAGTGTGACGGTGACGGCGCGGGTCAGATCATCCGAGAGCTTCAGAAAATCCAGATGCCGCCCCGACCCGTCTGGAGCGAGGGGAACGGTGGTTTCCAGAATGGGCTCCAATGTGCCCGGGTGCAGCGCCACGATCGATGCCGGCACATGGGCGCTGCTGTCATCGCCCTTGCGGCCCACCAGAAGCGCCTCGTCCGGAAGGAGCGCCAGGGTCTCGATCTCGGTCCCGTTGGTGGTCGTCTCGATGGAGACTGCGCCCTGCCGGTCGAGGCTTAGAACCTTGCCATCCTCGGTGCCAACATAGATCAGCCCGCCGGGCGCGCAGGTGATCGCCTTTATTTTCGTATCACGCAGGTCGGTTCGGTGTATTTCGCCTGCGGGTTCCGACCCGGTCCAGCCGGTTCGATACACCGTTGCAGACCCGTCGTCGCGGTTGTCATAGAGCGCCAATTGGTCCCGGCACAGATGGGCGCCGTTCAGGCGGTCTGGCAGGTCCAGAGCAACTGGCTGTGTGCCTTTGTCGTCCGCGCGATAGAGACAGCCGCGAATGTGGCACACCAGGAATCCACCGCTGACGCGGTCAAAGGACAGGAACGGATACCCGGTCGTGCGATGCTCGCGCCGGATTTTTCCGGTCCGGATGTCAAAGACGAGAATGCTGTCATCGGCCAGCAGAAACAGGCTGTCGCCGTCTTCACCAAAGTGCAAAAATGTTCGGTTATAGAGCCCGAATGAGCGGATGGCCCGGCCAGAAGCCACGTCCCAGAGCCAGACTTCGCCCCGATAATCCGCCGTTGCGAGAAAACGATTGTCCGGTGAAATCGCGATGTCGGTCAACGTATTGAGCCCGCCCAAGCCCACGACCAGAGTGGGAAAGGCCGGCGCCTCCGGAGCGTCTGCAGGCAGGGAGCTGCCCGTGTAGGAATACAATGCCAATTGATTGTCCGAGGTCGCGACGGCCAGCAAATTGCCGTCGCGGCTCAGTGTCGGGCGGATGTGATCGGCTTCCGTGTCCAGGCGAGTCAGCTGCATGGCATCGCGGTCTTCGAAAATGTCGAAGACATAGGCGCTGCGCACCAATTCATCACCATAGGTGTAAAACGCCGCCCGCAATCCATCTTCTCTTACGGAAACCGAGGTCAGGATAGCTCTTTCGAGTTCAGGCAGCCTGTATTCCGCGACACTGCCTCCGTTGACCAAATCGATTTTGTGGAGCGCCTCCAGATAGGTGTCGGGATCGCGGACCAGCAGGAACAGGCTGTCTTCGTCCGCGGACAGCCGCGCGCCATTGTCTGACGAGTCGATAATGAAATTGCTTCCGGAATGCTCAAGAACGCGCTTCCTGGCGCCGCCCGGCTCGAAAAGCACCAGGCCAGATCGCGTGCGCACGATGGCTTCACCCCGTGTCGTAACGGCGACGGGTTCGGGGTATTTGCTCATGTCGAGATCCAGGCGCTGCCCGCCTGGTGAGGTGGCCGTAACCAGGATCGGGCGGTTGTCCGAGGTGGCCCCCTGCGTCGGAACAAGGATATGGGCTCGCCCATCGCGGCTGGACAGGGTTTCGGGAAACCCGCCCAGATGCATTTCGGGCGTTTCGAAGACCGGTTGGCTTCCCCCTGGCGTACTCAGGATGAGCCGATGGCGCTGGTCGTCACCATAGGCCCCGTTGTCCACTAGCCGGGCGATATGACGGCCGTCGTCGGTGATCGAAATGACAGGACCTGTTATCTGAAAACGCGCACCGGTTTCCATGTCGAAAGACAAGGTCTCGGTCCCGGTCGCGAGCAGTTTTTTTCCGTCCGCGTCGAAGGCTGCGTCCCGCATGTTGGAGAACGCGGCCCGTTCGGACCACACAAGGACGGGCTGGTGCAACGAGGGGCCTTCCTGTGCGCTGCTCGTCCCTGCGCTGACGATCGCAAGCACAACAAGCGTTCGACAGGCCAGAGTGAGACCTTGGCTGCAAAGCCTGCTAAAAACGATCCTGTTCAAATATGAGATGGCTGGCATAAACACTCCCTGCCGGTTCACCGGTGAACATGGACAAATGACCTTCATTGCCCACATTGCTCCAGCAGAGCGGCCCTCCAGGGTCAGGCCCCATTCATCTCATCCATTCTGCGCGGGTGCAACGACCATCTGAGCATGCGGACGGGCGCCGACAGACCCACCCTGTGGATTTAGCCAGCAGGGCCGCCGGTAGGCAATGGGAAATTCAGTCAGACAAACCAGGCTCTATCCTTGCCCGCCGCCATAATAGAGCGAAACGGCATGCTGGGCTTCCGCGAAGAACAGCCAACGCTCGACGAACAGGCCGGCCAGCAGGCCGGCAAAGGCAACAATCAGCCAGACGGATGACAGGGCGAAAATCCAGACCGCCAACGCAATCACCAGCGGTAGGGCACCGCCCAGCAAAAGAGCGATCCGGCGCAGCTTGGCGGCATGTTTGCGGCCGATCACATGAACCATTTCGCGGGTCAGGTAGTTTTCGCCCGAATGCGGACTTTCCAGAAGGCGGACCTTGCCGATGGCGCCGAGGCCGGTGGCGGTTTCGGGTGTCGATCCCACCGCAGCCAGTGAGGTCGTGGTGGCGCGGTTCCACCACGCCAGTTTCAGGCCCCAGGCGATGGCGATTGCCAGAACGGCAATGCCGGCAGCTCCAGAGCCACCCGTGGTGCCCAATGCTGTCGCCAGCAGATGGCCGCAGGCCAGCGAAAACCCGAGATAACACAGCGGCGTCAGTGCGGTGTGCCAGTGGGGAACGGTTTTGAGCTGCGCATAGATCATGGCGGTGGTGTACACCGTCAGAAGGGCGCCGAGCGCAATGATCAGCCCCAGCCACAAAAGCCGGTCGCCGGTGGTCATCCAGATCAGCGTGTACAGGCCGAACAGGCAAAGGGTCGCAACGGCCATGACACCTTCGCGCGACAACCAGGACGAGCGCCATTGGGAAAAGGCGCGCCAGGCGCGTTCGGGATGACCGAGATGGAAGGTCGACGACAACAGGCCGGCAACGGCCAGCCCGCCGGCAAGCAGCGGAATGAAAAAGGCCGCGGCAAGCCCCTGCGGCAAGGGTACGCCGGCGCCGATCATCGCCATGAAGCCGAAACCGGCCCCGGACGTAACGGTGAAGAATATGACCGAAATTGCAGGATGCATGCCGTCTTACCCCAATTTTTCCAGCGCCTGGTCGAGCCAGCCCAGAAAGCCGTCCGCCTTCGCCGTTTCCGGTTTGATGGACGCATCCACTCCGGTGTCCGGCCGGGTTTTCGGGCGCGGCGGCAGATATTTGTTGACCGGTGCCGTTCCCATTTCCGGCATCAGGTCAAATCCGCCGCGCTCGGCGACCAGTTGCGAGACATCGGACTGCGGATCCGAAAGATCGCCGAAATGGCGAGCCCCGGCGGGGCAGGTCCGCACGCAGGCTGGCACCCGGTCTTCTTCGGGAATGTTGTCATTGTAGATGCGGTCGACGCAGAGCGTGCATTTCTTCATGACGTTTTCGACCGGGTCCATCTCGCGCGCGCCATAGGGGCAGGCCCAGGCGCACAGGCCGCAGCCGATGCACATGGATTCATCGACCAGCACGATGCCGTCGTCCGACCGCTTGTAGCTTGCGCCGGTCGGGCAGACGGTCACGCAAGGCGCATCGGAACAATGCAGGCAGGATTTCGGAAAATGCACGATCGAGGCCGGCGCATCGTCCGGACTGACTTCGAACGTGTGGATGCGGTTCAGCCAGGCGCCCGCGGGATCGGCGCCGTAGGGATCGACATCGCCGAGCGGCGCGCCGTAACCGCCGGTGTTCCATTCCTTGCAATTGACGACACAGGCATGGCAGCCCACACAGGTGTCGAGATCGATGACAAGACCCAGCGCCTTGTCCGTCGAGGCCGGCAGGCTCGTCATGTCTTGATCTCCCATTCATGTCCATAGGCAAGGCTGTCGGCCGGTTTTTTGAGATTGTCCTTTTGCGGTTCGAATTGCGGTTCGGAAACGGGCTGGTCCTCCGGCGGCGCCTTTTCGATCTTGACCCTCAGATCGAACCAGGCGGCCTGACCGGTAATCGGATCGGAATTGGACCAGCGCAGCCCGTCGGATTTCGGCGGCAGCAATTCATGAATGAGATGGTTCAGCAGAAAACCCTTTCTGGCCTCCGGCGCGTCCTCATCCAGGTTCCATGCGCCGGGCCGTTTGCCAATCGCGTTCCAGGTCCACATGGTCTTTTCGTTGACGGCTTCCATGCGGCGCACCGGCACCTTGATCTTGCCGTGATGCGAGGTCACCCAGGCCCAGTCGCCATCGACAAGGCCGGCCTGATCGCAGATCGGCCCCGGCACATAGAGCGGATTGGAGCCGTGGATCTGCCGCAGCCAGGCATTCTGCGATCCCCAGGAATGATACATGGCCGCCGGTCTCTGGGTCAGGGCGTGGAAGGGGTATTCTCCCTCATCAATGCCCTCGCCCTCAAAGGGCGGGTACCAGATCGGCAGGGGATCGAAGCACCGCTTGATCCGCTCCCGGTGCGTATCGGGCGGCTGGCGGTCGCCATGGCCCTCAGCGGCAAGCTGGAATTTGCGCAGCGGCTCCAGATAAAGCTGGAAGATATTTTCGACCGGCCCGTCCTGCAGACCCATTTCGATCGCCCAGTCAGTCCAGGCCCTGTTGGCGTGTTTGAAATATTGCGCCTCGGCGGGCACATGGGCTTCGAAAAATCCGCCATTGTCGATGTAACGCTGGATCTGATCCGGATTGGGTTCGCCGCGCCCGCTCTTTTCGCCGTCCGCGCCGCGCCATCCGGCCAGCGGACCGACGCCGGGCCGGCGCTGGTGGTTGACCATGTAGTCGGCATAGTCCTTGTAGAGCGGCGCGCCGTCCTCATCCACCATGCCCGGCAGTTTCAGCCTGCCGCCGAGATCGAGCAGGACGGACTGGAAACCGCGGACATCCCTGCCCTCGCCTTGCGTCGCCGGATCGACCACCGGCCAACGCAGGGAATCGGCTAGCGCTTCGGGCTCGGAAATCGGCCGGTCGAGCAGCGAGATGCAGTCATGCCGCTCCAGATAGGTGGTGTCCGGCAACACCAGATCCGCATAGGCGACCATCTCGGACTCATAGGAATCGGAGTAGATGATCTTGGGAATCCTGTAATTGCCATCCTCGTCCTTGGCCTCCAGCATCTTCATGACGCCGCCCGAATTCATGGATGAGTTCCAGGACATGTTGGCCATATACATGAACAGAACATCGACCGGATAGGGATCGCCGGCATGGGCGTTGGAGATCACCATATGCATCAGCCCGTGCGACGACATCGGCGCGTCCCAGCTGAAGGCCTTGTCGATGCGCTGCGGCGTTATTCCGTCTTCCTGCAGCAGCAGTTCCTCCGGCCCGCGCAAAAAGCCCAGATGCGGCCCCGGCAGGGGCTCACTCGGCTTGCTTCCGCCATGGGGTTTGGGCTGCCCGTCGATGGGACGCGGATAGGGCGGCTTGAACCGGAAGCCCCCGGGGCAGTCGATCGAGCCGACCAGGATCTGCAAGAGATGCAGGGCACGGCAGGTCTGGAACCCGTTGGAATGGGCTGAAATGCCGCGCATGGCATGGAAGGACACCGGCCGGCCGATCATCTTTTCGTGCCGCTCGCCCTTCATGTCGGTCCAGGGCTGATCGACCGTGATCTCCTTGTCGAAGGCCGCTTCGGCGATTTCGGCGGCCAAGCGCCTGATCTGCGCCGCCGGCACGCCGGTCTTTTCCGCAACGGTGTCGGGGGCATAGTCGTCCGCGCAGTATTTTTTCGCCAGAACTTCAAAGGCCGGCCGCGCCTGGCGTCCATCCGGCAGCGTCACCGTACCTTTCAGTGCAGCGGACATTCCGACCTTGCTGTAGGAGGCGCAGGTCTTGCCGTGACGATCATAGACCAACGCATCGCCGTCTTCATTGCGGGCAAACAGGCCATGGTCGGCACTGCCTTCATCGTCGATCACCAGCCAGGGCGCATTTGTGTAGCGCAGCAGATAGTCGACATCGACCTTGCCGGCCCGGATCAGTTCGTGGACGAGCGACAGGATGAACAGGCCGTCCGTGCCGGGCGTGATGCCGACCCATTCATCGGCGATGGCGTTGTAACCGGTGCGCACGGGATTGACACCGACGACCTTGACGCCGCGTTCCTTGAGCTTGCCCAGCCCCATCTTGATCGGATTGGAATCATGGTCTTCCGCCACACCGAAGATCATGAAGAGTTCGGTCTTGTCCCAGTCGGGTGCGCCGAACTCCCAGAAGGCGCCGCCAAATGTGTAGATGCCGCCGGCCGCCATGTTGACCGAACAGAATCCGCCATGGGCGGCAAAGTTGGGGGTGCCAAATTGCTGGGCCCACCAGCCGGTCAGGGACTGGCTCTGATCGCGGCCGGTGAAGAAGGCGAGCTTCCTGGGATCGCGTTCGCGCACCTCACCGAGCCATTGCGTGGCCAGCGACAGGGCTTCGTCCCATTCGATTTCCTTGAACTCACCGCGCCCGCGCTCGCCGGTGCGCAGCAGCGGTTTCTTCAGCCGCGCCGGTGAATAATGCTGCATGATGCCGGCCGATCCCTTGGCGCACAGAACGCCCTTGTTGATCGGATGATCCCGGTTGCCCTCGATATAGCGGATCTTCGGCTGGCCGTTTTCGCCGGTGCGCAGATGAACATTGATGCCGCAGCGGCAGGCGCACATATAGCAGGTGGTCTTGCGGATTTCGTCGGAAACATGGGGCGAGAGGTCCAAATCGTGCCTGTCTCCACCCATCAACCAACTCCTCTTTCCAACTCCGGCGAGTATCCGCTCCGAGTCTTATATAAGATATGTTTGTCTACACCCGGCACATGCGCGCCGCAATGCGTCGTCTATAGAAAAGGACACGTAAATCAGGGAGGGCCAGCCGGCCGCGAGTGAGGGGACCAATGGGTAATACCAACGGCCCTGCTGACGGGATCGTGAAGACCGGTGTCTGGTGTCCGGGTGGCACGCGCAGGCACACTGACATATGTGTCGTAACGGAGCGGAACAGGGCAATTTGACGGAACAGCGATGTGATTGAACTGCTTTTTGCCTATGGCGCCGGCCTCCTTACCCTGATCAACCCTTGCGTCCTTCCGGTCCTGCCGATCGTGCTGGCCTCGGCGCTCAGCGCCGACCGCCGCGGACCCATCGCGCTGGCGCTCGGCATGAGCCTGTCCTTCGTTGCCTTCGGCATGTTCGTCGCGACGATCGGCCACACGATCGGATTGACGGAAGAAACATTGTCGACGATCGCGGCCAGCCTGATGATTGCCTTCGGTCTGGTTCTGGTCGTGCCGGCCTTCAGCCGTCAGTTCGAAACGGCCACCGCCGGTTTCGCTACCGGCGCCGACAGCCGGATGCACGGATTGGAGCTCTCCGGCTTGAGGGGCCAGTTTCTCGGTGGCGTGCTGCTCGGGGCGGTCTGGTCGCCCTGCATCGGGCCGACGCTCGGCGGCGCCATCGCGCTTGCCTCGCAGGGCGATGATCTGCTGCGCGCGACGCTGATAATGATTGCCTTTTCCATGGGCGTTTCGACGCTGATCCTGGGTCTTGGTTACGGCGCCGGGAAGGCCGTGCGATCCGATGCGCTGCGCACCTTGTCGCACCGGTCGAAACCGCTCATCGGCGTTCTGTTCATCGCGGTCGGCGCGATGATCCTTTTCCGTGTCCATCATCTGGTCGAGGCCTGGGCGGTTCGCGCCCTGCCCGTCTGGCTGCAGGACCTTTCCGTATCTTTATGAACCATCAAGGGGAGACTTCCATGTTGCGACGCAGTTTTCTGGCTCTGGGACTGATGTTTTTTGCGGCGCCGGCCTTGGCCAGCGAAACGCTCGATTACGCGCCCGGGCTGATCAAGAACGCCCTTGCCGACGGCAAAACGGTCTTCGTGGATTATGCGGCCGACTGGTGCTCGACCTGTGCCCGGCAGGAGCGGGTGATTGCTGCCCTGCGCGAGCAGAACCCGCAATATGATCAGGCGATGGTCTTCGTGCGCGTGGACTGGGACGATTATCGCCGCCACGAGGTCTCGACGTCGCGCAATATCCCGCGCCGGTCCACGCTGATCGTCCTGCGCGGCGACCGGGAGCTCGGCCGAATCGTCGCCGGCACCAGCACCGATGCGATTAAATCGCTGATGGATCAGGGCGTCGGCGCGACCAATTGAGGCTTCGAAAAAGCCGGATCACTCCGGCTTGCTGCACGGCGGCAGCCAGACGCGCTTTGAAGATTCGCTTCCTGAAATATCCCTTCTGCCGCGCCAGATGTTGGATTGGATGTATTGCCAACGCAGCAGCACGATTTGGCTCTGCTTTTTTGAGAGCTAACGGTGCGGCTTCCCTCATTTCATCCATTGGACCCGGTGGTGCACTCATTTTCGATGTTACCAGATATCGAAGTTCGGCAGATTCGGTGCTTTTCGATAGATCGAGCAAGGCAAAGTGAAATATTGTTGCTGCGGTTTCAGATCCCATCAATTGCAGTGGCATCAATGATTGCTGTTATCACTTCATCAAAACGCGGCTGCGAGCGGTAGTAGAGCGAGCGGGATGAGTCGAAGGCGCGTGCATAGAGTTCTCGGGTTTTGGGATCATTGAGCAGGAAGGCCTCGTTCTGCGCCAGCACCGGATTGTCGCCGGCGCGAAAGCGTTTTTTCTTATGGGCCAAATAGTCAGCGGTGCCGATGAATGCCTTCACCTCCGGTACGGATAAAAGACGATACACATCATAATAGTGCCGCATGAAGTCGCTGGGGAAATCTCCTGTTTCCTGTTGCCTGCGAAATTTGGTGGAAACCGTCTGAAGCTTTTCGACGAAAGTATATCCGGGATGATAGCAGGCTATATCGACCGCCCGGTTGTCCTGGATTTCCACCCTGTCGGCAGCATAGTCATATGCCCAGGACGAAATTGTGCGAGGGTAGTTCGGGCTTACGGTGTCAAAACCAAGTTCCAGAAGCACGCCATCGCGGATGCCTGACAGGCTGCCACTATGACCGTCATAGTAAAGACGAATACCGCCACTGCGAAAATACTGCTCATCATCAAACTCGGTATCGCGCTCCACGCTGGTGATACCGTCGATTGCGATTTCACCGGCCAGCCAGTCATAGAAATTCCGTCTGCTTTTTACATGCTGCGGCTTTTGCTGGTTTGGATTGACTGCAACCTCTTGTTCGGCTGGCGGCTCGACACGGATATCAATGTCCTCGGAAAATCAGTCGATGATGCCAAGGCCCTTTGATAAGGACGTTCCGCCTTTGAGCTCGAAAAGAAGACCCATATGCTGGAGGCCGTTGAGGCAGTGCATAATCCAGTAGTCTTTTTCGACAAGGACAGGATCGATGGAAAGTTCCTGGCCGACAATACGGATCAGGTCCGGAAATTCTTGATGTCGGTGAAGAAAATCACGGGGCATGAGTCAGTGCATCGTCCGCCAAAAGCGGCTGAAAGAACTTCCTTGCTTTTACCCCGCCATATTCACGGACGGCTCTGGCAAGAACCTCTGCGTCCAATTGCGAAGCACGCTTCTTCACGCTCTCCAATAGGGATGGTTTCCGCTCGGCAAGACGGTCGAGATTGTCCACCAGATCGACCAGCAGGAACTCCTCGGACAGTTGTGAGGGGAAGTGCGGCTTCATCCGAAAATCATACTCGCGCCCGCCCAGTTCAAAGCGACCGTGGCGCTTGTGATTGTATACGACGGTCTCGTTGTAAAGCTGGGTGGAGCCCACTCCGAGTGCGTTGTAGGCATTGGGCGATGTCAGCAGGAAGCGATGATCCTTTAGAAACGCTTCGACCAGTTTCTCATCATCGGCGGGCGCTGCCCCAAAGCTTGTCTGCTTGGGATAATAATAGAGTCCACCTGCCAGCTTGGTGAGTGTTCCCCTTTCCACAAGCTGCTTCAGATGCCGGTCCACGGCATTTGACCACGGCAGGAGATCGGCACGCCGATAGACCTGCCCGGGGCGAAGATGCTTCTTCAGTTCGTTCAATGCGCTCATATTTCCAAGATGATCCATTTCAGCTGGATTTGCAAGATTTTTCATTAAAAATTCATGCAGTATATGGGTCGTATTTGGACGCGATAGAAAGAGGTTATCCCGAGGTCGTGATCACCTGACAGTCTATCTTAGCAGCGGGGCACGCGACCGCAGGAGTCGGGCTGATCGTCCTGCGCGGCGACCGGGAGCTCGGCCGGATCGTCGCCGGCACCAGCACCGATGCCATCAAGGCGCTGATGGATCAGGGTGTCAGCGCAACCAATTGAGGCTTTGCAAAAGCCGGATCACTCCGGCTTGCTGCCGGGCGGCAGCCAGGCGCGTTTGACCATTTCATGGGCATCCGGGGACCGGTTCGATAGCGTGTCCTCGATTTCCTGCTGAATCTCGCGGGCGAGCTTCATATAGGGCTCGTTCTCGAACACCGGAATGTCCGGATCGTAGAGAGCGGCCAACCGGCGGATGGCCTCGCGGTCGTGGTCGACAAAAACCGTTATGAGTTTTTCCACCTCGTGCGGGTGCATGCCGAAGGATTCCAGCGCATAGCGCGAGGCCCGCACGGCACTGTCGAAGGTTTCGCGCACGATGTCCGTGGCGCCGGCCTTGTAGAGCTCATAGACATGCTGCCGGTTCCTGGCGCGGGCGATGATGTGCAGATCCGGATGTTCGCGGCGCGCATGTTTGACAATCTCGGTCGTGCGCTCGACATCATCGATCGCGACAACCAGCAGGCTCGCTTCGGCGAGCCCGGCCGAATGCAACAGGTCCGGCCGCGAGGCGTCGCCGTAGAAGGCGCCGATACCGAACCGCCGAAACCCCTCGACCATTTCGGCGCTGACATCCAGCACGACGGTGTCGTAACCATTGCCCTTGAGCACCCGGTTGATCACCTGGCCGAACCGTCCCATGCCGGCGATGATCGCCGCACCCTTTTCGGTAATCTCGTCGGCGTCGCGTTCCTGGTCGCGGGTCATGCGCGGCAGCACCACCTTGTCGAACAGAATGAACAGAGCCGGGGTCAGCAGCATCGAAAGCGCAACGACGAGCAACAAAAGCGCCGCAATTTGCGTCGGGATGACGGAATTCTGCACCGTGAACGACAACAGGACAAATCCGAATTCCCCGGCCTGGGCAAGCGCCAGGGTGAAGAGCCACCGGTCGGAACCGCGCAGCCTGAACACAAAGGCCAGACCCAACAGGACCAGGGCCTTGAGCAGCATCAAGCCGATGGTCAGCCCCAGAACCGCCAGAACATTGTCAAAGAGCAGTCCGAAATCGATCCCGGCGCCCACCGTGATGAAAAACAGACCCAGCAACAGCCCCTTGAAGGGCTCGATATCGCTTTCAAGCTCATGCCTGAATTCGCTGTTGGCGAGCACCACGCCGGCGAGGAACGTTCCGAGCGCCGGCGACAGGCCGACCAGCGTCATGAGGAACGCAATGGCGACCACCAGCAGCAGCGCTGCCGCAGTGAAGATCTCCCGGAGTTTCGCCTTGGCGATGAACCGGAACAGTGGACGCGACAGGTAGTGGCCGCCGCCGACAACCGCCGCCACGGCGGCAATGTTGACCAGCGCCACCTGCCAGCCGTGAAGCCCGGCAATGAGGCTCATTTCGGCGCCATGTCCGCCGCCATGCGCATCGCCCCCATGCGCATCGCCGCCATGCCCGTCAGCAAGGCCGGCAAGCTCGGGCAGCGTCAGCAGCGGAATCAGCGCTAGCATCGGAATGACCGCGATGTCCTGAAACAGCAGCACCGAGAAACTCGACTGGCCGCCATCGCTTTTCATCAGACCCTTTTCGTTCAGGGTCTGGAGGACAATGGCCGTCGATGAAAGGGAGAACACCAGACCGATTGCCAAGGCGATGGTCCAGGGTTGACCGAGCGCCATTGCACCGGCCATCACCAGAAGGATGGTGAGGCCAACCTGCAGGCCGCCAAGCCCGAGAAGCTTGCTGCGCATGTTCCACAGATTGCGCGGCTCCAGTTCAAGGCCAACCAGGAACAGCATCATCACGACACCGAATTCGGCAACATGCTGAATGCCTTGCGTTTCGGAGCCGACGAGGCCCAGAATGGGGCCGATGACAATGCCGGCGATCAGATAGCCGAGCACGGAACCGAGACCAAGGCGTTTTGCCACCGGCACGGCGATTACCGCCGCGCACAGATAAACAAAGGCCTGAAAGAGCAGTCCCGTCATGCCTGCGCTCCTTCGCGCAGGGGCAGATTTTCAGCCGTCAGCAAGGGCAAATCGGACGCTGCCGCCAGGTCCAACTGACCGTCTCTCAGCGCCTGCAGCAGTTTCGCATAACCGGCTGAATGGCGCTCCAGGCGATCATCGCCCGGGGCGCGCAGGGCCGCAAAGAGCGTATAGGGCGGAACGAATTGCAAGCCGCACAGATTGGCCGTCTGTTCCAGGGGCGTCAGCAATTCGCGCAGGCGGAAATTGTTGCGGCCGCCGGGGCGATAGAATTCCTCCGGGCCGCCGGCCGTGACCACCGGAAGAAACAGCTTGCCGGCGATCCTGTCGCCGCCCTCGCCATAGGCAAAGCCGTATTCGAGCACCAGATCCTGCCACTCCTTGAGCAGCGCCGGGGTCGAATACCAGAACAGGGGAAACTGGAAGATGATCACATCATGGGTCAGCAGGCGTTGCTGTTCGGCGGCAACATCGATCTTGAAACGCGGATATTCGGCGTAAAGATCGACAAATGTCACACCATCGACGTCGCCGGCGACGCGTGTCAGTTGTTCATTGGCCTTGGAATAGCGTTGCCCGGGATGGGCGAACAGTACGAGCACCTTTCTGGGTTGATCCACGCCTGCTCCCTTATCCATCCGACGGAGATTATCTTGCGCGGCCCGCCGGGCTTGTCAAGGCGATGGCGGGCGACTGCGAGCCCACGGTTCAATCCTTCTCCCGCCATCGCGCGTGACGGGTCCATCACGCGATTTCGATTGTGGCGAGCGTCATCAGAATGGCGGCCACCGACGCGCCCGCAGTTCTGAGATGATTCCACGCCGACCAGTGGTCGAGATAGTGCCGCCAGATTTCAAACGCGTTTGGCGAGGCCGGATCCGCAGTGGCGAGACGATTGTTGAGGGGGATGTTCCCCACCGCCGTTACGCCGATGACCGTCACGAGGTAAAGCAGGCCGGCGCCGATCAACAGTCCCGATCCGGCGCCGTTCCAAAGGACGCCGAAGCCGACAAACAGGACACTGGCAGCCATCAGAACAAACAGTCCCACGAGGAAGGCGGACCGATAGACAACATTGTTGATGCTTTGCATCGCCGGAATGGCCTGTTCGGGCGGCAACGCGTCCAACGACTTCATCAGGAAATCGGAAAAGGCGAAAAACACGCCGGCAACGAGCCAGCAGAACAGTGCGGCAATCGCGATGGAATAGACAGGCAGGTGTTCGAACATTGTACTGCTCCTGTGAGAGTTCGGACCGGTCAATAGGACAGGCCGGGCGCCTTGTGGAGATAGTCATCGCTGCGCAGTTGAGCGAGCATGAAATCGGCGATGTCGGCGCGGGATATCTTGAGTTTCAGACGGCTTGACGCCGTGCTTGCAAATCCGTGCTGGTAGGTTCCGGTGCGCGGACCATCGGTGAAGGCTGCCGGGCGCACGATGGTCCAGTCGAGACCGGATGCCCGAACGTGCTGTTCCTGGATCTGATGGTCGATATAGGCCGGCCGCAGCAACATGCCGAACATGATGTATTTCCAGAAGAAAGTCAGATTGCCTTCGCTGTCGCCGGCGCCGAGCGTCGAGTGGCAGATGAGGCGACGAACGCCATGGTCCTTCATGCCGGCGATGATGTTGGCCGTGCCCGGCGCCCGAACGCCGCCCTTGCGTCCCGCGCCCAATGCGATCAGCACCGCTTCCTGGCCGGCAATGGCGCCGGAGACCGCGGCGGGATCGAGCACATCGCCCCTGACCACATGCAGATTGTCATTTCGCGGACCGTCGAAACGACCGCTGCGGGTGAATGCGGTGACCTCATGGCCGGCCTGGAGTGCCTGTGCGACAAGCGCCCGACCGACCGTTCCGGTGGCGCCAAAAATAACCAGTTTCATGTTCTTCTCCTTTGTTCGTATCACTTGACACGGTGTCAATTGACATGATGTCAAATAGATGCGACTTTACACCATGTCAAGTGGCCATCCGGAAACACGGAAAAAAATTCTCGAGGCGACCTGGAAGCTGATGGAAGACGGCGGCGGCCATGCGGTCCGCATGTCCGATATCGCCAAAGCGGCCGGAATCTCACGCCAGGCGCTGTATCTGCATTTCGATGCCCGCGCCGATCTGCTGATCGCAACGACCCGCTATATGGACGAGGTCATGGGCGTGGAGGAGCGACTGGCCCCGTCACGCAACGCTGCTTCCGGGCCGGATCGGTTGCGGGCCTTCGTCGCCTTCGCCGGCGGTCATTGGCCCAATGTCCAAGGCGTTGCGCGGGCCCTGCTGGCCATGCGCGACACCGATCCGGAAGCCGCGCAGGCGTGGCAGAACCGGATGGACGCCATGCGCGAAGGGTGCCAGGCGGCCATCGATAGGCTGGCGGCCGAGCAGCTTCTGGCCGATGGCTGGACGCCGGAGACCGCCACCGATCTGTTGTGCATGATGCTGTCGTTCGAGAGCTGGGATCAATTGACCCGCCACTATGGCTGGTCGAGCGATGACTATACGCGCCATCTTCAAAGACAGGCCGAACAGACCTTCATCAAGCCAGGCACCGCCTAAGCCGACAAGGCTGGAGGCCCTATTTTGTGCCGGCTGCCCGCATGACCATGCCGAACAGGTCGCGCGGCTCGTCGGGATCGGCGATCATGTCGAGATTTTGATACAGGCCGGTGGGTTCCAGCTGGTCGCGAATATAGCGCAGGGCCGAAAAATCCTCGATGGCGAACCCGACACTGTCGAACAGGGTGATCTGTTTGTCGTTCCGCCGGCCTTCGACATCGCCGCGAATCACCTGCCACAATTCGATGACCGGATGGTCCGGCGGCAATTGCTGGATGTCGCCCTCGATGCGGGTCTGCGGCGGATATTCGACGAAGATGTCGGAGCGAAGGAGAATGTCCCGGTGAAGTTCCGTCTTGCCGGGACAGTCGCCGCCGATCGCATTGATGTGGACGCCGGACCCGACCATGTTGTCGGTCAGGATCGTCGCATATTGCTTGTCGGCGGTGACGGTGGTGATGATCTGTGCGCCCTCGACCGCTTCCTCGGCGGACCGGCAGCGGGTCATGTCAAACCCCCGGCCCGCGAGATTGCCGACGCATTTGTCCGTTGCCGTCGGGTCGATATCGAACAGCCGCAAACGGCTGACGCCGAGGATCGCCTTGAAGGCGAGCGCCTGGAACTCCGCCTGGGCGCCATTGCCGATGATCGCCATGCAATCGGCGCCCTCGGGCGCCAGGTAGCGGGCCGCAAGGGCCGATGTCGCCGCCGTGCGCAGCGCCGTCAGGATCGTCATCTCCGACAGCAGCACCGGATAGCCGGTCTCGACATCGGACAGGACACCGAAGGCGGTGACCGTCTGCAGCCCTTCCTTCATGTTCTTCGGATGGCCGTTGACATATTTGAAGCCGTAAACGGCGCCGTCGCTGGTGGGCATCAATTCGATCACGCCCTCGGCCGAATGGGAGGCAATGCGCGGGGTCTTGTCGAAGAGATCCCAGCGGCGGAAGTCCTCTTCCACATAGGCGGCGATGCCGCGCAGGATGGCGTCCACGCCGATTTTCAGCACGATCTTCATCATGTGATCGACACTGACAAAGGGCACGAGATTGAGGTTTCTGTCCGTCGAAATCGTCATTGTCTACCGTACTTCCTGGCGTCAGCCGGGGTCATGGCGACAGGATAAGCCAAGCGAGTGACAATAAATATGTCAAAATTATTCAAAATTTGCGCAGTAGCCTGTACATATTGCACAGAGAGATTAAGCAGATTGTCAAAGTCATGAGAGAAAACACCCCAACGGAAACAGCGCATGTCGCGGACCGACTCGACCGGGACCTGATTGCCCTTTTGCGCAAGGATGGCCGCGCACCCCTATCGAAACTCGCGCAGATCCTCGGCGTGTCGCGCGGCACGGTGCAGAACCGGCTGGACCGGTTGATCGAAACGGGGTCGGTTCTGGGCTTTACCATCCGGGTCCGGGAGGATTACGGCCTCGACGCCGTCCGGGCGGTCATGCTCATCGAAGTGGGCGGCAAATCCACCACGCAGGTCATCAACCGGTTGCGGGGCATGCCGGAGGTGCAATCGCTGCATACGACCAACGGGTCCTGGGATCTCATCGCCGATGTGCACAGCGCCAGCCTGCCGGAATTCGACCGCGTGCTCAGGGAGGTGCGGATGATCGACGGCGTGCTGAACAGCGAGACCAGCATCCTTTTGAGTTCGGTGTGAGGGACGATGCCGCGCGGTTTTCGCCGTGCCCCTTTTCGTCCGCCAAGCCCCCACTATAATCCAACCATCATTGGGGGGAGTTCATGGGCATTTTGCTGAGCGTTTTTCTGCCGCTGTCGCTGGCATTCATTATGTTTTCACTGGGTCTCGGCCTGACGATTGCCGATTTTGCCCGCGTCGTCGCGAAGCCGAAAGCCTTCCTTGCCGGCGCCGTCTCCCAGATCGTCATCCTGCCGGTGATCGCCTTCCTGCTGCTGCAGATCTTCATGCTGACGCCGGAGCTGGCGGTCGGCGTCATGATTCTGGCCTTCTGCCCCGGCGGCGTGACCTCGAACATCATGACGCGCCTCGCCGGCGGGTCAGTGGCCCTTTCGGTCACGCTGACCGGCGTCGTCAGCCTGATTTCGGTGGTCACCGTGCCGTTTCTCGTCGCCTTTGCCGCCGACACGCTGATGGGACAGGCGGCGCCGGACATCGATGTGACGTCCCTGGCGCTCGCCATGTTCGCGATCACCGCCGTGCCGGTGGCGATCGGCGTGGCGATCCGGCATCTGTCCGCCCCGCTGGCGGACCGGATCGAACCGTCGGTGATCCGGGCGGCGATGGTGCTGTTCGTCATCATCGTCATCGGGGCGCTCGCCGCCAACTGGACCGTCTTCATCGAAAACATCGCCCTGCTCGGCCCGCTGCTGGTGGTGCTGAACGCCGCGTTGCTGCTGATCGGCCTCGGTTTCGGCCGGCTGCTTGGCCTTGACCGGGCCGACCGGATCGCCGTCGCCATCGAAACCGGCATCCAGAACAGCACGCTCGGCATCACGGTCGGCAGCCTGATCGTGGAGACCGCCAGCGGCCTTCCGCCCTTCAGCCTGCCATCCGGGATCTACGGCATCACCATGTATCTGGTGTCCCTGCCCTTCATCTTCTGGATGCGGCACGGGACCCGATCATAGGCCTCTCGTTCAGCTCGCCGCCTTTTCGACAGGCTTTGCATCGAAATCGGCGGCGGAATGACGTTCGGGAAGCTGGCTTTCCTCCGGCCCGAAGGCGCGGTTGACCCGCCGGCCGCGCTTGACCGGTTCGCGTGCGGCGATCTCGTCGGTCCAGCGATGAACGTTCTTATAGCTGCCGGCATCGAGGAATTCGGCCGCCTCATAGACCTTGCCCTTGACCAGCGCGCCATACCACGGCCAGATCGCCATATCGGCGATGGTGTAGTCGTCGCCGGCGATGAATGCATTGTCGGCGAGCTGGCGGTCCAGCAGGTCGAGCTGGCGCTTGACCTCCATGGCGAACCGGTCGATGGGATATTGCATCTTTTCCGGCGCATAGGCGTAGAAATGGCCGAAGCCGCCGCCGAGATAGGGCGTCGCGCCGACCTGCCAGAACAGCCAGTTGAGCGCCTCGGTGCGTTTGGCCGGGTCCTCCGGCAGGAACGCGCCGAACTTGTCGGCGAGATAAAGCAGGATCGAGCCCGATTCGAACACGCGAGTCGGCGTCTTGGTGCTGTGGTCGACCATCGCCGGGATTTTCGAATTCGGATTGGCCGCGACAAAGCCGCTGCCGAACTGCTCGCCCTCGTTGATCTTGATCAGCCAGGCATCATATTCCGCGCCCTCATGGCCAAGGGCCAGTAGCTCCTCGAGCATCACCGTCACTTTCACACCATTGGGCGTGCCGAGCGAATAGAGCTGCAACGGGTGCTCGCCGACTGGCAGGTCCTTGTCATGGGTGGCGCCCGCAATCGGCCGATTGATGTTGGCGAACTGCCCGCCATTGCCGGGCTCCCATGTCCAGACCTTGGGTGGCGTGTAGCTATCAGTCATGTTTGAAATCCAGTTTTTGTAGAGGTGATGCGTTCCATAGCGTGTTTTGGCGGAGGTTGCACGGCGGCGTTGGTGGTGACAGGGGATGTAGGGGGGTGTGGCTTTGGTTCAACGGGGGCGGAGAGTGGTCGGCGCGGCTGCAGAACGTGCTTCGGTCTTTGGTAAAGGCGTTTCACGGGCGGAGGAGCAGCTGAAGAGGAGAGCGGAACGACAACCTCCTGCACAACCGACCGCGGTTGTTCCTGCCGTCAATCCCAAAACAGTCCGCGCGTTCCTGATTCACCGGGTGTTTCTGAAATTTGGTCGCAGCCCCAAAAGGCTTTTGTTCAATATGGGTTTCATATCAACAATGCGAAAGATAACATTACCCGACCGTACGACTGAACGATTGAATGAAGGCTTCTTGCGACCCTTTCGGCAGTGTGCGGAACGGCTGAGATGGGGGGAGAGCGGACCTTCGCTGCTCTGGCACAACGAGCTTCAGTCGAAATTAAAGCGGACATCCGAGTGGGTCAGACGGGACTTGGCGTAGCAGTAGGAGACTAGTTTCGCTGGGTGCTCAAGATTTGTCAGGGGCTAGATCAGCTTCCGCCATTAATCGTGCTTCCTCAGCCTGTTGTCCCGCGAGTTTGTCCGCTCGTTCATTGTTTGGGTCGCCCGCGTGTCCCTTTACCCACACGATCTTTACGCGACGTTTCTGGGCTTCGCTTTCAAACACTTTCCAAAGATCGCTGTTTTGCTTCACCAGCGAACCATTGTTGCGAACGTTGTTGACATATTGACTGTCAGTTCGAACGATCACCGAAGCGCCAGGTTTGGTGTAGCGTAGGGCTTCGATCACAGCCGTGAGTTCCATTCGATTGTTAGTTGTCGCCAGATCATGCCCGGCACGCTCTAATTCATGGTCATGCACGACAAAGGCCCAACCACCAGGTCGTCGTTCCTTCTTCTTTTGTCGCTTGCCGCTGCAGAGTGCACCGTCGGTCGATATCGTTATTGTTCCAGATGAAGTTCGGAAACGACCACCAGAATCAATCTGAAATGGTACGTCGTCCAGAGATTTCGCGCCCACGTCTGCAAGAAGACCTACACCGCCCATTCTCCTTCGAGTCTTGCGGTCCGCGCCCTGCATTTGCTGAGCGAACCAGGAACGGAAGTCCTCGAGTATTTCATCCAGCGCCCGATCTAAATCGTCCATTGTCGCCATGCTATTGCAATATGCGAAAGCCTCTCCCCAACCGCGCAAAACTCGATCTGCCAATACCAAGGTCTGAGCGTATCGTTGCCTCGCAGTGAAACTATTTCTGGTCTTTCTGACTTCCTTAATCGCTGCTCGACCTCCAGCAATGTGCTTTCGCACAGCCTCCAGAATGCCCTTTCTCGCACTTCTAGAGGGCTGCAGCAGGCCAGGCCTGCAATTGTATCCTAGGAAATCGAAGCCATCATCAACATGCCCATACTGTGCCTTCTCCAAAGAAACACCGGACTTGAAGGGGTCGTGACAATTTAAGCCAAGCTCTGCTAAGTGTTTGCGAGCGCTTGCGAAGGCCTTTCGAACCTTTATTTGTGATGTTCCCAAGAGGACGAAATCATCGACGAATCTCGCGCATAAGACTCCTCTACCGTTAAAGCCTTCATCAAAGGGCTGGAGGAGGATATTCCCAAACAAGGGTGAAAGTGGCGATCCCTGCGCAACGCCTTGATCGTCGGTTGGAAAGACCCGCCGGTCTTCCCCAAGGACTTGTTCGTTTCCAAGGGTCACCGTTGTTGCTTCATCCAGTAACCCAAGTAGTCGCGTGTCATCGGTGTCCCTTTGAATCCGATCCAATACTGCCTTACGAGGGATTCCATCAAAGAAACCGGAAATGTCAGAACGGATGAAATGCCTGTGACCCGAACCGAATGCATCGACGAGAAACTTTAAGGCGTGCGGAACAGACCTATACGGAACCCCTCCAAAACTACTTGGCTGGCTCCCAGCTTGTCGAGCAATGGTCACTCTCTCCTGGAGGATATCGAGAAGTGCGCGTTCGACTACGCGGTTGTGCACGGAGGCCATGACAATGCCGCGCTTCCCTCCACTGGTCTTTGTTTTTAGAACGCCTTTCTGGGGATCGAATTTGAATTCTCCGCTTCGCAATCGGGATTGTATGCGACTAATGTTTCGATTTGTCGTGCGCTCAAAATCTTCTATAGCGCTTCGCGTTTCATCAGCTTTCGACCTCAGACCGTTGCTGCGAATACGTCGCCAGGCTTTGTGAAGAGCATCTTGCTTAGTACATTGATCAAATAGCTTACCCATTTAGCGCGGTTCTCTCTGGCGGACGCATCGGTATGCCTCGTCCTGCCTCTGAAGCTGCTTGATGCTCGTCAGGACCGCACCTTGCATCCGATAGATGCCCTGCGACGGCGACCTGCACGGGCGCTCGGGACGCAATGTCCGTCTGCCCGCCGCGACCCCCCAAGTGATCGGCGCTCAAGATGAGCCCGGCAAGGAAGGCAACGAAGCCGCTTAAACCTAGTATCCACCACTGATGTTTTCAAGACCGTAGTTGGCATATCTTGTGGCTGAGAAGAAAAAAGTCAGCATATCTAGTCTTAGGTTGCGTAACAGCTCCGTAAATACGCACGCCATCTATGCAAATTGCGCATGAAATTGATATTTTGTGCGTATAAGTCTATTTTTATGCGAGAAATGAGATCTTGAGGTTTGCGATGGCATTCAGAGCAGATGAGGCCGCGTCCAGCGGGTTTGAGCGAGCAAAAAAATTTCTCGTCCCGGTGACACTTGCGCCGGAAGTGCGCGCCGAAAGCGAGCGGGCCCTTTTGGAAATAGTCGACGAACTTGGGCCTGTCGTTGAAGAATACCCAACTTGGCATCCACTTGTTTCCAAGCACAATGCACAAAACCCTGAGACATTGCCCAGCGAAAGAACCGGATACCGTGGTCTCGATCATACACGCTACTTCGCACATGGCTTTATCACCTGTCCGTATGCGGGGGCGGAGGATGTCATTGAGTCCGCGTTCAAGATCGACCACCATTGTGCGAGCATAACCGCTGAAGAATTGGACGTGTCATTCTATGCCAAGGGGGCAAAACCCGTTCTGGTCAAATGCGAGTGGTCTGACTCGCTGGCGCCTGGCAAATTGATTCCGAAGAAGCTTGCCGTTCCTCTAATGCTTGAACAGGAGCTGCCTTGTTGGCGCTGGTCATCCCGTGCCGAAAGGTGGGAGGTTATGCGTCCGTACCTTCTGGGCGAGCCACACGGAAGCAGGTCGTCGCTTTTTGTCGACCAGGAAACAGCGTTAGCGATGAAACGGGCTTATATGGTGATGGTTGAAAGTGGCATGTTCGGGCCGCTGAAGATAGATTGAATCGATGCCTATTGAGACGATTGAGCTAGACTGCAACATCTTCGGGCAATTCAAAGTTGGCGACAACGCAGTTTACAACGCGACGCTGCTCTCTGATCTCGTCGAAGCGAACAAAGGTGGCAGATTCAATAAGCCAATAGTCCTGCAAACGGCTTCGATAATCGAAGCAGCGGCGATCCAAGTCTTCTATCGGGCCAGACACTACAGCATTGAAGGTGTTCCAAATATCGCAGAGGCGGATCGGCAGGCAATTGCTGACAAGCAGATCGACAAGTTCGCGGTCGTTATCGACAACCTTCGAAAATATAACGTTCTCGACGGCTTGGGCACGGACATTTACGACGAACTGCACAAACTTCGAAAATATCGAAACAAGGTTCACATCCAGTTGGACGTCGATATCGCCGGCGTTTCACGCGACGAGGACAGGCAATTCACTATCGCAAGGGCAATATGGGCAATTGACCTTAACTGGAAGGTTCTGAACCACCTGGGGGAACACTATGCCCGTCCTCCACATATTCGTGGACATGTTCAGCCATTGAGGTTGCCGCGACTCACTTAAGGTTGGCACATATGGAGTTACACGATTGAAGGGCTTGTTAGTTAGAATGTGAGCGGCAAACTAGCCATATTGGTGCCCGTTGGCCCGGAGCAAAGCCACAAAGTCGAGGAAGCTCCGCTCCAACAAAGTTGCGCCGCAGCACTATCCAGCCCGATGAAAGGCGGGTTTGGACCGTTAGCCACCGTGAGGTCGATGTTTTTTCCTACGGCCGTCCCGTTGATAAGATCGAGCTCACATTATGGTTCAGTCCCGATCCCACCAGAGGCCCACCATCCTCTCCTAACGCGCAGCCCAATCACACCAACCCCTTACCGGCCCCCTCCCCCAACCACCCCACCCCGCGCATTCAGCCGTCGCATGATCTCCGACAGGCGGGACCAGCTCTGCAATGTCACGGGCAGTGCCAGGGCGCTTTCGACGAATTCCCAGGTGTAGCTGATGATCGAGAAGATGGTTCCGACGGTGAGGGTCAGCATGGTGGCGGCGAACCACAGATTGAAGAGCATGAGGGCGAGCAGCACGATGAAGATCAGGCCGTAGAGGATGGCCTCGGTGTCGGACAGGCGCGCCTCGGCGCGGCGCAGGCGCAAGAGGTGCAGCCTGAGGGGCCGGGCCCGGCGCTGTTCGAGCACGCTGACCTGCCGCTCGGTCTGCTGGTTGAGCGCCCCGTTGAGGCGGAAGAAGCGGCGGTGGAACAGGGCATAGTTTGCCATCAACGCCAGGGCCGCCACACCGCCGGCAAGGGCCAGCATCGGCGAAAAGGCATAGAGCACGATGACGGCGATGGTCAGTTGAACAATTGCCGACATCGCCTCGGGCAGCGTATGCTCCAGGAAATCAACCAGCTCCCGGCCCATGCCGAGACGCGCGTTGAGCGCCGAAATGGGCAGATCGGCGGATCGCTTGGCCTGTTCCCGGCCGAGTTCGACGCGGACGTCACCATAGACGCGCGTATCGTAGATCCGGCGGATCACCGCAACACCGATCAGCGCCGCCATGATGGCGGCGAGGATGGCGAACCGCCCGGTCCTGCCGTCCAGCAGGTCGTCAATGGCAAAGCCGATGAACAGGGGCACCAGCGCCATGAGGGTGGTTTCGGCGAGGATCAGCGCCCAGGTCACGGCGATGCGCCAGCGAAAGACGTGCAGAAGCGTTGCGATGGTCAGGTCACGGGCGCTCAGCATGGCGATCTACCGGTCATAGTGGAGGCGCACGGTCACAGGGCCCGGCGGAACGGCGGCGTCGGCAAAGGCGGGATAGGCGTTTGCGGCGGTCACGCCGCTGGCGCCGATCCCCTCAAGCAGCCTGTCGCCGGAAAAGTTGAGGTCCTGATCGCCGTTTTCATCGTGGAACAGCAGGACGGCGTAGGGTCCGGCCTTCAGATCGGCGAAGCGGTGGGTCAGCCTGCCCGGTCGCGCGGTTGGAGCAATAAGGTTTTGACGGAATCGGTTGAAGCTGAATACATCGACAAAATCAGAGGTCGGCACCGTTTCTCCTTTCTGACGAAACGAGAAACGGTCTAAGTCAGCCAGATCGACGGCCCTGCTCCAGTCGAGAGCGTTGTAGGCCCCGGCCTTGTCGAACACCATGACGATGACCGAGCCCTTTGCATTGCGCACGCCCTCGATGCTCAGGGTGAGACCCTGCGCCAGGGCCGGGACGGCCATGAAGACCAGGGTGGCGATGCTTGCGATCAGATAAACAATGTTGCGTTTCATGGCTGGGCTGCCTCTGCTGGTCGATGGTTCGGTCTGGCCCGGAAGAGGCCGATGACATCCTCGGTAATGGCGATCAGCACCGGCACAAGGATCAGCATCAGCAGGGTGCCGAACAATTCGCCGAAGGCCAGCGAGATGGCCGCCGGGATGAGATATTGCGCCTGTTCGGAGGTTTCCGTCAGCAAGGGCGTCAGGCCGATCACCGTGGTCGCCGTCGTCAGGAAGATGGCGCGGAACCGGCCCATGCCGGCGGTGTGCAGCGCCTGATTGACGGTCTCGCCGTCCGCGCGGGCCTGATTGTAGCGGGTGATCAGCACCAGGCTGTCATTGACGATGACCCCGGTCAGCGCCAGCATGCCGAAAAAGGACAGCACGGACAGCGGCACACCCATGATCACATGGCCGATGGCGGCGGCCACGAAGCCGAAGGGGATGATGGCGAGAATGACAAAGGGCTGCCAGTAGCTCTTGAGCGGCACGGCCATCAGGACATAGATCAGCACGGCCGCCAGGATCAGCGCATTGACCAGGCCGCCGCGGATTTCGCCCATTTCCTCCAGCTCGCCGGCGGCGATCACGTCAACACCGGGGAATTTGGTATCAAGCTCCGGCACCAACTGTTCAAACACGGCCTGCCCGACTTCCTCGGGCGCAACGCGTTGCCGGTCGATGGAGGCCCGGATCGTGTTGACGCGCTTGCCGTCGCGGCGGGTCACGACGCCGGAGGTGTAGGCGCCTTCGATGGTGGCGACCGTTTCCAGCGGCACCCAGGCGCCGTTTGCGCTGCGCAAACGCGTTTGCAGGAGATCGTCAATAGTGTCGCGCGCGGCCCGGGCGTTCTGGACGACGGCGCGGATTTCCGAGCCGTCCCGGCGCACGCGCGTGACTTCCGCGCCGCCAAATCCGAAGCCGACCTGAGTGGCGAGGCTTTTGGCGGTGAAGCCCAGATTACGGGCTTCGGGTTTGAGGCGCAGGCGAAGCTCCGGCTGGCCGCCATCAAGGCTGTCGCGGATGTTGGTGACCCCTTCAATGGCGGCGAGAAATGCGCGCATTTCGGCACTGGCTTCTGCCAGCAGATCGCCGTCCCTGGAAACGAGACGGATCTGGAAACCGCCCGCCAGCGCCTCGGAACCGGTAAACTCCAGTTCGGTCGCCCCTTCCACCGGCCCGACGCGCTCGCGCCACTGGCGCACGACATCGAGGATGGGGATGGCGGGCCGCTCGGCGACCGGCAGCATTTCGGCATAGATGATTGCATCGCCGGCGCTTTCGACAATGGTGAAGAAGGTCCGGATCGGCGGGGTGTCCATCCCGGCGCTGTGCTGCAGCTCCTCATTGAGCGCGCGGCCGATGCGTTCGATCCGGTCGACATTGGCGCTGGTCAGGGTGAAGGGCGTGCGGGCATCCATTTCAAGGCTGACGGTGATCACCTGCCCCGGCACGTCGGGAAAGAACGCCGTCTGCACCTTGCCCCTGGCCATCAGGCCCAAGCCCGCCGAGGCGGCGGCGATGAACAGGATCAGGGCGGCGTAACGGTGGTTCACCGACCAGACCAGCACGGGCCGATAGAGGACATCGCGAAACCAATTCAGCCCGGCCCGCGCGCCATCCTGCACGGCGCCCCACAGGCGCGCCGCACCGTGCGGGCGTTTGCCGTCAAGCGGGATCGCGGCCAGATGGGCGGGCAGAATGAACTTGCTTTCGATCAGCGAAAACACCAGGGCCAGAATGACAATGCCGGAAAAGCTCGCCAGAACCTTGCCGAGGGCGTTGTCAATCAGGAGCATCGGGAAGAAGGCGGCAATGGTGGTCAGCACGCCGAACACCGTCGCCACCGCAACGCGTTCGACGCCGCGTTCGGTGCCCTTGATCGGGTCCGTCCCCTTCTGGCGCTCTTCGAACACGCTTTCGCCGACAACCACGGCATCATCCACGAGAATGCCAAGTGCGATGATCAGCCCGAATGTGGTGACATCGTTGAGCGAATAGTCCACCCATGACGAGCCGGACACGGCGATGGCGCCCATTACCGAAACCGGAATGCCCATCGCCACCCAGAAGGCCAGGCGGACATTGAGGAAGATCGACAGCATCAGCGTGACAAGGATCAGCCCCTGCACGCCATTGGAGCGCAACAGCGCCAGCCGCTCGGAGATATAGCCCGCGCTGTCGCCCCAGACAGCGGCCTTGATGGCCGGCGGCAATTGCCGCTCGAAATCGCCGACCACAGCGCGCACGACGCGGCTGATCTCGAGCAGGTTCTCCTTCTGCCCGACCAGCACCTCCATGCCGACGGTGGGTTCGCCATTGAACCGAAACAGAAAGTCACCCTCCTCAAAGCCGTCATCGATCGCGGCGAGGTCACCAAGCAGGACACGCGATCCGTCGGCCCGCTCGATGACCGGCAATGCCGCATAGTCAGGCGCATAGAGCGCGCGATCGTCGGCCCGCAGGAAGATGGTGCCGCCCTCGGTGCGCAACTGGCCGGCCTGGAAGTCCAGCGAGTTGTCGTCAATGGCGCGGGTGACATCGGCAATCGTCAGCCCGAACTGGCGCAGCCGCTCGGGGTCGATCTCGATGCGCAGATGGCGCGGGATCAGCCCCCAGATCTTCAGCCGTGACAATTCCGGCTCGGCCAGGAGCTCTTCCTTCAGGCGCTCGGCAAGTGTTTGCAGGCTGGCCGGATCGGCGGGCCCGTGCAGATTGACGTAGAGCGCCGGTAGCGTGAAGGCGGAGGTTTCGATGACCGGGCGGCGGGCGCGGGCCGGCAGGTCGGTCAGCCCGTCAATCCTCAAGCGCACCTTGTCGAGGACATCCTGCAGGTCCGCGCCGCCCGCCCGCCGCACGGAAATCGCGGCCAGGCCATTGGCCGATCGCGCGGTGATGCTGCGCACGCCCTCGAGCCCCTCAAGCGCCTGCTCGACTTTCTGCGTCAGCAGCTGATCGACCTGTTCGGCGGTCGCATCGGGATATTCGATGGTGATCTCGACGGTTTCGGGCGGCACGCGCGGGAAACCTTCGATGCGGATGGTCAGCGCCGTCTGAATGCCGACAAACAGAATGAGCAGCATCAGCAGATTGGCGGCGACGGGATTGCGCAGGAACCAGCCGGTGAGAATATGCATTGCCTAATCTCCCGCCGTCCGGGGCGAAACGCGCTGACCGGGCAAGAAGGACGCCAGCGGTGTGACCGCGACGCGCATCTGTTGAGCGTCATCAGGCGCGGCAATGACCAGCGCATCGCCGGTCCGAAACAGGATATCGGGCTCGGTGCGCACCAGCAGATTGCCGGCATCGACAGACCAGATGTAACCGGCGCGGGTGAGCGCCGATTCGGGGATTGTCAGCGTGTTGTCGATGCGGCGCCCGGCGAAAACGACGCGGACAAAATCGCCCGCCAAGACATTGGCGTCGGGATCGACGACATCGAGGAAAATGCGGCGCTGGCGTGTTTGCGGGTCAAGAAAGCCGCCGCCCCGGCGAATGTGCGCCTCGCCGAGCGGCGCGCCATCGCGGTGAAACAACTCGGCGCGTCCTCCGGCGACGGGCCGGGCCAGCAGGTCCCAGTCGGCGCTGCCGATTTCAACGGTCAGCTCATATTGCCGGTCATCGGCAAGGCGCAGCAGCTTTTCACCGGTAGAGACCGTCTGGCCAAGGCTGACGGACCGCTCGACGATGAATCCGGAAAAAGGCGCCTTGACCTCGGTGTCGGCCAATTGCCGGCGCGCTGCCGCCAATTGCGCCTCGGCTGACGCCAGCATGCGCTCCGCGACCCGCAATTGCGGGATGCGCAGAGCGAGTTCGTTGGGTGGTTCGTCGTTGTTGCGCTCAAACTCACGCCGCGCAAGGGCGACGCCGTTCTTGGCCCGCCACACGCCAAGTTTGGCCTCTTCGACGCTCAATTCGGCTGCCGCGACGGCCGTTTCATATTGCGCCTTTTCAATCGAAAACAAAGGCGCATCCGCCACGACGCGCTCGCCTGCCAGCGCGGCGTCATGAACTTTGATGATCCGGCCGGAGACGGCGGCGCGGATGTCCGCATCCCAGCGCGGGCGCAGCTCGGCAAAGGCTGAAATCGTCGCAATCGCCCCGGACGGCGCAACGTCCAATACCGTTACGGCCGGCGCGGGCGGCGGCGCGTTGGTAACTGTGATGTTGGCGGTATCTTCGGCCTCCCATACGAGGATGACCACGGCAGCCAGGACGAGCAAGGACAGGCCAACCCAAAGCCAACGCCATCGGCGCGCGGTGGATGTTGAGGTAGGCGCGTTTGTCATGTCGGCTCGCTTGTCAGCCCGCAAGCCATCGCAAAACGCGGGCTTGCATCGTCGGATGAAGTGCCATATAAATATGAACGATCGTTCGTTCAATATAAAAGTGAAAAAATGTCTGATGGGTCATCTAAGCCTCTGTCCAAGCGTGACAGGGCAACCGCCAGACGGCGGGAGACAATACGCGATGCGGCATTGATGTGCTTCATCGAGAACGGCTATCATCAGACGGGCGTCCGCGACATCGCCAAACGCGCTGGCGTCAGCCTGGGCAATCTCTACAACCACTTTCCCGGCAAGCACGACGTGCTGGTGGAGATCGCCGCACTCGAACGCGCAGAGATGAACCCGTTTCTGGACCTGCTCGCCCGGCCCGGGTCCGCGACCAGGATCCTCGATCGCTTTCTAACCAGCTATGCAAACTATCTGGCCAAACCGGAAGATGTCATTCTGACAATCGAGATTTCCAGCGAGGCCATCCGCAAACCCGACATCGGCGAATTGTTTATCGCCAACCGCGAGGAATTGGTTGCGGCCCTGGCGTCCGTCATGAAACGCGGAATTGACGACGGAGAATTCCGCGCCAGTCTTGATCCGGAAGATGCGGCGCATTTGGTCATCGAACTCATCGATGCCAGCGCTTTTCGCGCCGTTCTGAGCGAGATCAGCATGCGGAGCGTTCTCCGCGGTTTGAAGGACTTCGTCACCGCGGCTCTTCGGCGATGATCGTTGTGTTTTCGCCAGTATGATAAGGCGGTATTGGAGCCTGCCCAGGGCGCAGGAATGCCAGCGGGTGGGCATTTTGGTCATCAGACCGTTTCTTGTATTGTCAAAAACAAGAAACGGTTCCGGCCTTTAATTTTGTTGAAGCCTTCAGGTTTTGCCGATTCCGTTAAAACCTGAATTGCTCCAACAGTGGTGAACCATTGCGTTTCAGGCTGCGTACTTCACCTTCGGGGACCAGAAAAACAACAAACAACAGGCGCTGCTCCACATCATGAGATGGTCATGTTATTTGGCAGATTGGGACCGATAACCGACCGCTGCCAGGGAACCGAAAGACTCCATGGATTCACTGACACAATTCACCCTGGGCGCAGCGGTTTCCGCCGTGTTGCTGGGCAAGAAACTGGGGCCGCGCAAGGCGGCGCTTCTTGGCGGTCTACTGGGCACCCTACCCGATCTCGATGTGCTGTTGCCCTTCGACAATCCGGTGGATTCCTTCGTTTTCCATCGCGGGTGGACGCATTCCGTGTTCGTCCATGCGGTCGCGGCGCCGGTCATCGGCGAAGTGCTGGTCCGCACCATCGGCGCCTTCAGGGACAGCAGGGCCCGCGTGTGGCTGACCGTGTTCCTGGTTCTTTCGACGCACGCCATCATCGATGCGATGACCGTTTACGGGACCCGCATCTTCTGGCCGTTCTACCCTGATCCGGTCGGTGTCGGATCCGTTTTCATCATCGATCCGCTCTACACGCTTCCGCTGCTCTTCGTCGTCATCTGGGCGCTGGCAAGACGGGACTGGTCGCCCCGCCTTCAGGGCGGGCTCCTTGCGGCGCTGGTGTTCAGCACGGGCTATATGGCGCTCAGCGTGGTGTTGCAGGCCCATATCGAAAACCGGGCGAAGGCCGTTTTCGCTCAGGCCGGAATCGACGCGCGCAATGTTTTCGCCATTGCCGGGCCGTTCAACACCGTCGTCTGGAAGGTCATCGGGCAGGAAGACGATCGCTATCACAATCTCTATCTCTCGCTTTTCGACGGTGACGCCCAGGCGCGCATCTACTCCCACCCGACCCGCCCGGATCTGACCGCGTGCCTTGACGGATCGGATATCTTCGAAAAACTGAAATGGTTCAGCCGCGGCTATTACCGGACGGTCCTACAGGATGGAAAAGTCATTGTGTCGGATCTGCGGATGGGTCTGACCCCGAGCTATGTCTTCAGTTTCGCCATTGCCGATTATGACGATGGCCGGGTGCGGCCGATCCCACCGGCTGCGGTTGCCAGTGAAATGACGACGCTCGGTGAGGATTTCGACTGGCTTGCAGAACGCCTTTTCGGCCAGCCTTCGGTCCGAACGGCTGAAATGAATGACGCGCAACCACAGGGACCGACCGACGTCGCGTCCTGCTGACCGGTCCATCCGGAAGCATCCGTTTATCACCCGTTCAGGGGATGTGCGCACCAAAGCGAGCAATTAATTGTTAGACCTCCAGCGTGGCCGCATGACGGCCAACGGCGCCGGACCATCAATTGCCAGAGCTGTCTTTGAGGTCATCGATGTCACACGCACAATCCACCGGGACCGCCGGCCTGAAGGCTGTAGCAAGGCGGCAGTTTCTCAAGACACTGGGCGCAGCCATCCTGCTGCCATCGGCTGCGATCGCGCAGCCCCGGGAAAGCCTGATATGCGGAGTATCGCGCCCCGTTGTCGGTGGCTATCACCAACTCGGCTATCACCTGGCCGATCGCCAGGCCATCGGCATTGAAGGAACGATGCGCATCGACCTGACGGTTGACCGGGCCACCTCGACACAGAGCCGGAACCTTGCCGGCAAGAATGTGGCGCGCAGTTCCTGGTTCAGCCTGTCGCTTTCCGACGCCGACAGGCGCGCCAAAAACCTGCCCCTCGTCACCGATATGGAGATGCAAAAGCAAATTGCCGCCGACATTGAAAGGATACGGTCCGACGCAACAGGCCGGGCCAGGCGGGGATGGATGGAATTCAAGCTGGTGCCGGATACCAGGCGAAAGAATGTGCTGATTCCGGTTCGGATGACATTGCAACTGCCGCCGCTCGGCTCACAGTTTCAGGCACAGGGGCCGGGCGTGTCTATCGAGGTGCTGGCCGACAACCGGCCGGTTTTGACAGTCTTTCACAAAACCGATGCGCCATCGCCTGAAATGGAGATTGGCGCCGCGCCCTTAATCGTGATGGATTGGGACCCGAAATCCAGCGCACCGACCAGAGGTGACCTTATGGTGCGGTCGCTTGCCCAGGCCCTGCTGAGGGATCAGGAAATCAGAGTCGAGGCAAGGGTGCCCGGCAGCGATGCAGTGATCGGGTTCAAGCCCTCCCGGCCGTTCAAATGGTCCAGCGAATATCCGACCATCGTCAAATTGCAGCCCGACGCGTCGAAAGTGGCCAGCGCCGCCATCGGCGGAGATGTCTCGAAATGCGAGAAGGCCGCAACAGGCCCGGCAGACAAAACAATCGACCCGGCCTGACCCGGTTTTAGTGCGACCGTTTCCTATCAGCCTGCGCCTGCAGGGCCTTGTCGAACCGTTCGACAGGCCAGCTCTCCGCAAGAGCCTGATTCATGAGCTGCTGCTGGCTTTCCGGCGCCATGCCCGTCAGGGGTGAATCGATGTCCAGATTGGCCGGGAACGGATAACCTTCCGCGCAGGCGGCGATGACATCGACCAGTTCGGCCACATTCATCGCATCGGACGTCTTGAGACGGAGAAGTACCGGATAGAGTGCCCTGCTCATCCTCAAACGGTCGACGATCTCGATGGACCGTCCGTATCCCGATCCGATCTGCATGAGATTGGCAAAGCGGTGAATGTCAACGGATCTGTTTTCGCCTGCGGCGTGGAACACGGCCGGATTGAAGAACACGGCATCGCCCTTTTCCAGCGGCAGCTGCACACAATGATCCTCGAAATAATCGCGAAATTCGTCCTGCAGCGTGGCGATGTATCCGGAACGATAGGTCTGGGAGAACGGCAACAGCTTGGTCGGACCGGAACTGACCGGCATGTCGCAATGGGCAACGGCGCCCTGCAGGGTCAGAAAGGGTGACAGTTCATGGACGCGTGCGGGATACAGAGCCAGATCATCGGCGCCCTGAAAACCCATATGATAGTCCCGATGGCAGGTCTGCGCCTTGCCGCCGGGCCGCACCACATTGACCTGCGTGGTGATCTGATAGTGCGGGCCGAGCCAGGCGCGGCTGATCAACGGGATGATCGGGTTGGCGTTGTAACGGGCAAAGAGATGCGGGTTTGCCATGCACAGTTTTTCGTGGGCATTCCAGACGCGGCTGTTGGCGCCGGCCGGGGCAAAGTGATCGCCCGAGCCCGCCATCTGCGCTTCCTCCTCGGCAATGATGGTTTCCAGAACGCCGGTGACATCGTCGATCAACGCCGCATCGTCATAGGCCCGCCTGAACACAACGATGCCCGGTCCGCTATCCAGGACCCGGTTCCATTCCGCCATCAGCGCCATGACGCCATCCCGGTCCTCCCGGACGCCTTTGACAGACGCGGCATCATACAGGGGGATATTGGAGGAAAGCTCCATGGCCAGAGGCACCATCTCCGGCGGCGTTTCAACCTCCACAAGCTGGCGAAACGCATCAATCGAACAGGATTCGGCGTCCAGCCACACCGTGTCATTCGCATTCAGCCTCTGATCCATCGCAACCTCCCTTCGCGCACCGTTCCACACAGGATAGACCCGGGTGCCGATTGATCCTAAGGTCGAAAACCATCAAAAATCCATCAAACGCCTCGGACCGTACCCATGGCACACCGCTTTCTCATCAAGGACATCGCCCTGCAGGCCGGGCTCGGAACCGCCACCGTCGACCGGGTGCTGAATGGGCGGGGCGGTGTCCGGCACCAAACCATGCGGCGGGTCGAACACGCCATCAGGGAACTGGAAAACCAGGAGCGCAACATCAGCGCAAGCGGGCGGAAATTCATCGTCGATTTCGTCATTGAGGCACCGGACAGTTTCGGCCGGGCCCTGCAGAACGCCATCGCGACGGAACTGCCTCTGATGGAGCCGGTGATTTTCCGCTCACGGACGGATATCCGGCTGCTCTTTGCGGAAACGGAGATCCAGCAGACGCTGGAGCGTATCCGCAAGCGCGGCAGTCACGGCGTGATCGTCATGGCCCCCGACACGGACGCCATCACCCTGCAGGTCGCGCGCCTTGCCGAAGCGGGGATTCCGGTCGTGGCCATTGCAACGGACCTGCCCGGTTCCAGGCGCATCGGCTATGTCGGCCTCGACAATCGCCAGGCCGGCGAGACGGCGGCCTATCTCATGCGTCAATGGCTGACCACCGACCGACCGCATGTCCTGATCACGGTGCGCAACAACCGGTTTCGCGGCGAGGAAGAGCGGGATATCGGCTTTCGGGCGCATATGCGCCACTTGTTTCCCGCACCGGTGTTCACGGACCTTGTCGAGGGCGCCCGGTCCGATGACCCGATCGGACCGCAGGTTCACCGGGTCCTCAGCGAAGCCCCGGATATCGACGCGATCTATTCCATCGGCGGCAGCAACCGGCAAATCCTGCGCGCCATGGACCGGCTTGACTACACACCGGGCGTTTTCATCGCCCATGATTTCGACAGCGAAAATCGCGCCTTCCTGCAGTCGGGACGGATCCAGGTGGTGCTCGACCATGATCTGCGGCAGGATGTCCGGCATGCCTGCCAGATGATCATGGCCCATCACGGAATCATCACCCGGGTGGACGCGCCGGACCCGTCACCGCTCAGGGCGCTGTTGCCACCGATGCTGCCCGAATACCGAAAGAAAACTTAGGATCGGAACCGGCTAAAAGTCGAACGTCACACCCTGGGCCAATGGCAGTTCGTCGGAATAGTTGATCGTGTTGGTCTGGCGGCGCATATAGCCTCTCCACGCATCGGAGCCGCTTTCGCGGCCACCGCCGGTTTCCTTCTCACCGCCGAACGCACCGCCGATTTCCGCACCGGACGGGCCGATATTGACATTGGCGATGCCGCAATCCGAACCGGCATCGGAGAGGAACCGTTCCGCTTCGCGCATGTTCATGGTGAAGATGCAGGACGACAGCCCCTGCTGAACCGCATTGTGCATGGTCATCGCGTCTTCGAAGGCCTCATAGCCCATCACATAGAGAATGGGGGCGAAGGTCTCCTGGCAGACGATGTCGGCCTGGTCCGGCATGTCGACGATGGCCGGCGCGGCATAGGCGCCACCGCCTGGCACACCATCGGTGACCGGCTGACCACCATGGACCGTGCCGCCGGCCGCTTCAGCCGTTTTCAGGGCGGCCTGCATCGTTTCCAATGCCTTCGCGTCGATCAACGGGCCCACCAGCGTACCGTCCCGGCGCGGATCGCCGACGGGCAGGCTGGCATAGGCTTTGGCCAGCCGCTCCACGAGGTCGGCGCGGATGCTCTCATGGACGATCAGGCGGCGCAGCGACGTGCAGCGCTGGCCGGCCGTGCCGACGGCGGAAAAGACGATGGCCCGGACCGCCATCTCAAGATCCGCGCTGGGCGCCACGATCATGGCATTGTTGCCGCCGAGTTCCAGGATGCAACGGCCGAACCGCTCGGCAACCTTCGGACCGACGATCCGCCCCATGCGCGTCGATCCGGTGGCCGAGATGATCGGCACATCGGTCGATGTGACCAGCGCTTCGCCCACCGCCGGTCCGCCGATGACCAGTTGAACCAGCCCGTCGGGCGCATCCGCACCAAAGCGGTCCAGTGCACGGCCGAGGATTTTCAGGCAGGCCATCGCCGTCAAAGGTGTCTTTTCCGACGGTTTCCAGATCACCGGATCGCCGCAGACCAGCGCCAGGGCCGAATTCCAGGCCCAGACGGCGACCGGGAAATTGAACGCCGTAATGACACCGCAGGGTCCCATCGGATGCCACGTTTCCATCATCCGGTGACCGGGGCGCTCCGAGGCGATGGTCAGACCGTAAAGCTGGCGTGAAAGCCCGACGGCGAAATCGCAGATATCGATCATCTCCTGGACTTCGCCGAGCCCTTCCGACACGATCTTGCCGGCTTCGATCGAGACCAGCGCACCGAGATCGGTTTTGGCTGCCCGCAATTCCTCGCCCAGCAGGCGCACGAGTTCGCCGCGACGCGGCGCCGGAATGTCACGCCAGAGACGAAAGGCGGCCTGCGATGCGGCGATGATTTCGTCCATCTGCGCGGCGCCGGTCTCCTTGACCCGTGCGATCTCTTCACCGTCGATCGGTGAGGCGACCGACAAAGTGCCACCGCTGATTTCATCAGGGGTCAAACCCAGATTTGCCAATACATCCGCGCTGTTCATCCGTTCCACTCCTTTGCACGCCTGATACGGGCCGGCGATCATCAATCTATTGGCCTGGACCGTTTCACGTTTTGCCAGAAACGGGACAATGGTGTCGGCCTTTGATTTTGTCGAAACATTCAGGTTTTGCCGATTCCGTCCAAACCTGAATTGCTCCTGGCCACTGCTCCTGTATCGCAGATTGTGCATGCAGGCGACAGAGCCGGGATGATTGTGATCAGAATGACGGGCCGGAATGATCCTGTGCAAGATGAGAATGCGGTTTTTGCTCGCGGCCAAGTTTCCACAGGCGCAACTGCAGCGCATCCGCCCGAGGGCTTCCCGTTTCCAGCGCATAAACGAAAGCATGGGTGAGATAGAAGCAGGCAGCCTCCTCATCGCCCCGCTCCTGGCGTTGATTGGCGGCTTCCTCGTAAAGTGCCGTCAGAGCCTCGAGGTCGTTTCGCGCGTGAGCCGCAAGCAGGCGATGCTCCAGCGCCGCCTCGTTCATGCGGCTGACCGGCCCTTTTCGATCTGGCCGGCGACCCAACGGTGGAAAATCAAGGTGGGCGTGTCCATCACAGGCGAAAACCTGCCACCATCAAAAAGCGTCCCCTGACGGCCCTTTTGCATGCCCTCCACGACAAAAACATCCTCTTCGAAGACCGACTTCCAGAGCCTGGCATTGGCTCGCCGCAAACCGTTCAATTCCGGAGAGACCGCCTGTTCGTTCGGATAGTAGAGTTCGACATGTTCGATCGTGTGGTCGACCGCCAGCGGCTGCAGAACGATCGCGAAGGCGTGGTCACGGTGCACGCCAAGCAGGACATTGGGAAACAGGGCGATGTATTCGGCGCCTTCATCCCATTTGGCGGACAGGCCATCGAAATCGGGAAAGACTTCACCATCGTCTCCCTTCAACTGGCGGTAGACCAGCGTTCCCTGCCCCGAATATCGCCCCGGTTCCTCGATGTTGTAATGGTCTTCCAGTCGCGAATAGCTGTTGAGGCCCGGATGCACCCACGGCAGATGATAGCTTTCGCAATAGTTTTCGACCGCCAGTTTCCAGTTGGTGCTTACATCCAGTTTGAAGGATGCACCTTCGCCGCCGTGAATCAGCGGCTGGTCGAATTCGTTCCACCGTTCAAGCAGATCGGCCATCCCAATCTCGAAATCCGGCGCATCGCCGGAGATATTGACGAAGATGACATCGCGCCAGACATGGGCGCGAATGCGAAACAGACCCAATTCGGCCCGGTCGATCTCCTCATGGGTGTTGTGTCCGGGGCCGCCGATATGCGGCGTGGTCACCAGATCGCCATTCAGGGCGTAGCACCAGCTATGATAGGGGCAGCGGATGGCACCGGTGATTTTGCGGGGCTCCTCCACCAGAATCATGCCGCGATGGCGGCACGTGTTCTGGAACACGCCGATGTCACCGTTCCGGTCGCGAACAACCAGCAACGGCATGCCGGCAAAATCGACCGGCATGGCGTCGCCGGGCTCGGGCACGTCCTTGCCGAAGCCGATACCCGACCAGTTGGCAAACAACACCGTCCGCTTTTCTTCCTCGAAAATGTCGGGAGACAGATAGTGCTCGTTCGGCAGACCGCGCGCCTTGCCGGGTGGCGCCATGACGCCGCCGAGATCGGTGTGCATGCTCACGACTTGTCCTCCCGTCGAAAACCGTTCAGACGCGGAGTTTCGCGTTTGGCGCCGTCGCTTTCAATAGTAGAAAACTTCACGGTCGGATGAATTGACCTCATCTGAGCGTCCATCAGACATTCTCCAACAGCCAGTCGCGAACGATCCGGGCATTGGCGCTGATAAGGTCGTCCGGTTCCGAAACGATATAAAAGGAGGCGGGGGCCGGAAGCCGATTGGTGCCAAGCGGCACCAGGTCCTGCCGCTCGATATGGGGTTTGACCAGCCGCTGCCAGCCCAGCACCACGCCGACATCATCGCGTGCCGCCTGCAGGGCGATCGTGTAATTGTTGACCTGCGATCCCTTGGCAATTTCACCCCGATAGCCCAGCGCCATGAACCAGGCACGCCATGTCGTCCAGCTGAAATCATCCGCATCGGGGTGAATCAACGGCATCTGCGCCAGCGCCTCAAGCCCGGTGTCGGGATGAGCGGCCGCGAAGGTCGGGCTGCAGACGGGGATCAAAACATCGCGGAACAGGGGAAACCGCGCGCCGTCATCGGCGTCCATGTCGCCATATCTGATCTGCAGATCCGCATAAGGACGATTATGCGCCGGCTGATCCGATATCTGCTGATTGACCGGTATACCGCCATGGGCTTTCCAGAAGGCCGTCAGGCGCGGTGTGAGCCACAGGGACGAGACGGCCGTGCTTGCCGCGATCGTGACCGCCGCGTCTTCCGATGAGCGCCGAAGCCTTGTCAGTGTCGACGAAATCTTGCCGAAGCTGCCCTCAAGAACGGCAAACAAGGTCTGTCCCTGATCGGTCAGCGCGACGCCGCGATGGCGCCGGATAAAGAGAGCAACGCCGACATCCTTTTCCAGCGCCTTGATCTGGTGGCTGACCGCACCAGGCGTCACATTCAGTTCGCCGGCCGCGTCCTTGAAGCTGAGATGCCGCGCCGCCGCTTCGAAACTGGCCAGTGTGGTCAGCGGTGGCAAATTGTAATGTTTGCGCGCCATTGGAGCCCACGGTTGAATGCAACTCACCCCAATATGAGTATTATTGGTGTTGTGCGCCAGTCAAAATGACCGATTGTGTCAACTGGTGCCAAACAGGGATTTTCCGGACATGCGCAGTCATGCACAGGCGGTCGTCATCGGTGGCGGCGTTATCGGGTGTTCGATCCTCTATCATCTCACCAAGCTCGGATGGTCGGACGTGGTGCTGCTGGAGCGCGACGAACTGACCAGCGGTTCCACCTGGCACGCGGCGGCCAATATTCACGGCTTGCATGACAGCACGAATATTTCGCGGCTTCAGCACTATACGATGCAGCTCTACAAGGAACTCGAGGCCGAGACCGGTCAGGGATGCGGTGTGTTCCAGCCCGGATCGCTCTATTTGGCACAGACAGTGGAGCGGGAACATCAGTTGCGGCTGCAGGCGGCCAAGGCGCGTCTTTACGACATGAACTTCCACGAGGTCAGCCGCGACGAGGCCGAAAGGCTGCACCCGCTCGTCGATTTCGATGGCGTGCGCTGCATCATGTTCGAACCCGATGGCGGCAATGTCGATCCCTCGGGCGTCACGCAAGCCTATGCCGCAGGGGCAAGGGCAAGAGGCGCAGACATCCACCGTTTCACGCCGGTCACCGCAACCCTCCAGCAGCCGAACGGAAGCTGGACCATCGAGACGCCCAAGGGCGCGATCCATACCCAATGGATCGTCAATGCGGCCGGGCTGTGGGGGCGTGAAGTCGCGGCCATGGCTGGAATCGAACTGCCGCTGATCCCGACCGAGCATCAATATTTCGTCACCGAAACCATTGCAGCGATTGCAGCGCTCGACCGGCGCCTGCCCTCCGTCGCCGATCGTGACGGCGAATATTATCTGCGCCAGGAAGGCAAGGGCCTGCTGGTCGGCGCCTATGAGCGCAACATGCGCTTTTGGGCCGAAGACGGCACTCCGTCCGGTTTCGGCCATGAACTCTTCGACGATGATCTTGAGCGCATCGAGGAAAACATCATGCGCGCCATGGAGCGGGTTCCGGCGGTTGGCGAGGCGGGTATCCGCCGCGTCATCAACGGGCCGATGATCTGGTCGCCCGACAGTGCCGCGCTGCTGGGGCCGGTGCCAGAACTGCCAAACTATTTCTGCTGCAATGGCCTGATCCCGGGATTCTCGCAATCCGGCGGGCTGGGTCTGCACGTGGCGCAGTGGATGATCGAGGAGGAGCCGAAGCTCGATCTCTTCAGTCTCGATCTTGCGCGTTTCGGTTCCTGGGCCGACCGGCGCTTTACCAGAGCGCGGGTCGCGGACCAGTATGCGCATCGATTCAAGATACATTTTCCCAATGAAGAACGGACCGCCGGACGACCCGCCCGTACCCGCCCGGCCTATGACCTGCAAACCGGGATGGGTGCCGTCTTCGGCCTCAATTACGGCTGGGAACATCCGCTCTGGTTCGCCGGTAGCGAGAATGAAGCGGTCGAGACCTGCGGTTTCGAACGGCAGAACTGGTTCGAACCGGTCGGCCGCGAATGCCGGATGCTGCGCGACCGGGCCGGCATTCTCGACATCTCCAACTTCGCCAAATATTCGGTCACCGGACCGGGCGCGGAGGACTGGCTCAATGCGCTCTTTGCCAACCGCATGCCCAGGGCAATGGGCCGCTCCTGCCTGACGCCTTTGATCGGCAGACGCGGCGGCATTGCCGGCGATTTCACCGTCACCAAGCTTGACGACGACGAGTTCATGATTGTCGGTTCGGGCATGGCGGAGCGCTATCACAAGCGATTCTTCGACGCCGTTCCCTTAAGCGGCGATACGCAGTTTCGTTCCATGACGGAGGCGCTGTGCGGCTTCAACGTCGCCGGTCCGCAATCGCGGGCTCTGCTCCAGCGGCTGACGAATGCCGACCTGACGACCGCCGCCTTCCCCTTCATGCGCTCGCAGCGGATCGAGATTGCCGGCATCGCGGTCATCGCCATCCGGGTGTCGTTTACCGGCGACCTTGGCTGGGAACTGCATTGCGCCACGCAAGATCAGCTTTCCCTTTACCGGGCGCTGCTGGAAGCCGGGCGCGATTGCGGCGCCGGACCGGTTGGATCGCGGGCGCTGATGTCGCTGCGGATCGAAAAGGGTTATGGCAGCTGGGGCCGGGAGTATTCACCCGAATACTGGCCACAGGAAGCCGCGCTCGACCGGCTGGTCAAGATGGACAAGGGGGCGTTCCTCAACCGTGACGCCTATGAGGCCGTGGCGGGCAACGCGCCGCGCGAGCGCCTGATGATGCTGGAGATCGACGCCACGACCGCCGATGCCAATGGCGGCGAGCCGATCTTCCTGACCGATGGCTCACCGGCTGGCTACGTCACATCCGGCGCCTATGGCCACAGCGTCAGAAAATCGCTGGCGCTCGGCTATCTGAAGGCCGAATATGCCAAGCCGGGACAGCTGGTCGATGTGGCCCTGCTGGGCAAACCACACCGCGCCGTGCTGCTGGCCGAACCGCCCTTCGACCCTGCCGGTGACCGATTGCGCGCTTGACGGGCTGGGCTGGCCGGCCCGTCAGGTATTAACATCTACATCAGATATTTCTCGAAAAAGGCGATCGTCCGTTCTTCCGCCAGCTTGGCGGCGGCCTCGTCATAGCGCGGCGTCGTATCATTGTGGAAACCGTGATTGGCGCCCGGATACATATGGGCCTCATGGGTTTTGCCGGCTGCCTTCAGCGCTTCTTCATAGGCCGGCCAGCCGGCATTGATCCGGTCATCGAGTTCGGCATTCTGGATCAGCAGGGGTGCTTCGATGGCCGCCACGTCCTCAACCGGGGGCTGACGCCCGTAAAACGGTACACCGGCCGCCAGTTCCGGATAGGCGACGGCCAGTGCGTTGACCACACCACCGCCATAGCAAAACCCAACCGCACCGACCTTGCCCGTGCCATCTTCCCGGGCGAGCAGATATTCAAACCCGGCGAAGAAATCATTGAGCAGTTTTTCGCCATCGACGGTCCGCTGCAGGGTGCGCCCTTCATCGTCATTGCCCGGATATCCGCCAACGGTTGTCAGGCCGTCGGGCGCCATGGCCATGAACCCGGCCTTGCCGAGACGGCGCGCCACATCTTCGATGTAGGGGTTGAGGCCGCGGTTTTCATGAATCACCAAAACCGCCGGTAACTTCGTCGTGACACCGGCCGGGCGTACGAGATAGGCGTTGACCTCGCCATGTCCGTTGGGCGACGGATAGATGATGCGGCTCGTCTCGATGTCCTCGTCATCCGGGGCGACCTGTTGCGCAAGTGCGTAATCGGGTGACAATTGGTCAAGCAGCATGGCGGCCGTCACGCCGGCCACCGCGAATTTGGCGGCGCCGTCGAGAAATTCCCGCTTGGTGATCCTGCCATGGGCATAAAAATCATACAGATCAAGCAGTTCCTGTGGAAAATCCTTGGCGGTCTTGCGGCGGATGGGTGTCTGATCAGTCATGGTGGGCTCCTGTTTTGACGATCCCTGATCAAAAGGTCGGGCGCGGTCGGCGAAGTCGCCTCTGAACATGCTTTACCGCGGTTTTGGCAAAAATGTGATGAACACCGTTTTTGCCTGTTCGGCCCAATTGGCCGCTTTTTTGGCCGCGACAGGACCAATGCTGCCCTTGACAGAGCCCGGCCATCGTTGAAGGGTCATGGCCGTAGGGGGTAAGGGAGTCGGAGAGTCGGGAACGGGCACGGATTTGCAGTCGTGTGCCCCTGTCGATGACCGATCCGAGACGAATCCGTAACCCTCGGTAACGGCGTCGTCGAAAAGCGAGAGTTACTTTGGAGCGAAAACTACTTCCTTTCATCTGGCGTCACTCACGCAAGCAGCAGATCTGGGTGTTCATCGTCGTTCTGGTTTCGATGCCAGTCTATTTCATGATGCTGCAATTGCCGAAACTCGTCGTCAACGGTCCCATTCAGGGGATCGGCTACGAGACGCCGGGATCGACCCAGCCTTTCCTGTCGATCGATCTGCCCTTTTCGGACTTCCTGTTCGGGCAAACGATCAATCTGTTCGGCGGGTTCGAACTGGAACGCCAGCAGATGCTGGTCTTTTTGTGTTTCGGGTTTCTGCTTGCCGTTGCGCTGAACGGCTGGTTCAAGCTCTACATCAACACCTACAAGGGCAAGATGGGCGAGCGCCTGCTGCGCCGCCTTCGCTACGAGCTTTTTGACCGCGTCCTGCGCTATCCGATATCGAAAGTACGGCAGGTCAAGCCTTCCGAAGTCACCAGCGCCATCAAGGATGAAGTCGAACCGCTGGGCCTGTTTTTCGGCGACGCCTTTTCCATTCCGGTGTTTCTGGGCGCGCAGGCCATCACCGGCATGCTGTTTCTGTTCCTGCAAAGTACGATGTTCGGCATCATCACGCTGGCCATCGTGCTGTTTCAGGCCTGGATCATTCCGCGGCTGAGACGACGCCTGCTGGTCCTTGGCCGGGCGCGGCAGACCGCGGCGCGCAAGCTATCGGGCCGGATCGGCGAATATGTGCAGGGCATGGACGATGTTCATCTTCACGGCATATCGAACCGGGCAAGGTCCAATATCTGGGACATGCTGCGCAATATTCTGGCCATCCGGTTCGAGCTTTATCAGCGCAAGTTTCAGGTCAAATTCCTCAACAATTTTCTCATCCAGCTTCTGGCGTTTCTGTTTTACCTGATCGGCGGGTATCTGGTGATCACCGGTCAGATGGATCTCGGGGCGCTGGTCGCGTCGATCGCCGCCTACAAGGATCTGCCGGCGCCGATCAAGGGCATCATCGACTGGGATCAGCAGCGGCTGCTGAACCAGATCCGCTATGAACAATCGATCGAGGACTTTGCCAATACGGAGGTCATGCCGGCCGAAAGGCAGGAAAAGCTCGAACAGTCGCCCGCGCCGATCAGGGACGGCTATTCGATCCACAATCTCACCGTTCTGGATTCCTCGGAACAACCGGTCATTCAGGATTTCACCGGGACCATATCGCGACGCGAAGCCGTGGCGATTGTCGGGCCGGCGGATTCGGGCGCGGAACAGCTGGCGGAATCGCTTGCCCGGCTTTTGCAGTCGGCGTCCGGGAACATCACGCTTGATGACAAACCGCTTGAATCCCTTCCTGAACCGCTGACCGGCCAGCGGATCGGATATGCCGACAGCAGCATCTTTTTTTCCGGCGGATCGATCAAAACCATGCTGGCGGAAACCCTGCCCTTTGACGGTGATCTGGCGCCGGTCCTGCGGTCCCGGTCCTCCAACGCCGATTTCGTGGTTCACGAGGCTGAGCTGGGAAGCACACCCGACGTCAATGATGATTTCGACGATTTCAATGTCAAGGAACCGTGGCCCGATGAAGCACTGGCGCCGCGTGTCCTCAAGATCATGCGCTGTGTCGGCCTCTATGAGGATGTGCTGGAATACGGCCTGCTGCGGCGGATCGATGCGGATACCGATTCAGACATCAAGGACAGCGTGATGGATGCGCGCCGAAAATTTGCCGGCGACGAGACCAATGCGCAGATCGCCAGCGCCGTCGAATTCTTCGACCCGGATGCCTACAGCCATCAGCTGACTATCGGCGAAAACCTGATCTTCGGCACGTCGGTCGATGAAAGCTTCGATGCCGAGAATTTGCCGGCGAACAGTCTTCTGCGGCAGATGCTGAGCGATGCCGATCTGTTGGCGCCTTTGTTCGCCATGGGACTGGAAATCGCCCGCAACAACATCGAACTGTTCGGTGATCTGGCGGAAGACAGCACGCTGCTGCAGCGCGCCGGCGGCCCATCGGCAGACCAACTGGCGATGATGAAAGCGGCAGTTGAAAAACTCGCCGACAAGAACGCTGGCACGGCAGATCCGGAAGACCTGGAATCCATGCTGGGGCTGGCCTTCGACTATTGCGAAGCGCAGACCCGTTTTGGTCTGCTGGATGACGATCTGCAGGACCGGCTTCTGAAAACCCGCAAGACCGTGCGCGCCGCCCTAGAGAAGGATGGCAGCGGCGCGGTATCTTTCCATGATCCGGACAGTTTCAATCCGTCCCTGACACTTCTGGACAATATCCTGTTCGGGCGTATCGACGCACGGCGGGTGGGCGCACGCGAACGCGTCCTCAAGGCCATCAAGACCCTGTTGGAGACCAGCGGCGTTTCCGATGCGGTTTTCCTGATCGGCCTTTCCTTCGACGTTGGGACCGGAGGGCGCAATCTTTCCACCAATCAGGCACAGAAACTGAAACTGGCCCGGGCACTCCTGAAGGAACCCGACATCGTCATCGTCAACCGTGCATTGTCAGCGCTCGACTCAGGCGAACGGATTCAGATTCTCGAAAATGTGCTGGATCTGGGAGTGGGCACGGATGGACGGCAGATGGGTGTGATCTGTGTCCCGCTCGACACCAATATGCTGGACCGTTTCGATCGGGTCATCGCCATGGCGGATGGGAGAATCACTGCAGAAGGGTCACCGGAAAAGGTTGCGGCGCGCCTTGAAACAGCGCAAATTACAGCGGGAGAGAACGCATGACTACGTTGAATGATGATGTTGCTATGCTGCGCAAGGTCCCGCTGTTTGAAAGTGTGGATCCGGCCAAACTCAAACTGATCGCCTATACGGCCAATCAGGTCCTCTTCGACGATGGCGAACTGGTATTTTCGCAAGGCTCAAATGGAACATCGGCCTATCTGATCGTACGCGGCGATGCCGATATTGTTTCGGAAAGCGGCGGCCAGCAAGTGGTGGTCGCCAAGCTCGGCACAAATGCGCTGTTCGGCGAGATATCCGCCTTTTGCGATGTGCCGAGAACGGCGACCGTACGCGCCGTGGGTCAATTGACGGTTCTGGAGCTGAAGCGGGAAAACCTCATGGAACTCATCGGAGAGTTTCCCGATGTTGCCGTCGAGGTCATTCGCGAGCTGGCGCGGCGTCTTGCCAGGACGACGTCGGATCTTGCCAATGAGCGCAAGGGCGCATAGTGCAATTCAGGTTTTGACGGAATCGGCAAAACCTGAATGCATCGACAAAATCAAAGTCCGGCACCGTTGTCTTGTTTCTGACAAAACAAGAAACGGTCTAGGCGCCACTTGACGGTTCACGCTACCGTATAGGCCATGATGACAGCAACAATGGCCGCATAGGTCAGTTGATGCACCAACTGGTCCGCTCCGTGCAGAACCCAGTAATGACGGGTATACATGTCCGGTTTGTGGGCGCAATCATAGCAGCCCTTGGCGTAGTCGGTTGCGTAGTGGACCACAAACTCGAACACCAGCACCGACAGGATCACGACGGCCGACAACCCGCACAGGACAAGGATCGGGAGTGTCAGGACGACATGAATTCCTGAGTGAATATAGCCACCGGCGCGGTTGAAATGGCATTTGTCCGCAATCATTGACGGCCATTGAAGTGTATAATCTGCCACGAAGTGTTTGAGCTGCAGGCCAATCAGCGCCCAGAGGAACACGTAGTCCATACTTTTAACCGACTTCCTTCCAACGCCCGATCCCGTATGCGGGGACAGCATGGAATGTCGGACGTTTCCGGTCAAATGAAATTGACCGTATCGGCACGACGAGCCCGTTCCCCAAGAGGCCACTCTTCAGCAACATTGATTTGCGAACAGGCTGCGTTCCTCACTCTCCCCTTAACTTGTTACTTAGTGTTCCGAACGCTGGTGTTAAACCCTAAGGGGAAACAAAGCTCAATCGGGCCGCAGAAACCGGCCGTTCTCACGGTCGGATTTGGCCGCAAGGTCGAGCAATTCCTGAAGTTCGGCGCCTTTTTTGAAATCGGGCTGAGCCGCCGTGCCATCGGCAAGCGCAGCTGCGAAACGCTGGTACATGGTGTCGGTTTGGGAAAAGGCGACATCGCGCCAGACCGGGTTTTGCAGATCATCCGACCCACAAACCCTGAGATGTTCGACGTTCTGTTCCAGCGAGACCTCCAGCCCGCCCCGGTCTCCCCAAACGCGCAGGCGCAAATCGTTGAGGTGACCGGACGCCAGACGTGTCGCATGGATGACACCGAGCGCCCCGTCCCGTAGCTCCAACTGCATTGTGAAACTGTCATTGGCGTCGAGGACAAACTCTCCGATCCTGTCGTCCGGTGCCTTGTGAAAGGTCTTCAGCCGGCAGGAAACACCGAGCGGTGCCTGACCTGTCACATGGGTTGCATAATCGAGAATGTGGATGCCCACATCGCCAAGCACGCCGAGCGACCCGTGTTTCGTCGACAGGCGCCAAAGCCAGGTCGGATCGGTTTTCCAATCGCCCCAGGCCGGTTGCGCGAGCCAGCTTTGTAGATAGGAGGCCTCGAAGTGGCGCACCGCACCGATGTCACCGCTCTCGATGATCCGGCGCGCGGCCTGCATGGATGCCAGATTGCGGTAACTCAGATTGATCATATTGACGAGACCGGCCTGACCGGCGGCCTGCGCCATCTCGGCGGCATGCGGGTAGTTGTCGGCCAAGGGCTTTTCGCACAGAACGTGTTTTCCGGCCGCCAGTAATTGCATCGTCGTCGGGTGATGAATGCGGTCAGGCGTGACATTGGACGCCGCATCGAAGCCGCCCCATTCGAGCGCTGCGTCGAGCGACGTGAAGGCCTGGGGTATGCCGTGTTTATCGGTAAATTCGTGCAGCCGTGCCGAATCCGTGTCGACGGCGGCAACGATGTCGACACCTTGAATCTTTTTGAACTCATCGGCATGCGCCCGCGCCATGGTGCCGGTTCCCAGGATCAGCAGACGCGTCGGTGACGTCAGGTTAGGACTCATTCATCTCATCCATTTCAAAGTATGTGTCTTAAACCGTTTCCCGTTTTGTCAAGAACGAGACAACGGTGTCGGCCTTTGATTTTGTTGAAGCATTCAGGTTTTGCCGATTCCGTCAAAATCTGAATTACCCTAGCGAAAACCCTCTTCGCCGTCCTTGTGAAGCCGCGGACCGCGCTCCTCGATCGGTTCAAGCGCCGTGGCGACCGGCCGATTGGGTGCGGCGATTGCGCTGCCCTCGGCCCGCCGCGCGGTATGGGCCCATTTGACCGCATTTTTCAAAACCAGTTGGACATTGGCGTCATGATAGGTCGGATAGGTTTCGTGGCCGGGCCGAAAATAGAAAATGTTCCCGGCGCCGCGGCGGTAGGTCAGTCCCGATCGAAAGGCCTCGCCGCCCTGGAACCAACTGATGAAGACGGTCTCAAGCGGTTCGGGCACGCCGAAGGGCTCGCCATACATTTCTTCATTTTCCAGCTCGAAATGGTCCGGCAGGCCGGCAGCAATCGGATGGCCGGGCGCCGTCACCCAGAGCCTTTCTCGTTCGCCAGCCTCGCGCCAGGTCAAATTGCAGGGCGCCCCCATCAACCGCATGAAAACCTTGGCAAAGTGGGCCGAATGCAACACGATCAGACCCATGCCGTGCCAGACCTGCTCGACAACACGTTCGACCACGGCATCCTCGACCTCGCCATGGGCGGCGTGTCCCCACCAGACCAGAACATCCGTCTGAGCGAGACGTTCGGCCGTCAGCCCGTGTTCAGGGTCCTGCAGGGTTGCCGTTTCGGCGGTGATGTCCGGGTCGCTGCCGAGCGCGGACGCAATACAGCCATGCATGCCCGTCGGATATATTTCGCGAACGGTCTGGCTTTTCTGTTCGTGGACGTTTTCGCCCCACACGATAACTTTGGTCACCATAACGATACCCTTTCGATCGACACACAGGGTTGGTGCAGATTGTTTATGGGAGTTCCCAACACCCGCGCAGGACACGCCGGTCGGGACCGCTAACACACCACAGCCCAATTGCTGTTGCAAGGCCCATAATTGCAGCAAATCCGACAGGTCCACATGCAAGTTCGCTTGACGGATCACGTCCTCTCGGCCATGGCATTTGATGGATCGGAGGTTGAATGGCGTTTCGTGTTCTGTTTGTCGGCGGGTCCGGGCAGATTTCTCTGCCCTGCGTCGTCAGTGCGGTGGCCGCCGGTCACGACGTCACGGTCCTCAACCGGGGCAGGTCAGCGGTTAGCCTGCCGTCTTCCGTCACCCGAAAGACCGGTGACATGACCGATGTCCGATCCTACAGAGAAGCCGCCGATGGCGCTTACGACGTGGTCTGCCAGTTTCTTGTCTTCGAACCGCAACAGGCGGCCCGCGACATCGCTTTGTTTGCCGGTAAAACGGGGCAATATATCTTCATCTCGTCCGCCTCGGCCTACCGCAAACCGGTGACGGATTGTCCAATCACCGAAGCCGTGCCGCTGGACAACCCCCATTGGCATTACAGCCGCCAGAAAGCGGCTTGCGAAAAAATGCTGCTGGAACAGGACCGCCTGCCGGTCACCATCGTGCGGCCGAGCCACACCATCCGGACAAAGTTCCCGACGGCCCTCGGAGAAAGCGAAACCGCTGTTTCGCGCATGTTGCGGGACCTGCCGGTCATCGTGCCGGGCGATGGCAACGCGCTGTGGACGCTGACCCGCGCGGAAGATTTCGCACCGCCATTTGTCGGGCTTTTCGGCAGAGTGGAAACGCTTGGCGAAGCCTATCATCTGACCTCCGACCACGCCTATCCGTGGGATGCAATCTATGCGGCCATCGGCAGGGCCGTGGGGGCCGTGCCCGACCTTGTTCATGTGCCGACCGACAATCTGGTCCGGTTTCATCCCGACTGGGAGGGATACCTCAAAGGAGACAAGGCCTATTCGGTTCTGTTCGACAATGCGAAGATCAAATCCGTCGTAGGGGATTTTACCTGCGAAAGGGACCTGGACACGCTGATGCAGGGGCCGCTGGAACACTGGCTTGCCCGAGGTGGTGCAGACACGGCGAGGCCATCGGGCAACCTCGATCCCCTGTTCGACCGCATCATAGCCTTGCAGTCGAGGGTGCAGCCGTAACGTCCGGTCAATCCGCTTCCTGCAAAGCCATCAGATAGGCCACCACGTCGCGTTTTTCGTAGTCGAACAGGCGGTAGGTCGTCATCGGAAAATGGTCTTCCCAGAGGAACTTCTCGAAATAGTTCTGATCACGTCCCGATCTTTGAACAATTGCCTCAAAGGGCGGTGCCATGTCGGCGTCGGCCTGGTCCGTCGGACGCAAATGGCAGCTACGGCACCATTGGTTCACGACCAACTGTCCCCTGCTGGCGGCGTCATCGGCAAAGGCGATCTGCGTGGGCAATGGGCAAATTGAAAGAGCAAGCATAGCGGCGGAGACCATCTTCATCGAATTCTTCCTCATCCATCCGGGAACGAATCTACCGGCAATGAACGAAGCGACAATTGATCAACGTCAAGCTTGCCGCCGCGGCTTGCCCGACAATAGTGAAGCTGACATCCTCCACAAGCTGCAATCGGAGATTTCCCATGGCTCGAATATTCGCCGACAGAACCGAAGCAGGCAGGCTGCTGGCGCAGATCATCGAAGAAAAGCACTATAAGGATCCGATCGTTCTCGCCCTGCCTCGCGGCGGCGTGCCGGTCGCCTTTGAAGTTGCACGGACCATCGGCGCGCCGATGGACCTCGTCCTGGTCAGGAAAATCGGCACACCCGGGCAGCCGGAACTTGCTCTTGGCGCCGTCGTCGATGGCCAGACACCGCAATGCGTCGTCAATGAGGATATCAAAAAGCGTGCACATATTAGCGATGCTGAGCTGGAACGGGAAAAGCAAAGGCAAATCGAGGAACTCGATCGAAGGCGGGCGCTTTATCTGGGAGACCGGGGCCGGCTTTCCGTCGAAGGGAAAACGGCGATCGTGATCGACGACGGAATCGCCACCGGCGCGACCGCACGCGTTGCCCTAAGGGCATTGCGCAAGTCCCGGCCGGCGAAACTGGTGCTTGCCGTTCCAGTGGCGCCGGTCGAGACGCTCAAATCCCTCGGCGACGAAGTGGATGAACTTCTGTGCCTTCAATCGCCGGAGCCCTATTATGCGGTTGGCTATTTCTATCGGGATTTCGATCCGGTGAGCGATCAGGATGTGGCATCCCTGCTGGCCGACAACAGGGGGTAGGCGGCGGGTCAATTGCCCAGTAAAACCTCGCTGTCGCCTCGAGCAGCCTCGATTTCGGATCTGTCCATCAGGACAAAGCCGGTTGACAGGGCGTCTGCTTCGGCTGCCGACCGGGCAATCACCGTCACGGACCTCCATCGCCCGCCCGGATAACCGGACCGCGGATCGATAATATGGCCGACAGTTTCACCGGCATCGAAAGTGGTGCCGAGCGGCGCGGATGTGGCCATTGCCCTGTCCGTCAAAGGAACATCCGGACCCTGCCCGTCCCGCACGGCCACCTGCCAGGGCGCATTGTCCGGCGCCCGGCCGAGGGCGGTGATTTCGCCGGTGTTGATCAGCACGTCGCGAACACCGCCGGCTCGCATCAGATCGGCAACCCTGTCGGCGATGAAACCCTGGGCAACGCCATTGAGCGTCATGGCCATTCCGCTCCGGCGATAGGCAATCCTTTGCGCCGAAACCTCGATCTCATCCCACCCGGTCTTCGTCATCGCCTCGGCGATCTGCTTTTCATGGGGCTGCTGCCCCCTGGAGTGACAGTCGGCATAGAGGGACCAGAGTGTCTGCACCGTCGGATCGAACGCACCGCCCGTACGATCATGCAAAGCGGCGCATCGGGACAGGATTTCAACCAGTTCGAGAGCCGGCGCGATCAAAGTGCCATCGCGATTGAGACGGGACAAGTCACTGCCGGCCCTGTAGAGGGAGAAGATGTTTTCCAGCCTCGCAATCTCCGCCACCGACCGGCGGATGAGGTTGTCGGCATCCGGGTGATCTAGAATGATCCGTGCCGGCGCACCCAGCGCGATACCGCGCCATTGGGCCGGTTTGACGGCGGCCTTTGCCCCCGTCACGGACCAGGCGGCAGCCCCCGCGAGAATGGTCAGCATGCGTCGGCGGGTGGTCATGAATTGCCTCCCTGCGGGGCTGCAGCGCGCTCGACGGGCGACAGTACGGTCTCGGCCGGAATCTCCTCCAGGCGCATGACGGCGCCACCGCGACGGCTGGCAAACGCCTCGGCCTTTTCCCGATCGGAAAACGGCGCCAGTTCCGGCGCACCCATGCCACCAATGGCATCGGATCCGACAACAAAATAGGCCGATTGCGCATCGATCCAGTTGTTCTCGCCCGGGTCGTTCCAGCTCTTGGCCACACCCATATCATTGACGTAGAGAACCTGAAGTTCGGCCGATTGCTCCGGTGATTTCAGATAGGCGATACCGTCACGCACCTGCGAGAACCAAAGGGGTGCCGGAAGCCCTGCCAGATGCGCCTGGGCTTTCGGACCCTCATGGTCGAGGATCACCATCTGGCAATAATGGCCAGCGGCTTCCTCGGTCAGGGCGATGGCTTCGGGCTTGTCGGTCTGCGAAGCTTCCTGGGTGCATCCGGCGGCCAGCCCAAGCGATGCCAGCAAAATCAGCAGATAACTGGTTTTCATAATTCGACCTTTCTGAAAGCCGTCCAGGCGAGAAAGAGTGTCAGCACCGGCCAGGCCAGCAGCGAGACGAGTTGTCCGGTCGTTCCCGAAACGGATCCGGCTGCGCTGAGACCGGACGCCAGAACCGCCACGGAGACATCCGGCATATTCAGCATCCGGAACGCGTCGGCCGGATTGGCCACAAGCAACCAGGGAAAAACCGATTTGGTGAATGTTCCGCCGCTGTCAGCCACAAGTGCACCAAGAAGACCCAGATCATAAAGCACCACGCTGATCAGCCAGATCAAGATGACCATGCCGGTGGCGACAGATGGCTGCCGGACAAGGCCGGACACACAGTAACCCATGCCCAAAAAGGCGGCCCCGAGCGTCAGGGATGTCAGGAACAGGCGCACCAGCGGGGGCACGGACAATTCCGGCAAACCATACCGTATGGCGATCAGCACGGCGGCAAGTCCAAGACCGACGGCAATCGCGAATGCCAGAACGCACAGATGGGCGAGAAACTTGCCGATCAGGATTTCCGCACGTGACAGGGGGTAGGAGAGGCAGAGCGCCAACGTGCCACGCTCCACCTCGCCGGCGATGGCGTCATGGGACAATAGCAGTGCAATCAGCGGAACCAGATAGACCGAAAGCGTGGTGATCGACGTGGTTGCGACCAGAACCGGTGCGACGCCAAGGGATCCGGTCGGAGCACCGCCGGCCAGGGTCAAGACAGCGCTGAAAATCGCCATCAGGACGACGGACGTCGCCACCCACCAGTTGCGGCGCGCGATCATGAGTTCCAGGCGGACAACGTGAAGAACGGACATCACAATCCCTCCCGATCGGTGGCGGAGTAATGCCGGTACAGTTCTTCCAGGCTCGGTGGCTCGACGTCGATATCCGTGATCGCCTGCCCCAGCGCGGTGATCCGCCCCAGAAGCTCGATCTTCTCGTCTTCCCGACAGGTCAGCGCGACGGAATGCCCATTGACACGGGTTCCCTGCAAACGCTCGGCGACACTGTCGGCCGTTTCCATCGTGGCGGTCACGTTGAAACGAACCGGCAGCCGGGCGGCTTTACGAAGCGCCGCCAAATCGCCGTCGGCAACGAGATGCCCGGAACTCAGGATCGCTATCCGGTCGCAACGGGTTTCCAGCTCCGTCAAGGCATGGGACGATATCAGAACCGTCGTGCCGGATTGCGCAAGCTCGTCGACGATATCGTAGAATTCATGGCGGGAGATTGGATCAAGCCCGCTTGTCGGCTCATCCAGAAGGGCGATCTGCGGCCGTCCGAGCAGCGCCTGCGCGAGGCCCACACGCTGACGCATGCCCTTGGAATAGGTTCTGATCTTCCGGTCCGCAGCCGCCGCCAACCCGACCCGCGCCAGCATGTCATCGGCGGCACCCAGAGCAACGGATTTGAGGCGGGCAAAATGATGCAACTGTTCGCGTCCGGTCAAAGCGCCATGAAAGGCAGCATTTTCAGGCAGGAAACCGGTCGCGCTTCGCGCGGTGCGCGAGCCGGGGCGACTTCCCAGGACCGCAATGGACCCCGCGGAGACCGGCGTCAGGCCGAGAATCATTTTCATCAAGGTTGTCTTGCCGGCACCATTGTGACCCAACAGCGCGACCCGCTGCCCGGCCTCGATGTCGAGGCTGACACCGCACACGGTTTCGGCGGCACCATAACGCTTGACGACATTGGTCAGGGAAAGGGCGGTCATTGCGACATCTCCCGGGCGCTTGGCCAGGGTGGCGTCTCAGGGACCGTTGGCTGCATCAGCGGCGCCTGATCCATCACCCCTCCGGGCAACAGGGCGGGAAATGCCGATTGCGACCAGCGGATCAGTTGGACGGCCGGAGAACCGAGCAGCGTTTTGGCGGCCGGCTGGGTCCACAACACGTGATCCATGACGTCATTCGGCCGGTAGACCTGGTCTGCAATGCCATTGCCGTCGAGGTCGAAGGCGGCGTGGTCCGACCAGAAATTGCCGCGCCCGTCGACACTCCAGTCGAGCCAGCGTGAGCCGACATATTTGACTTGTGTGCGATTGCCGATAAAGGCATTGCCGGTGATTTCGTTCTTTTCCGATCCGGCCGTGAAATGCACGCCGATGCGGCAGCCTTCGAACAGATTGCCGCGCAACCGGTTCTTGTGCGCATTGTAGATGAACACGCATTTGTCACCCACCGCCTCGATCCGATTGCCGAAGACATGGCTCCTGTTGGTGTAGTTCATCATGATGCCATGATCACGGTCGCCGCGGGAGAGATTGCCCTCGATGCGCACATTGTCGGAGTACATGATGGCATATCCCAGATGATTGCCCAGAGAGACATTGCCCGAAACCACACTGTCATGGGCATACATGTAGTGAACCGCAAAACGCAGATCGCGAAAGCGGTTGCCGGAAAACACATTGTCCTTTGACGTGTTGACGAATATGCCGTCGCGTCCCCAACGGATATCGTTTCCAGTGACCGTCGCACCCGGCGCATTCCACACATAGACACCGTTGCCGCGGTCATTCATGCGGTGACCGCGCCGGCCTTCGATCACATTGCCGGCAACGCGCGCGTTTTTGGAGCCGCGAATATCGACACCGACGAGATTGCCGAGAATGCGATTGTTCTCGACCACCGCCCCCGTCGCCTTCTTGCCGAGCGAGATTCCCGCGTCGCGGCCTTTGCCCCCGGAGCCGGAGCCAATGACCGTCAGGCCGCGTACTGTCACACCGGGCACCGTCACTTGGATGACCGAGCCGGTGCCGTCGCCCTCGACGGTTGCCTGTCCTCGTCCGTCCAGCGTAACGGCCCTGTTAACAAGAATGGGTCCGGGATGGGTGCCGGATTGCAGGAGAAGGCGGTCACCCGCCTTCGCCGATTTCAGGGCCGCGGCCAATGCGCCGTCAGTTGCCGGCACAAATCGGTCTGCGGCTCCGGCAAGACCGGCCGGAAGCAGCGAGGCGATCAACAGCAACAGACAGCGCATCATCATGGCGTCTCCTATGCGGGCTCGACCAGCATACGGCCGCGCATTTCCATGTGCAGCGCATGACAGAACCACTGGCAATAATACCAATGGACACCGGGCCGGTCAGCGGTGAAGGTCACCGAGGCAGTGGCCTGTGGCCCGACCTCGAAGGCGACTCCGTGATTGCCCAGCGTAAAGCCATGGGTCAAATCATCCACATCGTCGACATTGGTCAGATACAACGTCACCTCATCGCCCTGCTTGACGGTGAATGTCTCATGGGAGAAGGTCGGCGCGGCCGAGTACATGTAGACGCGCACCTTGTTGCCATCGCGAATGACCCCTTCATGGCCATCCTCCAGGTCGACTCCATCGGCAGCGGCCTGTTTGCGGGCATCTTCCCACATCGGGTCATTGCGGTCCCAGACATTGACCGGGTTGACCTTGGAGCGATGCACCAGGATGCAGTCATGCGGCTCGGCGAAGGTCGGGCCATCATGAACCACCTCAGGCGTATCGGTGGAGATATCAAGCAACTGCTCGTTCTCAGGTTTTAGCGGTCCGACATTCAGGAACCGGTCCTTCGAGAACTTGTTGAGCGAAATCAGCCACTTGCCATCCGCTTCCTTGGTTTCGCCCATGGTCGTGTGGTTGTGGCCGGGCTGATACTGGACGTCGGTCTTGGAGATGATCGGATCGACATCCTCGCCATTGTATTGGCGGATGGCCTTGTCGATGTTCCATTTACAGCTCTGGCTGTCGAGGAACAGCGTCGTATGGGCATTGCCCTTGCCGTCGAACGCCGTGTGAAGCGGCCCGAGACCAAGCTCCGGTTCCGCCACGATGCAGGAGCGCGGATCGGCGCCGTTGAACACAGCATCCAGCTTGTCATATTCGATCACCGACACGGTCGGCGACAATTTGCCGTTGACCATGACATATTTTCCGTCCGGCGAGGAGTTCACGCCATGCGGGCTGTTCGGGATCGGAATATAGGCAGTCAGTTCAGAGCCTTTTCGCCCATCCAGAACCTTGACGCCATTATAGGTTTCATAGTTACCGGCCTCGACGGCGGCCTCGATGCGGGCGATGTTGAAGACCACCGCGTGATCCATCTCCGCCTCGGTCATGTCCGCCAGCGTGACGCCATTTTCCGAGTTGTAGCAGGAGGACACGGCATATCTGCCCTGATAGTCGGCATCCACATTGTCAAGATTGCCGTCGACAATGACCTGCCAGGCAATTTCCATCGTGTCGCCGTCGATAGCGGTGAAAATCGCCACATAATCCTCGGGGCTGTCCAGGATGAAACCGTCATTGACCAGCGGAATCCGGTGCTCGCCATTGGCAAACACGTAGCCGGTGCGCGGATATTTCTGCGGGCGCAGGCCGTGAATGTCCGATGCATTGGGAATTTCGATGATCTTGTCGCATTTCATGACATCGCAGCGCACGCGGGCGACCCGCGTATTGGCCTTGTCGTTCATGAACAGATAGCGGCCATCATAGGTTCCATCGGTAAAGGACATATGTGGATGATGGAGATCGCCATTGTGATAGGTTTCCAGGCCGCGCTTCGCCAGAAATTCCTTTGTTTCCGGCAACAGGCCTTCTGAAAGGACCTTCTTGGATTCATTTGTGTCGCCCCAACCGGTCGCGGAGCAACGGTTGAACACCGGTACGCGCATCAGTTCACGCATCGACGGTACACCCATGATGCGCAGTTCGCCGGACTGGCCGGATGACCAGAAGCCGTAATACTCATCAAGCTCCCCCGGTTTCAGCACACTGTCGCCGGCCGCGGCAGCCGGTGTCGCCACCATTGTGCTGCCACCGGCAGCTACAGCGCCGGCCAGAACCGCCCCCGCTGCGGTACCCGTGAGGAGGTCCCGCCGGGAGACCCCTTCCCTCTCATGATTGTCCTTGGACATGTGCATTCTCCTTTTCGCCTTGGGCCGATTGGCCCATCATTCGGTCCATCGCGGCAGCCGATTGGGCTGTGCTACGGGCCAGTTTTTCCCGCCATTTGCGCTTCTTGATGCAGACGGGACATTTCTGGTCGTCCTGATAGAGAACCTGGCAATGCAGGCAGGACAGACATTCATTCGGATTGATTTCACCGGTCGGATGGATGGCCTGGACCATGCATTCATTGGCGCAGAGCTGGCACGGATCACCGCACTGGCGGTAACGCTTGAGCCAGTCGAACATGCGCATCCGGCCCGGTATGGCGAGCGCCGCACCCAGCGGGCACAGATAGCGGCAGTAGAACCGTTCGATGAACAGGCCGGCGCCGAGCAGCGCGACGGCGAACAGGACATAGGGCCAGCCGCGCTGAAACTTCAGGATGATCGCCGTCTTGAACGGTTCAATCTCGGCATAGCGTTCAGCCATCGGGATCGACACCAGCGACAGGCCGAACAGGCTCAGAAAGATGACGTATTTCAGCGGCCAGAGGCGCTCGTGAAGGCCCCAGGGCAGCGTCCATTGGGGCACCTTGAAAAACCGCGCGATACGGTTCGACAATTCCTGCATGGCACCGAACGGACAGAGCCAGCCGCAATAGGCCCCACGGCCCCAGAACAAGAGAGCCGCAGCGACGGAAAACCACAGGATGAACACCAGCGGATCCAGCAGGAATGCATCCCAGGTAAAGCCATTGGTCAGGGATGCGCCGAGCGCCATCAGATTGACGATCGACAGTTGCGCGTTTTGGCTCCAGCCGATGAAAACCAGTGTAACGGCCAGAAAGCCCATGCGGAACCAGAAGAACGCCCGTTCGTTGCGGGTCACCTGCTTCTGGAAGAAGAAAACCCCGCTCAGGACAGCCAGCATGATCAGCAAACCAGCGATCTCAACCTGCTTTTCACGCCAGATCCGCTGCCAGAGTTCGGCGCGCGCGGCCGCATCATCGTCGGTTTGCGTGGCGACCGCGGCAGCCGGCGCCGGTGAAACCGGTGTCCGGTAGCGCTCCGGCAGGTTGTAGCCAAGGTCGAACGTCAGGAAGGTCTTTTCGACCGGGCCGACCTCCCGGTTGGCCAGGAGCTGGATACGCCAGGGCTGCGTCGGATCGAATTCCGCATCCGCCGGTATCTTGAAGAGGTCCAGTTCATTGAATGTCGGTGCATCATCGGCGGCGATCTCGCCGAGCCTGCGGTGTCCGCGATCTCGAAACCGGACGGAATTGTCGCCCTGGATGAGCTGAATGCGATCGAATATGCCGCCCCGCACATAGCCCGACCCCTTGAAGGAATAGCGCCCGCGCCCGGCCAGCAATATGGCGTGTTCGCCCTCATCCAACCAGTTTTGGAGGTTCTGATACTCAGCATCACCCAGCAGGCTGCGGCCAATGGACGGCACCGACACCAGGGCAGCGTGCAGGTCGATATAGGTATCTTCCGGTTCTCCCGGTTCAGGCCGTTTGATCGCTCGTTCGTCACCTGCTTCCTCGAATGCCCGGTTGATCTGGCCGATATCGAGCGTCAGCCGCCGGGTCGACCCGTCGCCGGCCATGGTGTGCCAGTCGTTGATTTCGTTCAGATCCTCGTTCAGCACGTAGCGCGGGCCACTGCCGGCGACCTCGGGCGCCAGTCCGCCCAGCCCGAGTGCCCTGGCAACCTTGATGCCGGACCGGACGATCGAATCATCGATGATCATGATTGTCACGGTGGCGCCGGATATGATGTCGAGTTCGTGTCCGGCGCCGCCGGCAGCAGCTTCCGCAACGATGTCCAAACCGGCATAGCTCTCGGTCAGCGCCTGGATCTTGCTATTGGGAATTCCGATCAGAACGATCGGCTCGGAATGTTCCACCAGTTCGGCGCGCAACAACCTTCCGTCCGGCGCAATCGCCGCCATCACATGGATCGGCTTACCGGAATAGCCGGTGGTGCCAACAAAATCCGAGGTCACGAAAGCATGGCCAATTGTCTTGCCATTGCTCAGGATCGGTGCAACCGGAATGTCCTGCCGGATGGGCCCGTAGGCGGTCGCGCCTTCAACCAGTTCGACGGCCGGAACCTCCGCCAGGAACTTCTGCAGGACGGGCGCCCTGGTCTGTGCGTGACCCCGGTCAAGCGCGCCTGCCATCAGCAATGCGAGCAGCAGCAGGGCATATACAATGCCCCTCCTTGCCAGTTGCGAATTGAATTCAGTCGTCATGGAATACCCGACCGGGTGGCGTGGTATGCGCCCCGGCTCTGCAAAAAATTTATCTCTCTGGATGGTCGCACCGCCGCCCTGCGGTCCGGTGTGTCGCGTTGTCTTTGTGAATTCTCTGTTTCCGGTCTACCCCCACGTTCTGACCGGGACAGGATGTTCCGCCGGTGTTCCTGCAGATGACAGAGCGCGCCGTGCGTACGGGTTGATCTGAATCAAGGATTTTGCGGAGGATGAAGAAACAAGAGAGCAGGCGGACGAGGTTGATCGAACCGGAAACACGGATCAAGCAAGTACCGAGGAATGAAGAAATCCCGGGCAATAAATATCAATTTTAATCTTGATGTTTATCAATCGGAATTCAACGAAGAACCTGCGCCGTCGCAAGCTATCCTGTTGCGGGAGTAAAGGCTCGCCTCGGACGTTTTTCCCCCGGTAACCGTCATCAGGCGGCCGGCAGAGGGGAAGACCGATGATGAGGCCCATCCGAGTTGACCACTGTCTTGTTGGCGATGACAACGCTGGCATCCCCCGCCCCGGCACAAAAAGACACAGCAACGTCATCGAGCACTTTCTTGAGCTCGTCATACACCTGATCGTTCCATGGCGCGTCAATGCGCAGCCAGTGCGATCCGGATCAATGCACTTTCTTCACCCGCGTTTGTGACGCCGGGATAACGGCTGCCTTAAACCACGGGTTTGCTTAACCCGCTGGTTTTGTAGGGTCAGGCCAGGCAGGAAGAGCTGCCTGGGCCAAACGTCTCTCCACGATTCATCTGCGTCAGTGACCATTGGCAAATGCAGAAGTTGTCGTTGCATAATGTCACGTGTGTCGGGCCGCAGAATAACTGCAGCCCACCAGCATCGCGATGCTTTGTCTATGTCGCCACAACACGGTCACCGGGCTGGTGCAGTCCAACCACCACCAGAACAGTGAGGCCAAGCACCATGTAGTACCAAAGCTCGATTCCCGTGAAGCCCAAGGCCAACGGTGCGACGACGAATGTAATTCCAACGAGGCTATCTACGGCAAGGTGTAAACTGTAAGGCAACACCCTGATGACACCGAGATGGTGATCAGTCAGCACGGTCAACAAGAGGGCTGCGATGCCTGCTGTAATTGACAACCAAAACGCCAGAATATTGCCCTCACCGAGACCAAACAGGGCCGGCATTGCCACCAGACCAAGTGCAACCGGATAATCGAGGTAGGCGTGTATTGATTTGGTAATGAAACGTGGGGACATGATTTCTCTTCCTTCTTTCATTGAGCTGATTTGCAGCGATAGAAGAGAAGTATGGGATGATCGTCGTGCGATCTATGTGCGGACGTTCCTAATTATATGCAGATCGTTCACATATTTGAATGAACAGCGATTATCGACTTCCTGAATCCGGCGGGAGTCATACCGGTCTCCTTTTTGAAGACACGAGCAAAGGCTGAATCCGAGGCATAGCCTGCGCCTTCTGCTGCGTCTGTCAGTGTGTTTCCTGGAATCGTGAGCAACTTCTTGGCGATTTCGATGCGCCACGCGGTAACATATTCCATTGGGGTCATCGCCATTTTCTTCTGAAACAAAACTGCAAAACTGGTTCGCGACATACCGGCAGCCTGGGCCAGGGATTCAACAGTCCAGTGCTCGCTTGGTGATTTGTGAAAGGCATCCAGCGCCCATCTTAGATTGTCATGCGAGAATGCACCCAACCCCCATTCGGGGGCCTCGTTGCTCTCAATGAAGCTGCGTATAGCTTGTGCCAGGATCGCTTCAGACATCTTGAGAGCAATCAGATCACCCCCCATTCGTTGACCACCTGCCTCATCACCGATGACCCGCAAGGTCGCCTCCATCCATTTGCCTGCGGCCTCTCCATAGTTTCTGAGGTGAATGAAAGGAGGCAATCGCTCCATCAGGATGTGCTTGGCATGAGGCTCGAATGAAAAGTGACCACAAATGAGTTGAGTGTCACGATCATCGTCATCGCCACCATAGACCAAAACCCCTGACCCCGTGAATCCCGACCTTTCAATGACGGTATCGAGCGGAAGAACACTCTTCCTTGTTTCAGGTGCGCAATAGAGTTTGTGCGAGGCGCCGTGCGGGATGAGAAGGAGATCACCTTGCGCCAATGCGACCGGCTTTTCGCTCCCGTCAACTTCAATGAGACAATTTCCGCGATGGGCAAAATGGAACCGTACGACATTTTCAAATGACGGAACCGCGATTCCCCATGGAGTGGTGAGAGAGGTGCGGAAATAAAGTGTGCCGCGCATGGAAAGGTTGGTGAGGATGTCGCTGAGAAGATCAAGCATGCCAAAGGAATATATGGAAATCTGTCTTTGTACAGAGCCTTGAACGATCTGCACAAAAATCCGCATGATCTGACATATCTCGCGACTTGCTCCGGTTGTATCCAAGAGTGATAGAAATCAAACCGGAGAAAATCATGAGAAAGCTATTGGCTGGACTTTCCGTCGTTGGAATGTTGTTTGCAACGCAAGCCGCTGCCAACGATGTCGCCGAATTGAGCGATGTGGAAATTGCGCATGTTGCCTACACCGCTGACAATCTCGACATTCGTTATGCTCATTTGGCGCTTGCAAAATCGAAAAACCCCGAGATTCACAAATTCGCGAAAACCATGATCCGTGATCATGAAGCTGTGAATGAGCAAGCATTGGCCCTGCTGGAGAAGCTCGGCGTCGAAGCCAAGGACAACTTCCTGAGCCAAAAACTGAACCAGGACGGAGATGCAATCGTCGTGAAGTTCAGCGCGCTCAATGGTGCGGATTTTGACAAGGCCTATGCGGAAAATGAACTCGCCTATCACAAGGCCGTCAACGCTCTTATCGGCGACGTCTTCATTCCGAATATCGAAAATGCCGAGGTTAAGGCGCTGTTCGAAGAAGGGTTGAAAATCTTCAAGGCACATGAGGCACATGCCGAGATGATGGTCGAGGCCCTGAACTGATGGCATCAAACGTCATCCGCAGAGATGTTTTGGTCGGGGCGGCAGCTTGTGCTGGCGCTCTGGCCTTTTCCGGCACCAATGGTTTCGCGACATCACCAAGGAACCACGATATCACCATCACGTCCTTTCAGTTCGAACCAAAGCACATCGTCGTCAAGGTCGGCGATACGATACGTTGGACCAACGCGGACCTGGCACCTCATACTGCTACCGCAATGGACGCAAGTTGGGATACCGGGGAAATCGTCAAGGACGCTTCACAGTCGGTGACAGTTACCGAAGGAATGGAGTCCAGCTACTTTTGCGCGTTCCATCCACACATGAAGGGCACAATCGAATTGGACTGACCTGTCCGGTGCCAAGCCGGACATTCGTTCCTTTCCGACATTACGTTTAATCAGACTGGCGTTGAGGTCGACAATGGATGGTCGCTCCGATTTCACGTTTCAGCACGCCAGCGAGCTGGAACCGGTTGCCATCGCCACTGAACCTGTCGTTGGACAGCTCGGAGCACCGCCGGCAAACCCGCCTGAATCTCGCCCGCGATCTCGTTCTGCTTCGCCAATATGAAAGTGTCGCAGATGTCGCCTATGCCGCCGGATTCTTCAGCATGAGCCATTTCGCCAAACTGTATCGCGCCGGGTTCCGTGAAAATCCCGGTGAAACATTCAAGTCGATCAGCCACGTCAACAGAGCATCCTGAACAGGTGGACGAACAGTTAGATCCTGCGCGGCTTTGCGTTGAAAACGGTTCTGACGCACCTTGATTCCCGGTCGGATCGAAGACCTGCCAATCTCTTCAATCCGTTCGGCTCAATGGCAGGCTCACGCGGATTGCGGAACGTTCCTTTGCGCGGTCGACCAGCGTGACCGTGCCGCCATGGGCTTCGGCGATCTGGCGCACCAGGGGCAGGCCAAGCCCGTAGCCCTTGACGTTCTGACGGTCGGACGCCCGATAGAAGGGCTGAAACACCTTGTCGCGATCCTTATCCGCGATGCCTGCGCCGCGATCGCGCACGGTTATGGTTGCCATCTGGTCATGGCTTCCGATCTCGACCTCAACCGGTGGGGAACCGTGTTTTTCGGCATTTTCAAGAAGATTGCGCAGGAGGCGATGCAGCAGGCGCGGGTCACCGGGTATGTCCGGCGCCGTGCCCGTCAGGCTGGCACCGGCGTAACGGGCGCATTCTTCGGCCGCCAGGGCCACCAGATCGACGCTTTGCGATCCATCCACCCGGTTATTGGCATCCAGCCGGCTCATCAGCAGGATTTCGTCGATCAGCGTATCGAGTTCAGCGATGTCCTGTTTCAGGGCGGCCCGCCTTTCGGGCGTCGGATTGCCCTCGCTCATTTCGAGGCCCAGACGAATGCGCGACAGGGGCGTGCGCAATTCATGCGACGCATTGGCGAGCAACAGGCGGTGTGCGCCGACCAGTTTCTCGATTTTGTCCGCCGCATTGTTGAAGCTTTCAGCCAGTTGGGCGATCTCGTCGCGACCTTTGACAGCCACCCGGGCGCCCAGATCACCGGCGCCGATGCGCTCCACCCCGCGTTGCAACTGCTCCAGGCGCTTGGTCAGTCGCCGCACCAGCGGCAGGGCCGCGAGACCAACACAGACGGCAACGAGGCCCAGCATCAGGAGCAGACTGACCAACGCTCCGGGACCGTCATCGCGGTGCGGATCGATAACAAGCCATCGACCATCGGCCAGAACCAGTGACAGGACAGGTCCGTGACGGCTTCGAATCCAGCCCTGTTCGCCGGTTTTTCGGGAGGGCGGCATGGCGGCGTCACCATGGGCAGCAATCTCCTGCCCCTGCGCGTCAAACAGGCGGATCTCGATATCGAGGTCCCGCCCAAGCCTGGTGATCATTTCGCTTTGTTCGGCCACCGGTGCATCGGATGGCGGCAAGACCAGCGAGGCAAAATTGCTTGCGGCGGTGAGATAATCACGATCCATGCGGTCGCGCCCGACAATATCCCACAGCACGGCCGACAGGATCACCACCAGAACAAGACTGGCAATGATGGTCAGATAGATCTGAAGATAAAGACGCCGCCTGAGCACCGGTCAGTCCTGTGACCGTGCAAACACATAGCCTGCGCCGCGCACCGTGATCAGCCGGCGCGGATGATTGGGGTCTTCCTCGATTTCAGCCCGGATCCGCGACACATGGACATCGATGGACCGATCGAAGGCCGAAAGGTTTTCGCCTTTCAACGCGTTCATGATCGTGTCGCGACTCAGCACCCGTCCTGCCCGCCCGGCAAATACCTCCAGCAGTTTGAACTGGTGCGCCGTCAGGGCGCAGATACGGCCATCAACGCGCGCTTCCATGGCGTTGGGATCAATTTCCAAACTGCCGAAGCGCATCACGCCCGAGGGGTCGTCATCGCGCCCGCGGCGCAGGATCGCCCGCAGGCGGGCCAGCAATTCGCGCGGCTCGAACGGCTTCGGCAGATAGTCATCGGCGCCGAGTTCCAGACCGACGATCCTGTCCAGCGGTTCGCCCTTGGCGGTCAGCATCATGATCGGCACACGGTCGCGCGCGCGCAGCGTCCGGCACACATCCAGCCCGTCCATATCGGGCAACATGAGATCAAGCAGCACGGCATCGAAATGCCCTTCGTGCTGCATCGTCAATCCCTGCTGGCCGGTCGGCGCGATGGTCACGGCAAAATCGGACTCGCCGAGATAGTCGCGGACCATCTCGGCGAGCCGATTGTCATCTTCAATGAGAAGAATCTGCTGAGTCATGTCATGCGGCAATCCGGGTCAGCGACGATGCCAACCCCCGCGCATGGACCGAAACTGCTCGATACGTTCATCAACGAGTTCGCGTTGTTCGGCCGTCAGCACCATGGCCACATCGACAATGGCATTGACCCATTCTTTGCTGATCTCATCGGCTTCCGCAAGCTTTTCGACACGCAGTTCCTCGATCGCGGCGCGGTCGATGGTCGGCGCGGACAGCAACGCATGAAACTCCTCGCCGGTGGCGCGCATCTCGCCGCGTTTTTCCTTCATGTTGAGAGCAACCGGCGTCAGCAGCGCCACGATCTGCGCTTCCTGCTCGGGCGTTGCGTCGATCTCGATACCGGCATGCCGGACAAAGCGGGTGATCATGGCTTCGATCTCAGAATCGCTCATCTTGGAAAAGCCGCCGCGCTTGTGACCGCGCCAGGAAACATCCTGCACAACCGTGCCGTCTTCGCTGATCACCTCGCTCGTGTAGAGCTTCAGATGGGCGTAGGTCTTGCTCTGGGCGACCGCCTGCACGGCAAAGGCGCTGCCGGCGACGATGCCGATACCGACGACAAGCGCGGTCACCTTGCGGTTGCCCTTGTTCAGCCAGCCGGTCTTTTTGGGGTTTTGATCTTCCGTCATCGTTCTGCTCCTTGGTTCGTGGCGGCGGCCTGTTCCGCCTCCATTTCAATTTATGAATGGCCCGTTTCGGGCGTTTTTCAGCTCTGTAAAGAAAGGTAAAGTTGCCGGTTCCCGGTTTCGGTCGGTGCTAACGTGTTTGCATCCTGTCGCGCCGAATCCGCTTGAACGCGCGCATCTGGTCGGCTGTCAGAACCGCCGCCAATTTAGCATCCATTTGAGACAGGCTTTTCTTCAGATCCGAGCGAAGGGCAACCAGCACGGTCGGCGGTGGCCGGCTCACCATCGGATCGACGCCATAATGTTCCAGCGTGGTTTCCACCGACATCTGAAAGTCATCGACAATGCGGACAAAAGCATCCTGCTGAGCGGCGTTCAGGTTCAATTGCCCGGCGACTTGCTTGATCTCGCTTCTGTCGGGCGGCACCTGCGCCTCAGCCAGTGTCGTCACGACAGTCAACGACAGGAGAAAAAGTCCTCCCGCAGAAAAGGCCCGAATGAGGGGTCGGGACAGGTTCGGTTTCATTTCATGGCTCCCATGTGTCGCATCATTTCCGGGGAGCAGTGTTCGAACGTGTCCGCCACCCCATGATTTGTCATGTGGGGTGCGCTTGTTTCAGGCCGTTTTCCGGGATGTAAAGAAGTGTAAAGCCGTCAAGCCAGGACCTTTTGCGATCGCTATATCGCGGCTTGATGCGCTCGAAAAGTCTGGCTCGTGACGCTCAGAGCTTCAGTTTTTCGAGGCTCTCGATAATACGGTGGCCCTCGTCGCCGCGCTTGCCATCGGCATCATGGGCAATGTCGGGAAACACCACGCCGGTCAGATCTGTGATCTGGGCGAGCGAGCGGTGCTGTTCTTCGAATTCGCCGATCTCAAACCTCTTTTCCGGTCTCAGTCTTTCCAGCCCGCGGCGATCGATCGTTGATTTCTGCTGCAGCAAAAAACCGTAGGACTTCAGTTTCGGCGTGCGCCGCCGCCTGTTGCGTTCGGCGACGATAATCACTTTCCAATAGTCATAGGGAACGTTGAAGGTGCCGCTGCCGAAATCATGCGGAATGGCACGGCTCTCGTCCAGAACCGGTCCGGAGAAGATGGTCAAACGGTTGCCGACCGATCTCGATTGCCGGGTGATGTGCTGCTCCAGCTTGCCCCAGATCCCCCTATAGGGACCGATCGCGCGATTGAAGTGTTCATGCTGCGGCGTGCAATTGGTCCAGTGGAACGTGTCCGAATTGGCATATTCCATTTCTTCCTGGGTCCGGCCCCAGGCATTGTCGTCGCGCCGCACCACATGGCCGCGGTCAAATTTTTTGGCCGGCTTGTAGAGCTCGGGATCATCGATCTGAAGGGAGCCCGGTATCCTCGGATCCTCGATCCACTCATCGCGCCCCAGTTCGGACCGGGTCAGATTGTATCGGACCTCGGGACTGTAATCGACATTGACCGCCGACCACATCTGCAACATCCAGTCCTGGTTCATCACCAGCGAAAAATGGTGATAATCCAGGATGCGCGCATTGCCGTAGCGGTCCTTGAGCACCTCGTCCATTCGATCGTTGGAAACGGTGGGAAGCGGGACGGAAAACCCGGTCAGAAAATCCTCGTCATAGCCGCGGCGGCGGGCATAGTCGGCATCACGTTTCAGTTTCTTTTCCAGAAGTGCCGGCGCGCTTTCTCCGGCCATGAACCGCATCGATTCATGCGAACCTGCGGAATCCTGCTGATGCACCGGTGCACAATAGATATGCGCATCGCCAGCGACATTGATAACGGGTTGATCGGCACCGGAAGACGGGGCAGCGACGGGCCGGTCGGCACCGGCGAGGACCGCGTCGATCCGAGCAGCGTCTGCCGCTGCCGGGTCGATGGGGATGCAATTGAGCGGGTCGAGCAACTCCATATCCAGAATGTCGGTAGTGGTTCCAATAATGGAATCGCGCAGGGCTGATTGATCCGGCGTATCGAAGGCGGTATCGGCCAGATGGGTCAGGATCCGCGAAATCCGCACGCCCTCATTGGCAATCCACTGAATGGCGTCGTCGCCCTGATGGCGGCGCCATGGCTTGTTGTCCCGGTTCAGGACGACGTCGCCATCCATCGCCGGAACACCGCTGTGATGCAACGCGACCACTTCAAACTCGGTGTTGAAGGCGGGCGATCCCGACGATCCAGGCTCCGTGTCCGCCAGATAATGCAGATGATCGTCGAGAATATCGACGATCTCATTGTTGATCCGCGCATATTTCTTTGTGCCGCCGCCCGGATGCTGAACGATGGTCACGGCATGCCCTTTCAGAACCTTGCCGGTTTGATCCATCAGCTTATGGTGACCCCATTTGGCCAGATCGGTTTGCGAGAGGCTTCTCGGTCTGACGGCAACGATGGCGTAGTCGAGGGCTTCATCCGCCGTAAAGAACGTATCCGCGTCCAATTCGAAGATTTCACCCGCGGTCGCCCCCGCACCCATCGCTTCATATCCGAATTGGATGCCACAGCCCCTGGTCTCTCCGGCCGCTTCGAAAACGTGGTGGTTGGTCATCAAAAGACCGGGCGCGATCATGAAGCCGGTGCCAAATCCCGACAGCCGGTCCGGCGCGTCGATATGATCAACCACCCGGCCGACCGGCTGACCGGCGAGCATTTCTTCGGGCGTGACCGGATCGTCACGCAGATCATTGGTTCCAATGATCCGTTCGGCAAAGGATGCCCGGACAACGCCAAGTGTGCGCACACGTCCGGCACGGAGCTGGTTGCGTGCAAAGAAATCAGCCAACGCCTCGGGCGCGTTTGCGGCCCGGATGTCTCCCCTGTCGGCGGATCTTCTGATGGCCTCCCGCTCAGCGCTCCTTTCGGCCCAGCGGACCGCCGCCTTCTTGCCGAGTTCAATGCGCTTTTCCGCGATATCCTTCAAGCGATCCATTGCCCGGTCCTCCCTGATCGATGCGGTATTCTACCATATCCCCTGCACAGACAATTCTCCCGGGGATGAAGTTTTCGCAAAATTATTCAATAAAAGTGTATTGATCCGGATTTAAACTTCGTCATCGACCGGTCAACGGGCCGTTTCAGACACAATGATCCATTCGAACATCGGATCGAAAGTCCCCGCGACTGGTTTATGAAACAACCAGGGTGTATGTTGCAATATCGCCGAAGATCTAAGGATGCCGCCTTGAGATATTTGCTTCTCGTTCTTTTGTTTCTCGGGTTTTGTGCATCACAGATCGCTGCCCAGGCCGCCGACGACAACACATTGCTGACGGTGAGCGACAATCCCTATCGGTTCACGCCGGGCGAGACGGAAGCCAGGACCCGCATCCGGCTGGTTCCCGGCGCCAATGCAGAGGCGGCCGGCACGATTGATCTTGCCGTGGCCGAAGTCAGCCATGACGGCGTCCCATTGGCCGACGCCAGTGATGCCATCACACTTCCCGGCAACGTGGAAGCCGATGCCGACGGCCTCTATTTCATCGAGCCGGTTCTAAACACATCGGCGATCACCGGTCCCGTTTACGGCACCTATGTTATCACGGTGGTGGCGACGGCAACCGTTCCCGGCGCCGAAACCGAAGATCCGCCAATCGCCCTGTCGGAAGCGTTCGACATCACCGTCACCTATCGGAAAATCGAGCTCGAGGACCCGCATGCCTTGCTGATCGAGCAGATCTGTTTCTTCGGCAGGAATTGCTCGACAGCGGCAACCAAACTCAATCTTGAGGCAAAGGGCGGTATCGGGCCGGCTGACCTGCGCATCGTGCAGGCGCGCAACGCCCTGCATGGCGACAAGCGCGTTCCGGGAACCATCGCGGTTGAAGCTCCCACCGGCCGCAGCGCCCTGCACAAACTCACCGTCTCCATTGCCGTTCCGTTTCCAAAGGGCGAAACCACCGGAGCCGTGCGCATCTCCTCGCCGGAAATCGAGCGAAAGACTGTCGACTTCAAGGTGCTGCGCCACGACGGGCTATTCGCGCTGGGCCTTGTCGTCGTAATCGGCCTCGCCGCAGGATTCGTCCTGCGGACCAATCTGGAAAAAGGGCTGCAGCGCCGGCGGCGTGAGGTCGAACTAAAGACGTTGCTGCAAAGGGTCATCGAAGGTGGCACGGGCATTGGCGACAAGACCCTTCAGGGCAGTCTGAACGACATTGCTTCAGAGGTCGAAAACCGGATTGGCAATCTCTCCGATATTGACGATGCCGCCCTCAAGACGGAAGTGACCAATTGGGAAACGGCGCTGAAAACGGCGCTGGACACGTCCGCCGAGAGCGCGGCGACAACCGAAACGGCGCTCGAAACACTGTCAGACATTGTACGGGCAAACTGGACCGTTCCGCTGATCGTCCGCGATGGTCTGGAGTCCAGCCTGACGGATCTGGAGGTTGTCCGGCAGCAAGTCCGAGATCGCCAGTATGACGACGCCGCGCAGAAGTTGAAGACGGTCCAGAATGGGCTGCACCGGTCTCTCGCAACCTCCATCGAGGCGTGGCGCATTGCAGTTAATGACGCCCTTACGGCGCTTGGGACCAGCCTGGAAGATCCGCTTCCCGCCGGCACACAGCCCGATTTCGGGCCGGTCGGATCTGCCCTTCGAACGGCGCTCGGGCCCGTCGAGACAGAAGCCGGGGACGATCCGAATGAAAGCATCAAGACGATCCTGAAGGCCGGTCACGTGGCGCTGAATGCGGCAAACCGGCTGCTCTACATCCTGCGGCGGGATATCGACGCGACAGCGGTTGGTGTGACCCGCATCCTCGGCACCAAACTCGGCTCCCAACCGGCGGCGGACCTCGAAGCCGCCCGTGAGCAATTGGCCGAAATGAAACCGGAAGACTGGGTGGAACAGCCCGAACAGGCCGATGCCGAGCTGGAACGGGTCATCGCCGCCATGACCACGGCCATGGCGCACGCCATTCAATCCGTTCAGACGCCGGTCACCGCTGAAACACAAGCACAGCTGGATGCAGGTGAATATGGCAAAGCCGCCGCGGAGGCCATCAAGCCACCTTTGGACGCAAGAGAATCGCTGCCCCGCGGACCGCAACCGGCGGGCGCGGGCGGTGGCGCAACGCTGCAGGACGACATCGCGGCTCCGATGGGTTTCGGATCCCTGCACGCCCATTGGGTCGACACGCGCGAACCAGCCCTGCGCCGGACCCATGATGTCGGCTATCGCGCCGCACGGATTGCCCGCCTGAAGCTGGAAAAGGCTGAAACGGCGCTCCAGATCGCCAGGCGCGAAATGCTGCAGACCGGTGTCGCCTGGGTCGGCTTGACCGCTGTTGCCCTGTTCATTTTCGATGACGGTTTCGTCGGCACCTATCAGGACTATATCAAGGTCTTTCTCTGGGGCTTCACCACAGATGCCGGTGTCGGCACATTGCTGGAACGCGCCAAAACAAAGGTGGAATAGCAACGCTGTTGCAAGCCTGCCGCGGTTTGCATGGAGCCCGCACCATCGAACACAATTAACCCGGCAACGGAATTTTGACGGTCGGGTCGCCGAGCAGGACAAGGCTGCGCCAGTCCGCCCACATCAGCCGGCAGGCAAGCGCCTCACCGTTCAGGCTGGTGTCGCGCCGACCGTAGCGCCGGCGTGCCTCGGCAACGGTCGATCCAAGGCTGCTCGCCACGTCCCGGCAGGATTTCAAGGCCATTCCAACCGGTTCTCCGGCAAAGAGCCCATCGTAGAGCGTGATCTCGATGGCCTTGGTCAGCGGCTTTCCGGCTACCGGTGATTTCACGCTCCAGTCGAATGTCGGTTCGACATGGCCGATAAAGGCGCGGATCGGATTGGCCGATCCCAGCAGCTTTTCCGGCATGGGCGCGACCCGGGCGCCGAGCGCGGCAACCGCATGCAGCAATTGCTCCACCTCGCCGCCATCCGGAAGCAGGCCGCCATAGGCCGTTGCGGCATCACCGCCAGCCGAACAACAGGCATGGGCGTACCAGATCGCACCGCCGGGCATGGCCGGGCCGAGAAGATCGCTCACGGAAACCGGCACATCGTCCTGGTCCACCGGAAGACCAAGGGCCGCAGACATAAGGCCGGGATCATCCAGCGGTCCGGTCATTCCATGGCTGGTGGTAACGATCAGCGACGGGTGCGCTGTCTCCAGCGCTTGCAGCAGTTTAGCGGCCGTCGCCGTCTCGGCTCGCCCGTCGATAAAGCGGCACCCCGCACCCAGATCGGCGTCAGCAGAGAAGCGGTCACGAACCGGTTTGGCGATGACATCACGCATCAGTCCGGTGATGTCGTCAGCGCCTTGGTCAACTGCCCAGACAACCGTGTTGAGCGCCTCGGTTGCCGCGCCGGACCATTCATCGATCAGGGCCGTGACGTAATGTTCAAGCCCATCATCCGTCAACGCGAGGCGGCCGACGAAATGCGATGCCTGCAGCTCATATTGCAGGCTCCAGGGAAGCCGTTCCGGCGCGCCCAACAGCAACAGGTATTTCGGCATGGCGCCGGGTCCGGTGCCGTAATGCAGATTGGCGATCTGCAGCAATTCATCGGTTCCGTCCCGGCGATAGCAGCGCAATGTGCCGAGCGGAAGATCCGGATCCCAGCGCAGCACGGGCGCATTGCCACGCGCCTCGATCAGCAGTTGCACGACCAGTGGCGCATCGCCGCCGCGGGCCTTGGTCTCGGAGGGGATATCCGGATCGTCGCGCATCACCAGGCCCCATCCGACTCGCGCATCGGCCCAATTGCGTTCGTCAGGCGCCGCATCGGGCAGAAGATGCTGAGGCGGCGGGTCGATCCGGTCGCGGAAAAGCCAGACGCGCGTTTCATCCCCGACGGATCCGGCCACGGCCTGGTGTCCGGTCCATGCATTGGTCTGAAGTTGCGCCGGCCAGTTCATCAGGTCGAGAATTCGGCTTCTCTTGCCGCGATCTCGGCTTCAACCATGGCCCGCATATTGGCAAGAATGTGCTCAGGAAACCCCATCTGGTCGATGGCGCCCAGATGATGCCGCAGATCGGCAATCGATCTGCTCAGTTGCACCACTCTTTCATCGGACAGCTGCGAATCGTGCGAAAGCACCCGCGCGCTGGCCGGGCGGACCTGCATATAAAGCGCCGGCAGCGTCCAGATCTTGGCCCGGCTGGCGGTGGATTTGACGGGACCGGGCGTCGTTGCGCTGCACAGGGCCGCCCGCGCCTTGACCATCGCCTCGGCCCAGTCGAGCGCGACTTCACCCTGATGCAGCTGCTCGTTCAGATGCCGGAAAACCTCGCGGTAGAGCGTCAGGGTGAAGGCATTGGCGGTTTGCGGCGTGACCCGTTCGCGCATGCCGATGGCTGCCGCAATGCCCTGGGCGACCAGTTCATAGGCCAGCGAATTGGTGGCCTTCGTCGCACCGCCGGTCTGACAGGCATTGAGGGTGATCAACCATGTACCGCGGAGTTTTATCGCCAGATCGTCGGCCGCCAGATAGATCGGGACACCGCCCGATTCATGCACGACCGAATCGGTGACTTCCAGATAGCCCTCATGATCTGATGAGCCATGCGCGAAAAAGTGAATCAAGTGGGCTTTGTGATCTTTGAGCCAGTTGGTCAGGGCCTGACCATCGCTCGGGATCCAGTCGACGCCGATCCGGTCCGGATCAGCCTGTGCGGCCTCGTCATACACGTCCTGCTCACACGTCAGGACCATCAGGCTGTACTCGCATTGCAATTCGGCAAGCGCTTCGCGCAGGGACCGCCATTCATCCAGCGCCGACACCCCGGCGGCGCCCAGAACGGCGACAATGCGCAAGGAACCGCGCAGCGACCGTGTCTTGGGCTCTTTCGCGCAGCGGGCTGTGCGGACGATCGACAGGCGGTTTTCCAGCCCCAGAAACCCTTCCTGGGGATGATACAAGGTCTCCCAGGGCAGCAATTCGGCATGCGGCGCTGATTCGTCGATTTCGACGCGAATCGGGCTCGGCCGGTCTTCCGCCGCCGCCTGGACAGACGTCGCGATGGCGTTGACGAAGGCCGGATGAACGGTCAGGCGGCCCCAGAGTTCCGTTCCGGACTCCTGAACGATTTGATCGCCGTCATCGATGCTGCCCGATGTCAGACCATGGAACGGTCCAGCGGCCACATCGCAATCGAGGTCGGCCGACATTCCCCCGTTCGGTACGCCGGGCGGAGCCGGAATCTCGAACCGCGCGACGATCGGACTGTCGTCTTCAATATTTGCTACACCGCGAACGGCAATCAAAGTGTGGCTCATGCCTCGCCCTCCAGGCCGTCGTCGGGCACGGATGGGATTGCCGCAGGCACGACCGCCGTGGTCGACGCCTCGAGGGCGTGCCGCATGAAACGAATGGCTTCCAGGCTGGCCTGTCGTTCGGACGGCGAGGCCGCCGAATCCTCTTCGATCGCCGACAGGCTGGCCTCATGAAGGTCGAAATGACGGGTGGCGAGTTGCGACCAGGACGGATCGCTATGCACCGCAACACGCTCACCGCTGCCCGGAGGGTTGATCAGCAGGTCTTCTTCATGGTCGGCCGGCACCTGCGCCAGGGCCAGCATATCTTCCGAGACGCTGAGACGATCCTCAAAAGCAAGGTCCTGACGATCACCGCTGACAGCCAAGGTCGGATGGCAGGTGAATTCGGTTCTGAGAACCGGGACCGGTTCCCATTCGTTCAACCAGCGAAACAGATAGGCGTAGTTGAGTGGAACATCGTCGAAGGTTTCCATACCGCCATCATGCACGATGACCGGTCCCGGCCGGATCCATGCAAGGTTGAAGGCCAACAGACGCAGCCCCATCGCCCACACATCGACATGAGGCGCGCTGAAGCCGACCGTATGGGCACCCAGCGTGTCGAGCAGCGCTTGCAGTTCTTCCGCACCGACGAAGCGCGACCAGTGGGTATCATTGTTCTTCGCTGGCGTTTCGGCCAGGGCCAGCGAGCCGCGGTCGGCGTGGAAGTAGCCCGGACAGATGAAATGAACCGCATCGACGGGCACACCGCGCAGTGTCTCCACCATCCAGAGCATCCAGGGGTTTTGAAGCCGGTGGTCGCGGGCCGTCAATTCGCGGTCGACTGTGACAGTCTCGTCAAAGGACTGTGCGGATGGATCGTGAACGATGGCCTCGCAAAGGCCACTGGCCGTCAGGCCGGACAGATCGAAGAAGGAATCGAGATCGGCAAAGAGGTGCAGCGTCACCGGCCGTGTTGCCAGTTGCGAGACAGCCTCGACCAACCGGTGGGCGTATTCTGCGGCCGGGAACGGCATTTTGGCATTGGGAGAGGAGATGCAGACCGCCACATTGGTGACGGCGCTGAGCGAGAACGGATCGTTAAGAAAATTGGGAATCCGCAGGATCGGGATACCGTCGAGCATCGGGCGTTCGCGCAGCAGCAATTCCCAGGGAAGAACGGCGAGCGGACCGGCGTCGCGGGCAATATGGATCCACAGGGGGACCCCGGGGCCGATCCGCTCCACCGCCTCATGCAGCAATTTGTCCAGAACATCCGGCGCGGTTAGAAAGACACCGCGATAGTCGCGTGGCGACAGGGTGTCCTTCAACCCGAATTCAGCCGCTGGAACGATCAGTTCATCGATCTGATCGCGGCCATCCATCAGCCGTATGGACACCTGCGCGCCACCGGGTCCGGGCTGCCAGGCACAGCGCAGCGTGACGAGATTGTGTTGAATGCGAAGCTGTTGCGCCATGATTATCTCCTGACACCAGGCACGCACGATACTGCGGGGTGGCCGGCCGTTCAACCTTTGCGCTTGCGGGCGCTGCACGGCGTCCAACCAATCCGAATGGCACTCCAGAACAATCAGCACTCACCAATTTTGAGTGCTAACATATTGTTATCACTCATGATTCACATGGATATGACTTTGATTGTGCGGTCGAATCTGGCATCATTCGGCGGTCAACTGAAAATGAGGATCGCATGAGAAAGAAAGACATCGAGTTGATGCTGTCCGGTCATGGCCTGACCACGGCGCAGATTTATTACCGCATGCCGGATTTCAAGGGGATGCTGCAGACTTATCTGTGGCAGGACTACGATCTAGCGCCGGACTTTCCCAAACTGTTCGGTTTTCTGGATTTCTGGCAGGAAAAACTCGATGGGCCGATCCATTCGGTGGCCTATACCCATCAGCACCTCATCAAACCGGGTGAGTGGCGCAAAATCGACGGCGAATTCCTGGTCAACTGACATTCGCTTGTTTCCGACCTGGTCTGCCAGCTTGCAGCGCTTGTGCCTACGCGGTGTTCCCGCAGGCGTCGACGGTTACGACGAACACTCTCCAATGGGTTACAATCTTTGCGAAAAACCCGTCAGAGTGTCACATGCGCCATTAATGATAATTGGCCGATTCCAGGCAAATTGACCGCATGATTTTGATTTCTAAAGAAAAAACGATATATAAGAGGTCTTACCTCCATCAGTATGAATAAAAAGGGCCCTGAAAATATGGCCGAAGAAACAATTAGTATCTTGGATGAATCGCAGTCCCGCTTCCTTGCCACGCAGAAAAAGAATGCCGAGCGCAATGAGGCGATGAACGAGTATCACGCCGAGGCAAAAGCACGCGAAGCCAAGACCGCCAGATTGCGGGCGCTGCGCCTTGCCCGGGACGAAGCCGAGCGGCTGGAAGCCGAGAAAACCGCAAAGGCCGCCGCGCCGAAGAAAGCCGCCGCGCCCAAAAAGAAACGTTCTCCCGCCAAGGCGAAGAAGACCAAGAGCAAGGCATAGTCCTGCCCGGGCTTCCTTACGCTGGCAGGCTGCCGGTATCGATGATGTGAAACCGTTACCGTACCGGGTGCCTCCTTGAGTCACACGAGGAGTTTGGCATTTGGATACGTCCGCAGGTCCCAATTCATCGAAACCCGATCATGCCGGCGTCAAGGTTCCGCCGCCGCTGGTTTTTCTGGTCGCCCTCCTGATCGGGCTGTGGTGGGATTCGCCCTGGCTGTCCGGTGGCTCGGTCGCGGCCGTTCCGACCATGATCGGTGCGATCATCGCGCTTTCCGGCGCGGGGCTGATCGTCGTCGCGGCGCTCGGGCATCGGCGGGCCGGCACCAATCTGGAGCCCTGGCATCCGACGACGGCCATCATCGATACCAGCGTTTACGGCTTTTCACGCAACCCGATCTATCTGGGCATGGCGGTGGTGCAATTCGGCATTGCGATCAGCGCCGGTAGCCTGGGCGCATTGATCATGATCGTGCCGGCGGTGCTGTTCATCCAGTTCTATGTGATCGCCCGCGAGGAACGCTATCTGGAAGCCAAATTCGGCGCCGCCTATACGGATTACAAGAACCGCGTTCGGCCCTGGTTCTGACCCCTCACGACGGAACCGGACCGGCGGCGCGTCCGACGCCCTAAAACCGAAATCCTATCTTCGCACCGGCGCGATGAACGCTGCCGCTGCCGGAAAACGCCCCGTCATAGCGCAGACGGCCGGTGACGTTCTTCGAGATTTCGAAGGAAACGCCGGCCCCCAGCGAGAAGGCATCGCGGCCCTCGGCAACGCCGGGTGTGGTGAAGCTGGCACCGGCGGCGGCAGGTATAACCGAATTGGTAACCGACCGGGCGTCACCGAACGCATGGTCGTATCGCAGTTCAAGTTCCGGCCGGATGGCGGCACCGGATTGGGTCCGAATGGTCTTGACCAGTTTGACACCGACACCGAACCAGGTGCGGTCCCAATTGTCGCTGCCGACGGTCTGATTGAGGATGCCGGCGCCGGTTTCGGTGTAGCCGTCGCGGTGCACATTGACAAAGTCCAGACGGATCAGCGGTGAAAGGCTGAGACCGTGCGCCTGCATCAGGCCGAGCCGCGGTGCGATGTCATAATAGGCGGCGGCCGACAGGGCGAACACACCGCCATTGGCCGTGCCGCGCGCGGTCATCGGCGCGGCGCCAAAGAGCGGGATCACGCGATTGATGTCGTAGTCCTGAAAGCCGTAGCTCAGGGCGCCGGCCAGTTTAAGCGGCCCCTTGTGGAAGCGCCCATAGGCGCCGAGGGACCAGGTGTCGATGTCGGCCGAAGACGGTGTGTTGGTGACATTGGTGGCGGTGTAGCCGAAGCCGAGTCCGGCATCGACGGCGGTGCCGCCGCTGGTGTCGATGCCGATCTGCATGCCGGCGGCGATGCCGCTGGTGTCCGCATCATATCCGGTGACGCCACCGGCGCTATCCATATCCGCGGCGCTGCCGATCAATGCGGCCCAGCCTCGCCTGCGCCGGTTGACGTCGGATGCGTCCGAGGCATAGGCGAAGCTGGCTTCATTGCCGGCCGGCGCTGTAGATGAAGCGGCCTGGCTAATGAGGGTGCCGGCAAACAGCCGGCCGGAATGACCGCCCGCCTGAACCGCATTGGGCAGGATCGACTTGTCCGATTGCTCGCCGCCGCGCTCATAGCCGATCACCACGGTTCCATCCTGGTTGGGGATGTCGTCATCCGGACCGGTGGGCTGGTTGATGGTGACGGTCGCATCCACATCCGGCAAATTGTCGGTGATGGCATCGAAACTGCCGGCGATTTCGTTGGGCGTACGGATGACCACATAGTCCTGCGCCAACGGATAGTTGGCCGGATAGTTGATGGCGTTGACTGCGACGGTGCCGGCGAGGGTCGTGTTGCCAGCGACGGTCACCAGGTCGGATGTGCCGTCGGCGGCAATCTCCACTTCGAAGATGCCGGTGGACAGCAGGGTCAGATCCCCGGCGACGGAAAATGTCCCGATGGAGTTGCCGGGGGCGAATGTGCCGCTGCTGGTCAGATTGAAAACCCCGCCGGTGCCCTCCAGCCGGCCTCCGGCCTCATTGACGAGGGTAAAGCCGGACAGGTTGGCGTCGACCACCAATGTGCCGCCGGTGATGGTGCCGGGCAGGAACGGTGCGGCACTGTCGGCGCCGAACAATGTCCAGGTTGAATCGTCCTCCTTGAGGAATTGATCGAAATTATGGAACTGGGTGCCGATCAGCGCGTGATCGAACGCGCCGATACCGGGACCGCCCAGCACGAAGGTGTCGGTGCCGTTGCCGGCATCGACATCGCCGAGGATGAGACCACCGGGATGCAGTTCCACCCGGTTCTCGCGCGCCACATCCGGCGAGGCGGGGACCGCATTGCTCAGTCTCAATGTCGCGCCATTGTGCACGGTAAATCCGACGGCAACCGGGTCGATCAGCTCGTTTTGAACCACCAGGGTGCCCTCGATCACCTCCCAGAGCGGAATTGCCGAGAGATTGGACAGCGTCCAGGTGGATCCATCTTCCTTCTCGAAGATGTCGAAGCCATTATACTGGGTGCCGATCAAGGTCTGGTCGAAGGTCTGGGTGCCCTCGCCGCCGAGAATGAACGTGTCGCTGCCAAGGCCGGCATTGACGGTGCCGACAACGGTGCCCATGGGCTGCAACTCGAAAATGTCGGCGGTGTCGGCAGCAACATCATAGGTGATCGCCGTGCCGGCCGTGCCCTGTATCAGGCCGTTATTGGCAATGTTGCCGACCAGCCCGAGGCCGGGCGTGAGCACCAGCCCGGTGGCGCCACCGAGAATCGTGCCATTGTTCTGGATCGACCGGCCACGATTGCCGGTCGCCACAAATCCGTCAAAGCTGTCGAAATCGACGACAGCCGTGCCGTCGGTGGGCGCATCGCCGGCGCCGGAGGGATTGGTCGCGACCACGTCCGCGCCAATGACCAGCGCATTGGAGCGCGCACCGGTGACCGTGGCGGTTGTGGTACGCACAACACTGCCGCCGCGGCCACCGGTGGCATCACCGGGGCTGACGCCGCTGAGGATTTCAATGCCATTGGCATCATCACCGGTGGTCGTCGCTTCAAGGCTCTCAAGCAAAAAGACATAGGTCGAATCGTCCTCGGCGCCGATATGGACGCGCACACCGACCGAACCCTCCCCGTCGGTTCTGACCTTTGACGCTTTCACCGAAGCGCTGACGACTGAATCGTCGAGCGCCGCCGCATTGAAGACCAGTGCATGGGAGCCTTTGCCCTTTGTGGTGATGTCAAGATCCGTGGCATCGATGTTGCTGGCGGAATCATCGCTGCCGACGCCGACAACCTCAATACCGGGTGACATGTCGCCTTCCGTTTCGACGGTCACGGTTTCCAAGGTCAAAGTGGATGTCGAACCGCTGTTCAACTGGGCGACCCGGATTCCGGGGCTGTCGTCTCCCGTGGTCTTGAACTGGCTGTCCAGGATCGTGACGACGTCAACGCCGCTCGTCCCCTTTTGCACACCCGCATCCACGGTGAAGTAGGCCGGTGCATCCTTGCCATTCGTCGTCACCATCGTGTCGGAGAGGAATGTCGACATCGTTGCGATGTTTCCGGCACTTTGCGTGAAGATGCCGGCCGATCCGTCGCCTTCCGCCATGACGGTCAGGGACGTCGCGACGAAAGTCTGAACACTGTTGTTTTCCGCGCTGCTGACGCTGATCACGGTCGAATTCTTGCCGGCGGAGGTAGCCGTCACCCCGTCAAAAAAAGCCGTTGCTTCGCTGTCATCGCCATTGTTCAAATGGATGACGGGCGACTCGTCACCACGGGTCTGGAAGGTTGAATTGGTGGCCGAGAAGCTGCTGCTGGACGTGTTGCCCAAATCGAGAAAAAACAGCGGCGACGTCTCGCCGGCCGTCTGGAAACCCGGTCCGAATTCGGTGGTTACCGCATCGACGATGTCAATCGTCGCGGTCGAACCGCTGTTGGTCCGGTTGGCGATGATGCCGGCCGAGTTGTCGCCATGCGTCACGAGAACCGGTCCTTCCAGATCCGTTGCCGCTACCTCCAGATTGAAGACCGAAGAATCGCCGGGCACAATGATCCCCGGTGAATTGTCGCCGGCCGTAAAGATACTCGATTGATCGAGTTCAACCGACATAGCCGAATTGGCGTTGCCGGCTTCGATCGCCGGTGATCCGTCAAACAGTGTGAAGAGCGTGGTGAAGTCGGTCAGGTTCACCTCCAGCGCGGAGGTGCCGCCAACGCGGATGGCCGGCGCGTTTTCGGTGAGCATCACAAACGCGCTATCAGCGAAATCGACCCTCAAAATGCTGTTGTCACCGGAGGAAATGCCGGCTGCGCCGGCCGATAAAAACAACCCTTCCGTTGCATTGAAGATACCGCCTGTCCCACCAAAGCTGATGGTCGGGTCGGCGGGCGTGGCAATCGGCGGGCTGATGGCCGCAAGGCGGTCGAACAGGGCATCGAAATCGCCCTGGGAGTTGACCTCGTCGAAATCCAGCTGCAGCGCTTCGGCCAGCGCGAGCTCGATGGCGTTGAAATCGAAATCGGCAATGGCCGCGTCCCTCAGATTGACGGTCGAGCCGCCGCCGAGGCTGATGGCCGGTGCACCTGGAACATTGAAGGTTCCGCCCGAGATAACACCGTCATTGTCCACATCGGTGCGCGGGATCGTGTCATCGATATTGACCGTGACATTGGTCGAGCCCGGCGCGATGATCGGGGTGGCCAGATCGATCGCATCGCCGGTGGCCGGATCGGTCAGAAAGAAGCAATCGACGGTTTCATTGCTGGCCGGTGCCGTATTGGTACAGGCAGCTGTTGCCGACGGCGCCGGACTAAAGATAAAAACCGGCCCCGCGACCATGAGCGCACCGACCGATCCGGCCTGCCCCCATCGAAACCAGTTGGTCAACCGGCGGAAGGAGCCCGCCTTCCAGAACACGTTACACGGTCGCTCAGAACCCTTCCCCATGCACACTGTCCCCGCACTGCATAATGGCTCCCGACAGCGACAAAACACACCCATCGGGAACCGCAAAACAAACCTCTGTTCGCGACTTTAGGACAGCAGATTGCGGGTCTGTCAAAGTGTAAAACGGGCATTTTTCCATGTGAAAAAACAGAGAATCGACCGATACCTGGCGAGGCACATGACCGAAAACAAATCCATCACCGAAAATGCTGTTCATGCTTTTGAAAGTGAATGAAAAATTGCAACCAATCCGACACAATCGGAGTCTGCGCCTCAATGCCAGGCTGTGGAAATCCCGCTATAATTTTTCCAATTGAAAAATCAGATTTCGGGGTCTGAATCCCAGATTTTCACATTGCCCCGCGACACCGCGGGTTCGCCCGCATAGGAATCGATCAGGCGATCGATCGCCCGGCGCGTCACATGTTTGTGGTCTTCGGCCAGGCCCAGCGACGCAACCATTTTCCAGTGTCCATACATCAGGCAGACAAAGAGATAGGACAGTTCATCCGCTCCCTCCGCGCCGATCGTCGGGTGTCTGAGTTGAATCTCATGGGCAACAACCTGGCCGATGAGACCGTACTGGTTCCGCAGATTGGCTCTGACCGCAGGGCTGCCAGCCGCAAGGGACATCATCGCATCATAGACCTGGTCATCACGCGGCTTCGGCGCATCCTCCAGCAGGTCGAAATAGAAATCGAAGAAGAACGTCAACCGGTCTTCCGGCTGCACGTTCAGGACACCGTTGACCAGCCCCTCCCGGTAAAGCGACGCCAGATGATCGCACAGGGCGACCATCAGTTCCTCCGGCTCGGAGAAATAGTAGCGGATGAGCTGACGCGAGACATCCGCTTCCCGGGCGATGGCGTTGTAGGAGAGCGTCGGCAGGCCGTTTTTCATCAAAACAGAAAAGGCGCCATCCAGAATGTCCTGTTTGCGATCGTCTTCCTTTTCCATCCGTCTCCCACAACCCCTGATGGTACCAGCCCGGAGAATAGCCTTATCCCGAGGTTGGATCCTTAACCGACTTGCCACTTTGCGTCCAATGAAGCCCCTCCGGCCTAACCGGAACCGGTTTACCATGATAGGGTCGACCGAACCGAAGCGCCCCATCTGAACGACGAACGGAAGGCGAGCAGTTTTGCCTAAAATGACAAGTGACAATGACGGCCGCCCGGCCATCGGAACCATCGACAGCGGCGCGGAGTTGCGGCGCTGGTATTGGCGCAAGGACGAGCTGGTCGCCCATGCCAAGCGCCTCGGGCTGAAGACGACATCCGGAAAATTCGTCATTCTCGACCGTATCGCCCACTATCTCGACACCGGTGAAAAGCAGTTTCCCGGCGATGAGACCGGTCGACCGACGTCAACCTTCGACTGGCACAGCGCGCGCCTGTCAGCGGACACCGTCATTACCGACAGCTACAGGAACACGCAGAATGTGCGGCGGTTTTTCAAGGCGGCCGTCGGCGACCAGTTCAAGTTCAACATTGCCTTCATGGACTGGATGAAGGGCAATACCGGAAAGACGCTGGCGGACGCCTGCGTGGCCTACCGGGCCCTGCGGGACGCGGCGAAGGCGGCGGGCTATCGGACGACGATCAGGGACCACAACCAGTTCAACCAGTACACCCGCGACTTTCTCGCCGACAATCCAGAACTCGGGATGGATGATGTGCGCCGGGTCTGGGCGCTCAAGATCCAGAGGCCGTCCGATACGGGGCGCCATATTTATGATCCGGCCGACCTGACGCTGGGCCGGCCGGAACAGGCATAGGGCGGATCAGGGTTTGAGGAAATCGGCAAACGCCGAATGCATCAACCCGATCAAACACCGGCACCGTTATCCCGTTTCTATCAAAACGGGATAACGGTCTGAGGTCAGGCCGCCTGATCGCTCGCAGGTCCGGCCTTGCGGCGGGCCCGGACGCGCCGGATCAGCTCGCGGGCCTCCACCGGCGGGCGCAATTCGCGGCGCAGGTAATCCGAACCGTCACGATTGCGGGTAACCAGCCCAAGCCCGATCAGGCTGCGGCGCAGGATGGCCGCATCACCGAACAGATGGGCGGCATTGAGCAGCGCATTGACCTGTTTTTCATGCAGACGGACAGCCGGCGGCAGGTCCGCCCAGAAGACCCACAGGCTGAGTTCCTGCACCGGCCTTCGGGACGGCCATTGCTTCAGCCGGCCCACAGAATCGAACTGGTTGAGCGTGCGTTCCACCAGCCGGTAATCGGCCGACGGCACAGGCGCATCCTCGGCCAGCCGGCGCCCGGCGGCGTGGGCCGCTCTCATGTGCTGAACGTTTCGAAATCCCGCCGCCCGGGCGAGCATGTTCATGACGCTCAGATGCGACGGCGGATCGGACTGTTCCTTCAATTGCCGGGTCATCTGCCGGGCAAATTGCGAAAGATCCGGCGCGGTCAGCGGAATGGGTGTTTTCGACATGTCATGTCCTCAACGTGCCGCCGAAAATGTCGTGGTCGCTGACTTACGACGCGGCACTGGACTGATCTGTCAAATGCTGTCGAATACTGGGGATTGGACCCCGGACAGTTTTAGCTCCCCTTTCGGGACAGCGACGCCTTGGTGACTGCCAACCGGGTGTGCTTCTAGCGCATGGCCGGGCAGATCACAATAACACAGGACAAATTTGCCGGGCTCCGGACCTAGAGTGCATCCTGCAGGCGCTGTTCCAGACGCGTGAGCTTCTGGGCCGAATGGGTCAAATCGCTTTTCAGTTCCCGCATCTCCGACAGGATGGACCGGATGCTTTCGCTGGCCGCATCCTCGGCGGGCGGCACCGTGATGCCCTCGCCTTGCTGCTCGCTGCGGCCGCTCAGCAGCCAGCGCAGGGACACATTGAGCATGGCCGCCAGCATCTGCGTCTTGTTGGACCGCGGCAGGGAGCGGTCGGCCTCCCAGGCGGCAATGGTCTTGGGCGTGACGCCAAGCTTGGTCGCCAGCCTTTCCCGGTCCATGCCGAGCGTCGTTCGCGCCGCGAGTACGCGGGCGCCGAATGTGGCCGGGGTATCGTCGTCCGCGGCCGGCGAATCGAGATTGCTTATCGTGTTTTGAGGCATGCAGTGCTTTTAACAGAGCTCTGCTGCATTGCAACAGCGCGCGGCGGCTAACGCGACTGCAGCCCCTTGAAACGGCGTTGATGTTGGCATATGTTTATGGCATATGTCAACAGGAACAAACGCCGTGCAAACACAACGAAAAGTGAGCTTGTTTCGTAATGGCCGCAATCAAGCCGTTCGCATACCTCGCGGCTTGGAGCTTCCGGGAGATGAAGCCGTATTGCGAAAAGAAGGTGATCGACTGATCCTGGAACCAGCCCATCCTACTTCATTGCTTGGACTGCTGGATACGCTTTCGCCGATAGATGAGACGTTTCCTGATATCGACGATTCACCGCCGAAACCCGTCAATTTGTAGATGTCCGAGTATCTTTTGCACACCAATATTTTGTCGGATCTTGTTCGTAATCCGCGGGGCATCGTTCGGGAAAAAATCGCCAAAGTTGGGGAAGACGCGATCGCAACGAGCATAATCGTCGCGGCTGAGTTGCGCTTTGGCGCAGCAAAGAAGGCGTCCATGCGATTGACGCGCCAGGTTGATCTGATCCTATCCCGGTTGAATATTCTCTCGTTTGATCGTCCGATGGACGAAACCTATGGCGAGATAAGAGTTCAGCTTGAGAAGGAGGGAAGAATGATTGGCAGCAACGATCTTCTGATTGCCGCTCAGGCGAAAACAAACGGCCTGTGCCTCGTTACCGCAAATCTCAGCGAGTTTGAGCGCGTCGCGGATCTGAAAACCGAAAACTGGCTCACGTCTTGAATCGAAAACACCGGCGACCCTTTCGGATCGCCGGCCGACAGGCTGTGCCGACCCCGTCATGCGATACGCGTCAGAGCAATTCAGGTTTTGACGGAATCGGCAAAACCTGAATGCATCAACAAAATCAAAGGCCGGCACCGTTGTCTTGTTTCTGTCAAAACAAGAAACGGTCTAGGTCAACACCGCCACACCAAAATGGTTTTTCGGATCGGTCCACAGCTCGGCCATGGTCCAGCCGGCGCCATTGGCGAGTTTTTCGAACCGCTCGGGTGTGTATTTGTGGGAATTTTCGGTGTGGATCGTCTCGCCCTCGGCGAAATGCACCGTTTCGCCGGCAATCGTCACCTGCTGGCTGGTGCGGCTAACGAGATGCATTTCGATGCGGCTTTCAGCCTCCCGCCAGCGCGCCTTGTGGCGGAAACCGCCCGGATCGAAATCGGCGCCCAGTTCCCGATTGATGCGGGTCAGGAGGTTGAGATTGAAGGCCGCCGTTACGCCCTCACCGTCATCATAGGCCTTGAGCAGCAGATCGCGCGGCTTGACGAGATCGAAGCCGATGACGAAAGCGCTGACATTGTCGATCAGCCGCAGCCGCTTCAGCAGCGCGATCCCGGCATCGACTTCGAAATTGCCGAGCGTGGATCCTGGAAAGAACAGCAGTTTGGGCGCCGCCCGATGGGCCTCCGGCAGGGTGATGTCGCCGGTGAAATCGGCGACCAGCGGATGCACATCCAGCGCCTCGTAATCGGCCGCCAGCCGGTTTGCCGCCGCATTGAGATGTTCGGCGGAAATATCGACCGGGATATAGGCGGCCAGTTGCGGCAGCGCATCGAGCAGCAGCCGCGTCTTGACCGATGAACCGCTGCCGAGTTCGATCAGCGCCGCGCCGGACGGCGTGCGCTCGGCAAGGTCCGCCGCACGGGCCTTGAGGATGCCGGTTTCCGTGCGCGTCGGGTAATAGTCGTCGAGCGCGGTGATCTGGTCGAACAATTGCGAGCCGGCGGCGTCATAGAACCATTTGCTCTCGATGGTCTTCTGTTCGGCCCGCAGCCCGGCAAGGATCGAGCCGGCAAAACCGCCCTCACCCGCCGGCGCGGCGGATGCCGTGGATCTGCCGCCGCCACCGCCTGCGCCATCATCGGCAAGCCGTAGCCCCAGCATCTGCCAGCGCTGATGCGGATAGAAGAATGTGCGGTAGGAGGCGCGCATCTGCGCCAGAGGCGTGGCGCAGGAGCCGCCGCGCAGCACGAACTGGTTGACCATGAACTTGCCGTTATATTCGCCGATTGCCCCGTCCGGCGGACGAAAGCCCGGATAGGGCGTGAACGGGCTCCGGGTCCATTCCCAGACATCGCCCCAGAACTGTTCGCCGGTTTCCGCATCGGCCCTTTTGGACCGGATGTCGGCCGGCATCGGCCGGTAGTTGCCGTCATCGAGAAAATTGCCGCGGATCGGCCGTTCCCGCGCCACCACTTCCCATTCGGCTTCGGACGGCAGCCGCTTGCCGGCCCAGCGGGCATAGGCATCGGCCTCGTAATAGCTGACATGGACCACCGGCGCATCGAGATTGACCGGCTGGGCGCCGCGCAGCGAATAGCTCCACCACTGATCGTCCTGCCGCCACCAGTAGAGCGGCGCGTCCCAGCCCTCGCGCTGGCAGCGCGCCCAGCCATCGGAGAGCCACAGCGTGGCGGTCTCGTAGCCGCCATCTTCCATGAAACCGATCCAGTCCCGGTTGGAGACCGGCCGCGATGCGAGCCGGAACGGCGCCAGCCAGCTCTTGTGGCGCGGGGTCTCGCAATCATAGGCAAAGCCGTTGCCGCCATGGCCGGTCTCGACCAGCCCGCCCTCATGGTCGATCCAGCCGAGCGGCTGTTCGACGGACAGCCGGATCGGCTCCGGCGCGCGATAGGCCGGCATCAGCGGGTTGTGCGACAGCGCGTGAAGCAAGTCCGTGACCAGCAATTCCTGGTGCTGCATTTCGTGATGGCAGCCAAGCTCGGCCAGGTCACGGATCTCGGCCGCGTCGTCGCGGGTCTCGGCAAGCAGGCCGCGCATCGCCGCATCCACATGGGCGCGATAGGCCAGCACCTCGGCCACATCGGGCCGCGAGATCATGCCGCGTTTGGCGCGCATGTGACGCGGCCCGGCCTGGACATAATAGGAGTTGAACAGGAACGCGAAGCGCTCGTCCGGCGAGACATAGCCGGCAACGCGCGGCTTCAAGATGAACTCTTCGAAGAACCAGCTCGTATGGGCCAGATGCCATTTGGCGGGGCTGGCATCCTCCATGGATTGCAGCGTCATGTCCTCGGGCGTCAGCCCCTTGACCAGCGCCTCGCTGCGGGCGCGGGTGACATTATAGAACTCGATTTTGCCAATCGTGGCGGGGGCGGCACGTCGTTCGGGGGTCATGGATGTTGTTCCTCGATCACATTCCTGTTCAGGGTGTCAGGCCGTTTTGACTGAAATCGCCTCTCCATATTTTCGTTTTCGACTCAGGTGCTTACGCGATGTGGCTGAGTCTTTGATTCACTTACTTTAAGAACGGTTTGCCGCTGATCATCCTTGGCGGGAAATAGGGCGCTCACGCGGCGGGGGCCCATCACTTCGATGTTACGCCGGTAACATTGCGGGTGTCGGGGCTGGTGGTAAAGGCGCCGGCGGAGGGTATCCTGACAGCGTTCTGTCAGGAGGCGTCAGGGTATGGTATGCGGCGCAAAAAGTGCACCCTTGCCCCTGTCGCGACAGAAGGAGCCCGACCCATGGGCCACGACAAAAAAACCACACCGGAGATGACCATCCGCCGCTTCCGGGCGTCGGATGCCGAGGCGCTGGCGGTCCTCTATGTCGCCGCCCTGGAGCAGCTTGCCCACGACGCCTACACGCCGGACCAGCTGCGCGTCTGGCGCGCCCACGCCCCCTCGCCGGCGACGATCCGAGACGCCTATGGCGATGGCCGGGTTGCGCTGGTGGCGCTGGATGAAGGCGGCGACCCCGCCGGATTCAGCGATCTGGAGCAGAGCGGCCACATTCAGTTTCTCTACACCAGCCCCCACTCCGCCGGGCGCGGCGTGGCCCGTGCGCTGCTGGCCCGGCTGGAGCATGAGGCACGGGTGCTTGGCGTTAAGCGGATGTTTGCCGAGGCCAGCGAAGTAGCGCTGCCGGTATTCGAGCTGGCGGGGTTTGTGCGGCTGCGGCGGCGGGATTTTGAGATCGATGGGGTGGGGATTTACAATTATGCGGTGGAGAGGTGGGTTTGCGACGGTACGGATAGTCCGAGTGCGAACTGGACATCATGAACGACTTCTGGTGGTTTGTCGGCACCTTCACTCATGAGGCCTGGAATACGAAATCGCGTTTGGATGACCCGCGATCATGAATATGTCTGGTGATAAGAGGGTGTTATGGCGAGGTAGGTTGTGGGTCTGACTCTGACAAGGACTTTGGAAGATTTTCCAAGTTTACGATATCCCAATGTCGCCACACCAGACAGTCGTGACCATGATCGGATTGGGCGGGAAGCAGTCATTCGCCGCATGAGCAAGTTCAGTCGGTCAGTTCCTGACAAGCAGACATTCAGCGTATCCAAAGTGACGAGGGATTAGGGCGAGTTTTTGCCTCTAAGCTACGTCATTACTAAACTCGTCCCAAATCCCTGTGAAGGCAGATTTCTACTTGTCTTTTGGATCCCAATGAAGAGTCAAAGCTTTGTGGCGGACGTGAAAGTTCAATCCGCTTTTTGTATGTTTGCTGGTTGAGAAAAATAGCAGCGGATTGCCGCAAGGGACTTCTTCAATCTTCACTGCAGTGTTGCGATGAACCAACTCGCTTTGCCATTTTGCTAGCATCGCTTTTGCGTCTGCGTTGTAGCAGTAAATCAATACGTCGCCGTGGTTTTGACCAATTGTGCCAGTCGAGTAGCGTGTGGTTAGCTGTTGGAAACCCTTATCTAACCAATTGTAGTTGCTGTGCTCTTTTGCTTCCGCCAGCCAGACGAAAGTGTCTTTTCCCTCTACAACAATGTCACAATGGCCGTTATTGTACTTGTCATGTGATGCTTGAAATCCGGCCATACTCAGCATCGAACAAATGTCCAATGATATAGCATCTTCGCCTAAACCCTGCTTTTTGCTGCTGTTCTTTTCCAATTCAGAACAAGCAAAATCAACCCCTTTCTGAACGGCTTTGACTCTGGCATCATGATTTTGCGCGAGGGCAAAGTCAGTTGCAGCACCGTGAGCTGTCCCATCGAATAGGAAGCGGACTTCGGCAAGGGTAGGATCTTGTGTGGTCATTTCCCTGCCGCTCCAGAAAGTTCGGTATCTAGTACAAAAAACGGGACAACCTTTTCAGATGCACTGAAAACTTCATGCTGCGAAACCGGATGAAGAAGTGTGTCGCGGTCTAAAACGCGTTGAAAGTCCTCCGGGGATAGCTTATGGCGCCTACCGTCGTCATCCAAGAATTCGCCGCCAGCACGTAAGATTGCGTACTGGGATTGGGTCAGAATTGCTATTGCGGCCATGAGATCACCGGACAATTTCTTGGCGTCCAACATACCTAGGATATCGCCGACCCTCAAAACGTCTCCTTCGGCCTTCTGGGACTGTATGATGCCATCCAATATGTTTAGGGCTTGTTTGGCTGGACTCCCTACCCAATGCGCTTTGATGCCGTTCTGGACATCGATGAGTGCATGTAGACTATAGGTTTCAGGCTTGCCGACAACAGTATCGTACAACCCAATCTTCGCGAGTCCGGAATGACTGTCTAGACCACTATAATATAAGGAAGCATCTTCATATCGCCTGAAAGCAAATACCGCTTGGTTCATGTGCTCGGTGTTGAAAACCTTGAGGCGAACAAGCAAGTGGAAGTCAGCAACGGTCAGCCCCGTCACACTCAAAAACAGATCAGGTTCCAGTTTTGTGATTACATCTTGGAGCGTGTTTTCACGAAAATCCGTCAGATACATGAACGGTGGTATCCGGGTCGCAAACTTGATCAGTTTCTCCTGAACAAGCTTGCGTTTTGACTTGAACTCCTTTTCCTCGGCGGAAAGCTCTTTCTTTTCCTTTTCCGTGATGTCGCCTGACTTAGCCTTTCCTTTTAGCTCTTTGACATTTTCGCTCTTGTTGATGATCGTTTCGATGATGTTGTCACCGAGCGCCCGCCATCCTTCGATACGTTCCACCGCCTTCAGGGCTTCTTCATTGTTCATAATGCGGCGCAGGGTATCGTTATCTACATTCACCAAAAGCGCGCTTTCCCACTTGCGAGCCAGCAACGTCGCAGAGGTTCCGGCCATCGCAATATCCAGAATGCCACCAGCATCAATCTGGGTCATGTTCGCACCATCGTAGGCCAGCACGGGCAGAAACGACACAAGGTCACGAACCGCGTTCTCCGGGTTTGGTTCGTTCGGTGAAAGCCCAATGCCATATTCTGAAAGCTGACGAAGGGCGCGGGTCGGTGCGAAGTCGAACACAAAGCAGACCGGCTTGAGAACCTCTTCCTCGTTGGGATTATCGCCGTTTGGGTTCTTGATCGCCCATGGCGATTGAACGCGGAACGCTGCCTGGAAATACGTCTCCGGCGATTTCAGGTTCCGCAGCATCAGGATTGAAGACCACTGCTTGACTGTCACGCCGGTCGTGAGCTTGCCGCATGAGAGGGTAATCGACTTTGTGTCAAAGCCACTGCCAATGGCCGCGCGAACGGGCGGCAGGGCCTCCAGTCCGATGCCTGCGGACGTACCAGCCGACACTACTACGTTGTATCCGTGCCAAAAGTTGTTCTGCCGCTCGGCCAACAACTTCGCCATGGCGTGACAGGCGGCGACATTAGGCAGAAACCAGAATGAATGCTGAAGGTATGGCAACAGCCGAACATCAGAATAAGGAAAAGGTGGGCGCGTTCCTGTTCTGAGGTTATCCACCGCGTGGGCAGCGTGCTGGCCTCTGATGATGTTCAGCCAGGTTTGCACTTCATCTTTGTGTTTGAACTCGGCGTTCGACCCTGTCCCGGTGGCATAAAAGAATTCATTCAGATCGAACTCGTCAAATTCGCCCGCGCTGGCGATAGCCAATAATTCGTCTGGCATTTGATAGGTCAGCAGTCGCATCTGGGGCAAAGAACCATATGGGTTCCACTGGCCGGGGTTCTGTACGGCAAATTCTGCCTTCGCCCGTTGCTCGTCAGTGTAAGTCCAATTGAAGATTTGTTCTTCAATGAACTCCCCTGTCGCTAGTGCCTTGAACGGTGTTCCAGATAAATACAGGTACGCTCGTGTTGTGATGGGTAAGAACTCGGCTTCAGCTTCCAGAGGCTCCTGCAATTCCGCCACCCGGTCGATCAGCTTCCTTGCATCGTCGAGCAGTTTTTCTTCCCGCTCAAGAGCTTCTTCCTCCCCCTCAAATAGTTCTTTCGCGCTCTCGCGCCATGCGCCGAAATGGTACTCGTCGAATACGACTAAATCCCAATTGACGGCGTGCAGCCACTCGTTCTTGGCTTTGACTTGCCCAAGACTATCTTTGCCCAACATGTCTTGGAATGATCCAAAATAGACGACAGGTTTTCGTTCGTCGATTTGAGTAGGATCAGCGTCCGACTTGCGGGACAGATATTGCCAACCATCAAAATCGGCGTGGTGTTCGAGATCAGTCTGCCAAGCGTCTTCGACAGCTGGTTTGAAGGTCAGGACCAGAACCCGCTTCGCCCCCATCTTCTTGGCAAGTTGATATGTGGTGAAGGTCTTGCCGTAGCGCATCTTTGCATTCCACAAGAATCGTGGAACGGCGTGCATGTCCTCGGACCAGCGGGACATGTAGTAGGCGTGGGTTTGTTCTACCGCTTCGGCTTGTTCCCGGCGCATGGGAAAGTCGAGGTGGTGGGTGCCGGTACGCCTCACACCGGTGCGCAATTCAGACAGGACGGTCTTCACATCGGCAAGCGAACACCGCATCCATTCCAGAGTTGGGTTTTCGAACCCCTTGGCCTTCAGAGCATCGCGGACTTCGTGATCAGTGATGACTGAACTGTCATGCCGCTCGGCGGGTTCATCCAACTCAATCCTGAAATTCTCGATGAACGCCGTGCGAAGCTGTTCGCCAACACGCGCACTCACATCCCGTGTGGTTTGTCCGACTTTGAGAAGGCCGTTATGGGCAGCATCGTCAATGGAATAAGCGTAAATGCGTGGGCGTGCTTTGGGTTTTGGCTCCAGAATGTCGTCAACGGTTCGGGCCATCAATCATCCGTCATATTGTCGAACAGGTCCAAGTCCATCGGACGAACGATTTTCTCGACAAATGCGATTTCCTCGTCAGTCAGGTCGTATTTTTTGTAGAGCGCTTCATCCGTCCACGGGCGATCCCAGCTTTGCTTGGGCACGAAGGCGTAGACTCTCCGGGTTACGTGCTGAGATGACTTGTGAAGCAGAATGAGGAAACGCGTCAGGCGACAAGAAACATAGCTTAGAGCACTCTTAGCTTCATATTCCTCGTTGAAAGGCCCTATCGCAATGTAGGTTTCTGAGGAAACCGTTCCCGGTTCAGTAATGAACGGCGTGCTGATGATCTTGTGCGGATAAGTGTCGCGGTTGCCAGTTCCGGGCGCTGCGTAGCCCGCAAATATCTTCCAGCGATCAATGAATTCCGATCCGGCTTTAATTTGTTCCCGTGCGACAAAGCCCGTTCCACCGTTCTGATAAATCACCAGGTCGTCTGGCTTCTTTGATTTTCTACCTTTAAAGTTCGTTGCAAAACCGAACGGTTTCCGTGAGCTGACCATAGTTTCAAAGCGCTGATTTTCTGGCAGGAGCAGCGTGTCATCTTGCCCTGTCTCAACGCGCATCACCTTCTTCAAAATTGAGACGCCTTCGTTGAATCGAACGAATATATCGACGCCGCTCTCCAAGAGTGGGCGAGTTGCTTCGGAAACGGGCCAATCCTTGAAGTTTGTTGATATACGGCAATCGCCGGGATTATCCTTGTCCCATAGAAAATAACAAACCCCACCCTTAAGGCCGACGCCGGGAAACACGTCCGCTGCGCTCAAAAAATCATTGATCGAGCGTAGACGGTCATCTTCAAGCATCGACTTCCGGAAATCATCTAGGCCTTTGCCTCCGGCAAACCAGCGTGACGGGATCACCATTGTCAGATAGCGAGGATCAAGTGCTTTCGCCTGTTCCACGAACTTGTGGTAGATCGGCGCTGCACTCGTCCCATGTCCGCCATCGTCCAATTGGTAGGGTGGGTTTCCAATTACCACGTCGAAGTGCATGTCACCTCCAAACAGCGCTGACACGCGCTCTTGTATTTTATCTGTATGAATGAACGCATAGGCGTGGCTTTCCCTGTCATCGCCTCGGTCCAAAGTTGACCGGCTGGCCCCGCAGTAGATGCACTTGGTCTTCTTACCTTCTTTATCCCAAGTATGCTCCACCCTTTCAAACCAGACATTGCCAGTCTCAGAGTTGAACCCTTGTGTGATCGAATGCGGGCCGTTCGCGTGTTTAGAGCAATAGAGTGACCTCCGCGCCAGCATGGCCGTCAGTTCGGTAATTCCGATTCCAAAAATCTGCCGCGTCAAGATGTGATCGACACGCGATTGCAGGTCGGGCATCTGCGGCTCAAGACCTTCGATCAAGCGTTTCGTTATCTCTCGCAGGTAGACCCCGGACTTGGTGCAGGGATCAAGGAATGTAACGGTCGGGTCAGCCCATACGTTTGCGCCGCCTTTGTCCGCTGCCCAAGCCTCTGCCAGCGTGTCCAGCATCCGATTGGCAAACTCGGGTGGCGTAAAAACCTCATCGTTCGACAGGTTGGCAATGCAGGACAGAACGTCCGGGTTCCGGCCTCGCAAAGTGAAGGCGGCTTGGTTCATTCCTCGGCCTCCTGTTTAGCAGCTTGCGCTTGCTGCCAGTCGTGATACGTCTGCTTGGAACCTTTGACCTTCCATTCATTGCGACCGTTTCTACTACCATCCAGCACAACTGCGGCCGCGGCAGATGGGCTGTTGAAGCTCCATGGCCTGGCAAAACGAAGTCTACCGGATGCGCTCGGCACCAGAATATCATCGGCCAAAAGTTTCGCTTTCAATGCGGCGTATGTCTCGTGTTGAACGTAACCTGTGTCTGCAAGGACTTCTGAACCCTCCAGAACGATGAATTCCCCTTCCTCTTCCACCGCTGTCGCAGAAATACCTGTCTTGTGTCGAATTTCAAATTTCACATCTCCGGTTGTACGCTCTTCCGCTGGTTTGGTGGATTGAGCTACAGCGCGTGGCTGCGGTTTCAGCATATCCAGTCCGATCACTGGGAGGACAATCCGGAGATTGATAAGAAATTGCTCCATATTGGCTACATCTGCTTCTGGTAGCCTGTGTCGGTTCGTGTCCGGATATGTGCCATTGTCGAGCGTCACGCGCGCTGCATCCAACGTCAGTTCAATCAATCGGGCTTCTAGGTATTCAGCATGGCCCTTTGATAGGTCATCATCACTGGTGGTAATGGTAATAGCAGTTTCCCAAAATTCGCGTTTGAGGGCACTTTGCTTTATTCGCTCGGCCACGGAGTTGCCGGAGCCGATATACACGCGCGTTGCACCAGCTCTTTCAGGATCAGGACCGGAAAGAACATAGACGCCAGTGCGGTCCACTTCATTCCGCGCCGTCATGTCACCAAAGGCGGAAGCACCGGATACAAAGAGCAACCCGGTCCAGCCATGAATGGTAGCTTTGCGCAGCCCCGTTGGTTTTCCATCTACCAGGAATAGTTGGATGGTTCGACCGAAGGTGTCGCCAGTGCTCATTTGCCCCCCGTACAGACAAGGTCATTCCGAATTGCCAGTTCCTTGATCGCCGTTGGAGGATAAGTCCTTGTCGGTTTGAAAATTTCATGGTTGCCTAGACCCGCAAAAAGCGACCCTTCGGCGCTAAAAGCAGAAGCGCCGGTCAAGACGTCCAACCGGAAATCCCGACGCTGAAATTTGCCTTTACCGATATACCCCCATTCCGCAAACGCAATCGGTTCACCTTGGGCCGTCTTCATCGTCAGCGCATCGCCATGCACAAGGTTTGCCGCCAAAACATGGGATGCGGCAATGTAGATGTCGTCGTCAGCTGTGAGCCGTAGAAAGTCCGACAGGACTTCGAGCATGTTGGCGCGGCATTCTTCGATGTTGTCGACAAGAAGCTCGATCCCGTAACAGCACATCATGGCCAATAGCGCGTAGTGCTGTTTGTTGAAGTCAGACTTCCCAAACTTCAATTCCACAGCTGCCAGCTTTCGTCGTAACACCGGGACGAGAAAGTTCCCGCTGCCGCACGCAGGTTCTAAAAAACGGGCGTCAATCCGCTCCGTCTCACCCTTCACGAGGTTCAGCATTGCATCCACCATCCATTCTGGAGTAAATACTTCTCCATGGGCGGCAACACGTTGCTTGGATTTAATCAAGTTATTTTTTTGTTTCTGCACAATCGCGGTTCTACTTCACTATTACAGAATCATAATCATCGTGACCGTGCATTGCCAATGCCCGGATCGCTGCGATCCGAGATTTTCTATCTGAGTTTGCGTCCAATTCAAAATTTGTATTTTGAAGAAGGCTTACGTGTTTGTCACCCAGCTCGTGTTCAAGTACTCCAGCGACAACGAGTGCGAGGTACCAATTGAATGGAACTAGGGCCTTGTGTCTATGCGACGCAAGATAGGTTGTAGTTATTATTGTTTCTGTGCCCGTCACAATATAGAAGCCATCGACGCGATCATAACCATGGCCTGCGCCCTTAAACTTATCGAGTGCATCTCGCTCATTCATTTCAAACTCAAACAATACACCTGGTCTTTTCGCTTCATCTGTATTTTCGAATAGTGTGGCATTGCCCGAACCGTCACTACTTAAATTGGAGAACTCCAATGCGTGCTTGCTGGCGGATGCTATCCCCACCGTTTTTGCACTGAGGCAACGCGCAATTAGACTGCTGCTCAACATGTTCGAACCGCATGCAAATAGAGAAAGCTCATCTGCATGCTCGTATCACAATCACAATATTATGTCAGCTTCGGTGAAATCAGATCGGTCTCGGAACGCAACTTCTAATGTCCGCTGTCGGCCGTGAATCCCATTCGCGCCAATTCACCAAGCCCAAGATGATGAACATCAGTTGGGAAATGATCGGTTGTGAACACAACCACCAGATTTGAGTCGCGATAATTGAAAGATTATGTCGAGTTAATCATCACAGCTTATTATGTGCTGCCTACCAGGCACGCTTGCCGGTCAAACCACAATCGTGGACATAGCAACCGATTGCGAGATAGCAAGTCTTGTGGGAATGGCTAACGTACCCACCATCCGGTTGGTTTTTATGAACCAGCAGTGGGCCTGCGCCTTGTCCTGCACGCTTAACCTCCCTGGGTTGCATACGCAGCTTTGCAACGTGATACTGCCCTTCACGCCAACGGGACCGTTTCATGACACATGGTGTTTTCATCCACCGGTGGGATTCCATCTATGATGACGTTCCTTCCGCGCGCTACCAGTTTCCCAAACAATATCTCGGGCGCGCGCGGGCGTGCGAGGGGGACTGGATCGTCTATCTGGAACCGAGCAAGGTGGCAAACACGCGGGGCTATTTTGCGGTGGCGCGGGTGCAGGAGATCATTCCTGATCCAAGGCACACCGATATGTATCTGGCGGTCATTGAGAAAGGCACCTATCTCGACTTTGGCGATCCGGTGCCGTTCCGCGACGGCGGCGGCATCGTTGAACGGGGTCTGCTGAACGATCAGGGGAGAATCTCCGGCAGGGCACAGGCGGCCGTTCGGCCGATTTCGGGCCGGGATTTTGCGCGGATCGTCGAGCTTGGGATCGGGCAGCAGGACAACATTCTTCCGCGCACCGGTGAGCCGCTCAACAACGACCGCCTTGAAGAAATCCAGTTGCCTTATGGTCAGCCGGAGGCCAGGGTGCGCACGGCGCAGCTGACCAATCGCGCCCTGCGCGACCGGAACTTTCGCAAAACGGTTCTCCGCGCCTATGGAGAGCGCTGTGCGGTGACCGGGCTTCGCCTGATCAATGGTCACGGCCGCGCCGAAGTTGAAGCCGCGCATATCAGGCCGGTCGAAGAGGACGGGCCGGACATTGTCAGCAATGGCATCGCGCTGTCGGGCACGGCCCACTGGATGTTTGATCGCGGGATGATCGGCCTGTCGGACGATCTCGATATCCTCGTCTCCCGGCAGAGCAACAATATCGACGCGGTGACATCGCTGATCAATGACAGCGGAACCCTCATCGCCCCGACCCGGCGGGCCGAGCGCCCGCATGTCGAATTCGTCCAGTGGCATCGCGAGCACTCTTTCAAGGCTTAGGATGCCCCACCGATAACCCGCACGTGGCGGCCGCATGATTCCTGTATAGTCTTTCAGCATCAAATCTGACATTTGGAGGCTCCTCGAATGACACCCTCAAAAACCTGCGCCCTTGCGGCGGTGTTGGCCGTTGCTGCTGTCTACCTGGCGGGACCAGCAGCGGCGTTTGAATTCTGTTCGGAAAAGACGCTCTACACGACGGATGCGGGGCGGCAGGTCACGTTTGTCGATGTGGGGACGGAGGGGCCTTCGATTGGCGACCAGAGGATCGGGCAGAAGGACCTTCTCGATTCAGCGGGTGAGAAGGTCGGGGTGTTTCGATGGGTGGCGACGATCGTCCAGATGAGCGAAGGCGAAGACAAGCCGGTCTACCGGGTCAAGAAATCCTATGAGCTGGAGGACGGGATCCTGTTCGGCGCGGCCATCGACAATGTGAAATCTCCGGTGGGCGACACGTCGATGGTTTCCATCGTGTCCGGCCAGACAAGCATTCTCGGCGGCGTCGGCAGATTTGCCAATGTGACCGGCACCAAACGCCACGAGCGACACCCGGACACCGGGGCGTTCACCTACCATTTCGACATCGAGTGCGAATAGGCAAGATCGCAGATGCCGGGCGTCACTGACCGGCGCGGGTCCAGAACATGACGCGCGGTCACGCCGGTAAGGCCGCCATCCGGTTCTCAACGCGCCCTGCCGACCCAACCATCAGCGTGAGACATCTGCGTCGCGCCGCCCGTGACCGAGCGGCTTATGTTGGCCGATCAAATGAGGACCTCCGCGTGGCATCGCAACGACAGTGCGACTGATCCACGATCTCAAGCGTTACGGATCCTGTTCCTGCCGGAGAGGAAAAATCACGCATCGCGTATCAGAGCAAAGTTTCGGTAAACGTGGAGACAGGTCCCCGGAAAGAGATCCAATTGACCGTCATCGTGTCTCAATGTTTCGGCGGTCCGGCTCTGTTCCGTCTTTACCTCTCATTAACGCAGCATGATCTTTCAGCAGCAGATCCGCGTTTTTCCGTATACCATGCACCAATCAAAAGAATTGCAAGTTATGCAGTAAATCATTCTGCCAAATATGCTAAATAGTCAGAATCCGGATCGGGAAATAGTCAACTTCAAATATAAATCATGACAACGGAATGATCTCAAATGACGAATACAACGAAGCGACGTGATTTCCTGCAACTCGGAACAGTAATCAGTGCCGGCCTGGCTGCAGGCGCTTTCACGACGGCGAGCCTGGCGGCCCAGCCGAAGACCATGTCGAAAGACAGCTTTCTCGGCCGGTTCGATACCCGACTCGGCACCGATGAAATCAGGCAGTTGATGGTCGGCAACACCATGGAGGGGGTAACTTTCAAGGGCCAGGAATACATTGCCTTTGTCAATGAGGACGGCACCGTGGACAAGATGGTCGGCGATCGCCGCGAAACCGGCACCTGGGAAATCAAGGACAACGGGATTGCCTTTCAGTTCCCGACGCTTGCGAATGGCGGACGCTTTTTCCTGGAGATATACCATCACAAGAATGGCGAGCTATACAAGGGCTGGTCGGTGGACGAGAATCGGTGGGTCTGGTTTGTCACCGAGCCCGGCAAGGCCAGCGAGTTGGCCTAGAGTTATAGCACGCGGTGCCCGGCGTTCGCGTACGGTTTTGGCGCCGCTGTCGCCTCTGCGTGTCTTCCATGGCAACGCTATCACGCTGACGCGGTCGTACCGGAAGCTGTCTTCGTCACGCCAGAACACACCCCAACCCAATCCGGTCTTGCTCCATTACCCGTCCACCAGCGTAAAAATCTCCGTCATGCCGCCAAGGTCGGGCACCGGGTATTGGCCGATGGATTGGAGATTGTCCGGATGGGCCTCGGCAAATTGCGGTGAGGCGAGCACCGAGAGCGCCAGCGGTTTGGTCAGCGCTTCCAGCCGGGTGACCTGATTGGCCGAAGGGCCGGTGACGGTCATGTCGAGGCGTTCGGGGATACCGACATTGCCGAGAACCACTTCGCCGATGTGCAGGCCAATGCCGAACTGGAGATGGGCGACGGGGCCGCTGCCGTTGTCGGCCTGCAGGGCCTTTGCCCTTGCCAGCGCCCGGCGCGCGGCGGACAGGGCCCTGGCGCAGGTCTGCGCTTCATCGCCTGGCTCAAAGGGAAAGATCGCCATCACGGCATCGCCGATGAGTTTGAGCACCTCGCCGCCCTCGGCGATCACAGACCCTGCCGTGCAGGCGAAATAGTGGTTCAGCAGTTCTAGATATTGCCCGGTCGGCAGACTGGTGGAGAGCCGGGTGGAACTTCTGAGGTCGCAATACCACAAGGCGCAATTGACCGGGCGGCCGTCGCCATGCTCGATCATGCCGGAGAGAATCTGTTCGGCCGGCAGCCTGCCGACATAGACCTCCAGCAGATTGGCGGACAGCATGCGCTCGGTCGAGGTTTTCAAAAACAGGGCATAATGCGGCCAGACCGATCGGATGGCCTCGATATCGGCATCGGAAAATCCGCCCGCCTTTTTGGTGGCAAAGGCAGAATAAACGCCTTCGGAGCTCGCATCGAAATTCTCGACCTGCCAATGGCGGCCATAGGACTTCTGGAGCACGAAATAGTCGGTGTAGCCGCGCGCATGAAGATCTTTCAGCACCGGAAACCTTTCCTGCGTCTGCTCCCGCATCAGATCGTGACGCACGAAGGTCTCGGCGCTCTGGGCAAGCGCACCGACCGGCGTGTTGAAGACGTTTTCATTGGAGACGCGCGCCTTGGGAATGAATTCGGTCTCGCGGGCGCCGCTTTCGGAGTCCCAGGTGGTGTCCACGGCGCCCATGATCTGGTGCCGCTGAAATGTGGAACAGTTGATCCTGTCCACCGGGATGCCCGATTGCACAAGCTTGTGTGCAAACTGTTCGAGCACGTCGCGGAGCGGCCGTTCGACCAGGGCGCTTTCCACCAGCCAGTCGGCGATGGCCCACAGGGATTTAATGTTTTCCGTCATGCCGCTCCCACTCGATTGCGCCCCATCATCGGTCATTCGGCGCATAATAGATAGCGTGTCCCGAGCGCGCGGTACGGATCGGCCCCATCGCCTGGATCGTGTTCACGCGACACCCGGGCGGGCGGGATTGACCGGTCTGCCGGCCTGCCGGAATTCGGTGGGCGAACAGCCATGGACCCGCTGAAATTCGCGATAGAAATTCGAGCGCGTCAGGAAGCCGGATTGCTCGGCAATCCTGGTGACGCTGTCATCGGTCGTCACCAGCAGGTCAGCGGCGTGGGTCAGGCGAAACTCGTTGACATATTGCGAGACATTCATGCCGCGCGTGCGGTTGATGGCGCCCGACAGGGCGCGCGCCGGCACATGAAGACGCCGGGCCAGGCGCTGGACGGTGAGGTCGGGATCGAGAAACAGGCGGTCCTTTTGCAGCAGCCCACCTGCGGCGGCTTCGATGCGCGTGTCGTCGGCGGCGGGCGGCGTTGCCGGGCTTGCCACCGGACAGGTGCGGGCGAGCATCGGTGGCAGGGTGACGAGAAGCGCCAGCAGAAGCAGGATCAGCGGGATCGTGCCGAAGGAAATCAGGCGCGTGGCGTTGTCGCCCCGATTGATGGCGAAATCGAGCGCAATGGCGCTGTCGAGCAGCAGGATGAAGACCAGCAGGCCGATTGCCCGCAGGATCCAGGCCGAGAGGTGCCGCGTTGCATCGACACGCGCATGGGTCAGCGCGTCGGGGCCTTTTTGCCAAAGGAGAAACAGGACGGCGATGTAGACCAGATAGCCGGCGCCGATCAGCCCGTCGAGCCACCGCAGATCGTCGATCAACAGCCAGAACAGCGCCAGGGCGAGGATTGGCGCGGTGAGATGCAGCAGGAGGCGTTTGCGGAACGGCCGCGCGTCGACCGTCAGCGCGGCAAAGCCGAGATAGAGCATCGGACCGAGAAACAGCGGCAGGACGCGCTGCAGCGGGATCAGCGCGGTGACGCCATAGCCGAAGCGCAGGCCGACCAGCAGCGCCTCCAGCGCGCAAAGCGCGAACAGGGCGGAAAACACCGCCCCTGCCCGCGCCGCGCCGAGATGAAGCCGCGCGATGAGCACGGCGATCACGCCGCACAGCAGCGCGGTCAGGATCGGCAGCGGAAAACTGACCAGCGTCGGGTCGTCCATCTGTGCGCCTGCTGTCCTTGTTCCGGGTGGGACTGTCCTGCATCAGGATCGAGGACAGGTATAGACAGCGCCGGCGGTTGTTTCAATTTGGCGGGCTGCCCAGTGTCGAGGGACAAAACACATCCGCACGGAGCCTTCGATGAAAACCATCCTCTTTCTGTTTGCCCTGCTCGCCGCCTTCCCTGCCTCGCTGCGGGCCGAGACATATCAGCCGGCGATGACGGCGCTGGAGATTGCCGATCCCGATGGCGGCCGCGATCTTGCAGGGTTCCTCTGGTATCCGACCGAGGCGGCCGGCCCGCTGACCCTTGATTTCGACAGCGAGGTCTGGGTCGGGACAAAGATCGTCAGGGACGCGGATTTTGCCGCCGGCCGGTTTCCGCTAGTGGTCCTGTCGCATGGCATGTTCGGCAATGCCTACAACCAGGCCTGGCTCGCCGCCGCGCTTGCGCGGCAGGGCCATGTCGTCGCCGCGATCAATCATCCGGGCACCTCCACCTGGTTGCGCGATGCGGACCAGCGGCGCGAATTGTGGGAGCGGCCGGGCGATGTCTCCCGGGTCATCGACCACGCGCTCGGCGCGCCGGGGCTGGCGGCGCATGTGAACCCGGACCGGATTTTCATGGCCGGGCATTCGCTGGGCGGCTTCACCGCGCTGGCGCTCGCCGGCGGGCGCTATGATGCGGTGAAACTGAAAACGTTTTGCAACACCGTGCCAAGCGAGCTGACCTGTGAAATTCTCTCAGACTGGAAGATCGCGCAAACGCCCGCCGACCGCGCCGAAATGGAGGCGGACCTGTCCGACCCGCGCATCCGCGCCTTTGCGCTGTTCGATCTCGGCGGCACCCAGAGTTTTTCGACAGAAAGTCTCACCGCAATCGACCGGCCGATGCTGGTCTTCGGCGCGCCGATCATGAATTCGGGGCTGACGCTGGACAGTGAATCGCGCGCCCTGGTGAAAGCCCTGCCGCCGGAGACGACGGACTATATCGAGCCGGAGACCCTGTCGCATTTCGACTTTCTGGGCCAGTGCAAACCTGGCGGACTGGAACTGCTGGCGCGCGAAGAACCGGGCGACGAAATCATCTGCATGGGCGGTGGCACTGAGCGCGCGGCCAAGCACCGGATGATCATCGAGGCGGTGGTGCGGTTCTTTTCGCAATCGTGAGGCGGCTCTAGAAGCGGTGGAACTGATTTGCTCAGCCGCCGACATACTCCAGCGCGGCCGCAAGGGGCGGGTCCGCGCCCGAACCCAGGTCGGCCACGGTGATTTCGACCGTCTGGTCGGGCGCAAGATCCCCGGCGGCGACGAGATGCGGCGCAATGTCGGGCGGTGTCGAGGGTGCGGCCTGGCCGGTCTGCCAATCGTGAAAGGCAGTCGAATAGCGCACCGCCGCGCCGGTCCGGGGCAGCATCACGGTCCCGCCTTCGGCGTAAAAACGGGTTCCGTCGCCCATGGGTTCGCCGATGATTCGGCCGCTGGCGGTCAGTTTTTGCGTCAGGATGGCGACAAAGACAATGGCCGCAGAGAAGGTGAATTTGTCCACCAGGACGGCATATCTTTCGCCGCGCCACTTTTCCGACAGCGTTTCGATGAAACCCATCGTGCGCAGAAAATCACCGCCCGGATTGCCGCGCATGTCGAAAACGATGCCAATGTCCGGTTTGGCGAGAATGACGCCGGCCGCACGCGATAGATCCCTCTCGAGCCCATCAGCGCTCTTACACAGGAAATCCGTCAGCCTGACATGGATCGCGCTGGCGCCCATCATCGTGCAAATCGCCCGGTCGGCCGGCCGACGCGGATGTGTGCGGGACCCATGTTCGCTGTCCGGGTAGAACTGCCGCGCCGGAACAGCTTCATTCTCATGCAGCGCCCACCGGCGGTTGTCATCGTCCGGCGCGGCAACCGTGTAGGTGACCCGGCCGGTGCCCGATGCCGCGCCGAGTTGGTTCAGAGCGCCGGGCCAGGCGAACAGGATCGCCCCGATCACCCGCTGCCTCGCCGGTGTGCCGGCAAGGTATTTGCGGGCCCTGGCGAAAAGGTCCTCCACCGGAACGCCATTGACCGCGAGCAGCTTCGTCATGCGGTTGGCGGCGGCCTGTCCGGTACCGTCGGTCGCCACAAAGGACGAGCCGATGGCGACCAAGCGCACCGGCAGAACCTTGATCGCCGCATTGGGGATCAGACGGGTGTGGCCGTTTTCCGGCAGCGCCAACACTTCCATGGCGGCAAACAGATAGGCGTCAGGATCGGCGCCATGGTCCCCGGTTCGCAGCCTGTCGAGCTTCCGTCTGATCCGCTGCGGATCGACGGCACGGAATGCCGGATCCCGCCTCAAAACGACATCTTCAATCATTTCCGTATCGTGCGCAAAGTCCATGCGGGCAGTTTGGCGAGCCTGCCGGCGAGGTCAACCGGAATTCCCGACCGGCAGGCGATTCCAGGCCAAATCGTCAGGGTGATCCCGCCCAACTGTCCCGCGGCGCGCACATCGCTCTGAAAGCGCCTGTCGGTCAAACCGTCTCTCGTGCCGGTAATCTTGAAATTCACGGCATTCGCCCGATCACCGAAAAACGGACGGGCCGTATCCGGGTCGCATTGATTGGAGGTCCACACCAGACCATCGGCCCGGGAAAGGCGTGGTGGATGGCTTCGGCCCGGCGCGCGGTTTGACCATGGAGTTTGGCCGAAGACCCGATGAGCTGTCGGCGTTTGATGCGCTTGAAGGGTCAATTCGGTATGCGAGCGACTATGGACGTCCCGCCGTCGGACCGTTTTGAACGCAGCCTTGGCCGGCACATCGTGAAAATCGAACACTTGCGGGGTGAGCCACTTGCCCTTGCGGGACGCCGGTTGTCGGGCCGGCCCCCATGATCTAGAATGCGCCGATGATCACACAGCCGAAAGTCACGTCGATGATGATGCCGCTTCCCGATCCGGAAGGGGACTGTATCGGCATGTGATCGTGACACGCCAGCACCAAGCAAGCAGCAACCGCCTTCCTCCGAGGCGGTTTTTTGTTTCAGCATCCGTCTCGATTTTCGAAACGGAGATTGAAATGAACCGGAAATCCCCACATCCAACCGATCCGGCCTTTGAACAGCCGGGACAGCATCGAAACAGCCGTTATGTGACAACGGCCATTCCTTATGTGAATGCCGCGCCGCATATCGGCTTTGCACTGGAGATGGTGCAGGCCGATTGTCTGGCGCGCCTTTATCGGCTGCAGGGCGACGACGTCCGATTCCAGGCCGGTTCCGACGAGAACAGCTTGAAAAACGTGCTCGCCGCCGAAAAGTCAGGCGTAAGCGTCGAGACGCTGGTCCGTCGGAACGCCGACCAATTCCATCGGTTGGGAGAGGCGCTCGACCTGAGTGTCGACGACTTCATCCGCACCAGTTCCCATCGCGGCCACCGCAGCGGGGTGCACAAGCTGTGGGACACATGCGCGGCGCGCGGCGACATCTATAAGCGCTACTATAGCGGGCTTTACTGCACCGGCTGCGAACAGTTCTACAAACCGGCCGATCTTCACGACGGGCGTTGCCCCGAGCATGGCAGCAGGCCGGAGGAAATCAGCGAGGAAAACTACTTCTTCCGGCTGTCGCGCTATCGGGAACAGCTTCGCGAGGCCGTTGAGACCCGGCGGATGGACATCGTTCCGGCGGGCCGGAGAAACGAAGTGCTGGCCTGGATCGAGGACGGGCTGGAGGATTTCAGCATTTCGCGCAGCGCCGAGCGGGCGCGCGGCTGGGGCATTGCCGTTGCGAACGACCCCGGCCAGGTGATCTATGTGTGGTTCGATGCCCTCGGCAACTACATCACCGCCCTCGGTTACGACTCCGACAGTCCCACCTTTGCCCGATACTGGCAGGAGGCCGCCACCAGGGAACATGTGATCGGCAAGGGGATTACCCGGTTTCACGCGCTATACTGGCCGGCCATGCTGTTGTCGGCCGGCCTGGCATTGCCCACCCGCCTTTATGTTCATGGCTACATAACGGTGGACGGCAGGAAGATCGGCAAATCCGCCGGCAACGCCATCGATCCCATTGCACTGGCCGAACAACGCGGCGTCGACGCCCTGCGCTATTATCTGCTGCGGCACATCCGCAGCACCGAGGACGGCGATTTTTCGCGGAACCGTTTCTGCCAGGCCTATGAGTCCGAACTGGCGGGGCAATTGGGGAACCTGGCGCATCGCGCCATCAGCATGATCGGACGCTATAACGGCGGCACCGTGCCGGGCCCCGACCAACTTGACGCCGCCGCTACCGATCTGCTGGCCTCTGCCGGGTCCCTGCCCCGTGCCGTCGAAACGGCCATCGGCGATTTTCGTTTCCAGCAGGCCTTGACCGAGATCTGGGCTGTTGTTGCCGCAACCAACAAATATGTCACCGAAGCGGAACCCTGGTCATTGGCCAGGGCCGCCGATCAGAAGCCGGAAGCACGCGGGAAGCTCGATACCTGTCTTCACACGCTCGCCCATTGCCTGGCCGTTATCGGGCAGTGCCTCGCTCCCCTGCTTCCGTCGACCAGCCACAGGCTGTTGCGGCAACTCGGACTGGATGGGTCCACAATCCGTTTCGGAAGCCCGCCCAAGGTAACCGACGCCAGACCGGCACCGGGGCCGGTTCTCTTTCCGAAAGCCGACGATATGGAGCGGCCCGCAGGGGCCCGGGACGGCGACACCTGACCGCCAACCCGATGCACCGCCTTGCAATGCACCTCACTCGGGCACCGCATCCTCGCGAAACTGGGCCAGAAAGGCGGCGCTGGGCGGGATCGGCTTGATCACGTCGATGAGCACGCCGTTCGGATCCTGCGTGATGAAGTGGCGCTGGCCGAAATCCTCGTCGCGAACGGGCAGCAGGATCGGCAGGCCGTCTTTCGTGGCCCGCTCGAACACGGCATCGACGTCTTCAACCTCGAAATTCAGGATGAGGCCGGACACCCTGCCGCGCGCCGGTTCCGGCACGGTCTCATGGTCGCCCTGCAAAACGGCAAGGTTGACCTTCGGGTCCTCTTCGGATTGCAGGTGCACATACCAGTCACTCTCGAAGGACGGGGCGAAGCCGAAATGGCTGCGGTAAAAGGCGGCGGTTTCGGACACATTGTCGGTCATGATCACGGGATAGTACTGCGTGCATTTCATGGGTTTTCACTCCTTTCGAATTAACATACACTCTGTATGTATGTTTCAATTAACAAACAGGCTGTATGTATGCAAGTGAAAAATCAACGCCGGTCCAACGAGGAGCGAACCCGGCAAACGCGGGCTGCGCTGATTGTCGCGGCACGGTCGCTCTTTCTGGAAAAGGGATTTGCCGAGACCAGCACGCCGGAAATCGTCAAGGCGGCGAAGGTGACACGCGGCGCGCTGTATCACCATTTCGATGACAAGATCGACCTGTTCCGCTCGGTCATCGAGGCCGAGGCCGAGGCCGTCGCCAGCGAGATCGAGGCCAGCACCTCGACCGATATGGCGCCGCTGGAGGCAATGATCGAAGGAGCCGGGGCCTATTTCGACGCCATGTCGGCGCCCGGGCGGGCACAGCTCATGCTGATCGACGGTCCGGCCATTCTGGGGCACCAGGAAATCAGCGCCATCGACCGGCAGACCGGTGGCGAGGAATTGCGCCAGGGTCTGGCCTTCGTCTTCGGGGACCGGGCGGATGACGCGCATATCACGGCGACGGCCGACCTGCTGTCGGCGATGTTCGACCGCGCCGCACTGGCAATTGCCCTTGGAGCAAAACCCGAACCCTACAAGGCCGGCCTTACCACGTTGCTGAGGGGGCTGGCGAAGGGATGAGCGCTGTTCGAGGATCATCCCCGTGGCCCCTGCCCGGGCACGCTGGTCCAATTCTGTCATTCATCTTTTTAGTTGATTGAAGGAGCGAGCCATGGTAATTCACCGATATGGTTGAACGAGGAGAGACCGACTGTCTGACCGAGATCCTGAAGGCTGTCAGCGATCCGACCCGCCGCGAATTGCTCACCCTGCTGGTGCAGCACGGCGCAACGCGGGTCACCGATCTGGCCGCCCATTTCGACATGAGCCTCAACGCCGTGTCGAAACACATCAAGATCCTGGAAAAGGCCGGCCTTGTCAGCCGCAGGACCGTCTGGCGCGAACACCTGATCGAAGCGAATCTGGAACCGGTGAACGAAATCGACCGCTGGTTTTCCGAGCTTCGCTCCATCTGGGACATGCGCCTGGAGGTTCTCGATGATGTTTTGAACAAGGAGACTGACCATGACTGACCTGTCCTTGACCGTTTCGCGCACCATCAAGGCGCCGGCCGAAACTGTTTTCAATGCCTGGCTCGACCCGGCCATGCTGGCGAAATTCATGGCCCCCGGCCCGGGCATGACCGTGCCGACCGCCAAGACCGACCCGGTGGAAGGCGGACGGTTCGACATCGTCATGAAGGCGGGCGACAATGAAATCCCCCATTCAGGTACCTATAAGGAGATATCGCCCCATTCGCGGCTGGTGTTCACCTGGGAAAGCCCGTTTTCGGTTCCCGATTCCACCGTTACGATCGATCTGGTGGAAGCCAATGGCGGCACGGACGTAACGCTGACCCATGTGAAGTTTCCCGACGAGGAAAACCGCAACAATCATGAGGGCGGATGGGCCGCCATTCTCGCCAATCTGGACCAGATTGCGGCATAGAGCCCCCGCAGGCCGCGTGCGCCATGGCGCGCACCGGCCCCGGCTTTATTGACACATATGCAGCTTGCCATCGCAGCGTAGCTGACCACCCTGTGCCGTGCATTCATGCTGGCGAATTGCCGCCGCATTCGCTGCCTCGAGATTGGTGAGTTCCGCTCTTTCCGCCAATGGGACGTACCAGCCGCCGGCATTCGATTGGGCAAGCGCGTCGAAGTGGTTTTGCAGGCAGACCGACGATTGCTGCACAAAACGCCAACCCTTGCGCGCGTAAATCTCATTTCGGGCAACATAAAGTTCCCATTTGGAGAGTTTGCTCAGTTGTGCGGCGGTGACCGGCTGAGTTGCCGAGTCGGGAATGACGAACCCGCTGTCGGTGAGTGTCAGGACACCCTCCGGGATCTCATCGAGATAGACCGCCCTTTCGTTTCCACCGGGCATGGCCAACACCAGAATAAGCGCGACAATGCACAAGGCGGAAATCCCGGCCAGCGCCCACCGGACAGGAATGGCATATCCGGACGATCCCGGGCTGTCCTCACTCTTTCGCGGCACGGCCCTGACGCCATCGGAAAATGTGGCCTTCAACGCCGACCATTCATCATCCGTTGGTTCAAGTGCGGCCATGACCAGTCGGAATTGCGGATCGGACAGACTTCTTGGCGTGCTCCGGTTGTTCCGCCAATTGTTGATGGTTTTTCTTTGTACATTGATGCGCCGCCCAGAATGGGACTGGCGAGCCATTGCCAGCCTGGCAATCTGTTCATCTGATTTCAGCCGCCGTCTCTCAATGATCGCACTCAGCAGTTCGCCAAAGGACGGCTCTTCGACAGGCTTCATTTGGTCTGCACCCCACCTCCATTAAGAATTTGATAATTAACATTAATAGTTGGAAATTTGGAAATCGGAGCCAATTGGCCACCAATCTCCTGTGGAACACTTCCAACAGGCATGCCGTTGTGCTTCTTATGCGAGCGCTGATTAAACATTTGGCTCAACCAACGGGGCGTATTGAGATGGCTGGAACTGGATTTTCGGGTTCAAACGGTGTTCGTAAAAGGGTCGGGGCAACGCGAAGAACCCTGGCTGCCGCAGGCGCCCTGGTGGCGATCTTAATGCTCGCCGGCGCAGTGACACCGGGCGCGGCCGAGCAACGGATCCAGTCACCATCGCGCAACATTCAGTGCGTCGCAGCGGTGGATCGCGGCACGAATATTATCGAGTGCACCATCCTCAAGAAGCGCGGCACGCCGGTCGTGCCCAAACCCCGCAATTGTCGGTCGAAATGGGGACATGTCTTCGCCCTTGGTGAAAGAGGTCCGGTGTCGATGGTTTGTGCCGATCCGCAATCGCACGGCCGCTCCGCGTCAACCATACGGTATGGAAGAACCGCCGCCTTCGGCGCTATTCGATGCACCTCCTCCAAACGGGGATTTGAGTGCACCAACGCCGACGGCAACGGCTTCTTCCTGTCACGGGCCAGGCAGTTGACCTTCAACAATGTCAGCCTTGCGCCTTCATCAGTGATTGCCGGATTGGACGGCGACAACACCGATACGGGTCTTGCCGATGTCCAGAGACGCCTGTCTTCGCTCGGCTATTATCGCAGTGAAGTGGATGGCGAATCCGGACCGCTGACACGCGAGGCCATCAAGGCCTTCCAGAGAAGCATCGGACGGCGGGCAACGGGCCGGCTGTCAAATCGCGATGCTGCCGAACTGAGAGCGCAGACGGATTTCGCACCGACCGCCAAGGCGGAGGGCTATGAAGAGGAACTGGTGCGCCAACGCACCCGCCGGCGGGAAACCATCGACAATCTGACTGTTCTCGGGTTCGACGTTCCCGACGGCCCGTTCAACCATGAGCAGCTTTTGGCTGCCATCGCCGCCTTTCAGGCAGCCTATGGTCTGACGCCGAGCGACGACCTCACCGATGAACAATTCAGCGTACTGCAGGCGCTCGCAAAGGTAAAACGGGCGAGCGGCGGCATCGAGGAACCATCGACAGGAGACACCACCGGCGGCGCACGGTCGGCCGATGCCGGCCCCTCCAAGGCGCCCGCCGTGACGCGCAGCGAACCTGTGTCGGCGGAGATGGGCGCCAACAGACATTTCAGCACGCCGTTCCCCAGCCATGAATTTGCAACGATCAGAGATCACGTCGTCATCTACGAACAGGCCTATGCGGCACCGGTCTCCATGCAGGCGCACTTCTGGGCCTGGGTCGATTGGATGCGCAATCAGGTTCCCACGGCCATTCCGTCGCTCCTGGATCACTCGCTCGCCGGTAATCTCGTCTTCGCGCATGCCTTGCTTTCCGATGAGCGCAAGGCCGAGCTGCAACGCGAAACGGGTGTGAATGCGCCACTGTTTCACAATGACGGGGAATCTGTTGCGACGGCCCAGCAGAACCTGGGTGCCGCGGACTACCAGAAGCGGTTGTCCATCACCCTGCGAGAACGCAACCGCGGCATTGCCGGAAGCGCCAATCAGGTGATTCACAAGGTCCTTGACGAGTTCACACGGCCCGGGTTCGAGGTTGCCCTGAAAAGCGCACTACAGGAGAGCATTGCCGACGCGCGCCCGCAACTCCCGCTGAAGACCGTTCAAATCTATGAATTGAACCTTGGCGAATACAATTTCGAGAAACAGGGTTTCGAGATCAATGCCATTCTGGGTGCCGGGAGTTCCCCTGTCACGAATCCAGCTACGACGAACATCATCAAGGCCATTTATGAGTCGATGCCAACCATCAGGCCAAGGGTTCGGGTTGTCAGCGATGTCGAGGAAATGCCACTGCTGCTGCCAATGGCGCCGGCGGATGCCAAGACATTTGTCGAGCAACTGGCCCAACACCGGGGCGACGACCACCGCTCGCTTTTCCTCGCCGTCTACGGTGGCCTTACAGGAATGTCGGGAAAGGTCGGGACCGGATCATCGTTGGAACTGACCGCGCATCTTGAGATTGACCGGTTCGAATTCTGGCTGGATGCCGTCGGCCAAACGGTGGTTCACAGCCAGGCGGTTCGTAAGATGTCGTCGGAGCAACTGGCCACTATCGAGACGAACGCCGCCGGCAAGCCGGTATCTTTGTTCGGCCAGGAATATCTGGTTGCCGCATTGGCCGACGACTTTCCGGAGATGACGAAAAATACGCGCTTCGTCGACTGGCTCTTCGAGCGACGCGTTTCGATTGAAAACGCCGGAGCAGAACTCCACGCCCTGCCCGACGGAACACTGGATGACGCCATTCGCCCGGAAATCAAGAGCGGCGAGCGCAAACCCACTTCTCAGGACCGGCAGCAATTTCTGTCGATGTTGACCGGGCAGGCGCGGGCCGGTGTCAGCACCACGGTTTTGTTTCCGACGGGGATCAGCGTGCGCTCCCCGCAGGAACTCTATCCGAGCAAGCCGATTGAGTTTATCGAAAAAGTCCTGGTGGCGAGCACCGCCGACCTGGCATTCAGCCAATATTTCCGAACCAATGGGACGGTGGTCAACAGCAAGGGCGGTGATACATCGATAAGCTACCAGCTCGGCTCGCTGCCGACCGGCGCCGGTGATGAATTCGTTGAGGTCTATCTCTCAATCGCAAAGAAAGATATTGCCGGGATACCGTCCCTGTCGGTGGCCGGGAATATCATGACGGAGGCTGATCCGGAAGCCTATCGGGTTGCGCCGCCATTTCCGGATTATTTCCCCGAAGCCATGATGTATGGTCATGTTGTCATGGAACTCGGCGCTCCGCGTGAGACAACCGACATCAAACCGAGCAATGGCAGGATCAAAAAAGTCATCGTTTTCGACGCCAGGCCGATCAGCGCCACTTTCCTGGATGCGGGTCAAAAAATCGAAATCCCGCTGACAGCGCAAACGGAGGTCTCCGCCGAAGCGGCCAATGATCGGGCACCCGCCAACCGCCTGCCCGTCACGCTGAATGCCGAGGTGACGGACCTCATCTTGGTGCGAGAATTGGCGGACGAGCTTGGACCTGAAGATTATCGACGCATGCTGCTCGCCCGCTGGCACTATGAACAAAAATTTCAGGGTGTGGATCAACGACCGGAGGGCGGACGGTTCTTCGAATTCGGACAAGCCAAACCTTCGGCAGGAGATATTGAATCATTCTCCGCGCGCTACCGCGATTGGGTAGGCCAGCGCTCCGAAGCGCTTCCGCAGCGCTTCATTCTGGACAAAATGGCGATCCCGTTGCTTTCACCCGGACGTTATCGCATCGGCCAACCCGGCCTTGATCCGGCCATTGCGCGCAATATGGCGACCGCATGCGGGCACCGCATACAGCAGGCGCAACGCAAGGTTCAGACACGCGAACATCAATTGCAAATGCTGCAAAACGCCTGCGCCTATCTTGAAGCGGCTGCAGGCCATCCGGGCGGTCTGTCCCATTTCGGCGGACCTGATCTGCTCGAATCCAAGATCAGGAAATCGAACTACGGCGCCCATGAAATCCGACAGAGATACTCCCCGGCCGGGACCGTGGGGATTCGCGCCGCATGCCGGACACGGTCCGACTGGCGTGATGCCTATTGCGACGGAATACACGATGCGCTGGCAGGCGATGTCCTGTCCGCCGGAAACCATGTCCTTGACGACGTTTTCGCATTTGACAGCAGCATTCAAGTCAGCGATGCAACCGCCGCAAAAGTGGGCAAGTTGGTCAATCGTCGTTCGCTCGCAACACGTCTGATTGTGGAAATCGAATCCGTGGAGCGGTTGACCTTGGTCCCTGCACCGCTGTTTCGTCAGGCGGTGGTCGATGTTGATGCCTTCCTGATGTCACAGGATCTGATCAAAGAAAGCGATCGAAACGAGTGGTCGACGTCTGAATACCTGACCGAACCCGCAAATCTGTTTCGTGTGAACGTCATCGCGGCGGAGGTCTACGATTCCCGATCCGGTGAGACGGTGCAGGAACTGGACCTTCAACCGCACACAGACCTGCCGGACCGTGCTCTGCTCGACCCCGTCGACCCGGTGTGGCTCGCGGCGCCGGATGAACCTTACGGGCCTGATATTGTGGGTTTACAGATCGGAATGTCATTTGATGAGGCGGACCGTATCATCAGGGAACACATGGAGGTCGGCACGGTTCTGCACGCCAATCGCGATTGGTCCAGTTCCGCGGCCTTTGGCGACCTGCTTCCCTTTTCATCCGGCCGGCTCTACGAATCGGCGGATGGCAAAGAACGAATTGTGCTGTTTGACGAGGCGCCTTCGGCCGCAAATGTCGTGATCAGCATCACTCGCCTGTCGAGTCTCAAAAAGGGGACGGTCAAGCCCGCATCGCTTTATCAGAGCCTGGTCAAGAAATATGGCCGCGCCGATGATCAATCCAACGGCGCCCTGAGATGGGGCGAGACGGATACGAGCTGTTCGCTCGTCAACATTCCCTATTCCAGCAGGGATATCTGGCGAGACGCCGATGGCAACAGCACCGACTGGGATATGCGCAAGCTGGGCAATTATGGCCTGCCGGTGCCCGATAATGATGAAAAATACAGTATTGAGAGCGGCACCGACTGCTCGATCGGCGCAATGGCGATGTTTGACACCAGAAGCAATGATGAGTGGGATCGCCTCTATCAGCGAATCTATGACAAGAGCCTCTATCAGAAGTATTTCTATCAAAGCGAGGCCATGATCAAGGATGGCGCCGGATCCGTGGGGGAAGCGCCGAATGATGGCGGGAGCGACGTGAAACTATGATCCACCTCAGGACACTCCAAATGCGATCTATCCGCGCGCTGACGCGCGATATCGGCGCCACCCTTCTGGGTTCCGTCGCACTGGGCTTTCTATGCACCATGATGGCAACGTCCCAGGCGCAATCCATCGACCACGATCCGTTGATCTGCGGTGACGGGGCCGTCGAGTCCATCTTTGTGGACTACAGCAAAGACTGGAGCGCCGAAGATGATGAAGACCGCGAAACCTCGCTGACCTTGTCCGACGGCAGTATTGTATCCACCAGGCAGATATCGCGCGACGACCCAAAGGAGGATACTTTCACCCGGCTTACCCATTATCAACCGGACGGGACGGTCCTCTCGCAGCGGGACTTTTCCGACCGATCTCCGTTCTCCGCATTGGCGCCGCTTTCGGGCGGACGGTTTGTGGCTCTTGATGAGAGCGATGTCCTCGTTGTGACTGCCGATGGCGCTATTGAGCATCAGGATCCGATTGGCGGGCCCGACTATTGGCACTCGATCGAAACCATCATCGCTCTGTCGGATGGTTCGCAACTGCTGGTCGGGTATCGAACCCACAGTGAGAGTTCCGACGATTCGACCGGATTTGCAATCAAGGTCGCAGGGTCAGACGGCGTTTCGTGGCGAACTGATTTCAATGCCGATTTCCTGCTCCTTCCGACTTCGGCTTTGGAACTGGCAGACGGGTCTGTCGTGATTGTCGGCAATGGCTGGACCCGGAAAAACGAAGGTCTCCGCGAAACCGCCGGCATCGCAAGGCTGGATCTGGCCGGAGAGATTTTGCTCCTCGAAAGGCGTGGCCGTGGAATTGGAGACAATTTCATCGACATCACTCCGGCGCCCGGCGGTTCATTCATCGTATCGGGCACCAGCCGGCCGGCTGTTCAGAGCGGCGGCAGTACAAATCACTTCTGGCTGACACGATTCCGCGAGGACGGTACGGTGATGTGGGATCGCACCTATCAAAGTCCGCCCGCTACGGTCAGCACGCAGGAAGGATACGTCAAACCCGTGGGCGATGATCAAATTGAGGTGATCTGGTTTCTGATGAGCAGCCAGATGAATGATCTGCAGCGTCAGGAGTGCACATATCTTTTTGATGGGAACGGAGAGATGATCGCAAGGTAACAGATGATGGTGGGTACTCCCGTCTGGAACGCGTCTTGCGGGCCAATGTCCCATCAACCCGTTCGGGATGGTCCACGGACATGACGTCACCGAGCGTAAAGGTGCCGCAGAACATGTTCGATTGCATCTTCTCGCGCGCACTCTCGGCGGAAAAAATGCGATAGTGACAGCAGATCAGCAGCGCCCGGGCGATGTCGGCCTCACGCAGGTTCTCGTGCATCGGACCGAGCGGCGCCGGCGCATTTTCGACACCGTCGACACAAACAACATCCCCTCGCGCGCCATAGGGATTATGGTCGGACACCCTGTTTTCATGCCACCTGTCGTGACCCCAGCGATAGGTGGTTTCCAGAAGCAGGCTGTCCGGATTGCGCTGCCGCCCATTGGCGCTCATCATCACCCATGGCGCCTTGACGCAATCAGCCTCTTTGAAGGTTGACTGCAACTCCTCACGGATGGTCCCGCCGGGATGCCGCCGCGTGATGATGAATTCGTCGATATCCATATAGATCAGCCACTCGGTGCTCAGAACCACCCGCGTGGCGTAACACGCTTTCCGTGACGGTTGGGTGCAGCGTGAAGAGAATATCGTCGCGAAGGATCGTGACCCTGTGACTGGCTGTCACATCATTGGGATAGGGACGATCCGATCCATCATTAAAGATGACGATCTGGTCCACGCCCTCGTGCAGATAGTGCTGCACGAACTCCGACACGAACGGTTCGTTCCTGCAGCGGGCGATGACGGAGAGAAAATTCTTCGGATCACAGTGCATGGACATGTTCGAATCCGGGGGCTGTTCGCGTTCGCATGGGTCAGTATGCGGGCACCCGTTCAAGGTTGGTTGCTCGTTAATGGTGATAACAACGGATACACCCGCTGGCCACCCGGCGTTCCTGATCCCTGTCCGGAAACAGCCGGCCAAGGCGTCTGAAACAATTGAAACGCGAATTGGCCTCACCTGAAAACCGGCTGAAACCTGCGGCCTTCATATCCCTGTGTACCGGCAATTCAGACCGATGCTGCAGTCAGCGGCGCTGCCGGATCGGGTGAATGAGGACACAGGCAATGTCAGGGATCAAGCAATCCATTCTGAACACTATCGGGCAGACCCCGATAGTCCGCATCAACAATCTCGGCCCGAAACATGTCGAGATGTTCGTCAAGATCGAGGCCTTCAATCCGCTCGGATCGGTCAAGGACCGGCTGGCGCTCAATGTCATCGAAACGGCGGAGCGCGACGGATCGCTGAAGCCCGGCCAGACGGTGATCGAAGCCACATCCGGCAATACCGGCATCGGCCTTGCCATGGTCTGTGCGCAAAAGGGCTATCCGCTGGTCATCACCATGGCGGAGAATTTCAGCGTCGAGCGCCGCCGGATGATGCGGTTTCTCGGCGCCAGGGTGATCCTGACCCCCGCCTCCGAGAAGGGCAGCGGCATGGTCGCCAAGGCCGAGGAACTGGCGCGGGAACATGGCTGGTTCCTGACCCATCAGTTCGAGAACGAAGCCAATGCCGATGCGCATTCCAGGACGACGGCGCTGGAAATCCTGGACGACTTTGCTGATACACGTCTCGATTACTGGGTCACCGGTTTCGGCACGGGCGGCACACTCAAGGGTGTCTCGCGGGTGCTCAAAGCCCGCAGCCCGGAGACGACAATCGTCGCCGTGGAACCGGATAATTCGCCATTGCTGTCGAGCGGTGTCGCACAGCCGCGCAACGCCGACGGCAGCGTCTCCGCAAGCCATCCGAATTTCCGGCCGCATCTGATGCAGGGCTGGTCGCCGGATTTCATTCCCAAACTTGCCGATGACGTGCTGGCCAACGGTCTGATCGATCTCTATCGGCCGGTCGCCGGCAATGCGGCGCTGGTCAGCGCCCGCGACCTTGCCGCCAAAGAGGGCATATTCTGCGGCATCACCAGTGGTGCAACCTTTGCTGCCGCCCTCGAGATTGCCGAATCGGCGCCCGAAGGGTCGCGCATTCTGGCGATGCTGCCCGATACCGGTGAACGCTACATGTCGACGGTGCTCTTCGACAATGTTGCGGCTGACATGTCGCCGGAAGAAACCGCCATTGCGGCGACGACGCCGGGTTACCGCTTCGATGTCGGCGCCAAGCCGGCCGTCGCAGCCAAGACCGTGGTCGAGGAGGTGCAGCCCGAGGCAGTGGCCTTCGTCAAGGACACGCTGGACAACACAAAACAACCCGTCGTCATGTTCGCGCTCGAGTGGTGCGAGTTCTGCTGGTCGGTGCGCAAGATGTTCGGCGCGGCGGGAATCGCGTTTCGATCCATCGATCTCGATTCCGTCGCCTATCAGAAGGACAATCACGGTGGCCACATCCGCACCGTCCTGCGCCAGATGACCGGTGCCCCGACTATTCCACAGATCTTTGTCGGCGGCCGGCATATCGGCGGTGCGACCGAAACCTTCGATGCGTTCAATGACGGATCGCTGAAGATGATGCTGGCGCAGAACGGGGTTGCCTTTGACGCCGCGATGGAACGCGACGCCTATAGTTTCCTGCCGACATGGCTGCATCCACGATGAGCGCCGCGACCAACCGGAACGATCCGGCGCTGGTGACTGCCTATGATTATGCGGTCACCTTCCGCCAGCGGCCGCGGGCGCTGGATGCAACGGCGAGCGCAGCGGAGCTGCGCAGGACATTCTGCCTTCCGACGCCGGAGAAAGGCAGGGACGGCCGTGCGGTGGTCGAAGACCTGATCAGCGCGGCCGAGCCCGGTCTGGTGGCATGCACTGATCCGAATTTCTTTGCCTGGGTGATGGGTGGATCCGACACGACCGGCGTCGCGGCCGACTGGCTGACCTCCATCTGGGGGCAGAATGCCGGGATCTTCCAGACTTCGCCGGCCGCGGCGATCGCCGAAGAAGCCGTCGGCGCGTGGCTGCTCGACCTTCTGGACCTGCCGCGCGACAGCTCCGTCGGCCTGGTGACCGGGGCCACCATGGCCGGTTTCGTGGGCCTCGCCGCGGCGCGCGGCGCGGTGCTCGCCCGCGCCGGCCATGATATTGAGCAACAGGGCCTGCAGGCCGCACCACGGATCCATATCTTTGTCGGCGGCGATGCCCACGCGACCAATTATGCCGCCCTGCGCTATCTTGGTTTCGGCGAGGCAAATTTCGTCCGCATCCCGTCCGATGCGCAAGGCACGATGCAAATGGACAGGCTGCGCAACGCGATGGCGGCGCGAACCGGCCCGAAAATCGTCCTGGCCACCGCCGGTCACATCAATTCAGGTGGATTTGACGATTTCGAAACACTCGGGAGGCTCTGTCGTGCCCATAATGCCTGGCTGCATGTGGACGGCGCCTTCGGCCTGTGGGCCTGCGTTCTGCCGGAAAAGAAACATCTGACAAAAGCGCTGGAGCAAGCCGACAGCTGGTCCGTCGACGGTCACAAATGGCTGCAGATCCCGTATGATTCGGGATTTGCCATTGTCCGTGACGCTGCGGCGCATCGCCAGGCGATGGATATCAGTGCCGACTATCTCAACCGCAATCCGGATGACGGACGCAACCCGACCGAATTCAATCCGGAGCTTTCGCGGCGGGCGCGCGGCTTTGCGGCCTGGGCAGTGATTCGGTCTCTCGGCCGCGAGGGTATCGTCGAAACCGTGCGCCGGCACTGCGCCTGCGCAACCGAGCTGCGCAACCTGCTTGCAGCAGTGCCGACTGTTGCCATCCGCAACCGTGTCGATCTCAATCAGATCGTTCTGCGGGTCGACGATTGCGATCGGGCCACCCATGCGCTGGCCGAGCGACTCAACGCGGACTTCGCAACCTTCGTGCGAACAACGGTCTGGCGCGGCGAAACGGTCCTGCGGATTTCCGCCATCGAAAGAGACACGGATCTGTCGACCATCGCCAATTTGGCGGACAATATCCGGCATCTGGCAGGGTGACGCCAACACGACCGGCCGGGATATCGAGAGCACCTGTGGCGCAGAACTGCTGCCGGCGTCAAAGCCCGTCAGGCCGGCGTTAACCGCAACGTCAATCGCCGCTTGAGCACATCATCGGTAAAAAAGTAAATTGCGCCGGCCAAAAAGGGCTGGACGTCTCTATATAAAGAAGTTAAGGATCATGCAACCTGAAGATGAACTGATTTGGCATTTGGTGAAGCAGATCGTCGAGACCGTTTTTGAAAATGAAACGCCGGCTGCCCGGCTGCAGCAGGTGGCGATTTTGTTGACGATCAATGCCTTACAGGATCATGAAACGCCGTTGACCACACAGCGTCTGGGCGATGTTTTCGGGTTGGGGACGGCACAGACGAGTCGGCTGGTGCTGCGCCTGGTCGAACGCGGTCTGGTGGAGCGTCAGCGTGTGCATAACAGGCGAGGCCGGGGCCATGCCTATGTGTTGCGGGTCAGGGACACACCGGAACTGTCCGCGTTGCGTCAGGCAATATCCGGAGGCGATAGGGACAGCTAGTCGCAATGGACGACGATTTTTCAGACCCGGCGAAAATTCTGACTCTTTTCGACCGCCTGAACCGGACCGCTGCGGCTGAACCATCGCCCAGCAAGCCCAAGATTGCCGATCAGCTGTCGGTGCTGCTGGCGATTCGCTTTTTCAACCGGGAAGGGCATTGCGCGACCTGCGAATCCCTCGCCGCCCATTTGAGACTGTCGATTGACCGGACCATCGCCGCCGCCAATGCGCTGGCGAAAAGTGGCTATGTCGAAGCATTCACGACAACGATTGAGTCTGCCGGCGGGTCGCGCGCTGTCATTGCCTTCCGCATTCCCAATGACAGCCAGGCGTTTCATTTCCTGGAACACGGTGCCTGAACGCCCGCATCACATCATCGTGTAGACCAATCCCCATCGCGCCACGGGACGTAAGGACTGTGAAACCGGAACGTCCTGCGCCGCCATGAACACCGACACCATTCCCGTCCTTTCCCGTTTTGCCGATGCGGCCGATCCGTCGCTCTATGCGCCGCTGCCAGATGACTGGCTGGCCTGTGTGTCGGATGTGGTTGATTCCACCAGCGCCATCGCCGCCGGTCACTACAAGTCGGTCAATCTGGCGGGTGCCGCCACCATCAGCGCTGTCTCCAATGCGCTTGGCGGCGACCTGAAGCTTTTCGTCTTCGGAGGCGATGGCGCCGGTTTCGCCATTCCGCCCGAACACGCCGACAAGGCGGCTGAAGCCCTGTCACGCGTCGCCGGCTGGTCGCAACGCGCTCTCGGATTGGAACTGCGTACCGGCATGACCCGGGTCGCGGCCATCCGCAAGGCCGGACATGATCTGCGTGTCGCCCTGTGGCGTGCCTCCGACGATGTGCGCTATGCGATGTTTGCCGGCGGCGGCATGGCCTGGGTCGACGAACAGTTGAAGGTGGGCACGATCCGGCTGCCGGAAGCTGCGGCTGGCCGCCACCCCGACCTGACCGGGCTGTCCTGCCAGTGGGGGCCGATCGAGGCAAAGCGCGGCAAGATCGTTTCTCTGATCGTCAAGCGGGCGCCGGATGGCAGCGATGCCGATTTCGCCCACATAGCCGAGTCCGTCATAGCTATTCTGGAAGATTCGGCGTCGTCCAATCCCGTGCCGGCTACCGGTCCGAAAGTCGCGTTGCGGCGCGATTCCCTGGCGCTACAGTTTCGTGTTGCCGGGCGTGGCTTTCGCCAGCGCCTCGGTGTCGTCACCATGGCCGCCTTTGCCTGGCTTCTGTTTCGAACCGGTCTGCCGCTCGGACGCTTTGATCCCGACCGCTACCGGCGCGAAATCGCCGAAAACACCGATTACCGCAAATTCGATGACGGCCTGCTGATCACCGCCGATTGCTCACCGGACATGATCGAGCGGCTGGAGGCCACCCTGGAACCGGCTGCCCGCGACGGCCTGATCCACTACGGGCTCCACAAGCAGGACGAAGCCTTGATGACCTGTATCGCCCCTTCCGTCACCGCCGCCGATCACATGCATTTTGTCGACGGCGCCGGCGGCGGATACACGGCCGCCGCGCGGCAACTGCCGGCATGATCGCATTGGACATTGCCGGTCTGTGCACCGTGACGATCAGGCCGGCTGCTTTTTCAACTGCTCGGCGGCCTTGGCATAACCACCGGCGGCGCCGTCGATGAAATGCACATGGTCATCGCTGGTGACCGATGGAACGATGCAGGTCATCAAGGCTTCGTCCTGCTCGTGGATGGCGTATCGCACCAGCCCGTCAGCCTGCCCCTTCGACAAAAGCTCCACCAGCCGGTCCCGGGTGTCTGCGTCACAGTCGATGGTCATTTTGAGGCCATCGTCAAACTTGCGGAAATCGGCATTGATGCCGGACGTGTAGACATAGTGCATCGGATCGAACGAGCCGAGTTTGATTTTGGTCTTGAAAAAGATCAGAGCGATGAAGGTCTCGATCAGCAGTTGGACTTTGCGGATCGCAAGCGAGGTCTTGCCGCGTGTCGCATGGGCCTCCAATGCCAGGCCTTCCGGCGGCCAGACAAAGCCGGGGCCGCTTTCGGGCACCGGATGGCCGCTGCGCTCAAGGCCGCGCGAAAGGTCGATAATGCGGTGAAACAGTTCCGCATGGGCAGGTGTGATTTCGGCGTTTTGCGGCAGAACCAGGACGGAAAGGATCTTGCCATGGCGGCTTTCCATCGGAGTCCAGCGGCAGGACAGTCCGGTCAGATCGGGAAATGCGCCCTCGGGCGCCGCGGGCACTGCATAATTGCCCGCCTTCATCTGATTGTCGGCCCAGTTCATGCCACCGCCCCGGAACATGGCGTAGTTGACGCCCGGGGACGCCCGATAGCGGGCAACGGCCACATCACAGCCGGCCGCTCGCACATCCTCGACCGGCACCACGGCAGCGCGCAATTCGAGATCAAATTCGTCGCTTGCCCATCGAATGACCTCCCCCAGCGCCTTCTCGCACGGGCCGCGCAGGCCGGCAGGCAGCGCGAAGACGGCACCATCGCCGCCAAACGCATAGGGAAGCGCCGCGCCCTTTACGGCGTTGATCTGGGCGGAGATAACGGCAGCACCAACCGTGTTGATCACCTTGTAACGGCCGGCGGCGATGGCAGCGGTGGAGCCGACAATATCCGCCGCACCGATGATCCAGCCGTCCGGCAGGGGCAGATAGGCATCGGCATCGGCCAGAGCGTCAAAACGGTCCTGAAGCGGAATGTCTGAATAGAATTGCGAAAGCGCCTCGAGCGGTTCCGTCATCGGTTCGACCCCCATCACCCAGGCCATTTTGCATATCGGCGGAGCCGGTTCCATTGTTTTATCGCCAGTGCCCGGAGTCTTGCCGGGTCAGCCTCTTGCAAAACGCAGCGCCCTCTGCTCAATGGCGGGAAGATGGAGACCCGATGAACGTTTCAGAAACCACATTGCTCAATCAGCGCACCAGCCGCCCTGTTCCGTTGACCCGGATGGGCTTTGGCGGCGCGCCGCTCGGCAATCTTTACCGCAAAGTCGAGGAGGCGGATGCGCAGGCCACGCTGCAGGCGGCCTATGATCACGGTATCCGCTATTTCGACACGGCGCCGCAATACGGGCTCGGCCGTTCCGAGCTTCGTTTCGCTCCGGCGATCGAACGCTTCGGCCGCAAGACCATCCAGCTTTCGACCAAGATCGGCCGGTTGCTGCTGGATTGCGAACCCCATGAGGTCACGCCGGAGGCTTTTGTCGACGTGCCGCAGAAACGGATCGTATTCGACTATTCCTATGACGGCGTGATGAAAAGCTATGAGGCCAGCCGTCAGCGCCTGGGGATCGATCATTCCGATATCCTGCTGGTTCACGATGTCTGTGCGTTTTCGCAAGGATCGCAGGAGGCCAGCGACGCCCGCGTGCGGGAACTGTTCGACGGTGGCGGGTACCGGGCGCTTGACGAATTGCGGTCCGCCGGGGAGATCGCGGCCATCGGTGCCGGGGTCAATGAATGGCAGGTCTGCGAAAAACTTCTGGGGCTCGCTGATTTCGACGGGTTCCTGCTGGCCGGTCGCTACACGCTGCTCGAGCAGGATGCGCTCGACAGTTTTCTGCCGCTCTGTGAAAAGCGCGATGTGGGGATCGTCCTCGGTGGCCCATACAATTCAGGCATTCTGGCGACCGGCGCCGTGCCGGGCGCCAAATACAATTACGCTGTTGCGCCCGAGCCGATCCTTGACCGCGTGCGCAAGATCGAAGCCGTGTGCGCCGCACATGATACGCCGCTGATCGCCGCGGCCCTACAATTCGTTCTTGGCCATCCGGTCGTCAAGACCGTGATCCCCGGCGCGGTTTCAGCCGCCGAGGTCGCCACCAATGTCGCATTGCTGCAGACCCCCATCCCGTCATCGCTATGGGCGGATCTGAAAACCGAGGGTCTGGTGCATCCGGATGCCCCCATGCCAACGGACCGGTAGGCACTATCATGCTGCGCGGGGTCGACCCGATCCTTTCACCTAATCTTGTGGCGGCGATGGGCCATGGCGACGATATCGTCATTGCCGACGCCAGTTTTCCGGCCAAAGACACCGCGGCGGTGCCGTCTGTCGTCAAGGCGCTTTAGCAGGTCATCGACAGGGTCGCCGAACACACCGCCCCCATCGCGTCGGTCGAACACCTCGCGTTCCATGAGGTGGCAAAATGGCATTCGCCATCGTTCTGTCTGGCGAATGCCGGCTCTATGGCAACAACATCTTGAAAAGGGGTGTCGTTGTGCCCTGATGCGTTGATTGAACCGGTCAGCCACAGCTTTTTGCGGCGGCCAGAGCCTGAGCCCGTCTGCGAATATCCAATTTGCCGAGGCGTTCCACAGCCCGGTAGAACCGTTCATAATTGCCGTCACAGATCTCAAGCAACCTCGTGAAGGCAGGCACAAGGTCATTGTAAACCGCGACGGTTGCCAGCTTCGCATTGTTGATCGGCGCGGCGAACCATTGATCATAGCCCGCATAGCCGTTCCAGCGATCCATTTTCATTCGCGCGTAGCGGGCACGCAGATCGTCGATCGCCGCGGCTTTGGCCGCGCGCTTGGCATCGTCGCTGGCCTGACTGGTGTAAATGCGCTGCAATTCATTTCTTGTTTCGGCAATCAGCGTGAGGAAATCCTCTTCCCGTCTCTGCGAGGCCCGATAGTCGGCAAGCTTGTCGGGTTCTGCTCGTTCCAGCAGCCATTCAGTCGTTCCGGCCTGTTCGACGGCGACGGCAAAGGCTTCGTTGAAGCGCGTGTCGTCCCTGACATAGACACGCTGATGCGACAATTCATGGAAAACCACGCCGGCCAGATAGGATTCGCCGCGCAGGAACATCGTATTCAAAAGCGGGTCGTTGAACCAGCCGAGGGTCGAGTAGGCCGGGACACCTCCCACATAGACATCCAGCCCCTCGGCGTGAACGCGTTCGGCAAAAGCGAGCGCTGCTTCTTCCGTGAAATAGCCCCGATAGGGCACACAGCCGACGACCGGAAAACACCAGGTCTTGACGTTCAAGGACAGCTCCGGTGCCGCGAACACCGCCCAGGTCACATAGTCGCGGCCGGTGTCGACATAGCTGCGGTAACTCCGGTTGTCCGGCAGTGCCAGCCGTTCGGTGGCAAACTGGCGGATTTCCCGGGCCAGCTCCAGTTGCTGCCGGACGGCCTCCGGTTGTGACGGTTCCTTCAGCAGCCGATCGACCGGCTTGGCGGCCGACACCAGATTGAGATGACCGTTGATCGACTGGCTGTAATAACCAAGATTGGCGCAGCCCTGCACGGTAAACACAGCCGCCGCCAGGACGGCCGGCAACAGCACGCGGCGCGTCATGGGATTGATCTCAATATCAACTGATGAATGGCAGCGCCCCTTCTCTTCGATCGTCAGGACCCATGCTGTGCCATGTCCGGGCAAGCGAGGCAAGGCGCGGTCTGTCAGGTCATTCGGTTATCCGGCAGTTTGCGTTTGTTGACAATGGACGCCGTTCGGCACAGGACAGAAGATCAATATGCCACACTAGGAAACCACGACAGGCGCTCCACGCCAACCGATCGGCCGACCCATGACATCGCGCATCTTTCAAGGCAGTTTCACGCAGCAGGAACCGATTTCCGACGATGCGATCGAGGCTGCGGTTGCGGTTTTGCGAAGCGGCAGACTGCACCGCTACAATCTGGCTGGCGACGAGCCGGGCGAAACGGCGCTGCTTGAGAGGGCGTTCGCCGATTGGCAGGGCAGCGCCTTCTGTCTTGCCACGACATCGGGTGGGCAGGCCTTGCAGATCGCCCTGCGCGCCAGTGGCGTCGGCCCGGGCGACAAAGTGCTGACCAACGCCTTCACGCTGGCCCCCGTGCCTGGCGCTATTGCGGCGGTCGGCGGCACACCGGTGCTGGTCGAAATCGATGAGAATCTGTGTCTCGACCTGAACGATCTCGACCGCGCAGCAGGGCGGAGCGGCGCCACAACCCTGCTTGTGTCCCATATGCGCGGGCATCTGTGCGACATGGAACGGCTGATGGTGATTGCCGCCGATCGCGGGATCGACGTGATCGAGGATTGCGCCCACACGATGGGAGCGCGCTGGAACGGCACCCGTTCAGGCAATTTCGGGCTGGCGGGATGCTTTTCCACCCAGACCTACAAACACCTGAATTCCGGCGAAGGAGGGTTGCTGACATCCGATGACCCTGATTTCATGGCCCGCGCAACCATCCTGTCCGGCAGCTACATGCTCTATGGGCGTCATGGCGCCGGTCCCGATCCGGCCCATTTCGGCACGCCTCGCACTCAAATGCCGAACATGTCAGCGCGTATGGACGCGCTCCGGGCGGCGGTCCTGAGGCCGCAATTGGACCGGCTCGACGACAATATCACGCGCTGGAACGCCCGTTATGATACCGTGGCATCGCGGCTTGCCCAATGTGCGGCAGTGGTTCTTCCCAAGCGGCCGGAAGCAGAGGCGATCGTCGGTTCGTCCATCCAGTTCCGAGTGCCAGGCGCCACGGCGGAGCTCTGCCGCGCGATGCTTGCAGCCTGCGCCGCGCGAGGGGTGGAACTGAAATGGTTCGGCGACCCGGAACCGACCGGCTTTACGTCCTCCCATCATTCCTGGCGCTATTTCGAACCGCAGGATCTGCCGCGCTCGGATGCCATCCTGGCGAACCTGTTCGATATGCGGCTGCCGCTGACATTTTCGCTCGACGATTGCCGGTTGATTGCCGATATCATCGCCGAATGCGCCGAGGGGCTGTCGGCTTAGGGCGAAATACTGGCCATGCCCACTTCAGCTTCCGTTTACCCCGATGCGCTACCATCGGGGCGAATATTGGCAACAGAGGCTGCTGGATCGGAATGTCTTTTCAAGACGATGCTCCCATGGCTGCGGACACACAGTCATTGCATCCCTTCATGGGTATCGAGCTCGAGCTCGCAGCAGATGTTCTTGTGCCGCGTGAGGAGACCGAATTGCTCGGCAACAGAGCCGTCACCATGCTTCGTGAACGGCCGGCAGGCTCGGTGGTTGTCGATATGTGCTGCGGCTCGGGCAATCTGGCCCTTGGAATCGCCTATCATGTTCCTTCCGCCCGGGTCTGGGCCGCCGATCTGACGGAGGCAACGATTGCACTGGCGACCCGCAATGCCGAACGCCTCGGCCTGGCCGACCGCGTCGCCATACGGCGCGGCGATCTCTTTGCCGCCCTTGCGGAGGATCACCTTGTCGGCAAGCTCGACCTTGTCGTCTGCAATCCGCCCTATATTTCGACAGGGCGGCTGGAAGGCGAAAGCGCCCATCTCCTGCGAACGGAACCGCGTGAAGCGTTCGATGGTGGCCCCTACGGTCTCTCCATCCAACAGCGACTGATCCGCGATAGTGTGGCCTATCTGAAACCCGGCGGATGGCTGGCATTTGAATTCGGTGCTGGGCAGGAACGGCAGGCCGCCGCGCTGATCAAACGAACACGGTCCTATGACACGATCGAATTTACGGCCGATGAGAAGGGCATACCCCGTGTTGCATCGGCGCGGCGAGCCGGCGATCAGGATCGATCGACATCGCCGTCAAAGCGCCGACAATGAGCACGATTCGACCCTTTGAACCGGGTGATTGCGAGACGGTCGCAGGCCTGTTCCAGGCGATGCTGCGTCACCGGAAAACGCCACCGCCGCCGGAACTGGCAACCTATTTTCGCACTCTGTTTCTGGACTCGCCCGGCCGCGACACGGACATAAACTCACTGGTTCATCTCAATGCCGAAGGCTCTGTATCCGGATTTATCGGCGTCAATGCGCTGCCCATGCTCTTTCGGGACCGGCCTGTTCGGGCGGCGATCTGCGGCACGCTCGTGGTGGCTGAACGGGAAAGTGACCCGATGGCCGGGGCGCGGCTGATGCGCGCCTTCCTTTCCGGGCCGCAGGACATTTCCTTCAGCGAAACCGCCAATGAAATCGCCGGCCGGATGTGGTTGCGGCTTCGCGGTGTCGTCCTGCCGCAATACAGTCTTGAATGGATCCGCGTCATCCGGCCGTCAGCCTTCGGGCTCGACATTGCCGCGTCACGTCTAAGCATTCTTCGATCACTCCAGCCTCTGGCCGCCGGGATCGACCATCTGGCGCGCATGGGCATGAAACCGGACAGCCTGTCGTGGACCAGGGTCGCGCCAGGCGTTACGGTGCCGAACGGGCTGACGATAGCGCCAATCGATGTGCCCGCCTTTGCCGGTCTGATCGACCCGTTGACCGCTCAGTTTGCCATTCGCCCGAACTGGTCGGACGAGCAACTCGCCTACATCCTGGCCGACGCGACGGACAAGCCGGCCGAAGGCGAGCCGGTCATGGCGGCCGTGAGGGCAAAGAGCGGTACACCGATCGGAGCGTTTCTTTACCATGTCCGAAGGGGGGGCATCGCCCGCGTTCTGCAGATTCTGGCCTTGCCCGGCCAGGCCGGGCCGGTGATCGACTGTCTGATCGCCGATGCGGCGGCGCGGGGTGCCTCGGGTCTGCGCGGACGCACCCAGCCGGCGCTGCTGGAAGCGATGCTGACGCGCCGCATCGCATTCGCTCAGGCCTCATCGACCGTCGTGCATGCGCGCGATACGGAACTTGCCGATGCGTTCCGTCGATCCGACGGATTTTTCAACGGGTTGGCGGGCGAACAGTGGACCCGTCTATTCGGCGGCCCGTTCTGACCGGAATCAGACGGAGATTTCCCGAACAGGGTCGACCAGCATCGGACCAAGATGCAAATAGCGCGTCGCCCGGCGCTTGGCCTCGATATCCGCCCACACAAACCGGACCTGTTCAACCGTCAGGCCGGCGGTCAAAGCGACATGCTCTGCCGGCTGACCGGCGTTGAGACCGTAAAGGCAGATGTCCATCCGGTCATAAGGCAGCGAGAAGTAAAACTCCTCCTGTGTCTGCTCCAGCGTATAGGTATCGGTCGTCGGAGGACGGCTGGTAACCTCACCCGGAACACCCAGATAGGCAGCGAGATCGTAGACCTGCGATTTATACAGATGGGCGATCGGCTTGACATCGGCGGCCCCGTCGCCGCCCTTGACGAAGAAGCCCTGATCATATTCCAGCCGGTTGGGCGTGCCCAGCACGGCAAAATTCAGCCGGTCGGCATGATAGTATTCGATCTGCTTGCGGGTCCGCTGCTTCATATTGGTCGCCGCGACGATACCCAGATAGACCGATGGCGGCATGCGCAGTTTCGATTGCCTGCCTTCCGGATCCTGCACGACCAGCGACGAAATATTGAACCCCTCGCCCGACGCCGTGTTGCCGATGACGATCTTGGATGCCCATCCGGGACCATAGTCGGGAACCAGTTGGCGAATGCAGTCATCACGGCGCGTGTAGCACCCCATCGCCTGCAGGGCCGCACCGATATCCTCGGTCAGCGGTTTGCATCCGAAGGTTTCGGCGACCTTTTGCCCAAGGTGCAGGCTTTGCGGGTCGGAATCATCTTCCGGCATGAAGACGCACTGGACCTTGCTTGCACCGACGGCTCGCACCGCCAACGCCAGACAGACGCTGGAATCGACACCGCCCGACAGGCCCAGAACCAGACCCCGTTTGCGCATTTCGCGCAATTGCACCCGCAGCGCAGCAACGATTTTTTCGGTTTCGACGGCCGGATCGGTGTCCAGCAGGTCGCTCAGATGTCCGGGGTCCTGCGTCTTGAGGCTAAGGCTCATTGTGCCATCTCCAAACTGTCGGCCGCGCCGTTGCGACTGACCTTGCCGGTGTCGGTCTTGGGAAGGTCATCACGGATTTCCACGCGTTTCGGCACCATGAAATCCTCGAGCCGTTGCGCACAATAGCGGATCACCGCGCGTTCGGTCAGTGCCTTGTCGGACACAACGACAAGCGCCGCGACGGCTTGGCCGAGCACCGGGTCGGCGACACCGGTGACCACCGCTTCGACGATCCCCGGATGTGCGTGCAGAACCGCTTCGACCTCCTTCGGCGCAACTTTTTCACCGCGGGTCTTGATGATGTCATCCTTGCGGCCGACAAAATAGAAAAAGCCCTCTTCATCCGAATGGAAGAGATCGCCGGTGTAAAGCACGCGTTCCCAAGGGTTCGGGCCGGGCCGCAGAACACGGGCCGTTGCGGCCTCGTCGCGCCAATAACCCTGCATGACATGCGGACCGCGAATGACAAGCTCTCCGGTCACACCCGGCGGTACGCGCTGTCCTTCGTCATCAACAATGAAGGCTTCGGTGTTGGGAATGGCGATACCGACGGAATCGGGGCGGCGGTCAAGTTGATCCGGCGGAAGATAGGTGCAGCGCTTGCATTCCGTCAGTCCGTACATGGAATAGAGATCGGCCGCCGGAAAGAGTTCCCTCAGCCGCTGAATATGTTCGGCCGGCAGCGCCGCTGCCGTGTTCGAAAGATAACGAAGGCCGGGCAAAAACCCGGGTTTGATGTCGCGCATCTGGAGGATCATCGCCGCCATGGTCGGCACGAGCGGAAATCCTGTCACGCCCTCCTCGCGAATGCGTTCGAAAACGGCCTGCGGAAAGGCGAATGATTTTTCAAGAACGAGCGTGGCCCCGAGCCGGACGGTCATGAGCAGTTGATAGAGACCATAGTCGAAGGCCAGCGGCAGCACGTTCAAGATGACATCGTCCGGCGTGTTGCGCAAATAGGTGGTGATCGATTCGGCTGCCGCATCGATGTTGCGATGGGTCATCATCACGCCCTTCGGGCGCCCCGTCGAGCCCGATGTGTAGATCAGCATGGCAAGATCGCAATCGATCCCGTGATGGGTCACCGTCTGCCGGTCGTGCTCCAGGCAGGTCTGAAAACTCACGGCGCCATCGGGCACCTGACCACCGGGAGACGTGGTCGAAACAACGAAGAGCGAATGATCGGCGCGGGCCTGCGCCACGACCGGCATCAGCCTGGCCGTCGTCAAAACGGCCGCCGCCCGGCAATTGTCGATGATATAGGCGAGCTTGTCCGCCTTGGTCGAGGCATTGATGGGGCTGAAAACCGCACCGGCTTTGAGCGCGGCGAAGATCGACGCCACGGCTTCCCAGCAATTGTCCATTAAGACCAGAACGCGGTCTCCGCGCCGGACGCCGTTGGCGCACAAGGCGGCAGCAAGCCGATCGGTGAGATCGTCGAGTTCGGCATAGGTCAGCCGCCTCCCGGACGCCACCAGCGCCGTCTTCGACCCTGAGACGTTACCATGACGGCTGAGTGTTCGCTCGATGCGCATCAGCTTCGGCCCGCCCCTACACCGCTTCCGGCTGCCGCGATTTCTGCCGGATGAAGGCCGCGATGCGCTCAATGGAGTCCAGATTGGCCGGCACGATATCGGCATCCGCCATCGTCACGGCAAAATCATCCTCGATGAAGGCCACCAGTTCCAGAACGCCGGTGGAATCAATGATGTCATTGTCGATCAAAGAGGCATTGTCGGCGAGATCATGGGATGTATCACCGAACAGAAAGTTCTCGACTATGAACGCCCTGATACGGCTGTTGGTTTCATCGGTCATGATATGCCCTTTCTATGCACATGTGTTCAGGCCGCCCGGGTGACATCGACACGCGCATTGGCGAAGGTCCGGAGCCAGAGCTGTGTTGACAGAATTCCGACAAAAGCGGCGTTGTCACGGAACCCTGAGGCGGCGTTCCGTTTGCACTTTTCATGCAGTTTGGAGACGGATTTTGGATTGAAAAGCCCGCCCTGCGCGATGGATTCCGCATTCATCAGTGCGCCCACATAGGCGCGCTCTCCCGAACCGGTGAAGGACTGGCTGTCGGGTGCCCGATAGGGCTGTTTGGTCCGCGTGCCGATGGATGGTGGCAACAGATCCTTTGTTGCCTCGCGCAGAATGTGTTTTTCAACCAGGCCCTTCAGCGTCTGGCCTGGCGGCAGTGTGGCGGCATGCTCGACCAGACGATGGTCGAGAAACGGAAAGCGGCCTTCGATACCGTGTGCCATGGCCATCCGGTCTCCCTGGCTCGACAGGATATAGCCGGGCAGCAGGAAACGGCTCTCGAGATATTGCGCCTGGTGCAGGGGATTCCAGCGCACATAGTCATCCGGCAGGCGCGATGTCAGTTCTTCGGCGGCATCATAACCGGCAAGCTCGCTGCGAAGATCGGCAGAAAAGAACAGCTTCGCCGCCGCAGTGCTGCGCAGCCGGGGCCGGTGGGAAAACAACGGATCATCCAGCGAATCGGCCTGTGTGCCGAAAAAGGCGGCGAGATATTCGGCCGATTGTTTTTGCAGCCCCGGCAGATAGGGATAGAGCCGCCGAAACAGATGCGGCCGGCGGTCAGAGTGCGGCTGCCGGGCACAAAACCGGCGGACTCGCGCCTCCTTGAAAATATCGTAACCGGAAAAGACCTCGTCAGCCCCCTCGCCCGTCAGCACCACCTTCATGCCATTTTGCCGGACCAGGCCCGACAATTTGTAGAGCGGCGCCGGAGCAGTTCTGAGCACAGGCTGCTCGGTGAAACGGATGACTTCCGGAAAGACATCGGCAATGTCGCCATTGCGGCAGGCAACAACGTGGTGGCGCGTTGCAAGCGTTTTAGCCATTTCCTCCTGGAAAGCACTCTCATCATGCTCGGCGCTGTCAAATGTAACCGAAAAGGTCTCAAGACCCTTTGGCGCCATCTCGGCGGCCAGTGCCGATGTGATCGATGAATCGAGACCACCCGACAGGTAGCAGCCGACGGGAACATCGGCGCGCATGCGGATGCACGTTGCATCCGTCAGCAGCGCCCTGACTTCCGCCGCAGTTTCCTCCGTCTTCAAAGGCCGACGGAAGTCATCTCGGTCCGGATAGCGCAGCCGCCAATAGGGCCTTATTTTTTGGCCCGTTTGAGTGACTGTCATGAGGCTGGCCGGTTCGAGCTCAAAAATGCCGCGAAACGCCGTCCTCGGCGCGATCGGCGCCCACAGTGTGAAAATCTGATCGAGCGCAATCGGATCCAGTTCGGCCGACAGACCGGGAACCTCCAGAAGCGCCTTGACCTCCGAGGCAAAATAGAGGGTTCCGCGGTGAACTGCGTAAAAAAGCGGCCTTACCCCCATGCGATCGCGCGCGAGAATCATGCGACGGCGGCGGCCATCCCACAGGGCAAAGGCAAAATCGCCGTTCAGCAACGAAATGCAGTCCTCTCCCATCTCATCGTAGAGCTGCAATATGACCTCGGTATCGCTGGTTGTGCGAAACCGGCGGCCGCGCGCCAGAAGTTGCTCCCGCAATTCGACGTAATTGAATATCTCGCCGTTAAAGGCGATCGTCAGATCAGCCTCGGCAAAAGACATCGGCTGATGTCCACCCGCAAGGTCGACAACCGACAGTCTTGCATGACCAAGGCCGAACCCCTGCCCCACATGGATTCCCTGTCCGTCGGGCCCGCGATGGGCAATGGCCGACACCATGGAGGGCAGCAGGCTGCCAGCCTCCGCGACCTCACCAAAATAGCCAACAAATCCACACATGAATCGCTGCTCCTACGCAGCCGATTGCTAACACAATCATCCGTGCAAGAGATTAAGCCGGTGGACATGAATCGTCTTATGGTAAACGGACCTGAAACGGCATTTTGGGCTTCCGGTCAGCCATTGTTCGCCTGAACGGCGGTCACCGCCAGCATGGCATAGATATCGTCGATGCTGCAGCCGCGTGACAGATCGTTGGCGGGCGCCGCCAGCCCCTGAAGAATCGGCCCAATCGCTTCGGCGCCCCCGACCCGGTGGGCAATCTTGTAACCGATATTGCCGGCATGCAGATCGGGAAAGATAAAGACATTGGCATCCCCCTGCAGGGACGAGCCGGACGCTTTCTTGTCCGCGGTCTCCGGATGATAGGCGGCGTCGAACTGGATCTCGCCTTCGACCATGACATCGGGGTCCAGTTCTCGAACCAGCGCAGTTGCGCGCCGGACCTTCTTCACCTCTTCCGTGTGCGCACTTCCAAGCGTCGAATAGCACAGCATCGCAATCCGCGCCTTTTCGGCGGTCAGCATTTCAAAGGACGATCCGGATGCCAGCGCGATCTGCGCCAGTTGCTCCGCGCCGGGTGAGGACACAAGGGCACAATCGGAGAAGATGGCGATCCGCTTCGGATCGCCCGGCAGGATCATCAGGAAGAAACTCGAAACCAGGGATGCATTCGCCGCCCGGCCGACGATCTGCAGCGCGGCCCGGACCGTATCGGCTGTTGTATGAACTGCCCCACCAACCGTCCCGTCCGCCAGTCCCTGGCGAACCATCATCGCCGAAAATCCCAGCGGCGTTGCCATGTCGCGGCGCGCCTGTTCAACCGTCAGGTTCTTGTGCTTGCGCTGATCGGCATAGGAATCGGCGAATGCGGCCAGATGGCCGGATTCATCGGGCTGGATCACCTCGATCTCGCCGGGAAGGGCAACTGTGTCCGGCGGTCGGCCGATGAGAATGATGTCACAAAGGCCATCCTTCACCGCACGGCTCGCCGCCGTGGCAACACGCTCATCCCAGCCTTCGGACAAGACGATCGTCTTGCGCGCCTGTTTCGCCGTTTCGTAAATGCGCTCGAGGATGGCCAATTTCTGATTCCGTCGTAAATATCCAATTGGTATGACGCACGGCTTGCGGTCTGCCGCTGGCAAGCGCCAACCTGGTCCACCTTTAACGGATGCGCTGGTCCCACACACCGACCAACGCCCAAGCATTTAGGATACCAGGCCGGATGGGCAGACAGTCGAGGCCGTTGGTGCAACTGGAGATTTTACCCCTCATCTCCCAAGCGATGTGTTGACAAAAGCCGCCCATTTATGCGCTGACTTGCGCATTGCTGCGGACAGGACAATGAGGGAGGAACGGCAATGGCGTCGAAGGCCATCGTTCACACCGCAGGGGTCTATCTGGAAACCCCGTTCGACTTTGCGTTCGACCATCTGTGCGATCCGTCATTGCTGGGCCGCTGGGCGCTGGGGTGCATGGACCTCAAGCCTACGCAAATCGAAGCGGTCTATGTCGGACGCTCGCTGTTCGACGATGCGGCCGTCCATGTGGCGTTTCGTCCGAACCGCGCGCTCGGACTGATCGACTATCTCGTCGGCGATGAGGACAATCGCCAGCCACGCATTTCCATTCGTCTGGTGCCGGGCGCGCTTTGCGGTCTGCCGGACGACCAATGTGCCGCGGCCATGACGGCGTGGCGGGTCAGGGATATGACCGAGGCGCGCTGGGATCAGCTGATCAAGACCCATGAGCTGGAGGTTCTGCTGTTCAAGGCGCAGATCGAGGCCCGATTCAAACGGACCGACCGGTGACGCGCCTCAAAAGCCCAGGACACCGGGCAGCCAGAGGCTGATCGCCGGCACATAGGTCACCAGCAGCAAAGACACGATACTGACGATCAGGAACGGCAGGGTCTCCCACAACAGAGGCCGCAGGCCGCATCCGGCGATCCGCTCGGCTGCAAACAGGCAGACACCGAGGGGTGGCGTCAGAAGCCCGATATTCAGGTTCAAAATGGCGATGGTGCCGAAATGGACCGGATCGACGCCGACGGCCTGTGCGGCGGCGGCCAGAATGGGCACGAACAAAATGATGGATGCGGTCGGATCGATGAACATGCCAAGAACCAGCATCACCACATTGAGGATCAGCAGAAGAACGACCGGTGGAATGTCATACTCCGCAACCGCGAACTCCACCATGGCGGGCACGTTTTCCATTCCCATGACCCAGGTGAAGATCGCTCCGCAGCCGACAATGATCAGCAGTTGAGCGGAAAAATGGGCTGACTGGTTGAGGGCAGTCATGAAATTGGAAAAGTTGATCGTCCGGTAAAGCAGAACACCGATCAGCAAGGCGTAGAAGGCCGCGACACCACCGGCTTCCGTCGGGGTCATCGCGCCACCCAGAATCCCGGCAAGAATGATGATCGGGATCATCAATGGCGGCAGGGCGGCCAGCGCCGATTTGGCGACCACCGGCGGCGACCGGTCCATTGCGATGGCCGTCAGGCCCCGGCGCTTCGACTGGACCAAGACAAGGATCATCTGGCACAGCCCGATCAGCAGTCCCGGCCCGATACAGGCCGTAAACAACGCGCCGATCGACACACCGGTGATCGATCCGTAAATCACCACGATCAGCGATGGCGGCACCATCGGACCGATGATGGACGAGGAGGCGGTCACGGCTGCAGCGTAGGCTGGCGAATAGCCGTTTTTCGCCATGGAGGGGATGAAGATCTTGCCAAGCGCCGCAATGTCGCCGAGCGCTACACCGGTAATGCCGGAAAACAGGATCGATGCGCCGATATTGACCTGAGCCAGGCCGCCGGGCATCCAGCCGAAGATCACATTGGCAAAGGTGATCAGCCGGTCGGTTATGCGGCCGGCATTGATCAGTTCACCGGCCAGAATGAAGAGCGGGATCGCCATCAGCACGAAGACGTCCAGGCCCTGGAAGATGCGTTCGGGCAGCACCGGCAGAAACATGATCTGATCGCTGGCGACGAGCCAGATCAGCGAGGCGACCACCATGGTCCATGCAATCGGCATGCCGATGATCAGCAGGATCAGGAATGTCGCGATGAACAGGCCGAGAGATAGTGTCATTCGGCGGATTTCCAGGGCCGGGCGGCCCAGGTCGATCTCAGCTGCACCAGATTGAAAATAAAGGCGCTGCCGAAGGCAACCGGGAGAATTGCGTAAGGGTATTGCAACGAAAGCTGCAGACCGTCGCTGGTCTGCCCCTCGGCAAAACTGACGGATTCAATGGATGCGCGGGTCAGTACCGCAAACACCACCAGACAGATCAGTTCCAGCACAAACTGAATCATCCAGTATTTTTTCGCAGATATCAATTCCTGCAGGAAGGTCACCCGGATATGTTCACCGCTGTGCACGGCCACCGCCATGCCGATCAACACACCCCAGACAAGAGCGTATCGACCGATCTCCTCGGTGAAAAAGGGGGTGAAATTGAACCCGTAGCGAAGAACAACCTGCAGGACGATCAGCACGAACAGGACCAGCAGGCACAGGGCCGCCGCCATTCGAAGGATTCGATCCAGCAGGTTGATCACAGCAAAGCGGCCGTCTTCAGCCTCCGTTCGAAAGGCGGTCGACTTCCGCCACCACCTCATCGACCAACGATGGCGTGTCGACATTTTCCTTCAGCCATTTAACCGCTTCGGGACGGATGCGCTCGGCAAAGGCCTGTTTCATCTCAGGCGTGAATTCGATCACTTCCACGCCCTTTTCCTTTGCATAGGCGATGGCGTCCGCTTCCGCCGCACGCGATGACTTGCGGTTGAACTCGACGGCGGCCTTGCCCGCGTCCGTTACGATCTTCTGATGCTCCTCCGACAGGCTCTGGAACCATTTGTCATTGATGCCCAGAGGCCCGAACGAATAGATATGACCGTCCAGCATCAGATAATCTTGCACCTCGTGTAGTTTGATCAGGTTGAACACCCAGACGGCATTGTCCTGCCCGTCCACCACACCGGTGCTCAAGGACGTATAGAGTTCCGGGAAGGCGATCGGTGTCGCCGAACCGCCCAGGGTCAAGACCGGGATGCCGAAGATCGGCGCCATGACGCGCATTTTCATGCCCGCCATATCGTCCGGCGTGCGGATCGGCTTGTTGGCGCTATAGTGCTTGAAGCCACCGGACTCCCACCAGCCCAGGACCCGGATGCCGGTCTTCTCGCGCATATCCTCGGCCATTGCCGTGCCGATCGGCCCATCGAGCAGTTTCCAGGCGGTTTGCTCATCCGGGAAGAGATAGGGCATGGAGAGGATCTGGATGTCCTTGTAGATCGAGGCATAATTGCCCTCACTGGCATCCGACATCTGGATTACGCCGCGGCGCATCTGGTTGAGCCGCTCATTGGGTTTGCCCAAGGCGCCGCCATAGACGATCTCCATGGTGATTTCGCCATTGGAGTTCTTTTCGACCTCGTCCTTGAAAAACTCATACATCCCATTGACGGGAGCCGCGCCCGGGAAGTCCTTCTTCAACATCAGGCCGGCTTTGATATCGTCGGCATGGACCGAAGTGACCGTGCCGGCACACAGCATCAGCGCTGTGCCGATCGCCGCAAATTTAACTGCTAACGCATTCATGTGTTTCTCCCTTTCGAACCTCAGGACTGACTGATTGTTGTCTTTGTTGGCAGATTTCGAATGAAATCTGCAGTTCAGGCCTCACGGATCATCACCGGACGCCTTGAAGACCGTTCGTTTTCGTCTCGCACCCGCCTCACAGGATCAATGCCACTGCCGCCTGGAAGAATCCGAGAACTCGGGGCAATTTGATACAAATATTTCAAATATGCAAGAAGTTTGCAGAATGTGGAGGCTCATTTGGAGCCCTAAATAGGACCATCCCGGCTTTTGCCGATATCACAGGTCGACCGGTATCGCCGTCGTCTCCCGGATCTCTTCCATCACGAAACTGGCGGACACGTCGGACAGGGCCACCAGCGATACGAGGCGCTGATAGAATTGGTCATAATCATTGATACCGGCGATGCGAACCTTGATCAGGTAATCCAGGTCACCGGTCATGCGATACACACTCTGGATATTGGGGATCGACAGGACCGCCTGGCGAAATTTCTCCAGCCATTCGGCCGAATGATCACTTGTTCGAACCATGACGATCGCTGTTGTTTCAAGGCCAAGGGCCGCCGGCTCGATGATCGCCACGCGCTTCCTGATGACGCCCGACTGTTCGAGTTGGCGCAGACGACGCCAGGTGGCGTTTTTGGAAAGACCGATCGTTTCAGCCAATTGCTCGACACTGACCGCGCAATCGTCCTGCAATTGCCGAATGATCTTACGGTCATAAATGTCGATCGTTTCGCTCAAATGCCGAACCTCCATTTGTATTCGCAAGGCGCCGCCGAAACATCACCGGCCCGGCGGCGCTACGCATGGCTATTTCACCGAAACATATCCGGGACCGAGCAGCATCCAGGAACTGGCAATCGGCGACCATTCCAGATCATCGCTGACAGCCCAGTTGGCGACGCGGCGCCACAACATCAGCGCGGGTTGCTCGGTTTCCCAGATATCGACCATCTGACGGAACAGGGCGACTTTCTTGTCCGTATCCGTCTCGGCCAGATATTGTTCACCGAGCGCCACATATTCGGCAGGCGGTGCCCAGCTCTTGTCCTTCTCGCGGGTTGCGCGGGCTGAATTCGGCCCCCAGAATCCCCAGATCGCGCGGGTCGGCGTACCGTCAAATGTCGTCGTCATCGACATGTTCAGCAGGCCGAACGGATGCTGCAGCGCCTGCGGCCAGCTGTCGACCACATTCAGCCTTGCGTTTATCCCCATGGCGTTCCACTGCTCGACGATGAACTCCATCGCAATGCCGAAATTGGGATAGGCACCACGGGTCACATTGACCTGAAATTCTTCCCCGTCATAGCCGGATTTTTCCAGATAGGCCTTGGCGGCCTCAGGATCGAACGGGATCTTCGGTTTGACATTCGGATCGTAATAGGCCGGGAAATCAGGGAAGTTGAATGGTGCCGGGGCATAGGTGGTGTCGCCCCACAATGCCTTGACCAGGGATTGCAGATCAATTGCCGAGGTCATGGCGTAGCGCAGATTGACATCAGCGACCGGGTTTTCCGGGAAATCCGGCAGTTCCAGCGTGTTGTAGGCCACCATGACATAGTTGCCGATCCGCTGGGACTTGTAATCAATGTCGTCATAGCCCTGAACCGTCGGGACCTCATCGACCGGAATATCGGCCATCATCTGGAACTCACCGGCCACCATGCCGGCAATGCGCGCGGAATATTCCGGAACGGCGCGGAATTCAACCGCTGCCAGCGGCGGTTTGCCACCCCAATAGTCATCAAAGGCCTCCAGTTTCAAAAAGCCCGTCGCATCGTATCCGACTACCTTGTAGGGGCCGGTTCCAATCGGGTTTTGACCGAAAGCATCCACGCCGACTTCAAGATAGTGATCCTTGGGCACGACATAGCCGAGCGGTGTGATGAAACGGTAGGGCAGGTTGGGATCGTTGATGGTGGTCTTGACCTCGACCGTGGTGTCGTCCAGCGCCTTCACGTCGGCGAAGGAGGCAGTGTAGCGTTTGCCGATGGGCACGAGGGAATCGTCGCCCCAAACCCGTTCGGCGCCGATCGAAAAGGCAACGTCCTCGGCGGTCATCGTGTCACCATTGTGAAATTTGACGCCCTCACGGATCTTGAAATGCCAGGTCAGATCATCGATCTGTTCCCAGCTTGTGGCCAGCGCCGGGCGCAATTCTGCGCCTTCCGGATCCTCGTCGAAATTGCGCGCAACGATCTGATCGAAAATATTGTTCTGGATGCGCGATGCATTGGTGGAGTTGCCGGCGATCGGCTCCATGGTGCGGTAAATGCCCGGCACGGCGACAACAATTTCGGGCCGCTCCTGCGCGAGGGCCGGTGCGGCCATCGCGGCAGCGCCCGCCATGGCCAGCAGTATCTTCCTGAATGTCATTCTACTTTCCTCCATCTTTTGAAAATATGGTTGTGAATGCATCGAACCTGTGGGTGTTCGTCCCGGTTCCGGACAATTCCAGTAGCACAGCGGCCACCGAAGGCGTGCAAAGGCTTTCCAGTTTGGTGGCGAACAGGGCGTCCACCGCCTCGTCGCTCATGCCCTCCTGCGGTGTATTGAGAAAGGCACTATGGCGGCTGCCATCCTTCAGGTGAAGAACGGCTTTCGCCGGAAAAATGCCCTCCGTTTCATGGATTCTCTGAAAGTCTTCATCGGCGATCACGCTGATCTTCTCCATGAAACCGCGTACCGCCGGATCCTGCAGCGCGTCCTCATCGAAATCCGCCAGAACGCTTCGCCTGCGCAGGAAGGCGCTGGCGATCGAATAGGCTAGTGAAAACCTGGCGGAGACATGGGTCGACAGATCGGTCGCCGACAGCGAGGTGGCGCTTGAGGATTTGACACGGATCTCCAGCGTCTCGACATCGCCGGGCACCGTCCGTTGCGACAGCTCGATGGCCAATCTGATGGCACATTGGCAGCCGAAATTGGACGGGAAAAACTTCAGGGCATAGGCGGAAAGGTCAATGGCCGCAGGGTCTGCGATCAGGTGGTCCTCAATCTGTGTTCCAAAACCATAGGAGTTCAACCAGCTTCGCGGACCCGCCAGGGCCGAACGCGGACCGGTGGCGCCCCTTTGCGCAAGCAGCGCGCAATCAACCGCGTGGCGGGCAGAAAACCCGACGGACAGATCCTTGTCGACGGAAAAGGAATTAGCATCCGGAGACATTGCGGCGAGCAACCCGGCCGGCAGGCTGGCAGCGCCGATGGCGGCGGCATGGCCGGCAATCTCCGGATCGTCGGAGAGCAGAAACCCAGCGCCCAGCGCGGCGGCGATCGGCGCCGTCAGGGACGTCGTGCGAAAGCCCGGCGCCCCGGCGCGATGACCGCGCCCCAGCGCCCGCGCCAGGAAGATATTGGCGCAAAAGGCAATCCACAGAGCCCGCAACAACCGGTCACCGGAAATGCTACCTTCGCTCGACAGGGCCAACAGTGCCGGGACGATGACAACCGCCGCGTGGCCATTGTTGCGGCCATCGATCAACACCTCCTGAAAGTCCAGTGCTTCCGCCGCCGTGCCGTTCAGCATGGCCGCCATCGGCGCGTTCGTCCGCTGGCCGGTGCCCCAGATTTCCGCTGAACCGTCGGGCATTGCGTCCGGCGCATCGACAGCACAGGCGCCAACGCCCTTGTCGCGCGCATGTGCGGCTATGGCGATCGTATCGGCCGTCAGGCGGGCAATCCGGTGTTCGACAGGCGCCGGAACCGGGATCCGCATCAGCGGCGAAAACTGTGCCGAGAACTGCGCCACGGATGTGAATGCGCCGGATCCCTGGGTCATACAGTTCCCTCCCCGTCTGCAAGCGGAAAATGACAGGCAACGCGGCGGTCCTTGCCATGAAGGGACGCCGGCGGGCGCTCCATTGCACAGATTTCCGCGGCCCGGTCGCAGCGCGAGCGGAATGCACAGCCGGATGGCGGGTTGAGCGGTGATGGCGGTTCGGCGTCATCATCAAATGTCTGGCGCCGGCCGAGGGGTTCGGCATGGGGGCTGAGCGACGACGCCAGAAGCCGCCTTGTATAGGGATGGCGCGGCTGTTCCAGAACCGGCTCGCACGGTCCCAGTTCAACGATCCGGCCGAGATACAGGACCATGATCGTGTCCGATATGTATTTCACCACGCCCAGATCATGGCTGATGAAGATCATCGCCAGATCCAGATCCTTTTGCAGCGTCTTGAGCAGGTTGAGAATGATGGCCTGAACGGACACATCCAGAGCACTGACGGCTTCATCGCACACGAGCAGTCGCGGCTTTGTGACGATGGCCCTGGCGATGCCGACGCGCTGCGCCTGCCCGCCGGACAGTTCATGACGGTAGCGGCCGAGCATCTCGCCGTGCAGCCCGACCAGTTCCAATGCCTCCCGGACGCGCCGTTCCAACGCAGAGCGCGACAGGCCCGGCTCGTGCGTGCGCAATGGTTCGGCGATCAGATCGAACAGCTTCATCTTCGGATTGAGAGATGCAAAGGGATCCTGGAACACCATCTGCATGTCTTTGCGCAGTGGCCTGAACGCGCTTTCCGACAAACCTGAAATCCGCGATCCGGCCCAGTGTATTTCACCCTGCGACACCGGCGCCAATCCCAACAAGGCTCTTGCCAGTGAGGATTTGCCGCAACCGGATTCACCAACGATTCCAATGGTTTTTCCACGCTCGATCTCAAAGGAGATATCCTGAACCGCTTTCAGTGACTGCCCCCGCCTGAACAGATTTCCACCGATCGAATAGGTCACACCCAATTGCTGAACCGAGAGGTTTTCGATAACGGCCTGTGGCATGTCTTACGCCGCCTCCAGGGGAAAATGACAGGCCACCTCACCCGATTCCATCGGCGTCACAGCAGGGATCTGCGAACGGCAAAGGTCCTTTTGAAAGACACATCGATCGGAAAACAGACATTGCGTCCGCGGCGCATCCGTACCGGGCAGCTTGCCCGGGATTCCGGCAAGCAGTTTTGACTTCGGATGGGCGATATCCGGCGTGCTCTCAATCAGTTTGACGGTGTATGGGTGTCTCGGCCGCGCCAACAGATCGCGCATCGCCGTGCGTTCCGCAACACGTCCGGCATACAGAACAAGCACATCGTCGCAAATCGAAGAGACGACGCCGATATCGTGTGAAATCAGAACGACGGAAATTCCCATACTGTCGCTCAGTTCCTTGAGCAGCATCAGGATCTGGATCTGCACCGTCGCGTCGAGCGCGGTCGTCGGCTCATCGGCGATCAGCAATTGAGGCTCGGCCATGAGTGCCATGGCGATGACAACCCGTTGCCGCATGCCGCCCGACAATTCGTGCGGATAACTCGACATGCACCGCTCCGGGTCCGCAATCCGCACCCGCCTGAGCAGACCGAGAGCGCGTTCGGCCGCGGCAGCCCTGGTCAATTCCAGATGGCGCGTGGCAACCTCGATCAATTGTGTCCTGACACGCAAAAAAGGATTGAGCGATGTCATCGGGTCCTGGAAAATATAGGCAATCCTGCGCCCGCGAACGGTGTTCAGGGCAGCCCGGTCCAGGTTGAGGAGATTCCGACCGTCAAACGATACGGCACCCGATATCCGGCCGGATGTCAGCCGGCAGATCGCCTTGAAAAGCTGCGACTTGCCGGACCCGGACTCCCCGAGTACACCCAGGATGGTGCCGGCACTCACGCTCAGCGAAACGCCGTCAACGGCGATCGTTTTCCCGGAATCCCTGCCAAACGTTACGCTCAAATCGGTGACGTTTAAGATTTTTTTGCCTCGGGTTTGCGGTGGACAGCTTTCCACAATATTCGTAGAAATCAGGTGCTTCTGTCAACATGGCCAGCGAAAGCGATGTTATTTTGGCCCAACAATTGCTCAATCGAGCCATTCGTATTCTTCTGACTGCCTGGGCCGCCGCGACGTTCGTCTTCATTATGCTACGGCTGGCCGGCGATCCTGTCGCCGCACTGATCCCCAATGATCTGCCACAGGACATTATCGACACCTACCGGCAGCGGTTCGGGCTCGACCAGTCCCTGTTTCAACAATATCTCAACTATCTTTGGGCGCTGCTGCGTGGCGATTTCGGTTATTCCTTCCGCACCGGGGAGCCGGCCCTCAATCTGGTCATGGAACGGCTCCCGGCAACGCTGATCCTGACCGGAACGGCGCTGCTGGTCGCCATCATTGTCGGCGTTCCGATGGGCATTGCCGCGGCCCTGAAACGGGACACCGTAATCGATCGCACATTAATGGGATTTTCGGTCTTCGGATTCGCCATGCCGAATTTCTTTTTCGGCATTTTGATGATTCTACTGTTCACCCTGCAACTCAGATGGCTGCCCAGCAGCGGGTTCGAGACCGTATCCAGCCTGATCATGCCGGCGCTCACACTCGGTTTCGCCGCCTCGGGCGCCTATGCGCGTATGACCCGTTCGTCCCTCCTGGAAGTCCTCAGCCTGCCCTTCATGGAAACGGCGCGCGCCAAGGGACTGACATCGTCCCGGGTTCTGGTGGTGCATGGATTGCGCGCCATCCTGATCCCGCTCGTGACCCTGCTCGGCTTCAGCATCGGGGCGATGATTTCCGGCGCTATCGTTACCGAAACCGTCTTCAGCTGGCCCGGAATCGGCCGATTGCTGGTGGTTTCGGTCAGCGAGAGAGATCTGGCGGTGGTTCAGCTTGTCGTGGTGCTGTCCGCCGTTGCGATGGCCTTTTCCAACGCGGTCATCGACATCATGCTGGGTATCCTGGATCCGCGGATCGGCTCAGCCAGGAGGAATGCAAGATGACATTTCCCCCGATGAAGACCGCGCTGCCGACGGCCATCTTTGCCGTGATCATTCTGTTTGCGATTTTCGGCTCTCTGCTGACACCCTATGACTACGCAACCTCATCGCTGTTCGACCGCAATATGCCGCCGGTTTTTCTGGGCGGCGAATGGAATCATCCGCTCGGAACCGACAAGCTGGGCCGGGATTTGCTGGAACGCCTTGTGGTGGGCTGCCGCGTCAGCATCGGACTGGCGCTCGTCGGCACCATCATCGGCATGATTCTGGGGACGATGCTCGGTCTGCTCGCCGCGCGGGGGAACCGCTATGTGGACGGGCTGATCATGGCGATGATCGATTTCCAGGCGGCTGTTCCGTTCATGATCATCGCCCTCGCCGTGCTGGCGATCTTCGGAACATCGATGTTGCTGTTCGTTGTCCTGCTCGGGCTGTACGGGTGGGAGAGTTACGCGCGGCTAGTGCGCAACAACGCGCTATCCGCCCACACCCTGCCCTATGTGGAGGCGGCGCGGGCGATCGGGGTCACGCCGACGACGATCGACCGCCGGCATATTCTTCCGACGGTGATGAACATCATCATCGTTCAGGCAACCCTGAATTTTCCGCAAACAATCCTGCTGGAGACGGGACTGAGCTTTCTCGGCCTCGGCATTCAGCCGCCGATGACCAGCCTGGGACAGCTCCTGGGTGATGGACGGGACAGCCTGGCACGCGCCTGGTGGGTTGCCGTCATGCCCGGTACGCTGATTTTCCTGACCACACTGTCGATCAGCCTTCTGGGGGATGTGCTCCGCGACCGGCTCGATCCGACGATTAGGAACACCTGAGATGCGAAGCTACGATGTGATAGTCGCGGGCGGCGGGATCGGTGGCTTCAGCGCCGCCATCGGGGCGGCGAGATCGGGAGCGAAAACCCTGCTCGTCGAAAAATACGGGTTCATGGGCGGGGCGGCGACAAATGCCAATGTCCTGGCGTTTTGCGGGTTGTACCAGAAGGGCAATGCCGACACGCCGGTCCCGGCATCGGCCGGCGCATGCGATCTGTTGCTGGGTGAAATGCACGATCTGGGCATCGATACGACACCCAGGCGCAATCCCAAAACCGGCCACTGGCTGGTCTATCTGGAGCCGGAATGCCTCAAGCACGCCATGGATCGATGCCTGCGTGATGCCGGCGTCGACACATTGCTGCATGCTCGAATCGTCGATGCCCATCTTTCGGACGGCACCGTTCATCATGCGACCCTGCATTGCCACGAGGGCATGGTCGGCATGTCCGCCACCGCCTTTGTCGATGCGACCGGCGACGCCCATCTCGCCCGGTTGTCCGGTGTCGAGCACCGAGCCGGTGACGGCGCCGGCCGGCTGCAACCCTATTCGGCACCCATTCGCATCGGCGGTCTGCCATCCGGATTGCGGATCGACCGCGATAAACTTGCCGCGGCACTGCGCCGATACAACAAGACCGGAGACTATCCGACCCGGCGCCGGACCGGCGGGTTCTTTGCACCGATCCCGGGCAGTTCCGACATCTGGTGGATGATCATCGACTATCCGGCAACCGCCGCGACATCCGCCGAACTGACCCAAGCCGGGCAATATGCGCGTGGCGCGGCGCGCGACTATGTCGAGGTGCTGCGCAACAGCCAGCCCTCGTGCAGCCAGGCATTTCTGGTGCAGAGCGGCCCGCAGGTCGGCATTCGCGAAAGCTGGCGCGTGGAGGCTCAAACGATCGTCACCGGGGACGATCTTGCCGAGGGCAGGCAACGCAGTGACGGTGTGGCGCGCGCCGCCTGGCCGATGGAGGACCATTCCAATATCGGGAATCCGGAATTCTCACCCATCGGCGGTGACGGATATGCCCATATCCCGCTTGGCGCCCTCTGCGCCAGCGGGACATCAAATCTCTACCTTGCCGGGCGCACTATCGGCTCCGATGCGGCAGCCTATTCGTCGATCCGGGTCATGGGAACGGCCTTTGCAAGCGGCTTTGCCGCCGGTATCGTCGCCGCTCATCCCGATGCCGATGGTAAGAGCCTGAAATCGCGGATCAGAGACCTTGGGGGCCTGATATGACAATGATAGGCTTTGGCGCCGAGCGATGAAACCTCTTGAGAACAAAATCAGCCTTGTCACAGGTGCCGGTGGCGAGATCGGCGCGGCCCTTGCAACCGGCCTCGCCGAACACGGCAGCACGGTTGCAGTCTGCGATATCAATCTGACCGCTGCCGAAACGGCTGCCCGCGATATCGTTGCCTCCGGTGGCAAGGCACAAGCCTATCGCCTCGATATAACCTGCGAAAACGACTGGTCGGCGACGATGGATGCGATCGGCGACTCGCTGGGTGAGCTGAATGTGCTGGTCAATTGCGCCGGCCTGTTTGCCGGGAGCAGCGCCCCCATCGGCGATCTGTCGCTTGACGAATGGCGCCGCCTTCACGCCGTCAATCTTGACGGTTCGTTTCTCGGTGTCAAAGCCGGTGTCCGGGCGATGGGTGCAAGAGGTGGGTCGATCATCAATATCGGATCGGTCGTGGCTTTCTTCGGCGCCCGAAGCGGTGCGGCCTACGGAACCAGCAAAGCCGCCATCCGCGGATTGACCATCCAGGCTGCTGCCTCCTGCGTCGCGTCCGGGCTGAATATCCGCGTCAATGCCCTGCACCCGGGTTATATTCTGACGAAATCCGCCCTGGCAGACAGCATCGCGCGGCTCGGATCGGAGGATGCGGCGAAAAAGGCCTTCGCCACAAGGAGCCCGATGAAACGGTGCGTCACGCCCGATGCGCTCGTCGGGCCGACCGTCTTTCTGGCTTCCGATGCCTCGAAATACATGAATGGTGCAGAGATCCTGGTCGACGACGGTCTTGCGACCCAAATGCCCGGGACCAGCTTTGCCTGAACAGGTGATTGCAGCGACCAGGCCCAGCGATTGTCGCAACAACCGCTTGCAAAGAGAAACGATCTGACGGCACCCTGTTTGCAACAGGATATCGTCGCCACCAACGGGAGAAACCGACTTGACCGATTTGCTTGCGAAAGGACTGGCGCGGATTGACTGGATCCGGTCGCGCATGGCGCTGCTTGCCGAAACCCGCAATGCCTTCGCCCGGTCGCAACCCTTTGCCGGGCAGACCATCGGCGTTTCGCTTCATCTTGAGCCGAAAACCGCAGTGCTGCTGGAAACGCTCGCGGCCGGCGGAGCGAAGATCGTCGGCACCGGCAACCTCGGCAGCACGCAGGATGATGTGGTCGAGGCGCTGCGCCACTGGGGCATGACGATCTATGGACAGCGCGAGGTGAGCCGACAGGAACATCTGGAAAATGTCATGACCGTCGTGCGGTCCGAACCCGACCTTTTGCTCGACAATGGCGCCGATCTCGTTGCTCTGGCGCTCGAACACGGCTTGGCAAACACCATTCGCGGCGGCACGGAGGAAACAACGTCAGGGGATGACCGGTTGCGCTCGGAACTGGCGGGCAAGGTGCCGTTTCCGATCCTCGTCATCAATGACAGCCCGCTCAAACGCATTGTCGAAAACCAGCATGCCGTCGGCCAGGGCAATGTCGAAAGCATCATGCGCATGAGCAATCTGATGATCAATGGCCGGCGCTTCGTGGTGGTCGGGTATGGCTGGTGCGGCCGCGGCATGGCGCAGTATATCCGCTCATTCGGCGGCCAGGTCGCAGTGGTGGAAACCGACCCGATCAAACAGTTGGAGGCGGTGATGGACGGATTCCGTGTCGGAACGCTGGACGCGCTGGCGCCATGGGGTCAGTTTTTCTGCACCGCGACAGCACGCGAGGGCGTCGTCGGCCGGGAGGCTTTTGCGAAGATGCCATCGGGTGCCGTGCTGGCCAATAGCGGCCATTTCCCGACCGAAATCGATACGAAAGCCCTGCGCGCCGATGCCGTCTCCGTACGGCAAATGGGACCATCGATCGAGGAGTTTGAGATGGCCGATGGCCGCCGTCTGATCCTGCTTGCCGGCGGACAGATGATCGAACTGGCCGGCGTCGAACCAAAGGGCAACTCGATCGAGGCGATGGATCTCGGATTCATGCTTCAGGCGCTGTGCCTGCAGCGGGTCAATGCGCAGCCGGACAGCCTGGCGCCCGGGCCGCAAGCCGTGCCGGACGACATCAACCACATCATCGCCGCGGCGATGGTCAGGGAATTTGCACCGGATGTTTAGACCCTGTCGTCGGTCAGACCTGCCAGGGTGTCGGTCCCGAGCTTTTTCTCGCCACGTTCGATGGCGTGGACCGTATCGCACAGCCTCGTAAGGTGCGGCACTGGCACATTGTGCTTTTCCGCCATCGCCACGATCGGAACTATCAGCCCATCGATCTCGGTTGGCCTTTTGTGGATGGCGAGGTCGCGCCAGATACCGGTGCGGCCATTGTCGATGGCCGCCCAGTAGCGGCGCTGCGCGTCCCAGGAGGCGTCCTGCGCCACCATGTCTGTCGCACCCCGGCGAAAGGCCTTTGGATCAAATCCGTCGCTGGTTTCGACGGTGACGTCCAGCGCGTCGGCGACGCTGACCACCTCACCACACAAAGCACCCAGTATGGCGCGCCGCGCGGAATCGTCATAGACATCGACCACATCCATATCAGCGATGGCGGTACCGAAATAGGATGCGCCGAGTGCCATTTTTGCCCAGAGGTAACCGAAGATATTGTCGGTGACCTCTACCGGCTGCTGAACGCTCAGCATGTCTGCCAACGCAGTCACCCGTGCGGAATGGCTGCCGTCCGGTTCACCGACCTTGAAACTGCCCCGCCCGCCATATCTGACATGTCCCGGCTCCACATAGAATCCGCCGAAGGTCAGATAAGCGCCGATGACCCTGGATGCGCCCAGAGCCTCCATGAGGCTGTACTCCTCGAGACCGTTCTGCAGGGAAACCACATAACCGTCCGCCGCCAGCAGTCTTTTCAGGGTGGGCAGTGTATCGGCCGTGTGGCGCGCTTTGACGGCCAGCAATATGCGCGAATAGGATCCCTCAGCTTCCTCCGGCAGCATGATTTTTGGCCGGACGGTCGCCTCCAATGCGCCCGAGACACGCAAACCGTTTTGTCGCACCGCATCCACATGGGCCCGTTCGACATCGATGTAATCCACCACATGCCCCGCCCGGATCAGATGACTGCCCGTGATGCCGCCAATGGCGCCTGCGCCGATGATGAGAATCGGTTCCATCAGCGTAGCTGCCTGGTAAAGGGCATGTGGGTGCGGCCGCAATGGGTGCCGCCGGTGACTTCCAGAATCGCACCGGTTGTCCAGTCGGACCGGTCGGAGGCGAGGAAGACCGCCGCTTCGGCGATATCGGCAGCAGACCCCGTGCGGCCCATGGGCGTCGCCTCCAAGGTCATGTTGACATAGGGGTGCGCATCCTCGCTGGTCTGGTGCATCACCTCGTCGAGCACCAGGCCGGGTGCGATGGCATTGACCCGAATGCCGTGTTGGCCGAGTTCAGCGGCGAAAATATGAGTCATGATCTCGACCGCCGCCTTCGACCCGCTGTAATGCGCCCCGCCCGGCCGGCCGCTGCGCGCCGCGCCCGATGATATGTTGACAATCGCACCACGGGTGCCGGAATCGATCCAACGGTGAGCTATGGCCTGGCAGGTCAACATCGTACCTCTCGTGTTGACGGTGAAAACGCTGTCCCACTCCTCGACGGTGACGTCCAGCATCGGACAATTGGGAAAGATGCCGTGGGCATTGACCAGAATATCGGGCAGACCGAAGGCGGTTCCGGCTTCCTCAACGAACCGGACGGCATCATCCTTGTTCGACTGATCGCCGCTAATGGCATGGACCTTCCCGGGATGAACAGCTGACAATTCCCCGGCAACGGCTTTGACGCGCGCCGCGTCGAGATCGGCAAGTGCGACCGACGCGCCCTCCCGCAAAAACGCCTCTGCGGTGGCGCGGCCGAGACGCCCTGCCCCGCCGGTCACCAGAGCGATGCGGTTTTCCAGCAGCGTACTCATGCTGTGGGCTCCTTCTCCATCATGGCGAGCGCGCCATCCAGCACGCCGATCGCCTGGTTGAGGCCGAACGCCAGGCGATTGCGCGCCCGCATCGCGCCGACATGGAGGAATTTTTCCTCGTCGCTGCCGGGAGCTGCGGCGGCCAATTGGCGAACCGGCCGCAGGGACGGATAGATGGGCGCGGAGATGGCCGGGTCCTGCTCGAACCGGTCGCATTCGGTGTAATCGAGCGGCACCAGAACACGTGAAACGGCAATGGTTGTCTCGTTCAGCATCGCCCATTGATCGGCACCGGCACGGGCCGCGGCACCATTGAAACGCCCGGCGTGATCGGTCAGCGTCTCCGCCCGGGCCATCAGTCTAGAAAGATCGAAGCGATCGCCGAGATCTTCGGCAAGACGCTTCAGTTCCTCGTACAGATAGAGTCCATGTTCGGCCCAGTCGAGCGGCAACACCGGGTCCGTCATCAGCCGCCACACCGTATGAAGATAGATCCTGGTGTCGCGGACCAGATTGTCTTCATCCATCTTGTCGAGAAGGTCCTCGGGCGTGTGCCACCACCAGCCGGTACCGTGGCCGAGCCTTGCGCCGCCACCGAAAACAGCCGCTGATGCATTGGTTTCGCCGGTCGCGGGCTGTTCGCTCATATTGCCATAAATCGATGACACGCCGATCCCCCAGAAAGACTGGTCGCCCGCCCGCGCCATGCGGCGATTGGTGAAGGTCTGATCGGCCTGTTCGCGAATGGACTCGACTGCCAGCGCCCGTAATTCGGCGGCCGCGGTGGTGTCGGCGACAACGGTGTTGCCCTTGCCGCCGGTGGAATCGACATTGACATGCACCAGCGCGCGCCGTTCCAGCTCCTCCCAGTTCTCGTCGGCATACCATGTGGAGCCGGAATAACGGCCCTGAGAGTGGCCCGACCAGAACACGATGCGCAGGGCGCGGCGCCATTCGTCGCGGTTCTCGGCGCAGACGCGGCCCACTTCCATCATGGTGGCGTTGGCGCCGCCATTGTCCATGACACCATAATACCAGGTGTCATGGTGGCCGGTGAAAAAGACGAACGGTTCGTCATCGCCGCCGGACAGGCTGAGAAGATCGCATACGAGAATGGGTGTTTTGCGCCAGCCCGTATCGACTTCGGCAAAGACTGTCAGTTCAAGCCCGGGCTGTTCGCGCAACCGACCGCGGATCGCGGTTCCCTCATCGAGCGGCACGGTGACGACGACGGTCGATGGAAGATTGCCAACCGTCTTTTCCGTCGGGCTGCCCCAGACCGGGGAGATGCACATTTCGTGGGTGTGTTCGTGCGGGCTGATATGGACCTGGCCTGCTGCGCCGGCAAGGCTTGCCCGGCGCGACATCACCGGGTTGGCGATCCCGTCGACCAGCACGAATTTGCCGCGCACATCATGGCGGGCGAAGGCCTCCTCCGACCCGTCACCGAGATCGATGACTTCAGCGGTCGTTCCGGTCGCCGGCGATGGGCGGGAAAAGGAATGGGTAATGCAGCGAAGCGCATTGCCTTCCATCTCAACCGACGCCTTTCCCGGCAGGCTGATATAGGCGTCATGCAGGATCAGCTCGGTGGCATAGCCATACTCCTTCATCCGCGCTTCGACATAGGCAAGGCTTTTGAGTTCTTCAGGCACACCGGATTCCTTGCGCCATTTGGCGAATTCCTGCATGTGCGCCATCATGCGCGGGCCGTCGACGCTGGCGATGATTTCAGGCGGAACGGCGGACGTCATGTGTCTGTCTCCCTATTGTGCTGAAGCAGCGTTGCTTCCAGATCCTTGTTGCGCATCACCAGGCTGAGCAACACGACGACCACCAGGGCGATTGCAATCAGCACACTCGACAGCGCGGCGATGGTGGGGTCCTGCCATTTCTGCAGATACAGGAACATTTCGATCGGCAGCGTGTTGTCGCCGGCCCGCACCAGGAAAAGCGTCGTTTCCACCTGGTCGAACGAGATCACGAAGGCAAAGAGCGACGAAATGATGATGCTGACGGAGATCTGCGGCATGGTGATCTTGAAGAATGTGCGCAAAGGTCCGGCGCCCAGATCCATCGCCGCCTCCTGCAGGGACCAGTCATAGTTGGCGAGCGCTGCCGTCAGCACCGCCGCGACGAACGGTAAAATGACTACCACATGGGTCACCACCAGGCTGAAATAGGTGCCATAGGCCCCGGTGCGGATGAAGAACATGAACACCGCCACACCCAGCACGATATTGGGCAGGACAATCGGCGACAAAAGCGACGCCTTGACGAGATTGGCCCAGGGTCGCCGGTAGCGCACGATGGAATAGGCCGCCATGGTGCCGACGGTCATCGCAATCGCCGTGGCGATCAGTGCCAGGACGACACTGCGCACCGCTGCCAGATAGAAATCCTCTTGCTCGAACAGGTTGACATACCACCGGAGCGAATAGCCTTCCGGCGGGAACACGCTGTAGGCGACGGAGGAAAACGAATTGAGCACAACCACCGCAAGCGGCGCGACCACATAGATCACGCCCGCCACGGCAAAGATGCCGAGCAGGATATAACGGTAATGGGGCAGTCTTCTGGCTCTGCTTTGCATCTCAGACCTCACTGAAGCGCAGGAGACGGTTGGACAACAGGACCGTCAGCATCGCCAGGATCAGCAACGCAATGCCGCCGACGGCGGCGAGCGGCCAGTTGATATCGGAGGTGGCGGTAAAAACCTGAAGCGGCAGGACAATGACCCGGCCGCCGCCCAGAAGCGAAGGTGTGACAAAGGCGCCGAGCGACAGGGTAAAGCAGATCTGCGCACCGGCAAGCAGGCCCGGCAGGGTCAGCGGAAAGGTGATACGGCGGAACGTTGTCCACCAGCCGGCGCCCAGATCCATCGCCGCCTCTCGCAGTGTCGGATCCAGCCGCGTCATGGTCGAGTAAATCGGAAAAACCACGAAGGGCAGGAACACATGGGTGAGGCTGATGACCACACCTGTCAGATTGAAGACCAGCCTGACCGGTTCCGGGAGACCGAAGACCAGCTGCAGGAACCAGTTGACGGGTCCCTGATCGGCCAGCAAGACGGTCCAACCATAGCTGCGGACGACAACGCTGACCAGAATGGGTGAGAAGATGATCAGGCCCAGCCAGCGCTTGGCTGCCGGGGATTTGACCCGCCATAGCGCATAGGCCAGCGGATAGCCGACGAGCACGGAACACACGGTGGTGATAGAGGCGACCTTCAGCGTGTCGAATATGATGGTGTGGAAGTAAGGATCGGTGAGAAATTCCGTATAGGTGGCCAGCGAAAACTCATCGATCAGCTTGCCGCGTTCATAGGTGTAAACGCTGTAGCGAAAGAACACCAGCATGGGCAGCACGAAGGCATACCCCATGATGAGAAAGGCCGGCAGCAGCAGAAACCAGGGTGCGGATGAGCGCCTGAACGGCGCGCGCGCCGGTTTCACCTGAGCCGGCGGCTGGCCGCCATCCGCCACCAGATCACTCATCCCCATCGCCAAATGTTGTCGTCGCGTCGCCGTCCCAACCCACCTCAACCGTCGTGCCGACGTTCTGAGGAGCGGTGGTGCCGTCATGCGGCGCGTCGACGGTCAGCGCCACGTCGCTCCCCTCGAGCCGCATCACATAGGTTATGGCGGAACCGGAGAAGATCGCGTCGGTGACGGTTGCATTGGCCTTGATTTCGCTGTTCGCCGCCTCCTCACCGACCCGGATGCGCTCATGACGCAGCGAGACGACACCTGCCTTTGCCGATGTCTTCCGCGTCACCGCGGAGGCAAAGGTTACCTTGCCGAGGGAGACTTTGGCGGTCGTGTCGTTGCAGTCCAGAATGTCGACGGGCAGAAGATTGGTGTTGCCGATGAAGGAGGAAACGAAACGTGTCGCCGGGTGGTCGTAAATCACCTGCGGTGTATCGAGCTGATCGATCCTGCCCTTGTTCATGACGGCGATCTGGTCGGACATGGTCAGGGCCTCGCCCTGATCATGGGTAACATAGATGAATGTGGTGCCGATCTCGCGCTGAATGCGCTTGAGCTCGAGCTGCATCTGCATGCGCAGTTTCAGATCGAGCGCACCGAGCGGCTCATCGAGCAACAGGACCTTCGGCGCCTTGACGAGCGCCCTTGCCAGCGCCACGCGCTGCATCTGACCACCGGAGAGCTGGCGCGGTTTGCGCGCCGCCAGGTCCGTCAGACCGACAAGTTCGAGCGCCTCGGCGACCCGTCGATCGATTTCGTCGCGCGGCCGGCGATCGACTTCAAGGCCGAAAGCAACATTTTGCGACACGGTCATGTGGGGAAACAGTGCCCAGCGCTGAAACACCATGTTGGTGGGCCGCGCATAGGCCGGCACATTGTTCATGTTCTGGCCGTCAATCACCACATCGCCCGTGTCCGGCCACTCGAAACCACTGGCCATGCGCAGCGTGGTCGTCTTACCGCAACCGGACGGACCGAGCAGGGAGAAGAAACTGCCTTGCGGCACCGAAAACGAAATATTGTCGACGGCGAGAAAACTGCCGAACACCTTGCTTACATCGCGAAATTCAACATCTGACGTCATTGCGTCTGCCTGATATCTGTCTGAGCCAATTCCGCACGGGTGTTGTGGTGAACGGGCGGATGCGTTGGCACCCGCCCGGCCTTGTCGTCAGCGCAGCTTGAACTTGACCTCGCGGTCCCAGCGCTTGCGCCAATCGGGAGTCATTTCCGCAATGTAGGAATAGTCCGGTACGATGGCGTTCTTGGCAAGATCCAGGTTGAGGTTCGGATCGTTTTTCTGTTCATCCGTCATCGTCGCTCCTTCCACAACCGGGATGGAGAAGGTCAGTTCGCCATAGCGGCCGGCATTGTCCGCCGACAGAAGGCTGTTGACCAGATCCGAGCAGACCTTGCGCTCATCGTCGGTCACACCCTTGGCGATCGTCAGGAAGATCGGGAAGGCAATCGCACCTTCCTTCGGCATGACAAAGCTCAGCGGAGCACCCTCATCGATCCAGACACGGGCGAGCGAGGAGAACCATGGTGCGGCCCAGGCATCTCCCGCCACCAGAAGGTTCTTGACCCCGTCATTGGAGTCGACCAGCGCCTTCAGGTTCTCGGCATTGTCAGCCCAGACCTTGAAGCCCGGATCCATATTGCGCTCGTCGCCGCCATTCAGCCGCGACGCAATCACCATCATGCGCGTATCATAGTCGAACATGGTGACCTTGTCCCGATAGGCCTCGCTCCACAGATCCGTCCATGAGGTTGGCGGCTCGGGGATCGTATTGCTGTAGAGAATGCCGATGCCGGCCATCTGGTAACCGACACCCCGGTTGTCCGGGCGCCGGAACTTGTCGATGACATTTTCCATGTTCGGTATCAGTGCCGGATCGAGGCTCTCCCACATGTCATCGACATCGCCCTTGCTCATGGAGTCGACATTGAAGAAGCCACAATGGACCAACGGGTCCTCGGGGGTCGTACGCCGCGACGCCACCATTTTGGGGTAGGTGATCGTGTTGTTGGATTCCAGCACGTTGATCGTGACATGCGGGTTGGCTTCACGGTAGGCCTCGATAACCTCCATGGGCACGACGCCCTGATTGGATCCGGCCCAAATAAAGAAAGTGATCTCCACAGGGTCTTGCGCCAGCGCGGCCGGCGAGCCAAAGGCTGCGGCGCAAAAGAATGCGGCGCCCATCGCGGCTTTGCGAATTAGGTTCTGTTGCATCATAAACTCCCTTTGCGTCCGGTTCGGACGCACTTTTTCGTTCCCGGGGTTTCGGCTGCGGTCATCCGTCGCCGAAAATTGTTATATGCGTAATATTCGAGAAATGAAATACGCAATACGTAAAAATTTGCGCAAATTATGCGCAAACGATAATATTTTGTTGCTTAAGACGGCGGCAATCGGTAATCAGGAGTCATGAAGATGCCGAGCAGGAAAACAGCACTCGACAAAGTTGACCGGCAGATCATCACTGCCCTGGCAAGGGACGGCCGTCGCTCCTTCCGGGAGATTGGCCGTGCGCTCGACATCTCCGAGGGCACGGTTCGCAAGCGCGTCGGACGGCTTCAGGATGACGGCCTGGTGCGGGTCACTCTGGTCGGCAATCCGCTGTCGATGGGCGTCGGAGTCGGCGCCATGATCCTGTTGCGGGTCAAGCCGGGCCATGTGCGCAGCACCGCCAACGCTCTGGTGAAATATCCCAATGTCCGCTTCGTCAGCCTTTCCTTCGGCAAGGGCGATGTGATCGTGCAAACCCTGAACAAGGATGTCGCCGATCTGCATCATTTTGTCAGCGAAACGATTCCGCAGGCGGCACCGAATGTCACAAGCACCGAAACCTTTCAGCTTGCCGAAATCATGAAAAGCGCCTGGAGCTGGGGCGACTGGTTCGAATATCTCGAAGACGAACATGACTTGCCGGAAGATGATGACGACGCGCCCTCGGACCCGGTCGATACCGGCACGGCGCGCGGTTCACCGTGAAGCCGCAATGGCGGCCTTGCTGAACCACGAAGGACACAGACCATGACCGCGGTGAACAATACGCCCTTTACCACACGGCCAGAAATCGAGGGAACATTCGGTGTTGTGTCGACAACGCACTGGATCGCGACAACTGTTGCCATGGGTGTCCTCGAGCGGGGCGGCAATGCCTTTGACGCCGCCGTGACGGCGGGATTTACATTGCAGGTGGTCGAACCGCATTTGAACGGTCCAGCTGGTGAAGCGCCCATTATGGCGATGCCGGCCGGCTGTGCGGAGCCGGAGGTGATTTGCGGACAGGGTGTGGCGCCCGCTGCCGCGACCATCGACCGTTATCAGGCGCTTGGATTGGACCTGATCCCCGGAACCGGTTTGCTGGCGGCCTGTGTGCCGGGATCCTTCGACGCATGGATGATGCTTTTGCGCGACTATGGGACAGTCAGCCTGCGGGAGGCGCTCGAACCGGCCATCTATTACGCCACCGAGGGTGTGCCGGTCCTTCCGCGCATCGCTGAAACCCTAGAAAGCGTGACCGGCGTCTTCAACAGCCACTGGACGGAGTCCGCCGCCACCTATCTGAATGACGGAAAGGCCCATCAACCCGGCGACCTGCTGCGCAATCCCGTTCTGGCGCAAACCTATCGGCGCATCTTGACGGAAAGCGACCGCGCCGCATCCGGTCGCGAGGCACAGATCGAAGCGGCCAGGAACAGCTGGTATCGCGGTTTCGTCGCCGAGGAAATCGATCGATTCTGCCGCCGCCCGGACATTCCCGACGGCGACGGCAATCCGCATCAGGGGCTTTTGACCGGCGAGGATATGGCGCAATGGCAGGCGCACCGCGAGGCGCCCATATCCGGTGTCTTCAGGGACTATGAGGTGTTCAAATTCGGCCCCTGGAGCCAGGGACCGGTAATGCTGCAGCAACTCGCCCTGCTTGAGGATTATCCGCTTGAGGAGCTTGATCCGATCGGGCCGGACTTCGTCCATCTGGTGACCGAATGTGCCAAACTCGCTTACGCCGATCGCGAGGCGTTTTATGGCGACCCGAACCATGTCGACGTGCCGATGGAACGGCTCCTGTCGAAGGCCTATAATGCCGAGCGACGGGCGCTTGTCGGCGATCACGCATCGCTCGATCTGCGTCCGGGCGCAGATGAAGACGATGCCGCGTGGAAACGGCATGCCGCAACCCTTGCGGCGCGCAAGGACATGGCCGCCGTGGGTGCGGGCGAGCCGACCGCCGGCGATATCGTTGCTGAACGCGGCGATACCGTGCATCTCGACATTATCGACCGGCACGGCAACATGGTGTCGGCGACACCGAGCGGTGGCTGGCTGCAGAGTTCACCGGTCATTCCTGCGCTCGGATTTCCGCTTGGAACACGCGCCCAGATGTTCTGGCTGGAAAGCGGGCTGCCCAGTTCGCTCGCTCCCGGCAAGCGACCGCGCACGACCCTGTCGACCTCCGTCGCATTTCGTGACGGCAAGCCCTATATGGCATGGGGCACTCCGGGCGGCGATCAACAGGACCAATGGAGCACACAGCTTTTTCTGCGTCACGTCGTCAGCAACATGAACCTGCAGGAAGCCCTGGAAGCGCCGAACTGGCACAGTGAACATTTTCCAACATCCTTCTGGCCACGCGCCGGCCGGCCCGGAACCATCGTTGTCGAGGACCGCATGCCCGAGGCAACAATCACCGAACTGAGAAAACGCGGTCACGCGGTCGAGGTCGGACCGCCCTGGTCGGAGGGGCGGCTTTGCGCGGTCTCCCAGGTCAATGGCCGCTTTCGCGCCGCCGCCGATCCGCGTTCGATGCAGGGATATGCAGTGGGGCGATGAAGATTATGCAGACAGCGCAATACAGATCGTTTGGACCGGCACGCGAGGTGCTCGAAATCGTCGACCGGCCGCGCCCGGAACCGGGCCGCGGAGAAGTGCTGGTTCGTCTCGCCGCATCCGGGGTAAATCCGTCGGATGTGAAGAAGCGTGCCGGCTGGGGCAATATGGAAACACCACAGGATCCGGTCACTCCGCATGCCGACGGCGCCGGTGTGATCGAAGCGGTCGGCGCTGGTGTCGGCCCGTCCTGGGTCGGTCGCCGCGTCTGGGTATTCAACGCCCAGGGAAGTGCCGGATACGGCGTTGCCGGCGGGCCGGAGGCCGGGACGGCGGCTGAGTATGCCGCGCTGCCGCTATCGTCGATTGCCCACCTGCCCGAAGCCGCCTCCTTTGCGGTCGGTGCATGCCTCGGCATTCCGGCGATCACGGCCCATTATGCGGTCTTTTCGGATGGTCCGGTCGCACGGCAGACCGTGCTGGTGCAAGGCGGTGCCGGCGCTGTCGGCACGCTGGCCATCCAGTTTGCGGCGACTGCCGGCGCGAATGTCATTGCTACGGTCAGCTCAGAGCAAAAGGCGGAAATGGCGCGCGCCTCCGGGGCCAGCCATTGCATCGACCGGCACCAGGAAAAACTCGCCGAAAGGATCCTCGACATTGCACCGGATGGTGTCGATCACATCATCGAAGTGGATTTCGGCGCCAATGCAGCTCTGGACGCAAAGGTCCTCAAGATCGGCGGGCGGATCGCCGCCTATTCATCGCCTTCGGATCGGCATCCGCCGATGCCCTATTATGAATTGCAGATGCGTGGTGCACTGATCCGGCTGATTTCCAATGTCCGTATCCCCGTGGCATCTATCGACAATGCCATCGAGGCCATCCATTGCGGCCTTACCTCCGGAACACTCAATCCGCCGATTGCGGCTGAATTCGACCTTGTCGAGATCGCCGCCGCGCATGAATTCCTTGAAAGCGGCGCGAGCATCGGCAACACCGTCGTCAAGGTGGCGGATATCGGCTGATCAGCCATGCCAGTGTTCGCGCAGCGTGCTGGGCGTGTGCATGTTGCCGTAAAGATAGCGCCAGAACGCGCCGCGACGCTCCGGAGGAACCGTCCTCCAGACATCATGCACCGCCATGTCACCGCACCAGTAGGAATAGACGAAAGGCGCCCGCAACCCGTGGCGTAGAAAGCCCAGTTGTGACGCTGTTGTCTCCTCGTCCTGATAGCCCGCCTCGGCAATGATCCGCGCCACCTCCTCCGGGGGTCTTTTCTGCGCATGCAGCATCCAGGCTGCGTTGCAACGTAGCGCGGCACGCAGGCGCTGCAGCGCCACGGCGAGTTCGTCTTCCGGGGTTTCGACCCAGTCGATGAAAAACAGGCCATTGTCGGCAATACCCTCGAAAAGGGCACTACTGGCAGAGCTGGTCACCACCTGCGCGCCGTCCAGCGGCATCTGGCCCTCACGCACATAGCGCTCCCGCAACGCCAGATGCACCAGATGACCGGGAAAGGCTTCATGGCAGGCCAGATGCTTCAACGCATAGTGCGTGTAGGGGTGAGCAAGATTCATCAGCAGCTTGCGGCCGGGATAGTCACAATAGGCCGAAAACGGAACGTCCCGCAATTCGCCGGGCTCGATCCACTCTTCCCCCATCTCGAACATGGCGGCTGAGACGCGCTCGCGGGCGGTTTCACAATATTGCCGCAGGGTATCGAGGACGGCGCCGGCGGGCACCAGACTATCGGCTTCCCAGCGGCTGACATCCGTACCGATGTCGCCGGTCCAGCGGCCGATCTCTGTGAGTTTTTCGCGAATGGTTACACGGTAGGCATCAAGCAACGCATCATCCACCATCTGCGTGTCGACCCTGATCTGCCGGGCCACACGATCGGCGAAGGAGATGTCTTTTTCCTCGAAGGTCAGCAGCAGGGCCAGGAGGGAGTCGCACATTTCGAGGATGTAGTCTTCTCGTAGCTTGCTTTCCGCCTCTTGGGATACGCGGTTTTGCAAGGCGACAACGGCATCGCGCGCTTCGGCGTAGTCGCGCAGTTCCCGTGGCTCAACCTCGGCGACCGCTACGGGAATGAGCCCTTCGGCGTCCAGGAATCCGCCGCTGCGCGCCTCATTTCGATAGAGCCTGTCGAGACCCGCGGTCAGTTCCGCCAATTCCTTTCCCAGCAACATAATCTCACTCCCTCGGTGATATCCCTATAGGTGCCCGGCGACCGGCTTGGGCCGGTAAGGCGCCTCCATCTGCGCGATATCGTCGTCCGTCAATTCGACCTTGAGGGCAGCAACGGCGTCCTCGAATTGCTGCGGACGGGAAATACCGACAATCGGCGCTGCAATCCCCGGGCGGCCGGCAACCCAGGCATAGGCGATCTGGGCCATCGGCCTGGCGTGTCGCTCCGCGACATCCCGCACAGCGGCAATAACCGCATCATCCTGCGCCTTGCTGTCATCATAAAGAGCCCGGGCCGCACCGTCGGTCTGGGCCCGGGTTGTACCCTTGCCGTCTTCGCCACGCCTGCCGGCCAGAGCGCCACGCGCCAGAGGGCTCCAGGGGATCACACCGATGCCCTCTTCGACGCAGAGCGGCAGCATCTCGCGCTCTTCTTCGCGATAGATCAGATTATAGTGCGGCTGCATGGAAATGAATGGTGCCCAGCCATGCTGGCGCTGCAATCCCAGCGCCTTCATGAACTGCCAGGCATGCATGGAGGATGCGCCGAGATAACGGACCTTGCCGGCCCGGACCACGTCATTGAGCGCATCGAGCGTTTCCTCCAACGGCGTCTCATAATCGAAGCGGTGCAATTGATAGAGATCGATATAGTCGGTGCCGAGCCGCGTCAGGCTGGCATCGACGGCTTCGAAGATATGCTTGCGGGACAGGCCGCGATCATTCGGATCGTCGCTCATCGGATTGTAGAGCTTACTGGCCAGAACAAGTTCGTGACGCGGCAGACCACCGAGCACCCGACTGACGATCTCCTCGCTGGCTCCCCGAGAATACATGTCGGCGGTGTCGAAAAAATTGAACCCAAGGTCGAGGGCTTTCTCGATAATCGGTCTCGACGCGTCTTCTCCCAGGACCCAGGGCGCCCAATCGGATGAACCGAATGTCATGCATCCCAAGGCCAATCGCGAAACTTTGAGACCCGATCGGCCAAGGTTGATATAGTCCATTAGTACACCTCCAGCGCGTGCGACACCCGTTTCGATTTGCCGCAACCCTGCGCAAACTCAGGCAAAACAGATTGCGTTTTTCCTTGTGATGTAGGGGATAATTTCATGATTGCGAAATCGACACAAGGCCGGACTCATGGAAATTTTCTTACCCCATTGCGTTTCTGTGAGGAGTCGTTACGCTTGGGTGTACTAATGGGGTAGAACACATGTTTCGCATTGACGCCTCCAGTATCGACAAGTCCCTGCCGGTCCCGGTGGGCACACAGCTGCATGGGCTGTTGAGCTATGCGCTGGCGCATGGCGGGGTGCCCTATGGCGCCAAACTTCAATCGGTACGGCGGCTGGCGGCCGAGCTCGGCATTGCTCCGATGACGGTCAGCCATGTCTACCAGCGCCTGCGCGATGACGGGCTGATCGAGATGCGACAGGGTCTCGGAGCCTTTGCCATTCGCGACCCGAAAAAAACCAGTGCCGCCAATGCATTGCCCGTCAATGCGCTGCGCGGCGACATCGAAATGCTGATCGGCAAGGCCGAACGTCTGGGCGTGCCGACCATGGCGCTGGTATCGATGATCAATGCCCAGGCCCAGTTGCAAAAACCGCGGGTGGGACTGAAGATCGTCTTCGTCGCAATTTTCGAAGGTCCCGGCCGTGAATATCTGGCGCAGATCAAACCGGCTCTCGGCGCCAGGGATCAGGCACAGGTGCTGACGATCGACGCCCTTGAGACTTCGCCGGACGCGCGGCAGATCTGTCTGGATGCCGACGTCGTTTTGACCTTTGTCCATCGCCAGCGGGAGGTCGCGGCGCTCATTCCCGATGCGCGGATCCTGACCCTGCGCTTCATTCCCTCGGAACAAACCCGCCATTCCCTGGCCGGACTCGATCCGCGCATGCGGGTGGCGGCGATCACCTATTTCAAGGAATATATCGCCATCATGCGCCCCAGCGTGCAGGAATTCGCGCCGCATATCGCCGATGTCAAGGTCACCTGGTCGTCGGCGCCGGATGTCGCCAGTGTCATCGCCCAATGCGACGCGGTGATTTATGCCACAGGCGCCGATCACATCGCCGATCTGGTGGAGCCGGGCAAACCCTGCTTCGAATATCGCCACGCACCGGATCCAGGATCGCTCGAGAGCGTGCTGGTCCCGCATCTGGCTGAATTGCGGCGAGACAAGATCGCCGAGAAGGGGGCTGAACGTGACGGCCCGCATCTCGTCGAAACAAAGGATGCCGGACATTTATGAGAGCATCACCTGGCAATCCGAAGACTCACAACCACACAAGGGGAGAGAAAATGAAGACATTGCTTTTAACACTCGGCACCGTTGCCGCATTGGCCATCATGCCAATGCAGCCGGCGATGGCGCAGAGCAACGACACGCTCATCGTCGGTGTCGATGTCGACGCCGGAACGCTCGATCCGCGCCTGGCGCGCGACACCACGGCCTATCGCGCCAATGACCTGATCTATTCCGGTCTGGTTCACCTGACCCCCAATCTGGAAGCCGTGCCGGATCTGGCGGAAAGCTGGGAATCGCCCGACCCGACGACATTCATCTTCAAGTTGCGGGACGGCCTGACCTTTTCCGATGGTTCGCCTCTAACTGCCGATGATGTGGTTTTCACCTATGAGACGATGACGAATCCGGATTTCAATTCGCCCATCCGTTCGCTTTATTCGCCGATCACCAAAATCGAAAAGATGGATGACCGGACCGTCAAATTCACCCTCAGCGAGCCCTATGCACCGCTGCTGTCCTATCTCGACATCGGCATCGTGCCGAAGGCATTGGTCGAGGGCGGTCGCGATATTGCCGCAGAACCGGTTGGCGCCGGTCCGATGAAATTCGTCGAGTGGAAACGCGGATCGGAAATCGTGCTCGAAGCCAATCCGGGTTTCTGGGGCGGCGAGCCGACGATGAAAAAGGTCACACTGAAGCTCATTCCCGACAACTCGGCACGGGCGCAGGCCTTCGAAGCTGGCGACCTGAATGTCATTCAGTCGCCACTGTCGCCGCAGGACATCAACCGTCTCGCGGCCGATGATCGTTTCGGCAATGTCATCATTCCGGGCCTTGCGGTCACCTATCTGAACTTCAACGCCGGAGACCCACTGCTGGCGGATCCGAAAATGCGCCAGGCCTTTGCCATGCTGGTCGATCAGGAAACCATCGTCAACGACATCTACCAGGGTGCCGATGCCATCGCCAACGCGGCGATCCTGCCGTCCTCATGGGCCTATTCCGCCGATATCAGGCAACCGGCTTTCGATATCGAGGGTGCCAAGGCCAAATTTGCCGAGCTTGGCTGGACCGACAGCAATGGCGATGGGATTCTGGACAAGGACGGTGCTCCGCTGACGGTCACGATCGCAACCCACAGCGAGGACCCCAACCGGATCCAGGCCGTTGAATATATCCAGGCCATCTTCACCCAGGCCGGAATCGATGCAAAGACCCAGCTCAGCGACTGGCCGAGCTTTTCGACCGGCTATGTGCTGAAGGGCGAGCACCAGATCGCCCTGCTCGGCTGGGTCAACATCGTCGATCCCGACCGGCTGCTGTTTTCCCAGCTGACCACGGGCGGCGGCCGAAACTGGGGCGGATATTCCAATCCGCAGGTCGATGAATTGCTGCAGGCCGGTCGTTCATCGCTCGACACGGCGGAGCGCATTGCTGCCTACCAGGCGGCTGCGACCACCATCGCCGAGGAAGTGCCCTATTACATCATCTCATACCAGGGATATCAGATGTTTTATGACAAGGACCTTCCGGTCAAAGTCGAAGCGACGCCGCGTGGCAATTTGCGCGGGCTGATTGGCCTCAAGAACGACTGATCGAACTTTGGCAGGCCGGTGCGGATGCGCATCGGCCTGTCGTCTCATCTTCCGATGTTCGTGAATTTCCAGCCGATGGTTCTGAATGGCAAGCCGTGCGGAAACGATTTGCCGAACACATATAGGGTTCCGAATTGACCGCTTACATCGCGCGCCGGCTCCTGCTGCTGATTCCCACGGCCTTCGGCATCGTGGTGCTGACCTTCGGGCTGCTTCTGCTCATCCCCGGCGATCCGGCGGCGGTGCTGCTGGGCGAGAACTCCACACCCGAATCCATCGCCCGCCTGCGGCAGTCGCTCGGCCTCGACGACCCCTGGTATCTAAGGCTATGGGATTATTTCGGCGCCCTCCTCACCGGTGACATGGGCACTTCCATCTTCCAGGGCCAGCCGGTTACCGAAATCGTCGCCGGACGGCTGGGTGCAACCTTCGAACTGGCGATCGTATCGCTGATCCTGTCGATCATCATCGGCATGACGCTGGGCGTTCTGGCCGCCATGAAACAGGGATCGCTGATCGATTCGGCCGCCATGCTGTTTGCCCAGCTCGGAATCTCCATGCCGATCTACTGGCTGGGCCTTCTGTTGATGCTGGCCTTTGCGGTGATCCTGGGCTGGCTGCCGGCGATCGGCCGGGGGGAGCCTCTGCCCGAAGCGGTCGTCGCGGCCTTGAGCGGTCGCCCTCAGGTGCTTCTGGATTCGCTATCGCATCTCATCCTGCCGGCCCTCGCGCTGGCCGCCAATACGGCCGCCATCATTTCACGGCTGGTGCGCACGTCGATGCTCGAGGTGCTGCGCGAGGATTTTGTCCGCACCGCTTATGCCAAAGGATTGCGCCGGCCGCGCGTCGTCATTCGCCACGCGCTGCGCAATGCGCTGCTGCCGGTGATCTCGGTCATCGGGCTGCGCTTCGGCGCCCTGCTGGGCGGCGCCGTGCTGGTCGAATCCATCTTCGCCTGGCCCGGTCTCGGACAACTCACCATCACCGCCATCTCGCAGCGCGACCTACCGCTGATCCAGGGGATCGTGCTGACCTTCGCGATGATCTATGCGCTGGTCAATCTGATAGTCGACCTTCTCTATGCGGCGGTCGATCCGCGCGTCAGGCTGGGGTAAGGCCATGCGCATCCCCGCCATTTTTCGAAATTCATCGCTTGTGCTGGGCGCCCTGATCAGCCTGTTTATCGTGATCTGCGCCCTGTTTGCGCCCTATCTGGCGACCCACGGGGTCAATGAGATGGATATGCGCAACCGGTTTGCCGGACCCAGCCTGCAGCACTGGCTCGGAACAGACAATTTCGGCCGGGATCTTTGGTCGCGACTGGTTTTCGGCGCACGGGTTTCACTGTCCGTCGGGCTGATTTCGGTGGGCGGCGCCGCGCTGATCGGAACGACGGTGGGACTGTTTGCCGGCTATCTGCGCGGCTGGGTCGATCTTCTCCTGATGCGGATTACGGATATATTTCTGGGATTTCCGGCCATTGTCCTGGCGCTAGCGCTGATTGCAGTGCTCGGTCCCGGCATCTTCAACATCTCGCTGGCCCTGATCGCCGTCTTCTGGACCGAATATGCCCGGGTGGTGCGCTCGACGACACTTGTCCTGCGCGAACAGAATTATGTCCAGGCCGCACAAGCCCTCGGCGCCTCGCCCCTGCGCATCATCTTCCGGGAAATTCTGCCCAACGCGCTCGGACCGATCATCGTGCTGGCCTCGCTCGGCCTCGGCACGGCAATCATCGCCGAATCGGCATTGTCGTTCCTCGGCTTCGGCCTGCCGCCTCCGACGCCGACCTGGGGCTGGACGCTGGCCTATGGGACCCGCTTCATTCGCGACGAACCGTGGCTGTCCATCATTTCCGGCGCGACGATCATGATCACCGTGCTGGGCTTCAATCTCTTCGGCGACGGGCTTCGCGACATCCTCGATCCGCGCCAGCTGACCCGCTCTGCCGGCAAGAAACAGAACCAGGCATAACCAAAAGGACACTCCGATGGTCAAATCAATCAACAAGCTTCGCAGCAAATTCACCACCCTTGCCGACGGCAGTGACGCGGTGTTGTCCATGGTCGAGCTTGTGGGTGAGGAGGACGGACCGACCGTCGGCATTTCCGCCTCGGTTCACGGCAATGAAAATGCCGGCTCCCAGGCGATCCTCGATCTCTATCGCGCCATCAAGGACCAACCGCTGAAGGGCCGTATCGTGCTGCTGCCGGTCGCCAATCCGCGGGCCTTTGCGGTCAATCACCGTTTCACACCGCTGGATGAGTTGAACCTCAACCGCGAGTTTCCGGGCGACCCGTCGGGAACCTATACCCAGCAGCTGGCCCATGCCATGACCGAGGAATTCCTGTCGAAGATCGATGTGCATATCGATCTGCATTCGGGAACAGACAGACCGACCGTCGACTATGTCTATATCTGGAGCGATGAGGCGCTGTCGCGCGCCTTCGGATCGAAGATCCTCTACCGGCCAACCTCCGGCAAGGGCGGGACGCTTTATACCGGCACAACGAAAACGGTCACCATCGACCGGCGCGACATGTCGATCGTAACGATCGAGCTGGGTGGCGGCATTGTCGATCAAACCCCTTACGTCAAGCGAACCGTCGATGGCATGCTCAACATGTTGCGGCATCTGGGCGCCATTTCGGGCGATGTGAAGCCCGCACCGGAGCAAATCGTCGTCGGTGAGCTGGTCGTCATCCGCGCCACCCATGGTGGATGGCTCGAACCGCTGTGCCCGGCCAATGGTGAAATCATCAAGGGCGGCGAGCTGCTGTGCCGGATCGTCAGCCCGTATGATTTCGAGACGCTGGAAGAAATTCCGACCCCGTTCGAAAACGGCATCATGGTGATGCAGCATCTGTCCCGAAATCTTGTCGAGGCCGGAGATTACGGCTTCATCGTCGGCAATCTTGACGCCGCCGAGTAGAAGGAAGCAACCGGTTTGAACCCGCAATCCGCAGCCACCGGCGCTGAGCCCGTCCTGGCCGTTTCGGATCTGGAAATCCGGATCCGGGGCGACCATGAGGCGTTTACGGTGGTCTCCGACATGGCCCTGTCGGTCCGCGCCGGCGAGACCGTGTGCATCGTCGGTGAGTCAGGCTGCGGCAAATCGATAACCGCCCTGTCCCTGCTCAGGCTGCTGCCGGAGGCTGCCCATGTGGCGACCGGCAGGATTGCGATCAATGGGGAGGATTTCCTTGCCATGGACCAGCGCCGGGTGGAGGATTTTCGCGGCGAACAGATTGCGATGATCTTCCAGGAACCGCTGAGTGCGCTCAATCCGGTGCTGACCATTGGTGAACAGATTGCCGAATCCGTGCGCCAGCATCGCAAAATCAGCCACCGGGACGCCCGCGCCAGGGCCGTTGAAACCCTGCAACTTGTCCAGATGCCCGATCCGGAGCGGCGCTCGCGCCAATATCCGCATCAATTGTCGGGTGGCATGCGGCAACGTGCGATGATTGCCCTGGCGCTGGCCTGCGATCCCAAGATCATCGTCGCCGACGAGCCGACGACGGCGCTCGATGTGACGATCCAGGCGCAAATTCTCGGTCTGATTTCCGATCTTCAAAAGCGCATGGGGACCGCCCTGGTTCTGATTACCCATGATCTGGCGGTCGTCGCGGAGGTCGCGGATCGGGTGGTGGTGATGTATAGCGGCCGCCGGGTGGAGGAGGCCAGCGTCTACGACCTGTTCGACAATCCCCTTCATCCCTACACGCTGGGCCTGATGGGGGCCGTTCCCCGTTCAGCGGGCGGACGGGCCGGAGAAAGGCTGGTCGATATCACCGGCACCGTGCCGCCGCTCTGGGATCTTCCGGCGGGCTGCGCCTTTGCGCCGCGCTGTCCAAGAGCCGTTTCGCAGTGCCATGCGGAGCGGCCACCCTTCGAGGAAAAACGGCCGGGCCACTTCGCCGCCTGCTGGGAGCCGGACAATGACTGAGGTTCCGCTGCTCAGCGTCGAGGATCTGGAGGTCCACTTTCCCATTCGCTCAGGTGTTTTGCAACGCCAGGTCGGTGTCGTCAAAGCCGTCGACGGGATCAGTTTCACCATCGGCCGGCGGGAAACGCTGAGCCTTGTCGGCGAGTCGGGCTGTGGCAAATCGACGACCGGCCTTGCCCTGATGGGGCTGATCAAACCGACCGGCGGCCGGGTGCGGTTCGAGGGCCAGGAAATCAAGGGGTTCAGCCGGCCGGCGTTGAAAGCCTATCGGCGGCGTATGCAGATCGTTTTCCAGGATCCGTTTTCATCCCTCAATCCGCGTCAAAAGGTGCGAGACGCCATCCGCTCGGCACTGGACATTCACCAGGTCGGCGACCGCAGACAGCGAGAGGACGAGGTCGCGCACTTGATGGAACGGGTCGGGCTTCGCCCCGATCAGGCGAACAATTTTCCGCATCAGTTCTCCGGCGGTCAGCGCCAGCGCATCGGAATCGCCAGAGCCCTGGCGCTCAAACCCGACATTATTGTCTGCGACGAACCGGTTTCGGCGCTCGATGTCTCCGTACAGGCGCAGATCCTCAATCTTTTGAGCGATCTGCAAAAGGAACTGGGTGTTTCATTTCTCTTCATCTCCCATGATCTCGGCGTCGTCGAACATATCTCGCAACGGGTCGCGGTGATGTATCTGGGCAAGATCGTCGAAATCGCCGACAGGACTGCGATCTTCTCTGCGGCGATCCATCCCTATACCGAAATGCTGATGGCCTCCGAACCGACGCTCGATCCGCGCAAGCGCCATACATTCAGCACCAGCTATGACGACGTGCCGAGTGCCATCAACAAGCCCGCGGGCTGCCCGTTCCACACACGGTGTCCGCTGAGCACGGATCAGTGCCGGACCGATGAGCCGCCACTGACTCCGCGAAAGGATGGGCAATTGGTGGCCTGTCATCACCGCTAGGGAACCCGCAATTATGGACCAGACACTTCTCTTCACCGGCGGGCGCGTGCTCGATAGCGAGGCGGGCGCACTGCGTGACGGGTTGCAGGTTCTGGTGCGCGGTGAGCGCATCATCGAGATGGGCGCCAATCTTTCCGCCCCCTCGGATGCAAGGACCATCAATCTCGGCGGTCGCACCCTGATGCCGGGACTGATCGATTGCCATGTGCATGTGGTCGCCGAAAGCCTCGATCTTTGGTCCAACATGATTGTGCCGTCCTCGCTGGCAGCGCTGCGCTCGGCCCGGGTCATGGAGGAAGCGCTGATGCGCGGCTTCACCACGTTGCGCGATCTCGGCGGGGCCGATATCGGCCTGGTCAAAGGGGTCGAGGACGGGTTGATCGACGGGCCACGCCTCATCATCTGCGGCAAAGGCCTGACGACCACCGGCGGCCACGCGGATCTGCGCGCGCGCACCGATAACCGGCCGGGCATGATGTCGGACCGGCTCGGGTCCATGGGGATTATCGCCAATGGTGTCGATACGGTGCGCGAGACCTGCCGAACCATGATCAAGGAAGGCGCCGATTTCATCAAGGTGATGGCCAATGGCGGCGTCTCCTCACCCAATGATCCGATCCATTCGATCCAGTATTCGTGCGACGAAATCAGCGCCATGGTCGAGGAAGCGCAAAATGCCGGCCTCTATGTCGCCGCGCATCTCTATACGGACGATGCCATCCGCCGATGCGTCGATTTGGGTGTTCATTCGCTGGAACATTGCAATCTGATCAGCGCCGAAACGGCCAAACGTGCCGCCGATGCCGGCTGCATCGCGGTACCGACGCTGGTGGCCTATGACGCACTGCATATTGAGGGCAAGGCGCTGGGGCTCGGCAAGGCCGAATTCGACAAGATCGACATCGTGCGGTCTGGTGGCCTTCAATCGCTCGCCCATATGCGCGATGCGAAGTTGCCGATGGCCTTCGGCTCCGACCTTCTGGGGGCCTTACGCAAATACCACTGCCTGGAATTCGAACTGCTGGCCAAGGTGCTGACACCGGCCGAGATCCTCAAATCCGCAACCACCATCGGTGCCCGCCTTTGCCGCATGGAGGGCGAAATCGGCGTGATCACAAAGGGCGCCTATGCGGATCTTCTGGCGGTTGACGGCGATCCGCTGACGGATATAGCCCCGCTGCTCGGTGACGGCGTCCATATGCCACTCATCATGCGCGGCGGTCGGATTTTCAAGAACACGCTTGCATGACACCTCGGCAGTCCGGCCGAGCTTTCGACTGGTTAATCTTCTGGCACCAGGCGGACTGCACCCAAGGCGGCATTCGATACCGCGTGAGCATAATATCGCAACGCCGTGGAAACCGTTCTTTCCCGCGCATGCGGTGCCCAGATCGAACGATCCCGATCCCGGTGGTTTTCACGTCGGCCGGCCAGTGTCTCGTCATCGACCATGAGCGCAATGGTTCGGTTTGGAATGTCGATGCGAACAAGGTCGCCGTTTTCGACCAATGCAATGGCACCACCTTCCGCCGCTTCGGGCGACACGTGCCCAATGGACAGTCCCGCCGACGCGCCGGAAAACCGGCCATCGGTGACCAGCGCACAGTCAGCGTCGAGCTCCATGGCCTTGAGATAGGCGGTTGGATAGAGCATTTCCTGCATGCCCGGACCGCCCTTCGGTCCCTCATACCGCACGACAATCACCGCCCCGCCTTCGACGCGTCCCGACAGGATCGCAGACGCCGCCTCATCCTCGGATTCGAATATGATGGCAGGGCCTTCGAACCGCAGCATGTGCGGGCGCACCGCAGCGGTTTTGACGATGCAGCCTGTCCGGGCAAGATTGCCACGCAGCACCGCCAGTCCACCATCGGCCGAATAGGCATTGTCAATGTCGCGGATGCAGCCCGCGATCCGATCGAGATCGAGCTGTTCATGGTGTGCGTTCTGGCTGAATGGCTGAACGGTGCGGATACCGCCCGGCGCGGCCCGGAAGAAATCCGCGACGGCTTGCTTCTTTGCCCGGCGGACATCCCAGGATTCAATGAATGCGCGGACAGACGCGGCATGGATTGTTGGCGCGTCCACATGCAGGAGCCCTGCCCGTTCCAACTCACCCATAATGGCGATAATCCCGCCCGCACGATGGACATCCTCGATATGGTAATGCGGTGTCGCCGGCGAAACCTTGCACAAATTGGGCACCCGCCTGGACAGCCGGTCCACGTCGTCCATCGTGAACGGCACACCGCCTTCGTGGGCGATCGCCAGCAAATGCAGCACGGTGTTGGTTGAACCGCCCATGGCGATATCGACACTCATGGCGTTTTCGAAGGCGGACCCATCGGCAATACTACGCGGCAGCGCCTGATGGTCGTCTTCTTCATACCAACGCCGGCACAGATCGACGATGCAGCGCCCGGCGTCGCTGAACATCTGACGGCGCCGCCGGTGCGTGGCAAGCAACGTGCCATTGCCCGGCAAGGCCAGTCCCAGCGCTTCGGCCAGGCAATTCATGGAGTTGGCCGTGAACATTCCGGAGCACGAGCCGCAGGTCGGGCAGGCCGAGACTTCCAGCGCCTCGATCTCGGCATCGGATCGAGACGGATCAGCGCCGGCATAGACCGCGTCGGTGAAGTCTGTGGCCCGAACGCCGCCATCGAGTTCCGTTTTACCGGCCTCCATCGGCCCGCCTGACACAAAAACCACCGGAATGTTCAAACGCATCGCGGCCATCAACATGCCGGGCGTGATCTTGTCGCAGTTGGAAAGGCACACCATGGCGTCAACGCAGTGGGCATTGACCATATATTCGACCGAGTCGGCGATAATCTCGCGCGACGGCAGACTGTACAACATGCCATCATGGCCCATGGCGATGCCGTCATCGACGGCAATCGTGTTGAACTCCCGTGGCACCCCGCCGGCTGCGCGAATGGCCTCGGCAACGAGCGCACCCGGTTCCCTGAGGTGAACGTGCCCCGGGACAAATTCCGTAAAGGAATTCACGACGGCAATGATGGGCTTGCCGAAATCGCTTCCCGTCAGCCCCGTCGCGCGCCACAGCGCTCTTGCCGCAACCATTCGCCGGCCGAAGGTCGATGTCTTGGAACGTAAATCCGGCATGGTATCGCAATCTCCCCGTTCGCCCCTCGGGGCATCGGTCACCCACCGGACTGTCGACCCGGCGATGTAAAATCATGAACGGAGAACGAAGTATCATTGATCTTTAATTCGGAAAATCAGATAATATTGATTATATAGTTTGGATTTTCCGATATGTTTTCCAATCGTAATATCGACATCGACCTTTACCGGACATTTCTGGCGGCGATCGACCTCGACGGTCTCAACAAGGCCGCGATCGCCGTGGGCCGCTCGCAATCCACGGTCAGCACGCAAATCAAGCGCATGGAAGAAATCGCTGGCTGCGCTCTGTTTCAACCGGACGGGCGAAAGGTGCGCCTGACCCCCGCCGGCGAAAAGCTGGCCGGCTATGGGCGCCGCCTGGTGGCCCTGCACGACGAGGCGCTGCAAGCGCTGGCCGAAGACCCGTTGACCGGACAGGTCAGCCTGGCGGTCATGGGCGACTACGCGCATCACGTTCTGCCACGCTACCTTGCCGGCTTCATGGAACGCCATCCATCGATCATGATCGACGTGACGACCGGATTTTCCGAAGACCTTCTGGCGCAGCTTGGCGGCCGTTTCGATCTCGTCCTGTCGACCCATCCGCTTGGGAAAGGCCGGGGCGAAAGGCTGCGGGTCGAGCGGACCCATTGGGTTTTTTCATCGACTCACGAACTGCCGAAAACCGCCGCCGTTCCATTGGCGCTGCTGCCGCCGGGAAACCTGTTTCGCAAATGGGCGCTCGATGCCCTCGAGAAAGCCGGGATCCCCTGGCACGTGCTGTTCACCAGTTCGAGCATAGCAGCGGTGGAGGCAGCCGCTGCTGCCGGCATTGCCGTCAGCGTCGCCAAGCAGGGGTCGGCGCTGACCGGTCTGCGCTTTCTCGGGCCCCGGCACGGGTTTCCCGAATTGCCGGAAACGGAAATCGTCCTGAACCGCTCAAAAGGACGTTTTCCCGATGCAACAGCGGCCCTTGGCAATTACCTTGCCCGCGAAATGCGTGATACAAGGAAAGACCTATCGTGATGTCGTGACCGTGTCGCTCGCATGTGGTGCCACTGGTCGCACCGGTCCACCAGGGTCAAACCGGGTCAAATGATCCATGAACGCACGAATGGATGAATTTCATGCAACCGGAAAGAGGATCATATGGGCAGTCCCCCTCGTTTAACCCTGAGCAGGCATTTCAAAAGACCGACGCTGTGGCAGGCCATCGGCTTTTTTGCCGCGCTCTTTGCACTTTTTCTGCTGGTCTGGCTCATCCAGTTGCTGGGGTATTGGCCGGAGAGCTGGACCGTCAATCCGCGATTGGAACCGAAGTGATCGTGATCTGGCAACGCATCGGACGATCGTTACCTTATAAATTGAATCCTCTTTGCATTTACAATTTTGACGATTATTCTTGGATGGAGGGGCACGGTCGACCGATCTTCCCTGATAGCGACCCTTTGCAAACGGAGACGATGGGATCATGATGAAAGTCAGATTTTTGGCGTTGTGGCTCGTTAGCCTCATCGCATGGGCTTCGGGGCCCGATGCCCTGGCCCAAACGGAGGCCGAAGCGGCGGCCCTGTCCCAGCGTCCGTTGACGGAAGCTGAAATCAGCCGAAGGGCGACCGATTGCGCGCTTCCGACCGCCGGCGAAGATCTGACCGGCCTTCCGTCAGGCATCCGTGCCGCCAAGGTCGACATGCCCGATCAGATATTGGTCGGTCTCTTTTTCTTCGACAGCGTCATCGAAAACAAGACGCTCAAGGCAGTGGAGGTGTTACCCGAACTGCCAATGGGCGGTATCGGTGAACGTGACATCTGCACGAGCGTTGTCGAAGGTCTCATGAACGGGGATCCATCCGACAAGGATTTGCTCCTGATGACCTGGCGCCTGAGGCCCGGCCTGGACATTGCGGCGGATTATCCGACGGCTGCCGTGCAGATCCGGCAAAATGATCAAATCCTCTTCATCCGCGCCTCCCCTTTTGCTGTGATCGAGATTTCCCATGCAACACAAGCCGGCAAGATTGTTGAGGAACTGGCGACCTGGGACAGGGCAAAAAGCACCGGATTCTACCTGGTAACCAAGGACAAACTCTATGTCCCGATCCACGATTAGTGCGAGATGAGGTCGGATTGAAGCATTTGATGGCGGCAAATCAGTCCAGGTTATGCCGGCCTGCAGATCGACGACTCATCCCTCGCCACCGCACGGTGCTTCGTCAAATCGCTGAGCGGCGGACTGTCTTGGCTGTGAGGCCGGGCAAATCGCAAGACAGGCGCTGATTACGGCGCTGCTATCGGGTTGCCCAGAATGCCGATTTCAACAATCTCGCATTCGATTTCATCACCAGGCTGGCAATAGCGTGTCGCCGGCGTCAGGCCCGGTGGGTGCGTCCAGGAGCCGCCGAGTTCCTCGTCCACCGACCAGGCTGTTCCCGCCGGGGTTCCCGTCAGGATCACCATGCCCGGTTTCAGGGTGAAATTGATCGAGAAGAAATGCACCAGCTCGGCACAGGTCCAGATCATCTCGGCCGTGCTCGCATGCTGGCGCAACTCACCGTTCACATGGCAACGCAAGGTCAATTGCTGGGGATCGGGAATCTCATCCGCGGTTACAATCGCCGGTCCGAGCGGCAGGCTGGTGTCGAAGGCTTTGCCGCGGCCCAGTTCGTACCATGTTACACCCTCGGCCGTTTGGCGGACCTGACGGTCTCGGGCTGTCACGTCATTGGCAACGGTGTAACCGAATACATGGTCCAGAGCATCGGCCGCAGCGATGTGGCGGCCTGCCCTGCCGATAATGACCGCCAGTTCCGCCTCACAGTCGAGCTTTTGCGTAAGAACGGGATCGCACATGATGTTTTCGCCCGGGCCGATAACGCAGTCCGACGTTTTGACGAAGAATTCCGGCTCCTTGCCGCTCAGCGGCGTGTTGGCCTTTTCGGCATTGTGAGAACGATAATTGGAGCCCGAACAAAGAACAGTCGACGGCACAAGCGGGGCCTTCAGATTGACCGAGGAAAGTGGAAACCGCGCGTCTTTCGATGCTGTGCCCGCGAGCCTTGCGGCCGTCTCGAGAGCCGGTGCGCCCGCCTCAATCAACTCCGTCATCGAGTTGAACATGTCCGCCCCGTTGCCGGCAATCAGGAGATCAATAACGGATTCGCCTGACAAGACACCCAGCCTTGGGGCGCCGTCGCGGACAAATCTGCAAAATCGCATGGCATATTCCTCTGCTTCGGTTGGGCGGATCAGCGGACGGGAATGCAGGTGATCGTCACGCGGGTGCCGGCCATCAACCGGTGGACCCGCCTCGATGCGCCGCCAGCCCTGATGTCGCATCCGAAAGCAGGGATGCGGTCAGCGCGAAATGACGTTCGGTCAGTTCACATGCAAGATCGACATTTCGCGCCAGGGCTGCTTCGGTAATCGCCTGGTGTTCGGCATTGAGATCCCGTTCGCCGAGTTTTCTGTACACCGACGCCCGCCGATAGCGTTCGCATTGATCGTGCAATCCACGGCGCACACGCAGCAGCCACTTGGATCCACAGGCCGACACAATCGCGGTATGGAATGCGCTGTTGGCTTGCTCCCAGGCGTCCGTCACGCCATCCTGGGCCTGCAACAGAGCCGCATCCTCCTTTTTCATGACGTAGCTCGCCGCAACCACAGCGGCTTCCCAGTCGGTTCCGCCATTGGCAATTGACAGCCGCAGCGCCGCTGTTTCAACCGCGGTTCTCGCTCTGTTGAGATCTTCGAACTCATTGAGGTCGAGCGGAGCCACGGTGAAGCCGCGATTGCCTTCGGCCAGGACAAGCTGATCGGCCGCAAGCATCTGCAGGGCCTCCCGCAAGGGCGTCGGGCCGACATTGTAAATCGTCTTGAGCTTTTCAATGCGCAGTCGCTCTCCGGGGCTGCGAACGCCACGGATGATGTCGACCCGCAACGCCTTGCAGGCGGCTTGTGCCAGCGTATTGCCGCCATCGAGCGTGACACTGGTCGGCGTATCTGCTGCATCGTGCCGGGCGGCTGAAATCTCAGTCAATGTGTTTCCTCTTACGTCCGAACTGAATCCGCTCAATCCTAACATACTTTTCCAAACTGCATTTGACAGGCCAATTTCAATATGTATTCTATTTCTATCGATAAAAATTAATAATGTCGAGAAAAATGAAATTAGTCACTTTCGAATTGGCCGGGAAAACGGCGGCGGGCTACGTGGATGGCGACCAGATTGTCGTCTGCGATACCGGCCCGGATGCCGGTGCCGCCGTGCGGCGATTGATTGCCTCAGGCGCGGAAGGTGTGAAAGCGTGGTCGGACGCCGGATCCGCCGGTGCACGCCGCGTTGACACCGCCGATGTCAAGCTGCTGGCGCCCATTCCCGAGCCGCGGCGCGACCTGTTCTGCGTCGGCAAGAATTATCACGCCCATGCGGCGGAATTTCACTCCAGCGGATTCGATTCCAGTGCGAAGGAAGCCGTGCCCAGCGCACCGGTTATCTTCACCAAGGCAACCACCAGCGTCGTCGGCCCCGATGCAGTTGTCATGGGATCCTACGATCCGACCGGCACCGTGGACTACGAGGGCGAACTGGCGGTGGTCATCGGCAAAAGGGCGTTTCAGGTCGGCAGAGACAAGGCTTACGAGCACGTTTTTGGCTATGTCATTGTGAACGACGTGACATCGCGGGAACTGCAGCGGCACCACAACCAATGGGTCATTGGCAAGGGTATCGATACATTCTGCCCAATGGGCCCATGGATCGCGACAGCCGATGAGATCAGCGATGTTGGCAAACTGGAACTGGTGACGCGGGTCAATGGCGAAACCCGCCAAAAGGCAGTGGTTTCGGACCTCATATTCGACATTCCGACACTGATTGAAACCATGTCGCGCACCATGACGTTGTTGCCGGGCGATATCATCGCCACCGGCACGCCCGTCGGTGTAGGGATCGGTTTTACTCCCCCCAGATACCTGATCGCGGGAGACCGGATGAGCGTCAGCATCACTGGTCTCGGGGAATTGAACAACACAATCGGCTGATGAAATCGCGGGCGGATTTTGTCAACTCACCGACGTACTTGCCCGGTCACCTCAGGGAGGAAAACATGATGAGAAAACTTTCATTCGCAACGGCCGCAGCCGTCTTTGTCGGCCTGACAATGGGCCAGGCAAATGCGCAGGACGGATATTTCGCGGGCAAGACCATCGACGTCATCGTACCCTTCGGACCCGGCGGTGCAACCTTCGTTTCCGCCAAGTTCCTCGAGCCGTTTTTCGAAAAGCATCTGCCGGGCAATCCCGAGATCAATGTGATTGACCGGCCCGGCGGAGGCTCGCTTCTAGGCGCCAACTGGTTCGAAAAGAACGCCAAATCCGACGGCACCACAATCCTGTTCACCACATCCTCGACTGCCAATCCCTTCGTGTTGGGTCAAAAGGGTGTCGAATACAAGCTCGCCGATTACCGCGTCGCCTACAGCCACCCATTCAGTGCAGTGGCCTATGTCTCGCCGTCGACCGGCGTGACGAGCGCCGCTGATATCAAGAACGCCAAGACACCCCTGGTCTATGGGGGCATTGCGGCGGCCGCGTCCGACCTGCCCGGGCTGCTGTCCTTCGAAGTCCTCGATCTCGATGTGAAGGCCGTGCTCGGTTTCAACGGCCGCGGACCCGTTCGCCTGGCCTTCGAACAGGGCGAGGTCAATCTCGACTACCAGTTCACACCGGTCTATCTGACACAGGTCGTTCCATCCGTTGCGGCGGGAACCGCGGTGCCGCTGTGGACTGGCGGCAGCACGGATGGTGATGGCAAGCTGACCCAGCGCGATCCGATTGCTCCGGAACTGCCCTCCGTCTACGAGGTTTACGAGGAACTCAACGGCACGGCGCCGTCAGGCATTGAGTGGGAGGCTTTTCAAGGCATCGCATCGGTGACCTACGCTTATGGTCTGACGGGCTACATGAAGCCCGACACGCCGCAGGAAGTGCTCGACATCTTCGCCGAGGCGGTCGCCGCGATCAACGCCGATCCGGAGTTTCAGGCAGAAAGCGAGAAGGTCACCAATGGCGCCCGCCTGAATGCCGGGCCGGAAACGGAAGCTGCGATCAAAGCGGCGCTGTCTCCGTCGGACGCGGTGAAAACCTATCTGCGGACACTCCTCAGCGACAAATACGGCGTCAAATTCTGATGCCCTCGGATTGCGCGGGCTCCCGGCAAGTGGCGGCGAGCCCGCGCAATGTCTTCGCCGAGGTCGTCTTCCGGCCGGGTAGCGTGTATTCTTACAGCGTGTAAAAGGTCGCGGTCATGCTCGAACACGCGTTCTCTGCCCTGGACGCCCTTTCCGATCCAATCCGGCTAGTCGCGCTGTTCGGTGGGATGCTGGTTGGCATGGTGTTCGGCATGCTGCCGGGCCTCGGCGGTGTGGCAGCCGTCTCCATCCTGCTCCCCTTCATCTATTATCTCGACGATTTTTCCGGCCTGGCGATGCTTCTGGGCGCTGTGTCGGTCGTTTACACATCCGACACGATCACATCGGTCTTGCTCGGTGCGCCCGGGTCTCCGGCCTCCGCCCCGACAGCCATCGAGGGACACGCGCTGGCCAAGAAGGGCCAGGCCGCCCGCGCGCTGGGGGTCGGCTTTCTCGCTTCTATGATCGGCGGCCTGACTGGCGCGGTGATCCTGTTTTTCGCCATTCCGATCGCTGGTCCGGTCGTGCTCATGCTGGGCACGCCCGAATTGTTCATGTTCGCACTGGTCGGTCTCATCTTCGCCAGTTCGATGATCGGCAAGGATCTGGCCAAGGGATTGGCATCCGCGTGTCTGGGGCTGTTTCTCGGAGTTGTCGGTCCGGCATCGGCTGCGGCCGATTTCCGGTTTACCTTTGACCAGGTCTATCTGCTGGACGGGCTTTCCCTGACCATCGTGGCGCTCGGATTGTTTGGCGTGGCCGAGGCGATCTCGATGCTGGCATCCGGTGGTGGCATTTCACATATCCCGATTGCCGTCAGCCATTGGAGCGAAGGTTTCCGCGATTTCTGGAAAAACAAATGGCTGGTGCTCAGGGCATCGATCATTGGAGTCTTTGGCGGCTTTGTCCCGGCCGTTGGAGCATCGGCGTCAACCTGGGTCGCCTATGGCCACTCCATCCGCTCGACAAAAGACAAATCGCGCTTTGGCAAGGGTGAAATTCGTGGCATAGCAGCCTCGGAGGGCGCCAACAACGCCACCGTCATTGCCGACCTCGTGCCAACACTCCTGTTCAGCGTTCCCGGCGGGCCGGCGGCGGCGATCTTCCTCGGGGCGCTCTTTTCGTTCGGTTATTATCCGGGTCCGCGAATGATCACCCAAAACCCGGATCTGATGTTTCTGATCGTCTGGAGTGTCGCTCTCGCCTCGGTTGTGGGCGCCGCCCTTTGTTTCGCGGTGACACCGACCCTGGCCCGATTAACCCGCATCCCCTTTGCCATCATCGCCGCACCGCTGATCCTGATCATGGTCATCGGCGCCTATCAGGCGACCAGCACGATGGGCGACATTTTCATGCTCTTCGCGCTTGGTGCGCTGGGCTGGATGATGAAGCACGCGGAATGGCCCCGTGCACCCGCACTGGTTGGTTTCGTGCTGGCGACACCGATGGAGCAGTATTTCTGGCTGGCAAACCAGCTCCATGGCTGGTCCTGGCTGCTGCGGCCGGGCGTGCTGATCATCGCCTCATTCATCATCATCCCGGTGCTGCTTAATGTCTGGCGGCGGTTTCGTGCGCGCGGCAAACCGCAGCGCGATGTCGCCGCCGAGGCGCTTGATTTGCCGGACAAGACCGACAACAAGACCGTTTCACTGATCCTGGCAGCGCTGATCACCCTGGCCTTTGCCTACGCGATGTGGGAGATGATGAGTTTCAATCCATCCTCTCGGCTGATGCCGTCACTGGCGCTGTTGCCGGGCCTGCCGCTGGCATTGTGGCTGCTTGTTCGCGCGGTCCGGAACTACTCATCAGCGGCTGATCCGAGCTTCAAGGAACCGATGATTCTGATCGTTCTGATTGGCTACGCCATTGCCCTCTGGGCCATCGGTTTCACCATCGCCACCATAGCCCTGCTGTGCTGGATGCTTTTCGTGCGCGCCAATATGCGGCCGGTGACAGGCGCGATCTATGGCGTGGTTGTCTTCGGCCTGGCCTGGCTGCTTTTCGATGTCCTGCGCGGCGATGCACCGGTGGGTGCGCTGACAGGTATCGGCTAACCTAGAGGAAATCAGAATGATCGACAGCGATATCATCGAACCCAGCATCGACCCGGCGACAAAGAAGATCGGGATCCGCCACGTCAAAGCGACAAATGCCGCGGGAACACGTACCAAAATTCAGGTGCGCGATTTTGATCCCGTTTACACCGATGAACCGGCATCGCTGGGTGGCACGAATTCCGCTCCCAGCCCGCTGGAGACGGTGCTGGTGGCGCTCGTCGGATGCGATGGTGTCATCATCAACGGCGTCGCCAACGCAATCGGATTTTCCTATGCCGGTGTCGATTTTGCCTGCGAAAGCCAGATCGATGTGCGCGGCCCCAAGGGGGTTCCCGGTATCCGCCCCTATTTCGAGACCGCCAAGCTGGACATTACCGTCTATACGGACGAAAGCGATGCCCGCTTTCAGCAATTGCGGAAGAATGTTGAATTTCGGTGCCCCGTGATGAACCTGCTCCACGCCGCCGAGGTCGATATGGATGTGACCTGGATCGCACGCCCGGCGGCTGAGTATGCCGGAAATGTGGACTGAAAGGCACCTGGGAGAAGGTAACACAGTGGTTCACACCGGGCCTTTGGCAAACCGTGCTTTATGTCATGCCCCCGGCTCGACCTCGAAATTGTGCACGAAGCCTTCAGGCAATTCCGGGCCCCAGAGGTAGAAGGAATCCTCCGGATCGTGGTCGGCGGATTCCCAATCCTGGGTCAGCGGGATGTAATCGATGTCGGCTGAATATTCGGCATAGCTGCCCCAGGGGTCACCGACATAGTGGAAATAGTTCGATCCGAGCACGTGACGGCCGAGACCCCACCCCTTGGTGAAGCCCCTGTCGGCCATGTGCATGGCGCCGCGGCCGATCTCGTCGATGCCGCCGACATCCCAACTGCAATGGTGAAGGCCGGGGCCGTGGGATTTGGCAAAGGCGATCAGGTGATGGTCGGAGCCATGGATGCCGTGGAGAAAACAGACGCCGTCCCCGGATCGGTCGGACAGGCGCAAGCCCAGGACCCGGCTGTAGAAGTCGATGCATTTGAGCACATCGGGCGTAAACAGCAGAACATGCGCGAGGCGCCTTGGATAGACCCGTCCGGCCTTCGAGCGAACCGGCGCCGCAGCCACGCCGGCCGGGACGGATTGGGTCAGGAAATCCGATTTTTCGTTTGGCGAACTCTTTTTGGCGACCTTCACCTCGATCAGGATTCCGAAGGGGTCAGCAAACCACACACCGTTGGAATCGAAGCCGCGCGGCGCGTCCATCAGACGGACGCCCTGGTCCTCGATCCGCTTTCGCATCGGCTCGAAATCCTCCTCGAACACGGCAAAGGACAGATGATTGAATTTCTTGCGCTTGCCTTCCGACAGGCTGGCCCAGCGGTGATCGTCTCCGAAGGTGTAGAGACCGATACCATCGCCCTCCTCGCGCACGTCAAGACCGAAGGATTTGTAGAATGTCTCGGCGTCTTTGAGATCGGGCACAATCATGGTGAAGGTATCCATGGAATGGATTCCGAGTTCGCCGGGGCGCTTGGTGACACCGACCTTTCCGGTGATCGCAGTCATGATTTCCTCCTTTGTTGCATTTGCTGTTCTGCATTGGGCCGGCCATGATCCCTGCTGCCGGTCCGGTAGGTTGCGATCCTCATTCAATGAGCGAGGGAAGCCACAGCACGATTTGCGGCCAGGCGACCATCAGGATGATCAGCACCAGCGGTGCCAACAGGAATGGCAGGGCACCGAGATAGATCTCGGTGACCTTCAGTTCGGGGTTCACGGCGCGGATGACAAATAGGTTCATTCCGACCGGCGGCGTAATCAGCCCGATCTCGATCAGGATCACCAGCAGAACCCCGAACCAGACCGGGTCGAATCCGAACGACAGGATCAGCGGCAGCACGATGGGGACCGTGATCAGGATCATCGCGATGCCCTCCAGAAAGCAGCCGAGCACGAGATAGACGATACAGAGGAGGATGATCACGCCGACCGGGCCGAAACCCGCATTCTGCATGGCGTCGGAAACGGCATTCGACAGTCCGGTTTGGACGATGAAATAGGAGAAGATGGTCGAGGCCATCACGATGAAAATCACCGTGGACACCAGACGCACGGTTTCGAGTGCGGTCGATGCCAGTGCGGAGGGGCCGGCGCGCCGGGTGGCCAGAGCCAGAATGACCGCGCCGAGCGCGCCAACGGCGGCGGCTTCAGTCGGGGTAAAGACACCGGCATAGATGCCACCGATCGTGGCCGTGAAAAGCAGCACCATATGCCAGATTTTCGCAAGCGACGGGACCAGCGGCGGCGCAGCGGCCAGCGGTTTGGAGGTCGGTCTGGCCCGACGCCCCAGAACCAGCGCGATCACGGCATAAAACGCCATCAGGAAAAGACCGGGCACCAGCGCGGCCGCGAAGAGCTGCGCCACGGAAAGCTGGGCGATGATGGCATAGATCATCAGGATCAGCGAGGGCGGGATGAGAATGCCGAGCGTCCCGCCGGCGGCGACCGATCCAGCGGCAAGGGCCGGTTTGTAGCCCGCCCGCAACATCTCGGGAATCGAGACCCGGCTCATGGTCAACGCCGTGGCGACCGACGAGCCGCAGATCGCGCCGAACAGGCCGGAAGCGAAGATCGCGGCGACGGCGAGCGAGCCGCGGGTGCCGCGCATGACCGCATTGGCCGCCTGGAACAGATCGCCCGACAGGCCGGATACGGCCGCCACAGCACCCATGAGCGTGAACAGCGGCACCACGGAAAACGTGTAGGCCTGCGCCAGTTCGATCGGCGCGGTTCCGACGATCAGACCGGCGCGTGTCCATCCTTCAAGCATCGCGTAGCCGACATAGCCGACCAGACCGAGTGCGACAGCCACCGGCACACGCAGCAGGATCATTGCGACGAGCACGACAAGGCTGACGATGGCGAGCGCAATCGGCGTCATCAAACGGGTTCCCGGCGCAGTATTTTCGTCCAGAACAGCGCCCCGCAGGTCAGGACAGACGCGCCAAAGGCGAAAACAATCAGCGCGTAGAGTGGCCAAACCGGTACGCCGAGATCATATTTCACATCGCCGAACATCCTGGCGTCAAGCATTGGCTGCCAGACATTGCGGCACAACAGCACCAAAAACAGCATGGACAACAACAGTCCCACCGCCTCGACAATGCGCAGGACACCATCCGGCAAGACCGCATCGAGAAGATCGATCTTGATCTGCTCATCGCGCAGGAAGGCTTCCGGCAGGCCCAGCATGGCGCTTGCAAGAACCGTGATTTCGACCAGTTCCACGACGCCGGTCAGGGGCCGCCCGGCAAGTTGACGGGCGAGAATGTCCCAGTCCGTCCCCAGCATCATAACGGCGAGGGCCAGCACCCCGCCGATGGTGCAGGCACGCGCAAGCGACGGGACAAGCCGGACGGTCATTGGGTCACAGTTCTGCCTTGAGCTGCTCGATCCGCTTCATGACCGCATCGGTTGTCGGCTGGGTTTTTCGAGTTGCGTCGAGTTGTGCCGTGTAGACCGGCTCCAGCGCCGTGCGGAAGGGATCGGCCGCCGCATCGACCAGATCGATGACTTCAACACCCTTGTCGATCATGAACTCCCGCCCAGCGGCTTCCGCCTTATCATAGAGGCCGCCGACCTGGCGCGCCGCGTCCGGACCCGTCGTGTCACGGATGAGCGCAGCGTATTTCTCCGGCAGTTTTTCCATCATTTCGCGGTTTGCGATAAACGAGAATGTGGCGCTGGAATTGGCCAGCGTGCTGACATGTTTGACGGCCTGCTGGAGCTGGAAAGCGCGGCCGCCTTCGAAATTGAAGATTGCCCCATCGACAACGCCCTTGGCAATGGCGTCGGCGATTTCGGTCGGCGGAATGGTCGCCGGTGATGCGCCCAGTGCCTTCAATTGCTCGGCCATTGCACTGCTGGTCGGCCGGATGCGCAGGCCCTTGACGTCATCGGGGGTCCTGACCTGCACGGCGTTCATGAAAAAACCGGTGGCTGTCAGATTGATCGAATAGAGCATTTCGGTGCCGACATATTCGGACGCAAATTCCGGTTTCAGGCTCGTCGCCAGCCAGGACGTGTCGGCCGCCTTTCGCGGCCTTGCGTCAGGACCAACCAGCAGGAACGGCAGAGAGAGGAGATCGGTCAGCGGAAAGCGACCGGGAGAAAATGCGGTGAAGATAAAGGCGAAATCGGCGACACCGGTGCGCACCAGATCGTATTGGCGCGGCGGCGGTCCCATCTGGCCGGCCGGAAAAACCGAGATGTCGAGTTCGCCGTCCGTTTGCGCCTTCAGATCATCGGCCCACTTTGAAAGCACGCCGTTGAGCTGGTGCTGCGGCGGCAAATAGTGGCTCAATTTGAGTTCGATCGGTGCCGCACGGACGATAGCCGGCATGGCAAGACACGCCGATCCAGCGGCAAACGTCTTCAGGAATTCGCGTTTGTTGAGTGTCATGTCTTTCCTCCCTTTGATGTCGCTCAGGCCGTTCGCCTGAGACTGTTTTCCGCCCGGCCGGTCATCACGGCGAGCAGCGTTTCGGGTTGCGGCAAAACATCACCACGCCAGCCAATATGCTGGTCGGGTCGAACAAGGGCATATTGGGCCGCATAAAGTTGCTTTAGGTCCGCCAGTCCGGGGTCGACGATTGTCAGCGGAATGCCCTGTTCCCGCGCCGCGTTCACCGCGCGGGATTCCGCCTCGTCCTGTGGCTCAGCAAGCCGCAGCAGCGTAAATCCGGTGGAGAACAGATCGTAGAGTGACGTCTGCTGGTCGACCCAGGCATGCGGCGCCAGATAGCCGGGGCGCGCGGATGGCACATAGCGCGAGACTTCCGCCGGGCGGTCCGGCCCGGGCTCGGCGGCAATCGCGGGAGAACCGGTGTAGCCGGTGCCAAGAACCAGACCAACCGAGTGAAACTCCGGTGTCTTGGACCGTTCGATCGCCCCGGCGCATTTTGCGCGCGCGCCCTCTCCTTCCGGGCCATCCTCCAACAGGTCGGGATTGGCAAAATCGTCGCTCAGCGACGCGACGTTCTTCGTCGCACTCTCGACGATGGCGCGATGAGCCTGTTGACGCTCGGTCGTATAGCTGTCGAGCAGCCCGTCGCCTGCCCAGCCGCTCAGGGCGGCCGACAATTTCCAGCCGAGATCGACCGCGTCGCCAATGCCCTGATTCATGCCGTGTCCGCCGAAAGGCGAATGCAGGTGGCAGGCATCGCCGGCGAGAAAAACACGCCCGTCGCGATAGTGATCGGCGATCAGGCTGTGCACGATCCAGTCGTCGCGCGTGACAAATTCGACGGGGTAATCCCGGCCGATGGCCCGGTGCACATAGCCAAGCAGCGTTTCGGTCGTTACCTCGCGATCGGCGACCTTCGACCAGTACCAAAGATCGCCACGGTCCATGGGGCCGATGAAGCTCGGGGCCTTGGGGTCGAGGATCCAGTGAAACAGGGCGCGTTTCAGATCCGGATCATCGTTGAGGCCCGGTATTTTCAATATGAGCGTCGCACAGGAGACGAGATTGCGGTCGCCATTCATGGCAATCCCGAGCGTTTCGCGCACGAAACTGCGCCCGCCATCGGCACCGACGAGAAAGCGCGTTCTGATATCCTGTGGGTCACCACTCGCGACATTGCGAATCTGTGCGGTGACACCTGTTTCGTCCTGTACAAAACCGGTCAATTGGCTGCTGAAGGTCAAATCGGCCTTCGGTTCAGCGGCGACATGATCGGCAAGGACACTTTCGACGACATATTGCGGAATGAACTCAGCATGTTCGGGAAAGGCATCATAGGATTTCGGCGTTGCACAGAAGGCGTCGCGAAAGGTGTAGATCGGTGCGTCGAACAGGCCGGTGCGAAAGATGACATCGCGCGGAAAATCCGCGCTCAGCGGCGAGCGCTTGCGCATCTCAGAGGCCAGCCCCCAGCGGCGCATATGGGCCATGGTGCGTATATTGGTGGTTTTGGCGCGCGGTTGCACACCCGTGCGATCGTTCTTCTCGACGATGCGGACCGTGTGACCGCGCAAGGTCAATTCCGTTGCGAGCGCCAGCCCGACGGGTCCGGCGCCGACAATCAGGACATCGGCATCGTATCGCTGAGCGTCCATGACTATCCTCCCGGGCCCGTACTCAGGCCGCGACGATCCGGTTGTGCAATCGTCCGATCTTCTCGATCTCGATTTCACAATGGTCACCCGGTTTCATGAAGACCTTGGGTTCGCGCGCAAATCCAACACCGGACGGCGTGCCCGTCGCAATCAGATCGCCCGGCTGAAGGGTCATCCCGACGCTCAGATGCGAAACGAGGTCGGCAACGGAGAACATCAAATCGTCTGTCGTTGCATCCTGCATGATGTCGCCGTTGAGGCGGGTGGTCAGTCGCAGTCCCGCCGCGCCGGCCGGCAGCTCGTCGGCGGTGACGAAGCACGGACCAAGTGCGCCGGTGTTGTCGAAATTCTTGCCGATCGTCCACTGGTTGGTGCGCAACTGAAAATCACGGATCGAACCGTCGTTGAAGATGGTGTAGCCGGCGACATGGTCGAGCGCATTTTCCTTGGCAATCGCGCTGCCGGCCTTGCCGATGACCGCCACCAGTTCGCCTTCGAAATCGAATTGATCGGACGCGTCAGGCCTGACCAGTTGGCCGTCATGCGGGACGAGGTTTGAGTTGAAACGGACAAACACCGTCGGAAAGGAGGGCGCTTCCATTGCACTCTCCTTTGCATGGTCGGCATAGTTGAGGCCAACGCAAAGAAGCTTGCCGGCCCGGCGAAACGGCAGCGTGATCGTGATGGCCTGGCGATCGATTTCGCCCGCCGCCTTCAGCGTTTGTGCCGCGGACCCCAGCGCCCCGGATCGAATCAGCTCATCAAGATCGCCCGGCCAGTCCGCAGCGTCCTGTGTCAGGCCGGTCAGCCTTCCTTCGGCGCTCTCCAGGGCGAGTCCTTTTTTTCCATCCTTCTCAAAGGCAACAAAACGCATTCGGTTGGTCTCCCTGCTTATCCGCAAACTCATCAGGCGGTTCGTGGCAAGCCTAGGTCGATAAACTACATATTGCAACAAAAAATATATATTTGTGCATTTTGCGCATTTCTGTCATGGATGGAGGCATGAACGAGAACGTGACGCATAAGAGCCGGACAGCCCAATCCTATGACGAGTTGCGTGACGCCATTGTCGAGGCTCACCATCCGCCGGGAGAGAAATTGCGGATCGATCACCTGAGCCGCGAATTGCGTGTCAGCTCCGGTGCCATACGCGAAGCACTGTCGCGTCTGACCGCGGAAGGTCTCGTTCTCGCGGAACCTCAAAAGGGCTTTGTCGTCGCACCGATCTCCCGGCGTGATCTCGTGGAACTGACGGATGTGCGGATCGATGTCGAAGGCAAATGCCTGGCCGAATCGATCCGCACCGGGGACCTGGATTGGGAAGGCCGCGTGCTCTCGGCGCACCACAAGCTGAGCTCACTGGGCGACGCCTATAAGAGGATCGGAACGGCTGACGCGCGACAGTGGCACAAGCTTCATGAAGATTTCCATGATCAACTGGCGTCTGCCTGCGACAACCAATGGTGGCTGCGGCTGCGGCGCCAGCTCTATATTCAGTCCGAGCGCTACCGGCGATTGTCCGGACCCGCCGACGAAAACGACAGGGACATTGTCGCCGAGCATGCCCAGATCGCCGATACGGCCCTTGCCCGTGACGCCGATCAGGCGCTGAAGCACATGAAAGACCATCTGAGCCTGACCACGCAGATATTGCTGACATCGCGCATTCCCTTTGCCGATGATTGATCCCGGTCAAAGAACGGGTGAGCGCTTCGGTTAAACACAGGCACTGATCCTTTGCCCAAAGGATCGTGTCGCTCCGGCGAGTGGCCCGCTTTGCGGGGCGGTCATCCGTGATGATGGCGGCCGGCCATATTGCTGAATCCAGAGGAAGAGATTAATGGTCGGCAAATCCGAAGATGTGAAAACCGAAGGACGTGCCCATGCCCCGTGATCGCGCCATGGCCGCCATGACAGGCGTGATGGCCCTGTTGGCCGGCATTTTGACATTCAGTTTGATGATTGACCGGGTTCAGGCTGAAACCCTGACACTGACACCGGCTGAAGTCACCGAATGGAAGGCGGTTTATGGCCGGGTCGAAGCCCGGGAGACCATTCCGGCGCGGGCGCGGATCGGCGGTCTGTTGGTCGAACTCACGGTGACCGAGGGTGACCTGGTGACGGCAGGCCAGCAGATTGCCTTTGTTCGCGACGACAAGACCACGTTCGAAATTTCGGCCATCGATGCCCAGATCGAGGCGCTGCGGGCGCAATTGACGACGGCGGAGACAGAGCTCGAACGCGCTGAAGAACTGGTCAAACGTGGCGTCGCAACCGAGCAACGGGTGGATCAGTTGCGCACCTCCGTTGATGTCGTTCGGGGCCAGATCAAGTCCACTGAAGCGCAACGCGCCGTTATCACACAACGGGTCGCCGAAGGCGCGGTTCTGGCGCCGGGCGACGGCCGCGTCCTGTCAGTCCCCGTAACGCTGGGCGGGGTCATTCTTGCCGGTGAAGCGGTAGCGACAATCGGCGGCGGCGGTTTTTTCCTTCGGCTTGCCATCCCGGAGCGCCATGCGCAGGCGCTGCGTCAGGACGCGGTGATCAGAATTACCGCAGGCGGATCTGAATCAGATGGCCAGATCGCCAAAATTTATCCGCAAATCCAGAATGGCCGGGTGATTGCCGATGTCGAGGTCGACGGCCTCGATACGGCGTTTGTCAACGCCCGCGTGCTGGTGGAACTGCCGGTAGGCGAACGTCGTGCACTGCTGGTTCCCCAAGCCGCGATTGCGACACGGTCGGGCATCGATTTCGTCAGGGTGGAAACAGGTGGCGAGCCAACCGATCGCGCTGTTGTGCTTGGCGAAACGGTGACACGGGACGGGACGGCCCATGTTGAGGTTCTGACCGGCCTTTCAGCCGGTGACGTGGTGGTCGTCCCGTGACGCAGGCACCCAAACGCCTCGGCATTGCCGGCGCTCTGACCCAGGCATCCATTACGTCGCCGCTCACGCCCCTGTTTCTGCTGGCGGCAATCGTGTTCGGGACGGTTGCCCTACTGTTGCTGCCGCGCGAGGAAGAACCGCAGATTTCCGTTCCGATGGTCGATATTCACGTGCGCGCCGACGGATTGCGGGCCGATGATGCCGTCAAGCTGATCACGGAGCCGCTGGAGACCATCGTCAAGGGAATTGACGGGGTGGAACACGTCTATTCACAAACTGCCGATGACCGCGCCATGGTCACCGCCCGCTTCATCGTCGGCACGTCGTCGGATGCCGCGGTTTTGCGGGTGCATGACAAGGTGCGCGCCAATTATGACCGCATTCCCGTCGGTGTGCCGGAGCCGATCATTGTGGGCCGCGGCATTGACGATGTTGCCATCCTGACGCTGACGCTGTCGCCGCAGCCTGAGATTGCCGACAGCATCACACCCAATGATCTGACCCGCATTGGGCGTGAACTGCGCACTGAGATCTCCAAGATCGACGATGTCGGCCTGACCTATCTGGTCGGTGAAACCGGTGAATTGCTGCGCATCGCGCCGCAACCCGAAAAGCTTGCCCTGCATGGCGTCACCCTGCAGCAAATGGCCGGCAAGCTGACCGGCGCGAACACAACCTTTCCGGCCGGCAGGGTGCGTGACGGGGGCGAGCAGATCGAACTCGTTGCCGGCGAGACACTGCGCTCGCCCGACGAAATCGGCAATCTTCTGATGACCACCCGCGACGAGCGGCCGGTTTATCTGCGCGATGTTGCCGATGTCACCTTTGCAGCCGATGGCAGCGACGTGCTGGTTTCGACGGTCCTGCGCACCGATACCGGTATCCGGCGCGTGCCGTCCGTCACCCTCGCCGTTGCGAAACGCGCCGGCTCGAACGCCGTTCATGTGGCTGAAAACATTCTGGACCGGGTGGCAATCATGGAGGGCACGCTGATCCCGGACGGGATCGACGTCGCGGTGACGCGGAATTACGGCGACAGTGCCAATGAAAAGGCCAATGAACTGCTTTTTCATCTGGCCCTTGCGACGCTTTCGATCATCGCACTGGTCTGGCTGACGATCGGCCGGCGTGAGGCGGCGGTGGTTGCCATCGTCATCCCGGTGACCATCCTGCTGACCCTCTTTGCCTCCTGGATCATGGGCTACACGCTGAACCGGGTATCGCTGTTCGCACTGATCTTTTCGATTGGAATTCTGGTCGATGACGCGATCGTCGTCATTGAGAACATCGCCAGACATTGGGGGATGAATGACGGCCGGCCGCGCCGCGAGGCAGCAATCGGCGCCGTTGCCGAAGTCGGCAATCCGACCATTGTCGCCACACTCACTGTCGTCGCCGCGTTGCTGCCGATGCTTTTCGTGTCGGGCATGATGGGGCCCTATATGAGTCCGATCCCGGCCAACGCCTCTGCGGCCATGATCTTTTCCTTTTTTGTCGCCGTCACCGTCACGCCCTGGCTGATGCTGAAGCTCGCCGGTCGGTCATCCGGTTCTTCGGTTCACTCAACGCACCACGATGCAGCCCATGGCGGCGCCTTCGGACGTGCCTATAGCGCGGTTGCAAAACCGGTTCTGGCGAGCAAGGCGGCCAGCTGGCTGCTGCTCATCGTCGTCGGTATCTTGACGCTCGGATCGCTGTCGATGTTCTACACCCAGCAGGTGACCGTCAAACTGCTGCCGTTCGACAACAAATCCGAGCTGTCGGTGGTTATCGACCTGCCGGAAGGTTCATCCGTCGAAGCGACGGATGCGGTGGCACAATCGGTGGCGCGGGCGATGCTGGAGTTTGAAGAGGTCGAGACCGTGCAGACCCATGCCGGTACGGCCGCGCCGTTCAATTTCAATGGCCTTGTGCGTCATTCCTATCTGCGCGCCATGCCCGAACAGGGCGATGTTGCGCTCAACCTGCTGCCGAAGGACAAGCGTGCGCGGTCGAGCCACGACATCGCCCTCGACATCCGGCAACGCCTTGCTGATATCGTGGTGCCCGAGGGAACCAGTCTCAAGGTTGTCGAACCGCCGCCGGGCCCGCCGGTTCTGGCGACACTGCTGGCGGAAATCTACGGGCCGGATGCCGAGACCCGCCGTCAAGTTGCCCAAAAGGTCGAGACAGCCTTCCGGTCGGTGCCGTTTATCGTCGATGTCGACAATTCCTATGGCGTGCAGCCGCGCCGGCTGGCCGCCACGGTTTCGACCGATGACGCGGAATTCTTCCAGGTGCAGGAATCGGATGTTTTCGACACAATCGCCATCCTCAATGGCGGCCGGACGGTCGGTTATTCGCATCGCGGAGACGGACGCCAGCCAATACCGATACGCATCGAACGGCCACGTGGCCAACGCACCATCAACGAAAGTTTTCTGACGACGCCGATTCCGGCCAATGTGCTGCCCGGCAGCCGCGGCGTTGTGGAACTCGGCGATGTGGTCAGGGTTACGGAGGAACGGGCATCCTATCCGGTCTTCCGGCATAATGGCCGGGCTGCGGAAATGGTGACGGCAGAACTTGCCGGTGCTTTCGAAGCGCCGCTCTACGGCATGCTCGCGGTCCAGGAGGCGATCGATGGGCAGGACTGGTCGGGATTGCCGAAACCGGCGATCAAGCTGCATGGCCAGCCCGAGGATGAAAGCCGGCCGACACTTTTGTGGGACGGAGAATGGGAAGTGACCTGGGTGACCTTCCGCGACATGGGCGCCGCCTTCGGCGTGGCGTTGCTGGGTATTTACATTCTTGTGGTCGGTCAGTTCGGATCGTTCAAGGTGCCCCTGGTAATCCTGACACCGATTCCGTTGACCTTCATCGGCATTATCGGCGGTCACTGGCTCTTCAACGCGCCGTTTTCCGCCACATCGATGATCGGTTTCATCGCCCTGGCAGGCATTATTGTGCGCAATTCCATCCTGCTGGTCGATTTCATCCGGCATGCACAGACACCCGACCGGCCGCTGACCGAGATTCTGCTGGAGGCCGGCGCCATCCGGTTCAAACCAATCCTTCTCACCGCACTGGCGGCGATGATCGGAGCCGCCGTGATCCTGACGGACCCGATCTTTCAGGGGCTCGCCATTTCGCTGTTGTTTGGTCTTGCCTCATCGACATTGCTAACCGTTCTGGTGATCCCGGCGGTTTACCGGGTGCTGCGGACGTAAAGAGTGCTGCGACGGCGCGCGGCAAAACGCTCAAAGGCGGACCTGCAATGATGCCGACAACCAAAGATCGCAAATACTGCGCGAATGAAATAGATTGTACCGCGGCATTTAACGGCCCATAACTGTTCGAAATCAGGGCGGGCAGACACCACTGATCCGCCAGCGCCAGTACAACAGGAGATTGCATGCGATCGAAAGTCCTGAACAGGGTCCTGACCATCGGATTTGCCATTATCGGTGTGCTGTTGATGTCCGATGCGAGGGCGCAAACGGAGGCCGAAGCCGCGGCCGCCTCGCAGCGTGAGCTGACAAAAGCCGAAATAAGCCGCCTTGAAACCGATTGTCGGCTGCCTTCAGAGGGCGAAGTGATGAACCAGTTCGGGAACGCCATCCCGGCAACCCGCGTGTCGATTCCCGAACAAAGGATTCTGCTGCTCATCCGCATCGATGCGACCGATCCCGAAAAAATCACCCCGTTTCCCGATCTACCGAGCGGCGGTATCGGCAGGCGGGACTTTTGTGAAAGGGTGTTCTTCGGCAATGTTGCCGTCATACCAAATGTCACCGCCATGGGTCTGCGGCTGCGGCCCGGCCTCGACCTGGAAAAGGACTACCCCCGCGCCTATGCGCAGATCCAGGAACACCAGCAGGTGAGTGTCATTCCGGCCTCCGATTTTGCCCGGGTCGATATTGCCGACAGCGGCCAAGCGCCCCTGTTCGTCACCGCCCTCGCCGACCAGCCCATGATTGCAACGGGCCAGCGATATTTTCTTATCGACAAAAGTGTCTACGTTCCGCTTCGCGAATAGAATGCGTCGTGACGGGACTGCATCATGTGACCGCTTCAGATTTGCGGCGTTAACCCGAAAAGAGATTTTCCGGCAGGCCCTGCGCACCGGTTTCGACGGCAAAAACAGCGCCGGCATCCGGCTCGGACTTTCGAGCCGCGGCTGACATGCGCTGCCAGGCGCTGGTGACAAACAGCGTGCTCAGATCATCGCCTCCGAAGGTGCAGGCAGTGACCTGCGAAACCGGGACGTTGACAACCCGATCGCATTTGCCGTCGGGCGTGAACCTGATGACGCAGCCAGCGCCGTGGCGCACATTCCAAAGGCAGCCATCCGTGTCCATGGCCGACCCGTCCGGTGCGCCAGGCGCACTTCCTGCTGGCACGAACACCCTTCGATTGGAGATCGCACCGCTGTCGGCGTCAAATTCGAACGCCCAGATGTCGCCGATCTCCGTGTCCGTGATATACATGGTGCGCGCATCCGGGCTCCACCGAATGGAATTGGGGATCCAGATATCCTTCAAGACACGGATGCAGTTGCCGTCAGCGTCAATCCGGTAGAGCCCTCCCCCGGCACAGGGCGCGAGATCGACCATCGTGCCAAGCCAAAAGCGTCCGCTTGCATCACATCGGCCTTCATTGGGCCTGTTGTCAGGCAATCCGGATTCGAGCGCAGTGAGCAGGTCGAGCGATCCGGATTGCGGATCGAAGACATGGATGCCCCCCTTCAGCGCCAGCAACAGGCCGCCCTGCGCGCGCAGTGCGACGGCGCCGGTCATGGTCGGCATGTCAAATCGGTCCAGCGCGCCGCTCGAGGGCGTGTATCGGAAGACGGCGGGCGCGCGGATGTCCACCCACCATAGGCACGCCTCGCCTTTGGACCAGACCGGGCCTTCACCCAACTCATTGGCAACGTCGCAAATCCGCTCTGCTGTCAGGCCTGTTTCGCTGCGTCCGGGTGTGGCATTCATTCCGCTCTGCCGGCCGTCCTGCCGGCCGTTCTGCCGGGATTGCAGATGGATTCGACCGACTTTCGAACGGCTTCCGGCGCAAAGACCCGTTCCAGCCAGTCATCCTTGAAGATGACCGGCTTGGCCTCCTCCATGGCCTGAATGGCGCCATCGGAAAACCGGCCATCGGCAAAGGCCTTGAACGCGATGGACAATTCGATCTGCAGATGGCCGAGCATGAAATCCATCGCCGCGGCCTCCGGCACGCCCCTGCGGATCGCTTCATCCGTCGCCTCGCGCAAGGCCAGACACAGCGTTGCGCCCACGGTTTCCGCCAGTGCCGGCTCCAGGATGGCAATCTGTTCCAGCGTACACCGGTGTGATCGCACAACCGGTGCATAGATCGTCCTTGCCACCTCTTCACACAGGGCATAGTGCGCCTCGGGACCCTGGATGAGCGCGCAGACAATGCCCTGTTTGGCGGCGACGCCGCCAAAGAAATCCCTCTGGGCAGCCGGGTCCGTTTCATTGCCGAACAGCGGCGGGTGACAGGGATGGCTGCAAAAATAGGTGACGTCATCGCGCTCCGGCATTTCGCCCGCATAGGGCGCCGCCGCGTCCAGCACGATCAAGGCGGTGCCGGGACGAAGTGTGTCAATGATCTGATGGGCAATCTTGCCGATCAACCGGTCGGGCACGGCCAGCACCACGATATCGGTGCCTTTGAGCGCGGTCTCCTGGTCAACGGTTTCAATGCCCAGTTCCTCCTTAAGCCGCTCTCTGCCGGCCTCCGAAATCTCGACATGGCTCACATCGAACCGGGAGCCCTTAAGGTTTTTGGAGAGACGAACGCCCATTTTTCCGCCAGCGCCTAACAGTGCGATCCTCGTCATCTTGATGTTCTCCCAAGGGTTTTGGCGTCGCCGCCATTTCTGATCTGGCCGAAATAGTCCGGCGGCCCCATCTGTCCGCCCTTGAACGCGATCTCGAAGGTTTCGCGCGAATTGGCGCTGCGATGGGCAAGGCAAAGGCCACCCCCCGGGGTGACCGGTGCCAGGGCCGTCAATGCTTCAATGCGAAGCTGCCGGGCAGCATGGCCGGACGTATCTCCTCCCGATATGGCCACGCGGCCGATGCCGGTTTTCGTCAACACCGTTTCGAGCACCCGGCCGAGTGCATTGCCGATCCGCTCATTGGCTTCTCCCGGTTCGATCTGGGCCTGCGCCATCACGTCGCGAAAGCGGCCGACCGTCGGGTCATCGGGTCCAAGCGCCGTATAAACAAGCGGCGATCTCCCCGCATCGGCAGCGCGCAGGGATGCGGCTGTCACATCATCCAATTCCTTTTTCAGGCTGCCTTCGTCCGCCACCGATGCCGGGTCGAATCGTGCAAGTTCAAAACCGTTTTCGCCGGCCCATGCAATTTGCCGCGCTGCGACGGGCGAGACCGAGCCCGAGACGACGGCAATGCGATCCCGTGCTTCGGCCCGCGGAGCCGAGATGTCCGACGAAAGCCCGCCGGTCGTGCACCAGTGGGACACCAACGCATATTCCACACCCTGGGATCCAACGACAAAGGGGGCGGCCTTTCTGTTTTCCCAGATCAACCGGCCGGCGGCCCTCATGTCCGCCGGATCACAGGCATCGAATGCGATGATTTTTGCGCCGCCGTCGCTTTGCCGCGCCAACTCTTCGTCGGCCGTGTGCGAATGCTGCAGGGCGATAACGTCGACCAGTCCGATCGGCATGCGGGTCTGTTCGGCCAGATGCGCACGGATATCAGCCTCCCGCATCGGCGTGACCGGATGCCGGCTCATGGTGGGGTGCCGGTCAAGCCGGTGAACCGTCTCTCCATCGCCGGCGAACAGATTGCCGAACACCTGGTAACGGCCAATCGGTGGCGCCGCTGCCAGCAGCGGGAACCATTGACCGCCGACGATTCCCGCCCCGACCTCGATCGCCCGACCGATCGATCCGGTTTGCGGTGACGAGTCGAATGTCGAACAGATCTTGTAATGGACAAGAGCTGCTCCGGTAGCAACCAGCCGCTCAAAGATTGAGGGCAGGCTTTCCTCCATCCACCGGGGCGATTTCGAACGCGCGAGACCGGCGATGCCGAAGGCCCGGTAGCCGGCATAACGCTCAAGCATGTCCTCCGTCGGCGGCTTGAGAAACAGAACCGCGGGAAGGCCGGCAAAGGTCAGGATCTCCATGACCGCCGATGCGCCGGTAAAATCATCACCGTACCAGGCAATCTGAATTCCCGTTGAATCAGCGTCAACGGGAGTCATGAATAGGCCTCGATGGCACGCGCCAGTGCCTTGTTTCGGCGTGCCTGCTCGTCAAGCGGCGTTCCGGACACCGCCGCATCCCAGGCCGACCGCAGGCTTGCAATGCCCGCCGCCGGCCCGTCGGGATGCCCCATGATTCCGCCGCCGGCGGCATAGATCAGATCCGTGCTTTGAAGCAGCCGGTAGGTTTCAGGAGGCTGCAATGCGGACTGTCCGGACGAAAAGACCGGCATCACCACACAGGGTTTGTCCGGCCAAATCGGAGTCAGGCATTGCCGGGCCGATGCAATGACGCTGTCATTGGATTCGCAGAATTTGTTGTCGAGCCCGTTGACATGCATATGGTCGGCGCCTGCCAACCGCCACAGCTTCTGCCAGGCGATGTAGGACCAGCCGAGCATCGGGTGCCGGGACAGATAGCCCCAGCCATTGCGGTGGGCGTGGATCGGCAGTTCGGAAAAACGGCCAAGTTCGATCATCCCGACCAGACCGACTGAATTCAGACTTGCCATGATGCAGGTGCCGCCCCGCGAGAGCACCAGGTCATGACGCCGCCGCATCTGATCGAGATCGCCGGTGAGATTGAAGGCGTACATCACCCGCTTGCCGGTCCGCTGGGCATGATCGTCGATAGCGCGCGACACCGCCTCCACGCGATCGGCGAATGGGCAGGCCGGGCCATCAGACTGCAATTCGTCATCCTTTATGAAATCGATGCCGGCCGCAGCGAGCCGCGCGACGAGATCACCGGTTTCGGATGGGCCCAGACCGACGCTGGGTTTGATGATCGTGCCGATCAGTGGCCCTTCGTCAACCATGGCCAGGCGGCGGGTGCCTTCGACACCGAATTTTGGTCCGGGATAGGCGGCGGCGAAGGATTCATCGAGCCTTATGTCGAGGATGCGCAATCCTGAAAACTGCGCCAGTTCAAAAAGGTTGCCGGCGACCGTTGCCACCAGGTTCGGCAGCGACGGACCGATATTTGCGGCCGGCCACGACAGGGTGACGCGAGCGCGCTTAATCGTTTCACCGTCAGGTCGTCGTGCTCCCGGGAGAGCGGGCTCATCGACGGTTTCGTCTGCCAGCAAGTCGAGACGCTCGATGCGTGCGGCCGACCGGGCCCTGAGTTCAGCCGTTTCGCAGGGAAGCGGCACAAAGGTACCGGAGGACTGCTCTCCGGCCATGACGTCCACTGCCCGTTCGACGGGAAATGCCGTCTCCACCAGATAGTCGGCCTCAAGTCGGTCGGATGCGTGCATGTCCGCGGATTTCCATGATGTTCGACGGCAAACCCGTCTCATTTTGCTGCTATAGTGATTATACCAGTTGAAGGAATCTCGCAAGCCCCGTCGTTTCGTGATGACGTATCAATGAAGCTGGTTGGGAGAGGCAGCAATGCGCGGCCAGCGGCCGCGGCGGCTTACGACGCCGTGTTCACCGGCAGGTTTTTGGTGTGGTAAAGGCTGTTCGCCCGGTAAAGATGATCGCCCATGGATTTGGCGGCCTGTTCCGCATCACCAGACTCGATGGCATTCAGGATTTCACCGTGTTCGCGAAGGGTCAGCTTCTCGAGGCCCGGCCTACTCAACAGATCGACATGGAAATTTTCCAGCCAGGCCAGGATCGCCTCAATCAGGGAAACAAAGATCGGATTGCCGCTGATGCCGGCGAGGCTACGGTGAAAATCCGCATCGCACAGACGAAACTCACCGGGATCCCGGCTCGCTTCCTCCTGCCGGCGCAGGATAGCCCGCAAATTGGCAAGATCCGACTCCGTGCGCTTACGGGAGGCGATGCGCGCCAGTTCCATCTCGAATGTCGCCCGCGCTTCCTTGAGGTGATTGAGTGTCGGTTCGGAGTGCGTGAGCATGTGGACAACGGTTGCACTCATGCGGCTCATCATGTCGCTGATCGAGGGATCAGCAACGCGCGGCCGCTCGCCGTGGCGTATCTCGACCAGACCCGATCGCTGCAGGTTCTGCATCGCCTCGCGGATCGCCGGACGCCCGACACCGTAGGCGGCCATCAGCTCGCGTTCCGAAGGCAAAGGATCTCCGGGCTTGAGGTCGCCACGCTGGACAATGGCCAAAACCCGCTCCTCGACATCGTCAGCAAGCTTTCGGCGGCGTATGGGTTTCATGTCGGCAGTCATACCAGTGATATCATCCTCTTTGGCGAAGAATACATTATCCCGCGCCTGAAACGGTAGCGCAATCGCCAATTTTCGATCTGCTAGATTGCAACTGGTATGATGACATGATAATAGGAAAACCCCAAAGCCGGAATCGGACACTTACCAGGGAGGATGAATGATGATGAAATGGATAGGAAGCGGTCTTGTGGCATGGTCCGCCGCGATCGGGATCGCCACAACGGCACATGCCCAGGAGGTGGTCCTGGAGGTTTCGGCAACCCAGCCGGAATATTTTGCCCAGGACCGAGCGATCTGGGACCTGTATGAGGAAGAGAATCCCGGCGTCAAAATCGAACTGATGTCCATCAATGAAGACACCGAAGCGGCTTTTCAGGCGCGTGTCGCGGCCGGTGATCCCCCCGACATTCGCGGACTGACCTTTCCGACCCAGGACAATTACAAGACCTATGTCAATCTTACTGAGTTGGATTTTCCCTGGTGGGACAAAGCCAATTACGATGCACGCAGCATTTTCGAGCAGACCCATGGTGTCGAAGGATACGCGCCGGCATTCAACGTACAGGGCGGACTGTTCCTCAACTTCGTCTACCATGCCGATGAATTGGAGAAAGCCGGACTTGATCCCAAGGAGATCAAAACCGTTGATGATCTGAGGGCATTTCTGGAAAAACTGAAGACCTATGTGGAAACGCGCGACGACATCGAATATGTCCTCGACATTGGCTGGCACCCCCGATTCTGGGGCCGGTGGATGCTCGAATCCTGGGGCGTCGGGCTCGGCGCAAGCAAAGAGGACTTCCGTGATCTGTGGACAGGCAAAATTGCCTTCACCGACAAGGAAAACAATCCGCTGGTTCCGGCGCTGGAGCTTGTCAGGGAGTTCACCGAAAAGGGGTATCTTCCCGCCAATTGGTGGAACCGCGCCTGGGAGCAGGAATTCGAATCCAGCTTCATTACCGAAAAATCTGTCTTCGCCATGCACGGTCCATGGCTGTGGAACAAGGTTCTTGCGCAAAATCCGGACGCCGATCTTGGGGGTATCTTCTTCCCGGCGAATGCAAACGGTGTTGTCTGGCAGGACGCCACAACGGCGGACCGCGGATCGGTGCTCTACGCAGCCAACCGCGACAAACCCGACTTCGAGGCCGCCAAAAAGGCCTTCTACTGGTGGACATCGCCCGAGACCGTTAAACTTCGGGCCGAAGCCATCGGGTTCACGCCCGCTATGGATCTGTCCGAGCAGGGAGGCGTCGACCTGAAGAACCCGCAATTCCAGAAGCTTGTGGGTCCGGCCATCAATGCCGGTGAAATCACATTCGACAGCAGCCTTGGCGGACAAGCCGCGGCCGGTCCGATGCAGAAAAGCGGCACGCCATTCGTGATCGAGGACAATGCGATGGCCAGCAAGATCGGTGCCTATGCCGCAGGTGAGATGAGCCTTGATGACCTGCTCGCACTGATGCAGGAGCGCTGGGACCAGTCTTACGGGCAATAGGGTGCTCGCAACCCCGTTTCAGGAGCGACACGACGAATGAATTCGGAGGTTGAAAAAAACAACCGCACGGCTTCCCACAAAGCCGTGCGGCGTCGGTTATCGAATGCGCGCAATCGCCGTGAAACCCTGATCGACCTCATTTACGTCGCGCCGCAATATATTCTCTATCTCGGTCTGCAAATCCTGCCCTTCGCGATCGCTCTGCCGATCATTTTTACCGATCAGGTGGATTTCCTCGATCAGGATGTCGACTGGGTCGGTTTCGACAACATTGCTGCCCTGTTTCGCGCACCGCTCGACGAGCGGCTCTATGAGGCGCTGCGCCGCACGGTGATTTTCACCGTCATCAATTATCTGATGGTGTTTCTGTTCGGTTTCCTGCTGGCGCTCGCCATGTTCGAGCTGGTGTCAAAACTCAAAGGTGCGTTTTTCACGATCATCTATATGCCGTGGATGCTGTCCGGCGTCGGTGTCGGGCTGATCATGGTCATGCTGTTTTCCACCGACACGGGTTCCTTCAACCTGATCCTGACGGAGATGGGCTTCGGAACAAACGCATTCGATGCCAAGAGCGAAACGACGGCGCTGCTGGTTTTGCCGTTCATGTACGGGTGGAAAACGGCCGGTTTCAACATGGCTCTGTTTCTGGGAGGATTGCTGGCCATCCCATCCGAAACCATCGAATCGGCGCGCATGGACGGCGCCCGCTACTGGCAGCGGGTCTGGTATATCTATCTGCCCCAGATCATTCCGAGCATCATCATCGCCACCATCTTTTCGATCATCAATTCCTTTGGGATATTCGATGAACTGGTCGGCCTCGGGGCACTGGCCGGAAATCCCAATGCCGAATTCATGTCGATATTCATCTATCAGCTCGGTTTCGGTTCGGCGACTGTCGGCGGCGCAAAGATCGGAACTCTGGCGCAAGGCATTACGGCCTCGCTGGTCATCTTCCTGCCGCTGGTCTTTTTCGCTTTCTGGCTGAACCGCCTGCAGAAGAAAATGGCCTATCACTGATGCGCCGGATCTCGCTCAAGAACACGCTGCTGGCTGCAATCCTGCTGATCTATTGCGCGCTGACGATCGCTCCCTTCTACATTCTGGCGGTGCGTGCCTTTACCCCCACCATTCAGTCGACACAATTTCATCTGTGGATTCCGGAACGGCGGGCGCTGTCGATGAAATCACGCATTGGCGATCTGTCGACCGTCTACAATGTCGACGGCCGGGCTTTTCGGCGGGCGATGGGCATCAAGGGCTATATGAACCCGCAACTGACCCTGAGCGAAATTGCCGACGAATATGATCTCGCGCCGGAGAAGATCCGCAGCTATCTGGAACCCTATGTCCAGTATAACGGTCTCTACACGATCCTGAACAACGGCTTCTTGCGATCGCTCATCGCGACCATCGTCGTGACCGGCGCCTCGGTGCTGGTCGGTGCGTTGCTGGGAATCATGACCGGTTCCGCCCTCGCCGGCTTCCAGCGGCGCTGGCACATGTTCGTCTACAATTCCTATCTGCTGAACATGATCATTCCGCCGATGATGGTGATCCTGCCGCAATACATCATCATGACGCGGTATCTGGGCCTTGAAAACAGTCTGTTGTCGCTGATCCTGTTGCACATCAAGGGCGGCGCCCTGTCGACCATGGTATTCACCTCCTATATCGCGACCATTCCGAAAGAGCTGAAGGAATCGGTCTATATGGATGGCGGCAAGCACTACCATTATTTCCTCTATGTTCTGCTGCCGCTGATGGGGACGCCGTTCGCCGTGTTTGCGTCCATCACCATGCCGTGGTTCTGGAACGACCTGTTGCATTCGCTGGTGCTGCTGAGACCGGACAATTACACCTTGCCGGCCTTCGTCGCCTCAATCGGCGGAACCTTCACGACCAATTACGAAGCGATCTTCTCGGGTGTGCTGCTGTCCCTGCTGCCCATTCTGATCGTGTATCTGGTCTTCCAGAAACTGTTTATCCGATCGGCCATGGCCGGCGCGGTGAAAGGATAACACCATGTCCCATGTGACCCTGACAAACGCGATCAAGCGATATGGTTCGGTCAAGGTCCTGCACGGCATCGACCTGGAAATCCCGGCCCAGCAGTTGACCGTGCTGTTGGGCCCATCGGGATGCGGCAAGTCAACGCTTCTGCGGATGATTGCCGGTCTCGAGGACATCACCGAAGGCGATCTGAGCATTGGCGACCAGGTGGTCAACGACATTGACCCGTCGAAACGCGGTTGTGCGATGGTCTTTCAGAATTATGCCCTCTATCCGCATCAGACGGTTTACAAGAACATGGCGTTTCCGCTGAAGATGAAGGGCCTTCCGGCAGCACAGATCGATGAAAAGGTCCGGCAGACCGCAACGATGCTGGAGCTTGGCGACCTCTTGGACAGGTTGCCGCGGGACCTGTCCGGAGGCCAGCGGCAGCGCGTCGCCATGGGCCGGGCGATGATCCGCAATCCGCAGGTCTTCTTGTTCGATGAGCCGCTGTCCAATCTCGATGCGGAACTTCGCGTCAAGATGCGCCTGGAAATCTCGCGGCTGCAGAAGGAACTGAAGGCGACGATGATTTTCGTCACCCACGACCAGGTGGAAGCCATGACCCTGGCAGACCGGGTTGTGATCCTTAACGAGGGTTATGTCCAGCAGGTCGGCGCGCCGCTGGAGATTTACAACCACCCGGCCAACCGGTTCGTCGCCGGATTTATCGGTTCGCCCGCAATGAACTTTCTGCCCGTGGAGCAGATCGAGCCGGCAGGTGCTTTTACCAGGATCACCTTTTCAGGCGGGCATCACCTTGTTCTGGACGGCTCAGTACCCGCGGCGGCGACGTTGATGGGCGCCCGGCCCGAGCATATCCATCTTGACCGGGACGGCATGACGGTCGGTGAAAACGCCTATTCCGAGCTCGGAATCGAACATCTCGGCGACCGTGCCTACCACCATCTGCAGCTGCCGTTCGGCGAGTTGACGATCCTGCAAAGCGAAACCAGTGCTATGCCGGCCACCGGCGACCTGCGGCTCGGCTTCAACGCGGACCGTCTGCATTTCTTTGACGCCGAAGGGCAGACGCTGGAAAGACCCGCATCATGATTTCCGCTGTTCTGCGCCGCACGCTGGTCGATCTGTGGGACAATGCCATTGTCGTGTTTGCCCTCAATCTCGCTTTGCTGTGTGTCGGCGCCATCGTGCTGTTTGCCATATCGCGGGCGGTTCATTGGCCACCATTGCTGTTTGTCGTGCTCCTGCTGGCCGCGATGATGGCCGGACTGGTTCTGCTCGCAGCGTCCGCGGCCCTGGTCGAGCAGATCGCAGCGCGATCGGACATCAAACCCGCTGCCCTGATCCCGGATGCGCAATTCTGTGCATTGCTGACCCTGGCGCTTGCCGGCATTGTCGGCCTGGCCGTCCTGCTGATCAGCGCCGCACCCGCTTCACCGGTTTTCGCGGTCGCGTCCGTGACCGGAGGCATTTGGCTTTCGGTGGTGGCCGTTCAGATGGTTGTGCTGGCGCCGGCCCTGGCATTGGACACGTCGCAGGCGGCACCCTCCAGGCTGGGCTGGATGGCAATGCTTGTTCTGCGCTATCCCATCGCCACGTTTTTTTTCGCCGCCATGGCGGTGCTGTCTCTGGCGGCGACGGTGTGCCTCCTCCCGGGCCCTGCCGGTGCCGGCTATCTCTTCTTGCGCGCCGGCAGGATGATGCGGGTGCATCTCCAAGCGCTTTACGAACCCACGTTGAACGGCACCGGCGGCGAGCAGGCCGCCATCGCTGCCGAGATGCGGCCGCTGAAGAACCGCACGCCGCGCAATCTGCTGCAGCCCTGGCGTGTCTCGTGATGACCGGCAACGACGGCACAACGCACCGGTAAAGGGAGATCTGATGAAACCTGCGAACATCGTGATGATCGTGACCGATCAGCAGCGGCTGGATACGGTCGGGGCCTATGGTTCAACACTATGCCAAACACCGAATATGGATCGCCTCGCCGCCGGCGGCATGCGCTTCGACCGGGCGTTTACGCCGACCGGGCTGTGCTCGCCGGTGCGATGCTCGCTGTTGAGCGGTGTCTATCCGCACGAACACAGGGTCCTGACCAATGTCGGTCTGCATCCGGTCCGCGCACAGCTCGAACCGGAAGACGACCGTATGTCGACGGCCTTGAAACGGGCAGACTATCGGATGGGTTATGTCGGCAAGTGGCACGTATCGAAAACCGATCCGACCGGTTTCGGCTATGAGGATTATGTCAGCCTTGGCGACTATCTGGAATGGCGGCATGGCGAGGGCCTCGAGATCCCGGAAGGCTTCAGCAATTATCTGGTGCAGATCGGGGTTCGAGACGATGCGCCGCCTGAAAAAAGCCGGCCGGCCTTTCTTGCCGACCATGCCATCCGGCTGATCGACAAGTATCAGGGCGGCGGTGCACCATTTTTTCTGCGCCTCGATTTCCATGGGCCGCATTTTCCCAATGTGGTGCCGGACCCCTATTTCTCCATGTATGATCCGGCGGACATCCCGCCCTGGCCAAATCATGACGACACGCTTGAAGGCAAACCCGCCGTCCAGCGGATCAAGCGCCAGCACTGGCGCACCGAAGGCATGCCATGGGCGGATTGGAGCAAGCTCATCTCAGCCTATTTCGGCGAGATCACCCTGATCGACCATCAGGTCGGGCGGGTCCTTGATCATCTGCAGTCGCTCGGTCTCGACGATGACACGCTGATTGTCTGGACCACCGATCATGGCGATACGATCGGCGCGCATGGCATCTGCAACAAGGACTATACGATGTATGAGGAGATCTATCGGGTGCCGCTGATCATGCGATGGCCCGGCGTGGTTGCACCCGGCAGCCAATGCAGCGCTTTCGTGCATCATTTCCTGGATCTCTGCGCGACGGTGCTCGATATGACGGGCCAGCCGCTCCCCGACCCTTTTCATGGCCGCTCTCTGCTGCCGTTGATGCGCGGCGAACCGCGACCGCAAGACTGGCCAGACAGCGCCTTTTGCGAGTTCCACGGCAGCCATATGGGTCTCTATTCCATGCGGCTTCTGACGACGGAGCGATGGGCCTATATCTACCATACCAACGACATTGACGAGCTTTACGACCGCAGGAACGATCCCTATCAGATGGTCAATCTTGCGGCCGATCCGGCCCATGCCGAGGTCCTGGACGGGCTGAAGCGGAAAATGGTCGCCTGGATGACGAAAACCGGTGACCATCTCCACAATGAGTGGACGGTTGACTGGCTTACCAACGATCCGGAGTTGATCGCGGAAGCGCCCGGTCGCCGACGCAGCAAATGGTAGCGCGATGAGCCTGAAGGTGGCGATTTCAGGAGCCGGCTATGTGGTCCCCTTCCATTTGCAAGCCTGGAAAAAGGCCGGCGCGCGCGTGATCGCGATCTGCGATCCGGATCTCGATCGCGCGCGCGAACGAGCGAGTGCCTTCGGCATTGCCGACGTCCACGGCGATCTTTCCGGCATGCTGGAGGCCGGCGGGTTCGACGTCCTCGACATCGCCGCACCGCGAGAGGTTCATGTCGAGCAGTGCCTTGCCGGGCTCGATGCCGGCCTGCCAATCCTGTGTCAAAAACCGATTGCCGTGACGCTCGATGAAGCCGAACGCCTGCTGGCGCGGCTGGCAACCGGAGGCCGCCTGATGGTGCATGAAAACTGGCGGTTTCGACCGCACTATCGGCAGATCGCCACGTGGCTGGACGAAGGCCGCATCGGCCCCTTGCATCATGCGACCATCACCATGCGCACCAGAGCCCTGCTGCCCGATCGCGCCGGTGTGCGCCCGGCGCTCCAGCGCCAGCCTTTTTTTGCGGCGGAAACGCGAATGCTGGTTGCGGAGGTTCTCATTCATCACCTCGACACGGCGCGTCGCCTGTGCGGCGCGCTCAGGCTTGTCGATGCACGATTGTTGCGGACACAACCGGATCTGCCGGGTGAAACCTTCGCCAGCATCACCTTGCGCACCGATGAGGGTGTGCCGGTCATCGTCAGTGGCGACATGACGGCGCCGGGAGCACCACCGGGCGCTGCCGACAGGTCTGAAATCTGCGGGCGCGACGGCCGCGCGGTTTTTGACGGCCGGTCACTTGTCCTGTACGCGGCCGACGGGGTTGCTGAAACCATCCGCTTTGAGGGTACCGACCTGCTGCAATCGAGTTTCGACGCGGCGATCGACCATTTTGCCAAACAGACGATCGATGACGGCCCCTATGAAACCAGCCTTGCCGACAATATCGAGACGCTGCGCCTGGTCGAGCAGATTTACAGCCAATCGACACGCGGGGGTGCTTAAAGCATCGGAACCGCAGTCTTCGCGATGCGCATGTCCTGCCTGTCATCCGGCCACCAGGTCATATTGCGCGCCAGGAGCTGGCGCTGTACGCGGCCGGGATAGTCGGTGATGATGCCGTCCACGTTCAGATCGATCATCCGGTCGATATCGCCGGGCTCGTTGACGGTCCAGACATTGACGACAAGATCAAGATCGCGTGCGGCGGCCAGATCCTCCGCCGTAAGATCCTCGTGATAGGGACTCCAGACCTGACCGCCACCCGCGGCAATGAGCGCCGGCAGGCTGTGATCATGGGCAGCGAGGCTTAACCCGTCCATCCAGGGCGATTCCTCATAGATGTTGTCGGCCATCGGCGCATCCGGTTTCGGCGCATAGGTCAGGTAGGACCGCGGGATGCCGGGTGCCTGGCGGGCACATTCGTGAAGAATGCGCCAGTCGAAGGACTGCACGATGATGCGGTCGCTGACCCCGTTTTCGAACGCTACGCGGAGAACCTGCTCGACATAGTCCGCCACCGGCGGCGTGTTTTCGGGATGGCGGGGATCCGATTTCATCTCGACATTGAGCCAGACATCCTGATTGCCGTCCTCGTTGACAAGGGCACACACCGCGTCAAATCGCGGAATGACAATGCCGTTCATGAAAGCCTGCTCTGGATAGCGGTGAGCATAGTCCGTGCCGGGCCGAAGGCCGCCCACATCGTACCTGCTCAATTCATCGGGCGTGCTGGCAAAGATGCGCGGTCCGACGCCCTCAAGCCAGCTTCCGTTGTCCGAGCGGGTCGAATAGGGCATGAGGTGCGGATTGTGGGTGACGACCGGGGTTCCGTCCGATGCGGCCAGAAGGTCCAGTTCGATGATCCGGACGCCGATATCGAGGGTGAAGCGAAACCCTTCGAGCGTGTTTTCCGGCAGGATTCCGCGGGCGCCGCGATGTCCATGGATGTGGATGTGTCCGGGACCGGAGCGTAATCCGTCAAAGCTTGGTGCGCGCTGCATCTGCATCAACTAACCCGTTGCCCATCCTGCGCGTCGAAGATGTGGAGGTTGTCGGGCGTGACGGTCAAGCGCACGATTTCATCATGCGCGGGGACATAATGCACACCCGGCAAGCTGGCGGTAAACGCGGTTGAGGAGCCTTCCAGGCGTCCGTGCAGGAGTGTGTTCGCACCAAGTGGCTCGGCGAAGCTGACCTGCAATTTCAGGGGACCCTCTCCTCCGGCGAGCACATGTTCGGGCCGGATGCCGATCTTGGCGTCACCCCGATGGGGGCTGTTGCAATCGAGCTCGGCACCGCCTTCCAGCGTTGCCTTGCCCTCGGCAACGCTGCCATCCATGACGTTCATCGAAGGACTGCCGATGAATTGGGCGGCAAAAAGGGTTTGCGGCCGCTCATAGACATCGAGCGGCGTGCCGATCTGTTCGGCCACACCGGAATTCATCACGATCATCCGGTCGGCCATGGTCATGGCCTCGACCTGGTCGTGCGTCACATAGAGCGCCGTGACACCCAGCTTGGATTGCAGTTCCTTGATTTCAAGGCGCATCTGCACGCGCAGCTTGGCGTCCAGATTGGACAGCGGCTCATCGAAGAGAAAGACTGCCGGCTCGCGGACGATGGCGCGTCCCATGGCAACGCGCTGACGCTGTCCGCCTGAAAGCTGCTTCGGCTTGCGGTCCAGATAGGGCTCCAGTTGCAGCAGCTTTGCCGCCTCCTGAACCTTGCGGTCGATCTCAGTCCTGGCAACACCAGCGATCTTCAGGCTGTAGGCCATGTTCTGCCGCACCGACATATGCGGGTAGAGCGCATAATTCTGAAACACCATCGCAATGTCGCGGTCCATCGGTTCCTTTTCGTTGACCCGCTGGCCGGCAATGGCGACTTCGCCTTCGGAGACGGTTTCCAGCCCGGCAACCATGCGCAACAGGGTGGACTTGCCGCAGCCGGACGGACCGACAATCACGATGAACTCGCCATCCTCGATGGCGATGCTGACACCGTGAATGACCTCGTCGCGGCCAAAGCGCTTCTTGATGTTTTTGAGTTCGACCGTTGCCATATTCTATTTCTCGCTGTCGACCAGCCCGCGGATAAAGAGCTTCTGCATGGAAATGACGACGATCACCGGCGGGATCATCGCAAGAATGGACGTCGCCATGATCACCGGCCAATCGGCCGTGTCATCGCCGGACGGAAACATCTGTTTGATGCCCATGACAATCGTGTTCATTTCCGGATCGGTGGTGATCAACAGCGGCCACAAATACTGGTTCCAGCCATAGATGAACAAAATTACGAACAGCGCGGCAATGTTCGTTCGGCTCATCGGAACGATGATGTCGATGAAAAAGCGCATCGGCCGCGCGCCATCCACCCGGGCTGCCTCGGCCAGCTCGTCGGGGATCGTCATGAAGAACTGACGGAACAGGAACGTCGCTGTTGCCGACGCGATCAGCGGAAAGATGAGGCCGGAATAGCTGTTCAGCATGCCGAAGCCCGCCACAACCTCATAGGTCGGCACGATCCGAACCTCGACCGGCAGCATCAGCGTGATGAAGATCAGCCAGAAAAACGTCGTGCGGCCCGGAAAACGGAAATAGACGATCGCGAAGGCGGACAGCAGTGAGATGGCAATTTTTCCGATGGCGATGCCGAGCGCCATGATCAGCGAGTTGAGCAGCATGGTCGCCACCGGGACATTGACGCCGGAAAACAGGGCGCTTTTGTAGTTTTCGAAAAAGTGCGACCCGGGGAGCAAGGGCATGGGCGGCCTGACGATGTCCGGCTGGGTCACTGTCGAGGCGACGAAGGCCAGCCAGATCGGGAAGAAGATGATCAACACCCCGATGATCATCAGAACATGGGTCAGCCAGAGCGTGCTGCCCCGCTTTTCCACCATGCCGGGCGCCGGCTCGGCGGCGGCGGCTCCTGTCGTGACAGTATCCGCGCTCAATAGTGCACCCTCTTTTCAATATATTTGAACTGCAGCACGGTCAACGCGCCGACGACGATCAGCAGGATCACCGATTGTGCGGCGGATGATCCAAGGTCCTGTCCGACGAAACCATCGGCGTAGACCTTGTAGACGAGAATGGTGGTCGCCTGTTGCGGCCCGCCCGAGGTGATCGTGTGGATGACGCCGAAGGTCTCGAAAAAGGAATAGACTATGTTGACCACCAGCAGGAAGAAGGTGGTTGGCGACAGCAGCGGCAGAACAATGGTGAAGAAACGGCGCCAGAACCGCGCGCCGTCGATGGCGGCCGCTTCGATGACTGAACGCGGTACGGCCTGCAAGGCGGCGAGAAAGAATAGGAAATTGTAGCTGATACGGCCCCAGGCCGACGCAACAACCACCAGCCCCATGGCCTCCTGTCCATTGAGCACATGGTTCCAGTCATAGCCCAATTGCCCCAGATACCAGGACACCACGCCAACGCGGGTGTTGAACATGAACAGCCACAACACGCCTGCGACGGCCGGCGCCACGGCATAGGGCCAGATCAGCAGCGTCCGATAGGTTCCGGCCCCCTTGATCAGGCGATCGGCCAGCACTGCAAGAAAGAGCGCCGGTATCATCGAGACCAGCGTGACCAATGTGGAAAAGACCGCCGTCGTTACGAAAGACGCCCGGTAAAACCGGTCACTGAACAGAAATTCGAAATTGCCAAGCCCGACGAACTGGGCGGATAGGCCGAAGGGATCGGGGATAAACAGCGACTGCCAAATCGCCTGCCCCGCCGGATAGAAGAAGAAGACGGCGGAGATCAGGACCTGCGGGAATACGAGGCAAAGCGGCAAAATCCAGCCCTTGAAGGTGACCCGTTTTTCCATTTCGCCCCTCCCGCGGTAAAGGGACGGCGGGCCGTCAGCCGCCGCCGTGTTGCCAAAAGATCGGGGCCTGTTTTGCAACAGGCCCCGGGGAGGAGTTTAGTTGTTGGCTTGCTCGAAGCGGCGAACGAGCTGGTTGCCGCGCTCGACCGCGCTGTCGAGAGCGGTCTGGGCGTCCTTGTCGCCCGACCAGACGGCCTCCAGTTCCTCGTCGATGATACCGCGCACCTGATCGAACGAGCCGATCCGCAACCCCTTCGAATTGGCCGTCGGCTCCTTGGCGGTCATCTGGATCACCGCAATATCGGTGCCTGGATTGGCGTCGTAAAACCCATCGGCCTTGGTTTTGTCGCCGGCCGACGATGTGATCGGAAGATAACCGGTGTCCTGATGCCATTTGGCCTGAATGTCGGTGGAGGAAAGGAAATTGAGGAACGCGGCAACGGCCTTGTAGTCCTCCGGATCATGTCCTTCCATCACCCAAAGCGAGGCGCCGCCGATAATGGTGTTCTGGGGCGCGCCTTCGACACCTTCCCAATAGGGCAAGGGACGAACGGCAAACTCGAACTCGGCTTCGTTATTGATGCCCGCGTAGCCGGCGGAGCTTTCGGTGAACAACGCACATTCGCCCGAACGGAAATTGGCGCCACCCTCATTGCGGCGGCCGGCATAGATGAATTTGCCGTCCTTGGCCCAGTCACCCATGGTCTGGATGTGCTTGACCTGAACCGGGCCATTGAAGGCAAGCTCGGTGTCGAGACCGGCAAAGCCATTGTCCTGGGTGGCAAAGGGCGTGTTGTGATAGGCGGACAGATTTTCCAGGTGAATCCAGCTCTGCCAGGCAGTGGTCATCGGACATTCGTGGCCGGCGGCCTTCAGCTTGTCGAGAACCTCGCCAACCTTCTGCCAGGTGGACATATCGGTGTCGGGATCGATGCCGGCTGCCTTGAGCGCATCCTTGTTGACCCAAAGCACAGGCGTCGAGGAGTTGAACGGAAGCGACAGCATGTCGCCATTGGCGCTCGTGTAATAACCCTTGACCGAGCCGATATAGGCGTTGGGATCAAATTCGGCGCCGGCTTCCGCCATAACCTCGAAGACCGGTTTGACCGCACCTTCCGCCGACATCATGGTAGCGGTGCCGACTTCGAAGACCATCAGAATTTCGGGCTGTTCTTTGGCGCGGAAGGCCGCAATGCCGGCGTTCAGCGTTTCGGAGTAATTGCCCTTGTGGGAGGCCACCACCTTGTAATCGCTCTGGCTGTTGTTGAAGGTTTCGACCTGCTCGGCGACCAGGTCGCCCAGCCGTCCGGTAAAGGCGTGCCAGAACTGAATTTCGGTTGCAGCCATGGCCGGCAGTGCGACCGATGTCAGCGCGCCTGCAATCATCGAACCGATCAGAATATTTTTCATGATTTCTTCTCCCAAAATGCCAAATTGTGCAGGGAATGTTTCACCGGCGCGTGCGCCCGCATCCACACATTCTCCTCCCACAACAATGGCAACACATCCATTTTCATAATTCAAGTGAAAATCCTGACCCAAAAATATAATATGGTGTTATATTCGAGAGCCACCTAAGCCCGATGCAAGAGGATGCATCAAGGCAAGGGCACCATGGCAACGGATTGTTTCAGTTCTGTGACGTTCCGACCTGAAAACAATCCGTTTCAACGGGAATCTTCAGTCTTGATACACAGGCAGAAACCATGTCCGTCCGCTTACGCCAGCTTGAAGCCTTTCGCGCCGTTTCCCAATCGGGCAGCATGACGAAAGCGGCCAAGCATCTGGGGATCTCCCAGCCGGCCGTCAGCAGGCTGATCAGCAGTTTCGGCGACAATGTCGGTTTCCGGCTGTTTGAACGCGCCAATGGCCAGTTGGTTCCGACCCAGGAATCACGCTTTTTGCTGCGCGAAGTGTCGCGGCTGATCGACAGTCTCAATCATATTGATGAGCTGGCACACAACATCACGCACCGGATCGCCGGCCATCTGCGCATCGCCTGCCTGCCGGGTTTTGCCACCAGCCACATGCCTCATGTTCTGACGCGGTTCCTGGAAAACCGGCCGGGTGTGACGGTTACCCTCGAGCCGGACCGGCCGGAGCGCATTCTCGAATGGATCATTGGCGAGCAGTATGACTGTGGCATTACCGACGACTTTTCCGACCACCCCGCCGTCGACAGCGAGCAAATCCCGATGCGAACCGTCTGTATCATGGCCGATGGCAATCCGCTGGCGCGCCATGACGTGATTGAACCGGAGCATCTGAGAGATGAACCCATCATTCACACCAAGCGCGACAGCTTCTTCTTCAAGGAACTGCATGAGGCCTTCACGTCGCGCGACGTGACCATCAACAGCTGGATCGAAACCCGGCAATTCACGGCCGCCTGCATGCTCATCGCTGAAGGCACCGGGGTTTCGATTATCAGCGAAATGGATGCAAGGACCCATCAGGACCGGGGACTGGTCTTTCGCCCCTTCCGCCCGGAAGTGCCACATGTCCTTTCGCTGGTGCGGCCAACCCACGGGCCGACGTCCATGCTGACGCTGGAGTTCCTCGAATTCTTCGCCGACAGCCTGCAGCCGTTCCGGCAGGATCGGCGACAAGGGGCGTAAGCCGGTGCGTGCAGAATTCTACCTCTCGTTCAAGGCTCCTAGCAGCGGCATCATGAGCGAGAAGAGTTCTGCCTGTGACGACAGATTGCATTTTTTGTAGAGCTGCTTCCTGAAGACTTTTACCGTCTGGGCGCTGATACCCAATTGTAACCCGGCGGAGAGGGAGGAGTGCCCCTTCAAAATCAGCAAGGCGACTTCCGCCTGCCGCTTGCTCAACCGAACATCGTATTTGTCCAGCATGGCCGAAATCAGTCCATCGGCGAGTGGTTTGTCTTCCGTCTTTGGCGCGATTGGTGTCTTCGCTCCAATCCAATGGGCCTCCAACAGCGCCAAAACGATCTGTTCTCGTTCCTTCAAACGTTGTTTGGCCCTGGCTGAAAACATCTTTCCGGAGGCACCCGATTTACCCATTGATATGGTTGCGGTGGAATCCACTCCGAAAGGCAGGATAATTGTTATCTCGTCCGTGATGCCGAGTTGTCCGTAATACCAGTTGTAATAGCGGCTTCGCAAAAACTGATCGGGCGCTATTTCCAGAAGCCTGTAGATACCGGGTTCACACCTGTTCAGGCAAAGCTGATGAAACGGATCCAGCAGATAACCACCCGTCAGATAATCCTGCTCCAGCCGAACAAAGACATTGGGACCGCGAAAATCGGTATATTGCACGGTCGGGCTCGAAGACCCCTGCCCCGCGAGGGCGATGATATTGTCATGTTCAATGCAGTTGCGAAGATATCCGGCGATATTTTTGTAGAACGCTGACGTTCCAACCGCCCGGATTGTTTCCGCAAGACACCGCTCTGACGTTCCCGGCATGCGCCATACCCCCTTGGGGGTATATACCACCTTGAAGATATGGATGTACACTAAAAGGACGGATTGAGGGGTATGCCCGATCCATCTCCCGCCGGAAATCCGTGGGGCGAGACAAGCCGGTTATTGGACAAAGAGGTGGCATGGCGGGACCTGTCAATCATAACGCCATGGCGACCGTGGGATACACCGTACCCTGGTCAGCGACGGCCGGACGCGAAGTGAACCTGCATCTTTCATCGGCCAGACCGATCACTCAGGTCACCATTTTACGTCTCGACACACCTGAGCCTGAAACACAAAGCTGGGATATCGATCCGGTCGATCCGCAACCCGGTCGCCGTGATCTTGCCGCGGGATCCTACGTGTTTGTTGACTCTACGGACCTGAAGACACTGGACCGGGTGCGTTCGATTGCGTTCGAGCTCTATCTGACGCGCAATTCCGGCTTTCGCACAATCATGGTTGCCGATGCGTTCTGGATCGGGCTGCGGGACGGCCGGCTGTCTGTGGAGTGGAACGGACGCAGTCTGGTTTCGGGTGAGACGATCCCGGTGAACACCTGGCTTGAACTGTCCATCAATGAGACGTCCGAAGGCACAGCCATGCGGATCAAGTCTGGCGACACGCTCGCTCCTTACTGTTTCGAAGACCATTTCGAGCAAACCGCCCTTGGACGCGTTGAAACCCGGTTGCTTTTTGGCTGGAACGGCGATCCGGACCATCTGAAACTCAATGCCAGATATGCCAATTTTCGTCTCGAAACGGCGGCGCGCGACCTGAACTGGTTGTTTCCGACACGACTGCCACGAAACGGAATTCCATCGACCGGTCCGGCTCAATCCATCTATCTGCAGGTTCGAAACCTGCCGACATTCTGCACGCGTTCCATGCGGTGGGACGGCTCGAGCTATGATCCCAAATTCGTTCCGTCCCATTACGACGCCATCCACTGTCACGACGATGATATGGGTGCGGCCGACTGGCCGGTGTCCTATCGTGCGGCCGTTCCGGATGGCGCGCAGGCGGGCGTATACGCCTTCCAGGTCCACCATGATGGCGGCTTTGAGCGCATCATCTTTTTTGTTGCATCGACGGATGCGCGCGCGCCGCTGATTTTTCTGGTCCCCACTGCCACCTATCTTGCCTATGCGAATGAATTCCTTCCCGAACAGCTCTTTCCCTGGCAATGCGAGGATCGCGGGCACCGGTTCGCGGTCGATAACAATCTGAGGTCGCTTTACGATTATCACAGTGACCTCAGCGGCGTTTCGATCTGCTCCTGCAACAAGCCGAAGACCACCATCCGTGACGACTATGAATATCCGCTCTGCGGCTGTCCGCATAATCTGCCGGTCGATCTCCATCTGTTGCGATTTTGCCACCGGAACGGCATTCGCTTTGACCTTGTTACGGATCATGACCTGCACGCGCGGGGCGTTGAATGCCTCAAGGGTCACCATGCCGTCGTGACGGGCAGCCACCCGGAATACATGTCGATCGAAATGGAAAAGGCGCTTCGCCAGTTCGCGGTCGACGGTGGTTCGATTGCCTATCTGGGCGGCAATGGATTTGCCGCAACGGTGGCCATTCAAGATGATCTGATGGAATTGAGGCGGTCGTCTCTCGAGGCTGGCCGGACCTGGGACGGGTCGGTTGCCGAACAGATGCTGGCGCTGACGAACGAACCGGGTGGCCTGTTGAGAAACCGTGGCCGTGGTGAGTATTCCCTGGTGGGCGGTGGGATATCCCTCATGGGATTTGATCGGGCGCAACCCTACACCCGCACCGAAGCAAGCCATCAGCCGAACTGCAAATGGTTGTTCGAGGGCGTGCAGGACGAAGTTTTCGGGAATGGCGGGATCGTTTTGGGCGGGGCCGTCGGATACGAGGTAGATGCGACGGATTCTCATCTCGGCACCTCTCCCGATACGATCGTGATCGCCCGCGCAACCGGGTTCAACGAACATTTCTTTCAAGACATCACCCGCTGGTATGAAGGCGGCGAAACCGAGCTACAGGCCAAAAGATGTGCCGAAATGACGATCCGGTTCCTGGCCAATGGCGGGCTGATATTTTCCGCCAGTTCCGTTGCCTGGTGCGGTGCGCTGCCATCGGATGATCAGATGAATGATGTCGGCCGGCTCACACTCAATCTTCTCGAACATCTTTCGGTTTCCCAGTCCGGGAAAAGCGGCCAGACGGCTGCAGAGTAATGATAAGCAAACAGGGAGAACTGCTATGTTGAAGAAACTTGCACTGGCGTCTGCGATACTCACGATGGTGGCCGGCACAGCGGCCGCAGAAACCGTCAAACTGGGCCTGCAGCCTTGGCTCGGATACGGCCCGCTCTGGGTCGCCGAGGAGAAAGGGTTCTTCGAAAAACGCGGTGTGGATGTCGATCTGACGAATTTCAACTGGGATCAGGATATGATTGCGGCGCTGGCCAGCGACAATCTTCACGTGATTGCCGGCGCAACCAATGGCGTTATCGCCAGCTTTAATCAGGGCGTCGACCAAAAGGGCTTCCTGATCATGGATCTGGCTTTCGAAGCTGATGCAATCATTGCCGGGAAAGACATCAAGACAATCGCTGATCTCAAGGGTAAAAAAGTCGCATTTGAAAGCGGCTCCACAAGCGATCTTCTGATCAACTACGCCCTGAAGCAAAACGGCATGTCCATTGAGGACATCGAACATGTGCCGATGGGGGCGTCGGAGGCCGGTCTTGCCCTTGTCTCCGGACGCGTGGATGTCGCCGTTTCCTATGAACCATACATTTCCGCTGCACTGGCCCAGAGCCCTGACAACACTGTTCTTTATACGGCTGCAGAAAAACCCGGCCTGATCAGTGATATGCTGACGGCAAAGGGAGACTGGATCAAAGACAACCCGGAAGCCGTCAAAGGCCTGATCCTGGCCTGGAATGATTCCATCGAGTTCATTCGCGCCAACCCGCAGGAAGGCATGCAGATGATCGCCACGGCAGTGGGCAGCAAGATGGACAAGTTTGAACCGGCGTTTGAAGGCGTGCGGCTCTACAACATCGCGGAAATGAAGGAATTCCTGGACGGCGATTTCCAGGCCACGATCCAGGAGATCGGTGAAATCATGCAGGCCGCCAACCCAGATCAAATCAAGAAAATTCCAACGCCGGAAGACATTTTGGATATGGATGTTTTGATGTCCATTTCAAACTAGAAACGATTGAGCGGCGTTGCCTTCGGCGCGCCGCTCAATAAAGGCAAGAGGGTGAAAGATTGGCCAACGCGTCCGGAGATCCGCGCACAAAACCCGTGAGGTTAAAAAACCTGTTTCAATTAAGGCAGGATATCCCTTCGGGTCTGTACCGCGCCATGGGATTTGCCATCCCGGCCCTGATTCTCCTGGTCTGGTGGCTCGTGACAGAACTCGGATTCGTCAAACCGCTTTTTTTACCGAGCCCCTTCAAAGTCCTTCTGGAAGGCTGGCGGCAGGTCGATGAAGGCATCCTGATCGCCGATGCTTCCGTCAGTTTCTACCGCATCAGCGTTGGTTGGCTGGCCGCCACGGTGGTTGCCGTTCCAATCGGCATTTTGATGGGCAATTTTCGAATCGTCGAGGGTTCGCTTGAACCACTGATTTCAACCCTGCGCTACATGCCTGTCGTCGCCCTTATCCCTCTTTCGATATTGTGGGCCGGAATTGGTGACCTGCAAAAAATCCTGATCCTGTTCCTGGCGACCTTCTTTCAGCAAACCCTGATGATCATGGACAATGTCAAAAACGTCGACATGAACCTGATCCGGGCCGGCCAGACACTTGGTTTCAGCAGCAGCGAAATTCTGCGCCGCATTATCCTGCCCGCATCCCTGCCGGGGATCTGGGACACATTCAGGATCACAATCGGCTGGACCTGGACCTATCTGGTGGTTGCCGAACTTGTGGCGGCCAGCGACGGCCTTGGGCGCCGCATTATGGATGCACAGCGCTACCTTGCCACCGATACCATCCTCTTCGGAACGCTCTTTATCGGGCTGTTGGGGCTGTTGACCGACTACGCCTTCAAGAAGTCCGGGTTTTCACTCTTCCGATGGAAAAGTGACGCGCGATGAACGATGCGATGGAAAGACCCGATCAAGGGCCGAAGGTCGAAATAGACGCAGTGGGCAAGGTTTTTGTAAGTGGCAGGGAGGCGTTCCGTGCCATCGAACGCATCGATCTCGACGTCTATCAGAACGAATTCGTCTCGATTGTGGGGACGTCCGGCTGCGGCAAATCCACGCTGCTCAATATGGTGGGCGGGTTGGACGAGCCCAGCGAGGGTGAAATCCGGATCGATGGGATACCGGTAGATGGCCCCGGCAGAAATCGCGGATTTGTTTTTCAGTCCTACAGTCTCTTTGAATGGATGACCGTTCGCCAGAACATACGATTTGCGCTGGAAAAAAGCACCATTTCCAAAGCGGAAAAAGCGGAGCTGGTCGAACACTTTGTCAATGCGGTTGGTCTGGCCGGCTTTGAGAACGCCTTCCCGAAACAACTCTCCGGCGGCATGAAACAGCGCGTCGCTATCGCGCGGTCACTTGTCTACAAGCCCTCCATTTTGCTGATGGATGAACCCTTCGGAGCCCTCGACGCGCAAACCCGCGGGATGATGCAGGAACTCCTCCTGAAGGTCTGGGAAGATCATCGGGTCACCGTTCTTTTCGTGACACACGATGTGGATGAGGCGATTTTTCTCGCCGATCGGGTAATCGTGCTTGGAAGTAGGCCGGGGCGAGTCAAAAGGGAGCTGAAAATAGAGCTCGACCGACCACGAGAATTCGAGATTGTTACGGATCCGAAATTTGCTGGTTACAAACGGGAAATCCTCACCGATATCCGCGAAGAAACGCTGAAGGTCATGGCAATGGAACATGTTCCCGTTGCCTGAGCTGCAATCAAACCCCGAGGACGAAAGCACACTTGCAAATCATGCCTGACAACAGTCTTCAGCGAAATGGCATTGCCATTCATCCTCTCAGTGACCTGTCAACCGACGCAATCTCTGAGCTGCACACAAGATCCGAAGCCGATCTTGACCCATTTCTTACCGGGGTCATACCGATCATCAGGGCGGTGCGGAAAGATGGCGACTCGGCGCTGGTTCGGTTTGCCAAGGCATTCGACAAGGCTGACATCACAGAAGACCAGCTTGCGGTCAGACCGGCGGAATTCGATGATGCGTTTTCCGTCCTCGACAGGACATTGATCGAAACGCTCGAATACGCAGCCGACAACATCCGCCGCTTTCACGAAGCACAATTGCCCGGTGAGATGTGGATGAAGGAAATCCGGCCCGGCGCTCTGGCCGGAGAACGCACAACGCCGATTGACAGCGCCGCACTTTATTCACCGAGGGGTAAAGGCTCATTTCCCTCCGTTACGTTGATGACATCGATCCCGGCCGTCGTTGCCGGCGTCCCATTGCCGATCATCGTCACACCACCCGGCCCGGACGGAAGAGTTGATGCCGGGACGCTCGTGGCAGCCCGTCTTGCGGGTGTTGAACGGGTTTACAAGGCTGGCGGAGCCGTTGCGGTTGCAGCTGCGGCCTACGGCACCGAAACCGTTCCCCGCTGTCTCAAGATCGAGGGACCCGGCAGTCCCTGGGTCGTCGCAGCAAAACGCGTGTTGCAGGGCACGATCGCATCAAATGTGCAGGCCGGCCCCACCGAAAGCATGCTGATTGCCGATGAGACCGCCGACGCAAGGATCGCTGCGCTGGATATGCTCATCGAAGCCGAACATGGGCCGGACAGTTCCGTGTTCCTTGTGACCTGGTCGCTGGATTTTGCTCATGCAGTTTGCAATGCGGTTCCGGAATTTATGTCGCAATTGGGGGAAATCCGATCCGGCTTCGCCTCCGGGGTTCTGGGCGGCACAAATGGCGGAATCGTCGTTGCGCGATCGCGGGAAGAGGCCTACGACTTCGTGAATGCCTATGCGCCCGAGCATCTTCAGGTCCTGTCGAAACACCCCTTTGAGCATCTGGCGCATGTGAGAAATGCGTCCGAAATCCTGCTCGGCGAACATGCCCCCAGCTCAATCGCAAATTACGTCATGGGGCCGAATGCGGTTTTGCCGACATCCGGGGCCGCCAAATTCGGGTCACCACTCAGCGTTCATGATTTCATGAAAACCGCATCAATCGGTCATCTCACGCAGGCCGGATTCAGTGAGATGTCGGAACACACATTTCGTTTTGCGCGCTATGAGGGATTCGAGGCGCACGCAAATTCGGTTTCGAGGGTGCGGCATATGTAGAGACGGATTTGACCTTTGGAATTGTTTCGGGTTCGACTTCCGACGTCCACCACGCCGGCTGATAAGCCTGGTTCACCTGTTTGCGGATTTGACCGGACTGGGCCGACACAGAAGTCCTAATCATCAATGCGCCCGATTCCCACGGCGGCCAGGAGTGCGGCGTCATTGCCTTTTGCCAGTATTTGCGCGACGAACCTTGCGTGCAGCCGGTCAATGGCGGCCCCAACAATCCGTTCAGGGCCATCCGCACTTTGGCATGCTAATTCTTCCTCGCGTAACAGGAACCATTGCGCCAGGAGGTCTGCACTATCCCAACACTCGGACAGCGGTGGATCAGGCGCAACCTGCGGGCTCACCGTGATTTCGGGTTGCCCGCCAACATGCCGGAGGCGCGAAGACGCATCGGTTAGGGCGCGTGCAACAGCATCGCCAAACCCGCTGCCTGCAATCTCGAAATCGCGCGCGTCGAATATCCCAACGCACCACTCAATCTGATCATCCAGTGCTGCCGCCACATCCCCCGTCTCACAGGGCGGATCGGATGTGCCATGTCCCGGCCACTCCGGAACGATGACAAGTCTGTCGGTGGCGTGTCGTCTTGCCATTTCGGCTATAAGTCTCCCGGAGCCGGGACTGTCATGAATCAGCACCAATGGCGGCCTCTTCGAAGCTGTTCCGTAAATGCGGAAAAAAAGTGATCCTGCCCCAAGTCCCAGAGCACCACCGGCCTGAAACGTGCAACTGTCCGACGTGTCTGGCGAGCCACGACGTGATCGAGCCGGCGCACCTGAGAACAGCCATCAACCCGCTGTGAGAACCGGCTCCGCCGCGGCGCCATAGGGCACATTGCGACCGCCATAACGGCGCACCCGCACATTGCATTGTTCGGCGTGGCCGACAAATCCCTCGAGCATGCAAAGCCGTGAACCACGCTCGCCGATCATCGCTGCCGCTTCGTCGGTCAGGATCTTCTGATAGGAGTGCGTCTTCAGAAATTTGCCGACCCAAAGGCCACCGGTGTAACGGCCGGCCTTTCTGGTCGGCAAAGTGTGATTGGTGCCGATGACCTTGTCGCCATTGGAGACATTGGTTCGCGCGCCAAGGAACAGGGCGCCGTAGCAGGTCATGTTGCCCAGAAACCAGTCGTCGCGATCGGTCATCACCTGCACATGCTCGGAGGCGATCTCGTCGGCGACGCCAAGCATTTCGTCATAGCTGTCGCAAACGATGACCTCGCCATAGTCTTCCCAGCTTTTGGCCGCTGTCTCGGCGGTCGGCAGGATTTTCAGCAGGCGCCCGATCTCGGCCATGGTCGCTTCAGCCAGCTTCTGCGAATTGGTCACCAGAACCGCCGGTGAGTTGTAGCCATGCTCGGCCTGGCCGAGCAGATCCGTGGCGCAGAGTTCGGCGTCGGCCGCGGTCTCGTCGGCGATAACCATGGTTTCGGTCGGGCCGGCGAAAAGGTCGATCCCGACACGGCCGAACAATTGCCGCTTGGCCTCGGCCACAAAGGCGTTTCCCGGGCCAACAAGCATGTGCACCGGGTCGATCGTCTCCGTTCCGATCGCCATCGCGCCGACGGCCTGAATGCCGCCCAGCACGTAGATCTCATGGGCACCGCCCAGATGCATGGCGGCAATCACCGCTGGATTGGGCCCGCCCTTGAAGGGTGGTGTGCAGGCAATGATGCGTGGCACACCGGCCACCTGTGCCGTCGCAACGGACATATGAGCGGATGCGACCATCGGAAACTTGCCGCCCGGCACGTAGCAGCCGACCGACTGGACCGGGATGTTCTTGTGACCCAGGATGACTCCCGGCAACGGTTCGACCTCGATATCCAGAATCGATTCGCGCTGCGCCTGAGCAAAGCCCCGCACCTGGTCCTGTGCGAAGCGGATGTCGGTCATGTCCTGTGCCGGGACCTTTGCCATCAGCGCCTCGATGTCGCCCTCGGACAGGCGAAATGCCGGCGGGCTGTAGCCGTCGAACTTTTGCGACAATTCTCGCACGGCGGTGTCACCACGTGCCTCAATGTCTGCCAGGGTTTGCTCGACAATGGCGCGCACCTTGGCATCATCCTCAGCACGCTCGGTCTCCGGCTTGGCAGATTTCAGGCGGCGAATGGTCATTGTCTATCCTCTTCGAAAGTCCGGCGCTGTTGCACCAATTGGTCGCTGATTGACGGGATCGGCTGTTTCAAACACAGCCCGTGGTTTAGGCGCAGAAAACGCCGCGCCGACTCGCATCAGAATTCAAAGCGGCGATTTGCACTATCCGATGTCGGTCGTTTCACGCCCCCGGGTGAGCTGCGAAATCGTAACCGCCAGGATCAAAGCACCGCCATTGAACACATTGGTCACCCATAGCGGGATGCCCAGCATCGTCAGCCCGGTGATTCCGGTTGCGAGAAAATAGACGGCGACGATCGCGCCGAGCGGATTGAACCGGCCGGGCAAAATGGTCGTCGATCCCAAAAAGGCGGCGGCAAATGCCGGCAGCAGGAAATTCAGCCCCGAATAGGGATCAGCCGATCCGAGCACGCCGGCGTAGATCACGCCGGCCATGGACGCCACGACCGCCGATGTGATCAGTGCACCCATACGCATCCGGTCGACCGCAATCCCGTTGAGACGCGCCACTTCCCGGCCCCTTCCGACAAAGAGCAGCCGGCGCCCCAGGGCGGTGAAGTCAAACACGTACCACATCACCACGACAGCGGCCAAAGCGTAGTAAAACGCATAGGGAACGCCGAGAAAACGGCCGCCGACAACCGCCATGATCAGGGCGTTGTCGATGCCGCCGATCGTCGAAGAATTGGTGATCCACTGCACAATGCCGGTCATCAGCGACGTGGTTCCCAGCGTGACAACCAGCGAGGGGATGCGGAAATAGATGATAAAAAGCGAATGGAACAGCCCGATAACGACGCCGGTTCCGAGCGCGATGGCGATGCACCACACGATTGGCACGCCGTACCAGACATTGAGCACACCGATGATGCAGGAGGACATGGTCAATGTCGCGCCAACCGCCAGATCATAGTCACCCGCCGTCAGGGGAACGATGATCGCCAGCGCCAACAGGGCTGCCGGCGCGTAGGAGGCGAACATGATCGAGAAATTGCCCCAGTTGAAAAACGAAACAGGCATCGCGATGCTGAAGGCGGCGATCAGCAGAAGCCAGACCAGAATCAGTGCAAACCGTTCGAACACGCGCATGTAATTGATCGCCGGCTGGACCGAAGGCTCCGCCGCATTTTTGATATCAGTCATGGCTTTGTCTCATCTTGCACGCTGTTCGGCACGGGTGAAGGATCATCGGGCTTGCGCGGTGACGTACCGTAACAGGCTTCGATAATATGATCCTTGGTGACCTCATCGCCAGTGATTTCCTGAACAATCCTGCCGCGCGCAAAGACCAGGACGCGATCGCAGATCTCGGCCAACTGTTCGGCATCCGAACTGGCACAGACAATGGACATGCCTTCGGCTGCCGCCCTTTGCAGCGCCTTGAAGATATTGGCGCGCGTACCGACATCGACGCCCTGGGTGGGTTCGTCCAGCAACAGCAGGACCGGGTTACGGTTCATCCACCGTGCAATCAGCACTTTCTGGGCGTTGCCGCCGGACAGAGCCGAAAGCGCCAGTTCGGGGTCGTTGGGCCGCACCTCGAATTCGCGGCCAAGCCGCCCGGCTTCGCGGCGCATGGCGCCGGAACGCAAGAAGCCACGGCGGAAATAGGCATCGACATCGGGCAGAAGCATATTTTCAAAGATCGACAGGCTGGCCACACCGCTCTGTTCGTGCCGGTCGCCGGGCAGCAGCGCAAAATCTGCTTCGATCGCCTGCCGTGGCGACAGATCGGTCAGGTCGAAGGTCTGCCCACCAGCAAGGCCCAACGTGCCCGTCCTCGCAGGGTTCGCACCGAACAACAGATAGGGAATTTTGTCATAACCCGAGCCGATCAGACCTGTCAGGCCAAGAATTTCGCCCTTGGCGATATCGATGTCACAACGGGCGACGCCGTCCGCCTCAAGATTCCGGACCGAGGCAAACACCGGCTTCGCATCGCCCTTGTGAGTCCGGTCTTCGCGGGTCTTGCCCAGTTTTCGGCCGATGATCATCTGCACCATGTCTTCATGGCTGGCATCGGCGGTCTCGATTTCTCCCGAAACCTGCCCGTCGCGCAGGACGGTGACCCGGTCGGTGATCTCCATCACCTCCTCGATATCATGGGAAATGAAGATGACACTGGAGCCATGAGCGGCGATCCTGCGCACAAGATCGAACAGCTTGTCGACACCTTCGCGCGGCAGAAACGGTGTCGGCTCATCAAGCAGGACGAGGCCCGGTTTGCCGGTAATCTCGCATTCCTCGCGTATTTCCTCAAAGGCGCGGACAATCGCCAACAGCGCCCGGTTGACCACGCTGAGTTCGTCGATACGCCGCCATTGTTCAATCTCGACGCCATAGCGTTCCAGCGTTTCGCGCGCCGCCGCCTTTTCCCGGCGCCAGTTGATCCGCACACCGCCTGCCAGTGCGATCTGAGCCAGTCTGAGATTTTCAAGGACTGTCAGGGATGGCACAAGGCCAAGATTCTGGTGCACGAAGCTCATGCCGAGGCGCCGAAAATCGCTTGGCTTGAGCGGCAGCGCCACCGGCGCGCCATTGAATTCCATCCGCCCCCCGTCATCGGGCGCATGGAAGCCGGCCAGGATCTTCACAACGGTCGATTTGCCGGATCCGTTGGTGCCCAGCAGACCGTGGACTTCGCCGGGCATGACATCGAAGGAAACCCGATCCAGCGCCCGCGTTGCATTGAAGGTCTTGGAGATATCCTTCAGATGCAAAGTTGGCGGCGCCTCAGGCGCCGCCATCATTGTTGATTGCGGTTGCATTGGATCGACCGCAGCCATGACGCCTAGTTCAGGCCCCAGAGTTCGCGAAAACCGGTGATATAGGCATCACCATAGCCAGTGTCGAACTGCGCGGGTGTGCCCGCATCGGCCGCGTTGTTTTCGTCAAAGATATAGAACGGCACATTGAGTTTGTCCGGCACGGGAAGATCGCACAGGTCACGCATATGACCGTCGATAGTCGCATAGGCAATCCAGTCCAGGCTCTCTCCAATGTTCATGGAGACCGCACCCTGCTGGATGAAGTCCAGCACAAACGGGGTGCCGTTGAAAGTCGCGACCTTCACCTGGCCGAGCTTGCCTGTCAGACGCAAGGCCGGGACGACAAATTGAGACATGGAGTCATAGATCGGGATCACGACATCGATCTGCGGATTGGCCTGCAACACCGATTGCAGCGATGACTGGATCTTGGTGCCCCATTCAGCAACCCCGACATTGATTTCGCTGACGATTTCACAATCGGGGCAATTTTCGGCCAGTTCCGTTTCAATGCCATCGACCAGCGGAATGGTCGGCGGCACTTCACGCGAAACGATCAGTGCGATCTTTGCCTTGCCGTCGGTGTTCACCGTAACCCAGTTTGCCAGGATCTTGCCGATTTCGTTGAAGCCGATCGGCAATGTGCTGGACAGCAGCGGATGCGGTTCAAACGACGGATCGTAGAAATGCGACGTCATGACCTTGACGCCGGCATCCGTTGCGGCCTTGACCTGGGGCTCGACCGTATCGGGCGAGATTCCGGAAATCAGGTTGATGACATCGAAATTATCGCGAATGGCAAAGTCAAATCCCTGAACCCATTGGTTCGGCTGACCCTGGTTTTCCCATTCGACAACCTCCAGCCCGATTTCATCGCCGACCGCCTTCATCCGGTCGATAATGCCCTTGAGAAACGGGTTGGCGCTGCTGTTTGGCATCGACAGCATTTTCTTGCCGGCGGCACAGGCGCGAATGTCGAAGGGTTCACCCGGCGCCGTGAAAACCGGTTTCTGGGTATAGGAGGCAAGGCGTTCTTTGGCGCGGTCTATTCCAGCCTGATCCGCATGAGCGCTCAGGGATGTCATTGCCATGGATAGGGCAAGCGCTGACGTGAGCCCCAAAACCTTCTTGTAACTAATCATCGACTTCCTCCGTTGTGGGCCGCCCGGTTGAAAAAGCTCGGCAGGCCTTGACGTTGTGTGTTGAATGCGCATTCATATAAATCCGCGATTGCGCTCCATTTGTCAATCACCTGCTGGCAAATAGATGGTTCGATCTTTATAAAGCAGGCAGTTTCAACGATACGGGCAGGTTCCTTGCGGGCACCGACGAAGCAAACGACAAACCGGGTTACATCCTATGATGTGGCAAAGCTGGCAGGGGTGTCCCAGCCCACGGTTTCGCGTGCCTTCACCCCGGGAGCAAGCATTACCAAAGACAAACGCGACCGGGTTCTTGCGGCTGCCAAGCAATTGAGTTACTTGCCGAATTCCATTGCCCGCAGCCTTGCAAGCAACCGCAGCAACATTGTCGCGGTCATCGTTGGCGACATGCACAATCCGTTTTATGCCGAAAGCCTGCAGGCCTTCATGATGCGCCTGCAGGAGACCGGTCGTCACGCGCTTGCCTTTACGATTTCGGACGGACTGGACTGCGATGATGCCCTGATGCAGGCCCTTGGATATCATGTTGACGGCGTGGTGGTGACCTCGGCCCATCTGTCCTCGGACCTGATCAGTACGAGCCAGGATGTCGGCATTCCCATCGTCCTGTTCAATCGACGGACGACCGATCGCGCCCTTGCATCCGTGCGTTGTGACAACGAGACCGGCGCTGCGAGACTGGCCAGGGGCATGTGTGATGCCGGAGGAGGCGAATTCCTGATCATCCGGGGAGATCCACAGGGGTCAACGAGCCGCGACCGGGTCAATGGATTCCGCTCGGAGCTCGAGGCCCGCGGCATCGCGCCGGGACGCGTGGAGGAGATCGACGGAAAGTCGAGCTATGCAGGGAGCTATGACGCGATCCTATCGCGCTTCAAAGGGCGTTCGCCGTCATTTCCCGATGCCATCTTCGCGGTCAATGACATCATGGCAATCGGTTGCGCGGATGCTTTGCGCCGGGAGTTTGGTCTGTCCATCCCGGGCGATATCATGCTGGCCGGATTCGATGGAGTCCGCGAAGCGACACGGGCCCCCTATGAATTGACAACCATCCGGCAACCAGTTGATATCATGGTCGAAAAGACGCTTGAGCTGCTGGAGGGCAGACAAACGGGAACCCTGGATGAGGCCGACAAGAGCCTGGTCGTTTCAGGCGAACTGATCGCCGGGAAAACCGTTCCGGGCCTGGCCGCCGCCGAAGAAAAGGGCGGCAGCCAGGCCTGAATGCATCAACACGATCGACGGCCAAAACCGCGGTCACGTTTCTGACAAACGCTCTATTCAGCGGCCTGGTGCACACCGGGGATGAACCCGAAATCGAACGGCTCGGGTGTGCCGCGCTCCTCCGCCATGCGCTGGCGCAAGGCAGATGTGGCCGCCTCATCGACCTCATGGCTCTCATCGATCACCACGCCATAGTCCCGCTCCGCTTTCTCGCGGGAGACGATCTGGTGGCGGACGTCGCGCAGGACCGCTTCGACCGGCCGTTCCAGAGGATCGCCCCAGCCGCCTGACCCGGCAGTGATGAAGATCACCTTGTCACCGGGCTCCACCGGCAGATTGTCAAGCTTCGACTTGATGCGTTCGGGCGTGTCGGAACCGGCTCGCTGAAGCCATTTGCTCGAGGTTCCGCCATGCAGGCCGCCATTGATACCCCACGGCGGCACGGTTTCGCGGTCATCGTGAATCGAGATGGTGCCCGGTTCCAGCAGGCGGTAGGTCTTTTCGATGCCGGCGCCGCCGCGATGCAGCCCGGCACCGCCCGCATCCTTGACCGGACGATAGCTCTCGACCAGGACCGGATAGTAGTTCTCGATATATTCGATGGGAGTCGCGCTGAACAGTGGCCACCAGGCATGCCCGTCGAAACCATCACCGAGCGGTCGACCCGGTACGCCGCCAAAAAGCAACTCCATGAGCTGGAAGTATTTGTCGTTCTTGTCGTGGCCGGTGAAGATGAAATGCGGGCTGGTGCCATAGCCGGCCGCCATCGACAAATGCGGCGCCTTCTGGCCGAGGGCGCCGGCCTGGCAATCAAAGAAGCGTGTATGGGTATTCAAGCGGTTCGAGAGTGCCGCCGGAAAGCGCGGATTGAGCAGACTGCCTTCGGGCAAGACGATCTCGAAAAGGTCGTAGAACCCTTCGTTGAACATGATTTTGGGATCAAAGGCCATGATCATGTAGACGCCGAAGAACAGTTTGCACAGGCCCTCATGGATGTGGAAATTGATGGGTCCTTCCGCCTGGTCGTCCGTGCCGGTCCAGTCAATGACCGCGACATCGCCGCGACGGTAGATCGACAGATGCATCTTGAACGGACCGTTGCCCAGCCCGTCATCATCGACATAGTCGGTGAAGGTGACCGGTTCTTCGGCGATGTACTTGTTGATCAGGATGCGCATCGCTTCGCGCGTGCGGTCCAGCAGCATGTCGCAGGCCGTCACATAGGTGTCCCGTCCGAACCGGTCGCAGATTTCCGTCACCCGTTTCGATGCGGTTCGGCAGCCGGCGATCAGGGCCATCAGGTCGGCACGGTTCATGTCGGGCGTGCGGGTGTTGTTGAGCATGATGTCCAGCACACCCTCGTTCAGCTCGCCCTTGTGATAGATTTTCACCGGTGGAATGCGAAGGCCTTCCTCCCAGATCGTCCGCGAATCCGCGGGCATCGAGCCAGGGACCTTTCCACCCACATCGACCATGTGACCAAAGATGGAACTGAAGCCGACATGCACGCCCTCGTGGAAGATCGGCAGCATCACGCACCAGTCATTGTTGTGCGAAATCGACCCCTTGCAGGCATAGGGATCATTCCACACAAAGACGTCGCCATCGTGAATATCGTCGCCATATTGTTCAACGATTCCAGGAATATAGGATCCGAATTGCCCAACGATCATCTGCCCCTTGGCGTTGCAGATCATCGGAAATTCGTCGTGCTGCTCACGGATAACCGGCGACAGCGCAATCCTGACGACAACGCTGTCCATCTCGAAACGGGCGTTCAGCAATGCGTTCTCGATCAGGTCGAGGGTAATGGGGTCAACAGCCTTGCTCATCTCATCATTCTCCCTTCGCCGTCGGCCAAATCAAAAGATTGCCACTGTCATCGACTTCCAGATAGTGCTCCGGCAACAGCACGGTCGTCGTGTCGTATTGCCGGATAATGGCCGGTCCTTCGACCCGTGTTCCGGCCGCCAGACGGTCGCGGTCGATATGCGGTGTATCGATCCAGCTGCCGCTGAAATAGGCCCTGCCCGTCTCCATGATGGCATCGGACACGTCGGTCGAACCGGCGGCCGGCGGCGTTTCGTTGACCGGCGGTGTGGCGCCGGTTGCAACGACGCGCAGCGCCACAAGCTCGATCGGCAGATCGAAGCGGACGCCGTAGAGGCGCTCATGGGTGCGATGGAAATCGTCAAGCACCTGGTCGAGGCTCGAGGCGCTTTGCACCAGTTCGGACGGAACATTGATGGCGACCTCGAATCCCTGCTGCTCGTAACGCAGATCAAGCGAGTAGCGAATGCCGCGATCGGCATCGGCAACCTCCTGCTCGTCCATCCAGGCGACAGCCTTGTCGGACAATTCCCTGAAACTTGCCCAGATCTGGCTTTCATCCATCCCCGAGGCGGAACCGATGAGCGTGCGCACGAATTCGTTCTTGAATTCGGCTTCAAGAAATCCAAGGGCAGACAGAACGCCGGGATTGGCGGGGACAACCACCGGATAGCAGCCCATCAACGCTGCCAGGGCGTTGGCGTGGAGCGGACCGGCGCCGCCGAATGCAACCATGCCGAAATCACGTGGATCGAGACCCCGTTGCACGGTGATGACCCGCAAGGCCCCCAGCATCACCTCATTGGCGATATCCAGAATGCCCTGGGCAGCCGCTTCCGGACTGAGGCCGATCTTCTCGCCGATTGCAGCCACCGCGTTGCGGGCGCCATCGACATCAAGGTCCATATCGCCGCCCAACAGTTTGGCCGGCAGATAGCCGAGCACGACATTGGCGTCGCTGACCGTCGGTTCCGTTCCACCTCTGCGGTAAGCCACGGGCCCCGGCATCGCGCCGGCACTGCGCGGGCCGACTCGCAGGGAACTGGTGAGCTCCGAGAGTTCGGCGATCGAGCCGCCGCCGGCGCCGACACTGCGCACGTCGAGTGTCGGCACCTTCGCCGGGAAATAGCCGACTTCCGTCGAACGCGAGATGGTCGGCTCGCCATCGATGATGACCGAAACATCCGTCGATGTTCCGCCCATGTCGAACGCCAGCAGCTTGTTCAGTCCGGTTCTCTTAGCGATCATGGCGGTCGCGGTGACACCACCGGCAGGGCCGGAAAGCACGGTATGAACGGGCCGGTCGGCTGCGGCGCCAGCGCTCATCAATCCGCCATCCGAGCGCACGATGTGCAGCTTGCTCTCGACACCCTCTTCGACCAGTCTTTCCTCGATCCGTGACAGATAACGGGTCATGATCGGCCGCACATAATCATTCATGACCGTTGTGATGGCGCGGTCATATTCCCTGAATTCGGGGAGGATCTCCGACGACAGGGAAACCTGCAGGTCGGGAAAGCGCTCCGCAACGATGTCGCGCAGGCGCCACTCATGCGCGTCATTGGCATAGGAATGCATCAACGAGATGGTGAGCGCCTCGATCCCCGATCCGCACAAATCATCAATCAGCGCGATTGCGGCGGCCTCATCGAGTTCGCGAATTACATTGCCGCGGGCATCCATACGCTCGGGAATGCCGCGCGTGTCCTCCAGCGAAGCCAGCGGATCAGGTTTTTCCATCACGATCCAGCCGAACAGGGGACCTGGTGTCCAGGATTTGGCCAGATGCAGCGTATGCTCGAACCCCTCGGTCACAAGCAGGCCGACCCGAGCGCCCTTGCCTTCCAGCACGGCGTTGGTGGCGACGGTGGTCCCATGGAGCACCAGGGAGATATCGGATGGTGCAATGCCCGCTTTGCCGCAGATCAGCTTGACGCCCTCCGCGACCCCGATGGACTGGTCCTGCGGGGTGGAAGGTGTTTTGGCCCGATAGGTGGTGTTGCTTGTATCGTCCTGTAAAAGCAGGTCCGTGAACGTCCCACCGACGTCAACTCCTAATCGCATCATGGTCCTCCGGCAAGCGCGGAACATCGTCGAAAAAAGACGCGCCGCATATGTTGAATGCGCATTCATTTAATAGTAAGATCGCGATCGCATCAAGAGGAATCTCTGCATCGCTGCCCGCAATCCTGCACGCAGCGGGTTTGACGAGACCCAACCGACAGGCACGACATCCATGGCAAGCCGGACCCTTTATGACAAGATTTGGCAGTCCCACACTGTGCGGGACTATGAGGGCGGCGATACACTGCTGTATATCGATCGCCATCTGGTTCAGGAGGTCTCCAGTCCGCAGGCTTTCACCGCCATGGATGCGGCCAACCGCACGGTTCGGCGCCCCGAGGCGCATATTGCCGTGGCGGATCACGCCGTGCCAACCAAGCTTCGCGCCTTCAAGCTGCGGCAGGGAACCGGACAGGCGGCAAAGCAGGTTCGCCGCCTTGAGGAAAATGCAGCGCGGCACAATATCCCCTATATCCAGACGGACGACGACCGGCATGGCATCGTTCATGTTATCGGGCCCGAGTTGGGCTTTACCCTGCCGGGAACAACGCTGGTCTGTGGCGACAGCCATACCTGTACGCACGGCGCCTTTGGTTGCATTGCCTTTGGCATCGGCACCAGCGAATGCGCCACCGTCTTGAGCACCCAGACGCTGCGACAGCGCAAACAGAAGCGCATGCGGGTCAACCTTGAAGGTGGTTTTGCGCATGGTGTCACCGTCAAGGACGTCATCCTGGCACTGATCGCGGAAATCGGCACCGGCGGCGGCCGGGGCTATGCCATCGAATTTGCCGGTTCGACCGTGAACGCCATGTCGATGCAGGAGCGCATGACCCTGTGCAACATGTCGATCGAGGCCGGCAGCCGCGTCGGGCTGATCGCCGTGGACCAGACCACGATCGATTATCTGAGGGGCCGGCCACTGGCGCCTTCAGGGCGCGACTGGGACGCCGCCGTCGCCGCCTGGGCCGACCTGAAAAGCGATCCCGACGCGCGCTTTGACAGCCAGGTGGATTTCGATGTCTCGAAACTGGCACCACAGATTTCCTGGGGAACCAGCCCCGAAGAAACCTTGCCGGTGACCGATCACCTGCCGGATCCGGACACCGAAAGCGACCCGGTCCGCCGGGCAAAGATCAAAAAATCCCTGGCCTATATGGCGCTCAATCCGGGCGATTCCCTCAGCGGCATCCCGATCGACAGGGTGTTTATCGGCTCATGCACCAATGGCCGCATCGAGGATCTGCGTTCGGCCGCCAATGTCGTCGACGGACGAAAAGTGGCAAGCGGCGTGTCTGCCATTGTCGTGCCCGGATCGGCCGCCACGCGGATTGCCGCGGAGGCTGAAGGCCTCCACCGGATCTTTCTCGATGCAGGGTTCGAATGGCGCGATGCCGGCTGTTCGATGTGCGTGGCCATGAATGATGATCGCCTTTCGGAAGGCGAGCGCTGTGCCTCGACCTCGAACCGCAATTTCGAGGGCCGGCAGGGGCGCGGCGGCAGAACCCATCTGATGAGCCCGCAAATGGCTGCAGCCGCGGCGGTGACCGGTCACCTGACCGATGTTCGCGAGATGCTGTAGGCCCATGCAAAAACTGACCGTCCACACCGGGCTCGCAGCACCCTTGCTGGAGAGCAATATCGACACGGATGTCATTTATCCCGCCCGCTTCCTGCTGATGCTGGAAAAGGATGGCATCGGCAAATACGCCTTTCACGAGCGGCGCAAGCACCCGGAAATCCCGTTCATTCTGGACACACCGCCCTATGATACGGCGCGTATCCTCGTGGTCGGCGCCAATTTCGGCACCGGTTCGAGCCGCGAGCATGCCGTTTGGGCACTGGCTGATCTCGGCATACGCTACGTCATTGCCCGCAGCTTCGGAGAGATTTTTCACGCCAATTGCGTCAGGAACGGTGTGTTGCCGATTGTGCTGGATGATCCGCATATGGTGGCGCTGGAAGCAGCCGCCCACGCAACCGAACCGGTGACCATCGATCTTCACGCGCAGAAGATAAGCCTGCAATCGGGCACCGAGATCGATTTTCATGTGGACAGCCATCACAAACGTGCCCTGATGGCCGGGCTCGATGAAATCGGATCGATCCTTGAAGACGATCAGGATGCGATCATCGCCTTTGAAGCCGAGCGCGCCAAACGCCAGCCCTGGCTGAGCCTCGGGCCGCAGCACCGGGCATTTCTGGACCAGAAGCAGGACCAAACCGATGAATGACGAGGAAGACCTTGCCCGCAACTACAAACGGGCTTACGACAACCAGATCGGCTTTGGCCGCCGACCTGCGCTGATCCTGATCGATCTCGTACGGGCTTATTTCGATCCGGAATGTGAATTGTATGCCGACTGTGACGACGCGCTTGCCTCGGCGCTGCGTCTGCGCGATCTGGCGCGGCAAGCCGGTGTTCCGGTAATCTACACCAATGTGACCTACCTGCCGGACGGATCGAATGGTGGGCGCTTCTTTCAAAAAGCAAAGCCCCTGCGCAACTTTACCCACGGCAATCCCATGGGACACTGGGCCGACGGTCTGGAGCCCGGCGCCGGAGAACTGGTGATTTCCAAACAGTATCCCAGCGCGTTTTTCGGCACGTCCCTGGCGCCGACGCTGACCAGTTGGGGCGTCGACACGCTGGTGCATACCGGCGTCAGCACCAGCGGATGTGTCCGCGCGACCTGCGTCGATTGCTGTTCGCACGGCTTCATTCCGATTGTCGCACGTGACGCGGTCGGCGACCGGCACAGCGCCCCGCATGAAGCCAATCTTTTCGATATGAATGCCAAATATGGCGATGTCGTTTCCGAGGGCGATGTCGCGGACTATTTCAAAACGATCGGAGATCCCTCATGAGCAAACCAAGCCTCAGACAGGCGCTTGACGCCGGACAATTCGTGGCCGCTCCCGGCATTCATGACATGATTTCCGCCGTCATTGCCAATAAGGTCGGATTCGATTTCATCTATTCATCCGGATATTGGGGAACCGCCTCGGCCTACGGGCTGCCGGATGCGGGGATCGCAACCTATACCGAAATGGTCGATCGGGTCGAAACGCTGTGCCGCACCGCCCATGCATCGGTCATCGCCGACGCGGATACCGGCTATGGCGGTCTTTTGAATGTCGATTACACGGTGCGCGGCTATGAACAGGCCGGCGTGACGGCCATCCAGCTGGAAGACCAGGAATTTCCGAAAAAATGCGGCCACACACCCTATAAACGGGTCATTGCGACCCAAGACATGGTGGACAAGATCAAGGTTGCTCGGGCAGCGCGCGAAAAGCCGGAGGAAACGCTGATCATCGCACGCACGGACGCACGCCAGGTCGAAGGCTTTGAAGGCGCTGTTACACGCGGGCTGGCGTTTCAGGACGCCGGTGCAGACATCGTCTTTGTCGAGGCGCTTGAGAGTGTCGAGGAAATGCAGGAGGCCTGCCGGCGGATCTCAGCACCGATGCTGGCCAATATGGCCGATGGCGGCAAAACACCGATCCTGAGCGCAGCGGAGCTAGAGAAGATCGGCTACAGTGTTGCGATATACCCGGCGATCACGGGTCTTGCCGCTGCCGCTGCTGCCGAACACGCTCTGAACACCCTCAAGTCGGAAGGCACGTCCAAGTCACCGCGGCTCGACCTCTTCGACTTCAACGAATTCAACCAGCTGATCGGCTTCCAGCGGATTTGGGATTTCGAAGCCAAATGGGCGCGCGACGATACGCCGTCAGAGGTTTAACCGATGGCCCGGGTCGCCTGTATCGGTGCCGGAAATGTCGGCAGTGCCTGGGCTGTTGTCTTTGCCCGTGCCGGTCATGATGTGACGATTTTTGATGCGGACCCGTCAGCGGTGCAGACGGTTGCGCTGCCGCGCATTGACCGGGCCCTTGAAACCCTGGACGCAGCCATGCCGACCGGCGAGACCATTGCGGTGACTCGAAAGCGCATCGATGTTGCTTCAGAGATTTCCGAAGCCGTGTCCGGTGCCGACCATGTGCAGGAAAGCGTGCGTGAGGACGTGACGATCAAGCGCGATGTCTTCGCACAGATTGCCGCGTTCGCGCCGCCCACAGCCCTTCTTGCGTCATCGACTTCGGCCTTGCCCGGCTCGACATTCCTGTTGGATATTGAAGGCCCGGAACGAGCGCTCGTTGCGCACCCGGTCAATCCGCCATCCCATATACCGCTTGTCGAACTGTGCCCGACACCGGCGACAAGCCAACAAACGCTGGACCGTGCAAAGGACCTGCTTGTTCAAGCGCGGATGAAGCCGATTGTTCTGCGCAAGGAGGTCGACGGATTCATTCTCAACCGTCTGCAATACACGCTGGTCGCCGAGGCGATGCATCTGATTGGAGAAGGCTATTGCACCGCGCAGGACATCGACACGGTCATGACCGATGGCCTTGCCCTTCGCTGGGCCTCGATCGGCCCGTTCATGACCGCGCATCTCAATGCAACGGGCGGTTTCGCCGGTTTTGTCGAGCAATTGGGACCGATGATGAAGCGCATGGGCCAGGATGCCCAGACGGACTATGACTGGTCTGACGAACAGGTCGACGCCATCCATGCATGGCTCTGCAGCGCGCAGCCTGTCGAGAGCATACCCGAGGCGCAGAGCTGGCGCGATTCACGCATTCTCGCTGCCCGAAAAATGCAAGCCGAGGGGGACGGTTGATTACGATCGGACAATCACCTGAATGTGTCATTCGCGTGGCTCACACCAGCAGACCCTTTGAAGAGTCGTTGTCGGTTCATTCAGGTATGGGAAATGGCGTGCGCGGATCAATCAGGCCGCGCTCCACCAGAGCTTCCCAAAAGTCCTTTGGGATGTCCCTTTTGAATGCTTCGATGTTACCGGTCACCTGCCCGGCCGTTTCTGCTCCCGGAATGACGGATGCCACGCTAGGATGTCCGAGCGGAAGCTGGAGTGCGGCTGCGCGAAGCGGGACATCGAATTGTTCACCAACTGCCTCAAACAACCGGACGCGTTGCAAAACGTGTTCCGATGCATCGGCATAGGCGTATTGCGCGCCCTTGCAAGCTCCGGTCGCGAGGATGCCCGAAGCAAATGGTGCGCCAATCAGAACGCTTGACCCGGCTTCCATACAGGCTGGCAGTTCCTCGTCGAGAGCCTGCTGGTCAAGCAGGGTGTAGGGCATGGCAAGGAGAAAATAGTCGACTTCAAACCGTTCAAGAAAGCGCGGTATCAGCCCGGAAAAATTGATTCCGGCACCAATGGCCTGAATTTCTCCGCTTTCCTTCAGCCTTGCCAGGGCCTTGAACCCGCCTTCCTTCTCCAGTTGTCGAAAACCGCGTTCTATCCCCTCTTCAGATTTTTGATGACGAATATCGAGATCATGAATGGCCAGTCCGTCTATGCGTGGTAATCCCAGCCGCATCAGACTGTCTTCGTAAGAGCGCAGAATGGCATCGTGACTGAAGTCAAAATAGGGTTCGAACGGCAAGCCTCCAGGCCAACGCTTTGCCCAGACGGACCGATGAAAGGCCGCAACGTCTGCCGGACGACGGTAAAGCCGACCGGCTTTTGTCGTGATCCTGTACTCGTCCTTGCTCTTCGATCGCAAAAACCGGCCAACCCGGTGTTCACTTCGGGTGTTGCCGTACCAGGGAGCTGTATCGAAATATCTGACACCGGACTGCCAGGCGGCATCCAGAACCGCCTGGGCCTGCGTGTCGGATATCGGCTTGTTTCCGCCCAGCGGCCCACAGCCCAAGCCAATCTTTGGAACCAACAGTTTACTTTGCCCCAGCTTCACCTGGTTCATGCGACTTGGCTGTCCATCATCCGCTCTATCAAGGCCTGCGTTGTCTGCCCGGTTGTTGCCGAGCCACCAAGGTCGGCAGTCAGATGCTTGCCCTCACGAAGCATGCCGGTCACCGCCAGGCGAATACGAATTGCTGCGTCCGCCAGCGATTGTTGGCCGTGTTTTTTCGACAGCCAGTCAAGCATCATGGCGCCCGACAGAATTGTGGCAATGGGGTTGGCGATGGCCTTGCCGGCAAGATCAGGCGCCGAACCGTGAATTCCCTGGAAGTATCCGTGACGATCCCCCAACTCTGCGGATGATGCCATGCCAAGACCGCCCACAGTTGCCGCTCCAAGGTCCGAAAGAATGTCACCGAAGATATTCTCCGTCACAATCACATCAAAGCTGTCCGGCCGTTGTACAATATGTGCAGCCATAGCGTCGACCATCTGCACCTCGACTTCGATCTGCGGAAATTCCTCGAGGGTTTCCAGTGCAACCCTTCGAAAAAAGGCATAGCTGCGCAGAACATTGGCTTTGTCGACGATCGTGATGCGGCGCTTGCCGTCGGCAGGTGCACCGTCTCGGGCCATGCAGATTTCCGCGGCCTTGCGGACAATGCGGGTGATGCCATGACGTGTCATGACCAGTGTATCAGTCGCAACCTCATCCCGGATAGTGTTTCCGCCACCATGGGCGGCGTAGAGCCCCTCTGTGTTTTCCCTGACAATGACATAGTCAATCGGAACATCCAGGGTCAGCGCCGAGGCAACGCCTTCATAACGGTAGACAGGTCGAATATTGGCATAGAGATCCATCAGTTCCCGGGCCTGCATCGAAAAGTCCTGTCCAATTTCAGTGCCATCGGGATAGATGACCGACGGCAAGCCGACGGCGCCATGCAGAATCGCGTCGGCAGAAAGACAAGCATCGCGCGTGGCCTTGGGGAATGCGGTTCCTGCCACCGTGTAGCATTCGGCACCGCCTGGAAGAAATTCAAACGATAGATTGGCTCCCCCCCGGGTCGCCGCCGTCAAGACCTCCACCGCGGCCTGACACACTTCCTTGCCGATGCCATCGCCGGGAACGACTGTAATATTGACGGGTTGCATGGGGTCCCCAAAAAATATCTACTGATATATCTAATAATGAAATGTATTGTCCCCTGTCAATCAGTTCGCACAAATTAGCCAAACCGATTATGTTGGCAGGCACTCGAAGCGCACGTGGTGGAGCATGGCATGTCACTGACTGAGAAAGCCTATAGACAGATTAAGGCGGACATCATTACCGGCCATATCAAGGCCGGCTCCGATATCGACGCCCGCGAGATCGCGGCAGCCATCGGCGTCAGCAAAACGCCTGTTCGGGAGGCCCTGTTGCGGTTGGCCAATGAAGGTGTCGTCGAGGTAAATTCGCGGCGAGGCATCCGGGTTGTTGCGATTTCCGCCGCGCGATTGAAGAACCTATATCAGGTCATAACGGCGATCGAAGTGGAGGCAGTCGGCCTGATGGCGGCGCAATCCCTGACCAAAGAGGACATGAAATCGTCTTATGAACAAGGGTTTAAGATGCGTCTGGCAATCGAAATACAGGATGAGGCCGAGTGGAACTTGGCCGATGAGGGATTTCACCGGTCCCTTCTGCAACTCAGCGGAAACCCCGAGATCGCCGAGGCCGGATGCTATTATCGGGACCTTGCGCAACGTGCCCATTTCGTTGCCCTGAAACTGGTTCCGTTGGATCAGAAAGCAAAGTCCATCGAGGCTCATTTTGATCTTTTGAAGCTGATCTCAATGGGCGACCCGCAGGTCTGCCGCAACCTGCACCGGGAACAGCGTGAACGCGGTGGCGACCTGCTGGTCGCATCCCTGGAGAAACTCGGCGTCGATCATTTTTGACCCAGAGGCGCGTCAACGGGCAATTGAAAGGTTGCTTCTCAAAATTTTCTTTGATATATCACAGAAAATATCAAAGAAACCGGGAGGACGAAATGAAAAATTTCTGGAAAACCACAGTGGCAATCGCCGCACTATTGGCGACACCTGTTGCGCCGTTCGCGGCGGACGTAACCATCAAATATGCTCACCCGACCTCGAACAACAGCACCGGAGGACGGATGGTCAATCAATTCAAGAACCAGCTTGAGGAACTCTCCGGCGGCACCATCGAAGTCAAGATCTTCCCGGATGGTCAGCTCGGCAAATTGTCTGAAATGAATGAGTTGGTCGCCAGCGGCACGATCCAGATGTCACACAACACCTGGGGCTCGCTTTCCGTTTTTCTCCCGGCCGCCGGCGCGCTGGACTCACCCTATATCTTTTCCGATCCCCAGCAGCGGCAGGATTTGCTGACCAATCCGAAATCGGAGGTTGTCAATTCAATTAATGCCGGCCTCTCTGAAAATGGTTCGGGCCTCACAGTCGTCGCACCCTACGGAGCGAGTGCCCGTCAGGTTACCTGCAACAGGCAAGTGCTTTCCCCCTCAGATCTGGAGGGCGTCAAGTTTCGGGCTATTCCGTTTCCGGTTTTCATCGCAACCGTCAAGGGTATGGGCGCAATTCCGGTGCCGATTGAATATTCGGAGTTGACGACAGCTCTGGCGACCGGTCTGGTCGATTGCCAGGAAAACCCTCTGACCAATATATTCAATGACAAGCTTTATGAAAACCAAAGCCATATCATGATGACCAATCACATCATTTCCGGTGGTCCGATCCTGGTGAATTCGGATTTCATGGCGGGCTTGAGCGAAGAACAACAGGGTTGGATCAGGACAGCGGCGGCGGATGCGGCCAATGCCCAATTGGCGGAAGCAACCCAGGTCAGCGCCGATCTCACCAAAAAGCTGGAAGACCTGGGACTGACATTCGTGACCACGGATGACGGCCTTCAGATCGATGAGTTTTCCGAAAGGGTCGCTGGAGAGATGGCAGCTGAATTCGGCGACAAATACGAACCTATCCTGAAACTGATTTCTGAAGAGAAGGCTTCGCTTCTGCAAAACTGATCCTCCCGTGGCGCAGTCTCGGTCCCGTGACGGGGCCGGCTGCGCCATTCCTCCGCCCTTCTCAAGAATGGCCTGTCATGGAAACTGCCCATCGGAAACCGGCTCCAGGCGCTGATCGCGCCTTTTCAATTCTTTCCCGTGGCATCGGCATTCTTCAGGGTTTCGCACTGGGCGGCATCGTCGCGCTGATCCTAATGTCGATCATCCTGCGCAATTTCTTCGATTTCGGTCTGGTCTGGGTGTTTGAAGCATCGGGCTTTCTGATGGTCACCCTGGTGTTTCTAGGTGTGCCGAAAAACCTTTATCTCAGGGAAGACATTGCCGTCGACTTCGTCACCGCCAGGGTGGGAAAAGGCCTGCAACGGATCGCCTGGTTCTTCCGGAAAGTCATTATCCTGGCCGTCTCGGGTATCTTCGTCTACTTCCTTTGGCGCCATAATCTGAAGTTCGGCCAGTTGCGAACACCGACACTGGAAATTCCCCATTGGCTGTTCTACGCGAGCGTCCTGATCGGTCCCGCCTTGGCCATCTTGATATCGCTTTGGCAAATCAGCCTCGGGCTTCGTGGAAAGGCCGACTATGACCGGACTTGAGACGCTTGGATTGGTGCTCGTCCTGATATTTGTCGGCGTGCCGGTCGCCTATTCCATGCTGAGCGCATCGCTGCTTTATGGCCTCGTCAACGGACTCCCGATCGGCTCGATGATATTGCGAGCAGCAAATTCGGTCGATTCAGCGACACTGCTTGCCATTCCCGCATTTATCTTTGCCGCAACCCTGATGAATCTTGGTGGCGTTACACACCGCATATTCGATTATGTCTGCAAAACCAGGATCGGAGCCTGGAAAGGCGGTCTTGCACAGGTCAATGTTGTTGCCAGCCTGATTTTTTCGGGGATGAGCGGCGCGGCGCTGGCCGATATTGGCGGGCTTGGCAAAGTCGAGATCAAGGCAATGGAAAATGGCGGCTACAAGACCGAGGATGCTGCCTCCATCACAATGGCGTCCTCGATCATCGGACCAATTTTCCCGCCCTCCATACCGTTGCTTCTCTATGCTGTGGTGGCCCAGGTTTCCGGTCTTCAGATGCTCATGGCGGGCGTTTTGCCGGGGATCGTCATAGCGATACTTCTGATGATCCAGGTGGCCTATATCGCGAGAAAGAACAATTGGCCGGTCACCGCATTCGCCATGAGCCGGGCTGAACGGCGCCGCGCATTCGTGATGGCTCTGCCCGCGCTGCTGATGCCGATCCTGCTTGTGGTCGGCCTCGTCTCTGGCTGGTACAGCCCGATAGAACTGGCTTGCCTGACTGTTGCCTACGCGCTCATGCTGAGCCTGTTTTTCTATCGCGAGATGACCTGGAACCGATTTCGGAGCGCGGTTGCAGAAACAGTCGCCAGCGCGTCCAGCATCCTCTTTCTCGCTGCCGGCGCCTCGCTCTTTGCCTGGGTGATCACCTTTGAAGGCGTGGCAGATCTCGTCAGCAATTACATGGTGGGCGTTACCGACAATCCCTACCTGCTGATGGCCCTGGTTGTCCTTGTCCTGCTCGTGTGGGGCATGGTTCTGGATATGCTGGCCGCCCTTTTGATCTTCACGCCCATTCTCTTGCCTTCCGTCATCGCGGTCGGCATCGATCCTGTACAGTTTGGGGTCATCATGTGCTTTACGCTGATCATCGGTCTTTACACTCCGCCGGTCGGAGTCTGCCTATTTCTTGGCGCTCAGATTACCGGGGTTCCGGCGATGCGTCTGTTTCGGGTCATGCTACCCTATTACCTGCCCATCCTGACAGCGCTAGCGGCAATCATCCTTGTGCCGACCATCACGCTCGGCCTTCCGTCACTCGTCCTGCGATAAGAGGAGTATGATTCATGCAATTCCTGAATTTGAACGCACCGGAGACACGCGAGCGCCTGATCGTCCTGACCGATATGGAAAACGAGCCCGACGATTCCCAGACCATGGTTCGGCTGCTGATGTATTCCAACGAAATCGACATTGAAGGCTTGATTGCAGTCACGTCACGCTGGGTCCGCAAGGAGGTTTTCCCCGAATCCATTGTCGACCGCATTCATGCCTTCGGCATCGTTCGTCCCAATCTTCTCAAGCATGCCGACCACTGGCCGGAGGTCGATCACCTTCTGTCGGTTACCGCAGGTGGACAATGCGGTTATGGCATGGACGGTGTCGGAGATGATCAGTCCACCAAAGGTTCGGACCTTATCATTGCCGCGATCGACCGGGACGATCCAAGACCGGTCAATATCGCCATCAATGCCGGCGCCAACACCCTGGCGCAGGCGCTGTGGGATGTCCGGAAAAACAGGGATGCCGATGGCGTGGCGAAATTCATCAGCAAGATCCGTGTTTTTGACGATTCGGGACAGGACAATGCAGGCGCGTGGATCGCCCACACCTTCCCAGATCTGTTTTATGCGCGCAGCCGGTCGCAGGTATTTGGTCTTTACGGTCCGACGATGGAGTCAGGCCCCTATGTCTGGGGTGACGACACCGAATATGAGTGGATCGAACGCAATGTCCGCGTGCGCCATGGCATTCTGGGTGCCCTCTACCCCCAGAGAATGTGGATCGCACCACCGTGGAACCAGTCGATCATAGAGCGCGGAGAAAGCGACAGGAAACGTATCCGGCATCACTTCACCGAAGGTGGCGGCACCGGGAGCTGGCTCGGACTTGCCCATAAGGGCGTGTTCGACGCGTCACATATCAACTGGGGTGGATGGGGCGGTCGATACGAAACCACCAAACGACATGTCTCGGCCGGGCAGCACCAGGTCGACGGGGAAGAGGCTCCCTATGAACCCTTCGAAATGTATCCTCAAGCAGCCGATACCTCCTGGGCATGGACACAGGAAGTGGCGGAAACAGAATTCTCCGGCGTGACCGGGGACGTGGTCTACACAAATGAGGATTTTGCCCCAATCTGGCGGTGGCGCGACGAGACCACCCGCGATTTTCAGGCGCGCATGGACTGGTGCGTCTGTGACTTTGACGCAGCAGACCATCCTCCGAAGGTCAGTATTCACGGTGACGAAGGAAGGACGGTGCTGCACCTAAAGGCCGACCCGGGTGAAGTCCTGTCACTTGATGCATCCGCCTCGCATGGAGCGAAGGGGCCGGTCAGCTTCAACTGGTTCACCTACCCCGAAGCCGGAACCTATAGCGGCGCGTTGCCCGTTGAACTGGGACATGAGGCCCGGATCACGTTCGAGGTCCCCGCTGACGGCCGTGGCACTGAGATCCATGTGCTCGTATCCGTCACCGCACCCGGCCTGCAAGTCCCGCTGACCACGACGCGGCGCCTGGTTGTCACAGTCACATAGACCGTCGCAAACCGCTTCCGGGCTGAGTCATTTTGACCATTTCACCTTTGTTCCGGCGCGGTTCACAGGTTAGATGGTGACCGCGGCCTGAAGAGAATCTTGTGCTTTCCCGTCGCTCATACCGTTTCTCGTATTGTCAGAAGCAAGACAACGGTGCCAGCCTTTGATTTTGTTGATGCATTCAGGTTTTACCCATTCCGTCAAAACCTGAAGTGCTTTAGTCCAGCCGATGAACAAAATCCCGTTCAGGGCCCATTGCGGGATACTTTTTGCGGACCAGTGGATCATGCCCCGGGATGATGTGGTTCGACGATGACGCAAGTCCACGCAGAATGTCGTAACCTGCGACCATTTGTGCAACATCGACAACCAGCGGAAATGGAGAGACCTCTTCCAGATTCTCATAGAAATGCGCGGCATCGGACGCAAGCACAACCCAGCCGCGTCTGGTGTTCACACGGACCGACTGTAGCCCGAGCGTGTGACCGCCGATGTGGTGCACGGTGACACCCGGCGCAATTTCGCTTTCTCCGGAATGGAACACCACCCGCCCGCCATAGACCTTGTGGATCATCCGGCACACATCCTCGACGGAGTAAGCTTGCGAAAACACAGGGCTTGTCATGTGTCGGCCGGTGGCAAACGCCATTTCGGTGCTTTGCAGATGAAATGTCGCCGCGTCGAAATCGTCCAGACTTCCGGCATGATCATAATGGAGATGGGTGACAATGACGTCTTCAACGTGTGTACTGTCAATATCGAGGGCTTGGAGTGCGACCCTTGGCGTTCGGTAAAGGGTGCGTTTCCGTGCCCTCGCCTCCGCTTCCTTGAACCCTGTGTCGACCACAATCGTGCGCTGATCATTGCGGATGACCCAAACAAAGTAGTCGAGACGCATCGCCTGCTCATGCAGATCGGTCGCGATGAAATTTTCGTGCCGCTGCCGGTCCTCCTTGGAACCGTAATGCAGCGCATAGACCTCGTATTGCTCCATCGCGCAGGCGCTTCCCATAATTGATTTTGCACAAACGACCAAATCCCAATTCAATCATAAAGCATGTAATCAAATCAGTCAGTTATAATCGCCGGCAATATGCTCGTGGAACCGGAAAACTTGCCGAAAAAGGCGATCCACAAGCCAGAACTTGCACTGGCTGTTTCGGTTGGCTGACCAATCCGATGCGAATTGCGGCCTTGTCTTTGGCGATGACCGGAGATGGTATAGAATCTTTCCATGATCATCGCATCCCGAATTCAGCGTACGCAACATAAGCGAATTATCCGGCAACCAATCACGCCGCGCTGCTGCGCACCGTCCCGATCGGATGGTTCCGCTGCCTCGCTCACCGCTCCAGGTCTGATCCGGAACACCCGGCTCAACGCCGAAACGGTGGATATTCCCGGTGGTATAGCGACCGTTGGCACGGATCAGCCTCAGATCGCCGATGACGGAGAAGATCCCATCCGCCGCGTGCGGGTCAAACCCTTCCGCATGAGCACCACAACCGTCACCAATGCCGCCTTTGCGGATTTCATCGCCGAAACCGGCCATGTGACCGAAGCGGAACGGTTTGGCTGGTCTTTCGTCTTCTGGGCACAGGTACCCGAATCGGTCGGCGCGACACAGGGCGTCGTCGATGTCGAATGGTGGCGCCGGGTCGACGGTGCGATGTGGTCGGCGCCGAACGGGCCAGGAACGCAGGATGCCTGCCTTGCCGATCATCCGGTTGTCCATGTGTCGTGGAACGATGCGCGGGCCTATGCGGCCTGGGCCGGCGGACGCCTGCCGACGGAAGCCGAATGGGAACATGCCGCCCGCGGCGGTCAGGGCGATGTGCGATTCCCCTGGGGCGATGAAGAGCCGGACGATACCGGCTTTCTGCCGTGCAATATCTGGCAAGGCGACTTCCCGAATGACAACACCGCCGCCGACGGGTTCCTTACCACCGCTCCCGCGAAGTCCTTCGAACCCAACCCTTACGGGCTTTACAACATGGTCGGCAACGTCTGGGAGTGGACCGCCGATCCGTTCCGCATCAAATCGCTCAAGAAATCCGTCCGAAAGCGGCTCGGCACCATGAAAGGCTTCAAGCTCTCCAAGGGCGGTTCGTTCCTTTGCCACAGGAGTTACTGCTATCGCTACAGGATCGCCGCCCGCTCCGGCACCTCGCCCGACAGCACGACGGCGCATTTCGGGTTTCGTCTGGTCTGGCCGGATTAGAGCGACCTGAAAGTGGCAACGGTCGACAGTCCGTACCCCACGCCCCTTGATATCTTTGCTGGCTGCATCACATCCTCCCACGACGGGACTCAGGCCCCGCAGTGTCACAAACAGACAGGACCAACTGATGCCCGCAAAACGCCGCAAGAACGTCAATCTCGCCCTGCAGGGCGGCGGTGCACATGGTGCGTTCACCTGGGGCGTGCTCGACTATCTGCTGGAAGACGGCCGACTGGACGTGGACGCCATATCGGGCACCTCGGCCGGCGCCATGAACGCGGTGGCGATGGCTGCCGGCTACGTCGATGGCGGCGCGGACGGCGCGCGGGAAAGCCTGGAACTGTTCTGGAAGAAAATGAGCGACGTTGCCGGCTTCAGCCCGATCAAGCGGGCGCCGTTCGATATGTTCATGGGAAACTGGAATCTGGAATATTCGCCGTCCTACCACATGATGGACGCCCTCACGCGAACCTTCTCGCCCTATCAGATGAACCCGCTCAATCTGAATCCGTTGCTCGACGTACTGGAAAGCACGGTGGATTTCGACAAGGTCCGGGCCTGCGACGATGTGAAACTTTTCGTCTCGGCCACGAATGTGGAGACCGGCCGGGTGCGCGTTTTCGACCGCAAATCGCTGACCGCCGACATGGTCATGGCATCGGCGTGCCTGCCCTATCTCTACCAGGCCGTCGAGATCGACGGAGTGCCCTATTGGGACGGCGGATATATGGGCAATCCGGCGCTGTTTCCATTCCACTATCATTCCGAATGTTCAGATATCGTGATTGTCCAGATCAATCCCATCATCCGCAAGGGCGTGCCGAAAACCGCCCAGGAAATCCAGAACAGGATCAACGAAATCGCCTTTAATTCCAGCTTGCTGAAGGAATTGCGGTCCATCGATTTCGTCGCCCGGCTCATCGAAGACGGAAAACTCGACCGCAAGGCCTATCATCTGCAGCGCATTCACATGATCGAAAACCAGGATGAACTGATCCCGATGGGCGCATCATCCAAGATCAATGCCGAATGGGCGTTTCTGCAGCACCTCAAGGAACTGGGACGGCAAACAGCCAGCCTGTGGATAGAGCGCACCCTGCCGTCGATCGGAAAAGAGTCGACCGTCGATCTGCGCACCATGTTTCAGGGTCCGAGCGCGCAGCATCAGGACTGATTGCGCTTTACTCCATATACCAGCCATGGCTGACCACCAGGCTCTGCCCGGTCAGCGCATTGGTGGGGAACGCGGCAAAAAACAGCGCGACTTCGGCCACATCCTCGACTGTGGTGAACTCCTGATCCACAGTGTTGCCGAGCATTATGTCGTTGACGACCTCTTCTTCCGAGATGCCCAGATCACGGGCCTGTTCCGGGATCTGCTTTTCCACCAGCGGCGTTTTGACGAAGCCCGGGCAGATCACATTGGAACGGACGCCCTTTTTACCGCCCTCCTTGGCGATGACACGGGCAAGGCCCAAAAGAGCATGTTTTGCCGAGACATAGGGCGATTTCAGTTCAGAGGCTTCTTTCGAATGGACCGATCCCATGAAGATGATGCTGCCGCTTTGCTGCTTGTACATTTGCGGCAAGACCGCCTTGGACACCAGAAAGCTGCCGTCGAGATGAATCGCCATCACCTTGCGCCAGTCTTCGAACGGCAGGTCCTCCACCCGGCGGACGATCTGAATGCCGGCATTTGACATCAGCACGTCGATGCGCCCGTATTTGTCGATGACCGCGTCGACACCGGCCTGAACCGCGTCGGGATCGGTGACGTCCATGCGCACAGCCATATGATCGTCTCCAAGCCCGGCAGCCGCTGCCTTCGCCGCATCGAGATTGATATCGGCAATGACGATCTTTCCGCCGGCATCGGCATAGCGTTTCGAAATCTCGAGGCCGATGCCGCTAGCGCCTCCGGTCACGATACAGACTTTTTCGTCAAGCCTCATGAAAGTGGTCCTCTTTGATGGAAAACTCATAGTGGCTGCGTCTTAGAGCAATTCAGGTTTTGACGGAATCGGCAAAACCTGAATGCGCCAAAAAAACACAGGTCGGCACCGTTAGGGATCACGACCGAGTCCGATGGTCAGCAGATCCGGGGCAACTGTTCTCCGGAGAGCCAGTCAACCACCCGTGCGCCGCCGAAACCGGTTTGCATGGTCACCATGCAATCGGCATCCTCTACGACATCGCCGATCTTCGCGGCCTGGACCCCGAGCGGATGGGCGCGCATGATGTCCAGCAGCCTGTCTGCCGCGTCTGCATCGCATATGCAGATCAGTTTGCCCTCATTGGCGACATAGAGCGGATCGAGGCCCAGAAGTTCGCAGGCCGCCTGAACGTCGGGGCGGACCGGAATTTCCTCCTCCTGCAAGGCGAAGCCAACCCTAGAGGCATGGGCGATTTCGTTGAGGGCCGTCGCCAGGCCGCCGCGCGTCGGATCGCGCAGGACCGCAATGCCTGGAACGGCAGCGATCATGGTCTCGACAAGCCCGTGCAGGGCCGCGCTGTCGGATATGATCTCAGTCTCGAATTCCAGATTCTCGCGTTTCGACAATATGGCGACGCCATGATCGCCGATCGGACCTGAAATCAGGACGACCTGTCCGGGCCGGGCCGCCGCCGGCGAGATCGCCACATTGTCCGGCACAACCCCGATGCCGGCGGTGGTGATGAAAACGCCGTCGCCCTTGCCTTTTTCAACCACTTTGGTGTCGCCGGCAATCACCGGCACGCCGGCCTCACGGGCGGCCTCGGCCATGGACATCACGATCTTTTCCAGATCGGCCAGCGGAAAGCCTTCCTCCAGAATGAAGCTGGCCGTCAGCGAAACCGGTCTTGCGCCGGCCATGGCGACATCGTTCAGCGTGCCATGAACGGCCAGCGATCCGATGTCTCCACCGGGGAAAAACAATGGCGAAACCACATGAGCATCTGTCGACATCACCAGCCGGCCCGGGGGCGTCGCGAAGACGGCTGCGTCATGGCCCTGATCCAGGATCGGGTTCGTCAGGTGACGATGAAACAGATCGGCAATCAGCTCCGTCATGGCGCGGCCGCCGCCGCCATGGGTCATATCGACCGCCCCGGAACGAAGGCCTTGCCGGCCTTCCGAGCGGCTCACGCAGCCGCTCCCTCGGTTGCCGACGCCGCCTCCCGCTTGCGGCCGTAGGCCCAATAGGCTGCGCAGGCGCCTTCGGACGACACCATGCAGGCGCCCATCGGATTGTCGGGCGTGCAAACCGTTGCGAACAGTTTGCATTCGGTCGGTTTCTTCACGCCGCGCAGAACTGCCGGGCACTCGCAGGATTTGACTTCGCGGGAGTGTTTCGGGCTCAGGGTGAAGCGTGTTTCAGCGTCGAAGGCGCTGAAGGCGCTGCGGATCTTCAGGGCGCTTTCCGGCACGCTACCGAGCCCTCGCCACTCGAATTCCCGGCGCCGTTCCAGCACCTCGGCGACGATCTGCTGCGCCTTGCGATTGCCGTGGCGGGTCACGACGCGGGTGTATTGATTCTCTACCTCATGTCGGCCTTCATTGATCTGGCGGATCAGCATCAGCGTCGATTGCATGACGTCCAGCGGTTCGAAACCGGCGATGACGATCGGCTTGCGGAACGATTGTGCCGCGGGTTCGTAAGGGGCCGATCCGATGACGGAACTGACATGGGACGGTCCCAGAAAGCCGTCGATCCGGACCGGCGGCTCACCGGGCCCGGCTGGCGCATTGACGATGTGGGCAATGGCCGGCGGCGTCAGAACGTGATTGCAGAAGACCGAGAAATTGGCGATCCCCTCGGCTTTCGCCTGCAAAATGGCGACGGCAGTCGGCGGTGTCGTGGTTTCGAAGCCGATGGCGAAGAACACCACCTCGCGGTGCGGATTGTCCCGCGCAATGTTCAGCGCGTCCTGCGTCGAATACACCATACGGATATCGGCGCCCTCGGCCTTTGCCTTGATCAGGCTCTTTTGTTTCGTGCCCGGCACGCGCATCATGTCGCCATAGGTTGTCAGGATCACATTCTGCTTGAGCGCCAGTTCGACCGCATCGTCGAGGCGGCGCACCGGCAACACGCAAACGGGGCAACCCGGACCATGGACGTAGGTGACATTTTGCGGCACCAGATCCTGCACGCCATAGCGAAAGATCGCGTGAGTATGGCCACCGCAAAATTCCATCAGATGATAGTGCCGGTCCGGATCGGCCTCGCGGGCAATCGCCCCGGCAAGCCGGCGCGCCAGATTTCCGTCACGAAATTCCCGGATATACTTCATGCGTCCACCTTCCCGCCTTTTGCGGGCTCAGCCCCACCGGCCATCTCCTCCAGTTCCTCGGCCAGCACGCCGGCCTCCGCCATCAACTTCAGGGTCCGGTCCGCCTCATCCTCGGAGAGCTTGTGCAGGGCAAAACCGACATGGACAAGCAGGTAATCCCCCACATTGACCTCATCGAGCAAAGCCGTGGAGACCGGTTTCTTGATGCCTTCCAGGGCAACGGTCGCCATGTCACCGGCATCGACGGAAACGACCCTGGCAGGGATGGCAAGGCACATGATCAAAAGCTCCTATTCGGCCGCAAGGTTTGGCTTGCGCCCGGCCATCTGCATGGTCCGGGCACCATCAAGCCAGTCCAGCCAGCCATCCAGCCCGTCGCCCGTGCGGGCGGACAATTGCAACACCCGTATCTTGCGGTTCACCCGCCTGGCGTGGCCGATCGCCGTCTCGACATCGAAATCGACATGCGGCAACAGATCCGACTTGTTGAGGATCATGAGATCGGCATTGGCGAAGATATCCGGGTATTTGAGCGGCTTGTCGTCGCCTTCCGTGACCGACAGGATCACCACCCTTGCCGCCTCGCCGAGATCGAAACCGGCCGGGCAGACCAGATTGCCGACATTCTCGATAAAGACAATGCCACCCTCCTCCAGGGGCAGGTTGTCCAGCGCATGCCCGACCATATGAGCGTCGAGATGACACCCCTTGCCGGTATTGATCTGGACGGCGAGCGCGCCGGTTGCCCGTATGCGATCGGCATCGCTGGAGGTCTGCTGGTCTCCTTCCACGACCGCCACCGGAACGGTTCCCATCAGTTTCTTGAGCGTCTCGACGAGCAAGGTGGTTTTGCCCGAACCCGGGCTGGAAACAAGATTGAGCGCCAGAATGCCCTTGCCGGACAGGCGCGCCCGGTTGCGGTCGGCATAGGCGTTGTTCTTGCCGAGTATATCCGTTTCAAGCTGGATCAACCGGGACTGGCTCATCCCCGGTACGGAGGTTCCGGCATCACCGGTGCCGAAATGGATGTGATCGGCGATCCCGCCATGGCCATGGGCGTGCGTCTGGTCGTGACCATGATCCTGTTTCGGTTCACCGCAACCGCATATCGTGCACATCACACCACCTCCAATTCGCGAATCCTGAGTTCTTCGCCGCTGGTCACCTGAAGGGCCTCCGACCCGCAAGCCGGGCAGGTATCGAACCGCTGCCGGACCGGAACGGTCTTGAGGCAGGACAGGCACAGGGCCTCGGCAGGCGGACAGGATATCTCCAGCGCGGCGCCCTCCGCGAGCGATCCCTTCATGACGACATCGAAACCGAAGCGCAGCGCCTCCGGTTCGACACAGGACAGCGGGCCGATATCGACGCTGACCCGTTTGACGCGGCTGAAATGGTCACGGGCGGCCTGATCCTTCAGGATGTCCAGAATGCTCTCGCACAGCGACATTTCATGCATCGGCCGTCTCCCTTGCCGGACGCACATCCTGTAACCATGACAGAAAGAACCGCTCGGCCTCGGCAAGGTTGGCCTCCGCCTGTTTTGACAGCCCCTCCTTCATATTGCCGAAATCCCGGCCTGTAATGCCGAGAACATAGGCCCGCGGCCGGGCGCCATAGAGCGTGTAGCACAGGGCCAGCACCGTTTCGGGCACAAGGCTGTGGCTTCCAAGACCGTGCGGAACGCCAGGCCGGATCTGCCGAAAGGAATAGGCCGCTTGCCCGCCGATCTCGGCATCGGCGAAGACGACCAGATCATGGTGAGAAACCGCCAGCGCATGCTCGGCCACCAACTGATAATCGGTGTCCACTTCCCAACCGGGGAGCGCACGGATCGCCATGGCCTGTGAGAAAGCCGGTCCAAGCCCGTCATCCCCGCGTCCCGCATTGCCGTAGCCGATCAAAAGCATTTCGGGCTCCTCAGAAGCTTTGTGTCCTGCTGTCGACCAGCATACCGTCCGCGCCGAACAGTTCCACTTTCAGCGGCATCTGTCCGAGGGCATGGGTGGCGCAGGACAGACACGGATCGTAGGCCCGGATCGCCACTTCGACGTGATTGAGCATGCCTTCGGTGATTTGATCCTGACCCGACAGATGCTTGACGGCAACATCCTTGACCGCCCGGTTCATGCCTTCATTGTTGTGGGTCGTCGAAACGATCAGATTGCAATAGGTCACCTGGTCGTTTTCATCGACCCTGTAGTGGTGGATCAGGTTTCCGCGCGGGGCTTCGATGACGCCGATACCCTCTTCTCGCCGGTCTCCCCTGGTTACAAGGTCAGTGCCCTGCAGGTCCGGATCGTTGAGTAGGTCGCGGATTTTTTCAACGCAATGCAGCACCTCGATCATCCGGGCCCAATGATTGGCAAGAGTCGAATGGTTCGGCATGCCGTGGCTTACGGCCCTTAAATCCTTGTGGGCGGCATTTGCCAGAGGCGTATCGATGAAGCTGGCGGTGTTCATGCGCGCCAGCGGCCCAACCCGGTACCAGCCGGCCTCCGGCCCCAGCGCCGTGATGAAGGGAAACTTCATATAGGACCAGGAACGCACATCCTCGACAATGAGTTCGTGATAACGCGCATAGGGCATCTGATCGAATATTTCCTCGCCAGTGGAATTCAGGGCCCGCAGATTGCCGTGATAGAGATCCAGCGCACCGTCGCTTTCACGCACCAGGGACAGATAGTTGGAGGGGAAGGAGCCGAAGCCGGCGACAAGATCCTCATGTTCCAATGTGTAATCCCTGGCGAGCTTGAGCGCATCCTGCGCCCAGTCGATCATCTCATCGATCGTCGACAGGAAATGATCCCGACGTTCAATCGACAGATTGGCGTTGATCCCGCCGGGAATGGCCCCCGTGCCGTGGATTTTCTTGCCGGCGGTCGCCTCGATGATCTCCTGGCCGTATTTGCGCATCAGCACGGCCCGCTTGCCGAGCTCCGGTTTTTCCCTGATGACTTCGAAGATGTTGCGCTTTTCGGCTGGCGCTCCGAAACCAAACAGCAGATCCGGCGCCGCCAGATGAAAGAAATGCAGCACATGGCTCTGCATCACCTGGCCGTAATGCATCAGCCGCCGCATTTTCTCCGCCGTCGGCGTCAACTGATCAACTCCGGCGATCACGTCCATCGCCTTGGCTGCGGCAATGTGGTGGCTGACCGGGCAGATGCCGCAAAGGCGCTGCACGATGACCGGAACCTCCCACATCAGGCGACCGCGGATAAAGCGCTCGAAACCGCGGAATTCGACGATGTGAAGCCGTGCCTCGTCGACCTGGTTTTCCGCATTGAGGTGAATGGTCACCTTGCCATGCCCCTCGACGCGGGTCACCGGTGAGATTTCTATCATTCTGGGTTCGGTCATCTCGCACTCACCCTAATCGAATCTGATCTTGTCGCGCTCGAAGCCGTGAAACCTGCCGGTCAGAAGCTTTAAAAGCGTGTCGAAAATAATATCGCCCTCCGGCGCGCAGCCGGGAATCTGGTAGTCGATCTCAACGATCTGCGAGCAGGGATACACTTCATCGAGCAGCAGCGGCAGTGCCGGATCGTTCGGCACATTATGCGTCGTGTTGCGGATATAGCGGCCGGTGATATAGGCCTCGTCCAGACACTCTCTCAGCGGCGCGTCGGAATGCATGATGGCATTGCGCATTGCCGGAAGTCCGCCCATGATCGCACATTGGCCAAGGGCGATCAGGACATCGCAATTGCGCCGGAAATCATGCAGCACATGGACATTTTCCTCGTTGCAGCAACCGCCCTCGATGATGCCGATGTCGCAGCGCTCGGTGAAGCGTTTCTTGTCGGTGAGCGGCGACCGGTCGACATCGACCAGGCTCATCAGTTCAATCAGCCGCTCATCGACATCGAGGATCGCCATGTGGCAGCCGAAACAGCCGGCAAGAGAGGCCGTTGCGATCCGCGCCTTGGGCAGCCCGCTCATTTGCGCTTCTCCTCGATTTCGTGACCGATAAGGCCCTTGTCGAACTCACGTTCACCGATTGGCGTGACGAAGCCGACACGTTTGCGGATGATGCAGCCAACCGGGCAGACTTCGCTGGAGATGGCGTGATCGGTGACCTCGGCATCGGTATCGGTAAGATCCTCGCCATTGACGGCGACACGCCGGTGAATGCCGCGTCCGACATAGCCGAAGACTCCCTTCCCATCGACATCCTGGGAGGCGCGAATGCACCGGCCGCAGCTGATGCAGCGATTGGTGTCGAGTGCGATGTCCGGGTGAGAGGCATCCACCGCCCGGCAAGGCTCCAGATAGGGGAACTTCGTCGCATCTGTCATGTCGAGCCGGTAGGCCATGGCCTGCAACTCGCAATTGCCGCTGGCCTCGCAGATCGGGCAAAGATGATTGCCTTCGTGAAACAGCATTTCCACCAGATCGCGGCGCATCTTGGTCAGATGGGCGGTTTCGTTTTCAACCGCCTGGCCGGGGGCCGCCGGTTGCGTACAGGCGGCGACGCTGCGGCCACCCGCCTTGACCGTGCAGACCCGGCAGCTGCCCTGGTGGCGCAGGCCCTGGTGGTCGCACAGGCGGGGAATATAGATGCCCGCCTCGTCGGCCGCTTCCATGATGGTCTGACCGGCATCGGCGGCCACCTCGACCCCGTCGATGGTGAAGGTAAAGCCGGTTTCCTTCTTTGTGCCGCTCATCGGGTGAAATCCCTGTCGTAGATATAGGAGCGGCGCTTGGCGATCTTGCGCGCGCTGTCGATCGCTGCCTGAATGTCGAACGTGTCGCGAATGCCGTCCTTCGACGGTTTGGAAACCGCCGAATAGACCAGCGGAAAGTTCTGCAATGTGGACAGGACCGGATTGGGCGAGGTCATGCCGAGACCACAGCGGCTGGTTTCGATGATGGTCGCCGACAGGTCCTTGAGGTAGTCGATGTCTTCGGGGTTCGCCAGGCCCTTGCGGAATTTGGCGATGGCCTTCTGCAGGAAGACATTGCCGACGCGGCAGGGTGTGCAATAGCCACAGCTTTCATGCACGAAGAAGGACAGGTAATATTCGACGATTTCCAGAATGTTGCGATCGCCGTTGAAGATGATGATGGCCCCGCCGGTCGCCAGATCGTCGAAGGTCAGCTTGCGGTCGAAACTGTCACGGGCGATCATCGTGCCGCTCGGCCCGCCGATCTGAACGGCGGCGGCGTCCTGTCCGCCCACCATTTCGAGAATCTCCCAGACCGAATGGCCATAGGGCAATTCATAGATACCCGGATTCAGGCAATCGCCGCAGATGGAAAACAGTTTTGTGCCATGGGACCCTTCAGTGCCCATGGCATGGAACCATTTTGCCCCGCGATCCAGAATGCGGGCCGCATGACAGAAGGTCTCGACATTGTTGACGACGGTCGGATAGCCCAGATAGCCGCGATTGACCGGAAAAGGTGGGCGGGTCTTCGGTTCGCCCGGCAGCCCCTCGCAAGAACTGATCAGCGCCCCTTCCTCGCCGCAGATATAGGCGCCGGCGCCGAGCTGCAGGCGGATGTCGAAATCAAATTTGTCGATGCCGAGAATGTTTTCACCCAGCAGGCCGCGCCGGCGGCGCTCCTGCAAGGCTTGCTCAAGCAACTCGCGCAGATAGACATATTCGCCGCGCAGATACAAAATGCCATCGCGCGCGCCGATCGCCCGGGCGGCAATGGTCATGCCTTCGATCAACAGATGCGGCCGTTCTGTTAGAAGGACACGGTCCTTGAAGGTGCCCGGTTCCCCCTCATCGGCATTGCACAACACAAAGTGTTTTTCGGCGCGTTCGGCGGCGGCGAACCGCCATTTCCGGCCGGTGGTGAACCCGGCACCGCCACAGCCGCGCAAACCGCTCTCTTCGATGGCCGTGACGATCTGCGCCGGCGTCATGTCGACCGCATTGGCTAGCCCGGCGTCCGCGGGCACCGGCCCGAGCAGAACCTCGCCGGCATGACGGATGTTGTTGTCGACCATGTGGATCGCCCGTTCATGTGGGCTCAGTTCGGCAAAGCGTTCGCTGATCAGCTGTTTAGGCAACACTCCGGCCTTGAGGGATTCAGCGGCACTGCGGGCGCTGTCCGGCGTGAGATTAACCAGCAGAACGTCATTGACCATGGCGGCAGGCGCCTGGTCGCACATGCCGATACAGGGCGTGTATTCGAGCGAAAAGGCGCCATCTGCCGATGTCTGGCCGATGCCGATCCCCAGCACCTCTTCGAAGGCTGATGTCACCTCGGCAAGTCCGCTGAACCGGTCGACGATGTCGTCGCACAGGCGGATGGTGATCCGGCCGCGCGGTGTCAGGGACAAGAAGGAATAGAAGCTCGCGACCCCTTCCACCTCGATGCGGGTCAGACCGATCTGCGCGGCGATGGCGTCCATGGTCGACGGCGCGATGCATCGGTAACGGGCCTGAACTGCGCGCAGGATATCCAGCATCCGGTGTTTGTCATGGCCGTATCGGGCGCAGATGGCCGCGATTTCCGCCGCTGGAACCGCGGGCATGGTTTCGGCAGGAGCAGTGTTCCCAATCGAAGGGGATTGTCCGTTGTCCAAGACCTGCGCCTCCTGCGTTCCCTCTGGTTTAAATCGGTTTAGAGCAAACCGGCACCGCGGTGGAGAACCGCAAGCCGACGCGCCAAATTGCGGCGGCGGTCAGGTTCCCAAAGTTACACTCCATCGTCATTGACCCACGTCAAATTGTCAAAGATAGGCTTTTCGATCCGGCTGGCAATCATGCCGCCGTCCCGATTGAGCGTGACGCCGCCACAACGGCCTGGCCGAGCGCCAGACCGCCATCGTTTTCCGGCACAAGACGATGGGTCAGCACGCGAAATCCGGACGCTTCACAGCGGGCACTCAGCGCATCGCGCAAAATCGCGTTCTGGAAGACGCCACCGGACAGCACGACCGTGTCGGCCGGGTCCGCTTCGCGCAAGGTTATGAGAGCCTGGACAAACGCCTCGACCAGACCGAGATGGACGCGGGCGGCGATCCGGCCGGGCGCGACATGCCGTGCAAGATCCTCCATCAAAGTATGCCAGAGAGGCTGAAAGGCGAACCGAATCCCCGCTGATCGATCAATGTCTATCGCATAGCCGGTTTCGTCGCCGACAAAGGGCCGGGCAAGGGTCTCCAGCGTCATGGCGGCCTGTCCCTCGTAACTTTGCCGGCGGAAGCAAATGTCCAGCGCCGCGGCGACGGCATCGAAAAAGCGACCGGCGGATGACGACAGGGGCGAATGAATGCGCCCGACCACCATCCGGTCGATCAGCGCCGGTCCCCTTCCCTCCAGCGCATCCCGCAGCGCCTTGACCTCGATTTGGCCGCGATAGGCCGGACCAAAGGCGGCGTGAAGATGCGCCACAAGATTGCGCCAGGGTTCGCGAATGGCGGCCTCGCCGCCTGGCAACGCGACCTGAAGCAGATGGCCGATTCTTTCGAACGCCCGAAAATTCGCCTTGAGGATTTCTCCGCCCCAGACCGTTTCGTCCGCCCCCCAGCCCGAGCCGTCGAGAACGATGCCGAGAACCGGGTCGTCGACGTCCCGCTCCAGCGCGCGCTCGGCAAGACAGGACGCCAGATGGGCGTGGTGATGCTGGACCCGGACCAGTTCGACACCGAATTCCCCGGCAAGCTGCCGGCCGACCGCCGATGACAGATATTGCGGATGTTCGTCGATGGCGATGATATCAGGCCTGAAGCGGTAAAGCGCCAGAAAGTGCCGCAGCATCGATTTGTAGTCGGCAAAGGTCGCGGCGTTTTTCAGATCGCCAATATGGGGCGACAAAACGGCATCGCGGCCATTCAGGAGACAAAAGGTGGATTTCAGCTCGCCGCCCATGGCCAGCACCTTCGGGGCGGCCTCAAATTGCGATGCGCATCTCACGGGCGCCGGTGCCATGCCGCGCCCCCGGCGCAAGACCGCCGGTCCGCATCTGTCCAGGCGCATGACGCTGTCATCGACGCGCTGAACGATTGCCCGGTCATGCATCAGGAAGCCGTCCACCAGCGGCGCTAGCCGCATCCGCGCCTCGTCATTGCCGGTCTCCTGCGGATCGTCCGATAGGTTGCCCGACGTCAGGACAATGGGATTATCGACCTTCGACAGGAGCAGGTGGTGCAGCGGCGTGTTCGGCAGCATGACGCCGAGCCGGTCCTGATCGGGAGCAACGCCGCCGGCCAGAGGCAGCCCCGTAGCGGCAAGCAGCACGATCGGTGCGGCGGCGCTCTGCAGCAGGTCTGCTTCCGCATCGCTCACGCGGCAGTGGCGTTTGATTTGCGCAAGATCCCGAGCCATCAGCGCAAGCGGTTTGTCGGGGCGGTTCTTACGCCGTCGCAGGTCCGCAACCGCTTCCTCATTGGCAGCGTTGACGGCAATCTGAAATCCGCCAAGGCTCTTGATCGCGATGATTTTTCCGTTGTTCAAGCGGTCTGCGGCGCCTGCGATGGGATCATCCGCATAATCTGCATGGCCAGGCGCCTCAAACCACAACCGGGGCCCGCAGGCGGGGCAGGCAATGGGCTGTGCATGATAGCGGCGGTCGGCGGGGTTGCCATAATCGGCCCGGCAGTCGTCGCACATGACAAAACCCGCCATGGAGGTCGCGACACGGTCATAGGGAACACTCTGAAGAATGGACAGTCTCGGACCGCAATGGGTGCAGTTGGTGAAGGCATAGCCAAAGCGCCGGTCGGATGGATCGCGGATGTCGGCCAAACAGGCGGGGCAAGTCGCCGCGTCGGGCACGATGCCGGTTCCCTGGCCGCGGTTTTGGCTGCCAAGGATCACGAACCCGTCCGGAAGATCGTCGCGGACAGCGTCCCCCACATCCATCCGGTCGATCCGCGCCAGCGGCGGCAGATCCACCGTCAGGCGCCGGACAAAGTCCTGCCGGGCATCGGCCTTTCCGAAGATCTCGATGACAACGCCATCGCCATCGTTTCGGACCCACCCCGAAACGCCTGTCGCGCGGGCGATCTGCCAGGCAAAGGGCCGGAATCCGACACCCTGTACGCTGCCCCTGATGCGGATGTGATTGCCGAAATGGGGCACAAGCCAAAGATCCCCAGTTCTGTTTGCGCTACGGGCTCAAGGCCGGGCGCGGCGCCGTATACGAACCATGTGTGTGCCACAGGATCGCGCGAATAACCATAGCCCGTGCGGCTGGCGGCAAGCAAAACGCGCCGGGTCTTCGGTGACGCCGAGCGTGTCAAACCCGCTCGGTTTCGCTCCCCTTCTGTTTTTGTTGAAGCGGCTCGAAAGTCGTCCCGGTTTCACCTGTGCGCCACAGGCCGACCCGCACCGTGCCCTTGCGGCCCCTGATGGCGACGGTTTCCAGCTGCGGCACGCAGGCGGGGTTTTCCGTCACCTCGTCGGCGGCATCGATCAGATCCGAGGACAGGACGATCGTGGCGTTGTGCTCCTTGGCAATCTCCAAAAGCCGGCTGGCGACATTGACGCAATCGCCCGTTGCGGAGATCTGCTGCTGGCTGTCATGCCCCAGGCGCGACAGCACGACGGGTCCGAAATGCGCGCCCACCCTGACCCGGCCGATCCGGTCGGTCAGTCCCGAAGCTTCCAGCCAGGCGCGGGTCGCCTTTTCGAGGCGAAAGGCGCACCGATAGGCCCTTAACGGGTCCGTTCGATCAGTGTGCGGAACGCCGAAACACGCCAGAGCCCCGTCCCCCATGAAGTCGAGCACAACCCCGTCTTCCGCGGTGACGGTATCGACCACGACGGTGTGGAATTGCTTGAGGAATTCGCGCGTTTCGGCGGCGCTCAGTTCCTCCGAGAGGCTGGTAAATCCGGACAGATCGATGAACAAAATGGCCGCTTTCTGTTCCCTTGGCACCGCCAGGAATTGCGGATCCTCAGCAATGTGTCGCGCCAGTCGGGGCGATTGAAAGCGGCCGAGCGCCTGCTGCACCTGGAGCAGGCGCCGCGCCCGGGAGCGTTCGGAAAACTGCCGGGCGATCATCAGCCCGGTGAATGGCGGCAAGGAAGCGGCAATCGGCAGCGCGCCGTTCAGCCAGAGGCCCTGGTGGAAAAAGACGGCGGTCACGGCCAGCCATCCGCACAGGAGAAGAAGAAAAACCAGCGACGCCGGCGCCGGCGACAGGCGAAACACGGCCACCAGTCCCAGCAGCGTGATCACGAGGGCTGCGGCGCCATCGATAATGCGGGTCGTGGTGTTGCGGACAAGCGGCGAGCCATCCAGCAGATTGGCGATGCCGGTTGCCTGCACTTCCACGCCCGGCATGACCGGATCGAATGGCGTGCTGAACCGTTCGCCGATCGCCGTCGCCGTGACCCCGAGAACGACCATCCGCCCGTTGAGTCCAACACCTTCACCAGCACCAGGGTCCAGCAGATCCAAAGCGCTAACGGTTCGGATCGTGCGGCCGGGTCCGTAATAATTCAGCGGCAAATGCCAGCCGAGGTCCAGCGACAGGGCTCGCCCGTCAAAGCGCAAGCCGGTTTCGGTAACGACCGGGTTTTCGCCCAGATAAAGGCCCGTCGCCTGCAGGCTCAACGCGGGCTTCAGCCCGTCGGGCGTCAAAAACAGCAGCGGGATGTGGCGCGGTGTCCCTGCTGTGTCCTGGACGATGTTCGCAATGCCGATAGAGGCAGTTTCCATCAATACCGGCGCCGGTGACAGCAGTGAACTGACAAAGGGCACGAAACCCGCCGACGGCTGCACGTCATCATGATAACCGGCCTGGGCAATCACCGACGGGAGGGTGCCGAAGCTCCTTGCCAGGGACAAATCGTCCCCGCTGTCCGACCCTTCGGACAACAGGATGTCGACGGCCAGCGCCCTTGCGCCCTGTTCCGCGATCCGGCCAACCAGGGCCGCCATCTTGTCTCGCGGCAGGGGATAGTTTCCCGACCAGGCGACCGTCCGGTCATCGATCGCCACGATGACGACATCTTCCGGCGGGCGGCGATGACCGGCAAGCTTGATCCTGACATCGAGCAGCACCGTTTCGAAGCGGTCGATGATGCTGGCAGACCCGGACAGATGCATGCCGGCAAGCCCGCCCGCCCAGATGATGCCGGCAAGCAATGTCAGGACCAGAAACCAGCTCGGGAGGGTCTGTTTCATCGGCCGAAGCGGCTCAGCAGCCGGGCCACTCTTTCGGCTTGCCACTGCCGCACGACGAGCGGCTGACCGGGCGCAACGTCGACGCCGAGACCGGCGGTCAGGACAACCGGATCGGTGCCGTCGGCACGCGACACGGCAACCTCGCCCTCGCTGACGAAGACCTCGGTCACATCGCCCGTCACGCTGACCGCGTACAGGGTTCCGCGAACCGCCGCAATGGCGTGCGGCGTGCGGATCTGAAACGGTCCGCTGCCGGCTTCGACCTCGATCAGGATTGCGTCGAAGGTGAGTTCGATTTCCGTTGGACGGTCGTTCACCTGTTCATCCAGGAAACCGAGGGCCGCAGCGGCTTCTGCTTCCAGCACAATGCCGCCGGCACATTGGTACAAAACCCTCGCCGGTGCTTCCAACTCGCTTCTTGTGCATCCGGTCGCGGTCTGCGCAGCCGGCCATTGTGGAAACAGGGCGACGAGCAGGCCCAGCGTCGCGAAAATTACACATTTTTGCATCTTGCTATCCAGACTATTGCTTTTCAAAGGCCACCGGGGCCGTTTCGTTCGTCAATATCGGCGCTGATAGTGTTTGAGCGTTGTAACCAGCGTTGTGCTGGTCAAAATCATTGGAAAAAGATCATGAACGCCGTTGGAGATGTCAACAAAGAGGCGCTTTTGAGCAAGAGCTTCATATTCGATGCACTGGACAGCGAGGTCAAGCGGACGCTGGCCAGCCATGCATCGCTCGACCATTTCGCCACGGGCGACACCATCTTCACCATGGGCTCCGAAGGTCAAAGCATGATGGCGATTGCCGAAGGATCCGTCCGGGTGAGCATGCTGACCCCGGGCGGGCGGGAAATCACCCTCACTGACTTGCAGCCGGGCGATGTGCTGGGGGAAATTGCGATGCTCGACGGGCGGGAACGCTCCGCCGGCGCCAGGGCCCTGACCAATTGCACCCTCGTTGTTCTGGAACGACGGCGTTTGATGACGGTTCTGAAACGTGATGCGGACCTGTCCATCCAGTTGATGGCGCTTCTGTGTCAACGGGTGCGCCGTTCGGATGAAAGAATGATCGAAATCGCCTTTCTCGAACTTCCCGTCCGGTTGGCGAAGCTCTTGCTCAGGCTGTCCGCGCCGCCTCCCGGCTCTTCCGATCAGCCTTTGAAAAAACTGTCCCAGTCCCAGTCGGTTCTTGCCGGCATGATCGGCAACACGCGGGAAAATGTGAACCGGTGTCTGCGCAAATGGCAAAAGGCGGGTCTGATCGCGCTCAAGGATGGCTGGCTGATCATCCGCGACAGGCCGGCGCTGGAAGCCATTGCTGGCGGAGATTAGAGCGCGGCGTTTCAAACCCGAAAATCTGCCTTTCCTGTTTGCGCAGTGTCGTGCGTCACAGGTCCACCCCCGGCTTTTCCCGTAGGTCATGGTCATCGGCGGATGGATTAACGCCGACAACCCAAACCGAAAAGGGAAACGACCATGTTTCGCACCTCCATCCTGAATGCCGCCGCTCTGGCGGTCCTGTCGACTTCCGTCGCGGCCTTTGGCGCCGGTCCCTCCATGGCCGGCGGTTATGGCGGCAGCCACTACGGAAATGGCTATGGCACGACGTATCGCGCACCGGCCCGCGTCAAGCACCGCCTCTGGAAACAGCATGTCGCCTGGTGCCACGATCGGTTTGCCACCTACAACGCCGCCGACAACACCTATCAACCCTATGGCGGCCCGCGCCGGCAATGCCGATCCCCCTATTACAGCTGATTTGAGGGTGACGCGGGTCGAGACAAGGCCCGCGTTCCGCTCGGGCGGGACCGGAAGACCGCTCGCATTCTCGTGAAACGTATCGAAGGGACAGGACGATGTCACTCAAGCGCACGGTTTGTGCCTTGACCCTTGCGGCTATCGCCGCAACGGCCGGCGTTTCGGCACGGCATCTGGTCACTGCTGATGGCGACCGCCACGATGCGGATGGCGGCGGCAACCGGCATGTTGCCTGGTGCCATGAACGCTTCGCATCCTACCGGGAGCGGGACAATAGTTTTCAGCCCCGCAATGGTCTGCGTGCGCCCTGCATCTCGCCCTATCATGCCGACCGACTGAACCTTTCCGCGCAGCATTCCGATCCCGATCCAGGCACCACCGGGGCGATCTCCCGCAACCCCATACACGGGAGAGAGCCCCCGGTCGGTGACTGAATCGGTGACCGCAGTCCCCGGGTTGGGTGGGATCCCGGGGGCTGCACACGCATCAACACGACGATACCGCGCTGCAGCGTATTAAACGGTTGATAGACAATGTTACTTGGCCCCCCTGTGCCGCCATCTGATACTCTTGCCTGCACAAGCCGCCGGATGAAAAGAGCGGACGCCATACGCGGACAAGCATGGATTGGAGAGGGACATGGACGCACTGACAGGCCTTTTCGGCCTCATCGAGGATCTGACCTGGGGGTGGTCGCTCATTCCCCTGCTCGTTATTTTCGGACTGTTCATCACGGCGCTGACCGGTTTCGTTCAGTTCGAATTCTTCACCCGCATGTTCCGGGTTCTGTCCACCAAGAACCAGACCGGCGATCCGAATGCGATTTCGGCGCGCGAGGCGCTGCTGATCTCGGTGGGCGGACGGGTCGGCGGCGGCAACATTGCCGGCGTCGCGGTCGCCATCACGCTGGGCGGGCCGGGCGCCGTGTTCTGGATGTGGGCCATCGCCCTCGTCGGCATGGCGACGAGCCTTGTGGAGTGTTCGCTGGCGCAGCTCTACAAACGCCGGCAGCCAGACGGCATGTTCCGCGGCGGACCGGCGCGCTCGATCATTCACGGCCTGGGGCACGAATATCGCTGGCTGGCAATCGTTTATGCGGTCTGCCTGATCGCGGCCTTCGCCATCGGCTTCAATGCGTTCCAGGGCAACACGGTGGCCGGCGCCGTCAATGACAGTCTCGGCATCGGACGGATCTGGACCGGCGGCCTGCTGGCCATCGTCGCCGGCTTCATCGTGTTCGGCGGCATCCACCGGATCGCCAAGACGGCCGATGTGATCGTGCCGGTCATGGCGCTCGGCTACATCATCATGGCGCTGCTGATCATCATCATCAATATCGGCTCGGTGCCCGGCGTGCTGATCAGCATCGTCTCCAACGCCCTCGGCTTCGAGGAAGTGGTCGGCGGCGGCATGGGCGCGGCGATTGCGCAAGGTTTGCGGCGCGGCCTGTTTTCCAACGAGGCCGGCCTCGGCTCGGCGCCGAATGTCGCGGCAACCGCTGATGTGCGCCATCCGGTCAGCCAGGGCATCACCCAGTCCTTTTCGGTGTTCATCGACACGATCTTCATCTGCAGCTGCACGGCCTTCATCATCCTTTTGGGCGATGTTTATGTGCCGGGCGCCGAGGGTGTCGACGGCATTGTGCTGACACAGCAATCGCTGGTTTCGCATCTTGGCGGCTGGGCGCAATATGCGCTGTCGCTGATGATCCTGCTGTTTGCGTTCAGCTCGATCATCTACAATTACTATCTGGGTGAAAACGCACTGACGGTCATGACCAAGAACCCGATGGCCGTGAACGCCCTGCGCCTGATCGTCATCGCCATCGTGTTTCTGGGCGCCACGGCGCCGGGTGCCACATCAGTGTTCTTCTTCTCCGACCCGATGATGGGCATCCTGGCGGTGGTGAACCTCGTGGTGATCATGATGCTGCTGCCCACCTGCCTGCGTATCCTGAAAGACTTCCGCCGGCAGATCAAAGAGGGCGTGGCGCGCCCGGTGTTCAATCCGGACGATTTCCCCGATCTCGACCTCGACCGCACCGCCTGGACGGGCAAAGACCCGGACAAGGCAACCGACGCGGCGTGATCACACATTCGGGGGCTCGGCCCCCGATTGTTTGTGAAACCCAGTTAAAAAAGGTGGGCAGGCCATCGCCGGACGACGCAGAAGCCCGTCCGTAGCACTCACGGTTTTGCCGATTGCGTCAGAACCTGACGTTCTTTGGGTCGAGCAGAAACAGAACCGCTTCCATTTACACCTGACAGAGGATTCAACGCGTCGTGCGTCAACGGCCCCAATTCAATGTGGAATCACGCTGAATGATCCTGGGCGTGAGTATCGTGTTCGCTTCGATTTCATCAGTCGGCTTTATCGTCACAGCGGAATACGCCTTGACGACAAGACCCTCACGGTCCAAAGCCGCGCTGGTAAGTGCCGGCGACCAAAGACTGGACTCAGGCAGATCATCAAAACCTGCCACTGCAAGATCGCGGCCCGCGACAAGGCCGGCCGCGCTCAGATGCAACATGGCCCCATAGGCCACCACGTCATTGTAGCAAAACACAGCCGTGGGTGGCTCATCGAGAGCCAGCAATCTGGCGACCCCCTCAAAGCCTGCCTGGCGTGTGACCGGTGTCGCGATTTCAAGAGTTTGATCGAGTGCAAAGCCGGCCTTTTGCAGAGCGAGCTGATATCCCACGCGCCGCTCTTCACGCGAAGAAGACGTCGAGTAACCGCCCAAAAAGCCGATCCGTTTGTGCCCGTCGGAAATGAGTGTTGTCGTCAGTTGCTCCGCGGCACCTATATTGTCGAAACCGATATACGAAGCGCCGAGGTTCGTGACGCGGCGTAACACCTGAATAACCCGAATCCCATGATCGAGCACGAGTTTGAAATCGTCGGCAGAACTGCCCTCCGCTGCGCATACGAGAATGCTACCGACGTTGTTTTCAACCATGCGGGTAAATATCTGATGCTGAACTGCGACGTCTTCATCGGCATCTCCATAGAGCATCAGCTTGCCGTTTTCAGCGCACAGCCTCGAAATATCGGCGACGACTTCAGCGTTGAACCGGTTCGAGGAACCAGACATAACCATGCCGAGAAGGGTCTGATTGAAGCCACGCAAATTGGCAGCGGATTGATTATAGACATATCCGATTTTTTCGGCTGCCGCGCGCACCGCACGCTTTGTTTTTTGGGGAATTTGTGGACTGTCGCGGACCACCAAAGACACTGTCGCGGTCGAGACACCTGCTACCTTCGCCACATCCGCCAGCGTCACGCGCTTCTTCAACTATGGCTCCATTTGTCCAATTTTGGGTCTAGGCTGTGTTACCTCCATTCGACTTCAACTGGCAATGCGGCATCGGCAAAGAGTTTCGAAACCGGGCAGCGTTCTTCAACCAATTCGATGAGTTGTGATCGCCGAGCGCCAGGCTCATCGCTTTGCAGATGGACGACCATTCGTGCGGCAGTGAAACGCGGCACGGGACTCATGTCACGCGATGCTGCCCGGAAGGCAACATCGGTCTCTGCCTCCACGTTCAATTCTGCAAATTTAAAGTTCATCGCTTCTGCCAACTTGACAATGGTAACGAGCTGGCACGCTGCCAATCCACTGGTGACATATTCCAGTGGCGTCGGACCGGTATCGGTGCCGCCCGCGATGGCGGGTTCGTCGGCAGGCATGGCGCCGAACTCACGCACCGACACCTGCATTCGGCACCCGCGAATATGCTCGGCACGCGCGCGGCGGGCGCGCTTTTTACGGGTTTCTTTGACGGTAACCATGATTGTTCCATTACCTCGGCATAACCGCGCCTTCGGACGCGGGAGCGACATGCTCTGCGTAGAATTTCAGGTAGCCGCGGGTGATGGTGGGAGCAGGTGGTTCGTAGGCTGCCTGACGATCGGCAAGCGTTTTATCCGTCACATCGAGATCGAGCCTGCGCGCCTTCAGATCGATGTGTATCCTGTCACCGTCTGCGACGTATGCGATGGGCCCGCCACGCGCGGCCTCGGGCGTCACATAGCCGATTGCCGGACCGTGCGTCGCGCCCGAAAAGCGGCCATCTGTTACGAGAGCGCAGGTTTCACCCAAGCCTGCCCCCATCAACGCAGATGTGGCGCCAAGCATCTCCCTCATCCCCGGGCCGCCCTTTGTGCCCTCATTACGAATGACAAGACAGGTACCATCTTCAATTTCGCCCGCACGAATTGTATCGATCGCTTCTTCTTCATTCTCGAAAACACGGGCGGTCAGCGCCACATCCCACATCGACGGCGCCACGCCCGATACCTTCACCACCGCGCCGCCCGGCGCAAGTGATCCCTTCAATATGTAGATGGAGCCCTCAGGGTCCAACGGTTTGCCGCGCGGTGCGATGCAGCCTGATTTGTCCGTCTCCGCCGCATCCGTAATTTCCGCCACTGTCTTGCCGACCGCTGTGATCGGCGTGGGATCCATCAGATCGCCCAGAGCTTTCATCAATGCCGGAACACCACCTGCTGCACCAAGCTCGGTAACCCCGAACGGGCCAGACGGCGCAAGTTTGACCAGTGTTGGTGTCTGGCGGGAAAGATTGTCCCACAAGTCGAAGTCAACCCGGTGGCCGGCCTCCTTTGCCATAGCGATGAAATGCAAAACCATGTTGGTGGACCCACCGACGGCCAGGCCGGCGCGCATGGCATTGATCATCGCATTGCGGCTGAGGATCTTGGAGGGGCGCAGATCCTCTTCCAACATCCCCATGATGCGCATTCCTGCATATTTTGCTGCCCGAAGCTGGTAGTTCGATCCGGCCTCCATCGTACCACTGCCCGGCAGCGAAAGACCCATTGCCTCCACATAGATTCCCGATGTATTGCCCGATGTCGCGGTGTCGCAGGCGCCGGAGAAGGGGAAGTGATTGTCCTCCAACCCCTTGAGATATTCCGCGCTCACCTCGCCGCGCAGATATTCGCCGACTGCGTCATAGACAGTTTCCAGGAAAACCTTGCGGCCCTTGTAAACCCCTGCGCGCGTCGGGCCGCCATAGACGACGATCGCCGGCAGGTCCAGCCGCGATGCGGCCATCACCATTCCCGGCATCACCTTGTCACCCGAACCGATCAGCACCATCGCATCCAACCTGTGGCCCTGGACCATCAGCTCGATCATGTCGGCAACCACGTCACGGCTCGGAAGCACATATCGCATTCCTTCGGAAGCAAATGTCTCCGAATCGGTCACATGGAACGTGTTGAATTCACACGGTGTTCCACCGGCCATTCGCACGCCCGCCTTGACCGCCTCCCCTACCTGCCGCAGATGGACATTCTCCGGCGAGAAATCCTGATACGTGTTCACAATGGCAATCATCGGACGCTCGAATTCTTCGTCTATAAGGCCAGCGCCCTTGGCCCAGGCCCGCTGGAGCGACCGTTCGGGACCGGTGAACTGTTTTTGGCTACGCATGCTGGGATACTCCTTGAAGGTTCGGGAACTGACGTAAAGGTCAGCCCATCAGCAAGTTGGGAAGGAATGTCGATATGCCCGGCAGATAGGTGACGAGCAGGAGTACAGCGAGATTGACCAAGACGAAGGGCAGCACGCCGATTGACACTTCAGCCACAGGTTTTCGCAGTGTCGAAGCGGCGACAAAATTATCGAGCCCGAAAGGGGGCGTGATCATGCCGGTACAAATGTTCAGCGACACGACAATGCCGAAATGCACCGGATCGATGCCCAGTGACTGAGCGACAGGAAACATCGTTGGCACGAGAATCAACAGTGCCGATCCGGGGTCAATGAACATTCCCGTCACGAGAAAGAGGATATTGACGATGATGAGAAACGTGATCGGTCCGGCGTCGATGTAGCGCATGAAGTCGATGACCGTCGCGGGCACCTGCGCAATGGTAATGAAGAACGCAAGAGAGCTGCCCACCGCCAACAGGATGAATATGACTGCCGATGCGACAGCGGCATTCTCTGCGACTGTCAGCAGCTTGGGGATACTGAGGCTTCGAAAAACCACCGCCTCTACCGCGATGGCATAAATCACGCTTACGGCAGCGGCCTCAGTGGGTGTAAAGAAACCCGAATAAATCCCGCCGAGGATAATAACCGGCATGCCCAATGCCCAAAGCACCGAGCTATCGTGCGGTTCTTCTTTGGCTGTTCCAATCTCCGCATCAAGGCGGCGCGCCCGGACCCCGACAAGCAATGCAAAGGCAACCGCAAGCACCAGGCCGACGACAAGCCCGGCGGCGAAAAGGCGTGCGATCGAGGTTCCGGTCAGCCAGCCATAGATAATGAGCACAAGGCTTGGCGGAATAAGGAGCGCGATTTCCGCCGACGATGCGATCAGCCCGAGCGAAAAGCGTTCGGTAAACCCCTGACTTCGTAATTTCGGAAATGTCAGCCCGCCCAGTGCAGCGACAGTTGCCGGCGCCGAACCGGACACTGAGCCAAATCCGACCGCAGCGCCGATCGTGGAATACCCCATGCCGCCCGCCCGGCGGCGAAACAGAGCAGCCATCATCGCGGTCAACTGCCGCGCGATCGCACCACGCCCCATCAGTTCGGCTGCGAAGATGAAGAAGGGAATTGCGAGCAACACCGAATGATTCATGCCGCCCACCATCTTTTGCACCAGAACGAGATCAGGTAGGCTGGGGTAAAGAAAAAATTTGACCAGTGCTGCGGGAATCATGAGCACCAGAAACATCGGAAATCCGAAGACCAAAAGTGCGATAGCGGCCAGAAGGATCAACACCAAGGTCAAAGCGCTTCTCCTTCCGTGTCACGGCTGAAGGGAGCGTCGCCCATGAACAATCGAAGCACAAAACCGCCCGCCAGGAACAACAGCCCAACCAGCGCGGGCAAATAAAGGAGCGCCATGGAAATGCCCATCACCGGGCTGATCTGCCCACTGCGGGATACAAATTGCGTCAGGTTCCAGCTCTGCCAAGCGAGATACAGACAAAGAACTGCACCGGCGATGTTGATGAAGGCCTTGACCAAAGCGCGAGATCCATCGGGGAGTGCGTCCTTGACCATGTCCACTGACACGTGCCTGCCTTCCAGCAAGGCCACACTGGCGGCCAGAAAGCTGCACCAGATCAGCATGAAGGAGACGACTTCCTCCACCCAGGCAAGCTCCGAGGCGGCCGCGGGCACGATCACACGAACCAGGACGTTCAATCCATAAATCACGGTCATCGCAATAAGCAGGAGCCCTGCAATCACCCGCTGGGCGGCGTGAAGAGTTCGGAGGAAGGACACGGAAACGCTCCAATTAAATTGCGGCTCCGGGCCCGCAAAAGCGAGCCCGGAGCATTAGACCTACTGAAGCTTTGAAAGCTCCGTCTCATAGGTATCGATCAATGTCTGACCCACATCGCCGGCCCGTTCGATAAAGGCCTTTTTTGCTGGCTCATAGGCCCGGTCGCGGATTTCGGCGCGTTCGGCATCACTTGCAACGATCACGTTCATCCCAAGCTCCCGCAGGGTCTCCAGCGAGGCGACTTCATCTGCTGTCTTGCGTTTGTCCACCACGGCACTGTGCTCGTCGAAAATGCGGGCAATCTTTGTCCGGTATTCCTCAGGCAGCTTGTTCCACCAACCCGGATTGAAGATAACCACATCCTCAATCGCACCATGATCGGTCACATAAAGATTGTCCTGGACCTCGTAGAAGCGCATCCGTTCAATGATGTCGAGCGGATTTTCCTGCCCGTCGACCACCCCGTTTTGAAGGGCGGTGTAAAGTTCCGCAAAGGGCAGCGTGATTGCCGAAGCACCGAGCGCATTGAACTGTTCGATCAGAATATTCGAATTCATAACCCGAAACCGCTGATCGCCAAAGCTGTCAGGGTTGGAAATATCCTTGTTTGACGTGAAGCCTTTTCGCCCGTTGGCCCAGATCTCCAGGGCAACAAGCCCCTTGCCGTCAAAGGTATCGAGAACCGCATCACCGAAGGCACCGGTGCGAAGCTTTTGCGCGACGGCCCGGTCGTTGGGCATGATGTAGGGAATGTCGAAGATCGCCACGGCCGGGTTGAATCCCGTCAGAAATGCCGCCGGCACCGATCCACCCTCAATTGTTCCCAATTGGATGCCCTCGATGGTCTCCCGCGGATTTCCAAGTTGCGAAGACGGGAAGATCTGGAACTCAACCGCTCCGTTCGTCGCCTCTGACACAGCCTTGGCGACATCCTCCAGAGTCAGGTGCCGCGCCGTGGTGGGCGGATCGAAATGGGCGATCTTTGCGACATATTCCTGCGCAGATGTGTATTGTGCGCTCAGACCAAGAAGCCCGATCGCAGCCAAAGTTGCAAATGTTCGTTTCAGCATGATTGTTCCTCTGCTCTTTTCGTTATCCGACCGCCTCAGGCGGCCTTTCCAAAGGCTGCCAGCATCGGCAGGCAGCGTTCCGCGGCAATGCGCACGACGTCTTCCGGATCGCGGCGCCACCAGTCGCGTTCTGAGAAAATTTCCAACTCGAAATCGCCTTCGTAGCCGATCCGGTTGAGCACATTGAGTGAGCCGGAAATATCGGCCACACCATCGCCGACCATGCCGCGATCACGGAAGTTGCGAGTATCGGCAAGCCAGTCGCACAGATGAAAAGTGGAAATACGCTTCGGATCGGTCCCCGAAAGACCCCCGTGAAATTCCGGGTCCCACCAACAGTGATAAATATCGGGCACAATTGATGCGGCCGGGCCGATCTCGTTCATTAATACCTGGCATTGGGCATAGGTGTTAAGACAGGAGCGTGATGCGGCATACATGGGATGCAATGGCTCAAGCCCGATGGAAACGCCGACCGTTTCTGCGTGCTCACTGAGTATCGCCAGCCCGTCGGCAACGCGCGCGCGATCGGCCGCAATATCGCGCTGAGCGGATGTGGCGCCTCCCACAACCACAACCAGAACCGGTGCGCCCAATTCCGCTGCCATGTCGAGGCGCTGCCTGTTCTCGTCTATGGCGGTCGCGAGGTCGCCCTCGGTCATCCACGCACTTGTGCACAAGGACGCTGCAAACAGACCAGCCTCCCTTGCCCGGCGCGACACCTTCCTTGCGCCGCCCGCATCGCGAACATGATCCACCCAATAGGCGATGCCCTGGATGCCGTGCCGCGCGTAAAGATCGATTGCCGCATGGCACGACAAATCCGGCGTCGTGATTTGGTTGATCGCGAATCGCCACCCCTTCATGCCGCAGATCTCCTGTCCCGGGTCGCCTCATGGTCAACTTCGAGAGTCCCGTCCTTGAAAACCACGCCATAGATACGTTCAGCAGCCTCGAGACTGACCTTGTTCTCGGTCACGTCCCAGGCGACCCGGTCGGGATCGCGTGTTTTGGGATCGCCATACCCACCCGCACCCGCCTGATGGTGCAGGACACAATCACCCTTCACCACGTCCCGCGTGAACTTGGGCGGCATTTCTGTCAGATCACCATCGTCTGACACCAGGTAGTTTTTGCTCGCAGCACCTGGCTGACCGCCGTCCAGTCCGTAAGGTTGGTGATCGGCCCGGTCGGCTCTGACCTGGAGAACTGCCTTGTCCGCCAGCAGCTTGTATCTGCGAACCAAACCCAGGCCACCACGGTACCGACCCGCGCCGCCGGAATCCGGGCGAAAACCGTAGGCATCGATGCGCAGCGGAAATCTGGCCTCCAATGTTTCCACGGGCAAGTTCGACATGTTCTGGGAAGGATTGGTCACCCCGTCCACCCCGTCACGATCCATGCCCCCACCCCATGCGCCGTTGATCATGTCGACCATGACGAAGGGTTTAAGCGTGTCGGTCTCATAGCCGCCAAAAGCCACCACGGTGTTGCCGCCTTCTCCGGCCGCGCGAACGCGCTCAGGCGCAATCTGCGCCAACGCGCCCATCACGGTATCCACCACGCGGTAGCCGGTAAGGGCACGCGCCGCGACCGGCGCGGGACTAAGCGGGTTCAGGATGCTGGCCTTGGGAGCGGTTACCTGGATGCAGCGATATACACCCGCATTGTTCGGAACTTCCTGGTCCAGAACACAACGCACAGCCAGGTAGGAAGCGGATTTGACGAAGGAAAGCGTCGAGTTGATCGCCCCTTTCACTTGCGGTGAGGAACCCTCGAAATTGATGCCCAGTCTGCCGTCACGCACCGTAATCTCACAGGCGATCGGAATCGGTTTGTCGACCATTCCGTCGCCATCGATGTAGTCGGTAAAGTGGTAGCGTCCCTCAGGCCAGGCAGCGATCGTCTCACGGGTCAATCGCTCCCCATAATCGATGAGCGCATCGAAATAGCCATAGAGGTTCTGCGCACCGTAGCGTCTTGCAAGTTTCAGGACTTCGCGTTCTCCCACCAGACACGTGGCCATCTGCGATTCCAGGTCACCGATAACCAGGTCGGGGAGTCGAACGTTTCGGCGGATGATTTCAAAGAGCGTTGTGTTGGGTTTGCCGGCCTCGAAAAGTCGCATGGGCGCAATGCGAAGCCCCTCTTGAAAGATCTCCGTTGAATCCGCCGCGTTCGAGCCCGCCACGCGCCCGCCAACATCGGTATGGTGCGCAATCACAACCGAGAAGGCGAAGACATCGCCGTCCAGGAAAATCGGACGGAACATGAAGATGTCCGGCAGGTGCATTCCTCCCTCATAGGGATCGTTGAGGATAAAGACGTCGCCTTCCTGCATGTCCGATGGGGCATATCGCGCCAGGAGGGCTTCGATCCCGTCAGGAACGGCGCCCAGGTGCAACGCCACGGTCTTGGCCTGTGTGAGAATGCGTCCGTCCCGGTCGCAAAGCGTGGCGGAATAATCCAGGACATCGCGCACGATGGAGGACCGCGCCGTGCGCATGACCGTATAGGCCATTTCATCGACGATCGTATCCAGACCGCTCTTGATGACGGCGAATGTGACAGGGTCGATGTCACTCATGAAGCGATCCTTTCCCTGACCGCAGGAGCATAGCGAGCGGTGAGCGTGTCCCCGTCCTGCGTTTCGAATCGAAAATCCGGAGCGATGACAATGGTGCTGTCAGCGGTTGCGATGACGACCGGACCTTGAATGCTGTTCGGTTGTTTGCCCAATGGATAGATCGGTGTGGTTGTCCAACCAAAGTCGGGTCCGAAATAGATCGGTCGTTCACCAATCTCGGTCGTGTTGATCGCCACGGCTTGAGCGGCACTATCCGCATTGTGCGAGCCCGGCACGAAGCATGTGAGGCGCAGGTTCACCGCCTCCACCGCATCCGACGAGGCAAAGCCGTATATCTCGCGATAGGCCTGCAGAAAGTTTTCCCGCACGACGGCTTTGTCGAAATTTCGGCCCGCATCACCAATCCCGATGGGGAGCGTTCCGTCCTGTTCGACGAAACGCAGATCAAGCTCAAACTCAAAGGCGAGACGGTCTGCACCAGCGCCCTGGGCCTTCATTTTCCTGGTTGCCGCCTGGCGCAAAAGTTCCTGTTCTTTCTCCAGCGCGACCGGATCGAGATTGTCAAGCTGCCTGCCAATGGCGGTGACCTCATAAATCTCGTGCCGCGACCCCAGCAGACCCGTGGCTGTGAAAACACCCGGAGCAGCGGGAAACACTATTCGTTCGATCCCCATCGTGCGGGCCAGGTCGCAGGCATGGACCGGGCCGGAGCCGCCAAAGGCCAGCAAGGTAAAGTCGCGAGGATCAACGCCGCGCTCCACTGTAACGGCGCGGATAGCGCGGGCCATATTCACCGTCACGATCTGGCGAACGCCGTGGGCAGCCTCGGTTATGTCCACATTGAGAGGCCGTGCGATCTTGTCTTCGATAGCCGCGCGCGCACGATCCGCGTCAAGGGCAAGAGTCGAGCCGGCCAGGTCAGTTGCAAGATAGCCCAGCACAAGATTTGCATCTGTGACAGTGGGCGCTTTGCTTCCCTTGCCATAACAGGCGGGGCCCGGATCCGCTCCGGCGGAGCGCGGGCCGACTTCCAGGAGACCGCCGCGATCAACATGGGCGATGGACCCCGCCCCCGATCCGACTTCAGCCACGTCGACAGCCGGAACCCGCATCAGGTAGCCACCAGCCTTGATAAACCGGCTCGGCGTGGAGATACCAGCGCGAAATTCATACTCGTCCGTTCGGATCAGTGCACCGTCCTGCACCAAAGAAGCCGAGGCGGTTGTTCCACCCATATCGAATGCGATGAGGTTTGTTCTGCCCTTTCTCGTGCCCAAGCGCTGGGCGCCGACCGCACCGGCGGACCGGCCCGACGAAATAAAAAATACCGGCTGCTCTTTGGCCATGCCTATGGTGCTGACGCCGCCATTGGAGTTGGAAACGAAGATGGGTGCCGCAATGCCCAATCTTCGGATGGCATCCTCAAGCCGGCGCAGATAGCCACCCAGTTCTTCTTTCACATAGGCGTTCACGCACACGGTGGAGGTGCGCTCATATTCGCGGGCCACGGGAAGGATCTCCGACGACACGGATACATCCAAATCAGGGAACTCCTCACGTATGATTGCAGCCGCACGCATCTCATGGTTGGCATTGAGGTAAGAGTTGATGAAGCAGATCGCCACGGCACTCACGCCCTCACTGATGAGAAACCGTGCGGCCTTGCGCACGCTGTCAGCGTCGAGCGGGTGGACAACCTCTCCGGACGCGCCGATGCGTTCGGCAACCTCCAAACGGTACCGCCGTCGCACCAGCGGCGCCGGCTTTTCCCAGGTCAGGTCGAACATATCCGGTGTGCGCAGCCGGCCGATTTCGAGAACATCCCGAAACCCTTCCGTCGTCAGCAGGCCGGTCGTAGACCCGAGTCTCTGCAGCAAGGTATTGGATCCAACAGTGGTGCCATGAAAGATGCCCGTGACATCATTCGCCTTTGCTTCCAGCGCATCGAGCGCCAGGGCTATGCCGGAAATGACGGCCTCTTCCGGCGCTTGTGGCGTGCTCGATACTTTCAGCGCAACGGTGCTTTGCGTGCCCTGCGCGACAACATCCGTAAAGGTTCCTCCGATATCGACGCCTACCCGCAAGATCGTCATCCTCATATTTACTAGAACGTTCTAGTAGCATGATGCAAATAACAGTGCAAGAAGATTCTTAATTCCTTTATTTTTTGGCGTATTTTGCGTATCAAGAAGGGATTTCGGAGTATATATCGATATAGTTACAAAAAGAAAATTTACCCATCATTGCAGCCTGCAATCCTTGGACAGGCATGATAGGACAGAGCAAATGGATCTCTATACGGCTATGATCGTTTGTGCCGCCCTGGCGGCTGGTGGACTGCTAAAGGGCGCCACAGGGGCTGGGACGCCTATTGTCGCGGTGCCGGTTATCGCCGCTATATTCGATGTGCGCTTTGCCGTTGCTGTCCTGGCGCTGCCGAACCTGTGCACGAATCTCTGGCAATTGCATACCTACCGAAAGCATCGGCTTGACGGGGCCTGGACCGCCCGTTTCGTCATTGCGGGCGCTGTCGGAGCGGGCGCGGGAACCTACCTGCTTGCCATTGTCCACGAACGCATTTTGGTCTTGTCACTGGCGATCGTCATCACCTGCTACATTATCCTACGTTTGATGCGCCCTCAGTTAAAGATTTCAGAGAAGATTGGACGAAGCCTGGCCACTCCGGTCGGCCTGGTTGGCGGACTGCTGCAAGGAGCGGCGGGCATTTCCGCCCCGGTCTCGGTCAGTTATCTGAACGCCGTTCGGCTCGACCGTCCGGTCTTCATATTTACGATATCCAGCTTTTTCGCTGCCATGTCGCTTGTGCAGCTTCCCGCGCTTGCCGCAACCGGACTTCTTTCAACACAGCTGTTGCTCATCAGTCTCCTGGCCCTGATCCCGCTGCTGGTGGCTCTTCCGTTGGGGGCATATGCAGCGCGGCGCCTGACACCGGGCGGATTCGATAGGCTGATATTGCTGCTGCTCGCCGTTCTGGCGGTCCGACTCTATGCATCGGCAATACTGGGGTAGGTATCTCGCGCAGGTCAGAAGATCGCGGACCAGTGTCACCCGCGCCAGTTTGCGTCCAGCTTCTCAATCGCTGCGATGAATTGCTGGAAGGGGCGGGTTCTGAGCAGGCTGCGGCGAAAATAGGCGGCCGTTTCGAAGGAATGCAGCGCCGGCCGCAAGGGCAAAAGATGCACGCCGGCATTGGAGAATTTCTGCAGGAAGGGCCTGGCGAGGAAAATCACGTAAGGCCCGGTGCTGACCAGTTCCATCGCGGCCATGAGGGATTTCGTCCGCACGGCGATGTTCAGATCGAAACCGAGTTCTCGCTCAATCTTGCCGATGACCTGTTCCATCAGCTGCTTATCGTCCTCGTAGACGACGATGGGCACGTCCGCAAAGTCGGCAAAGCCCAGCGGACCGCGTTTTCGCAAGGGCGAGGACTGGCCGCAAGCGGCCGCAAAGCTCAGGGTCATGAGCGGCTTTTTCAGGAAGGTCGGATCGTCGTCAGTCATCGCCTCGGAGGCGCCGAGAACCACGTCAACATCGCCGGATTTTAGCCGCGGAATGGCGCTGGGCGTAATCGCGATGTCGAGCTCGACCTGCAATTCGCTGAAGGCCGATTGCAGGTCGCGGATGACCGGCGGCAAAAAGCAGTAGCCCCAGGCGGTGCCGGCCGCGATGCGCAAGGTGCCGGATCGGCCCTGCAGGATGTCGGCGATCTCGTGACGGGCGAGACTGCTTTGATCGAGCATGCGCCTGGATCGCGCATAGAGATGCTCGCCGGCGAGCGTCAGCACCATGCCGCGCTTGCTTCGCTCGAAGAGCTGGCAATCGAAAACCTCCTCGATCTTCTTGATCGACTGGGTCAGCGCCGGCTGGGAAATGTGCAGCCGGGTGGCGGCGCGCTGCACGGAGCCGGCATCGGCAACCGCCACGAACCGATCGACAAGGGCGACATAGGAGTCCATCTATTCGTTTTTCCAATCACAAATACAGAATCTGTATTATCCCTTTATACCAAACATTGATAGCGTCCGAGGCTGATTTACCGGAGGACCCATGCGCACCATTTTCTGCCTATTCGATTCGCTCAACAAATCGGCGGTCGGGGCCTATGGCATCGGATCGATCGAAACGCCGAATTTCGACCGGTTCGCGGCGCGGGCCTGCGTCTATGACAATCACTATGTCGGATCGCTGCCCTGCATGCCGGCGCGGCGCGACATCCATACCGGCCGCCTCAATTTCATGCATCGCTCCTGGGGACCGCTGGAACCCTTCGACAATTCCTTCCCCGAGCTGATGAAGGCCGCAGGCGTCTACAGCCATATGGTCACCGACCACATGCATTATTTCGAAGACGGGGGATCGACCTATCACGGACGGTTTTCAAGCTTCGACTTCATTCGCGGCCAGGAATACGACCCGTGGAAGGCCATGGTCGAGCCGCCGCTCGAACGGTTTCGGGAAATCTATTCCGACAAGCACTATCACTTTCGGGCGGACCAGAATCCGGAAGGCCGTGCCGCGGTCCGGCTGCAACATGCCATCAACAATGAGTTCATGATCGACGAGGCCGATTATCCGGGGCCCCGCTGCTACGCCTCGGCCCTGGAGTTTCTCGACACCAATGGCAAGGCCGACGACTGGTTTTTGATGATCGAATGTTTCGATCCGCACGAGCCGTTCAAGGCGCCTGAGCGCTTCAAACAAGCCTATCGCACCGGCTATAATGGCGGCGTACTCGACTGGCCGCTCTATGCGCAGACAAGCGAAAGCGCTGAGGAGATCGCCGAGATCCGAGCCAATTACGCCGCGCTTGTCGCCATGTGCGACGAGTATTTCGGCAAGCTGCTGGACCATATGGACGCCAACGACATGTGGAAGGATACGGCGCTGGTCCTGTCCACCGACCATGGGTTTCTGCTTGCCGAGCACGACTGGTGGGGCAAGAACCTGCAGCCCTACTATCAGGAACTCGCCAATATTCCGCTCATCGTACACGATCCGCGCCGCCCGGAGCGCAGCGGAACGCGGTCCGGCAAGCTGACGCAGACGCCCGACCTGATGCCAACCCTTCTGGACCTGTTCGACATTCCCGTTCCACCCGAGGTGCGCGGCCAGTCGGTGCTCGATGACGAGCCTGCACACGAGGTGGCGGCCTACGGCATGTTCGGCGGGCCGGTCGGTGTCACCGATGGCCGCTATGCCTACTACATCTATCCCGAAGACCTCTACGCCCCGGGGTTGCATGAATACACGCTGATGCCGATGCACCTGAATTCGTTCTTTACGGCGGACGAAGTCAAGACGGCCAAACTCAGCGAACCGTTCGGCTTTACCAAGGAGATGCCGCTGTTGAAGATCGATGCGCTGATGGATGCCGCCCGCATTCCGATGCATGACGGCGAGCGCTTCCACGACATCGGCACGCGGCTCTACGATCTCGAAAAGGACCCGAAACAGGATCATCCATTTCGCGACGAGGCGATCGAGGCGCGCCTGCGCCACGGCCTCGTCGGCATCCTGGACGCCCACGAGTGTCCGCCGGAAATCTACGGGCGCTACGCCCTCAAATCAGCGCGGCCAGAGCCCGAAGCGCCGGCCGCGCAATAATTCGTATTTAAAGGGAGGAACCACATGACTGCTTCACTCATGCCACGACTTAAAAGGACCGCGGGTGCCGCGGCGTTGATCAGCTTACTGGCGGGCACGAGCGCCTACGGCGCCGAACCGATCACCATCCTGATCAACAACTCGCCCTGGTATGGCGGCTTCGAGGCGGTGGTCGAGAAATATGAAGCCGACACCGGCAACACGGTCAATATCGACCGCACCCCCTATCCCGGCGTCCTGGAGAAGGCCCGCAATGCGGTGCGCGGCGACGAAAGCCCCTATGATCTGGTCAATCTGGACAATGGCTGGGTCGTGGAATTCTACTCGGGCGGATTTCTGACGCCGCTCAACGACATCGATCCGGATTTCACCCTGCCCGAGGCCATCGTGACGGCCGGCGATTCGATCTACTGGAACGAGGACAAGCAATGGCCGACCAGCGACGGCGGCAAGCTGATGGCGTTCTCGCCCAATGCCAATGCGCATCTGTGGTACTACCGCAACGACCTGGTGGATGCGCCGCCGGCGACCTATGACGATGTGTTCGCCGCCTGCGCGGCCAACCACAATCCGCCCGACAGCCTGGGCGCCGTTGTGCGCGGCGAGCGTGGCAATCCGATCCGCTTCGCCTTCATGCCGCATATGCTCAGCCATGGCGGCTCGATCCTCAAGGATCCGGAAAACGGCGATTTCACCGTGACCTTCAACAGCAAGGAAAACCTTGAGGCGCTGAACACTTTCCTGCGCATTCACAATGAATGCAGCGCCGACAATCCGGGCGCCATCGGCCAGGGCGAAATGATCCAGTTCGTGCTGACCGGCAAGGCGGCGCAGGCCGGCATTGTGGTTGCCGCGCAGGCACAGATGGACAATCCGGAGAAATCCGCCGTCATCGGCAAGATCAGTTTCGCACCGATGCCACACCCGGCCGGCGGCAAGTCGACGCCGGTTTTCGGTAGCTGGCAGATGGGCATTCCGCAGAACATTTCCGATGCCCGCAAGCAGGCGGCCATGGAGTTCATCGACTATTTCCTGACCGAGGAAGCGCAGACGGCCTACGCCGAAGGCGGCGGGATTCCGGTTCATACCGGCGTTTTGCGCGGGCCACTGTCAGAACAGGACCGGTTCCGCTGGATGAAGCCCTATGCGGACACCGCCGAAAGCGCCCGCCAGGTGCTGCTCTACAAGGAAGGCGCCCAGGTGGAACAGGCGATTGGCCTGCGGCTCAACCAGGCGCTGATCGGCGAGATGAGCGCCGAGGAAGCGCTGAATGCCGCCGCCAAGGACATTCATGATATCCTGTCGGCCTCGGGCCGCCAGACCGGAATGTTGGACAATCTTTGAATTCGGTTTCAGGGTCCGGCACAACGGCTGGGCCCAACGAGCCTCCGGCACCGGCGTTCGCGCCGGTGACGTCGGCCGAAGGCCACAGCCAGGGCCTTCGGCCGTCCTCCTGCCCGTAAATCATATTGCGGCCACGCATTGGAACAGGTGAACCCCATGGCCGACCGGCCAAGCCAGAATGAAGACCGGTTCGATTGGCTCCGGGATCTCATCGACCGCCATTTCAAGACCCTCGCCATCCTGCCCGCCGCCATCCTGCTGCTGGCGCTGACCGTCTTTCCGCTGATCGAGCTGTTCCACATGGCGGTCTCGCGCATCACCTTCACCAATGCCGAGATGATCTATGAACCGGCCTTCTGGGAGAATGTGTCGAAGCTTTCGGGCGACTGGATCTTCCGCAAGGCGCTCGCCAACACGCTGGTCTTTGTGCTGGCCTCGACCAGCATCGAGATGATCCTCGGGCTGGCGCTGGCGCTCGCCGTCAGCGAGTTGGTGCGCGGCCGCGGCCTGGTGCGCACGGCGATGCTCTTGCCGATCCTCATCCCACCGGTCGCCATCGGCAGCATGTGGCGGCTGATGTACAATCCGGAATTCGGCGCCATCAACGGCGTGCTGCAGGCTATCGGCCTGCCGGCGCTCGATCTTCTCGGCTCGACGCAGACAGCGCTGCTTTCGGTGATCATCGTCGATATCTGGCACTGGACGCCGCTGGTGTTCCTGATTCTGCTGGCCGGTCTTGAAGCGCTGCCGGCGGAGGTGATGGAGGCCTCCAGCATGGATGGCGCCACCTATTGGCAGAAACTGCGTTTCATCATTATTCCGCTTCTATGGCCGGCCATCATGGTGGCCTTCATCTTCCGCTCGATCGTCGCCTTCAAGGTGTTCGACCAGATCTTCCTGCTCACCTCCGGTGGCCCAGGCACCTCCTCGGAAGTGGTGAGCCTCACCATCTACAAGGTCTTCTTTCAGCAGAACCAGCTCGGCTACGGCGCCCTGCTGGCGATCATCACCATCGCCATCGTCTGCGCCTATCTCGGCGCCTTCGCCCTGGCGCAGCGCCGCATGGCGAGGAACAAATAATGGTGCAGCGCCGCTGGAAAACCGCCGCGATCTGGCTGTTCGTGCTCCTGGCGCTGGTGCTGATCGCCGCGCCGTTTCTGTGGATCTTTAGCGTGTCGCTGAAATTCCAGATCCAGATCCTGATGGGCCAGTTTCCGTTCGAACCGACTCTGGTCAATTATGAGCGCGTCTTGTTCGGCAAGAGCTCGGATTTCCTGCGCAACCTGCAAAACAGCCTGATCGTCGCGGTGGTCAGCACGGCCTGTGTGCTGGTCGTCGGCACGCTGGCCGCCTATTCACTGGCCTGGCGGCGCTGGTCGCCCGTTTTCAGCGGCATCTTTCTCGGCTGGACCCTGGTGTTCAACATTATCCCGCCGATCACGCTGGTCGGCCCCTGGTATCTGATCTTCCAGGAGCTTGGCCTGTTCAACACGCTGACGGCGCTGATCCTGACCCATATCGTCATCAATCTGCCGATGACGATATGGCTGATGATGACCGCCTTCGGCAACATTCCGCGCGATCTCGAACACGCTGCCATTATCGACGGCTGCCGGCGCACGGAGGCCTTTTCGAAAATCCTGCTGCCGCTCGCCACGCCCGGCCTCATCGCATCGGGGCTGCTCGCCTTTATCTTTTCGTGGAGCGAATTCGGCATCGCGCTCAACCTGACGGCGCGCGAGACCATGACCATTCCCGTGGCGATCGCCTCCTATGCCGGCCAGTATGAAATCCTGCACGGGGAAATGGCCGCAGCCTCCGTTTTGTCGGCCGTGCCGGCGATCGTATTGATGTTTATCGGCCAGAAATTCATCGTCCGCGGGCTGACCGCCGGTTCGGTGAAATAGAGCGAGATGAGGTTTGATTGAAACATTTGAAAGCCGGTGATCGGCTCCCTTTGTCACAAACGATCTAAGGAGAAGACCATGGCCCGTGTCGTTCTCAAATCCATCGGCAAGGATTTCGGCACCGTCAATGTGCTGCGCGATATCAATCTGGACATCGAGGATGGCGAATTCGTCGTTCTGGTCGGACCGTCCGGCTGCGGCAAGTCCACGCTCCTGCGGCTGATCGCCGGCCTCGAGGAGATCAGCGCCGGCACGCTGGAAATCGACGGCGCGGTGATGAACGATGTCGAGGCGCGCGAACGCGACATCGCCATGGTGTTCCAGTCCTACGCGCTCTATCCGCATATGTCGGTCGAGCGCAATATCGGCTTTCCGCTGAAGATCCGCAAAAAGGACCCGCAGGCGATTGCCGGCAATGTCGAACGGGTGGCGGCGCTGACCGGCCTGCCGGAACTTCTGCAGCGCCGGCCCAAGCAATTGTCGGGCGGCCAGCGCCAGCGCGTCGCCATGGGCCGGGCGATCATCCGCGACCCGAAAGTCTTCCTGTTCGACGAGCCGCTGTCCAACCTCGACGCCAAGCTGCGGGTGCAGATGCGCCAGCAGATCCGCGACCTGCACCGGCGGGTGACCGCGACCTCGATCTATGTCACCCATGACCAGGTGGAGGCGATGACGCTGGCCGACCGGGTGGTATTGATGCGCGACGGCGACATCCAGCAGATCGGCGCGCCGATGGAGCTCTATGAGCGCCCGGCCAACATGTTTGTCGCCGGTTTCATCGGCTCACCGGAAATGAATTTTCTGAGCGGCACCATCCACGCCCGCAACGACCGCCTGGTCGTCCAGCTTTCAGATGACAGCGAATTGGCCCTGCCGGCCCTAGCCGCCGCTGCCGTCGAACCCGGCCAGGCGGTCGTGCTCGGCATCCGCCCGGAGCACCTGTCCGTCGGCGCGGACGGCATTGCCGCCCGCGTCACCGACTACGAACGGCTCGGCGCCGAGACCCGCGTCTTCGCCCGTGCGGGCACACAGGACATCACCTGCGTGCTCTATGGCGCGGCTTCACCGGCGCTGGATGAAGCGATCACGCTGATGCCGGATACGGCGCAGGTGCATGTGTTCGATGCGGGGTCGCAGGTGCGGTTGGGGTGAAGGAGGTCTGGCACAAAAGCGCGATTCTCACACAGGATTTCGCCTAAAACAGTTTTCGCCTTTCTCCTCCTCGGGCTCTCACTTGGGTGTAAAGTCTGGCGATCCAAAACAACATACGGGCTGTTTTGATAGTGTCGGATTTAGTTTCCAAACTCCACCGCCAATAGTTCATCAACTTCTGTTCGCGATGGCATGGACGGTGCCGTACCCGCACGTGTTACTGATATCCCCGCGACGGCGCAGCCGAAACGCGCGGCTTTGATGGGATCCTGCCCTTCTGCCAGGGCCGTTGCAAATCCACCGTTGAAGGCGTCGCCCGCACCGGTGGTTTCCACAGCCGGACCGGCGATCACCGCGGGTATATGCACGCCCTTCTCCGCATGCTTGTAAAAGACACCCTGTTCGCCGAGAGTGATCAATGCGGCGCCAACCCCCATCGACAAAAGAACGTCCGCGGCAGCCTCGGCATCGTCAAGCGTACGCACGGAAACACCGGTTATTCCCTCGGCTTCGGATTCGTTTGGAGTGACAAAGTCGCACAATGCCAGCATGTCCGCCGGGATTTCGGCGGCCGGCGCCGGATTGAGGATGGTCTTGACGCCGGCTGACCTGGCGATTGCAAGGCCACGCTGCGCGGCCTCCATGGGCTGCTCCAGTTGCGTGACAAAAACGGAGGCACCTTCAATCAGGCCACGCTGTGCCTCGATATCCGCTGTAGAAATATCACCAGCGGCGCCGGGACAAACGATGATCGCGTTGTTGCCCGACGCTTCCTCGACAAAGATATAGGCCGCACCGGTGAAACTGTCGGGATTGTGCGTGACCGCTGCGGTGACACCCGCATCCGCCCAGGTCTTCAGCGCCATCTCCGCAAAATCATCCTGACCAAGACGCGAAATGAAGTGTACGTCGCCACCTGCCCGCGCAGCGGCAACCGCCTGGTTTGACCCTTTGCCGCCCGGCCCCAGCGCAAAGCTGTTGCCCAGTATCGTTTCACCCATGCGGGGTTGCCGATCCGCGCGGTAGGCGGTGTCGGCGACGAACACCCCGAGTATGACGATTTTTGTCGGCACGTGGATCTCCTTAAATCTCCGGCGAGATCACCCCTTTGCGCAGCATGAAACACCCGTAAAACCTGCGTTCGCCGGTCTGGATAACGGCAAAGCTGTCGCGCGCCAAATCGTAGAAATTGAAGCGTTCAATGCCGATCATCGGGCGGTTGCCGCCTTCTGCTGAATCAATCGCATCCTGGACCTCCTGCTGGACCGGCGGAATGGTGTTCGGTTCATCCACAATTTCCATCCGGCCGGCGAAATCATCGACAAATGTATCAAGCGGATAGACTGAAAGTATGGCCTCAACCGCTTCGGCCGCAGTCAGGTTTTCCATGCGCAGCAGGCTGCCGTAAACTGTCGCACGGCTGACGGAGTCCGAAGGAAAATTCGTGTCGGCGATGATCAGTGCATCGCCATGGCCCATGGCACGCAGGACGTAGAGCACATCGGCATTCAGGCGTGGATCAATTCCTTTGAGCATGGGCGGTTCCTTCGATGTCTTGGCGTCGGTTCAGTTGATCCGCTGACCGGTGGATTTGTCAAACAGGTGAATCTTGTCCGCATCGGCGGAAACTGCGACTTGTTGGCCGGGCGAAAATGTCTGCCGCTCGCGTACGACGGAAACGTAGTCCCGCCCGTTCGAACGGATCACCAGATGGGTCTCGGACCCTGTCGGTTCGACAACCATAATCTCGCCCTTGACGCCGTCGCCGGACAGGATGGTGTCTTCGGGGCGAACGCCGATCCTGATGTGTTGACCCTGGTGCAGCTCTTCCGCGGATTGGAGCGGGAAACTTGAATCCTCAACTTTCGCGACCTTCCCGGTTCCATTTTCGACGACCTCGGCATCCATGAAATTCATCGAGGGTGCACCGATAAAGCCGGCTACAAACTCATTGGCTGGCCGATCGTAGAGTTCGAGCGGAGCGCCGATCTGTTCGATGTTGCCCGCGTTCATGACGACGATCTTGTCAGCCATGGTCATCGCCTCGATCTGGTCGTGCGTCACATAGACCGTCGTCGTGGCCAGCCGTTGATGCAGCTCCCGGATCTCGGCACGCATCTGGATTCTCAACTTGGCATCGAGATTGGAGAGGGGCTCATCAAACAGGAACACTTGCGGATCGCGCACGATGGCGCGTCCCATGGCGACCCGCTGGCGCTGACCGCCGGACAGGGCCCGCGGGTAGCGCCCGAGATACTCGTTGAGACCCAGCACTTCAGCCGCGCGTGAGACGCGTTCATCTATTTCCGTCTTGTCCATCTTCCGCATGCGCAGCGAAAACGCCATGTTCGCAGCAACGGTCTTATGCGGGTAGAGCGCATAATTCTGGAAGACCATCGCGATATCACGCTCCGCCGGCGGCAAATTGTTGATCAGCCGGTCGTTGATGAGGATCTGGCCCTCGGTAACGCCTTCCAGTCCGGCGATCATTCTGAGCAGAGTGGATTTGCCGCAACCCGATGGACCGACCAGCACAACGAACTGCCCGTCCTCGATGTCGAGGTCCAAACCATGAAGGATCTCGGTTGATCCGAACGATTTCCTCAGCCCGCGAACTTTGACGTCTGCCATCTATCCCACCCCGTTGGCGATACCCTTACGATTACCGGCTTGGATCTGAGCTGTCTACGCTTTTGGTCAGACCAGGAACTTGACACTTTTCGGATTGGCTGTGATTGTCTCAAGTCCCGCCGGCGCGCCCTAAAGTGGCGAATTCAAACAAAGTACTGGTACAGGCGGAAACTCGTTTCGGGGTTGTCCAGCGTGGAGAGCTGCCCCGGCATCTGGGAGGAATACTGATGAAAGTTGAACACTACAATGCAATCGTCCGGGCGCAGCTCAGCCGCCGCAAGATGCTTCAAGGCGCGGCAAGCGTCGGCGCACTTGCCGCCTTTGGAGGCGTGGCCGGTGTCGGTCCGGCCATGGCTGATTCACATGCTGGCCTGCGTGCCGAGATCTTGAAGATTCCGGGCGTCGGCAAGGGGTCGCCCACGGATGCCGATTGGCAAAAAGTTGGCGAATTGACGCTTGGACCAACCAAGGAGCGGGTTGCCGAAGGCGAGTTCGAAGGCGTTGAGCTGACCTTCATGGGTCTCAACAATCAGAACCTGCACAACTTCCTTTTCCGCGGATTCCTGAAGCCGTGGGAAGCCTATACCGGTGCCAAGATCAACTGGGTCGACCTGGCACAGGCCGACTATAACCCGCGGCTGCAGCAGGCGATTGCCACCGGGACGGTCGATTTCGACATCATCGAGATGGGTGCGCCGTTTGAAGGCGACACTGCCGGCAAGGGCCTCCTGGACGAAATGCCGGCCTGGGTTGAGGAGCAGATCGAAGCCGACGATCTCGTGGGTTACCTGCAGCCGCCCGTCGGCACGTGGGACGGAAAGAAATACCGGATCACAATTGACGGCGACTGCCACACATTCTCCTACCGCACAGACTATTTCGGTGACGGCGCCATTGGCGGCGCTTCGGTTCCCAAGACCTGGCAGGACGTAAACGCTGTCTCCAAGGCGCTTATCGGCAAGGAAGATCCGCTGACCGGCCTGCCGGCACATGGTTATCTCGATCCTCTGAAGGGTTGGGGTGGCTTTGGCTTCTACTTCCTGGAAAACCGCGCTGCTGCCTATGCGAAGCATCCGAAAGATCCGGCATGGCTGTTCGATCCCGAAACCATGAAACCTCGGGTCAACAACCCGGCCTGGGTTCAGGCGATCCAGGATGTCTTTGACCTCATCGCAGCGGGCGCCTATCCCGCCGACCAGATCAACGCCGATCCCGGCACCACCGGCTTCCAGCAGTTCCTGGCCGGCACCGGATCCATGCTGATGTGGTGGGGCGATATCGGGTCGAACGCGCGCACTTCGGATACGTCGGTTGTCGGCGACGTCGTGGGCTTTGGCATCAATCCAGGGTCGGACCGCGTCTACAACAGCATGACCGGCGAATGGGAAAATACGTACAACGAAGCGCCCAACATGGCCTATCTGGGATGGGGCGTCTATGTCACGAAGCGCGTATCCGGCGACGAGAAAAAGCGCAAAGCCGCCTGGAGCGCGGCCGCCCACCTCGGCGGCAAGGACATCTCGCTGTGGATGTCCGCCTATCCGTCGGGCTTCCAGCCATACCGGAACTCGCACTTCCAGTTCGACGAATGGGAAGCTGCCGGCTACGACCGGGCGTTTATCGAGGATTACCTGATCTCGAACGCAGACAGCTACAACCACCCCAACGCGGCCATCGAGCCCCGTATCCCTGGTATTTTCCAGTACTACTCGGTCGCCGAAGACGAACTGGCGAAAGGATATGCGGGTCAGTACGGATCGGCTCAGGAAACGGCGGACGCAATCGCTGCGGCCTGGGAAAAGATCACCGACCAAATCGGCCGGGAAAGCCAGATCGCGCTCTACAAAGCGTCGCTTGGCATATAGTCTACAAATCGGGCCGGCGGCACTCCCGCCGGCCCGAAAAATGATCAGGCGGGGCAGAGCAATCCGGAATGAGTTCTGAGGGGGACCTTCTTCACGTCGTTACGGCGGATCAGATTTCCGACCGGCGCAGACGATTTGGAAAGATCATTGTCTGGGGCTCCGCCGGATTGTTGTTCCTCGTCGCACTGCTCCAGACAGCGGGCCACAATGGGTGGCTGGACATCGGTTTCGAGACATGGCGCCCGACGCTTTACGCTTACATTCTGTGGGGTGTGTGCCTTTGCGCCGGACAGGTGATCGAACGGGGGGAGCACGGCAAACGGACACTCTTCGTGTTGCCTGCCACGCTTTTCGTTGTCTCGATGGTGGTCTTCCCGCTCCTCTTCGGTCTGGTGATCGCTTTTTCGGACTGGAACCTCTCGAGCCCCGACGGCCGACAGTTCAACGGTCTCGACAATGTCAGGCAGATGTGGACCGACCCGTTCTATTGGAACGCCATGAAGAACATGGTGTATTACACCCTCGCGATCATCGTCGAATACGCGATCGCGTTCGGTCTGGCGCTACTTCTGAACGCTGAAATCCGTGCGCGAAAATTCTTCCGGGTGGCCTTCCTTTTACCGCTTATGCTGTCGCCCGTTGCCGTGAGCTGGATGATCGGTAAGTCGATGCTTGAAAACCGGTTTGGCCCGATTGCCCGATTGATGCGCGAACTTGGCGTCGACAATCCGTCCTTCTTCTCGTCGCCCGAAATAGCGCGCCTGATGATCATGTTGATGGACGCCTGGACCTATATCCCCTTCATGATGATCATGATCCTCGCCGGACTTCAGGCGATCCCGCGAGAACTCAACGAGGCCGCCGAAGTCGATGGCGCCGGGGCCTGGCGAAAATTCTGGGAGATCACTTTTCCGCTCATGTTGCCTGTCAGCATCACGGCAATTCTGATCCGCATTATCTTCAAGCTGAAACTGGCTGACATCATCATCAACGTTACCTCCGGCGGGCCGGGCGGCGCCACCGACAGCGTGACGTCCTTTATTTTCCGGGAATACCGTGACCGTTCAAATGTCGGCTATGGAACGCTTCTGGCAATCATCTACCTGGTCATCATCGCCGCCGCCATGACCGTCCTGATCAAGGTGGTGGACCGTTGGATGCGGCCAAGATATTGACCATGTCCGACCAGATTTTTCACGACAGCGACAGCGACCGCACCTACCGCGCCAAGAGGATTTCAGCCCGCTTCATCATCTATGGCATCCTGATCCTTTGGGCCATCATTTCGATCTTTCCGATCTTCTGGACCATCACCACGAGCTTCAAGATGGCGCCCGACGTCATGAAGGGCAATATGGTGCCGTGGTGGGACTACACGCCCAGATGGCTGGGCTGGCGATCCCTGGGACTGTCCCCGGATACAATCGGCAACGAAAGCACGGTGCGTGAGGAATTTCTCAAGCGATTCTGGAACTCCGCCATCGTGGCCGTTTCATCCTCGATGCTTGCGGTCGCACTCGGCAGCATGGCGGCCTACGGGTTGAGCCGCTTCAGTTATCGCTTCGGTTTCATGCGGAATTCGGACATATCGTTCTTCTTTCTGAGCCAGTTGATCCTGCCACCGGTGGTGCTCGCCCTGCCGTTTCTGGTGCTCTACAAGTCCCTCGGCATGCTCGATACGCGGATCGGATTGATCCTGCTCTACACGCTGACGGTGCTGCCGATCGTCATTTGGATCATGCGGGATCAGTTCGGATCGATCCCGACAGAGCTCGAAGAAGCAGCCCTTGTCGACGGGCTGTCGATCTGGGGCGCGTTTTTGACCATCATCCTGCCCATTGCGGCGCCGGGAATGGTCGCTTCCTTCATTCTTTCCCTCGTGCTGACCTGGAACGAATATTTTTTCGCGGCACTGCTGACATCCAGCCACGCAAAAACCCTGCCGGTCATGGTGGCAAGCCAAACGGGCTCCCAGGGTATATCCTGGTGGTCGATGGCGGCATTGAGTTTCGCCGCGATCCTGCCGCTCATCGTTATCGGCATATTGCTGGAAAGGTTCATCATCAAGGGCATGGCCGCCGGAGCTGTCAAATAATCAGTCCCGCAAGGTTTCGCGCAGGTGCTCGAGGATAAGGGTAACCCCCTGCTTTCCGCGTTCCGCCGTGGCCCGGGACGCCGTTTCCGTGTACCAGGCAGTGTTCTGGTCGAGGCGGGCCTCGTCGACCGCCTCCGGCGCCAGCGCCATCATCAGGGAGGTCTCTCCGATGCCGGCGTGATCGAAAGGGTATTTTGAGGTGATGGCGCTTGTCATCAGCGGATGGATGCGGACCCAGTTGAACGGATCATTGCCCGCATCATGGCGTGCATAGTAGTCCCGCATTTCGTCGCGACCCCACCAGCCTTCGCCATGCTCGCCTTCCAGATAGCGAAACACCGCCTGGCGTCCCGCGAACCTGAAAGCAAGGTCGGTCGGCATGCCTGCGTTGAAGTTCTCGGTCTGATGGTGGATGAAACCGTGGATGTTTCGAAAACCGACCCTCAGCAAACCGAAGAAGATGTCTTCGGCGATTGCCGCGATTTTGTTTGCGTCTATATGGACCGATCCCTTTGCTTCCGGCGGCTCGACCGCATAGCTGGCGGCCCCGTAGGCAAAGGGTGGCAGGACGACCAGGTCCATCTCCGCTTCCAGGCGCTCGAAGATCCGGGTCACCGCCAGCATATCCATGCCGACCGCCATGTGTTCGCCGTGGTATTCCAGGACGCCTATCGGCAGGAGAACCGGCACATTGGCCTCGATGGCAGCACGGATCTGGTGTGGCAACATCAGCTCATAGCGCATCAACCTACTCCAGGTTCGTGTGCCGCGCGCGCATGGATTCAGCGTCCGATCGGGTCATGTCGCGCAACCGCAGGACCATTACCTCGAACAGCAGAAACAGCGCGCCCTCATAGACCGAGCCCATTGGCAGCGCCGAGGTCACCGAGTCTCCCTGATCCTTTGCCATGGTCTGGGCAGGGATCACGATCAGGCTGTCTGCCTGGGCGGCGATTTCAGCGACCGGTTCGGCCGTCAGCAACAGAACCCCGGCCCCGGCATTCTTTGCAACCCCCGTCAGCGCGTTGACCGTGGAAAGCCTCCCGGGTCCATCGGAAACGATGAACAAATCGCCTTTGCCGAGCGGCGGCGCCGTCATGTCACCCTGCATGGCAACATCAAACCCAAGGTGATAGAGCCGCATTGCAAAACCGCGGATCTGCAGCCCTTCGCGTCCGCAACCGTAAAGCACAATCTTGCCCGCGTTCTGAACGGCGCGGCAGCCTTCCTCGATGGAACGGGGATCAATCCCATCGACAACCTGCCCGAGTTCGGCAAGCGCATTGTCGAAGGCCGTCTTCATGATCCACCGAGTGCCACGGCGATGTGGCGTGTGGATTCATACAGGTCCTTGAACAGCGGATATTGCCGCGCATAAACAGCCTGGGGCTTCGGTTCGATCTTGCGTTCTGCCGGGTTCCATGTGTCGATGGCGTCGAAATCCGCCAATCCCACGGCGCACGCAGCGATAAATGCATCACCAAAGGACGCGCCTATGGTTTTTTCGCAGACCACCTGAGGCACGCCGCCTATATCGGAGGTCGCCTGCAGCCAGATTTCATTCTTTGTCCCGCCGCCAACCGCAAGAACACGCGCGGGTGGCTGTCCGACATCGCGGTAGGTCTCGATCACATGAGCCGTACCATTGGCGATCCCTTCCAGAACGGCACGATACAAATCGCCGCGTGTATGCGTCAGATCGAGTCCGAAGAACGAGCCCTTTGCCTTCGGGTCGTGTATCGGTGTCCGCTCACCCGAAAAATAAGGGAGAAACAGCAAGCCATTCGCCCCGGGCGGTGAATTTTCCGCCTCGCTTGCCAGAACGGCGAAGGCCTCCCCTTGCGAAAGCTCCCTTGCAAACTGGTCGCGGAACCAGTGTGTCAGTGTTCCGCTGGTGGCCAGACCGGCCATCGACGCGTGGGTTCCGGGCGACAGCCATGGCGCATACCAGAGCCGCGGATCGCGCACCGGCGTTTGCGTTACCTGAATGATGAAGATCGTGGAGCCGTACATCATCATCATGTCGCCGGCATGCCTTGTGCCGACGCTGACCGCTTCGGCTGCCGCGTCGATGGTGCCACAGGTGACCGGCGTTCCGGCGGCAAGCCCCGTCTCAGCCGCAGCTTTGCGGGTCACGTGACCGGCAATCCCGGTCGACCACATCAGCCGTGGCAGCATTGTGCGAGGTGCGATGTCATCGGCAAGCGCTTCCGTCCAGTCCAGCGTGCCCACGTCGTAGAGCGGGCTGAAATTGGCAGCGGTGTAGTGGTCGATGACGTACTCGCCGGTGAGGCGGAACGTCAGATAGGTCGTTGACGTGACGATGCGGGCGGTCTTTGCCCAGATCTCCGGCCGTTTTCGCTGCAACCAGAGGATTTTGGGCCCGACCGATTGCGACGTGAGCGCATTGCCGCAGACATTCAGGATAACGTCCTCACCAATGCGGTCAGTCAGTTCCTCGATCTCTTCGGCGGACCGGGTATCGACACCGTAGAGCACGCCGTTCATCAGCGGCCGGCCGTCCTTGTCCAGCGGCAGCATGCAGGGCCCGATAGCGCTGGCAGCGATGGCCTTGATGTCCTCAGGCGAGACTCCGGAGCTGTCCAGGATCTCGCGCGAAATGTGGACAAAATCACCCCACCAGTCTTCATCCGGACGGTGTTCGGCCCAACCGGATTGCGGGACCAGCATTTCGTGCGGGCGCGCCGCGGAGGCAACGATCCGACCGTCGCGATCGACCAGAACACCTTTCGATTCAAACGTGCCTATATCGACGCCGAGCGTGTAGGTCACGATCCTCAGCCCTCACGGTTCAGAGGGAAATCCGGGCCTATCCTCGGCAATGCCGCGACCAGCAGTCGGGTCAGTCCCTCAAGATCACCAAGATCACAGACCTCGAGACTGGAGTGCGAGTAGCGCATCGGAAAACCGACATCGATCGACACGACACCCTCGCCGACCAGTTGCACGTAGCTGAGGTCGGTCAGGACGCCGGACTGGGCGCTGCGTTGCAGCGGGACAGCCTCCGCCGCTGCGGTTTCTTCCATGAGCCGGACGGCCGAGGGGTGCGGGATCACGCCATTCAACGTTCCGCGCCCGTGAAAGGAGTACAGTGACATTCCCGGTCCGCCGCCCAGTTTCATTTCGCCACGATCCGCCATTTCCGGCGTGTCGGTTGCCAGCATCAGGTCAATCTGGATGGCGATATCGGGCTGGAGAGCCTGCGCGGCCACAACAGCGCCGCGCAAATTGAACTCCTCCTGGACGGAAAATACGATGTGCACGGTCGGTCCGTCCGAACGGCCCTTGAGTGAGCGGGCAACCTCCAGCAAAACTGCGCATCCGGCCCGGTCGTCGATGCTGGTTCCGGCGACCCGGTCATCGGCAAGGGGGAGAATGCGCGGCTTGTAGACAACCGGGGTTCCGATCCGGATGCCCGCCGCTTCGACGGCTGCCCTGGAACCGTGGCCCGTATCGATGAGGGCGTCCGCTATTTTGGTCACATGGTATTTTTCGTCAGGCTGTGTCGCATGGTGGGCCTTGTTGTAGAGCACGCCATCGACATCGCGCCCCTCGCCAACGCAAAGGGTCACGGCCTGGCTGGCCAGCGCGCGTTCCGGCACGCCGCCCAGCCGCTCGACCCGGATCAGACCGCCGTCTTCGATCTTGCGGACGATGAAGCCGAGCTGGTCCATATGGGTAAAAAGCATGACCGAAGGGCGGTCTGCCGCGCCATCCAATGTGGCGATCAGGTTTCCCATCCGATCTGACCGGCTTGCAATCCCTTCCGAAGACAGCCGGTCGGAAATGGCGTGCCGGACCCGGTCCTCGTGGCCGCTGAGACCCGGGATGGCCATCAGCGCGGTCAGGTCTTGCTCAAGTCGATCCTTCATGCGCCGCGTGCCGCTTTTGCGCGCGCCATGAAATCGGCCGCGCGATCGGGATCAACTGCATTCCATGTGTCTCCGTCTGTTTTCAACGCCGACCCCACGACACATCCATCCGAAACCGCCAGGACATCGGCGATCGTATCGTGTTTGACGCCGGTATTGGCCAAAACCGGCGTATCGGGCAAGGCTGCTTTCACGGCTTCCAGGTCAGACATGGCAGCCGCCTCGCCGGTGATTTGTCCGGAAACCAGAATCGCATCGGGGATCGAGCTGAATACCGCGCTTCGGGCGCGATCGGCCAGCGGACGCCGATCCAGGCTGTCGGCGAACTCGGCCGACACGTTGTAAAGCATCGCCAGATCGTCGCGCCCCAGCCGGTTGCGGTAGCGCATGGCGGCGCCGGCATCGGGTGTCCAGGGGCCCATGTCCGAGGCATAGGTTCCGGTGAATATCTCGCGCACGAAGGCGGCGCCCGTGGCTGCGGCAAGGGCGACGGAACTCCTCGGATCCCAGAGCACGTTGACACCAAACGGAACCGAGATTTCGGATCTCAACTGGCCGATAACAAAGGCCATGGTTGCGGTGGACGCGATGTCCACGTCGAATTCATAGGGCCGGTCGTTTTCGTTTCCGAACATCACGGCGTCAAAACCGGCCGCCTGAAGCGCGGCCAGATCAGCGCGGGCACCTTCAATCAATCCCTCAAGACCGCTCTGCGCATCGAAAAGAGGCGTGCCCGGCAAAGCGCCCAGATGCACCATGGCGATGACCGGTTTTGCCACCCCGAACGTATTGAGAAATTTGGACAATTTACCACCCTTATGATCCATTGGGCCTGAACTCTAGCGTGGAAAGGGTTTGCGCCCAAGCAATTTCATCTTAACGTGCGGCAAAAGAGGCCTGTGAACATGAATCTGAAAACGCGCCATTGGGACCGGCATGGAAACGGTGGTCTGACATTCACGGAACTCGGGTTCGGGACCGCTCCCATCGGCAACCTCTACCGGGCCATCAGCGACGAGGATGCCGCGGCCATTCTGGAACTGAGCTGGGCGAGCGGCATCCGCTACTATGACACCGCGCCGCTTTACGGCCTGGGCCTTTCGGAAACACGATTGAACGCACTGCTGCGCGGCAAGAACCGCGACGATTATGTGCTGTCGACGAAAGTCGGCCGATTGTTTGCCGTGACCGCCCCTGATGAACGTGATGGATTCGGAAAGTGGTTCGAGGTTCCCTCCCGCCGCGAGGTCTACGACTACACCTACGATGGTGTCCTCAGATCAATTGAGTTTTCGCTGGAACGGCTTGGGGTCGACAGGATCGATATTCTCTACGGCCATGATCTCGACCTCTTCAATCACGGCGAACAGGAGGTTCTGGAACAAAAAAAGAGTGAATTCATGGATGGCGGTCATCGCGCGCTGGTCGAACTGCGCGAACAGGGCGTCATCGGCGCCTTTGGTGCCGGCGTCAATGAATGGCAGCCTGCGCAGTGGCTCGTGGAAAACGGGGATCCCGACATCATCCTGCTGGCCGGGCGTTACACGCTTCTGGAACAGGAGGCGCTGAACACCTTCCTTCCGCTTTGCGTCGACCGGGGTGTCGGCATTGTGATTGGCGGCCCCTATAATTCCGGCATCCTGGCGACGGGATCACGCGAGGGCGCTTTCTACAATTACGACCCGGCGCCGGCCGAAATCATGGAGCGGGTGCGGCGCATCGAAGCTGTCTGCAACCGCCACGGTGTCCGCATGCTGGACGCCGCCTTCCAGTTTCCCCTGCGTCATCCGGCTGTTGTGTCGGTCGTTCCGGGCAGCCAGACGGTGGCAGAGATGACGTCGAACCTCAAGGCGGCCACAACGGACATCCCTGCCGATCTTTGGGACGAGCTCAAGGCTGAAGGACTGCTGTCAAAAGCCGCGCCGGTTTCGTGAGACAGCCCGGTTTCGTGAGACAGCCCAATTTCGTGAGACAGCAATGCCATGTTCCGGTCTTGGCCTACAGACCTGCCAACCAGTCCTCGACATCGCGCCGTGTGATCGCCCGGCGGGCATCCGGCGGTGTTTGGACAAAATAGGCCGCTGAACCCGCAGCGAACCTGACGGCTGCACCTAGTGCGCGTCCGCGGGCAAGTTCCGCCGCCATGGAGCCGACGAAGGCATCGCCCGCGCCATGGGCGGAGCCCTCGGCCCGCAGCGGCGGAGGTACCCGTTCAACGGCCTTGCCATCGTAGAGGACGGCTCCCTGCGCTCCGAGGGTCACCACGACCGTCCCTGGACCCAGCGCGGCCAACGCCCTGGCTGCATCCGACGCATCGAGGTCGCCAGCCGATGCTCCCGTCAGCTGTGCCGCTTCCACCCGGTTCACCACCAGCAGGTCCGTGGCCTTCAAAAGTTCCCGCGACACCGTCCTGGCCGGCGCTGCGTTCAGCACGATCTGCGCATCGGTGACGCCGTGGACGACACCCAGATTGACGTCCTCCGGGATCTCGTTCTGCAGAAGGATCACCCGGGAATCGCGCGCGTCGATCTGCCTGTGGTCGATTGTCCGGTTGACGCCGGAAACCACGACGGCGCCGTACTCGCCGCGTGCCTCGACGATTGCCACGCTCATTCCGGTTGATCCCGGAACCTGCCGAACCTGCGAGCGATCCACGCCCGAGCGATCCAGTTCCGCAAAAATGGTTTCTGCAAAGGAGTCGTCACCGACACGTCCCGCCATGGCCACACGAGCGCCCATGCGGGCCGCGAAAAGAGCCTGATTGCCGCCCTTTCCGCCAAACCTGTAGGCAACGCTGTCTCCCATCAGCGTCTCGTCGAGTTCCGGCAACCGGGGCGCATCCACCACCACGTCGAGATGAAGCGCTCCTGCGACGAAGACATCATTCATGGCTCACCGCCGCCATACAGCGCCTGTGCCACGATGCGCTGGCTGGCGGTCGCGTCCTGCCGGGCAATAGCCGCCGCGAGTGCGTTGTTGCCCGACAATTCCCTTGCAACGTGCCTGAGGCGCTCGGTGATGGCGATGTTGGTGCGCGCCTCTTCAATCGGATCAAGGCCCGAGTGATCGGGAAACGTATCGAAATAGATGACGCCGTCATAGCCGATGCGATCCAGTTCGCAGAACAATTCGACGGTGGCGACCGGATGCACTGTACCCACCATCAAGCCGTCGTCGCGCTTGGCGTTGCCGTCATTGAGATGAACCCCCAGAAGGCGCGAATGCCGCGCGATCAGATGGGCCGAATGCGCGGGCATCTCGTCGGCATACAGAACATGGGCAAAGTCCAGCGTGACCCCGATATTGGGCCGATCGGCCTCGATAACGCCCAGCAGGGTGGTTCCCACATCAGGCATCAGCGCATAGGCGCGCGGCTCATTGGGTTTGTATTCGACGGCAATCTCGATATCCGGATTATGATCCGCCACTTCCTGCAGCGCTGAAACAGTCGAATCCCACATGGCGCCATAATCGCCCTGCATCGCGTAATCGAAGCCATCCTGGCCCAACCAGAGCGTCATCAGGGATCCGCCCATTTCAGCCAATACGTCGATGCCTTCCTTGGTGATGTCGATTGCGGCGCGCCGCACAATTTTGTCGGGGTTGGTGAAGGCGCCGAGCGCGAAACCGGGATCGGTGTAGTAGCGCATGGCCAGCCCGTTCAGTGTCAGGCCGTTATCGTCCAGAAGCTTGTTGACGCCCTGCCAGGACATATCTGAAAAATGGTCCGGATAGTTGAGATCCGCGGCGTCAAGTCCGCCAACCCTGCCGGCGGCCTCAATCATTCCGGCCACGCCGGGATGTGATGGGGCCGCCGCCCTGAACGCGTTCAATCGTGCCGCGTATCGGCCCTTTGGACTGTCTGATGCCAACTGCATTCTCCCGGAAGACTCACTCCATTGCGTGCCCCATCAAACGCCAAGTTGGCCCGCATTGCCAGACCATTGGCCGTTGTGCCCTGTTGGCTGAGATCGCAAATCTATGGCGCGTTGCCGTTCGAAGTCACCTCCTGCTCATCTTTCGACAGCCCGTCAAGAAGCGATTTGATCGGGGAAATCCTTTCCTGCCGTCCGGTTCCAGGGTTCACGACCGGCCAGTCGCCGCACCATACCATCCGATCCGGACCGAAATTGGAATGAACGCCCACCGGCTTCCCAATGAGCTAACCTGGGTTGTGCCGAGGCGATCCGGGAACAGAATGCGGCGATGACGCTGGCCGACCGGGTGGTGCCGATGCGCGACGGCGACATCCAGCAGATCGGCGCGCCGATGGCGCTCCATGAGCGCCCGGTCATCCGACTGTCGGATGACAGCGACCTGGCCCTGCCGGCCTTGGCCGCCGCTGCCGTCGAACCCGGCCAGGCGGACGTGCTCGGCATCCGCCCGGAGCACCTGTCCATCGGCGCGGACGGCCTCACCGCCCGCGTCACCGACCATGAACGGCTCGGCGCTGAGACCCGCGTCTTCGCCCGCGCCGGCGAACAGGACATGACGTGTGTTCTGTATGGCGCGGCTTCGCCGGCGCTGGATGAGGCGATTGCGCTGGTGCCGGGTGCGGCGTAGGTGCATGTGTTTGAGGCGGAGACGGAGCGGCGGGTGGGCTGAGGAGGATAGAACCAGCGCCGCGTGTTGACCAGAAGATTATCTGTCAAAATTCGCCTAAATCCCGGAGAAACAGTGATAAGTTTGTGCAACGGTGCTTCAATCTAGTACCAAATACGATCTCTAGGACAAGCTGAGCACTTTTGACGGAATAAGCTGGACGCTGGAAAGTGGGCACCATATCTTGCGTGCATGGGATCAGACGATTCAACCAAACGCCAAGAGTTTGAAGAGTTTATAGCTGAAGCGAAAGCATCCGGCGGATCGGAGCTTGCGAACTACCAGCTATTCGTCGAACGTCTGTGTGGTCATCTCAACCTTCCTGGCCCGGATCTCGCGCAAGAAGCCAATGAACGAAACGACTACGTCTTCGAGCGCCGCGTTGATTTCAAGCACGGCGACGGCACGACCACGGCCGGGCGCATAGATTGCTACAAGCGCGGTTGTTTCATCCTCGAGGCAAAGCAATCGGCGAAGAGGCAATCCAAGAGGCCAGATGTCGAACAACTAGCGCTGCTGCCCGAGGACGCCGCGCAGCCAAAGCTCGGGCATGCCAGGCGCGGCACGGGTGGCTGGGACCGAGTTATGCGGGCTGCGAAGAAGCAGGCAGAAGATTATGCCCGCGCGTTGCCCATCGAGCACGGTTATCCGCCGTTCCTGCTCATCGTTGATGTGGGCCATATCATCGAGGTTTTCGCTGACTTTTCCGGTCAGGGGAAGAACTACGCCCATTTCCCGGACAGAAACTCATACCGCATCGCTATGGACGATGTTCCGAACGAAGAGACGCAGGAGTTGCTGCGGGCCATTTGGTCCGATCCGCACGCTCTCGATCCGGCGAAGAAGTCCGCCGAAGTCACACGTGATATCGCAGCACGTCTGGCTGTCATCGCCAAGCGGCTGGAGGGCAAGCACGATCCAAAGGACGTGGCCGAGTTCCTTATGCGTTGCCTATTCACCATGTTCGCCGAGGACGTCGAGCTGCTTCCCAAGAACGCCTTCGTGGAGCTTCTGGAGCAGTTGAAGGAGAAGCCGGAGACCTTCGTGCCGGCGCTGGAGCATCTCTGGTCGGTCATGGATCAGGGCGGCTACGAGCCGCGCATGAATGAGGTGCTGAAGCGCTTCAACGGAGCCCTGTTCAAGAACCGCAGAGCTTTGCCGCTCGACCCTGAGGGCATCCACGAACTCCTCGTAGCAGCCAAGCGGGACTGGCGGGATGTGGAACCAGCTATTTTCGGGACGCTGCTGGAACGCGCTCTGGATGAGCGCGAGCGCTCAAAGCTTGGTGCCCATTACACACCCCGCGCCTATGTGGAGCGGCTGGTGATCCCGACCATCATCGAGCCTCTGCGCGAAAACTGGGAGGATGTACAGGCCCGAGTGCAGGACTTGCTGGAGGCCGGCGAGGAACGAGAGGCGCTTCGCGCCGCGCGCCGGTTTCATCGAAAGCTCTGCTCCACCCGCGTGCTCGATCCGGCCTGCGGTACAGGCAATTTCCTCTATGTCTCGCTGGAGCTTATGAAGCGGCTGGAAGGCGAAGTGCTGGAGACCATCGCTGAGCTGGGCGGTCAGCCAGACCGCTATAAAGACTACCCGGAAGAAGCCGGCCGCGATCTGGTGGGCCAGAAGCTGGCGCGCACCGGCGGACGCTTTTCCGTCGATCCCCATCAGTTCTATGGTCTTGAGATCAACCCGCGCGCCGTGCCCATCGCCGATCTGGTGCTGTGGATCGGCTATCTCAAATGGCAGCTTAGGACCGGAGGCCGCGACGCTGTTACCGAACCGGTGCTCGATGCTTACGGCACCATCCGCGAGCAGGATGCGATCCTCGCCTACGATGCCCAAGAGCTGCAGCGTGATGAGATCGGAAAACCCTTGTCGCGTTGGGATGGTGTGACGAAGAAGTTGCATCCCGTCACCGGCGAAGAAGTCCCCGACTCGGAGGCGCGTGTTCCGCTCTACTCCTACAAAAACCCCCGTATCGCCGAGTGGCCGGAGGTGGAATACATTGTCGGCAACCCGCCGTTTATCGGCGGCAAGGACATGCGCGCCGAACTGGGTGACGGCTATGCCGAAGCATGCTGGAAAGCCCGCCCACATGTTCCGGGCGGATCCGATTTCGTCATGCACTTCTGGGACGAAGCCGCCTGGCGCGCAAGCGCACGAAGAACGCTCCCAACCCACTGCACCGCTTTGGGTTCATCACGACCAACTCAGCAACGCAGACGTTTTCGCGCCGCATAATCGAGAAGGCCCTGAACGGCAAGGAGCCGATCAGCTTGATCTTTGCCGTACCAGATCATCCTTGGTTAAAGGCGAGCGACAAAGCGGCTGTTCGAATTGCCATGACTGTAGCTGAGAGAGGGCAAGCTACTGGGATTCTAGCTGAAGTTAGCACAGAGCAAGACTTGAATACGGACAAGCCCCAAGTAGTGCTCAATCAGCGCGAAGGACAGATTAATCCAATGCTGCGACTCGGTTCAGGCTCGAAGAGTTTGAAGCCGCTATGGCAAAACACTTTGCTAGCACACAAAGGGGTTCAACTAAATGGAATGGGGTTCGTTCTAAAACCCGACGAAGCTGCCAGACTCAAGAAGAATCCGGATTACGCACCACGCGTTCGAGAGTTCATTAACGGTAGAGACATTGTCCAAAAGCCACGCGGTGTTTATGTCATTGATACTGATTCTCTATCTGAATCAGAGCTTCAAAAACAATTTCCGGAATTCGCGCAAATACTGATTGATCGAGTTAAGCCGGAGCGTGATCACAATCCTCGACCAACGCGTAGAGATCGGTGGTGGGTTTATGGGGAAAATGCTCCTATGATGCGTGATGCTCTGGTTGCATTGGATAGATACATCGCCACATGCAGAACGGCAGCCCACCGAGTTTTCGTTTTTGAAGAGCCAAATACATTAAGCGAAAGCAAAGTGATTGTTGTAGCTTTGTCTTTTGCTTCGTCGTTAGCAGTTTTGTCATCTCGTCTCCACGTTGAGTTTTCAATTCGAACTGGTGGCTGGCAAGGGGTTGGGAACGACCCAGTTTATCAGCATACAGAAACGTTTTATCCGTTTCCCTTCCCGATATTGCCAACTCAGGATGGCAAACAACAACTGGTAGATCTAGGAGAACGCCTCGACGCCTTCCGCAAGGAACAGCTTGCCGCGCACGAGTTCCTCACCATGACTGGCATGTACAATGTGCTGGAGCGGCTGCGCGAATTGGAGAATGGCTGCGAGGTACCACCGCTGTCCGATGCTGAGCGCGACATCCACGAGGCTGGGCTGATCTCGGTGTTGAAGGACATTCATGACGAGATTGATCGGGCCACTTTCGCGGCCTATGGCTGGGAGGATCTGGGTGAGCGCCTTGTCGGCAAGCCGGGCGCCACAATGCCATCGCCCCACAAGTCTGAAGACCAGGAGGCCGCCGAGGAAGAGCTGCTCACACGCCTTGTTGCACTGAACCTGGAGCGTCAGGAAGAGGAGAAGCGCGGCCTCGTGCGCTGGCTGCGGCCGGACTACCAGATTCCGAAGCTCGGCCACAAATTACCCAAACCCGCCGATGGAGAACAGATCGAAGCCGATGTCTCCATCCTGCCCGAAGCCGACAAACCAAAATGGCCGTCCGATGGCCTCGACCAAATCCGCATCGTCCGCGACGTCCTTACGCGCGCGCCCGCACCGGCCTTATCGGACGAAATCGCCGCCAGCTTCGACGGCCGCAACACCGCCAAACGCAAATCCCGCATCGAACAGGTCCTCGAGACCCTGGTCGCCACCGGCGCTGCCCGCACCGGTCAACTGGACGGTCAAACCCGCTACTTCCTGCCGAAATGAGGAACGGTAGGGCGAGCATTCAATAAAGCAGATATCCTCAATGTGAAGGGATTGAGACATGTACAAAATCGACAAGGACACAAACGAGATTGTACCGCTTCAATCCCGGAGCTTTTCGGAGCTTGGCTTCAAAGAGCGTGTCCATTTACAGGAGTGGATCGCTAAGCAGCCCTCCTGTCTGGGAGAAGATTTCCTGATCATACAGAAGGAGTTTGCTGGATTTTCCGACACACAGGAACGGCTCGATCTTCTGGCGTTGGATAAAGGCGGCTCTCTCGTCGTCATCGAAAACAAGCTCGACGACACCGGGCGGGACGTTACGTGGCAAGCGCTTAAATACGCCTCCTATTGTTCGAGCTTGTCGAAGGATGACATTCGTCAGATCTATCAGGATTTTCTGACAATGTCCGGCAACTCGCAACGTGCTGAAGACCTGTTGGTTGAGTTTTTTGAAGCAGAAGACTATGAGGAAATTGCCTTAAATACGGGCATCACGCAGCGCATTATTCTGCTGGCAGCGAACTTTCGAAAAGAGGTGACCTCAACGGTGCTCTGGCTCTTGAACTTCAAGATGCGGGTGCAGTGTTTCAAAGTGACGCCATTTGGAATGGCGGACCAACTGTTTCTTAATGTGGAACAGATAATTCCGACCAAGGAGGCAGAAGAGTACATGATCGGCCTTGCCGAGAAAGCGCGAGACGAGGCGGTGGAGGCGACCGATCAGAAGAAGCGGCATAACATCCGCAGAAAGTTCTGGGCGCAATTGATTCTTGAAATGAACAATCGCTCAGATCTCTATCAGAACATTTCGCCGGGCACCTCGTCCTGGTTGAGTGCTGGGTCCGGGACGAGAGGAGTGGGGTTCAATTTCGGCGCGACGAAGGCTTATGGCCGGGCGGAGATATATATCGATCGCGGAAACTTCGAAGAGAACAAATGGTTTTTTGACCAGCTTTTTGAACGTAAGGGCGTCATTGAGAACGCGTTCGGGGGGCCTTTGGTATGGGAGCGGCTTGATCAAAAGCGCAGTTGTCGAATCAAAGCCGAAGAATCCGGCAACATCTATGATCCAGAGCAGTGGCCTGAGATGATCGCATTCATGGTCGACGCAATGTCCCGCATGGAGTCAGCATTCCGTGCGATCTTGGATGAAATCAGCAGTAAGCTGAGAGCAAAACCCTAGCTATGGTCGTTGCTATGTGGTTACTTTTTCGAAACCACGCTCGCATTATTCCATCTAAGTCATTGAAATCATTGGCGCACCCGACAGGATTCGAACCTGTGACCTCTGCCTTCGGAGGGCAGCGCTCTATCCAGCTGAGCTACGGGTGCGGGCGCGCTGGTGGCGTTGATGACTGGGTGGATAACGCATGTCGTCTTTGACCGCAATGTGAAAATGCGCCTCGCCCTTGATGATCGGTGGGTCAGCAGTCATCGGCCCGCAACGGTCTTCTGTTTCCCGGCACGACAAGCGAATGTCCCGATGAGCCGGAAACCGAGATCGTGCTGAACCGTTTCGCAGGCAGCGTTCCGGTCCTGCAATTGGCGCCGGGAACCGTTTCTGCGGGTGACGCGAAGGAGATGGGGCCGACAACGCCGGTTGATTGCCGATCCGCATTGACGTAACGAAACGGAGGGCACTTTTGAGATCCCATGCCAACCGGCCTGTATTCGAGATTTCATGCTGTGAGCATTCTGAGCCTGCTGCGGGCAAAAGACCCTGATCTCGTCAATTTGCGCAAATCACTGCGCGCGGCGCTGGTCGCCGTACCGCTTTTCGCGGTGCTGAAGGTCGGCTTCGATGCCGGACCGGTGGCAGCCTATGCGTTTTTCGCCTGCTTTGTGGGTCTGGTCTATGCGAATTTCGGCGGGCCGCGCCGCTCGCGGGCGCTGGCCTATGGCGCGATGATCGTGATCTGCGACGGTCTGATCATCGTCGGCGCATTGCTGTCGGACATGCCGGTGGCGGCAACCATCGCCATGTTCGCGGTTATTTTCACCGTCTCGTTCGCGGCCATTTTCGGCGGCTATGCTCCGTCTTTCATGGCGCCCGTCGCCCTGTCCTATTCGCTCTCGGTGCTCGATCCCGTCAGCGCCACCGCCATTGATCTGCGCCTGATCGGCTGGACACTCGGCGGACTGGCGGCGTTGGTCGCAGCGCTTGTGCTCTGGCCGGTCGACCGGCGCCCGATCCTGCGCCGGACGCTGGCACAGGCCTGCGACGGAATCGCCACGGCGCTCAGTGCGGGCGATGGCCGCGACGCGGCGGAAACCGGCTATCGGCAGGCCGCCGACGCCGCGGCCGATGTCAGGCGGCAAAGCGACACGCCGCTGAGGCCCGCCGGCCCGACGGCGCAAGATATCGGATTGATGCAAACGATCGAGCATGTCGAGCAGGCGGTCGACATGACGCGCCGCGTACTTGACGGTCACGGGGCATTAAAGGTCCGCTCGCCGCTGACCACTGCCTGCGCCCGCAGTTTCCGGCAATCGAGCGCCGTGCTGCGCGAGGAGACCGATCCGAAAACCATCTTGCAGGACCTGCCCGTGCTGGAGGAAGCCCTGCTGGCGCAGGTTCGGGCAGACGATGCGGCGATCGCCCATGACGGGCATGGCCATGCCGGCGAACGGGCCGATGATGAATTTGCCCGCATCCGCCGTTCCGTTCCGATCCTGGCTCTGTCGCATATTGCCATGTGGCTGCAAGTCACCGCCGCCGCGGCGCTTGGCGCGAAGCAAACCGCCGCGCCATCCAGGGCAGCCCTGGAGGCAAGGCTGGTCTCGGACAAGCCGATGGAGACGGGGCGCCGACTCCGCCGAATCCTGGGCTGGGGACTTGACCTGAACAGTGTGATCCTGCGCAACGCGCTGAGAGCCGCCGCCGCCATGAGCCTTGCCGTCATCATCGCCCATCTTGTGCCGGTGGAACATGCTTTCTGGATCACACTGGCGGCTCTGCTCGTTCTTCACTCGAGCGCCGCATCGACATCGGCAACAGCGCTGCAGGCGGTTGCCGGCACGCTGGCTGGCTTTGTGGTGGCCGCCGCCATCCTGTTGGCGTTTCAAAACAACTCGACCGCGCTGTGGCTGCTGTTGCCGATCTGTATCTTCCTTTCCGCCTACACGCCGAATGTCGTGGGGTTTCTGGCCGGCCAGATCGCTTTCACCGGCACCGTGGTCGTGCTGTTCACGTTGATCGATCCGGTTGGCATCACGACGGCCGTGGTGCGCATCGAAACAGTGGCTCTCGGCGCCGCCAGCGGCGCGCTCATGGCCTTCATCTTCTGGCCGCACGGCGCCCGGGTCGTCCTGGCCGGAGCGGTTGCCCGGGTCTACCGGGCGTCAGCCGAGGGCGTTCGCAGCCTGGAATCAGCCTCCGAAGACCGCTGCAGGAAAGCCAGCAGCGACATGCACGGCAAACGCCGGCACGCCGAGGAGGCATTCGCCGTCGCGCTGACCGAACGCGGACGACGGATCGATATTCCCTCCTGGCTGATGTTGTTCCGCGCGCCCAACATGGTCCATTCGCTGATGTCCGGTCTGTGGCACCCGCCAACGGCGCAGTTGACAGAGACTTGCGGCGATGGAGTCGCGGCAGCGTCGGATCATCGCGTTCGGGTTGCCGATGCACTGGATGCGGTAGCCGACCGGCTGGACCCGACCGGAGCCGACCGGCAGGGCACACGGGCACGGGCGGAGGATCCCAAACAAGCACTGGCCGCCTGCCTCGACTGGGCCAGACCGCTCGGGCCGGAGATGATCAACGAAGTTCGTCGGCTGATCGCCCTGAACGAATTGATGTCCTATGTCGACGACGATGTGACGGCGGCCGAGCCGGCACTGATCCACATCGTCGAAGCCAGCCGGCCGGGAGCATGGCTGCGCTGGTCGCTGGCCCGGACCGATTGATGCACTCCGGTTTTGCCGCGCCACCATCAATTGACGACGGGCAAAAACAGCAGTTTCACATAGGAGCGAAACAGCAGGATCTGCTCGGCGAGGATCTTCGGCTGGCCGAGGGCCTTGGACATGACGATGCCGCCCTCCACCGTGCCGGAGACCATGTCGGCCAGGGCCTCCAGATCGACATCGTCCTTCGGCGGATAGATCCCGGCGATGGTGCGCAGTTCGGTCAGGAACCGCTCGCGCCAGGCCAGGACGGCGCGCTGGTTGATCTCGCGGATTTCCTTGTCGAAGAGCCGTTCATTGTAGCAGATGGTGGCGACCATGCAGCCGGGATGGCCCGACGGCAGGTCGGCCATCATTTCGGCAAAGAGTTTGAGGCCGATGAGAAAGGCGTGCAGCGGATCGTCATGCAGTTCGCGGGCGCGGTCGAAAATCTCGTCCAGCACCCGGTCGTCATTTTCGATATAGCGCAGCAGCAGGGCACGGGCGAGTTCGTTCTTGTCCCGGAAATGGTAGAAGAAGCCGCTCTTGGTGATCTGCGCCTCGGCGATGATCTCGTCAATCGACGTCGCGCCGAAGCCCTTGCACAGCACCGATGCCTCGGCAATGTCCATCAGGCGTTCGCGCGTCTCTTGTCCTTTTCCCATAACCACCCCGCATTTTACTGCACCGCCGGTACAGTTTTTGGTTGCCGCTCCGGGCAAATTTCGGAGGAGTGTCCATAACACACTGAAATCATACAGACAAATAAATCCGCCGCACCGGACCGCAAATCCGCTATCGCCGGCCGCGTGCCCCTGCCATGTTTGCGCTACACCCGAAAAAGGACCGAACCATGTTGAACAATCCCCACACTTTGCGCCCGGCGACACGCCAGGATGCGCGCCACCTTGCCGAACTGGTCAATTACGCCGGTGAAGGCCTGCCGCTTTTCTACTGGCAGAGCCTTGCCGGCCCCGGTGAAGACCCCTGGGCGATCGGAATCGAGCGGGCGGCCCGCGACAAGGGTGCCTTTTCCTACACCCATGCGGTCATCGCCACCTGTGACGGCGAGGTGGCCGGAGCGATGATTGCCTATCCGATCCGCTCCGTCGCCTCACCGGAAGATTATGCCGCGATGCCGCCGATGTTCAAACCGATCCAGGCGCTGGAGGATATCGCCGTCGGCACCCATTATGTCAGCGTGCTGGCCGTCCACCCGCCATTTCGCGGGCGCGGAATCGGCAGCCTGTTGTTGCGGCGGGCCGAAGAGCAGGCCGCCGGCACGACGATGAGCATCGCGGTTTCCGACGGCAATCCCGGCGCAAGGCGCCTTTACGAACGCCATGGCTTCCGCTTCAAGACCAGCCGCGGCATGGTCAAGAATGGCTGGACCAATGCCGGCAATATCTGGCAGCTGCTGCTGAAGGAGGGCTGAAGCGGCGGGTTCCGGCGCCGCCGCCCTCCGCCCGGCTTTTACTCGCCCTTGGCCTTGTGCATCAGGCTGAGGCCCTTGGCGGTGCGCGCCGGGAAGCCTTTCCAGTAATTGTGTTCGGGCTTCGGGGTGCCGTCCTCTTCGAGTGCGTGGACGGCATCGCGGGAATGCTCGACCAGGTCGAAATAGGCGGCCATCTCATCATCGTCCTTCAGTTTCCGCCCGAGAAAGGCGGTGACGAAATGCTGGGCGATGTTGTTCATGCGCACCGAATCCCAGACCGGATCGGCATAGTGGTCGAAGGGGATGAAATCGATCGCCTCGGAGGGCTGCCAGGATTCGGCCGGGGCCGGCATGGGCGCGGCCGCATTGTGGTTGGCATATTCGAAGGTCAGCAGATAGCGGTCGGCATTGACGCTGCCGTCGAAGATCGCCTTGGTGCCGTTCTCATAGCCCGAGACATCATCGTCGCTGCCGGCGATGAAGAACATCGGCTTGCGCACGCCCTTCAGACCCTCGGCATCCCAGAAGCCGGTGTTCATGCCCCAGGGCGCGAAGGCGACCACCGCCTTGATGCGCGGATCGATCAGCGCCTCATGGGTGTCGCTGCCGGCGAGATGGACCTCCAGCGTGCCGGCCGGCGCCCCCCAGGGATATTCGGTCGAGGCCTGGGTCACGCCGCCGCCGGCGGTGATGACGGCGCCATAGCCACCCATGGAATAGCCGATCAGCCCGGTGTCGGACGCATCGACGAGGCCGTTCAGAAAATTGCCCGCCTCCTTCGACTGGCGGTCGATTTCGCTGAGCACGAAGGTCTGGTCGAGCGAGCGGTTGACCAGCGTGCTGCCGAAGGCGGCGCGGTTGTCATAGGTGCTGTCGGTGTGGTCAATGGAGACGACCACATAGCCCTTGGTGGCGAGATTTTCGCCGAGATGGCTCATCAAAAAGCGGTTGCCGGGATAGCCGTGGGAGACGATCACCAGCGGATAGGGCTCGGCGGGCGTTGCCGGCGCGGCATCGCGCACCGCCCTGCCCGTCAGCTCCACCGTGGTGACGCCGTCGCGCAACTGCACGCCGCTATAGGTGCCGGTGTTGCCGGTGCCCTCGGCCGCCGGATACCAGATTTCCAGGGTCAGCGGACGGTCGTAGCGCGGCAGCGGCTTGTCGGCCTCGACTTTGAGAATATCGATCTGGCCGGGATTGGTGACAGTCAGCGTGCGCACGCCGATGGGCGCTTCGCCGTGGGCGGCAAGTTCCGGCGCATCGGGGCGGACCTGATCGATCCGGTTGGTTTCTGCCATGGCCGCGCCTTGCAGCAACAGGCCGAAAAATGCAACGGCAAATAAGGTTCTCATGAAGTACTCCCTCCAATGGTGTCTTGTTCTCAGGCTCGGTCCGCACCGCCCCGCAAGGGCAATGGACAGGGTCACTGCGGCAAGTCTGTGACCACATCCTATCAGACTGACGGATCAAGTAGCGGCGTGCCGCGCAAGGTCAAATGATCGCGGCGGCGGACGGCACGGGGACGATGATAATCGTTATTGAAACCGGTCCAGCCTGAAGGGCTTTGCAGGCACGATTGGCGTTTTGGCCGAGATGATGTCGGCAACGAGATGCGCAGCCCCCGGTCCAATGCCGAATCCGTGTCCGGAAAAACCGCTTGCGATCACCAGACCGGGCACCTGCCGCACAGCATCGATGACGGGCACGGCATCCGGCGTGACATCGATGGCGCAGCCCCAGCTCTCTGCCGGTTCGGCCTTTGCGAATTCGGGGAAGGCACGGGTGAGCTTGATCAGGCCCTGGCGAAGAATTCTCTCCGAGGGCTTCGGGTGAAGGATGCGATTGCGTTCGAAAGGACTGACTTCATCCGGCCGCCAGGTCTTCGGCATCTTCAGTTCCTCGACAAACTGGCCACCCAGGCGAAGCCGGATTTCATTGCCTTCCGAGCGAAAGGCCGGCAGGAACTGAAAAAAGAGACGAAAACTGTCCGGAACGATGGGCGCCAAATTCGCGTTTTTCTGCGCGATCGTGTAGCCGCCATCCAGCCGCTTGCGAAAGGCAAAGTCCTGGCCGGCGACCGCGCAATCGGGAGGACCGTCCAACGGCTTCGTGCGCATGACCGATCCGATGACCTTGAGTTGCGGAAAGGAAATGCCGATATTGCCGCAAAGAAGGCGCGTCCAGGCTCCGGCTGCGATGGCGGCCGAGGCGCAGCGGATTTCCCCGTGTTCGGTGATCACCGAATGCACGGTACCTGCCGCGGTTTCAATGGAACGCACCGCGCAATTTTCAATGATGCGTCCGCCGCAGCGGCGAAAGGCCGACGCAATGGCCCGCGTTGCCAGGGATGGCTCGGCACGGCCGTCGCTCCCGGTAAACAGCGCGCCCTTCCAGTGGCCCTGGAGCGTCGGCAGGCGGTTGTTCAGAGCCGGTTGGCCGACAATGACCGAGTCAATGCCGTGCTGCCTGGCATGGTGCAGCCATTGCTCATATTTTTCGATCTCATCCTGTTTCCTGCACAGATAATAGATGCCGGTCTCGCGGAACCCGGTTTCAGCGCCGGTCAGCGCATTCATCTGCGCCCAGAGTTCGGCGCTGGCGAGCGACAGGGGAATTTCGGCGGCGTCGCGCCCCATCTTGCGCACCCACCCCCAATTACGGCTGGACTGTTCGCACGCCACCTCCCCCTTTTCGCAGATGACGACGGACAGGCCGCGCTTTGCCAGAAACAATGCGGCGGTCGTTCCGACGATGCCGGCACCGATGATCACGACATCAGCCGTTTTGGGTGGTGTCTGAATGGATGTCATGTGAACGCCGATCGTTTGCAGGAAAATCGGGGAGGCTCGACGCTCATGCGCCGTGCGGAGGCGTTGAAGCGCCGGCAATCGCCGCCATGGCCACATCGAGCGCCACCATTCCCGGATCGTCGGCGCCGACACCCCTGGAGGGCGCAAGTCTGAGCCGTCCGATCGTGGCGGGGCGATCGCGATACTCCTCCAGTGCTCCGGCACTGGCTTTCTGCGCGGCAGCGCCCATCTCGTCCGACGACGTGGCGCCTCTCAGTTCCTTGCCGATCCGCTCGAGACCATCGAGGATGGTCTTGTCGCCGGGTCGGGCTTTCGACCGCGCCCGCATGGTTTCCACCGCATGGGCCAATGCGGCGGGCATGTCGCCCCATGGGACCGCCGATGTTCCCGCCCAGGTTCTGGCCAGGTCCATCAACCCCGTCATGACGACGGCGCTGAGGCTGGAGCCCGATGTTCTGGCTATGACTTTCGCGATCCTCAAAAACGCGGCGCCCACATCGTCGGGACCGTCCTCGTCATCGGCAAGCACGCCACGGGAGACGGTCGCCAGCGTGGTACCCATGTCGCCGTCACCGCCATGGGCGTCAAGTGCGTTGAAGCGATCGGTATGGGCAATCAGGGCCCTTGCCGCGCGCGCTGCGGCGGCGGTGACATCCGAACCGGTGAAGTGATCCGCCATCACGCCCTCCAAAGCGGGCACGCGGCGGGCGCCTGAAGCCATCTCAGCAGCGCATCGTCGACCTGCATCAAAGTAATCGAGGCGCCCGCCATTTCCATTGACGTCACATAGTGACCGACAAGCGCGTAGGCGACGGAATGGCCACGGTCGGCGAGACATGCGGCGGCCTTGCGATAGAGAATGTAAAGCTCTTCGAGCGGGGTAGCACCGAGACTGTTGACCAGAACGGCAAACCGGGTTCCCTGCGCAGGTTCGAGGTCATCGATGAGCCTGTCGACCATTTCCTCGGCGACGGCATCGGCGGGGCGTTTCGGACCGCGCCACAGACCCGTCTCGCCATGTATCCCCATGCCCATTTCGATTTGGCCGTCGTCGAGCACAAAGGTCGGCTCCCCGGCCTCGGGAACGCTGCATCCAGACAGCGCCACGCCAATGGAGCGACAGCCGCGCATGGCTCTTTCGGTCTCGGCCTGAACCTCGGCCAGCGGCAATCCGCTTTCAGCCGCGGCGCCAGCGATCTTGAAGGCGAATACCAGTCCGGCAACACCCCGGCGGGTTTGTGCCCGGTCTCTGTCGGCGCTGGCGACATCGTCGGCAACGATGACCGTCGCGCATTCGGCGCCTTCCGCCTCGCGCATGTCATTCGCCATGCCGAACACCATGGTGTCGCCGCCATAATTGCCGATGACGGACAGAACGCCCGCGCCGAAATCCGCGGCTTTCATCGCATCGGATACATCGTCGAATGACGGACCTGCGAACACCTGGCCCACCGCGCAGGCATCCAACAGCCCCTCACCGACATATCCGGCAAACAAGGGCAAATGCCCAAAGCCGCCCCCGGACACCACACCCACATTGCCGCGGGTCTTCTTGCCGGTTCGGACCACCACGCGGCCGTTTCGTCCGGAAATTCGGTAGGCGCCGTGGTGGGCGAGGCTCATGCCTTCCAGCGCCTCGTCCACATACCGGTCCGGCCGGTTGATCAACTTTTTCATGTGGTCTTTGCTCCCTGCACGCCGTTTGTCCCGGCACCTCTGTTCTCACGGGCACCGGCGGCCAGGGTCGAACCCGCCGCGCAGGGACAGATCCGCATCATTGCGCGGCCTGATCTCACTCTACGCCTCACCCTGTGACGATGCCTCTCAACAACCATCACATCATTAATCCATAATATGGTATTTTCAAGAGATTATTTTCATATTATGGATTTGATGTTTTCATGGGGTTTGTGAATGACCGTAGCCGACGACCTTGCCGAAAAAATTGTTGCCATCGCCGCCCTGCCGGCGGATGTGACGGAAAAGGCCTGCGATGCCGTTTTCGACCTGCTGACGGCCGCCCTGTCCGGGCTCGGCGCGCCATCCAGCAAGGCCGCCCAAGCCGCGGCGCGAAGAAGCTGGGGCCCGGGTCAATCACCGACCTGGTTTACCCAAGGACGGCTGACACCGCCGGGCGCGGCATTCGTCAATGCCGCACTGGCCTCGGCCATGGATCTGGACGACGGACACCGGGCGGCCGTGGGACATCCGGGCGCGGGGATCATCCCCGCCGTGTTCGCCAGCCTGCCCTCAGCCGAGGTTTCGGACGATCAACTGCTTCTTGCCATCGCTGTCGGCTATGAGGTGGCCGTCCGGGTTGCGGCCTCGCGCGACCATGAACGGTTGACGACCATGGTCAGTGGCCCGTGGATCGGCCAGGGCGCGGCGGCCGCGGCCGGCGTTCTGCGCGGGCTGCCTGCCCGGCAAATCGCGCAGGCAATCGCGATTGCCGGCGCCAGCGCACCCAATCTGCTGGCGGTCGGCTATTCCAGCGTGATGGGCAATCACCTGAAGGAAGGCATTCCGTGGGGTACCGCGACCGGCTTGACCGCAGTGGATCTGGCGGCAGCCGGATTCACCGGTCCGGTGGACATTTTGGACAATGAGGACATCCATTGCCGCGAAACATTGATACGCGAATTCGGTACCCGATGGGCCCTGCGCGATGTCTATTTCAAACCCTATAGCTGTTGCCGTTGGGCCCACGCAGCCATTGACTGTGCCTTGCGCCTGCAGACAAGGCACGGGATCGATGCCGCCTCCATAGAACGCATCGATATCGAGACCTTCGGCTGGGCGCTGCGGCTCAACAATGAATTGCGGCCGAAAACGCTCGAGTCCGCACAGTACAGTGTCCCCTTTTGCGTTGCATTGGCGCTTACAGGAGGCAAGGCGGCATTGTTGCCCATGCAATCGGACAGGTTGGAAGATCCGGCGACCCTGCACCTTGCCCGGAAGATACATTTGCACAGAACCGACCATTATGACCGGATGTTTCCCAAGGCGGTTCCCGCCAGGATCGCCATGATTGCGGAGGGCGGGAAATGGTCCGAAGAAGTGCTCGCGCCGCTCGGCGAGGCGAGCAATCCGATGTCGAGGGCCGAACTGACGGAAAAATTCGACCTGGTTGCGGGACGTATGCTCACGGACAATGACCGTCTGCGCTTCAAGGCGGCAATTTCCGCTCTGCGCGCCGGCGAGCTTTCGCCCATCGTCAACCTCCTGGACCATCCCCTCGATTTGTCGAAAGAGTTGCGCTAGGAAAAGGAGGGCAAAGGGAACAGAAACAAACGCGTGGCCAAGACGAAACCCGACAGTGAAAAAACCGGTGGCACCCAGCTTCTCGACCGGGCCATTGCAATCCTCAACAATCTCGGTGATGCCGGCATGGCCGGTGCACGCATTGCCGATCTTGCAGCCGCCTGTGGCCTCAACCTGTCAACGGCGCACCGCATCATCTCGAGCCTGGAAGGCCACGGTTTCGTGGAACGGATTGCCGGAACGAAAAAGGTCCGGCTGGGCCTTTCCCTGTTTTCGCTCGGCGTGAAGGCCGCCGATGGTGCAGGGTTTCGCCGCGCCTGCCATCCCGCATTGCTGCGCATCGCGGCGGAAACCGGTGACATGGTTTTTCTCATGGGCCGAAGCGGATTTGACGCCGTATGCGTGGACCGGCAGGAAGGCAGCTATCTGATTGACACGCTGACCGGGCAGATCGGAGGACAAATTCCCCTTGGAATCGGGCCGGCCAGCCAGGCGATCCTGGCTTTCCTGCCAAGTGAAGAGGCCGAAGCAATCATTCGCGCAAACGAACCTCGATACCAGGCCTACAACAAACTGAGTGCGGACAGCGTGCTCAATCGGCTGGCCAACATACGCCGCTTGGGTTATGCGCTCGATCATGGCCATATCATCGAGGGCATCTCGGCGCTTGCAATGCCCATCCGCCCCGAGGAACTGGGCGTGGTGGGCGCCCTGTCGATCAACATGACCAGCGCGCGCATGAAACCCGGCAGGCTGGACGACCTCGTCAGCCTGCTGCAACGGGAGATCGCCGACCTCGAGGCGCTGATTCACCCGCGCGACATGATGGGTGGAACAGGTGCGTCGATCTAGACTTGGTCCCGCCGCCTGTCTGGTGAATCATTCGTGAGGTCGCTTGTTCTTACCCAGCCTCCGGATCGACGTTGACGCCATAAACCGACGCTGCGTGTTCAAGCGAGATATACCCGCCTTCCACATCAGCGAGAATCGCCTCCAGCGGGCGATCGGCGGAGCGACCATACCCTCCGCCACCCGGTGTGTAGTGGGTCACCGTATCGCCGGCCTTCAATGGCTCCAGATCGCCGATGGCATGGACAAGGCGGCGCTCCGAGGCCGTGCCCTCATTAACGACCCATCGTCCGCCATCAGCCTGCCCGCCACCTTCGACGCCCTGTGGCGTGATCACCGACTTCTGCGACGTATAGTGAAGATGTCCGTTCGTCAGCACCTTGTAGGACAGGACCTGGCCAAGGCCGCCGCGATACCGGCCGGCGCCCCCTGAATCGCGGAACAATTCACGGCGCAGGAACAAGATCGGCGTGTCGGCCTCGGTGGCCTCCATCGGTGGAATGGCGCAATTGGTGACGTGACAGGACAGCGCATTGGCCCCGTCCCTTTGTGCGGTGGCCCCGATGCCGCCCGGAACGACTTCCAGCATGATGACACGCTTGTCCGTCTTCGTCTCCGTCGCGGAAAATCCATTATAAAGACAGCCACAGGAATCGGCCATGACGCGTTCGGGAGCCGCCTGCGCCAGTGCCCCCATCACCAGATCGACGATGACATGGCAAACGATCATGCGTTGCGTGCAGGCAGCCGGCCACTGGGCGTTGACCAGCGTGCCGGCTGGCGCAACGATCGAGATAGGCCGTTTTGCCCCTTCGGTGTTTGGCAGGTTCGAATCGGTTATGCAGCGCATCACATAGCCAACCGCCGCCCGGGTTGCAGACAGGGGCGCGTTGATGGGACCCCGGATTTGCGGGTCAGTCCCGGAGAAATCGAAGACGATATCGCTTTGTCTGACGGTGACCTCCAGCCTGATCGTGTGGGGGCCGCCCTTGGCGCCGTCATCGAGGACCTGCTCCTCATGGCGGTAGACGCCATCGGGGATGCTGGATATGTGGTCCCGAATGACCTGCTCGGCGTGGTCAATCAAACTGTCGAAACACTGTTGCACCAATCCTGCGCCATAACGCGAGAACAGCCCCACGACCTCGGGCTCGGCCCTTTCCAGAGTCGAGAATTGCGCCCGCAGGTCGTTCTCGAAATACTCGGGCAATCGTGTGTTGCTCTTCATGATCGCCAACAAATTGTCATCGAGCCGCGTGCCTGACTTGATCTTCATGGGCGGGATGCGGAGGCCTTCCTGCTCTATCTCGACGTTCCAGCCGCGGGTTCCCATCTCGGCGGCGCCAATGTCCATGTGATGCACCATGATCGCCGCGATCGCCACCAACTCGTCCTGATGAAAGACCGGATGGTAGGTGATGATATCGTTGGTATGATGCGAGGACAGGGAACTGCCTCCCGCATAGGGATCGTTGGTGATGACAACGTCACCGGGCATCCACTGGCAGACGGGAATGTAGTGTTGGAGAATTGTGTCCAGACATACATCGATGGCGTTGAGGTGGATCGGCACGCTCGCCGACTCCGCCAACAGGCGCCCGTGCGCGTCAAATATTGCTGCAGAGCAGTCTTCCATCTCGCGAATGATATGAGATGTCGCCGAGCGGATCATCCGGGCGGTGATCTGCTCGGCTATCATCGTCAGCGCATTGCGGACAATTTCCGTCGTGACGGGATCCGAGCCGATGGCTTGGTCGTTGCTATTCATGACGCGTCTCCTCGATTCGCCTGGCAATGGCGTTGCCCAGCCTGTCGTAGCCGACGGCCCAAGCGGGCGGCACGACAAGAGTGGAGCCCGGATATTCGACGATCGCCGGCCCCTCAATCGCGTCGCCTGCGAATATGTCGGTGAACTTGAATACGGGCCAACGCGCTGTGTTGTTTGTCTGGCGGTGCACGACGGCACGGCGTTCGACCGGCTCCAGCGCCCCGGAGACGCGGACCGGTTTCTCGGGCCACGGCAAATCGGGTCGGGCCCCGAGCGCCGTCAGGCGAAGATTGACGATCTGCACCGGCCTGTCGTTGATCGCATAGCCGTAGCGCTCCTGGTGCAGGGTCGTGAACCGGTCATTCAATGCGGCTCTGCCGGCTTCGGTAAACTCATTGCCGTAGACGGGAACGCCGAGCTCGAAGCCCTGACCTGCATATTGAAGATCAAGCGACAGCAAGAAGGAATGATCCGCCGCGGACCCGTCCTCGGCTGCGAATACGGTTTCCGCGCTCGCCCGCATGGCGTTGAAGCCGTCGGCAAGCTCCCGCGGTGAAACCTGATCCAGATCGCGGATATAGGTCTGCACCAGATCCTGACGCCATTCGGCGCACAGAAGACCCACCGCCGAAACGTTTCCGGGTGCGGGCGGAACCAGAACCGACGTCATCCCCAATTCATCCGCCAGGGCGATCACATGCAGAGGCCCCGCGCCACCGAAACCCACCAGCGTGAAATCCCTTGGATCAAGACCACGCTGAACGGAGACCAGCTTGATCGCATTGACCATATCGGCCTCCGCGATGTCGAGGATGCCGAGGGCCGCCGCTGTCGGATCGAGGCCCAGTTTTCGGCCCACCTGTTGCGTGATGCCTTCAGCAGACAATTCCCGGTCAAGAGCCCGCCGCCCGCCGAGAAAATAGTCTTCATTCAGCCGGCCGGTGAAAAGATTGGCATCCGTGATCGTCGGGCAATCGCCGCCCTGACCGTAGCACATCGGGCCCGGCACCGACCCCGCGCTCTCCGGACCGACGTGAAGCGCGCCCCCGCTGTCGACGCTGGCCATCGAGCCGCCCCCGGCCCCGATTGTCACCAGGTCGATTGTCGGCAACTGCACGGGATAATCGGCCAGCGTGCCACGTGAGGTCAGGGACGGCTCGGAATTGATGACGAGCGAGACATCCGATGAGGTGCCGCCCATGTCGAAGGTGATGACGTTCGCAAATCCGGCAGCCTGCGCGATCGCTGCCCCGCCAAGGATGCCCGCCACCGGGCCCGAATGGGTGATGGAGACGGGAACCGCCTTGGCACGATCGAAACCGACCACGCCGCCATTGCCCCCCATGATGTGCGGACCGGCCGGGATGCCGCTGCCCTTCAAGACGGACGCCAGCCTGTCGAGGTGTTTTCTGAGCGGCTCAGACACATAGGCGTTGATGGCGATCGTGCTGGTGCGCTCGTATTCGCGGAACTGCGGCACGATTTCGCTCGACAGACATACCGCCAGATCGGGATGATGCTGGCTTGCAATCTGCCGGACCAGGTTTTCATGAACCGGATTGGCATAGGCGTGAAGTAAACAGACGGCCACGGAGGTCACACCGTTGGACACAAGCGTGTCGAGCGCGTCGATCACGCTCCGCGCATCGATCGCGACGAGGATCTCTCCGGTGGCACTGACCCGCTCGGTAACGCCGAGACGGTTTTTACGCAGCACAATCGGCGGCTTCGGGCGCCAGTTGATGTCATAGATGTTCGGCTTGCGCACCGCTCTGCCGATTTCCAGAACGTCGCGAAAACCCTCGGTTGTCAAAAGACCTACCGACCCGGTTTTCTGCTCGACGATCAGATTGGTCACCAGTGTCGTGCCGTACACGAACTGGGTGACATCGGATTTTTCCAGTCCGGCGCGGGAGCAGATCAACTCGGTTCCGGCGAGAATCCCGGTGCTCAGATCGTCGGGGGTCGTCGGGACCTTGAGGGTCTCGAACACGGCCCGGTCTCTGTCAAACAGAACCAGGTCGGTATGCGTGCCTCCGGTATCAACGCCAATTTGAACAGGCATCTTGTTTCGTCCTTTTGGTCATATGAGGAGTGGCTGAGATCGGCGAACCGCAAACGTCCTAGCCCGGACCCATGATCCAGTTCGGCAAGAACAGCACGGTCTCCGGCACAAAGGTGATGAGCAGCAGAACGGCGACCAGGGGCACAAGAACAGGAAGGACCGCGACCGCCAGCTTCTCGTAGGGAATCTTTCCCACTTCAGCGACGATGAAGAGACCAATGCCCATGGGCGGCGTCGCAATCCCGATGAGAAGCGCGAGATGAAAAACCAAGCCGAAATGCACGCGGTCTATGCCGAACTGGTCCACCACCGGCAAAAATATGGGCACCAGGATCAGCATCGCGGGAACGCCCTCGATGAAAGCACCCACGGCGAACAAAAAGACGATGACGATCAGCAGGAAATATTGCGGGTTGTCGGTCAGTCCGACGGCAAGACTGGCAAATCCCTGCGGCGCTTGGTCGATGGTCAGAAGCCAGGCGAGAACCGTTGAAAAACCGATGATCATCATGATGACCGCGGTGACCTGGACAGTGTCGGTAAGGGCGGCCCAGAGTTTCCGTAGGTTGAGCTCTCTGTGTAGCAACCCCAGGATGAGAGCATAGGCGCATGCCAGAATCCCCGCCTCCGTCGCCGTGGCGTAGCCCAGAAGAATGGAACCAACGATAAATGCCGGTGCGATCAGAGCCAGAAACCCATCGATCGCTGACCTGCCGATCTCACCTATCGACGCTCTCGGCTGGACGGGAACATCGATTCGACCGGCCCATACGACGTTGAAGATCATCAAGGCAAGACCGACCAACACGCCGGGCACGACACCCGCCAGAAACAGGCGACCGACCGAAACCCCGGACAGGAAAGCATAGATGAGCAAGCCGATCGACGGTGGGATAAGCGGCCCGATGACGGATGATGCAACGGTGATCGCGCCCGCAAACTCGGCCGGATATCCGCGCTCTTTCATGGCCTTGATCTCGATCTTGCCCAATCCGGCCGCATCTGCCACGGCCGCACCCGAAATTCCCGCAAAGATCATCGAGGCCAGGACGTTGACCTGGGCCAGCCCGCCGCGCAAGTGCCCGACAAGCCTGTTTGCGAAATGGAATATGCGGTCCGTCATCCCGCCGGCATTCATCAGATTGCCGGCCATGACAAAGAACGGAATCGCCAGAAGGACGGGGCTCTCAACACCCGCCGTCACCTGCAATGGCACAATGTAGAGTGAGCCTGCAAGGCCGCCGGCGACGAGCCCGACCAAGGTGGCGGTGCCAAGTGAAATGATCACAGGAACACCCAGCAGCATCAGCGCCATGAATGTGCCGAAAATCGTGATGGACAGCATGCTGTTACTCCGACCCGACAGCAGAATGATCGGATTGCTCTTCCCGGTCGAAAAGCAGCACAATGGCGCTCAGTATCACCAGCCCGGCCGAGACGAATAGCGGCAATGTCACCGCGTAATCCGGAATTGCGGCGATTTCGACCTTGTCCCGTTTCAGCTGGAGGATTCTCGGCAACTGCAAGATGATTGCCGCATTCAGAGCCACCGCGCAAAACGCGCCGATGGCTCGACTCGCCAGCCGGCCGACATGCCCGAATTGTGCCACCACAATCTCCAGGACAACATCGGCCCGGCGCCGGAACACAATGAAGTAGCCGACGAATACCAGCCAGACGAAGAACACCATCGTCCAGGGGAATATCCAGATGATCCCCTTGCCCAACACCTCGCGAACGACAATGTTTCCCAATCCGATGACGAGCATGATTGCCAGCAGACCATTGGCAATCACAATCGCCACCACCTCGCACTGGTCGAGAAAGCGGTTGGTCAATGAAACCATCTGGCGCATGTTCCGGCCTTACTCGCTTTCGCGCGTGGCGCTGATCTGCGCGAATACCTCGGCGGGCATTCTGCCATCTTCAACAAGTGTGCTGTAATAGCCTTTCAGTCTTTCGACGAATTCGGACATGTCCGGTTCAGCAAAATCCGCACCGCCAGCGGCCATGCGTGTCAGCGTTTCTTCAGCAGCGCTGTTGGCCAGTTCCGCCGAAAGGGGAGCCACCTCCTTCTGGGCGCGCAGCAGAGCCTGCCGACTGTTCTCGTCGAGGCTTTCCCAGGCGTCCTGATTGGTCATATAGGCCAGAGATTGCGGGTACTCGTCCGTTCGAATGATATGTTTTGCCGGCTCGTAGAACTTCATCGGCTCCACCAGTGAAATGGGCGAAGTCACCGCATCGATTGTGCCGAGCCGCAAAGATTCATAGACGTCCGTCCACGGAAGAACGATGGCCTCGGCACCCAGATGCTGCCAGACCCTCACGAACAATTCGTTCTCGAACATGCGCAGTTTCATGCCCTGAACATCGGCAAGCGATGTTGTCGGTTTGGTGGTGACGAGGACCCGATATGGCCCGCGAACCACTCCGGTCGGATCGCCGATGAATGTTATGCCTTCTTCCGATCGCATTTTGTCAAACCAGCCCTGGACCAGATCGCTTTGCATGAAACGGCGCCAGTGTTCCCGGTCGTCAAACAGGAATGGCAGTTCAGTCCAGGTCAGGTTCTCCTGATAGCGGTGAAGAACGGACACGCCTTCCGGGAAAATATGGATGAGCCCGGCGCCGAGTTGTTGAAGCAGTTCCGGTGTGGCGCCGAGTTGGCCGGCCGGAAATATCTGTATGTCCAACTGGCCGTTGGAGTATTCACGCACCAGATCGGCAAATTTCTGGTGTACCTGACCCTCCGGACTGTCGGGTGGCACGATATGAGCAAGGCGCCAGGTCTCGGCCTGTACCACCGCGCTCATCATCATCACCGAAGTCGCGGCAAGCACGACCGCACGCATGAGTCTTTTCAACATTTGATCACTCCCAATTCGAACCTCTTTATTGCGGAGGCAGCAGGCGTTTCATTCCTCGGTGTTTATCCATGTCACCGGCCATCTCCTGTTTACAGACGCAATTTCTTTCACATAATGGGCAAGATCAATATTGTATTCCTACTATGTGGGACACTGTGATTTTTCAGAATTTTGGGGATGTGCCGGTGACCGACCTTGAAGCGACAATCTCAACTTCCAAAACTCAACTCATCGACCGCGCTGTTCTGGTCCTGCGGCATTTGGACAAGATCGGGCAAAGGGGTGCCCTGGCTTCGGAGATCGCCAGCGCAATTGGTCTCAGCAAGTCGACAGCCCACCGCATCATCCAAAGTCTGGAAAGGCATCGTCTCGTCGATCGCGACCAGACATCAAAACGATATCGCCTGGGTATCTTCCTGTTTGCCCTCGGTGCCCGTGCCGCCGATATCACCGCCTTCCGCAGGATCTGCCGGCCCGCACTGTTGCGCATTGCGGCCGAGACCGGCGACACCGCAATGCTGTTTGCGCGAAGCGGGTTCAACTCGGTATGCATCGATCGGCAGGAAGGAACCTATGTGGTCGACAGCCTCACCGGGCGACAGGTGGGAGGAGAGCTCCCGCTCGGCGTGGGTCCTGCGGCACAGCTTATGCTCGCCTATATGCCGCCGGAGGAGGCGCGTGAAATCGTCAAGGCGAATGAGAGTCTTTATCCCGGCTTTAACGATCTGTCGGGATCGGAGATACTGGGTCGCCTCCCCATGCTGAGGCGACAGGGATATGCCGTGGAAAGAGACAGGTTTGTCGAAGGGTTGTCAGCAGTGGCAATGCCGATCAAGCCCTGGAAGCGCGACGTCATCTGTTGCGCGACGATCAATGTGACAACCGCCCGCATGTCGGCGCAGCGCGAAGAGCAACTGCTCCGGTTGCTTCGCCGCGAAATTGAGGATGTGGAGGCCGCAATCCTCTGATCTTCAGGCACAAACCGCCTTCTCACTCCAAAGGGCCCGTCGTTACGGTCCGCCGACTCAGGTCAAATCCAGCTGTGCCGCCTCTCAGTTTCTCCATCAAAATTTCTAATGTTATCGAGAAATTTTTTTTATTATCATCACATCCACAGATTATGGATTATAGTCGACCGGGGTGATGATGAGGCGCTGCCAGTGACCGACCGATATTCCGTTTTTTCGCTGTTTCGCGAGGCCTTGCGCGGCAATAAAGGCTGGAAACCGGCCTGGCGCGCTGCCGAGCCGAAGCCGCAATATGATGTGGTGATTGTCGGCGGCGGCGGCCATGGGCTGGCGACCGCGTATTATCTGGCCAAGGAGCACGGGCTGCACCGGGTGGCGGTGGTCGAGCGCGGCTGGGCCGGCGGCGGCAATGTCGGCCGCAACACCACCATCGTGCGCTCCAACTATCTGTTGCCGGAAAATTCCCGCTTCTATGAAAAAGGCATGACCCTGTGGGAGCAGCTTTCCCGCGACCTGAATTTCAACGTGATGTTTTCGCAGCGCGGAACGCTGAACCTTGCCCATACGCCTGGCCAGATGGACGGCTATGCACGGCGCGGCAATGCGATGCGCCTGGAGGGCATCGACGCGGAGCTTCTGACCCGCGCCGAGGTGCAGAAGATGGTGCCGGAAATGGACTATTCCGACGCGGCGCGATTTCCCATCGAAGGCGGTCTGCTGCAGCCGCGCGCCGGCACCGCGCGGCACGATGCGGTGGCCTGGGGCTTTGCGCGGGCCGCCGACCGGCTGGGCGTCGACATTATTGAAAACTGCGAGGTCACCGGATTCATCCGGTCGGGCGAACGGATCACCGGCGTTGAGACGACGCGCGGCCGTATCCATGCCGGCAAGGTCGGCGTGGCAGTCGCCGGCAGCACGTCGGAAGTGATGCGGCGGGCCGGGATCGAGCGGCTGCCGATCGAAAGCCATGTGCTGCAGGCCTTTGTTTCCGAACCGCTGAAGCCGCTGATCGATACGGTCATCACCTTCGGTGCCGGGCATCTCTATATCAGCCAGTCGGACAAGGGCGGGCTGGTGTTCGGCGGCGATCTCGACGGCTACAATTCCTGGGCCCAGCGCGGCAATATGCCGGTCTATGAGGACGTCATCTCCAGCGCCGTCACGCTGTTTCCCAATCTGGCGCGGGTGCGGCTGTTGCGCAACTGGGGCGGCATCATGGACATGTCGATGGATGGCAGTCCGATCATCACGCCGGGGCCCCTGCCCGGCATGTATCTGAACACCGGCTGGTGCTATGGCGGCTTCAAGGCAACGCCCGCCTCCGGCTGGTGTTTCGCCTGGACCATTGCCCGCGATGCCCCGCATGACCTCAATGCCGCCTTCACGCTGGACCGTTTCGCCAGCGGCCGGGTGCTGGACGAAAAGGGCGTCGGACCGTCGCCGGAGTTGCACTGATGAGACTTGCCTGCCCCGTCTGTGGCGAGCGTGACGCCCATGAATTCACCTATCAGGGCGACGGCGCGCGCGCCACACCACCGCTCGATGCGGGTGAAGACACCTGGTATGCGCATGTCTATGAGCGTGCCAATCCGATGGGCCGGCACACCGAATGCTGGTTGCATACGGGCGGTTGCCGGGCGGTGCTGATCGTCGAACGGGACACCACGACCCATCAGGTCTTCTCGGTTCGCCTGGCGGGTGCGCAGGCGGCAATCCAGGACCGGGAGGCGAGCCAATGAGCGCCTATCGTCTCAGCGAAGCCGGTCACCTGATCGACAGGGAGCGAACCGTCAGCTTCCGATTCAACGGCCAGTCCCACACCGGCTTTGCCGGCGACAGCCTGGCGTCGGCGCTGCTGGCGCAGGATGTGCAGCACATTGCCACCAGTTTCAAATATCACCGGCCGCGCGGGGTGATGACCGCCGGGTCGCAGGAGCCGAGCGGCGTCGTGACGCTTCGCGGCGGCGGGCGGCAGGAGCCGAACTGCAAGGCGCCCGAGGTGGAGATCTGCGACGGGCTGGAGGCGCATCCGCAAAATGTCTGGCCGTCGCTCGATTTCGATATCCAGGCGGTCAATGGCCTGCTGTCGCCGATCTTCGCGGCCGGCTTCTATTACAAGACCTTCTTCGAGGCGGGACAGACCGGCTGGCATTTCTTCGAGCGCTTCATCCGCCGCGCCGCCGGCATGGGCGCAGCATCCCGCCTGCCCGATCCGGACCGCTATGAGCGGGCCAACGGCTTTGCCGATGTGCTGGTCGTCGGCAGCGGCGCTGCCGGGCTTGCCGCGGCGCTGACCGCCGCACGCTCCGGCGCCAAGGTTCTGGTGGCGGAGGAAGCGGCGCATTTCGGCGGCGGGCTGCTGGCAAGCTCGGCGACGATCAACGGCATCCCCGCGCTGCAATGGTGCCGCGAGACCGTACTGGAACTGACCGGCCTGCCCAATGTGACGATGATGGCGCGCACCGCCATTCATGGCCTGTTCGACGACAATACGGTGGGGGCGCTGGAACGGGTGGCCGACCACAAGGCCGAACCCGAAGCGCATGAACCACGCCACCGGCACTGGACCATCCATGCCACGCAAATCGTGCTGGCAACCGGCGCGTTCGAGCGGCCGCTGGTGTTCGACGGCAACGACCGGCCGGGTGTGATGCTGGCGAGCGCGGCGGTCCACTATGCGGCCTGTTACGGGGTCGCGGTCGGCCGGGCGCCGGTGGTGATGACCAACAATGACAGCGGCTATCAGGCGGCGTTTGATCTGAAGGCGCTTGGCGTTGCGGTCGCCGCCATTGTCGATCTGCGCGATGCGGTCGACCAGGCGCTGCTCGACCGGGCAGCCGGCCAGTCTATCACCGTACGCACCGGACAGGCGATTGCTTCGGTCGCGGGCCGCAAGGGTGTGAAGGGGGTGAAGATTGCACCGTTCGACGCCAAGAGCGGCCGGCTGACCGGCGGCGGCGAGCGCCTTGCCGCCGATGCGGTGCTGGTTGCCGGTGGCTGGACGCCCAACATCAATCTGGCCAGCCAGGCCGGCGGCAAACCGGTGTTCGATGCCGATCTGCAGGCGTTTTTGCCGGGCGAGCCGCGCGCCAATGTTTCCTTTGTCTCCTGCGGCGCGGCCGCCGGCGTGTTCGATCTGCAAGAGGCGCTGGCAAACGGCATGGAGGCCGGCCGCCTGGCGGTAGAACAGGCCGGACGCAAGCCGCTGACGGCACCGCCCGCAACGGTCGAACCGCCCTCGCCCGATGTGCGGCCGCTGCCGGTTTTCGACATCCCGCCGCGGCGGGGCAAGGGCAAGGGCTTCGTCGATTTTCAGCATGACGTCACGGCTTCGGACGTCGCACTGGCGCACCGCGAGGGCTATGTGTCGGTCGAGCATCTGAAGCGCTACACGACCCTCGGCATGGCAATCGACCAGGGCAAGAACGCCAATATGAATGCCCTGACCCTGATGGCCAAGGTGCAGGGCAAACCGATCGACGAGGTCGGCACGACGCGCTTCCGGCCGCCCTATGTGCCGCTCAGCCTCGGTTCGATCGCCGGGCGGGAAACCGGACGCAGGTTCCGGCCGGTGCGCCGCTCGCCCATGCATGACTGGCATGTTGCCAACGGCGCGGTGATGCTCAATACCGGTCCCTGGGAACGGCCGCGCTACTATCCCAAATCCGGCGAGACGATCACCGAGGCCTATATCCGCGAGGCGACGACGGTGCGCAAGGGCGTCGGCATGGTCGATGTGTCGTTCCTCGGCAAGATCGACGTACAGGGGCCGGATGCGGCGGAGTTCCTCAACCGGGTCTATTCCAACGCCTTCCTGAAACTGCCGGTCGGCAAGGCGCGCTACGGCCTGATGCTGCGCGAGGACGGGATCGTCTATGATGACGGCACGACATGGCGGCTGTCCGAGCATCAATATCTGATGACGACGACCACGGCCAATGCGGCGCTTGTCCTGGCCAAGTTGGAGTACTGGCACGCCACGGCCTGGCCGGAGCTGCGGGTCAAGCTGACTTCGCTCACCGACCAGTGGGCGGGCATGGCCGTGGCGGGCCCCGACAGCCGCGCCGTGCTGCAGAAAGTGGTGTCGGATCTGGCCCTTGAGAACGAGGATTTTGGCTTCATGGCGGTCGGCAATGGCAAGGTCGGAGACATGCCGGTGACCATCGCCCGCCTCTCCTTTTCTGGGGAACTGGCCTATGAGGTGTTCACCGCCAGCCATTACGGACAGGCCGTGTGGGAGGCGATCATGGCAGCGGGCGAGGCATTCGACATCATTCCCTACGGCACCGAGGCGCTCGGCACCTTGCGGATCGAAAAGGGCCATGTGACCGCAACCGAAATCGACGGGCGCACCACCGCCGACGATCTGGGGCTTGGCGGACTGTGCTCGAGGAAGAAGAGCTTCATCGGTAGCGCACTGCTGGCGCGCGATGGCCTGACGGAGAGCGACCGCCTGCAACTGGTCGGGCTGGTGTCGAAGGAAAACCGCGCCCTGTTGCCGGGCGCCCATCTGACCGCAACGGGAAGCTCGGACAGTGCCGGCCATGTCACCGCCACCACCTACAGCCCAGCCCTTGAGCGCTATATCGCGCTTGGCCTGTTACGGAGCGGTCGCGGGCGCCATGGCGAAGCGCTGACGGCCCGTTTCCCACTGCGTGGCGACACCCATGAGATCGAGGTGGTCCATCCGGTGTTTTTCGATCCTGACGGGAGCCGCATGCATGGCTGATCCATCCGCACCGATCGAAGACGGGTTTTTCGACCGCAACAATGCCAGGCTGACCCTTGGCTTCGAGAATCCGACCCATTTTTTCCAGATCGGCTTCTGGCCTGACGGCGCCGCCAAGGTGCACGGGGCAATGGCCGCACAGTTCAAATCGAAGACGACCCTTTCGCCAGGACAATTCGTCTCGAAAGGCGATGCGCTTTGCATTCGTTCCGCCTTCGATGCCTATCTGCTGGTCAATGTGGACCCGGACGCCGCCCGGGGCGACCTGTCGCCGGAAGAATGCGCCGTGACCGATCTTTCCCATTCGCGTACGGCCATCGCAATCGAGGGGCCGGCTGTCGAACCGTTCCTCAACCGGGATGTCGCCATTGATTTTTCGATTGAAGCGTGTCCGGCCGGATCGGCCGTGCAGACCAGCATGCATCATGTGCCGGTGCTGTTGCTGCGCCGTGCGCCCGAACGCTTCGTGCTCTATGTCTACCGCAGCTATGCAAGGGATCTGGCCGGCTGGATGGCCGATATGGCGGTGCCGTTTCAGAACGGCTAGAGCTCCGCTCCGCGCACATAGCGTGCCCGCTGCGAGATTGTCTGTGAACAGGAGGCCGCGTGCAGGACCTTCCCAGAGGCTTTGATCTGAAATCGCTTCGCGCTTTCGTCGCTGCCGTCGAACTTGGCGGCATGACGCAGGCGGCACGCCAGCTGGGCATGACCCAGTCCAACATGTCGCAGATCATTGGCCATCTGGAGGACGCGGTGGATGCGGCCCTGTTCGACCGGTCGGCCCGGCCCATCGCGCCAACCTCCGCCGGTCACAGTTTTTATCACCAGGCCCGCGACATTCTCATGCTGGCCGATGAAAGCCTGCGCAATATCGGCCAACGGCAGCGCGGCACAATTTCCAGCCTGACGGTCGCCATGCCCGACAGCGTCGCCAATTCGATCGGGGCGAAGCTTTTGCAATCGCTGCGGCCGAAGGCCAGGCGGCTGCAATTGTGGTCCGGCATCTCGCCGCATCAGCACGACGCCTTGCTGTCGCGCAGCGTCGACATGGTGATCACCGCCAGCGATGCGCTGGTCCAGACGGAGGGGCTGGTGCGGTTTTTCCTGCTGCGCGAACCCTATGTGCTGGTGCTGCCGCGCGACCATAGCGGCCCGACCGATATCAACACCCTGGCGGCCGGGCTGCCCTTCATCCGCTATACGCTGCGGTCGCTGATCGGGCGGCAGATCGAGGGGCAGCTCAACCGCATGAAGGTCCGGCCGCCGGTGGAGATGGAATTCGATTCCGCTCCCAGCCAGCTGGCGGCCGTCGGCAGTGGCATGGGCTGGAGCCTCACCACGCCCCTGTGCCTGCGCCAGGACATGTCGTTGCTTGACGGTCTCAAGGTGCTGCCGCTCGACCGCAGCCGGTTCGGCCGCTCCCTGTCGCTGATCACCCGGGAGGACTGGCACCCCGACATTGCCGACATCACCGCCCGCAGCGCGGCGTACCTGCTGAAGACCGACGCCATCGCGCCCATCATCGAGGCCTATCCGTGGATGGCGGAGAGTGTCGACACCGACAGCGACTTGGAACCGCCAGACTGACCCTCACAACCTGAACGGCGGTGAGGGAACGAAGGACAGGAAAGCGTCGATCCGCTTGCGCAGATCCTCAGGCAGGCCCGCACCGACGGAACCACCTGCCTCTATCTTCAATCTGTACATCTCCGGGTGATCCGGCTCACTGGAGGTGGCTGCTTCGGTGAAGCCTGGATGATACATCATCCACTCGGCACCGGCATTCGCCATCCGGTCGCCGGGGTCCAAGCTCTGCAATCTTCCTCTTCCGGTTCGCGCCCTGACGCCCGGGTCGCGGGCCTTCGTCCGGTTGCCAAAATCGTAACCCGCTTCGCGATAGGCATTGATCTGTTTGATCCCAGGTTTTGACGGAGTCGGCAAAACCTGAATGCATCAACAAAATCAAAGGCCGGCACCGTGGTCTTGTTCCTGACAAAGCAAGAAACGGTTGTCTTGTGATTTTCGGTGCCGATCTGGCACAATTGGTCCCGCCGCAGGCGTGATGTCACCAGCGGAAGGGAATGAAGAGGGCCAGATCCGGGATCACATAAAGGACAACGACGCTTGCCAATAGGATGAGAAGAAACGGGATCACACCGCGCGACACCTCACCGAGCGTGGTGCGGGCGACCGACTGGATGACGTAGAGGTTGAGCCCGACGGGCGGCGTGATCAGCGCACATTCGACCATGATGACCACATAGACGCCGAACCAGACCGGATCGAAGCCGAGCGCCAGGGCGGCGGGCAGCAGGACCGGCACCATGATCAGCACCATCGACAGGGCTTCGAAGACCAACCCCATCAACAGCAAGACGATGCTGACCACCACTATGAAGAGGATCGGACCATCGATATTGGCGCCGATGAAGGCCGAGATGTCCTGCGGGATGCGGTAGAGGGCTATGGCCTTGCCGAAAATCTTGGCGCCGCCGATGATCAGAAGAATGGCGACGGTGGTGACCATGGAGTCAAACGCCGCCTCCTTGAAACCCTGCCAGGTCAGGGTGCGTAAAACAACGACTGTGATCAGAAGAGCCGCCGCAAATCCGACAGCGGCGGCCTCCGTCGGCGTGAACGCGCCGGTATAGAGGCCACCGATGATGAGCGCCGAAAGCAGCACCGGCGGCAGGGCCCGGATGCTCGCCCGCCGGCGCTCCGGCCAGGTCGCCGCACGCACGTTCCGACGATCAAGCGCGAAGCGGGCATAGATCACCGCATAAAGCGTGAAGGCCGCAACCAGCAGAAGCCCGGGACCAATGCCGGCGAGAAACAGCGCGATGACGCTTTCCTCGGTGATGTAACCATAGACGATCATTGGGATAGAGGGCGGGATCAAAATGCCCAGCGTGCCGCCGGCCGCCAGCAGCCCGTAAACGAAGCGCGCGCGGTAGCCGCGGGCGATCATTTCGGGGATGGCGACCGTTCCGATGGTCGCGGCCGTTGCCACGGACGATCCGCTGATTGCGGCAAAGATCGCGCAGGAAAAGATGGTGGCCACAGCAAGACCACCGGGCCAGTGGCCGACCCAGGCCTGCACGGCAGCAAAGAGATCGCGGCCCACACCGCCCTTGAGCAGGACATTCGACATCAGAAGAAAGAGCGGCACGGCCAGCAGGATGAATTCATCGAGCGTCGACAACATGGTCTGCGGCGCCATCAGCGGAGAAAATCCGCCCGATATCAGCATGGCCAGACCGACCCCGCCCAGCGCAAACGCGACCGGCACGCCGATCAGCAGCAGGACAAACAGGGCCGCCAGGATGAGCAGGATCGTCATCGGCGCGGGCCATTGCGTTGGGGCGCATGGCGGCGAAAAAGCCCTACGATCTCAAGGCAAGCCTGAACCGACAGAATGCCGAAACCGACCGGAACCGCCAGTTCGACGATCCAGACCGGCAGGTTCAGCAGGCTGCCGGTGGTTCGCCCGCGCACGAAACTGTCGTAAAAAATGTCCCATCCCCAAATGGTTACGATCACTGAAAAGACCAGCACCGCGATCAGCGCCAGACCATCGGCGGCGGATCTGGTTCTCGCACCCAGCCTTTCCGTCATTGCCGTCACGGTGATGTGCCGCCGGGCCGCCAATATCCAAGGCATGGCGATCAGCGATCCCCAGATCAGCGCCATCTGGCTGAGCTCTGCTGCCCAGATCGTCGGGGCCGCAAAGAAATAGCGCGCCACCACCTCATAGGAGAGCATTGCCCCGGTGGCGACGAACAGCGCGGCCGCCGCCCAGGCAAGGGCTTTGACCATCCGCGCCATGACATCCACCACAAACACCCTATGGGCCATTCATCCCGTCAGCCGTGTCAATTGAGGCTGGCGGCGGCATCGAGGAGGCGTTCGCCAAGGTCGCCGGCCGAAGCCCGATAGGCATCGTAAACCGGCGCAGAGACGGCCTTCCAGGCCTCGATTTCCGCATCGGTCGGCACATAAACGGTCATGCCGTTCTGCCGTGCAGCGTCAAATGCCTCCGCCTCGATTTGCGCCATGGCATCGCGCACGTTGATTTCAGCAACCTGCGCCGCCATTTCGATGGCTTCGCGGTTTTCAGCCGAGAGGCTGTTCCACCAGTCCAGATTCACCACGACGACGAATTCGATATCGGCATGATTGGTGACCGTGATCGTATCCATCACTTCCCACAGGCGACGCGATTGCACCCCGGAGACCCCGGTCATGCCGACATCCACCGTTCCGCGCTGATAGGCGAGATATTGTTCGGACCCGGATATCAGCGTTGGCGCGCCACCGGCGGCTGTGACGAAATCCCCGAGAGTCTTGCCGAACACACGCACTTTCTTTCCCGCAAGATCGTCCGGCGTTCTGATCGGCGCGCCCTTGGACAGCATGATGGCACCGCCATAGGCCTGCCAGTAGAGTAATTTCGCACCGGTCCCGGTGACCGCTTCCTCGATGGCCGTCCGGATGACCGATCCCTCTTCGACCGCCTGCCGCACCTTGTCTTCGGAATTCAGCAGAAACGGCATATAGAAAAGGTCGACGGCCGGAATGTCTCCGACATAGCGGGTGAGCGAGGCAACACCGGCTTCGATGGCACCGGATCCGACCGCCTGCGGCACTTCCTTATCCTTGTAGAGCTGCGCGGAATCATAAATCTCCACAATGATGCCGCCATCGGTTCTGTCCTCCACCTCCTGCTTGAACAGGAGCAGGTTCTGGCCGATATGTGATGTCAGCGGCAGTTGCAGCGAAATGCGCATTTTCTCGGCGGCCTGGACCGACGCGGTCAGGGCCATGGTCATGATGGTCGCTGCAATAAAGGTCCGGACAGGCTCGATCATCTCTTTTTCCTTTGCAGACCGGATATGCCGGGGTCAGACGCAGTTTCGGCTCCGCTCACTCATCGGCAATGCGATAGAGACGCATGATATATTCCGGTCCGTTCGAATAGTTGATTCCAAAGAGCGCTTCACTGCTCACCAGATTGACCCCGTCCTGTTTCACGGCCGCCAGGAACGGCTCCGCGCCTTCATCGGGAACGACCGCAACGGCACATTCGGGGTCATCGAGCAGGTGTTTTGCGGCGCTGGTCGCATCGGTCAACACCGTGTCCGTTCCGGCCAGGAACACCAGGCTCGGCTCGTGATAGGTAACCGAGGCAAGCACCGAATCCTCGCAGGCCTTTTCCGCATGAAACTTGGCGGCGATCTGCCGGCTGAGCCACAGCTGGTCGATCTGCGGCAGGATCCCGCCGAAGATCAGACCGTATGATGTAGTCGCTGTCAGTGCCGCGACCAGCACCCGGCGGATCGGTGAGACATGGACACGCAGGCCAAGACCGAGCCATCCCGCCACCAGCAGCAGTGCCGCGGCCGGCAGGCTCCAGATCGATGGCGATCCGGACAGATAAATCGGCGCGACAATGGCGATCGCCACAAATCCGATAGCGATGACCACGACACCAAAACCCGCAAGGCTGTGAACGATGCGCTGCCAGACAAGCGCAACGGGCTGTTCTGCGGCCGGCAACGTCAGGAACCAGCCGCCCAGCAGCAGGATCGCCGGATAGGCCGGCAGCACGTAATGCGGCAATTTGGTGGGGATGAGTTCGAAAAACAGCCAGAAGGGCACATACCAGGCCAGGCAGAACAGCAGACGCGGGTCGGTCGTCATCTTGCGCAGGGCATGGGTGACGCCGATGACCGCAATGAGACCGAACGGCCACATGTAAAGGGAATAGGTGAATATGTAATAGCCGGGCCAGGCGCCATGGGATTCCTGGCCGCTGGCAACCTTTCCCAACATGTCGCGCCCCACCGCCTCCTGCCAAAAGGCACCGCCGGTTTTCCAGGTGATGAGCACGAGCCACGGCAATGCAACCAGCGCCATCAACCCCACGCCGCGCAGCGGTTTGAGATCGCTCAGCCATTGACGATCCCGGTTCCGGTCGAAGATCAGCAGGAAGGCGACGGTCAAGACACTGAGCAGCGGTGTGATCGGCCCCTTGATCAGGATGGCGGCGCCCTGGACAATCCAGAACAGCCAGGGCGTGAGGGATCCGGCGCTTTCGCCGTTGCGATGGGCCATGTAAATCCGCGCCAGCAGCCCCTGGGCAAGGATGGACAGCAGCAGCAGGACCGCATCGGTCTTGGCAAGCCGTCCCTCAAAGCCGGCGCCGAAAAGACCGGCGAGCATCAATGCCGCAAGGGCGCCGGCAACAGCGCCAAAAAGACTGACGCCAACCCAGTAGATGGCCGCAAAGCACAGGGCCATCGCAAAGACGGAGACCAGACGATAGGCCCAGACGGAGGTGGCCGCGTCCCCGCCACTCAACGTGACGCTGGCCGATTGCAGCCAGTATATGCCGATTGGTTTTTTGTAGCGTGCCTGATCCTGGAAGCGAATATCGACAAAATCGCCGCTCTCGACCATCTGTTTGGTCGCCTGGACATAGCGGGATTCATCCCGGTCGATGGGCGGCAATTGCGCCACGCCGGGCAATAGAACGGCAATGCCGAACAGAAAAATGAGCAGGGTGCGAACCGCAGGTATGTTCAGCCCCAGAGCCTTCATTCAGCGTCCGCCATGGCCGCACGTCTTTCATTGGCGATAAGCCAGAGATTGCGAATATAGATAACCAGACCCATGCCCTGCCCCGCTATGAACACCGGATCCTGGCGTTGAATCGCATAGATGAACAGCAGGCCACCGCCAAACAGCGAAAAGAACCAGAAAGCCACCGGGACAACGCTGCGTTTGGCACGCTCGGAAGCGATCCACTGGACGACGAACCGCATGGTGAAGCAGGCCTGGGCCAGAAATCCCAGAAGCACCCAACCGTCCAACTGTTCGACAAATACGACGCGAAACCAATCGACGATCGGCATGACGACTTCAACCATTATGGACTTCCTCGACCTTCGGCATAACACTGCGCCGCCGTTTCAACCACCAGACCCCGAACAGATCGAGGGCACCGCGCAAACCGCGATCCATGATGCCGTAATTCGACGCTCCAAATCGGCGCGGGCGATCGAGAACATCGATGGCAACCACATCGTATCCCTCCTGAATGACGAGCGCCGGCAGGAACCGGTGCGTGCCATTGAAAAATGGAAGGCGACGGAAAATATCGGCATGCAACGCCTTGAGGCCACAACCCGAATCGCGCGTCTTGTCGTTGAGAATGGATCCCCGCAGCCAGTTGGCAAAGCGTGACGACAATTGTTTCAGCCTGGTGTCCTTACGCTTGATGCGCTGCCCGCAGGCAATACCGGTTCCGGGACCGGCGGCAACGAGCCGGTCGACCAATTGGCCGATATATTGCGGGTCGTTCTGACCATCGCCATCGATTGTCGCAATGATCTCACCATTGGCGGCCAGAACACCACTCCTGAGTGACAGGCTTTGTCCGACCGAGGCTTCATGGCGAATGTGACGCACCGGAAACGACCTGGCCGCCGCCTGCTCCGCAAGCACTGCCGATGTGTTATCTGTGGAGCCGTCATTGACGACGATCACCTCGATGTCCCGACCGGTCAGATGTTCGGCGATTTCATCCAGCAAAGGCGGAATATTCTCCGCTTCGTTCTTGCAAGGAATAACGATCGATATCATGGCGGCGCCCTGTTCACGCTGGTTTCAGCTGCACCGAATGCCTTCCTGCAAACGGTCATCTGTCGGGCTGATCTCATCGCCCCCCGGTCTTTCCAACCCGGCGGCCGGCCGGCCACGGTTCGTTGCCCAAAGACTGGCCGACGCATTACCAAGAGGGCGCGATTGAGGCAAGCTCTTTGACACCTCGCGAAAGTGTGCCGGTTGCCTGACAATAACTGAAATTCAGGGCTTTTCCCCGCAGGTTTCGGCGGTCATACTGCGACGAAACAAGACATCAGACGAATGCCACAAGGGGAACGGAATATGCTGGGACTCATGCAGGATTGGCCTCTGCTTTGCCACAAGATAATCGATCACGCGGCGCTTTACCACGGAGGAAGAGAAATCGTGTCGCGTTCCATCGAGGGACCAATCCATCGCACCGATTACAAAACCGTTCACGGACGCGCACTGCAGGTCGCCAAGCGGCTGAACATGGACGGAATCGTGATCGGAGACCGGGTGGCCACAATGGCCTGGAACACCTGGCGGCACCTGGAGAGTTGGTACGGCATACTGGGGACCGGCGCCATCTATCACACGCTCAATCCGCGGCTTTTTGCCGATCAGATCGTCTGGATCATGAATGATGCAGAGGACAGGCTGCTGTTTGTCGACCTGACATTCGTTCCCCTGATTGAAGCGATCGCCGACAAGGTTCCGAGCCTCGAAAAAGTGATCATCCTGACCGACGAGGCACATATGCCGGAGACGAAGCTGCCAAATGCGGTGGCCTACGAGGCATGGATTGGAGAAGCGGACCGGGATTTTGCCTGGCTGGAATTCGACGAAAAGACGGCGGCCGGAATGTGTTACACGTCGGGCACCACCGGAAATCCGAAGGGTGTGGTCTATTCGCACCGCTCCAACGTTATCCACGCCATGGCCAGCGTCCAGCCGGATATGCTCAACCTTTCATCCAAAGACCGTATGATGCCCGTTGTACCGCTGTTTCACGCCAATGGCTGGTCGACCGGATTTTCCTGCCCCATGGTGGGCTGCGGCATGGTCATGCCGGGAGCCGGCATGGATGGCGAATCGATCTACCAGCTTCTGCGCGAGGAACGGGTGACCATGAGCGCCGCCGTACCGACGGTCTGGCTGATGCTGCTGCAGCATCTGGAAAAGACCGGTGAAAAACTGCCGGATCTTGACCGGGTTGTCATCGGCGGTTCCGCCTGCCCGCGCTCCATCACCCAAACCTTTCAGGACACCTATGGGGTCGATGTCATTCACGCCTGGGGCATGACCGAAATGAGCCCGCTTGGCACCATCTGCACGATCAAGCCGGAATATGAAGCACTGTCGGGCGAAGCCAAACTCGATCTGCAGGCCAAGCAGGGCCATCCGCCGTTTTCCGTCGAGATGAAGGTCACCGATGACGACAACCGGGAACTGCCGTGGGACGGCAAGTCGTTCGGGCGGCTAAAGGTCCGCGGCCCGGCGATTTCGGCGTCCTATTACAAGGGTCGCGGCAGCGAACAGTTCGATGCTGAAAACTGGTTCGACACCGGTGACGTGGCGCATATCGATCCCCATGGCTATATGGAAATCACCGACCGGGCGAAGGACGTTATCAAATCCGGCGGCGAATGGATATCGACAATCGAGCTGGAGAATCTGGCGGTCGGCCATGATGATGTTGCCGAGGCGGCTGTCATCGGCATTCATCATCCCAAATGGGATGAGCGGCCCTTGCTGGTGATCGTCCGCAAGGAGGGACGCAATCCCTCAAAAGACGATATTCTCGGATTCATGACCGGCAAGGTGGCAAAATGGTGGATGCCCGATGATGTCGCTTTCGTCGATGAAATCCCGCATACGGCGACCGGGAAAATACAGAAGATGGACCTGCGCGAGACGTTCAAGGACTATCGTTTTCCCGGCACCTGAAATTCGCTAAAACCGCACGGCCAGATAACCTACGCCCGCCGATATGCCGGTCAGCGCCGCACCCCAGGCAATGTCGATGAGGACGATCGAGACCGGCCATTCACGCAGGGTGGCGTAGTTTGTGATGTCGTATGTGCCATAGGCCATGCAACCCAGCAGGGCACCCAGCAACACCGCGGTCAGCAGCGAATCGGAGCGCAAGGCGGGAAGAATCGCCAGCACCACAATGCCGATGACATAAAAAATGTAGAAGACGGCGGCCACGCTGAGGCGTGGCTGGTCGAGCATCAGGGCGCCGAGACGGTCGCGGTAAAAGGAGCCGGCAACCCGTGTCAGCCAGACGTAGTCCAGCAAAAAGAAAATAGTGGCAGTGGCAATATAGGCTTTAAGATATATCATCGTTACTGCCTTCATTGTTGATCGCTGAAATTTACGTTGGCGGGTGACATTCGGATCACCGGTTGGGCGGTTCACGGTCAAGAGACCGCGTGTCTGTGATCCGCCGTCCTTGCGGATGCGTAATGTGTTGATAGTCCAAGGCGCAACAGGAGCACTCCTTGAAGAAACAAAACATTGCGGTGATCGGCAGCGGCGTGTCCGGCCTTTCCGCCGCCTGGCTCTTGAGCAAGCGACACACCGTTACGCTCTTCGAAAAGGCGGGTTATGCCGGGGGTCATGCCAACACGGTCACGGTCGAGACGCGTGACGGCGCAATTCCCGTCGATACGGGCTTTATCGTGTTCAATGACAAGAACTATCCCAATCTGAAAGCCTTGCTGGCGCATCTTCGCGTGGCCTGCATCGACACGAAGATGAGCTTCTCGCTGACACATGATTTTGGACGATACGAATATGCCGGTTCCGGAAAAGGGTTCTTTGGCCAGCGCAGCAATCTGGTCAATGTCCACCACTGGATGATGCTGCGGGAAATCAATCGCTTTTTCCGCGATTCAAGCCGGCGGATAACGCTCTACCACAAGGATACGGCGCTCGGCGCCTTCCTGGAGAAGGAACATTATTCACGCGATTTCATCGATGAGCATATCGTTCCCATGGGAGCGGCGATCTGGTCCACATCCGTGCAGCAGATGCTCGAGTTTCCGGCCCGGTCCTTCATCGATTTCTACGCCAATCACGGTCTGCTGCAGTTCCGCAGGCGTCCGCTTTGGAAAACCGTCGCCGGCGGCAGCCGGACCTATGTGGACCGGCTGATCGAGGATGGCGATTTCGAGCTTCGCCTCAATTCCAACATTGCGCATATCCACCGGCGTCCCGACAAGGTTCTGATCGAAACGGCCGACGGTGTTCTTCATCTTTTCGACCACGTGGTCTTTGCAACCCACGCGGATCAGGCGCTCGGTCTGCTCGGTGATGCCGATCCGGTCGAAAAAGCGCTCCTGTCGGCCTTTCCCTATCAGAAGAACACCGCCGTCCTGCATCGCGACGAGCGCTGGATGCCGAAACGCAGCCGGCTGTGGTCGGCCTGGAACTACATCAAGACAGGCAGTGATGGCGATAACGGCCTGTGCGTGAGCTACTGGATGAACCGACTTCAGTCACTGGCCACCAGCGAGAACATCTTCGTCACGCTCAACCCGTCTCAGGAGATTCGCGCCGACAGGATCGATCGGGTGCTGGAATATGATCATCCGGTCTTCACCGCCGCCGCCTTTCGCGCCCAAGACGAGATGCAGACCGTCCAGGGATATCGCCGGACCTGGTATTGCGGAAGCTATCTTGGTTACGGCTTTCATGAGGACGGCCTTGCCAGCGGTCTCACGGTGGCGGAGGAACTGGGCGGCATTGCGCGACCGTGGGCCAGCGACGATGACTTCACCGGCAAACGGGATGTCGCCGAACGCTATCGACAGGTGGCCGAATGACCGGTCGGGAGGCAGGACTCTACGCCGGCTCCGTGATGCATCGACGGTTCCGGCCGAAAATGCACCACTTCAAATATTCGGTATTCGCCCTGCTCGCTGATGTTGATACGTTGCCCGAACTGGGGCAGCGGCTGCGGTTTTTCTCCCATAATCGCTTCAATCTTTATTCGCTGCATGACAAGGATTTCGGCGATGGCGGCGACCTGCACGAGCATCTCGACGAGATGGCACGATCGGCTGTCGGGCCCGGCATCGTGACGCGCTTTATGGTCCTGTGCTATCCGCGGGTGTTCGGCTATGTGTTCAATCCACTCACTGTCTATTACGGCCTGGATGCCGAGGACCGTGTCGCGGTAACCGTCTACGAGGTGTCCAATACGTTTGGCGAGCGACACAGCTACGTCATGGCAACCGAACCGGACGAAGGCGGTATCATCCGTCATGTTTGTGAAAAGGTCTTTCACGTTTCACCGTTCAACCGGGTCAGCGGACGGTACGCATTCCGCACCGCATTGCCCGGCGAAACCGCGGCGATTGGCATTCGGCTGGATGATGACAACGGCCCACTGCTTGCGGCCCATTTTGCCGGTGTCCGACAGCCGATGACCGACCGACACCTTCTCAAGCAGTTTGCGGTCACCACTTTTCTCACGCAGAAGGTCTGGCTGTCGATCCGCTGGGAGGCGCTGCGTCTGTGGATGCGCGGGCTGCCGATCTACAAAAAGCCGGCACCGCCTGAAGCGCCGATGAGCGTGCAGAAAAACGCCCAGATTACCGCACCGGACGACCTGGCGGCCTGATTTCAGGCACGGGTCAACCCGCCTCGCAGTGTTTGGTTGCTAACGGCGCAGCATTCGCCTGATTCCCCAAAAGAACAACCCATTGGGAACGAGACGGGTCAGACGAACCGTATTGGCGAACCAAAAGGGGAATAGCACCACGAATTTCTTCCGCCTGATGCCGGCAAGCATGCTTCGGGCCGCTTCCTCAACGCTGATCAGGCCAGGCATCGCAAATTTGTTGGTCTGCGTCATCGGCGTGTCGACAAATCCGGGATTGACGATGGAGACATCGATGCCGAAGGGTTCGAGATCGATCTTCAGAGTCTCGGCCAGATTCATCAAGGCCGCCTTGGTCGGCCCATAGGCCGATGCCTGGGGCAGCCCACGGTAACCGGCCACGGACGCGACGATGACGATCCGGCCACGCTTTCGCTTCTTCATGCCGGGGACGACCGCCGCGACCGTATTGATCGTGCCGAAGAAATTCACATCCATGGCGGTGTGCATTTTCTTCAGATCGAGTTGATCGGCCGGCATGACCGCCCAATAGCCGGAACAGATCACGACCATGTCGATCGAGCCGAAGCGGGCTTCGATGGTGTTCACGGCCTCTGCCATGGCCTCGGCCGATGTGACGTCCACCGGGACGGCTGTCAGGGCGCCGGCGGTCTCTGACTGGATTTTTTCGAGTTTATCGGCGGAGCGCGCCGAGATGGCGACATTCTTGCATGAGTTCTGGATCAGCCGGGCAAAGCCCTCGCCGATTCCCGAACTGGCGCCGATTACCCAGACATTGCCGAGGTTCTCGTCGGAGGTCGGCATCTCTGATCAGATGCCGACAAAGGGCTGCATCAAGCGGCTCACGATCCCCTTGAACTGGGTGGGCTCTTCGGTGGCAACCAGACAAATGCAGGGTTCGCTGGAATTGACCACCGGCTGATGCTCGACATGTTCGTCGAGATCGGCCACATCGCCCGCCCCGTAATGCCCCAGGACATCGCTGTATGATCCGCGCATGACGAGCGTCATTTCGGTGCCGCCATGACCATGTTCGGGTATTTTCCGGCCCTCGCCGATTTTCAGCATGTAAAGGGACGACCGTGTGTCGGCCAACTCGATGCGGTGGCGATGGACGCCTGGAACGATCATTCGCCAGTTCACACCCTCGAACGTATCGCCGACATGCTTTCTGAGCGGCAGCGGAACATCCGAAGACTGTCGCACCCTGTTGTCCTGATCCATCGCTGCTGCCGGCACCTCTCTGGGAACACCGGCGTCTATCGCGTGGGACAGGCGGGCAAATGCACCGTCCGACAACATCGGAGCCGGTGCGTCATCAAGGCACTTTCCGCCCATTGCTTCGGCGAGGCGAACGGACGCACGGCAGGTGTCGCACATGGCAAGATGGGACGCCACGACAATTGTGAAGGCAGTGTCCAGATCGCCACTCGCGTAGCGCATGAGCGTTGCCGCATCCAGGTGATGATGAATGCTCATCGTAATTCCTCAAGGTGTTCTTTCAATTTCTGATAGGCCAGGCGCATGCGCGATTTCACTGTGCCGATCGGTACGTTCAATTCTTCGGCGATGGTGCTTTGCGGTTTGTACCGCAGGAAAGCCAGCTCAATCACCCGCTTCTGCTCGTCAGGCAGTCGATCAACGGCTTCACGCACCAGCGCATCGCTCTGGCTGCCCATTACCTGGGTTTCGGCCGTCGGGGCGTCGCACTCCAGGGTGATTGTATCCACATCAACATAGGGTTGGGTTGGCTGTCGGCGCAGACGATCGATCCGGGCGTTTCGGGCGATGGTGTAAATCCAGGTGCTGACATTGCCGCGCTCAGGCGAATAGAGTGCCGATTTGCGCCAGATCGTCATCATGACATCCTGAACCAGATCCTCGGCCATATCGTCGCTGGCGCCGGAACTGATCATCATTCCCTTGATGCGGGGACCGAAACGCGAGAACAACGCCTCAAAGGCATCACGGTCACCGGATTCGGCGATCGCCTGGATCAGCGATTGCAGCATCTGCTGATCGGAACCCCGTTCGCGATCGCCCATCGGCTTTTCCACTTGCAAAACTTTCAGCATCACCCGACCTTTATTGTGTCGAGCTCATTACGGTTTGTCATTCCAATCAGATCACAATTGCCGCTTTTTTTCGAACCAGCGGCAAATCTCTCCGCCAAACGGCCTGCGAAATGGAATGCAGCGGTGCGTTTTGCTGCGACAGGGTGATCCGATATCAGATCGTCGCCGTAACCCCATCGCTAGCAACAACCTTTAACCGATTGTCGATAAACACCCTTGGAGGACATTTAAAAATGAGAAAATCCCTTATCGCTGCGGGTCTTGCAGCCGGAATGCTGGCGGCTGCGCCGGCCTATTCTGCAAACATCGTCGAAACGGCGAAAAGCGCCGGTAGTTTCGAAACGCTTCTGGCTGCCGCAACGGCTGCCGGATTGGCAGATGCTCTTGCAACAGGCGAAAACCTGACCGTGTTCGCACCTACCGACGAAGCCTTTGCGGCGCTGCCGGCCGGGACGGTTGAAACGCTCCTCAAGCCTGAAAACAAGGACCAGCTTATCGCCGTATTGAGCTATCATGTGTTGCCGCGCAAGCTGATGTCCAACCAGCTGCCTGGCCGCGTCATTCACGTCAAAACGATCAAATCGGGTGGAGACACCTTGCTGGCGGTTGAAAAGTCGTCCAGCGGCGTTTCGGTCGATGAGGCGACGGTCATCAATGCCGACATCGTCACCGACAATGGCGTCATTCATGTCATCGACAAGGTGATGCTGCCGTCGAGCTGACGGCCTGTTCGGGGCGCCTTCCGGCGCCCCTTCATTCGCTGACTGCCCGCTCAATTAACGAATGCGGGCTTCCGTTTCGCGATCGAAAAGCATGGCGCGTTCGAGATCGAACGTGATGCCGACCTTGGAGCCTTCTTCCGAACGCTCGTCGCCATGTTCCTCAACGATGATCTTCTCGCCGGTATCGGCAATCAGATAATCATAGGATACGCCGCCCAATGCCTCCGTCAGGTCGACGGCAAGCGTGTCTCCGGCTCTATCGACTTCGATATGCTCGGGGCGGATACCCACAGTGACGGGCGTTCCCGCCGCAGGGAGGGTGACCGGCAGTTTGTAGCTGTTTTTGAGGGCCGGGATCTCGACCGTATCACCCTTGCTGGTTCCTTCCAGAAAGTTCATGGCCGGCGAACCGATGAATCCGGCAACGAACTTGTTGTTGGGATCACGGTAGAGATCGAGCGGGGCGCCCACCTGTTCGATGCGGCCGGCGCGCAGAACCACGATCTTGTCGGCCAGCGTCATGGCTTCCACCTGGTCGTGGGTCACATAAATCATGGTGGCGCCGATTTCCTTGTGCAGCCGGGCGATCTCCACACGCATTTCAACACGCAGCTCCGCATCCAGGTTGGAAAGCGGCTCGTCGAAAAGGAAAACCTCCGGTCCGCGCACGATAGCGCGACCGATGGAAACGCGCTGACGCTGGCCGCCCGATAGTGCGGAGGGCTTGCGGTTGAGATACTCGTCCAGTTTGAGGATCCGGGTGGCCTCGGCAACTTTTTCTTCGATCTCCGCCTTCGGATGGCCATTCATCTTCAGGCCGAAACCCATATTGTCCTTGACGGTCATATGCGGATAAAGCGCATAGGTCTGGAACACCATCGAGACGCCGCGCTGGGCCGGGTCCATACGGGTGACATCTCGAGAGCCGATCGAGATCTTGCCTTCGGTGGTTTCTTCCAATCCGGCCACCATACGCAGCAAGGTTGATTTGCCACAGCCTGACGGTCCCACGAAGACACAGAATTCACCGTCTTCAATCTGAAGATCCACTCCATGGATCACCTGAACATCGCTGTATCGCTTGACGACTTCTTGAAGTGTTACACCTGACATTTCGTTAGATCTCCATTGCTTCCGGCGTTTTTTGATTGTCGGGGAACCGCCAGTATTCCGCCGCTGTCGCAATTTCGCAGGCTGCTCCCTGCAATTGCGGCACAAGTTTTTTCAGCTTGCCAAGAGAGGTCCTGGCGGATGTGCTGGTGATTGAAATGGCGCCCATCATCTGCCTGGTCCGCGACAGAACCGGCACCGCCACGCAGATGATGCCAGGTTCGTGATCTTCGCGATCGAGAGCGAATCCATGCTGACGGATGTCTTCAAGCTCCGTTGTCAGTTCCTGCTGGGAACAGATGGTCGACGGGGTGAAGCGATGATAGGATTGCTGCGGCAGGATGCGTTGCAATTCCTCCTCCGGCAAGAAGGCCAGCATCGCCTTTCCGACACCGGTGCAATAGGCCGGACCGACCTTGCCAGCCTCGGAAAACATCGTTACCCGGCGCTTGGCGTCGCGTTTGTCCAGATAAAGAACATGCGGCCCGTCCAGCTGGGCCAGATGGATGGTCTCGCCCGTCGCTTCGCTGAGCGACGTCAGGTGGGGGCGCGCAACCGGCGCCAGTGAGGATTGTTTCCAGGCCGAATGCGCCAGGCGCACAAGGCGAACGCCGAGCGCATAGGTCTGCCATTTGCGATCGAAAGTCAGAAGGTCTTCCGTCACCAGGTTTTGCAATATCCGGTAGAGCGTGGCCTTTGGAAACGGGGAGTCTGCCAGGACATCGTTGAACCGCACGGGCCGCTCAAACGACGCCACCTGGTCAAGCACGCTCAGCGCTTTTCCCACAGTCCCGCTCGACTTGTGCCCAGTGTGCAATGTTGTTCCTCCCTATCCGCGCCGCGCCATGCAGACCGACGAGGATATTCTTGACAAGCGTATGACAATCGTGTTCCAATTTCAATATGTAAATATTAGTTTCATTATTCGGAACCAAAAGGGAGGATACCATGCGTTCCATTTTGAAGGCGTCAGCAGTGGCGCTTGTTACCAGTGCCGCGTTGGCGACGGGGGCATTTGCCGCCGACAAGCTGTCCGGCGATCTGAAAATATTCCTCGACACATCAAACCCCGCCCCGCGTGCAACCTTCGAAGGCATCATCGCCCAGTTCGACGAAATGCACCCGGACCTGAACATCGAAACGACGATCATCGACCGCGATGGTTACAAGACGCAGATCCGGAACTTTCTGACCGCCAACCCGCCGGATGTTGCGACATGGTACGCCGGCAACCGGATGCTGCCCTATGTGAATACCGGTCTCTTCGAAGATGTTTCCGACCTTTGGCAGGGTGACCTTGCCGAACAGCTGGCGTCAACGAAAACCGCGCTGACCATCGACGGCAAACAATGGGGCGTGCCCTATACCTATTATCAGTGGGGCATGTATTACCGGAAGGATATTTTCGACAAGCTGGGTCTGAGCGAGCCGAAGACCTGGGCAGAAGAAAAGGCCAATTGCCAGAAAATCATCGATTCCGGCGCGAAGTGCTACACCATCGGCACCAAGTTCCTGTGGACCGCGGCGGGCTGGTTCGACTATCTGAACCTGCGCACCAACGGCTATGAATTCCACATGGATCTGACCGCCGGCAAGATTCCGTGGACCGACGACCGGGTCAAAGCGACCATGGCCAATTGGCGCGAGCTGATCGACATGGGTGCCTTCATCGATGACCATACGGCCTATAGTTGGCAGGAAGCCATTCCCTTCCTCGTCGATGGACGGGCCGCCGCCTATCTGATGGGCAACTTTGCCGTCGATCCGATCAAAGCCGCCGGACTGACGGACGATCAGCTCGATTTCTATCAGTTCCCGCTGATCACCGAAGGCATTCCGATGGCCGAGGAAGCGCCGACGGATACGCTGCATATCCCGTCAGGCGCCTCTAATAAGGAAGCCGCCCGCGCATTTCTGAAGTTCGTTGCCACACCCGAGGTTCAGACATCGATGAATGCAAGCCTCGGCCAACTGCCGGTCAACAACAAGGCCAGTGTCAACACGGACGACAAATTCGTGCAGCAGGGTTTTGAGATGTTGAACGGAGCTTCCGCTCTGGCCCAGTTCTTCGACCGTGACGCACCGGCTGAAATGGCCAAGGTCGGAATGGAAGGTTTCCAGGAGTTCATGGTCCGCCCTGACAATCTGGATCAAATCCTCCAGCGCTTGGAAAAAACACGCGAGCGTGTCTACAAGTAAACATGGCGGGGCGGGACTGATTGGTCCCGCCCCGATTGCTTTTTGGGCCTTTTCCACAGCCCACATTTGGTTTCCAGCTTCGCCGACCCGACAGGCCACGCGAACGCTCCGAAGAAACGAGGTTCGCGATGTCGACTGCCAGCCTAGCCAATTCCGAATATGAAACGCCCAACAGATCCTGGTACAAGCGCAACGAAATCAGCGTGACGCCCTGGTTGTTCCTAGCACCAGCCATTCTGTTCTTTGCCGCCTATGTGATCATTCCGATTTTCCAGAGTTTCGAAATCTCCCTTTTCGCTTGGGACGGTTTGGGGGCGCGAGAATATATCGGCACCGACAACTATGTGGAATTGTGGGATGACCCGGCGTTCTACACATCGCTGAAAAACAATGTGATCTGGCTGATCCTGTATCTGCTGGCGATCCCTGCAGGATTGTTCATCGCCCTGTTCCTGAACCAGACAGTGATGGGCATCAGACTATACAAGTCACTGTTCTTTTTCCCGTTCGTCATCAGCCAGGTGGTTGTCGGCCTAGTGTTTACCTGGTTCTACGATCCGACCTTCGGCCTGCTCAACACGATCATCGGTTGGGTGGGGCTTGGACCGATCAATGTCCTGGGCGATCCCACCTATGTGACCTATGGTATTATTCTTGCGGGTCTTTGGCCGCAGACAGCCTATTGCATGATCCTCTATCTGACCGGGCTCAACGCCGTCGATCCCGAACAGATCGAGGCCGCCAGGCTGGACGGCGCGAAGGGCTGGAGAATGCTCTGGTACGTCATTGTCCCGCAGCTCAAGCCGGCCACCTTCATCGCCTTTGTCGTAACCATCGTCGGCGCGCTCCGCTCCTTCGACCTGATCTCGGTCATGACCAATGGCGGACCCTTCGGTGAAAGCCGGGTCCTGAGCTTCTACATGTTCGAGGTCGCGCTTTCCGAATACGGCTTCCGAATGGGGTATGGCGCCGCCATCGCCGTCGTTCTGTTCTTCATCATGTTGTTCTTCATCGCGTATTTCCTTTACTCGATGTACCAAGACGAGAGGGGACGCTGATATGTTTCCGACACCCATTGAAAAGAAGTCGCGCAGCTGGCAGATCGGCTATCAGGCCTTTTTGCCCGTGGCGCTGCTCCTGTGGCTGTTGCCGCTGCTGGCCGTTGCCCTGTTTTCGGTCAAACCGGAAGGCGATTTTTCCGGCGGTAATTACTGGTCCCTGCCCTCGACCTTCGGCGGCTTTGAAAACTACGCCAAGGTGTTTTTCGAATCGGATATGCCGCGTTACCTCCTCAACTCGCTGTTGATAACAGTACCAACGGCGATCGGTGCCGTGGCGCTGGCCTGCATGGCCGGGTTTGCGCTGGGCATCTACAAGTTCAAGCTGAATTTGTGGATTTTCTTCCTGTTCGTCGCCGGTAATTTCGTTCCTTTCCAGATTCTGATGGTTCCGGTCCGGGACCTGACACTGGACCTGGGACTGTACAACACGAAGACAGGCCTGGTGCTGTTCCACATCGCCTTCCAGTCCGGCTTCTGCACCCTGTTCATGCGCAACTTCATCAAGGGTCTGCCCTTTGCGCTGATCGAGGCGGCTCGGGTTGAGGGCATCGCGGAATGGAAGATCTTCATCTATATCGTCCTGCCGCTGATGAAGCCGGCCATCGCCGCCCTCAGCGTTTTGATCTTCACCTTCATCTGGAACGACTATTTCTGGGCAATCGTTCTGACCCAGGGCGTCGAATCCCAGCCGGTGACGGCAGGAATCACATCGTTCAACGCACAGTTCCGGGCCGCCTATCACCTGATGAGCGCCGGCGCCATCGTGGCAGCTCTGCCGCCGGTTGCGATGTTCTTCCTGATGCAGAAGCACTTCATTGCCGGCCTCACGCTTGGAGCTGTCAAATGACCCCATGCCTGACACGAAATGTGCAGCCATGATTCAATGCTGGCGGCTGGATGACAGGCGTCAGACTCTGGTCCTCGGCTCCCACAGAGAACACCTCGCCGAGGTGATCTATTGGGGGCCGAGACTGCCGGATGACGAGGATCTGAGTACCCTTTTTTCCGTTCATGCCATCGATGTCACCGGTGGCATGCTTGATTTGAATCCCGAGCTCTCGATTTCTCCCGAGGCGACCCGGACCTTTCCGGGCCAGCCGGGCCTGATTGTTCGCGCCAAGGACGGAACCCAACTGCTGACCAAATTCTGCCTTGAAGGGGCAGAAGAAGAACCCGGGAAACTGCGGCTCGTCTACGTCGATGCCGGCAACGGCCTGACCTACACGGCGCGCTTCTCTATCAATGGCCAGACCCATGTGATCGAGGCGCAGTCAACGCTCGAGGCCAGACAGCCGGTTCATTTGCACTGGATGTCGGCTCCGGTGATCCCGGCGCCGCAGCTCTCGGACGAAATGATCGACTTTGCCGGACGCTGGTGCGGAGAATTTCAGCTCAACCGCACGGCCTGGTCTCCGGGTATGCGTTTTCGCGAAAACCGCACCGGGCGGACCGGACACGAGCATTTTCCGGGTCTGATCGTGCCCTGCCGCGGGGCGACGAATACACAGGGTCAGGCCTATGCCTTCCATTACGGATGGTCGGGCGGGCACAAGATGATCGCTGAAGAGCTGCCGGACGGACGGCGTCAGATACAATTCGGCCATGCCGAACGCATGGAGGTCGCGCCGCAAACCCAATTTGAAACCGCGCCGCTCTATATCACCTATTCCGATGACGGGCTGAATGGCTGCGCCGTCGCCTTCCAGCGGCATCTGCGGGACGAAATCGTTCAGATGCCGGATCCCCACCGCGCGAGACCCGTGCATTTCAATTGCTGGGAAGCGGTCTATTTCGACCACAATCTGCCGGTGCTCAAAGACATCGCCAGCCGGGCCGCGAAACTCGGCGCCGAACGTTTCGTCCTGGACGATGGCTGGTTCGGCCGGCGCGATGACGACACGCGTGCGCTGTCCGACTGGGAGGTCGATCCGCGCAAATATCCCGACGGGCTGGACCCGCTGATCGAGCATGTCCACACCGTCGGCATGACCTTCGGGATCTGGTTTGAACCGGAGATGATCAACCCGGACTCCGACATCCACAGGGCGCATCCCGACTGGGCGCTTGGCGGAGAAGATCAGATTCTCGGGCGCAATCAGAAAGCGCTCAACATGGCGCTGCCTGAGGTTCAGGATTTCCTGTTTGATAGGATAGCGGCGGTGCTTCGGGATCACGCGATCGAATATATCAAATGGGACCACAACCGCGTTCTGCCGATGCCCGATGCCGCACAGACACGCGGATCATACGCGCTGATCGACAGGCTGCGCAGGGAATTTCCCCATGTGGAGATCGAAAGTTGCGCCTCAGGCGGCGGCAGGATCGACTTCGGCATTCTTAAACGCACACACAGGATCTGGCTCAGCGACAGCAATGACGCCCTGGAACGGCTGAAGATGCAGCACAATGCATCCCTGTTTTTGCCGTCGGCTGTCACCGGCAGCCATGTGGGTCCGCGGCGGTGCCACACATCCGGACGGGTTCTGGACATGCATTTTCGCGCCTGGGTCGCAGCGCAGCGACATATGGGCATCGAGATGAATCCACAGGAACTGACCGAGGATGAGGCTGAAGTGTTGAGCCATGTCATCGCCTGGTGGAAGGACAATCGCGGCTGGATGATGAAAGCCGATATTCTGCGGTTGGAAAGCGCCGACCCGGCCATTGTCGCAGAACAGCAAATGGCCATCGATCACTCGCGGTTCGTGGCCTTTGTCGGCAAGGCGGCGACCAGCAGCCAGATCGCACCGCGGCCGGTGCGGCTGACCCGGCTGGACCCCGATGCCCATTACAGGATCACCCTGATCAACCGGGACAGCGCCAGCAACCTCTCCCGCGGCACACAAACGTTGAAGACGGAACCGGTCGATCTCAGCGGCACCTATCTGATGAACCATGGATTGACCCTGCCATGGAGCTTTCCCGAAACCATGTGGGTCATCGAGGGATTGCGGCAATGAGAGCGGATCGTTCCATTGCCGGTGGACAGGGCACGCTGAGCGGCCATGGCATATGCCGTACAGGATGGGAGTCACGTACCGATGAAAATTGATGCACATTTCGACGATCTGAAAGGGCAATCGGTTTTCATCACCGGGGGCGGTTCCGGCATTGGCGCCTGGCTGACCGAGGGATTCGTCGCGCAGGGTGCGAAGGTGGCGTTCGTCCAACGCTCGGATGCGACCGAGCTTTGCGACCGGCTGGAGACAAGCTACGACAACCGTCCACTTTTCATGGCCTGCGACATCACCGATATCGATGCACTTCACGCAACCATCCGGCAAGCCCGGGAGGCGCACGGTCCCATCACGGTGCTGGTCAACAATGCCGCATCGGACAACCGGCACGATCTGGACTCCTTCACGGTGGAGGACTGGGACAAGGCCATCAATATCAATCTGCGCCCGCATTTCTTCACCGCGCAGGAAGTCTCCGGCGACATGCGCCAGGCCGGCTTCGGGTCGATCATCAATTTCTCATCCATCTCCTACATGATGGGCAATGCCGGCTACCCGGCCTATGTGGCCTCGAAATCAGCAATTACCGGACTGACGCGCGGACTGGCCCGGGAACTTGGCCCCGACAATATCCGCGTCAATGCGCTGATGCCGGGCTGGGTGCTGACGGACCGGCAACGGGAATTGTGGGTGACGCCCGAAGCGCTTGCTGGCCACATCGAACGACAATGCCTGAAAGCTGAAATCCTGCCCGAGGATATCGTCGCGCCAACACTGTTCCTGGCCTCATCCGCCTCCAAAATGATGACCAGCCAGGCGCTGGTGGTGGATGGCGGTGTCGTGGTGACGGGGTAAAGCGTGTTGTCACCGGAGCCACATTTCGCTGCTGTCGACTGGGGCACGTCCCGGCTAAGGGTCTGGCTGATGTCCGACAGGGGCACGCCGATTGCCGAACGGCGCAGTGACGAGGGCATGTCAAAGGTGGCCCGGTCGGACTATTCATCCGTGCTGGAACGGCATCTGGAGGCGCTCGGCGCTCCGGCCACGTTGCCGGCCGTTGTCTGCGGCATGGCCGGATCGCGTCAGGGCTGGCAGGAGGCCCGCTACCTGACCATCCCGGCGCCGCTGAAGGACATCGTCAACAGGGCGGTTCAGGTGACCGGAACGCGACGCGATATTCGCATCCTGCCGGGGCTTGCACAACGCGATGCAGCCCGGGCCGACGTCATGCGCGGTGAGGAAACGCAATTGCTGGGAGCGCTGAAGGACGCCGACCAGGCGTGTCTGGCCTGCCTGCCTGGAACCCATTCCAAATGGGCACGGTTCATGGACGGCCATATCAGCGGTTTTTCCAGCCACATGACCGGCGAACTATTCGGACTGCTGGCGACCCAATCGATCCTGCGACATGCGGTCGGCGCCGGCGGCAATTTCGATCCGGCCGATGCCAACTTTGTCGATGCCGTATGCGAGGGCTTCAACCATCCGGCGGAAATCACCCGGATGCTGTTTTCCCTGCGGGCCTCCCAATTGCTTTTCGACCGTCCACAGATCAGCGGCTATGCCCGACTTTCAGGGCTTCTGATCGGGTGTGAAATTGCCTCGGCCAGGATCGAGTTCGCCGTACCGGATCTCATTCACCTCATTGCGTCCGGCAAACTGGCCGGCCTCTATCAATCGGCATTTTCCGCGCTCGATATGGCTGTTGTGCCGGTTGATGCCGATGCGGCGGTTGTGGCCGGCCTGGTGATCGCGGCGCGGCAATACTGGCCCCTGTCGGACCGGCAAGATGAAATGGAAAGAATGAAATCATGACACAATCACTTGCCTGGCCGGCTTTGAAGCGGTCGCTGGTCGCCATCCTGCGCGGCCTCAAGCCGGACGAGACCGCGGAAGCGGTAACCGTGCTGGTCGAGGCCGGATTCGAGGCCATCGAAATTCCATTGAACTCCCCCGATCCTTTCCAGTCGATCCGGATCGCCGTCGACACTGCGCCGCAATCCTGCCTGATCGGCGCCGGTACCGTCCTGACCACCAATGACGTCGATCGGCTGGCCGATGTCGGCGGACGCTTGATGGTCAGCCCGAATGTCGATGTCGAAGTGATCCGTCGCGCCGGCAGCCACTCCATGGTGACGATGCCCGGCGTGCTGTCTCCGACGGAAGCGCTGAGCGCCGTCAAGGCCGGCGCATCGGGCCTGAAATTCTTCCCGGCCAGCGTTCTCGGTCCGTCCGGGATCGCGGCCATCAAATCGGTTTTGCCGCCGCAAACCGAAATCGGTGCCGTCGGCGGTGTGTCGCATCGCGAATTCGCCGACTATCGCGCGGTTGGCGTACGCACGTTCGGTCTTGGTTCAAGCCTCTATAAACCCGGCATGAACTCCGACGATATTGCTGAGCGTGCGCGCTCGACCATTGCCACCTATGACGACGTTTTCGGAGGCTGACGGGAATGAGCGACGCGTATCCGGTCTTTGATGCAAATCCCTGCACGCTCGGCGAAGGACCGACCTTCGATCCCGATAGCAACACCGTGTGGTGGTTCGATATTATCGATCGGAAGCTGTTCGAAAGAAGGCTTGAGACCGGCGCCACGACCACCCATGCGTTACCGGTCATGGGCAGCGCCCTGGCCGTGATCGATGCTGAGCGCCAGTTGCTGGTTTGCGAAGACGGTTTGTACATCCGCGTTGTCGCGGATGGCGCCCTGTCCCTGCACACACCGCTCGAAGCCGACGACAAAACCACACGGTCGAATGACAGCCGCGTTCACCCCTGCGGTGCCTTCTGGATTGGGACCATGGGCAAACAGGGCGAGCCGGCGGCCGGTTCCATCTATCATTATTTCCGCGGTGAGATGCGCCGGATATTTACCGGGATCACCGTTTCAAACGCCATCTGCTTTTCCGCCGATGGCGCGACCGGATATTTCTCGGATACCGCGACCGGTCAGATCATGCGGGTGGATCTGGATGCTGCGACCGGTTTGCCGTCATCGGAGCCCGTTGTTTTCATTGACCGGCGTGACGATGTTGCTGGAAGCCCGGACGGCGCCGTGGTCGATGCCGATGGCCTGTTGTGGAATGCCCGTTGGGGCGGCGGATGCGTTGCCGGCTTCGATGCCACCGGGCAATGTTTTGAGATCATCGGTTTGCCGGTTGCCAATGTCACTTGTCCGGCCTTCATCGGCGGCGGCAGAATGATAGCGACATCGGCAATTTCGGGCCTCGACACACAAGAACTGGCTGGGCAGCCGCTTGCCGGTCAAACCTTCCTTCTCGACCGGCGTTTCAAAACCCGCTATGAGCCCAAGCTCATTCTTTAGGATCATCTTATGACAGCGACGCGCGCGCTTGGGGTTTGTTACTATCCGGAGCACTGGCCGGAATCCGTCTGGCAGGAGGATGCCCGCCGGATGGCGGAAATGGGAATCAGCTATGTGCGGGTCGGCGAGTTTGCCTGGTCGCGGCTTGAGCCGGCGCGCGGTCAATTGAAATTCGACTGGATGGAACGGGCCATCGACACGTTACACGACGTGGGGCTGAAGGTCATCCTCGGAACCCCGACCGCGACGCCACCAAAATGGCTGGTCGATGAAATGCCGGAAATGCTGCCGGTGGATGTCGAAGGTCACGCACGCGGCTTCGGATCCCGGCGGCACTGCTGCTTTTCCCATGAAGGCTACCAACGCGAATGCGTGCGCATCGTGACCGCACTGGCGGAACGTTTCGGCACCCATGATGCGGTCGTCGGCTGGCAGATCGACAATGAATATGCCTGTCACGATACCGCCCGTTCCTGGTCGGCGCCCGCCCTGCAGGGATTTCGGCTGTGGCTTGCCGAAAAATACGGCAATATCGACCGGCTTAATTTTGCCTGGGGCAATGTGTTCTGGTCGATGGATTATCCTGATTTCCATTCCGTCGAATTGCCGGGGCTGACGCCAAGCGAGCACAACCCGGCCCACCGCATGGACTTTTACCGTTATTCCTCCGATCAGATTGTTCGCTTCAACCGGCTACAGGTGGACGTCGTCCGCAAACTCTCCCCGGGCCGGGACATCATTCACAATTTCATGGGCCGCACACTGACATTCGACCATTTTGCCGTCGGATCCGATCTCGATATCTCCAGTTGGGACTGCTACCCGCTGGGGTTCCTGGAGGACCGGTTGGAGGTCGATGACGCATGGCGGCGCCGTTTCATGCGGACCGGTGATCCCGATCTGCAGGCGTTTCACCACGATCTTTACAGAGCGACCTCCAGAGGACGCTGGTGGGTGATGGAACTGCAGCCCGGACCGGTTAACTGGGCCGATCACAATCCGGCGCCGCGGGACGGCATGATCCGGTTGTGGAGCTGGGAAGCCTTTGCCCACGGCGCCGAAGTGGTCAGCTATTTTCGCTGGCGACAGGCACCGTTTGCCCAGGAACAGATGCATGCCGGTCTGCTGCGGCCGGACAGCGTCGAGGCCGAAGGCTGCGATGCCGCCAGGGCCGTCGCCGGCGAGATGGCGGGGCTCGATCTGCCGGCGGTCGGGCCGGCCCAGGTCGCCATCGTTTTCGACTATGCGTCATCCTGGGCCTGGGAAACCCAACCGCAGGGCCGGGAATTCGACTATTTCCGCCTGATCTTCGATCATTACCGCGCTCTGCGCGCCCAAGGGCTGTCGGTCGATTTCCTGCCACCGGATACGGATGATCTGTCGGCCTATGCACTGGTCATCATTCCCGGCCTCTTTGCCTGGAATGAAACGCTCGTTGACGCCTTGCAATCCTATCGCGGCCTCGTTCTCGCCGGCCCGCGAACCGGCTCGAAAACACCCTATTTTACGATCCCCGAAGCGCTGCCGCCCGACCTTCCCGCGTCGATCATCGACGTCACGGTCAGCCAGGTGGAAAGTCTGCCCGGAGACTGTCCGGTACCGCTCAGAGATGCCGGCGGGGCGATCAAATTCTGGCGGGAATTCCTGCAGCCGGGACAGGAATGCTCGGTGCTTGTCGAAAGCGGGGACGGACAACCGGCCCTGGTGCGCCAGGGAAATTTCCACTATCTGGGCGGCTGGCCCGACGAAACGCTGCTGGCATGGATTGTGCGCGATCTCGGGCAGGAAGCCGGTCTGACCCTGCTCTCGCTGCCCGACGGCCTGCGCCTGCGCCGCGAAGGCGCGGTGACCTACGCCTTCAACTATGGCGACAGCGCTGTCGACCTCAATGCCCTCGGATTGACCGGCCGTTACCGTCTCGGACAAGCAAAACTGGCGCCCTCCGATGTGGCCATCATCGAAACCGCCAGCCAGGAATGAAAGCGCGGTCGTCGCACTGAAGGACCGAGAGAATTCGCTCGCCTGTTGCTCTCCGCTCGATCGTGGGACCCGATTCTCACGGTATTCTCCGTGCCTTGACTCTGCGAGAACCAGCTTCTTAGATTGTCAGCCTTAGCTCGCGCCGCAATGGCGGGTGACCACAGGGGAATTCACAAAAGCCCAATTCGACGAATCTTCTACCAATTGACGTGATGTTGCGCCTGGCGTTGTCGCACCCAGCGTGATCCGGACATTGAGACACGCGACCTCTACAGCAAAGTGAGGGTAATGAGATGAAGTTCGCATCCAATCTGACCGCCTGCAGTCTTTCGGCAGGTTTGTTGTTTTCCGCCCTGGTTGCCGGACCTGTTCTGGCGCAGGACACGCCCAAATCGGGCGGAACGCTGGTGGTGGCAAACGACACGGAATACCGCAGCCTGAACCCGGCTATCGTCGCGTCCAATGGCGTGTTCTTCGTTGCATCAAAAATCGTCGAACCGCTGGCGGAAATGGACTATGAGACCGGTCTGAAGCCATTGCTCGCGGAAAGCTGGCAAGGTTCCGATGACGGCCTGTCGTTTACCCTCAACCTGCGCGAAGGCGTCAAATGGTCGGACGGCACGCCGTTCACGTCGGCCGATGTTGCGTTTTCCGCCATGCAGGTGTGGAAGGAAAAACAGAATATCGGACGGCAGATCTTCAAGAATCTCGAATCGGTCGACACGCCCGATGAAAAGACAGCCATCTTGCGGTTTTCCGAACCGACGCCCGGTCAGTTGATTGAACTAGCAATGCCCGCCGTTACGGCGGTCCTCCCGGCCCATTTGCTTGACGGTGAGGATCTGGACGAAGCCGCCTATAATGCGGCGCCGGTCGGAACCGGACCATTCGTTTTTACCGAGCACAAGCCGGGTGAACTGTATCGCCTCAGCCGCAATGACGATTACTGGCAGGACGGATTGCCCTATCTCGATCAGATCGTCTATCGGGTCCTGCCCGATCCGGGTGCCAAGGCCGCGGCTCTGGAAACCGGTGATATTCATCTGACCGCCTTTTCGGCGGTGCCGGTGACAGATCTGGACCGGCTGGACGCCATCGACGGCATCAGCGTGATCACCGGCGGCTATGAGGGGATCACCTATAGCGCCACACTCGATATCAATCACCGGCGCGAAGAGCTCGCCAATCCGCTCGTCCGCAAGGCGATCGCCCATGCCATCGATCAGCAATTCCTGATCGATGTGGTCTTTCGGGGTTACGCCACCGCCGCGACTAGTCCTGTACCGGCAACGGCCGAGGCGTTTTTCACCGAAGATACGACAACCTATCCGTTCGATCCGGCTCTGGCGGAGAAGTTGCTGGACGAAGCCGGTTATCCGCGCGGCGATGACGGCACGCGGTTCAGCCTGCGGCTGAGACCGGCACCCTGGTTCCAGCAGACCCGAGACACCGGGGATTATGTCCGCCAGGCTCTCAAGCAGGTTGGAATCGACGTTGAAATCGTAACCGCCGATGCGGGCGGGCATATCAAGGCAATCTATACCGATCATGATTTCGATCTGGCCATCGGCTCTTTCGTGTGGCGCAACGATCCCGCAATCTCCACGACGATCCTGTTTCAGGGTGGTCTGGATGCCGGCATCCCCTTTGCCAACCAGTGGGGATATGACAGCGCCGAAATGAACGCGATCATCGCAAAGGGCATCTCCACCATCGATACGCAGGAGCGGGTGGAGGTGTACAAGGACTTCCAGCGTCTGGCGCAAGAGGATCTGCCGATCATTTTTCTTGCCCATTTCAGCTTCCAGTCGGTCGCCAGGGATGAGGTGAAGAATGTCGCGAACAATCCACGTTGGGCGACGTCCAACTGGGCCGATGCTTGGATTTCGGCAGACCAGTGAGCCTTGAGGCCGAATGAGTGCGGAGGGGCCGGATACGGCTGACCGGAGCTCTCCCGCACCGCCCTCCGGGACGGTGCAATTTGTCAGATATCTGGTCCGCCGGCTTGCCCAGGCGGTCCCGGTTCTGGCCATTGTCGCGGTGGGTGTCTTCGGCCTGCTGGAGATGTCGGAGGGCGATGCGGTCGACGCCTATCTCGCCGGCATCGGCGCAGGAGATGCCGGCTTTGCGGCCGATCTTCGGGAACGTTATGGCCTCGGCGAAGGACCCGGCACGCGGTTTTTGACCTATGTGATGCGCCTGGTTCAGTTCGATCTCGGGCAATCGGTTGCATTCTCGCGCGATGTCGTTTCGGTTATTCTGGAAAGGCTCCCCAACACGTTTTTGATGATGGTTTCGGCGATCATGCTGTCGGCCTCCATGGGCGTTTTGCTGGGCGGTGTGGCGGCTCTGCGCCGCGGGGGACCGGTCGATGCCGGCATCACCGTCGGTGCGCTGATCCTGAATGCGATGCCGGGTTTTTGGCTGGGCCTGCTGGGGATCATCCTGTTTGCCGTCAAACTCCGCTGGCTGCCGATCGGCGGTTTGTCCACCCTTGATGCCGATTACGGACCGATTGGCGCGACCCTTGATGTGGCGCGCCATCTGGTCTTGCCCGTCACCACTTTGGCGCTGACCTATCTGGCACTCTACGTGCGTCTGATGCGCGGCGCGATGATCGAAGTTGGCAAGAGCGGCTGGGTGACCGCCGCCCGCTCGCGCGGCATACCGGAATCGAACATCGTGCTGCGCCACATCGGCCGGCCGGCCGTGTTGCCCGTGGTCACGATGATCGGCCTTCAATCGGGTACGCTTCTGGGTGGCTCGGTTATCATAGAATCGGTCTTCTCCATTCCGGGCCTCGGATCGCTGGCCTTCGAGGCGGTGAAGCAACGCGATCTGCAACTTTTGGCCGGCATCCTGCTGGCAGGCACTGTGCTGGTCGTCATCGTCAATATCCTCGTCGATGTGATCTACGGCCTTCTCGATCCCCGCGTCCGCGTCGGGTCGGACCAGGCGACATGAGCATGGCCTCAGGCTCCAGACTCGGGTTTGGCGGTGTGCTCGGGTGCCTTAGCCTGTTGGCAATTGCGCTCATCGCACTGTTTGCGGGGACGATCGCACCCGGCGATCCGCTGAATATGGTGGCCCGCCCGCTTACCGAGCCGTTTACGGATCCGCGATTCCTGCTGGGGACCGACCATCTCGGCCGGAATGTCCTGGCGGAACTGGTGCATGGCGCTAGGGTGTCGATGGTGGTTGGTGCCGCTGCCGCGGCGGCGGCCATCGGCATCGGTATCCTGGTTGGCACGCTGGCCGGCTTTTCCGACCGGCTGGTTGATGATGTGCTGATGCGCATTACCGAGGCCTTTCAGACCGTTCCGACCTTCCTTTTGGCCCTGGCGCTTGTCAGCATACTGGGCGCATCGGCGCTCAATGTGGTGATTGCCATCGGCATATCCTCCTGGCCGCCGACGGCACGGCTGGTACGGGCAGAGGTGCTGCGCCTGAGGCGAGCCCCCTTTGTCGATGCCGCCCGTCTTGCAGGACGTTCGCCATTGGTGATTGCCTTCATGGAGGTTTTGCCGGGCGCCTTGCAGCCGGTGGTGGCCCTGATCGGCATTACCGTCGGCGAGGCGATCCTGGTTGAAAGTGCGCTGGCCTTCCTCGGTCTTTCCGACCCGAACCTCGTCAGCTGGGGTGGCATGATCGCCGACGGCCGCGCCCTGTTGCGAAATGCGCCCTATCTGGTCGCTATCCCGGGGATCGCAATCGCGGTTGCCGTCCTGTCCGTTACACTGGCCGGTGACGGGCTTGCCAGAAAACTTGGCATATTGGGCAGGCCATGAACACGCCAATTCTTATCGTCGACAATCTGACGGTGCGGTTTTCCGGCCATGAAGCAGCCCTTGCCGATCTGTCCCTTCGACTCTCGCCCGGCGAAGTCCTGACCCTGATCGGCGAGAGCGGATCGGGCAAGAGCACCGCCCTGAACGCCATCGCCGGTCTTTTGCCTGGTAATGCCGAGATATCCGGCGACATGAAGCTTGCCGGTCGGGACGGGAATCTTCTGGCGCCCGGCGCCGATCGCACCGGCATCGCCGGGCGAGAGATCGCGATGATTTTTCAGAACCCCTCGGCCAGTCTGAACCCCGTGCTGACGGTCGGCTCGCAACTGGACGAAATCGTCAAGGCGTTGCGCGGCCTGACGGGCGAGGCTGCACGGTCCGTGACCAATGAACTGATCGATGCCGTGGGTCTTTCCAGCAGCGGCCCGCAGGCTAGGGACTGGTGCCGCGCCTATCCTCACCAATTGTCGGGAGGCCAAAAACAGCGGATTGCCATCGCCGCTGCACTGGTCGGTGAACCCGGGGTGCTGCTGGCCGACGAGCCGACCACGGCCCTCGACGCGACCGTCCAGGCGCAGATCCTCGACCTGCTTCTGGACCTGGTGGACAAACGCGGAATTGCCATTGTCTTCGTCACCCATGACCTTGCGGTGGCCGCATCCATCGGCGACCGGATGGCGGTGCTCAAGGACGGGCATTTGCTGGAGGAAGGCGCGGCCCGCGCGGTGGTTGCCTCGCCGGCAGCCGACTACACAAAGACGCTGGTCGCCGCGTCCCTGCCCTTCACGCAGGAAGCTGGCGCTGCGCATCAAGGCCCCAATGCCGGGCCGGCGCAGCAAACCCTGACGCTGTCGGATATTCACCGATCCTTCAGCGTGCGCGGTGGCGGCCAGGTCCACGCGGTGGCAGGTGTGTCGCTTCACATCGCGCCCGGCGAGATCGTTGGTCTTATCGGCGAATCGGGGTCCGGCAAAACCACGCTCGGCCGCATCGCGGTGGGACTCGAACGCGCAGATAATGGCCATGTCACCGTGGACGGCAACCCGCTCGACTTTGCACGCCGGCGATCGGTCGTTCAGATGGTCTTCCAGGATCCGCTTGCCAGCTTCAATCCGCGACAATCGATCAATCGTGCCCTCACCCACCCGCTGCGCTGTTTGCGTGGACTGACCGGAGCTGCTGCACGGCGAGAAAGCGACCGGCTGTTGGAAGCCGTTGGTCTGGACCCGGGTTTCGGGGACCGGTTGCCGCATCGACTGTCCGGCGGCGAACTCCAACGCGCAGCCATCGCCAGGGCCCTTGCCGCACAGCCGCGCTTCCTGGTTTGCGACGAAGCGGTTGCTTCTCTCGATGTCTCCATTCGCGCCCGCGTATTGGCACTGCTGGAAACGCTGCGTGAAGAAGAGGGGCTTGGCCTCCTGTTCATCAGCCATGATCTGGGCGTCGTGCAGCGGATCGCCGACCGGACCATTGTCATGCGCCGGGGCGTGGAGGTGGAATCGGGACCGACGGCGAGGCTGCTGTCAGCCCCCCGGGATGACTATACGCGCTACCTTCTCGCTTCGGTTCCCAGCGGCCAGCAACCGTGGCGGGAGGCCCGTGCAGACACCGGCCAACGGAGTTAGGCCGCGTCAGGCTTGCTTCATCTTAACCTTGAGCGCATGCAGGCCGCTGCCGATGCTGTTCAACTCCCACGACTTTCGATAATTTGAGAGACTTCAACAGCGTTCCTGATTATCAATGGTTGCAGTTCAATCCTCACCCGGATGCCACCCCGCCCGATGATCGACCTCAGCAAGAACGAAAATCCGACGCCGGTCTCGTCAGACGTGATGCGGGCAATCGGCGAGCGCCTGGGCGACATCGGCAGATATCCGGTCACCATCGGCGAAGAGGCGCACCACGCGGCGGCGCGCTGCTTTGACGTTGACCGGCATGAGATTGTCCTGACGCGCGGCGTTGACGGCGCGCTCGATGAGCTGATCTCGCACTTTCGCGACAGACGCTTTTTTATCGTCACACCGGGTTTCAATGGGTATGTGGAGAGGCTGGCCGCCAACGGCATCGTGCCATCGACGTTGACGCTTGATGACGATTTCCGCCTGACAGACACGCAGATGCAGAAACTCGACCAGAATAGTGTCGTGTTTGTCGCCAGCCCCAACAACCCCACCGGACGCCGTTTTTCCAAGGGTGAATTGGACGGGTTGGCAGCGCGATGCCACGGGCTTCTGATCGATCAGACCTATGACGACTTTGCCATGGAGCCGGTCGAACTGCCTGACATGCGGCAGGATTTTTTCCGCTTCAGGTCATTTTCGAAAGGCTATGGTCTGGCGGGCCTGCGCATCGGTGCCCTGATCGGGTGTCCCGATGACATCGCCCGTATCAGGAGCCGCCAGCAATATTGCCACATGGACACCCTGGCCAGTCAGGCTGTGATCGCCGTATCCGATCAAATCGAGTTCAAAAAGAGCGTTGCCAGCATTTTGCATCGGCGTCAGACGCTTGCCGGCGATCTGGGCAAAGCCGGGTTCGCCGTTGTGGGAGGGGACGGGAATTTCGTCCTTGTCCGACATGCAGCCGCCACACAACTGACCGAATCATTGAAAACCGCCGGGATCCTCGTAAAGGATACGCAAGAGCTGGGCCTTGCCGGACATCTGCGGATTTCCGTCGGTACGGATCAGGATCATGCGGCGCTTATTGCAGCGATGGGCGCCAGCATTGAAGGCTTGACGAATGCCGACCATGACACTTAACCGCAAGGCCGTTTGAATGAGCAACAGCATTTTTTCCAAAAATCTTGATCGATCGCTTGAGTATATTCGTGGATTTTCAACGTCCTATGTCCTGCAGGCTCTGGTGTCCGCCGGCACACTGGAACGGATGAAGCAGCCCTTCACCGTTAGGGCCCTGTCCAAAGAACAGAATTATCAGGAAGACCTGTTTGAAGCGGTTGTCAGGTTCCTGGTGACGGAAGAAATCGTTGAGGCCGGTGCCGATCCGGAAACCTACAGACTCACCGCCTTCGGTGTCTGGATCGCCGAGCAACCGGGCTGGTTCAACCTCCTCGTCGGCGGATATCAGAACGTCTTCGCCAATCTCGATACGATTCTGAAGGAGGGCAGCGAGGCGGCAAGGCGAGATTCGCATTTCGTTGGACTGGGAAGCTATGAAATCTCGCTGCACGACGCATTTCCGATCGTCTGGAAGCTGATTGACGACGTCAATCCGGATGCGACCCGGTTTGTCGATATCGGCTGCGGCGACGGCTATTTCGTTCGTGAAATCTGTTCCCGAATGCCGCAGGCGACAGCCATCGGGATCGAGCCATCCGTCTCTGCGCGCAATGCGGAGCAGGCTGTCAAAGCGGCGGGTCTGGATGACCGGATTTCCATCGTGCAGGAAGATGGGCTTGCCTGTCCCGTCGCCGCCGATACGGACTTTGTGCTGTTTGCCTTCGTTTTGCAGGAAATCCTTCCGCAGATCGGCGAGGCCGGACTGATCGACTATTTCGTAAGATTGCGCGAAAGCGGCTTTACCGGCGGCGTGCTGATTATCGAAGTCGACTATACACCCGACGATCAGGCGGTGCTGCGGACACCGATCGGCCGCGGATATTACAACCCCTATTATCTTCTCCACCCCCTGACCAACCAGAAACTCATGCCGATCCGGTTCTGGAGGGACCTGTTTGCCAGGGCGGGCTACGATCTGGTTGCCGAGCGGACGGTCGATCCGAATGTGGATCCCAGCGGGCTCGAACTGGGGCTGGTTTTTTCTCCTGCAAACGATGGTTAGCAGCGAAATTCATTGATCTGAGGTACCGAACAACCCGTCCTTCTCGATCTGGCGAATGCGCCGGTAGTCCTCGCCGATCTGCTCGGCCCGTTCGTGTGCAAGAAAAATGACACCCGGCGCTGACTGGTAGTCGATCGTGAACGGCAGATCATTCCCCAGGCCCGATCGCAAAAGCAAATGGACAAAGGATGGCAGGGCACGGATCCCGGCCAGTCTGGCGGTCGAGTGAAAGGTCGTGGCCTTCGGCGTGATCATCAGCACATTGGTCGCGTGCATCAGGCGGGAATAGGTCCGTGCACCGGCCTTGAAGGTGTCGGGTTCCAGCACGGCGTCGCAGGTGATCTCCGTCTGGCTCACCCCCATGCATTTTCGGGCGAGCGGCACATATTCCAGACCGTCAAGCCGCGCACCGCATTCGATCAGAACCGGTCCCTTGTCATCGATCATGATCTCCGTATGGGCGGGACCGAAACGCACATCCAGCGCGTCAAGCACGCCCATTGCATAGTCGCTCAGCTCCGCAATGACGGGATCGTCCGGGTCAACCAACTGATCCCAATCGTAGATGGCGGTAACGCCAGGGACCTGGTATTTGTGATACAGCCAGACACCGGTCACGCGGTGGATGCCATCACGGCTGACCGTGTTGACGATATACTCCCGTCCCTCGATGAACTCCTGAACCAGAATGTGTTCGTTGTGCAATCCGAGATGGTGCGTGCTTCCGAGAACCGAAGCAGCACGCGTTTTCAGCTCGTCTTCGCCTGAACAGATGAAGACCGAATCCGTTCCAGCGCTGTGAAGCGGTTTGACGACCGTGCGGCCGAGACCTTCGCGCTGTGCCCAGTCGACTGCTTCCGAGGGACTGGAACATCGGCGTTGCCTTACCGTGCGCAGGCCACTTTTCGTGACGGCGTCGGCCATCAGGTGCTTGTCGCGCCGCGCCGCACTCTTTTCCAGCCCGTTGCCCGGCAGCCCCAATTGGGCCGATAGCCGGTCGGATGACCCGACGCCGCGTTCGGAGCCAGGCAAGACACAGACGGGGCCGACACGACGCAATCGCTGCAGCGCCAGTTGGAAATCGTCTTCGAGATCGATGACGGCGCGGAACGCATCATCCGGCAGGGGCGCAAACATGGTCGTCGCCGGCGCTTCACCGGTTCTGACATGCACGCACGCCGCACCGCGTCGGTTCAGTTCCTCGACCAACTGAACCGATGAGTGATAGGCGTCGACAATGAGAACGACGGGCCGGCTGCGGTTCATGGACGCGCCCGCAGGACGATCTTCGGCAATCCGCCGGCCTGCAGTGCGTAACGGTGAACCCCGAATACACGGTATGCCCAATCGACGGTCAATCGTTCGCCGGCCCGATAGAGCTTCCGGTTTTCAACCGCCGGGATCCAGATTTCGGGCCAGGAGAACATCGGTCGGGCATTCAGCGCGTTGGTCAATGCAATCTGATCGTCCAGCTGGGCCCGGAAAAAGACAAAGAAGCCATCGACATAACCCTCGTTTTTGACCTCCAGATCGATGACACCACTGGTCGGCATCGATGCATCTTCTCCCAGCCGCACGGTGGCCATGAGACCTTCATCGGTCACCGTGGTGCATTTTTCACGCCTGCTCCAAATGTTGTCCCGGTAGTCGCTGCGGATAATGTGCGTCTGGTGATTATAGGGCATCGATTGGGAGTATGATGTCAGGTCAAGACCGATGGACCGGCCGACTTCTTCCAACTCGGACCTCTGCCGGGCGATGATGTTGCGCAATTCGTCATCCTCGACACCGACAATATAGGCCTCCAGCCGATACGGGATCATCTGCCCGCCGGGTTTGAGATAGCGGTTCTTGATCTCGCGGCTGAGTTTCAGAAACCCCTCATCGAAGATCCCGTCTCCGATGAATTCACTGATCACGATATCCGCCTTTTCGGTCGGTTCGTGCTGATCGATCAGCGACCGGACAAACTCGATGTCAAGCCCGTTGTCACGGGCGGTGCGTTCGGCAATGTCGCCGGAGACGCCCGGCTCCAAAGCCATGACACGGGCGCCCAACCTTGCTGCAGCCATGGCGAAGACCGACAGGCCCGAGCCGATTTCAAAGACGGTTTTCCCGGGACGCGCTACTTTGGCCAGGGCCATCAGATAGGGCAACATGCGATCCGTATTGACCAGCATGGAGTAATAGAGATCGCGCGGATACTGGATCTTATGCGACGCATGGTCGGGAATGTAGATTTGCCGTTCGATCAGCCGGTTCAGACGATCACGCGACTTTGGCGAAACGGCATCTGCATTCTGCTTCACCTCCCGCAGTTCGAGGCAGATATCGCTGTCGCCTTCCCGGTAGGGCTCCAGGGGCTCCTGTGAAACCACATCGACATACCAGGGCGCCGGCTCATTCGGCGGGAACAGAATTTCAACGCGCGGATTTTCAATAAGGTTCATAGCCGGGTTCGCCGTTCCTCATGATGTGATTGTGGTTTGCGCATGCTCAGCGGATCCGCCCGTCTCGATGTGCCGCCCAATCACCCTTGCAATGGGCAGCAGGACCAGCATGCCGACCAGCGCAATCAGCGCGTAAACGGAAAACGCGCTTTCATAGATTTGTCTTGTCATCATCGCCGTCGCATCCTTGGGAACCGCACTGATCGCGGCGACAAGTCCGCTGAGATAGTCGGCCACCGCTTCTGCCAGAAACCACATCCCCATTGTAAATCCAAGGAGGCGCGGAGGTGCGAGACGCGAGACGATCGACATGCCGACCGGGGAAACACAGGTTTCGCCGCAGGTCATCAGAAAGAAGAAGATGACAAGCCAGACGGGTGGAACAAGGGATTGCTGACCGGAACTCGCACCCCCCATTTTCAGCGCAAAAAAGGCCAATGCCAGAAACAGAAGCCCGATGGCGAATTTCACCGGAGCGGAGGGATTGAACCGGCTTTGCGCAAGGCGTGTCCACAGCAGCGCGACCAGAGGCGCCAGGAGAATGACGAAAAGCGGGTTCAGCGATTCAAATGCGGTTGCCGGTATGATCCGGCCGAGGATTTCCCGGTCGACGCTTCGCTCCGTATAGAGGAGCACGGAGATGGCCGACTGCCCGTAGATGCACCAAAACAGGATCGAAAACACGAACAGAGCAAGAAGGGCAATAAGGGCATTTCGGCGCGGCGGCCGCTCCCGGACCAGCTCAAAGACGAAATAACCCACGGCCACCACCGACAGGACCGCAATGACAGTGCCGGCGACACCGGCATTGTGAAGCAAAGCGGTTACCGCTGCCGCCGCCAGTGCCATGCCGACAGCAAGGACCAGCGTTCCCGAAATCCGATGGCTGCCATGGCGCAGGATCAGCGCCCTTTCCGGTGGCAATCCGCGGTCCGAAAGGGCCTTTTGCCCGCCAATGAAAATCGCCAGAGAGGCCATCATCCCTGCGGCGGCCATAAGGAAAGCGTATTCATATCCAAAGGTTGTGGCGATGAAGCCCGAAATCAGACTGGCTGCAAACGAGCCGATATTGATGCCCATATAGTAGAAGGTAAAGCTGCTTTCCCGCTGAGCGGAATTGTCGTCATGGAGGCTGCCGAGAAGGCTGGTGATGTTGACCTTGAACAGTCCGTTGCCGACGACCAATGCCGCAAGGCCGATATAGAGACCGTCCTGGGCCGTCAGCAGCAGGTAGCCGGCAGATGAGAACAGTCCGCCGAGGATGATGGCGCGGCGAAACCCCAAAATACGATCGGCGACAAAACCGCCTGCGACGGTTGCCAGATAGACAAAGGAGGTGAATGCACCAAAGAGCAATGTGGTTCTGGCATCCGGCATGCCGACCCTGTTGGTCAGATAAAGCACCAACAGGAAGATCAGAGTGTAGAATGCGAAACGCTCGAACATCTCCGAAAGAAAGAGAACATAGAACCCCCTTGGGTATCGGCTTGGTGCATCCGAGCGCATGGCGACTCTTATACGCATGCCCGGGATCAGCGGCAAATGGTCAAATGGTTTCCATATCCGGCCGCATCGGCGGTCATCAAGACGGCGGCTGGATGCCGCATTTCGTCGCAAATGCCATGACAAACCACAGGCGGTCTACAGACAATTTCACCTCTGCCTTCGGTACGGGAGGCGTTACACCGGCGAAAGCAATTGCAACACGTTATGATCGACCCGAATCATCAAACGGGCCTGCTATGACAGTCTGTCTGACGCAATCACCTTGCGATAGAGATGCCAGGTCGCATGGCCGAGCACGGGAATGGTGATGGCAAGCCCGATCAGCAGCGGTACTGCACCGATTAAAAGCGCGCATGCAACGATCAGTCCCCACAGAGCCATCGGCACCGGGTTGGCCTTGACGGCGCGGACCGATGCGCCGATGGCCGCCACGACGCCGACATTGCGGTCCAGCAGCAGTGGAAACGCAATCACCGTCATGCACAGCACCAGTGCCGCAAAGACAAAACCGACGGCATTGCCGACTATGATCAGGGCCCAACCGCGCTGCGTTGTCAGGACGTCGCCGATGAAGCCGAAGATCGAAGCCGGCTGTTCCGCGCCATAGAGCCAGCCAAAGATGGATTGGGCGGCGATCATCCATGCAACAAACAACGCCAGCAGCAAAAACCCGAGCGCCACAATGGATGGCAGGGCGGGAGACTTTCGGACGTCGAAAGCATGCCGCCAGGACGTGTCGAGATTCTGCTCGCGGCGGCGGCTGATCTCATACAGGCCGATTGCCGCAATCGGGCCCAGCAAGGCAAAGCCCGTCAGCAGGGGATAGACCAGTTGCACCAGACTGCCGCCCGAACTCCAGGTCAAGAGAACGACGCCGACAATCGGATAGACCAGGCAGATGAAGGCGTAGTGCGAGGGTTTTTCCCAGAAGTCGGCCAGACCGAGGCGAAGCGCGTCGAAGACGTCAGAGATTTCCAGATGTCGCACTTCCAGATGCGCATCAATCCCTCCGGCGTCGCTGATTGAACTGGTGTCGGCCATGACCTTCCCTTCCCTTGTCTCATCGGGGTGGTCATCAGGCGGCAATCATGGACTCGGGCGCGAACGGCTTGCGGTGCGGGCCTGCTTGACCATCACCACAGACCATATAGGACACTTTCCAGGCGCGGCAATAGGTCGCACCTGTAGCCCATCGGGCGGATTGATGACCCCGCCCGGTGATCACCGGTCCGGCCGGACCTACGACACAAAAAGGGCCCGGTAGGCCGTCCTGAGGCTCAACAGAAAAAGAACCAGCAAACCGGCATAGGTGTTGGCAGGTGCGATCAAGATCGCAATCCATCCACCATCCAGCGGGATCAATGGGTATGAGAGGCCCCTGATGACCGCCCAGGCAGCCATTTGCAACGGCGCTGCGGCAAACCAGGCGCAGATGATCACCAGCAGCGCAATGCCAATCCGGCGGAGGCGCGCCTGTCTTGCCAGCCGGTCGACTCTCGACATGAGCCGGGCCGTAAATCCATCATCCGCAAGCTCTTCCCAGGCATCGGCAAACAGTGTCTGCAGCATGGGATCCCTGTCATCGGTCATTGTGCTTCCTCCAAGGATTTTGATTCATCGTAGGCTGACAACACGGTCTGCAAGTGTCGCGCGCCCCTTTGGATATGCGATTTGACTGTGCCCAGCGGAAATCCGGTGGAGTCCGCAATTTCACCATGAGTCATTCCCTCATGATAGGACAGAACGATGCACAGGCGAACGGGATCCGGCAGCGTTGCAAGGGCACGATCCAGATCCATGGCAACGCCCGGATCCGATGCAGGTCCGACGTGAAGTGCGCCGGCAGTTTCATGGAATTCACCGGCATCTTGCAGGGCATCGTGCTTGCGCAGATGCTGCAGCCAGACCGTAATGGCGAGACGTTTGAGCCAACCGCCAAATCCACTTGGCTTGCGCAATTGTCCCATGTTGCGCCACGCCTGAAGAAAGACTGTCTGCGCCAGATCATCCGCCAGGGTGGGATCTCCGCAGCAGCGCCGCATCAGATTGCGGATCCAGGACTGACGGCGGCGAACGAGTTCAGCGAACGCATCGCGATCGCCATTGCAGGCCAGGCCCACAACAAGGACTTCCGGACTGTTCGTGTAGAGGCGTTGTGCTTGCGGCACGGTTCAGCCTGCCTTGCGTTCAACCGCCCTTGCGGCAATCAGCAGTCCGGCTCCGGTGCACAGGACCAGTACGGCGACGCCCACTAGCGGCAGCAGCGCCCAACTTGCCAGATAGCCGAGCAACCAGCCGAGCACGGCAATGCCCGGCGCCATAGCCAGCAGGAGCAGCCCCGCAACCTTCAGATTGCGATCCAGATGCGTGTTGCCGCCGACCAACTTGTCCACCAGTTCACGGTCGGTGGTCTGACCGCTTTCGATCATGCGCCGTAATGTCTCGTGCCGGGCCTGGCGTATGCGCATATCATACCACATGCCAGCCACAACAATGGCGGCTATGAAACCCCAGAAACCAAAGGCCGCCAGGCCACCGCCCAAAGAGTTCAAATCCATCTCAATCTCCATCGATCCGAATGTATCTGTGACAAAAGATGCAATTCAGCGGAGTTTGGACGCAGCCGGGACGGTTTTATTTTTGTGACGCAAAAACCGGCCAGTTTGCTCAAGCGGGTATTTCACCACAAGCTAGTCGAGCGGCGATGCGCAGGACTGTTCTCCCACATTGCTGCACGGTTCATACACCGCGATCTCACTCTCCCGACCATCGTCCCAGACCACCTGCACGGCAACGCTTTGCGCGGTCCCGGCCGGAAGCCGTAGCGCGATTTCCTCAACACCGGCATCTGGCGGAAGGGCAAAGGGATTTTGCGGATTGCAGTCAACCAGGGGAAATTGTGCATCCAATGCTTGCGAGTTGATCGAATAGCGAATCTGCGAAAGACGGCAGTGCATCGTCTGAAGCGCGGTGAAATATACCCATTGGTGTCCGTCATAGTTGCGAAACTGAACCCATCCGCCCTGTCGGTTGGCATCCAGCATCGCCTGGTAGACAGCAACCGGCGGCAGTGTCGACTTGTCCTGCGCCGCGACCTGAACGGGCACAAGGCTCGCAACCAATGCCGAGACACAAAGCGTCTCGGCCAGCCGACGGTGATGACACCAGGATCGATGGTTCATGGTCGCCCCCATTGTCCGATGGACGGAGTCTGGCCCTCCTGCCGCGGAAGATCAAGCGCTACTGTTTCTAGGGCGTCGGGCGTTTAGACTGGATCATTTGATGGGAGGAAATCGGCACTCGGCAAGGCGCGGTGCGCAGCGCGATGCTGAGCATCGGGCAGGCGCCGCAACACAGCCGATGGGCCGATTTACCCCACCCTCGACAGGACGATGAGTTTGGAGAAGGATAGAAGCATGGGCCGCTCATTTTTGCCCCTGCCGTCGTTGAACCGGCCTTGTGGTGGAGGTGCACCACGGCGGCCAGTTCGCCTAGGCAGGAAACAAAAATGAGCAGTCAAATGAACCAATCTAAACGCCCGACGCTCTAGCATCCTATCGGACGCGGCGAATGGCTTTGGGGTCAAAGGGAAGATCACCTAACTGGCGTTGCGACATGGTCTGCAATTGTGGATGAGACAGTGGATCGCTCCACCAGTCCTCTTCCATATCACATGCCAGTTTGGCCTGCGTGATCTGTCTCACAAATTGTCTGATTACATATAGCATACCTATATGATAGTGGCGCTTACCGCATATTTTCATCGATAAGTTCTAAGCCATGGTATAGAATTTCTAAATGAAGAATCTTGGACACATTCACTTAAGCGGGCTGCGGGCGATCGAGGCGGTCGGTCGTCTCGGCGGATTACGCGCGGCTGCCGACGAAATCGGCGTAACGGTGGGCGCGGTCAGTCAGCAGGTGCAAAAAACCGAACAGCAACTCGGCCGGGCCCTCTTCGAACGCCGCCCAAAAGGATTGCGGCTGACGCCTCACGGCGAAGCCGTCATGCGGCATTTGACCATCGGCATGTCGGAACTGTCCGCGGCGGTTACGCTCGCCGAGCGACGTGAGGATCACGGGCTGACCGTGTCGGTCGCGCCCGTATTTGCCAGCAAATGGCTTGTGTGGCGACTGAAGAAATTCAACGCCTTGCATCCGGATATCCGTGTGCGGGTCGACGCAACCAACACGATGGTGGATCCCAATACATCGGATGTGGACATCTGCATTCGCGTCGGAACCGGCGGCTGGCAGGGCGTCACCATGTCGAAACTGATCGACCAGCACATCTTTCCCGTTTGCAGCCCGTCCCTTGCCACCCAAATCCGCGAACCGAAGGACCTTGCCAATTTTCCGATCATATTGGACCAGGGAGAAACGTTTGGCTGGAATATCTGGCTGAAACCCAACGGTCTTGATGACTCGATCCTCGGCGACGGCCCGACATTTTCCGACGGATCCCTGTGCCTGGATGCGGCGATCGCCGGACAGGGCGTGTTTCTCGCCTGGGAAACCGTGGCCTGTGACGCTTTGAGATTTGGCCGCCTCGTGGCGCCCTTTCCCGACCGCTACCGCACCGACTACGCCCATTGGTTTGTAACCGGCCGTCATGGCCCCAAATCGAGGAGCGTTCGCGATTTCGAGCGCTGGCTGCGCCAGGAACTGGAGATCGCCCTGTCTCCGGTCGACGAGCCCGTCGATCCTGATGATTGCTGAGGCCGGGTTTGGATGTTATCGCATGGTTGGGCGACAACCGCTCACACAAAACGACAATGGATGATCCGACCATGAATTCCGCTTTCAAGGCCTATGACATACGCGGCGAGATTCCGGGGCAAATGAACATGCCGTTTGCCTATCGCTTCGGCCAGGCTGTGGCCTTTCAACTTAAGCCCGAAACAGTGGTTGTCGGTCACGATATGCGCCAGGACAGTCCGGCTTTCGCGCAGGCGATCGCCCAGGGCCTTTTGGACAGCGGTGTCGACGTTCTGCCGCTTGGTCAGTGTGGCACCGAAGAGGTCTATTTTCAGACCGATCATTGCCGTTCGGACGCCGGGCTCATGGTAACGGCGAGCCACAATCCAAACAACTATAACGGCATCAAGATGGTGCTGAAGGGAGCACGGGCGGCAACACGGGAAAACGCCCTGCAGCCGCTTGAGTCGCTGATCTACTCCGACAGGAAATTCACGACCGTATCCGACTACGCCGAACGCGGCATGCTGGCGCCGCAACTCACCCGGGACCGATATGTGGAGCGCTTGCTTCGGCAGGTGGCCGGTATGGACCTCAAACCTTTCAAGATCGTCTGTCACGCCGGCAATGGCTGTGCCGGCCCGGTCATCGACCTGCTGGAGGCGCATCTGCCGTTTCAGTTCATCAAGGTCGACCATGCACCGGATCCGAGCCTGCCCAACGGCATTCCCAACCCGTTGTTGCCGGAAAAACGCGCCCGGGCCAGCGAAGCCGTGCGGCACCATGGAGCGGATCTCGGCCTGGCCTGGGATGGCGATTTCGACCGCTGCTTCTTCTATGACGAACAAGGGCGGTTCGTTGAGGGCTATTACCTGGTCGGCCTGATCGCACAGACGATGCTGCGCAGCCATCCGGGCGGCACGATTCTCTATGACCCGCGCCTGACCTGGAACACGATCGATGCGGTCGAGTCCGCCGGCGGAACGGCGAAATTGTGCCGCACCGGCCATGCGTTCTTCAAACAGATGCTGCGCGAGGAAGACGCAATTTATGGCGGTGAAATGAGCGCCCATCACTATTTTCGCGATTTCAGCTATTGCGACACAGGCATGCTGCCCTGGCTTGCCGTGGTTGCAGAGCTTTCCGCATCCGGCAAACGGTTCAGCGAACTGGTCGCGGAACGGATCAGGGCCTTCCCCTGCTCCGGGGAAATCAACTTTACGGTGGCCGATGCAAACCGGGTGCAGCAGACCATTGCCGACCATTACAGCCCCGCCTATCCCACGGTCGAAACCATCGATGGCCTGAGCATGGCCTTTGACGACTGGCGTTTCAATGTGCGCGCGTCCAACACGGAGCCGCTTTTGCGGCTGAACGTCGAAGCGCGCGGTGACCCCGGCCTGGTGGAAACAAAGGTCGCCGAGATCACCGGCCTGATCCGCGGCGCGTAACGCCCGGCTCCAGACCGGCACACTGCCCGGCGATCAGCTCGGATCACCGGGTTGCGCATTGGGGAAAAACAGCTGCTTGCCTTGCAGGCTGTAGGCGCCGATTGCCTCCTGGCCTTCGGCTCCGAGTAGCCAATCGATGAATTTCTGCCCGGCTTCGGCCCGTATATTGGGACATTTTTCGCTGTTGACGAGGATCACGCCGTACTGGTTGAAAAGCTGCGGATCGCCATCGACCAGAATACGGTGCTCAGCCTTGTTGCCAAAACTGATCCAGGTTGCCCGGTCGGTCATCGCATAGGCGTTCATCGCCACGGCGATGTTGAGGGTCGCACCCATTCCCGAGCCGGTTTCGCGATACCAGCCGCCGCTGTCGCCGGTCGGATCGATGCCGGCGGCGCGCCAGAGCTGCATCTCTTTCTTGTGGGTGCCCGAATCGTCGGCGCGTGAGGCAAAGGGTGCGGACACGGCGGCGATCGCCTTCAGCGCTGCGGCGGCATCGGGCGCATCTTCGATGCCGGCCGGATCGTCCTGCGGTCCAATAAACACGAAATCATTGTACATGACATCGAAGCGCTGCTTGCCATAGCCTTGCTCGACGAAGGCCTCTTCAGCCGGTTTGGCGTGGACAAGCAACACATCTCCATCACAGTTTCGGGCGTTTTTGATCGCCTGGCCCGTGCCGACCGCGACCACGCGCACCTGGACGCCGGACGCTGCCTCGTAGAGCGGTAAAATATGGTCATAGAGACCTGAATTCTGGGTCGATGTGGTGGATTGCACGATGATATATCTATCGGTGGCTTGCGCCGCCGAACACAAGGCCATCGCCGCCATTGCCACCCCAAGCACCATGGTTTTTGCATTTCGAATTGTCGACTTCATCCTTTCGCCTCCTAGGAAATGAGTATCTTTCCGGCAATGAATGCCTTTGCTTGCGCACTTTGCGGTGTATCGAAAAATCGGTCCGTCGGTGCGGATTCGATGATCCGGCCCTTGTGCATCATCATGATTTCGTTGCTGACGCGCCGAGCCTGTGCCAGATCATGAGCGACCAGAACGATGCGCGTGCCGCCTTGGCTGGCGGCCTTCACCATGCCCTCGATGGCCAGGACCGAGGCCGGATCGAGACTCGATGTCGGCTCATCGAGAAACAGGACATCCGGCTGTGTCGCCAGCGCTCGGGCAAGGGCGAGGCGCTGGCGTTCACCTCCGGACAGGACCCGTGCAGACGCCGATGCCAGCTTCGTCATTCCGGCATCGGCCAGGGCCTGGTGGGCCCGTTCCCTTGCCTCGCTCCTGTCATGTCCGACGGCCCGAAGGGCATATTCCACATTGGCGAGCGCTGAGCGGCGCAGCAGAACCGCGCTCTGCAGGACCATGCCAAAACGGCAGTAGCGCAAGCGTGACGGCGGAACGCCATTCCAAAGGACCGTGCCCCGGTCGGGTGCTTTCAACCCGGCCAGAACGTTGAGCAGAAGGGATTTTCCGGCACCGTTCGGACCGACGAGAACCGTAGTGCCACGCCCGCCAATGGCGATGTCGCGGACATCCAGCAAATCACGCCCCTTGCGTTTGACGAACAGGCCATCGCCGGTGATCGGCAGGATCGGCGTCGTGCCTGTCTGCAGCGCCGACGGTCCGTCATCATGCATGGGCATATCTTTCAGCCGCCGCCCGCGAGACAAAGACCAGAGCATTGACCGCAAAGGCGATGGCAACCAGAACAATGCCCAGTCCCAGTGCCAGAGCAAGATTGCCCTTCGACGTTTCCAGGGCGATGGTGGTGGTCATCACCCGCGTGACATGATTGATGTTGCCGCCGACAATGATCACCGCGCCAACCTCGGCGATCGCCCTGCCGAAACCGGCAAGCAGAGCCGTCAGCAGACTGTAGCGCCCCTCCCACAGGAGCGTGCGCAACCGGTCCAGGGGGCCGAGCCCGAACAATATGAGCTGGTCGCGATACTCGACATGAAGATCTTCCAGGGTCTGACGGGCCAGCGCCGCGATGATCGGCAGCACCAGGATGGATTGTGCGATGATCATCGCCGTCGGCGTATAGAGCAGTTGCAACGGTCCCAGAGCACCGGCGCTTGACAGCATGAGATAGACGACCAGGCCCACAACAACGGGCGGCAATCCCATCATGGCCGTCAATGTGACAATAATGACGGCCCGCCCGGGAAATCTCGAGACCGCGAGAAACGCCCCGAGGGGCAGGCCGATCACGGCGGCAACCGCAACGGCTGTCAGACTGACCCGCAGCGACAACCAGACCACCTCCAGCAATCCGGAGTTCAGGCCGAGAACCAATTGGAATGCCTCCGCAAAAGAGGCCGCAAAATCCTGCATGTCCTGGAATCAGTCCATTGCGTTGAAACAGGGTGCGATCGGCACCCGCACCGGTTCTAATACGAAAACCGGTGCCGGGGGCATACCCAAAACGGCAAATTGGACTGTGCCAGCGCCAAATCAGGCGCGTCGGGCCGTTCGGGAACGCATCGTCGAGCGACCGTGTTCGGCCAGATAATGCTGGACAGCTTCGACATCGAACGGCCTGCCATAGAGGTAACCCTGCCCCGTATGGCAACCAAGCTCAAGCAGCTTGGCAGCCTGGTCGTCGGTTTCTATTCCCTCGGCGACGACCTTCATATCCAGTCCGTCGCACAGAGCGATGATGGCTTTGATTATATGTTCGGACGGCCGGTCCCGGGTGATTTCCGATATGAAGGACCGGTCGATCTTGACCTTGTCCGGCGAGATCTCACGAAGGCGCCCGAGGCTGGACTGGCCGGTTCCGAAATCATCCAGCGATATGCGGATACCGGCACTGCGCAGCCCGTTGACGATGCCATGGGCCAGTTCCGGGTCGGCCATCATCGCCGTTTCGGTAATTTCCATTTCGATGCGCCGAGGATCAAGCCCTGTCTTTTCAAGGATCGACATGATTTTCAGGCTGGCAGATGGGTCGACCAATTGCGCCGAGGACAGATTAAAGGACAAAAACAGGTCCTTTGGCCAGTTCCGCGCGGCACAGGCCGCCTTCATCAGCAAGGTTTCGGTCAACGCATCGATAATGCCGTGTTCTTCCGCAAGGGGAATGAAAACGGTCGGAGAGACGGATCCGAGCTCACTGTCATCCCAACGGGCCAGCGCCTCAAAACCGATGGGTTGGCCAACCCGCAGGTCAACGATTGGCTGGAAATTGACTTCAACTTCACTGGCAATGATGGCGCGGCGCAATGCCTGTTCAAGCTGAGTGGCCCGTTTCATCTCGTTGGCTATGCGTGAAGAATAGACCGTGACCTTGCCAGGACCGTGGCGCTTGGATCGGTATAGCGCCGTATCGGCGCTCTCCAGCAATAGGGCAACGTCTTCGCCGGCAAACGGATAGACGGCAAAGCCGAATGATGCAGACAGGCGCACGGTTCGGGTGCCCAGATCATATGGCGCGGACAGAATTTGCTGGAACATTTCACTGATCCGGACAGCACTGCGCTCGTCGAAGACGAGCGGCAAAACACAAGCAAAGACGTCACTGTCCAGCCGAACCGCAACCGCGCCGTCGGGCATGGCGGCCCGCAACCGGTGGGCAACCTGGCACAGAATATCGTCACCGGCCGCGTGCCCGAAGAGATCGTTGATGGGTCTGAAGCCATCGAGATTGATCAGGCCAATCGTAAACGGCGCCGGATCCTTGGAGCGTTCGGCAATCAGTTTGGCCAGTTTATCCTTTAACCGCGCCCGGTTCCCCAATCCGGTCAACGGGTCGGTGTAAGATACCGGCTTCGTCGTCTCTGTCGTTTCGAGGTGATCAGGCACCCGATGAACGGTCATCATCCATTTCCTCGTACCCGGTGGCGACACATCGGTCTGTCAGCAGGATGGATGGAGTTCGTTAAGGAATGGCTATCACACGACGCTTGATTTGACGGATCTGTCGTCTGAACCAGAGCAATTTTGGGGGTAATGCGCGCACTTTTCTGGATTTTTTTTCACCCATTCGAAAACCCCTTTCGAAGATCACAATCAGGGGCTACGGACGGTCCTTGCTGCACATCACAGCCGCTGGCCCCAATGAGATTCCATCCCGTTGCGCAACCCGACCTTTTCAACCGGCATCGAATCCGGGATGATTGCCAGATGGCCGTTAAACAGCTCTCAGAAACGCTTATCAACCAGATTGCAGCCGGTGAGGTGATTGAACGCCCCGCCAGTGTGGTCAAGGAACTGGTCGAAAATGCGCTGGATGCGGGTTCCACCAGGATCGAGATCGCAACGGCTGCAGGCGGCAAATCACTCATTCGTGTTTCCGACAATGGCCACGGCATGCAAAGCGATGATCTGGCCCTGGCCATCCGGCGGCACTGCACGTCGAAGATTTCCACCACGCTCGATGACATCGACACGCTGGGTTTTCGCGGAGAAGCCCTGCCCTCGATCGGCTCGGTTGCAAAGCTGCGCATTCAAAGTCGGGCGCACAGCGCCGACAGCGGATATGAGATCAATGTGAGCGGTGGCAAAGTCGGTGCCCTGCGCCCAAGCGCCATGAATGCAGGTACTGTGGTGGAGGTGCGCGACATTTTTTTCGCCACGCCGGCGCGGTTAAAATTTCTCAAAAGCGACCGCGCGGAAACCGGGGCGATCACCGAGATCGTCAAGCGGATCGCCATCGCGTTTCCTTCTGTCCGATTCGTGCTGTCCGGGACAGACCGCACGACGCTCGATTATCCAGCCACCGGCGACGATCAGCTTGTACGGATCGGACAGATCCTGGGCCGGGATTTTGCAGACAACACGATTGCGATCAACGCCGTTCGTGACGGTGTCGGCCTGACCGGCTATGCGGGGGTCCCGACATTCAATCGTGGCAATTCGCTCCGGCAGTTTGCCTATGTCAACGGACGACCGGTGCTGGACAAGCTGATCTTGTCGGCGGTGCGGGCGGCCTATGCCGACACGATCCCGCGCGGGCGCTACCCGGTGGCGGTTCTGGCCATCACCATCGACCCGGCACAGGTCGACATCAATGTGCATCCGGCCAAGGCGGATGTCCGCTTTCGCGACCCGGGCCTGCTGCGCGGACTCATCATCGGTGCCATCCGCGAGGCTCTGACCCGGCAGGGCGACCGGGCTTCCACCACGGGCGCGCGTAACCTGGTCGATGCATTCCGGCCGGCGATCCAACCAGCGGGTGGTGCCGGCGCCACCTCACGGCCGTTCGTCGGAGAACGTTCCGATCAAAACGGTCAATTCGGCATCCAGGCGCAAGGCCAGCCTTTGCTGTCGTCCATCCATCGACCGCTCGATACGGTCCATCCGGACGGATTCGCGGAACGTGACCAGGCGGCGCTCTCGGATATTGCGTCACCGGCCGGACGAACGGACCCGCAGCCGTCGGACGACGTGTCTGATGCCGGGTTTCCGCTGGGCGCAGCGCGGGCGCAGTTGCATGAGAACTACATCGTGGCACAGACGCAAGACGGGCTCGTCATTGTCGATCAGCATGCGGCACATGAGCGGCTGGTTTATGAGTCCCTCAAACAGTCACTGCATGCGCGTCAGGTGCCGTCTCAGGCGCTGCTGATTCCGGAAATTGTCGATCTGCCGGAAGAAGATTGCGATCGACTGATGCCGCATGCCGACGCCTTGCACCGTCTCGGACTGGGTCTTGAGCGGTTTGGTCCCGGCGCCGTGGCGATCCGTGAAACGCCGGCCATTCTGGGCGAAATCGATGGCGCAGGCCTTGTCAGACAATTGGTTGATGAGATCGCGGAGTGGGGTGAAGCCGGCGCCCTTGCCGAGCGGATTGACTACGTTGCCGCCACTATGGCATGTCATGGATCGGTTCGTTCGGGCCGCCGTCTGACGGCCGAGGAAATGAACGGCCTGCTGCGGCGAATGGAAACAACTCCCGGCTCGGGGCAATGCAATCACGGTCGTCCGACCTATATTGAGCTGAAGCTTTCGGACATTGAAAGGCTGTTCGGCAGAAGCTGACCGTCCGGCATCCGGACAGACCAGTCGATGAATGGGACAAGGGTATGAACAGATTTGAGGGACACGGTTCGGGCGAAGCCAAGATACGCTATCTGGATGCCGATTTTCAGGTGATCGCTCCCGGCTCCCATGTGCGTTGCGCTGTCACCGGCGAGACCATCCCCATTGACGAGTTGAAATATTGGAGCGTTGCCCGGCAGGAACCCTATGTCGATGTGCTGGCGTCACTTGAGGCCGACAAAAGGGCGGAGGCGCTGCCGACACAGATCCGTCGGTAGTTCTGCTCGAATGTGAGCGCCCAACATCGGAACTGCCAAAAACATATCAGCCCCATCCGGACACGGATTTGACGACCATATACTCCTCCATGCCCCAGATCCCACCCTCCCTGGCGCCGCCTGAATGGCGGACCCCGCCGAACGGAGAGCCAGCGCCCCGAGGCTGACCATTCATCTCAACCATGCCGGAGCGCAGTTGCCGTGCCAACCGGTTGCGCCGTTCGCCATCGCTGCTTTGCACGTAGTTGGTGAGGCCGTATGGCGTATCATTGGCTATCCGGATCGCGTCATTTTCATCTTCGAACGGAATGATGGACAGAACCGGCCCGAAGATTTCCTCCCTTGCAATCGTCATCTCGTTGGAGACATCGGCGAAAACAGTCGGCTGAACAAAGCAACCCCTGTTGAAGCCGGAAGGACGTCCGGGGCCGCCGGCCACCAGTCTGGCTCCTTCCCGCATTCCGGTCTCGATCAGGGACTGCACCCGCTCGTATTGGCGCTCCGATACGACTGGTCCAATATGCGCACCTTCCTGGTGTGACGGACCGACGACGGTCGTTTCCGCGACCTGCCGAGCCTTGTCCACTGCCTCCTTATAGACAGACCGGTCGACAAGCATGCGCGCCGGCGCATTGCAGCTCTGGCCGCTGTTGGAGAAACACTGGAGTACACCGCGTTCGACTGCCTGGCCGTCAGCATCGGCAAATACCAGGTTTGCTCCCTTGCCGCCAAGTTCGAGCGCAACGCGCTTGAATGTCGCGGCAGCACCTTTCAAAATGCTCTGGCCGGCGCGTGTCGAGCCGGTGAAACTGATCATGGCAACGTCCGGATGAGCAACCAGGCGGGCGCCCGTGGTTCCGCCGTCACCCTGGACAAGATTAAAGACGCCCGCCGGTGCCCCGGCTTCGTCGATGATTTCGGCCAGAAGCGCTGAGGAAAGGGGTGCGAATTCGGAGGGTTTGAGCACCATCGTGCAGCCGGCGAGAAGCGCCGGAACGACTTTCAGGGCAACCTGGCTCATCGGCCAGTTCCACGGTGTGATAAGGCCGGCAACGCCGATCGGCTCCATCAGAATTCGGTCATCCGGCGCATGACGGCCGAGCGGGCGGACGAACTCGAAGTGCTTCATGACTTCAAGAAAGTTTGTCATATGGCCGATGGCGGCAGGCGCCTGGCGTGTCCGCGCCAATTCGATCGGCGCGCCCATCTCCTCGGATATCGCACGGGCCATCTCCTCGCCGCGTGCGGCGTATATCTCCCGCATGCGCCTGATCAGGGCGATCCGTTCGGCCGGATCAGTGGCCGCCCAGCTCGAAAGTGCCGTCTGCGCCGCCGCCACCGCAGCATCGACATCGTGGGTGTCGCCAAGGGCGACGGTACCAATCGGCCGTTCGGTGGACGGGTCGACCATCACGTGCTCCACCCCGGATTGTGCCGTCACCCAGCGGCCGCCAATATAGTATTTCCGCAGTTCGCGCATTCCTCGAAACTCCTTGGTTTATTCGGCGGCCGGAGCGCCCCGCAGTATCCAAAGCGACGGGGGATCAGGCAACGTCCTCCATTTCAACCAGTTCCGGCACAGGCTCCGGGTCGAACATATGGATGAGTTCGGGCGCAGCAGTGAGGTGAATAGTCTCGCCAGGTTGCGTTGACGTGCGCCCGCGAATGAGAACACGAACGACATTGCCGGCGAGACGAGCCGTAATCTGGGTTTCCGACCCGGTCGGCTCGACCACGGAAACCGTCGCAGGCCAGCCTTCTTCAGCGATGACAAAATGCTCAGGGCGAATGCCGACCGTCACCCGCGGCCTTCCCTGCGAGTCGCCGCCCGGCAGTTTCAGCCTCGTTTTATCAGCAAGCAACAAGTCGGCCCCATCGACAAGATCGCCCTCAAGGAAATTCATCGGCGGTGAACCGATGAATGCTGCAACGAACAAGCTCGCGGGCTTGTCGTAGAGGTCAAGCGGCGATCCTTCCTGCTCGACCACGCCGCCATTCATGACCACGACGCGATCGGCCAGCGTCATCGCCTCGATCTGGTCGTGCGTTACGTAAATCGTCGTCGTCTTGAGGCGCTGATGCAGTTCCTTTATTTCCGAACGCATCTGGACGCGAAGCTTGGCGTCGAGATTGGAAAGCGGCTCGTCGAACAGAAACACATTCGGATCGCGCACGATCGCCCGGCCCATGGCGACACGCTGACGCTGCCCCCCGGAAAGCTGCCGCGGCTTGCGATCGAGCAGGTTCTCCAGCCCGAGAATGCGCGCGGCACCGTTGACCCGTTCATTGATCTCAGCTCTGGGAATACGGCGCTGACGAAGTGCGAAGCCCATATTGTCCCGTACGTTCTTGTGCGGGTAGAGCGCATAATTCTGGAAGACCATGGCGATGTCGCGATCCTTGGGCGCTATGTAGTTGACCACCCGGTTTCCGATGAGAATGTCGCCGCTCGTAATGTCCTCAAGACCGGCAATCATCCGCAGCAGTGTCGACTTTCCGCATCCCGATGGCCCAACCAGGGCGACAAACTCGCCATCGTCGATATCAATCGTCACGCCGTGCAGAACCTCGACGGCACCATAGGACTTTCTGACGTCGCGTATTTGCACTGTACCCATTCGGATATCCTCTCTTTCCCAACGCCCGCCTGACAGCCGGCGTCAGGCCTGACTGTGTTGTCCGCCAGACGGCATCTCACTGATCGTCTTGATCAGGAAGTCTCCCGTGTTCTTTTCGTGCTGTTTGACCATGTCGGCGGCTCCCGCATAGTCTCCGGCGCGCAGCATGTCCCGTATGCGCTGATGCTCCACCAGCGCCTCGGCAAGTCGATTGTGCTGCGGCGGAATTCCATGCCGTTGCGCCGATATGAGGCCATGCATGTTCTCCAGAAGCCTGCGGCACCAGGGCGACTGGGAGTTGTCGCAAAGAAGTTCGTGGAACTCATAGTTCTTTTCCGCGACGCCCTGGTAATCCTCCTGCGCCAGAGCCTCGGCGTAGGCCGCTATGTTCTGATCGATACTGGCCAGGCGCTCGTCGTCGAAGTCCGGCGCGCCCAGTTCGATCGCCAAGCCGAATATCAGCCCTCGCAAGGCGCTGATCTCTCTGATTTGTTCGGTTCTTAGCCCTTGCACGACGGCACCAATGTGGTCCTGGATATCCAGCCATCCCTCGGACGCCAGCCCGCGGATGGCTTCGCGAATTGGCGTCTCGCTGATCCCGAGTGCATCAGACACCTCGCGGGTCGTGATGCGGTCATCGGGGCCGACGGTGCCCAAAAGGATCATCGACTGTATATGTCGGCGCGCCATTTCAGCCTTGGTTATATGGGTTTTCGGATTGTCCATTGGCTCGATCCAGTTCGGTCGAAAAAAATAGGGTACAGAGCGGAGTGTGATTGGATGTGGGCTATCTATCCCTTTGTCGCTCCTTCCGCCAAGCCTCTAATCAGCCACTTCTGAACCAGCAGGGCAAAGATAACGACGGGCACCACCGTAATTGTTCCCACCGCGGTCAGGGCGCCCCAATTGGCTCCGTTGACCGTGTCTCCCGCGATACCGGCAATCGCCACGGGAATGGTCGATGCGTGCCGGTTGGTCAGGACGAGGGCGAAAAGCAGTTCCTCCCAAGCCAGGATCATCGAGAAGATCAGCGTCGACAGCAGGCCCGGCAGCGAAATCGGCACGATGATCTTGAAGAACGCGCCGTAGCGGGAGCATCCATCAAGCATCGCGGATTCCTCCAGTTCACGCGGCAGCGTGAGGAAGAAACTGCGCATCAGCCACATGACGTAGGGGACGAGAAAGGTGCAGTATGCAAGGATCAGCGTGATATGCTGGTCGGTGAGGCCAAGCCTGCGGGCGACGAGAAACATCGGAACAGCCAGCGCGATCGGCGGTACGCCCCGCGACAGGAGAATAAGCAGACCAAACGTGGTCGCACCGCGAATCCTGATGCGGGCGAGCGCGTAGCCCGCCATTGAACCAACCACGATCGACAACAATCCTGATCCCGTGGCGACAACGATCGTGTTGATAAGGCGACGTATAATATCGGCCCGCTGCATGTACTCGATGTAGGTCTCCAGCGTCGGCGTGAAGAGGAATTTCGGCGGGTTTGTGAAAATATCGACCTGCTGCTTGAACGACGTCAGGACCATCCAATAAATCGGGAACAGGAAGATGATGCTGACGACGACACCCCCGACGACACGGAGCCTGTGGCCGATCCGACTGCGCGCCCGACGCGGCGCTGGAGAGGCAATCGAGTTCAAAACTGTTCCTCCAGTTTGCGGCTGCCGCGTAGGAATATCCCCGTCAGAACCATGGTCAGCACCAGCACGATTACCGCCATCGCCGCGGACTCCGCAAAACGCAGCGAACGGAAGGCCTCCTCATAGATAAAGAGGTTGACGACGTTGGTTGCCTTTCCCGGCCCGCCATAGGTGGCCGCCAGGACGATATCAAACATCTTCACGGCTCCGAGCCAGCGAATGACGAAGGTGGCAGCAATCACCGGAACCAGCAGCGGAACGGCAACCGACCACAGCGTTGACCACCAGTTTGCGCCATCGATTCTCGCTGCCTCAAAGACATCCTTGGGCAGCGCCAGCAGCGCGGCGGTCGCGATGAGCACGATGAAAGGGGTCCAACGCCACGTATCGATGATAATAATCGCCGCCATGGCGAGATTCGCATCGCCGAACCAGTCCAATGGTCCAATGCCGATGAAGCCAAGCCAATAGTTCATGATACCCCAGAGCGGATCGAGGATCATGCGCCACATACCGCCGGCGACAACCGGCGCGACCACCATCGGAATGAGGAAAAGCGCTCGAACCACGCCGCGACCGTACCATTCGGCATTGATCAGATAAGCGATACCGAAGCCCAGAATGACCTGTAGCGGGAGGGCGATAACCAGATAGATCAGCGTCACCTTTAGCGACTCCCAGAAGCGATAGTCGCCGATGACCTCACGATAGTTCTCCCATCCGACCCACTCGCCCGCGCCGAAACTGGTGATGTCGAAGCGCGAGAAGCTGATATCGATCGTATAGAAGATCGGATAGGCAAGCATGAGTGCGAGAAGCAGGATGGCCGGCAGCATGAATGACCAGCGGACAAGCAGGTCACCAATCCGCCCATGGCGACGCGCGGGGGCCTCCTGTTTTTCCATTGCCGTCTCGATACCCATGCCTGATCCTCCGTCCTAATCCGCATCCCGATAGATCTTACCGCGCAGCCGAACCGGATCGAGCAGCGACCAGTCGCCCTGCTCCACCTCGTAGCCAAGCGGAAAGGGCGGGCGCACTTCCATTCCGATCGACGCCATCACCCGGTCGTCGCGGTAGTAGCAACGGACGGTCGCCGACTCGATCACCTTCGCAAGTTCCGGGCGGCGGGCTCGAAATTCCGTAAGCCGGCTTGCCTGCTCCGGTTCCGGCAGGTCAGCCAGGCGACCACCGGCGATCCCATTGATGACATCCAACGCCTCGAGCAGTGCCGCATGGTCGCGATTGATCGACCGCAGGATATCGGCGAAGATATGGGTGTCATCCGCGCCCGGAACGCCGAATTCCAAGCTTGAGGGAATCATATGACGCACAAGGATCAGGAGTGTCTCCCGTTGGGGAGCCGAAAGTCCGGTGGAGAATTCGTTTTCGACGGTCGTCATAGCAGGCTCAATCGAAGAGTTCGTAGATGCGGGACTTGATCTGGTCGGCGATATAGAGGGCCAGAGCCTGGATCGTGGATGTCGGGTTAACGCCTCCCGAGGTGACAAAGAGACTGCCATCGACGATGAACAGGTTTTTTACGTCGTGACTGCGGCCCCATTCATTGACAACCGACCGTTTTGGATCCGTGCCCATTCGCGCCGTTCCCAACAGGTGCCAGCCGGCATAGGGCAAAGGCGCTTTCGTTGTGATGTCATGCGCACCCGCTGCCTCCAGAATCTCCAGACCACGCGCGACGGAATGATCAAGCATTTTACGTGTGTTATCTGAAAGCCGGTAGGTGATCCTCGGTGCGGCAATTCCGTCGGAATCCTTCAGTTGCGGATCGAGTGTGACCCGGTTCGTCTCCTCCGGAAGATCCTCGCAGATGGAAACCATCCCGGCGCTGTGATTGAACAAGCGGCGGAACGCGGCGTGATGGCCTTTTCCCCATGGCACAAGACCGTCCGCCATTCCGTTGACGGCCGTGTGTACCGGACCGAGCCCACGCGAGAACTGATAGCAATAGCCGCGAACAAAGTCGCGCGACCGGTCAGTCTCGTAAAACTCCATGCTCCATGTGCAGATCGGCGCGCCGCGATAACCGTCAAGCGGTTCATCGAAGTGGCCGCGAATCTGGGCATAGGGGTGGAGCATCAGGTTTTTGCCGACCAGACCGCTGGAATTTGCCATCCCGTGCGGAAAACGGCCCGATGCGGAATTAAGCAGGATTCGCGGCGTGCCGATGGCGTTGCAGGCCATGATGACGATCTCGGCGGGTTGAAACACCTCGCGGTTGTCGGCGCCGAAGTAGAAAACGCCGGTCGCCATGCCGGCCTCGTTGGCCTCGATCCGGCTGACACGGCATCGCGTGCGCAGTTCCACGCGCGACCGGATGGCCTCCGGCCAGTAGGTGACATCCGTGCTGCCCTTGGCGCCTTGGGCACAGCCTGAGCCGCACTGGCCGAGATTGATACAAGGCGCCCGCCCCTCATACTCCTCAGTTGAAATGGCTGCGTCTGACGGCCACCAATGCCAACCAAGCTGGTTCATCGCGGCTCCGAACCTTTCACCCGTCCGGCCCATCGGAATGGGCGGCATCACCGCCTCCTTCGGAGGATATGCCGGATCGCCCGCAAGGCTCGAAACCCCCATCATGCGGTCGTTCTGCGCATAAAACGGTTCGAGCGTGCGATAGTCGATCGGCCAGTCGTCCGCGACGCCATCGAGGCTGCGAACGCGGAAGTCCGATGGGTGAAGTCGTGGGAAGTGCGCAGCATAGAAAACAGTTCCGCCGCCAACCCCATTGAAGTTGGCAATCTTGATCGGCGAAGCGTCGTCATTGACCGGATAGTCGGCAGGCAGGCTCCGCCGGTTCGGACTGATGGCGTATTCTTCCAGCGTCCTGGCTTCCCAGTTCCGCCCGTTGCTTGGGAAGTCCGAGGGGTTTGCCCACTCCCCCTGCTCCAAACACAAAATGCGCATCTTCGTGTCGGCCAGGCTCCAGGCAATTGCTGCACCGGACGCGCCGGCGCCAACGATCACGACGTCGACGGGCTCGTTCATGGCACCCTCGCCTTTATGCGCATCCCGGCCTCAATCATCGGCTTTACGACACAAGTCGCGGGGTCGGTGTTCGCTTCGGCATGCCAACCGTCGACAAAGGTGGATGCTCCGCAAGCACAGACTCGATCGGCTCGGTGCCCCAGCCCGGCCGATCCGGCACGATCAGATATCCGTCCCTAAACTCCGGCACATGGGTGAAGATTTCGGCGTCCCAGGTGATCCGGTCGATGTCGGTTTCCATGATCCGCATATTCGGTACGACGGCACTGAAATGCGCATTCATCATCGTACACAGATGGCCATAGAAATTGTGGCTTGCCACGTTGATTTCATGAGCCTCCGCGGCCGCGGCAATCTTCAGTGACTGCCAGACGCCGTTCCACGGCGTGTCTATGATCGCGACATCCACGGCCTGTTCGCGAAAGAACGGAAGGAACTGCTGCAGACCGATCAACGTTTCGCAAGAAGAAATCGGGTGCCGGCTGTGCGCCCGTATATAGGCAAGTGCCTTTGGATCGAGTGTGTCCATCTCAATCCAAAACAGGTCGAGGTCTTCTATCTCGCGGATCAAGCTGAGAAAGCCCTCGGTCCTCGCGTTGAAATTGAGGTCGAGCAGGATATCGATATCCGGCCCCGCTTCCTCACGCATGATCTCAAGGTGTTTTCGCAAATCCTTGCGCGTTTTGCGTTCGACATTGCGGCCGGGCTCATGCGGTCGGCTGAATCCAGGAGACCAACCTTCGATCCGGCCTGCATCGTCATAGTGGAAGATGTTCGTCTTGAGCGCCGTAAAGCCCTTCTCGCCAACTTCGCGCGCAATCTGGCGGACGCCGTTGATATCGACGATCCCGGGCGTGAAATGCTCGGTGCGTGTTCGATAGGAAACACAGTGGGACCAGTAGACCCTTACCCTGTCGCGGACCTTGCCGCCAAGCAGAACGTGACACGGTATATCCAGGGCCTTGGCCTTGACATCAAGAAGCGCATTCTCGATCGCGCCCAGTGCCTGGCCAATGACGCCTCCCGAACCTGGCCTCGTCACATTGCGCAAATCTTCCCTTATGTGCTCATGATGCATCGCACTCTGGCCGATCAGGCGATGCGATATCTCGTCGATAACGGCGGAGACGCCCGGTGAGCCGAAATTCTCGTCGAACTCGCTCCAACCGACGATCCCGTCATCGGTGGTGATTTTCAGAAAATAGTAATTACGCCAGGAGTTGCTGCAGGAGAGTGTCTTGACTTCACTGACTATCGCTTTCGTCGGCATCTTTTTCCCCAGTCAAAATCGGCGATGGCAAACACCTCCCGGTGTGCGCTGCCGAAGGATTCAACGCTGTGGCACAGCACCTGCAAGACGCGGCCGGATCACACTGATCCTCGGAACCATAAGACGCGGTTTCCAGCCGCGCGGACGGAGGCATGGGCGCACTCGTGTGGAGAATTCAAAGCCCCGCTCATTGTTGAAGCAGAAGCGCTCAGGGACTTCAATTCCGTAACCACACCAGAAACACGATGTTGCTCGTGTCGTCGTTGAATCTGAAGTTCGTTCCCGGCGTGCTTCACCATGTGACGAACTTCAGAATCAGGACACCGGGCGCCCATGCCCGCTTTCACAACCGCCTAATTCAAGACTTTTGAGATCTTCTTTGCGGCGGTATCCAACGCCTCTTCGGCGCTGGCCTGTCCAGCAAGGCCCCGCGCGATTTCATCAGCGAGGATTTGTTGCGCAGCGTCGGACTTCGGGCTTCGGATGCGCCACATACCACCCGCGGCGGCTACCTCGTAGGCACTTTGCAGCGTCTGATAGACAGGGCCCAGCCAAGGCTCGGCGGGTTCACCGCTAAGCGTAGACTTGCGCGCCGGGAAAGAACCGGCCAACGCGGCGTTGATGCTCTCGCCCTCTTTCGAGGTCAGCCACTGAATGAAGGCCCAGGATGCTTCGAGATGTTTGGTCTTGCTGCTGATGCCCGCTATCCAGATGCCGCGATGCGAGCCGGCCTGAGCGCTTCCCACGGGCAACACCTGAAGGCCGACTTCGTCCACCGTCAGCGTGGTCGACTTGGGATCAACAGCCGTCGATTTGTAGATGCTGCCCCAGTTGAACAAATTGGCGACGAGGCCCTGGCGGAATGCCTGCAGCGATTCCGAAAAACCGTGTCCCAGCGCTCCGGGAGGCGCGTAGTCAAGGAGACGCTTATGCATTTCAAGCGACTTGGCGCCGGTCTCGTTGGCAAATGCCGGCGCACCTGACTCATCGAGCAACTGGCCTCCATTCGCATTGAGAATTGACTGCCAGATCGTCGGCGTCAGCGACTCGCGAACGAAATAGGTATCCACCGCCCAGACGTCGTCCTTTCCATCACCGTTGGTATCGCGAACGAGTTTTTCCGCATCGCTGAAGAACTCGTCCCAGGTTTGATCAGGCGTCGGCTCCGGCAATCCGGCTTGCTCGTAGAGCGATCGGTTGTAAAATCTGAGCAGCACGTTCGAGCGGACAGGAACGGCATACTGGACGCCCTTCCATTCGCCGGCCGCCAGCGGCGCAGCGTTGAAATCATCCCAATCATAGTCCTTGTCCGTGAGCGCCGCGATTTTGTCGCCCTTCAGGTTCATGAGAGCACCGATCTCGGCCAGTTGCGGAACCCATGGATCGTCGACCAGAAGCACATCGTATTCGGGGTCCGGACTGGTGGAGTCCAGCATCATCTTGGCCAGCAGTTCAGTGTAAGGCACGCCGTCAAAGGTGACGCGCACATTCGGGTAGGCCTTGTTGAACTCGGGAATGAGCAGCGATTGCCATGCATTGGCGAAGGCTTCATTGGCCATGATCCTGACTTCAACAGGATTGTCCGCAGTACCCAACCCGTCCTGTGCCTGCGCGGATGCCAGTGGCGCCGCCGCCAGCATCAAAGATCCCGCGATACCGGCGAGCACGCTCCTGCGTTTCGCCACTTTTTCAAAGCGCTGACTTCTCACAATCTCTTCCTCCATGATTAATTTTCTATATTCTATAGAATATGGAATACTGAGAAATCCGTGTCAAGGCGCCGATTGCGCGACTGTTCGATTACTCCTGCGAAACCGCGTGGACCGCGGCCAATTTCAGGGCAAGGTCGACCTGTATCCTGTCAGGAATTAGCGAAAACGGTTCCGTTTCGGTTGATCCGACTGCCCCGAAATGGGCTTAGACCGTGTCATTAAATCAGAGCCAAATTCTGATTGAAGCGAGTTGAACGGAAGCGAGATCGTTGTCATCACGTTTGTCGTAGCGCCTTACAACAGCTCGGAAGTGTTTGAGTTTGTTGAAGAAGCGCTCAGCTGCGTTGCGCTTCGTGTAGACCCAGCGGTTGAACACAGGCGGCTCGCGTCCGTGTGGCATGGCGCGGATATTGGCCCATGCTCCACGCTCCGCCATGTGCTTGCGAAGAGCGTCGGAGTCATACGCCCGGTCAGCCAAAACAATGTTACCGTCCCGCACGGTGTCGACCATGTCCTGCGCGCTACGTCCGTCGTGAGCCTGACCTTTTGTAAGTTTCAATAATACCAACGGCCCTCAATATTGACCCATTTCACCGGGATGGATTTGGTTGACCGGCAAGGTGCGTTTCGCGCAGGTGTGTCGCCCACTCTAGACCTTTTCTCGTTTTGCCAGAAACGAGAAAAGGTGCCAGCCTTTGATTTTGTTGAGGCATTCAGGTTTTGCCGATTCGGTCAAAACCTGAATTGCTCTAGTCCAGGCTGAAGGAGTGCAGGCCGTCGGATCGGAATCGGCCGATGGTTTACGGGACAGCCATTTTGCACACGCACTCGAGCTTGAAGAAAGGTCATCGCGATAAAATTGTCGTCGGAGGCGCTATCCTAAAGCAACATTGCGGGCACGGCGCCTAAAATGCGCTTACTTCCGATTCGTGTCGGGCTCACCACCTGCCACCGGCGTTGCCAGTTCCCGTTTCTTGAATCCGGCAACAGCCTGTTCGATCATCCTGTTCAACAGGTCGTCCTGCTCCAGCCGCAACTCCACCTCAAGAACGCTGGCCTTTCGGGCCAGATCCTGCGCTTTGCCGTGACCGCCGGCGAGCCGGACCATGTCCTTCGATGTCGTTACGATTTCCAGATTCTGTTTTTGCGCCAGATCCATCAATTCGGTGATTTCGTCCTCGGTGAAGACGTGATGATCCCCGAAGCTGCGCCGCTCGACAATGCGTGCACCAGTCGCCTGCAGGCTCTCGAAAAACTTGTCCGGATTGCCGATGGCCGCGAAAGCAAGGACTTGCCGATCCTTGAACCGGTCTGCGCCCGGTACACCGAACACTCCCTTGTAGATTGGTTTGGCGGCGCGGCCGGCACTGCGAATGACGGCATCGGCCGCCACCCCCTCGCCGATAACCAGCAACGCGGTTGCGTGCCGCATCTGGTCGAGCATCGGCGCACGCATCGGACCGCCGGGAATGACATGACCGTTTCCGATGCCGCGGTCGGCATCGACCACCAGCAACGCAAAGTCGAACCGGATCGACGCGCTTTGAAAACCGTCATCCATGATGATCAGATCGGCACCTTCCGCCAAGAGCTTTCGTGCGCCCTGAAGGCGATCGGGTGACACCACCGTCAGCGCTCTGGCGGCCAACAACATCGGTTCGTCACCAACATCGCGGGCATTGTGCCGGGTGGGATCCACAATGGTCGTCGTGCGAAGGCTTCCGCGGTATCCGCGCGACAGAAAGCCGGGCTTGTGGCCGGCGGCAAGGGCTGCATCGGCAAGCGCCAGGGCCGTCGGGGTTTTTCCCGCACCGCCGACGGTGAAGTTGCCGACACAGATGACCGGGGCGTTGACGGGCACCCGCGGAGCCCTGTCCATGCGCGAACGGGCGACCGAACCATAAAGCCAGGACAGCGGATAGAGCGACCAGGCCCGCCAATCCGGTTTATTCCACCAGAACGGAGGCGCTTCGCTTACCATCGGCGTTTGCGGCGGCCGTCATACTGCAGTTCCGCCTTGACCGTCAACGGTTTGATATAGGGTTCAAGCGCCCTGACCGTGCGCGGCAGGGCGCCGCTCAACTCATCGACGGTCTGGTGGGCAGCGGTCTGCATTTTCTCGCGTGCCTTGCGGTTGCTGAAGAGAAATTCCACCGACTTTGCCAATGTCTCGCCATCATTGACAAGGCGGGCGCCGCCATTTTTCAGCAGGTTTCGATAGCTGTCGCGAAAATTCTGGACATTGCGGCCCGAGAGAATGACGCAGTCCAGCATGGCGGGTTCAAGCGGGTTCTGGCCGCCGGTGGCTGTCAGCGACCGGCCAACGAAACAAATATCGGCCAATTTCAGGAACAGGCCCATTTCGCCGATGGTGTCGGCAACGTAAATCTCGGTTTCCTCGGTGATCGGATCGCCGCGCGAACGGCGCGCGGTCACAAGTCCCTTGGTCGCCAGCATCTCCTCAATCTCATCGGCCCGTTCGGGGTGCCGGGGCACCACAATGGTCAAGGCCCGATGGGCCGGATTCAGCGATTTGTGCACATTGGCGGCGATTTCCTCTTCACCGGCATGGGTCGAAACCGCGGCCCATACCGCCCGGCGACCGATGCGCCGGCTGAGATAGTCGTACTCGGAACGATCATAGGGCGGTGGCGCGGTATCGACCTTGAGGTTGCCGGAAACCGAGACCGGACGGGCGCCAAGGGCGCGAAACCGCTCCGCATCCTCCTCGGATTGCGCCACCACCAATGAGAGATTCTCAAACAGGGCCTCGGCCAGGCTCGGCCGCTTGCGCCAATTGGTGAAGGAGCGGTCCGACAGGCGCCCATTGACGAGAACCTGCGGCATCTTCCGTGCGCCGAGTTCGAGGATCGTCATCGGCCAGATCTCCGATTCCGCAATCAGCGCCAGATCGGGTTTCCAGAAATCGAGAAACCGGCTGATGGCCGGCTTGAGATCGAGCGGGACATATTGATGCACAACGGAATTGCCGAGCCGCTCACCGGCAACGGATGCAGATGTCACGGTGCCGGTTGTCAGAACCACGAAAATGCCGCGCCGCCGGACCTCCTCGATCAGCGGCACTACGGCCGTCGTCTCGCCGACACTTGCCGCATGAACCCAGACCACCGGTCCGTTCGGGCGTTCGGAACTTGCAAAGCCATAGCGTTCACGGCGGCGCGCATGCTCTTCCTTGCCCTTTGTCGCGCGGAAAGCCAGGTAAGATCCGAGAAACGGATATATTGCTGCACCGAGCCAGCGATAGGCCGTCAACGTTACCCTAGCCCACAACAGACTCATGAGGGCGCTCCGACCGACCGATAGGCCATTTCAGTGACTCGGTTCAACTCGTCGGTTACCTTTTGTCGTGCTGTTTGAAGGTCCGCATCCGAGGAATCGCGCGGCACGTGGATCGGGTTTCCGAGCTTAAGGCAAGCTCGGCCAAAAGGTAAATTGATCGTGGTCTTGTCCCATGATTTCCGCACCACATAAGAGCGGCTGGTTGCAATTGCCATCGGTATGATCGGACGACCCGACAACCGTGCCAGCGTCACAATGCCTTCACCGGCCTGGCGGGGTGTTCCCTTCGAGATATCGGCGATCGTCACCACATTCGTTCCGCGATCAAGGGCGTCTTTCATGCCTTTCAGCGCTCTGACCCCACCCTTTCGGGCGGTATGGGCGCGCTCACGTCCACCCGAACCGCGAATGACGTGCACATTTCCCTTTTTTAAGATGCGGGCGTTGATTTCTGCATCGGCGCTGCGCGAAACAACCGCCGCCACGGGCTGGTTGCCCGGCCTGACAAATTGCGCCAGCAATTGCTGGCCGTGCCACAACGCCACAATGACCGGTGTCTTCCCTTCGACAGCGGCCTCCAGATCATCTGATTCCGGGACATGTCGATTGGTGCGATAGACAAAGGAGAGCGCTGCGTGAAGTACGGTCGCTGCGACGGTCTGAAAGGCACTTGAAGCGAGCAGCGATTTGCCCAGACGTTTGAAAGTCTTTCTCAAATCAGCGCTCCACACACGAAATGCCGCCCGGTCCGAGCAACTGACATATGCTGCAAACAGCGTCGCATCCGGATCGCCCGCGCGGATCAGGCATCATCCTCCGGACTCAGCAGTTTGTGCATGTGGACGATGAAATAGCGCATATGGGCGTTGTCGACAGTCTTTTGTGCCTTCGCCCTCCAGGCAGAATGGGCGGCTTCGTAGTTCGGATAAATACCGACGATGTCAAGGTCTTCCAGATCCCTGAAACGGACCCCGCTCAAATCTTCGAGTTCGCCGCCAAAGACAAGGTGAAGAAGCTGTTTTTCATCGTTTTCCATCTTTGGCTTCCTGTCGCTCCGTTGAGGCTGGCCCACACGCCTATGCGCTGGTGATAAGTGATTGAATGTGCTTGTTCGCACCGGTCTTACGGACTGTTGCGCATGGCGTCAATTCCCGTCAGATGTCGATATCGGCAAGGGCGTCCCGCAAGGATGGAAGCAGTTCAATTGACGCGGCAATCAGCACGCCGTGGGTTGTGCTGTCCTTGTCGTAACGCAGAGGTTCGCCCTGCAGATCAATGATGGCGCCACCGGCCTTTGCAAGGATGATATCCGCCGCGGCCAGATCCCAGTCGTGGGAATTTGCCGAGACAAGCGTAGCGGCAAGGCGGCCGTCGGCCACCATGGCGAGCCGGTAGGCCAGCGACGGGATATGGGTCGCCTTTTCCAAGCCGGCGACAAACTGATCGGACAGTTTCCTGAAAACGGAGCGGGAAGAGGCGATTTTTCCGCCAGACAGCTTGTCGGCAACCCGGATCTCGGACCCGTTTCTTATCGCGGCTGTCTGCTCTCCAGCGGTGAACAATTCGTCACGTGCCGGACAGGCCAGAGCCCCGGCCACCGTGCGCCCTGCCCGCACGACCGCAACGCTCACGCACCAGGTATCCTGTCCATCGACAAAGGCCCTGGTGCCGTCAATGGGATCCACGACGAACGAGGTTCGATTGGACAGCCGCGATTGATCGTCTTCGCTTTCTTCCGACAGCCAGCCATAGTCCGGCTTCGCCGTGGCCAAATGGCTGCGCAGAAAGTCATTGACCTTTATATCGGCTTCGGTGACCGGCGACCTGCCATTCTTGTACCAGACCTTGGGATCCTTGCGGAAATACCGCATGGCAATGTGTCCGGCCTCCCTTGCGGCATCGCTGATCAGTTCGAGATCGCCCGGCGCGTCACTTTCCGGCAAGAGTCATGCCCTCGATCGCCAGGGTGGGAGCTGCCGTTCCGAATTTGCGGTCAATGTCGCTGGCCGGCGTGGTGTGAAGGAACATATCCTTCAGATTGGAGGCAATCGTGACCTCGGAAACGGGATAGGTCAGAACACCATCCTCAATGCACAAACCGGATGCGCCCCGACTGTATTCGCCGGTGATCATATTGACACCCTGGCCGATGACCTCGGTTACATAAAATCCGGATCCAACGTCCTGGATAAGTTCCTCGGCGCTCTTTTCGCCCGGTTCCAATGCCAGATTGGTGGAAGATGGATTGACGTTCGAGCCACTGCGAACCCCCCGCCCATTGGTGTGCAGGCCCAGTTCCCGGGCCGTGCCCGTCGATAGAAACCAGGTCTGAAGGATACCGTCTTCGACCATATCGAGTTTGGTCCCCCTGACGCCCTCGCCGTCAAACGGACGCGATGCCGGCCCACGGACAATCTGCGGGTCATCCGTGATGGTTATGCCCCGGCGCATGACCTGCTTTCCCATCATGTCGCGCAAAAAACTGGTTTTGCGGGCCACCGCCGCCCCGTTGATCGCCGCGGCCAGATGGCCGACAAATCCGCGCGCGACCCTCGGATCGAGAACGATTGTCAGGTTCGATCCGGTTTCCATCTGACGCGGATCAAGGCGCCGTACTGCCCGCTCGCCAGCTGATTTTCCAATCGACTGCGGCGTATCGAGATCGGCGTAGTAGAGGCGCGAATCGAAATCATAATCCCGCTCCATTCCGGTCCCCTCGCCGGCAATGACGCTGACCGAACGGCCGAACCGGGTTCCCATATAGGCGCCGGAAAACCCTTCCGACGTGACCAGCACCAGGCCGCCCATGCCGGCCGATGCGCCGGCTCCACCGGAATTGGTGACACCGTCAACGGCCCGGGCGGCCGCCTCGGTTTCCAAAGCTGTATCGGTCAGGGTCTGTGCCGTAACCTGTGTTGGGTCGAACAGTTCGAGATCGGCATAATCGGCGGCAAGGTCTTTCGGGTCGGCGAGCGTGGCAAACGGATCTTCCGGCGAAACCCGGGCCATAGCAACGGCGCGTTCGGCCAGTTGTGCGGCATCCATTCCGGCATTGGCCGAAACGCTTGCCACCCTGCCGTCGACAAAGACCCGCAGCGAAAAGCTGTCACTTTCCGATGCCTCCGTTCCCTCGACCTTTCCGAGGCGGACACTGACCGAGGTCGAGCGCCCGCGCGCCACCACCGCATCACTGCGATCCGCACCGGCTTTGCCGGCCGCCTCCACCAGTTGCGCCGCCTTGTCAACGAGTTCTTCGGTTCTGTCCGCTTCAAACATCAATATGGCCTTTCATCTGGCCACCATCTATTGTGGTGCCGGGGAATCATCAAGGTTCCGGTGCCTTTGAATGAAGGCGGATTGATCGCACACGGTGACAAAGCGCTCATTGTCGCGAGCACTGAAATGTCTCACCTTCGGCCAACGCGGCAGAGAACCGGTTCCTATTGATCCGGACAAGCTCTAAGAGCTAAATGGCGCACAAACAACAGTCTTTTCTCAAAGGGCATTGGAAATGGCCACTGAGGGCATGTCTTTTTACGGCTACGCTTTGCTGCTGCTCGCAGGAGCGGTGATCGCGGCGCCGCTGGCCAAGAAAATCGGCCTTGGAACCGTTCTGGGATATCTGGCCGCCGGAATCATAATCGGGCCGGTTTTGCGTCTCATCACCAGCGGTGAGCGAATCCTGCATTTCGCGGAGCTCGGTGTTGTCTTCCTGCTGTTTATTATCGGGCTTGAACTCAAACCGTCGCGCCTGTGGTCGTTGCGCCGGGAGATTTTCGGCCTCGGGCTGACACAGGTCATGCTGACCGGTCTTGTGCTGATGGCTGCCGTCGTCGCGCTTGACAGGCAGACCGTCTCAGCGGCTGCCATTATCGGCTACGGTCTGGCCCTGTCGTCGACGGCCTTTGCCCTGCAAATTCTCGAAGAACGCGGCGAGCGAAGCACCGAATACGGGCAGCGCGCTTTTTCGATCCTGCTGTTTCAGGATCTGGCAATCGTTCCGATCCTGGCGCTGGTTCCGCTACTGACCCCATTTAGCGCCGATTCCGACGGCAATCCGGTTCAGGATTTCGCAATCGCCCTGGCGGCGATCGGTTTTTTGGTTCTTGTGGGCAAATATCTGCTCAATCCGATCTTCCAGCTCATTGCCAGCACGGGTGCACGCGAGGCAATGATCGCAGCCGCCCTCCTGGTCGTTCTGGGAGCAGCGACACTGATGCAATATGCCGGGCTCTCCATGGCGATGGGCTCGTTTCTGGCGGGTGTACTGCTGGCGGAATCGTCCTACCGGCACGAACTCGAAGCCGATATCGAGCCCTTCAGAGGTATTTTGCTCGCTCTGTTCTTTATGGCGGTGGGCCTGTCGCTCGATATTGAAGTGATTGTCAAAAACATCCTGCTGATATCGCTGTCGGTACCGCTTCTCATGATCGCCAAAAGCGCCGTCATATACGCGCTTTGCCGGGTCTTCGGCTCAACCCATAATGACTCGGTTCGCATTGCCGGCCTGCTTCCGCAAAGTGGGGAGTTCGGTTTTGTCATTTTCACCGCCGCTGCGGCGGCGGGAATATTCCCACATGCGACAGCGTCACTGCTGATCGCAATCGTTACGGTGTCCATGGCACTCACACCGCTGGCCTCGGCGCTTGCCGGTCGGCTCATTAGGGACGGCGGCCGTGAACAGCTGGAGGAAACCTTCGAGGGCGCGGGATCGGATGTGCTGATGATCGGCTTTTCGCGCTTTGGCCAGATTGTTTCGCAGACGCTGCTTGCAGGCGGTTCGGAAGTAACGATTATCGACCATTCCGCCGACCGGATCCGAAGCGCCACGAAATTCGGGTTCAAGATTTATTTTGGCGACGGAACGCGGCGCAATGTCCTGGAGGCGGCCGGAATCGAACGGGCCAAACTGGTGGCGATCTGTACCCATGGAAAAGCCACAACAGACAAGATCGTCGACGTGATTCAGTCGGAGTTTCCCAACGCCAAGATTTTTGCACGGGCCTATGACCGGGCGCATACGCTTTCGTTAAGAGAACGCGGCATCGAGTATGAACTGCGAGAAACAGTTGAATCGAGTTTCGTTTTCAGTCGCAAGACGCTTGAGGCGCTGGGCCTCGATTCCCAGCGGGTTCAGGCCATTTTGGACGAGACGCGGCGCAGGGACGAGGAGCGGCTTCAAATCCAGGCGGTTGAGGGCATTTATGCCGGTGGCGACATGCTGCATGTCAAACCCGTGACACCGGAACCGCTGATCAAACCCCGTCAGGAGGCCGAGCGCCTGGATCTCGACAAAACCACGTCGCCGGCCGATTGACCTGTTGCGCTCCCAATTCCGTGCCGTGCCGCCGTCCGGTGCACCCACCGGAAGACATCCGATCCATCAACCGGCTGGACGTGACTGAGCCATGAGCGCACCGGCAAAATTCGTAACCGGTTCAACTCTGCGCCACGTCATCGTCATGTCGGCCACCGGGTCAATTGGTCTGATGGCCGTCTTCCTCGTCGATGCGCTCAATCTCTTCTACATTTCACTGCTCGGACAGGAAGAACTGGCGGCGGCCATCGGCTATGCCGGAACGCTGCTGTTTTTTACCATCTCGATCAGCATCGGCCTGTCCATCGCCGGAACGGCGATCACGTCGCGGGCGCTGGGCGCAGGCGACCGGGCCAAAGCACGCCAACTGGCCGGTGCTTCGCTCCTCTATTCGGCGCTGATCATGATCATCACCGTTGTTGTCGCCTTTCCGGTGCTCGACAGTCTCGTTGCTTTAATGGGCGCGCGCGGAACCACGGCCAGATTGACCGTCGAGTTCATGCAGATCGTGCTGCCGTCGCTGCCGGTGCTTGGTATCGGCATGGTCATGTCCGGGCTGCTGCGGGCCGTCGGCGACGCCAAGCGGGCGATGTATGTAACCCTGATTGCCGGTGCGGCGACCGCCATTCTGGACCCGATCTTTATTTTCGCGCTGGATCTGGGCATTCATGGCGCCGCCATATCGACAGTTCTGTCGCGCTTTGCGCTGATCATCGTCGGATTTTATGGTCTTTACAGGGTTCACAATATCCTGGCGCTGCCCTCGGCACGCGTCATCGCGCAGACCGTCCGACCATTCTCCTTTGTTGCCTTTCCGGCCATCCTGACCCAGCTCGCCACTCCGGTCGGCAACGGCTATGTGACGGTTGAGATTGCCGGCTATGGCGATGCCGCCGTGGCCGGTTGGGCAGTGGTGGGTCGGTTGATCCCGGTTGCCTTCGGCGCGCTGTTCGCCATGTCGGGCGCTGTCGGACCAATCCTCGGTCAAAACTACGGAGCACGGCGCTTCGATCGATTGCGCAGCACGATGCGCAATTCCTTCATGATCATCGCCATCTACACGATTGTCGTGTGGATCCTGCTGGCCCTCGGGCGCAATGTCGTTGCCGGGGTCTTCGGCACCGAGGGTGAAGCACGTGACCTGGTGATTTTCTTCTGCCTCTATGTCAGCCTGAGCTTCCTGTTCAACGGAATGTTGTTTGTCGCCAATGCGGCCTTCAACAATCTCGGTTTTCCATTGCTGTCGACGCTTTTCAACTGGGGCCGCTCGACGCTTGGCGTCATTCCCTTTGTCTGGCTGGGTTCACATTATTTCGGCGCCGTGGGTGTGCTCGCGGGCTACGGCCTCGGGGCGGTTTTCTTCGGAACCGCTGCTGCGTTCGTGTGTTTGCGTGTCATCGACCGGATTGCGCTCAATCCGCCATCCGAACCGCCGGAAGACAGCGGAATTCAGGTGCCGCCCGCTGCCCATTCGCCCTTCACATCCGGCAAAGGCGCGGTGTAGGCCCTGTCAAACTCAACGATAGAATGCAAAAATGGCGTCCAGCGCGTGTTTGAGTTCCTCACGTATGCCGCTTGACGCTTGCAGGACCTCGTCTGCCTTGAAGAAATCGAGCACCCGGAACTGGCTGACTTCGGGGCGCAGGAAGACATCCGGAGGGGCACTTTTCAGCTTCATGGTGATGATCGACTGCTGCATCAACTGGCTCGCACCAAACAGGAGATCGGTGGTTGACGGGCGCTCGCCGTCATCGCCACTTGGACCGCCAACGACATCGATTCCGATGATGATATCGGCCTGTCCGGCAAGCAGTTCAAAGGGTACCGGGTTGAAGATGCCGCCATCGATCATGTAGCGACCATCCCGCAGGACCGGTCGAAACACCGCCGGAATGGCGGCAGAGGCAGCAATCGCATTGCGCAAATCGCCGCTGGAACCAATCGATTCCGTCTGCGCGTAGAAATCAGTCATGACGATATGCGTCGGAATCCGGAGGTCTTCAAACCGCGCCGGAATGATCTCCGGCAGAAACGCCTGCAGAATGCGTTCGATGTTGAATTGACCCAGCCTGAATCCGCCGGAAAAAACTCCGCCGACCTTGGCCGGCCGCAGACGCCAGACCCGACTGACGAGTTCGGCACGGCGGCCGAGCGTTTCCAAGGTGTACTCGCGGATTTCCCGGCCGCTCATGCCGGCGGCCATGGCCGACCCCATGATCGCACCGATCGACGCGCCGGAGATTGCAACAGGCTGGATGCCCAGTTCGTTGAGCACTTCGATGATGTGAATATGGGCAAATCCGCGCGCACCGCCGCCGCCAAAAGCGACGGCAACAGTTGGCTCGCCGGAGGGATTTTTCAAACTGGTGTCGCTGCCGTCAAGCAGCATATGATCGCTCATGATCGGTCCATTGTGCATTGCCCGCCACCGTTAGGCAATTGGGATTGATCGCCGTCACGATGATACGGATTTCAGGCCGCATTGGGGCTGATAAGCGAAAAAATGCATGGATGTGTCTGCGAAGGTACGGCTTTCGAGCGGCTCAAAGGCAGCGCCCGGACCGACTTCGACATCGGACCGCTCTTCCAGCACGACGAGTGCACCCGGCCGCAACCAGCCGCCGGTTGCGGCCGCGCCAAGCGCCCTGTCGCCAAGCCGCTTGCCATAGGGCGGATCCGCAAAGGCGAGATCGAAAGGTTCGACGGGACCGCGATTGCCGAGGGCCGTCGCATCGCGCCGGAAAATCTTGCTGCTGCCATGAACGCCGAGGGTCTCGACATTGGCGCGCAGCAGTGCCCGTCCCTCAACGGAGTGTTCGACAAAGAGGGCAAATTGCGCACCGCGCGACAGGGCTTCGAGCCCAAGCGCACCGGTCCCGGCAAACAGATCGAGAACCCGAGCGCCCTCCAATGTGTCCGGATGGCCATGCGCCAGGATGTTGAACAATGATTCTCTTGCCCGGTCGGTCGTCGGGCGAATGGCCGACGAACGCGGAGCCGAAAGAACGCGGCCGCGAAATCTACCGCCGACGATCCGCATTGCCGGAGCGTCCCTTCTGATCGGGCTTTGACCGTTTTCGGTTCCCGGCGCTGCCTTTCTTGTGCGGCTTCGCAGCCTTGCCGGCCGCGGCTCCTGAATCCGGCTCGGACGTCTTGCGCGCCACCGTCGGCCGGGCGCCCGGCGCCATCCAGACATTGGATGCGCGCGACCGGCGCTGAAACCGGTTGGGTTTGTCGTCCGGCTTTTTCTTGGTGTCCAGCCGGTCCAGATTGCGCTGGCGCTTGTCACCGGTGTCGGCCTGGTCGGTCCGGCCGCCCCGCGACCGGCCAGGCGCTGGTTCCTTTCCGGGACGGTCGGGTCGCTTGCGGCCGGATTCGGTCTTTGCACCGGATGCCGGTTTCGGCGCCGCCGTTTCGGCCTTTTGGTCATGGAACAGCGGCGCGTCGAAATTCGCGCCGGCCTGTTCTATCAGGCGTGGACCAAGTTGATCACGCAGGGTCCGCCCCTTCACCTCGAGAACCTCTCCCTCCCTCAGATCGGACAGTTGAAACGGACCATAGGAGATCCGGATCAGCCGGTTGACTTCAAGTCCAAGTGCGCCCAGCACGTTCTTGATCTCGCGGTTCTTGCCTTCCCGAAATCCCATGGTGATCCAGACATTGGCGCCCTGGGTTCGGTCGAGTGTCGCCTCGATGGCCCCATACAGAACGCCGTCGACGGCGATCCCGTCCCGCAGACGATCCAGCGCGGCCTGATCCGTCTTTCCGTGGGCACGCACGCGATAGCGCCGCAGCCAACCGGTGGATGGCAACTCCAGAACACGGGCCAGTCCGCCATCATTGGTCAGCAGCAGCAATCCTTCCGTATTGATGTCCAATCGGCCGACCGACAGCACACGCGGCAGGCTGCGCGGCAGTTTTTCAAACACCGTGGGCCGCCCCTCCGGATCCTTGTGGGTGCTCACGAGGCCGGATGGCTTGTGATAGAGCCAAAGGCGGGTCCGCTCGATCCCGCGCAAGGGCGTTCCATCCACCTCGATCCGGTCGGCCAGCGTCACATTGACGGCGGGAGATTCCAATATCGCGCCATTGAGCGTGACGCGGCCCGCCTCGATCAAGCGTTCCGATTCGCGACGCGAGGCAATGCCGGCCCTTGCCAAAAGCTTGGCAATGCGTTCAGGCGCCATCTCATCGGATCCTTGAACAGACGGCGCATTGGCGCGTTCTGCCCGGCGGTTCAGTGACTTCGGATGAGTGGACCGCCGGTCGCCTTTGCCACCGCCATCGCTGCGTGTCCTGCCTTGCCCTAGACGCGGAGACTTGCCGCTGGTTTTCATCTGATGAGCCTTTCAGGCCGTTTGCCGGTTGCCTTGCAACGGGATTTACGCCAGCCTTTAACAGCTTGCGCCAATCGGGTTAAGCCAAATGTGTCAATTGGCCGGAGTTTCGTTTCCGGCGCCATCAGGATTCAATAGTTCCCCATGCCGACAAAGCAGAGTTTCATGGAACTGGCGCTCGAGGATGCGCGGTTGGGCGCGGCGCGCGGTGAGGTTCCGGTGGGTGCGGTGATTGTGAGGAATGGCAGTATCATCGCCCGAAGCAGCAACGCCAACCGGACGCTTTTCGACGTTACCGCCCATGCGGAAATCCTCGCCATTCGGGCTGCATCGGCGGCGCTTGAAAGCGATCGCCTGCCCGAATGCGATCTCTACGTCACGCTTGAACCCTGTACCATGTGCGCCGCCGCCCTATCCTTCGCCCGCATCCGCCGCCTTTATTTCGGCGCGGAAGACCTCAAGGGCGGTGCCGTCGTCAATGGCGTGCGCTTCTTCGAGCAGCCGACTTGTCATCACGCACCGGAAGTCTATGCGGGTATCGGGGAACGGGCATCAGCGGACCTGCTCCGAGATTTTTTCAAACAGCGCCGATAGGGTCAGATCCCTGATGCTTGCGGAGGGAAACTCAGGATGGTCGGCAAACCCGCCGTGCCGAGGTCAAGCGGTGTCGGCCTTCGATTATGCTGATGCACTCAGATGTCAGAAGGGCCAGATCCGGAAGCCGCGCTTGGCTTTGCGGGCTGCCGCCTTGCGGCGCTTTTCCTTCTGGAACTCGGACTCGCCCAGTTCGCCCGCAGGCGCTGATTCGGCAGGCAGTTTGTATTCGGGCGGTGGATCGCTCAAGTAACGCCGCCCCTCATAGGCGCCCCTCTGATTGGCGCGCGCCTGGCGAAACTTTTCAAACTGTTCTTTCGAGGTCGGGTTCTTCGCCAGGGGCGAGCCATTGAAGCGCGTATTGCCGCTGTCGGCTTCCTCGATCAGACGCTTGCGGGTTTCTTCCGGCGATTCAAGCCACTGCGGATTGTCTTTCGATGCGACGCTTTGCTGCGGCACAGGCAATGTCGCGCCTTCCGGCGGCTCGACCAGCGCCGGGCGCGGCACATAGGTAACTTCGCTTTTCTTTTTCGGCGGTGCAATGGACACCATGCTTCCGATGCCATCCATCAGGTGCGCGTTGGCCGTCTTTTCAGTGCCATATGTCGGGCTGACACAGCCCGATAGCAAGGCGGAAACGGACACCGCTCCCACCAGCACGCAAACTGTGCGGACCTTGACTTCCATGCTCATTCAGCAATTCCCAATTTGGTCGGCCTCGTCAATGCAGGACAAATCCGACCATTTCTTGACGTCCTTTTACCCGAATTCCTCGGATTCGGCAATTTGTTCGTCCGACGGCCGCAGGTCCTGCGTCAATTTGGCCGATTTCGGTCCATCGCTATAACCGGCCGAGGGCCTTCAGTTCCTGGAGTGCGGCGGCATCGCGCGCGGACACATCGGGAAATTCCGGATCCGATCCGACATCATCCGTCATGCGCCAGGAGCGGGCGCATTTGCGGCCGCCGGCCATGGCAGGCACCACGCTGACACCAGCCACATCGGACAGGCGGAATGCATCTTTCGGACCGTCCGCATCGGACAGGACAAGGCCGGATGTGATGCAGATCTCGGAAAAATCCTGTCCGTCCAGAGCGGCCATAAGGGCTTCATCGGCGATATGGACCATCGGCGCGGCTTCGAGCGAGGATCCGATCCTCTTCTCCCGCCGCTCAATTTCCAATGCACCCGTGACAACCCGCCGGACGGTGCGGATTTTCGACCATTTGGCATTCAGCCCTTCGTCACGCCAGTGCTGCGGGATCTCCGGAAACTGCTCCAGGTGAATCGAAACCATGTCCGGATAGCGGGTCAGCCATGCCTCCTCCATGGTGAAGGGAAGCATGGGCGCAAGCCATTTCGTCAGACAGTCAAAGAGCGTGCGCACCACCTGAAGCGCCGCCTTTCGGCGTGTGCTGGAGGGGGCGTCGCAATAGAGCGCGTCCTTGCGGATGTCGAAATAGAAAGCAGACAATTCCACATTGGCGAAATCGATCAGGGACCGGGTGACCCGTTTGAAATCAAACCCGTCATATCCATCGCGCACGATTGCATCGAGTTCGACGATCCGGTGCAGCATCAAACGCTCAAGCTCGGGCATCTGCTGAAAAGCGACATCCTCGCCGGCATCATGGGACAGTGTTCCAAGCATCCAGCGAAGGGTGTTGCGAAGCTTGCGGTAAGCGTCGACATTGGTCTGGATGTTGGTTCGGCCCAGTCGCTGGTCTTCCCAATAGTCCGTGGTCATCGCCCATAGCCGCAGAATGTCGGCACCCGACTGTGCCATGACGTCTTGCGGGGTGACGGTGTTGCCCTTGGATTTGGACATCTTCTCACCCTTTTCATCCATGGTGAAACCATGGGTGATGACGGTGTCATAGGGGGCCCGCCCGCGTGTGGCACATCCTTCCAGCAGCGATGAATGGAACCAGCCGCGATGCTGGTCCGAACCTTCCAGATAGACATCGGCCGGCCATTTGAGATCGGGACGGTCCTCCAGGGTGAACGTATGGGTGCTGCCCGAATCGAACCAGACGTCGAGAATGTCGGTGACCTGGTGCCAGCGGTTGGAATCCGAACGGTCGGCCAGAAACCGCTCGCGCGCGCCATCGGCAAACCAGGCATCGGCGCCTTCGGTTTCGAAGGCTTCCAGGATCCGTTGATTGACGGCGTCGTCTTCCAGGATCGTTCCGTCCTCGTCGACGAAAACGGTGATCGGAACACCCCAGGCGCGCTGACGGGACAAAACCCAATCGGGACGGGTTTCGATCATCGTGCGCAGGCGGGTCTGCCCGGCGGAGGGCACAAAGCGGGTCGAATCGATCGCCTGAAGCGCCCTTTCGCGCAATGTCGTACCGTCATCGAACGGCTTGTCCATGTGAACAAACCATTGCGGCGTGTTGCGGAAGATGATCGGTTTTTTCGACCGCCACGAATGCGGATAGGTGTGTTTGAGTCGGCCACGGGCAAACAGGGTATGGGTGTCGATCAGCGCCGCGATGACGCGCTTGTTGGCGTCACCCTTCTTGCCGCGGTCGTCGATGACCCGTGCCGCACCGTCGGCCGCATCCGGCCCGAAGCCGGGCGCGTCGGCCGTGTAAAAGCCGTCATCACCGACCGGAAACGCGATGGCCGTGTCGATCCCGAGTTCCGTCAGATAGGCAACATTGTCCATCCAGGCCTCGAAATCCTCCCGGCCGTGGCTTGGCGCCGTGTGAACGAAGCCGGTGCCCGCCTCATCGGTCACATGATCGCCATTCAGCAGCGGCACGGCAAAGTCATAGCCCAGCTTGGCCAGCGGGTGGGCACAACGTGTCCTTGCCAGGTCATCCGTGGAGACATCGGAGAGCCGTTTCAGCGTCACCTTGGCCTTTTGCGCGCATTCATCCGCAAGGCTGTCGGCAAAAAGCAGTTTCTCACCGGGCTGCGGGCCAAAGTCATTTTCAGCCTCGGTGATTTCGTAAAGACCGTAGCCGATGCGGTCCGAATAGCAGATCGCCCGGTTGCCGGGGATCGTCCACGGCGTGGTCGTCCAGATCACCACACAGGCGCCGGCCAGCGCATCGGGACTGTCCGTTACCGGAAATTTGACCCAGATCGTGTCGCTTTCGTAATCCTGATATTCGACCTCGGCCTCGGCGAGCGCCGTGCGTTCGACCACCGACCACATGACCGGCTTCGAACCGCGATAGAGCTGGCCGAGCGCTGCAATCTTCATCAACTCACCGGCGATCCGCGCCTCGGCATGGAAATTCATTGTCGTATAGGGGCGCTCAAAATCACCCTCTATGCCGAGGCGCTTGAATTCCACGGTCTGTACGTCGATCCAGTGGGCGGCAAAATCCCGGCACTCCTGCCGGAATTCATTGATCGGCACCTCGTCCTTGTCCTTGCCGGCGGCGCGGTACTGCTCTTCGATCTTCCATTCGATCGGCAGACCGTGGCAGTCCCAGCCGGGCACATAATTGCTGTCGTAGCCGCGCATCTGAAACGAGCGGGTGATCACATCCTTCAACACCTTGTTGAGGGCATGGCCGATATGGATGTTTCCGTTGGCATAGGGCGGACCGTCATGCAGAACGAATTTCGGCCGGCCGGCGGCCGATTCGCGCAGCTTCTGGTAGAGATTCATGTCCTGCCAGCGGGCGACCAGTTCAGGTTCCTTTTTCGGCAGGCCGGCCCGCATCGGAAAATCGGTCTTTGGCAGATTCAGGGTTTTCGAATAGTCGAGTTGCTCGGTCGTTTCGGTCATCGTTCAATCATGTTTCGCTGGTTTGCGACCGGCATTGAGCGGTCGGCTGTGGCATCTGTCATCCGCTGTCGGAGGTATCGCACCGGATCGGCGCGGCAGCACACTCTCCCGGACTTCCCTCCTGCCGGACCCGGGGGTCGGCTGCGTTCAGGAAGCCGGGCCGATAATTCGAATGTCTGTACCGATACCGAGTATGACCTTCATGGTGGGGGCCTTCTAGCAAGGCTATGAACCGGAATAAAGCAAATTCTCAGTAAACATCCCGCTCCAGTTTCTCAAAAATGACCCGCCGCATGAACGCCGTCATGCGGCGCGGCGCCAGACCGCCAAGCAACCGTCCTGTCTTGGCGGGCAGGCCGGGATAGAGAACCGTCTTGCCGCGGCGGGTTGCCCGGATGATCCTGGCGGCAAGATCCGCCGGATCCATGCGGCGCTCGGCGCGCGCGTCCGGTGGCGCATGGCGTGCAGCGTGATCGGTTCGAACGGGCCCCGGAAACACGGTCATGACCGCAATTCCCTGCCGTTTGAGTGTCGGACGAATGCTCATGGCATAGACGGTCAATGCGTCCTTCGACGCGCCATAGACCGTTCCGCCCGGATAGCCGGTAAAGTGCGACAGCGACGAAACGAACACAATGCGTCCGCCGGTTGCGATCTTCGAATGACCGATTAGGCCGGCCGTCATGAACATCGGCGCCTCGCAATTCACCCGCAACAGCCGCATATAGGCCTCATCCGGGATCCGTTCGAAAATGCCGGTGGCGCTGATGCCGGCATTGTGGATGACCCAGTCGAATGGCGGTTCGTCCCTGAAGTCCCGCAGCAACCGTTCCACCGCACCGCGGTCCGCAAGGTCGATCTGCCGCGCCTCCACAGTCCCGACGGCATCGATGGGGGACCGGTCGATTGCCGTAACCCGGATACCATCGGCGGCAAGTTGTCGGGCAATTTCCCGGCCCAGACCGGATGCCGCTCCCGTTACCAGCGCCCTCATGAGGATCGCGTCCTGACCAACCGCTTCAGCCGCGCACCGAACGACACCGTCGCGGCGCTTTTGGGTCGATCCATCAGGCGGGCGATCTCGTCAGCCATCTCATCTACGGGAAAAAACAGCCGCCGAAGCTTGCCGGCATCATAGCCGGCCTTTTCGTGCATCTGGGTTGCCGTCGGCCCGGGATGGATGATCTGGACCGCTATGCGGCCCAGCCATTCGGACTCCAGTGAGCGGGCGAAGCCGGCGAGACCGGCCTTGGACGCCGCGTAGGAGGGCATATTCGCAGAACCGCGATGGGCAACCGAACCGATCAGAACCAGCTTGCCCTGCGCGGCCTCTAGGTGCGGCGCCAGGCGTTTCGCCAGCAAAATCGGTGCAGCGAGATTGACATCCAGCGTGGTCCGGATCGTATCGGCATGTTCCGATTCAACGGAACCGTAAAAGCCGGTGCCCGCATTGATGACTACGCGGTGCAGCGCCTCGATCTGCGCGTCGTCAAGGGCGGCCTCGATGGCGTCCACCGCGCCATGCGGCGCACCGAAATCCGCCTGAATATACAGCGCCCCTTCCGGCAGCGTGTCCGCACATTGCGAAGCGGTCCGGCGGCCGCACAGCACGAGCCGATACCGACCCGCCAGCCGCCGCGCCAGGGCCAGACCGATTCCGGCTGTCGCTCCGGTGATCAGAACGATGGGCCGCGGTTCCATCGGGGTCAGCCAAACGCCAGGTGATGGTCAAGCGGACCGAGGGGCCTGACATCCGAGAGCGCTCCCCGGGCTTCTTCGGCGTCACGTTCCATCTGTTCGATCAGCGGTTCGAGGCCGTCGAATCTGGCTTCGTCGCGCAAATGGGCAAAGAAGCTCACGGAACAGATTTCGCCATAAAGATCATCGGCAAAATCGAAGACAAATGTTTCCAGCAGGATGGGACCGTCTTCCTCGACCGTCGGACGCCGGCCAAAGCTTGCCACACCGTCATGCAACGATCCGTCCGCGCGGCGAAACCGGACGGCATAGATACCGGGTTTCAGGCCGGTCTGTGGCGGCAGTTCCATATTGGCCGTCGGAAATCCAAGGGTGCGGCCCAATTGTTTGCCGCGTATGATCCGCGCCTCAACGCTGTATCGGTAGCCTAGAAGCCCCGCCGCTTCGACCACATCGCCCTGCGCGAGGCATTCGCGAATGCGGCTGGACGACACCAGTGCGGTGCTTTCGTCACCGAACGGCTCAACCACCGTGACGCCGAATCCGAATTGCCCGCCAACCTGACGCAGGAAATCGGGGCTGCCCTGTCGCGCCTTGCCGAAGTGAAAATTAAAACCGGTCACAATGTGCCGAATGCCAAGACCGTTGACGAGCGTGTTCTCAACAAATGCGGCGGCGGAATTTTGGGCAAAGTCACGCGTGAAGGGCAGTTCCACGATCGCTGCAAAGCCCATGGCACCAATCAATTGCGCCTTGAGCGGCGCGGGAGTGAGTCGAAAGACCGGGTTGTCCGGCTGAAAAACGGTACGCGGATGCGGCTCGAATGTGAGCGCCGTCGCCGGCATGGCGTGCGATGCCCGGTTGCTCAGCGCCTGGCCCAGCACAGCCTGGTGACCGCGGTGGACCCCGTCGAAATTGCCGATGGCCACAACGCCGCCGCGCAACGGTGCGGGAAAGTCGTCGAAGGACTGGATGCGCATGATCGGTTGACTGCTCATTCCTATCTCAAACGCTGCATCCAACCGACTGGTCGGGCGCCATGCTGGCGCAGGAACGATTCCAGACGCCCTTCGTGAACCTTCGCTCCGTCGGTGTATTGGGCGGTGTGAATTCCATCGGAAATATAGAGCAGATCGAGACCGAAATCCTGCGCGCCCTTGACATCTGTCGGCATGCCATCGCCGATCGCCAGGATACGGTCCCTGGATATTTCGCCGCGCATTTGTGTTGCCTGTTCGAGCGCTGCCTCATAGATCGGCGGGTGCGGTTTGCCGGAAATCAGTGTCTTGCCACCCATCTGCTCGTAGAGGGCAGCAATGGCACCGGCGCAGGGAATGAGCCGGGTGCCGCGTTCGACAACCAGATCAGGATTGGCGCAAATGAACGACAGGCCGCGAAGCTTGAAATCCTCCAGGACGGAAACATACTGATCCGCGGTTTCATGTTCGTCGTCGAACAGGCCGGTACAGACCACAATTCCAGCATCGTCGAGGCCGACTTCCCGGACACCCAGACCCTCCAGCAATGGCCGGTCCCGGTCCGGGCCAATAAAATAGATCCGGTCCGATCCCGCCGCGATCAGGTCACGGGTGACATCGCCCGAGGTGACGATGCGATCATGGGCCTGCGGGTCGACGCCGATCATGCCGAGCTGCTCTGCAACGGCATCGCGCCGCCGCGGAGAATTGGTGATGAGCACGACGGCACCGCCTTGCTGCCGAAAGGCGCTCAGCGCTTCGGTGGCGAAGGGGCGCGCCTCGACACCATTGTGCAGCACGCCCCAGACATCGCAGAAAATCACGTCGTATCGGGTGTTGAGATCGGCGAGGCGCTCGACTTTGTGCAGCATGGTGGAGCTTGGTTCCGTGTTTGGCGGTTTCGTTTTTCGGCACCCGCGCGGCGGGATGGCAATGTCGCCGCAGACATTGACCATCGGCGTTCAGAACACAAGCCCTAATCAAACGCCTGCAGCCGCACATCGGTATTTGAACCGGCTGGTCATTGCATTTTGTCAGGGCGCCCCTATCTGCAAATCGCGGGATCAACTGCATTGGAAATGCGGTCAGATAATTTGCAGCCATAATCTTGACTCGGGATGACGAGATCACTATCTCGTGCGTCGGTTAGCACTCATCGTCGGTGAGTGCTAGTCAATCATGAGCCGGGCATTCCGCCCGGCGTGTCATTCGATCGAGGGTATAGACAATGGCAAGCACTAAATTCCGTCCTTTGCACGACCGTGTTGTCGTGCGCCGCGTTGAGTCTGAAGAAAAGACGGCAGGCGGCATCATCATTCCTGACACAGCCAAGGAAAAGCCCTCCGAGGGTGAAGTGGTCGCAGTTGGAAGCGGCGCCCGTGACGATAACGGCAACGTCGTTGCCATGGACGTCAAGGCCGGCGACCGTATTCTCTTCGGCAAGTGGTCCGGAACTGAAGTCAAACTCGATGGTGAAGACCTTCTTATCATGAAGGAATCCGACATCATGGGCGTTATCGGCTAATCCGAAACACAATCGTAACCTCTCCCTATGGAATTCGGGCGAAACGCCCAGAAATGAGGAATCATGTCAGCTAAAGAAGTAAAATTCAGCCGCGACGCACGGGAAAAAATGCTCCGTGGCGTCGATGTCCTGGCCGATGCGGTCAAAGTCACACTCGGCCCCAAGGGTCGCAACGTCGTCATCGACAAATCCTTCGGCGCACCGCGCATCACCAAGGACGGTGTCACGGTTGCCAAGGAGATCGAACTGGAAGACAAGTTCGAAAACATGGGCGCACAGATGGTGCGCGAAGTTGCCTCCAAGACCAATGACGAGGCCGGTGACGGCACCACAACCGCTACGGTTCTGGCCCAGTCCATCGTCCGCGAAGGCTCCAAATCGGTTGCCGCCGGCATGAACCCGATGGATCTGAAGCGCGGAATCGACCTCGCCGTTACGGAAGTCGTCGAAAATCTTCTCAAGCAGTCCAAGCCCATCAAGACGTCCGAGGAAGTTGCACAGGTCGGCACGATCTCGGCCAATGGTGAAAAGCAGATTGGTGCCGATATTGCAGAAGCCATGCAGAAGGTCGGCAATGAAGGCGTCATCACGGTTGAAGAAGCAAAAACCGCTGAAACCGAGCTGGAAGTCGTCGAAGGCATGCAGTTCGACCGCGGTTACCTGTCACCCTATTTCGTGACCAATCCGGAAAAGATGATTGCAGACCTGGAAGACTGCTACGTGCTGCTGCACGAAAAGAAGCTTTCCAACCTGCAGGCCATGCTGCCGGTTCTTGAATCCATCGTCCAGTCGTCCAAGCCGCTTCTCATCATCGCTGAGGATGTTGAAGGCGAGGCGCTGGCAACGCTGGTTGTCAACAAGCTGCGCGGCGGTCTGAAGATTGCAGCCGTCAAGGCACCGGGCTTCGGCGATCGCCGCAAGGCCATGCTGGAAGACATTGCCGTTCTGACCGGTGGTCAGGTCATTTCCGAAGATGTCGGCATCAAGCTCGAGAATGTTACCCTCGACATGCTCGGCACTGCCAAGCGCATCAGCATCACCAAGGAAAACACGACAATCGTCGACGGTGCAGGCAAAAAGGCCGAGATCGAAGGCCGTGTTGCCCAGATCAAGGCGCAGATCGAGGAAACAACCTCGGACTACGACCGTGAAAAACTGCAGGAACGCCTTGCCAAGCTCGCTGGTGGTGTTGCCGTCATCCGTGTCGGCGGTGCAACCGAAGTCGAAGTGAAGGAAAAGAAAGACCGCGTCGACGACGCCCTGAACGCAACACGCGCCGCCGTTCAGGAAGGCATCGTTGCCGGGGGCGGATGCGCTCTGCTGATCGCCGCCGCGAAGCTTTCGGCCAAGGGCGAAAACGAAGACCAGGACACCGGCATCAATATCGTCCGCCGTGCTCTCCAGTCTCCGGCTCGTCAGATCGTCGCCAACGCCGGTGACGAAGCTTCTGTGGTTGTCGGCAAGATCCTTGAAAAGAACGACGGCAATTACGGCTACAATGCCCAGACCGGCGAATATGGCGACATGATCGCCATGGGTATCGTCGACCCGGTCAAGGTTGTCCGTACGGCCCTTCAGGACGCTGCTTCGGTTGCCGGCCTGCTGGTCACCACGGAAGCCATGGTTGCCGAACTGCCGCAGAAAGAATCAGCTGCTCCGGCCATGCCGGGTGGCGGCATGGGCGGCATGGGTGGCATGGACTTCTAAGTCACCCAGCCCAATCGATATGGAAAAGGCGGTCCTCGGACCGCCTTTTTTGTTGCTGAAGGATCATTGCGGACGCGCCGGAATGGTCATGCCCTTGACCACCGCCGGTCGTTCCAGACAGCGCGCAAGCCACGCCGTGACATTGGTGAAACCGTCAAGGTCCAGCACGTCGCCCGCCTCGTAGAAATCGCGCACGGTGCGGACCCATGGGAAAGTGGCGATGTCGGCGATGGAATACATATCGGCTACCAACCAGTGACGCCCTTCCAGCCGTTGATCGAGGACCGCAAGCAGACGCTTCGTCTCGTTCGTATAGCGTTCCGTCGGATAGGGATCGGTGAGCTTGTCGGCCGCAAATTTGTAGAAATGACCGAACTGACCGAACATCGGCCCGACACCGGCCATCTGAAAAAACAGCCACTGCATGCACTCGAGGCGCGCCGCCGGGTCTGCCGGAATGAGTCGGCCGGTCTTTTCGGCCAGATAAAGCAGTATGGCGCCGGATTCGAAGAGGCCGATCGGCGCGCCGCCCGGCCCGTCCGGGTCAATCAAGGCCGGAATCTTGCCATTGGGATTGAGCGACAGGAATGCCGGCGTCTTCTGATCGTCCGCACCGATGGAGACCAGATGAGGCTCATAGGGCAAACCGAGTTCTTCCAGAGCGATCGAGACCTTGACGCCGTTGGGTGTGGGAAAGGAATAGAGCTGAATGACGCTGTCGTCGGATGGCGGCCAGTGCTCGGCGATCGGAAAGTCTGAGAGTGCGCTCATGGATAAGCTGTCCTGAAATTGTGATTGAAGGTCGATTTCGCCGGAATGGCGCTGGACTGCAGATAGGCGCGAACCATTTGCATTGACAGGGTTGCCCAGGGCAGATCGCTGGTCGCCACATTTCAGCCAAGGCGCGGCGAACGGACCAGTTTACCGTCCAGGCTGTTGGTTTACCTGTCTTATTTCGCCAATCAGAGCGAACAGGAATGACGGACTGTCGCACATTTGCGAACAGTGTGTCGCGTCAGGATGGAACACCGCCATTAAAAAATGCCGCATGCGAAGCTTTTCGCATGCGGCTTTGAACCCCTGACGGGCGAACCCGTCTCATCTCTAACCTCAGTTGCGGAACAGCGTCGCCAGAATGTCGATGCCCCGTTCATTGTAGATTTTCGAGGCATTGCGGCTGTTCGGGCCGATCACAATCACCTTGGCCCCGATCGGCGCCCGTTTGTAGAGGTGCTTGACGTCCTTGTTCATCATCCGGATACAGCCCGACGACATGTTCAGGCCGATCGTCCAGGGCTGGTTGGTGCCGTGAATGCGATAGATCGTGTCGCGGCCGCCCTTGTGAAGATAAAGCGCCCTGGCACCCAGCGGATTGTTGATACCGCCCTTGACGTAACGTGGAATGATCCGGCCTTTCCGCTTTTCACGGGCGATCATGCTGGCCGGCGGACGCCAATCAGGCCATTCGGCCTTGCGTCCGACCTTGACGGTTCCGGCCCAGCCGAAACCCTCGCGCCCGACACCGACGCCATAGCGCGTCGCTCTGCCGTTGCCTTCAACGAAATAGAGGAATTTGCGCTGGGTATCGATGATGATCGTTCCGGGCCGTTCGCGCGTTTCGATGCGAACCTTCTTGCGCTGGAACTTGGCTTTCGGCTGTTTGCGCTGGGTGGCGACGGTGACCACGTTTGTCGGCATGGCCTGCCGCGCCACGGTGTCATCGCGCATGAAAGCATGGGCTGCATTGCTTACCGCGAGGGATCCTACGATCAGCGCGGCGGCAAGCAATGGCGAAACGAGCTTGCTCACGGTTGTGTTCCTCTCCGTTTGTTCGACTCTCAGGGTACCATCCGTACTCAGAGTTTCAAGAATAGTGACCAAAGATAAAAAGATTGTGATCATTCCGCATTCCGGCCTACTCCTCTCATACGTGTGATTGGCAAGTATTCGGAATTGAAAACAACATCATGCAAGAAGAACCGGAATTCCACAAAAGCGGAACACAACCTTTGGGCGCGAAAAAAGTGATCGCACGTCCCTTTTCCCGCGACGGCTATATGACGAATCAGGCCCGGTCAAAGAAGAACAGGGTCGGGACCAATGCCCCGACCCTGCCGAAATTGTGCCCGGCAAACCGTCCGCAGCTAGATCACAATGACCTTGGTGCCGTTGCCGACGCGTTCATAAAGATCAACCACATCTTCGTTGCGCATGCGGATACAGCCGGATGAGACGGCGCCTCCGATGGTCCAGGGCTGATTGGTCCCATGAATCCGGTAAAGCGTTGAACCCAGATAGAGGGCGCGGGCGCCGAGCGGATTGGCCGGTCCGCCGGCCATATAGGTCGGCAGGATCCGCCCCTTTTTCTTCTCTCTCGCAATCATCTGTGCCGGCGGCCGCCAGTCCGGCCATTCCCTCTTTTGCGACACACGGTGGGTTCCGGCCCACTCGAAGCCGGGTTTGCCGACACCGACCCCGTAGCGCCGCGCCTGGCCATTGCCGAGCACCAGATAGAGGAACCGGTTGGGCGTATCGATGATGATCGTCCCGGGCTTTTGCGTCGTCTGATAGGAGACGACCTGCGGCATGAAAATCGGGTTCATCGTCTGGGCCCGTGCCTGGTCACGGCGCTGAACCGAAACCCGACGAGTGGCCTTTTTGCGTGAGATGGCCGCCCGACGCATGACGCGTTTCTTGGTGACGACCTGCCCCGCACCATGGGCCGTTCCGGGTTGACGCAACTGCGTTACCCAAGGCGCCGAGAGATCCGGGCTGAGAACCACGGGGGGCCGTTGGCCGTAGCGATCATTGGCGTGGGCCGCGCCGGATACGACACCGAAGCAAACAGCGGCAAGAACAAGGAATTTGGTTTTCATCGGACGGATACACCCTTTCGTCAGACAACAAGGAACCGCACGCGTTTCGGCTGGAAAACACGCTGGCAGTGGATAATTTGTCCGTTGACACTGGCGGGGTAAAAAGACTCAAAGGTGAATCGAAAACGATAAAATGCGAATCCGCGGAGAAAGCTTTTGGCAAGGTTATCGACCGGTTGAAAAAGCCGGTTAATCCTTCGCTAAATCACCTGGTGCGCCCATTAACCATGACGGAGGAAACCTGAATGTCGACATCCGGACTGATCGAGGGACCCGACGGAAAATCGCGATGCTTCTGGTATGGCGGCAAGGATGACTACCTGACCTATCATGATGCCGAATGGGGCCGGCCCGTTGGAAACGACACGAGATTGTTTGAGAAGATCTGCCTGGAAGGGTTTCAGTCGGGCCTGTCCTGGCTAACCATTTTGCGCAAGCGCGAGAATTTTCGCGCGGGTTTCGCCGGCTTCGATATCGATGCGGTCGCCGCCTTTGACGAAGCCGATGTCGAGCGGTTGGTGGGCGATGCGGGCATCATCCGCCACCGCGGCAAAATCAGGTCAACCATCAACAATGCGAAACGGGCACAGGAAATGCGCCGGGAGTTCGGCTCATTGGCGGCCTATTTCTGGGCTTTCGAGCCGGGTCCGGAACAGCGACCCAAAACGCTCGACCGGGAGTCCCTGATGGCGCTTGCCACCACCGAGACGTCGACGGCAATCTCGAAGGATCTGAAAAAACGCGGCTGGAGTTTTGTCGGGCCGACGACGGTCTATGCCTTCATGCAGGCGATGGGCATGGTCAACGACCATATTGAAGGATGTTTTGCGCGTGACATCTGCGAAAACGAACGCAGTGCCTTCATTCGGCCATCGCGAACGGTATGAGGCCCGGTCGCTTGCTGCAAGACGGATGATGGTTTAGGAAAGCCGCGAAAACCCCGGCCGCGTCGGGGTCATGCCAAACACCAGCACTGCCGGACATCAGGACATGGGCGAGAAAAAGAAAAAGCAGCCAAGGCTGAAGGCGCGCCTGCCGCGCGGATTCGTCGACCGGTCGCCGGACGACATCCGTGCAACCGAGGCAATGATCGCCAAAATCCGTGCCGTGTTCGAGCTCTATGGCTTCGATCCGGTGGAAACGCCGTTGTTCGAATATACGGATGCGCTGGGCAAGTTTCTGCCCGACAGCGACCGGCCGAATGAAGGCGTCTTTTCGCTCACCGACGACGACGATCAATGGATGAGCCTGCGCTACGATCTGACAGCGCCGCTGGCGCGGCATGTGGCGGAAAATTTCAACACCATCCAGTTGCCCTACCGGACCTATCGCAATGGCTGGGTGTTCCGCAACGAAAAGCCCGGCCCCGGACGGTTCCGCCAGTTCATGCAGTGCGACGCCGACACGGTCGGCGCGCCCGGCGTCCAGGCGGATGCGGAAATGTGCATGATGATGGCCGATACGATGGAAGCGCTCGGCATTGCCCGTGGCGACTATGTCATTCGGGTCAACAACCGCAAGGTTCTGGACGGCGTGATGGCCTCCATTGGCATAGGCGGGGACGATCATGCGCCGACTCGTCTGACGGTGTTGCGCGCCATCGACAAGCTGGACAAGTTCGGCGTTGAAGGCGTGCGGCTTCTGCTCGGTGCCGGTCGTAAGGATGACAGTGGCGATTTCACCGAGGGCGCAGGCCTTGCGGCGGACGCCATCGACCGTGTCGTCGCCTTTGTCGAAGCGGCGGGCGCCGGCAGCAACGATACGATCGGCAATCTTGAGGCGGTCGTCGGCGGAGCCGATGGCAAGGGCGCCGACGGCGTCAGTGAACTGTCCCTCATGGGCGAGCTGTTCGAAGCGGCCGGATATGGCGACGGCCGGGTGAAAATCGATCCTTCCGTGGTGCGCGGCCTGGAATATTACACCGGCCCGGTCTACGAGGCCGAGTTGCTGTTCGACGTGACCAATGAAAAGGGACAGACGGTGCAATTCGGCTCCGTCGGCGGCGGTGGCCGCTATGACGGTCTGGTGTCGCGCTTCATGGGTCAGCCGGTTCCGGCAACCGGATTCTCCATCGGCGTGTCGCGGCTGATGACGGCGCTGAAGAATCTCGGCAAGCTCGACCGGCAGGGCACCATCGCGCCGGTGGTCGTGTGCGTGATGGACCGTGATGCGCAGAGCATGGCGCAGTATCAGCGTTTCGTCACACAATTGCGGATCGCCGGTATTCGCGCCGAGATGTTCCAGGGCAATCCGAAAAATTTCGGCAACCAGCTGAAATATGCCGATCGGCGCGGCAGTCCGGTCGCCATTATTCAGGGGTCACAGGAGCGCCAAGACGGCATGGTTCAGATCAAGGATCTGATCGAGGGCAAACGGCTTTCCGAAGACATTGAAGACAATGCAGCGTGGCGGGAAAGCCGGCCGGCGCAGATCTCCGTCAAGGCGGAGGATCTTGTCGAAGAGGTCCGGACCGTTCTTGCCGCGCAGGCGGATGATCTCAAGGCGGATTGATCATGCATGGCGAACCGGATTTTGCCGATGACATGCTCGCCCTGTTTGCGGCGCGCGCGGCGCAACGGCTGGATATTCCGGTCATCCAACCGGCCGATCCGTTCCTGGACATGGCCGGTGAAGATCTGCGCCGGCGGATATTCCTGACGGAAAACGAAACCGGACAAAGCCTGTGCCTGCGTCCGGAATTCACCATTCCGGTCTGCATGAGCCACATTGCCGTCAATTCAGGAACGCCGAAGCGCTATGCCTATCTTGGCCAGGTGTTTCGCCAGCGGCGCGACGGCGGCAATGAATTCCTGCAAGCCGGGATCGAGGATCTGGGGGATGGCGATTTTGCGGCGGCGGATGCGCGTGCGGTGTCGGATGCAGCCGACACGCTCGCCCTGGTGCTGCCGCGGGCCGATCTGCGGACTGTGCTCGGCGACCAGACTGTGTTCGAAGCCGTGGTGGCGGCGCTCGGCCTGCCCACAGGCTGGCAGACGCGCCTGATCCGCGCCTTCGGCGATCAAGCGATGCTCGACACATTGATGCAGTCCCTTTCGGAACCCGCCGGGAGCGTTGCCGGTCTGGAGAACGATATCGCCATGCTCGCCCGTAGCGGCGACACGCCCGCCTTGGCCGCCCATCTGGAAGACCGCATGCGGGCGACGGGCTATCTGAGCCAGGCCAGCCGCACACCGGTTGAAATCGCCAACCGGCTGATCTCCAAAACACAGCTTGCCGACGCGGATCTGGATGACCGGGCGCTGGCCGTCCTGAAGGATTTCCTTTCGCTTGAAACCGGGCTGTCAAAGGCGCCGGATGCGTTGCGGGATTTTGCCTCCGGGGCCGGGCTTGACCTGGACGCCGCGCTGGCCGGCTTCGATGCAAGGGTCAACGCCCTCGAAACGAGCGGCGGCGCCGTGGCGGCCATGCGATACCGGGCAGCGTTCGGCCGGCCGCTCGACTATTATACCGGCCTGGTGTTCGAAATCGTCTGCGACGGCGCGGTGCTGGCCGGCGGTGGCCGTTATGACCGTCTGCTGACCTTGCTCGGCGCAACCACACCCATCCCCGCCGTCGGATTTTCCCTGTGGCTCGATCGGATCGAACGGATGCGCGGCGAAGGAGCAGCGCCATGAGCGTTACCATTGCGCTGCCCTCGAAAGGCCGGATGAAGGACGATGCGCTGGCGGTGTTCGCACGGGCCGGCATGGCGATTGCCTCCGTTGGTCATGACCGGTCCTATCGGGGCCGGATCGACGGGCTGGATTCGGTCGACATCGCCTTTCTGTCGGCCTCGGAAATCGCCCGGGAGCTCGGAAGCGGCGGCGTGGATCTCGGCGTCACCGGCGAGGATCTGGTGCGCGAGGACCTGGCAGATGCCGACCAGCGTGTCAGGTTCAGCGCCCGTCTCGGTTTCGGCCGCGCCGATGTGGTGGTGGCGGTTCCCGATGTGTGGGTCGACGTCGACAGCATGGCCGATCTTGCAGATGTCGCGTCGGAGTTTCGGTCGCGCCACGGCCGCCGATTGCGCATTGCCACAAAATACTGGCGGCTGACCCAGCGTTTCTTTTCGGCCCAGCACGGCATTCAGGTCTATCGCATCGTCGAAAGCCTCGGGGCGACCGAAGGCGCGCCGGCCTCCGGCCAGGCCGATATCATCGTCGACATCACGTCAACCGGGTCGACCCTCAAGGCCAATCATTTGAAGATACTGAATGACGGGATCATCCTGCGATCCGAGGCCTGTCTGGTGCGCGCGCACGATGCTGACCGCCCGGCGGATGACGAGGCGATGCTTCACGCCATCATCGATCGGCTGACGCGGGCCGTGTGATCGACCGAGACCGGGCTCAAGCCCATTTCGCACATCCCTGGAGCCTGTCCGCCTTTGACGGAATCGGCCGAAGCTGAGCGTATCAACACAATCTACGTCCAAAACCGGTGTTTCGTTTCCGACAAAGCGTGACCCGACCTAACTCACTGGATTTAATGAAATAATGTAACCTCCGGCGGACCTGATCGCGAGTGGTCGACAGGCATTTTTGAATGAATAGCCATTTATCATACTATGAAAACTGTTGACACATATTATCTAAATAGGCTTATTGCAGGCAGCTTTTGGAAAATGGGAGAGAGTGCAATGAAGCTGACCAAAGCCACAACCGCCGCGATTGCCGGGCTTATGATGATGGGCCCGGCCATGGCCCAGGATGACCCCGTCGATATCACCATGATCATCTATGCCGCGGCCGGCGTGCCGTTTTTCCAGCCCCTGGAAAAGGGCGCCAATGAAGCGGCCAAGAACCTCAATGTGAACCTCGATATTCAATATGCGGAAAACGATGTGGTTCGCCAAAACAACATCATGGAAACAGCCCTGGCCAACGGGGTGGATGGTCTTGCCGTGGAAATCTGGGATGACAACGCCTTCGACGAGGCGGTCTGCCAGACAATGGAAAAGGGCACGCCCGTAATCGGCTTCAACATTGACGACAGTGAAGGCGCCGCCGGCAATTGCCGCATGGCCTTTGTCGGCCAGAATTTCGTCGATGCCGGCTACGCCATCGGAAAGCGCATGGTCGAGGAACATGATCTAGGCGATGGCGACAAGGTCTTCACACCGGTCGAGTATCCCGAAGCAGCCTATGCGGTTCTGCGTCACCGCGGCGTTCAGAAGGCCCTTGCGGAAGTCGGTGCAAAGGCCGATCTGGTCGGCGTCACCGACCGCCTCCCCGAAGTGTTGACCGCGATGACCCAGTATCTGATCGGCAATTCCGATGCAAAGGCGATCATCGGCCTCGGGCAGCAACCCATGATGATGGCGCAACAGGCGCTTGATGAGGTGGGGATGGACATTCCGATCGGCGGTTTCGACGTCGCACCGGAAATTCTTGACGGCATCAAGAGCGGGCGCATCACCGCAACCGTCGACCAGCAGCCCTATACCCAGGGCTATTATGCGGTGGCGCAACTGGCCCACTATATCCGCTACGGTCTCTACCCGTCAGACATGGCGACCGGCGGCGCTGGCCTGATCGACGCGTCGAATTACACCACGGCCGTCGAATTTGCCGGTGACACGCGCTAATCGTGCATAATCAGGTGGTCCGGCGACCGCACCGGACCACCATGACGGGGACTCAGATGGCTGACACAAACGGAAATGCACGGGCTGTTGCGCCAAGCCGGATCACGACGCGCGGCGGCCTCAAAGGCCTGCTGGACAAATTGCTGGCGACATCGGCCGGCAACATCATCGTGGCTTTTGTGCTGATCCAGCTGGCGTGCATCCTTGCCGGTCTCATCTGGCCTGATGATTTTCGCTATCTCTCGCCCTCCAATATCTCGATCATGCTCAAGGCGATCCCGACACTGGGGATCATTGCGCTCGGCGTCGGCTTCCTGATGATTGCCGGTGAATTCGATCTCTCGGTGGGTTCGATCTACGCCTTCACGGCCGTTGTGTGTTCCATGCTGATCGCGGCGGGCCTGAGCGCCTGGCTGGCGGCGCCGCTGATGATCGCGGTCGGCGCCGCCATCAGCATGAGCAACGGTCTCATCGCCATGCGGTTTTTGCTACCGTCCTTCATCGTATCGCTGGGCGCCATGCTGTTCTGGAAGGGCATGATCTTCTTCGTCCATGGCGCACAGGCCATACGGTTCTCCGGCAGCCCTTCCTTCAAGGACGCCTTTGCCGGTTCGATCGGCCCGATCCAGATGCCATTCGTCTGGTTTTTCGTTTTGACGGTGCTGTTTCATTTCACCCTGCGTCACCACCGCTTCGGCAATCACGTCTTTGCCGTCGGTGGCAATGCGCCGGCGGCAACGGCAAACGGCGTCAAACCGACGCAGGTCAAGCTGATCTGTTTTGCGCTTGCCGGCGCCTGCGCCGCCCTGTCGGGGATCATATCGGCAGCCCGGGTCGGCAGCGTGACGCCGGCCCAGGGTGGCGGGCTCGAATTGCAGGCCATCGCCGCCGCGGTGATCGGCGGTGTTGCACTGACCGGCGGGCGCGGCAGCATGATCGGCGTCTTTCTCGGCTCGGCCCTGATCTACACCATCCAGGATGTGTTGCTGTTGATGCGGGCGCCCGGTTTCTATCTCGACATCTTCGTCGGCGCGCTGATCGTCTTTGCGGCCATCGCCAATCAACTGGTCGGACGGGGAGCGGGAAAATGAGCACACCGCTCCTGGAAACACGCGGCGTGACCAAGCGCTATGGAAATCTGGAAGCGCTGCGGGGCGTGGATTTCCACATCGGCGCCAATGAAATTGTCGCCCTGCTGGGCGACAACGGTGCGGGAAAATCGACTTTGGTCAAGCTGCTTTCCGGCATCAATCCGCCAACCTCCGGCGACGTCTATGCAAATGGCAGCAAGGTCACCATCAACACCCGCCAGGAATCGGAAGATATCGGCATCGAGACGATCTATCAGGACATGGCTGTCGTCGACGATATGGAAATCTGGCGCAACATGTTTCTCGGCCGCGAGCTACGCAATGCGCTCGGTTTCCTCAGGGAGGCTGACATGAAGGCGATGACCATGGAGGAACTCTCGTCAGGCGTCGATATCTCCGGCATCGACAGCGCCGACCAACTGGTCGGGTCCCTGTCGGGCGGGCAAAAACAGGCGGTGGCGATTGCCCGCGCCGTACACTTTCGAAAATCGATCCTGCTGCTGGACGAACCGACATCGGCCCTGTCCGTGCGCGAGACCAACAAGCTTCTCGATTACATCTCCAACCTGCGGGGACGGGGAACATCTGCCGTGTTCGTGACCCACAATATCTACCACGCCTATGAAATCTGCGATCGCTTTGTCGTTATGAGCCATGGCACGAAGGTGCATGATATCGCCAAGGGCGACACCAGCGTCGACGCGCTGACACAGATGGTGATCAACTCATGAGCGGCGCCATCTTTCCATCGCTTACCGACCGCCATGTCATCATATCGGGCGGGGCGAGCGGCATTGGCGCTGAAATCGTTGCCGAATTTACCCGGCAGGGCTCAAAGGTCGGCTTTGTCGACCTGGACGGCGATGCCGGTGCGGCTCTTGCGGCGCAACTGGACGGCGCCCGCCACGCGCCGATGTTCCGCCGTCTGGACCTGACCGACCTCGACTTGCTGGAAGAGACGGCTGCGGATTTGATTGCCGCGCTGGGCGGCGCCGATGTGCTGGTCAACAATGCTGCCAATGACGAGCGCCACTCGCTTTCGGAGGTGACGCCGGACTACTGGCGCGACCGCATGGCCGTCAATCTGGACCACCAGGTCTTCATGGCCAAGGCCGTGCTTCCCGCCATGCAGGCGGCCGGCAAGGGGTCGATCATCAATATGGGATCCTGCAGCTGGCGGCTCGGCCTGGATGGAATGACCGCCTATGTGACGGCAAAGGCGGCGATCGAAGGTCTGACGAACGGCCTGGCCCGTGAACTCGCTGCGGACAATATCCGGGTCAATTGCGTCATACCCGGCTTTATCAAGACACAGCGACAGATCGACCGCTGGCTGACGCCCGAACTGGAACAAACCATCATGCAGGGGCAATGCCTGCAGGATTTCATCGATCCCATCGACGTGGCGCGCATGGTCGCCTTTCTGGCTTCCGACGATGCGCGGATGTGCACCTCCGGCACTTACAATGTCGATGCGGGCTGGATATAGGAGACGCGAATTGACCGATCTGGGCGCAAGGCTTGAACGATGCTACAGCGGCGCCGTGTTCGATACGCTGCGCGAACGCAGCCTGACGAACACTGTTTTGCCGAAAGACATCCGGCCTCTCGATCCGTCTCTGGTCATGGCCGGGCCGGTCTTCACGGTTTCGGGCAGCGGCAAGGACGGCCTGTCGGAGCATGAGACCCTGATCGCCTGGACCGAGTTTTTGTCCGCCGCGCCGAAGGGACATGTGGTCGTGTGCACCGGACATGACGATGACCGGGCGCTGATGGGCGAATTGTCAGCCGAAACCCTGCAGTTTCGTGGTATCAAAGGCTATCTCACCGATGGCGGCACGCGCGACAGCGATTTCATCCTGAAGCTCGGATTTCCCGTTTTCAGCCGCTATTTCACGCCACGCGACGTTGTCGGGGCCTGGACACCCGACCGGTTTGACGAACCGGTGACCGTCGGCGATGTGACGATCCATCCGGGGGACTATCTGATCGGCGATATCGACGGAACCGTTGTCATTCCGGGCGCGATGGCTGCCGATGTGATCGCCGAGGTCGAGATGGTGATGCAGACCGAAAACAAGGTCCGGGCGGCCATCTTGCAGGGTGTCGACCCAAAGGAGGCGTATTTGCAGCATGGCCGTTTCTGACTCCGGACAGACACCGAGCCTGGTTTACCAGATCGTTGAGCATCTGGGCCGGCAGATCATTCGCGGCGAGGTGCCGCCGGGCAAGACCCTGCCGGTCGAGCAGGAGATCTGCGATCAGTTCAACGCCTCGCGCAATGCGGTGCGCGAAGCGGTCAAGACACTGGCCGGCAAGAATCTCGTTCGATCCGCGCGGCGCGCCGGAACCATCGTCGTCGACACCAAGGACTGGAACCTGTTCGATCCGCAGGTGATCGGCTGGATGCTCAGTGAGGACCCGACGCGCGAGACGCTGATGAACGCGCTGTCGGAGCTCAGGGAAATCATCGAACCCGAAGCAGCGGCACTCGCCGCCGAACGCGCATCGACAACCCAGGTGTTGCGCATTTTCGAAATTTTCGAGGAGATGAAGGCCCACTCGCACAATCCCGAACGGGCCATAGAAATGGACGTCGAATTTCACCGCGCCGTGCTGGAAGCCACCGGCAATGCGCTGTTGCAGATTTTCGCCCATAGTTTCGGCCTCCTGCTGGCGGCCAATTTCCAGCTTTCCATCCAGGTCAACAACGCCTTCATCCGCAATCTGGATGATCACCGCTGGATAGCCGAGGCGATCCGCGACCGCGACCCGCAGCGGGCCCGCGAGGCGGCGTCGGGCCTTTTGAAGAAGAACAAAAAGGACATCCGGCAGATGAGGCAGGAGCAGCGGCGCGGCGATGATCATTGACCCGCTCATCCATGCGTCGTGGGCGCCATGTGTTGTAGGCTGGACGCCATGAAAAAACTGCGTTCACAGGACTGGTTCGGCGGCACCGGCAAGGATGCGACGCTGCACCGGTCATGGATGCTCAATCAAGGCATCGCTCCCGACGCCTTTGACGGCAGGCCGGTGATCGGAATCTGCAACAGCTGGTCGGAACTGACCCCTTGCAACGCTCACCTGCGGGATCTGGCAGACCGGGTCAAACGTGGTGTCCTGGAGGCCGGCGGCATCCCGTTCGAGTTTCCGGCCATGTCGCTCGGAGAGAGCAATATGCGCCCCACCGCCATGCTGTTTCGCAATCTGGCGGCGATGGAAGTCGAGGAGTCCATCCGCGCCAATCCCATCGACGGTGTCGTGCTGATGGTCGGATGCGACAAGACCACCCCGGCCCTAGTCATGGGCGCGGCGAGCTGCGACCTGCCCACGATCGTCGTCTCGGGCGGCCCCATGCTCAACGGCAAGCATCGCGGCTGCGACATTGGCTCGGGCACCGCGGTCTGGCGCATGTCGGAAAATGTGCGCTCCGGAGACATGGCGATGGACGATTTCATCGCCGCCGAACAGGATATGTCGCGCAGCCCCGGCCATTGCATGACCATGGGCACCGCCTCGACCATGGCCAGCATGATGGAGGCGCTCGGCTTGGCGCTGCCGCAAAACGCCGCGACGCCGGCGGTCGATGCGCGGCGGCGTGTGCTGTCACAGATGGCCGGCCGGCGCATCGTCGAACTGGTGAAACAGGACATCAAACCCTCCGACATCGTCACCCGCGCCTCGTTTGAAAACGCCATATTGGTCAATGCCGCCATTGGCGGATCGACCAATGCGCTGATCCATCTGATCGCCGTTGCCGGACGCATGGAAATCGACCTGACGCTGGAGGACTGGGACCTGATCGGCCGGGATGTGCCGACCATTGTCGATCTCCAGCCGTCCGGCCGGTTTCTGATGGAGGATTTCTATTATGCCGGCGGCCTGCCCGTGGTACTGAAATATCTCGATGACCGCGGATGGCTGCGCCCGGCCCGGACCGTCTCCGGCACGGGTCTCGCCGAACAGGTGTCGATAGCCGAAAATTTCAATCCCGATGTCATCCGCACGCAGGGCGATCCGCTGACGGACAATGGCGGCCTCGCCATCCTGCGCGGGAATCTGGCGCCACAGGGCGCGGTCATCAAGCCGTCAGCCGCAACAGCCGGCCTGATGCGCCATCGTGGACCGGCCGTCGTTTTCGAGACCATCGAAGATTACAAAAGGCGGGTCGACGATCCGGATCTGCCGGTCACCACCGACAGTGTTCTGGTGCTGAAGAATTGCGGCCCGAAAGGCTATCCCGGAATGGCGGAGGTCGGAAACATGGGCATTCCGGCGAAACTGCTGGCAAGGGGCGTGCGCGACATGGTGCGCATTTCCGATGCCCGCATGTCGGGGACAGCCTACGGAACCGTCGTGCTGCACACCGCGCCGGAAGCGGCGCTGGGCGGTCCGCTGGCTCTGGTGCGCGACGGTGACGAGATTTCACTCGACGTCGCGGCACGCCAATTGACCCTGCATGTCGATGAGGCGGAACTCGAACGCCGACGCGCCAACTGGAAACCGCCGCCGGCATCCCATCCCTCGGGCTATCAATCGCTTTATGTCAACCACGTGCTGCAGGCGGACAAAGGCGCCGATTTCGATTTCCTTGTCGGTCGGCGCGGTGCGGCCGTGCCGCGGGAATCGCACTGACGGTTGGCGCGCCAGCAATGGCATCCGGTCGCGGTTCGCTGGACTGGCATCGGCTTTACCCGTCGTCTTCCAGACCGGCCAGCAACGCCCTCACATTTTGAAAACTGTTGCGGATTTCATCGATCGCGGCCACCACTTCAGAACTCTCGCGCCGGTCGATATGCACATAAATCGACAATCGACTGTTTTCCTTTTCGGGTATTTGAACCGGAATGAATTTCAATTCACCCTTTTGCAATTCCTCCATGACCCCGACCGGCGTGAAAAACCCGACGCCATTGCCCGCCCGGATCATTTTTCGAACGAAAGTCCAGGAATTGGACTGAACTCTTGGTGCAAATTTGGCGCCGGTATAGCGAAACTCGGATTCCGAGTGGTCACGAACCCAATTGTCATACAACAGGAAGGCCGGATGGTCCGCACATTCCGAAAATGTCAGGCTACGCCTGTCCGCCAGCGGGTGGTCGGGCGCCACCACGGCGCCGAGTTTCATGTGCAACGTGTCGACAATGACATAATTGTGGAAACGCTTGTCATAGGGAAGAAGCGCAACATCGGGATATCCAATGCGCATTTGCTCGGCGCTCTTTGTGCCGTCCGAGGCCAGCACGACAAACGAGACCTTTTCATAAGTCTCGGTGAGCTTTCCCACGACAGATGTCAGAACGCTGACGATCAGGGGAGGAATCGACAAGATGCGCACTTCCCCCGCGATTTCACCCGATAGCGCTGCTATCCCGCCGGTCGTATTGCGCCAGTCGGTGAGGGTCCTGCGAATGTGGGCGAGGAGGATTTCCCCTGCCGGTGTCGGCTTGACGCCGGACGAAAGGCGCTCGAACAGCAAACATCCAAGTTCCTGCTCAAGGTTCAGGATCTGCCTGTTTACCGCCGAAGCTGCGACATTCAACTCGCGTGCAGCTCTGCGAATGGATCCGCGCCGTGCGACCTCATCAAAGTAACGAAGAACGGATGCATGCATATTGTTCCGCCGGAGGTTTGCTGTTCCACATCTGGACTCTGGACGTCAGTCGTTCAAATGACAGGCCACCATATGATTGTCGCCAACTGGCCTGGCGAGCGGTTCTTCCACTGAACATCGTTTCATGGCCATGGGACATCTTGTGTGAAAGCGACATCCCGTCGGGGGATTTGTGGCACTTGGCAGGTCACCCTTCAACAGAATTTTGTCTCTCTCCTGATTTGGATGCTGGCGTGGGACCGCCGAGACCAGCGCCTGTGTGTAGGGGTGCCGTGGGCTTTGCAGAATGGTGGCGCGGTCCGCAACCTCGACAATCTTGCCAAGATACATGACCGCAACGCGGTCTGATATGTGTTCCACGACCGCAAGGTCATGGGAGATGAACAGGTACGAGAGATCGAGCCTCTCCTGCAGATCCATCAACAGATTGATGATTTGCGCCTGCACCGATACATCAAGCGCTGAAACGGCCTCATCGCACACCACCAGATCCGGGTTCAGCGCTATCGCCCGTGCGATGCCAAGGCGTTGGCGTTGACCGCCTGAGAATTCATGCGGAAATCGCTTCAAGTGCTGTCTCTGCAGCCCGACCTGTTCAAAAAGCTGCTCGACGCGCCTTGCAAGGTCCCGGCCAGCCGCAACCTTGAAATTGACAAGCGGCTCGGAGACGATGCGCTCAGCGGTCAGGCGTGGATCAAGTGACGCGTATGGATCTTGAAACACAATTTGCATGTTGCGCCGCTGGCGTGCGAGCGCACGCCCGCTGAGACTGTGGACTTCGACATCATTGAGCCGCACCGTTCCGGCAGTCGGCTTTACCAGGCGCAGCAGGCTTCGACCGACACTTGATTTACCGCATCCGCTCTCGCCGATCAGTCCGAGCGTTTCGCCTCTCGCGATTGAAAAGGACACGCCGTCGACCGCACGGACATGGCCGGTCTTGTTGAGGAACAAGCCGCCGCGCACCGGATAATGCATATGCAGATCATTGACTTCCAGAAGGGCAGATCGGGATGTGCTCATTGCCGCGCTCCACCGGAATTGAAACACGCGACGCTGTGCGTTTCCGTCACCTGTGAGAACTGCGGGAAGCCGGCGTGGCACTGCTGCGTCGCAGCCTCACAGCGATCAACAAAGGGGCAGCCCGCAAAATCGCCCCGCATGATCGGTACGGTTCCGGCTATCTCCTTCAGCCGCCGTTTGCCGCCCCCGGTAATTGAACCGCCAAGGCGTGGACCTGCCGCCATCAGGCCGCGTGTATAAGGGTGTTGCGGGTTGTCGAACAATTCGGTCGTTCGGGCTTCTTCGACTTTTCGGCCGGCATACATGACGATCACGCGCTGTGCGATCTCGGCGACCACGCCCAGATCATGCGTTATCAGCAATATCGACGTACCGGTTTCCTGCTGGAGTCTGGCCATCAGCTCAAGAATTTGCGCCTGAATGGTGACGTCCAGCGCCGTCGTCGGTTCATCCGCAATCAACAGGCGCGGATTATTGATAAGCGCCATGGCGATCATCACCCGTTGGCGCATTCCACCCGACAATTCGTGCGGGTATTTGAGCAACTGGGAATCGGGATCAGGCAGCCCGACCTGCTGAAGAACCTCCACGGCACGGGAGCGACCGGCCTCATTCGATGCCCTTTCGTGCACCCTGAGCGTCTCGATGAGTTGCCTGCCCACCGACAGCACCGGATTGAGTGAACTCATGGGTTCCTGAAAGATCATCGCGATATCACGCCCGCGTACAGCGCGCATTTCACGGGCGTCGAGGGACAGAAGGTCTCTGTCACCGAAACGAACGGAGCCCCGTTCGGTGTCACCGATCGGCGGCTGGATGAGCCGCAGCAAGGACAACGCCGTCGCGCTCTTGCCGCAACCCGATTCGCCCACAATGGCCAGCGTTTCTCCCGGAAATATCTCAAAATGCAAACCGTCGACCGCCCGAACCGAACCCAGGCGTCCCTGGAACACAACCCTGAGATCGGCGACTTGGACGAGAGGCGAATTGGCGTTCATGAACGGTTACCCCGCCTTGCTCAGTTTGGGGTCCAGGGCATCGCGCAGTCCATCGGCAAGAAGGTTCATCGCCAATACGGTTATCGCCAGGGCAAATGCGGCGAACAGGATCATGTGGGGAGCGATCTGGTACAGTGCGCGCCCCTCGGCGATGATGTTTCCCCATGTTGGATTGCTCGGCGGCACCCCTGCGCCGATGAACGACAATGTCGCCTCGATGAGCATGGCCTGCGCACAGATCTGTGAGGCCTGGATGAACATCGGCGCCGAGATGTTCGGCAGGATATGCCGAAGCAGCGTCCTCCAGGTCGAGGTGCCGCTAGCATAGGCCGCCTCAACGAACAGCGCCTCGCGCAAGGCCAGCGTCATGCCGCGGACAAGCCTCGTCACGCGCGGGATTTCGATGATTGAAATCGCGAAGATGACAATCACCATCCCGGGTTCGGCCAGCGCCGTAAGGGCGATCGCCAGCAGAACCGACGGGATCGACATGACCCCGTCGATGACCCGCATCAAAACCGCATCCGCAATCCGGTTGAAGGCGCTGATGAAACCGACCGCGATGCCGATAACGTAGCTTATCAAGGTGACGGCAAATCCGATAAAGAGCGAGGTGCGGGTTCCATAGACCACCCGGCTGTAGATATCCCGCCCGAGCGCGTCCGTGCCGAACCAGTGCTCGGCCGAGGGCGGGCGCAGCCGTTGCAGGGTCGATATCTCAGTTGGATCGACGGTCCACAGAAAGGGCGCAAACAGCGCGACAAACAGCAGAAAAACAAGAACAAGCGACGATAGGCCGACCAGCGGGTAACGGACGCAAAAGCGAAGTGTTTTTGGCACCACCGTCATGTGACTTTCCGCCTGTCCGGCATCTTTCCTCACCGTTTGATACGCGGATCAAAAAACGAATAGCTGATGTCCACGATCAGATTGACGATGATGTAGACGAAGGAAGAGAGCAGCGTTACGCCCTGGATAACCGGGTAATCGCGCTGGAGAATTGCCTCCACAACAAGGCGGCCCACGCCGGGTATCGCATAGACCGTCTCGACCACGACGACACCGCTGATCAGGTGCGACACACCCAGCCCGATCATGGTGACGATCGGGATTGCCGCGTTCTTCATCACATGCGGCATGATCACCTGGTTTGTCGGCAAACCTTTGGCGATCGCTGTCCTGACGAAATCCTCGCGCCTGACTTCCATGACCGTCGTTCGCGTAATCCTTGCCAGGAGCGCCAGAAAGGGAAGACCCAGGGTGATGCAAGGCAGGACGATCTTCACCCAGAAACCCCAGAAATCGTCAGAAATGCTGACATATCCCTGGACTGGCAGCAGTTGCAGCTGCATGGCGAAGATCAGGATCAGGATGTAACCGATGACAAAACTGGGAAACGAGAAAGAGATGGCGGCCATGGTCAGGACCGCGCGATCGATGATCCCGCCGGCCCGCCACGCGGCGACCACCCCGAGCGGCACGCCGATGATAATGGCAAACAGGGTTGTGACGAGACACAATGCGATCGTCGCTTCAACACGATCGCCAACGAGTTCCAAGACCGGCGTTCCGGAGAAGATGGAATTGCCGAAATCGCCATGCAGGATGGAAACCACCCAAATGCGCAATTGCACGAAAAACGATTGATCGAGCCCGAGCCGAACGCGCAGTTCTTCAATCATCTGCGGTGTCGCCTCGTCGCCGGCCAGCAACGCTGCCGGATCGCCGGGAGCGAAATAGAGGAGTGCAAAAATGATCAGCGCAACGATTGCCACCACCGGAATTGCCGCCAGCAAACGCCGAATTGCGTATCCAAGAATCGCGTCTCACTCCTCAATTGGGCTGACTGGTTCATCCATCGCCCAATCCAGACAGCCAATCCGATTATCGGGACAAAACAGCCTTGTGCCAATCACGCCATCCGGTCCGTATCGTCCGGCGAACAATTGCCGTTGCATCCGCACACAAAACCATCAGGATTTCATGTCGATGCTCCAGAAGAAATTCGTCGGTGCATCGAGCACGTTCTCCAGCCGACCGGACGCAACGCTCAGAGCCAACAATTCACCAACCGGCAGATAGCTGACGTTTTCGTAGATGCGCTCCTGAATGCTGTCGGCCAGTTGCTTGCGCTTCTGCGGATCGAATTCTTCACTGAACTGCTTGCGAAGGTCCTCGCTGATCTCGTCCTGCGGCCAGCCCCACCAGGCATCCTTGCCGTTGGCCAGGACGGCACGGGATTCGATCGGCGTCGACGATTCGACGGTGCGAATGGTCGTGTTGGCAATGTTCCACCCGCCGTCGCTGACCGGCCCCTGATTTTGGCGGCGAGATGCAAATGTCGGGAAGTCGACAATTTGCTGATCGACCGTGAAACCAAGTTTCCGCAGGGTCGCCGCCATCACCTCACCGACCGGAGTGAGTGAAGAGGCGTTGGCGACCAGCAATTGTGTGATCGGTTGGCTGAGATCAACGCCGCTTTCCTCGATCAAGGCAAGAGCTGCCTCCATATCGTGGGTGGGTGCACCGGCATCACTTTCGTATTGATTGCCGCAACCGAACACCGCCGTGCACGGTCTGGAAAATGCCGGGTTGCTCGCCACGGCCGCGACCACTTCATTTTGATCCACTGCGAGTTGAAGCGCGCGGCGCACCCTTATGTCGTCGAATGGTGGCTGGAGGTGATTGACACGGACAACCAATTGGACAACCGACGAATTCGTCACTCGCGCGACATCCGGTCCGCGCGCCTCGACCAGGGGCAGAAGGTCTGAGGACAGATGCTCGATATAGTCGATTTCGCCATTGAGCAGTGCATTAAGCTGGGTGGTGGCGTCCGGTATTTCGATGATTTCCAGCCTGTCAATGTTCACCACCTTGCCGCCGCTGGCCCAAACAGCAGGCTCGGACCGAGGTACGTAGTCGGTGTTTTTTACAAAGACCATCGATTGACCGTCGCGGGATTCTTCCGGCACATGTTTGAAGGGACCGGACCCGACGAGATCGGTCACCGGCTCGTTTGCCGGCGTCTCGGCGTAGCGTTTCGGCATCATGGCCGGGACCAGCGAACCCGGCTTGGCGAGTGCCTCGATGACGAACGCAAAGGGTTGCCCCAGCTCCAGAACGAATGTCCGCTCGCCGGTTGCCTCCAGACGAGCGGTGGCATCCATCAAAAGCTTGCCGACCTGATCGCGAGAGCCCCACCGGCGAATGGAAAGCACGCAGTCTTCGGCCGTCACCGGTTCGCCATCGTGCCATTTCAGGCCCTCACGAAGCGTGAATTCATAGGTCATATTGTCATCCGAGACTGTCCAGCTCCCAACCATCTGGGGCGTGATCTCGAATTTGTCGTCGACTGCAAACAGCATGTCATAGACCGCAAAACTGACGGTACGGACCTGAATGCCGGTCCGGAAATGCGGGTCTGTCGTTTTGGGAAGCGCCGAAAGACCGTAGCGCAGGACCTTGGTTTTTTCGTCCTGGGCGTACAACACGCCGGTCGGCATGATTGCGGCACAACCGGCAAGTCCAAGGAACTCTCGTTTGTTCAGCTTCATCTTTCCATTCTCCCATTTGACACCAGCGACGCTGCGTTGCTGCAATCGCGCACCGGTGTGATTTCAACCTGTTGCCTGAAAGGCATCGAGCATGTCCGCTTCCTTCAAGAATGCGGTCCGCAGCGCACGCTTGTCGGAGTCGCTCATCCAGGACCCTCCGATGGGCGCCAGCCATAGGCGCTTCATTTCGGCAGCGCTCAACCCGATCTCCCGATGGGCTATCGCGTATTCACGGCTCAACGTTGTGGGAAACATCGACGGGTCATCGGCGCACAGACCAACGTCCAGTCCCTTTTCGATCATCATTCCGATCGAGGCCCGCCGCCAATCCTGCCACTGCCGGCGCGAAGTGGTGCTGGAACAGGTGAAATGGATACCGCTGTCCCGGCACTTTCTGACGGCGTCATCATCTTCCAGCACGAAGTAGCCGTGATCGAGCCGGTCACACTTCAGGACCTCAAGACAGGTGATTGCGTTCTGCCAGCCCGGGACATGCTCTGACGTATGTGCCGTTGTTTTCAGTCCGTGCGCCCGGGCCTTGCGAAACACGTCGGCATAGAGTTCCGGCGCACCCTCGGTCTCCTGTCCATCCAGGCCAATACCGATCACCTCATCCCGCGGATGCTGAATCATGAGATCGACGATTTGCAGACCGACCGCCGCGGGATAATGACGGCTTATGCCGCAGATCAGGCGGGTCCTGACGCCGAACTCGGCTTCCGCCAGATCGAAACCCTCAATTAGCCCATCAATGATGTCGGGATACCGCAAATCATGTTTGGTCAGTAAATTGGTCAGGCCGACAAAGACTTCCTGATAGACGATGTTGCTCTTTTCATGGGCGTCCTTGGCACATTCATAGGCGATCCTTGAAAAATCCTCGTGATCCTTCATGCACGCATTGAGCCAGTCGAACACATGATGCAGCGATATCGCCTGTCCGGTATCGGTATCGTCACGACGGCCCATCGGGATTTTTGTATAGGAATAGTCCACGCCTGCCGGCCAGCCGGAGCTGATGCGGGCGTAAATGTCGGACGGCTCACCCGGTATCGGCACGCCATTCTTCCTGGCCAGATGGGTCCAGATCTGGGGGGTTATCGTACCGCCCAGATGACAATGCAGCTCGACCTTGGGAAGCAAATGCAAGGTATAGGGAAATGGACGAGTTTGAGCATTACCGGACTTTGACAAGCACCAGCCTTCCCTGAAACGAGCGGCCCGTTACGGCCGAAATACGATGGATGGCGGCCACCGGCCGCGCTCAGGTGCAAGTCTATTCAGCAAGTAGCGCTCTTATCAAGCGCAGAAAAATCGACGGCGCGTTGCCAAAAACAGTACAGCCACCAACCGGTGACAGTCGCTCGATGGCAACAGAGCGGTCAGGCCGGCCGGACAGGTACGCCATGCCATGAAATGCGCGCAGATGAGGCGGCAGCAAAAGGCCTATTGATGAGCGGCGAGCCACTCCAGCGTGGTGGGAACCATTTTCTCGTCAATCGTTGCCGGGCCGACAAAGGCATCCCAGACGTGATCGGTGTCGAAAACGGCCAGTTTCTCGATGCCGGCGTGATAGTCCAGCAGAATCTGGCCGGCGAAGGGCTGCGGCTTGACGGTCGTGTCGCGCGATCCGACGATCACCAGCAGCGGACCCTCATATTCGGCAATCGCCGCGGCCGGGCTGGTGGTCGGCAGCTCCTGATAGAACGCGCCCTTGAGGGTGGTATCAACGCCCCAGGGCAGTTTCACCGTGTGCGGCGTGTCGGGCGCGCCGGCAATGGCCGTGGCCACCGTCTCGCTGCCGAGGAGGGTGGAAAACGTCGCGAGAGGATTGGTCACGGGCGCCCACAGGATGGTCGATTTGACCTCGGGACGGGAGGCAACGGCGTGGGTCGCCACCAGTCCGCCCTGGCTCCAGCCGAGAACCGAGACCTTGGTTCCGTCAACCTCCTCATTGTCTTTCAGCCAGTCGATCGCGGCGATTGCGTCGGCGATCTGCCCGCTGAACGTGGTGTCCTCCCAGGCGCCCTCACTGTCGCCCGATCCGCGAAAGTCGATCCGCAGACTGGCATAGCCGGCATCCGACAATTGCCGCGCCACGCGTTTGAACACCCCGTCATCGGTGTCCTTCACCGGCAGTTCATCGCGCGTGCCGGTGAATCCGTGCAGCAGCAGGACGACGGGGGACGGCCCGGTTTGCGCGTCGGGAACTTCGAGCGTTCCCACAACCTTTTGCCCGTCGACCGGAAAGGACACGATTTTTTCGGCTGCCAAAGCCGGGCCGGCAAGCAAGCCGAGCGCCAGCAGTCCGGCAGCGGCCAGCGCCAATCCGGTTTTGCGTGCGGTGATCATGGGTGGTTCTCCTGAATTCCAATTTGATACGGGTCGGCGGGCGGCGACACGGATGCGGTCGATCCGGTTATCCTTGCGTGCCCCGGGCCTGGGGCGCAGCACCGTCGAACTGGGTGCGCAGATTGACGACAACACGGCGGTTCTGCGCCTTGCAGGACACGTCGGCGCAATCGCGCACCTTACGTTCGGTGCCATAGCCCTGGATCCACATGCGCTGCGGATTGACGCCCTTGGCGGCCAGATAGGTCTTGACCGCTTCCGCCCGCCGGTCGGAGAGCGCGACATTGCGGTTGCCCGGATCGTCGGCGTGACCCTGAATCTTGATCAGCCATTTCGGATGCTTGTTGAGCCAGGCCGCCTGCAGATCGAGCGTTTCGCGGGCGACATCGTTGAGATCAGCCGATCCGGACCTGAAATAGACGCGCCGGCCGACGCTGAGGATAAAGTCCTCCTCGGTCCCGCCGCTGATCTTGGCAAATCCGGATGCCGGATCATCCGTCGCCCCGGTGACCGCCGAGGAAAAGGCGGAGCCGCCGCTGCCGGTGCAGCCGGCGGCCAGAAGCCCAAGGGCCACCATGCCGGTGACGGCGATCATCTGGCGCATGCCACTCATTTCCATTCCCCCCGCCTCTGCGGCCAATGTCGCGATCCGGTCAGGCCCGGTCGCTGATATGCTCCAGCACCAGCACCGCCGTGCCGATCGGTGCACGCCGGTACAGATCGATCGCATCTTCATTGAACATGCGGATACAGCCGGACGATGCGTCCGTGCCGATCGACCAGGGCGCCGTGGTGCCGTGCAGCCGGTAGCCGGTGTCGCCGCCATTGCTGCTGTGAAGATAAAGTGCACGGGGCCCCAGCGGATTGTCCGGGCCGCCTTCCATGAATTCGGGCAGTTCCGGCTGGCGCTTGCGCATTTCCGCCGGCGGTGTCCATTTGGGCCAGCGTGCCTTGCGGGCGATGTTGGCGCGTCCGAACCACTGGAAGCCCTCACGCCCGACGCCGACGCCATAGCGCAGCGCCGTGTTGTTCTCCCAGATCCAGTACAGGTAGTGGTGGCGGGTATCGATCACCACTGTGCCTTCCGGTTCGTCGGAGAAATATTTCACCATCTGGCGCCGCCAGCGCGGGTCGATCGAAGCAAAATTGGTGCTTCTGAAGGTGAAGCCGTTGTCGTTTGTCACGCCCTTGAAATATTTGTTTCTGCTCTGTGCGGCGGCGCCCCCGGTCCACACAAAAGGAGCTGCAATCCCGGCCGCTGCCACCGCCGCGCCCGATAAAAATCCGCGCCTGTCCATCTCAACCTCCGCTGTTCCAAACAGGCCAAACCGCGCCCCATCACGCCGGCCCGTTCATTTTGGCCGATATTAACCCGAAAAGAGGTCAATTGGTCAACTGACGGAGACAAGGCGTGTCGCTGGGTGCGGTTGTCGACGGGATTGGATCGCGATCTCCAATCCGATGCGTTATCCCGACAGTTCTTCCGGTTTCGGCCCGCCATAGGCCCAGTCGAGCAGCTTGACCGTGTGCACCACGGGCAGTTTGCTTGCGGTGGCGATCTGGGTGATGCAGCCGACATTGCCGGCGGCGACCAAGTCCGCCCCGGTCGCCTCGATGTTCCCGACCTTGCGGTCGCGCAGGGTATCGGCAATCTCCGACTGCATGATGTTGTAGGTGCCGGCCGAGCCGCAGCACAGATGGCCCTCGGCGGGCTCGGCGACGGTAAATCCGGCGGCTCTCAACAGGTCTTTCGGCTGACGGGTGACCTTCTGGCCGTGCTGCAGGGAACAGGCCGAATGATAGGCGACCGTCAGGTTTGGCGCAATCACCGGCTCCGGCAGTTCGCGTGTCGCCAGATATTCAGTGATGTCCATGGCGAGCGCCGACACAGTGGCCGCCTTTTTGGCATAGGCGGCATCGTCGCGCAGCATGTAGCCGTAATCCTTGATGGTGGTGCCACAGCCCGAGGCGGTGATGATGATGGCGTCGAGGCCGCCCTTTTCGATTTCCCGCATCCACACATCGGTATTCTGCCGCGCTGCCGCCAAGGCCTGTTCTTCGCGGCCCATATGGTGGACAAGCGATCCGCAACAGACCTCGCCCGGCGGCACGACCACCTCGATGCCGATGCGGTTGAGCAACCGGATGGCCGCCGCATTGGTCTGCGGTTCGAGCACCGACTGGGCACAGCCGGTCAGGATCGCAACCCGGCCCTTCGGCTCGGCCTCTGGGGCGTGCGACGCCGGACCGCTGCCGGCAGCGGCAATCGTCTTCGGCGCCAGGGACAACATAGCGCCCATCGGTTTCAAACCGGGCAACGCCTTGAAGACCGGCGCCAGGGGGCGGGCCAGGCGGGCCAGATACAGGGCGGCCCGAAACCGCTTCGGATAGGGCAGCACCAGCGCCAGTACACCGCGCGTCATTCGGTTCACCAAAGGCCGGCGATAGGTCTTTTCGATATGGGCGCGGGCATGATCGACCAGATGCATGTAATGCACGCCCGACGGGCAGGTGGTCATGCAGGCGAGACACGACAGGCAGCGGTCGATATGGGTGACGATTTGCTCATCCGCCGGCCGGTCGTTCTCAAGCATGTCCTTGATCAGATAGATCCGGCCGCGCGGGCTGTCGAGTTCGTTGCCGAGCGTCACATAGGTGGGGCATGTTGCCGTGCAGAAGCCGCAATGGACGCATTTGCGCAGGATTTTTTCGGCTTCAGCAACGCCGCTGTCGGCGAGTTGTTCAGCCGAGAATTGTGTCTGCATGCAATTGCGTCCTTCACATTGTTCAGATCAGCCAGGTCTCGACATTGGCGATCGGCTCTTTGCGGGTGATCGCCTGCAGGCCCTTGATGCAGCGGATGACGAACCACACCAGCGCCACGAACATGAGAAGAAATCCGATGCCGACAAAGGCAAGGATCAGGCAGATGAACGAATAGAGGACCCCGATCCAGAAGGTCCGGATGGCATAGGTATAGTGGGTGTCGATCCAGTCTTCCGAATTGCCCCGGTTCATATAGGCAAAGACAAGCCCGACCAGCGCCGTCAGGCCGACGGCCAGGCTGACGAGATAGAGGATATAGACGAGCTGGGCGTTCTGCCGGCCCGGTTCGATCCAGCTGGCCGTATTCGACGACGATGCCTTTTGCGGCTCCTGATTGCTCATGGGTCATACTCCTGAGGTTGGATGTCGATGACGAATCTTAACATCCAGATCCTAACGCATTCGACCAGGATTGAGGATCGTTTCGGGATCGAATTGCTGCTTCAACCTGTCTGTGAGCGCGGCGAGCGCGGTTTCCTGCGGCTGGAAGATGTCAACGGCATCGCGGGTCGGACGATCGGCGCGCACCAGCGTGGCATGGCCGCCGCCCAGCGCCTTGATGGTTTGCCGGATCAATTGCGGCTCGGCCTCGGCCTCCATGCGCAGCCAGACGAGACCGCCCTGCCAGTCGTAAAAGGCATCGACACCGACCTGCAGGCGCAACGCCGCAACCAGTTGGTGACCGGCGGACGGCGCAACGGACACACGCCAGACCGGACGTGCGCCACCATCGCAAAAGGGCGCGACATCACGGATTTCCCGCCACAGGCGGCGGGAGGTTTCGGTATCCAGCCGGGTGCGGGATCCAGACCCGGCCAACATCGTCATCAGTTTTTCGATCCGGTAGTCGACCGAAGGCGCAATGCCTTCGAGGCGCAAGACCGTGGCGGCACCGGCCGGCAAGCCGCCGTCAATGAAGCGACCCCGGACGCTTTCCGGCAAATGGGCAGCCGACGACACTTCGGCATCCGACCCCATGGCGGTAGCCATCAGATCAGCCGCTTCAGCATCGTTGAGGCTACTGACGACCAGCGTTGCGTCGGTCTCCGCCCGCGGCAGAACCTTGAAGGTCACCTCGGTGAAGATGGCCAATGTGCCCCAGGACCCCGACAGGCCCCGCGACAGGTCGTATCCGGTGACGTTCTTGACCACCCTGCCGCCGGATTTGATGAGCTCGCCGCGCCCCGTAACGGCGCGGATACCGAGAATATGGTCCCGCGCGGCCCCGGATTTGAGACGCCTGGGGCCGGAGAGGTTCGTTGCCAATACGGCGCCGATCGTCCCGCGTCCGGCCGCCTGACTGCCGAGCAGCGGCCGGTAGTCCATCGGCTCGAACTGCAGTTCCTGGTCCTTCTCGCCCAGCAGGGTTTCGATCTCGTCAAGCGGCGTACCGGCCCTGGCCGTCAGGACCAGTTCCTCGGGTTCATACAGCGTCACGCCGGTCAGTTCGGACAGATCGATGCCGTGGGCGACCTGCATCGGACGGCCGATGGATTGCTTCGATCCGTGGCCGAGGATTTCCACGGGTGCGCCTTCGGACAGCGCCCATTGAACGGCCTCCAGAACCTGGGCCTCCTCACGCGGTCGAAAGACCTCACTGCTGGCGGTGTCCGGCATCGGCTTCCCGATCAAAAACGAGGAATATCGGGGAAGGGCAACTGACCCTTGGAAATGTGCATGCGGCCCATCTCGGCGCAGCGGCGCAGTTGCGGAAACACCTTGCCCGGATTGAGCAAATGCTGCCCGTCAAAGGCGCATTTGACCCGGATCTGCTGGTCGAGATCCACCTGATTGAACATGGTGCCCATCAGATCGCGCTTTTCGACGCCGACCCCGTGTTCGCCGGTCAGGACGCCTCCGACTTCGACACAGAGCCGCAAAATGTCGCTGCCGAAATCCTCGGCCTTTTGAAGCTCACCCGGCCTGTTGGCATCGTAGAGGATCAGCGGATGCAGATTGCCGTCGCCGGCATGGAAGACATTGGCGACCACCAGCCCGTATTGTTCCGACAGGCGGCGCATGCCGGCCAGCACCTGCGGCAATGCCTTGCGCGGAATCGTGCCATCCATGCAGTAATAATCGGGCGAGATACGGCCTACGGCCGGGAAGGCCGCCTTGCGGCCGGCCCAGAAGGTCTGCCGCTCCTCTTCATTTTGAGAGATGCGCGACATGGCCGCGCCGTTGCGGTCGGCGAGCTGCGTGACCGCCTCGATCAGATGGTCGACCTCGGCCTCCGGACCATCCAGTTCGACGATCAGCAGGGCTTCGACATCCAGCGGATAGCCGGCATGGACAAAATCCTCGGCCGCCTTGATGGCGAGGCGATCCATCATTTCGATGCCGCCCGGGATGATGCCGGCACCGATAATATCGGCGACGCACTGGCCCGCCTGTTCACTGGACGGAAAGCCGACAAGCATAGCGCGGGCGGTTTCCGGCTTTTGGAGAATACGCACGGTGACCTCGGTGACGACACCGAGCAGTCCTTCCGATCCGGTCATCAGGCCGAGAAAATCATAGCCTTCCGCGTCGAGGTGCTGGCCGCCCAGCCGCACGACATCGCCATTGATCAGCACCATTTCGACACCGAGCACATTGTTGGTCGTCAGGCCGTATTTGAGGCAGTGCACCCCGCCAGCATTTTCGGCGACATTGCCGCCGATCGAACAGGCAATCTGGGAAGAAGGGTCGGGCGCATAATAAAAGCCCCTGCCCTCGACGGCATGGGTGATGCCGAGATTGGTGACGCCCGGCTGCACGACGGCGGTGCGGTTGGCGTAGTCGATGTCGAGAACCTTGTTGAAGCGGGACATGACCAGCAGCACCGCATCTTCGAGCGGCAGCGCGCCTCCGGAGAGCGACGTTCCCGAGCCACGCGGCACGACACGAATGCCGTTGGATTCGCAGTATTTCAGAACCCTGGAAACCTGTTTGACCGTTTCCGGCAGGACCACGACCAGCGGCAATTGCCGATAGGCGGTCAGGCCATCGGTCTCGAAGGCGCGCATCTGATTGGTCGCGTCGACCACACCTTCGCCGGGAACAATGGTCTTGAGATCGGCGACAATCCGGTCGCGCCGCTGCATGATGTCGGCGATCGGTGCGGGCATTTCAGGCGATGTCATCGGCCTCTCCCATTTGACTTCCCATAATTGGTCAATTTTCTTTACCAGTCAACCCAATCCGCCATCCGAGACGACTGGGCCGGCATTGTTGAGGCCGATCCGATTTGGTTCTACAAGGCCCGCAACACGCGAAGGGCAGCCCGCTATGGACAAACTCGGCGATCTTGAGGTTTTTGCACAGGTTGTTTCGGCCGGCAGCCTGACGGCGGCGGGACGTGAACTCGGCCTGTCACCGGCGGTCGTGTCGAAACGGCTGCGCCGGCTGGAAGACCGCATGGGCACGCGGCTCATCCAGCGCACGACGCGGCAGATTTCCCTGACCGAGGCCGGACAGGGCTATTACGAGCGGGTGATTGCCCTTCTGGCGGGACTGGATGAAGCCGAGGCCTTCGTGACCCGGCGGTCGCAGCAGGCCCGAGGCGTGCTGAAGGTCTCGGCGCCCACCTCCTTCGGCCGCATGCATATCGCACCGCATCTGAAAACCTTCATGGGCGCCAACCCGGATCTGTCTGTCAATCTGGTGCTCTCCGATCAACTGGTCGATATCGTCGCCGAGGGATTCGACATCGCCATCCGTATTGCCGCACTCACCGATTCCAGCCTCGTGGCACGTCGTCTGGCGCCGGTACGGCGGATCCTGTGCGCCACACCGGCCTATCTCGAGGCGCATGGTGTGCCGAAATCCATCGACGAGCTGGAACAGCACATCTGCCTGCCGCAGCACAACAATGATCCCTGGCATCTGCAGGGAGCGGACGGGCCGTTCACCTACCGCGCCTCGGGACGGCTGCTGACCAATTCCAGCGAAGTGATCCGCGAATGCGTGATTGCCGGATTCGGCATCGCGCTGCGGTCGACCTGGGATATTTCGCAGGAACTGCAAAGCGGACGGCTGGTGCGCATTCTGCCGCAAGTCGAAGGGTCACGCGATGTGGCAATCCATGCGGTTTATGCCAGCCGGCATTTTCTGCCGACCAAGATCAGGGTTCTTGTCGATTACCTGTCCGAACTGTTCGGCCCGCGGCCCTATTGGGAACCATGAACTGGCCGATTGCGACTGCGACCCTTGACTCCCGCTGTTGATCCCCTCAAAAATATTGAAGATTTTTCGAAATAAGGCATGAAATGATTTTTGCTGGACGGAAACGCGACGACGAAACGGTCGTCGCCATGCTGGCCGCAGCGATCCGACGGGACATTTCGTTCGGCGTGCTGCGCCCGGACCAGAAGCTGAAGATCGACGCCCTGCGCCAGAGCTATGGCGGTTCCAATCATTCGATGCGGGAAACACTGCGCATGCTCTCCTCCGAGGGCATGGTCGAGGCAACCAACCAGCGCGGCTTCCGCGTGACGTCTGCGACGGAGGACGATCTGCGCGATATCGTGCTGATGCGGCTGGAAGTCGAAAGACTGGGTCTGGTGCGATCGCTGGAACGCGGAACCGTGGCATGGGAATCGCGTGTCGTTGCGGCCTTGCATGCGGTCAGCCGGGCCGACGTGACCGTTCATGCCACACCCGATGATTCGACCGCCCTCGAATGGGACGAAGCCTGCCGGGAACTGACCATGGCCATCGTCGCGGCCTGCGAGTCGCCGCGGCTGATGGAACTGGCGGGACAGTTCTATAACCAGTCGCGACGGTTTCGGCTGGCGCTCCTGCGCGAAGGCCGGATTGATTTTTCGGCCCGCGCAGCCCGCCGCGATGCGCTGCGCGAAGCCATTCTGGCGCGCGACAGGGCTGGCGCCGTTGCATGTCTTGAAGAAGATATTCATGCCGATCTCGGGCGGGTTGGACAAGAGGGTGCCCTGTCAACGTAATCTCCATTTCCACCGTGCCGTCGGCGCATCAATCAGAAGACCAATAATCGGGAGGATAACATGGTCACATTCAACAGACGTCAGACACTGGGTCTGATCGGCGCTGCAGCGGTCTCGGGACTTGCGACCCCGGCCATTGCGATGAACAAGAAGATCGTGGTGGGCGCCCTGCGCTTTACCTCGCATTCGGGCAGCTTCATCGCCGTGGAGCGCGGCTATTTCGCCGATGCGGGGCTGGATGTGGAGTTGCGGTTCTTCCAGGCGGCGCAGCCCATGGCCGTCGCCATCGCCTCCGGCGATGTGGACTATGCCGTCACCGCGATCTCCGGCGGGCTGATCTCACTGGCCGACAAGGGCGCCATCAAGGTGATCGGCGGGGCGCTCTCGGAGGAACCGGGCATTGACGGGCAGAAAATCCTCGCCTCGGATGCGGCCTTCAAGGCGGGACTGACATCGCCGTCGCAGCTCGGCGGCAAGACCTTCGGCATGTCCACCGCCGGGTCATCGTTCCACTATATGGGGTCCAAGGTGGCGGCGGCAGAAGGCGTCGATATGTCCTTCAAGCCACTACAGAAAGTCGGCGCCATCATCGGTGCGCTCAAATCCGGCCAGATCGATGCCTGGTCCATCGTGCCGCATATCGCCAAGCCGCTGGCCGGATCCGGCGCCGTGCACATTATTGGCAATATCTCCGACTACCTGCCGCAATACCAGGTGACGACAGTGTTCACGTCATCGGGCAATGCCGCCGATGAACGCGACCAGACCACCGCCTTCCTGAGCGGCTTCGGCAAAGGTGTCAGCGATTACAATTCGACCATGATCGACAAGGCCGGCGGCGAGGACGGCATCAATGAATTGGTCGATCTGGTCCATAAATATGTCTATACGGACCGGCCGAGGGAAAAGGCGGCGCCGTCGATCATAAACGGCACGATGCGGATCAATGACGGCGCCCGGCTGAATGTCGCATCGATCCGTGACCAGTTGAGCTGGTTCCAGTCCGAGGATCTGGTTGACGGCGGCGTGACCATGGAGACACTGGTCGACGCCAGCTACGTGGAAACCTTCGAAGCCTAGGTTTCCTCCCACGGGCTGGCGGCGCCTGATTGCGCCGCCGGCCGGTCGATAGCCTTCCGGGGGCACACGCCGATGGATATTCGCCTTGAATCGATCAGTCATTCCTATGGCGACACGGAGGTGCTGCGCGACATCGATCTGGAGATACCAACCGGTCGGATCGTTTGCCTTGTCGGGCCGTCGGGATGCGGGAAATCGACCTTGCTTCGTTTCATCGGCGGATTGGAGCGGCCGACCAGCGGCCGGGTGCTTCAGCTCGGCAAACAGCCGGAGGGGTGTCTGAACCCGCTGACCTACGTGTTTCAGGATTTCGCGCTTCTGCCCTGGCGCTCGGTGCGGGGAAACATTTCGCTGGTGCTGGAGGATCACGGCATTCGCGGCGCCCGCGCAAGGCAAATCACGGATGATGTCCTGGCGCGGACAAAGCTTGGCGATTTTGCCGAGGCGCTGCCGCGGCAACTGTCCGGCGGCATGAAGCAGCGGGTCGCCATTGCCCGGGCGCTGGCGGTGAACCCGGCGGTGATGCTGATGGACGAACCGTTGTCAGCGCTCGACAGCCAGACTCGGGAATTGCTGATGGACGATCTCATCGCCCTGTGGACACGCCAGCCCTTCACCGCCGTCTATGTCACGCATAATCTGGCCGAGGCCGTGCGCCTCGGGCACCAGATCGTTGTTCTGTCGCGCCGGCCCGGCAGGATCCGCGAAGCGGTCGAAATCGACAAGCCGCTTGGCGATCGCGGCTATGCGGATCGCGATCTTGAATCGATTCAGAGATATCTGTGGGAGCTGATGCGCGAAGAGGCGCGCGCGGCCGATGAGGAATTGCTTGATGTCTGATATGGCTGCCAGGTCCGATCCGATCGAGGTTCGCTTTCGCGGCGGCGGATTCGCACCGAAAACACACCGCTGGGTCGGTTTCGCCGTCTTTGTCCTGCTGATTGCCCTGATGGAATGGGGCACGCGGACCGGCTGGATTTCGGCGCTGACCCTGCCCAAGCCGTCGGATGTGCTGGCGACGTTTCGCGAATTATGGGACAGCGGGCTGCTTTTCAAACATCTCGGCCCGTCGCTGACGCGGCTGGTGGTGGGCGCGGCTCTCGGTGCCAGCCTGGGGATCGGCGTCGGTATTCTGATCGGCCTGTTTTCCTATATCAGGGCCGGGCTCGTGCCGCTTGTGGCAGCGATATTTCCGGTTCCCAAAATCGCGCTGCTGCCGCTTTTCGTCATCTGGTTCGGCATCGACGAGGCATCGAAATACGCACTGATCGCCTTCGGCACATTTACCCCAACGGTGGTGGCGACCTATGGTGCGGTCGACAATGTCGACCGTTCGCTGATCCGCATGGGGCAGAGTTTCGGACTGTCCTGGCTGTCAATCGTGCGCAAGATTGTGCTGCCGGGCGCCATGCCCGGGATCCTGTCGGGGCTGCGCATCAGTCTTGCCATCGCCATCATTCTGCTTGTCGCAGCCGAAATGCTCGGCGCGGAATATGGCATCGGCGCCTATATCCTGGAAGCCGGTTCGCTCTATGATCTGGAACGGCTGTTTGCCGGTGTGGTCATTTTGTCCCTGCTCGGTGTTCTGGTCAGCGCCGCCATCGGATTGATCGAAAAACGGCTGCTGGGCTGGCGCTCCTGACTTAAAATGACCGGCGGTCCACGCTCCTTGGATGAGCAACATGCCGGGTCCGATAGATCCCGCCGTCGCGCGCCTTTGCCCGCCATGGGCGTGCACGGCGCAGGTCTATGTCCCATTTTTCGTCCTGCGGATTGATGTCGGCCTCAACCAGGGTTGTTGATCCGGGTTCAGCGCGCCCAACCACACCGCCATCGGGAGATGCCACCAAAGCGGTCAGCCCACGATTGTCAGGGCCCGCCGGAATCGAAAGCGTCACCCAAAGCTTGTTGAAATCGGCGTGGGCCCGGGTTCGCAGAGAATCAGACGGATTGTTGCTGTAGCTCGACACCAGCACGGCGTCGGCACCCTCCTCCTCATAGCGGCGAAACAGCTCCGGGAAATTGACTTCTATGCACAAGGCACAGCCGAAACGGATCCCGTCAACCTGAAAGGTAACCGGCCGTGATCCCGGCGTGAACCAGTCGTTGATTTCGGTGTTCGACAGATATTGCTTGTCATATCGCTCATGCAGTTCACCTCGATCGTCAATGACATAGAGGCTGTTGTGCGGCCGGATTTCCGGTGTCAACGGATGGGCGCAGCCAAGCACGACCCAAAGGCCGAGATCACCTGCCAACCTCGCCGTTTGTTCAAGCTCGGCGCGCAGCAAGTTCCAGTCGACGTCGCGCCAGCTCTTGATTTCGCTTTTGACATATCCGGACGCCGCACATTCGGGAAACTGGACCAGCCGCGCACCGGTAGCGGCGGCATCACGCACCTGCTGACGAATGATAGTTCCATTCTTTGCCGGATCGGCAGTGACCGGTGTTTGCGCGATGGCGATTCGAACTGATTGCATCGCCGGATTATCGCCGACTGTTGGACGCAAAACCAGCGGGTAGTTTGCCAAGAAACAACCGGTCCGCGCCGCGTCAAGACCGGTTAGGTCAACGGTTTAGCCCACACAGGCCTGTGTACGGCCCTATTTGAGTGGATTGCGTCCATCCCCTAGTTTGATTACGCTTAGTCATCGGATTCGGGGGCATCCGACAGCATTCCAGTTCCAAGTTTGAGTGTTCCCGTAGCCGGTCCAATTGTGTTGCGGGCGCCAATCCTGCCGCGGTCAGAGGCAGGTCAGCCGGCCCGGAAACACTGGGCAGACATTGCCAATGGAAGGGGGAAAACCATGAAATATGTCGCAAAACTCTCAATGGTCGTCTTGTTGTCGACCAGCTTGACCAGTTGTGCCCTGCTGCACCAGATCCGCTCCTATTGCCAGGTCCAGCCTGGCTTGTGCATCTTCGTCTCCGTTGTTGCCGCCGGCGTGGTCATTGCCTTGGCGGCCGGATCATCGTCCACCGTCGTTGGTGGGGTCTATTATCCGTACTACACCATGTCGGATCGCCGTTTGAAGACCCATGTTCGCCGCGTCAAGACCCTGGACAACGGGATCATCCTCTACAGCTATCGCTACAAGGGCGACAACCGGAACTTCGTCGGTGTTATGGCGCAGGACATCAAGAAACTCAGCAAATTCCGTCATGCGGTCAGACGCAACAAGAATGGGTATCTTGAGGTCAATTACGCCAAGCTGGGACTGAAGCTCTACGAACCGACAGTGCTTGCAAAGGCGGGTCGTGACGCGGAAAGACGTGCGATCAAAGCCGCTCATTGACCTGATCGATCCCGGCGGAACGGCTGCCGGGATCGGTCTCAAGGCCCGTCCGATTTTGGCAATCGGCGACGGGATGGTCTATCGGTAGACGTATCCCATGCGATTCCCGTGGGATCACGAAAACGGAACCGTCTGCCATGACCGCCCTGTTGCTGCGAAAAAACCGCAATTATCGCTTCCTGTTCACCGGAAGCGCCTTTTCCAATCTTGCCGATGGCATCTCGGCGCTGGCCTTTCCCTGGCTTGCGACGCTGATCAGCCGGGACCCGTTTCACATTGCCCTCGTCGCCTTCGCCACGCGCCTGCCCTGGCTGGTGTTCGCGCTTCCGGCCGGTGTGGTGATCGACCGCGCCAACCGGCAGGCCGTGATGATCCGCGCGGATCTGCTTCGGCTGACTCTCAGTTTCGGGGTTGTTGCCCTGATCCTCGCCGCACCGGCGCTGCCACTCGGCGATGGCGCCGGACAGGCATTGCCGCTGATCCTGGCGCTTTCGGCCATTGCCTTTCTGCTCGGTGCGGCGGAAGTCTTTCGCGACAATGCGGCACAGACCGTTCTTCCCGTGCTTGTCGACAGCAAGGATCTTGAAACTGCCAACGGGCAGATCTGGAGCATCGAGCAGGTCATGGGATCCTTTGTCGGCCCACCGCTGGCCGGGCTGCTGATTGCGCTGGCCGTGCCCCTGCCGTTCGGCTTCGATGCGGTGATGTTCGCCCTGTCGGCCTGGTGCATCTGGTGCATTGCCTTTCCACCGCGTATTCGCACCACCCTTCCCGATGGTTTCTGGCGCGAGATGAAAGCCGGCATCGTGTGGATCCTCGGCCACCGCCTCATTCTGCAACTGGCCATTATGCTCGGTGTGCTCAATGCACTGGCGATCATGGCGGTGACGATGCTGGTGCTGTACGCACAGGAAGTGCTGGGGCTTTCCGCATTCGACTATGGCTTTTTGCTGACCGCCGGTGCGGCCGGCGGCGTGCTCGGCGGATTGCTGTGTCCAGCGATCGCCGCGCGGCTGGGGGCCGGCCGCAGCCTGTTTGTCGCGCTGGCGATCTTTCCGCTGCCCTACGCCCTGATCTTTGTGACCGCGTCGCCCGTGCTGGTCGGCGTTGCGCTGTTTGTCGAAATGTTCGTGGCGCTGCTGTGGAATGTGGTGACGGTTTCCTATCGCCAGCGGGCCATTCCCGAAGACCTGCTTGGCCGGGTCAACAGCATCTACCGGTTCTTCGGCTGGGGCATGATGCCGCTCGGAGCGCTGGCCGGCGGTCTGATCGTCGGCTGGAGCGAAGCGGCGCTTGGCCGTGAGGCCGCCCTGCGCCTGCCCTATCTGGTCTCGGCCATCGGTTCGGCGGTACTGTTTGTCTATGCGCTGTTTGCCCTGCGGTTCAAGCCGGCCGTCTGAGTCGCGGTTTAGCGCAGCCGGCCGACCGGTATGATGTCCGGGCCGTCGGCACTCAGCGGATTTCCCTTCCAGTCCCCGTACCAGTTGTCGACGACCAGACCGGCAGCATCGATCAGTTCCCGCACCGTATCCAGGGCCGGAAAAGCAATCCGCGAGACGGCGCTGAGGGTTTTGCCTGTCGCGATGATCCGGTAGTGGGTCTCATAGGTGACAATCCCGGTCACCGGATCGTCCACTACGTCATTCCAGGCCATCACCGGCCCGTGTTCCGGGTGGTCGATCCGCTCCCGCGATTTTTCGGGAATCCAATTCACCCAGGCCCGCGCCAGCGGATTCCTGGTGTCGAAGACAAAGCGGCCATCAGGCGACAGATGGCAGGCGATGGTTTGAAGCGCGGCGGCCTGATCGTCCCTCGTCAGGAAGACCTGAAACGCATGTCCGGTCAGCACGACCAGATCGAAACGCCGATCCAGCCGCACGGTGCGTGCATCGGCTTCGATCCAGGTGGCCCGGTCTCCGCCCGGCCGCTGCCGGGCGATCTCCAGCATGGCGGCAGCCGGATCGACCCCCCAGGCCTCGCGCCCCTGTGACAGTTCGGCCAGCAAGGTGCCGGTTCCGCAGCCCAGATCCAGCACCGATGCAGCGCTTTCCGCCAATCGCCGGCAAAAGGCGAAATCGGCGCGATCGGAGCTGAAATTGCAGTCGTAGAACTGCACAAAGCGGGGATCTTGGTAAAAGGGATCCTGCCCCGGAGGGTCGGTGTCAGCCATCAATTCCACGCGCCTCAAATCGTCCGTGGCGGCCGGCTGTTGTTGCGGGCAACATATCCACCCCATTCCAGGAGATTGCGGCTGCAATCATCACGGCCAATGGTGGCTTCGATCAAGACCGGACCATCATGGTCCGTTGCTTGATTGATGGCGGCATCCAGCTCGCCGACGGTGGTGGCCTTCAGGCCCAGCCCGTTTCCGTCCTCGGCATTGAAGACCGCCATCAGCCCGGCATAATCCCAATTCTTGATGGTGTTGTAGGGACCGTCATGGATTTCCACCTCGATCGTATAGCCGCCATTGTTGATCAGGAACATGATCGGCCGCACGCCATAGCGGATCATGGTCGACACTTCCTGTGCAGTCAGTTGGAACGAACCATCGCCGATCAGCGCAACGACCCGCCGGTCCGGGCTGCCGAGCGCATAGCCCAGCGTTGCGCCGACAGACCAGCCGATGGAGCCATATTGCATCTGAATTTCGAAACGCGCGCCCTGCGGCAGGTTCAACTGCATGCCGTTGAACCATGAATCGCCTGTCTCGGCGATGATGGCACTGTCGGCATCCAGCATCTGCTGGATCCGGCCGAACATGGCGCGGGTTGTCAGCGGATCCCCGGAATTTCCAAGGTCCGGCGCCTGCTTTGCCTCGGCGACGCGTTGAAAGGCAGACAGGGATGCATTGTTGGATTGCAGCTTCGGCGCCAGCGCCTGCAGGAATTCGGACAAGGTGACGTCATTATAGGTGCGCCCGGGCATCACCACGCTGTGGGGCCGCACCAATATCATCTTCGCCGGATTGATCAGCGCGGAATGACCGACGGTCGAATAGTCGGTGAACGTTGTTCCCGCCCAAAGGCCGATATCGGCGGAAGAGACGATCTGACCGCAGCCGGGTGAGCCGACCGAACCCCAGAAAATCCCCATATATTGCGGGTGCGTTTCATCGAAGAATCCCTTGGCGTTGGGCATGGCTGCAACGCCGTATCCGCTGTTGCGGGCCAGATCGCCAAAGGCCGCTTCGGCACCGGTTGAGCGCAACTGCACACCGGCCACCAGCACTGGTTTCGCCGCTCCGTTGAGCAGGGCTGCTGCATGGTCGACGGCGGCGGCCAGGGACCGGGGATCGCTCTTCCAGCCCGGCGTCAGCGCCATGGCGTGGGGCATGGAAATCGGAGCGTTGGCGATATTGGCGGCAACTTCAATATAAACTGGTTTGCGCAGCCGCAACGCGGTGGAGATGGCGTGATCGATCTGGGTCGGTGCGTCCAGCACATTGGTGACCTGCACGGATTCCGCCGTGACCCGCGCAAACATCTCCCGCATGTAGCCATAGTCGATTTTGCCCAGCGTGTGGTGCAGCAATTCGTGTTCGGCCTCAGAGTTTGTGTTGGTTCCGCCGGAGATGGCAATGACGGGCAGGTCTTCCGCATAGGCACCGGCAACCGCATTGATCATGCTGAGGCCACCGACCGAATAGGTCACACATAGTGCCGCTGCGCCATTGGTCGCCCTGGCATAGCCGTCGGCGGCGTAGCCGGCATTCAATTCATTGCAGCAGGAGATCATCTGCAGCGCGTCATTGGAAAGGAGTTCGTCGAGCAACACCAGATTGTAGTCACCCGGGACCACGAAATAGTGCTTCAGTCCGATCTGCTCCAGCCGCGCGGCCAGATACCGCCCGACAGTCGAGGTTTGGGTGTCGGTCATGGCCTGCCTTCCGATCTAGAAATCGCACAGCGGAACCTTAGTGACAATCGGGACCCTTTTCCAGCGCCGGTTCCGGCGCAAGGCGAACAGATTCTTACCGGGAAGACTGCAGAGCGGTTCCTATTGCAAGTGCAGAACGACCTTGCCTGCTTGTCCGGCATCAAGGACGTCGAAGCCGCTCTGAAAATCCTCAAAGGCGAAGTGATGGGTGATCACCGGTGTGATGTCGAGACCACTTTCAAGCATCGCCAGGCCCTTGTGCCAGGTGTCGAACATTTCGCGTCCGTAGACGCCCTTGAACTGCAGACCCTTGAAGATCGCCTTGTTGAGATCGACGGTAATCGGTCCATGATAGAGACCGAGAAGACCGATATGAGCACCATTGTTGGCGGATTCGATCATATCATCGAGCGCGGCCGCTGCACCGGACATCTCAAGGCCGATGTCGAACCCCTCCTTCATGCCAAGCTCGCTCATCACCGCGGCGAGATCGTCGCGGCCGGCCACCACGCCGCGTGAGGCACCCATTCGAGCGGCCAGTGCCAGACGACTTTCGTTGACGTCGGAGATAACCACATGGCGGGCGCCGGTATGCCGGCAGATGGCGGCTGCCATCAGGCCGATGGGGCCGGCCCCGGTAATGAGCACATCCTCCCCGGCAAGGTCGAAGCCGAGCGCGGTGTGCACGGCATTGCCAAACGGATCGAGGATCGATGCCTGGTCGTCAGAGATCGAATCGGGGATCGGATAGACATTGTGTTCGGGAATGACCAGGTAGTCGGCGAATGCACCGGGGCGATTGACGCCGATGCCTTTGGTGTCGCGGCACAGATGCTCACGGCCGGCCCGACAATTGCGGCAGGTGCCGCAGACGATATGCCCTTCGCCGGAAACACGCTGGCCGATGGTGAGGGATTCAACACCCTCGCCGAGGGCATCGACGCGGCCGACAAATTCGTGCCCGATCGTCAGCGGTGTCGGCACATTGGCGGCTGCCCATTCATCCCAGTGGTAAATGTGCAGGTCGGTGCCGCAGATCGACGCCCGGGTCACCCTTATGCGCACCTCGCCGGGGCCGGGCTCTGGGTCAGGGATGTCGCGCATCGCCAATCCCGGTTCGGGACGCTCCTTGACCAGTGCGCGCATTACCCCGACTCCATCACGGGATCAGGCCATGTTGCCGGCCGGCGGCCTCGAATGCCCGGACGGCCTCGTCGATCTGATCTGGCGTGTGTGCCGCCGAGATTTGCGTGCGGATCCGTGCCTTGCCCTCCGGCACAACCGGATAGGAAAAGGCAATGACGTAAATGCCGCGCTCGAGGAGATCATCCGCCAGCCGCGCGGCCAGCGCCGCGTCGCCGATCATCACCGGAATGATCGGATGATCGCCGGCTATGAGATCAAAGCCGGCCTTCGTCATGCCGCTTCGAAACCGCGCGGCGTTGTCGCGCAGGCGGGCGCGCAGATCATGGGCCGACCGGGCAATATCGATCGCCGCTATTGCAGCGGCGCAGATCGGCGGCGCCACCGCATTGGAAAACAGGTAGGGTCTGGCGCGCTGGCGCAGCAGTTCGACAATCGGCCGGGGTCCGGCGACATAGCCGCCCGAGCCGCCGCCAAGCGCCTTGCCGAAGGTCCCGGTCAAGATCTGCACCCGGCCCTCGACGCCGAGAAATTCCGCTGTGCCAGCGCCCCGTTCACCGATGAAGCCGGTGGCATGGCAGTCGTCGACCATCACGGCCGCATCGTGTTTTTCGGCCAGATCGCAGATGGACGGCAGATCGGCCATAATCCCGTCCATCGAGAAGACGCCATCGGTTACAATCAGCCGCTTGTCGCAGCCCTTCGCCGCGATCAGCTGACGTTCCAGGTCGCCCATATCGTTGTTGGCGTAGCGAAAACGCTGCGCCTTGCACAGGCGCACGCCATCGATGATCGAGGCGTGGTTCAGACTGTCCGATATGACCGCGTCGCCCTCGCCCAGGAGCGGTTCGAAGACGCCACCATTGGCATCGAAGCAGGACGGAAAGACGATGGCGTCCTCGACGGCCAGATAGTCGGCCAGGCGATGTTCCAATTCGCGGTGAAGATCCTGTGTGCCACAGATGAACCGAACCGAGGCCATGCCGAAACCATGGCTATCGAGCGCCGCTTTTGCCGCGTCAACCAGCCGTTCGTCATCGGCAAGGCCGAGATAGTTGTTGGCACAAAAATTGAGAACGTCACGGGTCTTGCCGGCGCCGTTCTCCATATCACCGCCATTTTCAAGGCGGGTCCGGATCCTCGTCGATTGCGGCGAAACAATCAGTCGTTCGTGCTTGCGGGTTCCCGCGGATTCAATCTCCTCCAGTGCCCGCGTCGCGGCGTCTATCAACGTTTTCGACATGGCAAATCCGATATATTAAATCCAATCCAAGATATTGGAATTTGTATGTATATGTCAAGCATGTTCCGATGTCCCGATGGTTCGTTTCCGCCCAATTCCTATTGCGGCTGGGCGACAAGAAGCAAAGCCTCGGTCACGCCTTCCTGTGCGTTATCGATCCGGTGTGGCCGGTCGGCGCGGTAGCGCAGCGTGTCACCAGCCTCGGCCCGCACGGTGCGTTCATCGACCGTTACGGAAAGCGTGCCAACGAGGCATGTCAGATGTTCGAATGTCCCGGGTGCATGGGCCTTCGAATCCAGACAGCCGCCAGGCTGCATCCGCAGCCGGTACCATTCGACCGGAAGCACCGTGCGACGGGGGCTGAGCATGAACAATTGGCATTTCCCATCGGCGCTATTGCGCACCGGCGTGGAATAATGGTGGACATGTTCGATCGGATCCTGCTGGCGGCCGCCATCGAATGAAGCGAGATCCAGCCCGAGGGCCTGAGTCAGGGCCCAGACGATCGAAAAGGTCGGATTGACCGTGCCACGCTCAATGGCCGAAAGCATCGACCGGGACACGCCGCTACGCTCGGCGACACCCTCCAGGGTCAGACCATGGGCCTTTCGGGCATTTCTGACCAGCTGGCCGATATCGGGCGGTGATGCGGAATCCATAGGACATTCTCATCTCACACCGTGTTGCTTGTCAAACCGACAAGGAAGATTCCATGATATCGGAATCGTGTGTTCAATTCCCTTCCCACGATGACCGGGCGACCGGATGGTAGCGAAACAGTCTCTCCATTTTCTGTGGGTTGCGTCAGAGGCCAGCCGGCAGCCATCAAAATGTCGCGGAATTGCGTCAGCCTCATCCTGCGACGGGACAACACTCCCAAGGAGAGGCGATAATGAACATCGATATCCAACAGCCCCAACCTTTCGATCTGGTTGGCAGCGACATCCTGATTGCCGGCAATGCGGTCGGGTTCGAAGCGCATCTGACCATCAAGGTCAGCGAGGGGCATGACGAAGTCGTCGGCGCCGCCACGGTGGGCGCCACATCGATCCGGCAGTTTCACGCCAGCATCACCATCCCCGGCGACACGGCTTTCAAGCTCAACCGCCTGTTCGTGACCCTGACGGATGACAGCGGCGGCGGCGAAGGCCCCATTCCTACAGTCACCGTGCCGGTTCTTTACGGCCCGATGATCCTGCCGGGCTATACCGGTTACTTCGAACACGAAGTCGTCGCCGGCGACACTTTGACGGCGCTTGCCCAGCACTATTATGAGGGCAGCAGCGACTGGCAGCCGATCCAGCAGGCCAACCAGCATGTCGTTTCGGATCCAAATCTCATCTTCCCGGGTCAGATCCTGCGGATCCCGCGCAACGTGTAACGGTTGCGGGACACCCCATTCAGCGTATGATCATTCGCAGGCCGGGTTCTTCCGGCCTGTTTTCAATTGATTGACCGGGACGTCGCATCGTGATAGATGAAACATGAATCATAATTCATGTTTTAAGATGAACGCTCCGACCAAACCCAAAACCAAGCGCGGCAAGACACGCCGGGAACAGATTCTCAGAGCCGCTGAACGGGTAATCGGCGAGCGCGGCTTTGCCGACGCGTCGATTGCCGACATTACCCGCGAGGCGGGTACAGCGCTTGGCACATTCTATATCTATTTCAGCAGCAAGGAGGAGATCTTCCGCGAACTCGTTGCCGAAATGGGGCACATGACACGCGCCGTTCTGGCCGAGGCGACCATGCCGGCCGACAGTCGCCTCGAGGCCGAGTATATGGGTTTGAAAGCCTTTCTCCGGTTCGTGGCCGAGCATCCGGCGCTCTACCGAATCGTGGAGGAAGCGCGGTTTGTCGACCCGGCGGCCTACAAGGATTATTTCACCTCCTTTGCCGAAGCCTATCGGCGCCAACTGACACGGGCCGCACAGTCCGACACCATCCGGCCCGGCAATGCCGAGGTCCGCGCATGGGCCCTGATGGGCATGGCAAAGACCCTCGGCGAACGCTATGTGCTATGGGGCGAATCGGACGATCTCGACCGGATCGCCGACGACGCGTTCGATCTGATACGGCACGGGCTGGAACCGTGACACGCCGCAAGGTCATGGTCGACGAAACCGACCCTCGTGCCGGATATCGGCATGTCGGCATTACGCTGGCGGCGCCCGAACGCAGCAACAGTCTCGAACCGGAGATCCTGTCGCAACTTACCGATGCGCTTGATCTGGCAAGGGACCGCAAGGCCGAATTTGTCACGCTGCGGGCCGAGGGACGGAACTTTTCGACCGGCGGCGACGTCGCTGCCTTTCTTGCCGCCGCACAGGCGGGTGACGCGACACGCTACAGCGACCGGGTGGTCGGGCTCCTCCAACAGATTATCCGCACCATGCTGACCCTGCCGGCCATCGTCGTGACAGGAGCGCAAGGCGCCATTACCGGCGGGTCGGCCGGGTTGGTCTTTGCCTCCGACCTGGTGGTGCTGGCGGACAATGCCTTTCTGCAACCCTATTTTTCGCAGGTTGGCTATTCGCCCGATGGCGGCTGGAGCGCCCTGTTGCCCGAACGCATCGGCGCCGGCCGTGCGCTGCAGATACAACTGACGAATGAGCGCATCGACGCGGAAACCGCGCGGCATCTCGGCCTGGCCTGCCAGGTTGCACCGGCCGACACCCTTGACCGCACACTCGTCGCGCTGATGGCCCGGCTTGAAACAGATCACCAGCCACCGGCCATGATCGCAGCCAAACGGCTGGTCTGGAACGAGGCGCGGCTGGCGCGGGTTCAGACCGGTCTCGAGGCGGAGCTCGCGTCCTTCAAACGGCACATCGCAACCGCGGAAACCCGCGCCGGCATGCAGCGGTTTCTCGATCAACTGTCGGAGGCTGTGTAAATGTTCGAGGCGCTTCCCGATATGGCGGCAAAACGTGCCGAGCTGACACCGGACGCCACAGCCTTTATCGATCTCCAGGCCGACCGGCAATGGACCTTTGCAGCCATCAACAGGGCTGCTTCGAACGTGGCGACTGGGCTTGTCGAAATGGGCCTGGAACCAGGAGACCGGCTCGCCATCCTGTCGCTGAACCGGGTGGAGTTCTTCATCGCCCTGTTTGCCTGCCAGCGCACCGGGATCATTCTGGCACCGCTGAACTGGCGTCAACCGGTCGCCGAACTGACAGAGGTTCTGTCGAGCGTCGGCGCATCCGCGGTTCTGTTCGATGAGCCGAATGCCGAAGCGGCGCTGGCGCTGGCCAAAAAACTGTCCCTGCGGACCATCGCGATGGATCCTGAAACCGGCGCACAAACCTGCTTTCCCGCCTTCTACGACATGCCGGTCAAGCCGATGCCTTCACAGGCATCGGCCACCCGCCCCTGGTATCTTCTTTTCACCTCCGGCACGACCGGTCTTCCCAAGGCTGTTGTGCAGACCGCCCGCATGGGCTGGGCCAATGCGGTCAATATCGCCCAGGCCATCGACCTGACCTCGCGGGACAGCAGCGTCAATTACCTGCCCTTGTTCCACACGGCCGGCATCAATCTCTACACCCTGCCGATCTTTCTGTTCGGCGGCGTTTCGACCATCCTGCCGAAATTCGAAATCGACGATATATTCGCCCTGCTGCGCAGCGGGTCGGTCACACAGTTTTTCGGCGTGCCGGCCATTTATCAGGCGCTCAGCCTGCATGAGGCGGTCGATACGGTGGAATGGAGCAGCCTGCGCTGCGCCTGTGGCGGCGCACCGCTCCCCGAAACCCAGATCCGGTTCTTCGCCGAACGTGGACTTCGGATCTGCAACGGTTTCGGTATGACCGAGACCGGACCCACGGCGTTTTTGAACGATGAGGCGGCAGCGGCGCGCAAGATCGGCTCGGTCGGCAAGGCGCAGATGCTGACGGAAGCGCGCCTCGACGGTGTGGCGTCCTCCAAAGCGGGCGAAGGCGAGCTGCTGCTGCGCGGGCCGGCCATCACGCCAGGCTATTTCGACAATGCGGACGCGACCGAAAAGGCGTTTGACGATGAGGGCTGGCTGCGAACGGGCGATGTCGCGCGGCGCGACGCCGACGGCTATTATTTCATCGTCGACCGGATCAAGGACATGTTCATCTCCGGCGGTGAAAACGTCTATCCGGCGGAAGTCGAGCGGGTGCTGGACGGTCATCCCGATATTCTCGAAGCCGCGGTGGTCGGTGTTCCGGACGAACAGTGGGGTGAAGTGGGTGCGGCCTTTCTGCTGGCTCGGCCGGAGCGGGTTATCGACCCGGAAACCCTTCCCGCCTGGTGCCGGGAGCGACTGGCCGCCTACAAGGTTCCGAAGCGCTTCCACATCAGGGAAGAGTTTCCGCGCACCGCCGCCGGAAAGGTGCGCAAACCGGAGCTCAAGGACCAGTTGGCGTGAACGGGCCCGACACGATCAGCCGGGAATGGGTCCCCACACAGGCGGAGTTCGATCGGTTCGCCGATATCAGCGGCGACGACAATCCAATCCATGTGGACCCGGCGTTTTCCGCCCGGACGCGGTTTGGACGCACGGTTTCTCATGGCATGCTGATCTATGGCAAATTATGGGCGCTGCTGACCGCGGCCCATCCGGATTGCCGCCATGCCGGCCAGTCGCTGATGTTCCCGAATCCCTGCTTCGTCGGGGATCGCGTTCAGCTCACGGTCCGGCGCGTGGATGCCGCGACATTCGCCATCGAAGCCAGGCGCCTGTCCGACGAGGCGGTGCTGTTGACCGGGGAGACAGCGGTCAGATGATGGAAGTGGGCCAATTTGCCGAAACCGTCCGCAGCTATAGCCGGGATGACCTGACGCATTTTGCTGCTCTTGCCGGTCACGGGGATGGGTCGGCGGTACCCGAACCTTTGATCGCTGCCCTGTTTTCCTATCTGCTCGGGGTCGAGCTTCCGGGTCCGGGAACGAACTATCTCAAGCAGGATCTGCGATTTCTTGCCCCGGCTCCCGCCGGCGAACCCCTCACCGCGCGCGTTGAAATCACCCGGCTGCGACCGGACAAGCATCTGGTGGATTTGCGGTCGACCTGTCGCCGTGTGGATGGAACGCTTGTGTGCGAAGGCCGCAGTCTGGTGCTAGCAAAGGACGTTGCGGCCTGAGTTAACTCAAATCAGGTTTGACGGAATCGGCAAAACCGCCAACGGCTTCGGCAAATACATCCGGCGCTTCCAGATGCGGCGAATGGCCGGCATCTTCAATTTCCAGCCGTTCGCCGTCCGGCGCCGATCGCGCCAGCCAATATGCGGTCTCGGCGCTGTAAACGCGGCTTGCGCGGCCATGAATGGCCAATAGCGGAACCGGCAGGGTGGCAATCGCCGAGCGCGTATCGGCCATCAGCAGCGACTGCCACATGGAAATCATCGCGGCAGGATCATTGGAGGCGATCTGCTCGATTGCCGTTTCGAGCGAATACTCGGCAGAACCTTGCCGGGTTGCGAACATGCCGGCCGCAATCGCCGGAATGCTGGCGGCCCAGTGATCGCGCAGCCGGGCGGTGGTCGCCAGACAGGCCTCTGTGTCCTTGTCCCGCAGGCCGAGGGTCCAATGGCTGTCATTGACCAGCCTGGGGCTCATATCAACCGAAATCATACCGGCGATACGGCCTGCACCATGGTCGGCGATATAGCGCCAGGCAATGGCAGCGCCGAGGGACCAACCGACCAGGATCGCATCGGCCAGTTCCAGCCGGTCCATCAGCGCGGCAAGCGCGCCCACCGCACCGTCGATCGTCGGTTCGCCGGCCGTGTTCTCGCCGTGACCGGGCAGGTCCGGCGCCAGACAGCGAAACCGCGATTGAAGCCGCTGAAACTGGTTGCTGAAGACCGACCCCTGCATCGTCCATCCATGCAGGAAGACAATCGGCCGGCCGGAACCGGCTTCATGAAACGGCAACCGGTCAATCATTCACCGCGCGCCACGCAAACGCCCGACGACGCCGGACGGGAAGAAATAGACACTCAGAACAAAGAGCACGCCGAGCCACAAAAGCCAGCGGTCCGGATTGAGAAGATCAGGCAACAGGGGAACGGCCGAGACGGTTTCGGCGGCAGCACCCATCAGGTTCTGCAGGTAGTTCTGGGCGATGACGAACAGGGTGGCGCCGATGACGGCACCGTACATCGTGCCCATGCCACCGATAACCACCATCAGCAATATGTCGATCATGATCTCGAAGCTGAGCGTCGTGTCGGGACCAACATAGCGCAGCCAGATCGCGAATAGAGAGCCGGCAATTGCCGCAATAGCGGCCGACAGGCAGGTTGCCACCGTCCGGTACAAAACAACCCGGTAGCCGATTGCCTCGGCGCGAAAGTCGTTTTCGCGGATCGCCTGCAAAACCCGCCCGAAGGGCGAATTGACGATTCGCAACAGGATCAGGAACAAAATGAGGGACACGAAGAAAATCAGATAGTAATTCAGCAATTTGCCGTTGAGCCGCACGCCCAGAAAGGGTTCATCGGCCAATTTGAAGGCCGGCGTCAGGGCGCGCGGAATGCGGTAATTCAATCCGTCCTCACCGCCGGTCAAGCCGGAAAGCTGGCTGACCAGCACGGCAACCGCCGACGCGACGGCCAGGGTGATCATGGCGAAGAAGATGGCGCGTACACGCAGGCTGAACAAGCCGATCACCAATGCCAACAACGCCGCAATCAGCGCTCCGGCAACGGTGCCGGTGATCAGCGCCTCGAACCCGCGTCCCATATGGGTCGAGGCCAGCGCCACGCCGTAGGCCCCGATGCCGAAAAACATCGTATGGGCAAAGCTGACGATGCCGCTATAGCCGAGCATCAGATCATAGCTGGCGACGAGCACGATGAAGATGCAGATACGCGCCGCGGTTTCCAGAGAACGGGTTCCGGGAAACAGAAAGGGTGCGAAGGCCAGGCCGATGACAATGGCCAGAAGCACAATACTCAATGTCCAGCTGCGCGGGCGGTCCCCGGAAAGAAGGTTTACCAGCATGCTATTTCGCCTTCACGACCGGCATCATGCCCTGTGGGCGCCACATGAGGATCGCCACCATCAGGCCGATATTGGAGACAAGGGCGAGTTTCGGCTCCAGAAAGGCGGTGTAATTCTGCATCAATCCGACCAGCAACGCGCCGATGAAACAGCCTTCCACAGAGCCCAGCCCGCCAATGATGACGACGATGAAAACGAGGATCATGATCTGCTGGCCCATATGGGCCGTGACGACCTCCTGGTAGAGACCCCACATGACACCGCCGAGGCCGGCCAGCGCGGAGCCGACGACAAACACAACGATAAAGACCAGCCGCAGCCGGTAGCCGAGCGCTTCGACCATTTCACCATTTTCAACGCCGGCGCGCACGATCAGTCCGATTTTCGTGCTCTTTAATGTCCAGCTCATGGCCAGGAACAGCACCAGCCCGATGCCTACGGCCAGAAGCCGGTATTTTTCGATGGCCGCGCCGGCGAAGGTGACAGCGCCTTTGAGGGTCTCCGGCCGTGTCAGGAAGATTTCGTCCGGGCCCCAGACCACATGGATCAGTTGCTCGACAATGATCAGGCCGCCCATAGTGACCAGAATCTGCTTGAGATGGGCGCCATAGACCGGCTTGACGATGACCCGTTCAAAGGCCCAGCCCATAATGGCCGTGCCGGCCATGGCGCCGGTAACGGCAACCAGCACGGCAAGGAGATTGAGGAGGATCGAGGGCTGTTCGGTCATTCCGCTCAAAGAAAAGAGAATTGTCACACCGATAAAGGCACCGACGGAGATAAAGGCGCCGTGACCGAAATTGATGACGTCCATCAGGCCGAACACCAGTGTCAGGCCGGAGGCCATGATGAAGATCATCATGCCCATCGCCAGCCCCGATACGGTCAGCGTCAACCAGGACGAGGTGTTGGTAATCGACAGAAAGCCGAGCGCCATTAGCGCCGGCACCAGCAGCAGCGGCGCGTGAGGCGCCAGCCGCTCGGCCAGCGATGCGGCCTCCATTTTCGGCACATGTTCGGGTGCGACGCTCATGCGGCCTCCATGCTCAGGCCCATCAGCCGTTCCTGCAAAGCAGCATCCCCGGCAAGTTCCGCCATGGCACCGGTCCAGACGATCCGCCCGTCATCCATCACCGCGCAACTGTCACCCAGCGCCTTGGCGACGGCGAAATTCTGCTCGACCAGCAAGATCGTGGCGCCCTGCGCCTTCAGGTCCCGCAGGGCGCCGGCAAGGGTACCGATGATCGCCGGCGCCAGCCCCTTGGTCGGTTCATCAATCAGGTAAAGACGCCGCTCCTGCGCCATGGCCCGGGCGATGGACAGCATCTGTTTTTGTCCGCCCGACAAATTGCCGGCGGGATTTTTCCAGAAAGTCCGCAGCGGCGGAAAGACCTTGAACAGCCATTCGAGACGCTGTTTCTCGATGGGACCATCGGCGGCTGCCAGAATCATGTTTTCCTCGACGCTCAGATCGGAAAAGATCCCCATATCCTCGGGAACGAACCCGACACCCCGACGGGCGATGGCCGGTGTCGGGATCGCCGCGATGTCGGCGCCATCGAATTCGATCGTCCCCTCATGCGCGCGCCAGAGACCCATAATGGTTCGCAGGGTTGTCGTCTTGCCGACACCATTGCGGCCGAGCAGCATGGTGACGCCGCCCGCCGGCACATCCAGGTCGACACCCTGCAGGATGTGATACTGGGCGATGTTGGTGTACACGCCCGACAATTTGAGGATCGGGTCAGACATCGGCAAGCTCCCGGCCCATATAGGCTTCCTGCACCACATCCGACGCGATCACTTCAGCCGGGAGTCCGTCGGCTGCCAGTTCGCCATTGTGCAGAACGATGATTCGGTCGGCCAGGGTGCGGATGACATCCATCTTGTGTTCGACCAGCAGGATGGTGCGGCTTGCATCCTGTTTTAGCTCGGCAATCAGATCGAGCACCACCGGCGCCTCATCGACCGACATTCCGGCGGTCGGTTCGTCGAACATGTAGACCAGCGGGTCAAGCGCGATCAGCAACGCCACTTCGAGCTTGCGCTGGTCGCCATGGGAGAGTTCGGTCACCGTCTGGCCGGCCATATCCGATAGTCGTACCCGCTCGACAATTGCCATCGCCGCATCGGACAATTCGCGGTGGCCATCGGCCATGGACCACAGATTGAGCCCCATTTTGCTCTTGGCCTGAATGACCAGCCGGACATTCTCCAAAACGTTCAGATTGGGGAACAGATTGGTCAGTTGAAAGGCCCGTCCGATGCCGCGATCGGTCCGTTCGGACACGGACAGGCGAGTGATATCCGTACCGTTGAGTTCCACCACGCCTTCGGATGCCGGGATCTGACCGGATATCAGGTTGAAATAGGTGGTCTTGCCGGCGCCGTTCGGCCCGACGATGGCCGTTGTCTCACCTTTGGCAAAGGCGCAGCTGACATGGTCGACTGCCACATGGCCGCCGAAGCGAACGGTCAGGTCACGGGTCTGGAGAATGATATCCGTCATGGATCACAATACCGGCTGGGGCTGCGCCGGGGACGGTGAACACCGTCCCCGGCCACGTGGTCAGTTGCGAACCGGGATCGCCATATCATCAATGGTGAGTTCACGCACCAGTTCGGGAATGCCCCACTCGACCTCTGGATCGACCTTGATCCGGAAGTGGTACATGGACTGCAGCGCCTGATGATCGTCGGCACGGAACTTCATCTTGCCCTTGGGCGTTTCCCATTCCATGCCCTTCATGGCCGTGATCAGCGCCTCGGTGTCGGTCGACCCGGCCTTTTTGATCGCTTCGACGACAGCAAGTCCAGCCGCCATTCCACCTGCGGTGAAGAAATCAGGCGGTGAGCCGTAGCGCTCCTGATGCTCCTTGACCAGCCAGTCATTGATCGGGTTTTTCGGAATGTCGTGATAATAGTAGGTCGCGCCCTCCATGCCCGGCAGTTCCTTGTAGGCTTTCAGCGCTGCGAGAATATTGCCGCCGGTGGCGATTTCGATGCCGTAGCGTGACGGATCCATGGCATTGATCTTGCCCATCGGATTGCCGCCGCCGGCCCAGATGATGAAGAGCTTCTTGGTGCCGTCAAGATCCTTCATCGCATTGAAGATCCGCTCCGCTGCGGCGGTGAAGTCGGTGGTGTCGGTCGGGACATATTCCTCATGGGCGATTTTCGCGCCGGTTCCCTCCAGCGCATCGCGGAAGGCTGCAACCCCGTCCCGGCCGAAGGCATAGTCCTGGGCAAGCGTTGCGACATGGACGTTTTCACCGCCCAGTGCGACGGCATTGGCAATGGCGTCCTGGCTTGAATTGCGGCCGGTGCGGAACACATAGCGGTTCCAGTTCTTACCGGTGATGGAATCGGCGACCGCCGGCTCGACGATCAGGATTTTCTCATATTCCTCGGCAACGGGCAGCATCGCCAGAGCAACACCGGAACTGACCGGTCCGACGGCCAGATCGACCTCGTCATCGCCATAGGCTTCCGCCAGCAGCGCCTTGCCGATATCCGGCTTCAACTGCGTGTCCTTCTCGATGATGACGATTTTTTCACCGTCGATCTCATTGGTTCCGCCGGTGGCGTATTCGATGCCCATCTGCAGACCGACATGGGACTGTTTGGCATAGGCCTCAAAGGGTCCGGTCTTGCCGTAAACATGGGCGATCTTGATGTCGGCGAGTGCGGTGCCGGTCAACAAAAACGACGCGGCCAGTCCTGCGATGAATGTCCTGTTCAATTCTTCCTCCCTTGCGGCATGGCGTGCCATCAATATGAAACATGAATCATAATTCATATTTAGATGAGAAATCGAAGCGGGTCAACCGCGTTGCAATTTCAGGATCGACCGGATGGCCGGCAGACGGGATTCAAGGACGATCGGAATCCGACTTCATGTCGGGACGTGGGTCCGGCCGAAACGGGCGCTCAGATCCAAAAGCGGCGGGACAAGGATGGCTCCGTTGGGCAGCAAGGTGTAGTGCGCCGTTTCAGTGTCCCGCCGGACCAGCGCCGCCGAACCCAGTGCGACAAGGGATTTCGACAGGGCCCTGGGCGTGATGGGATGCAGGCGCCGCCGCAGCCCTGCGAAGGTGTTATTGCGGCCGTGAACAGCACCGACGACCGGCAGCGACCATTTGCGCAGAGCGACATCTTCGACGCTCAGTTGCCTGATGCGGTCATGGAGCTGGACACAGGCGGGCCCCAGCGCAAGGCCCTGCCGCGTCGCGACGTATTCGGGCCGCAGGGGGTGACCGTATCCCGTGTTGCGCTGCAGAAGTTCCAAATCCATCAGATAGGTGAGCGTCGAGGCAAGCGCATCTCTGCTGATGCCCAGGTGACCGCGATAGGCGGCAAATCTTGCACCACCCAGCCGATGGGTTTCGGCAAGGATCGGGATACACCAGCGGTGCTGCACCAGCGCCACGGGCACATCTGCCAAAGGATCATCCACTGATCTCAGTCTCCCGGCTTGACGGTCGCCAATTCGAAATATACTTTTCGGACCGTGTAAGTATACTTTCCAGACCAATTTAGAGACCCAACGGGAAAAAGGCAATCACAATGGCAACCATTGACTATGGCAACGAAATCAATTTCTCCATCGGCGTGACCGATCTGGACCGGGCGGTCCGGTTCTTCTGCGATCATTTCGGATTCCGCAAACTGTTTGTCGACGAGCAAAACCGCTGGGCCGCCGTCGCCACCTTCATCGAAGGTGTGACTCTCGGCTTTTCGGAAGTGGAAACCGCTCCCGGGCGTGGCGGAGCGACACCGACATTCGGGGTCACCGACATCGAAACGGTGCGCGCTGAACTGGAGGCGGAAGGTGTCCGGTTCGACGGGCCGACCGTTGAAATACCCGGTGTCACCAAATTTGCCACATTTTTCGATGATGACGGCAATGCTTTCATGATTGCGCAAAAACTGATGGACCCCGGCGCCTGGGCATCCGAATAGACACACAATCGGATTACCCGAACGGGCGATGACGGGAAAAGCACACAGGCCGCAGCATCATGATCAAAGGTCGGATGGTCCGGCCTGCTGCCGAAGGGGCGCATGATGATCAGACTGTTGACCGCAATCTCCGTGTTGACTCTCGTCACAGCCGCTCCAGCTCCCGCGCAGGATGTCACCGGTAGCTCCGACCATCCTCTGGTCGGGCGTTTTGAGGGCGCGGTCATCACCGCCTATGATTTTCGCGATTTCGACGAATATGACTTCGCCGACGAACCGATCACAAAGCGCGAACCGGACAATCTCAAGGCCCTGGAGGGCGCCATTACCCGCATCGGCTACAGTCTCGATGGAAACCAGTCACTGGCCGAAGTGGCCCGCAATTACGAACTCGGTTTGACGGCCAGGGGTTTCGAGATCGTTTTCAAATGCGAGACGAAGGCGTGCGGCGGCGGAAATTTCGCCTACGGGATCGAAACATTGCCGCTGCCGCAAATGGTCGTCGACCCGTTCAACTTCCGCTATCTCGGTGCCAGACGAACCGGTGACGGGAGCGATATCCACGCGACCGTGGTCATCAGCGTGGACGCCAACAGGAAAGTCCGGATCCAGGTTACGGTTGTCGAATCAGACGCACTCGCCTTCAAGATGGTCGATGCCAAAGCCATGCAGAACGCGTTGACGGAAAGGGGCAGTGTGGCGCTTTACGGCATCTATTTTGACACCGACAAGGCCGCAATCAAACCGGAATCCGCACCGACCCTGGAGGAAATGGCGGTGTTCTTGAACGGCAGTCCGGATCTGTCCGTGGTCATTGTCGGGCACACCGACAATCAGGGAACCATGGACTACAATCTCGACCTGTCACACCGGCGGGCCCAGGCGGTTGTCGATGCATTGGCCACAAATCACGGCATTGCCAGGGACCGGATGGTCGCCGCAGGCGCCGGTTTTCTGGCCCCGGTTGCTCCCAATGACAGTGCCGACGGCCGCGCCAAGAACCGGCGCGTGGAGGTGATACCCCGATAAATGCCGAGGTAATTCCTAAGCTGTCTTCGCCGGTTTTTTGGCAATGTCGGTGTGGCCACGGCGTATCCGCCGCACGATCCACCAGATCAGCAGAACGACGAACGGGACAGAAATCGCCTTCATTGCGGTGGCGCCGATCGGTATTCCGGCATCCTGCGCCGCGTTGAAAATATAGCCCAGCAGACCCACCACATAGTAGGACACAGCCGCAACCGACAGGCCTTCAACGGTTTGCTGCAACCGCAATTGCAGGCGCGCCCGGGTGTTCATGGACGACAGCAATTGACTGTTTTGCCGCTCCAGCTGAAGGTCGACCCAGCTCCTCAGCAGGGCCGTGGCACGAGCCAGTTTTCGCGACAGATTGGCCTGCCGTTCCTCAACCGATCGACAGGTCCGCATCGCGGGCGCCAAACGTCTTTGCAGGAACGCACCCCACGTCTCATAACCGGAGACAGCCACCTCATTGAGCGATGCAATACGCTCCTGTACGATCCCGTCATAGGCCCGGCTGGCACCGAAGCGATAGAGGCTTGCGGCCGCATCTGCCTCCAGTTCGGCAGCCAGCGTGGTGATGTCGCCGAGCAAGTCGTCGCTGCCGGTTTTTACGTCCTGCTGCATGCGCTGGGTGATCTGCGCCAGCCCGTCCTCGATGCGTCGCGTCTTCGGTGACAGCGAATTGGCCAGCGGAAGCGCCAGCATAGCCAGGGTTCGATAGGTTTCAATTTCGATGAGACGCTGGACCAGTGCTCCGGTGCGCGCCGGCGCCAGCCCCTTGTCGAGCAGCAGGATGCGCGTCAATCCGTCCTTGTCCTGGCGAAAGTCTGTTGCTGCCGCTGCCATGCCGTTTTCAACCTCGGAGAAACAGAGGCTGGCGGCATCGAAGGACAGGACCGCCTTCTCGGCCGCCTCGGTCCATTTGCGCACTTCCAGCCGCACACCGGCTATCAGGTTGCCGGGCGGGCTGAAACCGTCGCCGAACGGGTGATCCGCGATTTCGCCGCCAAAACTGCGCGGCACCGGACCTTCGTAGAAATAGGTGGAAAACTCCGTGTGCCGTTCCCATCGGAGCGACCCGTTGCCCCAGGGCATGGTGTAGTAGCGCGCATCGGCCTGCGGTGCAGCCACACCACGCGCCCGGCTGAGCTGTGCCAGAACGGCATTGTCAACCGTCGATCCGCCATCCGTCATGAACGCCAGTTGCACGATCACGCGTGGCGAGGAGATCAACGGATAGGGTCGCGCGTGCACCTCGCCAAGCGCCAGTGACCGGTCGGCGGACACAGGAAATCCAAAACTGCCTTTGGCCATATTCGTCCCCTGGCATCCTTGCTTTCGAACTTGTGTTAGTTTGCACAGGATCAGTCCGCAGCACAAACCACCAGATAGCGTGCATTCGAGCGTTGTTCTTGCACATTGATCGAGTACAGGCAGCCTGCCGGATCCGCGACGCCTTGACGCAGGCCCGGCTGTCCACCGCATCTGCAAGTGGATAAATTTGTTGACCAATTTTTGTGGGCCTTGATACGCTTGCACCGAGCCAAGGGAGCAATCGGGAGTCGCGGCCGCATGGTCAGTGAAATCTTTTCAAAGATCGATCAGGGCAGGACCGCCGACGCGGTGGTGGATCAGATCGAGAGGCTGATCCTTCAGGGTGTCCTGCAAGTGACCGACCGGCTTCCGGGCGAACGTGAACTGGCCGATCAACTGAACGTCTCCCGGCCGATCGTCCGCGAGGCGATCAAGACGCTGGAAGAACGCGGGCTGCTGGTCAGCCGCCATGGCGGCGGCACATTCGTCGCCGATGTCATTGGTCAGATCTTCAGCCAGCCGATTCTCGACCTGATCGGTCGCCATCGAAGCGCTGCCTATGATTATCTCGAATACCGACGCGAGATCGAGGGCATCGCCGCATCGCTGGCCGCCAAACGGGCAACCAGGGCCGACAAGGCACTTCTGACCGGGATCATCGACAGCATGAAGACTGCCCATGGCGAGGCCGATTTCGATCACGAAGCGGCATTGGATGTGGAATTCCACAGCACCATTGGCGAATGCGCCCACAACATGATCCTGCTGCATACGCTGCGATCCTGTTATCGCCTGTTAAGCGACGGCGTGTTTTTCAATCGCGCCCTGGTCTATGCACAATCGGGCACGCGGGATCAGTTGCTCGCCCAGCATGTTGCCATCCATGACGCCATCATCGGCGGCGATGCCAAAACGGCAAAACACACCGCCGAATACCATATGGATTATGTTGCCGATACGATGCGACAGGCCGAACGCACCAATGACTGGGAGCGTGTCTCGGACCTGCGGCGCCGGCAACGCAGTTAGAAGGGGCGATCGTTGAAGACCATCATTGTCATAGGACACGAGACGCCGGTCGATCGGGACCACGGAATCCGCCACCTCGAAGGGCGTGGATTTGCAATCCGTTCCTGGCGCCCGGATCTGGGTGAAAGATCGCCTCCCCTGGATGCGCAAACTGCCGGCGTCGTTGTCCTCGGCGGGCCGCAATATGTCTCGGATCTCGACCGGTTTTCCTATCTGCGTGACGAGATGGCCTTCATCGATGACACCATGAAGGCCGATATCCCATTGCTCGGAATCTGTCTTGGCGGACAGCTCATCGCCGCTCAGCTTGGCGCCACGGTCGATTTTCACCCCAAGGGACATGTCGCACTCGGTTATTACCCGCTGCATGTCACGGATGCCGGACGCAACTGGCTGCCGGACGACCTGACCGTGCTAGCCGGCAACGCTCAGGGCTTTTCCCTGCCCGCCGACACCACATTGCTGGCCAGCGGCGACGTCTTTCTCAATCAGGCCTTCAGCTACGGTACCAAGACAATCGCGCTGCAATTCCATCCGGAAGTTACCCGCGTGATCCTTGATCAATGGCAGGACGAGCTTGCCGGAAATATCGGCAAACCACACACACAATCGCTGGAGGAGCAGGATCGTGGGTTCGAGCGCTACAATGGACGGTTGACAGAATGGTACCGAACGTTGCTTGATCGCCTCTTTTAGAGACACTTGCGGAGCTGCGTCATGTTTTCCTCCATCCCGGTCTCGATTGAAACCCTGGTGACCTTTGCCGTCGCCAGCACTGTTCTGCTGATCATTCCCGGGCCGACCATCATCATGGTCATCACGCAGGCCCTGTCCCACGGAAAACGGGTCGCCTTTGCCAGCATACTGGGCGTCGGCCTTGGCGATCTGATTGCCGCGTCCTTGTCGATCATTGGCGTCGGCACCATTCTGGCAGCCTCGGCAACGGTGTTTGTGATCGTCAAATGGGCCGGCGCGGCCTATCTCATCTATATCGGCGTGCGCCTGTGGATCGATCCGGTGAGCATACCGGAGATGGAGACGTCGCAGGATGCGCAAAACCGCTGGTCGGTTTTTCGCGATTCCTTTCTGGTGACGCTGCTCAACCCGAAGGGCATTGTCTTCTTCATGGCCTTCGTGCCGCAATTCATCACCTCAAAGGCGGCCTTCGCGCCGCAGGCCTCGATCTTCGTCGCGGTGTTTGTGCTTCTCGGGATTCTCAACGCCTGGGCCTACGCGATGCTTGCCAGCGGCGCCCGCCAATTTATCCGGCGCCCATCGGTTCTTCGAGCCGCCACCCGCACCGGCGCGGTGTTTCTGGTCGGTGCCGGCCTCGTGTCCGCCGTAACCCGGCGTAGTTCGTGATGTGACTTCCAGGTGCCGCTGCAAAACCGCGTCACACCCTTCGGCACGCTTGAGCGTCATCGCGCACGCGGTCTTCTCATGGGCAATCGCGGCGGCCGGCTGCACAATCCGCAGACGCGGACGCTGACACGCCGGCGCTGGGCGAGCCGCCACTGGATTATCTGCGTGACGCGGTTTCGTGAACGCCAACGGACCGTCATGTCGCCGTCAAGCTATACCGAATTGTTCTTTCTGGACGAGGTGACAGCACTCGCCGCCGGACATCGTCCCTGTTACGAGTGTCAGCGGCAACGGGCTTTGCAGTTCGCGGACGCTTTTGCGACCGGCCGCGGACTGGCAGATATCCGGGCGCGCGAAATGGATCGCCATCTCCATGGCGAACGCCTTGCCAGGGGCAACCCGCCGGTCCCTTTGAAGTCCGAAACGGTCAAATTGCTGCCCGATGGCGTCATGGTCGCCCATGGATCAACATGTTTTGCCGCAAGGGCCGGCCGGCTCCTGCCCTGGGCGCATGACGGATACGGCCCCGCCATTGACATCGATGCCGGCCGGCAATTTGTACAATTGACACCGCCGTCAACCGTTGCGGCGATCAAGGCCGGGTTCACGCCGTGGTTCCATCCGACGGCCACCCCTTGAGTTTCCTTGCATCGTGATGCACACAGCAAATCATGCGCGCCAACTTCAAAATGCAGCGGCTGTTCGTCGACGCGCCTCTCGACGCCGGCGTCTGTCTGAGGGCAGACAAGGATCAGTTCAATTATCTGGTCAATGTTCTGCGCATGCCACAGGGCGGCACGATCCTCCTGTTCAACGGGCGCGACGGTGAGTGGTTGACGGAACTGGTCTTTGACGGCCGTAAAAAACTGTCGCTGAAGGTTGATCGGCAAACCAGAGTGCAACCGGACGCCGCCGATCTGCACTATCTTTTCGCCCCCCTGAAACAGGCGCGGCTCGACTACACGGTGCAAAAGGCGGTCGAGATGGGCGCCGGGATCATCCAGCCGGTTGTGACCCATCACACGCAAACGACCCGAGTGAATGCCCAAAGGCTCGAACGCAATGCCATCGAGGCCGCCGAGCAATGCGGCATCCTGTCCATTCCCATCTGCCGCGAGCCGATCAAACTTGCCGGCCTCCTGGAAAACTGGGAACCCGACCGCCGGCTGATCTATTGCGACGAGGCGGCGGACACCCATAACCCCCTGCCGGCCCTCAACGCGATTGTCGAGCGCAAACTGGCATTGCTTATCGGACCCGAGGGCGGATTTTCAGAGGAGGAACGGATCCTGTTGCGATCCTGCCGGTTTGTGACGGCGATTCCGCTCGGGCCGCGAATCTTGCGTGCAGATACCGCCGCCGTCGCCGCCATGGCCGTGCTGCAGGCTACTATCGGCGATTGGTAAGGCGGCATCCACGCAAAGCCCGGCACCGGCCGCTGCGGGTCAGTCAACTATTTCTGAACACATCGATCAAAGAATTTCGCTTGCACCACCGGACAAACAAGTCCAATCAGCTAGATTGAGCGCGACAGCCTTGTTGGGGGGAGGTCGCTGGTGTGAGCACACAGCGAGAAACGGCGCATGGCCAGAGACACGACCGATCAGACACCGGTGTCCTCAAAGGACGAACTGGTTGCCTATCTTGCCGAAGGCTGCAAACCCAAGCAGGATTTTCGGATCGGCACGGAACACGAGAAATTTGCCTTCTTCATTGGCGACAACACGCCTGTTCCCTATGAGGGAGCGCGGTCCATATCATCGCTGCTGAACGGCATGCGCGATCTGCTGGGCTGGGAGCCGATCCTGGATGCCGGCAAGATCATCGGGCTGATCGAACCGACCGGCAAGGGCGCGATCTCTCTGGAACCGGGCGGCCAGTTCGAGCTGTCGGGCGCGCCCTTGCGCAATATTCACCAGACCTGCCGGGAATCAAATTCCCATCTGGCACAATTGCGCGAAATCGCCGAGCCGCTGGGCATCGGTTTCCTCGGTCTGGGCGGCAGCCCCAAATGGACCCGTGCCGAAACGCCGCGCATGCCGAAATCGCGCTACGACATCATGACGAATTACATGCCCAAAGTGGGCGGCCAGGGCCTCGACATGATGTATCGGACCTGCACGATCCAGGTAAATCTCGATTTTTCATCGGAAGCCGATATGCGGCGCAAGATGCAGGTTTCGTTGAAGCTGCAATCCCTTGCCACGGCGCTTTTTGCCCTGTCGCCCTTTACCGAGGGCAAGCCCAACGGTCTTGTTTCCTGGCGCTCCGATATCTGGCGCGACACGGACCCGGCACGAACGGGCATCTTGCCCTTCGCCTTCTCGGATGCGTTCGGTTTTGCCGATTACGTGGAATGGGCGCTCGACGTACCGATGTATTTTATCCTGCGCGACGGCCGCTATCACGACTGCACCCATGTGACATTCCGGCAATTCATGGACGGCGCGCTGAAAGATGAGATGCCTGACGGCCATGCAAATATGGGTGACTGGACCAATCATTTGTCGACGCTGTTTCCTGAAGTGCGCCTGAAACGATTTCTCGAAATGCGCGGCGCCGATGGCGGGCCCTGGCGCCGTATCTGCGCGTTGCCCGCTTTCTGGGTCGGATTGCTTTATGACGATACGGCGCTGGACGCGGCATATGATCTGACGCGCGACTGGGGTCCTGATGCCGTTCAGGCGCTGCGCGACAGCGTGCCCACACAGGGTCTGGATGCGGAGATCGGCGGCCGCAATCTGCATCAGATTTCCCGTGAGGTTCTGGCGATTGCCCGCTCGGGCCTGCAGGCCCGCAAACAGTTCAACGAAGACGGCAATGACGAGGCGCATTTCCTGGCGCCGCTGGAAGAAACGGTCGCACGCGGCAAAACCGCAGCCGGCGAACTGCTCGACCTCTATCACGGCCGCTGGAACGGTTCGGTGGAGCCGGTCTTCGATGAATACGCCTATTGACTGACGTCGAGGGGCCGGCCGCATTGCACGGATGAAATCTGTTCCTATACTGGGCACTGGTGTCGCCCGGCATTTCGCCGGCGACCGGTTCTGGAGGGTCCGACAATGCTGCCACTTTACGAGATGATGATGCAGGCCCAGCATGGCGAGGCGGCGAAGGCCATGTCACGGCAGTTCGGGTTGGACACCGACCAGGTCAATGCCGCGATGGAGGCGCTGATGCCGGCCTTTTCGACCGGGCTGAAGCGCAACACCGGAAGCCCCCAGGATATCGGCAATTTCATGCAGGCGCTCGCCGGCGGGCACCATGCCCGTTATTTCGACAATATGGCCGAAGCGTTTTCGCCGCAGGGCGTGGCGGAAGGCAACGGCATTTTGGGGCATCTGTTCGGCTCCAAGGAAGTGAGCCGCGCGGTCGCCCAGCAGGCCGCCCAGGCCACAGGGATCGGACAGGATATCCTCAAGCAGATGCTGCCAGTGCTGGCGGCGACGCTGATGGGCGGTATGTTCAAGCAGTCGACCAGCGGCGGCAGCGGCAATGTATTTGCCGACATGATGGGGCAGATGATGGGGCAATCGGGCGGCAGTCAGCAGTCAGGCGCATCCGCAAACAACCCTCTCGGCCAGATGATGGAATCCATGTTCGGAGGCGGCGCAAAGGCAAGCGCGCCTGCATCGGACAATCCCTTTGCCGATATGATGGGCCAGATGATGAAAATGGGGTTTCCGGGCATGGCGGAAAACAGGGATCCCGCTCCGGAAGACAATCCCAACCCTTATGACAAGCTGTTCGGCGACATGTTCGACGCCGGGACCAGGGTGCAGAAAGACTATCAGAAGAATATGGATTCCATCTTCGATGCCTATCTCAAGGGCATGAAGAATTCCTGACGGCTATGCCGTGTGCCGCGCCACAAAGGCGGCGGGATAGGTGACGGATTCGGCAACATCCCCATCCGGTACCATGCACCGGTCAAGCAGCTTTGCCGCTTGCCTGGCGAGTTGATCCACCGGCAGCGCAATCGTCGATATGCCTTCATTGATCCACGCATAATGCGCCGGGTCGCCGTAGCCGACAAAGGCAATATCCCGCGGCATCTTCAGACCTTTTTCCAGGCAGGCCTCAAGCGCACCATTGGAGATTTCAAATCCTCCACAGACCACGGCAGATGCGCGTCCGCGCTGCAACAGCGAACGCAGACTTTGATAGCCCATGTCGAAGGACGGGGGCGCCATCCTCATCAGATCCTGTTCGACAGGCCTGCCATTGGCCTCCATGGCGCCCGTAAATGCCGACAGCCGGTTTCGGCCGGAGGAGAGAACCGGATCGGCACCGATATAGGCGATGTCGGAATGCCCGGCGGCGACAAGGTGATTGACGGCATCATCAATGGCCGGTCCGTCCCCGACAAGAAGTGCGGATACGGCGCGGTCGAGCGGGCGCTCGCGAATGAGCTGGACAACCTGGAGATTGCCGAAATTCCGGTCGACATTGTCCGGAAACTCCGGTGTCGGAACCATGATGACCGCCCCCGCCTGCACCTCTCTGAGCCGCAACAGGGCCTGCCTTTCCTTTGATACTTCGTCATTGGTCAGGTGAATGATCAGATGAAGGGCCTTGTCTTCACAGGCTGACGCCAGGGTGTCGGCAAAGCGCGCATAGAACTCATTGACAAGATTAGGCAAAAGAAGGCCGGCAATTCTGGTGCCGTCGCCGCGCATCGCCTTGGCGGCCGCGCTTTTCACATAACCCAGCTCATCAGCGCGTTTGAGAATGGCCTCGCGGGTTTCGGCACTGACATTGGGATGGCGCGACAGGGCGCGCGAGACGGTCATGTGCGAGATCCCCAGATCCTGGGCAATGGATTTAATGGTGATCCGGTTTGACAACGCCGTCTCCCTGCAAGCTTCCTGATAACCGAGTTGTCCCGCTATCTCCAGAGAACGGCTTGACAATCAAACAGCTCAAATCTATTTGTTCACGTGAACAATTCAACATTATATAGAGCTGTCGTGTCAAATTCCTTCGATATCCGGTGCCGCAGGCTGATCGAAGATCTTGATCTCGCGACCGCGGGCGATATCGTCTCGGTGCACACCCTGGCCGGCGGAGTCGCGTCCGATATCGGGGTCGTCGATCTGGGGGATCGGCAGATCTGCGTCAAATTCGCCCTTGAAAAACTCAAGGTCGAGGAAGACTGGTTCGCGCCCCTGCATCGCAACAGGGCGGAGTATGACTGGCTGGCCTTTGCGGCCTCCGTCAACCCGGAATGCGTACCGATATTGTATGGACGGTCCGAGCGCGAAAATGGCTTTGCCATGGCCTATCTGCCGCCGGATCAGGTTGACAACTGGAAAGAGGCGCTCTTGCGGGCATCGCCACCACGCGGTGAGGCAGCTGGTGTCGGCGCGGTTCTGGGTCAAATCCATGCCGCGTCGTCCGACGCGGCATTCGATCGAACCGCGTTCGAGAACCAGGACGATTTTCATGCCCTGAGAATAGAGCCCTATCTGCTCTTTACCGCCTCACGGCACGCCGCCATATCAGAACACCTGAACGGTCTCGCAAAGAGCCTTCACGCAGCGGACCGGGTGCTGATCCATGGCGATGTCAGTCCAAAAAACATATTGCTGCGCGCTGGTCGCCCGATCATCCTGGATGCGGAATGCGCCACCATGGGCGATCCGGCCTTCGATGTGGCCTTTTGCCTGAACCATCTTTTGCTCAAGGCCGTGCACCTGCCGCAGATCCGGACAGCATTGCTGGCGGCTGCGGATGAATTCTGGCTGGCCTATAAACCCCACATCGGATGGGAGCGCGAAAAGGCGCTGGAAGCCAGGGTCAGCGCGCTGCTGCCGGCATTGATGCTGGCGCGCATCGACGGCAAATCGCCGGTCGAGTATCTGCATGACGATGCCCGGTCACGGGTGCGCTCGCTTTCGCTGTCCATGATCCATGAGCCGCCTGCCGATCTGCCGACGCTCATCGGTCGGGTGCAAACAGGCATCGAGGTCTAAATGACAGAGAGGTGTATTACATCGGTCACGGCGCGACGTGTGTGGGATTCACGCGGCAATCCGACCGTTGAGGTGGACGTCGGGCTGCAGGGCGGAGCGAGCGGACGGGCGATCGCGCCCGCCGGCGCCTCGCGCGGCACCCGGGAAGCATCGGATCTGCGCGATGGCGGCTCGGCTCTGCGCGGCATGGGTGTCAACCGTGCCCTTGCCGGTGTGAGGGATGTCATCGGCCCTGCCCTGATCGGACGCGATGCACTCGATCAAGCGGCAATCGACGCTACAATCCTGCAATTGGACCCCTCGCCTCTGAAAGCGGCGCTGGGCGGCAATGCGACGGTCGCAACATCGCTTGCGGTTCTGCATGCATCCGCCGCCGCGACCGGAAAACCGCTGTGGCGGCACATCGCCGATCACTACGGCAAAACCGCCTCCCTGCCCCTGCCGGAAATCCAGATCTTCGGCGGCGGCGCCCATGCCGGCAGACGGGTTGACGTTCAGGACTTCATGGTCATGGTTCCCGGTGCGACCCGCTTCGACGAGGTCATGGAAATCACCAGCGAGATCTATTTCGCCGCCGGATCAATCATGTCGCAAAGGGGTCGGCTCGGTGGTGTGGCCGACGAGGGAGGCTGGTGGCCGATCTTCGACAGCAATGAAGAGGCGCTGGAAACGCTTGTCGCAGCGATCGAACTGGCCGGCGAAAAACCCGGAGAGCGCGTCGCCATCTCCCTCGACATCGCGGCCTCGGAGTTTGCGCAGGACGGACGATACCGGCTGGCACTTGAGGACAGAACGCTCACCTCCGACGGGATGATCGCTCTCATCGGACGCTGGCTCGACGCCTATCCAATCGCCTCGGTCGAGGACCCGCTTGCCGAGAGCGACCGGTCGGGGATGCACGCCTTTACAAGCGAATACGGCGATCGCGTGCAGATCATCGGTGACGACTATCTTGTCACCAACGCCGAACTGGTTCGGGAAGCGGCCGCCTTCGGCGCCTGCAATGCGGTTCTCATCAAGGTCAATCAGGCGGGGACCGTCAGTGAGGCGGTCGAGGCCTTTGAGGCGGCGCAACAGGCGGGGTTTCGCAGCATCGTTTCAGCCCGGTCCGGCGAGACGGAAGATGTCTCGATCAGTCATCTGGCCGTTGGACTGGGTGCCGGTCAGCTCAAGGTCGGATCTTTCACCCGGTCCGAACGCATGGCCAAATGGAACGAATGTCTGCGCATCCAGGATGAAATTGGATCGCAGGCCTTTGTCGGAGGCACGCCGCTCGCCGATAGCTGGTGGGGCGGAAGCAAACAGGAATGAAGAAATGAAACTCATGCGTGTTGGTACCCGGGAGGGTCAAAAGATCCCCTGTGTGATTGATAATGGCGGCAAGGCCCGTGACGTGTCGACAATTGTCGGCGATTTTGGACCGCGGACAATCGGCTCAGAGCTTCTGGCGACGCTGCGAAGCGCCGATCTGTCGGCTCTGCCGCTTGTCGAGATTGACGGCAGGCGCATCGCGCCGCCGGTGGCCCAGCCGCTGAATATCTGGTGCATCGGACTGAACTATTCCGACCATGCTGCCGAGGCCGGCATGGATATCCCAAGCGAGCCGATCCTGTTCAACAAATCAACGGCAACCTTTTGCGGGCCAAACGACGCCATCCTCTATTCGGACCGGATGAGCAAGCTGGATTGGGAGGTCGAACTCGGCATCGTGATCGGCAAACGCACATTGGGGATTGCCAGGGAAGAGGCGATGGATCATGTGGCGGGCTTCGTGGTGGTGAACGATGTATCGGAGCGCAGCTGGCAACTCGAACGCGGCGGGCAATGGGTCAAGGGAAAGAGCTTTCCCAATTTCTGTCCGACAGGTCCATGGCTGGTGACACCGGACGAGATTGCCAATATTCAGGATCTGTCGATGTGGCTGGACGTCAACGGAGATCGCAGGCAGTCTGGTAACACCTCCAAAATGATCTTCGATGTCGAAACCATCGTTTCCTATATGAGCGAATTCTGCCAGCTGGAACCGGGCGATCTGATCTGCACCGGAACGCCGCCAGGCGTTGGTTCCGGTATGAAGCCGCCGCAATTCCTGACCATCGGCGATACGGTTGAACTCGGCATCGACGGCCTGGGACAGCAAAAACAGAAGGTGGTTGCCCATGCGGAGGCAATGCAATGAACAACTATGATTTTGACGGCAAAACCGCGGTTGTCACCGGCGGTTCGAACGGCATCGGTGCGGGCGTGGTCGACCGGCTGGTTAATGCTGGCGCCAAAGCGGCCATCTGGGATCTCGATGTCAGCGCGCCGGAAGCCAGACTGGCCGCGTTGCCGCAGGACAGGCTCCACTTTTGCACTGTCGATGTCAGCGATTATGCGAGCGTCAAAGACGCCGCATCCGATACCGCGAAGCGTTTCGGTGCCATTGATGTGCTGGTCAACAGCGCCGGCATTGCCGGGCCGACGCATACGCTGGCGGACTATCCTGTCGAAATGTGGCGCACCGTCCAGACCGTCAATCTCGACGGCACCTTTCACTGCTGCAAGGCAGTTGTTCCCGGCATGATGGCGCAAAATTACGGCCGGATCGTCAATGTGGCCTCGATCGCCGGCAAGGAGGGCAACCCCAATGCTTCGGCCTATTCGGCGTCAAAGGCCGCCGTCATTGCCCTGACCAAGTCGCTTGGCAAGGAACTGGCCGAGCACGATATTGCCGTCAACTGTGTGACACCCGCCACCGCAAAAACGCGTATCCTCGATCAGGTCAGCCAGGAATTCATTGACTATATGCGCTCGAAAATACCGCGCGGACGGTTCGTTACCGTCGATGAAATTGCTGCTATGATCTGCTGGATGTGCTCGACCGAAAACTCATTCACGACCGGCGCCGTATTCGACCTGTCCGGCGGCCGCGCCACCTATTGAGGATCCACATCCGGGAGTGAGACGATGACGAAGACCGATCTGAACGGACGGCTTGCGGGCAAGGTGGCACTGGTGACGGCAGCCGCCCAAGGGATCGGCCGGGCCACCGCCGAGCGACTCGCGGATGAGGGAGCGATCGTGCACGCCTCGGACCTCAACGGTGAGGGGCTTTCGGGAGCCGGCTTTGCATCGGCGACACAGCTTGACGCGACCGATCAGGACGCGGTCGAAGCCTATGTCGCACCGTTCGAGCGGATCGATGTGCTGGTGCATGCCGTCGGCTATGTGCACCATGGCAACATCGAGGAATGTCCGCCCGAGGCCTGGCGCCGCTCGATGACGATCACGCTCGACAGTGCCTATATCGTGCTGGGCGCCGTTGTTGCGAAAATGAAGGAGCATGGCGGCAGCATCATCACGATCGCGTCCCTGGCCTCTTCCATCAAGGGCTTTCCCAAGCGGTTGGCCTATGGCGCGGCCAAGGGCGGTGTCCTCGGCCTGACCAAAGCGATGGCGGCAGACTATCTGGACCAGAAAATCCGCTGCAATGCGGTTTGCCCGGGCACGGTCGCCTCTCCGTCGCTGGAGGGTCGGATCGCGGAGCTCGCCGAACAACTGGGAAGTCATGAAGCCGCGACTCAGTATTTCCTCGATCGTCAGCCGGCAGGCCGGCTGGGCACGCCGGAGGAAATCGCGGCCCTGTGCGCCTTTCTGGCCGCCGATGAAAGCAGCTTCGTGACCGGCCAGGCGATCAATGTCGATGGCGGGATTTCAATCTGAGTTCTATGCTCAATGGCTTTCGCGCTGCACGTCGCTTCCCCGGCAGCCGACAAGGAAATCCAAATCGACCCCCTTATCCGCCTGTTGGACACGTTCGATATAGAGGCCCTCATAGCCGCCGAGCCGGTGCGGTTCGGGCGGACGCCACAGGCTGCGCCGCTGCGCCAGTTCTTCTTCTGAAACCAACAGTTCAAGGCGACGCCCATCGACATCGAGCTCGATGAGATCACCCTCCTTCACCAGCGCGAGCGGCCCGCCAACGGTCGCTTCCGGCGCGGCATGCAGTATAACCGTTCCGAATGCGGTGCCGGACATGCGCGCATCGGAAATACGGACAATGTCGCGTACACCCTTTTTCAGCAATTTCTGCGGCAAGGCCATATTGCCGACTTCGGCCATGCCCGGATAGCCCTTCGGTCCACAATTCTTCAGTACCATGATGGACGTCTCGTCGATCTCCAGGCCGGGATGGTCGATCCGCGCCTTGTAGTCTTCGATATTTTCAAAAACGACCGCTCGTCCTGTGTGGAACATGAGGTCTGGCGACGCGGCGGATGGTTTGATGATCGCTCCGTCCGGCGCCAGATTGCCGCGCAGGACGGCGATCCCGCCCTGTTTGGTCAGGGCTTTGCTCCGGGGCCTGATGACGTCCTGGTTGAAATTTTCAGCTTCGGCAATGTTGTCACCAATAGACTTTCCGGTCACGGTCAGCGCGTCGAGATCGAGGAGATCGCGGATCTCCTTCATCAGGGCGGGCAAGCCGCCCGCATAGCAAAAATCCTCCATCAGATAGGCACCGGACGGCATCAGGTTCAGGATCGTCGGCACATCACGGCCCAGACGGTCCCAGTCATCGAGCGACAGTTCGGTGCCGATGCGCCCGGCAATGGCCAACAGATGGACCACCGCATTGGTCGATCCGCCAACCGCACCATTGACCCGGATGGCGTTGGCGAATGCGGCTTTCTTCAGGATGGACGACAGACGCAGATCCTCATGGACCATTTGAACAATGCGCCGACCGGTCATCCGGGCCAGACGCGCCCGATGGGCGTCGACGGCCGGATAGGCGGCATTTCCCGTAAGCGCGAGCCCCATGGCTTCCACCAGGGACGCCATGGTGGACGCCGTTCCCATGGTCATGCAATGGCCCGGCGACCGCGACATTCCGGTCTCGGCGGCGGCGAAATCCTCGGGGGACATTGCCCCTGCCCTCAGATCATCGGCGAAATTCCACACATCGGTACCCGAACCGATCGAGCGGCCCCTGAACCGCCCATTGAGCATCGGCCCGCCGGAAATCGCGATGGTCGGCAGATCGCAGGATGCTGCCCCCATGACGAGGGAGGGTGTCGTCTTGTCGCATCCGACCATCAACACGACCCCATCCATCGGATTGCCGCGAATGGCCTCCTCCACATCCATGGAGGCAAGGTTGCGAAACAGCATCGCGGTAGGGCGCAAATTGGACTCGCCGCAGGAGAACACCGGAAATTCGAGCGGCAACCCGCCGGCTTCCAGGACACCGGCCTTGATGTGTTCGACCAAACCGCGAAAATGCGCATTGCATGGGGTGAACTCGGAAAATGTGTTGCAAATTCCAATGACCGGCCGGCCGTCAAACACATCTTCAGGCAGACCGTTGTTTTTCATCCAGCTGCGATGGACAAATCCATCCTTCGTGGCCCCACCGAACCAATCCTGAGATCGAAGCTTGCGTTTCATGATGGCCTCATTTGATGGCGCCCAGCGTCAGGCCGCGAACGAGTTGGCGCTGGAACACGAAGACAAAGGCCAGAACGGGCGCCAGCATGATGACCGCAGAGGCTGAAAGCTCGCCCCACGCGATCTGCTGATAACCGACGAAACTGTAGAGCCCCACCGGGACAGTCTGTATCCGGTCGGCCAGCACGAGTGAGAACAGGAATTCATTCCAGGAGAACAGAAAGGCAAGGATGGCCACAGCGGCAATACCGGGCAGCGTGACCGGCAGACAGATATGGAAAAACGCCTGAAAATGGGTGGCGCCATCCATGAAGGCCGCCTCCTCCATTTCGCTCGGCAGATCTTCAAAAAACCCCTTCATCAGCCAGACGACAATGGAAATAATGATCGCAACATGCGCCAGGATGAGGCCGATATAGGTATCGAACAGACCCGTCTGCACATAGACGACAAAAAACGGAATGAGCATTGCAACCGGCGGTGTCATGCGGGTGGACAGGATCCAGAAACCGAAATCGGCATTTCCGGTGAAGCGGTACCGCGCCAGCACATAGGCAGTCGGGACACCGAGGATCAGGGAAAGGGCCGTCGCACCCAATGCGACGATCGCGGAACTCTGGAAATACTGCCACACTTCACCATTGGCCAGGACGCTGAGATAGTTGTCCCAGATCGGTTCGAAGATGAATTTCGGCTTGCGGGAGATCGCGTCGACCTGCCGTTTCAGGCTCATGGTCACTAGCCAATAGATGGGGAACAGGCACCATAGGGCAAAAACCCAAAGGACCAGCCGGCGTATCCAGGGCATCAGGGCCCGGCCGATGCGGACCGGCGTCGAAAGAGGCTGCAGGGGTTGTCTGCGGTCAGTGTCCATCATCCCCTCCTACAAGGCCGCCTTTGGCCGGAAGAGATTGATGCGCCGCAAGAAAGCCTGGCTGGCGATTATGGTGATGATCAGCATAACAATCGCCAGTGCCGCGGCATACCCCATCGACAGAAACTCGATGCCCTGCTTGTAGGCCAGCAGATTGAGGGTGCGGGTTGCGATGCCGGGACCGCCGCCGGTCAGGACAAAGATGATATCGAAGGTCTTGAAGGCATCGATGCTGCGGAACACGACGGCCACCGCAAGATAGGGAAAGAGCATGGGAAGCGAATGGTGGAAGAAACTTGTTATCGGCCCGGCGCCGTCCATTTGCGCCGCCTCGAGCGGTTCTTCGTCCATTGCCGCAAGCCCGCCGGCGGCGATCAGCATGATAAAGGGCGTCCACTGCCAGGAATCGACCACCACCAGGGTGGCAAGCGCCATGCCCGGCGTTCCCAGCCAGTCCTGTGGTGGTAGCCCCATTTGCTTGAGCATGTAGTTGAAGATCCCAAGGCTGGGATTGAGCATGATACGGAACGTAAAGACCGCGGCAACCGGCGTGATGGCCAGAGGCAGCAGATAGACCAGCCGCAGCAAAGGCACGGCCCGGGTTTCGAAGTGAAGAAGAGCGGCGATGCCGACACCGAGGATCAGTTGGACCGCCACGGCGGCCACCGTGAAAACAACCGTGATGCGCAGCGCATTCCAGAACTCGGGACTGTCAAACATCTTGGCGTAGTTCTCAAACCAGACAAATGCGAAATCGTCCGGCGTGATCAAAGAAAAATTGGACAGGGAAAAGAGCACGCTGACGATGAACGGCACAAGCGTCAGACCGATCAGCAACACGCTGGCGGGCGCCAGCATCAGCAGGACAAATCGGCGGCGGTCGCGAGCGGCTGGTGAAATCATGGGGCTTTCGATACCGATGGAGAGTGTGCAGGTCCGGTTTAGCAGATTCTGAAGGCGCACACCCCCTCCGGCTTTCGCCGGAGAGGGCATGGGAGGAGCATCAATCGATGCCCGTGGATGACGTCAATGCGTCAACCAAGGTCCGAGTCGATTTTCGCCGCAGCCGCATCCATAGCGGATTTCGCGTCCATCGCCCCGGTGGCCACCTGGTTGACCGCGATGCCGAAGGCATCGAGAATCTGCGGTCCCTTCGGGTGGAACCAGGTTGCCTTGAAGAGGTCACCGTCTCCGGCCTTGAGGCTGGAAAGCGCCGTGTCCGCAGCCTGTTTGCCGAAGCGTTTCTGGAACCCGTCAGAGGCCCAGGCCGAAGCTCTTGGCGTTGCCAATCCGGCGGCGGCGGACAGAAGACAAGTCGGTTTCGAAACCGCCCATTGCAGGAATAGCCATGCGGCTTCCTTGTTGGCCGAGTTCGAGTTGATACCGGCTGTCCAGTGCCACATGTTTGGCTTGATCGGGTTGCTGCCGGCTTTCGGAATCGTTCCATAGGTCGTATGACCCGCGGCCTGGCTCTTGTCGGGATTGGCAATATCCGTCGCAAAATTGGACGAGTCGCACCCCATGGCAATGGCTTCGGCCATGTAGTCGTTGAGGCACTCAACCCACTGATAGCTGCTGATGCCGACCGGTCCGGCATTCTTGAGCAGGCCACCATACATCTCGATCGCCGCCACGGCCTCGGGCGAATTGATGACATTCTTGCCGTCAAGGTCGATGATCGCCCCACCATAGGAGAAGATGAAGCCACCGGCAGGCCAGGTGCTGTCGCCGCTGGATTTGGCACGCATTGCAATGCCGGCAACATCGCCAGTCTTCAATGCCAGGGCGGTTTCCATCAGATCATCCATGGTCGACGGCACCGACAACCCTTTGGCGTCAAGCATGGTCTGGTTCATGAACATGACCTGCGATTCAGCCGTGATCGGCATCAGATAGCGAACACCGTCTGACCATTTCTGGAATGAGCGGGCCGAGGGGAACAGATCGTCGCCGTCCCACCAGGAGGCATCGCTCAATTCGCTGTTGGCATAATATCCGTCGAGATTTTCAAGCCATCCCGCCGTGATCGCCTGACCGATCGCCCAGACCATGTAAACATCCGGCGATGCGCTCCTGGCACCCAGCTTCACCGGCAGTTCTGCCGTGTATTCGGTTTCCGACTGTGTCTGCACATCAACCTTAATGCCGGTGAGTTCGGTGAACAGGGGAATCAACGGCGTGATGGCGTCCGTCCAAGGATGCTGAACCGCATTCAGCACGATGGTCTTTCCGGACTGCGACTTCCAGTCGATGTCGGCAGATGTCCATTGATCTCCGACCTCCTCAAAGGTCGCGGCCCACAGGGGGCTTGCGGATGACAGCAATCCGGCCCCTGCCAGGACGGTGCCCGCCTGCAACAGCCGCCGGCGTGACATCGGGATGTGAAAGCCGCCCTGCGGCCAATTGGTTGGTTTGGTCATGATCTCCTCCTGACGTGAGCGGACAGGCGGTGTATCCCCCACGCCGTCATTCGCGAAACTCTTCGAACCGCCTTGCCTCCATCATCACCAGACACATGTCCGGGCGACAGATCTCCACATCCGACCCGTTCTCGTGACCGCTCCATGGCGGATCATCAATATTGGTAGGATGTTTCAAATTATTAATAGGATGTCTTGACATTTCTAGTCAAGTGAAACATTGGATGTTATCAAAAATTTGTGGGATGTTCTGATTTGCGAAAGCTTGGCTAGCCCCAATCGGCGACCCTTGCGGGGCAGGATGACCACACACCACGCGCACGGAATGGGAGGATGCAGCCATTGGCTGAAGTCGAGTTACGCCAGGTGGAGAAGCGCTGGGGGTCGCTCACGGCAGTTCGTAATCTGACCCTGACGGTCAGAGATCGCGAGTTTCTCGTGCTGCTGGGCCCATCAGGGTGCGGAAAAACGACAACGATGCGCATGATCGCGGGTCTGGAGCCCGTGACATCGGGTGAAATCCTGATCGACGGCGTCCGGGTCAATGACCGCCCCGCCCGCGACCGCGATATTTCGATGGTGTTTCAGAACTACGGATTGTACCCGCATCTCAATGTGCGCGAGAATATCGGCTATCCGCTACGGCTTCGAAAAGTCCCTGAACCAGAGCGGAGCAATCGGATTGCAGACGCGGCACGTAAGGTCCACCTTGAGGATTATCTGGACCGCCGGCCACGCGCGCTGTCGGGCGGCCAGCGCCAGCGCGTCGCGCTGGCGCGTGCGATCGTTCGGACCCCGAACCTGTTTTTGATGGACGAACCGCTGTCCAACCTTGATGCCATATTGCGGGTATCCATGCGGGCGGAACTGAAGCATCTGCATCACGAACTGGAAACCACCACGGTCTATGTCACGCATGATCAGATCGAGGCGATGACACTGGCCACCCGTGTCGTTGTCATGAACAACGGTGAAGTGGCCCAGATCGGAACACCGGAGGAGATTTACGGCGATCCAGAGACACTCTTCGTGGCCACCTTCATCGGATCACCGCCGATGAATTGCGTGCGCGGTACGATGTCGAATGGAATCTTCGAGAACTCGGGCACGAAGATCACCGGTCTCAGCGAAACGATTGCCGGTGATGTCCTTCTCGGGGTTCGACCGGAGCATGTTTCCATCGGCCCAGCGGATGGAGCGGACATGACAGGCACGGTGTTCGCCGTTGAATATACGGGGTCCGGATTGCTTGTCGTGGTCCAGGTTGGCAACGCCATGGTGACGGCCATGGGAAATCCGGATATGCGTCCCAAATTCGATGACAGGATCGGCCTCAATCTGGACAGGGCCGGAATCTTTTTCTTCGATGCGAAAACCGAAAAGCGACGCCGCGCATGAATCGGGAGGGGCTCAGTGGGATATGATTACATCATAGCGGGCGGCGGATCGGCGGCCTGCGTTGCCGCAACACGGCTGGTCCGAGACCATGGAGTCAGGGTTCTGATGATCGAGCGCGGCCCGGCGCGAACCGCGCGGATCATCAGGATGCCCGCCGGATACATGAAATATCTGGCCCGAGAAGACTATCTGGAAATGCATCAGACGGTGCCGCAGCCGCAGTTGGACGGCCGGGCACCCATCATTCCGCAGGGCCGCGCGCTGGGTGGCGGAAGCGCCATCAACGCGATGGTCTATATGCGCGGCCAGGCACAGGACTATGACGAATGGGACAGGTTTCTGGGCGGACAATCCGGCTGGTCCTACGCGGATCTGCTGCCGCATTTCAGGTCGATGGAGCGCAACGCAAAATACAATAATGAGTATCACGGTGTGTCCGGCAGCCTCTGGGTCTCCGACCCCGGATACACGGCCGAGATGACCGATGCCTTCGTGCTGGCCGCCCAGGGTCAGGGAATCGCCTTCAATCCCGATTTTAATGGCGCCCGTCAGGCCGGCGTTGGCCTGATGCAGCATACGATCGGACAGCATGAACGCTGCGATGCCGTCAGGGCATTCCTGTCGCAGGTGCAAAATCATCCGAACCTGGATGTCGTAACCGACGCGCTGGTGACCCGCATCCGTGTGGAAAACGAAACCGCGGTTGGTGTGGAATACCAAAAGGACGGGCAAACGATCACGGCCAGAACCGACGGGGAGGTGCTGGTCGCGACCGGAACCTACAACACCGCCAAACTGCTGATGCTGTCCGGCCTGGGTCCGGCCGACCATCTGCGTGAACACGGGATTGACTGCATTGCGGATTTGCCGGGCGTCGGCGAAAACCTGCAGGACCATCATGAGGTGCCCGTTATTTCAACGATCAACCGGCCAGCCGGCTATTATGGAGAAGATCGGGGCTGGAGGATGATCCTCAACGGACTGCAATATCTTGCCTTTCGGTCCGGTCCGGTGACGACCACCGGTGTCGAAGCCTGCGCATTTTACGATCCGGATGGGGACGACAGGCCGACAATCCAGCTCTATTGCGCCCCGATCATCTATCTGGATCGTGACATATCAGGCTACAGCCCCACCCATGGCGTGACATTGACCTCCTGCCTGCTGCGTCCCAAGGCGCGTGGCACGGTACGGCTCAGATCCTCCGATCCTACCGACAAGCCACTGGTCGATTGCCGGTTCTTCGGCCATGACGATGATCTGCGTCTGACCATCAAAGCGCTGGCTTTTGCCCGCAAGGTTCTGTCGACGGAGCCGGCGGCATCGCTGATTTCCGGTGAAATGCTGCCGGGCGCCGATGTCACGCGGGACGAGGATCTGCATCAATACAGCAACCGGATGGTCAAAACCAATTACCACCCCGTCGGAACGGCGCGCATGGGCCGGGCCGATGACCCAATGGCTGTTGTCGACAAAAAACTGCGGGTTCGCGGCATCACCTCCTTGCGTGTTATTGATTGTTCAGCGATGCCATCTTTGCCGTCCGGGAACACCAACGCGCCGGCAATGGCTCTTGCAGACCGAGCCGTATCCATCATTCGAGACAGCGCTGGGCAACCAGCAGAACTTGCGAGCCTGTGACCGTGAATCGGCCTTTGAAAAAATCTCATCAACCCTCCGCGCAGACACGCAGCCCGTCGCTCGTCGAGCAGACCATCGATGTGCTTGGCCGCGATATCATCAACGGTGCCTATGCGCCAGATGCTTCTTTGCCACCGGAAGTCGAAATTGCCCGCGCCATCGGGGTCGGCCGAAACGTCGTGCGCGAAGCGACGAAAATCCTCACCTCGGTCGGGCTCCTTCGCATCACCCAGGGCTCCGGCACCAAGGTTCAACCGGTCGATCAATGGAACTATCTCGATCAGCGGGTCATTGGATGGGCCATGGACTCCGACGAGTTGAGAGACGATCTGATCGACGAGTTGAGCACTCTGCGGCTGATCGTGGAGCCGGAGGTGGCGGCGCTCGCGGCGCAAACCGCATCAACGACCGAGATTTTGCGGCTGTTCGAAGCCTTTGAGGAAATGGAAAGAAATCGCGACATTCCAGAACAGGCGGTGGAAGCAGACATCCTCTTTCATCGACGTCTGTTTGCTGCCGCCCACAACAAGTTCCTCACCGCGATATTGCGCACCGTCGTTGTCGTGCTGCGAGCGAATTTCGCACTGGCGATCAAGGCCGATTACCACATAATCGAATTTCTGGAAGAGCACCGGCAGGTGGCCGAAGCCATCAATCGCCGCGACCCGGACGCCGCCCGCGCCGCCATGCGTCTCCTGCTGACAAACAACGAGCAACATTTGATCGATATGCGAAAGGCAGTTTCCGAACGCGGTGCGGACGCGTAGCGGACTCCAACGGAAAAACCCGACGTCTGCTGTTGCAGACGTCGGGCAGGGGGCGGGCTTCGGTCAGTGCCCGCTGGGGAGCGAATGTCGGTGAGCCGGTTGGCGATGGCTCTGTTAGAGCAAGTTGATAGAAGTCCTGCGCAGGAGCGCAGTGCGCACCGACTCCCTTGAATGGTCATTGGACGGTCCACCGTTCAGCGACCGAGGGAGATCACCCCGCATCAGTCCGATATCCGCCAGTTGCCGGTCGGAGAGAGCGCCAAGTGAAGCGACCTCCCGCCGGGTGCGGAACCGGTTCACAAGGGAGCCGAGCGGCGACCAGCGGACGGCTTTTCGCCGCACGGCCGCAGCGGCGCCGGGATAAGAGCGTTGCATAGGACTGATCACGTCAATTCTCCTTTCTGAACCTGTTGAACTGAACCGTGGCCGTTGGCGCGATCCGCCAGTCAGCGCCGACATCAATGCGGTTGCTCCGGCCGCCATGAAGGAGCAATCCTTTCAAACCTTGACTTATTTATCCAGTGAATGTTTTTAATGGTAAATATCATTTTTATTGATGGACGAATCCATGGCCGCGCCCCTCGACATCGATCAGCTCAGGACCTTCATCGCCATCATCGACAGCGGCAGCTTCACGCGGGCAGCCGAAGAGGTGAACAAGACCCAGTCGGCCGTTTCCATGCAGATGCGTCGATTGGAGGAACGGATCAATACCGAGCTGTTCCGCAAGGATGGGCGGATCAACCGCCTGACCGCCGATGGCGAACGCCTGCTGGCCTACGCGCGGCGCCTCGTTCGTCTCAACAACGAAACCCTGGCGGCTTTCGATGAGGAGGCTCTGGCCGGCACGATCCGGCTCGGCACGCCGGACGATTACGCCGACCGTTACATGCCCGACATCATCGCCAGGTTCGCCAAGACCAATCCCCATGTCGAACTGAGCATCACCTGCGAACCATCGCGCGATCTCGTCGAGAAACTGGCCCGCAACGAGCTGGATATCGCTCTGGTTACCCATAATCCGAAAGTTCGCCACGCTCTGCTCGTGCGGTCCGAACCACTCCACTGGGTCACATCCATGGCTCATTCCGTGCATGACGAAAAACCGGTCCCGCTGGCGGTCGGACGGCACAGTTGCGACTGGCGGCAACTGGGCTGTGCGGCGCTCGATTCCGTCGGGCGCCCCTATTCGATCCTGTTTACAAGCTGGTCATCGACTGTCGTTGCATCTGCGGTCCTTGCGGGCCTCGCCGTGTCATTGCTCCCTGAATCGGCCCTGCGACCCGGCATGCGCATCCTGACGGCAAATGAGGGGTTCCCCGATCTGCCGCCGGCCGAAATCGGCATGATCCGCCGGCAGGGCGTTCCGACAGCACTGATGGACGCCATCACCGATCACATCGCCGCAAGTCTCGACAATTTGGCGCCTTCCGGTACCGAAGACGCACCGGACCGCCACCTTCCCAACCGGACCGGCGTCAGCCGCGCACCAAACGGATTGATGTTTCCAAGCTGGTAATGCCGCACAGCGCTTGACCGCGCGGCGTGTTCAGGGCGCAATAGGCGAATGGCACGCACATCCAGGGCCGATTCGGCCAGCAACATCGCGGAATACTCCGTCAGCGAAATCTCCGGCTCCATCAAGCGCACGGTGGAGGACGCCTTCGGCCATGTACGTATCCGCGGCGAAATCTCCGGCTATCGCGGTCCGCATTCCTCCGGCCATGCCTATTTTTCCTTGAAGGATGACCGGGCGCGCATCGAGGCGGTGATCTGGCGCGGCGTTTTCTCGAAGCTGAAATTCAAGCCCGAAGAGGGCATGGAGATGGTGGCGACCGGGAAGGTCACCACCTATCCGGGCTCATCGAAATACCAGATCGTTATCGATTCGCTGGAACCGGCGGGCGCCGGCGCCCTGATGGCGCTGCTGGAAGAACGGCGGAAGAAACTGGCTGCCGAAGGCTTGTTCGACGACGCGCGAAAGCAATTGCTGCCGCATATGCCGCGCGTCATCGGCGTCGTGACGTCGCCAACGGGCGCCGTCATTCGCGATATTCTGCACCGCATCGCCGACCGGTTCCCGGTGCATGTCATCGTCTGGCCGGTGCGGGTACAGGGTGAGACGAGCGGCGACGAGGTCGCTGCGGCGATCACCGGGTTCAACGCCATGCCGGCCGGCGGGCCGGTGACGCGGCCGGATGTTCTGATCGTCGCACGCGGCGGCGGCAGCCTCGAAGATCTTTGGGGCTTCAATGATGAAGCGGTGGTGCGGGCGGCGGCCGACAGCGACATTCCGCTGATTTCTGCCGTCGGCCACGAAACCGACTGGACCCTTCTTGACCACGCCGCCGACGTAAGAGCGCCAACGCCCACCGGCGCGGCCGAAATGGCCGTGCCCGTCAAGGCGGAACTGGAAGCCAACCTGGCAACGCTCGGCGCCCGCCTTTCGGGTGCGACGTCACGATCGCTGGACACCCATCGCCAGGGATTGCGGGCGCTGGCCCGCGCCCTGCCCTCGATCGATGCGCTGCTGGCATTGCCGCGCCGCCGGTTCGATGAGGCGTCCGGCGGTCTCGGCCGGGCATTGCAGCTCAACACGGCCAACAAGCGACAGCTTTTCGAGCGGCGCGCCGCCCTGCTGGCACCGGCCACATTGCAGCGGCGGGTGGTGGAAAAACGCCAAAGGGTGCTGGAACTGGCCGCCCAAAGCGAACGGCACAATGAAAGGCTGCGCGACCGGCTGTCGGCCCGGCTTTCCAATGTTGCGGCACGGCTGACCCTGCGCCCGGCCGCCGACCGGATCAGCCGGGGCCGGGAGCGCCTGGCGATCCTGGCAAGGCGCTCGGACGAAATCACCGCACTGCATGCCGAACGCCGCCAGCGGCAGGTTCACGAAGCGGCGCGTGTTCTCAGCTCAATGTCCTATCGCAACGTGCTCAATCGCGGCTATGCGGTGGTTCGTGGTGCGAAGGACAAGGTGGTGGACCGGGCCGCCCTTCTGACATCCGGCGATGCGGTGTCACTGGAATTTGCCGACGGGCGTGTCGATGCGGTCGCAGCGGGCGGCGCTGCGGCGGGGTCGCGAAGCAAGAATCCGTCAAAGCCGGCGAAAAGAGACACTGGCAGCCAGGGTGATTTGTTTTAGGACAAGTCCGGTTTCGACGGAATCGGCGAGGCCCGACTGCATCGGCAAATCGACAGCCGGCACTCTTGTCCGGTTTCTGCCAAAATGGAAAACGGCTTGGGAACGAGTGGAGTTGCCATGACAAAGATCCGAATCATTGCCCTGCATCTCAGCCTTGCCTGTTGCTTTCTGGCGATTGCCTCGCTCCCCGCCGGCGCCACGACCGAAGGCACCTGTTTTCATGTGCGCAATGTGCAGAGCAACGATGTTCTCAACATTCGCAAGGCGCAATCGGCACAATCGCCCATCGTCGCGACGATACCACCCACACAGCACGGCATTATCGCGCTCGAAGGCACATGCGAACCGGCCTCAGCGGCGCTCGATAGCCGCTGGTGCGCGATCGCCTATTATGACGGCGACCTGACGGCGCGCGGCTATGTCAAGCGACGTTTCCTGGAGCCGTCGGAATGTCCCTGAGCTCCAATACTTTCATGGGATGAGAACGATCTTCCCATAGGCGCCCGGCTCCAGTACGGCAATATGGGCCGCGGCGGCCTCGGCGAGCGGCATCTCCCGGCCGATGACGGGCCGAAGCGTGCCATCGGCAATGCCCGCTACAATATCCTTCATGATCGGGGCGATCTGTTCGGCCGTGGCGTTCCACAGGGCAATGCCCCTGATATCCAGTTCCTTCATCATCGCAACGCGTGGTGAAATGGTGATCTCTCCCCGGTTGCCGATCACGATGATGCGGCCATATTTGGCCACCAGATCCAGATCGGCGGCCAGATTGACGTCAGCCAGCATTTCCAGAATCAGATTCGGCCCCTTGCCGTCGGTGAATTCCGTCACCTGTTCGAGATAGCCCTGCTCGGTGTGATTGACTGCGAGGTCGGCGCCTTCTGCCAGGATCAGATCCAGCCCCTTGTCGGTTCCGCCGCTGCCGATCACCGTCAGTCCGGCGCGCTTTGCCAACTGGATTGCCGCGGTCCCGACGGAGCCGCTCGCGCCATGGATGAAAACCGTCTCACCGGATTTGCCGCCGCCGCGCTCAAAGAGCGAATAGTGGGCCGTGGGATAGGACACACCGAACGCAGCGGCCTGAGCGTGGCTGACACCGGCGGGCAGCGGTAGCACCTCGCTTTCCGGGCGCACCACTTTTTCCGCATAGCATCCGGTCAGGGCGAAACTCAGTGCCGTGCCGACAAAGACATCGTCACCAACCGCAAATTCCGTCACATTCGGACCGACCGCCGACACAACCCCACCGGCGTCACCGCCCGGTGTATAGGGAAGATCGGGAACGATGGCATAGGTCCCGCTGCGCATATAGGTGTCCGCCGGGTTGACCCCGGCCGCACGGATATCGATCACCACCTCGCCCGGTCCGGGAACCGGATCGTCGATCTCCTCATATTGCAGGACCTCGGGTCCGCCGAAGGCGTGGGCACGGATTGCTTTCATGGGTCATTCTTTCCTGGATGGGTCTGCTTGGATCGTTCGAAAAACCATATAGGAAAAACCGGCTGTCGCCAAAATGCATTCAGTCGGACAAACCAGCTTGGGGCAGGGAAGCAATGAATTTTCCCACCAGATTGAAATTTGCCTGTTCGTGGCGCCAGGCTTCATCATCGTGTTGCATGAAAAACGGATCGGCGGTCACCACGATCACCATGTCGAGCGCGTCGAGCAGAACAATAAGTTGGCCGCCATGTCCTGCCGCGTAATCGGCATGATGATCGCCCACCAAGGCCGACCACCACTGATAGCCGTATCCAAGGTCATCAAAGTATCGGCCGAGCTTTTGTCCTTTCCTGCCGGTTGGCGAGACATCCATGGAATATGTCCCGAGAGATTCCTTCACCCAGGCCGGGGAAACCACCTGCCGGCCATCATATCGCCCGCCGTCGAGATAAAGGAGGCCGAACCGGGCCGCATCACGTGCTGTCATGTGCAGGAGAGAAAAGTAGTATCCATATTTGTCCTGCCACCATTCACCCGGACTAAGGTTGATCGGCCGAAAAAGGTGTTGTTCGGCGAAGGACCGCAGATCGGTTTGGCAGGCGCGCGATACAATTACGCCAAGCCAGTGGGTCGTCAGATTGCTGTAGTGGAATTCAGTGCCCGGGTCACTGGCGAGCGCGACAGCGTCGACAAGCGGCAGATAATCCCCGGCAAGAAAAGTCTGCCACAAGCCCGGATCTGTTTCCTCCCAGGGAAAACCGGACCGCATGCGCAGCATCTGCCCGATCGTGATCTGCCGCTTTCGCGGATCGGCCACCTGGTCGGCCAGCTCCGGGAAGAAATCAAGCATCTTCTGATCCAGATCGGACAGGCAGCCCTTCTCCAGAGCGAGGCCAACCAAGCTTGAATAGATGCTTTTCGAAACAGACTGAAGCGAGGCTTTCTGATGGATCGACCCGCTATTGAAGTAGCCTTCCGCCACAAGATGGCCATTCTTAATCACCAGCAGGCTGTAAAGTGTGTCCAGCGCGGCGGCGTCCGAATAGAGTTCGGCCAGCAGCAGCGGATCAAGGCCCTGTTCAGCCGGCGTCGATACGGGCCAGTCTCTGCCAGGCAGGGGCTTGTAGTCGATACCGGCCAGTGCTTCGCTCAATGGTCGAAGCCACTGCGCGATCGCCGGGCGAGCCGCTGCGATCTGCCGGGGGTCTACGCTCCAGCCCAAAGGGCCGAGGGCCGCTCCAAGCCGGTTGAACACATCCTCGTCGTCGCTGATCGGAGATGATGCGATATCGAATGCAGTTGCACCGGTGCCGTTTCTCGCCCGTCGATCAGCACCGGCATCCAGCAAGGCTCTCGCGATTTCCGAACGCCCCAGCAACGCAGCAATATGGAGCGGCGTGGATCCTTCGGCATCCCGTATCTCCAGATCCGCTCCGGCACCAATCAATGCCTTCGCCGCGCCGGTCCTGCCGAAGGTTGCGGCGAGCGTCAGCGGTGTCGAGCCAAAGGCATCCTTGTTGTCCAGGTTCGACCCCGACCGGACGTGACGTTCGATTTCGACGGCATTTTCCTGCAAGACGGCCAGATGGAGGGGTGTTTCGGGAGGCTGGGTGCCTGCCGCAAGCACCGACAGTTTGATGCCAGCCAGAATCGTCAGCATCGTCGCAACAAAGACTCCGGTCACGATCTTCAAACCATTTCGTCCGGGCAGGTGCATCGTTGGCTCCATTTTCAGCCGATCCCTAGCGTTTTCCACAGCCGACGGTTTTGACATGGCTCAACGGGACATCGCCTGAGCCGCCGACAATGCGTTGACATGAACCCACACTTTTCTGCATTAAGCCTCTTTGATCCCTAATGGTGGCAGGCCGCGTCACGACCAATGGTGGCACTGCCCATTGAAGGCAAACGGACCATGCGACGCGTGATGATCATCGGACAGCCGGGCTCCGGAAAATCGACCCTGGCGCGGATACTCGGCGGCGTTACCCATCTTCCGGTCTTTCATATCGATCATATTCACTGGAAACCCGGATGGGTCGAACGCGCCGGACCGGAGAAAGACGCACTCTGTGCCGAGGTGCATGCCCGGGAGACCTGGATTTTCGAAGGTGGCCGTTCGGTCACCTGGCCGGAACGGTTGGAGCGGGCCGACACGCTGATCTGGCTTGATTTTCCGCTGGTGCCGCGTATGTGGCGGGTGCTGTGGAGGACCGCGCGTTATTGGGGCCGCAGCCGCCCGGACCTGCCGGAGGGATGCCCCGAGCATTTGAGCTGGACCTTTCTGCGATGGATCTGGGAGACCCGGCACAGGTCGCGCGAAGCCATGCGATCACTGTATGAAAACGCGCCGCCGGACAAATCGAAGCATCATCTTCGCAGTTCGGCCGACGTTCGACGCTTTCTCGAGGGTCTTCGCATCGCCGCCTCAACCGGCAATCTTGGCATTTCTCACCGCTGACCGGTCCGCTACCGAAGCTCCAGTTTCTCGATCAACCGCTGGCGCTTCATCAACCACCAGCCGGCTTCCGCCGGCCACATGTCATGCCTCCGGTCCACTCCAAGCTTTGCCGCGGCGTGGAGCGGCCAGTTGGGGTCGTCCAGGAGTTCCCGCGCCAGGGCGATCATGTCTGCCTGTCCACAGGCCACCAGATTTTCGCAGAATTCCGGATCCCACAGAAATCCGACCGCCATGGTGGGGATATCGGCGTCACGGCGCACCTGTTCGGCAAAAGGCGCCTGAAAACCCTGTTCGATGACCATTCGCCTGGGTCGGTCTTTTCCGCCGGCACCGCCCGATGAACAATCGATCATGTCGACCCCGGCTTGCCTGAGGGATTTTGCCGTCTCTACGGTGTCCTCGATTTCTATGCCGCCATCCAGCCAATCCGTCGCCGACAAGCGGAAGGACAATGGATATTCCTCCGGCCAGTTGGCGCGAATGGCCCGCGCAACCTCCACTGCAAAGCGGCGGCGATTGCCGGCGTTGCCGCCCCAGCGATCGGTCCGCTGGTTGGAGACAGGGGACAAAAACTGATGCACGAGGAAACCGTGCGCAGCGTAAACTTCAATGATCTGAAAGCCGGCCTCGGCGGAGCGGCGAGCCGCGTCGCCAAACGATGAAATCACCCGTTCAATCTCCCCTTCCGACATTTGTTTCGGACACGGCCAGCCGTCGGCATAGGGTATCGGCGAGGGCGCGATGGCTCCCCAGGGGTGTTCATTGCGTTCGGAAACATCGTCATCATCAAGCGGTGTTTCACCATGCCAGGGTCTTCGTTCCGACGCCTTTCGGCCGGCATGGCTCAACTGTATTCCCGGAACGGCGCCCTCGCCGCTCAGGAAACCGGCAATGGATCTGAGATTGCCGACATGTTCATCGCTCCAGATGCCGAGATCACCGGCCGTTCTGCGGCCGTCGGCTTCAACTGCCGTTGCTTCGGCGTAGACCAGACCCGCGCCGCCCATCGCAAAGCGCCCGAGATGGACCTTGTGCCAATCATTGGCAAAGCCGTTATCGGCCCGATACTGACTCATCGGAGACACCGCGATCCGGTTCCTGAACGTGACCTGGCGAAGTGAAATCGGCGAAAAAAGTGCAGTCATTTCGGACCTTTGTGCCTCGGAACATCTTGGACTGGTTGACTATCCGATTTTCAGGAGAGGCGAAAGCAAACGGTTCGTGATCAGCTCCTTTTGCGGTCATTCCGGGTCCGCTGCACAGGTTGGGTGCGACCATTCCGAATCCTTGCGTCCAACGTCAAAAAGGGGATGAAAAACCAGCGGATTTTCCTATCTAAGAAAGGGTCACCATGGCCCGCGATTCGGATGGTGAAAGGAAACGGTGATGATGCTTCAACCTCCCAGAAACGTGGTCATCGTTGGGGCCGGTTTTGCCGGGCTTTCGGCAGCCAAGGAACTTGCCGGAGCACCCGTTTCGGTCACCATCATCGACCAGCAGAACCACCATCTTTTCCAGCCTCTGTTGTATCAGGTTGCCACCGCGGCGCTGACGCCGGCAGAAATCGCCGTGCCGATCCGTCATGTTCTGCGCAACCAGAACAATCTGGAGGTTTTGATGGACCGAGTTGTCGGCATCGACACAAGACAACAGCAGGTTCTGATGGAGTCGGGCCGCAGCGTTGCCTATGATGCGCTGGTTGTCGCTACCGGGGCCCGGCACAGCTATTTCGGCAAATCTCATTGGGCGGACCACGCGCCCGGTCTCAAGACCTTGAGCGATGCGCTGGCGCTTCGTGAAAAAATCCTGATGGCTTTCGAACAGGCCGAGATGGTGGTTGGCGATGACCCTGCAGCGGCTCACAGGTTCCAGACCTTCGTGGTGATTGGTGGCGGGCCGACCGGCGTCGAGATGGCCGGCGCCATTGCGGAATTGTCGCACTCGGTCATGCGTGATTTCCGGCATATTGACGCCGGACACAACCGGATCATTCTGCTGGAGGGCGGACCGCGGGTGTTGCCCGGCTTTGCCCCCGGACTCTCAGCGCGGGCATTGCGCGACTTGGGCGCTCTCGGCGTCGAGGTTCAAACGGACACCATGGTGACGGATATCACAACGGGCCTGGTGACCACGAATAAGGGCGGCATTCAGACCGAAACGGTGGTCTGGGCGGCCGGTGTTCAGGCGTCGCCGGCAGGCAAATGGCTGGCGCAGCCGACCGAAAAAAGCGGACATGTAGCGGTCGATGCAACGCTGCGGCCGGCCGGCTTGGATAATGTCTATGTTATCGGCGATACGGCGTTGCATTTGGCCGACGGATCCGCTCTTCCCGGGATCGCACCGGTGGCCAAGCAGATGGGGATCTATGTCGGCCGCCGGCTTTCACAATTGGCCAGGGGAAGGGTGCCCTCGGCGGAATTTCGCTACGCCGATGCCGGGGCACTCGCCACGATTGGCCGAAACCGCGCCGTTGCCGATATTTTCGGATTGAAGGTGAAGGGATTCGCTGGCTGGCTACTATGGGGCGCCGCCCATGTGTATTTTCTGATCGGATTTCGCAACCGGCTGTTCGTCCTGCTGCACTGGCTGTGGTCCTATCTCACCTGGCAACGGGGTGTGCGGCTGATCATGCATCGGGAGTCCAGGAATGATGGCGGCTAAGATCATGTACCATCGGATCGGTTCCCTCGCGCGCCGGCACGCTTTTTATCGCAGCGCTGCATCCGGTCGCCATTGTTGTGTATGGCTCCGATCCATCCAATCGAAAGGTGTCGCGTCATGCAGATATCCCTCAGTGAAGACAGGCGATCGGATTTCCTTCGGGAACTCGGCGCATTGTTTGCCGATGAATTCGACGAACCTCTGTCAGACTTCCGCGCCGAGGCCGTGTTGGCGCTTTTCTTGAAGACTCTCGGACCGGCCGTCTACAATCAGGCGGTGCAGGATGTGCGAGCCCATCTTCAGGTCAGGCTCGATGACCTGGAGGGCGAGGTTTACGCCGACGGGTGATGGAGGGCATTATGTCCTGAACGGGCATGGCCCAAATGCTGGCAGCTCCCTCATCATGAACACACCGGTGTTTGAGAAAGGTGGGACGATACCGACCAGCGGCGTTAACTCGCTGATGCGGTGACCGTGATTTCTATGGCAAATTCTGGCCGGGCGGGCGTTGCCCTGACACAGGTTCGCGCCGGCGCTGTTCCTTCGGGAATCCATTCATTCCATACCGAATTTATGATCGGGATGTTTTCACTCTCACGGGAATACACGACGGCTGTCAGAAGGTTCTCCTTGTTCGTGCCGGCCATTGCGAGGAAATGGTCGATTTTCTTCAACACCTGACGTGTCTGCGTTTTCACGTCGGCATTTGAATCGACAGGCGTCAGACCGGAGATGAATGCCATGCCGTTGAATTTCACGACGCGGCTGCTTTTTTCCGTCGTCTCCATTCTGGTTATTTCATACATATTTGTCCTCCAATGACCTTACTCCCGCTTTTGTATCCCGAATACACCTGGTTTACATATCATTGTGCCAACCACACGCTCCTCAAAATTGATCACCCCGACCGGCAACCTCTTTAAGTCTTTTTGTTTTAAGAGGATTTAACCGTATGTTTCCTGCACCACGGAAAACAGAAATCCCCGAATCCAATTCCTTTTTTCATGGAAGCGCGTTGAAACCCGATCAAATTTTCCGTATGGTATACCGTATTCAGTTTGAAAGGAAACCCTTTTGTTCGATATTGCCATTGGCAGTTTCATAGCGGAGTGCAATCCCAATTCGCCGGTCGTCGGTTGGCCTCATTTCAGGTCTCATGGCTACATGGAGGGAGACGATGTTTTAGCGGACCTGACCACAGCGGTCAGCGCTCTGCCGCAAGAGCTGAAGGGGTTCTTCGACGCAGCACAGATGGACTTCGAAGCTCTCCGGTTTCATCCACTGATCTGCGCCAACGGATCTGCCGCCGGGCCGATCGATCACGCGTGTTTCGAGGATATTGTCCAGAGTATGGTGACCGGCATTGTACAGCTCAAGCATCTTGACGGCATCTATCTTGCGCTTCACGGAGCGGCGAAGACGACGCGGGAGGAGGACCCAGAAGGATATCTTCTGCAGGCAATCCGAACCGCCATTGGCCCGACAGTGCCGATCATCGCGACACTGGACCTCCACGCCAATGTCACCAAGGCCATGGTCAGTGCGAGCTCGGCGCTGATCGGTTACCAGACCAACCCGCATGTTGATATGTATGAGAGGGGTCAGGACGCGGCGGTCCTGCTCGGCAAGATGCGGTCCGGCGTTTCCACGGTGTCGGTTTTTCACAAGATTCCAATGATTGCGCCGTCACCAACGCATCTTACCGCCGAAGATCCCATGTCCTCAGTCTGGCGGCGGGCGTCGGATAAATGCCCGTCAAACCGGACCAATATCTCGATATTCACCGGCTATACCCATGGTGACAGCCCAAAGAGCGGAATGTCCACGCTTATCTCCGGTGAGAGCGGTAGGGTCGATGAAATCGTCGCGATCGGCCGGGAAACGGCAGCAGACCTTTGGCGCGCACGGGACGAATTCAAGCTGAGGCTCATGGACATGCACGAAGCCGTTGAGCGCGCCGTGAAGGCTGGCGAAGATCCCTCGTTACCCGCGGTCGCTTTCGCGGACACCAATGACAATCCTGGCGGTGGCGGACGCGGAAACTCCATTTGGGCGCTCAAGGCATTCGTGGAGGCGGGCGTCAAAAATGCCCTACTGGGCGCTCTGTACGATCCCGCCCTTGCGGAAGCTGCCCATCATTTCGGTGAGGGTGCCAGCTTCCAGGCGTCATTCAATACTGGCGAAGCCGAAGCCACATCGGGAAAATACGCGCATGAGGTACGGGTCATGCGGCTTCATGATGGGCGGTGCACCGGCCGACGGGGAATGTATGCCGGAACCGCACTCGATCTTGGTCCCAGTTGCCTGCTGGAGGTGGCCGGCATGCAAGTGGCCGTCATTTCCAAACGCCTGCAGACCGCCGATCCCGCATTCTTCGAGATGTTTGGTGTCGATCTCGCCGAAGTAAGATCTCTGGTTATCAAGTCCCGCGGGCATTTCCGTGCGGGGTTTGACGAATTTTTCTCCGCACCTCAGATTTTTGATATCGATGTGCCGGGGCTGACGATGAGACGTCTGGAATGCATCGAATTCAAGAGAATAGCGCGTCCCATGTACCCGATCGACCGTGATTTCGATTGGAAACCGTGCGACAGCGAATTCATTTCATTCTATCCCGGCTCTGATCCGGTCGACTAACCCATATCCAAAAATTCATCGATGATGGCAGCCACAGCAATCATGCGAGGACAAGCTGACATGGACAGACAATCTTTGAGCGATTGGCTCGAGACCCCTTCCCTCGAGATATCCGGAGGGCTGGTTGGCGTGCCCTGCTCGCTCTACCGGGGGGCAACATCAAAGGGGCCGGTTTTCCGGGAAGGCGATCTCCCTTCGGACCCTGTGCTGAGGGATCGGGTTATCTTGGCAGCTTTGAACCCGGAACACCCCGGTCAGATCGATGGCATAGGCGGGGCCGAGACGCTGTCCAACAAGGTGATCATCGTCGGCAAATCCGACAGGCCGGACACGGATGTGAATTACACATTCCTGCAATACACACCGGGAACGACCAAGATCGACCGCTTCGGCAACAGCGTCAATATGGGAGCCTCCGTGGGGCCCTTTTCGGTTGAGAATGGCTATGTGACGCCGACCGGCGATGAAACCGAGATACGCATATTCGCAGTGAATGCCGGGTTGAACTACACCTCCAGAGTCCGCACACCCGACGGACGGATTTCATTCGACGGCGAAACTGCGATAGACGGTGTGGCCGGGACATCGGCACCTGTCATACTTGTCTATCGTCCACCCTTCGGAAATCTTCTCGGGTCGCTCTTTCCCTCAGGTCGAAGGCTGGATGTCATTCAGGACGTACCGGTCACGATCATCGACGCCGGCGGGACCGTCTGCATGATCGTACGGGCAGATTCATTCGGGAAAACCGGATATGAGAGCAAAGCGGAGTTCGACGGCGATGATCCGCTGGCGGAAGAACTCGAGATCATACGCCAACAGGCAGGCCGTCTGATCGGCATGAAGGATTATACGCAGAACACCACTCCCGGAACGATCATGATCGCCCGCGCCAAAGGAAGCGGGTCAATCGCATCACGCAAACTGACCACATACCGGGGCGCCCCGGCCAGATGCCACGCGGCCTTTTCCGGTTCAGGCGCAGTTTGCCTGGCAACAGCGTCGATACTGTCAGGCACGATCGTCGACGGCATTGCGTCCGGACTGGACCGGGCGGGCACCCCCATCGACTTTATCATCGAACACCCTTCCGGGATGATGAAGCTGAGTGTTGAAAAAGAACCCGGGGACGACGAAAATGCGATCAGGGGAATCTCGCTCACCCGCACCAGCCGCAAACTGTTTTCGGGAATGGTGTATGTCCCGCTCAATGGGTTGCGGTAGACCCGGCAGGCCTTAGAGCAGGATGAGGTCACGCAATTTCGGGGTGCCAGTCCCACCGCTGGCCCGGCACGGCAGCGAACAAAGTCCGCGTATATTCATGTTCCGGATTCTGGAACACACTCTGGGTGCTGCCTGTTTCGACAACCTTGCCCCTATACATGACGGCGATCCTGTCACAGACTTGTGCGGCCACCCGCAAATCATGGGTTATGAACAGGATAGCCAGATCGAAACGCCGGCGGATATCGTCCAGCAATTCCAGAACCTGTGCCTGAACCGTCACGTCGAGCGCCGAGACGACTTCATCGGCCACCAGTACTTTCGGTTCCATTGCAAGCGCACGGGCGATGCAAATTCGCTGCCGCTGGCCGCCGGAAAACTGATGCGGATACCGGCCGAGCGCACCTTCATCAAGGTTGACCAGTTTCAACAGTCGCTTCGCTCTTTCCAACGCCTCCGATTTCGGCACGCCGAAATTCATCGGTCCCTCGATGATTGACTGGCCGATCGGTCTGCGGGGACTGAGGGACCGGTAGGGATCCTGGAATACCATCTGAATGTTCTTGCGGCTCCGGTGAAGACCAGAACGCGACGAGCCCGCCAAATCCGCACCGCCCAATCTGATCGATCCGCCGCTTGGTTCAACAAGGCGCATGACACACCGCGCGACGGTCGTTTTCCCCGACCCCGATTCCCCGATCACACCCAAAATGCTTCCGGCCCGGATCTCGAAATCAACATTGTCGACCGCGGTCACCTCACGTCTTTTGCCGAAGAAGCTGCTCGATTTATAGGCCTTTGAGAGCCTGTCCACGGATAGCATAACTGGTCGATCGCCAGCCCCGTCCTCGGCTTTTGGCTCCAGACCGGGGACGGATTCGATCAGTTTCCGAGTGTAGGGATGTTTTGCGTGCCTCAATATCTGGCGCACATCGCCCTGCTCCACGATCCCACCGGCTTGCATCACCACGACGCGGTCCGCCACCTCGGCAACAACCCCGATATCATGAGTGATGAAGAGGACGGCTGTGTCATGGGAGGCCTGGATTTCCTTTATGATCTTCAAAATCTGGGCCTGGGTGGTTACGTCGAGAGCCGTTGTCGGCTCATCCGCAATCAGAAGCAATGGCTCCAGCACCAAAGCTGCGGCAATCATCACCCTTTGACGTTGCCCGCCCGAAAGCTGGTGGGGATAGAGATCCCGGAGCCCTTCCGGATCGGGCAGATTCACGTCTGCGATCACTTGCAGAACCCGCCGGCGGCGTTCGGTAGGCAACATCCGGGTGTGGGTTTGCAACACCTCCTCGATCTGGTCACCCACGGTCATCACGGGGTTCAGTGCGGTCATCGGCTCTTGAAAAATCATTGCAATCCGGCTGCCGCACAGCTCCCGCACACGATCCGGTGAGGCCTGGAGGAGGTCTTCTTCCAGGAACAGGATTTCCCCGTTCGTGGGCACGACCCCTCTTGGCAGCAATCCCATGACCGCATGGGAAGACACCGACTTACCTGATCCGGATTCTCCCACAACGCACAAAATTTCGTTCGGCTTGATCGAAAGCGTGAAATCGCGAACCGCGTATTCGCGATCGGCGCCGCGCGGCAATCGCACGGTGAGATTGCGGATTTCAAGGATGTGCCGTTCGGTAGGGGAAGATGCCGCCGGTGTCATCGGACGCTTTCCTAAATTTTTTTCGCCAGACGGGGATCCAGAGTATCGCTCAATCCGTCGCCGAGGATGTTGATTCCCAAAACGGTCACCGTGAGACAAATAGCCGGAAAGAAGATCATCCAGGGCGCGATCTGAAAGTAGATGCGGCTTTCGGCGATCATATTTCCCCAACTTGGAAATTCGGGCGGAATTCCGGCACCAAGGAAACCCAGCGAGGCCTCCGAAAGAACGGCGGAGGCAAAGATGAAGGTTGCCAGCACCAGAATCGCCGAAATCGTGTTGGGCAAGACGTGCCGCCACAGGATCATTGGCGTTTTCGTTCCGACGGTGATCGCAGCCTCGACATAGGGTTCTTCCCGGATGCTGAGCACAATGCTGCGCACCAGCCTGACGACCCGCGGGATTTCAGGGATTGTGATGGCGATCACGACCGTCGTCACACTGGCACCGGTGATCGAAATCAGAGCAATCGCCAATAGCAGACCCGGAATGGCCATCAGGCCATCCATGATCCGCATAACAATGGCGTCGAGGATCCGAATATAGCCCGATATCGCGCCGATGATCATGCCCAGGACGACGGCGATCAATGCTACGCTCGCGCCAATGGATAGTGATGTCCGGGCGCCATATACCGCGCGGCTGTAGACGTCCCGGCCAAACAGATCGGTTCCAAACCAGTAGATGGCCGAGGGGGGCTGCAGCCTTGCCGACGGTTCCAATAAGACCGGATCCACCGTGAACAACAGCGGTGCAAAGATGGCCGGAACGGTCACGACAATCATCAAAACGGCGCCGAGAAGGACGGACGTATTGCGGATGATACTTTGCATCTTTTTGGCAAGTATCATCGTCCCTAGTACCTTATCCTGGGGTCAAAGTAGGCGTAGATGATGTCGGTCGCCGTGTTGATAACAACGTAAAGCGCTGAAACGATGAGAATGACGCCCTGAATGACCGGATAATCGCGTTTCGCGATGGCTTCCACGGTGAGACGGCCAATCCCGGGGATGTTGAATACGCTCTCGGTAATCACAACCCCTGAAACAAGGAACGCAAACCCAAGTCCGACGACGGTAACGATGGGGACCGCCGCGTTGCGCAGCGCATGTTTTGTCAGGACAATTCTGTCCTTAACGCCCTTGGCCTTGGCCGTTCTGATGTAGTCTTCACTGAGCACCTCCATCACACTGGCTCTGGTGATACGGGTGACGAGAACCATGAAGCTGGTGCCGAGCATGATGGTTGGCAAAGCCAGGTGAGAGAAAAACGGCCCGATCCCCTCGCGTATGCTCGCAAAGCCCTGTACCGGAAGCGTTCCCAGTTTGAGCGAAAAAATGTAGATGAGGACATATCCGAAGACAAAGGTCGGGACGGAGAACCCCAAGACCGAAAACACCATCACGGCTCTGTCGGTGAGGCTTCCGGCCCGCCAGGCCGCGAATGTTCCGAGCGGTATGGCCAAAATCACTGAAAAAACCAGCGTGACGAGGGCAAGGGAAATGGTCGGTTCCACACGTTGTCCGATCAGTTCCAGAACAGGTCTGTTGGTGAATATGGACGTTCCGAAATCGCCTTGAAGAAGGTCACCCACCCAAAAGACAAACTGTTCATAGAGCGGCCGGTCAAGCCGCAAGGCTTCATGCATGAGAGCAAGATCTTCCGGTGTCGCATCCTCACCCGCAAGGATCCCGGAAGGATCTCCCGGCGCAAGATGCAGGAGTGAAAATACAAATAGGGCAACGAATCCCATGACAGGGATTGCAGAGAAAAGCCGCTTGATGGTGAATTTGAACATGTTGGACTGGTCACTCTATGAAAGGATTCCCCCGGCAACCGAGGAGCGGTGCCCAAAACATTCCGGGCAACGTCCCCAAAGCCGGTGTGCAGCCTATATTCTATGGTGTTGATCCCGAAGGTAATTGTCCGGGCAATTACTGCTTGTCTATATTCCAGAACGCCTGGTACGTCCCGCTTTCAAGGACCCCGGACACGTTGCTGCGGGCTGCCATGGGCTGTATCCATTGGCCAAGCGGCAGCCAGGGGCTGTGGATGGAAAAGGCCCGGCGCTGATAGTCTTTCGCAACCCGCTGCTTTTCTTCAAGCGAGGCCGCAAGCGCCCACTGTGCGCGAAGATCCTCGAGCTCTTCATCGCAGGCATAGGACCACCAGGGCTTTTCACAGCTGGCCGAATAGCTTGAATGAAACAGCGGGTTGCTCTTTGAAAGGCCACTCCCATAGGTCACAAAGATGTCCCATCCGCCTTCGCTGGAAGGCTTTGTGCTTTTGCGGCGATTGGTCAGCGTGGCCCAGTCCATCACCTGGACGTCGGCGGTCAGGCCAATGCTTCTCAGCGCCTGTGCCGTTACTAGCGTTGCGGCATGGGCCGCGGGCAGATCAGCCGGATCGAGCAGGACGATCGGCGTTTCCGGGTCCCAGCCGGCCTCTTCGAAAAGAGCACGTGCCTTATCGGCGTCAACGCCGGTGATGGCCTCGTTTGAAACATCGCTGCTCATGAGCGTTCCGCAGGTGAAAATCGATGCACAAACCGTGCCACGATCCGCGCTGCCGACCATGGCCAGCATGATGTTGGCTTGATCGGTGAGCCATGCCAGCGCCTCTCGCGCCTTTGCATTGTCGAAGGGCGGATGGCTGTGATTTGGAACCAGATAGCCATAGTAACCGGTGGTATCGTGCTTCACCAGATTGATGTCGGGATCGGCCTCAAGAATAGGCAGCAGGTCCAGTGGCGGACTTGCCCACAAGTCAATTTCTCCGGCCAGGATCGCGGAGACCGCTGATTGCTTGTCCGGGAGAATTTTCCATATGACACGGTCCAGATTGACGATTTTTCCGCCCGCCGTGCCACTTGCCGGCTCATTTCTTGCGGCATAGTCCTCGTTTTTCCTGTAGACGACAGTGTTGCCGGGCACCCATTCAGACTCGACGAAGACAAACGGGCCGGACCCCACGAACTCCCTGATTTGCTCCTTCGGGTCGGTCTTTGCCACCCTCTCCGGCATGATGAACGGTATTCTACCCGAGCCCTTCGCAAGCACGTCGATGGCTGCACCAAAGGGCTCGTTGAGGACAAATTCGAAGGTGCGGTCGTCAACAACACGGAAATCGGCAATACGGCTGAAGAGAATCTTCGCAGTACCATCCCTGGCCGCCCAGCGGTTCAGGGATGCGACGGCGTCAGCTGCTGTCACAGGACCTCCATCATGCCATTTCAGGCCATCCCGCAATGTGAATGTATAGGTGAGACCATCCTCCGAAATATCGTGGCTGTCCAGCATTTGCGGCTGAACGGTACCGTCCGAATCGACACCGAACAGCGTGTCATAGATCATGTATCCATGGTTCTTAGTGATCGCTGCCGAGGACACAACAGGATCCAGAACCTGAAGGTCCGCAGACGGGACAAAATTCAGCGTGGTTTCCGCAGCCGCTACGAATGAATTCGAAAAGACGGCCATCATCGCAAATGCCGCCGCCATTATCGTTTTACTGATGTCATTCATTTTTCAACTCCCCTGGTCTGGCGCCGCCGATTACCCGGGCATCCAGTGCCACGCACAGCGATGCCCAGGTTCAACGACCTGAGAAGAGGGTATCGTCAAAATGGTATACTGTATACTACTTTTTGCAGAGCCTGTTCATTTTTTGCCCCTGCGGACCGCTCTGCGACACTCCTGCTGCCCAAAGGGCGCGGGCGTCAGCCCGGGTTACTCCTCCTGAATTTCGCTCTCCATCTGGTTAGCGACCGACAGTGTATGCTGCTCCATCAAGGCAGATGCTCTGACCGCATCACCGTCGGCAATGGCTTTGACGATATCGCCGTGTTCGCGGTTCTTTTTCGTCAACCGCTGGATATAGGCGCTACGGTCCTTGGAACCATCCTTCACCTTGTTCAGCAATGCAGACCGATAGAAGAGAATCAGACGTCGGAGCGTGTCGCACAGGGCCTTCAAATGCTGATTGTCGCTCAGGTCGATAATCGTCTTGTGGAACTGTGTGTTAAGCTCAAATATTGCGTCCAAATCCCCGGAATTCAGGGCCGCATCGGTGCGCTGCAGGATCAGTTCAAGTGTTCGGAGGTCTTTTTTCCCGGTATTGGGTGTCGCTTCCTTTGCCGCAAGTGCTTCAAGTGCCGCGCGGCAGCTGTACAGCCCTTTGAGATCCTTTTCAGACGGATTGCGAACTTCATATCCACCCTGCGTCAGCGCCAGGAGTATTCCCTCCTGCTGCATTTTACGCATCGCCTCGCGTACCGGTGTGCGGCTGACACCCAGATGCTTTGCCCATTCGCTGTCTTTCAGCCGTTGCTTCGGCACGATTTCCTGACGAAGAATCTTGTCCCATAGGATCTCGTGAATCTGCTCGTAGAGGTGATCAGATCTGGCTGGTAAGACGGTAACAGGTTTGGTGTCCATTCTTGATATCTCCGCTGGTTCTCTTTTGTGTATACCAAAAACCGTATTCAACCAATGCCTGTCTGTGTCGCGCAATAACCTTGACTCCCATTCGTCGCTTTGCCCTGTCCGCATTTTTGATAGCTGACCTTTCCGGATCGAAAGGCACAACGCAATGCAGGTCAGGCTCGATGATCTGGAAGGCGAGGTCTATGCCAACGGGTGATAAAGGACCCTCATCAAACTGAACAGGCACGATCCAAATATTGGTCGGTACCCTGTCAGGGGTGCATCGGTATCAAAGCGCACCGATCAGGCGGTCGGCAACGAGGCTTGCATCGCCATTGTATCGGTGGCCGCCGGGCACCGTTTCGAACCGGTAAGCAGCCGATGGCGCACAGGCCATGTCCTTTTCCTCCTTGCCGATCAGACAATAGACCCGGTCCGCCGGCAAAGAAGCAATGGCCGCACTGACGTCATGACTGCCGCGGATGATGCCGAGCATGCCGAGAAATGTCACTTTGAAGTCGGTCTTGGGAAACGGGCTCAGCAGCGCGATCAAGCTGGTTGCCTTGCGGGTTTTCTCCGTCATCAGCGGCCAGGCGAAGGGCAGCATGTCGGCACCGAAGGAATAGCCGGCAAGGATGATGGTGTCCGTCTGCCACTGTGCGGTGTAATGGGCCACCAGCCGGTCATTGTCGGCGGCCATGATCTGCGGTGCCTGCTCATGCCAGAAATAGCGCAGCGAACTGATGCCGACCACACCAAAACCACGCTGCGCCAGCGCGTCTGCGATCGACTGCATACTGCCGCTCCAGCCGGCATCACCGGACCACAAAATGACCAGCCCCTGCGCTTTGCCGTTCGGCTCGGTCACGTTCAGCGGCAGGTCTGCAAAATCCGTATCGGCGGGTACCCGACCGATACCAACGAGCAGCAACAGAACCGTCAGCAGCGCCCTCACCGCCTGGCGATCCCGAGCCGCCCGCCGGCAATCAGGGCGGTGATGTCAAACAGCACGCGCGGCACGGCCAGCCCGCCGGTACAGGCCATATAGTGCGGTGCCCAGACCGGGCTGAATTTCTCCTTGAAGGAGCGCAGACCCTCGAAATGATAAAAGTCTTCGCCCCGCCGGTAGATCATGGTGCCGATACGGTTCCATGAGCTCGCCAGCGGATGATCGGTCAGGCCGGCAAGCGGCGCGGCGCCGAGATTGAACCAGCGATACTCCTGCTGCTGTGCATGGAGCATCAGCTCGGCAAACAGGAAATCCATCAGAACGTTGGAGACTTTGGGCCGGTAGCGCATCAGATCGATGGACATTTCTTCCTTGTCGGCACCGGCCAGAATGTTTGCAAAGGCCACGATGCGTCCCTCGCTGCGCACGATGCCGCAGTCGAAACAGCGCATGTAATCATCATTGAAATTGGCAATCGCGAATTGCTTCTCCTTGCCGGATTTGATTTCCAGCCAGGCGTCCGACACTTCCTTCAGCTCCGCCAAAATGGCTGGAACATCGGCGCGCGGAACGATCTCGAATTCCAGCCCATCTTTGGCCGCACGGCGGCGGGCATAGCGGAAATCCTTCTGTTTCGGCCCCTCAAGCGTGAAGGTGGTCAAATCCACCCGTGCCACCTCGCCCATCTTCAGCACAGACAGGCCCATATCGAGATAGACCGGCAGGTAGTCCGTACCGATCGAATAGAACGCCGTGCGATAACCACCTTGATCGGCCATCTCGCGAAACCGCCAGGCCAGCGCCGCGCCCTGCTCAGGGTCGCCCACCGGGTCGCACATGGAAATATAGGTTCCACCCATCACGCCATACATCAGGAAGGCGCTTTCATCCTCGGCGATCAGGAAGTGTTTGTCGCCAAGCAGCGCGATCGTCGTGTCGGTGTTGGGGGACTGATCGACAAGCGTCCGCACGACATCGGGCACCGGTCCGACCGGCGCCTCATTTACCGCTCGTCGGTTGAGGATCAGATAGAGGCCCAGCGCAAACACCACCGCCACGATAGCAACGCTGGCCCGCAGAAAACGCGGCGCGCCATCCTGCCAGGAGAACTGCCACCACAATTCGTTGGAATACTCCACATGCCGATAGGCAAAAAAGCCAAGCCACACCGCGGCGGCCACGGTGATGGCGATGACGGCAAGCCAGGAAGGAGTGACCGCAAACAGCGGTTCACCGGATTTGCGGTAAAAAGCCGGACGAAAGGGAATGAGAATGAGACCGATAAACGCCAGAACGCCGGCTTCCTCGAAATCCAGTCCTTTCGCAAGCGAAAACACCGCGCCTGCCGCCAGCAGGACAATCGCCAGGTTGAAACCGGCAGCGCGACGCCGCAGCAAGGCGTGCGCGACCACCAGCAGCGCCACACCGATCAGGCTGGCCAGCAGATGCGATGATTCCACAAAGGGCAGTGCCAGCACCGATTGCACCCAGGCATCGTCGAGCGCGCTCATCGGCAGCGAGCCGGAAAACAGCAGAATCAGGCCGCCGATAAAGGTCAGGCCGGCGGCCAGCGGCGGAACCAGCGGTTCGGACGCCTTGCCGATTTCGCGAATGGATTTTCGAATTTCCCGGTGTCCTCGTACGACCTCTAGAAAAAGCAGCGTCAAGGCAACCGGAACCAGCGGCATGAAGTAATAAATGACGCGATAAAGGACGAGAGCACCCAGAACATCGGAGCGACCGAGCACGCCGAGCCCGGCCATCATGGTCGCTTCGAATACGCCGATCCCTCCCGGAGAATGGCTGACGGCGCCCAGAATGACCGCCGATATATAGAGCACGAAGAAACCGCTCAACGATCCGGCGACATCGGCGGGCAGCAGAATATAGAGCGTGAACGCGGACGCCGCGATATCGAGAACACCGGCTGCCAGTTGCTGGAGGCTTGTGCCGAGGCCTGGTATTTTCGCCGTCATACCCCGCACCGAGAGCGTTCTTTTCCCGCTGGCGCCCCAGATGAAATAAGCCGCGATCAGCAGCAGAACCACGATGCCGAGCCCACGTACAAGCGGTGTCGGCAGCCAATCGAGAACCAGAATACCGCTCGGGTGGACCGCCAGGGCGGCGCTGATAAGAAAAAACATGCCGAGCCACAGCGACATCCACGACAGGAACACAATCTGGCTGATCAGCGGGAACTCCAGCCCCTTCTGGCTGTAAATCCGGTATCGCAGCGCGCCACCGGTCAGGACGTGAAAGCCGGCGACATCCGATATCGCAAAGCCGGCAATCCCGGTCCAGGCCGCGGTCGCCGTGGAGACACGACCAGGCGCAACCGTCCGAACCGCGAGAATTTCGTAATAGGCAATCGCGGTAAAACTGACGACGGTCGCACAAATGGCATAAAGGACATGACGGGTCGGCGTGTCGCGGATATCGGTGACAACGTCGGAGAAGGAGATTTCGGCGGTCAGATGATGCAGCAGATAGAGGGAAAAGACCGTGATGCCGATGGCCAGAACAGCGGTCAGAAGCGTTCGGATGTTCAGCCGATTTTCAGATGCCGCCGTCGCCAATCCGCCTGCCCGTCCTCTGATCGAATCTGCCTCCGGAGGATTAGTAGAGCAAGATCGGTTTGGATGGAACCATCCAGCTCAGCCGGATGACTCGGCCTGTTCTAACCGGGACGGCGGTAGCCGGCGTCGAGGGCTTCGCGGTCCCAGTCCTGCGCGACGCGATAGGCCTCAATCCCCACCTCTGCGAATCGGGCAAGCCCCAGACTGTCCAGCAGATCGGCAACATCCTTGCTTGTGCCAGCGGCGATAAAGGCGTGCTTTAGTCTTTCACGGATCTCCGCGGATATGCCAGGTGATGCGACAAGCGGTGGGATGGGCGCCGAAGGCGTGGTGTCGATGACCACAATATCAGCGACCCGGTGCGGCTCGTGCCGCCGGATCAAATCAAGCGCATAGCTGTCCATCGGAGCGATGTCGGCACGGCCTTCAACCACACTGGCAAGAGAGCCGGCCGGGGTCAGGACCGGGCCGATACTCCGGCGGTAGAGATTCGGGTGGCTGGCGCTGCGAAAGGGCAACAGGTGATGTCTCGGAGCATTGAACCCCGAATGCGAGGTTTCGACCGTCCAGGCGATGGTTCGGCCAAATGTCTCTTCAAGGGACCGAAAACCATCACGCTTGCGGGTGATCAGATCGGTAAAATAGATTGGCTGCCCGGCATAGCGATGGGAAGAGGGAACCGGTGCGGCAATGATGTGCGGCTGTGGTAATGCGCAGCTCAAAGGCCATCCGCACATGAACACACAGCCCATGTCCGAGCGTTTCCATAATTGATCGAGCGGTGCGGGCGCGGTGTGGTCAACCACCTGCAAGGTAACGCCTGACCTTCGCGATACCCAATCAAACAGGGCGGCCCAGGCATTCCTGGCCGCCTGGGTGACATTGTACATCCGCGAACTGGCAATCGGTGTCATCGCGCCGATCTCAAATGCCCGCAGCCGTCATGCGAACCGGAGCGTTTGCCCAATCCCCATTTTATGGGCTTTGCTCAAAAGAGCGGCGCCCAGCGCAATGTCCGACGAACTCAATCCCCGGTGCCAGAACAGATTGGTCTCCTCGTCGCTTTGGCGCCCCGGCTTGTGACCGGCAACGATCTCGCCCAATTCAGCATGCAGATTCTGTTCCGTGACCTTGCCCTCGTCGACATGCCGCCTGAGCGATCCGAACGGCCGGCCTGGCTTGCACTGACCCCAATCGTCGACAACGATCTTGTCCATGATGTCGGTGAGAGAAAACTCGACCGCGCTCATGGTTCCGTAAGGGACGACAAAGGCCCCTTTCTTGACCCATTCGGTCAGAAACAGCGGCCGGGGTTCGGGCAGGCGCGACGCCTCTACCATGATGTCGGCACCTTCCAGGCAATCCTGCCAATTGTCGACAACACGGATCGGCTTGCCGAGATCCTCCTGCAGGCGCTTTCCGAAGGCGTTGCGGCTTTCCGGCCGTCGGGAGTGGACGCGTATTTCATCAAAATCAAAAAGATGATCAAGAAACCGGACGTTCCAGTAAGCGGTGCCCCTCGCCCCGATATGTCCGAGAACCTTGCTGGATTTGCGCGCCAGATGTTTTGCGCCAAGGGCCGTCAGTGCCCCGGTCCGCATATCGGTTATGGCGGTCGCATCCAGAACAGCCTTCGGAACACCGGTGACAGGATCGAACAGGTTCAAAATGGCCAATTCAGAGGGCAGGTCGTGCTTGTAATTGTCAACAAAGTCTCCGACCACTTTCACGCCTGCGACGTCCAGCGGTTTGACAACTCCGCGAAGCACGTTGAAATGTCCCTTGTCGGAAGATTCAGGCACCAGATGCACCCTTGGCTCGATCACGGTTTGACCGTTTCCCTGGGCGTGCAGCGCGCCTTCAACCGCGTCGAGCACTTCATCATCGGTGATGGCCAACGCCGCGATGTCGGGCCGATTGAGATATGTAATGTCGATTTTTTGCACCAGCTATTTCCTGTCAATTGCCGTCACGCGCATTGCGTGGCTTATACTTTGAAGCGCCCGCCCAGATAGGTTTCGGAGCCGGCGCTGACCAAGGAAACGCTGGTCACAACGCGGCTTCCCGACCAGGTCCTGCGGCGAAATTCCAATACGGGTTTCGCCAGGGAGATATCGAGCATCTGGCCCTCACTTTCCTCAGGCAGCCGGGCCTCGATATTGTGCTCAACCTCGGTGACCGGCAGCAACCCGAGCAGATATTTGCTTGGAGTCGTCGTGGTGAAATCCTGATCAAGGAGGTCGGGAGCGGTGACGGGATTGACGAAGCGATCTTCAATCTGGACGGGCAGCCCATCGCACGAATGAAGCAGAACGACATGAAACACCGGTGCATAGGTGGAAATTTCGAGGGCCCGCGCAACTGCGACCGGCGCTTGCCGTTGTTCCTTCGTCACGATCCGGCAAGAGTGTACACCGCCGCGCTCGGCAATTTCATCATCGATGCTGCGGATGCTCAAAAGGGTCACCTGCGCCGGTGGATGGGCGACGAAGGTTCCAACACCCTGGACCCGCGTCAACCGACCCTCGCTCGATAATTCCCGCAGGGCGCGATTGACCGTCATGCGCGATGCGCCGACGATCTTGACGATTTCGGACTCGGACGGAATACGGCAACCGGGCACCCACTCCCCCGAATCGATGTTGTCGACGACATATTTCTTTATGGCCCGGTAGAGGGGCCCCGGTGAGACATCCTGCGGCAATCTGAGCTCCTCTTTTGATGATTGCGTTAAGTTGTATATACATGTATAAGTCACTGCGTAAAATGATACAACAGCTGAACTGGGATATTCAAATGAGACCACTGAAAAATGCTCTGTTCGGGCTGGCGGCAGGCGTGGGACTGATTGTCACGCCGGCGCTGGCCACGGACTATCCAACAAAGCCGGTCGAGATCGTCGTGCCATTCGGAGCCGGTGACGCGCTTGACGGCTCCGCCCGTGTCATCGCCGAACGGCTCAAAGATTCCATGGGGGTCCCGTTCATCGTCAAGAACATTCCCGGAGCCGGCGGAGGCAAAGGCACGGCTGAAGCGAACAAGGCAAAGCGCGACGGCTACACCCTGTTGATGGGATCCACCGGCGCGCTCACGGCGCGGCCATTGATCAGCGAACCGGGATACAAGACAGAAGACTTTGTACCCATCGCCCAACTGGTTGAAGTGCCCATTGGCCTGGCGGTCAGTGCCGACAGCCCGTACAAAACAGTCAAGGATGTCGTCGACGCGGCAAAGGCCGAGGCCGGCGCCGTCAAATATTCAACCCCTGGCCCGGGTGCGACACAGCACATCAATATGGAGATTTTCGCCAAGGATCAGGACGTCCAGATGACCCATATCGGTGGACGTGGCGGCAAAGGCGCCGTGACCAAAGCACTGTCGGGAGAAGTGGATTTCGTGTTCGTCGGCGCACCGAACTACACCAGCCTTGCAAAGGCCGGGAAACTGCGCGTCATCGCCGTGGCCGCGGATGAACGGCTGCCATACATGCCGGACGTTCCGACCTTCAAGGAACAGGGCTATGATTTTTCCGTGGCGGTCTGGTTTGGCCTGCTGACCAACAATGGAGCACCCCAAGAGGTCGTCGCCAAATTGCGGGAAGAGGTTTCCAGCATCGCGGACACACAGGAAACCCGCGATCTTTACAAGAAGTTCAATTTGAACGAGGCCTTCCTCGATGGGGATGCGTTCCAGGCGCAGATCGACACAAATGTCGCGACCCATTCCAAGGTGTTGAAGGATATCGGCCTGATGAAGTAATTCCGACGGCGCCGCAGGTGATTGTACCGATTGGCGTGCGGCGTCGACAGAACAGGCCATCAGAGGTGGTTCAATGAAGGCTGACAGAGCCGCCGGGCTGATCATCGTCATCGCTGGTTCGGGACTTGCCCTGGCCACGTCGCAGATCGGGATTCTGGCAAGTCAACCGACCCTGTCAGCGCGTTTTTTTCCCTATTTGTTGTCAGCCATTCTGCTTGTCGGTGGGGCCACCCTTTTTGTGCGCCCCGGCGAAACAGAGTTGATTTCCGTTGTTGAAAAACTGCTGAACAGACGAGCACTGGCACTTGCCGTTCTGTTCCTGATCTATGCGCTGACCTTCCGCATGTTGGATTTTCGGCTCGGCACCTGGGCGTTTGTGCTGGCAGCCATGTGGGTGCTCGGCTCTCGCAAATGGCAAGAGCTTCTGATCACCCCGCTTTGTGTTTCTGCGGCGGCCTATCTACTCTTCCGTCATGGTTTCACCGTGCTTTTGCCAGTGTGGACCTGATCGATGGACCTGATTTCCGCCGATGTGCTTTTTGCCGCCACCGGAGCGGTGTTTCAGGCAGAGATCCTGATGTGGATACTGGCCGGCGTGCTGCTCGGTTTCGTGTTCGGCGCATCGCCCGGCCTGACGGCGACAACAGGTGTCGCCCTTGCCACACCGTTGACATTCGGGGTGAGTTTCGAGGTCGCGATGGCGCTGCTGCTCGGCATATATTCGGCCGGGTATTTCGCCGGTTCCATTCCGGCAATCCTGATCAACACACCCGGCGCACCCGGCAATGCGGCAACGGCGCTCGGCGGTTATCGGCTGGCACGGGCCGGCAAGGCGGATCTGGCGATCAGCCTTGCAGTGATTGCGTCTGCCATTGGCGGGCTGATCTCCATTGTCATCTTGACGGTCGCAGCGCCGAATCTTTCCAATTTCGCGCTGCAATTCACTTCGGTGGAGTATTTTGCGCTCGGCCTCTTCGGACTGATCTGTGTGGCGGCCGTTTCTGGGGGGTCGCTGGTCAAGGGGGTCATCGGCGCCGGCATCGGGATGTTTCTGGCGACCATCGGCATCGACGATGTCGGTGGCACCACGCGCTTTACCATGGGCCTGCCGGAGCTGCTTGGTGGATTGCCGCTGATCCCGGCGCTCATCGCCTTCTTTGCCGTCGCCGAGATGCTGCAGCAGGCAGCCGTCAGCCAGGATCAGACCGTCCTTACGCAGCAGAGGATCCACCCGGTCGTCAGATTGCCGGGGATCATGGTCAAGAATGGCTGGCTTTTGCTGCGCAGTTCACTGACCGGCACCTTCATCGGGGTCCTTCCGGGCACGGGACCGACGATCGCCGCCTGGATCGCTTACGGCCAGTCTGGCAGCAACCGTCGCCGGACGGACGACGACGCGGAATCCGAAGCCGGAACGGTGCGCGGTGTCATTGCCGCGGAATCGGCGAACAATGCGGTCACCGGCGGCGCTCTGGTTCCCCTGCTGACCCTCGGTATTCCGGGTGACACGGTCACGGCTGTGCTGATCGGTGCGCTGCTGATCCAGGGCATCGATCCGGGTCCGTTTTTCATCTTTGAACACACGGACCTGTTTGCCCAGATCCTCGTCATCCTGCTGGTCGCTGCGCTGATGACGATGGTCCTCGGACTCGCAGCCCGACGCGCCCTGCCGAAAATCCTGACCATTCCCGCACGCGTTCAGCTGCCGATCATTGCGGTTCTGTGCGCGACGGGCGGCTTTGCCATCAACCATGCGCCCTTCGAGGTCGGGATTATCGCGGTGCTCGGTGTTTCAGGCTATGTGCTTGTGCGGTTCGGGTTCCCGATGGCGCCGATTGTCATCGGTCTTGTGCTCGGTCCGATAATCGAAACGAATCTGCGCAACGGGCTGATTGCCAATGATATGGATGTGACGGTGTTCTTTACCCGTCCCATCAGCGCGGTGCTGCTGCTGGGGATCGTGGTTACACTGGCATGGTCGGGATGGCGCGGACGGAGCGCGTGAAGGCCGTCAATCGGATATCGACGAATTTGGGCAGTGTGTCCGGAACGGACCCAGAACGGACCCTCGTGTCGATGGTACGGTTGGGTGGATTTGAACCACCGACCTCTGGATCCACAATCCAGCGCTCTAACCAACTGAGCTACAACCGCATGTCAGCGCATCGTCCTGAAGGCGTGACATACGGCGATGCGGGCCGTTTTGCAAGAGGGATTGTGCCGGGGGCACCAGTGACCGGCACAAAAAAGCCGGACCATGGGCCCGGCTTTCGAAACGTCAATTCGCTTGTCCGATAACGGTCAGGCGGCCTTGATGTTTTTCGCGGCTTTTTCGTATGCGGCCTTGCCTGGCTTGGAAACATCTTCGGCAACCTTGCGGGCTGCTTCCTGCAGTTCCTTGGCCTGCTCGACAGCGGCCTCGGCCTGGCTGCGGAAAAAGGCAGACTGCAGTTCAAACAGTTCGGCAACGGATTTGACACCGAGAAGCGCCTCGGCATGCGACAGCGAGTTGTCGGCGTTGGTGCGGACGGTGTCGATGGCCTTGAGGCTCAGTTCAACGCTTCCGGCCTGCGCGCTTTCAAGTGTCTGTTCGACGGTCTTGGTCGCGTCTTCGGCAGCGTCTTTCAGCTTGGCGTAAGCTTCCTTCGACTGAACCATGCCCTTTTCGGCAAATTCACGGTAGGATTCGGTCAGTTTTGCCGGATCAAAAGCGGCAAAGGCGAAAACGTCTTCTGCAGCGGTCTTTTTGGTAGCCATAATATGCACTCCTTTTTGCGGGCCCTCTTGAAAGGCACCCCGTGTTGTTGGTCAATTACACCGCCTATATAGCGATCTTTTTGTGCGTTGCAACATTTTTTTGCAGCGCACCATTTTCGTTAACCCTGTTGGCAGGAAACGGCGGCTAGTCGTGCTCGCGTTCTGGACCGGGAAGCGGTTGCGATTTATTAACAAATTCTTAACAATGAAGGTCGTGTTCTCATCGGACGTCCACGGATCCGAGGCAAAGCGACAAAACGCAAAGGCGCGCGGTCACCCTCGCAAGACCCGACCGACGGGCCAGACTGATCAGGATATGCCATGCCGACGGGGCAGTACCCATTCATCGACATTGCCGTTCACGACAAGATTCGAACACGCTACGCGGCTGGCGACGCGGTGGTCGTGCTTTCTCTGTCGCTGACCGATGTTCTTTGGGTCAATGGTCCCGGTGCGCGGTTGTTCGGCCATGCGGGTCTTTACGAATTCATGGATTCGGGGCTGAGCCCTTCGACGGCGTCCTTTCGACAGATTGAGGCTGCCGCAGGCAGCGTTCTGGATCCGAGCGACAAGCAGGTGCAGACCTTCGTCATGCGCACCGGATCAGGCTTTCGCCGGCCGCTGCTGCCGGCTGCCATGGAACGCATTCGCCTTGCCGATGGTAATCATGCCCTGCTTTTGACGGCCAGTCTTGCCGATCCCGCGGAAACGCCGGAGGAACAGGCCGCCTTCATCATCGACGGATTTGAAGAGATGGACACCCATGCGGCTGTGCTGGACCGCAATGGAGCGATCCTGCGGGCGACCGGATCCTTTGACCGGCTGGACATGGATGCCGAGACACGCGCGCAGATCGTCCGTGATGTCGCATCGGAAGATGACCGGCTGGTCAAGCACCCGGTGCGCACTGCGCTTGGATACCTGCCGGCAGCGATCGCGCGCATCACCGATGATGCCCATCTGCTTATCGCCATCGAAATGTCCATCGGCAATCTCGACCCGGCGCCGGGCGATCGGCCGCCGGAACAGGCGGATACCACCATACCGACTGCTGAACCCGTCAAGGCACCGGAGCCGACGCCGTCATTTCTCAATCTTGCGGCCGCAGCCCGCAGCGTCGACAAGGACGACGAAGGGCCGGCGGATGGGGACGTGATCGACCAACCGGGCGAGGCACCCGAACCACCGCCCATGGATCGCGCACCTTGGCCAGGAACCGGCGACGATGGTGAAGACGAGATCGCGGCCGCATCGCCCGGTGTGCAGTCCGCAGCACACGATACGCCCCTGCAAGTCGACAATGACAACCGGACGGAACCGCCGGAAGAAGACGAATTTGTTTTCGATCCCCGAAAACGTCCCGTTCGCTTCGTCTGGAAAATCGACGCTGAAGGCGTGTTCCGCGAGATCTCCGCAGAGTTCGCCGAGACGGTCGGACCCAATGCGGCGGACATCGAGGGCCGCAAATTCGCCGATGTGGCGCAGGTGTTCAATGTCGATGCCGACCACGCCATTACCGATCTCTTGCGGCGGCGCGACACCTGGTCAGGGAAAACGGTTCTGTGGCCCGTGCAGGGCACGGATCTGCGCGTGCCGGTGGATCTCGCCGCACTGCCGACCTATTCGCGGGACCGCGAATTTGACGGGTTTCGCGGATTTGGCATTGTCAGGTCCAGCGATGCGCAATCCGACCCCGAAAGAATCGGTTTGGCCCTCGTCAGCAATCGGGCCGAACCCGGAACCACCCTGCCCGACGAGACACCAGACCCGTCGGAGCGGGCGGATGCACCAGTCGTCATCGAGGAACCATCCGATGGACCAGTGCCGATCGACAGTGATGCCGGGTCAACGACTGAAAAGCAGGCACCAACAAAAGATGAGGACAAGGAGACAACTCCGGTCCTTAATATCACCGATTCACCGGGGCGCCGGCAATCGGACAAGGTTATCCGCCTGGAAGAACGACGGTCAAAACCGCGCGACGGATTGAGCACGGCCGAAAAGCTGGCGTTTCACGAGATCGCCAAGAGGCTCGGACAATCGGCGGATGACGACACTGCGGAGCCGCCTGCCCCCTTTGGCAAAAGACCGGCACCGCCGCCCGCTGCAGACGACCATGAAACCGATGACGGCGTCGCTCCGGAGGCCGCGCTCCCGGAGGATCACGCAGACGACCGGGATGAAACCCATACACCCGTTTCGGCGCAAACACCGTCCGACACAGATGGTCCATCCGTGGACGAGACGGCCGATGCCACGCCCGCGCCGCGCGACACGGCAGTCTCGCCGGAATTGCTGGAAAGCCTGCCGACCCCGGTGATCGTTCATGACGGCACAACCATTTTTCATATCAATGAGGAGTTCCGGCTGTTGACGGGCTATCTGTCGACAACCCAACTCAATGAGGCCGGCGGTCTCGATGTTCTGTTTGACGGACACCGGGCCGCCACGGACTCGGCGGAAACCGCCGGCGGCGCAGGAACACTGGCGCTGCATCTGGCCGATGGTCAGTCGGTGTCCGTGCGCGCCCGCTTGCGCTCGATCGCCTGGGACGGCGGTCGCGCCCTGATGCTGGCACTGTCAGAAGCTGCGCCCATGGTCGCAGAGACCGAAGCGGTGGCCGTGGTGGACGGACCTGTCGAGGATCCGGTCGCTGACGAGGAGCTGGCGGAAACCGCCGGCCGGGTGTCGGCCCTCCAGGTCGAGGTCGACGAGTTGCGCTCTATCCTGGAAACCGCCACGGACGGTGTCGTTCTGATCGATGATGACGGGATCATTCGTTCAATGAACCGTTCGGCCAGTGCACTTTTCGATTACGATGAAGACGACACACGAGGACAGCCCTTTGCAATGCTGTTTGCCCATGAGAGCCAACGGGCGGTTCAGGACTATCTGGCCGGACTAACGGGGAATGCCGTCGCCAGCGTGCTCAATGACGGCCGCGAGGTGATCGGCCGGGAAGCCTCCGGCGGATTCCTGCCCCTGTTCATGACCATCGGGCACTTGTCGCGCTCGAACGGGTATTGCGCCGTCATGCGGGACATCACGCAGTGGAAGCGGGCGGAAGAAGAATTGCGGGCCGCAAAGCGCCAGGCTGAAACGGCAAGCTCGCACAAAAGCGAGTTTCTGGCCCGGGTCAGTCACGAAATCCGCACACCGCTGAACGCGATTATCGGGTTTTCCGACCTGATGGCGGAAGAACGTTTCGGACCGATCGGCAGTCCGCGCTATGTCGAATATGCCCATGATATCGGCCGCTCCGGCAAACATGTGCTGGATATCGTCAACGATCTTCTGGACATTTCGAAAATCGAGGCCGGCGAACAGGAACTGGACTTCCAGGCTGTGTCGCTCAATCAGGCTTTGCTCGATGCCGTCTCGATCCTGCAACCGCAGGCCAACAGCCAGCGGGTGATCATTCGCACCAGCCTGTCGTCATCGGTGCCCGATGTGGTGGCCGATCAGCGTTCGGTCAAGCAGATTGCCATCAACATTCTGTCCAATGCGATCCGATTTACCCAGGCCGGCGGACAGGTGGTGGTGTCGACCTCCTATGAAGAAAGCGGCAGTGTCAGCCTGCGCATTCGCGACACCGGGGTCGGCATGACCCGCAATCAGCTTGAGCAGGCGATGAAGCCATTCAGGCAGGTCACCGGCGTCCAACGCGAACGCGGCGACGGGACCGGGCTCGGTCTGCCGCTTGCCAAGGCGATGGCAGAGGCCAATCGGGCACAATTCGCGATGAATTCGCAACCCGGACAGGGCACGCTGGTCGAGATCGTATTTCCATCACAGCGGGTGCTTGCCGAGTAGTACTCAAGAGGCATGGCGTCTTGGAGACGTCCATCGGTCAAGTCACATTAGAATTATTCTAAATATTTGATTTTACAGATTTTCTTGACGTTGCTCGTCATTTCTGCTTTGCGAAAAGCGGGCGGGCTTTGTGCCGGGAAAGTGGTTCATTGCCGCCGTGGCCGATTCGGTCAGCTTCGGGAATTTTCAAATGGCGACATGGCCTCTTCTATCGCATCCGGCGCGCTCCCGCGGCAGCGCCAGCCCCGTTCTGACGATCTTTGCTGTTTTCATTGCGGCCTTTGTGCTCATGCCGGTGGTCGCTTTGATCATTCTGGCCTTTTCCGGCAACACAGGAGAATGGCCCCATCTCATCCGCTATGTCATTCCCGGTGCATTGTGGACAACCTTGCTGCTGCTCCTGGGTGTTGCGCTGCTTACCGGTACGATGGGCGTGTTGTCGGCTTGGCTGGTCGTCTCCTTCGCGTTTCCGATGCGACGGGTGTTTTCCTGGGCGCTGGTTCTTCCCTTTGCCGTACCCACCTATCTCGCGGCCTATGCCTATGGTGAATTCCTCGACTTCACCGGTCCACCGCAATCACTGATCCGCGGCCTGTTCGGTTTTGAATCGGGGCGGGAATACTGGTTTCCGCAGGTCCGCAGCCTGCCCGGCGCCATTCTGGTTCTGTCGGTGGTGCTCTACCCTTACGTCTATCTGACGACCCGTGCGCTGTTTCTCATGCAGAGCAAATCGGCTCAGGAGGTTGCCCGTACCCTGGGCGCAGGTCCGTTTTCGGTGTTCTGGCGCATCCAATTACCGATGGCGCGGCCGGCGCTGGTCATTGGCCTGACCCTGGCCCTGATGGAAACGCTGAACGATATCGGGGCGGTGGAATATCTCGGCGTCAATACGCTGACTTTCGCGATATTCGACACCTGGCTCAACCGCGGCAATCTGGCGGGCGCGGCGCAGATGGCCTGTGCCATGCTGTTCATCGCATTGTGTGCTGTCCTGGCCGAACGCTGGGGGCGAAGGCGACAGCGTTTTGGCGCAAGCCGGACCACCGGCGCAATCCATGATGCCACACCCCTGCCGCTTTTCGGTATTCGGCGATGGGTGGCCTTCGTGTTGTGCAGCCTGCCGATCCTGCTTGGATTCGGCGTGCCGGCCTATGTGCTTGGGGGATATGCCGTCAAACGGCTCGACCAGCTTCTGACCGATCGCATCTATTTCGCCCTGCTGGACAGTCTGGCCGTTTCCAGCGCGACAGCCCTGTTTGCAGTGGTCCTCGCCTTCGTTCTGGCCTATGCGGCCCGCGTCTCCAGCGGTCCGCTCATTGCTCTGACAGCAAGAATAGCATCCTTCGGATATGCCATTCCGGGCACCGTTCTGGCTATTGGCGTTCTGATCCCCCTGGCGGCGACCGACAACTGGATCAACACGGTCACCCAATCGACTTTGGGGATGACCGTCGGATTGCTGCTGACCGGGTCCGGTCTGGCAATCGTCTATGCCTGCAGCGTGCGATTTCTGACCATGGCCGAAGGATCAATCGATTCCGGCTTTCAGAAACTCTCGCCGCATCTCGACATGGCCGCCCGCACGCTCGGCCGCAATGCCGGCCAGACCCTTCACGTCGTTTTGCTTCCGATGATGCGTCCCGCGGTGATCACCGCTGCGCTACTGGTGTTTGTGGACACGATGAAGGAACTGTCCGCAACGCTCATGTTGCGACCCTTCAACTTCAACACGCTGGCAACGCTTGTCTATGAGGACGCCTCACGCGCCCGGGTTGAAGAGGCCTCGGTCGCAGCGCTGATCATCGTGCTGGCCGGAATCATTCCCGTCATACTGGTCTCGCGCAGTTTCGCCACCAACACCGGCAGGGCGCGCCATCTTCAGAGCGGGTACGGGGTGCGGTAGACCGATGCCGGGCAAAAAAAAGGTGCGCCGGGGCGCACCTTTGAATCGGAATGCTGTCTGACGGGCTAAAGTTCAGTATCGCAACGCTCGTAATCTGCGGATTGCAACCTATGAGATTGCGTTAACGGTTCGTATCCTAAAGAGGCGAATGCTAACGAAGCCTTAAGACAGGTTCACAGATTTTAAACATCGGGCCGTGACGGCGAAGACGGTAAATTTTTCGGTTACACCCGGTTAACCATAGTGCGGCGCAATCCGGGTTCCCGCCCTATTTCAGTTCCTCCAGTTCCGAAAAAAGCGCAAGGGCCTCGGGATTGTCCAGAGCCTCCTGGTTCTTGACCGGTCGGCCATGAACCACATCGCGCACCGCAAGTTCGGTTATCTTGCCGGATTTTGTCCGCGGAATGTCATCCACAGCAATGACAATAGCGGGAACATGGCGGGGAGACGCGCCTGTGCGGATGCGCGTCTTTATTCTCTTCGTCAAGTCATCATCGAGGACAATTCCGTCCGCCAGACGCACGAACAGCACCACCCGGACGTCATCCTGCCATTCCTGGCCGATGCAGATGGCTTCGAGAACCTCCTCCATCTGCTCAACCTGGTTGTAGATCTCCGCGGTCCCGATGCGCACGCCGCCGGGATTGAGGGTCGCATCGGAACGGCCATGGATGATGATGCCGTCATGCCGCGTCCATTCGGCGAAATCACCGTGGCACCAGACATTGTCGAACCGGTCGAAATAGGCGGATCTGTATTTGGCGCCATCCGGGTCGTTCCAAAACCCGATGGGCATGCAGGGAAAGGCGCGGGTGCAGACCAGTTCTCCCTTCTCCTGGCGCACCGGCTGTCCATCATCGTCCCACACATCGACGGCCATGCCGAGCCCGGGCCCCTGTATCTCGCCGCGCCAGACCGGCAATGTCGGGACGCCGAAAACAAAGCAGGACACGATATCGGTTCCACCGGAAATGGAAGCCAGATGCATGTCGGATTTAATGCTGTCATAAACGAAAGAAAAACCTTCAGGAGACAGAGGCGACCCGGTTGAAGTCATCATCCGTACGGTCGACAGATCATGGGTGTTCTTTGGAACAAGCCCGGATTTGCGCACGGCATCGATGTATTTTGCCGATGTTCCGAAAATGGCGAAACCTTCCGCTTGGGCATAATCGAACAGAACCCTCTCGCTCGGATAGAACGGAGATCCGTCAAAAAGACAAAGGGTCGCGCCGCTTGCCAGGCCGGTCGCCAGCCAGTTCCACATCATCCAGCCGCAGGTGGTGAAATAGAACAGCCGTTCGCCGGCTCGCAATCCGCTGTGCAGCTGCTGCTCCTTGAGGTGTTGCAGCAGGGTTCCGCCGGCCGAATGAACGATGCATTTGGGAACACCGGTGGTGCCGGAGGAAAACAGGATATAGAGCGGATGATCGAATGGCAGGCGGGTATAGGTCACCGGGCGGACCTCATATGGCGCCGTGAAATCGCTCAGCGAGACCGCATTTTGCAGCCGCGACACCAGGCTCGGCGTGTCACCCGCATAGGGTACAATGACGGTTTTCAAGGGTTTGAGAGCAGCTTCAACGGCAACCAGCTTGTCCGCCACATCCTGGCGTTTGCCATTGTACCAGTATCCGTCGCAGGCAATGAACAGTTTCGGCTCGATCTGGCCAAACCGATCGAGCACCCCCTTATCGCCAAAATCCGGCGAGCAGGAGGACCATATGGCCCCGATCGATGCTGCCGCCAGCATGCCGGCAATGGTCTCAGCCATATTCGGCATCATGGCCGCAACCCGGTCGCCGGGTTCCACCCCCAGGTCGCGCATCGCCTGCTGCAGTTTCGATACCAGCGCATGCAACTCGTTCCAGCTCATTCGGGCTTTGACCCTGTCCTCGCCCCAAAAGATGATGGCATCGTCATCGCCGGTCGTTTTCAGCAGGTTCTCTGCGAAGTTCAGCCGAGCCTGTGGAAAAAACCGGGCACCCGGCATGGCATTGCTATTTTCCAGGATGGTGTCGCCCTTGTCGCCGACCACTCCGCAATAATCCCAGACCGCAGACCAGAAACCCTCACGATCCGACACGGACCATTGGTGCAGGGACTTGAAATCCGGCAGGGCAATGCTGTTTTTTTCCGCACAATATCGAGCGAAACCGGTCATTACGGCTCGATCGACCGCCTCGGCATTCGGAGCCCACAAAGGTTGTTCGTCTTGCATGCTGCACCTCCCCGAAGCAATTCAGGTTTTGACGGGACCGGCAAAACCTGAATGAATCAATAAATCAAAGGCCGGCACCGTTGTCTCGTTTTTGACAAAACGGGAAACGGACTGGACACGCCTTTCGGCCCCTTTAACATGTTGCGGCGCAACAAATAAAGTGTGTATCGGAGGTGACCGCCCACGGTTCCGGCCCGTTATGGAGCGAAGCGGATTCACGTTACTGCACGAAAACGGCCCGTGCGAATTGCATTCATACGCCCGACACATTACCCCTAGACCCAATCGACTTCGGGCGCGAAATCGGCCACTGAAGCTGAACCGCGACGTTGATTGGAATGAAGGGCAGAACGGGTTTGGAACGCAAAAGGGCAAACCGCAGGCGGTGGCTACGCTGGGCCCTGGCCGGCGCGATCGTGGCAGGGCTGATCGCCGGCGTCGCCGGTATCGCCCTTCCCTTTGCCATATCGACGGACCTTGTCCGCGACCGGCTTGAACGCGATATCTCCGAATGGACCGGGCATGAGGTCGAGTTGCTCGAGGACCCGGAGATCGATTTCTGGCCGGTTCCACGTATCTCTCTGAACAGGATCAGCGTGTCGTCGCGGCAATATACCGATGCCAAGCCCATCGTCTTTGCCGACGAGATGACCGTCGATTTTTCCATCTGGTCGGCGCTTAGCGGAGAGCCGAGCTTCTCCAATTTTGTCCTCGTCAGGCCTATTTTTACCGTGGAGAAATTTGCGGACGGCACCACAAGCTGGAACAGCGAGGCCGGCCGGATTGCAGAGGGCATGGCCATCTCGGTCAAGATTGCGGAGACGTCGGAGGATGACGCCAAGCCGAGACCGGTTCCGGCCTATCGTCTGGGCGCCGTTACCGTGCAAAACGGAACATTTGCCTGGGTCGACAAAAATGCCGGAGTGGAGGAAAAAGTCACCGCGATCAACGGCACGATCGGCTGGCCACGGCTTGATGCCGGATTGCGTGTCGATATTCGTGGCATCTTTCGCGGCGAGGCGGTGGCGCTGAACATCAATTCCGCCGACCCGCTATTGCTGCTCGCCAAAAAAAGCGCTCAGGCCCGCATCAGCCTTGCCTCGTCACCCATGACGCTGACCTTCGATGGCATGGCCAATCTGTCGGACAATCCGTTTTTTGCCGGTGACCTGACCATGGCCAGCCCCTCCATGCGACAAACGCTGCAATGGGCGGGCACGGAAATCAAGCCCGGCGAGGCCATCGGAGCCCTGTCGCTTGACGCCGAAATTCAGGTGCAAAACGGCCGCGCGATGCTCAATGATGTGATTCTGGAGCTTGAGGGCAATCGCGGCATCGGCGTGCTCGACGTGCAGAACCCGGAGGACGGCGCCCCCGGCATTTCGGGTACGCTGGCCTTCAATACGCTGGACGTGGGCTCCTTTCTGCGCGCCTTTACACCGCTTCCGCAGTCCGGCGACGAGATCGCGGAAACGATCGACACGTCCTTCTTGCACCAGTTGACCTTGGATATGCGCCTTTCCTCCCAATCGGCGACCCTCGGTCCGCTCAATCTGACCAGTCTGGCCGCCGCGGCGCGGATCGTCGAAGGGCGCGCGGTCTTCGATATCGGCGATGCTGCAGCCTATGGCGGGCGCCTGTCCGGACGCATCATGCTGGCCGAAAGCGGCGCCCAGGGCGGTGGAGAGATCAAGTTTTCAGCCCGCGACATCGATCTCGCCGCCGCACTCGGTGCGCTGGCGATCGGCGGCCCGCTGCCCCAAGGTGTGGCGACATTGAACCTTGCTCTGTCGTCGCGCTATCCGACCTGGGCCACAGGCCTCAGAGACCTTGACGGCATGTTCGAAATATCCATTGCCGACGGATCGATCCCGTCCTTCGATATCGACCAGTTCAGGGAGCTGGCGGCCAAACAGCGATTTTTCGGGCTGAGCGGCGTCGCAGACGGTTCCTTCGCCTTTTCCTCCGCAGAGTTCAAGGCCAGTTTCGCCAACGGGCTCGCCGAAATCGGCACCGGCAAGATCGTCGGTGAAAATGCCCTGATCGACATTACCGGGATCATTCCCTACCAGCGTGGAGGGCTTGCGCTGGTAGGCCTGTTGTCGGACATCCCGCCCGATGCGGCGGAGGAGACGGAGACAAGTGAGACAGCTGAACCGACGACCAAAGCCATACAGTTTTTTGTCGGCGGGTCCTGGCCCACTCCGGTTATCTCGCCGATCCTGGGCAATTAGGGCATCACTTGTGATCATGCAGGATCGCGATGGCAATGGCTGAAGACGAAAACGGACCACACCGTGTGCTGGTCCTTGGCGCCTACGGTCTCATCGGTTCTGCGGTGGCGCGGCGTCTGTTGGCGGACGGATTTGCCGTCACCGGGCTGGGCCGCAATGCGGCAACCGCTCAAAGGGTTCTGCCGGGCATTGAATGGGTTATTCGGGATCTCGCCGATTTGTGCGATGCGGCCGCGTGGATCCCGTTGCTCAATGATATCGACACGGTGGTGAATTGCGCCGGTGCCCTGCAGGATGGCGCCGCCGATCATCTGGACACCGTTCACTCAGACATGGTGAAGGCCCTTTCGCGGGCCTGCCGGTCGGGCGATGTCGGCCTTGTCCAGATCTCCGCCATCGGCGTTCACCCCGATGCATCGACAGCCTTCATGCGCAGCAAATCCCGTGGCGATGAGGCGGTCAAAAAAGCGGATATCCGTTACTGGATCTTTCGGCCCGGACTGGTGCTTGCACCGACTGCCTATGGCGGCAGCGTGCTGTTGAGAATGCTGGCTGCGGTGCCGGTGGTTCAACCCGTGGCGCATGCGGACGCACCCATCCAGACGGTTTGCGTGGCCGATGTTGCCCGCATCGTGTCTATGGCCTTGCAAGGACACATTCCCCCCGGCGCCGAATGCGATCTTGTCGAGGACAGGCCCCACACGCTTCGCGACATCCTCAAGGCATACCGCGCCTGGCTCGGGTTTAAACCGGCCCGATGGGAGATCAATGTGCCGCGATGGCTTCTGTGGCTGACCGCCATGTCGGCCGATGCGCTGGGATATCTCAGCTGGCGCTCGCCCTTGCGGCGATCGGCGATGACGGTCCTGTCCGAAGGCGTAACCGGCGACCCGAACGGGTTGAAGGACCTTGGGATTGCAAACCTGTCCGGACTGAACGAGACGCTGACCGCCATACCCGCAACCGTCGAAGACAGATTGTTTGCCCGCATGGCGTTGCTGATGCCCGCAATCATCGGCGTCCTGTTTTGTTTCTGGCTCGCATCGGGACTCATCGGACTATGGAAGGTCGACGCCGCGGCGCGGGTCCTGGAAGATGCGGGCTGGCCGGCGGTCTGGGCGGTCGCCAGCGTTGTCTTGTGGTCGGGGGTGGACATCGTTATCGCCGTTTTGATTCTCATCCGAAAATACGCCGCCCTCGCCTGCCTGGCGATGGTCGGAGTCAGTGCCATTTATCTGGTCTCGGCAACGATCACCGTGCCGGGCCTTTGGGCAGATCCTCTCGGGCCACTCATCAAGATCGTGCCGGGCATGATGCTTGCCCTTGTGGCACGGGCCGCACTGGAAACCCGCTGATGGACATGGAGCTTCTCGTGCGCTGGCTGCATGTGATCGGCGCCTGCGTCCTGCTGGGCACCGGTGCCGGTATTGCGTTCTTCATGCTGATGGCGCATCGCACCCGAAATCCGGCGATCATTGCCCACACGGCCTCGATTGTGGTGATCGCGGATACGGTGTTCACTGCCACGGCCATCGTGGCGCAACCGATCACGGGCATCGTGCTGGCGCAGATGACGGGCTGGCCGCTGACGCAGGGCTGGATCGTGCATTCCCTTGCTCTTTACGTGGTGGTCGGCGCCTTCTGGTTGCCCGTCGTCTGGATTCAGATCAGGCTAAGGACCCTTGCCAGGCAAGCGCACCGGGATGCGGCACCGCTGCCCGCTGCCTATGACCGGCTCTTCCGCATCTGGTTCGCCTGCGGCATTCCGGCTTTTGTCTGCGTTCTGGCTATCCTTTGGCTGATGCTGGCCCGTCCAGACTTTTGACCTGAATCCGCAGGGCCCTTCTTTCATGGGCCCGGCGTGATTGCGTTCTCACAATCGATGACGCCGAGGCGGTGATTGATGTCACCGCAGCCGGTTGGCGCACGGACCAAACGGTCTGTCGCAGCTCTGTTGCGCAAATTATTTGCTTTCACTGTTAATTCATGCAAATATTTTTGCGTAATACCAACAACCGGGAACTTCACCATGAGAAAATTTTTGACAATCGCAGCGTCGGCTCTGCTGTTGCTGACGGGTGCGGCCTCGGCCGCCGACAAACTGATTGTTGCTACGGACACCGCATTCGTTCCCTTCGAATTCAAGGACGGCGACACCTATACGGGCTTCGATATCGATATGTGGAACGCCATTGCCGAAGAGCTGGATTGGGAGTTCGAGCTGCGGCCCATGGATTTCAACGGGATCATCCCGGCATTGCAGACAAACCAGGTCGACGTCGCACTCGCCGGCATCACCATCAAGGACAGCCGCAAGGAAGTCATCGATTTTTCCGACGGCTATTACGATAGCGGTTTCATGCTGATGGTGCCGGCCGACAGCGACATCACCGGCCCGGCGGACCTTGCCGGCAAGACCGTCGCCATGAAAACGGGAACGTCTGCCGTCGACTACGCCAAGGAACATCTGGGAGAAGCAGAGCTGCGCCTGTTCCCCAATATCGACAATGCATATCTCGAACTGCGCACCGGCCGCGTGGATGCGGCCATGCATGACACGCCAAACGTGCTTTATTACATCGCCACCGCCGGAGACGGCCAGGTGAAGGCAGTCGGGGAACAGATGCAGGCGCATCAGTACGGCATCGGCTTTCCGAAGGGAAGCGCGTTGGTGGAGCCGGTCAACAAGGCCCTCGCCAACATGCGCGCCGACGGGCGCTACGATGCGATCTTCAAAAAGTGGTTCGGCGCACAGCCGACCAATTGATGATCCTGACAGGCCGCGCATGGCGGCCTGTCGTTTCCCTCGCTGACGGGTGGTGACATTATGCAAGTCGATTGGTCGATCATTCTTGACTTCATTCCGCAACTGGTTGCCGGTGCTGAAGTCACCATCATCATTACGCTGCTCGGCCTTGTCGGCGGGACGGCGCTCGGAACCATTGCCGGGCTGATGCGCGCCTATGGTGGCGTGCTCCTCAATGCGGTCGCCTTTGTCTATATCGAAATCATCCGCGGGACACCGATCGTCGTCCAGGTCATGTTCTTGTACTTTGCGCTGCCCGTTCTGGCCGATATTCGGATTGACCCCTTCCTTGCCGCTGTCCTGGCCATCATTCTGAACGCCGGCGCCTATATCGCGGAAATTGTCAGGGGCGCCTTTCTTTCCGTCAACAAGGGACTGAGTGAGGCCGGCTATGCGCTCGGCCTGCCGACATGGAAGGTCCTGACCTACATTGTCGGCCCGGTGGCGTTTCGACGCCTGATTCCTCCGCTGGGCAACCAATATATAGTCAGCCTCAAGGACACCTCACTGTTCATCGTGATCGGCGTCGGCGAATTGACGCGCACCGGTCAGGAAATCATGGCCTCCAACTTCCGGGCCGTTGAAATCTGGACAGCCGTCGCCGTTTTTTACCTGATCATGACCGGCGCGATGACCCTCGCCCTGCGCTTCACGGAAAAACGGATGAGAATCCTATGAGCATCATCGAATTTCGTGAGGTCACGAAAAAATTTGGTCCTCTCACCGTTCTCGACAGAGTCGATCTCTCCGTTGAACGGGGTGAAGTGGTCGTTCTGATCGGTCCCTCGGGATCCGGGAAATCGACCTTGCTGCGTTGCATCAACGGCCTGGAGATGATCTCGGGCGGACAGCTTCTGGTCGATGGCCGGGGCGTCACGGATGGCAAGGCAGCGCTTCAGGACATCCGTCGGGAAGCCGGAATGGTCTTTCAGCAATTCAATCTGTTTCCGCAGATGACGGCTATCGACAATGTCGCATTCGGTCCCAGACGGTCACGCGGAACATCCAAAAGCCAAGCGCGCACCGAGGCTCTGGCGCTGCTGGAGAAGGTCGGTTTGCGCGACAAGGCCGACCATAGTCCCGCCGAACTCTCCGGTGGCCAGCAACAAAGGGTGGCCATTGCCCGCGCGCTGGCCGTCAAACCCGAAGTCATGCTGTTCGACGAACCCACATCCGCCCTCGATCCGGAACTGAAACAGGAAGTGCTCAATGTCATGCAGCAGCTTGCCGTCGAGGGGATGACCATGGTCGTCGTAACCCATGAAATGAGTTTCGCCCAACAGGTCGGCACCCGATTGATCTTCATGGAACATGGCAAGATTTCCGTTGACGGCAATCCGCGTGACATCATCGCCAATCCGCCCAATGACCGCCTGAAAGACTTTCTGGCTCATGTGCATTGATCGGCCGGACCTCGGTTGGGTTCGTATCACAGGCACACCCTATGACATCGGCTTCGCATTGGGTCGGCGAGGCCGACATGCGGTGCATGAACACCTTTTGACCTGCAATTTGTGGGCGGCCGTCGCATCGGCCGAGCATCGACCGGCGGTCTCGCGCATGGCCGCGACAACGAGGGCGCTTTTTCCCGATATCTTCAGCGAGATCGAAGGCTTGGCCGACGGGCTGGACCTGCCGTTTGACGATGTGTTCGCCTGGAATTGCCGGGGTGATCTGTTTGCCCATTCGTCCGATGGCTGCACGACGGTTCAGGTGCCGGGCGACGACATCATTATCGCCCACAATGAAGACGGATTGCGGTTTTTTGACGGGCGTTGCTTCATTGCCGAAGTCGCCGGGTTTGGTGGTTTCACATCCTTTTGCTATCCCGGCTCCATACCGGGACACACTTTTGCGGCCACGCGAAGCGGCCTTGTCATGACGGCGAACAATCTGAGACTAACCGGTGTGACACCCGCCGTTCCAAGAATGGTTCTGGGTCGGGCGATGCTCAATTGCAGCGGCCTCGACGATGTCCGAAATCTGCTGGATGGCGCGCCGGCCAGTGGCGGTTTCCACTATTCCCTGGCTCAGACCGGTCAGCATCGGTTGATCAGCCTCGAATTCGGCGGCGGCGGTTATATCGAAAAGGAGGTGATGCGGCCATCCGTGCACGCAAACCATGCTGTGCTCGGACACCCGGCGCACCAAAGCCAGATCATCACCGAATCCTCGCGCGACAGGCAGGCGCGCGGTGCGTTTCTCGTGGCTTCAGCTGGCCAGCCCGCCATGGAGATTTTGCGGGATACGGGCGGAGGAGGATTGCCGATCTGGCGCCGCTGTGCCAATGATCCCGACCGTGAGAACACCATCGCCTCGGCCAGATTTTTCGTTTCCGGATCCCGGTTAGGCTGGACATTTTATGCCGGGAATTCAAAAGTAGAAATCTATGACAGCGAAAAATCCCGAAACCGGGGTCCCGACGACGGCGCCGCGCTCTGCCGATGAACTCCGCGGGCTTCTGGTCGCGATCAAGCAGGGCCGCAGCGACATCAATCTGGGCTCGAAGGCAGCGGACGCGCTGGGTCAGATATTGGAACTCGGTGCCGACCAATCCCTGCTGACCATCACCACGCTGGCCGAACGGCTCGGCATCAATCCGTCGACATTGAGCCGTCTGGCGCGCAATCTGGGCTATTCGGGATTCACGGAGTTTCGCAATATTCTGCTCAGTGAAAATCTCTCTCCGGCAATATCCTTTTACACGCGGAAAGCCGAACAGGCCCTGCAGGACGGTGACTTCGAACTCGACGAACGCATCAGCCGATTGGCCTCCGAGAACACCAAGAACATAGAGTATTTTGTCAACAGCTTCGATCGCGGTGCATTCGCAGACACCGTCAATCTGCTCGCAGAGGCACCGCGAATTCGGATTTATGCCGTCCGCCAGTTCCTGTCCATGGCGATGTTCCTGTCCTATGGGCTGGGCATGATCCGTTCGGATGTCAACCTGCTGGATGCACCCGGCCTCGGCACTGCCGAGGGTTTGGCGGGCATGTCCCGTCGGGACGCGCTGGTGGTGTTCAGCTGCAGCCCCTATACGAAACAAGTCATCGACGTGTGCAAGGCGGCCCACGATAACGGCATCGAAACGGTGGTGATCACCGACCGGGCCAGTTCCCCGCTGGTTGCTTTTGCAAAGCACGCCATTTTCGTGCCCCACAAGACAAGTTTCCTGTCGAACAGCATCACAACTTTCGCCTTTTGCGTTGAAAGCCTGATCAACGGGACGGCCACGGTTCTCGGCGATGACGCCAAAGCCGCATTGCAACGCCGTGACGACATGATCCACACACTGGACATCGAGACGCTTTAGGGTCAGTCCTCTACTGAAAATCAAAGGCGCTGAGGCCGGTGACCATTTCATCGAGGCCGGTGGGCCGGGTCAGCGGCGGTTCGGCGCGGGCAAGGCAGCCATGGCGCTCGCACAGGCGGCAGGCCGCGCCGATGGGCGTCGGCGCCTCTCCGGTTGACGGTGCGGCGTAGACAACATCGTCGCGAAATCCGATATCGCAGCCGAGCAGCAAGGCCGTCCGACGCACCCTTTCATTGTACGCACCCTGCGGTCCCTCGAGCGTTCGGGAAATCGTCAGGAACTCGGCGCCGTCCGGCATCTCGACGGTCTCGACGAAGATCTGGCCAGGCTGGGAAAACGCCGCATGGATGTTGAGCTTCGGGCAGGCGCCACCGAACCGTGATTGCGGAAAGCCCTTTGCCCCGGCGCGGCGAAACCGGTTGCCGGCATTGTCCACCTCGAGCATGAAAAACGGAACGCCGGCCGCGCCCTGCCGCTGCAGCATGGTCAAACGGTTCGCGGCCTGTTCGTAGGAAACATGAAAGCGTGAGCGCAGGACGTCGACATCATATCGCGCGCGCACTGCGGCGGTCTGAAAGGGGCCATAGGGCATCATCAGCGCATGGGCGGCATAGCGGGCGATCTCGAAGCGGGCCAGCCGCCTGGCCTCGTCGGATGACAGGTCGAGTTGTGCCAGTTCCTCGGCGATCGTTTCCCTGAACGCCAATTGACAGACCTCCAGGGCAATCTCCCGCAGCTGATCGAAAGGCGACAGGCGCTCTGACAGGAACAGCCGCATCGAATGACGGTCGAACCGCCGGCGCCAATTGGGCATGGTGTGGACCGGCAGGGATCGCACGACGATGCCATGGTCCTTCGCAAGCCAGGCCCTGAGCGCGGCCGCAAGGTCCTCGCCCGGGCCCAGTCGGTCATGGAACGCCTCGGTGGCGCTTTCGATCGCCGCGCTGTGATTGGGACGTCGCTCAAAAACTTCACGCACCTCGTCGACCGGCAGCCGGGTGCTGGTTGCGTCGGTGGTGCGTCCCTCCTGGGCCAGGAGGTCCGACAGATCGGTCAATCGTGACTGTGCTTCCTTGTAGGCGCGGTAGAGTTTCATGACGCCGGCCGCCGCGTTCGGCGCCGCATCGGCCACTTCCAGAAGTTCCTGGTCCCCGGGCAATTCGCCAACCAGCAGCGGATCGGAAAAAACCTCTTTAAGGGCCGAAGCCGTGCCGGTGTTTTCCCCCTGCAGCTCATCCAGGTCCAGCTTGTAGACCGATGAGAGCTTGATCAGCAATTGAACCGTCAGGGGGCGCTGGTTGCGCTCGATCAGATTGAGGTAGGACGGTGAAATGCCGAGCTCTTCGGCCATCGCGGTCTGCGTCAGATCGAGTTGCCGCCGAATGCGTCGCAAACGCGGACCCGCAAAGATTTTCTGGTCACTCATCTCAGAAATTTACACAAATTTACAAAATCCATAGCCCAAATCTCTATTACAATTTTTACAAATTTACAAACTCGATTTGTCAAACAATAAACAGCGTGACCTCTTTAACGCCCTATATTTCAGGATTCTCCTGTCGTTTTTGTGCGGCGCATTGTAACAATAGTCATATCAACTCAAGCGAATGATGCGGCAAACCACGGTGTAAGCCGCCACAAAAAACAGACTGGAGATCGGCATGACTGATTTTTACAACCTCGTTCCCGGCGCGCCGGAAGGCCGGTTTGATGGCGTCGAACGCCCCTATGGCGCCGATGAGGCCAAGCGGCTGCGCGGATCGATACATATCCGGTATTCACTCGCGGAAATGGGCGCCAACCGGCTTTGGCAACTCATCCACGAGGAAGACTATGTCAATTCGCTCGGCGCCCTGTCCGGCAATCAGGCCATGCAGATGGTCCGGGCCGGCCTGAAGGCGATTTATCTCTCCGGCTGGCAGGTCGCCGCGGACGCCAATACCGCCTCGGCCATGTATCCCGACCAGTCGCTCTATCCGGCCAATGCCGGGCCGGAACTTGCCAAACGGATCAACAAGACGCTGCAGCGGGCAGACCAGATCGAAACATCAGAAGGCAACGGCCTGTCGGTCGAGACCTGGTTCGCCCCGATCGTTGCCGATGCGGAGGCCGGGTTCGGCGGACCGCTCAACGCCTTCGAACTGATGAAGGCCTATATCGAGGCAGGCGCGGCCGGCGTGCATTTCGAAGATCAGCTGGCATCGGAAAAGAAATGTGGCCACCTCGGCGGCAAGGTGCTGATCCCGACCGCGGCCCATATCCGCAATCTGAATGCCGCCCGGCTGGCCGCCGATGTCATGGGCACACCGACGCTGATCATCTGTCGCACCGACGCAGAAGCCGCCAAGCTCCTGACATCGGATGTCGACGAACGCGACCAGCCATTCGTCGATTACGAAGCCGGCCGCACGGCCGAGGGTTTCTATCGGGTCAAAAACGGATTGGAGCCATGCATCGCCCGGGCGATCGCCTATGCCCCCTATTCGGATCTGGTGTGGTGCGAGACGTCAAAACCGGATCTCGATCAGGCACGGCGCTTCGCCGAAGCGGTCCGCCGCGAGCATCCCGATCAATTGCTGGCCTATAATTGTTCGCCGTCATTCAACTGGAAGCAGAATCTCGACGATGCCACCATCGCCAGGTTCCAGCGGGAACTGGGGGCCATGGGGTATAAATTCCAGTTCATCACGCTGGCCGGCTTTCATCAGCTCAATCACGGCATGTTCGAACTGGCCCGTGGATACAAGGACCGGCAGATGGCCGCCTATTCGGAACTGCAGGAAGCCGAATTTGCCAGCGAAGCCAATGGCTACACGGCAACCAAGCACCAGCGCGAAGTGGGCACCGGCTATTTCGATGCCGTTTCCATGGCCATCACCGGCGGACAATCCTCCACCACCGCCATGGGAGAATCGACCGAAACGGCACAATTTCGACCGGCTGCCGAGTAAATCCAACTGCCAACGCCTGACAAGGAGATATGACAATGGCACCGCAGACACGCGTCAAGGAACGGGCCGAGGAGCAATCCTCCGCCATGACCACGGAACAGCAGGCCGCCATTCGCATGGTTGCCAACGATCTGCACAGGCTCAACCAGTCGGTGATGAAGGCCGTGGATGCGGGTGTCTCGGTGGAACTCGTCCGGTCGGCCCGTCACCATGGTGGCGAAGGCAATTGGGGCGACCTGCTGATCCCGGTCATCGTCACCCAGGGCCGGTAGGCGGCAGGCTTCGCCCTGTTAAGAAGGAACCATCGCGCGGCACATGCGCGGTGGTTTTGTGCGATTGGAGCGAAGGGCGTTCTAAACCACCTGTCCGGCAGCCCAGCCCGACGACCAGGCCCACTGGAAATTGAAACCACCGAGCCAGCCAGTCACGTCGACCACCTCGCCAATGAAATAGAGGCCCGGAACGCCTCTTGCCTCCATTGTTCTGGAATCAAGGCAATCGGTATCGACACCACCCAACGTCACTTCGGCCGTGCGATAACCTTCCGAGCCCGTGGGCCTCACCTGCCAGTTCTGCACCGCACCGGCAATCTCGGACAGGCGCCTGTCATTGAAATCAGCAAGATTGCCGGTGGCGCCCTCGCGCTCCGCCACCATTTGGGCCAGACGTCGCGGCAGATGGGCGCCAAGCGCCGTCTGGACGGACTGGCGACCATTGTGTGACCGGGCAGCCCGCAATTCGGCATCCAGATCCAGCTGCGGCAACATGTGCACGGTAATGGTGTCTCCCTCGCGCCAATAGGATGAAATCTGGAGGATGGCCGGACCGCTCAGACCACGATGGGTAAAGAGCATCGCCTCATGGAACTGGTTGCGGCCGTGGCGCACGACCGTGTCGACGGAAATTCCCGACAAGAGAGCGGTTTGAGCCAGCATCTGCTGATCGAAGGTGAGCGGAACCAGCGCGGGTCGGGTGTGCGTTATCGCCAATCCGAATTGCTCGGCAATTTTGTAGCCGAGGCCGGTCGCACCCATTTTGGGGATGGATTTGCCGCCCGTCGCGACGACCATCGAACGGCACGACACGGCACCGGTGGACAGGTCAAGGTGAAACCCATCATCGGACTTTTCCACCGATTGAATGGCGGTCTTCAGCGCCAGATCGACATTGGCCGCCTTCATCATGCCGACCAGCAGATCCACCACCTGGCGCGATGAACCGTCGCAAAACAGTTGCCCCCTGGTCTTCTCGTGATAGACAATGCCGGCGTCGGCGATCAGAGCGATAAAATCATGCTGTGTGTAGCGCTTGAGCGCCGATTTACAGAAATGCGGGTTTGCCGACAGGAAATTGTCCGGTCCGCTGTGAAGGTTTGTGAAATTGCATCGGCCTCCACCCGAGATGCGGATTTTTTCGCCTGGATTTTTCGCATGCTCGACCACCAGGACCCGGCGGCCGCGCCGGCCCGCCTCGACCGCGCACATCATGCCGGCCGCACCGGCTCCCAGAATGACGACGTCATATTGCTTCATGCACGCCAACTAATCTTGCTGTCTTCGACCATGCAATGGGGTATGAGGAGCCAAATGTAAAATTGCGATTGAGTGCTTGATGGCCGAAAAACCGAAAAAAAGACCGCACCCCAAAACGCGCGCCGGCAGAAAGTCAAACAAACAGCCGGCCTTTGTCGACAATATTCGGGGCGTTGCCAACTGGAAGCAGGCCAATGAATGGCTCGGCTGGCGCGGCATCGAGGATATCGAATGCGTGACGCCGGACCTGGCCGGTGTACCGCGCGGCAAGATGATGCCGAGTTCGAAATTTACGTCCAACACATCGCTGTCGCTGCCTTCCGCGCTTTACCGTCAGACGATTTCCGGCGAATATCCGGACGAAACCGGCAATTTTCGCCATGATCCGCAGGATGGCGACCTGAAACTGATGCCTGACCTGTCGACCCTGTCGGCCGTACCCTGGGAAAGCGACCCGACGGCCCAGGTGATCTGCGACATGGTGGACCCGGACGGCCAGAGTGTCGAATACGCACCGCGCAACGTGCTCAAGAGGGTCGTCTCCCTTTATGAGCAGCAGGGCTGGCGCCCGGCTGTCGCGCCGGAAATCGAATTCTACCTGATTGCCCTTAATGATGATCCGGACTATCCGCTGCAACCGCCGGTCGGGCGCTCGGGACGGCGGATCGCACGCGGACAATCCTACTCCATTGCCGGCGTCAACGAGTTCGATGAGTTGATCGACGACATCTATCATTTTTCCGAGGCGCAAGGTCTGGAGATCGACACGCTGATCCATGAGGAAGGGCCGGCGCAGCTGGAAATCAATCTGCGCCACGGCGATCCGCTGGAACTGGCCGACCAGGTCTTCATGTTCAAACGGACGTTGCGCGAGGCAGCGCTCAACCACGGCATTTATGCCACTTTCATGGCCAAGCCGATGCAGGGCCAGGCCGGCTCGGCGCTGCATATTCATCAATCGGTCACCGATATCAAAACCGGCAAGAACATTTTCTGCAATGGGGACGGAACGCCATCCCCGCTCTTCTTTTCCTTCATCGGCGGCATGCAGCATTTCGTGCCGAAAGCGCTGGTCATGATGGCGCCCTATGTCAATTCCTACCGGCGCTTGACGCCCGATATGGCCTGCCCGGTCAACAATGCATGGGGATATGACAATCGCACGGTGGCCTTTCGCGTCCCCCATTCCGACCCGGATGCCAGGCGGCTGGAAAACCGCCTGCCCTCATCGGACGCCAATCCCTATCTGGCGATTGCAGCGTCGCTTGCCTGCGGCTGGCTCGGCATGATGCGCGACAGCGTTCCGGACGGACCGACCGTGACCACCGCGAACGTGGGCACGACGGTGGATCTTCCCCGCGGGCTCCTCGAAGCCGTGTCGTTGCTCGAAAGCGAACCGGCCTTTACCGAGGTCTTCGGAAAAACGTTCATCGACATCTATGGCGGCGTCAAACGCGGAGAATTCGAAACCTTCATGCAGGTCATCAGCCCGTGGGAGCGGGAGTTTCTGCTGCTGAATGTCTAAGGGCTAACAGCCGCACAAAGCCACCGACCAGTCTTTGAACGCCGTGCAGCTCATCCGCAATGTCGCCGCATTGACGCAGGGCACAATATGGTGCGCCTTGTATTTGATACCTCGGGGTCCGTCCCCAAAACGGGAATTGAACGTCCATGCCACTCCCCGAAAGAACGCCGCCAACGGTGTTTACACTGATCTGCCTGACGGGCGTGGCGACACTGTCTCTCAATATGTTCCTTCCCTCGCTGGTCAATATCGCCAGTGAACTTGAAGCCGGGTACACGCTCGTCAGCGTCTCGATCGCCGGTTATCTGATGGTGACGGCTGTGCTGCAACTCCTGATCGGACCCCTGTCCGACCGCTATGGGCGCCGACCGGTTTTGCTGATCTGCATCGGTGTCTTTGTTCTGGCGTCGTTGGGATGCCTGCTGGCCCAGAACATCTGGCTGTTCCTGCTGTTCCGGTTGATGCAGGGGACAATTATCGCCGGAGGTGCGCTGTCACGCGTTGTGGTTCGGGATATGTTGCCACCAAGGAAAGCAGCGGGCCTCTTGGGATATATTGCCATGGCAATGGCCGTGGCACCCATGCTGGGACCAATGGTTGGCGGAGCCCTTGATGAGCTCTTTGGCTGGCGATCGAGCTTTCTGGTTTTCGTGTTGATCGGGACCGCATTGCTGGCTCTGACATGGGTCGATCTGGGCGAGACAAACAAAAACCCCTCGGAGACCTTCAAAGATCAGATACGCGCCTATCCCGTCCTTTTCCGGTCGGCCCGGTTCTGGGGCTATGCCGGTTGCATGGCGTTTTCGGTTGGCGCCTTTTTTGCGTTCATCGCGGGCGTCCCCCTGGTCGCGAGCGAGCTTTACGGCATGTCCGCGGGAACGCTGGGTATCTATATGGGTTCCATCACCGGAGGGTTTTTCCTGGGCAGCCTTGTCGCCGGCCGGCTTGCCCGCCGCTTTGCGTTGACAACGATGATGCTGTCCGGACGGGTCATCGCCTGCCTGGGTCTCATAACCGGACTCATTCTGTTTTCGACGGGAAACACCCATGAATTCGCGCTCTTCGGATCGACACTTTTCGTCGGTTTCGGAAACGGACTCACGATGCCCAGCAGCAATGTCGGCGTCATGTCGATCCGATCCGAACTGGCCGGCACGGCATCGGGCCTTGCCGGCGCCCTGACCGTCCTCACCGGGGCGGTCCTGACCTGGTTGGCCAGTGTCATCGTGACAGGGGATGCCGCGGCAATTACCCTCCTGGGATTGATGTCCGCGGCGACTTTCCTTGCTCTGCTCAGCGCATTGCTGGTCATGTATCAGGAAAAGGACAGCGCCGTCCCGGAAGCATCCTGATCCTTGGATATTGCATGGTCGACAGCAAGAGAGCCGGCTCCACTGCGCGGGCAAATGCCTGCCTGAGCAGCCGGACATGGGCGTGCCGGCGCGGCGCGTTCAGCCAGCCGGTTTTCCGGCATCGTGCTGTGCACGCACCGTATTGGCCGATTGGCGCACCACCTCGGAAATCTGCATGAGTTGCTTGGCCAGCGGACTGGTCTTGCGCCAGATCATTCCGATGGTCCGCGAGGGCTGCGGTTTGCTGAAATGTGCGACCGACACGGATGCCGAGCGGGTTTCGACCTCGACGGCCATTTCCGGAATGAGGGTGACGCCAATGCCCGCGCTGACCATCTGAACAAGCGTCGACAGGGAACTGCCATCCAGAAGTTCGCGCGGCAGGGCCGAATGCATGTTGCAAAAGGACAGTGCCTGATCGCGGAAACAATGCCCCTCCTCCAGCAGCAGCAATCGCATTTCGCGCAGCATTTCACGGCTCGGCACCGGCTTTCCGGCATCCTCCCCCGGGCGCACGAGGACGAAGTTCTCGTCAAACAGGGCCACTTCGCTCAAGGACGGTTCCGACACCGGCAGCGCGACAATGGCGGCATCGATGCGGCCCTCGGACAGTTCGCGAATCAATGTCGCCGTCAGCGTTTCGCGCAGGTGGAGTTCGATGCCGTCATAGCGGTGGGTGAGCTGGCCGATGATTGTCGGCAGAAGATAGGGTGCGATGGTCGGAATGACGCCAAGTCGCAGCCGGCCGACAAGCCTGTCCCGTGAGGCGCGCGCCAGATCGCCCAGTTCATTGACCGAGCGCAAAATGTCACGGGCCCGGGTTGCGAATTCCTCTCCGAAATTGGTCAGACGAACCCGCCGGGCACCTCTTTCGAAGAGCTCGGTTCCGAGCGTCTCCTCCAATTCCTTGATCTGCATCGAGAGCGCCGGCTGCGAGATGGCGCAGGCGTCTGCCGCGCGTCCGAAATGCCCGTGCCGGGCCAGGGAATCGAAATAGCGGAGCTGTCTGAGCGTCAGATTGTTCATAACTTCATCTTATCAAGCCTATCAGTAAATCCAACTTAATCTAATCAGAAAAATTTGGTATTAAATCTGGAACGATTATAAACTCCATCGGAGCGTACCCGCCCATATCATGATCCGAGCCAGGCAAAGCGCCCGCGACAGGACCGCCTGTCCAATCAGATTCCGGTTTTTCCAAAGGAACCGGACCCTTGCCCGCTTTGTTTTGAATCAATGATTTTGGCATCTGAATACCTAGAATTCACATTTTTCAAGGGAGATAGATATGCACGGAAATGACACTGAAAACGCAGGCAAGTGCCCTGTGCTGCACGCCCACACATCGGTCGGTGTCCGGTCGAACCGGGACTGGTGGCCGAACCAGTTGAACCTCAAGATGCTGCATCAGAACTCAGCCCTGTCCGACCCCATGGACCCGGACTTCGACTATGCGGAAGAGTTCAAGAGCCTTGATCTTGATGCGATCAAGAAAGACCTGCATGCGCTGATGACGGATTCGCAGGACTGGTGGCCGGCAGATTACGGCCATTACGGTCCGCTCTTCATCCGCATGGCCTGGCACAGTGCCGGCACCTATCGAACGGCCGATGGCCGTGGCGGCGGTGGTTCGGGCTCGCAGCGCTTTGCACCGCTCAACAGCTGGCCCGACAATGTCAATCTCGACAAGGCACGCCGGCTGCTCTGGCCGATCAAGCAGAAATACGGGCGGAAAATCTCCTGGGCCGATCTGATGATCCTGACCGGTAATGTCGCGCTTGAGTCCATGGGCTTCAAGACCTTCGGATTTGCCGGCGGACGCGAAGACATCTGGGAGCCGGAGGAAGACATTTACTGGGGCGCAGAAGACACCTGGCTGGATGACAAGCGCTATTCGGGAGACCGTGAACTGGAAAACCCGCTTGCAGCCGTGCAAATGGGACTCATCTATGTGAACCCCGAGGGCCCCAACGGCAAGCCAAGCGCAGTCGATGCCGGTCGCGACATTCGCGAGACCTTTGCCCGTATGGCGATGAATGACGAGGAAACGGTGGCGCTGATTGCCGGCGGACACACGTTCGGCAAGACCCATGGTGCCGGCGACGCGGCTCATGTCGGTGCTGAACCGGAAGGCGCAAGCCTTGAAGAACAGGGTCTCGGCTGGGCCAGCACCTTTGGCAGCGGCAAGGGTGGCGACGCCATCGGCAGCGGCCTGGAAGGCGCCTGGACCCCGACGCCCGTGACCTGGGACAACAGTTTCTTCGATACGCTGTTCGACTATGACTGGGATCTCGACAAGAGTCCCGCCGGTGCGTGGCTATGGGTGCCAACCGATCCGGCTGCCAAGGATGCGGTTCCCGATGCACATGATTCGTCGAAACGTCATCCACCGATCATGCTGACCACGGATCTGGCGCTGCGCATGGATCCGATCTATGGGCCGATCTCGAAACGTTTCCACGAAAATCCCGATGAATTCGCTGATGCTTTCGCCCGGGCGTGGTTCAAGCTGACGCATCGCGATATGGGGCCAAAGTCCCGTTACCTGGGTGCCGAAGTGCCTGCCGAGGATCTGCTGTGGCAGGATCCGATCCCCGAAGTCACCCATCCGCTGGTCGATGAGCAGGACATCGCGGCCCTCAAGAGCAGTATCCTCGGCACGGGGCTGTCGATCGCCGAACTGGTTTCGACCGCCTGGGCTTCGGCAGCGACTTTCCGCGGTTCGGACAAGCGCGGTGGCGCCAATGGCGCGCGCATCCGCCTGGCGCCGCAAAAGGATTGGGATGTCAATCAGCCGGCACAATTGCAGAAGGTCCTGCAAGCGCTCGAGGGCGTGCAGACGTCCTTCAACGACGCGCAATCCGGCGGCAAGATGGTGTCTCTCGCCGACCTGATCGTGCTCGGCGGCTGTGCCGCAGTCGAAAAGGCCGCCAAGGATGCCGGCCATGACATAAGGGTACCGTTCACGCCAGGACGCGGTGATGCAGCGCAGGATCAAACGGATGTCGAATCGGTCGGAGTGCTTGAGCCGGTTGCGGATGGATTTCGCAATTATCTCAAGAAGCAATACTCCGTCTCGGCCGAGGAACTGCTGGTCGACCGGGCGCAGTTGCTGACCCTGACGGCTCCGGAAATGACGGTTCTCGTCGGCGGCATGCGGGCGCTGAACGCCAACGCCGATGGGTCGTCGCACGGTGTCCTCACCAAACAGCCCGGCACGCTCACCAACGACTTTTTCACAAACCTGCTCGACATGAGCACGGTCTGGACCGCATCGGCGGATGAGGAAGGCGTGTTCGAGGGCCGGGACCGGGACAGCGGCGAAAAGAAATGGACCGGTACGCGGGTCGACCTTGTCTTCGGTTCGAACTCGCAGCTCCGGGCTCTTGCGGAAGTCTATGCCAGCGACGATTGCCGCGAGACCTTCGTGAAGGAGTTCGTTGCTGCCTGGGACAAGGTGATGAATCTCGACCGGTTCGACGTCGCCTGATTTTGTAACCGAAACTGGAGCGCCGGCGTGTTGCGGCGGCGCTCATTCCATCTTCTTAACAATCTTTTCGATGCGCCGTCGCTTGCTCATCGGCATGTCATCGGCAAGGCGTATTGTCAGAACTTCACGAAAGTCAGGATAATCCTGCGCCTCCAGGGCGGCATGGATTCGTTCGGCATACATCGGCAACTGATTGACGGCCGCCGATTTCAGGCGGGCAAGCAGATGCGCCGTGGCAGTCCCTGCAAGATCCGGCCTGGCTTTCAGTTCAATCAGGATCTGGACGGCCTGGTCCCGGGCGATCACCGATCCGGCATCCGCGGCTGCCAGGATCGCATCAAGGTTGTTTGCGATCGCAGTCGCATCGACCCTGGCAAGCTGTGCAAACGCTGTCAGCGCGCCCCAGACCATCCGATTGTTCCGACTATCGATCAGCTGCAGAATACACTGCGCATGTGGACGCAGCAGTTCGGCATCGCGGGCGCCGATTTCGTATAGAACCTTGATTGCATCCTGTTGCGCCTGCCGGCTGCCGGTGATCGCGATGTCAGCGACCCGGGCAATACCATCGACGTCCTTTGAACCAGCAAGCTCTACGGCCAGTTGAACATTCGGTTCCTCGTCCCGCCGGCCTCTTGCATGGGAAAGCCTGGAGGCAATGTCGCCGGTCACGCGGTCCAGCGGCCGAGCTTGGGAATGCCGCGCGTGAAAACCCACGCCATAATTCCCGGCATGCCCCGTTCCTTGAGCTGGGACACACAATGGTCCTGCATCTCGGTGACGGTGAAATCGGGATGAATGAAAGCACCGTCCCGGTAGCAGAAGGAACAGTAGGTGCGGCTGATGCTGCCATCGGCCTCGGTGCCTCCCTTTGACGGATCCTTGTTCAACGGCATGCCGCAACTCTGACATTTGGCTCCCATGTCCATCCTTTCCGATCTCCGCCGCCAATCGCCATTGGCACTGGACAAGATTGATGCAACAATGCATAAACCATGGATCATAGTCAATGGTTTGATTCTCACATGCGCATCGGCGAGCTTGCACGGCAATCCTCCATCAGCCGGGACACGATCCGGCTCTATGAGCGGCATGGCCTCATTTCCTCGCAGCCAAGCAGCAGTCCATCAAACAATTACCGGATCTATCCGGACGACGCCGCGCTGACGCTTGACCTCATTCGCGAGGCAAAGGCCGCCGGTTTCACATTGGCCGAGCTTCGGCAATTCATCGCAACACTGGAAAACGCCGCCGATCCGGATTTCGACAGCGATGCCTTTCTCGACCGGAAGATCAGCGAGGTGGAGCACACCATCGCGCAATCCAGGCGATTTCTACGCACCCTCAAGCAAACAAAGGACGCGCTGAATGTTGCTGGATAATCGGCTCATTTTGATGCCGCGCCGATATCATTACAGCCGGAACTTGACCCGAGCCACAACCGTCCACATCTGGTAGGGTCACGAACAGCATTGCGAACCCTATGTGCCATCCGAGGACAGATCATGGACATCCACCCATCCGCCAGCCGCCCCACAACGCAAGGTGGCCAGGACTATTTTACCGGAACCGTCATGATGGACCCGATTGTCGAGGCGCCCGATCCCGCCCGCGTGCGCGCGGTTCGCGTCAGTTTTGCCCCGGGCGCCCGCACTGCCTGGCATACGCATCCACTCGGCCAGACACTGCATGTGGTTGCCGGTGTCGGCCGCATTCAGAAACAGGGTGAACCGGTGCAGCAGATCCTCGCGGGCGACACGGTGTGGATCGCTCCCGGCGAAAAACACTGGCATGGCGCATCGCCGGACAACGCGATGAGCCATATCGCCATTCACGAAGCCCTGGACGGCGTCAATGTGGAATGGATGGAAAAGGTAACCGAGGAGGATTATCGGAGCGCGAACTGACAGCCACGTCTGACATTTTGCCGCCGGATAGCCAGGGTTCCGTTGGTTCAACCGGTAAGGCAGTGTGCGTTGTCGTTGGCCACGGAGCTCAAGACACTCTCACCCATCAATGGCCTTCGGAGTATGGAAATGGCAAAGATTGCGATCATTCTGACCAATGGATATGCCGACTGGGAATGCGCCTTCATCAACGGTATCGGACAGGCCTATTACAATGTCGAAACGGTGAATATCGCTCCAGTTGGTAGTCAGGTGGTGTCCATGGGCGGACTTCAAACGATGCCGGATGATGCGCTGGCAAATGTTGGAGCCGATGGTTTCGATGCCATGGTTGTTTGCGGCGGCACGATATGGGAAACCGCAGACGCGCCTGATATGGCGCCTCTGGCACGGGATTTTCTGACGGCTGGAAAACCCGTTGCCGCCATCTGCGGCGGCACGCTGGCGCTTGCCCGCGCAGGACTTCTCGATGACCGGCGTCATACGAGCAATGCGGCGGCCTTCCTGACGGACAATGCGCCGGCCTATCGCGGACAGTCCCATTATGTCGATGAGGTGACCGCGGTCGAGGACAGCAATGTCGTTACGGCACCGGGCAACGCCCCGGCGCATTTTTCCGCTGCCGTTTTTCGAGCGGTCGGCGTTGATGAATCCGCTATCGCGGAGTTTTTGGGCATGCTGGCGGCTGAGCATAAAACGCATTGATCAGCCGGCCGTGCACCTTGAAAACCCTTCTGCTTCGAGCGCTACTGCCAGACCGCCAGGATGCATGAGACAATCACGATCACCACAGATTGGCTGCCGATGGCGATGGCTGCCGCATCCAGTTTTTTCAAGAACGCATATCCCGGCAGAGCCGTGGCCAGCGCAAAGAACAGCGCGACAAAAATGCCGCTCGACAATCCGGCGCCGAAAGACTGAACGCCGATGTTCTTTTGAAACAGCGCCAGTCCCAGAGTGAGCAGCAACATGCAGACAAGCCCGATGCCATAGGTATAGGGCGGAATAGCCTTGGTGTGTTCGGCCTTGTCGGCAGCACCATAGGCCTTGGCCCACGGATCAGCAAACAGCACTGCAAACCAGACAGTCAGGACAACCTGTCCGACCACGACCGACACCAGAATTGCCAGCCAGTTCAAATTACCAAATTCAAACGCCATCATATGTTTCCCTCATTGTTTGCTCTGTCATCAATCGGCCGGGTCCGTTCGGTCCCGAAAGCGCCGGTAAAGTCGTCGAGCGCGCTCAGAATTGCCGCCCAGCCGTCCGAAAACAGGGCAACCCTTTCGTCCCATAGCGATCCCATGTCACCCTCGCCCTCCGCGTGTACGACCCGGACCGTCGTGCGGTCACCCTTCTCGACGAATGTGATGGTCACCTCGGTCGGCCGGCTGATCTTTCCGGGATACCAGCTCAGGCGGATGGTCTTCGGCCGTTCGCAGGTCAGAACATCGCCAAAAACCATTTCCGAACCATCGTCAGCCCGCTCGACAAGCATTCCACCCGCCCGGGCGTCGAGGCTGAAGGATGAATGTTCAAACCGGCGGTGGCTTTTCGGCCACCACAGATCGACCTTGTCGACGAAGACATCGAAAGCGTGCTCGGCATTGCACCGCAGCGTGATCGATGTCTCGTAGGGTTCATTCATGGTCGTGGGTCTCAAAGGTGTTTTCCGCGACCAGAGCGAACCGGTTGAGGGCGTCCGTCCAGAAGTGATCCAGCCACTGGCGGGCATGGTCAAATCCCACCTGTTCAAGGCGGTAAAGATTACGGTTTCCGACGGTTTCATGAGTGATGATTCCAGCCTGCTCCAACAGCCGCAGGTGTTTTGAGACCGCCGGACGGCTGATGGGAAATAGCTTGGCTATTTCGCCGGCCGCGCGCGGCCCGTTCGACAGCAATTCAACGATCTGTCTCCTGACAGTGTTTCCCAATGCGTCAAGCGCCGCTGAGGCAGCGGTTTCCGGCATCCGTCTTGAGGCGACAGGCATAGCGAGACTCTCAGGTTATGGTAACTTAGAAGTTACCAACTTTTTCCTGCGATGCAACCTGCGTCGGGAAGAAATCGGGCGGGTCATCGTCCGGTCCCCGTTCCACGACTGAAAACCGGTCATTTTGCCGCTCTTCGATGGCTAGATCACATTTGCTCTGGTTTTTTTAAATCGATTAGATTATGACCGGGACAAATTGACCGTACGGACGAGCAAAGCCCATGAGCAGCCAAACGATCCCCGTCGAGCCGTTTGATTATGTCGTGTTCGGAGGCACGGGCGACTTGTCGGAACGTAAATTGCTTCCGGCCCTCTATCACCGGCAGATCGCCGGACAGCTCAGCGAGCCGACACGCATTATCGGCGCGTCGCGCGCCGCGCTGGACGATCAGGGGTTTCGGGATTTCGCCGCCAAGGCGCTGACCGAACACCTCAAGGAAGGTGAGCATGATGCAGAGGAAGTCGACCGGTTCCTGAATCGCCTTCACTACGTGTCCGTCGACGCCAAATCCGATCGCGGCTGGGATGTCATGACCCGGTTGCTGTCGGAAAGTTCGGCCAAGGTTCGCGCTTTCTATCTGGCAGTCGGCCCGTCGCTTTTCGGCGACATTTGCGGCCAGATCCGCAGCAATGATCTCATGACCGAGAACACACGGATCGTCGTCGAAAAGCCGATCGGCCGTGATCTGGCCTCGGCGCGTGCGCTGAACGATACGATTGGTCAGGCGTTTTCCGAAGACGAAATTTTTCGCATCGATCACTATCTCGGCAAGGAAACGGTGCAGAACCTGATGGCGCTGCGCTTTGCCAACGCGCTCTATGAACCGCTGTGGAATTCGGCCCATATCGATCATATCCAGATCACGGTTGCCGAGTCGGTCGGCCTCGAGGGCCGCACCACCTATTACGACCGCGCCGGCGCGCTGCGCGACATGGTTCAAAACCATATGCTTCAGCTTCTGTGCCTGGTGGCCATGGAAGCCCCGCCCTCGGCCGATGCCGAAGCCGTGCGCGACGAAAAGCTCAAGGTCCTGCGGGCCCTCAGCCCGATCGATGGCGAGAATGCCGCTCTGCAGACCGTTCGCGGCCAGTACCGGGCCGGCGCCTCGGTCGGCGGTGCGGTCGAAGGCTATCTGGAAGAACTCGGCGACGAGACGTCAACCACCGAAACCTTTGTCGCCATCAAGGCGGAAATCGAAAACTGGCGCTGGGCGGGCGTGCCTTTCTACCTGCGGACAGGCAAGCGCATGGCGGAGCGGGTGTCGGAGATCGTCATCAATTTCAAACCGATTCCCCATTCCATTTTCGACAAGAGTGCCGGCCATGTGATCGCCAATCAGCTGGTCATCCGGCTACAGCCGGGCGAAGGCGTCAAACAATGGATCATGATCAAGGATCCGGGCCCCGGCGGGATGCGGCTGCGGCACGTTCCGCTCGATATGAGTTTCGCGGAGAATTTCGGCGTGCGCAATCCGGACGCCTATGAGCGGCTGCTGATGGATGTCATTCGCTGCAACCAGACGCTGTTCATGCGCCGAGACGAGGTTGAAGCCGCCTGGAAATGGATCGATCCGATCCTCCATGCCTGGGAGGAAAGCAAACAGCCCTGTCACGGATATACCGCCGGTACATCCGGTCCGACACAGGCCATTGCGCTCATCGAGCGCGACGGACGAACCTGGCATGAGAGCCATTAGAGAGATATGGGCGAACCGCGGATGATGGAATTCAAGACCGGTGGCGACCTTGCCGCGGCTCTTGCGGGCCGTGTTGCCGAGGTGCTAGCCATGGCCGTCGAAAAGGACGGCACGGCCAGTCTCGCGGTGTCGGGCGGATCGACGCCGCGCGCCTTCTTTCTTGCTCTCAGCCGGCAGGAAATCGCCTGGAGCAAGGTGACGGTGACGCTCGTTGACGAGCGGTTTGTTCCCTCGTCGCATGAACGGTCGAATCACCGTCTTGTCGCCACTCTGCTGCTGCAGAATGAAGCGGCCTTTGCCGAATTTGTTCCGCTTTTTGCAGACGGTGTCAGCGCAGCCGACGCGGCCCGTCAGGCCGCGGAAGCCATAACCGCCATCAAACAACCGTTCGATGTGGTCATTCTAGGAATGGGGATGGACGGCCATACGGCATCCTGGTTTCCCGAAAGCGACCAGCTTGATACCGTCACGGATCCGGCCGCACCTGAAACCGTAATGGCTATCGAAGCGCCGGGGGCCGAGGAAACCCGGTTGACCCTGACGCTTCCTGTTGTTGCAGAGGCCAAACTCTGCGTTCTTCACATTGAAGGAAACGGCAAGAGGGAGGTGCTCGACCGGGCACTGCAACCCGGGCCGGTCAGCGCGCTGCCCATTCGCGCCGCGCTGAGAAATTTCGGCAGCCCACTGCAGATTTACTGGGCGCCCTGAGGCGCCGCGCAGGAGAGCCTTGCCCCTCGGGCATGAAACGAAACCATCTGATCGGCAGGACCATCATGGCCGCACAAAAATCTGTTCAGACCATCACCGACCGGATCATCGAGCGGTCGAAACCGTCACGCGAAACCTATCTCGATCGCCTCAAGCGCGCCGCTGACAGCGGGCCGCACCGGGGCACCCTGTCCTGCGGCAATCTCGCCCATGGGTTTGCCGCCTGCGGCACCCACGACAAGGATGCCCTGGCCGGCGACACCGTCGCCAATCTCGGCATCATCACCTCCTATAACGATATGCTGTCCGCCCACCAGCCTTTCGAGCGGTATCCGGACCTGATCCGGGCGGCGGCGCGGGAAGCGGGCGGGGTCGCACAGGTTGCCGGAGGCGTCCCAGCCATGTGCGACGGCGTGACCCAGGGCCAGCCGGGCATGGATCTTTCCCTGTTCTCCCGCGATGTCATTGCCCTGTCGGCCGCCGTCGGCCTGTCCCACAACATGTTCGATGCCGCCGCCTATCTGGGTGTCTGCGACAAGATCGTGCCCGGGCTGCTGATCGCAGCGCTGACATTCGGCCACCTGCCGGCGGTGTTCATCCCGGCCGGACCAATGACGTCGGGCCTGCCCAACAATGAGAAGACCCGCATTCGTCAGCTCTTTGCCGAAGGCAAGGTCGGCCGGGCCGAATTGCTGGACGCCGAATCCAAATCCTATCACGGCCCCGGAACCTGCACATTCTACGGAACCGCCAATTCCAACCAGATGCTGATGGAACTGATGGGGTTTCACACGCCCGGCGCATCCTTCATCAATCCGGGAACGCCGTTGCGCGATGCCCTGACCCGTGAAGCGACGAAACGGGCGCTGGCGATCACGGCGCTGGGCAATGAATTCACGCCCGCCGGGGTGATGTTCGACGAACGCAGCGCGGTCAACGGCATTGTCGGTCTGCACGCAACCGGTGGCTCGACCAATCACACCATGCACCTGATTGCGATGGCCCGGGCAGCCGGCATTCACCTGACCTGGGAGGACATTTCGGAGCTTTCCGATATCGTGCCGCTGCTGGCGCGCGTCTACCCCAACGGGCCGGCCGATGTGAACCATTTTCATGCAGCCGGCGGCCTCGGGTTCCTCATTTCGCAATTGCTGTCGCAGGGTCTGCTGCATGATGATGTCCGCACGGTCTGGGGCGACGGTCTTGCCGCCTACGCCATCGACCCGAAACTCAATGCGGATGGCACCGTCGCCCGCGAGCCGGTGCCGGCCGTCAGCGGCAATCCGAAAGTCCTCTCGACGGCCGACACGCCGTTCCAGAAAAATGGCGGCCTCAAAATGCTGACCGGTAATCTCGGCAAGTCGGTCATCAAGATTTCCGCCGTCAAGCCGGAGCACCGGATTGTCGAGGCGCCGGCGCGGATTTTTCATTCGCAGAAGGCGTTTCAGGCGGCGTTCAAGGCGGGTGACCTGGATGGTGATTTTGTCGCCGTCGTGCGCTTCCAGGGACCGCGCGCCAACGGCATGCCGGAACTCCACAAGCTGACGCCGCCGCTCGGCGTGCTGCAGGACCGCGGCTGCAAGGTGGCGCTCGTCACCGATGGCCGCATGTCCGGCGCATCGGGCAAGGTGCCGGCTGCCATACACGTCACACCGGAAGCCATCGATGACAGCCCGCTGTCACGCCTGCGCGAGGGTGACAGGATCCGCCTCGACGCTGAGGCCGGCACGCTTTCTGTGCTCGTCGATGAGGCCGACTTTGCTGCAAGAGACCCGGTCAAGGTCGATCTGTCCGACAATGAACACGGCATGGGCCGTGAGATTTTCGCCAATTTCCGGGCACTGGCCGGGCAGGCCGATGCCGGTGCAAGCGTGCTTTATGGCTAATACGCGTAACGTTCGGTTCAATCGACGCCGGTGATCATCGAGACGATTTCGTTTTTGTCGGTGGCGGCCGTTTCGCGCACGCCGATCTGTACGCCGCGTCTCAAGACACAGATCCGGTCGGACAAACGGAAGACCTGATCGAGGCTATGGCTGATGATCAGGATCGCAATGTCCCGTTCCTTCAAAGTGCTGATGATCTTTTCGACCTTGGCCGTTTCGGCAACGCCAAGCGCCGCCGTCGGTTCATCGAGCAGGATGAGTTTCCTGGCCCAGCGGGTGGCACGGGCAATCGCCACGCCCTGCCGCTGGCCGCCCGACAGATCGCGGATGATCGCCCGGGCCGACGGAATACGCACATCGAGCTCTTCGACCAGCGCCTGGGTCTCCTGCATCATCTTTCTGCGGTCCAGCAATTTGAACGGACCGCGAACCGCTTCGCGTCCCAGAAACATGTTCATGTATACGGGCTGCTGATCGGCCAGAGCCAGATCCTGATAGACCACTTCGATGCCACGCGAGCGTGCGACACTGGCGTCCGCAAAACTAACATCTTCTCCGTCGAGCCGGATCGTCCCCGATGACGGCGCATGGACGCCGGAAATCATCTTCACCAGGGTCGATTTACCGGCACCGTTATCGCCGACCAGAGCAACGATTTCGCCGGCCTGCAGGTCGAGCGAAAAGTCCTCGACGGCGACAATACCGGCAAAGGCCTTGTGCACGTTGCTCAGTTCCAGCACGGGCCGGCGTTCGGTTTGGTTCTCCACCACGATCAGTGCCCCAATTCAGGCCATGGCTGGGCGACGCCGAATATGTCTTCGATGGTCTCGACCCGCGGCGTGCCGGAAGCAATGCCCGAAACGCCGACCGTATAGGCGCGGGTCACGAATGCCTGGCCGCGAAAGCCGAAGATGACCGAGTCACCCGGACGCGGCTTCACGCTGCCCGCACAGTCGATCATGCCGTAATAGTCGATGGCCGAGGGCGGCGGAATTTCGACACTTGCCAGGGCCGCCTCGGAGGCGGTTGGCTCCGGGCCGACAATCGCCTTGACGTCGTAATCGGGGAAAACCGGATCGATGTAGAGGCCGCCGCCAAAGCAATAGGCCCGTCCACCATGCAGATGCGACACTTCGGAGAGATAAAGCACAGCCGGGCGCTCCGGCAGGTCCTCGACCGCGTGGAGCGGCGTCGTGCCATGCAGCCCGTTGCCGGGTTCGCACTGGGTCGCGCCGGCATCCGCCAGCGCATCCAGAACGATGGACGAGGTGGTTCCCGGCGCATTGATTTCGATATCGCTTCGTCCCGATGCCGCAAGGGCTTCCGCAGCGGTTGCAAGGGTCGACAGATTGGGGGTCGGCTTGACGGCGCCGGTGTCATTGTCGAACAGCAGGGCCGGAAATGTCGTAATGCCGGCAAAGCGGCCGCCGTCCAGCGCGTCCAGCCTGTCGGCCACTTCGGCGATGTCCTCGGCGGCAAATCCGCCCTCATGCCCGCGATAGAAGATGTCGGCGGCGGTCTGGATACGGGCCAGAAGGTCCTGCACCCGTCCGGCATCGTGCGATGCCGCCGCGGCTTCCGCCGCCTTTTCATCGCTGAAGACCGTCCAGTAGTCGGGTGTCAGCGCCCGCGCCGCCATGGCGGCCTCGTGGCGGGGCACCTGAACCAGATGACCGAGATGACCGGTTTTCAGGCCGGCCCGGTCGCAGGCGATGGCGCAGGCCATATCGACCGCCACGGCGCGGTCGATTCCGCCGCGCATGACCGCCCGGCAAAAACCGCCGTTGCGGCCGACCTGCTTGGTCATGGCGAAGGTCTTCATGTTTCGCCGCTTGGCCGCATCGGAAAAAATCCGCGCATTTTCCTCGACGGCGTCGAGATCGAGCACATAGGAATTGGCCGGTATCCGGCCGTCCTGATGCAATTGCATCGCGGCTTCTATAAACTCCGGGTTTCGCCGTCTCAAAACGTCCAGAAACATGGTTTTCTCCTATCGCTCGATGTCGCGCAACGAGATCGCCACCGCGATCAGGATGATGAGGCCGCGCACGATCATCTGGTCGGATACGGACAGCCCCATCAGGATCAGCCCATTGTTGAGCATGCCCATCAGCAGCGAGCCCACCAGCGCGCCGACCACCGAGCCCTTGCCGCCATTGAGCGCCGTCCCGCCGACGATGACGGCGGCAATGACGGTCATCAGATCGCTTTCTCCCAATGTGTATTTGGCGGCCTGAAGACGGCCCGCATAGAGCAGTCCGGCAAGGCCCGCGCAGCCGCCGCTGATCATCAAGACGGCGAGCCGGATCCGCGGCACCTTGATGCCGGACACCCGGGCCGCGCCGGGATTGTCGCCCGTGGCAATGACATGGGCGCCGAACCGGGTCTCCCGGTAAATCAGATGACCGACGATTACGGCACCCAATGTCCACAGAATCAGCGAGGGAATACCGAACAACGACCCCGATCCGAAAAACCCGGTGAAGGCATCATTGACGACCGGAATGGAGCGCAAATTCGTCATCGACCGGGCAAGACCGGCAAACAGGCCCAGCGTTGCCAGCGTTACCAGAAAGGACGGTAAGCGAAGATAGGCGACCAGCAAGCCGTTGAAGCAGCCGATCGCGAGGCCGGCACCGAGCCCGGCGGCGATGCCGAACACCATGGGATAATCCTGCATCACCACGGCCCCGGCCAGGGCGGAAACGGCTGTGATCGAACCGAAGGACAGATCGATCTCTCCTGCCGACAGCACAAAGACAAAGCCGATGGCCATGATGGTCGCCGGTGCCGTTTGCAGCACGATATTGGACAGGTTCCGGGTGGTCAGAAACCCGTCGCCGCTCAATGTGACGGCAAAGAAGGCAAAGATCGCCAGGAAACCCAGATAGACAACATATTGCTGCAGATCGAGTTTGCGCGCGACCGAACTCAGCCCGTCCATATGCGGTTCCTCTCCGGCTTGCCTGCAGGCCGCCCGGCGGTTGCCGGACGGTCCGCCATTCCCGTTACTTCGTTGCCGACAGAACGCTGTCCGGTGCCGGACGCCGCAGCGATTGCATCCAGGCATCGGCCACATTTTCGGTTGTGACGGTAATTGCAGGGGCCACCACAAAAGGCGGCGTTACCTCTCCGACCACCGCCCGGGCGCCCGCGGCGGCCATGGCCCGCCCAAGCTCATAGGCTTCATCGGCGATGATGGCCGCAATGCTGCCGCCCCCAAGCATATCAAGGGCAAGCGGTTCGGACAGATCGAGCGTCACGACTTTGGTCGTGTCGTTGCCATTGGCGCGCAACGCTGCCAGAACGCCCTCGGCCGGACCGGCCCAGGTCACGTAGATGCCGCTGAGATCCGGGTTTTTCAGCAACATGGCATTGGCGATTTCCTCCGCGCGTGCCGGATCGCTGATGCCCTGTTCGGCGACAATCTTGATGTCCGGATAGTCGTTTTCGATCGTCGTCTTGAAAGCGTTGTCCCGCTGATTGGTGACATAATAGGTGGCGTCGTGATAGATCCAGCCTACGGTCCCCTTGCCGCCTATAGCCGAGGCGAGCGCGTCGGCGGCCTGTTTGCCCATCTCAAACAGATCATCTGTGACGATCGCAGCATAATCCGCAGGATGCTGGAAATCCTTCGGCAGATTGGACAGAAACACCAGCTTCACATCCTCTGCCTTGGCTTCCTTGAAGGCGGCAGCGGAGGTCACCGGATCGAGCGGCAGGGACAGGATGATATCGGGGTCCTTGGCCAGTGCCGTTTCGATATCACTGCGCTGTTTGGCAGCATCGAATCCGGCACTGGTCGTGGCAACGACCTCAATGCCCAGCCGTTTGAATTCATCGGTTGCGCCCAATGTCACCGCGTTGACGAAATCCGATTGATCATGCCAAAGCAGCGCGGCCTTGTAGCCACCAGCCTTCAGCTCGGCGACTTTGTCCTTGGGCACCTGGATGGTTGTAGACGGTGTCGCGGTCTCGCCCATGGGACCGACGGTTTCTGCGTGCGCATGGGCGCTCACAAGTGCGGCCATGATGGATGCCGTTGCAATCAAATTCTTGAATTTCATAGCAGTTTTCTCCCTTGACGATTTGGCATGTCAGGTTCCGACAGTGCCGCAGTAGCTGGCAATGAAGATTGCGAATGCGACGATGCCTGCTACATATTCGTCGACATTCACACGCTCTTCGAGCGTATGGCAGTTGGTGATGTCGCCCGGCGCACAATAGACCGCCGGACAGCCGATCTGTTCGATAAGAAAGGGCGATTCGGACCAATAGGGCGCCCCCTCGATCCGGCCACGGCCGGGCATGGCCCGATCAAGCGCACGCGTCAGCATGCCGATAGGCGGCAAATCGGGATCGATCTCGGCGGGTGAGCCGCCCACTTCGTGATCCCGGCCCGCCGGGTAAGACAGTTCGATCGTGATGCCGTCCTGCGAGACAGCGCTTCGAATGACGGTTTCAAGGTCGCTCACCGCCGTGTCGAGGTTCTCTCCGGGCAGCAGTTTGCGGATCAGCGACAGCCGCGCCTCACCTGGCACGGCTATGTAACCGCCGCCGGCGATTTCGGTGACAAGTACAAAGGCCCGTCCCACCAGATCATGGCTGGCCCGGGCGGCGATCTCGTCCGAGTGCCGCCAGATGGCGGACAGGATCTCATGGGTCGCCTTCAGCGCGTCAACACCCTGTTCGGGCACACCGAAATAGGCTGACTTGCCATGGATGGTCACGTCCGCGATGAAGAACCCCATCTGCGCCGCATAGACCGACAGGCGGGTCGGCTCGACATAGATGGCAAAATCCGGTCGGGCAATGGAGCCTGCGAGAACCCGTTGGGTGAAATGCTTGGCCCCGGCGCTGATGCCGCTGCCGGGTTCGCCGCTTTCCTCGTCGCCGACAAAGGCGAAGGTGATATCACCACGTAGTACAATGCCGGCGCGGTCAAGCAACTCGAGAGCGGCGAGACTGGCGCAGATGCCGGCTTTGAGATCCCCGGTCCCGCGTCCCCAGATCTCGCCATCCACGATGACCCCGCCAAACGGGTCTTCACGATCGGTTCCGGCCCACCGTTCTTCCCATCCGCGCACATGGACCGTATCCGTGTGGCCGATAAACAGCAGGCGGTCACCACCGCCGGCACCCTTGCGCTCGCCCCAGACATTGGGACGCCCGGGCTGAAACTCGGCCATTTGTGGATCAAGCGCCAGCCGGTCCATGCGCTCCTTCAGGAAACCGGCGAAGTCGGCCTCGTTGCCGGTGACGCTCTGCCGCGCGACCGCCGCTTTGAGCAGCACGACGGCCTCCTCGCGGTCGATATGCCGGCGAAGCCGATCGTGCAGGTGGGCGATATCGCTCATTGGCCTGCACCGGCAATTTTGACGACGTCCGGCGGCGGCAAGGCGATTTCCGCGCCCGGCACACCACCGGAAAACAGGATCGCATGGAGATGACCAAGGCCAACCGCCGCACCGCCGGCGATGGCGGCGGCGGAACCAAGTGCTGAAGGCACGATGTCGACCGGGCGCGGCGTGCATTGCGGAACAAGTTCCCGGACACGCTCCGCCATTTCCTCGCGGCTGCCGATCGATCCCCCCAGAACCACCCGGCCCGGCCCGGTAATCACGCTGATTGCGGCGATTGCCCGCGCCACATAGCGCGCCGTTTCGTCGATAACCGTCAATGCATCGCTGTTGCCCCCAGCCGCTGCATCGAAAATGCCGGGCACATCCAGAGTCTCGCCCGAGAGCGCGTGATAGCGCGACTGCATGCCGGTGGTTGCGGTGACCCGCTCCAGCGCACCGATGTGGCGCGAGGCCGGTTCAAAGGGATCGGCCCCGAACGGCAGAAAGCCGAGTTCCCCGGCCGCATTGGCCGCTCCGCGCACCAATTCGCCATTGACGATAATGCCGGCGCCGATGCCTGTCCCGAGCGCGATATAGGCAAGATCATCAAATCCTGCACCGGTGCCGACCCAGTGCTCACCGAGCACCGCCAGGTTGACATCGTTCTCCAGCAGGACCTCAAGCCCGAGTTCCTCGCGCACGGCCGCAGCCACGTCGAAGGTGTCGATTCCGGGAATGTTCGGCGCCATCAGCACATGTCCGGTCTGCGGCTGCGGCACGCCGGGAACACCGACTACGGCCAGTCTTACCTTCTGGAAATCGATCGCGTTGTGCTGCGCCACAGCGCGGCACATGCGGGCGATCTGTTCGACAACATGACGACCGCCACGTTTGTCGGTCGGTTCCACCAGTTCGGCGAGCATGTTGCAGGACAGATCGGCAATGGCGGCACGGATTTTGGTGCCACCCAGATCCACCGCAGCGATGCAGGCAGCGTTCGGGATGATCTCATAGGTCACGGCCGTGCGTCCGACATGGCCGCTGGTGCGACCGGTTTCCCGAATCCAGCCGTCTTCCTCAAGCAGCCGGGCGATCTCGGAAATGGTCTGTTTCGACAGGCCGGTTTGCTTGGCAATGCTGGCACGGGAAATCGGTCCGCAATGAACAATGGTTTCCATCACCATGCACAGTGACAATTGCCGGGACTTGCGCGATGCGACGCTCACGAGCGGTCCTATTAGTTCGTTCTGTTACCGAACTAATTAACTCAAATGCCGGAAAGCGTCAAGCTGGCTGCTGACCAGCCCGCTTCCAGGCATCGGGGGAAAGGATCCCCGGCACCAGCGCCTCGGCGGCGCGGGCGCCCGATATGACAACCGCTTCCATACCCGGGCCATGGGTTGCAGCGCCGGCAAGCACCAGATTGCGTACCGGCATTTTTGTGGGCACGCCTTCATCGCCACTTTGGACGCCATAAATCGATCCGTCGGCGGTCCTGGTGTATCGGGCAAAGGTGACGGGGCTTGCATCGGTGCGATAGACAATCCGCTCGTCAATGTCGGGAACGACCCGTCGGATGCAGGCCAGCAGCCGGTCACCGGCCTGCCGCTTGCGATCCAGATAGGCTTTCGAGCGACGCAGGCCGGTAAGATCGCCCTGCGAACCGCTATCATGATCCGCAAACCACGCCCGGGCATCTCCCGGCGCGACAAGCTGAATGGCCTCAATCGTCGCATAGCCCTTCGGGGCGCAGGTCGGATCGACAGCGGATGGAATCACCAACCCGGCCTCAACACCATTGTCGTCTATGTGAATGACCGGAGGCAGGTCGAGTGCGCCACGCAGGCCAAGATGGATCGAAACCGCTGAACAGGCGGGCTGCACCGGACCGGTCTGCGACTCCAGCTGCGACGCCACCGACGGGTCGTCCAGCAATTGATCCAGCGTCACACGCAAATCGCCATTGCAGACAACAGCGCCGGCGCGAACACGCCGTTCGCTTCCGCCTCGCTGCCTCACGACAAGTCCGGTGGCAGTGCCGTTCTCGACCTCTATTTTCAGCACGTCGGTTTTCAGGTGAACTCCGCCACGCCGCCGCCTGACGGCCGACGCCAGGCTTTGGCCGATCACACCGGAACCGCCGACGGGATAATAGCCACCCTCGAAATAATATCCGAACAGCGGAACCATTTGCGCGACCCTGGCTCTTTCGGGATTGTCCGTGACGTAACCGCTGAGCATATCGATCCATCCCAGCACCTTTTCGTCCTGTAGATGTGTGGCGACAAATTCGCTCCATGGCTCGTGCATCCATTGCACGGCCAGCGGGTGGTTCCTGGCAAATTCGAGAAGCCCGTCGGGCGTCGTGGGCGCACCCGGAATTCCGCCCTGGAGGTCCGCATTTTCATACATGGCCCGGTAAATCGCGTGGACCTCGTCAAACAGTGTCCTGATGCCGGCAGCCTGCCGCGGATAATGCCCGGCGAGCGTCTCGACATATTGGCGCCAGTCCCGTGAAACGGTCACCGTCTTTCCATCCAGCATGTAGCGATGGTCCAGCCGCTTCCACGGACAATCATCTGCAATTCCGAGACGCTCAAACACAGCGCGGACCGGACCGCCGGGTTGCCAGCCCGACACGTCATGAACGCCTGAATCGAAGCGAAACAGCAGTTTTTCGCCGGTTTGCGGATCGCGAATGCGCGGCCGCCGCACCCAGCAATGCGCGTATCCGCCGGGCACGACATGCTGCTCGAACACGGCCACTTTCAGACCGTGATCGGCCAGCAGCGCCGCCGCCGTCAGACCGCCGATGCCGGCTCCGACAATGGCAACATCGCACACTTCGTCACCGGCCTGCGTTCTCTCGGGCATTGCCGCAAACGCCGGCGCAGCCCAATTGTTGCGCTGATCGCCGGCCGCTTCCTTCCGCAAGGCGTATGCGACAAGGACCTTTGGCAAAAGCACCGACGCAATGCCCCCAAACACAACCGGGCCCCAGGTGGCCAGCGGTGGAACGTCGATCATCGCCGCAACACCCATCCAGCCAAACAGGGCGGTCCACAGGGCCGACATGACCATATTGACGATCATGAAGAGCGGCGTCCGGCTGGCCTCGCCATACTCCGCAGCTGAGAATTCCGCCGTCCAGGGGCGGCGGAGCGCGAGGCTGACGGCCGCGCCGGCGCTCAGGCACAGCAGCACCAGGCCGTTGGGCGATCCAATCAATGGCGCGGCGTTGAACAGGCGGTCGGCGAGGACCGCAAACAGACCAATGATCAGGGCGCATTCAAAAACCGGCGGTATCGCAAGCCCGCGTGTGGCAACCGACCAGACAAGCGCATAAGCCAGAGCGGCCGCGGCGCCGACGACCGGCGAAACAAGCCAGGCGGCCAGCAGATACAGTGGTAGCGGAAGCAATGCGAGATTGACGCGCAGATAGGTTTTCATTCGGGTTTCGAGCCTGTTGATGTCATATGTGAGGCGGCGCATATCCCGATCGGGGACCCATATGCCACCTGTTTACACTGTAAACTACACATCCATGTTTACAGTGTAAACACTTTTTGCGACACTCGCACAATCATGATCACTCATCACAAGAAACGCTCGAACCCTGCCGCCGGCAACCTGCGGACAGAGTTGGTGAATGTTGCCGTGCGTATGCTTGAGACCGATGGCAGCGATGCGCTGTCGCTGAGACGGGTTGCACGCATGGCGGGGGTTTCCCACATGGCGCCCTACCGTCATTTCGACAGCAAGGACGCGTTGCTTGCCGCCGTCGCCGAGACCGGATTTCGTGATCTTGTCGCGGCAATGGATGCCGCTGTTTCACACGAAGAGACCCGTGGGTTGAAGTCGCGCGCGATCGGACTTTCCTATATTCACTTCGCTCGCCAGAGGCCCGCGCTCTACCGGCTGATGTTTGGTTCACAGTTTTCCGACGAGAGCCGCTTCCCGGACCTTGCTGTGGCCATGAAGCTGGCAAGGGAACGAAGTTTTGCCGCCGTTTCGCTGCTCCATGCGACAGCCGGCCAGCCGCCGGAAGGCAAGGCCGATCTGATCGGCGTGGCGATGTGGTCCCTTGTCCACGGTCTTGCAAATCTGCTCATCGACGGTCAACTCGAATTGCCGCCCGGTGCGGTGTCGGAAGATGCCTTCATCGAGGGTGTGCTCGACATGCTCGCAGGGGCCGCCTCGGCAGACAGCGGATAACAGTTAGGCTTTCACCTTACTGTCTTGACAATCGCAATGCACCCTATTAGTTAGGCCTATGCCTAACCATCAAACCAACCTCGATCAGGCGTTCCGCGCCCTTGCCGATCCAACCCGCCGGGCGGTCCTGCAGCAGCTTGCCGCGGGACCGGCAAGTGTCAAGGATCTGGCGGCGCCCTTCGACATGGCCCTGCCCTCCTTCCTGCAGCATCTGGACGTTCTGGAAACCAGCGGCCTGGTGACGTCCAGGAAAAAGGGACGTATCCGCATGTGTGCCATGCATCCCGTCGCACTGGATCCGGTGGAAGACTGGATCAGGGAGCGTAAGGCGGTCTGGGAAGACCGGTTCGACCGAATGGACGCCTACCTGACCGATTTGCACAACAGGGACAAAGAAAAATGACCGCACCATCTGGCAAGCTGGACCTGAAGATCAGCCGCACCCTCGATGTGCCCCGTGACCTCGTCTGGCGCGCCTGGGCCGACCCGCGTCAACTGGAACGATGGTGGACCCCCAATCCGTGGACCACCGAGATTCGCGGGTTCGATCTGCGGCCGGGCGGTGCGTTTGAAACGATCATGCGGGGACCGGACGGGCAGGAGAGCGACAATGCCGGCGCGTTTCTGGATGTCGTCGAACAGGAACGCATCGTCTTCACCTCGGTCCTTTCCGCGGGATGGCGCCCGGTGCCCAAGCCGATGCTGCCGATGACGGCCATCATCACCATGGCCGATGAAGCGGACGGAACACGGTATGAGGCGCTGGTTCTGCACGCGGATGAAGAGGGGCATGACATGCACAAATCGTTCGGCTTTCACGATGGCTGGAACACAGCCATCGATCAGCTGGTGGCTGTTGCCGCGGAGATTAGTGACGCCGGCGGCGAGTCATGACGTCGACAATACACCGGGGGCGCGGCGTCAGCCGAAAATCTCGGCGACCGCTTCTTGCGTCTTCTCAACGATCAGATCGGCCTCTGAACGGTTCAGGCAAAGCGGCGGCGCAAATCCGAGAATGTCTCCCTGTGGCATGGCGCGGGCGATAACGCCACGCTTGAGAAGCGCAGCCGCAACCTTTGCACCCATCCCTTTCGACGGATCGAAGAACCGCCTCGTGTCACGGTCCTCGACAAATTCCAGGGCGCACAGCAATCCTTCGCCGCGAACATCACCCACATGGGGGTGCCGCTCGAAAGCCGAGGTCATGGCCGTGTTGAGATATTGCCCCATCTCAGCCGCATTCTCGACCAGCCCAAGCGTGTCGATCAGATTGAGATTGGCGATCCCTGCCGCTGCTCCAAGCGGGTGCGCGGAGTAGGTCCAACCGTGACCGATCGGCCCGTTTTCATCTGTTCCCTCTTCGAGAACCTTCCAGACCCTGTCCGAAACAATCGAGCCCGAAAGCGGCGCATAGGCCGAAGTCAGTCCCTTGGCAATGGTTATCAGATCCGCCTCGATGCCATAATGCGACGATCCGAACATGTCTCCAAGGCGGCCAAAACCGGTAACCACCTCATCGGCAATCAGCAGAATGTCGTGCTTGCGCAAGACGGTCTGGATGGCCGGCCAATAGCCGTCAGGCGGCGGCACAAGGCCGCCCGTTCCGAGCACCGGTTCGCCGATGAACGCCGCGATGGTTTCGGGCCCTTCCCGTTCGATCATCTGTTCCAACTGCGAAACGCAGTGGGAAACGAAGTCCGACTCGCTCATCGAAAGGTCGTCCCGGCGAAAATAATACGGCGCTTCGGTGTGAAGGAACCGATCGAGGGGCAAGTCGAATTTATTGTGGAACAGATGAAGACCGGTCAGCGAGCCGGAGGCCAGTCCGGACCCGTGATATCCGCGCCAACGGGAGATGATTTTCTTCTTTTGCGGTAACCCGCGAATATTGTTGTAATACCATACAAGCTTCAGATTGGTCTCATTGGCGTCCGACCCGCCAAGACCGAAATAGACTTTCGACATGTTCCGCGGTGCCCGGTCGAGGATCATTCTGGCGAGCGTGATTGACGCCTCGGTCCCGTGCCCGACATAGGCATGGTAGTAGGCAAGTTTGCGGGCCTGTTCGGCGATCGCATCGGCAATCTCCGGTCGCCCATAGCCGACATTGACGCAATAGAGACCGGCAAATGCATCGAGCAGACGGTTGCCGTCTCTGTCCTCGATGAACACGCCGGACCCGCCGGTTATGATGCGGCTCGCGGTCTCACCCCGCGCGTGCCGGGCAAGATGGGTTGAGGGATGAAAAAAAGTCTGCCGGTCCCATTCAGCAAGTTGATCATTGGTGAGCATAGCGTGTTTCCTTTCCCAACCGGCCGTCAACGCCAGTCTCGACAAACATATTTGACATCCATAAAGGCTTCCATTCCAAGCCGGGCACCTTCCCGGCCAAGGCCAGACTGTTTCACACCACCAAACGGTATCGGTGCGCCTGTAACCTTGGTTCGGTTCACTGCGATCATACCGAATTGCAGCGCACGACTGACCCGGTAAATCCGCCGCGCGTCACGCGTATGCAGATAGGCAACCAGACCGTATTCGGTGCTGTTTGCCCGTGTCAGCGCCTCCTCCTCCGTTTCGAAAGGGGCGATCGCAGCAACGGGGCCGAATGTTTCCTCCGTCATGATCTGGGCATTGCCGGGTGTGTCGGCAATGACGGTCGGTTGAAAGAACAACGGGCCCTGGTCGTGCTGTGCGCCGCCGGTCAGCAGTTTTGCGCCCCTGGCGAGCGCATCGGCGATGTGTTCGCGCTGTTTGCAAATGGCAGCTTCATTCATCAACGGCCCGATGTCGCAATCATCGACCCCGGGGCCGACCGTCAGGGCCGCCGTGCGTTCGGCAAAACGGGCGCAAAACTCTTCATAGACCGGGCTCTCGACAAAAAACCTGTTGGCGCCCAGGCAATCCTGACCCGATGTGGCAAATTTGGCCTTGATGGCTTCATCCACCGCAAGATCGATATCCGCGTCGGCAAACACCAGGAACGGTGCGTGACCGCCAAGTTCAAGGACCATGCGCTTTACCGTTTCAGCACTTTGCCGGTAAAGCAATTTGCCGACTGCCGTCGAGCCGGTGAAGGACAGCGCCCGCACTCTTGGGTCCGACATCCAGGCCGGAACGATGTTCGAGGCACGACCCGTCACGACATTGAAGACACCGGCGGGAATGCCGGCGCGCTCGGAGAGTTCTGCCAGGGCGATGGCCGAATAGGGCGTTTCGTGCGAGGGGTGCACGACCGTCGTGCAGCCGGCGGCAAGCGCCGCAGCCGCCTTTCGCGTGATCATCGCCGACGGGAAGTTCCAGGGAGTGACGAGAGCGCATACACCAACGGGTTCGCGCCACAGCTCCACTTCCGCATCGGCAAGATGCGACGTCACGCCCTCGATATTGGGACGTTTTGCCTCTTCGGCGTAAAATTCCAGAAAGGAGGCGGCATAGTCGATTTCGCCGGCCGCCTCCGACAGCGGCTTGCCCTGTTCCAGCGTCATCAGCATGGCGAGATCCTGCCTGTGGGACAGGATCAAATCGAACCAGCGCCGCAGCAGTTTGGAGCGTTCCTGCGGCAGGGTGTTCGACCAGCCGGCAAACGCATTTTGTGCTGCGTCCACTGCCCGGATTGCGTCTTCGGCACCCAGCGATGCGACATGGCCCAGCGACCGACCTGACGCCGGGTCAAAGACGTCGCAGGTCTTGCCGTCGGAAGCAGCGACCCAGTGGCCGTTGACATAGCTGAACTCCCGCACGAGCTTTGGATCCTCAAGACGGTCGGCCACAGACAGCCGAGGTGGCATGGATGCGTTCAATTCCATCTTGCTTTCCTCGCGGTGCGTCAAAACGGGTGTCACGGACAACCGGAATCTACGGGATAGCTGTCAGAAGAGGTTTCGCAATGCGGGAAAAAAACCGAGGATAATTCCGAATTGTCGGCAGAACTCCGGGTTTCCCGCAATTCGCTGCGACTGGAATAGCCGGTCACGCGGGTCGGGCAGAATCGCGCGACAGCGGCATATCGAACAAGGAGCCAAATCCGCAAACCGGCGTCTGATTGTCCATCAGTCTCAGGCAATGCCAGACGAGGGCCTGATTGCTGGTCACGACCGGTCTGTTCAGTTGCTTCTCCAGCGCGTCGACAGCCAATGCGGCCCTGATCGCGGTGCAGGAAATAAAGAGGGCCCTTGCATCCCGATGGCAGCATTTGAGCGCCGCTTCCTCAATGGCGGAGACTGGTAATTCGGTCATGTCGATATCGTTGTCGAGGCCAAGTCCGACAATGTTCACGATGTTCAGACCACGCTCCCGAAAACACGCTTCGACAGCCCCGTTCACCTCATCCGTATAGGGTGTGAGGATCGTAATGTCGGTTCTCCCCAGCGCATTGAGAGCCGCTGTGGCGGCGGTAACGGGGTTGGTGCAAGGCACATCCGGGTGAGCCTGTTGAACCCGTTCTGTAATTTCGGCTTCTCCAATTACCGCGGCGGCGGATGTGCAACCGAAGATCATGGCGTCGACGCCCCTTTGCGGCAAAATGCCGGCAGCAGCTCGGGTGATGTCACCGCGCATGGCCCGCAGATTTTCAATGGTGACCGGGTTGGCGTTCTGAACGCGATTTGTAAACATATCGACACCGACCGGAAGCATGCGACGCAGATCCGTTTCACTGTTGTAGTCGGTGGCAAGTGCAATCAACCCGATACGTCCGCCGGGGGCGATGTCCTGCGGTCGGTAACTGACCTTCAGTCCAGCCATTGGTTCAATTCTCCCGGGGCAAGTGGAACCGCCGCTGATTTCACGGATTTGGTGACGATATAGGTATAGTATCGTTTCAGGCCGACATCCGCGTCCAGCAGGCGATCAACCAGCCGCTGATAGGAATCGATGTCCCGGCAGCTGAACTTCAAGAAATAGTCGACGCCCCCGCCCACGGCCCAGCAATCAACGATCTCCGGGACCTGCGCTATGGCCATTTCGAATCGGGTAAAATCCGGAGAACGATGACACTCCAGTTCAGCCTGCATGATGACGGTCACGCGAGGTCCGTAGACATCGTCGGAAATACGCGCGCCATAGCCTTCAATAACGCCGTTCGTTTCGAGGCGCTTCAACCGTTCCCAACAGGCCGCCGGTGACAGATTGATCCGTTTCGCAAGGTCGTTTTTGGTGATCCGTCCCTCCGACTGAAGGACAGAGAGCAGTTTGAGATCCCGATCATCCAGTTTCATCATGGCACCCATAATGTATGCGTTGCCCGGTCTCACACCGGCACGGCCACGACGGCGATGATGTCGCCCATGGCAATCAGACCCGGAAAGTGGCGGCCGATGAAGACGCCGTCAATCTGGCTGTGATACTCAACCGGCTTTGAACCGGTGTGGTGAACGTCGTGGATGCGCGCCAGGCACTGTCCCGAGCAGACCCGGTCCCCCAGCTCGACACAGAATTCCAACAGACCGATCGACTGCGACTCGACAAAACAACGGGCGTCGGGCATGTCCAGATTGATTGTCTCGCTCTCTTCCAATGCCCCATCGAGGATGCCGGCATGTTTGAGAAAATTGCTGACACCTTTCTTTGCGACAGCGACCGTCTCGGCCCGCGCGGTTCCACCGCCTCCCAATTCCGTGGAAATGAACACTTTGCCCATCTCCTCGGCCGCCGTGTCATACATGCCGACATTGTCGACTTCGAGAAGCGTGACCGAATAGGGTGCGTTGAAGGCTCGCATGGCAGCCCCGCAGCGCTCCTGGTTCGCCTTGTCGGCAAGCACGTGAGAGGCACAGAACGGTACGAAGTCCAGCGTCTTGCCTCCGGAATGAAAATCCAGAACAAAATCGGCCATCGGCAACAATGTGCGTTGAAAATAATCAGCAATTTTCTGGGTCACGGTCCCGAGGGCATCGCCGGGAAAGGCGCGATTGAGATTGACACCGTCAATGGGCGATGTGCGCCTGGCGGCATGGAAGGCCGGTGAATTCATGACGGGAATGATGATGACGCGACCATTGAGATCCTGATCGCCAATGGAACTGGCGAGATGATACAGGGCCAGCGGGCCCTCATATTCGTCACCATGATTTCCGCCGGACAGCAAGGCCGTCGGACCATCACCGTTTCGGGCGACGGTGATCGGGATCATGATGGAACCCCAGGCGGACCCGTCATGGGAGTGGGGCAATTTCAGGAAGCCGTGCTGCACGCCTTCACGGTCGAAATCCACGGTTGCAGTGATCGGATTTGCACTCATCCTGCTACGCCTTGACGAAAAGTTCACGGGGCACGGATGCAAGGCATTCCGGTTCGCCATTTGTGATCAGGATGGTTTCCGTTGTTTCCATGCCCCAGTCATTCATCCACAGACCGGTCATGAAATGGAACGTCATGCCGGGCCTGAGTTCCGTTCGGTCGCCGGCTCTGAGGCTCATCGTTCGCTCGCCCCAGTCAGGCGGGTAGCTGATCCCGATGGGATAGCCGGCCCTGTTGTCCTTTGAAAGGCCCCACTTCTCAAGCACGCTATTGAAAGCCAATGCGATGTCCTCGCAGCGATTGCCGGCCCGCGCCACGGCAAGGCCCGCTTCGATGCCTTCGCAGACAGCGCTGGCGGCATCGAGATAGTCTTGCGGCGGTTTTCCGAGATAAACCGTCCGCGACAGGGGGACATGATACCGGCGATAACAACCCGCAATTTCAAAAAAGGTCCCCTCACAGGCTTTCATCGGACGGTCATCCCAGGTCAGATGCGGCGCCGCTGCGTCTGCACCGGACGGAAGCAGGGGGACAATGGCTGGATAGTCGCCGCCATGGCCATCCGTGCCGCGAATTCCGGCGTCAAATATCTCCGCGACCAGGTCGCATTTGCGCATGTTTGGCTCAATCTTTTCGAAAATCCTCCCATGCATCTGCTCGACGATCTTCGCCGCCCGCCGCATGTAGGTGAGTTCACGCGATGATTTGACGGCGCGGCACCAATTGACGAGCCCAGTCGCATCCTCGAAACGCGCATTGGGCAGATGTTTGACCAGGGATCGGTAGGCAGCAGCGGAGAAGTAGTAGTTGTCCATCTCGACACCGATCCGGTGCCGTCCCAACCCGCGATCCGTGATCATTGCGCTCAAAAATTCCATCGGATGGCGCTCGGCGGACTGAACATAGCAATCGGGATAGGAGGTGATATGGCATTCATCCATATGCACCGTCCGTAGCGCGCCATTTGCATCCTGGCGGCGGCCGAACCAGACCGGTGGTCCGTCAAGCGTCAGAAGGACACATTGATGCACGTAGAAAGACCAGCCGTCATATCCGGTCAACCACGCCATATTGGACGGGTCGCTGACGATCAACAGTTCGATACCCCCGGCCGTCATGGCCTGGCGCGTCTTGTTTATCCGATCGGCATATTCGGCGCGGTCAAACGGCAGATCGATAGCGGGCATCACGCATCCTCGGTTATTCGTCGCTGTTGAAAGTGGTTCCGGTACCGGCGAGCGATGCCCGCGCCAATGCGGCGATTGCCGTATCCTGAACACCGGTTCCCGTCAGATCGCACACCGTGATTGCCGAGGCTGATTTACGACCGGGGCGCATCCGGGCAACCAACGCGCCGATTTCCGTATGATCGAGGTCGGGCGAAACCGCGCCGGCGGCAACTGCCGGGCGCAGTTCACCCTGTTTGAGGCATTGGGCATAGTTGTCGCAAACATAAAGATCGGCAGCCGCGATGACATTCGGTGCCAGTTCCACCTTGTAATCGGCATCCGAACCCATGGCTGTGATATGTTGACCGGGGCGGATCTGGGACGCATCGATCAATGGTTCCGCCGATGGCGTGGTGGTGACGACAATGTCGCTTTCAGCCAGGACCTTTGTGATGCTGTCAACCGCCGCTACCTCCATGCCGAGCTGCGAGGCGCAGTCTTCGGCGCAGGCGCGCGCCTTCGTCGGATCCCGTCCCCAGACCACGGCGCATTCGATGTCGCGCACCAGTGTCAGCGCCTTCAGTTGCAGGCGGGCCTGTGTGCCGCTGCCGACGATTCCGGCGCGTTTTGCATCCGGTCGCGCCAGCCACCTCGCTGCGACTGCGCCTGCCGCAGCGGTGCGAACATCGGTCAAATAGCCATTGTCCAGCAGGATGGCTTCCAGCAATCCGGTCGTTGCTGAAAACAACACCATCAATCCGTTGACGCTGGGAAGACCGCGCTTTGGATTGTCGAAAAAACCCGGACTCATCTTGACGGCGAAGGAATCGATGCCGGGGACATAGGCCGTCTTGACATCGATCTCTCCGTTGTGTTCGGCGATATGCATGCTCAGGATCGGCGGCATCACCACGTCCTTGGTCGCCAGAGCACGAAACGCTTCCTCGACACAGTCGACGGCATCCAGATCCAGGGGAACCGCGCGCCGCAATTCGCGCTCCGTGTAAAGTCTGATGTCAGGCATCGATCCTGCCTCGCTGCTGGTGTGGGGCCATCAGATCAACCTCCTCGCCGGCTATGATCTGCTTGTGCAGACCCATATCGATATTGCCGCCGCTGAGCAGCGCGACCACGCAGCCGGCATTGCGGATCTTTCCGGACAAAAGTGCGGCGACGCCGACACTGCCCGACCCTTCGACGATCTGCCTCTCCGACCAGTAGAGGTGGTGAATGGCTGCCGCGATTTCTGCTTCCGTGACGGTTATGAGGTCATCGACCAGGGCGTCGACCATTGTAAACGTGTATGTGTTGTCCAGCCCGATGCCACCGCCCAGTGAATCGGCGAGACTGGCCAGTTCCTCGACGGCGACGGGCTTGCCTGCCCGTTGGCTGGCCACCATGGCAGCGCCGCGTTCCATCGAGATTCCGATCACGCTTATGTCCGGATTGATGGCTTTCATGATAAGGGCGACACCGGATATCAAGCCACCGCCCGAAACGGGAACCAGAACCGTGTCGACGGCCGGCAGGGCTTCGATAATCTCCAGACCGACGGTCCCCTGCCCACTGATAATCGCTGGATTATCGAAGGGTGGCAGCGCAGCCATTGCTTCATCGGCCACCAGGCGATCGACCTCCTCCTGGGCTTCGTCCTGGGAGTGCCCGACAATCCGAACATCCGCTCCAAGAGCGCGAATGGATTCGACCTTGTTGTCCGGCACCAGATCGGACATGCAGATCACACAGCGGATCCCGGCCTTTGCAGCGGCATGGGCCAGGCCGCGGCCGTGGTTTCCGGTGGAAACCCCGACAACCCCGGCACGCTTCTGGTCCTCCGACAGCGACTGCACCGCATTGGTCGCTCCGCGCAACTTGAAGCTGCCTGTAATCTGCAGATGTTCGTGTTTGAGATGGACTTCGCAGTCCGACAGCCCCGAAAGGGCCTGCGACATGTCCATCGGCGTCGAACGAATGAAGGGCTGAATCCGCCGACACGCGAGATAGACCGAACCGGGAGGAATGGATTGGCTCATCGGGCTTCTTTGACGGCACTGAGAAATTGCTGCGTGCGCTCTCTCTGGGGATTCTCGAACACCTCGTCCGGCGGCCCCTGCTCCTCGATCTTCCCGGCGTAGAAGAAACAAACGCGATCGGAGATATCACGGGCAAACCCCATCTGATGGGTGACCATCAGCATGGTCAGACTGAGCTCATCGACCAGTTTGCGAATGACATTGGTGACTTCACCGATCACTTCCGGATCGAGTGCCGACGTCACCTCATCGAACAACATGACCTTCGGGCGCATGGCGAGGGCTCGTGCGATGGCGACACGCTGCTGCTGGCCGCCGGAAAGGCGCGAGGGATACTGGTCGCGCTTGTCGGCCACACCGACAAGGTCGAGCAGATCTTCGGCGCGCTCGCGCGCATCCTTGCGGCTCATGCCGAGGGAATAGATCAGCCCCTCCATACAGTTTTCCAGGGCCGTCATATGCGGGAACAGGTTGAAATGCTGAAAACACATGCCGATGTTCTGGCGCATGTCCCTGAGGTGCCGCTGGTTCGAGGGAATCAGCACACCGTTCTTCTCCATATGGGTCAGTGGCGCCCCGTTGACATATATCACGCCGTCATCAATCGTTTCCAATGTCATCAACACACGAAGCACCGTGGTCTTGCCCGAGCCGGATGGTCCGATGATGCTCACCATTTCGCCTTCGGCGATATCCAGATCAAGTCCGTCCAGCACCGTCAGCGCGCCATAGCGCTTGCTGACACTTTCAAAGCGGACCATGGGAATATCATCGCCTTGCAGCCGCAGCGGATGGTGCGATGTCTGATCGAGCATTGTCCTGTCTCCGATTTGTGCCGATCCGGGACCAGGCCCGGTCAGACCGTTGTTATCCCGTCATCCTGCCGACGCTGCCATGTGCCATTTCTATCTCGATATCGGATCCCGGCCGGGCGCAGCACAATAGCACCTCCGTTTGGGGCGGTGCTGCGACACTTGACGGGTAGACCACCGACCCACGCGACAGGCTCGCCTTGCAGGTGCGGCAGATACCGGAACGGCAGGCCGCAGGTGGGCGGTAATTTGTGTTCGTTTCGATCCAGTCCAGCAAAGACCCGTCATCGGGTGTCCAGACACCACTCGTCCCGCTGGAAGCGATTGTCACACGGGCGCTCGAAGCAGGCTCCGCATCATACTTGTCCTCCAGATCGTCGGTGAAACGCTCAAAGAAGAGGCTGGCATTCGATCGCCCCAGGCTGGCATGAATGGTGCAGACATCGTCGATCAATGCGTGCGGCCCGCAAACGAACAATTGCGACCTCTCATCGCGCTCCGCAATCCATGTTGCAAGGTCGGGCCGGCCGGTCTTGATCAAGGGAGACATGCCGGCGGACCTCTTTTCGCGGGTCACGAAGACCCGCAGTTCAAATTTTTCGAGGCATTCGGCTGCATCGCGCACCTCGTCGAGAAAGGCCAGTTCCTGCTGCGACTGCGCCACATAGATCATGGCGACAGGTGCTGAATACCGAGCATTGGCCAGCGCCCGGAGTTGCGGCAGGATGGGCGTAATGCCGATACCACCGGCAATGAACGCCAGCGGACACGAAGGGACCGCCGGCAGGACAAAGTCACCGGCGGGAGGAAAGACGGTGCACTCGTCGCCAATGGCAACATTGTCATGCAGCCAATTGGACACGGAAAAGTCTCCCGCGCCGGACTGCTCACGTTTGACCGAGATTCTGCAGTATTTGCTTTCTCCGTTGGCAAACGGCCCATCGCTCAGCGAGTAGCATCGAAAATGCGCGCTGCCTTGCCGGTCCTCAACCCCGAATGTGACGAATTGACCAGGTCTTGGCCTCCGGTCCGAAGACCCGGACAAAGCAAACAGGAAGGATACGATATTCGGTGTTTCCTGCCTGCGGGCGATGATGCGCACCTGTTGCGGCTCCTCCGAATTCTCCAGGCCAAGCGTAGCCAGGCGACTATCGATCAGGTTCCGAACGTCGCCAAGGAGCGACGGAGACTGCAGGACGCGCGAGATGATGTCGCGTCGCGGCTTGCCCGCGGTGAGGACCGTATTGAGTTCCGAAATCGTCGCGTTGCGGGAATCCGATTTGATGATCGTCAATTCATCTCCCGGCGAGACGCGACCGGGTGTGAGGACACGGGCATAGACACCGGTCCGCCCGGAAGCGGAGAAGAGGCTGGGAAAACCGGACTCCGTTCCGACAAAATGCGCCATCTTGTAACAGGGCACGCGCGGTGACGTCAGTTCGATGAGGGCATTGCCAATGCTGATTTGATCACCGATGCGAAGCACGGTCTCATCCGCACCGTCATAGTTGACATTTTCGGCAAACTGACCGGGTGGGATCGCCCGACCGAGCACTTCCTCGAAAAAGGGGTAATGGGCCTGCGGCAGAAGATAGATGGCGTGATTTTCTGTTCCGAGTCTGCGCGGGGTACCCAGTTCATTTCCGTAAAACCCCGTCGGCGTCAACCAAAGCGGCTCATCGCAGGACGTGCGGATATAGGCCGTCGGTTCGGCCTGCCCCTGTATACGGCACAACCGCCTCTTACCGGTGTAGAGGCTCAGAATGCGGCCGCCAGCTTTCCCGTCATCACGCATGTTCTGTTCCGAATAAATCCACTAGAGATGTACATCTATCGTCAATATCAGAAAATTATCGTCATAAAAACCGATTTTTTGCTAAATTTTTTTGGTGTTGTATCCATCTAGGAGATTATGTATCATCACAACGGGCCACCTTCCAAGAGGTCTTGAAATCTGTTGAGCCGAATTCATTTCGAAACAGGAGACGAAAATGAACATAATCCAGAAAATCGGGGGGGTGATTGGTGTTGGCCTCCTCTTGATTGCGACATCGGTTTCCGCGTCCGATAATCCGCTTCTCGACAAATACCGCGCAGAGGGCGCAACGATCGGCATCGCCGGCTACGCCCCTTATGGCTATAAGCAGGCCGATGGAAGTTTCAGTGGTGAACAGGTCGAACTTGTCAGGCATGTGCTCAATGAGATGGGTATTACCGAGCTGGAATTTGTCGCGATGGATTTCGGCGCATTGATTCCATCGCTCGTCGCCGGCCGGATCGATATGGGGGCCGCCGGTATCTACATCCGCCCCAAGCGCTGTGAACAGATTCTCTTTGCCGAACCAACCTGGGGCCAGGGCGCAGCCTATGTGGTAAAGAAGGGCAATCCGAAGAATCTCCATAATTTCAAAGACATCGCCAACACAGACGGTGCGGTCCTCGCCCTGCTGGCCGGCGGGACAGAGGAAACTCTCGCCAAAAAAGACGGCGTTCCGGATGACAAGCTTCTTAAAGTGGGTGACAAGGCAGCCGGTATCTCGGCCGTCATATCGGGCCGTGCCGACGGTTTCGCGCTTTCCGCATTCGCCATCAACGACATTGTCCGCACGGCAGGCGATCTGATCGGTGTGGAAAGTTCCGGCTCGATCACGGAGATCGGTGGAGAGAACTATCAGGGCCATGGCGCCATCGGATTCCCGAAGGGCACCGGTGACGATCTGAAGGCCAATATGGCCTTCCGTGACGCCTTCCAGGCCATCCTGGATGACTATGTTGAAAGCGGTGAATATGCAGAAATGGCCGCCGCATGGGGATTTGGACCGGCAGACGCCCCGTCCAAGACCATGGCGGAGTTGTGCGGCTCAGGTCTTTGAGTCATCATCATTCCTGCGCCGGTTGCAACAGCCGGCGCAGGGTTACCATCGAGCAGATGTGAGGGCGTTCCATGTCCATCCGCGCCCTGATAACGATCCTCCTTGTGACTGTCCTATCGGGAGCGATCTACTTTGTTCAGTCACCCTTTGTTGACAGCGGCTGGGTCTTTCTGGATGCCGCATGGACAACCGTCAAACTTGTGGTCGTTTCCGCCGTCCTGACGATCTTCATTGCGTTCACGACCGGCATCGGGCGGCTGTCGCCCTGGCTTCCCATCCGTTGGGCCTGCATCGCCTATGTTGAGGTTTTCAGAGGCACATCGGCGCTCGTTCAACTGTTCTGGCTGTTCTACGTCCTGCCCCTGTTCGGACCGACCATCGATCCGTTTACCGCAGGGGTGTTGGGAGTTTCCCTCAATGTCGGCGCCTATGCGGCGATCGTTGTGGAGGCGTCGATTCGTGCCGTGCCGAAGGCGCAATACGAAGCCGCCATCGCGATCAATATGAGCAGTTTTAACCGGATGCGGCGGATCATCCTGCCACAGGCCATCCGGATCATGATCCCGCCATTCGGCAATCTTGCCATTCAGTTGTTCAAACTCACCGCATTGGTGTCGTTCATCGGCATTTCCGACCTGACCTACACGGCCTATCAGCTCAATCAGACCACCTATCTGACCGTTCAGGTGTTCACCATTGTCCTGTTCATCTATTTCGCCATCGGGCTTTGCATCACGATCGGCATGAAACTGCTCGAGCAACGCTATTCCCGTGGTATCCGGCTCGGAGGCGCGGCATGATCTGGGACTGGACCTATACGCTGGAAATTTTGCCGCTGATGGCGCAAGCATCCCTTGTGACCTTGCAGGCCACCTTGATGGGTTTCGCGCTGGCAGCCGTTCTCGGGCTGCTATGGGCAATTATCAATCTGATGAACGTCCCGATCGTCAGCTTCGTCGTCAGGCTTTTCGTTGAATTCATCCGAACAACGCCACTGCTGATCCAGCTGTTTGCGATGTATTATTTCCTGCCGCTCGTAGGGGTCGTATTGCCGGCGATGGTGTGTGGGGTATTGACCCTCGGCATGCATTACTCCGCCTATTGCGCGGAAGTCTACCGATCCGGATTTGCGCAGGTCGACAGAGGGCAGTGGGAAGCCGCCAAGGTCATCAATCTGACCACCGCCCAGACACTCAAGCGGATCATCCTGCCGCAGGCGGTGCCACCGGTCATTCTGCCACTGGGCAATTACCTGGTTGCCATGTTCAAGGAAACGCCGGTGCTGCTGGCCATCACTGTCATCGAGTTGGTGGCCACCGCGCGAATTATCGGCAATGATACGTTCCGCTATACCGAGCCGATTACCCTGGCCGGTGTATTCTTCCTGGTGATGAGCCTCGTCGCCGCCAAACTCACCCGGATCATCAGCCGCAAGGCCGCACTGCCGGGACAACAGGTCTTTTGATGCAGAATTCCCTCAATGCCGCCATTTCTCTCTCCGGTGTCCGTACGCCACCCCAGCAGCGGATCGCGGCCATCTATCAGGAAATTCGGTATCGAATCTGTACCAACCGGTATCCGCCCGACACCGTGTTGCGGGAGGAGGTTCTGGCGAAGGAATACGCTGTCAGCCGTTCTCCGATCCGGCGGGTCTTTTCCATGTTGGAACACGAGGGTCTGGTCGAGATCAAACACGGTATCGGTACGCTGGTGACGCGCATTGAGCCCGATGAGCTGGATGATGTCTATGCGGTCCGGATGATCCTTGCGGAGGCCATGGGGCCGCGCATTGAGATGCCCATTCCGGGTCGCGTTCGGGACTTCTTTCGTCAATGCGGGAACGAGTTCCTGGCGCTGGAAGATGGTAATACGATCGGATTCGCCGAGACCAATATTCGCTACTGCATTGGCCTGACGGAACTGACCGACAACACGACCTTGCGTGACATCCAACAGAAACTGTTTTTTCAGACGTCACGCATGTGGCTGTTATTGTTGCCGTCAATGCCCTGGGAAGAAACACTGAACACCGTTCACAACGAAACAGCGGAAATCGTGCGGCGGATCGAATTGGGTGATCCGATCGGCTTGAGCCATGCCATCAGAAACCACATTTTCGACAGCCAGCAATTGTTCCGATCATTTCACGGCACCAAATAGGCCGATCAGGTCCAAATTGCCGGTCCCATCGGTCATGGTCATCCATAAAGCTGGTTGATCAGTCGACCAAACATCACCCAAAAGAACGGGATCATCACGCCACCGACATATTCTGGTGGCCATGGATTGGGTATTGTTGCCTTTCGTGTTGCGGATCGGACGTACCGGCGACCGCGACACCGCAGCGCGCCAAATGGAGATCCCGATGCCTGGATTCGTCAATCTGCACTCTTCCCGCCGCGCCTTCCTCGCGCGCGCCGGCGCCACGTCCATCGTAGCCGGCACCGGCGTGTTTTTGCCCTCCTATTCACGCGCCGGCAATCGTCCCGTTTTCACCCATGGTGTGCAGTCCGGCGACGTGGACATGACCTCCGGCGTGGCCTGGGTGAGAACCGACCGGCCCAGCTCGGTTGCCTTCGAGATTTCCACAACTGACAGTTTCACCAACGCCACCCGGCTGGCGCCGCTCAATGCGCTCCCTCAGGACGACTACACGGTCAAGCGGCTGATCACCGGCTTGCCCGCCGACCAGACGATCTTCTGGCGCGCAACGGCGACGGATCTGGCTGACGGCAACGCGACATCGGAGCCGATTGTCGGATCGTTCAAAACCGCTCCGGCCTCACGCCGTTCGGTCAAATTCCTGTGGTCCGGCGATACGGCTGGGCAGGGTTGGGGCATCGACGTGGCGCGTGGCGGTATGACGGCCTATGCGACAATGATGAGCCATCAGCCGGATTTCTTCATCCATTCGGGGGATTCCGTTTATGCGGACGGACCGTTGAAAGCGGAGGTCGAACTGAAGGACGGATCGATCTGGAAAAATCTCGTTACGCCGGAAAAATCCAAGGTTGCAGAAACGCTCGATGAATTTCGCGGCCAGTGGAAATACAATATGCTGGACGGCAATCTGAAAGCCTTCAACGCGCAGATCCCGACCTTTTTCCAGTGGGATGACCATGAGGTGGTCGACAACTGGTCCGGGTCGAAGGATCTGGGAGCCGACGACCGCTACACGGAAAAGTCTATCCATGTGCTGGCCGCCCGCGCGGCGCGGGCCTTTCATGAGATGACCCCGATCCGCATCCAGCCGGCGGAACCGGGCCGGGTCTACCGGACGATCAATTACGGTCCGCATCTCGACATTTTCTTCCTCGACCTGCGGTCCTATCGCGCCGACAATGGCGATCTGCAGCAGGAACAGCCGAGTGCTGAAACCGTCCTTTTGGGTGCCCGCCAGATAGCCTGGCTGAAACGCGAGCTGGCCAGGTCGAACGCCACCTGGAAGGTGATCGCCAGCGATATGCCGATCAGTCTGATCGTCTGGGATTCCTGGCGCGACCGGACCGGATCGGAAGCGGTCTCCAACGGCACCGGCGGAGCGCCGAAGGGCCGCGAGCATGACATCGCGGATCTGCTGCGGTTCATCAAATCCGCCGGCGTCACCAATACGGTCTGGCTGACCGCCGATGTGCACTACACCGCGGCGCATTACTACAATCCCGACCGGGCCGCGTTTCAGGATTTCGAGCCTTTCTGGGAATTCGTCAGCGGCCCGATCCACGCCGGCACATTCGGTCCAAACGACATCGACTCGACCTTCGGACCGCAAGTCAAATTCCTCAAGGCACCGACCCGGCAACAGGGCGTCAACCTGCCGCCCTCCGACGGGCTGCAGTTTTTCGGCGCGGTCGAGATCGACGGCGAAACCGGCACCATGACGGTCAGGCTGATGGACAGCGGCAACAGGGAGCTGTGGAAGACCATGCTGGAGCCGAAACCTGCAAGCTGAACTCGCCCCGGCGCGACATTCTTGTCATAAAACTGCAATGCAAACATCACACCAGCTTCACTGAAAACCCAAACAAGGGTGTCAGAGGGTTCGAACGATTCCGACTCGTTTTTCGTACGGATAACAGGGTGCACTGGGGTTGGATTTGAACATTCGCGCTATGCCGTGCCGCACATACCGCACCGTATTCCTGTCGGACCTGCATCTGGGAACCGCGCGGGCGCAAAGCGAGGCGCTGTTGGATTTTCTCAAAGTCACCGAGTGCGAAACGCTCTATCTGGTGGGCGACATTTTTGACAATTGGGCGCTGAAGCGCAGCTGGTTCTGGCACCAGAGCCACAATGACGTGATCCAGAAACTGTTGCGCAAGGCGCGCAAGGGAACGAAAATTGTCTACATTCCAGGCAATCACGACGAGCAGTTCCGGGACTTCGCGGGGCAGCAATTCGCCAATATCAGGGTCTGCCTTAATGACATTCACATTACCGCCGACAACCGGCGCTATCTGGTGCTGCATGGCGACGAATTCGACAGTGTTGTCCTTCATGCCAAATGGCTCGCTCGTCTGGGTGACTGGGCCTATGAGGTCATGGTGGGTTTCAATCTCCAATTCAACCGCCTGCGCCGGACCTTCGGCCTGCCCTACTGGTCCTTGTCGGCCTTTCTGAAGCGGAAGGTCAAACGGGCCGTGGAGTTTATCGGGAATTTCGAAGGGGCGGTCGTCAAGGCCGCCCATGCAAAGCGGGTCGACGGCGTGGTTTGCGGCCATATCCATACGCCGGAAATGCGGATGATTGACGGTATCCACTATTGCAATGACGGAGACTGGGTCGAGAGCTGCACCGCCCTGGTGGAACACCATGACGGGCAGATGGAGCTTGTCGACTGGCAAGGTCAATCAACAATGGCGAAACACTTCGCATCGTCGGACCGCCCTGCGCTTTCCACCAGCGCATGATCGACCCGACCGGTATGTCGAAACAGGGACCGCTCATCCATGGCACCATCGCTCGTAAAAACACAATTGCGCCTTGCCGTCCAACAGGATCGCCTTTTCAGCCGGACAGGTGCGCTACAGCGACTGTTTGCCGGCCGCTTTGAAAATCTCGTCTACCCGCAGATCTGGGAGGATCCGAGCGTCGACATGGCAGCATTGAGGATCAGCCGGGACGATCACATCGTGTGCATCGCCTCCGGCGGCTGCAACGTCCTGTCCTATCTCACCGAGGGCCCGGCGACGATCACGGCGCTTGATCTGTCACCTGCCCATGTGGCTCTGACGCGCCTCAAACTGGCGGCCGCGCGAACATTGCAGGACCATGCCGCCTTTTACGGCCTGTTTGGACATGCGGACCGGGCGCACAACAAAATGCTGATCGAGAACCGGTTGCTGCCGCAGCTCGACGACGAGTCCGCACGCTACTGGACATCCCGCTGGGGGCTGAGATCGAACAAAAGCGCGATGTTCAACCACGGGTTCTACCGATACGGTCTGCTTGGCCGCTTCATCGGCCTTGCGCACATATTGGCCGCAATCACCGGCGTGAAACTGCGCGACTTCCTAGAGTGCGCAACACTTGAAGAACAATGCCAGTTCTACGAAAACGTGGTGGAACCGGCTCTCGACGGGAAGATTGTGCGCGGGCTCGTCAAGAACCGGGCCGCGCTCTTCGGTCTCGGCATTCCACCGCAACAATATGACGCCCTCGCCGGCGCCGCGAACGGAGACATGCATGCCGTCCTCAAAGAGCGCATTCGCATCCTGATGTGCGGCTTCCCGCTGCGCGACAACTACTTTGCCTGGCAGGCGTTCCATCGCGGCTACCAGGCCGATGGCAAGGGGCCGGTTCCACCCTATCTGCAGAAGGAGAACTATGAGGCGGTTCGTGAAGGCGCAGAACGGGTTGAGGTTTTCAACCGGTCCTTCACCGATCATCTGCGCGAGCTGCCGGCGCAATCGAAAGATATCTTTGTGCTTCTCGATGCTCAGGACTGGATGAGTGACAGGCAATTGCAGGAGATCTGGTCAGAGATAACGCGAACCGCCGCTCCCGGTGCCCGGGTCATTTTTCGAACTGCCGGACTTGAGACCATCTTGCCGGGTCGTGTCGATGATGCGACATTGGCGCATTGGGACTATGCCGAAGGGCCATCGGGAAGCCTGCACAGCAAGGACCGCTCGGCGATCTATGGCGGGTTTCATCTCTACCGGCTGAAAGATTAGGATCGCCACATGTCCGAAAGCACAACCCATGCGGAACGGATGGACGGTATCTATCGTTACCAGCGTCGAATTTATGATCTGACGCGCAAATACTTCCTCCTCGGCCGCGATCACATGATCGGAGCGCTGGATGCCAAAGCGGATGATAAAGTACTGGAAATTGCGTGTGGCACTGGTCGCAATCTGAACAAAATCGCCGGCCGCTATCCGGGCACAAGGCTCTATGGTTTCGACCTGTCGGACGAGATGTTGAAATCCGCCCGGCGGACATTGAAAGGTCGGGCTGTGCTGGCGCGCGCCGATGCCCGTACATTTGACGGCCGAAACGCCTTTGGAACCGAAACATTCGACCGCATTATCATTTCTTACAGTCTGTCGATGATGCCCGGCTGGCAGACGGCACTGGCTGCCGCCGCGGATCACCTGGCGCCCGGCGGCTCCCTGCATATTGTCGACTTCGGTGGTCAGACGGGCTGGCCGGCTTGGTTCGGCTGGCTGTTAAGAACCTGGTTGTCGAAGTTTCACGTCTCGCCGCGCAGCGGCATTGCCGGGGTCCTGTCTGAACTGGCGGAGGAGCATGGCGGAACCGCAGAGTTTGAAACGCTTTACCGCGATTATGCTGTCCACGGCGTGTTGCGGATCGCGACATAGGTGCCGACGGCAACGCAAAGGCGCCGCGGGGCTTTCTACCGAAAGCCCTTCATTCTCGCGCGGATATATTTGGCGGCTGACCGAAAGTGGCTCGGTCCCGCCGCTTCGGCCCAGCGGCCGGGTGTCCACTTGTTGTTGGCGCCTTTCATCGGACCACCATAAAGTTCCGTGTCCGAGCGGCTCTCCATGAAGTCGACCAGCTTGCCATGGGCGGTATCGAGCCATTGCCTTGCCTGGCTCCAGGTCAGCGCCGCATGGCGTGATCTGAGATCGGCATTGTACCGCTTCAGGTCGTTCCACTTGTAACCCTTGGCGGGAAAAAACACCTCTTTGCCCGCCTGACCGTCTTCATACCAGCCCAGAAACAGGTCGATCCAATGGGCGCGATGGATAACGATATCCATGATTGAGGTATCGTCCTCGTCCTTTATCGCGGCTTGTTTTTCGTCCATCCCGCCTAGAAGGCGCGTGAGTTTTTCAAACTCTTTTTGCGTAACGCCCAGCAACTCGGATTTGTTCAGCGCGGCCATGGGTCTGTCTCCGTTTGCCCATCAATACCGCATGTGCAGAAAGCGGGAATTGACCCGGATCAATCATGTGCCGGCGGCCAGGTTTCCAACGACCAGTCAATGCCGACGGTCGGAGTTCGACCGCGTGTTGAGGTCGAGAAGCTCGGCGAAATCACGCACGCTCGAACAGTCGACAACCTGTTCATGGGTCAGGCGTTGGCCGATTTCATCCTGGAGCCTGAAGATCAGCGTCATGTGCAGGATATTGTCCCACCCAGGAATGTGGCGGATGGGAATATCGCAATTGATCTGATCGGCCGGCCTGTCCAGGATGCCGGCAACGATTTTCTGAACGGAACAAACATTGTCATGGCAGGACATACCGAGTCCGATTCTGTTTCCAAACAATATTACCGGATCTGGTGTTAACTCAAGCAAACTGCAACCGAGCAGAACATTACAATTTTGTTAGAATATTACCATTTAGTAATAATCAGTACGGCAAAAATAAAATTCCCACAGTTTATTCAATATCAGTGCATTCTTACGTATGGCGAACCGGATCAAATCTATCGATTATTCAGCAAATAGGAGCAACCCACCAAAGCACTTCGGCCTTAGAGCAATTCAGGTTTTGATGGAATCGGAAAAACCTGAATGCATCAACAAAACAACGGCCGACACCGTTGTCCCGTTTTTGACAAAACGTGAAACGGTCTAGCTGGAATCAGGCCTGCAACGCCAGTGATCGTCCCGCAGGACAACGGATCAAAATGCAGGCGGTGTTCTGCCGGCGGATCGATAGGCCGAAACGACGGTGTTGGCCATCAGCATGGCGATGGTCATCGGTCCGACGCCACCGGGGACCGGCGTGATGGCGCCGGCCACGGCTTCGCACTCCGCATAGTCGACGTCACCGACAAGACGGCTCTTCCCTTCGCCCCGCTCCGGGGCCGGTATGCGGTTCATGCCGACATCGATGACGGTCGCTCCGGGTTTGATCCAGTCACCTTTTACCATTTCCGGCTGGCCGACGGCAGCAACAACGATATCGGCGCTGCGGCAAACGGCCGGCAGGTCGGATGTTCTGCTGTGACTGATCGTCACCGTTGCGTTGGCGGCCAGCAGCAGGCTCGCCATCGGCTTGCCGACAATATTGGACCGGCCGATCACCACGGCGTTCAAGCCGGAAAGATCCGCACCACGCACCCGTTCGATCAGAAGCATCGAGCCGGCTGGCGTACACGGTACAAAGGCAGTCTCTGTATCGCCGACCGACAGTTTGCCGGCATTGATGACATGAAATCCGTCGACGTCCTTTTGCGGGCTGATCGCCTGAATGACCTGATTGTCATCGATATGGGCGGGAAGCGGCAATTGCACCAGAATGCCATGGATCGCCGGATCCTTGTTCAGATCGTCCACCACCTGCAGCAATTCGGCCTGTGACGTGGTGTCCGGCAGGGTGTGCTGAACGGAATGAAAGCCGCATTCCTTGGCCTTTCTGCCCTTAGAGGCCACATAGACCTGACTGGCCGGGTCTTCACCGACGATGACGACGGCGATGCCTGGCGTCACACCGGCGGTTTCCTTCAGCGTATCCGAAGCCGCCTTCGCCGTCGCAACAACGTCCTCCGCGATCGCTTTTCCATCAATCCGAGTGGCCATGTCTGCTGCTCCGTCCATTGCCGTGTTTCAGGGGTCTTCAGAGCGGGGAATGCTCATCCGTCACACAGCCGTTAGACCAGTTCTTTTGAAAATGAAATGGTCGACTGCCATTTTCGAGAAAATGTTCCGGCATTTGACAATGCTGCACTGCTTCGGCGGATCGGTGTGCGGGACTGCCCGACCGGTCAGGCGCGCCGCGCGTTTTCCCGCGCTGTTCGGCGGGCCCGATAAAGCCGCTCGACCGTCTCACGCATCTGGTTGATTTCCGCGCGGATATCCTCGGCTTCGCGATCGGGATCGTCCGGCCAGGCATCGTCCATCTCGCGCCGGTCGTCTTCATCGGGCGGGTTCCACCCGGCGGAGGCCGCCATTGGCGCCGGGTCGGATTGCGGCTCGTTCCCTTCATGCGATGCCTGTTCGATCGGCTCGTAGCGCTCGGGCAACGGGGCGGTTCCGACTCGAAACAGATCGCCGGCGCTTTCACGCAGGCTTCGATAGGCACCCAGCGCCATGGCGATGCCAAGACCGATCAGGCATCCGATCACCGTGCCGGTTATGGCAATGATCTTGCGTGACGGTCCGGTCGGATTGATCGGCGGTGTGGCTTCGGAGATTACCCTGATATTGCTGGTGTTGAGGTTTTGCTGCTCGCTCGTCTCGCGCGCGCGCTTGAGAAATGACTGGTAGATCTGCGAGGTAGCGGCCGCCTCCCGCTCCAGTTCCCGCAACCGAACCAGGTCGGACGAGGTCGTCACCTGCCGCGACTTCAGAACCGCCAGATCGGATGCAAGCTGCTGTTCGGACTGAACAATGCGCCTGAGCTCGGTTTGCGTGGCCTCGACGATCCGCCGCAACTCGTTGCTGATCTCAGAGCGCGCCGTCGCCAGCGCCTGTTCGGCGGCGATGCGGGACGGATGGCGCGGGCCCAGACTGGTCGACAGGGCATCGAAGGACCGCTTTGCTGCAGCATATTCGGCCCGCAATTCTCCGATGGTCGATGATTGCAGAATTTCCGGCGCAGTGCCGGACAGAAGCGCATCCACATTCAACTGGCGCGCCGTTTCCGCCCGCACCTGAACTTCCACCTTCTGGGCGCGGATCTGTGCCAGTTGCTGATTCAGCTCAAGCAGTTGGGTGTCGCTGATCAGATTGCCGCCCGCATTTACCAGATCGTTTTCAGCGCGGTATTGCTCGACCCGGCGCTCGGCGGTTTCAACGTCCTGGCGCAGTTCATCGAGCTGCTTGTTCAAGGATGCGGCCGTCCGCTCAAAGAGCGCCGATTGGGATTCCTGCTGTTTCTTGATGTATTCGTCGACCACCGCATTGGCAATGCGCGCCGATTTGACCGGATCTTCGGTCTCGGCTGAAACATAGACGATATAGGTGCGCTCGCCACGTGAGGCTCCGACCGCCCTCGACAGCGCCTGAACGGCGAGGAAATTCCGGTCGCTGGCGCCGTCGCTGCTTCCAAACAGGAGATCACTCAGAACATCAAATGCACTGCCGAGACCATCGGGCGCGGTGCCGTTGAACTCCGGGTCGTCCGCCAGGTTCAAATCGTCCACCACCGCTTGCAGAACGGGACTGGAATCGACGATGGCCACCTGGCTGTCGACCAGCGCCAGAGTGGAATCGGATGAATAGGATTGTGGAAGGAAATCGGTGTCGGTCAGACGCAATTGGCGCGGATCGAGAACAAACTGACTTTCCGCCTCGTAGAGATGGGGCGTCGACAGGGCAACCATCACGCCGAACGCGGCTCCCAGGATCGTGGTGAAGGCAATGAAGAAACGGAAACGCCACGCCGTCGACAGAAGAATCAGCGGATCGATCAACGGCTTGTCGTCGGCAATCGACTGAGTGTCTGCGGGGCGGTTCACCGCAACGCTGTCATAGGCCCGGTCGGGCGCATGATCGGTCAACGGGATATCATCATCCGCACCGGGCAGCCTGGCGCGCAGACGCTCGGCCAATCCAGACGGCTGCTCGAATTGCTCGTCCTGCTCAATCGCCGCTTCGAATTGCCGGGTGATTTCGGGCATCGGCCGGTCTGATACGCCGGAAGCGTCCGCTCCGCCCGTCGGGTTTTTGCGATAACTCAGCAGGGAGCGGCGTTTAACGCCGTTATTTTCCGATTCCGGATCGAACATCTCTACCTTCCGAAGACTGAGACAGCCCTTTGCCCCGCCTATGACTAACGCACCCTAAAGAGGTATGGAAAACAATTCGTAAACAAAGTGCAAGGACCTGAAAGGCGGACCAACCAACGGCAACCGGAGGGAATCGGGCAGATCGGAACCGCGTGTTAAGACATTTGCTGTATCGATTTTCCATGCGACCAAATCGCGATGTCGTGTGCGATCAGCCTCAGACAGCGCATTTTTCGGGTGGGACGGCGTGCCACGAACCTGGCTTGATTTTCTTGCGCCCCACATGGGTGTCCTTCGCGGCTATGTCTGGGCGTTAAGCGGGTCCGCCGGGCGCCTCGTCATCTCCCTTGCCTATTTTGTCGCCATTGCGAATGCTCTGTCGATCGCCGATTTCGGACTGTTTGCAACGGCATCGGCAACCGGGATCGTCATATCCCGCATCACGGCACTGGGATTTTCTTCACCACTCTACCGTATCGCGACCGTCAAACACCGGCTGATCGGTGTTTATACCGCAGGATACCTGGCGGCACTGCTTCTTTCACTGCCACTGGCCTTCGTGGCCGCAGCCATCGCCTACGGACTTGTTTTCGCTGCCGATATGGGCATCGGGGTCTTTGCATTGATTGTCATCGCCGAGGTGTTGCTGTGGCGTTCGGTGGAAATTGTCATGATCGTGTCCAACGGAATGGGACGGTTCGGCCGCGCGGCGCTGCTGGTGATCATCGGATCGGCCATACGTGCGTCCGCCGCTGTCGGATTTTCTGTGCTCGGCCATTCCAGCCTCAGTGTCTGGTCCTGGTATTATCTGGCAGCAAACGGCATTGTCCTTGCGATCGGCATCATTGGCTTCTATCCCCGATATTCGCTGCGCTGGCAGCCGGCGCTTTATCTCAGGCGCTGGCGTGACAGCGTCGCCGTGGCCGGGGCGGAGATTCTCTTTTATTTGCAATCGGAACTCGACAAATTGCTTGTGCTGGCCATCGGCGGCCCCGTCACGGCCGGTCTCTACGCCATTATCATGCGGCTCGTCGATCTGACCGCCCTGCCCATCCGCTCGTTCAACATGCTGCTGGTTCAGATGATCATGCGGTCGGGCGATGCCATTGGCTCCCTGCAGATCCGCGTGATGATTGAAACCGGTATCGCGGCCGTATCGACCGCCGCCCTTCTTTTCTTCGCCGGTTTCCTGAGCCTTTATCCCACTGCACTCGGCCATAACGTTGCCGAGGCCGCCCCGCTGCTGATATTCGTCGCCGCCGTGCCGGCGCTTCGCAACCTGATCGAATATCATTCGGAATTGCTTTATGCGACCGGCAGGACCTTCATCCGGACCCTTAACCTGGCAATCATCGGCCTTGCCAAGGCCGCCATGCTTGCCGCGCTGCTTACCGCCTACAGTTCAGTCAGCGCGTGGACACCGCTGCTCAACGGCGTCTTCCTGATCCTTTACGGTCTGTCCCTGATGCTGACCTATCCGGCACTGCGCGGCACGAAACGGCGTGTTATCTGACTATTAACGCTGGCAAAAGTGCCATTCAATCTATTGACTCAGGTCAACACCTCCGTGGTCGCAATCGACTATAATGAAACATTCTGTAGAGTTTAGGAGGGGTCCTTATGGTCGAAAATTCAGAAAACAAACCACTGCAGGAAACTGCAACCGAAGTCGGGGCACAGCCCCTGGACACGCCTAACGGGGTGGCCGCGTCGTTCGAACCAAAGAGTGAACCGCGTGATCTTTCGGCTTTGCGGCATGATGCAGGCGCTATCCGCAAACTGTTTGAAACCGGAGAGTATCCTTACAGGAAGAAGCTCAGCCGGCGACAATATGAAAACCACAAGGCCGAGTTGCAGGTCGAATTGCTGAAGGTCCAGGATTGGGTCAAGTCGACCGGAAGCAAGGTCGTTCTTCTTTTCGAAGGCCGCGATGCGGCCGGTAAAGGCGGTACGATCAAGCGCTTCACAGAGCATCTCAATCCCCGTTCGACACGCGTCGTCGCGCTTGACAAACCGACGGACAAGGAACGCACGCAGTGGTTTTTCCAGCGCTATGTGCAACATCTGCCATCGGCCGGAGAAATGGTGCTGTTCGACCGCTCCTGGTATAATCGCGCCGGTGTCGAGCGCGTGATGGGTTTTTGCGATCCCAATGAATATCTGGAATTCATGCGCCAGACTCCCGAATTCGAGCGGATGCTGACCCGCAGCGGGATTTTGCTGTTCAAATACTGGTTTTCGGTAACCCGTCAGGAACAGCTTCGACGTTTCAAGTCACGGGAGCATGAACCCCTGAAACGCTGGAAACTGTCACCGATCGACCGTCAGTCCCTCGACAAGTGGGAGGATTACACCGAGGCCAAGGAGGCGATGTTCTTCTACACCGACACGGCCGATGCGCCGTGGACGATCATCAAGTCGAACGACAAGAAACGGGCGCGCCTCAATTGCATGAAGCATTTTCTGACCTCCCTGCCCTATTCAGGGGCGGATGACAGGGTCGTCGGGAGACCGGATCCGCTGATCGTCGGAGCCAGTACCCATGTGGTCAACAACAGCCAGCATATCTTGGGCAAGAGCCTCCATCCGGAACATCGGCGGAATGCAACCATATAGGGCGATCCTGGACCGTTACTCGTTTTGTCCGAAACGAGACAACGGTGCTGGCCCCTGATTGTGTTGATGCAAACAGGTCCAGACCATTGACCATCAGCTTTGCGCCAGGACAAGTTTCCTGATGTCGGCCAGATCGTAGCCAATGAAAGACTGGATGCCGATTCCGACCTGGTAGGCTTTCATGCGACGGATAAAGGCATCCAGATCCTGCAATGGCGTGCGCTCACCGGCCGCGCCATTCCACATCACCAGGCACAGGGCTTCATCGCTGTGATAGTGGCCGGCTCCGGCCAGTACGCCGTCGACATAATGGCCATAGATGGTGCACTCGGATATCGCGCGGCTGCGGGCAACGGCGCGGGCCCAGCCGAATCCGTTCCGCTGTTCGATGTGATCCAGCAGGGACTTGAGCGTATCGGTCCGCCAGCCAATCAGGGTGCTGATATAGTCGTGATAGGGCGGACCGGGATCGGGCTGATCGGTTAGAAGGCGATTGGCGGCCTTTGCCCATCGGATGTGATCCGGCAGGTCGGCGGTCGTCGCGAAATCACGACGGTAGAGGCGCAGATCACCGTCGCGCCAAAGGCTGGCCGGGTCGAATTCACGCATCAGGACCACATCGGAATCGGCCGAAAACTGTGTTTCCTCCGATAACAGCCTGCCGATACCGAGCCGCCGCAATTGCTGAACGTGCCAGCCGCGCAGGGGCGGTGTAAACGGGCTGAGCCAGACCCGCCGGCGCCCCAGCGAAACCGGATCGGGAAACGGCCGAAGCCAGGCCGGCAGAATGTCGCGTTCATCGACAATCTGGCGCCGGCTTCCAGCCAGCGCGGAAAATCGCCCGACATCCCGCGCTTCGACCAGGATGTAATGGGTCCACTCTCCCAGCAGGCGCTGATCGAGACTGTCGCACAGCAACCTGCAACGCTCGAAATCCTGTGCGTAAGATGCCGTTATGACCGCAGTGCGCATTCGATGTCCCCGTGATCCTTCCCGGTTGCGCCGGAGTCAGGACCCATCAATCTCATCCGATCTGGGCCGTTGCAACGGCCGGCTGAGCGGGCAGGCGCCGGCAATACAAGCCTGCCTCCGACAGCCGCTAGGCGGCGCTGGTATGACCATTGCCGCTGCCGAAAATCTTGTAGCGCAGCACATGAAAGAGAAACAGCGGGTTGCCGAGAATATAACGGCGCCACATTCTGCGTGGTTCCTGAATCAGCCGGTAGATCCACTCGCATCGCAATGTGCGCACGAATTGTGGAGCGCGCGGGGTGGCTTCGGAAACGAAATCGAACAATCCGCCGACACTGAACACGATCTTTCCGTGTTCCGGTCGTATGTTTTCCTGAATCCAGAGTTCCTGAATCGGGCTGCCCATGGCCACCAACAGCACATCCGGGTTCATTTCGGCAAGGCGTGCGAGAACCTTTTCGCAGTCATCCTTGTCGAAATATCCATCGGACACCGAGACAAATTCGTGCCATGGCAGTTTTCGGCTGAATTCGTCCGTAGCCTTTTGCAGGACATCAGGACGGGCGCCCAGCAGTGCAACTTTCAAAGGCCGCGTAATATAGGTCAGAAGTGCGGGAATAAAATCCGTGCCGTTGAGATTGGCCGGAAATGCCTTGCCGTGCAATGCCTTGGCGGCGATGTCGACACCGATTCCATCGGCAAGAACCGTACAGGCCGAAAGGGCCTTGCGAAATTCGGGGTCACGCATGGCGATATTGGCATTGTTGGCATTAAGAAAGGCGACAACCGTCTGGTCCGGCGCATCAAGCGCCAGTTCAATGCGGTGCAACGCATCCGACCAGTCAAGCCAGGCGACATTGACATCGAGGATGTCGCACTGTTCACGGGCGGTGGACGATCGCATCGCCTGGTTTGTGATCTCATCCGCTCCGGTCATACGAAGTGGTTTCCTTGCAGAGTTGAAGCGTCTGACGTGACGATCATGTCACCTGCTTCGACAATCTGTCGGTCAACAGATCAATTCACAAAATGCTGTTGTGCCGCCCGCGCAACTGCTCTTTGTATTTGGTTTTGCTCATAAAAATATGAAATATTTTCAGCGTTACAACAGACATCTCCAAGAATGGTAAACCGACCGGCACATGATCAGCCGGTGGCCCGTCCTTTGCCAAGCCGCACAAGTCCGCGCTCAATCGCCTCGCTGAGACCGGCGGTCTGGCTGGCGTGAAACTTTCGCCCGTCCAGCACCGTTCCCGGGTGTTTTCGGGCATCCCTCACCGCCCGCACCAAAGCGGCCGCGAACTGACCCGCCTCCTTGGCAATCACACAGTTGGATGGAACGGCCTTCACCCCCCGCAATGCACTCGGTGTGGCGACCGATGGCAGACCCATTTCGAATGTCTCGATCGTCTTGAGCTGCACCCCGGTTCCTGAGGTGCTGGCGAGCGGCACGACCGCGCAGCCGGCTAGAAATGCCCGCGCGTCAGGGACGCGACCGACAAATCGGATGCCCGGATGTGACGGGCCGTCCGGCGGATTCGGGAGATTTCCGGCGATGGCAATGGTCATGGTGTCGGGCAGGAGCGGCACCACATCGTTCAGGAACCAGTCCAGGCCGACGCGATTCGGCTTCCAGCTCCAGGTTCCGATCATTCCAAGATCAAAGTCGGCTTGGCGGCCGCCATCGGGTTGAGCGGGCGGCAGCGTTCGTGTCACCATCGGCAGGCTCGCGGATTTATTGTCATCGGCAACGCGCAGAGCCTGCCGGTCTTCTTCAGAGAGCGTCCAGACGAACTGCGCGCCGAGGCAAAGCCTTTGCTCCAGCACCTCAATCAGGCGCGCCTCCCGCCGAAACAGCAAACGTTCGAGAACGCCTGGTGCATGACGGGCATTTTCAGCCGCTGTCATGGCTTCGACATTGTGGGCCACAAAGATTGAATCATATTCCGCAAAGACGGGCAGAAAGGCACCGGGCAATTGCACGGAATTCAGGATAAGACCATCGAAAGGGGCGAGGGACTGCAGAGCCAATCGCAGCCGCGCGCGGCCGCAGACGAGCATCTTGGCCGAGGAAACGGTGGTCCCGTTGAGCAAGGCCCCGGCCAGCCATCTGATCTTGTCACCGGTCGAGGCCCTGGCCGTGGTGATTTCCTGGATACCGAGTGACTCTGTCCGCTCGGCGGAAGCCACCTGCACGTCAGGGGCCTGATAGCCGAGCAGGCTGACCGTGACACCCTGCGCCCTGACGGCATCAAGGATGACGCGGTTTGCGATATCAAATCCCGATACAGGCTTTTCAACCGGCAACAGCGACGAAACAAACACCAGATGCATTCGACTGCTCATCAATTCAATCGGACCGGCCGGTTTTGGCCGGCACCGGACGGAAACTAGCAGCAAATAATGAATGCACCGTATTCAGCCAAAATTCACCAAAGGGTGGTACCCATTTGTCTCGAGGGCATGCAGATGACGAAGACAGCTGGTCAGGAGATCTCCGTTTTTTACCAATCGCCGGGGCTGGTTCCAGCCGGCGTCACACATGTCGTCACGCTGCCGACCTTTCGCCGCCCGGATCAAGTGGTCCAGACCCTGACCTCGCTGACAAAGCAGACCTGCCCTCAATCATTTGCAGTGACGGTCATGGAAAACGACGCCGAAGGCATGGAAGGGGCCAATGCCGCGCGTGCTTTCTTCGAGGAAAAGCGGTTTCCCGGCCTGGTGGTGATCGCCCATCAGCGGGGAAACTGTCATGCCTACAATGCCGGATGGCATGTGACCCTGCAAACATTTCCGGATCTCGAAGCAATAGCGGTCATCGATGACGACGAATTGGCGGATGAGGCCTGGCTGGAAAATCTCGTGCGGGCGCAGTCGCGGTTCACCGCCGATATGGTCGGCGCCCCGCAGATTCCGGTGTTTGAAAGCAAAGCCCATGAGAAATGGGCGCGCCATCCGGTCTTCATGCCGGCCTATGACGTGTCCGGCCGCGTTCCGATCCTCTATTCTTCCGGCAATGTCCTGATCGCACGAAGCGTGCTCGATGCCATGCCCGAGCCGTTTCTGGATCCGGTCTTCAACTTCATCGGCGGCGGCGATTCGGATTTTTACAGCCGCGCCCGTGCACGCGGCTTCCGCTTTGCATGGTGCAGCGATGCTCCGGTCTTCGAAACCGTGCCGGAACGGCGGACCACGACCGCCTGGCTGAGAGCCAGAAGCCAACGGGAAGGCGCCATTTCCACTCTGATCGAAAAGCGCCGTCGACCCGGCCTTGCCGGCACAATCAGGACATTTGCCAAATCGCTCGCCTTGCTGGCGCTTGCGCCGGTCAGATCGCTGCAATTGTGGCTGAGAACCGGCTCAGCGGTGATCGGCAGCTACTTCGTACATGTGGCAATCGGCCGGTTCATCGCCGAATTCGGCCAGATCAACGAACAATACAGAAATCCCGAAAGCAACTAGGTTCAGGACTCAGGTTTCTCCGGTTTCGTCAAAGGCTGACGTGCTCGAAAACACATCGTCACTGGCTTTCCACCGCTCCGGGCGGCGGTGGCGGCGGTGGCAAGCGCCGCTTGGCGGCGTTGTTTCTGATCTCGTTCTTGGTCAGGAACTCCATCTGTTCGACCAGGACTTCATGAAAGACCTTCTTGCCCAGTCGCTCGTTCAGCCGGTCCCGGACGGTGGTCCGGAAGGCATCCATGTCGAACTGCTCCATATTGGTAAAATCGATAACGGAGTTTCCGACCAGAAGCGAATACAGCTCATCGGTAATCAGGACATGGGGCGGCAGTGTCAGGGACTGCAGAACCTTCGGTTCGGCGGTGTAGACCAGCCGCGTTATGAAATATCCCTGGACCCGGCCATCGGCAAAGGCGGGTATGGAGAGCATGTCACTGCGCACATAATCCAGGCCGCCGAAAAAATCGGACGTCTTGTCGGCATCCGTTTTGGGGGATGTCATCTGCAGGGAAAAATAGACCGACGCCAGGGTCACGCCGGCAATCCACAATCCGGAGATGGCAAGTTTGATCATACCGCTTCGCGCAGATAAAACTGCTCCATTGTATAGGTCCCGTCGGCCTCGGCGGCGATCGCCGCATCGCGCAGCAATTCGGTCACCTCACGCACAGCGTCCAGATGCGCTTTGACCCTGATGTTGTTTCTTTCAAGTTTGCCGTGCAGCGACCGCAGTTCCTCGCCATGGGTTCGCGCGATGGCCTCCGGCGACAATTGACTGGTGAGGGTGGTCAGTTCGTACAGACATCTGCTTTTGCTGACGTTGGAGGCGGCCACGTCGAAGTGCGGATCCGTGCCGAGCGCTTGGTTTTCCGCTTCCAGGATGGCATCGAGCCGCCCCAAAACCTGAACAATCCTGCCGTCATTGCTGAAACCCGTCATTGTCCCAGTGTCTCCCGTCGATGCCAGATCCGGTGCCGGCTGCGTCATGTCGATGATACCGGATCCTGCCCGGCCATGGTGGCGTCCGTGCTCATTGCCGTGTCACGCAGGAAGCCCATCTGAATCTGCTGGACCAAGCGGCTGGCGAAATTGACATCACCCGCTGATGTTTCTGCCGGCTGTGCCATTTGCTGGTTGCGCCGGGCATCCTCGGCCAGTTGGCGCGCGATGCCGATTCCGCCGCCTTCAGACAGAGCACGACCGAGCTGTTCGGCCATCATGCCCTTCCACATGTCGCCGGCAGTGCCTTCGCCAAATGTGTTTGTGGCGTCCTTGGGCAGCATCGACTGAATGAATGTCTGCAGGACCATCGCTTCAAAGTCGCGATAGCTTTGCGGAACGGATTCGGTATCGCCGGCCCGGACATCGGCGCCGACCGGTCGTCCCGCCGCCAGATCAAACGCCGTTGATGTTCCGGCAGTGCTTTTTTCCAACAGATTGCGATGCGCTTCGCGAACCTTTGCCGGATCCGCGGCGCGAACGACATCCAATACAAGGTCACCGGGCGGTGAAATGGCCAAAGCACTGCTCCTGTTACCAAATTGACCGTACTATGCCTGCCGAAACTTACGGGAGGCTTGAGTGGCCGGTTTCCATCAACTGTCGGCCTTCCTGACGCCGTCGAGCATGTCAAAAAGCGCCTCTTCATCGAAATGGCGTTCGCTGTCCTGATTGACCTGATCCAGCTTGTGGTCGACCCGGTCACCGCGTGTGCGCTCGGTGTTGAGGCGCGCCCTGTGCAAGTCGATCTGGCCCGCCAGCATCTGATCACGCGCCTTCAGCGTGCTGAGCTGGCGGGCATAGAGATGTGGAAACAGACGGTGCGTGGCCGACATGCCGCTCATTGCTTCGACGAGGTTTTCGATAGCGCTGCGCACCTCTTCACGTTCGCGATTGGCCTGGGCAAGGTCCGCCTCGGCAAGCCGTTGAAGCTGGCGCTGCAACGCAACCAGGCGGCGCAGGCCGACGATCCGTTTGGTGCGCGGGTCAGCGACCATCGAACACCGGAGCAAAGCCCGCCGCAAATTCGTGGAAGAAATCGGTCGAGCCATAGAACAGGAGGATCAGGCCGCCCGTAAGGATGAATGGCAAAGAAATGAAGTAGACCGGTATCTGCGGTGCCAGCTTGTTGACCATGCCGACTGCAATGTTGAACGTCAGACCGTAGACAATGAAAGGGCTGATCAGACGCAACATCGTCAGAAACGATGCCGACAGCGTGTCGGTCAGTGTCACCAGAGCCATTTGCACGTCGAACCCGCCGCCAACCGGCATGAAATCATAGGAGGCCGTCAGCGCTTCGATGACGAGGTGATGAAAATCCAGCATGAAGAGGATCAGCAAACCGGTGAAGCCAATCATCGTGGCCAGTTGCGGTTGCTGTTCCTGCTCGATGACATCCAGGGCCGGCATGGCATTGAAACCGATCATCATGGCCGTGGCCGTGCCGGCAAATTGCAGCGCCAGCGTGTAAAAGCGGGCAATCAGGCCGAGAACCGCACCGATGAGAATTTCGACGAAAATCAGGCTCACATATCCGGAGGTGCCAATGGCAATCTTCGGATAAATGGAGGGCCACATCAGCGGCAGCAGCGCGATGGACGCGGCGACTGCGACAAACAGGCGAATCTGCGCAGGGATACGGTAGGAACCGATACCCGGGATCAGCATGAAGCAGGCACCGATCCGGCAAAAAGAGGCAAACAGCGCCAGCACCGTACCCTCCGGGTCCAGGATCATGAAATCGACCCGAGAATCTTTATTTCCACGCCCTTGGCGATTTCCACGTGGGAGATGACCGGTAGCGTTGCAAACAACCGCTCGATGATCATACGCACATAGGGCCTTGCATCCGGTGCGGTGACCAGGACGAAGCGCGTACCGGCATCCAGATGTTCGCGGATCACCTTGGTCGCCTGCTCGCTGAATTCTTCCAGCAGCGCGGGTTCGATGTCGAACTCGACGACGTCGCCCTTCGGATCCCGCTTGAGCGCCTGGTGGAACGCCAGATCCCAGCGGTTGCCCAGGCGCAGAACCCGCAACACGCCATTGTCCGTCAGATCACCACACAATTGCTGCGACATGCGGATACGGACATGTTCGACGATCTGTTCGGTCTTGCGCAGATGCGGCGCCAGTTCGGCGACGGCCTCCAGTATGAGATGCAGATTGCGAATGGAAATCCGTTCCGCCAGCAGGAGTTTCAAGACCGCCTGAAGACCCGAATAGGTCATGTGATTGGAACAAATCTCGTCTGCAAGCTTGCGGTATTCGGGATCGAGCCGCTCGAGCAGGGATTTCATGTCCTTGTAGGACAGGAGCTGCGGAAGATTGTTGCGGATCACCTCGCTCATATGGGTCAGGACGACGGACACATTGTCGATCGGATGGAAGCCCTCCCGCTTGAGATCCTCCGCGAAGCTCTCGACAATCGACACCGCCGGCAGACCGAACGCCGGTTCTCGCACCTCGTCGCCCGGAATGCTGGGCTTGCGGCCATTGCCAGTGACGACCATCACCTCGCCGACCCGCATCTCGTTGGCGGCAATTGTCGTGCCGTGAATCCTGATCTGGTAGGATTTGTCGGGAACGTTGAAATCGTCCGTGACCTTGATCTCCGGCACGACGAAACCGTATTGCGCGGCAAATTTCTTTCTGATCTTGCTGACCCGGAACGCCAGTTCCTGATGGGACCCCAGAAGCTTGGCGGAAACCTGCTTGCCGAGACAGAGCTCGATTTCGGCAGTGTGCAGAACATTTCTGACCGAGTCTTTTTCCTGCTGCTGATCTTCCAGCAGTTTCTGCTCCTCCCCCTGACGCAAGGCGAGATCGCGCTGCGCCAGTTGCCGCGGGATGTACCAGCCGCCAAAGGCCATGGCGCCGCTGAGGACAATGAATGGCAGGAAGGGCAAACCGGGCACAACCGCAAGCAATGCCATCAGACCGGCGGCAACGAAAAGGGCGCGCGGGTAACCGCTCAACTGGTCGACGACCGCCTTGTCGGTGGAGCCGAGATTGCCGCCTCGGGAGACCAGCAGGCCGGCCGCCAGGGAAACGATCAACGCCGGTATCTGCGAGACGAGGCCATCGCCGACCGACAGTTTGGTGAAGACATCCGCGGCCTGGCCGATCTCCATCCCGTGACGCGTATAGCCGATAATGATGCCGCCGAAAATATTGATCCCGGTGATGAGCAGACCGGCGATCGCATCGCCGCGAACGAATTTCGACGCACCATCCATTGAGCCGAAGAACGAGCTTTCATCCTCCAGTTCGCGACGGCGTTGCTGCGCGGTCTTTTCGTCGATGATACCGGCTGACAGGTCGGCATCGATCGACATTTGTTTGCCGGGAATGGCGTCCAGGGTGAACCGTGCACCGACCTCCGCGATCCGGGTGGCACCCTTGGTGATAACGATGAAGTTCACCACGACCAGTATCAGGAAGACGATGAGACCGATGACGAAATCACCCGACATGACCAGTTGGGAAAAACCGCCGATGACGTGACCGGCGGCCGTCGGCCCCTCATTGCCGTCCGCAAGAATGACCCGTGTCGTTGCAATGTTCAGCGACAGGCGCGTCATCGTGGCGATCAGGAGGATCGTCGGGAAGGAGGAGAAATCGAGCGGCTTCTGGATCCATAGCGCCACCATCAGGATCAGCACGGAGAAGGCTATGGAAAAGGCCAGCCCGATATCGATGAGAAACGGCGGAATCGGCAGAAACAGGATCGACAGGATAATGATAATGCCGATCGCGAAGGTGACGTCGCGGCCCCTGCCTTCAAGGGGTGGGATCACGATGGCTTGTGTCTGCGCCATGATTCGCCTTGCTCAAATGGATCCGTGATGCAGGGCGCCTTGCGGCATCATGCCCCGACAGGACGTCACACTAGAGCGTGAAGCTTGCGCGAGGATGGCAGACGGGCTCGGGATCCGGCTGAAAGGGCTAAGCGAGTTACCGCTAGAACCCGCTTTCGATACGCGAAAAGACGAGGTTGGTGAAGGTCGAGATCTGGGCGCCGACAAACGGGGCAGAAACGGCCACGGTGACCAGTATGGCGACGATTTTCGGGACGAATGTCAGGGTGATTTCCTGAACCTGGGTCAGCGCCTGAAGAAAGGCGATGCCGACGCCGACAAACATGGCGACGAAGACGGCCGGCCCCGAAGCAATGAGAATTGTCCAGATCGACTTTTGAACGATGTCGAGGGCGTCGGCCTCATTCATGTTCAGGACACCGTCAATCCGGGGCCGACGACAACCTTCTGACCGTCCTGCAATATGGCGACAACCCCATCGTCGTAAATCTCAACCTGCTTGACGACGCCATCGACGGAGCCGTCGGACGACGAGACCGAGCGGCCGATGAGCGAACCGGCCTGGGCGATCGATGACGATTTCAGCAGATCTTCCAGCCGTGCATTTGTCTGTATGGTCTGCTCGACATTCGAGAACGACGCCAGTTGCGAAATGTATTCGGTCGAATCCATCGGTTCCGTCGGATCCTGGTTTTGCATCTCGGCCACGAGCAGTTTCAAAAACGTGTCATAGTCGAGCGTCGCCTTGTCTGCGGCGGCGGCGGATGCGGTCTGAGTGACGGTGCTCGTCGCGGCCGATACGGGGTCTACCGCCATGGTGCGATCTCCTTGGTGATCTGCTCCAGTGTTTCCACCGGCATCAAACGGTTGCTGAGGATTTCATCCTCGAGTTTGTAGAGGGTGCGGATGGTTTTCAACGCTTCGAAGACACGACCCTCCGTGACCATCGCGTCGATATGCTTGAGATCCGTCAGAATTTGCTCATTTTCGAAACAGTTCAGCAGCATGACGACCGATTTGCGGAACATGGCCTGCGCCTGTTCGGCCCCATCGGGATTGATCAGCATCATCTGCACGATGAAATAGAGCTGGCGCAGCGGCGTCGAAGCATCCTCGGGTTGAAGAACGTGATTTTCCAGAAGGAAAGTCACGTCGTTCAAAAACTCCAGGCCGACCTTGCGATCGACTTTCAGCACAGCGCCGTTGATAAAGATCTTCTCGCCGGTCTTCAGGGATATTCTCAGTGAGCTCTTCATTGCAGACCGTCCCTGATAATGGAGGAAATATCGATGATGCCGTCGAAATTCTCCGATTCGCCAATCCGTATCTTTTCGGTTTCCCGGAGAACCCAGATTCCGATGGAGATGAGATTGGCACGCAGTTCCTGCTCCAACTCGTTGTCGGGCGATCCCAGATCCTCGATGAAGCGCACCCAGACCCGATTGACGAAAAACAGGGCTTCGATCGATTCGCGGGAGCGTGGACCCGCCTCCCGCGCGCTTTCCAGCATCTTGATCGATTTGTCGAGAACCTGCCGCTCGCGGTCTTTGGAGTCAGCAACTGCATCTTGCTGCACCTCCGCATATGAGAACTGATACATTCAGCTGCCCTTCGTCATCATGGTTACGTCGTTCTGCGTGTCATTTACAGATAGTTGGTCAAACTCAGTTGCTGGATCCGTGCGGTCAACGTGTAGGAGGTCTGGACCTGTGCCAGGAGTGTGTTGAGACGGGTTGAAGTTTCATAAACGTCGACATTTTCGAGCTCACCGATATGAAGCGAGACGAGATCGATTTGTGCGGCAAGCGATTCATTGGACTGAGCGATTCTCTGTTCCGAGACACCGAGTTGCGCTCTTTGAAAATTGATCCCGGTTATCGCCGATCCGGAGTAGTCGATGGCCCGGTCCACCAGACGCTGGCGGGTGTCGCTGGATAGCGACACGGAAAGCATCTCCATCACGATAACCGACGCCATCGCCAGATTTTTCGAGCCGTCGGAATTGATGCTGGTCGAGCTGTCGACCACCTCGTTGCGGTTTATGCGACTGGACATGTTGCTGCTGTCCGCACTGGACCAATCCGCTTCCCAGCCGGCACCCAAAATCAGTGGCTCCACGGAATTGGTCAGAAAATCATCCATCTGCGCCGGTGTGATGCCGGACGTCGACGGATCGTTCTGGGCAAAGCCGAAATAGGTCAGGAATGCTGCGTCGAAACTGGCTTTCGCCGCCGATCCGGCCGGATCGTCATAGGCTGACAGTGGTTTGATGTCGGTGTTGATTCCGGCAAAAAGATACTCGCCATTTGCCGAGGTATTGGCGGCTGCGATAAATCCGTCAAGAGCGGTTCTGGCCGTTTCATGGGCAATGTCGAGCCGTCCCTGATCATCGGTGCCCGACACACCGATCATCGCATCCAGAATGAGTTGTGCATCCTCGGACATCTGAGTGAGCGCGTTTTGGGACGCCGATATTCTGTGGGTGACAAGAGCGTTGCTGTCGATAATGGTCTTCATGTGCTGCACGTCCCGGTTCAGCGAGACGTTGCGCGTGGTCGTCGCTCCGAGTTCCAGCCCGATATCGGCGTGACGACCGGTGACCGCCTCGGTCTGGGCCTGCACGATGTCGGCCTGGGCACGCTGGATCGTCAACCGCATTGCGTTCTGGATTGCCTGGGATGAGATGAACGTTGTCTTCATGGCGCTATCGTGTCACCGCCATCAGCGTGTTGAGCATTTCATCAATGGTCGACAAGAGTTGTGCCGATGCCTTGTAGGACTGTTCCAGATCCAGCAGGACGGACATTTCCTCATCGAGATTGACACCGGTTGCGTTGGAGTGGGCCTCCTGGGTTCTGATATAGATGGCATCCCGGTTCTCCGCCGCGATCGACGCTTCGGCCCGGGTCATCTCGAGCCATCCGATGGAGTTTCCGGCATAATCGATAACACTGGCACTGTTGCCGGCAAGTGCCGAAACATCGAAGGCGATCGGCGCATCAAGGCCGGTCACATAGCTGTCCAGCAGTGCTGAAAAACCCTGTCCGCCGGCGCTGTTGGCAATGTAGGATGCGCCGTTTATGCCGCCGTCGCGCAGAAGGGCCGGATCGCCGCCCATGCTGGACAGAAGGGCCGGATTGACGGCGAGGGTCGCGGCCATTCCGGGCTCGACCACCCCGGCGGCCGGAACCGACCCGCCGACCCAGGTAAACAGGCCCGGCATATCGGGCAGCGTCGCCGGAGACGACTGATCGTGCTCCGCAAAAGCCGTAACCAGGCCACGCGAAATCTCATCGAGCTGGCTCTGGTAAACCGGCGCATATTCATCACGTATCTGAAGATGGGCGGCCAGTTCGCCCTGTGCGGTCGTTTGCGCACCCTGACCGGCATCCAGCGGAACACCGTCGACATAGACCGGATTGCCGCTGATTGTGGCATCAAAACCATTCGTCGGCACGAAGGTAACCGGACGCGGCACGGTTTCAAAAAGGGTCTGGCCACTGTCGGTATAGAGAGCCAGATCATTGGCGCCCCGATCGAGGGTCTGTATGCCGATCAGGGAGGAAATCTCGCGCAAGATCCTGTCGCGCTGATCCAGTTCCTGCAGAACGTCGGCTCCGGTTCGGGTTCCGGCGACCACGGCATTGTTGGCGGTCTCGAACTGCACCAGCAGGCCGTTTAGTGTATCGACACCCCGACCGATCGCCTGATCGGCCTCGAGACGAATGGCCTGGGTCTCCGACGATGCCTGGTTGATGCTGTTGACGACATCCTGGGCGCCCGACAGGGCGGAGGTCAGAAGCGTCAGGTCGCCTGGCGCGGCCGCAAGAGCCTGCAGGCTGTCGCGCAGATCGGCAATGTAGCGCGAGGGAGACAGTTCGAAATCATTGCCGCCCAATGTCGATCGGATGCGCTCCAGTCCGGCTGTGACCGTGTTCTGCGCGGTGCTGATCGCGTTGCTTTCGAGGGACCGCTTGTACAGAAGCTGATCCTGCGCCCTGGTGATGGTGATGAGTTCGGCCCCGCCGAGCGAGGTCTGCAACTGCGGTGAGCGGCGGGCATAATCGGCGTTGCCGGCATTGGCGATATTCTGCGATACGACCTGCGTCTGTCGGGATGTGTTCGACAGGATCAACTGAGCGGTACTGATCGCAGATGACAAGGACATGTTGGGTTCTAATTGTTCGCTTGGTCAGGCCTATCGTTTCAGATTCACGAGCACATCCATCAGGTCAGACCCGGTCTGGAACACTTTTGAGTTGGCGGTGTAGCTGCGCTGCGATTCGATCATGCTGGTCAGCTCTTCCGCGATATCGACATTCGACGATTCCAGGGCGCCGGAGATCACACTGCCGAAATTACCGGAGCCGGCGAAACCGGTGGTCACGACGCCCGATTCGCTGTTTTGCGCATAGACATTTCCGGTCAATGGCAACAGCTGATCCGCGCTTTGCACATCGGCGAGCGCGATCCGGTATTTGGCCTCCAGCGCTCCGTTCTCATATTTCGCAAAGACAGTGCCGTCGGTGGTGATTTCAACACTCTCGACCTTGCTTGGCGCGTTGCCGTCAACATTTGCGTCGCCGACATTGAACTCGTAGGCAAGCTGAGTCATATCGGCGAGGTCAACCACAAGGCTCTGGCCATTGGGAACGGCGACCGTGATATCCGTGGCGCTGGTTCCCGTGAGTTTTCCTGTCGTCGCATCGAAGTCGAGTGTCGTGGTCGATAGAGGACCCGAACCATAGGGGAACGATGTTCCGGCCGTCGCGGTGGACCGGTCGAAGACGGAGACCTCCCAGGTCTGGGCGGCTGTCTTGGTGTAGTAGAAATCCAGCAGCACTTCTTGGCCCAGATTATCGTAGACGACCAGCGAGCTCTTGGCCGTATATTCCGACGTTGCCGCATTGGCAGACGGTAATGGGCCCGTGACGACAGGTGCATCGGAAGGCAGGTTTGCCTTGAATATGCCTGCGGTCGATGCCGTGGCCTGCAGTTCACCCTGTGCGACATTGATCGGAACGAGGCCGTCAAATCCGTTGACCACCGGTGTGGGCAGTCCGTCCGCATAGTCGTAGCCCATGACGGTAAAGCCGGCTGCGTTCACCAGATTGCCTTCGCTGTCGGGAACAAATGACCCGGCCCGGCTCAAAAACGAAACGCCCGAGGAGTCCTGAACCACGAAGAAGCCCTTGCCATTGATGGCCAGATCGGTCGTCGAGGTGGTAAATTGAAGCGCGCCCTCCTGCGAGATCGCATAGCGCACCGTCGTGCTCACACCGCCGGAATTGTAGTTGCCGCCGCCATTGGGCAGGATCAGCGAGGAAAACTCCGTCGAACTTCGCTTGTACCCGGTGGTGCTGGCATTTGCGATGTTGTCAGCAACAGTGCCCAGCCGGGCCGCCTGTGCATTCATGCCCGAAACGCCGGTCCGCATCATTCCGTAAAGACTCATTGCGCAATTCCTCGTTCGTGTCTGATCGCAGCGTAACGGTGCTGGCTTGCGCGAAACTGGCTTGTTCAATGAAACCTCAGGACAGGGCCGGATGGCTCCGGCCTGCGGGGTTTACATAAATCCAGTGTGATGAAGTGCACCCGTGACGCGCTGACCGTGACGACGGCGCCCGTTAGTTCCAGTCAATGCGGTAGCCGAGGAAGCGCTTTGAATCGATCGGGTCGTAGCCCAGGCGCATGCGCATTTTCTTGCGCAATTTGCTGATATGGCTCTCGACGACATTTTCTTCGACATCATCATCGAAAATGCCGTAGATCGCATTGAATATCTGACCCTTGGTGACCCGGCGCCCTCGATTGGCCACCAGATATTCGAGAATCCTGCGTTCGCGCCTGGGAAGAGGAAATGCCTCGTCGTCGATCTCAGGGTCGCGACCATCCGAATAGATTCGGATCCGACCGATTTGGGTGTATTCGGATTCCGGTTTCAAGCGCCGTCTGATCGCTGCGGCGCGGGCCAGGATTTCCCTCGGGTGAATCGGTTTACGAACGACGTCGTCGGCGCCGCAATCAAAGAAGGCCAGTGTCGTATCGAGTGTCGGTTTGTCGCTGACGGCGATCACCGGCGCCTTGGATCGGTCGCGGATCACACGCGGCAGAACCATATTGCCGCTGCCTTGACCGATCAGAAATGCTTCGACCGCATCAATGTCGGAATCCGCCGCCGTATTGACCCATTCCCCGAACTCATCCGGATCAAAACCGGCAGAAGGAACACCCTCTCTGCCAAAGAGGGATGTATACCCCTCTGTTACGAGCTCCCGCTCATCAACCACTACGATCATCGATTGACCCCCGAATCACTGCCCCGCCGCATTAATCAATTGGTAACGGTACGCGAGATTCCGCGACAATTACGGAAAGTTAAGGGTAATTTTTCATAGTTGAATTGATTGGAAATGGTGATTTGGCACAAGATGTAGTGGCTACCTGTGGATAACTGCATAATTACTGTGGAAAAATTAACTGTTTTTCACAGAGATTAACTAAATTTGTCTTGACAGCCGGCGAGCAATAGAAGGCCGCGATGACCATTCCAACGGTGTGGTTTTTCTACTACTGGTTGTTTTTGCAGAACGCTCTGGCCGGTCGTGTCCACTGACCATATCCGGTCGCGACCAGGTTTTTGATGACCCGACAGACATATTTGCGTTGTGCGGGATCGTTGTTCGGACCGGCGTGATAGCGCGCCACCGCCATCGTCCAACTCTTGTGACGCCGCTTCAGGTCGACCAGAAATCTTGCCGCATAATCGACATTTTGGCGCGGGTTCAGCATGGCGCGGGGACCGCTGAACTCCCCCTGATGGTAGTGATGGTTGATCTGCATGCAGCCCAGATCAATCAATTTGCGGCCCGCTCTGCGGGCCCGGTAGAATGTCTCGAGCGCCTCCGCCAGACTCCCGGCAAAAACGGTTTTGCCTTCGATATTGAGCGCATAGGGCTGCAGCGACCCTCGCCGCCCGGTTTCCGTCAGTCCCACCGAATAGAGAATCCCGACCGGCACGCCATGTTTGCGGGATGCGGCGATAATCTCCCTCTCACACAGGGCCGCGCCGGGTCCTGGCGCCGCCAGGGCTGCGGCCTCAAAGATAAACAGCGCCGTCGCCACCAGTGCGTAAAGGACTGCCGCCTGACAGACCTTCCGATACCTGACCCTCATTTTCATATCCGTCATGGCTGTTGTCCTGCCCGGTTCGACCGCCGTCCGGTTGCGTTGGATTGTCATGGCCCGGTTGCCCTGCCGTCTCACCGGGTGTCTGGCCGCTGTTCTGCCCGGTAACAGCACTCTGGAACGGGGCAGCACGATCAGGCGCAGCCTGCTGGACGGTGATCTGTTCGATCAAATAGCCCTGCCCCTTCAGCGCCTTGACGATCGCATTCTGGCTTTCGGAAAGCTGGCGATACGCTTCGATGGTCTCGACCTTGAGTTCGACAACGAGCTGATCACCGGACAGGCGCAAAACCGCATTGACGGATCCAAGTTCCGCAGGGCGCAATTGAATGGTCAGCGTGTTGAGTGGCGCGCCGGAGCGGATGGCGGGCGTAGCCGGGAACGTCTCGCCACCGCCTAGCATGGCGTGCCAGCTTTCATTTCCGGAAATGGTGGTGATAATTGCCGAGGCACTGGTCTGTAGCGGCGCGACCCCAGGGAACTGCCGTGCTTCCAGGACGGTAAGGTTCAGCGCCGGCGCGGGTCCGGCTTCCCGAGAAAGCGAAGGAGCGGGACGATCAGCCGCTGGCGAATTTGCGGTGAACCGGTCTGCCGGCGGGATCTCCACGGACTTAACTTCCGCTTTGTCCAAAGCCGGTGGCGCGCTCAATGGCATGGCCTGGGATTTGGCCTGTTGGGTCGTTCGGTCGACTGCATGCACAAGATTGCGCAATCCCTCGAAAGGATCGGACCTTGGCGGTGTGGCAGCGGCGATATCGCGCGCCACGCGGGCATCGCGCTCGGCAGCCGGCCTTTCATTCGATACCTCCCTGCCAACCGCAGATGCCGCGATTGCGATATCCGGTGCGTGTTCTGGAGTCACCGGGTTGGCGGTTGCCGCGGGCTTGTTCGCGGTCACCGGCGGGGCAAGTGCCTCCGGCATTCCCGTTGCCGCCGGCACCGTGTTTACCGCGGGTTCTTCAGTCGCCAAAGGTATCGTGGTCACCTCTGCTGTCGCAGTCACCGCTGCCTGAGTCGCCCCGACTGCCGTCGGCGGTTCTGCATCGATGATGGTTTTGTCCTGTTCGTTGATCGCCAACGGGCTCGTTTCGGCATCAGGAACACGGGTCGCAGCAAAACCCGGCTGGTCACCTTCCGGTATCAGAGCACCACCGGCCAGAAGCAGATCACCGGCAGCCGGCGGCTCGTCGACATTGTCAGCCGGCTGTGACAAGGCGGGTAATCTCCCGTCAGGTCCGTTCCAATGATCTGCCTGCCTGTCGACGCGCTTGTCGGGCGCGGAATTTTCGCCCAGTTCACGACTGAAACGCAAAATTGCGTCGAAAGCCGCGCCAAAACCCTCATCAGGCAGGTTTTCCCCCTCCATTGCGGGGGCGGTGGGTGCTTGCCTGGCGAGTACCGGGGATGATTTGAGGGTGCTGACAAACCCTGCTGTAGATGTCGCGCTACTGGTCATTGTTCTCATCCAAAAGTTGATCAATATCGTCCAATGCTGACCTCTTTGCTGCCATGAAGGCCTTGATCGGGTCGTTGTCGTCCAACACCGGTTCAGTTTGTCTGTCAGCCGGCGGTTCGTCCTGCATGGCCGCCGCCGGTACGGCCGTTTGCGTCAGGACCGGCTGGCGGGTGACTTCGTCGGCGATAATGCGAGCTGCATCGCGCAAGGCGCGGTCGCGGTCGGACAGCTTGCTGTCCGGCACGGCGGCAATGGCCTCAATGGCCTCGCTGATATTGTCGGACGGAACGGACGCAACACCGGCATAGAAAGCGGCGAGGTCTCGCACGATATCGCGCTTTTCACCCGACAGGGCGTCAGCCCGGTTGGCGGCAAGCAACGCCAGACGCTCCTTGCCCGCAATCGTGCTCATTCGGGCCATGCGCAAATAGATTTCGCGTTGCCGCGGTGCGTCCATCAAGGAGAGGATATACTCCATGCGCGTCGCATCCACCTCATCGGAATGCTCGACGACGGCATAGACAAAGATATCGACGAACTGGCTGGCATAGGGCGAATGCAGGTAACGCCTGACGTAGCGCTCCGCATTGTTCATCGCCTGCTCGACCAGCCCGGCCTTCGAGGCGATGTGCGTTGCCCGCCGCAGGGCGGATTCCTCGATGATTGTGCCGGGCGCCAGCAGGCGTGCCCAGTCGAACAGTTTCAGCGCAGCCGGGGCGTCCCTCGGCGCGGTGACATTGGCCGCCACCAATGTGAGATAGGACTCAATCCGGCTTCCCCGATATTCGTCCAGGAGGCCGATCAGTTTGACACGCGCCTTTTCCGGATTTCCGGAAAAATACGTGGTCAGAGTTTGCGCCAGATCCGCGTTGAAGTGGGAACGCCCCTCGCCGCGCATCAAAAGTGCCAGTGTCTCCGGATTGCCGCCGCTCATCGCATAGATCAAGGCAGCGTCGACATTGCGTTTATCGCTGAACACGTCTGTGTCGGCGGCCCGCAGCCGCGCATCAATCAGTGTCAGCAGGTGCCGCTGCATCTCACCGGCAGAATGATCTCCGAGAACGACCGAATCCTGCACGAACTGCAGGGAGCGAACCATCTTGAACGGAGCAATGCCTTCATGGGCGGCTGTTGCTGGCTGCACAGCGCAAAGCACCGTCGCAAGCGCGCTGATGATCCAAAGCAGCGTGGCGGCGATGCGACGCCGCAAGCCCGGCAACTCTTGTCCTTCGGGTGAAAACGGCTTTCCCATGGGACTATCCGGCCGGTGCCTGAATCAGGATTTCTATGCGCCGGTTGGCGTCATCGAAAGGACGATCCTCAATCTTGAGCCGGCGATCGGCAAAACCCGAAACCTGTTCTATTCTCTCTTCCGCCAGTCCGCCGCGCACCAGCATGAAATAGGCGCTCCGGGCGCGGTCCATGGACAGGGTCCAGTTGTTTTCCTCAGTGCCGGCAAACGGGCGGGCGTCCGTATGGCCGTGGATCGACACATTGCCGTCACGCTCGGCCAGCAATCTGCCGATTTCCTCCATGGCCAGAACCATGTCTCGCTTCGGCACGGCGGATCCGACATTGAACATGCCGCCCTTTAGCTCACCCGTCAGCGAAATCAGCAATCCGCCTTCCATCGGTTCGACCGACATCCCCTCTCCCAGTTCGATATCTCGCGTGGCCAACGATGATACGATCTGCTCGCGCAATTTCGTCGCCTTCATCAGCTCGGCCGTCAGAGCCTCGCCGGACGCGGGGGCCTCATCGCCTTGCCCGGTCTGTTCAGCCAATTCGGCGACGGTGACCGTGTCCGGCTGTTCTGTCGAAGTTTCCTGCCCCGCGTCTGCAACAGCCGGGCTTTCGACAGCGTCCTCCCGTGCGGCTGCCAGCGCCTCCTCGATCGCTTCACGGCTGCCGGAATTGGCAAGCGCTTCCAGAGAGCCTTCGCCCTCCTCTTCCGCGCCAACCTTTATCTCGACCGCCTTTGACCAGAAATCCGGATCGAAGGGATCGCGATAGGCCTCACCACCGGACGCTCCGGTCGCCGGGCCGGCCGTGCTCGCCCCGCCCTCGCCGGCGGCACTGACATTGGTCTGCTGGCCGGTCTCGAGAGCAATTTCGGCTAGGATGGAATATGGGTTTTCGAAAAAGTCGGCATCGGAGTAATCGGCGGTTTTACCGGTTGAGGAATCGGGATCATCGCCTCCGCCGCTTTGCGGCCCGGCGCTGAATCCTGCTCCATCCGCGGTGCTCTGGTTGGAGCCGACCACGCTGCCCTGGGTCGATTGATCAAGTTCCCGAAGACCGCGGTTCGCCGGTTTGTTGTCGGTCAGCCGGATCGGATTGAAATAGCTGGCGACCGCCGCCCTCGTCTCATCATTCGATGCATTGACCAGCCACATGACCAGAAAGAACGCCATCATCGCGGTCATGAAATCGGCATAGGCGATTTTCCAGGCGCCGCCGTGATGGCCGCCATGGTCACCGCCTCGTTTCTTGACGATGACGATTTCATTGGCCGTGTGATGGGTGGTCTGGCTCTCGCTCATGACAGGATCTCGCGCAGCGTATCGGCCCATTGCGAAAGCCGGGTGCTCAAAACCGTGTCTTCGAGTTGAACCGTCAGATCAAAACTGTCGGCTTCAGTATAATCAAGCTGGGTCGCACGGTCGCCCAGCGCCGTCTTCAGCGCTTCGAACATCGACGGCGAGCCGGAGACGGCAACACGCACCCCGTCCTGATCGGCAAGCACCTGCGCAATCGCGGCGGCAAGTTGTTCAATCATCTGTTCGCTCAAGGACCGCTCGAGAAACGGCGCAATAACCCGCGCGACCTGTTCACCGATCGACTCGGACAACTCCTTGGCCAACTGGTCAAATCGCGCGGCAAGTGTTGTGGAAACATCCTGCTCGAAGCGCGTGCGCATTTCGTTGATTTCATCAAGGTGCCGGCTGCGCTCCGCTTCCAGTTCCGCCTGGTGCGTTGCCGTGAGCATTTCAGAGACTTGTCTCGATCCCTCTTCGAAGGCCGCGGCCCGTTCCGCCTCGAGGTCGATCGCAGGTTCCTCAGGAGCAGCGGCGGCCACCGGGTCAGGTTCGGGCATTGTCAGTTGATCGGCTTGCGGCTCAGCTGCGAGATCGGCCGACAGCACGAAGGAGTCCGGCTGGCTGAAATCTTTCAGATAGCGTTCGATTGCTACCGCCATTCATACGCCTCCGCGGGTGCGTCGGGATCGTTCTCAGGCTTGTCAGGACATGGCAGGCATTCGAGCATGTCCCGGTGCCGTCGACACTGGAATTGTCATCTGTGGTGACCTTAGGAAGTGAAACTTGTGCGAAAGTGATGGGTGGCGGGGGCCGGGCGGCGCGGCGGACCACGGGGTCGCCGTATGAAGCAATTGGCCGCCCGTCAGCCCCGCTCCCGGATTAACGCTGGAACAGTGTGAGGATGTTCTGCGGGTTCGAATTGGCGATCGACAGGGACTGGATACCCAGTTGCTGCTGAGTCTGAAGCGCCTGCAATCGGGTTGATTCCTCGTTCATATCCGCATCGACGAGCCGGCCGACGCCCTTGTTGATCGAATCCATCAGATTGGAGACAAAACTCTCCTGCATCTCCACCCGCTTGTTGATGGCGCCGAGATTGGAAGCTGCATCCGTCAGTTGGGTCAGGATCGAATCGACCACGCGGATCATCGCATCGACTTCCGCATCGGTCGTGGCGGCCGTCAGGGTGATTTCCTGCCCCGCTGCGGCCGTGGTCGAGCCGGCGTCCACAAGAAACCAGTTGTCGGTGACCAGGAGCGGCGTTTCGAGCAGTGCGTCAGCGTCAATGTCTTTTGTCAAAATGCCGCCGAGAGCGTCGTCCGTGTCGATCAGGATGGTCTGGCTGACATCGATATCGAGAGTGGCTACCGACACGTTGCCGGCGGTTGAACGGTTAAACGAACCGACGATGGAGCGTGTTCCAGCGCCACCGGCTGCGGTGTTGTACAACCAGTTCTCACCGCTGAAGGACGCCGATTCGGCGACCGATATCAACTGGTTCTTGAGCTGAACCAGTTCCTTGTCGATCTTCGTTTTGTCGACCCCGGGCTCGCGCGCCGCCACGAGTTTGGCCTTCGCCTCCGCGACCACTTCGATGGCACTGTTCATGCCCGTATAGGCCAGATCGACTTTCGACGCCCCAAGGCCAAGCGCGTCGCTGACGGTGGACAGCGCCTTGTTGTCGGAGCGCATGGTGGTGGCGATCGACCAGTATGCCGCGTTGTCTCCGGCCGTCTCAACACGGTAGCCCGACGAAATGCGCGCCTGCACCATCTCGAGGTCGTTGTTGATGCTGCGAAGGGTCTGCAGAGCCGCCATAGCGGCGGCATTCGTCATAATGCTGGTCATCTGACTGTCCCCATAGACAGAAATCTTACTGGGACATACCGGATTACAATCACCGGCAACGGTGGCTGTGCATCATGCTCGCTGACCGCAATTCAATAAAGGGTCAACCCACCATTCGGGCATCAGAGATACCGACAGTATGGTTAACAGACCCTTAACCTGATTTGCAACTTGTTAATTTTCGTCACCAAATCGTAAACCGTTCGCGACGAACCTGCTGTTTTTAAACAACAAACACCGCGCCATTCTCACGGCGCGATGTCTTGACTTTTCAGTCTGCCTTGCGGATCAGCCCGTCATCAGATCAACGAGAGACCGCAGTGGTCAGAACCGACCGGTTCATTAGTGACCGATCCGGTCAATCACTCTTACCGGAAGAGCGAGAGGATGTTCTGCGAGCTGGAGTTGGCGATCGACAGGGCCTGGATACCAAGCTGTTGCTGGGTCTGCAGCGCTGTCAGTCTGGTCGACTCCTCGCTCATATCGGCATCAACCAACCGGCCGACACCCTTGTTGATCGAATCCATCAGATTGGAAACGAAGGTCTCCTGCATACCGACACGGCTGTTGATGGCGCCCAGATCGGATGCTGAGTCGGTCAGGGTTGTCAGGATCGAATCGACCACCCGGATCATTTCCTCGACCTGGACATCCGTGGTTGCTGCTGAAATGGATATTTCGGTTCCGGTTGCAGCCACTGTCGAACTGGCGTCGATCAGGAAGTAGTTGACCGGACCACCCAATGGCGTGTCGAGCAGTTGATCGGAGTCGATATCCTGGGTCAGAATACCCCGGCTTGCATCCGCCGTGTCGATCAGGATGGTGTCGGAAATCGTCACATCCAGGGTCGCGATGGAAACGTTGCCGGCCGAGGACCGGTTGAAAGATCCGACAATCGACGCGGTGCCGACGGCTGCCGCACCGGTGTTGTACAACCAGTTTTCTCCGGAGAAGGATGCCGACTCGGTGATGGACACAAGCTGGTTCTTCAGTTCCGTCAATTCCGAGTTGATCTTGTCCTTGTCGACGCCCGGCTCGGCGGCGGCGACCAGCTTCGACTTGATTTCGTCAACCACGTCGATGGCGCTGTTCATGCCGGTATAGGCGACGTCGACCTTGGCAGCGCCAAGTCCGAGTGCATCGCTGACCGTCGAAAGTGCCTTGTTGTCCGATCGCATGGTGGTTGCGATGGACCAGTAGGCTGCATTGTCGGAAGCGGTTTCAACCCGGTAACCGGATGAAATACGCGCCTGTGTCATTTCCAGGTCCGAATTGATGGTCCGCAGGGTTTGAAGCGCCGCCATCGCGGCGGTGTTCGTCATAATGCTTGTCATTTGTCTGCCCCTTTTGACAGTTTACTTGAAGGGACATGCCGGAGTCAGATACCGGCAACGACGGTGTCGCATCATGCTCACCTACGGCTTACCCATCCAATGGTAAAAACCCGGTCCGTCATTCGATGACAACACAACACTATATTAAGGTTAATCAATGCTGAACAAATCCGGCATAACTGCTTGATTTCAATAATTAATCTCTTGTTAAGATTAAACTCTCGTTAACAATGGACGACTGCTACACGGCGAGAATCCCATGATTCCGGGAAACACGGCGCCATAAACGCGAACGACCGCGGCCATTTTCCCGGGCGCGGTCTTTCGCGGTGCTGAAATTTTTTTTGAAATTTGTTGGGCCTTTTAGCCCGCGTCAGGCTTAAACGGAAAGCGGGGCGATCCCTTCGGACCGCCCCACCTGGAGGTATAGCTTAAAGAGGTGTTGTCGCGCTTAACGGAAGAGCGACAGGATGCTCTGAGAGTTCGAGTTGGCGATCGACAGGGCCTGAATGCCAAGTTGCTGCTGTGTCTGCAGTGCCGTCAGGCGCGTCGACTCTTCGCTCATGTCGGCATCGACCAGACGACCAACACCCTTGTCGATGGAGTCCATCAGGCTGGAAACAAAGTCGTCCTGCATGCTGATGCGCGAATTGACGGCACCAAGGTCGGCGGCAGCATCCGTCAGCTGGGTCATGATCGAATCCGCAACCCGGATCATGGCCTCGACTTCAGCGTCGGTGGTGGCAGCCGAAAGGGCAACTTCCGTACCGGTCGCAGCAACGGTTGAGCTCGCGTCGATCAAAAAGTAGTTGTCAGGCGTCGCGGTCGGCGTATCGAGCAACTGGTCGGCATCGATATCAGCCGTCAGTATGCCGCGGCCAGCATCGGCCGTGTCAATCAGGATTGTGGCGCCGACATCGACATCAAGCGTTGTCGTAGAGACATTGCCTGCTGCGGAACGGTTGAAGGAACCGATGATCGAGGCCGTTCCGGCTGCGGCCGCACCGGTGTTGTACAGCCAGTTTTCGCCGGAGAACGATGCAGATTCAGTGATCGAGACCAGCTGATTCTTCAATTCCGTCAGTTCGGAGTTGATTTTTTCCTTGTCAACACCCGGCTCGGCGGCTGCCACAAGTTTCGATTTGATCTCGTCGACCACATCGATGGCGCTGTTCAGGCCGGTGTAGGCGATATCCGTTTTCGCGGCACCAAGACCAAGTGCGTCCTTGACGGTCCCGAGGGCCTTGTTGTCGGAGCGCATGGTGGTCGCAATCGACCAATAGGCGGCGTTGTCGGAAGCTGTTTCAACTTTCAGGCCTGATGAAATACGAGCCTGCGTCGTTTCCATTCCCGAATTGATGCCCCGAAGTGTCTGAAGAGCCGCCATCGCGGCGGTGTTGGTGTTAATGCTGGTCATCTATGTGTCCCCGAGATACGCATTACAGAAGGGACATACCGGGCTTGATTTCCGGTGATGGCGGTTTGGCGTCATGCCCTCCAGCGCCCAACATTTCGTCGAAAGCTTTTGCCGTCATGCAGGGGGACATTCGCAGCCGGCAGTTACGAAATAGCTAACGGCGCGCCGCTGGACGGACTGTTAAACCGCATTCGCAAAACTGTGGTTAACAAAGGCCTAACGGGAGGCCCGCGACGACCGGCTGCTCAGGCACTTGCGGTTCAAACAAACCACAAGCGCGTTAGACTGTTGTGAGCATTTAACCTAGATAAATGATCGGACCAGACTGCCGACCAGGAGATTCCAGCCATCGATCAGCACGAAGAACAATATCTTGAACGGCAGGGAGATGGCGGTCGGCGGTAGCATCATCATGCCCATCGACATGGTGATCGTGGCTACGACGAGATCAATCACAAGAAACGGCAGAACGATCAGGAAGCCGATTTCGAAACCACGGCGGATTTCCGAGATCATGAAGGACGGCACGAGAACGCGCAGATCGACCTCACCGTCGGTCGCAACGTCCTGGCCGCGCTCCGCCGCAAGATCGATGAACAGGTTGAGATCCTTGTCGCGGGTATTGGCCAGCATGAAATCACGGAACGGATCGCTGACCCGGTCAAAGGCCTCCGCCTCGCTGATCTGATTGTCCATCAGCGGCTGGATACCGTTCTCCCAGGCACGGTCGAAGGTCGGCGCCATGACATAGAACGTCATGAACAGGGCAAGGCTGACCAAAATGAGATTGGCCGGGGTCGTCTGCAAGCCCATCCCGGCCCGCAATATCGCAAAGGCAATGACGAAACGCGGAAAGCTGGTCACCATGATCAAAATGCCCGGTGCCACGGACAGGACGGTCAGCAAACCGAACGTGCGGATGATCCAGCTGGCCACGGATCCGTCGACCGGTTGGCTCAGCAGATCCGGAGCCAGTTCCTGCGCCAGGGCTGCACCGCTCATCGCCATCATGGCGATCATGGCAATCATCAATCGTATCATTCGATCAGAAATGTCCTGAAGAGGAGATTGGAGACACGCCCCTCGGAGCGTATCGTGGCGCGCTCGGACAGGTCGTCGCGCAGATGCTGAAAACCACGGGCGCCCTCAATCTGCTGAAGCGAAACCGTGCGCATATAGGCCAGCAGATCCTGGTGAATGGTTTCTGCCAGGTTGAGATCGGCTTCGTCCTGGAAGACCAGGGCTATTTCAAGCCGAACCCAACTGTCCGAGGGGAACGACAGATTGGTGGTGATGGGGGCCAGGGGCACGATTTCGGGTGCAGCTTCGGCCTGCTCCAGCCGGGCCTTGTTGGCCTCCTCCTCCGCCTTGTTTTCTTCCTCGGTGGCGTCCAGATCCGTATAGGAGGCTGCGGTCTGCGACGGCATGGTTTCAATGTCCGGCGCCCTTTCACCGGCCGACATGCCCAGAAACCAGCCTGCACCACCGCCCAGAGCCGACAGGATGAGCAACACCGCACCGGTCATCGCCAATGAGGGTTCTGCGGATTTCTTGCTGTCTGTGTCAGGTGTCGTCATGTCACCTTTTTCGCCGTCTCTGTTAGCCGGAGCGCATGTTCACTCTTCGTGGTGTTCTCTAACGCTCCGGGATTTCCTGCTGCCTGTTGTTTCAAATCCGTTTGTTGACCGGCGGCCCCTCAGGCCAATTGTTCACATCCTCTAAATCGGAGAGAAGATATCGACGATCTGCTGACCGACCGGCGGTTGCTGAACTTCCATCAGCCGGCCCCGCCCGCCATAGGACACACGGGCTTCGGCTATCTTTTCGTAGGCGATCGTGTTGTAGGCATCGACATCACGCGGGCGGACGATTCCGGCCAGGTTGAGGATGCGCATTTCGTAGTTCACACGCACCTCCTGTGATCCGCTGATCACCAGATTGCCATTGTCTAGTATGCCGGTGACGACGGCGGCGACCCGCAGTTCCAGTTTCTCGGAACGCGCGGTGCTTCCCTTGCCTTCGGTTTTGGTGCTGGATCCGAATGTCAGGCCCAATCCGGCGGCCGGGCCGACACCGCTGGATCCGTAATAGGTGCCGTCGGCGTTGATGCCGCTGGAGTTCTTCCGGTCGCGGCCGGTCTGGTTGTCAAAGGATGCCTTGTCGTCGATGGCAATGTTGACGGTCAGAATATCGCCGACCGACATGGCCCGCGCATCCTTGAACAGATCGCTTTGCGTGTCGGTCCACAGCGAATAGCTGTTGCCGGCCTTGCGCGGCGCCTTGGGATAGAGCGCCATCTGGGGCGTTTGGCCGTAGCGCAAACCGCTGCCGACCGGGCTCATGGCCGGTGCGCGCCCGATGTCGTTCAGTGTCTTGGAACTGCAGCCAGCAATGAGCAACAATGGAATCACGGCCACAAGATGTATCTTCATGACGGTTCTTTCGGGATCGAACTGTCCGCCGCACTGGCGATGATGCCAGTCAGGTGCGCCGCGGTTTTTGCATCCATCTCGTTGAGGATCTGGCTGGCCAGACGCGGTTTGAGCTTCATGACGATGGCTGCGGCAACGTTGATGTTGACAAGTTCCAGCTTCTCGGCAGCGGAATCGGCGCGCATGTTCTTGTAAATCTCGACCAGACCGTCCTCGGCCTTGTCGAGGAAATCATTGCGCAGTTTCAGCCAGCGTTCATATTCGACGCGCCGTGTCTCCAATTCGACAATCCGTTTTTCAATGTCGGTCTGAAGTCCGTCAAGCTCCTGCTTTTGAAGAAGATAGCGCTGGTCACGGGCGGCATCGGCAATGTTGCTGCAGAAGGCCCTGATCTCATCGGATATTTCGCCGCTCAAATCCACCTTGGGTGACTTCTCGGCCGCTGTCTCGCTGACCGGCATCAGACACAGACCCAGCAGCGACAGGAGCGCAAGGCGTGCAGCAGGCTGAGTCAAGCGGATACCGACAGGGCGAAATTTCCTCATTGCAGTACGAGCTCCGCATGGAGGGCACCGGCCGATTTGATGCCCTGCAGGATTGAGATGATGCCGTCAGGCTGCACACCGATGCTGTTGAGGCCGGCCACCAGGGTCTGCAGATTGGGACCATCGAGTATGGCAACGGGGCCGCCCTCGGCCATGGCGTCGATATCCGTCAGCGGTTCGACGGCCGTGACACCATCGCTGAAGGGAAGCGGCTGGGAGATGACTGGCGATTCGGTCACGCGGATCGTCAGCGTTCCATAGCTGACTGCGACCTTGGAGATACGGACATCGTGGCCCATGACGATTGTGCCGGTCCGCTCGTTGACAACCACCCGGGCGGGCGAATCGGTAGCGACGACAAGCCGTTCGATCTCAGCGACAAAACGCGGCAGCGAGACGTTGTTCGGGCGCTTCACATGCACCGTGGTGGAGTCGTTGGCACTTGCCATGACCTGACCAAAACGCCGGCCCGTATAGGTGTTGATGGCATCGGCGATCGAAATCGCCGTGGTGAAATCGGGGTTGCGTAATTGAAAGGTCAGATGATTGCTCTGGCTGAAGCGTAGCGGAATTTCCCGCTCGATGATCGCACCACCGGGAACGCGCCCGGCGGTGGTGACGCCCTGCGTCAGCGTCTCCGCATCTCCGGCCGCCGAAAATCCCGAGACGACAACGGAGCCCTGAGAGACGGCGTAGATCTGACCATCTGCCGCCGTCAGCGGCGTCATGACCAGTGTTCCGCCGCGCAGCGATGTCGCATCGCCCATCGACGACACGGTGACATCGATACGCGAACCGACGCTGGCGAAAGCCGGTAGATTGGCGGTTACGATAACCGCCGCGACATTGTTGACACGGGCCGCCGAACCCACGGTGGCTATACCGAGATTTTCCAACATGGCCCGAAGCGACTGCTCGGTGAAGGGGGCGCTGCGCAAACTGTCACCGGTGCCCTGGAGACCGATAACCAGGCCATAACCGATCAACTGGTTTTCCCGGGCGCTTTGCAGCGATGTGATGTCCTTGATGCGCGAGGTCGCGCCGGAGGGCGCGACCATGAGAAACGACACCATGGCGATCATCAGCAATCGGATCATCGGACCGCCACCCTGATCGTGCCGTCGGCCATGACGGTCCCCGACACCATCACGCCGGTGTTCAGATTGCGCACACGAACGAAATCACCGACGGAACCGGGCTTTAACGGACTGCCGGGTGCGGTGATCGTCAGCCCGTCCTTGGAATACACCATGGTGACAGTCGAGCCGCGTTCGACCACATAGGGTTCTCGAACCGACGATACCGGAATGACCCGCCCCGGCAGAAGGGTGCGGCGGGCCACCATGCCGGCAACCTGATCCATGGAGGATGCGTAGTCCCGGCGAATGCGCTTGTTGGTCACCTCGACGGTTTTGAGAAATTCGGGCTCTACCGTGTCGCCGGGATAGATGATCTGAGTCGGTATAACGGCAACCGGCTCCGCCGCCGCCCGACCGACGAGCGCCAGATGCAGGATCATCACAAGGAAAAGAGCCGCACGAATCATCCTATTGTCATCCCAGATTCCGCGAGATGACCGACGCCATGTCATCGGCTGCCTGAATGATCTTCGAGTTCATCTCATAGGCGCGCTGGGCGGAGATCAGATCCGTGATTTCCTTGACCGCATCCACATTGGAGGCCTCGAGATATCCTTGCTGGATGGCAGCAAAACCTGGATCGTCGGGCACGCCGACAATTGACGGACCGGATGCCTCAGTTTCGCGGAAGAGACTGTCTCCCAATGGCTCGAGGCCGGCCTCATTGACAAAATTGGCGATCGTCATCTGGCCGATTTCCTGCATGTTGGGATCGTCACCGACCCGCACGAACACCTGGCCCGATTTGCTGATGACGATTTCACTGGTTCCGGCCGGGATGGTTATTTGCGGCTCCAGGACATAGCCATCCGCCGTCACCACATCGCCATCGGCATTGGTGTTGAGCGCGCCGGCCCTGGTGTAGAGCGTATCCCCCTCGGCGCTTTGAACCTGCAGCCAGCCGCGGCCGACAAGAGCAAGGTCAAGCTTGTTTCCCGTGCTGACGAGCGAGCCCTGAACATGGACGTTGCGAATGGCCATGGTCTGGACGCCCAGTCCGACATGCGCCCCTTCGGGCACGATCGACTGGTTGGCCCGGCTCGGCACCCCTTGCGCCTTCTCGACCTGGTAGAGAAGATCCGAGAACTCCGCACGCGCCCGTTTGAAGCCGGTGGTGTTGATGTTCGCGATGTTGTTGGCGATCACCTCCAGGTTCAGTTGCTGCGCATTCATTCCGGTTGCGGCTATGGCCAGTGCTTTCATCGACGTCTTTCCTTTACCCCGGCCTTCAGATGGCCATGCGGCTGATTTCGAGATAGGCGGTGACGATCTTGTCGCGAACGGCCAGCGCCGTCTGCAATGTGCGCTCGGCATTCATGACGGCCTCAACCACTTCCTGGGTGGTGGCCTGGCCGTTCAATCCATTCATCGATGCCTGCTCGCCGCGCTGAATGGCGCTGACCATGTCATTGGCCATTGCGGACATGACGGTGCCGAAATCAGCGCTTTGAACATCGGGGGCAGGCGCTGGCACGATGCTGGCGCCCGCCGTCTCCCCAAGCGTGTCCAGTTGGCGCGTAAACGAGGTTGCCGTGGCAGTCTGAATACCGTCTATCATGATGACGACCTCAGCAGATCAATGGTCATGGATATGAGTTCACGGGCCTGTTTGACGGTCTGCAGATTGGCTTCATAGGACCGGTTGGCCTCCCGCATGTCGGCCATTTCAACCAGCACATTCACATTGGGCAGCTTGACCATCCCATTTTCGTCGGCCGCAGAGTTGCCCGGATCGTATTCGATCCGGAATTCCGATGAATCCCGGTTGATGCCGTTTACCCGGACCAAAGCGGCATTGGATAATGAGTCGAGTTCGGACATGAACTCGATTGTCTTGCGCTGATAGGGATCACCGCCGGCAATGCTCCCGGTGCTCTGTGCGTTGGCCATGTTTTCGGACACGACACGCAGCCGCATCGACTGGGCCTCCAGACCGGATGCTGCCACCTTGAGGGCGGTTGAAAGTGGGTCAACGGTCATTTGCGCACCGTGAGCAGCATCATGCGATGAAAGGATTTGACCAGCCCGGTGTTCAGCTCATAGGCACGGCGCACTTCGCCGGCATTCATCAACTCCTGCTCAAGCGAAACCGTGTTACCGGACGGCGAAACCTCGATATCAGTTCCACCCTGACCCGGCCGTACGCCGCTGCTGGCCCCGTCTTCGGTAAAGTGCATCGGATGGGTTGCCGCCTGACGCGATCCAACCGATTCCAGCACCGACTGGAACGGCTCGACATCCCTGGCGACGAAGCCCGGCGTATTGGCATTTGCGATGTTGCCGGACACCACGCTTTGACGAACCGACAGCCAGTGGGCCTGGCTCGATGCGAGTTGAAAAAGCTGAATCGGCTGCATCCGAATCTCCCGTGGAGAGCACAGATTAGGCCTTCAATCTTGCGCGGGACTTGCGGCGGCCGGAATGCGGGACGGCACTACCGCTCTATGACATCGCCGTCGGAGGTGACGATGACCCAGCGGCCCTGGCGCTTTTCCAGGGTTGCGAGCCGGCTGTTGTCGGGCAGGATTGATCCGATGCGGACGACATACATTCCGCTGCCATCTTCGATCAGCGCCCGGCCATTGACCACATGCAACAACCGAAAGCTCGATTTCTGACCGGGAAACTGTTGTTCGGGACCGGCATCGTCGGCCGGATCCGGCTCACGCCGTTCCCCGTCCGTGTTGATCGTCGCGGTGCTGATCGTGTCCAGAGTGTCACCAGAGGATTCATCGTCCGAATCCGGTATCGCCAATGGCGAGGCCGCAACGACGCTCCTGGCCGGCAGTTCGGGCAGATCCCTTTTCGATGCAAAACCCATCGGCCGAACGCCGAACTGATCCTGGTTGAGAAAGACATACCACGGAAAAAATGCCGCAAACCCGGCGATCAGAAGTCCTGTCGCCAGCAACCAGCGGTCACTTTTTTCGTTCCGTTTTCGCCCTATTTCCGGGACCAGCGGCTCTTCCGGGCTGTCCTTATCCTCTGACATTTTTTCCCATCATCCGTTCATTGCTGATTGGTCTGTTCAGCCTGCGCTGCCGCCCGTTTCATCGCCTCCGCCAGATCGGCAAACGCATCCCGTGCAAGTTTGGCATCGGGCTGCTGCTTGAGTACGTCATAGATCACCGGCACCTGACGGATCGCCATATCCAGGTCAGGGTCGGTGCCCGGCCGATAGCCGCCAAGCAGGCGCAGATCCCGAGTTTCCTCATAGCGCTGAATGAGGGCCTTCAGTTTGACAACGAGGCTTTCCTCTTCCGGTTCCCAGGCCGCCCGGGCCAGGCGGGAGATGGAGGCAAGCGGGTTGATCGGCGGATACCGCCCTTCTTCGGCGAGCCCGCGCTCAAGCACGATGTGCCCGTCGAGAATTCCACGTGTGGCATCGGCGACGGGATCGTTGTGATTGTCACCATCGACCAGTATCGAAACGATTGCGGTGATCGATCCGGCCCCGGCACCACCCGATCCGGCACGTTCGAGCAGGCGCGGGAGTTCGGTGAAGACAGATGCCGGATAACCCCGCGCAACCGGCAGTTCCCCCGAAGCAACGCCGACCTCACGGATGGCGTGGGCAAATCTTGTCACGCTGTCGACAATCAGGAGGACATTTTCACCGGCATCGCGAAAGTGCTCGGCAATGGTCATTGCGGTCAGTGGCGCCATGCGCCGGATCATCGGGCTTTCGTCGCTGGTTGCGACGACAGCCACAGACTTGCTCATATGTTCACCAAGCGTGTCCTCGATGAATTCGCGGACCTCGCGGCCCCGCTCACCCACAAGGGCGATCACCGCCCTGTCGAACGCATCGGCCCGGGTCAGCATGGACAGCAAAGTGGACTTTCCAACGCCGGATCCGGCAAAGACGCCAAGGCGCTGTCCGAGGCACAAGGGCGAAAATATGTCGATGGCCCGGACCCCGGTTTTCAACGGTGTCTTGATCCTCTGCCGCATCATCGACGCCGGTGCCTGACCGGCGACCGACCGGCGCTGCTTGCCGGGCGGCACGGCGCCCTTCCCGTCGATCGGCTGTGCAAGCGCGTTGATGGTTCGACCGCACCAGGCCGCATCGGGTGCGATGCGGAAGGCGCCGAAGCGGATGACCGGGTCGCCTATGCCAATCGCCTCGTCGCGCTCGACCGGACAGACGATGACGGTCTCCGGTTCCACCTTGACCACCTCACCCAGGAAAATCCCGTTCCGGCCATGATGCTCGACATAATCTCCAAGGCACACATGAGACGACAAGCCTTTGACATGATAGTTGGCGGGCGTGATCGTCGTCACGACCCCGCCGCGACGCACGAGGTTGTCGGGACCCGAAAATCGATTGACCAGTGCTTCGAGAGCACCGAGCGTGACTGAACTCATCCGATTGTTTGATTCATCCGGCATCGTGATCCGTTCGGCGACAGACCCAGAAAACCAGCCAGGTATAGGGAAGAAGGCAGGGCACTAGCGCGTGCCACCCAGTGCTTCCACGGCCTTGTCCAGAGCCGTTTCGCCTTCCTTGATCAGGTTTGCCGCGTTTTCGAACGCCTTTGTCACCATGATCAGGCGGCTCATCTCCGACACCGCATTGACACCTGACTGCTCGAGATAGCCTTGGATGATGCCGGAATCGGATCGGTCGACGATCGGCTCCGGGTTCCCTTCCGGCAGGATCGCACTGTTTTCAAGTCGCACGAATGGAGCGTCCGGGTCCAGCTCGTACAGGCCGAGTGAGCCGACCACCGCGCCCTCCTGTCGAAGCAGGCCATCTCTGGATGCCGTCGGCGGCTCCGCATTGCCATTGAGCTGTATGGGCGCACCACCCGGATCGAGCACCGGGTAGCCACCCAGTGTCACCAGTTCGCCGCCGTCGGAAATCGTAAAGCGGCCATCGCGCGTCAACGCCAGCCCCGATGGCGTGTCGATTGCGAACCAGCCCGAACCCTGAACGGCAAAATCCAGCATGCTGCCGGTCTGCGTGAGACCACCGCCGGTCGACGAAAGATAGGTCTCTCCTTCGGAGACATAGGCGGTACCGTCGCCCAACAGGGAGGAAAAGCGTATTTCCGTCGGCCGGAACCCGATCGTGCTGCTGTTGGCAACATTGTCAGCAATGGTGGTCAGCCGGTTTTCAAGGGCAATCTGCGAGGACAGTGCGACATAGAGTGATGATTGCATGTCAGCCGCCAAGTTTGAGGTTGTTGATTGAAAGCAGAAGATCTCCGGACAGGCCGAACCCCGTTGAGCCGCTCAACAGCACATTGGATGTATCGAGGCGCGGATTTGCGACTTCCCACAGGCTGGTAAAACGCTGGAGAAACGTCTCGAGCTTCTCCGGATCCTGGAAATCGGCAAAATCGAGACGCTCGGAAAAGTGGGCCGCCTGCTTGTCGACATCTGTGAGTGCGAATTCATCAGGGAGCGAGAGCGCGGTGCGAACGACGGTCGAAAGGGCCGTGTCCGCGAGAATCTGGTAGGGCTCCGTGATTTCCTCGGCCTTTCGCTGAAAATAGAGCGCCAGCCGAACACCTTCATTGCTGTCGCCGGCATCCTCTTCGAGTGTTTGGCGCATATATTTGTCGATCGTCCCCTGCTGCGCCTTGCTGAAGATGGTGGTCGATTCACCGTTGCGAAAGAAGTTGAAGGTTTCGACCAATGCGCTGTAGCGTTTATCGGCCAGCTGATTGGCAAAGCTGCTGTCGGTTTCGATCCCTTCGGTCAGGACCTTGCGGATAAACGCCCTCGCATAGCTCATCTCCTCCAGCCCATGGGCCTTGAGCGCATATTCGTAAATCCGCCGATCGGCCATGAAATCGTCGATCGATTTCACATTGCTGATATTTTCCCGGTAATACTCGGTTTCACGGGCAACGAGCGGTTGCTCACCCACCCGTTCGATCGACCGCGGAAGGTCCGCCGTAATCTGAAGATAGCTGGTATAGGTGGTCAGCATTCGCCCGCCCCGGTGATTGTTGTGCGCAGACCCTGTGATCGCGCCATGGCGAGGCGGACGATCCTTGGCCGATTGCGGCCGGACTGCTGCAATCCCGAGGCTAGGCGCACATCCTTGCGCGAAGCTTTCGCTGGCCGGCACTGCAATCGCGCACACAAAACCTGTCCCGATCGAACCCCGTCCAGCTTCACGCAAGGCAGGGACCGTACCTGTATGTGGACGACGAAAGGGAGTTGTGCCGGCCCATGAACATTATCATCGGACTAGTCGTGACATTCGGCTGTATTCTTGGCGGATATATGGCCATGGGCGGCTATCTCAGCGTCCTGATGCAGCCCTGGGAGCTGGTGATCATCGGCGGTGCGGCCTTTGGCGGCTTCCTCGTTGCCAACCCCATGAAGACGATCAAGGATGCCGGCAAGGCCATCGTCGAAGCCTTCAAATTCGCCGTGCCGAAGGAGCGCGATTATCTCGATACGCTTTCGGTTCTGTACGGGCTGATGCGCGACCTGCGTTCCAAGTCACGCAATGAGATCGAACAGCATATCGACAATCCCGAGGAATCATCGATTTTCCTCGCCTCGCCATCCGTTCTGAAAAACAAGGATCTCACCGCCTTCGTCTGCGACTATGTCCGGCTGATCATCATCGGCAATGCGAGGCCGCATGAAATCGAGGCATTGATGGATGAGGAAATCAACACAATCGAGCATGACAAGCTCAAATCGTACCACGCGATCGTGACAGTCTCAGACGCCTGTCCGGCCATCGGTATCGTGGCCGCCGTCCTCGGGGTCATCAAGGCCATGGGCGCCATCGACCAGTCACCGGAAATCCTAGGCGGATTGATCGGTGCTGCGCTGGTGGGCACGTTCCTGGGGATTTTTCTGTCCTATTCGATCCTGGCGCCCATTGCGGCTCAGGTGAAGATCGTTCGCGACAAGCAGAACCGGCTCTATGTGATCGTCAAACAGACCCTGCTGGCCTATATGAACGGCTCGGTGCCGCAGGTGGCGCTTGAGCACGGCCGTAAAACCATTTCATCCTATGAGCGGCCTTCCATCGACGCCGTCGAACAGGAAATGATGAACGCCGGCACCAGCGCCGAATCGCAAGCAGCCTGATCCGATGACTGAGACCGAACCCAAAATGGATCGCACATTGCTGGCCCGCATGACCGGACAATCGGGCGATCGCAAGACACTGGAAGCTCTTGGCCTGGCCCTGGCTGAATGCACTGCGCCCGTTTTCGAGACCGCGGCAAGCGGCGCCACCGGTTTCACGATCACCACAGAGTTCGAGGAATTCGGCGACGGCACTCAGTCGGAACTGCTGGCGGCGCTGGATGTCAATGCCGTAACCTGCCGGGCCGGGATTGAAGGCTGGTGTGACGAAATCATCCTGTCCGGGAACACCGTCTTCTTTATCGCGCTGCTGGAAGGAATGCTTGGCGGCAACCTGCCTTCCAACTCTGACATCACACCCCGCGATCTCTCCGCAATCGAGCGCGACGTTTCCGCGGTGGTGTTCAAACAGTTCGTCGACAGTCTGAAGAAGGTGATCATTTTCCCGCAATCCGGTGCCATCGTCACCCATCCTGTTCTTGCCGAGCCTCCAGTGCTTGAGGAGGGTGAGGGTTCCGTTCCGTCGGTTGCGCTTAAGTTCACACTGTCGGCCGGTGACCTCGATGCGCCGTTTCAGATCATCCTGCCACAGCGCATCTTGCTGAAGACAAAATTTGCCGAACCCGCCGTCGCTCCACCCGAAGAAAAACCCGAATGGCTGGAACAACTGAGCAATCAGGTCACCAATTCCAACGTCACGCTGGAAGCGAACATCGCATTGAGCGGCTCGACGCTTGGCGAAATCGCCCGCCTGCAGTGCGGCGACATTCTGCCCTTTGCGGAGGCAAGCCCGGTGCGTGCGCTGCTGAAGGCAAGCGGCAAGGAACTTTTCTGGTGTGAATTCGGCAAGGCAGGAAATCAGTACACCGTGAGAATTCTCGAAGCGCATGTTCCGGAGCAGGAACTGCGACGGGAACTCATATCGGGATGACCAAATTGAAGGACTCAGAGTAATGCCCAAGGAACAAGCGCTAGAGGACACGGAATCGCCGGCAACGACCGATGAGCCGGAGCTTGATCAGGCGATCAGTGATTTACGCGGTGTCCTCGAGGAAGATGCGGCGGGGTCTGACGAGACCGTGGCAGACGGGCTGCCGGGTGATGCTCCCGGGGAGTTTTCGGTCGATGACCTGCCCGACCCCTTTGCCCAGCAGGATACAGGGCTGGAGGCGAGTGTTGCACCGGAGATGACGGATTTCGATGCTAGCGGTCCGCAGATGGCGCAGACGACCGGAGCCACCGGCACTGTTGCCAATTCCGACATCATCATGGACATTCCCGTTGAGGTACAGATCGTTCTCGGCAAAACCCAGATGAAGGTCTCGAGCCTGATGAAGCTGGACGAGGGCGCGACGATTTCGCTCGACCGCAGAATCGGTGAATCCGTCGATATCATGGTCAACGGTCGGATGATCGGCCATGGCGAGATTACCGTCCTCGAGGAGGACGAGACGCGCTTCGGTGTCAAATTGACGAACATTCTCGGAGCCAGCCAACCGACAGGCAAGAGCTGATGTCCTTCATGGACGAACTGGACCCGGGGCAGGCGCTGGGATCGTCGCTGAGCAAGCCGGAAAAAGCCGCCGCCATCCTGATCGCGATGGGCAAGCCGGTTGCAGGAAAGCTGCTGAAGTTTTTCTCTCCGACGGAACTGCAGACCATCATCGGATGTGCGCAGTCGCTGCGAAGCGTTCCACCGCAGGAACTCGAGGAGGTCGTCAGCGAATTCGAGGACCTTTTCAGCGAGGGTGCCGGCCTGATGGACAACGCCCTGGCGATGGAAGGCATTCTGGAGGAGGGGCTGCCGCCGGAGGAGGTCGATGGCCTGCTGGGTCGCCAGCAGGAGGTTCAGAAATCGGAGGCAACCATATGGGAGCGGCTGCAGGAAGCCGATCCGGCCTATGTCGGCAAGTTTCTGGCCGGCGAACACCTGCAGACCGTCGCCTATGTCGTATCGATGCTGCCGCCGCCATTCGCCGCCAAGACGCTTATCGAACTGCCAGCGGAGCGGCGCGCCAATATTGTCCACCGCGTCGTCAATATGAAGGCGGTCAATCCCAATATTGCCGACATTATCGAACAGCGCGTCGCACAGATGCTTGACGATATGGACGGCGACCAGAACAAGTCAGTCACCAATCGTGTTGCCGAAATGATGAATGAGCTCGAGAAGCCGGTTGTCGACGCGTTGATGGGGGAACTGGAATCGATCAGCTCGGCAGACGCAGCGCGGGTCAAACCGAAGGTCTTCCTTTTCGAAGACATTCTGGCGATGCCGGAGAACAGCCGTGTCACGCTGTTCAATGATCTGAGTGCCGACAGCCTGACCCTGGCGTTGCGCGGCGCCGACGAGGCCATCAAGGAGGCAGCCCTTTCGTCGATCAGTGCCCGACAGAGGCGGATGATCGAAGCCGACCTTTCCGACGGCGCCGGCAATGTCACCGCACGTGACATCGCTGTCGCCCGCCGGTCGATCGCACAGGAGGCAATCCGGCTCGCCTCGCTCGGCCAGCTGACGCTGAAGGCAGAAGTGCAGGAAGCAGCGGCCTAGACGATGTCGGAAGACAAGGACAAAGAAAGCAAAACAGAAGAACCGACCGAAAAGAAAATTCGCGATGCGATCGACAAGGGCAACATTCCGTTTTCGCGGGAGGTTCCGATTTTTGCGTCATCGGCGGCCATTCTGGTTTTCTTCGTGTTCTTCATGCCGTCCGGAGCCTCCTATCTGGCGCGCTCGCTGACCGACATCTTCGAAAAGGCCGACAAGTGGTCCCTTGCCAGCGGCGACGATACAGTGTCGCTGTTCCATCACCTGTTCTGGGAGACCAGCCATTTTCTGCTCCCGGCCTTTGCGCTGATGATGACATTCGGAGTCGCAGCGTCGGTGATGCAGAATATGCCGAGACCGGCTCTTGACCGGATCCAGCCAAAGCTCTCCCGGGTCTCGCTGTCAAAGGGCTTGCACAGGATTTTCGGCCCCTCGGGGCTTGTCGAATTCGCCAAGTCCATCACCAAGATCATCGTCATTTCATCCATTATCGCCGTGTCGCTGACCGGAGATTTCTTCGATTCCCTCAATGGGATGTTCTCCGATCCGGGCACCATTCCGCAGCATATGGAAGGTGCGACGCGGGAGATCTTCGTGATCATCCTGATTTCGACCGCCTTGCTGGCCGTCGCCGATTTGCTGTGGACTCGTTTCCACTGGCGCAATGAGCTGCGCATGACTCGCCAGGAACTGAAGGACGAGCTCAAACAGTCTGACGGCGATCCGATCATCAAGGCACGGCAGCGCTCTCTGGCACGGGACCGTGCCCGCAAACGGATGATGTCGGATGTGCCGCGGGCAACGCTTGTGATTGCCAATCCGACCCACTTCGCCGTGGCGCTGCGCTATGTGCGAGAGGAGAATGAGGCGCCCGTGGTCATCGCCAAAGGCCAGGACCTTGTCGCCCTCAAGATCCGGGAAATCGCGGAACTCAACGATGTTCCCGTCTTTGAAGACCCGCCGCTCGCCCGCTCCATTTTTGCGCAAGCTTCGATTGGTAGTGTCATTCCAGCCGTATTCTACAAGGCGGTCGCCGAATTGATTCATGCCATCTATGCCAAGGAGAGCGGACATTGACACACCTGAACGTGTTGGTTTCGAACCGCGGACCTGCTGTCCGTGTCCAGCTGACCGGTGAACGTCCGGCCCGACGCCTGGAGCATGGCGGCCTGTTCCATTTCGACCCACTGCTTTGACCAAAACAATTGCAATTCCATGAGACTCTGTCCCCATACCAAGCAGCGTGAAGAAATCGTGGCCAAGGCGCTGCGTTCGGTTGCCAGCGAACTTCGCCTTATCGATGCGGCCGACCTGATCGCCCTGCTGCGTCTGGAATGTCACAGCAATCTGGCGGATCTCGTCGCGTCAGCAGCCGAACTGTTTTTCCAGCCGGGAACCGTAAATTTCGGCATTGGCGGAGATTACCGGCTGGACTGGGGCTCCACGCCCGAGGTCACGCTGGATCTGGAACTGAAGCCGGACGGCATGACGGTCTTTGCCCGCCTGACACTGTTGGAAAGCCACGGCGCACTGGAAATCAATCATATCGTGTTTGATGATCCGTCACCCGATCCCGACGAAAACACGGCCTTTCTGGCGACCAGCCTGCAGGCAAGCGCCTTTTCCGGGGCGGACATGTCACAGGCATCTCTTGCCTGATCGATGCGCCCGCGCCCTGGCAAAAGGTTCACAACAGCTAACACCGTTGATTGGCTTGATGCATTCAGGTTTGCCGATCCCGTCAAAACCTGAAAGTCTCTAGCCAATCAATCCCAGGCGAATGGCCTTGGCGATGGCCTGGATACGGTTGACCGCATTCAGTTTGTCGGCGGCAAATCCCATATAGGCGTTGACGGTGTGCACCGACAATTGCAACTGCGCGGCAATCGCTTCGCTCTTGTAGCCGTCAGCTGCCAGCTGCAGACACTGCAGTTCCCGTTCGTTTAGGTCTTCGTGTGGCGTGGCGGTGTTCACATCGAGCTTCAAAATGCTCCGGAGCAATCGATAGGCCTCGCGATGGCATTCGACAATCCTGTCGCCCGACAGGTCCAAATGGGCACCGAAAAACACCACGAACCCGTTGCCCATGATCCCCAACCTGACTGGAAAGCCGACGCCACCGGGGCCGGATGACTCATGCAGCAAGGGCCGGATAAAGCCCGTTGTCATAATGCCGTCGTCTTCTGTCGCCGGCCAGGAAAACGGCAAGAGCGATTTGTCCATATGCTGCTGCACAACGTCACCGAGGTCCGAAAGAACATGGTGCATCGCATCGTCAATCCGTGAGAGTACAATCGTGGTCCGGTCCCGCTCATCCCTTGCAAATCGTCTGGTGCGGCATACCGCATAGCCCGCGGCACCGACCGTCGTCGCCAATTCCGCGGCCTCCGATTCAAGCTTGATGTGCGCAGCGGGAACCGTTGCCAACCCCGTTGAATTGTCATCGAGCCGACCAGGGTCATTGACCGACCGGGTTATCGACTCCAACGTCACACCCCACTCTCCCCTATCGGATCCATCACTTGCCCCACAATGTCACAGACCATGAACCGTTCCTAAATCAGATTGTTTCGTACCGCATGGGCGATTGCCTCGGACCTGGTTTTTGTCGACGTCTTTTTCATGATGCTGGTGATGTAGTTGTTTACCGTATTGCGCGAGATCCCGATGATCAGCGAAATCTCGTCACTGGTTTTGCCTTCGGCTATCCACGACAGGCATTCGACTTCCCGTTCCGTCAGGTCCTGCGTCTTGTTGACCCCGAAAATGTCGTCCGCAAAAAAGGCCAGATGATAGGCACAGATCGGCGCAACGTCCTTGAGGCGGTTTTCGGAGAAGATCATTCCCTCCTCGAAGCACAGCAGCAGCGCCATCCGCGCATGGCCAATGTCAAAGGGAATGACACAGAGCTGGCGGCTGTAACCTGAAGGCATTTCAACGGACTGCGGGCACTCGACGAAGGTCGGTTGCATCGCCGACATGCAGCGTTCAATCTCGGTAATCCTCAGCTGCGCACGAACAAGTGTCGAACCGAGAAGACGAACGAGATCGAATGGCCAGTCGGCCGAAATCGCAAACTCCAGACCGCCCTCGGTATAGGCGTCCCACCGCGCCAGCAGATACCGCACGGCACCCGCGTAGTCGACGATCAGTGCCAGACCATCGGCAAGACCGCCAGCCGCGCCAGCGCTTCTCACCTCTTCCAGGAGACGTGATCTGCTCAACATAGGTGCCATTCCACACGGATAAAGGATTGCACCCCCCGCGCATTCCCCCAATGACATATTCGTCATCTGTCGGGCATGGCCGCCCGATCTGCGACGGCGGTCGAATCACCAACCATCATCGCCATCATAGGACCAGCCCTGCGCAGGGCAAATGAATAGTTATGTGCGCACGGTGTCATGAACCGCTGTTTCCGCACGACGCGCCGCGGTCAAAAACTCGGCGGGAAAGACCGCCTCAAGCGGCGTCTTCCAACGCCCATTTGCGCAAGATCTTCGCCGCCCGCTCTTCATTGATCTCGACCATCCGGGCCAGCCTCTTCTCCGGACCTTCCTTGACCCGGCTGCTGATATCGGGAGTCGTATCGAATGTCGGGAGAGGTCCTGCCGCCGCGCCCTCCGCCATGGCGGGTGCGAAGTCGTCCTCGGCCGACACTGCCGGGGCTTCATTGGGATCGAAATCAAAGTCCGCACCAAATCCGGCCATCGTTCCGGGCGCCGCTCCGGGTGCCGCCCCCGCGCCGGGACTGAAATCCGGAAGATCGGCCGTCGCTTCATCGTTCTCGTCGGCTGATTCCGTCAGCGCCCGCGCCAGGGGTCTGAAACCGAACCAGATGATGAGCAGGGCAACGAGAATGAAAGCACCGGCATTGATCATGCTGCCGGCATGTCGGCTGAGGGATTGCCCGACACTCGGGCCTGCTCCGGCCTCGTTGAGGAGCTCCGTATCAAGGAACTGCACGACCGTCAGTTTGATCCGGTCGCCGCGCTCACCGTCGAGACCGGAGGCCGAGGAGACAATCTGCTCCAATTCGCCAAGTTGCCTGTCGATGTCGGCCTGGGTGGCATTTTCTCCGAGCATGGCGGCGATGCGGCTCTGGTTGATCACCACCGCGATCGACAGCCTTTCAACCTCGTAGCTGTTCTTGACCGTGGCGATGGTCCGGGAATTTATCTCGTAATTCGTCTGCTCTTCCTTGCGCTCGTTCGATTCGGATGATTGCGGACCGGCGACACCGTCGGCCGGCGCATCGGGCAGATTTTGCTCAACCGTGGCCGGTGTGTTGGCATCCGAACTGTTTGACGCGGCATTTTCCCGGGTCACCCGAACCGATCGTTCAACACGCGAATCCGGATCAAAGACCGTTTCCTGAATTTGCTGGGTGTCCGTATTGATCTGCGCGCGGACGCTGGCGCGGAAATTGTCGATGCCCAGAAACGGCGCCAGCGCCTTGTCAATGTTGTTGACGACCTCCGCCTCGACCGTCTGCACGATGTTGAGCGACCGGCTCATTGTGCTGTTGGCGAAATCATCGCCCGAAGCCAGCAACTGGCCAGTCGAATCCAAAACGGTCACGTCATCGACATTCAGTCCCGGAACGGAGGCGGCAACCAGATGGCGGACCGATTCGGCGGATCTGCGGCCATCATTGCCGGTGGCCCGAACCATGACCGATGCGGAAGGCTTCTGTTCCCCGCGCCGAAAACTGCCGCGATCCGGCATAACAATGTGCACCCGGGCGGCGGTGATGCCGTTGATCGAGCGGATTGTCCGGGCAATTTCGCCTTCGAGCGCCCGGACCCGTGTGACCTCCTGCATGAAGGACGTCAGACCCAGCGACCCGACATTGTCAAAGAGCTCATAGCCGGACGTGGTGCTGTTGGGAAGGCCGCGCTCGGCCAGGATCATCCTGGCCCGGCTGGTCATTCCGACCGGAACGCTCACGGTTCCACCGTCGGAACTGACGTCGAATGAAATGTTCATCTCGGCGAGCGCGATGGCTATCTGATTGGAATCATTCGCGTCCAATCCGACGTAAAGCGTTTCAAAGCTGGGCCGATTGAGGAATATCGCCGCCGCGACGATCAGGGCGAACGCCAGGGTTCCCACCCCGGCGAGAGCGGCGATGCGCTTGTTTCCGAGATTGGCGAGGTTCGCCGGAAGGCTGGACAATTGGTCCAACAGATTCATTCTGTCTCCACATCACGCTGGCGATGCCCTGCGAAGCACGGCAGCGGTCACGCACCCGTCGCGCGCGCCCGATGGTGAAGACATTAAAGGCCGAAACTTGCGCGAGGATGATGGCCAGACAGCCGGCCATCGGCAAGAGGCGCGCAGCCTGTTTCGCGCTCAACTCACCAACCTCGTGCGAGAGATGAACGGATTGGGTCCGGCGATCCGGAATCCGTTGAAATTCAGAACAAGTCCACGTCGCCAACGGCTTTGGCCAGCGGCTCACTCGCGTTGTGCGACGGTCCCGGATGAAGCCGGTTCTGGAGTTCCGTCAGTTTCAGAACGTTCAGTGCGGTGGTCACATCGATCAGCCAGTCCTGGGGCATACCGGCGCACAGTTCTGCAAGAAAATCAGCCAGACCGTGGGCTTTCTGGATCGCAAGATCCAATCCCTGCAACGCTTCAATATCGGACCCGTTCGCTGCCGCCATCGATGTCGATCGACCTTCGATCACGGGTTCGATCGCCTTCATCAGCCTGGCAATTTCGGACAGTTCAATCTGGATTTTCGACAGCAATATAGCCAGCGATTCAGCCGGCATTTCATCTGGGGAAAGGTCTTGGATACTCAATTTACTCACCATACTCGATACGTGTTTGGTCTGTCACCAGGACCGGCCCGGTCTCACCATCCGGCCGACCAGCCATTGGGCTGATCAGGCCGAAAGCTCAAAAGAATTCGACATCGTCGGCGGGTGCCGGTTTCGGCGGTGCGACCGGAACCTCGCGCTCTACCGCCCTCACCGTTTCAGCGCCATTGAGCGCACTTTGTCTGGCGCGACCGCTGACCGGCCAGAATTCGACTTTACGACCAAAATTTCCGCCAAGGCTCGAACCAATCAGCGAGATGCCTTCATCGCGCAGAAACTGTTCCGCGAACTGGCCGTTCTGCCGGCCGACATTCGAAATCCGGGTCATGGTCTGTGCGCCGCCGAAAAGTTTGGCCTCCATCCGGTTCTTGCGGGCACCCTGTTTGAGGAGTGCATTGATGAGCAGTTCCATCAGATGAACCCCATAACGGGTTGCCTCGGCGCCACCGGTCGCCGAACCCGGCAGCAGGAAATGATTCATCCCACCGACACCGGCCACCGGATCGCGCAGGCATGCTGCGACGCAGGAGCCAAGAATGGTCGTCATGACGACTTCAGACTGATCCGAGACTTCGAAACAGCCTTGGATCACATGCAGACGATTTTGCCGCGCGGCCAAGCTCATTTCAGGGCCCCGAACACTGCCTCAATCGCTGCTTTCATCTTGTCAATCGTGAACGGTTTTGCCAGCACATTGTTTGCTCCGAGTGTGGCTGCCTTCTGGACCAGCGCCTTGTCGCCCTGTGCGGTCAGAATGATAACCGCCGCTCTTTTGGTGGCGGCATTGGTCCGGATCGCCTGCAGCAAGCCCAGACCATCCATCTTGGGCATGTTGAAATCCGAAATCACAAGATGATGCGGTTCTTTCTGCATGATCTGGTAGGCTTGCTCGCCATCATTGGCAACAGTGATCTGGGTGAACCCCAACTGTTGCAGCGCATCACCCAGCAAAAGCCGGCTGGTCACCTGATCATCGACAATTAGTGCCTTAATTCTTTGTGCAATAGACATTACGAAACCCTCTCCACACGGGTTGTGGTGCAGTTCAATATTTCCTCGCCAATGCGCCGAAGCGGAAGCTGTGTCTCCACGGCTCCGATATCCATTGCGACTTTTGGCATACCGTATACGACACATGTGTTTTCGTTCTGGCCGATTGTGGAAGCGCCGGCCTGCCGCATCTTCAAAAGACCGGCAGCTCCGTCACGTCCCATACCGGTCAGGATGACACCGGCCGCTTTTCGGCCGCAGGTTGCAGCAACCGATTCAAACAACACGTCCACCGACGGGCGGTGACCGTTGACCGTGCCGCCTTCCCGCAGCCGGCACCGCAGGGACATTCCACCGGTGATTTCGAGATGTCGGCTGCCACCAGGCGCCAGATAGACCTGGCCGGGTTTGATGACCGCACCATCCGTGGCCTCGGCAACATCGGGCTTGCACAGCCGGTCCAGCCGGGCGGCAAAGCTGGCCGTGAATGTCTCCGGCATGTGTTGCGTTATCACCGTCGGTGGACAATTTTGAGGGTAGCTCGAAAGCACGGTAATCAGGGCGTCGACGCCACCGGTCGAAGCCCCGATCGCAACCACTTTCGAACTTGGCCGGAAATTGTCGGCGATCGAGCTTGTTGCAGAATTGGCAGCAGGCGCGGCGCCGGCCGCTGACGCAATCTTGACCTTCGACATGGCAGCCTGTTTGACCTTAGCCGCCAAGTCCGCAAACGGGTTGGCGTCGCTCAATGCCGGCTTGCCGACGCAATCAAAGGCGCCAAGTTCCAGTGCCGCGAGCGAAGCATCGGCGCCTTTGCTGGTCAGGGTCGAAACCATGATGACCGGCATCGGCCGCAACCGCATGATCTTTTCAAGAAATTCGAGCCCGTTCATATTGGGCATCTCGACATCGAGCGTGATGACATCCGGATTCAATTGCTTGATTGCCGCGCGCGCTTCGAACGGATCGCCGGCAGAGCCGATGACATCGATGTTCGGATCCGCGTTGAGGACAGATGCGATCAAGCTGCGCATCGTGGCCGAGTCATCAACGACCAGAACCTTGACGTTTCCATGCGTCATCATCTGCTTCCACCTGTCTTTTCGAATGTTGTGATGCCAGCCGTTCTGAAATGCTCCTTGGCATCTCCGGACAGTCGCTCCGAATGACCGATGTAAAGCCAGCCGCCATCGGCCAGCATGTCGCTGTAGCGGCCCCATATCCGGGCTTGGGTCGCCTCATCAAAATAGATGACGACATTGCGGCAAAAAAGAACATCGAACGGACCCCTGAAAGGCCATTTGCCCATCAAATTGAGCTCGCGAAACGAGATCAAGCGCCGCAAAGCCGGATCAACGACCCACTCACCGTCCCGGTCCGCCGGCTTGAACCATTGCTTGCGCATCGCCGGCGAAACCGTTTCGATCGCCGCGGTGTCGTAGATTCCCGCCCGCGCATGGGCGATGACCATTGGATCGATATCCGTTGCCAGCATCTTGAAGTCGTATCGCTCGACCTCGGGGAACATTGACAGAACCGTCAGAGCGATGGTGTAGGGCTCTTGACCCTGCGAACAACCGGCGGACCAGATGCGCACACGCCCACCGCTCTTTGCCCGTTTGATCAGTCCCGGCAGAACCGTTTCTCTGAGGTGATCGAAATGGTGTTCCTCACGAAAGAACCGCGTGAAATTTGTGGTCATCAGGGACAACATCTGCCGCCGTTCCTGCGTACCGCTGTCGCTGGCAACCAGCTGACAATAGCTGCGAAAGCTCTTCAGTCCGATCTTGCGAATACGTTTCGCCAGCCGGGAATACACCAACGACGCCTTGGTTTCGTTGAGGTAGATACCCGCATCCTCGTAGATCATCGAGGCGATGTCCTGAAGATCCCTGCGTGTCATCGGAAACTCACCATCCGACAACAAATCATCCGGCGAACCCGGCTGGGCATCGCCGCCCGCGGCCAGTCCCTTCAGTGCAAGCGACGAACTCATGCAGCTTCGACCTCGTCCTCGGGAAACAGCGATTCCAGTTCGATCAGGCAGATCATTCGACCTTCGATCGCCAGCACGCCCTTGGCAAAAGACTTGTCCAGCTCAGAGGAGACTTCCGGTGTCGGCTGAATGTTCTCATCGGTGACCGTGAGAATGTCCGATACGGCATCGACCAGCAGGCCGACGAACTTCTGATGAACCTGCGTCACGATGATCACATGCCGGGCCGACGGGTCGGATTCCTTCATTCCCAACCGGCTTGACAGATCGATGATCGGCAAGACGGCACCACGAAGATTGATGACGCCGAGAACGAATCCCGGGGAATGTGGAAGCGACGTTGCCGGCGTCCAACCGCGGATTTCGCGTACGGACATGATATCCACGCAGAATTCCTGTTCACCGATTCTGAAGGCGATCAACTCGCGGGCGCCTTCGGCGAGAGTTTTGGATGTCTGATTCATGGTCTTACCCCACAGCTGCTAGTGACATTTCCGATTTCAGCGCCCCAACTCGCGACGCCGACACAACCGCCTCGACATCCACGATCAGGGCGACCTGCCCGTCTCCCAGTATCGTTGCCGCTGCAATTCCAGGTACATTGGAATAGTTGGCTTCCAGGCTCTTGATCACGACCTGACGCTGCCCCTGGATGGCATCGACGAGCAGCGCGCTCTGGCCTCCATCTTCCGAATCAACCAGCAGCGCAACGCCGGTCAGCGGATCGCTCGGTGTGGTCGTGAAATTCAGGATTTGACCGACATCCACCAGAGGATTGAAACCATCGCGGATGGAGATCAACCTTCCACTGGCGCCAAAGCCATGGAGGTGTTCCTGTTCGGGCTTGAGTGTCTCGATGATCGAGGACAGCGGCACGACCAGCGTTTGCCCCGCCACGGTGACGACCATGCCATCGAGGACGGCCAGCGTCAGCGGCAAGCTGAGCGTAAAGACAGAGCCTTTGCCCGGGGTCGACGAAATCGTGATGCGTCCGCCGAGCGCCTGTATCGAGCGTTTGACCACATCCATGCCGACGCCGCGCCCCGAAATATCGGAAAGCTGTTCCGCAGTCGAAAATCCGGGATGGAAGATGAGATTGTCCACCTCTTCATCGGTCAGACTGGCCTCGCTGGCAATCAGGCCCTTGTCGATCGCTTTTTTCAGCACGACTTCCCGATTGATCCCGGCACCGTCATCGGCGATTTCGATGACAATACGGCCGGAACGGTGTTTGGCCGTTAATCGCAAAACCCCTTCTGCCGGCTTGTTCGCGGCTTCCCGTATTTCAGGCAATTCCAGGCCGTGATCGACGGCATTGCGGATCATGTGGGTTAGAGGTTCGGCAAGCTTGTCGATGACCGTCTTGTCGACCTCCGTGTTTTCACCCTCGGTGATCAACCGAACATTCTTGCCGGTCATGTCGGCGATTTCACGCACGGTCCGGGACATGCGCTGGAAAATCGGCTTCACCGGCTGTGCGCGAATGGCCATCACGCTGTCCTGGATCTCGCGGGTCAGTTGCTGAAGCTCCTCCAGCCCCATTGTTACGGCCGAAGATCCCTCACTGCTCGATTCGATGACGCTTTGTGCCAACATGGCCTGATTGATGACCAGTTCGCCGACAAGATTGATCAGCTTGTCGACGCGCTCGAGTTCTACACGTATGGTGGACTGAGCGCTCGAGGCCGCCGATTTGGGAGCGGTCTTCGCCGCAGCTTTTTCCTTCTTCTCCGCCTCGTTCGTGTCCGTTGCGACTGATCTGATATCGATTACTTTGCTGTCAGTCAGAGGCTCGGCATCATTGGCCGGTTTGGCCTCTGCACCCGTAGGATCGCCGTCGGCCAGCGCGTCGGGCGAGGCGGCCATCGCCGGTTCATCTGCGCGTGTCGCCTCATTCGCGTCAGTGACCGGATCAGCTGGCGCTTCGTCGGTCGCGTCGGTCGGCAATACGTCGCTCTCGACATTCACCGCCTCGACGGCGGCGATCTCGAGGTCGCAGTCCCATTCGGCAAATTCAAAAACCGAGCGAATTGCCTCTTCACCCTGCGAAGTCGTCAGATCGATCTCCCAGGACAGATAGGATCCTTCCGGGTCGATCTGGTCGATATTGGGCAGCTGACCAAAATCACAGCGAACCGTCATATCACCCAGTGTCTCGAGTTCGCGCAGCAGCAGCAGCGTTTCATTGCCCTTGAGATAAAGGTCGGGTTTGGGATGAAAGCTGATGCGGAAGACCTGGCCTTGGCCCGCCTCGTCGGAACCATTGTCTTCAAATTCATCGAACGAGAAAGTGACCGGCGTAAAGCCTTCATCATTGCCTGTGTCGCCATCATCGCCATCGTCGTCATCAAGCGTCACCGGAACTGGTGTAAAGCCGGTGTCGTCATCCGGCGATTGCGGTTCCGGCTCCTTTGCGGCGTCATCGGCCTTGTCGGCGGTCGACACGGTCTCACCATTGGCCAGGGCTTTCAATTCAATGACGAGTGCGTCGCAGCGCTCGGCTTCGACAACGCCGCCGTCGCGTGCGGCTGTGGTCAGGTCCGCCAGCACGTCCGACGACTTCAGCAAAACCTTGATGACATCCTTCGTCGGCTCGAGCACATTGGAGCGAACGCAATCCAATGTCGTTTCAAAGACATGGGCAAAGCCGACCAGATCGTCCAGGGCGAAGGCACCAGCCCCGCCCTTGATCGAATGAACGGCCCGAAACACCGCGTTGACCGTCTCCGGATCGTCGTCACCGTCATTCAGGGCAAGGAGACCTGTTTCCAGTTCTGCGAGTTGCTCCTCACATTCCTGAAAGAATATTTCCTTGATTTCATTCATGTCCATGACGCAATTCCCCCTCAGGCCGTAACGCGCTGTATGGCGTTGAGTAGCTTGTCCGGATCGAAGGGTTTGACAATCCAGCCGGTGGCGCCGGCCTGGCGCGCCCGATCCTTCTTCTCCGCATCACTTTCAGTGGTCAGAACCAGGATCGGAATCGCCCGGTGCTGCTCGCTGCTGCGCACGTTTTCGATGAACCCGAATCCGTCCATTCTCGGCATATTGATGTCCGTGATAATGACATCAGGCTCTGAACCGCCGAGGACCTCAAGGCCGTGCACGCCGTCTTCGGCCTGCAATGTGTCATAGCCGGCACCACTCAAGGTCATCAGCAACATGTTGCGAATGGTACGGGAATCGTCGACCGTCAGGACTGTTGTCTTTTTCATCGCGAGGCCCCCTTGACATGCAGATCACCCGGCTCGACACCGAGAAGTGCAATGGCCGACAGAAAGTTTTCCGACGCGTTCTCTATCTCAAATGAGGCCTCATCCTCAGCCCAGCTCCGATGCGCCGAAAGCAGCAGCTGGACGCATTGGCCGCCCATCCGCTCCACTGATGACGCGTCAATCACCACGTCGTTGCCCCGCATCGACATGAGGTTCTCATGCAGCGGTGCCACAGCCGTGAGATCAAGGTTCTCGACCAATTGAAGTTGCCGCGGCTCAGGCGGTTTACTTGCGTTCATCTCAAATCCCATCCTGTTTCAAGATTGTGAGCCAAGGCGACGGATTGACATATACGCCCCCGTTACCCGGATCGCCCTTTTCAAAGATCAGCCCGTTTGTCGCCAGAACGATCGGGCTAGTTGTCGTTGTGATGAAAACCATCATCAGGCCCTCAACAATTGCCGCGGAGCAACCGGTTCGGCTGCCGGAATGTCACCGTTTGCACTACTTCTTTCAAATTGAGTGCGGCCGGCCAGATCGGCACGGTGGCGGCGTATGACGCTTCCCAGATCGACGATCGTTTGATGGATATCGGCGGCCGCTGCACCGGCCCGCCGAGAGTTTTCGGCTACCAGCACAATGTCCCGGTCGATGGTCTCCATCTGGTGATGAATGTCAGATACACTGCCAGCCTGTTCGGTTGCGGCGTCCGACAACTGGGCTATGGCGGTGTTGACGCCCGACACCTGTTCAACGATCCGTGCGATGGCAGCTCCGGCGCCGTCAACCGCCTCGACACCACCCGATATGCGGGATTTGGTGTCCGTCACCAGCGCCTCAATTTCCTTCGCCGCCTCGGCGGAGCGTTGCGCCAGCGCGCGAACCTCTTGCGCAACAACGGCAAAACCGCGGCCAGCTTCACCCGCGCGGGCGGCCTCTATCCCGGCATTCAATGCCAACAGGTTGGTTTGAAAGGCAATGTCCTCAATTGTTGCGGTGATTTGTCCGATCTGTTCGGCAGACCCTTCGATCCCGCCCATGCAGCTGGCTGCATCATCCATGATCCGGCCACCCTCTTCAGCGGCCTGACGGGTGTTGCCGAGATTTGTCTTGGCACTTTCGGCAAGCGAAGCAACCGTTCCTGCAGATTGCACCAATTCACCCAATAGGCCGTTTGCGGTGGTCAGACGCTCGGCGGCACAAGCCGAGCTGTCAGCCGTTTCGTTCAGTTGCCGGACCAGATCTTCAGTGCCCTGGTGACCGCGGATAACGTGTTCGGCAACCACCTTGAATGTGCCCTGGAGCCGTTCCATCGCAACGTTGAACGTCGCCGCCAGCTCATGATGCGCTGCCGGAACCGCACCGTCGATGCGAACGCTGAAATCACCGACCATCAGGCCGCGAAATGCCTCGCCAAACCGCTGATTGACCCGGTCACGGATTTCGTCATGTGATTGTACAGCAGCGCGGTCCCTGAGCCGTTCCCGTTCGCTGAGATATTCGGTCCAGATCAGATCCGTATTGTGCATAAGACAATTGAACAGTGTCCCGATCGCCGCGGTTGCCGTGCCCAGCGAAGCCGGCGCCGATCTGGAAAACACTGTTTTTGGCCAATGGGCCGCCAATATCCGCGATACAACCTGATCGGCAAATGTCGCTTGCGCCGCAAGGCTCCACTGCGCATCGATATCGTCATTGGCGAAAGCCTTTGCCGTCGTTTCAACGGCCTTGGTGTGCCGGCCGTTGCGCCCGTCATCCAGGCAGTTGTCGACAGATCCGAGATGGCCGACGATTTCCGCCATCAGGATTTTCAGCCTTTCGGCATGGTCCGAATCGAGATGGTCACCCGATGGAATCGACCGCTTTGACAAAGCGGCATCGGTGTCGGTCACCGCCTGTCTGCAATAGCCGGCCATGTCCGAGGATGCGGCCCGGTCATCATTCGCGGACACCATGAATTCGCGGCGTTGGCGCAGGCCTGCCTGATCGGCGGTATCCGTTGGTTTTGACTTCAATTCCGGCACTCAGTTCCCCAGGGCCCCCACATGCGTGACACGATCACGTCAACACTCGGGGATTTCGAAAGCGCACCTCGACTCCAGCCGGCGTCATCACAATTGTGACGCGGTGGCCCCCGGATGCCGCGTCGTTCCCCCGCACGCGGCAAAATCGGATTGCTTCCGAGAATAGACTTGAAAGAAAGATACCGGATTCGACCGGTTCAACGGTGCAGCTTCATGCCTATGGCCTGTTCACCTACTGGTGGACATCCAACCCGCCGTCCTAAGACGCTATGGTTAATTCGTTTCCCAGAAGTTAACGAACCCGATAAATTCGTTGCAATCCGGCCATTGCGCAACCAGGTATTGAGTGTGCACCCGGCCTTGAAACCTGAGATATTCATCCTTGCCCTGCCCGGTGAAGAGATGCGGATCGTTGGCGCAAGCTTCATGCAAGTTTTGTCTGCAAGGCTTTCAACAGAGCAACGGCCATGATGACTGTTCCCGGGGTGATATTATGATTGTATTCAGTGTTTCAGCGATTTTTATTGTTGGATGTATGTTAATTGCCTTTTCGCTGCTGGCGATTCTTGACGGCCAGCGGAACATTCGAAAATCGATAGGCTTCACGCGGCCGCGGTCACATCCGGTATTGACGGACACGTATCAGGTGTTTTCAAGATAGTTCGACAAGGCTGCCGGATTGTGGTGACCTAAGCGACTGAGCGGCAGCTATCGCACACTGAGCCTGCCTTTACACCCCGATGAGCGGGAAATTCGAATTCGAAGACACCGGCAATGCGGCGGTTTTGCGAGCTGTGGCTTCTTTCATGATGTCAGTCCGACGGACCGATGATCCACTGTGCGGTATCGCAATTGTCGCGTCACCGCACCACATCGTGATTGTTTCAAAACGCACCGGACACGTAGGTGCTTAGCGCCGTTCGTGTGCCCTGATCCCAGACCAGACGCAGCGCGCGACCGAAATCCGCCGCAAACACCCTGTCTGTTGCGATCGGTCCGAAAATATCATGCATCGCCAGAAATGCCGTCGGATCGGACCTGGCGCGCAGCGCCGCATCACGCAATCGCGCTGCCCGGTCATCATCGACATCAATATTCTCACCCGCCTCGTTTGACCCGGCGCAGTAACGGCACCAGAATGCGACTTCCAATGCCAGCCCTTTCACCGGCAAGCCATTGCGCAACCGGTCGGCAATCGACGGAAAAACGAATTTTGGCTGCCGGTTGGATCCGTCAAAACACAGTCTGGCAATGGTGTCGGCGACCCTTGCATTGGCAAAACGCGCCTTCACGGTGTCAAGATAGTGCTTGAATTCGACACCCGGCACGGCCGGAACCGTCGGAATGACTTCATCAATCTGCAAGCGCTCCAGAAAACCGTGGATCAGCGGATCGGACATGGCCTGATGGGCGTAATCATAACCGAGCAGAGCGGCCGGATAGGCAATCGCCGCATGTCCACCATTGAGAATACGCAGCTTCATCACCTCGTGCGGCGAGACGTCGTCGACGAATTCCACTCCGACATTCTCCAGCGCCGGGCGTCCTTGCGGGAATTTATCCTCCAGCACCCATTGGCGGAAGGGCTCGCAGGCAACAGGCGATGCATCGTCAATGCCGAAACGGTCAGCCACCAGATTGATTTCCCGTTCAGACGTCGCCGGCGTGATGCAATCCACCATACCGTTGGGGAAGGCTACATTGTCGGTGATCCAGGAGACCATGTCCGGCGCCATTGCCTGTGCCAGGCCGATCACGGCATGCCGGGTGACGTGCCCATTTTCCGGCAGGTTGTCGCAGGACATGATCGTGAAGGGCGGCACATTGCGCCGGCGCCGCAAGGTCAGCCCGGCAATCAGGATTCCGAAAACCGTCTGCGGGGCGGAGGGGTTTTCAATGTCCCCCCTGATCTCCGGGTGGCCCAGTTGCAGCCCCCCGCTCACCGCGTCGATGAAGTATCCCCCCTCGGTGATCGTCAGCGAGACAATTCGAATGCGGGGATCGGCAAGACGCTCGATCAGAACCGCCGGACGAATGTCGAGGAAATCGATCATCGACCCGCAAATCCCCGCCGTCAGACCCTCGGGATCCAATTCGACGATGGTTGTCAGCCAATCCTGCCCGCTCAGCCTGGCCCGCATAACCGCATCGCCCGGCTTGATTCCGGCACCAATCAGCGCCCAATCGTGATCGGCCCCGAGGTTAAAGAGCCGGTCGAGATAGACCGCCTGGTGGGCTCGATGAAAGTTACCGACGCCGATGTGAAGAATGCCGGGGCTCAGCGCCGAGCGGTCATATTGGGGCGTGTGGACGGAAGGCGGCAATGCCTTGAGCGCCGACTGTCGGAGTTTGATCGCCATGTCAGCTCATCCAATTCCCGCCATCGACATTGAATGTCTGCGCGACCACATAATCACTTTCGGCGCTCGCCAGAAAAATGGCCATGCCCGTCAGGTCATCGGCGGTGGCCATCCGACCGAGCGGCACGGCTTCTCCAACCAATTTTTTTTTCTCGCCAAGCGGCCGGTTTTCATGGCGGGCGAACAACGCATCGACACCGTCCCAGTGCTCTCCGTCGACAACGCCGGGTGCGATGGCGTTGACATTGATGCCGTGCTTGATGAGATCCAGTCCTGCGGACTGGGTCAGACTGATGACCGCCGCCTTGGTGGCGCAATAGACCGCGACAAGTGGTTCACCCCGCCGGCCGGCCTGGCTGGCCATATTGATTATCTTGCCGCCGCGGCCATCGGAGATCATGGATCTGGCGACCGCCTGCAGCATGAACAGCGTGCCGGCGACATTGATGGAAAACAAACGTTCAAAACTGTCCCGGCTGATGTCGGCGACCGGTGCGAGATCGAACACCGCCGCATTGTTGACCAGAATATCGAGACGGCCGGCCTGTGCGGCAACGGCGTCAACAGCGCGTTCGATCGATGCCTGATCTGTCACATCAAGCGGTACAGCGTAGGTGCCATTGCCGATCTCATCGGCTGCCCGTTGGGCGCCTGCCGTATCGATATCGGCAATCGCAACTCTGGCGCCCTCTTGCGCAAACGCTTGTGCAAAGGCGCGGCCAATGCCACGCGCCGCGCCGGTTATCATGGCGGATTTGCCATGAAGGCGTTTCATCCGAGCGCCAGTCCGGCCGCGTCGAAGCGATGAATTTTCGCCGTGTCGGGCGAAACATGGACAGCGCTGCCCGGCTCGACGTCAAGATCTCCGTCGCCGCGCACCGTCATGCCGCCAATGCCCTCGATCTGGACATGAACATAGGTCTCCGCCCCAAGATGTTCGGTAACGCCGACGGTCCCCTTCCAGAGGCCTTCATTCGTCGACACGCGCAGGTGTTCCGGACGCACACCGACCGTGTCGCAGTCAAAGGTCTTTGCCGCCTCTCCGGTCACGAAATTCATTTTCGGTGAGCCTATGAAACCGGCCACGAAGCGGTTCGCCGGATTGCGATAGAGCTCCATCGGCGAGCCGACCTGCTCGATGCGCCCGGCGTTGAGCACGACGATCTTGTCGGCCATTGTCATGGCTTCCACCTGGTCGTGGGTGACATAGATCATTGTGGTTTTCAGCCGCTGATGCAGTTCGGATATCTCCAGACGCATATTGACGCGCAGCGCGGCATCGAGGTTTGACAGCGGTTCGTCGAACAAAAATGCGTCGGGCGACCGGACGATGGCCCGGCCGATCGCGACACGCTGTCTCTGGCCACCTGAAAGCTGCCCTGGACGGCGGTCCAGATAGTCGGTCAGATTGAGAACATTGGCCGCATATTTGACCTTTTCCTCGCTTTCTTCCGGACTGAGGCCAGCCATCTTTAAGGGAAAGGCGATGTTTCGCCGGACCGACATATGCGGATAAAGCGCATAGGACTGGAACACCATCGCCAGGCCTCGCTTGGCCGGCGGCATGGGCGTTGCATCCCTGCCGGCGATTTCGATCGTGCCGCTGCTGACGTCCTCCAGCCCGGCGATCATCCGAAGCAGGGTGGATTTGCCACATCCGGAGGGCCCGACGAAGACGACAAATTCACCTTCGTCGATATCCAGCTTGAGCGGCGGGATGACTTCAGTGTCACCGAAGCTCTTCGAAACGTCCTTGAGTGCGATGCTTCCCATGGTTCGTTCTTCCTGTTACTTCACGGCGCCGAAGGTCAGACCCCTGACCAACTGCTTCTGGCTGAACCAGCCGAGGATGAGAATCGGGGCGATGGCCATCGTCGAGGCGGCCGACAATTTTGCGTAGAAAAGACCTTCCGGACTCGAATAGCTGGCGATGAAGGCCGTCAGAGGCGCCGCTTCCGCGGCGGTCAGATTGAGCGTCCAGAACGCCTCGTTCCAGGCAAGAATCACGTTCAGCAGCAGGGTCGACGCGATGCCGGGCACGGCCATCGGTGTCAGCACATGAACAATCTCGGCCCAAAGGGCCGCACCATCCATGCGCGCCGCCTCGAGGATTTCTCCGGGGATCTCCTTGAAATAGGTATAGAGCATCCAGATGATGATCGGCAGGTTGATCAGGGTGAGAACGATGACCAGCCCGATGCGCGTGTCGAGCAGTCCGGTGTCCCGGAAAATCAGGTAAATGGGGATCAAGACGCCGACCGGTGGAAGCATCTTGGTGGACAGCATCCACATCAAGACGTCCTTGGTGCGCTTTCCCGGGAAGAATGCCATCGACCAGGCCGCCGGAATGGCGATCGCCAGACCGAGAACGGTTGACCCCAGGGAAATGATGACTGAATTGGAGAAATGCCTGAAATAGTTCGAGCGTTCCTGAACCTCACCATAGTTTTCCAGAGTCCAATCGAAGAGCAGAAAGGACGGTGGTGAGGCGATTGCTTCGGCTTCCGTCTTGAAGCTGGTCAGGATTGTCCAGAGGATGGGGAAAAAGATCGCGATGCCGATGGCCCATGCAATGCATGTGACGAGCAGTTTGCGGCTGTTGGTAACTCTGCGTGCCATGTCTCAGGCCTCCAGATTCTTGCCGATCATCCGCATCAGGAATATCGCAACGATATTGGCGAGGATGACGGCGACAATGCCGCCGGCGCTGCCGCCCCCGACATCGAACTGCAGAAGCGACTGGGCGTAGACCAGATAGGTGATGTTGGTGGACGCATATCCGGGGCCGCCATTTGTGGTCACCAGGATTTCGGCGAAAATGGAAAGCAGGAAGATCGTCTGGATCAGGATGACGACGGTCACCGACCGGGCAAGATGGGGCAGCACGATGTAGATAAAGCGGCTGCCGAAACCCGCACCGTCCATCTCGGCGGCCTCTAATTGCTCCTGATCGAGCGACTGCAGGGCCGTCAGCAAAATGAGCGTCGCAAAGGGCAGCCACTGCCAGGCTACGATCAGGACAATCGAAAACAGCGGTGCATGGGCAAGGAAATCAAAGGGCTCCAACCCCAGAATCTTCGCCGCATGGGCAAACAGCCCGTTCACGGGATTCATGAACATGTTCTTCCAAACCAGCGCGGACACGGTGGGCATTACAAAGAACGGCGCGATTACAAGAATCCGCACAATGCCCTGTCCCCAGAACGGCTGATCGAGAAGCAGGGCAAGAGCGATGCCGAAAACGATGGTGATCAGCAGAACCCCGCAGACCAGCAGCAGGGTGTTGGTGAGCGCTTCAAAGAACGCCGGATCGGTCAGGAAATACTGGTAGTTGGTCCAGCCGGTCCACTCTTCCATGCCCGGCATCAGCAGATTGTAGCGCAGGAATGAAAAATACAGGGTCATCGCCAGGGGCACGGCCATCCAGCACAGCAACAAGAGGACTGCCGGAGAGATCATGAAACGTGCCGCGGTTGTGGAGTGTTGTGTGGCCATGACGATGATGCCGCCTGGTTGATACCAACCGAACTCGGGAAAGGTTCGTTTCGCCCAATGGGCTTGGTATGGTTGTTGGACGTACAGGACCGGCGGGATGGACGCCGGCCCTGTCTTGGGAGTCGGCGGCTATTTGATGTAGCCGGCCTTCTTCATTTCCCGCTCGGTCAGTGCGTGGGCATTCTGCAGGGCCTGTTCGGCGCTGACATTGCCGGCAAGGGCTGCCGAGAACTGCTGGCCTACGGCCGTCGCAATGCCCTGGAACTCGGGTATGGCAACGAATTGAACGCCCACATAGGGAACCGGATCAACGGTCGGGCTCGTCGGATCCGCCGAGTTGATGCTGTCCAGTGTCATCTTGGCGAACGGCACTTTGGCATATTCCGGATTTTCGTAGAGCGAAGTGCGGGTTCCGGGCGGCACGTTGGCCCAGCCTTCCTTTTCGGCAACCAGCGCAAGATAGTCCTTCGACGTTGCCCAGTCGACGAACTTCTTGGCAGCTTCGGCCTTCTGCGTACCGGCAGGGATGGCCAGCGACCAGGCCCAAAGCCAGTTACCACGTTTACCGAGGCCATTGTCCGGTGCCAGTGCAAAACCGACCTTGTCCGCAACTGTGCTGTCCTCCGGGTTCGTCACAAAGGATGCGGCCACCGTGGCGTCAATCCACATGCCGCATTTACCGGACTGGAAAAGCGCCAGATTCTCGTTGAAGCCGTTGGACGACACCCCGGGCGGTCCGGCATCATTGAGAAGATCGATGTAGAAGTTGAGGGTTTTGTTCCAGGCATCGCCATCAAATTGTGGCTTCCAGTCCATATCGAACCATTTTGCACCGAAAGAATTCGCGGTTGCGGTCAGGAACGCCATGTTCTCGCCCCAGCCAGCCTTGCCGCGCAGACAGATGCCGTAGATCTCGTTGTCCTTGTCGGTCATGGCCCGCGCCGCCTCGGCGATGAAGTCCCAGGTCGGAGCATCCGGCATTTCTAGGCCGGCCTTTTCCATCAAGTCCTTGCGATACATGACCATCGAACTTTCACCGTAAAACGGAGCGGCATAAAGTTCGCCATCAACCGTCAAACCGCCGCGTATCGCCGGCAGAATGTCGTCCACATCATAGGATTCGGGCAAATCGTTCAGGGAAACCAACCAGCCCTGTTTGCCCCAAATGGGAACCTCATAGGTGCCGATCGTCATGACATCATACTGGCCGCCCTTGGTGGCGACATCGGTTGTCACACGCTGACGCAGGATGTTTTCCTCCAGCGTCACCCATTCCAGTTCGATGTCCGGGTGTTTTGCGGTGAAATCGTCGGTCAGTTTTTGCATGCGGACCATATCGCCATTGTTCACCGTGGCGATGGTCAGCTTCTCCGCCAGAGCAGCCGTTGCGACCAATGACAGCGCGGATGCGCCCAAAAGGGCACGGGTCAAATATTTCATGTTGTTCCTCCCAATGCCCAATGGGCATTTGCCAATATATCGGGCAAATATTCGATCATGGTCAGCCCTAAGTCAACCGTTTTTTCGAAGATCCGACATAGCGGTCTTGCGGGAGACGAAATCAGCTATATTTTACAGAAGGTTACTGAAAGAGTGTTTTTGCTCAATCCTTGAGCAATAGCTCTGCTGTGTATTCGTTGGTGATCAGCCCGTTGAGAAGTTTGCCACGAAGTGCCCCACGAATGGACGGCACCTTTGCCTCCCCGGCCGCGATCCCGATCACCGGACTCACCTGTCCGGGCCGCAGGGGCGCGCTGGCAACACGCTCATTTGTGAGACCTTCGATCAGTCGGCCCTCGGCATCATAGACCCAGCTGGTGATCTCACCGACGGCTCCGGATCGCTCCAGCGCCCGCATTTCGTCATGCGTGACGAATCCGTCGATCAGCAGCGGCGCATCGTCACCCAGTTGCCCAACTCCGACAAAAGTCACATCCGCATGGCGGGCGAGCTCCAGCGTGTTGTAGACCGGTTCCTGATTGTGCAGGACGGATCTTTCCTCCGGCGAGCGGGCAAAGACCGGCAGCGGCATCGGAAAATGCCGGGTTCCGGCGCGGTCGGCCATGCGGATCACCACATTGTAGGGCGTTGCCGATCCATCGGACATCATGTTGCCCAGAAGCGAAACGATGCGGTGTTGCGGGCAATCCATCGGCGCCAACTGTTCAACACTGGCTCTGAGAGCCCGACCGGTTCCGATGGCAATGATTTTCGGTCGCTCGGATTTGAGGTGCCGCTCCATTTCGGCCGCACCCGCCTGTGCGAGCCCCACAATGGAAGCAGGTGAGGACGGGTCGCTCGGGACGACCTCACAACTGAGGAGTTCGAAACGGTCCTTCAGCCGGTAGCTTAATTCCATGCAGTTGGCGATCGGATGATCGAGCCGAACCTTGATCAGACGCTCGCTAACCGCCAGCGAGACGAGACGCTGTGCGGATTGTCGCGACACACCAAGTTTCCTCGCAATTTCATCCTGAGTGTTGCCGGCGACATAATAAAGCCAGCCGGCCCGGGCGGCCTCATCGAGGCGGTTTTTTTCACTGTCGGCTCTGTTGGCCATGACCTGTCGGTTTCCGTTTCAGCTCCGGCGCCATATCAAGGAAATCCGACCATTTGTCAAAGGCGACGAGGTTGCAAAACCGGTCGGGCAAGTTGCCGCTTGTCCCGGCAAGGTGGCTGCCGCCGGTGAAATGCCAGACCGTCATGCCGGCAGCGCGCGCAGCGTCAAGGCCCGATACACTGTCCTCCAGCACCAGACATTTGGCCGGTTCAACTTGCATCTGAGCGGCCGCGTGAAGAAACAGGTCCGGGGCCGGCTTGCCATTGGCGACCTGGGATGCGGTAAATATCCGACCCTCGAAGTGATCGATCAGGCCAACAAGTTCCAGCGAACGCCGAACCCGCTTGGGACTGCTGCTTGTCGCAACGCAATTGGCCACCGCCAGCCCGTCGATCGCGTGCTCGATGTCGGGCATTGCAGCCAATCCGGTTTCGAAACTCCGCAACAGTTCAGAACGATAATTGTCCTCGAAATCGGCGGGCAGGTGGACACCAAACTGCTCACGGATCAGTTGAACAACGCGCGGAAAACTGCGCCCGAGGAAGTTCTGCTGGACATATTTAAAGTCGACATTGAGACCCAGCCCGTTGATCTGTTCGACCAGTATGGTCGCGCTGATGATCTCACTGTCGATCAGTACGCCGTCGCAATCGAAAATGACCAGCTCAATTGTCGTATCCAGTGGCAAAGCAGTCTCTCACATCCTTGATGAAGTCTCTTCTAGCGTCCTCTGCCGTATTCATGAAGTCACCGTTCGGCCCATGCTTTTCTTCCGGCTTTCCCCTGAGATTTTTAGGGTTTTTGGCAATTGCAAGTAAGTGGAAGTCTAGTACCGTCTACAATCCGTTAATTAACCAGTTTTGCAGCGGTAAAACGGTCCCGCACTTGCGTTTTGTCACAATACGATATAATCCGTTACCGGCGGCAGGAAGTGTAGTGGGTAGGACTGTTGGCTGTAACTGTTTCCGATATATCGAGGATTCTCGAACGTGTTCCCGTGTGGCGACAACTGGTGACGCTGCCGCAACGTGTCAGCGATCTGGAGACGCGTCTCGCTGCCCTCACAGCCAACGAGGATGTCCCGCCGGTGGTGCCAATGCAAACGCCGGCGCGCCCCTCACAATATATGTGTGACAGCTGCTTTGCCCCGATGAACATCATTGGTGAGGAAAAGCTCGACAGTCTCAACGTGCTGGGCCAGGCCATCCACACGCTGGAATGCTCGGAATGCGCGCGCGTGACACGCAAGATGTTCACACCGGACGATGGTTATATCTGATCGTTTACGCCGTTTCTCTGCCTGATATCCCCGGTACAAGTTGAGTTTTGGCGGAACCGGTCAACCTGACGGCATCAACGCAATCAAAGGCTCACTGATGTGCCGATCCTGACGAAAAGCGAAACCGTCAGGACGAAAAACCAGTTCGCGTTGTGATCGGGCTGGACATTTTGGTCCGGAAAGCGGATATTAATTCCGAATTTCCGGAATTAATGCCAATTTCGGAAGACAATCCGGAATTGTGGGCGCCTCATGACCTGGCACAAAAGATTGAACAACTGCCTCGCCGAGCGGGGATGGAGCAAGGCCGAAATGAGCAAGCGGTCTGGTGTGCCCTACGACAACATCTTGAAATATTGCGGCGGCAAGGTCCGGCAACCGCGCGGGTCTGTCGTTGAACAGCTGTCAGATGCGCTTGGTGTGGATCCGGTTTGGTTCATGACCGGGCACGGTGAACATGAGCGGATCGAAAAGTCCGCTGCGACGGTCGACCCGACAGACCAGCAATCCGCTTTCAATCTGGCGGTTAAGATTGCCGATGAATGGGAAGTTGAACTGTTTGGTAAGGCCAATATAGTTGCTCACACAACATTGGTGACACATCTTTACCATTATATTGTGAAACACGGTATAAAAAGCCATGATGAAACGATGTCGGTAGGTGTTTTTTCCACTGGTGAGAGATAATGAGTTTCCATTTCACCAAGACGGTGAAATAATGATGAGATCAACGGGACGGTATTGGTGACCTTTACACTGGATGAAATCAAAGAAGAATTCCTGTCCAACGGCCGCAGTTGCGACCTGCGCACGGAAGCGGAACAATATCTTGCGCTGATCAAGGCTTACGAGCTTGAAATTCCATTCAGAATAGCGTGTATGAAACGCTTCCGCACACCGCATTACAACACACTGAACGATGAACAGTGGCATGAGTTGGCGCGCGAATATCGAAGCATATTGCAACAGGCAATAATTCAGGGACCCGAGCTGGATGGTGTCAAGCGTCGAAACAATTCCCATTAGTCACGTCGAACTGGCGCCGCTTTCACCGGCGGAGGGACAGCTTTTCAAAGCCTGGCGGAACAATCGGGGCCGGTTATGTGACGAGTTGGTCACTTTCGCGGACGACATTGTCATGCTTGAAAACTGCCGCGATCTGGAAACGCCGCCAAAGCTGCTTGTCATTGGCCAGGACAGCTTGTGTGCGCGTGTTCTTGGCGCGAACTGGCAGAATGGCCCAGCCAAAACGGCAAACAAGATGCCGGTCACGGCGCAGTCATTGGTTTCCGAAGGGTATTGGCAGGCCGCCAATGCCAATGAACCGGTGCTCGATTATGTTACTTTCGTTGCCGGATTGAAGAACATCGGCGAGGTTCCGGTAGAGTATCAGCGCCTGATCCTGCCCTTTACCAATGGGCAGGGAATTCGGTTCATGGTGACCGTTTCGACTCCGACAGACCCTGGTGCTTTAGGTCGTAGATTAAATCTCCGATATCGGAACGTGAGCAGCCGACAAACCAGAAATCACCGCGCGCTCTGCTGACCTCTGAATCCGGTTCCGGAATCATCCTGTGCTGGCGCACGAATCCGCCCAGCGTTCCAAGCCCCTTGGCGACTGAACGCGGCTCCATGAACGCATAATAGAATGTGATGTCCCATTGCAGCACGGCACAGATTTGCGCGTATTTGCAAAGCAGGTCGGCAATTCTGTGTTTGCGGGCGGGATCGGACACAAACAATTCGCCGCCATAGGCGACCGTTCCGCTGATATCCTGCAAGAAGCCCCTTTGCCTGTCGGCAAATCTGACCTCCAGCTCGGAGTCCGGGCCATAAATCTGCGGCCAGTAACGCTGGATAAAGCTATCGAGCTTTTCCGCGCCCAGGTGCTGGACCTTGACGGCATGCGTGGCGATGGGGTCTCCATTGTCATCATAGATGCAAAGCCAGAAGGCTTCACCTGCAAAGAACGTGTTCTGTTCCTGGCTGAAATGTTCTGACACATTGGCGCCGAGCGCTGCTTTTATCTCCGCCAACGCGCCAAAATCAACACCGTAGCGAACGGTCAGACCCTTCTGCTTCAATCCATTGATCAGGACCGTCGTGGCAAGCGTTGCATCAACCACGTTCACAGCATCATCAGTCGGCATCTACACCTCCAATCCTTCCGAACCGACAAAAACAATTGCAAATGGAATCGATTCCGGGGCATCGATCCATTCCCTGGACTGGCTGGGTCGGCCGCCAAATGCGGGAGCGACGCAAACGCCAGCGGGGAAGACTGGTCATTGCATCATTTCTTCGTTCCAGACGCAACGCCGGGGGTGCCGTTTCGCCACAGATGATTCGGTACACCGATCCGCTTTGAAAGAGCGGATTTTCAATCCGGCCTGCTATGCCGGGATTGCGCAAAAGGGGACAAAACATTCACCTGCGAGGCCTAACTCCCAATCGCCAGGTCATCCAGAAACGGATGGTTTTTTTGTTTTCATGGGTCCGCATGACGTTCATGCCTTGACCTTGCGCGCCGGAGTTTCGATACTGCAGCGGGTTCGCCCGCTCGGCATGAACGCCCAGATGGAACTTGCTCCAACTGGCTTTGGCCATCCGCGGAGGGAACGGATAATAACTAGGAGTAGTTCTATGAAGGCATTGGTTATTGCACTTCTCGCGGCTGCGACGCTGACAGCGTGCACCACGGCGGAGAAAACGGCATCTGGCGCAGGTGTCGGCGCAGCTATCGGCGCTGTTGCCACCGGGAGTGCAGGCGGGGCGGTTGCCGGCGCGGTCATCGGGGGTATCGGAACCTATCTGGTCGAAGTCGGCGACGGCAATTGCCAGTACAGAAATTCCAGAGGCCAGATCTATACGAGACGCTGCCACTGGCTCTAAGCGGACGCCATGGTTTCGCGCCTGAACCGCATCGCGGCTCATGGGTGAGAGCATCCGAACTCGTCACTCCGCCCGTGCCCTGGACCGTTTCACGGTTTGTCAGGTACGGGACAACAGGGTCAGAAGTTGATTGTGTTGACGCATTCAGGTTGTGCCGATTCGGTCAAAACCTGAATTGCCCCGGGAGCGACGCGAGGGCCGACAGTTCAAGCCCCGAGAATCCAAGCGATTCTCGGGGCTTGATTTTTCAACGACCCTGATCTTCACCAACCAAAATGCCAAAGCAAAACGAACCGGGCTCCACTTTCCGCGTGACGAATTTGTGTGGCTTGCCGGCGGGCACATGGATGACGTCGGGAGATGCGTGACGTGTCACGACTCCATCAATATGGACCTCGATTTCCGCTGCGCCGTCATTCGGTGAAATCAGCAGGTAGAACTCGTCCACATCATGGGCGTGGGTTTCGGCAACCTCACGGTCAAGCAGGTGGTCGATTTTTCCGCCTGCAATTTCAAAACCGATATCGCCGCAGTTTTCCCGACACAGATAGAACGGAACGCTGTGATGGTGCCCCTCGACGGTTTTGAAGATCGGCAATTTGCTCATGGTATTACCCTTCCCTTTCCAGCATTAGTTGGTCTCGAAAACCATGGCATAGGTGTTCGGCACGTTGAGATAGCGCTGCTCGACCAAACGCGCCCCGGCGCTCTCGAATGCATCGACATAGGTTTCCCGGCTGAAGAGATCGATTTTCTGGAAGGCGTGAACCAGTTCAAAGCCGCTGGTGAATATTGGCAGCGGTTCGCCGCCATACGGATCCGATTTAACGGTGTCAGCGACCCAGATGTAACTTGGCCGATTGAAGTTCGACATCAGCCGACGGGCGGCTTCGCCGGGCCCATAGATATTGAAAATGTCATGCATGGACATGAATGACATGACCACGTCGACCGGCTGCTCGATCCGCCGGCCGAGTTCGCCGCCCCGTTCCAGCGCATCCCCGTGAAGGATTTCAACACGGTCATCCAGATCATGCGAACGGATTGTCGCGTTCGCCAAATTCGCAGCGTCCTTGTTGATGTCGATTCCGTAGGCGAAACACCCGGCATCATTCTGACAGGCGGTGACGAGCCTCGCGCCACTCCCGCATCCCAGATCGACCAAACATTTGGGGTTGTATTCGTCCAGCAGATCCAGGAAGGCATCTTTCATGAATGACCGGTTGGCCATTTGCGAACCGATCGCAACATATTCACCGTTGATGCTCTTCTGGGGCGCCGCATCGTCGTTCTGCGAGTGCATAATGGTCTTTCTCAGATAGGCGCCGTATCCGCCGATCATCCAAACGGCAAAGGCTCTGTTGTCCAACCACGAAATGCCATTGTCGCTGAGCTTCAGCGAGGATTGATCCGATCGTTCGAAGATCGAAAATCGCACGCCAAAGTCAATCAATTCGCTTGCCTGCAACGGAATTTTTCGGTTTTTGCTTTCGACAAATCGCACAAATCCCGCTTCACTAATTGTTTTTTCCCGATTGGAAAACAAATCAAATATTTGTGCCTCATGCAGAAGAAAACAGAAATTGGTAACAACGTATCCATTAAACGCAGCTTCCGGTCTCATGATGTATACTCCGCTATCTTGTTTCATTTCTTTCGCAATATTTTTGAACCACGAAACACGCACCGGAAAAAGTTTGGGGGGCTTGTACGCATGTACTAGCTGTTGATTAACGCCGATTGACGTCTTTTCGAGCCTGTGCAGCCTGTTCAGCGCCTTGAAAATCGCTGCCTGCACGCCCGGCGATTCGGTCGCCGGGGCATGACGCTAACCCGGTGCAGTGGTTCTGCCGTCGGCGGCGGCTACCAACACCGAATCAGCCGCCCGCGAACGGACCGCACTATCATACCGGCGTTCTGTGCCGCTTTCAGGATCTGATGCGGCGTGAGAAATCACATGTCGGCAAATTCAGCGTACAAGCGGCAACCATGTTGCGGTACGATTGGAGCATGGGGCCACAGGACCGGATCTGCCGGTTCGTCGCCCGCACACAGTCGATAAACTAGCTGCTCCCCACCTTGCGGCGATGCAAGGGGCTACCGGAACGCATGATCACATGCCGACGGTTTCGGACCATGTGGGTTACGGTACGCTGTCGCCAGAACATGTGTCGCCTCGGTCTCCGTGGCAAACACAGGCCCACAATCGTCGTCAAAGGCCGAACGGCCGCAGGCGGCAATGCCGGGTGACCGCTTCACCTGAGGTGCTGACGGCAGGATTTTCCGCAAAGCACCTGCGCGGAAAGAAGCGTTATCGCGGCGCTACAATCCGGTGAGCGCGGCTTCCATGCGTTTGACGGCGTCTTTGAGCAACGGCAGAAGATCATCGCGCCGTGCATCGGTCAAATCGTTTCTTGGAAGAGCCAAAGCAATGGAGCCAGCAGGATCCGTCGCGTCTTGAAAGAACGGCATGGCGATGCTTGAAACACCGATTTCAAAGGAGTTGCGTGTCTGGGAGTAACCTTGCTCCCTGAAAGTCGCCGTCAGTTTCCGAAGATCGGCCTTGGAGGTCACGGTGGCCTCGGTGATCTTCTCGCGCGGCAATGCAAAAATCCTGTTGGCGGTCTCCGCACTCGCAAAGGCGAGAAACGCCAGTCCGGATGCTGTTGCATGAAAATGAAGCACCTCGGACGGGATGATATTGATGACGTTGCCGCGCCTTGGAAGCCGGTGCGCAATGGTCATCATTCCCTGCGCGCCCGGGATGCTGACATGCGCCGTCTCATTTGCCAGTTCCACCAACCAATCGGCGACCTCTTGCGCGGCCCGCGCCACGGGCACCGTGGCCTCGCGTATGCGTGCCAGGCGCAGGAAACCGTGACCGAGACGGTATTTTCGTGTATCGGCTGATTGTTCGATGAATTCGTGTTTCTTCAATGCAACGAGAAGACGACGCGTTGCTGCCTTGTCCAGGCCGGCCATCCGCGACAACTCGCTCAATCCGATTTCTGTATTGTCCAGTGAAAACTGGTCTAGAACGGAAAGCGCTTTGTCGACGGTTTTCATCGTGTTGGCCTCACGGGTCGGGTACTCAATTCTGAATTATAATCTACAGTGTTGTCAATATCGCACCAGTGCAACCGACCTCGTTCTTGCCCGGCTCTCGAGGCGAATTGCGCGGCAGCGGGGATGGGAGAGCGCCCCGCTGCCGGTTGCGAGTCACCGTTGAAAGAGAACCGGCGTCTCGCGCTTGAAGATTCCGGATTCGGGAACATCTCCGATCAGCCTGCGGGCTTCGGCATGGCCGGAAAAAACCGCCGCCTGTATGATTCCGGGCGCCAGGCAATCGCCGATCCCGGTTACACGGCCATCAAGAGCCGCGTCCTGCTTTAAAGAACAGAGCAAATCGTCATTGGGCAACCGGGCGCCGACACAGATCAAGTGATTTCCGGCGATCGGCGACAGTTCCTGACCCGTATCTGAACGCCTGACCTCCAGGGCCGCGCCCGTCCATCGGTCAACGGTCGTGTTCGGATACATATGTACGCCCAATCCGACCATTTCATCGAGTACGCGCGGGCTTTCCAGCGTATATCCCATCCACTCCGCGATTGACGGAAGCGGACAGACCAAGTGCACCTCATGACCCTCTGCGGCAAGGTGCCCGGCCAGAATGTTGCCCATATAGTAATGGTCGTCGTCGTAGATGACGACGGGACCTGAAAGCTCGACACCCGCCATCACGTGGTCGGGTGTCAGGGCATGCTCCGCAAAACCGTCAATTGCACTGAAGGTTGTGGATCCGGCGCCGTCATTGCGCCAGGTGGATCCGGTCGCTACGACAACGTTGTCGGCTTCAAAATCGGTGACATCACCGGCGTGGATTTCACTTTCCGCATAGAGGGAAACATTGCCCATCTGCTGCAACTGATAAAGCCGATAGTCCTTGACCCGACCCCAGGCGGCCAGGCCCCTTAAGGCGCATTCCCTCAAAACCCGTCCGCCGAAATGCGCAGCACGGTCCGCCACCGTCACGTCATGTCCTGCCTTGGCAAGCGTCAGAGCGCATTCCAGACCGGCGGGCCCCGAACCAATGATGAGCGTGCTTTCCTTTTTCGGGGCCTGCGGAATATTCTCCGGATGCCAGCCGCGTCGCCATTCCTGACTGATGGTGGGGTTTTGCGTGCACATCAGCGGAACCGAATAAGCGTCCGACGAGACACAGACGTTACACCCGATACACTCGCGGATGTCGTCAATCCGGCCCTCCTTGATCTTGTTCGGCAGGAAGGGGTCCGCGATGGAAGGCCGCGAGGCACCGATCAGATCGAACACCCCTTTCTTCACCAGGCTCACCATGGCATCGGCAGAGGTATAGCGTCCCACGCCGACAACAGGTTTCGTGGTGACCTGTTTGACGTAAGAGGTGTATTTTTCCTGGTGCCCCTCCTCGTCAAATCGTGACGTGCCGCTGTCGCGCGGCCAACTGGCGACGTTGACGTCCCATAGGTCGGGCATTTCGGCCAGACATTCAATGACTGCACGGGCCTCGTTGTCATAGGTCAGGGGACTGCCGGACTTGAAGTCATGCGCCGGGATCCGCACGGCAACGGCGACATCGCCGGCGGCGGCTTCGAGCGTGTCTTCAAGCACTTCGCGTAACAATCGCAGCCGGTTTTCAAAGGGGCCGCCATATTCGTCGGTCCGATGGTTGTATATCGGGTTGAGGAAATGCCACACCAGAGCCGCATCATGGGCTGCGTAGACATATACCATGTCGTAGCCCGCCTGCTTGGCCCGATACACCGCGCGCCTGTGGCTGTCGCGGAACGCCCTGATATCCTGTTTGTCCATCGCCTTGGACTGGATCGGGTTTTGCGGCTTCAGGATCCGCATCGATGACGGACCCAGGACTGGTGTGCCCGTATCCATATTGCGCGCACGAATGCCCGTGTGGGCCAGTTCAACGGCCGTTATGGCACCATGTCTCTTGACCCGCTCAACCATGAGGGCATGGGACTTGATATCCGTATCGTCCCAGAATTTCTCCATCGGCAGGTTGGAGATGTCGGATGTCGGGTCGATTTCAGCAACTTGCATGGAGACAACACCCCAACCGCCTTCGGCCTTCATCTCCCGCATGCCTATGGAGCCGTTCGGCATCAAGGGACTGTGGCCAGTCGCATGCGGGACGCTGAAGAACCGGTTGGGAGCCGTCACCGGTCCGATCTTCACCTCTTCAAAGAGGATATCGTACCGCGGGTCGCGCTTTGCGGCTGCTTCGGACATATCAGTGTGTTCTCGTCCTGACCGTTCCATCAGCCACCCAGCCATCGAAGATCTTCAAGGCTTCATCGACAAACGCCTGATCGTTGATATGACAATCGAGTTCGGTAAACAGGATCGGGTCGGTCATCTGTTTGCGCATTTCATCGCAGAATTCGGCGAAAGCTTCGGGATCGTGCGCCTCCTGTCCTTCACGGTCCCATTCCTCGATACCGTGGTTGGTCAGGACGACATGTGCCGGCGTATCGGACGCCTTCAGTCTTTTGGCCATTTCACGGGCCGTTTCCCGGCGCTCTTCGGCATTCAGGCCGGAGGATTTGATCAGACGGTTGTGCGCATGGAACGGGCGGTCCCGGTATTGCTGCGGGATCTCCTGCCATCCGGCGAAGTCGATGAGATCCAGACAGCCGGGTGCGACGATTTGCGGGATTCCGGCCCTGCCCGCATTCAGCATCCGGTCGTCGCCGGCATTGATGACGGACCCTGCCAAAAGGTTGCCCAGCTCAGGCAGTGCAAAGTCCATCACGCAAGCGAAGGCACCATCTCGCGCAACGCTTTCATAGGCCATGCCCCCCATACCGGTGGCGTGAAAGATCGCAACCTCGAAGCCGCGTGCTTCCAGTGCGGGCTTCAAAGCCTTCATATATTTCAGACATGAAGACCCCAGAGACGTCATCCCGATCATCGGGCGTTGATTGTCGGGAGGCTCGACGGCACGCGCGGCACCCAGGACTGCGCCCGCCGCCTGGCTGAGCGAGGATTTGCAAACGGAGTTCAGGCCATAAAGGCCACCGGCCCACAGGATCATCTGAATATCGGCCGACAGCCTCTGCGGCTCGATCAGCGGTGAGAACGACACCGTCGAGACAACATATTTCGGCACCCCAAGCGGCAAGCTCTGGCAGATGTCCAGTGCTGCATCCGTACCCATCGTGCCGCCCAGCACGACGACACCGTCAAATCTGCCTTCGTCGAACAGTTTGCGCGCCAGGGTACTGGCGCCTTTGGCCATGATCTGCATGGCGGTGTTCTCATCCCGGCTGTCAATGGCGTCCTGAATGGAGCTTCCACCCGCCTCGGCCACAGTATGTTTGGAATAGTCGGCGGGATTCTCGGGATCACCCAGAACCGAGATGTCCATGCTCAGCGCACCACCGCCCAACGACTGAATCCGTTCGACCATATATTCCAGTTCATCGTTTTTGGTGTCGTAGGTGCCGACCACCAGAATGGTTTTGTCAGACATGCATTTTCTCCCTGTCGCTCAGGTTTCAGCCGCGCATGATGGTGCCCCTCGGGTCATAAAACGGCCCGAGCTGCGCTTCGATCGGATACATTTTTCCGGCAATCTGAACCTCGAAACCGCCCTCGTCGATCCACGTCTTGGGCACCCCGCTTTCCCTTTCAATCGTCGCCAGGCCAACCATCGCCTCCAACCGGAATCCCCAATCACCCGACGTCACGTGACCCACGATCTCGCCTTGCTTCCAGATCGGTTCGTTGTGGATCAGATACGGCCCTTCCTCAGCCGCCAGACCGGGAACCATGATCGATACCATCCGGTGCTTGTAGGCCGGTCCCTGCTCGGCTTTCTGTTTTGCAAGACGGGCCTTTCCAAGGAAGTCGTCCATTTTGTCGAGGTTGACCGCAAAGCCAAGCCCGGTCTCATAGGGCGTATCCTCCTCGGCAATGTCGTGGCCAAAGTGGCGAAATCCCTTTTCCAGGCGGCAGGCATTCATTGCAAACATGCCCATATGGCGCAGCCCGTGGGGCCTGCCGGCTTCCAGCAGCGCTTCGTAAACGCCCAGGGTGAATTCAGTCGGAAACATCATTTCAAAACCAAGCTCACCAAGAAATGAGCGCCGGATCACCCATCCGCGCGCATGGGCGACATCCATCTGGCGGGCCGCACCGAAGGGGAATGCTTCGTTCGACACATCGTCGGAACTCAGCAACTGCAATATCTCGCGCGATTTCGGGCCATGAAGCGTCAGCAGGCAATAGCCGGAGGTCGCATCAAACACCTCCAGATTCCAGGATGGATCGGCATGAGATTTGATCCAATGCTGATCACGCATCTGGCTCGGGTGTCCCGTCACCACCATGAAGGACCGAGGCGCGATGCGGGTCACGGTCACATCGGCTTCGATGCCGCCATTGCGATTGAGGAACTGGGTGTAAACAGAGGTGCCGACGTCCACGTCCATCTGCGCCCCACAGACGTGGTTCAACGCACGAACCGCGTCCGGTCCCTGCACCAGGATCTTGGCGTACATCGACTGGTCAAGCAGAACGGCCGCGTCCCGCGCCGCAAGACATTCCTGCCTGACCTGCTCCGACCACGGCTTCCATCCGAGCGACGCAGCGTTTGACCATGCAGGGTTGTCCGCGTCGAAATACATCGGAACCTCCCAGCCGACACGCTCGGCCACGACCGCGCCCGCCGCCTTGAACCTGTCATGCAGGGGTACTCTGCGAATTCCACGGGTCGAATTGACCTGCCGTCCGGCCCAGGCAAGGCCGTAGTGAAATCCGACACTTTCGGCGGCGCGTTCCTGATTGTAGCGGGTGTTGGCCTGGAACGGATGCGCACGCGCGGCAAGCAGCGGTGCGATGGAACGGGACGGCATGCCATCGATCATCCATTCCGCCATTGTGAGGCCGGCACCGCCGGAATTCAGGATGCCGTTCGAGTTCATACCGGTCGCCAGAAAAACGCCCTCAACTTCCGGCGCGGGGCCCAAATAAGGCCGGCCATCCGGCGTGAAACTCTCCGGCCCGCAGAAAAACGTCTGGATGCCCATGTTTTCCAGCGATGGCATGCGTTTAAACATGCGCATCAGGTCGTCTTCGACATGCTCCATATCGAAAGGCAATTCATCAAATTCAAAGTCGTCCGGAATTCCATCCCGGGCCCAGGCCTTGCCCTGCGCCTCGAAACCACCGATCAGGATCTTGCCGGCGTCTTCCTTCCAGTAGTTGCGTTCTTCCACGATGTTCAAAATGGGCTGATTTGACGGCAGCCCCTCAACCGGTTCGGTCACCACGTAGAAGTGCTCGGCCGCGTGCAGCGGAACCGTGATCCCGTGCGCCTTGCCAAACCGGTGCGACCACATCCCAGCCGCTATCAGGACCTGTTCGGTCGCGATCGTGCCCTTGTCGGTAACCACGCCAACGACCTTGCTGTCGCGGATCTCCAAAGTCTCGACCTTGGTGTCTTCAAAAACCTGCCCGCCCTTCTGCCGCGCCCCCTTCGACAGTGCAATGGTCACATCCAGCGGATTGACCTGACCATTCGACGGCACGAACAGGCCAGACCGCACGTCGTCGATCACCAGTGCCGGCCAGTATTCCCTGACCTGCTGCGGAGACAGCATACGGCTTGGAATTCCCATGCGTGCCGCATGGTCACGGGTTCGCAACAGCTGCTCGTGGCGCACGTCGCTCAGCGAAATGTTGATGGTGCCATTCTGTTTGTAACCCGTAGCCTGGCCGGTCTCCTCTTCCAGGTTCCGGAAAAGCCTGGCGGTATATTTGCCAAGCTCCGTCTGGGCCGAACTGTCCCGCAACTGACCCACAATCCCTGCCGCGTGCCATGTCGTGCCGCTTGCGGTCTTGCGGCGTTCGATTAGTACGGCGGGCACATCGCGGTGAGCAAGATGATAAAGCGCGGACATCCCGATGATACCGCCGCCGATAATGACCGCAGGCGCCCGCTCGGGAAGCGCTTTGCTCATTTCCGATCTCCCTCAGGCCGCGGCCAGGCCGGTATCGAGTGCAGACAGGACCTGTTGCACGTCCTCTGCCGTCAAAACCAAAGGCGGCGATAGAATCAGATTTGGACCGGAGACACGCACCATCACATTGTTTGCGTAGGTCGTCTCGAAGACCCGTTTGATGCTGTCCGCGTCCAGTGGTTTCTTGGTTTCGCTATCTGATACGAGCTCAAGCGCGTTCATCAGGCCTTCGCCGCCGCGCACGTCTCCCACCACCGAATGCCTGGCTTTCAGTGCCTCCAGGCCGTCCATCATCTCTTTTCCGCGTGCCGCGGCATTGTCCTTGACCTTCAGGCGCTGCGTTTCTTCCAGGCAGGCGATAGCAGCGGCCGCACCGACCGGATGGCCGGAATAGGTGTACCCGCTGGCAATGTTGGCCCTGCCGGTTTCATCGGACTCAAACGCTTCGGCGATGTGGTCCGCGATCATGACGGCGCCAAACGGGAAATAGCCGTTGGTGATGGCTTTTGCCGTGACGGCAAAATCAGGCTTCACACCCCAGTGGCGCGAGCCGGACCAGGAGCCTGTACGGCCATAGGCCGTGATGACCTCGTCGGCGATCAGCAGAATTCCATTGCGGTCACAGATTTCGCGCACACCCGGCATGAAGCTCGGATGCGGTGCAATGACGCCACCTGCGCCCAAAACGGGCTCCATGATGAAGGCTGCGATGGTGCCGGCGTCCTGGAAGGCAATTTCATCCTCCAGGGCAGACAGGCAAAGCTGCGCCAGTTTTTCGGGGTTCGTTTCGTTGAAAGGGTTGCGATAGGTGTAAGGTGCCGGGATATGGAAACAGCCCGGCAGCAACGGTTCGTATTGAGTTCGGAAATTGGCATTGCCGTTTACCGAAGCGCCGCCCGTGTGCGTGCCGTGATATCCCTTTTTGAGGCTTAGATATTTCGTACGGCCGGCGGCACCGAGCACCTTGTGATACTGCCGGGCAAGCCGAAGCGCGATCTCGATCCCGTCCGAACCTCCGGATGTAAAAAAGGCCCGGCTCAGCCCGTCCGGCTCGAAGAATTCGCGCAGCAGGAAGCTCAGTTCGATCACCGCATCATTCGACGTGCCGCGGAACGTCGAGTAATAGGGCAGTTTCTCAAGCTGCGCTGCGATCGCCTCTTTGACGGGGGCGCAGGAATACCCGAGGTTGACGTTCCAAAGTCCGCCCACCGCATCGATGGTTTCATTGCCGTCGACATCCAGGATGCGCACGCCCTTCCCGCCCGTGATAATTCTGGGTGGATTGGCCAGGCTTTGTGCCGGATGCGCCATGGGGTGCCACATGTGGCGGGCGTTGTTCTCTTTCAGGAAGTTACTGTCCTTCATGTTTCAATCCCTTCCTTCAGCCCGAGAAGTCGTTCGGCCTCAGCGAAGCTCTCCCCGGGGTTCATGACATCAAAATGTACGGTGGCCATGCCAACGGCCCTGGCGCCGTCGATGTTGCGGATCTGGTCATCAACGAACACGCACTCCTCGGCGCGAAGATCCAGTTCAGCGATCAAATTCACATAGGCTTCGGCGGCCGGTTTCAGCGTTTGCGTGTAGGTCGCATCGTGGATGACATCGATCTGCGGCAGAAAAGACAGCCTTTGGCGAAAATCAGGGCCGTAGAACAGATCCAACTCGTTCGACAATATGGCGGTCGGGCAACCCGCGGCCTTGGCGGATGCCAGCGTCTGCAGAAACTCCGGCCGGATCACTTCGTCGGGGACATCGCCGCGCGCCGCAATCAGAAGATCGGACATTTTTGTCCATGACTGACCGATCAGGGCACCGGTTTCCCTGGCACGGGCCATCCAATACTCCCGCTCCGTGATCTGATCGGTCTGCATCGAAACCCAGAGCGGGTCCGTTTCGGGTGCAAACGGACCCCTCCACGTCAATCGGCCTGGCTCCAGACCAAGAGCCCGCTCTGTTGTGTCATGCGTTTCAAACAACGTCTTTGAAATGACGCCACCAAAATCAAGGATCAAAGCCCGAGTGTTTTCCGGGGTCACGAGCGTGCCTCCGGGAGCGGACAGGGTATGACGTCGGCTGTCTGGTTTGCGAAAAACGCCGAACACAATGGCGGCCGGTCTGCAGCGCGACCCGGCAGCCTCAGGGGGACGCAGTTTCGGGGAAGCTTGCCGAAGAATGCATGATTTCTGGGTTTTTGCATTGTTCTCACCTTCCCATTGCCAAGCCGTTTTCTTCACATGTGCGGAAAAACGATCCGGAACATTCGCAGCAACGTTGACATATGTTCATTCATAGTTCAACATATTTATACCACTGGTGATAATAGTGAACCATTTCAGAGGGAGAGCGAAATGAGAAAACTACTAATGACAGGCGCAATCGCACTTGCGGCAATGATGCCCGGATTGGCCGTTGCGGAGTATCCAGAGAAACCGGTTGAGTTTGTTGTACCGTGGCCTCCGGGAGACGCCGAAGATGTGCTGACGCGCATGATCGCTGACGACTTTCAGAAAAAATACGACGTGCCTGCAGCAGTGGTGAACAAACCAGGCGGCGGCGGCGGTCCTTTTCCGGGTGCGGTTGAAGTCGCCAATGCGCCCGCAGACGGCTATACCGTTGGCTCCTTCATTCTCGCGGTGCCGGTGATCGGTCCCAATATCGGTATTCCTGAACTCAATCCGAACCCGTTCGAACCGCTGGGTGCATTCTTGACCTATCCGTTCGTGATCGTCGCCAGCAAGGATGCGCCCTATTCGAGCATTGATGAACTGGCAGCCCATGCACAGGACAACGATGTCGTCCTCGGACATTTCGGCGCTCCGCTGATTCCGACAAAGGTCACCTTCGCTCTAGCGCAGCAAAAGGGCTTTTCCTTCGCGGCCGACGCCGCATTTGACATTCTCGACTGCAATACGCTGGCATCGGGCGATGTGGATGTCATGAACACGACACTGCAACTCGTTCTGCCGTGCCTGGACAAAATCAACGTCCTGGCTTCAATCGGAGGCGAGCGCATCGGACTCACACCCGACACACCAACGGTTGGAGAGCTGGATCCCAGCCTCTCACTTGCCCTTTGGAACGGCTTGTTCGTGCACAAGGACACACCGGCTGACGCCCGTGAGAAAATCATTGCGGTGGCCAAGGAAACCATGGCATCCGAACGCGCTCAGGACTTCATGGCCAAGACAGGAGCCCTGGTCTACTGGCAAAATGCCGAAGACACTGCGGCTCAGATCGAGGCCGACACCGATGCGCTCGCCAAGATCAATGCAATGCTTGAGTAAAACCGGGTGCGAGAACGGGAAGGCGGGCTCAAAACGGCCCGCCTTTTTTAAAACCTGATCCGCGTCTTGGGAGGGACAGATGATCAAAGCACGAACCCTGCAGGACCTGTTTAAGAGGTACCGCAGACCTGGCGACCTGTTTTACAGCGTCATTTGTTTGGCGTTCAGCCTGTTCCTGGCTTTCAATCTGTCCTCCGAGACGACATGGGCATCCAACACCAAGCTCTTTGCGCAACCCGCATTCTGGCCCTATGCGGCCGTGATCGCGATGGTTTTGTTTTCCAGCTTGCACCTTATCTCCAGTCTGGTGTCTCCCAAGCTGGATGGCCGTTGGCGTGAGGTCGGGTTTTGGCTTCGGTCGGTGGAATTTGCCGGCTGGTTCCTGATCTACGTCATCATCGTCCCGCAACTCGGCTATCTTCCGACAACGGTCCTTTTCACGGTCGCGCTGTCGCTGCGGCTTGGGTATCGCGGTTTGACATATCTGGGTTCGGCCGCCCTGTTTGCGGCCGTCGTTGTCATCGTCTTCAAGTCGCTGCTGCAGGTAAAGGTGCCGGGAGGAGCAGCCTATGAGCTTCTTCCCACCGCGATGCGCTCCTTCTTCCTGACCTATTTCTAGGGGGCCGTCATGGAAACCTTTTTCTCAGGTGTTGAACTGCTCATGCGGTGGGATGTGGTCCTGGCGCTGTTCATCGGCTCCATCGGAGGCGTGATCATCGGCGCCATTCCCGGTGTCGGGGCGGCCGTCGCCATCGCGATCCTCTTGCCGGCGACCTTTTCGCTCGATCCCATTGTGGGGCTGACCATGTTGCTCGGGATTTACGGCTCATCCATGTATGGCGGCGCCCTGCCCGCTATTTTGATCAACACACCCGGAACGGCGGTCAACGCCCTGACCACCTATGACGGCTATCCCATGACCCGGCGCGGTCAGGCCCGCCGGGCCCTGGCGCTGGCCTACTCGGCCTCCTTCTGGGGTGGCCTGTTCGGGATCCTGTGCCTGATCTTCCTTTCTCCCGCCCTGGCGATTGTCGCGCCGCATTTCGGAAGCCGCGAGATTTTTCTGGCGGCCCTTCTGGGCATCGTTCTGGTGGTCCTGGCGCATCGCGGCCAGGTCTTCGCCGCCGGCGGTCTTGCCGCGTTCGGGATCCTGCTGCACACGGTGGGATTGGACGTCAAATACAACCAGCGCATGACATTCGAACAAACATGGCTGGCCGGCGGGTTCAACCTGATCGTCGTGGTCCTCGGCCTCTTTGCCTTGTCCCAGGCCTTTTTGCTCCTGACGGACAAGGATAGCGCACCCGATCCGCAACCCGTGGAGGGCTCGCTTGCCAGCGCCATGAAAGAAACCTGGCTTTACAAACGTGTTGCAACGGTTGCAGGGGGCTTCGGCGTTCTGATGGGCATGATTCCGGGCGTCGGTGAATTCACCGCCCAATTCATGGCCTACACCTATGCGCGCCGGACGTCGAAGACACCCGATGATTTTGGTGATGGGGCACCGGAAGGCCTCATTGCGTCCGAGGCGGCCAATAACGCCGTTCCGGCGGCGGCCATGATCCCCCTGCTTGCCCTGGGCATTCCCGGTGAAGCCCTGACCGCCATGATGCTGTCGGTCTTTTACGTACACAATGTGATACCGGGCCCGCAGCTCTTTCAGAACCAGCTGGATTTCGTCTACGCGCTCTATGTCGCGATGATCCTGTTGAATATCATCGTGATCATTTTCCTCCTGTTCTCGACCAACCTTTTGACCAGGATCATTCAGGTTCCGACCCGTTTTCTCGGGATGATCATCCTGACGCTGAGCTTCGTGGGCGTTTATTCATTGAGAAACTCGGTTGTCGATTGTGCCATCGCTGCGGCATTTGGCGTGATGGGACTGGTGTTGAAGCGATTGAACCTTCCCATCGTACCGATTGTTCTTGGCATGGTTCTTGGTGGCATCCTGGAGGTCAAGCTCCGCTCCGCCATGATACGGGTGAAAGATCCTCTGGATTTCGTCGAACGCCCGATTGCGGCAATCCTCGCGATCCTGATCGTCCTGGTGATCATCATGCACATTCGCACCCTGCGGCAGGAGCACAAGGCCCGCCTTGGCGAGTCCGAGATTGATCACGAGATGCACGACACCCAGCAGAGGTAGGCCGCTGTGACGGAGCAATCCCAAATCGATGCGCTGCGCGACGCAGCAATCCCGCCTCGGAAATTGCTGATCGATGGGCAGATGTGCGACAGCGATTCGGGCGAGACGCATGACGTGATCTCGCCGCTTGACGGATCCGTCCTGACGACGACCGCGGCGGGCACAAAGGAAGACACCGAACGCGCCGTCGCAGCGGCGCGGCGCGCCTTTGATGACAAGCGCTGGCGCGGAATGCCGCCCATGGCGCGCAAAAAGATCATGCTCAAATGGGCCGATCTGGTGAAAGCGGAGATGCTGGAACTGGCCGTGCTGGGCGTTCGCAACAACGGTACGGAAATCGGCATGGCCTTGAAGGCTGAGCCTGGCTCGGCGGCTGCAACCCTCTCCTACTACGCCGAAGCTATCGACAAGATCTACGGGGAAATCGCGCCGACCCCTGACGAGGTCGTCGGGCTGATCCACCGCGAGCCCGTGGGGGTCGTGGCGGCAATCATCCCGTGGAACTTCCCGCTCATGATCGGCGCCTGGAAACTGGGACCGGCCCTGGCGGCCGGCAATTGCGTTGTTCTCAAGCCGTCCGAGACCGCGTCCCTGTCCCTGCTGCGCGTGGCGGAGCTCGCGCTGGAAGCCGGGCTTCCACCGGGCGTCCTCAATGTCGTCACCGGCGAAGGCAAGATTGTCGGCGAGACGCTGTCGCGTTCCATGGAGGTGGATGTCGTTGTTTTCACCGGGTCGGGGACAACCGGCCGGCGGCTTCTGCAGGCTTCGGCCGCTTCGAACATGAAGCGCTGCTATCTGGAACTGGGTGGTAAATCGGCCAATATCGTGTTCGCCGACGCCAGGAACCTCAAAGAAGCAGCCGCTGTCAGTGCAGCCGGCATTTTCCGCAATTCCGGTCAGGTCTGCGTGGCGGGATCCCGGCTTTTGGTCGAGCGTTCGATCCATGACGAATTCGTGGCACAACTGGCGAAGGTTGCCGCCGCCATGCGCGTGGGAGATCCGCTGGACCTGTCGACACAGGCGGGGGCGGTCAACAATGCCGCTCAACTGGCGCAGAACCTGTCATTTGTCGATACAGCGCAGGCCGAGGGCTGCACGCTCTATCAGGGTGGAAACCGCATCCTTGAAGAGACCGGCGGTTTTTTCATGGAGCCGACGATCCTGACGGACGTGGCGGAAAACCATACCGTCGCCCACAAGGAGGTCTTTGGTCCCGTCCTGGCCGTCACGTCATTTGATGATGAAGCCGAAGCCATCCGCCTCGCAAACAGCACGGACTACGGTCTTGCCGGCGGCGTGTGGACGTCGGATCTGTCACGCGCGCATCGCATGGTGCGCGAGATGCGCACGGGCGTGATTCATGTGAACACCTATGGCGGGCCCGATGTCACGGTTCCATTGGGCGGAGTGAAGCAATCGGGAAATGGCCATGACAAGTCCCTGCATGCCTTTGACAAGTTTCTCGATCTCAAGACGGCCTGGATCAAGCTGTAATGCGAACGCGCAGATCCATTCAGTAAGGTCATGCGATCTTCTCAAGCAGACCAAAATATCCGTCTTGGATGCCTCAATCGTCTCCAAATCAGGTGTTTCAGGAGGATGGGATGCACCCATCTCACAGAATTGAAGGCAGGCTGTCGGCGGTAACGCAAGCCAAGGATGCACAGGGGATCACATGACTGACGATCAACCAGTACGCAGTGACGAAGAGCTTATCCTTGCCAGGGAGCGTTTTCTCGGTCCCAAGGTCGGCACCTTCTATGAACAGCCCGTGCACCTGGTCAAAGGCAATGGCGTCTGGGTCTGGGATGCCCATGGCCGGAAGTACCTGGATTGCTACAACAATGTGCCGCATGTGGGACACTGCCACCCCAAGGTGGTGGAGGCCATCTGCAGACAGGCTGCCACGCTCAACACGCACACACGGTACCTCCACGACGGCATCATCCGGTATGTGGAAAAGCTCACCGCCACCTTCGAGCCCCCCTTAAAAACCGCGATCATGACGTGCACCGGTTCCGAAGCCAATGATATCGCCTTGCGCATGGCCGAGGCCGTGACGGGCAAGCGCGGCATTATCGCAACCGACCATACCTATCACGGCAACACGACGGCGGTCGCGCAACTGTCCATGACAAACCGTCCGGGGACCGGGGATGACAGCCATGTGCGCCACGTGCCCGCGCCGGACAGTTATCGCCCCCTGGGTGGCGAAGGGGGCGACGCGCATGCCCGTGCCTTCGCCAAGGCGATCCAGGCGCAGATCGACGATCTTGAGGAAAACGGACATGGTTTTTCAGCGCTGATCATTTGCCCCTATTTCGCCAATGAGGGTTTTCCCGATCTGCCACGCGGCTTTCTCGACCCAGCCGCCGAAATTGTGCGCCGCGCGGGCGGGATTATCATCGCCGACGAGGTCCAGGCAGGGTTCGGCCGGATCGGCAGCCATATGTGGGGACATCAGCGCATCGGTCTGACACCGGATGTCGTCACGTTGGGCAAACCCATGGGGAACGGGCATCCCGTCGCGGGTGTCGTGACCTCGATGGAGATCATGTCGTCCTTTCGAAACTCCTTCCGCTATTTCAACACCTTTGGCGGCAATCCGGTGTCTTGCGCGGCTGCCGAAGCGGTGCTGGATGTGCTTGATGAAGAAGGTCTCATTGCACAGGCGCATGAAGTAGGCGCCTATGCCTGTGGCCGGCTGCGCGAACTGGCCGAACGTCATATCTGCATCGGCGATGTCCGCGGCTCCGGCTTGTTCTTTGGTGCGGAAATGGTGCTCGACCGGAAGACCAGGGAACCGGCCACCGCCTTTACCAAACGGGTTGCCAATGAGATGCGTCAGGAAGCGGTGCTCATCAATTTCCTCGGTATCCACTACAACGTTCTCAAAATTCGCCCGAACATGCAGTTCAGACGTGAAGACGCGGACCTGCTGATCGACACGCTGGACCGGGTGTTGAGCCGCGTGGAATTGCGTTGATGATCGAGGCGACCGTCCGTTATGCTCTTGCGGCCTGGGGCTTTGAAAGCGCGCCGACGTCGCTTATTGCACAGCGGGAGAATATTGTTTTTCGGGTAACGGACACCACCGGTTCGCTATATGCGTTGCGCCTGCATCGCCAGGGATATCAATCGGAGCAGATGATGCGGTCCGAGTTGCTCTGGATACAGCATCTTGGCGCTGAAGGGCTGAATGTCCCCTCACCGGTCCCTTCCCGCTCCGGTGCCCTGCTCATGGATGTGGATGGCTATCACGCTGACCTCCTAACATGGCTCGGCGGCGCGCCAATGGGGGCAACCGGCACGCCGCTTGATCTGGCGGACCGGCAGGGCACTTTTCGACGGATCGGGCAATTGATGGCTCGGGTCCATCAGATCTCGGACGATTGGGACAGACCGGAGGGATTTCAGCGAAAATCCTGGGACATCGATGGTCTCCTTGGCAAGGCGCCCCTGTGGGACCGTTTCTGGGAAAATCCGGGATTGAGCCGCGCGCAGCGCGACCGCGTTGTGGCGGCGCGCGACCGTCTGCGCGCCGACCTCGCCGGCAGCGATCTGGATTTCGGCCTTATCCATGCCGACATGCTGCGCGAAAACATCTTGATTGACGGGCACTCCCTGGGCCTCATCGATTTCGACGACAGCGGATTCGGTTACCGGTTGTTCGACGTGGCAACGGCATTGTTCAAAAATCGTTCTGAGCCGGATTTTGAAGAGTTGCAGGCCGCCTTTCTTGAGGGGTACCTCCAGAGTCGCCCCCTGGAAACGACCTTCCTGCCGCAATTCATGCTGATGCGCGCTTTGACCTATCTTGGCTGGATCATGACCCGAATGGATGAACCCGGCGCCCCATCACGCCAGGCGCGTTTCCTCGCCTCGGCCGTACCGATGGTCGATGCCTATCTCGGCGCCCGGTCGGTGTCGCTTTAAGGCAGCTCTGGTTTGGGCTGGAACGGACCGTTGTCTTCGGTATGAACTGTAACCTATGTGTCCAGAACGGACCTTTGTGGAGTGGTGCCCAGAGGTGGATTCGAACCACCGACACACGGATTTTCAGTCCGTTGCTCTACCAACTGAGCTATCTGGGCATCAGGCCATTGCGGCGGTTGAAGCAGGCAGACATCCGAGTGTCCTTCCTGCCCGGTCAGCACCGGTTCGAACGGGGTGTTGGCGACCCCGTCAGGCGAGCGGGTTTATACCATGTCCGGGACCTGTGTCCAGACGAATAAGCGAGCCGCCTCGGCTTTTTTTGACGGTTGGACCGCGCAGCATCGAACGGGGAAATCAGCTAATCCCCATCCTCCGGCGGACGTTGATTTTCCTCATCCTCGGAGACCGGAATGGCATAGGATCCCGACAGCCATCGGTTCAGATCGATGTTCTTGCAGCGGTTCGAGCAAAAGGGATAGAGCGCCCTGTCGGAAGGGCGTCCGCATTCCGGGCAGGGCCGCGCCTTGCGAAGCGGTTCGACATTGTTGGCGCTCATCGTCCTCTTCCTATAGCAAATCAGGTTTTGACGGAATCGGCAAAACCTGAATGCATCAACACAATCAAAGGCCGGCACCGTTGCCTTGTCTCTGACAAAACAAGAAACGGTCTAGCCCGGCTCAAGCCAACGGGCGTGCACGTCATAGCCCTCGCCCGTCAGAAGATTGACGGTTTCCAGCAACGGCAATCCGACGACATTGCTGTAGGAGCCGACAAGCTTGGCCACAAAGGCACCGGCCAGCCCCTGGATGGCATATCCGCCGGCCTTGCCCCGCCATTGGCCGGAGGCAAGATAGGCCTCGATTTCAAGGCGCGACAGGCGCTTGAATCGGACCCTGGTTTCCACCAGCTTCTGGCGTATCCTGTTGTTCGGCGTAACCACGCAGATGCCGGTATAGACACGATGGGTGCGTCCCGACAGAAGATTCAGCGCACTGGATGCCTCATTGGCCATCTCCGTCTTGTCCAGAATGCGCCGACCGATGGCAACCACCGTGTCTGCAGCAAGGACATAGCGATTGGGCCATTGCGGATCGCCCTTCAGCACCTTGATGGCGGCTTCCGCCTTTTCGCGCGACAGACGTCGTGCCAGCGTGCGTGGATGTTCCGATTTTCCCGGCGTCTCATCCAGCTCCATGGGCATGAGATGATCCGGCTCCATTCCTGCCTGTTTCAGCAGATCAAGCCGGCGCGGCGAACCGGATGCCAAAATGAGTTTGGGCGGGAGGACCATGGCTTTTGCGCAGAAGCAGCCGGCTTACTTAAACCGGTATGTTATCCGGCCCTTTGTCAGATCATAGGGTGTCATTTCAACAAGGACCTTGTCGCCGGCAAGAACCCGAATGCGGTTTTTGCGCATGCGACCGGCCGTGTGAGCAATGATTTCATGCTCGTTTTCCAGCTTCACACGGAAGGTCGCATTGGGCAACAACTCCGTGACGACGCCAGGAAATTCGAGGACTTCTTCCTTAGCCATATAGTCAAATTCATCCTGTTTTTGTGGGGATGCGGCACCGAACCCCCGTTCGCGCGGGAAACTACACAATCGCTTCGCCTTTGTGAACCGAATTATGCCGAAGACCCTTGAGACCTAACCGAAACGCTTTTTCAACATCATCTCCAGGTGATCCCGCACGCTCCGATAGGCATCGAGGATACGGTCCCTTGTCCCCATGGCGCCGGCTGGATCCGGTGTCGGCCAATAGACGACATCGACGGCGCTGGAGCGGGTCATTTCAAGCGCCCGGTGGTGGGCTTCCGGCGCAAGGGTAATGATGAGGTCGAAATAGTCATCCTCAAGATCATCCATGGTCTGCGGCAAACGGCGGCCGAGATCGAGGCCCACTTCCCCCAGAACAACATCGACGAAGGGGTCTCGCTCGCCCTGGCGGACACCGGCCGAGGCAATATAGGTGCCTTCCGGCAGGTGGCGCCGGGCCAGCAATTCAGCCATCGGCGAGCGGATGGAATTGAGACCGCACACAAAGAGCACGGAAGACGGAACGGCCGGCTTGGCGTCGCGATCGGGTGAGGTCGGGCCGACGGTCAAGTTCAGCCGCGCCAGTGAAGAACACAGACAAGGGTGAACAGGCGGCGCGCCGTGCTGAAATCGATGGTGATCTTGCCTGCAAGCCGCTCCATCAGCGTCTGGGATCCTTCATCGTGAATGCCCCTGCGACCCATATCGATGGCCTCGATCTGACTGGGCGTGGAACTGCGGATCGCATCGTAATAGCTTTCGCAGATCATGAAGTAGTCCTTGACGATCCGGCGGAAGGGTGTCAGCGACAGAATGTGGGTGGCGACGGTTGAATCGTCCTCAAGCGTGACCGTAAAGACCAGCTTCGCATCGACCAGCGACAGTTTCAGCTTGTAGGGACCACCGTCATGACCGACCGGCGCAAAACTGTTTTCCTCGATGAGGTCGAATATGGCGACCGCGCGTTCATGCTCGACATCGGGCGTCGAGCGACCGATGGATTCATCGAGCGACACGTCCGATAGTCTGAATGCATCGTCATGCGCCATGACAAGGCGATCCCTTCGTGCCAGGGCCAGCCGGTGTGACCGGCACCACAATGGCGGTGCGTCTCATCGGCAAACCGCAGTCATGACCCATTCATCTCATCCATTCCATGCGGTCGCAATGGCTATCCGGGCAGATGCGCCCTATGGATCGCATGACATGAATAGGTCCCAACCCTATCGATTCATCCGAATTGCAACAGAGCGAGCATGGGCGTCAAGGCCTTCGGCCTTGGCTAGCGTGACCGCCGCCGGGCCCAATGCGGCCAGTTGCTCCGCGTCAAGCCGCAAAATGGAACTGCGCTTGACGAAATCGAGAACCGACAGGCCGGAGGAGAAGCGTGCCGAGCGGGCGGTCGGTAGCACATGGTTCGAGCCGCCGACATAGTCGCCGATGACCTCCGGCGTATGGCGGCCGACAAAGATCGCGCCGGCGTTGCGGATCATCGGCAGCAGGCTGTCCGGGTCATCGACGGCAAGCTCCAGATGCTCGGGCGCCAGCCGGTTGACGAGTGGCATGGCGCCGGCAAAATCGGCAACCACGACAACCGCGCCATTTTCATGCCAGCTGGCCGCGGCGGTCCCGGCGCGTTTCAAGGTCTTCAATTGCCGCTCGACGGCTTGTTCCACGGCATCCGCCATCGATGGGCTGTCGGTCATCAGCACCGATTGCGCCGAAACGTCATGTTCGGCCTGCGCCAGCAGGTCCGCGGCAATCCAGTCCGGGTCGTTGTTGCTGTCGGCCAGAACCAGCACCTCGGATGGACCGGCAATCATGTCGATGCCCACCGTTCCGAAAACCTGCTTTTTGGCGGCCGCGACATAGGCATTGCCGGGTCCGACGATCTTGGCGACCGGCGCGATCGTGTCGGTTCCATAGGCCAGCGCGGCAACGGCCTGGGCGCCGCCGATGCGATAGATTTCCGAAACACCGGCGAGTTTGGCGGCCGCCAGAACCAGCGGGTTGAGCGCACCATCGGGTGATGGAACCACCATGACAATCCGCTCGACCCCGGCAACCTTCGCCGGCACGGCATTCATCAGGACGGAGCTCGGATAGCTGGCGCTGCCGCCGGGCACATAGAGGCCGACCGACTCAATCGCCGTCCAGCGCGAGCCGAGTCCGACACCAAGATCGTCCTCGTAGTAATCGTCGGCCGGCATCTGCCGCGCGTGATGGCTTTCGATGCGTGTCCGGGCCAGTTTCAGCGCATCAAGCGTGTCCGCATCGGCGGCATCATAGGCAGCATCGATCTGCTGCCTGCTCACCGCCAGTCCGCGGGCATCCGTCTCCAGTCGGTCGAACTTACGTGTATAGTCGATTACGGCCTCGTCACCGCGCGCCTTTACGTCGGCAAGAATTGCCGCCACCGCATCGTTAACGTCCTGCGAGGCTTCGCGTTTCATGGCGAGCAGGTCCGAAAACGCACCCTCGAAATCATCCGCCGACTGAATCAGGCGTCGAACCACGGCGCGCCTCCCTGAATGGGCGTAATCAGTTCAAACATCGGACAGCGGATGATGCGGGCGGAACTCGGTTTCCCATGCCGCACCCAGATCGCTCATCTGCGCCTCGATGCATTCGACCGTCAGTTCGATGGCGGCATCGGCGGAAAAGACCAGTTCGATGGTGCCTTCGGGCGCTTGCGGCCCGGGGACGAAGTTGATCGTCAGCAGCGACAGAACCTCGTCGCCACCGCGGCGGCTGAAGCCGCGCGAACGAACACTGCCAACACGGTTGAAATGCAGCGCCGATCGCCGGCGCTGAAAAGTCTTGCGGCGTTTGCCGTTCGCCTCCTCCCAGACAAAGCGATTGCCAACCAGGAAAAAGCGCTTTTCACCGGCCCGATAATCGAGATCGCTGGTCTTGAAAACGGCATCCTGAGAATAGGCGGAGACGATGGACAAATCTTCCTTGTCCAATGCCATCAGTTTGAGGATTTTCATACAGGGCCCTTGTATTTAGACCGTTTCACGTTTTGTCAGAAACGGGACAACGGTGTCAGCCGTTGATTTTGTTGATGCATTCACGTTTTGCCGATTCCATCAAAACCTGAATTGCTCTAGCGGACGAGACGAAGCGCAGCCTTTGCCGAAAGGCCAATCGCGCACTGGGGTCAGGACCCTAGATAGTCATTTGCGGTGGCCGGTGCAATTGCTGCCGCACAAACAGCCGCAGGCGTTGTGAAGGAGTGCGGCGTTTATCCGCTGATGCGTTCCACCACCGCGCCGCAGCGGGTCAGTTTTTCCTCCAGACGCTCGAAACCACGGTCGAGATGATAGACCCGATTGACGATCGTCTCGCCTTCAGCGGCAAGACCGGCGATGACCAGCGACACGGATGCCCGCAGATCGGTGGCCATCACCTGGGCACCGTTGAGGGTGTCGACACCGTTGACAGTTGCCGTCTGGCCGGACAGGGCGATATCGGCTCCGAGGCGGGCCAGTTCCTGGACATGCATGAAGCGGTTTTCGAATATCGTCTCGGTGATTTTCGATGTGCCGCGCGCCCGGGTCATCAATGCCATGAACTGCGCCTGCAGGTCGGTCGGAAAGCCCGGAAACGGATCCGTCGCCACATCGACGGGGTCAAGCCCGGCACCGTTGCGGCGCACATGGAGACCGGAATTGGTGGGGGTGATGTCGGCGCCGGCGGCCCGCAAACTGTCGAGCGCCGATTCCAGCAGATTGGCATTGGTGTCTTCCAGCATGACATCGCCGCCGGCCATCGCCACCGCCATTGCATAGGTGCCGGTTTCGATGCGGTCGGGCAGCACCCGGTGGCGGGCGCCGGACAGGGCGCTGACACCTTCGACGATGATGGTCCGCGTGCCGGCGCCGGAAATGCGGGCGCCCATGGCGTTGAGGCAATCGGCCAGATTGCTGACTTCCGGTTCCCGGGCGGCGTTGCGGATCTCCACCGTGCCGTTGGCCAGCGACGCTGCCATCATCAGAACATGGGTGGCGCCGACCGAGACTTTGGGAAACTCATAGGAGCCGGCCTGGATGCCGTTCGGCGCGCGGGCGTGCACATAGCCGCCCTCGATTTCTATTTCGACGCCGAGTGCCTTCAACCCGTCGATGAAAAGATCGACCGGCCGCGTTCCAATCGCACAGCCCCCCGGCAAAGAGACCCGCGCCTCGCCCATGCGGGCAATGAGCGGTCCGATGACCCAGAAACTGGCGCGCATCTTCGAGACCAGCTCATAGGGCGCGGTGGTGTCGACGATGTGACGGGCGGTGAAATGAATGGTCCGCGAATAGCCTTCGTCCTGACGTTCGCGACGGCCATTGACGGAATAGTCGACACCGTGATTGCCCAGAATGCGGATCAGCTGTTCGACATCGGCCAGGCGCGGGACATTTTCCAAAGTCAGCGTATCGTCGGTCAGCAGCGATGCGATCATCAGCGGAAGAGCGGCGTTTTTGGCACCAGAGATCGGAATCACGCCATTGAGCGGATTGCCGCCGACAATTCTGATACGATCCATGTTCAGTTACCCTTCGAATTATCCCCGTTCGACGCGGGCAGGCCGGTCGTCTCGTCTTCGGCGCCGCCGCGCCGGGCGCGGACCTGCTGTTTGCGGCGCTGAAGATTGGCGCGCAATTGCTGCGCCAGCCGTTCCTTTCGAATCGCGGCCGGGCTTTTTCCCACGGCGCTGTCGCTGCCTTGCCCCATGACGCCCACATACCGTATTCGCCAGCCGGTGGCAAAGGGCAATTGCGTGGCATAAATCGGGCAAAGCCGACCCTGCCGCAAAGCCTGCCGTTTCGCCCCTGTCAAAAAGCCTCCGGCCGATGGCGTATTGGTCCTTGCGCCGGGGATGAGTCTATGGCAATAGGCTCGGCGTCTTTTGCGCAAGATCAAGCTGTATGGCAAAAACCGGCAACGGTTTTCCTGCCGGCCGATCAGCGGGACAACGGGCTGCCGTAGCTCAGGGGTAGAGCACTCCCTTGGTAAGGGAGAGGTCGAGAGTTCAAATCTCTCCGGCAGCACCATTTTCTCTCATAAAGACAGTGATTTAACAGATTGCGCAATATTGTTAGTTGGTTCGGGGGAGCTGGTGGGGGAGCCATGGTCTATAGGTTTCACCGCTGTCCTGGTTTGGTGAGTAACTGCCTATGCGGGTTTATTTGCTAATATCCACTCCCGCCCGACACCTGTGAGTTCCCATCGATAACTGTCAACGTACTCGGTTGCAAAAGCCATAGAGATCGGATCTCTGTTGTTTGCCTTAACGATCCCCTCGCTTTCCAACTTCATGAACATGTCCTGAAGCTCGGCAGCCCTCGCGCACATGAACACCTTCACGGGATTGCCGGCTGGATCCGTTTCATTTGACGCAAACGCCCGCAGCGTAGCTCCTTTGAGGTCATCGGTGAACAGAAATCCAAACAGAATTTTGTGCGCAAATTCACTTGCTTCAACTTCGATCTGAACAGACGTTTCTTTGTAGGCCTTGCCCAAGAAATTGTGAAAGCCGGTTTGATATGTTTCTGCATATACCGGGTCTTGTTCTTCACCTTCTGCGAGGTCGCACTGAAATAGAGTAACTTTGCCAGAGATATTGTCGAGGACTTTTGGAATATCGGCAGATCGTGATCTTTCTGCTTGATGCAGCTTCGATTCGGAAAGCTGCCGTCGAAGGTCCGCAATTTCTACCAACGCTTCTGAAGACGCAACCTCGTTCGCTTTCACCCATCCTTGTGCAGGCCTGCGCTGTTTGATGTCGGTGAGACTAAAGATTACCTCACGGCCCAACTCCGTCGGTGATTCCCAGAAGGCACAAAGTCTCCCCTCCATCAGCTTGCCACGAAACGACTTCAGCTTCTCTCGCGCCCCGTCGCTTGCCTCAATCTGTGAACCTTTGAGAAGCTTGAAGGGATCCTTGTGCAGAAGGCGGATGGTGGGGATGCCAACCTCCCGCGCATAGTCGAACTCCATCTCAGTATAGCTCAATCCTGTTTGAGGATGGATCGAACCATACATGCCAGCAGAGATTACAATGTAGTAGTCACATTGCCGGATGATCTGCTTGATGAATTCAAACTGCTCCTCGTCTGCTGCAGGCCACAATTCCATCTGAGCAGGGAAGCAGTCACTGCGCAGGAGTGCCTGAGATACCTCCTGTCGGGCGTTTTGAAGATCCTTCGACGTCGAGGAGATGAAGACTTGGTAGCGCTTGTCCAATGGCTATCGCCTCACTGATCGCTGTTCACCGCGTCTTCAACAGTCGTCCGAATTCCTTCCAAATGCTTTCGAACAAAAGCGCCCAGGTCATCGTGGCACATGCCAAGAGCGACGTTCTCTGCTCTCCGCCAGTTGATCTCCCGTTCAGCTTTGAGCGCAGCAACAATTTCGCCCAATGCAGCCCAAGTCGTGAATTCACCGGCCCGCCATATCTCCATCGACGGATGCTCGTTGCCATTCATTTCAATCTCTCCATCGCTTGTTATTAGCAGTCTGCACGCAGAGCGTGATAATAGAGGCATGATACAATCACGATAGAATCACCCGCTGCAACCCGCGAACTATACCATGTCCCAGTCGAATATCCGTTTCTCCACGTTTCCAAGAACAGAATCTCCAGCTCCATTTGTCTTTGAAGTCATCGCTGTATTCGAGCGCAACATCGGAACAATAGGCACCCAGACCAGTAGCCAGAGTTTGAACAGCGACGAGGCTCTATCTGCTTTGCGGTCCGATCTGGTTGAACTGGGCTTTGAGGTTGAGTCTGGCAAACAGGACGATCAGAAAATCAAGAGACCTGTGTTCTTCGGCGAGAATGCGATGCCAAATTTGAGCTACGAAGTTGACGCATGGCATCCAAAAATGCGCGCGGGTCTCGAAGTAGAGGCCGGTCGCGCCATAGGAGGTAATGCGGTCTACCGAGATCTCATACAGGCTCTGGTCATGGTGGACATGAAACTTCTCTTCCTCGCGGTCCCTCAGCTTTATGTATACGGAAAGAACTCCACAAAGAGCCGCGATTTCGAAAAAACAGTATCGGTAGCTGAGGCACTCTATGGACACTCGCGGATAACCATGCCGTTTTCACTCTGCGTCATCGGTTACTGAGATCTGCCCCGCTTCAACCATCTCCTTTCGTATCGTGTCCCGCAGGTCGTACAGCCCAGAGAGCTCCTCGAGTTGGAAGTCCCGCAGTGGTCGCTGCAGACCGGCCTCACCCTCTGCCCTCAGCCGCTCAATGTTGCTGATCTTGCCAAGAACACGCTCATAGGCAGAGCGGCGGTGGACCGCCCTGACCTGCTCCATGTGCCTCTCGTGATCGATTTGTGTCACCGTTTTAGTCATCTCAGCATCTCCCTGAACCTTCGGACCGACGGGCTAGTCGAGCTCCCCTCGGCGGGCGTGAACTTCGCGCTCAGCCGGGCGAGCTCCCGCTTGACATAGACGTCGGGGTCGACCCCATCCGGCCATCTGCTGGGCCAGATATAGTCGCGGGCGACCGGGTCCCAGTACTTGGCGGCATTAGGGTCGCAGGCCCAGGCGGCGCGCCTGCAGACCTCGATGTACTCCTCGCTGTTCTCAAACTCATCAAACATTGCCGTACTCCTCCAGGGCGGTCAGGTTCGAGTTCGCTGGCGCCGACCACACACGGATACGCGGAGCGACGACCTCCATCATCCGCGCGCCGGTACCTCGGACTTTGGCATGCGCGGCGCGGGCCTCCTCAAGCGCGTCGGGGGCGTGGGCACGCACGGCGGTGGCATTGATTGCCTCCAGCACCCGGTCGTCCAGCCCAGACAGGTAGGGTGGGGCCGACAGGACGGCAGACGCGGTGCGGACATCGGCGACAACAGCGGCGCTCAGGCCACTCTGCCCACGCTCCCGCCAGTAGGACCGGATATCCTGCGCCAAGGCTGGCTCAACTCTCGGCTGGGTGGCGTCGTGTATCGTCTGCTCAAGATGTCTAACCTGCTCGCCGATTCTCTTGTCGGCCTCGTCAGCCACCTGCAGCGCCTTCTCCATCGCAGGGGTTGAGGCGCGGGCGAGACGTTCGGGTCGGACGCGGCGTCGCGGATTTTCTCACATGACCCGAGGATCGTTGTGCCTAACAAGTCTACGTTTTGCAGGTGATGTCAAGATTGTACAGAGCTTCGGGGGTCACCGGGGAAAGTCGTTAACGTCACTACGTTTATTCGATGTGTCGCGTTAGTTACCCCTGCAGCTATCCGGCATCATACTCCCAGTGCCCGTGCCATATCGCTTGGAGGACATTTAGTTAGCTCAGATCGGAGCACCGCCACTGCATCAATTGCAGATTCTATTAACCTGTCCAGTTCTGCATTGTACTTTTCACCTAGCATGCCGCCCGAACAGTGTAGTGCAGTTCGTTCGACTTCGGATCTTACCAACGAAACTGCCTCAAGGGCACTTGTAGTTGCAGAGACATACGCCAGTGAGTTGCCAATGTGAGCTTTCGTGTTGGACAGAAGCATACCGGGATTCAACATCTTGCAATTGCGAATATCTGACTCCAACATATCAAGAAATCCTGTAACGGTGGGGCTCATAGTAAATTTCTACCAACGTGGTTCATTTGACAAACTGCAGTTTACGCAATCGTAGTACCGCATTCATTTTATGTAGATAGGGATTCACACATATTCAAATTCAAACCGGGCTAAAGAAACGATTTATTTTAATACTCTCGATTGAAAATTGATGTTGTAACGGTAATATGGTGCCATTATTGCGGGAGGGTGAAATGGGCATGGTTACCGCAAGATCTTTGGCTATTCCATTCCTTTTATTGCTTTTTTCGATGGAAGTTCCCCAAGCGCAAATTTTGGGAGAGTTAGAGACCGGCCACTCTTGTGACTTCCACGGCGGACTGATGCCAAAGAAAGTTACTACGTTTGCATCTGACGCTGAGGCAGAAGACGTAATTACGCGAATTGTTGAACAGAGCGGCATACCGCAAAATTTTGAAATAAGAGCCGGCGGAGTTCCCAATGCCGCGGCGGTGGTGCAAGGAACAGATCGGTTTATCGTATATAATCAATATTTTATGACAGAGACCAGAAATAAAACCCAAAGCCGCTGGGGTCCGATTAGCATCATGGCACATGAAGTGGGGCATCATCTGAGTGGCCACACATTGCAGAGAGGCGGGAGTCGCCCGGAAATCGAATTGGAAGCAGACTATTTTTCTGGTTTTATCCTACAGAAGATGGGTGCCTCACTTTCCGAGGCTCGCATAGCAATGGAAGTCCTCGGGTCACCGAGCGGTTCGGCTACTCATCCAGCCCAGCGAGACAGACTTGCAGCAATTACCAATGGCTGGAGGAAGTCTTGTGGCTCAGCAGATCGTTGTTCAAGAGGCGAAGCTCTAGACCCCGATCCTCAGCAACGGACCAATGACATACCGAACCCGGACAGAGAGCCGCCTCCCCAAAGGGGTGCCAACAGCTGTAAGTATGCTTTCGATGGTGATTGTGACGAACCTGATATTTGTGATCGCGGGACGGACACAGCAGATTGCAGACGGGCGGATAGAGTAACAAATCCTCCACCTTCAAGGCCACTTTATTGTTGTGATGTATTTGGACAACGCAGGTGCCTGATCAATGTTAACCCCGGACCCCCGGGAAGTCCCTGTCAGTGTTATGGCATTTATGGCGTTGGTAGAATGTGCCAGTAGTCAGATCATGATACTGGCTTATGTGAGTACAGCGCGATTGGGCGGCTACCCCGAAGACTGGTCCGGCGTGTGAACAATCAGGTTACGCACAGAAGCAAGCCATAGCGCATCTCCTTAAGGCCCATGGAGACGGGAAAGTTGCTCACCCCTCCTCCCCCTCGACACTTAGTGCCAGGACATGAAGACAGACACTACAAGAAAAGACCTCAAGTCAACCTGAAGTGCCCCTCTTGGTGATGGAGATGGTCTGATCCGATCAGCCAACCAACATCCCAAGCCACACCGGAGGCGGACACCGGGAGACCCGTAGCGGCAAGTAAAGATCATGCCCCGATGATGGCCTTCTCAACGACCTCCAGCGGCTCGTCTCCAAGCGCTAAGTCCGCAAGCACTCGGTTCGAAGCTGCTATCATCGCTTCCACAACGCGGCGCTTTTCGCTCGCACAACAAAGCAGACCATCATGCATTGACAAGACGGATACACCAACATTGGCTAACTCCAGAAGGACAGCCTTCAGCATCTCCAACTCAATCCTGACCCAGCCCCCCTGATCCGGGCCGCTTGGATGTAGAATCCGTTCTTGTTTGAACTGCTATCCGGCGTTGGACCACTCGGCTGGCCATTTTCCGTTGGTGATGCTCACGGCTGGTGCGTCCTTGGTGAGCGGTTCATCAGTGATATCGGCGGTTTGTTGCTAATGGCACTGTGTGGCCGAATTTCATTGTAGTCTCTACGCCATTCCTCCATTTTGATCGAGCTTCGTCAAGGCTCATGAACCAGTGGACGTTCAAGCACTCTGCCCGGAATTTGCCATTGAAGGACTCGATGTAGGCATTGTCTGTCGGTTTGCCCGGTCGCGAGAAGTCCAGTTCGACACCCTTCTGGTAGGCCCACAGGTCAAGGTCACGGGAGATGAACTCGGAGCCTTGATCGACCCGGATCGTCTTTGGGTACCCGGCCTGCCGACAGACCCGTTCCAAGGTTTGAACGACGTCTTCGCCACGGTAGCTGAACCGCGGATCAATGGCCGGAGAGTATCGGCTGAAGGTGTCGACGATGGTCAGAACGCGCAGCTTCCTGCCCGTTGCCAGTTGGTCATGAACGAAGTCCATCGCCCATGTTTCATTGGCCTGGACCGGTTCGGTACGCCCCTCTCGAAGCTTGGCCTTAACTCGGCGCTTAGGTGACTTGTTTCGCAGTTGCAGGCCCATTTCCGTATAGAGCCGGTAGACACGCTTCGCATTGATTCTCCAGCCCTCGCGCCTGAAAAGGACATGAATGCGGCGGTAGCCATACCGCACACGGGTCTGGGCAATCTCCTTGATGCGCTGTTTGAGATCGGCCTGGTCGTCGCCATGCGACTTGTAGTGATAGCTCGATCGGGCCGCCTGGATCGCGCCGCAGGCACGGCGGATCGAGACGCTCCACACTGATCTCGTGTCATCGACAATCTCACGGCGACGAGCAGGCCTTAGAGCTTTCGTTTGATAACGTCCTGCAACATCGCCTTGTCGAGAGAAAGACCGGCCACCAGACGCTTCAGTTTATTGTTCTCTTCCTCAAGCTGCCTCAGACCCTTCGTCTCCGAAGGCACTAGAAAATCAACGCCTCGCCGCTATCGCATTATGCATGTGTTCCGTTCCGGAACGGGACGTCAGATATCCGAACCCGCCCCCTACCGCCAGACCGGGTCATCGCGCAGTTCATACCAGACTGCCCGTGCGAGGCGGGGCGGGAAATGCTGCAGGCGGATATGGCAGGCTTTGCTGTTGCGTATCAGGTCGACGATGTCGTCCGGCGTCTTGTCGCGCGTGGCGATGGCCGAAAACTGTTCAAGCAGTTCATGGTCTTTGAACATCAGGCCGACCGAGACATCGTCGATGATGTCGAAGCGGATGCGGTCCTTGCGCTCGACCAGGCTCCTGGCCTCCTCGGCGCTGAGGAAATAGCCCGCGCCGGAGGCAAAGGTGTCGCCCTCATACGCTTCCAGTTCCCCGATGGTCTTGATGCTCTTGTCAGGTCCAATCCGACCGTGATGAACCAGGTCCTTTCTCAGCCAGTCTTTCCAGACCCATGCACCCGAATAGCAGATGGACCGGCGCGACTGGACGAATTTCTCGAAGGCGGAGAGCTTGATAAAGCTGCTCAGATTGGTCCTGAAAAACACATCATACCGGTCTTGCAGTTTTTCCAGCGCAAAGACCGTCTTGCTGAGAATTCCGGGGATCAATGGCGTTTGAAACCTTGGATCGCAGAGTCTGTCAAAGTCCGTCTCGTCGTCGATGATGACATTGTCGCCAAGATCTTTGAAGGCCTCCATTGCCGTGCCGTTTTCCAACAGAAGAAAGACATCGACATTAGGCATGTTCGCATTGGTATGGCGAATTGCTTCGGTCCAGTAGCTTCTGATGTAATGGAGATAGACAGGCTGATTGACCGCGGCGATGACAAGGATGGCAATTTTTTTCATGAATTCTTTTTGGGTCTCAGATCATCTCATAGGAAAACGCCCGAAAATCCCGCTCATATATGGCATTCACGATATCCAACTGGGTTCGGGTAAAATGTTCGGCAATATCGACCTGATTGCCATTTCTGAATTGCGAGGTGCTGATGTTGCGAGGCTTGAAGATCTTCTCGATTTCGTCCTTCAGAGATTCGAATTTCAAGATGTGATCAAGCCCGGTCAATTCATCATAGTTCGAGACATAGTGATACTGGGGCCGGACATGGATCAGGAAATTTGCGTCCTCCCGGTTGGCACTTCTCATATAGGAATTCCAGGCGGTGTTGATGTCCCGGGGAATCGACTGAATGAAAGCGTCAAAGGAATCAAAGACCGGTATCGCCGCCCTGGGGTAGACCTTTCGGATATTCCTGCGCCAGAAATGGTCCGACAGAAGCCTGTGATAGGGACTCCGAACAACGGCAAAAGACTCGAAATCCGCATATTGAGAATTCGACAAGACCTGTAGTTCGGTCATCGACAGGTGCTGTAACTCGTACCAGCGCTCCTCTTTGTGTTCGACACCGATCCAGCATCCGGGTCCGCGATCACCGAGCGCATCGAGTTGCCCCTCAATGGCCGTCCCACCGGTTTTGGGAATATGAATGTGGATCAATCGATGCTTTTTGTAGACAGGCAATGGAGCCTTTGTTTTCTGGAACGCTGCTGCCCGCATGGATTATCAAACAACAAGGCGTTATGAAAGTCCGTCCGTGTCGAAGCGTCAGCCTGCGCGGATCCACAGTTCGTGACCCCAATTGACAATGAGTGCGCCATGCCCGCCGTTCATAAGACGCCAGACGCAATCGGCCATCGGAGTGAGGACTGCGCGCGGGCGGCAGTCGACTGACCTTGAAACCCGTCTTCATCCATATCAGCAAGAATGCCGGAACCAGCATCGTCAAATCTGCGGCCGACAATATTGTCGTTGCGGGACACAGGCCGGCAGCAAGCTGGGTGGCCAGCCACGGGCGTGAATCGCCGCTTTTCGCAGTCATCCGCAATCCCTATGACCGGGTTTTCTCCGAGTATCGCTTTCGCAGGCGGCGCTATGAAGCCGGAGAAAGAAACACGCATCTTTCGATTCTGGACCACTCTTTTGAGGACTGGGCCCTGGCCACCTATCGCGATGGCGTGTTTCGCACACGAACCTTCTTCGACCAGACGGATTTTGAATATAACCGGCAAAACATGATTGACGACACGCTGATATGGTTTGTCTCGCAGTGCCGCTGGCTATGTGACAAAGATGGACAAAACCTCGCGGAAGACCTGCTGCGATACGAATCGCTGGCATCCGATTGGTCGCTTTTCACAAAAAAACATGGATTCGCGTGTGCACTTCAGCACCTCAACGCTTCGCCAGGAAACCCGGATTTGCGGGACCGTTACAGCAAACAAACACGCGACCTGATCTACGACTATTATCGCGAGGATTTCGATGCGTTTGGCTATCCGTACTAGCGCAACTCAAATTATGACAGCATCGGCAAAAACCATCATCGGTGAGACCCTCAACCGCTCCGACAACACGTTTGTCGGTCGTGTCGGCAAGTTCGGTCCGGCCGGTAGAAATGTCATTCCAGATGAAATTCCGGAGGCGTTTGCTGCCTGTCAATCAACGGCCATCGACTGATCCTGTGCCCTGTCATTGACAGCGCCGTCGCGTTGAGATTTTGCCGACCGCGCTCTGGCCGCGACGCAGCCGTCACGCGACCCGGTATCGATCGAACGCTGCCATCATGGTTCGCGTAAAGTCCGTGATCGTCCGTCCACGCACCACATCGCCCGAACAAACTTCCTTGAAATCCGCCTTGATACGGACATAGGAGGGGTCCTCCAGGACGGTCCGATGATCGATCAGATAGGTCTTCATGGTCACACCGTCAAAACCGGGCCGGCTTGTTTCCTCATCAAGCAAAATCCGCAAGCGCCGATGGCGCGTGTCGGCCTCTATCTTTTGGTACAGATGCCTGACGGCGTGATCAGGGCCCTCGATGACTTGATAGAACCGGTGCTGGTCGTAGAACAGGACGGCATTTATGCCCGACATTTCGTTGTAGCCGATCGATTGGACGGCGATTTCGCTCAGTGCCGCATCGATGGTCATTTCAGGGATCAGGCAGTCGCTCGTATAGGCGACAGTCTTCATCCGGTTGCCGATGACGATGTTGCTAAACGGGTTCATGGCGCTCCGTTATTTCCATGCCATTGCCAATCGCCAGGTACCGGGAACAATCTTCGGTTGAACGAAACAACACCTTGGCCCAGGCGAAGCCGTAAACGACAAAACGGGCGAAAATGCGGGCGAATGAAATTGGCCCCGAATCTCTGGCCGCGGCGCCATCAACAGGACGGCATTCAGTTTCGGGAAACCATAAATCAATACACGCGATGCGCTTAATCTTCGATCAACCGCAATGCGCCATACTGCCAGGCTCAAGGCATACGGGGCGACATGATGGCGATACCGACAAAGAAAAATGCCGTGCTGATACCGATCCTGATTCTTTTCGGGGCCAACATGATTCTGTCCGCTATGAATGTGACGGACTGGATGGCCAAGGATAATTTTCGGACCTTCTCGGAAAACACGGCGATCGACCTCGTGCAACAGGTCAGACCAAAAATAGACAATGCCGTCAGCGACCTGCCGGCGGATGCCACCCCGGCTGAACTCAAACCGGTTTTTGACTCCATTATCCTATCAGGATCCCTTGTCGCCTATGAGCTTTATGACCGGCTTGGCAAACCGGTCCTGTTCAGCAGCGTACCGCTCGCGCAGACCAGGGAGCGTGCCGGCGATCCGGGCATTCGGTTGACGGAAGGGCGCGATCGGTTCATCGACAGCGGCTCTACCAGCGCATATAGCCACGCGGACTTCACGTTGACCGATGCCGGGCGAATCTCCGGACATATGCGGATCTTTATCGATCAGAAGAACGCCCTTGCGCTGTTTTACACAACCAATCGGCACATAACGATCATATCGGCGCTGTTTCTGGCCGTTGCCGTGGCGCTTTTCACCTTCATTGTCTGGTCGCGGATCAGGGAGCAATGGCAGGCCGACGACGAGATTCGTCATCTGGCACACCATGACGGTCTGACGGATTTGCCGAAACGAGAAGTCTTTTTCGAGAACCTGACCTGTGCCATCGCCAGAGCCGAGCCGGCCGACGGATTCGTGGCGCTGTTGTGTCTCGACATCGACAATTTCAAACAGATCAATGACACGATGGGTCATGCCACCGGTGATGAACTGCTGCGCTTGTTTGCAGAACGATTGCGCGAAAACGTCCGAAAATCGGATCTGATCTGCCGAATGGGCGGTGACGAATTCGCCATAGCGCTGTGCGGCTTGAAATCAGCCGAAAGAATAGTGCCCTTCGCCAACCGTTTGTGCGCAATACTCAGCAAACCCTATCTGGTTGACGGGCGGGAGTTCACCAGCAGCGTCAGTATCGGTGTGGCAATTGCGCCCAAGGACTCCGATGATGCGTCGACCCTTTTCAAATGCGCCGATCTTGCTCTCTATCGCTCCAAGGAAGAAGGCCGCAATACCGTGCGGTTTTTTGAAACCGAAATGGATGTTGCCTTTCAGCGGCGGCTGGCTCTCGAACGCGAGCTGAAAGTGGCAATCGAAAGCGACCAGTTCATTCTCTATTACCAACCACAGTATGACTTGCACACCGGCAGCCTGACCGGCCATGAGGCTCTGGTTCGCTGGGCTCACCCGACCCGGGGCCTCGTGACACCGGACGAGTTCATTCCGATCGCCGAAGAGACCGGGCTCATCATTCCGCTCAGCCGATGGATTTTCGAACGTGCCTGCCTGGATGCCGCAACTCGCGAGCAGGAGCTGAGGCTGGCGATCAATCTGTCGCCCATACAGTTTACCGCCGGCAGCGTGGTGGACCTCGTTGTGGAGACGGTCCAAAAAACAGGCTTTCCTCCCAATCTTCTGGAACTTGAAATCACCGAATCCCTCTTGATCACCAATACGGACAGGGTGATCGAGGAACTCGGTCGGCTGAAACAGATGGGGGTGCAAATTGTCATGGATGATTTCGGGACCGGCTATTCGAGCCTGTCCTACCTGTCGCGGTTTCCGTTCGACAAGATCAAGATCGACCGGTCCTTTGTCAGCGACCTGTCGAAAAAACCAATGGTCGATGTGATCGTCAGGACAATCATCAGCCTTTGCCATGAACTTGACATCACGATCGCTGCAGAAGGCATCGAGACCCGGCAACAGGAGGCAATCCTGAAATCCTGGGGGTGCGATCACGGCCAGGGATTCCTCTATGGTCGACCGATCGCACGCTATGCCGGTGCGACACACGATCTTCCAGCCGAGGTCGACGAAACGGTCATTTATCAGGCCCTAAAAAGCGCCTGAACCGAACTTGCCTGTATGTGTCAGGCGCGTTGACAAGCTGCCGTCCGGCCGCAAATATCGTCGATCGACAAGCGATCAAACAATGTCAGGAACCCAGATATGACCCGATCTTCTTCCATGGTGGCGCTGGTGCTCGGCCTCTCGCTTGCCGGCGCCGTTTCCGTTTCAGCGCAAACCGTAACGGAGGCTCAAAAGGAAGCACTGCGCTCCGATTGCGTCGGCAGTTTTCTGTCCCATTGCCGCGGCGTTCCGCGCGGCGGCGTCGAGGCATTCGAATGCCTTGCGAAGAACTACAGCAGCCTGTCTTCAAGCTGCCAGGCGGCGGTCAAGGCTGTCGATCCGAAGGTCGAATAGATTCAAAGAGACCATTTCGAATTTTATGCGTCGATTGCCGCACTGACGTCGGCAGTTGACGGGTGGATTGAATTCCTGCATACAATTTATAATTGAGTTTCTCAAAAGGAGCTATCTATGCGGGTATGGCAGATTTTACTGGCGGGTATGATGCTCGTTTCACTTCCCGTTCCCGTTGCCTCGGGAATCGATCTGAATGGTTGGTGCATGCCCTATGATGGCTGCTCTGGACCCACACCCTTCCGCGACGGACGAATTGATCTTTGCGAAGCCAGTTGTACATTGCGGAATCCGGTCTCTGTCAGAGATATGGACGCCACACTCTATGACGTGTCGTGTGCCGCCGATTTTCCATTCGATGACATGCGATGGTTTGTCGGCAAACATGTCGACTGGCAAGAAAAGGAACACGTAATTATCGTGGAGCGAAACAGATACTATTTGCTGGAACGTTGCAAATAGGTGCAACCGCCACCGCTGTTTCGCCGTGATCAGGCCGTGTCGTAAAGCTGGATGGCGGCTGTCACCTTTGTTGCGACCCGCATGAGGTCCGCGCCGATCTTTGCCCGGTAGGGCTCGGTGAACCGGCGCACCGGTCCGGTGGCACCGACGCTGAAGGTCGCGCCGACATTGCCCAGCGTAATCGGCGCCGCGACGCTCGAAACGCCAAGCTCGATTTCCTCGACACATTCCGCATAGCCGCGCTGGCGGATATCCTGAAATTCCTGCCGCAACAGCTGTGGTGTGGTTTTGGTGTGTTCCGTATAGGGTCTCAGAGGACCGTTGAGAATGTCGTCGCGAAACCCCTCCTCGGCAAAGGCGGCGATCGCCTTGGAGCAGGAACAGGCATGCATCGGCCGAAAACCGAGGCCGGGATGGATATGGGCGCGGGCCGGATCGGCCGGCGTCTCCACATGGATGATCTCCACACCATTGTTTCGAAAACGCGACAGGAAAACCGACTCTCCGAAATCGGTCGCAGCCTCTTTCATGGCTGGGGCCGCGGCGTGGCGAACATCCACATCGGATTTGCCCATCAAAGCGATGCGGATCAATCGGTCACCCACCAGATAGCGAGCATTGCCTTCAGGATCGTCCAAAAGCCGATGCTCGGCGAGTGTCTGCAGAAGGCGATAACAGGTCGGCCTGGGCATTCCCGTGGCCTTTTGAAGTTCCGGTGCTGAAATCGGTCGTCCGGCAATGGCGACGGTCTCGAGCACGGATATGAGGCGATCAAGATGCATGATTTCTCATTCTATAGACATTTGTTTCATAAATTGATAGCACTGAAGGGATAAAAAGACCACCGGCGCGGATCGGAACAGGTCTCATTGCGGTTCTTACTCTTGGGGAAAGTCATGGCTCAAAACGGTTCATCGGAGTGCTGCGGCCCCGGCTATGCATCGCCGGCCGAGGCGATGAGGGCGCCGCGCGAGAAGCTGCTTTATACCATCGCAATCTATGTCGGAACCGGGATCCAGAAACCCGATTATCTGGCAACCATCGACGCCGATCCCGAAAGCCCCACTTACTCGACCGTCATCGGCAGGTGCGAAATGCCCGGCATTGGCGACGAACTCCACCATATGGGCTGGAACGCCTGCTCCTCCTGCCATGACGACAGTTCCATGGAACGGCGGTTTCTGATCGTGCCGGGTGTGCGCAGTTCCAATCTTCATATTGTCGATTGCGGCACCGATCCGCGCAATCCAACCCTCCACAAGATCATTCCGGGCGACGAGATCAAGGAGAAGACCGACCTTTCGGCTCCGCACACGGTGCATTGCCTGGGATCCGATATCATTATCTCGATGCTCGGCGACGCCAAGGGAAACGCACCGGGCGGTTTCTTGCATCTCAACAAGGATTTCGAGATTGTCGGCCGTTGGGAAAACGATCTCGGCGGCATGAAGTTCAACTATGATTTCTGGTACCAGCCACGCCACAATGTGATGGTGTCAAGCGAGTGGGCCGCGCCCAACACCTTCATGCCGGGTTTCGATCTGGAGGAGGTCGGCCTGCTCAAATATGGCCGCGAACTGCATTTCTGGGACTTCGAAAAACGCAAAGTGGAAAACACCGTCTATCTGGGCGAGGACGGGCTGGTGCCGCTGGAAGTCCGGTTTCATCACGAACCGTCTTCCACCCATGGCTTTGTCGGCGCCGCCCTGTCTTCGAACATCATTCACTGGTTCAAGAAGGACAAGGAATGGATCGTCGAAAAGATCATCGACGTGGAAAACGAAAAACACCCCGAATGGCCGATCCCGCTGCCGGGCATGATCACCGTGATCCTGTTGTCGATGGATGACCGGTTCCTTTATTTCTGCAACTGGCTGCATGGAGACATTCGGCAATATGACATCACCGACCCGCACAATCCCGTCATGACCGGACAGGTCTGGATGGGCGGCATGTTGAACAAGGCACCGCAGGTCAATGGGGTGGATATTGCCGGCGGACCGCAGATGATCCAGCTCAGCCTTGACGGCAAGCGCCTTTATGTCACGACGTCGCTGTTTTCGACCTGGGATAATCAGTTCTATCCTGACATCCGGCACAAGGGCGGTGTCATGCTGATGGTCGATTGCGATACCGACAAGGGCGGCATGTCGATCAACAAGGATTTCCTGGTCGATTTCGGTAAGGAACCGAACGGACCGTCGCGCTGCCACGAAACCCGCTATCCCGGCGGCGACTGCACATCGGACATCTGGCTCTAGAGGAGGCAATGATGAACCATCAGGATGATTATCCCCCCGAATATCTCGCCTCCATTCTGTCCGATGTCAAAACGATCGGCATGGTCGGGGCGAGCCCGGATCCGACGAAATTCAGCTATGGCGTTTTGCGGGTGCTGCACGAACAGGGCTATAATATGAAACCCGTCAACCCGTCCGAGGCCGGCAACGAAATTCGCGGATTGAAGGTCTATGCCTCGCTGGCGGATATCGACGAACCGGTCGATATGGTTCAAGTCTTCCGCGCCTCCGAAGCGCTGAAAGGCATCGCCCAGGAGGCGGTGGATATTGGCGCCAAGGTTTTGTGGGGCCAGATCGGTGTCTATGACGAAGAAGCCGCCCGTATTGCCGAGGATGCCGGGCTGCGGGTGGTAATGAACCGCTGCCCGAAAATCGAGCTCTTTCGCCCGTTCTGGAAACCGAAACTCAATCAGGCGATCTGACAGTGAGCGCATCCAACAGCTTTCAGGTCGAATTGCGCAACAGCGGCGTCACGCTTACGGTTGGCGCCGATCAGCCCATCTACCGGGCCGCGCTCGAGGCCGGCATCCAGCTTCCCATCGGCTGCGACTATGGCGGCTGCATCACCTGCGCAGCGAAACTGATTTCCGGCAAGGTGCGGCAGCCGGGCGCGACGGCCCTCAACAAGCGGCAGTCCGCCGCCGGATATGTGCTGCTTTGTGTCGCGCGGCCGAAAAGCGATTGTGTGATCGAGGAGGGAGTTGAGTCCCACGACGCACTCTATCAGAACCCCTTTGCCGTCGGCGCCGCCGAATAGCAAACCGATCCTTTCGGCATTCCCTGTCTGCCATCAAAAGCCTGCGAAAATTGCAAGGCTCCCTTGCGTATTTTTCACTGCAAAAATCGATGCTCCGGGTCCATATGGATTTCAGAATTGAAGCGCCGGATTGTGAACGGCCAAGTGAAAGGAACGAGCAAATGACATCTCTCATGAGTGCCTGGAGACAACACAACAAACACCGCAAGGCCGAAAATGAACTGGCGCGTCTGTCCGACCGCGAGCTGGCCGATCTCGGTATATTTCGTGCTGATATCCCAAGTGTTGTGCGCGGCAATCGCCGTCTCGACTAAAGTAGAATCCACGCCGGATTCCAGCACCCGCCACGTGAAAAAACCGCCCATCCGGGCGGTTTTTGTGTTTTGGAGCCAGTTTGCGGTGTCATGACGCCGCCTCGCCATCAGACACGACAATGACATCCGTCTGAAACAGTTGAAACAGTAATTGCCGGATGGTGCAATCATTCTGAAACGCCGGCTCCACAGGTCTGTCCACGCCAAGACTTGAACTCAACCTGCTGCTGTCAGGCTAACCCAGGCCTCAACCTGAAATCGCATCGCCTGCAGCAGCCCGATACAAGGCAAAGGACAGAGATATGTTGTACTTCAAAACATCAAACGCTGCACCCGGCAACGCTGCGGCCAAGTTGCCGAGAGTGCTGGCAACTGCAGCCGTGACCGGGATGGTTGCGATGAACAGCGGCGCATTCGTCACGCCGGCAATGGCCGTGCCAAACGCCAAAATCAAGGAAATGACGATCAGCACGAAGAGCGCCTACAATCAGGTCGTTCGTGTCGTTTCGACCGACTACAAGAAATGGGACAAGATCGAACCGGGTACGGCCCTGTTCTGGGCCCAGATGAAAATCGACACCAAATGGCCGGGCCTCATCAACAAGGTCGGCGTCTTTCTTGGCAAGTGCAACGGCTATGGATGCACATCCTACTCCCAAATCTACAATGAAATTGTGGACGAACGGGACTACCTGAAATCCAGGAATTTCAGCTTTGATACGGCGGCGCTCATGTATGCACAGATCGACAACAGCGCCATCCAAAACTGGGGCCAGTACATTATCAATCGATGCAACACGGGTCTGTCTGCGGATGGTCCGACGGAGAAACAAATCTTCTACCAGGATGTCCAGGTCACCCTGGGCGCCGATACCGTCCAGCTCCTTCACAAGAATACGAACAAAATCGAGTTTGGCCCGCTCTACAACTCCAAGCACGTTGCCCACGGAACCTTCACGGTCAAGGTGATCTGCGATCCGGTGGATCCGCCGCCCGAGACCGCCGAGGTCAAGTTGCCGACAAAAATGACGGATCTGAAGCTTTTCCTCTCCACTTTTTCCCATGCGGAAACAAATCCGTCCATCGGTATAAAGTGCAAGAAGGGTCAAATCCTCCTGCGAGCCAAAACCAACCAGGAGGGTCCCGTCAAGCTCAGGCTCTGGTCCAAGGTTGGCAATCAGCCGATGCAGTCCGAGGTGTTCGACGCGTGGTCCCAGCCGACCGGATCCGGTGAATACAAGGCCGAGATCAAGAAATGGGTTTCGGTGTCGAAGGACTCCCTGCTTCAGGCCCGGGTCGAGGATCTGCTCACCAAGCCGGTCGGTTTCCATGACGGCTGGAAAGACCTGATGCTCAAATGCGGATCGTCCGGCGCGGATGGCTACGCCCAGCAGCCGGCTGACGACCCCAATGTCGTCAAGAAGGAGATTTCCGGAAAGCTGAACCTTGCGGAGTTGAAGAATACGCCGAAGTCGAAACCGCGCGATGTGAAGGTGGTCTATCAACTTCACAGCAATGTCGGCCAGCCGGTCGCCTACAAGTTGATTTGCTCCGGCGGGCGGGAGTGGACCGGAACCCGCAACCTGAAGAAGAAAAAATTTACCGGGGCGAAGCACAAATACCGGGCCATTGGCGCTCACACGTTCAAGGTGAATGAGACCGAAACCGTCGGCTGTTCATTGTTGACAACATCCCTGTCGAAGAAAGCACTGCTTGCGCTCGCCAACCGGACGTTTGCCGTTTCGGATGGCCTGCCGACAGCAGGAAAGCCCGACACCTTAGCCGACCAGCAGCGACCGGATCCATCGGCCGGCAAACCAAAGAAGAAAAAGAAAACAAAACACCTGTCCAAAAAGAAACCTGCCGGTCGCCATGTCAAAAAGAAAATCGGTAAACCGAAGAACGTTCTCAAGATACGCGTACCGAAAAAACGTCATCACGACCTCAAGCGGGCGCCGAAGAAGCGCAACCAGGCCCTCAAACGCCTCATGCAAAAAAGTCCCGCTGTGAAGATGAAGAAGAAGCAGGCCAAGTCCCGCAAGCCGGCCCGACGGACCGTCAAGCGTTAGATAGCGACCTTTTCCGGATGGCGCGGCCTGACCGCCGCGCCGTCCTCACCCGTCGGTATTCTGCCCCAAATGTTTCTTCCTGCACAATTGCTGCTGATAGCCCAACGCCCCTGATCGTCCCCGTCTAACCGTCCGGTTGGCCACTGTGACATTGTCTAGTTCACAAACGCGACCAGCCAGTGACCGTGTTGAAAACCGCACAAACCGCGGCTGGAAACGCGCCGGCAAATCGATTGAAACAATTGAAACCGTATGGGCCGCCGTGCGCAATCAGACTGAAACAGCCAAGCTCCAAATCTGTCCGCATCGAAGACCTGAATACAACCCGAAAAGGATCGGACAGAAATGACCCAGAGCAATCCCCAAACACCTGCCGTAGCCGTCGACAATGGCGTCAACGTCGAAGCGCTGATCGGTGCCCGAGAAGCGCTGGATGCGGCGCCCGAAGCGGCTCAGTTCAAATGGCGCAGCAAATGCGAATGGGTCAATGGAACCCACAGCCGTTCGACGGTGGGTGGCTTCTTCGGCCTCGGCGAGGAACAGGATCGCGGCAAGAGCTTCACCATCGACACCGATCATCCGGAGGTGTTTGCGGCGCAGGATCATGGTGCAACGCCGGTTGAAATGGTCCTCTCCGGTCTTGCCGGCTGCCTGACTGCAGGGGTCGCGTCGGTTGCCCAGCATCGCGGCATTCAGCTGCATTCCGTGACCGCCACCATCGAGGGCGACATGGATCTGCAGGGAATTCTCGGAATCGATCCCGATGTGCGAAACGGCTTCCGGTCGATCCGTGTCCATTTCGAAATCGACGCCAATGCCAGCGAAGACGATATCAAGGCGCTGGTCGCCCAGTCGCAAAGGCGGTCTGCCGTCTTCGACATCATCACCAATCCGACAAATGTCTATGTCGACGTGAACTGACATTGACAGCCAAAGAGGAGCAGGACCGTGAGACAAGCCACAACCATCATCATCGGCGCCGGCCAGGCCGGGCTTGCGATGAGCAAGCGTCTCACGGACCGCTCCATCGATCATGTCGTTCTGGAGCGGGGCACGGTCGCCAATTCCTGGCGTACCGAGCGGTGGGATTCGCTGCGGCTGCTGACCCCCAACTGGCAAAGCCGGCTTCCGGGCCATGCCTATGGCGGCTCCGATCCGGACGGTTACATGACCATGCCGCAGGTCAATGCGTTTCTCGGCAAGTATGCACAAATGATCGACGCGCCCGTGCATTGCAACACGACCGTGACGGCCGTGCGTCCGGCAGATTTCGGATACACCGTCTCGACGGACCAAGGGGACTGGCACACGCCGAATGTGGTTTTGGCGAACGGCGCCTGCAATGTGGCAACCGTGCCGCAAATCGCCGAGGGCGTTCCGGAAACCGTCAACACCCTGTCGCCGATGCAATATAAGAACCCTGCACAATTGTCAGATGGCGGTGTCATGATCGTCGGCGCATCGGCAACCGGCGTTCAACTGGCAAAGGAAATCCAGGATTCCGGGCGCCAGGTCACCCTGGCCGTCGGTGAACATGTTCGCATGCCCCGCCTCTACCGGGGCCGCGATATCAAATGGTGGATGGATGTCACCGGTACGCTCGATACACATTACCAATCCGTTGATGACCTGACGCGGGCGCGCAATGTCCCGTCGCTTCAGCTGGTCGGGTCGCCCGAGCGTGCATCCATCGATCTCAATGTCCTTCAGCAAGCCGGCGTCCGGCTGGTCGGCCGGTCCGCCGGCATGCGCGGCGGCCGGATGCTGTTTTCGGGATCGCTGGCCAATCAATGCGCCCTGGCGGATCTGAAAATGAACCGGATGCTGGATTCGATCGATGATTGGATCAGCACATTTGCCCCGCATGCGGTCTTTGGCGCCGCCGAGCGTCCCGAACCGACCGTCATCCAGAACGAGCCGCAGTTGGAGATCGATCTGACCGACGGCTCCATACGGACCATCATCTGGGCGACCGGATACCGCCCCGATTATTCCTGGCTCCAGGTTCCGGTTCTCGATCGCAAGGGCCGTATTCGCCACGATGGTGGCGTCACCGCGGCACCCGGTCTCTACGTGCTCGGCCTGCCCTTTCTGCGCCGTCGCAAATCCTCCCTGATCGACGGCGTCGGCGACGATTCCCGCGATCTCGCCGATCATTTGGTCAATGGCGTGCATCGCAAAGCGGCTTGACGGAAGGGAACACCATGACCGGGCCACGTCCCTATCTGAAACGGTACGACGCCCTCATCGTCGGCGCTCGCTGTGCCGGTGCCTCAACCGCCATGTTGCTCGCGCGTTCGGGTGCAAATGTGCTTGTTGTCGACAAACAAGCCCTGGGATCAGACCGTATCTCCACCCATGCAGTGATGCGTGGAGGTGTGCTGCAACTGCATCGATGGGGCCTGCTGCCCAAAATCCGCGCGGCGGGAACCCCGCCGATTACCCGGACCACATTCCACTATGCCGGTGAAACGGTAGTCATCGATATTCGTCCCGATCATGGCGTGGACTATCTGTGCGCGCCGCGGCGAACCGTTCTGGATCGGATACTGGCGGAAGCGGCCTCGGATGCAGGTGCCGACATAAGGCACAATGTGTCGCTCGGCGGGCTTGTGAAGGGGCAGGATAGCCGTATCACCGGAGCCATATTGCGGGATCCCGTTTCCGGCCCGATCGCCATTCAGGCCGGGATCGTCATTGGGGCGGATGGCCGGCAGTCCACGGTCGCTCGGCAGGTTGGTGCCGAAACCTACGCCGTTGGCCGGCATTATGCCGGGGTCGCCTATTGCTATTTCGACGGCCTTCGCGATCAGGGCAGTCGCTGGTTCTTCAGACCGGGCGCAAGCGCCGGAGTCGTGCCGACAAATAACGGGCAACATTGCGTGTTCGTCTGTGTTCCCAAAGCCGCGATCGCCAGCAGAGTGCTGCGCAATATAAAGGACGGCTATTTTGCGGCCCTGGCGGAGAACTCCGGAACACTAAGGCGCGAGATCGACAATGCAACGCCAGCCAGCAGAATTATCGGATTCGCCGGCGCACCCGGACATATGAGAAACTCCCAGGGTCGCGGGTGGGCGCTGGTCGGTGATGCCGGATACTTCAAGGATCCACTGACGGCCCATGGCATTACCGACGCCTTGCGTGACGCTGAAATACTGGCGCGTGCGGTTCTGAAAGGCAATGATCGGGCACTCGCGCGCTATCAGGAAGAACGCGATGCTCAGTCGCACAAACTGTTTGCCGTGACCGACAGGATTGCATCTTTTCAATGGGACATGGCGCAAATCAAGGCCCTCCATCAAGAGCTGCAGGCGGCGATGAAATCGGAAGTCAACCACCTCGCCGCCATCGTGCCGCGCATTTCCATTGCCGCCTGAACCGGTCGACCGACATTGAATGCGGCCACCTGCGCAAAACGGATAAGTCCGGACGCCTTCTTCACAGGATAATTCTATGTTATTCAATTAGCCTCTCAGATAACAGGAAGGCAATTATGGCAGGGATGCTGTGAGGGAACGGCAGATCGAGGTTTTTCGGGCGGTCATGAATCACGGTGGCATCAACCGGGCTGCGGAGATGCTCAACATTTCTCAGCCGGCGGTCAGCCGCATGATTTCGGCACTGGAACTGGATACCGGACTGACATTGTTCGAGCGCAGCGGGCGGGCGGTCAAACCGACGCCGGAGGCGCACCAGTTCAAACGCGAGGTCGATACGTTCTTCATCGGCATGGATCGCATTGCCGGTGCGGCCGAGGAAATCCGGGAATTGCGACGCGGTCATGTGCGCATGACAGTCATGCCGGCCCTCGCCCTGTCCGTCGCACCGAGCATCATCCGCAAGGTGACCGAAATTCACCCGACGATCAAAACGACGCTGGACGTGCACACTTCCCCGCGCATTGGCGACTTGATCGGATCAGGCCAGTTCGATCTCGGAATCGGCCACCTTTCCATCGACCGTCCCGAGGTCGAGGTCCTCGGCGCGTGGCATGTCGATTGCGTGTGCGTCATGGCCTCCGATCACCCGCTTGCCAGGCGTCCTGTGCTGCGCCCCGAGGATCTGGATGGCGAAGGCCTGGTGTCACTGTCCTACCAGACAGACACGGCTCAATGGCTCGGCCAGGTGTTTCAGACCGCCGGTGTGCGGCCCAAGATCCTGGTCGAGGCGCAACCGTCCTATGCCGCCTGTCTTTTAGCTGCCAAGGGCCTGGGGATCACGATCATCGACGCCTTGACGGCAGAATTCTTTGCCTCGGATGCGTTGTCGGTCGTGCCGTTCGGACCGGGCATTCCGTTTGAGTTCAAGTTGATGAAACCGGCCGGTGCGCGGTCATCCGCGCTGGCATCGGAATTCGCCGATATTGCGCTCACGGCGATGAACGACAATCATCTCACCCAGTGATAGATAACCATAGTGCATCCAAAATTGCGAATTCGGCATTTGACTGTATGCGTGTAAGTGCCAAGTTTCGCGTCGAAATAAACTCAATCGCAATGGAGAACAGTCATGTGTGGATGGAAGCTGATAGGGTCGGCAATTCTTGCCTCGGTCATCGCAACAAGCGGTGCACTGGCGGCCGATATCAATATGCGCCTGCACACCCTGGTGAAGTCGCCTCACCCCTATAATGACATGGCCAATTTCATGGCCGAGGAAGTGGCGAAACGCTCCGATGGCGCCATCGAAATCAAGGTCTTCGATGCCGGACAGTTGGGCAAGGATCCGGCGGTAATCGGCGAAATGGGACTTGGAACCATCGATCTGATGATCAGTTCCACAAACAATGCCGTCAAGCAGGTCCCGGAATATCAGGTCTTTTCAATGCCCTACCTGTTTGCCGGATTTGATGATCTGATGGCGCGCGTCGGTCCCGGCACACCGGCGGAAGCCTTCTTTCAGAAAGCCTATGACGATCATTCGCTGAACATGCGCCTGTTGGCCCTCGGCGGCTCCGGCACACGGAACCTTTCCAATGCCAAGGGCCCGGTCAACGGGCTGGCCGATATTTCTGGCTTCAAGATGCGCACGCCGCCCTCGCCGATGATTTCGAAAACCTGGGCCGAACTCGGGACATTGCCGGTGACCGTTGCCTGGGGCGAGCTCTATGCCGCGGTGCAGACCGGCGTTGCCGAAGCGCTCGAAAGCTCCATCCCCGGTTACACGGGCTCGAAGCTCTATGAGGTTGCACCTTATCTTGCCCTGACCGGCCACACGATCCAGGTCAATCACGTCTCGATCAGCCAGCGGGCCTGGGACAAGCTTACCCCGGACCAGCAGAAGATGATCGAAGAAGTGGCTGCGGAAGCCTCGGTCCTCGGCATCGAGATGGCACAGAAATACGAGACCGAACTGGTGGAGACCCTCAAAAGCGAACATGGGGTAACCGTCACCAAACCGGACGTTACCGAGTTCAAATCGACGCTTGCGCCGCTTCAGGCATCGCTGGCGACCGAACTGGGTCTCGAACCCGCCATGGGCGCGATCAACGGCAACTGATCGCAACGAACCCGATTCACCGGGAAGGCGTCGCAGCGCCCTCCCCGTCCGGCCACCGGGCCGCGGGAACCCTTCCATGCTGAACCGCCTCAACAACACGCTGGTGCGTGTCTTCGGCTATGCCCTTTCCGGCCTGTTCGCGGGCCTGATTCTCGTCGTGTTCATCCAGGTTGTGGCGCGAAACATCCTGCAGGTTCCGATGATCTGGACGCTGGACATGGCGCAGCTTCTGTTTTCCTGGTGCATTTTCCTGGGGGCGGCGTTGGCGTTTCGACAGGGCCAGCATTATGTCGTCAATGTCTGGCCGGAACGCGGGCGGTTCAACGCCTTGCCGGTCATTGTGCCCGTCATTGCATCGGCCATTGTGATTTTCGTGCTGATCTGGAACGGGTCCCTGATGAGCCAGATCGGCCTAAACCGGACATCTCCGGCCCTCGGCATATCCGAATTCTGGTTTTTTGCGCCGATCCCGCTTGGTGGTGTGTGCATGGCGCTGTTTCTGATCGAGAGCACGCTCCAAGGTCTGCGCAAATGAGCCCGCTGGTTCTGCTGCTCGGCGGATTTTTCGTCCTCGTCATCTTCCGCGTCAATATCGGGTTTTCGCTGATCCTTTCGTCGGTGGGGGTTATCTTGTGGGAGGATCTTCCCCTGACGTCCGTCATCAATCAGATGTATTCCAACATCGACAGCTTCACGCTGCTGGCCGTGCCGTTTTTCATGTTTCTCGGCCGTATTCTCAATGCCGGGTCGATCACCGGCCGCTTGCTCGATGTAGCGAATGCCTCGGTCGGCCATGTGCGCGGCGGTCTCGGCCAGGTCAATGTTTTTGTGTCCATGGTGTTCGCCTCACTGTCGGGTTCCGCCGCAGCCGACACCGCCTCGGTCGGTTCAATCCTGATCCCGGCGATGAAGAAAGCCGGCTACAACCCGGCATTCGCCGTCGCCCTGACCGCTGCCTCGTCGACACTCGGCGTGATCATCCCGCCGTCGATTATCCTGATTGTCTATGGCGCGTTTGGAAATGTGTCCATCGGGGCGTTGTTTCTGGGCGGCATCGTTCCGGGTGTCACGATCGGCCTTGCGATGATGGCCTATGCCTATGTGATGGCGGTACGGGAAGGCTATCCCTCCAATCCGTTTCCCGGCGTCAGGGCGCTGGGGCGGGCGATGCTGCGCGGATCGGCTGCCATGCTGATTCCGGTCTTTGTGCTCGGCGGTGTGATTGCCGGTCTGTTCACGCCGACGGAGGCCGCCATCAGCGCGGTCGCCTGGGCTCTGATCCTGACCTTTCTGGTCTATCGCGACGTGCCGCTGCGAGACCTGCCGGGTCATCTGACCCGGGCGACACTGGAGTTTTCCGTGCCCCTCTTCACGGTGGCCGGCGCCGGCATTTTTGGCTGGCTGATTGCGTTTCTCGGCGCCGCCGACATCGTCGTCGGCTTTATCACCAGCCAGACCAGCGACCCGGTCGGGATCATGCTGCTGCTGATCGGATTTCTGCTGCTGATCGGCACTGTTCTGAATCCGATTTCCGCCGTGCTGATCTTTCTGCCGATCATTCAGGGGCTCGGCGATACGGCCGGAATGAATCCGGTCCACATGGGTGTTCTGGCCACCATCATCCTGTCGGTCGGGCTGATCACCCCGCCCTATGGCATTTGCCTTCTGATCGCTGCGCAGATCGGCGACGTGCCTTTGGGCAAAGCCATGCTCGCGGTCATTCCCATCGTCCTGCTGACGGTGCTGATTGCCATCCTGTCGATCTTCGTGCCGGACATTGTTCTCGGGCTGCCGAAGCTCGCCTTTCCGAATATTTTTGCCAATTAATGCAGACTGAGGAGACGAAAATGACACATATCAAACCCACAGGCAGTTTCGTCGCTCTGGTGACGCCGATGAATGCGGACGGCTCCGTCGATATGGAGGGCTTCCGGACATTGCTGCAGTTCCATGCGGAAAACGGCACCAAGGCGGTGCTGATCATGGGCTCGACCGGCGAGGTGTCGATGCTGTCCCCGGAGGAGAAGAAGCAGGTCATCACGCAAACGGCTCGCATGCCCTCGAACGGCATTGCCAAATATTACGGCTGTTCGGGCAACAACACCCAGACGACCATCGACATGGTCCGGTTTGCACAGGGCGAAGGAGCCGACGGCGCCATCATCGCTGCCCCGGCCTATATCTGTGCGTCCAATGACGACATAACCGACTATGTGGAAGAGGTCTGCGATGCGGCCGATTTTCCGATCGGCTTCTACAATAATCCGCCGCGGGTCAAGACCGATCTGCACTGGGACAATCTGTTGCGCCTGGCCAGACATCCCAACATGGTGGTGCTGAAGGAAAGCACCACGCGTGTGGGGCAGGTGGCGCAAATGTGCGCCGCCAAGCCGGACCTTTCCATCATGTGCTGTTGTTCGCCCAATCTGGGCCTGGTGGTGCCCACCATGTCCTTGGGCGGCCACGGCACGGCCAACATGACCGGAAACATCATTCCACGGGAATTCGCGACCATCTCCAAGCCGTGGGAGGATGCCGAGGATGCGCAGAATTTCCAACAGGCCTATCTGCACAATCTCGATATGCTGCATTATGCCTACAGCGCCATCAATCCGGTGGCGATCAAGAGCCTCATGCGGGCAGTCGGCCTGCCATCGGGCCCATTGCGCAAGCCGTTGAAACCGTTTGAAGGCGCGCAACTGCAAAAGGGCCTCGACATCGTCGCCAGGCTGGGTCTCGACCGGTCCTATGGCTTCAAGATCGATGGCCGGGCACAAGCGGCCTGACCATGATCGAGCAGCGTGTCACACTGATCACCGGCGCGTCGAGCGGGATCGGCGCTGCCATCGCCCGCCGACTCGCTGCGCCGGGAGAAAGCCTGGTTCTGCATGCACGCGGCGGCAAGGACGGCGAAAAGATTGCGCTGCTGGAATCGGTGGCCGAACGGGCACGCGAATCGGGCGCCGATGTGTATGTCGTGACCGGGGATCTGGGCCACACGGACGTGGCGAGCGGGCTAGTGGACGACACGATCGAACAGTTTGGCCATCTCGACCGGCTCGTCTCCAATGCGGGCTTTGCCCTGCACAAGCCGATAGGTGAATTGACACGGCACGACCTTGATCAGTCCCACGCCGTCATCACCGGCGCCTTCTACGAGCTGGTGACGGCAGCCCTGCCGCATTTGATCGCTTCGGATCATGGCCGGGTTGTCGCCATAACTTCCTTCGTGGTCGATCAGGTACCGGGCGGGCGGTTGTTTCCGGCAACTGCTGCCGCGAAAGGCGCGATGCAGGCGATGGCGCGAAGCTTTGCCGTTCAGGTGGCGGGCGACGGCGTTACGGTCAATTGTGTGTCACCGGGATTCACCGAAAAGGAATCGGCGGGCCATTCTGCCCTTTCGGAGGGCTCGTGGAAGGCTGCCGCAGAGATGACGCCCAGCGGGCGGCTCGCAAAACCGGCAGATATCGCCGCTGCGGTCGCGTTTTTCCTCAGTGACGAGGCGGCTCACATAACTGGACAGACGCTCAGGGTCGATGGCGGCCTGTCCCTCATATAGCGGAGAAAACCGATGCCAATCGTCAGGGTCACCATGGCCACGGGCAGGACATCTGCCCAGAAGAAAGCCGCCGCGCTCGAGATCACCGACACCATTGTGCGCCATTGCGGCGCCCATGCAGACCATGTCTATGTGCTTTTCAACGACGTGCCGGCCGACGACTGGACCGTCGGCGGTGAAACGATCACGGAACGCAAGGCCAAACGCGATGAAAGCTGAGGCCTGACGCGTGGCAAAACCGGTCAGCCTTTGCCATTGGGGGGCCTTCGAGGCAGACCTGTCCGATGGCCGTCTGATCGCGGCCTCGCCATGGCCCGGCAGCGGCGCCGATGCCGACATGATCGGCGCGCTTCCCGAACTCGTCTATTCGGATGCCCGTATCGACCGTCCCCATGCGCGCGAAGGCTGGCTGCGCGACCGCGCCCGGTCGGACGGATCGGCACGCGGCCATGACCGGATGGTTCCTATCGACTGGGATCAGGCCCTGGACCTGGTGGCCGGAGAATTGCTGCGGGTCCGCGACAACCACGGATATCCATCGCTTTTTGCCGGTTCCTATGGCTGGTCCAGCGCCGGACGCTTTCATCATGCACGCAGCCAGGTGCGCCGTTTCTTCGTAAGCTTTGGCGGGTTTACCGACCAGACCGGAAACTACAGCTGGGGCGCCGCGCAAATTATTCTACAGCATGTTCTTGGTGGTCATGAGGCTGTTTCAGGCGCGGCGACAAGCTGGGACAGCATCGCGGGCAACACCGACACGCTGGTGGCGTTTGGCGGCCTCAACCCGAAAAACTGGCGGGTCACATCCGGCGGAGCGGGCTATCATCACATGTCACGCCATATCGACCGGGCCCGACGCGGAGGCACCAAATTCATCGTCATCAGCCCGGCAGCCGACGACATCCCACCGGGTATCGAGGCCGAGTGGATTGCACCACGCCCCGGCAGCGATACGGCGATCATGCTGGGCCTTTGCCATGATATGCTGAAGCGCAACCGGGCCGACAGGGATTTTCTTGATCGCTACTGCTGCGGCAGCGACACCCTCGTTTCCTATCTCCACGGAAGGGATGACGGGCAGGAGAAATCGCTTGCCTGGGCCGCCGGCATCGCCGATGTGCCGGTCGAGGCCCTGACCGCCCTGTCCGACCGGATCGCGACGGGCCGGGTCATGCTGACGGCAAGCTGGTCGCTGCAGCGGGCCCATCACGGGGAGCAGACCCATTGGGCGCTGATCGCACTGGCCGCCATGCTCGGACAGATCGGCCTGCCCGGCGGCGGCTTCACCTTCGGCTATGGTTCATTGAATGCGGTCGGGCAGGGTGCCAGAAAAGGCCTGGTGCCGGGCCTGCCGATCCCCGACAACCCCGCCGGCATGGCCATCCCTGTCGCACGTTTTGCCGATATGCTCGAAAACCCGGGAAAGACCATTGCCTTCAATGGTGGGCAGGTTACCTATCCCGATGCAAAACTGGTCTACTGGGCAGGCGGCAATCCGTTTCATCACGCCCAGGATCTGTTTCGTCTCGAGCGCCTGTGGGCCCGTCCCGAAACGATTGTCGTTCATGAGCAATTCTGGACCGCGGCGGCGCTGCGCGCCGATCTCGTGCTGCCGGCAACGACCAGTCTGGAACGCTCCGACATCGGCGGGTCTTCGCGCGATCCCCATGTGTTCTTCATGCCGAAACTGATCGATCCTGTCGGACGGGCACGCAATGATTTCGATATATTCCGCGAGCTGGCAAAACGAACCGGCACAAAAGCCGCCTTTGCGGAAGGCCGTGACGAAGACGCCTGGCTGCGGCATCTTTGGCAAGGGACAGAGAAAAGGGCGATGGAACAGGGCCTTGCCGCTCCCAATTTCGATGCACTGAGAGAGATGAATGTGTGGCGCGTGCCGCCGCCGGAGAGGCCCGAAGTCTATCTTGAATCCTTCCGCCGGGACCCCGCCACGCATCCGCTGCAAACGCCAAGCGGCAAGATTGAACTTAGCTCACTCCGCATCGCCTCTTTCGGCTATGCGGACATGCCCGGGCATCCGGCATGGATGGCACCGGCCGAATGGCTGGGCGAGGCACCCGAGAACGCCCTTGCGCTGCTGACGCGCCAGCCGCAGAAATTCCTACACAGCCAGCTCGGCCAGACCAGCCTCGCGAAGGCACCGACCATATGTGTGCACCCCAGCGAAATGGCGGTCCGGCGGCTATTCGACGGTGATCGGGTGAGCGTGACATCGCCGCGCGGCGCGTGCCTTGCGACAATCCAGGGTACAGAGGCCTGCCGACCCGGTGTGGCGACCATGGAAACAGGACCCTGGTTCGAGGGCGGTTCGTCCAGCGTCGATCGCGGCGGCAACCCGAATGCCGTCACGCTGGACATCGCCACCTCAACCCTATCGCAGGCGACGGCCGCCCAGACCTGTCTGGTGACCATAGAACGGGCTGTCGATTAGGCGTTTCACAATTCGTCAGAAACGAGTGCTGTCGATGTCTTGTCGTTTCGGCCTGAACGCCATGTTTTTCTTGTGCGCGCCCCGCTTATACCATATCGTTCCATACAGCCCTGTATGGAAGCGATGCCATGACCGTGATCGCAGCAGAAAAGGCAGATCCGTCCCGATCGGTTCTTGGACGCAAGGACTGGATCGATGCTGCCCTGGAAATCCTCGCTCCGGAAGGAATCGACGCCATTCAGATCACCCGCCTTGCGCGCAAGCTGGGCGCGACACGCGGCAGTTTCTATTGGCATTTCAAAGACCGGGACGATCTGCTGGACTGCATCACCGCCCATTGGCAGGCCGCCAATTCGGGTGTCATCTCGCAATTGCTGGATGAAGCCGGCTCCCTGACCGAGGGTGTTCTGTCGCTCTTTTACCTGTGGGTGAACGATGAACAGTTCAGTTCGCAGATCGATCAGGCAATGCGCGACTGGGCACGCCATGACGACGCGATCCGCGCCGTGCTGCAACGCGAGGAAGACAGCCGGGTTAACGCCATAGCCGCCTTTTTCCGGAAACACGGCTACACGTCGGACGATGCGTTCGTGCGGGCGCGGGTGATCTATTTCACCCAGGTTGGTTACTACGCACTCAATATCGAGGAAGACATGACAAAAAGGCTGGACCTCACCGAGCCCTATTTCCGCACTTTTACAGGGCGCGACATCGATGCCGAACAGGCGGCGGCCTTCCGCAAACGCCTGGAAACGGGGCAGACACCATGAGGGCCCGTCGCGGCGGCAGGGGCCGCCCGTCAAACCCCGGCGGAGATGCGGTCCCGGCGCGTTCCAGCGCCTATCGGCAGCTCCGACACCCGTTTGAGCCGCAAAAAGTGTTTTCGGACGATGCCATTGCTGACATCCACGCAACGGCGCTTCGCGTTCTCGAAGAGCTGGGTATCAAGATCCTGCACCGGGAGGCACGTGAGCTGTTTGCCGGCGCCGGTGCGCTGGTCGACGAATCGGATGAAATGGTCAAGATCGGGCGCGACCTGGTGGATGAAGCGCTGCGAACGGCGCCACGCTCCTTTCGGATGCGTGCCGCCAACCAAAAACGCGAACAGCGATTCGAACTCGGCTCGATGATCTTCATGGCGGGATCGGGGTGTCCGAACACGACCGATCTCGAGCGCGGAAGACGTCCGGGGTCGCTCCAGGACTTCGAGGAGACCATCAAGCTGATCCAGAGCTTCGATGTCGTTCACATGTTCGGACCATCGGCCGAACCGCAGGACATTCCGGTCAATCTCCGGCACTATGCGATGACCCGGACCCAGCTGGTCCATGGCGACAAGCCGATGTTCATTTATGCCCGTGGACGCGGTCAGGTGACGGAGAGCCTTGAACTCATCCAGCTCGGACTTGACCTCAGCGACGATGAATTTGCCGACGGTGTGTGGGCAACGACCATCATCAACACCAATTCTCCCCGACAGATCGATATTCCAATGGCTGAAGGGCTCATCGATTTCGCCCGGGCCGGGCAGCTGAGCGTGATCACGCCATTCTGCCTTGCCGGGGCCATGGCACCGGTGACGGTCGCGGGCGCGCTGGTGCTGCAACACGCCGAGGCGCTGGCGTCGATCACCCTGGCGCAACTGGCCAGACCCGGCGCTCCGGTCACCTATGGCGGGTTTGCCTCCAATGTCGACATGAAATCCGGTTCGCCGGCTTTCGGCACGCCCGAACACATCAGACTGTCGATCGGCTCCGGCCAGCTTGCCCGGCTCATCGATCTGCCCTGGCGCTCGGCGGCCGGCGCCGCCTCCTGTGCGGCCGATATGCAAGCGGCGGGCGAGACCCATATGAGTCTGTGGGCGGCCCTGCAGGCCAATGCCACGCTGACCGTACACAGCGCCGGCTGGCTCGAAGGCGGTCTGACCTTCGGTTATGAAAAGTTCATCAACGATGTCGAAGCCCTGCAGACGATAGCGGAATTGTGCCGGCCGATTGAAGACAAGGCCGACGATCTTGCCTGGTCAGCTTTGTCGGATGTGCAACCCGGCGGGCATTTCTTCGCCACCGACCACACGATGCAGCGTTACCGGGACGCCTTCTATCAGCCGCTCGTCGCCGATCTGCGGAATTTCGGGAGCTGGAACGAAGCCGGCGCGCTGACGTCCACCCAGCGCGCCACGGCGTTATGGAAACAAACATTGCAGACCTTCCAGCCACCGGCTCACGGTGCCGAAGCGGCCGATCGCATTGCAAGCTATATCGACGTGCACACGGCGGCCGGCGGCGCTGCGCCGGCGGGATAGCGGCCAGTTTCCAATGGCGCCGGAATCGACAAAGTCAGACGATCTTGTAGCGGGACGTCAGTTGCAAGCCGGTCACGGCGATGATCAGGGTCAACCAGATCGGGTCTATTCGCCCGATCAGGAATGTCTCGAGAAAGGACAGCAGCGTCATGAAGACGATGATCATCATGAAGAGATCGGCGAGATTTCGGTTGGCTGGAACCCGGTTTGATTTGAGATAGTTGACCGATGGCGCCACGAACACCGCCCAAAACAGGATCGATGCGCCGATCACGCCGCCGACCAGAACCATATCGATGAAGTTGTTGTGGCCGTTTGATATGCCCCGGAAATCCCAGGCCCGTTCAAATGGCGTCTCCGTATCGCGGACCACCGATGTTCCCCAGAAGCTGTCGAAGCCGTTGCCAAACCAAAAATTGCCGGCAATGTTTTCCAAACCGTATTCCCACAGGGTCAGCCGCCCGGTGAAGCTCGGATCCGACAGGATCGATGCGGTAATCCGCGCCAGGGTTTCGGAATACAACGTGCCGACCGTCAGTGCCCCGACAAGCGCAACGGCCAGAGCGTAAAGACCGATCGTCAGCCACGGCAGGCCCAATATCCGGCCCGCCAGAACCACCAGGACCGCCACCGGAAGGAGTCCATTGGTGGACTTGGCGCCGGCCTGGACGACAAAAACCAGGGCCAGCACGAAGATGACGGAGCCGATGACGGGCATCCGTGCGCGCCAGAAATAGATGGCGAACATGACAAAGACCGACATGATCGGGCTGGCAATGTTCTTGTGGGCAAAATGGCCGCGCCAGCGTCCGATGTGCAGCATGTCATCTCCATGGATGGCGACTGCCGGCAGGAACACGATGCCCAGATAGCTCAGCGCGATGACCGTCAGGATCGCCGCAGCGGTTACCCGCTGAAACGCCTTTTCATCCGGCGGCAAAAGCACAATGCTGGCAGCGATCACCATGCCGATCATCGTCAGGGCAATGGCCCGGCTGGCATCGAACGGATCGCGTGCAACGACCATCGACATTACCAGGACAAAGACCATGCCGGCCCATCCGGGGGTTGTAAAAATACTGAGCAGGCGACGATTGACCAATGTGATCAGGCCGAGGATCGTGATACAGCCGGCGATCAGATAGCCGATCTGGTTGAGGCGGTCCCCTTCGCTGTCCTCGTTCTCAAACGGGTTGGTAAAATCGAATGGCTGCAACGAGATCATCAGCAGACAAAAGGCCAGAAAGGCCAGGGTGCAGGCAGCCAGACGTTTCGTTCTCACGCGAAACGTCACCAGACCGCCCGGAGGCGCTGTTGCGTTCGGTGTTCTGTCAGGACGTGTGATCTCCACGGACGCCATGTCTGTCCATTCGTTGCGCGGTTCCGCCGCAACGACCATTGCTCATTATGGTTAATGCTTGGTTGCCAGACCGGGTGGGTTCGAACCCGACCGGCAGCCGATGAACGACAGCTAAACGCCGATTTCACAAACGGTTCAGAGTCGATTTGCCATTTTGCACCAATCGAAACACACTGGACAGCAACAGCGGAGAGACATCATGAACTCGAAGACACTCGCAGCAGCCGTCGCGGCGACCCTCATCGGCCTGACCGGCATCTCGCAGGCCAAAGACTTTCAAGCTGGTGGCCAGCCCAAGTTAAAGGTCACAAAATTGCAGATGGGCATCAAATCCCCGGCGACCAATACCTGCCCGGCGGAAGCCAAGCTGACGGCCTGGGTTTTTACCAACAAGGCCGGATCCGTTCCCATCTATATCGCGCGTGAGGGCGGCGGCAGTGTTTCGGGTCCTTATGTGGTCAAGACCAAGGCTACCGGAAACGGTAACTTCATGGGAACCTATTCACGCACCCTGGAGATCCACCAGCCGACCGATGCGAAATATCGGGCATCGGCGCCAGGTTTCAAGCAACTCAGCAACTGGGTGCCGTTGCAAGCAAGCTGCAAGATCGGCCTCGGCGGCAACGACCAGCTTGGCGGTTGAACAGGCGGGGCCGATCACCGCCCACGCCATACCTTGCCTGCCGCAAGACCGGGTCAAGAACAGTTTTCCGGACCCAGCCATGTCAAACGCGTTGAACCCGCGCCATATTCATTGTCTATAGGCCCGGCGTGGTTTCAGATCGGATAGACAATCAGCGGGTGGAGATCGGTGGCTTGACGGAGACGGCCCATCAGGACGCGGATGTGGTGCTTGCGGGCGGTGGCCTTGCCTGCTGTCTCGTCGCTTTGCGCCTGGCGGAAAGGGGTACGCGGGTCCTGCTCGTCGAAGGTGGTCCGCAAATATGCGGCAACCACACTTGGTCCTTTCACCAAACAGACCTGCCGGCTGCCGATCTGGAGCGTCTGGCGCCCGTTATCGCCCATCGCTGGCCGGGGCAGAAAGTGATTTTTCCGCGGTTCGAGCGAACCCTTTCGACAGGTTATGCGAGCATCACGTCGCAGACGCTGCGTGAGGCGGTCTACCGGTCCCATGCGATAGAGGTGCGCGAAAACTGCCGGATCGCAGCAATGGCGGCGGATCACGTCGTGCTCGATGACGGCACGCGCCTCGATGCGGGTTGCATTATCGACGGTCGCGGCTTCGAGCCTGCCGACGCGCTGAAGCAGGGTTTTCAGAAATTCGTCGGCCTCGAACTGGAACTCGACCGGCCGCATGGAGAGACGGTGCCGACCATCATGGACGCCTCGGTCGATCAGCAGGACGGATACCGTTTCTTTTATGTGCTGCCGCTGTCGCCGACCCGGGTGCTCATTGAAGACACCCGCTACAGCGATGGTGGCAATCTGGATTTCGACGCGCTGCATTCGGATGTTCTGGCCTATGCGGCCAACCGCGCCTGGGTGGTCAGCAAATCGGTCCGCTCTGAAAAAGGCATTCTTCCCGTCACGCTGGCGCATGATGTGGAGCGGTTCTGGCGAGGCATCGCACCCGATAGCGCGCCGATCGGATTGCGGGCGGGACTGTCCCATCCGACGACCGGCTACAGCCTGCCGATGGCCGTCGAGGTCGCCAATCTGATCGCCGCGCTGGGCAAGCCGCTGACGACGTCCGACGTTCGCCGGGCCATCTACCAATATGCCATCGGCCGCAATCGGGACCACGCCTTCTTCCGGCTGCTCAATCGGATGCTGTTCGGCGCGGCGGAACCGGACAAGCGCTATCTGGTGCTGCAGCGTTTCTACTCCCTCCGGCAGCCCTTGATCGAGCGCTTTTATGCCGGGCGGGTGCGGCCGGATGACAAGATACGCGTGCTTGTCGGAAAACCGCCGGTACCAATCCATCGGGCGCTTCCCTGCGTAAGTGAAACACGGGCCCTTGCAGACAGATAGAAAGACATCGATGCCTAATCCTCAAACCGCAGCGATTATCGGGGCCGGTTTCGGCGGCCTTGCGCTGGCGATTCGGCTGCAGAGTGCCGGCGTGAACACAGTGCTTTTTGAAAAGCGCGACAAGCCCGGCGGGCGGGCCTATGTCTTTGAGGATGACGGCTTCGTCTTCGACGCCGGACCGACCGTCATAACCGATCCGGCCGCCCTGCGGGCGCTCTGGGCACTTTCGGGCCGGGCGATGGAGGACTATGTGACGCTGGTGCCGGTCGATCCCTTCTATCAGCTGTGCTGGGAGGACGGTTACCGCTTCGACTATGTCAATGACCAGGAGGCGCTGGACCGCCAGATCAGGGCAAAGTCGCCGGAAGACGTGGCGGGCTACCGACGGTTTCTTGCCTATTCGGAAGACCTTTACCGGGAGGGCTATGAGAAGCTGGGCACCGTTCCGTTTCTGCGGTTCTGGGACATGGTCAAGGCGGCCCCGCAACTGATCCGGCTGGAGAGCCACCGAAGCGTCTATTCGAAGGTTGCCGGCTTTATCAAGGATGACCAGCTCCGCCAGGCCTTTTCGTTCCATTCGCTGCTGGTCGGCGGCAATCCCTTCGACACCTCCTCCATATACGGGCTGATCCATGCGCTGGAACGAAAGGGCGGTGTGTGGTTCGCAAAGGGCGGGACCGGCTCGCTGGTCAACGGCATGGTGCGTCTGTTCGAGGATCTCGGCGGCACCGTCAAACTGAACATGCCGGTGGACGAAATCACGATCGAGGACGGTCGGGCACAGGCCGTTCGGGCGGGCGGTGAATCCATGCCGGTGGACATGGTCGCCAGCAATGCCGATGTTGTGCACACCTACGAGAAACTTCTTCGCGGCGATCCGGGCAGCCGAAAACAGGCCGCTGCCTTGCAAAAGAAGCGTTATTCCATGTCGCTCTTCGTCATCTATTTCGGATTGAAGGGCAAACGTCCGGACCTGAAGCATCATATGGTTCTGTTCGGACCGCGCTATCGCGAACTGATCGACGAAATCTTCAAGGCCGATCACCTGGCCGACGATTTCTCGCTCTATCTGCATTGTCCTTCGGTCACCGATGACAGCCTGGCGCCGGATGGCCACAGCGCCTATTACGTGCTGTCGCCGGTGCCGCATCTGGGCACCGCCGATATCGACTGGGCCGTTGAAGGGCCGAAATACCGCGATCGCATTCTGTCCTATCTGGATGAGCACTATATTCCGGGGCTGAAGGACGATCTGGTAACCTGCCGGATATTCACGCCGTTCGATTTTCGCGACGAGCTGAATGCCCATCTCGGATCGGCCTTTTCGGTGGAGCCGTTGCTGACGCAAAGCGCCTGGTTCCGGCCCCACAACCGCGACAGCGCCATCGACAATCTGTATATCGTCGGCGCCGGAACGCATCCGGGCGCCGGCATTCCGGGCGTTGTCGGTTCGGCTGAGGCAACCGCCGGGTTGATGCTCGGTCAGCGATCCGGCGTGTGATGAGATTGGGATGAAAGCCCGGTGACGATTGACGTGCAGAATGTGACACCGAACGAGGATGTGCTTCGCCTTAGCGAAGAGATGATCGCCAAGGGCTCGAAGAGCTTCGCGGCTGCGGCAAAACTCTTCGCGCCAGCAACGCGCGCCGATGCGGTCATGCTCTATGCCTGGTGCCGCTACGCCGATGACATGATCGACGGACAGGATCTCGGGCACAATCAACAGGCGGATTTTGCCGAGGGGCAGGCCGACCGGCTGGCCGAATTGCGACGGCAGACGGAGGCTGCACTCGATGACGATGCGTCGGGCGATGCCGTCTTCGAGGCGCTTCGTCAGGTTGTTGCGCGCAACCGGATCCCACGCCGCCACCCGTTGGAGCTCATCGCCGGCTTTGAAATGGATGTCGAGCAGCGGACCTATCAGACCGCGGAGGACATGCTGAATTACTGCTACCATGTGGCAGGTGTCGTCGGCGTGATGATGGCCATGATCATGGGCGTACGGGATGATGCGGTGCTGGATCGCGCCTCGGATCTGGGCGTCGCCTTTCAACTGACCAATATCGCCCGCGACATTATCGATGATGCGCGGGTCGGACGGGTTTATCTGCCATCGGATTGGCTGGCGGAGGCGGGGCTCGATCGAATTGATACCGCCGATCGGCGCCAATGGCCGGCGCTGCACCGCCTGGCGCTGCGGCTGCTGGACCGCGCCGAACCGCACTATGCCTCTGCCTATGCCGGGATGAGCGCCCTGCCCTTTCGTTCCGCCTGGGCCATCGCGGCAGCCAGACGGGTCTATCGTGACATCGGCCGTAAATTGCGCGATGGCGGTCCGGAGGCCTGGGAACAGCGGGTGTCGACCTCACCGACCCGCAAGGTCTGGCTGATGGCCTTGTCCTTTGGCGATGTGTTGGTGACCAGATTTGGCAATCCCGATCGCGGACCGGCGCGGACCGACCTTTACCAGCGTCCCTGAAACAGGGCCGATCAGTAGGACAGGCCGGTCATTCTTTCGGACATGTCCCACAATTTCTGCGCGGCATCGGCATCGTGGGATTTGGCATTGGATTTGGTCTTGACCGGATAACCGCGCATTTCGAAGAAATTGACCGGTCCAAAATAGTCGCCCTGCATGGCCGTGTCATCGAAAGCGGCCTGCAGAGTCGGCAAGGTGCCCATTTCCACACCCTGGGCGAAGAAGTTATTGAGAAAAGCGGCAATGCCGGAATGACGCTGCAATTCGGTTGCGGTCCACCCGGGATGCGCGGCGGTGACTAGCGGGGCTGCATCAGCGCCGGCGAGTTTGCCCGCCAGATGATAGGTGAAATAGAGATTGGCGAGTTTGCTGTCGCCATAGGCTTTCATGGTCTTGTAAGGCCTGGTTTCCCAGTTGAGATCGGAAAAATCCAGATCGCCGCCCTTGTGGGCGATGCTGGCCACATTCACAATCCGGGCATCTTTGGTCCCTTTGAGAAGCGGCAGCAAATGTCCAGTCAGGGCAAAGTGGCCGAGATGGTTCGTCCCCATCTGTATCTCAAATCCGTCTTTCGTCTTGGCGTAGGGGCACATCATGATGCCGGCATTGTTGATGAGCACATCGAGCCGGTCGACATCACTCGAAAAACCGTCGGCAAATGTGTTGACCGATTGAAGATCAGACAGGTCGAGCTGGCGAACGGAGATGTCGGCGGTCGCAAACTGCCCGCGAATGTCATCGGCTGCCCGGTTCGCCTTTTCCATGTTCCGGGCAGCGATGATGACCTGCGCACCCTTGCCGGCGATCACCCGTGCGGCCTCCTTGCCGATCCCGCTGCTTGCCCCGGTGATCAGAACCACGCGCCCGGCCAGGTCCGGTATATTGTCGGCATTCCAGTTCGATTTCGGCATTCCGTCTCACTCCGATTGCGGGATGGATGACATCCATGCGTTTGTCAAATTTTACAAATACAATATAAAATGTCAAATTTACGCTTCAAGCGTACAATCGGTCTTTTGGCCGCTATAAGAGCGTCATCGAGAATGAGGTTCACGGATGAACGACGGCGCAGTGTTTCAAACTGTACTGGGTGTGTTTGCCCATTATGGCTTGAGAAAGACATCGATGTCCGATCTGGCAGCCGCAGCAAAAATCTCGCGTCAGACGCTTTACAATCGGTTCGGGACAAAACACGCGGTGCTGGATTGGGCCCTTCAAGGCTATATGGCGGACGCTGCGGCACTGGCGGAGGAACAGTTGAACGCCGAGGACAAACCGGTGTGCAACAGGCTTTCGAGTGCGTTTGACCGCTGGGTCGGTGACAGTGTGTCCGTGATCCACAATTCGCCCCATGGTGCCGAAATACTGGATCTCGGCATCACCTCATTTCAGCGTTCCGGAACTGATCCGCATATCCGGTTCGAAAACGCACTCAGCCGGTTTCTGCTCGAAGCCGGCATATGCAGAAGCGAGCCGGACGCCGAAGACAAAGCCTTCCTGCTGTTGATGGCATCAAAGGGTTTGTTGCTGAAATCAGCGAGCAGCGAGGCGTTCAGCGCAGGCATGACGCGGATCATCAAATCCGCGATCCAGGATCGGAGCTGAGACCAACGAAACGGCGGAGGCCAGACCATGCATATCGGATTGATCGGCGGGATCGGACCTGCGGCAACGGAGTATTACTATCGCGGTCTTGTGCGGACCCATGCCGAGGCCGGGAAAACACTGGACCTGACCATTGTGCATGCCGATGCCGGTGCGCTTTTGGACAATCTGGCCAGGGGTGATGCCGAGAAACAGGCCCACATATTTTTGAAATTCGTCGAGCGGCTGAAGGCCGCCGGTGCCGATATGGTGGCTGTCACTTCATTGGGCGGCCATTTCTGCATCAAGGAACTGGACGCCATCTCGCCGCTGCCCCTGATCAACGCCATTCCCTTGCTCGACGCCTATTTTGGTGCCCACGGCCACAAAACCGTCGGACTTCTGGGCACACGGGCCGTCATGGAATCACGGCTCTATGGCGGCATCACATCCGCCAAAATCGTCCTGCCGAAGGGCACCGACCTCAATTCGACCCACCAGTTTTATGTCGAGATGGCAATGGCCGGACGTGCCAAGCCGGAGCATCACGACTTCTTCCACCGGATGGGCCGCAAGCTCTGCGACGAGCAGGGAGCCGACGCCGTCGCCCTGGGCGGGACGGATCTGTTCATGGTGTTCGAGGGAGCCAAGACCGACTATCCGCTGATAGACTGTGCGAAGATCCATGTCGACGCGCTGGCGGGCATGACGATTTAGCTTCGTTTCCTCTCAAGACTGCCTCCCGGCAAGGCCGTCTCGCGCCCTTGTCACCGAGCCGACGGCGGAGCCCCACGGGACCCAATCCCGCGAAGGGTGAATGGCATCGTAAACCGGCCGTCAGCCTGGTTCTCATGTGATGCAGAGTGTCCACCGACCGCTATCACGATTTCGTGCATAGCAACATACGGCTGTTTTCGTTGCCTTCGTCCATGCATATATCGGCCCAGTTCGGAAACAGTTATTTGGACATGCAATGCAACTGGCAATTGATGGCTGGCATATTAGTATAGACGCCAGAACAGCGAAACGCAGTGACATTACCGAGCAGCTTTCACCACGCGCCGTCCGGCTGCTGCAGGTCATGGCGGAGGCCGATGGCGCGGTGCTTTCGCGGACCGAACTGCTGGACCGGGTCTGGCCGAATGTCGTGGTCGGAGACGAAAGCCTGACGCAGGTGGTGTCGGAGCTTCGCCGCAAACTGGCCAACCGCAATCTGATCGCAACCGTAGCACGTGGCGGATATCGCCTGGCGGTACCTGTCCTGCGCATTGCCGATACGGGCGTGTTCGAGCCAGCAACACCCATTCACCCTGCCTTTTCGATTGACGCCTACACGCTCTATATCGAGGCGCAGGACTGTTTCAATAGCGGCCTGGAAGGATCGCAGCGCGCATTTGTCGATCTCGCCGCACAGGCCGCTGCACTCGCCCCCGGATTCGCCGAGGCCCGGTCACTCCATGCGCTGGCCCTGCTGAAACGCCATATCTTCTGGTCTGATGGCATGATGCTGCTGGAAAGTGCGCTGCAGGAGTGCGAGGCCGCGAAACGACTCAATCCGGCGCTGGCAAGCGCCCATCTGACGGAAGCGGCTATTCACATTGCGCTTGGTCGTTTCGAAACCGGTATCCATGCGCTTGAGAAAGCACTTTCGCTTGCGCCCGATGATGCCGGCCTGCACCTGGAGGCCGCAATCCTGGTTCTTTCCTCCGGCAATCGAAAAGCGGCTGCAGCCCTGGCCATCAGGTCGGCCATGCTCGACCCCAGGGCATATGCTGCAGAAATGTTGGCAGCCCGTATATTCCAGTATGCCGATCCCGCCCGCGGGCGCCTCTATGCAGATCGCGCGCTGCGCAAGATCCGGGCGGAACTGACGGTCGATCCCGCTTCGATGCGGGCGCTCTACGCGCTCGGTCCACTCCTGGCCCAGCTAGGCAACCATGGTGCCGCACGATCCACATTGGAAGGGATTGCACATCACGACAGTCCGCTGGAATACTATCGGGCAATCGGCTTTGCGCAGATCGGAGACACATCGGCGGCATTGGAGCGCCTGGATTTTCTGGCTCTTCGCGGCTGGCGGCACGCCTGTATTCTGGACAAGGATGATGGTCTTCGGCCGATGCATGCCGACCAGAGGCTTCAGCGGCTTCAGGCCGACATTCTCGCCGCCTGACCTACTCCGGACTGCTGGGAAGGCTGGAGGCAAAAAGGACACCGCTGCAAACACCTCTGCGCCCCGCGCCATGAGACGGTTCAACCTCAATCCGGCGTCGTTTCGATGTTCGCGTGAAGGCAAATGCCGGCACAATGCCAGTGATTGGAGCGACGGGCGCTCTATTCCGCCAATGTCTCGCGTTCGCTCTCATAGAGCGTCAGATTCTGGTTCTTCTGGTTTTCGCGCAGCTGTTTTTTCAGGGTGTCGAGTGCCGGCGCCCAGATGAAACCGAAGGACACACAGCCGTCCTTTCCCTTGACCGCGTGGTGCAGACGGTGGGCCTGGTAGAGGCGCTTGAAATAGCCGGATTTCGGCACATAGCGGAATGGCCAGCGGTGGTGAACCAGGCCGTCATGAGCAATGAAATACAGGGCGCCATAGGCGGTGATACCGACGGCAATCCACCAGACCACCCAATAGCTGGTTCCGACCCAGAACAGGAAGATGGCCACACAGGCAAAGACCACCGCATAAAGATCGTTCTTTTCGAACGTCTCGTCATGGGGCTCATGATGGGAACGGTGCCAGTCCCATCCCCATCCGTGCATGACATATTTGTGCGCCCACCAGGCGAACCCCTCCATGAAGGCAATGGTGGCAATGACAATGGCGAGCGCCAGAAGAAACGTAATCATGAACCTAGCCTTGCACGTACCAGACAACGGACCGCCCATCGGTGTGAAGCGGCATTGTAGCTGAACTGGGGCGGGACCGGGAGAGAAACAAGTCTTCGCCGCGCTTCAATTGTCGAAGCCTTCGATGCGTTTACACATATCACCCTCATCCCAACCGAAGCCGGTAGCGCGACAGCACCAGCGCGGCCAGCAATCCGATGATAGCGGCCAACGCCAAAGGCCAGAAGGCCGGCAGCAACTGGCCGATGGTTTCATCACGCCACAGGGCGCCGTGATAGGCTTCGATCGCCCAGGCATTGGGTGTAAACCAGCCAATCTCCTGCAGCCAGGGCGGCATCATGAAGCGCGGTACCATCGATCCACCGATCGCCGAGGCAACAAGCACCAGAAAGCTTGAAATCGTGTTGGCCTGCTGTTTGGTGGTGCAGGCCGATGCCATGACAAGTGCCAGGCCGGCGGCAGCCGTGGCGGCCAGCAATGTGGTAACGAACCAGGGCCAGAACCGGCCGGGCACATCCACGCCATAGGCGAGCCAGGCGACCAGAAAGATCAACGTGACCTGCACGAGACCCTGGAGGGTCAGGAAGAAGAATTTGGCGATGACAATGACATCGGTTCCGGCCGGCCCGACGGCGACACGGTCGATGATGCCCGAATTGCGTTCCTCAATCAGCGTTGCGGCGCCCTGCATGGCGGAAAACAACAGGAACATGACGGCCACCGCGCCGGCATAGTAGCTGACATTGGCGCTACCGCCGCGACCCGCCAGGGTCTCGATCAGCACCAGCCCGCCTTCGGCCTCGGCCTGATTACCGTCGCCGGCGCTTTCATTCATCGCCTGTATGCCGGCATCAAGCGCCGCGCTTTGCCGCGCCGACAGCCCTCCCGACAGTTCCTCGACCACGGGCACCATGCGGCGCATTCCCACACCCGGCAATTCCAGCGCCACCAGCCGCTGAACGTGACCGGACAGGATCGGTCCCGTCATCGAGCGCCCGGCATCGGCAATCACCAAGATCGGCGGCCTTTCCCCGTCACCGCTCAAAGCCTCGCGAATGATCAGGCCGACATCGGCCCTGCCGGCCAGGACGGCAGCACGCAGGCTTTGCTCATCGGCCCTGTCAAGCAGATGGCGCCGCAAGGCCGGCTCCCGGTCGATCGCCCGAACCAGCGTTTCGGTGCGGTCGGATTGCACCTCATCGACAATGGCGACCTTGAGCCGCATTTCATCGCCGCTGACGCCGGACAGGATCGCCGCGAAGATGATGAAGATCAGTGGCGGCAGCAAAAACGCCATCGCCAGGGCGCCGCGGTCACGCACGAGGCCGAAAACCATGACACGCAGCACCGCCAATATCATGGCGACAGAGACCCACCCGTGAGCTGCAGGAACAGACTGTCGAGTCCCGGCTCACGGAAGCGGATTTCCTTGATATGAAGATTGGTTTGCCGCAGAGCATTCGTAAGTTCGATCTGCCGTTGGGCGGATGCGTCGATCATCATGCTCCATTCCATCCCATTGGGATGGACGTCAAAGCCGATGCGCCGCATCTTTACCGCGGTGGCCGGTGAGGCGGGTTCGAGCAGGTCGACATGAAGCTCACTCTTCGTCCCGAAGGCTTCACGCAGCAAATGCGCCGGACTGCCGATATTGGAGACGATTCCGCCGCGCAAGAACCCGACCCGCCCGCACAATGTCTGTGCCTGATCGAGATCGTGGGTGGCCAGCAGCACCGCCAGACCGGTGCGGCTGAGATCACGGATGACCGCGTGCAGCGCGTTGCGGGCATCGATATCCACGCCGACCGTTGGTTCATCGAGGATGAGCAATGTTGGCCGGTGAAGGATGGCCGCGGCAATATTGCACCGCCGTTTCCAACCACCTGAAAGCGTATGAACATAGTCATCCGCGCGCTTGTTCAACCGGGTCGCCTTCATGGCAAAGGGCAATGCATTGGTGGTCTGCTGCGCGGAAAGACCCGAAAGCCGCCCGAAGGTCATCAGATTTTCGCGAACGGTCAGATGCTGGTAAAGAGCGATCTCCTGTGGAACAAGGCCGATGCGACGGAGCGCCCGGCGCTTCCTGTTGGGCTGTCCGGCAATCAGAATCTCACCCGAGGCATGTTTGACACGCCCGCAAATGGCGCGAATGAGCGTGGTCTTGCCGGCGCCATTGGGGCCCAAAAGGCCAAATATCTCACCACCACCAATGGACAGATCAAGTTCGCTGAGAACTTGATGCGCACCGTACTGCACCGCCAGCTGAGTGATTTCCAGAGCCGGCAACCCGACGGCGGCTGGCGCCTGGATTGCCGTGGCCTCTTTCGGTGGATCGGTTAACAGCATCGCCTGATTTCCGTCGGACTAGGTCCCGGAGCCCAGTGGTGCGCCGAAAATGCCGTCGACGAGTGCCGTCAATCGGGCGGGGTCAAGGCCACTTTCATTGAGGGCCCGGTGCGCCTGACGCAGATTGTCCTCGCAGGAAAGGCGGGCTGACTGGGTGCCGGATAGAGAGGCGAGCGTCGGGATGTCGGCATCCTGCCCGACATCCTTTCCGATCGACTGGGCATCGCCCATCCGGTCAATCAAATCATCGGCGGTTTGAAAGGCCAGGCCCACATGTTTGGCAAAATCATTGACGGCATTGACGGCCTGCGGCTGCAGACCCGCGGCCAGCGCTCCGGTATGGGCGGCGGCAACGAACAACACGCCTGTCTTGAGCCAGTTCACACTCTCGATGGGTGTTGCGTGATTGTATTTGCGGCGCTCGTGAAGATCGATCTCCTGGCCGGCGATCATTCCGTTCGACCCGACGGCCTCGCTCAGGATCTCCAGCGCCCGTGTCCTGATGTCCGGCGTCGTGTCGCGATGCTCGGCAATCACGCCAAAGGCACGATTCAACAGACCGACAGAGGCCAGAATCGATGTGGATTGTCCGAATTCCCTGTGTGTCGTCGGCCGGCCGCGGCGCATGTCAGCATCGTCCATGCAGGGCAGATCGTCCAAGATCAGTGAGGCCGTATGGACCATTTCGATGGCGCAGCCCGCATCCAGAGCAAATGACCGACCGATGCCGCCCGCCGCCTCGCTGATCAGCAGTGCCAATAGCGGCCGCACCCGCTTGCCGGCGCCCAGCAGGCTGTAGCGCATCGCCCTGTGCAGGCTGGCTGGATGATGGTCACCGTCCGGTAGTAACTGATCGAGGCGCGTGTTGATCTCATCGCGCAATGCTGCGACGCCATCATCGAAGGTTCTGATATCTTCCCTGTTCAGGGTCTGGGCAAAAGGATTGATGTGGCTGTTCCCCAAGTTCGCGACGTTTGTTCCTCATGCGCCGATACGCAGCCGCATGGGCGACCCTGTTGGCCGTCGGATTAGTGTTTTTTCAACGCCCCGGCATAGACTGTACATCGACGCACCGCAGCGCAACCGAAAACATGTCCTTGACCGACAATTATTTTTCTCCAACTAGTATATGGCCACATTAAGTTAGGCATCAATGAGAGCTTCATGCTGACCGACAGAAAAGACGAGCACCTGTCTGTGGTGCTTGGAAAGCGCCACCGGATATCCGGCAAGTCGACCGGCTTCGAAGCCCTGGATTTCGTTCATTGCGCTCTTCCGGAAATCTGTCTCGATGATGTCGACGTTACTACGTCATTTCTCGGCAAACGGATCAGTGCGCCGCTGCTGGTGAGTTCCATGACCGGCGGCCCGGCGCGTGCCGTGTCGATCAACGAAAATCTGGCGCGCGCCTGTGAGGTCTTGAAACTGCCTTTCGCTGTCGGCTCGCAGCGTGTGGCGATCGAGGAAGGGGGCGCAGGCGGCCTGAGCCGGAGCCTGCGCACATTGGCGCCATCGGTCCCCATTCTCGGCAATCTGGGTGCAGCGCAGTTCAATCGCGGCTATGGTGTGACGGAAGCGCTGAAAGCCGTTGAAATGATTGACGCGGATGCCCTTTATATTCACTTGAACCCGCTGCAGGAAGCAGTGCAGCCCGAGGGCGACAGGGACTGGCGCGGCCTGTTCGAAAAGATCGTTACCGTGGCGGACAGCCTCCCCGTTCCCCTGGCGATCAAAGAGGTCGGGTCCGGCATTTCAGCGGCTCTTGCACGCCGGTTCGTCGATGCCGGCATCGCCATCATCGATGTCGCCGGTGCCGGCGGCACCAATTGGGCCGCCGTCGAGGCCGCGCGAATGGACGATCCCGACCGGGCCCGCCTTGCCAACGCCTTTGCCGACTGGGGCATCCCGACCGCGCGTGCCATATGGCAAGCCCGGGCCGCATGCCCGGACGCAACAATCATCGCCTCGGGCGGTGTTCGCAACGGCATCGATATCGCCAAAGCTATCCGCTGCGGTGCCGACCTTGCCGGTCAGGCGGCAGCGCTGCTGGATGCCGCCAACTCTTCTCCCGACTCGCTGATCCGCCATTTCGAGACGACCATCGAGGAATTGCGCGTGACCTGTTTTTGCACCGGATCAGCCGACCTTTCCGCCTTGAAATCGGCTGAATTGCTGCAGACGGATGCGCCGTAAGGACCGCCCACCTGGCAAGCATGGGGCACCGCCCTTTCCGCGTCACATCGGCTGGTCGCCGCTGGGCCCGAACCACATGCGCCGCAGAACTCCATCCTTGAGGGCGAAATGGTGATAGAGCGCCGCTCCGATATGGACGACCAGCAGAGCGATGAGAACACGCGCGCCGATGCCATGGGGATAGCGCGGCGGATAGTTCCAGAAATCGGGCAACGGGCCTTCGCCTCCGGCGAAGATAACCGATCCTGCTCCTGACAGGATGAACATGCCGATGCCGCTTGTCGCCATGCCCAGTATGACCACATAGAACAGGAGATGCACGGCTCTCGCGGCCCGCTCCTGCCACTGCGGATTGTTGCCGAGCGGATCCGGTTTGCGGTCGGCAAGAAGCCACCATCCGACGCGCGCCAGAGTCAGCACCAACAGCGCGATGCCTGCGGGTGCATGGACCATGAGCGTGCCGGCCTTTGTCGCGATGTCCGCCATGTTCGCCGCTCGAAAGCCACTGGCCAGCAGTATGACGATGAGGATGGCGCTCAGCCAGTGAATGGCAATGGCGACGGATCCATAGGAATGGGATGTGCTCCTAGTGCTCATGGCAGTCTCCATCGGTTCGAATGATGCGGTAGAGGGCGGCATTGAAAGCAAGTCCCTCCACGGGCGGCAGGCCGGCCTCCCGACCCATTGCCGCGGTTGCGTTGGCGAAGGATTCGGCATCCTGCCAAAGCGCGATGTTGACGAGTTGAAAACGGGCGTCCGGCAAAATCGATCGATGAAGGGCAGTCGAGATGTAGCCGGGCCTGGTCTGCAGAAAATCCCGTGCCCGCTCCCACATCGCCACGGTCTCGTCCAGCTTGCCGGCCGGCACTTCAAAAACATTGATCAGGGTCACCGCTTCGGATTCGGACAGCGCTTCGTTCATCGCGGCGATGATGCGAAGCCGGGTCGTAAAGGCGGTAAAATCGATCGCGTGATCGCGGTCGGTGTCGGCCGCGTAGAAGTCGACCGTTTGTGACATCAGCTGCTCGGCCGCGGACAGCCGACCGTCATCATCCTTGTCCCAGAAATCAAACACTTCGGTTCGGGCCGCCTTTAACCGATCCAGCTTTCCACGCGCCTCACCCAACTGGCGCCAGCCCATATCCCAGGCGCTGTATTCTTCGAATGTCACCACACCATCATCATTTGCGTCCTGCGACAGCATCACAAGCTCACGATAATGGTCAATTTCGCGGCGGGAAACCCGGCCATCGCCATTGGCATCGACCGTTTCGAAGGCAGTTCTGTTGACAGTTTCAAGCTCGGGGTCGAGCGCCAGGGCCGATGTGGTTGCGGCGGCCAGCGCCAGCGCAAGGGCGAAGGTCAAGGTCTTCATCATCTTTCCTCTCATTGCGATGCGATTTATTTGTATAGCTTGCTATATATAATTGCATAGCTTGCTATGCAAGTGGATAATGGGCGATGACATTCGAAAAACAAAAATCGGCGGGATATCTCGCCAACCACATGGCGCGCCTGTTTGCTCAGGGCCTCGCCGCCCGCATCAAACCGCTGGGGATCGTGCCCGGCCAGTTTCCGGCTCTTCTCGCCCTTTGGGAGGAGGATGGCCTGACCCAGAAGGAGCTGATTGCCAGGCTGGATCTGGAACAGGCCACGATAGCCAACACCTTGTCACGGATGGAACGGGACGGCCTGATCCGCAGGACACCGCATCCATCGGATGCCCGTGCCCAACAAATCTGGCTGACGGCGGCAGCCAGGGCCATCCGGCAGGCCGCCCAGACTGCGGCCATGAATCAAAACAAACTTGCCCTGTCCGCTCTTGCGCCTGCGGAGCAAAAACAATTCATCAATCTGATGAACCGCGTCATCAACGCCATGCACAGCGATCAGACATCACCCTCCTGACCGATTTGCAAATTCGCGCGCAATGCAATAGCAGCAAAGACACATCGGCCGTTCCAACGGATTCACCGGTCTTTCCGGCGCGGCCTTCACCCGGCCCGCCCCAAACGGCTTTTCTTTTCCGACAAACGAGAAATGGTGTTGGTCGTCTGTTTTGTTGATGCCTCAAGGTTTGTCGATGCCGTCAAAACCTGAATTGCCCTATCGGCAAGGACCATCCGATCCGTGACCGAGCAACACGATCCAAAACTGTCTTTGGGCGAGTTCGTGCCGTTGCTGGCGCTGATGGTCTCGCTGGTGGCCCTGTCCATCGATGCGATGCTGCCGGTGCTTCCGCATATCGGAACGGATCTGAAGGTCCGCACGGAGAACGAACAGCAACTGATCGTATCGACACTGCTGCTGGGCCTGGGTTTCGGCCAGCTGTTTTTTGGTCCGCTCTCCGACAGCCTTGGCCGCAAGCGAACCATCTATATCGGCTATGTCATCTTTGTTCTGGGCTGTGTCCTGTCGATTGCAGCGACAAATTTCGAAGTGATGCTGCTTGGCCGGGTGTTGCAGGGCATTGGCGCCGCCAGCCCGCGGATCGTCAGCATTGCCGTCGTTCGCGATCAGTATGAAGGCCGCGAAATGGCGCGGATCATGTCGTTTATCATGGGGGTATTCATCATCGTTCCGGCACTGGCGCCGGCCGTCGGGCAAGCCGTTGTAATGGTTACCCACTGGCGCGGCATCTTCGTTTTCTTCCTCATTCTTGCCTGCCTCACCTGGACCTGGTTCGCGCTGCGACAACCCGAAACGCTGCCGCGCAGCGCACGGATCGGGTTTTCCTTTCCAATCGTCTGGGCAGGTGTGAAAGAAGCTTGCAGTTACCGGCAGACCGTTGGCTACACCGTTGTTGCGGGCCTGGTTTTCGCATCCTTCATTGCCTATCTGTCATCCGCCCAACAGATCTTCAGCGGCATATATGGCATCACCATCACCTTTCCGCTCTATTTCGCGGTCCTGGCGCTGTTCATGGGTGTATCGACCATTGCCAATGCCATGCTGGTCGAGCGGTTGGGGATGCGTTTGCTGTCGGGATACGCGCTGGCCGGTGTGACGCTCATCTCCATCGCCTATTTTCTCTATACGATACTGGCGGGCGGCGTGACCGGGTTCGAAATCACCATGGTCTATTTTGCGGTGATTTTTTTCATCTTCGGTTTCCTTTTCGGCAACCTGAATGCGCTGGCGATGGTCCCGCTGGGTCATATTGCCGGTGTCGGGGCAGCGGTTGTCGGATCGATTTCGACGTTGATCTCGGTACCCTTCGGCGCCGCCATCGGGCTGATGTATAACGGAACCGTGCTGCCTCTGGTCGGCGGTTTTGCCCTGTTCGGAGCGCTTGCGGGGTTGATCATGATCAAGATCGAACGGCACGCGACGGTGCAAGGCAACAACGTCTGAAGGGATCTGTTCATTCAGGCCGGACGTTTGACCACTTCAACGTCTTGTCCGATCGGCAGGGGCAGGTCGGCCGAACCGGGCAGTGAGAGCACCACGATTTCCTGCGGATCGGCGCCATCCGGACGGGCGGTGTGATGCTCGGCCCGAAGATTGCCGTCATAGCCGTTTTCCATTGCCTCACGATAGGTGTTGGCCGCGACGATCAGACGGGAGCCCATTGCCCGGTTGTGCTTTTCAAGCTTGGCCGAATTGTTGACCGCCGATCCGATCACCGTGATCTCGAGGCGATTTTCCTGTCCGACGGCGCCAAAGGCGACCGGACCTGATGCGATTCCGATGCCGATGCCCGCATCGCATATGGGGATCAGACCCGGTTCCTCGGTCCGCCAGCGGTCAAAATCCAGCAGGATCCGTTCAGCGGCCCGAAGCGCCTGAACCGAGCCGGCTCCCTCGTGACCGTCAATACCGAACGTTGCCATGATGCCGTCGCCCATGAATTTGTCGATAACGCCGCCATATTCCTGAACGATGGGAACCACCCGGCTCTGATAGCGCGACAGAATTTGCATGACGTCCGATGCCGGCATTTTGGCCGCCATCGCCGTGAAACCGCGAATGTCGATGAACACAATGGCCGCTTCCCGGCTTTCGCCCTTGCCGGCCTCCAATTGATCGGCATTGTTGCGAATGCCGCTGGCAATACTGGTGTCAAAAAACCGCGACAGGTTTTTTGCCGCGACTTCTTCGGTAACTGCGCTCACCAGCAGATTGTTCGACGCATTGACCACCAAGGTCAGAACCGCAGTCACCAGCAGGATCGACAGGATCTTGTCCATCTCGGCGCCGATCAGGATGGAGTTCGATGTCAGATAGTCCACATAGGACCGCGTCAGCATGTTGTCGCCCGGATCGATGCGCATGACATAAAAGATCATCATCGCCCAGCCGAGCGCGGCGACGAGGCCGGATGCGATAACGAATCGCGATTCGAACCGGAGGGCACGAATGGCAATGAAGATGAAGACGTAGAGCAGCGTCGGCGCCTTCAGGATGAAGGACGCCGGTTGCATATATTGCAGGTGGAAACTGATCATCAGGCTGTAGAGCAGGCCAAAATCGAAGAGGATCGATCCGTAGACCGACCAATGGGGCAGTTTCTGCCGGATCGACCACACCAGGCCGATGATGCTGACGACCATATAGGCCCCCAGCACATAGGGCACCGGCGAAATGGCCTCGTCCGGACTGGTCTTCGGGCTGATGGCGTAAATGAAGGAAAAGAGAATCACGATCGTCAGCTGGATAAGGCGTGCCATGATTTCATTGGCGCGCTCGCGTTCCGAAAGGGCGGCGCGCACATGCGGTGGCAGTTGATCACGACGGACTCCCCGACGGAAATGTTTTGTCACGAATTCGATCAGGGTCAATTGCAACTCCATGCCGGCGCCCGACCGCCGGCGGGACATGGCCATCGCAGCCGCGGAGGAGGCGTTTCCACTCTAACAGTTTCCGCCAGTCCTGCCGATCAAATCGCTTGAACCGCCTGTGATTGCCGGGTGAAAACGGCGTGAAGTGCTCAAGGGATCCGTTGGCGATCTACCAACCTGTTGTTTTTGCATCATTTAATCAGACAACCGCACCACGGACCGGGACACGCCACCGGTGGCGGAGTCGCACAATCGGGCAACAAAGTTTTTGGTTCCCGTCGGTGCGAGAGACGGTTATGATCGATTCGTGTTCAATCAACGAGAGGAGGTGATCAGATGTCGAGTGAGTATACCGGGAGAAACACCCGATTTAAGGGATGTTCGCGGACATCGGAGCAGCCTCTGGCGACCGCGTAAGTCCTGACTGTCTCATGGAGACTGAAATCGGTGTTATCCGGTCTCACGGGGGGTGCCCAGGCACCCCCTTTTCTTTGCCCTGACCCCGGTGATGATCCGCGGCAGGCGATTCACGCCTGAACGGTTCAGGCTCAAATCGCCAGATATTCGTTTCGCAGGTCCTCATTGTCGAGCACATCCTGTGCGGTGCCGCTATAGACGATTTCACCCATGTCGACGATGATCGCGCGGTCGGCAAGCTTCAGGGCGGCAACGGCGTTCTGCTCGACGATGATCGTCGTGATGCCAAGCTCCTTGATCTGGCGGACGATCTTTTCGATTTCCTGAACGATGACCGGTGCCAGCCCCTCATAGGGCTCATCCAGAAACAGCAGTTTGACCTCACGGGCCAGAGCCCGTGCAACGGCCAGCATTTGCTGCTCGCCACCCGACAGGGTCGTGCCGATCTGCGCGCGCCGCTCCGCCAGCCGCGGAAAATGCTCATAGATGCGCTCTAGTTCCCAGCCCCGTGGTTCGGACACCTGCGCCAGAATGAGGTTTTCCTCGACTGTCAGCCCACCGATGATGCGACGGTCCTCGGGCACAAGCTGGATGCCCATCTGCGCGGCCTGATAGGCTTTCTTGTCGTGAAGGCTCTCTCCGGCCAGATAGATCTCGCCGCGCATGAGAGCCGGATCGTCAACCCGGGCAAGGGTTCGCAGCGTCGAGGTCTTGCCCGCGCCGTTGCGGCCCAGCAGGGCCAGAATCTCGCCTTCCCTCAGATCAAATGAAATGCCCTGGACGATATAGGATTCGCCGTAATAGGCGTGGATATCGCGAACCGAGAAGAACACGTCTTCGGCCGGCACCGCCTCGTGCGGTTCGCCGGCAATCTGCAAATCACTCATATCGGTTTTCTTCAGCATGTCAGTGTGCTCCACCAAGATATGCTTCCTGTACTTTCGGGTTTCCCTTGATTTCATCCGGTGTTCCCGACGCGATAATCTTGCCCTGCGCCAGCACCGAAATCTTATCGGCCAGTGAAAACACGACATGCATGTCGTGTTCGATGATCACCTTGGTCATACCACGGGCCTTGATGGTCTTCAAAAGATCAACCGTTCTGTTGGTGTCATGGCGCGCCATTCCCGCTGTCGGTTCGTCCAGAAGCAGCAGCTTGGGCTGCTGGATGAGGCACATAGCCAGCTCCAGCCGGCGCTTGTCGCCACGCGAAAGCGCGGCGGCTTCGCGGTCCTTCAGCGCGGACAGGCCGACATCGGCCAGCGCCTGTTCGCACCTGTCTCGGATTTCGGTCTCCTTGCGCAATTTGGAAAACGGCCGCAGGCTGAACGCGCCGTCGCGACTGGCAAAGGCGGGAATCAGGACATTTTCCAGCAGAGTGAGATCGGGAAATATCTCCGGTGTCTGGAAAACCCGAGACACGCCAAGCTGATTGATTTCATCGGGCGTGTGTTCGTCGAGAACCTCTCCGTTGAAAACGACATGGCCGTGATCGGGCTTCAGGCGGCCGACGCAAACATTGAGCAGGGTCGATTTGCCGGCACCGTTGGGGCCGATGATCGCATGGGTTGTTCCCTCCTCGACATTCAGATCGACATCGGAAAGGGCCTGCAGTCCGCCGAAGCTCTTGTGGACATCGGTGACGTGAAGAACGCTGTTTTTCATGGCCGGATGCTCCTATTCAGCTGCTTGGGGGACCGCGGAGGGTTCCGGTTTGCCGCCACCGTGGCCGCTGAAGCGCTTGACGAGGCGCCGCCAGCCCTCCATCACGCCGCCGGGCAGGAAGATCACGACCAGCATGAACAGCAATCCGAGGGTCAAATGCCAGCCCTCGCCGACAAACAGGCTCGATATGTCAACCGCGAGCGTGCGCAGATTTTCCGGAAGGAAGGAGAAAATCTCCGTGAGTGTCGTGCTGTTGAAGGAGGAAAAGATGTTTTCGAAATATTTGATGATCCATGCGCCAAGCATGGGACCGATCAACGTTCCGACGCCACCCAAAATGGTCATCAGCACCACTTCTCCCGATGCCGTCCATTGCAGGCGCTCGGCGCCGGCAAGCGGATCGGTGACCGCCAGCAGGGAGCCCGCCAGCCCGGCGAACATGCCCGATATCACGAATGCGGCGAGCGTATAGGGACGCGTGCTGTAGCCGGTGTATCCCATGCGGCCCTGATTGGACTTGATACCGCGCAGGGTCAGGCCGAAGGGAGATTTGAAAATACGACGCGTGATGAAGAAGCAGATGATGAGCACCACGGCGCAGAAATAGAACCCCGGATAGCCGCTCATGTCGATGCCGAAAAGATTGGTTTCCGGCAGCCCCGGGCCGGGCTCGACAAAAATCCTGTCGATGATGCGGGGATCCTGCAGTGTCAGTTGCAGCCCGGTCTCTCCGTTGGTGATCGGGGTGAGCACGGAATAGGCCAGATTGTAGCACATCTGAGCGAAAGCAAGGGTCAGGATCGAGAAATAGATCCCCGAACGGCGCAGGCTCACATAACCGATCAGCAATGCGAACAAGCCGGAAAACGCCATGCCGAAGACAATGGCCGGCAGCACGTTCATGGTGAACAGCTTGAAAGACCACACGGCGGCATAGGAGCCGACACCCAGGAAGGCGGCGTGTCCGAAGGACAGATAGCCGGTCAGGCCGAAGAGGATATTGAAGCCCATGGCGAAGATCGCGAAGATGGCGAACTTCTGCAGCAGGTCGGGATAATTCGCACCCAGCGGCGTCAGCCAGAGCGGCATCGACAGGATAACGATTGAGAAGGCCAGAAGCGCGAAGGGTTCCCGGGAAACGATCTGTTTCATGGTTCTATTCCTCCATCACGCCTTCGCGGCCCATAAGCCCGCGCGGCATTGTCAGCAAGATTACGACCGCAACCAGATAGATGATGATCTGGTCGATCCCGGGAAAAATACTCGTGATTTCGTTCATCGACGCGAAGGACTGCAGAATCCCAAGCATGAACCCGGCCAGCACGGCGCCCGGAAGAGAGCCCATACCGCCGACCACAACAACAACGAAGGACAGGACAAGGAAGTCCATTCCCATATGATAATCAGGTGGCAATATGGGCGTGTACATGACGCCGGCGAGACCGGCGACCACGGCGGCAAGGCCGAAGACGACCGTAAATCGCCGTTCAATGTTAATGCCCAGCATTCCGACCGTTTCGCTGTCGCGCATGCCCGCACGCACCACCATTCCGTAGGTGGTGAATTGCAGGAAACAAAAGACGGCTGCGATGATGGATGCCGAAAATCCGAAATAGACCAGACGCCACCATGGATAGACAATGTTGTCGCTCAGTCCCAGCCAGGACCCGATATTGGCGCTTCCGGCAACGATCTCGGGAGCCGATTGCGGGATCGGATTGGCGCCGAAATAGTGTTTGACGATCTCCTGAATGACGATGGCAAGGCCGAAGGTCACCAGGATCTGATCGGCATGGGGCCGTTTGTAGAAATACTTTATCAGGCCGCGCTCCATGGCGATGCCGATCGCCAGCATCACCGGAATGGTAATCAGGATGGATACGGGCACGGAGTAATCAATCAGGAAATGGCCGAAATCGCCGAACATCGTTTCGACATAGGGGGTACGGATTTCCAGTGCCGAGCCCCAGGCGGTCTTCTGAGTCTCATCGAGCACAACCTGTTCCAGATTGAGGAGCTTGTTGAAGGTGACGGCGCAAAAGGCGCCCAGCATGAAGAGCGCGCCATGGGCGAAATTCACCACACCCAGGGTTCCGAACACCAGGGTCAGACCCAGCGCGATCAGCGCATAGGCGCCGCCCTTGTCGAGACCGTTCAGAAATTGAAGAAGAATCGCGTCCATGATGAAACCACCCTCCGCACGACCGGATAATCATGAGGGCCGGCCGTCCAGGACGGCCGGACCATCGGCTTGATGCCGACTATTCGAAGCTAGCAGGCTTTGACGTCAGCCGGCCCGAGGTCTCCACCGAAGATGGCGGGATCGTAGGTCACCTCTTCGCGCGGCACGATCTTGACGACTTCCAGAAGATCGAATTGCGACGTCGGATTGGCGTTTCCGCGCACCACGAGCACGTCTTTCATGCACTGGTGGTCAGCGGCACGGTAAAGGGTCTTGCCGTTGCCCAGGCCGTCGAATTCGAACCCTTCGAGTGCGGCGATGACTTCCGGCGGCGCGAAGGTGCCGGCCCGCTCGACGGCATCGGCATAGAGCAGCGTCTGCACATAGCAGGTCTGCGCTGCCTGGGAGGGCGGAGCGCCATATTCCTGGCCGAAGGATTTGACGAAGGTCGCCGATGCTTCATCCTTGAGCGACCAGTTCCAGTTGGTGGTTCCGAGAATGCCTTTGATGTTTTCGCCCGCGCCCTGCGCCATGAGACGCGAGAACAGCGGCACGACGACCTCGAAGTCCTTGCCATTGACCTGCTTGGCCCGCATGCCGAACTGAACGGCCTGGGTCAGGGAATTGACCATGTCCTTGCCGTAGTGGTTGAGCACCAGAACATCGGCTCCGGAGTTGAGCACCGGTGTCAGATATTGCGAGAAGTCGCCGGCGCCAAGCGGTGTGCGCACCGCGTTGACCGTTTCCCATCCCAGGCCTTCGGTCGTGTCCTTGATCGACTCCTCCTGGGTCCAGCCCCAGTTGTAATCGGCCGTCAGATGATAGGCGCGCCGCTCTTTGCCGAGCTGCTCGGCGAGGATCGGTCCGAGCGCCAGACCGGATTGATAGGCGTTGAAGAAATGACGGAAGCCGAACCGCTTCTTGTCCTTGCCTGTCGTGTCGTTGGAATGGGTCAGTCCGGCCATGAAGATGATGCCGGTTTCCTGGCACAGGCCCTGCACGGCAACCGCAACCCCGGAAGACGAACCACCGGTGATCATGATGGCGCCATCCTTCTCGATCATGCGCTTGGCCGAGGCACGGGCGGCATCGGATTTGGTCTGCGTGTCGCCGGTTACATACTCAACCTTCTTGCCGAGAATACCGTTGCCCTTCAGCGCCTTGGAGCTGAATGTGCTCAGCATTCCACCATCGCCTTCACCATTGAGGTGCTTGACGGCCAGCCGGTAGGCCCGCAATTCGTCGGCGCCTTCATCGGCATAGGGACCGGACTGTGGAACATTAAAGCCGAGCGTCACGCTGCTTCCGGTCGGCAGGTTGCAGAATTCCTCGGCATAGGCGCCGCGAACGAAACTCATGGGTGCCGCAAGCGCCACACCCGATGCCGCACCCGCCTTGAGCAAGCCACGACGCGTCATGATTAGTCTGGACATTGAAATCCTCCCGAATGTCGCTGATCGAGCGTTCCGCCAATGGTGGCGAAACACGGCCGAATGCTATCCGGGTGAAACAGGGGTGCAATAATCCATTCGTGTATAAGACTTTGGTATATTAGACTTTTTTCCTAGTTCACGACACGCCATGCCGGGCTTTTGGGACGCCAAAATATCGAAGAGGTTTGATCCAGGTCAGTGTTGCGTCATTTTTTCCGGTTTAGAGTGCGTCTAAAGTCTGATAGGCAATTTTCATGGAAATCGAGCACATTTCGGGGGACCCGGACCCGCGGCACAGGTTCGATGACCGGCCCGCATCAGAACGGACCGATCAATTCCGGCCAGCAGGAGACGTGTTTTAATGGATTATCGCCGTATTTTTCAGGACGCGGTCGATCAGCTGCACAATGAAAAACGCTACCGGGTCTTTGCCAATCTGGAACGCATTGTCGGCAAGTTTCCCCGCGCCATTCATCGCTCCGGCGCCGCAGCGCGTGAGGTCACGGTCTGGTGCTCAAACGACTATCTGGGGATGGGCCAGAACGAGAATGTCATTGCAGCGCTTTGCGATGCGGCCGGCAAGATGGGGTCCGGCGCCGGCGGAACGCGCAACATTTCTGGAACCAACCACCCTCTGGTCGAACTGGAACTGGAGTTGAGCGATCTGCATGGTAAGGAAGCGGCGCTGGTCTTCACGTCCGGGTTTATTTCCAATGAGGCCTCAATCTCGACGATCGCGCGTCTTTTGCCCAATTGCCTCATCCTGTCCGACGAGCTCAATCATTCCTCGATGATCGAAGGCGTGCGACAGTCCGGAACAGAGAAGAAGATCTTTCGCCACAATGATCTTAGCCATCTGGAAGAACTGCTGCGGGCGGCCGATCCCGATCGGGCCAAACTGATCGTCTTTGAATCGGTCTATTCGATGGATGGCGACATCGCCCCGATCGAAGCGATCGCCGATCTGGCCGATCGCTATGGCGCCATGACCTATATCGACGAGGTTCACGCGGTCGGTATGTATGGACCACGAGGCGGTGGTATCTGCGAGCGCGAAGGCCTTGCCGACCGGATCGACATTATCGAGGGAACGCTGGCCAAAGCCTTCGGAGCGCTTGGCGGCTACATTACCGGTCCACGGGCGGTGATCGATGCGGTGCGTTCCTATGCGCCGGGGTTCATCTTCACCACCGCTCTGCCACCGGCTATGGCTGCGGCCGCAACGACATCGATTCGCCATCTGAAGACATCGCAAAGCGAACGCGAACAACATCAGCGGCAGGCACAGACGACAAAGGAGGTGTTGTTGGATGCCGGATTACCGGTCATGCCGTCGCAGACCCATATCGTTCCGATTCTGGTCGGTGATCCCGAGCTCTGCAAGAAGGCATCGGACCGGCTGATGGATGTGCACGGCATCTATATCCAGCCGATCAACTATCCGACCGTTCCGCGGGGAACCGAACGGCTGCGCATCACTCCGTCGCCGTTCCATGACGACAGCCTTATTCTCGACCTTCGGGACGCACTCATCGAGGTTTGGGACACGCTCGGCATCGCGCTAGCGGGCGAGCCCAGGCCTGAAATAATCAATTCGGACCGGATCGTGAAGCTCGCGGTCAACACATCCGGCGGCTGACCCGCCGGATTGGGCTGTGCGTCTGACGCACCCTATTTTTTCAGCGCATCGCGAATTTCGGTCAGCAATTGAATATCGGCCGGAGGCGCCGGTGGTTCGGCGGCTTTGGCTTCCTCTTCCTTGCGGCGCATATTGTTGACCCCCTTGACCATCAGAAAGATAATCCATGCGAGGATCAGGAAATTGAGGGCCACGGTGATGAAATTGCCATAGGCAAGCACCGCACCCTGTTCCCGTGCCGCTTCCAGTGTCGCCGCCGTGACGGTGCTGCTGAGGGGAATGAAATAATCGGAGAAATCAAATCCTCCGAAGATCGCGCCGACAATCGGCATGATGATGTCATCGGTCAGCGATTTGACAATCAGCCCGAACGCACCGCCGATAATCACGCCGACCGCCAGGTCCATGACATTGCCCTTGGCAATAAACTCCTTGAATTCATTCAGCACTGTGTGCCCCCCTTTTCATTGCGCCCCTTCAGGACTGTTAATGACCCCACAGGGCGAAATGTCGACCCCGCTCACCATTGTGTCAACTGGCCGGCGTTGTTTTCCCTTCACATTGCGCAACACCGAGTGACAGGCACATCAAAAAAGCCCCTTTGAGGTGAGTCCGTCTCTTACACTTTGGCCTAATTTGCCCGACGCTACTTTGGGTTTATGCTGCCTGTGACCGGAAGGGACCAATGGGCCTTTGGGAGGAGAAGGGTTCCATGCTGTCAGGCTGGGCCATTATCGGCACCACTCTGCTTTATCTGCTGCTGTTGTTCGCCATAGCAAGCTACGGCGATCGACAGACCGCGACCAAGCGCAGCAAGGGGCGCGGCCGTCCGTTGATCTATGCGCTGAGCCTTGCCGTCTACTGTACCTCGTGGACCTATTTCGGCGGTGTCGGCCTGGCGGCCGAACGCGGCTATGAATTTCTGGCGATCTATATCGGACCAATCCTCATGTTCACGATCGGCATGCCGGTCATTCGACGCATCGTCGAACTGGCCAAGGCCGAGAAGCTGACCTCGATCGCCGACTTCGTTGGCGCACGCTACGGTAAAAATCCCACCATTGCAGGTGTTGTCGCCCTGATCGCAGTGATCGGCACCATTCCCTATATCGCCCTGCAGCTCAAAGCGGTTTCCTCATCGGTCACTATCATGGTTCCGGATGCGGCGCTGGAGGGGCTGGGGCCGCTTTTTCCGTCGGACGTTTCTCTGGTGCTGGCGCTGCTCCTGGCCGGCTTTGCGATCATGTTCGGAACGCGGCACACCGATGCCACAGAACACCAGGACGGCCTTATCCTGGCTGTGGCGGCCGAGTCGGTTGTCAAGCTCCTCGCTTTCACCGCCGTCGGGCTGTTCGTCACCTTCTTTTTGTTTTCCGGACCGGGCAATCTGATCGAACAGGCGCGCCAAAGCGACCGGGTCATGGCGGCGCTGACCTATGAGACTGCACCGGCGCGATGGTTTGTGCTCACCATGCTGTCGGCATTCGCCATCGTCATCCTGCCGCGGCAATTCCATGTCACCGTCGTGGAAAACCGGACCGAACGCGAATTGCGCACGGCGCGGTATCTGTTTCCCCTCTATCTGGTTGCCATCAACCTGTTCGTCATACCGATCGCAATCGCCGGCCTGCTGGTTTTCGGAGACACCGGAAGTGGTGACCAGTTCGTCCTGCAATTGCCGCTGGCGCAGAATGTCGGCTGGCTGTCAATCGCCACTTTTATCGGCGGCTTTTCCGCCGCCACCGCGATGGTGATCGTTGCATCGGTCGCGGTCGCCATCATGATTTCCAACGATCTTGTCATGCCGATCCTGGTGCGCCGCAACATCATTCAGCGCAATTCCGACTGGAGCGACTTTACCGGCACCATCCTGAAGATCCGGCGCACAGCGATCTTCATCATCCTGTTGCTGGGTTACGCCTATTACCGGGCCGCCAGCGTCAATGCGGGACTGGCGTCCATCGGCTTGCTGTCCTTTGCGGCCATTGCGCAAATCGCACCGGCTCTCTTCGGCGGCCTGATGTGGAAACGGGCAAATGCCCGCGGCGCCGTTGCGGGCCTTTGCGGCGGCATGCTCGTCTGGGCCTATTTTCTCTTTCTCCCCAGTTTGGGCGGCCCGGAAAACACCGCCATTGCCTCCGCCACGCTGAGTTTCCTGGTTCCCTTCACCGACATTTTCTCAGGCCCCCAACTGGATCCCCTGGTCAATGGCGTCGTTCTCAGCCTGCTCGTCAACACGTCCCTTTTCGTGATCGGATCGCTGAGCCGGCCATCACGATCGCTGGAACGCATACAGGCCGGCGTGTTCATCCCGCAACGCTCGAAGGTGCGGCCGGTGCAGGATGATTGGCAGACCAGCATCACGGTCGAACAACTGCAGCAAGCGACCACCAAATATCTCGGCGCGCAGCGCGCCGAACGGTCTTTTCGCACCTTCGAGACAACGCGCGGGCGAACACTCGAGCCCAGCGCACCGGCCGATATGGAGCTGGTGCGCTATTCGGAACAGTTGCTCGGCAGCACGATCGGGTCGGCTTCGGCCCGCCTTGTGCTGTCCTTGCTGTTTCAGAAGGATGATGACCGCTCCTCCGACACGGCGCGGCTTTTGGACGAGGCATCGGAAGCATTGCACTACAATCGCGATCTTCTGCAATCAGCTCTCGCCCAGATGAATCAGGGCATTACGGTGTTCGACCGCTCCAACCGCCTGAGCGTCTGGAACCGCCGGTTTCGCTCGCTGCTCGATCTGCCCGAATCCATCGGCCAGGTCGGAGTGCCGCTGGAAGATGTCATCACGATCCTGGCCGAACGGGGCGACATCGAATCCGGCCAGGTGCAAAAGACGATCGACAACTTCCTGACGATGGACGAGTCCTGGACGCTAACGCTGACACAATCCCAGCGCATCATCGAAATCAGATCCAATCCGATGCCGGACAATGCGGTCGTCACCACCTATGCGGATATCACCGACCGGGTCGCATCGGCAAAGGCGCTCAGCCGCGCCAATGAGACCCTCGAACAGAGGGTGGCCGCCCGTACGGCGGAACTTGTCCGGGTCAATGAGGAACTGGCAAAGGCGCGGGCGATCGCCGAAGACGCAAATCTTGGCAAAACTCGTTTTCTGGCCGCCGCCGGGCACGACATTCTGCAACCGCTCAATGCCGCGCGGCTTTACTCGTCGTCGCTGGTCGAGAAGCTCGGCGAATCAGAAAATCGCGGTCTTGTCAGCAATATCGATTCATCCCTGGAATCGGTCGAATCCATTCTCGGCGCCGTGCTGGACATCTCGCGTCTGGATACCGGCGCCATGAAACCGCAGGTCTCCAGTTTTCCTCTCAATGACGTGTTGCGGCGGATCGAGACGGATTTCCTGCCGGTGGCGGCCGACGGCAAGGTCCAATTGAAAGTTCTTCCCACCTCGGTCGTCGTGCGATCCGATCCCAATCTGCTGCGCCGGCTGATCCAGAACCTTGTCTCCAATGCCATCAAATACAGCCATCACGGCCGGGTGCTGGTCGGTGTGCGCCATCGCGGCGACAAGGTCTCGGTTCAGGTTGTCGATACGGGCATCGGCATTCCCACCGGAAGCCTGAAAACCGTTTTCAATGAATTCACCCGGCTCGACGAGGGCATCCGGACGGCTGCCGGGCTTGGCCTCGGGCTGTCCATCGTCGACCGGATTTCCAGGGTTCTCGACCATCCGGTGCATCTGTCTTCGGTTGCCGGCAAAGGATCCGATTTTAGGGTCGAGATCCCGGTCGAGACCAATATCAACCGCGTGCTGAAATCCGGTTCCGTTCCCCCTCCGGCGCATGGAGCTTCCAATCTCGAAGGGATTTCGGTGCTTTGCATCGACAATGAGCTGAAAATCCTCGACGGCCTGGATCTGCTGATGAGCGGATGGAACTGCAGGGTTGAATCCGTTGCCTCGATAGAAGCGCTCAAGGGTGTCCTGGAAGGGCAAGCGCAACCGCCTCACGCCATCATCGCCGATTATCATCTCGATGACGGTGACGGAATTGAAGCCGTCGGCATGGTGCGGGAACACTGGCGGTTCGACATCCCCGCGGTTCTGGCAACGGCCGATCGTTCGCCCGGCGTACGCAGCCGCGCCGAAGCGCAGTCCATTTCGATTTTCCACAAGCCGCTGAAGCCGGCCGCGCTCCGAGCCTTTCTCAACCAGATTGCGGCGGCCCGGCGATCGGCGGCCGAATAGCGTTGGAAAGGATCAGGTGATCGAGCGGGAATCCTGGTCGATGATCTCGGCACCGATTTTGGTCAGTTGAATCACCGCCTGGGTTCTGCTGTCGACACCGAGTTTTTGCAGTACTGCGGAAACATGCGCCTTGATCGTCGCTTCCGACACCCCCAGTTCGAAGGCGATCTGCTTGTTGAGCAGGCCCTCACCCAGCATGCCGAGGACACGGCTTTGCTGCGGCGTCAGCGTCTGGAGCCGGCTGATCAGTTCCGCCATTTCCGGATCCTGCTCGGCCCCCAGGTCAAAACCAGGCGGTGTCCACAGATCGCCACCGAGAACGGCGCGGACGGCCTCGCGGATTTCGTCGATGCTGGCAGATTTCGAGATAAAACCGGAAGTGCCGAGATCCAGAGCCCGCCGGATCGTTGCCGGATCGTCCGAGGCCGAGACGATGACCACGGGCAATTCCACATATTCGGCGCGCAGGGCGATCAGCCCCGACAATCCGCTGACGCCGGGCATGGTCAGATCAAGCAGCATCAATTCGGCTTCGGGATTGTCGGCAGCGGCCTTTCGGGCATCCGAGAAATCTCCGGCCTCGACAATCTGCAGACCACCTTCCATCCCGGACAGCGCCTGCCGCAGGGCGCCCCTGAACAGCGGATGGTCATCGGCAATAATAATCGTTTTCGTCAATTCGACAGTCCCCTCCCAGGGTCTGATGGCTCAAAAGCCGTTCAGCTCCCGACCATCCCAACCAAATCTGCCTCAACCGGCCGGATTCGGCTACACCTGCACGCGGGAATATGCCCTCAATGCCGTGACAGCCCGGGCAAACGTTCCATCGGATGCCAAACCACCGGTTGAATGACAGTATTAACGATTTGGCGCGTCTTTGACCATAAGGCGCGGCGGCAATTCTAAGGTTGCCAATTAGGAGGGCCGTGGCGCTGGAGCATCGGCGACCGGCCGCTGGGGCGGCAGATCGAACCGCGTGGGTCCGATACGCATGGTGCGGCCATTGGCTCTTCAGTGAGCGACAGCCCGATTATGTCTTCTCGGGCGTGGTCTTGCCGGGTGTTTCGTTGCGCAACTCGCTTTCGAACTCCTCGATGACGCCCATGAATCGGCGCATCATGTTTTCCATGATGCCCATGGTGCGGTCGATTTCGTCCTCGGTTGCCAGATCGTCCCGGCGGTCCGGATTGGCGGCCTCCAATCGGGCGATCCTGTCCTCAAGCAGGCTGATTTCGGCTTCCAGGGCGCGGCGGTCATCGGCGGACATGCGGCAGACGAATTGCTCATCCTGCTTGCGGCACAGCGACATTTCTCCGGTCTGGGTGTCAAGGCGCACAAAGCCGTCATCGGCGCGCTGCATGACGTAGCGGCCTTCCTGCCCGAGAACCACCGAACCGCTGACGGACACCAGCAAGGCGCTGGATGCAATCAGCGCGACAAATCGGTTCATTGTCGTTCTTCCCTCGTGATTTCTTGCTACCAAGCGTGTAGATATCGCAAAATCGTGCCGAAATTGCGATAGCCGCATCCGGTTCACCCATGCGCGGCACTTCGTCAAATATCTGATTCCGAAGGTCGAAACCATGACCGTCATTTACAAGATCGTGCCCCTGACCCTTTGGCGGGAGGCGGAAGAATCCGGTGTCTTCAAGGGCGCCCCGATCGATTTGTCGGATGGGTACATTCATTTTTCCACCGCCGAACAGGTCGCGGAGACCGCGGCCCTGCATTTTGCCGGCCAAAAGGATCTGCTGTTGATTGCGGTGGATGGATCCATGTTCGGCGACTCATTGAAATTCGAGCCCTCACGCGGCGGCAAACTGTTTCCGCATCTCTATTCCAGCCTGCCGGTCGAGGCGGCGGCCTGGGTCAAGCCCATGCCGCTCGGTGCAGCGGGCCGTCATGTGCTGCCGGATCTGGCATCATGAAAAGACTTCTTCGGCAGGCGCTGTTCGCGCTGGAGCCGGAGACGGCCCACCGGCTTTCGATCAAAGCGCTTCAATCGGGTTTGTTGCCATCGTGTTCCGCGTCCCAGGACAGGAAACTGGCGGTTCGTGTCGCCAATCTGGATGTCTCCAATCCCATCGGCGTCGCCGCCGGGTTCGACAAGAACGCCGAAGTGCCGGATGCCGTGTTGCGCCTCGGATTCGGGTTCACGGAAATCGGCTCGGTCACACCATTGCCGCAAGCCGGCAATCCCAGGCAGCGGATCTATCGCCTGACCGAAGACCGCGCAGTGATCAACCGGCTCGGTTTCAACAATGAGGGGCATCGGGCCGTTCTGGCACGGATGCAGGCCCGGACCCGGCGATCCGGACAACCGGTGGGGGTCAATGTCGGCGCCAACAAGGAGGCCGACGACCGGATCGCCGATTATGCGCGCGGCATCGACACATTCTATGATGTCGCCGACTATTTCACGGTCAATGTCTCATCGCCGAACACGCCGGGCCTGCGCGATTTGCAGGCGCGGGCCAATCTGGCGACCTTGATGGACGCGGTGTGCGGTACGCGTGCAAGACATGTCGATGCAGGCAAGACCAGCCGGCCGATCTTCCTGAAAATCTCGCCCGATCTCAGCGAAAGCGAGATCGACGATATCTGCGCCGAAATTTCGCTGCATCCTCTGGACGGGCTGGTCATTTCCAACACCACCCTGTCACGGTCCGGGTTGAAAAGCCGGCACGCACAGCAAGGCGGCGGCGTTTCGGGCGCACCGCTGTTCGAACGGTCCACGGCGGTCCTGGCAAAGGTTCGCCAGCGCATCGGCCCCTCGCCGGCGCTGATCGGGGTGGGCGGTGTCGACAGCGCCGAAAAGGCTCTTGAGAAAATTCACGCCGGCGCCGATCTCGTTCAGCTCTACACGGGGTTCATCTACAAGGGTCCGGGATTGCCGCGAACAATGCTGCGTGACCTCTCGGCCCTTGTCGACCGGGCCGGTGTCTCCTCCATCGCGGAGCTGCGCGACACGAAAGTCGATGAATGGGCCGTCAGGCCTCACCTCGACTGACGGCAAAGGTGGCCCGGGCCCTGCGGTCCAGCAGCGCATAAAGGGTCAGACCCCGCATTCCCAGGAAGGCCAGCAAGGCGATCCACAAACCGTGATTGCCGAGCACCGGCACCAGGAGCCATGACAGGACCGCGAACAGCGCCAGCGAAGCGAGCATCATATTGCGCATATCCACCGACCAGGTCGCACCGATATAGACGCCGTCCATTTCAAAGGCCAACACGCCGGCAAGCGCCGTCAGCGCCGCCCAGACGATATAGTCGCGGGTGGCGGCGCGCACATCCGGCGAGGTGGTCAGCAGATCGACCACGGCATTGCCGAAGACCAGGAAAAACAGCGTCGTCAGGGCGGCAAGGCAAAAGCCCCACAGCACGGTGAGCCGCACGGCGCGGTCGAATGCCGGCCGGTAACCGGCACCGATGGCGCGGCCCGCCAATTGTTCGGCGGCGGTGGCGAAACCGTCCAGATAATAACCGGCGACGAGGAAAAAATTCATCAGGATCGCATTGGCCGCCAGTGTCACCGCGCCAAACTGTGCGCCCTGGCGGACAAACAGCGCGAATGCCAGCAGCAAAGCGATTGAACGGATCATGATGTCGCGGTTAAGGGTGATGAGCGGCCGGATGGCGGATGTGTCGAAAATTCTCTGCCAGGACGGCGCCTGCGACCGTCCGACGGTCAATCTGATATAGGCGAACCCGACGACCAGACCGATACATTCGCCGGTAACGGTGGCCCAGGCAACCCCTTCGAGGCCCCAGCCGAAATGAAGGCCGAACAGGATCGACAGGACAATGTTGGTTCCGTTGATGACCGCCTGAAGGGCAAGGCCGGCCAGCCCCTGCCCGCGTCCGAGCACAAATCCGAGGATGGCGTAATTTGCCAGGCTGGCGGGCGCCGAGATCATGCGGATCGATGCATAGGTGTGGGTCGCACCACGAACAGCCTCACCCGGCGACATCGCCCAGATCCCCAGTTGAATAATCACCGGGGAAAGGATCAAAAGAACGACACCGCTGACGAGACCGATCAGCAATGAACGCCAGAAAACCGCCTGCTGCTCGGTGACATCATCCCGCCCGAAGGCCTGCGCAACCAGCCCGGTTGTGGCGGCGCGCAGGAAATTGAAGGTCGTATAGACCAGATCGAAGATAATAGCCCCGACCGCCAGTCCGCCGATCAGGGCTGCGTCTCCCAGGCGACCGACGACGGCCATATCGACCAGACCGAGCAACGGGGTCGTCAGATAGGCCAATGTCATCGGTACGGCGATCGACAGGACCAGACGGTGGCTCACCGTAAACGGCCGCTGGCCGCTTCCAACAGCCAGCGCTGCCTCTGATTTCGACATGGCGTAGAACCTGATCCACGGATGGTGCGCAAGAATTGGCCGGCGCGTTCAACAACGCCGGTCTATTGGCTCGTTTCTAGCGCCTGTAGCTCAATATCCGCAAGACCAGAAAAACAGGAACCACAATCACTGCACCGAGGATCAGATAGTCCCCGAAACGTCCAAGCGCCGCAAATCCAAGGTTCCAGACATTGACCAGAAAATCGCGGACGGCATAGACGACGTCGAAGGGCGACCAGTGAAAGGCGCTCATGACGGCGCCGACGATGAATGAAATCACCACCAGCTTGACCAGTGTGCGTCCGGGTGTATCACCCAGAAACCGTGTCATTTTGCCGGACATGCCGCCAATCTCCGTGAATCGAATAGGGCATAGGTAATGATTTCACGCTGGCTGTTCAACGTGTTCCGTCGAAAACCCACCTTGACACTTATCCAATTGGATAAGTGTTGTTGACAATCGGCAAGCGCGATGGTAACTTAACCAAATGGATAAGTATTTACCAACACAGTTCCAGGCTCTGGGTGACGCAACGCGCCTGGCCGTCGTCGAACGCCTGCTCGCCGGGCCGGCATCGGTCAGTGAACTGGCGCAGCCCTTCGATATGGCCCTGCCCGCTTTCACCAAACATCTCGGTGTTCTGGAACGGGCCGGTCTCATCACCAGCAAAAAGACAGGCCGGGTGCGAACCTGTGCGATCCGTCCTGAAACCATGACACAAATTGACCATTGGTTTTCCGACCGACGCCAGCTTTGGGAAACGCGTCTGGACGGGCTGGCCCGTCACCTTGCTGACCATCCGGAGGAATAGAATTGGACCTGCATCACGAGACCATCGAGCTCACGCAATCGTTTCCCGTCTCCCGGACGCGGCTCTTCAAGGCGCTGACCAGCACGAAGGAGCGCGAGATCTGGGGCAGACCGAATAGCGACACGGAGATTCGCATTCTCGAAAGCGACGTTCGGACCGGCGGCTCCGAAACGGGTCTTTGCGGTCCGAGAGACGACATGAGATGGCAGACGAAGGTTTTCTATCATCTGGTTGAAGTCGACAGGATAATCCTTTTCACCGAAGAACTGTGGGAAGACAAGACCTTGCTGACGGTCGCGCTGATCACCTTTGACGTGGCGGCGGATGGCGACAAGGGATCGCGGTTGCGCCTGACGGATCAGGTCACTTCCTTCTTCGGCGCCGATGCGGCGCAGGGTCACCGCAGCGGCTACACATTGGCGTTGGAGAATCTGGAAGCGCTGTTAAGGGATACAAAATCATGATCAATGGCTCCGCAACGCCGGATACGATCACGCTGCAACGAACCCTTCCGGTCAAACCCGCGCGCGTGTTCAAAGCCTGGTCGAACAGAGAAGAACGCATGAAATGGGATTTCCCGGGCGAAGACTGGGTAATCGCCGAAATCGAGCAGGATTTTCGCGAGGACGGAATTGAACGCACGCGCTTTGGCCCGAAGGAAAACCCCAATATAGAAGCCTATGGCCGGTATCAGATCATCGAGCCCGACCGCCGCATTATCAGTGCCGGCACTATGCGGTCGCTCAGCGAGGGCGAACCCAGTTCGGCAACCCTGATGACACTCGATCTCGTCGCCGATGGCGAGGGAACATTGCTGACGCTGATCGATCAATCGGTCTATCTCGGCCGCGGCGAAACGGCCGAGATGCGCAAAAGCGGATGGGAAACGATCCTCGACCGGCTGGAGACGCATCTGGGCGGTTGAACAATCCGGCAAGCGTCTCGCCAGCATCACCATCGAAATTATTGTCATTTGTCGCCCCGGTCTCATGGTTTACCCTTTGCCGGTGAGCGATGATTCTAAAACCGCCGGTCAGACGGATCTGCCCCAACCCTTCACGGACTGGTTCCGGCAGCGTGGATGGCAGCCGAGACCGCATCAATTGAAACTGCTCGAGATTGCGCAGTCGGGGCTGTCCTCGCTGTTGATCGCGCCAACCGGCGCCGGCAAGACACTGGCCGGCTTTCTGCCCTCGCTTATCGATCTGAGTGCACCCGGGGCGCAGCGCAAGCCCGGTGCCGCCCGCGCAGCCACGCGGCGCGGCATCCATACGCTGTATATCTCGCCGCTGAAGGCCCTGGCAGTCGATATCGAGCGCAATCTGGCAACACCGATTGAAGAAATGGCGCTGCCCTTGCGCATCGAAACCCGTACCGGCGACACGCCGCAGCACAAACGGCAACGGCAAAAACGCGACCCGCCGGATATTCTGCTGACGACGCCGGAACAGGTCGCGCTGCTGATCGCCAGCCGCGAGGCACCGATGCTGTTCGACGGATTGCGCTATGTGATCCTGGACGAGTTGCATTCGCTGGTCAGTTCCAAGCGCGGCCATCTCCTGTCGCTCGGCCTGGCACGGCTTCGCCGGCACTGTCCGACATTGCAGACCATCGGTCTGTCGGCAACGGTTGCCGAGCCGGAGGCCCTTCAGGCCTGGCTGGTGCCTCAGACCGGCGGGCCGGAACCGGCCCTGTCACAACGGATCCAGATCGACGGCGGCGCCAAACCGCAGATCCGCATTCTGGAAACCGACGACCGGGTGCCCTGGTCCGGCCATTCGGCACGCTATGCGATGCCGGATGTCTATGAGGCCATCAAGGAGCACCAGACGACCCTGCTGTTCGTCAACACGCGAAGCCAGGCCGAATTGCTGTTTCAGGAGCTCTGGCGCATCAATGAAGACAGTCTGCCGATCGCACTGCATCACGGGTCGCTCGATGCGAGCCAACGACGTAAGGTCGAGGCAGCCATGGCCGCCAACCGCTTGCGGGCCGTCGTTGCGACGTCGACGCTGGATCTGGGCATCGACTGGGGCGATGTCGATCTCGTCGTTCATATCGGTGCGCCCAAGGGGGCCAGCCGGCTCGCCCAGCGCATCGGCCGCTCGAACCACCGCATGGACGAACCGAGCCGGGCCATTCTGGTGCCCGCCAACCGTTTCGAAGTGCTGGAGTGCCGGGCAGCGCTCGACGCCAATTATCTCGGCGCGCAGGACACACCACCCGTCGGCGAGGGAACCTATGACGTTCTGGCCCAGCATGTTCTCGGCATGGCCTGCGCCGAGCCCTTCAAGGCCGACGATCTATACAGCGAAATCACATCGGCATCGCCCTATGCGGCGCTGGAGCGCGATCAATTCGACCGGATCCTGGATTTCGTCGCGACCGGCGGCTATGCGCTGAAAACCTATGACCGCTATGCACGGATCCGGTTGACGGCGGACGGCACCTGGCGGGTCAGCAATCCACGCATCGCCCAGCAATACCGTTTGAACATCGGAACGATCATCGAAGCGCCCGAGCTGAAAATCAGGCTGACCCGGCACAGCGGCCGCGGCGCCAATGTCCGCGGCGGTCCGGTCCTCGGGAAAATCGAGGAAAGCTTTGTCGAGATGCTGGCACCGGGCGATACGTTCCTTTTTGCCGGGAAGGTCTTGCGTTTCGAGGGCATACGGGAAAACGAATGCATCGTGTCGAAGGGCGGGGCCGGCAGCCCGAAAATTCCTGCCTATGCGGGCGGCAAGTTTCCGCTATCGACCTATCTGGCCGATCAGGTGCGCTCCATGCTGGCCGAACCGGAGCGCTGGGCGGACCTGCCCGATCAGGTGCGCGAATGGCTCGAAATCCAGAAGCTGAAATCGGTTCTGCCGTCACGCGCCGACCTGCTGGTGGAGACCTTTCCGAATGCCAGCCGCTATTACATGGTGATGTATCCGTTTGAAGGCCGGCTGGCGCATCAGACACTTGGCATGCTTCTGACCCGCCGGCTGGAACGGGCGCGGGCGCGGCCGCTCGGATTTGTGGCGACAGACTATGCGATGGCCATATGGGGCCTGCGCGATATGGGATTGATGATCGAACGGGGCGAGCTTTCCCTTGCGGCACTGTTCGATGAGGATATGCTGGGCGACGATTTGGAAGCCTGGCTGGCCGAATCCTGGATGCTGAAGCGCACGTTTCGCTATTGTGCCCTGATTTCGGGCCTTATCGAGCGGCGCCATCCCGGCAAGGAAAAGACCGGCCGGCAGGTCACCGTGTCGGCCGATCTCATCTATGACGTCCTGCGCAGCCACGAGCCCGATCATATTCTCCTGCAGGCGACACGACACGATGCGGCCAGCGGATTGCTGGACGTCCGCCGGCTTGGCGATATGCTGTTGCGGATCAAGGGCCGAATCATGTTGAATCGGCTGGATCAGATTTCGCCGCTTGCCGTTCCGATCATGCTGGAAATCGGCAAGGAACCGGTGGTGGGCGAGGCACAGGACGACATATTGGCCGAAGCCGCGGACACCATCATTGCCGAGGCGATGGGAATGACGGAAGGGATTGCCCGGGAATGAACAGAATGAACGCCGCCCGGGTGATGACCGAAGACATGACAATCCTGACGGCCGATATCGAGATCGAGGGTGTTGCGGCGGTGTGCGATCCGCTTGGCGCCCTGTACCTGCCCGATAGCCGGACCCTGGTGGTCTCCGATCTGCATCTGGAAAAAGGTGCGGCGTTCGCCCGGCGCGGCATGATGCTGCCGCCCTACGACACGGCGCTGACCCTGCAATTGCTGGAACTGGTGATGGCCCGATACGGGCCGGCCCGGGTGATCAGCCTCGGCGACAGTTTTCACGACCGGCATGGTGCCGCCGGTCTTCCGAGCGCCTGTGACGACACGCTGCGGAGGCTCATTGCAGGCCGCGAGTGGTTCTGGATTGCCGGCAATCATGACCCGGACCAGCCCGGCGATCTCGACGGGCACTGCGTGCAGGAACTCTATTTCGACGGATTGTGCTTTCGCCACGAACCGGCCGCCGACCCGGAAGCGGCCTGCGGCGAAATCGCCGGTCACCTGCATCCGGCAGCGCGGGTCGTGCGCCGGAACAAAGGCGTGCGGCGGCCCTGTTTCGCCACCGACGGCAAGCGGCTTGTTCTGCCCTCTTTCGGCGTGATGACCGGCGGCATGAATCTGCGTCACCCGGCTTTCGAAGGCCTGTTCGACCGGCACTTGCTGACGGCGCACCTGCTTGGCCGGGAACGGATCTATTCGGTGCCGTTCAATCGGCTCGTCAAATAAGACATCAGGCCTCACGGTTGATAACAATTTGTTACGACGCCGTGAGAAATGCTGACAGGCCAAATCACCGTGATTAAGCTGCTCCCATGTGCAAGATTCGGATCAATTTGGTGTCGGTGTTCCTGTTGCTGGCAAGCCTGCTTGCCGGGACGGCCCATGCCGAACTCATCAAGGTGGAAACGGACACGGCGCTTCGCGGTGTCTATCTGATCCCGGACACCAAATCCGATACGGTTCGCGTCAGCGCCATCATTCTGGCCGGCGAAGCCGATTCGGACGGTCCGGAAGGGCTGGCGCATTATCTGGAACATCTGATGTTCTGGCATGCGGACAATGTGAGCAGGCGCACCTTTCACAATCGCGGTGGCAATGCCTGGGTCAACGGCATCGTGACCAATTACTATAATGAGGGCGGCAGGAATGAACTGGACGATCTGTTCGCCTTTGCCGGCCGGTTGCTGACCCCGCCCTCGCTCGACGCGCAATTCATGCGCGACGAGAAGAAAATCGTCGCACGGGAATATGATCTGCGTGTTTCGGAAAATCCGAAATGGCAAATCCGCGAGCGGATCAACAAGATGCTCTACGGTTCCAGCCCCGTCGGGCGCAGTCTTATCGGCACACCGGAAAGCATCGCGCTTCTGGACCTGGCGCAGGTCGACCGGTTTCGCTCTGCCCACTACAACGCGGCGAATATGGTGCTGCTGGCATCAGGCAATCTCAGCGAAGCGGAGCTGCGTTACCACGTACACAAGACCTTCGGCCATGTTCCGGGCGGGACGGCCAATCCCCAGCGGTGGCGTGACAATCCGGTCCTCGAACCGTTGCAGGACAGGCTCGACATTGCCGACGACCGGGCAAAGTCCAGCGGCTATCAATATGCCTCCCTGTCACGATGGTCCGGCTCGGGAGACGGGCTGCAGGACATCTACACCACAAGGTTCCTGACCGAATTGTTGCGCTCGAGCCTGCCGGGAAGCCTGGCGAAGCCGCTGACGATCGACGATTTTGTGGTCAGCGCCTACACGGTCCGGCTGGAGCGCAAACTGCGCGATCAGATCCAGTTCTTCTTTCAGTCCCGCCCCGATGAGGGGATCGCTCCGCCGGCTGTTGCTGAAAAGCTGCGCGCCAGCCTGGCGGATCTCGCCGGAAGCGGCGTGCCTGAAAAAAGCCTGGAACGGATTCGAAAACGGATGGCACGGGAAGCGGAGCGGCGCGGCGACGAACCGGATTACATTTTGAACCGTGCGCTCCAGAACCTGACGGCCGGTCTGGAACCCAATACATCGGCAGACCACCGGGCGCGCATTGCGTCCGTGACCAAAGCCGAAGTGGACGGGCTGATCAGGGCCGTGGCGGACAGCCACAGAACAGTGGAGGTCAATCTCACAAATACGGGGTCCTGAAGACATGCGTAATTTGGTCAGGTTCTTTGGCGCAGCGCTCCTTTCACTCATCATGATCACGCCGGCGGCTGCCGGTTCTCCCAAAATGACGCGGTACATCTCGCCGGCCGGCCATGAATTTTTCCATGTTCCAATGGCCGATGCGAAACGCACAGCAGTGGCCATGACCTGGAAATCGGGCCTTCCGACCGGACCCGGCCTTCACGAGGCATCGGCGCGCCTCGGCATTGAGCTGATGCTGAGCGGCGGCGCCGGTGGCCTGCCGCCCGACGAGATCTCAGCCGATTTCGAGGATCTGGATGCCGGATCGCGCCTTTGGGTGCAACCCGGCGAAATCCGCGGTTTCGTTGTAGCGCCCGACGATCAGTTGGAGCGTGCCGCGGAAATCGCCAATCTGGTGCTGGCGCGGCCCGATCTCGATGAGAAATGGCTGGAGCGCGAGAAGCGCAATCTGATCCGCGACACGCGAATTCGCAACGCTACGGCAACCGGACTGGCGTGGCGCCTGGCGCGCGAGATCACGCTGGATGATCACCCCTATAAACGGTTCTGGACGGCCGCGCCGGCACAGGGCATCCGCGACGTTTCCGCACCGCAGCTTGGTGCCTGGCATCAAGATGCGTTCGGCACCGATGATCTGACCATTACCGCCGCCGGCGCAGCCACTCCCGCAAGTGTGGCGTCGGCGATCGACCTTGCCCTTGCCGGCCTGCCGGCATCTGCCGGCGCCCATCCACTTGCCTTCGCCGGACCCACAATCAGGCCGGGGACCATCGTGTTGCATGATCCCGATTCACCCAAATCGCTGATCATGGCGCTCGGAGACCTGCCTGTCACGGCGGCCGGAGATGACGCGGTTTACAGGATCGCTACGGCGGTTCTGGGACTGGGCAAGCAATCGCGTCTGTTCAAGGCCATCCGCTCCCAATTGCGCGCGGCCTATGGCTTCGGCGCGGGCATGGAAACAATGACGCGCGATCACAGATTGATCCGGATGGGTGGAGAAGTCGACACGGCGCTTCTGCCGCAGGCGCTTGACGCCATGCGCCGCTCCTATGAGGCGTTTCGTGTGAACGGCATTTCGCAAGAGGAGTTTCCGGTTGCCCGCAATGCCTACCTTCAGCGGATCGAGCAAGGCCTCAAGCGACCGGCCGGTGTGGCGACCATGCTCATGGAAAACCGGTTGAGTGCGCGCTCGGCGGCGGAATTCGAGAATATCGCGGCGCATATTGCGGCCCTTGAGCGCACGAGCGTGAACGCAACCATCGCAGCCGCCTACCCGCCCTATGACGAAATGCTGACAATTGTCGTCACACCGGATGCGGACGCAATCCCGGATGCCTGCGTGATCACGGTGGTCGATGACTGGCGGCGCTGCTTTTAGAGCGAGATGGCAGAACCTCTTTTCAATCAACGAAGTCGGCTAGCGATATTGCAAATTCCAAGGGCCTCAATGGATTGCCAATAGAATGTCCTGCTTCAGGTCTCAAACAAGACGCCGCTTCAGCGGTAAAACGAGCTCTTTTACGTGCATCATCTCTTCTAAGCGGAACACCTGATCGATAATGCCAGATGCCTCGTCTTCCTCGGCAAAGAAGAAATATGTACGCAGTTTGTCTTCTATTTCTTCATCACTCATGGGATCAGCAGGATCACCACGAGGATAGTCTCGAGAGGCTGTTTCCTTTAAGCCGTCTTTGCGTGTGACCGTGATCCCACATGCCGATTTTCCAGGATAGGCCGCCGTCATTGACGGATCCTCCGAAACCGAAACCCTGGTCATGAGCCCTTTGAGTAGAGGGTCTTTTGCGAATGGCTCATCAAAATCCTGATACGCGATTGATCCTTTGGCGAAGACAGCCGCAACGCAATAGGGCAGTGAATGCGTCCGCCCGGCACGGCTGTCGGGAGACCATGCCGTCTTTCCAGCGGCAATATCAACGCAAAACTCGTAGGTGCGCACCTCAATTTTTTCGATTGATTCCGGGTCTTCGATCTTGGGCACCAGGTCAAGTGCGACGTCTATCGGCGTCTGACAAAAAACCAATGCAGGCCAGCGTTTAAATACCACGGAACCCAGATCCGGTTTGAGGTCGAACATTTTGTCAGCGTGAGGGAAAAACCGATTGATGCCCGATGTTCCCTGGTAAATCTTATATGGTCCTTCAAAGCCCGCCATTGCCATTTTGGCCGCAAAGAGACCGCGTAGCGCACAGGACGCATAGGTGCAGTGCTTCCAGTCTGTCACCCTGTCTCTGGCAGATTGGTTGATGTCGAGCCCCATGCCACCAGCAATCCGTTGCGCGTTCACAAGCTCATCAGCGTTGAGATCCAGTGCGCAGCCAATAATAAGAGTGCAATAGAAGATCGCGGCAGCGTCATGATCATATTCAACAGATTCTGGAAAATAGTAATCTGAAAACATCCCCGCCAACATGTAAGCAAGATACGTCAGACGCAGCACATCCTCACCGGACTTGTCCAGCCAGTCCGCGAGGGTCAGCACAAGCGAAACGTTGTCGGAGGGATGCGCAACGCCCATTTTGTTTGGCGAAAAGTAGGTGTTAAGCAGATCGCTTCGGCGCCCCAGAATGGTGTTCAGGAAGATTGCGTCGGCATGCGTTCCGGTCTGTCCAATTCCCCAAACGGACAAGCCGTCTTTGACCGGCGCGATATCCACCGTACTGTCAAATTTGCCAAGCATTTCGGTGTCGTACATCGACCCGCAAATTCCGGCATAGGAATCAAGGATATTGCGCTTCAGGATATGTGCGGTCCTGGCATCAATCTCCGCGCGATATGTGTTCAGGGCGAATTCAGCCAGTTCGGTTTCAATCAGCTTGGTCATCGGATTTCGCCAGGTTGAGGTAAGGTGAAACCTTTTGGTTTTTATTGTCTTTGAGATCGTAAAAGCCTGCGCAACAGCCCCAGAACACGTCTCCCTTCTTGCGAGGGCCGAGATTGTCTGTGTGTTTGAAGAATCGCCATTCAACATCCAACTCGACGGCAAATTCATCTTCGATTGCAATAAAATTCTTCAAATGCAAAATCTCATGAATCCCGTCGTGACCTGAATTTATTCCTGAATTCCAAAACCCCACGCGTTCATCCTTACCCCCGAAGGTGCCTTTGTTGAGGCGAATAAACACAATGTCCGATTCATAGTATCTGTCGAAAAATGCCCTTTTGTCGGTCGCATTGTTGAAAACATCTTCGTACCGCTCGTATTCCTCTTGTGTGAAAATCACTTCAAATCACCCTTCTTTGGCGACTTCATTTGGATCAGCCGGTTATTGTCTCCGTTGTCTACATCGGGTCACCACAACTCAGCGTCTAACTTTACAGGTCATCCGGTCAATGGAGACATCCATTTCAGGGGACTGAGCAATGCGTAAATAGGATATGAACAAATCCAGCCTAAAGCGGTTGTTCAAGCAATCCGCGACAGTTGGTGCTTCGGGCTGATTTTGATGAAAAAGGCGCCATGATTAGGCCGTTGTCGGCTGATTCAGTTTCCAAAGTGATTTGGCAGACTGATTGCTATGATGGGAACTCGCAAAGAATATCAGTCAGCGCTCTTTTACGAGTTTTGCCTTGAGGATCACGTTCCGGCGGATCACCTGTTGCGATCGATAGACCGGTTCATTGATCTGTCAGACATCCGGATACACCTCCGCCCGTTCTACAGCGACATCGGGCGTCCGTCGGTTGATCCCGAGCTGATGATCCGCATGCTGTTGGTCGGCTACATCATGGGCATCCGGTCGGAGCGCCGGTTATGCGAGGAAGTCCATCTGAACCTCGCCTATCGTTGGTTCTGCCGGTTGGACCTTAGCGATTCTGTTCCCGATCAATCAACGTTTTCGAAGAACCGGCATGGACGCTTTCGTGAGAGCGATCTGTTCCGGCGATTATTTGAGAGTGTTGTCGCCCGCTGTATTGAGGAAGGCCTTGTTGGAGGAGAAATCTTTGCCGCTGACGCCAGCATCATCCGGGCCGACGCCAACAAGCAGAACTCTACTTCCAAGGAAGAATGGGACCCGACTGCACTTGATCCAGAGGCTGTTCCAAGGGCAGTGAAAGAATATCTGGACGTGCTGGATGAAGCGGCCTTCGGTGCTGCAAGCGAAGTCAAGCCGAAGTTCACTTCTCACAGCGATCCGGCTTCTCAATGGACAGGCGCGCTCAAAGGTCCGGCGTTCTTTGCCTATGCCGACAATTATCTGATCGACACAGACAATGCGATCATCGTCGATGTCGAGGCCAGCAGGGCGATCCGGCAAGCCGAAGTCGGTGCCACACGAACGATGATCCGGCGAACGCGTGACAGGTTTAGTCTTTACCCGGAGATTCTCGCAGCCGATCAGGCCTATGGATCGGCAGAGAACCTCAACTGGTTATTGGAAGAGGAAGGCATTCTGCCGCACATTCCCGTCTTCGATAAATCCAAACGCAAAGATGGAGCGTTCCCCGCTACTGCCTTCACCTTCAACCACGAAGCTAACGAATATTCGTGCCCTGGCGGTAAGCGGTTGAAGAAATACTGGCGCAAGATGACCAAGCCCCGATCAGGTGTCACCAAAGAGGGCTTCATGCGTTACTATGCCCGTAAAAGTGATTGCTCATCCTGCTCTCTCAAAGCCAAATGCACACCCAATCAACCAGCTCGCGCGGTTACCCGTCACATCTATGAAGGAGCACGCGATCTTGCCCGGGAACTCTCATTGACCGACGCTTATGTCGATACCCAGCGACGAAGAAAGAAAGTTGAAATGCTGTTTGCCCACCTAAAGCGCATTCTCAAACTCGACCGCCTACGCCTTCGAGGACCAAACGGAGCCAAAGACGAGTTCCACCTCGCAGCAACCGCCCAAAATCTCCGCAAACTCGCAAAACTCATCCCTCAACCGGCGTAAAAAGCCCCTCGGGCAAAACTCGCTCAGCAACCCGGCCGTGTCAGATCAAAGCCTTTTTCATCAAAATCGGATCGGTCCGGGCATTCGCTGCGGCTGGTCCCAACGTCCGGAAATCGAGCATTGCAGGTGGCTGAGAATTTGTGTTCGAACGTGATGATGAGGTCGCCTGGACATTGCCACGCGACGCCGAATTTGGATGCTCAATCCCGACGGAACATGACGCTCGCGGCCCAGCCGGTGAACATGGCCAGCAGCACGGCCAGAATGCCGTAAAGGAAAGACTGTTCGTGGGCCAGTTCAAAAACAAACTGTTCGGCGCCGGTCTTGACGACACGCAGGGTCAGTTGCCGTTCCATCACAAATTCATTGTTCTTGAACAGGAAGGCCCGTAATTTGTGCTGCCCGACCGGGACATTGGCCGGCAGCCGGATGGTGGCGCGAAACAGGCTCGAACTGACGAATTCGACGCCCACCGGCTCGCTCTGGTAAAGCCCGCTATCGACCTTGAGCCGCAGCAACGCCTCGCGAAACTCCGGCACCCGGCTGCCGTCACCGACCCGGCCCGACGGCAGAAGGTGGATATGCTCGATGCCGATGGTGCGGCCGCTCAGCTCGATCTCCCTGGCGATCCGGTCGATGGGCAGCGTGCTGGACAGTGAATAGGACACGGGCACCGGTTCGAACCGCATGGAAAAGCGGTTGATCCAGATACCGAACACCCGTTCCTTCTTGCGCACGATGGTCTCGCGCGCCGGTCCTTCGAGCGCCACGATGATGTCGTATTGACCGAGTTGCAGCAGATACCGGTCCGCATTGTCGAGCGCGCCGAAGACCGTCAGGTCGGCGCCGGTGAAATTTGCGGTGATGGCAATCTCGTTGGTCGATATGCCGATATCGAGCCGTTCGTCGGCCGCCTGCGCGCCCGACAGCATCGCCAAAAGGGTCAACAACACAGCGCCAATCTGCAGGAAGGATCGCCGCATGATCAAAACCCGATCCCGGTAACGACGACCGAATAGAATTCATCCGGCGTCAGGACCAGATCCAGGGCAAGACGCACGCCGACGGCAAGGACGAGCAGGGCAAGCAGCGCCCGCAATTGTTCACCGCGTAGTTTCTGCCCGACCCGGACCCCATATTGCGCACCGATGACGCCGGCGATCATCAATAGCCCCGCCAGGAAAATATCCACCGACTGGTTGGCCGTTGCCTGAACGATTGTCGTGAAGGCGGTGACGAAGATGATCTGAAAGAGCGAGGTTCCGATCACCACATTGGTCGGAACGTGCAGCAGGTAGATCATCGCAGGCACCATGATGAATCCGCCACCGACCCCCATGATCGATGTCAGCACGCCGATCCCGAAACCCAGCGCCAGGATCGGGATCACGCTCAGATAGATCTTCGAGCGCTTGAAGCGCATCTTGAAGGGCAGCCGATGCACCCAGATATGCTGACCCGGTTTGCGCAGCGATACCGGCTTGTTGGCCGCCGCGCGCATCAGCGAATTGACGCTTTCGACCAGCATCAGCCCGCCGACAATGCTCAGAAAGATAACGTAGAACAGCGAAATGATGAGATCGAGCTGACCGAGATCGCGCAGCAAGGTGAACAGATAGATTCCGACCGATGCGCCGACGAGGCCGCCGGCAAGCAGCATTCCTCCCAGCTTGACATCGAGCGTGCCGCGACGGAAATGCGACAGGGCTCCGGAAAACGAGGATGCGACAACCTGATTGGCGCCGGTGGCCACGGCCACGGCCGGCGGGATATTGTAGAAAATCAGCAGCGGTGTGATCAGGAAGCCGCCCCCCACACCGAACATGCCGGACAGAAATCCGACCGCCGCGCCCATGCCCAAGATCAAAAACACATTAACCGATATTTCCGCAATGGGCAGATAAATAGTCATCCCTGTCCCGACAAGGTGTTGGCGATGTGAAATGGACCGGGCGCGGGCGCCCCCCTTCGGTCTGTCATGCGCCTTCTGTCTGGCCGTGTCAATTGCCGGCACCGGGGCCATTATCACAAGTTTTGGCGTTCTGGCCCGGATCAGGGAAAATCCTCGCAAACAAGGCTTTGCATCGGATTTTGGCGCGACCGCATAGCGCTCGGCCCAGCGTCCGCCCCAGCCTGCCGCGTGCGTTAGTCCAATGGCCGATTTTCGAGCCTTCCCCTGATGCGACAGGAGCGATACGGTCGATGGGCGATCAATCCACTCGGAGACCGGATAGGCCATGGCCGCTGCGCATACCGACCGAACGAAATGGTGGATCCTGGGTGCGATGGGCGCGGCGCTGGGGATGTTCCTTCTGGACGAGACGGTGGTGGGGGTTGCCCTGCCGACGATTCAGCGGGATCTGAATCTGAGCACTGTCGGCAGTCACTGGGTGGTCAACATCTACCTGCTGGTACTGACCTGTCTGGCGGCCGCCAGTGGCCGGCTGTGCGATCTGCTGGGATTCAAGAACCTGTTCTTGACTGGCATCGGACTTTTCGGGCTGGCCTCCATCGGGTGCGGCATGGCGACCGATCTTACCGGCATGCTGATCGCCCGTGCCCTGCAGGGAGTCGGCGCGGCCATCATCTTTCCGGCCTCCATGGCAATGATCGCCATAACCTTCCCTGCGGAAGAGCGTGGGCGTGCGCTGGGCATTTACGGTGCGGTGGGCACCGTGTTTCTGGCATCCGGCCCGTTTGTCGGGGGCTTGCTCACCGACAGCCTGTCCTGGCGATGGATTTTCTGGATAAACCCGGCAGTCGTGATTGCCGCCGCAGCCATCATCTGGACATTGTGGTCTGACCCACCGCAAGACCCGAACAGGGATCGATTTGATTTTGCCGGGCTCGCGAGCCTGATCGGCGGGATCGGTCTTGTGATCCTGGCGATCATGCAGGGACCGGACTGGGGTTGGTCGCAACCGACCATCTGGATCCTGCTGCTGGCCGGTCTTGTTTTCCTTGTGCTGTTTACTCGCCTGGAACTGTCTGCGGGCAACCCGCTGATTGAAATCGATCTGCTCAAAAGCCCAGCCTTTGCCGTCTGCAATCTCATGGTTTTTACCGGGCAATTCACCAAAATCGCGGTGCTCGTGATCTATTCGATCTATCTGCAAAAGGAGATGGGGTTGAGCCCGCTGATGGCCGGCGTCGCCCTGCTGGCCGGTGTTGTTCCAGCGCCGTTGTCCGCCATCATCGGTGGCAATATGACTGACCGTCTGGGGTCGCGCCGCCCGGCGCTTTTGGGTTTGGGAGGCGCATTTATTGCCTTTGTCTGGCTGGCTCTGGCGCTAGAATCGACGAATTACTGGCTGATGATTGCGCCGCTTGTGCTTTGGGGAATGGTGACATCGATGATCTTCCTGCCGGGCCTGCGCGGCGGCGCCAACAGCGTTCCGATTGAAAAACAGGGTCAGGTCGGCGGCATCATGCTGACCGCCCAGCTCGCCGGCGGGACCATCGGCATGACCGTGTGCGGGACGCTGCTTGCCGCGACCGGCAGCTATCAGTTGCCACTGCTGGCAACCGCCGTTCTTGTCGGAACCGTGTTCACCCTAACCTGGCGAACGATCCCGGACGAACCGTCCGGCGATACTTCCACTGAATAGCTAAGTTGGGATATGCGCATGTTGCAGGCTTGTTTGAATGGCGGCCGGTCGAAAGCAGACCATCCATCGGTTCCCGTCAGCGCTGCGGAAATCACCGCCGATGCCGTGGCGGTCAGGGCCGCCGGTGCACAGGAACTCCATGTTCACCCGCGCAATGGTGATGGCGCGGAAAGCCTGGCGCCGGATGATGTGGCCCGATGCCTGGAGAGCCTCAGAAACAAGGTGCCCGACATGCCGATCGGAGTGAGCACCGGTGCCTGGATCGAACCGCAGCTCACCACACGCCTGGCGCAGATTGAGGCGTGGGATGTCACACCCGACTATGCGTCGGTCAATCTCAACGAGACGGGCGCCGTCGATGTCATCGGCTTGCTGCTGTCGAAGGGGATCGGCATCGAAGCCGGGCTGTGGAACGCCGACGATGTGCGGCAATTCGTCAAGCTGGATCTTGGCGGCAAGTGCCTGCGCATCCTCATCGAGATGACGTTCGACGACCCGGCCGATGCCGAAAAGGAATATCGCGCCTGCAAAGCCCTTTTGGACGATGCCCGAATTGCAGCTCCCGTTCTCCTGCACGGCGACGGTCCAACCGCCTGGCACATGGTGGAACTGGCGGCACGCCAGGGCCACGACACGCGCATGGGCCTTGAAGATTGTCTGTTGCTGCCGACCCAGCAACGGGCATCCTCCAATGCGGATCTGATTGCCGCCGCCCGCACGATCCTGCAGCGTGCACAGTGAAAGCCCAATCCCAGGCCAAAAAAAGTGACAGAGGTGTTGACCCTGACGTTGCGTCAGGCCGTATGAGGGCGTCATGTCAAAGGGAAATCACGACCATTCACGGGACTATTCCGTCGGCCAGCTTGCGCGGCTTTCGGGCGTGTCGGTGCGCACGCTGCATCATTATGACCATATCGGTTTGCTGAGACCGGCCCATCTGGCTGACAACGGCTATCGCATCTACGGGCGCCGGGAAGCACTGCGGTTGCAGGAGATCCTGTTTTATCGGGATGTCGGCATGTCCCTGTCGGAAATCGCAGCCGTATTGGATGGACCCGTCGATGCGGTGGACCGGCTGATGCGGCATCGCGCCCGACTGTCCCAAGAGGCGAACAGAACCGTAAAGATCATTGAAACGCTCGATGCCACCATCGCGCATCTCAAAGGAGAACAGGAGATGACGACAGAGGACCTCTATCGGCCCTTTTCCGACGCCAGGCAGGCCGAGTACCAGGATTGGCTCGTCTCAACCTACGGCGACGACATGGCCGAACGGATAAAATCATCTAAGGAGGCTGTCCAGCACCTGCCTGACGGGATGGAGGGCGCCATGGCGCGCCTCAAGCATATCGAAGCCAGCCTCGTCCAGGCGCATGAAGCTGCAATCGATCCGGCTTCGGATCGCAACCATGATGTATTGGAAGATCATCGGGACCTTATGGCCCAATTCTGGGGACGGGATTGCCCACCTGAGGGCTATGACGGGTTGGCAAAGCTATACCGATCCCACGCTGATTTCGTGGCGCGTTACGAACGGCTGAGCCCGAAGTTTTCCGAATGGCTGCCCTTGGCGATGGAGGCCCATGCCGCGCGGCTGGTATCGGCGACCCCTGCAAACCGGACATAACGTGTCGGATGTCTCTGCCGAGCCGGCTGCCTCACCCTACTCGGAAGATCATGCCTCAAGAGATACGGATCCGGCGTCAATCCTGGGAGTGACGCCGGACCTTTTACAAGGCCCCGATCAGGCCCAGTTTTTCTCGTGCTCCGCATGGGTACGCAGATAAGCGCCCGGCGTGAAGAACCGGTCGTAAAAGCCCTTGTCGAGCTTGTGCGCCTGCAGATAGGTCAGGCTGAAGATTGCCGGCACGGTTGCGGGGAAACGACCGAACCGGTCATGGATGTGCTGTGCCATCGTGGCGACGCAATCGATGAATTCATCATCGATCGGCGCGGCCTTGCTGCGGACGGCGTCGGTTTCCTTGTAGGGCCCAGGGGTTTTGCCGTTGAACGGACCGCCGGCAGCGAACTTCCTGGCAACCACCGCTTCCACCGCGGCGCGCATGTCCTTGAAATGCGGCGGACAATGGCCCTCGAAGACGCCTTCCAGCCCCGTGACATGCGGCAGCGGCTGACCGGGGATCTGATCGAAATGGAATCCGAGCCCGGGAACATCCGGATCGCCGCTGGCCCCCAGCACGCTGAACTGGTTGATGCCGTCATACATCCATCCGCCGAGGCCCATCGCCTGCAGCATCAAAGCGCCAGAATAACAGGATGTGGCCAATTCCACCGTGACCTCCGCCAGGCTGAACTGCTCCATGAAGGAAATCGGATAGGGATTTTTCAGATCGACAAGGTGCGCGAATTTCTCCAACCCGGGAACCGTTTCGTCATGCACATCATCATAAATGCAAGCGCCGCTTTGAACGAGATAGCACAGAACAAGGATCATGTGCTGTGCAAGATCCGCAACCGGAATAACAAAGGTGCTGCCAGGCACATTGGCGCACCATTCATTGTGCATTTCCATATGCTGGGGAACGGCCGGAATATGCAGTCGCTTATCAGCCAGTTTGATGATCCTCGACCGGTGTTGGTCGAGATAGGCCTTCAGATCCGTTTCGCCCTTTTCATTGCGCGCGCCGGTGGCCGGCATATCCTTGGTGGGCAGGAAATAGACCCCGTTGTCATCGGTGTAGAAGAACTCGGTGGTGTGAAATCCGGCAGCGGAGGGGAATGTCCGCCCGCCGGCAGCACCGGCGTAGTTGGGGATGTTCGGCTTGTACATGCGATTGTGCGGAATGAGGTTCGACCAGCCGGTGTTTCCGGCAATTGTGGTCAGCAGGACGATCTGCTCCAACTCCGACAATGGCTCGGGCTTTTGGTCCGAGCGATAGGCCAGTGGGCCATCGGGAATGGACGCGCCTTTCGCAAAGCGGCGTGAGCGCCTGCCGTGAATGGCATCGATCAGCGGAAAGTTTGCCGCCTCCACGAGCCCCTGTGGCAGCTCCGGCATTGTGTTGAGGATGATATTGCCCCTGCTGTTCAACGTGGCGGCGGATGCGCGGGCGCCGACTGCATGAAGCAAGGCCCCGGCGCCAATCATGGATGCGCCCAGCAACTTGCGTCTCGATGTCTCGAACATGGTGATTTCCTTCAATGGACGGCAATTTGCACGATGTTCCGCATCGTGCGGTTCGATGGATCGTCGTTGCGAAAACGATGGTTCCGAAAGTCGGTTTGACGCGATGGCGTGGTCACCAGCGTTGTCATGGGCGTTGTATTGTGATTGCGGATGGATTTTTCGAGATGGATCGATCGTCAGGGACCGACGCAGATTCGATAGGGCTGAATTGCCCTTTTGGAACAGGTTTTTTCGGAAATTGCCTTGACCCGAAAAGAATCTTCGTCTTCCATGTAGTTAAATAAATTGTGCACCATGCAAATTCTGAACAATAAAGAGGGCACAGGAACACAACATCCGAAGGAGATGAAAACCATGAATCAACGGAAAATGGGTGTATGGGCGCGTCCGGATCGCCGGACCTTCTTGAAATCGACGGCGGCCGCCGGTCTGCTCACATTGGGCTTGCCCAAAATCGCGGCGGCGGCGCCGCAATCCGGCGGCAGGCTTGTGCTCGGAACCACAGGCGGCGGCGCCGGCGATTCTCTCGATCCGACCAAGCTGACATCGGTCGGACATGGTGTCATCGGATACACGCTGGCCAATGGGCTGACCGAAATCGAGAAAGATGGCGAACTGGTGGGAGAACTGGCCGAAAGCTGGGAGTCGTCCGACGATGCCACCAAGTGGAAATTCAATCTTCGCAAGGGCGTGACGTTTCATGACGGACGCGAGATGACGTCGGCGGATGTCGTCTACTCGATCAATCTGCACCGCGGAGAGGACAGTGCTTCAGGGGCTAAGGGGCTGCTTGCACCGATCACCGATCTGAGCGCCGACGGACCGCATGCGATCACCGTCACGCTGGCTTCCGGCAATGCGGATTTGCCCTATCTGATGGGTGACTTCCATCTTCTGATCCTGCCTGACGGCACGACGGATTTTTCCGCCGGCATGTTTACCGGACCCTATATGCTGCAGGAGTTCGTGCCAGGCGAAAAACTGGTGGCGGTGAAAAACCCGAATTACTGGAAATCCGACCGCGCCCATGTGGACGAGGTGGAAATTCTGTTCATCGACGACACGACGTCGCGCATATCGGCGCTGATCACCGGTGAAGTCCATGTGGCCGGCCGCGTCGATCCGCAGTCGGCGGCGCTGATCGCCAGTGCACCCGGTGTGGGGATCGAGAATCATCCGGCCGCCGGACACCGCCCCTTGCTGATGCAGGCCGACAGCCCGCCCTTCGACAATGCCGATCTGCGTCTGGCAGTAAAATATTCGCTCAATCGCGAAGAGATCCTGGACAAGGTGATGGCCGGCTTCGGCTCGCTGGCCAATGACCACCCGATCCCGCCCTTCGACCCGTTCCACGCGGCGGACATTCCGCAGCGCCAGTACGATCCGGACAAGGCGGCGCATCATCTGAAGAAATCCGGATTTGACGGCACGCTTGAGCTACACACGTCGAATGTCACCTTTGCCGGTGCCGAGGCGATGGCGGCGCTGTTCCAGCAAACCGCCGCCAAGGGCGGCCTGAAGGTGGAGATCATCCGCGAGCCCTCGGACGGATTCTGGTCCAATGTCTGGATGAAGAAGCCGTTTATCAGCGGGTCCTGGGGCGGACGCCCGACCGCCGATATCATGCTGTCGACCGCCTATGCTTCCGATGCAAAGTGGAACGACACGGCCTGGCGGCGCGAAGATTTCGATAAGAAGCTGGCAATGGCGCGGGCGGAAACCGATTTCGACAAGCGCAAGGCGATTTATCACGACCTGCAGATGATGATCCACGAGGATGGCGGTGCAGCCATTCCGTTCTTCACCAACAATGTCGACGGCGTGCGCGACGAGGTTCAGGGCTATTACCCGGCCGGTTCGTTCGAAATGTCGGGCATGCGGATCGCCGAACGGGTCTGGCTGACGACGTAAACCGCCATGGGCGGCGCATCCGTCACCGCACTGGTCCTGAAACGCCTTGTTTCGGGACTGGTGACGCTGTTCCTCGTGTCCCTGATGGTTTTTGTCGGGACCGAGATTCTGCCCGGTGACGTAGCGGAGGCCATTCTAGGACAACAGGCAACGCCGGATGCCGTGCAGGCGCTGCGCGACAAGCTCGATCTCGACCGGCCGGCCATCGAACGCTATGGCCTGTGGCTGTGGGATTTCGCCCATGGCGATCTCGGTCAGTCACTGGCCAGCGGACGGGACGTCTCGGATCTGATTGCAGGGCGGTTGGGCAACACCCTGTTCCTGGCGCTTACGGCCGCCATCATCGCCATTCCGGTCTCGGTCGGGCTGGGCCTGCTGGCGGCGCTGTATGAAGACCGGCTGGCCGACAAGAGCATCACCATTTCGACGCTTGTTTTCGTGTCGACACCCGATTTCCTGATCGGCTACCTGTTGCTCCTGTGGGGCGCCGTCACGCTGGGCTGGTTTCCCGCACTGTCGCGGATCTCGGACTCCATGAGTTTCGCCGAGCAGCTCCACGCGATTGCCCTGCCCTGCCTGACCCTTGCCCTGGTGGTATCGGCCCACACGATGCGGCTGACCCGGGCGGCGATCCTGTCGGTGATGAACCAGCCCTATATCGAGATGGCCGAACTGAAGGGGGCGACCCGGCAGCGCATTATTCTCTACCACGCCTTTCCCAATGCGCTGGCGCCGGTGTTGAACATCGTGATGCTGACCCTTGCCTATCTGATCGTCGGGGTTGTCGTGGTGGAAGCGGTGTTCAACTATTCGGGCATGGGGCGGCTGATGATCGACGCGGTCTCCAAACGAGACATGCCGCTGGTGCAGGCCTGCGGCCTGATCTTTGCCAGCGTCTATGTCGCCCTGAACCTGACCGCCGATATTCTTTCGCTGCTGGCAAATCCACGCCGGAGGCGCCCGAAATGATCGCCATGATCCGCGACTTCGACATCGGCGCAAAAATCGGGCTGGCGATCGTCATCTTCTTTCTGGCCGCCGTCATTGTGGGTCCGATCCTGTCACCCTATACGGAGGTCGAGATCGTCGGCGGCGTCTGGGCCCCGCCGAGCGCGGCAAACTGGCTCGGCACCGATTATATCGGACGCGATCTGCTGGTGCGCATCCTGACCGGCGGCCGGATGACGGTGATTGTCTCGCTGATCGCGACCTGCGGCGCCTTCGTCATCGGCTGCCCGTTGGGCATCGCCGCGGCGGTGATCGGCGGCTGGTTCGATCTGATCGTCACACGGGCCGTCGACGCGGTGATGGCTTTCCCCGGTCTGATCCTTGCCCTGATCGTGCTGTCGGCAATCGGCACATCCATTCCGGCGCTGATCGGGATGATGTCGGTGCTGGCCTCGACCATCGTGTTCCGGCTGACACGCGCGGTCGCCGCCGATGTGGCGGCGATGGAATATATCGAAATCGCGCGGTTGCGCGGTGAGAGCATGCGGTGGTTCCTGTTCAAGGAAATCCTGCCGAATGTGGCGCCGACCCTGGTGACCGAATTCGGCCTGCGCTTCGTCTATGCGGCCATTTTGATTTCGTCGCTTTCCTTCCTCGGCCTCGGCATTCAGCCGCCCTATGCGGATCTCGGCGGCATGGTGAAAGAAAATGCGCTGGCGATCACCTTCGGACGGGCGGCACCGATCCTTCCGGCCCTGGCGCTGGCGTTCCTGGCCATCGGCGTCAATCTGGTGGTGGACGGTCTGCTTCGTCACAATGCAAGACGGGACCGTCACAAATGACCACACCCTTGCTGAACATCCGAAACCTGAGGATTTCGACCGAACCGGTGCGGGGCAGCGCACAGGAGGACATTCTCAAGGGGGTCGATCTTACTGTCCATCGCGGCGAGGTCGTCGGACTGATCGGTGAATCGGGTGCCGGAAAATCGACCCTCGGCCTTGCCGCCATGGGCTATGCGCGTCGCGGACTGGTTCTGTCGGGCGGCGAGATTTTTCTCGACGGGCTGGAGTTGCGGTCCGCCGGAGATGAGGGCCTGCGGCTTCTGCGCGGACGCAGGACCTCCTATGTGGCGCAGAGTGCCGCGGCCGCCTTCAATCCGGCGCACAAGCTGCTGCAGCAGGTGCTGGAGGTCACGCGGATCCATCACGATCTGACCATCAGTGACGTACAGGCCAAGGCCATCGACCTGTTTCGGCGCATGAAACTGCCCGATCCCGATCGTTTCGGTGACCGATACCCGCATGAGGTTTCTGGCGGACAGTTGCAGCGGGCCATGACCGCCATGGCGCTGATCGGCGAGCCGGATCTGATCGTCTTCGATGAGCCGACCACGGCACTCGATGTCACCACGCAGATCGATGTGCTGGCGATCATCAAGGAAGTCATTCGTGACCTGGAGACCGCCGCCATCTACATCACCCACGACATTGCGGTGGTTGCGCAGATATCCGACCGGATCAAGGTGCTGCGCCATGGTGAGGAAGTTGAGGAACAGCCGACCCATGCGCTGCTCAACACGCCGGCGCACCCCTATACAAAAATGCTGCTCAAGGCCCGCAACAGGCAGCCGCATGTGCCTGTTGCAGAGCATCCCCAGCCGATCCTGTCGGTGCGCGGCGTGACGGCCGGTTATGGCCAGGCGACCATTCTGCACGATGTCAGCGTCAATCTTCGGCGGGGTACCAATCTTGCGATTGTCGGTGAATCCGGCAGCGGGAAATCAACGCTGGCGCGCCTCATCATGGGGCTGCTGCAGCCCAGCGAGGGTTCCGTCGAATTCCATGGCTCGGTGCTTTCGCCGGGGCTTGGCGGTCGCAGCGACGAACAGCGCCGGAACCTGCAGATGATCTATCAACTGCCGGATGTGGCAATGAACCCGCGCCAGTCGATCGGCGAAATCATCGGGCGGGCCGCACAGGTGTTTCTCGGACTTTCCGGGGCCGCCTCCCGGGCAAGGGCCGCCGAATTGCTGGACCTGGTGGATCTGCAGCCGGAACTGATCGACCGTTATCCGGCACAGCTCTCCGGTGGCCAGAAACAGCGGGTCTGCATTGCCAGGGCCCTGGCGGCCGATCCGGAACTGATCATCTGCGACGAGGTGACATCGGCGCTCGATCCGCTGGTGGCCGACGGCATTCTCGACCTTTTGATGCGCCTGCAGGAAAAGATCGGCGTATCCTACATTTTCATCACCCATGACATGGGCATGGTGCGCGCCATTGCCGACGACGTGGTCGTGATGCAGCACGGCCGGATCAGCGAACAGGGGCGAAAGGATACGATCTTCTCGCCGCCTTATGCCGATTATACGCACCTGTTGATTTCATCGACGCCGGAAATCTCCGAAGGCTGGCTGGAACGGGCGATATCGGAGCGGAAGATGGCGGCTGGAGGACATTGATGGACAGGACACGCTGGCAATCCGATCCACGCAGGGGCGCCCGGTCGCTGATCACCGAGGCCATCGGCGCAAAGCCCGGCGACACGCTGGCGATTGTCGCCGAAGATGCCGGTCTGGGCATCTATGACGCGATGGTGCCGGTCTGTGTCGCCGATGTGGCCCGTGAACTGGGCATTGAGCCGACGATCATTCCGGTCGGCGACCATGCCGGGTTGTCGGATATTCCCCAGCCGGTCCTGCAGGCGCTGGAGACGGCAAGCCATGTCCTCTTTCACGCCCGTCTGGGAGACACTTTGCGTTTCGACACGATCCCCGGCCAGGCGTCCGTGACCATGAGCTATGCGCTGGATCTGTCGGTTCTGGGCGGACCGGCCTGCACGGTTCCGCACCGGGTGATGCGCGCCATCCAGGCCGCCTATGAGGCTGTAGTTGACCGGGCCGAAACCTGGAAGATCCGCTGCCCGCTGGGGACCGATCTCAGCGGTACACAGGATGTGGACAAGATCGCCGCCGGCGAGGCCGAGGATTTCACCGTCATTCGCTATCCGGTCTGCGCACCACGCCCGATTTCCTGCCGGACCGCCAATGGCGTTGTCGCCGTAACCCATTGGCTGATGGCATCCGGCAATCAAAAATATGACGACGACGAATTGCTGTTGCCCGAGGTGGTGCTGGCGGAAATCGTCGATGGCCGGATCGTCGACTTCAAGGGCCCGAAGGAGCAGATCGCCAGGATGCGGGCGCATGTCGAGCGGGTGGGACGCCAATTCGAGATCGATCCGTGGATCGTTCACTCCTGGCACGCGGGCATCAATCCCGGCGCGTTCTACCCGGTCGACGCAACGGTCGATCTGGAACGCTGGGGCAAGGTGGCCTTCGCCAATCCACGCTATCTGCACTTTCACACATGCGGCGCCTATGCGCCGGGTGAAATCGCCTGGTCGCTGTTCGATGCCAGTGCCGAATTCGACGGCCGGCCGCTCTGGGTCGACGGCAAATTCACCTTTCTGGATGATCCGGAAGTCCGAACCATCCTTTCGTCGCATCAATTGCCCGACCTGCCAATCCGTCACGATATCGGTGTCCCTTAGTTCCAGGCGGCAGGCGAAACGGGACCCTTGAACGACACGGATGGAGCAACAGGACAGTGGCACGAAAATCGGGACGAGCAAGAGCGCGGCGCAACGCCGATCAGAAACTGGATCAGATCGGGTGGTCGGAATTCGAAAATCCCTATCCGCCGATCGAGATCCTGCCGCCCGATGATCTGGACCGGATCCATGACGCATCCATGCGGGTCCTCAGCGATATCGGCATCCGTATTCTGGATCCGCGCGCCCGGGAGTTGCTGGAAAAGGCCGGTTGTTCCGTCGACCACAGTGATGAAATGGTTCGTTTCGATCCCGATTTCGTCATGGAGATGGTGGCGCTGGCGCCGTCGGAAGTTCGGCTGCACGCTCGTAATCCGGCCTATGATCTGACGCTGGGCGGCCGCAAGATCATCTTCTCCTCCGTCATGTGCCCGCCCTTTGCCAATGATCTCGACCGTGGAAGACGGGCCGGCACCTATGAAGAAATGTGCGACTATGTGAAGATCATCCACAGTCTGAACGCCGTTCACCAGGCCGGCGGCGGCGGGTTCGAGCCGCTGGATCTGCCGGCGGAAACGCGCCATCTGGATGTCGGCTATGCCCACGCCAAACTGACAGACAAGACCTGGAAAGCCTGGAGCAACGGCCGGGAGCGCGCTTGCGATGCCATCGAGATGGCAAAGATCATGATGGGTTTCACGACGGAGCAATTAATCGAAAAACCGGTGTTGACCGCACCGATCAATACCAATTCACCGCTGCAGATCGATCTGGCCATGTCGGAGGGCATTATCGAGATGGCGCGGGTCGGCCAACCGCTGGTGATCGCGCCCTTCACCATGGCCGGCGCCATGAGCCCGGCAACCGAAGCCGGCGCGCTGACCGTGCAGAATGCCGAAGCACTGGCCGGCTGCGTCCTTGCGCAGGTCGTCCGCCGGGGTGCGCCGGTGGTCTATGGGTCGTATCTCACCAATGTCGACATGCGCACCGGATCGCCGATTTTCGGCACGCCGGTCTTTGCCAAGACCACTTGGGCCTCCGGCCAGTTGGCGCGACGTTACGGCCTGCCGTTTCGCTCGTCCCTGAATACTGGCTCCAACAAGGTGGACGCCCAGGCCGCCTACGAAACTGAAATGTGCCTCTGGGCCGCGGTGCTGGGACATGCCAACATCCTGTTTGCCTCGGCAGGCTGGCTGGAGGGCGGTCTGTCAGGTTCCTTCGAAAAGCTGATCCTGGATGCCGAATTGCTACAACTGATGATGAAAAGCATGGAGCCGATCGCCGTCAACGACGATTCAATCGGCTTCGAGGCCATCCGCGAAGTCGGTCCGGGCGGCCATTTTTTCGGATCGAGCCATACCCTGCAGCGCTACGAAACGGCCTTCTATCATCCGATCTTGACGGATAACCGCAACTATGAGACCTGGAGCGAGCAGGGACGCGAGGACGCCGAACAACGGGCCAACCGCATCTGGAAACGGGTCCTGCGGGAATATGAGGAGCCGAAACTCGACGAGGCGGTCGATGAGGAATTGCGGGCTTATGTCGACCGACGCAAACGGGAAATCGTTTCAAAAACAGCCGCTTGAGCGCGCGGCGCCCGTTGAGCGACCCTGCTTCAGCCATTGTTCCAATTGCCGGCGAAACACTTTAGAGTCCCGGTTCTTAATCGTGATGCGCAACAGGATGGCCTGACCAGGCTGTGGTGACCATTTCTCGTTTCGTCAGAAACGAGACACCAGTGTTGGCCGTTGATTGTACTGATGCATTCAGGCCGGGAGTGGGATTTGTTGGAAACAGACACGGAAGGGACAAGCAGCCTCGACGTCTCGCTCGGTCAGGCGGTCAAACGCTATCGCAAGAAAAACGGACTGACCCTGGCCCAGCTCAGCCGCATTTCCGGAATTTCATCCGCAATGATTTCGCGTATCGAGAACGGACAATCCTCCGCCTCGCTGTCATCGCTGAACCAGCTCGCCAAGGCGATGTCGATCCCGATCATCTCGCTGTTCGAACGCACGCTGAACTCGACCGACATCAATGTGGTGCGGGCCGATGAAGGGCTGAACACGGTTCGCATTACACCCGGCGACACCCATGCCTACAGCATCCTGGCGCAGCACAGCGACGAAGACCTTAATTTTTCGGTGGCCTTCGTAACGCTGAAGAAGGGACAGAACCGGAAGCATCCGGTCTACAATGGCGAGGGATTCATCTTTGTCCGCATCCATGAGGGCCGCGCCAAATATCGCTGCGGCGAGAACCTGTTCGAACTGGGCGAAGGCGATTCAATCAGTTTCGATGCCCGCATCACCAACGGGTTTGATGACCTGCTGACCGACCGTGTCTCGTTCCTCAGCGTTGTGGCCAAGAAACTGTGAGGGCCGAAACGAAGGGAAAGGATGCGGCATCGATGACGATCAGGATTGGGCCCGCCGACTGGGACTCCTTTCAGGCGGTGATGGGCGACAAGGGAGGCTGCGGCGGGTGCTGGTGCATGTTGTGGCGCCTGTCCAAGAAGCAAATGTATGCCGGGATGGGCGAACCGAACCGCCTTGCCATGAAGGCCCTGTTTGATGCCGGTCACGTTCCCGGTCTCGTGTGCTGGAACGGCGACGACCCGGTCGGCTGGATACAGGTCGACCAGCGGACAGCCTTTCCGCGCCTTGAAACGTCCCGAATTCTCAAACCGGTCGATGACCGGCCCGTCTGGAGCATCTCCTGCTTCCTTGTCGACAAGAAGCACCGCAAACGGGGCCTTTCGACGCGTCTGCTGACGGCTGCCTGCGGCTTCGTCAAGGAACAGGGCGGCACCATTGTCGAGGGCTATCCGATCGACACGCCAAAGAAAAACTACCCGTCCGTCTATGCCTGGACCGGAATGGTCGGTGCGTTCAGGAAAGCCGGATTTACCGAAGTCGCCAGACGTTCGGCAACTCGGCCGATCATGCGGAAATTGCTCATGTGAACGGTCGATACGATCAATCGGATCTGCTCTGCGACACGGATATGGCGACGATGCCGGTCTTTTGTTCCGTTTCCACATATCGGTAGGCATCGGCGATATCCGCCAGCGGGTAGGTTCGATCGATAACGGCGCGCAGGTCTCCGGCTTCAAGACGCTGCCTGACGAATTCAACAACCGCCTTACCACTCTTCGGCATCGGGAAGACCACACGCTTGCGCCCTGAAATTGATGACCAGAGCGCCAGCCATACATTCTGGCCCCATGGTCCGAGGTCCGTCGCAGCGAAAACACCATCGGGTTTCAGCAGGCGCCGGCATTTGAAATAGGAGCTCTTGCCGACAGCATCCAATACGAAATCGAAGGTCTCGTCGATCTGGGTAAAGTCTTGCACGGTGTAGTCGATGACCCGATCCGCGCCGAGCGATTGGATGCGGTCCAGATGCCGGGTCGCGGCAACGGCCGTGACATTTGCGCCATAGGACTTTGCCAGTTGCACAGCGGCGATGCCAATCGCGCCGGATGCGCCATAAATCAGGATAGACTGGCCCGGTGTGACGGCGAACCGTTTGAGGTAGGTATCCGCATACCAGGCACCCTCGCATACCACCGCTTCCTCATAAGCGAGGCCTTCCGGCATGACTGCAATCGGCGCCGTTTCCGGCAGGCACAGATAGTACGCATGAGCGCCGAAAAGATCCGGCGACATGCCGAAGACCCTCTCACCCGGTCTGAACATCGTTGCATTTTCGCCGACCGTTTCAATGACGCCGGCAAAATCCAGTCCGAGAACGGTGCGCTTCGGCTTGAGCAGGCCAATGAACAGGCGGGCGAAAAACGGATGCGGTCGCAACATGCCGACATCGGTGCGGTTCACCGTCGTTGCATGGACCCGGATCAGGATTTCGTTGGGCTTCGGCTGAGGCTTTTCGACCTCGCGAACGACCAGGACATCGGGCGATCCATAACGGGTGCTGACGGCCGCTTTCATCGCTTCTCCTTTCACACAACCGTTCTATCATGATGCCGCGACAAAAATGCAATGCCGCCCATGGGACATGAGCGGCATTCAAGATGGTCTCAATTCAACCGGTCTCGTCGGCAGATCCAGTGTCAGGAACCTAGTTGTTGCGGGCCAGAAGCTCCTTGACCAGGGCGTCATTCACCTCGCCGGTGGGCTCAAGGCCAACGGATGTCTGGAAAGCCTTGATGGCGGCGATCGTGTTATTGCCCATGATGCCGTCCACACCGCCAGTGTCAAAGCCGTTCTTGGTCAGGATCGCCTGGATGTTGCGTACGGCCTTTTTCATATCCACCGATGCGGTCCGTGTGTCATCACCGCGCCATTCTGGCGGAATGCGCACGGAGTTGGCGCTTTCGACGAGCGCTCCGGGCTTCCACAACTCGACCTTCGCCCGGGCGCTCTCCAACTGTTCGGGACGCAGGGCATTGGCGACCTCGTCGCGTTTCTTGGCGGCATCCTTGTCGCCTGATTGGGCGGCAATAGCGAACCATTTGTATGATTCTTCCAGATCCTGCGGCACACCGCTGCCGCGGGCATGGAGGATCGCCAGATTGAACTGGCTGTCCTTGACGCCAAGATCGGCGGCCCTGGTGAACCAGCTTCCGGCCGAATCATAGTCGCCGACACCATCCTGTCCCATCGCATACAGGACGGCCAGATTGTGCATGGCGCTTGCATTGCCCTGTTCGGCGGCCATCTGGTACCAGGTTTTCGCCTTGGCCAGGTCGCGGTCAAGGCCGGTGCCCTTCTCATAGAAGTTGGCGAGCCGGTATTGCGCCGGTGCAAATCCGAGATCGGCGGCATATTGATACCATTTGGCGGCTTCACCAAGATCCGGCGGCACGCCGCGGCCTTCGGTGTAGCGGGCGCCGATTTCAAACAGCGCCAGACCGTCCCCGTTGGCGGCGGCTTCGCGCAGCGCCAGCGGCCCGACGGCTTCGGGCGGCATTTCTATGGTCGTCGTTGCCAGCGTCGTCTCGGAGGAGCCGGCCTCCTGCGATTGCGGGGCGACCGAAGCCTGCATGGTGTCAGACATGGCCGGTTCGGCCGGTGCCGATGCAGTCCGGTCGGCGGGCTGCTGAGGTGGAACGAAACTGGCGCTGGATTGCACCTCATTGCTGGTCGAGAGCATTTGCGGCGGATTGGGAGAAACCGTCGCCTCGGTGCTTCGGGTGACCAATATTCCGCCGTCGTTTTCAACCTCTGTCTCGGACACGCGGACATTCGGCAAATCGCTGCCGGCACCGGCAACCGGTTCAGTGACGGCGGGCGACTGCGGAGCCGCCGGTTGTTCGAGAGCGGCGGTCTGCGTCGGCGCTTCATTGCCGCCCACATAACCGGAGATCAGGGGATAGGACAGAACCGCCAGCAATATGGCACCGGCTGCCAGAAGCAGAGGTCTGCGGCGGCGGCTTAAGGTGTCCTTCAGAGATCCGGATTTGGCCTTGTCTTCCTCGGTCTCTTCCAGATCGGCCGCTTCGGTGGCCGCAGCGCGCGCGGCTCGCCGGGCGGCGGCAATGAAATCCGCCTTGTCGGCACGGGCCTGGTCGGCTGCGTCGGCGTAGGGATTGTCGTCCTGTGAAGCGGATTGCGCTTCGCGCACCTTTGCCATTATGCGTTTGATATCCGGTGCACCCGAACCGGGTTCAAGCGGCATATTGGCGGTTTCGGGGTCGATGTCGGCCACCGGATCGATGGACGGCGCCGCCTCGATATCCTGACGCGCAGCCTCGCTTTCGGCGTTGCGTGCCTTGCCCTTCGATCCCTTGACCCGCGAAACCAGTCCGGAGAGGAATGGCTTGTCAGACCCGCCCGCCGGGATTGGCTCGTCATCCTGTCGCGGCAGAACCGCGTCGGCGGAAATGCTGGTGTCCGATGAAGGGGCTAGATGATCCGATCCGGCAATCATCATTTCGGCATCGGCGTTTTCCGCAGGATGCGGGTCAGGCGCCCCTTCAAGCCGTTCCAGGCGGGTGGCGATCTTCATCAGCGTGTCATGAACCGCGTCGATGGTTCGCGTGTTGCGTTCTTCGCTTTTGCGGCTGAGATCTTCAAGCGACCGCAGATCGGCGACAAGGGCTTCGACCGCCGAAACATCGGCGGCTGTCCCGCCATTTTTCTGAAAGTTGGCGACGGCCGCTTCGGCGGCCTGCCGTGCGGTTTCGATCACCAGATCCTGATTGCCGCCCTGCCCGCTGAGCAAATGGTCCTCGACGGCAGCCAGCCGCGGTTCCAGCTCGGCATTCGCGCCGCCGGAAACACCCGGGCTGGCAAGCAGTTGAGACAGACCGGCGACCTGGCTCTCCAGATTGCGGATCGCGTCATCGCTGGGGACCGAATGCGACTGGCTGTCATCGAGCCGCGCGGCAATGTCGGCAAGCCGTGCCTCCAACGGCGCAAGGCTCATCGTTGCCTGCTGGGCAACGCTCTCCTCAACCCGCTCGGCGAGATTTTCCAGGCGCCCATAGAGCATGTCCTGATTGCTGTTGGTCGCCGCCAGATCGCCATTGACATTGTCGATCCGCATGGAAAGGGCTTTGAGCTGATCGGCCAGATGCTGATTGACCGTGTCGAGATCAAGCGAATCGACCTTGCGGGAAATGTCTTCGAGTTGTCCGATCAGATGCGGATCGAGCGATGGCGACTGATCATTGAGCGACTCCGACAGTGCGTCGAGACGGTCCATCAATGTGCCGTAAGCCTGCTCGCCGGCGATTTCCTCGACCCGGGCGCTCAGATGTTCGATGCGGTCGGCAAGTTCATTGCTTTGATCCGCCTGGCTCAGCCGACCGATATGGTCGACCACGGCGTCCAAACGGGTTTCGAGGCGTTGGATGTCTGCCGAATCAACGCTCGGCGTCTGCGATACGCTGGTGGCCACAATGGCGCGGCTGATTTCATCGAGCCGCTCATCGAGCAATGCGAATTGGCGCGCGACTTCCGGATCCGCGGCGCCCGGTTGGCGGGACATGGCGTCGATCGCCGCCACCAGCATCTTGATCTTGTCCTCAAGCGCATTCAGCGGCAGTGCCGACGGCAACTGGCCGATCGAGGACTTGATGTCGTCGAGCCGGTAGGAGAGCGTGATCAGATCTTCGCGAATCGACGCCGGATCCATACCGGAAATCTGCTCCTCGAAGCCGTCCCAGCGGGTTTCCAGGCGGCGCATGGAATCCTCGCGCGCCAGTTCGTTGACCATGGCCCGCAGATCGTCGAGTTCAGCCTGCAGGGCCGGGCCCTGGTTTTCCGCGCGCCGTGCCTCGAGCATCTCGAGCTGGTCGGCTAGATGTGCCAGATCCTGGCTGACATCCGAACGGGTGGCCGCCGTGCCGCTCAGGGCCTTGATCTCATCGACATCGCGCCGAAGCGTACCGAATTCCCTTCTCATGTTCTCGGCAATGTCGTGACGCAGATCGTCGCGCAGCGAGACAAGTGCCTCGGCGATGTCGCGCATGGCGCCGCTGGTCTCGCGCATGGCATTCTGGGTAGCAGCGTCCTGCCGCGGGGCCGGCTCACGCCGCGGTCTTGGCGGTGCCGGCTGCGGCGGTGTTTGCCGGCCGCGCTGTTCCCGCTCCATAAGCCGCTGGCGCATGACCATTTCCGAGGCGGTGCCGAGGGAATCGGAGCGAACATTGGACCGCTTCGTGCGCGCGTTCAGACCCTCGATTCGGGCTTCCAGGTCCGCTATCGAACGGTTCAGCGCATCGACGGACGACGCCTCCCGGTTCTGCTGCCAGTTCCTCGGTGTTCTCGATCTATTCATCATCTTATCCGTATCGACAGAAGTGACTTGGACTGGGTATCGCTACCCTGGCCGCATCGGAAAACGCGCACCTGTCTCCGATACACATGGCAATCCGTCGCAGACTCGATACAAATGATCGGGATTAACCGCCGTTACGACGCACATTCCGCGAAACGTGGTAAACAAGCCGTTAACCAATCTTACTTTTCTGCAAATAATTTAATCTTTGGATCGGTTTGATCCCGGCAAATTGATTCGCCGAGAGCTGGGATCAGCGTGACGGCGATGCAGCCGGGTGTCGCGGCGGCAAGCGGATTTCGCAGCCGAATTCCATCCGGATGCAGCAAGACAGGTCCACCTTGACAGTTCCGGATTTTCCACAGGGCGGAGCTGCAGCAAAACGTTACCCGAGGTGCGCCATTGTGACGCAAAAACTTTGACGTTTACGCAAACGTCAATTATTTGTATAGCAGCACCCAATCACTCACGCTGAACGGATCAGGACAGAGAGCCCATGCCCAATTATCAGGCCCCGGTACAAGACACCTTGTTCATTCTCAACGACGTTCTTGGATATGAACGCTACAACAACCTGCCCGGTTTTTCGGATGCGACCCCCGACGTCGTCGAAGCCATTCTCCAGGAAGGTTCGCGGCTCGCCGAGGAGGTGTTGCTGCCACTCAACCAGGTTGGCGACCAGGAAGGATGCGTGCGCCATGACGACGGGTCCGTGACGACGCCGAAGGGTTTCAAGGCGGCCTATGACCAGTATCGCGAGGGCGGATGGATGGGCCTTGCGGCGGATCCGGACTATGGCGGCCAGGGCCTGCCGCTCGTCCTTCACACGGCCATCGGCGAGTATTTCTCGGCGGCCAATATGGCCTTGATGATGTATTCGGGGCTGACTCAAGGGGCGATTGCCGCAATTTCCGAACATGGGAGCGACGACCAGAAAGCCAAATGGCTGCCCAAGATGATCGAAGGCGCCTGGACCGGGACGATGAACCTGACCGAGCCCCATTGCGGAACCGATCTCGGGCTGCTGCGCACCAAGGCGGTGCCGCAGAGCGACGGCTCCTACAAGATTTCCGGGCAGAAGATCTTCATCTCCGCCGGTGAACACGACATGTCCGAAAACATCATCCACCTGGTGCTCGCCCGCATCGAGGGGGCGCCGGAGGGCGTCAAGGGCATTTCGCTGTTCATCGTGCCGAAACTGAGTGTTGCGGACGACGGGACCGTGGGCGACGGCAATGGTGTGTCTTGCGGGTCGATCGAGGAAAAAATGGGCATCCACGGCAACGCGACCTGCGTCATGAATTACGACGACGCCGTCGGTTATCTGATCGGTGAAGAGCACAAGGGGCTCAAGGCCATGTTCGTGATGATGAACGAAGCACGGCTGGGCGTCGGATTGCAGGGGCTTTGCCAGTCGGAAATCGCCACCCAGAACGCCGCCGATTATGCGCGGGAACGGCTTCAGGGCCGGGCGCTGTCCGGCGCCAAGAATCCCGACAAGAAGGCCGACCCGATCATCGTGCATCCGGATGTGCGCCGCACTTTGATGACCAACCGTGCGTTCAACGAAGCAAGCCGGGCTTTGTTTTTGTGGACGGCACTGAGGGCGGATCTCAAACACCGGGCCGAATCGGATGATGAAAAACAGGCCGCCGATGATTTGCTGGGACTGATGACTCCGGTGCTCAAGGGAGCTCTGACGGACCGCGGATTCGACAATGCGGTGGCTGCCCAGCAGATGTTCGGCGGGCATGGCTATATCGAGGAATGGGGCATGAGCCAATTTGTGCGCGATGCCCGGATCGCCATGATCTATGAGGGCGCCAACGGCATCCAGGCACTGGACCTGGTGGGCCGCAAACTGGCAGCCAATGGCGGCCGCGCGGTTACCGCCTTTTTCAAGGAAGTCGGCGATTTCTGCGAGGAAAACCGCGACAATGAGGATCTGTCCTATTTCACCAAGCACCTGAAAAAAGGCCTCAACGATCTGCAGGCCTCGACCATGTGGTTAATGCAAAACGCCATGTCGGAACCCGACAATGCCGGCGCCGGTTCGACCGATTACATGCATCTGTTCGGCCTGGTGGCACTCGGCTACATGTGGGCCAGGATGGCAAAGGTCGCGGTCGAAAAACTCTCTGCGGGCGCCGGCGACGACAAGGACTATCTGGAGAACAAGCTGATAACCGCGCGCTTTTTCATGGAACGGATCATGCCGGAAACCGCGCTGCGTCGGCAGCGTGTGGAAGCCGGTGCCGGCTCGATGATGGCGCTCGACGCGGCGTCCTTCTAGATGGCGACACTGCCCTCCCAGGTTCTGGGCGTTGCGCAGCCGGATTGGATGGGCGACGATCTGGTGATGCTGCAGGACATGGCGAACCGTTTCCTGGAAGCCGAAATCGCGCCGCATTACGAGCGCTATGAACATCAGCAGCGGGTCGACCGGGACGCCTGGGAAAAAGCCGGGACAGCCGGCTTGCTGTGTGCTGCCGTTCCCGAAGAGTATGGCGGCGCCGGCGGCAGCTACGCCCATGAGGCGGTGATTGCCGAAGCGCTCGGCCATGTGGGTGTCGACGGGTTCGGCATCGCGCTGCACAATGCCATCGTCGCGCCCTATATTCTTCACTGCGGCTCGGAAGACCAGAAGCGTAAATGGTTGCCGAAGCTGGCGAGTGGCGAATTGATCGGCGCCATCGCCATGACGGAACCGGGCGCCGGATCGGACCTGCAGGGGATCAAGACGACCGCCCGCAAAGACGGCAACCACTATGTCATCAACGGCTCGAAAACGTTCATTACCAATGGACAGAATGCCAATCTGATCATTGTCGTCACCAAGACCGATCCATCGGCCGGTGCCAAGGGCACCTCGCTCATGGTGATCGAGACCGACGGGGTGGAGGGATTCGAAAGGGGCCGCAATCTCGACAAGATCGGCCTGAAGTCCAATGACACATCGGAGCTGTTTTTCAACGATGTGCGCATTCCGACAGCCAATCTGCTGGGGCCCGAGGAAGGCCAGGGCTTCGTGCAATTGATGACCGAACTGCCGCAGGAACGGCTGCTGATCGCCAATCAGGCCATCTCGATGATCGAACGGGCGCTGGCGCTGACCATCGATTATGTGCGTGAGCGCAAGGCGTTCGGCAAATCCATCATGGATTTCCAGAACACCCAGTTCAAGCTGGCCGAGCTGAAATCGGAGGCCACCATGGCGCGGGTCTTCGTCAATCATTGCGTCGATCGGCATCTGAAAAGTGAGTTGACGACGGACACCGCCTCCATGGCAAAATATCTGCTCACCGAATTGCAATGCAAGGTGATGGACGAGTGCCTTCAACTGCATGGTGGCTATGGCTATATGAATGAATATCCGATTGCCCGCATGTTCCGCGACGCGCGCGTTCAGCGCATCTATGGCGGGACCAACGAGATCATGAAACTGCTCATCGCCCGCAATCTCTAGGGCGCTTTGAGATCAAGGAGAACCGACCATGGCTGATGCCCTTATTTTCGATCATGTCCGTACGCCGCGAGGGCGCGGCAAAAAGGACGGCAGCCTGCATGAAGTGCCCTCCGTTCGCCTCGGCGCCCGGGTTCTGGAATCGCTGCGCGAGCGCAACGATCTCGACACATCGAATGTCGACGACGTGGTCTTCGGCTGCGTCGACCCGGTCATGGAAGCCGGCGGCGATATTGCCCGCGCGTCGATCTTCGAGGCAGGCTACGCGACCGAAGCGCCCGGCATGCAGATCAACCGGTTCTGCGCTTCAGGCCTTGACGCGGTCAATATGGGCGCGGCGAAAATCGCGCAAGGGGCGGACGACATTGTGATCACCGGCGGTGTTGAATCCATGTCGCGGGTCGGGCTCGGTATGTCCGGCGGTGCCTGGTTCATGGATCCTTCCGTCAACATGCCGTCCTATTTTATGCCGCAGGGCGTCTCCGCCGATCTGATTGCCACCAAATACGGTTTTTCTCGCGACGACGTGGATGCCTATGCGGTGGAAAGCCAGAAGCGGGCGGCCCATGCCTGGGACAGTGGATATTTCGCCGATGCGGTGATCCCGATCAAGGACCAGAACGGCCTGACGATCCTTGACCGGGACGAGCATATGCGTCCCGAGACGAATATGCAGAGCTTGGCCTCGCTCAATGCCTCCTTCGAAATGATCGGCGAAATGGGCGGATTCAACGCCGTGGCCGTACAGGCCCATCCGGAGGTCGAAGCGGTCAATCACGTCCACCATGCCGGTAATTCCTCCGGCATCGTCGACGGCGCCGCCGGCGTGCTGCTGGGCTCGGCCGAAGGTGGCAAGAAGATGGGCCGGACGCCGCGGGCAAAAATTCGCGCCTTTTCCAATATCGGGTCCGACCCGGCGCTGATGCTGACCGGACCGGTGGATGTCACACGTAAACTGCTGGATCGCGCCGGCATGACGACGGCGGATATCGATCTGTTCGAGCTGAACGAGGCCTTTGCCTCGGTGGTGCTGCGCTACATGCAGGCGCTGGAGATCCCGCATGATAAAATCAACGTCAATGGCGGCGCCATCGCCATGGGACATCCGCTCGGCGCAACCGGCGCCATGATCCTCGGGACGGTGCTCGACGAACTAGAACGGCGCGATCTCAATACCGCGCTTGTGACGCTTTGCATCGGCGCCGGCATGGGCACCGCCACCATCATCGAACGCGTCTGAGACGAGGGAGAGCAAAATGAGCTACACGAATTTTACCGTCGAGACGGATGCGGACGGCATTGCCCTTGTCACCTGGGACATGCCCGACAAAAGCATGAATGTCTTCACCGAAGAGGTGATGGTTGAACTCGACGCCATTGTCGATGCGGTGACGGCCGATGATGCCATCAAGGGCGCCGTGATCACCTCCGGCAAATCCAGCTTCTCCGGCGGTGCCGATCTGACCATGATCGGCGCGATGTTCGACCGGATCCATGAAGAAAAGGCGCGCAACCCGGAAGGTGCGGCGCAGGTTCTGTTCGACCAGGTCGGCCGGATGACGGGTCTGTTTCGCAAGCTGGAGACCTGCGGCAAGCCGTGGGTCTCGGCCATCAACGGCGTGTGCATGGGCGGTGCCTTCGAACTATCGCTGGCCTGCCATGGCCGTATCGCCGCCGATGCCGATACGGTCAAGATGGCCCTGCCGGAGGTCAAGGTCGGGATTTTCCCCGGTGCCGGCGGCACCCAGCGTGTGCCGCGCCTGACCAATCAGCAGGACGCGCTGATGATGATGACCACGGGCCAGAACCTCAATCCGAAACGGGCGAAATCGCTCGGTCTCATCCATGACGTCGCCGAGCCGGACAAACTGATCGATGCGGCAAAGCAGATGATCCGGGACGGTCTGAAGCCGGTGCAGCCCTGGGACGAGAAGGGCTTCAAACTGCCGGGCGGCAAGATCTGGAGCCCGCAGGGCGCCCAGCTCTGGCCGGCGGTTTCGGCCACGCTGCGCAAGCAGAGCTACGGCAATTATCCAGCCGCCTATGCAATTCTCAAATGCGTGTTCGAGGGCCTGCAGGTGCCGTTCGATACGGGACTGCGGATCGAGCAGCGCTACTTCACCGAAATCCTGCAGACACCGGAAGCCTATGCCATGGTGCGCTCGCTTTTTGTCTCCCTGCAGGAACTGGGCAAGGGTGCCCGTCGGCCGGCCGGTGTCGAAAAGACCAGCTTTACCAAGGTCGGTGTCATCGGTGCCGGTTTTATGGGCGCCGGGATCGCCTATGCCACAGCCAAGGCGGGCATTCCGGTGGTTCTGATCGATCGCGATCAGGACGCCGCCGACAAGGGCAAGGCCCATTCGGAGGGTCTTGTGGCAGCGGCCGTCAAGAAGCGCCGCATGACGCAGGAACAGGCCGATGCGCTGCTGTCGCTGATCACACCGACATCCGATTACAGTGCGCTTGAGGGCGCCGAACTCGTCATCGAAGCGGTGTTCGAGGACCGGGACATCAAGAAGAAGGTGACGGAAGCCACCGAAGCGGTGCTGAAGCCCGGCGCCGTCTTTGCCTCCAACACATCGACGCTGCCGATCACCGGCCTGGCGGAAAACTCAAGCCGCCCGGACGATTTCATCGGCATCCACTTCTTCTCTCCGGTTGATCGGATGATGCTGGTCGAGGTCATTCTCGGAGAAGGGACCGGCGACAGGGCGCTGGCGGTGGCGCTCGATTATGTCCAGGCGATCAAGAAAACGCCGATCGTCGTCAACGACACACGCGGCTTCTACGTCAATCGCTGTGTCATGCGTTATATGAGCGAAGCCTACAGCATGCTGGTCGAGGGCATTCCGCCGGCAATGATCGAAAATGTCGCCAAGATGACCGGCATGCCGGTCGGCCCGCTGGCGCTCAATGACGAGGTCGCCATCGACCTGTCGCAAAAGATCAACCGCGCCACCATCGCCGATCTCGGCGCCGATGCGATCGATCCGCGCCATGTGGAGCTGATCGACACCATGGTCGACACCCATGGCCGCCTCGGCCGCAAGAACGGCAAGGGCTTTTACGACTATCCGGACAAACCCGCCAAGAAGCATCTTTGGCCGGGATTGAAGGACCTTTATCCGCAGCAGGATGCCGACACGATCGATGTCGGGGAGATCAAAAAACGCTATCTCGCCACCATCGCCCTGGAAGCGGCCCGAACCATGGAAGAAGGCATCGTCACCGATCCGCGTGAGGCCGATGTCGGTTCGATCCTCGGTTTCGGTTTTGCGCCCTATACCGGCGGAGCCATATCCTACATCGATGGTCTTGGCGTTCAGGCCTTTGTCGACATGTGCACCGACCTGGCGAGCCGCCATGGCGACCATTTCAAACCGACACCGCTGCTGCTGGAAATGGCGAAAAACGGCGAAACGTTCTATGGGCGCTTCGGTGCCGGCGAGCGCATCGGCGAGGCGGCCTAGACCGTTTCTTCTTTTGTGAGAAACAAGTCAACGGTACCGGCCTTTTATTGTGTTGGTGCATTCAGGTTTTGCCGATTCCGTCAAAACCTGAATTGCTCTGACGCCGCCTGCGGACATCATGTTGCCGCGGACAACGCGGCAAGATCGTTCGACCGGATCGCGCCAAGATTTCGCGTGATCTTTTCCACGGGCCAATGCCACCAGGCGATGCGCTGAAGCGTGGCGATGGTTGGTGCATCGAAGCGATGGCGAATGAGCCGGGCCGGATTGCCGGCGACAATGCCATAGGCCGGGACATCCTTCGTGACGACCGCCGACGCCGCGACAACGGCGCCATTGCCGATCTGTAAACCCGGCAGGATCGTCGCCCCGTTGCCGATCCACACATCATGGCCGACGATGATGTCGCCGCGCGCCAGCGGCAGCAGACTGTCTTCATCGAAACCGTCCCGCCAGCGCTCGGCCATCTCGTCAAACGGGTAGCCCGAGAAGATGTCGAGCGGATGGTTGGCGCCGCTCATGAAGAAGCGAATGCCGGTGGCGAGCGCGCAGAATTTGCCAATGACCAGCCGATCGCAAAGGCGATCGAAATGCTGCAGGAAGCAGCGTTCCTCAAACCGCTCCGGGCCGTCTGGGTCATTGTAATAGGTGAAATCGCCCACCTCGATGAACGGGCTGGTGACAATCGGTTTGAGAAATGCCGTGTGCGGATCACCGGGGATCGGGAAACGGACGGACGGGTCTGGCTGGTGCATGGCTGCCCCCATTCGAAAGAGATCACCCTGAGAGCTGATGATCTGAACCAAATGACGGCGCCGGTTCCTCTGAACGCGCCCGACAGCAGCTTACTGCCGGGCGAGACTATAAGCCGAGTGCCGGCCTGTTTCAATCAAGCTGCCACGGTTGAAGAGCGCACCCCAAGTCGCTATCCATTGATCGAGCAAAGGAGAACGTCATCCATGACCCACCCGCTTGATGCGATCATCGAAAACGCAATCCGCGAGGCGCAGGCTCGGGGTGACTTCGACAATCTTGCGGGTGCGGGCAAACCTCTCGATGATCAGGCGAACCCTGCGGATGCCGTTATGGACCGGCTGATGAAGGAGTCGAAGGCTGTGCCGCCGGCTGTTTTGCTGCACCGGGACATCGCCGCCTGCAGGGACCGCCTCAGACATCTGAGCGATGAAGACGCCCGAAAGCGAGAGCAGAAAAGGCTCTCGGAGTTGCAGACGCGTCTGTCGATCGAGCTGGAGACAGCAAACAAATACAGCTGATGGCGGGTGGCTGCCTCAGCGTTTCTTTTCGTGCGCGGCGAAGGCATCCGCATAATCCGGGTGCCAGCGTGACAGGGCCGGGCGATTTTCGATGATGTCGCCGAGCGCCCATTCGATCCTCCGCCGGTCCCGTTCCGGCGTGACATCATTGTCCGGACACAGAATGTAGAAATCGCCGGCGCTCATGCGCCCGATGAAATGATCGACGGTCTGCTCGCTGGTCCATGCAGAGGGCGGTTTTTCCGGAATGAACGCTGCGATCATGCCCGTATAGGCAAATCCCGGAACAAACAGATGGGCGGAAATCGGAGCACCGGCCTCGCGCAGATCATGCGCAAGCGCCTCCGTGAGCACCTTTACGCCGGCCTTGGAGACATTGTAGCCGGGATTGCCGGGGGGCGTGGTGATGCCCTGTTTCGACCCGGTGTTGACGACGACGGCGGGACGGTCGGCCGCAATCATCCGGGGCATGAAGGCATGCACGCCATTCATGACGCCGAAGAGATTGACCTCGATGATGCGTCGCCAGTTATCGGCCTTTTCCCAACTGCCGGTCGGAAGCCCGATCCCCGCATTGTTCATCAGGACGGCCACTTCACCGGCGGCGAATGCCCTGTCGGCCAGCGCGGTCACGGCATGGGGGTCGGTCACATCGGTCGGAACCGCCAATATGTCGGCGCCTGCGGTGGCGGCGGCCCGAACCTCCTTTTCCACACCGGTCAGCGCCTCGCCGGGCAGGTCCGCCAGGACGACGCCAAGACCGGCTTCGGCAAAGCGCAAGGCCGCGACACGGCCAAGACCGCTTGCCGCGCCGGTGACGACGGCGAGGCCGCCTCTTGCAACTGCTTCCTTAAACATATTCGGTTTCCTTCGCGTCTGGCTGTTGTCGCCGGCTCAGCCGCCGTACCATGGTTCTAAAGGCCAATCAGCCTCTTCCTGTTGCGGATGAATGTTCCATCATCCTTTGCCTTGCGGCCACTGAAATCCTGTCTGCTTTGCCCTTCAACAAAATCTGGACGTCGCATCCATTTCTATAAGCGTGAACACTTCCGTGGTGCCTGCCGAATTCTCCGGAAGACCTGCCTGATCCTCCAGGTGTTTGCACGAAGACACGCATGCTTGCCAATCGCTACCGCCGGCCGACTTCGAATCAAGGACATTGGCGTTGCTGATCCAGACGGTCACGTCTTGATGCGGTAGCCGGTCTTGAAGATCCACCAGATGATCGCCAAGCAGATGGCCAGGAAGAGGGCGATCATGGCCACGCTCAGGCCAACGGCAACATCCGCCGTGCCATAGAAGCTCCAGCGGAAACCGGAGATCAGATAGACGACCGGGTTGAACAGGGTCACGTTCTGCCAAAGCGGCGGCAGCATGGAAATCGAATAGAAACTGCCGCCCAGGAAGACCAGAGGCGTGATGACCAGCAAGGGCACCAGTTGCAGTTGCTCGAAATTCTGCGCCCAGATGCCCAGAATGAAGCCGAAGAGGCTGAACGACACGCAGGTCAGAACCAGGAAAGTCAGCATCCAGAACGGGTGGGCGATCTGGAGATCGACGAAGAACGCCGCCGTCAGCAGGATGATCAGGCCAATGGCAAGCGCCTTGGTGGCCGCAGCGCCGACATAGCCCATGACAATTTCCAGAAAGGAGATCGGCGCCGACAGCAATTCATAAATCGTCCCGATGAATTTCGGAAAATAGATGCCGAATGCGGCGTTGGAGGTGGCCTGGGTCAGCACGGTCAGCATGATCAGACCGGGCACGATGAATGCCCCATAGGTGACTCCATCGACCTCCTGAATGCGCGAGCCGATCGCGGCGCCGAACACCACAAAGTAAAGCGATGTCGACAGAACCGGCGAGACGATGCTTTGCAGCAGCGTGCGAAAGGTGCGCGACATCTCGAAAATATAGATGGATTTGACGGCCTGAAGGTTCATGGCGTTTCCTTCACGAGATCAACGAAGATCTGCTCCAGGGAGCTCTGCTGGGTCTGTACGTCGCGGATCCGAATGCCGGCATTGCCGAGATCGTTAAGAAGCGCGGTTATGCCGGTGCGATCCGCCTGGGTGTCATAGACATAGGTCAGGAAGGTCCCGTCTTCGGCGCGTTCGAGTTCGTAGCCCGACAGCTCATCGGGCAGCTTTTCAAGCGGCGACTGCAGATCGATGCGCATCTGTTTGCGGCCGAGCCGGCCCATCAGGGCATCCTTGTCCTCGGCCAGCAGAAGCTGCCCGTCGCTGATAATGCCGATGCGGTCGGCGATTGCTTCGGCTTCCTCGATATAGTGAGTTGTCAGAATAATCGTGACGCCGTTCTTCTTGAGATCGCGGACGATGTTCCACATGCTTTTGCGCAATTCGACATCGACCCCTGCGGTCGGCTCGTCGAGAAACAGCACGCGCGGTTCATGCGACAGGGCCTTGGCAATCAGCACGCGGCGGCGCATACCGCCGGAAAGCTGGTTGATGGCCGAATCCTTCTTGTCGAGCAAAGACAGTTCTTCGAGCACATCACTGATCAATTGCGGATTGGGCGCCTTGCCGAAGAGACCGCGAGAGAAACTGACGGTGCGAAAGACCTTTTCAAAGGGTTCCAGCGTGATTTCCTGCGGCACGAGACCGATCAGCATGCGCGCCCGCCGATAGTCATCGACGACATCATGGCCGCCGACGGTCACGGTTCCACCGGTGGGAGAAACGATGCCGCAGATGATGGAAATCAGCGTCGTCTTGCCGGCGCCATTGGGGCCGAGCAATGCCAGTATCTCGCCTTCTTCAATATCCAGCGAGACATCGCGCAATGCTTGATGACCGCCCTCATAGGTTTTCGATAGATTGTTGATCGATACGATCGGTGCCATGGGTCGTCCTGTTCCGGGGCCGGTGATTCCCACCGGACAGGCAACTCTATTGCAAAGTGATCCCGGCGCACAAGAAGCCTTGCGTCCCGTTTGTCCGCGAACAGGGCTGTGGCTGGTTTCTGGACGGCCCGTCCGGCCGCCTGCATACCGATGCGAGACCAATGTCAAAGATGCAACAGCGCCGGTATTTCGATCGCCGTGTTGCTGCAATCGGGCCATGGGCGATCTTGAACAGATGGTCTGACCCGGGTAAATCTCACTCATGCTGTCCCACGCGCAAATCTGGTCGGCGATCGACCGGCTGGCCGACCACAATGGCATGTCGGTGTCGGGGCTTGCACGACGGGCCGGACTGGATCCAACCAGCTTCAACAAATCCAAACGCACAAGCGCTGACGGGAGATTGCGTTGGCCGTCGACGGAATCGCTGTCCAGAATACTGAACGCGATGGACTGCTCCATGGAGCGATTCATCGCGCTGGTCGACCCGGCCAGGACCGACCGGTCCGATATGCAGCCCTCCGGGCGTGCATCCGTGCCGCTGCTCGGCTTCGCCCAGGCCGGCGACGGCGGCTATTTCGATGATGGCGGATATCCGGCCGGACATGGCTGGGACCTCATTGACCTGCCGACGGCGCGGGCCGGACACACCTATGCGCTGAAGGTCCAGGGCGATTCCATGCTGCCCCTCTACCGCAATGGCGACACGCTGATCGTCGACCCGGAAACACAGATCCGCACCGGCGACCGGGTCGTCGTCAAGACCCGGCAGGGCGAGGTGCTGGCCAAGAAGCTGCGCCGCCAGACATCAGGCACCGTGGACCTGCAGTCGCTGAATCCGGATCACCCCGACAGAACCTTCGATGCAGGCGAGATCGAATGGATCGCCCGCATCGTTTGGGCCAGCCAGTAGGTGCGGCAATGCGCATCCCGCTTCTCCTGCTGGCGCTTCTGGCTCTTCTGCTTGTTCTGCTCTTGCGCTCGGTTTCGGATCGTGAGACAGACCCTGCCGGTCTCGGCGCCGATGCGTCCCGCAACGAATCCGTCGATGACAATGATGCCCAGATCAGCAGCACGGAGGAGATCCGGATCTCGCCGCCACGGCCGATTTCACCGGAACGATTTGCCCAGCCATTTGCCCAAAATGCGGTCCAGCTGGAACGCATCGCGCCACGCCAGCCGTTGACGCCGCCGAAGCCCAAGGCGCAGAAGAGAACATTGCTGTACCGGCCCGACGTGACGGCCTCAGGCCTCATCACCTATGAGCGCGGCCAACTGCAACTGGAGGGAATCGCCGTTCTCGATCCGCTGGAGACCTGCACCGACGAGACCGGTGACAACTGGCCCTGCGGTATTATCGCCCGAACGGCCTTTCGCAATTTTCTGCGCGGGCGCGCCCTGTCATGCATCGTGCCGGAGGGATCCTGGGATGAAACCGTCGTCAGCCAGTGTTTTGTCGGCACGCAGGATCCGGCGGCCTGGCTTGTCAGCCAGGGGTGGGCGCGCGCGGTCAGGGGATCGGGCTACCTGAAAATGGAACAGGGCGCCCAGCAGGGCCAGAAAGGCGTTTTCGGATCCGACCCGCGCAAGACACGCGGAACGCAGTACTGACACGGCCAGACATTCGACCAATCAGGCCGCCGCCAGCGTTCCATCAAGGGCCTGGGCAATCAACGTGCGCGTCTCCTTGATGCCATAGAGGGCCACAAAGGAGCCGAAACGCGGTCCGCGATCCTGCCCGAGCAGCACCTGATAGAGCATCTGAAAAAACGTGCCCGAAACACCCGGCCCGCCATCGGGGCTCTTTCTCTTGTGATCCTGGTAGCGCTCGATCGCCCGCGCCACATCCAGGATGGCATCCTGAATGACGGCACCATCGGCGCCGGGTGCAAGCGAGGCCAATTTGTCGTCGAGCGAAGCGAGTGCCTGGCGCTCGACATCATCGGGCGCGCGAAACACCTTGGTCGGCTTGACGAAATCGTTGAAATAGCGAATGGCGTATCCGACCAACTCGTCGAGCTCGGGATGGGTCTGGCGGGTAACACCCGGCGCGTAGCGCGAGATGAAGCCCCACAACACATCGCTGTTCTGGGCATTCGACGCGCTCACCAGGTTCAGCAGCATGGCAAACAGCACCGGATTCTCGATCGCCGGCGGCTGGCCGTCATGCATGTGCCAGACGGGATTGCCGAGCCGGGCTTTCCAGTCCTGGCGCCGATAGGCCGACAGGAAGGTGAAATACTCGTCGACCGCCTTGGGGATGACGTCGAAATGCAGTTTCTTGGCCGTTTTCGGCTTTTGAAACATGTAAAGACCGAGACTTTCCGGCGACGCATAGGTCAGCCACTCGTCAATCGTCAGCCCGTTACCCCTGGATTTCGATATTTTCTGGCCGTTTTCATCCAGAAAGAGTTCGTAGTTGAAGCCTTCCGGCGGGCGGCCACCGAGCGCCCGGCAGATCTTCGATGCCAGTGTCACACTGTCGATCAGGTCCTTGCCGGCCATCTCGTAATCGACACCAAGCGCGAACCAGCGCAGCGCCCAATCCGCCTTCCACTGGCACTTGACCTGACCGCCGGTGACACCCGTTTCAACCGTTTCACCGGTTTCGGGATCGCTGTAGGTGATCGTTCCGGCCGCCGGATCGATGGCTGTCATCGGCACCTGCAGAACCTTGCCGGTTCTCTTGCAGATGGGCAGAAACGGCGAGTAGGTTGCCCGCCTTTCCTCGCCGAGAGTCGGCAAAATGATGGCCATGACATCGTCATACACCTCCAGCATCCGCTGCAACGCGCCGTCGAAGCGGCCGGTGGTGTAATAGTCGGTGGATGAGGCGAATTCATAATCGAATTCGAACCGGTCGAGAAACGCCATAAGACGCGCATTGTTGGCGGCGGCAAAGGACGGATACTCATTCGAAAACGGATCGGGAATCCGGCTGAGCGGCTTACCGAGGTGGGCCCGCATCATCTCCTGATTGGGCAGATTGTCGGGCACTTTGCGAAAGCCGTCCATATCATCGGAAAAGCACAGGATTTTGGTCTTGACCGTATCGCCGGTCAGCACACGGTAGGCATGGCGGACCATCGATGTGCGCGCCACTTCGCCGAAGGTGCCGATATGGGGCAGACCGGACGGACCATAACCGGTTTCGAACAGGACCGTGTCCGGCGTTCCGCTCTTCTCGTAGCGCTTGACGAGTTTGCGCGCTTCCTCGAACGGCCAGGCTTTCGCCTCGGCGGCCGCGGCAATCATCTCGTCATCAAGATCGATTTTCATGGGGTGCTGGTTGCTCATCGTCATACTTTCGAACAGTTCCGGTGTTGTATGGATCATGGCTGGCGGCCATTTGCCGCATGCCGATCCGCAGCATGGGCTATTTTACAGCCATGCCTTAGGCCGACGCGGTGGACACGTCAACGTGGCAGCGGATTCCGGATGTCAAATTGCTTCAATCTTCATCCGGATCACGGCTCGTTGACCCCGGAAAACAGCGTTGCGCTTGACCCTGCCGCAGCTTCGTTTTAGAGCGTGGCATGGTCCAATCGATACAGATGGCAAAGGATTTTGCATGACCTCCCCGATTACCGTTCAGGACGCCCTGATTTATGTGATGGTCACCATGTCGGCGGTCGACAGAACCATGACGGATGCCGAACTGGCGCAGATCGGAAACATCACGCGGACATTGCCGATCTTCCACGATTTCCCGGAGGAGCGCCTGCTGCGTGTGTCGCGCGATTGCGGCGCGATTCTGAGCGAACAGGACGGTCTCGACACGGTCATGCTGATTGCCCATGACGCCTTGCCGCCGGGCCTCTACGACACAGCCTATTCGTTGGCGGTCGAAGTGGCTGCCGCCGACCTGCATGTCGAACAGGAAGAATTGCGCCTGCTGCAAATCCTGCGTGACCGGCTGGGTCTCGACAAGCTGACCTGCGCGGCAATCGAACGCGGCGCGATGGCCCGTTTCCGAACCCATTGATCCGCAATGGACGTGTGGGGCCTGTCAGAGCCGCTGATCCGCCTCATCGCTTTTGCGGCAATCTTCCTTTCGATGGCGGCCTTCGAACTGCTCAGTCCACGGCTTGAGCGCGACGAAATGCTCGGCGCCCTGAAGGCCCGCCGCTGGCTGACCAATATTTCCATACTTTTGCTTTCGTCGCTTGCCCTGCGGGTCGTCTTTCCGCTGGCGGCGGTCGGTACTGCCCTGTGGGCCGCCGAAAACGGCTACGGGCTGTTTCATGTGTTCGAGGTGTCCCCCTGGATTGCCGGCATCGCAGCCTTTATCATCCTCGATTTCGCGGTCTGGCTGGAACATGTGGTCAGCCACAAGATTCCGCTCCTGTGGCGGATCCACAGAATGCACCATGCCGATCCCGGATTCGATCTGACGACCGCGCTGCGGTTCCATCCCCTCGAAATCGTCCTGTCGATGTTCTGGAAAGCGCTGATCATTGTCTGTCTCGGTCCGCCGGCGGTGGCCGTTCTGATCTTCGAAATCGTGCTCAACGGCACTGCCATGTTCAATCACTCCAACGCCAAGCTGCCGCTCGGCCTCGATCGTATCGTGCGACGGATCCTGGTGACGCCTGATATGCACCGGGTGCATCACTCCAGCTACCGGCCTGAAACCGACAGCAATTACGGCTTCAATTTCCCGTTCTGGGATTATCTGTTCCGGACCTATTGCGCCCAACCGCGGCTCGGCCATCAGGAGATGGAGATCGGGCTCGAAACCTATCGCGACCGCGCGCCGACGCGCCTTGTCTGGTCGCTGCTTCTGCCCTTCAAGAAACTCTGAGCAACACCGTTCGAGCGCACTCAGAGCAATTCAGATTTTGACGGAATAGGCAAAATCTGAACTCATCAACCAAATCAGACGCCAACACCGTTGTCTCGTTTCTGACAAAACGAGAAACGGTCTAATAGAGCCCGTTCGGGAAATAGCGCAGGTAGAGTTCCCTCAATCGGCCATTCTTGCTGAGCGCCTGCAAGGCATGGTCGAACGCCTGAACAAGATCGGGGCTGTCATTGCGCACGGCGACCGACAGGCCCTCACCGAGAAAGGCCGGTGCAAAATAGGGTCCGTCAAAGAAGGTGCAACAATCGTCGGCCCGGTTGCTGCCAAGCCAGAAGGACAGCTGAACGCCATCGCCGAAGACAGCGTCCACTTCACCGGTTTTGAGGCCATCAAACAAAAAATCGGTCGTCCCGTAGGTCACCGGCTTGATGTCCGGGAAATAGGCCCGCAGCAGGGCTTCATGGGCCGATTTTGCCAGCACGCCCACACGGCGTTCGGCCAGAGCTTCGGCTGTCTGACCGGGCAGGGAGGTTGCCTTCAGCTGCACAAATCGGGCGGGGAGCTTCAAAAACGGACGTGTGAACAGGAACTGCTGGCGGTTTTCGGCACTGACGGCAAGGCCGGCAATGATCGCATCCCCCTGGCCACCGGTGATCGCGGAGGTCAGTTCGTTCCACGGCAACACCTGCAACTGGCATTTTTCGACGATCTTCAGTTCGCCGCAGATCGCCCGTGCCAGATCGACGTGAAGACCGGCGACACGGTCGCGCTGATCGATGAAATTGAAGGGCGGGAAATCAGCCGTGGTCAAAAACCGAATGCGGGTCCTCGGTGTCAGGTCAGGCAGGATGACGCGTTCGCGCGGATCCCAGTAATTGGGGATGGCAACCGACTGTTGCGCCTGCGGGGCGGTCATGGTGCCCGGAAACAGGACCATGATGAGCACGAGGAAGATGCGGTAAACGCTCTGCATTGTCATGAATGGCTGGCTTCCCATGTAGGCTTTGGTGTCCCGGCTCGAATTCCGAGTGCAACCGTCCCTCGCGTGCATGGATTTCGAACCGACACCATAGTATTAAAGTGTTATGCGCCAATGGAACAGCATATCGAACAATCCGACGACGGAGTTGCACCGTTTTTATCGCCGCGCCTGAGACCGCTCAGGGGGCATGTGTCAAAAGTCACCCCACCTTGACATAATTCAAGGGGGTGCCTTTAGTGGACACCGAACGAAACAGACATCTGATGCCGGATGACCGCGAGATGGTTCGGCAATACAGCGGGGAGGATCCATGACGATCAAGACGCCGGAGGGCTATACTGCCTTTTCCACAGACACCATCAAGGGTTATGTGAGCAGCCATGACGACCTTGCCGCGCGGATCGGCGGCGGACCGGAGGAGATGGAAACCGTCGAGATCGGCGATGGCAATCTCAATCTGGTGTTCATCGTCAAGGGACCGGCCGGCGCAATGATCATCAAACAGGCCCTGCCCTATGTGCGGCTGGTGGGCGAATCATGGCCGCTGCCGCTGAAGCGTTCCTTTTTCGAATATCATGCGCTGACCCGCCAGGCCCGCACCAGCACAAGCGGTGCCCGGGTTCCGCAGATCTACCGGTTCGATGAAGCCAACGCGTTGATTGCAATGGAGTATCTGGCCGATCACATCATCCTGCGCAAGGGCCTCATTGCTGGCATAAAATACCCGAAAGTCGCCACTGATCTCGGATTGTTCATGGCCGAGACGCTGTTTCGCACCTCCGATCTTCATATGGATACGGCCCGGAAAAAGCGGGATGTCGCCCTCTTCAGCGACAATGTGGAACTATGTGACATTACCGAGAGTCTGGTCTTTACCGACCCCTATCGTGACGCCGAAATGAACAGCTGGACCCGTCCGCAGCTTGACCGGCTGGCACTGGCGTTGCGACAGGATCGCGACGTGAAGGTTGCCGTCCAGATCATGAAGCAGAAGTTCACCAGCAATGCTCAGGCCATGGTGCATGGCGATCTGCACAGCGGGTCCGTCATGGTCACCCAGGACGATACGCAGGTCATCGATCCCGAATTTGCCTTTTACGGACCGATGGGTTTCGACACCGGCGCCCTTTTCGCGAACTACTTCCTGGCCTATTTTTCACAGGATGGACATGAGGCAGCATCGGGCGACCGCGACGATTACCGGGAATGGCTTCTGGCGACGATCGTCGCCACATGGCAGGCCTTCGAAACCCGCTTCCGGGCGCTCTGGCACAGCGAGCGGGACGGGATTCTGTTTCCTCGTGCACTGTTCGAGGATCAGGATGATGCGGTCGGGTCCGAGCAGGCCCTGACCCACACATTACGGGAGCTTTTTTGCGACACGATGGGCTTTGCCGGAACGAAGATGGTGCGGCGTCTGGTCGGCCTTGCCCATGTGGAGGACATGGAATCGATTGACGATCCGGATCGGCGGGCCCGATGCGAGGCCAATGCGCTTACCATGGGACGCGAGCTTCTGGTCGGCCGGGAACGGTTCTCGTCGATGAGCGGTGTTTGCGAACTGGCGCGACAGATCAGAATTGAGGGAACGACGTTATGAAAATCGACGGCACGCCCTACCGGTCCATCTGGCCCGAGGATGACGGTGTCACCGTCGGCATCATCGATCAGACGCGTCTGCCGCACAGTTTCATCACCCGTCACCTGACAAGCCTGGAAGATGCCGCCGTGGCGATCAAGGACATGCAGGTGCGCGGCGCACCGCTGATCGGTGCGACGGCCGCCTATGGTGTTGCCATCGCGATGCGCAAGGACCCTTCCTCTCAGATGTTGAGCGCAGCCTATGAGATGCTGCATACCACGCGGCCGACGGCGATCAATCTGAAATGGGCGCTGGATGAAACGGTGAACCTCATCCGGCCGCTGCCGGAAAGCGAGCGGGCCGATGCGGCCTGGGCCCATGCGGCGCGGATCTGCGATGAGGACGTCGACACCAACCACGCCATCGGCCGGCACGGGCTTGATCTGATCAAGGAGATTGCAGCCAAAAAAGGCAACGGAGAGCCGGTCAATGTGTTGACCCATTGCAATGCCGGCTGGCTGGCGACCGTCGATTGGGGCACGGCGACGTCCCCCATCTATCAGGCCCACGATCTCGGCCTGCCGGTGCATGTGTGGGTCGACGAGACCCGGCCACGCAATCAGGGGGCTTCGCTGACCGCTTGGGAACTGGGCCGCCACGGTGTCGATCATACGCTGATCGTCGACAATGCCGGCGGCCATCTCATGCAGCACGGCATGGTCGATCTGTGCATCACCGGTACCGACCGGACGACGGCCAGCGGCGATGTCTGCAACAAGATCGGCACCTATCTGAAAGCGCTGGCGGCCCGGGACAACAGCGTTCCGTTCTATGTCGCCCTGCCCTCGACAACGGTCGACTGGACCGTCGAAGACGGCATAAGGGAGATCCCGATCGAGCAGCGGGACGGCAGCGAGGTCTCATGGATGCCGGGCAAGGATGCACAGGGGCAGGAAACCAGCGTGCTGATCTGCCCCGAGGACACGCCGGTCGGCAATTACGCCTTCGACGTGACACCATCGCGGCTGGTGACGGGCCTCATCACCGAACGGGGGATCTGCGAGGCGAGCAAAGAGGGACTGGCGGGCCTGTTTCCGGAAAAAACCGAAGCGGCCTGACCGGCAAAGGCTGGAGCGGGTAGCGGGAATCGAACCCGCGCGTCAAGCTTGGGAAGCTTACAGGCTACCATTACATCATACCCGCTCGCCGCCACGCCGGCTGATTGAGCGCCGTGGCTGGACAATACAATGGCTAGACCACGTTTTGTGTCAAGCGCGGCTTGACAGGCCGTCGCCCCGTTGCCATGTGCTGGTCAACCCGATCCCAAGCCGAAGCTGTCATGAACGCCCTGCAAAAACTGCTCGAAAACCGCAAGTTCGAATGGTTCATCACCATCATCATCGCCGTCAATGCGGTGACGCTGGGGCTTGAAACCGTGCCGGCGGCGATTGAGCATTTCGGCCCGTTGCTGTATTTCGTCGACCGGGCGATCCTTTGGGTTTTTGTCGCCGAACTCGTTGCCAAGATTGCCGTCTACCGCCTGAACTTCGTCAAGGATCCGTGGCGCATCTTCGACTTCATCATCGTCAGCATCGCATTGCTGCCGACGACCGGCAGCCTGTCGGTGCTGCGGGCGCTCAGGATCCTGCGGGTGCTGCGGCTGGTCAGCATGGTGCCGTCGCTGCGCCGGGTCGTCGGCGGTCTGATGTCGGCCCTGCCCGGCATGGGATCGATCGTGCTGCTTTTGGGGCTGGTGTTCTACGTGTTTTCGGTGATGGCGACCAAACTCTACGGCGCCGCCTTTCCCGACTGGTTCGGCTCGATCCCGGCCTCGGCCTATTCGCTGTTCCAGATCATGACGCTGGAAAGCTGGTCGATGGGCATCGTGCGGCCGGTGATGGAAGTGTTCCCGCTGTCCTGGGCGTTTTTCGTGCCGTTCATCATCGCCACATCGTTCACCGTGCTCAACCTATTCATCGGTATCATCGTTTCGGCCATGCAGGCTGAACACGAGGCCGAAGCCTCGGCCGACCGCGAAGCGCTGCAGAGCGAGCAGGAAATGATCCTGGGAGAGATCAAGGCGCTGCGGGCCGATATCGCCGAGATGAAGAAACAGCGCGCCGGTTGAGCGAAAACGCGGTCCGATTACGATTTGAAGTGCTTGGAAAGCTTCAGGCCCTGGGCCTGGTAATTGGATCCGAGATCCGTTCCATAGAGCGCCTGGGGCCGCTCCAGCATATGCTCATAGACCAACCTGCCGACAATCTGACCGTGTTCGAGAATAAACGGCACTTCATGGCTGCGCACCTCGAGGACCGCCCGGCTGCCCGAACCGCCCGCCGTGCTGTGACCGAAGCCAGGATCGAAAAACCCGGCATAGTGGACCCGAAACTCGCCGACAAGCGGATCGAAGGGCGTCATTTCAGCAGCATAAAGCGGCGGCACATGCACCGCCTCGCGTGACACCAGGATGTAGAACTCGTCCGGATCGAGGATCAGTTCGGCCTTGCCGCGCCGCTCGATCGGCTCCCAGAAATCGAGAATGTCGTGGGCCGCTTTCCTGTCGACGTCGATGACCGCCGTATGATGCTTGCCGCGATAGCCGGCGAGACCGTTGGAGCCCCCTTCCAGATCGACCGACAGGGCAATGCCGCCACCTGAAATATTCGGCCGGTCCGAGGCGACCAGGACGTCGCTCTTATGCAGCGCCGCCAGCGCCGCCTCATCCAGACCGGCATGCCCCTTGCGGAACCGGACCTGCGACAGGCGCGATCCGGTCCGCGCAACGATGGGAAAGGTTCGCGGGCTGACTTCGAGAAAGAGCGGTCCGCAATAGCCCTGCGGTATCTTGTCGAATTCCTGTGTGTTGTCGGCCATCACGCGGGTGAAGATATCCAGCCGCCCGGTCGAGCTTTTCGGGTTGGCCGAGGCCGAGACACCGTCCGGCAGGTCAAGGCTTTCCAGCAGCGGCACAATATAGACACAGCCGGTTTCAAGCACCGCTCCGCCGCTCAGATCGATTTCGTGCAGTTTCAGCCGGTCGAGCTTGTCGGCCACCGCATGATCGGGGCCGGGCAGAAAACTGGCACGCACGCGGAACGCGGTCTTTCCGAGACGCAAGTCCAGGCTGGCAGGCTGAATCTGGTCTCCGTCCAGCGGCCGCGGTGCCATCAGGCGTCCGGCATCGAACAGTTCCGCGATCTCCCGGTCCGCAAGAATGCCTGCCGTTCGCATGTCCTCTCCCATCGCAGCTGTTTTCATGGGAACCGGTGTCAGGTCCCTGGCTATCAAATACAGCGCGGTGCGATTGACGCAAGGAAATCAGACTTGTAAAGAAGCCTTATCCCGTGGTGATTTGGCCGACCGGCTTGCTGCCACGTTAAACAAGTCGCTAAAAGGTCGGGTGCAAGCCGGCTAGCGACATTCGCGGCCGGTTTTTTGTTGGGTGAAAGACATGACAGACAGGAACGATGGCGGTCACGCCGCAAATGCGCACCAGGCAAACTGGCGCCCCGCAACACAGATGGTTCACAGCGGCACGACCCGCTCCCATCACGGCGAAACATCCGAGGCGATGTATCTCACCCAGGGCTTCATCTATGACAGCGCTGAGGCCGCCGAAGCGCGTTTCAAGGGCGAGGATGACGGCTTCATCTATTCGCGCTACGCCAATCCGACCGTCGAGATGTTCGAACAGCGCATGTGCGCCCTGGAAGGCGCGGAGGACGCCAGGGCGACGGCTTCCGGCATGGCGGCTGTTTCGGCAGCACTCTTGTGTAAGGTCAAGGCCGGTGAGCATGTCGTCGCGGCGCGCGCGCTCTTCGGCTCCTGCCGCTGGGTGGTCGAGACGCTGATGCCGCGCTACGGGATCGAAACGACGCTTATCGACGGAACCGATCTGGAAAACTGGCAGCAGGCGGTGCGGCCGAACACGACGGCGTTTTTTCTGGAAAGCCCGACCAATCCGACCCTGGAAGTCATCGATATCAAGGGCGTTGCCGATATCGCCAATTGGTGCGGCGCCTGTTTGATCGTCGACAATGTCTTTGCCACGCCGCTTTACCAGAAGCCCCTGCAACTGGGTGCCCATGTGGTGGTCTATTCAGCGACAAAGCATATTGATGGCCAGGGCCGGTGCCTTGGCGGCATCATCCTGTCGTCGAAAGACTGGATCGATGAAAAGCTGCACGACTATTACCGCCACACCGGACCGTCGCTGTCACCGTTCAATGCCTGGACCCTGCTCAAGGGTCTGGAAACATTGCCGCTTCGGGTGCGTCAGCAAAGTGAGAGCGCGGCGGCGATCGCCGAGTTCATTTCTCAGCAACGGACCGTCAACCGGGTGATCTATCCGGGCCGTGCCGACCATCCCCAGGCGGATATCGTCGCCAGGCAGATGACCGGCGGATCGACGCTGATCGCCTTTGAGGTCGAGGGGAGCAAGGCCGCGGCCTTCGCCTTTGAAAATGCCCTGCGCACCGTGCAGATCTCCAACAATCTGGGGGATGCGAAAAGCCTGATTACCCATCCGGCGACAACGACGCACAAGAATCTGGCGGAGGATGCCAGGGCGGAACTCGGCATCACCGATGGCACGGTACGCCTGTCGGTCGGTCTGGAGGATGTGGACGATCTGATCGAGGATCTCGGCGCGGCTTTCGCAGCGATTTGAAGCATCAGGCGCTTAGGGGTCGATCGCCCTGAGTTGCGCCGTGGCGGATTCCAGGAACCGCAGCACAACGGCCCGTTCGGCCGGGTCCAGCGACTTGACCAATGTGTGATCGCGGTCGATGGCGCTGGCGATGATCCGGTCATAGACCGCCCAACCGCTTTTCGTCAGAAACCATTGCCACTTCTTCTTGTCGTCTTCTCCGGGCACGCGCCATGTGTAGTCTTTTGATTTCATCGACCGCAGGCTGCGGCTGACATTCATGCGGTCCATACCGATGCCGTTGGCGGTGTCCTGGCCGGAGGCGCCGGGATGGGCGGCCAGCCACATCATGCAGCGCCATTCGGACAGGGACAGATCGTTTTGCACGCCGAAGACGGCGTTAAAGGGTTTGACCACCAGGTTCATCAGCACGATCAACCTGAATGTCAGCGTGCTGACGGCGGCACCGTCTGTTCGTTCCGTTTCGTCCATGGTCGCTTCCCGCCACGTGTTGATCTTCAAACGCCGGTGATCCTGACAAGGAAGAGGGTCAGGGGCTGCCAGTAAACCACGGAAAACAGAAGAATGATCAATGCGCACAAAAAAATTGTACTTTCGCGCACCACCTGCCCGATTGACGCATCCGCCTGAGCGCTGGTGACGAAAAGCAGGACGCCGACGGGCGGCGTGACCAGACCGATGGCGGAGGCCAGCACCACCACCACGCCGAGCTGGGTGATGTCGACGCCGGCCACAATCGCCGCCGGTGCGATGATCGGCGCAACGACGATGAGCAGTGTCACCGGTTCCAGGACCGTTCCCAGCAGCAGCAGGATGACGGCAATGGCCGCGAGGATGAGCGTCGGACCGGCCTGCGAGGCCATCACCGCCTCCGCCAGCTGAATGGCGACACCGGCGCGCGCGGAGATCCACACGAAAGCACCCGAAATGGCGATAACGATCAGTATTTTGGAACTGTCACCGGCCGCCGTGATCAGGGCCTTCCAGAAGGCCGGCAGCGCCGTGTCCCGGTAGACGAAGAGAGAGATTATGGCGGCATAGAGCGCCGCCAGGGCGCCGATTTCCGACACCGTCGCGAAACCGCCGACCATGCCGGCAACCACCAGGATCGGCATCAGCAGCGCCAGCGCGCTGCGGCGCAGGGCAATCCAGACCCGCCGCCAGCCCTGCCAGGAATGGGCCGGGTAGCCACGGCGGATGGCGATAAAGACCGAAGTAATCAACAGGAAGATTCCCATCAGCAGGCCGGGCAGAATGCCCGCGACAAACAGTTTCGAGGCTTGCGCCGGTGTGAAGAGGGAGAACACGACCATCGGAATGGACGGCGGAATCACCAGCCCGATGGTTGCAGACGTCGCGGTGACGGCGGCTGAATAGGCACCGCTATAGCCATCCCGTTTCATCGCAGGCACCATGACCGATCCGACAGCGGCCGCATCGGCCACGGCCGAGCCCGACACGCCGGCAAACACCATGCTGGCGCCGATATTGGCATGCGCCAGACCGCCGCGAAACTGCGCCACCAGTGAACGGGCAAGTTCCAATAGCCGCTCACTCATGCCGCCGGCATTCATGATGGCGCCGGCCGCGAAGAAATAGGCAATCGCCGTGAAGGCGTTGCTGTCGAGGCCGCGCATGAAGCTCTGGGCAATCACCATCGGCTGCATGACCGGACTGAAGGCCACCGCGAAGGCAAATGTCGCCAGCGCCATGGAAAGATAGACGGGAACACGCAGCAGCATGAGGACGAGCATGACTGCAACGGTAAAACCGATCTCGATCAAGGGGCGGTCCGCCGGTCGGCCGCATGGGCCGCGAGATTAAGCAATGAAGCAAGCACGAGCAGCGCGGCCCCGGTGATAATCGGCACGAATTTTACTGCGGCGGACACGCCGAGCGAGGGCAGCTCGATCAATGAAAAGGCCTCGATCGCCTGTAGCGTTATCACCGCCAGCACGATCGCAAACGCCGCCATCACGACGTTCAGGAGGATGCCCGCCCGGCGCCGGCCGGATCGGTTGCCGGCAAACAGATCGACCGCGATATAGTTGCCGTTCAGCCAGCCAAGCGGCGCGCCGATCCAGGCGAGGCAGAACAGCAACAGGGTCGCAACGTCCCTGCCCCAGATCAGGCCCTCGGCCAGAAAGTAGCGCAGAAAGACCTGCGCCACTTCCAGCGAAATCAGGGCAATCAGTATGATGCCCAGGACGATCTCCAGCCCCGCAGTGAGCGTCCGTCGAATCCCGTCCGTTTGAGGGGCGCCGCCGACCAAGGGTCAAAGGCCGCTGATGGTCGCGTAAAGGCCTTCGGGCCAGGCTTTGCCGTCCATGCCGGTGACCATAGGCTCGACGGAGCTGCGGAAGGCCTCCAGATCGGGTTCGGTCACGGTGACTCCCTTTTCCTCAAGGGCTTCAAAAGCCGATTTCATCTGCTGGACGTGGACGTCCCGGCCCACGACACCAGCATATTCGGCGGCCTCCTTCAACCAGGCCCGCTGCTGCTCGTTCATCGCGGCCCACTTTTCCGGTGACATCCAAACGCCGATACCCGAATGGATGTAGTCGATCGGCGCAAAATATTTGTTGGCGTCGGCATAGCCCGCGCCGACAAAATCGATGATGCCATTGTCCTGGCCGTCCACCACCCCGGTTTTGAGCGATATCAACAATTCGGCAGCACCCAGCGGTGTGGATGCCGCACCCCAGGTCTTGAAGGTGTTGATAATGAACGGGTGCTGCGGGGTCCGGATTTTCAGACCCTTGAGATCATCCGGCGTGGTGACCGGTGTCTTGGACGTAACGACGCGCGGCGGTCGGTCGCCGACATAGCCCAGATAGACCACACCGGTCTTTTCCTCGACATCGCGCATCATGCTCTTGAAGACGTCGCTTTCGACATAGGCGTGGAAGTGATCCTGATCGCGAAAAAGATAGGGGGCAAAGAGCACGAGAAAGGGACTGGCTTCCTTCATGGCGATGATGCCGCCAATATCGATGAGGTGAAGATCGAGCGCGTTGGACCGCGTCTGCGCCCAAAGTTCGCCCAGCCCGCCGAGGGCACCGCCCGGCACGATGTTGACGGACATCGTTCCGCCCGACAGGTCCGAAAGCTTGTCGGCAAACCGCACGGCTGCATCCTGATAGGTGGTCTGCGGCGGCGCCACATGGCCCAATGTGAGTTCCACATCGGCGGCCCTGGTCATGGTCGGCGGCAACGCCAGCATCGCGGCCACGGCCGCTGCGAATGCGGTTTTCAAATAGGTGTTCATTGTCTTCCTCCCGGTTGTTCCCGCAACAGGTTTCTCGATGGTGACCTATTGACAGCCGCCAGTTAATAACAAATGTTACAAAAAGTCGATAGCCTTGCAAGGCTGTCTGTGGCGGGAGGATTTCTTCAATGTTTCAACAGGTTGGGCTGATCGACAGGTGAACGCGGCAGAAAAAGATTTTTTGGACCGGCCGCTTTCACCGGCTCAAAAACAAGCCGGGCGGTTTCTGGCGGACAGTCAGAGCAAGGCCGTTCCGGTAACGGTTTTCGGGGATGCGCCTGTCTGCGATCTGATGGCGTTCAGGGATCGCAACTATGACCGGTCAACACGGCCGACACTGTCGCCCTTCCTGATCTCGGCGCTGGTGAAGTCGCTGGAAAAGCATGAGGACCTGAATGCCCATTTCGATGATGGGCGTTTGAAGGTCTTTCGCGACGTCCATCTCGGCCTGGCCGTCGCGACCGCAACCGGCGATCTGCTGACCCCGGTGCTGAAAAATCTTCGCGGACAATCGCTGCAGCAGATATCGGCCGCCGCCAACGCACTTGTGCACAAGGCACGGGCGGGCGATCTCGGGCTGGCCGACATTCGCGGCGCCAGTTTTACGCTCTCCAATCTCGGACAATCGGAAACGGCGCGCTACGCCACACCGATCGTGCCGCTGCCGCAGGTAGCCATTCTGGCAACCCTTTCGGTCCGCCGGGTGCCGGTGGTTGCAGATCATGGTATCGCCGCCGCGCACATGCTGCCCCTGAGCTTGAGTTTCGATCACCGGGCCCTCAATGGCGCGGCCGCCACAGCATTCCTGCAGACCTTTGCTGATTTTCTCAAACGACCCGAATCGCTGCTTTGACGGGCAGACCGAAGACAGGAGACCCGATCATGATCGAATTCAAACTGCCGGAAATCGGCGAAGGGGTGACCGAGGCCACCATTGTGCAATGGAATTTCAACGCCGGAGACCGATTTACCAAGGGAGAGGTTCTGGTGGAGATCATGACCGACAAGGTGAATATGGAGGTGGAGGCCGAAATGACCGGGACCCTGGATGCCATCCTGGTAAAGGCCGATGAGGAGGTGCGCGTCGGTGCGGTGATCGCCCGCATCAGACCGGAGAACGGGGAACCGCACGCATGACCCGCTCCAACCGGATTTTGCTGGAACTCTATGACCTGATGATGCTGACGCGTACGCTCGACGCCGTGCTCGGCGCCCATGACGGCCACTGGCACGGCCTGGAGGGTGAGGAGGCGACGATTGCCGGCGTCTATCACGGTCTTCGAAAGACGGATGTGGTCGCGCCGCATTATCGCGGCGCGGTTTCGGCGGCGCTGGCAAAGGGCGCAGACCTCAAGACCATCATGGCCGGGTGCCTTGGCCGCAGCACCTCCTATCATTCCGGGCGTCATCGCAGCGACATCTGCGGTCCGCCCGAATTGGGCTTGATCGGGCTGTATGCCGGGTCGCTCGGCCCGCCGCTCGGCTATGCAGCCGGCGGAGCGCTGGCGGCGAAGCTGGATGGCCGCGATGATGTGGCGGTCGGTGTCTTCGGCGACGGGACATCCAGCCGGGGCGACTGTCATGAAGCCATGAACATGGCCTCGGTGCTGACGCTGCCGATGGTTTTCGTCTGCCAGAACAACCAGATCGCCATTTCGACGGAATTGACCGCCGGTGTCGGCGGGAAGATCGTCGACCGGGGTCCGGCAACCGGTATGCCCGGTGTACGCGTGGACGGAAACGATGTTGTGGCCGTCAAGGAGGCGATGGATGAGGCGGTCGGCCGGGCGCGGACGGGCGATGGTCCGACCCTGATCGAATGCGAAAGCTACCGCGTGGCCGGCCATTTCTATTCCGATGCCGAAGACTACCGCGATCCGCGGGAAATCGAACGCTGGCGGAAAAAAGATCCGGTCCGTCGCTTCCGAAACCTGTTGATCGAGCAGGACATCGAATCGGCTGACCTGCTGGCCAAGACCGATGCACGCATCCTGGAGGATGTACAAAGCGCATTTGAACAGGCCCTTCAGGATCCGGTCCCCGATGCAAGCGCCCTCGACCCCGCTTCGGTCTATGCGGAGGCAGCCCGATGAGCAGGATGACGTTTCAACAGGCCGTGGTCGCAGCGATCCGCGGCGAGATGGTGCGTGACAGAAATGTCTTCGTGATGGGCGAGGACATCGGCAAATTCGGCGGTCCGCTGCGCTCGAATGCCGGGCTGTGGGATGAATTCACCGCCGAGGGGCGGGTCATCGATGTGCCGATCTCCGAAAGCACCTTTGTCGGGGCCGGCGTCGGCGCCGCGATGCAGGGCAAACGGCCCGTCGTCGATCTGATGTTCCTGGAGTTTCTGGCGCTGGTAATGCAGCAGTTTCTGGATGCCGGCGCCATGCACTATTACTCCGGCGGCAGCCAGACGGTGCCGCTGGTCGTGCGGGCGAAATTCGGCGTGGGCCCGTTTCACGGGCATGCCTATGACCATCATTCATGGCTGGCCAATATGCCCGGTGTGAAGATCGTCGCCCCTTCCAACCCGGTCGATGCGTACGGGCTGATGATCTCGGCGATCCGTGACGACAATCCGGTTCTGTTTCTGGAGCATATGGCGCTCTATCATGCAGGAAAGGCGGAGGTCGATGCGGGATCCGGCGCGGCTGTTCCACTGGGAAAAGCCGCCGTGGCGCGGTCGGGATCGGATGTCACGCTGGTTGCTTCCGGTTTGATGGTCAGGCGCGCGCTCGGGGCCGCTTCCACGCTGCAGGAAACCGGCGTTTCGGCCGAGGTCGTCGATCTGCGGACGATCGCTCCGCTGGACGAGGCAACGATCCTTGGCTCGGTGCGAAAAACCGGACGGCTGGTGGTTCTGTCCGAAGCCATCGGACGCGGCAGTTCCATCAATGACGTCATCGCCTTGGCGGCCGATCAGGCCTTTGCCGCGCTGAAGGCGCCGATCAGGAAGATTGCCGCTCCTGATATTCCGACCCCCTTCGCGCGGGAGCTGGAAAAGGAATATCTTCCCGGCGAAGATCTGATCGTGCGAACGGTTGAGGAACTGATGCCTGTGCCATCGTCGTAACGTCATGGCGGTTGATATCTTTCCATATTCGGGATATATTCCCGAATATGGACACTGATACGACCAATGAAACGGCGCTCGACCGGCAGATGGCGCAGCGACTGAAGACTCTGCGCACGGAGCGCGGCTGGTCCATGGACATGCTGGCAGCGCGCAGCGGCGTGAGCCGCGCCTCGCTCTCGCGGCTGGAAAACGCCGAGGTCAGTCCGACGGCCCATGTGCTGGGCAAACTGTGCGCCGCCTTCGGCCTGACCCTGTCGCGGCTGATGCATCTGGTGGAAGACGATTTCACGCCGCTGATCCGCCGCGACCAACAGCCGCTATGGACGGACCCCGAAACCGGGTTCCGGAGGCGACAGGTGTCGCCCCCCGCCGGCCCGTTAAATGCCGAAGGGCTTGAATGCGACCTGCCGGCTGACACGCGCATCACCTATGAACAGCCGCCACGGCCCGGGCTCGAGCATCATCTGCTGCTGATGGAGGGATTGCTGACGGTCGAGATCGACGGCACCGTCCATCCCATGCAGCCCGGTGACTGCCTGCGGTACCAGCTTTTGGGACCCAGCGCCTTCGCGACACCAACCAATAGCGGCGCGCGGTATCTGCTTTTTGTTCTGTGAGGGACCATGACGGAACATCAAACGATAGACATTGCGGATTTGTCCGCCGACGTTGCTGAAGACAACATCACGGCCCTTGCCGGCCTGCTGCATGATTGCGTCAACCATGGTGCGAGCGTGAATTTTGTGCTGCCGTTCACACCACAAGAGAGCGAAGCCTTCTGGCGCAACAAGGTCCTGCCCCGTCTGCTATCAGGCGCCCTGATCCTGCTGGTTGCGCGACACGCCGACCGGATCGTCGGATCGGTCCAGCTCGACCATGACACGCCGCCCAACCAGCCGCATCGCGCGGAGATTGCCAAATTGCTCGTTCATCCGGATTTCCGGCGACAAGGCATCGCCAAGGCGCTGATGGCCGCCATCGAACAGCGCGCCAGGCACTTGCAGCGAACGCTGCTGACGCTCGACACGCGCACCGGCGACAATGCCGAACCGCTCTACACGGCCCTGGGCTACGCCACCGCCGGCGTGATCCCCGGCTATTGCCTCGACCCGGTGGAGCCCCGGCTCGATTCCACCACCATTATGTACAAGATGCTTTGAGGGCCGACAGGTCCTGCCTATTTCAGATACCAGCGACGGAGAGCACTTTCTAAATGGAGCCACGGCCAAACATACGCTAGCATCGAAGTTGGACCGACAAGCGAGCACTGACCAAGGGGCCAATTTGATGAACGGATTGTCGCTGGAAGCGCGAATCTATAAAGTTTACAAAACCCTGTCGCCCGCACAAAAGCGAATGGCGGATGTTTTGCTACAGTATCAAATGGAATTGCCCAGCCATACTGCCCGGGAGCTAGCCGAGCGCGCAGCGGTCTCCAACTCGACAGCCGCACGTCTCATCCAGACTCTTGGCTATCTTAACTATCCTGAAGCAAGGCGACAGATCCGCGAGGATCAGCATTGGGGCTCGCCACAGATTTCATCAGATGATCCAAACGAACGTGGGGCGGAACCGGTGTCGGTCAAAGGGATGCTCCAGGCAGATTTGGAAAACATCAAGACGACGCTTGAGAGCATTCCTGATGGAAAGTTAGACGAAATCAGCCGCGCAATTGCAGATGCAAGGAGAGTATGGATCCTTGGACTTCGCAGCGGTTACGGGCTGGCGATCCATGCCGCTCATTATTTTACGCTGATAAGGCAAGATGTGTATGTCCTGCCCGCGGGTGGAGGTACGTATTCGCACGAGATAGCATCGGTCGGTGAGCAGGACCTCATGCTGACTATTGCCTTTCGAAGGCGACCCCGCTTGCTGCCCACCTTGCTGCAGGAAGCACACCTGGCGGGCGCCCGCACGGTCCTTATCACCGACCTCAGTGCTGCTTCAAGCGCGCGAGCCGCCGATGACGTATTGCGCTGCCGCTGCTACTCGCCAGCCCCATTCAACTCGTTTGCCGCGGCTGTTTCGATTATCAATTACCTGGCTTGGAAAACGGCAAGCTTGCTGGAAAGCAAATCCGTTGGCCGATATCAACAGATCAACCGCCTGGTGGGCCTGCTCGACGGAGTGTCGACGCCGGCGGCACGATAGAGCAATTCAGGTTTTGACGGATTCGACAAAACCTGAAAGCATCAGCTAAATCAAAGGCCGACACCGATATCCCATTTCTGATAAAACTGAAACGATCCAGATTGCTTCAGGCTTGGTTAGGACCGGTTCATTTTCTGGTCGACAAGATGGTCCGCAAATAGGAAGCCAAGAACGATTCCATATGTTTCCAACCGACTTGGGGAAATCCACTTTTAGGATCGTAGCAGACGGTCGGCACCAGCGCGTTCATGCGCACTCATTCACTGTCAGCTCAGATTGAATGTCCCGTTCTCCCGTCTCTGCGTCAAACCAGACTATGTCACGCGGATCATAGCTCAACGAGCAAAGGTCTTCGTGCCTTAAACCGGGATTGCCGCCGACGCGAACGAAAACGAGATCATTCTCCAGTATCCGGGAGTCATCTGTCGTTTGATCCAAACCGATACGGCAACCGATAACGGTTTCGGCACCCAACCGCTCAACCACGACAACCTTCGCGGGAATTTGACCTGTTTCGGACGCTTCGAGCTTCAGCTTCTCGGGTCGAATACCCAGAACGGCTTTCTGCGCCTTTGGGTGGGCGCCAGCATGGTGCCAACTGGTTTTCTGATCAACACTTATTCGACCATTTGACAGTTCTACCGGCACAAGGTTCATTGGTGGCGCGCCAACAAAGCGAGCGACAAACGTGTTCGCGGGCGTGTCATAGATACCGTCCGGTGTGTCAATTTGTTGGATGTCGCCATTGTTCATGACGACGATCCGGGTGGCCATCGTCATGGCCTCAACCTGATCATGCGTGACATAGATAAAGGTCTTTTTGACCCTTTGATGAAGCGTCGTGATTTCCGAACGCATCTGAGTGCGCAATTTTGCATCAAGGTTCGAAAGCGGCTCGTCCAGAAGATAAAGCGCAGGATCACGCACCAAGGACCGGGCGAGCGCAACCCTTTGACGCTGACCACCGGACAGGTTGGCCGGTCGTCGGTTCAACAATGGTTCAAGTTCGAGCTGCCGCGCAACGCGTTCGACAATTTCCACAACGTCCGGGCGGCGCATGCATCGATAGCGATGTATGAGATTTACGAAGGGAATGTGATGCCACCTGCGAAACAGGTCCATAACCAGTGGAAACGCGATATTCGCCCGCACGGTCATATGCGGATAGAGCGCATAGGATTGAAAAACAAACGCTACGCCGCGCTCTTTCGGAGTCAATTCGTTTGCAGAGACACCATCAAAGGCGAGATCACCGGAAGTGATGTCTGTCAGGCCAGCAATCATCCTCAAAAGAGTGGACTTCCCACAGCCGGAAGGACCTAGCAGCACCAGAAACTCACCATCTTCCACTGATGCGTCAAAATTCCTGATTACAGTGGTTTCACCGAACGTCTTGGAAACTCTTTTGAATTCGATATGAGCCATGGCCTCTACCCCTTCACTGCGCCGGCCGTCAGCCCGGAAACGATCTTGCGTTGCATAATGAGAAAGAAGACGACGGCGGGCAGACTGAATACCAGCGCGGCCGCCATGATGGCCGACAGCGGAGTATCATACTGACCGATGAAGCTCGCGAGGCCGACGCTTGTTGGCCATAGTTCGCGGTCCATCAAGAAAGTCGCCGCGAAAAGGAACTCGTTCCAGCCGGCGAAAAACGAGATGACTGCCGCTGCCGCCAAGCTGGGAGCGATCAATGGAAGGACGATCAGCGACAGGATGCCGATGCGAGGACAATTGTCCACCATGGCAGACTCTTCTATTTCATAGGGAATGGCATCAATCGCATTCTTCAAAATGAACGCGCTCACCGGCAGAGAAAACCCGACATTCGCAAGGACAAGACCCCAGAGATTGTTGAGAAGCCCGAGATTGATGAACATGGCGTAGAGCGGAACGACGATCAGCGCCTCTGGAATGACTTGAGTCATAAACAGCAGGAATCCGATCATGCCGCGACCATGAAACCGGAAGCGGCTGAGGGCATAACCCATGATCGATCCAAGGAGCAGGCTCAGGACCGCCGTGCCGCTTGCGATCAGGCCGGTATTGAACAGCCACCGCAGAATCGGTATCTCGGACAGTTCAACGAACAGATCCGGAAGGTTTTGCAGTTGGGGCCAGGGCACCTGGCCGGTATCGTAAAGTTGCGAACTTAAATTCAGCGCCGTGCTGGCCATCCAATATACCGGAAAGCCCGCATAGATCACGAGCATCGTGATCAACAGCCAGCGGGGCAGCGAGATTAGGGCAGCTTTCATCATATCGACATCCTGCGGGCCCGGTGGCGTTCGAAGATGAAGTGAACAAATGCGACAAGCAGTGCGAGCAACAGCCCCACCGCGCCATAGGCGCTGGCAAGACCGAGGTCATAGTCTTCGAACGCTGTCTGGCGGATTTGCACAACCAGGGTGCTTGTCTTTCCAATCGGCCCGCCACCGGTGAGCAGGTATATGAGCTCAAATCTTCGGATCGACCAGACGGCGACCAGAAGTGAGACCAACTGAACCGTCGGCAGAATATGCGGCATCGTCACGTTTCTAAATACATTCAATGCATCCGCTCCGTCGACGCGGGCCGCTTCGCGAACTTCTTCCGGAACCGATTGTAAGGCAGCGAGGACAACCAGCATCACAAAGGGCGCCACTTGCCAAACCGTGACGAGCATGATCGACGGCAATGCCATTTCAACGGAATTCAGCCATCGGATTCGCTCAAACCCCAGTCCCATTGCAATGTCATTGAATATGCCCGACTGACCATTGTACATCCAAAGCCATACCAGCGTGGTGGCTACCGTGGGGACCGCCCAGCCGAACAGGAGGATTGCCCTGATCACCGCGCGTCCACGGAATGGCGTGTTAATTGCCAATGCCGATATGATCCCGAGCGTCACCCCCAACACCACCGTCAACACCGTGTAGAGAACGGTTACGTTCATTGACGTATAGAACTGTGGGTCAGCCAAAAGCGCCTTGTAATTGGCGAGGCCAATATAGACACCATCATTTGGGCCTGTAAGGCGGGTGTCGGTCAAACTCAACCACATCTGGCGCCCCAGAGGCCAGAACATGAACGCTGCAAGATATGCCAGCGGAGCCGCGACGAATGCGTAAGGCGCGATATTGTCAAGCCTCAGAAATCTCTGTGTTTTTGCACTCATCCGTCGCGACCCCGGGCTATAGCCTAGTCAAATTTGGCGTCTATCTTGGCCTGGGCGGCCGCCAATACCTCTTCGGCACTCTCACCGGTGATCAACATTCTCTCAACAGCCTCCATGACAACACGCATGATGCTTGTGGTTTCGGCCTCGTATCCGGGGATCAGTGTGCTACGGGATGTTTTGGCAAGCTCAGCGAACATGGGGGCCCAGGGGTTAACCGCTTCGTATTCGGCTGTAACCGGAACATCCGTGGCCAGGGCGTCTGGACCCGAAACTTCGCGCATTGCTTTTTGGCCTTCCGGCGAGACAAACCATGACAAGAACGCCTTGGCTTCCTCCGGATGATCGGAGTGCTTGCTCACGGTGATGAAAATCTGCTGATGCGCGCCGGGATGCTCGAAAAACATCGGTGCCGCACCCATATCGGACGACGGCATCGCACCGCCCGAGGCTATATTCAGCGCCCCGCCACTGTTGTCGATCGAGAACGCCACGCGGCCCTCCTTGAAACGACTTCGCTGCGTGTTCATCGGATCTCCGATCGGGATGACTCCGGAGTCGTAGGCCAATTTGAAGGCGTTAAGCGCAGCCATTGCCTGTGGCGTGTTGATCGTCAGGTTGCCTTCAGAATCCACCCACTCAACCCCAAAGCCAAACACCCAATTTTGGAAGTCATATGACCACCCACGGAACTCGTTCATTGAGTGGCGCGAGGTAAATCCGATTGCGCCGGTTGCTTCTGAAATTGCCTTGGCCTGCTCAATCATCTCTTCAGTTGTCTTGGGCAACGACGCTCCACTGCTTTCGAGGAGTGCTCTGTTGTAGATGAGCGCATAAACGGCGCGTTGCCAACCAAGTCCCAAGGCAACGCCGTCAACAACACCATTTTCATTCGTCACGTTCAGGTTTTGGGCCCCGGCAACAACATCGTCCAGACTGCTCAGGAAATCGGCGTTGCCGAGAGTGTAGAACAGATCTTCCTGGACAATTGCCAGGTCCGGACCCTGTCCCGCACCCATCTCGGTCATCAGGCGGTCCGCATATTCCTGGGCCGGGACCGCCACCTGCTCCAAGGTAACACCAGGATTTGTTGATTCGTACTTCTTAATCGCCGCCCAAAGGCGTTCTCCACGCAGAGAGTCCAACCATTGGTTGTTGGATATCACCAGTGTCACCTCCTCGGCATGCGCGGATGCGGGGAGAACGAAAGGTGAAATCGCGACGGCGAGCACTGCCACGGAATGTGCCAGATTTCGGATCATGGATTGCATTGTCATGTTTCCTTTTGATTGATCTGTGGGACTGTTTCTGAATGCCGTCGTCATGCCGGAACACGATGTGGTGCGAGCGGCGTATGGCAGCTGAGGTTCTCTGCGCCGCTTTCGGTCACCAGGTAACAGTCTCCAACGTTTGCGCCAGCCACCTCAGGTTCAAGCCATTGAGAATGAAGGACGAAAATCATTCCTTCTTCGAGAATTGAATGATTGTTCGATGCGATGTTGTAGAAATTGGTTTTTTGCACGGAGACGGAATGTCCAACATTCGGGTTATGCGGCCCCTTGTTGGCGGGATAAACATGCATGAGCTTGCGCCCCTGCGCTTCCCAATCCGCGTCTGGAACATACTTGCGAGGCACAATCCGGGGACTTCCGTCCGTTTCCGACTCCCAAGCGAACGGCATGGTACGGCTGTCGGTCGACGACAGATATCCGCGTTCGATATAGGGACCAAACGAAGCATTCGCGATGTCGGAAATCATGGCACCCGGACGCACCAAAGCGGCAGCAGATTGCACGCCCTCGACACACATCTGAAGCACGTCCTCTTGCTGGTCGGTTATCGAACCGACCGCGATCATGCGCGCAATCTGTGCGCCATATCCGTTATATTGGACGTTTGATACATAGAGGTTGATCAGGTCTCCGTCTCGGACGACATGACCATAGGGCTTCCCACAGTGAGTGCCCCACTTGTTTATGCCAATCTGGTATCCGTCACCGGTCTCTCCACCCCTTGCCATCTGGGCAAAGGTGAATGCCGCGTAGATCTCATGGTCCGTGACGCCGGGACGAATGACGTGATAGGCAGCCTGGACTCCGATGTCACAAAGTTGCGCCGCAGCACGGACGAGAGCCTGCTCCCGAATTGACCGCCGTTGCTGCATGCTGTCCACGATCGAATGGGCGGCCTGAAACCTGCATTTCGGCAGTCTGGGCGCCAACTCGTTCCAATAGGGTGTCGATGTTGCATCCCCGATCAACCCGACCTGAGAGACGGAAAGACCATGAGATTCCAAATAGCCGGCAACCGCTTCAACCACCCGTTCGACGGTCCTGCCAGGGCGGTTATATGTTTCACGGCCCCAGGTGCCAACCTGCCAGATATCCTCAACCAACATGGGCTCACCACCCGGCGGAAGGATGACCGAACTGCTGAAAAACGAAAACAGCGCAAGCGGCAGGTCGTCGTCGGTAGGTACGACCAGAACACCCTCGCGCATCCAGTCACAAATATATCTCAGATAGGGGTTTGATACTTTGTATGACCCGATGCTGTCGGCATGGACAAGCATCACATCGTGCCCCGCGACAACGGCCCCGAGCCGAATTCGGCGAAGGCGATCGATGAACTCCTCCTCGGGAAGTGGATCGACAGGACTGAACTCGAAATCTGGCGAGAATCCATCCAGGAGCGCCTCAAACCTGGGTGCCAGTTGCGTTGGTGATGAGAGATTGTTGTAAGTCACCGGGATACTTTCTTTGTTGCGTGATCGACCTGACGCAGGGGCAGGTCAGCAGCAATTTCAAAAAAAAGCAACGCATTTTCTCGATTTGCATAAATATTAATCGTCTCAAAAAAGCTGACCATTTGACGATTTTTTGGCCGATAAGTGAGAAATTCCAATCAAAGAGCCGAACAGCAAATTTCTATATTTTCTGTATTAATTACAATGTATTACCTTGAAATTTTTCCATGTACTTATGAAAAGTCATTATGTGAACTGGAAAAAATATTTCATGTTGAAATTCATGATGTCTATTTTTTAGGCACACGTATCAACCTCTTTAACGACCGAAATCGATGCTTGGAAGACCGTTCGAACCGATCGTGTAAACAGCGTTTTCCGACGGCGCCGGACCGTCAAAGAATGATGATGACTCGGAAGTCGCCAAGTTGATGAGGCGTCGCCGGCAGGGCCGTAAAAGACGTTCGGCGCCGCCCCGAAAACGACAGCAGATCAAAGAAAAGACCGGGCGCGCTCCGGTGGACCTGCTGGCAGGAACAGCACAGCTGTTCTGCGCTGGTGCTGGGGAAACAGCTCATCAAGGGTGCAGGCTGGTCGATATCCCGGTAACAGCGGCCATCGTCGGTTACCTGTGGAACTCCCGTCGGTCAAATCACCTGGGACGTTACCTAATCGATCGATCCGAAATGAAATCATTCGACCTGAAACAGCTTGATCATGACACGCCGCCCAACCAGTTGCATCGTGCTGAGATTGTCAAGCTGCTCGTTCATCCGGATTTCCGGCGGCAGGGCATCGCCAAGACACTGATGGCCGCGGTCGAAGATCATGCGAGAGATCTGAGGCGGTCATTGATTACTCTCGACTCGCGTACCGGCGACTATGCCGAGTCGCTTTACACGTCACTGGACTACACAACTGCGAACGTGATCCCGGGCGACTTCCTGCACAGGGTGGAAGGCTATCTCGTCCCCACGACCATCATGTACAAGGATCTTTCAGGTTCGGATACGGCAAGCCGCGCCAGCGATAGCCGGCCCGTGTCCTATGCTCCAATCGCTTCGCCGGCGGCAAACCGCTGGCCCGCCTCCATCACTGCCTCAGACAACGGACCGTAAAGCGTGCCATGGAGTGATCCGGGGATGGCGACAAGCCGGGAGCGCGGCAGGGCGCAATGCAGGTTCCAGGCGGTGACAAACGGCACGGACAGGTCGAGCCGGCTGTTGATCAACACCGCCGGCAGATGCGCAATGCGGTCCATCTGATCGAGGATCGGCGTGTCCAGCCAGGCGAGATTGCGGAAGTAATGCGTCACGACACGGGCAAATCCGAGCCGGAAACGCGGATCCTCGTAATGTATGTTGGGCTCGGCGCGCGGATCGACGGCAACCACCGCCGCCTCCCACCGGCACCAGGCTTCGGCCGCAGCGGCCTGCACCTTGGGATCGTCGGAGATCAGCCGGTCGCCATAGGCCGCCGCCATGCCAACACCGGGAGTGCCCTCCGGCGCACCGGCCTGAAACATCTCAAAAGCCTCGGGCAGGAACATGCCGGCACCGCCATAGAGAAAATCGATCTCTTGCCGGGTTGTCGTTGCGATGGCGGCAAGGATCAATCCGGACACAGGCCCCGGATGGGCCAGCGTATAGGCCAAAGCCAGCGTGGTGCCCCAGGACGATCCATAGACATGCCACTGATCGATTTTCAGATGGGTCCGCAGGCGCTCAATGTCGCGAACGAGATGCGCAGTCGTGTTGGCGCGCAAGGCCGCGACATCATCGCCCGCATGGGGGCGCGACCGCCCCGAGCCCCGCTGATCCATGGCGATGATGTGCCAGCGGTCGGGGTCGAACAGACATGGCATCCGTGAACTGATCCCTCCGCCCGGCCCGCCATGCAGAAGGAGCATTGCCGGGCATGACGGGTTTCCGAACGTCTCCCAATGGACCCGATGACCGTCTTCTTTGGGCAAGGTCCCCGACTGCAAGGGTGACGTTTCGGGAAAGAGGCTCATGGTTTTGCTCCGGACAAGCCGCGGTTCGGGCCGTCAGCCCGGCCCGGCGGCGTCGATGAAATCTCTATCAACAGCTGCTTCGCGCACGACTCCCTGGCGGTGGCGTTCGCGATCACGCCGGAGCTGCTCACCGAGCAGCCGGCCGCATGATCGTCCGCATCAGTCCAACGAAAACCAGGTTTACGGCGCCATTCACGCTCTCGCTTATGCATCGGCTGCAAATTGCTCCCCGGCTTTGATCACCGCTTCCGATAACGGTCCGTAGAGCGTGCTGTGCAAGGAACCGGAAATCACGCTCAGATCCGAGTGCGGCATGGCGCGATGCAGGTTCCAGGCGGTGGCAAGCGGCATCGACAGGTCGAGACGGCTGTTGATCAACACCGCCGGCAGGTGCGCAATGCGCTCCATCTGATCGAGGATCGGCGTCTCCAGCCAGGCGAGATTGCGGAAATAATGCGTCACCAAACGGGCAAATCCGAGCCTGAAACGCGGATCCTCGTATCCCGTATTGGGCTCGGCGCGCGGATCGACGGCAATCACCGCCTCCTCCCACCGGCACCAGGCTTGGGCCGCAGCGGCCTGCACCTTGGGATCGTCCGAGATCAGCCGGTCGCCATAGGCCGCCGCCATGCCGACACCGGGGGTTCCTTCCGGCGCGCCGGCCTGAAACCTGTCGAAAGCCTCGGGCAGGAACATGCCGGCGCCACCATAGAGAAAACCGATTTCCTGGCGGGTTGATGTCGTAATCGCGGCAAGGATCAATCCGGACACCGCTGCCGGATGCGCAAGTGCATAGGCCAATGCCAGCGTTGTGCCCCAGGACGATCCGTGAATATGCCAGCGATCGATGGCGAGCCGGGTCCGAAGCCGCTCAATATCCCGGACAAGGTGCGCAGTGGTGTTGGCGTGCAGGGCCGCGACATCTTCGCCAGCATGCGGGCGCGACCGTCCCGCACCCCGCTGGTCCATGGCGATGATGTGCCAGCGGTCCGCATCGAACAGACGTGGCATGCGCGCTCCGACACCGTCGCCCGGACCTCCATGGAGAAGAAGCACCGCCGGACGCGAGGCGTTTCCGAACGTTTCCCAATAAACATGATGACCGTCGTCTTCGGGCAACGTTCCCGACTGCAGGGGTGGCGTTTCGGGAAACAGGCTCATGATTTTGCTCCGGACAGGCCGTGGTTCGAGCCGTCAGCCCAACCCGACGGCATCGATCACGGCGGCATAGTGACAGCCAGCGCCTGCGAGCACGAACACGTGCCAGATCGCGTTTTGATATTGCAGGCCGCGATAGAGATGGAACACCACGCCGACCGTGTAGAGGATCCCGCCGCACAGAAGCAGCAGCAAGGCGCGGTCGGACAGCGCTTCGAAAAGTGGGACGAGCATCAGGACCCCGCACCAGCCGAGCGCCAGATAGAGCACATAGGAAGTCTTGATCAGGCGGTGCGGAAAGAACAGCTTGGTCGTCATGCCGAAGGTCGCCACCGACCAGACGACCGCCAGAAATCCGGTCGCCGGCCAGCCTGCCAGTTTGACGACCATGAAGGGTGTGTAGGTGGAGGCGATCTTGAAAAACACCGTCGCCTGATCGATGCGCTGCAGCACTGCCTTGACCGGTGAGATCCCGGCAAGATTGTAGGCGGCGGAAAAGCAGAACACCGCAAACAGGCCGACGGCATAGACCGAGAGACTGACGAGAGATGGCAGGGGCACAGATCCGATCGCCATCACATAAAGCGCGATCACCCCCGCAAGGCTGGCGCCGATGCTGAGCACATGGACGATACCATCGGCCACGCGCTCGGACACGCTGTATTGCGGAAAATCGTGACCGTTCATGATGGTCCCGACTCTACGCTCCTTCAGCGCCAGATCAACTGGCAAATCGGGTGGCAGGTCAGCGTTGCTCGAAAACCCGGCCGGCCAGGACGATGCGCGACAGGGCGGTATAGAAACAGATGGCGGCAAAGACGTAAGCGATGACCGAGAAATGGGACGGAAACAGGCAAAAGGCCGACAGGACGATAATGGTCTCCGTGCCCTCCGCCAGGCCGGTGGTGAAATAAAGCGATTTCACGCCGCGCACTGTGCTTTGCATCTTGTGACGCTCGGCCATGATCGCATAGGCCAGAAAGGTCGAGCCGGTGATGTAGAAGGAAAAGATCAGGACACCGCCGGCGACGCCATTGTTGACCGGATCGGCCAGGATGAAGCCGAGCGGAATCGCGCCGTAAAAGACAAAATCCAGGACGATGTCCAGATAGCCACCGAAATCGGTGATCTTGGTTGCGCGGGCCACCGATCCGTCGAGCCCGTCACAAAGGCGGCTCAGCAAAAGCAGCAACAGCCCCAGCAGATAGGCGTGCTGCCAGATTGCAAATGCCGCCGCCAGTCCGATCACACAGCCGGTGATGGTCACGGCATTGGCCGAAATGCCGGCAGCGGCAATCCGCCGTCCGGCGGCGTCGAGCGTCGGGTCGATCAGTTTTCGGACGGCGCCATCAAGCATCGTTCACCCTCATCGGGACCCAGATCCGGTCCCCTCAATTGCTCTCATACAACTTTCCCTGGCGTTCGAAAGCCATCATTTGTCACAATCCCGTCAGTATCACTTGATGCGCAACCCCCAATCCGGACGCAATGATAGGACAATGCGGATGAAATCCGGATTCCCCTTTGTTTGCGGATGATTTATACAGGCAGGGACAAAATCGCCGGCGACAAGGAAGCAGTCCATCATGTACCGAGCGCGGACGCATGATATCGAGATCACGGTCGAACCCTTTTATCTTGAGGAGCAATCGGAGCCGGAAGACAGCCGCTACGTCTGGGGATACCGGATTGTCATCGTCAATGAATCGGACGAAACCGTTCAGTTGCGCGACCGCTACTGGCACATCACCGATGGTGCCGGACAGGTCGATGAGGTCAGGGGCGAAGGCGTGGTCGGCGAGCAACCGGTCCTCGACCCGGGTGAAAGCTTCACCTATTCCTCCGGCTGCCCGCTGGACACGCCTTCGGGCGTAATGGTCGGCAAATACCGGATGGAACGCCGGGACGGCGACTCATTTCTGGTTGATATTCCAGCCTTCTCACTGGATGTGCCGGGAATGGCGAGAACGCTTAATTGAACCGTGCCCTCGATTTTCGCCCGGTCATTCTGGTCGCGGGCATCCTGATCACGACACTGGGTCTGGCCATGTTGCTGCCGGCAATCGTCGATCTGGCGGCCGGCAACCGGGACTGGATCGTGTTCGCCGCCTCCTCCATGCTGACGACACTTATCGGCCTTTCGCTGTTTGCCGCAACGCGCGGTGTTCCCAAGGGATTGTCGACCCGCCAGGCGCTCCTGATGACCGTCGTGTCCTGGGTCGCGCTGGTGGCCTTCGGCGCGCTGCCGTTCATCTGGTCCGGCGTCGTGCCGAGCTACACCGACGCCTTTTTCGAATCCATGTCGGGCCTGACAACCACGGGCGCAACGGTGATCGGCAATCTCGATACCGCACCGCCGGGGATCCTGTTCTGGCGCGGGCTGCTGCAATGGCTCGGCGGACTTGGCATCATCGTCATGGCCATTGCCGTCCTTCCGATGCTGCAGATCGGCGGCATGCAGTTGTTCAAGGCAGAAGCCTTCGATACGGCGGAAAAGATCCTACCGCGGGCAACGCAGATATCAAGCTCCATCACGCTTGTCTTCATCGGCTTCACGGGCTTGTGCTGCATCCTGTTCCTGTCCGCCGGCATGCCGATCGACGATGCGGTGATTCATGCGATGACCACGGTTGCGACGGGTGGGTTTTCGACAAAGAACGATTCCATCGGCCACTATAACAGCGCGGCGATCGACTGGATCACGACCGTGTTCATGATCCTCGGATCGATCCCGTTCATCCTCTATGTCCAGATGCTGCAGGGACGGTTGCGGCCGATCTTCTTCGATTCACAGGTGCGCGTCTTCATCGGCCTGTTGCTCATCGCCACCCTCATTGCCTGGTTCATCGCCCATTCAGGCGAGCATCATATCGGCCTCGACGGCCTGCGCTTTGCCGCCTTCAATGTGGTGTCGATCACCACCGGCACCGGCTATGCGACAACCGATTACGGCTTGTGGGGGCCGCACGCCATCTCCTTTTTCTTTGTCATCATGTTTATCGGCGGCTGTGCCGGCTCCACCTCCTGCGGCATCAAGATTTTCCGCTTTCAGGTTCTGTTCCAGGCCATTCGCCAGCACATCAGCCAGGTCATGTACCCGCACGGTATCTTCCGCCCGAAATTCAACGGCCGGCCGATCGATTATCGCGTCATCGCCTCCGTCATGACCTTCATGTTTCTCTATGTGGTCAGTTTCGGAGCGATCGCCATGGCGCTGATCGTGATCGGCCTTGACACCACCACTGCGCTTTCGGGCGCCGGATCGGCAATCTCGAATGTCGGCCCGGGTCTGGGAACGATCATCGGGCCGGCCGGAAATTACGCGCCGCTGCCGGACACCGCCAAATGGGTGCTGGCCGCCGGCATGCTGCTCGGACGGCTGGAGCTGTTCACCATCATGGTGCTGTTCCTGCCGCGTTTTTGGCGGACATAGGGCAATTCGGTTTGGTCATTCCAGATCAGGCCGATCTCCGCCGCGGCTGGTGACCAAAGACAGCTATGAATGAATTGCGGATGTCGCTGCCGATGCCGACCAGGGCCGGCACCAGGAACAGCACAAGCAGGGTCGCCATGGCCAGGCCGAAGACGATCGTCACGGCCATCGGCATCAGGAACTGCGCCTGAAGACTGCGTTCGAACAGCAGCGGCAAAAGACCACCGATGGTGGTCAGCGACGTCAGAAGCACGGCTCTGAGGCGGTCCCTGCTTGCGCCGGTTGCGGCTGCGTGCAGCGTCTCGCCGCTTTTCAGCCGCTCATCCAGGCGGCTGACCAGGATGATGGAATCATTGACCAGGATTCCGGCCAGTCCGAGCAGGCCCATCAGCGAGAGGATCGTCAACTGGACGCCGAGGATCCAATGGCCGAACACAGCCCCGACAATGCCAAAGGGGATGATCAGCATCACCGCGATCGGACGCCAGTAGCTGGCAAAGACCCAGGCCAGAATGATGTAGATGACCGAAAGGGCGACAATCAGGCCAAGCTGCAGATCGGCAAAGGCCGTCTCCTGTTCCTGCGAGCGGCCGCCATACTGATAATCGACCCCATACCGGTTGGCGATTTCGGATATGAGACCGCCCTCTTCCAATTGCCCGATGACACCGTCCGTCGTGTTGACCTCATTGTCGATGTCGCCGGTCACCGAGATTTTCGTCTTGCCGTCCTTGCGGGAAATATAGGCAAAGCCCTGACGCTCGGTCAGCCGGGCAACTTCGGTGAGCGGCACGAATTCGCCGGCGGGGCTCTTCAGCTCGAAATTGCGCAGCGCGCCGGTGCCGCCGCTGCGCATGATTTGCGATATGCGCACGGTCACCTCGTCATCACCGCGGGCGAAGCGGAACGGAATCTGGCCGTCAAAGGCGTTGCGCAGCTGGCGGCCGATGCTCTCGGCGGAAAATCCGAGCGCCGCACCGCGTGGCAACATCTCGACCACCAGTTCCGGCTTACCATAGGGGAGGTTGTCGTCGACACCCGAAACGCCCGATACGGATCCCAGAACCGGAATGATTTCGGACGCGGCCGCTTTCAGATCGGAAATCCGGTCGCCGCGCAACTCGACATCGATGTCGCGTCCGGGCGGGCCGCCACGGGACTGGAAGACGGAAAACCGGGACACGCCCGGAATGCCCGGCACCGCCCGCGACCACGCCCTGACGATATCAGGCGTGCGGACCGTGCGCACTTCCGAAGAGGTGAGCTGTATCTTGATCGTGGCACTGGTGCCGCCGAAACGGCTGGCCTTGCTGAACATGACGAAGATCGATTCGGCGAGTTCCTCTTCACCGCCGGTCAGTTCTTCTTCAATGCGTTCAAACGCGCCTTCGATCCGCGCAATGGCCTGCAGCGCCTGTTCTTCCGGCAGGCCGGCCATGAAGGAGACATTGCCGCGAATGTTCTCGGCTTCGGGCGACGGGAAAAAGACGAACTCGACCCGTTTTCCCTGGATCAGGCCGACGACGAGCACCAGTGTCAAACCGACGGCAATACTGACGGTCACATAGCGCCAGCGATAGGACAGCGTGACAAGACGATTGAAGGGCCCGTCGCGGAATCGTGCGAAATTGCGGTCGAACCAGATCCGAAAGCGGCTTTCATGGATTTCTGCGCCGCCGGCTTCGCTGTCGCCATGGGCAGCCTTGCGGCGCAGCCACAGGAATGCCGCTTCGAGCACCGTCGCTATCAACAGGGCAAAGCCGGCAACGGCAATCATCTGCACCGGCATGGCCTGCGCGGTCAGCCCATCCAGCAGGGTGCGCAGCACTCCGTCATCGGACAGCCGGGTTTCAATCGGCGAAAAGGGGGATACCGCCGCCGTCGCCGCGACGACGAAGACGAAGGCGAAAAAGAACTGCCGCCAATAGGACCAGCGGGGTGATTTCTGCCCCTCGAGCGCGTGGGCCAGATGGCCAGGCAGAACATAGAAACATTCCAGCAGGCTGGCGATGATGACGGCGATGACAACCAGCGGCAGCACGCCCATGATCTGGCCGATGGTACCGGTGATCAGCAGCATCGGCGCGAAGGCGGCAAGTGTTGTCGCCATCGCGGCCATGACCGGTTTGAGCATCATGCCGACGCCGTTTTCGGCCGCATCGGCCGGGCTGTCGCCCATCTCCAGTCTGGTATTCGTATGCTCGCCGACGACGATTGCGTCATCGACGATGATACCGAGCATCATGATGAGGCCAAACAGCGATATCATGTTGATCGACTGCCCGGAGATAAACATGAATCCGACCGTCGCCAGCAGGGCGACGGGAATTCCCGCGGCCACCCAGAAGGCAATGCGGCTGTTGAGAAACACGAAGAGAATGCCGATCACCAGGACAAGACCGCCGACGCCGTTCTTGACCAGCAGCATGATGCGCTCGAACAGCGCATCCGACGCCACCTCATAGGTTTTGAGCTCGATATTGTCCGGCAGTTGCGGACGGATTTCCTGCAGATAAGCGTCCAGGATCCGCGCTGTGCGCAGCGTATCGGCCGATGCCGCCCGCCGCACGTCGATTTCAATGGCCACGTCGCCACCGGTAAAGCCGCGTGTCGCGTCCTGGTCGAATGTATCGCGGATGTCGGCTATATCGCCAAGCAGCACTTTTTCACCCGATGGGAAGGCCAGAACTTCGATATTACCCAGGGTCTGTCGGCTTTCCGCATCGGCAAGCGAGCGAAGCTGGCGCTCGATCGCACCGCCGATACTGCCCGAGGGCAGGTCCTTGCTGTTCGAGGTGACTGCGTCTGCAACATCGGAAATCGTCAGTCCGAGCCGCCGCAATTCGCGCTCCGGGACATCGACCTGCAATTCCTGGTCGCGCAGGGCTGTAAAGTCGACCTTGTCGATGCCGCGGGCGATCAGGTCATCGCGAATGCGTTTGGCCCAGTCGCGCTTGACCTGCTCGGAGGCCGTTCCACCGACCGAAAGGCTGGCCACACGGTCGAAGAAACTGGCCTTGGAGACGGTCGGCGTTTCCGCATCGGCGGGCAATGTGCTGATCGATTTGACGGCGGTTTCCACATCGGAAAGCGCCCGCTGCATATCGGTCCCGTCCTCGAATTCCAGCCGGATCGAACCCGATCCCTCGCGGGCGGTCGAGGTCATTTCATCGACACCCTCGGTAAACCGTACTTCCGGTTCCACGATCGCCAATATGTTGCGCTCGATGTCTTCGGCGCTGGCACCGGACCAGCTCACGGAGATGTTGATGTTCGGCCGGTCGACCGAGGGGAAGAACTGGGTGTTGATCCTGAGGATGCTGAAGACACCGATCAGGATCATCAGCATCATCAGCAGATTGGCCGCATTGGGGTGGCGAATGAAGGTTCTGACCAGCCCTCCGGAGCCGCCGATCGTGCCGGCAGCATTCTCCATCACCCGCCGCACACCGCTATCCGCCATCGCCCTCGCCTCCGGACCGGCGGACGGTTTGCGCAGCCGGTCGGCGTCCTTCGCCGGAAAGCGGTCCGCGCACACGAACGCCGTTATCGGCCTGGGTCAGATGGGTGGTCATCACCGCATCGCCGGGCTCCAGACCCGAGGCGATGATCACATCCTCGCCGTCAAAGGCAGCGACCTCGACCTCGCGGCGGGCAAGCTGTCCATCTTCGATCACAAAGACCGCAGAGCCATCATAAAGGGCGGTCTCCGGCACACGGTAGGATGCCGCATAGAGCCGGTCCGGTACATCGATCTCGACAAAGGCGCCCGGCCGCAACTGCACCTGGGCGCGGGCGGGATCCAGCCGCGCGACCACCTCGACACCACCCCGGGCGGACGCAATCTCCGCACCGATGCGGTCGATCCGGCCGGTATAGGTATAGCTGCTTTGGCCGACCACCCAGATAACATCGATATCACGGCCGATCAGGGGGTCGGTATCCGCCGATATGCGGCCATATTGGGCATCGGTCAGAGTAAAGCGCACTTCCAGCGCTTCCTCATCATAGACCGAGGCGACGACATCGCTGCTGCTGACATAACGGCCGACCTCGGCGCTGGCGGAGTTGATGACGCCGGCAAAGGGCGACTTCAGGACGGTGTTCTCCAGATTGCGTTCGGCCTGCTGCACTTTCCACGTCAGGCTGTCGAGATTGGCGACCTGCTGTTCGCGTCTGGCTTCCTCGATCAGTTGATTGTTGCGCCGCTGGCTGACCGCCTGTTCGCGTTGCGAGACGATCAGGCGCCTGTCCTCGACCTGTTTTTCCGTCAACGTGCCGCTGCTGACCAGGGATTCGGCGCGACGCAAATCGCTTTCGGCGAGCGTCAGCTGCATCTGCGCGGCCGTTAGTTGATCGCGTTCGGCAGTGATCCGCGCTTCGGTTTCCACCAGAGTCGCCTTGGCCTGTGCCAGATTGGCGCGCGCCTCGGCCAGCGCACCGCGGTAATTAAAGGCATCGATTTCAATCAGCACGTCGCCCTGCGACACCGCGGATCCGGCTTTGAGGGCCGGGTTGATGGCTATGATTTCGCCATTGACCAGCGGTCGCAATTCGACAAATCGCGCCGCCTGCACCTCACCGAACAGGCGCAATTGAGGACGATTGCTGAGCGCATCGACGACAACCGATTCCACCGTATAGGCGGTGGGCCGGAAGTTCCTTGCGGTGGGCTCGGGCTTGGTGTCGATCAGCCTGTTCATCAGGCCGTAGGACGCGCCGAGCACCGCGAGCATCAAAATGGTCTGGAGCACAACCCGGCCATTGCGCGAGAAGCGCGAAGGACTCACAGGAGGCCGGTCAAGATCCTCACCGCTTCGGTCCGTTTCTGTATCGTCATGGATCGACTTCAGCATGCTCCCGCCTGTTTTGGCGTGTTTTTCCGCTTATAAATCAACCGGTAAACGGCCGGCCTGATCAACCTTTTCGGGCTCCCTCCGGATCATATAGTGACCGCGGCCCTTCTTGCCACCAATTCTTGGTTTCTAATTTGTACCAAAATGTAACTGCAAGGGCTTCACGGCCCAAGCGACCGATCCGCACGGCTGCGGTCATCCCTCGCCGTTGTTACCGACATCGTTTTCAGGTTTCATTGCCCGCGATATTGTCGCACGCTGGTTTCGTCAATATCCCGTTCCAAAGGGATTCTTGATGTCAAGGGATATATAGCCGCCTGCCTCCGTCCGCGAGGCCATGGCGGCATTCACGCCGGGTCCGGCGGAGACATTGAAACCGTCGAACCAATTCACAAATCCGTTGACCCCGATGCTGACCCGATCATTGACGGGAAACTTGACGCCACCGGCGACAGTAACCATGGCGGTCGCCTTGTTGCCGCTCAATACCGTCGCACCGCCATTGGTGGCATTGAGATCCTGAAACGCAACCCCGGCACCGACCATGGCCCATGGTACCATGCGTATTTTTCCGTCCCCCACGACATCGTAGGACAATCCGACACGCGGCGCGAAACTCCAGGCCTCAAGATCCCCGCCGAGCGGCAGGGAGCCAACCACCGGCGGATTGTTGCCGAGGCTCTTGATATCGACGGCATTGCGCTGGATCGTGAAGGAACCGATCAGATTGAGGTTGCCGGAGAGCCGTTTTGCCAAGCCGAACTCAAGGGCGACATATTCCGCGGTGCCGGTTTTCAGAAACTGATTGAAACCGTCAAGCTGAATGACATCCTGCGCCAGGAGGTCGAATCCGGCACCGACGCCGACCCAGGTGCTGATGGGCTCCGATTTAAAAAACGGTTGTTCGGTTCGAATGCCGAGATTGATTGACAATCTTCTGTATTCCCACTTGTCCTGGACAAAGAATTCCCGGGCTTCCGGGTCCAGGCCGGTGCCCGGTCCCCGTGTCAGGGTGACATTTGTTGTCCCCACTTCGAAGCCGATCGCCGTGCCGCCGTCGACCAATTTCGGATCGGCTGGGATCTCTCCGAAAGGCGGTGCCGTTTTTGGGCGAACCTCACCGAGAACGATGCCCGTTTTGAGCAGTTGCCTGTCGATTTCCCGCAATCGTTTCCGGCGATCCTGGTCGATCCTGCACAATCTCCTGAAGTCTTCCCCCGAAACGCGCGCGCCGAGAAACTGAATGAATTCGGCCTGTGCCCTGTTGGCGGAGGATTTGTTTCGGCAACGGTTTTCAATGCCGCCGATGGCGACAGCCCGGTCGGCGTAATACTCTCCTGTTGCGTGACTGAAGCGCGACACAGACGTCAGCCCATTGGCGGCAATCAGCCGGTCGCCGGCCGCTGTTTCACCAGCCGAAAGAAGCAGTGTCGGTGCGGCAAACAGCCCTGCGATCACCACGCCCGCGCCGAGCCTTTTCAATACCCGCAAAGCCGCGGCACCCGTCCCCGTGCAACCACGAGTTCTCTTCACTTCAATACGATACATACTGACTGTTACCCCGACCCGACCGGCCGGCCCCCTGACCAAACCTGCCGACAGGCTATACATCATGGGTGTCCGCATCAACCGTGGCTGGTGATGTCGGCGGCAGGCAGGTCAACTCTCCAGTTCGTCCGGATCGAAGACATAGTCGGTGGAACAGAATTCGCATTTGACCGAGATCTGTCCGTCTTCGATGCTTTCGGCGATTTCCTGTTCATCGAATCCGTCCAGAACGGTGCGGATCTTCTCGCGTGAACAGGTGCAGTTGTCGCGTACCGCGGCTGGGTCGAAAACCCGGACGCCACGTTCATGGAACAGGCGGTACAACAACCGTTCGGAGCCGACTTGCGGATCGGTCAGCTCATCGTCGCCGATGGTCTCCATCAGCGCCTTGGCTTCCAGCCAATCCTCATCCTCGTCTTCCTCCTCGTGACCTTCGTCGAGGTCGTCGGGAATGTCGCCACCCGGAAGGTCGGTCTGCCGAATGCGTTCTTCGGATTCCGGCAGAAACTGCAGAACCACACCACCGGCGCGCCAGTGGTGATCGGTGCTGCCGGCGGCATCACGAGCGTAGAGCTGAGCGGCGGCAAGGCGCACCTCGGTGGGAATCTGCTCCGATTGCCTGAAATAGGCGCGGGCGATTTCTTCCAGCGTCGCACCGGTGAGTTCGACGATGCCCTGATAGCGCTGCATGTGGCTGCCCTGGTCGATGGTAAAAGCCAGAACACCGGTCCCGAGCAACTCATGCGGCTCCAGCCGGCCTTCAGCGACCGCCTCGGCCAGCAATTTGTCATCAAACCGGGCATAGGCCCGCAGACTGTCGGGCGTCGTAAAGTCGGCGACCAGAAGGTCGACCGGGCCGTCGCCCTGGGTCTGAACGATGAACTTGCCGTCGAATTTGAGCGACGTGCCCAAGAGCACGGTAAGCGTAATCGCCTCAGCCAGCAGCCGGGCGACCGGCTCGGGATACTCATGGCGATCCAAAATGGTATCGAGCATGGGACCGAGCTGCACGGCGCGGCCGCGCGCATCGAGCCCTTCCACCTGGAACGGCACCACCTGATCGTCACCGGCATAGCCGATCTCGCCGAGATTGTAGTCTTCAGTCATCATGGATGCGGGAACCCGTGCATGCGCCTCCGGTTCCGGAAGCGCTAAATTTTGTCAAAACACCAGGCCAGAATGGCCTTTTGCGCGTGCAGGCGGTTTTCCGCCTCGTCGAAAACGACCGATTGCGGTCCGTCGATCACCTCATCGGTTACCTCCTCGCCGCGATGGGCCGGAAGGCAATGCATGAACAGGGCTTGCGGATTGGCCTTTTCCATCAGCCGGGCATTAACCTGATAGGGCTGAAAGACATTGTGCCCGCGGGCGCGCTGTTCCTGGCCCATCGACACCCAGGTATCGGTGACCACGCAGTCTGATCCCGTGACCGCTTCGTCCGGATCCCGCGTCACCGTCACTCCGGCGCCCTGTTCCCTCGCCCAGCGCAGATAGCGGTCCGCCGGCTCCGAGCCATCGGGCACCGCGATGTTCATGTCATAGCCGAAACGTCCAGCCCCTTCGAGCAGGGAGTGCAGCACATTGTTGCCGTCGCCCACCCAGGACAGCGTTTTGCCGGCAATCGAGCCGCGATGCTGCTCGAAGGTCATGACATCGGCCATGATCTGGCAGGGATGGGTGTCATCGGTCAGTCCGTTGATCACCGGCACGGTCGCATAGGCGGCCAGCTCCGTCAGCCGCCGGTGATCGGTCGTGCGGATCATGATCGCATCGACATAGCGCGACAGCACGCGCGCCGTATCGGCAATGGATTCGGCCCGGCCAAGCTGCATTTCGCGGCCTGACAGCAGGATGGTCTCACCGCCCAGTTGCCGCATGCCGACATCGAAGGAGACACGGGTGCGGGTTGACGGTTTTTCAAAAATCATCGCCAGCATCCGGCCCGCAAGCGGCTTGTCGGCGCTGCCCTCCTCGGTGGCTGCCTTTCGCGCATGGGCGTGGTCCAGTATGGCGCGCAGTTCACCCGCCGAAACGGCCGATAGATCGAGAAAATGACGAGGATCGCCATTCATGGTCATCTGAGTTTTCCTTGTAATCGAAAGGGGGTCAGCCTGTCCCCTGATCAACCGGAGCGTGCCGAAACGTCCGCAGCAGCCGCTTCCAACCGGCGTAACCCCTCTCGCGCTTCTTCGGCGGTGGTCATCAATGGCGGCAGCAACCGCACCACATTGTCACCGGCCGGCGCGCCGAGCAGGTGCTGGTCACGCATGGCCACAAGCAGATCGAGATTGGGGCATTTGCATCGAACGCCCAGCATCAGGCCGGCGCCGCGAACCTCTTCGATGACGTCCGGATACTCATCGGCGATGGCGGCAAGTCCCTGCGTAAAGACGAGGCCGACATCGCGGACATGCTGCAGGAATCCCTCTTCCAAAATGACGTCGAGAACCGCGTTGCCGACTGCCATGGCCAGCGGATTGCCGCCATAGGTGGTGCCGTGTGTGCCGGGGCTCATGCCCCTGGACGCGTCTTCCGTCGCCAGACAGACACCAAAGGGAAAACCTCCGCCAATGCCTTTGGCCACCGCCATGATGTCGGGCGTGATGCCGGCCCATTCGTGGGCGAACAGCCTGCCGGTGCGGCCGACCCCGCACTGAACTTCATCGAGGACCAGCAGAATTCCATGTTCGTCGCACAGCGCGCGAATATCGCGCAGCCACTCGACCGACAGTTCGCGAATACCGCCCTCGCCCTGCAGAGGCTCGACCAGAATGGCCGCAGTGTGCCCATCGACGGCATCTTTCATGGCGCTGAAATCAGCAAAGGGCACCTGCTTGAAACCCGGCGCCTTGGGCCCGAAACCTTCGAGATATTTTTCCTGGCCACCCGCAGCAATGGTTGCCAGGGTCCGGCCGTGAAAGGCGCCCTCGATGGTGATGATATCGACCCGCGCCTCATCACCATTGACAAAGTGATAGCGGCGCGCCGTCTTGATGGCGCATTCCAGCGCTTCGGCACCGGAATTGGTGAAGAAGGCACGATCGGCAAAGGTGGCGTCCGTCAGGCGGCCCGCCAGCCTGGCCTGATCCGGAATCTCATAGAGATTGGAAGTATGCCAAAGCTTGTCGGCCTGGTCCTTCAAGGCCGCGACCAGATGCGGGTGCGCATGGCCCAGCGAATTCACGGCAATGCCGGCGGCGAAATCGAGATATCGGGTTCCATCCTCGGCGATCAGCCAAACGCCCTCGCCGCGCTCGAACCGAAGCGGGATGCGATTATAGGTGCCATAGAGTGATGTGCCGTCGGACATGGCCGATCTCCCAACTGTCGCGGCCCGGCCGCGGCGATGGATGACCCGGTTTTTCGGGCCAAAAAAATAAATAGCCGCCCCAAAAGGCAGCCATTGCCCGCTATCCATATACCGACAGCCATTGTCAATCAACATCCCGCCGCAATCGCGGGTATGGGAAAAAACGGCGCCGGTCTTTCAGCAATTGTTGGAATTGCCCCTCAAGTTGGGGAAAACTCGAAAAAGGATTCCCGTTGATTCGCGGGACTCTTGTCACCGAGTCCCACGAACACTACGTTACAGCCACATATTGGACTGCATGCGGCGGACCTAGTAACCTTTTCCTCGACAAGAAGACCGGTTTCGATTGTCTTTTCGGAACCTGTTGGAGGAGTCCGCCGCCTCGATATTAAACGACAGGGGTGTTGGACTATGAGCTGGACTGATGAGCGCGTCGAAAAATTGACCAAGCTTTGGGCCGATGGATTGAGCGCCAGCCAGATCGCAGCAGAACTGGGTGGTGTGAGCCGTAATGCGGTCATCGGAAAGGTGCACCGCCTCAACCTTCCCGGACGCGCAAAGTCCGGAGGGTCTGGTGGCGGGCGCAGCAAACGCGTCGCATCGACCCCACGCGGCGGCGGATATGGAGGGCGCAGTTCCGCGCCCCGTTCCACGCCACGCAGCAGCGGTGCGACAGCGCTCAAGCACGATGTGCTCGCCGATGCCATCGCGGAAATCGATATGCGTCCGATCGAAGATGTGGTCGTGCCGATTTCGCGGCGCCTGCCGCTGACCGAACTGACCGAAAAGACCTGCAAATGGCCGATTGGCGATCCGATGCAGGATGATTTCTATTTCTGCGGCGTCGACTGCGACGATACCGATCCCTATTGCACCTACCACTCGAAGCTGGCTTTTCAGCCAACGGCGGAGCGCAAACGGTCGCGCTGAACCGGGCGGATCGCTTGTTTTCCGGGCGGCCTGCGGGCCGCCTTTTTTGGTTCGGCATCAATGGCCAACAGCATTGCCACCGGTCTTCAGCACCTTGACAAATTCTTCGACGGCCCGGTTCAGCGGTGCGCTGGTTCGTCGGATTGCGCCAATGGGGCGGTGAAATTGCGGGTGATCGAAGTCCAGGAATAACAATCCGCTCTCCAGATAGGGGCGGGTGGTTTCGCGCGGCATGGTCGAAATCAAATCCGTCGAACCGACAATCTCCAGAACGGACTGAATGGAGTCCGTTTCGACCGTGATGTTGATCTTTTCCAGTCCCAGCGCGATCAGGGCGCCCTCCGTCTGCTGGCGCAGCATGCTGCCGCGTGAGTGCGCAACCCATTGCTGCCGCTCGAGATCGGCTGGCCGGATGGTCCGCTTTGCCAGCAGATCATGGCCGGCACGGCACAGAACTCCCACACGATCGTCGGCAAGCGGTACGAAGTGCGACTCGGCGACACGATCGGCCAGATCGCGCGGTCCGATCACGAGATCGATTTGGGCCCGTTCCAGCATCGTTCGCAATTCATGCACCAGCCCGACCCGGACATCGACCTTGCAATCCGGCCGGTCGTGAAGAAACCGGCAAATGCGGCTGGTGAGAAACTGTCCGGCAATGATGGGGGGCGCGCCAATGCGCAACTGACCGGCGGCGCCTGCCGAGACACGTTCGGAATAGCGGCCTGCCTGCTCTTCCGCCACCCTTATCGCCAGGCCATTTTGGGCAAGCCGGAGGCCCAGATCGGTCGGCACGGCGCGCCGGCTGCTGCGGTCGAAGACCGGTGCGCCAATACGGTTTTCAAGGGTGCGCATGTTTCTGCTGAGGGCCGGCTGACTCAGACCGATCCGGTCGGCTGCGGCCTGAAAGGAACCGGCCTCCACGATCATGGAGAGCTGGGTGAGGTGGCGAGGATCGATATACATACCAGAATGTAATCTATAAAAGGAGGAATTGCATTATATTTTATATGATTTCCCGCTTAGATTGGGGCGATCAAGCTGGGAGGACACCATGATCGAATTCAAAAAGGCGGCCTTTGCCGCACTCACTGCCGCGTCGCTTTGCTTTGCTACTGCCGCCGCTGCACAGGTCTTCAAGGGCGAAACGGCCGGGGTCGGCGATCCGGTGCACACCATGTTCGTGGCCTTTGCCAATCAGGCCGGCAAGGGAAATGTCACCATTCAGGTCAATGCCGGTCAAACCCTGACCAAATCGATGCTCAAGGGCGCCAAGGGCGATATCGCGTTTTTCTCCTCCGTTCCGTCACTCGTCAATCTCATGGCTGGCCAGAAGCGGATGTATGAAAAGATCGAGGGCGCGCCGGAATTTGCCAAGAACCTGCGCGCCATCCTGGGTTTCAAGGCCGGCGCCTATCATCCGGTCACGCTTGCGGGTTCCGGGATCGAAAGCTGGGACGACATCAAGGGCAAGACTGTGTTTACAGGCCCGCCCGCCGGATCCGCATCCGCGACATCCGAAGCGCTGATCAAGATCATCACCGGCTATGAGGCCGGCAAGGATTACACCGCCGTCCGCTTGTCCTGGGGTGAAGGCTATGCGGCGCTTTCCGACGGCAAGATCGACATGATGGTGCGTCCGGCCGAGATCGGTTCCGCCAATATCGAGCAATTCGGCCTGTCCGGTGAGTTCCGTGTTCTGTCCATTCCGGACGACGCCCGCGACAGCGAGGAAATGAAGGCACTTTTCGGACGTCCCGGCCGCGGCATGGCGACATTCGACGGCGGCCTATACAAGGGCCAGTTGACCGAAGGCGACATCACCGCCCTCGGTTTCTTCCAGTTCGTCGGCACCCATGCGGGAATGGATGAGGACGTCGTCTATCGTGCGACGAAGGCGTTCTGGGACAATATTGCCGACGTTCAGGCCACCGCCTTCTTTCTGAAGGACGTCACCAAGGAGACCGCATTTACCGCCGTCAATGTTCCGCTTCATCCCGGTGCCCTGCGCTACTATGACGAAGCCGGCTTTGATGTACCGGACGCGCTTCGACCCTGACCGTGAACCGATCCCGGTGTGTCATGAGGTGCGCCGGGTCTTCTACTGCGATTCCAGGGGACCGGCATGACCGATAACATCCGTGCATCCATCCTTACGACCAAAGTGCTGACCACAGCCTCCGTGCTGGCCTGCGCACTGCTTGGCGTGATTGCGCTCTACAGTTCAGGCATCGGCCTGCTGGATCCCAAGCTGCATCGCGCCGGCGGCTTCACGCTGGCGCTCATTGTCGGCGTTGCCGTCGCCCGTACAACACGCAGCTCGAGGGAAATGGGCAAGGGCCTGGCGCTGGGGCATGTGGTGTTGGACGCTGTTCTCATTGTTGCCGGTGTCTGGTCGATCTGGTCCTTTCTTTATGTGCAGACCGAAATGGAAACGGCGCTCTATGACGTTACCAATGCGGATGCATGGCCGGCGCTCGCCGGGCTGATCGTCTTTCTCGAATTGACCCGCCGGCTCTGGGGCTGGGGACTGTTTTCCGTCGGAACCCTTGCCGTCATCTATCTACTGTTCGGTCAGGATCTTCCAGGCATTCTCCAGCATTCAGGGTTTTCGCTCAAAGAGATTGCCGAGGCCCTTTGGTACAACACCAACAAGGGCGTATTCGGATCGATCACCAATATCGTCCTGTCGACCGTATTCATCTTCATCATTTTCGGCGCTCTGCTGGAGGGTACGGGCGCCGGCGACACGCTGCTGAAATTTGCCTTTCTTGCCACCCGGCGTACCCGCGGCGGCCCGGCCCATGCGGCCATTTTGGCCTCGTCCCTGTTCGGCACCATGTCCGGCAGCACGGTCGCCAATATTGTCGGCACCGGTACATTCACCATTCCAATGATCAAGAAACGGGGCTTTTCACCGACCTTTGCCGCCGGGATCGAGGCCACGGCCTCGTCCGGCGGTCAGATCATGCCGCCCATTATGGGCGCAGCGGCCCTGGTGATGGCGGATCTCACCGGCGCCGGTTATCTCAACATCATCGTTGCAGCACTGCTGCCGGCGCTGTTTTACTATTTCAGCCTGTTTGCGGCCGTCACCGTCGAAGCACGGCGGCAGGGCATCGAGGTGCAGCCGATGACCACCGATGACAAAATCACGTCGGTCGATCTCATCAACTCGGTCCTGTTTCTGGGTCCGATCGCCACGGTGGTCATCTCGCTGCTGATCGGTCTGTCGACATCCGCCGCCGGCTTTTATGCGGTTGTTGTGCTGCTGGTCCTTTCCGTCATCAACCCGGGGGTCCGCGCCAACCCGCTTCGGGTATGGCGATCCTTTATCGGCGGCAGCCGCTCCGGCGCCACCCTGCTGATCGCCATTGCCGCCATCGGCATTCTCGTGGGCTCTTTGGACACCACCGGCCTTGGCCTGAAGCTGGCGAATGTCATCGCAGCGGTGCGCGGCGACAGCCTGTTTTCGGCGCTGCTGGTCGCGATGATCGGCGCATTGGTCCTGGGGATGGGAATGCCGACCCTTCCGGCCTATCTCATCATTATTCTGGTAATGGGCCCCGCCATTCAGGCGCTGGGTATCTCGATGCTGACGGCGCATATGTTCGTCTTTTATTACGGGGTCGCCTCCTCGCTGACGCCGCCGGTCGCAATCGCAGCCTACGCGGCTGCACCGATTGCCGGGGCAAATCCGCTGATGACATCCTTCATGGCGTTCCGGCTCGGCATGTCGAAATTCATCATACCCTTCATCTTCGCCTTCTATCCGACCATCCTGATCGTCGAGGAGTTTCATCTCTGGCCGTTTGTCTGGATCATCGTCCGCACGCTGTTTTGCATCTGGCTGTTTTCGTCCGCGCTGTCGGCCTATGATCGCGGCCGATTGAGTTGGCCGGAGATCATCCTGCGTTTTGCCTGTGCATTCGCGATGCTTGCACTGAGCCCCGTTGTCCAACTCCCGGCGATCGCCCTCGGTGTGGCGCTGATTGCCTGGGATATCAGGCGCGGTCCGATGCAACGCACGGTGGGAGGAACCGCATCGTGAGCAAACAACCGAATTTCCTGTTCATCATCACCGATCAGCACCGGGCGGATCATCTTGGCTGCTACGGAAACGCGATCGTGCGGACCCCGCATATCGATCGCATCGCCAGCAACGGACGACGCTGGGACCGGTTCTATGTGGCCAACCCGATCTGCATGCCCAACCGCGCGTCGATCATGACCGGACGGATGTCATCGCTGCATGGGGCGCGCCACAACGGTATTCCGCTGTCGCGGGACCACACGACCTTTGTCGAACTGCTGAGAGACGCCGGTTACCACACCGGCCTGATCGGCAAATCCCATCTGCAGGGCTTTACCGGCCTGCCGGCGACCAATCGATACAAGCCGGACCCGCATCTTCATACACCGCGGCCGGACTTGCGCGATGCCCAGAAGCGCAACCGCCATTCCAGCGAATATGATCTCGAACTCATATCGCGATGGGACCGTCCCATGGCCGAGCGTGTGGACGGCGACTTCTACGGGTTCGAGCATGTGGAAATCGCCGCTGACCACGGCGACGCTGCCTCCGGCGACTATCTGCTGTGGGCGCGGTCGCAGGAGCCGGAGTTCGACCGGCTCGTCGGACCGGATAATGCCCTGCCCGACAATCGGATTTCCGCTCCGCAAGCCTGGCGCACCGCCGTGCCGGAAGAGCTCTATTCGACCAGTTGGATCGCCGAGCGCAGCTGCAATTGGCTGAAGGAGCGGGCCGGGGATGACGCGCCTTTTTTCCTGCAGATGTCCTTTCCCGACCCCCATCACCCCTTCACGCCGCCCGGCCGCTACTGGGACATGTACGATCCTGAAACCATCCCCCTGCCCGCCTCTTTCGGCAAGGGGGACCTGCCGCCGATCCGCGCCATGCGTGAGGCGATGCTGAATGAAACCGATCCGCGGGACAATCAGAATCCGTTCACCGTGACCGAGGATGAAGCGCGCGCGCTAATCGCACTGACCTATGGTTCGATCTCCATGATCGATGACGCCATCGGCCGGGTCCTTGCCGCGCTCGATGCGTCCGGGCTTGCTGATGATACGGTGGTGATCTTCACCACCGACCACGGCGACTATATGGGCGATCACGGTCTGATGCTGAAACTGCTGCTGCACTACCAGGGTGTCATTCGCGTGCCGTTCATCTGGCACGATCCGACGCGGCCAGACGCAGGGGCTGTCGAAACGGGCCTCGGATCGAGCATCGACATTTCCGCCACTGTCCTTGCGAGGGCCGGCATTCAGCCCTTCAACGGACTCCAGGGGCGGGATCTGCTGTCCACCGACCCGCCCGAAGCGATCATCGTCGAAGAAGACAGCCAGCGCGCAATGACCGGCTTCGACCGGCCACAGCGGATCCGCACCATCGTGACGGACCGCTACCGCATGTCGCTGCGCCAGGGCGAAAGCTGGAACGAGCTCTATGATCTGCGCACCGATCCATTGGAACTCGACAACCGCTATGGCGATGTCGCTATGGCCGATACGCAGCACGGCCTGACCGATCTCATGCTCCGGCGAATGATCGCGCTGCAGGATCAGGCGCCCCTGCCCGCCTACAGGGCATGAGAAAGGTCCGTCACCAAGCGAGCGGACGGGCGGATCCGCCAGGTCTGCCTGTTACCGAAGGCGGCGGACAAAGACAAAACAGGGTCCGTAGGTCGGGTCGTCAAATTCGGCCAGCCGCGTGCAGCCGGCTTTCTGGAAAGCCGCTTGCGCGCGGTGATTGTCGATCGATGTGCATAGTCCCGCCAGTGGCGCGTCGGTTGTTTCCCGTAAACGGGAAAACAGCAATTCCAGCGCCTGAGGACCGGTGCCCCGGCCGGTCTCTGCGGGCTCACCGATGAAGATATCGATGTCGATCGACCCGGGCGGGATATCGTTCAATCCAACGGAAGCCAGCGCTTGCGGATCGACCATCTCCCAGCGAAGATAGCCGACCGGCTTGTCGTCGCAGGCGATAATCGCGTGCTCGGCCGAACCGGTAGCGCCGAACTGATCCAGCCTGCCGTCGGGATCACCCCACCACCGCGACACATGGGCGCTGGCAAGCCATTTGCTGACAAGAGTGCCATGCACTGCTGTGTCCACCGGCAATAATGTGATCATGGTCGGTTCCTTTCGCGCAGCAACAGGTGATGCCATTTACAATCGGCCAACATCCCGGTGCAACCGGCGCGTATCGCGGTGGACATATTGTGCATCGAGCCCGATATCTCTGAGCATGTGCTGGGGCATATCGCGCAGCAGAAAGCGCCGGCGGCGAACCTGCCCGATCCCGGCGATCCAATCCCATAGGGTCATCGTTCTATATTCCTTTCAATCCAATTCACCTTCGCGCCCCTTGGGCGGGGCGCGAAGAGCGTGTTTCATTCCAGCGGCATGAAGATTGCCGCCTGGATGTTGGCGCAGGTGTAGTCGCCCGGCATTCCGTTTCCCCGGGCCGTACCGGGAAGCGTCTCCGGCACGCTTTTGTCGTTGCAGCCGTCACGGAATGTGGTGAGCATCTCGGCCTCCCGGCCTTCGACCAGCGGGCCGTGGTCGCGGATGACCAGATGGATCTCACCGGCCAGATTGGTCAGCCCACGGCCGAACCATGAGTGCGGCATGGCGCCAGCCGGCTGAAAGGCGGCAAACCGCGCTTTGCCGTCTTTGCCGGCGATGGCGCCATCGCCATAGCCAAGGTCCGACTCGACATAATCGGATCTCTGCAGGACATCCGCGCTCGAGCACGGGTCCTTGCCGCAATTCTGCGGCGCGTTGATTGCAACGACCCACATCGTATAGGCATGGTTTGGCTTGAGCTGCTCGGCTTCCACATTGACGAAGATGCCGTCGGCCGAGCGCACCATTCGCGCACCGCCTTCGCTGACGCGTTTGACGTCTCCCTGCGATGCATGGGTCATGACGTCGACATGCTGCAGCTGGGCCGCCTCCGCACAGATTGAGCCGAGTCCGAGCGACACGACCGCGACCATAGACCGCCGCGCGAGGCGGCGATGCCAGGGCATTTTCGGCGCTGCAACGCGCGGCGCCGGCCGGACGATTTCCGCCCGCCGGGCGGATCGATTGAAAGGGGTTCCGGGTTTCATAATCTGTTTTCCTTGTTTTCAATTGATATCAACATTCGTTATGCGGGTTGTTCGATGATCCGCAGGTAAGGCTTGGGGGCGATCCATCCGTCGGGGTAGCGCGTGCGCGCCTCTTCGTCGGAAACCGACGGCAGGATCACGACCTCGTCACCCGGCTGCCATCCCGCCGGCGTGCCGACCTGGTGATTGGCGGTGAGCATGATGGAATCGATGACACGCAGCATTTCCTCAACGCTGCGGCCCGAACTCATCGGGTAGGTCATCATCAGTTGGATCCGCTTGTCGGGCGAGATGATGAAGACACTGCGGACCGTATAATTGTCGGCCGCCGTCCGTCCGTCGGAACTGTCACCGGCATCGGCCGGCAGCATGTTGTAGAGCTTGGCAATCACCAGATCCGTATCGGCGATGATCGGATAGGTCGGTGCCGCACCCTGGGTTTCCTCGATATCGGCCGACCAGGCGATGTGATCGGCAACCGGGTCCATACCGAGCCCCATCACCTTGACGCCGCGGCGCTCGAATTCGGGCAGCGCGCGGGCCACCGCACCCAGCTCAGTGGTGCAGACCGGGGTAAAATCCTTCGGATGGCTGAAAAGCAGGCACCAGGAATCGCCACACCAGTCGTGAAACGAGATGCGACCCTGCGTCGTGTCTGCGGAGAAGTCGGGGGCAATATCTCCAAGTCTCATTGTCGTTATTCCTTTTCAGGTTGTGCTATAGGGACAAGCCGCCATGGGAAGACTCACCTGGAGCCAGGCGACCTGCCCCTTCCTAATTCAGGGCGGCAAACCAGACCTGAAGGAAATCGAACGTTTTTCTGAAGGAGATGTAATTTATGTTCATGTTGGGTGCCTGGAGCGTCGATCCGCTGTCCCGGGAGGTCACTGACGGCACATCAACGACTCGCCTGTCGCCCAAGGCGATGGGCGTCTTGACGGCGCTTGACCAGGCCGACGGCCAGGTGGTCAGCCGAACGGAATTGCTTGACCAGGTATGGGCCGGTGTGACCGTGGGTGAAGAGGTTCTGACTCACGCCATTGCCGAATTGCGCAGAGCCTTCAAGGACAGCGCCCGGGCCCCCAAGATCATCGAGACGGTGCACCGGGCCGGATACCGGCTTCGGATTCGCTCACAAGCTGTGACCGGACAGGAGCCGGTTGCCGTCGAGACACCGGCTCCCGAAGTCGCGGTGTCGGACGCACCTGTCGCCCATGCGCAAGTCAAGCGTGTCACCATTCTCATGGTGGATCTGGGTCCGGCGGTTGCCGATGTGGCCCGGGAAGGCGCCGAGGCGGCCGAACGCGTCTTCGATGCCCTGGCGGAACGGACAACCGCCGTGGCCGGGCGATTTGGAGGAACCGTCACCGACCGGCTGAATGATCTGATGGTCGTCGCCTTCGGCGTGCCGGCCTCCATTGAGGACCACGCGTCGCGCGGCGCCGCAGCTGCGATGGCGCTTCTTGACGAGGCCGAAATCGGCCACACTCTGCGGGCAGCATTGAGCAGCGGCGAAGTGGTGCAGCGCCCCGGCGGAGCGGATCGTCCGCCAAATCTGTCCGGCCTGCCGCTCTCGATTGCCGCGGACATCCTGGCCGCGACGCCCCCTGGTCATATCTGGCTGGATGAGACAACGCGTCGACGGGCCGGAGACGCCTTACGCGTCGATCCGCTTTCATCAGAAAAAGCGCCGGTCGCAATCGGTCAGGCCACCGTGTACGAACTCAAGGACCTGGTAACCGACGACGAACGGTTGCGGAATGTCGGTGGCAGGGGATTGACCCGCTATGTCAGCCGCCGCCTGGAAATGGCGCTGCTGCGCGAAACCGCAGAGGAGGTTCGAGCCGGCCACGGGCGGATCGTGGCGTTTTCCGGTGAAGCCGGGATCGGCAAGTCGCGGCTGTTTCACGAATTCCTGGCTGAATTGCCGGCGGACGAGTGGTTGATCCTGAAAGCCGTTGCCCCGCGCGGGCAGGCCACGCCATTTCGCGGCTCCACCCGCATGCTGAGCGAACATTTCGCAATCACCGCAGATGACGATGCCGACACAGCCAAATCCAAGCTTCTGGAACGATTGGCGGAGCTGGGTGACACAAGCGACCTGATCGCACCGCTGGCGACCCTGCTTTACCTGCCGTTCGACGATGACCATTTCAAAGCGATGGCGCCGGCACGACGCCTGAGCCGGATAGAAGACGCCTTGCGCCGCCTGCTGGCGCTCGAAGCCGCGCGCCGGCCCGTGGCGCTGGTCATCGAAGACCTGCATTGGATCGACCCGCGCAGCGAAGGCGCGCTCAATGCCATTCTGCCCTCGGTGCCGTCGAGCCGCATCCTGGTGCTTTTGAATTACCGGCCGGAATACACTGCACCGTTCCAAAACCTCCCCGCCTTCACCCATCGCCGGCTCGACGCGCTTACATCCGACGCACAAGGCGAGATGCTGGACGGTCTCATCGGACCGTCACCGGACCTCGATCCCGTCCGGCAGGCCGTTGCCGAGCGCGCCAGAGGCAATCCGCTCTTTGTCGAGGAGATCGTGACGTCGCTGGTTGAAAGCGGCGTGCTTGAAGGATCCCCGGGGGTCTACCGGCTTGGTGATGGTTCCCTCGACGCCGCACAAACCGTACCGGCGACGATCCAGGAGATCCTGGCCGCCCGGATCGATCGAATGGAACCGCGCGAAAAGGAAGTGCTGGAAATCTGCGCGGCCATCGGACCGGAAGCGCGCCACCGCCTCATTGCCGCCGTATCCGATCTGCCGGACGATGCGCTGCAATCGGCGCTTGAAAAGCTGCTGGCCGCCGATCTTCTGCGACAGGATTCACTTGAGCCTGACACCCGGATCTACTTCAAGCACGCCATGACCCATGAAGTCGCCTACGCAGGCCTGCACAGCGAGCGGCGGCGCGAATTCCACAGGCGCATCGCCGAGGCTTTTGAGGCCGACGGCATCAACACCGGCGCCGATGACGCAGCAAAGCTTGCCGCGCACTGGACCAAGGCAGGTGCACCGGCCCGCGCCATCCCCTATTGGCAGGAGTCCGGACGCGCTGCCTTCTTCCGTGCCGCCAACCGTTCGGCCGTTCGTTATTTCGAGGCTGCACTGGCGCTGATCCCGGAAGTTCCCGACAGTATCGACAGACAGTGGCGGGAGCTGGAGCTGTCTCTTGCGCTCGGTGTTGCGCTGGTTGCCGCCGAAGGGATCGGCTCGGAGCGTGTCCGTGCGGTCTATGCCCGTGCCGAAGCACTGGCGATATGGTTGGGCGCCAAGCGCGACAAATTCGTTGCACAATGGGGCCTGCACCACAATTCCGAAACCCGCGAGGCATTTCCGCAGGCTGTTGAACTCACCTACAGAATGGCCGAGACGGCGCGTGAAGCCGGCGAGCCGACACTGCTTTTGCAGGCTGATCACGCCAGCTGGGCGACGCGGCTCGCGCAAGGCCGGCTTGACGATGTGCTAACCCTCACGGTCGCCAGCGACGGGCTCTACCAGCAATGTCCCGACCACGGCGATGCGGCACAGTTCGCGGGCCACGATCCCAGGGCCTGTGCGATCAGCCACGGCGCCATCGCACATTGGATAAAGGGCGATGCCGAAACCGCTTTGACGCAGGCACAGGCGGCCCTCGACCACGCAAAAAAAGTCGATCATCCGACCAGCATTGCCCACGCGTTGATGTTTCTGGCCAAAATCCGATTTCTGCGCGACGAACCCGATGCCTTGATCGATCTGTGCGATCAGCTCTCCGGTCTGGCCGATGAGCACGGCTTTGTCGACTATGCCGACATTGCTGTCTTCCTGCGCAGCTGGGCCGAGTGGCGCCTGGCGGGAAAAGTCACGTCTGAACAGGACTTTGCCGCCGCTCTCGAAGCTGCCGACCGCCTCACCAAAACGACGTCCGAGGTTCTGCTGGTTCCTGCGGCGGCCGAAATGCGCGCCGCGACCGGTGACATTGAAGGCGGGCTTGCGATGATCGAGCAGGCCCTTGCCATATCACAAAAGAAGGGCGTCGCCCTTGCCGATGCGGAACTGCATCGAATGACCGCCCGCCTGCTTGTGGCCGGGGGCAACGACAATGCAGACGCTGCCGCCGAATGCCTGAAGCGGGCATTGACAATCGCCGAGGCGCAAAAGGCCGAGGCATTTGCCCATCGCGTCCGCGAGGATATGAACTCAATTCCGGGTGGTTAGCGCCCTGCCGGCAAGGCGCCCCAGCACCGTGGCGCTCAGCAGGCCATTGCCGGAGAGGTATCCGCTGTCGGCCCGGCCCGAAACGCCGCAGGCGGCCCCGCCGCCTGCGAAAAGGTTGGGAAATGGCATACCCGCCGCATCCAGAACCCGCGCCTGTGTGTCCGTTCTCAAGCCGCCCTGGGTGTGAAACAAAGCGCCGGTGACGCGGACGCCGCAATAGGGGGCCTGCAAGGTTTGGTTTGCGAATGCGCGGCCGAAACTGTCGGTTCCGTTTGTCGGGATCTCGTCGATCGTCCGGATGAGCCGGTCTGCAGGCAGTCCGAGATCACTTGCCAGCCCGTCAAGCGTTTCATTTCTGCGGATGGCCCTGGCGGCCTCGGCGCGTTTGAAATCCTCGAACTGGCGGGCTATATCGGCGATGCGGTCATCGAAGATGGCAAAGGCCTCGCCGCCCGGCTGTGCCAGTACGGCGCGGGCGGCCTCCGAGTAACCCTGCGCTTCATTCCAGAAACGCCGCCCCTCCCGGTTGACCTGCACGCCGCCCTCGGTGATCACCGCCCAGCTGATCAAAATGCCATGGGGGTGAGCGACATTGCCATGTCCCTGATAGGCTCCAAGATGGCGAAGCTCCGCGCCGAGGGCCCGGCCCCATTGCACCGCCTCACCGCGATTGCCATCATGTCCGAACCACACACCGTCCCTGATGCCGGGCAGGTGTTCGGTGACCAGATCTCGGTTGCCGCCAAATCCGTTGCAAGCGAGCACCAGTTTTTGACAGCCAATTGTCTCGCTGACGCCATCGGGGCGGATAACTCCCACGCCGCAAGTCGCCCTGTCATGGTGATAGAGCACACGCGCCCGTCGCTCACAGACGATGTCGATGCCTGTGCCTTCGCAAGCGGTTCGCAACGCGTCGATGAGCTCGGCGCCCGACCGTGTCGGCAGGCCATGCATGCGCCGCCGGCTGTGACCGGGATAGTCGAAATCGGTCACCACGGAAAACGGCAGACCATGATGGTCCGTCAACCAGTCGATGACCGCCGCGGCGTTCGCCGCAAGAGTATCGACCAGAGCCTGTTCGTTTTCGTTGTTTGCCTTGGCCTGGATGTCCCCGGCGAAGAGATCCGCATTATCATCGATTCCGGCCGCTGCCTGAATCCTGGTGCCGGCGGCGGGGATCAGGCCGGCCGACAGGGCGGTGGAGCCGCTTGGCACGGCATCGGCTTCGATGACCAGCACATCCTGCCCGGCCTCCTTCGCCGACAGCGCAGCCACCAATCCACAGGCCCCGGCACCGATGATGAGCGTTTCGCAGTCGAGATCGAAACGCTCGGGCGGGGATTGCACGGAGCTATTCGGAGGCGTCATATTCGGCGCCTTTTTCGAGCATCTCCCGGGTTCCAATCACCTCATTGAGACCCGGAAAATCGAACATGCGGTCGGCAAAGGGACGATTGCTGCCATGCGCGCGAAGGCTTTGGTAGTAGGCCTGGGCGGTGTGCGCCAGAGCACGAACGATGCCACCGGGGAAGATGACGATGGAAAACCCCTGCTCCTGCAGATCCGCCGCACTGCTGATCGGTGTCGCACCACCCTCGACCATATTGGCCAGCAGCGGTGCACGGCCGTTGAAATGCGCTGTTACGGCATTCATCTGCTCGCGCGATTGCGGTGCCTCGATGAACAGAACATCGGCGCCGGCTTCCAGATAGGCTTCCGCCCGGTCGATGGCCGCCGCAACGCCTTCGACTGCGACGGCGTCCGTACGAGCAATGATAAGCGTGTCGTCTGACCGGCGGGCATCCGCCATTGCCGCCACCTTACCGGCCATTTCCGCCGGCGGGATCAGCGATTTATCAGCAAGATGGCCGCAGCGTTTCGGGTAGGTCTGATCTTCCACCTGCAGCGCTGAGGCGCCGGCGCGTTCGTAGAGCCGCATGGTGCGCTGGGCGTTCAGCGCATTGCCGAAGCCGGTATCCGCGTCGATGATGACCGGCAGCGCCGTGCGATCGGCGATAAGGGTCATGGTTTCGGCCATTTCGGTCACCGAGGTCAGGCCGATATCGGGCCGTCCGAGGCGCGTATAGGCGACGGCCGCGCCGCTCAGGTAGAGCGATTCAAAACCAGCCGCCTCCGCCAGCGAGGCGGTCAAACCATCATACACGCCCGGGGCAACCAGAATGTCCGATTTGGCGATGCGGGTTCTCAAGCTCATGCCGCATCCTCCAGCCAAGTCAGTGCATCTGCGCAGCGCATCTGACGAGTTACAGTCCCCAGCGACAGGATCGTTGCGTCATGAACATCCTGCCGGAAGGCGGCGCACCCATCGGTCAGCATGACGGTTTCGATGTTGCGCAGATGCGCATCGCGCAGGGTCGAGGCAACGCCGCCATTGGTAACAATCCCACCAATGATCAGCGTGTCGATGCCGGCGGCCCGCATGATGAATTCCAGCCGGGTCTGATAGAAGGCCGAATAGGCCACCTTTTCGATCACGAAATCGGCCGGATGCAAACGGTCGACCAGCGCATTGCCGAAACTGCCGGGCGCGAAATCGCCACGGCCCAGAAAGGGTCGAAGCTTTTTGAGATGCGGTGCGATCAACGGCTCCCCGTCGCGGCCCGGAACCAGGGTGAACTGGGCCGAAATGTAGGTGCCGCCCCTGGCGCGCAACGCATCAGCGATCGGCGCCACGCGATCCGGCACGGCCGCAATGCTCTCGGCCGTCTGACCGGCCCGCCCATAGGCGCCTTCCGGGTGAATGAAATCATTCTGCAGATCGATGCTCAGCAAAGCCGTGCGCGTCAGATCCCAGTTTTCCGGATCGCTCATCAGGCGCCCTCCGCAGGTTCGATAATCGTGTTGCCGAAGCGATCGATCCGGCCTTTCAGACCCGGTTCGATCAGGACGGTCGTATCGGGTTGCTCAAGGATGGCGGGGCCGTCGATCACCGTGCCGACCGGAAGGGCGAGGCGGTCATGGATCGCGGTCTCATGCCAGCGGTCGCCAAAATGGACCGGACGCGTCGATTTTGCGGAGACCGGGCCGCTGGTCGGCGGCGCCAGTGTCTGCAGATCGAATTTCGGCCGCAGCCCCGTCACCGCGCTGCGCAGATTGATGATCCGCCGCACCCCGTTCTTCAAAAGCCGCCCGAATGTCGCCGCATAGGCGGTGTCGAAAGCGGCCTCAATCTCGCCCCGAGTGGGCGCCGACACCATTGTTCCGTCGGTTCGGACGACAAGCGGAACGGAAACCGTGTGGGTTTGGCCGATATAGGCCATATCCAGTTCGAAACCGACCTTTCGCGTTTCGAAACGGGTCCGCGCCGCGTCGAGCAGGGCCATGCCCTGATCCACATGGGATTGCATATGGTTGCCAAGCGCCTCTTCATCCAGGTCACCAACAGCCACGTTGATCGTCTGGACAAAATCCTGCCGCATATCGGCGATCACACATCCCATTGCCGAGGTCACCCCCGGATAGCGCGGCACGATGGCCCGGGCGATCCCAACCTCGGCGAGCATGGCGCCGGCATGCAGCGCCCCGCCACCGCCGAAGGGCATGAAGGCAAAGCGCTTGGGATCGAAACCGCGCTCGATGCTGACAAGCCGGATGGCGCCGGCCATGCGTGAATTGGCAACCCGCAGGATCGCTTCGGCCGCCGCCAGCGTGTCGAGCCCGAGCGGCTGGCCGACATGGGTGTCGATTGCCGCCGCTGCGGCCTCGACGTCCAGCCGCTGCAACTGGCCGCCGATGGGATTGTCCGAGTCGATCCGTCCCAGAACCACATTCGCATCGGTGACGGTCGGGCGGTCATTACCCAGACCATAAGCGACGGGACCGGGATCGGAACCGGCGCTTTCGGGTCCGATATTGAGCAGTCCGCCCTTGTCGACCCAGGCGATGGATCCGCCGCCGGCTCCGATGGTGGTGATCTCGATCATCGGTGCGCGCACGACCATGCCGAAATCGATCGCGGTTTGCGGCGACAGCATCGATTGCCCCTCGGCTATCAGCGAGACGTCGAAACTCGTGCCACCCATATCGCCGGTAATCACATTGTCGAAACCGGCGGATGAGGCAATGTAACCCGCGGCAATGACACCGGCCGCCGGTCCCGACAGTGCCGTGCGCACGGGCAGACGACAGGCCGTGTCCACGGCCATCACACCGCCATTGGACTGGACGATCATGAACTCGCCATCAAAGCCGCCTGACTTCAGCGCGTCTTCAAGACGGCCGAGATAACCGGATACTTCGGGCTGCAGATAGGCGTTGAGCGCAGTCGTTGAAAACCGTTCGAATTCACGAATTTCCGGGAGGATTTCCGAGGATGCGGAGACATGCGGGTTTGGCCACAGGTCGCGCACGGCGGCCACGGCTTCGGCTTCGTTCTGCGGATTGGCATAGGCATTGGCAAAGAGGATGGAAACAGCCGCGCAGTCCTGCTGCAACAATTGCACCGCTGCGGCACGAACGGCGTCGAGATCGACAGGCGTGCGGATGGTGCCGTCGGCAAGGGTGCGTTCGGGAACCTCCAGCCGGTCGCGCCGGTCGACCACCGGTTCGAAATCTCCGCGCAACCCCCAGGTGCGCGGCCGGTCCCGGCGGCGCATTTCCAGCACATCGCGCAGGCCCTCGGTACAGATCACGCCGGTTCTGGCTCCCTTGCGCTCCAGCAGCGCATTGGTGCCGGCCGTCGTGCCGTGAACCACGACGGAAATTTCCGACAGATCGGCAACTTCGCGCCCGATGCCGTTCAGAAATCCGCCCGATTGATCCGGCCGGGTGGTCGGCACTTTGGCAACCGCAGCCGTGCCCTCGGCCTCATTGAGAATAAAAACATCGGTGAAGGTGCCACCGACATCGACACCGACCATACGCCCGCTCATGTCGAGATCTCCCGCCATGCGGTTCCATAGGCGCGGTCGGCTTCGCCGGCGCTGACAAGGCCACGGGCGACATCCAGCGCCACATCGGCCGGGCGACGGTGCTGCGCGTCGCCATAACCACCGCCGCCCGGTGTTTCGAGCCTCACGGCCTGCCCCTGCTTCAACCGGATACCACGGATCTTGGAGGCCAGAGGCGGCTGTTGCCAGCCATTGTCCTGCTCGTAGGAAAATATGTTCAGGGCGGCATCCCCACCCTCGGCAATGCCCTTGGGGGAGAAGCGTCCGCGTTCTCCAAACAGAAACGCCTCGGCGCCGTTTTCTTCCAGCACCTCGATCTCGTAAACCGCCCCCATACCGCCGCGATGGGTTCCCGCCCCGGCGCTGTCGGGGCGCAGCGCCCATTGCCGGAACATGACCGGATAGGCCGCCTCGAGGATCTCCATTGGTGGAATGGTCGCGGTCGAGATGGGTGCGTTGCCATGGTTCAACCCGTCGGTTTCCGGCGAACCGCCATGGCCACCGCCATAGAAGCTGAACATGACCCAGGGTTGGCCATTGCTGCGTTTGCCGGCGATGGAAAGCGCGTTGATCGTGCCATAGGCATTGGCGACCACGCGGTCCGGTGCCGCCTTGGCAAAGGCTGAAAACACCACATCGATCATCCGTAAAATCGTTTCCGTATAGCCGCCTGTCGGGGCGGGGAATTGCGCCGACAGGAGCGAACCTTCCGGCACCTTGACCTCGATCGGCCGCATCACCCCGGCATTGGCGGGCAGGGCCGGAAAGATGTGTTTGATCGCCACATAGGCAGTCGCCACGGTGGTGGGCAGGGCAATGTTGACGGGACCGGCGCATTGCCGTGCGGAGCCGGTGAAATCCAGAATCATCCGGTCATCCCTGATCTCCAGGGCGACGCGGATCGACAATGGATCGTCGGTGATGCCGTCATTGTCGAGAAAATCCTCGGCCTCCCAGCGACCGTTCGGCAGGGCGCGCAGTTCGGATCGCATCAGCGCCTCGGCCCGGTGTCCCAGCGCATCGAGCGCGGAGCGGACCGTTTCGGCGCCATATTCATCCAGCAACTCATCCATGCGCCTGATGCCGAGATCGAGCGCGCCCATCTGGCCGTTCAGATCGCCCATGGCCGATTGCGGCAGCCGGGTGTTGCGCAGCAGGATGTCGATTATGTCCTGATTGACCTTGCCGGCGCAGGCGAGTTTGACCGGCGGCAGAACGAAGGCCTCCTGAAAAACTTCGGTGGCAGCCGGGTTGTAATTTCCCGGAACGGCGCCGCCCATGTCGTGCCAGTGGCCGACCGAGGCCAGATAGCAGAACAGTTCGCCATCGCGGAAATAGGGCCGCACCAGCCGCATATCGCTCAAATGGGTGCCGCCAATATGGGCGTCGTTGAAAATATAGATATCCCCGTCGGCCAGATCACCATCGGCGGCAGCCTTTTCGATCACCGCCTGAACGGCAAAGGACATGACGCCGACAAAGATCGGCAGGCCGGATTTTCCCTGCACCAGCGTGTCGCCGCTCTGTGCATGGTAAAGCCCGTGGCTTGCATCGTGAGCCTCGGCGATGATCGGATTGAAGGCCGCCCGAAAGAGCGTGGCGTCCATCTCGTCGGCTATCTGCTCCATTCGCCCGGCCAGGACCGAAAGGGTGATGGGATCAATGTCACGCATGCCGGTCTATCCGCCTCCCGCCCTGGATTCGGCAATATCGTTCCAGACATCCTGCCGGGTGATCTTGCCACCCACCAATTCGAAACGGTCGATAAAGCGGATGCCATCGAAGGGTTCGCCATCGGGCCATTCGCCGGAGAGCGTTCCACGGCAGTAGACAACGCAGGCGGACCCCGCCGTCTGCATGGCGTCGAACCCTTCATAGGTCTTGGTGACGAAGCGATAGCGCGGCTTGGCCCATTCGAGCAGTTCCGCCAGCCTTGTCATCGGACCGGTCCCGGGAAACCGCATCGTGAAGCTCTCGTCCAGCATCGCTTCGGCCTCGTCCAGGGCGCGCCGCTCCATGGCCTGCAGAAAGCTCTTTACCCGCAGGGCCGGATCGGGAAGCGCTTGTGCCGGAACCCGTTGCGTGCGGCCGCGGTAATAGGCATCGGCCTGCATCTCGTGGATCATGACGGTAACGGCCTCCGGGTCGGCGGGCAGAACAAAGCGCACGGCGTCGGTCAGGGCTTCGCCCAGCCGGCGCTTGTCATCCGATCCGTAGCCTTCAAGGAGATGCAGTTCGACGATCGGCATCCCATCCTCCCATGATCCACCTGTATTATTTATAATACATGTTTCGGACATTTGTTAAGACAAAAATTCAGGAGCAAAAAATACATTAGCTTGATTTTTTCAAAAGCCAAGTTACCATATGGGCACCATTTGGGAGGATTTTGAGACGTGGAAAGACGCGGAACAGCCATGCTTCCGGAGGGCGCCAAGGCGCGGCGCGTCTATCTGTCCCTGCGCGATCAGATCGCCGACGGGCAGCTCGGCGTCGGCGAAAACCTGCCCGGCGAACAGCGTCTGGCAGAGAGTTTCGGCGTCTCGCGCGTTACCGTTCGCAGGGCGCTCGACGTTCTGGCCGACAGCGGTCTGATCGTCCGGCGTGCCGGTGCCGGCTCGACCGTGCGCAGGACCGACCAGACTGAAAAGCCCGTGGCGATGGATTTTACCACGCTGATGCCGCAACTCGCCGAGATGGGGCAGAGCACCACCGCCCGGTTGCTTTCGTTCTCCTATGGGCCGGCACCGGAATTCGTGGCGCGCGCCTTGGACATTGCAAAAGATGAAAAGGTTCAGATCGCGACCCGCGTGCGGATTGCCGAAAATGCCCCGTTCTCCCATCTGACGACCTATGTACCTGCGTCGATCGCCCAGAATTATTCCGAAGACGATCTGGCCACCACGCCGCTCTTCAAGCTGCTCGAACGCAGCGGCGTGCAGATCAAGGACGCCCACCAATCGGTCTCGGCAACCCTTGCCGGCCCCGATGTCGCCGAGGCTCTGGGCGTCGCCGTCGGCTCCGCTCTTTTGTCGCTCAAACGGGTGGTGCGCGATGTCGACGGCAATGGCGTGGAGTATCTGTCGGCCCTCTACCGACCCGACATGTTCCGGCTCGACATGTCGCTGTCGCGGGTCGGCAGCGGCAACACCCGCCATTGGGAACCGGCCATCGGCCAGCATGATGACGGTGGCACATGAACACGCCGTCCACCCTTCTCGACAAGCTGTGGTCCGCCCACGAGATTCTGCGCCGCGACGATGGCACATCGCTGCTGTGGGTCGATCGCCATCTCGTTCACGAGGGATCCCATCACGCTTTCGCCAGGCTGGCGGAGCGCGGCGCCCGCGTTGCCGAGCCGGACCTTACCTTCGGTGTGGTCGATCACTATGCACCGACCCGCAACCGGGAACGCGGCATGTCGCCTCAGATCAGCCGGATGATCGAAACGCTGCGGGACAATGCTAGACAACACGGGCTGCGGCTCTTCGATCTCGACGATCCGCGCCAGGGGATCGTCCATGTGATCGGACCCGAACAGGGTCTGACTCTGCCCGGCCTGCTGATCAATTGCGGTGACAGCCACACATCGACCCATGGCGCTTTCGGTGCCCTCGCCTTCGGGATCGGCGCGACACAGGTGGCGCACGTCCTGGCGACCCAGACCATCTGGCAAAAGAAGCCACCAGCGATGCGGATTATCGTCGAGGGCAAGCTCTGCCACGGCGTCACCGCCAAGGATATTGCGCTGAACTGGATCGCGGCGCTGGGCAGCGGCGGCGCGCAGGGTCATGCCGTGGAATATGCCGGCAGCGCCATCACGGACCTGTCGATGGAGGGCCGCATGACCCTTTGCAACCTGTCCATCGAAGGCGGTGCGCGGTTCGGCATGATCGCGCCGGACGACAAGACGCTGGCCTATGTGAAGGACCGGCCCTTCGCTCCAAGAGGCAAGGCCTGGGAGAAGGCAACCGGCGCCTGGAGCGCCCTAAAATCCGACCGACAGGCGCAATTTGCCCGCACGGAACGATTCGATGCGGCGGATATCGCCCCGACCGTGACCTGGGGTACCAGCCCGGAACAGGCGGTTCCCGTCGATGCGACCATACCGGACCCGGCGCTTTTGCCGGACACCCGAGCCGAGGCGGCGAAGGCGTCGCTCGACTATATGGGCCTTTCGGCCGGACAGCCGATTGCCGGCACACCGGTCGATCAGGTGTTCGTCGGTTCATGCACCAATGGCCGGATTGAGGACCTTCGCGCCGCCGGTGCCGTGCTTGCCGGCCGCCGTGCCAGGGTTCCGGGACTGGTTTCTCCCGGTTCGGCGCGCGTCAAGGCGCAGGCCGAGCAGGAGGGACTTGATCGGATTTTCATCGATGCCGGACTGGAATGGGCCGATTCAGGCTGTTCCCTGTGTGTCGGCATGAATGGCGATGTGGTTGCACCGGGCAAACGCTGCGCCTCATCGACCAACCGGAATTTTCGCGGCCGCCAGGGCCGCGGCGCCCGCACCCATCTGATGTCACCGGCCATGGTTGCGGCCGCCGCCGTTACCGGCCGGATCTCGGATGTCCGGCAGTTTCTCGACAGGCGGGCAGCCTGATGGCCGGCTGGACCCGACATAAGGGGCGAGCGGTCGTCCTGCCCTACGACCATGTGGACACCGATCAACTGATCCCGGCCCGGTTCATGTCGGTGCCGCGCAGCGAGGGCTATGGCGACTATCTGCTTCACGATCTTCGCCGTGACGATGCCGGAAACCTGCATCCTGCGTTTCCGCTCAACCGCGAAGAGGATATCAGCATCCTGGTCGCCGGGCATCATTTCGGCACCGGGTCATCGCGCGAGGCGGCGGTCTATGCGCTTGTCGATGCCGGTATCCGCGCCGTAATCGCGCCGAGCTTCGGCGACATCTTTTCCGGCAATGCCGTCAACAACGGTCTCCTGCCCGCCCGCATCGATCCTGAGCACGCGGCCCTTCTGGCCGAATTGCTCGGCGAGGGCGCGGCCGTCACGCAGATCGATATCGAGCGCCGGCAGATTGTCCATGGCGATACGGTGCTGCCCTTCGAGCTCGACGAGGGCTGGCGCACCAAGCTGATCAATGGCTGGGACGACATCGACCTGACACTGCAGCATGGAGCGTCAATCGCCAATTTTCGAAACGACAGAAGTCAAACCGCGTCGTGGGCCTGGCCCGCAGCGGCGGATTGAGAGGCGCCGGCAGGCCGGCACAGTTGGGTCTCTGAAGAGGGCCTTTTAACCACGGAAATGACGGCCAACGCATTTCCAACAATGGAGGAAGACAATGAGAAATATCGTTCTGGGCGGCATCGTCGCCGGATCAACCCTCATCGCCGGCGCAGCGCTGGCGGAAGACAGGATTTCGGCGGTGCATGCCTTTCCCGAAACCCTGATCTACACCAAGAGTTTCCTGTCCTTCGTCGACAAGGTGAATGAAGCCGGCAAGGGCGTGGTACAGATCGACGTGCGCGGCGGACCTGAAGCCATCGGCATGTTCCAGCAGCCGGACGCCGTGCGCGACGGCATTGTCGACATGGTCTACACGCCCGGTTCGTTCTATGGCGGGGCCCTGCCGGAAAAGGATGCCATGGTGGCGTCCAACCTGACGGCCGTCGAAACCCGCGAGAATGGCGGCATCGAACTGATCGACAAAATCCATCAGGAAAAGATGGGGCTGAAATATCTCGGCTGGTTCGACAGCGGCGTGTGCTACAATCTGTGGACCCGGGAACAGCCGACCTTCGATGCGGACGGCAATCTGGAGGTCGACGGTCTGAAGCTGCGCGGCAACAATGTCTATAACGCCTTTTTCACCAACTATCTCGGCGCGCAGGTGATCGACTTGCCCACAGGCGAGGTCTATTCCGCCCTTCAGCGCGGGGTGGTCGATGCCACCGGCTGGACCCAGATCGGCCTGATCGATCTGAAATGGAACGAATTCCTCAATTACCGCATCGAGCCGTGCTTCTTCTCGACCGATCTCGGCGTGATCGTCAATCTGGAGAAATGGAACAGCTTGAGCGATGACTCGAAAAAGATCCTGCAGGATGTCGCCATCCAGCACGAAAAGGACAGCGTTGCGGCCCTGCGGGCCAAGCGCGATGAGGATTTTGCCGCCCTTGAAGCCGCCGGCATGAAAGTCGTGACGCTGGAAGGCGAAGCCAAGGCCAACTATCTTGCAGCCGCCCGCGAGAAAACCTGGGAACGCATGAAGGGTCTGATGGCCGAGCAGCCGGGCGGAACCGACAATTACGACACGCTGATCGGATATTTCTACGATCTCGACGCCAACTAAAACACCAGCGGGCCTGCCTCTCGGGGGCGGGCCCGCCACTTTCGGACGAGGCTGATGACGGCAATCTCAAAGGGCTATCGGGCCTTGCTTTACGCCATGGCCATTGCCGCCGGCGCCACGCTGGTCTGGCTGATGGTGTCCGTCATTACGTCGGTGATGATGCGCAATTTCGGGCTGCAGCCCTTTGCCTGGCTGTTTACCTCTGCCGAATACGGACTTTTGTACATGACCATGCTCGGCGCACCCTGGCTGGTGCGCGAGAAGGGTCACGTCCATATCGAACTGGTCACATCCGCCCTGCCCGAATATCCGCGCCGAATCCTCAGCCGAACGGTCGCACTGGCCTGTGTTGCCGTCTGCGTCATTCTCGCCTGGAAAGGCGCTGATCTTTTTCTGACCAATATCGAGCGAGGCGATGTCGACACCCGCGCCTATTATTATCCGCGCTGGCTGTTGACCTTTGCCTTCCCGCTCAGTTTCGGCCTGATGGCGATCGAGTTCATGCGCTTTGTCACCGGCTCCGAGTTGATGCACACCGGCGAAGCGGGAATTCACGAATAATGGAATGGTACGAGGCACTCGCGCTCCTGGTGGGCACGATCGTCGTCCTGATGGCGCTGGGCATGCCCGTCGCCCTGGCTTTTCTGGCGGCCAACATTATCGGCGCCTGGGTGTTCATGGGCGGCGAGCGTGGCATCGGCCAGCTCCTGAACAACGGTCTGGGGGCGCTGACGAAATATGCCCTTGTGCCCATCCCGCTGTTTCTGCTGATGGGCGAAATCTTTTTCCATACCGGGCTCGGGGCCCGCATGTTCAACGCCATCGACAAGCTGCTCGGCCGGCTGCCGGGGCGGCTGAGCTATGTCACGGTGCTCGGCGGCACGGGCTTTTCCACCCTGTCGGGCTCCTCGATGGGATCAACCGCCCTGCTCGGCTCGCTGATGGTGCCGGAAATGAGCCGTCGCGGCTACAAGTCCCATATGAGCATCGGGCCGATCCTGGGAACCGGTGGTTTGGCGATCATCATCCCGCCCTCGGCGCTCGCCGTGCTGCTGGCAACGCTGGCGCAGATCGATGTCGGCGCCCTTTTAATTGCCGGCGTCATTCCAGGCCTGATCCTCGCCGCCTTCTATATCGGCACGATCTGGCTGCAGACGAAGATCGATCCCGGTGCCGCGCCCGCCTATGACGTCGAATCATTGTCGATTGGCCAGAAAATGCTGTTGCTTCTGCGCGACGTGGTGCCGATGGTGGGTGTGATGGTCGTCATCATCGCCCTGATGATCAACGGCTTCGTGACACCCTCCGAGGCGGCGGCCTTCGGCGCGCTCGGCGTGCTCATCCTGGCGGCGGTGTTTCGCTGCCTGTCCTGGATGGCCATGCGCAAATCGGTGACCGGCGCGCTGCGGGTCACGCTGATGGCCTATCTGATCGTGTTCGGCTCGGCGACCTTCAGTCAGCTTTTGGCCTTTTCCGGTGCCTCGCGGGGCCTGGTCACCTGGGCAACATCCTTCGAACTCGCGCCAATTGCCATGCTGCTGGTCATGTTTGCCGTGCTGCTACTGCTCGGCATGTTCATGGAGCAGATCTCGATGATGCTCCTGACCGTGCCGATCTTCTTTCCGCTGGCGCTGACGCTCGGATTCGACCCGATCTGGTTCGGGCTCATCATGCTGCTGGCGCTGGAGATCAGCTTTACGACGCCGCCCTTCGGGCTCTTATTATTCGTCATGAAAGGCGTGTCGCCCCCGGGCACGACCATGCGCGAAATCTACACGTCGGCCTTCCCGTTCATCGGCTGTTCGCTGCTGCTCGTCGCCCTGCTGATCGCCTTCCCGCAACTGGCCCTGTGGCTGCCATCTCGATAGAGTCATTCAGGTTTTGACGGAATCGGCAAAACCTGAATGCATCAACAAAATCAAAGGCCGGCACCGTTGTCTTGTTTCTGACAAAAAAGAAACGGTCTGGGCGAGCGCACGCGGCGGCCAGGCGGCCACTTATACCAAGGGCCGTTGGGTTTATTTCAGATGTTCGAGCACGGTTTTGGCTTCGGACCGGCAGCCCGAGCTGACCTTGTTGCCAAAGGCGTAAAGGCAGGCCAGCAGCCGGTCGTCGCCCGGTGCCACCGTCGAGCACAGGGAATTGATGTCGGAGGCGCATGCCTTGCGCAGTTCGGCCTCATAGGGCGTATCGTTCAGATCGCGGATGCCGGCCGGGATCATGCGCTTGAACATCGAGCCCGTGGTGATTTTCGCCACTTCCGGTTTGCAGGCCGCTGACAATTTGTCATTGTGCCCGTAAAGGCAGGCTGAAATCCTGCCGCGTCCTTCGGACACGCCCTTGCATTGCGATTCGATGTCTGGCGAGCAGGTCGTCATCAGCTCGCTTGCATGCACCGGGGGTATCGCAGCCATCCCATGGAGCGCCAAAAAGCCAAGGGCAAACGCTGCAATCCTGATCGTGTTGGTCATCGGTTTCTCGCCGTTAGTATTGGTGTTGGACGGCAGCTTTGCCGACACTTGTTACAGAAACCCTAATGCAGATTTCGTCAAGACGAAACCACGTCATCACCCGCTGGCATCGCAAAGTTGTGCACTTAAGCACTATGCCGTACCGATCCGACGGTCAGATTTTCGTCTCGACGGACCACCAGCGCGGACGGCCGCTGCGGTAAGAATGCGAGAGCGGTGCCAGTTCGCGACTGCCCGATTTGTCGAAAGTCCCGACAAGCAGCGCGATGACGGGCGCGTCATCGATCGCACCAAGGGACGTGCCGCAGGCCGGGCAGAAGGCACGGCTTGAAGCCTCCGACGACCGGTAGATGGCCGGCGGCCCGCCCTTGCCGGTCCAGGTCACGGCGTCTTTGGGAAACTCTACCCAGCAAGCCGTCAGCGCGCCGGTGTGCCGCTGACACATCTTGCAGGAGCAGGTGTGCGGGCGCAGCGCCGGGCCGGACGCCATAAAACGGATTGCGCCGCACAGGCATCCTCCTTCATGATCGCGGGGTTTGGGCATAAACGATCTCCATTGCATAAAGCCGATAACGGGGCTGAGAACCTACGGGGTGGCCGACGAAGATGACTCGCCCGCGGCGGCGGAACCGGTTTCTTTCCGGCCCATGGTGCAGATCGGTTCGAATCCTCCCAAAATCAACCGTCTGGAATCGAACGGGATGTCGCCGGGAACATCGAAGCGATCGTCATCGCGCATCTGGGCCTCGGCGGTATCGACACTGGCGCGGTCCGGCCAGATCTGCCAGGAAAAGACGATCTTTTCTCCCGGTTTGGCGTCGACGGCCCGCCGGAAATCGGTGGACTGGCCATCGGGCACATTGTCCTCCCAGGATTCGACGATTTCCAGACATCCAAGCTCCCTCAAGAGCTGCGCGCTCTTTTCCGCCCAGCGGCGATAGGCCGCCTTTTGGCCTTCGCTCACGGGAATGATGAATCCGGCGACATACATGTTTTGGCTCCCTGGTGTTCGCGGCGCTGCGCCAATTTGAGTGTTCGGGCTTCCATCACCCTGCCTGCGGATCGACCCTAACCTCGCACAGATCGCCGGTGTCCAGCCCGGCCCCTTTGCATTGCGGGGCCGTCAGGTTGAAGAAAAACACATCCGAGCCCTTTCCCCAGGGCCGGATATTGCGGGCAAAGGGCGGCGAGCCGTTGAGGCTCACCATGGCCGGGAACGCTCCGGTGCGGCCCTCCACATGTGCCGGTTTCACCACGATGTAGCGGGGAAGCTCGGGCCGTTTGCGCAAGATCCGCGCTTCGAAGCGGATCGGCTGTCTGCTCATGTTGTTCTCTCCATGTCCCTCTTCCGCGCTATCGTGTACGATAAGAATGTGACGACACGGAAGGAGGATGCGACGGTGAGCGGCCAGATTCTGTCAGCGGTTCCGATCCTGATCTCGAATGATTTTGACGGAACCGTCGCCTTCTATCAACAGTTCGGGTTTCACGAAGTCGACCGGTATGACCGTGACTATCTGATCATCCGCTGCGACGGACTGGAGCTGCATTTCGTGCCGCGCCCGGACCATGACCCCGCCAATTCCTGGCACAGCGCCTATGTGCGCATTCTCAATGTCAAGGCGCTGACCCGGCAATGGCAGGACCTGTCCCTTTCGAAAGAGGGCATCCCGCGCTATGTGCCGGCCAGCCTGAAACCCTGGGGCATGATCGAGGCCCATATCGTCGACCCGGACGGGAATCTGCTCAATCTGGGTGCGGCGAATGAGGAATTCACGTCCTCTCGGCATGGTCCCGTAGAAGACAACTGAGCACCTGTTCCGCCGGTCGTTCGCCCGGCTTTTGTTCGGCTTGACCATCGATGATCAGGAGCGCCTTCCACAGGGCCCAGCCGCGGGCTCGCGCCCAGGTGGCCTCGTCCAGCGCCATACGATCCCGAAAGGCCGCGAGCCGACTTTGCGGAAAAAGCGTCCAGGCGATCACCAGATCGCAGGCGGGATCTCCGACGCCGAGACATCCGAAGTCCAGCACCGCGCACAGCCGGTCCTCCCGGATCAACAGATTGTCGGGTGCCAAGTCTCCATGCACCCAGACGCCAGGCCGGTTCCAGCGGCTGACAAGCGCCGCCTCCCAGATCCGCAGGGCCGCCGCATCCGACCGCGCACCGATGGTGTCCAGCAGACTTCTTGTCTCCCGGTCATAGGCCCGCAGGTCACCACCCCGGAAGAAATTGTGCCGGCCGGCCACCGGGCCATCGGTGGCATTGATGGCGTGAAGCGCATGCAGGAAGCCGCTAAGGTCATCGATCATGGTCCCGAAATCGGCCTCGCCGCCAAAGGAAACAGGAGCGCCCGCGATCCATTTGCGCACCGACCAGGCAAAGGGATAATCTTCAGAGGGACGCCCTTTCGCCACGGGCACCGGAATGGTGAGCGGTAGAGACGGGCCGAGCATCGGCAACCATCTGTGTTCCTTTTCCACCTGCGCGGCATAGCGCCGCGCGCTCGGCAGCCTGACGGACAGATCATCGCCCAGGCGAAAGGTCCGGTTGTCCCATCCCTGCCGGGCAACCGGCAGCAGGTCCAGATCGCGCCAGCCGGGGAACTGGTTGCGTATCAGCTTGCCGACCAGCGCCGCATCGATTTCAATCCTGTCGTCCATGGCCGCAATCCATCGTTTTTCGACGGGGAAGAACCATGGCTGTCGAGGCAGGCACCGATAGGCATGGATCAAAAACCGTGATAGCGGTGAGGGGCCTGCCTGGCAAATGACGGCGGAAGGACAAAGGATGTGGCGCAATGGGACTGCGGTTCATATTCATGCTCACACGAAACGACAAGACGGTCGACGACGCCGAACAGCATCTGGCCACCGCTCTTTCGGCCGGTGTGCATCATATCGGCTTCAAGGATGTCGGACTGCCGTTCGATCGCCTGAAAAAACTAAATGCAGCCATCAAGGCAGGCGGGGCCACGAGCTATCTTGAGGTGGTGTCGCTGGACAGAGACAGCGAAATCACCTCGGCAAAGGCGGCGGTCGAGATCGGCATCGACATCCTGCTCGGCGGCGCGAATGTCGATGCCGTTCTGCCCATAATCGAGGGCACGGACATTCGCTACTATCCGTTTCCGGGCCGCATCGAAGGGCATCCGAGCGTACTGGCCGGCTCGATCGACGAGATTGTCGCCAGCGCGGAAGAACTGGCGGCGCATGAGGGGGTTCACGGCCTGGACCTGCTGGCGTTCCGGTCATCCGAAAACGTCACCGGCCTGATGGCCGCCGTGTGTGCGGCCGTCGACAAGCCGGTCATCATGGCCGGTTCCATCGGCAGCCGCGAACGCATCGAAAGAGTGCGCAAAACCGGTGCGGCCGGCTTCACCATCGGCACGGCGGCCCTCGATGGCGACTACCCGGCCGACAGCCCGGAACTCGAAGCCCAGCTGCGCGCCATCCAGAGGGACGTGGCGGGCGTGAACAACCACATCTCACCCAATCGGCCGAAGAGCCTCGACCGGTCCTTTGCAACCTTCCGCGAGACCTGGAGCCCGCGCATCGCCGGCCGGGTCAACGACATGCATGTCAAACTGGCCAAGCTCGAGGGCGCATTTACCTGGCATTACCACACGGACGAAGACGAATTGTTCTTCGTGCACAAGGGTAAACTGCTGATGAAGTTCCGCGACCGGGACGAGATCATCCATGAGGGCGAGTTCATCATCGTCCCGCACGGGGTCGAACATTGCCCGGTCGCCGTCGACGGTGTCTGCGAGGTCATGCTGTTCGAGCCCGCCTCCACGGTGAATACGGGCAGCGCCACCGACGTCCGCCGGGTGACCGATCTCGCTCAGGTCTAGCGCCGATCACCCGATGGACCCGGGGCCGATCCTGGGCTATCAACTCCATTCGTTCGCAACGGTCGGGCTTTTCCTCAAAACCGGTCCCGCCCTGAACTTCAATCAAAGGACGTCCACGATGCTGACTCTCTACCATGGCGATTCGAGCGTATGTTCCTCAAAGGTGCGCATCGGGCTGGCCGAAAAGGGGATTGAATGGGGGAGCCATCCGATCAATCTGCCGAAGGGCGAGCAGAACGACCCGGCCTATCTCAAACTCAATCCCAATGGCGTCGTGCCGACGCTGGTCGATGGCGATCTGGTGATCGTCGAATCCAGCGTGATCCTGGAATATATTGACGAATTGCGCCCCGAAAACCCGCTGATGCCGGCGGAACTGGCGGCACGGACGATGGCGCGCATCTGGCTGACACGCTGCATCGATATTCACGCCGCCATCAACACGATGACCTTTTCTACAGTCTATCGTCAGCGCACGCTGGCAGCGAAAACACCGGAGGAAATCGAGGCGGCCATCGCAAAAATGGCCAATCCCGCGACGGCGTCCAAGCGGCGCGACGTAACGACGAACGGCCTCGCCTCGGTCCATGTCGGCGCGGCCTTCTTCACGCTTTGGCGGATGTTCGACGATATGCAGCGGGCGCTGGCGCAGTCGCAATGGCTGCTGGGAGATGGCTACAGCATCGCCGATACGGCCCTATTGTCCTATGTGGATCGCCTCGACCGCCTCGGCTTTGCCGGGTTGTGGACCGACCGCACGCCGGAAGTGGGTCGCTGGCTGGCGGCATCGAAGGTACGGCCGAGCTACGGCGCGATCAGCGACTACATCGATGAAACCGACGCGGTGAAGATGCGCAGCGAAGGGCTTCAAATCTGGCCGGATGTCGAACGGGCATGGTCCGGATTTCTGGCCGCCCGCGGTTAGCCCGCCACATCAAACGGAGAGCCCAGCGTGATTTCACAAGCCGACATCAAAGCCGCCCATATGCGCATCCGGCCCCATGTCAGGCGCACGCCGGTGCTGGACATCGAGACGGGAACCCTGTGCGCGGCCGGCCCGGTTTCGCTCAAGCTGGAGCAGTTCCAGCACACCGGATCCTTCAAGGTGCGCGGGGCTTTCAACACGCTGCTGTCCAGCGACCTTCAGCCCGGCGGTGTCGTCGCCTTTTCCGGCGGCAATCACGGCGCGGCGCTGGCCTATGCGGCAACCAAGCTGGGCGTGCGCTCCACCATCTTTGCACCGGATTTCGCCGGGCCGGTGAAAATCGAGCGCATGCGGCGTTTCGGGGCGGAGGTGATTGTCGCCGGCACCGACATGACGGCCATCTGGAACCGCTGCATTGCCCATGCGGAAGAGATCGGGGCGCGGCTGGTGCATCCCTATGACGATCCGCTGGTGCTGACCGGCCAGGGCACGCTGGGGCTGGAGATCGACGAGCAGCTTCCGGGGCTCGACACGCTGGTGGTCTCCGTCGGCGGGGGCGGCCTGATCGGCGGGATCGCCAGCTGGTTCGGCCAGCGCGTGAAGATCATTGCCGTGGAATCGGAGGGCACGGCGACGCTTGCCACGGCGCTTTCGAAGGGCCGCGAGGTCGAGATTACCGGCACCGGCATCGCCGCCAGTGCGCTCGGCGCGGCAACGCTCGGCGAATTGTCGTTTCAGATCCTCGGCGATGCCCGGGTTGAATCGGTTCTGGTTTCGGACGACGCCATCACAAAGACCCAGCAACGCCTGTGGGACGATGTGCGCATCGTCGGCGAACCGGGCGCGGCGACGGCCCTGGCGGCGCTGACATCGGGCGCTTACACACCCGCAGCTGGCGAAAAGACGGGTGTGCTGGTCTGCGGCGCCAATGCACAGCCCGACTGGTTCATCTCTGAGGCAGAAGACGCGCAATGACGGATGCGGAAACGATCGGCGCCTATGATGCGCGGGTCGAAGATTATGTCGGACACACCGGGCGCAAAGCGCCCGATCCGACACTGCTGGCGTTTATCGAGCGCCTACCGCCCGACGGCCTCGTGCTGGATCTGGGATGCGGCCCGGGCCATTCATCGGTCATCATGCGCGACCGTGGATTGCGGATCGACCCGGTGGATGCGTCCGCGCAGATGGTGCGCTGGGCCAATGACACCCACGGGATCGGCGCCCGGCAACTGACCTTCGATGCCCTCGACGCAGAGGATCTCTACCATGGCGTATGGGCCAATTTCAGCCTGCTGCACGCCGCACCCGAAGATTTTCCAGGACATCTCGCCGCCATTTACCGGGCGCTATTGCCGGACGGCCTGCTGCATGTCGGCATGAAGCTTGGAGAAGGCAGCCGCCGGGACCGGCTCGGGCGTTTCTACAGCTACTATTCCGAGCCCGACTTGCTCGACCATTTGTCCGGCGCCGGCTTTTCGGCGGAGGTGACCGGCACCGGCGAATCGCCCGGGCTGGCCGGTGATGTCGACCCCTGGATCACGATCAGCGCCGTCGCGCTGAGGTCAGGCGAAACGCGCCGCTGACCGGGCCTTGGCCCTGGCTGCTTCGACCTCACGGTTGCGTGGCGGGCTGGCCGTTTCGAGCGCGCCCAGCAGCTCATGAACCGACGCGGCTATCTCATCCACCGCCCTGTCGAACGCCGCCTGATTGCGCTTTGACGGACGCCGCGTGCCACTCAGCTTGCGGACAAATTGCAGCGCCGCATCCTGCACCTCGTCCGCCGTTGCCGGCGGCTCGAAATTGAACAGCGTCTTGATGTTGCGGCACATGGTTTGGTTCCTCCTTGCCCGGGATGGCTGGCATCATACAGCACTGGCGGGGCAGGTCAGTCCACCAGCCCCAACTGCCGTGCAATGGTGGCGCTGTCATAGTAGTCGCGCCCTTCTACCACCAGATCATCCTTGACCCGCATAACCGAGCAATAACGCACATCCGCGCGTTTGCCGGTTGGCGGGAAATCGCCAAGGCTCGAGCGGAGGATCCCGGTGTGGGTGCCCGTATTTCGAAACTCGACCGTGGCCCACGCTCCGCACTTGCTGACCATCACGTTTTCGACCCTGCAAAGCCCATCAGGAAAAGCTTCCCGCCAGCGGTAATAATCGGCCTTGTAAGCCTCCTTGCCCGTCAGTTTCTCGTCGCGCGCAACATCTTCAAAATCGCAATCCTCCGCAATGACCTGCGCGCCCCGGTCGGGGTCGCGCTTGTCCCAGGATTCATGGAACTGACGAACGATTTTTTCGGTGGGGTGCATGGTTGGGTCATCCCTGGACATTGGTTGTTGAAGCACCAACTGTAAGCGGCATCTGTTTCGACCCGGCCTAGTTTTCCCGCTCGAGGATAAAACGGCCCGCGAGTGCGTGTTCACCCGCCTCACTGACGGCGCAGTCCATGCGTCCGGGATCCACGAGCGTGCATTCCTGAACCGTCGTATCGCCGATGTCGACGAGCACAATGCGGCGCCCATCCCAGCCGACCGACCCCAACACGGGATTCCCCTCGCCGCTCAGTGGCTCCGTTCCGGGCCGTCCCGTATATCCGTCATCCGTGGCAATGCTCATCTGTGTCCCCTTGAAAACAGGACCGGTCTGGTCGTGGATCATTATCAAAGCCATCTTGTACCGATCGGGAAAGCGATTGATCTCGCCGTTCCAGTAAATGATGTGCCCGCTCTCTTTACCCATATTCCGACAAGATCGGGCGCATCCTGGGCAATCGCTGGTCCGCATAAGGCTGCAAAGGCAGCGGCGACGAAACGGATCATCATCATCTGGTAAGTCTCTCTGTCTCGATTAAGGAGCGCATCCAGCCCGCTCACGTGTAAGCCTATCAGATTGGCAGACGATTGCTGATGAGCAATCCGCGATTGCACTTCGGCCGGATTACCGCAATGGGGTGGCACCCTCAACCGGCATTGCAGGCAATCATACAGGGTTGTGTCAAAGCAGCCCAGGAACTGGAGAGGCCCACCCAATCACAGTCATAACTGTATTTGTTGAATCGCTCTCAAGGCTTTCAGCCGCGTATGGTGTGACTGGGTTGGCGGAGAGCGCACTTTCATTGCAGTTTACATGGACTTCAACACTGCGGGACGGAACTGCCGTTCCCCGCATCGGCTCGAATGGCTGCTTTTCACGTTCACAGTCTGTCTTGGGCACTGCGTCAGCCTGCAGCCCCAAGGTGCGTCTTGAGCGGTCAACTGAATGCAGATCATTCAGGATCGGCCTGATGACTTGCAGCACTGTCAGGAACGACGACCCAATTGTGTTTTCGACGCTCATGCGTTGAGTCGACAGGGGGCGGGAAGCCAGGATCGCCAAACGCACCCACCGCGACGAGAACCATTTCGTCCTCGAACCCATTTTCGGTGTGAAACAGGTTGGTTCCGCAGATCGGGCAAAATCGAAAAGTGAACTCGACACCTTGATCGCCTCGTCTGAAAAACTCCTTCGCCTCACCAGAAACCGTGTAGGGCGGTTTGAAGACCGCAAGGGCCGCGAAAACGCTTCCCGTGCGCTTCTGGCAAGCAAGGCAATGGCAAATGCCGGGATCAGGTGCGCCTTGGACCTCGACAGATAATTGTCCGCAACAGCATGTTGCCGTGCGAGTGTTCTCCATGGGCCACCCCTTGATCATGACTTCAGGCAATTCCCCTCTGCCGATCCTCGCCCACTGCGCGGCATTTGTCACTTTGGTCGTGTGCCAGGTTTCGTCGCGTGAACAGCGAACAGTTCTTTGTGTCTGACCCTGGAACTCCGCCCCGTTCCACAATCGACCCCTCGGTCATCAAACACAATCACTAAATTTGTGTATTGCTATATAGCATAAATCAAATATAGTAAATGTATGGAAACGCTGGACACAGTCTTCAAGGCCCTTTCGGATCCGACCCGGCGCGCGATCTTGGCGCGCTTGGCTGCGGGAGAGGCTACTGTCGATCAGATCGCTGAGCCATTCGAAATGTCGCAGCCCTCGATTTCCAGGCACCTGAAAGTGTTGGAAACGGCTGGCCTGATCTCAACACGTGTGGAAGGCACTGCACGACCAAGAAAAATCAAGGCTGAACCGTTCATGGCGATCAGCGAATGGCTGGAACAATACCGAGGAGTCTGGGAAGCAAACTACACACGACTTGACAATTTGCTTGCCGAGCTCGTCGAAAAGGAGAGCGATCAATGAAGCCGCTAAGGATGTCCAATCCGACAGATACGACAATCGAGATTATTCGCAGTTTCGAAGCTCCGAAACACCTTGTTTGGCGTGCGCATGTAGAGCCTGAACTTGTGAAACGATGGCTGACGGGCCCCGAGGGTCACACGATGCCGGAATGCGACATCGACCTGCGCGTCGGAGGTGCCTATCGCTATGTCTGGGAATGGCCCGACGGTCGAATGAGCGCCAGCGGTACCTATCGCGAGATTGCGGATGGTCATCGCATTGTGTGCACAGAGGCCTTCGACTTCGCACCAGATAGCGAGACACTCGTCGAACAGACGTTCACTGAAAACAAAGGGCGCACGACTGTCACGATGTTGCTGCACTACGACAGTAAAGAAACGCGCGATCTCGTGCTGCAATCGCCGATGGATGAAGGTCTTGAAGCAAGCTACACCAAGCTCGACGCCCTGCTGCCTGAGACAGTTTGAGTTGGTTGGCTTGGCATGAGAGCCTCAGATGTCATCGCAGCTCTGGAGGAAGTGGCGGACGCTAGTAAAATCGACTACGTCACCAAATTCTTCCGCGGGGATGGCCCAGACACCCAGATTATGGGTGTCCCGATGCCCAAGGTTTTTCCGATCGCGAAGGCGTTCACAGAGCTTCCACTCTCGGAAATCGACGCCCTACTGGATGACCCACGCTACGAAGTCCGCATGGCGGCTGTGTCGGTCATGGACTTCCAGGCGCGCAAAAAACGGCTTCCAGATGATCATCGAAAGGCACTCTTTGATCTCTATCTCCGTCGCCACGACCGCTTGAACAACTGGGATTTTGTGGATCGCGCAGCGCCGTATGTCATCGGCGAATACCTGCTTGATAAGGACAGGTCGCTCCTCGACCGTATGGCACGATCCCCAAATCCCCACGAGCGCCGCACAGCCATCGTCAGCACCTTTGCCTTTATACGACGAGGCGATGTGTCGGATACGTTTCGTGTTGCTGGTATCTTGGTCGGCGACAATGACACCTATGTTCAGAAAGCCCTTGGGTCTTGGACGCGAGACGCTGGAAAGAAAGATCAGGACGCCTTGATGGCCTTTCTTGACAAACACAAAGACCGATTGCCGAAGACCACGATGACCATTGCGGCTAAGCACCTTTCAGAGGAGCAACGCGTGTCGTTAGGAATGAAACCACGGAGATAGAGCCCTGCCGTCGAAGGCATCAGATCGCATCGTCACATTTGTGAACGCTCTGCCCTTGGAGAGCGGTATGCGCGTTCTTGAGATAGGATGCGGGCCAGGTGTTGCTGCACGTGAGATCGCCGGTCGCATTGGCAATGGATTTGTGCTCGCCATTGATCGATCTGACAAAGCTATTTCAACGGCACGCCGACAATCAGTTGCCGAAATTAAAGCCGGGCGCTTGGATTTCCGCGTGAGCACAATCGAAGCCTTCGAGATCGGGGTCGACGACATGCCATTTGACCTCGGCTTTGCAATGCGCGTGGGAGCCTTTAACGGACGCCATCGGGAAGTCGAAATGGAGGCCTTGGCTCGCGTGCGGGCATCTCTGAACCCCGGCGGACGTTTCTTTATCGACACGGGAAGCCCATTGAACGAACTCCAATGCAACTGAACCACATCAACCTAACCGTTCAAGACGTCGAAAAGGTCGTGGCACTTCTGGTGCGATACTTTGATATGAACCCGCTCGACGCGAGCCGCAAGAACATTCAGATTCTCCGCGATGACGCTGGCATGATTATCGCCATCATGAAGGGGCAGTCACCAATCTATCCACCAAATTTCCATGTGGGGTTCATCCAGCCGTCGCATGAAAAGGTTGATGAAATCAACGCACGCATGATCGCCGACGGCCTGGACGTGGAGCCGCCAACGGCAGAGCATGGGTGAACGTTTTATGTCGATGCTCCGGGCGGTTTTAGCGTCGAAATGCTGTGTTGAGTGCAACTGGAAAGGGAAGCCCAAACATGCGCAAACTTGTCTTATCTATGGTGCAAAGTGTCGATGGCTATACCAATGGCCCGGGTCGTGAGCCGCTGATCCCCAAGTGGTCAAGCGATCTTGATCAATGGACCTTCGATCTGATTGAGCGCTTCGATACGCTTCTCTATGGGCGCACCGCCTGGCAAGAGATGGCAGCGTTTTGGCCCAATGCCGAGACAAGCCCAGACACGCCCGACCCGCAGCGCAAGCTGGCAAAGTTTATGAATGGGTCACGGAAGATCGTCTTCAGTCGCACCTTGCAGGACGCCGAGGACTGGGCGAACTCGGAACTGGCAAATGACGGAATCTCGGAGGTCGTCAGCGGCTTGCGAGAAAGCCCCGGCAAGGACATGGTCATTCTTGCTGGTGCTGCATTTGCGCAGGAGGCAATGTGCGCCGATCTTGTCGATGAAATATGGTTACTTACGGTCCCGCTCTTGTTTGGGCATGGTACCCGCTTGTTCGAGGGCCATGGGCTGCGGTCAGATTTGGCGTTGAGCGAAATGCGTCGTATGGACACTGGTGCGGTTTCCACACGCTACGTCCGAGTTCGCAAAAGCTGACACGACCGAAGTAAGAGCGCGATTAGCGCTCAAGCTGACCTTTGCCTTGTAGAACCTTGTCGCGCGCTTTGGTAATTCTGGATGCGCGCGTTTCGGGCCGCTTCGCAACATCGAAGTGCATTATGTAGCTGCGTTTTCGACCGGGCGTGAGCCGGTCAAAGGCGTTGGCGTAGTCCTGATCCACCGCAAACACTTCCAAAAGATCATCCGGCAAGGTCAGCTTATCTTTGGCGGTCTTCTCGACCTCTTGGCCACTGCGTTCAATGTCGATGGCCTGTTTCAAAAACCCACCGATCAACTCTGAGCCGTCCGTCACATCTGACAACGATGTGAAATGGAGGCGGCGCATCGTTTGTGTGTTTGCTCCCGGAGCAATCAGCGCCTTGGTTTCGTCCGCCAGCAGAACGCCCTTTGGGAAGCCGAGCGCACAGAAATGTTTCTGATTGAAGATCAGCGCGACGGGTTGATTTTGGTGGAGGTAGCAGAGCTTGCCCCATTTCACCGTCTCAGTCAGGTCGAAGCCCAAGATGATTTCACGCAGGGCGCTCCGCTCAGCGTGCCATCTGGCATCGCCAAGCAGGGCTTCAATGGTGACTGCCGCTTTTCCCAATGTGTCAGTCCACCTTGGCCATGATGCGTTCCAGATTATCGAGGAATTGCCTCCACCCATACGCGGAACCATCACGGGCTTGTTTCTGACCAGCAGCAAAACCGGTCTGTTCCATCCGCAGGCGGGCTCCGTTCACTATAACCTGCGTGTCCATCATTCTCATTCGGACTCTATTGGCAAAAACACGAAAGCTGAAGGAAAGCTAACCGTGATTTGAGTTTATCCAAGTACTCGCACATTGATCTTGTTTTCCTAGTCCGCAATTTGGTCGCAAGTTAAGTTGACCAAGGCTGCCGTCATCTCACTGGCGCGATCACTGGCGATCAGCACCGCAGCCTCCGCGATTTCCCTTGCTTCAGGGAAACGCCGTAACAGAGTTGCTTGGCGTAGGCCGTCGAGATAAGCCTCGTCTGCCAGCCCTGCGGCATGTCCGTCCTGGTTCGAGGCAACATCTTCACCAAATGTCTCTGGCGAACCAGCTGGTCGCAGCCAACACACACGCACGCCATTAGGCCCGGTCTCTGCGGCCAAAGTTCTGTAGAACCCTTCAATCGCGGAGTAATATGCACCAAAACCACCAACAAGTGGTAGTGCAAGTCTGGATGGCGTCGCTGTCAGAGCCATGATCACTCCTGATCCCTGTCGCTTCATGCGACGAGTTGCTTCGATTGCAGTGACAAAATGGACCTCCGTCCCTATCGAGATTGGCCGCAAGTAATTTTCAAGGGTCATCTCGGTCAATTCGGTGCCTTGGTGGTCCTGGACACCAACAAGGTTGAAGGAGATATCGAGTGTGCCAAGCTCCGTTTCGATTCGGTCGATATGGTCCCTGACAGCCTCAGCATTGCTGGCGTCAAGCGTGGTAGCTGGTCGCAACGCTCCCTTTCGCCACTAATCTATCAGCAACAGCGGTGATGTTGTCCGAGTTACGCCCGCATAGATGCACAGTCGCGCCTTCGATGGCGAAGAACTCAGCAACCAATTGGCCTATGCTTCCAGCCGCTCCGTAGATGACGGCATTCTTGTTTGACAGTAACATTTCTGGACCTCCTTGTTTGTCAGCCCCGCCGTTGCACGTGTTTCACCGGATGCAAAAGCTGCTCTGCTTGCGGGCTACAACGCCCAACCTGAAATGCTCCAACGGCGGATCACTTTCGCCAGTTGCTTTCTGTCCTCGGCACTCATGGTCTGAGCTCCTTTGGCGAGATGGGTGACGCCCGCAAGAATTCGGAGATGTCCTGAAAACTCCCCCGTTATTTCGGGAACTCGTCGAATTGTGGAAGGTCGTCGGTGATCTCAAACCAAGGAGCCTTGGATCCGACGAATATGTGACTTTCAGGGTGTCGGGCCGGCGGATCATTCAAGGAACCGAGAGCCACATGAATCCTGGCACCGTCTTGGACCACCGAGTACAGATACGCACCGCAATAAGCACATCGCACATCATGATCGACAGGCCCGCCAATCAACATAAGCTCGTCGGTGCTTCCAAGTAGCTCAAATTGGTCGCGCTCGATCCCCGCAAAGGACTTGAATGCGGAACCAGTGGCTTTGCGGCAGCCCGAGCAATGGCAGTTTTGAGCGTATTCGAAAGCGTCTCGGACCCGGTAGCTAACCTTTCCACAATTGCATCCTCCACTTAGCCAGCGTGTCGCTCCGTCGCTCATGCGGCGCCTTCCTGTTCAGCAATAACCTGAGCGATTTCCCAGACGTGCCCGGACGGGTCGGCAAAGGCTGCGGTGCGACGCCCCCACGGCCTGTCGATGGGGCCATTGACTAACTGCACACCATTGTCGCGCAAGGTAGTGCAGACTGCATCTGCATCCTCCACGCGGATCGTAAGCAACATCTGAGGGCTGGTTGACGGAATCGAGGCCGTCTTCGGCTCGACGAGTTCATGCGCTTGCCCAATTTGGAGGACATTGACCATCAAATTGTCGAACTGAAGCACAAATGACACATCATCTTCATAGACGATGGGGCGGCCAAATACCTTGGCGTAGAACTCTCGGGACATCGCGATGTCATTGACAAAAAGCGTGATGACTTCGATTCCGGAAAGAAGCTTCGACATGAATATTCTCCTGGGTACGATTACTGCTTGGCGATACCGGGCACTGCCAGTCGCTGCCTTGTGAACGGCACTTCGCTGGTTGAGAGCCCAAACGTGTCGGCGTCTTCGATGGCCAGCGAGCAATATTCCGACAGAATGTAGGCAGCCTGAACGCATTCAGGGGGCGCGTCGCCCGCTTGGAAACAGACACTTAGGCCGGTGTTAGGCTCGTCACTGATCCTCCAGGTCCCTTCCACCACGCTGTCCGAGTCCGGCATCCAGGAATAGATTCGCCCGTCGGCGGTAGAATATTCGGCGAATACGAACCGGTCGTCGTAGTGAAGCACCGTCTTGGTGCGGTCCGACATGTGCTTTCGAAGCTGTTCGCGGATCAGTTCATCCGGCAAATCGGAGATGAGTTCTTGCATCCGTGCGACCCGGAATTCATCAAGAATGAACCTGTCGGTCATCTGAGCATCGCTCAATGTATAGGTGGTTGTGACCTCTTGGCCCAAGGCGGGAGAAGCAAGTGCCAAGATGGCGGCGCATATCGTCGTTCCGAACAACGTCATGGTGAAATCCTACCTTTGAATAATCCTCCAAGCCTCATGTTCCTGACCCTACATCCTTATGCAGCAGCTGCTCGACCAGTCGACGGCCCTCGCAAAAGCGCCTCCACATATTGGCGAAGGTGATCAATACTGTCTCTCGCCAAATCCGGGTCGTCGGCGGCCTTAGCCAGAATGAAGCCCCCCTGGAGGACAGTTTGCGTATGATATGCAAGGCTTCGTGCTGACCAGTCACTCTGCTTGATGCCACGCGCCTCCATCGCCTCCGCAATGTCTCTCTCCAAGGTGGAAGCGTGTCCGAATATGCTTTCTGCACAGGCGTCCCGGATCGCCGGATGCGTAACGAAGGTCTCTTGCGCCATCGTGCCAGCAAGACACGAGAATTCTACGGTGTCGTTTTCGATGAGTGACCGCCGAAAATCTAGGTAGGCCAGAATACGGTCCAATGGATCGCCGTGGTCGTGATACGGTGCCTGTTCAAACAGCTCGCCGGTCGTGGCCGTCCAGTGCTCAGCGGCTGCGACACCTAAAGCTTCCTTGCTGGAGAAGTGGTGAAAGTAGGCCCCTTTCGTCACCTGGGCCTCCTGACATAAATCATCGACGGTTGCGGCTGTGAACCCCTTGCGCCGGATCACGTTCAGTGCCGCATCGAGGAGCCGCGTTCGCGCATCGCCTCGTTCAGGATTGTTTTTGGTGGGCCTCGGCATAATAATACATACCATACGATTGGTATGTATGCAAGATGGATCTATCTGGCTGGGACCAATCGATGGAGCGAATTGCGTCACCTTAACGGGAGCCGCGGCATCATCTTTCGGGATGTAAGGGTTCCCGCTGGATGAGAGTTTGGGCGTCCAACGCCTTCGGTCGCCGTGCAAGACGAAGCTGACATTCGCGATAGAGCTACGACCTAGTGTGTTTAGGCTCCCACCCGACATTCGCTGCATAAAGGATGAATGTTCAGTTAGGGCCGAAATACAGAACAGCTACTTTGAGCACTCGCTCTTCATGCCGCGCTTTGAGTATCCGGATTTCTCATTTTGTCAGAAATGAGAAACGGAGTCGGCCACTTATTTATTTGATGCATTCAGGTTTGCCGATTCCGTCAAACCTGAACTGCGCTGGTTGGAGATTTGTGTCCACCGTTGAACAAACCCGCCACCGGAACCTGAGATCGCCTCAAAAATCAAGGTCAGGTCCCATGCACTTTCTTTTGAAGATAATCCAGCAACGCCCTCGCCGCCGGCGTGATGCTCTTGTGCGACGGGGACAGGGCGTTGATCTCCACCTGTCTGGACACGTAGGCAGGCAAGACGCGTTTGAGTGTCCGGGGAGCTGCAAATTCCGGCAGCACGGCGACGCCCAAGCCGGCCTCGGCGCAGGAAATCAACGTCTCAACGTCGGAACTGGTTACGCGCGGCTCTTTTGCGAGACTGTGTTTTTCTTCCAGGTTCTCCGCGTCTAGAAGCTTCCACTTCACCACTGCGTGCTCGTTTCCTGCGTGGAGCCAATCGGCCTCGTGGAGGGCGTCGGGCCCGTCGATGCCGGAGGCGATTTCCGCATTGGCGAAATAGGCCGCATTGACCGCCATGATCCGCCGCCTGATCAGTGAAGAGGGCAGCAGCGGGCCGACGCGAATGGCGATGTCGAAGCCCTCTTCGACCAGATCAACCTGCCGTCCCGTCAGGTCAAGTTGAACCTTCACCTTGGGGTTGGCGGCCAAAAACGCCGACATCGCCGGTGCGAGAAGATGCTGACCGAAAACGACAGGCGCGCTGACGCGGATCAGACCGGCGGGTTCATCGCGCATTGTGGCCGCGGCCGCCTGCGCGCCTTCCGCCTCTTCGATGATCCGACGGGCGTTCTGATAGATCCTCCTGCCGACCTCCGTGACCGACACCTTGCGTGTGGTACGCTCCAGCAGCCGCACGCCGAGCTCACGCTCAAGCCTGGCAATGCGGCGGCTGATGGTGGTCTGCGGGGCGCCGACATTCCGCGAGGCCGCCGTAAAGCCCCCGGCCTCGACGACACGCGCGAAAAGAGCAAGGTCGGCGCTTCGCGATCCGATTAAGTCATTCATGGCTTAAACTTAGCCAGATCATCCTACTAGTTCAACGGGACGACCCCCACCATATTCCGGTCAGTGAACAAGAGCGGGAATCAACCGCCCTCAATCCGAACCGCCACTGCTGCGTCATCTCCTGTGCCGGCGTGGAGCTCGAAGGACAATTGTGATGATCGAACTCGCCGATTGGGACGGGCGAAATCCTTCTCCGCACCGGGGACTACAACCCTTCCCGTCACGCAGTCGGAACCTCAACACCGGAGATAGACCATGAATCGAAGAGAATTCCTGGCCACAGCAGGCAGCGCGGTGGCCGCTCAATCCCTCAGAGGACGCGCGGCTATGGCCGATCCTATCGAACGCAAGGTCCTGTGGGCGGCCACTGTCCGCAACAAATCCCTCGACGATCGAATCCGGGCTGCCCGGGCGGGCGGCTTCGACGCCATGTCGATCTTTCCGGTCGACTTTGTCACCTGGACGGCCGAAGGGCTCACCGGACGCCAGATCCGGCAACGTTACGATGATGCAGGTGTGAAGCTCGCCATCGTCGACCCCTTTGTTCAGTGGGTTCCGGATTTTGATATCCCCGGCGGCTACCCCGCCGAAAACATCCCTTTCATCGACCATACCGAAGACGATGTGTTCCGCATGGCCGAAGAGCTTGAGGCCACACAGATCAATGTGGTCGAAGGTCTCGGCCAGCATCACGAGTTTGCCACCCTTGTGGACGCTCTTGGCAGATTTGCCGATCGGGCGGCCAGCCGCGGTTTGCGAATCGGGCATGAACCCATGCCCATCAGTTCCATCGCAACACTGCAGCAGGGTTGGGATCTGGTCCGCACTATCGATCGGGACAATCTCGGCCTCACATTTGATACCTGGCATTTCTGGCGGTCCGGGCCCGACCATGCGCTGCTTCGCGCCATACCGGGTGAGAAGATCTTCGATGTGCAGCTGGCGGATGCCACCGCCGCACTCAAAGGCGATCTTCTGAATGATCTGCTGCGGCACCGGCTGTTGGCAGGCGAAGGTGACTTCGACCTTGTGACCACGGTGAAAATTCTGCGTGAGAACGGTGCCTATCGCTCTGTCGGCCCTGAACTCTTTTCCGATGCCATGGACGCGCTTGACGCGGAAACGGTCGGCCGCCTGGCCGGCGAGAATATGGCGGCCTGGGCCTGACCGGCGGCCGCAGCTTTCAACAGGAACCAAGGAGAAAAACCATGAGATACGCGTTCCTCTCGCTTGCTGCCATGCTGGCGGCAACAAACCCCGCATTTGCGGAGGTCTTGCCACCGGAGGGCTTCACTTCCGCGCGCACCGAGACGCTGGCGGTCAATCTGCATTACGTGCGCGACGGCGGCCCCGGCGAAACCGTCATCCTGATGCATGGTTGGCCGCAGACATGGGCGTCATGGATCGAGGTCATGCCGCTCCTGGCCCAGGACTATGATGTGATTGCCGTGGATATCCGCGGCGCCGGCAAGTCTGACACGCCGGACGGCGGTTATGACAAGAAAACCATGGCCGGCGATGTTCTGGGCCTGATGGACGAGTTGGGCATCGAAAGCGCCAACATTGTCGGGCACGACATCGGCGGCATGACGGGCTTTGCCTTTGCCAGCCAGTTTCCCGAGCGCACGGAGACGCTGACGGTCGTCGACGTCCCGCTCCCCGGAACGCCGATCTTCACGATGATTGCGCAAAATCCCCTTGCCTGGCACTTCTCGTTTCACGCCGCGCCGAACATCCCGGAGGCGCTGACCCTTGGCCGCGAGGCTTTCTACTATGCCGACTTTCTGACCAAGATGGACGCGGGCGCCGGCGGCATCACTGATCACGAAATCCGAATCACAGTCGATGCCTATTCCGACCCGGAACGAGCCCGTGCCGGGTTCAATTGGTACCGGGCCTTCGCCCAGGACGCGGAGGACAACCGGCAGTTCATGGAGACACCGCTGACGATGCCGGTTCTCGGTCTGAATGCCGGGCGTCTGGCGCCGTTTCCTTACGTCGTCCAGATGATGGAACCGCTTGCCGAAACCGTCGAAGGCCAGGCGCTCGATTCAGGCCACTGGATTCCGGAGACGCGTCCCGAAAAATTGGCCGCGCTGTTGGCGGATTTCTTTTCGCGTCACTGACCGGGAAAGATTCAGCCGGAGGATTCGGGATTGGTTGAGAAGCTCTTTCAGCTGCGACGCCAGGCCGGACTTCCTGGACCATCATTCCCGGGCCGGATTTACGGCGGAGGAAAGCGGACGTTCGCCGCGGGTGCGAACTGGCAGAGCCTGTCGATAGGCGAGCGAATGTCTGCTTGCCGGGGAGCTGCCATTCGAACGGCAATTGGCATTCTGTGGCGGGAATCGTCCAAACCCTGGAGCTTCCGCCCATACGGATCCAGATTTCGGGTTCCGGTCCGCCCGATCGGTTTTGCGGCAGGGATGTGTGACCGCTTTGACGACGGTCAATGCAAGACGGTCGGCTCTCTCTAACCATTTATTCATTCGCCAACCAGAAGCGCATCGCGAGGGCGCTCCGTTCAAGCATGTGGAGAACCTGATGAACACAACTGACGATCAGAAAAACGACGAATCTGCGACAAGGATCGTCGATTCAGATGCGCCGCCAGACGCCGACAAAGTCAAAAACTGGATTGGCGTATCCGCTTACGGGTATTGGCGCCGCCTTGGTGAAATGATTGACAACCAGTATCCGGGCGTTTTCGTTCCGGAATGGCTCAATGGCGGCAAGAAACATGGCTGGTCATTGCGATACAAGAAGAGCCGATCCTTCTGCACCTTCATACCGGAGCGGAACGCCTTCAAACTCCAAATCACCTTCGGCGCCAAGGAGCGCGAGAAGGTGGAGGTTCTGCGGGACCGGATCTCGCGCGCGACCTTGCAGGCCTATGACAACGCCACGACCTATCATGATGGCAAATGGTTGCTTCTCACGGTCGACAATGATGCCATTCTGCATGACATCGAGCTGCTTTTGAGCGTCAAGCGGAGGCCAAGATCAGCCGGTTGATCTTGAGGGGCACGGCTGCCATTGGCTGTAATTTTACAGGTAGGGCGCAAACAAACGCTCAAAGCCGTCGCGAAGCCTGATGGCCAACGGGCGTCCATCCATGTCAGCAAGCGTAATGCGGGACGATCAAGCCTTGGCCTGGTCGAAATTGCCGGATCCGACAATCGCATCGCAATCGTCAACAATGAACCGTTTGGAATGCGCAAAGGGCGCGGGTTGACGATAGACCTGTGCGCCCCGTTTGAGCACCCGCCAGAGCATTGCACTGGTCGCGCCCCTACACATCCAACGCAGCTTCTCAAAGTCCTCATTGGGGCTCACTGGCCATCACCTTATCGGCCAGGCCCTTCAGGTTCGCGTCGATGATCTTGCCCATCATCATCTTCATCAATGTATGGCCCATGAGCCATCCAAGCGGACCGTATTTGACGCGATAGTCGAAGGTCCAGGTGACCGACGCGCCGTTGCCTTTGGGAGTGATGCGTATGTCGGAACCGGCTTCATGCAGCGGCATGGCTGCCATGTCGGAAAGCGAAACTGTGTATCCTTGACCCGGCCGCCAGGAGGTGACCTCTTCGACAAGCGATGTGCCGTTTTTGAAGTGGTTGCGTCTCTTCGATCCCAAGTCAACGTCGCCGTCGGTCAACGCGTCGACGGAAACGATCTCCGGTGCGAATTCGTCGACATGCATGAAGCGACGCAGAACGTCCCAGACGGCATCCGGGGTTGCGTCGATTGTATGCGTTCTTTCAAAGTGGATCATCGGATGCTCCTTTTTGCGCTGACGCGGCGTTTTCCTGTTAGGTGTGACCCCCTGATAGAAAAGTCCTCCTCTCACCGTTGTGATAGGAGTGTGAGAGGAGGAGCAGAAAATGCGTCGCACCGAACGGCTGTTTCAGATAATCCAGATATTGCGATCAACGCGGTCGCCGATCACCGGACAGGAGCTTGCCGATGAACTGGAAATCTCAATCGCCACTCTCTATCGCGACATGGCGGAGCTTCGTGCCCAGCGCATCCCGGTCACCGGGGAAGCAGGCGTCGGCTATGTTCTTGACGATGGCTATGACATGCCGCCTTTGATGCTGACCGCCGATGAACTTGAAGCAGCCGCGTTGGGCGCAGCATGGGTTGCGCAGGAAGCGGACCCGTCATTGGCGCGGGCTGCTCGCGATCTGGTGTCCAAGCTCTCCTCCGCCATCCCGAAGGAGCTGCGTCCCATCGTGCTCGATGGCAGTTCGAAGGCGATCCAGACACGGGCCAGAGTATCCGAGCGTTTTGACAGCGCACTGCTGCGCCACGCCATTCGTGAGCGTTATCGGCTGCAACTGACCTATTCCGATCGGGACGGCAACAGAAGTGATCGCATCGTGTGGCCTCTGCTGATCGCCTTTCTGGATCGCACGCGCTATCTGGTGGCGTGGTGCGAGACGAAAGAGGACTACCGTCATTTCAAAACCGAACGGGTTCAGGCGTTGAAAGTTCTCGCGGAGAAATATCCGGGTCGCCGGGCTTCCTTGCTCAAGGGATGGGAAGAGGCAACGACGAGGCGCATTCAAAGCTGACATCGGCTCATTCCTCTGACCTGGGAGGAATGGGTTCAAAGTCGTCGTTTGCTGCGACCAGTTCCAACGGGCGCAATGGGCCGGAATCAGCCAGAGCCGGCCTGCGGCTTTGCGATTCTCCCTCGCTCAACCGCTCCATTTCCACCCCCCACAACGCGTTGGCAACGGCATGGTTACACCATGTCTTTGGTCATCAACACCGCTTCTGTCGGTTCCTCTCCAAAGTCGGACAGGTCGAATGGGCAGCGCGCGCGCTCCGTGTATCCGGCTCGCTGGTAGACGCTTATGGCGCCCTTGTTTGAGGCAGCCACGATCAGCGCGAGACCAGGGCTTTCGCTGTCTCGCGCCTGCTTCTCAGCTTCCTTCAGCAAGGCAGCGCCCAGGCCTTGTCCGCGGCCTTCGGGAACGACGGCCATGAAGTTGATGTACCAATGGCCCGGCACACGATGGGCCATCTCTTCTATGGCGACAAACGCCTCTGGAACGTCCGGCCCTACTGGCTGCGGAGTTGTCGGAAGGCGGTAACCAATCAACCCACCGACTTTCACGCCGTCCCGTTCGGCGATGAACCCGTTTCGATAACTGAATTCTCCATCCTCGGCGGCAACAAGCGCGTGCCCGACGGCGGCCCCGTCCATCCCAGGAGGCGCCATCTCCGTCCAAAGCGCCGGCACCACCCCGCCACTTGCCATATCGATGATGCGCAAAAGCAGGGACGCGTCGTCCGGCATCGCTTTTCGGATCGTCAAGGGCATGAAGCGCCTCCAATCAGTTTTGGCGTCGCGCAGTACGGTCAAGGCCTTTCGAACGCATCCGACAGGGTGCACTGACACCGACGAGGAGCCAAGCCAGCCATTCAACCGCATTTTCTCCACGAGAGCCTAGCCTGTTTCGTTGCGTTCCTCCAAAAGCATCGCGGCGATGGCGGTTGCAGCGAGCGCGCACTATTGCGATTCAGCCACGCTGTCTGACTTCACGGTCACGTTGATTTCGGGAACACCGATTGCTGCCACGTCGGCGATAACGACATCTGGACTTGACGGGCATGGCCGCCATGGGCCGCAGTTTTACAGGTAAGGCGCGAACAAACGCGCAAAACCGTCGCGAAGCCTGACGGCCAGCAGGCGTCCATCCATGTCATCAAGCGTAATGCGGGCCGATCGGGCCTTGGCCTGGTCGAAATGCCGTGTGAGCGTGGAAATGAATTCCTCACCATAGATCTCCAGGTTGAACTCGAAATTGAGACGCAGGCTCCGGTCGTCGAAATTGCCGGATCCGACAATCGCGTAGCAATCGTCAACAATGAACAGTTTGGAATGCGTGAAGGGCGCGGGTTGACGATAGACCTGTGCGCCGCGTTCGAGCACCTGCCAGAGCATGGCATTGGTCGCCCAGCTCACAAATGGAATATTGCCTTTTTCCGGCAAGATGATGTCCACATTCACGCCACGCATTGCGGCTGCATTGAGGCTCGCGACAAGTTCACGGTCCGGCAAAAAATATGGCGTCATGACACGCACGCTCTGCCGCGCAGCATTGGTCGCGCCCATATACATCCAACGCAGTTTCTCAATGTCCTCATTGGGGCCGTCGATGATGGCCCGTGCCAAGAGGTCTCCCACATGCGGCAAGTCCAGCGGTTCGGTCCGCAGGTGGTTGGCTCCCGTCGCAAAAGACCAGTCTTCCAGCACGGCCTGCTCGATATCGGCGACGATCGGCCCGCTCACCTTAAAATGCAGATCGAGCGCCTTCTTGGGGTTATCGACAACGTTGGCAAGGTGGCGGACGCCGATATTCATCCCGCCGGTGAAGGCGAGCCTGCCGTCTACGACCATGATCTTGCGGTGATTTCTCAAGTTCAGATTGAGGAACCACTGCCAGCGGTCCCAGGGCAAAAATCTCGCCGTCGGGATACGTCTTTCATTCAAGAACCTGGAGATGCGGGGCCGGGAATATGTCTCACCCAGACCGTCGACAAGCACCTTGACGTCCACACCGCGCGCGACGGCATCGGCAAGAGCGTCGACGAACTGGAAACCGATGCGATCGCTGTCGAAAATGTAAGTGCACAAGGCGACCGAAACCCGCGCGTTGCGGATTTCATCGAGCATGGCAGGATAGGCTTCCTCGCCATTGACCAGTAGCTCAATCCGATTGCCTTCAACAAACCGGCGCCGTGTTACCTTGCGCGAAAGCCGGGTAAAGCCGAGATGTTCCGATGGCCAGTCCGCGGTGAGGTCAGGATCATCCAGGTCGCTGTTGTCCGGTATGGGCCAGCGGCGGCGCAGATACTGCGCCTGCGCCCTGATTCGGTTCACACCGAGCAGCAGATACAGCAGCGCTCCGAAGCCCGGAAGAAGGAGGCAGACCGCAATCCAGCCGACCGCGGCACGCGGGTCCCGTTTCCACAGCAGTGCGTGACCCGCACACGTGATGGAAAGCACGATTGCCAGCGCGGAGAGAACCCACCGACCCATACCGCTTTCGAAATCCAGGAATAACAAATTCGTTGCCTGCTGAACGTGGCTAAAGAACAGCCAAAATGAGGTTGACGGGAATGATCTTCAAGACTGGCGGTTTACCCCTTCCAGGTGGCGCTCAAGTTCTCTGCGCAGTTGATCGGCGGCTGGCGCCGCCTGCGTGAAAATCTTCGACGCCTCATAGAACTCCAGCATCAGAACATCCACGATCTCCGGACAGATATAGATGTCCGGCGGCCGCGCAGCCAGTTTCTGGAGCAGGATGGATTTCTGCATGATCTGAAACGAGTTGAACACCGACTCCTGAAACGAGGGAAGCAGGCTTTCACTTTCCGTCCTGGTTCCCAGCACGTCTATCGCGATGGTGATGTCACAGTCGTCCATGATCAGGTCGTAGGGAACCGGATTTGTGACACCTCCGTCGACCAGAACACGCCCATCGACGATGACCGGCTCCAGAACCCCCGGCACCGCCATGCTCGCATGAACCCCCGTTCGGATGTCGCCGGTTTCAAGCACCACCTCTTTACGGCGCCAGAAGTCCGCCGCAACCACCTTGACCGGAATATCCAGATCCTCGAAATCCTTGACCTTCACATATTTCATCAAATCATCGAGGAACGCATCGGCCTTGAGCAAGCTGCCGCCTTTCCAGTTGACCCCTGCGAGCTGCATCCAGGTGAAGACGTTGCCCATGGCATCAATGAAGCTGCTGTTTTCCTTGTTCGAGATGTTCTGGATTTCCTCCCTCAACGTCCGCGCGCTCATCCCCGATGCGTACAACACTCCGATGATCGCCCCGATGCTGGTGCCAACGATGCGGCTGGGCTTTACTCCGAACTCGTCAATCACCTCGAGCATGCAAATATGCGCAAGGCCCTTGGCTCCACCTCCGCCAAGCGCCAATCCGATGTCAGTCATCGCGCGGTCCGCCGCGCGACCGCTTTACGGGCGTCGCACGCCAAGGGCGCGCGATCTTTGACTTTGCGACCTCCAGCCCCGCAAGTGCTGCACACCATCGAGAATCCTCATCTGCGTTTGCCGGCACCGCAATTACTGATTCGATGGGACCGAACAAGCATTCTCCTGAATGACAATGATGGCGGCTCGTGCAGGTCCCAGGATTCATGGAACTGGCGGACGGTTTTTCGAGTCGGGTGCATAGTTGGGACATCCCTGAATATCGGTTGTTGTCGCTCCAAGTGAAGAAGGCATCCACCTCGGGCCAGCTCACTCTTTTCGCTCAAGGATGTAACGCCCCACGAAGGCATGCTCACCCGCCTCGCTGACCGCACACTCCATGCGTCCAACATCCACGAGTGTGCATTCCTGAACCGTCGTATCGCCGATATCGACGAGCAAGATGCTGCGCCCCTCCCAGCCGACCGAACCCAACAGGGGATGACCTTCGCCACTGAGCGGTTCCTTTCCGTGCCGTCCCTTTTGCCCGTCATCAACCGCAATGCTCTTCTGCGTCGCCTGGAAAACGGGCCCGGTCTGGTCATGGATCACGATCAAGGCCCGTTTGTATTGGTCGGGAAACCGATTGATCTCGCCGTTCCAGTAGATGATTTGCCCCGCGGTCTTGACCCATGTTCCAACAAGGTCGGGCGCGTCCTGGGCAATGGCCGGCCCGGACAATGCTGCGAATACCGCAACAGCAAAACGGAACATCATGGAGGGGCTCTCCTTGTCTCGATTGGTGGTTCACGCAGGGCACACAATGACAAGCGTAACAGACCTGCGGGGGTTTGCCGAGACGCGAATGATGGGATCAAGGTGGCAACACTCCGGGCATTGAGGGCACGGCGTATCTACCGCCGCTGACACAGGTCCAGGCCTGTGCGTTGAGCGACAACAGATGTCATCCAGACATGCGCGTTTGCGCCTGCGCATTATAGGCAAGGCTTATCGCAGTGAGAATCATGATTCCAATCGCGAAGACAGTGAACGCGATTCCCGGCTGCCCGCCCCCATATTGACCTTGACCTGAGGCAGTCTCTCCAACGGCGATACTGGCGCTAAGATGTACAGACGGTGCAACAAGATGCGCCGTCAGTCCCACCAACAATTCGAAACAGACGAAAAGTGCGGCGCGCACCGGATTTCTCCAGAGAGCCCAAAGCGTAATGGCAAATGCCAGTAACGCTGCCGACGCCAGGCCCAATGCGGTCCAGGCCAGAACCTCCGACATGGCTTGCGACATGGTTAGGCCCTCTCACGCCTGGATCGGACATGTTTACCCAGCAGATAGCACACGCAGGCGGCGCCGAAACACAGGACAGCGAGGTCCAGACCGATCGCGGTGAATTGAGAAATGCTGCGGTAAATATAGCCCGCACCGAGGAAACCAAATATTGCCCCGGCAACAAAGAAGAGAATCGGAGGATTGCGCTCCTCGTTGAACACGCCGTTCAAGTCATTGACAATCAAATTTGAAATCGATCCATCCGGCTGTTCGGCAGCATCAGACATTTTCCATCCTCCTTACTTGACGATCACTGATTGAACTTTCCAAGCTTCATGCAGGCCGGTTTCATTTTTGTCGTATGGTGACAAATTGTATTGCAATTCCTATGCCAACCCCAGCCCCGAATTATCCGCCATCGCATTCGGACAGATCCGGTTATTTGAGATCGCGGAGAATGGCGATTTCAATTGACACAATCCCTCATTGCGCCCGACGTGAAGAAGAAGTGGCCCAATATAGCTGCACCTTGGTTACAAGTGGGATCACTGTGCACCATCTCTTGCAGCCCACCCTCAAGCCGTCTCCCCCTCAATCAACTCAAACCCCAGATCCACCTTCTTCTCCACCGCCTGCCCCACCAACTGGTTGAGCACGCTGCGTGCCGCCAGCCGGCCCGTATCGAAGCGTTTTGTCCGGATCGTGGTCAGTTTGCGGGGCATGATCTGGCCGAGTTGCAGGCCGCTGAAGCCGGCGAGCGCGATGTCGGCCGGCATGGCGATGCCCTGTTCCAGGCAGTGGATGACGCCGCCGGAGGCGGCGGTGTCGTTGGAGAACATCACGGCGTCGAGATCCGGGTGGTCGGCCAAAAGGGTGGCGAGACCCTCCTTGCCGTCCCGGTGGTCGGGCGGGCGGTTATAGAGATCCGGGGCGACGAGGCTCAAGCCCGCCTCGGCCAGCCGGTCGCGGATCGCGGCATAGCGGGTGGCGGCGGCGAAATCATTGTTGCTCCACCCGAGATAGCCGAACCGGCGATAGCCCTTCTTCAACAGATAGTCGACCAGCACACGGCCGACCTTGCGGTGATCGAGCCCGACGCAGATGTCGATCGGCGCGCCCGAAATATCCATCATCTCGACCACCGGCACGCTGGCGTTGGCGAGAATGTTGCGGGTGCGCCTGGAATGGACGAGATTGGTGGTGATGAAGCCGGCGGGCCGCCAGGAAATCATCGACGCAACGAGGCTTTCCTCCTTTTCCAGATCATAGTCGGAAATGCCGATGACGGCGTTGTAGCCGGCCTTTTCCAGCTCCCCGGTGATGCCGGCGAGCACCTGGGGAAAGACATTGTTGATCAGCGACGGGATGATGACCGCCACCTGGTTGGAGCGGGAGGTGGCGAGCGAACCGGCCAGATGGTTCTGCACATAGCCGAGTTCCTCGACCACGCGCATGACATGCCGGCGGGTTCCGGCAGCGACCACGCCGGTGCCCCGCAAGACCCTCGAGACGGTCATTTCCGAAACCTCGGCAATCTCAGCCACATCCTTGAGGGTGCGCCGGCGTCTGCGATATGTCATGATAACTGACCTAATAGTTAGCGTCTGACAATCTAACAATAGATCATCGCGCGCCGATTGGATAGCGTCACGCCAGTTATGCGATCATGGGAGGATGACATGCGACATTCACTGGCAATTGTAACGGCACTGGCGCTCGCCTTATCGGGCGGCGCGGCACTCGCCGACTACCCGGAACGAGCGATCTCGGTCATGGTGCCGTTCGGCGCCGGCGGCGGCACCGACGTGCCGGCGCGGTTTTTCGCCGCCGAAATGGAAAAAATCCTCGGCCAGAACATCATCGTCTCCAATGTGGAAGGGGCCGGCGGCACGGTCGGCGCGACGCAGCTCTCGCGGGCCGATGCGGATGGCTATAATCTCGGCTTCATGCCCGTCGGCACGACAACGACCCAGCCGCATCTCAAACGCACCAAATACAATGCCGACAGCTGGACGCCGATCTGCATGGTCAGCCAGGGGCCGTTCTATCTGGTGGTCAAGGATGACAGCCCGATCAAGACGGTGGACGACCTGATCGCCAAGACCAAGGCGGACGGGCTGAAATTCGCCGGCGCGGGTCCGGGCTCCATGGCGCATGTGGCGCAGCTCACGCTCAACAACAAGCTGGGGATCAACACGCAGTATATCCCGACCAAGGGCGGCGGCGACATCGCCACTGAAATCGACGGCGGACGGGCCGACGCCACCGCATGGTTCTCCGATTTCAACACCAAGTTCGGCTGGCGGGCGCTTGCGGTGATGGACAGCCAGCGCTCGCAGCAGCACCCCGATGTGCCGACGCTTGCCGAGCTCGGCCACGACACACAGGTTTCCGTCTGGTTCGGCTTCTTTGCACCGGCCGGCACGCCGGACGATATCATCGCGACCCTTTCGGATGCCTGTGAAAAGGCCGTGGCGACAGAGAGCTTCGTTGAAAACATGGCGGGCGCCAATCGCCTGGTCCGCTATATGCCGACCGACGAATTCGGGCCGTTCTTCCGGGAAGCCTTTGAGCTGAACGGCCAATTGCTCGAAGAAGCCGGTCTGATCAAGAAATAGATATCGAAGTCAGATGACTGACTATGGTATCTGTTTCCGGCGCGGTCCTGATCCTCAGGGGCCGCGCCGTTCCGGCACCGGAAGGAACCAGCCATGAACCGCGCGCTTGATATCTGTGTTTCCGGGGTCCTGCTGCTGACGGCCATCGCACTGTTCGCACTGACTTTTACCGATCAGTTCGATGTCCCCACCTTTGGCGGCGATGTCGGCCCGGCTTTCGCACCGCGCGGCTTCCTGCTGGTCTGGATGGCGCTGGCGGCCGTCGCAACCTTTCTGGCGATCCGCCGCAAATCAGAGGAAGTGGGCGAGCCGGTGCGGTTCGGACAATTGCTCGTCGTCGTGCTGATTGCCTCCGGCACCGGGGTGGCGATGATCAATATCGGGTTCCTGTTTGCCATGATCCCGGGCTTCTTCCTGTTCTGCTGGGCCTTCGGCTACCGCGAAATCGTGCAACTGACGCTGATCAGCATTATCGGTCCGGTGGCCGTGTGGGCGCTGTTTACCTTCGGCTTCGAATTGCTGCTGCCGCGCTCCCCCTGGTTCCACATTCTATAGAGCGAGCGCCGCGTCGATATGGAAAACCTTGCCAACGCCATCGCCCAATTCTCCAGCCTTGAGGTGCTGCTGGCCATCGCCATCGGCTGTGTCTGGGGCACGCTGGCCGGCGCCCTGCCCGGGATGGGCACCGTCGCCGCGCTGATCGTCGCGCTGCCCTTCACCTTCTCCATGACGACCGAGGCCTCACTGGCGCTGTTCCTCGGCATTTATGTCACCTCCGTCTATGGCGGTTCGATTTCCGCTATCCTCATCAACACGCCCGGCACACCGCAATCGGCCGCCACCGTGCTTGACGGCTATCCGATGGCGAAAGCCGGCAAGGCCGATCTGGCGATCGGCTGGGCCACCATCTCATCGCTGATCGGCGGGGTGTTTTCGCTGATCGTGCTGATCATCGCCGCCCCGGCCTTGGCGCGGGTCTCCGTCGCCTTCGGACCGGCAGCGATTTTCGCGCTGATTCTCTTCGCCCTGACGTGCATCGCCTGGGTGTCGACCGGCAGCGCCATCAAGGGGCTGATGGGCGGCATGATCGGCCTGTGGCTGACCACCATCGGCCCGGACGATCTGACCGGCTATACCCGTTTCGATTTCGGCCTCGAGGCGCTGGCCGGCGGGTTGTCGCTGATACCGGTGCTGATCGGGCTGTTCGCCCTCTCGGAGGTGTTCCAGCGCGCCGCCTATTATTTTGCCGCCAAACCGCCGGATGTGACCAATGTCGGCTTCCGGCTGCCGCCCTTTGCGGAGATCCGCAAACGCGTCTGGCAATTCCTGCAAAGCAGCGTCATCGGCACCTTTATCGGCATCCTGCCGGGTACCGGCGCGACAGCGGCGACCTTTATCAGCTATTCGCAACTGCGCCGCACCTCGCCGCGCAAGGACAATTTCGGCAAGGGCGAGCCCGACGGCCTGATCGCCTCGGAGGCGTCCAACAATGCGGTGACCGGCGGTGCGCTGATCCCGACACTGGCGCTCGGCATTCCTGGTGATGGCGGCACGGTGGTGCTGTTGGGCGTGCTGACGATCCAGGGTATCGTGCCGGGCTTCGACCTGATCAACAACAACCCGCAGCTCCTGACCGGCTCCTTCCTGATCATCCTGATTGCCAATCTCATCATGTTCGGCATCGGCGTCATCGGCGCCCGGATCTTCGCCCGCATCCTGTCGGCGCCCGAGCCGCTGCTGATGGGCATGATCCTGATCTTTTCGCTGGTCGGTGCATTCGTGGTGCGTGGCAATCCGGTCGATGTGCTGGTCGCCGTCATTGCCGGCATTGCCGGTCTGATCCTGCGCTTTGCCGGCTACCCCATCGCTCCCATCGTCATCGGCATGGCGCTCGGCACGACCTTCGAAGGCAAGCTGCGCCAAGGCATGATCAGCGCCCAGGGCAATTTCGTCGAATTCATATTCGATCCCATCGCGCTGTTCATCCTGGCGGTCACGGTGGCCGTCGTCACGGTGCCGGCCATCACAAAGCGCCGTTCAAAAGCATCCTAGAAGAGGTCGTCCGATGGACAAACCGAATATCCTGATGATCGTGACGGACCACTGGTCGGCGGGGCTTCTCGGGGCCGCCGGCCACACGGCCATTCACACGCCCACCCTCAACCAGTTGTGCAAGAACGGCGTGCGCTTCACCAATTGCTATTCGGAACATCCGGTCTGCATCCCGGCCCGGCGCTCGCTGATGACCGGCACGCCGGCAAAGGTCCATGGCGACCGCCGGTTCCAGCCTCGCCTTGAAATGCCGGACCTGCCGACCCTTGCACAGACCTTTCGCGATGCCGGATACCAAGCCCAGGCCGTCGGCAAGACCCATACCTATCCGCAACGCGACCGGCTCGGCTTCGACGATGTGCATCTGGATGATGAGGGGCGCACGCTCTACGGCGTGACCGACGATTACGAAATCTATCTCGGCGACAAAGGGTATCTGGGCCAGCAATTCGGCCACGGCATGAGCAACAATGCCTATCAGACAACACCCTGGCACCTGCCGGAAGAGGCCCATGCGACCAATTGGGCGACGGACACGCTGGCCCGGCAGATCCGCCGCCGCGATCCGAAGCGGCCCGGCCTGTGGTATCTCGGATACCGCCATCCGCACCCGCCACTGGTGCCACCGCAGCGCTTTCTCGACCATTATGACGGCGTCGAACTGGATGCGCCCTTTGTCGGCGAATGGGCGCGCGATCCGGCTGTGCTTCCTTATCACCTGCAGGCGATTGCTGCGCGCGGCGGCTATTCGGAGCGCGAATCGCGGGCCGCAAGACGGGCCTTCTATGCGCTGTGCACCCATATCGACCAGCAGATCGGCGCGCTGATCGGCACCATCCGCGAAGAGGGAATCCTGGACAACACGATCATCCTGTTCACCTCCGATCACGGCGACATGCTGGGCAATCACAATATGTGGGCCAAGCAGACCTTCTATGAATGGTCCGCCGGCATTCCGATGATCCTGGTCGGCACGGAAAACTGCCGCCGCACCGGCTTCAACCGCACCGATGATCGGCTGGTAGCGTTGCAGGATGTCATGCCGACCCTGCTGGACCTTGCCGGCATCGACATTCCCGACACCGTCGTCGGACGCTCCATGGTCTCCGGTGACCGGCGCGAAACGCTTTACGGGGAGTTTGGCGAGGCCGGCCATTGTTCCCGCATGCTGCGCGACAGGACCCACAAGCTGGTCTACTATCCGGTCGGCAATGTCTTCCATCTGTTCGATCTGGAAAACGATCCCGACGAGATGGTGAACCTGGCCGAGGACCCGGCCAGCACACCCATCCTCGACCGGATGAAGCCGCAATTGCTTGCCGAGTTGTACGGATCGGACCTGGAGTGGATCAGGGACGGCGCATTCGTCGGCACCCCGGCACGCGCCTTCCATCCGGGCCCGAACCGCGGCCTGTCGCTGACGCGCGGCCACCAATGGCCGGTTCCGCCGGTCAATCCGAAGGGCGACATGAATTTCTTTCCCGAAGCGCCCGATGACTGGGACGGTAGCGTCTGACCACAGACGGGGCCGGTCAGTCCGGCGGGCGGCCCAGCATCATCGGCGCCAGGAAGGTCAGGATCCCGATGCGCCAGACATGATGGGCCGCCACGAAGGTCGGGTCGGCATTCATGATGACGGCCATTGCGGCCATCGATTCAACGCCGCCCGGCGCAAAGGCGATCAGCACCTGCGGCAGGGGCAGGTCGACGAACTGAACGAGAAGCAACGCAAAACAGATCGTCAGGGCAAGGGCAATCACGGTCACCGCTAACCCCGCGCCGAAGGCTCGCCGCAGGGTCTCAAACGCCACGCCGGTGAAGCGGGTGCCGATCAGCGTGCCCATGGCGACAAAGGCGGGGATGGAGGCATAGAGCGGCACATGGCCGACCACCAGACCGCTCAGATGGGTCACCGTGGAAAGCACCATGCCGCCGATCAGCAGAGCGGCGGGAACCCGCAGGCGGTTGAGCACAAGCCCGAGCAACAGGGCCAGACCGATGCTGAGGGCCAGCGGCCCGGGCGTCATCTGGGCGCCCGGCAGGCCGATTTTTGAGGTATCATATCCCATCAGACTGACTGCGAAGGGAACGAGAAGAGTCAGCGACAGCACGCGGGTGCTCTGTATGACGCTGATCGTCGGCAGATCCCCCTTGGTCATCGTGGAAAGACCCAGAACATAGCTGAGATGGCCCGGCATCGATGACAGGATGGCGGTGCTGCGGTCCTGGTTCCAAAAGCGCTGCAGAACCAGCCGGCAGCAGAGGAAGATGATCACGATGCTGACGCCGAGCAAAAGGAAGCTCAACGGCCATTGCCGGGCGGTCTCATAGACCTCCGGCGTCACGCCGGTGCCCATCGACAGGCCGATGATGACGAAACACGCATCGCGCAGGAGCTTGGGAACGGACAGCCGGAGACCGGCAACGCAGGCCAGGCTGACCAGCAGCGCAGGGCCGGTCAGCGCCGGGGCCGGAAAATGCAGCAGCCAGGCCAGCGCGGCACCGCCAACGCCGATGCCCAGGCTCAGGGCAGTCGTTGCAAGGCTTTTGGTTGTCGGGTTCATCGCAACTCGGGCGGAGGATTGGCTGCTGTAAAACTAGCCACCCTCGCCGGCCGCGTCTGCCCCCTTGCGCAGTTTTTGCACCCGTGCCCACAGCATCGGCGCAAACAGGCAGCCGGCGGCAATGAGCAGGATGATCAGCGTCAGGGGCCGTTCCCAGATGAACGACCAGCTGTCATTGTTGATCAGCAGGGCGCGGCGGAGATTTTCCTCCATCATGCCGCCGAGGATGAAACCCAGGATCATCGGCGCCATCGGAAAATCGAGGAAGCGCAGCATGACAGCGACAAGGCCGAACAGCACCATGAGCTGAATATCGAAGGTGTTGAAGCTGACGAAATAGACGCCGATCAGCGAGAAAAACAGGATCAGCGGCAACAGGAACCGGGCCGGGATGGACAGCACACGGGCGATATAGGGAATGAGCGGCAGGTTGAGGATCAGCAGGATAATGTTGCCGATCCACATGGACACGATGACCGCCCAGAAGACATCCGGCTGATCAATATAGAGACGCGGTCCGGGCTGGATGCCATAGCCGATCAAGGCGCCGAGCATGATGGCGGTGGTCCCGGAGCCGGGAATGCCGAGGGTCAGCAGCGGCACAAAGGAGCCGGTTGCGGCCGCATTGTTGGCCGTTTCCGGCGCCGACAGGCCGCGCACCGAGCCCTTGCCGAAGAGCTTGCCCTTTTCCGACCCGGCAAGGCGTTGCTCGGTTCCATAGGCAAGGAAACTGGCAATGGTCGCACCGGCGCCCGGCAGCACGCCGATGATGAAACCAAGAACCGAGGAGCGGCCGATCACCGGCGCCATCTCCTTGACCTCGTCCTTCGAGATCGCCATCGATCCGAGATTGGCGGAGGCCTTGCGTTCGGCCTCGCGCTTGTCGTCGCTGGACGGCTTCAAGATGGCGATCAGCGCCTCCGACAGGGCAAAGGTCGCCATCACCAGCAGCAGGAAGGATATGCCATCGGTCAGGTCGATCATGCCAAGCGTGAAACGCGGCACGCCCTGTGTCTGGTCCGTGCCGACGGTTGACAGCATCAGGCCGATCACTGTCATCAGCAGGGCCTTGAGCACGTCGCCCTTGCCGGCAAAGGCGGCAACGGCCGTCAGGCCGAGCACCATCAGCGCGAAATAGTCTGCGGAGTGGAAGGACAAGGACACCGCCGCCAGGGATGGGGCCGCAAGCAGCAGGAAAATGGCGGCAATCACGCCGCCGGAAAAGGACGAATAGGCGGCGATCGCCAGCGCCTTGCCCGCCTTGCCGGCCTTGGCCATGGGATAGCCGTCAAAGGATGTCGCCACGGTGCTGGCGACCCCAGGCGCGTTGATCAGGATCGATGAGGTCGATCCGCCGAAAATGGCGCCGTAATAGACCGCCGCCATGAGAATGATGCCAGTCGACGGTTCGAGGCTGGCGGCGACGGGGATCATCAGTGCGATGGCCGACATCGGTCCGAGACCCGGCAGCATGCCGATGAAGGTGCCGACGAGGCAACCCATGATCACGAACAGCAGATTCATGGGTGTCAGGGCCGTGGTCAGCCCGATGAGAATGCCTTCGGCCATCTCAGCTCTCCCCTTTCAGGAACCAGGGCAGCGGTTCGATGAACACATCGAGCCCCTGCGTCATCAGCACCCAGAAGGCGACGACGAGCGGCACGGCCACGAGGAACAGGCGGATGGGAGAGCGCTCACCGAGCATGGCGAAGCCGGCGATCAGAAAAAGGCTGGTGGACAGGATGAAGCCCAGCGGGCGAACGGTCAGGCCATAGGCCGACATGATAATGAGGAAAACCGCCGCCGTGCCCCAGTTGAAGCCGCGCAATTGCGGCCGCTCGGCGGAGCCCGGAAAGATGACGACCAGCATCGACAGGCCGACGCCGAGCACGGTCAGCACTTCCGGCATGGTGCGGGCGGTAAAGGCGGCCTTGGCCTGGATCGGCAAAAGCGTGATGTTCTGGCTCAGAACGCCATAGGTTATGCAGAAAATCAGCAGCAAGGTGCCGCCGATGCGGTCCTTTGAAAAAAGCATGGCGCCCTCCCCGCGCAGCGGTCACCCGCACTTGCTTCCGGAACCGGCCGGGGCGCGCAAGCCGCCCCGGCCGCAGGTCACGTCACAAAGGAAAGCCTCAAAGGAAGCCGAGTTCCTTCATCAGGCCGCCGACTTCCTCTTCCTGCTGCTCCAGGAATTTTGTGAAGTCTTCGCCGGGATTGAAGATTTCAACCCAGCCATTGCGATCGCGCACGGCCACCCATTCGGGGGTCGCGTACATTTTTTCCAGTGCGGCAACGAACATGGCCTTTTTGTCTTCAGGCAGGCCAGGTGCCGCGAAGAAGCCGCGCCAGTTGACGAAATCGGTGCCCTTGGAGCCGGCCTCGTCGCAGGTGGGCGTGTCCGCAGAGGCGTCGAGACGCTTCATCGAGGTGACGCACAGGATCTTGACCTCACCCTGGCGGGCCAGTTCGATGGCTTCACCGAAGCCGGTCGTCAGCGCCTTGATCTCACCGGAAAGAAGCCCGGCCATGGCCTTGCCGCCGGCATCATAGGGGATGTATTTCACTTCGGTGGGGTTCTCGCCGGCGTTTTTCATCACCAGGGCGGCGATCAGGTGATCCATGCCGCCGGCGACGGAACCGCCGCCGATTGCGACGCTGGCAGGATCGGCCTTGTAGGCGGCCAGCAGACCGGCCAGATCGTTGATGTCGGAATTCTTGCCGACGACGATGGCGCCATAATCGCCGATGGTGCCGGCAATCGGTGTCAGGTCGCGGAAGGATTGCGGAAAGACCTTCTGCAGCGAGCGGATGACGATCGGCGTCGAATTGACCATCAGCGTGTTCTGGTCCTTGGTCTCGATGATGTGGGCGATGGCCTTGCCACCGCCGCCGCCGGACATGTTCTCGTAAGATGCCGCGCCAACTATGCCGGATTTGGTCAGCGCCTCTCCGGTGCCGCGCGCGGTTCCGTCCCAGCCACCGCCGGCGCCGCCGGGGATAAGGAACTTGATTTCTTCGACGGTCTGCGCACTGGCCGTGATGGCCCCGGCAGACAGCATGATGGCCGATGCGGCGAGCGCCGCGGTGAGTGTCTTGAGCATGGATTCCTCCCAGGAATGAACAGATAGCGCCCGCCAGGCGGGTGCGCTGACGTGAGGAAACCATGAAAAGCTGTCATGAAGCTGTCATCGGACCGGATTCATTGATCGTCAGGCTTTGGCGGCGCCACACGCATTGCCGGGTTTGAAAATTGCGCTATGACGGTCTGACAGCAAAGAAAGGCACACGATGCACAGCCGGCAGTATATCGAGTTTATGCGTCATGCCCGGCGGGCGACCAGACGCGCCGACGAGGCGGAAGACCTTCTTCAAAGCGTTTTGCTCGCGGCTCTGGAGGCGGGCCGAACGGATCTTTCCCTTGCCGAGAACCGTCGCTGGCTTGTCGGTGCACTGCGCAAGCGGGCCCTTTTCGATGCGCGGTCGGCCATTCGGCGGCGACGCCGGGAAGCGGCCGTCATAGTAGCCGAGCCCGGTGCCGGTGAGGACGAATTTCACCCCCGGCGCTTTGTCGCTGCCCTGTCACCGAGCCTGCGGACGACGGCCCTTCTGGCCCTGACCGGTCACACAAGGCAGGAGATCGCGTGGTTGCTGCGGATTTCGGATGCGACGCTGCGGCAGCGCTTCACCCAGATCAGGCGGCGCTGGCGTGATTTTGACGGCGGAAACCTCACAGGCTTTCCTGGCCTGGATGGATCCCTGGCGTTCGGCCGCATCCGGCAGGCGCTGCTCAAACCCGTTCAGGACCAGCAAACGGCGCTTGCCAGCCACGATCCCGACGGACATCTTTTTGTCGTCAGAGCACGTCAGGTTTCGACGGAAACGACAAAACGTGAAAGGCCTCGCTCACAAAATGACGGGTCACGGCAACTAGGCCATATTGATAATCAGGAATCCTAAGGAGTGACTCAATGCTGGGCAAAAGCAAAATCGGAAGTATCTGCTACTATGTTACCGACATCGCGAAGACGGAAAGCTTCTATCGGGACGCCATCGGGCTGGACGTCCAGAATATGGGCGATGATGGCGAGGGCAATGACTGGCTGATGGCCAAAACATCCAACGATATCGAGCTGATCTTCTTCAAGCAGGAATCGCGCCCGGGCAATTCGCCGATCATCGTCTTCGATCTTGCTGAAGGCGGCATTGACGATATTGTGGCGGAACTGGCGGAAAAGGGCACCACGATCGTGACACCGGTCAGCCATGCCCCCGGCGGATGGTCGGCGGATATCGCCGACCCTGACGGGCACACGGTATCGATGTATCAGTCGGAAGAGGTGCCGCGAACACGCGGATAGGCGGCCGGACGGGCGAAGGAACCAGGCCGTTGATTGTGTCGGTGCATTCAGGTTTTGCCGAGTCCGTCAAAGCCTGAATGGCTCCAAAAAGACGGCGATCACGCTGGATTGCCGGACTCATCTCCAGGCTCGCGCAGGTCCAGATCGACAATGAGCGCCTGCGCAATCTGCTCGAGCTTGCCGTGCAGTGCGTCCTGATCGATGTCAGCCGGACCGCGGACGTCAATGCGGGCGCGAAACAGGGTGCCGCCACCCATCGGCGCCTGTTCGGTCACCGTTTCCATCGTCTCGATGCTGACCCGGTGTTGCGCCAGACAGTGGGTGATTTCCTGGACAATACCGGGTTGATCCGGTCCGACAATGTCAAGAACCAACGGTGTTCCGGAGGGTTCCTGATCAGCCCGCGCTTCGGTCACCGTCACATGAATGCCGTCAGCCTGCAGCTCGCCAAGGCGTTTTTTCAGCGCATCCAGCCGATCGCGATCCGGCAGTTCGACCCGGACAATTCCGGCGAATTTTTCGGCCAGATGCGCCATGCGGCTTTCATGCCAGTTGCCGCCGGCATCGGTGATGGCCTCGGACAGCGTGTCGACCAGGCCGGGGCGGTCGTCGGCGATGAAACTGAGCACAAGATGAGTCGCCATTGTACGGGGTCCATTGTTGGGTGTTGCTGGACGATGTGCGATGAAGCATAGGTCATCGCGTAAGGCCTGCCAAACCACGATGCCATTTTCATGCGCCTTTGACCGCGCGTCCGGTTGAGGCGGATGTCCGAACCGGGAGAAAGGGACGATACACCGTCTTGAGGTCGACATGGATATGATGCAAACTTCTTGTTCAATCGTCGTATCGTTCAATCCATCCCGGCGGAGACAGCATTGGATATCACCGCACTTGTCATCTTTGCCGGCGCATTGCTGGTCGCGGCCGGCTCGCCGGGACCGAGCATTGCCGCGCTGGTCGCCCGGGTCCTGGTGCGCGGACGCCACGATGTGATGCCGTTTCTGGCTGCCATGTGGGTCGGTGAGGCGATCTGGCTGACCTTCGCCGTATGGGGGCTTGCTTCGATTGCGGCAAGTTTCCATCTCCTGTTCGTCATCATCAAATGGGCGGGCGTCGGGTATCTGCTTTACCTGGCGTGGAAGATGTGGAATGCACCGGCCAGCATCGCGCGTGACGATTTACCTGCAAAAACGTCGGCCGCGGGTATGTTTGCCGCGGGGTTTGCCGTCACCCTTGGCAATCCCAAGATCATGATGTTCTACCTGGCGCTGCTGCCGACGATCATCGATCTGGGCCAACTGACGCTGCTGGGCTGGGGTGAACTGGTTGCCACCATGCTGATCGTGTTGATCGCCATTGACCTGGCATGGGTTGCGCTGGCGGTCCGTGCACGATTGCTGCTGAAGAGTCGACGGGCCGTTCGCATCGCCAATCGATTGAGTGCCGGAATGATGGCCGCCGCGGCCTCGGCCATCGTTGCCCGCCAATGAGCAGCTTACGGCGAAACTCCTCAGCCTGATGTGCCGTTTTCAACCCGTGTGGAATTCCGCTGAACCAATGTGGGCGCAAGGGCGAGCTTTTCCGCCCCATCGCCACCATCGGAAATGGCCGCCATCATCAGCCGGACGGCATTCGATACCATCTGATTGATCGGCTGGCGCAGCGTCGTCAGCGAAAATTCCGGCATGGCGGCAAGCGGAATATCATCGAATCCGACCACGGACAGGTCCTGCGGAATTCTCAAACCCAACCGATGACGGATCAGGCTCACGGCCTCGATCGCCATATAGTCGTTGACTGCGAAAATCGCATCCGGGCGGTCCGCCTGCGGCCGATCCATGAGCGTTTGCACCGCAATCCGCGTCCGTTCCAGATCGAAATGGCCGACTTCCTCGGCAACCAGCGCGACACCCTGCGACTGCAATTCGGCGCGAAATCCAAAGGCGCGATCGCGGCTGGTGGAGGCCCCTTTCCACCCGGAAATCAGGCCAATGCGCCGTCGGCCGATTTCCAGAAGATGACGGGCAGCCATCCTGCCACCGGCCACATTGTCCGTGGTGACGCTGGTCAGACGATCATCGTCCTGGGCGCGGTTGAACATGACGACCGGAATTTTCTGTTCGACGCAGAATTCGCACAGGGACGATGACAGTTCGACGGATGCCGTGATGATGCCGTCGACCTGGTATTCAAGCAATTCGGATACGGTTTCCTCAACGCCCTCATTGGTGTCGGGCATCATGAAGACCAGGGCGTGAAAGCCCTGTTTTTGCAGTTCGATACAGAGCCTTTCGAGCGCCAGCGCATAGAACTGATTGTCCAGATAGCTGAACAGGAGGGCGATGATGTTGGACCGCTGTGTGATCAGAGAACGGGCAATCGCATTGGGGCGATATCCGAGCTCCCCGGCGGCCTTCATGATGCGCTTGCGTGCCTGCTCGGAAACGCCGGATTGGGTCGGGACCCGTGAAAATGCCCGGCTCACGGCCGATTGCGACACGCCAGCGCGGCGCGCGACATCAATCGACGTTACCTTTGACCTCTTCGACACAGTTCCGATCCGTTCTTTTGTCGCCGAAAGCATACCCGTCAGGCCGCTGTTATGCTGCCTCAACCGAGTGCTTGACCGACTTTGTCCCGGTATTTTTCACCCATTCGCAGGTCAGCCCTCGCCCAGGAGCTGCATCAGGATTCCGAACTCGTTGAATACGGTCCATTCCTTGCGAACCCGGTTGTCTTCCACCAGCCATTGGGTAATGCCCCAGATATGGGCTTCCCTGCCGGTGGGCGGCCCATAGGCGCCATTGCCCCGATGGGCGCCGACGCCGCCCCAGCGAATGGAGACGAGATAGCCATCGCGGCCATTGCCCATCCAGTATATGTCGTCGACCGAAATGCGGATATTGGGAAACATCGCAACGATGGACATGATGTGCGATCTGAGCTGTCCGACTCCACGATAGACGCGATCGGTGGACCCCTCGAAGACGATGTCGGGCGCGTAGACACGATCCATGGCGTTAAAGGACCGCCTGTTCCAGATGGTTTCAAAGGCCGCGTGCACGAATTCCCGGATGTTGCCATCCAAACTGTCGGGGATGTCCTGCCGGGCGGGAAAATGCTGCCCCGAAAGGCGATTGGTGTCGCTTGCCGCAAAGTTCGGCGCAAACGGGCCCTGAACGCGCTCCGCCGCGAAGGCCCGGGCCGTTTCGGCGACATCCAGACCCATCTGCTGTACGAGCGCCGCCGTGTCATAGGCGACGTGCTCGTCATAAATCTCATTGTCACGGGCAACACAATTGGCGATGCACAGCAGTCTGAGCGGTCGATTGCTGGGCGGGCCGAACCTTGAATAGCCGGTGTTGGTTCCAAGAATCATGGTCCGGTGCGAGGTGTGAAAACTGACATCCTCGTTGCCGGCCCAGATCACCTCGTCGGCGACTAGGCGAATATCGGGAACGGCATTGTTGGTGTGGACCGTGTCGGCGACGATCTTGTCGCGGCCATATTGCAGGCCGACATCGTCCCAGACCCTGCAGTCATGGCTGTAGGTGTCGTAGATATAGCCGATGTCCTTTTCTTCCCAGATGCGATGCGTGATGCGCACGATATAATCGACAATGTTCTTGTATGTCGGCTCGAATCCCCGCATGGGCTGGGTGACAAGGTGATCCGGGTCCCGGTCAAGAAACGCCCCTGTGCCGCCGCGCCGATAGGCCTCCAGCGAAATCGAAAAATCGGCCGGCATATGCTCATCACCAAGTGGTTCGAACCGCAATTGCGTCGGCACGTTACCGACCGTTGCAGGGGATGGCTTTTTTGTTGTGTCCGGTGGCGCAGCTTTCGCTGATACGTCCTTTTCCGTTTTCATTTCAACCTCATTTGACAGTTTAACGCATACGTATTCTTAGATGAATTTCTTTAAATGAACAACCTCACGGATTTTCCGTTGATCGAAATCGACCTAATAATATGATTTTTCAGATGAAAATGACTAGCTATAAGAAAGCTGGAAAAGGAACTGTGCTATCCCGATCCGTCATTGCAATATCGAGGACGTCTAGCCGCATACCTATTCTCAACCCATTGCCGACGGATCGCAAGGATCGGCAGACGGCCCTATCGCTGCCCAGTGGCTTTGGACGGCAGCGTTGAAACGAATTCAAGTCCGCGCGAGAGCCATCGCGCAAGCTGTGTGTCCGAGGCAATTGCCTCGGCTTTGACTCGGACAAAGGCGCGCGGTTTGCGTCCGCCCCCGATTTCCAGCGGATCCACATGCGGCTCGCTCAGGGCAGCGTCATAGGCCGCCGGACCGACACGGACCATCAGATCCTGATCGGCAACGCCGCAGCACATGTTTCCGTTCACCATGAAGATAAGCCCGCCCATCATCCTGATCTCCCGCACATCGAGGTCGGATGGCAGGGTCTGGCGGACCCGGTCTACAGTGAATTCGTCATAAGCCATGGAATGGGTATAGACCATTTTGGCATGCCGGTGTCACTGCGCGTCGGTTATCACCCGGGGCGGAGCTTCCGCGGTCCGGGTGTCGACCCAAACCTGGCAGTTGGGGTGTTCCTGGGCGAGCGTGCAGGGATAGTCCACCGTCGGCTCGTGCATGAGCAGCACGCGAAGCGTATGTTGCTTCCAGGACCCTCCGTCGCTGACAAGAAGCAGCCTCCTGGACGCGAGTATGTCTGACATGCCGATTGTCACCGCCATTGGGGGAATCATCGAGGTATCGCCGCCGGCGGACCGGTGCGCGAACGCAACAAGCGTCTCGTCATTGAGCGGCAGAATGCGGGTGACGGAGTTTCGCCTGTCTTCCAATCCGATGCGCCACCATCGCGAGGCAGGCGGTTCATTGTTGGCGATGTGACCTGAAAACCCAAACCCGCCGTAACAAAGGTCGGCGCCGCCGGCCTCGGCGATCAAACCGGAATACCGGTCCATATTTGCCGGTGTGGGGAAGTGGATCGGCGCAAACCGGGGGATCGGTTACCTGCTGTTGCAGAGCATGTTCGACTTCAATTCGCCGCGGCTGTTTGCGACCATTCTCATGGCGTCGCTGATCGCCATTATCGGATTTGCCATCGTCTCGCTGATCGAGAAGCGGATGATCAGATGGGAGCCCGGCGAGAGTTTCTAGGCTGTGATGCCCCTGCCCGTCATTGGAGATCCGGCGCCGTGCCCGTTCAAATCCGAATTCTGCCGTCCCCTGCCGGACACCGCCCATGCGGCGATCACATCCATCCCGACTGCAACTGACTGCGACTGGAATTCTGCCTCAGGCCGCCTAGTTTGGTGGTAAAACGCGGGGATTTCCAGCATGAATGAGCCGAACACGGAAAACGAAAAGAACCTCCCACCCTGGGTCGCCGGCGTGGAACGCCGGATGCATGAACTCGATCCCGAACTGACCGATGCGCAAATCGACATCGTTCGTGGCTATGGCAGGGAAGTCGAGTTCAAGGACGGAGACATTCTATGGGCTGCCGGCCAGCGCGATGCCGGCCTCTTCGTGGTTTTGGAAGGCCAGGTCGAGATCGTCGACAAAAGCGGCGAGGCCGAGCACGTCATCATTACCCATGGCCGCGGCCATTATGGCGGCGAGATCGCCACGATGGCCGGACGCGCTGCCCTCGTTGCCGGGCGTGCCAGGGGAACGACGCGGGCCATCGAGATCTCAACTGCGCGGCTGAAAGATCTCATTGCGCTGGAAGCGGAGCTGGGCGAAGTCGTGCTGACCAGCTTCATCGTGCGTCGCATGCGCATGATTGCGGAAAACCACGGCGAAGTTGTGCTTTACGGAATCGCGGAGGAAGCGGGCACCGCCAAGATCCGGACATTTCTGACCAGGCAGGGCGTTCCCCACGAAATGGTTGAGACACAAACTGCCGGCGATCTGCCTCCGCACCTTGTGTGCGAGGAACCGGACCTTCCTGTCCTGATGATTGGCGGCGAGACACTTTGCAATCCTACCATCCGCACGGTCGCCGAAACGCTGGGAATTTCTGCCGAGATCGAGAGCGGGAAGTCCTACGATGTGGCCGTCATCGGCGGCGGACCAGCCGGTCTGGCGGCAGCCGTCTATGGCGCCTCTGAAGGATTGAGCGTGATCGTCATCGAAACGCTTGTCACGGGCGGGCAGGCGGGAACGAGCTCTCGCATCGAAAACTATCTCGGCTTTCCGACAGGTATTTCCGGTCAGGGACTTGCCGGGCGCGCTTATCTGCAGGCCACCAAATTCGGTGCCGAAATCGCCATCGCCCGGGAGGTCCACAAGCTCGAATGCGGTGACGGATACATCGTCCATCTCGATGGTGGTGACACGGTCAAAGCCGGCGCCGTAGTCATTGCGTCCGGCGCTGTCTATCGCGAACCGCCGATCGACAATCTTGAGGTTTTCACCGGCGGCGGCGTTCACTACGGCGCCAGCTATCTGGAAGCGCAGCTCTGCCGGCAGAAGGATGTCGCCGTTGTCGGCGGCGGGAACTCGGCCGGTCAGGCCGCAATCTTTCTGGCGGGCTTTGCGCGCAGCGTGAAAATCCTGATCCGCGGCGACGGGCTGGAACGCAGCATGTCAAGTTACCTGATCGACCGCATCAACCAGATCGGCAATATCGAGGTGGTGCCGCATACCACCGTGCAACGGGCCAATGGCGATCGCAAACTGACATCGCTGACACTGAGTAACAGTGTCGAAGGCGTCACCAGAGATGTCGATATCGCGCATCTGTTCGTCTTCATCGGCGCCGTTCCGGCAACGGACTTTCTTCCCGACAGCGTCAAACTCGACGACCGTGGTTTCGTCCTGACCGGTGACAATCTGGATTCCGAAGCGCTCGAAATGTCAGGCTGGAAGGAGGACCGCACGCCGTTCCATCTGGAAACCACCCGGCCTGGCATCTTCGCCGTCGGCGATGTCCGGTCCGGTTCCGTCAAGCGCGTGGCGTCGGCGGTGGGCGAAGGGTCCGTCTGCATTCAATATGTGCATCAGATATTGACACGGACATCACAGCACTGAAGGCGCACGCCATCACTTGGTCCGCAGAGCCTCGTTCCAGCGGGAGATGAAACGGGCCCGCTTGACCTGATCGAGATAGACGACGAGACCAGGGCTGATGGAAATCGGCCGCAATTGCGTGCCGAGGCGCTCGCGCATGGCCCGGGCCGTATTCGGATCGTCGACCTCCGGGTTGAGAACCGGCAGCTTCATGTCCCTGGCCATAATCGTCTGGCCCGGTGTGGACATCATGAAGGCCAGGAGCCGTTTGCCGAGGTCGGGACTGGCCGCGGCTTCCGGCACCAGCGCGATGCGCGACATGACGACTGTGTAGTCCCGGGGCAGGATAATGCCGAGATCGGGAATGCGGCTGGCCCAGCTCTCGGCATAGGAGCCGAGAATATTGTAGCCGAGCGCAAATCGCCCATCGGCCACACGGTCGAGGATCGCCGAGGAATTGGAGTAGAGCTTGACGCCTGAGGAACCGAACGCGCCGATCAGGTCCCAGATGTCGCGATTGTGCTCCCAGTCACGGGCAAGAAACAGAAAGCCCAGACCCGCCCGCTCCACATCATAGGTGGCGATGCGCCCGTAAAGCCGTTCTTCCGAACTGCGCAGCAAGGCGATGAGATCGGCCCGGTTTTCCGGCAATGGCAGGTCTTCGAAACTCGGCTTGTGGTAGACGATCACCGATGGTTCGAAGGTCAGGCCGAAAGCCGATTTGCGCCAGCTTGCCCAGTCCGGCCAGTTCTCCGTGGCAATTTCGGGCACTGCTTGCGCATAGCCGTCATTGACCAGCTTGACCTGCAGGTCCATCGCCGAGGAAATCACCAGATCGGCAGTTTTCAGACCTGCGTCGGTTTCCCGAATGACACGCTCATAGATATCGAGGGACTGCAAGTCGCTATAGGAGATGGCAATCCGGGGATTGGCGGCCTGAAACGCGGCGATCAGCGGTCGGGAGACATCCTCATCGAGCGATGAGTAGACCGTGAGCGTGCGTGCCGTGTCCTCCGCACCCTTTGCCGGGAACAGCGTTGCGGCAACCGCAACGTGCGGGACCCAGGTTGCGAGGATGATCAAAAGCAGAATGCGCATGGCGTAACTGTGCCCTCGAACTTTCAAGTTCACAAGTGCCAGCGACGCTTCTACCATTGGTTCGGGAGGAACGATGCGTATTCTGGTTGTGGAGGACAATCGAAAACTGGCCGATGGCCTGAAGCGCCTGCTGTCGGAAAGCGGCTATGCGGTCGATTGTGTCGGCAATGGGGACATGGCGCTCTCAGCCGTCCATGCGCTGAATTATGATCTGGTCGTGCTTGATCTCAGCCTGCCTGAAATGGACGGGCTTGAGGTGCTGCGAGACATGCGCGCCGGACGCATTGCGGTGCCGGTGCTGATCCTGACGGCGCGCGATGGCCTTGACGACCGGATTCGCGGACTGGATCTGGGGGCCGATGATTACCTAGCCAAGCCGTTCGAATGGGGAGAACTCGAAGCCCGCATTCGTGCGCTGCTGCGCCGCTCGACGGCGGTCAAGACCTCTGTCGTCGAAGCCGGCCTGGTGAAATTCGATCTGAAAAGCGGTCAGGTCACCGCCGGCGGCACCGTTCTTGAGATCCCCGCCCGTGAGACAGGCGTCCTGCGCGCGCTGCTGCTGGCCAATGGCCGCGTCCTGTCGAAAACGCAGTTGATCGACTCGCTGAGCAGCTTCGAAGAAGACATCAGCGAAAACGCCGTCGAACAATATGTCAGCCGATTAAGGCGGCGCCTGGCCGATTATGGCGTCTCCATCCGGGTGGCGCGCGGCCTTGGCTATTATCTGCGCTCGGACGATAAGCCCTAATGCCCTTACAACGCCCCTCCTATTCGCTGCGCCGCAGGCTGCTTCTTTGGCTGTTGCTGCCTCTGCTGGCGATCGGTCTGGCGGCCTTGTTCGACGCCTATCGCGCGGCGCGGCTGACAGCAGACGAGATTTCGGACCGAGTGCTCGCCGGCTCCGCGCTGGCGATCGCGGAACGCGTCTTTGTCAATGATGACGGCCAGTTGGAAGTCGATATTCCCTATGTCGCACTCGACATGCTGACCTCCTCGGAAGAAGACCGGGTCTTCTACCGGATCGAGGGGCCGCAATCGCAATTCATCACCGGGTATCAGCAGCTTTCCATTCCGCAGGAATTCGCCCGTTCCGAACGCAATTTGCACTATGCCAATTCGCAATTTCGCGGCGCGCCGATCCGCCTTGCCGTGTTCTCGGCAGCCGCGGCATCGGACACCGTATCCCTGGCCTACCGGGTCGCGGTGGCCGAAACAACCAATGCACGGACCAAGATGGCGCGCGACATCCTGCTGCGCTCGGCCCTGCGGCAGGCGATCCTCATCATGGCCGCGGCGCTGATCGTCTGGTTTGCGGTAACCCGAGCGCTGCGGCCGCTCTACCGGCTTGAGGAGGCAGTCGGGCGGCGCAGCCCGGAGGACCTGCGGCCGATCCGCCACCGGGTGCCCAGCGAGGTTGGCGGCCTTGTCAGAACGATCAACGATCTGGTCAAACGGTTCGGTTCGTCACTGACGGCGCTGCGCAATTTTACCGCCAATGCCAGCCATCAGCTGCGTACGCCGCTCACCGTGATGCGAACGCAGCTTGAACTGGCCCGCCGGGCCGACAACCAGGAGGATCTTGCCCGGGCGCTGAACGAAACGGATGACGCCATCGGCGAGGCGGAACGGATGATGTCGCAATTGCTGGTTCTGGCGCGGATCGATGCCGCCGCACAGGAGGATCTTTCGCAGCAGACATGCGATGCCGCAGCCATCAGCCGGCAGGTGTGCGAAGATCTGATCTCCGCCAATGCTTCGCCGCAGGCCGATCTCGGCTATGAAGGCCCCGACCATGCGACCGTGCGCGGCGATCCGGTGCTGTTTCGGGAGATGCTGCGGAACCTGGTGGAAAACGCCATGCGCCATGGCGGATCGCCGATCGAAATCACCCTTCGCACCCGGTGCGAAGGCGGCCGCGTCATCGTTGAGGTGGAAGACAATGGGGTCGGCATCGATCCCGACCAACGGCCGGCGGTGCTGGAGCGGTTCCGGCGCGGCGCCGACAGCAGCACCGAAGGCTCGGGACTGGGATTGGCCATCGCCGGAGAGATCGTCACGCTGTTCGGCGGCACTCTTGAGCTTGCAACACCGGCGAGCGGTCGGGGTCTACTTGTCACGATGGCGTTCGAAGGCATCGATCCGGATCGGGGTCAATCCGGGTAAAGGTCCTGCAAAAGAGCCTGCGTCGACATGATGTCCTTCTTGAGTTCGGCGGTTGCGCGGGCCTTGTCGCGGGCAATGATCGCCTCGACGATGGCCTTGTGACCGCGCAGGAACGGCTCATGCTCCCGCATATCGCGTTCGACCTCTTCGGACAGCACCCGCATATAGGGACCGTAGCGCAGCCACAGGCTGTCAATTAGCGCCGGCAGCACGTCCGACCGCGCAGCATTGTAGATCGCGAAGTGGAAATCGCGGTTCTTCTGCAGCATCTGATAGACGTCCTGGCGGCCGGTCGTCGCGGTGTGATCGGCTTCCAGCCGGACCAGCGCATCGATCTCGGTATCGCTGATATGCTCCACCGCCAGCTCGGTCGCCATTGTCTCCAGCGCAATGCGGGCCCGGCAGATATCGTCCAGCCGGGCGCGGCTGACCTTGGGCACATAGGAGGAGCCGTTCGGCCTTGATTCCAGCGCCCCTTCCGCGCCCAGCCGCCGCAACGCTTCGCGCACCGGCATCTGGCTGGTCTGGAACATCTCGGCAAGAGCGGCGATGGTCATCATCTGACCTGGCTCGAAACGGCCGACAATCAGCGCGCGGCGCAGATTCTGATAGACCGTGTCAGCCACGGTCGCGCGGCCCATCACGGGCTCCAGCTCAACTCCGAGAGATGACACGGCACATTTTCCTTCGGCGGTTGCGATCTGGCGTCTAGATAGACGCTATCGCGACGCAAGACCAGCGTGTATTCAGGCCAGGTCGTTGAAAAACCGGCTCATCCGATCCATCGCCTCATCCAGCCTTTCGGCATTCTGCGAGCCGAAACAGACCCGCAAATGCCCCTCGCCCGAAGCGCCGTAAAAACTGCCGGCTTCGACCACCACACCCGCTTCATCGAGCAGACGGTCTGCTGCCTCCTGGGCGCTGAGCCCCGTGGCCCGGATATCGGGAAAGGCGTAGATCGTTCCCTCGGGCGACTTGCAGATCACGCCAGGCATCTGGTTGAGGCGCGAGACCACCAGATCGCGGCGCGCGCGGTCGTCCTCGACCATCTCGTCAAGAACCTCGGGCGGCCCCGTCAGGGCCGCCAGCGCCCCATATTGAATGAAGGTGTTCACATGGGTGACTTCATTGGCGGTGATTTTCAGCAGCGCTTCCATCATCGCGGCATCGGCGGCAAGATAACCCAGCCGCCAGCCATCCATGGCGTAGGCCTTGGTGAAGGCAAAGGTTGAGATCGTGCGCTCCTTCATGCCCGGCAGCGACGCGATGCTGATATGGCTGGCGCCGTCATAGGTGATCTGTTCATAGACCTCGTCGGAAACGACGATCAGGTCATTTTCGATCGCCAGATCGGCGATGACCTGCAATTCCTCGCGGCTGTAGACACGGCCCGTCGGATTGCACGGATTGACAATGTTGATCATCTTGGTGCGCGGCGTGATTTTCGGTTCGATCAGCTCGCGGCGGATGGAAAAATTATCAGAGGCATCGAGCGCGGCCACCACCACTTTCGCACCGGCCATTTCGACCTTGCCGATATGCTGCGGATAATAGGGCTCCAGAAGGATCGCCTCGTCGCCCTCGTCCAGCCAGGCCATGAAGGCGGCGAAGGACGCCTGCGTCAGCCCGTTGGTGACGATGATCTCGCCGGCATCGACGTCCATTGCATTGAGGCGCCGCAGTTTTTCGGCCATGGCTTCCCGCAAGGGAGCGATGCCCTGCAAATCGCTGTAATGCACGTGCCCTTCGCGGAGCGCCCTGATCGTCGCATCCTTGATATGGGCGGGCGTATCGTGCACCGGCATGCCGAGTTCCAGGTGAATGAGATCGCCGTCCCTGCCCAGTGCCTTGACGAACATTCCAAAGTTCTTCTTCGATGTATCGGTGATGCGGCGTGCAAGTTTGGGCATGAAATTTTCTTTCTTTCTGCGGTCCGGGAGATTGCTCCATGGGACCGTATGTTACGCGTAATGCCATGCGGAGGGGGTCTTATGGGTCGATATGATGCGCAATTCCGGCTGGACATGATCGCGGATCTGCCAGCTGTCCTTTCCCGGCGCGAGGCCGCGGCCAAAGCGGCACTTGCGGCCTTTCCGGCCCGACGCTGGCTCGCTTACGGCCCGCATGCGGCGCACCGGCTCAATCTGTTCGTGCCGGATGGCGCGGCCAACGCACCGGTTCTGATGTTCATCCATGGCGGGTTCTGGAAATCGCTCGATGCGGATCTGTTCAGTTTTCTGGCACCCGCCTTCGTGCCGCAAGGGGTGATTCTGGCGGTAATCGATTATCCGCTGATGCCGGACTCTCGCATGGATCAGGTGGTTGACGCCTGCCGTCTGGCGGTCAGGTGGCTGCACGCCCATGTCGCCGATCATGGCGGCGATGCGAACCGCCTTCACATCTCGGGCAATTCGGCCGGCGGCCATCTGGTGGCCGAACTGGCGGTCGACGCCGGCCTGCACGGTCTCATCGCCGGCGGCACCGCGATCAGCGGCATTTTCGATCTGGCACCGGTCGCCGACAGTTTTCAAAATGACGATTTGCGGCTGACGCCGCAGGAGGTCGCAGCCTTCAGTCCGCTGGCGCGGCCGGAGGCACCCGCACTTCCGATGATCGTCGCGGTCGGCGGACGTGAAACGGCCGAGTTTCACCGCCAGTCCGCCGCCTATGCGGCCAAGGCGGGCACATCGAGCATGGTGGTTGCCGAAACCGATCATCTGACGATCCTTCTTGACGCCGTGGCAAACCCCGCCTCCGACCTGAACCGTGCCATGCACGACCAGATGAAGGCGGGGTGAGCCGTCCTATTTCTCGGTCTTGGCCATCAGTTCGGACACGCGGGCCATGTCCCACTTGTCCTCGACCGTCAGTTCACCATCCTCGCTGACGCCCCAGATCAGATAGGGGCCGGTGACGTCGCCATTGGAATCAAACGTGATCGGGCCGGTCGCGCCGACATATCTGACAGGTTTGCCTTCGGCGATCAGCGCCTTGGCTTTCTTGAAACCGTCGACGCCGGGGAAGACGATCTCGCCGTCACCGCCGGTCACCTTGCGCACTTCATCGCGGATGGCAGTGCCGTCGGGTTTGCCGGCCTGTTCCATCGCCAGCAGGCCGACCGCGGCTGCGTCATACATAACGTGCAGGCCCGGACCGTTGGGGTCCTCGCCATATTTTTCCTTCCAGGCGGCGTTGAAGGCTTCGACGCTATCGCCCTCGGTCTGGGCATTATCGATGCCGAGCGCCTTGGTCAGGAATTTAGCGCCCACCGACTCGACGAATTCATCGGCGCGCAGCGCATTGGAAAGCAACATGTTCTGGCTGCCCCCAAAGGAAATCCATTCACGTGCGGCGGTCGCGCCATCGGCTGGAAAGGCCACCAGGAAAAGGCTGTCGGGATCACCCTGCAGCGCCGCGTTGACTTCGGCGCGGTAGCTGGCCTGCTCCTGGTTATAGGCAACGGTGTTGACCACTTCGACGCCCATGCCTTCGGCCGCTTCCTTGAAGTTCTTGGCCAGCGAATTTCCATAGTCGGAATTCACATGGATGATGGCGATGCGCTTATAGCCTTTCTGCGCGGCGATGCTCGCCAGCACCACGGCCTGCGGCTTGTCGGTCGGCAGGGTACGGAAGAAATAACCATCGGTCCCGCCTTCCTCGGCCAGCGCCGTGAAGCTCGGCGCGGACGAGCAGCAGGAAATCTGCGTCACCTTCGACGGCACGGAAACGGAGGTAAGGATCGGTAGCGATATGCCCGACTGGATGGCGCCGAGCAGCAGCGGCGCCTTTTCGATCTCGACAAGGGTTTTGGCGGCGTCGACGCCGACATTAGGTGTGCCCTGGTCATCGCGCAGAACGAAATTGACCTTGCAGCCGGCGACACCGCCGGCCTCGTTGAAATGTTCCACTGCCAGGGCGCCGGCATTGCCGATGGACGAGCCGATCGCGGCCATCGATCCGGTGATCGACAACACCGATCCGACATTGATTTCGCAATCCTGTGCCGCGGCGCCCTGGGCGCCGAACACCAATGCGCTCGCCGACAGGGCAAGGGCAAGAAGGGACTTTTTCATCTTTCATACTCCACGTGTTGGCGGGCCGCGGAGTGCGACCCGTTCGATTGACGAATTTCGGCCCTGTCGCGCAACATGCCCTGCACGAGAAAGGCCGAAGGGGCTGCCCGGGCGAAAGCCCGGAAAGGAATGGAACGCGCCGGGGCCAGAGGCACCGCGGTCTGATCCTGCGCAACGTCGCCGCGCAGCATCGGGGCGAGCGCCTGGCCCAGCATGGTCGTCATCGCGACACCGCGGCCATTGCAAGCGCTCACCGCATGAAAGCCATCACCCAGCGCAAACAGATGCGGCAGAAAATCGCGTGTTACAGCGGCCGTGCCAGTCCAGACATGCTCGACGGGCGGCACATCGGCGAGGCCGAGTTCCGAAGCCAGCCGCGCCGCAATCCGGCGCGCCATGCGCCGCTGCGCACCGAAAGGCAGGATCGCCATGCCGCCCGAGATCAGCCGGTCGTCGGCATCGAAGCGATAGGTGAAAATATTGGCCCGCGTGTCGGAAACGGCCTCGCGCCGGGGTGAAATGGCGGCGATGCGCTCGGCCGGCAGCGGCGCCGTCGCGATCTGATAGACGGTCAGGGGAACGATCAGACGCGCCAGTTGCACGGCCGCGCCCAGCGCTTCGGCATTGGTGGCCAGCAACACACGGCGGGCGCGCAGGCTCGCCCCCTGCCGGGTGGCGATCCGCCAGCCGGAGCCGTCCGGCGCAACACCGGTCGCGGCCGTCTCCTCATGGATCACCGCACCGGCCGAAGCGGCGGCGGCGGCCATGGCGCGTGCATAAGCGACCGGATTGATGACGCCGCCCGAGGCATCGGCAAGGGCACCGTGATAGATCGGCACGCCGGTGCGCGCCACTGCTTCCTCCCGGCCAATCCAGGTCACCGGCCGTCCAAGCGCCTGCCAGTCCGCCACCCGGCGTTGCAGGACCGCCGCCATCTGCGGCGAATGGGCCGGCTGCAGCCATCCGGACCGGTCAGCCTGTTCAGCAAGTGAAAATTCCGCCGCATGGTCGAACACCGTGTCGGCGCCGCGGCCGACAAGATCCAGCAATTGCCTGCCACGTTCCCGCCCCAGCCGGGCGGTGACCGATGCCGGATCGGCGCGGGAAAAATTCGGCACGACGAAGCCCGCATTGCGACCGCTGGCGCCCCAGGCGATGCGCCGCGCCTCGATCAAGGTGACATCCGTGCCGGAATTCGCCAGCTCAAGCGCCACGGACAGGCCAGCGAATCCGCCGCCAATGACCAGCACATCGGTCGCGGCATCGGAAATCGCCGCGGAATAGCGGGTTTCGCCCGGTGTGACGGCGTGCCAGAGTGTCGGCGGTTCGTTCATGCGCCCCCCGTCTTTTCACCGATCAGCCCGCGCGGACGGAAGATCAGCATCACGACGATCAGCAGACCGATCAGCATCACCTGGATGGCGCCGGCCTGGCTTTGATATTCGACCGGAGCGATGCGGCTGATCGCAAGGCCGCTCATGGTCCACAGCGCCCAGACGACTACGGCGCCCAGAACCGCACCGGCATTGTTGCCGCTGCCGCCGACGATCAGCATGGCCCAGACCTGGAAGGTGAGCAATGGAAGAAAATCGGTCGGGCTGATAAAGCCGATAAAGGCCACATAGAGCCCGCCCGACAGTCCGATCAGCGAACAACCCAGGACAAACACTTGAAGACGGATGAGTGTGATGTTCTTGCCGAGCGAGCGCGCCGCGCTCTCGTCCTCGCGCACGGCCCGCAGCAACCGGCCCCAGGGCGAGCGGACCGCCAGTTCAAGACCGAGCCAGACAATGCCGAGAATGACGATCACCAAGCCCAGGAAAAACAGATTGTAGGTGGTGGAATCCTCGAACAGGTGAAACAGCGGACGCGGCAGGCCGACCAAGCCGTTGGCGCCGCCGGTCAGGCTCTCGAAATTCAGCGCGACAAGCTGCAGCGACAGAGCGATGCCAAAGGTCGCAATCGCCAGATATTCTTCCCTGAGCCGCAACGTCGCCAGCCCGACAATCAACGCCGCCAGCGCGGCGAGCGCCATGCCGCCGAGAATCGCCACCGGCCAGGGCAGCCCGAACCCGCCGATCAGATAATCGCGATCCGGCCCCACAAGAATGGCCGCGCCATAGGCGCCAATAGCATAGAAGCCGACGACACCGGCGTTGAAAAGGCCCGTATAGCCCCATTGCAGATTGAGGCCGAGACACATGATGCCGTAATTGAGCGCGACGATCAGAAAGAAGATCAGATAGATGGAAAATCCGCTCATTTCGCGCCTCCCGCGCTGCCTGAAAACAGGCCCGTCGGTTTGAGATAGAGAACCAGCAACAGGATTAGAAACGGCACCGCCAGCTTGTATCCCGCGGGAATGAACAGAACCGACAGGCTTTCGGCCATGCCGACGATCAGTCCGCCGATCACCGCGCCGAAGACACTGCCGGTACCGCCGAGGATCGCCGCGGCGAACAGGGGCAGAATCAAGTGAAAGCCGATCTCCGGGCGCAGCTGGATCGTCAGGCCATAGAAAACGCCGGCAATCGTCGCCAGCGAGGCGCCGATGATCCATGTCCAGCGAATGACCTGCTTGGTGTCCACCCCGTTGACGCGGGTCAATTCGGGGTTTTCCGCCAGGGCCCGCATGGACAGGCCAAGCCGGGTTCGCTGCAGGAAGACATGCAGGGCGACAACGATCACAATGGTCAGACCCAGCACGAAGAGCTGGTCCGGCATGATCCGAAGGCCCGGCACCACACGCATGGCAATCTGCAGCTCGTTGGTATAATAGGTCGCCGCACCGCCGAAGATCAGCAGGATGATCATCCGCACCACCAGCGACACACCGAACGATCCGAAGACCAGGGTCATGTGGCCGCTGCGGTCCCGCAGGCGCCGGAAGACAAGATGGTCGATCGCCAGCGCCAGGATCGAGGTGCCCACCATGGCAACGACCATGGCCAGCAGCATCGGCACGCCGAAGGAAAACGGGCCGATCGGTCCCATGAACGCGCCGGTGAGCCACAAAACCGCCAGCGCGATATAGGCGCCGGCCGTGACCAGTTCCGCATGGGCGAAATTGGCAAAGCGCAAGATCCCCATCGTCAGGGTCAGGCCGATGGCCCCCAGCGCAATGATCGCGCCGCTCATGAATCCGTCAGCTATCGCCTGAAGCACTGTTGCCCGCCCCCGCATTTCCAAAATAAATCGCCCGGATTTCCTGATTCTGCGTCAGTTCCTCGGATGTCCCGTCGATCCGGTTCTTCCCTTCCGCGAACACATAGGTGCGGTCGGATATGGCCAGCGCGGCCTTGACGTTCTGCTCCACCATCAAAATGGTGAGGCCGGATTTCATCAGCGCGCGAAGCTCGGCAAACACCTCCTGAACGATCAGCGGCGACAGGCCGGCGCTCGGCTCATCGAGCATCAGCAGACGCGGCGCGCACAGCAGCGAGCGGGCAAAGGCCAGCATCTGCCGCTGACCGCCCGACAGGGCGCGCGCCTTGTGGTTCTTGTGTGCATGCAGCGCCGGAAAGCGCTCATAGGCCTCTGCGATGCGGCGGGTGGCCAACGGTCTGTCCAGCGCAGCAGCGCCCAGCCGCAGGTTCTCGTCGATGGTCAGAGTGGTAAAGACATTGGCGACCTGCGGCACATAGGCAATGCCGGTTTCACCGAGTTTTTCCGTCGGAACCTGCGTGATGTCGCGGCCCATGGCCTCGACATGGCCGCCGGTGATCGCAAGAAGTCCGGCGACTGCCTTGATCAGGGTCGATTTTCCAGCGCCATTGGGGCCGACAATCGTCACCATCTCTCCGGCATGCACATGCAGATTGATGCCGTGCAGAATAGGCAGGTCGGGCCGGTAGCCGGCAACAAGGTCGGTGACGCGCAGCAGGACCTCACTCATGCTGCATTCCCGCCGAGATAGGCATCGATCACGTCGTCCCGCGCCATGACGTCCGAAACTGTGCCTTCGGCAATGTTGGCGCCTTCGGCCATCACCACCAGATGATCGCAGAGAGAGGAAACGAAATCGATATTGTGTTCGATGATCAGGAAGGTCATGCCGCCGCGATTGAGCTCGCGTATCCGATCGACAATGACATCCAGCAGAACCGGATTGACGCCCGCACCGGGCTCATCCAGCAGGATGATGCGCGGATCCGACATGAGCGCACGGGCGATCTCGACCAGCTTCTGCTGGCCGCCCGATATGGCGCCCGCCTCCTGGTTTTCGACGGCCGACAGCCGGCAGAACTCGATCACGCCACGGGCTTTTTCACGCAGCGCGGCCTCCTGGCGCGCGACGTCGCCACGCCGGATCCAGGAGTTCCAGAACCGCTCGCCATGCTGGTTCATCGGGACCACCATGAGATTTTCCAATACGGTCATTTTGGGAAACGGACGCGGGATCTGAAAGGTGCGGGCGAGCCCTTGTCGGAACACCGCATGGGGCGGCTGGCCGTCGATCCGCGTGCCATCGAGCGTGACGGTGCCCGCATCGAGAACCTGCTCGCCGGCGATCGAATCGAAGAGGGTTGTCTTGCCGGCGCCGTTGGGTCCGATCAGTCCGGTGATCTCACCGGCCTCGGCCGTGAAGCTGACATTGTCGACGGCGGCAACCGAGCCGAAGGACTTTGCAACATTGGCAATGTCCAGCCGGCCGCGTGGTGGTTTCGCTTCGGCTCTTTCGGGAGCTGCATCGAGCATGCGGCAACCTCACGGATAATTGACGGCTCCGATCATATGTGATCATATGATCAAATCAAGCCCCAATTTGAGGAAACACCATGGCAAAGCCCCGCAGTACGATCAGTTCCGGTTCCAAATTCGAAGAAATGGCGGGCTATTCCCGCGCCGTCATCGACGGAGAATGGGTCTTTGTTTCGGGCACGGCCGGCTATGATTTCGAGACCCACGAGATTTCCGATGACGCGGAAGAACAGGCCCGCCAGTCGATGCGGACAATTCAGCACACGCTGGAACAGGCCGATGCCAGCTTCGCGGATGTGGTGCGGGTGCGTGTTTATCTGGCCGACCGGGCGGATGTGATGGCGGTGTCGAACGTGCTGGGCGAAACCTTCAGCGATCCGCGCCCGACCAACACGACGATCATCTGCGGCTTCGCCATGCCCGAGATGAAGGTCGAGATCGAGATGACCGCCCTGTGCCGGCGGTGATCGGGTGATCTGCATCATCGAGACGAAGCCGGTTCTCACAGGACATTGATGCGTTTTGATTGGCGGCCCACCACATGGAAACCATAAGGTCCCACCATGTGGTGGGCCGATGCGTCTTTCGGCCCGGAAAACCCGGATAGGCGAAAGGCTCTTGATATGACCGCAGCAATTGGCTCTCCGTCTCGTTTGGCCCTGGCGGCCGCTTTGATGGCGGTTCTTTGCCTTGTCGGGATCAGGACTGTGCAGGCCGAAGACTCCGCGCCGCTGCCCGACTATGTCATCGAGGCCTTTGGCGACCGGCCTTCTATTCCGGTCGGGCCGCTTTCCGCGGATGTGCAGTCCGCCGTTCAGGTGGCGTTTGTCGACAGCATCACCGGGTCAGGCTGGGGCAGCGATCAAACGGATGCACTGGGCATCATTGCCGCGTCGAAAGACCCGCGGCTTGGCTGGATCATCAGCGACCTGATGCGGTTTGTGACGTCGCGCCAGTTGAACGCGGCCCTTGCCTCCGCCGCATCCGACCTGCTGGGAAAAGATCTGCGAACACAAAATGCCTGGGGCACGCTGACCGACCATCTGATGGCCTGGGACATACCGGCGCCGCCCGGCTATCTGGAGGTGAAACGGGCAATCTTCACGGGGGTTATTCCCGGCTGGGACAGGATCTTCGTTGAAGGCGATATCGACTGGCGGCTGGTGTCGTGGGGTGGCGTGCTGATCGACAACCGTCCGCACGACAAGACCGATGATCTGTGCAACTGCATCCCCGCCGCCGACAATCCCGAAGTCATCAGCGCCGAAGAAGCCGACTGGCTCAAGGATGACGATGTCGTCTTCGGGATCACGGTGAACGGGGAGTCGCGGGCCTATCCAAGGCGCATCATGGAGGTGCGCGAGATGGTCAATGACACGCTCGGCGGACGGGATCTGGGGATCCCCTATTGCACCCTGTGCGGCGCCGCGCAGGCCTATTTCACCGACCGGCTGCCGGAGGGCATCGAACGGCCGATCCTGCGCACCTCAGGGCTTCTCATCCGGTCCAACAAGGTGATGTACGATCTCAACACCTATTCGGTGTTTGACACATTCCTGGGCCGAGCGGTCACCGGGCCACTTGCCGAACGGAACCTGCAGCTTGAACAGGCAACCGTGGTAACGACCGATTGGGGACGCTGGAAGAAAGCCCACCCGGAGACGACGGTGCTGAAAGAGCGTTACGCGCTTGGCCGCGATCCCGACTTTCGCAATACACGGGACGCCGACGGTCCGATTTTTCCCATCGGCGACGTCGATCCGCGTCTGCCGGTACATGAAGACATCATCGGCGCCATTACCAAGTCAGGCAAGCCGGTGGCCTTCCAGCGAAGCAAGGCTCTTGTCGCCCTCCAGAATGGTGAAGAGATTGCCTTCGAGAATGTCCGTCTCGCGATCGATGCGGGCGGTATTCGTGCGGTCGACGCAGACGGGTCCGATCTGGGGAGCCACCAGGCGTTCTGGTTCGCCTGGTCGCAGTTCCATCCCGGAACCGCACTCTGGCCCCAATAACGCTACGCAATCACCTCGAACCGGTCGACATCGACCATGCCGTGATCGGTGATCTTCAGGTGGGGGATGACCGGTAGCGCGAGGAAGGCGAGTTGCAGGAAGGGTTCATCCAGAACCACGCCCAGTTTTTTGGCCGCCGCACGCAAATCGACCAGGTCCCGATGCACCTCCTCGAATGATTTCAGGCTCATCAATCCGGCGATAGGCAAGGCGAGTTCAGCCATGATTTCGCCGCCATCGGCCACCACGAATCCGCCTTCGATTTCCGTCAGCCGGTTTGCCGCAAGGGCAATGTCGTCATCATTGACGCCGACGACTGCGATGTTGTGGTGATCGTGACAGACGGTCGAGGCGATGGCGCCTGATGTGAGCCCAAAGCCACGGACGAAGCCTGTTGCGATATTGCCGTTTTTTCCATGCCGTTCGACAATCGCGATCTTGACGAGATCCCGGGACGGATCGGAACGCTTTTCACCGCCCTGCGGCGCGATGTCGATTTCCAGATGCCGGGTGATGATCTTGCCGGGCTCGATGCCGATCACCGGTGTTTTCACCGTGTTGCCGGCTTTGCGGAAGGAGGCGGCCGTCACCGTCGGCGCCTTGACGCTGCGGCGCGCCACGGGCGGGATTTTCGTGGTTTCGGCAAACACCGCGTCATTGACGACCACGCCGCCGCACAGCACCGTCTCGGCGCGGCAGGTCTCCAGCTTGTCGAGCACGACGATGTCGGCGCGCTTTCCGGGGGCAATCAGCCCGCGATCCTTGAGACCGAACGCTTCGGCTGCCGAGAGGCTGGCGGCGCGATAGACGGCGAGCGGCTCGGCGCCCATCTCGATCGCCGTACGGATCATGTGATCGAGATGTCCGTGTTCGGCAATGTCCAGCGGGTTCCGGTCGTCGGTGCAAAACGCTATGTAAGGCGAATTGCGCTCGGTGATAATCGGCGCCAGAGCCTCCAGATCCTTGGAGACCGATCCTTCCCTGATCAGGACGCGCATGCCCTTTTGCAGCTTCTCGATCGCCTCCTCGGCCGTGGTCGTCTCGTGGTCTGTGCGGATGCCGGCCGCCAGATAGGCGTTGAGATCGGTTCCGCGCACGAGCGGCGCATGACCATCGATGTGGCGGTCCCGAAAGGCCTCCAGCTTTTCCATGACCTGCGGATCGGTGTGGATCACGCCCGGATAGTTCATGAATTCCGCAAGGCCGATCACCCGCGGATGATCCCGATAGGGCGTCAGATCGTCCGCCAGCAATTCTGCCCCGGCGGTTTCCATGCGCGTCGAGGGCACACAGCTCGAAAGCTGCACAAACAGATCCATCACCATATGCGGCGCAGCGTCCAGGAAATATTTGATGCCGTCCATGCCCGCGACATTGGCGATCTCGTGCGGATCGCAGATCGCCGTCGTGACGCCACGCGGCGTCACGCAGCGGTCGAACTCGGACGGTGTGACCAGTGAGCTTTCAATATGCAGATGGGTGTCGATGAAACCGGGCACCAGGATGCTTCCGCTGACATCGATCACCTGCTTTCCGTCATAGCGCTCGCAGGTCCCGACGATGGTGTCGCCGCAAATCGCCACATCGCCGGACAGCAACTCGCCGGTCACGAGATCCAGTATCTGCCCGCCACGCAGCACCAGATCGGCCGGAACCCGTCCCGCGCCCTGCTCGATCCGGCTTCCCAATGGGGCCTTGATCATGCCGCCCGCTCCTATTCCACCTGTTGCATGCCGAAATGCGCCAATGTGCGCCTTTCGATTGCCAGGACAAGATAATAAAATGCCACCGACAGCAAGACCGATACGGACGCGACGGTCCAGATCATGCCGTAGTCCAGATAGCCGCGCGACTGGTTCAGCAGATTGCCGAGCCCGGTGCCGGTCGCCAGCCACTCGGCAATCATCACGCCCAGCAAAGCACGCGGCACGGTCAGTCTTGTCGCCGCGAACAGGTAGGGCAAGGCAGCGGGAATGGAGACCATGCGCATTTCCTTCCAGGCCGAGGCGCCATAGGCCCTTGGCAGGTCGAGGACAGAATGCGGCACGCGCTGGATGCCCTGCACCAGAAGCACGAAGGCCGGAAAGAAAGTCACGGAAATCGTAATCCACAGCGTGACCGAATAGCCGCGGCCAAGCACCAGCACCAGAAGCGGCGTAAGGGCAACAAGAGGCATGGTCTGCGTTACCAGGGCCACGGGCATGAAGGCCCGGATGAATCCGGGGAACATGCGCGATGAAATCGCCAGGAGGAAGGCGAAGGCCAGACCCGCCATCATGCCGACCGCGGTGATCGGCAGGGTTTGTGAAAGAGCCAGAAGAAGCTTCTCGCGCGCAACGGCCGAGGAATCGGACAGGAAAAGATAGTCGAAAACGCCAAAGGGCGTCTTGGCGATCAGGTCGGGCACGCCCGTGATCCGGATGAAGGCCCACCAGCAGAAAAACGGCAAGGTAATGGTTCCGGCCAGCACCAGCAACCGCATGGGCAGGGAGGGATTGTAACTGCCGCCGGCGTCGGGCAGCGCTGTGTTGAGCGACACCGAGCGGGTGCTGCCGAGCGTATGGGAGGAGATGACGGCGAACACGGCATAGCTCAGACCGGCGATCAGGGTGGCGATCAATCCGATTCCCCACAGGCGCGCCGGCTCGCCGCGGCCCAGCGAACCAAGCAGATAGGTGCCGAGGCCCCAGCGGCCGCCGCCACCGAATTCGGCCAGGATGGCACCCAGAACCGCATTGGGCGCGGCGATTCGCAATCCACTTAATATGTCCGGCACCGCGCCGCGCAACCGCACCAGTTTCAGGATCAGCCAGTCGCCGCCGCCATAGGCACGCACGACATCGGCGGACCGGGTGTCATATTGCGACAGGCCGATGACCGTGGCACTCATGGTGACGAAGTAGACCCCGAGCGCCGCCAGGGTGACCCGCGGCGCCATGCCCGACAGGGTCAGAACGAGGATCGGGGCAATGGCGATGGGCGGCAGCGCGAAGATAGCGATGTTCACCCCGCGCGACAGCCGCAACGCCATGGGCGACAGGGCAAAGAGGATGCCCGCGGCGATCGCCAGCGCATTGCCGATCACGAAGCCCAGGCCCGACGCATAGACGGTCGCCCAGATATGGCCGGGATAGTCGGCGCGGTCGATCCACAGGCGGATGAGGATTTCGCTGGGTGCGGGCAAGGCGCCGCCGGCGACCCAGTTCATTCGGCCCACCACCTCCCAGACCACCAGGATAATCAGGATATTGCGCAGGGCCACCGAGTGGGACGCGGATCCGCTCTGGTCATTCGCCATGCAGCACCTTTGCGATCACGTCGGTCAGATGATGGAATTCCGGTTCCGAGAAGAGATCCGGATGACGGGGCCGGGCAAAGGGGATGTGGACCCGTTCAATCACCCGCCCCGGATTGGCGTGCATGATGACCACCTGGTCGGCCAGAAACACCGCTTCGTCGATGCCATGGGTCACGAGCAGTGCCGTCGATTTCGACTCCGTCCAGATGCGCTGAAGCTCGACATTCATCTGCCGGCGCCGAATCTGATCCAGGGCCCCGAAAGGTTCGTCCATGAACAGAACCTGTGGCGAGGTGATCAGGGACCGGGCGATCGAGACGCGCTGCCGCATGCCGCCCGAAAGTTCGCCCGGCAGGGCGTTTTCATATCCCTTCAATCCGACCAGTTCGATGAGGTCGGCAATCTCGTGTTCCTGCTTGCCCGGGTCCCGCCCCAGCACTTCCAGAGGCACGGCAACGTTCTTCTTCACGGAACGCCAGGGCAGGAGGGCCGCGTCCTGAAACGCGACCCCCGTGACACCGGCGGCCGTCGCAGCCGCCGGTGATTGGCCGGCAATCAGCACCTCGCCGCTATCGTGGCTTTCCAGACCCAGGGCGACGCGCATGGCGGTCGACTTGCCGCAACCCGACGGCCCGATCAGCGCCGAGAATGTCCCCGGTGCACACTCCAGGTTCATGTCCTTCAGCGCTTCAACAACCTTGCCGCGGCCCCGATAGGTCTTGCAGACCGATTTCAGCAGAATGCCTGCCGGTTCCGACATCAGATTTCCTCGAGCAGCGTCGTGTCGAACATGTCCCTCGTGCCCTTGATGCCAATGGCTGACAGGGCGTCGATGTTCATCTGGATGGCCTCTTCCGACATGGAGAAGATGCCGCCCTCGGCGAGCATCAACGGCATTTGCGCCGTGTTGAAAAACACCTCATTGTCGATGGTGCGCCCGGTGCCCTTGAACCAGGTATCAGCCCATTGCGGCGGATAAAGCGCCGGGTCGACGAAATTCTCATCCCACCCCTTGCGACTGGCGCGCAGCCAGGCGACGAGTTCGGGACGTTTTTCAGCAAGGATCTCCTCGGTGACCACGACCGTGTCGTTGAAGGTCGTCACGCCGAAATCGAATAGCAGAAACGACTGCGCCTCTTCACCAAGCGTGCTGATCGTGTAGGGGACATTGGTGGTGAAATCGAGCGAGGCATCGATCTCGCCGCGGATGAGCGGGGTCGGATCATAGGCGTAAGGCACGATGTTCACATCAGCCCGGTCGATGCCGTTGATTTTCAGCATCGCTTCCACCGTTATGGTGTTGACCGGCGGCACGGCCAGGGTCTTGCCGACCAGATCCGCCGGCGTGTTGATCGGGTTCTTCTTCAGCGACACGATGCCGATCGGGTTTTTCTGATATTGCGCGCCGATGATCTTGAACTTGGCGCCCTGTTCCGAGATGGCCCGGATGGTCGTGTCCGGAGTGGTAAGCGCCAAATCCGCACGTCCGGCGATGATGGTGCTTTCCGGTATCACGTCCGGGCCGCCGGACAGATAGGTCAGGTCAAGACCCTCATCGGTGTAGTAGCCCTTGTCGATCGCCAGGAAATATCCGGCAAACTCCGCGTCATTGATCCATGCGGCCTGCATGGTCATCGGTGTCGCGGCGGCGGCCCGCCCGGGGATCATGGCCGCCATGGTTCCGGCGGCCGCGGATCCGAGGAATTGCCGGCGATTGATTGTCAGTGTCATTGGTATGCTCCCTTTGGTTGTTTATGTGGCTGTCGATGTCAGGCGATGCCCTGAATGTGCTGCAGTTCCTGCAGTGGCGGTGTCTGTTCGATCTGTTTGGGCTCCAGCAAATCCCAAATCACGCCATGGGGCCGCTTGGCGCGGCGGGCCACCGTGTGCAGCCCGCCCGGCGTTGCGATGTAGTCCACGAGAATATCGGTCTCGCTGGGGTGGAGCGTTTCATGCACGACCTGGCAATCGTGCACGGCGGCAACCACCGGCGTGTCTTCGCCCACCAGACCCAGATCGGTGAACATGCCCCATTCGAGATCGAAAAAACCGTGGCCCTTGCCGAAACGCACGCCGTCGATGGAAACGGCAGAGGCGCCTGTCACGAGAAAGTCGATCCGGCCACGTCGGGCGATTTCCTCGAGCGATATCGGGCGGCCGAAATGTTCCATTCCATCGAGCCAGGCCGCATAGAGTTCGGCCCCTTTCGGCACCATGCCGGGCTCGATCAGCAAAAAGCCGCGATAGATGCCATAGGTCGACATGATGAAGGTCCGCTCCTGTTCGATCAGCTGGCGGCGCAAATCGACCAGGCAATTGTCCGGCGTGATGAACATAAAGTCGGCATTCTTGCATTCGGGCATTTCAAGGATGCGGTCGGTTGCGGTTTCGGATCCTTCGAAATCCGGAATCACCTCGGCGAAATTCAGATGGAACCGGGTGTCCGGCCTGGCCACGTCTTTCAGTTTCGTCCAGATCTGCTGGCGAATGATTTTTGATTTTGACACGCTCGGCCCTTTCTGTTTCAGTATGGTGTTTCAGCGTTTCAGAAGCGCAGTTTCATTGTTTCATCATTCTGCAACAACTGTTTCAGAATGTCAAAATTGTGCGTAACGCATTGATTTGGAAGGATGATATGTCCACACGTCTAGCGCTTCGCATCCAGGACAGAATTGCCCGGCTGACCAGCAGCGAACAAAAACTGGCCAAGGTGATTCTGGAAACCCCGACCCTTATTGAAACACACACGGCGACCGAACTGGCGCAGCTTGCCAAGGTCTCCAAGGCGACCGCGGCCAGGTTCTTTCGGGCACTCGGTTACACCGATTTCGAAGAGGTGAAAGTCCAGGCACGCGAGGAACGAAACCGGACCCAGCCCTACAGCTATTCGGTCTCCACCTCCGACAAGGTCGTGCTCGGGCGCACCGTCGGCGAGCATCTGGAACTCGAACTGAACAACATCACCCGCACATTCGAGGAAATGGGGACGGACACGCTGCATGATGCGGCAAAACTGATCGCCGAGGCGCCACGGCTGTGGTTTCTCGCCCTTGGCGCCGACAGCTGGAGCGCACGCTATGGCCGGCTGATGTTTTCCCGGTTGCGCCACAATGTCCACCTGCTCGGTCTGGACGAGGGCTCATTGGCCGAGGATCTGGCGATGACCGGCCCGCGCGACGTCATGATCACCATGACCCAGGGCCAACAGCCCAGAAGCCTGCGCTCCGTCATGTCTTATGCCAAGACCACGCGCGTGCGGGTGATCACCCTGACCGATAATTTCAACCTTCTTCACGCCAAGCGCACCTCAGACATCGTCATGCGCTGCCACATCGCCAATTACGGTTTGATCCCGACATATGCGACCCTGATCAGCACTTTGCGCCTGCTGGCGCTCTCCTATATCGGCCTGGTCGGAGAAACCGCCATTCAGCGGATCGGCCTGATCGGTGACATCAACGAAGAGCTGGACATGTTCGATTGACGCGCACCGCGACTGTATGGCTGGTGACGCGCACCGCGACTGGATGGCTGGTGGATTGCCCCTAACGCAACGGCAAGGGGCGACCGACCGCCGCGACTTCACGAAACCGTGAGCACGGTTTATCGCACGCGGCGCACGGCTATCTCGGAAATTGCCGCAATCGCGCTATACTTCAGCATCGAACGTGTCAAAACCCATTCGATGGGGCTCACGCCAAAGGAGACGTCGACATGACGACCGACCTGATCAACCGCCGATCTCTTCTCATCGCCAGTGGAACTGTCCTGGCGAACGGAGTGTCCGGACTGCTGGTTCCGGCCCGTGCGAAGAGCGTGGCGCCAACCCGTTCGATGCGGGGCGGCTCCAACAATTATCTGGCCGGGGCGCCGATCGTCGAGCGGATCGGCGGCGGCGGTTTCTGGATGAGCGGCACCGTACGCCGCGCCGGCGATGGCGCGCCGCTTGCCGGCCAGCGCATCCAGATCTGGGCCCACACGACCGAAGGCCATGAACGCGATCCGCACAGCCATGGCGCAACGCTGACCGACGCGAACGGGGTATTCCGCCTGGAGATGCCGCAGATCGTGCCAGCCTTCGGCCAGGCACATGGCCACCTTGCCTATGACAGTGGCGATTTTGAAACCGTCTTCCTTCGCCCCCTCATGGGGAGTTCCAAGGACACCAGCCTGGAGGCGCATTTCGTCCTTCAACCGGCTTGAGCGAATTGCCGGCAGATCGGATCAGCCGCACCCGTGCGGCCCTGATCTGGGCTGCACTGGTGATCGCTATTCTTGTGCCCATCACCGCCGCAGGTCTGAGCCCGCTGCTGGCCTGGCGCCAGCCGGTCTATATCATCGCCGGTTTTGCCGGTGTCATCGCCATGGCGCTGCTGCTCCTTCAACCCCTGCTGGCGGGCGGCAGGCTGCCGGGCCTGACGGCCACCCGAGGGCGGCGCTGGCACCGCTGGGTCGGCGGCCTTCTGGTGGCAGCGGTCGTGATCCATGTCGGCGCGCTGTGGATCACCAGCCCGCCGGACGTCGTCGATGCATTGCTCTTGCGCTCACCGACCCCTTTTTCGGTCTGGGGCGTGACGGCCATGTGGGCCGTCTTCGCCGCCGCGCTACTGGCCACCCTACGCCACCGGTTACGCCTGCGGCCACGCATCTGGCGCCGCGCCCACACGTCGCTTGCGATGGTTACCGTCATCGGCAGCGTGGTGCATGCCCTGCTGATCGAGGGAACCATGGAGACCGTGTCGAAATGGGCGCTGTGCGCGCTGGTGCTCGCGGCGACCGTGAAGGCTCTGGTGGACCTGAAAGTGTGGGCTGTCCGACGGCGGTGAGGCGGGTGATCGTGAGACGATCCGCTGCAACTTTGGTTCTCCCGGCTGACCCTGTTGTTTTCCCGTCCCGCCCATTATGGTGACGGGATGACACCTCGTCACCGCATCGGATGCATCCTCATCCTCCCGCTGCTGCTTCTCGCTGCCCTGCCCGCCAGGGCCGAGATCCGCGCAACCGTGGTGGAGAAAACCTATGCGATTTCGGGAACGACCGGCATGGCGCTCTACCAGTCGATCGGCGTGAACGGCCCGCTTCTTCGCGGCGCGGCCAGCGCCATCGCCAAGACCGATTTTGACCTGAAATGGGGCCGCGACTACAAGCGCGACGGCAATGACTGCGTTCTGGCCGTCGTGCGGCCCTTCCTGACCATCACCTACACGCTGCCGAAACCGGCGGATACATTACCGCCGGATGTCGCCGCCCGCTGGCGCGCCTTCATTGAAGGCATCCGCGCCCACGAGGCCGTGCATGGCCAATACGTCACCGAAATGGCGCAGCAGATCTACGATACGACTCTCGGCTTCCGGCAGAAAGACGATCCGAACTGCAAGAAAATCCGCAACGCCATCCAGACGCCGCTGAAGGCCGCCTTCACCCGCTACAAGGCCCGCAACCGCGCCTTCGAACAGGCGGAAATGGCCGCCGGCGGCAATGTGCAGAAGCTGATTCTGCAATTGGTGAACGGCCGATAGGAAACGGGCGCCATTGTGGCCGCCCGCACCGGGTCACCCGTCCTGGCGCTTGAGCTCAACGGAAAACGAGATCCCGTCACCCGGCCCCATATAGTTGAGATAGAGATTGCCGTCGTCAAATTCGCCGATGAAGCTGCCGGTGTTGACCCCCTCCTGCGGCGCCGGCCCTTCCTCGGAGATCACCAGTTCATCGGGATCTTCCAGGTCGAAGCTTCCCGTCCCGTTTTCTGTGATCCAGCTTTCCGAACCAACACGCCGCCATCGGTTCGTCACCCAGATCAGATTGTCTTCCTGCTTGTAGACATCGAGCACCATCATCGTCTCAAGCGCGGCATTGGCATGGGTCGCATGGCCGGCCGGGAATGCCACCTTGTAGGTGCCGGCCCACTTGCCCGTGATATCGGGAAAGTCATCCGCCAGGGTGGTTGTGGTGAGGCTGGCAGTAAGAAGCAGGAGCGCGAGCGCCAAGGACGTAAAGCGTGAATTGGTCATTTATTCACGTGCCTTTGTTGATGGGTAATTCAAACATTCCAAAACCGGGCTTTGGGCTTGTTGGATTATCCTCCGTCAAAAAAACTTAAGGCAGCGACCATTATGTGGCGGCCATCTGCGTTTGGGTGACGGATTGCCTATCCCCTTTTGTAGTGGAGATTGGTTTGTCGGACGCCCCTTGGATTCGCAGTGCGCTAACCGGGTCACATCAATACGATCGAAGCTCCAGCAGAGGCCGTTCATCGCCGACACCTCTATCAAACTGAAAACACTCAGAAACACTGAAACAGTTTTTCGTTACCGTAATCAATCAAGCTGGCCCCGTAACGTTTTTCGATTTTAACCTTATCCAGAATTTAAATAAATTCTATTATTTCCCCTTCTGAAATTTCCATGGTCATTTAAGTCATTGTTTATAATAAACATATTTCATTCTCAAATTACTTCCTCAATGGTAACAAAATAAAGTGGCTATTGTTTCTTTTAATGCCTCTTAACAAATGGTAATTGAATCACAGCTTAGGTCCAAACTAAGTCGCGTGGAGGTTGCTACGCAGAAGCGACCACTGAAGGAGGCAACTATGGCTGATATGCTGTTTTTCGCCGCGGCCGTGTTCACTTTAGCAGGGTGTACGGCCACACTTCTGGGTTACTAGAAGAAGCGGCGGGGGTGAATGGGTCCAAACCACTCTCCCCGCCGCGTTTCTTTGACCTAAAAAGGTAGGATTGTCAATGTGTGAGCTCTCGAAGATAGCCGACGTGACCCGCTGCTCCAACTTGTCAAAACAATTTCTGGCCATACTGACTCAGAGTGGAATCACATATGCGATGATTGCATCTCATTGCCCCGATGGCAGCGATGAGGTGGATGCGACAGCAATTAAGCAGTTTGTGTATCGAAATCCCGAGAGACCTCGAAACACAAAAACATTTCGTGCAATTGTTAACGCAATTAAGACGATGATAAAATCGTCTGAAATCAAAACACTACCGTCATACCCCGAACTGAAAACGATACATGATCACCTGTTGAATGAAATAAATTCCAATCCGGGAACAATCATAAATCAATCCCAGATTGGCGTGATGGAAAAATCACAAAAAATTAGTCAAAATATTTACGTGGCAAGAAATTATTGTTTTCTCAGAAGATATTCTGGACATGATGAAACAAATGCAGCCAAAAAAACGCGAAAATTTGTCCGAATATTTGTTAACGTTTGGGAATACGAAAGTTATAAATTCAAGTTTTTGATGAAAATCAATGGAATATATGGTCGAAGAGTTGTATTAGGAGATGTTTATGAGACAAATTCTGGTTTAACAATGATGGGGCTATCCCTTCCGGTAAATGAATTTATCGGATCTAAAGAACTGATATCTTTTCCTACCGAAAAAATATTGAACAATGGTGATATAATAGTTCCCAATCCTGTCGGGTTCGAGCTGGTAAATCTTCCCCGTGTCTATTTGGGGGATGCGTTTATTCCAGCAGCTTTTTTTGGGGTTAATGGTGAGGGCGCATCGATTTTTGGTAATGGCCTCTACATCAATTTGGACACCGCTTCAAAAAGTGGCTTTTTCGATGCATTTATTGCTGCAGATGATGCTGACTTGGCTGACCTGTTGGATCAAGGAGAGTTTGAGCCGCTTTCAAGCTCACTGGCGTTTCAGAGCATGGAAACAAACCGAGGTTTCACTGTATGACGACCAGCAATTTCGAGAATTTGGTCAAAATGCCAGACCGCAAAGCTGAATGCGTTGATTGATTGTGATGTTATCTTTAGGTCCGAAATGGAATAGAATTTTGCTAAAGGGATGACCCCTCGCCACCGCATCGGACGCATCCTCATCCTCTCACTGCTGCTTCTCGTCGCCCTGCCCGCCAGGGCCTAAATTCGCGCGGCCGTGGTGGAGAAAACCTGCGCGGTTTCGGGGATGACAGGCATGGCGCTCTACCAGTCGATCGGCTTGAACGGCCCGCTCATTCGCGGCGGCGCGGCAAGCACCATTGTGGCCGCCCGCACCGCCTCACCCATCCTGGCGCTTGAGCTCAACGGAAAACGAGATCCCGTCGCCGGGTCCCATATAGTTGAGATAGAGATTGCCGTCGTCAACTTCGCCGATGAAACTGCCGGTGTTGACCCCGTCCTGCGGCGCCGGCCCTTCCTCGGAGATCACCAGTTCATCGGGATCTTCCAAGTCGAAGCTTCCCGTCCCGTTTTCTGTGATCCAGCTTTCCGAACCAACCCGCCGCCACCGGTTCGTCACCCAGATCAGATTGCCTTCCTGCTTGTAGACATCGAGCACCATCATCGTCTCAAGCGCGGCATTGGCGTGGGTCGCATGCCCGGCCGGGAACGCCACCCTGTAGGTGCCGGCCCACTTGCCGCGGATGTCGGGGAAATCATCCGCCAGCGCGGGCGTACCCATGCCGGCGCTGAGGACGAGGAGCGAGAAAGCCAGGGACGTGAAGCGTGTATTGGTCATCTTGGTCATCCGCCGTTGTTCATATGTGCCGTCAACATCGCAAAGCCGTAACCGGGGTTAAGTCTCACGGTGTCGAAATACGATGGTAGATCAGCGGCCGACGATCGTCACTGGCTTCAAAGCGGACAATCCCCGACCGGGCATCACGCACAAGAAATCTGTCGTCCAGAGCGACGGGCTCGGCACCGTCGCAGATGACCTGCGCATTGTAGCGGTGAAGCCTGTTGCCTTCGGTCAACTTGCCCTCGGCTACAATCCAGCCGCGACCGTTGTCGCAAAGCGATATGACCGAGGGCACGATCCGGATATCGAACCGATCCTCACCGGATGGCGCGATCGAAAGGTAATCCACCGAGCCGTCGAGGGCATCCAGCCCCTTGTACAAGCCCGCCCAGTCGCTCTCATCGGCAACGGCAGGGCCGATCAGGGCCAATGACAGGGCCGCGGCCCATCCCAACATTCGATTGTCCACGTCCGGCTCCCTTCGCATATGATCCGTGTCCCGCTGTCCGACACGAAAGGCGAGCCGGCGCAAGAAATCAAGCCAAAACCACGCAATGATTTCGATCTTGGTGACGGTTTGCTTAATCGTATTTCATGGCGCGATCCGCTTGCCCTGGCGACACGTGATTGACGCCGGAGCGGCCGCGTTGGAGGCGGATTTTATACGCGTCTGACATTATTGGGGATTAGTTGGAGTGCCACAGTAATTTGTTGGTTAAAAACATCTGATTGTTCATTTGATACCGTTGTCTCGTTTCATACGAAACGACAAACGACTTAAATATCAAAACTGATCAGAAGGCGCAGGAGCTCGATTTGGCTGTTGACGCCCACCTTTTCGTAAACCCTTCTCAAATGGGTTCGCGCCGTGTTTTTCGTGATGCCGAGCGCCCGGGCCGCGTCCGATACATCGAGGCCATTGGCAATATGTTCAATCATCCCGGTTTGCGCTTGTGACAATCCGTAGATCGCCCGGGCGATTTCGATTTGCCTGGACAGGTCGCGGTCGGCGCCGAACAGGATATAGACCCGGCCATCGGCGACCTTGACCCAACATAGAAGAAGCGCGCCCTCGTCGCTTTCGCCGAGAACCACCGGGAAGCGCACTTCGCCATCGCTTTCACTGGCCGCCGGATTGAATTTTCCAAAACCGGTCAGCTGATGCGCGCCGGCAATGGCGTTGCGAAGCCCCTCGTCCCAGGAAGGTTTCGACGCCCGAAGCCTGCCATGGCTGATCGTCAGTGCCTTGAATGTCCTCAACCGCTCCCGGGCAGCGGGATTGAGCCAGGTCACCTGGCCGTCCGCGGAGACTTCGAGGGCAGGCGTTTCCGTGTCGCGCAGCGGCTCGGCCCAGCATCCGTGAAACAGGATCCGCCACCGTCCGCCGGACTTTTCAAGCAATCGAAAATTATGTGAAAAGCTCGGCGCCGCGTGCGGATTGGACGCGCTGGCGACGATCTCCTCGAAGGTCGCCGTGGCCCAATCGCCGCGCAACGCGATCTCGAGATTGTCCAGGCGAACCTGTGCATCCACCGGCGCGGGCTCGGCATCCATCGCTTCGAAAACAGACTGGCGAAACGCGTCGTAGCTTCGCGCAATCTGCATCGTTCCGCACTCCATGAAGCTTCGAAAGCGGTCATCCGTTACCCAGCATTGTTCCCAGGTGTCCCTGTCACGTGCGAGATAGCTTGATATGTCGCCCTCGAGCACGCTTCGAATGGCGTCATATTCCGCGGTGTCCGGTGGTATCTGTCCCGACATTCCTATTTTGGCCTAGTCTTTGTCCATGCCTCGGGGAGAGGCTAACTCAAACGGCATCAGGCGCAAGCCGCGTCCCTTCTCAAGCCGGATCGCTTGCCCCAAAGCCCTGGAAAACGTCGCGCGGATGAACCCGGCGGCCGCCCCATCCGAGCCGGCAAAAAAATCGAAATAGGCATCCCGTTCGGTTTCGCTTGATCCCGCAAAATGCCCGCTTCGCCTCAAATTGTTGGTCATGTCTGTCCAGTCTGCCATTGTTTCCGCTCCATGATTTGGGTCTGCGGAATGTGACTAGCAGGCCGATCGGTCGGTCCGTGTCATCCTCGCGGACGACATGACTGACTTTTCCCAAATCGATTCCCAGCGGAAACGGTCAACGCGCCATGGAGGCTAACGCCTCAGCTCCCGCACATAGAGATGGTCGGGGTAATCATAGCCCTCGAACGCGATGTCCCGTTCAAAGGCCATGCCGGCTTTCTTGAGGACATGCACCGAACGGTGATTGTTCGGGTCGACGATTGCGACAATCCTCTCGATCACCGGGTGACCTCTGGCCGCTTCGATGATCCCGCCGGCAGCTTCTGTTGCATAGCCTTGTGCCCATGCGTGCCTCGCCAGCCGGAAACCGATCTCGGCGTCACCCCTCTGCACCCTTTTCGGGTCGCGGGTAAGGCTGACATATCCAATGATCTCCTCATCCCGCTTTCGTTCAATCGTCAACACACCAGGCAACGACTCCGATTTTTCTGCAGCGGTGGCCGTTGCTAGCCAGGCAGTCTGATCAGCCTCATCGAGTGCTCCTGTCTCACTGAATTGCATGACGTCGCGGTCACCCAGAATAGCGGCCACAAACCGCCGGTCTTCCGGGCGCCAGCGCCCCATTCTCAATCGCTGCGTTTCGATCACGTGCGCCATCACGCCTGCCCAAGGGTTATCGACCCGAAGGTGTCCATAGCAAATCTCACGCAACGCGCCCACGGAGGCGTCCTGCTGCTTGGCCGCTGTTCCAGCACGGGCCTCTCTTGTATTTAATACGATATCGCACTATATAGTACGAAATCGTATTAAATGGAGCACCCCATGACCATCAGCAGACGCAAGGCCCTCAGCATCATCGGCGGCGGAACCATTCTGGCGGCAACAGCCGGCGGCACGCTTTTTGCCACCACGCGGACACCGACAAAGGCGCTGGCGCCGTGGGAGGCGGCCGGCGGATACTCCGAGCCACGGCGGCGGGCGCTTTCCTATGCGATCCTGGCGCCGAATCCGCATAACCGGCAGCCCTGGCAGGTGGATCTGAACACCGACAATGCTGTGACGCTGTATCGCGACAGGACACGCGACCTTCCGCACACCGATCCCCATGCGCGGCAGCTCACCATCGGGCTCGGCTGTTTTCTGGAGTTGATGACCATCGCTGCCTCGCAGACCGGGCATCAGGTCGACCTGGACCTCTATCCCGAGGGCGAGGACGGGCCGGTGGCCCATGCCCGGTTCACGCAAGGCGCGGCGCCCGATCCGCTCTTTGCCCATGTGATGGCGCGCCGCTCCTGCAAGGAGCCGTTCGAGGACAAGGCAGTGCCCGCGGCGATGGCGGATCAGCTCGCCGCCCAGGCGCAGATCATCACCGATCCGCGGGCCGTGGCCGACTTGCGCAAACTGACCTGGGACGCCTGGCTGGTCGAGGCCTATACGCCGCGCACCATGAAGGAAAGCGTCGATCTGATGCGGTTCGGCAAGGCCGAGATCAACGCCAATCCGGACGGCATCGATCTGGGCGGCGCGTTTCTGGAAACGCTGATGATCGCCGGCCTTGTCGGCCGCGAGGCGCAGCTCGATCCGCAATCGACAGGCTTTCAGGAGGGCGTGAAGATCTATGAGGAGATGCTCGCTGCGACGCCGGCCTATGCGGTGCTGACGACGCCGGGCAATGAGCGGGCCGACCAGATCGAGGCCGGCCGGCGCTGGTTGCGGCTGAACCTGATGACGACGTCGCTTGGCCTGGCGCTGCACCCGGTCAGCCAGGCGCTGCAGGAGTTCCCCGAAATGGCGGAGCACTACGCGACGGCGCACCGGATGCTTGCAAAGAACGGCGAAACGGTGCAGATGCTGGGCAGGCTCGGTTACGGGCCGAGTGTTGGCCGGTCACCCCGTTGGCCGCTGGAGACCCGCATCATTTGAGCAAAACCGACAGCCAGACCCTTGCCCTTTACTTCACCTTCTTCAACGAGGTGGGCATTATCGAGCAGCTTAGCCGCGCGCTTTTCGAGGCGCGGCTGCCGGATGGGTTTCTGGTGTCGCATTTTTCCGTGCTCAACCATCTGATCCGCGTGCGCGACGGCCAGACCCCGCTGGTGCTGGCGCGGGCCTTTCAGGTGCCCAAGACGACCATGACGCACACGCTGTCCATCCTTGAAAAACACCGGCTGATCGAATTGCGCCCGAACCCGAAGGACGGGCGCAGCAAGTGCGTCTGGCTGACCGAGGCGGGCCGCGATTTCCGCAACAATGCCATCGCGGCGATGGGGCCTGATATGGCCGGCTTGGCCGAGCGGTTCGAGCCGGAGCGCATCGAGGCGCTGATGCCGGGGCTGACGGAAATCCGCCAGATCCTCGACGCGGCGCGCGACGAGGGCTGACCACCGCCGCAATTTCGAACCGGCATCTCGATGTTCATTCTTGATTGTCTGCCGCCCTGTTCAGCATGGGCATCAGGGTGAGGACAAGAACGGCGCTGCCCAGAAGCAGCGGATGGGTGAAGCTTCCGGAAACGGCATAGGCCCAGCCAGACAGAACAGGCGCGATGATCTGACCGAGGGCAAAAGCCGCCGTCATCGCCGCGATCAGGTGCTGAGCGCCAGTGCCATCGGACAGGCGATGCGCCTCCCGCATGCCCGCCATGGTCACGACCATGAACGTGCCGCCGACACAGATGCCGCCGGTAACCACCACAGCGATGTTCGGCCAGAAAGCCGGCAATGCCAGGCCGATCGCCATGACGCACTGGCTTGCCATCCAGATCCGGCGATTGGAAAACCTCCGGTGGAGCCGGGCCGAGAGCAATGTGGAGACCACGGCGGCGGCTCCGAAGAGAGGCCAGCTCCAGCCAAAGACCAGCGGGGACGCCACGGACTGCTGCGCTATGACCGGCAGATAAATGGCCGGAATGACATAGCCTGCACCCATGGCGCCATAGGGTAAAATTATCCGCCATGACCGGGTGAAGCGAGCCTTGCCGGCCACCTGGGCGGGCGCGGCGGAGACAAAGGGTTCCGCACCCATGACGACAGGAACCGCCCCGGCCGAAATCAGCGTCACCAGCCCAAAAAACCACCAACCGAGATCGCTCGGCAGGCCGACCGCCATCAAGCCGAGCACCGCAAGACCCACACAGGCGATGCCGCCGCCGACACCGGCGAAAACCAGGCCCTGCAGATCACTCCGGCCCGCCTCGGCCAGATGCCTGACAAGATGCGTGCTGACAATGACCAGCGCCAGGGCGCTGCAAACACCCGCGATCCATCGCGCTACGAGCCATATGGCGAAATTGTCCGTCATCCCCATTGCCATGGTTGAAAGACCGATCAAAGCCAAAGAAGCGATCAGGATCGGCCGCGGCATTGCCGCCAGCCGGCCCGCAAACAGCGCCCCGAGGGCATATCCCACGAAGTGGATCGAGGCGAGCGTGCCGCCGCCACCAATATCCAGCAACCCTTCCGCCTGCATCACCGGCAGCATCGGCGTGAAGGCGAAACGGCCAATGCCAATTGACAGTGCGAGAATGGCAAAGCCTGCAAGTGCTGTGCGGCAGGGGGTTGTATGGCAAATCATGGAACGACAACCGGCAGCTAATGACAGGTACCCGATTTACAAGATCAGTTAATTCTGGGAAAATGAATTAAAAGGATTTGAATTATCAGAAAATGAGAATGCCCCTCAATCTCTCGGCACTGGTGATTTTCCGGCAGGTTGCGGCGGAAGGCACAATCCTGGGCGCTGCAACTAGGCTGCATCGGGTGCAATCGAATGTGAGCACCAGGATAAAACAGCTGGAGGAACAACTCGGGCATACCCTGTTTGTGAGAAGTGCCCGGGGGCTCAGCCTCACTCAGGAAGGAGAAATCCTGCTTCGATATGCCGACCGCCTGATCTCGCTCTCGAATGAAGCTGTCGATGCTCTCAACGCGGCAGAACCGAGCGGAACATTTCGGCTGGGCACAATGGAAAGCACCGCGGCCTCGCGTCTTCCGAAATATCTTTCTCTCTATCACGCACGGTTCCCCAAGGTTCAGCTTCATCTTGAAACCGACACTGCGGGCGGATTGTGCCGCAGGCTGCTTGCAAACGAGATTGATGCGGCGTTCATCGCCGAACCGCTTACCGCCAAAGGCGTGGTTGCGGAGTCTGTTTTTGAAGAGCAGTTGGTTCTGGTCGGCCCGGCATCGACCCCGGCCACTGGCACGCCGCCTCGGATGGATGGCGAGACGATCATCGCGTTCGAGGAGGGATGCGCCTACCGGCGATATCTACAGCAATGGCTTGCCGAGGAGGGCATACAACCGGGCGATGTAATTTCCGTCGGGTCCTATCTGGCCATTTTGGCCTGTGTTTCCGCCGGGGCCGGATATGCGGTCGTGCCAAAATCGGTTCTCGACATGATCGCCACCGAGGGTAAGTTCCGGTGTCATGCGCTGCCTGAAAAATACTCGAGAATCCGCACGCTGCTGCTTTGGAGAGCGATGTTCAGATCTTCGAAACTCGATGCCCTCAGAGCGCTCCTTCCCACCCTGAACGGTCAATGAAAGCGGCGATCAACCAAGGCCGGCCGGTCCGTTGACGCTTTCTGCGGCCTTTCAACTGCCGCGCCGATCCGTTCGGCACATCATCGGATGTGCGGCATCGCACATACGAGTTTGCCCGGCAGCTGAAAATCGGATTTTATCGGTCACGCAACGCATGGATGGATACCGACGATGATCGACCTTTATACCTGGACCACACCGAATGGCCGCAAGGTCTCCATCCTGCTGGAAGAGCTCGGCGTGCCCTATACGGCCCATGCCGTCAATATCGGCGAGGGCGACCAGCACACACCGGACTTTCTGGCGATCAGCCCGAACAACAAGATCCCGGCGATCGTCGACCGGGACAACAGGCTGGCGCTGATGGAATCGGGCGCCATCATGATCTATCTGGCGGAAAAGCATGGCCGGTTCCTGCCGACGGAACCAGTTGCCCGGGCAAGGGTAATGGAATGGCTGATGTGGCAGATGGGCGGGCTCGGGCCGATGCTCGGCCAGGCCCATCATTTCGTGCATTTCAACCCCGACGCATCCGATTATGCGCGCGAGCGCTATGCCGGTGAAGCGGCGCGGCTCTACGGCGTTCTGGACAAGCGGCTCGATGGCCGCACTTTCATCGTCGACGACTATTCCATCGCCGACATGGCCTGCTGGCCGTGGGTCTCGCGGCATGAATGGCAGGATATCGATCTGCAGGACTATCCAAATGTGCGGCGCTGGTATCAGGCCATTGCGGCGCGGGAGGCGGTGCAGCGCGGCTATGACGTGCCCAAAAAGGTCAATCCTATCCCAGAGGGTTAGAACTTACGGATTGCAGCGTGCCGAGGCCAGCAAACCCTCGATCAGGCCACTGGCGACATCGGGCGGAAACGCGGCGGCGCCGGTAAACGATCCAAGGACCTTTGCCGCTATGGGTCCCGCAGTAGCGGGATCGAGCGGCGCGAGGGCGTCGGAGACATTACGGCCGGCGAGATTGCTCAAATCAATCGACAAAGGTCGGCCGGTGCAGCCAACATCCAGCCCGGCCATATCGACATGATGCACGGCCTCCTCACCGGCAATCCGGAACGCGATGCGCTGCGCCGCCGGGTCGAAGACGATCTGCCAGCGGGTTTCGCTGTTGGCAACGTCATCCAGCACGCCGAAGGCTGTCTCCGGTGTCGGGGCTGGCCCGGCATGGCGGGCGGCGGATGCCGCCACCGCGAAACGGTCGAGGCTACCGGGGTCTTGCGAGCCTTCGGCCGTGTGGATCGCGCGGTCGCCACCGAACCCTTCGAAGGCGCGGATCTTGTCAATCAGCACCGCATAGCTCGTATTGGTCAGGGCCGGATGCGGCATCTCCTCTCCAGTATGAACCTGAAGCCCGCCCGGTGCCGGTGTGATGGCCGCAACGGCGCCGGACCGGTCGGCGAGCAGATAGTGAATGGGCACCGTGCCCTCGATGCGGACATCGCGCAGCGATGCCAGCGCCTCGTCGACCGAACCGGCGGTGTCGAGCAGGCGCTGGATGAATTCCAGTTCATTGACGACCGGAGCATCTGTGTCGCCGCCATAGGCCGCCTCGTCATTCCACATGAGCGTGACGACAAGGCCTGCCGCGTTCATGCCGGCTGCCGGCATCCCGGGCCCGATCTGGTTGAAGGTCACGCTGGCATGACGGACCGGCCACTGCGCCGGCCTGTTTTCCATGATCGAGCGGCGTGCCGCATCCTTCGGATTGACGATCATGAATCCCGCACCGGTGGCGTCGAAATCGAAGCTGTAGGCGACGATCGGCCGCTCCGGCAAGCCGAGCACCACGGTGGAACAGGCGAACGCCGCCGACGCCATCAGCGGCAACAGGGCCAGTGCCGGCCATTTGAGAATACGCGCGCCAGCGCGCAGGGATCGGGCAAAGGTCATTGATCACTCCTGGTGGGTGTCTTACTTTCAGTGGGCGCACAGGATCGCGCCATCCGATCCGCGCCAAGCAGGAATTCGTCAAATGCCGGAAAGTTACGTGAACGACCCGCTGGCCGCCCATCTGAAACGCGAGATCGCCGCCTTGTTCGGCTCCGCCCGCAATGTCGCCCTGCTGGCCTTGCTGGCGTTTCTTGCCGGTTTGGCCGGCCCATTCGGAACCTATGAGGCACTGTCACCGCTCGATCGGCATCTCTACTGGGTGCTGGCCGTGCTCGGCACCGCCACGGTGGGCCACGTTACGGGATCCGCCGTCGAACATGGGCTCACTCGCCTGGCCTGGCCCGCCATCCCTAGTCTTTTGACCGCATCGGCGCTGACCACGCTACCGGTCTTCGCGGTGATGGTGCTGATGTTCCACGGGTTCGGATTTCGGCCCAATAGCCGGGAGCTTTTGCTGCTTCTGGCCCAATGCGCGGCCGTCGTCGGTGGCGTGACGCTTGTCCAATACCTTCTGGCCCGGGCGAGCGCTCCGCCTGCCGTACCGACCACTCCGAAACTGATGACGCGTCTGCCGCATGCCAGGCGCGGGCGGCTGATCCGCCTTGCGGCACAGGACCACTATGTCGAAGTGGTCACCGCAAGGGGCCGCACGCTGGTGGCGATGCGGTTTCGCGACGCGATGGCCGAGGCCGCGCCCGAACCCGGTCTGCAGGTGCACCGGTCCCACTGGGTTGCGCTCAACGCAGTCGCGGGACGTTGCCGTGACGGGGAGCGAAGCGGGATCCTTCTGAGCGATGAGAGTGTCGTTCCGATCGGGCGGACATTCCGGTCCGCCGTGCGGCAGATGGGTCTGTAAAGCCCGACCGGTTCAGTCGAACGGCACCACGGCGGTCGCCTCGATTTCCACCTTGGCGCGGTCCTCGACGAGCGCCGTCACCTGAACGACGGCCATTGCCGGAAAGTGGCGGCCGAAGGCATTGCGATAGGCCTGGCCGAGTTCGCGCTGGCGGGCCAGATATTCGGCCTTGTCGGTGACATACCAGGTCAGGCGCACCAGATGCTCGGGGCCGGCGCCGGCCTCCTTGAGCACGGCGACAATGTTGGCGAAGGTCTGTTCGCACTGGCCGATGAAATCATCGGTCTCGAACACCTGATCGGCATTCCAGCCGGTCAGGCCGCCGGTCATCACCAGATGTCCGCTGGCCATGACGCCATTGGCATAGCCTTTTGCCGGCTTCCAGCCCTCCGGTTGCAGGAATTTCATCGCATCGCCTTTTTCGTCATTGTCCTTCTGGTCGAATCCGTCCGTGACCTACCATGGATTGCCCGGCCGGGACCATAGGGCGGCAGCCATCCGTCACGACTTTGGGTCCATGTAAGTCATGATTTTTTCCCGCAGATCGTCGGGAAAGGGTTCGGCGCGTGGCGGATCGAGAGTGAAATTGCTGTGCACCAGCGTCGGTTCGGCCTGCAGCATGTCCTTGCCATCGGCATGGGCGCCGACAATCGACAGGGTCATGGACGCACGGGTCAGCGCCCTGACGGTCAGGCGCCAGTCGATGGTGTCGCCCAGTTCACCGGGGCGCAGGAATTTGACCTGGATTTCGACGGTGGGCACACCCCGTTCACGGTCGAAATGAAGCGCATGGAACGAACAGCCGAGCGGCCCGGCAAACCAGTCCTCCACCACGCCGTTCACATGTTCCAGCAGCCGCGGATAAAAGGCGATGCCGGCCGGGTCGCAATCGGCAAACCGCAGTTTGCGCGTCACCCTGAAAACAGAACCCACCGACCCTATTCCGCCGCTTCGGCGATGGGTTTTTCATGTCTTTGCGGGCGCGCCTTTCGCTGCAGCTCAATGGCGCTTTCGCGCGCCTTGGCCTGTTCGCGGTAGGCCTGATCGCGGCCGGACAGATATTGCGGCGGCCACTGGCCGACCTCGGCGCCGTAACTGGCGGCGGCGCGGCGGGTGAAATAGGGATCCCACAAATGCGGCCGTGCCAGTGCCACCAGATCGGCGCGCCTGGTGTGCAAGATCGTGTTGACCTGCGCGGCCTCGGTGATGCTGCCCACCGCCATGGTGGCGATTTTGGGCACATTGCGCACGGCCTCGGCCAGATGGGTCTGGAACATGCGGCCGTAGACGGGCTCCTGATCGGGCACCGTCTGGCCGGCGGAGACGTCGATCAGATCGCATCCGGCATCGCGGAAGCCGTTGGCGATGGCAAACAGATCGTCTTCGCTCAGGCCGCCCTCCTTCCAGTCGGTGCCGGAGACGCGCACCGACATCGGTTTTTCCCGCGGCCAGACCGCGCGCATGGCGTCAAACACCTCAAGCGGAAAGCGCATCCGGTTTTCGACCGAACCGCCATAGTCGTCCGTCCTCCGGTTGGTCAGCGGCGACAGGAAGGACGCCAGCAGATAGCCATGGGCGCAGTGCAGTTCGAGCATGTCGAAGCCGGCGCGGGCCGCACGTTCGGTGGCCTGAACGAAGTCCGCGCAGATCCGGCTCATTCCGGCGCGGTCCAATTCCTGCGGCACCTGGCTGATGTTGTCGAAATAGGGGATGGGCGAGGCGGAAAAGAGCGGCCAGTTGTCGTTTTCATTGGCAATCGGATGATCGGCCTGTTCCCAGCCAAGCTGGGTCGAGCCCTTGCGGCCGGCATGTCCCAACTGCATGCAGACTTTGGTTTCAGCATTGGCGTGAATGAAATCGACGATGCGTTTCCACTGGGCTTCGTGATCGTCGGTCCACAGGCCGGGGCATCCCAAGGTGATGCGGGCATCGGGAGTCGGGCAGGTCATCTCGGCATAGATCATGCCCATGCCACCGAGTGCGTGGGATGTGTAATGGACAAAGTGCCAGTCGGTCAGATTGCCGTCGGCATCGGCCGAATATTGCGCCATCGGCGACATGACCACCCGGTTGGGGATGGTCAGGTCGCGCAGCCTGAACGGCGTGAACATGGGCGTCGGGCGGCTGCGGCGCACATCTATCCCGGTCTCCCGGTAATAGCGCTCGTACCAGGCGGTATCGACCTTTTCGACAAAACCGGCATCGCGAACGATCAGATTGTCATAGGTGATGGATTTCGCCCGGCACATGACGACCATGGCAAACTGCATGGGGTCCATGTCCCAGGACCGGTTCATATGTTCGAACCAGGCGAGCGAAACGTCGGCATTGTGCTGGATGATCTGGCAGGGAGTGCGGCGCGCCTCGTCATAGGCCTTGAATGCGGCCTCGACGGAGTCTTCTGCATGGGCCAGTACCGCCTCGGACAGGGCAATGCCGCATTCCATCGCCAGCTTGGTGCCCGAGCCGATGGAAAAATGCGCCGACGCCTTGGCGTCACCCAGAATGGCGATGTTCCTGTGATACCAGTTCTCGCAGAAGATGCGCGGGAACTGCCGCCAGTTGGAGCGGTTCAGCAAAAGGGCGTGGCCTTCAAGCTCCTCGGCGAAAATCGCCGCCAGCTTGTCGCGTGATCCTTCCTCGTCGAATTCCTCGAAACCATGGCCCTGCCAGCAGGCCTCATCCATCTCAAACACCCAGGTCGAGGCATCGGCCTGGTACTGATAGGTGTGGGCGCAGATGATGCCGTGTTCGGTTTCGCGGAAGAAATAGTTGAATTCGTCCATCGGACGGGTCGACCCCATCCAGCAGAAGCGGTTGGATTTGACAGTGATGCTCGGCTGGAAGGCATCGGAAAAATGTTCGCGGATCGCCGAATTGATGCCGTCGGACGCCAGGATGATATCGGAATCAGCAAAGCGCGTGTCGAGCGTTGCCGGATCGATCAGCTCGGAAAAGGTCAGTTCGACGCCGAGTTCGCGGCAGCGCTCATGCAGGATTTCCAACAGCTTGAAACGGGAGGTGCCGCAAAACCCGTTGCCGCCACAGCGGATTTCCTCGCCCTTGAAGTGAATGGCGATGTCATCCCAATAGGCAAAATGGTCGCGAATCTTCTCATAGGTTTCAGGATCGCAGGACAGAAACTCATCCAGCGTGTCGTCGGAAAAGACAACACCGAAACCAAACGTATCGTCCGGCCGGTTCTGTTCGAAAACCTCGATGTGCCAATCCGGCCGTGCCTTCTTGGTCAACAGGGCAAAATACAGCCCGCCCGGGCCGCCGCCGACAACCGTGATTTTCATTCTGCTCTCCCGATATGGACTTCCCGCAGGGTCAAAAATTGCTTTATGCCTTAATATTTCATATGTAAGATAATTGCAAGCGACTCCGCAGTGCGAAAACGCCGGGAGCGCTGCAGCAAAGCGATTGGCGGGTTGCCGCCGAGGTGGTATGGCCATGCCATGAACCAGGAGGCCGACAGCATCGACACAGCCGGCGATCTGACGATCGAAGACGGATATACCGAGCGGCAGCGCCGCGTGCTGCGCCTGTGGCTGCGGCTGGTGCGGACGTCGCGGCGCATCGAGGCCGATGTCAGCGCCCAGATGCACCGGTCCTTCGGCGCCCGTTTCGTGCGCTTCGATGTGCTGTCGCAGCTCTACCGGGCACCGCAACGTGGCCTGTCGGTCGGCGATCTCGGCGCCAGCCTGCTGGCCCCGTCCGGCAACATATCCTCGCTGCTCGACCGGATGGAGGCCGATGGTCTCGTGCGGCGCATTGCCGACCCCGACGATCGGCGGCGCTATCTGATCGGGCTGACGGATCGCGGCCTCGACCAGTTCGGCGAGATGGCGCTGGCCAATGCCCAATGGGTGACCAGCGCCTTTTCAGCCATCGATGACGAAACGCTGGATCGCCTGCATGATGAGCTTGGCTCTATCGCCGCGATCTGCGAGCAATAGACATCAATCCACCAGGAGCGAAGGCGCGCATGAGCCCATCCCATTCCGATACGATCCGCCTGCACGATTCGGACAATATCGTCATCGCACTGCGTGAGCTGGCCGCCGGAGAGACGCCGGTGCCGCTGCAGGCTCCGCTTAGATCCAATGTCGCGCGCGGCCACAAGATTGCCGTCGCCGCCATCGCGCCGGGGCAGAACGTCGTGCGCTACGGCCAGACCATCGGACAGGCGACACAGGCCATCGAACCGGGCGACCATGTCCATGTGCATAATCTCGGCATGGCCGATCAGACCCTCGACCATGACTTTGCCTCGGCCAATGCGCCGCTGCCGCCCATCACCGACGAGCGCAGCTTCATGGGCTACCACCGCGATGACGGACGCGTCGGCACCCGCAACTATCTCGGCATTTTGACGACGGTGAACTGTTCAGGATCGGTGGCGCGGTTCATCGCCGAGGCGGCGGAACGGTCCGGCTTGCTTGACCCGTTTGACCATGTCGACGGAATTGTGCCCATCGTACACGGGTCCGGCTGCGGCATGTCGGCCAGCGATGAGGGCTATCACACGCTGTTTCGCACGCTTTCGGGCTATGCGCAGCACCCGAATTTCGGCGGCGTGCTGCTGGTTGGTCTCGGCTGCGAGGTCATGCAGATCGCTGATCTGGTCGGCGGCCGCAAGATCCGCAGCGACGGCAATCTCCGCTACATGACGATCCAGCAGTCCGGCGGAACTCGGCGCACCATCGAGACGGGCCTTCAACAGCTCGGTGAGATGGCGGTCATCGCCAATCGTTCGGTCCGCGCCCCGGCGCCGGTTTCGGAACTCACCGTCGGCATGCAGTGCGGCGGGTCGGATGGCTATTCCGGCATCACCGCCAATCCGGCGCTCGGCCATGCGTCGGACCTTCTGGTGCGCCATGGCGGCACCACTATCCTGTCGGAAACGCCGGAAATCTATGGCGCCGAACATCTCCTGACCCGCCGCGCAGCGAGCCCGGACATTGCCCGGCAATTGGTCGACCGGATCGCCTGGTGGGAGGATCTGTGCGCCCGCACCGGCGGCGAGATGAACAACAACCCGTCGCCCGGCAACAAGCGCGGCGGCCTGACCACCATTTTGGAGAAATCGCTGGGTGCGGTGGCCAAGGGCGGCACGGCGCCGCTTGCCGCCTTCTACAAATTCGCCGAACCTTTGGACCGCAAGGGTTTCGTCTTCATGGACAGCCCCGGATACGACCCCTGTTCGGTCACCGGGCAGATTGCCTCGGGCGCCAATCTGATCGTGTTCACGACCGGGCGTGGCTCGGTGTCCGGTTACAAGCCGACACCCTGCATCAAACTGGCCACCAACAGCGAAATGTACCAGCGCCTGTCGGAAGATATGGACCTGAATTGCGGCGACATCGTCTCCGAAGGGGTGAGCGTGGAGGCCAAGGGCGCGCAGATCTTCGAGACGTTCATCCGCATCGCCTCGGGCGAACAGACCAGAAGCGAGGAACTGGGGTTCGGCGGTGCCGAATTCGTCCCCTGGCAAATCGGCGCTGTGATGTAATCGGCTAACCGACCAGATCGCGAATGGTCGGCAGCGCGCGGCGGAAATCGTCCGTGTCGGCCTTCTCCAGCCACTCGAAGAGAACCATTTCCGCGGTCACGCCGATCGCTCCGGCAGCGCACAGGCGGGCAATGCCGGCCTCCCGGTCATCGGGGCGCCGCGAACCCACCGCATCGCTCACCAGGCGCACATCCAGGCCGTGGCGCAAGAGCCCCAGCACGGTCTGCAGGACACAGACATGGGCTTCGGTGCCGGTGACGACGATCTGGCTGCGCCCATACCCGTCAAGCACCGGCATCAGCACATCACCGGCCGTCGCGTCGAAATGGATCTTTTCCACCACATCGGCATCGGGCGCACGGTCCAGAAGGTCGTGATAGGTGCCGCCAAGGCCTTTGGGATATTGCTCGGTGAACACGACTGGCACATCCAGTTGGCCGGCAATGTCGAGAAGAACCTGGTTGCGCAGCAGGACCTCATCGATCGCATGGATTTTCGGGCCAAGCTTTTCCTGCATGTCAATGACCAGAAGGAGCGACTGCGCCCGGTGGGTGAGCAGGTGTTTCGAGCTGTCGGTCAAGGGCGCATCCTTTCGGCTGGAGCAGAGCGGGGTTTGACGGAACCGGCAAAACCTGAATGCATCGACAAATTCTAAGGCCGGCACCGTTGTCTCGTTTCTATCAAAACGAGAAACGGTCTAACGGATCAGCCGCAGTGTGGGCCAGGCGGAGGCGGCCGGTCAAATCCAAACGTGGTTCCGGCCGGTGCGCCGGTGCCGCGCCGTCAGCTTTCCAGCGAATAGCCGGCGCCGCGCACGGTGCGGATGACATCGCGCATATTGGCGAGATTGAGCGCCTTGCGCAGCCGGCCGATATGAACGTCGACCGTTCGTTCATCGACATAGATATCGTGTCCCCACACGCCGTCGAGCAGTTGCGAACGGGAAAACACCCGCGTCGGAGACATCATGAAGAATTCCAGCAGGCGGAATTCCGTCGGACCCAGACTGATCTCGCGGCCTTTGCGATAGACGCGGTGGGTCCGGCGGTCGAGCTCGATATCGCCGCTTTTCAGAAGGGTTGATATGGATTCGGGGCTCGCCCGGCGCAGCAGCGCCCGCACGCGGGCCATCAGCTCCGGGGTTGAAAACGGCTTGACCACATAGTCATCGGCACCGGTGGCGAGACCACGAACCCGCTCGCTTTCCTCACCACGGGCAGTCAACAGGATAATCGGCAGCTTTTCCGATTCCGGGCGCGCCCGCAGACGCCGGCACAGCTCGATGCCCGATACGCCGGGCAGCATCCAGTCAAGGATCAGCAGATCCGGCTGGTGTTCGCGCAAGGTCAGTTCAGCCTCATCGCCACGCAGCACGATATCGACATCATAGCCTTCGGCTTCCAGATTGTAGCGCAGCAGGACGCCCAGCGCTTCCTCGTCTTCGACGACCATTATGTTCGGTGACATGCCCATTGAAACCACCTGCCCGTTATCTGTTGCCACTCTTTTGCAAAAGAAATCCGGTCCGCGCCCGCAACCGGATTGTTAATTCTGATCCACCATGACGGTTGCGGTTTCATCGTCCTTGGGCCGGTCGGTGCTCAGTTCGTTTCCGGTCGTGGTGTAATAGACCGTTTCGGCGATATTGGTCGCATGGTCACCGATGCGTTCGATGTTCTTGGCGCAAAACAGCAGATGGGTGCAGGCGGTTATGTTGCGCGGGTCTTCCATCATGTAGGTCAGCAATTCGCGAAACAACGACGTGTAGATCGCATCGATCTCCTCGTCGCGGTCGCGAATGGCCTGGGCCAGCGCCGCCGACCGGGCCGAATAGGCGTTCAGCACTTCCGTCAACTGGGTCAGGGCCAGTTCGGAAAGATGTTCCAGGCCGTAGACCAGTTTTTTCGGCTGCGCCATGCCCTGAACCGCAATCACCCGCTTGGCGATGTTCTTGGCCATGTCTCCGACCCGCTCGAGATCCGCGGCGATGCGGATCGAACCGATAATATCGCGCAGGTCCGACGCCATCGGCTGGCGCTTGGCAATGATCAGAACCGCCTTTTCGCCGATCTGCCGCTCCGCCTCGTCGAGGACCAGGTCCTCCGAAATGACCTTTTGGGACAAGGCCACGTCGGAATTGACCAGCGCGGTCACGGATTCGGAAACCATACGCTCGGCGATGCCGCCCATTTCCGCGATGCGCCGGATCAGGAACTGCAATTCCTCGTCATAGGCCTTGACCGTATGCGATGTGGGCATGGCCTGTTCGTTGTCGTCTGTCATCGGAATTCCTCGCGCCCCAATCCGGGCGGTTTGTCAGTCTGCCTGTCAATTCAGCCGAAGCGGCCGGTAATGTAATCCTGTGTGCGCTGATCGTCGGGATTGGTGAACATCTTGTCGGTGGCACCCTCCTCCACCAGCTTGCCGAGATGAAACATGGCCGTGCGCTGCGACACCCGGGCCGCCTGCTGCATGGAATGGGTGACAATCACAATGGTGTATTTTTCACGCAACTCATCAATCAGTTCCTCTACCCGGGCCGTGGCGATGGGATCGAGGGCCGAGCATGGCTCGTCCATCAGGATCACCTGCGGGCCGACCGCGATAGCCCGCGCAATGCACAGGCGCTGCTGCTGCCCGCCGGACAATCCGGTGCCGGGTGATTGAAGCCGATCCTTGACCTCGTCGAAAAGCCCGGCCCTGGTCAGGCTCTTTTCGACGATTTCATCGAATTCGGCCTTGCTGCTGGCAAGGCCGTGGATCCGTGGACCATAGGCGACATTTTCATAAATCGATTTGGGAAATGGATTTGGCTTTTGAAAGACCATGCCGACATCGGCGCGCAGCTCCACAACGTCGACCGAAGGAGAATAGATGTCCTCGCCGTCCAGTTGAATGTCACCGGTCACCTTGCAGATGTCGATGGTGTCGTTCATCCGGTTGAGGCAGCGCAGGAAGGTTGATTTTCCGCAGCCGGACGGGCCGATCAGCGCGGTGACCTGGTGCTCGCCGACATCGAGATCGACGTCGAACAGCGCCTGATCGGCTCCGTAGTGGACGGAGACCTTGCGGCAGACCATTTTCGCCCGCTGCTGCCCTTCGGCGACACGGTTGGCGAGGGTCTCTTCGACTGCAGCTTCAGACATTATGTTCATTCCTCAACGCCTCACACTAACGGGGCCTGCTGTCGGCCTAGCCCATCGGGTTGGATTTGCCAATATCGGCCTCCGGTCTCCGTCATCCTACCAGCGGCGCTCGAAACGACGGCGCAGAAGGATCGCGGTGATGTTCATCACGGCCAGGAAACCCAGCAGGATGATGATTGCACCCGATGTCCGTTCGACAAAGCCGCGTTCGGCCTCACCGGCCCACATGAAAATCTGGACAGGCAGCGCCGTCGCCGGATCCATCGGACTGGCCGGATATCCCACCACGAACGCCACCATGCCGATCAGCAGGAGCGGGGCGGTTTCACCCAGCGCCTGCGCCAGTCCGATAATGGTTCCGGTCAGGATCCCGGGTGCTGCCAGCGGCAGGACATGGTGAAACACCATCTGCGTGCGCGATGCGCCGACACCGAGCGCTGCGTCACGGATGGACGGCGGTACCGCCTTCAGCGCAGACCGCGTCGCGATGATGATCGTCGGCAGGGTCATCAGGGTCAGGACCAGGCCGCCCACCAGCGACGCCGACCGCGGCAGACCGGCAAAGTTGATAAACACCGCCAGGCCCAGCAGGCCGAACACGATGGACGGCACCGCCGCCAGATTGTTGATGTTGACCTCGATCATGTCGGTCCAGCGGTTCTTTGGCGCGAACTCTTCCAGATAGATCGACGCCGCAACGCCGATCGGCAAGGCCAGAACCAGAACGATCAGCATCATGTAGAGCGAGCCGATGATCGCGACACCGACACCGGCCGTTTCGGGGCGGCTGGAGGCGCCGAAGGTAAAGAGCCCGGTGTTGAACCGTTTGATCAGAGTGCCTTCCTCAGCCAGCTGGTTCATCCACTCCACCTGCTGATCGGAGACCTTGCGGCGCTTTTCATCGACGCTGAGATCGATCTGGCCCTTGAAGGCCGAATCGATATCGCCGCTGGCCAATACCCAGACAGGGATGGTCTTGCCGATCAGGTCGGGATCGGCCACCACCAATTCGCGCAATTGCACGCGCGCGCCGGCGGAGACCATCTTGCCGGCGGCACGGACCAGGCTCCGGTTCTTGCTGTCGGCCGGATCGATGCCCAATTCGGCCAACAGGCCATCTCGGGCCAGGCGCGGATAATTCGCCATCATCAGCACCTGGGGGTTCGTCGCCCGCTCATTCTTTGGATCGATGACGTCCTCGGAAAAAGTGATCGGCAGATTGATCGCGGTTTGCTGAAAGGCCGTATAGCCCTTCGAAATGATCGACCACATCAACAGAAGCAGGCACAAGATACCGATCGAGATTGCCAGGATGCCATAAAACTTGAAGCGGCGCTCCGCCGCATAGCGCTTCCTGATGCCGATATCGCGCTTCGGCACGGCTGCGCCCGATGCTACTCCGGGTGTTGTGGTAACGTCGCTCATTCGTACTCTTCCCGGTATTTGCGCACGATATACAGCGCGTAGACATTCAGACCCAGCGTGATGAAGAACAGGGTGATGCCAAGCGCGAAGGCCACCAGCGTCTGCGGCGAGGTGAATTCCAGGTCGCCGGTGAGCTGATTGACGATTTTCACGGTCACGGTGGTCATCGGTTCAAACGGATTGATGGAAAGCCGGGCCGCAACGCCGGCGGCCAGAACCACAATCATGGTTTCGCCGATCGCGCGTGAGCCGGTCAGCAGCAAGGCGCCGACAATGCCCGGCAGTGCGGCCGGAAGAATCACCCGCCGCACCGTTTCCGCCTGGGTGGCGCCGAGGCCGAGCGAGCCGTCGCGCAGCGAGCGGGGCACCGCCGTGATGATATCGTCGGACAGGGACGAGACGAAGGGGATCAGCATGATGCCCATGACCACGCCGGCGGTCAGCACGCTTTGTGCCTGGATGAAGGACGAGACGTCGCCGAGCACGAGCCCGTTGATCCGGGCGCTGATGTCGCGCAGGAAAGGCCCGACCGTCACCAGAGCGAAAAATCCGTAAACGATGGTCGGAATCCCGGCCAGGACTTCGAGCAGCGGCTTGGCCGCGGAGCGCAGGCGGCTGCTGGCATATTCGGACATGTAAATCGCGGCGTAAAGCCCGATCGGCACGGCGACCAGCATCGCCACAAAGGCGATGTAAAGCGTCCCGGCGAGCAGCGGGATCAGGCCGAACTGGCCGATGGATTCCGTATCGCCGGCGGCGGCAAAGCGCGGGTCCCAGACCGTGCCGAAGAAAAACTCCATCGGCGGCACACTGGAAAAGAAACGCCAGGTTTCCGAGATCATCGACAGGACGATGCCGACGGTGGTCAAAATAGCAATGCTGGATGCAATGATCAGCATGCCGAGCACCACGGCCTCGACCCGGTTGCGCGCCCGCATTTTCGGTCCGATCTGATACCAGGCATAAAGCAAGCCGGCGACGGCGAGAACAAGCACGACGATCGTGCGGTAATGTGCGCTTGCCGCTCTTTGTTCCAGCAGCAGCGTCGCAGCGGCTGGCATGTAATCCTCTATTTCGCCGGCGACCGCCACACCGGTTTCGGCCAGAAGCTCGCGCAGATCCTCAGATCCGCTTTCAAAACTGCTGCGCTGTTCAGCGCTCAATCGGCTGAGACCCTGGGCGACGGCATTGACCTTGCCCATCTGCAGCGCCCGGTCGGACTCCGGCATCGACTGCACCTGGCCGGGCAGGGTTTCGAAGACCCGGTTGTCGATGATGGAAGGACTGACCGATACCCAGGTCACAAGCAGCAACAGGGCCGGCAGGGTGGCACAGATTGCGACGAACCATCCGTAATAGCCGGGCCGCGAATGCAGATTTCCCTGATATCCGTTGGCGAGCCTCACCGAGCGCATGCGGCCGGCCAGATATCCCACAATGCCGAGACACAGAACGATCAGAATTGTGGTTGCCGTGCTCACTGGCCAAATCCCCCGGGGCTGCACGAAAACAAAGGGGCGAGACCTTGGTCACGCCCCTTGTCGGTTTAGAATGCTAGAGCAGTTTTCCGTCAGCAAAATTCTCACGAATCTCGTCACGCTCCTCGTCCGGTGCGGACACCAGCCCGTATTCGGCGAGCGGCGAGTCCGGGCCGATCATCTGATCGGATGTGAAGAACTCGACATATTCCTTGAGACCCGGAATGACGCCCAGATGGGCTTTCTTGACATAGAAGAACAGTGGCCGGGACACCGGGTATTCGCCGGCGGCGATGGTGTCGGTGTTCGGGGTGATGTCGTTGACGGTTGCGACTTTCAGCTTGTCGGCATTGTTTTCGTAAAACGCCAGACCGAAGACGCCAACGCCGGTCTTGTTGGAATCGATGCGCGCCAGCGTTTCCGTATAGTCGCCATCAATGTCCACCGCGCGACCATCCTTGCGGACCGCGATACAGGTTGCGGCGGCGGCCTTTTTGTCCATGCCGCCATCCATGTGGACCTTCTTGTCACCGACCTCCTCACAGCCGATTTCCAGCAGCTTGTCTTCAAAGACTTCGCGGGTTCCGTGTTTTTCACCGGGAATATAGGCGGTGATTTCCCAATCCGGCAGGGCGGAATTGACATCGGACCACTTGGTGTGCGGATTGTCGACAGCCTTGCCATCGACCACAACCTGGGCCGCCAGGGCGAGATACACATCCTTCGGCGTCAGTTTGAAATCCGGACCGTCGATATCGGTGGCAAAAACGATGCCGTCATAGCCGATGCGGATTTCCTGAATTTCGGTTACGCCGTTTTCCGCACAGGCGGCGACTTCGGAATCGCGGATTGGCCGCGAGGAGTTGGCGATATCGATGGTCTGGGGACCGACACCGCGGCAAAACTCCTTCAGGCCACCTGACGAACCGCCGGATTCAACAATCGGCGTCTTGAAGGACGGAAAAACCTCACCGAAGGATTCGGCGACGATTTTCGCATAGGGCAACACGGTGGATGAGCCGGCAATCTGAACCTGATCGCGTGCCGTGGCAGCGCCGGTCAGCGCAGCGGACGCAACCAGCATGGCGGCTGTGTAGGTGAGGGTTTTCATGAATCTCTCCGTTGATACGGTCTGTCTGAATACGCCTGTCGGACGCAGCCGGCCTGATGCCAGCGCTGCCGTTTTAACAGTCGGCCCACGGCAGTTTTACGACGGTTTTGTTACATGTTTGTGACAGGTTAAATAATTGTTTTTATTTTATATATTCTGGTTATTCAGGATTTGCACCGGCTCGGGCTGCAAATCGAACCGCAAATTCGGCACCTGCCCCCGGCTCGGATTTGACAACCAGCCTGGCCCTATGTCTGGTCAGGATATGCTTGACGATGGCAAGACCCAGACCGGTACCCTTGTTCGACCGGCTTGCCTCGACATCGACCCGGTAAAACCGTTCCGTGAGGCGCGGCACATGTTCCTCGGCAATGCCGGGTCCGAAATCGCGCACCCGGACCTGAGGGCCCGCCCCCTCGCCGGCCTCAGCCTCGACCGCGACGTCGACGCGTTTGCCGCTCTGCCCGTATTTGCAGGCGTTTTCGATCAGGTTCTCGAAAACCTGGATCAGCTCGTCGCGATCGCCCGGAACCCGAACAGGTGTCTGCGGCGCGGCAACATCAATGCTCACGCCGAGGTCATCGGCAAGCGGCTGCAGCGTGTCGCACACATGGCCGATCAGCGGCACAAGATCGACCGTGTCGGTCGGCGCGATATGGGCTTTCATCTCCAGCCGCGACAGAGACAGAAGATCGTCCAGCAGGCGGGTCATACGACCGGCCTGTTCCTGCATGATGGCAAGAAACTGATCGCGCGCATCCGGATCGTTGCGAGCCGGGCCCTGCATGGTTTCGACAAATCCGGAGAGCGAGGCAAGCGGAGTGCGCAGTTCGTGACTGGCATTGGCGATGAAGTCGGTGCGCATCTTGTCGATACGCTTTGCTTCGCTCTGGTCGCGCAGGGTCAGAAGAAAGAGCTCGCTGCCGCCGGTGATGGCCGAGATTTCATTCATCGGCGCAATGCGCACCCGGTACCATCGCTCGGACGGCACCTTCTCCACATAATCGATCGTGGCCTCCTGGCCGCCAGCAATTGCCCGATCCACCATCTGCAGGATTTCCGGCGACCGCAAACGTGACGACAGGTGCCCTTCGGCCGCCATCGGGCCGAAGGTCTCGACCGCCGCGCGGTTTTGGTATTTCAGCATGCTGCCTGCGGTCAGGATAAAGGCCGGGTCCTTCAGCGCCTCACTTGTGGTAAAGACAATCCTCTCCAACTGGGCCTGCGATTCCTGACGCCGCCTGCTGTCACGGTTTCGGTCGGCCTGTGTCCGGACTGAGGCAAGGGCTGCTGCAACCAGCATCGCAAAGCCCGCCCAGATGATCCACGGGGACAGTGGGCCGTACAGCGACAACAGCATGGCCATCACGGCGGCCGCCGCCAGCACGAAACGGGCGTTATAAAGGGCATCCGCCACGCGGCGCCCGACGGCGCCCGCCTCCGTTAAGGCGTGATGGTCGGTTTCGTCTGTCATGGATCCAAAACCAGATCTTCGTCAGCCGATCTGTCGCGCACAATGGGGCGATGCGCAAGAGGCAGAGGTGCATCGGTCGCCAGACATCAGCGGATTGTCACATTTACCAACAGGCGAATTGAACGGCCGGAGGGCTGTAAAACCGGGCCGCAAACATGTTTAGTGTCATCTATCCGTCCGACATTGTGCTGCGGACCCATGAGCAGGAAAGAATGGATGAGCGATTTTAATCAAGACAGGGCCGTGGAAATCACGGTTGGCGGCAAAAGCCGGCTGTTCGACATCGACAACCCGGAATTGCCCGAATGGGTCGCAGACGAGGCTTTCGGGTCCGAGAACTACCCTTATGACAAGAAGCTCAAACGCAGCCGCTACGAAGAGCAGCTGACAGCGCTGCAGATCGAACTCGTCAAGGTCCAGTTCTGGCTTCAGGCCAGCGGCGAGCGCGTCATCATCGTCTTCGAAGGACGCGACGCCGCCGGCAAGGGCGGTTCGATCAGTGCAACCCGGGCCTATATGAATCCACGCACCGCGCGGATAGTCGCCCTGCCCAAACCGACCGAAAAGGAACAGGGCCAATGGTATTATCAGCGCTATGTCGACCATTTTCCGACCACCGGCGAGATGGTCCTGTTCGACCGTTCCTGGTACAACCGCGCCGGCGTCGAACCGGTGATGGGATTTTGCACGCCTGAGCAGCATGAGCAGTTCTTGAACCAGACGCCGGATTTCGAAACCATGCCAGTGCGGGCCGGCATACATCTGTTCAAATTCTGGCTCAATATCGGCCGCGAAATGCAACTGAAACGGTTTCATGACCGGCGGCACGACCCGCTGAAGGTCTGGAAGCTGTCGCCTATGGATCTGGCAAGCCTGAACAAATGGGACGACTACACGCAAAAACGCGATCTGATGCTGGAGCGGACCCACACGGAACACGCGCCCTGGGCCGTGGTGCGCGCCAATGACAAGCGCCGCGCCAGGCTCAATCTGATCCGCCATCTGCTGACTGGACTGCCCTATGACGGCAAGGACCTGGCCGCGATCGGCAAAATCGATGACAAGATACTGGGCTTCGGTCCGGGTTTCCTCGAGGACTGACCGGAGCCGGGTTCGTTCAAACCCGACGTGTTATTGCCGGCGGATACGAATGCCGTAAATGTCGACCCCGTTTCCGGCGCCTGCGACATCGCTGTTGATGGCCAGAATGGCCGGCTGGGATCCGCCGCCCGCTGAAAGGTCGAGGCTGAAGATAATATCGCCGGCCTCATAGGTCACATCGAAGCGGCGGCGGCCACAATCGCCATTGCCGGGCAATTCGCAGCGCACATAGATCTGTGTCGGCGTCTCGGTGGCCGACCGCAGCGTCATGGCCACCATCGCCTGGCCGCCGCCGAGACTTTGCAGCACACCGGGTCCGAGTTCGAACAGCGCCTCGCCGTCCGTTTCGGCGCTCGTAGAGACGACCCGCAGGGCCTGACGGTTGTCCGTTTCAACAAGCTGGACCTGCGCCGCGCCGCGGCCGGTCACGCGCGACAGATCCTGCGGCGCGAACACTTCGATCCAGTCGCCGGAAAAGGCGCCGTCCGGGGATGGCAGGCCGGCAAAATCCTCGCTGTCGATCGTCGCCGGCGGATTGGGAACGCTGGTGTCGCGCTGTGCCGGTGATTCCAGAACGCCGCCGACAACGACCCACACCACGCCAATGCCGAGAAATGCTACGGCAAGCGCACAGACGAGGATGAGAGAGAAAATCGGAAAGCGCCGCTTTTTCTTCGCCGGCCGCTGCCCCGTCTGGTGGCCGTGGCCCCTTTCACCGGCGCCGAAATCAGTATCCATGTGGCGGGCCACGGGCGCCGTTTCCAACCGGCCAGCGCCGCGTGACGCAGGCTGCGGCCGCGCGCGCATACGCTGGCGCGGCGCGGGATCGCGGCTTGGCGGATCAGGCACAACCGCATCGAGGCTCGGCGGGTCGCGCTCCATCGGTTGCGGCCCTCGCGGCGCGCGCATTTGCGGTTCACGCAGCCGCGGCTCGGCCCGCCGGGGCGTATCACGGTCGATGGGTGCCGCCCGATGCGGCGCGGCAGTGCGGACCTCGCCGCCCATAACAGGTGCCGAAGGCTGATATTCGCTTTCGATCGCATGGATGAGTTGTTCGAGACCGCGGCGCTGCGACCGGGCCTTGTCGGTTCCCTCCTGGCCCTGTTTCGCCAGGCCGTTGACCAGAGCCCGGCGGGCCGAAGCGTAGACGCGCTGCCGGTGCTGGGGGTTTGATCCTCCCGGCCCGCTCAGGGCCTTTCGCAAGGCCTCTTCCAAACCTTTCACCGCATGTCCCCACTGGTTATGCGTCACCCCCGACCCACAGGCCGGGACCTTGCCACTCATAACAGCTTCATTCTGTCTGCCAAAGCAGGTGGGGCTGCTTTCAACAGGATCAATAAGGCGTTTTGCGGGCGGTGATCGACATCCGGGCAGCAGCGATTGGCGCCGAATGGGAACAGCGGCGCTGCGATCTTTTGCACAGCGTCCGCCATTTCGCTCATTTGCACGTGGACAGAACAGGCTAACCCCATGTATGACAACCGAAACACGGTATAACGTTTGCGTAAACGTCAATTAAGAGGCTCAGATTTCATGGCGCGCCCCGACATCCTGAAAAACAACCTTCGGCTGCCGGTGATCGGCGCGCCCCTGTTCATCATTTCCCATCCGCCACTGGTGCTTGCGCAATGCAAAGCAGGCATTGTCGGATCCTTTCCGGCGCTCAACGCCCGGCCGGAGGCGCAACTTGACGAATGGCTGGCGGAAATCACCGAATCACTGGCAAGCCACAACGCCAAACATCCAGACCGGCCCGCCGCGCCCTTTGCCGTCAACCAGATCGTCCACCGCTCCAATACACGGCTTCAGCACGATTTGCAGATGTGTGAAAAATACAAGGTTCCGATCGTCATTTCGTCGCTCGGCGCGGTCCCCGAGGTGAACGAAGCGGTGCATGCCTATGGCGGTATCGTGCTGCATGACATCATCAACAACCGCCACGCCAATTCAGCCATCCGCAAGGGCGCAGACGGGCTGATCGCGGTGGCCGCCGGCGCCGGTGGCCATGCCGGGCCGCTGTCGCCTTTCGCGCTGGTCCAGGAAATTCGCGAATGGTTTGAAGGGCCGGTGGCCCTGTCAGGCGCCATCGCCAATGGGCGGTCGGTTCTGGCGGCCGAGGCAATGGGCGCCGATCTTGCCTATATCGGGACACCGTTCATCGCCACACCGGAGGCGCGCGCGGTCGATGAATACAAGACGATGATCGTCGAGAGCGGTGCGTCCGATATTGTCTATTCGAACTATTTCACCGGCATTCACGGCAATTATCTCAAACCGTCGATTGCCCGCAGCGGCATGGATCCCGACAACCTGCCGGAGGCCGATGCCAGCAAGATGAATTTCGGCGATAACCGCAGCGGCGCCAAGGCCTGGAAGGACATATGGGGCTCAGGACAGGGCATCGGCGCGGTCAAGCAAATCCGCCCGGTCGCCGACTTCGTCGACCAACTGGAAGATGAATACCTCTCGGCCCGAAACGGGCTGTGCGCAGGGGACTGAGGCAACAAGTGCACTCTCGCGGTCAACTCACGCAAGGCAGCATTAGACTGCGACTTGAAATTGCCGCCAATTGCCTGTATCTGCGCCGCACCCCCTCCTTCGCCCCATGGCGACGGGCCGCTGTAGCTCAGTTGGTAGAGCACGTCATTCGTAATGATGGGGTCGTAGGTTCGAGTCCTATCAGCGGCACCAAATCTTCGGGGTCTATACCGAGGACATGGTTTACAGTTTATTCCGGCGATCTGGTATGTAGTGCACCCCAATATTGAAACGATTGTTAGTGACAGTTCTGCAGGTTTTTGATTGCGGCTAATGATCCTCACCCTTTGACTGGCCCGTCGTAAGGTTAGGAGATTTGACGATTTGAGCCGCTACCCTTGGTTGGACCACCCGACTGGCATTCTTCCACGGGTGTGAGCCCATCCCGGACGTTCCAAACACACACGCATTCGAATCGCGATGGACGGATCCCTTGCCGACCTGACGGGCGACAAATCCGCTGTGGAACAGGCAAATGTCGGCCTTTCAATCTGACAAAAATCAACGAGTTTAGGCGGAGAGTAGCATCTCTGTTTTTCTCCCAACAATAAAACAAAGTCCATAATTTCAGATAGATACTCTTAAATAGAACGTGTGCCACAACCGGCCTCGGACCGGTCTTTGTCCATTGATCGGACCATATCTCTTTTCAATTCGAAAAACGTGTACAGAACGTGTTGACACACCCATGGGCTGTACCGCTAAAACCATTCCGAAGTGTTGGTTTCTTACAGATTCTGCCATCCGGAAAATCAATAGATTGCACCGGTCCGGTTTCATATGTTGAGCGATAGGGATCCCTGATATCATGAGATTTCATTCTTCATTATTGGCCACCTGCAGCCTGTGGGCGGCCACCACAGCAATGGCTAACGCAGCCGATCCGGTTGATCCCATCGTAACCGATACCGGTCAGTTGAGCTTCAACCTGTCGGCGACCTATTTCAACATGGATGTCGCCAACGGATTGGGTAGCGTCGTTGACACCGCCGGGTTTGCCTTCATTCGTCAGGCCGAAGATGGCAGCGACCTGAGTGCGGTTGGGGTGTCCGGATCAATGGAAGGCTGGAAACCGGCTGACCTGCCCAGAATCGGCAGCGGTTATGTCTTCGGCGGCATCGAAGGGGCCTTTGTCAGCGATGACGACAGCAACAGCGGTACACTAGAGGCGGGCGAGTTTCTGGATACATTGCCCATAAACGGTGCTGTGTCTCCCGGTGCGGCCCTGTCAGGAGCCGGGACGGAATTCACCGTTTCGGACAATGTGGACTTTTGGCGTATTGGTGCGTTTGGCGGCGTTGGTCGCGACATCGCCGCCGCCGATGGCCATGTGGGCTTCGGCGTCTATGGTGGCTACAGCAGCCTGCAGTTGAATTCGTCAATCCAGAACGCTGCCGGCACGAACTTTATCCGCCTTGATGAAAAAGTTGGTACATTTTCCATTGGACCAATGGTTACCGGCCAACGTCGTGCCACCCTGGCCAATGGCATGAGTGTGTTCGTCGGCGGCAAGTTGGCGGTGCTTTACGCGGATGGCGATCTTGATGCAACGCAAACGGCCAGCAATTTTGCAACACCGGTGAGCGTCGATGACAACCAAAGTGATATTGCTTTTCTGGGTGAAATCAATGCTGGAGTCGACGTCTACACGACTGCCAAAACCACAGTTTCATTGGTTGGGGCACTGGAATGGCGCAACGATGTCTACAAGATCGTCAATCCACGGTCCTCATCCGGACTGGTCGCCAACAACCCCGCATCCTATTCACCGGGTCCGGCACAGCTGAGGCAGACCGGTCAGTTTTCCTCATCCCTCGGTGTGAAGGCGACCATCCATTTCTAGAACACGTTCACCTTGTCGTGGATCGCTGAACGCGTGACGGGCAGTTGATTTGTGGTTTTTCGTCCCCATCATCGATGGGTTACGCCTTTGCCTTTTCGCTCGCAAATCAATGTTGCGGACCTCGAAGCCGAGGCCAGCAGAACAATTGATGTTTACATCTCGCGCTTCAGCTCGATCCGAGGCACCGCTGACGATGACCTGACCGGATGGACAGAGCCGTTCGGGAGGAGTCACGGGGGATCGTGTCTTGGCGAGTGAATGTCGCGCACGATATTGGCCAGCTCACGCACACGCTCGGCATTGTCGGCGGCGACGGAGCCGTCGCGGTTCCACAGGCTGTTTTCGAAACCGATGCGGGCTTTGCCGCCGCGCCTGACGGCTTCGACAAGGCAATCGGTCTCGGCGGCGCCGAAAGCGCACAGGGCCCAATCCAGTGTGCCATCATGACCGCGCCGTTCAGCCAGCGCGGCCAGGAACGGGTCGAGGTCACCGGCCCGGCTCTGCTGGCCTGCCGTGTAGCGGCCGAGCACGAACAGAAGCTGCAGGTCACCCGGGGGGACAACGCCCCGATCGACATATTGAAACAGCCGCGAGACGTCTTCCGGTTCGTACAGGATGTGCTGGACCGCAATGCCCGCTTCAACGGCAGAATGATAGAAGCGGCCAGCGGCATTTACCTCACTTTCATCGGGCAGCATCTCGCGAAGGGCGACCGACACGGCTTTCGGCGCTACGTCTGCGACGAGCCGGCGTTGCGCCTCTGGCGTGTATCGCCCGACGGCCTCGGTGGTGATCTGCACCGTCATATTGGGGACCAAGCGGTCCATTTCACCGATCAGTTCGCGGTAGAGCCCGGCATCCAGGACATGGGCGCCCTTTTCATCGCGGATATGGGCATGGATGGCCGCAGCCCCTTCCGCAAAACAGGCCTTTGCCGTGGCCACCGTTTCGGCAATGGTCAGCGGAAGCGCCGGATGATCGGCCTTGGTGCGGCGCGCGCCGTTGGGGGCGACCATGATCATTGGGAGTGTATTCAAAGGACAAGCCTTTTCAGATGCTTGCGGGTCATTGATCGTTTTTCGCAGCGGTCCGGCACGGTGCGTTTTCATGGATTGCCCTGCAAACGCCGCATTTCATGGGTTAGTGCGCGGGGGGATTTGACAGGCATTGTTACAAATGTTTCAATCGCCGGCAACAATAGAATTGTTTGATACAAATTGGTTCGATGTCCGCATTTCTGGGAGGCGAGGCTGGACAATCGCAGTTCGATCAGTGAATTGATCGCGCAGCACTATCAGGGGCTCAGCCCACAACTGAGAATTGCAGCCGATTATGTGGTGGGTCACTTTGAAGATGTTGCCAGCCGGTCTCTGCGCGCCATTGCCACCGGCAGCAAACTCAATCCGCCAACCTATTCGCGCCTGGCCCGGGCGATCGGTCTGAATTCCTATGAGGAAATGCGCGAGCTTTGCCGCAACGAGATCAAGCGGCGCAGCATCGGTTATGCGGAAAAGGCGAGCCTGCTGCAGGCATCGAATGATGATGACGAAAATGGGCAAAGTGTGCCGTTCGCGCTTCGTCAGTCAGCATCGGCGATCCGCAATATCGATGCATTCGCCCAGGATCTGGATGTTGCGCGGCTTGAGAATGTCGCCGACCGTCTGGTCGCCGCCAAACGGGTGTTCATCGCCGGGTCCCTGGCCTCCTTCGGGTTTGCACATTATTTCGGTTATCTGGCCAATCTGGCCTTCACCCATTGGCAGGTGATCGGCCAGAACGGCGTGTCCCTGACCACGGCCCTCACCGGTTCGACACCGGATGACGCGCTGCTCGTCATCATGAAACATCCCTATGCGCGCCGTTCGGTCGACGCAACCCAGATGGCCCACGAAGCAGGTTCCTTCGTGGTGGTCATCTCCGATTCACTTTTCTGTCCGGCGTCGCGTTATGCCGCACAGTCGTTCGTCGTTCCGACGGACACACCGCAATTCTTCTCGTCCTATGTGACAACACTTGTCCTGCTGGAGTCCCTGATGGGAATGGTCATACAAAGGTCAGGCAGTGAGTCCGGTTCCAGAGTAAGGCAGGTGGAAATGAACAACCACCGGGCGGGAGAATATTGGGGGGCCCCACAACCAACATCAATTAAGGAGCAACAATGATGTTATCCCGTAATCTGCTGGCCGGTTCGGCCGTGGCTCTATCCATGGCCATCGGCAGTTCTGCTTTCGCGGAAGAAAAATTCGTGACCATCGGAACCGGTGGTCAGACCGGCGTCTACTATCAGGTTGGCGGTGCCATTTGCCGCCTCGTCAACCGCGGCAGTGACGACCACGAGATCAAATGTACGCATACGACGGGTGGATCCGTTGCCAATATTAACGGCATTCGCACCGGCGATCTCGATCTCGGTGTCGCCCAGTCCGACTGGCAGTATCACGCCTATAACGGCACCGCGCCGGACAAGTTCCCGGACGGCAAATTCGAGGGCCTGCGGGCCGTCTTTTCGGTTCACCCCGAGCCGTTCACCGTCGTTGCCCGCGCCGATTCCGGCATCAACAGCATCGAGGACCTGAAGGGCAAACGGGTCAATATCGGCAATCCGGGCTCCGGACAGCGCGGCACCATGGAAGTGCTGATGGACAAGATGGGCTGGTCGATGGATGATTTCGCGCTCGCCTCTGAGCTGAAATCGTCGGAACAGTCGGCGGCCCTGTGCGACAACAAGGTCGATGCGATCGTCTTTACGGTCGGCCATCCGAACGGTTCGATCAAGGAAGCCACGACGTCGTGTGAATCCAAGTTGATCAATGTCGACAACGATGCCGCCAAGGCACTCGCCAATGACAATGATTTCTATGCCATGGCCACCATTCCGGGGGGCATGTATACCGGCACGGACAATGATGTCAGCACATTCGGCGTCGGCGCCACCTTCGTGTCGTCAACCGAAACGCCGGAAGACGTGGTCTATGAAATCACCAAGGCCGTCTTTGAGAATTTCGACCGGTTCAAGAAAATGCATCCGGCCTTTGCAAATCTCAAAGAAGAGGACATGATCAAGAACAATCTGTCGGCGCCGCTGCATGATGGTGCCGCCAAATACTACAAGGAACGCGGCTGGATGTAGTCCGGACCGGTTTCGGGGGCGGGCGAACGTCCGCCCCCACTGCGCATATTGAAGGCTTTTCGGGCGGCGTTGACGACTCTTGGAGGGGGCGGTCACATGACACAGAATGAAACGGGCCAGACAAAACTCAGCGACAGCGAACTAGAAGATCTGGTCGCCTCGACGGATACCGGCGGACGGGCGCCCAGCAACCAGTCTATCGCCACCCTGATCGCAGGCACTGCATTGCTGTGGTCGATTTTCCAGGTGTGGATCGCCTCACCTCTGCCCTATACAACCGGCTTCGGCGTATTTTCCAGCGGAGAAGCCCGGCCCATTCATCTGGCTTTCGCCCTGTTTCTGGCCTTTCTGGCCTATCCGGCCTTCAAATCTTCGCCGCGCAAGACCATCCCGCTTGCCGATTGGGTGCTCGGCATCGGCGCCGCCTGCTGTGCGCTCTATCTTTTCGTGTTCGACACGGAACTGATCAAGAGCATTTTCGGCACACGGCTTTCGGACCGTCCCAACAATCCGGACCAGCTCGACGTTATCGTATCCGTCCTCGGCATAATCCTATTGCTGGAAGCCACGCGGCGGGCACTCGGTCCGCCGCTGATGATCGTGGCGATCGTGTTCCTCGGCTACACGTTTCTCGGGCCCTATGCGCCCGGTTTCCTGGCATGGAAGGGCGCCAGCTTTAATGCCGTCGCCTATCATCAATGGCTGTCGACGGAAGGCGTGTTCGGCATCGCGCTCGGCGTTTCCACCGACCTCGTCTTTCTATTCGTGCTCTTCGGTGCGTTGCTCGACAAGGCGGGCGCCGGCAATTACTTCATCAAGGTCGCGTTTTCGCTGATGGGCCATTTCAGTGGCGGACCGGCCAAGGCGGCCGTTGTCGCCTCCGGCATGACCGGCCTGATATCAGGCTCGTCGATCGCCAATGTGGTGACCACCGGCACCTTCACCATCCCGATGATGCGCCGCGTCGGCTTTACACCGGAAAAGGCGGGAGCGGTCGAGGTCGCCTCATCGGTGAACGGCCAGATCATGCCGCCCGTCATGGGGGCTGCGGCCTTCCTGATGGTCGAATATATCGGCATTTCCTATTTCGAAGTCGTCAAACACGCTTTTGTCCCGGCGATCATTTCCTATATCGCGCTGGTCTACATCGTCCATCTGGAAGCCATGAAACAGGGCATGGCGGGCCTCGACCGGCCAACCAAGCCCAAGCCGCTGAAATGGGGACTGATCTCGTTCGGCATCACCATGGCAGTGATCCTGGCGGCCGCCAGTGGGATCTACTATCTGTTCGAGGCCTTCCAGGCCCTGCAGACCGCCGACAACAGGCTGCTGGCCGTCGCGGTCGTTCTGGGTATCATCTTCACCGTTTTTGCCGTCCTGGGAAGGCGGCTCGGCGAGAACCGAAAGGGACAGATCATCTCCACGGGTGCAATGGTTCTCGGCACAACGGTGATCACGGCCTTCGGTGCGTTCTACCTCATTCAAACCATCGGCGCCCTGTTCGGAGACGCCACGCCCTGGGTCATCGCGGCGATGCTTGCCGTGGTCTATATCGGGTTGGTGCGGTTTTGCGCCATGTATCCCGAACTGGAACTGGACGATCCCAACGAACCGGTCGTCCGGCTGCCCGAGCCCGGCCCCACGGTCAAATCCGGTCTGCATTTTCTGCTGCCGGTGCTGGTGCTGATCTGGTGCCTGATGGTGGAACGGCTGTCGCCGTCGCTGTCGGCATTCTGGGCCACCGCATTCATGATCTTCATCCTGCTGACCCAGCGCCAGCTCTTCGCCCTGTTTCGCGGCGAGGGCATGGGCGGCACCATGGCGCGCGGTTTTTCCGAACTGATCGACGGCATGATCGCCGGCGCCCGCAACATGATCGGCATCGGCATTGCAACGGCGGCAGCCGGTATCATTGTTGGCGCCGTCTCGCAAACCGGCGTCGGCGCGGTGCTGGCAGCGCTGGTTGAGTTTCTGTCGCAGGGCCAGATCATGCTGATCCTGATCTTCACGGCAATTCTCAGCCTGATCCTCGGCATGGGCCTGCCGACGACCGCCAACTACATCGTGGTGTCGTCGCTGCTGGCGCCCGTCATTGTCGCGCTGGGTCAGCAGAACGGGCTGATCGTGCCGTTGATCGCGGTGCATCTGTTCGTCTTTTATTTCGGCATCATGGCGGATGTGACACCGCCCGTGGGGCTGGCGTCCTTCGCCGCGGCGGCGGTGTCGGGTGGCGACCCGATCCGCACCGGTTTTGTCGCCTTCTTCTATTCGCTCAGGACCGCCTTGCTGCCGTTCCTCTTCATCTTCAACACCGACCTGCTGCTGATTGATGTCACATTCGCGGAGGGCGTATTCGTCTTCATTGTCGCGACCGTGGCCATGCTGATCTTCACGGCGGGATCGCAAGGGTTCTTCATTGCCCGCTCGCGGGTCTGGGAATCCATTGCGCTGATCCTGATCGCGTTCACGCTTTTCCGGCCAGGCTTCTGGATGGATTACGTCTCGCCACCCTATGAAAATGTCGAACCGGCAACCCTTGCCGAGGTCATGGGGCAGGCAGAACCCGGCACCCAGCTTCGGGCCATCGTCGACGGTGAAAACGATGTCGGCGACCCGATCACGCTGACCATGCTGATCGATGTCGGCGACGAGCCAACGGGCGAAGAACGTCTGGAGGCGTTCGGGCTTGAGTTGCTCGACGATGACGGCAAGGTCCTGGTCGACAACGCCACCTTCGACTCCAAGGCACAGGCTGCCGGATTCGATTTCGATCAGGTGATCACCCAGCTTCTGGTGCCGGCATCGCAACCGTCGAAATTCCTGTTCTTCATTCCGGCCCTTGTGCTGCTCGCCCTGATCTTCCTGCTGCAGCGCCGGCGACGCGATACACAATCCCCCGCAATAGCCGAACAGGGAGCTTGAGCGATGAACATGTTCAAACACATCCTCGCCACCATCGATCTCGGTGACGAGGATTCAGCGAGCCGGGTGATGCATGCGGCGCTGGAAGTTACCGCGAAGCAGGACACTGTGCACGTATTATGCGTCGTGCCGGATTATGGCCGCAGCGTTGTCGCCAGCTTCTTTTCGGAAGACCATGAGCGCGAAATGATCGAGCACGCCACCGAGGCGCTGCACGCCTTCACCAAAAAACACGTGCCGGAGGGCACGCGTGTCCAGCATGTGATCGCCCATGGCAGCATCTATGAGGAAATACTGGAAACAGCCAACCAGCTCGATGTCGACCTCATCGTCATCGGCTCGCACCGGCCGGCGTTGAAAGACTATCTGCTCGGCCCCAACGCCTCGCGGGTCGTTCGCCATGCGCGCCAATCCGTGCTGGTCGTGCGCAGCGAAGGTCTGGGACCGCTCGAAGACTAAGCGACGACGTTAGGGCAATCGCAACACCTTCGTGCGCATGATGACGGGACCATCTCCGAAGCCACTCATGCCGGAAAGCGGCTTCGGTCAACCGGATTGTCCATTCAAATGCATCCGAGATTGTTCAGCACCATTGCCGCACTCATCCTGATCTGCTTCTCAGTAGGCCCGGTCAATGGTGCCGAAACGGCACGAACACATCTTTTGGCCATCGGCATCTGCCCGCCATGGGGAACAGGCGGTGTCGTTTCGCCGGCATGCGCCAATAATGTGAAAGCCATGGCGGCCGCCGCGCAGACCGGCCTCGGCATAGACAAGGGCAACACAACGCAATTGCTCAATGAGGATGCCACCTATGGCGGGCTGGACCGGGCGTTCTCGCGGCTGGCTGCCAGCGTCAACAAGAACGATCGGGTAATTGTCTATTTGAACATGCATGGCGGAGCGCTGCACGAATTGGCTGACCTGCGAGACGACGCCGCCAGCAGGAGAGGCTTCGCCCCGTTTCATGAACCCGGTCTCCTGGTTCTTTGGACCGTTGAGCAACCCTTCACCGTTTTGTCGGCTCTTGCGCAAAAACAATGGATCGAAGGATCGGATATGGCGCGCATGCTTGACCGTATTCCATCACAGGAGTTGATCGTGATTTTGGATTCGTGCGGCGCGGCGATCGAGTTTGACGCGTTTGCTCGCGCCGGAGCCGTCAATGCACCGAAGCACCAGCGACGCGCCGTGATCGCGTCGGCCAAATCCTGGCAACTGGCCAATTTCGGAAAATCAGGCAATACGGCGCTGTTCACGCAAATATTTGCATCCACGCTTGCCGATGGCCATGCCACCATGCGGCGCGCTTTTGATGTTGCGGCGGATCGCACAAATCTCGAGGCGCGAGAGCTGTGCCCGGGCTCGGCAACCGTGAAATCAATTGAACGGCAATTCCGCGCAAGTCCCCAAAAGGCACTGGAAATCTGTAGCCAGATGCCCGTTGCCGACGATCCAGACAAGCTGCTGGCTGATATAGAACTCAATCACTGATCAAACCGAAAGGTAGGAGTTGACCATGCGAATGCGAACCCAACAGATTCTTGCAGCAATGGCAGCCGCCCTGGTCCTTGTCGTACCGCTCGGAGCGCTTGCGCAGGAAGGCACCATACCCGGCATGATCAAATCAAGCTGGGATGCAGTAGATACGCCTGTCGGCGTCTATTGCACCATTAACGATGTGAGGCTGATGGCGCAGTCTGCCGAGGATTGCCGAAAGGCAGGTGGATCAGTGACCCACAGCCTCACAACCACCGTGACTCCGATCAATCCATGACGGGCGGCCGCTGTCGCGGCTGCGAATGGATCACACCTCGCGCCAGCCGTCGGCGGTTTTCATCCGGTGGTGAATGGTGTTCTGCACACCGAGCGTCTGTTCGATGAAACAGCCCTTCTTGGCGGTTTCGATCAATTCGACCACGCTTTCCTCCGGTGACGAACTGTCGATCATCACATCGATCTCAAAGCTTTTCGGTGCCGTTTCGTAGACGCGGCCCACCGCCCGCCATTGCCATTCGACACGGGTTTCCACCTTCAGGTCATTGAGATCCACTTTCAGCCGTTTGGCGAAGGCGCGGATCTGCGTCATGATGCATCCGGTGATCGAGCCGACGAACAGAGCCAGCGGCGGCGGCGCAGTGGCGTCACCGCCATGGAACGGACCTTCATCGGTGGCCAGTTCGAATTGCTCTTTCAACGGCTCGACCATCGTGACGTCGAGTTCATTGCGCATTTTGCCCACTGCCGTTCCCACGCAATCCAGGCGCACAACGGCTTCCTGCGGCCAATCGCTCATTTCACATTCTCCCTGTTGAACATTTTAAAACTTGACCCGGTCACCGCCCTTCAGATCGAGGATCTCGCGGGCATCGTCCGGGGACGCAATCTCCAGACCAAGCTCCTCCAGGATCGTCCGTATCTTGGTGACCTGCTGCGCATTGGAGATCGCCAGCTGGCCGCGGCCGATATTCAGCGAATCCTCCAGACCGACGCGGACATTGCCGCCCAGCATGGCAGCCTGGGTGACAAAGGGCATCTGGAAGCGCCCGGCGGCCAGGACAGACCAGACATAGTCGTCGCCGAACAGCCGGTCCGCCGTCTGTTTCATGAACATGACGTTTTCCATGTCGGCGCCGATGCCGCCGAGAATGCCGAAGATCGACTGGATCAGGAAGGGCGGTTTGATCAGGCCGGCATCGACGAAATGGGCCAGATTGTAGAGATGGCCGATATCGTAGCATTCATGTTCGAAACGCGTGCCGCAGCCCTCGCCGAGACGTTCGAGAATGGTGCGGATATCGCGAAACGTATTACGGAAGATGAAATCCTCGCTGCCTTCCAGAAAGGGTTTTTCCCAGGCGTGCTTGAATTCCGGATATTTTGCCGCCAACGGATGCAGGGAGAAATTCATCGACCCCATATTGAGCGAGCACATTTCCGGTTCGGCGCGCAAGGGCGCGGCAAGCCGTTCCTCGACGGTCATGCCGAGGCCGCCGCCCGTGGTGATGTTGATGACGGAATTGGTCGCCTGCTTGATGCGCGGCAGGAACTGCATGAAAACATCGGGATCGGGCGTCGGGCGACCGTCGTCCGGGTTGCGGGCGTGCAGGTGAAGGATCGATGCGCCGGCCTCGGCGGCTTCGATCGACTGGGTGGCGATTTCATCGGGTGTCAGCGGCAAGGCATCCGACATGGTGGGTGTGTGGACGCCGCCAGTGACCGCGCAAGTGATGATGATCTTCTTCATTTTCCGGGCCATGATAATGTCCTACTCCTCGAATATCGCGACCGCACGGATGAAGCCTGCGGACGCCGCCTTGATCTTGAATGGGAAACAGGAGATCTCGTAGCCGGTCGGCGGCAGGCTCTCCAGATTGGTGAGTTTTTCCATGTGGCAGTAACCGATTTCCATGCCGGCCCGGTGGCCTTCCCAGATGAGACCGGCATTGCCGGTGCGCTCATATTCCTTCGCGGTAAAGGCAAAGGGCGCGTCCCAGCTCCAGGCATCAGTGCCGGTGACCCGCACCCCGCGTTCCAGCAGATAAAGCGTTGCCTCGCGCCCCAGGCCACAGCCCTTGAGGAGATAATCGGGCTGGCCATAGCAAGCGCCGGCGGCCGTGTTGACGACAACGATATCGAGCGGCTGCAGGCTGTGGCCGATGCGTTTCAACTCGGCCTCGACATCGGCGGCCGTGGCCACATAGCCATCGTCGAAGTGGCGAAAGTCCAGCTTGACGCCGGGCCGGAAGCACCAATCGAGGGGCACCTCGTCGATGGTGATCGCCCGCTCACCATTGTTCATGGTCGAATGGTAGTGATAGGGCGCGTCCAGATGGGTGCCGTTATGGGTCGCAATCCGCAGCATCTCGACCGCCCAGCCTTCGCCGCCCGGCAGGTCCTCTTTCTTGAGGCCGGGGAAAAACGCCATCACCTGCTCGGCGGTTGCCTGGTGATCCATATAGGTGATTTCCGGAAGCATGACCGGTGGATCGGAGGCGATATCGGCCTCAAGCGGAACGGAAAGATCGACGATTCTGCGGGGCATGTTTGATCTCCATCAGTAACCAAGCGGCAGGGTGGCAAGAACCGGAAAGGCAAGAACCAGCGCCAGAACGAACAGCATCATCAGGGCAAAGGGCGCGGCGCCGGCAAAGATATCACCGAGGGTGATGGTGCTGTCGTTGAGTGAGGATTTGATGACGAACACCGATATGCCGAAGGGCGGGGTCAGCAAGCCGATCTCGACCGCAAGCACCGTGACGATGCCGAACCAGATGAGATCGATGTTCATCGGCTGGATGACGGGGAGCATCAGCGGAACGAGGATCAGCATGATCGATGAGGAATCCAGGATGGTGCCCATGACGATGACGAGCACGACATAGGCCAGCACCACACCCCAGAACCCGATATCGGCGGTGGCAACGAACTGCCCGAACTCCATGGGCGCGCCAGACAGGGCCAGCATGCGCGAATACATCTGCGCGGCAATGATGAGAAAGCAGATCGAGGCGGTCACCAGTCCGGTATCGGTGAGCACGCTCCAGAAGTCCTTCCAGCTCAGGGACCGCCGCAAGAGGCCGATGACGATGGCGCCGAAACATCCGACGGCACCGGCTTCGATCGGCGTGAACCAGCCGCCATAGATCCCGCCGAGCACAACCGCGATCAGCGCGACGATGGGAAGGCCCTTCTTCGCCATCTCGGCAGAACTCAACAGGGGTTCACCGCTGTCGGACAGGTTCTCGCCGACGAAGCCCGGCCAGAACCGCGCCATGGCGTAGACGCCGATGCCGAAGGTCAGCGCCAGCAACAGGCCGGGAATGATACCGGCAATGAACAGATCGCCGACCGATTGCTCGGTCAACAGACCATAGAGGATCAGCAACAGGCTCGGCGGGATCAGCATGCCGAGCACCGACGAGCCGGCCACCACGCCGACCGAAAACCGTTTGGTATAGCCGTGGCGCACCATCTCGGGCACCGCAAGCCGGGTGAAGACCGCCGCCGATGCAATGGAAATGCCTGTGATTGCCGCAAAGATGGCGTTGGCGCCGACGGTGCCGATACCGAGGCCGCCGCGAAAGCGGCGGAACATCTGATTGGCCACATCGAAGGCGTCGCGCCCCATGCCGGTGACCGAGACGATATAGCCCATCAGGACAAACAGCGGCACGACACCGAAGAAATAGCTGGATATGGTTTCCGAGGCCGCCAGGGCCAGCAATTTGCCGGCCAGCAGCGGCGAGCCCTTCATCATCCAGACGGCGCCATAGGAAACGACCATCAGGGCGAGCGGCACATACATGCCGATATAGACCAGAAACACCATGACGGCGAGCGCGGCAAGGCCGATCTCAAACGGGGTCATGGCCGCCCTCCGCCGTATCGGTTGCGGTGCCCGTCCAAAGGCCCGCCGCCGCCCGTATCGCCGACAGGGCCAGCTGCAGGATCAACATCGTGCAGCCGATCACGATAATCAGCTTGACCGGCCAGATCGGGGCGATGAAATCGCCGACCGTTCCAACGAATGTGCCGCGGTCAAAGGCCTTGGTGAAGAGCGGATAGCTGGCGGATAGCAGCACCGAGATAATGAAGAGGCCGGCGGCGCAAAAGACCAGTTCAAGCGCAGCGCGAGCCCGTGGAACCCGTCTTTCCAACGCGTTGAGCAACGCATCGGTCCGGGTGAATCGTCCCATGCGAAACGCCTGTGCGACCTGCAGAAAGACAATGGCGACAATGGACATGCTGACAATCTCCGGCACACCGGAGATCGGCGACAGGAAGACGCCGCGGCCGATAACGTCGGCATTGATCAGCACCATCAGTGCCAGGATCAGCAACGTTCCGATGACATTGAAGGCCATCGTCAGACGATCGATCAGACGTTCCAGCAAATTGAATGCGTTGCGCATCGGCACCATCGGGCAGGCCCTCCGACGCCCCAAAGAAGAGCCGCCGAAGGAGAGTTTTGATCAGGATTTGGGTTCTATTCCTTGTCCCAATCGCGGACCGGTTTGGCGCCAGCGGACCGCATCGCATCCATATAGGCTTTCAGCACCTTCGTGCCCTCCTTGCCTTCCTCGTCGAGCTTGGCGGCCCAGTCCTTGGCGACATTGTCCATGCCGGCAGCCCATTTCATCCGGAATTCGGGACCAACATCCTTGATGGTCGCGCCATTGGCCTGCATCACCTCGAATGCCTTGGCGACGGCGGCCTCAAGATCCTCGTGATAGGCCTTGCGCTGGGCAACACCGCCACGGCGGAGCGCCGTTTGCAGGGCTTCCGGCTGAGCGTCGAACCAATCCTTGTTGGCGGCAATGCCACCGGCATATTGCGCGCCGAAACCCACCCGGGTGATGTTGGGTGCAACCTCGTAGAGCTTTCCTGGTACGGCGGCCGTCGCAAACACGATGACACCGTCATAGACGCCCGTCTTCAGCTCGTTGTAGTAGGTGGTCAGATTGCCGGACACGCCGATGGCGCCGGTTCCGTTGAGCCAGTTGACCGCCGGACCCGGCGCACCGATTTTCTTGCCCTTCAGGTCGTCCAGCGAATTGACGGGAAAATTGGTCATCAGCAGGTAGTCGTCGATGCCGATGGCGGCGCCGAGATATTCCAGATTGTTGTCTTCCCACGATCTGCGCAGTTCCTGGTTTTCCTCATGCATCGCGTCGATCAGGTTGGAAACGGCCATCGCGTCGCTTGAGACAAAGGGTGTGAAATAGGTGACATTTTGCGGGGAGAGTTTGGCCGCCTCGAAAAGGCTGGACACCAGGCCGACCTCGGCAAGGCCCTCCTCGACGGCTTCCAGCACACCGCCGACCTTGGCCAGCGAGCCGCCATACTGTTCGCTCCAGTTGACCGTGATATCGGTTCCCTCCAACGCCTTGTTGACCGTCGGAATGAAGGTCTCGCTGGCGTGTTTGACCCAGCGGAACACCGGCGGGTGGCCTGCGGCCATGGTGACGTTGACCGTCTCGGCCTTCACCGAGGCGGAGACCCCGGCCAGAAGCATCGTGGTCATGAGAGTTGCTGCAAGTCGTTTCATCTTTTCCTCCTAGTCAGATGGTCATTATCCTGCTGGTTTGTTGTCCGATGTCTTGCCCGCCAGCGCCCGGATGCCGGCACAGGCAAAGGCCACGGCGCTGGCGACCGTTTCCTCGGTGTCGAAATCGTCCAGCAAGCCATCGGAAAGCCGGGTGGCCCGGCCGGTCTTGGCCATCACCGACAGGGCGAGGGAGATGGCAAAAAGATAGCCACGGACGGCGGCGGCCCGATCGAGTTCGGGTAAGACCCGCCGAATGGCGTCAATCGAGCGAAGGGCGATCGGATCATAATTGGCCGCGGTGACACGCCGCGATCGTTCGTCGGCGGCATTGTTGAAGGAGGCAATCAGCCGCGCATAGGCGGCGCCGCCACGCGTATCATCGTGACCGAGTTCGATCGTCGGCCGCAAGAGCGCCTCGATCAGAACCTCAAGGGTCGGCAGACCGTTTTCGAACAGACGTTCCAGTGCGGCGTCGCGACGCGCATTGATCTCGCCGGCGCGCCGTTCGATGACGGCGGTAAAGAGCTGGTCCTTGTTTTGATAATAATAGTGAACCATCGCCTGGTTCACCTTCGCATCCCGGGCAATGGCGCGAATGGATGCGCCGCCATAGCCGAGCTCGGCAAAAGCGGCCTCGGCCGAGTCGAGAATGGCGATCCGGCTGTCCTTTTGATGTGTCGTCGCTGTTTGCTGCGGCTGCGACAGCATCGTCCCTCCCTGTGCATCCGATCCGGCCCGCCATGCGGTTTCCCGGCACTATTAATCAAACGTTTGATTAATTTTCCACTCTTGTCAAGCCCGACCTCGCGGCACTTTGAGGCTGCCGCAATTCGGCAGGGTATTTTTCTTACCTTTACGTAAAATGACACTTGCGCCGGGTAACGGCTGGCAATACATCAGGAAAGCGCAACTGCGCGTCCGCAACAGCTGATCAGAAAGCGCCGGCCGAGGAGGGGAACGCGGTCGCTGCCGGGAGGAATAGATGACAACAGTCTCTGAAAATGAAAATGCCGCAAAGGCAACCGACGAAAAAATCTGGCTCCAATCCTATCCGCCCGGCACGCCTGCCGAAATCGGTCCCCTGGAAAACAGCTCGGTCGGTGAGCTGATCAAGGATGCCTGCGAAAAATATGCCGATCGCTCCGCCTTCACCTGCATGGGCAAGACGATCACCTATCGCGACCTGGACAGCAACGCGCAGAAAATCGGCGCCTGGCTGCAATCCCTCGGACTGGAAAAAGGCGACCGCGTTGCGCTGATGATGCCCAATATCCTGCAATATCCGGTCACCGCCGCGGCGGTGCTGCAAGCCGGATATGTCGTGGTCAACGTCAATCCGCTCTACACGCCGCGCGAGCTGCAGCATCAGCTCAAGGATTCCGGCGCCAAGGCCATCTTCATCCTGGAAAACTTCGCAACGACCCTGCAGCACGTCATCAGCAACACGGATGTCAAACATGTGTGCGTGGCGACGATGGGCGACATGCTCGGCCTCAAGGGGCATATCGTCAATTTCGTCGTGCGCCGGGTGCGCAAAATGGTGCCTGAATGGTCGCTGCCCGGCCATGTTTCGTTCAAACAGGCTCTCGGACGGGACGGGTCGGCCTTCAAACCGGCCCAGCGCGAAGCCGATGATCCAGCCTTCCTGCAATATACGGGCGGAACAACCGGTCTTTCCAAGGGCGCGACACTGTCCAACAGCAACATCCTGTCCAACGCGGCGCAAAATGGCCTTTGGCTTGATTCCCTGCGCCGCAACGACGAGCTACCGGACCCGCTGACCTACATTTGCTGCCTGCCGCTCTATCATATTTTCGCCCTGACGGTGAACGCGATCATGGGGATGAAGCTGGGTGCCCACAATATCCTCATTCCCAATCCGCGCGATATTCCCGGCTTCGTGAAGGAGCTGGGCCAGTATCAGTATAATGTGCTGCCCGGCCTCAACACCTTGTTCAACGCCTTGCTGGCCAATGAAGATTTTCAGAAACTCGACTTTTCGTCACTGAAGCTGACACTGGGCGGCGGGATGGCCGTACAGCGGCCGGTTGCGGAGCGATGGATGGAACTGACCGGCTGCAAGATTTCGGAAGGCTACGGCCTGTCGGAAACCTCGCCGGTGGCCACCGCCAACCGGTTCGACGATCCCGAATTCAGCGGATCGATCGGATTGCCATTGCCGTCAACGGATATCGATATCCGCGACGAAGACGGCAAATCACTGCCAATCGGCGAAATCGGCGAAATCTGCATCCGCGGACCGCAGGTCATGACCGGCTACTGGAACCAGCCGGAAGAAACGGCGCGGGTGATGAGCGATGACGGTTTTTTCCGCTCCGGGGATCTGGGCCATATGGACGAACACGGCTTTACCCGTATCGTCGACCGGAAGAAGGACATGGTGCTGGTATCCGGCTTCAATGTCTTTCCGACGGAAATCGAAGAAGTTGCCGCCAGCCATGAAGGCATCCTTGAAGCCGCGGCCATCGGTGTTCCGGACGAACAATCGGGCGAGCGGATCAAGCTGTTCGTGGTCAAATCCGATCCCGACCTCACCGAAGCGGATGTGACCGCCTGGTGCAAGGACCGGCTGACCAATTATAAGCGGCCGAAAGACATCGAGTTTCGCGATGAATTGCCGAAATCGAATATCGGCAAAATCTTGCGGCGGGAATTGCGCGAATAGGTTTCACGCGGGGAAGCAAATGGATCAGCCGGCGATGAGCCGGTCGGTTTCTTCCCCGGTCTTCGCGATGAGCGCGATGTAATCGACGAACAGCTTTCGCAGCGCATTGGTGCCGGGATTGTCAGGCCAGACGGCGTAGATCCCGAAGGTCGGTGCGCGCCAATCGGGCAACACTTCGACAAGGCTGCCGTCGGCAACGGAATCGCGAAGAAAGAAGTCCGGTAGCATGACGAGGCCACACCCTTCTATGGCCATGCGCTTGGCGGCAAAGCCGGAATCGACGGTGATGCGGTGCGACATCCGCACCGTCTGTTCGCCCGCTTTGGTGTTTGCAGACTGCAGGCGAAGGGTTGTCGGCGTGCCCACGAGATTGACAATGTCCAGTTGTGCGAGGTCGTCGGGATGGCGCAACACCGGTATTTCCCGCAGATAATCCGGCGATGCGCACAGCATCAATCCGCCATCGGCCAGCTTGCGTGATTTCAGCGCTGAGTCCTGCAGCCAACCGATGCGCAGCGCCAGATCCAGCCCCTCCTCGACGATATTGTGCTGGCGGTCGCTGAAATTGATCGACATTTCCACCTTGGGATAGTGCTTCATGAAGGTGGACACGCGGATCACGAAGCGGGCGTATTGAAGGATGGCCGGCGCCGTGATCCGAAGGCTGCCCGAGGGGCTGGCGCTTTGTCGGCTGATGCGCCCGAACCCCTCCTGTGCGGCGTCGAGCATGGCCTCGGCCGAATAGGCGAGCTGTTGTCCCGCAGCCGTCAGGCTGAGCTTGCGGGTCGAACGGTAAATCAACGGCGTGTCCAAATACCGTTCGAGCGATGTCACGTGGTGGCTGACGACCGAGGCGGAAATGCCAAGCTGCCGGGCGGCCGCACGAAACGAACCGGCCTCGGCAACCTTTGAAAACACCGCCAGCGCGCGCAGATGATCCAGCATCAATTCCATCAGTTTATCGAATAATCAAATCGAATTAAGCCATCTTATGCCGCAAATGGCAATGCCCCATATTCCGCGGGCCAGCCGATGTGTGCTGGTTCAACTGGAGATGAAGCCATGAAATTCCTTACTCGCATTGCCCTTGCCGCAGCCCTGCTGACAACACCGTCCCCGGTCTTCGCCGCCGATACAGGAGAGGTTGTGAAGCAGGCCCTGACGGACGTGATGGTCACAAAGAATGTCGATGTCATCGACCGCTATTTCGCCGAACCCTATATTCAGCACAATCAAGCGGTTGCCACCGGGCTGGAGGCTTTCAAGAGCCTTGCGGCGACGGTCATCGCCGGCAATCCGGCGTTCAGCTATCGGATGGTCCGCGTCTTTGCCGATGGCGATATCGGCGTTGCGCACGGCATCTATGAGGGGTTCGGCGATATGCCCCTGGTGGCTTTCGACGTCTTTCGCGTCGAGGACGGCAAGATCGTCGAACACTGGGACAATCTTGCGCCGCTGGCACCCGACAATCCGTCCGGACGGTCACAGACCGACGGGCCGGTGACGGTCAGCGATCACAACCGGACGGAAGCCAACAAGGCGCTGGTCGCGGACTTCGTCGATACGGTTCTGATCGGCGGTGCGTTCGATGCGATCGGCAGCTATTTCGACGGTGACGCCTATATCCAGCACAACAGCAATATCGCCGACGGTGTTAGTGGTCTCGGCGCCGGCCTCCAGGCGCTGGCGGATGCCGGCATCACCATGCGGATCACCAGACGGCATGCGGTTTACGGCGAAGGCAATTTCGTGCTGGTTGTGTCGGAAGGTGATATCAGCGGGCAGCCAACGGCCTTCTACGATCTTTTCCGGGTCGAAAACGGCAAGATCGCAGAACATTGGGACGTCATCGCGCCGATCCTGCCGGACAATGAGGCGGCCAACACAAACGGAAAGTTCTAAGGCGCTTTCAGTTTCGCCAAAATGCCAGACGGCTTCGGCGGCCGCACAACCGGTCGCCGAAGCCGCCCGATCCGTTTCCTCCTAGAACAATTCAGGTTTTGACGGAATCGGTAAAACGTGAATGCATCAACAAAATCAACGGCTGACACCGTTGTCCCGTTTCTAACAAAACGTGAAACGGTCTAATCCGTGCATTCCCAGTCCAGCACGTCCACCGTTTCCTGCCGAAACCGTTCCGCCTCTTCGTGGCTGGTGCCGACGCACACCATGCCGAGCTTGCCGAATTCCGACAGGGCGCCGATCAGATGGAACACGACACCCCGCTGCGCAGCGCCGTGGAAATGGATTTTGCGCCTGACGGCAATATCGATCAGATCCTCCGGCGTCAGACCACGGTAGTGATCCGCTTCCAGATTGTCCGTTGCATAGTAGTAGCGCGGCTGGCCGCCCGGCGTCCGGAACAGGCCGCTTTCAGGATCGTAGTGACCCTCCGTCAGAAATTGCAGCATGATAAAAGGGTGGGTGGTGCCGCCCTTGCGCAGATTGATTTCGGTTGCGTAGTGGTTCCAGCTATCGCCTTGCGGCACCGAAATGAAATCGACGCCGAACCGCCCCAGCACGCCGCGTTGCTGCAAAAGCCGCGCCGCCTTCATGCCCTCGTGCTGGACGTCCAGCCGGTAATCCTCGGCGGCGGGAAACCGGCATCCCAGAAAAACCTGGCCATCGCCGCCGCCGAGCACCTGATCGTGAGTGGAAATCGGTTCGAGGCTTCCGGACGGGTCAATGCGGCATTGCAGCGAGGGGGAACGCTTGTTGTCGCCCTCGATGAAGATTTCGGCAATGCCGCCCATTTCGCGCATCTTGGTGCGGAAAACATCCCAGGTCATGCCCTCGGCGGTAAAATTCAGCTTGGACAGGCGATCGGCGACCCAGTCCTTGCTTACCGGGCCGTCGAGGGAATCTCCGAAGCGGAACACCGCATTGCCTTCACCGGAAAAACCCTCATTGAGTTTGACCACCGCCTTGTCCAGACCGGGATTGCGGTTTTTCAGATCGGCAAGCGCCTCGGCAAGATCGTTTTCGTCCGCCAGATCCTCAAACCCGTCCGCCAGCAACAGACCGGCCTCGCGAAACAGTTTGCGGCTTCCACTTTTCGACCCGAGATGCTCCAGCGCCGGGTTGCAGCCATAGATCGGAATGCCCAGACGTGCCGCGAGCCGGCGCTCCAGTGTGGTGACATTGAAACACATCATATGGGCCAGGCTCTTGTCGCCGAGCGCCTCGTCAATGCGCGCCAGCAATCGCGGCCGGTCGAGAATCTTTTCGGTCAGCGAGCGATCCGACCCGTCGTGGCACGACAAGAGAGTGAGCCGGTCGCGGGCGTGCTGATGCGGGATACCGGGCAGAAGATGCAGGTAATAGTCGATAATCGACCGGGCGATCGGCTGGCTGCTGACATAGATGACCTCGGTGCGCGGCATGCGTAGAAGCAGCAGCATACACAGCAGGCGTTCCTCATAGTGATGGACACCGGATATACGGGACAGAACTGCCGAATCGAGCGACAGGCTGGGAACGACCATGACCGTGCGGGGGTGCTGATCATCGGGAAACACGCGCTCGAACATATCCGGCAGCCGCGATTGCAGCGCTTCGAACATGTCCGCTTCGTCGTCCATATCCGGGAATTGCCCGCTATCCGTCACACCGATCCCGCTCTTGCCGTTGTCCTCCGGTCCGTCCTCGTGCGGCCCGGCGTTTTCTCTATCGTTAAAGGGTCGGTGATACCGCCGCAAGCCGCCGAATTCATGTCCGGGCCGATGCGGATGATCTTCTTTTCAGCGCTGACCGGCCTGACGATAGGCGACACCGCTTCTTGCGTCTTGAATCGGCGCTCCGCCGGTGGCATGTATGCGCACGATTCCCGCCAGCCGACAGGACCGATCATGACGCCCTCTTTCGAGCAGACACTTCAGGCGCTGCGCGCCCATCGGCAGACGCAGGCGCCGAAGGATATGCGGGCGGCATTCGCACAGGATCCCGACCGGTTCAAACGCTTCTCAGTAAGCCTTGACGACCTGTTGTTCGACTATTCGAAATGCGCGGTCGATGAGGTGACGATGGGTCTGCTGGCGAAGCTCGCCGAGGATTGTCAGTTGCCGGCGCGGCGCGAAGCGATGTTTTCAGGCGACCATATCAATCTGACGGAAGACCGCGCCGTGCTGCATACGGCGCTGCGCAACCTGTCCGAAAACCCGGTGCTCGACCAGGGGCATGATGTCATGCCCGATATTCGCGCCGTGCTCGGCGCAATGGCGGCCTTCTGCTCGGCGGTGCGAAGCGGCGAGATCAGCGGATCGAATGGCAAGAAATTCACCGATGTGGTCAATATCGGCATTGGCGGATCGGATCTCGGCCCGGCCATGGCCTGCCTGGCGCTGGCTCCCTATTGCGACGGGCCGCGCACCCATTTCGTCTCCAATATCGACGGCGCGCATATCGCCGATGTGCTGATCGGCCTCGACCCGTCGACGACGCTCATCGTTGTCGCATCCAAGACCTTCACCACCATCGAGACCATGACGAATGCGGCAACGGCGCGACGCTGGATATCCGAGACGCTGGGCGAAGACGCGGTGAAGGGTCATTTCGTGGCGGTTTCGACCGCCCTCGACAAGGTGGCGGCGTTCGGCGTCAGCCAGGACCGGGTGTTCGGCTTCTGGGACTTCGTCGGCGGACGTTATTCGATCTGGTCGGCGATCGGCCTGCCGCTGATGCTGGCGATCGGAGCTGACCGGTTTACCCGGTTTCTCGCCGGCGCCCACGACCTCGATGTTCATTTCCGCAATGCGCCGACGCTTGAAAACCTGCCGGTGTTGCTGGGGCTGATCGGCTTTTATCATCGGACCGTCTGCAACTATCCCTCCCGTGCCGTCATTCCCTATGATCAGCGGCTGGCGCGGCTGCCGGCCTATCTGCAGCAGCTCGACATGGAATCCAACGGCAAACGGGTGGATCTGGACGGCAACACGCTGCAGGGGCCGTCCGGGCCGATTGTCTGGGGAGAGCCCGGCACCAACAGCCAGCATGCGTTCTTCCAGCTCATCCATCAGGGCACCGATGTTATCCCGGTCGAATTCATCGTCGCCGCACAGGGCCATGAACCGGGCCTTGCCCATCAACATATATTGCTGATGGCCAACTGCCTGGCGCAGTCCGAAGCCCTGATGCGCGGCCGTACTCTCGATGAAGCCCGGGCGCGAACCAATCCTGCCGGCGGCGATCCCGATCTGTCGCAACACCGGGTGTTTGCCGGCAACCGGCCGTCGATCACCATGATCCACAGACAACTGACGCCCTATGCGCTCGGACGCCTGATTGCGCTTTACGAGCACCGTGTTTTTGTCGAGGCGCAGCTTTACGGCATTAATGCGTTCGACCAATGGGGCGTCGAACTCGGCAAGGAACTGGCAACTGCCCTGCTCCCCATCGTGCAGGGCAAAAAGAGCGCAGAAAACCATGACAGCTCAACCGCCGGCCTGATTGCCTATGTGGCGCAGGCGCGCAAGGAATAGGCCGGGACCGCTGTCCCTTGAATTTGTGACGACCTGGATTAGCTATCCACGAGCAATCCGTTTCTTTTGGCGAACGGGATGACCATGAGAGCACTTCAGGTTTTGACGGAATCGGCAAAATCTGAATGTACCAACACAATCAACGGCTGACACCGTTGTCTCGTTTCTGACAAAACGAGAAACGATCCAGGGAACGCATTGATCCGCATCCTGACCATCATGGCCTGCTCGCTGTTGCTCTATGCCTGCAGCGCGGCGACACCGCTCAATCTGCTGGCCGGTGTTGGTCAGCAATTCGAGGTTCGCACCGTGGCCTATGGTGACGATCCCCGCCAGAAGCTTGACCTCTATGTTCCCGGAAAGGTCGATGCCGATACACCGGTTGTGCTGTTTTTCTACGGCGGTTCATGGGACAGCGGGGAGCGCGCGGACTATCGCTTTGTCGGCGCCGCGCTGGCGGACAAGGGCATCATCACCGCGATCGCCGATTATCGGGTATACCCCCAGGTCACGTTTCCCCTCTTCGTCAACGATGCGGCCAGCGCCTTTGCCGCCGTCCGGCGGGACACGGGGACCAGTCATCCGGTCTTTATCATGGGCCATTCGGCCGGCGGCCAGATCGCAGCCTTGCTGGCGCTTGACCCGCGTTATCTCAGACGTGAAGGCTATGACAATTGCCGCGATGTCGCCGGCCTGATCGGATTGGCCGGAGCCTATGATTTCCTGCCCCTGCCCTTTGCCAGCCTCACGCCGATCTTTCCGGCGCAAACACGGCGCCAGAGCCAACCTTCCCTGTTTGCCAGGGGCAAAAAGCCACCGAGCCTGCTGCTGCACGGCGCCGATGACACCATCGTCGAATCGGTCGACACGAAAATCCTCGCCGACCGGCTTCGGGCCAGCGGCAATCGGACGGAAGCGATCTTTTATGAAAACGTGTCTCACGCGGGCATTCTCGGCGCCTTGTCTCCGGTGCTGACGGCGACTGCACCGACACGATCCGATGTTCTGGCATTTGTCGATGAGATTCGACAGGCGCAGTATCCCGGATGCGGTTGAGACGCCGCAGGGAACGCGGCTATCGCGCCAGAAGCTCTCTCGCCGTGTGCCCCGCTTCGAGAATATAGGCCGGATCGCGGTGCATAAGCGAACTGGCAAAGGCGCCGTCCAGCAGGATCGAAGTGCGGCGGGCGCTGACGGCCGGATCGGCCAGTCCGGCATCCCTAAACATCTCCTCCAGCCAGGCTTCGAAACGCTTCTTGTGCGCCGCACCGGCCTTGATCGCCGGATGGCCCGGCTTGTTGGCCAGTTCGCCGGCGGTGCGCAGAAACCCGCACCCGCGCCATTTGGGGTGGGTTGAGTCCGCGGCCACTTTTTCGAAAATGGCGAAGACCTTGTTAGCAACGTCCCCTTGCGTCTCTTCGAACCGTTTTCGGAACGCCGCCATATTGGGCTGATCGCGCGACCCGACATATTCGGCCACAAGATCATCCTTGCTCCTGAAATGATAGTACAGTGTTTTCTTGGTGATACCGGCCTTGGCGACCACTGCATCGACGCTGACGGCGCGAATGCCCTGGGCATAGAAGAGGCGGCTGGCCGCATTCACGATGCGTTGTTTTGTATCGGTGCGCTGACGAGGCATAAGTATACCGTATAGTGTGTTTACTAGAGGGCAATTTATCACCCATTCTCAGGACATTGTAAATGTTCGAGGTCAAAATGTCAGAGCTGATCACGCGCGAAAATCACGACGAAATTGCCCTGTTGACACTCAACCGGCCGGCGAAGCTGAATGCGTTGAATTTTGCGATGATCGACCATCTCATGGCGCTTTTCGACGCCATCGAGACGGACCGCCGGACCCGCGCCGTCGTTCTGACGGGCGCCGGAGACCGGGCATTTTGTGCCGGCGGCGATATCGGCGAACTTTCCGACAGCCTCGAGGCCGGAACCGACATCGCCGTCCGGGATTTCTGCCGGCGGGGACAGCGCCTGACGGCGCGGCTCGAAACCTTTCCCAAGCCGGTCATCGCGGCGGTCAACGGCATCGCTTTTGGCGGCGGCTGTGAAATCACGGAAGCTGTTCATCTGGCGGTTGCCAGCGAAGGTGCCGTTTTCGCCAAGCCCGAGATCAACATCGCCATCCCGCCCGCCTTCGGCGGCACGCAGAGGCTGCCGCGGCTGGCCGGTCGAAAGCGTGCCCTGGAACTGCTGCTGACGGGCGATCCCTTCACGCCGCAGCAGGCCCTCGACATCGGTCTGGTCAACGCGGTGGTTGCTCCCGACGACCTGATCACTCACGCCTTTGCGCTGGCAGAGCGGATTTTGAGACATTCACCGCTCGCCGCGGCGCGGATCCTGGCCGCAGTGACACGCGGCATCAACACTACGATCGACGAGGGGCTGCACATCGAGCAGGAACAGTTTGCGCGCATGTGCGCAACCCGGGACATGCGCGAGGGGCTGAGCGCCTGGCTCGACCGGCGCAATCCAGACTATTCGGGAACATAGTGCAATTCAGGGTTTGACGGAATCCGCGGAACCTGAGGGCATCAACACAATCAAAAGCCGACACCGTCGTCTGGGTTTTGACGATACGTGAAACGACCGAGAGGAACTGACCTTGGACCATACAAGCTTCACCAAAGAGACCTATCTTGCCTTCAAGGAGGACGACCGCGCCGGCCCGATCCATATGCTCAACCTGATCCGGCTGCGCGAGAAAGCGGACTATGAAGACGGCCGCGATGTCACTGGTGCCGAGGCCTACCGTCAATACGGCATCATCAGCGCTCCGGTGTTTCAGCGGCTCGGCGGCACGATCATCTGGCGCGGTACACACGAATTGACGATGATCGGACCGGCGAGCGAGGCCTGGGACATCAGTTTCATCGCTCGCTATCCGAGCGTCGAGGCTTTCCTGGAGATGCTCAAGGACCCGACCTATCGCGAAGCCATGGTGCACCGTCAGGCCGCGGTCGCCGATTCCCGTCTGGTCCGCTATTTTCCCATGGATCACGGTTCGGCCTTTGCCGATTAGACCCAGTCAGGCACAATCCTGAAAGCAGAAACGCCCGCCAAATGGCGGGCGCATCTTTTTGAGATGGACAGTGCGATCAGTTCATGGTCGGGATGACGAAGTCCGCACCATCCTTGATTCCCGACGGCCAGCGCGAGGTGACCGTCTTGGTCTTGGTGTAGAATCGGAAAGCGTCGGGGCCGTGCTGGTTGAGATCGCCGAAGGCCGATCCCTTCCAGCCGCCGAACGTGTAGTAGGCGATCGGCACCGGGATCGGCACGTTCACGCCGACCATGCCGACCTGGACGCGGGCGGAGAAATCGCGGGCGGCATCGCCATCGCGGGTGAAGATCGCAACACCGTTGCCATATTCGTGCTCGCTCGGCAGGCGCAGCGCCTCCTCATAGTTCTGGGCCCGCACCACCGACAGCACGGGACCGAAAATCTCTTCCTTGTAAATGCGCATGTCCGGCGTGACATTGTCGAACAGGCAACCGCCCATATAGTAGCCGTTCTCATAGCCCTGCATGGAGAAGTCGCGGCCGTCGACCACCAGCTTGGCGCCTTCCTCGACACCGAGATCCACATAGCCCTTGACCCGGTCCAGGGCCTGTTTCGTCACCAGTGGACCGAAATCGGCCGACGGGTCGGTCGACGGGCCGACCTTCAGGCTTTCGACCCGTGGGGCCAGTGCCTCGACCAGACGGTCGGCGGTCTGCTCACCCACCGGAACCGCCACGGAAATCGCCATGCAGCGTTCGCCGGCCGATCCGTAACCGGAGCCGACCAGGGCGTCGACGGCCTGGTCCATATCAGCATCGGGCATGATGATCATGTGGTTCTTGGCGCCGCCGAAACACTGCACCCGTTTGCCGGCGGCACAGCCACGGCTGTAGATATATTGCGCGATCGGCGTCGAGCCGACAAAGCCGATCGCCTTGATGTCGGGATCGTCCAGAATGGCATCGACCGCTTCCTTGTCACCATTGACCACATTGAGAATGCCGTCGGGCAGGCCGGCCTCGGTGAACAGTTCGGCCAGCCGCATCGGCACGCCCGGGTCGCGCTCGGAGGGTTTGAGAATGAAGGCATTGCCGCAGGCAATGGCCGGCGCGATTTTCCACAGCGGGATCATGGCCGGGAAGTTGAACGGGGTGATGCCGGCGACCACGCCCAGCGCCTGGCGCAGGGAATAGACATCGATCCCCGCTCCGGCGCCGTCGGTGAATTCCCCCTTCATCAGATGCGGCGCACCGATGCAGAATTCGACCACTTCGAGACCGCGCTGAATGTCACCCTTGGCATCGGGGATGGTCTTGCCGTGTTCCTTGGCGAGCAATTCGGCAAGGCTGTCGAATTCCGCGTGGACCAGATCCAGAAACTTCATCAGAATACGGGCTCGGCGCTGCGGGTTGGTCGCCGCCCAGGCCGGTTGGGCCGCCTTGGCGTTTTCAACCGCCGTCCTCACCTCGTCGGCGCCGGCCAGCGCCACCCTGCCCTGCACCGAGCCGTCCATCGGCATCAGCACCTCGGCCGTGCGACCGCTCGTTCCGGCGACTGTCGCGCCGCCGACATAATGTCCAATATCTCGCATTGATTTCCTCCATTGCGTTTTACCGGTATTGTGCGCTTTAATTTGTGAAAATCAACGCGCAGCCCAGCGCATCTGTTGTGCGTAAACTAATGTTCCAAACGCACCAACCTGCATTGGACGGAGCCGGCGATGAATTGGGACGATGTTCGCATATTTCTGGCGGTGGCGCGATCCGGACAGATCCTGGCCGCCTCGCGGCGACTGGAACTCAACCATGCCACCGTCAGCCGCCGCGTCACCGCATTGGAAGCCGACCTGCAATGCAAATTGCTCGTCCGGCGGACCAATGGCTGTGATCTGACACAGGAGGGAGAGGCCTTCATGAATGCCGCCGAGCGCATGGAGGCGGAAATGCTGGCGGCGCGGGCGGAAGTCGGCATGACCGACAGCGAGGTAACCGGCACGGTGCGCATCGGCGCAACGGACGGCTTCGGCATCTCCTTTCTGGCGCCCCGGCTGGGCACGCTGACCGAGCGCTATCCGGGGCTGAAGATCCAGTTGGTGCCGGTGCCGCAGAGCTTTTCTCTGTCGCGCCGCGAGGCCGACATTCTGGTCACGGTCGACCGGCCGGACGCCGGCCGGCTGATCACCCGCAAGCTGGTGGATTACGCGCTGTGCCTCTATGCCTCGAAAGCCTATCTGGAAAAGAACGGCACACCGGAGAACACCGAGGCGCTGTCGGCCCACCGGCTCATCGGTTACGTGGAAGATCTCGTCATTTCGCCGCAATTGCATTACCGCGCGCATTTTGCCCGCAACTGGAATTCGGACTTCGAGATTTCCGCGGTGCTTGGCCAGGTCGAAGCTGTGCGGGCCGGTGCCGGAATCGGGATCTTGCATCGATTTCTGGCGCGGCCGCATGACGATCTCGTCCAGGTGTTGCCGTCGCTGCAGGTCGATCGCGCCTATTGGATCGTCTATCACGAGAACCTGCGCAACATCCGCCGCATCAAGACCGTGACTGATTTTATTGCGCAGCAATCGGAACTGGAGCGCGAGCAGTTCGCCTGACAAGCCGTTGATAAATTGAGGCAAATACAAGCCATTGCTGCACTGCAGCATAATTATGCTGCACAAATTGCTGCGCAGCATTTTGTGCAGCAATCAGGACAATCGCCCCTCGAAATCCGCGTAGGAAAATTGTCGAACAATCTCCAGCGTGTCGGTCCGGCTGTCCCAGAGCGCCAGTGCCGGCAGCGGGGTGCCGTTGAAAGTCGTGGCCTTGACCATGGTGTAGTAGCCCAGGTCAAGAAGCAGCAGCCGGTCCCCCACATGAAGCGGCGCATCGAACCGATAGGTGCCGATGATGTCGCCCGCCAGGCAGGTCGGACCGCCAAGACGAACGATCTGTTTGTCACCGGCCGTGGCGACGGTTTCGCGCGGCAGCGTTTGTGCGCCCAGAATGTCCGGTGTAAAGGGCGCCTCGATCACATCGGGCATGTGGCAGGTTGCCGAGGCGTCCATGATGGCAAATTCGCCGATATTGCGGCCGCGGTCGAGCACTTCGCTGACCAACGCCCCTGCATGCAGCGCCACGGCGGTGCCCGGTTCCAGATAGACCGCAAGGCCCGTGCGGCCGCGAAAGTCCGACAGACGGGCAATGAGCTGATCCACCGGAAAACCGCTCTCGGTGATCAGCAGGCCGCCGCCCAGATTGATCCAGTCGATTGCACCAAACAGATGACCGCAGTTTTGCTCGATGGCCGCCAGCATCCGGTCGAAGGCCTCATAGGGATGATCGCAAAGGGCGTGGACATGAATGCCGGAAAACCCGTTGAGATCGTCGGCCTGCAATTGCCCGGCCGGCACGCCCAGCCGCGACCAGGGCGCGCATGGATCATAGAGCGGATTGTCCACTTCATTGTGGCCGGGATTGACGCGAAGTCCGATTGACAGACCGGCTTGGCCCACCAGCCGGCTCCTGAAGCAGCTCCACTGATCCAGCGAATTGAGGATGAGGTGGTCGGTGCAGGACAGCATCTCTTCCAGATGGTCCTCTTTGAGCCCCGGCGCATAGGCGTGGACCTCACCGCCAAAGCGGGTTTTTCCCAGCCGCGCTTCAAAAAGGCCGCTGGCTGCAGTTCCGGTCAGATAGCGCCGGACCAGATCGGCGACGGCAAAACATGAAAACGCCTTGAGAGCGAGCAGCACCTTGACGCCGCTTTCATCTGCGACGTGTCTGAGCAGGCGCAGATTGTCTTCCAGCCGCGCCAGATCGAGCACGTGGCAGGGGCTCGGCACGCGGTCCGGATCAAAGCGGGCAAAGGACGTCGTCACCTCTCGTCAGACCTCGGCCGGATAGGGCCAGCCGCCATCCAGCGGCAGTTCCTCGACCTGCCAGTCAATGCCCACTTCCGGCATCAGCGCCAGGAACGGATCGGGATCGAGTTCTTCGACATGGACCATGGTCTGCGGATTCCAGGTGCCATTGGCCATCAATCGGGCCGCGGTGATGACGGGCACACCCGTCGAATAGGAAATCGACTGGCTGCCGACCTCGCGGTAATTGTCCTCGTGATCGCAATTCGACCAGAGAAAATAGCGTTTCGCTTCGCCCTTGCTGCGGCCGCGAACATCGACGCCGATGCAGATCTTGCCGACATAGCCCGGCGCCAGCGACGCCGGATCCGGCAGCAGCGCCTTGATCAGCCTGTTGGGCGCCACTTTGACGCCGTCGACATCGACCGGCATGGATGATGTCAGGCCAAGATTGTCAAGCACATTGAAGACCTTGAGATAATGGTCTCCAAATCCCATCCAGAAGGTAATCCTGTCGGTTCCGGGAAAATTGACAGCGAGCGATTGCAGTTCGTCATGTCCCATGGAATAGACCCGGTGTGCCCCGACCTGCGGCAGCGACACATCCATCCATTCGGAATGGCGAGGAATGGTTTTCCAGGCGCCCTCCTCCCAGGTCACGACATCTTCCTTGATTTCCCGCAGATTGACATCGGCATCGAAATTGGTGGCGAAATAGCGACCGTGATTGCCGGCATTGACGTCGATAATGTCAATCGAATCGATCTCGTCCAGCAGGTGCTTGCGGGCATGGGCGCAGAAGATGTTGACGACCCCCGGATCGAATCCCATGCCGAGAAGCGCGCTGATTTTCCTTTCCGCAAATCGCGGGCGCCGCGGCCACTCCACATAGGCATACCAGGGCGGATCGATGTCCTCGGTAAACTCGCTTTCGGCAAGTGCCGTATCCAGATAGGCCGCGCCGGTTTCGACACAGGCGTCGAGGATCGTTTCATTGCAGTAGGGAGACGCCACATTGAGCACCAGAGCAGCGTCGAGTGCACGGATCAGCGCCGTCATTTCGTTCAGATCACGGGCATTGACCGACCGGGTATCGAGAAGGGCGGCATCGCCCGGACTGCCCCACCGTTGCTGAATGTCCGCGGCTATCCGCTGCAGTTTCGGCAGCGTTCTGGCGGCCAGTGTGATCGTGCCGAAATTATCGCGAAACTGTACGGCCTTGTTGGCCGTGACCTGGCCGACACCCCCGGCGCCGACAATCAGCAGGTTCGGCTTTGCCATCGCCATCCCTCCCATCGCACATGTTGCTTTGCCGGCTCAAGACCTGGCCCTTTAAGGGTTTTCCGGCAGTTCCGATATGCCGCCATTGCGGCTCGACCATTCAAGCGGCGCATTCAGGAAAGCCTCGACTTCCGACAGCGTCCTTTCGTCAAAATAGGCGTTCTTGCGCGACAGCGCCAGAACATCCCACCAGGTGGCCAGATAGTGCAGCGTCATGCCATGGGCCTTCAGCCGGTCCGGCGCTTCCTTGAAGATATCATAGTAGAAGATTGCGAATGTGTGATTGATCTGCGCGCCGGCGGCGCGGATCGCCTCGGCAAATTTGATCTTGCTGCCGCCATCCGTTGTCAGGTCCTCAACCAGGATCACCCGGCTGTTTTCCGGCATGTCGCCCTCGATCTGGGCGTCCCGGCCAAAGCCCTTCGGTTTCTTTCGGATATATTGCATCGGCAGACCCATGCGCTCCGAAATCCACGCCGCAAAGGGGATGCCGGCCGTTTCGCCGCCGGCGACGCTGTCAAAGCGTTCGAAGCCGGCTTCGCGCTGTATCGTGGCCACGGCAAAATCCATGATGGCGGAGCGAACGCGGGGATAGGAGATGAGTTTGCGGCAATCGATATAGACCGGGCTCGCGAGGCCCGACGTAAAGGTATAGGGCTCGTCAGAGCGAAAATGCACGGCCTTGATTTCAATCAGCATCTTGGCAACGAGTTCGGCGACCAGTTCGCGGTCCGGATAGGTGTTTGAGAACATATGCTACCTTTCTGTTGCCCCCTGTTCGTCAACGACATCCCAGTGGATCGGGAACATCGGGTCAAAGACGGTCACCGGTCCCGATGGGGTGTCGATCTTGTCCGGCAGCCTTACGGGCGTTTCACGCCGCACCAGCCGGATGGTCTCGTCATTGGCCGGAAGACCGTAGAAGGCCGGCCCGTATAGCGAGGCGAACGCCTCCAGCCGGTGCAGCGCATCTTCTTGTTCGAAAACATGGGCAAGGCAGGCCATGGTGTTGATCGACGAGAAGACCCCCGCACACCCACAGGCGCTTTCCTTGTCGGCATCAAGGTGGGGCGCGGAATCGGTGCCGAGAAAAAAGCGCGGATTGCCGGATGTGGCGGCTGCGCGCAGCGCCAGTCTGTGCTCTTCGCGCTTGGCCACCGGCAGGCAGTAATAATGCGGCTTGATGCCGCCGACGAGAATGGCGTTGCGGTTGATGATCAGATGGTGGGTGGTGATTGTCGCGGCAATACCGTCTTCCGCCTCTGTGACATAGTCCACCCCGTCGCGGGTGGTCAGGTGCTCTAACACGATTTTGAGGCCCGGGACGGCGGAGCGCAAGGGCTGCAACACCCGTTCGATGAACACCGCCTCGCGGTCGAATATGTCGACTTCCGGGTCGGTGACCTCGCCATGAATACACAGTGGCACGCCCGCCCGCGCCATTTTTTCAAACACCGGGTAGACGGACCGGATGTTGCGCACCCCGCTGTGGGAATTGGTGGTCGCGCCAGCCGGGTAGAGTTTGACGGCGGTGATCAGCCCGTCTTCGAATCCGGCGACGACATCGTCCGCGTCCGTATCCTCGGTCAGGTAGAGGGTCATCAGGGGCCTGAATTGCCGGCCTTGCGGCACGGCCCGCAGGATCCGGTCGCGATAGGCTTCTGCCATGCCGGTATCGATCACCGGCGGCACCAGATTGGGCATGATAATGGCGCGCGCGAAATGCGCAGCGCTGAACGGCAAGACAGCCTCCAGCATATCGCCGTCGCGAAGGTGGAGGTGCCAGTCATCCGGACGGCGCAATGTGATTTCCCGCATGCAAGGGTCCATTGTCATTGCCGGCGCACACCGGGCGCGGAGCATTGGCCAGCTGTTGCGGTTTGCATATAGAGATTCTGCAGCGAGAACCAGTCCCGATCCACCGGTTCGGTGTGTATATCCGGCGATTTCCGCGATGGTGCCGGACGCGGTCCAGGACGCAAAACGCCATGTCCAGGTCGCGATTGAAAACGCCTGTCGGCTGCATTTGTATAGCCTGATGTCGAAACGGAACGGGTGGAGACAGGGATGAGCGTCTTTTCAGTTTCGAACCGCAAGATCGACCCGACGCGACGGCGCGCGATACCGGCCAAGCCGGACGGGTCGCCCGACGACAATGACCGGGTGGAGATCGGCCCGACGGCCCTTGCTTTTGACGAATGGGCGGCGGCGGGCATTGCTGCCCCCAATCTGGAACGCATGCGCCGATACCGGCTCGGCCGGCTGGTGGGCGAACTCAAAAAACACGATTATGCCGGTCTGCTGTGTTTCGATCCGCTGAACATCCGCTACGCGACCGACACGACCAACATGCAATTGTGGATCACCCACAACCCGGTCCGGGCGTGTTTCATCTCCGCCGACGGCTATATCGTCTTGTGGGACTTTCACGCCTGCGATCATTTGTCGGCCCACGCGCCGCTGGTTCGCGAGGTGCGGCATGGCGCCAGCTTTTTCTATTTCGAAAGCGGTGACCGGCTGACCGAACATGCCGGCCTGTTCGCAGCGGAAATCGACGACCTGCTGCGCACCCATGGCGGCACAAACCGGCGCCTGGCCATCGATCGCATCGAAAACGCGGGATTGCTCGCCATCCAGGCGCTGGGCATCGAGGTGTTCGACGGCCAGGAAGTGACGGAACATGCCCGCGCCATCAAGGGGCCCGACGATCTGGCGGCGATGCGCTGCGCGGTCCATGCCTGCGAGGCGGCGATCGGCAAGATGCAGGACGCCGTCGCGCCGGGGCTGACCGAAAACGATGTCTGGTCGGTCTTGCATGCGGAAAACATCCGCCGCGGCGGCGAGTGGATCGAGACCCGGCTCCTGACATCCGGCCCGCGTACCAATCCCTGGTTCCAGGAATGCGGACCGCGTATCATTCAGCATGGCGAGTTGCTGGGCTTCGATACGGATCTTATCGGCTGCTACGGCATTTGCGTCGACATTTCGCGCACCTGGATGATCGGTGATTTCGAGCCCACTGCAGAGCAAAAAAGTCTCTACCAGCTGGCGCATGAGCACGTCCTCACAAACATGGAATTGATGCGGCCGGGCATCGGTTTCGAGGAAATCACACAAAAGGCACACCGGCTGCCGGAGGCCTTCCGTGCCCAGCGCTACGGGGTCATTGCCCACGGTGTGGGCCTGTGCGATGAATATCCGAGCATTCGCTATCCCGAAGATTACGAAGAAACCGGCTATGACGGTCAGCTCGAGCCGGGCATGGTGATGTGCGTCGAAGCCTATATCGGTGCCGTTGGCGGCAAAGAGGGCGTCAAGCTCGAAGACCAGGTGCTGATCACCGAAAGCGGATATGAACTCCTGACGCACTATCCGTTCGAGCAGAGGTTGTTGGAAGCTTAGCACGACATCCGACAAACGAATGGAAGGCCCGGATGGCTGCCAGGTGCCCTTTGGCGGCGTTGGTGCCGCATTGGAACGATTGCTCCTGCCAACCCGGCATCAGGCCAGTCCTCGTCACGTGTTGGCCGATCTTGTAAAGTCGCCATCGATCTGTGACCCTTTCTCCTATGTTCGTTACCCTTCCCCCCGCTCCCAACCTTGCCCCACTGGTTGGCGCCTATTGGTTCATCGAGGACATTCCAGGGGCGTTCGAAGGGCAGATGATCCGAACCAGTCCGATCCCGATGGCCGTTCTGTCGGTGCATATCGGCCGGCCCAATGCAACCGAAGACGGCTCTGTGATTCCGCGCGCCTCCCTGCTTGGGCTGCAATCACACGCCCGCACCTGGCGGTCCTGGTCCGACACCTATTTCGTAATGGTGCTGCTGACCATCCCCGGCTTTGTTCGGCTGTTTCCCCACACGGGCCCGGAATCTGCCGGCAGAATTCTCGACCTTGGTGCGATCGCCGGAGACACACTCGCCAACTCACTGGCGAACAGCGTTGCTGCAGCATACGAGCCCGGACGGATCGCCGGGCTGCTGGATCGCTGGCTGATCGCAAGACTGGCTTCTTCTGAAGCGGTGTCTGAGGGCCGCGGCCTCGGCGTCGCGCATGGTGTTCTGCGATGCGCAGGGTCGGTTTCCCAGGCAGCAGAGGCCGCGGGGATCAATCGCCGCCAGCTTCATCGATGGTGTTGCCGACATATCGGCGTCGGGCCAAAGGAACTGGCTGATCTGGAACGGCTGCAGAACAGTTTGCGAAACATCCAGGCAAAACGCGGTGATTCCGGCATCGGCTTCAGCGATCAGGCGCACAAGATCCGCAGCTGGCGTCGCCGGCTGGGAACAACACCCGGCACATACCGAGAAAACGGGCCATCTTGTGTTGCCGACCACTTCAGATCAGACGCATCTGGAACCGGACCGGCTTTCTATATTTGACGCAACGCCACTGTCCCATTCGTTCAATACCTGGCCTGTCCGGCATGCCATGATCGGAATCACCCCAAGAAGGAGAACCGATTCATGAAAGACGCAGATGCCCGTTTACCAAAGGGACGGGAGATCGAATACTCCGATGGCGATACCTTGTTTGAAGGCTATGTCGTGGATCCGGGACCGGATACCACAGGGCGAGCCTGCGTGGTGCTCACACATGACTGGAGCGGGCTGACCGATCCGACAAAGCGTCTTGCAGAACGTTACGCGGCTCTCGGCTATGTCTGTTTTGCCCTTGACGTCTATGGCAAGGGCGTTCGCGGCGATCCAATTGGCGATAATTCGCTCCTCATGGCTCCGCTTGTCGAGGACCGGGCCCTCCTGCGCCGCAGGCTTCTTGCCGGCTATGAGGCCGCGGGGCAGTTTCCCGGCGTCGACAAGGCGCGCATGTCCGTCGTGGGATATTGCTTTGGCGGAACCTGCGCACTTGATCTGGCGCGTGCGGGGCCGCCGAATCTCAAGGCGGCAGTGAGCTTCCACGGCGGATTGAAACCGCCGAATTTCGAGGATGGCCGCCGAATCTCCGCAAGCATCCTCCTGTTGCATGGATGGGATGATCCAATGGCTCCGCCTGAAGACGTCCTGGCGATCACTGAGGAATTTACGGCCGCAGGGGCCGATTGGCAGCTTCATGTCTACGGTCATGCACAGCACGCGTTCACGTTCGAAGACGCGACGTTTCCCGAACGCGGTATCCTCTACAATAGCAAGGCCGACGCGCGATCATGGGCGGCAATGCGCCACCACCTGGACAACACGCTCTGCCAATAACGACCAGGGACAAGACCCAAGCTTCGAACGAACGACAAAGCTTTATGAGCGGCAGGAGGATCGTCCATGCCGCATCGGTTCCGGCGCGACCGGGATCACCTGAAACGCTTTCGGCTCCCTTTTTGAAATGACGCGGCGCGTGGGACCGCAACGCCCGGGCAGATCGCGCTGATGCGTTCTCCCTTTGACCAATGCCGCGGTGCGGATCGACGACAACTATCCGACCTTTTGCCTCATCTCGCACGGTTTTCGATGAAACATTTGACAAACGGACACATGTCCACTTATTTGGTGGCGTAATGAGACGCGACTCGCTGGAGAACAAACAAAGGATCCTGGACGTGTTTGCAGAAACCCTTCGGCAAGACCCGACGGTTTTGCCGAGCATGACGGATATTGTGAAGAACAGCGGCCTCGGTCGCGGAACGGTTTACCGCCATTTTTCACATCCCGGAGACCTGCTTTATGCTCATTTTGAGGGAGAATTCACCAAGCTTTATGCAACATATGAGCCGGAATGGATCCAAGGGGGATCAGCCGCAGTCAGAGAACAGTTCGAGACTTTCCTGTTGCGCTGTGCCGACTTTTCGATCGAAAACAAAACGCACCTTGCGACACCTGAATTCTACGCATCCGAGGGTCGGCGGCTTGCGCAGGCCGAGCTGAGGCGAAAGATTTTTGTAACCGCGACCATCCTGTCCGAAGAACCACTGAAGCCAATAGAGCTGTCAAAATGGGCCGATGCGATCGCTTACTGTGTCGAGATTGATCATCTGAGTGCAGTCTCCTCCAGAGAGGTGATGCCCGACTTGTCGGTTCGCATCGCAATGACGCTCATGGAAAAAGCAATCACGCCATAACGGCCACGCCCGGAAGTGTTCTCCTGAAACCCGCCTGCGGGAACGATGGATGCTTGCCGCCTGAACGGAGAAACCATGAAAACATTGCTAAGCGCGATCGCTTTCCTTGCGCTCAACGCAACAGTTTCCCCGGCGCATGATAAGGGAGCAGGGTGCACTGTTAAGCCTGGTTTGTGTCGCCACGAGGCCCTAGCAATTCCTGCCCGCCCAATGAATTTCGTCTCTCAAGGCACGATGCGTTCCGGCTGTGGGACCCCGGCACTGTTCAGTTTGACGTTTTTCAAGGCGATCATACATGGCCTGACGGTTGGATGGCGGACGCACTTGACTGGTTTGAAGCCCCTTGGCGCCCACGCGAACTGAATGCTGCCCGTGTCAAAGCACTCTGCCTCATTTTGGGTGTTTCTCGCCCCGGCGCTGATCTTCTTTTTGGTCTGCGTGCTGTATCCATTGGCCCATTCGCTGTGGATATCTCTCCATGCCTGGGACGGAGCCGAAACGCTTGACGGCCGAGCAGACGTCGCCTGGGTCGGTTTGAACAATTATGCGGAACTTGTCTCTGACGACAGATTTCACACATCCTTGAGGAACAACGCCCTGTGGCTTGGCCTGTATATGCTTGCCTTGCCGTTTGGCCTGGCTTTCGCGCTCTTTCTCAACCAAACGGTCTTGGGCATCGGGGTTTTCAGGGCTCTGTTCTTTTTCCCGTTTGTGATGTCGCAGGTTATTGTCGGCTTTGTTTTCTCCTGGCTTTACGACCCGCGAAACGGTCCAATCGGAGAGGTCTGGCAGTATTTCGAGGCTCGACCCCCTGCTATCCTGGGCGATCCGGATCTTGTGACTTACGGGCTGATCGCCGCAGGTCTCTGGCCGCAGATAGCCTATTGCGGCCTGATCTATCTGACCGGTCTGACCGTTCTTTCGAAGAACCAGATCGAGGCCGCCCGTCTCGATGGCGCAAAGGGGCTGCGACTGCTGTGGTTCGTCATCCTGCCCCAGTTGCGGGGCGCTACATTCATTGCGTTCATCGTGACCGCAATTGGCGCACTTCGTTCCTTCGATCTTGTTGCAGTCATGACCGGCGGTGGACCATTTGGCAGTTCACGGATCCTTTCATATTTCATGTTTGAGCAAGCGTTGTCCGAGTATGGTGTCCGCAAGGGGTATGGCGCCGCGATCGCAACCGTCCTCTTTTTCATGACACTTATCTTCATGGGCTATTTCCTGCTCCGTCTCTATCGCGATGAGCGGGAGGCCACATAGGATGTATCCTCGGCCAATCCGGACCCGGCCCGCGGTGCCGCGCCTGTTGTACGCAATTGCCCTCCCGATCTCGCTCATCGTTTGGTTGCTTCCGATGATTGCCGTGATGCTGACCGCAATGAGGCCTCTGGGGGACGTCTTGGCCGGAAACATGTTTGGCTGGCCGTCGAGATTTCAACTGTTAGAGAATTTCAGGACAGTATTTGAGGAATCTCCGTTCCTGCCATTCCTTTGGAACACGATTAAGCTGACTGTTCCCTGCGCCGTCCTGACGGTATTTCTGGCCACGCTGGCGGCTTACGCTTTGACCAGCTACCGAAGCCGTTGGTCACTTCCGCTTCTTTTGCTGTTTATCGCGGGCAACTTCATTCCATTCCAAATCCTCTTCTTTCCTGTTCGGACCGTTGCGCTGGCGACCGGGCTGCACGACACCACGACCGGGCTGGTGCTGTTTCATGCCGGTTTCCAGGTTGGGTTTTGCACTTTTTTCATGCGCAATTTCATCCGGGAACTGCCATTCGAGTTGATCGAAACCGCAAGGATTGAGGGCGTTTCGGAACGGAAGATATTTATGTATGTGGTGCTCCCACTGATGCGCCCGGCGATCGCAGCCCTTCTTTTGCTCGTGTTTACCTTTGTTTGGAACGACTATTTCTGGGCAACCATCCTGACGCAGAGCAACGACAGCAGGCCAATCGTGGCGGCGATTGAGGCCCTCAACGGACAATTTGTAAGCCGCCACCACCTGACGTCGGCGGCCTCTCTCATCGCAGCCCTACCGCCCGTCATATTGTTTTTCCTCGCGCAAAAATACTTCATCGCGGGTCTCACTTTTGGAGCGTCAAAGGGGTAATACCAACGGCACTGAGTGCTGAAAAGCAAGAGGTCGGTCACACCGGAGGAATTCCATGCTTGTGGTCGATGATGAGAAACGAACCAGGCTCCGGACATATGGTGTCCCGCGGCCGATCAACATTGGACGCCCGGCCGAAATACGGTCATCGGCAGATCATTTTTGAGAGCATACGGCCTGATGCCTGATCGTCACTTTCGCGATTGAACCAATGCCCGGGCGAAATCCAGTGCGGCCTGTTCGCTCTGCCGCATTTCGGGCAGGCCCACCAGATCGGTGAAGGCATCGAATGTCATCATCCGGTCACGCGCGCCGCGTGACGTTCCTTCGGCCTTCATCTGCGCGTAGAGATCGGCCATGGCCTTTGCCGCGGTGAAAATCGGGCTCAGCCCCCAGCAACCGGCGGCATATCCGATCTCCTGCAGTTCGCTGGCCGACAAATCCGGTGTCATGCCGAAATCAATCATATTGGCCATGTGCAAACCGCCGAGTTCCCCGACAATGCGCCGCATCTGGTGCACCGTCCGCGGCGCTTCGATGAACAGCGTGTCGGCCCCGGCCTCCCGATAGAGCGCTGCCCGGTCGATGGTCGCGTCCAGCCCCTCCACGGCCAAGGCGTCGGTGCGGGCCATCACGACGAGATCGGAATCGGTGCGGGCGTCGACCGCCGTCTTGATCTTGGAGACCATCTCTTTGGTCGGGATGACCGCCTTGCCTGGCGTGTGGCCGCAGCGCTTGGGGAAGACCTGATCTTCCATGAAGAACCCGGCCACGCCGGCCTGCTCCAGTTCACGCGTGGTTCGGCGAACATTCGTCACATTGCCGAAGCCGGTGTCGGCATCGACGAAGACGGGAAGGTCGACCGCATCGCAGATGCGACGATAGTGCTCGGTCATTTCGCCCAGCCCCAGTTGGGAACTGTCCGGCGCGGCAAGCAGCGCACCGGTTACCGAGTAGCCACCAACAATGACTGCATCGAACCCGGCGCGCTCGGCAAGCCTGGCCGAAAGCGCATCATAGGCGCCCGGCAGAAAGAGAAAGTCCGGCGCCTCGAACAGCGCGCGAAATCGGGTGGTGAGTTTCATCCGGTGCGGTCCGTCTTCCTGCAATATCAAAAAAGCGCGGCAATCAGCACATAAACTGCCATGACAATGACCGCGAGCGAGCCGATCGCAAACAGGGTCGCGCGCAATTCATGGCGTTGCCCGGTTGCATAGGCGAGCGAATGGGCCAGTCGCGCAATAACAAATCCATACATCAAGATGGTGGCCAGCAGAGCTGGCGGTCCGACGGCGACAAAGATGAGCCCGCAGGCCAGAAAGGCCGGGATGCTTTCAAGATCGTTGCGTTGCATGCGCCGCGACCGCTCGACATAGTCATTCAATTCCAGTTGTTCCGGTCGCGGATTGCGGTTGGCCGGCCCAGCCGTAAGATCTTCGGGATTCAGCAAACCGGCATCGGCCTTGATCATTCTGAAGACGGTCATCCAACCCTGCCCCAATAGTTTGAGGATCATGATTGCGGCCGCGATCACATAGGTGACGAAGACCGGATTCTCCATGCTCAACGTCATGATGTTGTCCCCTCCAAAAGTTCATCTCTTGCGCAAGCGAGCCAATTGGCCCCCACCCTTCATAGCGCCTTTTGGCCGATCGACCTATGTCTGATTGATTTGCTTGTAGGCGGCGAGTGCTTCCTCGCGCGAGCGTTTGAGATCGACGGCCGGCTTGGGATAGGTCGTGCCCAGATCAACACCAGCTGCTTTGAGCAACTCTGCCGGGGCCTCCCACGGGTTGAACAGGTGGGAAACCGGCATATCCGCGAGCTCAGGCACGAAACGCCTTGTATAAGATCCCTCGGGGTCGAATTTCCTGCCCTGAAGCACCGGGTTGAAAACCCGGAAGAAAGGCGCCGCGTCGGCGCCGCAACCGGCGATCCACTGCCAGCTTGCGCTGTTGCTTGCAAGATCCGCATCGACCAGGCAATCCCAGAACCAACGGGCTCCCTCATGCCAGTGCTGCAGCAGGTTTTTCACCAGAAACGAACCGACAATCATGCGCACACGGTTGTGCATGTAGCCGGTCTGCCACAATTCACGCATGCCGGCATCGACAATCGGGACCCCGGTCTGTCCACGCTGCCAGCGTTGCAGAAGGTCGGGATCGGAGCGCCACGGAAAGCGATCGAAGGACGTCTGGAGATTGGTCGTCGGCAGATCCGGAAAGTGATAGAGCAGCGAATAGGAAAACTCGCGCCAGCCCAGTTCGCTTCTGAAATGATCAAGATCGGCCGATGGCGCGGCCATTGCCGCCGCATGCCACACCTGATGGGGTGAAATGCCGCCCCAGTGCAAATGCGGCGACAGGCGCGAGACATTGCGCCGCGCCGGGAAATTCCGGCCCTCCTTGTAGTTGGTCAGCCCATCGTCCAAAAAAGCCTCGAGTTGCTGCTTCGCGCCCGCTTCGCCGATGGTCCAGCGGGGCTCCAGTGATCTGTCCCAGCGGACGCGCGGCAACAGGTCCAGATCATCGAGGCCAACCGCCAGCGTGTCTTTGCCGTTAGCCGCGATCAGCGAATGCGGTACCGGCAAGGGTTTGCGGGGCGGTGCAGCGCCAAGGCAGCCTCGCCGGTAAAACGGCGTGAACACGCGATAGGGTGTCCCGTCCGCCTTGAGCACCTCCCAGGGTTCCCAAAGCAGCGAGCCGTTGTCGCTCTCTACCTTGATGCCGGCCTCGACCAGCGCCGATTTGATGCCCTTGTCCCGGGCGATCCGCCAGGGCTCATAGCAGCGGTTCCAGCACACCAGGTCGGCGCCATGGGTCTCGACCAGTTGCGGCAGAAGGTCTTCGGCCCGCCCGCGATAGAGGCGCAAAGCACCTTCCAGGTTCCGGTTCAGTCGGGCCAGGGCATGGTGCAGCCACCATCGGCTGGCCCCGCCCATGGCGTGATCTGCCGCATTTTCATCATCGAGAATGTAGATCGGCAGCAGGCGGCCGCCTTGCGCTGCCCGGCTCAATGCCGGATTGTCGGCAAGCCGCAGGTCCTGCCGGAACCACATGATTGCAACGGAATTGCTCAAGACCAGACATCCTTTCCTGTCTGATCATACGCCGTCACCGGTCAGCCGGATCACGACCAGCGATCGAACAACGGGCAGACGGTTCCATCAAATCAGCCGGCCGGCTGCGCGCGCTCGACCAGGGTGGCGAAAAAGGACGCGCCGACCGGCGCCACCTCATCATTGAAATCGAAGGTCGGGTGATGAAGATGCGGGCCGTCTCCCTGACCGAGGAAAAGATAGGCGCCCGGTCTCTGCTGCAGCATATAGGCGAAATCCTCGGCGCCCATTTCCGGCTGCGCTTCGGTGGTGACCCTGTCGGCGCCGGCGACTTCACGCGCAACGCCGGCTGCGAAGTCCGTGCGCCCGGGATCGTTTTTCGTCGCCGGGTAGTTGCGCTGATAGGTCAGCCGGACCGTCACCTTCATCGCCGCGGCGACACCGTCGCAGATGTCCTGAAGCCGCGTCTCGACCATAGCGCGAATTTCCTCGCGGAATGTGCGGACCGTGCCGGCAAGTTCAGCCGATGCGGGAATGATGTTGTGGGCCGTGCCGGTCTGAACACGGGTCAATGAGACCACAAGATGATCGAGCGCCGGCGTGTTGCGCGATACGATGGTCTGGATCGCCTGTCCAAGCTGCAGGGCAGCGGCAACCGGATCGCTTGTCTGATGGGGATAGGCGCCGTGGCCGCCCTCGCCCGAAACAAGGATATCAAAATCATCGACGGCCGCCATCAGATAGCCGGGGCTGGTGGCAAAGCTGCCGAGTTCCATGTCAGGCACCGTATGCAGGGCATAGACCTGGCCGATGTCGAAGCGGTCCATCATCCCTTCTTCGCACATGACACCACCGCCGCCGCCATTTTCTTCGGCCGGCTGGAAAATCAGCGCTACCCGGCCGGAAAAATTGCGCGTCTCGGCAAGGTAGCGCGCCGCACCCAGCAGCATAACCGTGTGGCCGTCATGGCCGCAGGCATGCATTTTTTCATCATGGCGAGACGCGTAATCCAGCCCGGTGACCTCCTGCATCGGCAGGGCGTCCATATCGGCCCGCAGCCCGATGGTCGGCCCATCGCCCTTGCCGTTGATGATGGCGACAAGGCCGGTGGTCGCAATGCCCTCATGGATTTCATCGACACCGAATTCGCGCAGGCGGTCGGCGACGAAGGCCGCCGTTTCATGGCACTCGAACCCAAGCTCCGGATGCTGATGCAGATGACGGCGCCAGGCGGTCAGATCGTCTGCATAGGCTGATATCCGATTGATGACGGGCATGAGGTGAGCTCCCTATGGCAATTCAGGTTTTGACGGAACCGGCAAAACCTGAGTGCCTGAACAAGATCGATGGCCGACGCCGTTGTCTCGTTTTTGACAAAACGAGAAACGATCTGGTGCGACCACGAGAATGGACCGGGAGAATTGCTCAATCACGGTCACTTTGCAATGGCGGCCGGAGCCATAGGGCAAATGAAGAAGGAAGATCAGGCGGCCGTTTGCGAACCGATTGGAGGCGGCGACGCAGGCTCGGCAGATCGCACATCCTGTCTGCCGGAAAGGACCTCCATGGCTTCGAAATGCGACAGGAAGACCTGTCCTGAAAGCGCATCGAGAAAATCGGACCGTTGCAGCCGGTCCAGCACCGGGCCCTTGACCTCGGACAGATGCAGCTTCACATCCATGCTGGCGAGCCTGTGGTTGATGGCCTCGAGCGATTCGAGTGCGCTCAGATCGATTTCATTGACCGCCGAGCACAACAGGACGACATGTTTGATCGGCGCGGTGCGAACGACCCGCTCGAAAAGGTCATTTTCCAGATAGCGGGCATTGGCGAAGTAAAGACTCTCGTCGACACGGATGGACAGGATCTGTGGATCGGTTGCCACCCTGTGGCGCCTGACGTTGCGAAAATGCTGGGTGCCGGGAACCAGCCCGACTTCGGCGATATGCGGCCGCGATGTCTTGTGGAGATAGAGCAGGACGGACAGCACGACCCCGGCCGATATGCCGACGGATACGCCAAGACCGAGGGTCAGGACGATCGTCGTGGCGACGGCGAAAAAATCTGCCTTCGAATAGGCCCAGCTTCGCGTCAGAATCGAAAAATCGATCAGCGACAGGACAGCCACGATAATGGTTGCAGCGAGCGTCGCCTTGGGCAGGAAAAACAGCAGCGGTGTCAAAACAAGCGCCGCGAGTGCAATGCCGATGGCGGTGAAGGCACCGGCGGCAGGCGTTTGTGCACCGGCATCGAAATTGACCACCGATCGCGCGAAACCGCCGGTCACCGGATAGCCTCCCGACAGGGAGGAGGCGACGTTGGACGCGCCAAGACCGATCAGCTCCTGGTCGGGTACGATTCGCTGCCGCCGCTTGGCGGCCAGGGTCTGGGCCACGGAAACCGATTCGACAAAGCCGATGACCGAGATCAGGAGCGCCGAACCGGCAAGGCTCATCCACAGATCCGGGTCGAAGGACGGGACAGTCAGCGGTGGCAGTCCGCCCGGCACGGCACCGACCAGCGCCACCCCGCGCTCGCCCAGCTGCAGACCCCAGACCGCAAGCGTGGTGACGGCAACTGCCAGCACCGGTCCGGTTTTGGCAAAAATGTCGGCGAGGCGCGGTTTTAGCCCGGCCCGCTGCAGAAGCGGTTTGAGACCGGAGCGGACCCAAAAGAGGAACAGCGTGGCGCCGACACCGATCACGATGGTGATGAGGTTGGACTGCGGCAGATGTTCAATCAGCGAAGCGGCCAGCTCTGGCAGCGTATGACCCGATGCGTCGATGCCCAGAATATGTTTGAGCTGGCTCAGGGCGATCAGCAATCCGGTTGCAGTGATGAAACCGGCTATCACCGGATGGCTCAGGAAATTGGCCAGAAAACCCAGCTTGAAGACACCCATGGCAAGCAGCATCAGACCCGACATGAGGGCCAGTGTGATGGCTGCCGCGATATATTCACCCGTGCCCTGAAGCGCCAGGTTGCCGACGCTGGCTGCGGTCATCAGCGAAACAACCGCCACCGGGCCGACCGCCAGGACCCGGCTGGTGCCGAAGAGGGCGTAGGCGATCAGCGGCAGGATCGAGGCATAAAGCCCCATCTCGGCCGGCAGGCCGGCGAGCAATGCATAGGCCAGAGATTGCGGCACCAGCATGATCGTCACAATGATCGCCGCCACCAGATCGCTGGCGAGCGTTCCGGCATCGTATCGCCGCCCCCAATCGAGGATCGGCAGATAACGGGACAGATTGTCGGGGCTCACATTTTTATTCGACACGGCGGTTCACTCGATGGGGCCCCGGCCGGACCAGCGTCCGGACGGGACTGTCAATGCGGCGATGGCTTGGGCGTCAGTGCGCGACGATTTTTTCAGGCTTTGCCATCCATTCGCGGCCGCGCAGCATCGCCTTCCAATAGATCGGTGGCAGCATGCGCTCCTTGAGCAGCCAGGCCAGGCTGCTGGGCTTCGTGCCGTCGATCAGCCAGCTGGGAAAACTCGGCAGACGTTTGCCGCCATAGCCGAATTCGGCGAGCACGATCTTGCCACGCTCGACCGTCAAGGGGCAGGACCCATAGCCGTCATAATGCGCCGTGGGCGTGCTGCCTTTGATGTCGGCGACGACATTTTCAGCCACCACCGGCGCCTGGATGCGCGCCGCTGCCGCGGTTTTTGCATTGGGCGCATTCATCACATCACCCAGCGACCAGATATTGTCATGGGTCTTGTGACGCAGCGTCGCCTGATCGACATCCACCCAGCCGGCCCCATCGGCAAGCGGTGAAACGCGAATGAAATCGGGCGCAGTCTGCGGCGGGCAGACATGGATCATATCGAAGCTCTTTTCGATGCGGCGCACCGGCTTGTCCGGCTCATGGACGTCGAACCAGGCCTTTTTTTCGGCGCCGTCAATGGCGACCAGATTGTGAAAAAACGCCAGCGACGCATCGTAGCGCTCCACATATTTCATCAGGGCCGGCACATAGTCCTTGACGCCGAACAGCACACCGCCGGCATTGCAGAACGTCACGTCAATGTCTTTCAGCGTGCCGCTGCGCTGCCAGTGATCGGCGGACAGATACATCGCCTTTTGCGGTGCGCCAGCGCATTTGATCGGCATGGGCGGCTGGGTAAAGACCGCCTGGCCACCCTGCATCTGCTGCACCAGGCTCCAGGTATAGGGCGCCAGATCGTAGCGGTAATTGGACGTCACACCGTTCTTGCCGAGGGTCTGGACCAGACCCTCCACGCCATTCCAGTCGAGCTTCAGGCCCGGACAGACAATCAACCGCTGATATTGCACCACACGGCAGCCATCCAGGATGACAGCATTGTTTTTCGGCTCGAATGCCGCAACGGCGGATTTGATCCAATGCACACCGCGCGGGATCAGCGAACCCAGTGTTCTGGCGGTTGTCCGGGCATCGAATATGCCGGCGCCAACCATTGTCCAGCCGGGCTGGTAATAGTGGATATCCGCCGGGTCGATGATGGCGATGTCGAGATCATTCTTGCGGGCCTTCAGGCTGGAGGCGACCGAAATTCCGGCTGCGCCGCCGCCGACGATGACCACATCAAATGTCCTGTCGGCGGTTTCCGTCGGCGTTTTTCCGCCATTGGCAATCCGCCGGGCAACGCCGGCCATGTCATAACCGGCGGCCTTGGTCGCGGCCAGAATTTCAGCGAGTGGCCGCGTCTCCGCCTCGGACAGCGACCAAAGGGTCGCCGACCGGGTGCCGGTGCGGCAAAAGGCCAGGACGGGTTTCGGCAGTTCCCGCATGGCAGCGCCGAACGCCGCCACGTCGTCATCATTGACCTTGCCGGCGGTGACCGGAACATAGCGCGATTGCAGACCGAGGCTCTCCGCGGCCCGTTCGATTTCCTGAAAGACAGGCTGATCCGCACCTTCGCCGTCCGGCCTGTTGCAAACAATCGCGCGAAATCCCCGGTCGGCAAGCGCCTGAAGATCATCGACCAGAATCTGCGGGCTGACCGACAGATCGTCGGATATCTTTTTGGCTTCCATGGTGCTCTCCCGGGCGTTCTAAGGTCGGTTCAAAGGGTGTTGACGGGCACTTTGAGAAATTGCCTGCCGTCCTTGTCTTTGGGCGGCATTTCTCCGGCCCGCATGTTGACCTGGAGCGACGGGATGATGAGTTTGGGCATATCCAGCTTGGCATCACGCTCGGTGCGGATCCGCACAAACTCCTCCCGGCTCGTACCGCCGCCGACATGAATGTTGTGTGCCTTCTCGTCACCAACGCTGGTCTCCCAGGCGATGTCGCGGCCATTCGGCCCGTAATCGTGGCACATGAACAGACGCATGGCGTCCGGCAGGGCCAGAACCTTCTGGATAGAGTCATAGAGGATTCCGGCGTCACCGCCCGGAAAGTCGGCGCGGGCCGACCCGCCATCGGGCATGAACAGCGTGTCGCCGACAAAGGCGGCATTGCCGATCACATGGGTCATACAGGCCGGCGTGTGGCCCGGCGTGTGCATGGTAAAGGCCGTCATCGAGCCGATTTCATAGGTATCGCCATCGTCAAAGAGGCGGTCGAACTGGCTGCCGTCGCGCTGAAACTCGGTGCCCTCATTGAACACTTTGCCGAATGTGTCCTGGACGATGGTGATGTTGCGGCCAATACCGATCCGGCCGCCCAGTTTTTGCTGAATATAGGGCGCGGCGGACAGGTGGTCGGCATGCACGTGGCTCTCGATCAGCCACTCCAGGGCAAGATCATTGGCGGTGATGTAATTGATCATCTCGTCGGCATGATCATAGGTGATGCGACCTGCCGCATAGTCGATATCCATGACGGAATCGACAATCGCACAAGCCTTGGACGAAGGGTCCTTGACCACATAGCTGATGGTGTTGGTTGCCGGGTCAAAGAAGGCCTTGACCTCGGGAAGGATATCCATGTTGATCGGATAGTCGGTCATTTCATTTCTCCTCTTTGAATACACTATGGCCGCTGAACAACCGGCGTGGCCGTCGGCCTGAACAGACGGGCTACCAGCATGCCGGCGATCAGCGCCGCAACAAACGCCAGAACGTCCGGCCGGCCGGTGCCGATCACGGGCAGCACGCCGCCGGGACAAAACCCGGCGATGCCCCAGCCGATCCCAAACAGGGCGGAACCACCCAGCAGCCGAAAATCCAGCCGCTTGCTTTTGGGCACGATGAAGGCCGGTTCCAGAACCGGTGCGGGTTGCCTGAGCACCACGCGGTAGCCAAAATAGGTAACCAGCAGACCGCCTCCCATGACGAAGGCAAGGCTTGGATCCCAACTCCCGAACAGGTCGAAGAAGTTCAGGACCTTGGCCGGATCCGCCATGCCGGAAATCGAGATACCGATGCCAAAGACAAGGCCGATGAAATAGGCTGACATCAATCGCATGATCCTATCCTCCCAGCACATGGCGCACCACGAACACCGTGATGAAAGTGGTGAGCATAAAGGTGAGCGTCGCGGCGATCGACCGCGGCGAAAGCCGCGCCATCCCGCACACGCCGTGACCCGACGTGCATCCGCTGCCAAGGGTAACCCCGATACCGACGATGAATCCGCCGACAACAAGCATCGCCATCGAAACGGGAACCGTGATCACCGGAAAGGAACCGACCACCAGCCAATAGGCCAATGGCGCGGAAATCATGCCGGCAATCAGGGCCGCCCGCCACTGCCAGTCGCGCAGATTGGCGGGTACAAGCAGGCCGGCCAGGATCCCGGTGGCGCCCATGATCCGACCATGCATGAACATCAGCAGGACCGAGGCGATGCCGATCAGGACACCGCCCGCCAGTGAAAGCCAGGGAGTGAATTGCGTCGCGACCGTCATCATGCCCGACAGGTCTTCCAGCCGAACAGGCGGTAGAGCGGGCAGAACCGGACAAGCGCCGTTACCACCAGTACGGCGCCGATAAGGATGGCGCCATAGGTCAGGACGGCATTGCCGGCAAAGGCGGCAGCCGCCATGAACGGCGACGCAATCAGGACAACGCCGATAACAAACCGCAGCAGGCGGTCCAAACTTCCAAGATTCGCAGTCATTCCAGTGCCTCCATTTGCATCTGTTGACATGCATCATGGTGCAGGCGTTCGGCTGCGTCGGTGATTAAGTCACAAAGCACAGGATTTCAGTTGACCGGGATCAACGTCAGGCATCCTGGTTCAATCGGCATATTGGCCGGGGAACAGATGTTACACCGGTGGCTGCTGGATTGAGCTGACTGCTTATTCCGGGCCGCCCAAACCGTACAGAAACAGCTGCAGATTGGAGCGGCTGCGTCGATCGATCACGTCCGGCGCATAAACGGATGTCTCGAAATGCCGCTCGACATAGGGCCGAAGCAAAAGCGGCCCAAGATGCAGGAACAGGATCTGATAGGGCATCCATTCCGTATCGCGATCGGCCGGAATGGATCCGTTATCCTTTGCCTGACGGATGAGACCCACCATGATCTCGAGGAGACCATCAAACAGTTTCGCACTGGCGGGGCTGTCTTCCAGAAAGGCTCTGCGCAGATAGATGTCAAATCCCGATCCGGATTTCATGACATCCGCGAAAGCCCTGTTGATCGACGACAACTGCTCCATCGGCGGGCCGTCCGGGATATTGTCGAGCGGGGTTTGAAATGTGGCGATCACCCAGGTGTCGACTTCGGAACGCAGGTCCTCCTTCGAGCCGAAATGATAGCGGACCAACCCAAGAGAGACACCGGCCTCACGTGCGATCAACCGTATTGACGTTGCTGCAAACCCCAACTCGCTGAACAGTCTGAAAGCCGTGTTTCTGATCTTCGCTTTCGCCGTCAGGTCTGATTCATCGAATGTCATGTCATGTGCCTCAGGCTGTGTGAATTCGAAACCGACGATCTGTACCATTTATTGAACGCTGTTGCATATTCCTATACGATCGTATAGTACGTGACAAACCTGGGAGCGCCTCGGAGACAGCAGGCTCCAATCCCGAAATGGACCAAACACGAAAGTCGTCATGAAACAGCTTCACCAAACCGGCAGGGCAGCATCTCTTGTTTTGTTCACGCTTGGCTTCGGTTTCTTCCTGTTCACGCGAAGAAGCGAGATCGTGCCGACGATCCCACTGGCGATCATCATTGCCCCTATTCTTGTTTTAAGATTTTCAAGAACGCTGCCGCCGGCAAGGGCCATTGTCTATACGCTGATTGGATTCATTTTAAGCATGAACATCAGCCTCTGGGGGCTGTTCGACATTCGCGACCAGTCGTTGAACATGGTCTTCAATGTGGTCAGAAGCACGTTGCTGGCGGTGCTCTATTTCCTGCCCTATATGATCGACCGCCTGCTCACGCCGCGCTTTGCGGCAAACGGCTTTCTTTCCACATTGATCTTCCCGGCGGCCGTGACCGGGCTTTTCTTCCTGTCCTCGCTGGAAGGGCCTTTTGACGGCACGGTGGCCAAAACCATTTACGGATATGGCCCGCTGATGTTTCAGCAACTGAATTCGATCGTCGGCCTGTGGGGATTCATCTTCCTCTATTCCTGGCTGGCGTCGATCCTCAACCATGCCTGGGAAAACGGGTTCGAATGGAAGACGACGAAGCGGCCCGCATGGGCATTCATACTCGTCATCGCGTTCGTTGCCCTGTTCGGTGCCTACAAAATGTCTCCCCTGGCCGCTCCGGAGCGTGAAACGGTCAGGATTGCCGCTGTCGTTCTGCTTCCACAGGACGGAAGACCAGTATCGATGGATGAGATTTTCGAAACGAGGCCGGTTTCACCTTTTGCGGAAACACTTTCGCGGATCGAGACCGCAACACGGACCGCTGCGCAAAATGGCGCCAGGATTGTTTCGTTCCAGGAATACGCCATGACGGTGGATCGGGCCGGTGAAGCGCGGCTGCGTTCGGAATTTCAACGCATCGCCCGTGAAAGCAACATTCTGCTGAGCATCACATTCGCAATCTTTGCGGACGAGGAAAAAGGCGAGAACAAACATTTGCTGATTGATGGATCCGGCGTTGTCCGCGCGGATTACACCAAGCGGTATCTGCTCGGCTTCGGCGACCTCGGAGAAACCGGAGTGTTCGTCAAGGGACCAGAGATTATCCAGACCGTAGACACACCATATGGGACGATCGGCCTGTCGATTTGCCGGGACATGAATTTTCAAACCTACATCCGGCAGGCCGGCCGGGCGGATGTGGATATCATGCTCAGCCCTTCCTACGATTTCCCCAAGAGTACCGGGCCCGACTATTATCAGCGCGCCATAGAAAACGGATTCTCGCTTGTCCGGCCGACCTATAACGGATTTTCCTACGCGGAAGACTTCAACGGAAGAATCCTGGCCAGCATGGATTCCGACGAAACGACGGACGGCATCATGTATGCCGAGGTGCCGACCAGGGGTGTGCGGACCATCTACTCCGTAATCGGCGACCTGCTGGGCTGGCTGAGTGTCCTGGGGACGCTTGGTTTTATCGTTGTGGCCGTGTTGTTCAGGCGAGGTGGGAGTATCGGTCAGGCAACTTGAAAACACGCCGTACCCGAAGAACTCTGCGTCACCTGACGCGAAATCGGCCCGCCTTGCACCACGACGGATTTGCCTTTCGAATATCGGGGACGCAATCGCTTCGGCCTCCTGAAGGTGGAGCCGCATAACCGTCATTATTCGACCGATAGGATGTCCAAAACTCTGCAGGATGTTTGCAGGCTGTGGCACGATCCAAGCGCCGGCGACCCGCACCGATCGAAACCGAAGCGGATGCCATCATCACCTAGTGCTTCTTCCATGGATCATAGGATCCGAAGTTCCAGATTTGACCCTCGGGGTCGCGGCAGGTGAAGCCACGCCCGCCATAGCTCTCGTCACGGGGCCGGATCAGGATTTCAGCGCCCGACGCCTCGGCGCGTTCACAGACCGCGTCAACATCATCGACCAGAATATAGGGGCTTTGGCTGATACCGCCGAGCGCGTCGGCGGTTTTCATGATGGCACCGAATTCGTCGTCGCGGGCGGTTCCCAGCATGATCATGGCATTGCCGAAGGTCAGTTGTGCATGGGCGATGCCGCCAGCATCGTCCTCGATCACCAGATGGGACTCGAACCCGAATGCATTGCACAACCAATCTATCATCCGTCCGGCATCGCGATAACGCATCGTTGGTATAATCATGCTGCTCACGGCAACCTCCCTTGACCAATTTTCGCATCACGATAGCGCGGCGCAACCAGCCGGTCTTGAATGTTTGTTACCTGATATGTGACGCGTCCAGGATGCCCTGCCCGTCCGGTAACATGCGGCTGCAAAGCTGCCGCGGCGTTGCACCGGAAAAGACCTTGAAATCGCGATTGAAATGCGACTGGTCGGCATAGCCGCAGGCCAGGGCGAGATCCGCCAGGCGGCGATCGCCCTGTCCGTGACGCGCATTTAAATTCCGCATCACCCGGGAAAAGCGTTCAATCCGTATGTATTCGCGCGGCGACAGGCCGATATGCGTCTTGAAAAGATGGTTGAGATGTTTGCGGCTCATATCCAGCCGTGTTGCAAGCCTTTCGACCCGCAAGGTGCCGCGGCTGCCTTGCACCAGCTGGCACGCCAGGTGCAGACGCGGATCGTCATGTCCTTGTGTCAACAAATGTTGCTCCAGGAACTGCCGGACCTTCTGAAAGCGTACGGTCCATCGATCCGTCTGCCGCAGGTCGGACATTAGCCGCCCGGTTTTTTGGGCCAGCAGGTCTTCAAGGTCGACAACCCGGTCCGTCAGATGGACCATATCGATTCGCAGAAGGCGCCGGGCACCCAATGGTGTCAGATCGACCTGGATCGCCGCGGCCCTGCCCGCCGAATCGACCCGCACCGGACTTTTGTGGAGGCCGGCGACGAAGCCCGAATCCATGGCCCGTTTGGCACCGCCGGTGCTGTCATGGACGACGAAAACATCCTCGATGACCAGGATCAACGGCACAGAGCAGGATGGAAGTTCCGTTCGGCTGATCGGCGTCATTTCCCTTTCCGCGTAACCTTCGATCTTCAGCACATAGGGCGCCAGGGATCGGGGAACGTCGAGGCTCGCGACTTCAAATGCGTAATCATCGGACATTGATCGGGCTCAGAGTGTGGTACCGGCGCCTGGTAAAGAAGCAGGATAGCGGCTTCACGCACATTTGTCTGCCTGTGTTCCGGATACGGGCACCTGTGGAACCGGGCCTTGTTGAGGCCTGCCGACCGTCATGTTAGGTCAGGATCCCGGGCATCATCCTGATCGAAACCCCAATGTCGGAACCTCCCCATGCGCTGGATCATATTGTCAATTACCCATGCTGTCGTTCTTGTTGTCGGCATTGCTCTTGGAATCTATCTTCTGCCCATCCTGACAGCCCCGGACGGGCCTGACCAGGCGCTGCTGGAAACGACGGCTGAAAGCGCGTTGTTCAAGGCCAGTTTCACCCGCGATCTGAAAGGCAGCGATTTTCTCCATTGGGGCGAAGGCGATATCAGCGTCACCCCTACGAAAATCGCTCATGAGGGAGCGCTGGCGCCCGGCCCGGACTACAAGCTCTATCTTGTCAATGAATTCGTCGAGGACGAGGAACAATTCGAGGCGGTGAAGCCTGGTGCGCAGCTGATCGGGGATGTGAAGACCTTTGACGGCTTTATCGTCGACGTACCGCAGGGGGTCGATGTCGCCTCCTATTCAACGGTCGTCGTGTGGTGCGAGGCGTTCGGCGAGTTCATCACGGCCGCACAATATCAGTAGCGCCGTCCGTCAAAAAAGCCCCTGGCCCCTTAGTCCGAGTCCGAAAGCGTCTGCAATCCCGGCCGGTCGGTGAGTTCGACGGAGCCGCGCGACAGCGCGACCCATCCGCGCCGCTGAAATTCCTGCAACAGGCGCGATACGACCTCCCGGGCTGTACCAAGCTCCGTCGCCAATTGCTGGTGCGTGGCGTCGACGCCATTTTCGCTGCCGGACAGGTCCAGGAGCTTTTGCGCCAAACGGATATCGACGCGGCGGAAGGCAACTTCCTCAATCACCAGAAACAGATCGGTGATGCGCCGTGAATAGGCGGTGAAGACAAAACGGCGAAATTCCGCCGAGCTGGCGATCAGGTCATCGAAGACTGTTTTGGGGATCGCCACGGCCTGGACATCGGTTTCCGTGATGCCCTCGGCGCTGTATTCCTCATAGGCCAGCAGGCAGGCTGTCGTCAGAACACAGCTTTCGCCGGCGTGGACCCGGTAGAGCACGATCTCCCGCCCGCTCTCGGACACCTGTTGCACCCGCAACGTTCCATCCAGCAGAAGCAGCAGATTGTCCGGTGCTTTTCCCGGCCCGAAGACCACCGTGTCCCTTGGCACCTTGATAATCCGGCTGCGCTCGACCAGCGTTCGGCGCACGGGGTCTTCAAGCTGGCGAAGGCCGGTAAAATTGTCGATCCAGTTCATGGGTCTCACACATGTGGGTCGGAATGGGACCTTATTAGCCTGCCGATCGGCTGCGCGCCATTGAAAAAGAGTGTGGCAATTGCGCCTACACTGTTGCGCGCTCAGCCTGGCTGGACCGCCATGCCGATCCGGCCAAGCGCCGGAAATTTCAACGCCGGGCGAAGGACGTCAATGCCCAGGGTCTGGCCGAGAACATGCAGTTCCAGGCCTTCGGCCTTGCCAACGGCAATGCCGGCATATCCGGCCAGCGAAACCTGCCAGCCGGTGTTGGACGGTGTCGGCAAAAGGGAAAGCCAGCCCGGCGCAAAATCCTTGCCGACCGCATTGGGTGGCAATGTCAAATCAAGCTCGGGAACCGCCCGCGCAATGCCGGCCACAAAACTGTTGGAATTGGGACCGGGCCAGACCGTGTATCCACCGCGGTCGGCAAAGGGATAGGCGGCGATCGCCGCTTCGATTTTCGGGATCATGGCGCCCGCCGCCGGACCGCGTCTTTCGAACAGGAGCTGCGGATCATTGCCGACCCACCGGCCATCGGGATGACCGGCCGTGATCCGCAGAGGCCGCCCCCAGCCGGTCACTTCGTAGCGTGTGTAGCGTCCGGCGCCCTTTGGCTTCACGGCAATCCAGGTGTGAACCGCGAATATGCCGCGCCAGCGATAGGCCCTTGCGGCGTAAACCTGCACCACGGCCGCCGGTTCGCTCTGCGGATCGGGTGCCAGGCCGACGGGCGACCGATCGGCCTGGCTCCAATGGGCCTGCGGGTCGCTGGCCGCATAGACGGCAACCCGCAACAGGATCGGGCCGAACAGCAGAATAACGACGACGATGATGAACCGGTACATGGCCGTAAAATCTATGTCCTGCGAGCCGGCTTGCAACTGAACCTTTCGTGATGCGTTTACCGGCATCCCGGCGATCTCGAATGTCAGCCATCCATAGGTCGTTTTCGGCTCTGCAATCACCGCAAGGCTTCGGCAGACCCCATCGTGGGGCCGGCAGATCTTTGCCCGGTCGGTGTTGACATAGCGCAATGCCGGCCCTCCGTCCGGCCGTTAGGCTGACAGGACGAGTGGCAACGATCCGCAGTCTGAAATCAGGAGACAGCCGATGAAAATCCTTCTCGTCTATGGCAGCACAGAAGGGCACACCCGCAAGGTTGCCGAATTCTGTGCGACCCGCCTCGGCGATGCCGGCCACGATGTCGATACGCGTGACAGTCGCCGCCGCATGGTCGATCTTGATCTGTCCGCATACGACATGGTCATTCTGGCCGGCTCCGTTCATCAGAAGACCCATCAGGAGTCTCTGGCCAATTTCACCATTGCCCATCGCAAGGCGCTCAAAACGATCCCGACCTTGCTGATCTCCGTCAGCCTTGCCATCGCCTTCGAAAACGGCGAAGCGGAAGCGCGCGGCTATGCCGACGCATTTTCCGACTATGTCGGATTCGAACCGAACGACGTTCTGCTGGTGGCCGGCGCGTTGAAATTCGACGAATATGACTACTACATGAACCAGATCGTCGAGCATGTGGTTCTGGAGAACCGTGGCAAGATCAAGGGCGATCGCGAGTTTACCGATTGGGACAGGCTGGCCGAGGGTCTGGACGCCTTCGTCGCCGGGGTTCAATAGAACCGGCACAGGAGCGAGTGCCATCCGGCAGCGGGGCTTCGCCGCCCGGCCCAAAACGATCAAGGAGCGGTTGCGCAATTCCATTTGCAAGTCGCCCGCTCTAAGCTGCAGGCATGGTCGCACGCTATCTCAGCCATCCCCAGGTCCATAGGAATCCCTCTATTCCGGTTCCCGAATGGGGCCTGAACGCCCTCGGCAGGCAGCGTGTCGAAGCGCTGCGCGACGCCGGCTGGTTGACCGGGACCACGCAGATCGTCTCCAGCGCGGAGCGCAAGGCCGTCGAAACCGCCGAACCGATCGCCAAAGCTTTAGGCGTTGCCATCGAAATTCGCACCGCCATGCATGAAAATGACCGGTCGGCAACCGGTTATCTGTCTCCCGATGTCTTCGAACAGGTTGCGGATCGGTTCTTTGCCGAACCGGGCCGCAGCGTTCGCGGATGGGAGCGTGCCATCGATGCGCAAAACCGTATTGTGCACGAGGTCGAGACTGTACTGGACCGCGAACGGCCGGGCGACGTGCTGTTTGTCGGCCATGGCGGCGTCGGCACATTGCTGATGTGCCATCTCGCCGGATATCCCATTGCCAGAATCCACGACCAGGCGAGCGATGGTGGAAACTATTTTTCGTTCGACAGGATGCACCGACGCCTGCTGCACCCGTGGCGACCGATCGAGGACGCACCGGCAGCGTGACGGCAAAATGTCTGGTATTTCGGTGACTTTCCAGCGTTCTTAACCAAAAAATGGATCAGTCTTGCCCGAATACGGGCAAATTCCTTGTATTTCTCGCGCTCATTGTTCATTCAGCTCTCCATGGACGATCTTGAAGAGCTGATCAATCATCTTGTTCAGACGACCCGGCTGGACCGGGACGAGGCGTGCCGCGTGGTGCGCGAGGTAACAGCCTATTGCTCGGAAACCGCCGAGCAATTCGTGGTGCGCCGGCATCTGGAGATGCAGGCCGACCGGCTGACCAATCCGGTCATCTTCGACCGTCTTTCGAAAGAAATCGAGGCGCGGCGGTTCCGCGTCAATCCTTTGAGTGCGCGGCAATTGCGCCGCATTGTCTATGGTTGAGCGGAGCAGACTGCATGTGTGGAATCGTTGGATATGTCGGACGCAAGGATGCGGCACCGATCCTGATGGAGGGTTTGAAGCGGCTGGAATATCGCGGCTATGATTCGGCCGGGATCGCACTTGCCCGGGCCAACCGACTGAAACTCTACAAGGCCCAGGGCAAGGTCCAGGCTCTGGAGGCAATCCTGCCGGAGCAGCCGAAGGGGCATATCGGCATCGCCCATACGCGCTGGGCAACCCATGGCGAACCGTCCGATGTCAATGCGCATCCGCATGCCGACGGCGCAGAGCGGATTGCCGTTGTACACAATGGCATCATCGAAAACGCTGCGGCGCTGAAGGCCGAACTCGAAGCGTCCGGTGTCGTCTTTCGCTCCGAGACGGACACGGAAGTGCTTGCCCATCTCATCGCCCAGACGGATGCTGACAACCTGGCCGATGCCGTCCGCGGCGCCTTGCAGCGCATTCAAGGCGCCTATGGCGTTGCCGTCGTCGCCGGCGACCAGCCGGACCGGATCATTGTGGCGCGCAATGGCAGCCCGGTGATTTTGGGGATCGGCAACCGCGAAATGTTCATCGCATCGGACGCGGCCGCCCTGGTGCGGCACACCCAGCAGGTGGTTTATCTGAACGATGGCGAGGTCGCCACGGTTTCCGCCGAAGGGTTCGAGACCAGCACGCTCGATGCCGCCCCGGTGCACAAGACGCCGGTAACCGCACCGCAGGCCGAAGATGATTACGACAAGGGCGCCCATCAGCATTTCATGGTCAAGGAAATCGCCGAACAGCCCGATGCGGTGTCGCGGATGTTGCAGGGCCGGCTGGACCTCAGGTTCAACAGCGCCCATTTCGGCGGCCTGAACCTGACGCCGCGCGAACTGATCGACATCGAGCGGATCAAGATCCTGGGCTGCGGTTCGGCCTATATCTCCGCCTGCAACGGGGCCTATGTGATCGAACAGCTGGCGCGCATTCCGGCATCGGCGGAACCCGCATCGGAGTTTCGCTACCGCAATCCGGTGATCGAGCCGGGCACGCTGTACATCGCCGTCAGCCAGTCGGGCGAAACACTCGACACGCTGATGGCGGTTGAGGAAATCAAACGCAAGGGTGGCCGGGTCATCGGCATCATCAACGTTGTGGGTTCGACCATCGCCCGGGCCTGCGATGGCGGTCTCTATCTGCATGCGGGACCGGAAATCTCGGTCGTTTCGACAAAGACGTTCACATCCACCCTGGTCGGATTTGCGCTGCTTGGCCTGTATTTCGGCCGCATTCGCGATCTGTCGCCGACCGCCGGCGAACAGCTGATCAAGGCGCTGCAGGCGTTGCCCGAACAAATCCAGCAGATCCTCGACGATACCGCCGCGATCGAGACGGCGGCAACGGTTTGCGCGCCGGCGCGCGACATGTATTTCATCGGCCGTGGTCTTGGCTTTCCGGTGGCCCAGGAGGGCGCGCTCAAACTGAAGGAAGTCAGCTATATCCATGCGGAAGCCTATCCTGCTTCCGAACTCAAACATGGTCCGCTGGCGCTGGTGACACCGGAAACGCCGGTGGTGGCTGTGCTGCCGGAGGATGCGATGTTCGACAAAAATCTGTCATCGATCGCCGAAGTTCACGCCCGCAAGGGGCCGGTCATTGCCCTGACCCATCCCGGCGTCGTCTGCAGCGCCGCCGACCACCAGATGGTCGTTCCCAAGAGCGTGCCCGAACTCGACCCGATCCTGCTGGGTGTTGCCCTGCAGATCATGGCTTATCGCTGCGCCCTGATCCTCGGCCGCGACATTGATCAGCCGCGCAATCTGGCAAAGAGCGTCACGGTGGAGTGAGGACCGGATGTGTGTTTTCGCATCCAGCAATCGCGGGCCGCAACGGGCAGTATCCAGCCAAAATTCAGATGGACAAAGCGCTGAGTGGAACGCGCCGCCGGATCTCTGAGCAAGCACAGCATCATCGTCGATAATCGAACCGGCCGATGACTGGTTGTCAGCTTTCAGTTGCCCTTCCCGTAATTGTGTCTTTCGAATTTCTGGAAACAGGTTGTAACCTTATTGAGGCCTTCGGCATCTGGCAGGATGCCGACGGTTCATGCACACGATATCGGCAACGATCAGCCGGCATCGGATACCAATAATGATGGGAACATGATGGGCCTGCTGCTGCTTGCACTGTTTACCGTGATCTACACGATGGTCGCTCATCGCCTGTCGTCCACCGTCGTGACTGCACCAATGCTGTTTATCGGATTCGGCTTTCTGCTTGCCGAAACCGGTCTCATGTCGAGCGAAGGCGCCGAGGGCACGCTTCATCTGGTGGCCGAAATCGCGCTCATCGTCCTGTTGTTTCTCGATGCCGCACAAATCGATCTGACAACGCTGCGCAAGCGGCATGTCTGGCCGGTGCGCATGCTGGTGATCGGTCTGCCCCTGTCGCTGCTTTTCGGCACGCTCGCCTTTGCCCCGCTGCTTCCGGGATGGCCGGTCTTCGCCGTCGTCCTCATCGCGGCGATCCTTGCGCCGACGGATGCGGCGCTCGGGCAGGCCGTGGTTACCAACCCAGCCGTACCGGAGCGGCCGCGGCGGGCGCTGACGGTGGAAAGCGGATTGAATGACGGTCTGGCGCTTCCGGCTGTGTTGCTGTTTGCCAGTCTTGCCGCCGAATCCATGGATCGCAGCAACACCGACTGGCTGGTCTTCGGCGCCAAGCAGATCATTCTCGGACCGCTCGCCGGGATTCTCGCCGGCTATATTGGTGGAACGATCCTGATGTGGGCGAAGCGAAACCGCACCACATCCGATACATTCGAGGGCGTCGGCGCGATCGCCCTCGCCGGCGCCTCCTATCTCGGCGCAACGCTGATCGACGGCAACGGCTTCATCGCCGCCTTTGCCGCCGGGCTTGCATTCGGTCATGTGGTCAAGGGCCGGTGCAAATTCGTTTACGAATTCACAGAGAGCGAGGGACAATTGCTGAGCTGGGGCGCATTCTTCCTGCTGGGTCTTGCCCTGGTGCCCGAAGCTCTGCACCACCTGGACCTTCGAAGCCTGGCAATCATTGCGCTCAGCCTGCTGGTCGTTCGGCCGTTGGCGATCTGGACATCGCTGATCGGAACCGATGCCTCACCGGTGACTCGACTGTTCTTCGGATGGTTCGGGCCGCGCGGTCTGGCAACGGCGCTGTTCGCGCTGCTCGTCGTGCCGAAGATCGATCATGCGCTGGCCGAACCAATCCTTATGCTGGCCATCAATGCGGTGTGGATCAGCGCACTTGTCCACGGCGTTTCCGCAGCGCCGGGCGCCCGCTGGTATGCCGCCCGGGTGGATGCGATGGGCGATTGCGCCGAAATCGAACCGGTCGAGGATTCCGCCAAACCGCTCAGAACACGACCTTCAGACCAGATATCACCAACCGGGGAACAGACATGAAAAAAACCGCCATTGCCGATTACGCCGCCCTTGGCGATCGAAAACCCGAACATGCGCTGGTCGGCGAGGTCGATCTCGTTGTCGTCCGGATCGACGACGAAGTCTCGGTTTTCTATGGCCGCTGCCTGCATCGCGGTGCGCTCATGGCCGATGGCTTCGTCCGCGGAAAAAATCTCATTTGCGGCGTGCATAACTGGGACTACCGGCTGGATTCGGGTGTGTCTGAATATGCCAATGAAGAAGCGCTGCCGAAATTCTCAAGCTGGGTCGAAGACGGCAAGATCCTTGTCGATGAAGAGGAAATCGGCGCCTGGGCGCTGAAGAATCCACAGCCCTTCAATCGCAAGGCCTATCTGGGCGTCTATGCCGATACCGGCCACGGGACGGAAGAAGAGCCCTATAACGGACTGATCCAGGGCTATGCCCGATCCGGTCTGAAACGAACCGGACATCACGGGCAGGTTGACGCCATGGGCGTTCCCAGAAACCAATTGCCGGACTGGGATGATCTTCAGCTCCTGACGGCGCAGCTCGACCGCATGCCGCTGCTCGACGACGATCCGGTGGGAACCGATGTGGTCATCGGTCCCAATGCACAAAAACCGCTGGCACTGAAAATACCGCTCTTCGTCTCCGATATGAGCTTCGGCGCATTGTCGGAACCGGCAAAGGTGGCGCTGGCACGCGGCGCGGAACAGGCCGGAACGGGGATCTGTTCGGGTGAAGGCGGCATGCTGCCCGAGGAGCAGGCGGAAAACACACGCTATTTTTACGAGCTGGCATCGGCCCGTTTCGGATTCGACTGGGACAAGCTGTCGAAGGTACAGGCATTTCATTTCAAGGGCGGCCAAGGCGCCAAGACCGGAACCGGCGGCCATTTGCCGGGCGCCAAGGTTAAGGGCAAGATCGCCGAAGTGCGGGGCCTCGAGGAGGGTGAATCAGCCATCTCGCCGCCGCGTTTTCCCGACTGGACCAAGGTCAGCCAGATCAGGGAATTCGCCGATGAGGTACGGGACCGCACCGGCGGCATTCCGATCGGCTACAAGCTCTCCGCCCAGCATATTGAAAAGGACATCGACGCGGCGCTGGCGGTGGGCGTCGACTACATTATTCTGGATGGCCGCGGCGGAGGAACCGGCGCCGCACCGATCATCTTCCGGGACAATATTTCGGTACCGACGATCCCGGCGCTGGCGCGGGCCCGACGTCATCTCGACGGCGCCGGCCGGTCGGATGTAACGCTGGTGATTACCGGCGGCCTCAGAAAACCGGCGGATTTCATCAAGGCCCTGGCGCTCGGGGCTGATGCGGTCGCCGTATCCAATGCGGCGATGCAGGCCATCGGCTGCATCGCCATGCGCGCCTGTCACACCAATAATTGTCCGGTCGGCATCGCCACCCAGAAGCCGCATCTTGTCAGCCGTATCGTGGTCGAAAAATCGGCCGAGCGGCTGACCAATTTCTTCGAGGCCTCCGTGGAACTGATGCAGGTGATGGCGCGAGCCTGCGGACATGATCACCTTTCGCAGTTCACCATCGACGATCTGACCACCTGGAAGAAAGACATGGCGGCGCTGTCCGGTGTCGCCTTTGGCGGCGTCGCATGAGGTCAAATCTGTCAACCGGAGCATCACGATGAGCAAGGACACACTGGATTGGGTGAAGGTCGGCGTCACAGGGGACCTTCCCGACGGACGCGTCAAGACCGTCACGGCGCGCAACGTATCGATCTGCCTTTCGCATTTCGACGGTCAGTGGGCGGCCATGGACAATCACTGCCCGCATCAGGGCGGCCCGCTCGGCGAGGGCTCGATCGAACTTGGCGTGGAGGGGAAATGCTGGATCCGCTGTCCGTGGCACGGTTGGGACTTCGATCCGTTGACCGGGGCACCTCCCGGCGGGCACAAGGACACCGGCCAGACCCTCTATCCGGTCGAGATACGCGACGATGAAATCTTCATCGGCCTCGAGCCGGAACCGGAGCGCGAACGCACCGTCACCGACGCAATGACCGACACCATGATCAATTGGGGCGTCAAAAGCGTTTTCGGCATGGTCGGCCATTCCAATCTCGGTCTTGCCGATTCCATTCGCCTGGCGGCGCAGGACGGCAAGCTGTCCTATTACGGCATCCGGCACGAAGGCGCTGCCGCCTTTGCCGCCTCCGCCTATGGCAAGCTGACGGGACTACCAGCCGCCTGCATCACCATTGCCGGGCCGGGTGCGACCAATCTCCTGACCGGCATGTGGGACGCCAAGGTCGACCGGGCGCCGGTTCTGGCGCTGACCGGCCAGGTCCAGACACAGGTTTTCGGCCCCGGCGCCTTTCAGGACATCGATCTGAAATCCGCCTTCGAAGCGGTTTCGCGTTTTTCGCAAACCGTGCTGTCGACATCGAAGCACACCGAATTGATGTCGCTGGCCTGTAAAAACGCCATTGTCGAGCGGGACGTTGCTCATCTGGTGTTTCCCGACGACGTCCAGACACAGCCCAGCAAGGCCAAGCCACGCGGGCCGAAGGGGCGGATGGGCGATTCGGCCATCAAGCCGTCGGATGGTGATATCGAGGCCGCCTCCGAGATGATTGGGGATGCGAAACGGCCCATCATCATCATCGGTCATGGCGCCGTGCAGGCGCGCGATGCGGTGATCGCATTTGCTGAAAAGATCGGCGCCCCGGTGCTGACCACCTTCAAGGCCAAGGGACTGATCGCCGATTCACACCCCAATGCAGCCGGTGTACTCGGCCGATCGGGAACACCGATCGCCAGTTGGTGTGTTGCAACCTCCGATCTTCTCATTACCCTTGGCACCTCGTTTTCCAATCATACGGGGATCGAACCGTCGAAACGCATCATCCAGGTCGATTTCGAACGGATGCAGCTCGGAAAGTTTCACCGGGTCACGCTGCCCGTCTGGGGCGATATCGGTGCCTTTTGCAAGATCATGATGGAAACGGTGCAGCAGCCGGCCGATGCCGACGATCAGATCGGCGAATTGAGGGAGCGCTGGGCGATGTGGCGCGCCGAGAAACAATCGCGCCTCGCCGAAGAAAAAGGCAAGGGAATCCATTCCTTTTCGGTTTTCGATGCCCTGACGAAACTGTGTCCCGACGATGCGATTATCGCCGTGGATGTCGGCAACAACACCTATTCCTTCGGCCGCTATTTTGAAACCAGGGGCCAGCGTGTGTTAATGTCCGGCTATCTCGGCTCCATCGGCTTTGGTCTGCCTGCCGCAATGGGTGCCTGGGCGGCGACGCAGGATCATGACGCGTTCAAGGGCCGCAAGGTGATCTCGATTTCCGGCGATGGCGGGTTCGGCCAATATGCCATGGAGTTCACCACGGCGGTCAAATACGGGATGGATATTACCCATATCCTCTTGAACAACGGGCAACTCGGCAAGATTTCAAAGGAGCAGCAGGCCGGACAATGGCCCGTCTGGGAAACGCAACTGACCAACCCGTCCTTTGCCGCCTTCGCCCGCCTTTGCGGCGGCCGCGGCAGCCGGGTGACAGAGGCCGCGGAGATCGAGACGGCCATGAGCGACGCGCTTGCCCATGACGGCCCGGCGCTCGTCGAGATCATGACCGACGCGGAACTTGTGTAACCTCGAAGCAAGCCTCAAGCCAAGGAATGCAGCCATGCCCCCAACAGCTGACCTCACCATCGCGACGCCGGAATTGCTTAAAGATGCGCGCATCATGGCGCACAACGCCGCACAGATTGCGGCCCTGGCAGCGCTCGCCAATATAGAGGCACGCTCCGATTACAGTCACACCGCGCTGCATTGGGAGGCGGCCAGCGGCGGCTTCCAGACCGGAGCCATCGACAGTGAAGACGGCCCGGTTCTCATTCGCGTCACCCTGTCTCCACTGGCCATGTGGTTTGTCAGGGGCGGTGAGACGGTCGACATGATCGGGCTCGAAGAAACCGAGGAGGCCGATTGTCTCGGCTGGCTCGATGCCGCGCTGACGGAACGCGGCCTCAACGCAGCCTCCGGCGTCAGGCATCCGTTCAAGCTCCCGGCGGATGTCGTTGCCATAAGCCGGTTCGAGACGGCCGGGCTGGAACATGGCCTTCAATTGCTGGCCCGCTGGTACGATCTTGCCAATCATCAGCTGCTCGAATTCGCGGCAAATCATGACGACATCACGCCGGGTCCAAGCCCGGTCTATTGCTGGCCGCACCATTTCGACATTGCCACCTATGTCAGCCTCGATGCTGCGGGCGCCGAGCACGCCCGCGGCATCGGCCTGGGCATGTCGCCCGGCGATGGAAGCTACGGCGAACCCTATATCTACATCAATCCCTGGCCGCATTTGGATACCGACAGCCTGCCGCAACTGCCGGCACCCGGTCGCTGGCACACGGACGGTTTCGTCGGCGCCGTCGCAACGGCCTCGCAGCTGACCGAGATGGCAGATATCGAGGCTGGGCTGGCAGAATTTATCGAGGGTGCCTTCACGCTCGGCCGTCAGGCGCTGGGAGACTGACGACCGATGGGTGCCGCTCTTACCATCGTCATCTTGCTGGCGCTATCGGTCTCGATTGTCCGGATTGCCGCCGTTGCCATGCGCCTGACCGGCTTGCCCGAGAACATCGCACGCTTTCAGTGCGTGTCGGCGCTGACGGGAACCGGTTTTACCACCCACGAAGCCGAGATGATCGCCAACTATCCGGTGCGGCGCCGGATTGTGATTGCCCTTATGGTGCTTGGCAATCTCGGGCTCGTCTCGATTGCATCGACGTTCATCGTCGCCTTTGTCAGGACCGGCCCCGATGCCCAGCATGTGGCGGTGCAGGCGGTCATCATGCTGCTGGCCGTCGGCGTCACCTTTCTCGTCTCTACCAACAAGACGCTCGACCGCGGCATGTGCGGCCTGATCGGTCATGTGCTGTTGCGGGCAACCTCGCTGGGCCAGACTGGCTATCATCGCATTTTGCAGCTCGGCGAGGACCTCAGCATTGCCGAGCACGAATATTTCGGCGCGGCGGCACGACCACTCAGCGACCTGGATCTGCACGGCCAGACCTTGCTGGCTATCCGGCCGGCCGGATCGCTGAAAACGAAAGCGATCGAGACCGGGATGATGGTCCATACCGGCGATACACTGGTGCTGAGCGGCAGTGAGGCCGCACATCGTGCACTGGCCGCCGGGCTTGGCCGGAAGGAGCATTAGATGCGGACGGCAGTCAGCATTTCAGGGCCAAAACAGGCTCGCGGGGCGGATTCAGCATGTGCAAATAAAAAAAATTTCGGGTGTTCGACCGGTGGCTGATCAGAGGATTGGATTACCTTCAGACCCGCACTGGTTGTTTTCGCAGGCAATGCACCCTGAACACCGCACGCAACCGCGCAAAACTCAAAGTAGAAACCGATATTTGCCGGTTGGGGCGGTTCGACACTCCGTCATTGCGAACCTGAGGCTTAAAACTGCTCCCGCAGGGCCGTGTCATCGGACTTGTTTTTCACAACAACTCTCTGTTTATAATAAATTTCCCTGGATAAGACGCCGGCAGGCACCGGAGACGAACTGGCGAGCAACCGGTGCTGCAACCATTCCACGTGTGCAGAATTTCCGCCGCCATCCATCGTGCCATCTGTCTGAATGCGAGTGATCACGGCCTCGCCTTTCGTTCACCGTTGGCAACACCAGTGCCGGCTGGAAAACGCGCGGTTTACGCGCCGTTTTCATTAACCAATTCGAAACGGCGAATATCGATATTTTGTCGACGGTTGCTTGGAAATTGATGTTCCAACGGCATGACGCCTCGTAACCGTGTCGGCATCAGTCCAACATGTTTCTTCACATTCAAGACGTTTGGCTCGCCCGAATACTTGGGGCGTGACGCCGGAACGGCGGTCACATTCGGGAAGCGAGCATTCAAGAAACGTAGCAACGATCGCTACGGTGTTTCGGGGTACAAGACAGTGAACAATCTCAGCATCAAAATTCAAAGCGCGATCTCGGTGGGAGTCGTGCTGTTTCTTCTGGCAATCCTGGCTGTTGTTGGATTTTTGTCAAATCTCAGCGTGGGATCGGTTTTCAACGAATACCGCGCCACGGCGCAGCAAACGGTTGAGGTCGAGGGGCTGGTCGAGCATCTGTATGAGACCCGGCTGGCAGCCTTGCGATACCGCATGAACCCGCAACCTGCTGAAACCAGCGAAGTTCACAAACATATCGAGGCAATCCACAAGTCGCAGACCGACATTTCGACGCTGTTCGCCGATTATCCCGACAAACTCGAAGTGCTGACCCGCGTTGAAAAACAGGCGACCTCCTACGAGGACGCCTTCATGGAAACGGTCTCGCTGCAGGAGACCAGTGACGCGCTGGTGGACGAGATCCATGCGCTGGGTCATTCCATTCGCGAAAGAACCGGGGCGCTTCTGGACACTGCGATTGAGAATTCCAACGCTCAGACCACGAAAAAACTGGTGCATGGCGAGGAAGGCCTCCTGTTGGGCCGTTTGAATTTCGAGAAATTCCTTTTGAGCAATTCCGATGCCCAACTCGCTGATTCCAAATCGCGGCTTGATGAGGCCCAGACGCTTCTGACGGATGTTTCAAAATACTCAGCACCGGGATTTATCCGGAACGAAACCGCTGAGATCGCGGCGGAAATCGGTCGCTATCATTCTCTCGTCGATCAGGTCGCTGCGACAATTGCAAAACGAAATGACGTTCGATACGGCACGCTCGACGTCCTCGGTCCTCAAATGCAAAACTCCTACATCTCTCTTGTTCATGCGATTATCGCCTGGCAGGAGGGTCTGGGAGCAGACGGGTCTGCGACGGTCTCCACAACCAAGTGGTTCATGCTGGTCTTTTCAATCGTGGCAATTGTTCTGGGCGCCGTCGTTGCGCTTATCCTGTCAAACCGGCTGTCTGCCAGTGTGCAGAATATGGCGTCGGTGATGGGTGACATGTCCGATGGAAATTACGAGGCAGAGGTCGCGGGTGCGGACAACCAGAATGAAATCGGCTTGATGGCGCGCGCGCTGAAAAAATTCAGGGACGCTGCAACCGAACGTCTTCGTCTGGAGGCGGAAAACGCCGAAAGCCGCAGACAGGCCGATGAAGCACGCCGCGAGCGGGAATTGGTCGCCGAAAGCCTCAATCACGCGGTTGACCGACTGGGCGACGGTCTGACGCGACTTGCAGAAGGTGACCTTACCGTGAAGCTGGAAGAACCCTTCATGGACAGCATCGATCAGCTTCGCCTGAACTTCAACGCCTCCGTCGAGAAGCTTCAGCATACGATGAACGAAATCCGCACCAACACCGTTTCGATCGATGAAAGCGCCGGCGAAATGCAGAGTGCCGTCGACGAGCTCTCCAGACGCACGGAACAGCAGGCTGCCTCTCTCGAGCAGACATCGGCTGCACTGGAGCAGGTGACGGCCACCGTCAAGAGCACGTCGGAGCGTTCCGTCGAAGCGTCCAACATGGCCGCGACCGCGCGCGGCAGTGCCGAAGAGTCCAGCAAGGTCGTTGCTGAGGCGGTCGAGGCAATGGGGCGCATCGAAGGGGCATCGTCGGAGATTTCCAACATCATCAACGTGATTGAGGAAATCGCATTCCAGACCAACCTTCTTGCGCTGAATGCCGGGGTCGAAGCGGCGCGCGCAGGCGATGCGGGCAAGGGTTTCGCGGTGGTTGCGCAGGAAGTGCGCGAGTTGGCACAACGGTCAGCCGGCGCCGCCAAAGACATCAAGACCCTGATCACAAAATCGGGTGAAGAGGTCGGCAGCGGTGTGGAACTTGTCTCGGCGACGGGGACGGCGCTCGAGACAATCACCGGTCATGTCAACGAGATTGCCAGCCATATCGAATCGATTGCAACGGCTGCCAAGGAGCAGTCCTCCGGTCTTCAGGAGATCAATATGGCCGTCAATGAGATGGATCAGGCAACGCAGAACAACGCCGCAATGGTGGAAGAGACGACCGCCGTCACGCACCGCGTTGCCGAGGACGTGCGAAACCTCTCCGGCCAGGTCGGTCAGTTCAATGTCGGCAGCGCCGCGGCTCTCGCAGCCACAGCCCATGCCGCCATGAAGATGACCGAGCCCGCCGTTCCGGTTGCCGATAACACGTCCAATAAACCAGCCGGGAACACGAATGTGGCAGTCGCCGGAAATACGGCGCTGAAAACCGACAGCTGGGACGAATTCTGATCCAGTCCAGCCCAAAACGAAAAGGCGCGCCATCACCTCATGGCGCGTTTTTGCATGTCCGCATTTCCAGACCGTTTCACGCTTCGTCAGAAACGGGACAACGGCGTCGGCCCTTGATTGTGTCGACACATTCAGATTTTACCGATACCGCCAACCCTGAATTGCTCTTTCAGCCAAAAGGTCCGTTAAAGCAATCGGACAGGTGCCGATTGCATTAACCATACCGAAACAACGTTTGACGTAGAATGACGTACGGTTGCTTGGACACTCCTGTTCCAATGGCATGACGCCCCGCCACCGTGTCGGCATCGATCCAACATGTATCTCCGCAAAGACTTTCATACTTTTCGGGACACGAGAGGATGAGGCGCAATGACCGCCCGTCACCTTCGCGCCCGGGAGAATTCAGAGCTGTCTGCAAGCAGGCTCTCAGTGACTTTAGGGATCAGAATAGTGAATAAACTCAGTATCAAGTTTCAAAGCGCGATATCGGTGGGTGTCGTGTTGACCCTTCTGGTGGTTCTGGCAGCCGTCGGGTTCATCTCAACCGTCAACCTTGGTGGGGCCTTTACCGAATATCGCAGCACCGCCCGGCAAACCGTCATGGTCAATAGCCTCGTTGAGGACCTGTTCGAGACCCGGATGTCGGCATTTCGCTACCGTATCAAACCTGAGCCGGCGGAGGCTGAGGAGGTTCGCGCGAATATTCAGGAGATTCATGACGCCCGGGAACAAATCGAAACCCTGTTTGCCGGCGAACCGGATAAACTCGCCGAGCTCGAGCGTGTCAATCAGCAGGCAACGTCCTATGTCTCCGCATTTCAGGAAATGGTCACACTGCAGGAGTCACGCCAGGTTCTGGTCACCAAGGTTCGTGCATTGGGCAAATCGATACGCGAGAGAATCACAGCCCTGTTGGCGGTGACGATCCGCAATTCCAACGCGGACACGACAACAAAGCTGGTCAAAGCGGAGGAGAGCCTGCTTCTGGGGCGGCTTTATTTCGAAAAATTTCTTCTCACCAACTCCAATACCGAACTCACGACCGCTGAAACAAACCTGAACGAGTCGCTGACCGCCATGGCATCGATTTCAAAAACACCGCTGGTGGGTGTCAGCCAAAACGAGATTTCAGATATCAGCACGGATATCGGAAGTTATCTTTCGCAGGTTGGAGACATCGCCACCATCATCGCCAAGCGAAACAACATAAGAGAAAACACCCTTGATGTGCTCGGCCCGCAAATGCAGGCCGAATATGAAACCATCGTCGACTCGATTATCGCACGGCAGGATGTCCTCGGACCGCAGGGTGCGGCAACTGTTTCCAGCACCAAATGGTTCGTTCTGATTTTCTCCATTGTCGCCGTCGTACTGGGCGCTGCTATCGCCTTTGTCCTTTCAAACCGCATTTCCGCCAGCATCCAGAAAATGGCTTCGGTGATGGGCGACATGTCGGATGGCAATTACGAGATCGAAGTCGAAGGGGCTGAGCACCAGAATGAAATGGGGATGATGGCGCGCGCTCTTGAGAAATTCAAACAAGCCGCAATCGAACGTATTCGTCTGGAGGAAGAAAATGCGGAGGGCCGCAAATCGGCCGATGCCGCGCGGCGCGAACGGGAATCCGTCAGTGAGAGCCTGACACGCGCTGTCGAGCTTCTGGGTGACGGCCTGACGCGTCTGGCCGAAGGCGACCTCACCGTGAAGCTGGAAGAGCCGTTTATCGAGAGCATCGATCAGCTCCGGCTGAACTTCAATGCTTCGGTGGAGAAACTGCAGCAAACGATGAACGAGATCCGCTCCAATACGGTGTCGATCGACGAAAGCGCCAACGAGATGCAAACCGCTGTGGACGAGCTCTCCCGGCGAACCGAGCAGCAGGCTGCCTCCCTGGAGGAAACCTCAGCCGCGCTGGAGCAGGTGACGGCGACCGTCAAGAGCACGTCGGTCCGCTCTGACGAAGCGGCCGAGATGGCGACAACGGCTCGCGGCAGTGCCGAAGAGTCCAGCAAGGTCGTCGCTCAGGCGGTCGAGGCGATGGGACGGATCGAAGGGGCGTCGTCGGAGATTTCGAACATCATCAACGTGATTGACGAAATCGCCTTCCAGACCAACCTTCTTGCCCTCAACGCAGGGGTCGAAGCGGCGCGCGCAGGCGATGCCGGCAAAGGCTTCGCCGTGGTTGCGCAGGAAGTGCGTGAGTTGGCGCAACGGTCAGCCGGCGCCGCCAAAGACATCAAGACCCTGATCACAAAATCGGGTGAAGAGGTCGGCAGCGGCGTGGAACTTGTCTCGGCGACGGGCACGGCTCTTGAGACCATCACCGGTCACGTCAACGAGATTGCCAGCCATATCGAATCGATTGCCACGGCCGCCAAGGAGCAGTCTTCCGGCCTTCAGGAGATCAATATGGCCGTCAATGAAATGGATCAGGCAACGCAGAACAACGCCGCGATGGTGGAAGAGACAACCGCCGTCACGCACCGCGTTGCCGAGGATGTGCGGAACCTCTCCGGCCAGGTCGGTCAGTTCAATGTCGGCAGCGCCGCGGCTCTCGCCGCCACAGCCCATGCCGCCATGGAGACGACCGCGCCGACCGTTCCGGTTGCCGATAACACCTCCAATAAACCTGCCGGGAACACGAATGTGACGGTCGCCGGAAACACGGCGCTGAAAACCGACAGCTGGGACGAATTCTGATCCAGCCCAGCCCAAAACAAGAAGGCGCGCCATCACGTCATGGCGCGCTCTTTCATCTGCCGTTTCTGCCTTTCTCTCGGTAAAGCTTCAAGGTGCTTTTTCGAGCTGCGCCATCTGCAGCTCCAGGGCGCCCATCCCTTCTTCCGACAGAGCGGCTTCACGCAGTAGCCGCAACTGCTCCGCCGCATCCGGTTTGCCATCGAGGGGACCGAGCGCCGAAAGAACCCTGTCGAATTTGGAATGTCCGCGCAAATGGGTGTCCGAATAGCCCTTGATCAGACGGCGGCTGATGAGTACTTCGACACCGAGATCATAGTCGCGTCCGCGAGTGGCGAGCGCCAGATCGAACCAGTCCTTCAAATGCGCCTCTTCGACCGTGTGACGCCGCAACCGTCGGCGAACCGGTCGCAAGGCGCCGAGCACCCAGAGGCTGAAATAGCCGGCCATCGTATCGGTCCTGATACGCCGGCCGCGATTGACCAGCCGGTCCAGAAGGGCAAACAGTCTGGGACTGTTTTCAATCCACCGGCCGAGCCTCGATGGCAGCGTCCCGCAGACCTCCTGGGCCCGCGGATGAAAATATTCGGTGACGTGCAGCACGGCATCGGGTCCGACGGCCACCTCATCGCGCACCCGCAGGGAGCGGCTTGAGCGCAATTTCAGATCCGCAACCCGGATGATGTCGTCATAGACCATCGCATTGGCGACATATTTGGCGGCCTCGCGGCTGAAGCGCCAGGCATGATCGTCACTGTCTGCGGCAACGGCCCGCTCGATGCGCTCAAGATAGGTGGCGCCATAGGCAACATCCTGATAGTCGACCACCTTGCGCAATCCGGCGATCACCATCTCGTGGATCGGTTCGGGCAATTGTTCGGCTCGTTCAGTCAGCGCATTCCAGGCATCGAGAAGCCGGGCCGGGCCATCGACCTGCACGGTTTTTTGGGCGCCTTTTGTTGCCGACTCCTTGGCCGCGCCCGAGCGTTCACCGGCAGCGGCCCTTTCAAAACAGGCCGAAAACGCCTTGAGACTGGCGTCGACACCGCGTCCCGAAGCGCGGACAACCTGCTCATAGCTTTGACGCGGAAACGGCAGCGCTCCTGAACCCGCCAGGGCGCCGAACAGGCTTGCCGAAATCACCGTTCCTGCCGCCAGCGCCTCGCTTTCCATGTCGAAAGCGATCACACTCTTTGCTGCGGTGGCGGCCCGCTCGATCACTTTGCCGGCATCGCGTCGTCCGTCTCCGGGCACCGTCTTTTCTGACACGGCCAGGATGCGGTGGGACGACATGATCAGCGTCGTGCGGTCCGGTGTAACGAACCCCCTGATGATGGCACGGCCCGCCTCCATCAGTTCGGCGGCAATCATGATGTCGACATCGCCGGCGGAGGGTGTGAGGGAGAAAACCGGCTCGCGGCCGGTATCAGGCGTCATCTCGACATAATAGATCGTTGCGCCGGTGCGCTGGGCAACGCCGGCAACGGAGGTCGATTGCGCCCGATAGCCATTGGCTTCCGCAACGCCGATGATCCAGTCCGTCAGCACGCCGCCGCCCTGGCCGCCGACGGCCAGCATGGCAAGTTTTATGATGTCGCCGGTCGTATCGGCGCCATGCCCGTCCGTACCCGTCAGCTCCGCAATCTCCATTCGGCTATTGCTCCTGGAAGGTCAGATAGCGGGCCTCGCGGCGGGCCTGCAACCATCCGGTCACCCGGCGGCGCAGCCGATCGGCAAGACGCTCGAATCTGCCCGGATTGAACACCGTGTCGGCCCGATAGAAGGACGGGCAGAGGACGGCGGCATCGGCCACCTCGCCGCAATTGCCGCAGCCCACACAGCTTTGGTCGATATGGGCGACCGGATCGTCACGCAGCGGATCGTCCAGTTTCTTGACCGACAGGGACGGACAACCCGAAAGGCGGATACAGGCATGATCGCCGGTGCACACATCCTCGTCCACGCCGAAGCGCGGCTTAACGACACGATTGCCCTTGTCGATCTTGGCCTTGACAAGCGGACGTTCCCGGCGTTGCCGGTTGAGCATGCATTCGGACGAAGCGACAATAACCTTTGGCCCTTTTTCGGTGGTCGTCAGCGCCTCTTTCAGCGTCGCGGCCATCTTGCCGACATCATAGGTCCAGTCGATCTGGCGCACCCAGTTGACGCCAATGCCCTTTACCGCGTCGGTGATAGGATGCTTGGTCGATTTGGACCGGTTGTCAGCCCGCGAGGACAGAATGTCCTGCCCACCGGTCGCCGCGGAGTAGTAGTTGTCAACGACCACGATGACACCGTCATTCTGGTTGAACACGGCATTGCCGATGGAGGAGGTCAAGCCATTGTGCCAGAAGCCGCCATCGCCGACGAAGGAAATGGACCGCCGGTTGGCGTCGGGCGTGTTGAAGGCCGAGGCCGAAGCCGGACCGAGACCGTAGCCCATCGTCGTCGCGCCGAGACCGAAGGGCGGCATGATCGAAAACAGATGGCAACCGATATCAGAGGCGATGTGATGTTCGCCGAGTTCGTTTTCGACCAGTTTGGTCGCCGCAAAAATCGGCCGCTCCGGACAGCCGGTGCAAAATCCTGGCGGCCTTGCGGGCACGGTTTTCGCAAGGTCACCGGCCACATCCGTCTCCGGCTGATTGGGCGCGCGGTCGCGGTCCGAAAGCAGGCCCGGTTCATGGTCCCGGATGAAAGCGCGCAGCCCGTCCAGCATGATCTGGCCAGTCAGTTCACCGGCTTCCGGCAGCGGGCCCTTTCCGGTCAGGCGAGTGGTCGCACCGGCCTTGTAGAGCATGGCGCCAATGGCCTCTTCGATGTAGCTCGGCTGCCCTTCCTCGACCACCAGAACGGCACCCTTATCGGCGCAAAAGGCGGTGATTTCGCCGTCGATCAGCGGATAGGTGACATTGAGAACATAAAGCGGCACCTTCGTCTCGCCGTGAATATCGGCAAGTCCGAGGCGCTGCAGGGCGCGGATAACACCGTTATACATGCCCCCCTGCAGAACAATGCCGATTTTCGCATCCTTCGGGCCGAAGAACTCATTAAGGTGGTTGTCACGGATGTAATCGACCGCCGCCGGCAGGCGTTTGCTGATCTTTTCCTGTTCATGCAGGAAGGAGGCGGGCGGCAGAACAATCCGGTTCAAATCACGGCGCGGGTTCTCCAGCGCATGCGCCACATTCATTTCGGGGCGTTTGTTGTCCTTGGCTTCGAACTGGCCATGGACATGGCAGCCCCGGATCCGCACCTGCAGCATCACCGGCGTGTTGGAGGCTTCGGACAGTTCAAAACCGTTCTCGACCGCCTTGACGATCGACGGAAGATTGGGGCGCGGGTCGAGCAGCCAGACCTGGCTTTTGGTGGCAAAGGAATGGCTCCGCTCCTGCATGATGGATGAGCCTTCGCCATAATCCTCGCCGACGATGATCAGTGCGCCGCCTGTGACGCCGCCGGAGGACAGATTGGCAAGGGCGTCGGAGGCGACATTGAGGCCGACGGTGGATTTGAACGTCACCGCGCCGCGGATCGGATAGTGCACCGAGGCTGCAAGCATCGCGGTTGCCGTCGCCTCCGAAGCGCTGGCTTCAAAATGCACGCCAAGCTCGGACAGGATGTCCTGGGCATCGGCCAGCACATCCATCAGGTGACTGATTGGTGCCCCCTGATAGCCGCCGACATAGCCGACACCGTTTTCCAGGAGCGCCTTGGTGATGGCCAGGATGCCTTCTCCGCGAAAGGTCTCGCCTTCACCCATTTTCAGTTTTTGGACTTCTTTCGCGAAAGAGCGCTCAGCCATCCGTGTCTCCCAATGTCTTGCCCGCCCAACAGCAGGCGCTGCGTCCAGCTCTCCACCGGCCACACTGCACAAGCGTTCCGCTTTTGCCGTTGGCGCGGTCATATCGGGTCCCGGACATTTTTATTTGCATTTGCAATTATATTCCCTTGTCTCGACACCGAACGCCACTTGGCACGTGATTACAATTCTTTCCCGCCACCGGTGATTTTATCATCCACAATCTGTGGTTTTTTTCAAGAAACACATCTCCGGACCGCGCACAATAATATATGCATTCAAATTATTTTATATTTAAAATACCTTCTATGCAGCCGGCCATCGGAAAAACTATGGGTCCGGTAATCGACAATTGCCCGCCATTCGTTTGATGCGAGCAGGGTCGCCAATCTGGTTCTGCTGGTTCGATCGGCATGGCAATCCTGTGGTTTTATTGATCTTTCGGCGTTTACCCGTACGGCAACTCTTGATAACAACGGCGAATGGGGACCCGGCCATGCTGGCGCGCATGCAAACCGAAATCCCTGGACCGTTTTACCTTTGTTGAAAACGGGGCAACGGTGTCAGCCGTTGATAGTGTTGATGCATTCAGGTTTTGCCGGTTCGGTCCGAACCTGAATCGCTCGAGGGGACCGGTCCGGGGATCGATTTGGGTAAGTTTTCCGCGTTACGTGAGCTCTTCTGGCAACACTATCATGGCAGTGATGCGCGGGCATCGCACCGCTGGATGCTGTCACTGATTGCGACCTTTGTCCTGTTTCCCGGTGTGGGAAGCGGCGGTTCGATCCTGTTTGCCGGCATCTGGCTCTTCTCGCTGCCCTATTGGCTATTCGACCGGGATGCTCGATCATTCAATCGCAACGAAACCGCTCTGGTCAGCGTCTTTGCCGCCTATTTCCTGATCATGGCAACCTTTGCCTTCGCCCATGCTGTACGATCCGATCAGACATCCGGATTCGGCGCCGTTTATTCCAACCTGCCCTTTTTGCTGATCGGCCCGGTCCTGCCGGTGCTGCGGCGCGCCGCAGAGCCGGAATGGCTTGAGCGGGTTTTCGCCGGCATTGCCTGGGGGGCGCTGCTGGCCGCGGCGCTCGTGACGATCGGCGCATGGTTTTATCCTGAAATCGGCCGCAAGGCATTGAGCGGCAATCCGCTGGTTCTGGCCCTGGGCGCCCTGGTCTCTGGCATGCTGTGCAACCATGGCGTCCTGTTTTTCAGCGGCCGCATGCGCTGGCTGGCAGCGGCAGGTGCGTTGGCATCGCTCTATGTTCTTTTGACGACCGGCAGCCGCGGACCGATCCTGTCCTATGGCATCGCTGTGACGCTCTACGCAGCCATTATGGGATACAGGCATTTCGGTCTGCGTTGGATGCTCGGTCGATATGTGGCCTGGCTACTGATATTCGTCGCCAGCATCGCCATGGTTGAAAGATCCGACCCGCAATTGAGCCAGCGCGTCACCGTCGCGATGGAAAGACTGTCCAGCCCATCCGACAAGACCATCAAGGAAAACAGCGTTCGAACGCGTTTCGTGCTCTATGAGTCCGGTCTGCGCGCCTTCCTGGATCGGCCGCTGACGGGCTACGGCCGTCAGAACGCGGTCAAGGCCACAAAGGATCACAGCAATGGCGCTGCTGACGAGCATTTTCATTTCACCCATCTGCACAATGGCTATCTGACCGACCTCGTATCGTCCGGAGCGCTGGGTCTGCTGTCTCTTCTCGCTGTGTTGATGGTCCCGCTCGCCCTGTTTTGGAATGCGCGGCCCGTTGTGTTCGGCGGAGTGCTGAGCGTGACGCTCGCCTATGTCTTCTACGGCGCCACCAATCTGCTTTTTTACCATGATGTCGTGACGCTGCTGTTTTTGTCTTTGATCTGCGTGTTCAGCGCCCTGTCGCCACCCGGCACCATCGGCGACCGACGGTCTTCGCATTGGAATGAACCAGAATGAACCCGTTCCACAACCGATGGCGTTCGCCTTGCGCGCCCGGCTGGTCCCGGCCAAACACAGATCGTTGGAGAGGCTCCAAGCCATGATTGCACGCCTGCCCTCAATTCGATATGCACGTGGTCGGGGATTTCAGCCAAAGGGACTTTCGTGAAGATTACAGTTTTGGGCTGCGGCTATGTCGGTCTGGTTTCCGGCGCATGCTTTGCAGATTTCGGCGATACCGTCATTGGCGCCGATCTGGACGAGACCAAGATCGCGGCCTTGAAGCGCGGCGAGATACCCATATTCGAGCCAGGTCTCGATCAGATCGTCGCATCGAATATGGAAAGCGGCCGGCTGTCGTTCACCACGCAGGTGGAACAGGCGATCGCCGGCGCCGATGTGGTGTTCATCGCTGTCGGCACACCGGCACGGCGCGGCGATGGTCACGCGGACCTGTCCTATGTCTATGCAGTGGCCCGGACCATCTCGACATCCATGAATGGCTATACGGTCATTGTCACAAAATCGACGGTTCCCGTGGGCACCGGAGACGAGGTGGAACGGATCATTCGCGAGGGTAATCCGGCGGCGGATTTTTCGGTCGTTTCCAACCCGGAATTCCTGCGCGAAGGCGCCGCCATCGAAGACTTCAAGCGGCCGGACCGGATCATCGTGGGAACCGACGACCCACGGGCGCGCGACGTCATGTCCGAAGTCTATCGCCCGCTTTTTCTCAATCACTCGCCGCTCCTGTTCGTCTCGCGCCGGACGGCGGAACTGACGAAATATGCGTCCAACGGTTTTCTGGCGATGAAGATCACCTTCATCAATGAACTGGCCGATTTGTGCGAGGCCGTTGGCGCCAATGTTCAGGATGTGGCCCGCGGCATCGGACTGGACAATCGCATCGGACCGAAATTCCTCAATGCCGGACCCGGATTTGGCGGCTCCTGTTTCCCGAAGGACACCATCGCGCTGGTCAAGACAGCACAGGACCATGACAGCCCGGTTCGGCTTGTCGAAACGACAGTCAGCATCAATGACCGGCGCAAGCCGGCCATGGCAAAGAAGATTCTCGCGGCCTGCGGCGGCGACGTGCATGGCAAGGTGATCGCCATTCTGGGCCTGACGTTCAAACCCAATACCGACGATATGCGGGAAGCCCCCTCGATCGCCATCATTCAATCCTTGCAGGAAGACGGGGCGAAGATACGCGCCTTCGATCCCCAGGGCATGGATGCAGCGGCCGAATTGTTTGACGATGTGGCCTATGCTCAGGACGCCTATGATGCGGCTCACGGCGCCGATGCCATTGTGATCGTAACCGAATGGGAAGCGTTTCGCGCGCTGGATCTGGAGCGGATCAAGCAGCAATTGAAAACTCCGGTCATGATCGATCTGCGCAACATCTACCGCCCGGCTGAAATGAAACAGCTCGGTTTCGACTACTGGAGCATCGGCCGTCCGGATGCCGGATAGGTCAATGGGTGGCAAGTGAGAGGACCACCGATTGCACTGCCAAAAACAGCCGCAGACTTTCTGTAGTCTGATGAATATCTCACCGCTTTGGTGCATATTCGTGCTGTTCACCCTTTCCCTTCCAACACCCTGTCATGAAGGTTCATCGATGCTTGCCCTATCCACAGATGGTGGTTCGTCTGGTAGATCGTCCGAAATGCTTTATGTATAGAGAAACGAAGGCAGCGATGACGACTTCCGCGCTTCGATCGGCAAGAATTCCCAATCGAATTCAGGGCTTTGTGATGGAAAGGCTATTGCATGATCAATAAGCGATCTGTTCCGGCCAGGTTGACGCACGGTGCGGAAGGCGGCGCGCCCAATCCCACATGGGCAACTCCGTGAACCCTTCGGTAGCGACCTTCAAGCCATGTGCGGAATAGCCGGATTTCTTCAGACCGGCGCCCGTCAGGGTGAGCGCGCACTGGCGACCTGCCAGCGCATGGCGGATGCGCTGACGCATCGCGGCCCCGATGATGCGGGTGTCTGGCACGACCATGAGGCCGGGATTTATCTTGCCTTCAGACGTTTGTCGATCATCGACCTTTCGGACGCCGGTCACCAGCCAATGGTCTCGGCCAATGGCCGGTTCGTGATCATCTACAATGGCGAGATCTACAATCATCAGGACCTGCGCAAGCGATTGGACCCGGAGGGGACGGTCGCCTGGCGCGGCACGTCGGACACGGAAACCCTGCTTGCCGTCATCGAGGCCTGGGGCGTGGACGAGGCGCTGGAGAGCTGCAACGGCATGTTCGCCTTTGCGCTTTGGGACCGCCAGGAGCGGCGGCTCACGCTGGCGCGGGATCGATTTGGCGAAAAGCCGCTTTACTACGGCTGGCAAGGCGGAACGTTTCTGTTTGGCTCCGAATTGAAGGCATTCCGCAAACACCCGGATTTTGAGGGAACGGTGGACCGCGGATCCCTGTGTTTGTATTTGCGCTATAATTGCATTCCCGCTCCCCACACGATCTATCAGGGCGTTTTCAAGCTGCCGCCCGGCAGCAAGGCTGAAATCGGTCCGGAAAACCGGGAACCGGTGATTGCCCGGTACTGGTCGCCGATGGACCATGTGCGCGCCGCCGGGCCGCAGGCGGACGACCACCAACCGGATGACACCGTGGTCGGCCAATTCATGACGCTTCTGGAAAAATCCGTGTCGCGGCAGATGATCGCCGACGTTCCGCTCGGCGCAACGCTCTCCGGCGGCATCGATTCCTCGCTCATCGTGTCCTGCATGCAATCCCTGTCACAACAGCCGGTCAACACGTTCACGATCGGATTTGACGATGACGCCTTCAGTGAAGCGAAATATGCCCGCCGCATCGCCGCCCATCTCGGCACCCGTCACGAGGAATTGCTGGTTCGGCCCGCGGATGCGCGCGACGTGATTCCAGGCCTGCCCCGGACCTATGACGAACCCTTTTCCGATTCCTCGCAAATCCCGACCTATCTGGTGTCGCAGCTTGCCCGGCATCATGTCACCGTCGCATTGTCGGGCGATGGCGCCGACGAGTTGTTCGGCGGTTACAACCGCTATCGGATCGCCGAGCGGATCTGGCCGAAAATCGGTCGCATTCCGCTGCCGGTCAGATCGCTGTCCGCGACGATTTTGGACTGGGTGCCGGCCAGCGCGCTGAATCGTGTCGGCGCGGCTCTGGGAACAATGGACGCCAATGCCTATCGATGGGGCAACCTTGCCTATAAGAGCAGCAAACTCAGCGGCGCATTGGGCAGCAAGACCATTGAAGACTATTATCTGAGCCTCGTTTCACACTGGAGCGATCCGGCCACCATCGTTGTTGGCGGGACGGAACCGCAGCGGACCGGCATTGGATCTGACCGCATGCCTGCCCATCTGTCTGATACGGAACGGATGATGCTGGGGGACATGACGGGGTATCTGCCCGACGATATTTTGGTGAAGGTCGACCGGGCATCCATGGCCGTGTCCCTGGAAATGCGCGCGCCCTATCTCGACCGGGACGTCGCCGAATTTGCGCTTGGCCTGCCGTTTTCGTACAAGATCCGCGGGGGACGGAGCAAATGGATCATGCGCCAGGCGCTTGATCGATTCCTTCCGGCCAAACTGCTGGATCGGCCGAAAATGGGTTTCGCGGTTCCGATCGGAGACTGGTTGCGTGGTCCGCTACGCGACTGGGCGGAAGATCTGCTGGATGAAAAGCGGCTGGAACGCGAGGCGTTTTTCGATCCGGTTCCGATCCGGCAAAAATGGGGGCAACACGTGGCTGGACGGTCCGACTGGCAGTATCATCTCTGGGATGTCCTGATGTTTCAGGCCTGGCTGGAAAGTCTCGACTGATGGCAAAAACGCTGCTGTTTGTCGTCAATGTCGACTGGTTTTTCGTCTCTCATAGGCTACCGATCGCCATTGAAGCCATGCGCCGGGGTTATGAGGTCCATCTGGCGACACAAATGACCGGCCATGAGGACAAGCTGCGCGATCTGGGCATTGTCTGCCACCCCATGACGATCGATCGAAGCTATGGCGGCGCTTTGCACATCATCCACTTCCTCTGGTCCCTGTGTCGGCTGTTTCGTGACATGCGGCCCGATATCGTTCATCTGGTCAGCATCAAACCGGTGATTTTCGGCGGCATTGCCGCACGATTGACCGGAACAGGGAATGTCGTGGCATCGATTTCCGGCTTGGGCTTCGTCTTCATCGCCCGAGGCGCCAAGGCGACGCTGCGCCGCTGGCTTGTGCGGTTTTTGTACCGGCTGTCGCTCGGGGACGGTTCTGCGACCATCATCGTACAAAACACCACCGATCGCGACGAATTCCTGCGGATGATCGGTAAACCGCAGATGAAAACCGTGTTGGTGAACGGCTCCGGGGTCGATCTGAGCGAATATTCGGTTACGCCCTTGCCGGACGGCCCGTACCGGGTTGTCATGGCGGCGCGGCTTCTTCGCGACAAGGGCCTGATGGAATTTATGGCCGCGGCGCGTGCCCTGCGCGCCCGACGGCCGGAGTTGACATTCCTGATTGCCGGTGACGTTGATCCGGGAAACCCGGCGACCATCAATCAGGACGAGCTTGCGGCGCTGAAAGCCGAAGGCACGGTTGAGTTTTTGGGTCATGTGCAGGACATGGCCTCGCTGATGGCCTCTTGCCATCTGGTGGTTCTGCCATCCTATCGCGAGGGCTTGCCGAGGGTTCTGATCGAGGCGGCGGCCTGCGGCCGTGCTGTCGTGACCACGGACGTGCCGGGGTGCCGCGACGCCATCGTGGCGGGCAAAACCGGGCTGCTGGCCAAATCTCATGACGCGCACTCCCTCACAGAAGCGATCGAGGAGGCAACCGACGACCGGCAGCGCCTCGAGGATATGGGAAAGGCCGGACGCCAATTTGCCGAAACGACATTCGATGTTCGACAGGTGGTCTCCCGTCACATGGACGTCTATGAGGGCCTTACCACTGCCTGACTGTGCGGCTGGCCCGTGACACAGCGCTTCCAGACTATCGCAAGCTCGAATGGATACGGGTCCGCCCGGCCAGGACGGTGTTTTCGTCCATCGCGTGCCGGCTGAGGCCTGGCGCGCCTTTCAAAAAACACAATCCGCTATCGGGTTTCCCGATAGCAGTTTTAGCAATTTTAATTTGAAGCGAATATCCAAACCGTATCTAATCCGCGGCACGGGCCGGGTTGCAAAAAAACATCGAAATTGATTTGGTGCACAAAGATTGCAAGGATCGGCGCTTGAAGGCGCCTGTTCGGCAGCGTGCGCTCGAACTTGGAACAAAATGACACCGGTAAATACGTGTCCAGACAAACAGGGAGAGATGAATGAAGACCAACAGGATTTTTACGGCGGCGACCGTCGCCTTGATGCTCAGCGGCGCGGCGACGGCCTTTGCCGCCGACCCGGTGAAAATCGGCATGATCACCACATTGTCGACGGGTGCGGGCTATCTCGGGGAAGATGTCCGCGACGGATTTCTTCTGGCGGTTGCCGAAGAAGGCGGCAAGCTCGGCGGTACGGAGGTCGAAGTGCTGGTCGAGGATGACGGCCGCAAGCCCGGCAATGGCAAGCAGATCGCCGACAAGTTCCTGGAAAAGGACAAGGTGGAAATCATGACCGGGGTGATCTTTTCCAATATCACGCCGGTTGTCGTTCCGCTGACGCTGAAGGCCGGCGCCTTCTACATTTCACCCAATTCCGCCCCGTCCATCTTTGCCGGTGAGGGCTGCAATGAGGATTACTTCGTTGCGTCCTGGCAAAATGACAGCCTGCATGAAAGCGCCGGGGTCTATGCCAATGAGCTGGGCTACAAGAACGCCTATATCCTGGCGCCGAACTATCAGGCCGGCAAGGATTCACTGGCCGGTTTCAAACGCTATTTCAAAGGCGATATTGCCGGCGAAACCTACACCAAGCTCGGTCAGACCGACTACGCGGCCGAAATCGCGAAAATCCGCGCGGCCAATCCGGACATGGTGTTTCACTTTCTGCCCGGCGGCATGGGCATCAACTTTCTCAAGCAGTATTCCCAGGCCGGGCTGAAGGACACCTACCCGCTGGTGGTGTCCACAGCATCGATGGATGAGCGCATCATGGGCGCGGTCAAGGACGCAGCCGTCGGGGTGCGCAGCACGTCTCACTGGAATCTGGCCCAGGACAATGCGGCAAACAAAAAATTCGTCGATGGTTTCAAGGAAGCCTATGGCCGCAACCCGACCGTCTACGCGTCGCAGGGTTACGACACGGCCAAGCTGATCGCCAGCGCCCTGAAGGCCACCGGCGGCAAGGTTCTCGATGCCAAGGATGAATTCAGGGCGGCGCTGAAAAAGGCCGACTTCGACTCCGTACGCGGCGAGTTCAAATTCGCCAACAACAACCACCCGATCAACAACTGGATCGGCCAGGTTGTCGAGAAGGATGCCGATGGCAGCATTGTCAACTCCATCGTGGAGGTGGTTTCGCCAAACCACAAGGATGCCTATGCCGACAAGTGCGCGTTGAAATAGGATTCAACGCACAGAAGCGAAGTGTTATGCAGAGGTGAACGGGTTTCACCTCTGCTTTTCTTTGGGACATCTATGCTCCTCTTCTTCGAACAGCTCTTGAATGGCATTCAGCTTGGCGTCTTCCTGTTTCTGATCGCCGCCGGCCTCACTCTCATTTTCGGCATCATGGGAGTGATCAACCTCGCGCATGGATCACTCTTCATGGTCGGCGCCTACGCGGCCGCGGCCGCGACCGAGTGGACAGGCTCGTTCGCTCTGGGGATCGTAATCGCGCTGATCGTTTCCGGCGCTGTCGGCATCCTGATGGAACTGGTGGTCATGCGGCGGCTCTATGAGCGAGACCATCTCGACCAGGTGTTGGCAACCTTTGGCCTGATCCTGTTCGCCAATGAACTGATGACCATCCTGTTCGGCCGCACGCCGCTGTTTCTGAACGTGCCCGATGTGTTGAACGGCGCCGTGGAGATCCTGCCCGGCGTTCAGTATCCGCTCTATCGCCTGGCCATCATTGCCATGGGCATTCTCGTCGCCCTCATTCTCTATGTCATCATCACCAAGACACGGGCCGGCATGCTGATCCGCGCCGGGTCCACCAATCGCGATATGGTGGCGGTTCTGGGTGTCGACATCGCCCTGATGTTCACCCTGCTGTTCGGGCTTGGTGCGGTGTTCGCCGGTTTCGCCGGCGCCATGGCCGGACCGTTGATTTCGGTGGAAGTCGGCATGGGTGAACAGCAGCTGATCCTGGCGTTCGTCGTCATCGTCATCGGCGGCATCGGCTCGGTGCGCGGCGCCCTGGTTGGTGCCTTGCTGGTTGGCGTTGTCGACACTCTCGGCCGCGCCTTCCTGCCCGATCTTCTGAAACTGTTCATGGATCCGGCCTCCGCCGACGGCATCGGCGCCGGATTGTCCTCCATGTCCATCTACATCGTCATGGCGATCGTGCTGGTGTTCAAACCGAGCGGCCTGTTTCCGGTCGCGGCGGCAGGGCGATGAGCATGGCCGGCATTCGCAAAATCGCACTGGTCCTGTCAGCGTTGCTCTTCGCACTCCTGATCCCGCAGATCCTGAGCACTTTCGGCGAAGACTATCTGCTCGGTTCGGCCAGCCGGATCGCCATTTATGCGCTGGCGGCCATGAGCCTCAATCTGATTCTCGGCTATGGCGGCATGGTCAGTTTCGGCCATGCCGCCTATTTCGGGGTTGGCGCCTATGTGGTCGGCATCGCGTCGTTTCATGTCTTCGACGGCAGCACGATCTTCGGCTTTGGCGGCACCGACGCGGCCTTGTTGTCGTGGACGCTCGCGGTGCTCATCTCGGCGCTGGTGGCACTGGTCCTGGGCGCCCTGTCGCTGCGCACCAGCGGTGTCTATTTCATCATGATCACGCTCGCCTTTGCCCAGATGCTGTATTTCCTGTTTGTCTCCCTGGAGCAATATGGCGGCGATGACGGGGTGATCATGTATAATGGCCGCAACACGCTGCCGGGCCTTGATCTGTCAGACGACACAACCTTCTATTATGTCTGCCTGGCTTTTCTTGTCGCCTTCACGCTGCTGGTCGCGTTGCTCATCCGCTCGCGCTTCGGCAAGGTTTTGCAGGCCTGCCGGCAAAACGAAGCGCGCATGCGGGCGCTCGGCTGCAAGGTGGAGCACTACAAGCTGGCAACCTTCGTTCTCGCCGGCGCCGCTGCGGGACTTGCCGGGGCGCTCAATGGCAACCACGCCGAATATGTCAGCCCCGACTATCTGCACTGGACCAAATCGGGCGACCTGATGATCATGGTGATCCTCGGCGGCATCGGCACCCTGTTCGGGCCGATCATCGGCGCCGCCGCCTTCCTTCTGCTGGAGGAGTTCCTGCCGGTCCTTTTCGATGCTGCCAATCTGACCGCCTATAAGGAGCACTGGCGCATCGTGTTCGGCCCGCTGCTGATCATGGTGGTGCTGTTTGCGCGGGGCGGATTGCTGGGCACGCTGGCAACGATCGGAGGCCGCCATGAGCGATAGCCCGGTGCTGCAGATCGTCGACCTTCGCAAATCCTTCGGCGCCCTGCCGGCCAGCGACAATGTCAACCTGGAGATTTCCCGGGGTGAAATCCATGCGGTGATCGGCCCCAATGGCGCGGGCAAGACGACCCTTGTGGCGCAGATCTGCGGCCAGCTGCAACCCGATGCCGGCACAATCTCTTTCAACGGGCGGGACATAACGGCGGTTCCGCAGGAAAAACGCCCGGCGCTCGGTCTGGTGCGTTCCTTTCAGATCACGTCGATCTTTCCCGATTTCACGGCGCTGGAAAATGTCATGATGGCCGTTCAACTGCATGCCGGCCACAGCTTCCATTTCTTTGCCGATGCCGCAAAGGATACGGCGCTCACCGGCCCGGCCCTCGATTTCCTGCGCGTTGTCGGCCTTGAAGAGTCTGCCGGCAGCGCCGCCTATGCGCTGTCCCACGGGCAGCAAAGGCGGCTTGAACTGGCCATGGCGCTGGCCTTGCAACCGGAAATGCTGGTGCTGGACGAGCCCATGGCGGGCATGGGCACGGAGGAAACCAACCATGTGATCGCTCTGCTCAGCCAGTTGAAGGACAGTGTGACCATGATGCTCGTCGAACATGACATGGATGCCGTGTTTGCGCTGGCCGACCGCATTTCCGTCCTCGTCTACGGCCGGATCATCGCCACTGGAACGCCCGACGAGATCCGCAGCAACGCCAAGGTGCGCGAAGCCTATCTTGGCGATGAAAGTCTCGCCGATGCTTGAACTGAGCAAAGTCGAGGCCTCCTACGGCCGCAGCCAGGCGCTGTTCGGTGTCGATCTTTCCGTCGAGGACGGAACCGTCGTCACCCTGCTCGGCCGCAATGGCATGGGCAAGACGACGACCATCAAGACCATTGTCGGCCTGCTGACGGCGCAGGCCGGAACCATCAAGTTTCGCGGACAGCAGATCTCCGGCCTCAGGCCCCATCAGATCGGCCGCCTGGGCATTGCGCTGGTGCCGGAAGGCCGACAGATTTTTCCGACGCTCTCGGTGCGCGAAAACCTGGTTGCCACGGCGGCCGACCGCCATCGGCGCGAAAAACCCTGGACGCTCGACCGGGTCAATGGGTTGTTTCCACGCCTGCAGGAGCGGGCCGATCAGCTGGGCGGTTCGCTTTCGGGCGGCGAACAGCAGATGCTGGCCATCGGCCGGGCGCTGATGACCAATCCGCATCTGCTGATCCTCGATGAGGCGACGGAGGGTCTTGCGCCACTGATCCGGCATGAGATCTACGACTGTCTGGCCGGACTGAAAGCCGATGGCGAATCCATCCTCATCATCGACAAGAACATCCATGAACTGTCGCGCATCGCCGACCGCCACGTGATCATTGAAAAGGGCGAAACACGCTGGACCGGAAACCATGCCGATTTCATGGCCGACCCGGATCTCAGACACCGGTATCTGGGGGTGTAGCGTTACCATGTCGGCCATCGCAATCTATCGAGGCATGGACCAGCAGGAACTGGACCGGCAATATGACGCCCGCGCCACGGTCGATGACATTTCACCGTACCTAGAGCAATATGCGACGCTGACGGCGATCTCGAAATCCGAGTTGGAGGTCATTGCCGATATACCGTTCGGTTCGCGCCCCGATGAAGTGCTCGATTTCTTTCCGGCCGGTCCGAATGCCCCGGTGTTCATCTTCATCCATGGCGGCTATTGGCGCCTGTTGTCGAAGGACGATTCGGCTTTTTTCGCCAGATGTTTCGTCGATCGAGGCATTGCCGTTGCCGCGGTCAATTACAGTCTCGCACCGATGGCGAGCCTCGATGAGATTTCGCGGCAGGTGCGCTCTGCGGTGGCCTATTTGTGGCACGAGGCCGGCCGCCACGGCATCGATCGCGGACGCCTGCATGTTGGCGGGACCTCGGCCGGCGGCCATCTGACCGGCATGGTCCTTGCCGCTGGCTGGCGGTCGCGTTTCGGCCTGCCGGACAATGCCATCGCAGGCGCTGTTGCGATCAACGGCCTTTACGATCTGGAACCGGTGCGGCTGTCCTTTCCCAATGAATGGGTCAAACTCGATGCGGCGGCGGCGCGCCGCAACAGCCCGATCCATCATCTGCCCGATGGGGGCTGTCCGCTGCTGGTTACCTGGGCCGGACGCGACACCGACGAATTCAAGCGGCAGAGCCGGGACTATGCCGAGGCCTGCCGGCGGTCCGGGTTCTCGGTTACCAGTTTCGAAGTCAGCGACCGGAACCATTTTGACATCATCCTCGATCTCGTTGATCCTGAACGCGAGCTCACCCGGCGGGTTTTCGCCCAGATCGAAGGGGGCCTTATATGAGCGGGTTCGAACGGATCGTCATCCTCACCGGAGCGGGCCTGTCAGCCGAATCCGGGCTGAGCACGTTTCGTGACAAGGACGGCATCTGGGCCCGATACAGGATCGAAGACGTGGCAACGCCCGAGGCCTTTGCGCGCAATCCGGCGCTGGTACAGGACTTCTACAACGCTCGGCGACGGGGCGCCCGGGACGTCAACCCGAATGCGGCCCATGAGGCGTTGGCGCGACTGGAAGCCGACCATCCCGGCACGGTGCTGACGGTGACCCAGAATATCGACCCGCTGCATGAGCGCGCCGGCTCGAAAAACCTCATTCACATGCATGGCGAAATCCTCAAGGCGCTCTGCGCCCATTGCGGTCAACGAACCCCTTGCGAGGGGGATCTCACGGCCGAACTTCAGTGCGGCCGGTGCGGCAATGCCGGCGGCATGCGCCCGGACGTCGTCTGGTTCGGCGAGATGCCCTACCAGATGGACACGATCTATGCGGCGTTGAGTGAATGCGACCTGTTCGTGTCGATCGGCACCAGCGGCAATGTCTATCCGGCCGCCGGCTTCGTTGCCGAGGCCAACGCCGCCGGCGCCCACACGGTGGAACTCAATCTGGAGCCGTCAGAGGGCATCTCACACTTCAAGGAGGCCGTTCACGGCAAGGCCACCGAAATCGTTCCGGCCTATGTCGACCGGCTGCTGAAGGGCTGATATTCGGTGGCGGCGGTCTTGCGCCCCGCGTCTGGAGTCATCTCACTGCCAAGCAGGTGAACGGTCCCGCATGTTTTTCGCACAGCCGCCAATTGTACAAGGTGCAGCAAATGGCCGAATCGAGCCGATTTTGATGAAAAAGGCGCCATGATTAGGCCGTTGTCGGCTGATTCAGTTTCCAAAGTGATTTGGGAGACTGATTGCTATGATGGGAACTCGCAAAGAATATCAGTCAGCGCTCTTTTACGAGTTTTGCCTTGAGGATCACGTTCCGGCGGATCACCTGTTGCGATCGATAGACCGGTTCATTGATCTGTCAGACATCCGGATACACCTCCGCCCGTTCTACAGCGACATCGGGCGTCCGTCGGTTGATCCCGAGCTGATGATCCGCATGCTGTTGGTCGGCTACATCATGGGCATCCGGTCGGAGCGCCGGTTATGCGAGGAAGTCCATCTGAACCTCGCCTATCGTTGGTTCTGCCGGTTGGACCTTAGCGATTCTGTTCCCGATCAATCAACGTTTTCGAAGAACCGGCATGGACGCTTTCGTGAGAGCGATCTGTTCCGGCGATTATTTGAGAGTGTTGTCGCCCGCTGTATTGAGGAAGGCCTTGTTGGAGGAGAAATCTTTGCCGCTGACGCCAGCATCATCCGGGCCGACGCCAACAAGCAGAACTCTACTTCCAAGGAAGAATGGGACCCGACTGCACTTGATCCAGAGGCTGTTCCAAGGGCAGTGAAAGAATATCTGGACGTGCTGGATGAAGCGGCCTTCGGTGCTGCAAGCGAAGTCAAGCCGAAGTTCACTTCTCACAGCGATCCGGCTTCTCAATGGACAGGCGCGCTCAAAGGTCCGGCGTTCTTTGCCTATGCCGACAATTATCTGATCGACACAGACAATGCGATCATCGTCGATGTCGAGGCCAGCAGGGCGATCCGGCAAGCCGAAGTCGGTGCCACACGAACGATGATCCGGCGAACGCGTGACAGGTTTAGTCTTTACCCGGAGATTCTCGCAGCCGATCAGGCCTATGGATCGGCAGAGAACCTCAACTGGTTATTGGAAGAGGAAGGCATTCTGCCGCACATTCCCGTCTTCGATAAATCCAAACGCAAAGATGGAGCGTTCCCCGCTACTGCCTTCACCTTCAACCACGAAGCTAACGAATATTCGTGCCCTGGCGGTAAGCGGTTGAAGAAATACTGGCGCAAGATGACCAAGCCCCGATCAGGTGTCACCAAAGAGGGCTTCATGCGTTACTATGCCCGTAAAAGTGATTGCTCATCCTGCTCTCTCAAAGCCAAATGCACACCCAATCAACCAGCTCGCGCGGTTACCCGTCACATCTATGAAGGAGCACGCGATCTTGCCCGGGAACTCTCATTGACCGACGCTTATGTCGATACCCAGCGACGAAGAAAGAAAGTTGAAATGCTGTTTGCCCACCTAAAGCGCATTCTCAAACTCGACCGCCTACGCCTTCGAGGACCAAACGGAGCCAAAGACGAGTTCCACCTCGCAGCAACCGCCCAAAATCTCCGCAAACTCGCAAAACTCATCCCTCAACCGGCGTAAAAAGCCCCTCGGGCAAAACTCGCTCAGCAACCCGGCCGTGTCAGATCAAAGCCTTTTTCATCAAAATCAGCCCATAGTTACTAATGCTGCATTTCGCACAAACGTCTGCTACGCATCCCTAGGGATATGCGCCCATTAGGGTTTGATGTGCGCTTTTTACAACTTCAGCATCGGACAAACTCGAAAGATCCCTCGCGGGTTGGGCCCCATTGAACGCCATAATCACCGGCTGGCCCGTGTATCGGTACAAGTTGAGCCATTGATTGAACTGTCCTTGGGGCAGGCCGTTTTCTGGGGTGGCGATCCACGTGACGTCCTCATCCCAGAAGACGCCGTCGTATCGCAAATAGACCTTATCCAATGTGCCCATGCCCAGGCGGGCAATGGCATCCAATTTCCACTTTGGAAGTTGCGGCGTAAAACTGATGTTGCTTTTCTTTAGGACACCCAACGGCACCGTCAAAATAACGGCATCAAAAGAGGCCTCTCGCCCCTTGCTGTCACGCAGATGGACACCGTCTTCGTCGAGATCGACCCGTCTAAGAACATGTCCCAGCCGGATGTCCAGGGCGGAAGACACGCCTCCGAACAACTGATCATAGCCGCCGGGGAAAATGACCTCTTCTCCGCCATAGTCGGCATCCGACCAATAGGCGCTCGCATTAATATCCTGCGTATCCGCGCCCAAGGTGTGCTGCACCGACAGAACGTTCTCCAGCCAGTCTGGGGTTTCCGCTTCGGGTATCTCTCGTCCATCGTTGCCACGGGCGATGTAGCTATCGTCTGTGGCCAACGTGCGCGCGCCCTGCAAGTCCGCAAGTTCCGTCAGCGGATTACCATCGGTGCCATGGATCCAGCTTGCGCCAAGGTCAAGCGGTAGACCTAGGCGACGATCCGTCCAAACGCGTCCGCCTATACGTCTGCGAGCCTCGAGCACGGTTACCTCATAGCCTTCTGCAGACAGCCAAAGCGCTGCGGCAAGTCCACTTACCCCGGCACCGACAACGGCTACCGACTCAGCGTCGGTTCTGTCATAGATGGCTTCTGCCGCGATCAACCCAGACTCATAGGCGGCGTGAACCGTGCTGTTGTAATCTGGATGCGCGGCCTCGCCTGCAAAAAAAAGCCGATCTGCAATAGGTTCGCCCAATGCGGCATGGTCGCGGCGTCGTGCGCCCCTGGCCACGTATGAGTAAGAACCAAAGCTGTAAGGATCTCGGCTCCAATTTGTGCGGATATATCCTTTTGGCGCGCGATTGCCTTGGGCTGTTGCAGTGAGTGGGACAAAGCCACCAGCCATTGCAGAGATTGAGGTGCCGAGGAACGATCTGCGATTCATCATCAGGTCCATTATGCTTGTTTCGCCGTGGCAGGAAACGCGGAGGTTTCTCACCTGTCATATGACAGGTGGATTTGCCTGTCAATTGACAGGTAAATCCTGTACGTTGGCACAATGGGACGGGATACAATGCCAAAAGGGCGCAAGGCGGAGATCGTCTTGGCAGCAGCCGCGTTGCTCGAAGAGCATGGTGAAGCTGGGCTTTCTCTGCGTGAGGTCGCAAAAGTCGTTGGAATGAAACTGGCATCGCTGCAGTATCACTTTCCCAACAAAGCCGAGCTAATGACGGCAATCTTAAACCACATCATGGAGGCCTATCTTGTCGAAATAGATGCAGCCGTCGCCTCGGCAGGGACCGACCCAGTGGAGCAACTAAAGAGCGCGGCCCGTATACTGAGCGGCTTGGGTCAAACTGAAGCAAGCGACGGGCGACTAGAGATACATCTTTGGTCAATGGCACTGACTGATCCATCGGTGCGCAAGACGATGAACGAGTGCCACAAGTATTATATCGACAAAATGGCGGGCATGATCGTCGCCGCCAATTCGGCGGTAGACTCTCAAGAAGCACGGCGACGTGCGGTCTTAATCGCAAGCCTTCAAGAAGGATCTATGTTGTTCGTGGACTATGAGGTGACTGGTCTTTCCGAAAAAACCATCTGTGAAAGCATCTACCAAACCTCGATCCATATCGCTCTTGCATAACCTTGCTTCACTTGCCTCGAAGCTGACATTCAAATCGCGGAACCCGATGTCGGTTTTGTCCGCGCTGCCGCCCTTCGCTGGAACGCACCCGAATGTCCATTCCTTTGGCAAGCCGCTCTCGACAGAGGGAAGCGTTGGCGAGGAATCCTGCTCCTGTCCGGCATCCCGCCGCGTTCGGCGTTGCGATGGCCGCGCACATTTGTTTCTATGCGGCTGGTATGCGGCAACACACAAGCAATGGGAGCCTGGCCATGACACCGACACCCTATCTCTTTTTCAATGGCGAATGCGGCGACGCAATCGCGGCCTATGCGGATATTTTCGGCGGCGAGATCCTGGAGCGGATGCCAGCCTCCGACATGCCGCCGGACTTTCCCGTTCCCGAAGACCGGAAAGGCTGGATCATGCATGCCCGGTTGAAGATCGGGGATGGCTATTTGATGGCGTCCGACAACATCATGGGCGACAGCGAGGCCATGGCCGGCGCCTCCGTGATGATGAGCTTCCCGACCGCATCGGAAGGCAAGGCCGTCTACGACCGGCTTTGCGAGGGCGGCGCCGTGCAGATGGCCTGGGCGCCAACCTTCTGGAGCGCCGGTTTCGGCACCCTGACGGACCGCTTCGGCGTCAAATGGATGATCGGCTGCGACGAGGAGCCGAAAGCCTGACCCGGTCTACAGTTCGAGCTCAAGCACCTGCGTGCCTTTCGCCGGAACAGCGCAGCAGATGAGAACCTCATCTGTTGCATGATCAGCCGTCGGCGCTGTTCGATAGGCAACGGACCCCTTTGTGAGTCTCGTCGCACAGGTCCCGCAACTGCCGCCGCGGCAGGAAAACGCCGGAGTGAGTCCGCGGGCTTCGGCAAGCTCCAGCAAGGTGGCATCGCCACTGTTCCAGCGCCGCTCGATCCCGGACCACGCAAACCGGACCATGGCTTTATCGGCTTCCTCAATGGCGGCCAAGGGCGGCGCGGCCCCATCACGCTTTCGCACCAGCGATGCCGGCCCGAACGCCTCAGCGAAGATGCGGGCATCGGACACGCCGAGCTCTTGCAGCATGTCATAGAGTGACTGCATGAATGATGGCGGGCCGCACAGGAAAAAGTCATAATCGTCGAGCGGCAGAACCTGCTGCAGTGTTTTTGCGGTGATGCGTCCGGCGCCGTTGAAGGCACTGCCGGGTTCTTCGCCGGGGGCGGGATTGCTGATCACGGAGACATAGCGGATCTGGCCGCCGGTTCCCCGTTCAAGATCACGAAACGTTTCGGCAAATGCCCGCTGACCGGTCGTTTTCGCCGCGTGAATGATCGTCAGCCGGCGAAGGCACCGGGTGCGCAGACCTTCCATCGCGACATGCCGGGCCATCGAGACCATGGGCGTGATGCCGATTCCACCGGCAAGCAGAACCGCCGGCCGGCTTTCTTCCGTATCGATGTGGAACGCGCCGCGTGGTGCCTTGATGTCGATCGTGTCGCCGGTTGACAGCGTCTCATGCAGATAGCGCGACACGCTCCCCTTCTCTTCCCGCTTGACCGAGATCCGGTAATGCGGATCAGCCGGTGCCGACGACACGGTGTAGGTCCGGACCATCGGTTCCTTCTGCGGTGTCACGCGGAGGGTCAGGAACTGGCCGGCCCGAAAGGGCAACAGCGCTTCGCCGTCATCGGGTTCCAGGTAAAGGGAGCGTATGTCCGCGCTTTCCGTCGCGACCCGGGCGACGCGGAACCGGCGCCAGTTCTGCCGGCCGGCTTCGGCGCTCTTTCTGGCATCGGCCTGCGCCCAGGTGTCCGTCAGCAAGGTGTTGGCCGAATAGTCGCCCAGCGTCGACCGGAAAGGCAATGCGTCATCGAGCCAGACACCATGGTCCAGCGTGAAACGCCAGGCGCGCAGCGCGCCCTTGAAAGCCGTCACCTCGTCATGGTCATCCGGCAAGATCTCCACCGTACCGGTCAAGGACAGCAGGTCGCCCGTTGTGAAATCGATGAAGACCAGACCGGCTTTCGGATTGACCAGAAAGTTGCCCAGCGTGTTGAAAAGATTGTTGCCCGGAAAGTCCGGTACGGTCAGCACATTGCCGTCGACCCGGACGAAACCCGGCCGCCCGCCCCGGTGCGACACATCCACACCCTCGACCGCCGGATCGTTTTTGGCACGCACATAGCTCGATACGAAGAAGGCATCCGCACCGGCAATCAGGGCCCGCGCCCTGTCATCCAGGCGCTCGATGGGCACGGCTTTTGTGCAGCGGCCCGGCTCACCAGGCGCGCGGACAAATCTGACATCCCGGTGCTGAATATATTGCGGGCAATTGCCGAAGGACTGATCGACCGAAACAGCGAACCCGCCATCCTGCATTTCGGAGATGTGCCCGTTCAACCGGTTGCGGCGGCGCGTGTGCATCTCGATACCCAGCAAACCCAGAGCGGCGCCGGGTCGGATGGCATCGCCGACCGGATCGCCCGGCGCGGCCCTGGCGGCAATGGTGAGCGTGGTGTTATCGGGCGATTGCATGAAACCGGGCTTGCCGGGCAGCAGGCTTGCCCAGGGCCAGCCCTGGTCATCGACTGCACCCGCCACGACGAAGGGGAGCTGCCTGAAAAACGCCCGGTGTTCATCCGGCATGAAGGGACGGATGGCACGGCGGCCGAATTTCTCGACATGTTCGCGCTGGCCGGCAAGGGTCTGGAGCCGCTGCTCGCCGGAATGAAAGGGCGAAGCACGGTCCGCAGCGGGCATCACATTCAGCATAGTGTGTCTCCTGCACGGGGTGGTGCGGCCGATCGGTAAATCCGATCGGCCGCAAATACGTCAGGCAGCGGCCAAACCCGCTTTTGTGGCCGGCATCGGCACGAAGCCGTCCAGTGCCTCGATATTGGCGAGCAGCCGGCGCACATTCGGATAGGGCTCCAGCGACACATCGCCTTCCGGAGCATGGGCGGTGTAGGAATAGATGGCGACGTCTGCGATGGTCGGTGTATCGCCGACCAGAAACTGCCGGCCCTCCATGTGTGCGTCCAGTTTTCCCAACACCTTCGCCGCCGTCGCCTTGCAGAAATCCGCATCCAGCGGAGCGTTGAACACATTGATCAGACGCGCCGCGGCGGGGCCAAAGGCGAGTTCACCGGCGGCAAGGGTGAGGAACTTCTGAACCTCGGCCTCACCTGCCGGATCGGACGGAATATAGGAAGGCGCGTATGTGCGGGCGAGATAGACGAGAATCGCGTTGGAATCGCTGACGACGGTGTCACCATCCTCGATGACGGGAACCTGGCCGGTCGGGTTGAGCGCCAGAAAGGGCGGCGTCTTGTGTTCGCCATTGGCTAGGTCGACCACCACAATTTCGTGGTCGATGCCAGCCAGATTGGCGAACAGTTCCACGCGATGGGCGTGGCCGGACAACGGAAAACCGTGAATGCGGATCGGAGTGGACATTGTCTATTTCCCTGGTTGGTGGCAACCAGCGTGGTCGCCTTTGATGACGGGACCATCAATATCGAAGTGTGACTTGAGTGATAATCTGTTGAATTATGGAATGATTATGTATGAAATGGCGATAATAACGGATTGATCACGGCAGGGTCCGCGCAATGGATACGGTTGAATGCATGCGAGCCTTTGTTGCCGTCGCCGCGCAGGAGTCCTTTACCGGCGGCGCAAGGCAATTGGGCATTAGCACCAAACTGGCGAGCAAATATGTGGCCCGGCTGGAAAAGCGTCTGGGTGTGCAGCTTTTCAACCGCACCACCCGCAGCGTGTCCCTCACCGACACCGGTCAGGCCTATTTGCAACGCTGTGGTCCCTGGCTCGATCAGCTTGACGAGATGGAAGGCATCATTCAGGCCCGCCATGGAGAACTGGCCGGTCCGATCCGCCTTACAGCCCCCACCGGGTTCGGCAGCCGCGAACTGGTTCGCGCGCTCCGTCCCTTTCAGACGGCGCATCCCAAAGTGGAAATCGAGATGCGCCTTTCAGACCAGCATGTGGCCATCATCGATGAGGGGTTCGACCTGGCCATCCGGTTTGGCGCCTTGCAGGATTCCACTTTGGTGGCGCGCAAGCTCATGGATATGCGCATCGTCGTCGTCGCATCGCCGGACTATCTGAAGGCCCATGGCAGGCCCGCGCGTCCCGAGGATCTGACCGGTCACAACTGTCTGATGCAGATCACCGCCACCGAACCGAATATCTGGCGGTTTCGGGTCGACGGGGAGGCCCAATCCATCCGCGTCAATGGCACGTTCCGCGCCAATTCACCGCGCGCCATCGTGCATATGGCCGAGGGGGGCATGGGGATCGGACGCTGCCCGCATTACACGGCCCTTCCCTTTCTGCAGAGCGGTGCGCTCGAGCTGTTGTTCGAGACGCAGGAATCGACCGCATCGACACTCTATGCCGTGTATCCGCCGAGCCGGCATCTGACAGCCCGTATCCGTGCCCTGATCGATCATCTTGCCGGCTGGTTCTCAGATGGCGGCGGTTATGCGTGATATGCTGGCACCGGTCGATCCAGACCATTTCACGTTTAGTTGGAAACGGGACAATGGTGTTAGCTGTCGATTTTGTTGATGCGTTCACGTTTTTCCGATTCCGGAGAAACCTGAATTGCTCTACGGAAAGGCCGCGTCCAGCAATCCGGCCTGTTTGAGCAGGTAAACGGCAAAATCCATTCGAAAGTCGCGCAGCAAACGGAAACTCGGCGCTTCGGCAAACAGCGAAAAGACGACCGGTTTTTGTCCCGGCCGCAGGATAAATCCGCTGTACCAGCCTTCGAATGCGCCGTTGAAACGTCCGGGCATGACGGTTCCGGCCCCGGTCTTGCCGTGCAGGCGAACCCCGTCTAGCCGGCCGGCAAAACTCGCTTCCACAAGCGCATCGATCGCGGTCGGGGAGACACCCAGTTCGCCCTGCAGCAGCCGAGCGAGGAAATCTACCTGTTCGCGAACCGAGATTTGCAGGGACCGGTCCAGCCAGAACCGGTCGGATCCATCATCTGCCCTGGCATTGCCATAGGCCCAATCGCCCAGTGTCGCCCGATAGCGCCCGGCGCCGATCTCCATGGCCAGATCCCGAAAGTACCAGACGGCGGACCGGCGAAACGCGGTTCGCAGCGTTTGGTCGCGGCGCCAGTCGCGCGGCCAGTAGGAGGCGGCCGGGCGGCGGGCCGGGTCCCATCGGCGTTCGGCATCGAGATCCCGTGCCACACCGGTTTCCAGCGCGATCAGCAGATTGGGGATCTTGAAGGTCGACCAGGGCGCGTGGCGGGTGTCGATATCGCTGCCGCCAAGCACATAGCTGACCGATGTTTCCAGGTCACGCGCCAGAAAAGAGACCGTTCGCTCGCCAAGCTGCGCGGCGAACGGCGCCCGCTCGATTGTTCGGGTTGTTTCGGCAAATGACGGTGTTGCAAGACACAACAGCGCCGCCGCCAGAAGGACGAAACGCCAACCCAGTCTGATCTTTTGCATTGCAGTCATGACAGCTATCCTCATCCGGCGGCATGCGATGCCGATAGCAGGAAGAGGGTGCGGATTCAATTCAGGGGGCTGCGCCCGCGAAACAGTTGCAGTCGACCCGTCAGGTTTTCCAATAGTCATTGGCCCTGGCAACCGTCTGGAAATGGGTTGCTACGACATGGGACGCGCGGGTCAGGCTATCGGCATTGTTGGCATAGGCCGGCCGCATGCGGGCTCGTGCCTCGTCATCCGGCTGTGTCTTCTTGACCGCCATGCGCGAAAGCTTGATGGCAAGATCGAACCCTTCTTCGGGCGTCTGGGTCAGCAGGCTGGGCAACCAGGACATGGCAATCTCCATTTATATCGTGCACGATTTATTATCTTCACCAAATATATGGCATTGCGTTAGCTGTCAAGACGATTGTATCGTGCACGATACGAATTCCGGGAGAATGATGAAAATGAAAGCCAATCCGGAGCCCACAGGCCTTCCCACTGAGGCCGAGGACATGTTCTGTTTTGCGGTCTATGCCGCATCCCATGTGATCAACCGGGCCTATACGCCGCTGCTGCGACCGCTTGGCCTTACCTATCCGCAATATATCGCGCTGACATTTCTGTGGGCGGAAGACCCGCTGGGCGTCGGCGATCTCGCACGGCGTCTGAAGATGGAATCCAGCACCGTCACGCCGTTGCTCAAGCGGCTTGAGCAACTCGGTCACATCGAACGGCGGCGCAGCACGCGCGATGAACGGCAGGTGTTTGCCCATCTGACCGAATCGGGAAGAGCGCTACGGAAAAAGGCGCCGGAGATTACCGCCTGCATGGTCGGAGCGACCGGACTGCCACCTCAGGCTCTGGACGATCTGGTCACAACACTTGGCCAACTCACGAATAATCTCGCCAGGGATGCGCAAGCGGGCTAGGTGATCCTGTCCTGGAGACCAATTACCGTTTTTGCGCGGACCAGCGAAGCGGATAGCGCGAAAGGGGGCAGGGCGCATCGCCACCATCGTCCTCATCGGAGAAGGCGCCGAGTGCACCGGCAGCTACCTCGCCCGCCATTTCACCGATCGCCTTGGCCAGACAGTTGATCTCCGGCAGGCTGAGAAAACCATCGCCTTCAATGCTGGTGTCGGAGGAAAAGCGTCCCTTGAAGGCATTGCGGATTGTCAGACCCTCATAAACCCAGCGGTCCTCATGAATGATCCGGCTTCCGTCAAAGGTGCCTGAAATCGGAAACCGGCCCATGGATTCTCCGTCATTGTAGAAACCGACATGACCGCTGGACCGACCGTTCGCCAGTGTCAGATCGAGCCGCAGTTCGAGCACGAAACGCTGGCCGGCGGCAGAAAGCGCAAACTGGCCGGTGCCCGCCCAGTCGCCGTCGCGGCTGGCCGCGGTTTGTGCTGCCGGGCCGCCTGATTCGTCGGTGTCGTTCGCCTGATCCGACGGTGAAGATGTGCCCGGCGATTGCGATTCCTGTGGGTCCTGGTCGTCGCTTTCGTCGGACGACACGCGCGTCGATCCGCTTTGATCGGTATCGTCACCCATGGCGGAGCAACTGTCACGCGCCGCCTCAAGACGCGCCATGGCCTGCCGTGCCTGATCGATCGGATGTCTTGTCAGTTTTTCCTCCAGCCCGTCAAACGCGCCCACATTGCAGCGGTCAACAGCTCGCTGGACCCCGGTGACAAGGGCGATGGCTTCGGCGATGTGACGTGTCCATCGGGCCGCCTCGCCCGCCACATTACCGCAATCCTTCAACAGCGACGCATCCGGCATCACCCTGACCATGGTAGCGAAAATGTCGCGCGCCGATCCAAGCCGGCCGTCCGCGTAGGCCGCCTCGCCGCGTGCCAGCATTTCCAGCATGGTGGTACATTCAGACTCGGCCAGCGTTTGTTGGTCATCAGGCGCCGGCTGCTGTGCTTCGGCGTTTTCCAGCCCGGCGCGCAAGGTATCGCAGTTGGATCCGGCAAGAGGACCGTCGAGGATGCGCCTTGCATCGGCGATGAACAGCGCTGCGCTGTCCGCTTCGCCCCGCGCCTGTGCGTCACCGGCAGAGGCGATCAGGCTTGCGGCGCGGGCGATATTGCCGCGCGCATCCGACAGATTCCCCGCCTTGGCGGCAATCAGGACATGCTGATCGGCGAGGTCCAAAAAACGGGTTTCAAACGCGGCGATTGTCCCGGCGTCGCAACTGACGACCGCCTGATCGGCGCGGGTCAGTGCGGCTTCCAGCCTGTCGATCTTGTCGATGCCGGATACAATGCGCTGCAGATACCGTGAACAGTCCGGCGTGCCGGCCAGCCGGTCGAACAAACCGCGCGCCTCGATCAGTCCCGCGCGGGCGCTCGCCAGAACTCCCGCTTGATAGCCTGTACGCGCTTCCTCAAAAGCGCCGATCGCCGACGTCAGCGCCGGAATGCGGGCCAGAATGTCGGCCTGCAGGGACTGCGCAAGCGGATCGTCCAGGGCGTCAAGTGACTCGGCGGCGGCCTGAAGCGCCGATGGCTCACATTGGCCGGCGGTGGCACGGGCCCGATCCATCGCATCGCTGACGATCAGCGTGATCTCCGTCTCGAGTCCCGCTGCCTCGGAGACAAGATTGTCACAGGGCAGGCCTGTCAGTGTTTCCAGCAGCGCCCGGGCCTGCGTGAATGCGCCATCCGCCGCCAGCCGCAGGGCTTCGTCCATGCGGCCTTGCGCGGCCTCGCAGAGCGCTGCGGTGCGCGCTGCCTCTCCATCGGTCGAGGTGCCGTCGTCACTGCCCGATGCATCGTCGCCGTCATCCTCCGGCCCCGGGGAATCGTCACCCGGATCCACTTCGGCCTCGACCTGCAGGATGATTTCGCCGGGTGCGCGGGCAAACAATGCCCCTTCCTCCTCGACAATCCGTCGGCTTGTCGCCCGGAAATGGTCAATACCGAAGCGTTCCGAACGCCCCGCCGCCTCGGCGGCTGAAGCGCGAATATCCAAGGCAAGATCAGACGCCGAACCGATGGCGTAAACGAAAAACCGGCCGCTTTCGTCGGCTTTCCAGGTTTCACAGCCACGCGGTTCCTCGCCGCCGCGAATCCGGATATCGAGGGCGGCATTGGCGACCGGCCGCCGGTCCTGATCGAGAACGCGCCCTTCGAGAATCAGGAAGGACAATGAAGTGAGCCGCTCTTCGGCTTCGAAATAGGTCTCAAAGGCCTCCGTCCGGGCGCCCGAGCCAATGGTCCCTTCCAGCGCCAGAAACGAGGCGGCAATGGCCGCGGTCAGGCGCGACGTGCCGTGTTGTTTCAATTCACTGCGGAAATTGGATAGGGAAAACCGCGCCCGCTCGCCGGCCGTCTGCAGCACCTGATCCGTCGAACAGGCATCGGAAAGCGACAGGACGCGGGTGAACCGGTCGGCGGCCGCATCAAGCCCGTTGACGATACGGTCCGCTTCGTCCAGCAGGCCGGGCACGCCGCCGGGATGCGCGGTATTGGTGACCGTGGCCAGCAATTTCACATGATCCGGCGGGTCCTTCTGCAGTTGGTATCCGAGATCTGCGGCGGCATCGATCAGCCGCAGCGCCGCCAGCACGGCGGGCCGGCCGCCGCCATTCTCACCGGCAATGAAGGTGGATCCGTCCCAGAAGAAAAGCTGGCCGGATTGCTTTTCCTGCGCTTCATAGATGTGACGGAACGGCCAGGTCTGCAGGGCCATCGGGCAGGCCAGAATGCCCTGATCGGAAAAATGGCTGCTGCGCGGGTCGTCCGTCGCAACGCCGAGGCCGAGACAGAATCCGTGCCGCTTCTTGATGGTCTCGCCAAGCGCCAGCACGGCATCAAGGGTCTGGTTGGCGATCTGGGCATAGCTGCCGATGATGTCTCCGACCAGCGACACCAGGGGAATTTTGGAGTCCGAGGCCAGCGAACTCATCGTGTCCATGAGGTTGAAAAAGGCGCGCACCTTGTCGTGGGGAACATCGGTGGCGAAGGCGCCCTGCATGATCCCCAGCGCCTCCTGCACCTTCCAGCTCTTGTCAAAATCCCGGATCCGGCCCTCATAGGACCTGAAATTGTCGATCCATTCGCCCGACAGGCCGACATTTTCCAGGATCTCGGTCGTCGGCGTCTCGGGTGCCGCGCTTTGCGCCGAGCGATTGGCGTTCAGAACCTGAGACAGGCGCGCCTTTGCCCGGTCCAGAACGCCGTTGAGGTCCTCCAGAATGGCCTTCGATTCCCCATTGGTCACATCGATATAGGCCTTATAGGCCTCATAAAGCCGCGATCCGTTGCCCGGCTGGGAGAAATAGGCGTCGACATAGAGCGCGAGTTCCGCCGACGGGTCGTTCAGCCATTCATGCGCCAGCGCCAGCGCTTCGTCCGATCCGGGGGCGTATTTCTGCCGTTCGCTTTCCGGCAGTTGCTCGAGCATCATCTGGGAAACGAAGGCCCAGAAGCCGCCGGTCAGATCGTTTCGCACGCGGTCGATTTCGCTCTGCACCGCACCCTGTGCCTTGTTCTTCAGTTCCTCGATCGGTCCGGTAACCGTCGCGATCAGTTCGTCCTTCTTTTCATTGCATTTGAGCAGGAACAGCGTTTTGGTGTCGAGATCGACGGGGCCGAATTGCAGGGTCAGATTGCGGTAGCGTGGCGGCATATTGGCCAGAAACGCGCCGCAGGGATCGGGATTGCGCGGCAGTTCCAGAATGACCGCATTGGGGCGTCCGGCGCTCGACGAGACGGACGCTTTTCCCTGTGCCGCCGCATCGCCGGCAACAAGGGCAATCGCCAGCGATGTGAGGCTAAGCAGCCCGGACAGACGACAGATCGAAGATGAATGTCGGACCATCGGCCTCCTCCTACAGATCCGCAATGTCTTCAAGGCCGGTCAGGATCCGGGCGTCGTTTGCATCGAGGCCGCCCGTGGCGGAGCCGGTGCTTTTCGCACTGGTTTGCCGGCTAAACGCTGTTCGCAATTGCTCGAGGAGCGCTGCGCTCGGCTTGCCATCTGCCGTCAGGCCCTCGGATTCCTGGAAGGCGCGGATGGCGGCGCGGGTGCGTCTGCCCGGCTTGCCATCAACCGGTCCGGGGTCATAGCCGAGATCGGAGAGCAATTGCTGGATCGCTTCGGGGTCGAAGACCTCCACACCCATGAGCTTCAACTGGTCGACGGCCCGGCTGTCGCGCTCGGCAGCCAGCCGGTAGAGCCGGATGGCTTCGCCGCGGTTCTTGCGCATGCCCTGGCCGTGCTCATAAAGAAAGCCCAGATTGAACTGGCATGTGGCCATGCCCTTTTCCACGCCTTTCCTGTAGGCCTCCGCCGCCCGCTTGTAGTTCCGGCGGTGGCCCGCAATGCCGTAATAGTAAAGATCTCCAAGGCCGCAATGCCCGTCGGCATTGCCCGCCTCCACCGCGCGGTTGAACCAGTGCTCCGCCGATTTTTCATCCTTTGTCGTGCCATGCCCGTTCATGTAGCGATGGGCGACATTGACCATGGCATCGGTGTCGCCAATTTCCGCTGCCTTGAGAAAATGCGTGAAGGCCGTTTGCTGGTTTTCCGTCGTGCCCATCCCCCGCCCGGCAAGATAGGCCACATAGAAATGACCGAGAACATGGCCGTCCTGCGCAGAGGTTTCGAACCATTGATAGGCTTTCTTCAGGTCTTTCTTCGTGCCGGAGCCGCGAAAATAGGCAAGACCCACCCGCGCCCGCGCATGCCCGCGCACGGCGCCGTAACCGTTGGCGGCGGCCTTGCGGTACCAGGTGAGCGCCGCAACCGGGTCCTTGTCGGTGCCCTCGCCTCGCGCATAGTGCCTGCCGAGTTCCAGCTGGGCGCGCGCATGGTCCCAAACGGCGGCACGGCGGATCAGGCCAAAGGCCTGTTGGTCGGATGCGGCCGCGCCGGTTTCGCCAAGGCCGATGCGCAACAGCGCTTCGGTGTTGCCGGCTTCGGCGGCCTCGACCAGCAGCCGGTCGCGGCTGATGCCGTCATGGGACACAAGCTCCTGTTCTTCCATCCGGTCGAAGAGGGCTCTCGACCCCTTGTCCGGATCAAGGCGGTAGGCACTCAGGGCAAGGCCAAGCGCCCTCGTTTCCCTGTCATTGGCCAACAACCGCGATGCGGCGATCATGGCATCGATATCGCCGAGCTTTGCTGCCTGAAGATAATGTTTCAACGCCAGGGCGCGCGAATCGGCGGTGGATCGTTTCTCGAACCGGTTGATTTCGGTGTAGTAACCGAGCGCGAAGATCCCATAGGGATTGCCGGATGCCCGTGACTGTTCCATCCAGTGAGCGGCCAGCGAGGTGTTTGCGTCCACCGTGTCACCACGCAGATATTCAGCGGCCAGAAAACTCATGGCGAGGCCATCGCCCCGATGGGCGGCCTCCCACAGGACCGCGAATTTATCGGCAGACCCCATGCTGATTTCGAGTGACTTGCCGTCCCGCTCCACCTGAAACTCGATCGTGCCGCCCGGGGGCACCGCCTGTAGCTTTGCCACCCCATCGGAGACGGATGACGGCCGGTGACCATTGATGGTGATGACCCGGTCACCGGCGAGAAATCCGGCCTTTGCCGCTGCACCGAAGGCAAAAACCCGCGGAATGAGCAATTTCGGTCGAAAGGACGGCGAGGCAAGGGCATCGAGATCGGCTCTGGCGACGCGGATCTCGAACCCCGCATAACCGGACGGTCGGTGTGGCGGAACCGGTGGCACGGCTCCGGCCGCCAAAGCGGACTCGTCCTCACCGGCCTCAACCGAATGGCCCTCCGGCGGCAGGCGTCGCAGCCTGAGTTTGGCGAGCGGCGCAAACCGGGAATCGGGATAGGCCTCCAGAAAGAGCCGCAGCTCAGCGGGTGAATCGCTGTCGCGGACGCTCTCCCACAGGGCGATTTCCTCCGGCTCCGCCGCCCGCGCCGGATCGGATGGTCCGGCACAGGCGAGCAGCAGCAGCACAAGACCGGCCATCAGCTTTGTTGTCGCAGTCGCCATGGTTCAGTCTGGCCGCACAATGGCAAATTGCGGAATTGTCAGACCTGCTGTTTCTTTAGGTAGATGTGCCTATGGCGCGCTGTTTCCGGCCCTTGCAGGTCCCAACAGCAGAACCCGCATATCGCCCCGGGCCGCGCCGATCGCCACGATCAGATAGATCGAAAACACCAGCATGCCGCCGACGCCCGCCAGCACGGCAAGACCGATGCTAGTCGGCGTGAAGTGATGGCGCCACGCCACCCACAGCGCAGAGAGCAGCAGATAGGTGGTGAAATCCGCAACGAACTGGCCCGTCCATGTTCCGGAGAAGAGATCGGCAAGATAGACGGGCACCAGATTGGCCCCATGGTTGAAAATGACAATGACCGTATAGACCGCCAGGATCACAAAGAGGGCGATGCAAAGAGAACGCAGAAAGGTCATCGGGACGCCTCCGTTTGGGGGGTGTCCCGCGCCGGCAGCCAGAGCGGGCCGACGGCGATGAGAAGGACAATGATGTTGAACCCGGCATTGGATGCATTGCCGGAGGTGATCGAACCGGCGCTGTCGAGGACAAACCAGGCAAGCGCACCGGTCAGAACCGCCTTTCGAACCCCTTCAGGCGCCGCGTCATAGACGCTGGTCGACAGGCGCCAGATCATGACGCCCCAGCCGAGCAGAAACCCGCCGGTCAGCGCCGACAGAAAACGCGTGTCCGGATGCTCATAGGTCTGCCGGCCATCGAGCGGCCAGCTCAAGAGATCCAGCGAAAAGCGGATTGGTTCGGTGGTCGGCTCCATGGTCCCCAGAAAGAAGATCGGGCCGAAGGATCCGATGACGACGGCGGTGATCTTGAGCCAGAATTTGTGAAAATCATGTGTCATAGACGCGCTCCATTGGCTGTTCGGCCGCAAGGGGAGCGCAGGACAGGTTTGAAAACAATTACCTCACAGGTAACTGACGAAAGACCCATTCATTGCTATGGTTCGGCGATGACCCGCTTCCCCGACACGCTGAAAACCTGGCGCAAGGCCCGCCGCTTCAGCCAGCTTGATCTCGCCCTCGAAGCCGATGTCTCGTCGCGCCACATCTCGTTCCTGGAAACGGGACGGGCGCAGCCCAGCCGCGACATGATCGCCCGGCTGGGGGATGCGCTGAACCTGCCGCTGGAGACCCGCAACCAGATGCTGACCCATGCGGGATTTGCCGCGCGCTATCCCGGTCGCAACTGGGATGAAGAAGATATGGCGCCCATCCGCGCGGCGCTGGAGCACACGCTGTCGCGGCACGCCCCCTATCCGGCCTTCGCGGTCGACCGGCTATGGACCGTCGTGCGGATGAATGAGCCCTCGGAGCGTCTCTTCGGCATGCTGGGCATTGCCGCGGGATCCAGCCTGCTGGAGCTGATCACATCCGATGCGCTGCCGGCGGTGATCGAGAACTGGCCGGACGTTGCCCATCATTCGGCGCAGCGGCTGCGCACGGAAAGCGCCGCCCAGGGCGGCGTTGCGGCGCTGGACGAAGCGGCGAACCGTCTCGCCGCTGTTCCGGGCGGCAGTGACGAGGTGCCGGGTCCGATCATTCCGACGATTTACCGGGCCGGCGATTTGCGGCTGTCGCTGTTTTCGACCGTCGCCCAGTTCGGCACGCCAGTCGACCTGACGCTGGACGATCTGAAGATCGAGCTGTTCTTTCCGGCCGATGCCGAAACGGAAGAAACGCTGCGTGCCCTGGCAGGCGATTGACGGGTATTTTCAGCCCGATCGTTCTGCAAAGACCTCCGATAGGGCGGCAGAGGCGGCGATGGCCCTTGGAAACCCGGCATGGACGGTCGTCAGATAGACCACCTCTTTCAATTCCTCCTCGCTGACCCCGACATTGAGCGCATAACCGGCGTGGATCTTCATGAAATCCGTTGCGCCGAGGGCCGCGAAGGCGGCCACCGTGGCGATCTGGCGGGTCCGGTCGTCAAGCACGGTGCGCGACCAGACATCGCCCAGCGCATAGCTTTGCGTCGCCTCGGCGAGAAACGGAAAGGTCTCGCGCATGTTTTCCAGCGCCTGTTGCGGTTTTCCGGCGTTGAGTTTGTCGACGACTTGCGCACCACGCTCGGCGCGGCTGGGGGAAGTATCACTGGTCATGGATGGCCTTTCGAGTGTTGGAGTGCCCTTTTACACGGAATCGTGGGTCGGAGTCGATTTGGTATCCCGGCCAGTTGCGGTGTGGTGCCCCATCACAAGCCGCTCAAACAAGGTCGGGGACACCGATAAACTCATCCAGTGCATTGAGAGCGAACATGACGGCAAGGCTGCAGAGGATGTAGAGCCACTGCAAGGCGAATATGGCACGTGATCCCGCCGCGACCTGACCGGACAGGAACCAGCCGACACGCATGTTGCGCCAGATCTGCCGCGGATTCAGCACGGAGATCGGCGATTGGGTACCGCTCAGCTCCGCGTAGAGCGTCAGGGGCCAGGCAACCAGATTGACCGGCACACAAACCCAGGTGGGAAGCTGGATCTTTTTCTCCATCTCCGCCCGCGTCGGCGTTATCTCCAGAATGTCCGGATCATCCGCCGCAGCCGCGCGCTGGGCATCGATCTGATCGCAATGGCGTTTGAACTTGATCTGCTGCGCCCGCGCCGTCGTTCCGGCGATGATGATCCAAAGGGCAATGGCTTCCGTGTAGGGCTGGCCGAGACGCAGATCGAAGGGCCATGTCAGGATGTCGGCAATCCACTGCGCGAACCTGCGCCACTCCTCAAGCAGAAAGGCGACATAGGCCCCGACCTCGAAGTCGACCCAACCCTGAAGGAAAGCGAACAGGCTGAAGGACGACCAGAAAATGCCGAACAGCATGGCCGGATCGGCAAAATATTTTCGCTCTCGCTTCCACACTGTCCAAAATGAGGAGATATCTGCCCCCGGAGTGTTTTGATGGCCGTCGGAACGCAACCAACACGCTAACGACCCTTCACCGGCAAGGCAAACAATCCGGGGGCTGGCTCTCCGGGACCTCTTACTTTAACAGCCAGGCGCTCTCGGTCGCGCTCACCTTGCCTTTGAGGCCGCCGGGAACCTCGACGCGCGTCAGGTGGCGCAGTTCATAGCGGCCGGCATAGAGGCGGCGGACGTCGTCATCCGTAACCGAAAAGGGCGGGCCGTCCATTTGCGCCTGATCATATTCGAACGTTATGAGCAACTGGCGCGCTCGTCTCGTAATTTGAGTCAGGTGACTGGCATAGTCCGCGCGCATCTCGCCCGGCAAGGCCACCAGGGCGGCACGATCCACAACCGCATCGACCGGTCCGAGCACGGGTCCCGTCAGTTGAAAAATGTCGCCCACAAAAATGTCAATGTCCGGCGCCGCATAGTGGATCAGATCGCCGAGATCGGTGATCTCCGGCTGCACATCCAGTTCGTCGAACAATTGATCGATCGCCGTCCGGCTCAGTTCCGCACCGGTGACCCGGCAGCCCCTCGACAGCAGCCAGGCAATGTCCCGGGTCTTGCCGCACAGCGGCAGGAACACCCGGGCGCCATCGGCCAACGCCAACGCATCGACATGGGCGACCAGCAGTGCATTGGCCTTGCCCTCGTGAAAGTTGATGCGGTTGTCGCGCCACCGCTCATGCCAGAAATCAGCGTCCATCAAAATGTCCTTGTCAGTTGGAATCATGCCTCCACGATAGCGCCTCAAGCACAGTTAAGGTCAAGAGACCGACCTGCTTCTCACTCATAGCCGGTCATTTCCAGGTAACCCTTGCCGGGATGGCTGCCGGTGGCGCTGACCGGGCCTTCCCAATAGGGCACCAGCGTCTCCATCCAGCTATCGGGATTGAGCGCCTTGACAGTGATGTCGAGATCGCGTTCGGCAAGCTGCAGCCGCCAATCCACCGGGACGTCGCGGCCGGCGACCCGGTGGGTCGCTTGCGGCGTCATCACCAGTGCGCCGTCGCCATAGGCCGTTGCCTGCCCGTCCGGCGCGATCCAGGTGGCCGAGCTGAATGCTGCCGTCGTGCGGCTGCGCAGACGGAACCCCATCAGTTTCGATCCGTCATCGAAATGCATCGACAGCCAATCCCAGCCGGTCTGGTCGGGGTCGAGCGGCTGCGACGACCATTCGCGGTCGAGCCAGGCCTGGCCGGTGACGGTCACCGGCCCTGTCGGCAAGGAGATGGTGCCGGTCAGCTCATAGAAGGGCTGGGAATAATAGTAGCTCGCCTGACCCGAGGCCGATTTGACCGAATAGCCCGCATCGCCATGCAGCACCAGCGGTCCGGAGGCCGACAGGTCGATCTCATAGGAAAAATCGAGCCCCCTTGCCGTGACCTGCAGCGCCGAGAGCGCATCGGCGCCCGGCGCGGCGCGGCTGACCATCTGCCAGTCGTCGATCCAGGCGGCAAAGGGACCGGCTGTCACCCCGGCCTGTCCGATGCCGCCGCGGGCAAAGCGCTCGGCCGAATAATGCCGCTCCGCCGTCGTCAGCCCCGCATGGCCCATATAGGTCTGCGAGGCCGACCAACCCTCTGCGGGCTCAGGCTTTGATGCGGCGCGAAACAGCGTCCATTGCAGACCGTAGGGCGTGCCGTCGGCGCCTTGCAGATTGGCGGTCAGGTACCACCATTCGATGCGGTGGTCGGGATGCGGGCCATGATCGTCCGGAAATGCCAGAACACGCCCGCGTTCCGGCATCGAGAAGCCCTCACTGTCGGTTCCGAGCCCGGCAAAGCCCTGCGCCAGCGCGCCGCTCGCCATCAGCACCAAAAGTCCCGCAATGACCCTATCGCTCATGGACAAAGACCTTCAGAAAGCTTGCCGGCCGGGTGCGGGCCAGGCGCCAGACCGGAATGGCGGCAGCCAGGCCGGCGGCCAGCAGCGCCAGCGCCAGCAGCCGTAGCCAGTCGGCCGGAAAGACGAACATCGGCAGGCGCCAGCCGAAGGCTTCGACATTGACGATCGCCAGCAGCACCCAGGCGAGCAGCAGGCCGACCGGCAGCGCCGCCACAAAGGTCAGGCCGGCCAGCGCCAGGGTGCGCAGCAATTCCAGCCGGGCGAGCGTGACGCGCGTCGTACCGACCGCCCAGACGGGCGCAACCTGCGACAATCGCATGGCCGACAGGGTCAGCAGATTGGCAAGAATGGCAAAGCCGGCAATGCCCAGCGTCAGCGTGTTGAGCGCCCCGGTCACCAGAAAGGTCCGGTCGAAAACGCGCAGGGAAAAGCCCTTCACCTCGGCCTGGTCGAGAATGTTGCCGGGCGCCAGACCGAATGTGTCGACCAGCGCCTCACTAAGCGCCGTCGCCTGCTGCGGCGCAATGCGCACGGCATGGCGCAGCTTCGGGGTGTCGGGAAAGGCTGCCATCAGCCGGTCGTGATCGATGATCGCCTGGCCGGTCGGATTGCCGTAATCGGAATAGACGCCGATGATCTCGTCGCTCCAGCCGGGCGCCAGGGTCAGACGGTCGCCCAGCCGATGGCCGCCGCGCCGGAACAGTTGCTCATTGATCAGCACGCCGTCGCCCGCCGCCAACCGGTCCCAGACCGCATCGACGCTTTGCAGCACGGGCCAGTTGTCGCGATAGGTGGCGTTGTCGATTACGCCGTAGAGAAACACCTTCTGTCCGCCGATGGTGATCTCGGTCGTGCGGATCGGCAGCACGGCATCCGCCCGCTCGCCCAGGAAGGCGCGCAGCTCTTCGGCCTGGTCTTCATCCTGCGCCGTCACATAGAGTTCGGCAGCCAGCCGCTGATCGAGCCAGCCGGTAAAGGTGGCGCGGAACGAATTGACCATGGTGCTGACGCCGATGGTCGTGGCGAGCGCCAGCATCAGCGCCATCAGCGCCAGCGACAGGCCCGGAACCTGCTGGCGCATATCGGCCCATACCCATTCGGCCATCGCCGAGCGGGCGGTGCGCGCGCCCAGTTTCAGGCCGGCGATCAGCACGGCCGGCAGCAGCAGCGCCGCGCCGAGCAGCAGGGCGCCGAGGGTGACGAAACCCATCACAAGGCCGCCGCCAATCCAGGCGGTGAGCCCCGCCAGCACCAGCAGGAGGACGGCGGCAAGGCCGGACCAGCGCTGGGATTTCAGGCTGGCCATCGCCCAGGCGCGCGGCTGGGCCGGCGCCAGCAGCGGCATGCGGGCGATGCGCCACAGCCCGTGGCCGACGGCCAGCAGCGCGCCGCCAAAGGCGATGGCGATACCGGTCAGCACCCAGTCGAGCCGCAGCGTCAGCGAGCCGGCGACGGAAGCGCCATAGAGCCCCTGAAGCGTTGCCGCCACATCCGGCAGCAGCAGCGCCGCGATGCCATAGCCGAGCGCCACGCCGAGCAGCCCGGCCACCAGCGCCAGCGCCAGCGTTTCGGCGAGCAGCAAGGCGATCACCGTCCGGTTCGGCAAGCCGAGCGCCCGCAGGGTGCGGATCATGACGCGGCGCTGTTCGAAAGCCAGACCGATCGTCGCATGAACGATGAACAGGCCGACGGCGAAGGACAGGAAGCCGAAGGCCGTGAGATTGAGATGAAAACTGTCCGTCAGCCGGGCGATGTCACCCTGCGGATCGGGTTCGATGCGGGTGAGATCCGGTGCAATAGCGGCGAGCGGCTGCAGCCCGGCCGGCTGTTCCGGCGCCAGCAGCAGCGCGTCGAAACCCTGCCGGTTCAACAGCCGCCAGGCGGTGGCCACGTCAGTCACCAGGTCGCCCGGCGCGACCTGCGGCACGGCGCGCAAGGCGAGCTCGCCGGCGCCCAGGCCGGCCATCGTTTCGGGATGGACCAGCGCCAGCTCGCCATCGCCGGCAAAATCCGCGATGCCGGCGCCGTCCCCCGGCCCGAAGGGCGATGCCTGGGGCGGCAGGGTGAAGGCGTCGATGCCGAGCACCCGCAGGCGGGACCCGCCGATCCGCAGCGGGCCTTCGACCAGCGGCGAGACCAGCCAGCCGGCGCGCCGCAGTGCGACGAAGCGTTCGGTCGGAATTGGGCCGCCACCGGCCGATTGCAGCCGCGCCAGCGTGTCCTGTCCGAGAACCGCCGCCGCCCGGTCATAGCTCGACCGCGCCTCGCTGTTGATCGCCTGCACGCCCGTCCAAAGGCCGGTCGCCAGCGCCAGGCCGACGATCAGCGTCGCCAGTTGCAGCGGCTTGCTGCGCCAGTGCGACAGCAGCGCGGCGATGCCAGCGCCCATCATTGCAACAGCCCGTGGGACAGATGCAGCCGCCGCGCAAGAAGGCCGGCCAGACGGGTCGAATGGGTGACCAGAATGAAGCCGGCCTCCATGTCGGCGACGAGCTGCAGCATCAGGTCGATCACCGCATCACCGGTGTCCTCGTCGAGATTGCCGGTCGGCTCATCGGCCAGAATCAGTGCCGGCCGCGCCGCCAGCGTGCGGCCGATCGCGACCCGTTGCTGCTGGCCGCCCGAGAGCTGTTCGGGATAGCGGGCAAGACAGGCGGAAAGTCCCAGCCGCTCGGTCAGATGGGCATTCCAGTCCGGGTCGATGCGCCCGGCGAGGCGGGCATGAAAGGCCAGGTTCTGCGCAACGGTCAGCGAGGGGATCAGATTGAACTGCTGAAACACCAGCCCGATCGTGCCACGCCTGAGCGCCGCAAGCTGGCCGTCATCCATCGCCGCAATGTCCCGCCCGCCGACAAGGATTTCACCGTGATCCGGCGCATCGAGCCCGGCCACCAGATGCAGCAAGGTGCTCTTGCCCGATCCCGATTCCCCCGTCAGCGCCAGATGCTGTCCGGCATCGAGCGTCAGCGACACGCCCTTGAGAACATCAACGGGCCCTTCTTCGGTGGCATAAGATTTCCTGACATCGCGCAACGCAAGCAGCATGGAGACCCCGGATCTGGTGTGGGGTGCAGTCTAGAGGGTTTGGCGGGGAGATGGGAATGGGGGCGGTGGTGACGTTTGGTCGCTGGTTTGGGAGGAGGATGAACTGAATCGGGTGGTCCGCGACTGATGGTTTATAGTGCGGTTACAAGAACGCGGGAATCACGATCCGGATTATGCTGATTTTGCACGGGCTTGTTGGCTGCTGGCTAGGAGAACTTATCGGCCTAAGCGGTCGTTGTGCAGCTTCGTGCTGAGGACCGCTAAGGGCGCCAAACTGGAGATTAATCGCAGGGCTCCCGTTTAATTCGGCTGAACATCCGGTGTACTGTGAACCCGTCCGAAGTGGAACTCGAAGTTGTCCGGCTAAAGGTAAAGCACGGATTGTACTGAGATCGTAATTACCTGACAGTCGGCCATTTTTGCCGGGCGCGCGACCGCAAGGGTCGGGCGCGCCCGAGCAGGGTGTGGCCACGCCGCTACCGAACGGTACTGTCAGGCGATCGCCCGCTCTGTACAAACTAGCGTCTGACATGCTGTGTGCGATACAAATCTTTGGCCGAAACACCTACCGCCGCTCCTTCAATATCCAAATACTCTGTTTTTCGCTAAAGCGCCACTTCATCAATGATCTAATCATTTGAAAAGAAAATCACCTGCTCGGCACCTTATCAATATAGCGGTGAGGGTTGTTGTAAACAGCCGTCAGATTGACGTATAACATATCCTAAGGAAAGATCGAATATTTATTGGATTCAATATAGTGATATATTTTGACATCTTTTTTAATTATTTAAATCTATTCCAAATTATTTTGTCATAGCGAATAAATTATTAAGAAAAACGCTAATAAGTAAAATATCATATTGAATTAAGTCGCTTTATAATATACGGTGCATTGACAATTGCCAACTCTACCTACTGAGATTTCAAAATGCGTTTTCTTCGTTTTTCCCTTACATTCTTGTTGTATTTATTTTTGGCATATTCTGCGTATCCGAATGAGATTCGAGTTGGAATTACAAATTCTGAATCTACGAATTTCAATCTCCAAGATGTGAACGATATTAGTGTTATCAATAGTCTAACACACAATACGTTCGCCGTGAGTTTCCTAAATAAAAATGGCGGGAAACTTGGATACTGTAAATTCCTTTTGAACACGTTTGAGAAATCAAAATTTGACAACAGTTGGATAATATCAACAACTAGTGACGCTTTTTTCCCCGATGGGACAAATCTAGGGGCAACCCATCTGAAGAAATCCATCGAAGATTCTATGGCGATACTTGGCTATTCGAATTATTCAATAGATATACTAGATCAATACTATATTGAGCTCAGAGCCGACATTGATGAATCCGCCCTGATACAAGCATTATCACATCCTGTGACAGCTCCTTTGAATGGAACCTTGGGGATTGGTCCTTATAAACTCGAAGGCGATTCCAATTCGGGTCGGTTCGAACTGGTATTGAACAACTCAAGAAGGTTTCCCGGCAAGCTTTCGCCCTTTGGTGACGACAGTGAAAAGTGCCCAAAAGTGAATTTGCAAAAACCGTTTGATAAACTACGAATGCCACAAAAGCTGACGTTTTTCATGTTGAACGAAGTTAAAATTGATGCGGCATTGCGTTCTTACGATTTGGATGTGTTGATTATTGCCGGACTAACTGAATTGAATGAAGTCGACATCAAACTTGGTGAATCTCTTATTATTCAAGCATTAGGTAGAAGATCTATTTTCTCTTCAATTTACTCGCAATTTGTTGAGTCTAGTTATCTTGCCAACAGGATTTTTTATCGTAATAACATATCTGAAAATTTTGGCACACCATTTTTAAAAGAATGCACGGATTTACAACAGTGTATAAATGAGTGTTTAGAAACGGATAAAGGCTATATTTGTAAATTGAAGTGTACGAATAATTGCCCTATTTGATGACATGGTGGGAAACTGAGATCTAATCTCAAGATGCACAAATCACTATTCCGGTGATGGGATGGGCGCCCCCATCGGCTTCACGATGTGCCATACTGGGTTGTGTCAAAGCAATCCAGGAACAGGAGGCGTCTATGAAACAGATTACTACTATAGGTTTGGAATTAGCAAAGTCGTTTTTTTATATTCATTGTGCCGAAGACGATGGCGGGCCTGTCTTGGAATTACCGTGACAATTTGCTCAATCCCCAAATAAATTACCTCCAACTTGAACCAGTCGAGGAAAAGCCTGACCTTCCTACCGCGAACCACCTGCTCAGGCAGTCTCCTGCATCCGCAGGCCCAGCTCCTCGATCATGGCGTCGCGCATGAGGAATTTTTGCGGTTTGCCGGTGACCGTCATCGGCAAGTCGTCCTTGAAGCGGATGTGGGCCGGTACTTTAAAGTGGGCGATCCGGTCCTTGCAGAAGGCGATGATATCCTGCTCCTCGAGATCAGCGGCTTGTTTGGGGACGATCCAGGCGCAGGTGATTTCTCCGTAGGTGTCATCGGGAATGCCGAAGACCTGAACCTGTGAAACCGACGGATGCGTGTAGAGAAACTCCTCGATCTCCCGCGGATAGATGTTCTCGCCGCCACGGCAGATCATGTCCTTGACCCGTCCGGTGATGTTGCAATAGCCCTCGGTATCGATGGTCGCAAGATCGCCGGTATGCATCCACCCGTCGGAATCGATGGCGGCGGCGGTCTGCTGCTCATCGTCCCAATAGCACAGCATGACAGAATAGCCCCGGGTCAGCAGTTCACCCTGCTCGCCGACTGCAACCGTTTTGCCGTCATCATCGATGATCTTGACCTCGACATGCGGATGAATGCGCCCCACCGATGACACGCGTTTTTCCAACGGATCATCGACATTGCTCTGGAAGGACACCGGGCTGGTTTCCGTCATGCCATAGGCAATGGTGACCTGCGACATGTTCATCAGGGACTGGACTTTTTTCATCACCTCGACCGGACAGGGGGCGCCGGCCATGATCCCGGTCCGCAACCGGCTGAAATCATAGGTCTCAAGATCGGGCCGGTCGAGCATGGCGACAAACATGGTCGGCACGCCATAGAGCGCTGTGCATTTTTCTTCCGACACCGCCTGCAGCGTCGAGGCGGGGTCGAATCCCTCGCCGGGAACAACCATGGTGGCGCCCTTGGTCACGCAACCGAGCGTTCCCATGACCATGCCGAAGCAATGGTAAAACGGCACGGGAATGCATAGCCGGTCCGCCTCGGAAAACTCCATGGCGGCGGTGACGAAATGGGCGTTGTTGACGATGTTTCGATGCGTCAGACAGGCGCCCTTCGGAAGGCCCGTCGTGCCACTGGTGAACTGAATGTTGATCGCATCATGGCAATCGAGCGTTTGGGTGACCGCATCCAGCCTGGCCGTGGAGATCTGCCGTCCGGCCGCCATGACACCGTCGAAGGCTAGCATTCCCGGCGGGGTTTCATCGCCGAGACAAATGATCGTGCGAAGATGCGGCAGCTTTTCGGCCCGCAGATGGCCAGGCTCGCTCGTGGCGATTTCGGGGGCCAGCGCTTGCAGCATTTCGACATAATTCGAGGTCTTGAAATGGGGTGCCACGATCAGCCCGCGGCAGCCGACCCTGTTCAGCGCATACTCCAGCTCGAACAGGCGATAGGCCGGATTGATATTAACGAGAACAATGCCCAGCCGCGCGGTCGCGAACTGTGCCAGCAACCATTCCGACCGGTTGGGCGACCAGACGCCGACCCGGTCGCCCTTGTCGAAGCCGAGCTCCAGCAGGCCGCCAGCCAGGGCGTCGACGGCGTCATCGAATTCGGCATAGGTCCAGCGGATCGACTGATCGCAAAAGACCGCCGCCTCATGGTCGGCAAAGGTTTCAACAGTCTCCTTGAGAAGGGCCGGTATCGTCTTTTCCAGCAGCGGAACATCCCTGCGGCCGGTGACCCGGGACAGATTGTTCTCCGGTGCACGATCAATCGCGGTCGTCTGCGTCACTGTTTCCTCCCGGCGGCCCTGCTGCGCATCTTTGCTTTTTACAGGGCCGGCATCAACGAAACAATGTGGTCCGCCTTCACGGGCGCACAGCGCATCGCCGACGCCTGTCTCAAGGTCGAACCATTCGTCAGCCCCGCCCGCCCGCCCCACTGGTGGGCGAGCGGGACCATTCCAGCCCTACGTTCGCTCGGTTGAAACCCTCCCCGTTACAAGCGGCTGGGCGCTGCGGCGCTGCGGCAAGGCCGCCAACACCGCGCCCAGGACGATGAGCGTGGCGATGGCCGAAATGCCGATAATGGTCGGAATCAGGGCGCCGACGGTGCGGTAGGGGATCAGCGGTGACAACAGCAAAGGCAGAAAGCCGATGCCGAGCACGATGGTGTTGCGCTGAATGGCGCGGGCCGGCTCCTGGTAGACTTCGAGGAGTTTTTCCTGAAGCGACGCCGCCCCGCTTTCGCGAACGCGCGAGACAAAGTGGATGGCGAAATCCACCGCCAGGCCAAGGCTGAGGGTCGACAGGACCGCGATCGGCATGTCGAAATCCCGACCCAGCCAGCCGATGGCGCCATAGATACCGCCGATGGCAAAGGTCAGCGGCACCATCGACACCACCGCCCAGGAGAGCGAGCGGTACAGCAGCACCAGCAGCAAGAGCACGGCGAAGAAACTGCCGATCAGCGCGTTCAGCATGCCGCTGACCATCCGGTCCTGCCAGACGGCGTTCAGATAGGTCAGGCCGAACCAGTCCGAGACGAGCGGCGCCGGAGGCGGGTTGGCGGCAAAGTACCGGGCGGTATTTTCCTCCAGCGCCCGCATGGCCAGATTGTCGCCATTGGCCATGTGAAACCGGATCACTGCTTCGCCGCCATCCGCCGTCACCAATTTGCCAAGGTCGGCTGCCTTGCCGGCATCGCCGATGGCCTCGATGAGACGGGCAATGCCGTTCCGGGTTTCCGGCAGGGGCGTGGTTTCGCCGTCATTCGGGGCGGGCGCGGCCGAACGCAACAGGTCCGGCAGGGACGTCGTCTTCTCGGCATGGCCGCTGTTGACCGCATGCGCCGTCAACTCATCGACATAGGCCAGCATGTCCGGCTCGAGGAAGGTGCCCGGTGCGCCTCTAAGTGTGAGATAGGCCTGATGCGCCCCTGTGAAGCGGTCCGTGAGCACAGTTTCCGCCATGCGGATCGGGTGGCCGGCGGCAAACCAGCGCATGGGCGTGTCGTTGATCTGGATGCGGTCCAGCCCGGCCATCAGCCCGACAGCGACAATGGCAAGCCCGGCAAGCATCAGCCGCGGCCGGCCGAGCGCCAGACGGGCGGTCCAGTGCACGCCGGCGGCGCGATTGGCCCGGACGATTTTTGCAATCGCCTCCTCGGGAATTTTGACCAGCGCCGCCGGCACGATAACCACGGTCGCAAACCAGGCGAGTGCCACGCCGAGCGCGACGAACAGGCCGAAGATCTGCACGGGTGGAATGGGCGCCAGCGCCAGCGAGGCAAAGCCGGCCATGGTGGTGATCGTGGTGAACAGCATCGGCCGCCACAATGTTTTCATGCAGGCCCGGATGGTCTGCCGGCGGTCGGCGGCCTGATCATGCCGGTCGGCAAATTCCGACAGGACGTGGATGGCATCCATCACTGCAATCGGCATGACGAAGATCGGGATCATCGAGCTCATGATGTGTACCGTGTTGCCGGTGAGCACCAATGCGCCCATTGCGCCGATGGTGCTGACCATGGCAATGCCCAGCGGCACGACCGCCACCCACCAGCTTCTGAAGATGGCAACCAGCAACAGGAAGATCAGAAGCATGGCGCCCGGCGCCGCCACCGCCATCTGGATGAACATTTCCACGCCGAACACCGATTGGGCGACCGGCAGGCCGGTGATGGCGTAGCGGTTTCCACCGCTCAGCCCGTCAATATGGCCGCTCAGTTCGCCGGCGATCCGCCGGCCTTCCGCCTTGTCGGCAATCGGAATGGCGATGGCCATGGCGCCGCCGTCGCGGGAAACCAGCGATCCGTGCAGCATCGGCGTATCAAGCATCCGCTCGCGCAGGGCCGTCGCCTCCTGCAAGCTGGAGGGAACCGTCTCCATGACGGGCGCAAGATGCATGCCGCCGGCCGCATCGCGCCTGGCGATTTCGATGCGATCCGGCGCGGCGATGTCAGCCGCGATGACGCCGTCGATGGTGGCGGCAAAATCCGTCAGCGATTGCACGTCGGACAGTGCCTTCGGCGTGAAGACACCGTTTGCAGTGCGGTCGTTCTCGATGGCGATCACGATGGTGTCGTGCAAAGCGAACTGTTCGGATTTTTCGGTGTTCAGCAGACGCGCCGGTTCGCTGGCGGACAGCATGTTTTCCGGGTCGGTGTCGATTTTCAGCTTCGACCAGGGTGCGCCGGGCGCAAAGAAGGGCAAGGCCACGGCCAGAAGGATCGCCATGACGGCGATCAGGGATGCGCTAAAGACGCGACCCGGGCGATGGATTGCAAAATTGACGATAGGGTTTTCCATTATACGGCCTCCTGATGCCGGTGGTCATGGGTCTGCGCAAAGGCAGTACCGACGGTGTCGATGTGGAAAAAATTGCCGGTCGCCGGATCGGCCCGGTATTGCGCGGCAAGCCGATCGGCCGCTTCGGGCAGCCGGTCGACCGCCTCGATGATCGTATCGGCACTGCGGTCATCGAGGAGATGACAGAAGTTGAGGCGGGTCCATCCGGGTTTTGCCAATATCCGGCCGGCGTGAATCTGCCGCCTGATGTCCTCCGAGAGGGTTCGGTCGACATTCAGCAGGCGATGGCCGTATGGCCCGGCACAGGAACAGCCTTCGCGCGCCTGAATGCCGAACCGGTCACTAAGCAGCCGGGTCACCAGCCGATGGTGAACGATGCCTCCGTCGGCATCGCGAACCAGAAAAGCCACGATCGGCAGGCGCCTGGCCGTCGGATGGCCAAGAAGCACGATGCGCTCGTTCTTGCGCCAGACCGAAAGGGCTTTTTCAAGAAAGCGCTGGCCGCGGCGATTGATGACATCGGTGCCGACGCCGTCGCGGATGGCAATGGCCAGAGCGGCCCGCAAATCGCCGAGAATATTGGGCGTGCCGGCCTCTTCCTTCAGCACCAGATCGTCGTAATAATCATGCGCCCAGCCGGACACATAGGAGACGGATCCGCCGCCGGGTGCACTCGGGCACAGCGCCCGTACAGCATCCCTGCGGATCACCAGAATGCCGGAGGCGCCCGGCCCGCCGGGAAATTTGTGCGGCGAAAAGAACAGGGCATCGATCAGCGTGTCGCCGGCCAGGTCCATGGTCATCGGCAGATAGGGCGCCCCGCAGGCATAGTCCCAGACCGCCAGCGCGCCATGGGCCTTCAAGAGCCGGGTGACGGCGGGAACATCGGTCAGGATGCCGGTGACATTCGAGGCGGCCGAAAAGGCGCCGATCACGGTGGTCCGTCCGGCATAGGCGCGCAGGTTCCATTCCAGATCATCAAGATCGACGCCGCCCTCGGCCGCTTCGGCAATCTCAACTGTCCGCGCGCCGGCTTCCCGCCAGGGCAGGATGTTGGAATGGTGCTCATAGGGACCCGTCAAAACGATGGGTATGCCGCCGGACCGCGCAGCGGCATCGCCCGCCGGGCGAAGGCCCAGGAGATGCGGCAGCCGGTTGACGGCCGCCGTCGCACCCGAGCCGCAGAAAATGACGTCGCATTGACCGCCGGCGCCGACGGAGGCGGCAATGTGCGCCCTTGCCTGTCGCCTCAGCCCGTTCATCCACTGACCGCAGGCCGACACCTCCGTGTGCGAATTGGCGTAATAGGGCAAGGCGTTGTCTCGTATCCAGTCCTCGACCTGCGTGAGGGCGCGGCCGGATGCCGTGTAGTCCGCATAGACAAGGTGCTTGCTCCCGAAAGGGCCTGCAATTTGGAGTTTTGATCCAATCAACCCATCGCGCAGTTCGGTGATCGAATGGCACAGATCAAGCTTTACCGGACCATCCATCCCGCCGAACGTTCGAACGTTCTCAATCATCAACTGATTCCAGTTCTCACCCCGATTTTGACAGAATCTCCCGTGACGATGGTGTAAGGGCCACCGCGCCGGGAGCGTCGAAGGACACTCACCTAGGCGGGGTGGATTTTGATTGCTTGCAGGAATGTTGTAGAATTCGTCCAGATTTCCGCGAAATTCGGTAACGTTATGAGATGATTTACAGATTTGGCGCGTTTGATCTGGATGCCGACAAATTTGAGCTGCGAAAAGACGACCGGCGGGTTGCCGTCGAGCCGCAGGTGTTTTCGATCATCCAGTTGCTGATCGAGAATCGTCATCGGATGGTGTCCAAATCCGAGTTGATGGACGAAGTCTGGGACGGGCGGATCGTCTCCGAAAGCGCCGTCAGCAGCCGTATTCGTTCCGCACGGAGCGCGCTGGAAGACACCGGAAAATCCCAGCACTTCATTCAGACGGTTCACGGCAAGGGCCTGCGCTTCATTGCCGATGTAGATGCCCGCGAGACGCCGGGGGCGCCGAACGGCCGCCAGCCGGCTGCCCGGACAACGAATGGCGAGGATCCCGCCATCGGCGCACTGCATCCGACGCGGCGCGCCAAGGACCGGCCGTCGATTGCCGTCCTGCCTTTCGAGAATCTGAGCCCCGGCGGCGAAGACGGATTCTTTGCCGCCGGATTGACCGAGGACGTGACCACCAATCTGTCGCGGTTTCGGGATCTGTTCGTGTTTTCGCGGTCGACCACAACGGCCCTGGTGAATGAGGGCATGGGTATCCAGAAGCTGCACGAGACGCTCGGTGTCGATTTCGCCATCGAAGGGAGCGTGCGCAAGTCGGCGGCGTCGGTGCGGGTCACCGTCAAACTCATCGATGCGGCGACGGACGGCAACATTCTGGTCGAACGATTCGGAGACGCGTGCACGCTGGAGAACATCTTCGAGATACAGGACCGGATCGCCCTGCTGATCGCCGGGCGGATTGCCAACCGCCGCGAATTGCTGCGCGACCCGGTCAGCGCCGATGCGCCTTTGTCGCGGGCGACGAAGTGGGAGACCTATCACTGGATCGCTCAGTTTTACGAATATATGCGAACCAGGGACAGCGAGCTTCACGCGGCCGTGCGCAACGGGCTGGGCGTCGCCATCTCCGATGATCCGGTTTCAAGTGACGGACGCGCGGCCCTGGCCGTCGTCCTGCTTGACGAGCACCGCTTCGGCATGAACCAGCGTCCCGGCTATCCGGTTCTGGATCTCGCCTATGAGCACGCCATGCGCTCGATTTCGAGCGACACGCATAACGCCTTTGCCCATCAGGCGATGGCCATGGTTCAGTATCATCGCAAGGAATTCGATGATTTCCAGGAGGCGGCCGACAAGTCCATTTCTCTCAATCCGGGCAAGGCCGATGCTCTGGCCGCCTTCGGCTGCTGCTATTATCTCGCCGGCCATGTGGAAAAGGCGCTGTCGTTTCTCGACGAGGCGATCGAACTCAATCCTCTGGAAGACGGATCGCCGCGCCTGGTGCGGGCCGGATGCTTCTTCATGCAGGACCGGTTCGATGACGCCTGGCGCGAAATCAGAAAGGCATCGATGCCCGGCCTGATCTGGTATCACGCCTATCTCGCAACCATCAGCCACAAGGTGGGCCAGACAGAGACCACCGATGCGCAGGTCAGGCTGATCGGCGAGCAGTTCCCGGATTTCATCTCCCATCTGGAGACCCAAAAGGACGTTCTGAACATCAGCACCGCGGTGGACAAGAAGTTCGGCGCTGCCTGGCAGGAGATTTTTTCCTCCTGAAGATTGGCCGGAAGCTGCTGCGTTTGCCGGGTTGGTCTGGTCTGTTTCCGGTTGCCTATGGAGCCTGATCCGGACAACCCGCTCTTGCGGTTATCAACCGACTGGACCCACTAAATCCTCAAACCGACGCGATCAACTCCGCCCCGCTCGCCCGGCTGCTGTTGACCTCGCGGCCGACGCGATAGCTGACCAGTTCCGCACCGCGATTGTCGGGCAGAATTGCGCGGGCATCGCTGACGCTTGTTTGCGGATCGAGCCATTGTTCAAAGCGCGCCGGGTTGAGAATGATCGGCATGCGGTGGTGCAGATGTTCGATATCCGGCGCGGCCTCGGCGGTCAGGATGGTGCAGCTGGTGATGCCGAGATGCTCATTATGCGCCCACAGCCCGGCAAAGGCGAAGGGCTGCCAGTCCGGCAAGGTGATGCACCACGGGTCTTTCTTGCCGTCCTCTTCATCTTTGGTCCATTCATAATAGCCATCGGCCGGAATGAGGCAGCGTTTCGATTTGAAGGCATCGCGGAAGGCGCCGGATTTATACGCCGTTTCCGAACGCGCATTGAAGGTGGCAAATTTGGGCTTTTCCCTGGCCCAGCGGGGCACAAGCCACCATTGCCCTTCCAGTGTGCGGTTTTCATCCTCCTGCAGGACAATAAATTTGATGTCCTGGGTCGGCGCCACATTGTAGCGCGGCGCGGTGTTGAGGCCGCGATCCGCCTCGCCGATGATCATCAGTGCGTTGTAATATTCCGCCCAGCTTCCCTTGATAATGAACCGTCCACACATGATTTCACGCTAGCTACCATGCTGGCTGCCGCAAGAAGTCACAGGTTGTATTTTCTGGATTTTTGTGTCGGGAGCCTGACAAACGCTCCCCTGGCGATCCGGTGTCAGACGCCGTAATAGTCGCGATACCATTCGACAAATCGCGGGATGCCCCTATCGATTCCCGTACGGGGCTGGTAGCCGACCGCGTCTGCTATGGCGCTGATGTCGGCCGCGGTTGCCGGCACGTCGCCGGGTTGCAACGGGAGAAAATTCTTCTTGGCCTCGCGCCCCAGCGCCTTTTCCAATGTTGCGATATATTCCATCAGGGATGCCGGATTGTTATTGCCGATGTTGAATATCCGGTGTGGCGCACTGGACGTGCCTGGATCCGGACTGTCGTTATCCCAGTCGGGATCGGGCTGCACCGGTGAATCACAAACCCGGACGACGCCGTCGACAATGTCGTCGATATAGGTGAAATCGCGCCGGTGCTTGCCATGGTTGAACACGTCGATCGGTTCACCGGCAAGAATCTTGCGGGTGAAGATGAACAGCGCCATGTCGGGGCGACCCCAGGGGCCATAGACGGTGAAGAATCGCAGACCGGTCGCCGGAATTCCGTAGAGATGCGAATAGCAGTGGGCGGTCAGCTCATTGGATTTCTTGGTGGCCGCGTAAAGGCTGAGCGGATGATCGACGTTGTCGCTGACCGAAAACGGCATGCGCCCGTTGGAGCCGTAGACCGAGCTTGACGAGGCATAGACCAGATGTTTCACCGGATGGTGTCGACAGGCCTCCAGGATATTGCCGAAGCCGACCAGATTGGCCTGAATGTAGGCCTGCGGGTTCTCGATCGAGTAGCGCACACCGGCCTGGGCGGCGAGATTGACGACAATGTCGGGCTTGTGCTCGGCAAAGACACGGTTCACATCATCGGCATTGGCCAGATCCGCCACGTAGTTCTTGAAACCGGGCTGCTTTTCGAGACGCGCCAGCCGCGCCTTTTTCAGATCGACGCTGTAATAGTCGTTGAGCACATCGAAACCAATGACCTCCTCGCCGCGCGCAAGCAGATGTTGGGCCGTGTGGTAACCGATAAATCCGGCGGCGCCGGTGATGAGAAAAGTCATGTTCCCGTTTCTTCGTTCCTAAAGCGAGATGAGGTTTCGCCATTCCGTCAAAACCTGCATTGCTCCCGAGCGCATGGCCAACGCCTATGACGGACATCTGAACATCCTGATTGTCCTGCATGAATCAAGCCGGCGCGTGGGTGCGCGTTGGCCGGTTTCAAGCACAGTTTGACCGACATTACCAGCCGCCGATGGGCGCTCTTACCTTCCCGGCTGCAATTTCCGGGGCACGGTGCTCAAATGGCGACATCCCAGGCCCGGTATCCATAGACCCAGTCGGCATCACCACCCTTTTTGAGCCACTCATTGCCGCGGGAGGCGCGCTGGATCTGAGCGGTGCGGTCCTGGCGGGCGATCTCGTAGCGGCGCAGCGCCGGTTCGACGCCATCGGGTCCGGCATCGGCCAGACACCGGGCAAGAACCGCCGCGTCTTCGATCGCCTGCCCGGCGCCCTGCGCCATGAAGGGCGTCATCGGATGGGCCGCATCGCCCAGAAGCGTGGCGCGGCCTAGCGACCATCGGGGCATCGGTTCGCGCACGTAGAGTGCCGATTTGGTGACGCTCGTGCAGGCAGCAAGCAGTGCCCGGGCCTGCGGATGGAAATCCGCATAGGCCGCCTGCAATTCTTCCACATCGCCGGGCGAGGTCCAGCTTTCTTCCAGCCAATCCTCCTGCGGCGTGGTGGCGAAAACGAAGATTTCGCTGCCACCGCTGAGTGGAAAGGTCACGATCTGGCGGCTGGGCTCAGGTCCCCACCATTTGGTGAAGGAGCCGATATCGGCGAGCCCCTTGGCCGCCTCGACCGGAAAGGTGGCCCGGTAGGACACCACGCCGGTGAATTCCGGTGATTCCGGCCCGAACAGGGCGGTTCTGACCGCCGAGTGAATGCCATCGGCACCGATCAGGCAGTCGAAGCCTGCGCGATCGCCATCGGCACATTCCAGCCAAACGGCCGCGTCGTCCTGCAAGACCGAGCGGCCCTGTTTGCCCATCGAAAAAACGGATGGCTCCAGGCGCGCCTCCAGCGCCTTGAGCAAATCGGCACGGTGGACGGTGAGCTGCGGCGCGCCGTATTTTTCATCGGCGGTGTCGGACATGGCAAGCCGCGAGGTTTCTTCGCCACTGTCCCACATGCGGCTGATGCGGTAGTCAGGGCGGGCCGAAACCGTGCGCAGCGCCTCGCCGATGCCGAGACCATCGGCAGCATGGACCGCATTCGGCGTGAGATTGACATCGGCACCGACCCGCGCGAACTGCGCCGCCTGTTCGAAGACCGTCACGTCGTGACCGAATTGCCGCAAGGCGATGGCCGCCGACAGACCGCCAACCCCGCCGCCATTGATGCCGATGTTCAACCTAGCCATTGCGTTTCATCGTCCCGCTTAGAATAAATGTTCAATCCTGCGGCCAACGGGCCCAGGGGTGCGGCGCACCGCTCATGTCCTGGTAGATGGATTTCTGCCGCATATAGGCCCGCATCCCTTCGCGGCCCTTTTCCCGGCCGATGCCGCTTTCGCCGTCGCCGCCAAAAGGGGTCGAGATGGAAAACTGCTTGTAGGTGTTGACCCAGACGGTGCCGGCGCGGATCGCCTGCCCGACCCGCCAGGACTTTTGAAAATCACGGGTCCAGATGCCGCAGGCCAGGCCGTAATCATTGTCATTGGCCAGCGCGACGACATCCTCCTCATCGTCGAAGGGCATGACCGCCAGCACCGGTCCGAAAATCTCCTGCCGGCAGGTTTCGCTGTCATTGGAGAGGCCGGCGACGATCGTCGGGCAATAATAGGCGCCCTTATCCAGCGCCGGGTCGTCCGGTCGGGCACCGCCGGTCAGGATCCGGCCGCCCTCCTGCCTCGCCTTTTCAACCCAGCTTTCGACAGACTGCCGATGGTCGAGATGAACGAGGGGCGCAACCTGGGTGCGCGCCGCGAAGGGATGTCCGACAATCAGCCGGCGCGTCGCCTCAACCAGCCGGTCGACAAAGTCCGGATAGAGGCTCTTTTGCACGAACAGGCGCGATCCGGCGATACAGGATTGGCCGGATGACGAGAAGATGCCGAACAGGATACCGGCAATGGCCAGATCCGGGTCGCAATCGTCGAAAACGATGCTTGGAGACTTGCCGCCGAGTTCCAGCGACACGGGCATCAGTTTTTGCGCCGCCTTGCCGGCGATCCGGCGCCCGGTGGCCGTGCCGCCGGTAAAGGAGACCTTGCTGATATCGGGATGATCGACCAGCAGATTGCCGATATCGCCGCCACGTCCCGGCAGCACCGAAAACAGGCCCTTCGGCACGCCCGCCGCCTCCATGATGCGGGCAAGCTCCAGCGCCACCAGCGGGCTCCACGAAGCCGGTTTCAAGATCACCGCATTGCCGGCGGCCAGCGCCGGAGCGATCTTTTGCGCATCACTGGCGATGGGCGAATTCCAGGGCGTGATGGCGGCCACCACACCAAGCGGTTCGTGCAGCGAAAAGGTCAGATAATCGCCGCGTGGCACGGTCAGCAGCTCATCCGCCGTTTCACAGACGCCGGCGTAATAGCGGAAGGTGCCGGCCGCCGACTGGGCCAGGGCACGGGTCTCACCGAGAGTCTTGCCGGTATCGCGGCTCTGGATGAAGGCGATACGCTCGACATTGTCGGCAATACCGCGGGAAATCGCGTGCAGCAGGCCCGCCCGTTCATGCGGTTTCATGGCGCGCCAGGCGGGATCGGCTTGTGCCGCCTTCGCCGCCTCGATCGCCTCTGATCCGTCCTCGCCGGATGCGCCGGTAACAAAGCAGTTCATGGAGTTGTCGGCGGAAAAGCGCGATTCGATCTCGGCACCGCCGCCACGCCGCCATTCACCGGCGACAAAAATACGATCGGGCGGCAGTTGATCCAGGGAATCGTTCACGGCGCGGCGCTCAAATCACCACGGGCGCGGTGCGGCGCAGCACTTCCCGCGCCAGGCTGTAAACCGTCGGCAGCGATGTTTTCGGATTGATGGGAGAGGGCCGGCCTTCCACCCGGATCGAAACCGTCGCCGCATCGGATGTTATGTCGATCTGGTGGACATTGGCGGTGACATCGGGGTCAGCGATCAACCGCACTTGGGTGTCCTCAAAGCCCGCACCGGCAAGCGCGATGGTCGCCGCTGTGTTGGCGTTTTTCGGATAGTCGGCCGAGGCCTGCCGAGCCGATCCTTCATAAAAGACCGCCGCCTCGGTCAATCCCGCCAGATCGATGCTGCTTTCCGCTTGCGTTCCCATCCAGGAGGCCGGCGGCTTTCGCGATGTGTAGGTCACCTTGCCGAGGCCGGAATGGCTTATGCCGGCAAGAATATCGATTCCGCCCACGGCGCCGGCGGGAAGGGTCAGTCGGCTGTTTGCCCGGCGGGCAGCGTCCTGCAAACGCTGATGGAGCGTTGGATCGCTCAAGGCTCCGGTGGATGCCACCACCAGGTCGATGCCATGGGACAAGACCATTTGCGCATGGTCGATGACGGCCTGATGACCGGCGCATTCGATCACCAGATCCGGCTGAGCGGCGATCAATTCATCAATCGTCCCGACACAGGCAAAATCCCTGGACGCACCCTTGGCCTCGGCTGCGAGCAGGTCCCGTTTTTGCTCTTGAGTACCGGGCCGCACCAGAATGACGATCTTATCCAGCGGCTGAACGAGGCTTCGTTCCAGAACGGTGAGCATTTCCCGCGCGATGCTGCCGAAACCGATAATGCCGAGGCGCGTAAGGGTCATGCCGCCCGCCCCGCGGCACCGGCCGGCGGGCCGCCAAAGGCCTCGCCGAAGGGGCCGATGGCCTTCATGTCGACCTCGATCATCACCGGTCCCGATTGCGCCAGTGCGTCATCCAGAACAGCTTCGAAATCCGCAACATCGTCAAGCCTTGTATGGGTCATGCCGACGGCCGCACAGAGCGTGGCGAAATCCGGCGTTTTGAGCGCGGAATAGACCCGGCGCCCGTCATATTGCGCATCCTGGATGTTTTCGATGACGCCATAGGCCTCATCGTTCATCAGGATATAGACGATCTCGGCCTTTTCCTCGACGGCGGTGATCAGTTCCGCCAGTCCAAGCTGGGCGCCGCCGTCACCGACCAGGCCGATAACCCGCGCCTCGCCAGCAACGAGGCCGGCGCCGATGCCCATGGCCAGGCCCTGGCCGATGCCGCCGCCGAGCGCATGGACGCCGTGATGCGGTTCGGCGATCTGCACATAACGGTTGCCGAAGGTCGAATTAGCGATGGTGACATCACGCACGAAGGGATGCCGCCCGGCGGCAACCCTCTGTTGCAGCACATCGGCGATGACCCGGTAGGGACCGAGCACATCGCGCAGCCGGCCCTCGCCCTTGACCCGGGCAATGGCGAATTCATGCCGAAAGGCGTCATCGACATCGAGGGAGGACGGCAGCCCGTCCAGCAGGCGCTGCAGCGTATCGGCCGCATCGCCGTGGATAAAAGCGTCGACCGGATAATTGCGACCGCCCTGGGCGGCATCGCAGTCGATCTGCACAAGCGGGGTCGGCAGGGCCATGCGATTGTCACGGGTCTCATTGCCTCGAAGCCGCGATCCGACGACGATCATCAGATCCGCTTCGTCATAGAGCGCCATGGCCTCCAGCGTCATGTTGAAGGCGCCCAGGGTCGCCGGATGGCTTTCGTCCACGCTGGCGCGGCCATTGGTGCTGGTGACGGCGCAAAAACCTCTCCCGACCAACTCATTTGCCTGGGATTTGGCTTTGTTCGCGCCCCCTCCGAGCCACAGGACCGGCCGCCTTGCAGACCGGACCATGGCGACCAGCCGGTCGATTTCGCTCTGCGGCGCATGAATGGTCGCCAGCGCCGGCGCCGATCGCGGACCGGCCTTCGGCACATTCACCCGCTGGACATCGACCGGTATTTCGAGACTGACCGGTCCGCTGGGCGCACTGAGCGCGGCGGATGCGGCGGCGGATAGAACGGCATGAACCGCGCCCGGCTCCCACAGGCGGAAATAGGATTTCGAGATCGCCTTGAGCATATCCGCCTGTTTGGGCACATCGTGAATGGCGGCGCGATCGCGGTCCATGAATTCGCGGTCGACCTGTGTGGTGATATGCAAAACCGGCGATCCGGCGGTCAGCGCCTCGACCTGGGCGCCGGCCGCATTGCCGGCCGCCGTGCCCGTCGAGGTCAGCACGACACCAAGACCTTGCGACACCCGCGCATAGGCGTCTGCCATATTCATGGCGCCGGCTTCACCACGCGCCGGAACGAACCGCATGCGGCCCTGACGCGCGATGGCGTCGATGATCGGCATGTTGTGGATCGAGATCACGCCGAAAACAGTTACCACGCCGATATCGGCAAGATGACGGGCGATGGCGTCGCCGACCGTTTCGATTTGCGCCGCTGCGTCCTGTTTCATTGCGCACCTCTGCTCATACGAATCTCGAAACGCCGCCAGACAGTTCGAGCCTCGCGCCAGTGATGTAACTGGCGGCCGGCGAGGCAAGAAAGACAATCGCCCTTGCAGCTTCCTCCGGTTCGCCGAACCGTCCAAGCGGGATGTTCTTGGACAGGGCCTGGTCGCGAAACCAGTCCTGACGGGACTGGCTCTGGTCGGAACGCGCCTCGAAGCGCCGCTCCCACTGACCGGAAATGACGACCCCGAGCAGCAGGGAGTTGACGCGGATGTCCGGCGCCAGTTCCGCCGCCAGGCTCTTGAGGAGATTTTGCACGCCGGCACGCGCCGCCGATGTGCAGACCATGTGTTTTTCCGGCTGGTAGGCCAGCAGTGAATTGACCCCGACGATAGCGCCGCAGCTGCTCTCCTGCAGCATCGCCCGGAAGGCCCGTGTCGGATAGATCTGGCTGAAGAATTTCAAATCCAGTTCCCCGCGCCAGGCATCGTCATCCGTGTCGGCAAAGGTCGAGACCCTGCCCTGGCCGGCATTGTTGATCAACAGATCCGTCCCGCCGAATTCATCCTGTACATCCGCTGCAAACCGCGCCATCGCTTCGGCGTCGAGGACCGAACAGGCCCGGGCCAGCAGGTTTTGCGCACCGAAGCGTTCCGCCAGCCCCGCGCGAGCCGACTCCAGCCGGTCCGCATCGCGGGCGCACAGGGCCACACGGCAGCCTTCCTGCAGAAGCTGGCTGACGGTTGCCAGGCCGATTCCGGACGAACCGCCCGTCACCACCGCCGTTTTGCCGCTCAGTCCAAGGTCCAAGGGATCAAGCCTCCCCGTTCACGCGGTGGCCGCGATCGGGACGACCCAACATGACTGCGCGCATGGCCGGGGTCGGCGGTCCGGCCGTCATCCAGCGGTCGCTCTTTTCCGGATCGCCCCAGGGCCATTCCTGAACGACGTGCGTTGCCTCATCGATCTGTTGCAATTCGGTGGTAAATTCGATCACGAATCCGGATGGGGAAACGAAATAGGCGAAGGGATTGTTGCCCGGTCCGTGCCGACCCGGACCCCAGCTTGGAACCTGGCCCATCTGTTTCAGACGCCCGATGCCACGCATGAAGCCGTCAATATCAGGCATTTCGAATGCTACATGATTGGCGCTGGCATGGGCGTTCTTGAACAGTCCGATCGAATGATGATCGGTGCTGCAGCGCAGAAACGACATCTGATCGACATAATAGTCGCTGAGGCGAAAGCCGAGCGTTTCGGTGTAGAACGCTTCGGTTTTCTGAAGGTCGGGCGTGTTGAGCACGACATGGGAGACTTTGACCGGCATGGCATGGACCGGCTCGGCATCCGCGTTTTCATCCACATCGCAGACAATGCGCAGTTTTCGGTTGTCCGGATCCAGCAGCGAAAAGCCGACACCGCCGCCGGGAGTGGCGAGTTCATGCGGTTCCTCGAGGATCGGGACGTCACTGGCTTGCAGCCTGGCGTGGAGGGCATCGAGCCGGCTGCGGCTCGTCATGCCGAAATTGATGTAATCGATGCCGAAATCATTGCCGTCGCTGAGGCCGTAGATGAACGGCTCCGGGCCGGTGCCGCGCAAATAGACGGTTCCGTCATCGCGTCGCGCCACCGCAAGCCCCCAGGTGTCTTCGTAGAAGCCGACGCTGTCGGTTATACCGGGCGCGCGCATGACGATGCCGCGCAGAAAGTCCACACCCAACGCCTCACTCATAACGACCTCCTGTTTGCATTTTGGGCCGCCGACATATGGCCGAGCTGTGTGGAAATCGCCTTGCCGGCGGCGCGGATGGCGGAGAAGATCTCGTCGCGCCGACCCTCCTCCGCACTGAAGTGATGGTCCGGACCAGTGACATTGATCGCGCCGGCGAAATCGCTGCTGTTGTCCCGAATGACGACGGCGCACGACCCGATCCCGGCTTCGAAATTGCCGACGCTCCAGGCGGCGCCGATTGCCCGGTCTTCGGCAAGCTGCGCCTGCAACTGCGTCAGCGACGTAGCGGTCTTGTCGGTCGAGGCCGGCAGATCGGCACCGCCGACCAGCGCTTCCACCGCCTCCGGTTCCATATGGGCCAGAATGATCCGGCCGATCGTCGTTGCATGGGCCGGCAGGCGGCTTCCGACGCGGACATTGCTGACCAGATGCAGATTGGGTGTTTCGCGCACCAGATAGACAATGCTGCGGTCCTCCAGAACACCGAGATGAGCCGACAGGCCGAGATCGGCGGCCAATTGTTTGAGGACCGGCTGGGACACCTGAACGATGTCCCGTGAGAAGACGGCACCGGCCGCCAGCGTCACCAGACCGGTGCCGAGCCGGAAGCCGCCGCCATCTTCGGTCCGCTCGATCATCCGCTCATCGAGCAGGGTGTGAAGCAGCCGCAATAGGGTCGTTCGGTTGATCCCGACATCCTTGGCCGCCTTGCTGGTATTGGCGCAATTGTTACCGTCGCCGATATAGTGCAACAGCTTGAAAGCCCGCTGCACGGGAGGGACGCTGTAATTGGCCTTGCCGTTTCCGATCATCGTCAGATGCTCTCCAGTTTCGGTTGCAGGCGTGCAACAAAGCCGCACAGTGCATCGGCCACGGCATCGGGCCGCTGCTGATGCACGATGTGTCCGGCGTCGGCGATTTCGGCCCAGTCATGGGCAAGATCAGGAGACCGAGCCGACAGCACGGCATGCGCCCTGCGGCTCTGATCGGGCGGTGTGATCACGTCCTCCCGGCCGACCAGGACGAGGCTCGCGACCGACAATTGGTTCAAGGCCGCGGCCAGATCACCCCGGCTCAGCGCATGAACCGCCTGGCCATAGCCCGCCGGATCGATACGGCCCATGGCTGCGATCGCATCGGCCAGAACCCGCGGCTGCGCATCCGGCTGCGCCATCAACCTCGGAGCGCGTTGTTCGGCGAAACCTTGCGGACCGAGACGGGTGAGAGCGGCCAGCCGATCGGCAGCCTTGGCCGGCAGCGCCTGGCCCCGATCGATGCCGTAGCCCTGCGCACAGGCCATCAGCACCAGCGCACGGACGCGGTCGGGATGTTTGCCAGCATAGGCGGCGGCCATCAATGTGCCGAGCGAATGGCCGGTAAGGATCATCGGCCCGATACCAAGCGCCTGCGTGAAATGTTCCAGCCGCTCGGCATAATCGGATGCGTCGGGTGCGGCCTTTTTCAGTGCGGTTGAGCGGCCATAGCCCGGCGCATTCCAGGCGATGATGTTCCAATCGGCCGGCAAATGCGGCAGCAGCCGATCGAAGGATGTGGCGTCGGACCCGATGCCATGAAGCATGACGACATCTTGGCCGCCTCCCGACCGATGCCGGTAGTCGATGCCGCAGCTTTCCTCATATCGGGTCGCCGGTCCGGTCATGTGAACACGAAGCCCCGATTGGTCGGAAGCACCTGGCCGGACAGGGTCAGTGCGGATTCGCTCAGCAGAAACGCAATCGTGCCGACCACATCTTCGGGAGCCTGCGGGCCGGGCACGGCGCTGTGGTCGGCATAATGGGCGTGGCGTTCGGCCGGCACATATTCGGTCGACTCGGTCGTCAGGATACCGGGCGCCACCGCCGTGACACCGATGCCGTCGGGGCCAAGCTCCCTTGCCAGCGAACGGGTCATGGCCATGACGGCGCCCTTGCTTGCGACATAGGACAAAAGGTTCGGCGCACCCCACAGTGCCGTATCCGATGCCAGATTGACCACCCGGCCGGAGCCCGAGCGAACCAGCAGCGGCGCGCAGGCGCGCACCATCAGCCAGACACTGCGAATGTTGACATCCATCACGCGGTCCCAGGTTTCGATGTCGATTTCGTCAAACCGTTTGCCACCAATCCCGGTTGCGATGGCGCCGTTATTGACTAGACCGTGCAAAAGGCCTTCATGGGCCTCGATATCGTCCCCCAGAGCCGCGATCGAGCAGGGATCGGCAAGATCGAGCCCGACAAACCGGGCCGATCCGCCTTCGGCTGCGATCAATGCGGCCGTTTCACGCCCTCCCTGCGGCTCGATATCGGCCACGATCACGGTGGCGCCGCCTGCCCCGCAGGCAAGCGCAACCAGGCGCCCGAGCCCGCGGGCAGCGCCAGTCACCATGATATTGCGGCCATCGAGCACGGCGCGGTTCCTATTTCTTGTCGCGTTTGATACCGGCCAGCGGATGGTCGGGCGGATAGGTCGGCGTGACGGGTTTGGGATTGCCGATCATCACGCACATCAGCGCTTCTTCCAGGCCCTCATTGACCAGGCCCCGATAGACGCCGGGCGGCACGGAGATCAGATCGCGTTCATTGAGCACCGTTTCGACCCGTTCACCGAGATGGTCGACGATGATGCGGATGTTGCGTCCCTTCAAGATGAAGAACACCTCCTCGGCATCGGTGTGCAGGTGCGCCGGACCTTCACATCCGGCCGGCAGCACCATGGTTGAGAAGGTGAAATTCTCGGCCTGGATGACATTGGAGTCACTGGCGACGCCGGTGGCGCCGGTACCCATATAGCGCATCTGGGCGCGTTTGTATTTCGGGTCGTAATCGGCCTGAAATTTCAGCGCATTCCAGTCGAGCTTGCGCGTGTCGTAGCGGGCGATGCGGCTCTCGACCCATTCTTCGAGGGACTTGCCGTCGGGAACGACAACGTCTTCCGGCTTCGTCTCGGGGATATTTGCCTGCATGTTCATCTCTTAATTCTCCGATTTAGGAATGTAGTGAAGCAGCCGCGTCTCCGCATAGGTCACGGCCGAGTAGAGAACGATGCCGATGATCGTCAGAACGGCGATCGCGTTGAAGACCATGGCGGCATTGGCCTGGCCTTCGCCGTAGGAAATCAGATAGCCCAGCCCGGTGTTGCCGCCGACCAGTTCACCGACGGTGACTCCGATGACGGCAAGCGTCGACCCGATGCGCAACCCGGCCAGCAGGGCCGGCAGCGTGGAGGGAAATTCGACTTTCAGGAAAATGTCGAAGCGGCTCAGATTATAGGCCCGCGCGAGATTGATCAGGTCGCGGTCAACCGTCTTCATCGCCTGCAGCACATTGACCAGAATCGGGAAAAACACGATCAGGATGGTGACCAGAAGCTTCGGCCAGAACGTGTAACCGAACCACATGATAAAGAGCGGTGCAAAGGCCACTTTCGGCGCGATCTGAAGCGCCAGAATGTATGGCGACAGAACCTGTTCCCAGAACCGCGACATGCCCAGCATATAGCCGATAAAGGCGCCCATCAGACTGCCGATCGCGAATCCGATCAACGTCATCAAAAAGGTCGAGATGGTGTGATTGACCAGATTGTCGAGCCGGAACATGCGCAGCAATTCGGCAAAACATTGGCTGGCCGTTGGAATGATGTAGCGTGGAATCCCGAAGAGCGGCGGCAGGATTTCCCACAGCGCCAGGAAGGCCAGTGCCACCAGGATCGTCGTGATGAGAATGCTGTTCTTCATCGGGCCGCCTGCTCACGGATATTCAAAGGATCGGCCGTTGACCGGCTCGAAGTCGGGAACCGGCAACGCCTTGCCGGTTCCCCTGTTGGCCCGCCTATTGGCTGACGAATTCGTTGGTATAGGTGTCGCCGATGGGAACGGCCTCACGAACGATTTCGTTGGCGACATAGAAATCCTGTACGGCCTTGAGGCGGCTTTCATCGAACTTGCCGAAATTATCGACATCCGATCCGTAGACCAGCCGCACATAGTCGCGCATGATGCCTTCCATGATTTTTTCCTTGCCGGCGTGCTGTGGCACGGCGGCGACATAGTCTTTTGACGCCTGCTCCGGGTCGGCAATGATGTCCTTGTAGCCCTTGACCACCGCGCCGACGAAACCGCCGACCACGTCGGGGCGGTTGGCAATGGTGTCCTCGGAGGTGAGGATCGCCTGGGCCATGGCCGGAAAGATCTCGTTGATCGGCGTGACCTCGACCTCGACACCGGCGCCACGGATGGCCGCGGTCCATTCCGGCACACCGGAGATCGCCTGAAGATCGCCGGAAATCATCAGTTTGATCATTCCACCGGGACCGACGGCCTGGATATTGACGTCATCCTTGCTGATGCCGGCATCGGCAAGAACCGCCAGCAGATTGTAGTAGGTCGTGTCCTTGAAGGAGAGCACGCCGACGGACTTGCCCTTGAGATCGGCAATGGAATTGATCCCGGCATCCTTGCGCCAGGAGATCTGGGTCAGCGCCTCCGAACCGAGCAGCGCGACGCCCTTGACCGCCAGGCCATTGGCGCGGACGATCAGCGGCGTGTCACCGATGCCGCCGCCCAGATCCGCATTGCCGACGGCAACCTGTTTGGCCACATCCGCGCCGCCCTTGCCGACCTGAAAGGTGACGTCGAGACCGGCATCTTCGAAATACCCCTTGGCCTTGGCCAGCTGGAAGGGCGCAAAGGCCGGCAGGAAATCCGGCGCCGGGAACAGATAGGTCATTTTCTCGGCCGCGAAGGCCGTCGCGGCCATCAGCGACAGGCCGAAAGCCATTGCCAGTTTCAAGCTTGTCTTTGTCATGGTTTGTGTCTCCCTGGTTATTGATCAGTTCACGACCTGACGGTCCTGCAGTTTCAGCAGATCGAACATGTGGCTGATATATTCGGTCACACGCGGATGCTGGCGGCGGGCGGTCGGGTTGCCCCGATCCGGAATATCCACCTTGATTTCCTCGATCACCCGGCCCGGACGTTCGCTCAGGACAAGGATCCGGTCGGCCATGAACACGGCCTCGGCCAGATCATGGGTGATCAGCAGCGTGGTGATCTTCTCGTCCTCGATCGTCTCGGCAAAATTCTTCTGGATGATGATTTTCGTTTGCGCGTCCAGTGCGGAAAACGGCTCGTCCAGCAGGATCACCTCCGGATCGATTGCCAGGGTCCGCGCGAGCGCTGCACGCTGACGCATGCCGCCTGACAGCTGGTAAGGATAGTAGTCCCCGAAGCCGCCCAGCTGGCACTTTTCCAATTGAAGATGGGCACGTTCCCGGCACTCCTTTCGGGAAAAGCCGCGCGATTCCAGCCCGAAGGCGACATTCGCCTCGATCTTGCGCCAGGGTAGGAGCAGATCCTTCTGCAGCATGAAGCCGACATGGGAATTGGGACCGGACACGGTTTCCCCTGACACCAGAACCTCTCCCTCGGTCGGCTGATAAAGGCCCGCCGTCATGTTCAGCATGGTGCTCTTGCCGCAGCCTGAGGGGCCGACCACGGCGACGAATTCCGCTTCGTCCGTTTTGAACGTGATGTCCTTGAGGGCCGTCAACGTCGTGCCGGTGCCGTTCTGACCGAAGCCTTTCGTGACCGAGCGAAACTCAAGCGCCATGGCCGACCCCGCCGCAATGGCGGTCATCTGCACAGACACATTCGTTGCTTAGAGCCATACAGGCACCGTCATGGTAAGTTCAAATATGAACATAGTGTTCTTATTTTGACAATACCCTTGCAATCCCCGTGATGCAAGATCGAATTTCAAGAACACCAATCCGGTTTACAGAATCGGCACGATCAGCCGGCAGAGGCAGCATTCGTGCAGCGCTCCTCAACCGCCGACCGATGCCCATATGGGGCACCGGCCAAGCCGATCCACGATTCTCAGGATTTCGGGTGAACACCGATCAGACCCAGCTATATCCGTAGCTGCTGATGGTGCTGGCCAGCTCCGAAGCAGACCGGTCACCGGCCCTTGCGCCGCGCAACCATGTGCGGCCATGCACCTCCAGGCCGCGCATGTTGCACCGGCCATCGAAGCGCGTGCCGGCACACCACAGTCCGCCCATGCATTCGGTGTTTTCAAACGACACGGTGCCGTGAAATCGGGTATGGTCGGCCGACAGGCTGCCGGAGACCTGCATGTGATCGAGAAAGGCCGCATCCCGGAACTCGGCATCATCGAAGCAGCCTATGCCGCGAAATTCGGCCTTTGAAAATGCCGCTTCACCCAGAAATTCAGCGCCGTCGAACCGCGCATCATGGGCAAAGAGCGCGCCGGAAAAATCGGCTCCGGCGCGAAACCGGCACCGGCGAAACCAGGTCAGTCCGTCAAACCGCGTACCGCGCGCCACCACCGGCTGATCGAACACCGCACCGGTCAGATCGAAACCGCAGACCGCCATGTCCGAAAGGTCCAGCGCGCCATCCACCCGTACTCCGGTCAGGGTGTGTTCCTTGCCCGCCTTGAAGGGTTGGCCCAGCATTTCCCGGAGCACACCGGCGGTGATGGAGGGCGGCACACCGCCGATCGATCGATCCATGGTCAGCCGGTATCCCGGTGTGCCATCCGCTCGCTGGCCTCCAGATGGGCCTTGGCCTTGCGCACCATCATGCGGCGCAGTTGCGACACGCCGGAATCATGCTGATACAGCATTTCCCGCTTGCGCGCATCGACCGGAATCGATTCCAGCATCACGCGATCCTGTTCAAGCACATGCCAGTGACGGTCTTCCAGAAAGGCGCGATAGAGAAAACGCCAGGATTGTGCGGCCACACCGCTGACCTTGCGGCACCGCCAGAAGAAGCTGTGATGGGTGTCTTCGTCGATGGGCGTGGCAAAGCCGATGATGCGAAACGGACCGCCCGGCCCGGCGCCGTCCGGATAGGGGATGTCGAGCCGCATGAAGATCATGTCGCCATTGCCGACGATATGCGAATAGTCGAAATTCACACCCTGTTGCGACACGCGCTCGATGATGAACCCGTCATCGGTCTTGGTGAGCTTCATCGTGTCCTGCTTGCTGCCATAGGCGAGTGTGAAGCTGTCGGCATGCAGATAGCTGGCATGCATCGGATCGGCGCCATTGTCGAGGCTGAGACGGTAGCTGCAGTCCCAGTGGGTCATGCAGCAAAAGACCTCCCATTCGCCATTGACCAGTTCCTCCGGCGGATTGAACGGTGTCGGCTCCGGTTGATCGGCGCTCGGCAGGTAGATGAACACGGCGTCCCCGGCCTCCTCGGCGGCGTAGCTGGTCAAAGGCTGCCGCCCCTCAAGCGCACATTCGGGCATCGCCGGCACGCGGACGATCGTCCCCGTCCCGTCGACGGTGACACCGTGATAGCGGCAGGCCAGATGGTCCTCATGGATTTCACCCAGGGACAATTTGGCACCGCGGTGCGGACAGTAGTCCTCGACACAGTGGACCTTGCCCTTTGTGTCGCGCCACAACACGATCCGTTCGCCCGCGATCAGCCGCGCAAACGGCCTGTTGGGCTTGACCTGCACCGACTTGCAGACCGGATGCCACAGGCCGCCAAGACCCTTGTTGAGATAGGCGTCGACGGCGTCATGAATGGCTTGTGTCATCATTTTCTACCGTCTCAGGCGCCGAAACCATCGGCATCATAGGCTTCATCATGCGATCTATTGATGGCCTTCAGTTCATCTTCGAAGATCTCCAGCGTCCAGGGCCCGGGCGTGCCGGACGGCCGCCCCGTTCCGAGTGCGTTGAGGGCGTCGACAACCTCGGGGAAGCCGTGGGTTCCCTTGGCGTAGATCGATTCCAGTGCCGACGCCAGAGCCCGCTCCGCCTCACTCAGCGGACGCCCCAATGACTGGTTTTTCAATGCCGGATCCTGAATAGGTGACCTCCCATACTGTTCAAATAAGAACAATGCGTTCTTATTTGCTATAATCGCGGAGAATGGCCGATGGCGCAAGTGGAGCACTCAAATAATCCACGCCATGCGCGCGGTTGCGACATTCCAAACGAGGACGCAATGATTTGCATCAACGGATGCTGATTTGATTGAGCAGTTTCACAGGCGACCGGACCCGGCGCGGTGTTTCGGGCTGTTGGTCAGATCCGGCGCGTGGATGTGCCGATGATCAGCGACGGCGCGACCATCGCGATCCGCGCCGGTGCATCGGCTTTATTGGCGTCGGATTCCAGGCGATCAAACAGCCATGCTGTTGCGATCTGGGCCATCTCCGTGACCGGCTGACTGACTGCAGTCACCTGGGGCGTCATCAATTCATTGTTCGCAATCACATCGACTGTAGCCAGCGAAACATCTCCCGGGCAATCGAGCCCAAGCGAGCGCATCGCGAGCATTGTTCCAATTGCGGTGTCGTTGTTGGCTGTTATGATTCCTGTTGGGCGCGCTCTTCGGCGCAAAATCGAGATTGCAGCTTGGTAGGAGGTTTCGCGATCATAATTGCCCTCCACGATATTCTGATCATCGATTGCAAGCCCGGCGCGACGCATGGTGTTCGTGTAGCCTTCAAGGCGCTTCTGAGCACTCCAGAGTTCCTTCTTGCCCGAAACATATGCAATATTTCGATGGCCCAGCTTTATCATATGTTGAGTAAGCATGGTGGTGGCGACAGCATTGTCGAGACCGACGTGATCACAGTCCAGCGCATCGATTTTGTGGTCATAGGCAACAATCCGTGCGCCGACGTCCATTATCCGGCGAGCATAGTCGTCGCCATGGCCGGCTGGCGCCAGAATAATTCCCTTGATGCGCATACTTTTGAACCGGTTCAACAATATACGCTCATACTCCAGATCATTGCCGCTCACCGCTGCAATAGCGAAATGGCCGCGTTCGAGCGCCGCATTTTGAGCGCTCGAAACAAATGAACCACTATGGGGGTTTTGCAGATCGGCCACCAAAAGACCAATCAGATTGTTGCGGCCAGTTTTTAAGCTCTGCGCCGCGATGCTTGGTGCATAACCGATCTCTTCCGCCGCTTTTTTAATACGATCAAGTGTTTGATTTTTTACGCGATCTGGCGAACTGAACGCCAGAGATGCGGTCGACTTGGCGACGCCGGCGAGCCGGGCAACCTCTGCGATTGTTGCATGCCTGCCGCGTGTCTTCACAATCGTGCACTGCCTCTTTGTATCGCAATATCAAGCCGCCCTGGCAAGACCTGATCAATAGTTTACTTCAGCTCGCACGTCAAAAAGATAATTCGATGTCTGGACAAATCGTCCAGCTGTGTTAAACGTATTATCGAACCGGTTCGATAAACGACAATATGACTTGATCCGGCTCTTTCTGCAATCGGGAGGATTTCATTTCATGAAGGGTTTATTGAAAGCTGCTGCCACTGCAACAATCACCGTGGCGCTCCTGGCTACAGCCAGCGCCCAGGACACCGTTGAGATCAAGTTCTGGACGTTGACTAATCCTGGTATAGACGAGATGTTCGCTAAAGCAAAAGCGGAGTTTGAACGGCAAAATCCCGGCATAACCATTGTGCATGAGGATTTTCCCAATGAATCTTACAAGACTGCCATACAAGTCGCGTTGAACGGCTCCGAGCCACCGGACGCCTTTTTCAACTGGGTGGGAGAAGATTCGGCTCGCCTGGTTCGCGACGGACTGGTGATGGACATCAAAGAGTACGGCACGGGTGAAGATGGCTTTCAATCCATGTTGTCGGAGGGCTGGATTTCCGCATTGCGTTACGGCGATGGCATTTATGGTGTGCCAATCGAGGCTGTGTCGAAGTTCTTCTACTACAATGTTGAATGGTTCGAGGACCATAATCTGGGCGAGCCGCGCGCATTCCAGGACGTGCTGCAACTTTGCCGTGACATCAGGAAAATCGATGAAGAGATCGTACCGATGCCACTTGGCAATTCGGAGCGGTGGAAACTCAACCATTTCATCACCATGCTGAATGAGCGTGTGGTGGGTCATGAGGCTGCAAGTTCCGACTACGACCTAAGTGCGCCGGAAGAAGAGCTTTTCATCAATCCCGGCTACGTGACGGCCTGGGAGAAAGTGCTTGAGTTGCAGGCGGCAGGTTGCTTCCAGGATGCGCCGAATGCGACATCGCCGGAACTGACCCGCGCCATGTTCTCCTCGGGCGCCTCACCGATGATTTATTGCGGCTCCTGGTGTGCCGGCATTTTCGACGACGAGGGGTTTGATGGCTATGCCATGTTCCGCATGCCGGCGATCGAAGACGGGACAGGTACGGCTGATACCAACTTCGTGCTGACTCAAGGCTATCAGGTAGCTGCCCAGACCGAACACCCCGAAGAGACCGTCAAATGGTTGAGTTTCCTGGTTTCACCTGAGATGGGCAAGGCCTATGCTGAAGCAGTCGGAAGTATTCCGTCCAACCCGGCCTTGCTTGGCGAGTCGGATCAACTGACTGATCAATTCAAATGGATCGCCGAAGACATTTCGTCGGTTTCCGCGCCGATCAACGTCCTCGACGTGCTCTTGGAAAACTCGGTGTCTGAAGCTTATCTGGACGCAGGTGTCGAAATCCTGAACGGGACGATGACGCCAAAAGAAGCGATGGACAAGATTCGCAAAACGGCTATCGAGGCCAAGACCAAGATCAGCCCATGAGTTCTCCCGAATAATGTGACAGGCATGCGTCACATTCTTTGTCGCCGCCGCAATGGCGGCGGCAATGTCACACAGCTGAATTCTCTGGGACGACAACCATGGCGCACCCCAACACAGTCCGAACCGGAACGATAACCTATGCGGCCATGCTCGCTCCGGCCTTGCTGCTGCTTGGTGTGTTTGTTTTGATCCCGGTCGCGGTCGTTCTCTACAGCTCACTGTTCGATTTCGGCCTGACCTCTCGCGAGTGGAATTTCGTCGGTCTTGGCAACTACCTGCGCGCCTTTGTCGATCCGATTTTCTGGACGGCGCTGACCAACAACCTGATCATCGTGATTGGGTCGATCGTACTCCAGGTTGGCTTCGGTCTGATCCTTGCGGCGATGCTCGATCGTGGGATAACGGTCGGCGGCACCCTTGTGCGGACGATCATCTTCGCCCCAATGGTCATTTCGTCTGTTGCGGTCGGCTTGATTTGGTTGATCATTCTCGACCCCAATGTCGGCCCGATGAACGCAATAGTCGATACGTTTGGTTTGACGCCGCCACGACTTGGATGGCTTGGCGATCCGGCCTTTTCGATCTGGGTCGTTCTGGCCGTCGCCGCCTGGCAATATACGGGCTTCATGATGGTGCTGATTCTGGCTGGCCTTCAGGCCGTGCCCAAAGACCTCTATCAGGCGGCGGCACTTGATGGCGCAACGGGTCTACGCGCCTTCTGGCACATCACGCTGCCCTCCATCCGGAACATCATCATCGTCGCCATTTTGATTACCACGGTCGGCGGGTTCAAGGTATTCGATCTGATTTTCGTGATGACCAATGGCGGACCGGCCAACGCTACCCAAGTTCTTGGGACCTATATCTATCGGCAAGCTTTCACGCTGGGAAACAGCGGCTACGCCAATGCCATCTCCGTTGTCCTCCTTCTCATTGCTGTCGCGCTTGGCTGGCTGCAATTGCGCGCTTCAAGGAGAGCATGACCATGGAAAGCCGCCGCCTGAACGCCACGACCTTGATGCTTTACGGCTTTGTGGGGCTGTGGAGCCTGATTGTGCTGATCCCGATCGTCTATATGCTGATGACGTCGATGAAGTCGCGCAATTCAATGTTTTTACGGCCGCTTGATTTGCCCGAGAGCATCAATTTCGATGCCTTTGAGCGCGCATGGGGCGTTGGCATCGGTCAGTTCATGCTCAATTCGATCATGGTGACCTTCCTATCGGTATTGGTGATCGTAATTGTAAGCGGCATGGCGGCTTACGCGCTGACACGCCTTGGGGGTGGCTGGTCGAAACTCATCTACCTTTTGATCGTCGCCGGTTTTGCCATTCCCGTTCAGGCGGTGCTGGTCCCGCTCTTCCAAATCATTTCCGGTGCCGGGTTGCTCAATTCGCGATTGGCGCTCGTTTTGCCCTATGTTGCCTATGGAATCCCTTTTACGGTCATTCTGTTTTACGCATTTTTTCTCGATTTCCCTCGTGAACTGGAGGAAGCGGCGCGCCTTGATGGCTGCTCGTATTTCCAGACATTCACGCGAATAATCCTGCCATTGTCCGGACCAGCAATCGCCAGTGCCGCGATCTTCCAGTCGGTGTTCATCTGGAACGAGTTCATCCTCGCTCTGCTGATTCTCACCCAGACGGATCTCAAAACACTGCCGGTCGGCATTCTGGAACTACGGGGCCAATTTACGGCAGACTGGCCCGCCGTGATGGCAGGGCTTTCACTGGCAACGCTGCCGCTGCTTCTGGTTTTCGCGCTCGCCCAGAAATACTTCGTGCGCAGTCTCGCCGGACTTGGCAAATGACCGAAGGGAGCTTCCGGTATGAGTAACGTCACCCTTTCGAATGTCAGCAAATCCTACGGCAGCTTCGAAGCGATCAAGAACATTGAACTCGAAATCGCCCCCGGAGAGTTCGTTGTCATGGTCGGCCCTTCGGGTTGCGGCAAATCAACACTACTGCGCACCATAGCCGGTCTCGAAAACATCAATGCGGGAACAATATCGGTCGGCGGCCGGGATGTGACATTCAAAGAGCCTGCTGAGCGTGGCGTCGCGATGGTGTTCCAGAATTACGCGCTCTATCCGCATATGACAGTCGCCGAGAACATGGGCTTTGGCTTGAAGATGGCCGGTCGAGTCCAATCGGTGATTGAGCGCGCCGTGTCTCGGGCCGCGCGTGTTCTGCACATCGAAGATAACCTGCGCAAACCACCGAAGGCCTTGTCCGGTGGCCAAAAACAGCGCGTTGCTATCGGCCGGGCAATCACACGTGAGCCTGAAGTGTTCCTGTTCGATGAACCCCTGTCCAATCTCGACGCGGCACTACGCACCAAGATGCGCGTCGAACTCGGTCGACTCCACAATGAGCTTGGCGCCACGATGATCTATGTCACCCATGACCAGACTGAAGCCATGACCATGGCCGATCGTATCGTGGTGATGCGTGATGGCGTGATCGAACAGGTTGGCTCCCCACTGGATCTCTACAACCGCCCAGCCACCCGATTTGTCGCCGGTTTTCTCGGCTCGCCAAAAATGAACTTCATCGATGCGAAGATCACCGCCGCGTCGGATGATACGATTTCCATTGGTCTTTCGGACGCGCTGTCATTCGATCTTGATACGCCCGGTGGCGCGGTTGACTTTAAGGTCGGTGACGACGTCACGCTCGGAATTCGGCCGGAAGCTTTCGGCAAGGGCAGTGTGACGTTCGATCTTTCAGTTCGCGTTGTCGAAAATCTGGGGCGTGAAACGCTTGCCTATGGCACACCTTCTGGCTTCACAAGCAGCGAGGCCGACGCCGAACATGGCGATCTGGTCATCTGCTATCCGCTTCAGAAACAGATCGCAATTGGCAGCACCCAGCCCGTCAGTTTTTCGCGTAGCGCCATCTATCTGTTCGATGCCAAAGGCATCACCCGCCACTTCGCTCACGCTCGCCCATAAGGAAGCAATATGCGCTATCGCCAAGTCCACCTTGATTTTCACACTGCAGGCGAGATTCCTGAGATCGGCAGTCGGTTCGATCCAGACGATTTTGCCGAAACATTTTCCGCCGCCAAGGTCAATGCGGTGAATCTGTTTGCCAAATGTCACCATGGCTATTCCTACCACCCCACTGAAGTGGGCGAGATGCACCCGCATCTCGACTTCGATCTGCTGCGCGCTCAGATGGAAGCACTGCAGGCGAAGGGTATTGCTACTCCAATCTATGTCTCGGCGGTTTGGGATGAGTTGAGCGCCCACCGGCATCCTGAATGGCGGATCTTGAATCCAGACAATTCTTATCCCATTCAGCGCGGCGATGTCGCCGAAAGCGGATGGCAGTTTCTCGATCTGTCATCACCCTATCTCGACTATCTTGCGGCCCAGGTGGAAGAGGTCGTTCGCCTGTTTCCGACAATGGACGGTATCTGGATGGATATCTGTTTTCAAAAGCCGTCCATTGGTGAGTTCGCCAAGGCGGGCATGGAAAAAGAGAGCCTGGACTGGACCAATGCGCAACATCGCGCCCAATTCGCAGAAATGACGACGATCCGCTTCTTCGAGCGCATCACCTCGATCGCCAAGAAAAACAACAAGCCCATTTTCTACAACATGGGACATATCCGACGAGGCCGGGACGATGTTCTGCGCAAATACTTTTCTCATTTGGAAATCGAGTCTCTGCCTACCGGTTTGTGGGGCTATGAACACTTCCCGGTGAGCGCCCGCTATTTCGAGCAAACCGGCATGGACTTCCTTGGCATGACCGGCAAATTCCATCATATGTGGGGCGAAATGGGCGGCTACAAGAAACCCGAAGCGCTGGTCTATGAATGCAGCGCCATGATTGCCCAGGGCGCCCGCGTCTGCATAGGTGATCACCTGCGGCCCGATGGTGAGATGGACAAGTCCACCTATCAGGCTATTGGTCGAGCCTATGACCATGTGGAGATGTGCGAGCCTTGGCTGAAGAACAGCACGAACCGAGCCGAAATCGGGTTGATGAGTCGCCAGGCCGTCGAACGTCCGCTTCTCAGCGATGTTCCCGGTCATCACAATCCTGTTGACGACGGTGCTGTGCGCTTGTTGCTGGAAGGCCAATTTACCTTTGACGTGCTTTCGCCTGACAGCAATCTGTCGCCCTATCACCTGATCATTCTGCCGGACATGATCGCGATCGACGATACCCTCAAAGCCAAGATCGACGCCTATCTGGACGATGGCGGACGACTGCTGCTGACCGGGGAAAGTGGACTGCGTGACGATAAGTTTCTGTTCGATATTGGCGCTGAATGGAAGGGCCTGGCACCATTTAAGGGTGGCGATTATGCGCTGCCGCGCGCCGATTTGCGGTCGAGTTTCGTTGATGCCCCGCTGTTCATGTACGCACCGTCACAGCAAATCACGGTGACTGACGGGGATAGCCTGGGTGCGATCCACGATCCCTATTTCGACCGTGCGGGGGGCCACTTTAGCGGGCATCTTCACACGCCCGACAAACCGGAACCGAATGGCTATGCTTTGGGGTCACAAAAGAACGCGGTGACCTACCTTGCTCATCCAATCTTCTCAATCTACCACAAGGTGGGAGCCGTCGCGATTGCCGAGATCGCCTTCAAGGTCATCAAGCTCGCACTGGGTGCAACCAAGATGATCGAGGTGGAGATGCCATTGGCAGGCCGCGGGACGTTGCGTCAACAGCATGGTCGGGACATCCTGCATCTGCTTTACGCAAATCCGGTGCGCCGCGGTACGCTGAGAGGCGATCCGGTGCAGCCCATCCAGGACATCGTCCCGCTGCACAATGTTTCGGTGGATGTGGAGGCGAAACGACCGGTGAGGTCCGTGACTGCCGTACCTCAAGGTACCGCATTGGAATTCACTTGGGACACCGGTCGCGCCCGATTTACTGTCCCGGAGATCATAGGACATCAGATGATCGAAATCAGTTATCAGTAGGCATCCAGGCAGAGTGGGAGCGGGCCAAATCGACCCGAATCCTGTGATCGCGGAAGATTGGCCCGCTCAGGTGTGCAAATCCATCGAATGCCCGCGTTGGCCTGCAAGTGCGGCTAACACGCCGCACGGGCAATCCGTCCGTCAGCGACGGAGCCCGATCCCGACAGCTCAAACATCTTGACGCAGCCATCTGCGGCAAAGCTGGAGAACTCAATCATCTGATACCAAGCCAATGACCCATGGCCAGCCATACTGATCGGCTTCATTGTCGCCAGACATGATTGTCTCGAAATTCCTTCCCGCCGGCACCCTTTCGGGCAAACTCTGGATGGTGAATATGCGCAGATTTGTGCAACCGGTTGCAAAATGAAATGACTCCCGATACTGTCAAGGCAATTGCAGACGACGAATATTGCACGACCTTGGGGAAAAATGCTGCATTTTGCACTCAACAGTATCTGCGCTCCGGCTCTCGGCTATCGCGAATTTGTCGCCCTGGCACGGAGCACCGGATGTGACGGTGTTGAGTTCCGGACCGACTTGCAGCGGACGGTCTTCGGTGACGATCCGGCCGCGGTGGCTGGTGAGACCTGCCGGGAAGCAGGACTTACCATCCACACGCTGGCGGAGTTGAAAGCCTTCAACCGGTTCTCCGACGAGACCCTTGGCCGGGCACGAGAGCTGGCAGAACTGGCTGCGGCCTGCGGCGCGCGGGCGATCACGTTAATCCCCGACAACAGCGGAACAACCGCTGACCAACGGACGGATCAGACTGAGCTGCAGCACGCGCTTGGTCAGCTGAAGCCGCTGTTGGACGACCATGGGCTCATCGGACTGATTGAACCGCTCGGCTTTTTGTCGTCGTCCCTAAGGCGAAAGTCGGACGCCGTTCTGGCGATCAGGGAGCTGGATGCCACAGGCACGTTTCAACTGGTCCATGACACTTTTCATCATCATCTCGCCGGCGAGGAGGATCTGTTTCCGGACGAGACGGGTATCGTACACATCTCGGGCGTTGCCAACGCGTCCGTGGACCGCGCGTCGATGCGCGACGCGCATCGGGGCCTGGTCGACGGGAGTGACCGCCTCGGCACGGTCAAACAGATTGTTGGTCTTCAACAGGGAGGATTTCAGGGACCGGTTTCATTTGAGCCCTTTGCACCGCAGGTGCATGCATTCACCGACCCCAAAGCTGAGATCTTGAGGTCGATTCGCTTCATCGAATCCGAATTGGTGGCTCTGGCCGCCTGACGGGGAGGATGGGTGAAACCCAACGCCCGTTTCGGGCTTCCGGCGAAATGATTGTGGTGTGCCGGACACCAAAACTGGAGGAAAGCATGAAAAAATATCTTCTGGCTGCTGGCCTGGCGACATTGATGACAACATCCACAATGGCCCAGGAAATCGGCGCAACGATCTCAAGGTTTGACGACAATTGGCTGACCGTCATGCGCAACGGCATGACCGAGCACGCAGCCAGCCTCGATGGCGTCAACCTGCAAATGGAAGACGCGACCGACGATCTTGCCAAGCAGATCGACCAGGTGAAGAACTTCGTCGCTTCCGGCGTCGATGCGATCATCGTGAACATTGTTGACACATCGGCAGGCGCCGCGATTACCGAAGCTGCCGGCAACACGCCGCTGGTCTTCGTCAACCGCGAACCCGACAATGTGAACGAACTGCCACCGACCCAGGCATTCGTTGCATCGAACGAAATCGAATCCGGTACGCTGTCGGCATTCCAGATTTGTAACAACCTGCGCGCCGACGGCAAAGCCGGGGGCGCACGCGGTTACCTGATGAATGGTCAGCTGTCGAACCAGGCTGCCGTTCAGCGTTCGAAAGACGTCCACGACGTCATCGGCATGGACATGTGCAAGTTCATGACGCTCATCGACGAACAGACCGCAAACTGGTCGCGCGACGAAGCTCAGGACCTGATGACCAACTGGATGTCCTCCGGCGAGCCGTTTGACTTCGTCCTTGCCAATAACGACGAAATGGCGATCGGTGCGATCCAGGCCATGAAGGCGGCCGGCATGGACATGGCCGACGTCCAGGTCGGTGGCGTTGACGCCAGCCAGGACGCCCTGGTTGCCATGCAGGCCGGCGACTATGATGTCACGGTCTTCCAGGACGCATTCGGTCAGGGTGCCGGCTCGGTCGACACGGCAATTGCACTTTCCCGTGGCGAGAAGGTCGATCAGAAAGTCTACATCCCGTTTGTTCTGGTAACACCGGACAACATGGATGAGTTCCTCGACAAGAACTAGGTTCTGACCGGATCGAAACCCGCAGGGCGGCGGTTCTGTCGCCGCCCTGTGCGCTTGTGCATTTTTTGAAACGCACCACAGAGGTCTTCTGCAATGAGTGATACCAGCCACGGTACGGGTGGACTGACGTTCGACAAGAGCAAAAGGTCGTGGCCCAACGAAATGAACATCCTCTTCGCGCTGATTATCATCATCGTGATCTTTGAGGTGCTCGGGCAGGTCCTGCCCTATATGAACAATCAGAGCTTCCTGTTCGATACGGCCGGCCGCTTTGATACCATCTTCAACGAAGCGCGGCTGCAGATCATCATCCTGCAGGTGGCCATCATCGGCATCATCGCGCTGGGCGTGACCCAGGTGATCATTACCGGTGGGATCGACCTGAGTTCGGGACCCCTCGTTGCTGCGACAGCCATGATCGCGATGAGTTTTGCGCAGACCGAACTGGTGAACGGAAACCCGAACCCCAAAGCCATCTTCGGGCTCTGGGCCATGGATTTACCGGTCATTGTGCCCGTTTTCGTTGGACTGTTGTTCGGGGCCATGATCGGCAGCATCAATGGCACATTCGTCGCCTATTTCCGCATCCCACCGTTTATCGCAACGCTTGGCATGTTCCTGATCTGCCGCGGCATCGCGCTCTGGTGGTCGGAAGGCCGGCCCATTTCCTTCCCGACAGAAAGCTACAAGGCCCTCGGCGCGGGCATGATGCCGGTCGTCTGGTTTCTCGCGCTGGCCGTGCTCTTCCACTGCGTCCTTCGCTACACGGTCTACGGCAAACACACTTACGCGATCGGCTCGAACGAAGAAGCCGCACGCATGTCCGGAATCAACGTCAAGCGACACAAGGTGATGGTCTACATGATCGCATCCATGCTCGCCGCGTTTGCGGGTGTTGTCCTGAGCGCGAAGGCGTCGACGGCACAAGCCGGCATGGGCGAATTCTATGAACTTTTCGCCATCGCCATGGCCGTCATCGGCGGCATCAGCCTGTCGGGGGGGCGCGGATCGATCATCGGCACGGTTTTGGGCGCGATGGTCCTTGGGGTCATTCGATCCGGGTTCACATTCGTCAAACTGGACGGGTCCTATCAGCTGATGGCCATGGGCGGCATCATCATCGCTGCGGTGATCCTTGATCAGTACCGCCAACGCAACCGGGCTTAAGTCAGGGGAACACGATATGACCGAAGAAGTTGTTCTGAAAACAGAAGACCTGACCAAGCACTACGGTGGGGTCCACGCACTGGTCGGTGCCAATTTCGAACTCAGGAAGGGCGAGCATGTCGCCATCATGGGTGACAACGGTGCGGGCAAATCGACCTTTGTACGCCAGATCACAGGGGTGGAGCAGCATACGCGCGGCAAGATCACATTCTATGGTGAAGATGTTGCTTTTTCCGGGCCGCTGGATGCCCGGGAAGCCGGTATCGAGACCGTTTTCCAGACCCTCGCGCTCGCGGATCATCTGGACGTGCCCGACAACCTGTTTCTCGGACGCGAGATGACCAAGTTCGACTGGCTTGGGCCATTCCGGCTGCTGGATTACAAGGGCATGCGAAAAGCGACATTGGCCGGATTGGAAAAGACCGCGGTCAAAATTCCCAACATTCGCAACACGATCGAGAAAATGTCGGGCGGGCAGCGGCAATGTGTTGCAATTGCCCGCACTGCGACATTCAGCTCGCGCCTGACCATCATGGACGAGCCGACAGCAGCGTTGGGCGTGCAGGAAACCGCACAGGTGGAAAACATCATCCGTACCCTGAAAGAGGCCGGTGAGCCGCTTATCCTTGTCAGCCATAATATGCGGCAAGTCATGGATCTGGTCGACCGGATCGTCGTGTTTCGCCGCGGACGCATCGTTGCCAATCTGAACAAGAATGAGACGGACGGCCAGGATATCGTCGCCTATATCACCGGCGCCAAGACCGGGGCGGAATATGAAGGGGCGGCGTAGCAGCATTTGACCTTCAGGAAGACCAGGCGATGAGCATACGGTTCGCAATCCTCGGCGCCGGCCGGATCGGTCAGGTCCATGCAAGGGCAGTCTCGACCGTGCCGGCAGCCGAACTCGTTGCCGTAGCCGAACCGGCTATCGAGGTGGCCCGGCAGGTCCAGGCCGATTTTGGTTGTGACATCCGAACCATCGACCAGATCGCCGAAGCAAGCGACATCGATGCCGTCATTATCTGCACACCGACCGATACGCATGCCGATCTTATCGAGCGGTTCTGCAGCGCCGGAAAAGCCGTGTTCTGCGAGAAACCCGTTCACCTCGACGTGGAGCGGGTAAAGCAGTGCCTGACCAGCGTTCGCAAGAGCAATGGTCGCCTGATGGTCGGATTTCAGCGGCGGTTCGATCCGGATTTCAACGCACTGAAAGCCGCGATCGATGAAGGGCGGATCGGCGCGGTCGAAATGATCAGCCTGACGAGCCGCGATCCCGGGCCACCGCCCTATGATTACATTGAGCGATCCGGTGGCATCTTTCGAGACATGACGATCCATGATTTCGATGTGGCCCGCTGGCTGCTGCCCGATGAAATCGAATCCGTGCAGGCATCGGGCAGCGTTCTCGTCGATCCGCAAATCGGTGTGCTCGGCGATTTTGACAGCGTCAACATCATCATGACCACCGGCTCGGGCCGGCAATGCACCATCAGCAATTCGCGGCGCGCCAGCTACGGTTACGATCAACGCATCGAGGTCCACGGCTCCGACGGCATGCTCTGCGCTGAAAATACCCGGGAATCACGCATTGAAATCGCCGATCGAAGCGGATCGCATCGTCCCCCCTTGCTTAATTTCTTCATGTCCCGTTATACCGCTGCCTATGCGGCTGAAATCGAGGCTTTCGTGAACGCGCTGAACGAAGGCGGACCGATGCCGACAACAGGAACGGATGGATTGCGTGCCCTGGTTCTGGCGGAAGCGGCCCTGCGTTCCGTCAAGGAAGGCCGGCGCATCCATGTCAGCGAGATAGCGGATCCGCATGAAACTTATTGATTTCGATCATCCCTTCTTCGAGCCGCTGTGGCGACGCATAGCCATCGTTGTTTTCTGCCTGGGCTGGTCGGTGTTCGAATTCACCATCTCGGAGCCGTTCTGGGGCGCATTGTTTGGCGGATTCGGCCTGGTCGCCGCATGGAGTTTCTTTGTCTCGAAACGGTAAACAAAGCGCGGCACGAACCGGCGCAGAAGAGAGGCTGCACCCCGCAAGATGGGGGTGCCGGGATCCATGGCGGTAACCCTCAAAGACGTTGCCCATCGCGCCGGCGTTTCGCGCTCGGCTGTTTCCCGCGCCTTTACCCCGGGTGCGTCGGTATCCGACAAGACCAAGCGAAAGGTCATGAAGGCCGCCAAGGAACTCGGCTACCGGCCGAATGCACTGGCCTCCTCGCTGACCACGGGCCGAACCAAACTCATCGGACTGGTGAGCAACAACTTCCACAACCCGATCTTTCTGGAAGTGTTCGATCTTTTTACGCGCGGCCTGCAGGAGCGTGGCTTGCGGCCGTTGCTGGTCAACCTGACCGATGAGGTCGATCCGGAAAACTCGGTCAACATGCTGCGGCAATATTCCGTCGACGGGGTGATCGTGGCGTCATCGACCTTGCCGGCCAGTTTTGCCAAGGCGTTTCGGGATGCGCAGATGCCGGTCGTGCATTCCTTCGGACGCCATTCGACGTCTCCGGACGTTCACGTGGTCGGCATCGACAATGTGACCTGCGGCAAGATGGCGGCGCGGGAACTTGCCGAACGTGGTTATGAGACGGTTGCCTTTCTGGGCGGGCCGAAAACGGCCACATCGACCCAGGACCGGTTCAGCGGTTTTCAGGCCTATTTGCGGGACTGTCCGAACATCAAAACCAGCTACAGCTACGCCTCAGCCTATTCATTCGAGGCCGGTTGGGACGAAATGAACCGGCTTCTGGCGCAAACGCCGGCCGATGCCTATTTTTGCGGCGACGATGTCCTGTCGATCGGAGCCCTTTCGGCGATCCAGGCCGCCGGGCTTGAAGTGCCGGAGAATATCGGGCTCATCGGGCTGAACGATATGGAAATCGCCGGCTGGCAGAACATCAATCTGACGACCATTCACCAGCCGGTCGAGCAGATCATCTCATCGTCAATCGAGTTGATCGTCGCCATGCTCGCGGATCCGGCGCGCATTCCCGAGGCCCGCCTGTTTCCATGCCGGGTGGTCGAGCGCGGAACTCTCAGACCCCGTTAAACATGGATGCGTTATCGAAACATCGGTGGTCTGGCATCCACCCAGGCCCCGTCCGCACGCGCCGAATCGACCGCCGCATGTACGGCGGCCATTGAACGCAGCCCGTCCTCGGCCTTCGGAAACAGATCATTTGCCGGATGCAGATCCGATCCGTCCTTGTGCGCACGGATGGCAGCCGCCAGATCGGAATAGATATTGGCGAAGGCCAGCGGCATGCCCTCAGCGTGGCCGATGGTCACACGGCTGGCGCGGTCGGCCTCCGGGCTAAGACCGGCTTCACCACGTTCAATGATTTGATTGCGGCCGCCGACGGGTGTCCAGATCAACTGATTGGGCTGTTCCTGAGCCCATCTCAGGCCACCTTGCTCTCCGAACACCTGAATGCCCAGACCATGCATCCGCCCGACGGCGACGGAACTGGTCCACAGTCGGCCAACCGTGCCGCCGCTCATCCGGAAATTGACCATGGCATCGTCTTCCAGCTCTCGCGAAGCGATGGTTGAGGCAAAATCCGCCGACAGCCTGGACACCTCCTGGCCGGTGACGAATGACGCCAGGTGCAGGGCATGGATGCCGCAATCGGCAAATTGTGCCGATACGCCCGCCTGGTCCGGATCGTAACGCCAGCGCACCCGCGGATTGTCCGCATCTGCGGCGTCGGCGTGATGGCCATGGGCAAATTCGGCAACCACCAGCCGAACCGCGCCGAGATCTCCGCGGGCAATCATGGCCCGCATGTGACGGACGAGGGAATAGCCCGAATAGCCGTAATTGACCGCGCAAATCCGTCCTGTTTCACGCGATAGCCTGACGATTTCTTCCCCCTCCTCAACGGTCATCGTCATCGGCTTTTCGCACAGGACATGAAAGCCGGCCTTGAGAAATTCCCGGGCGATTTCAAAATGCGTGGCATTGGGTGTCGCAACGGTCACCAGATCGATCCGGTCGTCGCGCGCTGTTTCGCTGGCCAGCATTTGGCGCCAGTCGCCATAGGCACGGTCGGCCGAAATGCCAAGGCGCTGCGCATAATCGCGCCCGGCGTCCGGATTGTGGTCGAGAGCGCCGGCCGCAAAAGTGAACTCCCCATCGAGCCCGGACCCCAAGCGGTGCGCTGGACCGATCTGGCTGCCTTCCCCGCCGCCGACCATTCCCCATGCGAGTTTTGTCATGTCCGTATCCTCAAAATCCGATGGAAGTCAGATAGGCGCGGTTTTTCCTGGCATCGCCCAGAGGATCGGTGCCCTCGATGGTCGGGTCGCAATCCTGCTCGACGGTGCACCAGCCGTCAAAACCGGCCTCCAGCAATACCTGTCGCACCTGCGAAAAATCCACATCGCCCTCGCCCAGATTGCAGAAGATACCCTGACCGCAGGCGGTATAGAAATCGGTGCCCTTTTCTATGACGTCGGATTTGACCGCCGGATCGATGTCCTTGAAATGCATATAGGAAATACGGCCCATGTTCCGCTTCATGAAGGCGACGGGATCAAAGCCGGCATAGGAATGGTGGCCCGTGTCGAAACATATTTTGAGATAGCTTTCGTCAACCTCTTCCAGCAGGCGGTCGAGCTCCGGCTCGAAATCCATGAAGCCGGCCGCATGGGCGTGAATGCCGGCGGTGAGGCCATATTCATCCGTGGCCATCCTGGCGATGGTAGCGATGCGGTCGCGATAGGCCGTCCATTCCGCCGGATCCATCTGCTCGGCAGCATGGGCACGGCCGGCTGTCGGAGCCCGTCGTTCGGAAATGGAATCGATCAGCACCAGATGCTGCGCACCATGGTCCCGCAGCGCCCGGCAGGTGCGGACCGCACCGTCCAGCACGTCATCCCACTGCGCCGGATCGTGGAAGGGCCGGAACACGACACCGCCTATCAGTGTCAGACCATGCTGCGCCAACGCATCGGCAACCCGTGGCGGATCCTCCGGCATGAAACCGACGGGTCCCAGTTCAATGCCCCTGTAGCCGGCCTCGGCATTTTCACGCAGCACATCCAGCCAGTGCGGATTGCGTGGATCGTCGGCAAACTCCACACCCCAGGAACAGGGTGCATTTCCAATCTGAATCGTCATGAATGAGCGCTCCTAATAGGCATCGACCGCCTGCCAGCTTTTCGATTGGCTTGCCGCCCGTGCGGCAGCCACCACCCGCGAGACATCCAGCCCGTCCCGGAAGGTCGGCCAGCGTGATGTGCCGGCCTCGATGGCTTCGAGAAAGTCCTTGGCTTCGATGATGATCTGATCCTGATAGCCGGTGCCGTGACCGGGCCCTTGACAGAAGGGCAGATAATCCGGATGGGACGGACCGGTCAATATCTTGCGGAAGCCGCGCTGGCTTTCGGGGCCCGAGGCCTTGTACAGCCAGATCGCGTTCTGATCTTCCTGATCAAAGCGGATCGCCCCGGTTGTGCCGGAGATATCGTAGGCATAGCCCATCTTGCGGCCGGTCGATGTGCGCGATGCGAAAAGATGGCCCATTACGCCGCTCTCGAAGCGGCACATCATCTGTGCCTGATCGTCATTGGTGACCGTCACGCCGCCGCGCACCTCATGTACGGTTTCGATATCGGCGATCAGGCTTTCGATGGGTCCCATCAGCGCCAGGGCGCCATTGATGATATGGGGTGCAAGATCGCCCATGCAGCCATTGGCATCCCCTTGCGTTCTCCAGGTGGCCTCGGAATTCACATCGCTGAAAAAATCTTCCGTGTGCTCGCCGCGAAACCAGGTGACATCGCCGATCTCCCCGTCGGCAAGCAGTTGGCGGGCGAATTGCGAAGCGGGCGTGCGGATATAGTTGAAGCCGACCATATTGACGACACCGCTCGCCTCGGCCGCCGCGACCATGGCACGGCTGTCGTCGATGGTCGCGCCGAGCGGTTTTTCGCAAAGGACCGGCTTGCCGCGGGCAAAGGCCGCTTCGGCAATTTCCCGGTGGGTGTGCTGCGGTGACGCGATGATCACGGCTTCCACGGCATCGTCGGCAACCAATTCGCGCCAATCGGCCGCCGCGCGCCTGAAGCCGTAAGCCTGGCGATAGGCCTCGGAAGATTGCGGCGACGAGCCGCTGATCATCTCCAGCCGCGGCCGAAGGGAGGTGTTGAAAATGGCGCCAACCGCGCTCATCGCGACGGAATGCGCCTTGCCCATATAGCCGCCGCCCACTATTCCGATGCTTAAATCGGGCATTCGCATCGACCTCCCAGAAAAGTTGTTTGCAACCGGTTGCAAAATGAGTATCTTCAAGTGTCCGCGCTAGTCAATGGATAAAATGCAGGGACCCGCAAGAATGAAATCACGGGGTGATTGATGTGACCGAGAGCGATGCCACCATCAAACTGACAACGGCGCAGGCGATTATCCGCTACCTCGCCGCACAGTTCATTGAAATCGATGGCAAGCGAACCCGCATCTGTGGCGGCGGTTTCGGCATATTCGGCCACGGCAATGTGACCTGTCTGGGCGAGGCGCTCTACGATCACCGCGATGTATTGCCGCTCTATCGGGGCCAGAACGAGCAGGGCATGGGATTTGCAGCGGCGGCTTACGCCAAATATCATCTGCGCCAGCGCTTCATGTTCTGCACCGCCTCGGCGGGGCCGGGCACTGCCAATCTCGTGACGGCCTCGGCTTTGGCGCATGCCAACCGGCTGCCGATGCTGATGCTGTGCGGCGACACGTTCCTGACCCGGTTGCCGGATCCCGTGCTGCAGCAGATCGAACATTTCGGCAACCCGGCCTTCGGGCTGAATGACGGCTTCAAATCCGTGTCGCGCTACTGGGACCGGATCACTCATCCGGCGCAAGTCATCCAGTCCCTGCCGGCAGCGCTTTCGACTATGCTTGACCCGGCCGATTGCGGCCCGGCCTTTTTCGGCCTGCCGCAGGATGTGCAGGGCTGGGCCTATGATTATCCGGCGGCCCTGTTCGAAGAGCGCACCCATCACATCCGCCGCCAGGCGCCGGATACGGATGAGGTGGCGGCAGCGGCCGCGCTCCTGGCCTCCGCCGAGCGGCCGGTCATCATCGCCGGTGGCGGTGTGCAATATTCCCGCGCGGTCGGTGAGCTGACGCGTTTTGCCGAAACCCATAATATTCCGGTGATCGAGACCATCGCCGGACGCGCCAACATGCTGGCGACCCATGACCTCAACTGCGGACCGGTGGGCGTGACCGGCTCCGACAGCGCAAATTGGGTGGCCGAACGGGCCGATGTGATCCTGTCGGTCGGTTCGCGGCTTCAGGATTTCACCACCGGGTCGTGGACCGCCTTCGACAAGGGAGCCCGGATCATTTCGCTCAATGCGGCACGCCACGATGCGGGCAAACACCTGTCCCTGCCGGTGGTCGGCGACGCGAAACTCGGCATCGAGGCCATTGCCGCGCGGATGGACGGCTATGCGGCGCCTGCCGCCTGGACCCGCGACGCACAGGCACAGCGAACGAAATGGGACAGCTATGTCGCCGAAAATGTGCGTCCCGGCAACCGGCCGAATTCCTACGCGCAGGCGATCGGCGTGGTCAATGCGCTGTGTGACAAACGCGACCGCGTCGTGGCCGCGGCCGGTGGCCTGCCGGCCGAGGTGACCGCCAATTGGCGCACCCTTGATATCGGCACGGTCGATGTGGAGTTCGGCTTTTCCTGCATGGGCTATGAAATCGCCGGCGGCTGGGGCGCGCGCATCGCCCAATCGGAAAGTGAACCCGATGCCGACACCATCGTGATGGTCGGCGACGGTGCTTATCTGCTGATGAATTCCGACATCTATTCGTCGGTGCTGACGGCGAAGAAAATGATCGTCCTGGTGCTCGACAATGGCGGTTTTGCCGTCATCAACAAACTGCAGAACAACACCGGCAATGAAAGTTACAACAATCTGATTTCCGATACGCCGACGGCGGTCAATCAGGTCTCGGTTGATTTCGAAAGCCATGCCCGAGCCATGGGCGCCAATGCCGAGACAGTGAACAATGCGGCGGAACTGGCCGACGCCTTCAGGCGCGCCAAGGAGAGCGACACGACCAGCATCATCGTCATGTCGGTCGATGCCTATGAGGGATGGACGACGGAGGGCCATGCCTGGTGGGAAGTCGGCACGCCCAGCGTTTCGGAACGCGAAAGCGTGCGTGCCGGGCATGCCGAGGTCGAGGAAGGCCGCCTTCGCCAGCGGCGGGGTGTGTGACATGACAGGCGGCACCTGCAATGCATCAGGCGCCGGGGAGCGCGGCAGCCGATGAGCGCCTTGATCGACGGCATCAGGAAGAACGACTTCGTCATTGTCGGCAGAGCCGGGATGGACATGTTTCCCGACCCGCCCGGCACCCGGACGGAAGAGGCGACGCGCTTCGTCAGCGCGCTTGGCGGATCGGCGGCCAACACGGCTGCCGGCATTTGCAAGTTGGGCGGCAAGGCAGCGCTCGTCACATCGGTCTCGGACGATTCCATTGGACGCTACTGTCTCAACCAGCTCGACCATTACGGTGTCGACCGGACCCATGTGAAATCCGTCGGTGGCGAGGCCCGCAATTCGCTGGCCGTCTATGAAAGCCGGGTCGAGGATCACCAGACCGTCATCTACCGAAATGGCGCTGCCGACTTTAAAATGACGAAGGACGATGTCGAGGCCGTCGATTTCAGCCGGTTCGGCGCGCTGATCACCGCCGGTACGGTGTTTGCTGCCGAACCCTCGCGCGGCGCCGCCTTTCACGCCTTCGAACTGGCGAAACGGGCCGGCTTGCCGATCATCTTCGATGTCGACTACCGGCCCTATTCCTGGCCCTCTGCAAAGGTCGCCGAAGAGGTTTTGTCACGGGCCGGCGCCGAGGCCGACATGATCGTCGGCAATGATGAAGAGTTCGGTTTCATGGCCGGCTCCGTCGACAAGGGGCTGGACAAGGCCCGGGAGCTTGCCGCCACATCGGCCACCATCGTGATCTACAAGATGGGGGAACATGGCGCCATCACACTGACCGGCGGCGAGGAACAGCGCTCCGGCATCTTTCGTACGGAGGCGCTCAAACCCACCGGGGCCGGAGACAGCTTCATGGCCGGCATGTTGGCGTCGCTGGCGACGGGATACGGTCTTGCGGACAGTGTGATGCGCGGTTCGGCCTGCGCTGCGATCACTGTCTCCAAACCCGGCTGCGCGCCCGCCATGCCCGATCCTGAAACGCTCGACACATTTCTCAATACTCATCCGGGCCCGACGACGGCCACCTGAAAGGAAGAACAATGCACATCGCGCCTTTTGACAACAACAACAAGCCGATCGTGGATGTGGAAGACAGCCGGGTCCCGCTCAACTATTTCAACATCGTCAAGCTCAAGAAGGGTGACGCCTTTGAATATGCCGTGCCGGGTTACGAGACCTGCATTGTCCCAGCAACGGGCACGGTCGATGTGAACATCGAGGGCTACCAAGTCACCGGTCTCGGCGGCCGCGGCGTCGATGTCTGGGACGGTGAACCGGAGGGCGTCTATGTGCCGACGGCGGCGAAAGCCGAAATGGTCTGCACGTCGGATGCGGCGGAAGTGTTTGTCGCCGGGGCCAGATATGACGAGGTCCTGGATGCCTTCGCGGTGCGCTCCGATGAGCTCGACACCGTTCAATATGGCAGCGACGACACCAAGACCCATCGCAAGATCAAACATATTCTCGGTCAGAAGCAGCACGGCAAGGTCGGGCGGCTGCTGGTCAGTGAGCTTTACACGGTGGGCCAGGGCGGCTGGTCGGGTTTTCCCAGTCACAAGCATGATACGGACCGGCTGCCGGAGGAAACGCGGCACGACGAAACCTACAATTTTCGCTTCCGGCCCAATTACGGCTCCGGTCTTCAGATGCTTCAGCGAACCGACAATGAGCCGGGCGACGCCTATCACATCGTCGACGGGTCGACGGTGCTGATCGACAAGGGCTATCATCCCTGTGCGGTCATGCCCGGCTATGAAATGTATTATTTCACCATTCTCGGCGGTTTGAGCCAGCGCTCGCTGGTGCAGTATTTTCAGCCGACCCATGCCGCGCAGTTGCACACCATCCCGGGCATTCTGGATATGGTGGCCAAGTTCAAATGAGCCTTGCGACACTGGCGGAGGTGCTGCAGCCGGCCTACCGGCACGGCGGTGCGGTGGCCGGCATGGTGTGTCTGGGCTGGGAGGATATGCGGGCCTATGTGCGCGCCGCCGAGGCGGAAGGCCGACCAGTCATTTTGCAGGCCGGCCCGTCCTGCCGAAAGCACACGCCGCTGCCCGTTCTCGGCGCCATGTTCCGGAACCTCGCCGAGGCGGCCGGCGTGCCGGTCGTGGCGCATCTCGACCACGGCTATTCGCTCGAGGAGTGCCGACAGGCGCTCGATGCCGGCTTTACCTCGCTGATGTATGACGGGTCACGCCAGCCGCTGGAACGGAATATCGAGGAGACGGCAGAGGTGGCCGAGATGGCGCACCGGGCGGGCATTTCGTGTGAAGGCGAAATCGGCTTTGTCGGCTATTCGGGCGGCGAGGATTCGGCCGGCACGGACCCCGAGGAAGCCCGGCGCTTCGCGCTGGAAACAGGCGTCGACGCCATGGCCATATCCGTCGGCAATGTGCATCTTCAGCAGGACCGCTCCAGCGGCCTGGATGAAGAGCGAATCGCGGCGATCGAAGCGGTGACGGACGTGCCGCTGGTCATCCATGGCGGATCGGGCGTTCCCCATGCGCAGCGGGCAAAACTCGCCGCACAGACCGCCATCTGCAAATTCAATATCGGTACTGAACTGCGCATGGCGTTCGGCGCCGCGCTGCGTGAGGCCATTGCCGCTGATGCGGACCGGTTCGATCGCGTTGCCATTCTCCGCGATATCGAAGCCCCGCTTCAGGACGCCGCCAGCCGGGTGATCCGCTCGCTCGGACCTTCGCATTAAACCGACCAGCTATCGCGATTGGCGATAGCAAATTCCGATCTTTGGCCGTTCCGCGATAGCGCGCCTTTCGCTACGGTTTTGGCACCAAAGCAATTCAGGTTTTGACGGAATCGGCAAAGCCTGAATGCTCCGACACGATCAAACGCCGAAACCGTTATCCCGTTTCTGACAAAACGTGAAACAGTCTATCGAAACCCGGATGAGAGCACCATGACCCACGCCCTCGATCCCCTCGCCGAGGATGTGCTGGCGGATCCCTACCCGTTCCTGGCGCAGATCCGAGAGGATGCGCCTGTCGTCTATTGTCCAGCGATCGATATGTGGATCGTGACGCGGCATGCAGATGTCGAGGAGGTGTTTCTCGATCCGCAACGTTTCTCCGCGGCCATCGCCCAGGCGCCGCTGATGCCGCTTTGCGACGAGGCCATGGCGATCCTGAAAGCCGATTTCGGCATTCAGCCGGTCATGTCCAATTTCGATCCGCCCGGCCACAGCCGCATTCGCCGGCCGCTGGCGCGGGCCTTTTCTACCCGCCGTATGCGGCTGCTGGAACCGGTGATCGAGCAGCGCTGCACGGAGATCCTCGACAGTTTTGCCGCCAAAGGGTCTGCCGATCTGGCGCGCGAATTGTGCTACCCGCTGCCGGCCCTGACGATCTTCACCATGATCGGCTTTCCAGACGAGGATGCCGACCAGATAAAGGCCTGGTGCGCCGACAAGCTGGTGGTCAATTGGGGACGGCCCAGCGCGGACCAGCAGATCCATGCCGCGCGCACCATGGTTGCCTTCTGGCAATATTGTCTGGCTTTCGTCGAGCGGCGCCGGCAAGAGCCGGGCGACGATCTGACGACCGATCTGATGCAGGACGCGGATATCCCCGACCCCTTGAGCGACCGGGAAATCGCCAGCATTGTTTTTGGCCTGAGTTTTGCCGGCCATGAGACGACGACCAACCAGTTGGCCAATTGTATCCGCGCAGTGATTGAAAACGATCTGTGGGCGCGCCTCAGGGACGACCGGTCGCTGATTGCGGCGGCCACCGAAGAATCGCTGCGACAGGTGTCGTCCGTCATCGCCTGGCGGCGTATCACCACGCAAGCCACGACCATCGGCAAAACACGGGTGCCGGAAGGCGCCAAACTGTTGCTGTCGCTCGGCGCCGCCAACCGCGATCCGGCGCTGTTTGCCGACCCCGACCGCTTCGACCCGCAACGCGGCAATGCCCGCGCCCATCTGTCCTTCGGCAAGGGCATCCATCTGTGCCTCGGCGCCCATCTGGCCCGCATGGAAATCAGCATCGTGCTCAATCAGATGCTCGACCGCTTCGAGACCCTCCGGCTGGACAGCGATGGCTACACCTATCCGCCGAATGTCGCCTTCAGGGGACCGGAGGCGCTGCCGGCGTTCTGGGACCTGGCATAGCTTCGAACCTTTTTGGGCCTGACTGAGAGCAAAGCACGGGGTGCCCATACAAGACTCCCCGTTTCAGCCTGTTATGCTCCAACAGCACTGTTTTGTATTGTCCATATAAGTGGTTTTTTGAGTGCTGATGGATTTCAAAGGCAGGGATTTAGAACGGGCAGGCGTGGAACCGACAACATTTTGTCGATTTCGTTTTTGAATTCGTCGTGAGACATATTTTCAATTCTTTGCGCGATATGCTCCATGAATCTGAGGGATTCTTCGCCAAGTTCGGCTTTGCAGATGCGGGGCTGATTGTCAGGAAATTGATCTCTGAACGCGGTATTCCTGCGTTTGTCGTCCGCTTCGATATCTTCCCGTGACACGGGTATGATGGAATTTTCCAAAACGAATTTCTCTATTTCCTGAAGGGCAGTCTCCAGCCCTTTCTGGGCTGCCGGATAGTCCAGATCCTCGCAATTGTCCAAAGCCGTTTTGACGTTTATATAAATTTCACGCGCGCATAACACCGCGCCATGCTCGGTAATGTCCGAGGCCATGGTTGATACTTTTCCATCTTTCCTGGTCTGGTCGATCCTGGTCTGATTGGGGATTGTCACCGATCGTTTCTCTTCCCCGTTTTCTGAACGGCTATATTCGGGTTCAAGATCATTCCTCTCAAAGAAAATATCATAAGGCGTTCCCCAATCTTCTGCTTCAGCGGAAGCAAAAGACGCAGGAAACAAAATCAATAAAATTGAGAGAAACGGGGGAAACAGTTTTTGGGAGCGCATATGATCATCTCATGATTTCTGGCCATGCGGATTCGGATTAAAGTAGCAGAAATACAAAGCGGCCACGAATGCGGGAAGGGCAAATCCTGGAAAACTCTGGTTCCATGCAACCCCAATCAAGCGAAAGGTCAACACCCGGTGTGACATCACGCCCCAGCCGGATGCGTTGAAGCATCAAGCCTGCGGCCTACTTTGGATAGCAGACATTCCTGCAACCAAAGGACGCCCTTTCGTGGACCTGTCGATGCTCAAACAGGATGCCGTGATGCCCGCTGGCGAAACGGTCCGGCAACGGGGCCAACATGACGCCGTCGGAGAAACCGGCTGATGGACACGCTGATCCTTTCGCGCATCCAGTTCGGCGCCAACATTTCCTTCCATATCCTGTTTCCGACGATCACGATCGCGCTCGGCTGGGTGCTGCTGTTCTTCAAGCTGCGGTTCAATGCCACCGGCGATGAACGCTGGATGGAGGCCTACCGTTTCTATGTAAAGGTCTTCGCGCTCACCTTTGCCCTCGGCGTCGTCTCCGGCATCACCATGAGCTTTCAGTTCGGCACCAACTGGCCGGGTTTCATGGAAACGGTGGGCAACATCGCCGGACCGCTTCTGGCCTATGAGATCCTGACCGCCTTCTTCCTGGAAGCGGTGTTTTTGGGCATCATGCTGTTCGGCTTTTCCCGCGTGCCGGGCTGGCTGCACACGCTGGCGACGGTTCTGGTGGCCATCGGCACGACGATGAGCGCCTTCTGGATCCTGGTTCTCAATTCCTGGATGCACACGCCGGCCGGATTCGAGATGCGCGAAGGCGTTGCCCATGCGACGGACTGGATGGCCATCATCTTCAATCCGTCCATGCCCTATCGGCTTGCTCATATGCTGCTCGCAAGCGGCCTGACGGTCGCCTTTCTGATCGCCGGGCTTTCGGCCTTCCGCCTGTTGATCGGCGATCCGTCGAAGGCGGTCCGGCTGACGCTCAGAACGGGCGTCGGCATGGCGGCGATCCTGATCCCGATCCAGATCTTTGCCGGCGACCTGCACGGGCTCAACACGCTGGAGCACCAGCCGCAGAAGGTCGCCGCCATGGAGGGCAATTGGCAAACGCGCGGCAATGTCCCGCTGCTGCTGTTTGCGCTGCCGGACGAGGCGGCGCGCGAAAACCGTTTCGAAATCGCCATTCCGCACGGCGCCAGCCTGATTCTGACCCATGACCCCGAAGGCATCGTGCCCGGCCTTGACGATTATGTGGCCGAAGACGGCACAGTGCTGCATCCGCCGGTCGCCCCGGTCTTCTGGGCGTTCCGCATCATGGTCGGCGTCGGCATGCTGATGCTGCTGATGTCTTGGGTGGCGGTCTGGCGCTTCTGGCAGCGCGGGACGGAGCGCGTTCCGCCTGTCCTGCTCGTCGGTCTCGTCGCCATGACGTTTTCCGGCTGGGTGGCAACCCTTGCCGGCTGGTATACGACGGAGATCGGCCGCCAGCCCTGGCTCGTCCAGGGCGTTATACGCACCGCCGAGGCGGTGGCGGATGTTCCGGCCGCGATGGTTCTGTCGACGCTTATGGTCTATCTGGCCATCTATGCGGCGCTGACGCTCGCCTATGTCACGGTGCTGTTCTATCTGGCGCGCAAGGCGGCGCGGGGCGAGGGCCTCGGCGCCCTGACCCCGTCTTCCGGCGCGGCGGAAGTGGCGCTCGTGCGGGGAGAGTGAGCCAATGGGCTTTCCGACCGATCCCGCCCTTTGGCTGCCGCTGGTTTTCGCCGGGCTGATGGGGCTGTCGATTCTCATCTATGTCATTCTCGATGGGTTCGACCTCGGCGTCGGTGTGCTGACGCGGCTGGCGGACGATGCCCAGAAAGACCGCATGATCGCTTCGATCGGTCCGTTCTGGGACGCCAATGAAACATGGCTGGTGATGGCGGTGGGCCTTCTGCTCGTTGCCTTTCCGGCGGCCCATGGCACCATCCTGACGGCGCTTTATCTGCCGGTGGCGATCATGCTGGTGGGACTAATCCTGCGCGGCGTCGCCTTCGAATTCCGCGCCAAGGCGCCGGCGCCCAACAAACCGCTGTGGAACCGCGCGTTCTTTGCCGGATCTCTGATGACATCGTTGTCGCAGGGTTTCATGCTTGGGCTCTACATTATGGGCCTCGACTGGACCATGGCGACGGTTACCTTCGGGCTGTTGACGGCGGCCTGCACCACCGCCGGCTACCTTTTCATCGGCGCCTGCTGGCTGATCATCAAGACCGAAGGCGATCTGCAAAGAAAGGCGGTGCGCTGGGCAAGGGGCAGCCTTGTCGGCGTGCTCGCCGGCTTCATCGCGATTTCGGCCGCCAGCCCCGCCGCCTCGCCGCGCATTTTCGAGAAATGGTTTTCCTACCCGCAGATCCTGGCGCTGGCGCCGCTGCCTGTCATGGCGGCCGGAATCACGGCGCTGGTGTGGTGGGCGCTGCAGCACCTGCCTGACGCCGCGGACCGCTATCGGCATGTTCCCTTCGTTGCGGCCGCCGCACTCTTTGCCCTGGCGTTTGCCGGCCTTGCCTATTCCTTCTATCCCTACGTCGTGCCGGAACGGATGACGCTCTACGAGGCCGCCAGTGCGCCTGAAAGCCTGATGATCATTCTGGCCGGCACCGCTGTCGTCATGCCGGCCATCGCCGGCTACACGGCGCTCGCCTATGTCATCTTCCGCGGCAAGGCGCGGGATCTGACCTATGATTAGGGTGTGACAGGATCATCGCACCGGGTGTTGCGGCCCGACCGGCTCGTCATGACCGGGGCCAAGCAAGTTGCACTGATTGACACCAATTCTCCCAAAGACAGCGGCATTTTGCACCCGGATCGTTTTCCGGTTTCGCAAATGCCCTCCTCCCATTGCATATTGCCGCGGCCTGCAAGAGATGAAGCCGTGGCGATGGGCCTATAGGTTGGGCGCATGAAGAGTGTGTCCGCATGTTTGTTATCCCGGTCATATTGGATTTCAAGCGATACAAACATTTGACATTCACGCCGTGAACGCACTACTGTTCATGCTATGAACATAAAATCCGCAGACAATGTGGCCGATTGCGAACCTTCTGCGGTTCAGGCATCCAAGGAAGCGCTTGAAAGCGAGCTCTCCTTGCGGCTTTTGAGCGCCATCGAAGGCGATCAATCGGTGACCCAGCGCTCCCTTGCGCTGCGGTTCGGCGTGGCCGTCGGACTTGTCAACGGCTATGTCAAGCGCTGCATGCGCAAGGGTCTTGTCAAGGCTCAACAGGTGCCGACTAGGCGCTATGCCTATTTTCTGACGCCCAAGGGATTTGCCGAAAAAAGTCGGTTGATTGCGGAATATCTGTCCAACTCTCTGGCCTTCTATCGCCGTGCCCGGGCTCAATATGCCGAATGTCTGGCCATTTGCCACGCACGCGGCTGGACCCGTGTGGCACTGGTCGGAGACGGGGATCTGGCGGAAATCGCAACCTTGGCAGCCATCGAGTCACCAGTGAAACCGGCATTGATCATTGCACCGGGCTGCAACAAGGAGACAGTGGTTGGACTGCCTGCGGTGGGCAGCCTGACGGAGGCGCGCGACTTTGACGCCGTTTTGCTGACCGATATGGAAACTGCCCAGGCGACCTATGAGGCTTTGTTGTTCCTGTTGCCGGATGAGCGTATCCTGTCGCCGCAATTGTTGCGCCTGACACGTCACCAGCCGGCGGCTGAAGGCGGAGATGCGGCATGAAACGCTGGTACGTGGTTTATACCAAACCATCTGCAGAACCCAGCGCGGCAGAGCATCTTCGGCGCCAGGGCTTCGACGCCTACCTACCGCGATGCCGCAAGATCCTGCGCCACGCCCGCCGCCAGACCAATGTGCTGCGGCCGCTTTTTCCACGCTATCTCTTTGTCGGTTTCGACAGTGCCGTCGACCGGTGGCGGTCGATCAACGGCACATTCGGGGTCAGCAGGCTGGTCTGTCACGGAGAGCAGCCGACCCCCCTTCCCGACGGCGTCGTCGATGGTTTGCGCGACAGCGAAATCGATGAAGGTGTCGTGCCGCTGAGCCAACTTGTTCTGTTCGATCCGGGCGCCCGCTTGCGCGTGCAAGACGGAGCCTTTAAAGGTCAGACCGGAACCTATCATGGCATGACTGAAGCCGAGCGGGTGGTCCTTCTTTTCGACATGATCGGCCGCCAGGTGAAAGTCGCGCTCCCCATACACGCTGTCGAAGCCGTTTAGGGCTTTCTCTGCCTGAACGGGCAGGATTTATAGCGTGGTTTGTTTGTCTGCGGTCTGGTGCGATTTCACCCGGACTGCGGTAGCATGGAATAGCAGAACCGGTCCTTGACACGGCATCCGTCACAAATTCAAAATCGGGCGTGCCCCCCGTCGAGGCGTCTCACTGCCATTCGTTGAGGCGCTACGCAGCCCGGATTCCGCCGATTGTTTCAGTCAAACATGTCAATCCATATCCTCTATGAATTTCGCGACGGGCCATGGGGCGGCGGAAACCAGTTTTTAAAGGCCCTCAGGACCCAATTTCGGAACGAGGGAATCTACGCCGAGTCCCCCGAAGAGGCCGATGCGATCCTCTTCAACAGTCATCATTTCGGACCCGGGAACACATATCTGGACGCGCTTTTGCGTTTGCGGCGTCACAATCCCGATCTTGTCCTTGTTCAGCGGATTGACGGTCCGATTCAAGCGGTCAGGGGAACTGACAGGCAAATCGATAATGTGATCTATCGCGCCAATGCACTGCTTGCCGACGGCACCATCTTTCAAACGGAGTGGAGCCGGAAGGAAAATGTTCGGCGCGGACTAATATCCAGACATCACGCGGAAACCGTCATAAACAACGCACCGGACTCCGGCATTTTCCATCCTTCGAAAGAGTCTTCCGGCAGGAGCAAAACGAGACTCATTGCAACCAGCTGGGCCGCGAATTCACGCAAAGGATTTGGCTATTACGATTTCCTCGACCGGAAACTGGACTGGAGCCGATTTGAAATGAGATTTGTCGGCAACACGCCGCAAGCATTCAAAAATATTGTTCATATCCCACCCCAGGACAGCGCGGCACTTTCCAAACTGCTTCGTGACAGCGACATTTTCATCACCGGCAGTTCCAATGACCCATGTTCCAATTCCCTGCTCGAAGCCCTTCACAGCGGATTGCCGGCCGTTGCGCTCAAAAGCGGAGGACATCCCGAGCTGGTTGGCGACGGCGGCGTGCTCTTTGAAGGAGAGGCCGATTTGATCGACGCGATCGAAACGGTCGCCGCACAACGCAAAGACCATCGCAAACGGATATCGGTCCGCTCGCTATGCGACATAGCCGGGGACTACGCCCATTTCATTCATAATTGCCCGCGCGACGTTCGTCCGCCGGGAGAGAACATCGGCTTATCCATTGCAAAAGCGGAGCTGAAAATGCGGATGAGATGGGCATCATTGAGTTCGCGCATCAGCAGTCGGTTGGGACGATTTCGGCAAGTGTCGAATGAAGCCTGACCCCGCGATGAACATGCGTCATCTTGTGCTGTTCTTCACCTTCGACGTGTCGCTTCTGGATTGGCGAAGCACCGGACTTTTCAGCCGTGAAGTCAGGCTCTACCAGGCGCTTGCCGAACGCGGATGGCAAACGACTTTCGTTACTTACGGAGGCGCGGAGGATGCGCAGATCGCCCGCGAACTGGCGCCAATTGAGGTGATAGCGCTGTATGATCGCATGAGATGCCCGCCATCCATCTTGCTGCGTTTGCTGTTGTCGCCGCTTGCCGTCTGGAAGGCGCGTCACGCCCTGCGCAGGGCCGATCTGGTCAAGACCAATCAAATATGGGGTGGCTGGAATGCCATCTTCGCAAAATGGTTGTTCGGAACCGCCGTCCTGGCGCGCGGCGGTTATGAATCCTACACATTTGCCTTGAGGCAGGGCGTGTCCCGACCCCGCCTTTTCCTGACCAGGATGTGTGCGCGTCTGACCTACCGATCGTCCGACATGATCAGTATGACCACCACCGAAGACAAGAGATTTATCGAAAGGACATTTCGCCTGAAGTCTGCAAAGATCGATGTGCGTGGGAACTGGGTCGATACGGATGTCTTTTCACCCATGAAAGACACAGAGCAGAAAAACAAAGTGCTCTTTGTCGGCCGCTTCAATGAACAAAAGAACCTCTTCGCGCTGATTGAAGCGATATCCGGAACCGGGCTTGACCTCGACCTTATCGGCTGGGGGAATCTTGAGGAAGAATTGAGGGCGTATGCTGCAAAGATCGGTGCAACGGTCAATTTCCTCGGCAAGCTGGCGAATGACGATCTCCCGCAGATGATGTGCCGCTACCCGGTTTTTGCCCTGACCTCCTCGTATGAGGGCAATCCAAAAACACTGATTGAGGCGATGGCCTGCGGCCGGGCCGTTCTCGGCACGAGGGTTCCCGGAATTCAAACACTCATCGAAGACGGCGTGTCCGGCCTGTTGTGTGACCCGGATGCCGCATCAATCAGACAGGGGCTGATGCGCCTTGCCGGAGATGCCGACTTGCGACGGCGCCTCGGCGCGGCCGCGCGTGCGCAAATGCTGGCCAATAACGGTCTGGACAGCTATCTGGAGCATGAGCTCGGCTTGTATGACAACGTAACCGGGCGCGTTTCACCTGCCCGATTGGCTGTCTGAGGGGTCCATCCGCTGAGTATTTCGACAATGTTCGGTGCACAGTATCAAACCGCATTGGCCAACAAATTCCGGCTGATGGCGGAGCGGCTGGCCAAAAGGCGTTGGCATGACCAACCGATAGCGGAAGAACCGCTCGCCGGAAGAGAAGAATATCATCGGCTGTGGCTAGATGCGAAAAGCAAATCCCATCAAGAGATCGATACCCTGGAAAGAGACCTTGGCGACAGGATCGATGCGGACTGGCTGCATGATCTGGCGCTTCATACCCAGGTAACGGTCAAGGCATCCGACATTTGCTATCAGCATGGTCGCGTCCTTTATTCGGTCCTGCGTGACTATATTCGCCAGAACACGGCCCAAGACGGGTTCGCTGACCTCAACATCTTTGAAACCGGGACCGCCCGCGGCTTTTCATCGACCTGCATGGCAAAGGCGCTGGACGATCATGATTGCAGGGGGCGCATTGTGACCTTCGATCTGCTTCCGCATGACGTGCCCTTGTATTGGAACTGCATCGATGATCTGGACGGGAAAAAAAGCAGACGGTCATTGTTGTCGCCCTGGAACGACCTCATAGACGATCGTGTTGTCTTTGTCGAAGGCGACACACGGTTGACGCTCGCCAATGTGAAATTGGGGCGTATTCACTTTGCCTTCCTGGATGGCGGGCACACCTATGAGCATGTTTTGCGCGAGGCTCGGACCATCGCACCGCAGCAACAAACCGGAGATGTCATCGTTTTCGACGATTACTCGAATGACAGTTTTTCGGGATTGGTTCGTGCGGTCGATACATTCTGCAGGGACGATAATTATGACGGTCAGGTGGTGCGGGCAAGCGCTGCCCGGGGGTTCATGATTGCGCGAAAGAGATGAATGCGGTCCGCTCTGACAGTCCAAAGGTTTCTGTTTTGATGGCGGTCAGGAATGAGGAGGTCCGTGTCGAGGCGAGCGTGCGCTCCATAATGGATCAGAGTTTTGATGATCTGGAGATGATCGTCATCAATGACGGCAGCACGGATCGGACTTCACAGATCCTGTCACGACTTGCGTCGCAAGATGATCGTCTGCTGATTGTCGAGCAGAAAAACGCCGGATTGACAAAATCCCTCAACAGGGCCCTTGGATTGTCGAAGGGTGAGTATATCGCGCGCCAGGATGGAGATGATACCTCACATCCCGAACGTCTGGCCAAACAGGTCGATGTACTGGATCAACGCGCCGACGTGGTGCTTGTCGGGTCCAATTCCATTGACGAGGAGGACAACGGCCGCGCGAGTGAATGGGGCTGGCAAGATGATGATCAACTCGCCCGGACGGTATTTCGAAACACACCCTTTCCGCATTCTTCGGCCATGATGCGAGCGAAAATCGCCAAGCAGCTTGGCGGCTACGACGAAAGCTTTGAAACCAGCCAGGACATGGAATTCTGGATGCGGCTGGCGAAGAAAGGGCGATTGTCGATGGTAAGAGAGCCGCTGATCACCAGAGCGGTTCGCAAGGGAGCCATTTCCCGGAAACGATTTCTCCGGCAGGTCAAAGATGCCGCAAGAGCCCGCATGCGCCACACAGGTGACGGAACGGCAATCGCCGTTTATGACACCGTTCGCCATCTCGTTTTGAGCCTTATGCCCCGTTCCCTGCTGCTGTTTTTGCGGGCGCGCCTTCGCTGATGGTGAGTATTCTCTTTGAACACACAATACGCTCCTACCTGCCGGAAGTATCGGCCTATCGCTCCTATCTGGCGGACAAGCCCGGTTTCGTGACGATGGACACGATGGAAGATCCGCAGTCGAACCCCGACACGTTTGATGTGGTGTGGAAATTTGTCGGTGTCGACCTTGCCACTCATCGGAACTGCGTCGTTCATGAATACAACTCCCTTTCGACGGGCATGCTCCCGCAGCTTAAGAACACAATCAAAAAAAGGCTGAACAGCCGTCCGGATATGCGCGTCTTTCTCAATCAAACCGTCAAACGGGAATTTTCATTTCGCGATGGCATCCCCTGCGCCACCAGAGACATGGGAGTTGCGGAAGCGTTTTATGCAACGCGCGCGCAGCACGAATACGACCTTGTCTATGCCGGCAGCATAACGGCGGATCGCGGTGTGGCCGCGGCCCTCAACAGCATATGCGATCGCCTGACGGATTTGCGCCTGCTTGTCGTCGGTGATGTTCCCGTCGATGTCAGGGAGCGGTACTCCCGCAAGGGAAACATCGATTTCACCGGCCGCGTTCCCTATTCCGATGTTCCGGAGCAAATGGCCAGGGCGCGGGCAGGGCTCAATATCATTCCCGACAGGTATCCGTTTAACCTGCAGGCGTCGACCAAGCTGCTGGAATACTGTGCCCTGAACATGAACATCGTCTCAACGCGATACGGTTGGGTGGAACAGTTTTCGAAAGCGCGAAACGCTGAGTTTCTCTGGGTCAAGCCGGACCTCTCGGACCTGACGGCAAAGCGCCTGAACGAATTTCAATTCATCACACCCGATGTCAGTGACCTTGAGTGGAATCGCGTTATTGACGCGTCCGGCGTTTTCGAAAGTCTCGGCGATGTGCTGCAGTAGCTTTCTTTCGCGGGATGCTCTGCATCTTGCGTTGGCAGTTTCAACTCAATTGATCTAACCCAACCCTTCCCGCAAACACCAACAGACGGCATCATATATTGGACGGAAAAGTCATACTGATCACCGGCGGCACAGGCTCGTTCGGCCGGCGGTTCACACGCACAATTCTTGAGCGCTATCAGCCAAAAAAAATCATCATCTTTTCTCGCGACGAATTGAAGCAATTCGAAATGAAGATGACCTACGATCAGGACTGCATGCGGTATTTCATCGGCGACGTGCGTGATGTGGATCGGTTGCGCCAGGCCATGAACGGTGTCGACTATGTCGTTCATGCCGCGGCGCTCAAGCAGGTCCCGGCGGCTGAATACAATCCGATGGAGTGTATCAAGACGAACGTAAACGGCGCACAGAATGTGATTGACGCGGCGCTGTGGTCCGGCGTGCAAAGGGTTGTGGCATTGTCGACCGACAAAGCAGCCAATCCGATCAATCTTTACGGTGCGACCAAGCTCACGTCGGATAAGCTGTTTGTGGCCGCCAACAATATGGCCGGCGGGCATGAAACACGGTTTTCCGTGGTGCGATACGGCAATGTGGTCGGCTCGCGCGGATCGGTTGTTCCGTTCTTCAAGAAACTGATCGCCGAAGGCGCGGATTATTTGCCCATCACCCATCCGGAGATGACGCGCTTCTGGATTACCCTTGAACAGGGTGTCAATTTCACACTTAAAAACATCGAACGTATGCAGGGCGGTGAGATTTTTGTGCCCAAAATACCGTCCGTCTCGATCCTGGATCTGGCAGCCTCACTGGCGCCGGATATGAAAACGAAAATCATCGGAATTCGGCCCGGTGAAAAACTCCATGAAATCATGTGTCCGGCCGATGATTCACACCTGACACTGAGATTTAGTGATTATTTTGTAATCCAGCCGACAATACAATTCTTCGATCGAAGTTTCAGCTATTCGGAAAACAGCTTGGGCGAGAAGGGAAGCCCCGTCGAGACAGGCTTTGAATACAATTCCGGCCAGAACCCGCATTTCCTGACAGTCGAAGAGCTTCGCGGATACAATGATCTGGACGCCTCATGATCCCCTACGGCCGGCAGACAGTTGAGGACGATGACATTCGTGCCGTGGTCGATGTTCTGCGCTCGGATTTTCTTACCCAGGGGGGTGTCGTCCCGCGATTCGAGCAAGCGCTCTGCGGCTATACCGGCGCCGCCCATGCCGTTGCCGTCAACAGCGCCACATCGGCTTTGGTTCTGGCGTGCCGGGCGCTGGGGCTTGAAGACGGTGATATCGCCTGGACCAGCCCTATCACATTCGTGGCGTCAGCCAACGCCATCCTTCTGTGTGGTGCGAAGGTTGATTTTGTCGATGTGGATCCGCAGACGGCCAATATCAGCGTTGAAGAACTGACCAAGAAACTGGAAAACGCAGAAGCGGAAGGAACGCTTCCAAAGGTCCTGTTGGTGGTCCATTTCGCTGGCCAGTCATGTGATATGTCAGCTGTCGAGAAGCTGTCTGACAGATATGGGTTCAAGATCATCGAAGATGCGTCCCATGCGGTCGGTGGAACCTATCATAATCGACCCGTGGGAAGCTGTGTCCATTCGAGTGTCACGGTTTTCAGTTTTCATCCGGTCAAGAACATGACCACCGGCGAGGGTGGATGCGCATTTACCAACGACTCCGCGATTGCTGAAAGGATGTTTGACTTGCGCAGCCACGGCGTCACCCGGGCTGAGGAACGGATGACCCATGCAAGTGAAGGGCCCTGGTATTATCAGCAATTGGATCTGGGTTATAATTTTCGCCTGACCGACTTTCAGGCAGCGCTTGGCATCTGCCAGCTCGGGAAGCTGGATGGTTTTGTCGAGCGCCGCCGGATACTGGCGAAACAATATGACCAATTGCTGGAGCCCCTGCCGGTGTCGCCGCTAAAACAGGAATCGGGCAACCTGTCCGGGTGGCATCTTTATGTTGTTCGCCTGAACCTGAAGCGTCTGCAACGCTCACGGCGCGAGATTTTCGACTTCATGCGAAACAGCGGGATTGCGGTGAATGTTCACTATATTCCGGTCCATCTCCAGCCCTACTACAAGAGCCTGGGTTTCGAGGCCGGAGACCTGCCCAATGCGGAACAATATTATGACGAGGCCATAACACTGCCGCTATTCCCCGGCCTTAGCGATGAGGAGCAGCGGCAAGTAGTCGATGTTCTCAAACAGGCGCTTGCCGAGAAATGAAATTCATGCAGGTGCTTGATTTTCAGGTTGCCGACAGACAGGTCTCACGGTGTTCGGTTCTTCCACGAAAACATTCGGCAAGGGTCTGACGTGAAAAACAGCGTCCTGAGCGCTCTTTACATTATCGGTCCCCGGCGCTGGATGGTCGTCGGCATGCTCGCGCTGTATCTGGTTGGCGCCTTCCTGGAGCTGCTGGGTATCGGACTGATCATCCCTTTCATCGCATTGATGCAAAATCCGGAGAGTTTGAACAACTCGCAGATTTACAAGACCGTTGTCGAATTGACCGGCATCTCCGAGAGCCGCAACCTGTTGACGCTGTTGGGAATCGCCATCATATTTCTTTTCGTCTTCAAGGGCTGGTTTCGCTACCTTGTTCAAAAAAGCCTCGTGCGTTTCGGCTGGAATGTCCAGACCGCGCTGCGCGAGCAACTGCTTGGCGTCTATCAGCGGCAGGCCTACACATTTCACATGGCACGCAATTCGGCCTCGCTGATCAACATTCTCCAGGGGCATATCGGTCAGTTTGTGAAAGGTTTTCTGCTCGCATCGATTCGCCTGACCGGGGAAATTCTGACCCTTTCCATCATGCTGGTTTTTCTAGCCTATAATTATCTTGTCCCCACACTCGTGGTCATGCTGTTGTTTGCGGGAATCATCGCACTTTATGACCGGCTGGTCCGCAAGCGCGTCGAAAACATCGGCGCGTTGAACGCGAGTGTTGGCGCAGACATGATAAAGGCGATCAATCAGTCTATTTCCGGTTTCAAGGAAATTCGAATCTTCGGTGTCGAACGCTACTTCTTCGATCGATATGTCAATCGCGCGAGAGCCATGGCCGACGCGAGCGTTGAACTGACAGCCCTGCAGATATTGCCGCGCTTCCTGATCGAATCGACAATGGTCGGCTTTATCGTCATTTTGGCGCTCGTGATCCTATGGACGGCGAGCGCGCAAGGAGCCGTGTTTACCACCCTTGGTGTCTTCGCGGTTGCCGGCCTTCGGATTCTCCCGTCTGCGTCTCAGATCATTGAGGCCATCGGCAGCTTGCGTCATGCAAAGCGCTATATTCAGGAAATCGAAAGGGATCTGCGCAGTGGTCAGGATCTGCAAATCGACAAGGCGATTGCCGGGAACAGTGGAGAGCCCCGAGCCACGGACTTTCGAGACCTCGTCGTTTCAGACCTGACCTACCGCTATCCCGATACGGATTTCGATGTCATAAGCGGAATCAACTTTACGTTGACCCGAGGTCAGATCGTCGGAATTGTCGGACCGTCGGGTGCCGGAAAAACCACAGTTGTGAACGTCATTCTTGGCCTCTTGGCGCCGACAAAGGGAGATGTCATCGTCAATGGCGTGTCGATCGACGAGAACATCAATCTGTGGCGAAGCAAACTTGCCTACATTCCGCAAACCACCCTGCTGATCGATGACAGTCTGAAACGAAATATCGCGTTGGGACAAGCGGACGATGTCATCGATGAGAGGAAACTTGAGCGCGCCATCCGGCTGGCCCAACTTGAGGCCGTCGTGAAGACCCTGCCTCAAGGGCTGGACACGAACATTGCGGAAGAGGGTGCCCGATTGTCCGGCGGTCAGCGTCAGCGTGTTGCGCTTGCCCGTGCATTCTATTTCGATCGTGAGCTGATCGTCATGGACGAGGCGACGTCGGCACTGGACAATGTCACCGAACGAGAGATCGTCGAGGCGATTGAGAGCATCAGAGGCAGCACAACCCTTATCGTCATTGCACACCGCTTGAGCACCGTCAGAAACTGCGACTACCTGATCAAACTTGAGCAAGGTCGTATTGTTTCAACCGGCTCCTACGAAGAAGTAATAGAAGGCGCCGCGCCTGACAGGGAAAGCGCGGTTTGAAAGATACGGAAATGATCCTTAGCCGTCACCGTGCGAACCTTCAGGGCTCAAGGATCGAACTCGAAATACTGTCTGGCCCAAATCACAGCCCGAGATATCGCGACTGGCTCCTGGACCCGGATGTCAATGCACTCCTCGAAGTCAGACGTGACCCAATGGGCGCCGCGGATAGCATTGCCGATTTCATTGAAGATACGGATGCTTCTGAAAACAACCTTCTGTTCGGAATGTTTGTCGGAGAGGATCGTGCCCATATCGGAAATATCAAGCTCGGGAGCGTGGACCGAAACAATCGTCAAGCAGATGTCGGACTGCTGCTGGGTGAGAAGAAATCCTGGGGCAAGGGATTTGGAACCGAAGCCGTAAAACTTGTCAGTCAATACGCCTTTGATGCGCTGGATCTGCACAAGCTGGCTGCCGGAGTTCTGGACGGCAATACGGGCTCCGCGGTGGTCTTTAAAAAGGCCGGTTATCAGCTCGAGGGCATTCTGAGAGATCATGCAATATTGAACGGGGCATTCGTGGATTGCCAGATGTATTCTCGCCTGTCGACCGATTGAAGTTCAAGTATCCCGTCACAGGGCTTCATGAGTGTAATTGAAAAACAGACCACTGAAGGTCGATTTGGCACAACATGTGAGGAAATTGGAAACCATTGTGAACAGTGATCAACCCACCTATCCGCTCACAATCGGCGGGAAAGCAATCGGGCCAGGCGCGCCCTGTTTCATCACCTTCGAAGCAGGTCCGACGCATGATGGCGTCCCCTCGGCAAAACGCCTGATCGATCATGCTGCCAGGGCCGGGGCGGATGCAATCAAGTTTCAGATCTTTGATGCCGATCGACTGGTCGCCGACCGCAAGCAGCTATTCAGCTACAAGGTGCTTGTGGACCGGGAGACGGGTGAATTGGAAGAGGTATCCGAACCCCTATACGACATATTGATACGACGACAGCTCAATGCGGACCAATGGCGGGAGGTGAAGGCCCATGCGGACAAGGCGGGACTTGCCTTTTTTTCGACTGTCGCCTTTGAGGAAGACATCGAGCTTGTCAGTGAGCTCGGCTGCGATTCGATCAAAATTGCATCGGCGGATGTCAACCACTTTCCGCTGTTAAGGCAAGCCGCACGGACGGGAATATCAATCCAGCTTGACACCGGTAATTCCACTTTGGGTGAAATTGAGAAGGCAGTCGATGTCCTCCGTCATGAGGGCAATGACAAGATTATCATTCACCAATGTCCCTCGGGATATCCGGCCCGTCTGGAGAGCATCAACCTTAAAGTCCTTACGACGTTGAAACAGATGTTTGGCTTGCCCGTGGCCTTTTCGGACCACACGCCCGGATCCGAGATGGATATTGCCGCCGTTGCGATCGGGGCTGACCTTGTTGAAAAGACAATTACGGAAGACAAGACGACACGGTCTGTTGAACATGTCATGTCATTGGAACCGGAGGAGATGGCGTCATTTGTCAGTCTGATACGGGATGTTGAAACAGCCCTTGGGTCGACCCGCAGGGTCATGACCGGGGAAGAGCGTAAAAAGGCGTTGGCCGTGCGCCGCAGCGTGTTTCTCTCGAGACCCGGCAAAGCTGGACAAAAATTGCGTGACTTGAAGGTCGACTTCCGGCGGCCAGGGTTTGGAATTGCGCCGGACCAATATGAAGAGCTTCTTGACTTCGTACTTCTGACCGACATGGAGAATGGTGTTATGTTGCACCCGTCTGATTTGCGCTTGGTTGCGGACGGCTGTTAATGTCTCAAAAAATAGTCGCTGTCATTCCTGCACGGGGCGGATCAAAGCGGTTACCGCGTAAAAACATCATCCCATTCCTTGGCAAACCGATGGTTGTTCACACCATAGAGGCAGCTCTGGAGACTGGCCTTTTTGAGCGCACGGTCGTCTCAAGTGAAGATGAAGAAATACTTCGCATCGCCGGCGAATCAGGAGCTGATCTGGATGAACGCGCGCCAGAACTTGCAACCGATTCAGCCACAGTATCGCGAGTCTGTCGTGACTTCCTGCGCAAAGAGCAGAGGAGCGGACGCAACTACGACATACTCTGCGTCTTATATGCAACCGCCCCTCTCAGAACTTCAGAGGACATAAAGACCGTTGTCGGTATGGTTTCGACGGGGAAATGCGAAACCGCACTTGCGACAACCGAATACGCGTTAGCACCAAATCAAGCCCTGAGAATCACGCGTGACAATACGCTGCAGCCAATGTGGCCAGATGTCGTTGACTTGAACTCAAAAGACATGCCTCCACTCTGTGCTGGAAACGGCAGTACCTACGCTGTGAAAACAGGGAGTTTCATGAAAACTGGTTCATTTCTAGGTTTTGACACACTTGGGCATTTGATGCCTGCATCACGCTCGGTTGACATTAATACCATGGAAGATTTGGAGTTGGCGAACTATTACGCAAAAAAGCTCTCCAGATGAGTGTTATCGATGTTTAACTGGATACTGCAGTCGGGCCGTACGCATCTAACACGGCTAGACTGGTTAAAACTAAGGTTGTTGCTCGATATTCTGACAAGGCTCTTGTGAGTCTTGGATGCAGTAGAGGACAGGCTCTTTGTCCTTGTGGGTCCGATGGACGTATGGAAGACCGGCTCGGGCTGGAGCCCATTCAACCCGTTTTTCGGGTGCGATAACCCTATGTCTCTAACATGCGCGTGATCTTTCGTGCAGATGCTTCGAGTGCGGTTGGCGGCGGCCACATAATGCGTTGTCTTGCACTCGCGGAAGAATTATCGGGAAGAGGAGCAGATGTCTCTTTTGCCGTCGGCAAAGAAAGCCTTGAAACGGTACCTCCGCTCTCACAGGGCGCGCATGAGACTGTCGTTCTGCAGGCTCCTCAATCAGAAGAACTGTCTGAAATAAAAGAAAAAATCGGCAACTGCGACCTTATCGTGATCGATCACTATGAACGCGATGACGCCTTCGAGCGAGAGGCGCGTTCGATTGCAAAGACCGTCCTCGTCGTCGATGATCTGCCGGAAAGACCTCACGATTGCGATGTCCTGCTCGATCAGACCTTCGGTCGTAAGGCCGGAGACTATGAGAGATTGGTACCTGAAGGCGCCCTTGTGTTGACCGGCACCTCCTATGCTCTTTTGCGCCCGGTATTCAGGTCCTCGCGCCATCGCGCTCTGCGGGAAAGGTGCTCACGCCGTCCGCTCAAGAGGGTTCGTCGGATCCTGGTCAGCCTGGGTGCCGTTGACGGTGAAGGACTTACGCGACAGGCTCTGGATGCAATAAACCGGTCGGAACTGGACGTATCCGTCGATGTTGTCATCGGGTCCGCTGATCCAAAGGCACTCGGATTGATTGATCTGGCCAGGCAAATGTCCCAACCGGTTGTCTTTCACGGTTTCGATGCCAATGTTGCGGAGTTGATGTTGGCAGCCGATCTGGCGATTGGCGCTGCCGGCTCTTCGGCCTGGGAACGATGCTGCATGGGGCTACCGACGATGATGGTTGTCCTGGCTGATAATCAGAACGATATTGGCACTGGCTTGCAAAGCAAAGGAGCGGCAAATCTGATACCGGTCTCTGATTTCTCCTCCCCTGAAAGGTTCTCTGACCATCTGGCTGAACTGGCGAGCAACACCCCGTTGTTGGAATCCATGTCGGCGGCCGCTGCTCGAATTTGCGACGGCCAAGGGGCAGGCAGAGTCGCAGACCTGGTTTATGACCTAACGGAGCAAACCATTTGATGACCTCAATTCCATCCATTCGCATCGGCCAGCGGACGGTAGGGCAAGGATTTCCCGCCTACATTGTCGCTGAGATCGGGATCAACCATAACGGTGATATGCGACTGGCGAAACAATCTATCGATGCCGCCAGGGCGGCCGGTGCCGATGCGGTCAAATTCCAGAACTACAAGACCGACGATTTCGTGGTTTCACCGGATATTGAGCACACCTATGTCTCGCAGGGAAAAGAGATATCCGAGCCGCAGGCGGAGATGTTCAAGAGATATGAACTCAGCGACGATCAGGTGCTCGACCTGGCGCATTATTGCAGAAATGCCGAGATTGATTTCCACAGCACGCCGACCAACGAAAATGGCATTCAGTTGCTTGTTGATGCGGGAGTCGGCGTGCTGAAAAACGGTTCGGACTATCTTTCCAATATCCCTCTGATTGAGGCTATGGCCAGAACGAATCTGCCGACGGTTCTGTCAACCGGAATGGCCACATTGAGCGATATCGATGAAGCTGCAAGGGCGTTCCATGCAAGCGGCAACGAACAACTCATTCTTCTTCACTGCACGTCTCAATACCCGGCACCGTTCGACGATCTCAATTTGCTGAGGATACCGCAACTGAGCTCGACATTCGGTTGTCTCAGTGGTTTCAGTGATCATTCGAAAGGCGCGCTCGCGGCTACATTGTCAGTTCCGCTGGGCGCATGCTGGGTCGAAAAACACTTCACCTTCGACAAGACCCTCCCCGGCCCCGATCACAGCTTTTCCTGCGACCCAGCGGAGTTCAAGGAATTGGTGGACCAGGTTCGGCTGGCGGAATCCGCACTTGGCAGCGCAAGCCTTGTACGGATGAGCGCCGCTGAATCGAAAAATCGGCTCGCTTACCGGCTTTCCTGTGCGGCCAAAACCAACCTGCAGGAAGGAGCGATCCTCTCTCGAAATGACATCGCTTTTTTTCGCCCCGGTGACGGTATTCCGATCAGCCAGATTGAGCTGATCATCGGACGGCGTCTGTCACGATCGCTCTCGCGGGGTGAAATCTTCAAATCGGATATGTTTTAGCGCCGGTGTGAAACGGACATGAAAAACATCGGTCTGAGGAAGGGCACGTTAGATGATGCTGAGTTGTTGTTTGAATGGCGCAACCATCCGCAAATTATCGCATTGTCAAGCCACAAGAAAAAGGTCGACTGGCCTGAGCACCTTGCATGGTTCAGGAACTGTATTAGTGAAGAACACAAACATCAGATATTCTTTGTTATGTCGAAGGACACGGAGATCGGTGTTGTGCGCTTTGACCTTCGCGGGACCGGGCGGGCGGTCATATCGGTCTATCTGCACCCCGATTGGTGGGGCAGTGGATTGGGTGCAGACGCCGTCCGCCTTGCCGTGGCACGCATCATAGACCTTTGGCGCGGACTCGCAGTAATCGAAGCCAACGTAATTGTCACCAACAGGCGCGCAGTTCGGGTGTTCGAAAAATGCGGATTCTCAAAGGATTCAAAACGACCGGATAAGAGTCACACAAGGCTGGAGTTTGCGGTTGCAGCAAATGTGGGTAGAGATAGCTCAACTTGATCGACTCAAAGAAAATGAACGCAGAAATCAATTACTCGCAGCTCCTCCGCGAGCATGGGCTGTCTCACAAATCTCTCCACTGGGGAAGCCGCGAATCTCAATTCAAGCGATTCGAGATTTTGGCTGATATCGGTGATCTGGACGGCAAAAGCCTGTTGGACGTGGGATGCGGGTTGTGCGACTTTTTCGACTATCTGAGCGAAACGGGAGTCCATGCCGATTATCATGGCCTTGATCTGGAAGCCGATATGATTGCGGCTTCGAGAAAAAGATTTGCCTCCATAAACCTTATGGTCGGCGATGTTTTGGATTTGGATGGCGACGCAGAATACGACTACGTGGTGAGCAGCGGGATATTTACCTACTTCCCGGATGAGAACGCTATCTTTCGCGCTGTAGCCGCAATGTTTGACCACGCGCGCAAGGGTGTTGCATTCAATGCTCTCAGCCCGTGGGCGAATGACCATCACCAGGGTGAGATCAATCCCGATCCATTGCGGCTGATTGAAAAGTGCACAGATTTGACGACAAACCTCATGCTGCGCCACGACTACATGCCGCACGATTTTACGGTTTACCTCTATAAAGACGAATGATCGTATCTATTAATCAGCCGGCCTATCTGCCCTGGCTTGGATATTTTGACCGCATTGCGGCCAGCGATCTGCACGTTGTTTTGGATCACGTTCAGTTTGAGAAGAACAGTTTCGTCAATCGAAACAAAGTACGTACGAAGACGGGCTGGATCTGGCTGACGATTCCGTTGGCGACAAGGGGGAAGTTTGGCGCGTTGCCGATCAATCAGCTTCAGGTGGCCGATAGTGGGCGCTGGCGACGCAAGAACTGGGCAACCCTGCAATCAAATTATCGCCGCGCACCATATTTCGAGATGTTCGCCCCAGGCATGGCAAAGCACTATGAAAGCGGTGTTATTGGTGATGCCTTCCTGCCGTTTGTGATGGAGCAAAACGCAGAATTCATGGCGGCTCTCAACATCGATACGGAGATCAGACGCAGTTCCGAAATGTCAGCCAGAAGCACCAAATCCGACCTCGTTCTTGATATCTGTATAGAAGCCGGTGCGACAAGGTATCTGTCAGGTCCTTTGGGTAGAAACTATCTGAAGGAGGAGAAATTTGACAAAGCCGGAATTGAGATTGCCTATCATGATTATTCTCACCCGGTTTACGAGCAGATCCATCCTGGCTTCGAACCATTCATGGCGATCATTGATCTGCTGTTCAACTGCGGAGAACGGTCGGGTGACATTCTTCGATCTCCCGCGTGAGTGGTGAGACACTACCGAACCCGAGCGCATCGGAACCGGTGAGCGACCACCCTGCAATTCATAGGACCCAGCAAGTGAAAACACAGCAATGAACAAAACAATACTGGTAATTGCAGCGCATCCCGATGATGAAGCACTGGGTTGTTCTGGAACGCTGACACGGCACGCGCAAGAGGAAGACACGGTCCACCTCCTCTTTCTCGCCGATGGAGAGACTGCGCGGTCAGGAGTCGCTGATATCAAAAAACGCAACACTGCTGCACAGGCGGCCGCTGAAATCATGGGTGCGGAGCCGCCAATTCTGCTCGGGCTTCCTGACAATCGCCTCGACAGTCTGCCGCTGTTGGATGTTGTTCAACATCTCGAAATCCACATCCGGGGCATCAATCCGGAGATCATCTATACCCATCACGGCGGCGACCTCAACGTCGATCACCGGATCACACACCAGGCGGTGCTGACGGCATGCCGCCCAATACCCGGTGGGAATGTCACTGCAATCTACGGCTTCGAGACACTGTCGAGCACCGAGTGGGCGTCACCCGAAACATCACCGGGTTTCAACCCCACCCGGTTTGTCGATATATCAAAACAACTGGACAACAAGATCGCCGCACTGAAATGTTATGATGACGAAATGAGGCCCTTCCCGCATTCCCGTTCCTATGCAGCTGCAAAACACCAGGCCCATTTGCGGGGTGCCTCGGTTGGTGTGGATGCGGCAGAAGCGTTTTCAGTCGTAAGGGAACTCGTCAGATAGCGGGCGTGTATCTGCGTTGGAATCAGGACATACCGGTTGCGCTGTTTGTCACTTGGGTCCCCAAGTGAACAATAAGTGAAATGCCGATCACAAACTTCGCATAATGCTTGGACCGCCAAACCAGCCTGCGTCAAAACGAAGAGCTTCACGAGACCGCTGCATCACTCACACGTTGGAATAGATGAAAGACACAAGAACAATATATATCAAATCGCTTAGTCAAATGTGGGTGGATCTGATTTTGCAACTCAACCAGCGCTACGACTGGACCCCCGTGATGTGGGTGGGAAATCGGACGCCAGCTACGGAAGAGATGGTGAAGTTATTTCCCAATTCCCTTGTTTATTCCCATGAAGATGCACTTTGCGCCCGGCCACCGACTTCGGACGATCTTGAATTGACGGAAACCTTGAGCGAAGAGCGGCTGCGATATATTTCAAGGCATGAGGCCATTTTTTACGACATGATGAATCGCTGGTGTGTTGCACCAGATAGAATAACCTATGAAGACCGGCGACAGTATTTTCTGAAAACCTGTAAAATCTGGTATAATATACTGCTGAAACTGGACGCTGATCTGGTTGTATGTCCCACCAGCCCTCATCGTTTGTACGACTATGCGGCGTATTTTGTAGCGCGCCATCTCGGCGTTAAATTCCTATTCCTTGATGACATTTTTGATCTCTGGATCGGAGAGGACGGTCAGCGAAAATATGTCTCCTTCGTGGCTGACAATTTGGAAGATCGAACAGTCAGACTGAAAGAGGAATTCCAAAACCAACCAACAGCAGAACCCTCGGAAGGAGGCCGCCGGCATCTTGAGCTTTCGCGGCGAGATTACAAGGAAGCCATGCCCTCCTATTATCTGAGCAAGGTCGTCGCTGAGTCACGGCCAAAGCCGCTTTGGCGGCGAACCTACGACAAGCTTCCGCTGGAGGTCAAAGGGCGGGCTCACTTAATTAGGAATGCCATCAATGGCCAAGGGAAAAAAGTCGGCAAGTTATCCTTTCCAGCCAGCGACACGTCAGACAATGAAAGTCCGGTTCTTGGGCGCTACTCACAAGCGCTCAAACGTCACTCAAAAACTGTGAGGGCAGTAAAAAGGGCAGAAGAATGGTACCAACGATCCGTGGAAGTGCCGGACTATTCCAAACCATATGTTTATCTGGCGCCGCATTTTCAGCCTGAACGAACGACCACTCCGGATGCGGGCCTGTATCAGCATACGGAGCTGATTGTCGAGACCCTGGCGGCCGCACTGCCAGCCGGTTGGCGGATATATTACAAGGAACATCCTTCCAATTTTCGCCAACCTATACGTTTGGATAATGTGCGCAATGTCGCCTACTACGAGACTCTGCGTCACCTCGCACCGCAAATCGGCTTTGTCGACATCGTGACGGATCCCTTCCTGTTGATTGACAATGCAAAGGCAGTCGCAACGGCGCGGGGAACCTCCGGTTGGCAGGCAGTCACCCGAGGAAAACCGGCTCTTGTGTTTGGCGATGCGTGGTATTCTCACTGTCCGGGCGCGTTTCGCATTTCCAGCATAGAGGAATTGCGCACCGTCTTTCGGCGCCTCCCGTCTCTCGTCATAGACCCGGTCGCCACGGCTGCCTATGTGGCGGCAGCCGAACGGTGTTCATGGGACCTGCACTTCCGGCGTGATGCAGGTTTTGGAAAACTCAGAGAGACGCAGCCGGATAGATACCATTCAACGATTTCCAACCACGCTGACGCCTTTGGGCAAGAATACAATCGCATTTGCAATGTTAAAGAAGCGCCCTCCCAGAACAAAATGATCTTGGAAGAATCGGGATGACAACAACAAAAACAAAAAATGTCATATATCTGCTTACCTTCACAAAACTTTGGGATGATGTTGCGAGGCACTTACAGCGAGCGCAGGGATGGAATCCGGTATTGTTTGTGGGTGAAGATCCACACACTCTACCAACTGAACGTTCAATATTCCATGATATCCCCTTTTATAATACAGGGGATGCACGGAGGGCTACACTTCCGAAGCATGTTGCAAATTTTGAGAGATATTCGCTTGATGCGCCTCTACTGGATTACTACGCGAACAATCAATCCATCGCATATGAGTTGATGACACGCTTTATCCCCAACGCTGAAAAATCGGGTTATGATGCACGCCGAGTTTACTACTGGGAATTGATACGAATCTGGGAAGGTTTATTCCAATCCTTGAGACCAGATATTGTTGCAGCTGCAAGTTTTCCTCATCGCATTTTTGACTACATTATATACTTATCTTGTGAACGAAGAAAAATCCCATATATTAGCATCGAATACACATCTTTTCCGTACATATCCTACCCCTCGACAAGCATCTCTGACATGTCTGCACCATTCAGATCCGCACTACTTGATATTGATAATAATAAAAATGAATCTATTGATGTCGACCCTAAAATATACAATTACATGGAAAAACTGAAAAACAGCTACAGCGAGGGGAAACCAAAATACTACAGCTTGGGGAGTTACTTCAACTCAAAAAATCAAAAGAGGAATAGTATTTGGAATAGTGTCTCTAGCGCCCTTCCTCAGGAACTGCAGGTGTTGTGGCGGCTGGCTAGGGTGACAATTCGAGGGCAATTACTAAAACCACTCGATACGGTCATTCAGCCCGTGCAAGGCATCAAGAAAATGACACCGCGGACAGAGCCTGTCACTTCACTGGCGGTCGAATTCGCTCACATCAAGACGATTCAGAGAATACGGAGAACAGTATCATGGTACCGCGATCAAATTGAAACTGTGGACAAGAATACACCTTTTATATACTTCTCTGCGAATTTTCAGCCCGAGCGCAGCACCGTTCCTGATGCTGGGTACTTTCACGATTATCAGCTCATATTGAACATTTTGGAACAAGCGACGCCAAAGCACTGGAATGTCTATTACAAAGAGCATCCACACAGCTTCCATCGTCCCATAAAGCGAGACAATCCGCGAAGCATCAGATTTTACAAACGTCTGCAGTCGGTCTGCCCACGCCTCCGCTTTTTGGCGCCGACCAGTGATCCCTTTGAGCTTATCGATAACGCAGAGGCGGTGGCACTTGCACGCGGTACAGCAGCTTGGGAGGCCGTGGCAAGAGGCAAGCAGGTCCTTTCGTTTGGCAATGCATGGTATGACTGCTGCCCGGGTATACACAAAGTCCGGTCGGTTGAGGATTGCGTTGCGGCCTATCGCAAGCTTGACAAGAAGATTGATGATGCAGAATTGAAGCTTTTTTTGCTTGCTGTTGAAAATGTGGGGAGCAATTTTGAGTATTACACCAAAGAGCTTGTCAACACTCGTGCCCGGATGGGTGGAAGAGCGGCGGAGAGCCTGGAAGACTTGGTGCTTGAACAAGATGAATATGATAAAATTGTCAACGACATGTCGCGCCAGTTGGTTGTTGGTGTTGACCGACATATGCGTGAGAAACATCCCGGCAGATCGTAACCGTAATACTGAAAATGGCCAATTGGCTTCTCATCGTGACGAATTCCGGCAGGACGGTGCCGGTGGCGGCTTGAGAAACCCTGTCTGTTTGCACCGAACAAAGGCCCCATTGGTTCGTTGGTCAGCTGACGGTGGATGACAACCGTGATCAATGGGAAAAACTCACTCTCGTCTACCAAGGGACGATGGGTGGGAAACTTTTCAGCAGCCATGTCGAGGTGGATGGTTCCAAGGTGGCGGAACTCCTGTTCTGGAAAGACTCCGCCCCGGATTGATTCAAAATCCCGGTTAGCCATCAACACACCAACTCAATCCAAACAGAAAAAGAAGACAGTGCTTAAGGAAGCCCTAGCCAAGACCCTTGCGACATTCGGCTATCGAATCAGTCGCATTCCACAAGCTGCGGCGCTTGTTTTGCCGGATGATTTTGAGGACGAGACCAAGCAAACCATCCGCCGGGTTGCGCCCTATACAATGACGTCGCCGGAGCGCCTTTACGGCCTGGTTCAGGCCGTCGATCACGTGGTGCGTCACGATGTGGCCGGTGATTTTGTCGAATGCGGCGTGTGGCGCGGCGGCAGCATCATGGCGGCCGCGCAAACATTGATTTCTCATGGCAAAACGGACAGGACACTTTGGCTGTATGACACCTTCGAGGGGATGCCGGAACCGACGGAACATGACCGGTCGCGATCCGGCGACGCCAAAGAGAAGTTTGACGTTGTGAAAATCTCCGAGGACGCCTCCGACTGGTGCCGGTCCACGCTCGATGAGGTGAAAGGGAATTTTTTCAGCTTGGATTATCCAAAGGATAAAGTCCGGTTCATCAAGGGCAAGGTCGAGGACACCCTACCGGCCGACATGCCGGACAATATCGCGCTGCTGCGTCTCGATACCGATTGGTACGAATCCACCCGCCACGAACTGGAACATCTGTATCCGCGACTGGCGCCGGGCGGTATTTTGATCATCGACGACTATGGTCACTGGGAAGGCTGCCGAAAGGCCGTTGATGAATACTTTGCCGGGCTGGACCGGGCTCCGTTGCTGACGAGGCTGGATTACACTGGCCGCATGGGGGTCAAGCCGTATTGAGGTTCGGCTCTTAAATGATTACCTGCCGGCGCCATTACCTCGACGACGTCATGAACGGTCTGTCGGGAAAATTCCATGGCGACGTCATCGACATTGGCGGAAAACGCCAGAACACGCGCGGCACATTCAGGCCGCCTCTCAGCAAGGTTTCAAGCTGGGTCTATCTGAACACAGACAAGGACACCGAGCCGGACTATCTTGGCGATGCGGCCAACATACCGGTCGATAACGAGGTATTCGACTGGTTCATTCTGACCGAAGTTCTCGAGCATGTTGAAGACCCCAACGCCGTTCTCGGCGAAGCCAAACGCGTCCTGAAGACCGGTGGGCGCGGCATTGTCACCATGCCCTTCCTCAACCAGGTCCACGCCGACCCGCACGACTATCAGCGCTGGACATGGTACAAGCTGAAAGAGGCGCTGGATTCACAGGGGCTGGACATCGTCAGCTACGGTCCCATGGGTGGCGTCGTGGCTGTCATCTATGACCTGATCCGGGCGCATTTCTACAGATCCAAGAACTTCGGTGGCTTCGTCAATCGGGTCTGTCTCAAAGGCCTTCAGATCGCCGGACCGCTGGTCTTGTGGCTTGATCGAAAGAACAACGCCTCAAACCCGTTCATTACGACCGGCTGGTTTGCCGTCATTCGTAAACGAGAGGCAAACCAGGGGTGAAGACCGTCGCCGTTCCGCCTTCGGTCCGACACCGCCTCAGGCACACCGCTCACCTTGCAAGCCGGGTGCGCATGCTACCCCGCCTGCTTTCTGATCTGACCGGCGCCCGCAAACAGCCGCATGGTATTGTCTATCTTGTCGAAGATGCGAATTGGTCCATTCGTGAAGACGGCCTCAACATCACCGAACGCCTTCAAAAGGCGGGAATGAATGCAACGATCGACTCCCACCCATCCTATTATGCCAACCGGGTTCTCCATTTCGGCTCGGCAAATGTCTTTCATCAGTTCGGCCGTGACGCTTTGGGCGGCCGCAATAGGATTGTGGTGACCTTTTTTCACGGCAAGTTCGGTGACAGCGCAGAGCTCGATCAGAGACTGACCTTTGTGCTTCGTCACATGGGAAGCATTGACGCGCTGGTCGTGTCCAATCAGGCAATGTACGGACGTTTTGTCGAATGGGGCGTCCCACAGGAAAAGCTAACGCTCATTCCGATCGGCGTCGATACCCATCGCTTCACACCTGGAGGCGATGCAGACCGTCAGAGGCGGCGCGCCGAATTCGGATTCGATCCGGACGCATTTGTCGTCGGGTCCTTTCAAAAAGACGGAGCCGGGTGGGGTGAAGGACTGGAACCGAAACGGATCAAGGGACCTGACCTGTTTGTCGAGGCGATGATTGAACTGGCCAAAAGGAGGAAGGTTGCCTGCATGCTGGCCGGTCCGTCCAGAGGATATGTCAAGCATCGCCTTGAGGAGGCTGGTGTCTTTTACCGGCATGTCTATTTCGACAATGCAGACGATGTTGCGGGATTGTTTCCTGTCCTGGATGCCTATCTGATCAGCTCTCGGGAAGAAGGCGGCCCAAAGGCAATCCTCGAGGCCATGGCCACCGGTACGCCGCTGGTGACGACAAATGTCGGCATGGCCGGCGATGTCGTGCGTCACGGTGAAAACGCCTTGATGGTCGATATCGAGGATGTCGGCGCCATGACGGACATGCTGGATCATGTGGCTTCCAATCCTCAATTGGCACACGACCTTACAGCGCAGGGACGGCTTGATGTCGCAGCCTATGACTGGGATCACATTGCCGATGCCTGCGGCACTCTCTATCGCCGGCTCATGGGATAGATCCTGGTTCGTCGTGACCTGAAGCCGACCTTTCCGGAGAATCGTTATCTGCAACCCACTGGTCTTCGGCGAGACGCACAATTCTGGTATCCATACTCTGCGACCGATCAGCTCAATCGGGTGCGAATCCCTCAATCCCTCCGCGGCCTCGGCCCTTCTTGTCGCCCTTTATAGACCAATCCGTCCATGACCCAGACCTTTAGAACATTTGTGCAGCGTGTCTTGCCGGAGTCCTTTCTGCGCGCCAACCGCATCCGGCGCTACAAGCGCATTCTGCCGGATGATTTGTGCCAGATCATAGAACGTCTTCCCCAAGATGCCGTATGTGTTGATTGTGGCGCCAATATCGGCCGGGTCAGTGAAGTTTTCGCGGCGCAGGGGGCGATCGTTCATGCCTTTGAACCCAACCCGCATGCCTTTCGCCATTTGCAAGCCGTCAGTGTGGCACAGCCCCGGATCAGGGCGTTCAACAAGGCAGTGGGCACGAGCGATGATGAGAGGCTGGATCTCTATCTGCACGACCTTCATGATGAAGATCCTCTCGGCTACTCGCAGGGCAGTTCGCTGTTGTCAGACAAACCGAATGTCTCGGCCAAGGCTGTGTCGGTGCAGATGGTCGATCTTTCACGCCACCTGAAGGAGCTTGACCGAGTCGCCATCCTGAAGATTGACATTGAGGGATATGAGGTTGAACTTCTTCCGCATCTTCTGGACAAGGGCGCGCTGGACAAGGTTGATCAGATCTTCATCGAGACGCATGAAAAGAAATGGCCTGCCTTGCGAGAGAAAACCGAGCACATGATCCAACTGGTGGAAGACAGCAGTGCCGCCGGGCGGGTGCGCTATGACTGGCCCTAAACCGCAAATAATCCCGGCGCTGTCTGGATGGTACACGACAATGGCGATACAGATCCGGCGCGGGACTGATTAAGGAGGCTGCCTTGGACACTTGGATCGTATGCGGCGGCGGAATGCGCGGAATTGTTGCCGCGTGGTTGCTGCGCCGACGGGGACATGACGTTACCCTCATCGAAAGGGCGCCACACCTTGGCGGCGTCCTTTACTCGTCGGAATGGGATGGTTTGTTCATCGACAAGGGCTGCCACCTGCTTGACCTGCACCACGCTCATTCCAAACAATTCTATGATGAGATACTGGACCAGAACCTGCGTTCCGTTCGGTGCACTTATTCCAGTGTCAGCGGAGATGGCTATCGATCTGAGCTCGCCGTTCCCGACTTCCAGCATCTTGCGGCTCGGACACGACAGGACGCGGTTTCGGAGCTCCGGAGCATTGCGTTGGAAAATCCTCCATCCGGCAAGTCGCTCGCAGATGCCCTGTCGAACCGATATGGCACCATCATCGGCAGCATGCTGGTTGACTATTCGCGCAAAATGACCGCGCAGGACCCGGGAGAGCTGGATTCACTCGCACTGGTCTCGATCGGTCCGTTGAGCCGCATTCGCATCGGATCAGATGACGAAATGCTCAAACTCAAGCAGGAGTCGCCGTCGCTGGACGCAAAGCTGGCGGCGTCGCAAGCTGCCATACAGGCCTCCAAGGGCATCAAAGACAAAGGGCCGGTGCGCAATGCTTATCCGGCCAAAAAGGGAATGCGCGGATTTTGCGAGGCGGCCAGCACCTATCTCCAGGAGATGGGTGTGAAAATACGCACCGAGACCAATCTGGACGCCTTGAGCACGAATGCAGAGGCAATCACCGCGCATATATCGTCGAACAACAACCAGGAGACAATAGCCGCCGACAGGTGCTATTGGAGCTTGCCCTTGGTTCATCTGTTCCCGCTGACCGGTATCCCGGATCCGTGCAAGAACAGTTCGAAACCCATCAGTATGTTGATCTATGCATTTCGCGTCGCTCCAGATGATGTCGGTGACATGACCTATATCCATGATTATCGTGCCGAAACACGGGCCTTTCGTTCTTCGACTCCCGGCCTATATGGAATGCAGCGGGATCGGTCCGGCTTGACCTACGTCCTTTGCGAGGTGCCATGCCGTATGGACGAAGCGATCTGGCGCGAACCCGAACAATTCACACAGGCCATTCAGCGTGAGGCCGTTGACATCGGCGTCATTTCTTCGTTTGAGGCCGTCCATTCAACGCATGTCGATCGAATTCCCGTTGCCTATACACTTCCCCTGAAGGGTGCCGGCGACACGAATTGGAAACGGCTTTCAGCACTTTCCGATTTCTCCGACCGTATCGTACCGGGCGACAGCACTGCCTTCGGAAGGGCGGCAATCACCGATGCGGTCGCGACAGATCTTGACGGCTGGCTGAGCTGACGAACGATCAAAGGACCAACCATGTCGGACTTCTGGCTCACAAAATACAAGCACGGCCATAAACAGGCCTATCCATGGGACAGCGTCGTCAGCTTCGTTTTCAGATATGCCCCACGGGATCGTGACCGGCACGCCGTTCGCATTCTGGAGGTCGGATGCGGAACCTGTTCCAATCTGTGGTTCGCGGCACGGGAGGGTTTTTCCGTTGCCGGTGTGGAACTCAGCCCGGACGCGATAGAAGAAGGCGCAAGACGTCTTTCAGCCGACGGGCTTGATGCGGATTTGCGTCAAGGCAGTTTTACCGACCTGCCCTTCGATGATGCCAGTTTTGATCTCGTGATCGACCGCGCTGGCCTGACCTGCGCCAACGATGAGAATTTACGGCGTGGTCTGAACGAAATCACGCGTGTTACGAAGCAGGGCGGGTGTTTCTTTTTCAATTGCTACGCCGACAGTCATTCAAGCGCCGGTTCCGGACAAAGGCTTGGTGGCGGGACGGTTCTTGAGCCCACAACCGGAACATTGGCCGGACTTGATCGTATCACCTTTCTGTCAACCAACGATGTCCGTGGCCTGTTTGCGGAAGGGTGGTTAATTGAGCAGTTGCAGCGTGTCGAACAGATTGAACTGTCAAGCACCGATCAATCGATCCATGCAGAGTGGCGAGTCATTGCGAGGCGGCAGTGACGATCGCGTGCCGGTTTGGCAATGGCCCCACCTCACTCCCGTTCGTTCTGCACCCTATTGGTACAAGACGGTTGCCGTGCATGATCCAAAAAGTTACTGAACGGTCCTGGCGATGATCGAAGACGTTTTGCCCACCCCGGTGGCATCCAGCAGTGTCTGAGCGCCGATTTCACATGGCTCACGGAAGACAGAGAGAACAAAACTGATGGAAAAGCTCATTGTGTTGTCCGCTCGGCTGAACTGGTTGTTCGTCCTTGTCGCAAAACTGATGTCGATTTTGCCGGTTCCGGTCAAACTTCGAAAATACACCAATGCGATTGTCGCGGTCGACGCCTTCAACCGCAACAGACACGAACTCTCGTCACACCCGGTCAGCGTGAGGATCGCCCCGACGGCAATTTGCAATTATCGATGCCTCTTTTGTGAAATTCACAAAGACAATGTTCTGTATCCAAAACGCTCGAAGAACGAGATTACGCTGGAGCACATCAAGAATTACGAGGGCGTGCTGGAAAACGCCCATACGCTCAGTTTCTTTGGCGGCAGCGAGGAGCCGCTGATCGCGCGGCAGTTTGGCGAAATCACCGCCTATATGAAACAAAAATACGGCACGCGTCTAATGGTCAACACCAATGCTGCGCTGTTGAAGGGAAAGCTGCTTGACGACCTTTGCAAACATCAGTTCGACTACATGATCGTGTCGTATCATGCCGGCACGCAGGACGGATACAAGGCCATCATGACGGGCAAGATCGACAAGGTCGATCAAAACCTCGCCGCATTGCGCGACAAGAAGGCCGAATATGGTGTGACCAAGCCGGTGGTTGGATTGAACTTTGCCTTGCAGCGCCTGAACTCCGATGAATATGAAGCAATCCTGGAAAAGGCGGTTTTGCTCAAAGCGGATCATGTGATCGTCAATCGCTACTACGGCGGGCGAAACAAGCTGCAGGACCAGCAGGTTTCCTACGAATATGACATCGATGCGGGCAATGCGGTTCTCGATGCGATCTATGCAAAGGGGAAGGAACTTGGTGTCACTTTGATACCGGAACGTCCGGAATATTGGGATCAGCGCGCCGAGGATGTCGTATGGGACGATGACGATATCGACGAAACCTTTAAATGTCACATGCCGTGGAGCGAATTGCACTTCAATCCGGTTCTGGATCGGGCAAACGCGCATTTCGTCGGCGTCTGCAACCGCGCTGAACTCTTCAAGGTGGACTATACGCAGCTGAACCTGTCGGATTCGAAAAATGCGACGAATGTCTGGAACCATTCGCTGTTGCAGCATCTTCGAAAAACCGTAAACCAATCGTGCGACACGATGAACCCGTTGTGCCGGTTCTGTAAGAACAATCAACGCGAGGTGCTGCGCAATGTCGATGCGGAGGCCTATGCCGCCCGGCGCGACCAGGCCGTCAGGGCCTTCTTCGAAGACTATTTCGCACATCACACCCCTGATCCTGTGCAGGGGCTGGACGTGCTGACGGACAACCCGCACTCGGAGTCCCGGTTTCAGGTCAAGCTTTCTGAGTTGGAAGCGATGGAGATTGCGGAGAAGAAGCAGATGGATACGGCGCTTGAAGAGGAACAGATCTACAAATGATCGGTCTCCAGCCCGCCAATGGCATATGTGGACTTCAAGTCCAAAGCACTAGCGTTTTGCCGAGTCCGTCAGAAGCTGAATTGCCCTAAAGCGCGCCGTCGACAGCGTCCCTAGGAAGCGCAGACTTAATATCGAAAATCACCGCATTTGGCTTGCCGTAGGATCTTATCGCGCCGACGTCCATCTCCACAAATTCGCGGTGTGGAACGGCCAGAACAACCGCATCATAGGTGTTTTCCGCCGGGCGCTCAGCCAGGCAGTCTATGCCATATTCCTCGCGCGCTTCCTCGACGTCGATCCACGGGTCGTAGACATCGACCTGTGCGTTGAACCGCTGTAATTCGAAGATCAGTTCGGCAACTTTGGTGTTTCTAAGGTCAGGACAATTCTCCTTGAAGGTAAGCCCAAGGACCAGGATCCTGCCGCCAAGAACCGGTACGTTCCTGCGCAGCATCAGCTTGATGACCTCCTCGGCCACATAGGTCGCCATGTAATCATTCATACGGCGACCGGCCAGAATGATTTCCGGGTGGTGGCCTATCTCCTGCGCCTTGTGGGTCAGATAATAGGGATCGACGCCGATGCAATGACCGCCGACAAGGCCCGGCCGGAAATGGATGAAGTTCCATTTGGTTCCGGCGGCCTTCAATACTTCAGCAGTGTCTATGTTGAGTTTGTTGAAGATGATCGCCAGCTCATTGACCAGGGCGATATTGACATCCCGCTGCGTGTTTTCAATGACTTTCGCCGCTTCCGCGACGGCAATGCTGCTGACCGGATGAGTACCGGCGTCGATGATTTCGGCATAAAGGGCGTCAATGACCTTGCCGATTTGAGGCGTCGACCCACTCGTTACCTTGACGATCTGCGTGATCCCATGGATCTTGTCGCCGGGATTGATCCGTTCGGGTGAATAACCACAAAAGAAGTCGGTGTTGTAGGCCAGACCCGAAACGTCGGCCAGAATCGGCGCACAGATTTCCTCGGTGGCGCCAGGATAAACGGTGGATTCATAGACGACGATCGCCCCCGGTCCCATGACGCCGCCGATCATCGTGCTGGCTTTCTGAAGCAGCGACATATCCGGCCGCTTGGCCTTGTCGACGGGGGTCGGCACCGCGACGAGGAAGATATCGCAGCCCCTGAGGTCGTGCGGATCGCAGGTAAAGGTCAGATGCCTGGCCGATTTGAGCTGGTCTTCAGAAACCTCCCTGGTTCGGTCAAACCCGTTGCGCAGCTCTTCAATGCGCTCGGGACTAATGTCGAACCCGATGACATCGCGAACCCCGGCGAAAGCGGCGGCAAGCGGCATGCCGACATAACCGAGACCGATGACGGCAATCTTGCTTCCGGAATAATCCATGATCGGTTGACATTCCAATTCCTGTTTTGACTGCAGCTCTGGTAATCCAATTGACCGCAATAGGCCAGACAAAGGTTGTTTGAATTGGGAGCATAACGGTACGGACGACCAAAGCCTGTTCACACCGGGATAAACTGTAACCTATGTGTCCAGAACGGACCGAGGAAGAATGGCGCGCTCGGGAAGATTCGAACTCCCGACCCCTAGATTCGTAGTCTAGTGCTCTATCCAGCTGAGCTACGAGCGCGCGAGCGGACAATGGCTGTCCGCGCGGCGTGTACCTAATCCTTTCGGCGCAGGAATGCAAGCGCCGCGGCCGGAATAATTGGTTCCGGAACGGCTTTCTTCGAAGCGGCACGGGGTGGCTAGGACGTGCCCGACCCCGGGGTCAGCATCCTGCACTATTCACCGGGTTGTTTGAGGCGGACCGGCTCGACGGGCGCAGCGGGCTTTGCCGGTTGGGACTGGGCCGGTTGGGTCTGGGCCGGTTGGGTCTCAGCCGGTTGGCAGGGCAGCGTGATGCGAAACAGGGTTCCGCTGCCGGGCTTGTCGACGAGTTCGATCGTTCCGCCATGGGCCCGCACCAGTTCATGGGCGATGGCAAGGCCAAGGCCGGTGCCGCCGGCGCGCGCCGAGCCGTGAAAGGCGGTAAACAGATTTTCACGCGCCTTGGGCGGCATGCCGGGGCCGGTGTCGTCAATCTCGATGGTGGCAACGCCTTTCTCTAGCCGGGCCGAGACGGTGACCCGCCGGACAATGGCCGGGTCGTCAATATCCCCGGCATGCAGGGCCTGGATGGCATTGCGGCAAAGATTGTGAACCACGCGGAAGAGCTGTTCGCTGTCGGCTTCCAGTTCGAGACCGGCGGGGACATCGATGACAAAATCGATCGGCACATCGTCTGCCGCATCAGCGGCCTGCGGATTGACCTCCGGATCGATGATCAGCATGTCGCGCACATCAGCCACCAGCGCATCGAACTGGACGCGCCGGCGTGTCGGCTCGGCCTCCTGCGCCCGCCCATAGGCCAGAACTTCGCGCGTATAGGCGGCGGCGCGATCCATGGTGCGGATCAGCTTCGGCGCGAAACGTTTGACAACCGGATCGTCAACCATCGCCAGGCGGTCCGACATCAGTTGGGCCGAGGCCAGAATATTGCGCATGTCGTGATTGATCTTCGACACGGCGAGGCCCAGATCGGCCAGGTGCTGCTGTTCCTTCAAGGTGGTCTGCAATTCGCGCTGCATGGCCTCCAGATGGCGCTCCGCAATGCCCAGTTCGTCGCCATTGTCGCGCGGTTCGATGATGCGATCGGGATTGTTCGGCTCTTCGGAGAAGGCCTGCATGCTGGCGGTCATGCGGCGGATCGGGCGGATCATGATCGTATTGATGGCGACGAAGACAAGACCGGCCGTGATGAAGGAAATCAGCAGCGACAGAAAGAGCACGTTGCGACCATAGATCAGCATGGCCCGGTAGAGCGGCTCTTCCTCCATGACGACATCGATCATCATCTCGTCGCCCTCGACCGGCCCGTAAACGCGGATGATCCGGTCGCCGCCGGAGAACATGGTGACGAAGGCGTCGTGGATCGCAACAAGCGGCGAAACCGACGTCAGATCATATTGCTGATCGACCGTGTGCGGCATGTCGGAGGAGGCAATCAGCCGGGACATGCCGTCGGTCTTGAGAGCGATCGACTTGGTGCCGGTCGCCATCAGCGCATCGTTCTGGATCGGCCGCGGAAGTTCCATGTCCTCCCAGCCCTCGACCACAAGGCTCGCTGCGGCGGCCGTCCTGAGCCGGTCCTCCAGCCAGCGCATGCGGGTGTTGGCCACCGAGGGCACGAATATCAGCACCTCTGCGATCATCACGAAGAGGATGGTCAGCAGCAGCAGTTTTCCTGACAGGCTCTTTTCGGGCTTTTCTCCGCCGATCATCCGCCTGGAAGCGCGAGTCTTGCCGTTTTGTGCCGAATCCATCGCTTTCGACCCCTTTCGGGATTGCCTCTCCCGTCTGCCGCATCGACCGGCTGTGCCTTAACAAATGACAATGGCAGTGTTGCCTGTCAAATATTGCACCGCACCGCAACAAGTAAAGCCTCACAGGACAGTTTGTGCGGGAACACCGGGCTTGAATCACCGGTTTTCCGGTTCCGCGGCATACTCACCCTTCAGCCAAAACGGCGCAAAAACGTGATCACCTTGCGGACAATCGGCTTGCGGGTCATCGGCGCGTAATAGGTAATGGCGGCGCGTTTGCCGATTTCGCCCATGGTGGGATAGGCGGGCACGAAGCCGCGCACATCGGAGAGTTTCATCTTGTTGGCGATCGCCAGCGCCCACATATTGATCATCTCACCGGCGCCGGCACCGGCGATGGATACGCCGAGAATTCTGCCCTTCTTGTCCGTCACCATCTTGATCAGGCCATCGGTCTTGCCCTCTGCCTTGGCCCGGTCGTTTTCGTCATAGGGCCAGCGCAGGACGTGGATGTTGCCGGCCCGCTTGCGCGCGGCCTCTTCCGTGAGGCCGACATGGGCGAGCTCCGGATCGGTAAAGGTCGCCCAGGGAATGATATCGCGGTTTTCCCTGGCCGGCAGGCGAAACAGGATCTGCTGCACGACAAGCCCGGCATGATAGCCGGCCACATGGGTAAATTGCAGCCCGCCGGCAACGTCACCGATGGCATAGACCCGGCGATTGCTGGTGCGCAGATTGGCGCCGACCTCGATGCCGCCGCGCTCATATTTGATGCCCGCCTCGTCAAGGCCGAGACCGTCCACATTGGCCTTGCGGCCGGTTGCGACGAGAATGTCAGTGCCGTCGATCGTGGATTCGCCGTCTTCGGATTCCACCTTCACACGCACCCCGGTCTTGCCGCGCTTTTCCACAGCGGTGACCTTGGCACCTTCCAGAACCTCGACCCCCTCGGCGCGAATGCGCCGCAGCACAACAGCCGCCAGCTCCGGGTCGTCCTTTCCCAGCGCCTTCAACCCCTCGATGACCGTGACCTCGGAACCCAGCCGGCGATGGGCCTGGGCCATCTCCATGCCGATCGGACCGCCACCGATGACGATCAGATGGCGGGATTTCCGGGTGCGGTCGAACAGGGTTTCGTTGGTCAGGTAGTCGACCGTATCAAGCCCCGGAATGGGCGGCACGAAAGCCGACGATCCGGTGGCCACGACAAAACGCCGCGCCTTGATCTCGTAATCGCCGGCAATGACGGTCTGCCGGTCGGTGAATGTTGCACTTTCCTGGATGACCCGCACGCCGAGAGCGGTGAAGCGTTCGACGGAATCATTGGGAGCAATCGAAGCGATGACCGAATGGATATGCGCATGGACCCGCTTGTAGTCGACCTTGATCTCGCCGCTCGAAACGCCGAAGGACGGCGCTTCCTCGATGGCATGGGCATGTTTGCCCGCGGCAATGATCGCTTTCGACGGGACGCAACCATAGTTGAGGCAGTCGCCGCCCATCTTGCCCTTTTCGACAAGTACGACATCGACACCGAAGGATGCCGCGGCCGCCGCCACGGTCAGGCCGCCGGATCCGGCACCGATGACGCAAATATCCGGACGAAGCGTTTCGCTCATGGCGACCCCCTTGGGCATTATCGAGTTCGGTTTAAGGAAAAGGGATAACAGACCGGAGGTCTATAGGTGAATAGAGGGAACCGCCGGACCCGTTCTATTCACAGCTCGCTCCTGCGGTTTGCCTTCAGCTTCTTGACGACAAAGGGGATGGCGGCGACAACCGCAAGCGCGGCAAACGCAATGGTCAGTTCGGCGGTGACAAGATCGGCAAGCGCCACATCGCGGCCGGCTTCCCGCGCCGAAAGAATGACGCTGTCGAGGCCCTGTCCGAGATAGGCATAGGCGTAGGTGCCGGGAAGGATGCCGATAAAGGTGGCGATGACATAGGTCCGCACGGGCACGTTGAACAGCGCCGGTGCGATGTTCATGGCAAAGAACGGAAAGACCGGCGCGAGCCGCAGGACCAGGAGAAAACTGAACGCATTGTCACGAAATCCATCGGCCAGTTTGGCAACGCCGGGACCGGCCATCCTTTTGAGGAAATCGCCCATCGCGGTGCGGGCGGCCAGATAGATGATGGTCGCGCCGATGGTCGCGCCGATGGCCGTCAGTGTGCCGCCCAGGAACCAGCCGAACAGGAAACCGCCAATGATCGTCAGCAGCGAGGCGGCCGGAAAGGAGAAGGCCACGGCAAGAATATAGATGCCGACATAAATCAGGCTGGACAGGTAGATGTTGTCCATAACCCGTTGCATCAGGGAATCGCGATGCTCGACAAGCGATTCGAACGTAAGAAACTCATGCAGACCGAAGGCGTAGCCGGCACCAAGACCGGCGAGAATGGCAAGGATCGGGGCAAAGCGCTTGGCCTTGCCGAACCGGGACACACCCTGCTGCGGCCGATCGTCCGCCTGGCCATCCTTGTTCATCGGCATGCTTGTCCCCGCATCGGCGGTGTTGATGTCAAAGCCCATCGGTGTGCTCCTGCTTGTCGCACCGGGCCCGCGGTGCGGTCCGGCTTTCCAAATCTAGGTGTCACGGACAGGCACCGCCAATGACTTTAACCTCCCGTCATCAAAAGAGTGCGTGATCGGTCCGGTGAGCCCGCTCACGCGCGCGTGACAGGTCACGAGACGTCATTGAGGCTCCAGTCATAGACGAAACGGCCGATGGATGCAGCCTTGATCGCGGCACCGTGATCGGGCCGGGCGAAATTGCCCCAATGGGATTTGAGCTGCCGCCTGCCGCCGAAATCTCCGGCGTACCAGGAATAGATTTTCGAGGCGACGATGCGGCGCGCCTGCACCGAAACGCCGCGCGGATGATTGACATATTCCACCGCGCTCTGGTTCAGCAACTGACGGATATTGCCGGAAGTGTAGGCCCGCGTCATCAGATTGGGACAGGAATAGGATGCGCAGTTGAGGCCGTAATGGGACATCGGATCGTCGAACAGGGGCCTGACGATCCGGTGTTCGACATCGTCCAGCGACAGATCGACACCCTCGACCGTCATCAGTTTTTTCGACCAGGGGCCGCTGCCGAACAGGCCGCCACCCCCCAGATTGATTTTCTTGATCGACGTGACCGGATAACGATCCAGAACCACATCGAGCGTCTTGGCGTTGTAGAGATTGATCCAGTAGGCCTGCGCCTCGGCAACGGACATGGTGGTGGGGCGGGCACTTTGAAGCGTCGCGATATAGGCCTTCAGGGCGCCCTGCCCGCCGGCCTTCAGCGCCCCGTAATCGACCCGGTTATAGCCTTGTGCATCCGGTTTGACATGGGCCTGTACCAAGACGTCGAACGCCGCATGATCGAACCCGCCGCTGCCGCGCGGCCTGAATTGACGCAGCGGCGAGGCTGCCAGGACTGGTCGGCTGCCGACAGCAACAAGCGCGGCAGCGGCGGTCGCGCCGGACAGGATCTGGCGGCGGGTCAGTTGCGGCATGGTAGGCTCCTTGCAATTCGTGGGAATGATGTCGGGTTTCGAAACCGGAATTTGCGCGTCGGACGGTTTCGATACAATGGGCGAAAGCCTGTTCTCACCCGCATGTGATTCAAGGTGATCCGGTGCAGCCCGGACCCGCCGCCGCAATTGACTTGCTCAGGCCTTTCTGCGTATAAGCCGCCCACGTTCGGATTTGGTTATCCGGCGCCAGAAGATTTGCGCCGTTGCCCCGTACGTCCATCGCAACGCAACTGTTATGCAACAGTCCAAAGAAGGGCCGCACACTGCGGCATTTAAACAAATGACAAAGCGTACCTTTCAACCTTCCAAACTCGTGCGCAAACGCCGCCATGGCTTCCGGGCACGGCTTGCAACCAAAGGCGGCCGCAAGGTGCTTGCCAACCGCCGCGCCCGCGGACGCAAGCGCCTGTCGGCCTGAGCCGAGGGTTAGGTCTCCAGGGTGCCGCACGGGCCAACGCCAGCAACCGGACGGCTGACAAAGCGCTCCGAATTTCTCGCCGCCCGCCGGGGTGAGCGGCGGAGGGGTCCCTATTTCCTGCTGGAGGTCCTGGACCGCGGTGATCCGGATCAGCCACCGCGGGTCGGTTTCACCGTGACCAAACGCCAGGGCAATTCGGTCGAGCGCAACAGAATGCGCCGCCGCCTCAAAGAGGCCGTGCGCCTGACGGCCGGATTTGATATGAAGCCCGGACATGACTATGTGGTGGTGGCACGGCGCGATGCGCTGCATGCGCCATTCAGCGCGCTTGCCAATGCTCTGGCAAAGCGGTTCAGGCAACCGGGCCATGCCGGTGAGACCCGGAACCGCGGCTAGCGCGCGATAACAGGAACAGACGATGCAACAGAACCGCAACTATATCCTGGCCATCGCCCTTTCGGTCCTGGTCTTGATCGCATGGCAGTTTTTCTACCTAGGGCCCCAGATGGAGCAGCAGCGGGCGGCGCAGGAAGCATTGCAGGCCCAGCAGGCTGCACAGCAAACGTCGCAACAGTCCGGCACATCAGCGCAGACCCCGCAAGCTGGAACCGGCTCGTCCGACCTTCCGCAGTCAGGCAGCGGAACGGCAACGACAGGATTGCCCGGATCAGGCGCCGTGTCCGGCGGAGCCGGTGGCGCCAGCCGCGAGGCATCGCTCAGCCAGACCGACCGTGTTGCCATCGACACCCCATCGCTGACCGGATCGATCAATCTCATCGGCACGCGTTTTGATGATCTGAGTTTGAAAAACTACCGCGAGACCATCGATCCGACGAGCCCGATCATCGAGCTGCTGTCGCCCGCATCGATGCAGGAGGGCTATTTCGCCGAGTTCGGCTATGCCGGAAACGAGTTCAGCGGCACGGTTCCCGGCCCTGATACGCCATGGACGGTCGAAGGCAATTCAACCCTGACCCAGGCCACACCGGTGGTGTTTACCTGGACCAATGACAAGGACATTACTTTTCAACGCACGATCAGCGTCGATGACAGCTACATGTTCGAGATCATCGACACGATCAGCAACAATTCCGGCGGTGCCGTGTCCGTCTCGCCCTATGGCCGAATTACCCGCCTCTACAAACCCAACACGACCGGAATATACGTCCTGCATGAGGGTCTGCTGGGAGTCATCGGCGATGACGGCCTTCAGGAGATCGACTATGACGATGTCGAAGAGGACCGCACCATCACGCCGGCCAAGGTCAGCAAGGGCTGGATGGGCATCACCGATAAATACTGGGCGACTGCCCTTATTCCGTCGCAGGTGCAACCCTTCCAGACGCGATTTTCCTATTTCGATGACGGCCGGCCACGCTACCAGACAGACTTTCTGAGCGATCCGGTCACCATACAGCCCGGCCAATCGCAGACCGTGGAAAAACACCTGTTTGCCGGCGCGAAGGAAGTGCCGATCATCGATTCCTACGAGGAGACCTACAATATCGAACGCTTCGAGCTGATGATCGATTGGGGGTGGTTCTATTTCATCACCAAACCGATGTTCTTCGTGCTCGATTATTTCTTCAAACTCGTCGGCAATTTCGGCATCGCAATCCTGATCACCACGGTGATCATCAAGCTGTTTTTCTTTCCGCTGGCCAACAAGTCCTATGTCTCCATGGCGAACATGAAAAAGGTTCAGCCGAAGATGGAGGAAATCAAGGAAAAATATGGCGACGATCGCCAGGCACAGCAGCAGGCGATGCTGAAGCTCTACAAGGAAGAGAAGATCAATCCGATCGCCGGATGCTGGCCGGTGCTGCTGCAGATCCCGGTTTTCTTCGCACTCTACAAGGTGCTTTACATTACGATCGAGATGCGGCACGCGCCGTTTTTCGGATGGATCCAGGACCTGTCTGCGCCTGACCCGACAACCATCTTCAATCTGTTTGGCCTGATTCCCTTCGATCCCCCGACCTTCCTGATGATCGGTATCTGGCCGCTGATTATGGGCATCACGATGTTCCTGCAAATGCGCATGAACCCGACGCCGCCCGATCCGACGCAAGCCATGATCTTCACCTGGATGCCGGTGATCTTTACCTTCATGCTGGCAACTTTCCCGGCCGGGCTGGTGATCTACTGGGCCTGGAACAACACGCTGTCGATCCTGCAGCAGGGCGTTATCATGAAGCGTCAGGGTGTGAAGATCGAGTTGTGGGACAATCTCGTGGGCATGTTCAAAAAGAAACCGAAACCGGCGGAATAGCGTTCCGCCGGCAGGACGGCCATGACCGGACAGAAGACGATCTTCGCGCGGCCCTGGGTGTTTATCCGGGGCGTACCGGCGATGGAATTCCTGCCACCCGAAGGGCCACCTGAAATCGCGTTCGCCGGCCGGTCCAATGTGGGCAAATCCTCGCTGATCAATGCCCTGCTGCGCCAGAAGGGGCTGGCGCGCACCTCCAACACGCCGGGCAGAACCCAGGAACTCAATTATTTCGTTCCGGACGGCCATTCCGGTGAAGCGGGCGACCTGCCTCCGATGGCCCTGGTGGACATGCCGGGCTATGGCTATGCCAAGGCGCCGAAGGCGCAGGTCGATCAATGGACCCGGCTGGTGTTCGACTATCTGCGCGGGCGGGCAACGCTGAAGCGGGTCTATGTGCTGATCGATGCGCGCCACGGCATCAAGACCAATGACGAAAGTGTCCTGCGCCTGCTGGACCAGGCGGCGGTGTCCTATCAGATCGTGCTGACGAAGATCGACAAGATCAAAGCGGCCGGCGTGCCGAAGCTTGTCGCGCGCACCGACGAGGCCGTCAGCAGGCGGCCGGCGGCCTTTCCGGGCGTCCTGTCGACGTCGTCTGAAAAGGCAACAGGGCTTGACGATCTGCGCGATGCCATCCTTACTGCCATTCGCAGTTGAAAGACGCGGCGGGAATTGAACGAAGGGTGGTGGGCGACCGATGAGCGGAAAGGACAAGCATGATCCGCAGCAGGTTGCCATGGCCTGGGCGGTACACGCCTTTACCGCCTCGGGCATCGTGCTCGGATTTCTGGCCTTCGTCGCCATTCTTGAAAATGACAGGACAGCGGTCTTTTTGTGGCTCGGCCTGGCGCTTTTCGTCGACGGGATCGACGGAACGCTCGCCCGTAAGGTCAAGGTGCATGAAATCACGCCGCAGATGGACGGAACGACCCTCGACAATGTGATCGATTATTTCAACTATGTCGCCGTGCCGGCTATGATGGTCTACTGGTTCGGCTTCGTTCCGGAGGGCTGGGCAACCGTGACGGCCGCCGCCATCATGGCGGTGTCCTGCTACACTTTCGCCAATACGGGCATGAAAACCTCGGACTATTATTTTTCCGGGTTTCCCGCCCTGTGGAACGTGCCGGTGCTGTATTTCCACATTCTGGAGACCGGCCCCTGGACCAATCTCGTGGTGCTGGCCATCTGCGGCATTCTGACCTTCATCCCGGTCAAATTCGTTCACCCGTTCCGGGTGCTCGACTGGCGCGGGGTGACGATACCGATGACCGTTTTGTGGGCGGCGACAACCCTTCGCCTGGTGCTGATCCCGCCGGACACCGCCAATGCCCATGAGGCCTCGCCGGTGTTCTTTTGGCTATGGGTTCTCTCGACAGTCTATTTCGCTGCGCTGTCCCTGTGGCGGACATTCCGGCCGCAGCCGCCGGAAGAAGACAGCGGCTGAGCGATCAGGCCGCACGCTCCTGAAAGGTCAGGGCCAGACCGTTGATACAGTGGCGCAGACCGGTCGGCGGCGGGCCATCACTGAACACGTGACCGAGATGGCCGCCACAGCGGCGGCAATGGACCTCGGTGCGCGGCACGACGAGCTTGAAATCCCGTCGGGTTGCCACCGCGTCCTCGATTGCCTCGTAGAAGCTTGGCCAGCCCGTGCCGCTGTCAAATTTTGTCTCGGACGCATAGAGCGGCAGATCACAGCCGGCGCAATGATAGTCGCCAGTTCGCTTTTCGTTCAGCAGCGGGCTGGAATAGGGCCGCTCGGTCGCCTCTTCGCGCAGCACCGCATACTGGTTCGGCGTCAGCATCTGGCGCCATTGCGCTTCGGTGTATGTCACCTCGAATTCGCCGGCTTCGGCGGATGATGAGCCCGGTCTCAGTGAGTAGAGCGCACCAAGGGCTGCAAGGCCGGCTCCGGACCATAAAAATGCACGACGGTTCATGACGGTACATCCTTTGCTTTGATTTGGTCCAAATATAGAGAATGCGGCACCGATGTGCCCATGAACTTTTCGCGAGCAGAGGCAATATAGCGATCACACCGGAGCGATTGCCCTGCCCTGCCAGACCCGCTACAAGGCGACAAAACAGACCTCCTCCGGAACATCACCATGTCCAGCATCTCTTCCGAACCGCGCGACAAAAGCGAAATTCAGGCCAAGCTGCTGTCCGAGGCGCTGCCTTACATGCAGCGCTACGAAAACCGCACGATCGTAGTCAAATATGGCGGCCACGCCATGGGCGACCCGGAGCTGGGCCAGGCCTTCGCCCGCGATATCGCACTGCTCAAACAGTCGGGTGTGAACCCGATCGTGGTCCATGGCGGCGGCCCGCAGATCGGCGCCATGCTCTCCCAGATGGGGATCGAATCGAAATTCGAGGGCGGCTTGCGGGTGACCGATGAAAAGACCGTCGAAATCGTCGAAATGGTGCTGGCGGGATCGATCAACAAGGAAATCGTCGCGATGATCAATGCCGAGGGCGAATGGGCGATCGGACTGTGCGGCAAGGACGGCAATATGGTGTTCGCCGAAAAGGCGAAAAAGACCGTTGTCGACGCCGATTCCAATATCGAACGCATTCTGGATCTCGGCTTTGTCGGTGACATAGTCGAGGTCGACCGCACCTTGATCGACCTTCTGGCCAAATCGGAGATGATTCCGGTGATCGCGCCGGTGGCGCCGGGGCGGGACGGCCACACCTACAATATCAATGCCGACACATTTGCCGGCGCGATCGCCGGAGCGCTTTCTGCCACGCGGCTGCTGTTCCTGACCGATGTGCCGGGCGTTCTCGACAAACAGGGCAATCTCATCAAGAAACTGACGGTTGCGCAGGCGCGGGCGCTGATGGAGGACGGGACGATCTCAGGCGGCATGATCCCAAAGGTCGAGACCTGCATCGACGCCATCGAATCGGGCGTCGAGGGTGTCGTCATTCTGAACGGCAAGACTGCCCATGCGGTGCTGCTGGAGATCTTCACGCAACATGGTGCCGGCACGCTGATCGTGCATTAAGGACTGCCGGCGGCACCTCCCAAGCCTTTGTTCACGCCAACGCAGCGCCATGCCTGACAATTTTGAAGCCCTCGCATTCGGCCGGTGCTTCAAAGTGGGCTGAAATCCGATCAAACTGCGCATCGGTGGCGGCAAATTCGTGCGCGCCAGCCGCATTTCGTTGGCGAAGGCGCGCCTTGCAGACATCGTCCGGCACATCGAGGTAATGCAGCATGTGAGCGCAACCGGATGCCTCGATGATCCCGCGCATCCATGCCCGGTTGGCCACGGTGTTGGCCGGAAAGTCGAGCACAATCGAAACGCCGGACCGCAGAAGGTCAACCAAATGCGGTTCCATCACGGATCGGAGCCGCGCCGAACAGCGAACATAGTCACGGATCGTGGCCATCTCCTCACGATAAAGACCGGCGAGCCAGCGATCCTCACTGATGATGACGGTTTGGGGTTGTCGCCCGAGTTCGGCGGCCAGAGACGATTTTCCGGCACATATCTTGCCGGCCAACAGGTGAAGGACTGCCTTGTTTGCGGACATGGAAGTGAGTCTCCTTTACAGCGCCTTCTCGCGCGGAATTGTTCACAGCAACCGGTTCCCGGCCTGAAAGATCAGACCGGGCGGCGAATTCGCTTGCCGCAATCGGCGACATGACTGTGAACACTGAGCCTCATATGGCGTGCCATATCACCCGCCAGAGAGGACGGCAAGCCGGTGATCGCGTTGACCTCCCTCACGCAAAGACGACCAGCGCGACAACACCGGCGACGATGAGCGCGGTTCCGACGATTTCCAGCCGACTGACGGTTTCGCGGAAGATGAAAACCGACGAGGCATAGGTGAAAATGATTTCGACCTGCGCCAGCACCTTGACATAGGCGGCCTGTTGCAGGGTCATCGCCATGAACCAGCCGAAGGAGGCCGTCACGCCGGCAAGACCGACAACCAGCGCCGGTTTCCACGCCCGTGCGATGCGAATGATCTCCCGCCGGTCCCGCAGGATCATCCAGATGAGCATCACGGCGGTCTGGAAAACGATGACGAAGGCGAGCGTCACCGCCGCCTGCATCATGAAATTCGGACCGCCAAGCGACAGGGACGCGGCCCGATAGGACACCGCGGAAATTCCGAACGCCGTTCCCGAACCAAGCCCGATCAGTGCCGTCCGGCTGACAACGGATGTCACCAATCCGGTCCAGCTCATCGGACTGCGCGCCACCGATATCAGCATCACGCCGACCACGGAGATGGCGATGGCAAACAGGCTGCCCCGGGTGACGGTTTCACCCAGGAAGATCAGCCCGAAAAACGCCGCCTGCGCCGGCTCGGTCCGCGAATAGGCGGTGCCGACGGTGAAGTTGCGAAAGGAAAACAGATAGACCAGCAGCAGCGTCGCGGTGATCTGGGCGATACCGCCAAGGACGGCCCAAAGGAAAAACGAGCCATTGAGTGCCGGCAGGCGCATGCCGGCGCCCCAATGCAGGCCGGCAACGAACAGCAGGGCAAAGGGAAAACCGAATCCGAAGCGCACGAAGGTCGCGCCAGTTGTGCCCATCACGCCCTTGAGGTGTTTTTGCATGGCGGAACGGATGTTCTGCAAAAAGGCGGCGACGAGCGTGATCGGGATCCACAATTCCATTGCGGCGCCGTATCATGAATCCTACCCTGGGCCAATGAATTTGGCCGTGCCAAGAAACGACTTGTGTGTCATAAGGCATGGATGTCCAATCACCTGCCGAACCATGACGATTTTCATCCGGTCACCAACTGGGTGTTCGATCTCGACAACACGCTTTACCCGCGCCATACGGATCTTTTTTCTCAGATCGATCAGAAGATGACGTCTTATGTGGCGGAGCTGCTGCGGTTGCCCCGGGACGAGGCCAGACGCCTGCAGAAAGACTATTATCGCGACCACGGCACGACCATGAACGGGCTGATCAAGGAACATGGCATCGACGCCAATGATTTCCTGGAGAAAGTTCATGATATTGACTATTCCTGGGTCAAGCCGGACCCGGCACTGGGGGCGGCGATTCGAGCGCTGCCGGGACGCAAATTCATCTTTACCAATGGCGATGTGGGCCATGCAGAGCGGACCGCGACGGCACTCGGCATCCTCGATCATTTTGACGAGATCTTCGATATTCTGGCGGCCGATCTCACGCCGAAACCGGCGGCCGAAACCTATGACCGGTTCCTGTCGCTGCACAGGATCGACAGCGCCAGTGCGGTCATGTTCGAAGATTTGCCGCGCAATCTGACAGTCCCCAAATCACTCGGCATGCGGACCGTGCTGATCGTGCCGCACAATATCGACACGGTCATGGGCGAGGAGTGGGAGCAGATCGGCGAGGATGGCGACCATATCGACTATGTGACCGATGATCTTGCCGGATTTCTGCAGCATTATCTCGAAGTCGCAGCGGCGGCGTCATAGTCGGTCCCGGCCGATCGGTTCTGATTGCACGTAATACGGCTTCTATCGCCCGTGTCTGATTCTCCACTGTCTCGGGGCTTATCCGGATTCGGCCATTTTCCGGCTGCGCAGGCGCAAAAGCTGGACAATGGCCAGCAGCGCCACCGGCACCATCGTCAAACCCGTCAAAAATGCGATGTCGGCGTGGATGTCCTTTACGGGAACAAACGCGCCATTGACGGTGACGGTCTGGCCAGAACCGGCCGTCATCAGGGGATTGAGGAGATATTCGACCGGAAACGCCAGATACATCAACGGCGCGGATATCCAGAACAGCGGCGGCATGGCCGCCGGCCGCTCGTTGCGCGGCGAGCGATCACGCAGCAGTGTGTAAAGCTGGAACATCAGAAGCGTCACCATGAACCAGCCGGCGAAATTGAGCAGCGGAACGCCAAAATGGGGGCCGCCGTCGCGCCAGACCCATCGGGCCTCGACCGTGGCTCGCAACGGATCCATCGATGCATCCCACAGCACCATGAGTGCAGCGCCAAGGACCGGGACGCCAAAGCGCATGGCGGCGCCGGTGCCCGGTTGCGTGCGGCTCAATATGACCCTCGCGGTCGCCCAGGAAATATAGCCCATGACGCAATAGGCCGGCATGACGGACACCGGCACATGACCGAGAAACGGCCCCATCACGGAGGTGTAGTGATAATGGCCGAAGGGGAAGCCGGTGAGAATACTGACCGTCTCGAAAGACCAGCCGATCAGAAAAACCGTGATGATGAAGGCAAACACGGCGCTACGGCCCTCAGCGCGGCTTCCATGATAAAACAGAAAGGACAGCATCGCTCCCGCCACCAGGGCCGGGGACCAGTATTTCAAAGGCCCATCCGGCATCCCGATCGCGTAGAGTGCATTGCCCAACCAGGCGATGGCCACAAGGCCAAGGCAAATCATTGATGATTTACGGCTTTCGACTGTCGACTCAGACACGCAACTATCCCCCTACTCTCTCCTGATCATCGTGACCGGAATACCGTTGCTGGATCGCAAAGTGCCCTTCCACACCGGTGCCGGCGGCTGTTTGCCGGCATAGTGGAAGTCGAAATTGCGCAGCAAAATCGCCAGTGTGATCACACATTCAAGTTCGGCAAACTGACGGCCTATGCAACTGCGCGGCCCGATACCGAACGGCATGAAACAATCGGCCTTGCTGTCAGCTTCACCGCCCGGCAAGAAGCGATCAATTCTGAACCGGGTGCCGTCTTTCCAGTGACGCCCGGACCGCTGCAGGAGCCAGACGCTAGCAACCACGTAGTCGCCCTTCTCGACGGTCAGAGAGCCAATGAGATCGGCTTGCCGCGCCTGACGCACCATGCCGGGAATCGCCGGATACAATCTGAGCGTTTCGCGGACCGTGGCCAGAATTAGGGGCAGGGCGTTCGGCCAGAGATGCGGCGCCACGTCATCATGTCCGCCGGCGTCAAGCTCGGCGCGGATCGCAGCAGCATCGGCGGGCGATTGAGACAGCAGATACAATGCCCAGGCAATGACCTTGCTCGTTGTGTCGTATGACGCGCCCAACATGGTTCCGATATTGTCCAGTGCGGCAACACTTTCCCCGTCGGCGCCGGCCCGGTCCTGAAAGTGGCGACAAATACCGGTCAGCAAGTCATCGGGGGCGTCGGCTTTTGATTCCATGCGGGCGGTGCGCGCCTGATAGAGTGCCCTTACAGCGGCTCTGTGCCGCCTCTGAATTGTTCCGATGGGCTTTTTCAATGGCCGCGGAACCGCCGTCGGTGCGCGCACGATGTCCATCATGTCGAGCGACATACCGTATTCCAGATATTGCGAGTTGGTGTCCATCATCGGATCGAATTGATGGTTGCGGTCGAGCGAAAACAGGCATTTCATGCCGTTGTCCATGGCAAGCGCGGTGACCAGACGGGACAGGAGCAGCGATTGTCTATCGGGTTGGCAATGACAAAACCGCTTCACGATAGCGGCCATTTCAACGCCGTAACCTTGCAGTTTTCGGCTGCTGAACTGGGCAGCCGCGACGCGGCGGATTGCGTGCCACGCCTCGCCCTCCACCGCGGCCAGGCCTTGGCCGAAATTCCGCTTGAGCAACAGTTTTCGGATCGGATCGATGCCATAATTCAGGCGATTGGTGACAAAGACCTGACGGATGTGGTCGGGATCATTCAACGACACGGCCCGCAATCCGAACAGCCGATCGACCACGATCGGGTTTTCATAGTGCTGGTCGGTCAGCAGCGTGATCGGATTAGCGTAGAGGCCATGGATTGTTGCGAACACGCCGGGCTTGCGCGTGCGGATTGCCGGAAACACCGGTTCAAAATCGCTGTTTCCGGATAACGAACCCCTGTTTCGATCCATTCCATCGCCACACGGCATTCCCGGTTCCAGTGCGGCAAATTCAGCGTTTCGATCAAACGGCAAGCCGCTCCTCCCGATATCCTGCCGGTCCTTTAACAGGCCACAAGCCAATGCAGCGCCGGGCATTCAGATAGGCGGCGCGCCGCACCGGCGACAATTGTCAAAGCTGCTGTTTCTCTAGGCACATATGCCTATCGGCATTGGCCGACCGGTCACGCCACAGCAAGGCAACACGGCAGGGTTGCGAATGCGTTAACCACAACAATTCAAGGTTTTTTATCTTTGTTCCTTCAAGATATCGGCTTCGAGAACTGCAATCCGAGGGACGCGGTGCAAGCGAAGTCATCCGATTTCACCGGCGCCGCCAGCAGGGGGACAGGTCCGGCTCGCACGGGGTCGATCACTGGTTGAATCACATGGACTCCGAGTTGAAACCGCTAGCCGAAAAATCTGCTGCCGGACCCACGGGTTTCAGTCCGCTGCTGGTGATCGCCTTTGTCCTGATTGCGGTGGTCGGAACCCTCGTCGACCGGCAAAACCGCGAGGCGGCGCAACAGGAATTGCGGATTTCGGTGGGCGAACAGATCAGCCTGATCCGCGCAAAGCTCGAAGGCAATATCAACGGAAACATTCAATTGGTCCGCGGCCTTGTTGCCACCCTCAAGACCGAGCCCGATATGCGGCAGGACCGCTTCGCCGAACTGTCCAGTCACCTGTTTACCGGCAATTCGCAATTGCGCAATATCGCGGGCGCACCGGACCTTGTTGTCTCTCTGATGTATCCGATGGCTGGCAATGAGCGCGCCATCGGTCTCGATTACCGGGAAAAAACAGAGCAAAAGTCGGTGGCGTTGGCGGTTCGCGACGGCGGGAAAATGGTGATCGCCGGGCCGGTCGACCTCGTGCAGGGCGGACAGGGCATCATCGGCCGTTTTCCGGTCTTTACCGAAGAGAATGGCGAAAACACGTTTTGGGGGATCGTCTCAGCCGTTATCGACACCGAACATCTTTATCGGGACAGTGGCCTTGTTGATCCCGACCTGCCGATCGATATCGCGGTGGTCGGACGGGACGCCGCCGGCCGCTCCGGAGCGCAGTTTTTCGGTCCTGCCAGTGTGCTGGATTCGTCGCCGGTGACGGCTGAAGTCGTCTTGCCCAACGGCTCCTGGCTGCTGGCCGCGGTGCCTAAAAACGGATGGAACCAGCCTTCCGCGGCGGTCTGGTGGCAGCGCCTGCTTATCATCGTCGCCGGATTTCTCGTGCTGCTGCCGATCGTCATTGCCGGACGTTTGTCGGACCAGCGGAAGAAAAGCATGCGCGATCTTCAGATCCGCGAAGAACACCTGCAACGGCTTTCACGGCGACTGGAACTGGCCCTGGATGCTTCGAATGTCGGCGTATGGGAACTTAATCTGAAGACCAATAAACTGGTCTGGGATGACCGGATGCGCGAACTCTACGACCTGCCGCCGGGTATCGACGCGCCGGATGTTGAAATCTGGAGCAAGACGCTACACCCGGATGACGCCCAACGCGCCCAGGCCGAGTTCGAAAAAGCGCTGCAAACGCACGGCCAATATCGCTCCAATTTCCGCGTTGTTCTGCGCAATGGCGCTATCCGGCACATTCGCGCCAAGGCCGCTGTTCACGATGTCGGTAATGCACCGCGTATCATCGGCCTCAACTGGGACGTGACCGCCGATATCAAGTTGCATGATGACCTGGCACAGGCCAAGTCTCAGATGGAACACAGAAATGCGGAGCTTGAAGCCACCAAGGCCAAAATCGAACACATGGCCCTGCATGACAGTCTGACCGGTCTTGCAAACCGGCGCTACCTGGATTCCGAACTGTCGAACCTCATGGATGACGTTCCGCCAGACGGCGCCACCCATGCCCTGCTGATCGTCGATCTCGATCGCTTCAAACAGATCAACGACACATTGGGTCATGCGGCCGGTGACGCCCTGCTGGTCCATGTCTCGAAGATACTGAAAAAGCTGACACGACCGTCGGATTTCGTTGCCCGGATCGGCGGTGACGAATTCGTCATTGTCTGCCGGCAGAGCGTGGACGAAAAACATCTGACCCGGTTGGCGGAAGCCATCGTCGATCAGATGCGCGCGCCGATGCACTATCATGGTAAGGAATGCAGATTCGGCGTAAGCATCGGCATTTCAACCGCCGAACATGGCGTCAGCGACGCATCGCATCTTCTCATCAATGCCGACCTGGCGCTGTACCAGGCAAAAAGCACGGGACGCAATCGCTTCGCCTTCTTCACGCCGGAGCTTCAGGCCAGTTCACTGCGCGCCAAAACCCTTGCCGACGACATTATGCGCGGCATCGAAGAGCAGGAATTCACGCCCTATTATCAGTTGCAGTTCGATGCGAGCGACCACAGCATCACCGGCGTCGAGGCGCTGGCGCGATGGCGGCATCCCAAGCATGGTCTCTTGACGCCGGATCGGTTTCTGGAGGCCTCGGAAGAATTCAATCTGACGGCGGCCATCGACCGTGAAATCCTCACACAGACCCTTGCGGACCTGAAGGCCTGGTCGCGCCAGGGTCTCGACATTCCAAGGGCATCGGTCAATGTCTCGGCGCAGCGCCTGTTGGACCCAAGGTTGCCCGAGCGGCTTGGCGCGCTGAACATCGATCCCGGAACCCTGTCATTCGAGCTGGTTGAATCGATCTTTCTTGATGATTGCGACGACATCGTGCTGAGCAATATCGAGAGCATCAAGGCCATGGGCATCGATATCGAGATCGACGATTTCGGCACCGGACGAACCTCGATCGTCAGCCTGATGAAACTGAACCCCCGACGACTGAAGATCGACCGTCAACTGGTCATCCCGATGACGGAATCGCGGGCGTCGCGGAAACTGGCGAAGTCGGTGATCGAAATCGGCAAGTCGCTCAATATCGAGGTGGTGGCGGAGGGTGTGGAAACGCTACGCCACGCGCAGTTGCTGCAACGGCTGGGGTGCGACATTCTTCAGGGATTCGCCTTTGCCAAACCGATGCCGGCCGCCGATCTGATGCGTTTTGCCAGGAACCCGCTCGGGCGGACGGCCTAGGCCGATGGCCGTTGATTTCATCCCTGGGTCGGCCAGACCCGGTGTTCGTCATCGATGACGAAGACATGGCGGTGGCGTGTGCCCCTGGCGGCGAATTCCTGCAGATGCGGGTGATCGGGCGGCAGATCGTGATGATCATGGTCCAGTTCCGTGGCGTCATCGGACGGCCACAGGGTCAACGCCGCGACAGACGCGGCCAGCGCCATCATCCCCAGAACGGCCAGTGTCGGCGATAGGCCGATCGCCTCACCCGCCCAGCCGGCAATCGGGTAGGTTACCAGCCAGCAGGCGTGGGACAACGCGAATTGCGCCGTAAAAAGCGCCGGACGGTCCTCCGCATGGGCCGAATGCCGCAGCAGCCGTCCAGCCGGTGTCAGAACGGTCGAATAAAGCAGGCCGGATAACCCCCAGACCATCAGCAGCAGGGCAAATGATCCGGTCGGCGGCAGAAACAGCGCATAGAAGAGCGCCAGCGCCGCCAATGACACGGCGGCCGCGGTCATCAAGGTGCGGTCGGAGATTGACCGCAGCAGGCGCGGCAGCGAAAGAGCGGCGATCATGGAACCGCCACCGAACGCCGCCAGCGCGGCGGCAACGTGGACCTGTTCGTGGCCGTCACCACCCATTACGATGACCACCGTGTTGACGATGATGAACGCTCCAACCGAAGCGGCGGCAAGATTGAGCGCCAGCAAACCGCGCAGCCGCGGCGTTGCCAGATAGATCCGCGTTCCGCGTGTGACGCGCTCGAAGAAGGAGCGGACCTTGCGGCTCGCCGGCCGCGCCGGAACCGCCGACAGGGACACCAGAACGGCCGAAGCGGCAAAGCCGATTGCCGTGCCGCCGAACAGCCAGTGATAGCTCATCAGGGCCAGGAGCAGGGCCGCAAGGACCGGACTGACCAGATTCTCCAGATCATAAGCAAGACGCGACAGGGACAGCGCCTTCGTATAGTCCTCCTCGTCACTCAAAAGATCTGGAATCACAGCTTGAAAGGCGGGGGTGAATGTTGCCGATGCGGCCTGCAGAACGAATATCAGCAGATAGATCTGCCAGACGGCGTCAATGAACGGCATCGCCAGGGTAATCGCCACCCGCACCAGGTCAGCGCCGATCAACACTGCCTTGCGCGAGACCCGTTCGACCGCCGCATTGGCGATCGGAGCCAATCCGATATAGGCGACCATCTTGACGGCAAACGCGGTACCGAGAACCGCTCCCGCCCGATCACCGGCCATATCAAAGGCGAGCAGCGCAAGGGCCACGGTCAACAGGCCGGTTCCCAGGAGCGCCGCGAGTTGCGCCGTGAACAGGCGTGCAAAGACCGGGTGTCTGAGAACTTCGATCATCGGCTGATCATGACATCGCGCTGCATGGTCCGATTCATGCCGCACCCGCAGCCGGCGTGCAACAGCCATTGATGACGCGTTGACCGGCAAACGGTCGAACCGGATCGAACCTGTTCACAGATGAGGCGGCGTTGGCCGGTCAGAACCTCGTGGGACACCTATCGCCGGCATTCACATTGCGACATCCGACCTTCCTGCGTGGTCACCCAGTTGCCGTTCCAGGACCGGTCATGGCTGATGCAGACAGCCGGGCATTTTGTCTGCGCGTCGGCATTGTTCCAGATCGGCCCGGCATTGAAGCTCCTGGTTTTGCCGTCGTGCTTTTTATCGTGTGTGCAACTGCAGGCCGAACGCGTGCCGGGCACGGTCGTCGTCCAGTTTCCATCCCACGTTCTGCCGGCCGCACTGCAGACGCCCGGGCATTTGCCCTGAGCGTCCTGATTGTTCCAGATCGGCCCAGTGCCGATGTCCTTGGCCATAGCAAAGGTTGACGCCATCGACACGAACAGGAACCCTGCCACAACTGCGACACACAATCTGGCACACCACTTCATCATTCGCCCTCCGGACCAAACCGATCGACCCATTGCCGACGGGACAAGTTTGGCCCGTGCCGCACTGTCCGACAAGGTTGAATCGTCAGACCATGCACAGTTCAGTTGAAGTCCCGGGCGCCGATCCGCCGGTCAGTCCGTTTCAAACCGCTGCCACTGCGCATCGGTCATGGCGTAGCGGGCGTATCGGAAATCCCGGATTCCCGCGACATGTTCGCCATCGAACCGAAGCAGGACGAAATAGAGGGGCGGTGCGGACGGATCCGCACGATCAAAGGCGAGCATCGCCGGCCGGCCCTCGACGGCGCCCGGGGCCATCAGCCAGTCATCGCTCTTCTGGTAATTGCTGTAATATCCGCCAACACCTTCACGGCCCGAGCGACGGTCCATCGTGACGAGTTCCAGCTGTACTTCCGCAGACAGCATGTCCCGAAGCCGGTCGAAATCATGGGCGTTAAAGCACTGCGCATAGACCGCCAGTTTTCGCCGCTCGGCTGCGGGCAGCGCCGGCGGGTTCTCGACATTCTGGTCCTTGAGCAGGCGTCGCCCGCGATGCAGTGCGGATTTGACCGCGGGGACCGTGCTATCGGTAATTTGTGCAACCTCGGCGGCCGAATAGCCGAGCACGTCACGCAGAATACAGGTGCTGCGCTGGCGCGGCGTGAGCACCAGAAAGGGCCGAAGGCGATCGGCAATGTCGCTTTGTACGGGCATTGTGTGGACATGTGATTCGTCGCGGCCGAGTTCATCCTTCATGGCCTTTTCCCTTTGTCGGGAGCGAAACAGGGACAGGGCCGTGTTGTGGGCAATGCGAAACAACCAGGCGCGCAGATCCTCCACCACAACACCCTCGCGCAACGCCCGGGTGGCCTTGAGAAGCGTATCCTGCACCACATCCTCGCCATCGACGACGGACCCCGTCATGCGCGCGCAGTAGCGATGCAATTCGGGGCGAAGCGCCGGCAGCACGGCTTCGAGCGCCTCCTGCCCAGCGTCCCGGTCTTGCTCATTCGCCATGTCAGGCCATGATCTCCCTGCCGGTGGCGGTGATGCCATAGGTGGCGGAACCGGCTTCCTGTTGCAGCAACTCCATCACCTGATCGCCAATGAACTGCGGCGTCAAGGGCTGGTCCCACTGGCTCATGAACTGCTTCGCCGACATCGAGCGGGCATCGGCATAGGCGGACGCCGCCCGATCGGCGATGCGCGTGCCGGCGATGAGCTGTTTGGGATAGATGGTGGTAAAGGTCAGGCCGAGGCTCCTCCGGTCGGCTTCCCACTGGCCGTAATTGGAGACAAGGTGCTGCATGCGCTTGGCTCCCGCATAGCCGCCGGAGAGCGGTGATCCGCCGATGGCCGCGCCGCTGGCGAAACTGACAATGGCGCTGCCCTCGCTCATGGGCGCCTGCAGCGCGGCCCGGGTGAAGCAAAACGCAATTTTCGTGTCGATTTCCCAAGCGGCGCTGAAGTCCGACCAGCTCATATCGGTGATCGACTGCATTTTCGGGTTGTGACCGCCGACCAGCAGCAAGAGATCCGGCGCATGGTCGGCCAGTAGCGTCTCGGCAACGCCGTTGTCGGCGGCATTGCACGCGACTGCTTCGATCGCCGGCGCCTCGGCGCTGAGGCTGTCCAGATCGGCTGCGTTGCGGGCAACCGAAACCGTTCGGACACCCGCTTTGGCGAGCTTGAGGGAAAGATCACGGCCAACGCCGCGGCTGCCGCCAATAACCAGGGCCTTTTTGTAGGGGAATGTCATATGCGAAATCCTCATTTTTTGCGTTCAGGTCCCATGGAAGACTCCTGCGCAGATCGAAAGGGTTCGCGAATGGCGAAATTTTTCCTGGGACGGCTCTCTTTTTGTCAGAAACGAGACAACGGTATTGGCCGTTGATTGTTTCGATGCCTTCAGGGTTTGCCGATTCCGTCAAAACCTGAATTGCTCTATTGTGACCTTCAAGCCCGGTTCACGCGCACAAACACAGCATTGGCCCGCAGCGAGCCGGACCATGGCGTTTGTCCGCCGGATCAAAGGCAGCAACGGAGTTTTCATGCGCAGACACGGCCTATGGATTTGCCTGGTCTTCATTCTCCAGGCCGGATTATCATCTGCAGCCGACGATCCATCGCCGGTCCAGCGGACGATTGATGGTTATGTGATACCGACTATAGAACGGTTTGCCGAAACTGCCGATCAACTTGCGGCGGATATCGGCGCGCTGTGCGAGACCGACACTTCGGACGCGCTGACAATTGCCCATGACAGCTTCCGCGCCGCTGTACTTGCCCATGCACGCATCGATTTTCTGCGCATCGGACCGCTGGAAGACGACAACCGACGCGACGCGCTGCTGTTCTGGCCGGACCGGCGGTCAACCGGCCTGAAGCAGGTGCAGCGGGTTATCGCCGGCGAGGATAAAAGCGTTTTGGACGCGACAATACTACGCAGAAAGAGCGTCGCCCTGCAGGGATTCGGAGCACTGGAGTTTCTTCTTCACGGGACCGGATCGCAGAGCCTTGCCGATGAAACCGGCGGGTTTCGGTGTCTCTACGCTCTCAGCATCGCAAACAATGTCGCTGCCATTGGCCATGCCGTCGCCGACGGCTGGCGCAGCCCGCAGGGATTTGCGCAGCAGTGGACCAAGCCGGGCCCTGACAATGATCTCTACCGAAACACCGCTGAGTCCACAGCGGCGCTGGTCGGCCTGATATCCAACGCGCTGGAAATCATCCGCGATCAGAGGCTGAGCCCGATCGCACCGTTCGGCCTTGAGAAGAAACCTTACAAGCGCGCGCTTTTCTGGCGCAGCGGTCTGACCCGTGACATGTTCGCTGCCTGGCTGACGGGCCTTCGGGAAATGATCCTGGTCTCGGGATTGCTGAATGCCCTGCCTGAAGACCGGCAATGGATCGCCGGCTCGGTCGATTTCGAATTCGAAAATGCGATGACAGCGCTGGAAACACTGAACGGACCGGTGCAGTCAATCGTCGAAGATCCGGAAAAGTCGTCGAAACTGGCCTATCTGGTGGTTGTGACCCGATCGCTGCAGAACCTTTTGGGCGAACAGGTGGCCGAGGCGCTCGGTCTGCCGACCACTTTTTCGCCACTCGACGGAGATTGACGATGCAACCGCTTGACCGGCGCGGCTTCATCCGATCGGCCGGCGCGGCGTTTGCCGCTTCGCTGGCGCCACGGGCCGCTGAAGCGCTGAACCGGACGGACACCGTGTTCGGGAGCGCATTCATGACTGCAGATGGCGGCCACGGCGCTGCCCTGCTGGATGAAGAAGGGCAGATCCTGGCCAAGGTCGAACTGCCGTCGCGCGGACATGAGGTGGTTTTTTCGCCCGGCAACAAGGCGGTCGTTTTCGCCCGGCGACCCGGCACTTTTGCCGTGGCGTTCTCGACGGACCGGTCCCTCGGGCCGGTGGCCTTTGCATCGCCGCCGCAGCGGCACTTTTACGGCCATGGCGCCTTCTCGGTGGACGGAACACTCCTTTATGCAACAGAAAATGATTTCGAGAATGCGCGCGGCGTGATCGGAATCTACGACGCGACCGACGGATTTCGCCGTCTCGGCGAATTTGCGACCCACGGCATCGGTCCGCATGACATTTTACTGTCGGGCGATACCATTGTCGTTGCCAATGGCGGTCTCGAAACCCATCCGGATTTTGGCCGGACGAAGCTCAATGTCGCAACCATGCGGCCATCGCTGGTGTTTCTCGATCGACGCGACGGTACGCTGATGGGGCGGCACACGCTGCCAGACGATCTCTCCAAGGTCTCTCTTCGCCACATGGTTGAAGATGCACAGGGCCGGCTGTTCATCGCCGGCCAGCACGAGGGCAACCCGGCCAGGATCGTGCCCCTGCTGGCCCGCTGGCATGCCGATACCGGCCTTGAAACCCTGCCGGTCGCCGATACGGCCATCGCCCGGCTCAACGGATATATCGGATCGATCGCAATCAACCAGGACCAACTGGCCGTCAGTTCGCCGAAAAGCGGGGTGATGCTGCAAGTGTCGATCAATGATCCGTCGAAGGTGAAGATGACCAGCCACAAATTGGTCTGCGGCCTTGTGGCGCGGGGAACCGGTTTCGCCGCAACATCACTGGCCGGTACGATGCGCTTTACGGGCGGCGAGACCCGAAATACATCCATCGCCTGGGACAATCATCTTTCGGCGCGATGACGGCGAAGCCGGGCACGGGCCAGCTGATTGCAATCGACGAAACGACCGCCGGTCCGGTGGTTATCGTCAATGCAAGGCTCTGGGCGCCACTGCCGGCTCAGGTTTCCTCGATCGTGATGAGCCTTAGCGGTTCATCTGTCGAGAAACCCAGCGACTGGGCACAGCCGACATTCTCCAGAACGGCGACATCATACATTTCACCGATCGCGCCATCGATCCGGAACCATTCCACGCAGGCGCCGGTAGCAAGATCGATGATTTGAATGCCGCACCAGGCTTCCGCATCGGCCGATCTGAGCCGGTCATCGAGGGCAAGGCCCTCGAACCGTTGATAACGCGGACGCGACAGGCCGACAAACGCATAGTTTCCATGAAACGACAGCCCGCGCAGAAATCCGGGGCAAAAGGCCAGTTTATTGAATTTTCCAGGCTTCTTACCCCGGCCGGGCTCCACCCAGCCCAGTTCCCCTGCGCCCGAATTGAGCACCCACAACCTGCCATTGTGAAGGCGCGGTGAGTGGGGCATGGAAAGACCGTCGCAGACGATCCGGTTTTCCGGAACATCGACCACCACCCCACCGTCCGATCTCCTGTCCCGCCACCCGTCGATCACATCGGATCTCGAAACCGCGGTGGCATAACGCGGCTCACCATTTTGCATCGCCATGCCATTGAGGTGGCATCGGTCTTCGGCCACCAGACTGGAGACAAATGCCGGGCGCCAAACTTCCTTGAAACTGTGTCTATCCGAAAGTGTCGCGATGCAGTTGTAAAGTGAACTGACGAAGACAATGTCGCCCGATTTGCCGACGCCGATATCGTGAATATCCAGCAGACCGGTGAAATGTGCCGTGCGCGGGACGTAGCATTGAGTGTAGGTTTCGTTGATCCACTCGCCGGGTCTCAGAACGTTCTGCAGGCGATGTATGTTGGCGCGCGATGCGAGATGGACGGTATCGCCCTCAACCCACAGGCCCATGGCATTTTCGAACAACTGCTCATTGACCATCAACCCACCCTTGGGATTGCGGCTGAGCAGATAGAGCCGCCCCGACTGATAGGATGTCGCCGCGATTGCGATATTCCAGCGATCAAGAAACCGCACAAAGTCGGGTGACATCGAATATCTGACCGGCCGCTCTCCGCTACCGGTTTCCGGCACGGGCTTTTCGTCAACGGTGCTGCCCATCTAGAATTTGTGGCTCAGGGTCGCTGATGCCGAGGCACTTGTGATGTGATTGCCAATCAGGGCCTTGCCCGCAATATTGAGTGTTGCCGTACCGATCATGAAGCCGGCATCGGCGCCCACATAGCCGGCATACTGATTTTCGCTGCCGTTCGAGACGGATTGGCTGAGATCCAGCAGCGTGACGGTTGCACTGTCGTCGCCGACCGAATTGCGGCTTTGAAAACCGGCGCGGGCGGTAAATGATGTGGTGCCGAAGGTCTTGCTGGCGGCCAGCTCGACTTTCGCCTGGATCAGACCCAGATTACGGCTTGCCACCGTGGCATTGGCATCTGAACCCGTTTCGGAATACCCGTTGATGGCTTCAAACGCATAGCGCAGTTGCGCAAGCGGCGTCATGGTCCAGCCATCGGGGCCGGTGATGTCCGTGCTGACGGCTATCTCCGGACTGATCCACCAGCTCATGTAATCGGATGTGGCCCAGGACTGGCCCAACGTCTGACCGTTTGTCAGCGCCAGATTGTCGTTCACGAAGCGCCGGCCGTCATGTTCTCTCGTCCCGGCGGACAGACCCAGGTCGACATAAAACCGCTCCAGTGCAATCTGCCCGTTGGCCCGGGCGAAGAAGCCGTTGCTCTTGTTGTCCTGCGATTTTGTCCAACGGGAGCTGGCATCGATTGCGGACCAGGCATAGCCCACCATGCCGCCGACGCGGAAGGCATCATTGACGCGCCTGTTTGCGCCAACCGCGAGGCCACCATTGGTCAGGTCGCGGTCCAGTGTCGTTCCGTTGCCATCCACATCGGCGACGCTGCCGAACCCGGCGATCCAGGCGTCATCCTCTGATGTTTTTCGGGCCGCAAGATCAGAAATCAGACCGGTCAGCTCCCCCAATTGGTCTTCGGCCGCTGCAAGCGCCGTCGGATCATAGGTTGCGAATTGCCCCGTCGCCGCATCGAAGAAACCCGGAACAGGGCCGGAGATATCCGGCGTCACACCCGTCGTAAAAGTCCAGAGAACAGAATGCGACGGGCCGGTGGTGATGTTGACCGTAGCGGTGGGAGCGATGGTGATCGCCCCGCCGACAAAGGAAGGCGCAAGCAGGCTGAGCATGGAATCCGCAACGAGAATCCTTAGGGCATCTGCACTGGTGTCAGCAGCCACAATCTTTCCTGAGTTGGTGATTTCCGCCCGGTTGTCCGTTGACAAGATTCCGTGGGCAACAGCGCCCGTTGTGACAATCGCGCCGGAATTGGTAACCTTGGCGTCTCTGCGCGAGGCATAAATACCGAAAGCCCGATTACCCGCCGTCGAAATCGAACCTGAATTGGTGATCTCCTCCTCTATGCCGCCTGAGAAAATACCGAACGCAAAATCGCCCGTCGTCGAAATCACCCCGGAATTGACAGTCTTTCCACGGTCTGAATCCGAATTAATGCCCGCGCCGCTGACACCGGTTGTCCTGATCTCACCGGTATTGGAGATGGCCACATCACCGCCAAGGGCGTAGATGCCATGGCTGGTGCCACCACGTGTCGAAATCGTGCCTGAATTGTCGACGGTCGAGCCAATTGCAAGTGAATCGACAAAGATTCCACTCGACTGGTTCCCGTTCGTAGAAATAGCGCCGCTATTGACGATGGTGTGCACGCCAAAAACCTCGATACCGTGGCTGCCATTGACACCAATGGTCGATATCGAGCCACTGTTTGAAATACTTCCCGATTCTTCTGCATGGATACCTGAGCCGTCGATTGCGCCGGTCTGAACGATCGTGCCCGTGTTGACAATGGTGTTGCCGGTGCCATCAACGTAAATGCCGTAAGAGAAATCGCCGTTCGACGTGACCAATCCCGAGTTGGTTATCGTATTTGAGCCGCCGCCCCCAAATATCGCCGCCCCCGTAAACGTGATGCTGCCGCTGGAGGTCACCGTCAGGCTGTCATTGCCGTCGAGGACATTTGCCGCATCGCCATTTTGCACGAATGTATCCGTATCAACGACAAAGTCGTCGGCTGTCGCTGTCGAAATGAAACTCGACATAACCATCAGTGCACCCATCGATGTACCGGCCAGCAGCGCTCTTTTCAGATCAAAATTATTCACGTCAATTCCCCAGCATTCCAGAATTTGCACACAGCTTCCCCGCACACGGGAAGACCGCTTGCCACCAAGACTCAAATCTCATTGAAAACCGTTCCGGCCCATCGCAAGGTCAGAGCGATCATAACCGCCCGCCGACGCTACCTCTGTTGGGTCACTGCAATTTCAATCATCATATGTCCCGTTTCAAAAGGAGGCCGGAATCGCCCCAAGGCGAATCCTCTCAAACGAGTCATGACAATTCCGGGGCAAAAAATATTGCATAAATCGGACAAAATGGAGCGGTGACCGAGGTCCCGACGGACTTTAGGAACAAAGGCTTGCGCCATCCTGCAAAAAGGCATCCCGGCCCATGCATGCGTGAAACAGCGGGTCAGCCAGATCGCGATAGGTTCGTGGTGTGAAGCCGAAGAATTCGTGCACGGTACGGATGAAGTGCGCCTGGTCGAAATAGCCGTTTTCCAGCGCCACATCCGAAAGCGTTTTCTGGTCATCGGCATTAATCTTGCCGAGCGTGGCATGCAACTGAACAATGCGGGTGTAAAATTTCGGTGTGAAACCGGTCATGTGCCTGAACCTGCGCGACAGGGAGCGTGGCGTCATGGAAAGCCGATCGCACAGTTCGGCAATTTTGATGCGACCCTGCGTGTCCCCGATGAGCTTCACCGCTGCATCGATTTTCGGCACGGGCGGACGTGCTGTTGCAATCATCTCCCTGAAAAGCGTGTCAAAGGCAGCTTTGCGCTGGTCCCGGGTCGAGGCGTTCCGCAGACCATCGGTGAGGACATCCACCTGATTGGCGCCAAGCAAATCGGCCCAAGGCGCCATGAGGCCTTTCTGCCGCCCTACAGGGACCCCGAACAGCCGATACATTGTGGTGGGATAAAGCTCGGCCATCATGTATCCGAGCCCCCCGGTATAGCGGCTTTCGACATCCATGCTTTCGTTTTGCGTGGTGAAATAGAAGCCCGGTCCTGCGATACCTTCCTCGCCATTGACCCTAAAGAGGACATTGCCGCGAAACAGGTGCCCACATAATTGTAACCCAGCGGCGCCGGTCGGACATAGTCCTTCAGATCCCCTGGCGCGTCGATGAAAACATAACGGCGGACGAAAGGCGCGATTTGCGGCGCGACCGGCAGGTTTTGGTAGATGGGCTGCACTTCACCATCGAGCATGAGATCGACCCCGGCTTGTATAAATCAGACATGAATTGGTAAATGCAATTTCTCGTTGCGTCCATCGGCTGCCGAATTTTGTCCGATTTGTACAATTCTTGGTATCGAGAATGCCGTGACCCTCAGATTTGCAGGCGTTGCCTTGACGCCGGTGGACGGGCCATGGTCATCCGGGGCAAGGCTGGAAGAACGGCTCGCCACGAATGATTGTCGTGAGCTTCGGACGTCAGCGGCGACAAGACAGATATTTTGATCCTACTTGGCTTGCGCCGTACACGCTACGGACGATTTCAGTTCAGGCACGCTGACAGGTGCTGGCGAAACAATTTGTTCGTTCCGGTCAGATCGATTTCCTTGTAAACCGGATTGTAATGGCTATTGAACCTGATCTCTAATTTCCGACCTCTCATCATTTCCTTGGGCAGGTCGGGAAAGACCCAGGCCGAAGGCATGATGCCCAAATATCCCCAATGGGCCAGCTCGACAGATGCTTCAAGGTGCGAGCCCTCATCGACATAGAAATACACGCTGTCGCCTGCCTTCAATTCATCCGTAGCATGGTCGATAATCACCAGACGAATGGATTTGTCGAGCGCGTAACAGGTGATCGTAAATTTTTTCGCCTCGGAATACTCAAGACTGTCCGGAGGGATGCTGTATTCCACAACGCCGCCATGATCATTGGACCAGCCGTGCCAGATTTTGGCGTACCCATCCTTCGTCGCGGCGAGGAGAATGAAGATCAGCAGCGATAAGGTCGTACCAACTCGCGTCATCTTCGCCCTCCATTGCTTCAGTCAAAAACTATTATAGCGTGCACCCTATATTGAAACCCCCTTTTAATTGCAGCGCGCCATCAGAACAGACTTTTGCCGTCGATGCGGGAATTGTGGTGCCTGTGCCGCTTGAACCGTTTCCGCATCAGCTTTGCCGGACCTCATTCCATCCGCCGGCTTCCATTCACCCAGACGTCGCTGATGCACGATCTGTCGGATGTCAGAACAAGTTTTTCAAGGATGTCGGCCGGGCTATCCATGGCCGGGTCGACCCGGAAGGCGCTGTTGGCGGCATTTGACCGAACGCAGATCGCATCAAACGCGTAGCCGGGACGAAAGAGGCCGATCGGCAGCGACAGGGACCGGCCGCCGCCGGCCGTTGCCAGCCAGAAAACATCGGCCGCGCTGAGCGGTTCGGTGCCGGCGCCCCGGCTTTCGCGCGGAACATGCGGATCGGTGCCGCTGGCGGCATGGCGGGATGCGACAAGGGCATGGCGTGCGGCGTCGAAAATGGACGGGCTGAAGCCGCCGGAAATATCGGTCCCGAGTCCGACATTGATACCCCTGATCAGGGCCTGTCTGACCGGAAGAACGGCATTGGCGAAATAGGCGTTGGACAATGGGCAGTGGGCAATTGCGGCGCCTTGTTTTGCCAGCAACGTCATGTCGGCAGCGGTGATGTAGTTGGAATGGGCGAGAATGGTCCGACCCGTCAGCAGCCCGAAGCCGTCAAGTGCTTCCGCATCGCTCTGCCCGAGGCGGTCACGCACATGGGCCACCTCCCAGTCACTTTCGGAACAATGGGTCTGTACGTGGCACCCGGTGGTCGCCGCCAGCGCCCCGAGACCCTGCAGCAATGTGTCGGTGCAGCTTGGTATGAAACGCGGCGTGATGGCCGGCAGGACCATCGACGAACCGACAGGCTGCATCTGCTGAACGGTTTCGATGAACCGGCTGGTGTCTTCCAGCGCCGATGCGGCGCTGTCATCGCGGTAATATTCGGGACATTGCTCCGGATGGTCCATGGCGACCTTGCCGACCAAGGCCCGCTGGCCGTGCCGCAGGCAGGTCTGCGCAAGAATCACATTGGCTTCGAAATCGACGGAGCCGAAATAGACGGCGGTGGTCGTGCCATGCGCCAGCAGGGTTCGCACGAGTTCGTCATAGACGGCACTGGCAAAATCGTGATCGGCAAATTTCGCTTCCAGCGGGAAGGTGTATGCGAGCAGCCATTCTTCCAGCGGCGCGTCCAGCGCCTTGCCGAGCTGCGGCCATTGCGGCGCGTGGATATGAAGATCGATCAGGCCGGGGATCAGATAACTGTCCGGATCGAGCCGGTGCAGGACGCCGCGGGTCTCGGCGCGCGTGACCAGCGCCTGATAATCACCCGACCCCGGGCGCAGCAGCGCTTCAATGGTTCCATCCGAGGCGATCGCAAAGACAGCATTTTCCAGTTGATCGACCCGACCGCGCTCAGGTGTGTGAAACGCCGTGCCCTGGACGACAAGAAAAGGAAAAGTCATCGGGCGTTCAGGGCTCCTGCCTGTGAAAACGATCATCGGCCCGGAGATGATATCGGGTCCGGGATCGGAGCATCCCCCATCGCGTTTTTCCGGTCAATATCTGCCTGTGTATCCTATTTCAGGCCGGCGGTCGCCGCCCCGCACAAGGCCTTCCGCGCCGCAAGGCCGCGTGCGCCGAAGCCGATCTGGTAATAGCGCCCATTGGTGAAAAGGACCGAAAGCTGGTCGGTGCCGACGCGCTTGCGCAGGGCAAGCTGAATGATCTCCGGCGCCTCGAAATAGATCGCATAATTGAGCACGCCGTCGCCATAAAGATTGATTGCCTGGATGTCTGCTCCAAGGTCGATCAGCAGGGCTGCGATGTCGTTGCGCCCGGCCTGGATCGCGGCCTGGACCGGGGAAAGGCCGGCGCCGGACGGTGCGTTGATGTCGGCGCCGGCGGCGACCAGCATGCGAACAATCGCCGGATCGGCGCGGCAACTGCGCACGGCCAGGGCCAGTGGCGTCAGGCCCATTGCGGCGGGGCCGTCGGGGTCCGCGCCGGCCTCCAGCAAGGCACCGACATAGTCGGTTTCACCGCGCACGGCCGCCAGGGCCAGTGGCGTGAAGGCCAGCCGGTCGCGAACCGAATCGGGATTGGCACCATCGGCCAGCAGCGTGCGAAAACGCTGCAGGTCGCCCTGGTCGATCGCCTGCAGCAGGTCCGCCTTCTGAGCGTGGACCGGACCAAGTGTCAGGGCCGCCAGCGTGGCGGCCATCAGTGTCATTTTCATCATGGCAGCTCTTGTCCTTTGCATGTGAGACCCTTTCCGTGCGCCGCGTAGCAATCAGCCGGAATTGCGCCGAAGAATGCAACGCAACGTCCAGGCAGATTTGTCTCCATGGCCCGTCGGTGATCGTTGCATATTTCAGATTATGGATAAATAAGACAAAACTGATAAGATTCCTGCAAATTATGGAGTAACTGGATTGGACAAGCTGAAGGCGATCAGGACATTCATCGCCATCGCCGAACAGGGGTCGCTGACCCAGGCCGCCAAACGGCTGGACACTTCGCTGCCGACCGTTGTCCGCACGCTGGCGGCGCTGGAGGATGAAATCGGCAGCCGGCTGTTCAACCGGTCCACCCGCGTCGTCGACCTGACGGAGGAAGGACAGCGTTATCTCGGTCATGTCCGGCAGATGATCGACGCCCTTGCGCAGGTCGAAGAGGAAATGAGCGGCACGGTGTCCCGGCCGGCGGGCCCGGTGACCGTCACCGCGCCGCAAACCTTCGGCAGCCTGTATGTCGCGCCGGCCCTGCTCGCCATCAAGGCGCGGCACCCGGACATCATTCCGCGATTGGCACTGGCGGACCGGATCGTCAATCTTCTCGAGGACCATGTGGATGTCGCCGTGCGCATCGGTCACTTACGCGACAGTTCGTTCAAGGCGCGCACCGTCGGCCATGTGTGCCAGGTTCTGTGCGCGACGCCGGAGTGCGTCGCCGCCCACGCGCCTGTGAAGACACCAAAGGATCTGCGCGGCCTGCCCTGTATTCTCAATGATGGCAACACATCCGGACAAAGCTGGCCCTTCCTTTCCGGCAAGGGCCGCGTCACACCCATTCCGGTGACGGCAGCCTTCACCTCCAATACCGTTGGGCCCACGCTGAAAGCCTGCCTTGCGGGTGTCGGATTCGGTCTGTTCCTGAGCTACCAGGTCGATGACGCCCTGCGGGACGGATCACTGGTGACGCTGCTGGACGACTTCCAGCCGCCGCCGCTACCCATCCAGATCGTCCGAGCGAACACGCCCGTGACGCCGAGGCGGATCAAGGTGGTGGTGGAGGGACTGCAGGATCATGTTCGGGCTGAATTGCCGGAAACGGCGGGAAGGTGATCGTCCCGTGGCAGTTGGCCCCTGTTTGTCTGAGTGAATTACGAATAGTGTGAAGCCGGCAAAGCGCAAACAGGACAACATAACATTCCCATTTTGCGAAGTATCAGAAATGCGTTCCGATTTCAGTCCGGCGCACGCGCTGATATCATTACCTCTATCTGTTGTGTGAGTGGTATCAAGTTACCCGAAAAACTCTCGACCATTGCTGCCATAAAGGAAGCCGCATCAATTCGATTTTCGTCCAATTGCAGCCCAGCATGCTCGACCAACATGGTGAGCAAGGTTAGCTGGCAACGACCATTTCCCTCTCGAAACGGATGGACGGCATTGATTTCGGAAATGTAATAACCTGCGCGCCCTGCGAACACACTCGTTTCTTCAATGTCGATGAGGAGGCTTTCCGTTTTCAGCTCTCTGAAAATCCGCTCCATTTCGGTGTCTATGAATTCGGGATAACAGAACCAGTTGTCGCCTTTTCCGGTCCGTATTTTCCGGGTGGTACCCGCCCATTCGTATACGTCCTGAAAGAAGTGTCGATGAACGGACCTATAGTGCTCGTAGTCCAGATTTCCGACAGGCAGTTTTTCTTCCGCCCGGCTAAGGAACATCAACTGTTCAAACTGGTCCAATTCGTCCTGATCGGCGATATCCGCCTTGTTGCGCAGAACGGTACTGCCTGGATAGCATAGGGGATCGTCAATTGCGTTGTAGCGATCCATCGCCGCTATTTTTTCTTGAAGGCACCGCTAATCGCAGATCGTAACGCATCGCCTCGAAGACCATCCGCCTTGAACTGGCTCAACTGTCGGGAGGATTTGGCGGACAGCTTCATGCCCTCCACTGCCGCAAATTTAATCGCTTTCGAGTGGCCAATTGCCTTTGTGGTTTTGCGCTCACCGGCTGTTGAACTCTTAGAGATGCGGTTTTTTTCCATGCTCTCATTGTACCATGAAATATGGCATATTGGACAAAATCTCGAACAGCTCTCTTTCCTTATTCATTCATACGTCACCCCAACCGCCGCCATTTGCGGTCTCGATGCGGATCTCATCGCCCGGCTCGACAATCAAACCGCTGACAAAGGCATGGGCCGTGCTGCTTCCATCGGCGCGTCGCACAGTGAAGCCGTTGGTGCCGCCTGGCTGACCGCCCTTCGATCCCCAGACGGGCTGTTTGTTGCGGCTGTAGCCGGCTGAGAGCACCGCCCGTGCCCGTGGCTGGTAGCACACTTCCAGACCCCTGCCGCCGCTGTGCAGACCCTTGCCGGCATCGCTTTCGCTGAGGCGTTTCCAACCAACATCGATGCCGTAGCGGGCCTCGCAGATTTCGACCGGGCAGTTGAAGGTCTCGCCGTGGCTGGTGGAATACATGGCGTCGAGGCCGTCGCGGTCCTTCGTCGCGCCCCAACCGCCCATTTGCGGTTCGACCATGGTGTAGCCCTGGCCGGTATCGGGGTGGAGACCGGCGATCACCGTGCCGCAGATGGAGGCGAAATGGCCGGCGGGCAGCCGCTCCGGCAGCGCCTTGGCCATGCAGTGCCACAGCATGTCGTAAAGCCGGATGCGGGTTTCGAAGTAATAGCCATGCGGCGCAGTGCCGGTGGCGTGGAAGATCGTACCGGGTTCGGTGATGACCTCCAGCGGAATGAACGAACCCGCATTGGCAAAAAGCTCGGGATCGCTGAGCGCCTTGAAGATCATCTGGGCGGAGATCACCGCGCCGTCACGGCTGGTGTTGTAAGGCGCCGTCCGCTGCGCCGGGTTGCCGCTCAGATCGACGGTGAAGCGCTCGTCGCTGATGCGGATTTCAGCCTGCCAGAGGGCGCCGTCATCCTGTTCCTCCTCGATGCGGAACGTGCCCTTGGGCAGCGCCGCCAGACCTTTCCGGGCGCGGGCCTCGCCCTCGGCAAAGACGGCGGCGAGCGCTGCCTCGTAATGGTCGAGACCGTAGGTATCGACCAATTGCGCGACGCGGTGGGCGGCACGGCGGCTGGCTGCGACCTGCGCCCACAGATCGCCGCGGGCAAAATCCGGCAGGCGGGAATTGGCGGCGATGATGTCAAAGACACTGTCCACCGCCTCGCCGGCGTCAAAGAGGCGGATGGCCGGCAGGCGCAGCCCTTCCTGAAAGATCTCCTCGACTTCGGTCGACATGGATCCCGGCGTCTTGCCGCCAACATCGTTCCAATGGGCGATCGACGCCGTCCAGGCGACACATTTGCCGGCGGCGAAAACCGGCATGGCGATGACGACGTCATTGAGATGGGTCACGCCGCCATAATAGGGATCGTTGGTGACAAAGAGATCGCCCTCGCGCAGCGTCTCCAGACCATGCAGTTCAACGATCTTCATCACCGCCTTGTCGAGCACGCCGACAAAGGTCGGAATGCCGGCGCCGGAACTGACGAGACGGCCGGCCGGATCGGTGATGCCGGTGCCGGCATCGAGCACCTCATAGATGATGGGGCTCATCGCGGTTTTCTTGAGCACCGCGAACATCTCATCGGCGGAAGCGACAAGCGCGGACTGGATGACCGAGAGGGTGACCGGATCGAGGATCATATGTGTGTCTCTTTTTTGTTCGGCCCTTCGGCCTTATCCAAAAACCGCTGCGCGGCATTCTTTGTGGCCCTTCGGCCTTATCCGAAAACCGCTGCGCACTTTTCGGGGCTCAGGGCGATCATGCTCGAAGCCGGCGGTGAGGCGACTCTGCGTTGGTTGCCTATGCAAACCTGTTGTGGCGTCACAGCACATCAACCAACTTCAAGTGTGATCACACTCGAAACCACCTCCGTCGCTCGGTTCAAGGCACGTGTCAGGCCACAAGCGTGGCCCGGCGCGCGTGCGCCGCGCCCGCGCAGGGCCAGCGCGTCAGCGCGGTGCGGCCCGTGAGCGAGAACAGAAACTCCCGCATTCCTCTTTACACCTCAACCACATGCAACTCCCGCGGCAGCTCCGAAAAGATTTCCGGGCCGTGGTCGCGCAGAATGACGATCTCTTCCAGACGGATGCCGAAACGGCCGGGAAGATAGATGCCGGGTTCGATCGAGAACACCATGCCGCTGTCGAGCACCGTTTCCGATGACGCCGAGATGTAAGGGGGTTCATGGATATCGATGCCGAGACCATGGCCGGTGCGGTGAACGAAATAGTCTCCATAGCCGGCTTCGGAAATCAGATCACGGGCGGCGGCGTCGACTTCCTTCGCCTTGACCCCCGGTTTGCAAGCGGCCAGCGCCGCTTCGACAGCACGGTTGACGATGGCATGAACCTCCTCATAGCCCTCCGGCGGCGCGCCGATGGCCGCCATGCGGGTCATGTCGCTCGGATAGCCATCCTTGCGGCCGCCAATGTCGATCACCACCGCATCGCCTGTCTGCAGTTTGCGGTCGCCGGTCTGATGGTGCGGGAAGGCCCCGTTCGGCCCACCGCCGACAATGGTGAATTCGGGTGCCGCGCCCTCGGATTTGAAGTGATCGCGAATGGCGGCTGCAACCTCCAATTCGCTGACGCCGGGTCTGGCGGCCGCAAAACCGGCCTGCATGGCACGGTCATTGATCAACGCATTTTCCTTCAGGAAAGTGAATTCGACATTGTCCTTGCGCATGCGCAGCGCACCCAGTGTCGCGTCGGTGAACTGGTGCGATGCCCCCGGCAGCCGGTCCATCAGCAGCAGTGCAAAATCGGCGCGCATGGTTTCATCGAGCACGACGGTCTTGGCGTTGGCGCCGCCGACATCGGCCAGCGCGGCGGTCAGAGCGGCGTCGGGGCCGTCTGCATCGGCCCATTGGTGAAAGGTGATCGCCGTGTGTTCGCGGCTGCCTTCGGCATTGAGCGCCGGCATCAAGAAAGCCACTCCAGCGGCCGTCACCAGCAGCAGACAGGGCCGTTCATCGGCGTGGGGATGAAAGCCGAGCAGCCAGTGCATGTGGTTGCCTGGTCCGATCGCCAGGAGATCGGCCCCGGCGTCTTTCATTCTGGCCCGCAGGGCCTCCAGTCGATTGGTTGCAGCATCAGGCATGGATACGCATTTCCTCTTCTTCTTGGCGGCCGACAACCAGCCGGTTTCCAAACGCTTCGCCGTTATCAATTCCGCCAAAGCGTGCGATTTCGTCCTCCGGCGGCGGTTCGCAGGACCATTTCCGGCTGGGTTTCCAGCCGCATTGCCGTTTGAGCAGCGCCGCATATTCAGCACGTTTGAGCACGGCGATCGACGGGTCGATCACCGGGACACCCAGCGCCTCTTCCAGCTCTTCATAGAAGCCCACCTCCAGCGTGCAGCCGAGAATCAGCGCTTCGGCATAGTCCTCCTCCACGGCCCGGCGGCCCGCCTCGATCAACCGGCGGCGGGTCTCGTCATGGTCGCGCTGGAAGTCATTGACCCCGAGTTCCACATGGTAGAAGCCCGAGAGGCGTTCCTGATGGCCATGGTCCCGCACCGTCGCCGCCATCTGATTGACCCATTTGCGCCGGCCGACAATGATTCCGAACCGGTTGGCAAGGCTTGCGGCGATTTCGCAACTGGCCACGCAGGGCGCCGTGACCACCATGTCGCCGGAGATTTCGCGGGCATCATGCAGCGCGGTATCGTAGAAACAGCCAATGGCAAAGCCGTCAAATCCCTCCTGAGCGGCGCGCCGCGCCGCACGGATAATGCCGCGTGTGACGATGCCCTCATAGGCGCGGTATTCGATATGGGTAAAGCCGCCATCCTCGTCCGGCAGGCAGGTGATGTGAACCTCCGTGCCTGGCATGCGGTATCTGTCCGCCATGGTGGCGAAGATGCCGTCGTCGGCGCCGCGGTTTCCAACCGGGCTCAGATACATGATCTTCAGCGGGATATCCGTTTTCATCGCTGCCTCCATTTTTGTTTGGTCCTTCGCCCTATCCAAAAACCGCTTCGCACTTTTTAGGGCTCATTTTTTGCTTGCCCTTCGCCTTGTCTGAAAACCGCTTCGCACTTTTCAGGGCTCATTTTTGCTTGGCCCTTCGGCCTTGTCTGAAAACCGCTTCGCACTTTTCAGGGCTCATTTTTGCCTGGCCCTTCGGCCTTGTCTGAAAACCGCTTCGCACTTTTCAGGGCTCAGGGCGATCAAACGGGCCGTCTGTGATTGGCGCCGATGGCGTATGGCGGGTCGGGCTCACTCCCTTCGTATAAAACGTCTCACAGTTGATCTTTAGCCGGCTTTCTTCTTTCTCTACCCACACCAGCTAATCGAGCCTACACCTCCAGGCCATAGACTTCCTTTGCGCGCTCGGGGGTCAGCAGGCCGTTTTTGACATCCTTTCGCACCGCCTCCGGGTCACGCTCCTTCGGGTCGCCAAGACCACCGCCATTGCCGGTGACGACTCGGATGACGTCGTCGCGTTTGGTGGTGAGGCCGGAGACGAAGGCGAAACGCTCCGGCTCGCCCTCATGCGGGCGGAACTCGACATAGTTGGGCGATCCTTCCGCACCGCCGTCGACCGACCAGGCGGGAAATTTGGAGCGCGTATAGCCGACGGTCAGAAAGCCATTGTCGGCGCGCACGCGGTAATCCATGACGATGCCGCGTCCACCGGTGTGCTTGCCCTCGCCGCCCGGTTCCATATTGAGTTCCATGCGATCGACATAAAGGCCATTGCGGGCCTCGTTGATCTCGGCGGGACAATTATAGGTCTCGCCGTGAAAGCCGCAGAAGACGGCGCTGTTGCCGTCGCTTTCGCGGCTGGCGCCCCAGCCGCCAAGCTGCGGTTCAATGATCGTATATTGCCGGCCCGTATCCGGGTGAATGCCGCCGATGAAGGTGCCGCAGACGGACGCAAAATGGCCGGCGGCCAGACGGTCGGGCATATGCGGCGCCAGACAGCGCCACATGATGTCATAGACCCGCAATTCGATCTCGTAATAGAAACCGATGGGCGCCGGCTCCCTGGCGTGAAAGACCGAGCCCTCACGGGTCAACAGATTGATCGGCCGGAACGAACCGCCATTGGCCGGCGAATGGGCATCGGTCAGCGATTTGAAAATCATCTGACAAGCGACCATCACGCCGTCGCGGCTGGTGTTGACCGGGTTGTCGGCCTGGTCGGGATTGTCGCGCAGATCGACCGTGAACTCATCCTCGCCAATGGTGATCTTGACGTTGAAGATCCGGCCGTCATCCTGCTCCTCCGACAGTTCGAACGTGCCCTTCGGCAGCTCCGCCAGCGCCTTGCGCGATACGTTTTCGCCGAAATCCATGAAGGACGTCATGGCGTTTTCGAAAGTTAGCGCGCCGTATTTTTCGGCGATCTCGCGCAGGCGCCGGTCGCCGACACGCACCGAGGCAATGGCCGCCCAGACGTCGCCTTCCAGCACATCGGGCATGCGCGAATTGACGGTGATGATGTCCATCACCGACCGGATCGGTTCGCCTTTCGAGATGATCTTGATGGCCGGCAGGCGGATGCCCTCCTGGAAGATCTCCGTCGCCTCGCCCGACAATGACCCCGGCGCCATGCCGCCGACATCGGAATTGTGGGCGATGTTGGCGGTCCAGGCGATGATCCGTCCATCGGCAAAAACCGGCATCGCGACGACGATGTCGTTGAGATGGGTCACACCGCCATAATAGGGGTCGTTGGTGGCGAAGACATCGCCCGGATTGATGTCGCCGGGTTTGTCGAATTTGGCGATGAAGACCTTCACCGCCTTGTCGAGCACGCCGATAAAGGCCGGAATGCCGGCGCCGGACGAGGCCAGCTCGCCTTCGGCATCCATGATGCCGGTGCCCATATCCAGCACCTCATAGATGATCGAGCTCATGGCGGTCTTTTTCATCGCCGCGAACATTTCATCGGCAGTCGCCTGCAGCGAGTTCTGAATGATTTCAAGGGTGATCGGATCGTTGGATAAATCTGCCATGTCGTTTCCCCAATCCTATTCGCGAATTTCGATGTGAATATTGCCGTAGCCGTCGCAGGTCACCCGGTCGCCTGGATGCACCACGATAGTGGTGCCGGAATCCTCGATGACCGCAGGGCCCTCGAACGCCATGCCGGGGCGTAAGCGATCGCCATTGTAGATCGCTGCCTCATGCACACCCTCCAGTGCGTAATCGACAGTACGTGTGGCCTTCTGCGCCGGGGCCGCATCCGCATCGCCCAGTTCCTCGCGGGTCATGGTGAGCTTGCCGACTTCGGCAGACGCCACCAGGTGGATGCCCACCACTTCGACCGGCGCGTCGAGCCGGTAGGTGTATTCTCGCTCATAGGTTTCGTGAAAATCGGCCTCGATGGCGGCGACTCGCTCCGGTGTGAGCTCGCCAGCCTCGAGCAGCACCTCGGTCGTGTGTTCCTGGTTCTGGTAGCGGAACTTGCCGAAGCGCAGAAATGTCACCTTGGACGGATCGACATTCTCGGCGGCGAACTGATCGCGGGCGAGCGCCTCCGTTTCGGCGAAGACGGATTCGAGCTGGCCTACGCCTTCGGCATTCAGATCCACCAGCCGGGTGACGAAATAGTCCCGCCGCAGATCCGACATCATCATGCCCCAGGCGGAAAAGACCGGTGCGCCGGCGGGAATGACGACCTTCTTGACGCCCAATTCGTGGGCAAGCGCCGCGGCGTGCATGCCGCCGCCGCCGCCAAAGGCGACAAGGGTGAAGTCGCGCGGGTCGAAGCCACGGTTGAGCGACACGAGTTTCAGCGCATTGACCATATTGTTGTTGGCGATACGCACGATGCCGCGGGCCGCCTCGTCGGCATCGGTGCCGAGCTTCTTGCCGACCGCTTCGATGGCCGCGCGGGTGGCATCCATATCGGTTTCCACCTCGCCACCGCAGAAATAGTCGGCATTGATGCGGCCAAGCCAGATATTGGCATCCGTGGCGGTCGCTTCGGTGCCTCCCTTGCCATAGGCGGCCGGACCCGGCACGGCGCCGGCCGATTGCGGACCGACATGCAGCTTGCCGAAATCATCCACCCAGGCGATGGAGCCGCCGCCATTGCCGATCTCCACCAGGTCGACGACCGGCACCATGATCGGATAACCGGCGGAGGTGCGGTCGCGTTCGATCCAGTAATCGGTCATGATCTTGACCTGGCCGTCTTCGATCAGCGAGCATTTGGCGGTGGTGCCGCCGATATCGAGCGCCAGCACATTGGGTTCGCCGATCAGCTTGCCGAGTTCGGCGGCGCCCCAAAAGCCGGAGGCCGGACCGGATTCGACCATGGTGATCGGGACGCGGGAGACGGCCTCCAGCGAATCCACGCCGCAATTGGATTGCATGACATACATGCTGCCACGATACCCATCGGCCTTCAGGCCATCGCTGAGGCGCTGCAGATAGCGTTCGGCAACGGGCTGAACATAGGCCGACAGCACCGCCGTATTGGTGCGCTCATATTCGCGCCACTCACGGGTGATCTGATGCGAGGCCACCACGGCAATTTCCGGCCACAGGCGCTGAATTTCAGCAACGGCCGCCTTTTCATGGGCTGAATTGGCATAGGAATGGAGAAAGCAGACGGCAATCGCCTCGACGCCCTCGGTTTTGAAATCATTGATGATCGCCGGCAGGCCGGCAAGATCCAGCGGTGCCCGCTCCTCGCCACGATAGGTCATGCGGCCCGGCAGTTCGCGGCGCAGATAACGCGGAACGAAGGGCTCGGGCTTCTTGTAGTGGAGATTGAAAAAATCCGGGCGGTTGCCGCGGGCGATCTCCAGCGTGTCGCGAAATCCTTCCGTGGTAATCAGTCCGACACGGACGCCCTTTCGCTCGGTCAGCGCATTAATGACCACCGTGGTGCCATGGGCGAGGAAATCGACGGTGGCGGAATCGACATCGCCCTTTTTGAGAACATTGATGACACCCGTTTCGAAGTCCGGCGGTGTGGTGTCCGATTTGGCGGTGCGCACCGACGACTGGCCGGTTTGGGTGTCGGTTTCGAAGCAGACGAGATCGGTAAAGGTTCCGCCGACATCCGTTGCAACGCGAATGGACTTACTGGACATAGGTGTCTCCCTGATGGTCTCTGGCATACAGCATGAAGCACGCAGCGCCGGGTAGCTTGATGCCTTCAGAGGCGGCAACGCGCTGCGGCGTGTAGTGGCCGGCCGCATGCAGGCAATTGATGGTTCCCATGATGGTTCCGGCGACGACGACCGGTACATTGATGACCGATTCACAGCCGAGCGAGCGGATCAGTTCGTGGTCGTAGAAGACCTCGGCGATGCCTTCGATCGTATTGGCCACGAAGGTCTCATGACGGTCGAGCACATGGCCGGTCCAGTGGGTCTCGTTGACCGGCTTGGTGCCGAGAACCGGATAGGCATCGGGCATATTGGAGAAAATGCGTCGGGCCTCGCGCGTCTGCGGATCGAAGGTCATCAGGGTGAACAGGCGAACGCCGACCAAGGCATCAGTCAAGCGCGCCATCGCCCTGAAGGCCGTTTCGGGCTGGTTGCGCGCCTCCGCCAGGGCCGTTGCAAACTCATCCATCGCCGCCATCGGCGCTTCCTCCCCGATTGGTTTCGAACCCGTCATTCTTCGGATTGCTTCTTCTCAAGTCCGGATCCCCCGGTATCATGCCAGGCCCGGTTTCCGGGCGTATCGGAACCGGCCGGGTTGTCGCCGAACACATCCATCGTACAGACATGCAGGATGGAGGTCGGCTTGTCGGTGTGATTCCAGGATGAGTGGCGGCGGGTCGAGGCGAAATGGATGGAATCGCCGGCTTCCATCACGGTTGCCTCGCCCTCCACCTCGACGGTAATGGCGCCACTCAGAACGAAAAACAGCTCCTCGCCCTCATGCCGGATCGGCTCCGAACGGTAACCGGGCGGCTCATGGACAATCACACTGTTGAGCATGCTGCCGGCGAAGCTGGCCGACAGGCGCTCATAGTTCAGCGCATCATTGTTGACCGCATAGACCGGGCGCTCCTTGTGCCGGGTGGTCGCAGAGTGGCCCTCTGGCTGCGACAGGAATTCAGTCAACGGTGTCTGGAGAACCCGGGAGATCGACGCCAGAGACGAGAGGGACGGGACGGTCAGCTCGCGCTCGGCCTGGGAGATGAAACCAACCGAAAGGCCGGCGCCGTCGGCAACATCCTTCAATGTCAGCCCGAGGGCCTGGCGACGACGGCGCAACCGCTCACCCAGGGAAATCGTATCCGGTTCCAGAGCCTTTGCCCGCGATGTCCCGACCGGCGCCAAGCCATCCTCCCTTTTTAGTATTGGTAAAATTCTGGCGGGCCCGTTTGCGGAAGTCAAGCAAATTTTACCAATACTAAAATTTACGAACCGGCTGGCCCTTTCTTCCGGTCGCGCTGCATCCAAAAACAGGTGGGACAGGAAAATTCGCTGCTCCCGGGAATAAATTCCGCGGGCTGCCGTTTCTCCTGTGTTCCGCTCCTGCAGCGGGTTGATCAGAAAGGAACATAGAATGGAAATTCTTGATCGCGGCCGCCTCCACGCAGCCAAAAAAGCTTTCTCGACACGTCGCGTGAGCGAGGAGAGGATGCAAGCTCTGCTCGGCGGGTCGCGCCGCCCACGCTCCGGCGATCTGGTGCTGGCGCGGGTTGCGGCCGTCGGATCGCACAAGCGGATCGAACTGCCGACCGGTCGCCGGGCGGCGCTCTTTGAAGGCGACGAGATCATTCTCGCCTATGGCGCCCGCTACGCGCCGGACCAGTATGAGGCCTATGTGCCGGACGATCTCGGCGCGTGCCACATGGTCGCCGCCGGCGGCGTCGCGGCCCGTGCGACATCCTGGCATGACCGCCTGTCCGGACCGACGGAAATCGAACCTCTCGGTCTTGTCGGCGACGGGGCCGGCCAGCCGGTCAATCTGATGGATTTCGCACTGCCGGCGTTTAACGGTCCGATGCCGGTCTGCGTCTTTGCGGTCTTCGGCACCACCATGAATTCCGGCAAGACGACAACGGCCGCGGCGCTGGTCAAGGGCTTTAGCGAGGCCGGCTGCCGAGTCGGTGCGGCCAAGGTGACCGGCACGGGCGCCGGTGGCGATCTGTGGCTGATGCGCGATTTCGGCGCCGCCGAGGTGCTGGACTTCACGGATGCAGGCTATCCGACGACCTTCGGAACGGATCACAATGCCTTGCTGCAGGCCAGCCGAAACCTGATCTGCGCACTGGGCACGCGCGGCTGCGGGGTCGCCGTCATCGAAATCGCCGACGGTCTTTTTCAGGACGAAACAGCGGCGCTGGCGGCATCTGCTGAATTTCAATCCCTTTTGTCGGGCACGTTTTTTGCCGCCGGAGATGCCATGGGTGCGGTTGCCGGCAGCCGGCATCTTGCCGATCTCGGCCACGACGTGCTGGGCATTTCGGGCTCACTTACACGCTCGCCGCTGGCGATGCGGGAAGCGGCCGCCATGGCACCGGCACCGGTTTACACGCTGGCTGAGCTGATCAACCCGGCCGTTGCCGCCAGGTGGCTGTCGGGCTCCGGCGCATTGCTGGCCGCTGGTGAGTAAGGCCGATGCCGAAACTTTGGACCTTCGGGCGTCTGACCGGCCTCATGGGCCTTCTGGCCATCGGCCTCCTTCAGGCAATGGCGGCGATTGCCGCCGCCGTCGCCGCCGTTCGGCTCCTGACCGGGCCTGACACCGCGGACGCAGCAACGATCGGCATTGTCTTGTGCGGAACGATTGCCGTCATCGCCCTGAGGGTTCTGCAGCGCCGGCTGGCGGAACAGTTCGCCCTCGGTTATGTCAAGGAGCTGCGACTGGCCTTGATGAGCCACGTTCTGCGCATGCCGGCGGATGGCGACACGATGCGGTTCGGTCTCGTCATGACCCGCGTGGTCAATGATTTTTCCGCCGTCCGCCTGTGGCTTGCCAATGGTCTTGTGTCGATCCTCGTGGCCGGGTGCATCATCGGCACGATTTGCCTTTATCTGGCCACAACGCGAATGGGCGCTCTGCTTTCCCTGGCACCGGCGCTGGGCCTGTGGCTCGCCCTATTGCTGATTGTCTGCGGCCCGCTCAACCGGCAGGTTGCCGAAAGCCGGCGACGGCGCGGGCGAATTGCCGCGACGGCGGGATCCATCCTGAAGGGCCGTATCACCTATCTGGCGTTCGGACGTCATGGATCGCTCATGCGCAAGCTGAGCCGGCAAACCGACAAGATGAACCGGGCTCTGATCGCGCGGGCAACCCTTTCGGGGCTTGTGCGTGCTCACAGCGATCTGGTGCTTCCCGTGACCGCCGTGTGCCTCGGCCTTGCCACCGCCTCCGCCGGCGCGGCGGATCCCGAATTGCTTGGCCTTTTGATCCTGGTGACGGGCATCGTCGTCACCCAGCTCAATGCGATCGCCATGGCCGTCGAATACCGTCTTGCACACAGGATTGCGGTCACGCGGCTGAACACCGTCTTCAGCCGCCCGTCCATGGCGCTTTCATCCGGTGTCGTCCGTCTGAAACGGACCGGCGGCGGGCGGACGCTCGACCTTGACGGGCTGACGATGTCCAACGGCGGCGACACCATCTCTTTCAAGGTCAAGGCAAGCGAACAGGTGCAGCTCACCGGTCTTTCCGCGGAAGAAACCAGTGCCGCCTTTCTCAGAATTGCCGGCCTGTCCGATGATCAAAGCGGTGTGGTGCGCCTTGATGGCGAGCCGGCCACAGCCTTCAGCCGCCGCGACTGGTGGCGCAGCGTGTGCCTTGTTTCCCGGTCCTTGCCAGCGGTGAGCGGGAGGCTGCTGGACAGTGTGATGCTGGGCAATCCCAGCAGAATTTCAAAGGCGGAGCGCGAGCGGATTTGCAGCCGCTTTGGCCTGACGCCTGCACTTCTGGACCGGCACAGGGCCGAGGACGACCACCCTGCCGTGCAGACCGCCGCGGCCATCCGCGCGGTTCGCTGCCTCTTGCGGCGGGCGTCCGTGGTGCTGGTGGATGATCCCGATCTTCTGGGCAACCGGGAGCAGCTCAGCATCTTCCTCGAGGAACTTGCATTGCACGGCACAACGGTGGTGCTTTCGAAAGCCGGGCCAGGCGCCACTCTGCCTGACAAGCTGGTCTCGCTGCCGGTTTGCCGCTCCGCACTACAGGCAGCGTGACATCGTCTCGGGCGTGGAGTATTCGATCGCGCTGCAACACATCCCATCCGTGCAACGAGGGCCGTGGGACGTCTCTGCGCTTGCAGTGCCAACAGACCTTCTGTTCATGAGAAGAAAACAGGACCAAGGATGTAGCTGAGCACCACGCAGACCACGATACCAATGACATCAAGCGGTGCGCCCGCACGGAGCATATCGGTCCGCGTCACGGACGGATTGCTGAACACAATCGCGTTTGGCGGCGTCGCGACCGGCAACATGAAGCCGATGGATGCGGCCATTGCCACGGGAACCATGAAGATCACCGGATCGGTGTCCAGTGAGATGGCGATCGCGCCCGCAATGGGCAGGAAAATGGCCGCCATCGCGGTGTTGCTCGCCAACTCGCCAATGTAGACGATCATCGTGGCAATCATCAGGAGAAAAATGATCTCGGGCAAGTGATCGAGCGTCTGGATGCTCCCTGCGATCCATGTGGCCAGACCGGTTTCATCCAGGATTCCCGCCAATGCCAAACCGCCCCCGAACAAAATGAGCACGTCCCAGCGTATGGTGGACGCCGTGTCCCAGTCGAGCAACCGGCCGCCCGCGCCATCTGGAACAAGAAAGAGTGTCAAGACAGCCACCATGGCAATGCCTGCATCCGTCAGCAGGAGCGAAGGGAACACCCAGCCCAAAAATGGCTGAAGTATCCAGGCCAGTGCCGTCAGCCCTGCAACAATGGCTACACGGCGCTCCGCGACCCGGACGGCTTCCAGGCCAGAGCCAAAGGACCTGACCAGTGCGTGCGTGTGCACAGCAGGTGTGAGACGGGCCAATACGAACCATGCGACCGCCAGCAGGACAACGGCAACCGGTATGCCAATCGCCGCCCATTGCGCAAACCCGATCCTGATCCCGTAGGAATTGCTGACATGCGCTGCAAAGATTGCGTTCGGCGGGGTGCCAATCAAGGATCCAATGCCGCCAATCGTGGCAGAGAATGCAACACCAAGCATCAGAGCCGTGCCAAACCTTGGCCGATCCGCCTGCGAAGCCGCTATTGCGGCGGCGATCGGAGTGACCACCATTGCCGACGCGGTATTGCTGATCCAGAGGCTCAAAAAACCCGTTGTCACCATGATGGCCGCGAGTATGCGGCCCGGGTCGTTCCCGGCAAAACCCAGCATTGCAAATGCCAGCCGCCGATGCAGGCCCGACTTTTCGATGGCCTTCGCCAGCAAAAACCCGCCGAGAAAGAGAATGATGAGCGGATGACTGAAAGAAACAGCAACATTGCCAATGTCCGCAATCCCCAGCAGCGGCGCTGCGGCCAGCGGAAGAAGGGCGGTGGCTGCAAGGGGGACGGCCTCCGTCAACCACCATAGCGCCATTGTCAGAGCAAGCCCGCAGGCCAACCAGGCCAATTCAGGGAGCCCGTCGGGGGCTGGCAACAGGACCGGCACCACCAGAATCAGCAGTCCGGCGGCGATGGCTAGGTGTTTGAATCGCATGATTGCACTCTAGGGTCAGGCCCCATTCATGTCATCCATTCTGCGCTGCCGCAATGGGTCCTGACCATGGCAAAGACCGATGTGGAAATCAGTCCCTTGCTTGATTTGTGGCGCCGGGACAAGCCACGCGGTCTACCCTGACGGGTCACCAGCAACTGTTACGCTTGTCCGCATTCGTCGTTTGAGATAATAAACCGCTGTCGAGCGTCAAAAGGCGTTCCGTAGGCGTTAACGTCAATCAACGCATGTTCAAACGCGAGTTTACGCATGCAACAAAAACGCTCCCCGCAAACCGCCGCTGCAAGACCGTCAAATCCCGAAATGGACCAGCCTTCTCAGGTTGTCGGCGTGCATTCCGGCAAAAAACACCGCTTCAGCAAGACGCCCAAAGACGCGATCAACCTCATTGAGAATTTCGGTGTTGAGGGTGATGCCCATGCCGGCGCTGACGATCAGCACCTGTTTCATATCAGGCGGTATGGCCAACAACCGAACCTCAGGCAAGTCCACCTGATTGCCACCGAGTTTTTCGATGAAGTTTCTGAATATGGCCACTCGGTCCGACCGGGTGACCTTGGCGAAAACATTGCCACAAGGAACATCGATTTGCTGGGTCTTCCGACCGGAACCCGCCTTCGGATTGGTGCGGAGGCGATCATTGAACTGACGGGCCTGCGCAATCCGTGCCACCAGATCGAGAATTTTCAACCCGGGTTGCTGAAGCACTGCAAGATTGCGACGCCCACTGGCGTCGTGCGCAAGGCGGGGGTCATGAGTATCGTTCTGCGCGGTGGCACGGTGAAACCGGGTGACACTATCGAAGTTGCGCTTCCGCCAACGCCGCACAAGCCGCTTGTCTACCGTGTGCCGGATGCCGATGACAGCTGAGCCGCCAAAGCGGCCTTTTCCCTGGAAGACCAATTCGGTGCCCCGTCTGCTCACATCTGGGCACTTTGATCCGTCACAAATTCAGCATGGTTCCGTGTCAGGACTGTTTCGCGTTCGATGGAGGGAACAATGAAAATTTTTGTAGCGCTTTTGACGGCCTTTTTGCTGGCCGTCTCCAGCAGCCAGGCACAGATGGTGGCGGACGTCAAATTCGCACCCGGAAACTTCGGCACCATGGTCAACGGCACGATATCGGGTGATGAGTATTTCGACTACCGGCTTGGCGCCAATGCCGGCCAGCAAATGTTCGTGGAACTGACGGTCGCCGCGACCAATGGCAATGGAACAGCCTATTTCAATATCCTGCCCCCCGGCAGCGACGGCGTTGCGATCTACAACGGCTCTGTCGACGGGAATTCCACCACCATCGACTTGCCGGAAACCGGGGACTACACGATCCGGGTCTATCTGATGGGAAATGACCGGGACACCGGAAAGACGGTCGGCTACAATGTCGACCTGTCGATCCAGTAGACCGGTCACATTGCGGGCCGTCCTGAGGGCGCGGAGGCCGGGAAAGACCGCGTCAGGATTTACCCACCATCGGTCTGCGATGCGCCGACGCTTTCCGGATTGAGTGTCTCGATATCCGGGTTGCCCCGCCACAACAGGGCGATCAGCACCAGGGCAATCAGGCAACTGGCAATGCCGATGAACAGCGGCAGACCCGGGTTGAAGGCCATCAGGCTGCCGCCGGCGATCGAAACCGATCCGGAACCGGCCGTATAGAGCGCAACGCACACACCCATGACCCAGCCCTGGCGGGTTGGATCGACACTGGCCGAAAACATCGACAGCAACGTCGGATAGGTAATGCCGAATGCGGCGATGATCGGAATGACCAGCACATAGGCAAGGCCCGAGACGGGATTGAAGACAAAGGCAGCGATGAAGATGACCATGATCGAAATCGTGACGGTCATGATGGTGACCTGCCTGTAGCGGGCAAAGACCGGCCCGACGAGATAAAGACTGATGGACCCCATGGTGGCGCCGAGGATGACCATGACAATGCTGTTTTGAACCGTGCCGAAACCGAAGCGGGTAATAAGGAAATCACCGAGAAAAAGTATGAACCCGTTGAACCCCAGAACGGCGAAAAAGAAGACCGGGGCCAGCCGCAGGGCAATCGGGTGGTTGCGGATGCGAAGCAATGTCAGAAAGACCTCGCTCAGCCCGAAATCGATCCGCCGGCGGCTGGCCAGCGTCTCGCGGAAATACACGATGATCAATACAATATTGACCAGAACAAGCGTGTTGGCGGCGTAGATCGGCAGGCTGAGCGAGGCAGCATCTCCCATCAGGAATTTGCTGCTCAAGATGGCCGTCAGCAGCGGTCCGGTGATCAGGCCGAGGGAAACCGCCGCGACCATCTGTCCCATGAACTGCGCCTTCTGGTGATCATCCTTTGCCTGATCAATGAGCGCCGCCTGGGCAATCGGCTGGTTACCGGCGGTAAATCCGCCAATGAAGCGCCCGACGATAAGCAGGATCAGGCTTGAAGAACCGATCGCGGCAATGGACAGGGCGTAGCCGACAAACCCGCCGAACAGGCAGATGAGAATCGCGGTCTTTCGCCCGATATAGTCCGACAGTTTGGAAATGAACGCAGCGCCGAAAAACCAGGCCAGAAAGAACAGGCCCAGGACGATTCCGTATCGCACTTCCCGGCCGGCTTGCGAAAGCTCCTTCGGCAGGAAATCCTCTGCCGGATCGAGCATCAGCGAGCTCAATATGGGAAGCAGCAATCCCAGGCCGAGAACGTCTATGAAGACAACGAAAAGAAGCGCAATCCGGGCCACGGCCACCACCACCCATTCAGAAAGAATCAATTCCGCCAGTATGGCACGAACGATTCTCTCGGCGAACTCCGGCAAGATCGCAAGGAAGACCGTTGTCAGATCAGGAGCACTGAAGCAATCCAATCGGGAGCGAGGCGAGAGTGACTCCTGGCTGCATCGGATGCTGCTCGTCTCGGCATCTGGCGATAACGAAGATGATGGGTGTCAGCGCAATTTCGTCGGGCTAGGGAAACGGCAAGCGAAATTGAACACATCCGATCAAACCGGCAGCGCAATCCCGACTATCGACGGCCCCTAAACTGTTCCAGTTTCCGGCGCACGATAATGGTCCCGCCGTTTCGCAAATCCGGCCGTGATGTATCGCCTGAACGCCTCCACCCTGGGGGCCTTGCGCAGATCCGGATGGGTCAGCAGCCAGATCGGGAAATAAGGCTCCCAGGGCAGTGCCGTCACACGGGTCACCCCCTCAAGCGCATCTCCCAGAACGCGCGGCATTCTGGTAATGCCGAATCCCGCACGCACCATTTGCATGGCTGTCACCATGTCATCACACCGGGCAATCACACGTATGTTCGGGCACAATCGGTCAAGAAGTTTGGGAACCGGCGCCTTCCAGGATGTGAATGAAATCAGCGGAAAATCACCGGACAGATCCCCCTGCCCCAGCGGGTTTGACGCCAGCCATTGGCGTTGGGCGTAAAAACCTGAATGCTGATCGGCGATCTTGCGTCCCCACAAGGTCTCCGGTGGTTTATGCGTGACGCGAATGGCCACATCCGCTTCCCGCCGATGTAAGTTCAGCAGATTGTTGTCACCCACGAATTCCAATTGGACGGCAGGATGATCCTTCGCGAACTGCGCGATGTCCAGACTGACGGCATTTGTCATCATCAGCGGTGGGATCGTCACGCGCAAGGGGCCACTCAATCCCGTTTCCCGGCTGAACAAGTGCCTCTCGAGCGCATTGACTTCCGACTCAATTCTGTCGGCATGAGCCAACACCGCCTTGCCTGCCTCAGTCAGCCGCAAGCCGGCGGGGAGACGCTCGAAAAAGGTCAGGCCGGCATTGCCCTCGGCACGCGCCAACCTGCGGGAAACCGTAGCATGGGTGACCCCCATGAACCGGGCAGCGCCGGCCACTCCGCCATGACGATCAATCGCCAGAACCAGGCGAAGCGTATCCCAATCCGAAATCAGACCTACATTTTCGTACATGCAACGTGCGCAGATAGTGAATTTCGCACAGGGTACATCAATGCCAAATGAATGTCATGGCAGGAAAAGGAGTGAAATGATGACATGCTATGCATTGGTTACGCTTGTCGTGAAAGACAATGAAAAGCTCAGTGAATACTATGCCGTTGGCGGCCCGGCAGTCGCCAAGCACAATGGCAAGCCTATCGCCGGCGGCCCCGACACGGCGGCCCTGCAGCAGCCATTTGGGCCCACAAGGGGGGTGGTGCTGCAATTTCCATCGGCAGACCATATTACCCGATGGCTGGAGGACCCTGAACTGACAGAGGTCCACGCGCTGCGAGATGCCGCGGCTGATGTCACGATCTTGTCTCTGCCGGCGATCGGATGACGGCAAAATCGATTTGGACCTGAGCTACCGCCCTAATCCAACGCCGCAAGGGCGGCCTTTTCGTCGGTTTCGGACAGCGGTTCGCCGGCGCCGATGGCCACGAGATAGGCATCCAGCGCTTCCAGTGACGATGCCGGCGCATATCCGTCCGCCGACCCGCTTGCGGCGGCGACCGCGAACTGAATCTCCCAGGTCTCGGTCATCCGGCAGGCCACCGATGCGAAGGTGGACCGGTCGTCCCGATCGACTTCGAATTCACGGCAAAGCCCGTCCTCGGCGTCGCGGAATGTGGCAATCATGCGCAGGCGGTCACCGGTCGATGCCAGTGTGATGTCTGAACCGGACGGCACCGCTCCAAGCGCATCGATCAGCCCGGGCTGATCGAATTGCGCGATCCGCAGGCCGTCGACAGTGTTCCCGCCCGGTGTGCTGGCAATGTAAAATCCGGCCAATCCGCCGATGACCAGCGCGACCGATGCGGCAAGCGGCATGGCCCAGCGCGAAGAGCTTGCGCCCCAAGGCTTGCGCGTGGCGGCGGCAAGCGGAATCACATTGTTCTCCTCGACACTTTCTTCGCCGCCGGTCCGCGCATGGTCTTCGACCATCGCCTTCACGTTGGCCAGAAGTGCCTCGGGCACGGGTTCGTCTGCCAGCGGCCCGAGGGCCTGTCTGCCGAGCGCGCCGGTTCTGGCAAAAAGCGCCACCCGATCGGCAATCTCGTCATCCGTTTCCAGCGCCTTTTCCACGGCCAGACGGGTTTCCTCGTCCAGTTCACCATCGGCAAAGGCCATCAATGTCTCGTCGTCAAACTGTGGCTTGCTCATTTTTCACCCTTCCCCTTAGCAGAACGCGGGAGATCACGATTTATTCCCAATTGTTCGCCGAGGTGTTTTCGGACTCGGGCCAGACGGCTCATAACCGTACCGATCGGGATGTCGAGAACATCCGCCGTTTCCCGGTAGGACAGCTCCTCGACGCACACCAGAAGCATCAATTCGCGCTGGTCGTCGGGCAGCGCATGGATGGCTTCCAGTGTCTGGGCCAGCAGGAGCCGCGTGTCGGCATCCGCTGCGCCCGATTGCCCGGGCACGTCATAGGCTTCGTCAATATCAATCGACTGCCCCTCGTTCCGGCGCTTGCGCACCAGGTCGATCCAGCTGTTTCTCAGGATCCTGAACAGCCAGGCATCCATGCGGGTGCCGGGTGTGAAGCCGCTGCGGTTGGCAAGAGCCTTTTGACAGGTCAGTTGAACCAGATCGTCCGCTACGTCGCTCGAACGACTTAAGGAAAGGGCGAAGCGGCGCAGATTCGGCAGCAGATCGATAAGGTCGCGGCTGAACGTGTCCGGCAATTGAGACTCCACCAAATCAGGACCAATTTAAAGACCAGGGAATAAAAGGTGTCTGGCGACGTTGTCATCACAGATGATAAGGATCGCGTGTGGAGACAGCAATGATGAACACGACAAAAAACCGCGCCCCATGGGCCAAGGCCGCGTTGCACGCCATGGGTCGCTCAGTGATTTTGCTGTTGCTGAGCATCGCCGTTTTGGCCCTGCCGCTCCAGGCGCCCGGCGATTCCGGCCTGTTCTACGGCCCGGCGCTCGCCGATGATGACGATGACGGGGACGATGGGGATAACGGGGACGACGGGGACAACGGAGACGATGGGGACGACGGAGACGATGGAAGTAGCGGAGGCGGCAGGGGAAGCGGCTCGGGGGCGGGGGCCAGCAGAAGCCAGGGGGGCGGCAATTTTCTTCAGCGGCTCGGTATCGGCAAACGGCCGTCGGCGGCTGAAACGCGAAGGACCCGCCCGGCGGCCATTCCGCGCCCGGCGCAGGCGGAAAATGAAATCGTTGCCCTTGGTCTGAACGACGGGCAAATCGTTGCGCTTGAGGATCAGGGATATGAGGTGCTGGATCGCCAGACGATTGCCCTCATCGATCTGGAGGCCGTTCGCCTGCAGGTGCCGACAGGCGTTTCACTGGAGGATGCACGCGACGCCGTGCGAACCCTCAATCCGCAAGCCGTCGTCGATTTCAACCATTTCTATCGGACCGGGGGCGAACCGGCGGCTCAGATGGGCCAATCCTGCCAGGGACCGGCCTGCGCCGCCGCTGAAATGATCAACTGGCCATTGCCGGCCGGCAATGCCTGCCCCGTCGATGCGCGGATCGGCATGATCGATACCGGGATCAATGCCGATCACAGCGCCTTTGCCGACAGCCGGCTGGAACTGATCGATGCCGTGGGGGACAGCCGCCGCAAGTCCAGCCGGCAGCACGGCACGGCCGTTGCCGCCATCCTGCTGGGATCCGCAGACAGCCGCAGTCCCGGCCTGATACAGGGAGCGACCGTCATCGCGGTGGACGCCTTTCACCGCAGCCGCAGGCGCGATGAGCGCAGCGATGTCTATTCGCTGGTCAGGGCGATGGATCTGCTGGCCGGACGATCCGTCTCCGTCATCAATCTCAGCCTAGCCGGACCGCCCAATGCCGTCCTTGAAGAGATGACCAATCGGTTGCACGCCACCGATATTGTGCTGGTGGCTGCCGCCGGCAATGGCGGACCACGCGCCGAACCGGCCTATCCGGCCGCCTACGCGCATGTTCTTGCCGTCACCGCGGTCGACAGAAACAAGCGCGCCTATCGGCGGGCCGGACGCGGTGCGCATATCGATCTGGCGGCCCCCGGTGTCGATGTCTGGACAGCGGCCTCCATTCGTGGCGCGCGGACCAAGACCGGAACATCCTTTGCAACGCCTTTTGTCACGGCCGCCGTCGTGCTGGCGCAACACAGGCTGGGGCTGACAGGCCATGATGATATTGCCGCGGCTCTGACGACAAATGCCCTGGATCTGGGTGAACCGGGACACGATGATGTTTTCGGTTTCGGGCTGGTCCAGGCGGTCGGGACATGTTCAGACCCGACCGCGCGGGGCGATCCGTGAAGGCGCTGAAGCAATTCAGGTTTTGACGGAATCGGTAAAACCTGAATGCATCAACAAAATCAAAGGCTGAAACCGTTATCCCGTTTCTAACAAAACGTGAAACGGTCTAGGCGAAGATGCGCTTAACAGACCGCCGAACGGGCCCGCAGCTTGAGAATGTTAAACGGCCTAGTTGCTGTGCGCGCCGTGGTCCATTTTCTTCGATCCGGCCGGCATGACCGGCAGCATCAGCTCCACGTCGCCCGCCTTTTCGAACGTCACCGTGACGGGCACCATTTCACCTTCCTTGAACGGCGTCTTGACGGCCATGAACATCAGGTGATAGCCGCCCGGTTCGAGCACGACGGTCTCGCCGGCAGGGATCACAAGGCCCTCATCCAGCCGCCGCATCTTCATGACATCGTCCACCACCGCCATTTCGTGAATTTCGGAGCGGTCGGTGTGCGGCGTGGCGACCGCAACCAGACGATCGTCGACCGATCCGTTATTGGTGATGACGACATATCCGCCGCCCACCTTCTGACCCGGCAGCATGGCGCGGGTCCAATAGCCGGACAGGTGAATATCGCCGGCCATCTTGACCTTGTTCATGGCGCCGTGCGCCTTGTCATCGGCCTGTGCGATTGGGGCAAAGGCGGTGCCGGCGGCAATCGTTGCAGCCGCGACGATCATTTTTGTTGCAAACATCGGTTGTTCCATTCGTTCTGAGCATGGTTGGGGCGCCCGGAGCCCTATGGCCCGGTCCGCCGGTCGAAGCTGGTCAGATCGAACGGGGTGGACCACGGATCCCGGATTGGCCGGAACGTGTTGTCGAAGGGATGGCATCGGATCGGACGGCGATCCGCGTATGTGCGGCACTGGCCGGCTTCAGATCCGGTGCGGCAAAGCCGGGCGCCAGGGTCTTGTCGATTTTTGCGGCCGCCATGCCGGCGCACAGGATGATGCAGGGGCAATCATCCGCCGCGCCGATCGGAACCGGATCGTCGGCATTGGAGGCAAGACCGAATTGGGTGCAGATGATGTCCGACAGGCCGTTTTGCGCAGCGCGTGCCTCGGCCAGCGGATGCACAAACGGCAAGGCCAGCACCATGATGCACAGGCACGCAAACAGGGCGGCATCAGCCCGCAGAGCCGCAAGGGTGATCGCTTGGCGTTTCGGGATCATCCAGCCGTTATAGACAGCGGACCGGTGAACTCCAATGGTCAAATTGAAGCAGGGGAATCGGCCCAGACCGTATCCCGTTATGTCGGAAACGAGAAACGGTGCCGGCCTTTGATTGTGTTGATGCCTTCAGGCTTTGCCGCTTCCGTCAAAACCTGAGTGGCTCTATACCAGCGGACCGGAGGTCTCGTTCAAATCATAGTGGTTCGAAATGTGTTGCCAGGCCTCGTCCGCCGTCTCGACAAAATTGATCAGATCGAGATCCTCCGGCGAAATCGTGCCGAAATCCGCCAGTTCCTGAAAATTGACGACCTTGTGCCAGAATTCGGCGCCGAACAGGATGAGCGGCACCGGCTCCATTCGTCCGGTCTGGATCAGGGTCAGCGATTCGAACAATTCATCCATGGTGCCGAAGCCGCCCGGAAACACCGTGACGGCCTTGGCGCGCATGAGAAAATGCATCTTGCGAATGGCGAAATAGTGAAAGTTGAAGCAAAGATCGGGCGTCACATATTCGTTCGGTGCCTGTTCATGCGGCAGGATGATGTTGAGGCCGATGGACGGCACGGATTCGTCCGCCGCGCCGCGATTGCCGGCCTCCATGACGCCGGGACCGCCACCCGTGACGACGACGAATTCACGATTGCCGGATGCCGCCGAGTGGCGCGAGCAAATCTGCGCGAATTCCCGGGCTTCCTCGTAATATTTGGCGGCCATGGTCAGGTTCTTGCGCTGGGTCGAATTCCTGGCGGCCCAGGGATCCTTGCCCGGTTCGGGGATGCGGGCACCGCCGAACATGACGACCGTCGATTTGACGCCGCGCTCCGCCAGCAACATCTCCGGCTTCAAAAGTTCCAGTTGCAGCCGAACGGGGCGCAGTTCCTCGCGGCACATGAAATCATCATCGGCAAAGGCCAGCCGGTAGGCCGGCGCTTCCGTCTGCGGTGTTGTCGGCACCTTTCTTGCGCGGATACGGTCCGTCCCCGAATTCGGGAGCGGGTCCCAGACATCATCGCTTCGTCTTGCACTCATTGAACCACTTTCACTGTTTTACTCTCCATACGTCCTTGCCGTCGGATCGGCCGCCCGATTGACGCCCCGTCATTCCTCGCTTAGAGCATGTCGAAAAAGTTGCATGAAATGCGCCAACTTTTTCATCGCGAGGGCCAATCCACGAGAATATGCCACCGATGGAGGGCAACAAGGCTTGCCACTACAATAATCCGTGACCGTTAAGGAACAATTCCAAGGACAATCTGATGAACAAACCCGACCTGGCCGCCCTGGAAAGAACAATCGATGCGGCATTTGACGACCGCGACAGCATCAATGCCGGAACGCGCGGTGAGGTTCGAGAGGCCGTTGAAGAGGCGCTCGACCTGCTCGATGTCGGGACTGTCCGGGTTGCACAAAAGGGCGCGGACGGGGATTGGCAGGTCAATCAGTGGCTGAAAAAGGCCGTTCTCTTGTCCTTTCGCCTCAATCCGATGAGCATCATCAAGGGCGGGCCGGGCGAGGCCGTGTGGTGGGACAAGGTGCCGTCGAAATTCGACGGCTGGAGCCCGCATGAATTCGAGCGCGCCGGATTTCGCGCCGTGCCCGGCAGCATTGTGCGCCGGTCGGCCTTTGTCGCGCCGACGGTCGTGCTGATGCCGTCCTTCGTCAATCTTGGCGCCTATGTCGACGAGGGAACAATGGTCGATACATGGGCATCGGTCGGATCCTGTGCGCAGATCGGCAAGAATGTGCATCTCTCTGGCGGTGTCGGGATCGGCGGGGTTCTGGAGCCGCTGCAGGCCGGGCCGGTGGTGATCGAGGACAATTGTTTCATCGGCGCCCGCTCCGAAGTGGTCGAGGGCTGTGTTGTCCGCGAGGGATCGGTGCTCGGCATGGGCGTCTATATCGGCCAATCCACCAAAATCGTCGATCGTGCCACGGGTGACGTGTTTTACGGCGAAGTCCCGCCCTATTCGGTCGTCGTCGCCGGTTCGATGCCCGGCAGTGTCGAAAACAGCGGCAACCGACCGACGCCCAGTCTCTACTGTGCCGTCATCGTCAAGCGGGTGGATGAGAAGACACGCTCGAAAACCGCCATCAACGAATTGTTGCGCGACTGACCGGATGGACAACCGGGAGCGCGAACAGCAGGATCTGACACCCGACCCGGGTGGTCCGGGCATGCGCTGGCTGTTTTTCGGCCTGTCCGGCCGCATCAGCCGGGTACCCTATGTGCTGGGAATGCTGTTTTTCATGGCGCTTTGTTCCGCGGTCTTCAGCCGATTGATGGCTCTGCCCGAGGAGAGTGGCCAGTTCGCCCTGTGGAGCCTGGCTTTCGTGCTTCTCATTCCGGTCATCATCTGGACGACGATCGCGCTGGCGGTCAAACGGCTGCACGACATCAACATACCCGGTCCCGTTGCGATCTGCCTGTTCGTGCCCGCCGTTTCCTTCCTGGCAATGCTCGTTCTGGCCCTGTGGCCCGGGACGGGTGGCGGCAATGATTATGGCAATGAAACCAATCGACCGAGGGGTCCGCGTCCTTCATGAGCAATGATCCGGTCAAAAACCTCACCGCCCTGATCCGCTGCGCCTCCGTCACGCCGGACGATGCCGGTGCGATGGCAGTTCTCGCGGCCATGCTGTCGCAGACGGGCTTTCACATCGAGCGCATCGTCTTCGAGGACGACGGCACGCCACCGATTGAAAACCTCTATGCGCGGCTTGGGACCGACGGTCCGCACCTGATGTTTGCCGGCCACACGGATGTGGTGCCGGCGGGTGATCCCGACGGCTGGACCCATCCGCCCTTTGCCGCTGAAATCGAGGGGGGCCGGGTTTACGGCCGCGGCGCGGTCGACATGAAGGGCGGTATTGCCTGTTTCGTGGCCGCCATTGCCCGCTATGTCGAAACCCACGGCCAACCGGCCGGATCGGTCTCCTTGCTGATCACCGGGGACGAGGAAGGCCCATCGATCAACGGAACCGAAAAACTCGTGGAATGGGCGGCGCAGAAGGGCGAGGCCTGGGATGGCTGCATCGTCGGCGAGCCGACCAATCCCGATCATCTCGGCGACATGATCAAGGTCGGCCGTCGCGGTTCGCTGAGCGGCCGACTGACCGTTCACGGTACGCAAGGTCACGTTGCCTATCCCCATCGCGCCGAGAATCCGGTGCGTGCGTTGCTGCCGCTCTTGGACGGTCTGCTCGATCCGCCGCTGGATGCCGGATCGGACCGTTTTCAGCCGAGCAATCTGGAAATTACCAGCATCGATATCGGCAATCCTGCCGTCAATGTGATCCCGGCCAAGGCGGTGGCCACCTTCAATGTGCGCTTCAACGATCACTGGTCGACGGACACATTGAAGGCGCAATTGAACCGCCGGCTCGAGGACGCGGCCCAGGATGACCGGTATCGCGCCGGGCGGGATGCGGCATCCTTTTCGGTCGACTGGATCGACCGGCCCTCGGAAGCCTTTCTAACCCATGACGAGCGGTTGATCGGCACGGTCAGCGCGTCCGTGGAGGCGGTAACCGGGCGAAAGCCGGCGCTTTCCACCACCGGCGGCACCTCCGATGCCCGTTTCATCAAGAATTACTGCCCGGTGGTGGAATTCGGGCTGGTCGGCCAGACCATGCACATGACCGATGAACATGCAGTGCTCGACGATCTCACCGGCCTGACGGACATCTATCTGGATGTTCTCGAACGCTGGTTTTCTTCCCGATGAGTGTCCCGGCCCCGGCACAGGTGCGCATCTATCTGAGCGGCATTGCGGAAATGGCCCGAGGCGACCGTCAGGGCCTCAACCGGCTTGATCTGTCGACCGGCGGATTCTGGCGTTCGTTCTGGGCGCTGCTCTACTGCCTTCCGGCCTATCTCTTCTTCTGGTTTGCCGACCGGCGGAGCTATCTCATCGACAATCCGGATGCCGAAGCCGGCGCGGGTTATCTCGCCAAGGCCGCGCTGTCGGACCTCATCGGCATTGCCGCATCGCTCGGGGCAATCGCGCTGCTTGCCAGACCGCTGAACATGACCGACCGCTTTGGCCAATGGGTGATCAGCGCCAATTGGCTGTCCGTGCCGGTTTCCTATCTGAGCGCCCTCGTGGTGATGCTGACCATCACACTGGCGTTGCCGGACGGCATGACCTTTCTGACGATGATGGTCCTGTTGGTCGCGGTGCTGGTGGTTTCCTACCGCGTCTACAAGGTCGCGCTGCATGATGACGGCATGCTGGCCTTCGGCATTATCGTCATCACCCATATCATTGCGGTGATGTCAGTGCTGGCGCTCGGTTAGAGCAAGTCTATAACCTTCTCCGATGGCCGACACAGAGCGGCACCCCGATCGGTGACGACGACCGGACGGTTCATCAGGATCGGATGTTGGACCATGAAGTCGATCAGCTGGTCGTCTGTCCATTTGTCATTGTCGAGATCCAACTCCTCATAAGGCGTGCCCTTGCGCCGCAGCAGGTCGCGCACCGGGATATCCATGGCGGCGATCAGCTCGACGAGCTTCGCCCGGCCGGGCGGGGTTTTGAGATATTCGACGATCTGCGGTTCGATGCCCGATTGGCGGATCATCGCCAGCGTGTTGCGCGATGTCCCGCAGGCCGGATTGTGATAGATGGTCACCGTCATGTCATGCTTCCTCTTGCGGATAATCGACCTGAACAAAATACAGTCCCTGGGGCGCGGCGACCGGCCCGCAGGCGGCTCGGTCGGCAGCGGCCAGCGCCGCAGCGACGTCATCCACCGTCCAGGCACCTTCGCCGACCATGCGCAAGGTTCCGGCAAAGGACCGGATCTGATTGTGCAGGAAGGATTGCGCCGTGGCGCGGATCTCGATGAGTTCGCCCCGGCGGCTGACATCCAGGCGGTCGAGCGTGCGCACGGGGCTGTTGGCCTGGCATTGGGCCGACCGGAAGGTGGTGAAATCGTGCCGCCCGACCAGGCATTGCGCCGCCGCATGCATGGCCGTCGCATCCAGCGGCCTGGGCACCCAGAGCGCCCGTTTACGCTCCAGCGCAAGCGGGGTGCGGCGGTTGATGATGCGATAGAGATAGTGACGGCGCAGCGCCGAGAAGCGCGCGTCGAAACTTGCATCGACCTCGCTGGCCGAAAGGACCACGATCCGCTCACCCGCCTTGCCCAGATTGGCATTGAGGGCATCGCGGACCGTGTCGGCCGGCCAGGATCGTTCGAAATCGACATGGGCGACCTGGCCGAACGCGTGCACACCGGTATCGGTGCGCCCGGCGCCGTGGACGGACACGTCATGACCGCACAATTTGCGACCGGCCTGTTCGATCGCCCCTTGAACGGACGGGCCGTTGTCCTGGCGCTGCCAGCCGACATAGGGTGAGCCGTCATACTCGATGGTCAGTTGATAGCGGGGCATCAGGACAGGACCGTGCCGCGTGCAACCGGATTGCCGCGCAGGAATTCATCGACGGCGAGCTCCTTGCCGCCGGCCCTTTGCAGTTGCAGCAAATGAACGCTGCCCCGGCCGCAAGCGATGCCGAGCCGGTTATCGAGCACGGTGCCGGGCGCTGCTTCCCCGTCGCCGCGCCGGGAGCGCAGGATTTTGACGCGCTCGGTCTTGCCGTTGAGGCTCATTTCGCACCAGGCGCCCGGAAAGGGCGACAGGCCCCTGATGTGGTTGTGAACCTCGGCGGCCGGACGAGAAAAGTCGATGCGGGTCTCCGCCTTGCTGATTTTCGACGCATAGATGACGCCGTCCGCCGGCTGCGGTGTCAGGGTGAGGGAATCGCGCTGCAGCGCAGCCATCGCCCGCTGCATCAGGTCGCCGCCGATGATCATCAGCCGGTCGTGCAGCTCACCGGCCGTCATGTCGGGACCGATCGCGATGCGCTCTTCCATGGCGATGGGACCGGTGTCCAGCCCGGCGTCCATTTTCATGACCATGATGCCGGTCTCGGCATCGCCGGCCATGATGGCGCGCTGGATCGGCGCCGCACCGCGCCAGCGCGGCAACAGGGAGGCATGACCGTTGTAGCAGCCAAGCCGCGTGCCGTTCAAAATGGCGTCGGGAAGGAGCTGCCCATAGGCCACCACCACGGCGACATCGGCGTCAAGGGCGCAGAAGGCCTGTTGCGCCTCGGCATCCTTGAGCGTGTGGGGTGTGCGAACCTCAAATCCGAGACTTTCGGCCTGCCGGTGGACCGGAGACTTGACGGTCTCCAGACCGCGACGGCCGGCCGGACGCGGCGGCTGGGTATAGACCGCAACGATGTCGTGACCGAAGCCGGAAAGGGCGGCCAGAGTCGGAACCGCGAAATCGGGCGTCCCCATGAAAATGATGCGCACAGGCTTTCTCCGGAACGGCGGTTCGACGCCGGCCTATAGCCGCTCCGCGGCGCGGGCCTTTGCCAGTTTGGTGAATTTCCTGACCACCATGTCGCGCTTCAGCTTCGAGATGTGGTCGATAAACAACACACCGTTCAGATGATCGATCTCGTGTTGCAGACAGGTCGCCAGCAATCCCTCGGCCTTGACTTGCTGGGCCTTGCCGTCCCGGTCGACATAATCCACGGTGACTTTGGCGGGGCGCTCGACCTCGGCATAGTAGTCGGGGATCGACAGGCACCCCTCCTCATAGGCGGCCCGCTCCTCCGAACTCTCGACAATTTCAGGATTGATAAAGACGATTGGCGCCTTGTCTTCGTCTTCCTTGGCGCAATCGATCACCAGCATGCGGCGCGGGATACCGATCTGGATGGCCGCCAGGCCGATGCCAGGCGCATCATACATAGTTTCCAGCATGTCATCGGCCAGTGTGCGTATCTCGTCATCGACCCGCTCCAGCGGTTCGGATGTCTTGCGCAAAACAGGGTCGGGCAGAAGAACAAGCGGTTTTATGGTCATGGCATGCAATTAAGCATTCAGACCCGGCAGGTCAATTGATCCGGCGGTGTATGTTCCTGTTTTGATCTGGAATAAATCGAAGAATCAGATAAGCTCTCCAGATGGATCCTGTTCAGCTCTCATTCGACCTGCCGGTGGCACAGTTCGGCCAGACCGTCGTGACCCTTGGTGGCCTGCTGGCCGGCATTGCAGCCGTTCTGTGCCTCATCGTGATCAGCGGGGTCGCCCTGTCCCGGCGCCGCGCTGCCCTGCGTGCTGTGGCTGCGCGGGAGGCCGAGGAACAGGTGCTGCAGCGCAACCGGGACATGGAGGCGCGGTTTTCCGAAGTGCTGAGTTCGCAGGCGGAAATGCAGGGGCGGATGGCGACGATTGCCGAAGTGTTCGGGTCGCGCCAGGGCGAAATCAACAAGACGATCAATGAGCGGCTCGACGGGATGAGCCAGCGGCTCGGCACGACGCTGAGCGAACAGACCAAGGCGACACAGGAGAATCTGGCGCGCCTGCAGGAACGGCTGGCGGTGATCGATACGGCGCAGAACAACATTCAGGCGCTGGCCAAGGATGTGGTGGGTCTGCAGGCGATCCTGTCCAACAAGCAGACACGCGGCGCCTTCGGGCAGGCGCGGATGGAGGCGGTGATCGCCGACGCCTTGCCGTCCAATGCCTATGCCTTCCAACCGACCCTTTCGAACGGCAGCCGGCCCGATTGTGTCATCCACATGCCGAATGACGCCCCGGCGCTCGTCATCGATGCCAAGTTTCCGCTGGAGGCATGGAACGCCATTCGCGATGCGGATGGAGACGAGGTCGCCAAACGGGTCAGCCAGCAGTTCCGGCGGGACATCGAGGTCCACATCAAGGATATTTCGGACAAATATCTGCTGCAGGGGGAAACACAGGATACGGCCTTCATGTTCGTGCCCTCGGAATCGATTTTTGCGGAAATCCATGAGAATTTTGAAGCGGTGGTGCAAAAGGCGCACCGTGCCCGGGTTGTTATCGTTTCACCATCGCTCTTGATGTTGTCGGTGCAGGTTGTCCAGGCGGTGCTGAAGGATGCACGGATGCGCGAGCAGGCCCATCTCATTCAGGGCGAGGTGGTGCGGCTGGTGGAAGATGTGGTGCGGCTGGACGACCGGGTGCGCAAACTGCAATCGCATTTCGGCCAGGCCCAGCGCGATATCGATCAGATCCTGACATCGACCGACAAGGTGACCAAACGCGGCGCACGGATCGAGGCGCTGGAAATCGAAGCGCCCGACTCGGGATTGGCCGAAACCCCGAGGGAGCCCGGCGAGGACCGGAAAATCGTCTCGGTCCCCGACCACACCGGACCGCTCAAATTGCATGCGGGCAAGGGCAACTAGGAACCTGGTGCGCGCATTCGCGTCAGAATCCAGTCCAGACCGCGCAGATAATCATCACGCGTCGGAGATTGGGTGCCATCATCATGATTTGCTGCCGCTGAAATCGCGAATCCATGGGTGTAGTCGATAATGAGATTGACAAGCATATCGGCCTCCCGTTGGTCCGATATCATCGCCGCTATGTCTGTCCTGACCGCCTCTGTGAGCGCGACCACATGGCCTGCAAACAGCGACCGATCGGCGAATATCAACATCGCAACATGAGGATGCGCCATAACACGGCGGCAATATCGTTCCAGCAGCGCCCGCAGACGGGCCTCCGGCGACGTCACTCCCTCTTGTGGGGCGGCAACGCCCTCATAGACATGGGCAATCAGGGCGGTCTGCATCTGGTGGCGCGAACCGACATGGTGAGCAACGGCCATCGGTGTGACACCCAGCCGTTTCGCCAGCAGACGGAAGGACAAAGCCTGTTCGCCACCTTCATCCAACAGCTCCAGCGCTGCAGCCAGAATGCGGTCCTTCGACAGGGTGCTGTCGCTTCCGGTCGGGCGGCCGGCCGTCATTATCCTCGTTCCGTCCGCCGGATCCGGTATCGGGCCTGGACGAGACCGGACGGAAAAGCCTTCGAGGAGAGCAGGTCAAGGTCGATATCGCCGTCCAAGTCACCGAACAGCCGCCGCCCTTTGCCGATCAGGATCGGCACCAGCGTGATCGTCATGTCTTCGACAAGACCGGCCCGGATGAAGGACTGGACGACCAAGCCGCCATCCACATAGGCCCGCGCCCAGCCCCGTGTCGCAAGAGAAGCCAGAATGCCGCGCGGGTCCAACTGCGTGAGACTGACCTTTTCTTTCAGCGCGATGGGAATGTCGTTGTCCGTCAGCGACTTGCTCATGACGATGACTGGTTTGCGATAGGGCCATTCGTCAAAGGTCAACGCGTTGCAGAACGATCCACGCCCCATGATCAGGCCATCGACACTGGCCATGAACGCCTCATAGCCATGGTCCTCGCCTTCGGTTTTCTGCTTCATCAGCCAATCAAGACGGTGATCCTCACGGGCAACAAACCCGTCAAGGCTCATCGCCATGAAAACATGTCCGGTCGTCATGGAACGTGCCTCAAACCATTCATAATTATACGTTGTATAATTATGAATGGTTGGTCTTTCAAGAACTGTGCTGACGCATCCGTCAGCTTAGGTCTTCACAGCACTGTAAGAGGACCTGAAGCAATTTCACATTGGCACGGCTTTTGAGGAACACGGCGTGGTTGACGCCGAAGACGCGGAAACTCTTGAGCCGGATGATGCAAAGGCCCTCACTCGTCTCGATTTCGTGTTCCGACACCGCGGCAAGGCCCATGCCGGCGCGGGCGGCGGCGAGCGAGCCGCTGCGGCTGCCGATCTCGACCAGCCGGGCCGGCTGATAGTCGTGCTGCGCCGCTTTTGTCAGCAGGAGTTCGCGTGTTTCCGACCCCGGCTCGCGGATCAGAAGCGTCTCGCGGGCAAATTGCTGCCGGGTCAAAAGACCGGTGTCCGCGGCCGGGTGATCGGCGTGACCCACCAGCACGATCTCAGGTTTGGCGATGGGCACGGCGATGCAATCGGCGTGGTCCACCGACCCACCGAGAATTCCGAAATCGGCGTTGCATTGCAGAATATTGCGTAAAACGCTCTCGGAATTTCCAAATTTCAGGTGACAATCGACCCGTGGATAAGCGGTATTGAACACCTTGGTCAGGCGGATCACCAGCGCCGGCGCGGTGGCAATGATGCGAACTTCTCCACTGGTCAGATTACCGGCATCGCGCAACAGGCTGTTGGCATCCTGCTCAAGGGCGACCAGCGATCGGGTGATTTCGTGCAGTCTTTCTCCCAAAGGAGTCAAACCTTTGATTCTGCCACGATTCCTGATGATCAACTCGGTCTGATACGCCCTTTCGAGTTGCGCGACCTGGGTAGTCAGGGTGGGTTGTGACCGGCCCAGTTCCTCGGCCGCCTTCACAAAACTGCCAAACCGCGCCACGGCGTCGAACGCCTTCAGTTCCGCGAAACTCATGGGATCCTCCAAATAGATAACATCTATAGATACTGCACAAACAATGAATTTTATAGATGCATTCTTTTTGTTCACGGTTGGTGGAAAGCAGTTTTCCGGAAGACCCTTGGGGGTGACGATCATGAACAATGCGCCGCTCGACCTGATGGCAGAATTGAAGCCGCTCGTCAGATCACCGAACCAGGTCGATATCTCCGAACAGGGCATTGGCGATCACAGTTATGACTGGTGGCCGGTCGCCGCCAAGTGGCGCCAGAACGGCAAGGCGCCCTGCAAACCCGATGCGGTCGTCTATCCCGCCAATGTCAGGGAAGTCTCGGCCATTCTGACCTGGGCCAATGAGAATGGCATCGTGGTGACGCCCTGGGGCCTGGGGTCTTCCGTCACCGGTCAGCCCCTTAGCGAATATGGCGGCGTCACGATGGATCTGTCCCGGATGGACAGGATCATCAAGGTGGACACGGAAAACCTGATCGTGCGGGCCGAGGCTGGTGTGATGGGCGGCGCCCTTGAAGATCATCTGCGGGCGCTGGGATACACGCTGAACCACTCTCCACAGTCCCTGTATCGCTCAACCGTCGGTGGCTGGCTTGCCACACGCGCCACCGGACAGCTCTCGAGCCGCTATGGCGGCATCGAGGATCTTGCCTATTCCTTCACCGCCGTCCTGGCCGATGGCACGGTGTTTGAAACGGCTGATGTTCCGCGCATGGCGGTTGGCCCGGACCTGCGCCAACTAATCATCGGAAGCGAAGGGACCATGGGCGTAATCACCGAGGTCGCGCTGAAAATATTCCCCCTGCCGGACGCCCAGGTCAACGAAACCATCACATTTCCGTCTGTCGAAGCGGGCACGCAGGCCATGCGCGCCATCATGGCGGCGAATCTGCGCCCATCGCTTTTGCGGTTCTATGACCTGGCCGAGGCGCGCCACGCGATGCAGGATACGGCGTTCAAGTCTCCGGTGATGTTTGTCGGAACGGAAGGCAAGGCAGAAGTCGCCAACGCCGAAATGGACGCGGTGCGCGCCGTTTGCACCGATTTCGGCGGACAGCCCATCGGACCGAAGGGCACGGAGGGCTGGATCGAACGCCGCTATGATTTCTCAACCATCGAAGGGTTCGTCATGCGCCCGGAGGGCGTCGCCGAAACCATCGAAATCTCGAACAACTGGGAACGGATCATGGACACCTACACGCTGGTGACCGAGCGTCTGTCTCCCATGGCGGATGAGGTTCTGGGCCATTTCAGCCATGTCTACTCCACGGGTGTTTCGCTCTACGTGATCTTGCTGGGCGAAGCCAAGAACGGACAGGAATCCGAAGAGCGCATCGGCAAGATCTGGGAGATTGCCATGGAGGCGTCGCTGGAAACCGGCGCATCCATCTCGCACCACCACGGCGCCGGCCTGGCGCGCAATCCATATGTCGCGCGCGCGCTTGGGCCGGGTCTTGATGTGATGCAGCGGCTCAAGGACGCGCTCGACCCGAACAACATACTGAACCCCGGGAAGCTGGGATTGCGACGCCCCTGACGGCTGGGGCACCGCGCCTTGGAGGAGGCGCGGACCAAGAATGATCTGGGAGGATGCCCGTGTCTCAAATACGAGACATCAACAAGATCTATGACCTGATCGTTATTGGCGGCGGGATCAACGGTGCCGGGATCGCCGTCGATGCGGCCGGCCGGGGGCTGAAGGTCGCCTTGCTGGAAAGTTCCGACTTTGCCTCCGGCACGTCATCGCGCTCGTCCAAGCTCGTCCATGGCGGGCTGCGCTATCTAGAATACAGTGATTTCAGGCTGGTTCGGGAGTCCCTGTCGGAGCGCGAGCGGGTGATGAAAAAAGCCCGCCACATCGTCTGGCCGCTGCGCTTCGTCATGCCCGTGGTCGAGCAAAGCCGCCCGGCCTGGATCGTGCGCATCGGGTTGTTTCTCTATGATCACCTGGCCCCGCGCGTCACACTCAAGGGCACCGAAACCATACGCCTGTCGAAAAAGCCCGGCCGGATGGGATTTCGTGAGAAATTCGACAAGGCGTTCGTCTATTCGGACTGCTGGGTCGACGATGCAAGGCTGGTGGTTGCCAACCTGCAAGGCGCAAAAGCCGAAGGCGCCGATATTCTGCCCCGAACGGCTTTCAAGACTGCCGAACGTATGGATTGCCTTTGGCAGGTCTCCGCCCTGGATGAGGACAACGGCCAGGCGATAACGCTGAAATCCCGGATCATCGTCAATGCAGCCGGCCCCTGGGCCGTCAAAATTGCGCAATCGATTCCGGGTGTCACCACCGACTACACGTCCAGGCTGGTGCGCGGAAGCCATATCATCGTGCCGCGGCTCTATGATGGTGACAACGCCACAATGCTGCAGATCGGCGACGGACGCATTGTCGTCACCATGCCCTATGAGAACGACTACACTCTGGTCGGAACCACGGATGAAACCCATCCGGGTGACCCGCGCCGGGTCGAGATCACCGAGGGAGAACGCGCCTATCTGCTGGCCGCGGCCAATATGTTCTTCACCCGTCAGACGGGCGTGGAGGACATTCGCTGGACCTATTCGGGTGTGCGCCCGCTGTTCGAAGAAGGCAAGTCTCGCGACAGCAACCCGACCACCATCACCCGCGACTACTCGTTCAAGATTGACCGCGGTTCCGACGGCAAGGGTGCGCCCTTTCTGACGGTCCTGGGGGGCAAGCTGACCACCTATCGGCGCCTGGCCGATCACGTCATGCGGAAACTTGAGCCCTTTCTCCCAGCCGATGTCGGTCCGGGCAAGACCGCTGACAGCGTTCTGCCGGGTGCCGATATCGGTCTGGAGGGCCCGTTCGTCTACGCCGAAAGCCTCAAATCCACCTATCCGTGGCTGCCGGATCCCTTGCGAATCCGGCTGGCACGAACCTATGGCAGCCGGGTGAAGACCATTCTGGCAGACGCCGGGAACCTCACCGATCTTGGTCGGCATTTTGGCGGCGATCTCTTTGCGCGGGAGGTTGATTACCTGATCGCCCATGAATGGGCCGCCAGCGCCGAGGATGTGCTGTGGCGCCGCACCAAATGCGGCCTCAGATTTCCCGGAGATGGCGTTGAAGCGCTTTCCAACTACATCTCCACCGCGCGGGCAGCTGGCCATGAGCAAAAAGGGGCCGCGCCATGAGCGTCATTGCCCGAAACCTGTCTCTCAAGGTCGATGGAGAGGACTGGCTCTATCCCTTCGACCTCACGCTTGAGGCCGGCAGCTTCACCACCGTTATCGGTGCGACGCGATCCGGAAAAACCTCGCTTTTGAGAGTGTTGGCGGGACTGGCCAAACCCAGCGGTGGGCAGTTGATCGTCGACGGGGTGGATGTCACGGGCGTCAATGTCCGCAAACGCAGCGTTGGCATGGTCTATCAGGAGTTCGTCAACTATCCCGGCAAAACGGTTTTTGAGAACATCGCGGCACCCCTGCGCAATGCAGGTGAGACGGATGATGCCATCCGCAGTCGTGTCGGCGAGGTCGCCGAGATCGTCGGCATTACACCGCTGCTTGAGCGATTCCCGCTGGAGTTGTCCGGCGGCCAGCAGCAGCGCGTCGCCATCGCCCGCACCATATCGCGCAAACGGCGTCTGGTGCTGCTCGACGAACCGCTGGTCAATCTCGACTACAAGCTGCGCGAACATCTGCGCGGGGAGTTTTCGCGCATCTTTTCCGACAGTGAAACCATCGCCGTCTATTCCAGTTCGGAGCCGACGGAAGCTCTCATTTTGAACGGCGACGCCCTGGTGATGAGCGAAGGCCGGGTCTGCCAGCATGGCCGCGCTGCGGATATCTATGCGGAACCCGGCAGCGTCACCGTGGCCGGGCAGATCAGCGATCCGCCGTTGTCCATCATACCGGCCATGCTGATCAGCGATGGCGACAAGCGCCGCTGGGTGGTCGACGGCACAGAGATCGGTGCAGCGCCGGCACACACCGACGGGCTGGCGGACGGCGCATACCAACTCGGCGTCTACCCCCACCGGATCTCAACGGATGGAGCGCGCCCAGGCATCGGTACGATCATCGATTTCGTCGAGGTCTCGGGCTCCAACTCATTCATCTTTGCGCGCGCCGGCGAAACCGCGCTGGCCATCAAGGAAAAGGGCGTGCACGACCACCGGATCGGTGACGCCGTACAGGTCAATTTCGACCTTGCCCACATGCTGGTTTTCGATCGGGACGGCGGACTGGTGGCACACCCGCGCAGGGAGCAATCCGATGGCTGAAATCGAGATGAAGAACCTGCGGCATTCCTACCTGCCAAATCCTCGATCGGACGATGATTATGCGTTGAAGAGCGTCGATCTGGTCTGGGAGGAGGGACTGGCCTACGCGCTGCTGGGCCCATCGGGATCGGGCAAGACCACCATGCTGAACATCCTGTCGGGTCTTCTTTCCGCCAGCGAGGGGCAGGTGCTGTTCGATGGACGCGATGTCACGGCGCTGGATGCCCGCGAACGCAACATCGCCCAGGTGTTCCAGTTTCCGGTGATCTATGAAACCATGACGGTCGAGGACAATCTCGCATTCCCCTTAAGGACCCGCAAGGTCCCCGCCACGCGGATCAAGGAGCGGGTTCATTTCATCGCCGCCGAGCTCGGCCTGACCCCGCTCCTGAAGCGCAAGGCCAGCGGACTGTCGGCCGAGCAGAAGCAGCGGATATCACTGGGGCGTGGGCTGGTCCGCGAAGATGTGGCGGCAATCCTGCTCGACGAACCGCTGACGGTGATCGATCCGGCCGAGAAGATGGCATTGCGCCGCACTTTGAAGGCGGTGCAGCTGCATCTCGGCGTCAAGCTCATCTATGTCACCCACGACCAGCATGAGGCGATGACACTCGCTGACCGCGTGGTTGTGATGGATGACGGGGAAGTCGTGCAGGTCGGTTCGCCCGAGGAGCTGTTCTCAAACCCCGCCCACACATTTGTCGGCTATTTCATCGGTACGCCCGGCATGAACTTCGCCGCCTGCACGCTGGACGACGGTGCTTTGACCGTTTGCGGGACACGTTATCAGCTCGACCGTGCGGCCGTCGACACTTTGGCCATGCACGGGAAGGACCTGTCCTTCGGAATCCGCCCCGATTTTCTGTCGCTTGGCGACGAACAACCCGGTTTTTCGATACCCGGAACGGTCACCCGGGTCGAAAACCACGGCGACGAGCAGATCATCGGCGTCGATGTTGGCGGCACACAGATGCTCGCACGGGTCGAAGACACGGTGCGAGCCCGAATCGGCGAGACGACTCACCTCATACCCCAGGCAGATTCGATCCGCATATTTGCCGGTCAGCGCGTCGTTCCCCTGCCCCTATCCACCTTCGGAGGCCCGGATGACCGAGGTTAATAATCGCGCCTGGCTGCTCGTTCTGCCTGTCCTGGTGATCGTGGCGTTCAACGCGATCATTCCGATGATGACCATGGTCAATTATTCGGTGCAGGACATATTCGGCCCCGGCAACCGGTATTTCGTCGGTCGCGAATGGTTTGAGGAACTGCTCGGCGATTACGAACTGCGCAATGCGCTGCGTCGGCAGATCACCTTCTCTTCTCTGGTGCTGCTGATCGAGGTTCCGCTGGGCATCATGATCGCGCTGTCTCTGCCCAAGAAGGGAAAATGGGTGGCGGTCTGCCTGATCATCCTCGGCCTGCCGTTGCTGATGCCATGGAACGTTGTCGGTGTGATGTGGCAGATTTTTGCACGGGCCGACATCGGTCTTGGCGGTGCGGCGGTATCGGCGCTCGGATTTGATTTCAACTATTCACGCGATGTTCTGGATGCCTGGTTCACGATCATCGTGATGGATGTCTGGCACTGGACGTCGCTGATTGTGCTGCTGAGCTATTCCGGTCTTCGCGCCATCGATCCGGCCTATTACCGGGCCGCCCAGATCGACGGGGCAAGCCGCTTTCAGGTGTTCCGCTATGTCGAACTGCCGAAGCTGACCGGTGTACTGACGATCGGCATCATGCTGCGCCTGATGGACAGTCTGATGATCTACTCCGAACTGTTCGTCATTACCGGCGGCGGCCCCGGCAGCTCGACGAGCTTCCTGAGCCAGACCCTCGTCAAGAAGGCGATCGGCCAGTTCGACCTCGGCCCCGCGGCGTCATTCTCGATCATCTATTTCATGATCATCGTGACCCTCAGCTTTGTCTTCTACCGTTCGATCACCCGCGAACAGGGGGGCAAATGATGGTCGCGAAGGCAACCCGCAAATCGCTCGGCAAGACCGCTCTCCTGACGCTCTTTTTCATCTTTCTGCTCGCCCCGATCTACTGGCTGGCGGTGATGAGCTTCAAAACCGATGCCGAAATCGTCTCCGGTCTGACCCTGTGGCCGCAGGATTTCACGCTGGCCAATTACGAAACGATTTTCACGACGCGAAGCTGGTGGTCGAGCTACATCAATTCGGCAATCTACGTCACGCTGAACACCATCATTTCGCTCGCCGTCGCGCTGCCGGCCGCCTATGCCTTCAGCCGTTATCGCTTCCTTGGCGACAGGCATCTGTTCTTCTGGCTGCTGACCAACCGGATGACGCCGGCCGCGGTGTTCGTGTTGCCCTATTTCCAGTTCTATTCGGCTTTCAACCTGATCGACACGCACATTGCCGTCGCGATTGCGCACTGCGTCTTCAATGTGCCCCTGGCGGTGTGGATCCTCGAAGGATTTCTGCGCGGCGTGCCCAAGAGCATCGATGAAACGGCCTATATTGACGGCTATTCATTCCCCAGATTCTTCCTGACCATCCTGGTGCCGCTGATCCGTTCGGGCATCGGTGTGACGGCGTTCTTCTGTTTCATGTTTTCCTGGGTCGAACTGATCCTGGCCCGCACCCTGACCACGGCCAACGCCAAGCCGATCGTTGCAGTCATGACCCGTGTCTATTCGGGCGCCGGCATTGAATGGGGCCTGATCGCCGCCGCCGGCGTGCTGACACTCATCCCCGGAATCCTTGTCATCTGGTTTGTCCGCAATCACATCGCGCGCGGCTTCGCCATGGGCCGCGTCTGAGGAGGTAACACCATGCTTGAATGGATGGCCTGGACCCCGATAACCGCAGTTTTCTTCGCCGTCATCGCAGCGATCCTTGTCTTCATGACGGTCCTGGAACGGTTCAAACCGACTGTCGCCCGACAGGGGTTCCTGCACTTCACCACCACCCGCGGCGAGCGCCTCTTCATCGCGCTGCTGGCGACCGGATGGATCAACATTCTGTGGATCGCCTTCACCAATTCCAGCCAGTGGATCGCGCTCGTTATCGGGCTGGCTGTTTCCGCTCTCATCCTGACGCGAGGGTGAGAAAAATCACAAACCAAAATCATCAAAGAGAGGATAGACAATGCGTATCAAGACAAAGCTGATCACGTCAGCGGCGATGGGGCTCGCCCTTTGGGCGACCACGGCCGCCGCCGACATGGAGACCGCCAAGCGCTACATTGCCGATGAGTGGAGCAATTCCACGCTCTCGGCAGATGAGCAGATGGCCGAGATGCAGTGGTTCATCGATGCGGCAGGCAGCCTTCAGGGCACCGAGATCAAGGTTCTGTCGGACGGCATTCCTGTCCACAAATATGACGCAGAGGTGCTCGCACCGGCCTTCGAGGCGATCACCGGCATCAAGGTCACCCATGAGGTGGTCGACGAGGCCGGCGTGGTGGAACGGATCCAGACCCAGATGCAGTCGGGCGAAAACATCTATGACGCCTATATCAATGACAGCGATCTGATCGGAACGCACTTCCGCAATGCGGCGGTGATGAACATGTCGGATTACATGTCAGGCGCTGGGGCCGAGTTCACGAGCCCGACGCTCGATCTCGAGGACTTCATCGGCATCGATTTCGTCAAGGATGTCGACGGCGACATCTACCAGCTTCCGGCACAGCAGTTTGCCAATCTCTACTGGTTCCGCGCCGACTGGTTCGAGCGGGAGGATCTGAAGACACAGTTCAAGGAAAAATACGGATACGACCTGGGTGTCCCGGTCAACTGGTCGGCCTATGAAGACATCGCGAACTTCTTCACCAACGACGTCAAGGAAATCGACGGCGTGAAGGTTTACGGCCATATGGATTACGGCAAGAAGGACCCGAGCCTCGGCTGGCGTTTCACCGATGCCTGGCTGTCGATGGCCGGTGCCGGTGATGTCGGCATCCCGAACGGCATTCCCGTTGATGAATGGGGTATCCGCGTCGACGGCTGCTCGCCGGTCGGCGCCAGCGTGTCACGGGGCGGCGCCACAAACGGGCCGGCCGCGGTCTATGCGTTGCAGAAATACATTGACTGGATGGCCGACTATGCACCGCCAGAAGCCCAGGCCATGAATTTCTATGAGGCCGGCACCGTTCCCAACCAGGGCCAGATTGCGCAGCAGATATTCTGGTACACCGTGTTTGCCGAAAGTGCGGCGCAACCGGGCGTTCCGGTGGCCAATGAAGATGGCCTGCCCAAATGGCGCATGGCACCTTCACCGGCCGGTTCCTACTGGGAAGAGGGCATGAAACTGGGGTACCAGGATGTTGCCGCCTTCACCATCATGAATTCCTCGTCGGATGCCGGAAAGGCCGCGGCCTGGCTCTATTCGCAGTTCGTCACGTCGAAAACGGTCTCGCTGGAACGCACCCTGCATGGCTTCACACCGATCCGCGAAAGCGACATCAACAGCGAGGTGATGACCGAGTGGGCGCCCAAGCTCGGCGGGCTGGTCGAGTTTTACCGCTCCCCTGCCCGTGTCGCCTGGACACCAACTGGCACCAATGTTCCCGATTATCCGAAACTGGCACAGCTTTGGTGGGAGAATGTGGCGGCTGCCGTCACCGGCGAGATGACATCGCAGCAGGCCATGGACCGCCTCGCCAGCCAGATGGACCGTGTTCTGCAACGCCTGGAGCGGGCGGGAATGGATCGTTGCGCTCCAAAGCTCAACGAAGAGCGTGACGCGGAATACTGGTTCGCGCAACCCGGTTCACCGAAGCCGGCATTGGCGAACGAGAAGCCGCAGGGCGTTACCGTTCCCTATGCACAACTCCTCTCGGCCTGGGAAGAAGGCCGCGTGAGATAATGCGACACCGGAGAGGGCGCTGCTTGCGCCCTCTCCGCCGGCATGCCAAGGGAGGACACAATGGCTGACTACATCGCCGCAATCGACTGCGGAACCACCGGGGCAAAGGCGATCATCTTTGATCGGGCGGGGTCCTGGCACGGCACCGCCTATCAGGAATATCCGTGTGATTTTCCGGCACCGAACCGCGTCGAGCAGGATGCGGAACAGCTGTTTGAGGCCTGTGTCGATGTGCTCTCCAGAGCCGTCAGCGACAGCGGTGTCGATCCCGCCGCTATCAAGGCGCTGTCATTTTCAACCCAGCGCTGCACGCTGATCCCTGTCGACAGGGATTGCAAACCGCTTCGCGCCGCTATCTCCTGGCAGGACAACCGTTCGGATGCGCAATGCGATGCCATCCGGCAAACGATCGGTGAACGGGCATTCTACCAAGCCACCGGACTGCCGATCGCCAATGTCTGGACCCTGCCCTCGATCCTATGGATCCGTGACATCGAACCCGGACTTTACGCCGACACACACAAGTTCCTGAACCCGCACGGGTTTCTTTTGAAGCGCATGGGGGCCGACACCTATGTCGAGGATCTGTCAAACGCCTCGCTGCACGGCCTGGTCAGCGTCGCACGTGCACAATGGGATGATGATCTGATTGCCGCCACGGATGTTGACCGGGCCAAATTACCGGATCTTGTGCCATCGGGCGAAGTCGTCGGCACGCTCGACCCGGCCATTGCAGAACGAACGGGCCTTTCGGCAGACACATTGCTCGTCGCCGGTGGCGGCGACCAGCAATGTGCCGGGATCGGCGCGGGCGTCATCCGTGCGGGCATCGGGTCGGTGACACTGGGAACCGCCGGCGTCGTGATCTGTTCGTTCGATGAGCCGCCTTTCGACCCGAATGGCGCCATCCCGGCTGAACTTCACGCCTATCCGGGCAAATATATCTGCGAGGGCCTGCAAGCCACGGCGGGCGCCGCGTTGAAATGGCTGCGCAATGTGGCCCAAGACGCCACTGACGGAAAAGGGATTGAATATGCGCTGTTCAACGAGATGGCCGCCGGAGTGCCACCGGGATCCGATGGCCTGGTTTTCCTGCCGCATCTCGCCGGGGCCGGTGCGCCGCAATGGAACAGTTCGGCGACGGGCACGTTTCACGGGTTGACGCAGGGCCATGGCCTGGGCGCCATGGCGCGATCCGTGATGGAAGGCGTGGCCTGTCAGAACGCCCTGATCCTGAACGAGTTTGAAAAGGCCGACCGCGCCCTTGAGGAAATCCGGCTGACCGGCGGCGGGGCGCAATCGGCATTGTGGTCGCAAATCCAGGCCGACATTTACAACAGGCCTGTGCGCCGCCTGAAGGAAGACGAAGCCGGGCTGCTGGGTGCCGCCATTCTTGCCGCGGTCGGCGCGGGACTGTTCGCCACCATCGAAGAAGGGGTCCGCCAAATGGTCAGCACCCTCGAAAGCTACGAGCCCGACCCCGACCGACACTCGGCCTATTCAGACCTGTTGGCGTCCTATTCTGACCTTTACGACCGGCTCTATCGCCAGAGGTTTTGACGCAAGCGGCAAACCGGCCGGATCGATCGTTGATACGGCCAATGTTCGGCTTACGCTGGTCTGGGCTCAGATGTGTCGCCTTTACCTTCTTCCGGTGCGATGGCTACCCGGTTGCCTGCAATTCGCGCCGGGTTTGAGCCCCGCACCCCATATCAGACCATTCGAGATTGCCGGTATAGCGCCAGGCCATATGGCCATCTTCATCAAGGGCGAAGAGGTGCAGCCAGCCATTGTCGAACAACGCCCGAACGCCGTCATGGCGTTTCAGGATGTCGCTCATCGCTTCACGCGGCGCCTCGATACAGACCGAAAGCCGCAGAGGATCGTGGACATAGGCTTCACCGTCATGGACGGATTGCCAGGGCAGGCCGGCGCGCAAGGTGCCGCCATTGCCTTCCACCACGCCGAAGCCACCGGTCACATTGTGCAACAGCTTGTTGCCGGAGCCGAAGATCCGTGGGGCGACCGTCGAACCGTAATATTGCAGGCTGATCCAGCTGGCGACCACAACGGGCGCCGTCATGATCAGTTCCAGAACACCGAAATCCTTGTCCCGCATCCAGTCATAATCGTGCAGAAAGGCCCGCCCTTCGAGGCTCTTGCCCGCCGTGCGGTGGCGCGGGGCCGCCACAAACGCCTTGCAGCCGGCCAGCGCCCATTCCGGCCGTGTTTCGGCCCAATCGCGGCTGCGGATGGCGATGTCGGCCGCCCCGCCCGCCCGCGGCAACCGCAGCGCCCGTTCAGCGCGCGCCACCGCGCCGGCGGCATTCAGCCAGGCGGCGGCCTGCCGGATATCCGCCGCGTGTTCGGTCGCGGGATGATCCTTGTCATAGAGTGTCACCGCATCCGTCGTTGTGTCGTGAAGCGCAGCCAGAAACAGCGTGTCGGATGGAATGTCGATGCCGCGCGGGCCAAGCTGGTTGCGCACCGCCGGATCGTTGAGAAGGCCGGCCAGCAGCCGGGCATTGACCTCGCCCGAATATCCACCGCAGGCACCGCAATGCAGACCGCTGGCATGCGGATTGTTGACCACATTGGCGCCATGTCCGGCCAGCACCACCAGCCGGGCAAAGCCGTCGGTCAGCGACATGGCGCGCAGCACCGTTTCAGCCATGGTGCTTCTCGCCTCCAGGTCCAGTGCCGGATCGAAACGCGGCGCCGGGTCGTTCAGCGCCGGTTTACGCACCAGGCTCAGCGCATCGCGCACAAGCTTGCCCGCATAGACCGGCCCGGTCGCTTCGACAAAGGCAAAGGAGGAAACGGCGGCCAGTTTGAACCGGCCCCAGGCCCGTTTCGCCCGGGCCCTGAAACGGGCGGTCTGATCGGCGTCGCGATTGCCCACTGCGCCCGAGACGCTCGTCACGCCCGGATTGAGTAGGACCGGCAGGCGCAACTCCGTCACGTCCGAGGCAAATCCCCGATGGGCCGCCGTCAGGCCGAAGAACCCGGCAAAACCATGGGTCTGTATACCGGGCGCTGCCGTTTCGAGCGCCCGCCGGAACACTTCCGACCGCACATCGATGCAGAAGGCGGCCTGAAGCCTCGGACGCGCTTGACGGTCATGCGATGCCGGCGCTGCGAAGGTCGCGGCAAGATCGCGCTGCGCCGCCCATTCCGCCGCCTCCTGGAGGATGGCGTCAATGCGATCATCTACGCTCGCCATGAGCGGTTCGGCATGGGCCGCCCTGACGTCTCGCCATTTTTCCTGGATCCGGTCCTGGTATTGGGCATGGAGCGCCTCTTCCCATAACAGCCGGATGGCCAGAAGATCGGATATCGTTTCATCGGACCTACCGGCCAGTTCGGCCTGCCACAATCTGTAGCGCGCGACCTGCGCCCACCCGCCAAGGCTCAGCAGCACCTGATGCAGATAGGTTTCCAGCGCCGGCTCGCTCAGACCCAGCCGACCCAGCGCCCGGACACTGGCCTTTGCGGCGGTTTCGGGCGCATCGGCAACGAACCGGGCAAATCCTCGCAGGCCGACGATTTCCGGCGTCAGGTCATGGGTCGCTGCGGCCCGCCAGGCCGCAAAGGCGCCCGGCTCACGCGGGGCGGCCCAAAGCGCCTGACCCTGATCGAAATAGCCGGCGGCCCACAGGCCGAACCGGTCGGCGAACACGCCGGGCCAGTCGATGCCGGAGGCCTGCATGGCCAGATCGGCTGTCATGGGCAGAGGATCGGAGGACACACTGTGACGATGCGCCGCTTTTTTAAGTTCCGCCAGACCCAGGTCCTCCGGACCCGGCCCGGCGGCTTCCAGGGCCGAGGCGAGGTCTTCATCCGTGATCCTGCCGTCATCAATCCGTGCCGCATACCAGGCACGCGGCATGGTGACCGGCGCATCGGCAATCCGGGCAAGCCGCGCGCCAACTTTGGCGAGGGTTTCACCGGTCTGGCCGAGAAACGGATTGACGGCGACCGAGGAGGCCAGAGGCCAGACCGGCGGAATGGCCCTTGCGGCACGATTGCAGGCTTGGCTGATGGTCTTGAGCCGGAGCTTTGGGGATGATTTTGATTGGGTCATGGGTCCTCTCCTCAGCTTCGGTCAGGACGGCTGCCGACGCGACCAGCCGCCAATGAGCTGATCGAACACGGCATTGGCATAGAGTCCGTTTGCAAGGTGGACCCGAAGCCCGGCGGCGGCGGGGTGATAGGCCCAGAGCGGGAACATGGCCTGGGCGATCGCCACCAGTCCGAAGCTCAAAAGGGCCAGGACGATCAGCGCCCATTCCAGCGGCCCTGGCAATGGCGTCGGCGGCAGTGTTCCGCGCATCAGGACTTCCGCACCGGTCTGGAGCGCAAAATAACCCGCTGCCGCTGCAACCGAATAGGCGGCGGTCCGCACTGTCAGGATACGCGGCGCGGTGTCGGCAAGGCCCTGGGCCAGAAGATAGGCGACACCGAAGATGAGGATTGCGCCAAGAGCGATCGCCTGCGGCGATTTTCCGGAAAAACCGAAGAGCAGGCCGATCACCGCATAGATCGCCAGCGCGATGAGAAAAGCGCGGCCAACGGCGGCGGCGTCGGGAATCGCAACCGGTCCGGGCCGGCGGATGGCCGCCACTCCGTCGACCGCCATGCCGGACGCCAGAAAGGCATGCGCCTTGTAAAGCGAATGGGCGACGATGTGCAAAAGGGCCAGCGGGAACAGCGCCAGACCGCATTGCAGGATCATAAACCCCATTTGGGCGACCGTTGACCAGGCGAGCGATGTCTTGACCGCGGGCTGGGTCAGCATGACCAGGCCGCCAAACAGCGCCGTAAAGCCGCCGATCATCACCAGAACGGCCAGGATGGCGGGCGACAGCAGCATGACATCGGCAAATCGGATCAGCAGGAAGCCGCCGGCATTGATCACGCCGGCATGCAGAAGGGCCGAGACCGGCGTCGGCGTTTCCATCACTTCGGTCAACCAGCCATGAGTCGGAAACTGGGCGGATTTCAGGAGGGCTGCGACCGCAAGCAGAACGACGGCCGCCGTCGACAGCGTATCTGCGGCACCAAAACGGGCCTCCGCCAGAATCGTCGCGATGTCTCCGGTGCCGTATTTCGCCAGAAGCAGGATCGCCGCGCCATGCAGGGCCACATCGCCCAACCTGGCGGTCAGGAACTTTTTGCGTGCCGCCCGCTGCGCCGGCAGGCGCTCCGGATAATGCAGCAGAAGACGGTGCAGACACAGGCTGGTTGCGATCCAGGCAAGTACCAATTGCAGCAGATTGCCCGACAGAACCAGCAGCATCACCGCCGCCAGCGTCGCACAAAGCCAACCCGTGAAAGCGCCCTGGCGGTCCTCGCCATCCATATAGGTCGCTGAATAGCGCAGCACGACCCAGCCGATGAACGAGACGAGCAGTAGCAGCACCATGCTCACAGCATCGAGCCGGATCGACAGGCCAAGACCCAAAGCGCCCAGCAGGGGGCTGGTGGAGGAACCGGCAAGGATCAAAACGAGCGCAGAACCCGTCGCGATCGCTATGGCCGCCAGTGCGGCGATCTCTACTGTTTTCAGGATCCGGCGCGGACGTATGCCCGGCATGCGAAAAGCCAGCACAGCGGCGGCACTCATCAATAGCGGGGCGAATAGGGGTAGAAACGCGATCAACAAAGCTGTGGCTCCCTTTGGCTGGCGCTGATGGTCGGGCGGTTTCTAACAGCTTGATGATTTTAAGAAAAATTCATTGTTTTTATAAAATCGTTCGTATTAATAGAACGATATGGCGAATCTGAATTATCACCATCTGCGCTATTTCTGGGCCGTCGCCCATGATGGTAATCTGACCCGCGCCTCGGAACGGCTGAACCTGTCTCAGTCGGCGGTGTCGGTGCAGATCCGGCAATTGGAGGACCATCTGGGCCATGCACTCTTCGAGCGTCGTGGCCGCCAGCTTCACCTGACCGAAGCAGGGCGCATTGCCCTTGACCATGCAGACGCCATCTTTGCCGCCGGCAAGGAGCTTATGGGGACGCTGCGGGAAAAGGGCCGCACGCGGCAGGCCATTCGGATCGGAGCGCTGGCCACGCTTTCGCGCAATTTCCACATCAAATTCCTGCGTCCCATTCTGGGACGCCCGGATGTGGAGGTGATCTTGCGCTCCGGCAGTGCCGCCGGGCTGTTGCAGGCACTGGAGGCGCTGAACACCGATGTGGTGCTGCTCAATCAACCGCCTGCGCGGGATGCCGTCACGCCCTTCGTCTCACACCGGCTGTCGGAGCAACCGGTCAGCCTCGTCGGGACGCCCGAGCGTCTTGCCGGTTCGCGCGATCTGCATGGCCTGTTGTCATCGCAACCCGTCATCCTGCCGACCGCCGATACCGGCGTGCGGATCGGATTTGATGCCCTGGCGGACCGGCTGGGTCTGCGCCCCCAGATCGCGGCCGAAGTCGATGATATGGCGATGATGCGGCTGCTTGCGCGGGACGGCGCGGGATTGGCCGTGCTGCCGCCGATCGTCGTTCAGGACGAACTGTCGAGTGGCCGCCTTCTGGAGGTCGACCGTCTGCCGGGTATCAGCGAAACCTTCTATGCCGTCACGATCAAACGCCGCTTTCCGAACCCGCTTCTGGCGGATTTGCTGGACCAGCCGTCGATCTGACCGGCACAAATGCGCCTGAAACGCTGTTCGTGATCGTGAATGACCACTTACCCATCAACGATCGCGTTGAAATCGTCCCACTCCAGTGTCTCGGTGCCGGGCCGGCCGCGATCCGTGTTCAGGGCGATGGCACGACCCAGCCGATCGACCTTGATGCCTCTGAATTTTCGCAAGCCGCCCGAAAGCAAGGGGGTCAGCCAGGGCCAGACCAACAGGGTCAGCCCCTGCAGCGGGCCATATCTGTTTTGCGGCGTCAGGATCATGGACGGGTGGAACAGGCTGAGGCGATCGAATTGTAGATCTTTCAGACCCTGCTCCAACTCGCCCTTGCCGCGCAGATAGTATTGAGACGACGCCGGATTGGCGCCCACCGAGCTCAAGAGCTGGAAATGGCCGATACCGGCCTCCTTGCAGGCGGTGGCAAAACCCAGCACCGCGTCACGGTCGACCGCCAGGAACTGCTGCTTCGTCACTTTCGAGGGCTGACCGACACCCAGCGTGCAGATCGCCGTGGTGTGACCGGGCAGGAATTGCGTATAGGTCACCGGATCAAGGGCATCGACGATGTGCTGTTCGATCTTTTCATCGGCGATATCCGAAACCGTACGACGGCCCAGCAAGGTGATGCGCTGAACCGCCGGCAATTCGACAAGACCGCGCACGACATGGCCGCCGACGGCGCCGGTTGCGCCGATCATGACAACGGATTTGTCTTCATTCATGGGAATTTGTCCTGACCCAAGCGTTACGGCGGTCGATCGCGGATTCAGGCCGACTCAGCGGGCGTTCCATCTGCACGGCTAACTCTACCGGTCGCGGATATCAGTGATTATCGGATGGGCTGCGCGGATACGCCGGTTGCGGCGCTAGCTACGCTTGCGTCGCAGCCGGATCACCACGTCGATATGGGCGATTTCCATACCTTCGGGCAATTGCGGCAGCCCATTAACAGACATGTCGCCTTCCGGAATGTCCATCACCTTGTTTTCACCCTCCAGATAAAAATGCTGGTGGTCGGACACATTGGTGTCGAAATAGGTTTTCGACGATTCAATCGCCAAAACCCGCAACATGCCTGCGTCGGTGAACTGATGCAGCGTATTGTAGACCGTGGCGAGCGATACGGGTACATTGGCGATCACGGCTTCATCGTGCAGTTCCTCGGCCGTCAGATGCCGGTCGCCCTTGGAAAACAGAAGTCCGGCCAGTGCGACCCTTTGCCGGGTAGGGCGCAAACCTGCGGCACGCAGCCGGTCTCCGGCGTCACGTGTCGGGCAGGGTTTTTGGTCTGTTGTGCTGTGCATGGCTATACTTGACTGACAATCCGCAAATGGTTTTCGCATCTATATATCTTCTGATCCCCGATGTTTCAATAGTGGAGTTTGATTGTCCAATTTGACCGAAAGGCGGGACGGGCGGGGTCGCCGCGGCCCCGGCATTGTCACGCGGACCGCCGCGCCATATTTGAAGGCGGGTGCTTTTCGCCAGCAAACAAGCTGTGCTACTGTCGGCCCGCAACAGCGCCTGCGGCGCACCGTTTTTTGGAGTTTTTTTTATTGATGAATACCAGGCAGTCTAGCTTCAGCTATGAGGACATCTTGACCTGCGGGCGAGGCGACATGTTCGGACCGGGCAATGCACAACTCCCGCTTCCCCCGATGCTCATGTTCCACCGGATCACCGAGGTGTCCGAGACCGGGGGGGAGTATGGCAAGGGTTTCATCCGTGCCGAGTTCGACGTGACGCCCGACACCTGGTTTTTTGCCTGCCACTTCGAAGGCGATCCGGTGATGCCCGGATGTCTGGGGCTGGATGCGCTGTGGCAGCTGACCGGTTTTTATCTGGGCTGGCTGGGCGAGCCGGGCAAAGGCCGCGCGATTTCCTGTGGCGAGATCAAGCTGACCGGGATGGTTACGCCTGACACGAAACTTGTTGAATTCGGGGTCGATTTCAAGCGCGTCATGCGCGGCCGGCTGGTGCTGGGCACCGGCGACGGCTGGGCAACCGCAGACGGCGAGCCCGCCTACAAGGCAAGTGATTTGCGGGTCGGCCTGTTTCAGGAAAAAGCGTAATACCATTTGACTGACCGGCCGCATGGTGTCATCGGATTGGCACGCAGAAACCACACTCCCTGTGGAAAGGAAACCGCATGAAACGTGTTGTCGTCACCGGAATGGGGATCGTGTCTTCCATCGGCAATGATGCGCAGGAGGTTACCGAATCGCTGCGCGAGGCAAGGTCCGGCATTTCGTTTTCCGAAGAGTTCGCCGAACACGGTTTTCGCTGCCAGGTCTGGGGAGCGCCGACGCTCGATCCGACCGATATGGTCGACCGGCGGGCCATGCGGTTCCTCAGCAAGGGCGGCGCCTGGAATCATGTTGCCATGCAGCAGGCCATCGCCGATTCGGGCCTTGAGGAAAGCGACATCTCGAACGAGCGGACCGGCATCGTCATGGGATCGGGCGGTCCGTCGACCCGCACGATCGTCGATGCCGCCGACACCACGAGGGAGAAGGGAAGCCCGCGGCGAATCGGGCCGTTTGCGGTGCCCAAGGCCATGTCGTCGACCGCTTCGGCAACGCTGGCAACCTGGTTCAAGATCCATGGTGTGAACTATTCCATCTCGTCGGCCTGCTCGACATCGGCCCATTGTATCGGCAATGGCTACGAGCTGATCCAGATGGGCAAACAGGACATGGTTTTTGCCGGCGGACATGAGGATCTCGACTGGACCATGTCGAACCTTTTCGACGCCATGGGCGCCATGACATCGAAATACAATGACACTGCGTCGACCGCTTCCCGGGCCTATGATGTCAGTCGCGACGGCTTCGTCATTGCCGGCGGCGCCGGTGTGCTGGTGCTGGAGGAGCTGGAACACGCCAAGGCGCGGGGTGCGACGATTTATGGCGAGGTGATCGGCTACGGCGCCACCTCGGATGGCTATGACATGGTTCAGCCGTCCGGCGAAGGCGCCGTGCGATGCATGCGTCTGGCGTTGTCGGGCATCGAAGGGCCCATCGACTACATCAACACCCATGGAACATCCACACCGATCGGCGACAGCCGTGAAATCGGTGCGATCCGCGAGGTATTCGGTGACTCCATTCCGCATATTGCGTCGACCAAGTCGCTTACGGGCCATTCACTTGGGGCGACGGGCGTGCAGGAATCCATCTACTCCCTGTTGATGATGAACAAGCGCTTTATCGGGGAAAGCGCGCATATCACGAACGTCGATCCGGAGTTCGATGGCGTGCCCATCGTCCGACAACGCATTGATGATGCAAAGATAGATACCGTCTTGTCGAATTCCTTCGGGTTCGGCGGTACGAACGCCACACTCGTGTTCCGTCGGTTTGAGGGGTAGGAAGACCAATGGGTGAATTGATGAAGGGCAAGCGCGGCCTGATCATGGGCGTTGCCAATGATCACTCCCTTGCCTGGGGGATCGCCAAGGCCCTGCATGGCGCGGGCGCCGAACTGGCCTTCACCTATCAGGGCGAAGGTTTTGGAAAACGGGTGCGTCCGCTGGCCGAGCAACTGGGCTCCGATCTGGTCATTCCCTGCGATGTCGAAGATATCGAAACGGTGGATGCGGCGTTCGAAGCGATCGAAAAACAATGGGGCACGATCGATTTCGTGGTCCATGCCATCGGATTTTCGGACCGCAACGAGCTCAAGGGGCTCTACGCCGACACGACGCGCGACAATTTCTCCCGCACCATGGTGATCTCCTGTTTCTCCTTTACCGAAATTACCAAACGCGCCGCAGCCCTGATGCGCGACGGCGGATCGATCATCACGCTGACCTATGCGGGTTCGACACGAGTCCTGCCGAACTACAACGTAATGGGCGTGGCCAAGGCGGCTCTGGAAGCCAGCGTTCGCTATCTGGCAGCCGATTACGGGCCGCGCGACATTCGGGTCAACGCCATATCCGCCGGCCCGGTGCGCACGCTGGCCGGTGCCGGTGTCGCCGATGCGCGCGAAATGTACAATTACCAGCAGCGCAACTCACCGATGCGGCGCAATGTCACCATCGACGATGTCGGCGGATCGGCCTTGTATCTGCTTTCGGATCTGTCGAGAGGCGTCACCGGTGAAGTGCATTTCGTCGATTCAGGCTATCATGTGACCTCAATGCCCGTGCTGGACGAACTGAAAGGGCAGTGGTCGAACGGGAAGTGATGCAGGGCAGTCGTCCCGCCAAACGGGCGGTTAGATTGGTTCATTTGACCACTTATTTTTGTTTCCTGCCTTAGACCGTCGTCACCTTTCGTCAGAAACGTGACGACGGTATCAGCCTTTGATTGTGGTGTTGCATTCAGGTTTTGCCGATTCCGTCAAAACCTGAATTGTTCGAGGCGAACCGGCCGCCGTGGTGTTGCTCCACCACAAGGCCGGTTCAACGACGGCAGGGGGCAAAAATGAGCGGCCCATGCTTCTATCCTTCTCCAAGCTCATCTTCTTGTCGAGGGTGGGGTAAATCGGCCCATCGGCTGTGTTGCGGCGCTTGCCCGATGCTCAGCATCGCGCTGCGCACCGCGCCCAGACCGTTTCTCGTTTCGTCAGAAACGGGACAACGGTGCTGGCCATTGATGGTGTTGATGCATTCCGGTTTTGCCGATACCGCCAAAACCGGAATTGCTTGAGCCGAGTGAACCGATTTCCTCCCATCAAATGATCCAATCTAAACGCCCGGCGCTCTAAACATCGACGCAGATGAGCTCGACACCGTGTGTTTCGATCTTCTCGCGATCTTCGACAGCCAGCATTTCATCCGTGATAATCGTGTCGATCTCATGCAGGGGCACGATCCGATGGAGCGCCCGCGCGTTGAAGCGGCTGCTGTCCGCCAAAAGAACCGTCTTTTGGGCCGCCTTGACCATGGCGCGTTTCAGCTCGACCAGTTCCAGGACGGTATCCGAAACGCATTCGGCATCAATGGCCTGCGCCGACATGACAAACAGGTCGCATCGAATGTCACGCAGGAAGCCAATTCCCGGCTCCCCCAGCAAACCGAAGGCCCCTGGACGGTTGGTGCCGCCAGGCACGATCAATTTGAACTGCGGCTTATAGGTCAGTGATTTTGCAACATAGAGATCATTTGTCACGACGGTCAGATGAAACTCCAGCTCGGCAACCGCATCGGCAAAATCATGGACGACGGCCCCGGTATCGATCAGGATGCTCTGACCCGGCTTGATGTGGCGAATGGCCTCGACAACAATGGCCCGCTTTTCCTCGACCGCCGTTCGGCGTGCCAGATCCGTGCTGGGTTCGTAGGTCGTGTGCTGCCGGGTTCGCACGGCGCCGCCATGGGTCCGACGCAAGAACCCTTCGCTTGAGAGAAGATCGAGATCGCGGCGAATGGTCGAGACCGAGATGTTGAACATTTTTGCGAGGTCCTGGCTGGAACCGGCGAAATTGGCGTCAAACCAGTCTATCAACCGTTGCCGCCGCTCGGCCGGCAGCATTTCATCGGATATGGAAGTCTGTGGTTCAGTCAATCTGTTCTCCCGCTGGCAAGATCGCGTCCCTCAATCGATCCATTTGAACATATCGCAACGGAGCCGGGAATTGTCTGTGCCTATAATTTTCCGGGCAGCCACAGTGCAATCTGCGGGAACGCAACAAGCAGGATCGTTCCGAAGCACAACAACAGGAAGAAGGGCAAAGCCGCAATGATTGTCCGGCCCATCGCGGCCGATGTCAGACCCTGCAGAATATAGAGGTTCAGACCAACCGGCGGCGTCAGCGCACTGAGCTCTATCATGATGACCAGAAAAATGCCGAACCAGATGGGATCGAACCCGGCCTGTATGATGAGCGGTACGGCGATCGGCACCGTCATTACGGTCATGGACGTGCCATCGATAAACATGCCGAGCACGATGTAGAGCAGCGCCAGTATGAGCAGGACGCCATAGGGTGACAGGTCAAGCGTTGCCATGGCCTGGGTGATCTGCAAAGGAAGCTGCATGAACGCAATCGCCGCCGACAGAAAGGACGCGGCTGCAATCAGGATGCAGATCATGGCCGATATGCGGATCGTCGCCATGAGCGATTCGACGATCATGGTGAGCGAGAACTGACCCGTGACGGCAACAATCACCATGGTGCAGGCCACCCCGACCGCTGCGGCCTCGGACGGCGTAGCCAGCCCCGAATAGATCGATCCCAGAACCACGGTCATCAAGATGACGATTGGCAGCAATTGCAGAACACCGCGTCCAATCTCCCTGATTGAGGGACGCTCATCGGATGCCGGCTCCACACCCGGGCGCAGCAGTGTGACGATGATGATGTATCCTGAATAAAGCACCGCCATCATGATCCCGGGGAGCAGACCGGCGGCAAACAGCTTGGTGATCGAGACCTCCGCCAGCACACCGTAAATGATCAGCGCAATCGACGGAGGGATCAACAGACCGAAGGTACCGGCTCCGGCCAGAGAACCCGACAGAAGATTGAGATCGTAACCGCGTTTCATCAGTTCCGGGATGGTGATTTTTCCCACGGTGGCGGTGGTCGCGTTGGAGGACCCGCTGATTGCAGCGAAGATCGTGCAGCCGAGCACATTTGTGTGCAACAGGCCACCGGGTACACGGGACACAATCGGCGACAGGCCGCGGAACAGCCGCTGGGAAATGTCCGTTCGGAATATGATGTCGCCCATCCAGATGAAGATCGGGATCGCCGCCAATTCCCATGAAACGGCGCTTGATGAAATGACTTTTGATGCGATCGTGCCGATGCGCACCATGTCGAAATCCGCGACAATATAGAGCGCGCTTACGCCAACCAGAATGAGGCCGGCAAAGATCCACATGCCCGCACCCAGAAACAGCACAACGAGCAGCAGCAAAACGAGGGAGGCGGTAAGTGTGGACATGAAGACAACCCGTGGCCTAAATTCTCAACCTGGCGTCGGCCGCGCGGCCGGTGGCCATGAGACGGCAGAACCTGACCAGCAGCTGCAGCGCCAGCAAGGAAAGACCGGCAAAGAAGATGGCCTCGGGAATCCACAGCGGTATCGGCAGATAGTGCTCGGTCGTGGAGCCGCGGTTCCAGAGCTTGGCGACGGTGCGCCACTGATAAACCATCAGGCCAAGCACGAGAATTTCGGCCAGAACGACCGAAAAGGTTTCGGCAACAAATCCCGCGACAGCGCCGAGCCGCGACGTCACCACACTCACCCGGATCATACTGCCCTGCTCAAGAGCCCATCCGACAGCCAGGAATGTGATGGCGGCCACACCATGGCCGACAAGCGCGTCCGCCATAAAGGTTGACCGGGAAAAGAAACGCAGGACGATCTCGACCAGAATCAACCCGACCATCAGGACCAGCAGGACCGCGGCAAGACCTGCCGCGATCCGGTTGAGGCTCGAAGACAGGGATGCGATGAGCCGAAGCCAGCCCGGTTCCGAAGCGGCGGGATGCAAAAGGCCGGCATTGTTGTCATTCACGTTGCCGCCTCCTGCATTGGACCGGTGGATCTGACTTAATTGTTGCGGGTTTTTTCAAACTCCTCGAGGATCCTGGCGCCGCGCTCGCCGGTCTTGTCGACCCAGTCGTCGCGCACTTTCGCAGCCGCTTCCCGCAGGCGTTCGAAAACCGGCGCCGGTACATCCTCGTCCAGCGTGATGGTCATTCCGTTTTCACGCATCGTATCATAGGGCGCCGTCATGATGTCCAGCATCAGCTGCCAGTTATGGGCATCGCAGGTGGCAATCGTGTCCGTCAGAGCTGCCTGGGCTTCGGCGGGCAGGCTGTCGAAGGCATCCTTGTTGACATGCGCGACGAACAACGCCATCGCGTAATTGACCTCGGTGAAGTCGCTGACATAATCCCATATCGACAATTGCTTGCCGCCATCGGCGGATGTCAGAACGGCGTCAATGCCGCCCGTCGAAAGCTGGGGCACGAGGTCCGACCAGGCAATCTGCAACGGTGCGGCGCCGGCGGCAATCAGTGTTTGCGTGCCGTTGACGTCATAGGTTCGTATCCTGAGACCGTCGATGGCATCCACCGAGGTGATCGGTTGCTTGGCGTGGATGCCGCTTGGTGCGTTCGGCAGAGCCCACAGCAGTTTCATATTGTTGGCCTCGAATACTTTTTCATATTCGGGGCGGGCGATCTGCCAAAGCTGATAGGCCTGCTCCGGAGAGTTCGCGACGAACGGCAGTGAGCTGAGATTGAACAACGGGTCGATGCCGCTCAGTTGGGTCAGTAGCGTGACCGCAGCCTGCACCCCACCATCCTGGACAGCGTCAAAATGATCGGCCGATTTGTAGCCGAGAACACCGCCGCCCTGATAGGTTATGTCAATCGCGTCGCCCGCGAGCTTTTCCACTTCGCCGATGCAAAACTGTGCCGCATCATATGTCAGGCCGGCATTGTTGCCGCCATACTCGTCTGAAAAATCCCATTTGGCGGTTTGTGCGGCCGCCGGGCCCGCCAATGCGACCACCGCCACCATACAGGCGGTTGATTTCAGGACTGAACGCCAGGATCTTTTCATTTCGACTTCTCCCTTGCTAACATTTTTATTCAGCGGCTCGGCGGAAGACAGCCGGAGCCCTTCCCTCCGCTGACACTGCTTCGACACAAGCCTAAACAGCGCTATGCACCATATTCTTGCAGGAACGTTCAAATAAAGTCAACACATGAGCCAAAACTACCCTAAAACATTGCCATAACCTATCATTTTGCATCATGTGAGCTTGTAGTGGTACAAAAACTTCCATATAACTTCAAAAACGAGCATCCTTTGGCGATCCTTTCGGGAAGCGGCTGAATTCAGCGGGAAGGTTCAAGACATGAGAGACAGCACGCAGAACGGAAAAGTGGTTCTGATATCGGGCGCCAATCGCGGGATCGGCGCGGAAATCGCGCGCGACCTGATATCAAACGGATACCGTGTCAGCCTGGGTGCGAGGCGTCCGGAAACGCTGATCGAGGCACACGGCGCTGCCGATGATGATCGCCTATATGCGCCATTCGATGCCTTCAAGCGGGAGAGCGCGGAACTATGGGTGACCGAGACGGTCAAACGGTTCGGCCGGATCGATGCGCTGGTCAACAATGCCGGATCCGGCGAAATGGTTTCGCTTCATGACGATAATGAAGACGCCCTGGATCGGCTCTGGGAAGTCAATGTCAAGGCACCCCTTCGCCTGACGAGGCACTGCCTGCCGCATCTTGAAAAGACCGGATGCGGGCGGATCGTCAATATTGTCTCCATGTCCGGCAAACGGGTTCGCAATCCCTTCGTCGGCTACAATATGACCAAATTTGCCGTCATGGGTCTGACCCACACGACACGGCATGTCAGCTGGGACAAGGGTGTCAGGGCAACCGCGATCTGCCCGAGCTTCGTGCGCACCGAGATGAGTGCCTATACGGGCAAGGTGAGCCCGGAGGACATGATACAGCCCGAGACGATGGCGCAGCTCGTTCGAACGACGATTGAACTGCCGAACAACGCAGCAATCGCCGAGCTGCTTGTCAATTGCCGTCTTGAGGACATGCTTTAGATTTCCCATGGCCGGTAAAGACACCCGAACCGCAACCCTGAGGCAGATTCGATCCGACGCAGCGATTCCGCACGAAGTGGATATCGTTGTGATCGGCGGCGGCATAGCCGGTGTTTCCACGGCTCTGTTCCTGGCCGACAAGGGTTTGAGGGTCTGCCTCTGTGAGAAGGGCCAAATCGGCGCAGAGCAGTCGTCGCGAAACTGGGGCTGGACGCGGCAAATGGGCCGCGATCCCAGCGAGATGCCGCTTTCCATTGAAAGCATGAAAATCTGGCGCACCTTCGATACGCAATTCGGGATCGATGTGGGCTATCGCGAAACCGGCATCATCTATCTTTGCCGCAGCGCACGGGAAATCAAGGAAGCAGAAGGCTGGGCGGAAACCGGCAAGATGTTTCAACTGCCCCAGAGAATTCTGGAGGCCGGTCAGATTGGCAGCGTGCTTCCCGGTATCGAGCCGGGTTTCAAATTCGCATTGCAAACCACCTCGGACGGACGGGCCGAACCAACCATGGCGGCGCCGGCAATAGCCTTGGCTGCGCGGACACTGGGCGCATCGGTTTTGACTGAATGTGCGGTGCGAGGCATCGAGACATCGGGCGGACGGATCTGTGCCGCGGTCACCGAAAAGGGACCCATCAGGTGTTCCAGCATCGTGGTTGCCGGCGGTGCATGGTCCCGCCTGTTTCTCGGAAATCTCGACATCGAATTTCCACAACTGAAAATACTGGTTTCCGCCGCAAGGGTTGATCCTGTTTCCGGTGTTCCGGAAATGCCCGTCGGCGGTGGAGATTTCGCCTTTCGCAAACGCCTTGACGGTGGTTTTACAATCGCCCTGCGCAACACCAATATCGCACCGATTGTGCCGGACAGTTTTCGATTGCTGCCGGAGTTCCTGCCGACATTCGTCAAGTCATGGCGGGAGCTGAAACTGCGGATCGGCCGGCAATTCGTCAACGAGTATGCGATGCCCCGTCGCTGGGCTCTTGATGCGACAACACCCTTTGAGCAGGTGCGCATACTGGACCCGGCACCGCATGAACCGTTCAATCGCAAAGCGGTGAAGAACCTGCAGCGCGTCTTTCCGGCCTTTTCATCAGCACGCATCAGCGATGACTGGGCCGGTCTGATCGATGCCACACCCGATGGCATTCCGGTCATCGATCACGTGGAAGAATTGCCGGGACTTTATGTTTCATCCGGGTTTTCGGGGCACGGCTTCGGGATCGGACCCGGTGCCGGTATGCTGATGGCGCAACTCATTGCCGGCGAAACCCCGGTCGTCGACCCGGCCCCTTTCCGTCTCAATCGCTTTCGGTCAAATGCACGGAAACACGACGTGAAACTCCAACCGGTTGCGGGAAAGGCCTGAAATCATGGGATGGCGCATCGGCGTAGATTCCGGCGGGACGTTCACCGACATTTGCCTGTTCGAGGAAACCACCGGCCGTATCGAGATCTGGAAAACACCCTCCACGCCGGACGATCCGTCACGTGGCATCGCCGAGGTGGTCGAACAGGGGCTGGAGCGCGTTGGAAGCAGAATGCCGGAGCTGACCTTCTTTGGTCATGGGACGACAGTCGCCACGAATGCGCTGATCGAGTTGCGCGGCGTGAAGACGGCCCTCCTGACCACCGATGGATTTCGCGATCTGCTGGAGATCGGACGGCAAAGACGCCCCGATCTCTATGACGTGATGGTGGACAAACCGCAGGTCCTCGTACCGCGAGACCTGCGGATAGAGGTGCCGGAGCGCTTGCGATGGGATGGCTCGATAGAAACGCCGCTCGACCTTGAATGTGTTCGAAATGCCGTTGAAAAGCTGCGGGACGAAGGCGTCGAGGCAATTGCCATCTGTTTTCTCTACAGCTTCATGGACCCGGCCCATGAAGTGGCGGCGAGCGCCGAGGTCGCCATCGAAGCGGAGGATATGTTCCTGTCTCTGTCGAGCGAGGTAGCGCCCGAGTTTCGTGAATATGAGCGGCTCTCGACGACGGTGGTCAATGCTTTTCTTGGTCCGGTGATGCAGCGCTACATCAAACGTCTGGAAGGGCGCCTGCACGAGGGCGGACTGCGTGTTGCGCCGCATCTGACCCAGTCCAATGGTGGCGTGATCGGGTTTGAGACGGCAGCCAGGCTGCCTGTCCGTACTCTCCTTTCGGGACCGTCCACGGGGGTTGTCGCAGCGCAGGCCATCGCCGAAACTGCTGGATTCGACAAGCTCATCACCTTCGATATGGGCGGCACATCGTCCGATGTCGCGCTGCTGGAAGACCGCGTTTGCAAACGAACCGGCGAGGCGCAGGTGCATGGCTATCCCATCAAGGCGCCCATGCTGGATATTCACACGGTCGGCGCCGGGGGCGGGTCCATCGCCATGGTCGACAGCGGCGGACATCTCAAGGTGGGACCGGAAAGCGCAGGCGCCGATCCGGGGCCAGCCTGCTATGGGAGAGGCGGCACACGGCCGACCGTCACCGACGCGAACATCGTTCTTCAGGTCCTGAATCCGGTCGAAATTCTGGGCGGACGCATGCGGGTGGAACGCGCTCTCGCGGTCCGGGCCATCCAGGATCTGGCGGATCAACTTGACCTCAGCCTCTACGAAACGGCCCAGGGCATCCTCTCGGTGGCCACGGCAAACATGGCCAAGGCGATCCGGGTCATCTCGGTTCAGCGTGGATACGATCCGAGAGACTATGCGTTGATCGCGTTTGGCGGTGGCGGGCCGCTTCACGCTGTGCGGCTGGCACGTGAACTGGACATGACACGGGTGATCGTTCCGCCTACACCGGGCGCATTGTGCGCCCTTGGCTTGCTGCTGACCGATCTTCGTGCGGATTTTGCCAAAAGCAAGCTGCTGCCCCTTGTGGCCGACAGCTTTGCGGAAATTACCGACGGCTTTGTCAGCCTCGAAGTCCAGGCAGACGCGTGGTTCAAGAAAGAAGGCATCGAAAGAAAAAGGCAGCGGCTTGTCCCCACGGTCGACCTTCGCTATGAGGGCCAAAATTACGAACTCCAGGTCGCTTTCCCGAACGGGGCGGAAACCCGCGCCAATTTCAAAACGCTCGTAAGAAATTTCGAGGCCGCGCATCGCCAACGCTTCGGCTTCGTCGTTGAAGGTGAAGCGATTGAGCTGGTTACACTGCGGCTGGAGGCTGTCGGCATTGTCAACAAGGCAACCATGGAAGCCGAAGACATGGCGGGCGAACCGACTGCCGCCATGCCGATTGACCGGCGCGACGTCTGGCTGCCGGAAGCAGACGGGATGGTCCCCTGCCCGATCTACAGGCGGTCTGATCTCAGATCCGGCCATACACTTGAAGGGCCGGCGGTCATCGAGCAAATGGATACGACAACGCTGATCCTGCCGGACATGACCGCGCGGATCGACGGCCATCTCAATCTGATCGTGGAAACGGCCTCATGACCCAGCTCGATCCCATTACCGTGGAAGTTATCGGAAGCGCTCTGACGTCGATCGTCGAAGAGATGGGGGAAGCCCTGGTGCGCTCCAGCTATTCCACCAACATCAAAGAGCGTCGAGACTGTTCAACCGCCCTTTTTGACCGGTTGGGCAACACGCTGTGCCAGGCCGAGCACATCCCGATGCATCTGGGAAGCTTCATCGGAATCATCCCGCACATCCTCCAGCGTCACGACAGGGCCGACTTTCGCCCCGGAGACGTATTCATCGGCAATGATGCCTATGTCGGCGGCGCGACGCATTTGCCGGATATCGTTCTGGCCGAGCCGATCCACTTCGACGGCGAATTGGTCGCCTGGGCCGTCAACACGGCACATCATTCCGATTTTGCCGACCGCGGACATGAGCACATCTATCAGGAAGGCATCCGCATTCCGCCGGTTCGACTGTACCGGGAGGGGGTTCTGCAATCCGACATTCAGGAAATTTTTCTGCTCAACTGCCAGGTCCCCCGCGAACGGCTGTCGGACCTGCGCGCGCAAATGTCGGCAAACCGGCTTTGCGTAAGCAGGATGCAGGCTCTCTGCCACAAATATGGCAGGGACCGCGTTCTGGCCGCTGGTGATGAGCTGCAGAACTATGCGGAGCGGAAGATGCGGGCCGGGATTTCCCAGATCCCCGATGGCACCTACCGTTTCACGGATGTCTTCGACAGCAACCAGTTGCCCGACACGATGGCGTTCACCGTCGCCATTACGGTTGAAGGCGATGCCATGTCGCTCGACTTCGATGCTCCGCCACAGGTCCGGGCCGGCCTCAACATGGTTTACACCTCGTTGCTCGCCGCCTGCTATTACGCCGTCAAATCCGCCGTGGATCCGACAATTCTGCCGAATGCCGGCCTGTCACGGCCGCTGACAATCACTGCCCCGAAAGGATCGATCCTGAACTGTGTCCATCCGGCGGCCGTCGACGGAAGGATCGCGGCCAGTCAACGGGTGGCCGATCTGATCCAGGGCGCCCTGGCCAAGGCGATGCCGGGCAGGATTGCCGCGGCGGGCAATGGCTGCTGCACCGGCGCCACTTTCACCGGCACACGGGAAAACGGCGATATCTGGGTCTATCTGGAAACCATTGGCGGCGGTGGCGGGGCACGACCCGGCGCCGACGGGTTGAGCGGCATCCAGGTCCACATGACCAACACCTCAAACCTGCCCGTCGAGGGGCTGGAACGTGAGTATCCGCTCACGCTGTTGCGTTACGAGCTGGCGGACGGCTCGGCCGGCGATGGAGAATTTCGCGGCGGTATGGGAATTCGCCGGGTCTATCGTGTCGAACGCGCCTGCCGGCTGAGTGTCGACGGCTCCCGGATGGTTTCGCATCCATGGGGCCTCGAGGGAGGTCTGGACGCCGATGGTTCGCATCTGGATTTCGGCGATGGGCGAAGGAGTTTTGCAGGTATCGCCGCACTTGAACCGGGCCAGACCATCGAGATCGTTACACCCGGCGGCGGCGGGTACGGTCACCCGTCCAGGCGCCGTTCCGATGCGGTTGCACGCGACAAGGCGGAAGGCCGCATCCCCACCGAAGCGTAGACTTGGCGCGATAAGGTCAGCTTGCAGCATCTGACGGCAGAAACCCGGCCCGACCGCCTCTGGTCGAAGCCCGCACCAAACACCGGTACCGACAAAAAACCCGCCATCTTGCGACAGCGGGTTTTGCAGATTCGTGTCAGCCGCGCATTACTTGGCGGGTTCGCGCGGGATCTCCTGGCCGGATTCCTGGTCGACGACTTTCATGGACAGCCGCACCTTGCCGCGATCGTCAAAGCCGAGAAGCTTGACGAAGACCTTGTCGCCTTCCTTGACCACATCGGATGTCTTGCCGACCCGTTCCTGGGCGAGCTGTGAAATGTGAACCAGACCGTCGCGCGGACCGAAGAAATTCACGAAGGCGCCGAAATCGGCAACCTTGACCACGGTGCCCTCATAGATCACGCCGACTTCCGGTTCCGCGACAATGGAGTGAACCCATTTCTTCGCCGCCTCGATTTCCTTGGCCGAAGCGGAGGCGAATTTGATGGTCCCGTCATCATCGATGTTGATCTTGGCGCCGGTCTTTTCGACAATTTCGCGAATAACCTTGCCGCCCGATCCGATCACATCGCGGATCTTGTCGACCGGAATGTTCATGACTTCGATACGCGGGGCAAATTCACCGAGCTCTTCGCGGCTCTCATTGATGGCATTGCCCATTTCGTCGAGAATGTGGACGCGGCCGCCCTTGGCCTGATCCAGCGCCACCTGCATGATCTCCTCGGTAATCCCGGTGATCTTGATATCCATCTGCAGGGAGGTGATGCCGTCACGGGTGCCGGCAACCTTGAAGTCCATGTCACCCAGATGGTCTTCATCGCCCAGAATGTCCGACAGGACGGCAAAGCGATCGTCTTCCTTGATGAGACCCATGGCGATACCGGCCACCGGCTTGGCAAGCGGCACACCGGCATCCATCAGCGCCAGCGACGTGCCGCAGACGGTCGCCATCGAGGACGAACCGTTGGATTCGGTGATCTCGGAGACAACACGCAAGGTGTAGGGGAACTGTTCGCCCGACGGCAGCATCGGGTGAATCGCCCGCCAGGCAAGCTTGCCGTGGCCGATCTCGCGCCGCCCGGGTGAGCCTGTCCGGCCCGTCTCTCCGACCGAGAAGGGCGGGAAGTTGTAGTGCAGCAGGAACTTTTCCTTGTACATGCCGGTCAGGGCATCGACATATTGCTCGTCCTCACCGGTTCCAAGCGTCGCAACGACGATGGCCTGGGTTTCCCCACGCGTGAACACGGCCGATCCGTGTGTGCGCGGCAGGACGCCAACTTCCGATGAGATCGCCCGCACCGTCGACAGATCGCGGCCGTCAATGCGGCTCTTGGTGTCGAGAATATTCCAGCGGACGATTTTTGCCTGGAGCGATTTGAAAACCGCGCCGATTTGCTCGGATGTGTATTCCGGCTCCTCTTCGCCCTCGGGCTGGAAATGTGCCACGACCTTGGCCTTGACGGCATCGACGGCGTCATAACGCTCCGCCTTGTCGATGATCTTGTAGGCATCGCGCAACTCGCCTTCGACCAGTTTCAGCATGGCTTCCTCGAGGGCCGAGTGATCTTCCGGCTCGAATTCGCGCGGTTCCCTGGCAGCCACTTCAGCAAGCTTGATGATCGCATCTATGACCGGCTGGAAGCCCTTCTGGCCGAACATGACGGCGCCCAGCATGACGTCCTCGGCGAGCTCTTCAGCTTCCGATTCCACCATCAAAACGGCGTCCTGCGTGCCGGCGACGACGAGATCGAGCGACGATTCGTCCATTTCGTCGACATGCGGGTTGAGCACATATTCGCCGTCGATATAACCAACGCGCGCACCGCCGATGGGACCCATGAAAGGAATGCCTGAAAGGGTCAGCGCCGCGGAAGATGCGATCAGAGCCAGTATGTCGGGGTTGTTTTCCAGATCATGCTGCATGACGGTGATGATGATCTGGGTGTCGAATTTGTAGCCATCGGGAAACAGCGGACGAATGGGACGGTCGATCAGACGTGACGTCAGGGTCTCGTTTTCGCTCGGCCGGCCCTCGCGCTTGAAATAACCGCCGGGAATTCTGCCGGCGGCGTAGGTCTTTTCCTGATAATTCACGGTCAGGGGAAAGAAATCCTGTCCGGGTTTGGCCTTCTTTGCGGAAACGACAGTCGCCAGAACGACGCTTTCGCCATAGGTGGCGAGCACCGCACCATCGGCCTGCCGGGCAATCTTGCCGGTTTCCAGAATGAGCGGCCTTCCGCCCCATTCAATTTCTACCTTGTGGGTATTGAACATATCTTGTCCTTCGTGGGGAAACGGCAGTCATCGACGACGCGTCCGTCTCCAGTTTACAGCAGCCGGTCCCGATTTACGGGCCGGTGTTTGTTTCGCCACGGGCAAGACAACGGGATGTTTGGCGGTTTGTGGACGATCCACGGCAAACAACCTGCAATCCTGCCCCGTGACGGTTCCACCGGATGTTTAACCCATCCGGAATCGAAAACGGCGGCGTGCCGAAAGCACCCCGCCGGTTAACCTAACGGCGAATTCCGAGACTCGCGATAAGCTTTTTGTAGCGTTCCTCGTCCTTCCTCTTGACATAGTCGAGAAGAGAACGACGGCTTGAAACCATCTTCAAGAGACCACGGCGGGAATGGTTGTCCTTCTTGTGGCCTTTGAAATGCTCGGTCAGATTGGTGATACGCTCGGTGAGGATCGCGACCTGGACTTCGGGAGATCCGGTGTCACCATCCTTGGTTGCGTATTTCTTCATCAGCTCTGCCTTGCGTTCAGCAGTAATCGACATCGTACCATCCTTTCAATCTGGAGGGAGTGGCCGCCCACAGCCGGGATGTCGTCCAGCAGGGGCCGTGGATACGTGGCGATCGCCCGTATTGCGGTGCATATAGGCCAGAAATTCAGGAATTGCCAGCATTATTTGCGGTCCGCCGTCGCTTCGGCGTCAGGAGTGTGACCGTTCGCGAACAATAGCTGCCAGCATCCTTGTCACACGCCGAATACGCGCCGCGGCCGAAACTCTCCAGCGGCTATTTCACCGATCGCAATCAGCTTGCCATCCTGTGTCGCATAGGCGTCATCTGCCGGGAGCGGTGCATCACGGCCGCGCAGGATAATTGGATTGCCCCGCCGCAGACGACGGGCCTGGTCGTCATTGACCACAATATGCGGCAACATCGACAGCGCCTCACCGGTCTCGATCAGATGCGCGTCGAGTGCAGCCATGCGCTGCGTGTCATCTTCCATCGCCTCCAGGGCAGTCAAGGCGTCGAGGGGAACCAGGTCCGCCTCGCCAAAGGGTGCGACACTGATCCGACGCAACGAGGCGATGTGGCCATGGCACCCCAGATCCCGTCCCATATCGCGCGCCAGCGACCGCACATAGGTGCCCTTGCCGCATTCCACCTCAAAAACGGCAGTGTCACGATCAGGCATGGCGACCAGGTCAAGCCGGTGGATCTCCACTTCGCGCGGGGGAATGTCCACCTCCTCGCCTTCGCGGGCGAGATCATAGGCCCGGTTGCCGTCGATCTTGATTGCCGAAAACTGCGGCGGCACCTGATCGATAATGCCGGTATAGCGCGGCAGCAGCGCCCTGATGTCGCTTTCTGCCGGACGTTCGCAACTTGCCGCCGCAACGGCGCCCTCCCGGTCGTCCGTCGTGCGCTCCTCTCCCCAGCACACGGTAAAACGATAGATCTTGCGGCCATCCATGACATAGGGAACGGTTTTGGTCGCATCGCCCAGCGCAATCGGCAACAGGCCGGATGCCAGTGGATCGAGGGTTCCGGCGTGGCCGGCTTTCTGCGCCTTGAAGAGCCAACGGATTTTCGACACGGCCTCGGTTGAACCCAGATCACGCGGCTTGTCGAGGATCAGCCAGCCGGAAACCGGTCTGCCTTTCTTCTTGTTGCGCCGCGCCATCAGAGCGACGAACCGCCGTTTTCTTCGTCGTCATCATCATGCCGCAGGTCGCGCTGGACCTGCGGTGAGCGCAGCAATTCATCGATGCGCTGGTAGTTGTCGAAGCTGGTGTCATCGCGAAACCGAATCTCGGGCATATATTTCATCTGCCTGAGCGCCGGGGTAACCCTTTTGCGGATATAGCGGGCACTCTTGTTGAGCGCGGCAACAATGGAATCGTGATCGGACTGTCCCAGCGGCGTCACATAGGCCGTGGCGATTTTCAGGTCCGGCGACATCTGCACTTCCGAGATGGAAATGACGGTGTTTTCAATCAACGGATCGCGAATCTCGCCGCGCTGCAGCACCGTGGTGATGGCGGCGCGAACCTGCTCGCCAACCCGCAACTGGCGCTGCGACGGCCCGGAAGAGGCAAATCTGGACATGAGAGCGACGTACCCTTGTTCGGTTCACGTCGGGTTTGGACCGCCCGCGAACGATTGTCTCGGCGAAAAGGCGGGCGCATCGGCTGCGCCCGCCTTTTCAAACTCGGTTCAGACCGGTTACAGGGTCCGCGTTACGTGTTCAACGCGGAAACACTCGATGATATCGCCGGCGCGAATATCCTCGTAGTTTTCAAAGGCCATACCGCATTCCTGACCGGCATTGACCTCGGCGACCTCGTCCTTGAACCGCTTGAGCGTCTTCAGGCTGCCTTCGTGGATCACCACACTGTCGCGGATGAGGCGCACGCCGGCGCCACGCTCGACCTTGCCCTCGGTGATCCGGCAACCGGCAACCCGGCCAACCTTGGTGATGTTGAAGACTTCCAGGATCTCGGCATTGCCCAGGAACGTTTCGCGGCGCTCCGGCGACAGCATGCCCGACATGGCGGCCTTAACGTCATCGACGAGATCGTAGATGATGTTGTAATAGCGGATCTCGATGCCGTTGGCCGCAGCGGCCTCTCGCGCCTGGGAATTGGCGCGGACATTGAAACCCATGATCGCCGCATTGGATGCCTCGGCCAGCGACACATCCGATTCGGTGATGCCACCGGCGCCCGAATGCACCACGCGGGCCCGCACCTCGTCGGTCGCCAGATTGTCGAGCGCACCGATGATCGCCTCGATGGATCCTTGCACGTCGCCCTTGATGAGGAGCGGAAACTCCTGCACGCCGGAGACCTGCAGCTGGGTCATCATCTGCTCAAGGGAGCCGCGTGTGCCGGCCTGCCGCGCAACGGCCATTTCACGGGCCTTGCGCTGCCGGTATTCGGCGATTTCACGGGCCCGGGCTTCGTTCTCGACAACCGCCATCCGGTCTCCGGCTTGCGGTGTGCCCTGCAATCCAAGCACCTCGACCGGCATGGAGGGACCGGCTTCCTTGACCTGTTTGCCATGATCATCGACCAGTGCGCGGACACGGCCCCACTCATCACCGGCAACGACGATGTCGCCGGTTCTCAGGGTTCCGGCCTCGATCAGAACCGTGGCAACGGAGCCGCGGCCGCGGTCCAGTTGCGCTTCGATCACCGCACCCTCGGCCGTGCGGTCCGGGTTGGCCTTCAGATCCAGAATTTCCGCCTGCAGCAGGATCGCTTCCAGCAGCTTGTCGAGATTGGTTCCCTTAACGGCCGAAACCTCGACATCGAGAACTTCACCGCCCATGGATTCGACGAAAACCTCGTGTTGCAGGAGTTCGGTGCGAACCTTGTTCACATCGGCCTCGGGCTTGTCGATCTTGTTGATGGCAACAATGATCGGAACGCCTGCCTCCTTGGCATGATTGATCGATTCCACCGTCTGCGGCATGACGCTGTCATCGGCAGCAACAACCAGAATGGCAATGTCGGTCGCCTGCGCACCGCGGGCGCGCATGGCCGTAAAGGCAGCATGGCCGGGCGTATCGATGAAGGTGATCTTCTGACCGTTCTGCTCGACCTGGTAGGCGCCGATATGCTGGGTGATGCCGCCGGCTTCGCCGCTGACCACATTGGCCTCGCGGATGGCATCGAGCAGCGATGTCTTGCCGTGGTCGACATGTCCCATGATGGTCACGATCGGCGGGCGCTCTTTCAGCGAACCCTCGTCGTCCTTGATGTCGAAGATTCCCATTTCGATATCGGATTCTGAGACCCGTTTGACCGTGTGCCCGAATTCGCTGGCAATCAACTCGGCGAGATCCGCATCGATGACGTCGCCGGGCTTCATCATCTGGCCTTCCTTCATCAGGAACTTGATCACGTCGACGGATCGCTCGGCCATGCGCTGCGACAATTCCTGAATGGTGATGGTCTCCGGCAATGTCACTTCGCGGGCAATCTTTTCTCTGGGTTCCTGAGACTGCGCACGTTTCAGTTTCTCCTGACGGCGGCGCATCGCCGAAAGGGACCGACCGCGCTGCGACCCGTCCTCATTGAGCGCCGCATTGAGTGTCAATTTGCCACGGCGGCGGTTTTCCTCGCCGCGGGGGCGGGCCGGTTTGGGCGATTCGGGACGCGCGGGTTTGCCCCGCTGCACGGCCGGCTTGCCACCACGCGGCGCTTCACCTTCGGTGTGGCGCGGCGAGCGGGTGGGGCGATCGACCACCGGCGGCTCCGGCGGCGGCTCGACGATCATTTCGGCACCATCGGGCTCGATTCCCGCCGCTTCATCGGCCTTGCGCTTTTCTTCCTGTTCGGCCTTCAGCCGCGCTTCTTCCTCGGCCTGTTTGCGCGCCGTTTCCTCGGCTTCCTGCTGGCGCTGCGCTTCCTGTTCAGCCCGAAGCTTGGCATCTTTTTCCGCCTGTTCGGCCTCCTGCGCATCGCGAACCTTGGCATTGGCCAGGGCCCGTTTGCGCGCATCCATTTCACTGGCCGAAAGCTCCTTGAGCACGACCGCCGGCTTGGCGGTGTCGCGCGCAGGCTCCTGGCCGGCGGCCGGCTTCGGCTTCTCGGGCGCAGGCGCCGGCTTCAGGCCGGCCGCCAGATTCACGGGCTTCTCGTCATCGGGACGCGTAATGCGCCGTTTGCGCGTTTCGACCACAACAGCCTTTGTCCGGCCGCGGCCCATATCCTGGCGCACGGTTCCGTGCTCAACCCCGGAACGCTTCAACGTCAGGGTTTTCTTGCTGGACACGCTGATGGTCTTGTCGTCCTTGGTGTCGCTCATTCCGTTTCCGTTTCCTTGGCGGGCTCACCCGCTCTCAGACCGTTTTCAACTCCATTGCGAAACCGGTCAAGCATCTTTGCGCGTTTCACTACACCCTCACCGGCCTGCCCTGCAAGCACCGCAACGTGAATTACCTGTCCACCGGCCGAAAGAACCGCCATATCATCGGCCGGCAGCAATTGAAATGCCGCAATTTGACCGCCGCCCGCCTCGGCCAGTGCATGCCGCGCCTGATCCATCTTCCTGATGCCGTCAGGCGCAGCGTCCGTCGCATGCAGCACGGCGATTGCCTGCCCCGATCTGACGGCCGCATCGGCCTTGGTCGAGCCAACGACCAGTTGACCGGCCTTGCGCGCCAGGCTCATCATGCCGGTCAGCGCCGAGACGAGCAGCGCATCGATGCCACTGACCAGATCCGCCGGTACGCTGACTTTCGATTTGAGCGCCCGCGCGAACAGATTTCGGTCCGCTGCCTGCTGCACGAAAGCGCGCTCTGCCGTCACCCAGCACCCGCGACCCGGAAGTTGCCCCCTCAGATCGGCGACGATGACGCCCTGCGGATCGGCCACAAAGCGGATCATGGTCTCGGCCGGACCGCTCTTCCGGCTAACAATGCAGGTCCGGTCATTCATCCCGGGCACCGATACTGCGCGGTCCATCGAGCGTCCTGCTCAGACCTGCGCAACCTCCTCGGCGGCTTGCGTCCCTTCTTCCTGCGGTTCGTCCTCGGCTTCCGGCTCGGCCAGATCCTCTTCGGTAATCCATCCGGCGGCCAGCCGGGCTGTCACGATCATCTGTTCGGCATCGGCGCGTGAAACATCCAGCGCCGAGAAAAGGCCGTCGAACCGTGTCGTCTCACCGTCCTTGCGTTCGGTCCAGCCGACCAGATCGTCGGCAGCGCAGCCGGCAAAATCATCCATGGATTTGATGCCGTCTTCTCCGAGGGCGACCATCATCGCGGTCGTCATACCCGGAATGGCGCGCAATTCGTCCTGCACACCGAACTCGACGCGCTTCGCCTCCAATTCGGCCTCGATGGCATCAAGATATTCCTGGGCACGGCTCTGGATTTCCTGAGCCGTGTCCTCGTCAAATCCTTCGATCGACGCAACCTCCTCCAGATCCACATAGGCCACTTCCTCAACCTGGGAAAAGCCTTCGGAAGCCAGAACCTGCCCAACCATTTCATCAACATTGAGCGCATTCATGAACAGTTCGGTGCGCTCGTTGAATTCCTTCTGGCGCCGTTCGGATTCTTCCTGCTCGGTCAGGATATCAATGTCCCAACCGGTCAGTTGCGAGGCGAGGCGCACATTCTGGCCCCGCCGGCCGATCGCCAGCGACAGCTGGTCGTCCGGGACCACAACCTCGATCCGCTCGGCATCCTCGTCCAGCACGACCTTGGCCACTTCCGCGGGCTGCAGGGCGTTGACGATGAACGATGCCGGATCCATCGACCAGGGGATGATGTCGATCTTCTCGCCCTGGAGTTCGCCGACCACCGCCTGAACGCGGCTGCCGCGCATGCCCACGCAGGCGCCGACCGGATCGATCGAACTGTCGTTGGAGATCACGGCAATCTTGGCACGGGACCCCGGATCACGGGCAACGGAACGGATTTCGATGATTCCGTCATAGATTTCGGGAACCTCCATGGTGAAGAGCTTGACCATGAATTGAGGATGGGTGCGCGACAGAAAGATCTGCGGACCGCGCTGTTCACGGCGCACATCGTAGACAAAGGCCCGAACCCGGTCGCCATAGCGAAAATTCTCGCGCGGGATCAACTCGTCGCGGCGAATAATGGCCTCGCCACGGCCCAGATCGACGATCACATTGCCATATTCGACCCGCTTGACGGTTCCGTTGACGATCTCTCCGACCCGGTCCTTGAACTCCTCGAACTGACGGTCGCGTTCGGCTTCGCGCACTTTTTGCACGATGACCTGCTTGGCCGATTGCGCCGCAATGCGGCCAAAATCCATCGGCGGCAGCGGTTCGGCAATGAAATCTCCGAGCTGCGCTTCCGGATTGCGGTCCCGGGCAAGCTCGATCGCAATCTGCGTGGAATAATCCTCAACCGCCTCGACCACTTCGAGCAGCCGCTGCAGCTTGATCTCGCCCGTCTTGGCATTGATGTCGGCGCGAATATTCGATTCCGAACCGTAGCGCGACCGCGCCGCCTTCTGAATGGCATCGGCCATCGCATCAATCACTATGTCACGATCGATCGCCTTCTCGCGGGCCACAGCATCCGCAATCTGAAGAAGTTCAAGCCTGTTCGCACTCACCGCCATTTGTTTCTCCATATGATGGCATGGCGCGGTCTCAACCGCCGCCTTGGATCGTCTGGGTCAGGACCCATTCATTTCATGTGTGTCGTTATCTGCCGCGCGCGCTGCCTTTGCAGCCTTGTCGGCCGCCAGCGCGTCGCGAATGAGATCATCCGTCAATATCAGCTTGGCCTCGGCAAGCGCATCGAACGGAATGCGCACGGCCGGCTCGTCGCCATAACTTGCCTGATCGCGCTGCAGGGTGAACACGTCCGCATCCACGCCGGTGATCGTGCCGCGAAACCGTTTGCGGCCCTCGACCATGATTGTGGTTTCGCACTTGATCAGATGGCCTGTCCAGCGCTCGAAATCGGAGCGACGGACCATTGGCCGGTCGATCCCCGGAGACGATACTTCCAGATGATACGCCTTGTCGATCGGATCCTCAACATCAAGGGCCGGTGACAGGGCCCGCGACAGCGCTTCGCAGTCCTCAACCGTCATGGTACCGTCATTGCGCTCGGCCATGACCTGCAGCGTCAGGCCGTTCTGGCCGGTCAGGCGCACGCGCACCAGCCGCGCATCCATGGACGCGATAACCGGTTCGACAATCGCTGCAATACGGGCATCAAGGCCCGTTTCAACGATGAGACGGGCGTCGTTTCCCGATCCGGCACGAACGGGTCCGGCCTTTTCGGGTCTTGCGTCTTCGGCGTCGTTCAAATGCGATGTCCCTGACAATTCGGTTTCCGACACGGTTTCATGAACCCCAATCAACAAAAAAGAGCGGGTCCGGGGGGCCCACTCTTGCTCAGGATGATCAAGATTTGCTGCTGATATACGCTCGCAGGCGGACAATTGCAAGCCGTGTGACGGGCATGCCGCGACAGATATCCGACTTTTCTTACGCCACCTGCCCCATTGCCGCTCAACTGCGCAGGAATGTCAGATAGGCCGGGGTTCGTCCCTCCCTCAACGCCTTCGACTCATAACGGGTCCCGGGCCAGTCCCTGAAGGGGTTACGCCAATCCGCCGCCGTTTGCGCCGGCCAGACAAAATCCGCGTGCGCGAGACAGAGCCGCAGGGTCCAGTTCACATAGCTGTCGATATCCGAGGCGAAGCAGAAGCGCCCGCCGGGCCGCAGCACGCGCGCCATGCGATCAAGATTGCGCGGTGACACAAAACGCCTTTTCCAGTGTTTCTTCTTGGGCCAGGGGTCCGGGTAGAGGAGGTCGATGTGATCGATGGACCCGGCCGGCAGCCAGTCGAGAAGACGGGTGGCGTCATCATCATAAACCCGCACATTGGAGCGCGGGCTGACGGCGAGCGCGCTGATGCATTTGGCCATGCCGTTGACAAAGGGTTCAACGCCGATGAATCCGATTTGCGGGGATTGCGCCGCACGGTGAAGTAAATGCTCACCGCCGCCGAAACCGATCTCAAGCCGGATCGCGGTGACATTGGCGTCGAATGCCTCACCCATATCCGCCGGTGGGCCGGCCTCGATATCCAGCCGGTATCGCGGCAGCAGTGCGCGCATGCTCTCGGCCTGCGCAGGGCGCAGCGTCTTGCCTCTTCGGCGACCGAAGAAGGCCTCGGTCGCCCGTTGCCGGTGATCTGGTGACATGAATCGCCTTCCAACCGATACGGTACCAGCATATCAGCCGGAAGGATGGGCCGCGATCAAGCCCGGAGGGCTTCTTTCAGCGGTTTGACCAGATCGGTCTTTTCCCAGGAAAACGATCCGTCGCGCCCACCCTTGCGGCCGAAATGGCCATAGGCGGCGGTCTTGGCATAGATCGGCTTGTTCAGGTCCAGGTGCCGGCGGATACCGGTGGGCGAGAGATCGACAATCTGACGAATGGCGCTTTCGATCTGTTCTTCGCTGACCTTGCCGGTCTTGTGCAGGTTCACATAGATCGACAAAGGCTGTGCCACGCCGATGGCATAGGAGAGTTGGATCGTGCATTTGTCGGCAAGCTTGGCCGCAACGATGTTCTTGGCGAGGTAGCGCGCCATATAGGCGGCCGAACGATCCACCTTGGTCGTGTCCTTGCCGGAAAACGCACCACCGCCATGCGGTGCGGCACCGCCATAGGTGTCGACAATGATCTTGCGGCCGGTCAGACCCGCATCGCCATCGGGTCCCCCGATTACGAATTTGCCGGTCGGGTTGATATACCAGTTGCAGTCGTCTGCAATGGGCAGGTCGCCCAGCGCCTCACGAATATAGGGCTCGACGACATCACGAACCTTTTGCGATTCCCAGCTTTCGTCCAGATGCTGGGTCGAGAGCACAATCTGTGTCACCTCGGCGGGTACGCCGTCGACATAGCGCACGGTGACCTGGCTCTTGCTGTCGGGACCCAGCCGCGCCGCATCGCCTTCACCCTTCTTGCGGGCGTCGGCCAATAGCCGCAGAATCTGATGGGAATAGTAAATCGGCGCGGGCATGAGATCCGGGGTCTCATTGCAGGCATAGCCGAACATGATGCCCTGGTCGCCGGCGCCTTCGTCGCCCTGCTGGTCGGCGGCATTGTCAACACCTTGTGCAATATCGGCCGACTGGGTGTGCAGCAACACATCGACCTTGGCGTTTTTCCAGTGAAAACCGTCCTGCTCATAGCCGATGTCGCGAATGGCCCGCCTGGCAGCGGAGCGAAACCGCGTCGGATTGATAACGTCCCGGCCCGCCTTGTCCTTCTTCATCAAAGTGGGCGGAACGCGCACCTCACCAGCGATGACCACACGATTGGTGGTGGCCAGTGTTTCCGCAGCAATTCTGACACTCCACGGATCGACACCCGTCTTGCGGGCTTCCTTGTAGACCAGGTCGACGATCTCATCGGAGATGCGATCGCACACTTTGTCCGGATGCCCTTCGGACACCGACTCACTGGTAAAATAATAGTTGCTACGCGACATGGCCCGCCTCTCCGGAATCAAACTAACGTCGACTTGTTATTTAAATCAGCCGGGGAACACAAGCGTAGAACGATATAAATATATCTTGATATGGCGGCATGCGCGACCGGACAATCCGGATTGGCGCTTGCCGTCTTCAATCAGGATGAGGCGTTGTCCGCTTCAGCCGCCAGTGCCTTCACCAGATCGACCAATTTGCGGCGCACCTTCGGATCCTCGATCTTCACGAAGGCCCGGTTGAGCTGCAGGCCTTCCGAAGAGGAAAGGAAATCGACGACATAATTCGAACTTGACGATTCAGCCATGCCCGGTTGACCGGTCGCAGGGTCGCCGGGTGCATCTTCAAAGAAAAAGGACACAGGAACATTGAGGATTGACGAGATGTTCTGCAGGCGGCTGGCACCGACGCGGTTGGTTCCCTTTTCGTATTTCTGTATCTGCTGAAAGGTTATGCCAAGGCTGTCCCCCAGTTTCTCCTGGCTCATGCCAAGCATCGTGCGGCGCAGCCTTATGCGCGAGCCAACATGGATGTCGATCGGATTTGGTTTCTTCTTGTTTACAATTGTAGTCATGGCCTTCTTCCCACGGACGCCTTGAACGCCCGCAAATGATTGACGGTATCGCCGTTGTCGCCCCACTCTTCCTCCCCACCCGGAAGAAGTTTTGATCATGGTAGAACACCAGCTATTTAGTTACACACCCTATCTATGCAATTTTAGGGGTTTTACGTCAATTGCGCCCTCGAATAAAACCGTAGCGCGAATAGACCGCACCGACCAAAAGTAAAGCGATTATCAGCCAGAATAATACTTTAGGTATCCAAATATTTCTTTCGATTTCTATTTTTTGCGGAAGCGTCACATCAATATAACCAACCACATCCTGCGACAAACCATCTATTACCCGACCTCTTCCATCGGTAACCGCAGAAATACCATTATTGGCGGCCCGCACCAGCGGAAGGCCGGTTTCCGCCGCTCTGACCTGGGCCTGACGAAAGTGTTGATAAGGTCCGGGTGTATCGCCATACCACGCATCGTTGGTCACATTGACGATGAAATCGGGCGGTGGACCGTCGGCTGCCATCTCTTCGGGAAAGATCGCCTCGTAGCAGATCAGCGGCAGGAAACGCCTGTCGCCGGGCACCGGAACCGTCCGCCGGCGCGTCCCGGGGGTAAAGCTGCCCGGCGCATGGGCAATGATGCCCAGCCCGAGCCCCTCGAGAAACGATTTCAAGGGCAGATACTCGCCGAAGGGAACGAGGTGCTGCTTGTCGGCGGCAGCAATGATCTGCCCGGTGTGGTCGATCACCAGGATCGAGTTGTAGTAGCGGGCGGGCTGGGAGGCGCCGGCGGTTTCCTGCCTGACCGCTCCGGTGATCAGGGTCTGCCCGTCTTCAAGGGCCTCGCCGATGCGAGAAAGTGCATCCGGATTGCTTGTCAGCAGAAACGGCACGGCGGTTTCCGGCCACAGAATATGTGTCGGCCTTCGACCCTGCGCCGGCTCCACGCTCAGATCGATCAAGGATTGAAAGATCCGGTTTCGCTCGGCATCGTCCCATTTTTTCGATTGATCGACCGATGGCTGGACAATACGCATCACCAGATCACTTTCCCCGGGGGCGCCGGTTCGCGATAACACCCAATATCCGTAACCGACATGAACCAGGAGAAGGAGCAAGGCCATGGCAAGGCCGGCAACCGCGCCGCGCCGCGTCGCGATCAGCGCCGGCGCGGAAAAAACGAACACCGCCAGAGCCGAGACGCCGAACAGGCTGACAAGCGCCGAACTTTGCATCAATGCGGGAACCGGCATGGCACCATAGCCAATGGCGTTCCAGGGAAACCCCGTAAAGGCAAAGCTGCGAAGCCACTCCGCCAGCCCGAAACCCAGCGCCAACGCGCAAATCCGACCCAGACCGTCAGACCACAGAGCCCGGGCAAGGGCTGTTGCGAGGCCGTAAAACACGGCCAGGATTGCCGGCAGTCCGAACACCGCAAACGGAAGCGCCCAGGCAAATTGCGCGGCTTCGATCAGCAGCGCGTTGCCCAGCCACCACATTCCGCCGACGAAATAGCCGAAACCGAACCACCAGCCGGTCCAGAAGGCCGGGATAAGACGCCGGATAAACCCCGCATCCGCTCGCCCGCTGGCACCATCCAGAAGCCAGACCAGAACCGTGAACGAGACGAAGAGAACCGCGAAGAAATCGAAGGGCGGCAGTGACAGCACCGCCAGCGCGCCGGCCAGAAACGCCACGAGCCATCGCTTCAGGCCCCAAAGCAGCATGATCCTGCCGGCCAGTTGCTCCATTATCTCTCCCCAACCGCGCCAGACCGCGCCAGACCACGAATGCCCTGAAACGCCTCGGGAAACGCAAGCCCAAGCCGCGAATCAACGGTCACCAGGTTCTGTTGGGGCGCGACATTACTCCAGAGCGGGGCGAGTTCAAACACGACCGCCATCCCGACGAGCCGGTTGTGGAAACTCTTAGACCGTTGTCTCGTTTTGACAGAAACGGGACAACGGTGCCGGCCTTTGTTTTTGTTGATGCATTCAGGCTTTGCCGATTCCGTCAATACCTGAATTGCTCCATTGCGCGATCAGCTCTCGTCCTGTGTCGCGACCGACTTCGTCTCGGGTAAATCCTCGGTCTTCTGGTCATTGCGGCTGCGCCCCGCCGATACCGCCGGACCCTCCGCTTCGGATTTGGCCGACCGCCGGCGCGCCACCGCGCGGCGACGAACGAGCCGGACACGACGAACGCGCCGCGGATCGGCATCGAGCACGTGGAATTCAAAACGCGGCAGCGCCTGAACCACCTCGCCACGGGCGGGAATGCGTCCGAGTATGGAAAAGATGAGGCCGCCAAGCGTGTCGACATCCTCTCCCTTGTCTCCGACGTCAAAGTCGGCACCGATCACCCTGGCAATATCCTCCAGTTCGGCGCGTGCATCGGCAACAAAAACATCCTCGGAAACGCGGCTGACCATGTCGGCCTCATCATCGTGCTCATCCTCAATATCGCCGAATACCGTCTCGATGATGTCTTCGAGCGAGACCAGCCCGTCAGTGCCGCCATATTCGTCTATCACCAATGCCATCTGGGTGCGCATGGCCTGCATACGCTGCATCAGATCGGATGCCAGCATCGAGGGCGGCACGAACAGGACGTCACGGATGAGCCCGGCCTCCTTGACCGTCTTGCTCAGATCGATGCGCTCAAGATCAGGGCTGGAGGCCTTGGTCACGCGTTCTTTCTTGACCGGTGCCGCCGCCTTGTCCGTCTTACCGCCTGCCGCCTTGCTGCTCGCCGCGCCCTTGGCCGTGCCACGCCGGCGGTTGCGCGCCTGCCGGGTAAAATGGGCGACCAGGTCACGAATGTGAATCATGCCGCGCGGATCGTCCAGCGTATCGTCATAGACCGGCATGCGGGAATGGCCGGATTCTTCGAAAAGAACCATCAATTCGCCGAGGGTAATGCCCAGATCAACGGCCTGGATGTCGGCCCGTGGCACCATCACGTCCTCGACGCGAACTTCACGCAATCTCAGAATATTGTGCAACATCGCCCGTTCTTCGGGCGTGAAGGCTGTGCCTGACGCGCTCTCGGCCGCCAGGGCATCAGTCAGGTCTTCCCGGAGGCTGTGCTCATCGGAAGAGCGGAAAAAACGCATGATGCGCGACCAAAGCGACTGGCCAATTCTTTCTTCACCCGAAACGGCAACGGGAAGCTGGCGACTTCCGAGGTCTTCACCTGCTTCGGAAACGTCCGAATCGCCACCCTGGTCCGTCGACGCTGCGGCGCTGGTATGCTCGTTCATTTCAATTCAGACCGGGTCGGAGTTTTCATAAGGGTCAGATAGGTCGAGCGCCGTCAGAATACGAGTCTCCAAACCTTCCATGGTTTCCGCGTCTCGCTCATTCTGATGATCATACCCTATCAGATGCAGAAATCCATGCACCAGGAGGTGGGTCAGATGGTCATCGAAGGGGATTCCCAGTGACACCGCCTCACTGCTGATCGTCTCCAGAGCGAAAAGGATGTCGCCAAGCATCGGGCCGGGCATATCTCCCGGACGGAGCGGCATCACGGGAAAGGACAATACATTCGTTGCCTTGTCCTGACCGCGCCATTGCCGGTTGACGGTCCGTACGGCGGCATCATCGGTAAACAGCAGCGACAATTCGCTCCCCTCGGCCGGGAAGGGCTGACCTTCGGCCTGAGCAAGAAAGCCGGCGGTTGCCAATACGATGTCGCGGCAGAAATCGGTGAGCAGCGCCTCGGCCGGCCAGCCATCGCTTTCGATCGCCAGTTGCAAATGAATGGCCGGCGGTGTCTGCCCGTTCATCCCAGTTCCGGTTCCGGATCCGCAGTATCGTTTCCGAGAGGTGGTGTGTGTTCCGCATCATAGGCCTTGACGATACGGCCGACCAGCGGATGACGCACGACATCGGTGTCGCGGAAGCGCACCGTGACCACACCTTCCACGTCCTTCAGGATCTGCAGGGCCTCGACCAACCCCGATTTGACGCCGCGGGGCAAGTCGACCTGGCTGGGATCGCCGGTGACGATCATCCGGGCATTTTCGCCGAGCCGCGTCAGGAACATTTTCATCTGCATCGAAGTGGTGTTCTGCGCTTCATCGAGAATGACGGCCGCGTTGGAAAGGGTCCGGCCACGCATGAAGGCCAGCGGCGCAATTTCTATCACGCCAGCGGCAATGGCCCGCTCGACCTTCTCACCGGGGATCATGTCATAAAGCGCGTCATAAAGCGGCCGCAGATAGGGATCGACCTTTTCCTTCATGTCGCCGGGCAAGTAGCCGAGGCGCTCGCCGGCCTCGACCGCCGGCCGGGACAGAACGATCCTCTCGATCAGGCCCCGTTCCAGCATCTGGGCGGCGCTGGCGACGGCCAGATAGGTCTTGCCGGTTCCCGCAGGCCCGGCACCGAAGACCAGTTCGGCCCGCCCCATGGCCCGGATATAGGCATCCTGAGTCGGCGTGCGGGCAACGATCGTGCGTTTGCGCGTGGCGATCTGCGCGAGCGCCATCTTGCCCTGACGCTCCATGGTCGGCAATGTCAGTTGGTCGTCGGCGGCCACCGACATGCGGATTGCCCCCTCGACATCGGAGGCCGCCACATCGTCGCCCGCCTGAAGCCTTTCATAGAGGTGATCGAGCGCCCGGCGGGCCTGATTGGTGGCGGTTTCATCACCCTGGATGGAAACCTGGTTGCCCCGCGCCCGTGCATCGACACCGAGTTTTTGTTCGATCAGCGCAAGGTTCTGGTCAAATTGCCCAAACAGTTCACCGGCAAGACGATTGTTTTCGAATGTCAAAACGATATGGGTGGTGTCGGATGCTCCCGAAGGCATTTTTTCGGGCTTCCTTTTGACCGTCTCCGTCGTGTTCAAGTGGTTGAACTCCTGACTGTCTCCGTGCGCGCCGTGCCCCGGCATTGATCCGCAAACAACGAATTCGTTCCCGTCCGGGTGATTCTTACACGCACAATGTCACCTATTTGCGACGATTTTGCATCAACAATCACCGGCTGCAAAAATGGTGACCGACCGATCAGCTGACCGTCCTTGCGGCCAGGTTTTTCAAGCAGAATATCCATTTCACTGCCGATACATTGCTCGGCAAATTGCTGCTGATGGTCGCGCAGCATGACTTGCAACCGTTCCAGCCGCCGCGATTTGACCACTTCGGGCAGGTGGTCGGCGCGATCCGCTCCAGGGGTCCCGGGACGCGGCGAGTATTTGAACGAAAAGGCCTGGGCGTAACGCACCTTTTCGACAAGCCGCAGCGTCGCTTCGAAATCAGCCTCCGTTTCGCCGGGAAATCCGACAATGAAATCTCCCGACAACGCGATGTCGGGGCGGGCCTGCCTGATCCGGTCGATCAACCGCAGATAGTCCTCAGCCGTATGGCGCCGGTTCATCGCCTTCAACACATCATCGGACCCGGATTGAACGGGCAGGTGTAGATAGGGCATCAGTTTTTCCAGGTCGCGATGGGCAGCGATCAGGCCATCATCCATGTCACGCGGATGGCTGGTCGTATAGCGCAGCCGCTGCAACCCGTCCAAACGCGCCAGCCGGCGCAACAGGGCACCCAGGCCCCATTCGGTGCCATCATCGCCAACCCCGTGCCAGGCATTGACGTTCTGTCCGAGCAGGGTGATTTCACGGACGCCGCCGGCGACAAGCCGGTGCGCCTCTTCGACGATCCGCGACACCGGCCGCGAAACCTCGGAACCGCGCGTATAGGGCACAACACAGAACGTACAGAATTTGTCGCACCCCTCCTGAACCGTCAAAAACGCGGTCACGCCGCGTGCCGCGACGGTCTTGCTGTCGGGTGCCGGCAGATGATCGAATTTGTCCTCGATCGCATAATCGGTCTCGACTACCTTTTCGCCGCCCCGGGCCCGGGCGATCGCCTGCGGCAGCCGGTGATAGGTTTGCGGTCCGATGACCAGGTCCACGACCGGGGCACGGCGGATGATCTCCTGGCCTTCGGCCTGCGCAACGCAGCCGGCAACGCCCACCATCAGCGTTCGGCCCTCGGCAGCCCTTGCCTCCTTGAGCCGACGAATGCGCCCGAGTTCCGAATAGACCTTTTCAGCGGCCTTTTCGCGGATGTGACAGGTGTTCAACAAAAGCAGATCGGCATGGTCCGGATTGTCGGTCGTCTGATACCCCTCGCCGGCAAGTGCATCGGCCATGCGCTCGGAATCATAAACATTCATCTGGCAGCCATAGGTCTTGACGAAAACCCTGCGAACCGCACTCCGGCCGGCAGTTGCAGCCGTCAGTTTTTCAGCCTCGATCAACTGCTCTTCCTGCATCAAACTCACTTTTCCCTTCCGCACAATTGCCGGTTTCGGCCTGCAAGGCAACGCGGCGCAACGGGCGGTATCATCCAAAAGACAACCCAATCGCGGCTGTCTGTCCGCGAGTCAAGTCGATTCGTGCATCCGGACATCACTACCGGGCCCCGTAGAGTTGGGCCTGTTGCATGCGGCGCACCTGGTCTTCGACCTGCCTGGTGACCTGCTTTCGGTTGCTGTCCCTGTCATAGATGATGGTCTGGCCGAAACAGACCTGCACATCCATGGCCCCTTCCTTCAAGACGCCCAGAAGATGCGGGGTCAGCGTGGTATCCCCCGGCCAGGCCGCCAGCGGGCGGAAATAGCGGCCGAGCGGCAGGCCATGGGCATGGGTATAGGCAATGGCAACCGGCTGTATGGCCACATTGCCCGTGGGCGAGGCTGTCACGGCCGAGGCTGCCGCACCGAAGAGCGAGCTTTTGAACCCCAGGATCCGGTTGCCGTCGGAGGTCGTTCCCTCGGCAAACAGAACGACGATTTCCCCATCGGCAAGCCGTTTGGCGACCTCGTTGACCTGGGCTCCGGTTTCACGCCGGCGCTCTCGTTCGACGAATACGGAGCGTTGCCAGCGGGCAAGCCAACCGAAAACCGGCCAGGTCTTGACCTCCGATTTGGCGATGAAAACCACATCAGCCACCGCGGCCAGGACAATGATGTCTTTCCAACTGCTGTGATTGGCGGCGATCAGAAGCGGGCGATGCTCTTCGATGGACCCATGAACATGTATGCGCAAGCCCAGCAGGCGGCGCGCGATGCGATGCCACCAGCGCGGCAGATACCATGACAGTCGCCAGCCAAATCGGTTGGACAGCAGTTGAACGGGAAGCAGCATCAGGGTCAGCAGAACGATGGAAACCAGAACCAGGCCAATGCGTATCCAGGCAATCATGAGTAATGAAATCCGAGGTTCAACGGGGCCGACGGCAAGGTTCACTCATCGGTCTTTTTTAAAGCAATTCCATAGAGTTCCAGCCGATGGTCGACCAGCTGGAATCCGTGTTCACGGGCGATGCGCTCCTGCAGCGCCTCGATTTCTTCCGACTGAAATTCGATGACCCGTCCGGATTTGACATCGATCAGGTGGTCGTGATGTTCATCCGGTACGGTTTCGTATCGGGATCGGCCGTCGCGAAAATCATGACGCTCGATGATTCCGGTGTCTTCGAACAATTTCACCGTCCGGTAGACTGTCGAGATGGAGATATTCGGATCCACCTTGACGGAACGGCGGTAGAGCTCCTCGACATCGGGATGATCGGCCGACTGCTCCAGCACGCGCGCGATCACACGCCGCTGCTCCGTCATCCGCATGCCGCGGTCGACGCATTGCTGTTCCAGCGTTTTTAATTCATCGGTCACATGCCACCTCTAGAGCAAGTCAGGCTTAAATGGAACCGGTTCTGTTTGTGGTCGGCGCGGTGATCGGCAGGGAAGGAGCGCAGAGCGATGCCGGGGCATCTCTCGAGCATCCTGACGCAGCGGGCGCCCGCCGACCGCCAACCCGAAGGGCCGGGCGTATTTGCGCCAATTCCTTCACAAAAAACCTCGGCAGAACGATTCCATTTAAGCCTGACTTGCTCTAAGCAGCTCGATTTGGGTTGTGCCGCATGGCCTGGACCGTTTCACGTTTTGTCAGAAACGGGACAACGGTGCCGGCCTTTGATTTTGTTGGTGCATTCAGGCTTTGTCGATACCGTCAAAACCTGAATTGCTCTAGCCAAGTTTCAGCCTCATGACAAGCGCGGTACTTTTCGATCCGCCATCGTGATCATAATAGGCGGCTCGTTCGGCCACCACGTCGAAGCCTAGCTTGCGGTAAAGAGCCACCGCCTCGTGATTGGCCTCATCCACCTCAAGAAACAGCGACCGGGCCCCTTCCGTCCGCAATCGCCGTAACACCGCACCCATCAACCGCCAGCCGAGGCCGCCATGACGGTTTTTCGGACGAACGGTGATGGTCAGAATCTCCGCCTCGTCCTCGACGAGGCGGGCCAGAACGAACCCGCCTGGCGCCCTGTTCCAACCCCCGCCGGGCCGGCGGGCCATAAATCCGAAGACCGGCTCCTGATGGATCAGCGCATTGATCTCACCGTCGCTCCAGGGCCGGCGAAATCCGAGAGCATGAAGTGCCGACGCATCGGCACAATCGCTGGCGGCAAGCGGCACGATCTCGAAATCGGATGCACGCCGAAACAGCGACGATGCGCTCATGATACGGCCGCACGTCTTGGCAGGGCAAATCCGGTTTGCGGCTTGGCATCCGGTGCCCGCAAATAGAGCGGAACCGGCCGCTGCGGGCCCGGTTCGCGCGCGGCCGCCGCCTGCGCCAGGCAGACCAGATCGGCGGTTGCCGATTCGTTCAATACCATTGGAGCATCCGGACTGGCCGCAAGGAATGGCCCCATCGCCGCTGCACCGGATCCCATCAGGGCGGCGCCGGATTGCACCGCCAGCGCCGCAGCCGCCTCAGGCGACAGAACCTGTGGCGGTCCGGCGGCGATACCGCCGGTTTCATACAGCTGTGCGTAAACTTCTCCTCGGCGGGCGTCGATCGTCACCAGCACCGGATGCGTGGCATCGCACAACCCGTAAAGCGCATCAAAAACACTGACACCAATCAACGGAATGTCGAGCGCAAGCGCCAATCCGCGCATGGCCGCTACGCCGACGCGGACACCGGTAAACGAACCGGGACCGACACAAACGGCAAGGCGGTCCAACTGATCGAAGGAACGATCCGATTGCGTCAGCACGCGGTCCAGAATCGGGAAAAGGCGCTCAGCGTGACCGCGGCCGATATCCTCCTGCGCCTGCGCCAGAATCGCACGTTCGGCCGTGTCATAAAGACAGGCGGCGCAGAGGTGGGCGGAAGTGTCGACGGCAAGCAGAATCATGGTTTTCGGGTTCCGGCGCTGTCTGAGGATGGGGTCAAAAACGCCTGCAAAACACCGTTGAACCGGTCGGGAAAGGTCAGGAACGGCGCATGACCGGCCCCTTCGATGGATCGGACCCCATCGCGGCAGCCCGGGATTCGTTCAGCCATGAATGTGCTGGCGGCAGGTTTGCAGACCAAGTCATTTTGTCCGCTGATGATGGCTGTTGGCAAGGTAATGGACGGCAGCAGATCAATCTGCGACCGCTCATCGGTGCTGACATAATCATTGATCGCCACATCCTGACGGGTGCGTGTGGCAATGTCAGCGATAAATCGCCCAACCTCTTCGTCTTCCGGCGAAATCCGCCGTCCGAACCCCTTACAGGTGGCTTCAAAGTTCTCTTCAAGCGCCTTTCTGGTCTTCGGCGTGCTCGCCGGATCCTGACCGAAGGGAAACCGGTCATCGCTCAGCCGCTGGGGAATGGTGTCGACCAGCACCAGCCGGGCGGCCTTGCCGGGGTAGCGGGTGACAAAGACCTGGCACAGACAACCGGCCATGGACCAGCCGACCAATGTGATGTCGCGCAGATCCAGCCGGTCGATGATCTGCGCCAGATCATCGCAATGATCTTCGAAACTGATATCGGGCGAGGCGGCGCTGGATTTTCCGTGGCCCCGCAGATCCGGACAGACGCAGCGATGGGTGTGCTGAAAATGCGCAACCTGCTTGAACCAGACCGTATGGTCCATCATGGCGCCGTGGACGAATAAAATGGCCGGACCGCCGCCGCCGCTGTCGGACACGAATAGACGTTCCTGCCCGATATCCATCATCATGTGGCTGATTGGCATGACCGCGGCTCCAGTTCGGATGTCGTCCCTGTCATGCCCGTCGTCCCGAAACAGTTTTGTTCGCCGGGCCGGCTATCCGGAAAAGGCCGTCAGACGGCCTCAACTTCCTGAACCTCGGGGATGAAATGACGCAACAGGTTCTGAATCCCGTGTTTCAGTGTTGCCGTCGATGACGGGCATCCGGCGCAGGCACCCTTCATGTGCAGGAAGACGCGTCCATCCCGATAGCCCTTGAAGGTAATATCACCGCCATCCTGAGCGACGGCAGGACGCACCCGGGTTTCCAGCAATTCCTTGATGGTCGCCACGATGGTTTCATCGGCCTCGTCGAAGAACTCGGTTTCATCGGCCATGGCTGGCCCGTCGGAGCCGGCATTCATGACCGGCATGCCGGACATGAAATGTTCCATGATCGCGCCCAGGATTGCCGGCTTCAAATGCTGCCATTCGGCATCATCCTTGGTTACGGTAATGAAATCATATCCGTAGAAAACGCCCGTTACGCCTGGAACGGCGAACAATCTTGCCGCCAGCGGCGACACGTCCGCGGCTGCGTCGGGATCGCGAAAATCCGCGGTGCCCTCATCCAGAACGACTTTGCCCGGCAAGAATTTCAGCGTTGCCGGATTCGGGGTCGCTTCGGTCTGTATAAACATTCGTCATTCTCCTGGCCGCTGTCCCGGCGGCCGCAACGGGGCCACCACGACACAGGACCATTTCTGTTGGCAAAGGGCTGCCCTGCCGCCTTACGGTGTCGGTTACGGGCGTCCTGACTACACTTCCAATCGTGCTCGCCCGATCACATTATGGAGCTGAAAATAAGACAGCGGCTGGTAAACTTCAAGCATGGTACATGTGCCTGTGGCGCATGCGGCGATGGCGAACAGACACGGTCAGCACAGCGCTTCGATATCCTCATCGCTCAGCGAAGCGGGAATGACGGTCACCGGAATCGGAAAGGCGGCGCCCCGCCCGGCAATCGACGAGACAAGGGGGCCGGGACCATCCTTCGCAGACCCGGCGGCGAGCACCAAAATGGCAATGTCCTGATCTTCCTCGATCAGTGTGTAGATCTCTTCGACGGTCTTGCCCGTGCGGATCGCCGTTTCTGGTTCAATGCCGATGCGCTCGCGAACATCGGCGGCAAAATTTGCGATCGTCGCCTCCGCCTGCTCCTGGGCTTCGGCCTTCATGATTTCCTCGACACCAAGCCAATGCTGAAAATCGCCCGGCTCGATGACAAACATCATCAGCAGGACGCCATTGGTGGAGCGGGCCCGATTGGCGGCATAATGAACCGCCCGTTCGCATTCCGGCGTGTCATCGATTATCACAAGAAACTTGCGCCGATGACCTTCTTCTCTGGACAGTCTTTTCGATACCATGGGCGGAGTGTGCCATTCGATCTGACGCCGGGCAAGCGTTTGTTTAATGCGCGCCCGGGCGGGCCGTTGCGGGTCAAAAAGGCAATGAATCAGCCCAAAAGACCGATGATTGCCTTGACGTCCTTCATGGTTTTCTCGGCGATAGCACCGGCGCGTTCGCCGCCGTCGGCGAGCACATCATCGATAAAGGCCGGGTCATCGAGTAGGTTGCGCATCTGCGAACTGATCGGTGAAAGAACTGACACCGCCAGTTCGCTCAAGACCGGCTTGAAGGCGGAAAACTGTCGGCCGCCGAACTCCGATATCACGTCAGCCTTGGTGCGATCCGACAGGGCGGCATAGATGCCGACGAGATTGTCGGCCTCGGGACGCCCGGCCAGACCCTCAACATCGCCGGGCAATGGCTCGGGATCGGTTTTGGCCTTGCGGATCTTCTTCGAAATCGTGTCGGCATCGTCGGTCAGATTGATGCGCGAAAGGTCCGATACATCGGATTTCGACATTTTCTTGGTGCCGTCGCGAAGGCTCATCACACGGGGCGCGGGCCCCTCGATCAACGGTTCGGTCAGCGGGAAATACCCATTGACCTTCTCCTCGCCAATCGTCATTTCGACACCCAGGCCCAGCTTCTCGATGCGGGTCGAAAGGTCGTTGTTGAACTTTTGCGCGATGTCGCGGGTCAGCTCCAGATGCTGCTTCTGGTCATCGCCGACCGGAACATGGGTGGCGCGGTAAAGCAGAATGTCAGCGGCCATGAGGGACGGATAGGCCAGCAGCCCAAGCGAGGCATTCTCGCGATCCTTGCCGGCCTTGTCCTTGAACTGGGTCATACGGTTCATCCAGCCGATCCGGGCGACACAGTTGAAAACCCAGGCCAGTTGGGCGTGCTGCAGCACACGGCTCTGATTGAACACGATATGGGCTTTGGGATCGATTCCGGCGGCAAGATAGGCGGCGGTGATGGCGCGGGTCTGATCCTCCAGATCCTCATGCACGAATTGCGCCGTCAGGGCATGCAGATCGACCACGCAATAGACGCAGTTGTGGCTCTCCTGGAGCGCCACGAATTTACGGATCGCGCCCAGATAGTTTCCCAGATGCAGATTGCCGGTGGGCTGGACACCGGAGAACACGAGCGGACTGAATTCGGACATGGGATTTCCTGAAAGGCTAAGAAACGAAACGCTCTATGCACGGGGCGGGGTTCCCGATCAAGGAAATTCGAACGGCGCGGCCATGTCAGCCGATGGTCCGGGGCGTGGCAACCGTTCATGCCGCCGTGGCGCTCAAGCCTGTTTGCGGCGGATGGCTGCCATCAATTGCCGGCGGTCGATCGCACCTGTGAGGATTGCGAAGGAGAAATAGACACCGGATGCCGCAAGGATAACGGCAATCATCAGGAAAAGCCGAAGGATAAAGGATCCATCGAGCAGCTGCGCGCCGAAGACAATCATTGCCGCATACAGCAGTGCTCCCATCAAAAGGCTGCCGAAGACGATCAGCACCAGACGCCGGGCCGTTTCAGCGGAGGGACGAAACTGATCCAGACGATAAAGGGCAACCGCCAGCATGAGGGCGTTGACCCAGCCGGCCAGTGATGTGGCGATGGCCACGCCGATGACGCCAATCAGCGGAAAAAGGACGAGACTGCCGGCAATATTGATCGCCGCGTTCGCGGCGGCGAACCACATCGGCGAGCGCATATCCTCGCGCGCATAGAAAGAAGGCGTCAAAATCTTGTTGAGCACAAAGGCCGGCAGACCGATGGCAAACCCGCCGAGCACGGCTGCCGTAATGTCGGTTGTCGCCCGGTCGAACGCTCCGCGCTCGAACAACAGCGCAACAATGGGGGCGGGAATGACCAGCAGCGCGACGGCTGCCGGGATGGTCAGTCCCAGCCCGAATTCAAGACTGCGGTTTTGCAATTGAAGCACGGATGCCCGATCGCCCTCCTTGAGGGCGCGTGACAATTCCGGCAGCAGAACCACGCCGATCGCAATGCCGATAACACCGAGCGGCAACTGGTTGATGCGATCGGCAAAGTTGATGACGGCAATCGCTCCATCGTCGCCGGAGACGATTATCTGACCGACCAGCAGATTGAGCTGGGTAATGCCGCCGGTAATGCCGGCCGGTAGGGCCAGCCACAACAGGCGACGGACGGGCGGCGTCACTTTCGGCATACCGATGGTAATGCGAAAGCCGGTCTGCCTTACGCCGTAAACGAGAAGACCCAGTTGCAGCAGCCCTGACACTGTGACACCGATGGCCAGGGCAAGCCCGATCTGCGCCGTTTCGGCGCCGCGCACCGCGGCGATCAGCAGAACGATGACGAGCACGACATTGAGCAGGACCGGGCTCAGGGCCGCCAGAAAATAGCGGCGGTAGGAATTGAGGATTCCCGACAGCATGGCGACCAGCGACATGGCGGCCAGATAGGGGAACATGATCCGAGCGAGCTGGACAGTCAGATCGAACTTGTCGGGTATTTCGGTGAACTTCGGCGCGATGATCGTCGCAACGAGCGGTCCCATGAAAATCATCGCAACCGCGGAAAGGGCGATCAGAATCACCAGCAGCACGGAGAGAACCTGACGGGCAAAGACCTGCGCCGCCGCCGGCCCACCGCCCTCCAGTTCCTTGGCAAAGAGTGGAATGAAGGCGGAATTGAAGGCACCCTCGGCAAACAGTCGCCGAAACATGTTGGGGAACCGGAACGCCGCGTAGAAGGCGTCGGCCACCGGTCCGGCGCCCAGAAGCGAGGCGATCAGGGCTTCACGGATAAAGCCCAGAACGCGGCTTGCCATGGTCGCGGCGCCGACGCTGGCGAATTTGCCGAACAGGCTCATGCTTGTTTTTCGCGCTTCCGCGGAGCAGCCCGGGGCGGCGCGATGATGCCCGATGGCATATTGTGCCGGACGTCGTCGCGCACATCCGCCATCACCGCCTTCAGTCTTTCGGTGATGTTGCCATGGCGGTTCTCATTGGTGATCTTGTGACCGAAGAGATCGGTCACATAGAAGGTGTCGATGACCTTTTCACCGAAGGTGGTGATGTGCGCCGACGCAATGTCGAGCGACAGGTCGGACAGGACAGCGGTGATATCCGACAGCAGGCCAGCGCGGTCCAGCCCCTCCAGCTCGATCACCGTAAACCGGTTCGACAGGCTGTTGTTGATGCTGACCCGCGGTTTAACACTGAAGGGTTTCATCTTGCGACGCTGTTTCTTCTTTTTGTATTCGATCACTTCGGGCAGATGCTTGCGGCCGGCAAGGACGTCTTCGATCATGGTGCCGATCCGCTCGGCGCGGCGCAACTCGTCATCATCATCGTCAAATTCGCGGTTGATCATGATGGTGTCGAGGGCCCGCCCGTCGGTGGTGGTGTAGACCTGGGCATCCGCGATATTGGCGCCGGCGGCAGAACAGGCCCCGGCGACCACGGTCAGCAGGCGCGGATGGTCGGGAGCCAGCACCGTGATTTCAGTAATGGCGTGAAAGGAATGGGTTCGTACGGTGGTCGCAAGCGGCTTACCGGATTCCTTCGTTTGCCGGATAAATTCGGCATGGCGAACCTGATCGTCCAGTTGAACGGTCAACAGGTAGGAAGGGTAGTGGAGCTTAAGGTAGGATTTGCGGGTTTTTTCCGGCCAGTCGTGCAGCGCATCCGCCAGTTTTTGTTTGGCTTCGGCGGCTCTGACCTTGTTGGATGCAGCGGAAAAGCCGCCCGACAGCATCAATTCGGTCTCACCGTAGAGCGTGCGCAGCAATTGACCCTTCCAGCCGTTCCAGACACCCGGTCCGACGGCCCGTATGTCACAGATGGTCAGGACCAGCAACAGACGCAGCCGGTCGAGCGACTGGACGATTTCGGCAAAGTCCTCGATCGTCTTGCGGTCATTGAGGTCGCGTGACTGAGCGGTCATCGACATGGTCAGGTGTTCGCGCACCAGCCAGGCGACGAGTTCCGTCTGGTCTTCGCTGAATCCGAAACGGCGGCAGAGTCTCCGGGCGATGGCGGCGCCTGCGATGGAGTGATCCTGCGGCCGGCCCTTGGCGATATCATGCAGCAGGATCGCCACATACAGCACCTCCCGCTGGTGGATCTCCGGCAGAATGCTGGCGGTCAGCGGATGGGCTTCATCCTCCATGCCCTGCTCGATCCGCGACATGATCTCCACCGCCCGCAGCAGGTGCTCGTCGACCGTGTAATGGTGATACATGTTGAACTGCATCATCGAGACGATTTTACCGAATTCGGGGATAAAGCGGCCGAGAACGCCCGCCTCATTCATGCGGCGCAGAATGAAACCGGGGCGCTTTTTTGACGTCAGGACAGACAGGAAGAGGCGGTTTGCCTCCTCATCATCGCGCACGGCGGTCTTGATCAGGCCGAGCGACCGGCTGGCCAGCCGCAGGGCGTCGGGATGAAAGGCAAGCTCATGGATATCGGCAAGGTGAAACAGCCGGATGAGATTGACCGGATCCCGCTTGAAAACATCCTCATCGGCGATGGTGATGCGGCCCTGATCCTGCAGAAAATCCAGCGTTCCCGGTATTTTGCGGCGGCGGTTGGCAAATCGGCGAATGGCCGCCGAAAAGCCGGGAGCGTCCTTGGCCTGCTCGTCTTCGAGCGCCGCACACAGAATTCGGGTCAGATCGCCGACATCCTTGGCGACGAGGAAATAATGCTTCATGAAGCGCTCGACCGCCGACAGGCCCGGATGATCCTGATAGCCGAGATCGGCGGCAATCTCACCCTGGATGTCGAATGACAGGCGCTCTTCGGCCTTGCCGGTCAGGAAATGCATGTGGCAACGCACGGCCCAGAGAAAATCCTCGGATTTGCTGAAGGTGCGTGCCTCATGCCGTGACAGCACACCGCGTTTAACCAGTTCACCGGAAGAGTTGACACGGTAATAGTATTTGGCGATCCAGAACAGGGTCTGCAGATCGCGCAGACCGCCTTTCCCTTCCTTGACATTGGGTTCGACGAGATATCGCGTATCGCCGGCCTTGCGATGACGCACATCGCGTTCGGCAAGCTTGGCGGCGATGAACTCCCTGGCCGAATTGCGGATGACGTCGGCTTCGAAGCGCTGTTCCATCTCTTCGAACAGCGATCTGGCGCCGCACAGGAACCGGGCGTCGAGCATGGCTGTGCAGATCGTCATGTCGCTTTGTGACAGGCGGATGCACTCATCGATGTTGCGGGTGGCATGACCCACCTTGAACCCCATGTCCCACAGCATGTAGAGCACATATTCCACAACCTGTTCCGTCCAGGGGGTCTGCTTGTAGGGAAGAATGAACAACAGATCGATATCCGAGCCGGGTGCCAGCGCGTTGCGGCCGTATCCGCCGACGGCAACCATCGCAATGTGTTCCGATGTCGAGGGATTTTCGACCGGGTAGACATGATTGGCCGCGAAATGGTGAATGGCCATGACGACTTCGTCCTGCAGCGCGGACAGGCGCCTGACACAAAGCAGTCCGCTGCCATCTTCCCGCAGCAATTCGCGGATCGTGGCGCGCCCTTCCTTGATTGTCTGCTTCATCAGCGCAAAGATGGCGTTGCGGGCCGCCTGAGAGGTACAATCCTTGTGTTCGGCGACGATCGCATCACAGCGCTGGCCGAGGGCCTGGCTGTCGAGAATCCGATCCATCTGAAGGCTTTTTGACGCCATATGAGCGGGTCTTCGGTCCGTCCGGTTGCAAAACGGCACTGCTGTAGCGCGTTTTCGGGCAAAGAACCACACCCGGCAAAACGCCGCTGCCCGGGAAATTTCCGCCGGACGCTCCGGGGCTGGCAGAATTCCCTGCCGATTGGCTTGCCCGCAGGGCGTTGGCGCGCGTAAAACGCCTGGAACAAGAGGACGAGGACATCATGATCACTGTTCTGGGATCGATCAATATGGATCTGGTGGCTACCGTCGACCGGCTGCCGGGTTCGGGCGAAACGGTCACCGGCCACAGCTTTACGACGGCCGCCGGCGGCAAAGGCGCCAATCAGGCGCTTGCGGCGCAGCGTGGCGGTGCACAGGTGACATTTCGCGGCGCCGTCGGCAGCGACAATTTTGCCGATGAGGCCCTGCGTCTTCTTCGCGAAGCGGGCGCAGACCTGTCCGGCGTGCGCACGGTGGATGGCGCAACGGGTACGGCCCTGATCATGGTCGACGCCCATGGTGAGAACATGATCGCCGTGGTGGCCGGTGCAAATGGCTCCGTCAATGCCGGTGATGCGTCGGACGGGCTTTCCGGCATGGTGGCGGGAGATCACCTGCTGCTGCAGCTGGAGGTCCCGTCGGAGGCGATCGAAGCTGCTCTCAAGGCGGCTCGCGGGGCGGGTGTCGTTTCGGTGATCAATATCGCGCCGCTCACCGCTGACGCGGCGGCGCTGGCGGCACAGGCCGATATTGTGGTGGCCAATGAAACCGAATTCGAGCTTTTGGCCGGCCGGCCGCTGACAGACCACGCGGAACGCAAGAGCGAACTGATGCGGCTGCACGGCGAGACGGGCCAGACCTTGATCGTGACCCTCGGTGCCGATGGCGTGATCGCGGCGCGCAACGGCGCATTCACCAGCGTCCAGGGGCTCGCCATCGATCCGGTCGACACCGTTGGTGCAGGGGACACGTTCTGCGGCTATCTGGCAGCGGGGCTGGATCAGGGGCTGATCTTTGAAACGGCCCTGCAAAGGGCGGCGGTCGCCGGCAGCCTCGCCTGCCTGACGGCCGGCGCGCAACCCTCGATTCCAACGGCCGAGGCTGTCGACCGGGCCCTTGGCTGATTCGCGCGGAGAACGGGTACGGCGCGCTACAGGCGCGCCAGATGCTCTCCCAGAAGCTCAAAAAAACCATCCGCATCAACGTCACGCACGACCAGGGCATTGTGCGCCCTGTCCGTTACCTGCCACCAGTCGATAACCGTCATCCCTTCGGTGAGCGGCGACGTCGTTTCGATTTCCACATTGCAGTAACGTCCTGAAAACAATTCAGGTTTCAAAAGCCAGGCGATGACGGTGGGATCGTGGAGCGGGCCGCCATCCGTTCCATATTTTTCCTCGTCATAGCGCTCGAAAAACTCCAGAAGCTCGACAACGGCCTTCGCAACGGGCGTGCCGAGTCGGGCGATCGCTGCAATGCGCTGACGCGTTGTCAACACCTTGTGCGTGACATCCAATGGCATCATGACGATCGGAATGCCGGAGGCAAACACCGCTTGCGCGGCCTGCGGATCGACATAGATGTTGAATTCGGCCGCCGGCGTCACATTACCGCCCTCGAAAAAACCACCGCCCATCATGACGACCTGCTTGATGCGCTCGCGCAATTGCGGCGCCTGCTGCAACGCCATGCCGATATTGGTCAGGGGCCCGAGGGTGCATAGCGTCACGTCACCCGGCGGCTCCCTGAGGATCGTGTCGACGATGAAATCGACGCCGTGCTGTGGTTGCAGCGGCATCTGAGGATCGGGCAGGACCGGACCGTCCAGACCCGACTTCCCATGTAGATATTCGGCCGTGATCAACGGTTTGTTCATCGGCGCCCTGGAGCCGGCAAAAACCTTGATGTCGGGTCTTTGGGCCAATTCGCAGATCATGCGCACATTCTTTTCCGTCAGCGGCAACGGAACGTTCCCGGCGACTGCCGTAATGCCGAGAATATCAAACCTTTCGCTTGCCAGGGCCAGCAGGATGGCGACCGCGTCGTCCTGACCGGGATCGGTGTCGATAATGATCTTGATCGGTTCTTGTGCGGCATTGCTCATGCTTTTCTCCCGTCAACTGACCCCGTGCGGCCTTGCCCCTTGCGCCGCGGTGCACAGCGTATGCGCAATGGACGCCGGTTTCAAACCTCACCAACGTTGACCGTGCAAGCTTGCGAATCGATTTACAGACCCCATATTAGGAGCTGTGCGGGTGCTGCAATCAGGCCCGGACATTGTCGCTTGAAACCAAGGACAGGATTGAAACATGTCACGTATGACACCCTTTTCGAGCCCGCTTCTGCTAGGCTTCGATGCGATGGAAAAGACCCTTGAGCGCATTGCCAAGGGCAGCGACGGTTACCCGCCCTACAATATCGAGCGGGTCACGTCAGATGATACCGAAAAACTGCGCATCACACTTGCGGTTGCCGGATTTACCCAGGCCGATCTCGATGTCACCGTTCAGGACGGTCAATTGACCATTCGCGGTCGACAGGTCGAAGCGGAAGACCGCGACTATCTTCACCGCGGGATCGCGGCACGTCAGTTTCAGCGCAGCTTCATGCTGGCCGACGGTATGCGCGTGCTGGGCGCGGATTTGAAGAACGGTATGCTGGCCATTGATCTTGCAAAACCGCAACCGCAGCTGGAAGCCAAGAAAATCAATATTTCGGTCAATGAGTAATTTGGCGGCAGGTCAGATCACAGGCAACATGCCGGCAATCCCCAAGGAGGGTGTAGACCATGGATGACAATCAGATATATGTCAGCAAAGACGCCCTGGCCGATCTGGGCGCGGGAAAAATCGGCTACATTCGCAAGATAACCTCCGACGAGGTCACCGAGCGCTTTCCCGGCGCACCGAAAATACAATCCGGCATCGATCTGTGGGCGCTGTTCGGTGCCGACGGAACGCCAATTCTTCTGAGCGACGACCGGTCAACGGCCTATGGAAAAGCCGCTGAGGACGAACTCAGCACCGTGAGCATTCACTGAAACAAAGGCGCGCGGACGGCCGGAAGGCTCAGGCGGCGTTCGAGGCCGGCGTGTCGGTCAGGAAAGCATAGATGGCCGAGGCGGAATCCGTTTGCCGCAGTTTCATGACCATGTCGCCGTCGCGCAGCACTCGCGCGATGCGCGACAGGGCCTTGAGATGGTCCGCGCCCGATCCTTCAGGCGCCAGCAGCAAAAACACCAGATCCACCGGCTGATCGTCCAATGCCTCGAAATCCACCGGCGCATCGAGCCGGGCAAATACGCCGACAATGTGATTGATCGAATTCAGCTTGCCGTGGGGAATGGCAATACCATTGCCCACACCGGTCGAGCCCAATCGCTCGCGCTGCAAAATGACGTCAAAGATTTCACGCTCGGAAAGATCGGTTACCTGGGCCGCCTTGGCGGACAGCTCCTGAAGAAGCTGTTTCTTGGAATTTACCTTAAGCGCCGGAAGCACGGCGTCCTGCACGATCAAATCCGCAAGTGACATCAGATAATCCCCAAAATGTCGTTCGTCTGGTTCTCGGGCCGCCCTGGCCGCCCGATTGAAAATACCGGTCGTCAGTTCTTGATATCTGCCGTGTCTATCCAGCCGATATTGCCGTCGGCGCGGCGGTAGACAACATTGACCTCATTGTTGCCGGCATTGCGGAAGACGAGAACCGGATTGTCGGTCATGTCCAAAGCCATGACGGCGCCGGCAACGGTCATTGTTCTTACGATTTTCGATGATTCGGCAACGATTGCCGGTGCATAGTCCTCCGGGACTTCCTCCTCCTCATCAGGCACGGAATCCATGACCCGATAAGCCACTTCGGCTCCATTGGCATGGCTGCCGGCATGATGATCCTTCAATCGACGCTTGTAACGCCGCAGACGCTTTTCAACCCGTTCGGCCGCCGCGTCAAAGCTTGCCTGGGGGTCCTGTGCCTCACCGGTCGCCTGCAGCGAAGCGCCCGAATCCAGATGGACCAGGCAATCGGTGGCAAAACGTGAGCCGGATTTTTCGACAGTGACCTGTCCGGAATACCCGCCACCAAAATATTTGGTGACGGCGTCACCGATTCGATCCTCAATTCGCGTTCGGAATGTTGTCCCAATTTCCATATGTTTGCCCGATACGCGCACGCTCATGGTTCAACCCTTCTTTTTTGATTATTTATGTCAGTTTATGCGAGTCTGCCACACCATCCAAGCAGAATGGCGTTCAAATCTGCGCTTCCGTGCTTCGGCTGTGCAAAACGTCCCGGCTCGCGATGAGCGAACGCCGGGGCTTTACGGCCTCCCGGCGTGAATGTCAACGTACCGGCACGGACAATTGCCGCCAACAGGAACTTTCCCCGACATTGCGCGCCGCAGCTCTCTCAACAGGCCGGGATCACGCGTTTCCAGCGGGACGACAATGGGTCCGTCACAGACCGGCACGGTCCATTGCGCGCTTTTCCCGCCGCCGTTGCACCGATGATGCGATGTTCATGGATTCGCGGTATTTGGCCACCGTCCGTCGGGCAATGTCGATGCCATCCTTTTTCAGGATACTGACGATCACATCGTCAGACAGGACCTTGCTGGGCGTTTCTGCGTCAATCATCTGGCGAATGCGGTGACGAACCGCTTCGGATGAGTGGTCGGCGCCGCCGCTGGCGGCTGCAATCGCGGCAGTGAAGAAGAACTTCAGCTCAAAGATGCCGCGTGGCGTCATCATGTACTTGTTCGATGTCACCCGGCTGACGGTCGACTCATGCATCTGGATCGCGTCAGCCACCGATTTCAGGGTCATCGGACGCAGATGCTCAACACCGTGGGTCAGAAAATCGGCCTGCCGCAAAACGATCTCGGCGGCCACCTTCATGATCGTCTTGGCCCGCTGATCCAGGCTGCGTGTCAGCCAATTGGCGTTGCGCATGCACTCGTTGAGATAATCCCGGTCCGAGTCGTTGTTTCCGCGCTGTGCCGAAACCTCAAGATAATAGGCCTGGTCGAACAGGACTCGCGGCAATGTTTCAGGGTTCAGTTCAACCGCCCAGGTTCCGTCCTCGGCCGGACGAACATGGATATCGGGAACGATCGTCTGGATGTTGGCATTGTCGAAGCGGTTGCCGGGTTTAGGATCAAGCGTTCTGATTTCCGCCATCATTTCAAGCAGATCGGCTTCATCAACCCCACAGATCCGCTGCAGGGCCTTGAAATCCCGCCGCGCCAGCAACTCCAGATTGCCGACCAGCTTTTCCATTGCCGGATCCAGGCGGTTATTCCGCCGCAACTGTATCGCCAGGCACTCGGAAAGGTTGCGGGCGAAAAGGCCCGGCGGATCGAATTCCTGCAGGGTGCTCAGAACATCCTCAGCAATGCCGATATCCACGTTCAGCCGCCGGGCACAATCTGCGATATCCACCGGCAGATAACCCGCTTCATCGAGTTGATCAGCCAGATCCGCGGCGACCAGGCGGCGCGCATTGTCGGCAAAGGCAAAAATGAGTTGCTCGGCAACATGATCGCGTAACGTGTGGGTGTTGGCAGCAAAGCCGTCGAGGTCGTTGAAGGTGTCGCTCGACACGGACGCGGCGCCGGGCATCGACTTCCACTGCGCGGCAAGCTCGGGGGCATCGGGCCGCTGCGCTCCGCTGTCCTCGGGAAACATGTCCTCTTGCGGCGTGTCCATCCGCGCGGATATCTCCTTGCCGCTATGGTCGAGCTGATCGCAGAACCAGTCTCCTTCGCCGGTCATGGCGTCGTCGGAAGCCGATGACACCTCGACAGGATCGGATTCGGACGGCCGGTCCATGACGGGCTCGTCCGCGCCGCCCGTTTCATGGCTCAAGAGCGGGTTCTTCTCCACTTCCTGCTCGATATATTGAAGAAGTTCGGCATGGGTCAGCTGCAGCAATCGGATCGATTGCATCAATTGCGGCGTCATCACCACGGACTGGTTCTGCCGCACACTCAAACTGGCCGATAACGCCATGCTTTCTTAATCCGCTCCCATTGCGCAGACGCCGGATCTTCATCATGTGCAATACAGGTTTTGACCGAATCGGCAAAACGTGAATACACCAACAAGATCAAAGGCCGACGCCGTTATCCCGTTTTTATCAAAACGTAAAACGGTCTGGCGGCGTCGACTGGCCCAAAAATTGCTTTTTGGCGGCCAATGTCAAGATGGCATGGTTGAATATCGCTGGCATCAGTGCCGAAACCGGCACTCATTTCGAGGTCTTGAAATGCGAATTCAGGACACGTGTAATCTCAGAGCGTGAAGCCCTCGCCCAGATAGAGCCGCCGGACATCGGCATTGGAAACAATGTCTGAAGGCCGGCCATGGGTCAGCACCTTCCCGGCATGAATAATATAGGCACGATCGATCAGGCCGAGGGTCTCGCGCACATTGTGATCGGTGATCAGCACACCGATGCCGCGCTGGGTCAAATGGCGTACGAGGGCCTGAATATCCGACACGGCAATGGGATCGACGCCGGCAAAGGGTTCATCGAGCAGCATGAAGGTCGGATCGGACGCCAGCGAGCGGGCTATTTCCAAACGGCGCCGTTCACCACCTGACAGCGATATGGAGGGTGCCTTTCTCAGATGCCCGATGGTGAACTCATCGAGCAGTTCTTCCAGTTTGCGTTCGCGTTCGGCACGATTGCGTTCAACAATCTCCAGCACGGCCCGGATATTGTTTTCGACGCTCAGCCCTCTGAAGATGGACGCTTCCTGCGGCAGATAGCCGACACCGAGACGCGCCCGGCGATACATCGGCATTCTACTGACATCGTTGCCATCGATGAGGATCGTGCCCTCATCCACCGGCACCAGCCCGGTGATCATATAGAAACAGGTTGTCTTGCCGGCACCGTTGGGGCCAAGCAGACCGACCGCCTCCCCGCGTCTCACGCCCAGCGAGACGCCGTTAACCACGCGACGCGATTTATAGGTCTTGGTCAGGTTTCGGGCAATCAATGTACCATCGTAACGCTCCGGATCCGTCTGTATCTCCGGTACGTTTTGCGCGATTGCCTCACTGTTCACCATACTAGTCCTGTCCCCGAGACGCCCTGAAAACGCGCGTGGTCTGCAGTATCCCGCCTATCCTAATTATTGGACTTCGGGTCAAGTTGAATACGCACGCGTCCGCCGCAGCTGTCGAGCCTGGCCTCACCGGACTGCATCAGCACCGTCAGTTTGCATCCCACAAAGACATTGCTGCCATCGGTCAGGACCACGCGGTCGCCGGTCAGGACCACGGTGTCGGTCTTCATGTTGAAGACCCCGTCATCGGCCGTGGCCTCCTGCTCCTCGGTCTTGATATAGACCTTGCCGCCGACAAGAATACGGTCAATCTGCGAGGTTCCGGCAGACGGCGACCCACCGTCCTTTGCGTAGAAGACAGTCATGTTGCCGGACTGCATGGTGGTCTTTCCCTGCACGACCTTCACATTGCCTGTGAAGATGGCCTTGCCCTCTTCATCCTTGACGCTGAGCTTGTCGCTTTCGATCTGGATCGGCTCATCGCCCGAAAGCGCCAGACCGGACATGGTCTGCTGGGCCGACGCCGGGGCAGTGGCGGTGAAGGCCGTTGCCAGGAGCGCCGATCCGACAATCATCGACCGGCCGAAGGTTCTGCGAAATTGCCTGGTCATCGGGCTCTTTCCTTCCTGTTCATCTCCGGTCTTCCTGTTCATCAACGGCCTTGCTGTTCCTCGCCGGCCGCATCCGCAGCCGGCTGCCGTATCGCCCCCGGGTTGAGGGTCATCTGCACATCGCGCTCGAATATGATTTCGGCGCCGTTATCGATCATAACCAACGATTCGGCAACAATCTTGCCCTGTACCGTCTCTATGTTGACCTGCTTTTCCGTTTTTAAAGACCCTTCGTTGATATCGATGCTGGCATCCAGGAGATAGGCCGTCATGCCGCTCTCGGTGGTAACCGTGAACGGCTGGTCCAGAACCAGAAAATCCTCCTCGCGGTTATAGATGCCGCTCAACGCATCAAGCAGAGCCGTATCGGCGCCATTGACCGGAAAATCCGCGACGATATCCTCCAGCCTGATCACCGAGGGCACCGACAGATCCTGGATGGCACGCGCCGCAGTGACCGAATAACTGTCGGTCTCACCGACGGGACCGGTCATGACCGGATTGTTCATGATCAGCTTGCCACCGGATATCACCGTATCGCCGATGGCCGCACCCTCGGGAAGCGCCCGGGAGATCATGGTCGTGGCGACAAAACCGGCAATCGCAATGATCGCGGCAATCGGAAAAACCAGCTTCAGCGTCCATACCCATCTGGAGTGCCGAACTGCCCGGGCATAATGCTTCTTTGCCAGGCTGCGGTCCGGCGGATGTTTTATCTGCGTTGCCATCAATTCCCGTTGTCGCCCCACCGACTGATCATTCTAACGAAATGTTTCAGGAAGTTGTCGAAACTTACCATAGCGCGCGAACGCCTTACAGGCGTAATATGGCGTTTTGTGTACTGAGCCAATCAGATAGTGAAAATTTTTCGTGACTGTCGTAAATCGCCGACAATACCCATTGGTTCTTCGACCTTTCAAATCCGCCATCACGCCCTAGGAATGCGGCTGGCAATCTGGTATTTGCCGGGCTGCAATTGTCATCATCTGGAACCTTTCAATGGATCAAAGCGGAATTGCAGACCGACGCCGTTTGCGGCGAAAACTGACGTTTTGGCGCGTCGCCGCATTCCTGATCGTGCTCATCGGTGTCGCCGGCATCATAGCCAATAGCGGTGGGTCAGACCCGCTTGGCGGAAAATCGTCCGACCATGTGGCGCGGATCACGATTTCGGGCGTGATTACCGATAATGACGAATTGCTTCAACGGCTCGAGGCCATCCGCAAGAACGACCGGGTCAAGGCGCTGATCGTCCGGCTGGAATCACCCGGCGGCACATCCTATGGCGGAGAGACCCTTTACCGGGCGGTTCGCCGTGTAGCGGCCGAAAAACCAACGGTTGCCGAGGTGCGCACCGTTGCCGCTTCAGCGGCCTACATGGTGGCCTGCGGAACGGACTACATCGTTGCCGGGGACACATCCCTCGTCGGTTCGATCGGCGTCATTTTTCAATACGCCCAGGTTTCCGTCCTGCTGGACAAGATCGGGGTCTCCATCGAGGAGATAAAATCCGCGCCGCTGAAAGCCGAACCGTCGCCCTTTCATGCGGCCAGTGACGAAGCAAAGGCGATGATCCGGTCGATGATCAATGATTCCTATGGATGGTTCGTCGATCTGGTGGCCGAACGGCGCGGATTGTCGCGCAGCGACGCATTGACGCTCGCCGACGGCAGCATTTTCACTGGCCGACAGGCACGGGGCAACGGCCTCGTGGACGAAATCGGCGGCGACACGGAAATCCGCGCGCATCTGAGCGAGAAAGGCGTCGACGACTCCCTGACCGTCATTGACTGGGAACGGCGCAAATCGCGCGGTGAGTTGCTGTTCGGGGATGCCATGATTCGCCTGATCGGCGCCCTGGAAGACAGCGCATTTCCGTTTGCACGGGAGTTGCGCGGGCTGGCGGATCGCAAGTTGTTCCTTGACGGTCTTGTCTCCGTTTGGCAATTTGGCCCGGCCGATCAATAATGCGGATGGGGGATCACCCGTGATCAAGTCTGAACTGGTTCATTTGATTGCCGCCCGCAATCCACATTTGTACCATCGCGATGTGGAAAATATCGTCAATGCCATTCTTGACGAGATCACAGATGCGCTGTCCGATGGCAACCGTGTTGAGCTGCGCGGATTCGGCGCATTTTCGGTGAAAAACAGGCCTTCCAGATCCGGCCGCAATCCGCGCACCGGCGAATCGGTTTTTGTCGAGGAGAAATGGGTGCCTTTCTTCAAGACCGGCAAGGAATTGCGCGAGCGGCTCAATCCGGGCAGCGACAGCTGAACCCGCCATCCAGGCGGTCCTCCCGCACCCCTGATCGGCACGACAAACCCACTGGTGCGATCGTTCGCGTGATGCTATTCGTGGCTGAAACGAATGGGTTTGAATGCCATGGCTAGAAAGCTGATCAATATTGTCATTTTGCTGCCGATCGCGATTGTGCTGATCGTGCTGTCGGTGGCCAATCGCGAAACGGTGACGCTGGCCCTCAATCCATTTGACCCGTCCGACAGTCTGCTTTCGCTCAGCGCACCCTTTTTCGTCTTTCTTTTCGCCGCGCTCATGCTCGGTATGATCATCGGATCGGCGGCGACCTGGTTCCGGCAGGGAAAATACCGCAAGAAAGCGCGAAACGAGGCCCGGGAAGCGGTCAAATGGCACACCGAGGCGGATAAGCAGCGCGAGCGGGCGGAAACCGTCATCGGACACAAGACACTCCCGTCCGCGTAGGCACTCTTGCAGATCATTGGTGCACAGCAGGTCGACGCCCTGCTCGACCATGAGGCACTGGCGGCGGCCCTTGCCGACGCCTTTCGCAGCGGTGTGAAAGCGCCGACCCGTCATCACCACACAATCGAACGGCCCGACGGAACCGACAGCGGAATGCTGTTGATGCCAGCCTGGACGGATTTCAATCAGCGTGGCCATTCGGACAATGGATTCATCGGTGTAAAGATCGCCACGGTCAGCCCGGACAACAACCAATCGGGCCAGCCTGCGGTGATGGCCACCTACCTTCTGGCCGATGGGCGAACGGGCGAACCGCTGGCGCTGATCGACGGGCAGGCCCTGACGCTCTGGCGCACGGCCACAGCATCGGCCCTTGCGGGGCGTTATCTGGCACCGGCCACCACGTCGACCATGACGATGATCGGCGCTGGGAAACTTGCGCCCCATCTGATCCGCGCCCATGCCGCCATGCATCCGATCCAAACGGTGTATGTGTGGAACCGCAATTTCGACCATGCCAGAGAACTGGCGACGCGCCTTTCGAACGAAACCTTCGAGACGGTCGCCACACAGGACCGGGCGGCCGCCATCGCCGAATCCGATCTGGTGTCGGCAGCCACGATCTCGGCCGATCCGCTGATTGAGGGCGCCTGGCTGAAACCGGGCACCCATGTCGATCTCGTCGGTGCCTATACGCCTGAAATGCGCGAGAGCGACGATGAGACGGTCCGTCGATCGACGCTTTTCGTCGATACGTTCGATGGCGCCCTGACGGAAGGCGGGGATCTGGTGCAGCCGCTGGAATCCGGGCTGATTGCGCGTGCCGATATCGCCGCCGATCTTGCCATGTTGTGCCGGGCAGATCATCCCGGGCGGACGCGCGATGATGAAATAACGCTTTTCAAGTCAACCGGGGCAGCCCTTGAGGATTTCGCCGCCGGATGCCTGGTGTGGAAACGGTTCAATACCGGCCGCTGACGAGCGGCTTCCGACCGGACCGCGCCTGCGGTCATCGACCCGCACAAACAGCTTTGCCACATGGCAGGCGCAATGCTATCTGCTTGGCTCTGCCGGGCGGGTGCCGGTGCAACTGGACTGGAACGATTTTTTGAAAGAGCGACACGGCCGCAACAGACCGCGACGGGCAGGCAGGCAGGACGCAGGCCGGACACGATCAACCCGGGCGGCTTCAGCCGGCGGTGGCGTGCACGCACCGGGCAAGCCCCCAAAACAAGCCTCGACCGGCCCATCGGTTCCGACCCGTGAACCGCGCATCGGCAAACGCCCGGAAGAGCGCGTACCCCTCATTTTGGAGACCCCCGGATGCGACGGGTTTGAACTGATCGACAGCGGACGCGGTGAAAAGCTGGAACGATACGGCCCCTACCGCATCGTGCGGCCGGAGGCGCAGGCGCTGTGGCCGCGACAGCTCAGCGACGCCGAATGGAACCGCTCGGACGCCATCTTTACCGGCGATCCGGATGAAGAGGCGGTTGGACGGTGGAAATTCCCCCTGACCCCGCTCGGCGATACCTGGCCGATGCGCTTGCTGGACATCGATTTTCATGGCCGGTTTACGGCGTTTCGCCATGTCGGCGTGTTCCCCGAGCAGCTTGCCCACTGGATCTTCCTGCGCCAGCGGATCGACGAAGCGAAACGGCCGGTGCGGGTGCTTAACCTGTTCGGCTATACGGGCGTGGCGTCACTGGTGGCCGCAAGGGCGGGCGCCGAGGTAACCCATGTCGACGCATCGAAGAAAGCCATCGGCTGGGCGCGGGAAAACCAGGACCTGGCGGGTCTTCGGGACCGGCCGATCCGATGGATTTGCGACGATGCGATGAAGTTCATTGCGCGTGAGGAGCGACGCGACAGCCGTTACGATATCATCCTGACCGATCCACCGAAATTCGGCCGGGGGCCAAATGGTGAGGTCTGGCAGTTGTTCGATCATCTGCCCGACATGCTCGATATCTGCCGCTCGATCCTCACCGATGACGCCCTCGCGCTGGTTCTGACGGCCTATTCCATTCGGGCCTCCTTCTATTCCATCCATGAATTGATGCGCGAAACCATGCGCGGCAAAGGCGGGCTGGTGGAATCGGGAGAGCTGGTGCTGCGCGAGGCATCGGCCGGCCGGGCGCTGTCCACCTCGCTTTTCAGCCGCTGGGTCAGCGCGTGATGGCCGGTGACGGAGATAAGCGGCCGCGGGTGGGCCAGGTCAAGGAGATTTCCAGCCCCGGCAATCCGATCATCAAGGACATCAGGGCGCTCAGCCTGAAAAAGAACCGGGATCGAAGCGGCCGTTTCCTGGCCGAGGGCCTCAAGCTGATCATCGATGCGGTCGATCTTGGCTGGCAGATCAGGACACTGATCTACGCCGCCTCGACGCGCAACAATCCGGCCATCGAGACCATTGCCGCGCGCACCGTCGCCCAAGGCGGGCTGGTTCTGGTTGTGAGCGAAAGGGTCCTGGGCGCCATTACGCGGCGCGACAACCCGCAGATGGTGTGCGGCGTGTTCGCGCAGCGATATGCCGACCTTGCCGACTTCGCACCGCTCGCCGGACAAACCTATGTGGCACTCGACCGGGTGCGCGATCCGGGCAATCTCGGGACGATCATCCGAACCGCCGATGCGGCCGGCGCCGACGGCGTCATCCTTGTCGGCGATTCGACGGATCCATTTTCCCTCGAGACCATTCGGGCGACCATGGGATCGGTCTTTGCCATGCCCATTGCCCGCACCGACGTCGCCGGATTTCTGGCCTGGCACAGAAACAGTAGCGCCTTTGTCGTCGGGACCCATCTGGCAGGTGCTGTAGATTACCGCAGCATCGACTATACTGACAAAGCAACCGTCGTGCTGATGGGAAACGAACAGGCCGGATTGCCTCCGTCTCTCGCCGATGCCTGTGATGTGCTGGCGCTGATCCCGCAGGCCGGACGGGCCGATTCTCTCAATCTGGCGGTCGCCACCGGCATCATGCTGTTTGAGGCACGGCGCCACCTATTGGAGTTACGCCGATGAGCATGCAACGATCGCTGTTTTCCCGCCCGCGTTTCGCCATGGCGCTGGTCGCCATCCTGGTCACCGTCGATCAGTTCGCCAAATGGCTGACGGAAACATATCTGCCCTTTCAGCAGCAGGTCGTCGTGCTTCCGGTATTTTCGCTCTATCGCACCTATAATGAGGGCATCGCCTTCTCGATGCTGACGGGGCTGGGCGACAAATGGCTGCTGGCGCTGACCCTCATCGTCATCGCCTTTGTCGCCTTTCTTTGGGCTCGCAGCACGCCGGAACGATGGATCAGCCAGCTCGGCTTTGCGCTGGTTGTCGCCGGTGCGGTCGGCAATCTCATCGACCGCGCGATGCTCGGCTATGTGATTGATTATCTTCTGTTTCATGTCGGCAATTGGTACTTCGCCGTTTTCAATCTGGCCGATGCATTGATCAGTGTCGGGGCGGCGGCCATCGTCATTGACGAATTGTTCGGTAAATGGCTCTATCGCAAGGCTCCGGAGCACACCGGATAGATTATTTTCACAGACAGGAAGGCAAGACGTCATGCAGGAACCGTTCAAGGCGATTGTTGTTTCGCGCAATGAGGACAAACAGCAATCGGTCGAACGTCGCGACCTGACGCTGGACGATCTGATGGATGGGGATGTCGTCGTCGAGGTGGAGGCAACCACCGTCAACTACAAGGACGGGCTGGCGATTACCGGCAAGGCACCGGTCATCCGGCACTGGCCGTTGGTGCCCGGCATCGATTGTGCGGGAACGGTCGTGCATTCGCAAAACACCGCCTTCAAACCGGGAGACGCGGTCATCCTCAATGGCTGGGGCGTCGGCGAAACCCATATGGGCGCCTATGCCCGCTATGCAAGGCTCAAGGGCGACTGGCTGATCCATCGGCCGGAGGGCATCAGCGCCAAGGAAGCCATGGCGGTCGGCACGGCCGGTTATACGTCGATGCTCAGCGTCATGGCCCTGGAACGCCATGGCCTGGCACCCGACCGCGGCCCGATCGTTGTCACCGGGGCCAATGGCGGTGTCGGCACGATCGCCATCTCGATCCTGTCCAAGCTCGGCTATCAGGTCATCGCGTCGACAGGCCGGCCGCAGGAATCGGACTTCCTGACAGCGCTCGGCGCCGACGAGATCATCGACCGCAACACGTTGTCCGAACCCGGACGGCCGCTCGGCAAGGAACGCTGGGCTGGCGGGATCGACGCGGTCGGCAGCCATACATTGGCCAATGTGCTGGCGCAAACCAGCTATGGCGGCGCGGTGGCGGCCTGCGGGCTGGCACAGGGTTTCGACCTGCCGGCCACCGTCATGCCGTTCATCTTGCGCGGTGTCTGCCTGCTTGGCATCGATTCCGTCATGGCGCCCAAAGCGCTGCGCGAGGAAGCCTGGAATCGCATTGTTTCCGACCTGGATATGAACAAGTTGCATAGCCTGTCGAAAACAATCGGGTTTGATGATATCATCGACACAGCCCATGCGATGATGGACGGACAGGTCCGCGGACGCGTTGTCGTCGACATGACGATTTAGATCGAAAGGCGGTTAGATTGGAACACGCGACCGCCTCCTGCTCTGACATCGTCACGACCTGGCCGCCAGCGGCCCCGGCGATCCTGAATAAAACCGCGGGCGCGGCCGTGTCACGGCACCGTCGCAAAGTTCTGATTTATGGGCGTCGATGCGGAAACACAGGAATGATGTGCGATGACGCTGAACATACGCGAAAGATCGATACCGACCGGACCCTCGACCGGACCCACAGCTGATATGACGTGCCGCGACAGCGACACTTATGGCCGAATCGGCGATCTGGAGACCAGGCTTGCCCGGTCGCCGGCTGAAATCGACGCCGCGCAGGCCGTGCGTTTTGACGTCTTCGCCCGGGAGATGGGTGCAGCCATGCCGCCGGAAGCAATGCGCCGGTGCCGCGATATCGACGCTTTCGACGCGGTCTGCGATCACCTGCTCGTGCTCGACCGTTCCATCGCCGGCGACACGGGCGACCAGATTGTCGGCACCTACCGGCTGCTGCGCCAAGAGGTGGCGCGGGCCAATGACGGGTTCTACTCCACCTCGGAATTCGCCATTGACGACATGCTGGCGCGCCATCCGCAAAAGAGATTCATGGAGCTGGGGCGTTCCTGCGTGCTGCCGAAATACCGTACGCGCCGTACCGTTGAACTGCTGTGGCAGGGCAATTGGGCCTATGCGCGTGAACACGCAATCGATGCGATGTTTGGCTGCGCCTCGATTCCCGGCGTGATGCCCGAGGCCCATGCGCTGCCCCTGTCTTTCCTGTATCACAACTGCCTTGCGACCGGTGAGTGGGCGGTGAGCGCCCGGCCTGAACTCTATCAGATGATGGATCTCATGCCGCGTGAAGCCATCGATGTCAAAGGCGCCGTTTCGGCGCTGCCGCCGCTGATCAAGGGCTATCTCCGACTCGGCGCCCTGGTCGGCGACGGTGCGGTGGTCGATCGGGCCTTCGGCACCACGGATGTCATGATCGTCCTGCCGACCGAGCGGATCAGCGACCGCTATATCAACTATTACGGTGCCAGTTCCCGCCAGCCCGGCGCCTGAAGCAACTTCTGGCGTTTGAGCTTCTTGCTGCTTTCAAGCGTTGCAAGCGTTCCTGATCGGTGTGGTCCGGGTGAGCCCCGGTTTTGACCACTCGTTGATGGCGTCGGTTCCTGTCAAATCTGCCTGAACACCGCCGAGCCATATTCGCGGGGAGGCCTGCGTTCCATCGGGCGCCATTTGGCGATCCGACCAGTCGCGCCGCGGCTGCCACGTGATCGCTTTCACCCTGCCCATCTTTCCAAATGCAGACCGGTGCGGAAACTGACGGAGTTTACATCGTCCAAAAACTGTGATCACATTATATGAAATGAGATCTCAGATTTGACGCGGGCTGCCGCCACACGTTTCGCCATGACAAAAGAAACATCCGATATGCCGAGCCTGCGACCCAGCCGGCCCGCTGCCGAAATCGACATCAGCACGGATTTCGAGGGCGGCAGCATCACGCCGGTTTCGACCGAGTGCGCCAACGCCTTGCGGGTTCGGCTTGCCGAGGACCCCTTGTCGACCGACATGCACTGGTTCTATTTTCGCGTGAGCGGCATCGGCGGCCAGCCGACGCGGATCATCATCGAGAATTCCAATCGCATGTCCCGGTTGGCCGGGCGCGACGACGTCCCCGACTGCTGGACCGGATATCGCCCCTTTGCATCCTATGACGGCGAAAACTGGTTTCGCTGTGAAGGCGTCTATGAGGATCAAATCTTTTCTCTGACAATGACGCCTGAGCACGACACCGTGTGGTTTGCCTATTACCCGCCCTATTCAATGGAACGTCACCGCGCGTCGATTGATCGGGCACTGACGAGTCCACTCGCGCGGCTCGAAGTTCTGGGACAAACACCGGATGGCCATGATCTGCAGATGTTACGCATTGCCACCGGCCCGGGAAAGCCGAAACTGTGGATCATGGGCCGCCAGCATCCGTCGGAAACCATGGCCGGGTTTTTCATGGATGGGTTCCTGGAGCGGTTGCTGGACCCGGAGGACGCATTGGCGCGTCATCTGACCGACAGTGCCGAGTTCCTCGTGATCCCGACCGTCAATCCGGATGGCAGCCAACGCGGACTGACACGAACCAATGCGCGCGGAATGAATCTCAACCGCGCCTGGGCCGAACCCGATCCGAATACTTCGCCCGAGGTCGTCATGATCCGTGACCGGATGCATGCAGAAGGCGTGGATTTCTGCCTTGACGTGCATGGTGACGAGGAACTGCCCTATGTTTTCCTGGGCGGCCCGCTGGAAATTCCGTCCCGCACAAAACGGCTGGATGAGCTCTTCAAAACCTATGCGCGGGCCATGCAGCAAGCCTGTCCGGCATACGATCTTGCCGATCCGTATCCCGGCGGCCCGCCCGAGACGGCTGATCTCAGGATGGCCTGGAATTGGATTGCCGAGGAATTCGATTGCCTGTCCGTGCTGCTGGAAATGCCCTTCAAGGACACCCACCGCCGGCCCGATCCACAAATGGGTTGGAGTCCGGAGCGATGCCGCGATTTCGGCCGGGCGACATTGCAAGCCATCAGTGCCGTGACCGGGAGTTTGCGCGGATGAGTGGCCACTTGTCGCAAAGCTGGCTGGACGGATCGGAGCGCCCGGACTCAGAACCGGTGAACGCGCGCATTACACGCATATTGAGAGATCAGATCATGCGCGGCGAACGCGCACCCGGCGAAATCATCACGATCCGCCGGCTGGCCGAACAGCTTGACGTCAGCCCAATGCCGGTCCGCGACGCCTTGCGGCAGTTGGTCGCCGAGCGTGCGCTCGAGATCGTCAACGGCAATCGATCGGTGGCGGTACGACCGCTGGACATCGCGCGTCTGCACGATCTGCGCAATATTCGCGAAAACCTCGAAGGTCTTGCGGCGCGTCTGGCGGCGGAGCGTTGGCTTCCCCATCAGCTCGCCCGGATCGAATCCATATTGGAAGCCAGTGAAGCCGGCGGCGCTGAGCCGGACCTTGCCAAGAATATGGAGTTTCATTTCGCCATCTATGCGGCCTCGCAATCGGCTGTCCTGTTGCCGCTCATTGAAAGTCTGTGGCTTCAATTCGGTCCCTATTTGAGGCGTGTCCGTGAAATTGCCGGCGACCGTCTGGGCACAGGCGACACCTACCACCGGGAAGCCGTCGAGGCGCTGAAACGCCGCGACGCGGAGCGCGCGCAGGCAGCGATCGTGGCTGATATCTCGCGCGCCATGACATTGCTCATTGATGAGGATGGCATTGCCAACAAGGGAGACAGGCAGGGACGCCCTCCATCCGGCGTCACATGAAAACCGCGCCCCGGCGGGTGCGATCCACAATGACGAAAACAAATGAAGGGAACCACAATGACCAAGGACACAACCATCCTGGAGCCGAATCGCCGTCATGTGCTCCAACTCGGAGCGGGCATAGGACTCATGTTGACAATGCCGGTCGGAAATTACGCGGCCTTCGCTGCGGATTCCGATAGCCTGACCATCGCCATTCCTGCCGATCTCGGCGGCTGGGACCAGGACTTTCTTGCATTCGATCTTGTCGGGCTTGCTGTCATGAAAAACACCTATCCCTATATGATCGACTACAGCGTTCGGGAAGTGGACGGCAGCGACATCACCGATACCGAGAATGTCCTGCCGCTTTATGCCGAAAGCTGGACGTCGAATGAGGACGGAACGGTCTGGACACTCAAACTCAAGCAGGGGATCAAGTTTCCCTCGGGCAACGAGCTGACCGCCGCCGATGTCAAATGGTCCAAGGACAGAGCCTTTGCCGCGCAGGCCAATGTCGCGGGCATCTATCGCATTATCGGGTTGACCGAACCCGATCAGGTGAAGGTGATCGACGACTACACCGTGGAATTCACACAGTCCAAACCATCGGCACTGACCTCGCAAATCCAGATCATCTCGCTTTACGTCTATGACAGCGAGCTTCTCAAAACCCATGCGACCGATGACGATCCATGGGCACAAAAATGGGCCAACGCCAATCCCATCGACGGGGGCGCCTATAATGTTGCCGATTACCGACCCGGCGAAGAAATCGTGCTGGAAGTGAACCCGAATTTCCCTGGGGAAGCACCAGCTGTTTCAAAGATCCGGCTGCAGGTGGTACCGGCACCGGCAAACCGTCGGCTGCTGCTGCAAAACGGGGATGTCGACATGGCCCTCGGCCTGACCCGGCGCGATGTTCAGGACCTGGGCGAGACAGAAGGCATCAAACTGTTATCGGCGCCCAACAACGAGATCGTATTCGTGCCGATGAACACCGCTGCGGCGCCTTTCGACAATGCAGGCGTGCGCAAGGCGCTCGCCATGGCTGTGCCGTATGAAGCGCTCATCCGTTCGGTTTACAACAACGATGCGCGAAGGGTCAAAAGCCCGGTTCCCATTGACATGCCGGGCTATTCCGAAGCCGGCTATCCTTTTGAAACGGATATCGAGGGCGCAAAGAAAGCTCTGGCGGATGCGGGCTATGCTGACGGTTTCGAAACATCCATTGTCATTCCGTCGGGCGATGTCGAGAAGGAACGGATCGCCGTTCTTTTGCAGGCCGCCTTCGCTGAAATCGGCGTTACGCTGAAGATTGAAAATGTCGACCCGGCAACATTGCAGCAAAGGCTGCGCGACAAGACCGTTCCGCTTCAGGTCGCCTCCGGGCAAATGTGGGTGAATGACGCCGAATATCTCGCTTCGGTGGCACTCATGGAAGGCGGTTTCCTGAACTACGCGAACTACCAGTCGGAGGAATTCGACGCATTGGTCAATACGCTACGTGGCGAACTCGACACTGCCAAAAGGATGAAGATCATCGCCCAGATGCAGGATGTGCTTGCCAAGGATGTGCCATGGCTCGTTCTGGCACAGCCGAATTTTGTCTTGCCGGTCAATGAGGCCGTATCGGGGTGGGTTCAGCCCGTCGACGGGCTCTTCCGCCTGCGCTATCTCGAAAACTGATCACGCTCCATGCGCATAGCGCTTTTTCTGATGAGGCGACTCATCCTGTTGATCCCGGTGCTTGCCGGGGTCAGCATTGTCAGCTTTTTTCTGATTCGCCTGATTCCGGGCGATCCGGTTTTGCTTGTCGTTCCCGAAACCGCGACCGCACAGGATATCGAATTGGCACGCGAGCGGCTGGGTCTGGATGAGCCGCTTCCGGTTCAATACATGCACTATCTGGGCAATCTCCTGCAGGGGGATTTCGGTGTTTCCATCACCACCAACCGCCCCATCGCTACCGACCTGGTCCAACGCCTGCCGCTCACACTGGAACTGGTGAGCCTGTCCATGGCAGCCGCGCTTGTGCTGTCGGTGATCGGCGGTATTTATGCCGCGCGTCACGTGCGCAAATGGCCGGACTGGATGACCCGGATCGGTGCGATGATGGGCAATTCGCTTCCAGAATTCTGGCTCGGTCTCATGCTGATTCTGGTCTTCTATCAGACATTGCAAATCGCGCCTGCACCCTCCGGGCGTATAGACCCTGACCTTGCCGTGCCGCCGGTAACCGGCATGATCACCATCGACACGCTCCTGGCGCATAGCGGCCGAGGTTTTGCTTCGGCGCTCGCACATCTGGCGCTGCCGGTTGCGACGCTGGCCATCGTCATTTCCGCGCCGCTTCTGCGGGCTGTGCGCGCCGCGGCAATAGAGGTCATCGAAAGCGACGCCTATCGCTGTGCCCAGGCCCACGGCCTGCCGGAATCAGTGCTTGTCCGGGGGTACCTCCTGCGCCCGACCCTGGCGCGCCTGCCCGCCCTTGCCGCGCTTGTCTTCGGCACTCTCCTCGGCGGCAGCGTGCTGATAGAATATGTCTTTTCCTGGCAGGGCCTCGGCCAGTGGGCGCTACGGGCCCTGCAATTGAGAGATTACCCGGTCATACAGGCCTTCGTGTTGATCACCGCGACCGCCTATGTCCTGGTCTTCCTGCTCGCCGATCTGGTTCAGGCGATGCTCGATCCACGCGTGAGGATCTGAGCGATGGCACATCTGAGGGCAGTGATGCATCGCACCGATCCGATGATCATTCTTGGAGCGATCATCCTTGCGCTGATCGTTCTGGGCGCCATCTTTGCACCGCTTCTGACCCCCTGGGGGCCGACCCAGATCGATCCGTTCTATTTCCTCGAAGCGCCGAACGCGACACACTGGTTCGGTACGGATGGCAACGGCATGGATATTTTCGCCCGTGTTCTTTATGCGGCGCGTCTTGATCTCGGGGTGGCGGTCAGCGCTGTTGCCATCGCCGTTTTGCTCGGCGGCCTGATCGGCCTCATTCTGGGATATGCCGGAGGCTGGACGGATGATGTCGGAATGCGGTTGCTCGACATCTTCCAGGCCTTTCCGGTCTTCATCCTGGCGCTTGCCATCGCCTCGGTTTTCGGCGCTTCCATCCCCAACCTGATCCTGACCATCGGCCTCATCAATGCACCGCCCTATGCCAGGCTGGTGCGCGCGGAAGTGGTGGCGATACGCCAGAGAACCTTTATCGAAGCGGCCGTGTGCGCGGGAAACTCACATGCGTCCATGATATTCCGGCATATTCTTCCCAACGTTCTGACCCCGGTCCTGGTCATTGCACCGCTGAACGCCGGATGGGCAATCCTGACATTGGCCGGTCTGTCCTTTGTCGGGCTCGGTGTCCCTGTTCCGGAGGCCGAATGGGGCGCGATGATATCGGCCGGCGCTGCGGACATCGTCGGCGGCCGCTGGTGGACGGCGACCTTTCCAGGCCTCGCATTGTTTCTGACCGTGCTGGCATTCAATCTGATCGGTGAAGCGCTTCAACAGGCGGGGGCACGCAAATGAGCGGCCCGTTGCTCTCTGTAAAAGATCTCCATGTGACCATTCCAACGCAGGCGGCCGAGGTCAAGGCGCTGCGCGGCGTAACGTTCAATCTGATGCCCGGAGAGGTCCTCGGCATTGTCGGCGAAAGCGGCGGCGGCAAGTCGATGATCGCCCGCGCCATCACACATTTGCTGCCGCATGGCGCCAACGTTGACGGTGACCTTGTCCTGTCGGGCGTCAATCTGCGCAATCTGACCGATGGCAAGCTGCGCGAGATGCACGGTGGCGGGGCGGCGCTCTGTTTTCAATCGCCACGCATGGCGCTTTCGCCGACCCGCAAGATCGGCAAGCAGATCGCCGACCGGCTGCGCGCCCACGGGACCCGGGCCAGACATCTGGGCAGACAGGAGATTCGCGCCCGTGCAATCGCATCGCTTGCGGAGGTCGGATTGCAAAACCCCAGGTTCCAGGCGGGGCGTTTCCCCCACGAGCTTTCCGGCGGGATGGCCCAGCGGGCGATGATTGCACTGGCACTCGCCTGCAATCCGCAACTGCTGATCGCCGATGAACCGACGACGGGGCTTGATGCCACCTTGACCGGGGACATCCTGAAACTCATCGCGGCGCAGGCCGGTGCCAACGGACGCGGGGTCATTATCATTTCGCACGACCTTGCGGCGCTGTCGACGGTGTGCAACCGGATGATCGTCGTTCAGGACGGCCGGGTTGTCGAAACCGGGCCGACGGATCGGCTGATCTCTGCACCCCATGACGACTACACCAAACGCCTGATCGCAGCTGTGCCGGACGTCTCGGCGCATCAGGAAGCCGTTTTGCCCGAATTGGCCAGCGACCCGCTCATGCAGATCGAAAACCTGACCATAGCCTACAAGGGCCGCTTCCGGCGGTCGGGACATGTGGCACTGCGGGACGTTACACTCAACATCGACAAGGGCCAGACGATCGCCATAGTCGGTGAAAGCGGGTCTGGGAAATCGACCCTGAGCCGGGCAATGATGGGGATGCTTCAGGTTTCCACTGGGCGCATCCTGTTCCACGGAACCAATCTGGCGCGGGCGGATTTCGAAGCGCGCCGGCGCCTGCACCGTTATATGCAGATGGTGTTTCAAGACCCGCATGATGCCCTCAATCCCAAAATGCGCGTGGACGACATCATCTCCGATCCGCTGCGCCTGGTTGAAAGCGATGCAGCGCGCCGCACCGCTGCCATCGACCGGGTGCTGAGCGAAGTGGGACTGGACCCCTCATTCCGTCATCGCCGCCCGCATCAGCTTTCCGGTGGTCAGGCCCAACGGGTCGGCATTGCCCGCGCCCTGGCGACCGACCCCGAACTGGTGGTGCTCGACGAGCCGACATCGGCCCTGGATGTGACCGTGCAGGCGCAGATCCTCGACCTGATCAGACGCCTGACGGAACGCCGGGACCGAGCCTATGTGATGGTGTCTCACGACCTGGCGACCGTCCGTGCGCTGTGCGACCGGGTCGTGGTCATTGACGCCGGCCGTGTGATCGAGGACGGCCCGACCGAAACCATCTTTACCAGCCCGCAAACAGAAAAAACCCGCGCCCTTCTGGACGCTGTACCGCATCTGCACCGCTAACAACGCAACCAAGCATGGAAAGAATGAATATGCGTTCAGATTATCGCATCGCCGTCGACATCGGAGGCACCTTCGTGGACGCGGTGGAACTGGACATGTCGTCCGGTACGGTTCGTTTCGAAAAGGCACCAACGACACCGGGCGCACCGGCGGATGGCGTTCTCGATGCGGTCAGCCGCCTGCGGGACGATCTGTCCGATCTGGCCATGTTCATCCACGGCACCACGCTCGGTCTCAACGCGGTTCTCGAACGCCGCGGAGCCCGAACCGGGATCATCACCAATGACGGATTTCGAGACATTTTCCTCATCGGGCGCGGCAACGTGCCGGACGCCCATATGTATGACTTCCAGTATCAACGTCCCGAACCGCTGGTCCGGCGTCGCTGGATTCGCGGGGTTGGGTGCCGGCTCGACTATAAGGGCCGTGAACTCACACCCCTTGACGAGGAGGGTGTGCTGGCGGCCGCCAAGGCCCTGATCGAAGACGAGCAGGTCGAGGCCATCGCTGTCGCGTATCTTTTTTCCTTCCGCAATCCCGATCACGAAAGGCGCACTGCGGAAATCATCCGGGCGGCCTATCCGCAGACGAAGATTTCGGTTTCTTCGAACATCACCCGCGAGCATCGGGAATATGAGCGGACATCGACCGCCGTCCTTGACGCCTATATCCGTCCCATTTTTGAACGTTACATTGACGAGCTTCGCCGGGCACTGGCGGATCAGGGCTTTGACGGACGGTTTACGATCATGCGCTCCGGCGGTGGCGCCATGTCGGCCGAGGCCGCCAAGACCTCACCGACACAGACTGTATTGTCCGGACCCGCCGGCGGGCTTGTCGGCGGCGCCTTTATTGCCAGAGCGCTTGAACGCCCGGATCTTGTCACATTCGACATCGGGGGAACATCGCTCGATGTTTGCCTGATCGAGAATGGGGCGCCCCAGGTATCGCATGAGGCGGAACTGGAAAATCTGCCACTTCTGATTCCGACCTATGACATTCGCACCATCGGTGCGGGCGGGGGGTCGATTGCCCGAATGGATGCCGGGCTCCTCAAGGTCGGTCCGCGGTCGGCATCGGCCCTGCCCGGGCCAATGTGCTACGGGCGCGGCGGAACCGAGCCGACCGTGACCGATGCAGCGCTGGTGCTCGGCTATATCGATCCGGAGCAGTTTCTGGATGGGCGCATGGCTCTGGATAGGACAGCCGCCGAGACCGGCATAGCAGAACAGATCGGTACCCCGCTCGGTCTCGATACCATGGCGGCGGCAGCGCGGATCTTTGACGTCATGCTGGCCAAGAATATCGGCGCCATAAGGCAACTCACCGTCGAACGCGGACGCGATGCGTCAGAATTCAGCCTGCTGGCTTTTGGAGGCGCCGGACCATTGATCGGTCCACTCGCTGCCCGCGAGATGGGATTGCGTGAAACGATCATTCCGGGCCTGCCATCGGGTTTTTCGGCCTGGGGCATGCTTGGTGCCGACATCGTTGACGACTTCGGCCGAACAGACCTGTCGGACCTCGGCTCGATCGATCCGGCCGAGCTCAACGCAACCTTCGAAACCATGGAGGAGGACGCGAGACAATCACTGAAAGCGCAAGGCATTGCGCCGGCCGAAATGCTGACGCTGCGGCAAATGGAACTGCGATATCAGGGACAGGAACATGCCCTGACCCTGGACATTGGTCAGGAGATCGATCCAACGGCGTTGCTGGATCGGTTCGCCAATGCCCATGAGGGCCTCTATGGTCACCGAATGGATGCGCCGGTGCAAATATTGACGGTGCGCGTTCGCGGCGTCGGACAAACGGAGAGACCAAGGCTCGTTGAAGCTCCGGCGCCGGCAGTCCCACCGGACAGGCCCGCATCAACGACCACGCGCGACGCCTATGACTTTGCAAGCCGGACCGTCAGGCCGTTTGACCGCATCAACCGCTCGGATCTTTTGCCCTATTGCCGGTTTGACGGCCCGGCACTGATTGACGAAGGAACCTCGGTGACCGTTTTGCACTCCGATCAGCGCATCGAGGTGAACGGTTTCGGCCATCTTCTCATTACCGGCAAGGAGGCAGTGTAATGCCTGACAACATTGATGGCGCATTCGCCGAAATCGTCCAGAATTACCTGACATCGGCCGCCAACGAGATGCGTGCAACCCTTGTGCGCACCGCCTTCAGCCCGGTAATCTACGAGGTTCTCGACTTCGGAATTTCGATCTATGACGCCAATCTCGATCTGGTTGCGGAAGCACCAGGGCTGACGTTTTTTCTCGGTGCCAATGATTATTCGGTGAAGAGGGTGACCGAGTATCTGGGTATGGACACTCTCGAACCGGGCGATGTGATTGTCTCGAATTACCCCTACTGGAACGGGGCGCATCTTTCGGACGCGACACTGCTTGCGCCGGTTTTCGACCCCGAAAGTGGCGATCTGTTTTCGATCCTCGTCGTGCGCGCCCATTGGATGGATTTGGGCGGCAAGGATCCGGGTTACGTTCTGGACTCGACCGATATGCACCAGGAGGGGCTGGTGCTTCCCGCGACCAGGATCTACCGCAGGGGCGAATTGAACCACGAGATTCTGGAACTGATACGCTTCAATTCACGGATGCCTGATGTGGTGATTGGCGACCTGAATGCCCAGGTCGCCGCGCTTCGCACAGGAGAGCGGCGTCTTCACGAGATCATTCAAAAATTCGGGCGGGCCCCGCTGGATGAGGCGATTGCCGCGCTGCAAGCCCACGGCGCCGAAACCACCGCCGCCGCACTTGCCGGACTGCCGAAGGGCAGTTGGAGCGCCGAAGACATTCTCGACGATGACGGGATCACCGCGGACCCGGTGAAAATGCGCGCCACTGTCACCATCACCGAGGATGAATTCATCGTTGATTTCGACGGCTCCGATCCGGCAACCAGGGGACCGGTCAACATGCCGTTTGGCGCAACCGTTGCCATGTGCAAGGTGCTTTTCAAATCGCTGACATCTCCGGACCACCCCGCCAATTCGGGTCAGATGAAGGCGCTTCGGGTCGAGGCGGAGCCCGGAACGCTCTTTCATGCTGTCTATCCGGCGCCGACCTTCACGCTCTGGACTGGAATCGTCGCGCTGGAACTGGTGCTCAAGGCACTGGCGCAGGCGATGCCCGACCGCGTCGCCGCATCCTCCGGCGGCGACGTGCCGGGTTTCATGATGCTTGGAATCCACCCCGATACCGGCGAGATGTTCGCGATTTCCAACAATGATCCGGTCGGCTGGGGCGGCACGCCTCATCATGACGGATCAAATGCGCTGATCCACCTGTCCGAGAGTATCGTGCGCTCGACGCCCATAGAGGTGATGGAAACAAAAACCACCATGCTCATGGAAAGAGTGGAGGTTCGTCCCGATTCCGGCGGCGCCGGCCGGCATCGCGGCGGATTGGGCCTTGCCCGCGATATCCGCTTTCTGACCGATGGCGAGTTCCTCACCGTCATCAAGAAAACCAAATCCGCACCCTGGGGGCTGGCCGGCGGCGAGGACAGCGCTCCCAATCGGATCACCCTCTTCCCGGGCACGGATCGGGAACGGGCTGTCTCGACCCAGAGGGTCGCAGTCAAGGCCGGCGATCGGGTTCGCGTCATGACGGCCGGCGGCGGCGGATATGGTCCTCGGGCCGAGCGGCCGCGACAGGCGATCGACGATGATCTTGCCGAGGGCTATGTCACCCCCGAAGGCATAAAACGGGATTACGGTCTTGAGCTCTGATCCACCCATTGCGACAAATCCGGCCCTCGACGGCGGTCAGGTCGAAGTCCTGCGGGCTTCGCTTGTCGCCGTGGCCGAAGAAATGCGGGCGACGCTGATTCGCACCGCCTTCAGCCCCGTGATCTATGAGGTCCGAGATTTCGGCATATCGATCTATGATTCCAATTTTGACCTGATCGCCGAGGCGCCCGGTCTGAGCCGGTTTCTGGGCGCCAATGACTTTGCCGTTCCGAAGGTGATGACTGAAATCGGACCGCAAACCCTCGAACCCGGCGATGTGGTCGTTGCGAATTATCCGTTCTGGACGGCCGCCCATGTCTCGGACGCCTGTCTGATCGCACCGGTCTTCGCGACCCGACGGACCGGCCCCTATGCCTATCTGTGCGTTCGCGCCCATTGGATCGATTTGGGCGCCAAGGATCCGGGCTATGTGCTGGATTCCACCGACATGCATCAGGAAGGCCTGGTGCTTCCGGGACTGAAACTGGTCAAGGCCGGCACGCTGGATCGCGAATTGCTGGACCTCATTCGCTTCAATTCGCGCCTGCCGGACCAACTGACCGGCGATATCCACGCCCAGCTCGCAGCCATCGCCACCGGCCGGCGGCGGATGGAGGCGCTTTTGACGCGACATGGTCCCGATCGGATGGACACGGGCATTGCCACGCTGTTCGAACACGGCGCCGCCGTCACGGCCAGCGCGCTATCGAAGCTGCCGGAGGGCAGTTGGTGCGCCGAAGACTGGCTCGATGGCGACGGGATCACGGACGACCCGATCAAGATTGCCGTCTGCGTGACACACCGGAACGGAAAGATGACACTGGACTTCAATGGTTCCGCGCCTGCGGTGAAGGGGCCGGTCAATTTGCCCTTCGGCTCGACCATGGCGACCGCGAAAGTCGCCTTCAAGGCGCTGACATCGCCGGACGAGCCCAGCAATACCGGCCATTTGCGTGCACTTTCGGTTCAGGCTGATCCCGGCACGATCTTTCACGCCACCTATCCCGCCCCGACCTTTACCCAGTGGACCGGCATTGCCGCGCTCGAACTCATTTTCGCAGCGCTTTCCAAGGGAATGCCGGACCGGGTTCCGGCCTATTGCGGCGGCGATGTGCCGGGATTCATGATGCTCGGCACCCATCCCGATACAGGCGCGCCATTTGCCATATCCAACAATGAGAGTGTCGGCTGGGGCGCCACCGCGACCCATGACGGCAACGCGGCCTCCAGCCATCCCAGCCAGTCGATCTTGCGCAATACGCCGGTCGAGGTGATGGAAACACGCATGCCGTTGCGTGTTGAACGGCTGGCGCTCAGGCGTGGCAGTTTCGGCGCGGGCACGTTTCGCGGTGGCGCTGGCCTGACACGCGACATTCGCTTTACCGCACCTGGCGAATTCCTGACGATCAGCAAGAAAACACGTGCGCCTGCCTGGGGCGTTGCCGGTGGCGAACCGCCTTCCCTGACACGTTTCACCTTCTTCCCCGGAACGCCACGGGAACGGCAAGTCGGCACCTGGCGCGCCCATGTCGGGTCGTCGGACAGGGTGCGTGTCGAAACGGCCGGCGGCGGTGGATTCGGTCCCCCGAGGGAACGCCGTCCGGACGCACAGGCACGCGACAGGGATGACGGGCTTGTGCCATAGCGGCGGGACCGGCACGGCGGCAGCAACCATGAGGAGATCACAACGATGAGCCAGGACGACAGCTTCGAGCTTTATGATTTGCGGGTCGAAATCATTGCGAAGGAAGGTGCGCGCATCTATTGCGGCAATCCGGGCGACTGGTTCGAGTTGCGCGGGGAAATGCTGCATCTTCCTCCCGATCAGGGCTTTTCGATCTATTCCCTGTCGGCCGTCATGCCACTTTTGGCGGCGAAGCAGCGCGAAACCCATCCCAATGACTGGATGCAAACCGATTCCGAGGTCGCCTGTCCCGACCCCAATTGCCCGTCCAGACTTCGCATAACCCGGCTCGGCAAGCGGCGTTTCAGCCATTCCGAGACCACAGCGGTCCCGCTTGAAAAGGACGAATCGTGATGGATTATTTGGAGCTCAAGCCCGGTTACCGGATCTCCCGGGTCATTCGTGGAAACTGGCAGCTGGCCAGCGGACACGGAACAACGACTGATGTTTCGCAGGCCGTGGATGCACTCATCGGCGCCGCGGACGCCGGAATTACCACCTTTGACTGTGCCGACATCTATAGCGGCGTTGAGGAGATCATCGGAGCGTTCCGTGAAACCTACCGGGACCTGCGCGGATCCGAGGCGCTTGAAAGGCTGCGGGTGCACACCAAATGTGTGCCCGACCTGACGATCCTGGACCGCATCACCAGGCAAGACGTTGAAGCAACCATTGACCGGTCCCTGAGGCGCCTGCGTGTCGAATGCCTCGATCTGGTCCAGTTTCACTGGTGGGATGTCGACATTCCCGGATGGCAGGATGTGGCGCTCTGGCTCGAGGAAATGCGCCGGGCCGGAAAGATCAACGCATTGGGTCTGACGAATTTCGACAGCAAACGGACCGAGGAGCTATGCATGCTTGGCCTGCCGCTTCTGACGGCACAGATCCAATATTCGCTTCTCGATGACAGGCCGGCCCACGGGCTGGCGCAAACGGCCCGGTCACATGATTTTCACCTGTTGTGTTATGGCACGAATGCCGGTGGCTTTCTGTCTGACCGCTGGCTCGGCAGGACGGAGCCGACCGGAGACCTGGAGAACCGGTCCCTGGTCAAATACAAGCTCATCATCGATGATCGGGGCGGTTGGGAGCCATTTCAGGGCCTGCTGGCCACCTTGCGCGGCATTGCCGACCGCCACGCCACGGACATTGCAACCATCGCCAGCCGGGCCATGCTCGATTGTCCCCGGGTCGCCGCTGTCATCGTCGGCGCCAGAAACAAGGCGCATACAAAGAGCAATGCGGCCATTTGCGACATTCAGCTCAGCAGGGATGATCACGCGGAAATCGATGCGGCAACTACCGACATGCCCCGGCTTGAAGGCGATGTCTTTGAGTTGGAGCGCGACCGACACGGTCGCCATGGCGCGATCATGAAATACAATCTGAACGATCCTGTTGACGGTTAGAGCGTGTATTCATAAACGAGCCGGCGCCGATGACCGCTTTCGGCGGAACCTCCGAAGATAGTCAATCTACCGCGTGGTTCGGCATTGCGGACCAAGCGGCCATTGAACAATGCACTTCCAATGGCCGCTTTTGGTTTTCTTATCTGAACTCAAATGCCTCAACGTGAATTGCTTTGCGTTTCACACCTTCGATTTTGAGGTCTTTCATCAGCCCATCGACCATCGGCTTTGGGCCGCAGATGAAATACTCATAGTCGGTGAGCTGGCCGGGCAGTTTTTCCTTCGCAACGTCGATGCGGGCAAATTCGCCTTCATCAGAAAACAATGGATAGAGCGTGATGTTCTTCCGATCCGCTGCAACTGCTTTGAGTTCATCGAGGAAAAGGGCTTCTTCTTTGTTGCGGGCCGCATAAGCAAAGTGGATTTCCCGGTCATCGTTTTCATCCATCGCCCGAAGCTTGGAGAGGAACGGCGTCAGTCCAATGCCGCCAGCAATCCAGACCTGCTTCTTGCTTTGGGTATTTGAAGCATCGAATCGTCCATAGGGTCCGCGAACAATCACTTCGCCGCCCGGCTTCAACTCCTCACGAACCTTGCGGGTCCAGTCGCCGAGCACCTTCATGGTGAACCGCAGGCGGTCTTCGCCGGGAGCGCTGGAAATGGTGAAGGGGTGTGGTTCCGACCAATCCTTGCCCTGGATTTCAACGAAGGCGAATTGGCCGGGCTTGAATTTCAGCATGTCACCAACTGGCTTCAACACAACTTCAGTGGCGCGCTCCAGGGAATTTACGGCTTCGATCGTAAAGCGTGTGGCAGTACGTTTGTTCATGCCGAACATGGTGTAGATGAGCGCGACTGTTCCGATGAGCGCAGCGATGATGAGCAAAATACCGGATGCGCTGAACCGTTCAAAGAAAATGCCGGGTGCATTCATGAAGTGGCCAATGACCAGAATGTAAACCAGGGCCATGATCTTGTGTGGATTGCGCCAGCGGGTGTAGCTGATCTTTCGATTCAGCGCGACGAACAAGCCGATTACCAGCAGAACCATGGCGGCCATGCCAATCTGCGCAGATGGAAAGGTCGAATTTATTGTCGAATCGACCCCTGCCGGCAGCTCTTTGGGGATGCTGAAGAAATGCACCAGCACGAAAACTGCTGTAAAGGTGCCGGTTACCCGGTGAACCTGATACATGCGGTCCAGCCCGCCAAAAAGTTCTTCGAAGATTTCCAGGCGTGTGGCAAGGATCACCGAGCAGGTCATCAGCAGAAAGCCGATGCCGCCCAGCAGCGTAGACATGGTGGTTCTGAACGTATGTTGTTCAGGCACGAAGGCGAGATGCAACACGACGAAAACTGCGATTAGGGCGATGATGGCGTTGATGCCTTGCAGACGTAGCATGATCCCGCCTCCTTTCTGGACTTAGTTGCTTGTGGTTTGGGGGTTGATGGCAGCTTGAGCCGCAACGACCACGGAAAATCCCGAGCGATACTCTTTCTCAGTCAGCGACTCGTCCTGATCCAGATCTGCACGCTCGAAATCTAAATCGAGGGACTGCTGGTATTCGGCCTCTGTCACCTGATTATCCGCGTTGCGATCCCATAGCGCGAACACGACACGCATCGCTGTTTTGAACGCCTCGGTCTGTCCGACGTCATCAGCAGCGTCATGCATTCCGAAGCCCCAATTGTAGAATTCGCTCAGAGACAGGGACCCGGAACTGTCGTCGTCCATGGAGACAAAAACATCATCTCCAAAGCTCGCATACTCACTTCGATTGACGGCGCCATTTCCGTCATCGTCGATGGATTGGAAGGCCAATCCGGACAGTTCTTTCCAATCGTTATCTGCTGCAGAAACAGGCATTGCGAATGTCAGTGAAGACAGAAGTGCGATGGTCAGAATTAAGTTTTTCATTTGAGTATCCTCCAGGTTTGGTGTGGTCACTGACCACGTTGCGCGATGGGTTCAGTTTGAATGTTCGGTGATGTATCCGGCGCGGGTCGCGCAGAAGAGAGCGAGAATTCCCATGATGGTCCGGAACCAGTGCATGAGGTGCCATGTTGCGAACTCGGGGGGGATTGCCTCGGCACTCAAGGTTCCGCCGGCAAGAAGTGGATTGGCCGCACCGAAGTAGATTGGGACGGTAGCGATCATCAGAAGCGTGAATGCGGCGCTTGCCGCAAGCCAATACCTGCTCGGCAGCTTCTTCCAGAGCGCAAGTCCCGCCACGACTACCATGGAGCCCGTTCCTAGAACGGTGAGGATGGCCATCGTTCCACCCACGGGTGACAAGTTGGCACTAAATACTTGCGTGAACTCGGTCGGATCGAGAGACCGCCAATATGGTGCGAGACCGAATGCAATCAGAAACGAACCACCTGCAAGAAGCCCGACCAGCGTGGTTGCGATTTGTGAGAATATCTTCATCATCGTGATTTCCTGTGTTGTGTTTGGCATTGAAATCAGGGCGCAAAAGCTCACCCGGTGCTGCGCATCCGTTAGACTTTGCCGTGTTGTGTTTGATTGCTGGCGCTCAGATCACTCCGAGAGTGCTGACCGTCGAATATCTACCGCTTCACTCGATTGTTTGGTTAAGCTGCTTTCGGAAGCCCGAGGGTGTTTGGCCGGCCCATCTTTGAAAAGCCCTTCGAAAAGCCCGTTCATCCGAATAGCCGAGCAGGAATGCGATAGAACCGATGTCGTTGCGGTTATCACGCAAAAGCTCCGTCGCTCTGTGCTCGCGGACCTTTTCGATCAGACCTTGAACCGTTGTTCCATGTTCCGCCGCGATCCTCTGTGCGGTGCGGACACTCATGTTGGCGGCGGCTGCAACACTGGCCGTGTTGAAGATACCTGCCTGCGCGTTCTCTGCAGCGGCCTTCCTGAGCGCCTTAAGTTCCTTTGGTTCTTTGGCGGCTTCGATCTGCTTTTTAATGCCGGAAAGGTGCGTCTGAACGTAGTTGAAGAGATCAACGTTGGATTGTTTGATCTGCATATCAAGCTTCTCCGGCTTGATGATGAGGCTGATCTCGTCAGCGAGGAATTCGACAGGTACGCCGAAATAATCGGTGTAGTGGGTCACGTCACAATGGGGCTCATGTGAGAATGTAATGCGTTCAAGGCCATCGGGTATTCCGAGATATTCCGAGAAAAGCCGTGATATCAGAGCGGACCCTATTTCTGCCGAACGACCGCCGTCCATGTGGTTCATGGGATGGTTATGGATTATTTTTGCTTCTGAGGATCCCTCATGGAATGTCATCTCCAATTGGTCTGAGATGACTGAGCAATTCTTGGCAAGGAGCCTTATTGCAGCCCGAAGGTCATCGGCATATCGAGCACCCTCCGCCAGGCCCCCAAAAAAAGAAAAAGGAGCAGCACGCGCGATATCGAGTGTGATCGGTTCACGTGGAAAACGTTCACCGAGCAGCGCCACAATTTTCGGTGTGACATCTTCAGGCGGTCGTGCTTCGGGATTCATCAATATATTGCATGAGATACCGGCGGCATCCTGAACCTCTGAAATTGACAAACCGCGAGATAGTGCGGAAGCAACCACTGACATTACGGTTCCGTTGCTTACTGTCGTCATGATCGGCGCTCCGCACATTCTGTCCGGGGCAAAGTACGACGCAATCCAGTATGCTCATGACCTGCATGGCTGTACTGGCATTTGCGGGACAATTCAAAAAGCCGTTTCATCTCAAACCTCCGAGCAATCGGTGCTGAGGTTAAGATGAACGCTCATGCTCCGAACTTACAGGACAATTCTCGCCAAATGCCGGACAATATCTGCCAAAATGGGTTAAGTTACGCCAGTGGCTTGGTGGTCGGTTGAGTATCTAAGACGGTGGATTGGTCGTTGATTGATGTTCCATGGGCATTCACTTTGTGGACATTCATTCGCTTTGATGTCTCAGGAACTATGGGCTCCAAACGGCCGGTCAACCTAACGGACCAAGCCGCAGTGTCTGCGGGCAAAGCGGACATTGAAGTTTGGCATGCCGGCGTGATTCAAGCTCTGAAAAGGAGCCTTGAACATGAGACACAACCCCTCCGACGCCGAATGGCGGTTGATGGCACCAATCCTTCCCGGCAAGCCGCCAGGCGTCCTGCGTGTGGATGACAGATGTGATCCTGAACGGTTTTTTCCGGATCTTGAGGTCGGAAGCGCCGTGGCGTGATCTGCCCGAGCGTTACGGCCTCTGCACCATCTGCTTCAATCGCTTCGTGCGTTAACCCCGTCAGGTTCAGAGCCTCAACTACCGACATTGAAGGCCGCCAGTGCGGCGAGGTTGACGATGTCGGAATCCTTGGCGCCCATCGATGTGATCTGGATGGATTTGTCGAGGCCCACCAGCAAGGGTCCGATCACCGTCGACCCGCCAAGCTCCTGCAGCATCTTGGTGGAGATGGAAGCGGAGTGGAAGGCCGGCATGACCAGCACATTGGCCGGGCCGGACAGGCGGCAAAACGGGTATTGCGCCATGATGTCGGGATTGAGCGCGACGTCGGCGGCCATCTCTCCATCATATTCGAAATCGACACGCCGCTTGTCGAGGATTCCGACCGCTTCGCGAACCTTTTCGGCCCGCTCGCCCGGCGGATGCCCGAAGGTCGAATAGGCGAGCATTGCAACCCGCGGCTCATAACCCATGCGCCGCGCCACACCGGCAGCTTCCTCGGCAATATCGGCCAGTTCCTGGGAGGTCGGCATATCGATCACCGCCGTATCGGCCACCAGCACCGTCCGCCCGCGGCAAAGGGCCAGCGAGACACCGATGACCCGGTGCCCGGGCTTGACGTCGACACAGCGGCGGATGTCCTCAAGCGAGGTGGAATAGTTGCGGGTCGTGCCGGTCACCATGGCGTCGGCATCGCCAAGCGCCACCATGCAGGAGGCAAAATGGTTGCGGTCAGTGTTGATCAGGCGCAGACAGTCGCGGTGCAGATAGCCGCTGCGCTGCAGGCGGGCATAGAGATGTTCGACATAGGCGTCGCGCCGCTTCGAAACACGGGCATTGGTCAGTTCGATACCGGGCTTTTGCAGATCGATGCCGGCCTGTCTGGCGGTTTCCTCCATCTCGTCGGACCGGCCGAGCAGGATCGCCGTTCCCAGACGCTGGTTCACGAACGACACCGCGGCGCGCATCACATGAGGTTCCTCGCCCTCGGCGAAAACCACGCGGCGCGGCTGTCGGCGAACACGCTGATAGATGCGCTGCAGGGTCGAGGCGATGGGATCACGCCGCGCCGACAGTTCCCGGCCATAGGCTTCAAGGTCAATGATCGGCCGCCGCGCAACGCCGGAGTCCATCGCCGCCTTCGCCACGGCGGTCGGCACATCGGTCAAGAGACGGGCATCGAAGGGAACGGGAATGATGTATTTGGGTCCGAAGCGCGGCCGGTTGCCGCCATAGGCCGCCGTCACCTCGTCCGGCACATCTTCGCGCGCCAGAGCCGCCAGCGCTTCGGCGGCGGCGATCTTCATCTCGTCATTGATCGTCGAGGCGCGCACGTCCAACGCGCCGCGAAAAATATAGGGAAAGCCGAGAACATTGTTGACCTGATTGGGATAATCGGAGCGGCCGGTCGCGACGATGGCGTCATCCCGGATCCTGGCAACCTCCTCCGGCGTGATTTCCGGATCGGGATTGGCCATGGCGAAGATGATCGGCTTGGGCGCCATGGACCGCACCATCTCCTCGGTCAACGCGCCCTTGACCGACAGGCCGAAAACGACATCGGCGCCATTGACCGCCTCGGCAAGCGAGCGGGCCTTCGTCCTGGTGGCATGGGCCGATTTCCACTGGTTCATGCCCTCTTCCCGGCCCTCGTAGATCACCCCCTTGGTATCGCAAAGGATGATGTTCTCTCCGGCAAACCCCATCGACTTGATCAGTTCGATACAGGCGATGGCCGCGGCGCCGGCGCCATTGCACACCAGCTTCGTCGATTTCAGATCACGGCCGGTCAGGTGCAGGGCGTTGATCAGCCCGGCAACGGCGATGATTGCCGTGCCATGCTGGTCGTCGTGAAAAACCGGGATGTCCATCAATTCGCGCAGGCGCTGCTCGATGATGAAACAATCCGGCGCCTTGATGTCCTCCAGATTGATGCCGCCAAATGACGGACCGAGATGGCGCACGCAATTGACGAATTCGTCAATGTCCTCCGTGCCGACCTCCAGATCGATGGAATCGACATCGGCAAATCGCTTGAACAGGACCGCCTTGCCCTCCATCACCGGCTTCGACGCCAGAGCGCCAAGATTGCCGAGACCCAGGATCGCGGTGCCGTTCGAGATCACCGCGACCATATTACCGCGGGCGGTGTAGTCGAAAGCGCGCGAGGGATCGTCGGCAATGGCATTGACCGGCACCGCAACACCGGGCGAATAGGCAAGCGACAGGTCGCGCTGCGTGGCCATCGGCTTGGTGGGGTTGATTTCCAGCTTGCCCGGCCGGCCGCGCGCATGAAAATCAAGGGCTTCCTGTTCTGTCACGCTGGACATGGATTGGGTGGATTTGTCGGTACCGGGCATATTGTCCAACCTGTTGTGGGTGAGCGTCCTGTGAGGCGCGCCATGTGTTGTTTTTCCTGCCGGATCACCGTTAGGGTGCCCGCGGCGCGGTGTAAAGTTCAGCGGCGTTGATGCAGCTTAGCGATTTGCTTGAAAGTGCCAAACGATTATTACAAAAGCGCAAACCTCCGGGACCAAAACAATGCCTAGCGCCGCAAAGCTTGCATCCAATGAAAGCCGCGCATCGGCCACGCCGATGATGGAGCAGTTCATCGCGATCAAGGCGGACCATCCCGATGCGCTGCTGTTTTACCGGATGGGTGATTTCTACGAGCTGTTTTTTGCCGACGCCGTCGAAGCGTCAAGGGCGCTGGGCATCACGCTGACAAAACGTGGCCAGCATCTGGGAGAAGATATCCCGATGTGCGGGGTTCCGGTGCATGCGGCCGACGATTATCTGCAGAAGCTGATCGCCGGCGGATACCGGGTCGCCGTGTGCGAACAGACCGAGGATCCGGCCGAAGCGCGCAAGCGCGGCTCGAAATCCGTTGTCCGGCGGGAAGTGGTGCGGCTGGTGACGCCCGGCACGTTGACGGAGGAAAAGCTGCTTTCGCCGGCGCAATCGAACTATCTGATGGCGCTGGCCCGGGTCAAAGGAGCCGGTGAAGGTGGCCTGGCGCTGGCCTGGGTCGACATTTCCACCGGCACCTTCCGGCTCGGCGAAACCACGCTCGACCGGCTGGTCGCTGATGTCATGCGCATCGACCCGCAGGAGCTGATCGTCGCGGATACGGTGTTTCACGACGAGACGCTACACGAGGCGTTCGACACGCTGGGGCCGATTGTCGTGCCGCAGCCGGCGGTGCTGTTCGACAGCGGCAGTGCCGAGGGGCGGATTTCACGCTTTTTCGACGTTTCGACACTGGATGGTTTCGGCCATTTCTCCAGGCCCGAACTGGCTGCGGCGGCCGCGGCCATCGCCTATGTGGAAAAGACCCAGCTTTCCGAGCGCCCGGCACTGGCGCGCCCGGAGCGGGAATCCACCGATTCGACCCTGTTTATCGATCCGGCAACGCGTATCAATCTGGAGCTGCTCAAGACCCTGTCCGGTGACCGCAAGGGCGGGTTGCTCAAAACGATTGACCGAACCGTCACCGGCGGTGGCGGGCGGCTGCTGTCCGAGCGGCTGATGTCCCCCCTGACCGATCCGGAGGCCATCGACCGGCGGCTGGACAGTGTCGCATGGCTTCTGGCGCAGTCGGCACTAAGGGACGAATTGCAGTCGGCCTTAAGAGCCGCGCCGGATATGCCGCGGGCGCTCTCCCGGCTGGCGCTCAATCGCGGCGGCCCGCGCGATCTCGGTTCGATCCGCCAGGGTCTGAGGACATCGGCGGCGCTGATCGCGCTTCTGTCCGGCACCGGGCCGCCCGACGAGGTGGAAGCAGCCATCGGCGATTTGGCGGATCTGCCCGGCGCGCTCAGCGCCCTGCTCGAGGCGGCACTGGATGACGAATTGCCGCTGTTGCGCCGTGATGGCGGCTTCGTGCGGCCCGGCTACCGGGATGAGCTCGACGAGATGCGCGCGCTGCGCGACGAGTCCCGCCGGGTGATTGCCGGCCTGCAATTGCAATACTCCGAAGAGACCGGCGTCAAATCGCTGAAAATCAAACACAACAATGTTCTGGGCTATTTCATCGAAGTGACCGCCGGCAATGCGGCGTCCCTGACCGAGACGGATGAGGCCAAGTCGCGGTTTATCCACCGGCAGACCATGGCCAATGCCATGCGGTTCACGACCACCGAGCTTGCCGACCTGGAAAGCAGGATTGCCAATGCCGCCGATCGTGCGCTGACGATCGAATTGGAGATCTACGATCAGTTGACCGCCGCCGTGACCGAGGCGGCCGAAGCGATCTCGCGGGCATCCCGGGCCATTGCCGTCCTCGATGTTTCCACCGCGCTTGCCTGCCTTGCCGAAGAACAGGGCTATTGCCGCCCGCGTGTCGACCGGTCGACGGATTTTCGCATCACCGCCGGCCGGCATCCGGTTGTCGAGCAGGCGCTGCGCCGCCAGGCCGAGGGTCCGTTTGTCGCCAATGATTGCGATCTTTCACCTGAATCGGGTGAGGAAGAAGGCGCCATATGGCTGCTGACGGGGCCGAATATGGGCGGCAAATCAACCTTTCTGCGGCAGAACGCATTGATTGCCATCATGGCGCAGATGGGATCCTTCGTACCGGCGGGCAGCGCCGATATCGGCGTCGTCGACCGGCTGTTTTCGCGGGTCGGGGCCTCCGACGATCTGGCGCGCGGCCGGTCCACCTTCATGGTGGAGATGGTGGAAACGGCAGCCATTCTCAATCAGGCCAGTGCCCGCTCGCTGGTGATCCTCGATGAAATCGGCCGCGGAACCGCAACCTTTGACGGCCTGTCGATTGCCTGGGCGGCCGTCGAGCATCTGCACGAGGTCAATCGCTGCCGCGGCCTGTTTGCGACCCATTTCCATGAATTGACGGTGCTGTCGGAAAAGCTCGAGCGGCTGGCCAATGCGACCATGCGGGTCAAGGAGTGGGAAGGTGACGTGGTTTTCCTGCACGAGGTGGGTCCGGGCGCTGCCGACCGGTCCTACGGCATTCAGGTGGCGCGGCTTGCCGGATTGCCCGAACCGGTCGTCGCCCGGGCCCGCGACGTTCTCGGCCAATTGGAGGAGGGTGAGCGCAAGAGCCCCGCCCATCAGCTGGTCGACGACCTGCCGCTGTTCAATGCGGAAATCCGGCGGGACCCGCCCCGCAGCAACACACCCTCGCCCGTCGAAGCGCAACTGGCGGAGCTCAATCCGGACGAATTGACGCCGCGCGAGGCGCTGGACGTGCTCTATGCGCTGCGGGCCAAACTGTCCGACAAACCCGGCTGATGGTCATGATCTGCCTTCGGGATGCGGAATGCGCCCTTCGGTCTCGATCTGTATCGTCGCATGCGCGATGCCGTGCTTGTCCATCAGCGCGGCGCGGATTGTCTGCAAGACCGCATCGTGATCGGTCCCCGGTGGCACCACGGCATGCATGGTCAGGACCGGATTTTCGCCGGTCAGCGACCAGATGTGGACGTGATGAATATCCACCAGTCCGGGAACCTCTTTCATCAACTGTGCCGACAGGTCCGCGGGATCGACATTTTCCGGCGTTCCCTCCAGCAGAATATGGCCGGATCGACGGATGATCGTGTAGGCAGCCCTGAGCACCAGCAGTGACACAAGGATGGACAGGATCGGATCGATCGGATTCCAGCCGGTCGCCATGATGACGAGGGCGGCGATGATCGCGGCCACCGAGCCGAGCATATCGCCCATGACATGCAGCGCGGCGCCCCTGATGTTGAGGTTTTCCCGGTTGCCCGACTGCAGGATGGCGAAGGACACGATATTGACCACCAGGCCGAGCACGGCAATGACGAGCATCGGACCGGCAAGAACATGCACGGGTTCGGAAATCCTGCCGATCGCCTCATAGGTGATCCAGATGGCGATCAGAAACAGGCTGATCCCGTTGACAAACGCAGCCAGGACCTGGAACCGCTGATAACCGTAGGATCGTTTGAGATCCGGCCTGCGGTCAGCGATGCGGAAGGCAAACCAGGCCAGCGCCAGCGACACGCAATCGGTCAGCATGTGACCGGCATCGGCAATCAGCGCGAGCGACCCGGACAAAACGCCGCCAACGGCTTCGGCAACCATGAATGTCGCCGTCAGGACCAGTGCCCAAAGAACCCGGCCCTTATTCGCCGTATGGTCGTGGTCATGCGCCATCACGGATTCCCGTCGCTCCATCCGGCCGGTCAGTTGGCCATGCACATGGACCTGACAAGCATCGAGGTCCGACGATCCGTCTCATCACTCGTTCCCAGAAAGGCACGCAACGGCGAAACCACGGCCCCCGTTCCGTCGGGATCAACCGGCGGGCAGGATGCAAATGACCGGCAGCCATCCAGAAACTCCAGGGTCATGCCCGGTGCCTCCGATGCCGCATAGGCATCGCGGGAAAGCCGGTTCAGACACGCAACGGTGCCCTGTTGCGGAGCCAGCATCACGTCGGCGGACCCGTCGACGCCGGCGGATCGGTTCGCGCCCTCCGCGGAGCGTTGCGCTTCGGCAGAGATCTGCAGGCTGGCGATCACCCAGGCCAGATTTGCGGCACCGGTCAATATCCGCCGCTCAAGGGTTTGTCGCTGCGTCGTGGGCATCGGCCCACCGCTCGACAGGATTGCAATCAGCGTCTCACGCAGTGTCGACAATTGCCCGGCGGCCTGTTCGAGCGCCATTTCAAACCGTTTCGTATCGCCTTCGATCAAGGACAAATCCGCCAAGAGGGCCATCGCATCGTGGAGGCCTGATAGTTCGGTGGTGCTTGCCTGCCAACGCAGCTCCGGCAGGAGATCCGAATTGCCCGTCGCCAAGGCCCTCAGGGCGTCGGTCAGCACGGTCAGGGATTGACCGCCATAGAGTGTCATGTCGGCCGACAGGATGTCGAGGGGCAGCCTGTCCTCCTCATCGGCGCGCCCGTAGAGTTCGACCAGATCCGTCAGGCGCAGGGCGACCGCGCCGAGCCTGTAGCGGTCGGTAACCAGCCCGTCACGATAGGCGCAATAATCGGCTTCGCCGAGGGCGGGCGCACAGGTCTCCCGGCATTGTCTGGATTGGCGGATAATGTCCCGGGTCCGAGAAAACTGACGATCGGCGGCAGCCCTCAATTCCGCCGCGACAACAGCCCCCTGGCCGGCATTGCACGCCAGATCCCGGTTGAGAGAGATCGCTGCGGGCGAGCGGTCCTCAAGGCGCGCCATCGCTTGTGAAAACGCCGACGGGTCGGCGGCTGATTCAAGCGTCTCGAAATAGCGGCAGGCAATGCAGGTCTCGGCGACGGCAGAGGCCGGCAAACCGGCAAGGGTCAACACCCAACACAGACCGAAAATCATCTGACGCAAACCCGGTTCCCCATCTGTTTTGACCGGCTCCGGTCGGATCGAGGCGTCCGTTGCCGCGCACAAAACTATACAGATGCGCTGTCATTGTCGAATGGCCGTGCCGGCAACCACTGTTGCGGGCGGGTTCAGCCGGCTTGAGGGTCAGGACCCATTAATCTCATCCATTCTGCGCTGTCGCAATGGCCATCTGAGTAGGCGGGCAGGCGCCGACAACCATCCGGTTTTCAAGCCTGTCCAACGGACGCAGAGGGCCATTGCGGCGCGCCCGAAGGGTTTGGACAGAATTGCATGATATTAATCGGTCCTGACCCTGGTTCCCGGGATCAGGGAGGCGATCTTGGCGCCGAGTTTGAGCATCAGTTCACGCTTGGGTTTGGGCACCGACTGCATCTGTGTGAACCACTGATCGACCGCGGCGGTGAATTCCATCATGTCGCGCAGGCGCTGACGGGTGACCGGGTCGATGTCCGGATCCTCATCGGCCTGACCAACGCAGGCGCGCAAGGTGGCAAGCGCCGGGTCGATCTCCCGCTTCTTTCGCCCTTCGGCGATCCGGGCCGCGATTTCCCAGATATCGGTTTCCGCCGCGAAATGCTCCCGGCGGTCATGGCGCATGGGAACGCGTTGGATGAGGTTCCAGCTCAGGAGTTCCTTGATCGAGTTCGAGACATTGGATCGTGCAAGGCCAAGACTGGCCGCAATGCGCTCGGCCGTGACGGGGCCATCGGCGAGATAAAGGAAGGCATGGATCTGGCCGATCGACCGGTTGACGCCCCACTGGCCACCGAGATCGCCCCATTGCAGGATGAAGGTTTCCACCGCCGGCGGCAGGTTTCCCGGCCCGGCGGAATCGCCGGAATCATCCGATGCTTCGGTATGTTCTGTCATGACAGAAACATATGATTTCCGCCATGGAGTGCAAGCCTTTGATTTTATTTGTTGTTGATAGCGGTTCTGCCCAGGTTTAGACCGGCGCGACCTTCGCCAAACGCTATCGGAACGCTTCTCCGGGATAGGCGCCCCAGATTTCGTCCTGCGCCAGCCAGCCCCTGGCGTCACCGATCTCCGCCCGGCACCACTGACCATTGCATTCGCTGATCTTGACGATTACCCCGGGCTCGAGCCGGGCAAGCAGCTTGCCGCTCTTGTGCGGCCGTGCGCGCAGCTTGACATAGACGCCGTCGATGCCGCGCTTCCAGGGCGCGACAGCAGCCGTCCTCTCACCGGTCAGCAGCGATCTGTGAATCCAGCCCTCGGTGCCGTCCAGATCCCGGACCCGGCGCCAGTGATCATATTCCTGGATGATCTCCATCGGAATGCCCGACCGCGTGTATAGCCATTCAACCGCATAGTCGCGGCTGGGTCCGATGCGCAGATTGACCCGGCGCGCCTTGAGGCTGACGAAACGCGGCAGCGGAAGTCCGCTTGCGCCCTTGGCGGATTGGGAATGGGCGGGCGGAATGGTGCCCAGCGTGCCGACCGCGGCGATCACGGCAGCAAGTGCAATCAGTAGTGATTTCGTGACGGGTCTGGCGGTCAATCGTGCCTCCATCCTTTACACTGCGCGGCGCGGCGGATCTGAGGGCGCGCCGGCCGGGCAATCAAAACCTTTCGGCCTCGTCCCGTACGAGTTCTCTTTGTCATCGTGCAATCGTCTGGTAGAACCATCCGGTGTGCATCGGGCTGAGGAATGAACCCAGAATCGCACAACTTGGTTAAAGAGCTCTCAACAAGGGGCCGATTGAGGAAATGCCAAACAGGAAAAAACCGAGGGTCTTCATCACCCGAAAACTGCCGGAATCCGTTGAAACCCGGATGCGTGAGCTGTTTGATGCGGAACTGAACATTGAAGACACGGCCCGCACGCAACCCGAATTGGTGGCGGCCATGCAAACGGTGGACGTGCTGGTTCCCACCGTGACCGACACGATCGATGCGGCGATGATCGAGCAGGCCGGCGACAATCTCAAACTGATTGCCAATTTCGGCAATGGAACGGACAATATCGACGTCGATGCGGCGGCCCGAAAGGGCATCGCGGTCACCAACACTCCCAATGTGCTCAGCGAAGACACCGCCGACATGACAATGGCGCTGATTTTGGCAGTGCCGCGCCGGCTGACCGAAGGGGCCAAGGTCCTGACCGATGACGGCCACTGGAACGGCTGGTCGCCGACCTGGATGCTGGGTCACCGGATCTGGGGCAAGCGACTGGGCATTGTCGGCATGGGGCGGATCGGCACCGCCGTCGCACGACGCGCCCGCGCCTTCGGGCTGTCGATCCACTATCACAACCGCCACCGCGTCGACACCGATACGGAAGAGGCGCTGGAAGCGACCTATTGGGACAGTCTCGATCAGATGCTGGCGCGCGTCGATATCGTTTCGGTCAACTGCCCGTCGACACCGGCGACTTTTCATCTGCTTTCGGCGCGGCGGCTGTCTCTGCTGCGCAGCGAGGCCTATATCGTCAACACGGCGCGCGGCGGCATTATCGACGAGGCGGCGCTGATCAAGAACCTGCAGGACGACAAGCTCGCCGGAGCGGGTCTGGACGTCTTCGAGCACGAACCGGCGGTCAACCCCAAACTCGTCAAACTCGCCAATGCCGGCAAGGTGGTGATCCTGCCGCATATGGGATCGGCGACAATCGAGGGCCGGATCGACATGGGCGAGAAGGTGATCATCAATATCCGCGCCCTGTTCGACGGCCACCGGCCGCCGGACCGCGTGCTGCCGGGTCAGACTTAGCAAGAACAGATTGCTGCGGGGAGTAAGGACCCGCCGCAGAGCGTGTCCTGTTGACGAAGCTTGAGACCGAGCTAGATTCGCATCGGCAAGCCAACGCTCGATGTCTGCTTAGAGCACTATATGCTGACCGCACCAGCAAGGTTGAACGACCGCTTCGAGCCCGATTTTGATGAAAAAGGCGCCATGATTAGGCCGTTGTCGGCTGATTCAGTTTCCAAAGTGATTTGGGAGACTGATTGCTATGATGGGAACTCGCAAAGAATATCAGTCAGCGCTCTTTTACGAGTTTTGCCTTGAGGATCACGTTCCGGCGGATCACCTGTTGCGATCGATAGACCGGTTCATTGATCTGTCAGACATCCGGATACACCTCCGCCCGTTCTACAGCGACATCGGGCGTCCGTCGGTTGATCCCGAGCTGATGATCCGCATGCTGTTGGTCGGCTACATCATGGGCATCCGGTCGGAGCGCCGGTTATGCGAGGAAGTCCATCTGAACCTCGCCTATCGTTGGTTCTGCCGGTTGGACCTTAGCGATTCTGTTCCCGATCAATCAACGTTTTCGAAGAACCGGCATGGACGCTTTCGTGAGAGCGATCTGTTCCGGCGATTATTTGAGAGTGTTGTCGCCCGCTGTATTGAGGAAGGCCTTGTTGGAGGAGAAATCTTTGCCGCTGACGCCAGCATCATCCGGGCCGACGCCAACAAGCAGAACTCTACTTCCAAGGAAGAATGGGACCCGACTGCACTTGATCCAGAGGCTGTTCCAAGGGCAGTGAAAGAATATCTGGACGTGCTGGATGAAGCGGCCTTCGGTGCTGCAAGCGAAGTCAAGCCGAAGTTCACTTCTCACAGCGATCCGGCTTCTCAATGGACAGGCGCGCTCAAAGGTCCGGCGTTCTTTGCCTATGCCGACAATTATCTGATCGACACAGACAATGCGATCATCGTCGATGTCGAGGCCAGCAGGGCGATCCGGCAAGCCGAAGTCGGTGCCACACGAACGATGATCCGGCGAACGCGTGACAGGTTTAGTCTTTACCCGGAGATTCTCGCAGCCGATCAGGCCTATGGATCGGCAGAGAACCTCAACTGGTTATTGGAAGAGGAAGGCATTCTGCCGCACATTCCCGTCTTCGATAAATCCAAACGCAAAGATGGAGCGTTCCCCGCTACTGCCTTCACCTTCAACCACGAAGCTAACGAATATTCGTGCCCTGGCGGTAAGCGGTTGAAGAAATACTGGCGCAAGATGACCAAGCCCCGATCAGGTGTCACCAAAGAGGGCTTCATGCGTTACTATGCCCGTAAAAGTGATTGCTCATCCTGCTCTCTCAAAGCCAAATGCACACCCAATCAACCAGCTCGCGCGGTTACCCGTCACATCTATGAAGGAGCACGCGATCTTGCCCGGGAACTCTCATTGACCGACGCTTATGTCGATACCCAGCGACGAAGAAAGAAAGTTGAAATGCTGTTTGCCCACCTAAAGCGCATTCTCAAACTCGACCGCCTACGCCTTCGAGGACCAAACGGAGCCAAAGACGAGTTCCACCTCGCAGCAACCGCCCAAAATCTCCGCAAACTCGCAAAACTCATCCCTCAACCGGCGTAAAAAGCCCCTCGGGCAAAACTCGCTCAGCAACCCGGCCGTGTCAGATCAAAGCCTTTTTCATCAAAATCAGCCCATTGGAGATATTAGTTTCGGGGCACATAGCGACTGGAGCGGGGGTAAAGCAGACGTTCGCTTTATTCCGCTCGAACGCTTGCAATGGGGCCGAAAGCAGACCGTCAGGTTTGGATTGCCTCGCGGGCGATGGCTGCCGTTCAGCATCCGCAAGAGCCACCAAGGTTGAAATCGCCTATGGTTCACATTGAGTTCTACTCGGTTTCCCTGGATGCGGGCTTGAGGGAAGCAATCACGAACAGGCTACGGCGAAGGATAGTGACCGCCGAGCCACCAATGATGATCCAAAGGGATAGCTGCAGAACGGACCAACCCAGCAAAACTGGGAAGAAAATCGCAATCAATGCTGCCGCCGTGGCGACGGCCATGCGTTGCGGCTTGGCCATCGGCCCACGAAAATCGGCAGCGAGGCCTTGCGCGCTACCAAATTCACGGATGTAAGCCGTTCCAATTGCAAATGCAGCGGCTGCCCACCCTAGGCCTGGATTCCCCGCTCCAAACCCGAGCCCCACCAGAATGAAGACATCTGATACGCGGTCCGGTACTTCGTTCCAAAACGGGCCGTCAGGCGCGCCGAATCCGCCTTCGACAGCAACCATTCCATCGAAGAGATTGCAAAGAAGCCTAACTTGGCATCCAAGCGCGGCGACCACCAGGCAGACCACGTGGGTTGCGCCGTCGGCTGTTCCTGAAAACCAGAAGGCCAAACCCGCTAGCGCCGCAAATACCATGGATGCTTGCGAGATACGGTTGGGCATCATTCCGCGGTCCGCCAACATTTTGGCAGCGCGTTCCGCGAGTTTCGAATTTCGACTGGCGATCGGGCGACGTTCAGGCATGGCGGCTCAAAGCAATTGTGTAGAAGAACGAATAGAGTGTTGAAACGGTAAGAGGAACCGAAATCGTCGCACCCAATGCAGGTGTTCCGGCAAGAGTATGGATTGCTGTCAACAGAACAAGTGAGGTCAAAAAGGCTGCAAGAGGTGGTAGGACTATTTTCATGGGCCCGGTCGTTCGTTGAAAGATGCCTTCGGTCAGACGCTTTAAGAAGAGCGTGATCGTTGCGGTCAAAAGGCCCTGGGCAACACCTGCGATCAAAGGGGCGGGCATTGGATGTGCGCGATTGGCAAAAACCGCCCATCCTCCCATTAAAAGGAAGCCCCCAACTCCGTGAACAGTTTTGCTTTGCAAAAGGCTCATACGGTCGACCAGAAATAACGCACGGTGTGAAAGAAGACTGGAGCCGAAAACACAACCGAGTCTAGCCGGTCTATGAAGCCGCCGTGACCGGCTATGAGGTGCCCCCAATCCTTGACGCCCTTGTCGCGCTTGATGGCCGACATCACCAACCCACCGCAAAATCCCATTGTGGTGATCAGCAGCGAGACAAGGAAGGCCTGCCAGAAGGCAAATGGCGTCATCCACCACAGAAAGGCCCCCAGAATGCTTGCCGACACGGCGCCGCCCAGAAATCCCTCCCAGGTCTTTGAAGGCGACAAAACCGGCGCGATCTTGCGACGTCCGAACAGTTTGCCGAAGATGTATTGCAGAACATCCGAACCCTGAACGACCACGACAAGGAAGGCAATTAGCAGGATCGATTTGCCCTCATACCCTGGAATTTGCAGGGTCAGGAGGGCCGGCACATGACTGGCCGCAAACACACAGATCATCAGCCCCCATTGTGTTTCTGAAACACGTGTCAGGAAATTCTTAATCTCCCCCCGCAACGCCGAAATGATGGGCAGGATCAAAAAGGCATAAACAGGTATGAAGATCGAGTAGAGACCATACCAGTCGATCCAGACCAAATAGTATTGGAAGGGCAAAACAACAAAGAACGCTACGGCCAGTGCATAATGGTCGGCGCGGGATTTTGCCGTCAGCGTGAGAAATTCGCGCATAGCCGCGAATGACAGCAACCCAAACAGTATCACTGCTCCGGCACGTCCAAAAAGCATGGCGATGGCCAGTAGCGCCGCCATCGCCCACCAAGCGTTTATGCGTGCCACAAGGTTTTCAATCGCAGGGTCAGCGTCATCCGGGTCCACGCGCTTTTTCAAAAAGGATGCAACGATTGTTGCAAGGACCAATACACAAAGAACACCGCCCAAAAGATATATGAACTCGTCTGGCGCACTCATGGGGCGTCTCCACTTTCTTTCAGGGCAAGAAGTGCTGCATGAGTTCTCTCAAGAAATGCGTTTTTGTTTTCATTTGTCTCCAAGCGAAGAGCTTCGCCAAAGCGCACGGTGCAGATCAAGGGAATTGGTAGGATTTCACCCTTGGGCATTACCCGATTGAGGTTTTCAATCCACACAGGAATAAAATCAACATCTGTCCGTTGCTGTGCCAAGTGATAAAGGCCGGACTTAAAGGGCAATAGCGATACATCGCTCATGTTTCGCGTGCCCTCCGGGAAAAGAATCAATGAACTCCCGCTGTCCAACGCTTCTGCCATTTGGGTGACCGGATCGTCTTTTCGCGTCTCGGGGTTGCGATCTATCAGAACTGCGTTGAAGACCTCGCGACCGATAAAGGTTTTCAGTTTTGATGTCAGCCAATAGTCACTTCCCGCTACTGGGCGAGTTCGCCTCCGCATGTAGGGCGGCAAGACTGCCCATATTAAAACAAAATCGCCATTGCTTGTATGATTTGCGAAATACACCCTTTTGGTTGGGATGGGCTCAACGCCATCCCAAATCGCTCGAACAGCAGTCAACAGCCGTGCAAACAGCACAATTGCGTTGGCCGTCACGTGTGCAAGAACAGAATTGGCAATCATACTTGGTCCTGAGGCTGCTGGGTTATGCTCGAAGACTGTCAATTTTTCCCGGAAAGTAAACCTCTACTTCCCCGTCGTAATTCTCAGCAGAATTCTGGTCTAAGGCCGAATTTGGGCACAGTTTCATAAGGCTGGTTTTGTAGCCGCATGGGAATCCCGGCTGCCAGACCAATTTCAAGTGCTTTTTCAGTTCAGAACGGCTGCATCGCGTCGAACATCGGCTTCGAGCCCATAGTCACCGAACCTGCGCGACGAACGAACGAGCACTACGCGTTGGAAGCCGCCATTCAATTCGGAGAGATCAAAGTCAGGATTGTTCGCGTTGCCGACCTGGGCGGACAATCGACCAGCCGTGGAGGATTTGCCGAAAACAGCCTTTTGGATATCCTGGGTCAGGACTCATTGGCTTCATCTATGATTCGGCATCCTACCTGCAGCCCTGGTCGTCTCCGCCTGATCGTCTGATCGAGCCGTTTCCGGCGATTGGCGCGAATGTCTACGCCCATGATGAAACCGGCATCCCGCCGGAATACACCCGTTTGACGGGATGCAACCTAGACCGTTTCACGTCTTGTTGGAAACGGGACAACGGTGTCAGCCATTGATTTTGTTGATGCATTCACGTTTTGCCGATTCCGCCAAAACCGGAATTGCTCCAGGCAGAACGGTTTTGCCACGCACAAGGGCGATTTTCCGCAGCGACGTAAGATGGGTGGCAAAAGCGTCAGATCAGCTGCCACGGAAGGCGTTCAGTATTCCTGCCAGGTATTCCGTGCCGCACAAATTTTCTCAGCTGCACTTGCGCAGCTTTCCCTCAATGTGATCCAGTGTTTGAAACACCGCGTAAACCTGTCATACGCCTGCCGCGCGCAGCTCGCGCAAATCGCGTGATCACCACGACGCAAAACATAAACCCAATGACAATACAATCAACAAATGCCGATGAAATTCATTTCCCGGACGCGTTCGATCCGCCGGATCCGCACAAATGTGCCGTTCTGGTCACGGGCGCCGCGCAGCGGCTGGGGCGGGCAATTGCATTGGACCTGGCAGCCGCCGGTTGGCCGGTTGTCATCCACTATAACGGCTCCGAGGATGCTGCCCTTCAGGTCAGGGATGCCATAGAGCTGGAGGGTGGACGCGCCGCGGTTGTACAGGCCGATCTGTCGCTTGAAGACGATACGAGCAACCTTATTGAACGCGCAGAGAATCTGCTCGGACCGGTCGGTGTCCTGATCAACAACGCCTCCGTCTTCGAATGGGATGACTCGTTATCGGCAACCGCCGAATCGTTCGCGCTCCATATGGATATCCATCTCCGGGCGCCACTGATCCTGTGCCAGCAATTCGCCAAGCGCCTGCAGGAAAATGCCGGCGGTACAATCGTCAATGTGATTGACTCGCGGGTCCTCAGTCCCACGCCGCGTCATTTGACATACACGCTTTCAAAGACGGGCTTGTGGACCCTGACCCAGACCCTGGCCGGGGAGTTTGCCCCCCGGATCCGGGTCAATGCGATCGGACCCGGCCCCATTTTGCCCGAGCAGGGGCAAACCGTTGAAGAGTTTCGCGCCCGATGCGCGCAACTTCCTATGCAGCGGCCGGCCTCGTTGCCGGAGGTTTGTGATTCCGTCCGCTTCCTGATTGCTCAAAGGGCAATCACAGGTCAGATGATCGCGCTGGACGGTGGTGATCATCTCCTTGGTCGCTCCCAAATTGCACCATAATCCGCGGAACTATTAACCGACGTGATATAGCGACGCGAACATCCGCGGGTCATGGCTGATTTGCCGGAACGTTCGACCGCCGACAAGAATCGACACCGCATCGTGGCTGTGGAGCGATTCCTGATGGCTGGCAATCACGCGGAAATCGCCGACGCGGTTGTCGCGTTCCAGGCCGTCACAAATCAGCCGAACGGCGTCTTCAACGAAGATCGGATTGGAACCGTTAAGCTCGGCAAAGGCCTGTTCGTCTTCGCGCTTGACCATCACCTGTGTCTCAGTCGGGATGACGGCAAGACAAAGCTCGACGAGGTCTTCGATCCAGAACAGCTGATCGTTCCCAATCACCACGGAAACACGTGCAACTGAACGCTGCGAGTGCGGTGTCGCGATCTGCCCGCGCGTTTTCCGCGCATGTTCCGACAGTTCCAGGGAGCACGGACATGTTGAAGAGTAGACGTAATCAAGATGCATGATACAAATTGTCTCCGGCCCCTGCCGGACCATTTCAAAAGCAACATCATAATACTGAAAACCATCAAGATTGCTGCGCAGCGAGGGTTTCAGCATGGGGTACCGGAAACTCAGTTGAAGGCGTGCATCAAGACTTGCGAGGTCGTCCAGATAGCTCTCCAGAACGCTATTCATCTGCGCAAAACTGAAGCGTCCATCGGCATGTTTGTAAAATGAGCGCATGATCCGGCTCATGTTGATGCCCTTCTTCGAGGCTTCGAGGGAGACCGAACCGGTTACCGATGTTTCCAACAGCATTTCTTCGCCCGCGCGGGTCTGCCACTTCAGTGGAAGGCGGAAGTTTGAGATGCCGACATGCTGGATGTCCGTTCTGGCACCCCTGATCAGGCTCGAGGGCCCGTTCTGCAGATCGGGCATGCCTGCCTTGTATGCAAGGTCCGGAACAAATTCGTCAGGGTAACTCCTGTTCAAATCTTCACCGCCACCGCGCGCCGGCTCAGGATGAAGATCGCCATCCAATCCCAGTGCCCTGTGGCGCCTGAGGACATCAAGCGCGGCTTTTACCTCTTCGCAGGTGGGCGCGGGCAACTCAGCCGCATCGGACAGCTGATTGGAAAGGATGATCTCATTCATGGCCTGTAACTCTCCGTCTCAGAAAAGGGGATACGGGTCAGGCCGCGCATCAGATCAGTTTTTGTTGCTGACGATGCGATCGGCGCAGCGGTTCACGGCTTCGGCTTTCCTGTGACAAAAAGGCTGGAATTCACCTTACGCGTTGCTGCATTCCGGTGCCTTTTTGCTTGCTTTTCCTCAAAACGACTATACCTCCAATCCCAGGCGTCAGACACCACGAGATCCGGTTTCGGGACTTTGTTACAACGACGCTACGACCGATTGAGGGGGAAGACAGTGAAGGCATCTTCAATGCCGACTATCAGCAAAATGTCGACAGTTGTTCGCGAGCGAATCCGGCAACCATGAAAAGTGATTTGATTGTGCTCATTCTCGGTAGCGCGCCGGACGCGATGCGTGCCGCGGGCTGGTCAAAGCCGGCATCCTGCAAAATCGCCAGCATAAACAATGCATGGAAGGTCCGCGATGATTGGGACTATTGCATTTGTCCGGATGATTTTCCGGCAGAAAGACGGCCCGATCGCATAAACGGCGAACAGGCATTGATCGACTCGTCGATGTATGTTCCGGCCAACAACCAGTTCGGTGGCATCGTCTATGCCGGAGGAACAATGGCCTTCACAGCGGGCTACTGGGCGCTGGGTGCATTGAAACCCAGAGTCCTGGCCTATCTGGGCTGTGACATGGTCTACAAGGGACAAAACACACATTTTTATGGTCGGGGTGCGCCTGATCCCCTTCGTGATGACGTCACCCTTGCATCCCTGGAAGCCAAATCGGCGAGGCTCATGACCATCGCAGCGAAACAGCATTGTGCCTGTGTCAATCTCTCGCAGATGCAGGAAAGCCGACTGCTGTTTCCAAGAGTAAGCCACACGGCACTTGCTGCCGATCTTCCGATTGCCACCATTGACGAAGACTCCGCCGACAGGGCTCTGAGCCTCGAGCAGGAAGCCGGCTACTTTGTCGAGAGTGGTCTGTACTGGCAGGATGATGCGTATTTTGATCCTGATATCCTGGCAAGCATTGACGGTCACTGGATGTCCGCTGTTGAAAAGCTCGTGAAACCTGATTCCATGACCCGATCAAACAATCGGTTGGCGTGACGTCGACGCCGCATGTCCTTGGCCTTGTTGGGGCACGCCCTAGATGTGAAACTTGTTTCTACTTGTTCAATGCAATCCTCTATGGAGAAAACATGGTTGATCTTTTAACCGAAGAGCGGCGCAACGAACTCCTTCCCGACCTTGGCCTCAAGGGATGGGGTGGTGTTCCGGAGCGGGATGCGATCCGGAAAGTCTACATGTTCGGCAATTTTGTGGATGCCTGGGGCTGGATGACAATGGTGGCTCTTCACTGCGAAAAGCAAAATCATCATCCCGAATGGCTGAATGTCTATCGGACCGTTGATGTCACGCTGACCACCCACGACGCCGGCGGGCTCACTGATCTGGACGTGCGCATCGCCAACAGGATGGACGAACTGGCAGAACATTTCAGCAATGTGCGTTTTCAGGATGATCTCGCAGAGCCGATAGCCTGTCTATGCGGCACGCCAGACGCCCGCTGACGTGCAACCTGTGCCAACGTTCTGGGCCTCCTAGTACAGCAACCGGCTGACCAGCGACTCGCCGATGCCGCATGTGATCTTGATCACCTCCATGGCCTGCAATGAGTGGAGAATGCCCTCCTCGGGCCCGTATTGGTCAGGTCAATCCGCCGCGCCTCATCGGGATAGAAACTGTCCCAAAGCCGGTCTGTCATCGAAACTCTCAAGTCACTTCCCGACCAACGTAAAGAAGCTGAACACATTCTCGGTCCTCAAACCGGTGCGTGTTTTGTCCTTGCGGCCAAAGGCGTGTTGGATATCTATACTCATATGAGTGATGTGACCCTGTCCCCGGAAGAGCTGAGCGACCTCATTGGCCTGGTGTATGATTCGGCCTTTGACCCGCAGCCCTGGCAGTCCTTGCTTGATCGTCTGACAACGCTGTTTCCCGGGATTGGCGCGAATGTCTACGCCTATGACGAAACCGGCATCCTGCCGGAATATACCCATTCGGGGGGACGGGAATTTTATCGCGATCCGACACCGGTCGACCTGATGGAACAGGGGCTGAATGTTCCGGATTATCTTAACCTCGCTACGCCCGCCACGATGGCCATGGCCGAGGGGATGCGATTGATGCAGAACGGCTTTGTCGCCCGCACCAAGGCGTTTTTTGACGAGACAACCTGGGTCCAGACCCCGATTTACAAGGAGTTGCTGGAACCTGGCGGCTTCAAACACGCCTTGCAGATGAAGATCGAGCATCTGGGCGACAAGGGCGTGATGATCGGCTTTGCCATCCCGGCCGACCCGGAGCGGGAAGCGCAGATCCATGATCCGCTGTTCACCCTTCTCAAGATCCTCTCACCCCATGTGCTGCGCGCGACAAAGCTGGCGCGGGCCATCGCGCTGTCGAAACGGGCCAATGAGATGTTTACCGGTTTCCTGGACGGGTTCGTCCTACCCATGCTGGTCACGGATGGGCGCGGGACATATCTCTTCGGCAATGCGGCGGGCCGCCGGATGATTGACCGCAACACGCCGTTCAGGGTCTCGGCGGCGGGCATTCTGTCGCTTTGCGACCCGCGGGAAACCAGGGCGCTCCATGACAAGCTCAGGCAACTGGAGGCGCATCAGGCGCCAGGAGGCATGCGTCTGGAAGGGGAGCCAGGCCCGTTGTCGCTGCTCATTACGCCTTTTCGGCCCGCATTGCGCGAGGCCGGTGCGATCGATCGCCACCTGCTGGAAGAGGAACAGCTTTATGCGATTGTTGTCGGGCAGACCCCGGACGATGCGATTTCCGGCCCCCTGCTTGAGGATGTGTTCGACCTGACGGCGCGCGAGGCCGAGGTCTGCAGAGAGCTTTTGATGGGCCGGAAAGTGCCTCAAATCGCCGAAGCCTTCGGCCGGTCGCCCAAAACCATCCGCAACCAGATCCAGACGATCTATGACAAGACCGGCGTCGCCTCGAACACCAGCCTGCTGGACGCGCTTTTGGTGTTTCGGACCGTCGGCACCCTGTTCGAGGGTGACCAAAACCATTCAGGTTCCGATGGAATCGTCAAAAGCTGACGATCAACAGACGTAACGTCAGGCGCAAAACAACCCCATGGCTGGTCAAAAAAGCATCCGGCATAGGCAAATTTGCCCATGCGGGCGGCGCATGAAGCCGCCATACCTGTCCCTGCCCAGGATCTGACGCAAGGCGGATGGAAGACATCCATCGGCGCCAACAGGATCCGAATGTTCATTTGAGCTTGAGGAGACAGACAGTGTTTTTACGTATGACCACCTGGAAGGCCAACGACCAAGCGACCATGCGGTCGGTCGTGGAATCCAAGCGCGAGCAGATCGCGTCCGTGCCCGGCATGACCTCATGCCATGTCGCCTGGAACGCGGACGGCTCAGGCGTGACGTTCGCGCTCTACGAGTCCGAGGCTGCGGCAGTTGCCTCCACCGAGCAGATCCAGGCGATCTGGAGCGATCTCGCTTCGTTGCTGGCCGCGCCACCCGAAACGGCAACCTATTCGGAATCGATGGACATCCGCTGACCACACCGGGCCGGGGGCGCCTTATACCAACGGCCCTCACAATTGACCCATTTCACCGGGATGGATTTGGTTGACCGGCAAGGCGCGTTTCGCGCCGGAGTGTCGCCCACTCCAAGCGGAACGCAACGCTGTCCGGCAGCCAAAGACGCCCGGCCTTCGGTGCCCCATAGCTGCTCGCCGGCTGCGTTGCGTCACGCCGTCCGATGCGCCGCATCGCACGCCGTAACGCGCCTAACCGGACAAACAGCTATGGGGCATGAAATGGGTCAATTGTGAGGGCCATTGGTATCACATGACGGTCGCCGACTTGAATGCAGGATTACCGAATCGATGCGTTTGTGCGTCAGCACACCAACCGGAACGCCGCTTGATTTCGTGGCGCCTGCCCACCTTGGGCAGGGCCGCCATGGCCCGGCAAAAGAAAACGAATTCACAACCGGGAGGAAAAGAACATGCCGAAAGCCATCGCAATCCACGAAGTTGATGATGTCGTCCACTGGCTCGCCTCGCCGAAACGCGCAGAGGTCTTCGACGGCGTCATGGAGGATATCACCACTTTCGTACATCCAACGAAGCCGAACCTGGTCGGTCTTACCGGCACCATTCTCGACATAGAGAAATTCGAGGACGTCATGGCCAGCGAAGCGGGCGCGGCGGCAATGAAATATGACGGCGTGCGCCCCGATACGATCGAGCTGTTCATTGAGGGATAGGGGCCGCATGCAAAATCGACCCAAAGGCGCCTGATGCATAGACGATACTGCCCAAAGCGTTGCGCCGCGCACCGTCGGTTTTCGACCGGCTGCCGAATACGGCGCCCGGTGCCATCGCGCGATGTCCCCCGCATGCGCCAAATCCTCCAGGTCTCGCATTTTGCTCGCTGACAACTCCAAGGCCAAGCGGGAGCGTGGGTTGGCGCCGGCGGTTTCGCCGGAACAGTTCTTGCGCGAGACGATAGCCGTGCTGAAGGACACGGCATAGGATGGCCGAGCAAGCTTCCGGTTGCGAGCCCTATGACCTTGTCATCATCGGCGCCGGAATTGCGGGGCTGAATGCGCTGCACGCGGCTTCGGTCCATTTGCCATCATCCGCGCGCATTCTGCTGATCGACAAAAAGGATGCCCCGGGCGGAATGTGGACCATGGCCTATGACTATGTCCGCCTACACCAGCCGCACCCGTTTTTCACCGTAGGTGCGATGGAGTGGAGCTGGAAAAAGCCGCGCAATTACCTTGCCCGGCGTGATGAGGTGCGGTCGCATCTGGCCCATTGCCTGCGAAAGCTGCGCGAGGATCTGACCCTCGATCTGCGTCTGGGACATGTGGCGCGCGACCTGCGCGAGGTTCGATCCGGTGAGAGTTGGCAGGCGGAGCTTGAGTTGCAGCCGAAAGGTACCAAACGGGGACAGACAATCAGGGCCCGCCGGGTGATTGATGCCGCCGGGTTCAATTATGCCGCGCCCGAACCGATCAGGTTCAGCTCCGCAAATGTGACGTCAATCACACCCGCTGACCTGCAGTTCACTTTGGCCCAAAGCCCCGGCGCTCCAGCCTATGTCGTGGGCGGCGGCAAGACCGGCATGGATACGATCCTCGCCATCCAGGACCAGGATCCCAGGCGCGCCATCACCCTGATCAACGGCAGTGGCACCTATTTCCTGAGCCGCGACATGGTCTTTCCCACCGGGCTGCGCCGCTGGTATGCGGGTATGCCGCCGGCGCTTGTTTATCATGATTGCGCGATGCGGTTCGATGGCCACAATGAAGAAGAGGTGCGCGCGCATTTCATTGCGCACTACGCCACCAATAGCGATCCGCGCAGCCAGAATTACGTCTGGGGCCTCCTGTCAGAGGCCGAAAACCAGCGGATCGAAGCCGGCGTTCAAACCAAAGTCTGGGACTATCTGGAGGATGTGAGCGACACGCCCGACGGACCACAGATGCGCTTGCGCAGCGGCGCGGTGCACGCAGTCGCGCCGGGCAGCATCTTCGTCGCCTGTACCGGGAGCCTGTTGCGCCGGAATGTCGAGGCCGAGTGGAAGCCTTGCCTGTCGCCCAATGATGCGATCCTGTCGATCACGACACGCGACGCGATGCATGTCCTGACAAGCTATTCGGGCTTTTTGCTCTCCCATCTCCTTTTTAGCGGCAAGCTTCGGTCAGCCGGACTCTTTTTCCTCGATCTTGAATCGCTGTTGACCACGAACAAACAGGCCTTCGCTGCGGCTTCGATGGCGCAGTCCTACCACAATGTGATGATGGGGTTTGGCGCCCTGCCCCGTGCGTTGCGCGATCATTTTGGCCTCGATCTCAATCGCTGGCACCCGAAGTTACGCCAGTTGATTGCGCTCTATTCCTTGCGAAAAACGGCCCACGACGATGTGCAACACTGCCGCGCTGCGCTTCATAGGGTTGTGGATCGGTTCGGCGTTCACGGTGGTATGCTCGCTGACAGATGAACGGACCAATAGCGAAGGAGGCAGTTTCAGGGTGTCTCCCGATTGCGGAAGATTCGCTGCTTGGTCTCGCCCTAATAGCGGATCGTCTCGAACCGGGCCGCCAGGGCGTCGTAGAGCAGCAGACGGCCGACCAGCGGCTCGCCGATGCCGCAGACGAGCTTGATCACCTCCATGGCCTGCAGGGTGCCGAGAATGCCGGTGAGCGCGCCGACGATTCCGGCTTCCGCGCAGCTCGGCACAAGGCCATCGGGCGGCGGCGCCGGAAACAGGTCCCGATAGGAGGGATTGGCCTTGCCCTCGGCGTTATTCTCATAGGGCTTGAGGACGGTGAGCGAACCATCGAACCGTCCGACCGCTGCAGAGACCAGCGGTTTCTTTTCCTGCGCGCATGTGTCAGCGGCCAGGTAGCGGGTCGTAAAATTGTCCGAACCATCCACCGTCACATCATAGCCGCCAATCAACCTGGCGGCGTTGTCCGGGCTCAGCCTAACGGCATGGGCTTCCACCGTGACATGCGGATTGAGGCCGGTGATGGCATCGCCGGCGCTTTCGGTCTTCGGCCGGCCGACACTGTTCGTGGTGTGGATGATCTGGCGCTGCAGATTGGACAGGGACACGGTATCGTCATCGACAATGCCCAGCGTGCCGACACCCGCGGCCGCCAGATATTGCAGCACCGGCGAACCGAGACCACCAGCGCCGATGACCAGCACGCGGGCTTTCTTCAGCGCCTGCTGGCCGGGACCGCCGATCTCAGGCAGCACGATATGGCGGGCATAGCGCTGCAGTTCCGATTGAGAAAGGGCCGGTGTGTCCATGGGCACTCCTTATCAGCAATCAAACCCGAAATCAGGTCAATTCAACATTGCCCGCGTCGACCCGATAATGCTGTGCCCGATCGCCAAGCGCCGCAAACATGTGGGCATCGGTGCCGGTCATGAAAGCCTGCCCGCCGAGGCCGTCGATCAGGTCGAACAGCGCCGCCCGCCGGCCTTCGTCCAGATGCGCGGCGATTTCGTCCAGCAGCATGACCGGCGCAAAGCCGCAGATCGTCCCGGTCAGTCTGGCATGGGCAAGCACCAGCCCGACCAGCAGGGCCTTTTGTTCCCCGGTGGAGCAGCGGGCAGCCTGCATGTTCTTGGCGATATGGCGTATCAGCAGGTCGGAGCGATGCGGCCCGGTCAGGGTCCTTGCGGCCGCGGCGTCACGGTGCCGGGTCTCGCGCAGGACACCGGCATAGGCTTCTTCCTGAGCGGCCGCGGTTTCGCCGGGCAGTTCGGAAAGAAAATCCTCAAGCGCGATCCCGGCCCGCGGAAACGGGCCCTCCTCCTGGCCGCTCTCGATGAGATTGGCCAGCATGGCCACCAGCTCACCGCGCGCCAGTGCGATCGCGGTTCCGAGTTCGGCCATCTGCATTTCAATGCCGTCGAGCCAGGTCGGGTCCATTCGGCCTTCGGCAAGCAACCGGTTTCGGCTTCGCATGGCCCGCTCATAATCGAGAACGCGGCGCCCGTGGCCGGGATCGATGGCCAGCACCTGACGGTCCAGAAACCGGCGCCGGTCCGAGGCCGGTCCCGAAAACAGGCCATCCATGGAGGGGGTCAGCCAGACAAGCCGAAGATGATCGAGCAGATCATCGGCGGTGCGGGCATTTGCGCCGTTGATCCTGAGCTTGCGGCCGGTTGCGCCATTGACGGAGCCGTCGCCGGCGGCCGTCCCGATTTCGACCGGCCCGGCCATGCCCTGCAATGCGGCGAAAACCGAAAAACCCTGCTCGCTGCCGATCCGGCCCACATCACCATAGGTGGCCCTGCGCAAACCCCGGCCGGGCGACAGAAAGGACACGGCTTCAAGCAGATTGGTCTTGCCGGCGCCGTTTTCGCCGGTCAGCACCACATGGCGCCGGTCCAGGTCGAGCGAGAGCTGCCGGTAGTTGCGGAAATCCGTCAATTTGAGACGGGTCAGGTGGACGCTGTTGCCCGTGCTCACGGCGCGACCCGCATGGCGTCAGACGCGCATCGGCATCAGAACGTACAGCGCGTCTTTCTCTGCATCGTCGCGGACAACGGTGGGCGATCCCGGATCGGCCAGCATGAAGACCGCTTCGGAACCGCTGAGCTGGCTGGTGATGTCCAGCAGATATTTGGCATTGAAGCCGATTTCCAGCGCGTCGTTCTCATAGCCGACGGCCAGCTCTTCGGTGGCGCTTCCCGAATCCGGGTTGTTGACCGTCAGGGTCAGCAGGCCATCCGACAGCGCAAGCTTGACGGCCCGGCCGCGCTCCGACGAAATGGTCGACACACGGTCGACCGCCGCGGCGAAGGGCGCGCATTCGATTTTCAGTTCCTTGTCATTGCCGGAGGGAATGACCCGCTGATAATCGGGAAAGGTCCCGTCGATCAGTTTGGATGTCAGCAGCACACCACCAATGGTGAAACGGATCTTGGCCTCCGACAGTTCGACCGTAACTGCAACATCCGGATCGTCGACCAGTTTTTGCAATTCGCCAACGGTCTTGCGCGGAATGATCAGGCCAGGCATGCCTTCCGATCCGGCCGGCGCGTCAATGTCGGCGCGGGCAAGCCGGTGCCCATCGGTCGCCACTGCGCGCAGTTTGAGCGATCCCTCATCGTCGATCGTGTGCATGAAAATGCCGTTGAGATAATAGCGCGTCTCTTCCGTGGAAATGGCAAACTGTGTGCGGTTGATCAGCATTTTCAGATCGGTCGACTGCAGCCGGAATGTGTGGCTGAATTCGCCGGCCGTCAAATCGGGAAAATCGGATTCCGGCAGGCATTGCAGCGAAAATTTCGAACGGCCCGAGGCCACCGTCATGGTGCCGCTGTCCGGCTCGACGGCCAGCAGCACTTCCGCGCCATCGGGCAGCTTTCGAACGATATCGTAGAGCAGGTGCGCGGGGACGGTCGTCGATCCGGCCTGTTCAACATTTGCAGCCGTCGCCTCGGTCACCTCGAGGTCCAGATCCGTCGCTTTCATGTCGAGCGCAGCGCCATCGGCCTTCAGCAACACATTCGACAGGATCGGGATCGTGTTGCGTCGCTCGACCACGCGATGAACATGGTTCAGGGACTTCAGAAGATTGGAACGCTCGATTGTCACACGCATGGATTTTTACACCGAATTCCTGTTTGCAAATCCTGATGGCCGAACGTGAAGAAAATGTCCCGGCGACAGGTTCTGTGCATTGCACGGTTCGACCGCCCCGGATGTACCGGGACATCACGGTCGGGACAAGCAAAATGACAGATTTACCCGCCGTTAAGCAAGGGTCTGACGCCCGGTCGGGACCGGCAGCCAACTGTTTCTGGGGAAAACGCCCTGCAGATCACGGTTGGCCACCATCAACTTGTGTTCAGACCCGTCGGCTACCGTTCCTATTCGCTGATCAAGCGGCGAAGCAACTCGACCTCATGGGCCAGCTTGGTGTCCTGGTCCAGGAGGTTTTCGATCTTGCGCACGGCGTGCAGCACGGTGGTGTGGTCGCGGCCGCCGAACCGCCGGCCGATCTCCGGGAAAGATCGCGGCGTCATGGTCTTGGCCAGGAACATGGCGATCTGGCGCGGCTTCACGATGGTGCGGGTGCGCCGGTTGGAGACCATCTCCTGACGCGAGACATTGTAGTGCCGTGACACCACCCGCTGAATGTCCTCAATGCGAACGCGCTTGGGTTCGCCGGCATTGACCAGATGGCCCAGCAGTTCATCGACCCGATCGATTGACAGGGACGGCTCGAAAGAGCGGCGGAACAGGAGCTGGTTGAACGCGCCTTCGAGTTCCCGTCCGCTGGAGGTAATGTGTTTGGCGACATGAACCAGAATGTCGGTCGGAATGTCGATCGACGTGTCTTCCTGCTGGGCAGCCTCCAGCCGCCGCTTAAGGATTTCAAGGCGCATCTCATAATCCGGCGCCTCGATCTCGATGGCGACACCGCCCTGGAGCCTGGACCGGACGCGCGCGTCCAGCGATTCCAGTTCCCAGGGGGCGCGGTCCGCCGCAACGACGACCTGCCGGGCAGAATCGAGCAACATGTTGAGCAGATGACAGAATTCATGCTGGATCGACTTGCCCTGCAGGAACTGCATGTCGTCGATGACCAGAAGATCGATATTGCGCAGGGATTCCTTGAAGGACAGCGCATCATTGTCGCGGATTGCGGTCGCAAATCGCCACATGAAATATTCGGCCGTCAGATAGACCACGCGCGGCTTGCGCTCGCTGTGCGTGGCCGCCAGAGCAACGGCCTGAAGCAGATGGGTCTTGCCGAGGCCGACATTGGAATGGACGAACAGGGGGTTGAAGCGGACAGCGCTGCTCCCGGCTTCCGCGATGGTCTTTGCCGCCGCAAGCGCAACGCGGTTGGACGAGCCCTCGACGAAGGCGCTGAACGAGTATCTGGGATCGAGGGGGGAACCGCTAACCGAACTGGTGTCGGCAGGCCGGGCCGCCGGCTTTCGTGCCTTGGCGACCGCTTGGGGCAAACCGGGATGCTGCGCCTGGGACTGTCCGGATTTCGGCGTCGCCTCGGAATCGGAGAATTCGGATGACTGGATCAGGCGGTTGCCGCGCGTGGCGGAGCGAACAACAATCTCGACCCGCAGGATATCGGGGTCTTCCTCCTTGAACAATTCGGTCAGGAGCTCGAGATAGCGGTTGTTGATCCAGGATCGCAGGAAGGTGGTCGGGACGGAGAGTCGCACGATGCTTTTGGAAACCGTTTCCAGTTTCAACCGACCGAACCAGCTTGCAAAGACATCCGGACCGACCTGTGCCTTCAGTCGGGTCTGGACCCGGCCAAAGAGTGCATTATGCGCCATTTTTGATTTCCCCGCCGCTTTTGTTGGTTCTGCCGTATTGCTTGAAACGGGTGTGTCTCGTTTTGTTTTTCGTCGTTCCGCATGGACATGCGCTGCTGACAAACCCTGCATTTTTGGCGTTCCCCTGATTTCGTAATTCTTTGCCGGCCGTTCCGGCCGAAGTATGCGTTGTGCTCTGAAAATCGCCGCAATCCGACGGCGACACCTCCCCTTCAATAGTTTGCCCGCAGTCTCACCAGACCTGACCGGTGCCGCAGCGCCCATTACGATTTGTCCCCGGATACGACGCCGACCATCCAAATCGGCGCACAAATGTCCCCACGCCCGGGTGTCAACCCGGATCGCAACCGAGGGTTTTAGCTGAAGTGTGCCGTAGAAAACGAGCACTGCCTGAAAGAGGAAAACAACGTGGCAACCGCCAAAAACCGACGCCACCAAATGCAATACGAACTTGCTGTCTGCGACCTCCAAGCAGGCGCATTAAGGCAGCTTGTAAGGCTTCGGGTCAAGGCGGGTGGCGCGAAGAATCTGCTGCCGGCGCAGGGCGATCACGCCGCGTTTACGGCGCGGCAACGGCGGTCTTGGCCGTAACATCTTTGGATATAACAGCTTTTTTATTGATGAGGGTTCGGGTGAAGGCCCGCTTAAAAAAATGTAAAAAAACCGCTTGACTCGCAATCGGGACAGTGAGACCGAACGGGCCGGATTGAACAATTTACGACCTCCAGCAAACCATTGGTTTATATGGATTTTTGTTGTTTTTCTCGAATCCGGTGTCAACAGAATGTGACAGTGGTGTAACAGGAAATTGTTCTGAATCAGAAAAGCCCGGCGACGGGCCAGGCTGATCAAGTTTCCGCTAAATTATTGCAATTAGGCGCTGATTGCTTTCACGCGCTTCGCCAACCGGGACACTTTCCGCGATGCGGTGTTGCGGTGAACGACCCCCTTGGAGGCTGCGCGCATCAGCTCGGGCTGCGCCGCTTTCAGGGCCGCCGCAGCAGCGGCCTGATCGCCTGAGGCGATCGCCTCTTCAACCTTGCGCACAAACCCGCGAACACGGGTACGGCGTGCCTTGTTCACTTCGGTTCGTCGGGCGATCTTGCGCGTCGCCTTTTTCGCTGAAGTTGTATTGGCCATCAAATTCTCTCTTCATAATCTGGCATCGCTCCACGTCGATGGTCCGGGTTCATCGACCCGATTGTCCTGTTGCGGGAGCAGAAAAAAATGTGGCGGCCATCAAGGCCACCAAATCCGTGCCGGGCATATAGCCGGAAAGCGCGATGCCGTCAACGGTTCTTGAACTGGGCTTTGCGTTTCTCGGCGAAGGCCGCCATGCCCTCTTTCTGATCGTCGGTGGCAAACAGCGAATGGAACACACGCCGCTCAAACCGGATGCCCTCCGACAGGGTCGTTTCGAAGGCGCGGTTGACCGTCTCTTTCGTCATCAGGACGGACGGCATGGAATAGGCGGCAATCTTGCCGGCCGCCTCGAGCGCCGTCTCCAACAGTTCGGCAACCGGGACAACGCGGGCAACCAGACCCGACCGTTCGGCTTCTTCGGCATCCATCATGCGGCCCGTCAGGCACAGATCCATTGCCTTGGCCTTGCCGACCGCGCGGGTCAGTCGCTGTGTGCCGCCCATACCGGGCATCACGCCAAGGGTAATCTCCGGTTGACCGAATTTTGCATTATCGGCGGCAATGATGAAATCGCACAGCATGGCAATCTCGCAGCCGCCGCCAAGCGCATACCCCGCAACCGCCGCGATCATCGGCTTGCGGGTCAGGCCGACCTTGTCCCAGCCGCCGATGAAATCGCCCATATAGGCCTCGACAAATCCCAGGTCCTGCATCTCCTTGATGTCGGCGCCCGCTGCGAAGGCCTTGTCCGATCCGGTTATGACGATCGCACCGATCTTGGCGTCCTGGTCAAAGGCCTGCGTGGCCTGAAGCAATTCCGCCATGACCGCGGTGTTGAGCGCATTGAGCGCCTCCGGCCGGTCCAGTGTCACAAGACCGACCCGGCCACGGGTCTCCACCTTGATCATTTCATATGCCATGTGCCGCCTTCTCCCGCTGACAGGTTTTCGATCCGAGTTGGTTTTGTTGATATTCAGGTTTGTTCCGCTACGCAACATTCCCAACGCTGGCCTAGCGCTGGCATGTGGAGCAAAAGAATGTCGACCGACCGCTCTGGACGATGCGCCGGACCGCGCCGGCGCAGCCATCGCGGCGGCAGGGCTCACCTTCCCGGTCATAGACATCGAAACGGTGCTGGAAATAGCCGAGGGTTCCATCGGTCTGACGATGATCACGCAGCGACGATCCGCCCGCCTCGATGGCATCGGCGATCACTTGGCGGATCGAATCCACCAGCGCCTCAAGCCGAGCAACCGGCCGGCCGGCGGCCGTGACCAGCGTTGCCGCGCGGCGACGCGGCGACAGCCCGGCCCGCCACAGCGCCTCGCACACATAGATATTGCCGAGACCGGCGATGATCTTCTGATCCAGAAGCGCAGCCTTGAGCGGCGCCTTTTTCCCGTCAAACCGCCCGGCCAGCCAGGCCGCGCTGAGGGCATTGCCGGTCGGCTCGATCCCGAGATCACGGATAAGGGGATGCGCATCCAACCGGTCGCGATCAGTCATCAGCATGAAGCCGAAACGACGGGGGTCATTATAGATGACCCGTACCGGGCCCATCGGTCCGACCATATGAAGGACCACATGATCATGGCGCGCCAGCTTGCTGCGCGTGTGATGAAAATCACCCGGTGTCTCGGCCATATCCGATTTTTCGATCTGGAACGAGCCGGACATGCCCAGATGGGCGATCAGGACGGCATCGTCGTCCAGTTCGAAGAGCAGATATTTGGCCCGGCGCCGCAGCGACCGGATGGTCCGGCCCTGCAGCCGCTCTGCAAAGCGGTCCGGAAAGGGAAAGCGCAGATCGGCCCGCCGCTGTTCGCATTTTTCGACGCGTCCGCCCTGCATCGCCGGCACGAGGCCGCGGCGGACAGTTTCGACTTCGGGAAGCTCGGGCATTGCGGGTCTGGCTCACGGTGACGTATAAGCGGCTCGGCGGCGCAACTTTGCCGCAGCCGGATAGGTTGATGGCTGATAGCGCATCTTTTCGCCATAGGCTATTGTCCGTGACGAATTGTTCTTCGGAGAGTTCCATGTCTGAAATGCGCGTGTCCGCCGCCGGCGGAATGGAAACATCCTACGGCTATCGGGATGTCGGCGAGGGCGAGAAGCAGGGTCTCGTCAACGGTGTCTTTGACGACGTCGCCCGGCGCTATGACGTCATGAACGATATCATGTCATTGGGCATGCACCGGCTGTGGAAGGACGCCATGGTCAGCGCGCTCAACCCGAACCGGCCGACCGGACTGTCGGTGCTTGATGTTGCCGGCGGAACCGGTGACATCGCCTTTCGCATCGTCGAGGCGTCGGCCAGGCGGGCGCATGCGACAATTCTGGATATCAACGGCTCGATGCTGGAGGTCGGCCGCGCCCGCGCCGCCCGCAGGCGGCTGGAGGACAATCTGACCTTTGTCGAGGCCAATGCCGAAGATCTACCGTTTGAAAGCGGATCGTTCGACGCCTATACGATCGCCTTCGGCATCCGCAATGTGCCGCAGATCGATGTTGCGCTGCGCGAGGCGCATCGGGTGCTGCGGCGTGGCGGACGGTTTTTGTGCCTGGAGTTTTCCGAGGTCGACATGCCGCTGCTGGAACAGGCCTATGAGGCCTGGTCCTTCAACGCCATTCCACCCATCGGACAGGTGATCACCGGCAAGCGTGAGCCCTATCAGTATCTGGTCGAATCGATCCGCAAATTTCCCAATCAACGGGATTTCGCGACCATGATCTCGGCGGCAGGGTTCTCACGGGCAAAATGGACCAATTTTTCTGGAGGCATCGCGGCGCTTCACTCGGGCTGGAAGCTGTGATGCCTCCCGCTGCCGGCGATATGACACAAACGACGCCTGCATGATGACGAAGGTGATCGCTTATCTCAGACTGGCCCGCGCCGCATGGGTCATGGCCCGCGAAGGCGTCATCGCATCGCTGCCGTCCGACGGGCTGCGCGGCCCGGCTCTGCTTGCCTACCGGGTGGCCGGCCGGCTGGCGCGGGGCTCGATGCAAAGTGCGGACCGGGCGGATCGATTGACACGGGCGGTCGAACGGCTTGGTCCGTCCTACGTGAAATTATGCCAGTTTCTGGCGACGCGGCCGGATGTGGTCGGCCGTGCGCTGGCCCATGATCTGTCGCTGCTGCAGGACCGGATGGACACGTTTGCGACGGCGCAGGCCAAGCAGCGGATCGCCGAATCGATCGGCCTTCCGGTGGAAACGCTTTTCAGCCGCTTTGACGACGCCATCGCCGCGGCGTCGATCGCGCAGGTCCACCCGGCGGAGGTTTTCGACGCGAACGGGCCTCGCAAGGTCGCGGTCAAAGTCGTCCGACCAGGGATCCGCGATCGTTTCTACCGCGATCTGGACTCCTTCTTCCTGATCGCCGAGCTGGCCGAAAGGCTGGTGCCCGCCTCGCGGCGGCTGCGGCCGGTGGAAATCGCCCGCACGCTGGAGCAGACCACCAAGATCGAAATGGACATGCGGCTGGAGGCGGCCGCCCTGTCGGAACTGGCGGAAAACACGAGGGACGATCCCGGCTTCCGGGTACCGGCCGTCGACTGGGAACGCACCGGGCGCGATGTCGTCACCATGGCGTGGGTCGATGGCATCAAGATCTCCGAGCTGGACGCGTTGAAAGCGGCGGGGCACGACCCGGTCGTGCTGTCGGAGGTGCTGATCCAGTCCTTCCTTCGACACACGCTGCGGGACGGATTCTTCCATGCGGACATGCATCAGGGCAATCTGTTTGTCGATCCTTCCGGCTGCATTGTCGCGGTCGATATGGGGATCGTCGGGCGGCTTGGAAAGAAGGAACGCCGGTTTCTTGCCGAAATTCTCTACGGGTTCATCAAACGCGATTACCGGCGGGTCGCGGAGGTGCATTTCGAAGCCGGCTATGTACCTGCGCATCATGATGTCGCGAGCTTCGCGCAGGCCATCCGGGCCATTGGCGAGCCGATCCACGGCCAGTCGGCGGAAACCATCTCCATGGCCAAGCTGCTGACCCTGCTTTTCGAAGTGACCGAACTGTTCGACATGGAGACACGCCCTGAACTGATCATGCTGCAAAAGACCATGGTGGTGGTCGAAGGCGTTTCGCGGCTGCTCGACCCGCATTTCAATATGTGGAAAGCCTCCGAGCCGGTTGTCGGCGACTGGATTGCCCGCAATCTGGGCCCGGCGCGCCTGGTGACCGATCTGAAGGACGGTCTGACGGCCGCCGCGCGGCTCGCAGAGCAAGCGCCGCAATTGGCCGCGCGCGCCGAACATCTCTCTCGCGAGATCGACGAAATGAGCACAAATGGGCTTCGTTTCGATACCGAAACGACCGAGGCTATCGGCAGGTCCGAAGCGCGACATGCGCGTTCCGGCCGGATCGCGCTGTGGGTGATTGCGTTGACTGCGATTTATATCGCGTATCAGCTTTGAATTGATTTCATTGATTGCAAGTGCTATCCCTCCACCGATGGGAGAATGCCGTGGCCAGCATTACGATCCGTAATCTCGATGACCGGACCAAGCAGTTGCTGCGTGAACAGGCGGCGCGCAACGGCCGCTCCATGGAGGAGGAAGTGCGGCATATGCTGCGCGACGCCACCACGGCGACGCCCGTTACGACTGACGCCCCGCAACCTCAATCCATAAGCCATGGCGGCACCCTGTCGGGCAAGCGCATCCTGCTGATCCTCACCGGCGGCATTGCCGCCTATAAGAGCCTCGACCTGATCCGCCGGCTGCGTGAGCGCGGCGCCGCCGTCCGGCCGATCATGACCGAAGCGTCCAAGCAGTTTGTCAGCACCCTGGCCGTCGGTGCGCTGGCCGCCGACAGGGTGTTCGAAGACCTGTTTTCCCGCGAGGACGAGCAGGATGTCGGCCATATCCGGCTGGCGCGGGGCTGCGATCTGGTGCTGATCGCGCCGGCCACCGCCGACTTTATCGGCAAGATGGCGCTGGGCATTGCCAATGACCTTGCATCGACCGTGGTGCTGGCCACCGACAGCCCGGTGCTCATGGCGCCCGCTATGAATCCGGCCATGTGGCGCCATTCAGCAGTGCAGCGCAACGTCGCGACGGTGCAGCAGGACGGCGTTCACCTGATCGGACCGATGCGCGGCGAGATGGCCGAAAGCGGCGAAGCCGGGCTTGGCCGCATGGCCGAACCGCTGGAGATTGCCGCTGCGGTCGAGACGCTGCTGGACGACAAGCCCAAACCGCTGAGCGGCAAGACCGCCATTGTGACCTCCGGCCCGACCCATGAACCCATCGATCCGGTGCGCTACATCGCCAACCGCTCCTCCGGCAAACAGGGACATGCGATCGCCGCGGCCCTGGCCGATCTCGGCGCCGCCGTCACGCTGATCGCCGGCCCGGTCACGATCGCCGATCCGAAAGGCGTGACCACCATTCATGTGGAAAGCGCCCGCGACATGCTGGAGGCGGTGGAAGCGCGTTTGCCAGTCGACATTGCCGTCATGGTGGCCGCGGTCGCCGACTGGCGGGCCGCCGGGCAGTCGGGCGAAAAAATCAAGAAAAAGCCGGGCGAAGCGCCGCCGCCCCTGATGCTGACGGAAAATCCCGATATTCTCAAAACCGTGGGACACCACGCTATGCGCCCTGCGCTGGTCGTCGGCTTTGCCGCCGAAACCCAGAATCTGGAGGACAATGCGCGGGCCAAACTGCAGCGCAAGGGCGCCGACTGGATTGTCGCCAACGATGTTTCACCCGATACCGGCATCATGGGCGGCGATCATAACCGGGTCCGGATCGTTTCGAATTCGGGCATCGAGGACTGGCCGCAGATGGACAAGCAGTCAGTCGCCGACAGACTTGCCCGCGAGATCGTCGCATCACTAACGAACCCCTCTTAGAACGTTCAGGCTTTTTCGATTCCGTCAAAACCTGAACTGCTCCGAGCCCCACCAGCAGGTGATGGTGTTTTGAAAAACTGCTCCGGGTCGCCTATGTCCAGGCCATCGAGCTCACCACAATACCGCCAACCTGATTTCTCCAGCAATGCACGCATTGCGGCATTGGAACGGTTGGTGGACGTCCAAACTTCCTGCATTCCCTGGCTATTGAACGAAAGCAAGCTGAACCCCAGGCCACACCGTCTGGCACTCGGGTCGACGATGAGCAATGAAATGAACGGCTTCTCGAAAAAGTATTGATGGTCGAGGCAACAAAATGCCCGAATCTCGTCTTGTTGAGTCGCCACGCTCAGGCCACCGCGTGCCGCCACGGATGTGATGTACTCAGATCGGTTTTTCGATCCGGTCACAATCTCATCCAAGGCGATCGCGTGATCGATTTCGGCCTGATCCGTTGCCCTTCGCGTTACCAACACACCATCCACCATTCATCAGCGCCGCACCGGCGCTTAAACCAAAATCACTTTAAATGGCAGCTTCGTCCGCCAAACCGGCATCAGACCAAATCTGTCGGCCCCCATCGATCGGGACAAAGCGACAGATCTCCATGCCTTCGTCGGACAGCGTTCCAAAATGATCTCACGCTGTCTGGCGTCTGTGGTTCAAGCGGCAGATATCGCCAGATGTACTTTCGCGACGCATATTGCTGTAGATAAGGAAGGTCATCTGACTGAAATGGCCGAAGACGCGGGCGACCTGTCCGAAATTCAGTTTGTTGAGCCACTACGCTGCCCTCTCCGTCCGCGACTTCGCATTATACACCGAACTGCGCCATTCGCGCGTGATCTCGAGTTTTTACCCAGTCTCCACCCATGCTGAACCCCGCCACTCAACGAATGGCAGGTTACTCGGCATTGTGTGAGTTCATACTTCGCCTGGCGATTGACCGGTTCGATCCCGAGTCAGACATTCGTAACCGTCTACACGTCGCGCCTATGCGAAGCATGGTTGAAGTGATGATGAATTGCATTGGACCGCAGCAGATAAGTCGATAGCCCGATATATAGGGCAAACTCCATAAGCATGATCATCACACCAGTGGCCCCTCCACCGAAAGCCCCAAAATCTATGGTCTCAATGAAACAGATGGCCGCCAGCACGGCATACATGGTGATCGTGGCGTAGGGCGTATGGGGCCATTGCGTTTGGTAGCCAAAGACGAAAATCGATCCCGTCAACACAAGCGCGAAGAAATGTATGAACTGAAGGCCAGCAGGAAAATTGCTGTTCTGAAGGCCCAGGTTCAAGGCGGGAAATACATACTCGAAGAGGCCCAATAGCCCCCAGCACAACAAGCCAGCGGAGACAACCAGAAGTCCCTTGGGGAGAAATCTATCAAGCGTGTCCAGCGGTACGCCTCCCAAACCAATTGATCCGTTTCCATTGAACTGAATGTTCATCATGGTTGCAGGAATAGCTATGGAGTTCTCGGCCAAAAAAACAAGTAAGAATGTATAAACGTCATTCTTCCGGGATGATGCCTATGTCCGCTGTATCCGCCAAGCCGACATCACAGCCAGTCTATCGGCCCCGCATGCTACGCCCCGGCTCTCCAGCATGCATGAAGGCACAGCCTCGCCGGATCAAACCGCAACGGCGCGCGGTCGGCTGGGTTCGCCCGCCTCGGCGGGGACAAATGGACAGACCTCCATGCCATTGTCGGACAGCGTGACAAAACTGCCGGCCGGGATTTCGGTAAAGGCCCACAGGCTGTCTTCGAACGGTTCCGATACCAGACATTGGCTGCCGTCCGGGCAGGCCCGGCTGAGCGGACCGGAATAGAGGGTCGGTGCGTGGCGGTCGGTGGCGTAGCGGACGGCATAGAGCGTGTCGCCGTCGGAAAAGGCCGCCGTGAACCGGATCTGGGGATCGATGCCGATGCTGACGGCCTGCGCCTTGACGAAGCCGATCGCCTGTTCCATGGCCGATTTCGGCTCCGCCTCGAGACCGAATTCATGGGCCAGCAGAAACAGCAATTCGGCATCGGTGCTGCCCGCGCGCGCATGATAGAGCCGATCGCAGAGCCGCATTTCCAGCCGGCGTTCGAGCGGTTCGAAGGGCTTGATCTGGCCATTGTGCATGAACGACCAGGTGCCGTGAACAAAGGGATGGCAATTGTCACGGGCCGTGCGTCCCGTTGTCGACGCCCGAACATGGGCCAGAAACAGCCTTGAACGGATCTGCCGGGACAGGGACTGCAGGTTTTCATCCGACCAGGCCGGCAGGATGTCGCGGTAGTGGCCGGGCTCGTCGCGCTCGCCATACCAGGCAAAGCCGAAACCGTCGCCATTGGTCGATGTCTTGGCCTCGGACGCGCAATGGGATTGTTCGATCAGCGAGTGGTTCGGCGCGAGAATGAGATCTTCAAGAAATCGCGGAACACCGCGATAGGCCACCCAACGGCACATCAGCAGTCAGCCGTTTCGGTTGTGCATGCGGTGGTGCATGTCGTTGATCATCCGGCTTGCCGTCTTCTCGAACAGGAATGGCAGGACGGCATGAACAATTGCAGCACATCCGGCGCCCAGCAGCCTTACCGCAAAGCCGGCGGCAAAGCGCATGTGCTGGAAATAGGTTTCATCGACCGTTTGCGGGTGCTCGGTGAACAGTCTGGACAGGGATCGGGTCATGGGTCAGCTCCTTCTGTCAGGTGTGGCGGTCTTGTCTGGTAACCGTCAATTTACATCGACCCCATGGGGAATAGTTCCCAATATTTCTGGAAATTCAACAAGTGATGAGATAAATATCCCATCTATGCGAAAAATTGATGATATCGATCACAATATCCTGCGAGAATTGCAACAGGATGGCAGCCTGTCCATCGATTCGCTGGCCGAACGGGTGAATCTGTCCCGCAACGCCTGCTGGCGGCGCGTCAAGATGCTGGAGGAAACCGGCATCATTCGCGGCCGCGTGGCGCTGGTCGATCCGGAACGCATCGGCTGCGGATTGCTGGTGTTTATTTTCGTGCGCACGGCCAATCACGACCCGGACTGGCTGGAAACGTTTCGCAGCGCCGTCACCAGCCTGCCGGAAATCATCGGCGTGCACCGCACCAGCGGCGAACTGGATTATGTGCTGCGGGCGCGGGTGGCAGACGTCAAGGCCTATGACCGGCTCTATCAGCGCCTGATCGCACGGGTTCCGCTCTCCGATGTCAGCGCTTCCTTTGTCATGGAAGACATCAAGGATACCACCGCCTTGCCTGTCGGTGCCGCCGGATAGGCGGAAATGCGCCTTGCGGTCACCATTGTCGCCGCAGCGTGAACGGTGCGTCTTCGCCGGTTTTCTTCTCTCCTCACCGGCGATCGCTATATCCGTTGCCAACACAGGAGAACCGCCATGTCGATCCGTCCGGTCAAACACCTCTCATCCGCCGTTCCGACCATGGAAGGCGCCGGCGTCAAGCTGCACCGTGCCTTCGGCTTTGATGCGCCGGAACTGGCCGATCCGTTTTTGCTGTTCGACGATTTTCGCAACGATGACCCGCGCGACTACCTGCCCGGTTTTCCGTGGCATCCCCATCGCGGCATCGAAACCATCACCTATGTGCTGGCCGGCACGGTCGACCACGGCGACAGCCTGGGCAATCGCGGCACGCTGGGCGCCGGCGATGTGCAATGGATGACCGCCGGCAGCGGCATCATGCATCAGGAAATGCCGCAGGGAGACGCGCGCGGTCGGATGCACGGTTTTCAGCTCTGGGCCAATCTGCCGTCCTCGCTGAAGATGACGGATCCACGCTATCAGGACATCAAGGGCGCCGACATTCCCGAGGTGATCGACGATGACGGAACCGTGGTGCGGGTCGTCTGCGGAGATTTCTGGGGCAAATCCGGGCCGGTGGACGGTGTCTCGGCCGATCCGCTCTATCTCGACATCTCGGTGCCGCCCGGCAAGCGAAAGGTCCTGCCGGTCGACACCTACCGGTCGGCCTTTGCCTATATCTTTGCCGGTTCCGGCTCGTTCTCCGGCGCGTCGAAACCGGTCGGCGTTCTGACCGAAAAGGAGCTGGCGGGAGAAGAAATCCTGCTGCGCGACCAGTCGGGCGACCGGACGCTTGTCGTCTTCGATACCGGTAACGAGATCGCCGTTCAGGCGGGCGATGAGGGCATGCGGTTCCTGCTGGTGTGCGGCAAGCCGATCCAGGAGCCCGTCGCCTGGCACGGTCCGATTGTCATGAACACGCGGGAAGAACTCATGCAGGCCGTGCGCGAATTGCAGAGCGGGACATTCATCAAGGCTTAGTCCGCCCCATCATTGCGTCCGGGCGGCCAACGGGATAGGTCGAAGGTTCTGAAGCCAAGAACGGTAAACGGACCGCATGGAACGCAACGCAACGCAAATCCACCGCCGGCTTTTGGCGATGCTGCATCACCGCGCCCGACAATTGGGGTCGGGTGACAGCATCGCCGAGCCGCTGGTTCCAACCAGCATCTATCACCTGCCCGACGAACCGGCGCCGGACCGGGTCTATGGCCGGGTGGCCAACCCCACCGTTCAGGCGGCGGAAGAAAGACTGGCGCATCTGGAAGATGCCCGGACACTTTTGTTTTCCTCCGGCATGGCCGCCTATAGCGCGGTGATCCTGGCCACCATTAAAGCCGGCGACACGGTGCTGGTTCTCAGCGACGGCTACTATGCGGTCAGGCACATGCTGGGCGACATCTTTTCGGCCTTCGACGTGAAAATGGTGACACGTCCGGCCGCGCAGATCGCAGACGCGACGCTCGACGGTGTCCGGCTGGTCATACTGGAAAGCCCGACCAATCCCAATCTCGATGTCATTGACCTCGCAGCGTTTGCCGGACGGTGCCGGACCGCCGGCTGCCTTCTCGCGGTCGACAACACGGTCTGCACCGCCCTGACCCAGCAGCCTCTCGATCTTGGCGCCGACATCGTTATCTCCTCCGATACCAAGGCGGTCGCCGGTCACTCGGATCTTCTGCTCGGCCATGTGTCGTCGCGCGATGAGGGGCTCATGGACCGGGTGCACCAGGCGCGAACGCTGGCAGGCGCCATCCCCGGAGCATTCGACGCATGGCTTCTTCTGCGCGGACTTGAAACGCTCGATGTCCGGCTCGAACGCATGGCTGCCACGGCCGGACAGGTGGCGGCGCTGCTGAACGGACATACCAGTGTCGTGTCCGTTCGCTATCCGGGCCTTGCGGATGATCCGGCTTTTGAACTGGCGCAGCGGCAGATGTCGAGCCCGGGTTTTTTGATCGGCGCGACCTTTGCCAACCGGGACAGCGCCGGCCGGTTTATCGAAGCATCCGGCGTGTTCATTCCAACCACCAGTTTCGGCGGAGTGCACAGTTCGGCCGACCGGCGAGCCAGATGGGGCGATGCTGTGCCGGATGGCTTTCTGCGGCTGTCCATCGGATGCGAACCCGGCGAGCCGTTTCTGCAATCGGTCGAAAAGGGGCTCGACGCCATTTCATGAGGATGTGATCGGCAGAACAGCGAATGGACGGAAAAGCGACAGATTGATGCGGGAATGCGGCTGAGGATCTATTTGCGGTCCAGACGCCAGACACCATCCCAGTCTGCCGGCGCGCCATCGCGTTTGATGACGGCAAGGCGCCTGATATAGGTTTGGGTTGCCAGGTCATTTTCATCGGTCTGGCTGCATTCGATAAAACCGGCCGCCGCACCGCTCCAGTCGCCGGCATGAAACGCCGACAGCGCCCGTTCGAATTGATCGCGAAAGGCCAGTTGCGGGTCAGTGACCGCGCCGACGGCTCCCAAGGGTTCGTAAATCGACACCGGTTCGGTCTTTCCCGAAACAATCAGATCATCGATCTTGCGGAACTCGAATGCAGCCGACGCCATATCGAAGGTGCGCCTGCAGACCAGAATACCGGTTCCGTAGACCTTGTTGGCACCCTCCAGCCGCGAGCCGAGATTCACCGTGTCGCCGATGACGGTGTAGTTCTTGGTCTTCTCGGAGCCGATGGACCCGACCACCGCCTCGCCGGTGGCAATGCCGATGCGCATGCCGATCTCCGGCAGGTCCTTGCGCAATCCCATCAGATCGGGCAGTTCCGCCCGGAACTGTTCGATCAGCGCGGTGTCTTCCAGCGCCGCCTTTACGGCGAGGGACGCCTGTTGCCCATCGGTGCAGAAGGGCGGCGCCCAGAACGCCATGATGGCGTCGCCGATATATTTGTCGATCAGGCCGTGGTGCCGGGTCACCGGATCCGACATGATCGCCAGATAGCGGTTGACGAGCTTGACCAACCCACCCGGCGTGAAGCGTTCGGATATGCCGGTGAAATTGGCAAAATCCGCAAAGAAGACTGAGACGACTTTCTTTTCGCCGTTGACCAGTTCCATATTCGGATCGCCGATCAGGCCGGAGACCACGCGCGGGTCGACATATTGCCCGAATTTGTGCTTGATCTCCTCGGTCTTGCGCAACTCCTGAACCATCGTGTTGAAACTGCGGGTGAGGTCGCCGATCTCATCGCGGGTTCCGGCAATGATTTCACCCGACAGATCCCCCGCCTCGACCTCGCTTGTTCCGTCCATCAGGCGGCGAAGCGGCCGCAGCATGCCCCGGATGACAAGCCCGGACAGGAGCAGGGCCAGAACGCCCGAAACGACCGCAAGAACGATGTTGACGATCAAGGCCTGGCGCTCGTGTTCCTCGGCCTGGAGGGCCGATCTTTGGGTAAAATGCGCGATGCGTTCCCAGGTTGCCTTCATGTTTTGCGCCAGTTGGTCCTCCTCCTTTTCGATCAGCGCTTCCAGCTCGAACAGGATCGGGCTGTCCTGCCTGAAGGCCGCTATCAACAGGGTCATCTGCGCGTGAAGATTGGAGTGTTGCTGGTCCACGGACTGCAGCAGGGGCAGCAGTGTTTTCAGCGTATTTTGCCCCTCGACGGTCGCGGACGCTTCAATGGCTTCGGCGACGATGCGTTCCGCATTGCGGATCGCCGCATCGACATTGGCCTCGCGGGTCTCGAATTGCTCTTCTTCCCTTGCGATCCTTTCCAGAAGGTCAGCGCGCACGGTTTCGAGCTGCTTGCGCTTGTCCGCGATGGATTCGGCGCCGGACGACAGATGCTCGGGCACCAGCCCGGCGTCAATCTCACGCAGTTCCTCGTCAATCAGCTTGACGGTGGTCAGATGTTTTTCGAGCCTTTCGACATGCAGTTCCTGCTGGGCGATCTGCAGGTCGATATCGGCAATCCGGTCGGAAAGCGGAATGAAGATTTCAGCAAGGTCCGTGACCTCCTTGCTGACCTGGTAGAGCTTGAATGTCGAATATAGGATGGATGAGCCCATCAGGGCGAAAACCAATATGGCAACGCCGAAGATCTTGTGTGGAATTTTCATGGAATCGTCGGCCCCTAGACCGTTTCACGTTTTGTCAGAAACGGGACAACGGTGTCAGCCGTTAATTTTGTTGATGCATTCACGTTTTGCCGATTCCGTCAAAACCTGAATTGCTCTAATCCGCACACCCCTGATTGGCTCATCCTAACGTGAAAACGCAGAAGCAGAATTAAAAATGGTTCATCCGGCGAGCCGGCAGGCCAGCGGAAATGTCCGGGTCAAGCCGCCTTGACCGCGTGATACTCCTTCACATGGGCAAATCTGATCGCCGGCCAGCGCTCGGCCTCGTAATTGAGCGAAAAGCCATCGGCGGCCATGAACACGGCATCGCCGTCGAGATCACGGGCAATGTCGCCGCGCTTGGCGTCGATGAATGTGTCGAGATCGGCTTCCGTATCCGCCGAGATCCAGCGGCACAGATTGAAACGGGCCATTTCGAAACTGACCGGCAGGCTGTATTCGCTGCGCAATCTTTCCTTCAGCACATCCAGTTGCAGGGCACCGATGACGCCGACAATCGCCGGCGATCCGTCTTCCGGCGAAAACAGCTGCACGACCCCCTCTTCCGCCATCTGCTGCAGCGCTTCCTTCAGCTTCTTGGCTTTCATCGCGTCTTCCAGCCGTACCCGGCGCAGGATCTCCGGCGCGAAATTGGGAACGCCCTGAAAGACGATGTCCTCGCCCTCGGTGAGCGTGTCGCCGATCCGCAATGTCCCGTGATTTGGGATGCCGACCACATCGCCGGCATAGGCGTCATCGGCGAGCTGGCGCTGATGGGCAAAGAAAAATTGCGGCGCCGACAGGCCGAGCGTCTTGCCGGTGCGGGACAGGCGCGCCTTCATGCCGCGCTGCAGGCGTCCCGAACAGACCCGGACAAAGGCAATTCGATCGCGGTGATTGGGGTCCATATTGGCCTGGATCTTGAACACGAAGGCGGTCATCTTGTCATCGGTCGCACTGACAAGCCGGGTGTCGGCCTGCTGGGCGCGCGGCGACGGGGCGTATTGTCCCAGTGCGTTGATCAGATCGCGCACCCCGTAATTGCGCAGGGCCGATCCGAAATAGACGGGCGAAAGATGGCCCTCGCGAAAGGCCTCCAGATCGAACGGGCGACAGGCTTCGATGGCCAGCGAAACCTCCTCGACAAAGGCTTCCCGGTCGCTTTCGGGCAGCAGGCCGCTGGCATGGTCCGATTGCGGACCGTTGACCGGTGTCGCTGTTTCCTCGCTGTCCTGACGGCGCACCGCATTGTCGGCCAGATGATAGGTGCCGGCAAAGGTCCGGCCCTGTCCGATGGGCCAGGTCATCGGCGCGGTGTCGAGCGCCAGTTTGTCCTCGATCTCATCGAGAATTTCGAACGGGTCGCGGGCCTCGCGGTCCATCTTGTTGATGAAGGTGACGATCGGAATGTCGCGCAACCGGCACACTTCGAACAGTTTGAGGGTTCGCGGCTCGATGCCCTTGGCGGCGTCGATGACCATGATCGCCGCATCGACCGCCGTGAGCGTGCGGTAGGTGTCGTCGGCAAAATCCTCGTGACCGGGCGTATCGAGCAGATTGAAGACGTGGCCGCCATATTCGAAGGTCATCACCGAGGTAACGACGGAAATGCCGCGATCGCGTTCGATCTTCATCCAGTCCGAGCGGGTCTGGATCCGATCCTTCTTGGCCTTGACCTCACCGGCAAGCTGGATGGCGCCGCCGAACAGAAGCAGCTTTTCGGTCAGCGTCGTCTTGCCCGCATCCGGGTGCGAGATGATAGCAAAGGTTCGGCGGCGGGAGACCGCCTCAGCCAGGTTTTCGGCCATCGCAATGAGAATCCTGTTGAATTGCAGGTCTTCTAGCCGCTGTTTCCGCCGCTTGCAATTGACCAGCGCCGGAAAGGCTTCAACAGTAAGCCATGAGCAATCATACCGGACGCATCAGCTTCGATCAGTTCACCCGATCATCACCCGTGATCGGCATCGTTCGCCTGCCCAATGGCAGCGACCTTGCCCTGCCGGCCTATGAGACCGCCGGTTCGGCCGGGATGGACTTGCGCGCAGCCAATGGCCGTGACCGGCCGATCATGCTCGCCCCCGGTGAGCGCAGCCTTGTCCCGACCGGGTTTGTTTTCGAAATACCCGAAGGCTTCGAAGCGCAAATCCGGCCCCGCTCCGGCCTGGCCCTGAAACACGGCATCACCTGTCTGAACACGCCCGGCACCATCGACAGCGATTATCGCGGCGAGGTGCAGGTTCTGCTGGTCAATCATGGTGAGGAGACGTTTGTCGTGGAACGCGGTATGCGGATCGCACAGATGGTCGTGGCGCCGGTCGTCCAGGCCTCCATCGAGGAACGGGCTCTCGCCGATGAAACGGCGCGCGGATCCGGCGGGTTCGGATCGACCGGGCAAAGCTGACCGTCAATCGCACGGGATAATATTCTGCTGTCCCGGATCGAAAGAGAAATCAGAAGAATCTGGTTCCATATTTCGTCGACCAAGAGCAATATCTTCCAACAAGTGCCTTCTGATTGCAATCTGAGGCTCTGGTGATGCGGCGGCTGCGTCCCTATGTTGAATCAGACCCGGCTGTGTTCTGCCCAAGCGGATGCCGACTGTCGAGCCCCGAAGGCGCAGCCAACAAACAAACGCAGGAGCAAAACCATGTCCACCACCCCCCGAACCGCGGGACGCGGACGGATCTTCGGATCCATCACCGAGACCATTGGCGACACGCCGATCGTCCGGCTCGACAAGCTGGCGGCGGCAAAGGGCGTCAAAGCGCAATTGCTGGCGAAGCTGGAGTTCTTCAACCCCATCGCCAGCGTCAAGGACCGGATCGGCGTCGCCATGATCGAGGCGCTGGAAACGGAGGGGCGGATCGAACCGGGCAAATCGGTGCTGGTGGAGCCGACCTCGGGCAATACCGGTATTGCGCTTGCCTTCGCGGCGGCAGCCAAGGGCTACAGGCTGATCCTGACGATGCCCGAATCCATGTCGGTCGAACGGCGCAAGATGCTGGCGCTTCTGGGCGCCGAACTGGTGCTGACCGAGGCGCCCAAAGGCATGAAGGGCGCGATCGCCAAGGCCGAAGAACTGGCGGCCGACATTCCCGGCGCGGTCATTCCGCAGCAATTCGAGAACCCGGCCAATCCGCAGATTCACCGGGACACGACGGCCGAGGAAATCTGGAATGACACCGATGGCCAGATCGACATTTTTGTTTCCGGCATCGGTACGGGCGGTACGATCACCGGCGCCGGACAGGTTTTGAAATCCCGCAAGCCGGACCTTCACATCGTGGCGGTCGAGCCGGCGGACTCGCCTGTCCTGTCGGGCGGTGAACACAAGCCGCACAAGATCCAGGGAATCGGCGCCGGCTTTGCACCGGCCATCCTCGACCGGGACGTCTATGATGAAGTGGTGACGGCGACCAACGAAGCCGCAATCGAAACGGCGCGGCTGGTGGCGCGACTGGAAGGCCTGCCGGTCGGCATTTCATCCGGCGCGGCGCTCAGCGCCGCCATCGAGGTCGGGCAGCGCGCGGAAAATGCGGGAAAGATGATCGTGGTGATCATTCCGTCCTTTGCCGAGCGCTATCTGTCCACCGTGCTGTTCGAAGGGATCGGAGAATGAAGGTCGCCTGGATCAGCCGTCCCGATCAGATGGACTGATCGCCCGGACGCGGGGCCGAAACCTTGGTGGTCAGCCATGCGCCCTGATCGGGACCTTCAAGCACCCGCCTGACCTCCCACAGATATTGCAGGGTCTTGCCGTTCTGCAGGTCGACGACCACCTTGAATTGTACAACGGAATCATCCCCGGCAACGCGCTCGATCTCATGGGCAACATGGCCGATCAGCGGCGCATAGGCCGGGGTGCGGATCATCCGTTCAAACCGCGGCAGGGGACCGGTGACGCGCTTGTTGGACGGATGGGCGAGGGCGAAGGTCTGGGCGATGCCGGCATTGGGCGTCGGGGTGTCATTGAACTGAAGTGCCCGGAGTTGAATGTCGACCACCTGCTCGGGTGTCAGCGCCGGATCGGGACCGCGTGTCTCGGCATGGGCCGTCACACTGGCCGCAATCAGCATGAAGAATGCGGTGATGCCTGCCAGCAAAGCGTAAGGTCTTGTCATGGTTCCCTCCATTGTCCCGACAATGGACACTATACGCAAAAGGACCAGGACCGGATCACTCGATGCGGTGACCCAACGGCCGGCCGTTACGCGGCGATTGCCATCCCGTCGCCAGCCACCCGGTAGGAAATGGCCTCGGCCAGATGCAGCCGGCCGATCCGGTCGGCACCGTCGAGATCAGCCAGGGTGCGCGCGACCTTCAGCACCCGGTGATAACCGCGGGCCGAAAATTTCATCTGCTCGGCGGCACTTTGCAGCAAGGCCGCACCCGCTGCATCCGGTGTGGCGATGTCCTCGATGACCGCCGTCGGACAATGGGCATTGGTGGTGATGGCAGGAAGGCCCAGCTGCATGAAACGGTCCTTCTGGCGTTGGCGCGCCATGGCCACCCGCGCGGCCACATCGGTGCTGGCTTCGCTGGCAGAGGGCCGGATAAGGTCGGTGGCGGTGACGGCCGGCACCGCGATGCGCAGATCGATCCGGTCGAGCAGGGGACCCGAGATGCGGGCCTGATAATCGGCCTGGCAGCGCTGGCCACGGGCGCAGACATGGCCCGGTTCGCCGGCCCGGCCGCAGCGGCACGGATTCATGGCGGCAATGAGCTGAATATTGGCCGGATAGCTGACATGGTGATTGGCGCGGGCGATAACGCACTCGGCGCTCTCCAGCGGCTGGCGCAGGGAGTCGAGCACCTGCGGGGTGAATTCGGCGAATTCATCAAGAAACAGCACGCCATTATGGGCGAGCGAAACCTCTCCCGGCCTGGCGCGAAATCCGCCGCCGACCATCGCCGCCATGGAGGCCGAATGATGCGGTGCGCGATAGGGACGCCGGTCCGACAGTTCGCCGCCCGACAAAAGACCGGCCACCGAATGGATCATCGAGACTTCGAGCAGTTCGGCCGGCGACAACGGTGGCAGGATCGAGGGCAGCCTTGCCGCCAGCATCGATTTGCCGGAACCGGGCGGACCGGACATCAGGAGATTATGTGCACCGGCCGCGGCAACCTCCAGGGCTCGCTTGGCCGATTCCTGCCCCTTGATGTCGGCCAGATCCGGAAAGGCATCACCGGCTTTTCGCATGGCCGGTTCGGGCCGCGACAGAACCTGGCTGCCGCGAAAATGATTGGCCATGGCAATGAGGCTGCGGGGCGCCAGAATATCGAGATCGGCGCTCGCCCACGCGGCTTCGGGGCCGCATTGCGCCGGACAGATCAGGCCCCGTTCCTCGGCATTGGCGGCAATGGCGGCCGGCAGGGTTCCGGCGACAGGCGCAATGGTGCCGTCCAGCGAGAGTTCGCCGAGCACCACATAGCCGGCCAGAGCGTCCGCCGGGATCGCGCCGAGCGCCGCCATCAGGCCAAGGGCAATCGGCAGGTCGAAGTGACTGCCTTCCTTCGGCAGGTCCGCCGGCGCCAGATTGACCGTCACTTTCTTCGGCGGCAGGGACAGGCCGGAGGCATGCAGGGCCGCCTGTACCCGTTCGCGGCTTTCGGCAACCGCCTTGTCCGGCAAGCCGACAATCTGCATCCCGATCCTGCCGGGCGCGACCATCACCTGAACATCCACAGGCACGGCGCTGATTCCCTGAAAGGAAACCGTGCGCACACGCGAAACCATCTGCACCTCCCGTCCTCGGCCCATTGCCGCAATTTGTCGGGCCACAGCCCATCGGTCCACAGCCTATGGGCGCATGATGCGTTCATACACGAAAGACGATCAGACCACAAGAACAAAAGCGGAACAACCTGCAAGGTGCTGGACGGATGCGCTTTCACCGACTATGCCGGTGCCGGCAGCAGCAGAGCAGACAGGAACCACCATGACCATCCGGTTTCACGCGGGCGATATCAGCGAGGCCGATGCCGGCCGTTACACCGGCGACATCGCCATCGACACTGAAACGCTGGGGCTGAAACCGCATCGCGACCGGTTGTGCGTCGTGCAGCTTTCGCCGGGCGACGGCAGTGCCGACATCATCCAGATCGCCAAGGGTCAAAGGAAGGCGCCACATCTGACAGCGCTTTTGAGGAACCGGAAAAGCACCAAGATCTTCCACTATGGCCGCTTCGACATCGCCGTTCTGTTTCACAGTTTCGGAGTCACCTGCGAACCGGTCTTCTGCACCAAGATCGCCTCGCGCCTGACCCGCACCTATACGGACCGGCACGGGCTGAAGGACAATCTGCGCGAATTGCTGGATATCGACATCTCGAAGCAGCAGCAGTCCTCGGACTGGGCGGCCGCGGAACTGACCGGGGCCCAACTGGAATACGCTGCGTCGGATGTGCTTTATCTGCATGCGTTGCGTGACAAGCTGCAATCGCGGCTCGACCGGGACGGACGGGCAAAGCACGCAACGGCCTGTTTCAAGTTTCTGCCGACCCGCGCCAAGCTCGACTTGATGGGCTGGGATGAGACGGATATCTTCGCCCACAGTTAACGTCGGCAGTTCTGACTTCCGGCGGGGCTAAGTCCCGGTCGTGATGGACGGGCGCGCTTTGGTCCGATGTTCCCGGGGTCTGCGGCCTTGACAAGGCTGCCCTTCATTCGGTCTCCTGTCGGCCGGCAGCCATGCTATTTGCGGAAACGGGGGACACTCCTATGGGATGGGATTTCAGCCTTGGCGAATCCATGGGCGCGATGGTCAAGACAGCGCCGTTCATCGTCTTGCGGATGCTGGTCTATTTCGGCATCGCCATCCTCTATCTCATCAGCGTCGGGGCCGGAAGCGCCATCGGCTATGGCTTTACATCCTTCGGCGACGGCCAGGGCGGCGGCGCCATTTTCGGGGCGCTGATCGGGTTCGTGGGCGCCTCGGGCGTCCTCTACTGGGCACGGGAATATCTGCTTTATCTGGTGAAGGCCGGCCACATTGCCGTATTGACCCGGTGCTATGACGGCCAGTCCATTCCCGGCGGCCAGGGGCAGATCGGCTATGCCACGGATGTGGTGAAGGAACGGTTTGTCGAAGCTTCGACCCTCTTTGCGCTGGACCAGCTCATCAAGGGCGTGTTGCGGTTTTTGACCGGCACCCTCAACATGGTCGCCACCATTCTGCCGATTCCCGGCCTTCGCAACCTGGTGGCCATCGTCAATGCGGTGATCCGGATGTCCTTGACCTATGTCGATGAAATCATCCTGGCGCACAATATCCGCATTGCGTCGGACAATCCCTGGGAGACAAGCTGCGACGCCCTGGTGCTCTATGCGCAGAATATCAAGACCATGATCAAAAACGCGGTGTGGCTGACGGTGATGATGTGGGCGCTGACGCTGCTGATCTTTCTCCTGCTGCTCGGTCCGGTGCTCGGCTTCATGGCGCTTTTTCCGGGCAATGCGGGGTTCTTCGCCTTCATCGTGGCGTTCATCTTCGCCTGGTCTTTCAAAGCCGCCCTGATCGAGCCGCTTGCCATCTATGCGCTGATGCAGGTCTATTTCAAAACAATCGAGGGACAGCAGCCGGATGCGGAGTGGCGGACGCATCTGGAGACCGCATCCAGGCAGTTTCAGGAAATGACGGAACGCGCCGCACGTTTCGTCACCGCCGGTTCGACGGAGGCCGGTCAGCCAGGCGATCAGCCGCCATCATAGACCCTGCCAGGCTGAAATGGAATCGTTCTGCCGAGGTGTATTTGCGTCAAGGTCGAGCAGAAAACGCAGGTCGGGCTGGTGGCCCGACCGAGGCTTTGTGCGAAGGATTTGGCGCAAATACGCCCGGCCCTTCGGGTTTGCGGTCGGCGGGCGCCCGCTGCGTCAGGATGCTCGAGAGATGCCTCCGGCATCGCTCTGCGCTCCTTCCTTGCCGATCACCGCGCCGACCACAAACAGAACCGGTCCCATTTAAACCTGTCAGGGTCTAAGTGCCGTTGGCCTCAGGTCACGGGGCCGGCCAATTCGAACACCGGCGCGCCAAGCACATCGGCGATCGGGTCGATGCCGAGTCCGGGCCGGTCCGACGCCGTCATGCGGCCATCGACGCGCTGCGGTGCGCCACGGGCGATGTCCCTGGTGCCATAGCTGTTGAAATCGGTGGCCGAAAAGACAAACTCCCGCGGGGTCGAGCGGGCAAGATGGGCGATCGTTGCCGTGACGATGTCGCCGCCCCAGGTGTCCTCGATCGTCATCGGGATGCCGCTTGCCACACAGACATCGCGAATGGCGCGGGCCTTCGTCAGACCGCCGACCTTGGAGATTTTCAGATTGATGACGTCCATCGCGCCGTCGGCGAGAGCGCGTAAAAGCGTATCCACGCCGAAAATGACTTCATCGAGCACGAAGGGCAGGGACGTGCGGCGACGCACGGAGAGGCATTCCTCATAGGTCGGACAGGGCTGCTCGATATAGACGTCGACATCACGGACCGCGTTGGCCACCCGCGCCGCCTCATGCATGGTCCAGCCGGTATTGGCGTCGGCAACCAGAACATCCCCGGCCTGCATCTCGCGGGCGCAACGGCGGATGCGTTCAATGTCCGTATCGGCGTCGCCGCCGACCTTGAGCTGAAATTTCGTGTAGCCCTCCGCGCGATAGCCGGAGATTTTCGCCGCCATCTCATCGGGGCTTTCCTGCGAAATCGCCCGATAGAGCATAACGTCATCCTGTTCGGCGCCGCCCAGCAGGCGATAGACCGGCATGCCGGTCACCTTTCCGACAATGTCCCAACAGGCGATGTCTATCGGCGCCTTGACATAGGGGTGCCCGCGCAACACGGAATCCATGTGCCGGTTCAGGGGTCCGAGATCCGTCGGGTTCCTGCCGATCAACTGCGGCGCGATTTCCGCCAGGCCGGACCGCACACCGGCGGCGTAGGCCGGAAGATAGGCCGAACCGAGCGGACAGCATTCGCCATAGCCGGTCATGCCGGTGTTGGTCTCGACGGCGACAATCGTGGAATCGAACACATCGACAAAATTGTCGTTCGACCAGTTGTAACGGCCCTCTTTCAGCGGGAGGTCCACCTGGAAGGCTCGAAGACCGGTGATCTTCATGGGTTCAGATTCCTCCTCAGTCCGGGTGCCGGTCCGAATGTGGCACACCAGCGCAGGAGAAACCATGTCCGGTGGCGCCAATTTTCCGAATACTCTATCTGAACGCGCCACCGGCGCTTTGGTGGGTGCAAGGCCCGAAGACCGCTTGAGCACCAAAAATACTCCTCAACAGGCTGCTGCCCATATTCAGCACGAAGCCGCTTTCCGGCGATGCGCTGCCCGCAAGAACAATGTCGACACCGGCGTCCGGCTGTGCAAGCGCCTGTTGCGCGCCGAATACGCGCAAGGCGTCGCTGGTGATATCCTTCCCGGCGCGCATGGCCGAGGCAATGTCGCGGTTCAGCACCAACGCCAGCACTGCGCCAGACCGGCCGATGGCAATGGAATCGCCGGAGAAATCTCCCAACAACAGGCGCAGAGACACGGCCGGGCACCAGGCATCAGCGGTTTCCCGAAAGGTCACCCGGGCCTGACCCACGGCGCCGCGCAGCATCAGCAGGGAACCGCGCCGCATATCCGGCGCATAGATGACCGCCCAGGCCTCTTCGGCAAGGGCGGCGATCCGAGACTCCCGCAACAGGGCAATTGGCCGGCTGCCATCAGCTGAGGCGACCGGAGGACCCGCCCACAAAAGCGCCGCAAGGCAAAAGATCAACAGGTTGTGGTGCTGTTTGCCGCATGACATGAATTGATCCCGGTTTGGTTGTCGCCAGAGCAAGGAACACACCGGTCGCACGGGCCAACGCATCCACGCGTCCTGAATCGCGATTAAGGTCGAACAGAATCATGATTGGGGACATGGGACTCCTCAAAAACCGGTTGAGCCGGCCGCTCCCGGCTCCTAAATCAGGTTCATGGCCTTCAGGCCAGCACCGCCATCACCATCCGGAGCGCCATGCAGATTGTCGCCATTCCACTTCCCTTTTCGGCAGCTCTGCTTGCCGGCGTTGTTGCCGCGAAGGTCCTGCTGGCGCGCCGGCAGCGCGGCCCGGCCGGCCTGTTCATCGGACTGTTCTTTTCCCTGCTGGCTGTCCAGGGACTGCTGTCCGGACTGAAATTCGGCTATTCGATTTCCCTTGCCGTCTACCTGCAACCCGTCCTCGCGATGCTGGTGGGACCGCTGGCCTATCTGGCGTTTCGGGTGCTCCGTGGTCCGGGTTATCACACGCCGGGCCTTCGCGATCTGCTGCACCTACCCGCCCCGGTGCTGGTCGCCATTATCCAATGGATTTACCCGGCGTTTCCGGTACCGGTCGATCTGTTGATTTGGTGCAGTTTCCTTGTTTACGCATTGCTGCTTTTTTTGATGGCCCGGAAAAGTCCCAATTCCTTCGAGAATCTCAATACCGACGATATGCGCACACTGACGAGAGCACGGCTGATTACCGCCTTCCTGTTGCTGCTGATTTCGTCAATCGACGCGCTGATTTTTGTTGATCTGACCTATCTGAACGGTGTCGGCACCGGTCTTTTCCTAGCCACTGGCAGCCTGGTTCTCATAGCCGCCTCTATCGGCGCGTTGCTGATGCCGACCGATTTTCGCTTCCTTCCCCGTCAGGCCGTTACCAGCCACAGTGATCTTTCAGCCGAAGCGCATTCATCCGTTGCCACGCCCGATGACAGGGCCCTCCTGCGGCGCCTGGATCTGCTGATGAAGACAAAGAAGCCCTACCTCGACGCCACTATCAATATTGCCCGCATTGGCCGCCAGTTGAATGTGCCGGCGCGCATGGTCTCCGCCGCGGTCAACCGCTGCCTTGGGCAGAATTTCTCGCAATACATCAACCACCACCGGATCAGGGAAGCCTGCCGGCTGCTGCTGGACACGGATCTGTCCGTCACGGATATCCAGTTTGAGGCCGGGTTTCAGACAAAATCGAATTTCAATCGCGAGTTCCGCCGCGCCACAGGTGTTTCACCGTCGACCTATCGCAGTTCCAACGCCTCGAAGCCGACAGACTGATTCCGCACCCACCCGAATCCGGTTCATCACGACGATGCTGCCCTTCGCCTTTGGTTTATTGCGAATCGACAATTGTCTTTTACAACCGGGTCGTGCAGCATCGCTGCATGGATCCGTTGAACCGAGATGGGCGAGAGTATGCTGGACGTTCTGGATCGTCTGTTTGACGCTGCGCCCCTGCTTGCGCTGTTTGTTACGGTTTCGCTCGGCTATACGCTCGGTCGGCTGACCATCGGGCAGTTTGTGCTGGGCGGTGTCGCCGGTTCACTGCTGATGGGCGTACTGATCGGCCAGCTCGATATCAATCTCGACACATCGATCAAGAATATCTTCTTTGCCCTGTTCATCTACGCCGTCGGCTATCAGGGCGGACCGCAATTCTTTCGTTCGATCAACAAACGCTCGGTCAACCAGCTCGTTTCCGCCTTGGTGATGTGTCTGGTGGGTCTCATCTGCGTGCTGATCAGCGCCTGGACCTTCGACCTCGACCGCGGTACGGCCGCCGGGCTTGCCGCCGGCGGGCTGACCCAATCGGCGATCATCGGCACGGCGGGCGATGCCGTCGCCAAGCTGGCCGGCGTAACAGCCGAGCAGATCAAGACCATGCAGACCAATATCGCGGTCGGCTATGCGGTCTGTTACATCTTCGGCAATCTCGGACCGATTATCGTCGTAACCTGGTTCCTGCCAATGGTGATGAAATGGGACATCCGCCAGGAAGCCATCAAGCTGGCGAAATCCATGTCGGGCGGCAGGGCCGAGCTTGAGCCGGGGCAGTTCAACGCCATCCGGCCGGTCGTCACGCGGGTCTATCAGGTCGCCGATGACAGCAAGGCCGTTGCAAAAACCGTCATCGATATCGACCGGGAGCTGACCGACGCCGCCGTGGAAGCGGTGATGCGCGACGGCGCGACAGTGCCCTTGAGCGACGACACGCAGGTCAAGGCCGGCGATCGTGTCGCAGTGACCGGCAAGGTCGGTCTGATGGTCGATGCCGCGACCTATTTCGGACCCGAAACAGCACCCGGTGCCCTGCAACTGGTCGAGGAACAGCGCGAGGTCATCCTGACCAAGAAAAACCTTTCGGGAAAAACCATTGGTCAGATCAATGACCAGATCGATATCGAAACCCAGCACGGTGTGTATCTGGTGGCGGTCACGCGCATGGGCCGCGACCTGCCGATGCTGTCGGACCTGGAGTTGCACAAGGGCGATGAGCTCCTCTTTACCGGCACACCGAAAGACCTTGACCGTGTCCAGGCACTGGTCGGCTACAAGATCACCGCCGCGGCCGTGACCGATTTCATCTTCTTCGGTGTCGGCATGGCGCTCGGTATCCTGATCGGCCTGTTCGAATTCAGGATCGCCGGCATTCCGGTGACCATCGGAACCGGTGGCGGTTGCCTGCTGTCCGGCCTGCTGTTCGGCTGGCTGCGCAGCACCCATCCGCGGTTTGCTGCCCTGCCCACCGGCGCATCGAATTTTCTGCGCGACTTCGGCCTCGCCGTGTTTGTCGCGATCGTCGGGATTTCGGCCGGTCCGCAGGCCGTGTCGACCATTCAGCAATACGGGCTGACGCTATTTTTCCTCGGCATCGGCGTGACGATCATCCCGCAAATCATCACCTTCTACTTTTCCTACTATGTGCTGCGGATCCGCAATCCGATCGAGGCGCTGGCCTGTGTTGTCGGCGGGCGGAGCGCCAATCCGGGCTTTGCGGCGCTGCTGGCCAAGGCCGGAAACGCAACGCCGGTGGTGTCGTTTACCGTTACCTATGCCGTCGCCAATGTCTTCCTGACGATCTGGGGACCGCTGGTGGTCGGCATCATCACAAAGAATCCATAAGCCCGGCTCGCCATGCCCGGTGAACCGCCGAAGTGAAGGGAAAGCCCGATGCAGCAATCCGATTTGAGTGCCTTTGCCGATTTGAGCCCCTTCGAGCTGAAGGATAAGCTGATCGAAGTTGCCAGTTCCGATGCGGAGCGGGTGATGCTGAATGCCGGACGCGGCAATCCCAATTTTCTGGCAACGCTGCCGCGCCGCGCCTTTCTGCGGCTGGGTGAATTTGCCATGCTGGAGGCCGAGCGGTCCTACGCCTATCTCAACAGCGGTTTCGGCGGCCTGCCGCAAAAAGAAGGGGTTGTGGAGCGGTTCGAGATTTTCGCTTCGGGACATGGCGATGATGCCGGTATCCGCTTCTTACGCTCGGCCATCTCCTTTGTCCGTGATCAGCTCGACCTTGAGCGGCAGGACTTCCTGTCGGAGATGGTCGGTGCGTTCCTTGGCTGCAATTACCCGGTACCGCCGCGCATGCTGCGCCACGCCGAGGATATCGTAAAGGCCTATATCGCCCAGGAAATGTTCGGCCCGGTTCCGCAGAGCGGCGCGTTCTCGCTGTTCGCCACCGAGGGCGGAACCGCCGCCATGACCTATCTGTTCCAGAGCCTGCAGATCAACGGGCTGATCTCGTCCGGTGACAAGGTAGCGCTCGGAACGCCGATCTTCTCGCCATATCTGGAAATTCCGCCGCTGCCGCAATATGACATGGAGGTGGTCGATATCCGCATGGACGAGAATGCGGACTGGCAGTTTCCGGCCGCCGAGCTCGCGAAGCTCGAAGACCCGTCAATCAAGGTCTTTTGTGTCGTCAATCCCAGCAATCCGCCTTCGTTCAAGCTGTCAAACGATTGTCTCCGGCAACTGGCTGATTTGATCAAGACAAAACGCCCGGATCTGATTGTCATTACCGATGACGTTTACGGCACCTTCGCCGACGATTTCGTTTCGCTGTTTGCCATGTGTCCGCGCAACACGTTGTGCGTCTATTCCTTCTCAAAATATTTCGGCGCCACCGGCTGGCGGCTCGGCGTGATCGGGCTGCATGAGGACAATGTCATCGATCAGAAGCTGGGCGAGCTGCCCGCAAGCACCAAGAAGCGTCTCGACAAGCGCTATTCGTCGCTGACCACCGACGTTGCCGGCCTGCGCTTCATCGACCGGCTGGTCGCCGACAGCCGGGCCGTGGCGCTCAATCACACGGCCGGGCTTTCGCTGCCGCAGCAATTGCAGATGACCCTTTTTGCGCTGAACGGCCTGATGGATATTGACGGCACCTACAAGGCTGCCGCGAAACATCTTATCCGTCACCGCTTCCAGACATTGTGCCAGAATATGGGTATCGATAATGCGTCCGGGGCGCTGGACGTCAATTATTACTATCTCATCGATCTGGAGAAGCTCGGAGAACAGCTCTACGGCAAGGCATTTTCGGACTGGTTTTCAGCCGGCAATCGCGGCACGGATTTCCTTTTCCGCCTGGCCGAAGAAACGGGCGTCGTGCTCCTGCCCGGCAAAGGCTTCGAGGTGGTCGACGCATCGGTGCGCGTGTCGCTGGCCAATCTGACAGAGGCCGAATACGCCGATATCGGCAGATTTACCCGGCAGGTCCTGGACGAGCTCCATGCGGATTTCCAGAAACAACAGGGATAGCGGGCACCGGGTTCACTTTTTGGCGATGCCGATGCGGGCCATGACCTCGGCGGGAATCCGGTAGCGCCGGACAAGGTTTTTCTGGCTGGAAAGGCCGCACAACTCATACTGGATGATCAGCGCCCAGGCCTTGGTCGCCGCATCCTGCAGCAGGACTTCGCGATGATCTTCATCTGTCGGGTCCGGGTTTTCCGGCACGTCGTCAAGCTTTGACAGTGCCGCTTCCAGAGCCCGGCCGGCGCGCCCCAGCGAGGATGCCATTTCGGCCATGATCTCGCCGTCAAGCACACTTGCGCCGGTTTCAACCGGCGCCTTTGAATTCAGCAGATTGGGAGGTCGAACGCTCACGATTTTCCTGGATTGCTGATGGACAGCAATTCATAGCAAAGGACCGGGCAACAAAAAACCCGCGGCGTCCTTACGCCGCGGGTTCTGTTTTGACGCCGAGCGAATAAGCCTATTCGTCGTCGTTCTGCTTTTTGAGGGCCGCGCCCAGAATGTCGCCAAGCGAAGCGCCGCTGTCGCTGGAGCCGAACTGTGCGACCGCCTGTTTTTCTTCGGCGATTTCCAGCGCCTTGATCGACAGGGAGATCTTGCGGTCCTTCTTGGAGAAGTTGGTGACCCGCGCATCGATCGTCTGACCGACCGTGAAGCGCTCGGGACGCTGCTCGTCACGGTCGCGCGATAGGTCGGAGCGCCGGATGAAGGCGGTGACACCCTCATGGTCGACCAGCTTGACCTCGATTCCGCCATCGGTGATGCCGGTCACTTCCGCCGAAACGACGGCGTTCTTGCGCAGTTCGCCCGAGGCAGCCGCCTCGCCGACCGCATCCTTGCCAAGCTGCTTGATGCCAAGCGAGATGCGTTCCTTTTCGGTGTCGACATCCAGAACGACGGCCTTGACCATGTCGCCCTTGTTGTATTCCTCGATCACCTGCTCGCCGGGACGGTTCCAGTCGAGATCGGACAGGTGGACCATGCCGTCGACATCGCCCTCCAGGCCGATGAACAATCCGAATTCGGTCTTATTCTTGACCTCGCCTTCGACTTCCGTGCCAACCGAATGGCTCTGGGCAAAGACTTCCCAGGGATTGTCGAGGGTCTGTTTGAGACCGAGCGAAATACGGCGCTTGGCCGGGTCGACTTCGAGAACCACCACTTCGACTTCTTGCGTCGTCGACAGGATCTTGCCGGGGTGGACGTTCTTCTTGGTCCAGGACATTTCCGAAATATGGATCAGGCCTTCGATGCCGGCTTCCAGTTCAACAAACGCACCGTAATCGGTGATGTTGGTAACCGTGCCCTTGATCTTCTTGCCTTCCGGATATTTCACACCGATGCCGTCCCACGGATCGGCTTCGAGCTGTTTCATGCCAAGCGAAATCCGGTGGGTTTCCTGGTTGATGCGGATGATCTGGATCTTGACCGTCTGGCCGATCGTCAGGATTTCCGACGGGTGGTTGACGCGGCGCCAGGCCATGTCGGTGACATGCAGCAGGCCGTCAATGCCGCCGAGATCGACAAAGGCACCGTAATCGGTGATGTTCTTGACGACGCCCTCGACAACCTGGCCCTCTTCAAGATTCTGAACGATTTCAGACCGCTGCTCGGCGCGGCTTTCTTCCAGGACGGTGCGGCGCGAGACGACGATGTTGCCGCGGCGCTTGTCCATCTTGAGAATTTCAAAGGGCTGCGGGTTGTGCATCAGCGGGGTGACGTCGCGGATCGGACGGATGTCGACCTGCGAACGCGGCAAAAACGCCACGGCGCCGTCGAGATCAACCGTAAAGCCGCCCTTGACCTGGTTGAAGATGACACCTTCCACCCGCTCATTGGCTTCGAACTTGGCTTCCAGGCGAACCCAGCTTTCTTCGCGGCGGGCTTTCTCGCGGGACAGAACCGCTTCACCCAGAGCGTTCTCGATGCGCTCGACGTAAACTTCAACTTCGTCGCCGGGCTTCATCGAGCCGTCTTTCGACTTGGCGCCGAATTCCTTCAGCGGGACGCGGCCTTCAACCTTGAGACCGACATCGACAATGGCGACGTCCTTTTCGATTGCGGTAATAATGCCCTTGGCGACATAGCCTTCGGCAAGATCCTGCGTGGCAAAGGATTCCTCGAGGAGGGACGCGAAGTCCTCCATGGACGATTGTGCAGACATATATACTCCTGAAAAGTCCTGGCCGGGATTCTGCTTCGGCCGGACATGGCGCCGATGGTTTGCGTTTCACGGGTTTTCGATGCTGTCCGGCAACGGTTTTAAGCGCTGCCAATTCGGCGCTTGGACGGCCTCGAAAACGTGGGGCTCTAGGGCGTTCCGGCCTAGCGAGCCGCTTCAATCAGCGCGTTTGCCGCCCGGAACGCCGTTTCTATATCCATTTCACTCGTGTCTAGCAAGTGGACATCGTCGGCAGGACGCAGCGGCGAGTCATCACGATTCATGTCGCGGGCGTCACGACGCTTCAGATCCTCAAGCACATCCTCATAGCTGGCGGTGCTGCCGGCGGCCTGCATCTCGGCATGCCGGCGGCGGGCCCGCACCGGCGGCGAGGCCACCACATAGAGCTTGATATCGGCATCCGGGCAAACCACGGTGCCGATGTCACGGCCATCCAGGACCGCGCCCGGTTCCCGCCCGGCAAATCGTCTCTGTGCCTCGACCAGCGCCTGGCGTACGGACGGCATGACGGCAACTTTCGAGGCCGCTTCGCCGATTCCGTGAGCGGACAAGACCGCACGATCGAGGCCGGCAAAGTCCACTTCGAGGGCCGTCTTTGCTGCCGCGGCCTCGTCATCGAGCGGAATGCCGCCTTGCAGCAGCGCCCTGGCGACGGCGCGGTAGGTCAGTCCGGTATCGAGATGATGAAACCCGAACTGCTCGGCAATGCGGCGCGCCAGGGTGCCCTTTCCGGATGCGGCCGGACCATCAATAGCAACGACAAATCCCATCTCAGGCCGCCTCTTCCGCCAGCCGGATATCGGCGCCAAGCCCGGCCATCATATCCATGAATTCGGGAAAGCTGGTGGCGATCATGGCGCTGTCGTCGATGGTGACGGGATGTTCGCTGGCAAGACCCATCACGGCAAAGGCCATGGCGATGCGGTGATCGAGATGGGTTTCAACGACCGCCGAGCGGCTGGCGGATCCAAGCCCCTTGCCGCCCGGAACACCGCGCACACGCAGCGACGCCTCGCCTTCCGTGCAATCAACGCCATTGGCCTTCAGCCCGCTCGCCACCGCAGACAGGCGGTCGGATTCCTTGACCCGCAACTCCTCGAGCCCTTCCATCACCGTTTCGCCCTCGGCAAAGGACGCCGCCACCGCGAGCACCGGATATTCGTCGATCATCGACGGTGCGCGGGCGGGCGGAACGGTGACGCCGGTCAGCTCCGATGCCCGGACATGCAGATCGGCCACATCCTCGCCGCCGGACACCCGAGCATTGACGGTCTCGATGTCGCCGCCCATTTCCCTCAAGGTGGTGATGAGCCCGGTCCGGGTCGGGTTCATCAGCACATTTTCTATTCTCACGGAGGAGCCGGGCACCAGGAGGGCCGCCACCAGCGGGAAGGCCGTCGAAGACGGATCACCGGGCACGTCTATGCTCTGCCCCTCCAGAAGGGGCTGGCCCTGCAGCCGGATGATGCGGGCGCCGTCTGCGTCGGTTTCGACCTCCAGCTCAGCGCCGAAACCGGCCAGCATCTTCTCGGTATGGTCGCGCGTCATCACCGGTTCGATGACCGTGGTGATGCCCGGCGCGTTGAGGCCGGCCAGCAGAACCGCCGATTTGACCTGTGCGGACGGCATCGGCACACGGTAGCGGATCGGCGGTGCGATCGTCGGGCCGTAGAGTGTGACCGGCAGCCGGTCGCCTTCGGCCGCCTCGACCTGCACGCCCATCTGCCGCAACGGATCGAGCACCCGGCCCATCGGACGCGACGACAGCGACGCATCGCCGATAAAGGTCGCCTTGAAATGATAGGGGCCGACGAGACCCATCGTCAGCCGGACGCCGGTTCCGGCATTGCCGAAATCGAGCGCTGCCTCGGGTTCCAGCAGACAGCCATTGCCAACGCCGTCGATGATCCACACGCCGTCCTGCTTGGCGACGCGGGCGCCCATCGCCTGCATGGCCCGGCCGGTCGCCAGAACATCCTCGCCTTCCAGCAGGCCGGTGATGCGGGTGCGGCCGCTGGCAAGCCCGCCGAACATGAAGGCGCGGTGGGAAATGGATTTGTCGCCCGGGATCCGGATGGTTCCCTTCAGCCGCTCCGATCGGTGCGCAACGGCCGCCCGCGGCTCCGCCCTGTTTGCCATGTGGTTTCGTCCCTGCATCTGGCCATCTGAGGGGAGCAGATTGCCGGGTGGCCGGCTCCCCGCGGACGCTCTATCACATGGTTTTTTGCCGGTCACCCGTTTTGCCGCCCCAAGGCCGCGCTTTTTGCGCAGATATGCTTTGACAGGCCGCGTCAAGATTAGTATGGGGTCCGGCACACCAAAGCCCCGCTGAACAGTCCTGCCCCACGGCAAACCGGTCGGCAATGGCGGTGAAGATTTCAGACGATTCGTGATCGGTTTTGGCCGGCCCGCAATCGTTCATTCGGCGGCAGCGCCTGTCGTCGACCCGACCAGACAAGAGGCCCACACAGTGTCAAAACCCGAACTCGGTACCAAGCGCGTCTGTCCGGAGACGGAACGCAAATTCTACGACCTCAATCGCGATCCGATCGTCTCGCCCTATACCGGCAAATCCTATCCGCTGTCCTTCTTCGAGGTTGGCGAAACGCCTGTTGCGCCGCCGAAACCGGAGCCGGAGGAAAAGCCGGAAACCGAGACGCCGGAAGCGGAAACCGAGAATGATGATGTCGAAATCGTATCTCTGGAAGATGCCGATGACGAGGCGTCGGATACGGGCGAAACGATTCCCGATATCGATGGCGACGACGATGACGACGTCGATCTCGGCGATGATGATGACGATACGTTCCTCGAAACCGACGATGACGACGACGATGATGTCACCGGCATCGTCAATGTGGGTGATGACAGCGAGGAAACCTGAGCCCGCCCGCCAAAGGGCCGATTTTCCGGCCCCGGCGCATTTTGACCTTGATCTCCAGGGCAAGCGGTTTTAGAAAGCCGCACATTATGCAGGTCTCCCAAGGCCTGCAATAACCGGAAAACCGGACAAAGGGGCCATAGCTCAGTTGGGAGAGCGCTTGCATGGCATGCAAGAGGTCAGGGGTTCGACTCCCCTTGGCTCCACCAAAATTCCTTGGTCCATTTCTGAGACATGGGTAACACAGTTGGTCTGCATTGTTGCTGTCCAGTAAGGGATTGTGTGCGCTGTCACCTTAGGTCCGTCAAAGCCTTCCGTGGATCCGGTCCATTATGCGCTCGATCCCTTTTATTTGTTCTTGAAGCAGTTGGCTTGACCAAGGCATTGGTATGAAGACACGATCGACCAGAACGATCCGAACTGGGACAAACGGCGCTTCCGCAACGCTTGATCCTGCAATCGCGATCATCGGCTTCTGGTGTCCCTTGTATCCTCGTTGGAAAAATACCCGCTGAAATCGATACCGCTTGGCTGGCAACAAAGATTATTAAGTGATCAACCAGACAGTTTGTTGAAATAAGCTGTACATTCGCGCATACCTTTATCAGGGTATAACCATGCGAATTTCCATATCGTTTTTTGGAGCGCTCTCAATTGTAATGGCCAGCGCGATAGTTCTTCCGAGCCCGGATTGGGTGATTTCCCCTCAAGCATCTCTTTTGGCAATCGCGCTTATTGGAATATCAGGCTCTTTTTTGGCTTTGCCTGGAGTGGTCTCGATGCTGGCAATCGCATGGATCGCCCTATTGTCCAGATCGAACCGTCGTCGAGAGCCTAAGAGCAGAAATCATTCTATTGGAGTGGCTGATTGAACCTATGCATCATCATTCCTGCATACAATGAAGAACACGCAATCGGCCAATGTCTTGCGGAGTATCGACAGGCATTTCCTGACGCGCGAATTGTTGTGATCGACAACAATTCTAACGATGGGACAGCCGACAAGGCTAAAGATCACCTCACATCTCCTAATGATCTAATCCTGTTTGAGGGTCAGCAAGGCAAGGGATTTGCGGTCAAAGCCGGATTGTCCAGAATTGAGGCGGATGCTTATTTGGTTGTTGATGGGGATGCGACCTATCCCGCTGATGACGCCAGACGGTTGGTTGGTCAGATGCTTGAGACTCGAGCCGACATGGTCGTCGGCGACCGGTTATCTGAGGGCGCCTATGCCAAGCAAAACAAGCGCATCGGGCATAGCAGCGGAAACGGTCTTTTGACATATATCGTTTCCAAACTTGCAGGGCAGAGTTTCAATGATGTGCTTTCGGGGCTTCGCGTATTATCCAGACCATTTGTGACAGCGCTTGATGTCCGTTCCTCCGGATTTCAACTTGAAACCGAAATGACTGTCATCGCGGCCTATCTCAGGGCGCACGTGGTTGAAATGCCTATTAACTATCGAGCCCGAGGAGTGGGCTCATACTCGAAGCTCAATGCGATGCGGGATGGTGTGCGGATTTTGAATTTCGCCATCAGCAATTGGATCGCATTTGCACCGATGCAACCCTTCATGATCCTGGCAATTCTTTCCGGCGGCATCACGGCAATCCTTGGGCTTCGAATCCTGTCCGCTTTCTTTGCCGGAGATATTGCGGCGGGCTCAACTTACACCACGACAGCGGCCGCCACCGTTGCTTTCGCCCTGGTTTTTGCGCTCTCCCTCTTCTTCGGTGTCGCGCTGCGAATTCTCGGCAGGAACGACCGGCGTCGTGAAATCGCACGTTTTCTTGAGAGGAAAAGACAGTGGAACACCCGGCTGGATGAAGATGTCTAATCTTCTGCCTGGACCCAATTGTCAAACATTTCGAAATCAAATCCAGTATGGCTCATCGAGAAGCCGTTGAAGGCGTCCAACCCGCTACGGTAATTATTGTATCGATGCATTCAGACTTTGCCGATACCGTCAAAACCTGACTTGCACAAATTCACCGCATCGCCTTGGCCTCAATCGGCCTTCTGGTTCTCCACCGCCCTTTGAACAGCCGGTCCGATCTGGCGTTTGCGCGAGACCACTCCGTCGGCGACAAGCATGTCGTCTGCAACGTCTCCACCGAAGGCGGAGATGATGATGTCCTTGTCTGCATCATCGCCCCAGAGCAGATAGGATTTCTGGTCGCGCGTATCGACGATGGCAAAGATGAGGTGATCGACACCACTGACTTTTTTCTGCTCTTCTATTGCGGATTTCAGCTCGTAGCGCCGATCGATCAACTGCCGGGCAGTCAGGGTCTCGGCGACGCCGATACCGACCTTTTGGCCGGCAAATTCGAAATCCTTGTAGTCGAGCAGGACGATATCCTTTGCCGACAGTCCACCCAGGTCGGACTTCGCAAGCAGCATGCGCTCCGCAAACCCTTCGATATCGTCAATTCCGGCGCGTTCGGCCAGTTTTCGAGCATAGGTTCTGTCATAGTCGGTTGTGGTCGGTGAGGTCAGATTGACGGTATCTGAAAGAATGGCGGCCAGCCCCATGCACGCCAGCGCTGCTGGCAGGTCGACCCCGAGCATCTGTGCATGGTCAGCCAGGATCGTTGCGGTCGAACCCCAAGGCCTGATTTCGATGCTGATCACATCCGGAATGTTGAGTGGCGATCCGCCGATCGCGTGATGATCGATGATGGCCGCAATCGAGTCCGTATCGATGGTGGGTGGCAGCTGAGTGCGTTGATTGAAGTCCACCAAACCGACCGTCATCCCGGAGAAATCCTCGATCACCTGTGGCTCGTCGGCATCACACTGATCAATAGCGAAGCGAGACTCCGGATTGAGCGGCCCCGGAAGTCCCGGCTGACCTCCATGGATAAAAGCGGCAAGCAGGCTTCCGCCAAGCGAGTCGGTATCGGGATTTGTATGTCCGGTCCAAACCAGATTCTCTGTGCCTTCCAACTCCTTGCTCAGATAGTCGACGGCGGCGGAACCAACCGCGGCGGCGGCCTGATCCTGGTCCGCGGCACGGACTTCAGACGCGATAACCGAGAGACTCATGCCCAAAATGAGTGACAGGAATGCCGCTCTTTCAATCAGATCCGGAAATCCGGTTGCGGCACGCTCGCGTGAAATCCGTCGACTTGCGGTAAGAAATCTCATTGGCACCCTCCAAAATCTCTTGCCAACCGATTGACCGAACCATCGTTAGAGAAGCATTGGGTCGCAAGTAAGATTGTTTCATCGCAAACGTCCAACAAGGCACTGTGCACTGTCACTGCAATTCATGTGCATGCTATTTAGGTAGAATCATTTGATCGCGGCAAATCGGTTCACACGGCAAGGCACGTCGAGCAGCGCGATGTGGTGCGCCGTCAAAGAGCCGGTTGGTCCTATGTGAACAAACGCGCCCTAAGAAACATACACCGACCTGGCCACACTGTACTTAACGGCATCCGAAATTCCGGAGTAATTGTGGATGAATATTTGTGATTTGCACAACAGCCCATACTCTATCACGACATCACGACCGTTTCTGACCGCGACATCCTGGCTCTTCGTGATATAGGCCGGAACGCCCTGGCCGGTCGGACCCTTTCCGAACACCTTGTCATCGTCGGTTTTTCGAATTGAGTCGAATGACACGACAAGATCACCATATTTCTCAACGAAGAGATCGATGAAATTCTGCTCATCTGAAGCAACGAACACCCGGCAGTTTTCCCGTCCGACAGCGTCGAATTCGTGCTCGATCGCAGCAAAATACCTGTCGAACGAGATGTCGAAGCCTCTGGCCGGTGAACGGTTGCCATCCGTGCCGCGAATGTGAACGCCGATCACATGGTGTCCGGCAAGATGGCGGGCATGGAAATCGTCAATTGCCTGGGAGATGTGGGGCCGGTATTTCATGTAGCGATCCACGATCTGTTTTGGCGATACCGAAACGGATGACGGATCCAGCCGCCGACCATCGATGACAGGATTGAAGGCTTCCCTCCAGACGCTGTGTGACAATCTCTTGGAGGACAGAACCCGGGCGTAGTTGCGGACATCGTCAACGGTTTCGGGCGGCAGAAGATGCAGGTCCTGGGGAAATTCGACCTTACCGCGTTCGCGCTCCTGCCACTTGCGCATGCTTTCGATTGTTTCAAAAGGTTCTGGACCCAACTCATCCAGAATTTGGTTTTCGCCATAGCCCGGTGATAGGGGCTCAAAATAGTATTCCCAAACCGACCTTTTGCCCAAGAAACCTTTGTCATGAAAATAGATGCAACCTGTCCCGAACAATACGATCGGAACACAATCGAGATTGTGCTGCTCGATGAGACGCAACGTGTTCACCACCTGATGAAAGAGCGAGAACATGCCGACGTCCCGCTCCAATATGACGAGGAGCCTGGGATCGCGTTCCACGGTTGATTCGTCCATATGAAATCCGTTCACGGTGGCGTGGCGCAGCGCGCTAGACTGTCGATAGCCGGTGAGGCAAGACGGTCTTCCGCCCTTTCGCCCTTGTCCTCTCCACCAAGCATGCGCGCCTGTCAGTTCCCGCCCGCCAAATCATCCAGTGCCTCCACAAAGCGGTCGGCAAAGGCGCAGGCATGGGCGCGGCTGGTCAGCGGCTCGGCGTAACCGAAGGACAGGCAGGTGCCGTGCGCGGTCGAGACGACGGTGACCAGCATGGGGTGGATGCCATGGCTTTGCGACGGCATCAGAAGGACACGGGCAATGCCCACCTGGCGGCCCGAAAGGCGATTGAGATCACCGACATCCGACAGGCCGGTGCCGACGACGAACAGGTCGTTCGGCCCGGCAAAGCGTTCCGCCTCTTCGCGAATGTCTTCGGGCGGAATGGACGGGTTCATCAGCAGCGCCGATGGCCTGTTTGTCTTCAACTGATCGTCAAGTGCACGGGCGATGTTCATCAGGCTCCTGCCGGTTTCGTCCGGCCCGAGCTCAAGCCCGATGCTGGAGATGTAGAGTCCGACGGCGTCGCCGGAAACTGCCGGCCGGCCATCGGCGCGCAGGTCGGTTGGCGCAACCAGCCGCAACACCGGCGCTTGACGGGCGAGAGCCGCGGAGGCATGAACCGTGGCGGCGCAGAAAGCGCCGGCCAGATGAACTCCATCGCGGTGCAGCCGCGCATGCAGCCGGTCAAAATCCTCTTGCGGATAAACACGAAGAAAGGCCTGGGGACGGCGCGCTGCGCTGCCGGCCGGCTGCTCGACGCGGCACATCGCCTCCTTCGGCAGGGCCGGTTCCACCCGCCGCTCGCCGGCAAGGCCCGCCGCAACGAGGACGGTTTCAGCCGCCGGATTGAGCGCAAGAGGCGCCAGGCCGGTACCGCCTCCATGGCCCGATACCCGGTCGAAATCATTGAGAATGACGAGCATCGACCGCCCGTCGACCGCTGCGTGGCTGGCGGTCAGCGCCATCCAGGCGACCTTTCCGGACGGGTCGGTCAGCAGGACGGCCCGCCACGAGACCGCCGTCACATCGATGGGGATTTGCGCCTCGGCGGCATAGAGCTGTTCGAGGTCGAAGTCACTGCCCATTTCCCGCGTGGAGACGGCAATGGTTTCAAACGAAACATCGCAGACCCACCACGGGCGATCGCGATCCTCCACCCGGGCATGCAACAGGGGATGGCGTTCGTGGACGATTTTCAGGCGCGACCGAACCTCGTCGACAGGCAATGGGTTGGCCAGTTCCGCAAGGGTGACGAGCTGGACACCGCCGTTGGACAGCCGGACGAGTTCGGTGAACATCGCTTCCTGGGGGCCAAGCGGGCGCTCTTCGGCACCGTTCGCCATCGTTTCAGTCTCCATCGGCTCAGGCATTGGCGTATTTGTCGCCGACCCCTTCCCTCAGCGGATGGGTGTCGTAGAAAATCGACATGGACTTGAAATTTCCGGCCTGATCGAAGGTGAAATAGTCGATCCCCTGGAATGTCACCTGATCTCCACTGGAAAGGGTCCAGTCATATTCGAAATGCGCCGCCGCACTGTTGCCGTTGACACCCACCAGAATGTCGAAAACCGTTAACCGGCTGGCGCTCGAGGCGTTCCCCAGCTTTCTGAAAAAGGACGGCGCATCCACCCGGCCCAAAAAGGGTGAGTTGACATGGGCGTCAGGGCCAAAAAGGTCGATGATCCCGTCGATATCGGCGGCGTTCATGCGCTCGAAATATCGATGAACCCTGTCCAACATGTGCTGTTCTTCCATCGTCGGCACCTCATATGACTCGAGTCTTGAAGGTTACGATGAAGGCGTGTGGGACACAATTGCACAGGCGAGATGAAGCCCGCGCGGCCCACCCTCGCATCGAAAGGCCTGTGCGTTCAAGGGGAGGCGGGATCGCGCCCCTCGCCTGCCGTAAGCAATGTGACAATTTCGTCGATCCGCTTTTGATTGTTTTTGACATAGTCGCGACCTGCCTGCCGGATAATCTCGATGTTTTCAGGAGCGGGATCAAAGCCGCTGATCCCCATCGTCACCGTTGGAGAAAGCACTGCCAGCGTGATGTCGACGGCGGAGTCAAAATCCGCGTGTCTTCTCAAAGCTCCCTCGCTAATGTTGGATTGGCCGCGATAAAGGAGACGAAATGCCGGCGTGAACCAATCGACCATACCACCTCTGATGACGGTTTTTTCCGCCAGAGAATAATCCCGCACGCTTCCAAGCGAGACAACGACAAAATCGTCGACATCCGGCAGATGGGTGCGCGCATGCAGGTAGGCAAGGTGGGCCGGTTCATTGGAGATCAGGGCCGGGTCGCCGTAAAAATGCTCCTCGGTCTCGTACCCGAGCAGGATAACCGCCGGGAAGACACTGGGAACACTGGTGACGGCGGTCACCAGCGACCAGAGATAGAGATTTGCCTCGGCCTCGTCCCAGTTGCGGAACACTTTCAGCTCGCCGGTTTTCCCGGAATAGGCGGGAAACATGACGGGCCTCAGCAGATCTCCGAATCGCGCCTCGCCAACGACATTGCGCGCGGCGGCAAGTCGGCCCTCATTGGTCAGGTAGGGCCCCATGATTCCAAAGCCCGTCAGAATTCTGTGGTGAAGCGGGCTATCGAGAATCTGGCCGGAAAAGGCCTCGTAAGTCTCAATGGCTTCGGCCGCGGACACGGGTTTTCCGGTCTTTTCGTCCGGGTGCAAAAGCAGCGTCGATATGATGGCGCCGGTCGATGAACCGGCGACAAAATCAAACAGCTCATGGATCGGCTTGCCGGATTTCTCCTCGAGCGCCTTGAGCACCTCCAGATCCGAAAGCCCGTACAGCGCGCCGCCCTCGATGGCCAGGATGCGGACCCGGCCGGGCTGATCCGTTTTGATGTCGACCGGCGGCTTGAAATCCGCTTCTGGCGGCCAGGCGGCAAGTCGATAGTCATATTCGGCCAAGTGCCGGCTGTAGACATAGACAATAGCCGCGTAGACACCAAGCGTCATAACAAGCAGCCCGAGCAGCGACAAACACAGTTGAATCGGACTTCTCAATCGTCGCTCCTGCCTGTGTTTCGGACGCCGGGGCTTGAGACAAGAAATGGCCTCGCCTGGTGATCAGTTTGCCCCGGCGAGGTTGAGAAACGGTTTATCCGGTGCATCGAATCTTTCGACCAGGCGTCAAGACAACCGGCAGGACGGTCCATCGCCTTTACCGCCTCTGGACTCGATTATCGAACTCGCCGGATTTGTCGGCGCCCTGCCGGGCAGCACGGCAGCGGTGCGGCCATGGGCGAGACCGGTGGTTTTTGCACCCTCGCTGCTCGGGCGGCTATCGTTTCCTGATCCTCAAACAGCACGAATTTGTTGCAATTGTGTATGATACGGCCCTATCCCGGAGGTGACCGGATTGGCCGCGGGCTTTCGACCTGTCCATGCGCCATGACTTGAAACGAGCGCCCGGTTCAGACACATAGCAGTGCGGGGATCGTTGGTGTCCTCGAACCGCCCGATCGGATCAGAATTGGTAGAACCAAAATGGCAGACGAACCAGCAAAGTCAGCGGAAGACACGACAAAGGCACCGGAAAAAACGGCAGGCCGCTCGATCCGCCTGTCCGGTGGTGTGGTGGCCGTTGCGGTCGTTATCGGTCTTCTGGTCGCACTGGGTGTGTCGCGGCTCATCGAGTTGCAGGCCCGGGTGGACGCGTTGGCCGGCGCGCTGAGCGCACAGCAGACCGTTTCCGCGTCTTTGACCGAGCAGCTCGCATCGCATCAGCAGGCGCTGACCGGTCTATCCGCTGCCTTGAAAACCGCGCAGGGCGAGACAATTTCAGACCTTGAAAAACAGTATATCGTGGCGGCGTCGGCGCGGCTGGAGGCAACCGTGGCCCGCGAGATCGCGGCGCTTGGAACATCGGGATTCCGGTTCAACATGGTCGAGTTCGACCGGCGGTCCTGTGCCCAGGGCGGCATCTTTTCCGGTGAGCATCCGGACGGCTACCAGCAGAACGAGCCGTTTGACCCCAACAATCTGGTCGACGTGCTGCAATCGAGCGAAGATGTGCGTGGCATTCCCTTTTACCGGGTCAAGATCAATGGCGCCACCATTCAATGGCAGGGCAGCCCGGCCCTCTTCAGGCATGGCAGCATGCGCATCGAGTGCAATTGAGGTGTAACGGGGATAACAGGACCCGGATTTGCCCGGCCGATGTCAGTGTAAAGGCCGGTTTCGCCGGCGTATCATCAGCCAGCCGACCACCAGCAGCAGGGCAATCGCTGCGACAACAAACAGGGCCACGACCGACAGGTGTTTGAAAAAATGCGGCAGGACCGATGCATCCTTGCCGAAATGGTAGGCGAGCGTCGTCCAGAAGCCCACCCAAAGTGCCGCGCCAACGGCATTGGCCAGCAGGAATTTCAGCCAGTGCATGCCGGCGCTTCCGGCGGCAATGCCGTTCAACTGGCGCAGGATCACAAAAAAGCGCGCCGAGGCGACCAGGATCGGTCCGCGCTTTTGTATGAGGTCTTCGACCCTTGCCAGCCTTTCCTGCGTCACGCCGAAGCGGCTGCCATATCTGACGATCAGCGGGCGTCCGAGCTTGCGTCCGATCAGATAGCCGACATTGTCACCGGCGACTGCGGCAACGAACACGGTTGCGGCAATGGCGTAAATATTGAGCTGTCCCATTCCTGCCAGTCCCGAGGCGATGATGATCAGCGTCTCTCCGGGAAGCGGCAGTCCCAGCGCCTCGAGAAAGACATCGATGAACAATCCCGGCAATCCGAAATGACGGACCAGGGGTTCGATCTGAGTGAGCAGAAGCAGCATTGATACATCCAGCCTGGTGGTCGCGCCGACGAAGCACGACACGGACCGGGTATAGATGAATCACATTAGACGGTCGAAATCCAGTTGCACGCGGCAATCGCCTGTCGGTTCAACCTTTCTCTCCGCCGGCGAGTTGCCCTTCCCGGATGAAGCGCTGCGAGAACAGGAAAATGACGAGCACCGGAAGAACGATCAATATGGCGGCCAGAATGGCCTCCGGCCGGCGGATCGGGATGCCCGTCGCTGCAGAAAAGCTCAGCGCCCGGGCGCCGCTCACAAGGGCCGTCAAACCGACGGGCAGGTTGTAGAGCGCATCGTCGGACAGAAGGACAAAGGCGAGAAAATAATTCGACCAATTGGCCACGAAGCTGAAGAAAGCGATCAATGCGATCGCCGGCTTGGCGAGCGGCAGCGCCACCCGGGTGAAGACCTGCCAGGCATTGGCGCCGTCGACCCGCGCCGAATTGAGGATCTCGCGCGGCAGGGACGTGGCGAAATAGATGAAGGCCAGATAGACACCGAACGGGAAAAACGCGGTCGCCAGGACGAGTGAAATGCGCGTGTTGTTCAATCCGATGAGATGCATTTCCAGGAAGATCGGCAGGACGATGGCCGCATTGGGCGTGATCATGGCGATCAGGGTCGCCAGCAATATGATGCGGCGGCCTGGAAAGGTCATCGTGGCCAGCGCATAGCCGGCCGGCAGGGCGGCAACCAGCGACAGACCGACACCGCCAACGGAATAGATCAGCGAGTTGAGGGCCCAGACACCGAGATGCGCCGCCTCGTAGCCCGACAGGTTCGACCAGGCAGTCGCCACATTGCTCCAGCTTCCCCAGGAAAACGGCGCAGCGGTGAACAGGGAGGCATCGGTCCGGCTGGCTGCCAGAAACAACCAGAGCAGCGGCAGGCCGAAAAAACATAAGGAAAACAGGACAACGGCGCCGGCGACAAGGTGCCAGAACCGAAGTTTGGCGGCGGAACGCCGGCGGCGCGCCTTCGACAGTGGAAGGTTCATTGGTCGATCCTGTAGAATTTGGTGGCAAAGACGATCCACAGGGCGATGGAAACGGACAGCATCAGGATCATGGTCGAAAGGGCCGCCGAGACGCCGAAATCACCCATGAGAAAGGCATATTGATAGGCAAGCTGGTTGAGCGACCAGTCATTGCGGGCAAGCTGCGGACCGGCCAGCCCCAGCAATTGCGGTTCGACAAACAGCTGCAGGCCGTTGGCGATGGACAGAACCGCCATCAGTGCAATGGATCGCCAGATCATCGGGATCTTGATGCGCAAGGCCAGTTTCACCGGACGGCAGCCGTCGATGCGCGCCGCCTCCATGACCTCGCCGGGCAGGACCGTCAGTGCGCCGTGCAGCACCACGATCCAGCCGCCCGCATAGGCAAAGAACGCCATCAGCGTGAAGACACCGGCGAGGCCGAGCGTATCGATCACCTGAAAACGGTTTTCCCATCCGAACAGGTCGAAAACTGCCTTGAACGGGCTGACCTGCGGATCGAGGATGAACAGCCAGAGCACGACAATGGCCGCCGATGTCACCGCGCCAGGCAGAAAGAACACCGTCCGTGCGGTGGTGCCGAGACGGCGCGGCATGACATCGATGATCGAGGCAAGCGTGACCGTGCCGATGACCATGAGGCTGACCCACATCACCACATAGGTGATGACATTGATGAAGCTTTGCCCGAGCCGGAAATCGTCCAGCGCGAGCCGGTAGTTGGTCAGGCCGGAGAAGCTTCCCGACAGGGTGTCAAAGAAGCTGAGACCGACGGCATAGCCGACCGGAAAAACCCCGAATAGGAGAAGCAGTGCCAGATAGGGCAGCAAGAACAGATAGGCAGTGCGTGTCTTGCGCCGGTTCCGGGCGCGCAAGGCCCGGGCACGGTGGGCGGCCTCTCCTGAGGGATTGCCCGGTGTCTCGCTCATGCCGCCCCGCCATTTGTTGTCATGGGCCGGACACCGCCCGGCCCGGTCAGCGATGTCATTCGCGCACGATCCGATAACCGGCAACCTGGGCGGTGTTGGCGATCTCCTGTTCAAGAGCCGGCAGTGTTTCCACCAATGTCCGTCCCGATGCAACGGCCGGAGAGACGATCTTGCCGATCACCGACGGCATGTCAAAACGCCGTGCGCCATATTTCGGATCGGCATAGTCGGCCGCCGCCTCCATGGCCGCAAAAACCTGTCCATCCGCATAATAGGCGTCATCGATCAGTTTCTGCCCCCACAGTTTCGTGACGGGTGCGTAGGGTGGAAAGGTCACCGCATCTTTCTGATTGGCCTCGCTGGTGGTCAACCATTCCAACATGGCGATGGCTGCCTGCGGATTTTCCGTATCCCTGTAGACCCCGAAACCGCCGCCACCGAAACTCCAGGTCACCGGGGCTTGCTCATCCGCCCATTTCGGTGGCGGGGCGGCCGCGATGGATCCGGCCGGAATCTTATAGGTCGGTTTGAGAATGAACTCACCGAACCAGGTGGGTCCGACATAAAGCAGCAGCTTTCCCTCCTTGGCCTGTTTGACGAATTCGGGATCGAACGGCCCGGATTTGATCAAGGTTCCATTGGCCGTCATCCGGTCGATCATACCGGCGGCCCGCAGGCAGCGCTCCGATCCGAGATTAACCAGCAAGGTGTCGTCCTCGCCATCCACCGGCGTGGCCATGTCGCAACCGGACGCCATGATCATGCCGTAGAGGCCATAGGGATCGGTCGACGATCCGAGAAAGTAGCCGGGATGGTTTTCCGCAATAGCAGCGCCCAAGGCCTCGAAATCCTCCCAGGTTTGGGGAACGTCATAGCCGAACTCCCGCATTTTCGGCTTGTCGTACCAGGTCAGATTGTGCGCCAGATCGCTGCGCAGGCACACCAGTTCGCCATTGACAATGCAGGGCGCATTGGCATTGGGATAAAAGTCGGCCAGCAGAGCAGCATCGACCTGGCCTTCCAGTTTCATCAGATAGTCGGTGCGCCGCGTCGACAGCATGGCCGAGTTCGGTGCATCGGAAATAAACACCAGATCGGGGACACCGCTGCCGGCGCGCAGGGCGAGCTGCAGCTTGGTCACCGTCTCTTCCGGCGCGACGGTCACGATATCGAGTTCCACGTCCTCCTTGAGGGCGTCATAGGCCTGATAGGATTTGACCCGCAGCGTGTCGCCCCAGACCGTCAGTTTGGTTTGCGCAGCGGCCGGCGCGGCAGAACCGGCCGCGAATGCCAGAGCCAGCGCGATGACGGCAAGGCCGGTCGAAGACGACGTTGGTGTTGTGTCAGACATGATTTCCTCCCATTGGTCCAGTGTGCATGGCAGATGGCGGTTCCGGCGATCTCAGTGTGCGGCCGTCGGCCGCGAACAGGTGCAGATCGTCCGCTTTGACCGCCAGGGTCACCGCGCCGCCGCTTACGATGCCGGTTTCGCCGACAATCTGGGCGACCAGCTGATCGCCGCGTGTGGTTTCGAAATAGCCGTAATTGATGTTGCCCAGCCGCTCGATAACCCGTGTTTTCGCCTCGATCCGCAGATGGTCAGCCGACCGGGAAATGCCAGGCGGCACGACATCGAGATGCTCCGGGCGGACGCCGATGGTCTTTGCCTGACCATCCGGCGGCATCGCCGGCGCAAATGCGTCGGCGTCCAGGACATTCATGCGCGGCGATCCGATGAATCCGGCGACAAAGCTGTTGGCGGGACGATGATACAAATCCAGCGGCCGGCCCACCTGCTGAACGACGCCGCGATCCAGAACCACGATGCGGTCGGCAAGGGTCATGGCCTCCACCTGATCATGGGTAACATAGATCATGGTGGTGCCCAGTTCGCGGTGAAGCCGTTCAATTTCCAGCCGCATCTGGACCCGCAGCGCCGCATCCAGATTGGAGAGCGGTTCGTCGAACAGGAAGACCTTGGGATGACGCACAATCGCCCGGCCGATGGCCACGCGCTGGCGCTGACCGCCCGAAAGCTGCGCTGGCATTCTGTCGAGAAGGTCATCGAGCCGTAGGATGCGGGCCGCCTCTTCAACCCGCTCGCCGATGTCCCTTTTGCCAAATCCGGAAAGCTCCAGATTGAAAGCCATATTCGAAAAGACATTCATGTGCGGATAGAGCGCGTAGGACTGAAACACCATGGCGATGCCGCGTTCCGACGGCTCGGCAAAGGTGACATCCCGGCCGTCGATGCTCATCTGTCCGGTGGTTGAGACCTCAAGCCCGGCAATGATGCGGAGCAATGTCGATTTTCCCGAACCGGATGGCCCGACGAAAACGACAAACTCGCTTTCCTCGATCTCGAGATCGATGGCCTGCAGAACAGAGACAGCGCCGAATGTCATGCCGATGTTTTCAAGGCGCACCATGGTCATCGGCGCCGCTCTTCGGTGAGACCGCCGGCGTCGACATCGATGCGGGTCAGGGCCGTTGCCTCGATCTCGTCCCAATCGAATGCATATCCCAGCCCCGGCTCGGTTCGCACATGCAGGTGGCCATCGATGATCGACAGGCCGCCGAGATCGCGCAATCCGCGAATCTGATCCGCATTGATGACCAGTTGCTCATAATAGTCGTTGTTGACGATGGCGGCGCAGAGCTGCGCGTTCTCATGTCCCATGCCGTGAACCTGCGCCCGCATGCCGAAGGATTCGGCCAGATGGGCAATCTTGATGGAACCGGTGATGCCACCTTTGAAGGCGGCGGAAATGCGCACCATGTCCAGCGCACCGGCCTCGATCCACGAGGCCATGTTCCAATGGGCGCCGTCCGTGGTCTCGGCCGCGAGGATCGGCACGTCCAGTTTTTCGCGCAATCGGGCATAGTGGCCGATATGGTGTTCGCGCATCGGTTCCTCGTACCAGAGGAACCCTTCGTCCTGCAGGGCCTTGCCGAGTTTCAATGCGTCGACATAGTCAAATCCGGCAGACCCGTCATACATCAGATCTGCGTCCGGTCCGGTCCAGCGGCGCAACCGCCTGCTGAGCTCGATATCGGATGCCACGTCCCCCCAGCCATGCAGCTTGAAGGCCGTGAAGCCGCAATCCATGCACAGTTTGATGTGCCGTTCATAATCATCGAGCGTCGGCCAGGTCACCGTCGAGGCATAGGCGGGGATCCGGGTCCCGTTGCCGCCGACCAGTTGATGGATCGGCATTGCGGCCACGCGGGATTTCACATCCCAGCAGAGCAGATCAATGGCCCCCGTCGTGTGAACCGCAAACTCCTCGATGCGATCAGTCTCCCACATCAGGTGCCAGAGCCGCTCGGTCATCCTGGGGTCCTCGCCGATGAACCGGCCGAACCGGCGGCGAACCGTGTCGGCGACACCATCACCCTTGCCAAGCTCGATCGCGCCAAAGATGTCTGAGTCCGTGTGCATCCGGATCACGCCCTTTCGCGGGGCAACGCCGTCCGGCGAGTCACTGGCGGTCGACGGCAGACCGGAGCGCCAGGCAAAGGGTGGCATCGGCTTGTGTTCAACCACCCAGCAGGTGAATCCGGTTATGCGCATCAAGGGCTCCCAATTTCTGTTAAAATACACAAATAGTGTTTGCATATGTCAATTAGATTTTTAAATATATTTAAAATGGACAATCAGACGCATATGGATAGCCGGGGAAGCAGAGGAAATGCGGGATACGCCGCCTTTCGCGCCGCGTTGCTGGACGGGCGGCTCACGCCGGGCGCCACCCTCACCCAGGACGATTTGTGCGCTGTGCTCAACATGACCCTGTCACCGCTGAGGGAAACCCTCACCCTGCTCGAAGCCGACGGCCTCGTGACGGTCCGGCACCGAGCCGGAATCACGGTTCTCGACCCCGATGTCGCCTTCATCCGCCGCAATTTTCAGTTTCGAACCCTGATCGAACGCGAAGCCCTGCCGACATTCTCCGAGGCGGTGGAGGACAAATGGCTCAACACCACAATCGCCGCCCATCGCGATGCGCTCGACCGGGTCAAGGCCCGGGAGCCTGCGCCGGTTCTGGAGCGGCGGCTGCGCGGCCTCGACTGGACCTTCCACAGCGCGATCGTCTCGGTGCTTCACAACACCATGATCTCCGAGACGCATTATCTGCTGCAGGAGAATCTGAAGCTGGCGCGGGTTCTCAATCAGGATATGGCGTCGCCATCCAAGGTGGCCGAAGCGCTGCATGAACATTGCGCCATTCTCGAGCGGCTTGCAGATCGGGACACCGATGGTGCACACAAGGCGCTCGAAGCTCATTTTCGCGCCGCCATCCACCGGGCTTTCGGCGGCTGACCACGGCTCGACCGGGCGATTTGCATGAAGGACACCCGATGAACGACTCTCGAAACCGGCTCAATGTTCTGTGTTATGGGGATTCAAACACGTTCGGGGCCTCGACCGCCGACGACCCGGATGGCCGATATGCGCCAGACGAACGCTGGACAGGCGTCCTGCAAGAGGGTCTGGGCGATGGCTGGAGAGTGATCGAAGAGGGTCTGGGCGGGCGCACCACGGTCAGCGACGATCCGGTGGACGGGCCGGACAAGAACGGACGGACATATCTTCGCCCCTGTCTGATGTCACACAGGCCGCTCGATGCCGTCATCATCATGCTGGGAACGAATGATCTGAAGACCTATTTTGACAAATCTGCGTCGGAAATCGCCGACGGCGTCGGCTTGCTGGTGAATGATATCCATGCCCTGGGGCCCGGACGCGATGGCGGTGTACCGAAGATTGTTGTGGTTTCACCGCCCGTGACCCTCGAAGAGGCCGATCAATGGAGCGGGCTGTTTGAAGGGGGCGCCAGGAAATCACGACGGTTTGCCGCTGAATATGCGCGTGTCGCAAGAGACAAGGGCGCCACTTTCTTCGATGCGGGCAGCGTGGTGCAGTCCAGCAGGGTCGACGCAATCCATCTGGATCGCCCAGCCCACGCCGTGCTGGGCACGGCCCTGGCAAAGGCCGTCTTGGCCATGAATTGGAACTGAGGGCGATCTATGAGCACCCGGACCAGCGCCCCGGCGGCGCTTGCGCGCAAGGGCGTCAAGACGGTCATCTGGATCGTGCTTGCCATTGTCGGCCTTCTGGCTGTTTATCTCGCCGCCGCCGTGATCGGCACCGTCTGGACCACTGGCGGAACGGCAAAAGCGGCTGCGGGCGGCTCACACACTATCTATGTTCTGTCCAACGGGTTCCACAGCGATATTGCGCTGCCGGTCGAGGCCGGGGAACCGCCGGCCGGACTGCCGGTGGCGCCGGAGGACTTGCCGGGTGGAATGATCGAGACCCGTTACCTGATTGTCGGATGGGGGTCCGAGACAGCCTATACCAGTCTGCTGGCCCTTTCCGATCTCACCGCGAAGATCGCCTTCAAAGCCCTGCTCTTCGACCGGTCCGTCATGCATGTCCTGCCTTATTCGGGTGCGTTGCACGGAGACCGGGTCTACCGGCTGGAGCTTGACGACACACAATATCGCCGGCTGGTGCGCTTTGTCGCAGATACGTTTTCGACCGATGGCAACAACCGCGCCGAATTGCTGGATGGAATCACCCAGGGCTTCGGCGACGTGTTCTACCGCGCAAGACCACGATTCAGCCTGTTTTACGGCTGCAATGCGTGGACCGGGGAGGCGCTTCGTCACGCCGGCGTGGATGTCGGGCGATGGACACCCTTCGCCCAGTCGATCGAATGGAATATGGGCCGGATTTCAGGCGGTGCTCATTTGGATTCGGAAATGTGAACACCGTCCCAGTTTTGCGGCGGGTCGACTGCAAATCCCCGCAGCCGCTCGGCAAAGACCTCGTAAAGACCGTGCAGCGCCGGCGGCGCCCCGCCGAGCAATGAGCGCACGGCCTGATCAGCCGCTTCGAAATCGCCCCGGCGATAGGTTTCCAGAAAGCCGGCATGGGCTGCAACCAGCTTGGAACGGGCCGAATCCTGCAGGATCGCCGTGTCGAGAATCGTGTAGAGCACCAACGGCTCCGCCCGGCCGACAACACGGACACGATCGACCTCCAGCACAAAGTGCTGCGGGTCGTCATCGACATTGTCATCAAGGACAGTGTCGGCAAAAAGGATCGGCAACCCATAGGCCTTGGTGATGCTTTCAATGCGGGCAGCCACATTGACCGCATCGCCAATCGCCGAATAGTTGAAACGCTGGAGCGAACCGAGATTTCCGACACAGCATTCGCCCGTGTTCAGGCCGATGCCGATATTGATATTGGCACCGGTCTCGGCATTCAGCGTGTCCAGTCTATGCATCATCGCCAGTGCGGCGCGCCGCGCCGCGGCCCGGTGATCGTCTACTGGCAACGGCGCGTTCCAAAACGCCATGATGGCATCGCCCATATACTTGTCGATGGTCGCGCCCGATTGCAGCAACTCGTCTGTCATCGGGGTCAGAAAATCATTGAGCAGCTTGGTCAGGCCTTCCGGATCCAGCCCCTCGGACAACGAGGTAAATCCGCGAATGTCACAAAACAAGAGGGTCAGTTCCTTCAGCTCACCCCCGAGTTTCAGGGCCGAAGGTTCATCTGATAGCCGGCTAACGAGCGATGGCGCAAGATAGTGTCCAAAGGCATTGCGTATGTAGCGTTTCTCCCGCTCGCTGCTGAGATATTGGGCGACCGTCACCGCGACATAGACCAGAATTGCCGCCAGGGCGGGAAGCAGGGGATCGAGCAGCATTTGTCGCTCGGAAAACAGATACCAGGACAGGCCGACGACAAGACCCAGCAGAATCAGCGCGATCAGGCCGCCGGAGGCGGGTTTTCCGGGCGAAAGCGTAAAGGTCAGCAGAACCGTGACGAGGGCGGCGAGAAAATACTCCAGCCCCGGCATATAATCGGGCCGGTGAAGATAGGTCTCGGTCAGAATCTGGTCGATCGCCTCGCCATGCACTTCGACGCCCGGGACACCGTGACCGAGCGGCGTCACCACCAGGTCACGAAGGCCAAGCGCGCTGGTGCCGACAAGAATGATGCGGCCGGCAACGGTCTGTTCGAGGGCCGCCATGTCCACCGGTTCAGCCAGGAGCGCGGCGGCGGAGATTGTCCGGTCAGCCAGTTGTCCGGAGTAATAGATCCAGAGCTTTCCGGTTCCGTCGGTGGGCACTTCGATGGCGCCGACGCGCATGCTGATAACCGCCGGTGCGCCAGCTTCGGCTTCACCGCTCGCTCCGGTGCTCTTGACGACGAAATTGGCGGCCTGCTGCGCGACCCGCAACGCTTCCATGCCAAGCGACGGATAGAGCTTGTCGCCGGCGCCCGAGACGAGCGGAATCTTGCGGACGACACCGTCCGATGTCGGTGGAAAGCTGAAAAACCCGAGCCCCGCGGCCGGTTCATAGAATTCTGGCAGATTGTTCAGGCCGCCGCTGTAGGATTGCAGGATCTCGCGCGGATTGCGCCCGGCAAAGGCAAAGCCGGCTTTGGGCGGCGGCACGGCCCCGCTGATTTCGTTGGTCAAAGCAAAGCCCAGCACCGCGAAATTGTTGCCAAGGGACTGGGCGAATTCGGCGTCATTGTCGAGATTTGGAACGCCGCCAGGAAAGGTGACCTCGGCACCGGCATCCTGCAACTCCGTCAGGGTTCTGATCAGCGAGGTTCTGTCCGGTTCGGAGAAGGCGATATCGAAGGCGACGGTCGCCGCTCCCAGCTCTCCCAACCGGTCGACCAACCGGGCCATCCGTGATCGCGGCCATGGCCATTGACCGAGAGCGCCGAGCGCCTCCTCGTCGATATCGACGATCAGAACCGGCGTATCGACGGCCGGGCGTGGCTTGAGGCGCTGATACTCATCGAACACGAGAGACGACAGCCGTTCAAAGAAGACACCCCCCAGCGAAGCGGCGGCAAAGAGCACGATCAGGGACACCAGACCGGCATATATGGCCATCAGTCGGGGAGAACGAGTGTGCCAAAAATGCAAGTCATGCCCCCAAATGCATAGAAATCGCGGCCAACGGCGCGAAAAAACTGTTTCCTGATTAGCAAAAGTATGCTGATTGTCTAACCGTAATGTTTAGATGGGCGTTGACATTCGAGCGGCCCCGGTGGCTCCGGCGGCCTGTGAAATTCCTGGCCTGTGCCGTTCTGACCACGTTTCTCGTGGCGCCGGCGGCGGCTGAGAATGTGAGCTATGACGACATTCTTGCCAATCCGGATGACGTCAAGCTGAGTTATCTTTATGCGCAACAGCAGGTCATCAAAGGTGACCTCGAACAGGCATCCGCGGCACTTGAGCGGGTGCTTCTCTTGCAGCCCAACTGGGATACGGCCCGGCTGTTTTATGCGGCGGTGCTCTTTCGCATGGACGACATGCTCGGTTCCAAAAGGGAGCTGGAACTGCTACTGGAACGGCCGCTCAATCCGGCGCAGGAGCGGGAAGTCAAGAAATATCTGGCTCTGACGACAGCGCGGGCGAAACGGACCCGGCTGACGGCCAGAATCACCGGCGGGTTCAAGGTCGACAGCAATCCCGATCTGACCACCAGCTCTTCGAATGATCTGAACGGCAATGTGCTGGACACCAATTCAAGAGTGGACGGTGCTTTCCTTGCAGGCTCGCGCATCCGGCTGGAACACACAATCCCGAACGGCACCGGCAGCTTCGGATTCGTCGAGCTTCACAGCAATCTCAACGAACAGTTTTCGGTAAGCGAGGCCGACAGCATCAACACACGAATGCGGGCGGGTGCAAGTCTGTTCCACGATGACCTGCAGGTCACGCCCTATGCTGTGGGGGCGGTTCTGGCGTTGCAGGGCGATCTCTATCGGACGGAATATGGCGGCGGCGTCGCGTCCCGATACGTGATCACTCCGCAATTGTCAGTGTTCGGCGGCGTCGAGGGCATCTTTCAGAACTATAGTGTGGTGTCGGAGGATTCCGTCGGCAGCGCGCGCAATGGATGGCTGAGTGAGGCGTCCGGCGGCGTAACCTATCGCAGCAGCGAAAAGAACCGCATCACGACGCGGATCAAGGGCTATCTGAAGGATGCGCGCAACGACAGCTACAGCTATGAAGCGATCGAATTGATGGTGCGTGACGTGCTGCTGCTGGGCCGCGGCCAATATCTCTCGGGCACGGCATCCTATCGCTGGACCAATTACGACCAGCCGGACCCGACCTATTCTGCGACCGTTACCCGCAAGGATCGTATCTTCAAGGCGCGCATTGCCTATGGCCTTCCGCTTGGCACATTCTTCGAGCGGTTCAACGTGACCACCAGCGACGCGGTTGCGGATGTGAATTTCCAGGTTGGGGTCAACTACTTGAATTGGGAATCGAATATTCCCAACTTCAATGCGAACAGTGTTTCAGCGGATATCTTGTTCACCAAGAACTTCACGCATTAGTTCTTGCCCGCAGGGTCACGGAGAAAACCCATGAAGCTCCACCGGTGTTTGATCATTGCGATTGCCGTCGCCAGCCTCTTTTCGGTCCAGCCGTTTTCCGCCGGCGAAGCGCGCGCCGAAGCGAAAGTCGGTGTAAGCGCCGCGATCAGAGGCAATGTCTTCGTCAAGAGCGGCGCTGGCGTTCAGGAGCAACGGGCGCAGCAGGACCAGAGCATCTTTCTCCAGGACGAGGTGCTGACCAAGCGGCAGAGCGCCCTGCAGATTCTGCTGCTTGATGAATCGGTCTTCACCGTTGGCGAAAACTGCGAGATGGTCATCGACCGCTTCGTCTACGATCCGGACAAGAAAGCCGGCGAAATGAGCAGCACCATCGTCAAGGGTGCGTTCCGGTTCATGAGCGGCCGCATCGGTAAGAACAATCCCACCAAGGCGAATGTCGTCACGCCGTCGGCAACCATTGGAATCCGCGGCACTTTTTTTGAAGGCACAGTGGGCGAAGACGCGATCAAGCTGGCCGCCCTGCTGGGTCTTCCGATAGCCGGCGCCGACAACGCAAAGGCGCTGTTCGTGGTCTTGCGCGGCGAGGGCAGAAGAAAGAACACGCTCGGCAATACCGGCATCATCAATGTGGGCAACAGTGCCGGGTCAAAGACGATTTCCGCACCGGGCTACGGGGTGTTCGTGCCGGGTCCGGGCCAGCCGCCAATCGGCCCGTTTCCGATCACCGACGAAATCCTTGCCTATTTCGACCTCTTCCTGCGCACCATTCCCAATGGTGAATCCACCGGCGGTGGCGAGCAGACCGGCGGCAGCCAATCCGGGCAGGACAGTTTCAATGAACCGGGTTCGCCATTCGAAGGCTTCAACGACGCATTTTTCGAGGAATTGTTTGACAATCAATTCGAGCCGGAACCAATGATGGACGACGATGATGGCTACGACCCCTGCAGGGGCGATGGGTGCTATTATATCAATGGATCAGACTAGGTCGTCAAAGGCGTGACAAAGTCGAGCGGGCTCGCGACTATTTCAGGAACGTCCAACGCTTGTAGAAAACACCGTTGAAATTGTTGAAGATGACCTGAATGACCTTCATCAGGCTGTTTTGCAGCCCGGTATAGGCTGACGGCCGCAGGACATCGACAAAAACACAATAGCGTTCATTGTCCTCACCATTGATCGAGCGATGCAACAGTGTGTCGTCGAAGATGAAGAGCGGATCGTCATGCCAATAGTGTTTTTGCCCGTCCACCTCGATAAAGACATTGTCGCTCTTGAGCGGTGTCAGATTGTAAAGGACACGCAAGGTCAATCTGAGCGGCCCGAAATGCAGCGAGGTTGACTCCTTGCTGTTGAAGACCGAAACACCGATCGTCTTGACATAGGTCATGTCCCGGTTGAAGGCGGCAATGGAATCATTGGCGGTCTTGTCATACCATTTGTAAAACAGCATGCCGCGCTGGCTGCTGCCCATCTTGTCGCGCACATCGGCGATGATCGCGTCCCGTTCGTCATCGAAGACCTTGAGCACGTCTTCGATTTCCCGGCGGTGCTCCGGCGGAAAGTCCTCTAGCCGGTAGACATATTTGTTGCGGCTGGAAATCAGGTCGAAAAAGACATTCACCGGCGACAGCAGCCAGGTGACCAGACCGTTGCCGGTAAAATACTTTGTCATCAGATCGCTGGATACGACCCGATGCCGGGAGATGTCAAAGACGCCGCAAATGACGAAGATCAGGGCAATGATCGGCGCAAAATAGAACAGGATGGTCAGCGGGATGATAACCCGCAAATAGCGGCTCGATTGTTTGATCATTGCATCTGTCTTTCTTCGACCGCCAGCCGCTAGAGGGTCGGGCGGCCGTCTTCGACCGGGCGGGCCAGGATCATGACCCAGAAATTTCGCCATTTGCCGTCCGCCCGGCTGACCCGGGCAAATCCGACGCGCGTGACATGTTTGTTCAAAAGGTTCCTGTTGTGATCGGGCGACCCGGTCCAGCCGGAAAAGGCCTTGTTGAAGGATGTATAGCCCGATCCCAGATTTTCAGCGCCGGCATAGGTCGCCACGCCGCTCCTGCTCAGCCGGCCGGAAAGACCGCGCGCACTGTGGGTGCGCGGATTGGAGTTGTCCCTGCGCGCCATCAGTCTTGCCATGTCGAGCGATGCCCGGTTGAGACGCGGATCGAGCGCCAGCCGCGGCAGACCATGGCGGGACCGATAGGCGTTGGTCTTGGCGAGTGCCGCCTGCGTGTTGACAGGAACATCGGTGATGTCCGTTGATTGCCGGCTGATCATGTTGCAGCCGGCAAGCAGCACCAGCGACAGGCAGACGGCGATCAGGCGCCTGAAATGCATTGAAGGGATTTCCTTGATAAGACGATAAACTAAAGCCGAGTTGTCAGGAGGCATCAACGGCCCGGGGCCCTGTTTGCTGCAATTCGAGCCAGGATGCAAGGTCGGTCGTCGCCGATTCGATATCGGCAATGACGGCGGCCCGCGCCGCCCGGCTATTGTTTTCGTCAAATGCCCGGACGATTTCGCGATGGATCGCCATCGCATTTTCCGTGTGCAACCGGTCGCCGGAGACGAGTCGAAAATAGGGGCCCATACGCAGCCACAGGCTTTCGATTGCCGACAGCAGGATATCACCCGGCGCGGCTTGATAGATCTGCCTGTGAAACGCCCAATTGGCCTGCAGATAGGCGTCGCTGTCCTGATTGGATATGCCCTCATCCATGGTTGCGCAAAGGCTTTCGAGCAGTCTGATGTCCGTTGGCTTGATGGTATCGGCGGCGCGTTCCACGGCGAGACCCTCAAGGGCAATGCGCATCTGGCTGATTTCGTGCAGCGTCTCACCGGTCAGCCGCGGCACTTCGAGCGTCCGGTTGTGGCCGACCACAAGTGCCCTTTCCACTTCCAGCCGGCGCAGAGCGTCGCGCACGGGCATGACCGACACACCGACGGCCTCAGCGACCGCCCGCGTGCTGAGCGGCTGGCCGGGCTTGAAAAAGCCCGACATGATGGAACTGCGCAATTGCTGATAGATCTGCTCCTGCAGCGTGCTGCGCTCCACCGTCTCGAGCCCGCCTGATTCGGTGGCTACTCTACTCGCCATAGGGGATCCAGATATTCTTTACCTGAACGGCGTTGCGCAGAAAAAGCCGCCCTTCGGCCATCTTCGGATTGTGCCAATCCGTCACACGGCCATTGTCGACGAATGTGCGCTTCATGTTGCCAACGGACAATGCTTCGACCTGTTTTGAGAGCTCTGCCAGACCGAAGGCCCAAATCACGTCGACATCATCATGGTCGGCAAGGGTTTTCGTGAGCTCTGCCGTTCGGCCGGTGACGATGTTGAGGGCGCCGGCCGGCACATCGGACGTTTCGAGCACCTGATAGAAATCCGTGGCGATCAGGCCATGGCGTTCGCTGGGAATGGCAACCACCCGGTTGCCCATCGCCAGAAGCGGGGCGACCAGGCTGATGAAACTCAGCAGTGGCGCCTCATCCGGACAAACGACACCGGCGACGCCGATCGGCTCGTTCATTGCAAGGGCGACACCGCGCAGAGGCGGGCTGTGAACGGCGCCATCAAATTTGTCGGCCCAGGCGCCATAGGCAAACAACCGGTCGATCGACGCCGCCACCTCCTTGTGCGCCGCTGCCGACTTGACGCCGGTCGTCGCCGCAAGCCGGCGGGAGAATTCATCAGTGCGGGCCGACAGGTTCTCGGCCAGATAATAGAGAATCTGCGCCCGCAGGTGGGATGATGCGGTGGACCAGGCGGCCGCCTTTCGGGCCATCTCAACCGCATTGCGAATGTCCTTGCGGTTGCCTTCGCCCACTTCACCGATCAGCTTGCCCCTGGGCGACACGATCGGCAGCGAATAATTGCCGTCAGGCCGGGCCTGTTTGCCGCCAATATAGAGCTTGGCGGTCCGGTCGACGGTCATCGCCTCAAAGGCGCTTTTCGGGTCGGCGACCGGCGCCGGCGGCAACTCCTTGCGGGGCTTGCGGGCCGCCCACGCTCTCGGCTTGAGATATTCATAGGCGCCCTCGAGACCGCCTTCCCGCCCGAAACCGGATTCCCGGTAACCGCCAAAGCCGACGGCGGCATCGAACAGATTGGTGGCGTTGACCCAGACGACCCCGGCTTTGAGTTTCGGTGCGACATCGAGCGCCAGGCTGATATTTTCGCTCCAGACGCTGGCCGCCAGCCCGTATCGTGTGTTGTTGGCAAGCGCCACGGCCTCATCGGGTGTGCGGAACGACATGGCCACCATGACCGGACCGAAAATCTCCTCCGTCGCCACGGTCGAAGCGGGTTCGACGCCGGTCAGAAGCGTCGGCGGATAGTAGCACCCCTTGTCGGGCACCGGGATGTCGGGCGCATAGGCCTGCGCGCCCTCTTCGACCCCCCGGGCAACCAGGCCGCGGATCCGTTCAAGCTGGCTTTTCTCGATAATCGCGCCCATATCGATGGCCTTGTCCAGCGGATGACCGACACGCAGACTGTCCATGCGCTGCTTGAGGCGCGCAATGAACCGGTCGTGGATGCCCTCATGGACCAGCAGGCGCGAACCGGCGCAGCAGACCTGGCCCTGATTGAACCAGATGGCGTCGACGACACCTTCGATGGCGCTGTCCATATCCGCGTCATCAAAGACGATGAAGGGCGATTTGCCGCCAAGTTCGAGCGTCAGGGACTTGCCGCTGCCGGCGGTTTCGGAGCGAATGATGCGGCCGACCTCGGTTGAGCCCGTAAATGCGATCTTGCCGATGCCGGGGTGCCGGACAAGCGCGGTGCCGGTTGCGCCATCGCCGGTGACGATATTGAGCACGCCGGCAGGCAGGCCTGCGCGCGCCGCCAGTTCGGCAAAGAGCAGCGCGGTCAGCGGCGTGGCCTCGGCCGGCTTCATGACCACCGTATTGCCGAGCGCCAGGGCCGGCGCCACTTTCCAGGCCAGCATCAGCAGCGGGAAATTCCAGGGGATGATCTGTCCGACCACACCGATGGCCTGCTGATCTGCAAGCTCGGTGTCCTGCAAAGCCGCCCAACCGGCGTGATGATAGAAATGGCGGGCGACCAGCGGGATATCGAGGTCCCGCGTCTCGCGGATCGGTTTGCCATTGTCCAGAGCTTCGAGCACGGCAAACAGCCGCCCGTGACGCTGTACCATGCGCGCCAGCGCGTAGAGATGGCGTGCCCGCGCCTGGCCGCCCATGGCTTCCCACGGCGCCTGTGCCCCGGCAGCCGCCTTGACGGCGGCATCAACGTCATCGTCGGACCCTTGCGCGACATCGGCCAGTTTTTTGCCGGTCGCCGGCTCGACGGTTGCAAATCGCTTGCCCTTTTTCGGTGCGATAAAATCGCCGTCGATAAAGTGGCCAAAAGACGCGTCGTGGCCAGCCAGCCAGTCGCGAACATTGCCGTCGGCTTCGGGGGCCGGGCCGTAATCCATCGATTCAAAATAGGTTGCAACGGTCATTTCTCTTGCCTCGCTCTCATTGCCCGCCCTGCTCTCAGGCCATCGGATGGCGGTTCAGGGCCGAGTAGCGGCCGGTTACGTGATGCTCGAGCTGCCGTTCGATATCGGCGAGGAGCGACGAGGCGCCAAAGCGCAGTAGATCGGGTTCGAGCCAGCGCCGGCCAAGCTCTTCCTTCATCAGCACCTGATAGGCCAGTACATCCTTGGCGGTGGATATGCCACCGGCCGGCTTGAAGCCGACCATATTGCCGGTGCGCTCGTTGAACAGGCGGATCATCCGCAGCATGACGAGGCTGACGGGAAGCGTCGCATTCGCCGTTTCCTTGCCGGTCGATGTCTTGATGAAATCGGCGCCCGCCATCATGCAGACCATCGATGCGCGGGCCACATTGCGCAATGTCCGCAAATCGCCGGTGGCAAGGATCGCCTTGACATGGGCCTCGCCGCAGGCCGCGCGGAAGTCCCGCATCTCGTCATACAGCGCCTGCCAATTGCCGGTCAGCACATGTTCGCGGGTCACGACAATATCAATTTCAGCAGCGCCATCGGTAACCGATGCCTCGATTTCGCGGATCTTGGTGTCATGGGGTGAAAGCCCGGCCGGAAAGCCGGTCGACACCGCCGCGACGGGAATGAAGGTCCCATCAAGCGCTTCGACCGCCTCACGAACGAAGCGATGATACACACAGACCGCTCCCGTTGTGATGCGTCGATCCGCAACACCCAGTGCGTCCAGGAGATCGTGCCGGACCGGCTGGCGCGCCTTGGCGCATAGGCGGCGGACACGGGCCGCAGTGTCATCGCCGTTCAGTGTCGTCAGATCGATACAGGTGACGGCTTTCAGCAGCCAGCCAGCCTGGGCATCCTTTTTGACCGACCGGCGCCCGCCAAGCGTCGAGCAGCGCCTTTCGACCGCCGAGCGGTTGACCTGGATTTCATTGATCCAGTCCAGTTCCAGCGCGTGACCCGCATTGCGGGCCAGCGCGTTGCCATGATGTCCGGGGGCGTCTGATCCGGTATCGCCCAACGCAAGATGATGAGACATTTAGAGGTGATATGTGTGATCACACTTGGAGTCAATCCCGATAGCGACCGATCATGCCACGAATGGTCGACCCGGCCTGATTTCGAAAAGAAAGGTTTCCGCCTTCGGTATCCCAATGACGCATGGCTGCCGTGCAGGGTCAATAAACGCTGGTCTTTTTGATTGTGCAGTGCAATAAGCGCATCGGACTATTCCATGACATTCACTTTCAAACCGGAATCACCATTTTGCTGAAACCCGCCTTTGCAGCCATCAGCGGTGCGCTGCCGTTCGTTCGGCCGGCCGCCGAAGACCGCATCTCCATGACGCCCGACCGCATCCGCATCGAAACCCTGTCCGGATTAACCGTCGCCCTCGCGCTGGTCCCGGAGGCCGTGGCCTTTGCCTTCGTCGCCGGCGTCAATCCGCTGGTCGGGCTCTATGCCGCCTTCATCGTTTGCCTGATCACCTCTGTGTTCGGCGGACGCCCCGGCATGATTTCCGGCGCAACCGGTGCTCTGGCGGTCGTCATGGTGTCGCTGGTGGCCAGCCATGGCGTGGAATATCTGTTTGCCGCGGTGATTCTGATGGGCCTCATGCAGGTCGCAGCCGGGATTTTCAAGCTCGGCCGCTTCATCCGGCTGGTGCCGCATCCGGTGATGCTCGGCTTCGTCAACGGGCTGGCGATCGTCATTTTTCTGGCCCAGTTCAACCAGTTCAAGGTCGCCGCACCCGACGGAAGCATGGAATGGATTTCGGGCCTGCCGCTTTTCTACATGATCGGCCTTGTCGCGCTAACCATGGCGGTCATCGCCATTGTGCCGAAGGTAACCCGGGTCATTCCGGCGCCGCTGGCCGCCATTCTGGTCGTCGCCGGCGCGGTCATTTTCTTCGATATTCCCGTACCACGGGTCGGCGATATGGCGTCGATCAGCGGCGGCCTGCCGGCGTTTTCCATTCCGATGGTGCCGATGACGGTCGAGACCCTGCAGATCATTTTACCCTATTCACTGATTTTCGCGGCGATCGGCCTGATCGAGAGCCTACTGACATTCAACCTGGTGGGCGAGAAAACCGGAACAAGAGGCGGCGCCTCGCAGGAATGCATGGCCCAGGGTGCAGCCAATGTGGTGACCGGTTTCTTTGGCGGTATGGGCGGCTGCGCGATGATCGGCCAGTCGATGATCAATGTGGAATCGGGTGCCCGTACCCGCCTTTCCGGCATCACCGTGGCGCTGCTGCTGCTGAGCTTCATCCTGTTCGCCTCGGCGCTGATCGAACAGATCCCGCTGGCGGCGCTGATCGGCGTCATGTTCATGGTGGTGATCGGAACCTTTGCCTGGAAGAGCTTTTCCATCATTGCCCGGGTGCCGCGCACAGATGCGACGGTGATCGTGCTCGTGACGATCATCACGGTGCTGACCGATCTCGCCATTGCGGTGGTAGCCGGGGTCATCATTTCAGCGCTCGCCTATGCCTGGAGCAATGCGACACGGATCCGCGCGACGATCGAATCGGATACGGACGGCGCCAAGATCTACCGGGTCGAAGGGCCGCTCTTTTTCGGCTCGGCCGCGGGCTTTCTGGAACTCTTCGATGCCAGGAACGACCCGAAGCTGGTGATCGTGGATTTCATGAATTCACGGGTAGCGGACCAGTCGGCGCTGCAGGCGATCGAGGCGCTGGCAGGCAAATATCAGGCTCATGGTACCCGTCTGGAGTTACGGCATCTGTCACGCGACTGTCACACCCTGCTGGCCCGCGCTGGCCAGTTGATGGTCGATTCCGACGACGATCCGGACTATGGCGTCGCCGTGCATTACGGCGTGCGCATCGGCCGGTTCGGCGGTGCGCATTAGAGCGAGATCAGACGTGCTGGCCGCCATTGATATGGATTTCACTGCCGGTCACATAGGATGCACTGTCGCTGCACAGGAAAAAAATCGTCTCGGCCACTTCCGCAGTGGTGCCGACACGGCGCAGCGGAATGTTTTCGACAATCTTGTCTGTGCCGGCTGACAGGATTGCCGTTTCGATCTCACCGGGGGCGATCGCGTTGACACGAATGCCATGGGGACCGAAATCGGCGGCCATTTCGCGGGTCAGCGATGCCAGGGCCGCTTTGGATGTGGCGTAGGCGGTGCCTGCAAAGGGGTGAACCCGGGAGCCAGCGATCGAAGTGACATTGACCACCGATCCGCCGGCGGTCGCCAGTTCCTGAAACAGGCCGCGCGCCAGCATGATCGGCGCAAAGAAGTTCACCTGGAACACGTCGCGCCACATGTGCATCGGCGTTTCCACCGAGTCGAGCCGTTCGCCGTCAGATGTCTTTGGGGAAATGCCGGCATTGTTGACCAGCGCATGCAGCTCCCCGCCCTCTTTTTCAAGGCGATGGCGAATTTCGGCGACGGCGCTGCCCACATCCTCCGGGTCCGACAGGTCGATCTTGATGTGATCCTCCGGTCCGGCCGGCCACGGGCAGTTTTCGGCAAAGTCCTGCCTGGAACAGGTGATGACGCGCCAGCGCTCACGGGAAAACCGTTTCACCGTGGCATGGCCGATCCCGCGGCTTGCACCGGTCAAGACGAGTGTTTTTCGGCCTGGCTGATCGTTCATTGTCCGCTCCCGGATCCATTGACAGGATGGTGTCGGTGTTTCCTATGTATCGCAGGCCACCGCCGATAGCGAGTGGCGGACACAATAATTGCGACCGCCATTTGCCGCGCCACGCAGCGGACTGTTAAAGCACTTTTCTGGAAACCCAAGCGGATGGCCATGGCACCCGATCTTCCCAGACTTCCTGTCACCGAAGTGATACCGGCATTGCTGTCGGCTCTTGCCACCCGGCCGCGGGCCGTGCTCGCCGCGCCGCCCGGCGCCGGCAAGACCACACTCGTTCCCCTGCATCTCTTAAGCGCCGGCTGGCGCGGTGACGGCCGGATCCTGGTACTGGAACCGCGACGCCTGGCAGCCCGCGCCGGAGCCCGCCAGATGGCGCGGCTCATCGGCGAAAACGTGGGCGAGACGGTCGGCTATCGCACCCGGCTGGACACGCGGGTCTCCAAAAGCACCCGCATCGAAGTCATTACCGAGGGGATCTTTACCCGCATGGTGCTGGATGATCCGGAACTGCCGGGCGTTGCCGCCGTGCTCTTCGATGAATTTCACGAACGGTCTCTTGAGTCCGATTTCGGACTGGCGCTGGCGCTGGACGTTCAGTCCGGTCTTCGGGATGATCTGCGTCTCATCGTCATGTCGGCGACCCTCGATGTGGCCCGCGTGGCAAAACTGCTGGACGGTGCGCCGGTGATTGAAAGCACCGGCCGGTCCTTTCCCGTCGACATTCGATATGCGGCGCGGCCGGCCGGAGAACGGGTCGAGCCTGTCATGGCCGATGCGATCCGCTCGGCCCTCGAAGGCGAAAGTGGATCGATCCTGGCGTTTTTACCGGGACAGGCCGAGATCAAACGCACGGCGGTGCTGCTGGAGAACACGCTGCCCGGGGGAACTTTGCTGACCACGCTTTATGGCGATCTGCCGCCCGCCGCCCAGGATGCGGCGATTCAGCCGCCGGCGGCTGGAACCCGGAAAATCGTTCTGGCGACAGCCATTGCCGAAACGTCGATCACCATCGACGGCGTGCGCATCGTGATCGACAGCGGTTTGCAGCGTTTGCCGGTGTTCGAACCCTCGACGGGGATCACCCGGCTTGAAACGGTGCGGGCTTCGCGCGCTTCCGCCGACCAGCGCGCCGGCCGCGCCGGGCGGACTGAACCGGGTCTTGCCGTGCGGCTGTGGCGCGAAGCGCAGAACCCGTCACTTCCGGCCTTCACGCCGCCGCAGATGATGGCAAGCGATCTCAGCGGACTGGTTCTCGACTGCGCCGCATGGGGTGTTACCAACCTCAATGAATTGAAGTTTATCGACCCTCCGCCCGATGCGGCCCAGGCCGAGGCCCGCAGTTTGCTTCGCCGGCTGAATGCTTTGGACCATCGCGGGAACTTGACACCAACCGGCCGCGATATGCGGGCGCTCGGCCTGCCCGTGCGGCAGGCCGCGATGGTGATTACGGCGACCAAATCCGGCAGGGGCACCGCGGCGGCGCAGCTTGCCGTCCTGATGGATGAGCGAGGCCTTGGCGGACCCGCCATCGATCTCGACAGCCGATTTCAGAACTTCCGGCGGGACAGGGGGAGTCGGGCGAAAAAGGCCAGATCGCTTGCCGATCGTATTCTGCGGTCGCTTGGGTCTTCGGACGACGCCGGCCGGGCGGACGCCGCGGCACCGGTCGGCCCGCTCCTGCTGCACGGTTTTTCCGATCGTGTAGCGCAGCGGCAAGGCGCGACGGATCAGGGTCATCGCCGCTATCGCCTGGCCAATGGGCGCGGCGCCTTTGTCGACGAGCATGACCCGCTGGCCCGTGAACCCTATCTGGTGGTGTCCGACCTGACGGGCAATCCGCAATCGCAACGTATTCTCTCGGCCGCGCCGGTCGATCTCGATACCCTTTTGCATGACCTTGCCGATGCAATCACCAATCATGACGAGATTGCCTTTGATGCATCGTCGCAGACGGTCAGGGCGCGCCGGCAAAGGAATCTCGGCCGCCTGATTCTGGCGGAAACCACACTTTCAAAGCCGGATGAAACAGCCGTATTGCAGGCGCTTTGTACCGGATTGCGGCAGGTCGGGCTATCGGCTTTGCCGTGGAATACCAAAGGCCGCCAATTGCGCGACCGGCTGGACTGGCTGCATCGGACCCTCGGAGCCCCCTGGCCCGACATGGCCGATGAGGCGCTTCTGGCAGAGCTTGAGGACTGGTTCGCGCCCTTTCAACACGGCGTTACGGCGTTTGCCCAGATCGATCCGGCGAGCCTTTCCAATGGTCTGCTTTCACTGGTGCCACACCATCTGGGGCGGGAACTCGATCAACGCGCACCGACCCATTTTCATACGCCGGCCGGATCGCATCTGCCGATCCGCTATGGCGGCGATGCACCGGTGCTGGCGGTGCGCGTCCAGGAACTGTTCGGTCTGCGGCAGCACCCGGCGATCGGTAATGGGGCGCAGCCGCTGGTGCTGGAGCTATTGTCACCGGCGCAACGGCCCATCCAGACAACACGGGATCTACCGGGCTTCTGGAGCGGGAGTTGGGCCGATGTACGTGCCGAGATGCGCGGCCGCTACCCCAAACATCCCTGGCCCGATGACCCGGCCGCGGCACCGGCGACACGGCGTGTCAAACACCCGAAAAAGCGTTAGAATCATGCAAATGGACGTCTCCAAACAACTCTCCGAGACCCGCAATGCCAATCATCTGAGGCTTCGCACGCTCATTCGGCTTCGAACCCTGGCGATCATCGGCCAATGCATCGCCGTGGTCGTCGTCGGCTACGGTTTCGAATTTCCCCTGCCAATTGCCTCCTGTTTCCTGCTGATTGCCTGCCTGGCGCTGCTCAATCTGGCGCTGCGGCTGGTCTATCCCGCAAATCATCGGCTTGGCCCGTCCATGTCGACCCTTGTGCTGGGTCTCGACATATTGCAACTCGGCGCACTCCTCTACATGACTGGCGGGCTGGAAAATCCGTTTTCCATTCTGATCAGCGTGCCCGTCATCATCGCTTCGGCCTCACTGCCGGTCCGCAACATCATCGTCCTGGGGGCGATTGCTGTTGCGGCGGTCACGATCCTTGCGTTTTTCCATTTGCCTTTGCCCTGGTACCCGGGTGTCGACTATGACGCACCGTTGCTGCTGGTGACCGGGATGTGGATCGCCATTGTCTCGACATCGGCTTTTGCCGCCTTTTATGCCTATCGCGTCTCGGCCGAAGCCGGCGAGCTTGCGGACGCCCTGGTCGCCACGGAGTTTGCGCTGCAGCGCGAACAGCATCTGTCGGCGCTCGACGGCCTGGCCGCCGCCGCTGCGCACGAGTTGGGAACACCACTTGCCACCATCACGGTGGTTGCCCGGGAAATGGAGCGGGCGCTTGGTCATGACGAACGATTTGGCGAGGACGTGCAGTTGCTGCGGTCGCAAAGCGAACGCTGTCGCGATATCATGCGCCGACTGGCGACGCTGTCTTCCACCGAGGAAGCCCATATGCGGCAATTGCCGCTCTCCTCGCTGATCGAGGAGGTGATCGCACCGCACCGGGAGTTCGGCGTGGACATCTCGGTGACCCATGAGGAGAGCACCGGTACCGAGCCGATCGGCCATCGCAATGCCGGTATTGTCTATGGGCTTGGAAACCTTGTCGAAAATGCCGTGGACTTCGCGCGCTCGGCGATCAGGCTTCATACGTCAAGCGACAACGACAAGGTTTCGATCACTATCGAGGATGACGGTCCGGGCTTTCCACCCGACGTGCTGCCGCGCATTGGCGATCCCTATGTGGCGGCACGGCCGCGGAGCGGCGAACCCAGCGCCGGCGGCCTTGGGCTCGGTCTCTTTATTGCCAAGACACTGCTGGAACGGTCGGGCGCGAATTTGACATTTTCCAATCGACAGGGCGGCGGTGCACGGGTCGACGTCACCTGGCCGCGTGCGGCCATGGAAATGACGGAAAGCTGAGCATTTCACAATCAGGCGGCAGGCGGCGTCTGTCGCGACAATAGGGCTGCGGCATTAGCGCGCGCACAGTATCCATCCATTGGGTTTTGCGGATCGCCACCCTATGTCGTAGGGTTGAAAACACAACCAATGGAATTGGGACCAGTTCGGACAATGACCATGACACCGGACGCCATGAATGGCGAAGATCTCATTGGCGACGATGCGTCGCTGCTTATTGTGGACGATGACGGGCCGTTCCTGCGGCGCTTGGGCCGTGCCCTGGAGAGCCGCGGGTTTGACGTCGATCTGGCCGAATCGGTGGCTGCCGGACGCGCGGCAATCCGGAAAGCAGCGCCGAAATATGCGGTGATCGATCTGCGCCTTGCCGATGGCAACGGCCTTGAGCTGATCGAGGCTATTCGCAGTCGCCGCGAGGACACGCGCATCATCATGCTGACGGGCTATGGCAACATCGCCACCGCGGTGAATGCGGTCAAGCTGGGCGCGATCGACTATCTGGCAAAGCCGGCCGATGCCGATGATGTGTTCACGGCGCTGACCCGAAAATCCGATGAAAAGGTCGCACCACCCGAAAATCCAATGTCGGCTGACCGGGTGCGCTGGGAGCATATTCAGCGGGTCTATGAAATGTGCGACCGCAATGTCTCGGAAACAGCGCGCCGGCTGAACATGCACCGGCGAACCCTGCAGCGGATTCTCGCCAAACGCGCTCCGCGTTAACGCCGCTGTCCAGAGACTCCAAACTTAGCCATTGGTCGAGGTCAATCCGACATTCTCGACCATGAAGCGCGAGTGGATCGGCACACAGGCCGCTCCGACGGCCTTGGCAAAGGCACCGATTTTTCCGGGTACGATATCGGGAAGAGGGGATGTATCATCGGCACCCTGCTCGAGCAATTCTCGGACCCTTGAAAGCAGCTCATCGCGCACATGGTCCGGCAGCCGGCCGTCGATGATCACCCTGTCAATCGACACAAAGGCGGAGATCGACAAAATGGCGGATACGAGACCATCCGCGCTCTGACCGATCCATCGTGACAAATGCGGTTCGAGACCGGTCCAGTCGCCGGCGCTGGTCCAGATGCGCGATGGGTCGGTCGCGGCGTCGCGCAAAACGGCTTCAAAATCGGACAGAGAGCTGATCGGCATGGCCGGCGCCAGCCGGCGGCCTGCATAGACGTGATGGTTGAGAACCAGGCGGCTTTCGGTCTTGGCGCCAAAGAAGAAGTAGGCGAAGTCGTCCATCATACGGGCCGCTCCGAAAATCATCTCGGCGCCGGCCGCGGCCGTAATGTCATTTTGCACATAAACCGGCAGGTCGGACAGGCGACCGACGGCCACCTCGAAATCCACCGATTGCCAACCGGCGTCCGACCCGCCGGGCGGTTGCGGTTGCGGCCAGCTTTCGATTGCATCGGGCAGCGACATGCCGATCCCGACGATTCGCTCCTGAAGCTGCGGTGGCAGAGTCGCCGTCAGTGCCGCGATCGATGCCCCGATGGCTTCGAACACCCGGTCGGGATCGGGCGCCTCATACTGGAACTCCTGATGATGACGAACCGTCCCGATGAAATCGATCAGCACCATATCGGTGCTTTTGAGGCCGATCTTGATGCCGATTGCAAAGGCCCCCTCGGGATTGAGGTGCATCGAGGTGGAAGGCGGTCCGACACGGCCGCGCTGGGCCTCGCCGGCCAGACACAGATTGTCCCTTTCAAGCGCCCGGATGATGACCGAAACGGTTTGCGCCGAAAGGCCGCTCATCTGGCCGATCTCCATGCGCGAAAGGCCTTCATGCTGCCGCAGAAGCGACATGACGAGCCGCTCATTATAGGTGCGCACGCTGGTCTGATTCAGGCCGCCGCCCCGGTCGACGACCCGCATCGCAGAGGGCGGGGCAAAACGCATGTCAGGCATTCAGGCTCCTTCGGCTTTCCATCGGTCGGCGTCCGCTGCATGACGGGATGCTCGATCGTGAATCAGCAAATTCTACGCGCTCGGACAATTGCGGTCACTATCGGTTCGACCAGTCAATCGCCTCGATGGCGTCGGCAATGGCCGTCCCCAGCTTGGCATGGGCCGGCTTGTCCAGATGAAAACCATCGATCTCACTTGAATTGACGATGCTTCCGGCATCGACAAAATGCAGGTCCATCACCTCGGCGATCCGGGCATATTCCTCGGCCAGCTGATGCGATTTGATGCGCCCGCCGTCGAAAACACTTTCCCACCCCTTGAGGTCCATCAGGATCGGCGGCGGCGCGACGATCATGATTTCCGGTATGGTTTGATCGGGGCCGGGCCGCAGTCTCTTGACGTCCTGCACCAGGGCGCCGACACCCAGCGCAATCTCCGAAGCCGGCTTGTTGAACCGCACCTTGAGATCGTTCGTCCCCAGCATGATAATCACCATGTCGAGCGGCTTATGACTCGTCAGACACGGGCTCAGATAGGTTCGGCCATTCTTTTCCGCGCCCTCGATCGGATCGTCGCTGACGGTTGTGCGTCCGCTCAGCCCTTCCTCGATAACCAGCCATGTGGGACCGAGCATCTGGCGCAGAACGCCGGGCCAGCGCTCCGTCGGCCCGTATCGGTCGTCCGGATCGTCGGCCGTCGTCTGACCAAAAGTGTTTGAATCGCCGTAACATAAAACCGACCGCATCTGAGCTCCCATTTCGAGCGGCGGGCGCGGTTGCGCGACCGGCCACCATCAATTCAATTTGCCGGCGGCGCGTGGACATCGCAACGCCTGGCGGGACGAAAACTAGCGCAGGGCGGATCGACAAGTCAATTGGTAATTCAATATGAATAATTATTGACAAGCTGTCCGCGTTGAGGGTATTGCGATGGGTGGGATCGGACATTCAAGCCCTGTGCTCCCGCCTGCCGGGAGACAGAAAAAGCGTCCGTCGACGCGTCCTTAAGGAGGAGAACAGTATGAATTCTTTGATCAAACGCGCGCGAAAATCCGCGCGATCGCTTCGCCGGATACTTCCTGCCCTGGCGACGGCGCTTGGCGTTGTCGCTGCATCGCCGGTCGTCATTCCCCTATCGGCCGAGGCCGCCGAGGATGGACCGATCATCGTTGTGAGCGGGCCTTTGTCATGGCCGTTCTTTGCCGCCGTCAAGCAGGGGTTCGACGATGCCGCCGAGCGTTTCGGCGTCGAGTATCAATATGTGGCGGTCACCGATACGGCGAACATGACAAGTGACTACCCGCGGCTGCTGCAACAGGCGATCAGCCGCAATCCCCGCATGCTGCTGGTCGGCGAGTTCTTTCCGGACGGCATGGACCCCCTCATCAAGGAAGCGACGGCAGCCGGCATTCCGGTGCTGATCCACAATTCCGGCCAGACATTGTGGCAGCAGAACGGATCGCTGGGCTTCATCGGTGAAGATCCCTACCAGATGGGATACAAAGCCGGCGAAATCCAAGCGGCGGGTGGTGTCAAGAAGGGCTTGTGCTTCAATCAGGTCCCCGGGAACCCGACGGTCGAAATGCGGTGCACCGGCTATATCGAAGCGATGAAGGAAGCCGGTCTCGAAACCGTCTATCAGACCATTGGAACCGGCGATGCGACCAATCCGCAGGCGATGATGCAGGCGATCAAGGGCACCTTGCAGTCAAATGAAGGGATCGACGGGATCTACACGCTCAACGCCGTTCCGGCGATGAGCGCGCTGCGGGCGGTTGAAGATGTCGGACGCAAGGGTGAGGTCATGATCGGCACATCCGATCTGTCAAATGAGGTGCTGCTCGCCATCCAGGCCGGCGACATCGCCTTTGCCATGGATCAGCAACCCTATCTGCAGGGATTCCTTTCGATCCAGACCGCCTATCAGTATCTCAATTACGGGCTGCATCCGATCGGCGCCGTCACCACCGGACCACTGGTGATCGACAAGTCGAATGTCGACCGCACCCTTGAGGTCAACAAGACCCATTCAGGGGTGCGCGGCGCCTCCTGACGCAGCAAACGACGATCAGACGGGCAGGCCCTGCCCGTCTGACAGACTTTCAACACGGCCCATATGGCGCTAAGCCTGTTCGACGCGCCTACCCATTACGGATCGATCCCATCATGTCCTTCATCCGCCGGCCCGAATTCGGTGCACTGATCGCCTTTCTGGCAACCTATGTTTTCTTTGCCATCGTGACTTCCGGCGCCGGTTTCATCTCCATCAACGGAACGGCCGGATGGCTCAATCTGGCGGCGGAACTGGGGATCGTGGCCATTCCCGTCGGGTTGCTGATGATCGCCGGTGAATTCGATCTGTCCATCGGTTCGACCGTCGGCGCAGCGTCGATGGTCGTCGCCATCGGCACATCCTTTTTCGATATGCCGATCTGGTCGATGATCCCGCTGGCGCTGGTGCTTGGGGTCGCGGTCGGACTGCTCAACGGCTTTGTCGTCGTCAAAACCAATCTTCCCTCGTTCATCGTTACACTGGCAACCAACTTCATCGTCATTGGCGGCACGATGGGACTGTCCCGGCTGATCGCCAATGTCACATCCAGCTCCATCGTGACATCCGATTCGGCGCGCCTGGTCTTTGCCTCGCGCTGGGGCCAGGCCAATATTTCCATCCTCTGGTGGATCGTCATGGCGCTTGTCTGCGCCTGGATATTGTCGCGTTCGACTTTCGGCAACTGGATCTACGCAACAGGCGGCAATCTGCAGGCGGCGCGTGGCGCCGGGGTTCCGGTTGAACGCGTCAAGATCCTGCTCTTTGCGCTGACCGGCTTTGCCGCCGCCTTTGTCGGCGTGCTGCAGGGCGTGCAGTGGAATTCGGGCAATTCAACCTATGGCATGGGCTATGTCTTCCAGGCACCGATCGTTGCGGTGATCGGCGGGGTGCTGCTGGGTGGCGGCTACGGTTCGGTGACCGGCATCTTTCTCGGCACAGCGATCTTCGGGGTGATTTCCACGGGCATCTTCTACACCGGCTGGAGCACCGACTGGATCCAGTTGCTCCTCGGCGTGCTTCTGGGCGCGGCGGTCCTCGCCAACAATTATGTGCGCCGCCTGGCGATGACATCGAGATAGGTGGACCATGGGTAACCGCGACGCCATTTTGGAACTGTCGAACATCTCCAAAACCTTCGGCTCGACAAGGGCGCTGGTTGATGTGTCGCTGTCGATACGGGCCGGTGAAATTCTGTGCCTGCTGGGCGACAATGGAGCCGGCAAATCGACCCTCATCAAAATTCTGTCGGGCTATCACCCGCCGACCGGCGGTTCGATGCATTTCGAAGGCCGCGAAACCCGGTTCAGCGGACCACGCGCCGCGCGGCAGCAGGGGATCGCCACGGTCCATCAGGATGTTGGCAGCATTCCCTTCATGAGCATCGGGCGCAATTTCTTCCTCGGCGCGGAGCTGACAAAGGGCATCGGCCCGCTGCGATGGATCGACACCAGGGCTGCCAATGAAAAGGCGCTGGAACAGATCCGGCGTTTCGGTATCACCCGGATCCATGACGGCAACCAGCTGGTCGGCACGATGTCGGGTGGCGAGCGGCAGGTGCTGGCCATCGGGCGCGCCATGTATTTCGGCGCCAAGGTGCTGATCCTCGACGAGCCGACATCGGCGCTCGGCGTCAAGGAAGCCGCGATCGTTCTGAAACTGATGAAACAGGCACGCTCCGAAGGCGTGGCGATCGTATTCATCACCCACAATGCGCGCCACGCCATGGCGGTCGGCGATCGCTTCGCGGTGCTGATCCACGGTCGGGTCGCCGCCGCCTTCAGCCGCGGCGAAAAGAGCCGCGAGGAAGTTTTGAACCTGATGGCCGGCGGCGAGCAGATGTCCGAACTGGAAGCCGATCTGGAGACGATCGACTAGAGCGCATCTTGTCTACCCGATGTCATTTTGCTGATAGGCCATCTGCTCGGCGACCAGCAGCCGGTCGGCACCGGCTCTGGCAAAGCGCAGGGTCAGGGCCTTGCGCGTCGCCGGCGCCAGTTTGTGCTCCGGCGCCTCGCGAATGATCTCGGCGCCATAGCCATCGGACAGGATCATGCCGCAGTCTTCGGGGAAGATGTCCAAAGGCACCCTCGGGTGGGTGGCAAAATACAGCCGGTCGCAGTGCTGGCGATAGTCCGGCCATTTGGTGTCGACCCGAAAATCCTCGATCGACGATTTGATCTCGATGATGAAGACCTGGCCCTTTTCCGACAACGTGATCAGATCGGCGCGGCGGCCGCTCGCCAGGCTGAGCTCGGGCAATATGGCGTGGCGCATTTCACAAAACAGACGCTGCACGCCACGCCGCACCAGCAGGGCGCGCTCGGACTGCCGTCCATCGACCAGGCTGTGCTCGGGATGCGGTGACACGATAGGCATTCAAGAAGCTTATATGAGTCGCGCGACCAGAGCGAGTTGCAATCCAACAGCAACTCGCTCCTGGCAAGTAATCGCCGGGCGTTGCAAGAAAGCCATAGCACGGGATGGATTGACACCATTATGATGATCATCCGTCCAACTAGACTTGCCACCGGACGGTAATAAAAAATAAACCATAATCGTTAATGGTTCGATGGAAAGAAACGACCTTCGGGTACTTTAGGGGATGCACATGACGATACGCTTGGCATTGATGGGGTTGGTTGCCGCGCTGTTTATCACCGGTTGTCAGACGGGCGGTCCGGAAATCACCAAGGAAATCTTCACCAGCAATTATGGCGCCGTAAGTGACGGCGGATACAAGATCCCGGCCGTTCCGATCAGCCGTGTCGACAAACAGTATCACCGGCAGATCGTCACCTACTACACGAAGGAAAAGCCGGGCACGGTGATCGTCAACACCCGCAAGCGGTTCCTTTATTATGTTCTGCCGGGCAACAAGGCGGTGCGCTACGGTATTGGTGTCGGACGCGCCGGATTTGCCTGGGAAGGCGAAGCCTATATTGCCTGGAAACGCCCATGGCCACGCTGGACGCCGCCGGCGGAAATGGTGGCGCGACAGCCAAGCCTGGCGCGCTACGCCGAGGACGGGCAACGGCCCGGCCTGAAAAACCCGCTGGGTGCGCGCGCGCTCTACCTGTTCGACAAGGACGGCAATGACACGCTCTACCGGCTGCACGGCACGCCTGAATGGAAATCCATCGGCACGGCCGCCTCATCGGGCTGCATTCGCCTGATGAACCAGGACATTATCGACCTTTATTCCCGCGTTAAACCGGGCCGCAATTCGAAAGTTGTCGTCATTCAGTAGACGACCTGCCTTTCACCAACGAACAGAGACGACGCCCGGAATCAGCATCCGGGCGTTTTTGTTCGGCTACCTGGTGGCCGAAACGGCCCGTTTGGCCAGCACTTTGACCAGATTGGCCCGGTAATCGGACGCGCCATGAAGATCCGACAGCATTTGGTCGGCATCCACCTCGATGCCATCCAGAGATGCGGGCGAGAAATCACGGTCGAGCGCTGCTTCCAGATCGGATGCCCGGAATACCCCATCCGAACCGGCACCGGTGACACCGACCCTCGCGCCTTGCGAGCCCTGCGCGACGAACACCCCGACAAGGGCGTATCGCGACGCCGGATTGGGGAATTTCTGATAGGCGGCTTTGATTGGCGCTGCAAATGAGATCGCCGTGATGATTTCATCTTCCTCAAGCGCGGTCTCGAACAGGCCCACGAAGAAATCACCGGCTGCAATATCGCGCCGGTTCGTGTGGACCGTCGCCTCGAGCGCCACGAGGGCGGCGGGATAATCCGCCGCCGGATCATTGTTGGCAACAGACCCGCCGATCGTGCCCATATGGCGCACATGCGGATCCCCGATCAGCGACGCCAGATCGGCAAAGGCCGCACAGACACGTCGAACGTCGCCGGATTCGGCAATCTCCGCGTGGGTCATCGCCGCGCCGATCCGGACCGTGTCACCTGACACGGATATGCCCTTCAGATCATCGACATGACGCAGATCGATCACATCGCTGGGCGCTGCAAGCCGCTGCTTCATCGTCGAAATCAGCGTCTGGCCGCCGGCCAGATATTTGCCATCTTCGGCTGCGGACAGAAGACTGGCCGCTTCCGCCACGGAAGATGCACGGTGGTATTTGGTCGAATACATCGTCTTTCCTTTCCTCGCCGTTCCTCAGGCGTTGTTCAGCGCCTTCCAGACGGCCTGCGCCGTCGCCGGCATGGACAGATCATTGTTGCCGATTGCGTCGGTGATCGCGTTGATGACCGCAGGCGGCGAACCGATCGCACCGGCCTCGCCGCAACCCTTGACGCCAAGCGGATTGGACGGGCATTCAGTCACGGTTGTCGAAACCGCGAAGCTCGGCAGGTCATCGGCCCGCGGCATGGTGTAATCCATATAGCTCGCGGTGAGCAACTGACCGGTGTCGGGATCATAGGTACAGCCCTCAAGCAGCGCCTGGCCAATGCCCTGCGCCAGGCCGCCATGGACCTGCCCTTCGACGATCATCGGATTGATGATGTTGCCGAAATCATCCGCGGCAACGAACTGGATGATGTCCGTCTTGCCGGTTTCCGGATCGACCTCCACCTCGCAGACATAACAGCCGGCCGGGAAGGTGAAGTTGGCCGGGTCGAAAAAGGCGGTTTCCTTGAGGCCGGGCTCCATGCCCTCGGGCAGGTCATGGGCGGTGTAACAGGCAAGTGCCAGTTCCGCCCAGGGCATTCCCTTGTTGGTGCCGGCGACTTTCAGTTGACCGTCATCGATGACGATATCCGCCTTGGATGCTTCCATGAGATGGGCGGCGACCTTCTTGGCCTTGGCTTCGACCTTGTCGAGCGCCTTGGCAACCGCCGACATGCCGACGGCACCGGACCGTGAACCATAGGTGCCCATGCCCATCTGCACCTTGTCGGTGTCGCCGTGAACGACGGAGATCGTGTCGAGGCCAACACCCAGCCGGTCGGCGATCACCTGCGCGAAGGTCGTTTCATGGCCCTGGCCGTGGCTGTGCGATCCGGTCAGAACCTCGATCGTTCCGACCGCATTGACCCGCACTTCCGCCGATTCCCACAGACCGATACCGGCGCCGAGCGATCCCACCGCCTGTGACGGCGCAATGCCGCAGGCTTCGATGTAACAGCTCAGGCCGATGCCGCGCAGCCTGCCGCGTGTTTTCGCTTCGGCGCGGCGGGCCGGAAAGCCGGCATAGTCGGACGCCTGCATCGCAGCATCCAGCGAAGCCTCGAAGTCGCCTGTGTCGTAATTCATGATCACCGGCGTCTGGTGCGGGAATGTCTTGACGAAATTGATCCGGCGAAGCTCGGCCGGATCGACGCCGAGCTGGCGGGCCGCGGTCTCCATCGCCCGTTCGACAAGATAGCAGGCCTCGGGACGGCCAGCGCCCCGATAGGCATCCACCGGCGCGGTATTGGTGTAGACGGTACGCACATTGGCGTGGACGTTCGGCACATTGTACTGTCCCGACAGCAACGTCGCATAAAGATAGGTCGGTGTGACCGATGAAAACAGCGACATATAGGCGCCCAGATTGGCCAGCGTATCGACCTTGACGCCGGTCATGCGGTTGTCGGCGTCAAAGGCGATCTTAATCGTCGAGACATGATCGCGGCCATGGGCATCGGTCAGAAAGGATTCGCTGCGGTCAGCAGTCCATTTCACCGGAACACCGGTGCGTTTGGAGGCCCAAAGACACACGATCTCCTCCGGGTAGATATAGATTTTGGAGCCGAATCCACCCCCGACATCCGGGGCGATGACCCGCAGCTTGTTTTCCGGCGCGACATTGTAAAAGGCGCTCATCACAAGACGGGCGAGATGCGGGTTCTGTGACGTGGTCCAGCAGGTGTAGTGTTCTTCGGCGGAATCATACAGACCGAGCGTCGCGCGCGGTTCCATCGCATTGGGAATCAGCCGGTTGTTGGACACCTCCAGTTCAACGACATTCGCCGCATCCGAAATCGCCTCCTCGACAGCAAGGCTCTCGCCGATCTCCCAATCGAAGATGAGATTGTGGTCAGCGGCCTCATGGATCTGCGGTGCGCCGGGCTCGATGGCAGCTACCGCATCGGTCACGGCGGGAAGTTCCTCATAGTCGACCTGGACGGCTTCGGCGGCCTCCTGCGCCAGATGGCGTGTTTCCGCCACCACAATCGCGACGGCATCGCCGACATAACGAACCTTGTCTTCGGCCAGCGGACGCCAGACGCCCATATTCATCGGCGATTCGTCCTTGGAATGGATCATCCAGCCGCAAATGATATTGCCGATGCCATCCTCGGTCAGTTGCTTGCCGTCGAGCACACCCAGCACGCCATGCATGGATTCGGCGGCGCTTTTATCGATGCTCCTGATCCTGGCATGGGCGTGCGGACTTCTGACAAAGGCCGCGTGTTTCATGCCGGCGACAACCATGTCGTCCGTGTAGCGGCCTTGACCGGTGATAAACCGGCGGTCTTCCTTGCGCGCCACCCGGGCGCCAATACCTTCAACTCCCATGGAAATTCTCCTCCCATTTGCGGCGGGCAGTCGGCGGGGCGTCCGTCATCCGGATAGAGCAACTGGATGGTGCAACATTGTCGCTCAGTCTTCGGTTGGAATGCCCGGCAGCACCGGTTCCGCCTGCTATCCGGCCTATTCGGCCGCCTGTTGCGCGCCGCCCATTTCCGCAGCTGCGGCAAGGATCGACCTGACGATGTTGTGATAACCGGTGCATCGGCAGATATTGCCCTCCAGCTCCATACGCACCGTCTCTTCATCGAGCGCCGCGCCGTGCCGGGCGATCATATCGGTTGCCGCCATGATCATGCCGGGCGTGCAGAAGCCGCATTGCAGGCCGTGATTGTCCTGGAACGCCTTCTGGACGGGATGCAGTTCACCATTCGCCGACAGGCCTTCGATGGTGATGACCTCCGATCCGGCCGCCTGCGCGGCAAGCATAGTACAGGACTTCACCGCCTTGCCGTCGAGATGCACGACACAGGCGCCGCATTGCGAGGTGTCGCAACTCACATGGGTTCCGGTCAACACCAGATTGGTTCGAAGAAAATCCACAAGAAGCGTCCGGTCCTCGACATCCGCGTCGACCTCACGACCGTTCACGCGCATTGATATGCTGGCCATTTCCATCCTCCCGGTTGTTCGCCCCCAGGCTTCAACAGATGCCCATGCATTCCCATCCCACGATAGACATATTTGTAGCAGGAGGATGAAAATGCAACCGCACTATATTGCCCAGTCTTCGCTATGCGGCGCCTTTCTGGAGTTAGAGCGTTGGCTAACAGCCGTACAATGCCAACCGAACGCCCTTTTTGGCGGACAGCCCAGGAGAAAAATTGGGATGCCGAAAACTCTGCAGGTCTCGATCACGCGGCGACAAACTCTTCATGGGCAAGTATCTCCAGAACCTTCGTGGCCATTGCCCTGCCGAGATCGGCATTGTTTTCCTTGGTAAAATGAATGCCGTCGCAGCCGCCTGTGGTGACGTAATCGCCGGCATCCAGAAACTCGACCTTCAGGAAGTCGGCCATGTTTCGGTATTGCTCACCGAGTTCAGCCGATTTTTCAGATCCTCCGCCAAACATGCCCTGAAAATATGGATGCGGCATCGGATTGAGGGGCGGTGGCGCGACCACCAGACATTTGGGCGCAGGATAGGGGGTTCCAATGCCGCCGCCACCGGTCAACACCTGACCCACCAGCTTGGTCATCCCATAGGCGATGTCATAGGGTGTTCGATTGTAGAACGGTTTGGTGTCGTTGGTTCCAAGCATGATGATGACAAGATCAAGCGGCAGATGACTGGCAATCGCAGAAGGAAGATAGGCACTGCCATTCAGACGCGGATCATTCGGGTCATCGGCACTTGTTGTGCGCGCACTCAGACCCTCTTCGATGATGTGGTATCCGTCGCCGAGATGGTGGGCCATCACACCCGTCCAACGATCCCGATAGGCGTATCGATGTGTCGGTGACCCTTCGACAACCGGAATCCAGCCCCAGGTCAGCGAATCGCCATAGCACAGGATGGTTTTTTCTTCGGACATTTTGCTCTCCTTGATACTGGATCGGTTTGATTAGGATTTGGCTGTTCGGATACCGTAGAAAATCGCAGCCATCAGAATGATCAGACCTTGCGCAATCAGTTTGCCCGGTTCGCCGATGTCGAATGTCGTCATCACCACGAACAAAAGAGCAAAGGAAAGCACACCGAAAAACGGCCCCCATACGCCGCCCTCTCCCTTACCGAACACAACGCCACCGAGGATCGTTGCGGCCACCGCCAAAATCGGCAAATCCAAGCCAACGCGCGCGCTGCCCATTACCAGTGATGACGTTTGAACGAATGCGGCAATGCCTGCCATCAGCCCGGCAAGAACATGTGCAGTGATCACCGTTCGCTCGACCGGAACGCCTGAAAAGCGGGCTGCCGTCGGGTTTTCGCCCACAGACATGACGTTTCGGCCGAAGACAAAGCGGGACAGAAACAACGACATCAGTACCGTCAGCATGAACCAGAAGATGATCGGAGACGGAACCAGCCCGATCTTTGTGTTGTAAAGGTCATTGAGATATTGCGGGACGGCACCTGGCGGCTTGCCACTTGCCAGAAACTGAACAATGCCGATGAGAATGATATTGACCGCAAGTGTAACGATCACTGCGGACACGCGGCGAATCCCGACCATGACACCATTCACCAACCCGACCAAGGTTCCCGTCACCAAAGCCATGGCGGCATAAAGTGCAATCGAAGACTCGGGGAAGAGGTTGGATGAAATCAGGTAATTGACCATCAGGACGACACCGCCCCCCGACAGATCGATCGAATTCACCCGAATGACCAGCAATTGCCCAAGCACGAGTATGCCCAGTGGCACGACCTGGCGGACAAAAATTCCCATAATGTTCAGATTGAGCAGATGCGGACGCGCCAACCAAAGAACCAGCAACAATCCGAAAAAGACAAAATAGGCAGGTGGTATCTTCAATACCCGCCGAACAACCATGTTGTCTGAGAGAACAGCCATTCTTAAAGCCCCATCTTCTTGCGGGACTGCAAGCCGACAACCAAAAGCAGAATGCCGCCCTTGATCGCCGTCTGGATGAAGGGAGACACGTTGATCAGGTTCATTCCGTTTGCCAGCAACGCCATGACCAGCGCCCCGATAACCGTTCCATGCAGGCTGCCGATACCGCCGGCCAATTGGGTGCCACCAATTGCGACGGCGGTGATCGCATCGATTTCAAAATTCAGACCGACATTCGGGTCGCCGGAGACAATCCGACCGGCCAAAAAAACTCCGGCGAGACAGGCAAAGAGCGAACAGGCGACATAAGCCAGCAAGATGTTGCGTTTGTCGGGGATTCCAAAATTATGGGCCGCATCGTGGACACCGGATGCAACGCCGCCGCCGATCGCAAACAAATGCAATCCGAATCGCGATCCGTGAATCAGTTTCCAGCCAATCAGGATAACGACGATCCCCCAGAAAACAGGAAACGGAATTCCAAGGAAGCTACCTGAGACCGACGCGATAATGATCTCCGGTACGGTCCCGCCTGAAACAGGTCGCAAGATCCGCGTCACGCCAAGGATGAAATACTGCATCGCCAGGGTGGCGATGATGGGATGAACGTTGAACCGTGTGATGACAAAACCGTTGGTAAAACCAATCGCTGCAGCCAGCAAAAACACACCGGGGATGAGTATGATGTCGGGGCCATCGAGCGCGAGAATTGCCGTTGTGAAACTCACAACCGACCCGATTGACAGATCGAGGCCGCCGACCACCACCACGACCATCTGCCCGATGGCGGCAATGATGAGCGGCATGGCCTGCGCGACGAGATTGTAGAGATTTTCGGCACTGAGGAACTGCTCTGTGCGAAGACTCAAGACAGCAGCCAGAGCCAGGGCGCCGATGAGCGGCAGAAGCCATCGACCCTGCCTGGAACGCTCGCCCATCAACCGTTGTTTTACATTGAGTTGCATCACTTCCCATTCATCGTCATTCCCCATCGGGCGATGTTCATGACATCAACGCGGCATCGAGGATCTTGTGTTCGGTGGCTTCAGTGGCGGGCAACTCCGCGACAATCGTGTTGCCGTGCACAACGTAGATGCGATCGCAAAGCCCAATCAGTTCGATCGTCTCGCGCGACAGGACCAGGACCGCTCCTCCCTTTTCGGCGAACGCGCGCAGCAATCGGTAGATCTCCGATTTTGCGCCGATATCGACTCCTCTGGTCGGCTCTTCAATCAGAAGTATGTCGATATCGGCCGCGAGGTAACGGCCCAGAAGGACCTTTTGCTGGTTGCCACCGGACAGTGAATTGACCGGCGCTGAGGCACCGGTGGATTTGATGGCCATTGTGGACATCGTTTCGGCGATGTTTTTTTGATAACGCCGTGCAATGGAGAATTCGGAGCAGGCCGCATGAAGCCCCATTGCGATGTTGTGGCCGATGCTCAGGCTCAGAAACAGCCCCTCATCCTTTCTGTCTTCGGGGATGAAGCCGACACCCATCGCCTGCAATTGGCGGATCCCCGATGTCGGTGAAACCGGGATATCAATGGATCGTCCCTTAATGTTCACAGTTCCGCAAAACGGCGTGAATTGACCGATCAGTGATCTCAGAAGCTTCTGCTGCCCCTGACCTTCCAGTCCCGCCAGGGCGACAATTTCACCCTCATTCAAAATGAGGGACATGGATGGAGAGTCGGCGGCAACCCTGAAGTCCGTGATCTCCAGGACTTCATTTCCCCCGGATTCACCGCGGGGAGGAAACAGGTCTTCGAGTTCACGGCCCACCATCATTGCGATGAGCATCTGCGGGTTGAGATCGCCAATCGACCGGGTTCCGACCAAAGCGCCATCCTTGAGCACCGTCACCGTGTCGCAGATGTCGAAAATCTCATCCATGCGGTGGGAGATGTATATGATGGCCTTTCCTTCACCGCGCAGGCGGTGAATGTGCCTGTTCAACATATCCACATCTGCCGCATTCAGCGCCGCCGTAGGCTCGTCCAGGATGAAGACATCGGCGTCAGCCTTGATGCCGTGTGCGATCTCTACAAACTGGCGTTCCGCAATACTCAGCTCGGAGACCAGAGTTGCCGGATCCAGATCCAACCCCAGATCCGACAGCGCCTTGAGGGTCGCTTTCTCCATATGCGCATAATCGATACCGCCGAAGCGGGTTGTCGGTTCGCGGCCCAGAAAAAGATTTTCCGCAATGCTCAGATTCGGCAGGAGCGACAATTCCTGAAAGACGGTGGAAATCCCCTCCTCCAAGGCACTGCCGGGGTTGGTGAAGCTGACCTTGTTACCGGCCTTGTAAATCTCGCCGCTATCGGGCTGATACACCCCGGCGAGGATTTTCATCAGCGTCGATTTTCCCGCACCGTTTTCGCCCATCAGGGCGTGGACGGCGCCGGGAAAAAGTTCCAGCGAGACATGTCTCAATGCCACACTGCCACCGAAGGCTTTGGAAATATTCGACATTTCAATCAGGTTGGGCACAGGGCGCTCACAAATTCGACTCCGAAAGGCCGGGGCACGTGGCTCAGTTCAATTTGCCCGGACGGCATACCGCGGATGCCGTCCGGGCAATTGGCGTTCACTATTTTCCGTATAGTTCCTGCAGCTTTTCCTCCGACAATTCGGTCGGCCACCAGACCGTCGGCGCAAGATCTGCACGGTAGTATTCTTTGACCTTCTCAAGATCCCAGCCTTGCGGTTTGTACTCGTAGTGCTTCTTGAGCTCTTTGCCCTCCAGAAGCGCAATTGCAGCACGCACGCCGGCCGCCCCTTGAGCGGGACTGTATTCGGCAGAAATTGAGTCAAAGCCATTGGGCGCTTCATCGATCCACTGACCGAAAAAGCCGTTGAGGCCTTCACCTGAAATTGGCGGGATCGGATTGGCGCCGAACTGTTTGAAGACATCGATACAGGCGCGTGTCATACCGGCGCCGGAAGACCAGACACCATCGACATTCGGATCGTTCAGATAAAGGGTTTCGCAGACTTTCTTTCCCTTGTCATAAACCCAGTCACCGTGCTGTTCGGCGGTGATTTCAACATCCGTACCCTCAAGCGCCTGGAGCAAGCCCTTGTACCGGTTGGTGTCTTCGGGATGGCCCGCAAGGCCGCGCAGAACCCAGATCTTTCCCTTCCCGCCGAGCTTTTCGACGAGAAAATCACCCATGACCTTGCCGAAATGTTCAGCACCACCCTGAATCTCCGTCGTATAGGCGTCGGATTCGATGCGGCCTGTATGGAGCACCACCGGAATTCCGGCAGCGATTGCCTTTTCTATCGATGCATCGGCCGAGGTTGAAGTGACGGGCTGAACGATGATCGCATCGACTTTCTGGGCAATCAGGTCCTCAATATCTGCAACCTGTTTCTTCTGATCGAATCCGGCATCAAGAAGAATGAATTTGCCGACATTGTCATGCGCGTCGGCGACACCTTGCGACTCATGTGCAACCTGAACCGTCCAGGTGTTGGCGTTGACGCCAAAATGGCTCATGCCGATCACCCAAGGGCCGTCTTTCTTGTATTTTCCCGCCGGGACGGTTGGATTGTCTCCGGTGACAGCCGTGACGCCATCCATCAGTTTGACATCGTCGGCGAAGACCGACGCCGTCATGATGCCTGTTGCCAGCATTGTCGCAGTTGCGAAAGACATGAGTGTTTTTTGCATTGAGCTAACCTCCTTGTTGGGCTCATATTTTCGATCCCGTATTCGGGCTCTCCGGGCATTCAGTTCCACAGCCACCGCCGTCGTCCGAAAAACCGGGTGTTGCATCCGGAATGTGATTTCAGGGCATCCTCCCGGCGCCACAAAAAACACGAGTCTGAACCCTTGTCAATATTAATTCAGATTGCATTAATAAATAGAAATCTTGCAATTGCCGTGATCGAATGCGAAGGTAAAGGCACAAATTACGCTTGAATCCATCCTCTAACGCTTTGTAAATATGGATGAATCTCGAGGAGACCTCTTTGATGAAATCCATTCTTTGTTTTGGAGATTCAAATACTCACGGACAGATACCCGGCGGAACTCCATTGGATCGATACGGTCCCAAACAGCGATGGCCGGGCGTGCTGTGGCGCGAGTTGGGCCAAAACTGGCACGTTGTCGAAGAAGGGCTGAGCGGTCGGACGACCGTGCGCGATGATCCGATCGAAGGAGCCCACAAAAACGGCCGCACCTATCTGCGGCCCTGCATTCAAAGCCACACGATCCTGGATCTCGTCATCATCATGCTGGGCACCAATGATCTGAAGGTTCGGTTCAGTCAAACCGCCCCGGAAGTCGCCATGGGCATTGGATGCCTGATCTATGATATCAAGGAATTGACCCCCGGGCCCGGAGGGACGGTGCCTGAAATCATGATTGTCGCACCGCCACCGATGCTGGACGACATCAAGGAATGGGGGTCCATTTTTGCCGGAGCACCGGAAAAATCCCGTGAGCTCGCCTTGCAGTTCGAAATCATGGCGGATTCACTTGAAGTTCACTTCTTCGATGCCGGGATGGTGTGCGCATGTGATCCGCTCGACGGATTTCACATCAACAAGGACGCCCATGAGGCACTAGGCGTCGCACTCGCTCGCGAGGTGAAGTCCATTGGATGGTCCGATGACCAGATTTGACGACTATACCATGCGATTCATCTTGGTTGTGCGTCGGCGGGGGATACCAATCCGTGCCTGACATGAGATTTGCACCACCGAATCCACTGCGGATCGCAGACAGGGCCAGCGGTCTCAATGCGAGCAGTGTTCGCAGCTACAATGAACGGCTGATGCTTTCATTGTTGCTGCAAAATGAGGGCATCACACGCCAGGAAATCGGTGACAAGACAGGACTCACCTTTCAGACCATTTCGGTTCTGTTGCGGTCCCTGGAACAGGAAGGGCTCGTTGCCAAGGGAGAGGTTCAGAGGGGACGCAAGGGTGCACCCACAACACCGGTGGTTCTCAACCCCGAAGGCGCCTATTCCGTCGGGATCGCCGTCGGACACAGATATACCGAACTCGTTCTGATCAATTTTGTCGGTGATGTGCGCTTTCATTCCACACTGCCCAATCCGGATTCCGATGCACAATCCAATCATCCGGCCTTTTTGGAAACCATTCACGAAGCCATAAAAATGCTTCCGAAGGGAACCCACGATCGCATTGCCGGCATAGGATTGGCCTTGCCCGAGACGGGCGCGATGCCTGGCGGCAATGCAACGCCATCCGAGCAGAAATACATTGCGCTGCAGGAGGAAATCGAAACCGAAATCGGTTACTCGGTATTCGTACAAAATGACATAACTGCCGCCGCCGGCGGCGAGAGCATGTTTGGAGCAGCCAAGCCCTTAACCGACTATCTGTTCTTCTATCTGGGTGCAGATCTGCACAGTCGGATGGTGCTCAATCATCAGATATTCAACGGTAATTCTCCGCTGAGTTTCGACGTCGGAATTGCAAGCCTGGAGAGAATTCTCAAGAGCAATGGTGTTCAGACCGATGCACTTTGGGACCGGTCTTCCGATTGGCCGGAATTTGGCGAAGCACAGGTGCAATGGGAGGAAAATCTCGTCGACCGCATGAAAACGTCGATCGGCGCTCTTCAGGAATTCGCCGAGATACGAACCGTGATTTTGTCGTCCTATGCGCCGCAAAAAATATGCCAAACCCTTTGTGATGCCTTGGAGACGCGCTGCGCCGGGATTCGCGCAATCGCGGGAACCATCCATCCATCGCCAAAGGCGGTCGGAGCGGCAAGCCTGCCTTTCAGCTCCCGTTTCATGGTCGAATAGCGCTGCCGGCAGACCGACCTGCCGGGTGACGGCACACGTCAAATACAGCGGCCACCATCGACCTCCATGGCGACGCCGGTCACCATCGAGGCTTCGTCTGAGCACAGATAGCAGGCGGCATTGCCCATATCCTCCGGTGTCGAAAAGCGGCCGATCGGGATGGTCGAGAGGAATTTCGCGCGGATTTCCGGCGTATCCTCGCCCATGAAGGTTTTCAAAAGCGGCGTTTCGCCGGCCACCGGGTTGATGGCGTTGACGCGAATGCCGTCCGGCGCCAGTTCGACGGCCATGGTCTTGGTGGCGGTGATCATCCAGCCCTTCGATGCATTGTACCAGTTCAGCCGCGGCCGCGGGCTGACACCGGCGGTTGAGGCGACATTGAGAATGCAGCCTGAACCCCTGGCCTTCATGGCGGGCACCAGATGCCTGGCGGTCAGATAGACCGATTTCACATTGACTGCCAGCACCCGGTCGAAATCCGCTTCGCTGACCTCCTCCAGGGCAGCTGGAAGATGCGTCACGCCGGCATTGTTGACCAGGATATCGACCTTGCCGAAGGCGGCGAGCGCCGCATCGGCCATCCGTTTGACACTGTCGCCGCTGGAAACGTCCACCGTTTGGGCCGTTGCCGCATCGCCGATATCGGCAGCAAAGGTGGCAGCCGCATCGGCATTGATGTCGGCGACCATCACCCTGGCGCCTTCCTGGACGAATTTTCTGACGATCCCAGCACCGAAGCCGGAGGCCCCGCCGGTAACAATCGCCGATTTTCCTTCAAGCCGCATGTCCAGATCCTCCTTGGCCGTCAACCATGATGGGCCGCGACGGTTTTGAGCACCGAAAACCCGTAAAGCGCCTCGAAGCCCTTTTCGCGGCCGTGACCGGATTTTCCGATGCCGCCGAAGGGCAGTTCGACCCCGCCGCCGGCGCCGTAATTGTTGATGAAGACCTGACCGGAGCGGATGGCCCGGGCCATTTTCATCTGCCGGTCGCCGTCGCGCGTCCAGATGCCGGCAACCAGCCCGTAATCCGTGCCGTTGGCGATCGACACGGCTTCCTCATCCGTGTCGAAGGGGATCACCACCTGCACCGGACCGAAAATCTCGTCCTGCGCCAGACGGTGATCGTGATCAACGCCGGCAAACAGCGTCGGTTCGATATAGTGTCCGCCGGCCGGCGCATCGTCGACGAGACCACCCGTGGCGGCCACGGTCAGATTGTCGCGCTCCGCAAGCTCCAAAAACCCCTCGACGATCTCCTTTTGCTTGGCCGATATCAATGGTCCGACATCGAGATCGGCGCCCGCCGGGCCGACCCGCAGGGCCTGGTAGCGCTCGGCCATGCGATCCAGCAGTTCGAAATAGATCGAACGGTGGACGAGAATGCGCGACGCGGCCGAACAGGTCTGCCCGGCATTCTGAATGCCGGCATTGACCAGAAACGGCAGCGCCCGATCGAGATCGGCATCCTTGAAGACGATCTGCGGCGACTTGCCGCCAAGTTCCAGCGTCACCGGCACGACATTGCGCGCCGCCGCCGCCTGCACCAGCGTGCCGACTCCCACCGATCCGGTAAAGGAGATGTGGTTGACGCCCGGGTGATCGGTCAGCGCCGCACCGGCCTCCTCGCCAAGGCCCGGAACGACATTGAGGGCGCCAGACGGCAGGCCGGCCTCATGGGCGATGTGGGCAAAAGCCAGGGCCGTCAGGCAGGCCTCCTCAGCCGGTTTGAGCACCGCCGCATTGCCCATGGCAAGCGCCGCGCCGACAGAGCGTCCGATGATCTGCATCGGATAGTTCCAGGGCACGATATGGCCCGTAACCCCGTGCGGTTCGCGCAGCGTGTAGACCGTGTAGCCATCCAGATAGGGTATGGTTTCGCCGTGGATCTTGTCGGCGGCGCCGCCATAGAATTCCATGTAGCGGGCGAGCGCGACAGCATCGTTGCGTGCCTGGGTCAGCGGCTTGCCGACATCGGCAGCTTCGAGTGCGGCCAGCAGATCGACATTGTCGAGCACGCGCTGGCCGATGCGGGTCAGGATCCGGCCCCGCTCCAGGGCGGTTGTGCGGCCCCAGACGCTCTCGAGCGCGCCATGGGCGGCATCGGCCGCAGCGTCGATATCGCCAGCCGTCCCGCGGGCGATTTCGCCGATCGCCGTGCCGGTCGACGGGTCTTCCAGTTCCAGACTGTCGTCATTTTCCGGCGCCACCCACTGGCCGTTGATGAAACAGGCCGCCGGGTCGACGCCCAGTTTTTCAAGCTCATCCATTGTATCGTCTTTCAATTCGTGGCCGCCCGCGCCTCGCGCGCCCGCAGCGCCTCGTCGAGGATCGGTGTGGCGGCCAGCAATTCCCTGGTGTAGCTGTGCCGCGGGTTTTGAAACACGTCTTCGGTCCTGCCCTCCTCGACAATTTTCCCGGCCTTCATGACCAGAACGCGATCGGTGATCGCCCGGACCACCGACAGATCATGCGATATAAACAGATAAGACACCGCAAGGCGATCCGACAGGTCAGCCAGAAGATCGAGAATCTGCGCCCGGATCGACACGTCGAGCGCCGAAACCGCTTCATCGAGAATGATCAGCGACGGCTCGATGATCAGGGCGCGGGCAATGGCGATCCGCTGGCGCTGGCCGCCGGAAAATTCGTGGATGTATTTATGCGCGTCCGACGGTTCGAGGCCGACATTGGTCAGCGCCTTGGCGATCCGATCGTTGCGTTCCGAGGCATCGGGCTGTTTTTCGAGCAGGTGAAACGGTTCGGTGATCAAGCGGTCGACGCGGTGGCGCGGATTGAACGAGCTGTAGGGATCCTGAAACACCACCTGCACGCGGCGGCGCATCTGCCGGTCGGGCCCTTCCCCGATCGTCGAGAACAGCTTGCCGTCAAGCCTGATCTCGCCGCCCTGGACGGCATCAAGAGCAAGGATTGCCCGGCTCAAAGTGGATTTGCCGCATCCGCTTTCTCCGACCAGACCGACATTTTCTCCATGCATGATGGACAGCGAAACATTGTCCACGGCGCGAAAATATCCGGGCGCGGAAAAGAGAGAGCGCCGCGGCAAGGCGTAATCGCGCACGACCGATTCGATTTCGATGACCGGCTTGGTCCCGTCCGCGCCATGGGCCGGATCGCGGGCCGGCACGTGATTGGAGGCCTCGAACAGGGCGCGCGTATAGGGGTGGCTCATCCGGCGAAACAGCGAAACGGTTTCGCCGGCTTCGACGATCGCGCCGTCCTTCATGATGGCGATGTGATCGGCCATATCGGCAACGACCGCCAGGTCATGGGTGATCAATATGAGCCCCATATCGTCTTCTTCGACCAGTTTCCTCAGCAGTTTCAGGATCTGCGCCTGGGTGGTCACATCCAGCGCCGTGGTCGGCTCATCGGCGATCAGCAGTTTCGGCCGCAGCGCGATCGCCATGGCGATCACCACGCGCTGGCGCTGCCCGCCGGACAGGTCGTGCGGATAGCGGTCGAGCGGAAATTGCTCCGGCGGCAGGCCGACACGATTGAGCGCTTCGCGCGCGATCCGCCGTGCCTCGCGGCGCGAGGATCCGCTGTGCACCAGAATCGTCTCGGCCACCTGATCGCCAATGGTTTGAACCGGATTGAGCGCCGTCATGGGTTCCTGGAACACCATGCCGATATCATTGCCGCGCAGGGCGCACATCTGCTTTTCGGTGAAGGTCTCCAGCGGTTTGCCGTCGAGACGGATGGACCCCTGCCATGCGGCACCCACCGGCAGCAATTGCATGACCGCCAGGGCGGTGATGGATTTGCCGGAGCCGGATTCACCAACGATGCCCATAACCTCCCCGGCCTCGACCTTGAGATCGACGTCATGCAGGATCGGCGTATCCTTGATGCTCAATGCCAGGTTTTCGATTTGGAGCAGCGCCATCAGCGCGCCCGCCGCAGTTTCGGGTCGAAGATGTCGCGCATGCCGTCGCCCATCAGATTGAGGCCGAGGACCGTCAGCACGATGGCAAGACCCGGAAAAATCGCCAGGTTCGGCTCGATATAGATCATGGTCTGGGCATCGGACAGCATGCGGCCCCAGCTGGGCAGGGGCGGCTGCGTGCCGAGCCCGACATAGGCCAGCCCCGCTTCGGCGAGAATGCCGAGCGAAAACTGGATCGTGCCCTGGACGATCAGCAGATTGGTGATGTTGGGCAGAATGTGTTCGGCAGAAATATGGGTGCGTCCCTTGCCGGCGACCCGGGCCGCCAGAACGTAATCACGGGTCCATAGCGACAGGGCCGAGCCGCGGGCGAGCCGGGCAAAGACTGGGATGTTGAAGATCCCGATGGCGATAATGGCGTTCAGCGCACTTGGCCCGAACACCGCCGTGATCATGATCGCCATCAAAAGCGCCGGGAACGCAAAGATCAGGTCATTTGTCCGCATCACCAATTCGTCGATCAGGCTGCCGTGACGCGCCGCCGCCAGCAGGCCGAGCGGAACCCCGACGACAATTCCGATACCGACGGCGACAATCGCAACGGCGATCGACGTGCGGGCGCCGACCATCAGCATGGAAAAGATGTCACGGCCGAAGGCATCCGTGCCCAGCCAGTGGGTCGCCGAGGGCGGTTTGAGCTTGTTGGCGATGTTGAGCTGGGTGACGTCAAAGGGCGTCCACACAAAGGACAGCAGCGCGGCGATCGTGAAGATCAGCGTCAGAACCAGACCGATCATGAAACTGGGCGAGCGCAGGGCCGCGTGCACCATGCCGGTGGGGCGCTCCATGGTGACCTGCGGATCACTCATGCGCTTCTCCTGCGCAAACGCGGATCGACGATCGCATAGGTGATATCGACCAGGAAGGTGACGAGGATCACCGCGAAGACCAGCAGGAAGATCACGCTTTTGACGACAATGAGATCACGCTGGGTGATGCCCTGGAACACCAGCCGTCCAAGACCGGGAAGAAAAAACACGTTTTCGATGATGATGGCGCCGGCGAGCAGAAAGGAAAACTGCAATCCAATGATGGTGAGCACCGGTATGAGGGCGTTGCGCAGTGCGTGCCGCCAGAGCGCCTGCCGCTGGGTCAGGCCCTTGGCGCGGGCCGTACGGACAAAATCCTCCCCCAGCGTATCGAGCAGCGATGAGCGCATGACCCGTGCCAGGATCGATGCCTGCGGCAGTGCCAGGGCGATGGCCGGAAGGGTCAGGGCCTTCATGCCGGCCCAGAAGCCGGCCTCCCAGCCGGGAAACCCGCCGGCGGAAAACCAGCGCAGCGACACGGCAAAGAACAGAACCAGCAGCATGGCGAACCAGAAATTCGGCACCGCAATGCCAAGCTGGGTCACCCCCATGATGGAGACATCGGCCGGGGAATTGCGGCGTGCCGCGGCAATCACGCCCACCGGAAACGCGATCAGTGTCGACAGGGTCAGGGCGTAGATCGACAGCGGCATCGACACCCAGAACCGGTCGGCGATCAATTCGCGCACCGGAACCTTGTAGGTGTAGCTGATGCCGAATTCGCCCTGCACCAGGCCGGTAATCCACTGCCAGTAGCGCAGCGGAACCGACGCATTCAGTCCCAGGCTTTCTCGCAGGGCGGCGACCGTTTCAGGCGACGCATTGAGGCCAAGCATGAACGATGCCGGATCTCCCGGTACGACCTCAATGACAAAAAATATGACCAGGCTTGCTGCGAGCAGGCTCAGGGTCAGGGAGATCAGCCGTTTGATCAGGAAGGGCAGCATGAAACCGCGTCTGGGCCATCAGTCAACAGGATGGCGGGGCTGCCAAGACAGCCCCGCCATGATCATCGCAACCGGTCAGTCTTCCCAGTAGACCGCCGTCATGTCCATCGCCTGGGTGGGAGCATTTTCCCAGATGCCCCGCAGCTTGGCGTTGACGACACCGGTATTGGCAAGCTGGAAGAGATAGCCGTTGACATAATCATCGGCAATCTTCTGCTGGGCCGCTTTCAGCAGCTTGTCGCGTTCGGCCGGATCGGTGGCGTTGTTGAGATCGGCCATGATCTTCTGGAAGCCCGCATCGTCATACTGGAAATAGTAATCCGGACGGGCATAGATGCCGATATCCAGCGGCTCGGTGTGGGAGACGATGGTCAAGCCGAAATCCTTGCCCCTGAACACCTGCTCCAGCCATTGCGCCCATTCCAGATTGCTGATTTCGGTCTGAATGCCGACATCGCGAAGCTGCGAGGCGATGATCTCACCGCCACGGCGCGCATAGGATGGCGGCGGCAGCTTCAATGTGGTCGAAAATCCATCCGGGAAACCGGCTTCGGCCAGCAGCGCCTTGGCCTTTTCCGGATCATAATTCGACTGGCCCGTCAGATCGATATAGGCCGGGTGATGCGGCGCGAAATGGGTGCCGATCGGCGTGCCGTAGCCGAACATGGCGCCATCGATAATGGCCTGGCGGTCGATGGCGTGGGCCATTGCCTCGCGCACCTTCGGATTGTCGAAGGGCGGCATCTTGTTGTTGGTCGACAGGATGGTTTCGCCTTCCGTCGATCCGGTAATCACCCGGAACCGCGGATCCGCATCGAATTGAGGCAGGTTTTCAGGTGCCGGAAACGGCATGAATGTGTCGACATCGCCGGCCATGACGGCGGCAAAGGCGGCGTTCGGGTCGGAAATGAACTTGAAGGTGACCTTGTCGAGTTTCGCCGGCTCGCCCCAATATTCAGGGTATTTTTCCAGTTCGACCCGGTCGCCCTGCACCCAGTCCTTGAACATGAAGGCGCCGGTTCCGATGGGGTTGGTGGCGTTGTTGGCGGCCGATTCGGGCGCCACGATCACCGCATCGCCCCAGGCGAGATTGAAGAGCATGTTGCCGTTGGGTTTCGACAGGGTGATTTTGACGGTCTGCGGATCGACGACATCGACCGAGGCGATGTCGGCAAACAGAGCCTTTTGCGCATTGGTGGATTCTTCGGCAGTGGTACGCTCGAGCGAGAATTTGACATCCTCGGCATCCATCGACGTTCCGTCATGGAACATCACGCCTTCGCGCAATTTGAACGTATAGACGGTGCCGTCATCGGAAATGGTCCAGGATTCGGCAAGGCCCGGATTGATGCTGCCGTCCGATCCGAAGCGGGTCAGACCCTCGAAAATATTGGAGTAGGTCACCTGGTCGATGGCGCCCGCCGCTCCCGAGGTCGGATCCAGATTCGGCGGCTCGAGCTGCGCGCCGACGGTGATATCGGTTTTGGCGGCAAATGCGGACGGTGTCAGGGCGGTTGTCGCCGCCAGCACTCCGGCGATGGCCAGTGCCTTTACGAATGGCGTCATGTTTGTTTTCCTCCTGTTTTTGTTTCTGAAAAGCGTGATCTCAAGTCCCGTCAAGCATAGCTTGTTGCACTGCGGCATTTCAAGCATTCACCAAATTGCGCGATCAGGGCGCCATTCCCCTTGCCAGGCTCCCTGCAGTTCGCACCGCAGTGGCCGGCAAGGGGCAGGCGAACCCCTCTCTCATCTCCCCCGCGAGATGCTCCTTAAACGGTGCCGCCAAACTTCCAACTTTCGACCGAAGGGAAGTATTCTGGCATTGCCGCATTCCCGCAATACCGTAGGATTACGCATCTGCGACGGGGCCGGCCACGCGGTCAGGCGCTCAGATCCGTAACCCGCATGCATCGAATGTCCGTTTGGTCCGGGCCTTCTCCTCATCGGTCAATTGAAGCAGCGGGCGGCGAACCGGGCCGCCGGCCTGACCGAGCAGTTCCTGCCAGTATTTCTGATGCGCCTGCGGTTTGCCGCCGGGGCGGGTGCCTTTCAGCGCCTCGCGCACCGGGGCGAGACTGGCGCTGACGCGCCGGGCTTCGTCGGTTTTTCCGGCAAAGGCCAGGGATGTGTATTCGTGCATGCGCCGGTCGTTGGCGGTCTGCAGAAGATAGGGCGGGGACGAACACAGATAGAGCTGCCAGTCGAGTTCGATGATATTGTCCAGCCACTCATCTTCCGATGCGGTGCTGACCAGGATCCTGTCTCCGGCCATTTCGGTCAGCCGGACATACATCTCGCGCGGGACGGAATATTTGATGGCCATGATATTGGGCAGTTCGGCGATCCGCGTACACAGTTCCGGGCTCATCAGATAGCCGGAATCGGGATGGCTCCACATGGCGATGCCGATGTCCACCGCATCGCAGATGGTCTTGTAATAGGCGTAGACCGTTTCGTCGCGCTCGTGGATGAAATGCAGCATGGGCGCATGGACGACAATGTAGTCGGCGCCGACATTCTGGGCGTGCCTGGCGAGTTCTATGACCGTTTCGAAATTCTGGTCCGAACAGGACATGATGGTTCCGGCGCGGCCGTTGACGGCCTCCACCGCCAGCTCGAAATTTCTTTTTCGCTCGTCCAGCGACATGGAGAAGAACTCGCCCTGTTTGCCGGCGATGAACAGGCCCCGGATCGCCAGGTCGTCGATCCAGTGGTCGATATTGCGCCGCATGCCGTCCTCGTCAATGGACCCGTCCGGCGTCATGGGGTTGAGGGCGGCGGCCCATATGCCCTTCATATGTTGGCGCGAATATTCCTTCGCCTCGTTCCTTTTGTATTTCATGAATTCCGGTTTCCATCGCTTTCATTGGTCGCGGACCGGATGGCCCGCCAGATTGCCTGACCGGTCAACGGCAGGGGAAGGGATGTGATGCCGAGCGGTGCGAGCGCATCGAAGGCAGCATTGTAGATGGCGGCCGGTGCGCCGATTGTCCCGGCTTCGCCGATGCCCTTGGCGCCGAGCAGATTGGCCGGCGACGGCGTCTCCATATGAACGATCTCGACCTTCGGCATGTCGTCAGCCCGCGGCAGGGCATAATCCATCAGCGACCCGGTGATCAACTGGCCGTCATCGTCATAGACAAGACGCTCCAGCAGCGCTTCGCCGACCCCTTGGGCAATGCCGCCGCGAATTTGTCCCTCGGCCAGTTTCGGATTGATGATGACCCCGGCATCGTCGAGGCATATCAGTCTTTCAACCGTGATCACGCCGGTGTCCGGATCGATCGAGAGCTGCGCCAGGTAACAGCCATAGCCCCAGGCTTCGCCCTCGGCCTCATAGCGCACCGACGCCTCGACCGGCTGCTTCGGAGTCAGGGTTCCGCCGGATTTGGCCAGGGCCTCCCGCGCGGCCTTGACCACGGCGCTGCCGCCGATGGCGGTGCTGCGGCTGGCGAGCGCGCCAATGCCGTTCGGGCAGTCCTGCGTATCGCCAAACCGCACCGTGACCCGGTCGATGCCGCATCCCAGTTCCCGCGCGGCGATCTGCGCAAAGGCCGTTTCGCGGCCATGGCCCTGCGCGCTGCCGCCGCTGCGAACGAGAACCGTGCCGTCGGAGTTGAGCGCCACGCTCGCGCTCTCCCAGCCGGTGCCGCAGGGCTCGACAAAAAATCCGGCACCGATGCCGATTATCTCGCCGCCCGCCCGGCGCCGTTTCTGCTGTTTGCGCGCCTCGCCATAGGCAGCGGCGTTTTCAAGCACGGCCAGCGCCTGCTTGTAATCCCCTGAATCCAGCGTGATGCCGGTGCCCCGCCGCCAGGGCAGGTCCGCTGCTGACAAAAGATTGATGCGACGAAGGTCCATCGGGTCCATGCCGATTCGCCGCGCCGCCTCCTCCACCAGCCGTTCCATCAGCATGGCGGCCTCCGGGCGGCCGGCGCCACGGTAAATGCCGACCGGCGCGGTGTTTGTGCGCACCCCGCATGTCTGCAGATCGAAAGCCGGAATCTTGTAGGGTCCGGGCAGAATTCTGGCGGCATTCCAGGCGGGGATGGCGCTGCTGCTGGTCAGCCAGCAGCCGACCGGCGCCCTGATATGCGCCCGCAATCCCAAAAAGAAACCGTCCTTCGACAGGGCCAACCGTCCGCGCGTCGTCAGGCCACGGCCATGGGCCGCCGACAGCAAATCCTCGTTGCGCGTCGCCGTCCAGCGCACGGAACGGCGCAGTTCGAAAGCCGCCCAGACTGCGAAGACCTCTTCGGGGTAGAGTGACGCCTTGAGACCGAACGCCCCGCCCGTATCGGGCGCGATCACCCGGATTTTTTCCGCATCCCGGTTCAGGATCCGGGCAAGTTCCGTGCGAGCCCGATGCGGCGTCTGGGTGGACAGCCACACCGTGACGCTTTGCCCGTCAGGCTCGAAGCGCACGGCAATGGCCCGGTTTTCCATCGGAGACGGGGCCAATCTGGGATGCCGCACCTCCACCTCGACACAAAGATCGGCCTGTTCGAAGGCCTGCTCCGGCTCGCCCTGGCGCCACTGGCGGGAAAAGGGCACGCCGGCGCCCTCATCGGCCGGGTCGATGGCCGGTCCGTTTTGCGCCTCGCCAAAATCGACATCAACCACTTCGCAGGCGTCCTGCGCCATAAGTGCCGACTGCGCGAGCACCGCGGCAACGGGCTGCCCCACCGCCAGCAGGTGATCGGCGGCCAGAACCGGATAGTCCCCGGCGTCCACCGGCCCGAGCACGGGATTGACCGAAAGGTCGGCGAGATGCGCCACATGGCCGCCGTGAAAGGCCGCCATGACGCCCGGACAGGCCAGCGCGTCCTCCAGATCGCAGGCAATTATGTGTCCACTTGCCACGGGGCTGCGCGCAAAGCCGATATGCAGCGCGTCCTCAAGCGCGATATCAGCGACGAATGACGCGCCGCCATGCAGCAGCCGGCGGTCCTCCCGACGGGGCGGCGACCGGCCGGTCGCCTGGGCGCCGTCTGGGTCGCCGGGATCTGCTTTTGCAATGCTGGCCAAGAATAGTGCCCTGAATGTCGACCGTTGCCGCGAAGGATTAAGCTCTTTCTCGGCGGACGTCATATTGCACGATCACCGGTGGAGCGCCCATTTCGATTTTCAGAAATCTGCTATCGGATAACGCAATAGCCGCCACCCCGATTGCCCAATCTGCGAGGGTTCAGCCCGGCTGCGCTGCTGGCACACGGCCTTCATTGTGCCGGGCGATGTCCGCCGCCACCCGCCTGAGTTCCTGCAAGAACTGCAGGGCGGCCGGCGACAGCAGGTCGAGGCTGCGATAGGAGACGCCGACCGGACCGTTGGAGATATTCAAGGGGCAGGACACCGTGGCCAGCAGACCCTGGTCTATCTCGTGTTCGACCACATGATAGGGCAGGATGCCCAGCATGTCGGTCGAGGCCAGCAGCGCCCGGTTGGTCAGAAACGACACACATTCGACGGCGTTGGAGGGCGGCGGATAGCCGCGGTCGAAAAACTCCTTGTCGATCTGCCGGCGCAGCGTCGTCTGAACCGGCGGGAGGATCCAGTTCCGGCCGCTGAGTTCGCCGAAATCCACATGGGCGGGGCGGGCGAGCGGATGATCCTTGCCGCAGACGATGACTATTTCCTCGCGATAGAGCAGCTCCTGCGACAGGTCCTCGCGATGGCGGTATTCCGGCAGCCGGCCGACCACCATGTCGAGATCACCGGTGTGCAGCAGCGGCATCAGAAAATCATTGGCGCCGTCGCGCACGACAATGCTGACATTGGGCCGCAGGCCATGCACCCGCTCGATGGTCCGCGGCAACAGCATGGCGGAGGCCGTCAGCAGCGTGCCGACGACCACCCGGCCGCCGAGCCCCTCATTGAGATCATCCAGTTCCTGCGCGGCATGCGACACCTGAGCCAGGATCAGCTTGCCGTGGCGCACCAGCGCCTCGCCGAATTCCGTCGCGATCACGCCGCGATTGGTGCGTTCGAACAGCCGGACGGCAAAATCGATTTCCAGATCCTTGAGCAGTTTCGTCGCCGCGGGCTGTGAGATGTTCAACTCGTCTGCGGCGTGCAGAATGCTCTTGTGTTCGGCAATCGCCACAAGCAGCCGGAGCTGCTTGAGTTTGAGCCGCGTCGAAACCCGTTCGACGATCTTGACATGACGGTTCCGGGTGACCATCGAACAGCTATAGCGTTTTGGAATATCCGTTTCAATAAGCGTTGCTTCTTGAAATAGCTATCCCGTCGCCGAGGGGCTGACCGTCAAGAAACGAAACAGCCTTGAAAACTGCTCGATCTCGCCTTGGTCCGCTCAACGCTCCGCGTTGCGATGCTGCTCGGTCCAGTCAAGGCAGGAGCGCAGCAGGCGCAGATAGAGTTTGGGCGGATAGAAATCATGGGTGGAGCCGGGATAGCCGACCAGATGCGCATCGGCGCCGGCCCGTTTGAGGGCGCGGTAGAATTCTTCCAGCTGCGTGTGCGGGACATTGTCGTCCAGCAGCCCGCCCTGGATGAGAACCGGTGTGCGGACGTTCTTGACGTGGAAGATGGGCGAGCGGTCGAGAAACATCTGGAGATGGTCGATGAAGCTTCCGCCCAGATACCAGCTGGTCTGGAAATAGCCATTGGTCCCTTCCAGGCTGATATAGTCCGTTTCGCCGGCGATCGGACAGGCGGATTTGAACCGGTCCGTCTGGGTGATGATCCAGCTGGTCAGCGTGCCGCCATTGCTCTGGCCGATCACGAAGAGCTGCTCGGGATCCGCCAGCCCAAGATCGATGACGTGGTTCACGCCGCTCATGATGTCCTGATAGTCCGGTCCGCCGAAATTGCCGATCAGCCCCTCGCGAAAGGCGCGGCCATATCCCAATGTGCCGCGATAATTCACGCGCAACACGAAATAGCCCTTTTGGGTGTAGGCGGCGGTCGCAAAAAATTTCATCAGCGGCAGGTATTCGTTGAAATCGACGCCGTTCGGTCCGCCGTGAATCTGGACGACCAGAGGATAGGTCTCGCCTTCCTTGTAGTTCTCGGGATAGCTTAAAATGCCCTCGACCGGCGTATGGTCGAGTGACCGCCATTCGACAAGCTCCGTCCGGAGCGCGCCGATATCGTCGAACGCCTTGTTGACGTGGCTGATTTTCACTGGCGCGAATGCGGCCAGATCGCTCACATAGACCTCGGGCGGCTGGTTGTAGGTCTGGCCGATAAAGGCAAGTTTGGCCGCCTTGCCACTCACATCCACATAGGACGAGGTGAGGTAGGTGTTGAGGCCCGGCGCATCGAGATTATTCGGAGAACCGAAGACCTTGGAATAGGCACTGCCGTCGATCGGCATTTCATAGAAGGAATAGGTGACCCGGTCGTTTTCGATGTAGTAGAGGCTTTGCGAATCCGCGGCCCATTGCCAGGGAAACGGCAGCCGGTTTTTCGACGGCGGCAGTTCCACAATCTCTCCGCCATCGACCGGAGCGAGCTTCATGTCCCACAGAAAGGACCACTTGAAAGCGCCGGGCGCGTTAATGAAGGCGATCCACTTTCCGTCCGGCGAAAATTTGGGAAAATACTGCCAGTTTTCATTGCCTGCGGGGAGGCGCGAGACGGTGCCCGTGGCGATGTCGGCAATGGAGATCTGCGCCTTGGCCCAATAGTCGAGCCCCGGCCGTTCCTGGTGGGCGAAGGCAATCTTCCGGCTGTCCGGCGCCCAGTCATAGGACCAGTTGCCCGCCCATTCGCTCACGGAAAAATCCGCCCCCTTTGTGAGGTTGGTGATCGTTCCGGCGGCTTTTTCGCCGTCCAGCTTCACCAGCCAAAGGTGGTTTTTATTGAAAATATCGGAATCATGGACATCCGGCGCGACAAAATCGGGATCGGCCATCACAAAGGCGATCGCGCGCCCGTCCGGCGCCCATTTGAAGCTCGAGATATCCTGCTTGACGCTGGTCACCTGCCGGCCTTCACCGCCCGCGGTATCGATCAGCCAGATATTGCTGACACCGGATTCGGAGGACAAATAGGCCACCATGGTTCCATCGGGCGACCATTGCGGGCTTGATCGATGGGGGGATTTGTCGAGCAGGGTGCGGATATTGGCACCGGTGGGATCGGAGATGACATATTCGACCAGATAATTGTCGCCCGACAGGTCAACGCTGTTGACGCCATAAAGCAGGCTCGCACCATCCGGCGAAAAGGAAAGCTCGGACAGGCGATTGACCTCCAGGCTCAATTCCGGCGTCCATTGCTCCTGCGCCGAAAGCGCCGACGAAAACAATGCCATGCACGCCGCAGCGCACCAGGCCACGGCTTTCAGCGAAGTCTTAACCGGTGTGGTCATAACGGTCCTCCAGATTGACAATGGCGTGATGTTAGAGACGGGAACGTCTGTTGCGTCAGTTGACACGACAAGCCTTGGCTTTGTCCAGTTGTTTCGGAAAATTCAGGTTTTGAGGGAATCGGGAAGGCCTGAAAGCATGACCAAGGGCCTACGGTCGCGCCGCTTTTGCGTTTCCGACAGAACCGTCCCCAAAACCACCCCTAATATGCAACAATATTGTTGCATATTAGGGGGCTTGCGCTTATGAAAGGCAACAAAGGAGTTGCGCGATGACGCAATCCGACAACGACAAGATCGTGAAAGTCGTTGAGCTGCGGGCGCCGCTCGCCCGGGTTTGGAAGGCCGTTACGGATCATAGGGAATTCGGGCATTGGTTTCGCGTCGATCTCGATCAGCCATTTCAGCCTGGCGGGATATCAACTGGCAAAATGACGTATCCCGGCCACGAAGGCGTCCCCTGGGTCGTTTATGTCGAGCGCATGGAGCCGGAGCGCCTGTTCAGCTTTCGCTGGTACGATTCCGATGACGGTTCGAAGCAAGGTGACGAACAGCCGGCCCTGCTGGTCGCGTTTCAACTGGAAGAAATCCCGAGCGGAACGCGCCTGACGATCACCGAATCGGGGTTCTCGGCCCTGCCCCATCCCCGCCGGATCGAGGTGATGCGAGGCAACCGGGAGGGCTGGAACATTCAGGCGGACCACATTGCCCGATATTTATCCGTATAAGGATCAGGAACCGTCTTCGGACATGGCGGCGATCTTCGCCGCCCTGGGCGATGACACGCGGCTCGTGATCGTCTCCAGGCTCCAGGACGGGTCCGACCCCTCCATATCGACGCTGACAGAAGGCCTCTCGCTGACCCGCCAGGGTGTCAGCCGCCATTTGCGTGTTCTCGAAAAAGCCAGGCTCGTTCGCCGCCGCCGGGTTGGACGCGAAACGAGGTATCAGCTTGATGTCGAGGCGTTGCGCCGGGCAAGAGACTACCTTGCACACGCATCCACGCAGTGGGACCACACAATCGAGCGCCTGGCCAAGCATGTTGAGACTTGAACTCTTGCCGGGCCCGCCATCAGCAAAACGCCCGGCATGGTCCGGCTACAGTGCCGCTTCATGTTCGCCGAGGGCTGAATGCGGTCAAATCCCGGACCTACACCAGCCTGTTGCCGCCCCGGCTTCGTCTGCGCCGCCGTCAGGCATTCAGACCTGACGCACGGGCGCGAAAGTCGCGTATGGCAGGTTCTGCGTCATCCAGTGACACGGTAACGGCCTGGTCACCAAGCAGTACCGTGGTCAGCAGAAAAACCGCAACTACGTGTTTCATGCGGTTGAGTCCATCAGATTGCGAAGCTCTAAGTGTTGGAATTATGCAAGACGATTTGAAACCGGTCGTTCGAAGGCCAGCCATGGACCGCCCGTCTGACAACCGGCTAGCCAATCGTTCCGTCAGATCAGGCAAATGACACGATGGTCAAATGGCAGGCATCCAGCGGCCGCAAACCTCAGACATCCGCAAGCTGGCGGCGGAACAGGCTCTCCGTAATCTCCGCGATGGCGAGACACTAGGAGACCTGCCCATCGTCCGGGCGACCGGTTTTGCCTATGTGGTGAATATGGATGTTGCGCGAAAGCTCGACAGAACTCCACCCTTTGCATTCCTGCAAATTGCTAGAGGCGTTGCCAACTGATTTGCCGGGATAGCATCCATCCTTCTGTTGCGGTGACGGGATGGACGCCCCAGCGGTTGGCCGTTCGGCCGATGTTTCGAGGCAACGTGTTTTAGCCCGTCACCGGCAAATAGCCTGATGCCGCGGATTTGGCATTCGCCATAATTTCCATCGCATCGGCTGCGGCGATCATGTGTGTGATCGAAGCGGAGGTAAACCCACCAGACCCACCAACGGCGAGCCCTACGGCCGACGCGGCGTTGTCGTCAGGTACTTCAAAAATGGCAAATGCCGCTTCCAACCCGGCCGTGAAATAGTATTGATGAATTGTTCCACCCAACGCCTCGAGTAAGGGACGGGCAGCTTCCTGGCGATCGACCGGGTTTTCCATCATCGCTTTTTTGGCTGCAGCTGTGAACTCGGCCTGGATCAGATAGAGAGGCATTTTGCTTCCTTTCGTGGTGGGTTGCAGGTGGTGCCCGGAATCGGCGGAACCGATCATGATCGTTCAGGTCGTCATCTGGAAACACATGAACGTATGGCGCAAGGACAGCGCAAGAACGACATGAGAGTCCTGAAATCGAACCTGAAAATTGACGAAATTTCCCGAAAGAGCGATGCTGTTGCTTGCGGCAGCCCGGGAAAGAGGCACGCTGTGTGTGCAATCGCCCGCTGCAGAAAGCGTTTGTTATGGAAGGTGACGATCGCCGAGTTGGGCTTGGACAAACCTGGTTCAGCCCATCAGACAATATGCTGACCGGACCGGACGGGCTTCAGATCGCGTTGCGGCCGCAATCGGTTGAGGTGTTGCTGGAGCTGATCAACCATCGCGGTGAGATTGTTGACCGCAATCATCTGATCGAAACAGTTTGGTCGGAACTCAATGTCACCGATGATAGCCTGATCCAGTGTATTGCCGATATCCGACGCGCAATCGGCGACAAAGACCACAGGATTGTCCAGACCATCCCGAAGAAGGGTTACAGACTTGTGGCCGAGCAAGCGGCAATCGCTCAGCCGGCCGACCCGCCGAAGGAACCCAGAGTGAATTGGCGCAGGCGGTTCGCTCTGATTGCAGCTCTCTTTCTGGTGGTCATTGTTGGTGTCCTGGGCGCGTCTTCAAGCATCATCCAGACCTCGGGCCAACCGACCATCGCTGTATTGCCTTTAGAGGATTTAACCGGGAACGACCGGTGGAAACGATTGGGGCGCGGCTTGTCGATCGACATCGCCAATGAGCTGGCACGCAACCCGGAATTTGGCGTCATCGGCAGCGAAACGGCCTATGACGTCTCCACGCTTGAAACGATTGAGGCGGGAAAGAAACTCAACACAACCTTCGTCTTGGATGGCGACATCCAGGCCGAACAGGACAATCTGCGAATAGCCGCCCGCCTTTTGGACGTGGAAAGCGGAAGGGTGCTCTGGTCGGAAAGATGGAACCGCCCGCTTGAAGACTATTTGACAATTCAGGACGATATCGTCAGCCGCGCCAATGCCAGTCTGGTCGCGCATTTCTGGTTTGGCGCACTCAACCGCGCCGTCGCCGACAAGGCGAGGAAGAAACCCGGGCCCAACCTGACGGCCTATGAGCAATATCTTCTTGGCGTCAATTCCATCGTCTGGACCAAGGCCGATTATGGCAAGGCGCTGACGCATTTTTATCAAGCTGTTGAAATCGAACCCGACTACGCACGGGCATGGGCCATGATCGGCGCCATGAAACTGTGGATCGCCGATGTCAGCAGGGGCGAGGTGCGCGAAAAGATGAACGCAGAGAGCCGCGAGGCTGTCCGCAAGGCGTTCCTGCACGAGCCGCACGACGCATTCGTCATGCACATGATGTCGACGGTTCACCTTGCGGAAGGAAATGTCGAAGCGGCGCGACGGGCGGTTTTTTCCGCTGTGGAATTGTCGCCAAACAATCCCGACATATTGGCGCTGGCTTCCTGGCAGAGCATGGGGGTCGGCATTACCGGGACTGCGCCCATGGAGTGGGGGCAAAAGGCCATTGACCTCAATCCAAGGGGACCACCGTGGCACAAACTTGGTTTGGCGACCGCAGCGTTCGCCTCGGAAGACTACAGGGCCACAATTGCCGCCATGGAAGATGCGCCGCCGCATCACAAGAAATTCGTCTTTCTGGCTGCGGCGCACATGCTGCTCGAAAACGAGAAGAAAGCCAGGGCGGCGGCCGAAATTCTTCGCGAGAAGTTTCCTGAATACACCCTCACCGGCGACATGAATTTTCCCAGCACTCCGGGCATTGAACGGCTGATGAAATACGCCGCCATGGCCGGGGTTCCGATGGGTGATGCGAACACTCTTGCGGTCAGGACTTCATCATCCGTCGGCGACTAATGTGAGGGAGCTCCAGCGGGCTGGACCGGGCTGGATGTCGCCTGTCGGCACTTAGCGTTGATCCCGCGAGCGTCGCATATCGGATGGTCCGGCAGGATTCCCGGATTCGCTCCGTCCCGCTCGCCGCCGGAGTCAGACACCCCATCAACACAGACGTGTTCGCATTTGCCTGACGGCAACCGGCGCGCCTGGTCCGGTCGCGCCGGCCGCCCAACTGGACGCTTGTTTGTTGACCCTCTTTAGTGCCAGTCTGTCTGCACAAAAGCAGGAGGGCATCTCTGTGTTGCACGGCAAGGTACTGGTCGCCCAGGGGGGTGGTCCGACAGCGGTCATCAACCAGTCCATGGTTGGGGCGGTGCTGGAATCGCGCAAGTTCCGGGCCGTCGAGCTGGTCTATGGCGCCGTGCACGGCGTGCGCGGGATTGTGGACGAAGACTTTTGCGATCTGACCCGGGAAACCACCCATAATCTGGAGATGGTGGCCAATACACCCTCGTCGGCGCTTGGCTCGACCCGCGACAAACCGGATCTGAAATACTGCCAGGAAATCTTCAAGGTCCTGCGCGCGCACGAAATCGGATATTTCTTCTATACCGGCGGCAACGATTCCTCCGACACGGTACGCATCGTCAACGATGAAGCGCGCAAGGCCGATTACGATCTGCGCTGCATCCACATTCCGAAAACCATTGACAATGACCTGGTCGAGAACGACCACACGCCGGGCTTCCCCTCGGCCGCGCGCTATGTGGCGCAGGCCTTTATGGGGATCAACCTCGACAATGCGGCCTTGCCCGGCATCTATATCGGTGTCGTCATGGGGCGCCATGCGGGCTTTCTGACCGCCGCCTCGGCCCTGGGCAAGAAATTCTCCGATGACGGTCCGCATCTCATCTACATGCCCGAGCGCCCCTTCGAGATCGATCGCTTCCTCAGGGACGTGAAGCAGGTCTATGATCGGCACGGGCGCTGCGTGGTGGCCGTCAGCGAAGGCATCCATGACGGCTCGGGCGAACCGATCATCGCCAAGCTGGCCAAGGGGATCGAACATGACGCGCATGGCAATGTGCAATTGTCCGGCACCGGCGCCCTGGCCGACCTGTTGACGCAGAGGATCAAGGATGAGCTGCAAATCGCGCGGGTCCGGGGCGATACGCTCGGCTATATCCAGCGCAGTTTTGTCGGATGCGTTTCCGATGTCGACCAGAATGAAGCCCGCGAGGTCGGCGAGAAAGCCGTCCAGTACGGGATGTTCGGCGATCGCGACGGATCGGTGACGATCAAACGCACCGGCCACTATTCAGTCGACTACGAGCTGGTCCCGCTGGAACGGGTTGCCGGAAAGACCCGTACCATGCCTGACGCATTCATCGCGGCTTCCGGCCACGACGTGACCGATGCGTTCCGGCTGTATCTTCGCCCCCTGTTGGGCCAGGGCATGCCGGACGCCCATCGCCTTCGGCCGAACAAGGTGCCGAAGATCCTGGCGGATTGATCCGGGCGGGTTTGGCGGGGGATTGCGGGGGTTCTGCTACGGCCCCAATCAACTATTCAGGTTAACAACCAGATTGCTGATGGCGCCTGTGCCGCAATGCGGACCTCAATTCCCAGGTGATGGAGAGGATGCCATCAGCGCCCCTTCACAACAGATCAGCGATAGACAGGTGATGGGATGGAATGTACTGCAGTCTTCCGTCACGGCCATAGAGCCACGGAGAACCTGCAGAAGCTGCCGCCACCAGATGTAGAGCTTGCACAGTGGCGACTCGCCCCTGTCCTCACCGGTCATCGTGGTGTGGGTGGCCCCGTCTATCAATATCTGAGTTACCAGAAGAGAAAAACCAGTTCGGGTTCACCTGCGCTGAAAGACAAATTGGGAATTTGGTAAATTGCCACCGGAATCGGAAGGGTGTATTTCATCGCTCATTTGGTAAGGCCGTTTCTTGTTTTGTCAGAAACAAGGCAACGGTGCCGGCCTTTGATTTTGTTGATGCATTCAGGTTTTGCCGATTCCGTCAAAACCTGAATTGCCCTAGAAAGGGTCGATCACTATTTTGACTCGAAGGTGAGGAATTGATGTCTGGGCAGTTTCAATTTGCTTTTTCTCTATTCAAGGAAACATACAAAAGATTTATCGGGATTAGGAGATACTGGTTACAATTAATAATATTTCCATGCGTATTGGTATATTTCGCAAGCCTTATTGAAACTTCTGTTTTTAGCTCTGGGACAGCCAATCAAGGGTCATATTCATTCCTTTTCGGACACATTTTTATTTATCCATTTGTACTACTTGCCACTCACCGTTTGATATTATTGAGCGATCCTAGTTTTCTGATATTTATCAGTGAACTGTTCAGGAGTAGGACCGTTGATTTTTGGATACTTTATCTAAAATATGTATTCGCTCTCTCCCTTGTCTCACTGATATTTTTTGTGCCACTTTTGGCCGTTCTTGATATTCGTGATCCCGATTCCATGACAATGGGGCGCTATCTGGGCCTACCATTCGCCATGATCATTGCATATTTCTGCATGCGATTGGGTTTGGCCTTTCCAATGTGTGCGCTGGACAAGGCAACTGGATTGCGTCGCTCTTGGAATGCGAGCCGTGGCCGTGGCGTTTCGTTGTGGGTCCTGGGTCTTCTTGTCGGTTTGCCGATCGTCATTCCCCATATCGTCCTCTCCCAGTTTGCGTTCAACACGCTTGAGGCATCAAACGAAACCGCACAGATTCTGGCTTCTCTCACATCAAGTGTGTTTGATACCCTCTACTATGTTCTCGGAGCTATTTCGCTTTCGCTTGCATATCGGCAATTGGGCTTGGACAAACAGGTTTAAAAACAGGTTCACCTGCCGCAGTGCTGCGGTTCAGCTGTCAAGAAAATGTTGCCTAGCTGTGATTTCTCACCAGGGTGTTCACTCGATCCCATTCTGAAAAGCTGAATTACGGTAGTTGGGATTTACAGCTGATGGGGTTGGTCTTTCGAAAGCCGTTTGCAAAGAGGGCAATCAGCCCATTGCCACGGTCGAATTACGGTGAAAGTCTATCTAACGCCTCATTGAGATCGACACGAAGAAGAGATAAAGCAAATCCTTTGTTTGAAGAATTTTGCTATTAACTTCCGACCATGGAAAAAAACGCATTTTTGGACAGACGAGTCGCCATTCAGATTCAAGCTGAAACCGTTGCTCATCCGCTAAGCCAACTGCGAAATCAACCTTATGTTGTATTGCTCGGTGAACCCGGAGCGGGAAAATCTACCGCATTGCGATATGAAGCAGATTCCGAAGGTGGAGAGGTTACGACTTGCCGGGAAGTAATGAACGGCACACCGATTAGTACCTCCGGAACAGCTTATCTTGACGCGCTCGATGAGTACCGTTCGGGTGACAGCGGCAAGGATAAACTCCTGCGTCTCGCAAATGCGATTTCGGAAAGTAATATCCGGCGATGGCGCCTTACCTGTCGTGCCGAAGACTGGCGCGTGACGGCGGACATCAACGCAATGCGGCGAGCCGCAAACAACGGGCCAATCACTATAGCGCACCTCCTGCCTCTGAACGAAGATGAGGCGCAATTGGTTTTGGCGTCATTGGGAGAAGCCGATCCAGAGAAGTTCACCGATGAGGCGAGGGGTCGGGGCGCCGACGCATTTCTTGAAAATCCACTCAGTTTGAAATTGCTTCACTCGGTTGTCGTTTCAAACGGTGTATGGCCGAGTTCGCGCTTTGAGTTGTTCCACACAGCCACGCGAGCGCTGGCACATGAGTACGATCCTGAGCGGGCAACAGATCCGCGACCGGGAGCTGATGAGGTTATCGAAGCGGCGTCGGCCTTGTGCTTCTACATTCTCGCCTCCGGGGCGAAAGCACTCTGGCGTTCGAACTCGTTGCCTCCAAACCCATTAGAAAATGAATATGTGATCACGCATTCCTTGGGGCTTGAGTCAAGATTCATTGAAGCTGCACTGGATATCGCGCTGTTTAGGGGCGAGGGACACGCGTTTGTGCCCTTTCACAGAACCGTCGCCGAGTTTTTGGCCGCAAAGTTCCTGGCCAGAAGGGTGATCGGCGCCGGGGATTTGCCGGCAATTCCGCTGCGCCGAGCAACCGCACTCATCACGGGAAACGATCAGAGAGCCCCAAGTGAGCTCAGGGGACTGTATGCGTGGTTTGCCGCTCATCTTCAAGAGGAAGGGGATCCCGGCGGGGCACAACGGCTCATTCGATGCGATGCTGCGACGGTGTTAGCCTATGGCGACGCTGCAGCCTTCGATACGGCAGGCCGGAAAGAGATACTATATCACCTGGATCAAGACGACCCATTTTTCTTGACTTCTCAGAATGATACGACCGTCTTTGGTGGTCTTGCGGATGATGGTCTCGCCAATGACTTCGTCAAAATTCTTGATGCTGATGTACGAAGTCACCTACAAGTCACAGTCCTTCAGGCCCTTGCTGAAGGGCCGCCAGTTTGGAAGATGTCGGAAAAGCTCCGAGAGATCGCGCTTTCCGACGCTCGCCCGCTTTGGATGCGGGAGAAAGCCACGCAAGTCCTCATCTTAAAAGCGGCCGATCGGAATATGGTGCTGCGAAGACTGTTGGTCGATCTCGGCAACATGGCGGTGGATCGCGGCCAACTGGCAATCCGCGCCCGTGTGCTTGCAAGCATGTCGACGGAGGATATTCGATTTGCGGACCTCCGGGGCCTCCTGCGGGATTTCGATAACTTGCCAATGAAATCGCAAGGTGACAAGGACATAGATGAACACGGTCTATTGGTTCCTCTGACCATCGCGCTACAGCGGTCTCCTCGACCGGACTTCTTTGACGAGGGGATTGGTAGAAACGATGTTCAACGTCAGCATAAGTTACCGGTTCGGTCGTTGCTCAATCAGATGCTTGTCGCGACAATTGATGCAAAGCCCAACGTTACCGCCGCGCGGCTCTGGGCGTGGCTCGACAATGTTCGAGAACACCGTTGGGATATGCTCGATAGCTATGTTGTCGAGGCCATTCGGAGGTGGATTAATCACGATTCCGATCGCCGTGAGTTAGAGCTTTTCGTTACCCTGGTGGAGGATAGTCCCCCTGAAGAAGGACCATGGATGGTCAGCAATCTATATTCCTCAACTACAGGACAGCTGCCGTCAGATTCAATTATCCATGGCTTGCTGGATATGGCAGGAAAAATGAAGAAAGGCCGGCAGCGAAAACGATTTTTCCAGGCCACGGCCTACGCGGCGCGTAACGGTGCGCGCTGGCCGGATTGGCAAGATACCATCGTTTCGAAGCTAGAGGAGGAAGGCCGGTTCAAGGGGTTCATCAAATCGCTTCTATCGGACCCGAACGCAGGTTGGAAAAAGAGAGAAGCGAAGCGGAAGGCCAAGCGAGACAAGGAAACGGCAGACTCGCAAAAGAAGAATGTCGCAGAGCTCACTCCAAACCTCGCCATAATCGCGACTGGGGCGCCGAACCAGTTCGGTGTATTGAACTGGGCCGCAGATCACTACCGGAACGGAAGAATCAGGAAGAACAAGCCGCCGTTCGAGGACATTGTCAAATACACAAATGAGCAAATCGCTGCCGCAATCGCTGAAGGCTTCGTCCAGTTTGCGATCCTCGCCAATATCAAGGTTGGCGTCGAAGATCTCGGCAAGGCCGAAGCTGAGAACGGCGCCTACTCCCAGGAGTATGTGGTTGCCGCTGGACTGCATCAGGCGCTCCTTCATGGGCGTGAAGACGATCTCAAAGCGTGTCCTCTGATCATCGCATTAGTCGGACTTCGACAATCCTATTTCAGCAACGACGATGATCCATCGATCGCCGTGTGGGCAGTTGGTCGGCTGGCCCGCGATCCCAAACAAGGCGCTGATATGATTTTGAGTTATTGGAATGCTGCTCTCGACGCGGGCGACGAAAACCTTGACGCAATCCACCATCTAACCGGCGCGGATGAGCCGGAATTGGTTTCCATGTGTCTAGTCGGCTTACTTAGCAACAGGCCGGCTTTGCCAGATCCAGCGCTCCGGCAAGCATTAAGCGCGTGCGCAACCGCATTGACTATCAGTGAATTGGTTGAACTCGTCCGTAACGTCATCAATCGGGATGATCTCGAGCAGAGGCAGCGGGACGTCTGGGCCTTCGCCGGTCTAGCTCTGATCCCCGAAGAGCTCTCCAGCAGGCTGTCGGAAAGCGAAAGAGAGGCGGCTTTGTTGGCTCCAAACGGAGACGTTGCAGTGGCGTTCAACGAACTGAGTCCAGACATCGATCTGTTAGACCGTATCAGGATTGGCGTTCTTGGAAAAAAGTATCCGGCCCGCGACGATGACTGGATACAATCAGGTAGCATAAGTGGCATTATCAGAGCAGCGATCCGGCGTCTCAGCGCATCAAATTCTCCTGAAGTCGGCGAACATCTGAAAGAGCTTGAGCCACAAGTCCATCCAAGTTGGCGCTCCAATATAGCTCATGCGGTAGCCGAACACGCCCGCAAGCATCGCGACGAGCAGTTTGCGTGGCCGTCGGTGGACCAGTTAAGGAGGGCGATTGCGAATGGTCCGCCGGCAAGCCCTTCGGACCTTGTGGCTATCGTCCTTGAGGAGGTCGAGAGATACAAAAACACGCTCAGAACGGGAACCGAAATGCCGTGGAAACGGTTCTGGAACACGAATGCCTACGGAGCGGCGAGCAAACCGCAAGTTGAGAACGAGGACCGGGACCGCCTCCTCGAACTTCTTCGACCGCGGTTCGAACGATATGGTATTGCGGCCAGCCTCCCCGAGTCCCGTCGCGGTGAAGACACCAGAGTAGACATTCTTCTGTTGAGCCACGCTGGCAACAACCTTCCGATCGAGGTAAAGCGGCACTGTAACAAAGAACTCTGGACGGCCGCTTCAAGCCAGCTTGCCGGTTATGCTTCGGATACCGGCGCCTGCGGCTTTGGGATCTACCTCGTTTTCTGGTTCGGCACCGAATTCAGGACTCCGAAGAGAGAGGATAGCGCCAGCATTCCGGACAGCCCCGAGGCGCTCCAAGAGATGCTCACCAATGACCTTCCCCCTCAGATGAAGGACAAACTGACAATGGTTGTCTTGGATGTATCACGGCCACAGTCAATGATCCGGGCGATACAAAGGCGTCGCAGGAGGTCCAAATCTAGAAAAGATCAATAACTGCGAACCAACTATTCTCCTTCCGATCGAATGCCGGCCTTGGGACTCTCTAGATCCGGTGAAGAAATCAACCCTCCGCCCTCTTAGAGCCTCTCCGCACCTACCCCGCCCCCTCCCCGCTTTCCCAAAGCGCGGTCAGCGCCACCCGGTAATCCGGATAGCGCAAATCATAGCCGCTGGCTCTCAGCTTGGCGTTGGAAACGCGCTTGTTTTCGCCGTAGAACGACCGCGCCATGGGTGTCAGGTCGGCCGTTTCGAAATCCATCTCGGGTGGTGGTGAGACGCCCATCAGATCGCTGGCAAAGGTGATCACGTCCTGGGGCGGGGCGGGTTCGTTGTCGGTGACATTCCAGATACCGCCGGCTTGGCGTGTCGCCAGATGCGCGGCCGCGCCGGCGATGTCGTCGACATGGATGCGGTTGAAGACCTGGCCGGGCTTGATCAGTCGCCGCGCCGTGCCGGCCCGTAGCCGGATGAGGGCGTTGCGGCCCGGGCCGTAAATGCCCGAAAGGCGCAGGATGGCGACCGGCAGGCCGGTCTGCCGCGCCCAATCGATCCAGGCGCGTTCGGCCGCATCGCGCCAGCGGGAGCGCTGCGAGACCGGCCGGCAGGTCGTGTCTTCATCGACCCAGTTTCCCTGATGATCGCCATAGACGCCGACGGTCGACAGGTAGCCGACCCATTGAAGGTTCGGCATCCAGTCGTCCTCGAACAGCCGCAACAGCGGATCGCCGGCCGCGTCGGGGGCGATGGATTGGACGAGATGGGTGGTCTGGCGCAGCGCCTGCCTGACCTCCCCGGACGGTTCGACACCGTCGAACAGCAGGGGCTGGATGCCATCGGCGGAAAGGGCAGCAAACCGTTCGGTCGATCGCGTCGTGCCGGTGATCGCGTCGGCCTGACCGGCCAGCTCGCGGGCGATGGCGCGGCCTGAATATCCGGCGCCTGAAATGAATAGCCGCATGGCCTACTCCGATTCTGTCTTTGCGTTGCCGTGACGGCCTCTGCCCCTTTGCCATTCGGCAAGGACGGTGTCATCGCTCTCATGGCTGTTTTGTTGGCGCAGGAGGCGCCATGCCGGTTCGTCGACAAGCTGTGACAGCGCCCAGGCCGCCGCGCCGCGGATCAGCGCGGAGGGATCGGCCAGCGCCGCCCGGCAAACGGGAATGAGCGTTGGATCATCCGAATTGCCGCAGGCGATCAGCACATTGCGGATAAAGCGTTCGCGGCCGATCCGCTTGACCGGGGATCCCGAAAACAGGGTTCTGAACGCCGCATCGTCCAGCGCGGCAAGATCGGCCAGCGGCGGCGCCGTGAGATCGTCACGGGCCTGCAGTTTCGCCTCGCGGGCCTCGCTGGCGAATTTGTTCCAGGGGCAGACGGCCAGACAGTCGTCGCAGCCGAAGATGCGGTTGCCCATGGCCGCGCGGAAGGCGTGCGGGATCGGACCCTTGTGCTCGATCGTCAGATAGGAAATGCAGCGCCGCGCATCGAGCTGATAGGGCGCCGGAAAGGCGTTGGTCGGGCAGATGTCCAGACAGGCCCGGCACGAACCGCAATGATCGGTTTCGGGCGGATCGGCGGGCAGGGCCTCGCTGGTGAAGATCGACCCGAGAAACAGCCAGGATCCGAAGGTGCGGCTGACCAGATTGCTGTGCTTGCCCTGCCAGCCGAGACCGGCCTCGGCGGCCAGCGGCTTTTCCATCACTGGGGCGGTGTCGACGAACACCTTGACATCGGCGCCGGTGCGCGCGGCAAACCGTCCAGCGATGCCCTTCAGCCGCCCCTTGATGATGTCGTGGTAATCGCGATGCTGCGCATAGACGGAAATCGCCGCCCGGTTCCGGCGCTTCAGGATGGGCAGCGGATCGTGAAGCGGACCGTAATTGAGGCCGACCATCAGCACCGAGCGGACATCCGGCCACAGAACCCTTGGGTCGCTTCGGCGGTCCTGCGTGTCCCGCATCCACTGCATGGTGGCGTGCCGCCCGTCATCGAGATAGGCCTTCAGCCCGGCCGGCGCATAGGCGGCCGCCGCGCCGGGATCGACCACCCGCGCCGTTTCGAACCCTTCAGCCAGCGCATCGGCGATCAGGGATGCCTTCAACCGCTGCGGCCTGTCCGGCTTGAGGGTCGCAGGCGGCATCGGTCAAAAGTCCAGATCCGCATAATGCGACACCGGAGACATGTTGCGCACCCGGTCGGCCAGCAGCGGCCGGAAGGACGGCCGCGACTTGATGCGCTGATACCAGTCTCGCGCCTGCGGCGCCTCGTTCCACGAGACCTCGCCGAGATAATCCAGCACCGACAGCGCCCCGGCCGCGGCGAGATCGGCATAACTCAGCGTGTCGCCGGCCATCCATTTGCGGGTTCCCGTCAGCCAGTCGACATAGCGCAGATGCTGGCTGATATTGGTCCGCCCGGCGCGCAGGGCTTTCGAATCGGGCGCCCCGCCACCAAGATCCTTCGGCATCAGAAGCTTGAAGACGCGTTCGCGGACCAGATGACGGGTCACGTCATGTTCGAGTTTCGTCAGGAACCAGTCCACCAGCCGGCGCACCTCGGCGCGGGCAACCGGGTCCTCGGGCAACAGACGGCGCTGTTTCTGGAACACGCCCTGGGTTTCGTCGAGAAATTCGGCGATGACGCCTGAGCCGCAAAAGGCGTGCAGCGACTCGTCGACATAGACCGGCAGGGTCAGGGCCGGATTGAGCGCCAGGAAATCGCGGCGGCGTTCCCAGGGGCGCTCCTCGATCAGGTCCGTTTCCAGTTCATATTCATTCAACACCAGACGGATAAAACGCGATGCGGCGGACATCGGATGGTGATAGAGGCTCGGCATTCGGCAACAGTCTTTCCCGGAGTGTTCATGGACGCCCGATTTGTCTGGAAAAATCCGGCAAAAGAGCTATAGGGTTTCGCATCGGACGAGACAAGCGCGGCAACGGCGACACAGCCTAAGCACACCAACTGGATCTTTTGATGGCTGAACAGACGATTATCGGCGCGCTGCTGCTCGGGATCCTGGAGGGGCTAACGGAGTTTATTCCCGTCTCATCGACCGGGCACCTGCTGCTCGCCGGTCATTTTCTCGGCTTCAAATCGCCCGGCAACACGTTCGAGGTGCTCATTCAGCTGGGCGCCATCCTGGCGATATTGTCCGTCTATCTTTCACGGCTGCTGACGATTGCACGCGAACTGCCGACGAGCAGCAAGGCGCGGCGATTCGTCATCGGCGTGTTGATGGCCTTCCTGCCGGCCGCCCTCATCGGCGTCATGGCCCATGGCTTCATCAAGACCGTTCTGTTCGAAACGCCGGCCTTGATCTGTGTCGTGCTGATCCTCGGCGGGATCGTTCTGCTGTTTATCGACCGCCTGTCCACGGAGCCGAAATATACCGATGTGATGGATTTTCCGGTGTCGCTGTCGTTTCGCATCGGCCTGTTCCAGTGTCTGGCCATGATACCGGGCACATCGCGCTCCGGCGCCACCATTGTCGGTGCCCTGCTGATGGGCACCGACAAGCGGTCGGCGGCGGAATTTTCATTCTTTCTGGCGATGCCCACCATGGCCGGCGCCTTTGCCTATGATCTCTACAAGAATTACGGCCTGCTTTCGGCCAGCGATTTTTCCTATATCGGCATCGGGTTCATCGCCGCCTTCGTCAGCGCCGTTTTTGTCGTGCGCAGCCTGCTGGGCTTCGTCGCCACGCACGGTTTCGCGCTTTTTGCCTGGTGGCGCATCGTGGTGGGCACGGCCGGCCTGGTCGGCCTGGCGGTTCAGGGCGCATTGTGAGCGCGCCGCTTTATCTCGGCATCGACACCGGCGGCACCTATACCGATGCGGTGCTGTTCAGCGAATCCGAGGGCGTCGTCGCCAAGGCGAAATCGCTGACCACAAGGCATGACCTCACTATGGGGATCGGCGGCGCGGTGTCGAATGTGCTTGAGAAAAGCCGCGCGCCGACCGACGCCATCGCGCTTGTCTCGCTGTCGACGACACTGGCGACCAATGCGCTGGTCGAGGGACAGGGCGGCCGGGCGGCGCTGGTGATGATCGGCTTCGAGGCGAACGATCTCAAACGCGACGGGCTGGCCGATGCGCTGGGCGGGGATCCGGTTGTCTTTGTTCCGGGCGGGCACAATGTGCATGGCCGCGAAAGCGCGCTGGATCTGGCGCCGCTGGAAGCGGCGCTGGACCGGTTGAAGGCCGATGTCGCCGCCGTGGCGATCGCCGGCTATTTCGCCGTGCGCAATCCGGCGCATGAAATTGCCGCCCGGGACCTGATCCGGGACCGCACCGGCCTGCCGGTCACCTGCAGCCATGAACTCTCGTCGAAACTCGGCGGACCGCGCCGCGCTCTGACAACGCTTCTCAACGCACGGCTCGTCGCCATGATCGACGGGTTGATCGGCGCGACGCAGTCCTATCTGGCGACCTGCGGCATCGACGCACCGCTGATGGTGGTGCGCGGCGACGGCGCCCTGATCGCATCGGATGTCGCACGATCGCGGCCGATCGAGACCATCCTGTCGGGACCGGCGGCAAGTCTCGTCGGCGCGCATCATCTGACGGGCGCGGCCCATGGCGTCGTCTCCGATATCGGCGGCACCACGACCGATGTGGCCATCCTTGAAGACGGCCGGCCGCGCCTCGATCCCGACGGGGCCGTCGTCGGCGGATTTCGCACCATGGTCGAGGCTGTCGCCATGCGGACCTTCGGTCTCGGCGGCGATTCGGAGGTTCATCTCGATGATACGGGGCTGGAAACCCGGCTGTCGCTCGGACCGCGACGGCTGGTGCCGCTCAGCCTTGCCGCCCATAACGATCCGGAACCGGTGCTGGAGGCCCTCGACCGTCAATTGCAGGGTTCTCAGCCGGGCCGGCTTGACGGGCGGTTTGCCCGGTTGACGGGCGTTCCGGAGCAAACAACCGCCGGGCTCCTGCCCCAGGAAACGGCCCTGCTTGATGCGTTGAGCAGCCGGTTCGTGCCGCTCGACCGGTTGCTCGGCGCCGCCTCGCGCCGGGCAACGCTCGACCGGCTGGTGGCGCGGGGCCTGGCGCAGATCGCCGGATATACGCCGTCGGACGCCATGCATGTGCTGGAACGTCAGAGCAACTGGAACCGGGAGGCCGCACGGGCGGGCGGCGCCTTGATGGCACGGCGCAAGAACGGCGCCGGAAAAGCCGCCGCCGATGGGTCGGACGCCTTCGCGCAGATGACCATCGACCGGCTGACGCGCCAATCCGCCGAAATCATCCTGACCGCCTGCCTGGCCGAGGACGGGCAGACAGGCATCGATCCGGCGCGGTCGCAGCCGATCGCCGCTGCGCTGACACGGCGCGCCGGCATTGTGCGGTTTGCGCTGTCGCTGGACCGGCCGCTGATCGGCCTTGGCGCCTCGGCCGGCGCCTATTATCCGGCCATTGCCGACATGCTGGCATCCGACAGCATCATTCCGGCCCATGCGGATGTGGCCAATGCGATCGGCGCGGTGGTCGGACAGGTGCGCGTCACCGTCGATGTCGTCGTCACCCAGCCGCAGGACGAGATTTTTGCCGTCAACGGCGCCACGCTGAGCGAGCGTCACCACGATGAAGCGCAGGCGATGGACCGCGCGCGGGAGATCGCCCGATCCGCGGCGCTGGACGCAACGATCGCCGGCGGTGCGCTGGATCCGATGGTCTCCCTGAGCGAGCACATCGAGGCGCCGGTTATCGAAGGCACCCGGACGTTTGTCGAGGCGCGGGTGTCGGCGACGGCCACTGGTCGGCCCCGACCCGCACATCGGTAGCCGACAGAATTCGAGGCGACGGCATAGGCCGTCGCCTCGACAGATCAATGGGATCAGATCACGACCACGGTAGTGCCGATCGGGACCCGTTGGTACAGGTCGACGACATGTTCATTGACCATGCGGATGCAGCCATTGGACACCGACCGGCCGACCGAATCGGGCTGGGTCGTGCCATGGATGCGGTAATAGGTGTCACGCCCGCCGCGATAGAGATACAGCGCACGGGCGCCGAGCGGATTGTTCGGCCCGCCGGGAACGCCCTTGGCATAGCGGGCATATTTCCTCGGTTCGCGGCGGATCATGTTGTCGGTCGGCCGCCAGCTTGGCCATTTGGCCTTGCGGGCAATGGTCGCCTTGCCCTTGAAGGACCGGCCGGCCTTGCCGACACCGACCCCATAGCGCCGGGCGCGAAAGCGGGTTTCGACCAGATAGAGGAAATGATTGTCCGGATCGACAACGATGGTTCCGGGCGGATAGCCGCTAAAGCGAACGGATTGCGGCTCGTAGCGCGGATCGAGTTTGAAGTTCTTGTATTTCTTGGTGTGATGCGCCAGGGCGCTTGTGGCCGGCTGCGCGGCCAGTGTTGCGATGCCACCAAGCAACAGGTTTCGTCTGGAAATCATGGGTGCTACCCCCTCGTCTAACATTAAGGATCGCTGCCGCCGCCCAGGGCGGCACCGGTTCATTCGCCATTGGCGGCCAGGTCAGACAATGGGCGGGCGCAGCAATGTCTGGCACGAAATGTCGGTGCCCCAGCCCCGCTCGTGCCGGTCATGGCGATGTTGAAAGCCGGAAAACAACATTTCGATCTGGACCACAAGATAGGTGCAATCCGTGCTGCAGGGCGACTGAGAGGATGATTCCTCCATCCACTCCTTCATGCAGCATTTGTCCGATGCTTCGCCGGCTTGCTGTTGCACCGCGTCATCGGCCAGGATCGTGTGCTGTAGGTCCAGGGCGCGCGCGGGCTCATCGCCCGGAAGGCCGGCCGCCGCGCTATGGGCGGCAGCCAAGAACACCAGAAACATAACCAGCAGCGCGCGTCTCATGCGGCGAAAATACGGCAAAGTGTTAAAGCTTTCCATACCGCTGCGATCACGCCTCGGTGAGCGCTTCGGCCCCTAACCGCCGGCAGCCTGGGCAAAATGGGTATGATAGACCTGGATACCGCCATTGATGATCATTTCCACCGCAACGGCGGTCAAAATCAGCGCCATGATGCGGGTGACGACGCTGATGACCGTCTCGCCCAGAAGCCGCGATATGGCATCGGCGAAATAAAGGCCGACCCATAGCAGGATGCAGATCAGCAGGACGGCCGGGATCATGGTGACGATTTCGCTGCCATCGCCCATCAGATGGGCAAACAGGATGATCGTGGCGAAACAGCCCGGACCGATCGTCAACGGGATCGACAGCGGCACGATGGCGATGTTGCTCTTCTTTTCGAAGCCGGCGTCCTGCGCTTTCGCATCGCCGCTGCTTCGCGGTTCGTCATTGAGCATGGAAAGGCCGATTCCCAGCACGATGATGCCGCCGGCAATCTGAAACGAGGGCACATTGATTCCGAAAAACGCCAGGATCTCCTCGCCGACCAGTGTCGCAACGGTCGCCGCCACGAACACGGTGAGCACGATGACATTGGCGGTCCGCGATCGCTCGGTGGGTGTGTACCCCTTTGTCATGCCCAGAAAGATCGGGATCCCGTATAGCGGATTCAGCAGCGCGACCAGCGCCACGGCAAATTTGAGAAAGTGTTCTGCGTCGAACAGACCCGATATCATTTCCATGGCGGCACTCGATTCCAGTATCCAATAAAGCCCGCACGGGATCGATCCGCCGGCTTTGCCGGTCATATTGCGGGACGGCGGAACTTTCCAGTGGCAATTGAATCAAACGATATTACAGCACCATCAGGCGGCATTTTGCCGGCAATAGCACGAGGCGCGGACCGGCACGTCGGCCCTGGCGGCGGCCAGATCAAGCTGCTGTTTGACATGCAGGATCTCCACCGTCTCGCCGCGACGGCTGAGGCACTCATGCAAACCGTGCAGGCTCCAGATGTTGCCCGGGTGCTGGCAGGCGCGGCTGAGCGTTGCATCGAGGCCGAGATCGGCGCGATAGACCGCTTCGGCTTCCCCGTCGCGCTGCTGTTCCAGCAGCAGCGCACCGAGCGCATGGCGCGCCGGCTGCATCCAGCCCCATGGCTCGTCATAGGGCAGCGTGTCATCCAGCTCGACCGAGCGGCGCAGATGGTCAAAGGCCTTTTCGACATTGCCTCGGTGATATTCCAGTTCGCCGGACAGCATCTGTTCGGCGACCTGCAGGATGTCGAGACAGGTGTTGTTGAACAACATGCGGCTTTCAGGCACCCGGGCGCGCGCTTTAAGAAAGGCATCCCGTTCGGCCTCGGCGGCCGCGATGTCACCGGTGTTCGCCAGGGCCACGCCCCGCGCGTAATGCAGCATGGCCGTGGTAACGCAGTAGAGGTCCGGATCGTCCGGGAAATCCTGCGCCAGGATGTCCTGCCACAGGCCGAAACGCACGAGCACATGCTGCTTCATCGGAACAAAGGCCTCGAACCAGTCGGCAAGCGGCCGCAGCACATCGTCGGTCAGTTCGGCGATCAGCGCATCCGCGGTCTCGAGCGCGGCCCGCTTCTGGGCAAGGAACATGGCGCCATAAATCTTGAAATGATAATTGTGGCAGCGATACAGCGTGTAGAAATTGTCCGCACCGGCCCGGTCGCGAAACTTGCCGTCCGCAACGATCGCAGCCGCGTTGCGCGAAACGACACTGTGATAGTCGCCGCACAGGACATCGATATGGGTTGCCATATGGAGCAGATGTCCGGCATCGGGGACCAGCGTCGACAGGCGGTCTCCGTGTGGCAATGCCTTTTCCGGCGTCGGCGACATCTCCATCAGGTGAATATACATGTGCAGCAGGCCCGGATGATCCCAGGCCCCTTCAATCCGGTGGAATGCCGTCTCCAGCACCGCGACCGCTTCCAGCGTGTCCGCGCCTTCCGCCGGTTTGCCGGTCGGCAAGTCCCATAATTGCCAGGGGGTGCGGTTCATCATGGCCTCGGCAAACAGCGCCGAGACATCCGGGTCGGCCGGAAAGGCCGAATGGACCTGGCGCATGGCCGCGGCATAGGCATCGTTCAACGGGCTGAAATCGGCAATTTCGGCGTCACCGGAATAGCGGCTGGCCAGGGCTTCGATCAGCGCCTTTTCGACCGGGCTGGCCGCCGCCGCATGGGCGAGCGCCTCGGTGACGGACCGCCTTGCCTGGGTCAGGGCAACGGGTTTCTCATCGTCCTCGAACGCTTCCCAGGGTTTGTTGTAATTGGGGCCAATCGCATAGGCGATTCCCCAATGGGCCATGGCGCAGTCCGGATCGCTTTCCAGCGCCCGTTCGAAACAGGCAATCGCCTCTTCATGGTGATAGGCATAGATCCATATCAACCCGCGCTGGAACCATTGTTTCGCCTGCACTGAACGGCCTGAAACATCGCGGCGATAGCCGCCCAGATCATAATAGTCCATTGCGTTTCCCCGCTGTTTGCCGGTTTCGGCGGACAAGATTATCATCGATGATGGTCCGGAGCCACTGCCCTGTGCACTGCCTCGCCGCCCACAGGGCAGCGGCTTGATTCGGATTTGCCTCAGGGCGTAGACTGGCGACAGGGTGGAATCGAACCAATCCTTTCACCGGCGAACCGAAGTTCGGTTCTGGAGGTCAACAATGTCATTTACAGAAGCGGTTTCGACCGTGCTTTCGAAATATGCAACCTTTTCCGGACGGGCCGCGCGCTCGGAGTTCTGGTGGTACGCGCTCTTTCTTCTCATCCTATTTGCCGTCACGCAGCTTCTCGATGCCGCCATTTTCGGCCCGTTGCTGGGTTTTGGCGGTGAGTCCGGTCAACCGCTGACAATGCTGGTCTCGCTGGGTCTACTGCTGCCGAACATCGCGGTCGCCGTTCGCCGCCTGCACGATATCGGCCGCACGGGATGGTGGGTGCTGATCGGTCTCGTCCCGATCATCGGGTTTCTGCTGTTGCTCTACTGGTATGTTCAGCCCAGCGAAGAGGGCCAGAACCAGTACGGATAGGCAGAGGCGGCATTTTTTCCAATTCGGAAAAAATCTTTGTTACTTTTGTCAAATTGACATGAAATCGGCTCCCGTGGGATGGAGAGACGACAGTCGTCCCTCGCCACCTGCTCCAGGAGCCTCCCCATGTCCATGCGCACCGTTTCCGGCCTGACGATCGATCAGGACCTTCACGATTTCATCGTCAACGAGGCGCTGGCCGGCACCGGGGTCGATGCGGATGTTTTTTTTGAGGGATTTTCGTCTCTCATCCATGATTTCGCGCCGATGAACCGCGATCTCCTGGCGCGGCGCGACGCCTTGCAGGACCAGATCGACCAATGGTATCGCGACCGCGGCGCGCCCACGGATCTCGCGGCCTATGAAGCGTTTCTGCGTGACATCGGTTACCTCCTGCCGGAAGGCGGTGATTTCAGCATCAGCACGTCCAATGTCGATGCGGAAATCGCCACCATCGCCGGCCCGCAACTGGTGGTGCCCGTGATGAATGCGCGCTATGCGCTGAACGCCGCCAATGCACGCTGGGGATCGCTCTACGATGCGCTCTACGGGACCGATGCGATTTCCGAAACGGACGGCGCCGGGAAAGGCACCGGCTACAATCCCGTCCGTGGCGCCAGGGTGATTGCCTGGGCGCGTCGTTTTCTCAACGAGTCCGTGCCCATTGACGGTGCCTGGGAAGACATTGCGCGCCTCGCCGTCACCGAGGGCGAGCTGGTCGTGACACGGGCGCAGGGCGGCACAAGCGGCCTCAAGAACCCGGCACAGTTTGCCGGCTATCGGGGCGATCCGTCCCATCCGACCGCCATCCTGCTGAAGAAAAACGGGCTGCATCTGGAAATCGTCATCGACGGCGAGAGCGCCGTCGGCCGCGACGATGCGGCCCATATCGCCGATATCATTCTCGAATCGGCGCTGACAACCATCGTCGACTGCGAGGACAGCGTCGCGGCGGTCGATGCACCGGACAAGATCCTGGTCTACCGCAACTGGCTCGGGCTGATGAAGGGCGACCTGACGGAAGAGGTTTCCAAGGGCCGCCAGTCCTTCACCCGGCGTCTGGCCGAGGACCGCAAATATCTCGACCCGAAGGGAGCGGACATCGCGCTGCCCGGCCGGGCTCTGATGCTGGTGCGCAATGTCGGCCACCTGATGACCAATCCGGCGATCCTCGACCGTGATGGCCGGGAGGTGCCCGAAGGGCTTATGGATGCCATGCTGACCGGATTGATCGCCCTGCATGATATCGGCCCCGGAGGCTTGCGCCGCAACTCGCGCGAGGGATCGATGTATGTGGTCAAACCCAAGATGCATGGCCCGGAGGAAGTGGCATTCGCGTCGGACGTGTTCGCCCGGGTCGAAGATGTTCTGGGCATGGCGCGCAACACCATGAAAATGGGCATCATGGATGAAGAGCGCCGGACCACGATCAATCTGAAGGAATGTATCCGCGCCGCCAGGGACCGGGTGGTCTTCATCAATACCGGGTTCCTCGACCGCACCGGCGATGAAATCCACACATCGATGGAAGCCGGCCCGATGATCCGCAAGGGCGACATGAAACAGGCGCCGTGGATTTCCGCCTATGAGGCGTGGAATGTCGATATCGGCCTGGAATGCGGCCTGTCCGGCCACGCGCAGATCGGCAAGGGCATGTGGGCCATGCCCGACCAGATGGCCGCCATGCTGGAACAGAAGATCGGTCATCCCCAGGCCGGCGCCAACACCGCGTGGGTGCCCTCACCGACGGCCGCAACCCTGCATGCCACCCATTATCACCTGGTCGATGTGGCCGATGTCCAGGCGCAGCTCAAGAGCCGCCCGCGGGCAAAACTGGGGGATATTCTGTCCGTGCCGATCGCCGAAAGGCCGAACTGGACGGCCGAGGACATACAGCTCGAGCTCGACAACAATGCCCAGGGGATTCTGGGGTATGTGGTCCGATGGATCGATCAGGGGGTCGGCTGTTCGAAGGTGCCCGATATCAATGATGTCGGCCTGATGGAAGACCGCGCCACGCTGCGCATTTCGGCGCAGCACATGACCAACTGGCTGCATCACGGCATCGTCACCGAAGCGCAGATCGTCGAGACCATGCAGCGCATGGCGGCCATCGTGGACGAACAGAATGCCGGGGACCCCGCCTATCGCCCGATGGCCGGCAATTTCGACACGTCCATCGCCTTTCAGGCCGCCCTGGAGCTGGTTCTCAAGGGACGCGAACAACCCAATGGCTACACGGAACCGATCCTGCACCGCCGGCGCCTGGAGTTGAAAGCGCAGGCCGGGTGAAGCAACTCCGGCTTAAACGGGGTCGGTCTGCCGAGCCGCATTTGCATCCGGACCGTCGTCACGGATGGCTCTATCGCAGCCCTTCATTGATGCTGTTGAGCACCCTGCTGCCTGGACAAAGTTCGACTTTACCCAAATCATTCAATGGCCTTGAAGCAAGGTTCAGCGTTTGGTTGAGGTCCTGTGAATTGGGGTCCAGATACAAAAGTCCGGTCAGGTATTTGCCGTCTTCCTTTGCATCCTGCAGTGACGTCAATGCCGCCATCCGGTCGTCCGTGCGGTAGTCGTCGCTGGCCTTGTGCAAATGGATCACCGAACCGTCATGCAGGGTCACGGCCTGGCTTGTTCCGGCATCGAATTGCGTGCGTATCTCCTCGCGCATCGGTACGAAATCGAGCGGCATTGCATCAAGTTGCTCGCGCGTCGCGGCATAGCTCTTGGTCGACCCGACATGGTTGGCGAAGGTGACACAGGGCGACACGACATCGATGAATGCAAACCCCTTATGCGCAATGGCAGCCCTGATCATCGGCTCGAGCTGTTCCTTGTCGCCGGAAAAACTCCGGCCCACGAAACTCGCCCCCTGCAAGAGGGCCAGGCTGGCCAAATCGATTCCCTCGAACGGGTTGGCCGCCCCGTATTTGCTGAGCGAACCGAGATCGGCCGTGGCGCTGTCCTGACCCTTGGTCAGGCCATAGCAGCCATTATTGGCCACGATATAGGTCATGTTCACGTTGCGCCGGATCAGGTGGATGAATTGCCCGATGCCGATCGAGGCTGTGTCGCCATCGCCGGAGACCCCGATATAAATCAAGTCGCGGTTTGCCACACTGGCGCCGGTCGCGACCGACGGCATTCGGCCATGGACCGAGTTAAAGCCGTGGCTCTTGCCCAGAAAGTAGGTGGGCGTTTTCGATGAACAGCCGATCCCGGAGAGTTTTGCGATCCGGTGCGGGGGAATTGACGACAGGAAACACGCATTGCGGATCGCGGCGGAAATACTGTCATGCCCGCAGCCGGCACAAAGGGTCGAGATCGCGCCGTCATAATCGCTCACCGTGTGGCCGAGTGCATTTTTCGGCAGGCGCGGGTGACGGAATTTGGGTTTGACGTAGGACATCAGGCGGTCTCCGGATGCAGGGTAACGACGTTGGAGCCTTGTGTATCAAGCGCCCGGCGGATCTGCTCGGCGATTGTGCGGGCGGTAATCGGCGTACCGGAATAGTTCAGAACGGATGCCAGCTTGTCGGGCGCGATGTGGCATTCGTTCATGATAAGCTGGCGCATTTGCCCGTCGCGGTTCTGTTCGATCACAAACACCATCTCGTGATCGTGGACAAAGGCATCGAGGCTTTCATGGAAAGGGAAAGCACGGATGCGCATGACGTCGATCGGATAGCCCTCGGCGGCCAGTATCTCCACCGCCTCGTAGGACGGCGAAGCGGAGGTGCCAAAGAAAAGCGCGCCGAGTTTCAATTTGGTTTTCGGCTTCTTCACCGGGATCGGGTCATGAACCTTGGGCTTCGGCACATAGGATTTTGCGGTCTCGAACTTGCGCAAGAGCCGGTCGACATTCTGCACATAATCCTCGCCCTTCTCGGAATAGATCGCCATCTCGTTCTTGGATGACCCGCGCGTGAAAAAAGCCCCCTTGTCCGGATGGGTTCCCGGCAGTGTCCGGTAGCAGATGCCATCGCCATCGATGTCCCGATAGCGGCCCCAGTTTTCGACGCTGTCCAGACCTTCCGCATCCAGAATTTTGCCGCGGTTCATCTCATAATCGTCGTCCCATTCCAGAGGCGGCGACATCCAGTCGTTCATGCTCAGGTCAAGGTCCGACATCATGATGACGGGGGTCTGCAATTGCTCGGCCAGGTCAAATGCCTGCACCGTCATGTCGAAACATTCCCGCGGCGTTGCCGGAAACAGCAGAACATGCTTGGTATCGCCATGACTGGCATAGGCGGCGGCGAGGATGTCGGATTGCTGGCTCCGGGTCGGCATGCCGGTCGACGGGCCGGACCGTTGCACATCGATCAGAACGACGGGGACTTCGGCGAAATAGGCCAGCCCCAGAAACTCGCTCATCAGTGACAGGCCGGGACCGGACGTGGCGGTAAAGGCACGGGCGCCGTTCCAGCTGGCGCCGACCACCATCCCCACCGCTGCCAACTCATCCTCGGCCTGTAAAATGGCAAAATTCTTCTTGCCGGTCCCAGGATCGATGCGCATGCGCTCTGCATATTTCGAGAAGGCATCGACCACCGAAGTCGAAGGCGTGATCGGGTACCACGCCGCCACGGTCGCACCGCCATAGATCGCCCCGAGAGCCGCCGCGGTATTGCCGTTCATGAGGATGTGTTCGCTTTCGCGAATATGCGGAGCCTCGCTGACCCCCTGCTCCAAACGGATCGGCAGGGGGCACTTGAAGTTCTCGGTCGCATATTGATAGCCCATCTCCAAGGCATGAACATTGGGCGAAATCAGCTTTTCCTTGCCCTTGAACTGATCGCTCAAAAGGTCCTTGAGGATTGAAAACCGGATGTCCAGCAGGGCCGCGAGCGCGCCGACATAGACCACGTTCTTCAAAAGCTGCTGCAGCCGCGCGGTCTTGAACTCGCGCATGCACATTTCGGTCAACGGGATACCCAGAAAGGTGACGTCATCGCGTTTGAGGTGCGGGGCAAGGGGCTTGGTGGAATCATAGACAAAATACCCGCCGCGTTCGACACTTGCCAGATCATCCTCAATGGTTTGAGGATTCACGCACAGCATCAGATCGACGCCGCCGCGCCGACCCAGATAGCCCTTGGAACTGACCCGCACCTCATACCAGGTCGGCAGGCCCTGGATGTTGGACGGGAAAATGTTGCGCGGGCTGACGGGAATGCCCATGCGGAAAATCGCCTTGGCGAACAGATGGTTGGCCGAGGCGGAGCCGGTGCCGTTTACATTGGCGAACTTGACGACGAAATCGTTGATACCCTTGATCTGCATCATTTGATATCCACCAGTTCCGGGGCCGCCTTGGTGACGTTGTAGAAAAACATCTGCATGTCCCAGGCCGCGGTCGGACAACGTTCGGCGCACAGGCCACAATGCAGGCAGACATCCTCATCCTTCACCATCACGCGGCCCGTCGGCAGCGTGCCGGAAACGTAGAGATCCTGCTCCATGTTCTCGGCCGGGACCAGAATGTTCTGCCGCAGCTCTTCCTCCGGTGCGTTCGCAATGAATGTGATGCAATTTGTCGGGCAGATATCGCTGCATGCGTCGCATTCGATGCAATTGACATCCGTGAAAACGGTCTGCGCATCGCAATTGAGGCAGCGTTCGGCCTCGATAAAGGCCGCGTCCTCATCAAAACCCATCTCGACTTCGACCTTGCGGTCGTTCAGCGCCTTCTTCAGGTCTTCCAGCGGTACAATCTCGCGCTCGTCGGTGGTGGGTATGGAATCATAGCTCCATTCATGGATGCCCATTTTCTGGCTGACCAGGTTGACATAGGGCGCGGGCCGCACAGACGGGTCCTTGCCCTGGCAGTAAAGGTCGATGGAAACGGCCGCCTTGTGGCCGTGGGCGACCGCCGTAATGATGTTCGCCGGTCCAAAGGCCGAATCGCCACCGAAAAACACCTCCTTGCGTGTGGACTGAAACGTCTCATCGTCATTGATGATCGGCGTTCCCCAGCCGGTGAAGCGGATGCCGGTCTCTTTCTCGATCCAGGGAAACGCGTTTTCCTGGCCGATGGCGATCAGCACGTCATCGCAGGGAACGAATTCCGGATCCGCGCCGGTCGACACCAGCTCCCGGCGGCCATCATCGTGATAGACTGCCGCAACCTTGTCGAAGGTCATGCCGACGAGCTTGCCCTTTTCGACCACAAATTCGAGCGGGACGTGGTTGTCGAGGATCGGGATGCCTTCATGCTGAGCGTCCTCCTTTTCCCAGGGGCTGGCCTTCATATCGGCGAACGGGCTGCGGACAATGACCTTGACGTCCTCGCCGCCCAGACGGCGCGAGGTCCGGCAGCAATCCATCGCCGTGTTGCCCCCGCCGAGCACGATCACACGCTTGCCGATTTCCTTAATGTGTTCAAAGGCGACACTGGCCAGCCAGTTGATACCGATATGGATATTGGCGTCGGCCTCCTTGCGGCCCGGCAGCTTTGGCAGGTCGCGTCCGCGCGGCGCGCCTGAGCCCACGAAAACCGCGTCATAGCCCTTGGTCAGCAACTCCGCCATGCTGTCGACATAGGTGTCGAAGACGGTTGTGACGCCCATATCAAGCACATATCCGATCTCCTCGTCCAACACGGTTTCGGGCAGCCGAAAGGACGGGATCTGGCTGCGCATGAACCCGCCCCCTTTGGACTGCGAATCATAGATGTGCAACTCGTAACCCAACGGCGCGAGGTCCCGCGCCACGGTCAGCGATGCCGGGCCTGCACCGACCAGCGCGACCTTCTTGCCGTTCGGCGGACCGGCCCTGGGTAGGAAACCCGCAATGTCGTCCTTGAAATCCGCCGCGACCCGTTTGAGCCGGCAAATCGCCACCGGTTCCGCCTCGACCCGGCCGCGACGGCAGGCGGGCTCGCATGGCCGGTCGCAGGTCCGTCCGAGAACACCGGGAAAGACGTTGCTCTCCCAGTTGATCAGATAGGCATCGGTGTAACGCTTTTGCGCGATCAGCCTGATATAGGCGGGTACGGGCGTGTGTGCCGGACAGGCATATTGGCAGTCGACCACCTTGTGAAAATATTCCGGGTCGGCGACGTCGGTCGGTTTCAACTCAGCATCCCCTTTTACGCTCTCCTGCACACAGCGCCGCACACAGATGAAAGACCCATAAACTGCCAGTGTAAAGCCGATGTTACATGGACTCGCGCATAATTGAACATCGGCGTTGTAAATTTTCAAGGAGGATGGTTAGCGTTCAGGCCCTTGCAGCGGGTAGAGACCGAACGGAAAAGCGTCGGTGTTGCGCAGTGATGCGCTGACGCGATCCATCCCGGTGGCCGGCCATTTGCCCCCCACGTGGCGGGGCCTCACGCGGCAGCCAGAGCCGTTCGGGCTTCGGCGGATTCGGCGAAACCCGAAGGCATCGAAAAGGTCAATACGTTAGAACGGCAGCTTCATACCGGGCGGGATCGGCAGGCCGGCGGTCAGTTCCTTGGTCTTGTCCTGAACGGCCGCCTCGACCTTGCCCTTGGCGTCATTGTGCGCGGCGACGATCAGGTCTTCCAGAATCTCGGCCTCATCCTCCTTGATCAGGCTCGGATCGACGGTCAGTCCGAGCATCAGGCCCTTGCCGTTGAGGCGAACGGTTACCAGGCCACCGCCGGAGGTTCCCTCCTGTTCCAGCGCCTCGATTTCCTCCTGCAGGCCGGCCATCTTCTCCTGCATTTCCTTGACCTTGCCCATCATGCCCATCAGATCGCGCATTTGTGTCTCCATTCCATTGAGCGCGCCGGTGATGGTCACGCGATTGTTGAAAATTCAAATGGGCCGAAAAGCCCGGCCGCTATGCATCGTCACCCGGATCATCCGGTAAAATATCACCCTCTTCGCTTTGAACTGCCGGCTGGAGGTCGTCCAGATCGTCAGCGCGAATGCGCACATCCCTGATGCGCGCACCGGGATATTGGGCCAAAATAGCGGCAACATCGGGGTCCTGCGTGGCGTCGCTGACGAGTTCGGCGCGGTGGGCGGCATCGATCTCCTCAAGCGTCCGGCCGCCCTCTTCACGGCTGATGGCGATGACCCAGCGCCGGCCGGTCCATTGCTTCAGCCTGGCGTCGAGTTCACCGACCAGCGATTTGGGCGCGTCCTCGTGCAGGCCGATTTCCAGGCGGCCGGGTTCGATCTTCACCGGCCGCAGATATTTTCTGATCAGCGCTTTGAGCTTGAGGTCGCGATGTTTACCCGCCAATTGCGCAAGGTCCGTCAGCCCTTCGATTGAAACCGTCGCAATGGGTTGGTCCACCGGCGCCGGCTGCGTTTCGGCCGCAAAGTCTCCGGCCTCGACCGGCCGCAGCATCGCCACCGGCCCGCCGCCATTGCCGGGCGGCATTGTCATGGGACCCGGTCCGACATCCGGCGGATCAGCGGCCTGCATGGCCGGCTGGCCGTCACTGGCCGCTCCGCCACCGCCGGGCCCTTGTGTCTGCTGCGGCGGCGCATCCGCCAGCGCCCGGATCGCCTCGTCCGGGGTCGGCAGATTGGCGGCATGGGTTAACCGGATCAATACCATTTCGCAGGCGCTGACCGGCCGGTTCGATTGTTCGGTCTCCGGCACGCCCTTGAGCAGCATCTGCCACAGGCGCGACAGAACCGGAACCGACAGGGCCTCGGCAAAGGCAGCGCCCCTTGTGCGTTCGGATTCGGTCAGTGCCGCGTCGTTGATGGCCTCGGGAACGAATTTCAGCCGGGTGACCAGATGGGTAAAATCCGCCAGATCCGTCAGCACCACGGTCGGATTGGCACCGGAATCATATTGCTCGCGAAAGGCTGTCAAAGCGTTGGCGATATCGCCTTTGGCAATCATCTCGAACAGATCGACGACACGGCCCCGGTCGGCAAGGCCGAGCATGGAGCGCACGGCCGCCGCCTCCACCGTGCCGCCGCCATGGGCGATCGCCTGATCGAGCAGGGAAAGGCCGTCGCGGGCCGAACCTTCCGCCGCACGGGCAATCATCGACAGCGATTCATCGTCGATCGTCACATCTTCCAGTCCGGCAATGGACCGGAAATGTTCGACAAGGGCGGCGGCTTCGATGCGGCGCAGATCGAAGCGCTGACATCGCGACAGGACCGTGACGGGAACTTTGCGGATTTCCGTCGTCGCGAAAATGAACTTCACATGTTGCGGCGGCTCTTCGAGCGTCTTCAGCAGACCGTTGAATGCCGCGTTGGACAACATGTGCACTTCGTCGATGATATAGACCTTGTAGCGCGCCGAAACCGGCCGGTAGCGCACTTGCTCGATGATTTCACGGATGTCGTCTATACCCGTATGGGAGGCCGCATCCATTTCGATGACGTCCACATGGCTGCCGGCCATGATGGCATCGCAATGCAGACCGGGCTGCTGGAGGTCGATGGTGGGCTTGTCCACATTGTCGGTCTGATAGTTGAGCGCCCGGGCAAGGATGCGGGCCGTCGTCGTCTTGCCGACACCGCGAACCCCGGTCAGCATATAGGCCTGGGCGATCCGGCCGCTTTCAAAGGCGTTTGTGAGCGTGCGCACCATCGGCTCCTGGCCGATGAGATCGCTGAAATCCGAGGGCCGGTATTTGCGTGCGAGGACGCGATAACCACTGTCTTGCGCTGAGTCGCTCACTGGATCGATATGGGGTTCCGTTGCATCATCCGACCGCTGCCGCCGCCGACCCTTCGGGTTTACAGAGTGAGAGACCAAAAAGCTAGAGTGCCGGGGGCGCCCGCCGGATCATTTGACCGACGAAAACCGGTCCACAACCGAAGCGCCGGGACCTCACGGATCGATGGCGAAAATGCCCGGACTCTCCCCATATTCACGAATCATGTCGATCCGCGTTCCATCCCAGTGATAGGACAGGTGCCGTGCCTGCACCGGCAGCGGAATCACATCCGGATAGAAGGCCGCAAAACACGTCCCGCCGGCGTGGCGGACGCTGGGATAGACAATTCCGTCATGGCCATCGCCGATCACCTGGCGGGCGAAGGCCTGCGGCTGTGAATAGTCGGTCTCGTGCAGAAGATGGCCGTAACTGCCGCCGCGGATATCGACCAGCGCGGCGTCGATGGAACCGACAAGCTCTCGCATATCGGCGATCCATCCGGGCGGTTCGCGCGTTGCCGCGCAAAAGAGCTGCCGGTGATGGATTGTCTCAAACAGCGCGGTTTCAAACGATCGCGCGGCGTAATAGGCCCCATAGGTGCCATCGTGAAACCGCCCCTGCCGGTCCGTGCTGACATGGGTGAAACAGGCCATGACCCAGGACGCGCCTTCGCCGCTGACGCGGCGGGATGCCGGCACCAGGTCGAGATTGCCGATGGTTTCGGCAAGCCGCGGATTGGTCTTGTGTTCCGCCCCGGCCAGCAGATCCCAGTCGGCCGGATCGGCGATGTCCTCGAACAGGTCGATGGGCGGGAAGGCGGAGTTGATCAGTCTGTGGGTTTTCGGCCAGTCGATGCGCGCAACCGGCGGCGTCACCAGGCGCCCCGCTGGGCATCGAGATAGCGGCGCACCCGCATCAGATCGGTCAATTGCCCGCCAAGCATCACGTCCAGCGCCGAGCGTCCGCCGAAATGGGCATTGGGTTTCTTGATCCAAAGATAGCCGCGCCGCCGGTCCTTGAAGAGCAGCCGAAGCGCCTTGTGAATGCCCATCAGATTGGACAGACGGGCGGCAAGGTCGATGTTGCCGCGGCCGAGATCCCCGGATTTCCAGCGCTGAAAGGTGCGGGTCGCAATGTCGCCGAGAAGCGTTGCCGCCTGCTCATCGGTGAGGCCCCAGCGGTCGAACAGATTGATGACGGCGCGCTGCATGGCGCGGATTTCGGCCGATGAAATCCGCGGCCCGTCAACGGGCGGCACAGAAGGTATGGGGCGCAATTCAGGCATGGATCCGCTTTCGACTATTGTCATAAAATAGGCTTATTCAAGACATTTGTCAATTTTCCAGTGCCGCAAACCGCTTGATGGGGCGCGGCACCGGAGCACCGCTGACGGGTCACCCGAAACCCCGACCCGGCTCGAACAGATGGAAATGAAGGGTGGGAGGCTGGCACGGTGACCCGTGCCGTGGCTCGTTAGGGCTGCTTCCTTCCGGACCTGACCCGGTTGGCGAGTGGCTCGTCCACCACCAACCTCCCGCAGTCCATATCGTCAATCACGCCCGGAAATGCAAGCCATTGTGCAAAAAAACTGCTAGTATCATTCGTCGGCATGCGCCGGGCACACAACAGGTTGGACGGCATGGGCAGTTTCGAACTCAACAACCGGATCGGGGCCGACAGTCAGATGGCATCGGTGCTGGGCCTGTGTCAGCTGCGGCTGATGAACGACCGGCGCTGGCCCTGGCTCTTGCTGATTCCTCAGCGGCCGGAGATCGAGGAGATCTATCAGCTGACGCCGCTGGACCAGACATTGCTCACCTTCGAGACCTGTGAAACGGCGCGCGCGCTCAAGCAGGTCACAGGGTGCGAAAAGATCAATACCGGCGCCCTGGGCAATCATGTGCGCCAGCTCCATATCCATGTCATTGCCAGAAACCCCGGCGATCCGGCCTGGCCCGGTCCGGCCTGGGGGGTTGGAAATGCCGAACCATATGATACCAATGACGCCGCCGATTTGATTGCGGCCATCCTCGACGCTTTGTAGGACATCAAACACTTGTCAATTTTCGACACACCCGGCTCCGCACAGGAGCCGAGCAGCCTGGTGGCCTTTGCCGGCAACCGCCTCGACCGCCGATCCGAATTCCGCGACGATGATTGTCTCGCCGAGGCGCTGGCGTCGGACGCGATGCGCGCCTTCGCCATCTCCGGTGGGCGGGCCTTCCTGCGGGCCAATGGCGCCGGGTTCGATGCGCTCCATCATGCCGAACAGCTGGCGAGGTTCGACCCCGATCTCGACAATGCGATCCTGCTCGGATTTGCCGAACGGGACCAGCCGCGCCTCGCCGTCCCGGTGCGCGCCGATCCACAGACCCTGCCGGACACGATAAAAGCCATCGACCACCGGTCGATCCACATCCAGGGACTGGTCTCGGGCAGCCTTCTGGGCGAACTGGCCCAGGCGGCCAGCCTGCTGGCCTGGTCGCAAACCCATCGCTTTTGCGGACGATGCGGCCATGAAACCCGGCCCCGGGCCGGCGGCTATCGCCGCGAATGCCCGTCCTGCGGCCATATGCTTTTTCCGCGCACCGATCCGGTCGTCATCATGCTGGCGGTCGATTTGCAAAATGACCTTTGCCTGCTGGGCCGCAGTCCGCATTTTCCGCCGGGCATGTATTCCTGCCTCGCCGGCTTTCTGGAACCCGGAGAAACGGTGGAAGAGGCCGTGCGCCGGGAGACCCATGAGGAATCGGGAATCCGCATCGGCCGCGTGCGCTATCACGCCTCACAGCCCTGGCCAATGCCCCACACGCTGATGATCGGCTGCTATGGCGAGGCGACAAGCACAAAAATCGCAATTGACAGCCGCGAGCTGGAAGACTGCCGGTGGTTCAACCGCACGGAGGCGGCCGCATTGCTCGCCCGGCAAATCAGCGGCGGCGACATAACTTCACCCCCACCGGGCGCTATCGCCCATCACCTGATTCGCGACTGGCTGATGCACGAGTCCTGAGGGGTCAATGTGACATTGATATCCTTGAAAGACTATAGGTCGGTCATGTCGATAGTCAGAGACGCTTGAGTGCCACGACAGCATCCGTAACGCCGGCATGCTGTCCCTGCGGACCCGAGGCCATGCGATGGACCGGCCCAACGAAGATCTGACGCCATTGCGACACATCGATGCCGGACTCCGCCAGCCGCTCCCCGGCCGAGGGGCCCGTGGCATCCGGGTCGCTCCAGGACCAGGGCGCATAGGTCTGGTGCGTTGCCATCAGCAAAAGACCCGATGGACGCACCGCCGCCGCAGCCCTCTGCAAAACCGCTGCACGCGGGAAGTCAAACGGGGTCTGCAGGAACAGCGCCGAGACCAGGTCGAACGCGCCGCTGGGAAAACTCCTGGACAGATCGTGCTGTTGGAATGCAACACGATCGGCAACATTGTTCCTTTTGGCATTTTCTGTGGCGATGCGGAGTGCGGCGTTCGAGATGTCGACGCCAAGCGCCTGCCAGCCCTGTTTGGCCAGCCACACGGCGTCATCGCCTTTTGCGCAGCCCAGATCAAGTGCATCACCCGGCGGACGGTGTTCCGCAAAGCGTGCAAGGATTTTCGATGGACGCCCCGATGTCTGTGATGACGCATTGCCGTAGATGTCTTCCCAGAATTCTTCGGCGGTTTTCGAACCAAGATCAGGATGCTGCATGGGAACCCTCCATCGCGCCCGGCTTCAAGGAGATCAGGCACAGGCCTGCGAAGATCCCTATGGGCACCCAGAGTGCCGTCTTCAGGGCGTCGACATAGGAGCCGGCGTCGGGCGCATCGCCCAGGGCCAGGAAGAAGACCTGCCCCACAAGCGCAATGCCCAGGGCGATTCCGATCTGCTGAAAGGCTTGAAGCGTGCCGGACCCCGCTCCGGCCTCGACATGCGGCACTTCCCTCAGCACCAGCTGGTACACAGCCACGGTTGCGGTGCCGATCCCGGCTCCGACAAGGATGAGGGGGGCCCAGATCATTGGGATCGACGCGGCTTCGGCGATGGTAAATTGAAGCGCGACCATGCCGACCAGTAAAGATCCGATGCCCAGGACGACGCGGCGCTGCAAGTTTCTGCTGCCCATGCGGCTGGACACAATGGATGCGATCATGACGCTGAGAGGATGGGCCGCCAGGACGATACCGGCGCGTGCCGGAGACAGCTCAAGTCCGAACTGCAATACGATGGCCAGAACGACGATCGGACCTGCAATCCCAGCGAACATGAGTGTCACAGTGCCGACTCGCGTCAAAAACCGCCCATTGGCCAGAAGCGAAACCGGGAGGATTTGGGATTGACCTTTTGCGGCGCGGCGATGCTGAAGCCGCCACAGGGCGACCGCATTCGCCGCGGACAGACCGAGCAAACCGATCAGCCAAAGCGGCCATCCCAATGCGCGCCCTTCAATGATCGGATAGAGCAACGCAACCGCAGCGATGGCAAACAGGGCCGCACCCAACCAGTCGACGGCCTGATTCCGGTCCCCGGAGCGGTTGGGAAGAACGGCATAGGCCCCGGCGAGAGCAACCAGGCCAAACGGCAGGTTGATCAGGAAGATCATGCGCCACCCCAGTCCCAGAAGATCAGCGGAGATCAGGAATCCACCCAGGAGGGGTCCGGCCATCGCTCCCAGGGCGGTGACCATGCCGAAAAGCCCGATTGCCTTGGCCTTCTCCTCTTCGGGAAAGCTCTCATGCAGAATCGCAAGCACCTGTGGCATCATCATCGACGCCGCCAGTCCCTGAAAGAACCGTGCGAGAATCAGCGCCTCGACCGTGGGAGCGAAACCACAAACGGATGAGGCGGCAAGGAAGCCGAAAAGTCCGGCGAGAAACAGGCGACGTCGACCGAAAACGTCGCCGAAGCGGCCGAATGGCAATAGCCCTGCGGCGAAGGTCAGAACATAGATGACGAGCGTCCATTGCAGGGCGCTGTGGGATGCTGAGAATTCTGTCTGGATGGCCGGCAAGGCGAGATTGATGATCGTCGTATCCAGCATGTTGATGAAGGCGGCGATAAACAGAAACGCGGCGCCAAGCCAATGCCGCTGGAGGCCGGTATTTTGAGCAGGTGAGGCGAGAGAGTGTGCCATTGAATCGACTCCGGCAGGGATAAATCAATAACGTAACTTTATAAGTAACGAATTGTCCTTCGTCAAGGTCATGTGCTTTTATTTGTAACGTGATCTCTCTTCGCCTATGCTGACAGTGATTGGAGTGTGCCATGAGAACCGACAGCCGGCTATCGAGGGTTTTGCATGTGCTGATGCATCTGGGCGAGACGGAGGAGCCGCTGACGTCTGACCTGATTGGCCGAATGTTGAACACCAACCCTTCACTCGTCCGGCGCACCATGGGGCTTCTGCGCGAGGCCGGCATCGTGCGCTCCACCAAAGGACATGGCGGCGGATGGTATTTGGACAAACCGCTCACCGACCTCTCGCTCGCGGATGTCTATGCGGCTCTGGGAGAGCCCAAGCTTTTTGCGATCGGCGCATCCGATGACACGCCAAACTGTCTTCTCGAGCGGTCGGCGAACGCCGCAACGCGCGGTGCACTCGATGCGGCACGAGAGAGGTTCCTGGAATCCCTTGCCAGCCAGAGCGTCGCGGATCTCATCGAGCCGTCGCGCGAGAAGATTGCGGCCTTTAACAAGACCTCGTCCGCTCGCCGCGGCTGAAGCAGCGGCGGTCAGCCGCACCTCCATCGGCACGGTCCGGGATGGTGTTGGGTCAGGGGCGGATCGAGTATGCCCCGGCCGACCAATCGTCAGCCTGCGACCTGCACAACCATCTCCACCTCGATCTGAAGGTCCGGGCCGGCCAGAGCCTGCACGCCGATGCCGGTCAGGCTCGGCTGTGCGCCGTCGAGGAAGCGGATGATCTGCGCCATCGCAATCTCCTGGGTCTGTGCGTGCAGATCGGTCATGTAGATACGCATCTGAACGATATCATCCGTCGACGCCTGGAGCGCATCGAGGGCGCCTTGAAGGTGCGCGACGACGATGGAGGTCTGCTCGGCCAGCGATGCGGGTGCGGGGGCACCGTCGGCCCGCCAGGCCACTTGACCGGATATGAAGGCCAGGGGCGCAGGATGCGCGATGGAGATCTGGGAATAGCCGACCTTGCCGGCATCCGGCAGGGCTGGCGGGTTCATACGATCAATGGAAGCCGACATCTCTTTCTCCTTTCACGAACTGTCATGCGAAACATGTAGGCCCATCTATTGGCGATTAATGTTCGCTTCAGTGCGGAACAACATGCTACAAATGGGCATCATGATCGGATCGAAGGTGAACGATATCCTGCTGTTTCTGTCGGTTGTCGAAACCGGAAGTTTCGTCGCGGCGGGCAAGATGTTCGGACTGTCGCGCTCAACGGCGGGAAAGGCGATTGCACGGCTGGAGGATGGCTACGGTGCACGGCTCCTGAACCGGACCACGCGGGCGTTGAACCTCACCGAGGAGGGCCGCGGCCTTTACGAGCATGGCCTTGTCATTCGTGAGGCGATTGAGGCCGCCGACGACAGTATTGCCCGTGATCGCGGCGTTCCGCGCGGGGTGCTGCGCATCACCGCTCCCGACGCAATCGGGCGCAGATTGCTGTTACCGACAGTGCGCCGCTATCTCGAAAGCTGGCCGGACACACAGATCGAGCTGTCACTCTCGGACCGGGTCGACAACATCATCGAGCAGGGCTTCGACCTTGCGATCCGTATCGGCGTAAACCCGCCCGACCAGGGATTCATCGTGCGGACACTTCTGCGCGATGACGCGTTATTGTGTGCGGCTCCTGGCTATTTCGAGGGACGCGACAGACCCCTGACCGTCGAACAACTCACGCGTCATGATCTGCTCCAGTTTGCAGGTCGCAGCGAACGCCAGGGATGGTATCTGCAGGCGGAGGACGGCACCCGGGTCCGGGCCCAGGGCCGGGTCCGACTGCGGCTCGACAGCGCCGAGGCCCTGCGCGCTACCGCCCTGGACGGGCTCGGCATCGCATTGCTGCCACGGCTCCTGGTCGGTGCCGACGTGGCGTCCGGACGGCTTGAACAGGTCCTGCCGCAAGTGATTCTCAGCCCGGTTCCCATCCTTGCGCTCTACCCGCATAAACGTCTGCTGGAATCGCGGGTCCGCCGCTTCATAGATATGCTCAGTGACGATCTCAGGACGTCCGGGACCGGCGGGACCCGTTGAAACACGGGCTTCGGATATCCAATCAGCTTAGAAACTGATCGATGACCAGCGCCTGCTGTTTGGTTCCATCCGGATCGAGCCCGGTTTTGAACCGTGTGAACTCCTCGCCCCATTTGGAAGTGCGTTTGCGGATCGGCGGTGCCGATGTCTCCACACATTCCATGACCACGGCGGCCACGTCTTCGGCAGTCTGATAGATGTCCGTGCCGCTCTGCCGGGTCTGCGCGCCGCCCACATATTTCTGCAGGATCGGCAGATACTCGTCCTCGAGCATTCCGCCCGTGCTCTCGACATGCTTCATTACATTGGCTGCAAATTCAGACTGGATTCCGCCGGGTTCGACGGTTGTGAAATTGATTCCGAAGTTCGGCGTGACGTAGCAGGCCAACGCTTCCGTGAACCCTTCAACGGCGAACTTCGCCGCGCAGTAGATCTCGTTGAAAGGTTGTCCGACCAAACCGCCAACGGAGGAGATTGTAATCACATGGCCTGCGCGCGCTTTTCGCATATGCGGGATCACGGCTTTGGTGCAGCGCACAACACCCATGAAATTGACATCCATCACCCAGTTGACATCGTCCTCCGAGGCCTGCTCGATCGTGCGCACATAACCTGCGCCCGCATTGTTGATCAGCGTGTCAATGCGGCCCTGCGCCGTTATCACCTGATCAATCGCCGCGTTGACGCTGGCGCTGTCCTGAACGTCGAGCGACAGAACATTGAGAGTCACGCCCGCCTCGGAGGCGGCGGCGTCAAGCGTTTCGCGCTTGTCCGGACTGCGCATGGTCGCGTAGACGGTGTGACCCGCCTTTGCCGCCTTGATGGCGATCTGTACGCCAAGGCCCGTGGATGTTCCGGTAATGAGAATGATCTTGGACATGGGAGTTCCTTGCGTTTCAGCCATTCAACAATTGCGAGGGGCTTGATGGATTGGACGTGCGCATCTAATTAATGAGCAATTGCTCATTGTCAATATTCGCGGGCCGAGAAAGTGTTGTTGCACCCGCTTCGCGGCTGATATGAAACGGAACTCAGGCAGCGGAGACGACGTTTTGGCCAGAAAACCGAAAGGCGACAAACCACGAGACATCAGGAAAGCAACCGTTGAAGAAGTTGCCCATGTGGGTTCAACAGCGGTCTCGGTGAACAAGATTGCAAAGCGGGCCGGTGTCAGTGTCGGAACACTCTACCGATTTCACCGCAGCAAGGATGATCTACTGTTCTCCGTGTTCCTGGACATCAAGAACGACATCCACAATGCGATGATGTCAGCCGCCGCGGAAAAGGAAGGCGCTGCCGAACGACTGAAGGCCATGTGGTTCGCTCTGGTCGATTACGGCTTTCGGGCACCTGGCGACTTTCAGATCGTTGAGATCATGAGTTCCGAGACACGCCTGCAGATCAGTCAGAACATGCAGCTCAAAGCGATCCAGGCGGACGTGCAACGCGAAATTCAACAGGGGATCGATGATGGAACGCTGGTCAATGCCGACGCCCGCACCATTGAGACGGTACTGGCATCTCCGGCCATCACCCTTGCCCGCCGGGCGGTCCTGAGCAAAAAACCGGCTGATCGTGACGAGGTGGAGCGCATTTTTTCACTTGTCTGGCGGGGCATCGCCCAAGACAGAGGAACAAACTGAACCGTTTCACGTCTTGTCAGAGCGGGACAAAAGTGCCGGCCTTTGCTGAAGTAGAGGCGTCCGCCCACCCCGAGTCAAATTTCAAGTTCAATGCCAGGTTTATGCCTGCAGCTGAGAACGCCCAATTGCCTGCGCGCGGCGTAAGGCGGCTTCGGCCAGATCCTGAGTTACTGTCATTGGTTCATTGTGCATGATCTCGCCCGGGCGGATTGCGCGGGCCGCAATCGTCGGAATTGCAGCTTCGACCGAAGTTATCCCCAGCTCGTCCAGACTAACGGGCAAACCCACTGACTTGTTGAACTGAGCAACTTTCTCAATGTCCTCGTCGGAATAATCGTTCAACGCCAATTCAGCCAGAACACCAAACGCGACCTTCTCGCCATGGAGCATATGGTGAACTTCATGCAGCTCTGAGATGCCGTTGTGAAACGCGTGCGCGGCACCCACACCACCGCTTTCGAACCCAATTCCTGACAGAAGAATATTGGCTTCCAAAACCCGTTCAAATGCATCGGTTACCGTGTTGTTTCTGCAATCCTCGAGGGCCTGCTCACCGAATTCTGTGACGATTTCCAAACAAAGCCGCGCAGCCGAATAGGCAAGCTGCGTGCCCGTGCCACCACACAAATTGTTGGCACCGGAATTGATACAGGCGTTGCATTCGTAGTAGGTCGCCAGAGCGTCCCCGATACCGGCAGAGAAAAATCTGGCAGGCGCCGCACAAATCACTTCGCTATCCACCAGCACAAGATCTGGGTTACGCCAGACGAAATGGTCGTTGAGGACCCTGTCCGCTTCATCATAGATCACTGCCAGAGCGGAACACGGCGCATCAGATGCCGCCACGGTTGGAACGGAAACAAATGGTATCCGCAACACATCCGCCGCTGCGCGGCCCAGATCGATCACTTTTCCGCCGCCAAGCCCGGCAACAATGTCCGCGCCTGACTGACGAATTTCCTCCGTTGCGGCCTTAATGGCGGCAGGCGTACAGGCCGGATTGACGACTGCTAGCGTTACGCTGCAACCACCCGTCACGCCCAGTCTTTCGAGCACATTGTCAGGCAGGTTCGCATCGACAAGTGCAAGCGCATGAGTGCCAAACTTCCCAGCCTCTTCAGAAAGTGTCATCAGCGCGCCAGGGCCTTGAACATAGCGAGAGGGAAAGACCGACGTTTTCATTTGATTGCCTCATTTCTGGAATTGATCCCAACTGCACCTGCGCAAACGCCTACCGTGGCTGACCCCAAGCGGGGTTTTCAAGTGCAGGTGCTCAGCCTTCCGTGTTCGCCATAGGCACCCAGACCGTCGTCTTCGATATCTGCGTCAGCGAATGAACTGGTCGACGAATTCCGCCCCCAGGCCGACCTCGTCATAGTGCTTTCTGCACATGTCAATTTTGGTGAAAACGTCTTCGTATCCGGTGGCCTGCCCCCACGGATCAACATATGACATCACGCCGTTCACCTGAAAAAGTGTGATCATTTCTTCAACGTCGTCGGGCACCATCAGAGTGTGCGTTTCACCCGGAGGCTCGTAGACGTAACTTCCTTCTTCAGCGGTCCAATCGTGTTCGAGGTACTTCCACCGCCCTTTCAACACCCATCCGTGGACGGCCTGCGGGTGCCGGTGGCGAGACAGAAACCCCGATTTTCTGACACGCAACAAATTCATCCAGTACCCCTGCGACCTGTTTAAGCAAAGCGGTCTAAAGCTCACATTTTCAGCTTGAGGCACCCAAAGTCGCTCATCTGTAGCTATTGCCCGGGGAATGACAATTTCATCAAGCGCGTCCCTTGGAAAGGGAAGTTGGTAGGGCATTCTATCGGTGTCTTCGATTTCTTCTATTTGTGACATGGCTGTCTCCAGATTTGTCGAGGTAGTTCTCGTCCGCGATCTATTCCGTAGAGCGCTGATGAGCCAACGGCCGCATGATATCTGGTAGGACGATCTCCGATGGCGTTGCGGTACGAAAGGATCAAAAAGCTCACTTCAACATGGCCTTGTGACGTCTGGTAATGGCGCCAACCGATCATTCGCTTTCGGCAGCACTTCATTGCCAAACAATTGATTGGGTTGAACTCCTGGGGCCCAATACGAGCCTCCATTGAAACATCGGGGCCCACGCACAAGGCACTTGCGGAATATCTCGACCGAATACTGCCTCTCATTTTCATGAGACTACAATCTGTAAATTTTCTTAGCAGTGTCATGAAACAGTTTCTGCTGTTCGTCGCGACCAAAGTCTCTTGTAATGTTTTCAAACGCGCCATAGAGGCGATCAAAAGAGCTATACGCTTTATCGACAGGGAAATTGCTGGCGAACATGGCGCGCTGCGGCCCAAAAAAATCAATTGCTTCCAGAACGTAGGGCCGGAGACTGGCTTCAGTCCAAGCCCAATCGGTTTGTCCCAAACCGGAGATTTTGATCGCTGCATTTGGCAGACCAGAAACTCGTTTCAGGTCTGCCCGCCATTGTGCAAAACCGGCAGCCGTGCGATCCACCGGCATCGCGGTGTGGTTGATAATGAATAATACATCAGGGTGAGACGCGATGACATCGTGCGCTTGATTGAGTTGGTGTTGATAGACCATCAAATCAAAAGACAGATTTCGTTTTGCCAGTTCTTTCAAGCCACTTCGCCACGCAGCCATTTCCATTAGACTTGGATCGTCGACAAAACAGAAATGCGGCTTTTGGTGCCAACACAGTATTTGTCGTACACCCTTTACATGGGGGCTATTGGACAAATGCGCGTCCAGAAGAGCCCCGACATTGCTGTCCTGCAGTGGTGCATAAACAACCAGCCCGGCCGGCAATTCACCGCCAGAAATGATCGACTGAACCCAAATCGTTTCTTCTACGGTTCGACTGCGTTCGTAGTCTGCTTCAACATGTATCGCGCCGCGAAGATCATAGCTGGAACAATCCCGCAAATAGTCCGAGAGCAGATAATCTTGCGAGATCGCATTCAAATCGCCGCCGACACCAACTCCCATAGGTTTTTGCAACCAGGGATAGGGATTGGTTAAATCCCAAAGATGATGATGCGGGTCGATAATCTCGCGCCTATCCATAAAGCCCTACTCCTGAAAAGCCATTGATTTTGGTTTCAATCAACGTTGAAGAGTCCGACGGCGGCGCCGGTCAATGATTGCGTAATCGTATGGTCGCCAAAGGGCTCGAACTCCCGGCATTCCATCCTGTCATTCAAAAGCTCAAGATTCCGAATGAGGCTATCGCGCTTTGCCGTGCCGATAAGAATTCCGCTGACAGCCGGATGGTTCAGTGGAAACTGCAGGGCCGCTTCGGCCAGGGTTCTGTTGGCCGCAACCGCAAGATCCTGCATCGCACCGACTTTGTTCAGTATTTCGGGCGACGCCGCGGCATAGTCGAAATACGCATTTGCAACAGGTCCTGTGGCGAGAATACCCGAATTGAACACACCCCCGACAACGACTGACGTTCCCTCCGCCTGACAGCGTGGAAGAAAATCGGCCTGCGCCGTGCGGTCGAGTAATGTGTACCGCCCTGCAAGCAGAATGCAGTCAAGCCGGGCATGGTCCATGACGGCGTTACAAATATCGATCTCGTTTACGCCAAGGCCATAACCCTTGATCACACCAGCAGTTTTCAGCTCTTCCAGCGCAACTAACCCGCCATCGAAGAGTTGCCGCAGATGCAGGTCCGTCAGGTCACCACCATGCGTGAAACTGCCGATGTCATGCACATAGGCAATGTCGATTTTGCTAAGCCCAAGCCTGGCAAAACTCTGCTCTATGGATCGCATGATCCCGTCATACCCGTAGTCATAGTGAAACTTGAAAGGCAGCGCGTCGACAAAGCCGTAGGACGGCACAGCGTCCTTCGTGGGTTCCAACACCCGACCTACCTTCGTAGAGAGCACCCATTCCGTCGCGGGTTTTTCTCGCAGAAAGTCACCAAGTCTGCGCTCGGCCAATCCTAAGCCATAGAATGGTGCGGAATCGAAATAGCGAATTCCTGACCGCCATGCCGTATCGAGTACGTCCATTGCGTCTGAACGGCTACAGGCCCGGTAAAGACCCGCTATCGACGCCGTGCCTATGCCAACCTGCGAGATCTTGAGCCCTGTCTTTCCTATTTCACGTTGTTCCACAGTGACGTTCCCAATTGCGCGTTCTGACCGGCTATTCGCCAGCCAATGCCGTGTTTTCGATATGAATAAGATCAAAGATTTTCTTACTCATAGAAGAGTAAACTCCGTCATTGCTTACCTCCCCGGATACGACGAAGTCTGTCATGACAGCGATCCGATCCGCGAGTTGAATCATCTCCGGCATGTCGCTGGTGATCAGAATGATCGCCGTGCCTGAAGACGCGAGGTCTCTAATCAAATCATGCAAATCGGCTTTGCTCTTGATGTCGATGCCAACTGTTGGCTCATCGACAATCAAGACATCACAGTTGGACGCCATCCATTTGGCAAACCCGACCTTTTGCTGATTGCCTCCGGAGAGTTTTCCGATTGTCTGACGCAGCGAGGGCGCCTTTACTTGAAGCTTTTTCAGATAGGGCCCTACGAGGCGGCGAACGGAGTTCTGGGTGAGGAAGCCAAATCGATTTTCAGCGCGCCGCCACACAGTGATGCCGGCATTGTCCAGCACCGAGTGCTCCAGTATCAGCCCCTCGTGTTTGCGGTCTTCACTGACGTAACCGATCCGATGCTTGTGGATGGCTTGTGCGGGGCCAGCAATCGTAACAGGCTGGCCGTTACGCTTTACTTCTCCCCCGTCGCTCGGGATCAACCCGACAATCGCTTTGGCGAGTTCCGATCGGCCCGACCCGACCAAACCGTACAGTCCCAGTATTTCGCCGGGAGCGACCGCCAGATCAATTCCGCGATGCCCAGCCGAAGAACTGAAGTTCGACAATTCAAGCGAGTTTGTCCTTCGGTCTATGTCGCGCTGCTGATAATCGGCAATCAGCTCACTGCGACCGATCATCATGCGAACAATATCTTGGCGGGTTAACCCGTTCATGCTGAGATTTTCGCACGCATTTTGACCGTCACGCAGCACCGTTACGGTGTCGCAAATCTCCTGCACCTCTTCGAGTTTGTGACTGACAAAAAGGACACTGACCCCCTTGTCGCGCAGGTCCCGCAAGACATTGAACAGCGCGATCGTTTCGTGCGGCGTTAGCGCGGCAGTCGGCTCATCCAAGAGCAAAACGTTGGACTGAAGCGACAGAGCTTTTGCAATCTCGACCATCTGCATCTGGGCCACTCTCAGTTCCATCACAGGCGTCGACGGGTCCGCATTAATACCAAGCGTTTCAATCCAAGGGCGCGCGGCGTCGTTCATGGCGGTAAAGTTCATTGGTTTGAGCAACCGATCACTCAGATGCTCAAGCATGATGTTCTCAGCAATTGAAAAGCGTGGGATCAGGTTTCGTTCCTGATGAACAACCGCAACGCCCGCCACTATCGCATCCCGGGGGCTAGTAAACTTTGCAGGCTCTCCACCGATGCGCAAAGCGCCTTCTTCCGGCGCATGGACTCCGGTGATGATCTTAATCAGCGTTGATTTTCCAGCGCCGTTCTCTCCCAACAATGCATGGATTTTGCCGGGCTCCAGCGCAATGGATACCGCGTCGAGCGCCTTGACCCCCGGAAAGTATTTGCTCACAGCTTTGACTTCAAAACTGAGATCAGCCACTTTTCGTCACCAGTTTTGATCTGTTAGCCTGGGCGTCTTTCCAACGGTTGAAGCCGACGGCGGCAAGGATAAGCGCACCCAGAACCACCTGAACCAGATACGGGTCAACCTTGAACAACACTAAGCCCTGCGTTATCAGGGCGACGATGATCACACCGAATACTGTCGCGACGGTGCCGACGTGGCCACCCGCCAGGATCGCTCCTCCGATGACGGGCGCAGCAAAGGACATGATCAGCCAGTCGTCACCAATCGTTGGCTGCCCCAATTGAAGACGGGCAACCAGCGCGACACCGGCTGTCGCAGCCAGAAATCCCGAGATGCAGTGAGCAGCAATGACTATCCGCGAGACGTTGATGCCGGACAGTTTTGCAGCATGTGAATTCGCGCCGACCGCCAATAATTTTCGGCCCAAGGGCAGACGGTTAAACATGAAACTGACGACAACGACTATCGTCAGTGCCGGGATGAGGATCCAAGGCAAAGGGCCGAAGAACGTCGTATTTCCGAAAGCTCCGACAGCTTCTGGAATTCCATAAAACGGCTGGGCCTCGGTAATCGCCAGATTGAGGCCCTTGAATATGGAAAGTGTTGCGAGTGTCACCACAAATGCCGAAACGCCCGTCCAAACGATGAAAATCCCGTTCAGGCTTCCGGCTAATACGCCACTCGCGATGGCCAATCCGGCGGCAATGGGCGCAGGAATTCCCCAGACTTCCATCATTCCGGCGAAACTGATTGCAGCGAAACCGCCAATAGCGCCCACCGACAGGTTCATCTGCCCGATCGCGATAATCACCATCTGTGACAAGGCGATCAAGATATTGATGGAGATCGCCTCCAGGAGCACCTGCCCATTGAGAACAGAAAAGAACGCTGGGCTTTTGAGACTGATAATGAAGGTGGCGACGATACAAACCAACGCCAATCCAGCCCAGTCATTTTTTAGAAGCGAAGACAAATCGCTACCCCGCTAGGTTTTGACGAACATCCGGCGGAACTTGTCCAAAACAACCGCCAACAAAAGCATCAGTCCCAGGCACGCCTGCACCCAGAACTCACCGACCTGGATCAAAAGGAGACCGTTCGACAGGATGGAAACCAACGTTGCTCCGAGAAACGCTCCCAAAACAGAGACATGCCCCCCCAAGAGCGCCGCTCCACCAAGGACCGGGCCCAGGAAAGCAATCAGCAACCAGTCCTGTCCAAGGTTGCCCGCCATTGCTGGAATTGCCGCGCCGTTACGCGCAAGAAGCATGAGGCCCGCGCATCCTGCCACCGCGCCGGACAATGCGTGGCACAGAACAAACAGTCTTTTGACCCGCAGTCCCGATTGTTCAGCCGCCGCTGGTTGCGCACCCGCTGCCAGCATTTCTTTGCCCGTTCGCGTCAGGCGATACAAAACACTCAAAAGCACGGCGACAATCCCCGTTGGGATCAACATTGCGGACACCACTCCGAAAAACCTTAGCCGGCTGAAATCCGTCAATATGTCGGGCATTTCTCGAAAAGACTCGGCCCGGGTCAGAAAGATCATCCCGCCGAAGAAGATACTCATCGTGGCAAGCGTGATGATAAAACTGTGAATCCCTGACCAAACGACTCCAAGACCATTGATGGCGCCCAATCCAGCCCCGACACCGATTGCCAGAGCCATTGCGACATACCAAGGCAAGCCGATGTCCTCGATAAGCCAGCCGCAGGTCATAGCAACGCAAACTCCGATAGCGCCGACAGCAAGATTCAATCCACCAGTGACCAAAACCACCATCATCGAAAAGCCGATCATCGCGTTGACCGCGATGATCCGTCCCAACAAGTAAAGGTTGAAGTTTGATAGGAACCCGCTTGCGAGACCGGAGAAGACAAGCACGGCGATAACGATCAATACGAAGAGTCCGAACTCATTGCTGAGCGCAATCCGCTTCAGCCATTCAGCAGCCCCTTCCCGACCAAATTCACCATATTTTTCGGAAGTCGCAAACACGCATGTATCCAGTTTCTTGCCAATATGGAGGCAGTTGTGCACCGCCTCCATGTCTGGTGTTACGCTCCCAGATTTCTGAAAGCACGTGTTCGATTGCTGCGAACTAGCAATCGAGATAGGTCTCTTCGAACGTTGCCAAAAGGTCTCTGGTCATGGCCTCGTCAACTGCGGCGCGGTCCTCAACATTGCCTGCATGCAGGTAAGGCGCACCGGAATCGATGAATCGGGCGGTCAAAGGGTGCGCTGTGAACGGCGCATCGTCCTTTACGGAACACCCGCTCCTCAGGCGATCTGCCGCGAATGCGGCAATATACGACTGCCCATACGGATTCTGAAGCATGGAGCCGACGACGTACCCATCTTTGATCGCCTGAACGACGACCGGATCATGATCAATACCGACCATCTTTATCCGCTTGCTGCCATCTTTGCGCAACGCATTGGCAGCCACTACTGTTGGGACCCACCCAGTTGTAATGATGCCATCTGTCTCAGACCCATACGCGGCCATGTAGGCGCTTATCTTCTCTTCTGCGGGTTCAGGCGCATCGATGTCGGCAATCACCTGAAAGATCTCGACATTGTCATGCTCTGCAACGGCGCGCTCTACGCCTTCGATACGAAGTTGCGTATTGGGCTCGACCAACCAACCAGCAAAATGGACGATTTTCTTCGGTCCATCGCCCATCGATTCAATAAGCTTTTTGGTTCCTCGATAGGCGGATTCCCGTGCTTCGGTGGCAATGCAGAAAGCAACATCCGACGGATCCTTCAGGCAAGCCGAAGCGATCACGACCGGGGCACCCGTCCCAACGATCTCATTTAAAGTCGGCGCACTACCAACCGGATCGCCCGGATGAACGACAAACGCGTTATACCCTTGAACGACCATGCTGAGCAGCAAGTCATTTTGCAGATTTAACTCCCACTTCTGAGGAACTTTATAATCACCGGCTTCAAGGCCAAAATCTTTCTGCGCGGCCATGCCGCCGGGCTCCCAGTCGGCGAAAAATGGATGGGGTCCACCTGGGACCAGCCCCACCTTCGAACCATCGGCCGCGGCCGCAGTGGCCAAAAACGCACTTAACGCTGCAGTAGTAATAAACTTGAACATTTCTTTCCTCCTTAAGGATGTTTTCTCAGATCGTTACGTCAATTCGCTCGGAGTTCCGCCAAGCTCTTTGGTCCGTTGGGCATTTGGTCTTCCTCCAATTTGAGGGCTCTCGACAGGAGCCTCTCCCCTCATCAACTCAAAGGCACCTCTATTTCTGTTTTTACATTCGCCTTGGTGCCCGCAAGGCGAATGAATTCTCGCCCCAGTGCATCAGCGCGTTGCAATGCACTTGAAAGGGTTGCCGAGGTCAGTGCGGGGTGCATGTTTTTGGCGTAGGAATGTGCCAAAGTCGCATCTACCATCCGGCCAATATCTTCGCTGGAAAGAGGGCCGTCGCTGCCGAGCTGTTCGAATGTCACCGGCAGTCGAACTTGGACCAGAACATACAAAAGCCGCTCGATCTCGTCTGTAGAGCGCTCTTCAACGACCATTTGAGTTAAGGCGCCAAAAGCGACCATCTCTCCGTGGAGCATATTGTTGATCGACGAAACCGAGGTAATTCCCCGGATCAAGGCATGCGCCAGTGACAAACCACCACATTCGAAACCGATACCGCTGAGCAAAACGGTTGCCTCTACCAGCTCCTCGACTGCTGTACTGACTTTCCCATCGCAGACGGATCGATACGCGACGACCGCGTTCTGCAAAATGACCTCATAGCAGTGGTCCGATATCATCAAGGCCGTCGTTGACGGTGGCGTGCCAAAAAAGTTCTGACCATTGGACCGTGCACATTGGTTCGCCTCGAGGCTCTTGCTGACGGCATCGCCAATTCCTGCAGCAAAGAACCGAGGTGGCGCTTTGACGATCACCTCAGTGTCGACAAAAATGGCCATGGGGTTGAGTTTCAAAAACTCGATTTTTGCTGGTCGGGCATCGTGATCGTTGATCACGATCAGGCGGCTCGTCGGTGCGTCATTGGACGCGACTGTCGGTACAACGACTATCGGAACGCCCTCGTGGGCAGCCGTCGCTTTGGCCGCATCTATGGCTTTACCGCCGCCAAGACCCAATATCACATCAGCCTGATGTCGACCGATATCGTCCCTACAAGACGCCAAAGTATCCTGATTGATTTCGCCCGAGAATTCCAAGAGGCTGACGGGGAAACCGCTGCTTTGGAGGCTCTGCGCCAATGAAGGCACAACTTCAATACGCACTGTTTCGTCGCAAAGAATGACCGGTCGTTCGAAGTTCAAGTCCCGCAGGAATGCACCCACCTCGGACAGAGCCCCAGGTCCCTGAACGTAGCGTGAAGGAAAGCCCAATATTCTCAGCATAGTGCTATTCCATCCGCCAGATTTTCATTCTGCGCTGATAGCGGCGTGGGGCATCAAATCGTCAGGGTTCACCACTGAAACGATGCGGATGTCCCGCTTGACGCTTCCCGCGAGTTTTTCAAACGCAGCAATGTAGGCCGGGTCCGAGTAAAGAGCTTCGGCGTCTTCCAAGGACCTCCACTCAAGAAGCGTCACGCGAGCATACTTGCCGGCTTCTCGTGTAGTGACTGGAAAACCCCGTGCCAGATAGCGCGCACCCGCATTGATGACGGCCGGAGCGGCAAGTTCGGCATAAGCTTCAAATGCGCGCTGGTCGGTAATTTCGTCATAGAAAGCAATGGTGTAAACCGTATCCGACATGCTGTTTTCTGCGCTCCCGACACCCCAAAAAAGGCAGCTTCAAATAGTCTCTTAGATAACCCCTATCATTCATATTTGGACTTTGTCAACAAAAACCAATTTTCTGTCGAGCTTTGTTGGAATTGTAAAATCGGACAATTTGAATTAGGTCGTACACTGTGCCCGAGCGAGGTTGACGCGATGCGGAATTCAGAAAAAAAGAGCGATAGCCTGACAGACAAAACGCTCGAAATTCTGAGAACATCTATCAAAAATGGAACGTTGAACCCGGGCCGGGTCATCATAGAATCCACCGTTGCTGAATTGATTGGATCCAGCCGCAGCCCCGTCAAAGCTGCTCTTGCCATCCTTCATGCAGAAGGCCATCTCGCTCGATATAACGGCCGAGGATTCATGATTGGTCCAGATGGCGCAGAGCTGGATCGCAGTCCGATCACCTCCGCCACGCTTGGCCTAAAGCCGGATGAAACCGGCGCGCTCAAGGTGAGACCTTCTGACAAACTATACGAGATCATGGAACCCGATCTTGTGCGCTGCGCGATCCGAGGAAGAATTGGGTTTAGCGAAGCTGACGCCGCCACCCATTATGGCGTTGGGCGCACAATCATGCATGAAGTTCTACTGACGGCCCAAGCGAACGGATTGGCTCTTCGCGATGAGCGGTCTCGCTGGAAAACCGTCGCCTTGAACGAAGAGCGCATTACGTCTCTTTACGAACTGAGGACCTATCTGGAACCCCAAGCCCTGGCCTCTTCAATCGATCGGTTGCCTGCGGAACACATCGATAGAATGGTGGCCGATCTGCGGCACGCTGCTAAATCCTACCCGGAAGTATCCTCAAGCGACCTCTTCAAGATGGAAGAGGATTTGCATATCCACTGCGTGGAAAAGTGCCCGAACAAAGAGATCGTAGAGGCATTGCGCAGATCGCGCTGCGTGCATCTTGCAAGTCGCTATATCCTTGGTAACGAAGTGAAATTGCCCAAGGACGAACCCTTTTTCAATGAACACCTGAAGATTGTAAATGCACTCGCCGCCAAAGATGGACCGGCGGTCATGACACGAGCCGATGCACACATCAAAGCGGCTTTACCAAAGCTTCTTGCGCGCGTGAAACTTGCCAAGGAAGCACTTGGGCAGCCTAACCTACCGTATATTCACGCGTAGCGCTTTTTCGGAATTCTTCGTTTCAGACGGGAGCGGGTGTGCTGGCAGATGGGTTGACGCCTTTTGGGGCAACTCCAATTCAGGACCAGGACACGCAACAGCAGTCATTCCAGCTGAACACGGCATTTTTTCCCTTTGGGCTCGATCCAAAGCTTCGCTGCGCAAGACCGTTAAAACTGGCATGAATCTTCTTGGCCCGAACGTCCGCTTAGGGGAACCACATATGGATCTTCCCGTGTGAGCAGCTTTTCACGTCTACGTTGTGATGATACTGGGAGTTATGCCCAAATCAGTCATACTTCGCGGATATCGCTATAGTGTCTACAATCGTATTGCTCGCTTGGCGCTGCACGAGAAGGGGGTCGATTACGAGATCGAGGAAGTCGATCCTTTCGCCTCCGATATTCCAGAAGACTACCTCAACCGACAACCCTTCCGTCTTGTTCCCGTGCTTAGCCATGGCGCTTTCGACGTTTATGAGACGTCCGCAATAACGCGCTATGTGGACGCCGCCTTCGATGGACCGGACCTCGTGCCGATCGAAGCTGAGCCTTTGGCGCGCACGGCACAGGTCATTTCGATTGTGGACAGCTATGGCTATCGCCCGATGGTCCGGCAGGTCTTTGCCCACCGGGTTTTTCGCCCGACGGAGGGTGAGCAGGCCGATGAAACCGAGGTCGCGACGGGGCTCGGAGCCGCTTGGATTGTTCTGGGCGCATTGAACACAATAGCGATGGAACGGCTTGTCCTCGATGGCCGGAACTTCACGCTCGCAGACTGCCATCTTGCACCGATGATCGCCTATTTCGTCCAGGCGCCAGAAGGCGCAGATGCCCTCAGCCGTCACTCGGCACTTTCCGAATGGTGGGCAACCGTGTCGCAACGAACAAGTGTTCGGGTGACCGATCCCGGTCTTCCACCCAACGGAAATCCCTGAAGCCGGACCGAAAACTGTCGTTTGTGGGCGCTGCAGCAACTGTCACAGTGGACTCTGTCCCGTCATTTGCCGCAATGCAAGATAGGGGCCGATCTGACCCCGCTTCAGGCCCTCGCAGATACCGCTTCCGCCGGCTTTCAGGTGATGGCCGTATCGGTGAACAGGAGCCCCAAGTCGCCATTCGCTCCAGCGGGTACGGGTTGGCGCCGTGCGGATACGGATGACTTTGATGTGTTCGGGGCAATGGTTACCGGGGATCACTTACCAGCCATTGTCGGTGTCTGACGGAGCAAATACAGTGCCGCTTGACGGAGGAGGGATCCAATGTTTACCCGGCGCACCGTTCTTCCCGGTCTGCTGGCTGCTGCCTGTCCCTGCCGGTCGCGGCGCAGGAGATCAGCACTGCACCCGCCAGACTTGCCGATGGTTGGGGGGTCGGCAAGCCGGCCGATGCCGGGCTTGATCCAAACGCCCTATCTGAGCTCGTCGAGAAAATCGAGTGCGGCGACATGTGCTCACCGCCGCCGGACACCATCGTCCACCACCTCATCCGCAACGGGCCGATGCACAAATCCTTGAGGCACGGCGCGCGTTTGACCGATCCAAAAGACCCGAACGCAACGGACGTCAACATGATCGAGGCGCGCATCAAGGCCGGTGTCCTATTGGCTGCTCCGGGTAACGGTGGCGACAGTCTGAGCGACAATGCGAGGGAGAACTATTCGGCGCTGAACCCGGACTTCTCCCATATGACGACAAAAAACGCTGGTGGTCGCTGGTGACGCCGACCTGGCCGTACATCTTACCGTTCGCGGTGCGGATTGGTACAGGGATCCATTCCGTGAAGGTCCCGGCGCGGATGCGATGCTGACCCTGTCCGGCGGAAAACACGGGCTTGGCGGTGTCGCGGGCTATGACGCCAAAGAGACGAGTGACGAGGATCCGGATCGCCTGGCTGTCGCCCAGCGCATGAGTTGGGCTTATCTGCGTTCAGCGTTTGACGAAGATAATCACAGTTGGTCGAACGCGTGCAGAGCATTGAAGAGCCGCGCCAGCGCTCACGGCCACATCGATTTCAAATGAGTTTCGGCTGCGGTGCGGACCATACGACCGTTCCAGGTGCTTTCTCCATCGTCCGGTTTCTCGGCGGTTTGGATTTGCCTGGAGATCCTGTTTAAGAGCTGCGTGTCTTCGCGATCCAATCCAGCATCATTGCCGCAACCTCGTCGGAATTGTGGTCCATCATTGGAAGGTGAGAATTGCCGGAAAAGCCAATGGCCGGCAAATCGAGAATCTTTACATCTCCGCCCGCAGCCACAAGCAGATCCGCGTAATCATCTGCGCGCTTGCGATAGGAAATCCACAAGGGTGAGCGCTGGATGTAGTCACCCCAGACGAAAAGGTGCGGCACGGCGCAAGCGCGTCCCTCGGCAGATGGTGCGGACGCGGGCTCGATAACAATCACGCCCTTGAAATATTCCGGATGACGCGAGGCCGCCTCAAGTGCAAAGTTTCCGCCTTGACTGTGCGCGACCAACCAGACGGGACCCACGCGCTCCAAAGCCTTGAAATAGGCATTCAACGTCAACTGACCGTGGTTTGTCCATCGTGGAACAAATTGTGATCCGAACGTGTCAAATTGCTCGATCGGAAATCTCAGACCCTTATAGGGTCTTCTGCCCGCAGGATCAGTGACATAGCCCCCCTCGCCCCCAAACCGGAACAAACTCCAGGCTTCGTTCTGCGTGCGAAATAATGGAGCTTCGTCGTAGATTTCCGGGTGCGGCGACCAACCTGATCGACCGCGTTCAACGGCATCGCAAATGTAGGTATCGAACCCCGCGTTCAAAAAGAAACTCTGCCAGCCAGGACGCCCATCGGGGGTGGTTTCCCAGGTCACGCCCGTCATCGCGCCGCCATGCCAGAACATAATAGGTGCATCGAACTGGGGTGAGACCTGGCGAATGTACTGCACGTAGGATTGGCCTGTGATGTAATCCCCGTTCAGATCGACCACTCTGTCAGGGCCGTTGCGTGCGACCTGAACACGTCTTTGCGGTTGACCGACCAGCGTTTCAATGTGGCCGCCGGCAAAAAAGCTGCCGATCTCACTGACATGGACACCCGACTTTGCTGCAGTTGCGGTCATTGAGCCGGTCCTTCGACGTCAAGAGCGTGCAGACTGGCCTGATCAATGTCGAAAGCGCGAATGCGAATTCCTACCCCAAGGGCTCGCTGCAGAATCTCAGCGACCCTTTGCATCGCATCCGAGACGATTTCGGGCGTACGGTGATTGTTCGCGCGAAATTGCATTTCGACAAAAACCGGCTTTGGCGTAACATGCCCGGCTGAGAGCATAATCACCTGGCACCTGGCTGGATCCGCGCGCAGGGTGTTGCGCATCATCGATTCAAGCGCCTCTTGAATATGAACACCATGCTTGCACACCTCAGTATCCAGCGTGTCTCGGTAGAATATCTTCAGCACAGGCATAATCGTCCCCTATCCGTAGACGAGATTTGGCAGCCACAAAGACAAGACCGGGATGAACGTTACAGCTATCAGCAAGATCAGCAGCAAGGCCATGAAGGGCAATACGCCTTTGATGGTTTCGCTCACCGGGGTTCCGGTGATTGAGGACAGCACAAAGATGTTCAGACCTATCGGTGGCGTCAAAAGCGCCAACTCCATGTTGATGGTCATCACAACGGCAAAGTGAATGGGATCGATACCCATCGGGCCCAGAAGCGGCAACAGGATCGGAAGCGTGATCAGCATGATTGCGAAGACTTCAAGGAACGTTCCGAGAATCAGAAAGAAAATGTTAATGATGATCAGGAATTGCCAAGGCTCAAGGTCCATCGCGATGATCGCATCCGCCAGATCCTGAGGCGCGCCCGACTTTGTCAACCAATGCCCAAACGCAAGCGCCGTGATGATGATGAAGACAATCGACGCTGTGGACCGCATCGACTCGCCCACGATCGGGATGATGTCGCGCACCGTGCAGCCATTGTAGAAGAAGACGCTGACAAGGATTGATACAAGCGCAGCGATGCCAGCGGCCTCGGAGACTGTGACGATGCCACTGTAGATGCCGCCCAGGATGATTACCGGCACGCAGAGCGCAGGAATTGCATTGAGATTGACGCGCCAAAACTCTTCACGGTCGGGCTTGGGCGCGCGTGGATAATTGCGCCGCTTTGCAATCCAGACCGAAAAACCGATGAACATGGCCGCCTGGATCAGCCCGGGAATGACACCGGCGAGAAACAGTCGCGGCACGGACTGCTCGGCAATGATTGCATAGACAATGAAGGCAAGGCTTGGCGGGATCAGGATGCCCAACGTGCCGGACGCACCGACGAGACCGACGGCGAATGAGCGATCATATTGCCGCTCGACCATGGCAGGCACCATGATCAACCCCATGGCCACGGCCGTCGCGACCGATGAGCCGGAGATCGCGGCAAAGACTGTTGTCGCGACAACGCAAACAATTGCCAGTCCGCCGGTCAGATGACCCACCCAGGCGTTGGCCCAATCCACCAGCGCCTTGGCGATGCCGCCCTTTTGCATGAACGTGGCCGAGATGATGAAAAACGGGATCGCCAGCAGGGTGATCGAATTCAGATGATCGACATAGATCTGGGCGACACTGATCAGAGGCGTCCCCTCAAGTCCGATCAGCACCACCGCAAGCAATCCGAGAACCGCGTAAATGGGGATACCAAGCGCGAGCGCAATCAGCAGAGCAACAGCAACATAAAAAAATTCCATTGTGCTCTTCTCAGTCGCTAAGGTCTGGGTGAAGGGTTTCGTCGCCGTCCGGCTCGACAGGCAATGTCAGTATCCGGGCCACATAGCCGACGCATTGCAACGCCATGCCGACCGGTAGCGACAGGTAGTAGATCCACTTGGGAAACCGCAGGGTGGACTCACCCTCTTCGCCGATCATCCAAGCGAAAGCGACCACTTGGTATCCGTACCACAGGAAGATGAGCGAAAAGATCAGGCCGGCAAAGGCGCCCAGCAGGCCAAGCCGGAATTTCCAGATGGTGTCGAGCCGATCCACAACAAAATCTGCATGAACATGGCCGCCATCGAGCGCCAATTCGCCGGCGACCAGAAACAATGCCCAAACGGTCAGGTAAATCACAATCTCGCTGCCCCAGTCGGGCAGAACGGATGGAGCAAAGTAGCGCGCCACCACCTCGAAACACAGCAATAAAAGAGCAGCCAGACCGACGACACCTGCCAATAGCCGGCCTGCCGTCGTGAGGTATGTCGCAAACGTCAACATGAAATGCCCCTCCCGTTCAAAGGTGTTGGCGAGGCGATTATCGCCACCCCGCCAAAACCCGCCTAACGGAGCTTGGAGAGTTCGGCTGACACCATCTCGACGAAGGCAGGGTCGATCCCCAGATCTTCGACGACCTCGGGCTGCCCTTCCAACAGCTTTTCACGCATATTTGCCAGATCAGCCGGGTCCGGGTCGATTGTCGTTACTCCGTTTTCGGCGGCGATTTTCCGTGCCGCCAACTGACGTTCCATTGCGACCATACGAACGTCATCAATCATGTCGGCCCAGGTATCGATGATCAGGGTTTGGATATCTTCCGGGTATTCGTTCCAGGCGGCCAGGCTGATCATCGGAACATATTGCAGATAGGACTGCCGGTCCTCGAAGGCGTAATTGATCCCGCTTTCCCACAATTTCGCGCTGCGCACGGATTCCTGCGTTGACCAGATCCCGTCAACCGTGCCGCGCTGGAGCGCTTGCGGAACGTCCGAGAACGGGATCGAAACCGGATTGGCGCCAAACGTATTGTAGCGCTGGACATTGGCCGCGCCGCCGGGCACGCGCATTTTCATACCCTCCATGTCCTCAGGAACGTTCAGTTGCTTTTCCGTTGTGAAGACCGTGCCATATCCAAGATCAAACCAGCGGCCGATCACTTTCACACGCAACTTTTCTTCGATCATTTCATTCAGAGCGTCCCCGGCTGGACCATCCCAAACCGTATGGATTTCCTCTGGTGTGGCGCCATAGAACAGCGGCAACAAGACCGTGCCTGCTTCCGGGATGATCTTGGAAAAATGCTGGTGGAGCGGCGCTCCCATATCCAGGGCACCCTGGGCCAAGGCGGTTGGTACATTTGAGCCCTTATACTGCGAAGCTGCGTGGAAGACCCGGACCTCCAGTTTTCCCTCGGAGCGCGATTTGAGCTCATCGGCAAACTTCATGATCGACTCGTTACGGATATGTGTGGGTCCGGTGTCGAGCGAGATATCGAGTTTGTAATCTGCAGCCAGTGCAGCGTTTCCAGCGATTGCCATCGCTGTTGCCATGATAGCTGATTTGAAGAGATGTTTCATGGATTCCTCCCGGTGGTGGCCTCAAACGCATTGGCCAATCTTGAAACTGGCTGCACTTTACAGAACGGGCAAAATCGTTTGAAATTATCAATAACAAGGTTAGGTATTATCAAACGAGATATCTGTGCTGAAATCCAAGGACATTTCGCTTCTTTATGACTTCGCCGTGGTCTGTCGCCAGGGAAACCTGACACGGGCGGCAGAAGAGCTTAACACCGTTCAATCCGCGGTGACGCAAAGGATGCAGAGGCTTGAGGACGCTCTGGGGAACACGTTGCTCAAGCGTCATTCCCGCGGCGTCACACCCACCGAACAGGGACAAATCCTGCTGAAATACGCGACCAAGCTGAACCTTCTGGTGTCAGATGCAGTCTCGGAAATAGAGGCCTGGGAAGGTTCGCCATCCGGTTCGGTCTCCATTGGATTGCCGCCATCCGTGTCTGCTGTGCTCACGACACCGCTGATCGAGGCTGTCAACTCGGCCTTGCCCAAAGTCGAACTGACGGTGGCCGAAGCCTTCTCCGGATATCTTTCCGGGTGGCTGGACAATGGCGAAATCGACTTTGGTTTCGTTTTCAACAAAACATCAAATGAATCTATGGTGGTCCAACCGCTGGCCGAGGAAGAGCTTTATCTGATCACGGACCTGAAGACCGCGTGCAAACTGCCGCCCACGGTGACGTTGGAAGACCTGGCGGCGCTTCAGCTCATTGCCCCGAGCCGCCGACACGGATTGCGCACGGATATCCAAAACGAAGCGTTCCGGCGGGGTGTTGAGTTGAATATCAAACTCGAAGTTGATGCCGGGCATCAACTTATCCGGCAGGTTCTTCGCGGCGCGGGATCATCGGTTCTTGCACGCTCGGCGGTCATGCCGGAACTCACTGAGGGTCTGCTCGAAGCAAGACAGATTGTCAATCCTGTCTTCAGGCGCACGATCTGTCTGGCCATCAAACGGGAGAAGATCGACTCCTATCTGTTGCGGCAGATTGGAAATGTAATGCTCGGAGTCGTGGAAGAGCTCATAGAAAGCGGCGCGTGGCCGTGCAAAAAACTGGAGTGGCAGGAACAGTTGTTCCCGTGAAGGGCCGCTTATCAGCCATTGCCGGTGTCTGACGGAGCAAATACAGTGCCGCTTGACGGAGGAGGGATCCAATGCTTACCCGGCGCACCGTTCTTCCCGGTCTGCTGGCTGCCTGCCTGTCCCTGCCGGTCGCGGCGCAGGAGATCAGCACTGCACCCGCCAGACTTGCCGATGGTTGGGGGGTCGGCAAGCCGGCCGATGCCGGGCTTGATCCAAACGCTCTTTCGGAACTCGTCGAAAAAATCGACACGGGCTGGATCCCCAATGTCCATGCCCTGTTGATCGAACATGAGGGACGGTTGGTTTTCGAGCGCTACTGGCCCGGTGAAGACGTCAGTCTGACCGGGCCGCTTGGCTATGTCGAGCATGGTCCCACAACACGGCACGACATTCGTTCTGTCAGCAAGAGCGTAACGTCGCTGCTTCTCGGCATAGCCCTTGGAGAGTCCGCCGAAGACGCATTGGCACGCCCGATTGCCAGTTTCTTTCCGGACAGGGAGGGCCTCGGAAGCGGGCTGGACTCGGTCACATTGCACCATGTCCTGACCATGACTGCCGGGCTCGCATGGAACGAGACGATCATCCCCTATACCGACGACCGAAACGATTTTGGACGGTACAACACCACTGATGACCCTGTCGGGTATGTGTTGGCGAAAACACTGCACGATACGCCCGGAAGGCGTTGGAACTACAATAGCGGGCTGACCGACCTCACCGCCGGCGTCATCGAACATCTGACCGGGACGCCTTTGGTCGACTACGCCGACCGTGTGCTATTCGGTCCGCTCGGCATCACCGATTATGAATGGCTGCGGCCCCGCGCATGGCCATCGGACAACTTTCCCAGCGCCGGTGCGGGACTGCGGCTGCGGGCGCGCGACCTGGCCAAAATCGCCTCGCTCATCCAGCACGACGGCAAGTGGCAGGGACGCCAGATCGTGCCTGCCGATTGGATCAGAACCTCGACCACCCGCCATGTTCCAGACATTCCGTGGTCGTCCGGCGACGATTATGGCTATGGCTATTACTGGTATGCGGGCACGGTGAAGGACGGCCGCACACCGGTTAACGGCAGCACGGTGATCCGCGCCAGCGGCTACGGCAATCAGGGGGTTTTCGTCTTTCCCGATGCGGGGCTGGCGATCACGGTTCTTGCCGGCAATTACGATGACCCTGGCCCTGCCGTTGACACCCGGATCATGGGGCTGATCGTCCGAGCGCTGCGTTGAACCTAGGTGCACGATGGATGGTCCGTCGTTCGGCCGCACGGAGGCTGCCGCATTGATTGCCCGGCAAATCGGAGTGCGGTGACATGAGCTCGCCGCCGCCGGGCACCATCGTCCATCATCCCATCCGCGACGGGCTGATGCACAGGTCCTGCGGGATCAACCTGGTGTTCGGCGCCCGTCGGACCTGTACAGAGCGAGGCGCCGATGTATTGAGATCCGACTTAAAACAGTTATTCGCTACCGCCAGCGTCAATGATGTTGTACAGGGTCCTTGAAGCACAGCATGTGAACGCCATTTGTCGCTTCGGTGGAAAGCAATCACCCGCTGCGCTTAGGACAAAGGTCGCCAACGCGGACTTTGCGGACATTGCAAATACGAGCCCACGTGCGAAAATGTATCGTTTTGATCGATCCAACTCTGTGGCACCGAGTCATTTGGAACGAGTGCAAGCATGATAAGCTCCCGACGGTTTGCCGCTCTTCGTGGGCACGTGGTCGGCAGATGCATTTTTGCCCTGTTTTTTTGTGTACCGGCTTTTTCCTTGGCTTCTGATCTGGCAATCAGAAACGTTCACGTATTCGACAGTCGCGACGGATTTGATGATGGCACCCGGTCGGTCGTCGTGCGCGACGGTACGATCTCCGAAGTCCTGGACAACGCGTCGGCCATTCCCTCTTCGCTGAGGGTCATTGATGGCGGTGGGGGTTACCTGCTTCCCGGCTTCATCGACGCTCATGTCCATATTCTGGTCCCGCGATGCCAGTCTTTCTCCATCGTTCCCCGCGGCAATGTTCAGTTTGATCGCGCCCTCTCTGAAGAAGTGATGAGAGTTCTGCTCGATTTCGGGATCACAACCGTGCGCAGTCCCGCGACTCCAACCATGGAAGGACTGGCGCTTCGTGATGATCTCAACGCCGGGAGGATAAAAGGACCATTTGCCCTGGCGTCAGCGGAGCTCATCAATGATGGGCGAATGACTGAAAACGATTTGAGATCTCACGTTCGCGATGCACTCCGATACAAACCGGACTATTTCAAGGTTTACGCCGGACTCCATCCCAGGCAGGTAAAAACAGTCATTGACGAAGCCCACAAGCACGGCGTTCCCGTTATCGGTCACTTGGGGAGGACGTCATGGGCGGAGGCGATCGATCTTCAGATCGACTTTCTCACACACGCCGTCTCATGGTCTGAAAAGACACTTAGACCGGAACATCGGGAAGCTTATCGCAAGGCGAGGCGTAGCATGGGCGCGATGCGGGCGAGACTCAAGTGGCTAGAGTGGCTGGACCTCGGATCGAATGAAGTCACCTCAATGATTGAGGCGTTGGCTGCGAGTAAGGTGCCCGTCGATCCCACGTTGGTAGCCTACGACGCAAAATTCTCCGCCCCGGACGATCGGCGATACCGGTTCAACGCCAATGCCAGTGTGGTGCCGACCCTGAAATCTGACTGGAGTGAGTGTCGCGGTCTGGCACACAACTGGACCAATGATGACTTCGAACGTTGGCGTGCGTTGTTTCCGAAGTTGCAGTCCCTGGTCCGATTGATGCATGAACGCGGGGTTGTCCTTATGACAGGCTCCGACACCACAAATGAATGGGTGATCCCCGGAGAAAGCCTGCATCAGGAGTTCGAGCTATTGGTGGAAGCGGGAATTCCCCCAAAAGACGTGCTAAATATGACGGGAGCAACAGCCGCAGAAATTCTTGGACTTGATAACCGGGGATTTATTGAGAAGGGCTATAAGGCCGATTTGGTCCTGCTGGAGGAAAACCCAGAGATAGACATCACAAACACCCGGAGTATCATTTGGGTCATGAAGGCCGGTGAGATCGTCTCGAGGCGCGCAAAATAAGTGGGTTTTCGGTGATGAAGCGGTATTATTCCGGGTACGCGTCAAACGCTTCGGTAGCGTCTAGTTGTGGGCACCACGTTGGCCGATATTGATTCTGCACCGTGCTTGTTATTTTGAAGGCCGACGGATCGTCAAAGCATCCAAGAGACACTAATCGCATCTCGGGGTAGGCTTTCGGGTTTACCCAATGCACATTCGAATAGCACTTGGGACAAAGATACCTTCTCAGCCCCGGCCACTTAACCATTTGGGGATCGAGTTCAAGAGCATCCGACATTGCCACAATGTCCGTTTCTCGAAAAATCGCAACAGCATTCCCTACGGAACCCGTCATTCGCTGGCAGTAGTCGCAGTGGCAAACGAAACATCGAAGCGGACTATTGGCCAATTCTATTGACACGGTTTTGCATGCGCATAGTGCTCTGAACAACAATTTTTTGCTCCGACGTTGATTACGGACAAAGCAGTACGTCAATCTGGATAACACCACCGGGATTGGCCTGTCTATCAACGCAGCTTCTGCGCGGTCCCGTGCAGAACCAAAACCAATCAAAGTCCAGTAAGGACTCCTCGCAGTCATTTGCCGCGATGCAGTCAATGGTGAGATTTGAGATTCATTCGGACATTCCTGGCGTTGATGACGGTCATCTGAACGGATGCATTCAGCTGTTCGCGCAGTGTGTAGAGGTCAAACTGCCGTTGCACCTGCCGCGTTTGTCGATTGTGCGATATCATCATCAATTTGGCTGCGCGGCTCGGGGCTGGACATCTCCGGAGCCATCGCCGTGGCAAGGGGTTCAGCTTTTTAGCTGATGCGGAGCCGGGTCAGGAGCAAAAATGAAGATCGGGGACTACACGAACTCAAGGATTGGAAGGTTTGTCATCAAAGCAGCCGAAGCCATGATGGAGAGCCGGCTTCGATACCGCTTCTTCGGCCCGATGAAGATTTTGCAGGGTTCCAATATCCAGGCCGGTCAAGTCGTTTTGGAAGTGGGGTGCGGTCCAGGATTTTAGACTGTAGCGGCGGCACAACTGATCGGCGATCAAGGATACCTGGTGGCGATGGATGTGATACCGAACTACATCGAACGGGTACGAGAAAGAGTAAAGGCCGCAGAATTGCAGAACGTCCAAGTGGTAAAGCGCGATGCGATAGATACTGGGCTGGAAGCCGAAAGCATCGATACCGTGTTGTTGTTCAGTGTTGTTCCTTCTCCCACATTGCCGTTAGAGCAGTTTTTGCGGGAAATGCACCGTGTCCTGAAACCGACCGGGACCCTGGCGGTAACGACATTTCCATGGGTGCACAGGTCAATCCCTCGATCCGGGCTTTTTGCATATGTCAGCAAACGAAATGGGGTGAATAATTACAAGCGATGCGGCTCCAGCGAGTGAATGGAGCTTCGCCCATCTCCGAACCTTGACATTTCGGCCGGTAGTTGCACAGGTCCTTGAGGCACGGCGTGTGAACGCCATTTGGCAACTCCGCGGAAAGCGATCGTTTGTTGCGCCCGGGATAAAGGTCGGCAATGGAGACAATACCGCCTTTCAAATCTGACATGCCAAGGTCCGCTTTGTCCGCTTCGCTACCGCAGCGAAAGACAATATGGGCGTATTTTGTTGAATAACTCGCGATTGATCGAGACATGAACTGCTAATCCGCATGCTTCCGGCGGGATGCTGCTTCGGCATTCCGGTCCGAGCAGCGGTTCAGCGAGGACGTGCATTTGAAACTCACTCATCGCTGCTTTGCCGCCTTGATCTGAGCGACCGTATTCGCGATCATGCCTCGTTCTCAAATCACCGGCATGGCCGGTTGCGAAAGAGTGAGTCACGGGTGCCAAACGTCTCGCGTCGGCGCCTGCGACCGAAAACCCATAACCGCCCTATTGCGTAGAATTCGCCGGTATCAGCTTGTCCTTGTAGGCTTCCAGCCGCGCATTGGCGATGCTGTCGACCAGCACGATTACTGCCAGCATGGCGATTGTCGTGATCAGGCTGGCCCGCCAGATGGGTCCGGGCAGCACGATGATCAGTACCGCGGCTGTTGCCATCATTAGTGGCATCACCTTGAAGACGGCAACGCTGTATTGCGACATGGTGGCCTCAATGCGGGCGATCTCGGAGGCGACAAATGCCGGGGTGTCCTGAGTAACGGCAGGCGCGACCCCCGCCAGGCTCTTCCACGTGCCGTAGAGAAGCCCACCGCCGAGGATCAGCAACAACACCCCCGCCACCAGCATTGGGATCACGTAAGCGCGGGCCATGTCGGTTCGACCCATCTGGAAGAGGGCGAAACCAGCGGCAAGAAACAGTCCGCCGAAGAGGATGAAGACACCATTAGAGAGCATTTCGGCCCTCGCCCAGTCCGTCGCGGTCTTGAGAATGTCCATGCTGTATTTCCAATTTGAAGGGTTATTGATCCGTCTCTTGCGGAAAGCTTGCGCGTTCAAAGTCTCCAGGCGAATCCCGTCGCCTTTTCAGAAACGTCCCAAAGCCTGACCATGACAGGCTTGTCATAGGCGTGGGGATTCAGCGTACCCTTTCCGACCGGGCCAACGAATTCCATGCGACCGGTGGGACCATGAAGCGCACGCTGTTCCAATCCATCTTCGGTGGCGCACATGACTTCCGGATACGCCCCCTTTTCGGCTGTTTGAACCATCGGGGATTTTGTCATCAACCACCACGTGAACCGGGTCAAAAGACCGCCACTGGTGCTGATCAGTGATGTCGCGGACGATCCCGGGTGACAGACATAAACCTCAACGCTCTTGCCCGCCGCTTTGATACGATCCTGCAGTTCATAGGCAAACATCATCTGGGCCAACTTGGATTGGCTGTAGACGGGGTTGGCACTGTAGTTCTTATCCCAGTTCATATCGTCGAACTGGATTGTCTTGATGCCCATATTATAGCCAAGGCTTGCGACGACCACGATCCGACCCCGCGATTTGTCCATTCGGTCGAAGAGCATGCCGCACAGGACAAAATGACCGTAATGGTTGGTGCCGAGCTGGCTTTCGAAACCGTCCTTGGTGAATTTCTGCGTCGGCACCTGGGCGATCGCTGCGTTGCAGATCAGCGCGTCGATCTGCGGCACAGTCTCCAGCACCTGCTCTGACGCCGCGCGCACGGAGGCAAGGTCCGCCAGGTCCATGCGGACGAAGTTCACATCGGCGCTTACGCCGAACTCCTGCTTGAGATCCTGCACGGCGGCGGTCGACTTCTCCGCGCTGCGGTTCAGCATCACCACCTTCGCGCCCTTCGACAGAAGGATGCGCGCGGCCTGAAATCCCGCGCCTGCATTGGCGCCGGTGATCACGTAGGTCTTGCCTTCGAGATTGCCGATGCGCCCGGGCATCCAGCCCTCGGGACCGAATTGGGTGTCTTTCACGATCATACTCCCTTTTTCCTGCGGGCAACGGTGGGTCGCCGTTGCCCGGTCTTTCCTTGGTTCAGCTCTGGCTCTCGCCGAAGAGGCTGTCGCCGCGTTGCATCTGAGGCAGATAGCCGGGATACTCGGGCCGCAGCGCGCTCACGGTATCGAGCGCGGCCATTTCCTCGTCGCTCAGAACGATGTCGGCGGCGCCGAGGTTGTCGACCAATTGCTCTTCCTTGCGGGCGCCGACGATCACGCTGGTGACGCCAGGCTTGTGTAGGAGCCAAGCCAACGCGATCTGAGCAACCGAAGCGTTCTTTGCCTCGGCGATCCGCGCCAGCACGTCGATGATGTCGAAGCCTTGGTCCTTGTCCACCGGCGGGTAGTCGAAGGTGGCGCGACGACCCGAAGCCTGTGCCTCACGCGTGTATTTCCCGCTCAGGAAACCAGCCGATAACGGGCTGCACACAAGAATGCCAAGCCCGAGGTCAAGCACGGCAGGAATAATCTCGCGCTCCAACTCACGCGCCACCAACGAGTAGTAGGACTGGGCCGAGCAGAACCTTTCCGTCCCCATCTGCCGCGCCAGCCCGTTGGCCTTGGCGATTTGCCATCCGGCAAAGTTCGACAGGCCGATATAGCGCACCTTGCCCTGCCGCACGAGGTCGTCGAGCGCGCGCAACGTCTCTTCGAGCGGCGTGGTGTGGTCGAAGGTGTGGATCTGGTAGAGGTCGATGCAATCGGTGCCGAGCCGCTTCAGGCTGCCTTCCGCCTCGCGCATGACAGCAAGGCGGCTGGCGCCGAGATCGTTCGGCCCGGAGGTCAGGGTGCTGCCGAGTTTGGTGGCGATCAGCACATCCTTGCGCCGGACCCCAAGCGCCTTGCCCAGCATCTCTTCCGAGACGCCAGAGCCGTAGACATTGGCGGTATCGAAGATGTTGATGCCAGCCTCGATCGCGCGATCCACCATACGGGTCGCCAGATCCTGTCCCGTGGCGCCCATGATGCCGGAATAGCTGCCGCCATCCTTGTCGAAGGTCATGGTGCCCAGCGTCAGTTCAGAAACGTAGAGGCCTGTGTTTCCAAGTTTGTTGTATTTCATCTTTATGCTCCCGCTGCGAGATGGCGCGAGATCGTGCAGCCGAGCGCACCATCTTCCATGAGCAGATATTTCTCACTTCCACAGAAAAACAGGCGAAATCATCTCGAATACTTGCCTGATTGTATCAATCCGGTTGCCTACCTGCCCAGGTGGCATTAGATCAGCCGCATGAGCACAGAGCATATAAAGACCCTGATCGAAGGCCGCATCCATGAGGACGGCCTGATGGAGACCGGTGTGAAAGGCGTCAGGCTGTTCCGGGCCAGTGCCCCGATCCCCTGCGCCCCGGCGGTCTACGAGCCCAGCGTCATCGCCATTGTCAGTGGGTCGAAGGAGGCCGTTCTGGATGGTAAGCGGCATGTCTACGACGACAGCCGATACCTCTGCTGTCCCATGTCGATGCCGCTGCAAGCGGGAACACCTGACGCGTCACCGGACACCCCTCTCCATGGCGTTCTCATCTCGCTGGATCAGCGCGTGATGACCGAACTGGTCATGGAGATGGACAATACCGGGGGCAGCATGCCCGTGGCCAAAGGAAGGTTGCCCGTGCAGGGGATCAGACTGGCCGGTTGGGACGAGGCGTTCTGCGATGCGCTGCTCCGGCTGCTGCAACTCGGCACCAATCAGACCGACGCAGCAGTCCTCGGAGACGGACGGCTCCGAGAGCTGTATTACGCGATCCTGAACGGCGAGGCCGGTGTCTTTGCAAGACAGGCCTTCAGTGCCGGCAACGCCATCGCGCGATCGATTGCGCATCTGTCATCCAATCTGGACGCACAGATCTCGATCGACGAACTGGCGACTCGCGCCGGCATGAGCAGGGCGGTGTTCCATCGCAAGTTCAAGCAGGTCACGACGATGTCACCCATCCAGTTCGTCAAGTCGATGCGCCTCAACAATGCCGCGATGAAGATCGCCGGAGGCATGACGGTGAACGAAGCCGCCATCGACGTGGGCTATGTTAGCCCGTCCCAGTTCAGCCGGGAGTTCAAACGCATGTTTGGGCAATCGCCGAGGCTGTGGAGTGATGCCCAGCAAGCCCCGGTGGGAGTTGCCTGAGTCGGTGAAGACCACTCAGGGCTTTGCGGCTGCAGCGAATACCCGCTCTGACGGGCTGCACCGCAGCATCTTTAAGGTCGGTCGAAGGTCCGAGTGGGACCGGCCTTAACACTGGTTCAGGTCTGCTTTCGGCGCTTCGCAGCAATTTGAGCGTGGCGCGGCACCTGGGAGGTATGGGCTCGCCGCAGTCATTTGCCGCAATGCAGCCAATGGTGAGACCTGAGCTTCATTCGGACCTTCGTTCCGGGACCGATCCATGCCTGTTGTTAGCACTGCCGACGGGCTCGCCGCACCAGATTCGCGCAAGTACCACCGGGCAACAGACGATTTGCGTCAACGCAAGCCGCGATCGGGCCGGAACAAAAACCGCCAGCTTACCCACGCCGCTTTTCAATCGCATCCCATAGCAGAGCGGCAATATCGGCGCCGCCGAATTTGTCGACCTCGCGGATGCCGGTGGGGGATGTGACGTTGATTTCGGTCATCACATCGCCGATGACGTCGATCCCGACCAGCAGAAATCCGCGCTCGCGCAGCGACGGGCCGATGCGGGCGCAGATTTCCCGTTCCCGGTCGGTCAGGCCGATCGGCTCGGCTCGACCGCCGACATGCATGTTGGACCGGGCATCGGTCTCCGAGGGGATGCGGTTGATCGCGCCGACGGGCTCGCCCTCCACCAGGATGATCCGCTTGTCGCCGCTGCGCACGGCGGGCAGATAGCGCTGCGCGATCAGCGGTTCACGAAACATCTGTTCGAACATTTCCAGCAAAGACGACAGGTTGCGGTCGTCGCTGCGCAGATGAAAGACGCCGGCGCCGCCATTGCCATAGAGCGGCTTGAGGATGATGTCACCCATATCGCGCCGGAACTCGGCAATCTCCTGCGGATCGCTGGTGATCAGGGTTTCGGGCATCAGGTCGGGAAATTCGGTGACAAAAATCTTTTCCGGCGAATTGCGCACCCAGGCCGGGTCATTGACCACCAGGGTCTGCGGATGAACCCGCTCGAGAAGATGGGTCGAGGTGATATAGGACATGTCAAAGGGCGGATCCTGCCGCAACAGGACGACATCCATGTCGGCAAGGTCGATGCGTTCCTGCTGGCCGAGGCTGTAATGGTCCCCCGCCTCGTCACGCAGGGTCATGGGCTCCATGCGGGCCGAGACAATGCCATCGCGAAGGGTCAGCTGCGCCGGTGTGTAGTGGAACAGGCTGTGACCGCGCCGTTGCGCTTCCAGGCCCATGGCGAAGGTCGAATCCCCCTCGATCTGGATGGTTGAAACATGGTCCATCTGGACCGCGACCTTGAGCTCTTTTGCCATCTCGCCTTCCTGTCCGGGCGCCCGTTTCGGCGCGCCCTCCACACATAAAGCCGGCAGACGCAATTGCAACCATTGACCGGCGGCAGGCCGCTCAGTAGGACGCATCGATGAGCGAATCCATCGTCAGCCATCTGATCACGGTGATCGGCCCGGTGTTTCTGTGCGCCGGTGCAGGATACGCGATCGCCCGCCTCCGGCAGCCCTTCGACACGCAAATCATCACCTCCGTGGTCACCAACATCACCATGCCGGCGCTGGTGATTTCGCATCTCGCCGCCAAACATGTGGAATTCGCCGCCTTTGCGGATCTTATGCTGGCCGCAGCGCTGGCGGTCGTATCGATGGGGATCATTGCCTCGATCATTCTGTATTTTCTGAAGCTGCCGCTGCGCGTCTATAGCGGCGCGATGATGCTGTCGAATGTCGGCAATATCGGCCTGCCGGTCTGTACGCTGGCTTTCGGCGCCGAGGGGCTGGCCTATGCGCTGGCCTTCTGGATCGTCGTGGTGGTGGGTGTGTTTACCGTCGGCGAATGGATCCCGCAAGGCACGATGACCGTGCGCAGGCTGGTCTCCTCGCCATCCATCTATTCGGTGGTCATCGGTCTGGCCCTGATGATGACCGACACGCCGCTTCCGGCGATGCTCGACGACACGCTGACGCTGCTCGGCGGCGCCACCATCCCGTTGATGCTGCTGACGCTCGGCTATACGATTGCCTTGCTGGAGCCCAGACACATTACGGTGGGTGCGATGCTTGCGCTCCTGCATATAGCCATCGTCGCATCGGTTGCCTTCATTCTGACACGGCTCTTCGGCTTCACCGGGGTGGAGCGCGGCGTTTTCATCTTGCAATGCCTGATGCCCTGTTCGGTCTTTGCCTATCTCATGGCCTCCAAGCACATGCCCGAACGGGCCCATGAGGTGGCCAGCCTGGTGCTGATCTCAACCGGGCTGACCATCATCGTGCTGCCGGTGGCGCTGGCCTACTGGATTTGAAGAATATCGCCCAGCTTCTTCGCATCATCTTCAGAGTTTTGCCAACGGTGGCAAACACGATGAGAAATGACCTGTGGCAAGGAGCGTTTCCGGACCTGAAATCAAAAACGGAGCCAAATTCTGGAACGGGTCCAGGGACTCGGCCGGTGACCGGGACATAGCACGCAGCTCAGGGTTTCGTTGCACGTCGTGTCCGTGTTCAAGATCTGCGAAAATATTCGTCGATCGCGATGGCAGCGGCCTTCAGATGGTCGGCCATGGCCCGTTCCGCAAGCTCTGACTGTCCGTTCTCGAGTGCTTCGAGGATGCGGCTGTGTTCGTCCTGCGACGCCTGCCGCCGCGCGGAAGATTTGAACGGTGTTCTCTGGTAGGGTGCGATGCGAAGGCGACAGAATTCGACGGAATCGACGAGATCCTGATTTTGCGTCGCCGAGAGGATCGTGCTGTGGAACCGCCGATTTTCAAGTGCATATCCATCGACATCGTCGGCGATATGACAGGTCTGGCACGCCTCATGGATCTGTCGCAGGCGCCCAAGTTCGACCGTCGTGATGCGGGCGGCCGCAAGGCGAGCACAGAGCGATTCAAGCAGGATGGACGCCTCGCAGAGCGATGCAACGCGGTTGGGCTCAACGCCCTGGACGACGGCACCTGACCGCGGCTTGCTGCTTGCCAGACCGGCAGATACGAGCTGCTGGAGGGCTTCTCTGACGGGTGTTCGCGACACTCCATACTCCTCGGCGAGTGAGCGCTCGTCTAACCGCGCGCCTGGCGCGCGTCTGCCATCGAGGATGTCATCGGCGATGTGGCGGCGAAGAACGTTGGCCAGCGTGTCACCGGGTTCGACCTTGAGCTTGTGTGTCCGGTGCCGTTCGGTCGGTGCCTGCAACATGCCTGTGTTTCCTTTCTGGTCGGCAGATAAGTGCGCGAGGTGATACTAGCAAAAAAATATTTGTGTCCCAAAGCATATTTTGGTATACCAAGTTGCGTGATTGGATACCAGGTAATCCGATCCTGCCTGCGAGCGGACAGCCGCTTGCCGCAAATTGGGAGGAAACCGTGACAACTGCAAAAACGTGGCGCTACGCCCTGACTTCACTTGCCGTCGCGCTCGGCCTGAGCGTAACAATGGCCGACAATCCAGCGCATGCCGAATTTCCGGAAAAACCGATCACGCTGGTTCTCGGATCGACACCGGGATCGGCGCCCGACACGCTGGGGCGGATTGTGGCTGAACGCATGGGCACCATTCTGGGCCAGCCGATCGTGGTCGAGAATCGGCAGGGGGCAAACGGTTCAATTGCTGCGACACAGGTCGCCCAGGCTGATCCGGACGGCTACTCCATGATGCTGATGACCGCGGTGCACTCCATCACGCCGACCACGCGAAAAGACCTGGAATATGACTTCATTGAAGACTTCCGCGGTGTCGGCATGATTGCTTCCGTGCCACTTCTGTTTGTCGTCAACAATGACCTTGGCACCCCCGATATGGCGTCCTTTGTGGAGCGCGCCAAGGAAGGGGACATCTTCTATTCGGTGCCGGGCATCGGTTCGATCCAGCAGCTGGCCACGGAGGAGTTTTCGAAACGCGCCGGCATTCAAATGACCGTCGTGCCCTACCGCGGCGGCGGGAATGCAACCAAGGCCGTGATTGCCAATGAAGTTCAGCTCTTCTTTGCCGGCATCCCACCCGCACTTCCGCACGTCAAGTCCGGCGCATTGACCGCGCTTGCAATCTCGACACCCGAGCGCTCGCCGGCCGCACCTGATGTTCCGACAATGATCGATCTCGGTTATGACGGGTTGGTTGCAGACAACTGGCATGCACTCTATGTCCGCTCCGATACGCCGGACGAGATCGTTGCTGCCTTGTCGGCCGCTTTGGTCGAGGTGCTGGAGATGCCGGAGACCGCGGAGCTGTTCCTGAATGTCGGGGCTTCCCCACAGATCAACACGCCGGACGAACAAACGGCCTTCGGACATGAGGAAGTCAAACGTTGGCGCAATGTCGTCGAAGAGGCCGGACTGACCTTCAACTGATCGCAGACGGGCCGGCCTGCTTTGATAGACCGGCCCGATGCGGCGCATTTCCAGAGACTTACAAAGTGTATCCTTCGCCCGGCCGGATGCTGCTGGATGACACTGTTTGCACGTGAGGATCCGATGGACCAGCATGTCGAGGATAGCGCACGCCCGAACATGACCTTGCGCAACAGGATCGTCGGGGCGGCATTGGTGCTGATCGGCGTGTTCGTTGCCTACAAAGGCTATGTCTATGGGCTGGGCCAGATCTCCCGTCTCGGCCCCGGCGCGCTGCCATTTGGCCTCGGTCTTCTGATCGCCCCCTTCGGCGTCCTGATCGCGGCGGTTGATCCGGACGGTGATGAGATTGCACCGGTCATCAAGTGGCGGCCCATCGCACTGGTGCTGAGCGCTCTCCTGGCCTTTGCCCTTCTGGTCGACACCGCAGGTCTGGTGATCGCGACCGCCGCGCTGGTCTTCGTTTCCGGCGCTGCAGACCCCGAACACAACTGGAAAAGCCTGCTGGCCATCTTCGGCTTCCTGATCATTTTTGTCTATGTGGTCTTCGTGCGGCTGCTGGCGATCCCGTTCACGATGATCGGAGGCTAGGGTCCGTTGATCGCCAATCTCGCACTTGGCTTCGGTGAAGTCCTGACACTGACGACCCTGGCCTACTGTCTCATGGGCGTGACCGTGGGGATGCTGATTGGCGTGCTGCCCGGCATCGGCGCGATGGCGGCGATTTCCATGCTGATGCCGCTCACCTTCTATCTGGAACCCGGTCAGGCTCTCATCATGCTGGCGGGGATCTACTATGGCGCGCAATACGGAAACTCGATCACCTCTATCCTGTTGAATGTGCCGGGAACGCCCTCCTCAGCCATCACGGCGCTTGATGGCTATCCGCTCAGCAAGCAGGGCAAGGCAGGGCCTGCGATCTTCATCACCACGGCTGCTTCCTTTTTCGGCAGCTGCTTTGCCATTGTGTGCCTGGCCTTCTTCTCGCCGGCCATCGCGACGTTTGCGTTGCGCTTCGGGTCAGTGGAGTATTTTTCACTGATGGTCTTCGGCCTGATCACCGCATCGGTCGTTGCGCCGGGATCGCAGCTCAAGGGGATTGCGATGGTCCTTGTCGGGCTGGTTCTCGGGCTGGTCGGGACCGATATCACGACGGCGACGTTCCGGTTCACCTTCGGCTTCATCGAAATGACGGACGGCCTCACGCTCGTGGCCGTGGCCATGGGGGTGTTCGGCGCGACCGAGGTGATCACCAATCTCAGTCGTCCGAAACACGAACGTGGCAGCGCGCAAAAGGTCCGGTTCCGGGAACTGTTCCCAACCGGACAGGATATGCGCCGGGCTTTCAAACCGATGGCGCGCGGTGCGCCGATCGGCACCTTTCTGGGTGTCATGCCCGGGGCGGGCGCCACGATTTCCGCTTTTGTTGCCTACGGCGTCGAAACCCGGGTCGCAAGGGACCGCAACCGCTTCGGCAAAGGCGCCATCGAAGGCATCGCGGCGCCCGAGTCCGCAAACAATGCGGCGGCGCAGGGCGCGTTCATCCCAACCTTGTCTCTCGGCATTCCCGGAGACGCGATCATGGCCCTGATGCTTGGGGCGCTGCTCATTCACGGCGTCCAACCCGGACCCCAGTTGATCAGCGAAAACCCCGAGATCTTCTGGGGCCTTCTGGCCAGCTTCTGGATCGGCAATCTGATGCTCCTGATCATGAACATTCCGATGATCGGGGTCTGGGTGCGCATACTGACGATCCCCTATCGCTACCTTTTTCCCTGCGTCCTGATGCTGGTGTGCGTTGGCGTCTATAGCGTGAACAACAGCGCCTTTGACCTCATGCTGGTCTTTGTTTTCACGGTTGTCGGGTTTGCCCTTTCGGTGACCAGACTGTCTCCTGCACCAATGCTGCTGGGGATCGTCCTGGGCGTAATGATGGAAGACAATCTCAAGCGCGCGATGCTTCTGTCCCGCGGCGATCCGATGGTGTTTTTCGAACGTCCGATCAGCGCCACGCTCCTTGGGCTGAGCGCCGTGTTGCTTGTGCTGCCGCTCGTGATGGCGATTGTCCGCCGAACCAGAAAAGGACCGGCTGAATGAGGACCGTTTTCGTTCTTTTCGATTCCCTTAATCGCCGCGCGTTGGAGTGTTATGGCGGCACCGCCATCACCCCGAATTTCGCGCGTTTCGCACAGCGGGGCGTGACCTTTGATACCCATTATGTCGGCAGCCTGCCGTGTATACCGGCACGACGCGAGATGCAGACCGGACGGCACAACTTCTTGCACCGCTCCTGGGGGCCACTTGAACCCTTCGACGTGTCCCTTCCCGAAAAGCTCCGCGAAAACGGAACCTACAGCCACCTGATCTCCGACCACTATCACTACTGGTCGGATGGAGGGGCGACCTATCACAGCCGGTTCTCCATATGGGAATTCCTGCGCGGCCAGGCCTGGGACCCTTGGGCGGCCCTCGTCGATCCGCCGGCCGATATGGCCGACCGATACCATCCGATGCAGCGCGGGCGGCATCAGGGCATGGTCAACCGCGAATTCATCAGGACCGAGGACGATTATTCGCTTGCCGGCTGCTTCGAGCGCGCGTTCAATTTTCTCGATACCAACCGTGCTGCCGACAATTGGTTCCTGCAGTTGGAGTGCTTCGATCCACATGAACCCTTTATGGCGCCCGAACGCTTCAAGTCTCGCTATCCATCCGACTATGACGGCCCGATCCTCGACTGGCCGCTCTATAAGCGTGTCGATGAAAGCCGTGATGAAATCGCCGAACTGCGCGCCAATTACGCAGCGCTGCTAACGATGTGCGACGCCTATTTCGGCACGTTGCTCGACTATTTCGACGCGAACGATCTGTGGAACGACACCGCTCTTGTGGTGACGACCGATCATGGCTTCCTTCTCGGCGAGCACGACTGGTGGGCCAAGAGCCGGATGCCCTTCTACAGCGAAATCAGCCATATCCCCTTGATTGCCTACCATCCGGATTTCGGCGGCAAGGGGGGCGAACGGCGACGCGCGCTGACCCAGACGATCGATCTCATGCCGACCTTCCTCGACATGCATGGATGCGACATTCCGAAGACCGTCGAAGGCACATCGCTGCTGCCGCTTCTGGAGGCGGACCGGACGATCCACGATGCCGCGATCTTCGGACGTTTCGGCGCGGCGACGAACATCACCGACGGGCGATATGCCTATTTCCGCTATCCAGAGGACATGGAAAACGAACAGCTTTGGGAATACACGCTGATGCCGATGCATCAGAAGGGTCTCTTTGCCGATATCGAGTTCGAGGACGCGACGCTCATCAAGCCTTTCGATTTTCTCGGCGATTACCCGGTCATGCGTCTGCCCGCCGGACGCGCCCTGGTCAAGGGACAGGGAGCTAGAATCGAGGATGCGGTCACCGTTCTCTACGATCTCGACAGCGACCCGAACCAGTCCACCCCGATCGACGATCCGCAGACCGAAGCGCGTCTCATCGCCCGGATGATCGAGATCATGCAGCGCACGGAGGCGCCACCCGAAGCCTATACACGGCTCGGATTCGATGTTCCGGTGAAGGACAAGCCCCAATGACGGCCCGAAACCTGCTGATCATCATGGTCGACGAAATGGCTGCGCAGGCCGTCGGCTGCTATGGACACCCGGTCGTCAAAACACCGAACATCGATCGCCTCGCCGCCCGGGGCATCCGCTTTTCCAATGCCTACACGAACGCTCCGATCTGCGTGCCTTCTCGCGCGGCCTTCGCCACCGGACGCTTTCCGCACCAGACCGGCTACTGGGACAATGTCTTCGCCTATGATGGCGCCGTGAAGGGCTGGGGCCATCGTCTTCAGGAAGAGGGGCACAGATTCACGAGCATCGGCAAGCTTCACTATATCGACGCGGTGTCGAACACCGGAATCGACGAACAGATTCTTCCGATGCATCTTTATGGCGGCGGCGATGTCTTCGGACTGGAACGCGAGACGCCTCCGAAGCGGCCGCAAAGCGCCTCGGTGGCCGGCGAAGTGGCGGTGGGTGACAGCCAGTACACACGGTATGACAAGAAAATCAGTGCGCTGACCGAAGACTGGTTTCGCAATCAAGCAGGTAATCAGGGCGAAAGGCCCTGGGTCTGCTTCTCATCCTTCATAGCGCCGCATTTTCCGTTCACGGTTCCGCAGAAATATGTCGATCTCTACGACCCATCCAGGGTGGAGCTGCCCGACAAACCGCTGAACGGAAAGGCGTCAATAGCGCGGTGGTGGGAGCTTCTGACCTTTGGTTACAATTTCGATGAACACTTCAAGGACGACGATCATCGCCGCCGCGCCCTGCTCCATTACTACGCGCTTTGCAGCTTTGCGGATGAAAATGTCGGACGGGTGCTGTCCGCATTGGAGAACAGCGGGCTGGCCGACGACACCGTCGTGATGTTCCTTTCCGATCACGGCGACAATATGGGCGCGCGGGGGCTTTGGGGTAAATCCAACATGTATGAGGAATCAGCCCGTGTGCCGATGATCCTCGCCGGACCGGGCATCGCCAAGGGGGCTACCTGCGACACGCCTGTCAGCCTGGTCGACGCGTATCAGACCGTGCTCGACGTGGTGGGCATCCCCCTCACGGAGGAAGAACGCACCCTGCCGGGGCGCTCGCTGATCGAGATCGCCAAAGCCCCTTATGATGACAAAAGGCAGGTGTTTTCGGAGTATCATGCCTCCTGTGCGCCGACGGGCCTGATGATGCTCCGGCAAGGCCGGTTCAAGTTCATTCACTACACGGGATACGGTTCGGAGCTCTATGATCTGGCCGCCGATCCGGACGAATTGCACGATCTTGCCGATGACGCCGTATTCGCCGACGTCGTCGCCCGTTTCGAGCGCGACCTGCACGCCCTCGTCGATCCGGAAGAGACCGACCGGCGCGCGAAGGCCGATCAGCATGCGCGATTGGCGGAACTGGGCGGCATAGCGGCCATCGTTGCGGAAGGCGGTGTCACACATACGCCGCCGCCCGGCGAAGAAGGTCAGCGTATGTGATATCGGTTGTTTCGGGTCGCGTCTGATCAACCGGAAGCGGCCGGCTAGCCGCTTGGTGACCGAGAGGAATGGACAGGATGAAAGACCGCAGACCAAATGTCCTACTGGTCATGGCCGATCAATGGTCAGGCACCCGACTCGGCAGCGCCGGCCATCCGACAGTGCAGACCCCGACCCTCGACCAGTTGGCAAGATGTGGCGTCAGCTATGACCGTGCCTATAGCGAATGCCCGATCTGCATACCGGCACGCCGGACGCTGATGACCGGAACGACGACCCGCACCCATGGCGACCGTGTCTTTCGAAAATCAGAACCCATGCCCGAGCTGCCGACATTGGCCGGTTGCTTTCACGATGCCGGCTATCAGGCGTTTTGCGTCGGTAAGCTGCACGTCTATCCAGAGCGCGACCGGATCGGTTTCGACGATGTGCTGCTGTCGGAGGAAGGCCGGCCACATCTCGCGATTGACGACTATTCGCTGTTTCTCGCCGATCAAGGGTACACCGGCGCAGGCTTTGCTCATGGGCTGCCCAACAACAACTACACCCATCGCCCCTGGCATTTGCCGGAGCACTGCCATGTGACAAATTGGGCAACCCAGGCCATGTGCCGCACGATCAAGCGGCGGGATCCGACACGCCCGGCGTTCTGGACATTGTCCTACGAAGCGCCGCACCCGCCGCTTGCGCCGCTGGCGGCCTATATGGAGCATTACCGTCAATTTGACATGGAGCCTCCACTGGAAGCGTCCTGGGCGGCGGACGCCGCCACGCTGCCGCACGCCCTCCAGGCGCTCCTGAGCTATTATCCGCGGCTTGGCGAAGTTCGACTGGCGGAGGTGAAACGCGCCTATTATGCGCTCTGTACCCATCTTGATCATCAACTGCGCGTGGTGCTCGGCACGCTGCGCGAAGAAAAGGAGCTCGACAATACGATCATCCTGTTCTGCAGTGATCATGGGGATATGCTTGGGGATTTCGGACTGTTTGCCAAGCGGACCTTCTATGAAGGCGCAGCGCGTGTTCCGATGATCCTCATGGGCTTGCCCGGGGACCGGCAGCTCACTGCGGGGAGGCGTGACGACCGCCTGGTCGGGCTTCAGGACGTGATGCCGACGCTGCTCGATCTCGCCGGCATCGACGTACCCGAGAGCTGCGACGGCATGCCCATGCATGGCGAGGCTCGCCGGGAGACGCTCTATGGCGACGTCCTGGAAAACAACAGCGCGTCGCGCATGATGCATGACGGGCGCTACAAGCTGATCTGGTATCCGGCCGGAAACATCGTGCAGCTTTTCGATCTCGAGCGCGATCCACAGGAGTTGACCGACCTGGCCGGAACCGCCGAGGCCAGACCGGTGCGCGACCGTCTGGAGGCGGCGCTCGCCGGCGTCTGCCACGGCAGGGACATTGAAGAGGGCTGGGTTCGGGACGGCAGGCTTTCCGGATATGATCCCGGACCCTATGAGCCGAAGCCGGACCGGAGTTTTTCCGCTCAGCGTGGCATGCACTATCCTCAACCACCCGCCGGAACCATCGCCGACGACGTCGGTTTTCCCGAATAGAGACCCGATGGTCCGCTGCGTTAGCGAACCGGGTCGAAAGTGATCCGAAAACCCACATGAATTGCGGCATTGTCCGGCTGGCATCCCATGTGTACGGCAATGCGATACCGCCAGCAATGGCTGCATGGCAAGGAAAAGAGCCCCTCATTACACGTCACCATTCGCGCCTGGTCACCGCAATCCTTTCCGACGCGGCATGTTTCCATTCGGCTTCCGTCGGGAAACGTCCACCGGCCCAGACGGGAAAAGCCCGGGCACCATCGCCCCTCACATCATCGGTGAGCAGATATCGCGCACCATATTCGGGCGGCCGGCATCACGGCAGCCGTCGGAGGGTGGTAATCTGCCGACCAGCCGACCCGTTGTCAGCCTTTGACGCATGCCATCGGAGGTTTCCAACGCCGGCGAAGCTGATTAGAAGAGAGCCATGGCAAAGAGCATTTCCGGACCTGAAATCGAAAAACTGATCCAGCTTCTGGCGCGGGTTCCGGGGCTTGGACCGCGCTCGGCCCGCCGCGCCGCACTGCACATGATCAAGAAGAAGGAACAGCTTCTGGGGCCGCTGTCGGAAGCAATGGCCGAGGCGCATGAAAAGGTCACGGTGTGTTCGACCTGCGGCAATGTCGACACCGTCGATCCCTGCTCAATCTGCACCGATGCGCGGCGCGACGGCAGTGTCATCATCGTTGTCGAGGATGTCGCCGATCTGTGGGCGCTGGAAAGGGCGGCCGCCATGAACAGCATCTATCATGTGCTGGGTGGCACCCTGTCTCCGCTCGACGGCATCGGCCCGGACGATCTCAATATCAAGTCCCTGGTGGACCGGGTATCGGCGGGCGGAGTCAAGGAGCTTGTGATCGCCGTCAACGCCACGGTCGAGGGGCAGACGACCGCCCATTACATTACCGATCAGCTGGACGGGTTCGACGTTTCGATCACGAGGCTCGCCCACGGCGTGCCGGTGGGCGGAGAACTCGATTATCTCGATGAGGGCACGCTGACGGCAGCGCTGCGTTCGCGCACGAAGCTATAGAGTATATCCTGGCCTAGCGATAGATTTCCGGCCGCCGGTCTTCCAGATAGGTGGCGACCGCCTTCCAGCGATTGAGATCGTCGCTGCTGTAGGCAATCTGCGCCAATGCCGTACCCTGCGCTCTGCCGGCTGAGGCAACGCGCATTCCCGACGGAGCGACGATGCAGGAATGGCCGATCGAGTCGAACACCCATTCCGGGCCGACGCAGTTGGCCATCGCCAGCCAGACACCGTTTTCCAGCGAACGGGTCGTGGCCAATGCTTCGATGGTCGGTCCGTCCCAGCCCCAGCGGCCGCGCTGGAAATCATCGGTGATCCAGTTGGTGCTGTTGATGATCAGCTCGGCGCCCATATCGACCAGGCGGCGGGTGAATTCGGGGAAGATCAGATCATAGCAAATCGTCATGCCGATGCGGCCGATGGATGTGTCGACCACCACCGGTTCGTCACCTGCACTGAACCATTCACGCTCGGCCGAAAACAGATGCACCTTGCGATAGGTGGCCAGCAGGGCTCCATCGGGCCCAAACAGCAGCTGTGCATCATAATATGCCCCGCCCTCGACAAGCACCATGCCGACCGCCAGATGGATTGCCAGGTCTTTGGCCAATTCGGAGAGGCGTCTTGCCGTCGGCCCGTCCTGTGGTTCGGCAAGTTGATCGAGGCGATCGGAAATGAAATAGCCGGTGGTCGCCATCTCCGGCACGACCACCAGCTGGGCGCCTTCGCCAGCGGCCTGACGCACCATGGTGTCGATTGTCGCCAGATTGGCCTCCACTTCACCCGGCCGGCAGTGCATCTGCACCACGGCGATCGTCACCCTGGTCGGATCGGTGGTTTCTTCACTCATGGTCATGGTCCTTCACTTTCTCCGCCCCACCCGAGGCGGCAACCAGAATGCGGGTTTCATCGGCTTCGCTTGCCGACATCTCATCGACAAATCGGCGTTCGTGCATCACCACGATGCGGTGGGCCAGGGCCTGCAACTCCTCGATTTCCGACGAAATCACCAGCACGGTCACGCCGGTTTTCGCCAGATCGCGCAGGACGGTGTGGATTTCCGCCTTGGCCCCGATATCGACGCCTCTCGTCGGCTCATCGCAGACCAGGATGCGGGGCTCGGACAGCAGCGCGCGGGCAATCAGCACCTTTTGCTGGTTGCCGCCGCTCAGCTTGACGATCGAGGTATCCAGACTGCTCGCCACCAGTTGCAGGCGCTCCAGCATGGCCGATGAAACCGCCCGTTCGCGGCGCCGCCTCCGGAAGGGGCCGATCCCGAGCGACGGCAGAACCGAGGCGGTGGCATTGGAAATGATGTCGAGCGAGGCAAACACACCGTCATGTTTGCGGTCCTCGGTCAGATAGACGATCCCGTCCATCGATGGGCGGCGCGCAGCGGACCGGTGTTCGGCGCCGGCGGCCCCGGTCAATTCTACGCTCATTTCCACACTGGCGGTCGCCGAACCATGACCGGCCAGGGCTTTGGCGAAGGTGGTTCGTCCGGCGCCGACAAGGCCGGCAAGGCCGGTGATTTCTCCGGCCCGCAGGGTGATCCGGCTTTTGATGCCGCCTGCCGAATAGTCGACCACGACAGCCTCCGTGGCCTCGTCCGGCCGGACATCGTCCACCGGCTTCGTCCGCTCGGCGCTGCGGCCGATCATCAATTCGGCGATCTGATCGACAGTCATGCCATCGGCTTTCCGGGTGGCAATCTTGCGGCCGTCGCGCAGGATGGTCAGCCGATCGGCAATGGCCAGCACCTCATTGAGGTGATGGGAAACGTAGAGAACGAGGATCCCGTCATTGCGAAGGCGCCTGACAATGCCAAACAGCGCGTCCTGTTCGGCCAGCGCGAGCACGGCTGTCGGCTCGTCGAGGATGAGAATCCTGGCGTCAAGCGACAGGGCGCGGGCGATCTCGACGATCTGCTGGTCGGCAACGCTGAGGGACGCGACCTCAGCCTCCGGATCGAGATCGAGCCCGAAACGGGTCAGCAGGGCGCGCGTCTGCTCCATCAGCCGGTCACGGTCCACCGTATGAAAGCCGCGTTGCGGTTCGCGGCCCAGGAACACATTGCGGGCGATGCTGAGCTGCGGGACCAGGGAAAATTCCTGATGGACCGCAGCGATGCCCTGGCGTTGAGCCATGGCCGGGTTGGCGAAACGAACCGGAACGCCGTCGATCAGCATCTCGCCGGCACTTGGCTGTTCGGTGCCGGACAGAAGGTTCATCAAGGTCGACTTGCCCGCACCATTGGCACCGACGAGCGCATGGACCTCTCCGGCATTGGCGGAGAGGTCCAGATCGTCAAGCGCAACCACCCCTGGATAGTGCCGGCCAAGGCCGCGCACCTCCAGCAGTGGCGATGCGGTGTCAGCCGTCATTGCTTGGGCAGGAACTCGGCGGGAAGTTCACTGGCCCACCAGTCATCCGGCGCGCCCGCATCGACGAAACTGCCGATATCGGCCGGAGCGATATATTCCGATTCAACCGCCACACCGCGATTGACGGGCTCTCCCTTGAGGATACCGAGTCCGATCTTGACGGCCTCCTGCCCGGCACGGGTCGGGAATGTCACCGCACCGCCCTGACCGTTCTTTTCAACCCATTTGAGCCAGCCATTATATTCGTCTCCGGGCGACATGGTGACTTCACCCAGGCGACCGGCCTCGTCAAAGGCTTCGGCCACACCGATCGACATCTGGCCTGCCGGTGAAAAGACACCGTCGATCTGCGGGAAGCGTTGCAGCAGGTTTTCCGTGATCTGCTTGGCCTTGGCCCGGTTCCAGTCGCCATATTCTATGCTGACCAGTTCGATATCCGGATGGTCCTTGATGACGGTCTGCAAGGCATCGAGCTGGTCGACCGCGGCCGTCGTTCCGGCAATCGGCAGCATGGCAATGATCTTGCCCTTGCCGCCCAGATCCTCGACGAGTTTGTTGGCGACCATCTCGCCCAGTTTCCACTGGCTGATATAGGCGTTGGAAATGGTGCCCGCATTGTCGGTGAAACCGCCACCGGCCTGGACCGTGGGTGTTCCGCCCGAAACGGTCCGCTCAAGCACATCGGCGATGGCGCTGTCATCGACCGGCCAGTAAATCAGCAGATCGATGTCCTGGCCGAGCAGATCCTCGATGTCCGAAATCTGCTTGGCGGGATTGAAGGCCGCATCGGTCACGACGACTTCGGTGATTTCCGGATGGCGGGAGGCTTCCCACTTGATGTGCTGAAGTGCGAACACCACCCAGGAATTGGAAAGGTAACCCGCCGACACGCCGATCTTGTAGGGGCCGTCCTTGGCAAATTTCGATGTGTCCACCGGCTCGGCTGCCATCGCCGTCTGCGCGGCTTCCTTGGACTGGTCGGCGTGTACCGGTCCGGCCGCCATGGCCATGGCCGTCAATGCCGTTGCGGCAAGCATGAATCTTCGTGTGATACGCATGGTCATTTCTCCAGTTGCTCGTGTTTCACCTTTATGTCGATGCGTTGCTGACCCTGGCGTAAACTGCGGACGCCAGGATGATGATGGCGCCCATGACAACAAGCTGCATCTGGTAGGGCAGCCCGCTGATGTTCACCAGATTGAAGGCAATGACGAGGACCAGCACGCCGGCAAAGGTTCCGGCGACGCCGCCGCGTCCGCCCTCGAATGTCGTGCCGCCAAGAACAACGGCGGCCAGCACCTGAAATTCCAGGCCCTGCCCGGCCAGCGTGCTCGAAACACCGGATCGTGCCAGCAGGGCGATGCCGGCGAGCGCACCGAACAGGCCGGATACCGTATAGGCGACGATGGTGACGGAGCGGACCGGAATGTCTGAAAGCAGCGCCGCCCGCCTGTTGCTGCCGATCAGGTAGAGATGTTGGCCGAAGATCGTGGTTCGCTGGATGGCGAGACCGATCAGGACGAGCGCCAGAAAGGCGAGCGCGAGAACCGGCACGGTGCCGTCGATGCGGAAATTGAAGAATTCGCGAAACCCGGGAGCGACAATGCCACGCGCCGTGCCGCCCGAATAGATTTGCGTGAGGCCGAGAACGGCAATCCCGGTGCCCAGCGTGAGAATGAAGGGCGACACGCGCGAATAGGCCAGGATGACGCCATTGACCGCGCCGATGGCGGCGCCCGCCAGGCAGGCGATGCCGACGGCAAGGCCGATATTGGCCGCATCACCGTCCATCTGAACCGCACAGATCACCGATGTGAAGGAAATCACGGCACCGATCGACAGATCGACGCCGCCCAGGATCATGACATAGGTCACCCCGATGGCGGCAATGCCGACGGGCGCGACCTGGCGCAAAACATTGAACATGTAGCGCGGCGAGACGAAGGCATCCGATACGATGATCGCCACACAATAGACCAGCGCCAGTACGACAAAGATGGAGTAGTGGGACAGAAAGCGCTGGCCTGCTTCGCCGCGCATCAGGGACAACGCGCTCATGTCTCGTCCCGCCTTGGCTGGTTGAGCAGGATGGCCGCAACGACGATCAGGCCCTTCATCAGCATCTGGACGAAAGCCGTTACTTCCAGAAGATTAAGGACATTGGACAGGACGGACAGCACCAGCACACCGGCGACCGACCGGATGACGCTGCCGCGGCCCCCGGCCAATGCCGTGCCGCCGAGAACGACCGCCACGATGGCATCGAGCTCCAGCCCGGTGCCGGCGAGCGGGTAGCCCGTCCCTAGCCGGCCGGCCAGGACAATGCCGGCAAGGGCCGCGCAGACGCCGGAGATCAGGAAGCAGATCAGGCGGACGGAAGCGACATTGATGCCGGCCCGCCGGGCGCTTTCCGCATTTCCGCCGACGGCGAGCACATGGTACCCAAAGCGGGTCCGCGTCAGGACGTGGCTGAGCGCCAGCATGACGGCGAGCAGCAGGAAGGCGGAATAGGGAATGCCGAAGACATCGCCATTGGCGAGTTCCTGCAGCAGCGGTGACGCGCGGCCGATGCTCCGGTCGGTGATGGTGAAGATGACCCCCTGAAGCAGCGACAGCATTCCGAAGGTCAAAATCAGCGGATGGACCTTCAGCCGATTGACCATCACCCCGTTGAAGCCGCCGATGACCCCGCCAAGCGCCAACATCAGGACGACCACGCCAAGGCTCATGGACGGATCGGCGCCCAGCATCCAGCAGGTCAGCACCACAACGAGCCCGGCGATCATGCCGACACTGAGGTCGATCATCCCGGCGGCGATGACAAAGGTCTGGCCGATAGCCAGCAATCCGACGACTCCGGACTGACGCAGGATGTTGGCAAGATTGGCCGGTTCGCGAAAGGCCGGCATGGTGGCGGCAGCGACGATCACGGCCGAGCCGAGCAGCAGCCATATGCCGCTGGTCTCGAAATCCAGCCGTGAGCGCATCACAGCCATGACAACGCCGTTTCGCTGTCGGCCACCCAGCCGAACTTCATGGCAAAATTCTTCAGGGTCGCCGCATGCAGATCGGGGGCAAATGAAGAAACTGCATCGGCGGCAATGGTGGTGCGGTATCCGTGATGGAAGGCTTCGCGCGCTGTTTCCTCGACGCAGATCTGGGTCACGGTCCCGGCGACCAGCAGCGATTGAACGCCGAGGTTGGTCAATCTGTCGTGCAGATCGGTTTCGTGGAATGCGCCATAGCCGAATTTGTCGATGACCATGTCGCCGGGTTCGGGTGCGAGTTCATCGACAATATCGGCGCAGGGCAGCAGCTCGTCCACGTCAACATATTTGCGGCGATGACCGGCCCAGCAGCACCGCGTATCCGGCCAGCATTGCGGCGACCACAGCCACATCAGATCGGGTTTGGTTCGTGTCAGGAAGCGGGTGAACAGGATCGGCCGGTCGCGCCGGCGGAAGGCATCGATCAACGACCGGATCGGGGCAATGGTCTGCCGCGCATCGGCCACTTCCATCGGAGCGCCCAGACGCACGAAATCGTTCTGCATGTCGACAATCAACAAAGCCGGACTGCGAAGCCGCTCCCTGACCGGAATGTTCACCGCTGCCAGCAACTCCATCGTCGTCAACAAAGCCCCCAGTCGCCGCCTGCCGTGATCCAGCAGGCCGATTCCCGGCACCCGCTTGCGAGTGCTTGCCGGATCAGCATGCGCTAGGTTAGAACGGGAGTCAATGAAATCCAACTGTTTGGTTGAAATATGCAAGAGCAAGCCACAAGCGGCGGTCGTCCCCGCAAGCGCAATGACAATCCCGGGGAGAGTTCACGCGACCTGTTGCTGGCCGCGGCGCGCGAGGCGTTTGCGCTGCGCGGTCTCGAGGGGGCACGGGTCGATGACATCGCCCAGCGCGCCGGGATCAACAAACAGCTGGTCTACCATTACTTCGACAATAAGGAGGGTCTTTACACGGCTGTCCTCGAACAGGTCTACAAACAGATAAGAGACCAGGAACAAGCGCTGGAGTTGAGCAGCTTTCCGGCCGAGGAGGCGATGCGCCGCCTGGTGGAGTTCTCATTCGACTATCTTCACCAAAACCCTGATTTCGTGGCGCTAATTGCCGATGAGAATGCGCATGGAGGGCGCCATCTGGGCGCTTCCTCGAAGGTGGAGCGGGTCAATCGCCCGATCATCGACCTGTTGCGCGAAACCCTTCAGCGCGGGACCGAGGACGGGGTGTTTCGCAAGGGGCTGGACCCGTTGCACATCTATCTTTCGATCGCCGGCATGGCGTTTTTCTATTTCTCCAATATCAACACGCTGAGCCGCGCCTTCGACCAACCGCTTCAGTCCGACGACGCCATCTCGGCGCGGCGCGCCCATATTGTCGACTTTGTTCTCAACGCCATCAGAGCACGGTAACCAACCATGTAGCGACGCTGCCATGCGCCGCTCATCGACGCGATGCAACCAATTGGTTGAAACACATTGGCGGATTCGGAAAATACGCACCGGAATCCGGCGCGAGACGGATTACTCCGCATCCAGCCATCGTTCCAGATTGTCGGCAACAAATCCGTCATCGGCGAGATCGGCATGTTGCGCCAGCACCCGGTCGATTTCGGCGGCCTGGCCCGGACCGAGACTTTCATCGGGATCAAGACACCAGATTCCCTCGAGCAAGCCCTGCCGGCGCAGCACCTCGTGACAGCCGGCGATGCAGCCGGCAAAGTCGTTGGCGACATCGAAAAAGGCCGAATTGCAATCGGTGACCCGGCTGTCGAGCATCAGCAATTGTTCCGGCACCTGACCGTTGTGCGCGGCGGACCGGCAGCGCCGATACAGGTCGACCGCGGATTTGGTCCAGACCGACCAGTGACCCAGCAGGCCACCGACAAAGCGCAATGTTACCGGCCGTGCTTCGCGCATGACGGAAAACGGCGTCAGAAGATCCAGCACGATGTGATCGTCATTGCCCGTATAGAGCGCAACCCGCTCTTCGGCACCGGCTTCCGCAACACCGCGGATCACATCGAGCGTGCGGTAGCGATGAAACGGCGCCACCTTGATCGCAACGACGTTTTCGATGGCCGCGAACCGCGTCCAAAACCCGGTGTCGAGATGCACTCCACCGACCGCCGGCTGAAGATAGAAGCCGACGAGCGGGATTTCCCCTGCCACCGCTGTGCAATGTTCGATCAGCGCGTCGGTGTCGCGGCCGGCCATCGCCGCAAGACTGAGCAGACCGGCATCGTAGCAGAGCGAGACGGCGGTTTGAGCTTCCTCCACCGCCTGCTGCGTGTTGCCGGCAAGGCCGGCGACCATGGCGACCGGACTGCCGGACCATTGCAGCGCCGTTTCGGCAGCCAGTTGAAGCACTTCGCCGTACAGGCCATGGTCCCGGATCGCGAACTGGGTGGTGTGAACGCCGACGGCCAGGCCGCCGGCGCCGGCATCGAGATAATAGCGGGTCAGGGCGCGTTGCCGCCGGTGGTCCAGATTGCGGGCCGCATCGAGCGCCAGCGGATGGGCTGGAATTGCCGTTCCCTCGCGGATGATATCCAACGGATCGGAGCGGAGCGCCGTGACGGGTATTTCGTTACGGTTGTCGGCCATCAGCCGAACTCCGGACCGGCAACAGCAAACAGCCGCGACCGATCGCCAAAGGGTTCAGCCCGACCAAGCGCCATGCGTGAGAAACTGCGCTGAATCGAAAACCCGCGCTGGTGCAACAGGGCGCCAATCTGCTTCCGGACCGATGGAACATCGACAAAAACCGGGCCGGCCGCGCGATCGAAGAGCCGGCACAGCAGACCGGCGGCTTCCTCCTGTGACCGTGCAACGACAGGGCCGATCTGCCACGCGCGCCGGCCGCGGCGCATGAGTGCGAATCCATCGCCGGAAGGCGGACGGATCGCCGCCGAGCCATCGCGCCGGAGAAAATCGCGCATCAAATGCGGACGGGCCGCACCAAAGGCTTGCCGGTCCTGCGCCACCACCTCATCGATGTCATCCGGCCGGCTGTCTGCGGGTGCGGACACGGCGTGTTGCGGCAACGCAGTTTCCCAGCGATCGAACCCGAACTGCCTGACGAATCCCTGTTTTGAGTAAACCTTCTCGCCTTCACCGGTGGCGTCCAGAACCGGAATCCGGCCGCCGGCGCGCAAAGTGTCGATACAATGGTCGACCAGGCGCGTTGCCAGGCCACGGCGGCGCCATGTTTTTGTCACCAGGACCATCGCGACAAAGCCGAACGCCCCGTCATAGGGCAGGGCGGCTGCCGAGGCGACCAGCCGGCCGACATCGTCCCGGGCGCCGACGACGTCGCCCCGTTCCATGAAGTGCCGCCAGTCTTCGGCGGTCTGGTTCCACCCGGCTTCGGCGGACAGGGCAAGGGCGGAGTTGATATCCGCCGGGCCCAATCCGACAAGCAGGCGATCCTCAGAAATCGCCATCACGCACCTCGAATTTGGTCGGCTTGTTGAAACTGGGTTTGTCGCGCAGGACCCAATCGGCAACCCAGTCGAGCATCAGCGCCACCGGCACGCGGGGATAGCCGAACAGGCGGGTGGCCTCGGCGCTGTTGGTCAGCCAGGCCGATTGCGCCTCAACACCTTCGATGCTGGCCCTGGTTGCGAGCCGGTCGGCCAATTCCTCAGCCAGCCAGCGCACCGAAAGCGTTTCCGGGCCGGAGATATTGAGGGGTGATGTCGGCGTCGTGCAATGGCGCAGTGCCCGCAGCGTCTGGGCGTTCGCGTCGCCCTGCCAGATGACATTGACATGCCCCATCAAGGATAAGTCGATCGTCGAACCGGCCTTGATACGGCTTGCCAGATCGAACAGCACACCATAGCGCAGATCGATTGCGTAATTCAGCCGGATCAACCGTCCGGCCGTGCCGTTGGTTGCGGAAAAATATTCGAACAATCGCTCCCGTCCAAGGCAGGATTGCGCGTATTCGCCGCGCGGCCCTGGTGCCGTCGTTTCGAGCGCGCCCTGCCGGACGACGTCGATCAGCGGGTAGATATTGCCGGTCGAGAATGCGACGATGCGTGACTGGCGAAAGGTCGACGCGACTAGGGCCGGGCAATGGGTGTTCATGGCCCAGGTCAGAGGCTGGTTGCCGCTGGCGCCGAATTTCATTCCGGCCATGAAAATCACGTTTTTGACACGCGGCAGCGCCTCAACCTGGCCGGCGTCCAGGAGATCGGCAACGATCGTTTCGATCCCTGCCCGCTCCAATTCGTCCCGCAATGACGGCTCGCTGAACCGGGCCACGCCGATAATCCGCTTGTCCGGTGCCGCGTTGCGCGCCAGACGGGCGAGTGTCGGTCCCATTTTTCCGCCCACACCCAAAATGAGGATATCGCCGTCGACCACCGCAAGATCGTCCATCAGCATTTGATCGGGCTGCGAAAGGAAGGCGTCAAGCTGCTCAACATCCTCGAACCGTTGCGGCGGCTTGGCCGATGCGTTTTGTCGGGGCCCGGCGCCGGCCACCGGTTTGCGGTTTGGCTTCTGCATCTGGTCCCCCGATCACACAATCATCGGAAACCACGCTAACGCGAGATTGGTCCGGTTTCAACCAATTAGTTGGAAATTCGCAAATAGGCTGAGAATATCCGACGGAGCCAGTTGGCCGCGAAGTGTCCGACTACATTATTTATAGACATTAAGGGCAAACAGGCACGGATATCAGCTTGTTCCAACCGTCAACTGGATAGTTGAACGCTGCGGCCCAAACCCCGGACCACATCATCCTTATTGCGAACATGATTCAAGCCACTGCAGCCTGTATCACCCTATCCGCGTTCTTCGCGTCTTTGCCTGGTGCGGAACGGATGAGCCTTGTAGGCGCCGAGAATGCGCACTTCGGTCGAAAAAAACTGCAATTCCTCGAGCGCCCGGGCGACGCCCTCATCGGCCGGATGCCCTTCGATATCGGCATAAAACTGGGTGGCCGTGAACTTGCCCTCGAGCTGGTAGCTTTCCAGCTTGGTCATGTTGACGCCATTGGTGGCGAATCCACCCATCGCCTTATACAGTGCCGCCGGCAGGTTGCGCACGTTGAAGACGAAGGTGGTGACGATCAGGGTGTCGGGATCACCCGGTGCAGCGGGCTGATCATCGCGCGAAAGGATCACGAAGCGGGTGACATTGGTGTCGGTGTCCTCGACATTCTCCTCGATGATATCGAGACCATAGAGCTCGGCGGCCAGTCGCGGCGCCAGCGCCGCCATGGTGGGATCACCGGCCGCGGCGACGATGTTGGCGGCGCCGGCCGTATCGCCGGCAACAACAGGCTGCCAGCCGCGTTCACGGACGATTTTGCGGCACTGGCCGAGCGCATGAATGTGACTGTGAACGCTCTTGATCTGAGCAGCCGTCGTACCCGGCGTCACCATCAGCTGAAAATGGATCGGCATGAAATATTCACCGATGATGAACAGCTTCGACTCGGGAAGAAGATAGTGAATGTCGGCGACCCGGCCGGCGATGGTGTTTTCGATGGGAATCATCGCCAGGTCCGCTTCACCGCTTTCCAGCGCAACGAACGCATCTTCGAAGGTCCTGCACGGCATGGGATCCATATGCGGATAGACGTCCCGACAGGCCATGTCTGAATTGGCGCCGAATTCGCCCTGAAAGGCTATTTTGTTCGTGGGCTGCGGCATTGCGGATTCCGTTTCGGTGTCAAAGTGCCGGCCAAGGAAGGCAGCCGGCGATGGCGTCAGCGCGACAATATCTGCCGCGCCCGATCCAAATCGGCGGGAGTATCGACACCCAGCGGGACAGTGTCAACGAGCGCCACATCGATTCGCATACCGGCCTCGAGGGCCCGCAACTGCTCCAGCGATTCACGCCGCTCCAGCGTCGATGGCGGCAAGGCGACGAAGCGAGACAAAGCGTCGCGGCGATAGGCGTAGAGTCCGATATGATGGTAGAGCGGGCCTTCGCCATAGGGCGCGGTTGCACGGGTAAAATACAGCGCCCGTAGCCGATCTTCCGACAGCGGCGATCCGACGACCTTGGTGACATTCGGATTGGTCTTTTCCTCGGCCTTGTCAATGACACAGGCCAGCGTCCCGATGTCCGGCCCGTCGGTCTGCAACAGGGAAAGCGCAGCGCGAATGGCGTGTGGATCGATCGTCGGCAGATCACCCTGAAGATTGATCACCGTTTCGGCATCACCATCGGGGTCAAGCAATTGAAGTGCCTCATGAATCCGGTCCGACCCGGAGGGGTGGCCCGCATCGGTCATGACCGCTTCGCGCCCGGATTTCCGGACGGCCTCGAAGACGTCAAGGCTGTCGGTTGCCACGACCACCCGGCCGATATCAGCTTCGTGCGCCCGGTTGGCGACGTGAACGATCATCGGCAGGCCGGCAATATCGGCCAGAACCTTGCCGGGCAGCCGGCTCGACGCCATGCGGGCGGGAATGAGGATGATATTGGTTTGTCGGGCCACGGCGAAATCCAAATGTAAACAGGAAAGAACAAGGATGCTCCCTGCCCGTCATAATCGGTGTTGCAACGGCAAAGCAAAAGACATAGGTTCCGCGCGAAATCAAGATATTTGCCGGTTCCGGGGATGGACCGCATGGACAGGAGCCCGTGAGAATGAACTCCTCATATTTCAACGCAATGGCTGGCGCATTTCTGGCCGTCGTCTTCGTTGTGATGACCGTATCCATTGCCGGTGATGCCATCTTTCACTCCGAAGCGCCGGAAACGGAAGGTTATGCACTGGTCGCCCTTGAAGGCGGCACCGCGCCGGCAGCCGACACGGGTGGATCCGACACGCTGCCGCCGATCGCTCCGCTGCTTGCCAGCGCGGATGTCGAAGGCGGTCAAAAATCCTTCAGGAAATGTGTCGCCTGCCATACGGTTGAAGATGGCGGCGCCAACAAGGTCGGCCCGAATCTGTGGAACATCGTCAACAAGCCCGCCGCGACTGTGGATGGTTTTGGATACTCGTCGGCCATGACCGATTATGCCGATGGCGGTCAGACCGTCTGGGACTATGAAGCTCTGAACAGGTTTCTGGCAGCCCCAAAAAGGTATATCAAGGGCACGGCCATGGGCTTTGCCGGCCTGAGGAAGGAAGATGAGCGCGCCGATGTGATCGCCTATCTGCGCTCGCTGTCCGACAGCCCGGCACCATTGCCCGATCCCGCCGCGGCGCAGGAAGAGGCGCCGATGGCCGTTGACGGGGAAAAGACCGAACCGGAATCCGAAGCTGCCGACGCACAGAGCGACACCGCTACCGACGCCGCGCCGCAGTCGGACGGGACAATGGACGCGGAACCGAATGCCGACGAACCGGCGGCAACCGATCCGGCCGCGCCGACCGACGGCACAAGCGACACACCTGCGGCAGCCGATGATTCCGGCACGACAACATCCGAATAATCCACACGGAAATGTGACCGGAAACCATTCAGCTATTGACGGAATCGGCAAAAGCTGAATGCATCAACAAAATCAAAGACCCACACCCTTGCCCGGTTGCTGGCAAAGCGTGAAACGGTCTGGCAAACCGGGCGCAAGCCCGGTTTTTGCGTTTTGCTGGCATTGCTGCCTGTTCTTTGTCACAATTGGCCCTATTGTCGTCCGCAAAGCGGGACCGATGGCTCTCAACGCGCCATCAAATCCCCTCTGGCAGCAATCAGGAGACACTTGTTGACGTTTCGCATCGTGACCCGACCCACCGCCATCGCCGCGGCCTTCGCAACCGCCGTGCTTGCCGGTTCTCTCAATCCCTGGACACCCGCCCTCGCCGACGAAACGACATGGCACGTGGGCACCTCGCTCATCGGACCGCCCAAATATAGTGCCGGCTTCAAACGCTTTGATTACGTCAATCCCGATGCGCCGAAGGGCGGGCGGATCAATTTGTCGGAGACCGGCTCGTTCGACACGCTCAATCCGATCCTTGCAAAGGGCGAGACCGCCACAGGACTTGCATTTGTCTTTGAAACATTGATGACGCCGTCGATGGACGAGATTTCGGCGGAATACGGCCTTTTGGCCGAGGCGGTTCGCTTTCCCGACGATTACGGATGGGTCACCTACCGGCTGCGCGAAGAGGCGCGCTGGCATGACGGTCAGCCGGTGACGGTCGAAGATGTCATCTGGAGTTTCGAAAAGGCCGTCGAGCTGGATCCGCAGCGACAATTCTATTTTCAGCATGTGGTCGGAGCCGAGAAAACAGCCGAACGCGAAGTTACTTTCACCTTCGATGAAAAGAACAATCGGGAACTGCCGAAAATCCTGGGACAGTTGCAGATTCTGCCCAAACATTGGTGGGAGGGAAAGGATCCCTCCAACCGCCAGCGGTCGATCGAAGAGACGACCCTTGAGCCACCCATGGGGTCCGGCCCCTATCGGATCAGCACCGTGTCTCCCGGATCCACACTCCGCTTCGAGCGGGTCGAGGACTATTGGGGCGCCGATCTGCCGGTCAATATCGGCAGCCACAATTTCGATATCATCCACTACACCTATTTCGCCGATCGCAATGTCGAATTCGAAGCCTTCAAGGCCGGCCAGATCGATTTCTGGGTGGAAAACGCCGCCAAGCGCTGGGCCAATGAATATGATTTTCCAGCCGCACAGGACGGCAGGATCGTGCGCGAAGAGCTGGAAAATCCCTACCGGTCCTCCGGCGTGATGGTCGGATTCATTCCCAATCTGCGGCGCGACAAGTTCAAGGATGCGCGTGTGCGCAAGGCCCTGAACAAGGCTTTCGATTTCGAAGACCTGAACCGGACAATCTTTTTCGATCAGTACAAGCGGATCGACAGTTTCTTTTACGGCAGCGAGCTGGCCTCGCAAGGCATGCCGGAGGGACGGGTACTGGAGATCCTTGAATCGGTCCGCGACAAGGTACCGGCCGACGTCTTCACGACGCCCTACACCAATCCGGTCAGCGGCAATCCCCAGAATCTGCGGCGCAATCTGGGTGAAGCGGTCCGGTTGTTCAAGGCGGCAGGATACGAAATCCGAAATGGCGTCATGGTCAATGCCGAGACCGGCGAGCCCTTCACCTTCGAGATTCTCCTGAACGGCCCGATTATCGAGCGGGTGGCGCTGCCCTTTACAGAGAATCTGAAGAAAATCGGCATCGACGCCACCGTGCGCACCATCGACGCCGCGCAATACGCCAATCGCTACCGCAGCCGCGATTTCGACGTCATCTATAATGGCTGGGCCCAGTCTTTGTCACCGGGCAACGAGCAGTTTGAATTTTGGGGCTCCGCAGCCGCCGATCGCGACGGGTCGGCCAATTATGCCGGAATCGCCGATCCGGGTGTCGACGCACTGATCGAAAAAATTGTCTTTGCGAGCGATCGCGACGAGCTGGTCGCCGCGACAAAGGCGCTCGACCGCGTCCTGCTGGCGCATCAATTCGTCATTCCGAGCTACACCAGCCGCGTGGCGCGTGTGGCCTATTCCAGCCGGCTTGCCCATCCGGAGCCTTTGCCGACCTATTCCATCGGATTCCCGCCGATCTGGTGGTCGAAGGATGCAATGGCGCAATGACGATGCGCACCGCCTGCAAACCGACGCGACGGGATTTCCTGACCATGGCCGGCGCTGCGGCGGGCAGCCTGGCTGTCCCGGCACGATTGGCCTTTGCGAATACGCCGTTCGGGGAAAAGGTTCACGGCCTTTCGGCCTTCGGCGACCTGAAATACGGACCGGATTATCCGCATTTCGACTATGTCGATCCGAATGCGCCCAAGGGCGGCACCTTTTCGTTCCTGCCACCGAACTGGCTCTACAATCAGAATGTGCAGACCTTCAACACCCTGAACACGTTCATCCTGCGGGGCGACGCGCCGCCACGCATGGAGATGTGTTTCGATCAGCTCATGGTCAGGGCTTTCGACGAGCCCGATGCCATTTATTGTCACCTGGCCGAATGGGTTGAAGGGTCGGAAGACCGCAACCGATGGCGCTTCGGGATCAGGCCGCAGGCACGATTCCATGACGGCACGCCGGTGACTGCCCATGATGTCGCCTTCAGCATGATGATTCTCAAGAAAGAGGGTCATCCCAATATCGCCACGCTGCTGCGTGAAATCAGCGAGGCCGTGGCGATCAGCGACGACGTCGTTGAGGTGCGGTTTTCAGGCAACCAATCCGCCCAGGCCATCCTGGCGGCCGCCACCACGGAAGTCCTCTCGAAGGCCTATTATGAAAACCATGATTTCACCGCCGGCAATTTGAACATTCCGCTGTCGTCGGGGCCCTACAGGCCGGGACGATTCGAAGCCGGCAGCTTTATCGAGTTCGACCGCGTGGAAGACTACTGGGCCCGCGATCTGCCGACGATGGTCGGTACCAACAATTTCGACACGATCCGCATCGAGTTCTTTACCGAACGCCAGGCCGGTTTCGAGGCTTTCAAGAAGGGGGCCATTCTATTTCGCGAGGAGTTCACGTCCAAAACCTGGGCGACCGAATACACCTTCCCGGCCGTCACGGACGGCCGAGTGATCAAGCGGACCTTTCCGGAAGAAAAGAACCCGCGCTTGCAGGCCTGGGCACTCAATCAGCGCCGCGCGAAATTCAGGGACAGGCGGGTGCGCGAAGCCGTCAATCTCTGCTTCGATTTCGAGTGGACCAATTCCAAGATTTTCTACGATGCCTATACGCGGGCGCAATCGCTGTTCGAATCATCGGATTACATCGCCACCGGCATGCCCGATGCAGCCGAGCTGGCGCTGCTGGAGCCGGTAAGGGCACTGGTTCCCGAATCGGCCCTCGCAGAAGCCGTGCTGCAACCGGTGACAGACGGAAGCGGGCGCGACAGGGTGCTGCTGCGCAAAGCCGTCAAGCTTCTCCAGGAGGCCGGCTGGGAAAGAAGCGGCACGTCCATGGTCAAGGATGGTGAGATACTTTCTCTCGAAGTCCTGATCCGCTCGCCGGTGTTCGAGCGCCTGCTGGCCGGGTTCGTGGAGAACATGCGGCGCATCGGGATCGATGCCTCGATTCGTCTGGTCGATCCGGTCCAGTTTCAATCGCGGCTCGACGCCTTCGATTTCGACATGGTCGGCTTTGGCCTGTCCTGGACGGCCACGCCGACCGAGGAGAGCCTCAAAACGCTGTTTTCGCCGCAATATGCGGCCATTGACGGGTCGAACAATTACCCGGGCGCCGAGGCCGAAGTCTATGATATTCTGCTGGCGAATATCGGCAAGGCCAAGACCCGCGAAGAGTTGACAATTGCCATGCGGGTGCTTGACCGGGTTCTGCGGGCGCGCCTCGACTGGATACCCAACTGGTATTCGGCGACCCATCGTGTCGCCTATTGGGACATGTTCGGCTTTGTCGACACGAAGCCCGACTACAAATGGCCGCTGGAAGCGCTGTGGTGGTTCGATGAAGAAAAGGCAAAAGCCATTGGCAAGGCATGATCACGCCACAGAGCTGAAGCGAGCATAACCCCATGGGCGCCTATATTCTGCGGCGACTGCTCCTGATGATCCCGACCATTATCGGGATCATGGGCATCTCGTTTCTGGTTATACAGTTCGCGCCGGGCGGTCCGGTGGAACAGGTAATCGCCGAACTGACCGGTCAGGGCAATTCAACGACCGAGCGCATTTCCGGCGGCGGCGACCAGCAGGCCCAGCCGGGCGGCGGGGCCGACTTTTCCTCCAAATACCGCGGTGCCCAGGGCCTCGATCCGGCCTTCATCGAAAGGCTTGAGCAGCAATTCGGCTTCGACAAACCGCCGGTCGAACGCTTCCTGCTGATGATGTGGAACTATATCCGTTTCGATTTCGGCGAGAGTTACTTCCGCGATGTCACGGTGATCGATCTGATCATCGAGAAGATGCCGGTATCGATCTCCCTCGGCATCTGGATCCTGCTGATTTCCTACATCATCTCCATCCCGCTGGGCATCAAGAAGGCGGTGTCGGACGGATCGCGTTTCGACATCTGGACATCCGGCGTCATCATCATCGCCTATGCGGTGCCCGGCTTCCTGTTCGGCATCATGCTCATCGTCGTGTTCGCCGGCGGCTCGTTTTTCGACTGGTTTCCCCTGCGCGGGCTGACGTCCGACAATTTCGCCGAGCTTTCCTGGTGGGAAAAGATCATCGACTATTTCTGGCACCTGACCTTGCCGCTGATCTCGCTTTCGCTGGCCGCCTTCGCAACGACGACCCTTTTGACCAAAAACTCCTTCATCGACGAAATCCGCAAGCAATATGTGACTACGGCGCGGGCCAAGGGGCTGACGGAAAACCAGGTGTTGTACGGGCATGTGTTCCGCAACGCCATGCTGATCATCATTGCCGGTTTTCCGGCGGCGTTCATAACCGCCTTCTTTTCCGGGTCGCTGCTGATCGAAACGATCTTCTCGCTCGACGGTCTCGGGCGGTTGGGTTTTGAATCCGTCGTCAAACGCGATTATCCGGTGGTCTTCGGAACCCTGTTCATCTTCTCGCTGATGGGCCTGATCGTCGGCCTGCTGTCCGACCTTGTCTATACCTGGGTCGATCCGCGCATCGATTTCGAACGGCGGGATGTCTGACATGGATCAGACGGTGCAGACGATCCGGACGGAGAGCGGGCCGCCGCGCGGGTTTTTCTCGCCGACGGCCAAACGCCGATGGCGGAACTTCAAGGCCAACCGGCGCGGATACTGGTCACTCTGGATCTTCCTGGTGATCTTTGTGCTCAGCCTGTTTTCAGAGCTGATTGCCAATGACCGGCCGATCCTCGCCTCCTACAAGGGCGAGCTTCTGGCACCGGTTCTGATTGACTATCCGGAGGAAAAGTTCGGCGGCTTTCTGGCACGGACGGATTATCGCGATCCGTTCATCCGCGACGAAATCGAAGCCAATGGCTGGATGCTATGGCCGCCGATCCGCTATTCCTACCGAACCGCAAATTCCTACATTCCCTATTCGGCGCCGACACCGCCCTTCTGGCTGATGGACAAGGAGCAGCGCTGCTCCGCCTATCCGATGGGCAGCGAGGATCCCGATTGCATCATCGGCAATATGAACTGGCTTGGAACGGACGATCAGGCGCGCGATGTCATGGCACGCATGATTTACGGTTTTCGCATTTCCGTGCTGTTCGGATTGCTGCTGACCGGTTTTTCGGCCGTCGTCGGGGTGTCCATGGGCGCCGTTCAAGGCTATTTCGGCGGCTGGACGGACCTTACCCTGCAACGGTTGATCGAAATCTGGTCGTCCATGCCGGTTCTCTACATCCTGCTGATCATCGCGGCCATCCTGCCGCCCGGCTTCTGGATCCTGCTGTTCATCATGCTGCTGTTTTCCTGGGTGGCGTTTGTCGGTGTCGTGCGGGCGGAGTTTCTAAGGGCCCGCAATTTTGAATATGTCAGCGCGGCGCGGGCGCTGGGGGTCGGCAATGCGACGATCATATTTCGCCATCTTCTGCCCAATGCGATGGTGGCGACACTGACCTTTCTGCCGTTCATCCTGTCGGGATCCATCACCACACTCACCTCACTCGACTTTCTGGGTTTCGGCCTGCCGCCGGGCTCACCGTCGCTCGGTGAACTGATCGCCCAAGGCAAGCGCAATCTGCAGGCACCGTGGCTTGGCCTGACGGCTTTCTTCGTCATTTCGATCATGCTGTCGCTGCTGATCTTCGTCGGCGAAGCGACGCGGGACGCGTTTGACCCGAGAAAGACCTTCCGATGAGCGCGCCATTGCTGTCGATCCGCGATCTGTCCGTCGCCTTCCATCAGGACGGTGCCGAGAACCTCGCGGTCGACCGGGTTTCCTTCGATATCAATCGCGGTGAAAGCGTGGCGCTGGTCGGCGAATCGGGATCGGGAAAATCCGTGACCGCGCTTTCCGTCCTCAAATTGCTGCCCTATCCGGCGGCGAGCCATCCGAGCGGCCAGGTGCTTTTCAACGGCAAGGATCTGCTGACGGCAAATGAGGCTGACCTGCGCGAGGTGCGTGGCAACGACGTCACGATGATCTTTCAGGAACCGATGACATCGCTCAATCCGCTGCATTCGATCGAGCGGCAGATCGGCGAAATCCTCGGCCTGCATCAGGGTCTTTTCGACCGGGCGGCGCGCGAGCGGACACTCGAATTGCTGCACCAGGTCGGCATTCGCGACCCGGAAGAGCGTCTGCAGTCCTATCCGCATCAACTGTCGGGCGGCCAGCGCCAGCGCGTGATGATCGCCATGGCACTGGCCAACAGGCCCGATTTGCTGATCGCCGACGAGCCGACGACGGCGCTCGACGTGACGGTGCAGGCACAGATCCTGAAGCTGCTTGAAACACTCAAATCCGACCATGGCATGTCGATGTTGTTCATCACCCATGATCTGGGCATTGTCCGGAAAATCTCGGACCGGGTGTGTGTCATGACGCAGGGAAAAATCGTCGAAAGCGGGCCAACGAAAGAGATTTTCGACGCCCCGAAACACGATTACACCAAACACCTTCTGGCGGCGGAGCCAAGCGGCCAACCACCAAAGCCGGACGAGCGCGCGCCGATCATCGTCGAGGGCCGGGACATCAAGGTCTGGTTTCCGATCAAGAGAGGCCTGTTGCGCCGGACCGTAGACCACATCAAGGCTGTCGACGGCATCGATGTGACGCTGCGGGCCGGACAGACTCTCGGCATCGTCGGCGAATCGGGCTCCGGCAAGACGACGCTCGGGCTGGCTCTTACCCGGCTGATCTCGTCGAAGGGCAAAATCGCCTTTGTCGGCAAATCGATCGACAGCTATTCCTTTTCCGACATGAAGCCGCTGCGCAACGAGATGCAGGTGGTGTTCCAGGATCCCTTCGGTTCCCTGTCACCACGCATGTCGATCTCCGAGATCGTCGCCGAAGGGCTTCGGGTGCATGAACCGCGATTGAGTCCGGATGAACGCGACCGCAAAGTCGCCGACGTTCTGGAAGAGGTCGGCCTGGATCCATCAACGCGGTGGCGCTATCCGCATGAGTTTTCCGGCGGTCAGCGCCAGCGCATCGCCATCGCCCGCGCCATGGTGCTCAATCCGCGCTTCGTCATGCTCGATGAACCCACATCGGCGCTCGATATGAGCGTCCAGGCACAGGTCGTCGATCTGCTGCGCAAACTGCAACGCGACCACAATCTGGCCTATCTGTTCATCAGCCACGACCTGAAGGTGGTGCGGGCACTGGCGAACAATGTCATCGTGATGCGTCAGGGCAGGGTCGTGGAGCAGGGGCCGGCCGAACAGATTTTCGACGCGCCGCAGACCGATTACACCAAGGCCCTGATGGCGGCGGCCTTCGACCTGGTAGCCTCATCGGCCGATATCGTGTCCGACTGATACCAACGGCCTCCGGTAGGCCGTCGGCATTCCGTATAGGTGAGCAATCCGGTCTATGGCATCCGACAGTTTCTCTCGAACCACCCGCATGGCATGACCGCTGGCATGGATCATGGTGCCAGCATCCTCCATGATGCCCACATGGCCGGACCAGAAGACAAGATCGCCTCGCTGAAGACCGTCCCGGCCCGCCTCCACCGGCGCACCGATAGATGTGGCCTGCATATCCGAATCGCGCTCGACGGAGCGTCCGCACATGAGCATGGCGAGCTGAACCAGACCCGAGCAGTCGAAGCCGAAAGCAGATTTTCCGGCCCATAGATAGGGCGTTTCCAGGAACATCGACGCGACCGAGACATAGTCATCGAACTGGAAACCCAGCGGATGAAGATGGGCAGCGATCAGTGCCGATCCGTCCGGCATGATGGCATAGGCCGTGCCTCTGGTTTCCGTCATTTCCGCAACTGTCAGCCGGCTTCCCATCGAACAGGCGGTTTCGGCCGGGCTGCGGAGATCGGCCATTGAATAGATGAATGTCCGCGGGACCGTCACGATGTGGGTAGCCGATCCGGTGATGCCGGAAAGACCCATCTGCGGGACATAGCCGACATATCGGTCCCGGTCCGCCTGGACCCAGCTCCAGCCGTCGGCGTTGTCGAACACCGTTACGGTTTCTCCCAGCAGAAGCTGGCTGCCCGCCTCGGCGCTTTCCTGCGGCATGACCTTCAGATCCATGACGGGACGGGCGACAACCGCCGGCGTGCCGGACACATATTCGGCGGCCTGCACCCGTCCCTTCAGGGCCATATCGGCGCGGTCGGGCCGATAGGCGTGAAGTCTCTTGTCGAGCTGTTTTTTCACAATGGAAGCGTTCCTGCCTCCTCGACGACGATGTCGCCAAGAGTTTCCAGATAAAGCGCGCCGTCGACGGTTCGCTGAATGATGACGTTGCGCCGGTCGCGCTCATCCCGTGTCCTGCGGACCAGCCCCAGCGCGCCCATGGAATCGAGCGCCCGGGTGATCACCGGCTTGGTCACACCCAGAACGGAGGCAAGGCCGCGAACCGTGTGCGGCGGCGGCACCAGATAGATGTGAAGCAGGATGCTCATCTGCCGCAAGGTCAGATCCGGACCTTCGGACTGAACCAGTCTCAGCGCCGTGCTGTGCCATAGATGCAAGGCCTGCGAGGCCGTCAGTCCCACGCTCATTTTCTCGCCAACGACAGCGTTTTCAGTGATTGTTTCGCTACCGTATCATTCGCGATCCGGGACGTCAAAGAGGATGTTTGCGACGGGTTCGCGGTGCCCGTTGAACCGTTCCGACACGAGTTGAAAGAGCGCGCGGATGGCCTGGGCTTCACCACCTTGCGGCGACCATGGTTTGGCCTTCGGGTTCCACCCATAGATATCCAGATGCAGCCAATTGCCGGCTTTTTCGACAAAACGGTTGAGGAACAGGGCCGCCGTGATCGATCCGGCCATGCCGCCGGGCGGCGCATTGTTGATATCGGCCAGCGGGGAGGACAGGCTCTGATCGTAGCCTTTGTGCAACGGCATGCGCCAAAGCGGGTCGTGCATCACACGCCCTGCCGCCATCAGCTCTTCGGCCAATGAATCGCCATGGCAGTAGAAAGGTGCGAGATCCGGGCCGAGGGCAACCCGCGCAGCGCCGGTCAGCGTTGCCATATCGATCAGCAGTTCCGGCTCCTCCTCATCCCCATAGGCCAGCGCATCGGCCAGAATCAGCCGGCCCTCGGCATCCGTGTTGCCGATTTCCACCGTCGGACCCTTGCGGCTTGTCAGCACATCGCCGGGCCGAAAAGCATTGCCGGAAATGGAATTCTCGACCGCCGGGATCAGCACCCGTAGCCGCACCGGCACTGCGGCCTCCATGATCATCGAGGCCAGCCCGAGAACATTGGCTGCACCGCCCATGTCCTTTTTCATCAGCAACATGCCGGCCGCCGGCTTGATGTCGAGGCCGCCCGTGTCGAAACAGACCCCCTTGCCAACCAGGGTAACCTTCGGCGCATCCTGCGCGCCCCAGCGCATGTCGAGCAGACGCGGAGCGGAGGCGCTGGCCCGGCCGACGGCGTGGATCATCGGGAAATTGTTCTCGAGCAAGGCGTCGCCATCGACGGTCGACACGCTGGCATCATGTCGGCCGGCCAGGGCCCGAAACGCCGCCTCCAACTCGGCCGGACCCATATCGTTGACCGGTGTGTTGATCAGATCGCGCGCCAGAAAACACCCTCGTATGAGACGCTCCAGCGACTCGCGATCGACACCTCCGGGCACGGTCAGTTGCGCCTTGACCGGTTCCGGTTTTCTGTAGCGGTCGAAGCGGTAGCTGCCGAGACCGAATCCAAGCGCCAGGGCATCGGCGGCATCACTGGCATTTTCCAGATGCCAGATCCCCTTCGGCAGCCGCGAAGCCAGGGCGCCTGTTATCAGCGGCGCGTCGTCCAGGGACGACCCGACGCCGAACAGCGCACCGGCCAATGTGCCGTCCTGCGCCGGCAACAACTGAAACTCTCCAGCCGAGGCCGAAAAGCCGCTCTGTTCGATCCACTTGCGAACAGCGGCGTCGGCAAGACCCTGTTCCAGTTCGGGCTTGCTGCACAGATAGACCGGCAGGGAAAGGTCGGTCGGATCGGCAAAACAGGAGAGTGTCATCATGCACCTTGGCTTTGGTCGTTAACGATCCATTAGGGTTAACAGAATATTGATTATAGGACGGAGCGCGCGAAGCAACAGGCTATTTTCCCGCAATCGATCGGATTGAAGAAAACCGGCCAACGCCTCACGGACAGCCCGGCATGGCTTTGATGAACCGAGACGAGGTCGGGAAATGCGCAGCACTGGTTTGACTTCCTCCTATCTGGCACGGCTGTCGAAAGCAATCTGCGCCATAGCCCTGTCCGCCGGTCTTGCCGCATGCGCCAATGTGTCCAACATGAAGACCGGATCAATTCCTTCCGGCGGCAAGCCGATTGCAGAAATGAACGCCTCGGAACTGATGCGCGCGGAACGCAAATTCGCCGCGGCCTATGAAGCCAAGCCGAAGGACAAGGCGACGGGCATCAACTATGCGACGATCCTGCGCATGACCGGACGTGATTCCCAGGCGCTGGCGGTGATGCAGCAAGTCGCGATCAATCATCCGACGGACCGAACGGTCCTGGCAAGCTACGGCAAGGCACAGGCCGCCGCCGGCCAGCTTGAACCGGCTCTTGAAACCGTTCGACGCGCCCAAAGGCCGGATCAGCCGGACTGGAGGCTCTATTCGGCCGAGGGCGCCATTCTCGATCAGCTTGGGCGCTCGACGGAAGCCCGGCAAAGCTACCGCAAGGCACTGGACATCATGCCCGGTGAACCCTCCATTTTGTCGAATATCGGAATGTCCTACGTGCTGAGCGGCGATCTGCGCACGGCCGAGACTTATCTGGCCAAGGCTGTGGCCGCGCCCGGGGCCGACAGTCGGGTGCGGCAGAATCTGGCCCTGGTGGTCGGATTGCAAGGACGCTTCGGTGAAGCCGAAAAGATCGCCAGGGCGGAGCTCTCGCCGGACCAGGCGGAAGCCAATGTCACCTATCTGCGGTCCATTCTCTCCCAGCAAAATGCCTGGTCGAAGCTCAACGACAAAAAAACCTGACGATCAACTGACCCTGTCAGGTCTATAGCTGGACCCAGCCCTCAGGCGCGTCCTTGCCGGGATGCAGTGTCTGGCAAGCCGGGCAGGTTCTGGCTTCCTTTGAGCTGTAGAATGCCTCATAGATCGGGGGCAGATCGTCGACGATGGATTCCAGATCGACCTCGGCGCGATGCACGAGAGCCTGGCACTCAAAGCAATACCATTCGACCGCATCCAGCTCCCCTTCGGGGCGCGCCAGCTCGATGACCAGACCGATCGAGCCTTCCATCGGCCGCTGCGGCGAGTGACGCACATGCGGCGGCAGCAGAAAAATCTCTCCCTCCCGGATCGGCACATCGTAGAACTCGGTGCCGTCATAGAGCTTCAGCAGCATGTCGCCCTTCATCTGGTAAAAGAATTCCTCCACCGGATCGTCGTGATAGTCGGTCCGCTTGTTGGGCCCGCCGACAACCGTCACCATCAGATCGGCATCCTTCCAGATTTGCTGATTGCCGACCGGCGGTTTCAGGAGGTGCTTGTGTTCATCGATCCATTTTTGGAAGTTGAATGTCGTCAGGCGGCCCATTGATCGTTCCCTTCGGCTTTCATTGTGCGGCGGCGCCGGCAGGCAGCCGTTTGTCCTAGACCGTTTCACGTTTTGTTAGAAACGGGACAACGGTGTCGGCCTTAGATTGTGTTGGTGCATTCAGGTTTTGCCGATTCCGTCAAAACCTGAAATGCTCTAAGAAACCCTAAAAGGCTTCGCCATCGCGATCAAATGAAGTATCCGCAAGCAGATATCCTGATATCAGATAGCCGCAACTGCCCGGACGGTCATGAACGGTGGGCTTGACCAGCCCGGCCGTCCGCATCAGCGGACATAATTATCCATTACCTTCATGATGGCTGGTCCGAGGATCACGCCGAAGATCACCGGCAGGAAGAAGAGGATCATCGGAACGGTGAGCTTGGGCGGCAGGGCCGCGGCTTTCTTTTCCGCCTCGGTCATGCGGATGTCGCGGCTTTCCTGCGCCAGGACACGCAGCGCCTGTGCAATCGGCGTGCCGTAGCGTTCGGCCTGGATCAAAGCCTGACCGACGGATTTGACCGCTTCCAATCCGGTTCGTTCACCGAGATTTTCAAAAGCCTTGCGCCGCTCGTCGAGATAGGACAATTCGGCCGTCGTCAGAACAAGTTCCTCTGCCAGGGGCGCCGATTGCGTGGCAATTTCATTGGCTACCCGCTGGAACGCGGCTTCGATCGAAATGCCCGATTCCACGCAAATCAGCATGAGGTCGAGGGCATCCGGCCAGGCCTGTTTGATCGAAAGCTGGCGTTTCGATGTGCGGTTCGAGATGAAGATATTGGGCGCATAGAAGCCGAGATAGGCGGCGCCGACACAGGCAAAGGCCCGTATCATCATTGGCTTGTCTTCCAGCGCGCCGAGCACAAAGACATAAAAGACTGCGCCGGCCAGAAAGATCAGTGGCAGAAGGAATCGTGCGGCAAGGAATACATTGAGAGCGTTCTGCGTCCGATAACCGGCCATTTTAAGGCGTTTTTCGGTTCCGGAGTCAACCAGAGCCTCGCGCAGGTTGAGCCGTTCCACCATCTGACGGGCCGAGGTGTTGCTTTCATGGCGCAGAGTGCCGCGCGATGTCGATTCAGCGCTCAGGCGCGCCCGTTCGCGGGCGCGGATCTCATCACGTTCCAGCGCCACGGCTTTCATGCGGGACCGCAGATCGCCGCGATCGAGCATGGGCATGAAAACCGTGAACAGGGTCGCAAAGACGGCAATTCCGACGAGGATCGCCATTACGAAGGTCGGGTCTGTCAGTGTCTGGACCATGATGTCTGTCTTTCACGCGTACAATTCTGGAACGGGACGCAGCCCCATCAGATATCGAAATTGATCATGTTTCTCATCACGAGAACGCCGATGCTCATCCAGACGGCCGATATGCCGAGGATCAGATGTCCCCTGGGGTCGGTAAACAGCAGGACGATGTAGTCCGGTGTCGTGAGATAAACCAAAAGGGTGATGATGAACGGCAGAGCGCCGATGATCGCCGCCGAGGCCTTGGCTTCCATCGACAGGGCGTTGACCTTTGCCCGCATCTTGCGCCGGTCGCGCAAAACACGCGACAGATTGCCCAGCGCCTCCGACAGATTGCCGCCGGCCTGCGCCTGAATGGCGATGACAATGGCAAAGAAGTTCGTTTCCGGCACCGGGACATTGTCATGCAGGCGTTCACAGGCTTCCGGAACGGTCAGCCCCAGTTGCTGGGCCTGAACGACTTTCTGAAACTCGCTGCGCAGCGGCTCCTGCGCATCCGAGGCGATCAGCCGGAGCGCATCATTGATGGGAAGGCCGGACTTGATGGACCGCACCATGACATCCAGGGCGTTGGGAAATTCCTGCAAAAACGCCTTCATGCGCCGGGCGCGAACAAAGGAGACAAACCAGCGCGGAACGCCGATACCGCCGACCACGGCGGCGCCCAGCGTCATCAGCAGGGGGGCATTGGAGTAATGGGAAAAGCCGGCAAACAGAGCGGCCGATACCAGGCTGCCAAGATAGAAATGGGTGAGGGTCAAGTTCCATCCGGTCTGCTGCAGGGCGACCTTGAGCGGCGGTGAAGACGGATTGCCCTTGCTCTGCTGTTTCTTCTCGATGTCCTTGAGCGATTCCTGAACCGATCTGCGCCGCTTTGCGGCTTCCGTGACCCGGTCCCGGGCTGCCTGGACCGCGTTTCCATCCGTTTCAGCCCGTTTGACGCGCTGAATCCGCGAATCGGCCTTCTTCTGCGTCTCGATTGAGGGGAACAGCACCGCATAGGCCAATGCCCCCGCCGATATGGCAACAAGGACAATGATCAGCAGGATTGTCGAATCGATTCCGAACACAGCGTGTGCCTCTTTTGCTCTTTCCCGGCGGTCGTCTACGCCGTGACCTGTTCCATACTGTCGAGCGCATTGGCGAGACGGCGTTCCTCGCCAAAGTAGCGCGCACGTTCCCAGAATTGCGGTTTGCCGATGCCCGTCGAGCAGTGACGGCCGATGATCTTGCCGTTGGCATCCTCGCCCTCATACTCATAGGTCATGAGATCCTGAGTGATGATGACATCCCCCTCCATCCCGACGACCTCGGTAATGTGGGTGATGCGCCGCGAACCATCGCGCTGGCGTGTCGCCTGCACGATGACATCCACCGAGCCGCTGATGATTTCGCGAACGGTTCGTGCCGGCAGCGAAAACCCGCCCATGGCGATCATCGATTCCATCCGGCTCAGGCACTCCCTGGGAGAGTTGGAGTGGATGGTGCCCATGGAACCGTCATGGCCCGTATTCATGGCCTGCAGCAGGTCGAATACTTCCGGTCCACGCACCTCGCCGACGATGATCCGTTCGGGACGCATGCGCAGGCAGTTCTTGACGAGGTCGCGCATGGTGACCTCACCCTCACCCTCGATGTTGGGGGGGCGCGTCTCCAGGCGAACCACATGCGGCTGCTGAAGCTGCAATTCGGCCGAATCCTCGCAGGTGATCACCCGCTCCGTGGCGTCGATATAGCGGGTCAGACAATTGAGCAGGGTCGTCTTACCGGAGCCGGTACCGCCGGAGATGACCACATTACAGCGAACGCGGCCGATGATCTGCAAAATCTCCGCACCGGCGGGTGTGATCGTGCCGTAGCTGACGAGCTGATCGAGGGTCAGCTTGTCCTTCTTGAATTTACGAATCGTCAGCGACGTTCCGTCAATCGCCAGCGGCGGAGCGATGACGTTGACGCGGGAGCCGTCCGGCAGCCGCGCATCGCAGATCGGGCTGGATTCATCGACCCGCCGGCCGACCTGGCTGACGATCCGCTGGCAGATCGACAGGAGCTGGCTCTCGTCGCGGAAGCGAATGTCGGTTTCCTCGACCTTGCCGTCCACTTCGATATAGCTGCTGGACGATCCGTTGATCATGATATCGGCAATGTCATCGCGCGCCAGAAGCGGCTCCAGCGGGCCGTAGCCGAGCACGTCATTGCAGATGTCCTCAAGCAGTTCCTCCTGCTCGGAGATCGACATCGCGAAATTCTTGATCGTGATGATGTCGTTGACGATGTCGCGAATTTCCTCGCGTGCGCTTTCCGTATCGAGTTTGGACAATTGGGAAAGATCGATCGTGTCGATCAGCGCCGAAAAAACCTGGGACTTGGTGGAGTAATATCCCTCCGATTTCCTTGAGCGCTTTTTCTCCGGCCGACTGGCGCCGGGAGCCAGCGGTGTATTCTGTTGCACCGGCGTGTCCGGCTGCTTCGATTCGGCAGCGGTGTCGGATTGTCTGTCGTCGGCTATTTCGGGCGCAAGCGGCGGCGCTTCGACCGTGTTTTCAGCTATACCGCCGAACCCCTGTTTTCCCCGTTTCCCAAACATGCACTAACCTCGGATCAATCTTGAGTGGAATTCCAACCTATTTACGCCGCAACAGCGAACGCAGGTTGGACAGCCCGGATTTCTTCTTGTTCTTGACCTCGGCCCGGCCGGTCAGCACATGGGCCAATTGAGAAAAGGTCTCGGCGGTCGGCGCCTTGGCATCGGTCTCGGCAATCATCCGCCCGCTGTTGGACGCGGTTCCGAACAACAGCGCGTCAAAAGGGATGATGGCCGTCGGCTCGATTTCCAGCGGCTCACAGAAATCATCCAGCGAGATCTCCGGGCGCTTCGGCATACCGACCTGGTTGAGAATGAGGCGCGGCGCCTTGTCGTTGGGACGCAGCTTGGCGAGCGTATCCATAAGGTTCTTGGTGTTGCGCAGATTCGCCAGATCCGGTGTCGCCGTGACGATCACATCGTCGACGTCCTTCATCACCGCCTGAGTCCAGTTGGTCCACTGATGCGGCACGTCAAGAACCGTCACCGGCGCACTGCGCTGGACGATTTCAAGAAGCGGCTCGAAGGTTCCAGTGTTGAAGTCATAGGTCCGGTCGAGCATTGACGGTGCCGCCAGCATCGACAGATGCGCCGCACATTTGGCCAGCAGGCGATCCAGGAACACATCGTCCAGGCGCTCCGGCGAGAACACGGCTTCGGCAATGCCCTGTGGCGGATCCTGGTCGAAATTGATGTTTGCCGTTCCGAAGGCCAGGTCCAGATCGGCCAGAATGACCTCGGTCGAGAAGAGGTTCGAAATGCCCCAGGCACAATTGTGCGCGATGGTCGACGAACCAACGCCGCCCTTGGCTCCGACAAATGCGATCGTCCGGCCAAGTGGCTCGGATTCGGGGTCGACAAAGATCGTCGACACGACATTGATCATGTCGGTCAGGGACACCGGCGCGAGAATATACTCCGATATGCCCTGGCGGATCAGGTCGCGGTAGAGATGAACGTCATTGTCATGACCGATGATGACCACCTTGGTGGTCGGATCGCAGACTTCAGCCAGTTCGCCCAACTGCTCCATCAATTGCGCGGCGGGCGCGCGATTTTCAAGAATGATCAGGTTCGGCGTTGGCGAGGACGCGAACATATTGGTGGCGGTCTCGATATTGCCGCTGACGGTGCGAAAATGAACCCGGGCCATGCGTCTGTCATCGGCGAGGCCGTTCATGACATGCATCAGATCTTCCGATTCACAGAACGCCTGAATGGATATGCGCGGAAGCGGACGCATCTGTTCGAGTTCATTGCGCTTGCCGCCGCCGTCGATCAGGCTCTCTGCGCCCCTGGGGCTGTGTGCTACCTCACTCATCGTGTCTACCTGCCTTGCGTTGTGCCGTCGAAATCTGCCGGTTCCGTTTTCAGTCTGGAGCTATTCCACAAGCCCGGCGCCATTTTCCCGGTAGGCCTCGATCACCGCATCGCGGCGCTGCGCGTCGATCGGCGTCATGCCGCGCGGTGCAATCAAGTCCGATGGATTGGCAATCTGAGCCGCCAGATTGTTCTGCGTGGCACACCCGAAATTCTCGTAATTCTTGTTTTCCATCGTGTTGGTGACAAGATCGGCGGGCCACCGGCCACAGGGACCGGTCGACGCGCCGATGGCGCGGAAACTCAGGCGGACAGGCGCCGCATCGTTTTGCGCCGCCGCCTGGTAGGATGTCACCTGAATGCGCCCACGCGGAATACCCTCTTCAACAAGGACTTTGCGGATCTGATCGGCGACATGGGATGCAGAACCCGTATTGGGGGAACCCACCGGTGTCATGATCTGCAGGGCGCCGTTCGAGTTCTGCCGATACTGCTTGGCAAATCCGCGCACAATGCTGGTCGTTCCGTAGTTCATTTTGCTGTCGGTACTGGCGACGGGAATATCGACCACCTCCTCCTTTTCGGAGATGATAATCGGGTGCCGGGTGCGATAATCATCCGGCACCGAGCCGACTTCGATATCGTGCACATTGGCACAGCCGCCGAGCAATGCGCCGGTCAGCAGGATGGCAGCGACAGACCTGATGTTGATGTGACCGGTAAGGGTCCGTTGCTGATCGCGTTTCATTGAAACCGTGTCCTTCATTGTCATGATCTGGCTCCAACCCTTCATTACTTGTAGATAAAGCCAACGACGCCGTGATAGCGGCCCTTGGGCAGATCCGTTTCCATCTGTCCGTAGACCCTGTTGACGCGGCCCAGAAAATTGGCGGCCCCATCGCTGGCGGCGTTCAGATTGTCGTCGGGCCTTGCCAGTTTGTTGCGCGCCACCGGGCGCACCAGATAGGGCGTCGCAATGATGACCAGCTCGGTTTCGCTGCGCACGAAGTCGCGGCTACGAAACAGGGTTCCCAGCACCGGTATCTTTGATATGCCCGGGAAACCGCCCATCACCTGACGGACGTCGTCCCGTACGAGGCCGGCAATGACGATCGAACCGCCCGAGGGCAGTTCAACGGCCGTGTCGGCTTCGCGCCGGCGAATGCCGTTGACGGTCACGCCGCCCAAAGTTCCGGCACCGCTCAAGGTGACGCTGCCGTCGAATGTCGGCTCCGAGACCTCAGTGCTGACCTTCAGACTGATCCTGCCGGCCGAGAGGACAACCGGCGTGAACTGCAAACCGATGCCATATTCCTTGGTTTCGTATTCGTAGGTGATCTGACCGTCGTCGATGCTTTGTCCGGTGACCAACTGGAATTCACCGCCGACAAAGAAATTGGCGGGCTCACCCGAGATGGCCGTCAGGGTCGGCTCGGCGAGTGTCCTCATCACCCCGGCCTGCTCCATGGCGCGGATATAGGCCTGGACATTGTAGCTGCCGAGATCGAACTGGGAGAGCCCCGCCGTCTGACTGAGTACTTTCCCGAGGCCTACGGGATTGACCGAGCTGAAAGCCGTCTGGTTGCCAGCGCCTTGAAAATAGGTGTTGAAACCGAGCTGCTTGAGAATCTGGCGGCTGACTTCGGCAACCGTCACCTTCAGCGTGACCTGATCCTCGCCCTCAATGTCGAGAAGGTTGATGATTTGCGAGACCTGCCGGTCTTCGGCAAAGATCGCAGCGTCGCCACCATCGCCGATCGCCGTGATGTTGCGGGTGGTCGCTTCACCACCCTTCAGGAAGATACCGGCGATCTGGTTTGCCCGCGCCGCGTCCTGCGGGGTGCGAACCGTGCCCGTCAGGACGATGTTGTCGCTGATGATCTCGACCATGATGTTCGAATCGGGAATGAAGCGGCTCAACTGTCTCTGCAGGCCTGTTATGTCGCGCTCGATCGCCAGATCGAGGCTGACGATCGGGTTGCCATCGGCACCGAAGACGAAAATATTCGTCTGTCCGACGGCTTTTCCGAAGAGGTAAATCCTGCGGGAGGACCGGGTGACCGCATCGGCAACGGACGGATCGGCCACCAGAATGTCATGGGCATCTTCCGGCAGATCGACAACGATCGCCTTGTTGAGCCCCAACGAGACGGTCCGGTTGACCCCCGGCCCGGATTTTTGAACCTTGATCGTCTGTTCATTGGCCATGGCGGAGCCGGCGAACGGTCCAACAAGGGTGCCGGCAGTAAGCGCCGCCGTCGTCCCCGCAACCAAAGCCAGGCGACCGATGCCCGACGCAAAAGCTGATTTTCTTGAATTACGCACTGAATTGTCCCCGGTCTACTTTGCTGCGCCAATATTGATGATTTCGCCCGAACGGATCAGTTGAATGGTCGATCCGCCGTCTCCGCTCAGAAGATAATCCGCGCCCCCGGTATCGGGATCCTGCACATCCGCGACACTTCTGAGCGCCAGCGTCAACCGCGAGGCCATTTGCTGCGCGACGGCTATGATCTGCGCCTGTTCAGGGGTCAGTTCCAGCGTTGCGGTCGAACCGACGGCCGTCTTGTTGCCCTCTTCATCCTCCTGGATGCGCTGGTCGATCGCCAGAACCCGGATGTTGGACAGGATCGTTTCGGTCAGGAAGCCGCTGCCCTCGGAAGCGCGAACCATAATGACATCGACGCGATCATTGGGCAGGATGAAACCGCCGGCGCCCGTTTCAACCGTTATCTCGGTCGACACGGCCCGTTTTCCCGACGGCAGGATCGACGACATGATGCGGGTGTCCGAATCAACGACTTTTTCTCCGCGGATCGGTTCGCCCTCGAAGACCGGAAGCCGGACGATCGAACCCGACAATTCCTCAACCGCATCCGGGCGGGTTGAACGGGTGATGAACCCGTCGGCCACGGCGTTTTCAGGCCATTCCTGCCAGTCGAGATTGTCTTCGCTGAGCCGCGAGCCGATCGGCAGGCTGCTCGAAGCAACCAGCACCCTGTCGGTTGTGACATCCTTGACGACGGTCCGGACCGGCTGATCGTCGCGCCCGCTGATTTTCAACATGAGATATCCGGCCGCGACGGCCGCGACCAGCGCAATGGACATGACGATGAGGCGTGCAGGTTTCATACTCTTATCCCGGGCACATAATTGCTTGTGTCGCCGACAATGCCGCACCAATCGTGTAATTATGGTTAATGCAGCGCTACCGATCGTGCTTAACGAGCGATTAATCGGCCGGAAGGCTGCCGCGCCGGGACAAAACCCCTCATGCATGCAGGAATGAAACGGCATGCGAAACCCCACCCGAAGAACCGGGCGGGGTCGAACGAGTTCTCAAGACTGTGAGCCGGAAAGCGTCAGCCCAGATTGTTCACCGCATACTGAAACAACGGACTGGCCGGATAGCAGATGAAGCCGGCGATGCCGATGGCGACACCATAGGGGACACCAAGCTTTGAATCCGTCAGATGGCTGATCATGGCGACCCGGTTGACGACCACCGAGAACATGTTCGACCGGGCCAGCATTATCACCAGGGTCAAAAGCCCGCCGATCAGGGCAACATAGGTCAGGAAACTGAAAAGCTGCATCGTCAGGCCGAACCACAATGCGGTAGCGGTCAGCAGTTTCGCATCTCCGCCACCCATGACACCAATGCCGAACAGGGCAAAGCATACGGAGAACACCAGCAGGGCTGCTGCGAAATGCGTTGCGTAGACCATCCAGCCCATTCCGGTGAGCGGCGCCAGCAACGCAAAGGAGGCGATCAGAATGACCGAGACCCGGTTGGGGATGGTCATGGTGAAGATATCGGAGAACGCCGCATAGGCCAGGCAAAGCGGAAAAATCACAGTGATCGCTGCCAGCAGCATAATCGTCCTCCATCATCGCTTCGCGTCGCGTTGCCGGCATCCGCACCGGACCGGGCTATTTAAGACGCGAAACAATGCCAATTGGTTAAAAAAAAGCCCGGCCGCAGGAGGCCGGGCGTTTCTGACTTCGTTCTGCCCTGGTTCAGGACACCAGGGTGCGACCGTAACGTGGTAACAACTCTGTCGGAAACCGACCGTGACTGTCACACGATCCCAAGGGGATCTTAGTTGGCCGACTTCAGCTGTGTGCCGATTTCGTTGAAGACATTTTCCAGCTCGTTGCCAACGAGCGAGGCACCGGCGATCAGGGCCACAGAAATGAGGGCTGCAATCAGGCCATATTCGATGGCTGTTGCGCCCGATTCGTCTTTCAGAAAGCGTGCAAAAATCTTTGTCATTGGAATACTCCTTAGCTCCACGTCTACGTTCAGCACATCCGTCAACTTGTTCATCGTTGATCGGATGCGAGCAAATTATCGGGCATGATTTGAAATCTGCTTAAGAAACAGGGTTACCAAACCCTTGCCGTGAAATGGGCTGCATCGTGGTGAACGCTTGCTTAATGACACCGCGCATGGATCAGCGACCGACAAGAGACGCCTGAGGGGGCCAATTTATGCTGTGTCTACAGGGATATATATATAATGCCGGCGTCATCCCATGCCGGGCGGACCAACAGGTTCAGGCCTCTCGCGCATGCGGCAAAAACCAGACACGATCCACAAGAAAACCAACAATTTCCGAGTTTCGCGCGGCCCGTTAAATGTTCATTCACCATTCCGGGCGAGTTTTAGGGATGTCGTTTTGGCATGGCCTGAGGAGCAAAGCATGACCCGCCTGTCCGGATTGAAAGCCCTACTACCCCGTTCATTGCGCATGCTGGCCATTGCGGGCTTGGCCGGCGCAGCTGTCTCCACCGCCGCCATGGCCGAGGACACCATCAGGGTCGAACTGGACTATGCGCGCGTCATCAAACTGGACCGTCCCGTCAGCCGCGTCATCATCGGCAATTCCGATATCGCGGACGCCGCGGTGAGCGATGCACAAACCATCATCCTGACCGGGAAAAAGTTCGGAACGACCAATCTCGTGATCCTCGACACCGATGGTTCAGCCATTGTCGACGAACGGATCCTGGTGTCGCTGGAAAACAAGAACACGCTGCAGATTTACCGTCAGGCGGACCGGCAGATCATGTCCTGCACGCCCAATTGCGAAGATTTCGAGCTGCCGGAATAGGCTGGCGAACGGGGTTTTTCGGTCACCCACTACGGTGTGACATCCGTGGTAAACGCCAGCCAAACAAGTCAGATTTGATCCAATTTAATTCGGATACGGATTGGTAACGCATATTCGCTACAATCGCCGCACAGGTTTATCTTGTGGGGAAACATGCCGATCCGACGACCTATCATACGCCAACGCAGCGACAATGTGCAAGCCGCCCGCTGGACCACGCGATTTCGTCGTGACCGCGACGGCGGTGTCGCAATCGAGTTCGCGATCCTGGCGATACCGTTCTTTCTGCTGGTCTTCGCGATCATCGAAACCTGTGTCGCCTTTGCCGCCGAGCAAACGCTCAATTATGCGGTCGACAAGCTCGGCCGCCAGCTGCGAACCGGGCAGATTACCTTCAATACCGGCGAGGCCACCGACATCACGGAAAAAGAATTCAAGACCGAATTCTGCAATCAGCTTTCGATCATGATCGCCTGCGGCAAGGATGTGGATACACGGTTGTTCATCGATCTCAAATCCTATGCGTCGTTCGGGGCGATGCCCACCAAAGTGCCGCGCAAGAGCGGCACCTGGGGCGATCTGGATACGACAGGATTTACTTTCAATCCGGGCGGTTCGGCATCGATCAACATGTTGCGCGCCTTCTACAAATGGAAGGTAACGGCGGATCTGGTCCGCCCCTATATCACCAATATCCGCGACGGTTCTTCGACGCCCGAATACTATCTGATCGTCTCGACCACCGCCTATCGGAACGAAGCGTATGAGTAGCGGTTTTGTGGCCAATGGGGATCATAACCGGACCACAGGAGCGATGGGGCATCTCGATGAAATGGGCGCGTAGATTTCTTCACCGACAGGCCGGCCGCACCGCCGAAAGGGCCGAGCGTCTGCTGAGCAACCGCGAGGGTGCCGGCGCCGTTGAGTTTGCGTTCGTGGCTCCACTGCTCGTCCTGATCTATATGGGCGCGGTGGAGATTTCCGTTGCACTGTCCGTCGACACCAAAGTGTCACGCGCCGGCAATATCACGCTCGATCTCATCACCCAGGGCACGACGATTACGAAAAAGGAAATGTCCGATCTCGTCGATGTGGCGGCCAGCATCATGGCGCCTTTCGACGCCAGCGATATCGAGCTGAAATTCACCGGTATTACGGTCGACAAGTCGAAAAACGCCAAAATCGCCTGGTCCTGGGGCAGCAAAACGACCAAACCCTATGTCGACGGCGCATCGGTGACCATTCCGACCGGTCTTCGCATCGCCAATTCCTATTATGTGCGCAGCGAGATCGTCAACACGCATCAGTTCCTGACGTCCTATCCCTTCATGGGCAAGGCATCCGCCTCCATCGACATGAACGAGACCTATTATATGCGGCCTCGTCTTGGGACCGATCTCGACTGCACGGACTGCTGAACGACGGCGCCGGCCTTTGATTGTGTTGATGCATTCAGGTTTTGCCGACTCCGTCAAAACCTGAATTGCCCTGACGGCAACTTTCCGCTTGTGAAGCTCCAAACCAAGCCATAATTTGTGCGGCAATCGGCCGGAACCGGCTGACAGCAACAGGACAAATCATGGCTCGTGCAATCATATTGCTGCTGGATTCTTTCGGTGTCGGCGGCGCTCCGGATGCGGCGGATTTTGGGGATGCGGGCGCCGACACGCTGGGTCATATCGCCGAACATTGCGCCGCCGGGCTGGGCGATCGGGACGGTCTGCGCAGCGGCCCGCTGACGCTGCCGAACCTGACATCACTCGGGTTGGTGCAGGCGGCACGGCTGGCGACCGGCCAAACGCCCGTCGGCATGGATGACGGCACCCTGCCGATCGGCCGTTACGCCTGCGCCAACGAGATTTCCCGCGGCAAGGACACACCGTCCGGGCATTGGGAGATCACCGGTGTGCCGGTGACATTCGAATGGGGATATTTTCCGGACGAGGAAAACAGCTTCCCGGCGGACCTGCTGGCGCAGATCTATGAACGCGCCGAGCTTGACGGCAGCCTGGCCAATTGTCATGCCTCCGGCACGAAGGTGATCGCCGATTTCGGTGCGGAGCACATCGCCAGCGGCAAACCCATCTTCTACACATCGGCGGACAGTGTCTTTCAGATTGCAGCGCATGAGGAGCATTTCGGTCTCGAGCGGCTTTACAGCCTATGCGAAGTGGTCCGCGGACTGGTCGATTCGCTGAATATCGGCCGGGTGATTGCCCGGCCCTTTGTCGGCGAGACACAGATCGATTTCGAACGCACCGCCAATCGGCGGGACTATTCCGTTCTGCCCCCCGAACCGACCCTGCTCGACCGGGCCTGCAAGGCCGGCCGAATGGTGATCGCGGTCGGCAAGATCAGCGACATTTTCGCCCATCGCGGCATCAGCGAACTGCGCAAGGCCAATGGCAATATGGCGCTGTTCAACACGACGCTGGAGGCACTCGATTATGCCGGCGACGGCGACATCGTTTTCACCAATTTCGTCGATTTCGATATGCTGTACGGCCACCGCCGGGACGTCCCTGGCTATGCCGCGGCGCTGGAAGCCTTCGACACGAGACTGCCGGAAATCGCCCGAAAACTGAAGCGCGATGATCTTGTGGTCATTACCGCCGATCATGGATGCGACCCCACCTGGCGTGGCAACGATCATACGAGAGAACGTGTTCCGGTGCTCTGCTTCGGATCCGGCGTAACGGCTGGATCCGCAGGCATCAGGGAAACATTTGCCGACATCGGTGAAGGGATCGCCGAGCATCTGGGCCTCGAACCGGGCCCCCATGGAAGGAGTTTTCTTTGACCGCACATATTCCGAAGGCGGAACTTCACTGTCATATCGAAGGCGCCGCCTCGACCGGTCTCGCCCTTCAGCAAGCGGAAAAATACGGGGTCGACATCAGCGGGCTCATCGACGGAAACCGGTTCCAATGGGTTGATTTCACCAGTTTCCTTGCGGCCTATGACCAAACGGCGGGATTGTTCCGCACCGAGGAAGACTATGCCTTGCTGGCGCAGACCTATCTGGAGTCGATCGCCCGGGAGGGCGCCATCTATAGCGAGATCTTCACATCACCCGACCATGCGCGCAGCGCCGGGCTGTCTCCGGACGCCTATATCAACGGTCTGGGAGAGGGCTTGCGACGGGCCAGGCAGAGCACCGGCATAGAAGGGCGTATCATCATTACCTGTATTCGCCATTATGGCGGCGAACAGGCCATCGACGTCGCACGCTATGCGGCCGGCAGACCGCATGAGCTGGTCACCGGTTTCGGCATGGGTGGTGAAGAACGCATGGGATCACACGCGGATTTTGCGGCGGCCTTCGATATTGCCCGCAACGCCGGGCTCGGCATCACCACCCATGCGGGCGAACTGGTTGGTCCCGAAAGCGTGCTGGATGCGCTGGATCATGTGCGGCCGACCCGCATCGGGCACGGTGTCCGGGCGATCGAGGATCCGGCTCTCGTTGATCGGCTTGCCGATGAGGGCATCGTGCTGGAATGCTGCCCCGGGTCAAACGTTTCGCTCTCGGTGTTCGAGGATTTCGATTCCCATCCGTTTCGCGACCTGCACGATGCGGGCGTGAAGGTCACTCTGAATTCCGACGATCCACCCTTTTTTGCAACGACTCTGGGCCGCGAATACGCTGTGGCGCAGACCGCCTTCGGCATGAGCGACGAAGAGCTGACGCAGACAACACGGACCGCGCTCGAGGCCGCGTTCGTCGACGAGGACACAAGGCAGGCGCTGATTGCAAAGCTGTGACAAACGGTGGATGCGGGGCATTTGACAGCCCCGTGCGACTTGCCGCCAACCGGTGCAGAATGCAAGATAGCACCACAGGCCACGGTCAGGACCCTGGGTCTCCCCGTAACGCGAGTGGAAGGAAGCTCCAACATGGACGGCGTAACCGTCATCGACCATCCGCTTGTCCAGCACAAGCTCACCATCATGCGCAAGAAGGAAACATCAACGGCGGGTTTTCGTCGTCTGCTGCGCGAAATCTCCACCCTGCTTTGCTATGAGGTCACACGGGAACTCGACCTGACGCATGAAATGATCGAGACGCCGATGACGGCAATGGATGCGCCCGTGCTGGCCGGCAAGAAACTGGTGTTTGCGTCTATCCTGCGAGCCGGAAACGGGCTTCTGGAAGGCATGCTGGACCTGGTGCCATCGGCAAGGGTGGCGCATATCGGCCTTTATCGCGACCATGAAACGCTGCAGGCGATCGAGTACTATTTCAAGGCGCCGGACGATATCAGCAACCGGCTGGTGATTGTCGTCGACCCGATGCTAGCCACCGCCAACTCCTCTATCGCGGCAGTGGAAAAGCTCAAGGAACGCGGTGCGCATAATCTGCGGTTCCTGTGCCTGCTGGCGGCGCCCGAAGGCATCAAGGCCTTTCGCGAAAGCCATCCCGATGTTCCGATCTTCACCGCATCGATCGACAGCCATTTGAACGAAAACGGCTATATCGTACCCGGCCTCGGCGATGCGGGCGACCGTATGTACGGCACGAAATAGAGTGGTCAGCGCGCCGGTCATGTGGCGGTGTTGACAAATTGCTAACCAAACCGGGTTTCGCAGCGGATGCGGTTACAGCCCGTTTAGCTTTGGCATGGTTTAATCCAAACACTGAAACCGGATTGGAAGCCATGCAGCGTGCCCTTCTGTTTGTCGCTTTGGCCGTGGGCGCGGCACTGACCGTGCCACAGATTGCCGAACGGACACTTGACGATGCCCCGCGCGAGACGCTTCCGGCTGCGACATCCGCCGCGCCGGTCAAACAGAAAAACAGCGTTTCGGGTTCGGCAAGGCGCAGCGTTGTGCTCAGCGCCGATGCGCGCGGCCACTTTCAAGGCGTCTTTCGCATCAATGGCCGCAAGATTGACGGCCTGATCGATACCGGTGCGAGCGTCATCGCGCTAAACCGGTCGACCGCCCGTAAACTCGGCCTGTCGGTCAAGGCGAGCGACTTCACCTTGCGGGTGAACACGGCCAATGGCGTGGCCAAGGCGGCTCACGCCGTTCTGAGACGGGTGGAAATTCAGTCCATTCGGGTCGACAATGTCGATGCCCTGATCCTGGATGACAAATCGCTGTCGGGAACCCTGATCGGCATGAGCTTCCTCAACAAGCTGACGTCCTATCAGGCGCGGGACGGTAAATTGGTGCTCAAGGCCCGGTAGTCCTTCTCAAGCCCAGGATCAACTCCGCTCAACACGCAACAGAATGGATCCGGTTTCCGGCGGTTGCTCCTGAACCAATTCATACGCCTCGAGTACGGCATGGGTGGCTGCATCGGCCGCCGCGGCGTCACGCGCATGCACCATGGCGATCGGTTCGCCGGCCGACAGGTGCGCGCCGCAACCGGCCAGGTCGGTAAAGCCGACGGCGGGGTCGACATTGTCCTGCGGCCGCGTGCGGCCGCCGCCGAGCGCGACCACCGCCAGGCCGATTCCACGCGTGTCGATCGATCCGACGATACCGCTGTCCGGCGCAGGGACAGGCCTTATCATTGGCGCCTGCGGCAGATAGGAGGCGTGTTTTTCGATAAAATCGGCGGGTCCACCCAAGGCCGCCACCATATGGGCAAAGCGCTCGGCGGCCCGCCCGTCCTCGAGCACGGCCTGCGACATATGACGTGCGGCGGTCCAGTCACTTGCCACTTTGGACGAGATCAGCATCTCATCGGCAAGCGACAGCGTGACTTCCCTGAGACGCGGGTCCTGACGATGGCCGGTCAGGAAATCGACCGCATTGGTGACCTCGACGGCATTTCCGGCCGCACTTGCCAACGGCTCATTCATATTGGTGATGATCGCGGATGTCGGCAGACCCGCGCCATTGGCAACCGCCACAAGGCTTTCCGCAAGGGTGGTCGCGGATTCCACATCCGCCATGAACGCGCCATTGCCGGCCTTCACGTCCAGCACCAGCGCCTGTAATCCGGCTGCCAGTTTCTTGGACAGGATCGAGGCGGTGATCAGCGGCACCGATTCGACTGTCGCGGTGACATCCCGCACCCCGTAGATGCGGCGATCGGCCGGTGCGAGATCGCCGGTCTGACCGATGATGGCGCAGCCGACATCGGCAACCGTTCTGCGGAAAAGCGCATTTGACGGCACAACCTGATAACCGGGAATCGTCTCCATCTTGTCGAGGGTGCCGCCCGTGTGACCGAGGCCGCGTCCCGAAATCATCGGCACCGCCACACCACAGGCGGCGACGATCGGCGCCAGCATGAGCGACACATTGTCCCCGACCCCGCCGGTGGAGTGTTTATCGGCAATCGGACGATCCAGATCGGGCCAGGTGAGCACATCACCGGAATCGCGCATGGCGATGGTCAGGTCGACTGCTTCGCGGCGCGTCATCCCGTTGAAAAAGACAGCCATCGCAAAGGCTGCGATCTGCCCCTCGGTGACCCGGTCATCGGTGACGCCACGGATGAAGTCGGCAATCTCTTCGGTTTCCAGCTCCAGGCCGTCACGTTTTCTGCGGACGGTTTCCTGCGGCAATTGCGCCATCGATGTTCCTCCCGCCCGTCACCCGGCCCGAATGTTGAGATCAGTCGTTATCGACTGGCCAGCATCTCACGCAGCACCGCGGCAAGGCGCTTGCCGCCCAATGGCGCCATATCCTTGGTTTCCTGGTGCGAGATTTCTTCACCGCTCATACCAGCCGCCAGATTGGTGATGACCGAAGCGGCAGCAACGTCTAGGCCAAGAAAACGGGCAAGGATGACTTCCGGGACCGTCGACATGCCGACGGCATCCGCACCGAAGGTCCGGGCCATGGCAATCTCGGCCGGCGTCTCGAAACTCGGACCCGAGAACCACATATAAACGCCCTGGTGCAAATCGACTTCGGCGCGTTCGGCGGCGGCCCGCATCTCATCGCGCATCGTCGCGTCATAGGCATTGGTGAGGCCGACAAAGCGGCGGTCGCTGGGTTCCCCGAAAAGCGGATTGGTGCCGGAAAAATTGATGTGGTCTGTGATCTGCATGACCGATCCCGGCGGCATATCGGTCCGCAGCGATCCGGCGGCATTGGTCAAGATCAGCCGTTTGATCCCCAGACCATGAAGTGTCTCCAGCGGCGCGCGCATGGCCGATGCGTCGCCATTTTCGTAGTAGTGCGCACGGCCTGAAAGGAACAGTACCGGCGTATCGCCCCATTTTCCGGCAACGACCTGCGCCGCATGGCCGGACACCCCGCTGTGCGGAAAACCTTCGAGATCCTCATAGGGAACATGGACGGAGTCACTGATCTCCTCGACCACCGCACCCAGACCCGAGCCGAGAACAATCGCCGTTTTGGGCGCAAGACCTTTCAGCTTTGCGACAAGGACCGATATGGCCTGGTTCATTTGAGCACCTCCGCATCAAAAGCATAGGGAAGCAATTCGGTCATCGTAATGGTTCTGACCACGCCATCGTGGTCGCACAAGTGGATCAGCGTGTCCGGATCGGCAAATTCCGCGATGCGTTGGCGGCAGCCGCCACAGGGCGTGCAGGCATCCATCTTTTCTGCGATAACGGCGATTTCCCGTATTTTTCTGGCGCCGCCCATCACCATGTGGCTGATCGCCGTGGTCTCGGCGCACCAGCCCTCCGGATAGGAGATCACCTCGATATTCGCACCGCTGTAGATCTGACCGTCATCGGCGCGGATGGCCGCGCCGACGGGAAAGTGTGAATAGCGTGCATAGTTCTTGCCCATCGCCGTTCGGGCAGCCTCGTGCAGATCCCGGCTCATCGGTTCCTAGCGCTCCTTGACATAGGGCTGTCCGCCGGCTTTCGGCGGAATGGCCTTGCCGATAAAGCCGGCCAGCAAGATCACGGTCAGAATATAGGGCAGAGCCTGCATGAACTGGACCGGGACCTCGCCAATCAATGGCAGTTCGTGTCCCTGCATCAGGATGGCCGTGGCATCCAGAAAGCCGAACAGCAGGCAGGCCAGCATGACGTTGAGCGGTTTCCACTTGGCAAAGATCAAGGCGGCCAGGGCAATAAAGCCCTTGCCGGCCGTCATGCCTTTGACAAAGCCGGCGGCAACGGCCATCGACAGATAGGCCCCAGCAAATCCGCACAAGATGCCGCAGCAGATCACGGCCATATAGCGCATGTGCGGCACGGAGATACCGGCCGTGTCAACGGCGCCGGGATTTTCGCCGACAGCGCGCAGACGCAATCCAAAACGGGTTCTGTACAGAACCCACCAGGTAATCGGCACCATTGCAAAGGCGAAATAGGTCAGGACGAAATGGCCGGAAATCAGATTTTCATAGATCGGCCCGAGGATCGGAACGGATTGCAATGATTCAGCAAAAGGAAGTGTTACCGCCTGAAACCGGCTGTCACCATCCAGTTGCGGCGTCCGTCCTCCCTGCCGGAACCAGGCCTGACCGAGAATGACGGTGGCACCAAGCGCGATAAAGTTGATGGCAACGCCCGACACGATCTGGTTGCCGCGCTGGGTGATCGATGCAAAGGCATGAACCAGCGCCAGACCCACGGAGACCGCTACGGCGGCCAGAAGGCCGATCAACGCCGAATCATAGACGGCCGCCGCCGCGCCGCCGGCAAAAGCCGCCGCCAGCATTTTGCCCTCCAGGCCGATATCGAAAACGCCGGAGCGTTCCGAAAAAAGCCCGGCCAGCGCAGCCAGAATCAGGGGAACGGAAAGGCGGATGGTCGCTTCAAGGGTGACCAGGGCCAGTTGAAAATATTCCATTTCCTCAGCCCCCCGCCGGCGCTTCGGCCGGATCACGCGTGCCGCGTATGGTTGCAAAGAATGCAATCAACGTAGGCCGGAACATGTGTTCCAGCGCACCGGCAAACAGTATGACGAGGCCCTGAATAATCGTGATCATGTCGCGCGAGATATTCGGCATCTCGAACGAGATTTCCGCGCCGCCCTGATAGAGCATTCCGAACAGCACCGCCGCCGGAATGATGCCGACCGGATGCGACCGTCCCATAAGCGCCACGGCGATGCCGACAAACCCGGCACCGGTCACAAAATCCAGCTGCAGGCGGTGCTGGTCACCCATGATCGGATTGAGCGCCATCATCCCGGCCAAGCCGCCGGATACCAGCATGGTGATGATGATCACCCGCGCGTCCTTGATGCCGGCATAGCGGGCCGCGCTAGGGCTGGCGCCCATGGTGCGGATTTCGTAGCCGAGCCGGGTGCGCCAGATCAGCAGCCAGACCAGAAAGGCCGCCACCAGCGCGACGATGAAGGACAGGTTGAAAGGCGCGCCGCCAATATCCAGTCCAAAAATCGAAAGCAGCCAGTCCAGCCGTGGCAATTGACCGCCTTCGGCAAAGGTTCGGGTCTGCGGCGCCATCGACCCCAGCGGCTTGAGCACCTCAACCAGCATGTAGACCATCAGGCTGGAGGCGATGAAGTTGAACATGATGGTGGTGATGACGACGTGACTGCCGCGCTTGGCCTGCAGATAGCCGGGAATGAAAGCCCAGGCCGCGCCGAAAAGCGCGGCTGCAAGCACGGCAATCGGAAAGGTCACGAACCACGGGACAATATTGTCGAACCACAAGCAGGCCACCGCCACACCCAGACCACCGATATAGGCCTGCCCCTCGCCGCCGATATTAAAAAGACCGCAGTGAAAGGCCACCGCCACGGCCAGCCCGGTAAAGATGAAATTGGTGGCATAATAGAGGGTGAATCCGATGCCTTCACCATAGCCGAAGGCTCCCTGCACCAGCAGGGTCGCGGCCCGCAACGGACTCTCGCCGACAATGAGCACGACAAGTCCGGCCACCAGAAAGGCGACGACAAGATTGATCAGTGGAATCAATCCGTATTCCACCCAGAGCGGCAACTTTGCATAGGGCTTGCTCATTGTGCCGCCTCCTGCGCTTCTTCGACACCGGCCATCAACAGTCCCAATTCTCCCTCCGTCGCCTCGGGCGTGCGCTCGCCGACCACGCGGCCGGCAAACATCACCAGGATACGGTCCGACAGGGCCCGAATCTCATCGAGTTCGACCGAAACGAGCAGGACCGCCTTTCCCGCGTCGCGCATTTCGATGATCCGCCGGTGGATGAACTCGATGGCGCCGACATCGACACCGCGGGTCGGCTGACCGATGACCAGCACCGTCGGATCGCGCCCCATTTCGCGCGCGAGCACAATCTTCTGTTGATTGCCGCCGGAAAAATTGGCCGTCTTCAAACGGACATCGGGCGGCCGAATATCATATTCCTCGGCGCTTCTGGCCGCTTCCTGCCGAATATTGCCCAGATTGAGCATCGGCCCATTCAGATATCTCTCATCATAGTGGTAGCCGAGAATGGCGTTTTCGTTTTCCTCGAAACTCAGAACGAGACCCATGTGATGGCGATCTTCCGGCACATGGGCAAGGCCTCGCTTGCGCAGTTCCTCAGGATCGGCTTCGCCGGTCACACCGATGGGCTTGCCATCGAGCATCACCGTTCCGGTTTCGGCCTGGCGGATGCCGGTGATTGCCTGCAGAAGTTCCGACTGGCCGTTGCCGGCAACACCGGCGATGCCGACAATCTCGCCGGCCCGCACGTCCAGTGAGACATTGTCCACCATGACAACGCCGCGGCTGTCCCTGACGGTCAGATCCTTGACGGCAAGCTTGACATCCTGGGGATTGGCCTCGCCCTTTTCGACCCGCAGCAAGACGCGCCGGCCGACCATCAGTTCCGCCAGTTCTTCGACGGAGGTCTTGGCGGTTTCACGGGTCGCGACGATCTCGCCGCGGCGCATGACCGACACCTCATCGGTAATGGCCATGATCTCCCGCAACTTGTGGGTGATCAGGAGGATGGTCTTGCCCTGATCGCGCAACTGTTCGAGGATCCTGAACAGATGGTCCGCCTCAGCTGGCGTGAGAACGCCCGTCGGCTCGTCCAGAATGAGTATCTCGGCGCCACGGAACAGCGCTTTGAGGATTTCGACGCGCTGCTGCAAACCGACGGGAAGCTCCTCGATCACCGCATCGGGGTCGACTTCCAGTGCATATTCGTCTTCGAGACGTTTGAGTTCATGGCGCGCCTTGGTGATTCCGCGGTTGAGCACGGCGTTTTCCTCGGCGCCCAGCATGACGTTTTCCAGCACCGTGAAATTGTCGACCAGCATGAAATGCTGGTGCACCATGCCGATGCCCAGGGCAATCGCGGTGTTCGGATCGCGAATGATCGTCGGCGCGCCATTGACCTGAATGTCACCCCGGTCGGCCTGATAGAACCCATAGAGAATGGACATCAATGTCGATTTGCCGGCACCGTTTTCCCCAATAATGCCGTGGATTGTCCCCTTGCGCACTTGCAGATTGATATTCTTGTTGGCGTGAACGGCACCGAAACTCTTGTCGATCCCCTTCAATTCAATAGCAAGATCTCCCATACGCCATCCATTTGCTAATCAATCGGTTTGGCCGACAACACTAGACCGTGTCAGGCTTAAATGGAACCGGTTCTGTTTGTGGTCGGCGCGGTGATCGGCAAGGAAGGAGCGCAGAGCGATGCCGGAGGCATCTCTCGAGCATCCTGACGCAGCAGGCGCCCGCCGACCGCAAACCCGAAGGGCCGAGCGTATTTGCGCCAAATCCTTCGCACAAAGCCTCGGTCGGGCCTAGGCATCTGCTTGCCGCGATGCCAGCCCAAATCGGCGATTTTCATGAATTGCTCTGTTCCTGAGCGCCCAAGGTGTTGATAAACTGGCCTTTTGGCGGTCGATCGGAGACGCACACGAGATGATGTCAGACTTTACTTTCAACACGACACCGCACATCATCATGCGCGCCGGCGCCGCCGAGACGCTGGCAGAGAGCGCGGGTGTGTGTCTCGGCGCCCGTGTCCTTTTTGTCACCGACAGGGGGATACGCGGTGCCGGTCTCGAACAGCCGGCCGTGCGGTCACTGGAGGCCGCCGGACACCAGGTGACACTGTTTGACGAAGTTGAAGCCGATCCCAGCGAGGCGACCCTGATGCGGGCTCTCAGCGCGGCGCGATCATGCCAGGCAAGCGGGATCGTGGCGCTTGGCGGCGGATCGTCGCTCGACATCGCCAAACTCGTCGCCCTGCTGGCAGGGTCCGGCGAAGCGCTCGATGACGCCTGGGGCGTCGGCAATGCCAAGGGACCGAGATTGCCCCTGGTTCTGGTGCCCACGACGGCGGGAACCGGATCGGAGGCGACGCCGGTTTCGATCATCACCGTGTCGGGCGATGAAAAGCGCGGTGTGTCATCGCCGCTCATTCTACCCGATATTGCAGTGCTGGACGCCGCGCTGACCGTGACACTGCCGGCTGCGGCGACGGCCGCCACGGGAATCGACGCGATGGTGCATGCCATTGAGGCCTACGCCTCCCGCAACCCCAATAACAATCCCATGTCGCGCATGCTGGCGATCGAAGCGCTCGAATTGCTGGGTGCGCATATCCGCAGGGCGGTGTCCGCACCGGAGGACCTGGAAGCCCGCAGCGCCATGTTGCTCGGTTCCACCCTTGCCGGCATGGCCTTTGCCAATTCCCCGGTTGCTGCCGTGCATGCGCTGGCCTATCCGATCGGCGGCACGTTCCACATTCCCCATGGCCTTTCAAATGCGCTGATCCTGACAAACGTTCTTCGATTCAATGCCGCTGATGGCAGCAACGGGTCGGCGCAGCTCTACGCGCAGCTTGGACCCCATGCCTTCGCCGATTTCTCCGATGCCGGCGGAACCCAGGCCAATTGCGCGGCCTTCATCAACCGGCTTGACACGCTGGCAACGGATATCGGCCTGCCGCCGCGGCTGCGCGACGTCGGAATCGGCGCGGACGCCTTGCCGAAAATGGCCAGCGATGCGATGAAACAAACCCGCCTCCTGGTCAACAATCCGCGTCCGGTCACCGAGGCCGATGCCTTGGCCATCTACCGCGCAGCATGGTGATCCGATGAGCCGACCGACTGCCTATTCAAGAAACGCGTTTTCGCTGTTTCGACCGCTGCAGACCCGCTGGGCGGACAATGATGTCTACGGACATATGAACAATGTGGTCCATTACGGCCTGTTCGACACCGCCATCAATGGATGGCTGCTCGAACGGGGCCTGCTGGATTTCAAATCCGGATCGACGATCGGCCTCGTGGTGGAGACCGGCTGTCACTATTTTGCGGAAATGGCTTTCCCGGACCGGGTTGATGCGGGCATCGGCGTCGAGCGCATCGGAACATCCTCGGTGACCTATCGCATCGCGCTGTTTCGCAATGATGAAACCAGCGCTTCGGCGCAGGGCCGCTTTGTCCATGTTTATGTCGACCGGCGGACCCGGCGGCCGAAACCACTGGATGGGACCTGGCGCGCAGTTCTGGAGGAGGCAAGGCTGTGAGTGCACAATCCGAAACCAAGGAGCGACTGGATATTCTGGAAGAGCACGTGGCGCATCAGGCGCGCACGATCGATGAATTGTCGGAGCAACTGAGCAATCAATGGACCACGATCGATGCGCTGCGCCGGCAGCAGAAACAACTGACCGACCGGCTGCTGGCGATGGAGGAACAATCACATGACGCCCCCGCGAACACCAGGCCGCCACATTACTGAGGCGAAGGGATGCAATTGAAACATGGCTGAATTCAGTGGATTCACACCCCTCGTGCGGTCGCTGCCCGCCACCGTTCCCTTTGTCGGACCGGAAAGCCAGGAACGGGCAAGCGGACGACGTTTCAGGGCCCGTATCGGCGCCAATGAAAATGGCTTCGGTCCGGCGCCATCGGTGCAACAGGCGCTACGCGACGGTGCTGCGGAAGTGTGGAAATATTGCGACCCGGAAAACCATGACCTGCGGGAGGCACTGGCCCGCCACACCGGATTGAAGCCGGCAAACATCCAGATCGGCGAGGGTATCGACGGTCTGCAGGCGCTCACCGTGCGTCAGATCGTGACCCCCGAGAAGACCGTTGTCACGTCGCTCGGCGCTTATCCGACTTTCAATTTTCATGTCGCCGGCCATGGCGGACGGCTCGTCACCGTGCCCTATCGCGATGACCGCGAAGACCTGGATGCGTTGCTTGGCGCTGCCGAACGGGAAGGGGCGGTGATGGTCTATCTGTCCAACCCCGACAATCCAATGGGGAGCTGGCACAGCGGCGCGGATGTCGCGGCCTTTGCCAGGGCCCTGCCTGAAACGACCATGCTGGTTCTCGATGAAGCCTATCTGGAGACTGCACCGGCCGATGCGGCGCCGGCGCCGGACGCGCTGATCGACCTGCCCAATGTTCTGCGCATGCGCACCTTCTCGAAGGCCTATGGCCTGGCCGGACTGCGCTGCGGCTACACATTCGGCCACACCGATACGGTCGCATCGTTCGACAAGGTCCGCAATCATTTCGGCGTCAACATCATGGCCCAGATTGCCGGACTGACAGCGCTTCGCGACCAGGCCCACCTGGACACCGTTTGCACGCGGATCGACAGGTCCCGACAGCGCATTGCGGCGATCGGCCGGACAAACGGGTTGGATCCGCTGCCTTCCGCGACCAATTTCGTGGCGCTCGATTGCGGTCGCGACGCCAATTTCGCAACTGCCTTGATGCAGGAACTCGGGATGCGCGGCATCTTTGTGCGCATGCCAGGCGTTGCGCCGCTCAATCGCTGCATCCGGATCAGTTGCGCACCCGATGATGCGCTTGACATTCTTGAACAGGAGCTGCCCGACGCACTTTCAGCGATTGGCTGAATTTACACGTTTGTTCCTCGCATCCGCCTTTCACCCGTCACAATCCAACACTACAGGATGTGGATCAGCCGGCCCGTCCGGGGCGGCACATGCCTTCATCCCCAGAATCGCCTACAGGAAATTTCTGTTGTGACTGTCAGACGCCTTGTCGTTGTCGGAGTGTCGGTTGTCTTGATCCTTGCGGCGGGTCTTATCTGGTTCCGGCCGATCGCTGAAAGCCATCCGGCTCTTGTGCAATCCGATCTGCCGCCGATCATTCCTCTGCGTGCGTTCTATGCCGATGCGGATGAGCGCTGGCGCTACCGCCTGTCTCCGGATGGCCGGAAACTGGCCTGGCTGGAGGCCAAATGGCTGCGGCCGGCACTTTGGGTCAGGCCGCTGGACGACGAAGATACCGAGATCTTTCATACGGATGACCGGGTGCGCTGGTACCGCTGGTCGAGCGATTCGAAATATCTGCTTTATCTTGCCGACCGGGACGGGTGGGAAAACGATGTTCTCGTTTCCATCGATACCACGACACCCGGCTCGCAACCGCGCACCTATGATTTTGGGAAGAATGTGAGAACGGCTCTCGAATTCATTCCAAATGACGGTGGCGCCGATGTGGTCGTGGCACACAATGCCAGAGACCGCTCGCGGTTCGATCTTTATCGTCTCGATCTGGAATCCGGTGAGACCGAACCGCTGGATCTCAGCCTTGATCAGGGCACCCATTGGAGGTTCGACCGCAATGGCGACATCTTTGCCCGCAAACGATTCCTGACCGGTTCTGATTGGCTGCAGGAAATCCGCGACGGCGACGCATGGCGCCGATTGCTGGGCGGTGGCATGGAAGAGGCATTTTACCTGATCAGCGGCCCCGATGACACCAACGCCGCGCTGGCTCTCTCCAATCTCGGCCGCGATACAACGGCGCTTGTCCAAGTCGATCTGACGACAGGTGACATGACGGAAATCAGTGCCCGGCCCGATGTGGATTTCGGCAATGTCGTGCTTCACCCGGAAGATGATCGTCCTTTGATCGCCCTGCACAATCCCGGCTATCAGACGCGCGAATTTCTTGACGAAACCATGCGTGAGCATGTTGAGGCGCTGAACCTTCCCGAAAACGCGGCGCTGCATTTTCGGTCCTACTCGGACGATTTTTCCAAAATCCTTGTCTCGGTGGAGGAGGCCACGGGCGGCTTCCAAACCAAGCTCATCGACACACGGAAGAAGACAGTCGACTCCATTTCATACCCACCGATCGCCCGTTTCAAGGACCGACTGTCGGCTGTCGAACCGGTGTTCATTCCCGCTGCCGACGGTCTGACGATCCCGGCATTTGTGTCAAAACCAAAAGGCGTGACCGGTCCTGCGCCGATGGTGATGCTGATTCACGGCGGCCCGGTTGCCCGGTCAGTCTGGGGATACCAGGACTTGCGGGCGTGGCTCAACAACCGGGGATACGCGGTTCTCGACGTCAATTACCGCGGATCGGCCGGCTATGGCCGCGCTTTTCGCGAGGCGGCCATTGGCGAGGTCTCACGCAAGATGCATCAGGACATTGTCGATGCGCGTCAGTGGGCGGTCGCCGAAGGCGTGGCGGATCCGGACAATATTGCCGTTGTGGGAGGAAGTTTCGGCGGCCTGAAAGTGCTGACCGCGTTGACGCAGAGCCCCGATCTGTTCGCGGCGGGGGTCGATATCAACGGCATCAGCGACCTGACGACCATGTTGCAGGAGGTGCCTGTCTACTGGCGCGGCTGGCCGGACTGGTACCGCAAATACATCGGCGACCCTGAGGATGCGGCGCAATTGGAGGACATTCGCGACCGGTCTCCCATCAACCATGTGGACAAAATCTCAAGCCCGCTGCTGATCGTTCAGGGCGCCAATGATGTGCGGGTCGTTCGTGATCAGGCCGACCGGCTGGTCGAGGCGCTCGCGGCGCAGGGAAAACCGCATGAATTGATGCTTGTTGAGGGGGCCGGGCACCAGTTCGCCAATTGGAGCTGGCAGCAGCGGCTGCTGGTGATGCGCCGGATCGAACGCTTCCTGGCCACCCATATCGGCGGGCGGGCGGACGGATTCGACTATGCGGTTCTGGGTGCCCACATCATCCCGCAATGATGCGCACCGCCGGGACCGCCTATTCGGACGGTACGATGAAAGACGCTGCCCGGGAAATGACATCCTCGCTCATCTGACGCCGGTTTTGCTCTTCCTGCTCGGTGGGCGCCTGCAGATCCGAGAACAGAAGCAGAGTATAGACGACGATGTCCTCAATCAGCACTTTCGAAACGATAGTCTCCTGGACCAGATCCTCCGCCGAGCAGATCATCCGAAGCTCTCGCGTCGGATGATCACTGGGTTTGACCTCCCGCGCGCCGGACAGAATATCGCCTTTACAGGCGCCGGTCATTTCCTGAAGGTCCGCGGCATCCGTCTCGCGCAGTTCCATATTTTCACGAGCAGGCCGCACATAAACGCCACCGATCAGATTGACCGACGGCGCATTCCAGAAAACACCTTCGCCTATATTCAGTTTTTCGACCTCCTCGTCGGTCCAGAACTGGAAATCCCGGACACCGATTTCTGCGATCATGCCGGTTGCGATCTGGTAGAGCATCGACTTGTCGACACCGGTTGAAGCGGTTTGCGGCGCGGCGGGTGCGGAGGGTGTCTGCTGATAGGCAAAAAATTCTCTGGCGCATCGACGGGCGAGATCCAGTGCCTGATAGGTTCCCGTCAGGTCGTATACGCCGCGTCGGTTGCCCGCTTCAATCATGACCTTGAAGCCCTTGCGAAAGGCCGTCAGGGCGCGATCGAAATCTTCAATCACGAGGACTGCGAAGTCCGACCCCAATGCCTGGGCCTGTCCGCGAAAGGGTGGCCGTCTGTCCACCTTCAAAAGAACCGGGAACTTCTCGCCCTTCACAAGACGGAAACCCGGATTGGCAAGAGCCACCGTGATCGTGCCGTCCCGATTGATGAAAAAATAGAGCCTGTCCCCATTTTCATAGGAGGCGAAAACCGAACAGTGCCTGAACTGGCCGATCGTCGTGTCGGTATAAGCGCCGCCGACCCATTGGCCGTATTTGAACGCGGAGCCGGGGATTTCGTCCGCCATGGCGGAACAGGAAAGAAGAAGAGCGAGCAGGCCGCCAATGAAGATTCGCATCCGTGAGTTCCCTATTTCGATCCTTGCCTCTCAGGGTTGAGCGCATAGTCGCAAATCTTCGTTTCACTTGCAACACATACCGTGATACACTTTATGCGTGTATTTTAGTTTCCGCGCGAAAGGCCTTGGCGATGCATGGCGGGATCTCGCAGCTCTTTGCCATCACGGTGATGGCGCGCCGGAGCGAAATGCACGCCGAATTGCCTCCGACATGGCGGCGACGGCGGAGCTCGCGACCGACCCATGACTATCCAGAACGAGTTTTGAACGCGGCATGCGGTTGAAGGCTGCCGGCTGGGTCAAGATTCGTAAATCCCTGCCGATCCCGGCTTCGCCAAGCAAGCCAATGGCAATTCCGGCCTCAATCGCCGCCGTGACGCCGGCGACGCTCTCGCTGGAATAGACAATGCGATAGTTGCGGCCGCTGTCACGCAAGGTTTTGAGGGCCACGTCGCGCCACCAGCAGGCGCGGTCGAACAGCGCAATGGGCAGGGGATCCAGTTGATCCGGGGCGTGAAAACGTGACGCGACCCAGAAAGTGCGCTCCTGTGCGAGCACCTCCTGGTGAGGCCCGGCTGTCTCGACCTCATACAGGGCCAGATCGAGTTGACCGCCTGCAACGGCCTGCTCGAACCCGGCGCCGGCGGCACATTGAACCTCCAATTCAACCTGTGGATGCCGCTTGGCGAACGCGGCCACGATGCCGGCCAGGACCGTCCGGCTGCGATCGTCCGGGATGCCGATGCGGATGACCCCGTCAAGATCATCCGAGCGGATCTCCGCCAGCGATGCGTCAAGCAGCGCAACGGTGCGCCGGGCAACCGGTTCCAGCTTCTCACCGGCCGGACTGAGTGCAACACCCCGCCCGTGGCGCTCGAAGACCGGCTTGCCGACAATGGCTTCAAGCCGCTTGACCTGCAGGCTGACGGCAGACTGCGAGCGCCCGATCTTTTCGGCGCCTGCACTGATGCTGCCGGTGTCGATGATCGCCAGAAACGAGCGGAGCAGGTCACTTTCCAGGCCAGCCATAGGTCCTCCTATCAAAAAAACTCATATCTGTCATTTAAACTATTCGTTTTTCATCTGAGTGGCCATTTCTTATCTTGCGGACAGGAAATGGAGAACGGCCATGTCAACACGAACAAGCGGACAGACGTCAGGTCTCATCCTGCCCATGCTGCTGTCGATGGGCGTGGCGGGTCTGGTCGTCCTTGCGCTGTTCATGCCGGATACGATCCGCGCACTGGTCCTCTTCGTGGCGAACAGTCTGCTCGCCGTTGCGCCGATTGTGGTGCCGGGGATCCTGCTGGCCGCGTGGATCACCGCCAGTGGATTTGGTGACAATATCGCCAGGGCCTTTGAAGGCCGAATAGCCACCACCGTGCTGGCCGCATCGCTGATCGGGGCCATCACACCGGTGTGCGGCGTGACCGTTCTTCCGCTGATGGCGGGACTGTTGAGTGCCGGCGTTCCATTGGCTCCGATCATGGCCTTCTGGCTGTCCTCACCGATCACCGATCCGGCGATGCTGGCGACCACCGCCGCGACGCTTGGCCTGTCCTTTGCCGTCGGCAAGACGATTGCCGCTTTTCTGCTCGGACTGACCGGTGGTCTGGTGACGGCGATGTTTGCAACCCGCCCCTGGTATCAACAGGCGCTTCGTCAAAACCGGCTGGTCGGCAGCCTTGGCGCGCCGTCCTGCGGCTCGTCAGCCGGTTTTGACCCAAAAATCTGGACGTCAGCCGACAGGCGCAAGCGGTTCCGGCAGGAGACATGGTCGATCAGCCGCCTCATTTTGATCTGCCTCATCCCGGCCTTTGCCGCCGAATACGCCCTCAATGCGGTGCTGCAGCCGCAATCGCTGACGCCTTTTATCGGCGCGGGAAACTGGTGGGCCGTGCCGGTGGCCGTGTTCGTCGGGGCACCCGCCTATCTGGACGGATATGCGGCGCTGCCGCTGACCCGCAGCCTGATCGATCATGGCATGTCGCCGGGGGCGGCCATGGCGTTCCTGATTTCCGGCGGCGTCGTCAGCATCTGGGGCGCCATGGCGATCTTTCCGGTGCTCAAGATCAGGCCATTTCTTCTCTATATGGGACTGGCACTTGCCGGCTCCCTGGCTTCAGGCTGGCTGTTCGACTGGCTGGCCTGACGGTCAGGCCGTGCGTTCGGGGCTGGAGGTCTCCCGTGGGACATCCGCTCCGCGCACGGTCTCGACCTGGCGCAAAAAATCCCGGAACATGGCATTGAAGGTCTGAGGATCCTCAAGAAAGGGCGCGTGACCAGCCGTTCCGACATCCTGTGGCGCGCCACGCCAGATATCGCCATAGGGCAGTGACCGGCAATAATCATGATTGATGAACGGATCACGGGGACCGTTGATCATGGCGAAGGGTACCGTGCCCTCACGCATCAATCGGGTCTGGCGCGGCCAGTCGATCGTCTTGAGCTTGGCAAAAGCCTGTTCGCGCGCCTGCCCGTCGGTGCGCCACACGGCTTGCCACAGAAGCGGCTCCAGCCCCTTTTCCATGCCGATCGTATGGGTCGCATAGGCAGCTTTTTCGCTGGGCGAATGAAAGCGCTTGCCGGCCAGTTCCATATGCGGCGTTGCGATGTAACCGCGCGGCATGTCGTCGGGATATTTGTTGACCGGCGAGGTGCCGCAGATCGCCAGCGCGGAAATGGGACCGCCGCCGGCGGCGTATTCCAGCCCGACATAACCGCCGAGCGACCAGCCGAAAACCACCGGTTCGCCGAGGCCGAGCTGCGCGACCAGATCGGCGACGATCTCCGCATAGGCTTCCACATTGTAGTCGTCCTCGGGGTCGGCATTCGGCGAGACCCCATGGCCGGGCAGATCTAAAGCCACGACCCGGTAGTCCTCACGAAAGGCCTCGAACTGGTGTCGGAAAACCTCCTTGGCAGACGAGTTGCCGTGGATGAACAGAAGTGTCTTGTCGCCTTTTTCCGTGTCGCAGACCGAGACCCGGCCGTGCCGGGTTTCAACCAACCGGTCCGCAACGCCCATGGCTGCGGCCCGCACCGATTGTCCGGTCCGGCGCCGCCAGGCGGCGAGCCAGTTTGTTTTCAGCCGGTTGGCCGCGCCCCATGCTTCCTGGAGGGCAGCAAAAAGACCGCCGGGATAAATCACCACCACGGCGATGATCAGCAGCGCGATGATGATGCTGCGCCAGGATCCGTAATCCCCCAGAAGCTGGGCGAGAATGGTGATGACGAAGGCGGCGATCAGCGATCCCCAGATGGTCGAGATGCCCCCCAGCAACAGGATCGAAAGGGTTATCGTCAGGAAACCGAGACCGAACACATCGGGCGAGGCGACGCGCAGATAGGCGCCATAGAAACCGCCGGCGAGCCCCGGAAAGAGGGCGGAGGCGCAAAGGGTCAGCAGCCGGATCCGGCCCTCGGACACACCACGCGCAATGGCGTAATATTTGTTGTCCCGTAACGCCTTGATGGCGCGGCCGAGCGCCGAACGCTCCAGCTTGTAGAGAAACAGTGTCGAGGCCGCGAGCAGCAAGAGGGCGAGGTAAAAATAGCCGATGCGGCCATCGCTGCTCAGCCGGTACTCGCCAAGCGTCAGCCGCGGAAGCAGGACCATGCCGCTAGTTCCGCCGGTATAGTCCGACTGGCTGACGACAATCTGCAGCAGCAATTGCGCCGCCGCGATGGTGACCAGGATGACATAGATGCCCTCAAGCCGAAGGATCGGAATGGCCAGCAAAGCCGCAAAGACGATGGACAGAACCGGCGCCAGAACAAGGGCGATCCAGGGGTCGATGCCGACGATCTTGGCGGCGATGCCATAGCTGTAAAGACCGATGGCGAAGAACGCCATATGGGCGAAATTGACGACACCGCCGAGCCCCAGCGAGATGTCCCAGTTGGAAGCTAGGATGGCGTAGATGAAGACCAGGATCAGCGTATGACGGACATAGGTGTCGGTGAACACCAGCGGGATCACGGCAAGAACGGCCAGCGACAGAAGGACCGGCAGGAAACCGTTGGTGCGGTGAAAGGGCGGCGCGTATTTCACAATGGCACCCCGGCTACAAAGTCTTCGACCGGTGGCCAAACAGGCCTTCCGGCTTGATCAGCAGCACAGCGATCATCATGGCGAACAGCACGGCCGGCGCCCAGTAGAGCCCGAGGAAATAGGCTGAGAAGGACTCCGCGATGCCGACAATGAAGGCGGCATAGATCGGGCTGGTAAAGCGTGCGACGCCACCCAGGATGACGACGATGAGCGCCTTCATCAGCGGGTCCGCGCCGAAGGTCGGGCTGATGAAACGCAGCGAGCCGGTAAAGACACCGGCGAGGGCGGCGGTCGCCGCCGACAGTCCGATGGTGATGGCGAACAGCATCGACACGTTGAGGCCCATCAGTTCCGCCGCTTCACGGTTTTGCGCCGCCGCCCGCATGGCGCGCCCCAGCGACGTGCGGCGCAGGAACAGCGCCAGAGCCAGCAGGGTCAGCAGGGCGACGAGCAGAACAACGATGTCGTAGACATTGATGCTGGCGCCGAAAAAACCGACCGATCCTTCAATCGGCGGCGTGATCTGCTTGTCCCGCGGACCCCAGCCGATCAGAATGCCGTTTTCGATGATCGATGCGGCGGCAAGTGTCGTGATCACCGCAAGCAACACCAGATTGGCGTTGCGCTCGAAGGGCTTGACCAGCACATAATGCAGCACAAATCCGATGCCGAACATGATGATTACCGAAAGGGCGGCGGCTAGGAGGAAGCCGGCCCCGCCGCTGACGCTCTGGGTCACCTGCCAGGCGACATAGGCGCCCAGCGCCACGAAGGTGCCATGGGCAAAGTTGAACACACCCAGCGTGGTCCACACCACCGCCAGCCCGGTGGCCATCAGGGCATAGAGCCCGCCAAGCAAGATGCCCGAGGCCAGGATGAAGAGGAATGTGTCAGTCGAAATCACAGCGCCTCTCCAAACATCATGGTCATGATTTCATCGTGGCTTGGCATGGATTCGGCATCGATTTCCCGGGTGATCGTGCCGTGGTCGAACAGGAACAGGCGGTCGACAAGGCTGGTCAGAAACTCGACATTCTGATCGACGATGATCAGCGGGACTTTGCTTTCCCGGATCCGGCGCACCGCTTGCGACAACTCGATGCGCAGCTTCGGCGACAGACCCAGCGTCGGTTCGTCGAGAATCAGCAGCCGCGGCAACGCCAGCAGTCCGACGGCAATCGACACCATCTGCCGTTCACCGCCCGACAGGTAGCGGATTTTGGAGTCGCGCCGTTCGCGCAATCGCGGGAAGAGATCGTCTACACGCCGACGCATTTCGGCAATGCCTGCACGCCCTTCGGCGGCGCGCGGCGCGATGTCGAGAACCTCTTCCACGGTCATTTCGGGGAACAGCAGATTGCCCTGCATGACGTAGATCAGGCCGGCGCGGACAACGGTCTCGGCCTTGATCCTTCGCCGGCGAAACAAGTCGTAATTCAGGTTTCGGGACGTTCGGGCCCGCATCTTTCCTTCGGCGTTCAGGCGGTTGCCGGCGAAGATGATATCGCCGTCCCAGGGATCGAGAAGCCCGGCAACCGTTTTGAGCAAGGTGGTCTTCCCATGCCCGTTGGGGCCGAAAAAGCCCACCGATTCATGATCGCCCACCGTGAGCGTGATGTTGCGAAACACCGAAATCGGCGGATAACCGCCACCCAGATTGCGCAGTTCCAGCAAGGGTGCGTTCACGCCGGTTCACCCAGATAGGCTTCAATCACCGCCTTGCGGCGGATTACCTCGGCCGGATCGCCAAGGGCGATGATGCGGCCCTGCTCCATCACCAGAAGGCGGCTGGAGACCGACATCAGCAGGGGCAGCACATGTTCGATAAGCAGGATGGTGACGCCCTGTGCGTTCAGGTTCACGATGGTCTCGCGAACCCACTCGATCTCGCTTTCGACCAGCGAAGATGCCGGTTCGTCAAGCAGCAGGACTTGCGGATTCTGAGCCACGGCCGTCGCCATCATCAGCTGCTTTTGATAAAAGACCGGCATGGTTGCGGCATGCATGTTGTGAAAATTGCGGGGGAAGCCGACCCGTTCGGACGCCTCATCCGCCAGCTTTTCGGCCTCCCGTCCGCGTTTTCCGAGTGTCTGTTCGATGGCCACCAGGATGTTGTCGATACACGACAGCGAGGCAAAGACGGCCTCCCGTTGAAAGGTTCGGATAATGCCAAGCCGGGTGATCTGGTGATCGGACCAACGCTCGATCGCCTGGCCGTCGAACTCGACCGAACCGCGATCAGCACCAAAGGGGATCCGGCTGATCAGATTGAACAGCGTGGACTTGCCGGACCCGTTGGGTCCGGCAATCCCCAGGATCTCGCCCGGCTGAACCTTAAAAGACAAATCATTGACCGCGACAAGCGCACCAAAGGACTTCGTCAGCCCGGCGACCTTCAACAATGGCGACATGGCCGTTGCGCCGGTTGTGCTATTTCGTCATCCAGTCCGGTGTCTTGAAATCGCCGGCCTTGTATTTTTCCGGGCCGATCATCACCCCTTTGCCATCCTGGATCTGAAAGAACGTCACCGGGATGAAATCATTGCCCTGACGGGCCACATGGGTTGCCGGATCGAATTCCAGATGGCCCGACGTGACGGCCCGCTTCGTCTCGCCGATCGCCTTACCGATGGCTGTGTGGTCCTTTGGATCACCGACCTTTTCGAGCGCTTCGAAATAGACATTCGTCATTTCATAAAGGCCCGTGCCATAGGCGCCGGAATCCACGCCATATTCGTTGCGGTAGGTGGCTGCGACCTCCTGGCCGCGCGGATGACCGGGAACGTCAAGTGTCGCTCCGATCGCATTGTAGAGGATGCCGTTGGAATTTTCCTTGGTCAGTTCGACGAATTCGGGGACCAGCGGCGCATATTGCAGGAAAACCACCGAATTGGTGGGGTTTTCGCGGAACTGATTGGTGAACAGTGCCGCATTCGATGGAATGTAATCGGTGTTGATCACCACATCCGGCGGGTTTTCCCGCACTTTCGCCAGGATCGGCCGCCAGTCGCTGACCGGGCCGAACGGCACCAGCTCATCCGTGGTGATGGTCCAGCCGGCATCGGTAAAGGCCGTCTTCATGCCCTCCGAAATCGTCTTTGAATAGGGATTGTCGGACGAGATCATGGCGACTGTCTTGTTGTCGATCGAGAAATGGCCGGCCGCAGCCAGCTCTTCGATCATCGGCGTGACATCGGTTTCATAGCCCTTGAAGTCGGCGGTAAAGGACCAGCAGCAGGTATAGGCGTCGGGGTCCTCAGACACGATGGCTGCAAATTGCGGCGACGGCCCGGCCGGAATATAGGGCATATTGGCTTCGGCCATCAGTTCCACTTCAAACATCGACAGGCTGGCATAACCGGTCAAGATCACTTCGACGCCGTCGGTCGACAAAAGGCGTTCGGCAGCCGACGACACATTGGCAGCCGAATGATCGACCACATCGGCGGTGACGACTTCGAATGTATGGCCAGCGACGCCGCCCTTGGCATTGGCCTCCTTGACGGCCAGTTCGACGCCCTTGACGAATTCTTCGCCATCGGACGCCGTAGGACCTGTCAGCGGTGCCAGAACACCGATCTTGACCACATCGGCCCATGCGACGGCCGATGTCAAAGCCGTCAGGGCCGTGGCCATTGCCAGTATGCGTGTCAGTTTGCTCATACGAGCCTCCCCGGGTTTCCTGAAATTCAATCTTGTCCAGTCCTCAAACTACAGGCCTTGGCGATTGCGGCTCAATTGCAAAGGTTTGCTAAAATCGAGCCGCGTGGTGTAGATTTTCGCTCAGCGCCAGGCCGGCGCCGGCTGACACCGCTGCGCTCAGGCCACAACAATCATGGTGACGGCGATCGGCGCCGGCATCCGCAGGAACGACACCGATGACACCGTGGCTGACGGAAAGTGATTATCTAAGCGACGATGGCGGGGCGCATATTCATCCCCGAATGAGCGCGATGGTGGATGAACTCGGCGTGGACCACTATTCCTTTCTGGTGTTGCGCCCACCGCGAAGCAGACCCTTCGAAATCACCGACACGTTTCGCACCAGCTATCCGGATGCGTGGATCAACCGCTATATGACCCTGCGCTATTTCGAGGTCGATCCGGTCGCCACGCTGGCCCTGAAGACCATCCGCCCATTCTATTGGGGGCAGGGCCGCTTCCTGCGCGGTTTCAAGAAACCGCAGCGGCTGGTTTTCGATGAAGCCCGGGAGTTTCGCATCACCTACGGGCTGTCCATTCCGGTGCGCGGCATCGATGGGGAGTTGTCGGTCTTCACGGTCGTGTCCTCCGACAAGCGCCACCTGCATGACGTCACGCGCGGCGCCCACAGCCGGATCTTCGCCGCCGCCTTCGACACCCATGACCGGATGCTGAAGGATATGGCGGACCGCCATGGACATGCCGACGGCGCTGTCGATCTTTCCATCCGGGAGCGCGAATGCCTTGCCTGGACGCTGGAAGGCAAGACCGCCGGTGAAATCGCCACGATCCTCAATCTGTCGGTTTCGACCGTGAACCACCATGCGTCTTCGGCCTCCCACAAGCTGGGCAGCCTGAACAAGCACCACGCGGCCGTCAAAGCATTGCGCAACGGGTTGATCCAGTAAGGTGTCCGCGCACGCCCATCCGCACACCATTGATGATGCGACCGGCAATGATGTAACCGGCGAGATCATCCGGTTGCTGAACGCCGGTGCGATCGACCAGGCCGAGGCGCTGCTGGACACCAATGGCGGACCGCTGTTCAGTTTTGTCCATGGCTATGAGGCGCTCAACAGGCTGGTCACGGCGGCTGCCGAAAGCGTGCTCAACAGCAATCAGATGCTGCTGTCCTGCTATTGTTTTTCCCTGATCAAGTCAGGTCGTGCGCGACGGGCGAGCGCCATTCTGGAAAGCCGGCGCGGGATTTTTCAGTCGGTGTTCCTGCGCGATCTCATGGAGATCGTCGTCTTTGTGCATATGAGCGACCCGGTCACTGACGATCAGTACAGGCGCTGGAAACAGCTTGAAGATCTGCTGCCGATCGATCAGCCGCTCTATGACGGGCTTTATTACAACAGCATGGCCATCGTGCTGGTGCGCCTCAACCGGCTGGCGCAGGCCCGCAGCTTTGCCCTGCGGTCCCTGGAGAGCTACCGGCAGGCCCACCATCCGGCGCTTGAGTTCTTTATTCACTTGCATCTTGCCCATATCGCCATTCTGGAGGGCAATATCCGCAGCGCCTACCGCGCCAACGACATGGCGCGGACCATGCTGGCAGAAGAGGACGCGGCGCACATCTCCGGGGCGGCACTCGTGGAAATCCTGGATTGCGCGATTGCCTGGGAGACCGGGCGATTCGAGCGGGTTCCGGAGCGGGTCGTCGCGCTGCGCCGGCAATTGCTGTCAGGCGACAGCTGGGCGGAGATTTTCGTTGAACTGTGCCGCGCCGGCGCCTTTTCCATCTATTTCGCGGAAGGGCTGGAGAGCGCGCTGTCGTTTCTTAAGGAAAGCCAGACGGATTTCCATCGCCGCCATGGCGAGTTCTCCGAAGCGCTCGATGTGATCGGCGCGGCGATCGAATTGCTCGACGGACGCCACGAACGGGCACAGCTCTATGCGACCGTCACGCAAGACCGCCTCAAGAGCCTTGGCGCAACCGGTACAATGGTGTTGGGCGGCGTTTTGACCAAGCTTGAAAGCGAGGCGGAATGGCCTGCCTCGCCCGACGCGGGCGCATCACCGCGCCATGCCGTCTTGAGCGAACTGAGCAAAGCCGCCCAGGCAAAGCTCGAACGCGACAAGGTCCGGCAGCGCAGACATGTCCAGAACGCCATGCGCCAGGCCGTCCAGGACGGTCTGGTCGGATTGTTTCTGGAGCACCGGGACCTGGTCGTCGGCGTCTCGTCACAGCTTGCATCCGGCAAATTTGCCCGTGGTCATATCCAGCTTGGCCGGATGGCGCGCCGGATTCATCACCTGGTTCGCAACAGCTATCTAACACCGGCTTCGCTTTCCAGCCGCGGTGTCTCGGCGCAACAGATGCGGGTTCTGTCGGCCCTGAGAGAAGGCGCAAGCAACAAGCAGATCGCCCGGAAACTGGGCCTTTCGGAAGCCGCCATCAAATATCACCTCGGACGCCTCTTTGTATCCTTCAATGTTTCAAAAAGGGGCCAGCTTATTGAAGTTTTTGAGAAAACTGTCGAATCTTGAAAAAACTATACGCTAAAATCCTAATTTAGACCCAATTTGATTCGGGAATCGTTTTGCGTTCTGCCAGCATGCGTGCGGGGAGTACGGAATGGCGTTTTACCTGACCAAGCGGGCCCTGTCGCTGCTGATGGTGCTGCTGGGACTAGCCGTGATGATTTTCGTGATCGCGAGGATCGTTCCCGGCGATCCCGCACGGATCGCACTCGGACCGCTTGCAACGGCCGCACAGGTCGCCGAGCTGCGGCAGGAAATGGGGTTGAACGACCCGATTTACGTTCAACTCTGGCACTATCTGTCCGGCCTGGCGCAGGGGGATCTGGGCAAATCGCTGCTGACCAGCAGGCCGGTTATGAGCGATATTCTGCAGGCGCTGCCGGCGACCTTCGAACTGGTGCTGGCAACGGTCATCCTGCAAATCAGCATTTCCATTCCGCTCGGAGTGCTCGCGGCCTATTACCGCGACAGCTGGATCGACAACATCACGCGCGTTCTGTCGCTCCTGGGCGTCGTCATTCCCGGCTTCGTTCTGGCGATCATCCTGCAATTGCTGGCAAGCTATTACTTCACGAGTTTTCCGGTAACGGGCCGGATCGATCCGAGCCTGGATTTTCAGGCCGACACGACGGGGCTCCTGCTGATCGATTCCCTGATCGCCGGCCGTCCGGACGTGTTTCTCGATGCGCTGCGTTACCTGTTCCTTCCGGCCATCGCGCTTGCCGCAGGCGGCATCGGCCAGGTGATGCGGATCACTCGCTCGGCCATGATTGAAGTCGGCTCACGCGATTTCATCGAAGCGGCCCGGGCTTACGGCATCCCTGAACGGGTCATCACCTTTCGCTACATGCTGCGGGTCGCCAGCGTTGCGCCACTGACCATTCTCGGACTCGAATTCGCCTCGCTGATCGGCAATGCCTTTGTCGTCGAATTCGTCTTCAGCTGGCCCGGTATCGCCAGCTATGGCGTGCGCACGATCCTGCAAAAGGACCTCAATGCCGTGATCGGCGTCGTGCTGGTCTCAGGCGTCTTCTTCGTGATCGCCAATCTGACGATCGATGTCATTCTCGGCATCATCGATCCCCGTCACCGGATTCGCGGGGCACAGAAGGCATGAGCACGCACACGCAACTGGATGACGCAAGGCAGCAGCGCACGCTGACCAGCCGCCAGATGGCCTGGTACCGCTTTACACGCAATCCTTCGGCGATCATCGGATCCGTCATTGTCGTTTCCGTCTTTGTCGCGGCGATTTTCGCCCCCTATCTCGCCACCCATCCCGAATCCGCCGGTGCCCATGTGGACTTCATCAACCGGCACTCTCCGCCGAGCTGGGAATTCTGGTTCGGAACCGACAATGTCGGACGGGACATTTTCAGCCGATCGCTTTACGGCTATCGCATTTCACTGGGCCTGGTGGTGGGCGTGCTCGGCGTTGCCGTGCCCTTCGGCATCACGCTCGGCCTGATGGCCGGCTATTTCGGCGGCCGTGTCGAGTTCCTCATCATGCGGTTCACCGACATCATGCTGGCCGTTCCGCCGCTGGCCATGGCGCTCGCTATCACCGCTGTGCTGTCGCCCAATCTGATCAATGCGATGATCGCCATCACGCTGCTGTGGTGGACCTGGCACACCAGGCTGATCTACAGGATCGTCAAGGCGCAGATGAGCGAAGACTATGTGGAAGCGGCAAAGGTCGCCGGCGCCAGCCATTTCCACATCATGTTTCGCGAACTGCTGCCCAATTGCGTGTCGGCGATTTCGGTGAAGGTCTCGCTTGACGCCGGATTTGTCATCCTGTTCGGGGCGGCCCTTTCGTTTCTCGGCCTCGGTGTGCAGCCGCCGACCCCGGATCTTGGCACCATGGTCAGCACGGGCTCGGAATATCTTCCGGAATATTGGTGGGAAGCGGTGATGCCGGGCATGGCGATCCTTTATGCCATACTGGGCTTCAATCTTCTGGGCGACGGCCTGCGCGACATGATGGATGTCGAGCTATGAGCAGTGAACCCATCCTCGACATCTCCGGTCTGGACATCTCGTTCACCAGTTACGGCCAGAAGAGCCAGATCCTGCATGATGTGTCGATGCATATCGGCAAGGGCGAGCGGGTCTCGCTGATCGGTCAGTCGGGATCGGGAAAGACGGTCACAATGCGCACGATCATCGGCACATTGCCGATGCCGCCGGCCACCATCGACCGCGGGTCGATCCGGTTCGAGGGCACCGAATTGCTGACGCTGGACAAGCGGGCGCGCAACCGGCTGAAAGGCACGGGGATATCCATCGTGCTGCAGGATCCGATGCTGTCCTTCAACCCGCTGCTGACCATCGCGCGGCAGATGGACGATGTGGTGCGCTTTGCCGATATCAGGCTCAACATATCGCGCAGCCGCGCCGACCGCACGGCCCGCATCCACGAGGTGCTGCGCAATGTGCAATTGTCCGATCCAGAGCGGATCTGCGCAGCCTATCCGATGATGCTGTCGGGCGGCATGCGCCAGCGGGTGCTGATCGGCATGGCGCTGCTCAACAATCCGCGGCTGCTGATTGCCGACGAGCCGGGCACGGCGCTGGATGTGACCACGCAGCAGGAAATCCTGGTTCTGCTCAACAGGCTGGTCGACGAGACCGGCATGTCGCTGATGCTGATCACCCACAATCTCGGCGTGGTGCGCGAGATGGCCGACCGGGTCTATGTGATGGAACGCGGCCGCATCGTCGAAACCGGCACCCGCGCCGACATCTTCAACGCCCCGCAGCACGGATACACCAAACGCCTGATGGAGGCCGTTCCTTCGCTCTATGGATCGAGCGTGAAGAATGTCACCAATGAACGGACCCGGGATGCGATTATCGAAGTGCGGGACCTCAGCAAGGATTTCCCGCTGCGCAGCGGCCTGTTCAACCGCCAGGTGGGCATCACGCGCGCCGTTCATGATGTGGAACTGACCATCAATCGCGGCGACATCTTCGGCATTGCCGGAGAATCCGGCTCCGGCAAGACGACCCTTGCCAAAATGATGCTCGGTCTTTTCGATACGACCGCCGGCGCCATCACCATGGACAAGCTGAATGTGCATGAGGCTGCCGGTAGCCGGAATTTCAGAAAACTGGTGCAGATCGTCTACCAGAATCCCGGATCGTCGCTCAATCCGAAACGCACGGTGGCCGATCAGCTGTCCGTGCCGCTGATCTTTGCCGATTTCGACAAATCGGCCATTCCGGCACGGATCCGCGAATTGCTGGAACTGGTGGACCTGCCGGCCCGTTATGCCTCGATGTATCCGCATGAGCTGTCGGGCGGCCAGAAACAGCGCGTCGCCATTGCCCGGGCGCTTTCGGTGGATCCGAAAATTCTGGTGCTGGACGAGCCGACTTCAGCACTCGACGTGCTGATCCAGAACGTGGTGATCGATTTGCTGCAGCGGCTGCGCGAGGAACTCGATCTGACTTATGTGTTCATCAGCCATGATCTGAGCCTGATGCGCAATTTCTGCAATCGCGTGGCGATCATGTTCCGGGGCGAGATTTGCGAACAGGGCGAGACACCCGATGTTTTCGCCAACCCGCAGCATCCCTACACGCGGGCGCTGCTGAGCGCGATCCCGGTTCTGACCGACGAGGAAGCCGCGCAAAAACCCATCATCGAGGCCAGCGAGAGAGATGCTGTCCTGTTATCAACGACAACGCTGAATTGAGAGGCATCGGATGTACCGGATAGGAATAGACGTCGGCGGAACCAATACGGATGCGGTTGTTATGGATGGCGGCACGCTGGTGCTCGGCGTCAAATCGCCAACGACGGAAGATGTCACCGGCGGCATCATAGAAAGTCTCACCCGGGTCCTGAGCGAAAGCGGCATCGGCGCCGACCAGATCAGCGCCGTGATGATCGGCACGACGCATTTTACCAATGCCGTTGTCGAACGGCGACGCATGTCGAAAACAGCCGCGGTGCGTCTGTGCCTTCCAGCGGCCGAATGCCTGCCGCCGATGGTCGACTGGCCGGACGACATACGCGAGACGGTCGGCGGCCATTTCTGGCTTGCCAAGGGCGGCAATGAATTCGACGGACGCGATATCTCGGCGATCGACGAAGACGAACTGCGCGGCATTGCCGACGAGATCGGCAAGAAGGACATCGATACGATAGCGCTGTGTTCGGTGTTCAGCCCGGTTAACAACGAGATGGAAACCCGGGCCCACAAGATCCTCGCCGAACGCCTGCCGCATGCCAATTTCACCCTGTCGAGCGATATCGGCCGCCTGGGAATTCTGGAGCGCGAAAACGCCGCGATCATGAACGCCTCGCTGCGCAAGCTCAGCGCGGAAACCGTCGAGGCCTTCGGCAAGGCGCTGGCATCGGCGGGGCTTTCCTGCCCCTGCTACATCACCCAGAATGACGGAACCCTCATGAGCGCCGATTTCGTTCGCGCCTATCCGGTTCTGACCTTCGCCAGCGGCCCGACCAATTCGATGCGCGGCGCCTCGTTTCTGACCGGCGAGCAGGACGCCGTGGTCGTCGATATCGGCGGCACATCGACGGATGTCGGCTCCATCATCAAGGGTTTCCCGCGCCAGGCCAGCACCTCGGTCGATATTGGCGGCGTGCGGACGAATTTCCGCATGCCCGATGTCTACTCCATCGCGCTCGGCGGCGGGTCGATCGTCGATCTCGGCGATCCGGTGACCGTCGGTCCCAAATCCGTCGGCTATCGCATCCACACCGAAGGGCTTCTGTTCGGCGGCACGACAACCACGACAACGGACATTGCGGCGGGCCTCGGCTTTGCTGACTTCGGCGATCCCGAACCGGCGCGCGCCATTGGCGAGGACCGCCTCAAGACGGTGTGGTCGATGATCGACGAGATGATTGTCAATGCGGTGGAACGGATGCGGGTGTCGCCGGAGAAAATTCCCGTTCTGGCGGTGGGTGGCGGCAGCATCTTGATGCGCGATACGGTCGGGGAATTGCCGGTGGTCAAGCCGGAAAACTTCGCTGTTGCCAATGCGGTCGGCGCAGCGATCGGGCAGATCAGCGGCGAGGTCGACCGGATCTTCAGCCTGGAAAAGATTTCCCGCGATGAGGCGCTTGAGAGTGCCCGCAAGGAAGCGACCGACAAGGCGATCGCAGCCGGCGCCAAGCCGGACACGATCGAAATCCTCGACCAGGAGGACGTTCCGCTCGCCTATCTGCCCGGCAACGCCACGCGCATTCGCCTCAAGGTCGTTGGTGATCTCAATGGATAGTCTCAGACAGGTCAGAGAGCCCGAGCTCGATGCCATAGAGGTCGGCGCCGGCATATTGGGAACGGGCGGCGGCGGCAACCCCTATATTGGCAAGCTGCGCTGCCGCGAGGAGCTGCGCAAGGGCCGGTCTATCGACGTGATCCCGCTGCGCGAGCTCGATGACGATGCGCTGGTCGTTTCTCTCGGCGGGATCGGAGCACCCGTGGTAGGCGTCGAAAAAATCGAGCAGGGCGAAGAATGCCTGCGCGCCCTTCGGGCACTGGAAGAGGAACTCGGCCAGAAAATAGACGCAACGATTTCATCGGAAATCGGCGGCGCCAACTCCATGGAGCCGATGCTGACTGCGGCGCAAGCCGGCATTCCCGTGGTCGACGGCGACGGCATGGGCCGGGCCTTTCCGGAAATGCAGATGTGCACCTGGTCGATCTACGGACACAAATCCTCACCCTCGGCGATGGCCGATGAAAAGGGCAATGTCGTGGTGTTCAGGAACACCGCGTCAGAGGTCTGGCTGGAGCGGCTGGCCCGCGCCTCGGTGGTTGCCATGGGCGCAGCAGCCGGCATTGCGCTGGCCCCGATGCGCGGCGATTTCATCAAGAAATATGCGGTGCCGGACACCGTGACCCAGGCCTGGTCGCTCGGCAAGGCCGTGTTCGATGCCCAGGCTGAGCACCGCGACCCTGTCGCCGCCATTCTCGAGCATGAGGATGGCCGCCTGCTGATGACGGCCAAAATTGTCGACCTCAAACGGCATTTAAAGGGCGGCTTTGCCGTCGGCGAGGTCAAGGTCGAAGGGTTTGGCGCCAATCAGGGCGAACACGGATTGATCGATTTGCAGAACGAGTTCCTGGTGTTTCGGCGCAACGGCGTGATGGAAACCTGTGTTCCCGATCTGATCGTCGTGCTGGATTCCGACACGGGCCTGCCGATCACAACGGAGCTTTTGCGCTACGGCCAGCGGATCGCCATCCTGGCGCTTCCCTGCCACGATCTGCTGCGGTCCGAAGCAGCGCTCAAGGTCATCGGCCCCGCGGCCTTCGGCTATACGGATCTTGTCTATTCACCCATGCCCCGGAACAACAAGGCGGGAGGCGTCCAATGACCATCGACCCACTTCAGATCATTCACGCATCCGACATGGCCGATATCGCGCTGGGCGGAGCCTTCCTGGGAACCGGCGGCGGGGGCGACCCCTATATCGGCAAGCTGATGGCCGAACAGGCGATCGACGAAAACGGGCCGGTGCGGGTGGTCGATGTCGATTCGCTCGATGATGACGCCCTGATCATTCCGGTGGCGATGATGGGCGCCCCGACCGTGATGCTGGAAAAACTGCCCAACGGCAAGGAGGCCGGCAATGCGCTGAAGGCGCTGGAAGCCTATCTCGGCAAGACCGCCGATGCGGTTTTCTGCATCGAGGCGGGTGGCCTGAACTCGACCATTCCGATCGCCGTGGCCGCAGCGGCCGGACTGCCGATTGTCGATGGCGACGGCATGGGCCGGGCCTTTCCCGAACTTCAGATGGTCTCGCTCACCATGCATGATCTGCAGGCGACGCCGATGGTCATGGCCGATGAGAAAGGCAATTCCCTTGTCATCAACACGGTCGACAATCTGTCGACGGAAAAATTCGCACGGGTGGCGACGGTGGAGATGGGCGGCGCGGCGCTGATCGCGCTCTATCCGATGCGCGGGCGGGAGGCCAAGGAGGCCATCCTGAAGGGCTCGATGTCGCTGATCAAATCCATCGGCCGGATCATCGAAGCCGAGCAGAAGGCCAATCGCAATCCCGTCCACGAGCTGGCGGCGCAATTGAACGGTCATCGCCTGTTCGAGGGCCGCGTGCATGATGTCGACCGGCGGACCGAGGGCGGGTTTGCACGCGGAACCTGCACCCTTTCCGGCCTCGGTCCGGATGAAGGCGCCAGCATCACGCTGGAGTTTCAAAACGAATTTCTGATTGCCCGGCGGCCCGATGGCGCGCCGCTGGCCATGACACCTGATCTGATTTGTCTGCTCGATCTTGAAACCGGGCAACCCATCACGACAGAGCAGATCCGATACGGATTCCGTGTCATTGTTTTCGGTCTCCCCTGCAATCCGCAATGGCGATCGAAGCACGGGCTGGAATTGGTGGGTCCGCGATATTTCGGCTACGAGCTGGACTATCAGCCTATCGAGACCCTCAATGGTTAGGCACGCCGCCTGACCCACAACCAAGGGAGCTACAAACATGCTTAAGACCAGACAACGACTTCGAAACAGCCTTGTGGGCGCCGGCGTGAGCGCCGCGCTGGCACTTGGCGCCGTGGGCGGATTGGCCGGCACGGCCTCGGCAGAAAATGTCGCCACGGTCAATGTGGTGCAGATCTTCGGCACCATCGATCCGGCCAAGATCAACGACTACACGGAATATATGGCGGGTGTGAACCTTTATGAGGCGCTGACCACGCTCGATTCAAAGGGCAATATCCTGCCGCTGATCGCTGAAAAATGGGACGTGTCGGACGACACGCTGACCTATACGTTTCACCTCAAGGACGGCGTGACCTTCCAGGATGGCTCTCCGGTTGAAGCCAAGGACGTCGTCTATTCGGTCAAAAGGCTGCTTTCCCTCAATGAAGGACCGGCCTTCCTGTTCGAAGGCGTGCTCGACGTCGACTCCGTTTCGGCCGTCGACGACAAAACGGTCCAGTTCAAGCTGAACAAGGTCTATTCGCCGTTTCTGACGGTGACGCCGATCCTCTTCGTCGTCAACAGCGATCTGGCGGAAGAAAACAAGACCGATGCCGACCCCTGGGCTGCAGACTATCTTGCCAATAACAGCGCCGGTGCGGGCGCCTACATGCTCGATAGCTGGAACCGCGGCGCCAATATGACGATCAAGCGCTATGACGGCTATCATCTGGGCTGGGGCGATCAGGCCATCGACACGGTGCGCTTCATCGTGACCAACGAGGAAGCGACCGTCAAGGCGCTGGCCGCGTCCGGCGAGCTGTCCATGTCCAGTGATGCGCAGGCCCAAGAGACCTATGATTCGATCGGCAAACTGCCGGACTATCGGATCATCTCCTATCCGACTGCGACAAATTTTTACTTCAAGCTCAATCACCAGGTGGCACCGACGGATGACGTGAACATTCGCCGCGCCATCGCCAGCGCCACGGATTACAACACGATCCGCGCCGCTCTGCTGCCGGGCGAGCCGCTGGCCGGTCCGATGCCGTCGGTTTTCGCCGAAGCCTATAACAACGACCTGAAGGAGCCGGTATTCGATCTGGAAGCCGCACGCGCCCATGTGGCCAAGAGCAAATATGCCGGCGGCGATCCCATTCCGGTTGAAATCATGTTCGTTGCGGGCCTTGCCTTCGAGGAGGAGATCGCGCTCCTGATGAAAGCCAATCTCGACCAGATCGGCTTCAACACGATCCTGAAGCCGGAACCGTGGAACCGCATGACGGAACTGGCGGCCAAGCCGGAGACGACGCCGGCCATCAACGAGGTGTTCTACGGCGCCACCTATCCCTCACCCGACAGCTTCTTCTACACCCAGTACCATTCCAACGCGAAGGGCACATGGGCGTCGATGGAGTGGGTGCTGGATCCGGAGCTTGATGCGATGATCGATGCGGCGCGCGGAACCGCCGATATTGCCGAGCAGAACCGGATCTACAAGGAGATCCAGGCACGGCTTGTCGACCAGCAATCGGATGTTTTCCTGCTGACCCAGCGCAGCCAGCAGGCCTTCAACAAATGTCTCGACGGGTTTTCCTGGGTCCCCATGCAGAGCTTCGAGTTCAATTTCTACAATATGAAATGGGTCTGCGACTGATCCTGTGAACGGACCGGAGGCGGCAACGACCGCCTCCGGTCAAACTTGCCATTCTGTTCCTGCCCTGTTGGGTTTTGCCGAACACGCCGGTCGCCATCGCCTGGGGACGGGAAAAGACCAGCTATTGGCCGGGTATCCTCGACCGGTATATTATCCGACCCGGTAGCGACCATAACTGCCTCGACCGGCCTAGCTTGCGGATTTCTTTGACGCCGGGCCTGTGCGCCATGAAGATGCGGCGATCTCGATCTCTGCGACTATCCAAACATCGGTCGCTGGCTGCGGGGCTTGAAACGAATGCCGAAATGGGAACAGGCCCATGCCGGCTTCTACGAGATGAACGACGCTGCATCCGCAAAAACGGAACAATCGAACCGGCCGTTTGAAGCCGGTCCAGTCATAAATCTGTCAAGAGGGGTACCGAACCATGCCGAAAGTCTCACACTATTATTTCAAGACGGCGATCGTCTTCCTGATCATCGGCATCGCCATGGGTCTCCAGATGTCGATCAGCGGCAATCACAATGTCATCGGCGCCCACGCCCATGTCAATCTTCTCGGCTGGGTGACGATGGCACTGTTCGGCACGTATTTTGCGCTGGTGCCCGGCAAGGCCGAGGGAAGGCTGGCGATGATTCAGTATTGGGTCTATACAGGCGGCGTCGTTGTCATCGTGCCCGCTCTCTATTTCATGCTGCTCGGGAACGAAGCGCTTGAACCGCTGGTCGCCATCGGGTCACTTGTCAGCTTCGCCGGCGTCATCCTGTTTGCCTATATGGTCTTTGCCAAAGACGCCCCGGCATCAGGACGGGAGGCCGTGGCCGGATCCTGAAGCGCTTGTTGGCTGCTGCGCCTCGGCGGCGTCAGCCGGCTTTGCGGGGCCTTGTCCTTCACCGCGGATGTATTCGCTGAACAGAGTCGCCGACAGGGGCCCTGAAATGTAAAACCCTTGCGCATCCGTGCAGTTCGTTTCGGCCAGGAAATCAAGCTGTCGGGCGTTTTCGACACCCTTTGCCAGCGTGCGGAATTCCAGCGACTGGCACAGGGAAAGCAGAGTTTGGACCAGTTCACGCTGGCGCGGCGACTCATTCAGCCCGGACAGGAAGGCATGATCGATCTTGATTCGATCAAACTCCCATTCGGCCCAGCCGACGAGATTGGCGTGACCGGTTCCAAAATCGTCGAGAGCGGTTTTCACGCCAAGCCCGCGGACATCGGTCAATGTATCAAGAACGACCGCATCGCCGCGACTGAAGGCGCTCTCCGGCACATCGAGTTCCAGGCGGCTCGCAGGGACACCGGTTTCAGCCAGCAGGTCGGTGAGGAAGGCACAAAGTTCCCGATCTTCCAGTGACCGGGTTGAGACATTGACACTGATCGTAAATCCTTCGCCGAGAAGCGGCGACCATTTCGCAGCGGTCAAACAGGCCTTGCGAAGAACCATCCTGTCAATGTCGACAATCAGGTCCGATTGCTCCGCAACGGGAAGGAACTGCACTGGCTGAACGGTCTCGGCGGCGTTCGGATCGTCCCACCGCAACAGGGCTTCGACCCCGGTCACCCGGCCTGTCGAGACCGACAATTGCGGTTGCCAGACGAGAAAGAACTCATCGGCCTCCATGCCCCGACGAATCTGGGCCTCCATCTGGAAACGGCTTTCCGAATGGGCTTTCAGCGCAGGCGAATAGGTCACCATGCGCTGCCGCCCATCGGCTTTCGCGGCGTAAAGCGCCAGATCGGCGCGTTTCAATAGCAGGCTGATGTCTTCACCGTGTTCGGGGTACCAGGACAGGCCGATACTGGCCGTCATCTTGACCGGATGACCGTCCACCTCGATGGGATTTGAAAGCTGCGCGCACAGCGTCTCTCCAAGTTCCACCAGTTCTCCGACGTTGTCCGCCGCCTTGATGAAGGCGAATTCATCCCCGCCCAGACGAACGGCCGCGGCCGCACGATAGCGGTTGTGCTCCCTCAGCCGATCCGAAACCACCTGCAGCAGCTTGTCTCCGGCGTGATGACCAAGCGTGTCGTTGACCTGCTTGAAGTGATCGAGATCGATCAGATAAACGGCAAGGAATTTATGCGCCGCCTCGGCATCGAGAATGAACTTGCCACTCTTTTCCATCAGCCAGGCGCGATTCTTCAGCCCCGTCACCGCGTCATGCCAGGCAAGTTTTCTCAGTTTTTTCGCCGCCCGCTGCCGCTGGACCAGAAGCAACGCGACGCCGATGAGCAAAGTCGAAAGGACCGCCAGAATGCCCAGGATCTGTGTATTGAGTGTATTCAGAGCCAATTGTGCGGCGTGCAGACCCCTGTTGGATTCCTCGCCGACACTGTAATATTGCCGGTTCAGTTCCACCTCGACGCGCTCCAGCTCCGTCGTCAGGGTCCGCAATGCCTGCCGGTCGAGTAGCCGCGGCTCCGCCAGCATGGCATCTATCGACTGGACAGCCGAAACGATCGTATCGCGCAGTCCGGCATAGGCCTCCATTTCGGCGGTGATGCGGCTGCGGTCCACCTCGGCAAAGCGGATATAGGCAAGGTCCGCGGCCTCGGCGAGCAGCGCACGGCTCTCGGTGCTATCCGGGTCGGCGCGCATCAGCAGCACCATGTCCTTCAACCGGTCAACGTCTCTGATGTGCGCATGCAATTCCCGGAACGACATGAATCCGAAACGCGGAAGCGCCTCTTCGACCGACCGGATATTGCTGTAGATCGTCGTGATGATGGCCAGCGACAGGCCGATGGCGACCAGCACGGCGAGGCTTTCGCGGGCGCCGGCCAGCGAAATCAGCTTCTTTAATGCATTGTGGCCGGCAAACCGCTGGGGTGCCATCAATCGGCCCGTTCCACGGTTTCGATCAACCAGATCCAGCGGCCCTTGTGAACCGGGTTGTCGAGTTCGGGATGGTCAAGAACCGGATAGACAAGCCGTGTCGGCCCCTTGGTGCGACGGGTCAGGAAGGAACCATCCGCGCGCAACGCCAGAAGGGTCGGATAATCAAGCCAATCCTCCCGCGGAATGCGCTGCGAATAGTTGTCCATCGCATAGATGATGACGGCCTTGGCATCGGACATTTGCAACAGGGCCAGGACGTCGCGCAAAAGGACACCTTCAAATTCCTGCTGTCCGTCTTCCCAGGGGCTGTCGGTCAACAGCTTGTAGCGCGGCAGTTTGCTGAGATCCGAAAGGTCGACCTCGGTCTTGACCGTACCGTGAACGACGGAAAATGCCCGACCCGATGTCACCGGCTGATCCTTCAGGCGGTCAACGGCAACGGCCGGTATACTCATCGCCGCGATCAGCAACAGCGCACCGGCAACGAGAAAACACACATGATAAAGATGGGCTGATTTGCAGTCGGACAATGGCCAATCCCTTTCCTGTCGTGACGGGTCGAAGACACCATCGGCACCTTGCGGACACATTGCTTTCAAAGCGTTTAGGAAGATTTAAAGGTCAATCCGGATGCCATCCGGCCGCCGTATGACAAGGTGGAATGTCAAAGCAGCCCTTTCAGCCCGTATTGCGCCTTTGCGCACCCAAATCGAAACGGTCTCTTAACCCTTTCGCTCAACTGAATTGAAGGGTTCAACCGCTAGTCTTCAACCCATGGGGGTGGGGGCCGCTCGTGATTGGATGACACAAACTACCAGGCGGCGGAAACAAGCATGGTTTCGACTGACCCAAAGAGCCCAACACCGCGCGAAGGCCGGACAGCCGATTCGGCTGGGGCGGCATTCGATCTGCGACTGACCGACATCATCGAGAGCCTTCCGGTCGGTTTTCTCATCTGTGACAGCGACGATCGCGTCCTTGCCGGCAATTCGCTGTACAAGGCGTGGTACTTTCCAAACCGCGGCGACATTGTCGCACCGGGCGTGGCCTATGCCGATCTTCTGCGCGCATTTGTCGAAAGCGGTATCAGCGTTGACGGCAACGCGGATCCCGATTGGCTTGAAAAGCGGCTCGACTGCCATCGCAATCCCGGTGAGCCGTTCCGGCACCGCCTCAGTGACGGGCGCATCCTGCGTACGGTCGAAAGCCGCACCAGCGACGGATGCATAATCAGTATACACACCGATGTCACGGAGCTCGACCGGCAGCGGGTCGCCGCCCAGCGAAAATCCGATGAACTGCAGGTGGTGCTGGAATCCATCGATCAGGGCGTCAGCATGATCGATGCCGATCTCAATGCGGTGGCCTTCAACCAGCACTTCATGGACCTGCTGGAATTTCCGGCAAAACTCGGCAGACCCGGTACACCCTTTGCGGAATTTGTCCGTCACAATGCCGAGCGCGGCGAATATGGCGAAGGCGACATCGAAACTCTGGTTCAGGAGCGAGTCAAACTGGCATCCCGCTTCGAGCCACACCGTTTTGAACGGATACGTCCTGACGGCACGGTCATGGAGATCGTCGGCAAGCCGATTCCCAATGGTGGCATTGTCACGACCTATACGGACATAACGGAACGCAAGAGAGCCGAAGATGCGGTGCGCGCCCGGGACCGCGAACTGACGGAGCAGAACCGGCGCTTCAATGCCGCGCTCGACAATATGTCGCAAGGCCTCTCGATGTTCGACAAGGACCACCGGCTGCTGGTGTGCAACAGACGCTATCTGGAGATCTACAACCTGCCGGACCAATTCGCCCGGCCGGGCACGCGGCACCAGGACATTGTTCAACTGCTTCTCGACCGGGGCGATTATGCCGGCACCCATCCCGAATCCAACATGAATGAACGGCTGGCGATGATTGCCCGGGGCAAACCGGCAACCAAGATCCAGACTTTTTCCGATGGCCGGTCGGTCGCGGTCGTCCACCAGCCGATGGCCAATGGCGGATGGGTGGCGACCCATGAGGATGTCACTGAACTTCAACAGGTTCAGGCGCTTGTGGCGCATATGGCGCATCACGACGATCTGACCGGCTTGCCCAACCGGACGCTGCTACGAGAGCGGATGGAACAGGCGACATCACAGCTCGGCGGAAATCAGCCCTTTGCCGTTTTGTGCATCGATCTCGACCGGTTCAAGACCGTCAATGACACGATCGGCCATCCGATGGGAGACAAACTCCTGCAGGCCGCCGCCGAAAGACTGACCAATTGTGTTCGCGAGACCGATACGATCGCCCGGCTGGGCGGAGATGAATTCGCTGTTTTACAGGTCGGCGGCAATCAGCCGATCGCAGCGACCGCGACAGCAGCCCGCATTTGCGACGTTCTTTCCAAACCTTTCGACCTTGACGGTCATCAGGTGGTCGTCGGGGCCAGCGTCGGCATTGCCGTAGCACCCGAAAACGGCGCCGATTCGGATGTGCTGTTGAAGAATGCGGACCTGGCGCTGTATCGCGCGAAAGATGAGGGCCGCGGGATCTATCGGTCTTTCGAGACCGATATGGACACCAGGATCCAGGCACGCCGCAGCCTTGAGCAGCAATTGCGTGAGGCCTTCGAGCGAAATGAATTCGAGCTGCACTATCAACCGCTGGTCAGCCTGAACGACAATGAAATCACGGGTTTCGAAGCCCTGCTGCGATGGTCGCGCCCGGAGCGGGGCTATGTTTCACCGGCAGAGTTCATTCCGGTCACCGAGGAAATCGGCCTGATCACCCCGCTGGGCGAATGGATCATCAATCAGGCGTGTCAGGATGCGGCACGATGGCCATCGCATATTCGTGTCGCCGTCAATCTGTCTCCGGTCCAGTTCCATGGCGGCAATCTCGTCCAGACCGTGTTCAACGCCTTGGCAAACACGCGTTTGAGCGCCCAACGTCTGGAATTGGAAATCACGGAGCGGGTTCTGCTTCATCACAGCGAGACGACCATTTCGACCCTGCATGCCCTGCGAGACATGGGGGTTCGCATCGCCATGGATGATTTCGGTACGGGCTATTCGTCGCTCAGTTACCTGCGCAGCTTTCCGTTCGACAAAATCAAAATCGACCGGTCCTTCATCAACGACCTGTCCAATCAGGAAGAAGCAGCCATTATCGTCAATGCGGTTGCCAGCCTCAGCCAAAATCTCGGCATGATGGCCACTGCCGAAGGGGTGGAAACGGAAAGGCAACGCAATCAGGTGCGCGCCGCCGGCTACACCGAAATGCAGGGTTTTCTGTTCAGCGGCGCACGACCGGCGGCCGAAATTCAGGCCATCTACTTTGCCGGCCGCGACCACGACACCGGAACCGCGGATGCAAGGCCGTTCCGGCTTGGCCCGTTGAGATAAACAGGCCTGGTGTCAGCCGGCCTTCTGGATTTCAACCTGATGCGGATAGGGAATGGAAATCCCTTGCTTGTCAAAACCTTCCTTCACGGTCTTGGTCATGGCAAATTTCAGTTCCCAATAGTCAGCCGATTTGCACCACAGGCGCACGCCGAGATCGACCGAGGAATCGTTCAGATTGACCACCCGCACCCATGGTTCGGGGTCGGACAGGACACGGTCATCCTTCCCGGCGCAGCTCAGGATCAGCGCAATGGCCTTGTCGGCGTCGTCGCCATAATCGATGCCGAAGGTCAGATCCAGCCGGCGCGTGTCATGGGCCGAATAATTGGTGATGATGGCACCCCAGACCTTGCCGTTGGGCGCGACAATCTGAACATTGTCGGGCGTGACCAGTTCGGTGACGAACAGGTTGAGCTGCCGGACGGTTCCGGAGGTGCCGTCGATGTCGACATAGTCCCCGAGCTTGAAGGGCCGGAACACGATCAGCATGACGCCGGCGGCAATGTCGGCCAATGTGCCCTGCAGCGCCAGCCCGATTGCCAGCGTCGCCGCACCCAGAACGGCAACAAGGCTGGTGGCCTGGAAGCCGAAGACCTGCAGGACGGCAATCACGACTACCGCCAGAATCAGCCATTTGGCGATCGAGGCAAAGAAATTGCCAAGTGTGTTGTCCAAAGTCTCGCTGGCATTGACACGCCGGCGCACATAGCGCTCGACAATCCCCGCGATCATATAGCCGACAACCAGAAAGATCAGCGCCTTGATCGCGCTGAAGATCAACGGGCCAAACGCACCCATCTGAGAGACCATCTCGTTCATGAATCAGCTCCTCGCATCGTTTCTATCCCGGTTTGTCGGATGCAAGCAGATATCAGCGCAAATTGCCATCCGTTCCAGGCGGAATAACGCTTTGTTCACCGATTGACTCGGGACAATCCCGCGTGTGCGTGGAACAGGAGAAAGAAATAAAGTAGGGATGCCATGGCAATGTGCAGCAGCAAGGGGAGACAGGATGTCACGCATCGAATCGAAAATGAGTGAACTGGGCTTGATTCTGCCCCAGCCTTTTACCCTGCCGCCCGGTGTGCGACTGCCCTTCGCTCAGGTCAATGTGCGCGGCAATCGGGCATTTATCTCCGGCCACGGGCCGCAGGAAGAAGACGGGTCGCTGGCCGCGCCCTTCGGCCGTCTCGGCGACACCGTGACCGTCGAAGAAGGCTATATGCTGGCCCGCAAGACGGGTCTTTCGATCCTCGCCAGCCTGAAGCGGGAGCTCGGCGATCTCGACCGGATCAGCGGCTGGGGAAAGCTGTTCGGAATGGTCAATTCGACACCGGATTTCACCGGACAGCCGATGGTGATCAATGGCTGCTCCGACTTGATTCTCGAAGTGTTCGGTCCGGATATCGGACGCCATGCGCGCTCCGCCGTCGGTATGGCCGCCCTACCGTTCGGGGAGGGGATCGCAGTGGAAATCGAAGGTGAAGTGCTGATAGACTGACGGCGCGTCAGGAAGGTGATGCGTCCTGTCCTCCTAGCCGCTCCAGCAGGCGGCAATAGGCCTGCTGGCCGCGGCGAAAATTGATCAGCCGGAAGAACTCGTTGGGAGCATGCAGGTTCTCGTCGCCGACAGAGAATCCGAACATGGTGGTGTGCACGCCAAGTTCCTTCAAAAACACCGACATAACCGGAATGGATCCGCCCAACCGGGTCACATAGGGCGCCTTGCCGTAAATCTCCGTCAGCGTTTCGCCGGCCACCTGGCTGGCATTGTGTCCTCTCGGCAGCAGATAGGGATCGGCGCTGCCCTGCAACCGGTCGACGGATACCCGCACACCCGGCGGCTGATGGCGATGCACATGGTCGCGGATCTGCTCGAAGATTTTGTCCGGTTGCTGACCGGCGACCAGCCGGCAGGTGATTTTCGCACTGGCCTTTGCCGGCAGAACCGTTTTCGATCCGCCGCCCTGGTAGCCTCCGGTGATGCCGTTGATCTCCAGAGTCGGCCGGGCCCAGAGCCGCTCGCGGGTTGAGTATCCGGTTTCGCCGAAGACTTCGGGCACACCGAGCTCAGCGACATAGGCCGCCTCATCCCAAGGGACGCGGGCGATTTCGGCGCGGTCTTCCTCGCTCAAATCAACCACCGGATCATAGAAGCCGTCCACCGTGATGCGGCCATCGAGATCCTTCATGGAAGCCAGCACATGGCTGAGTGCCTGCAGGGGGTTGGCGATGCCGCCGCCATGCAGACCCGAATGCTGGTCGCCCGCCGGGCCGGTGACCGTCACCTCGAGGCCGACAAGCCCCTTTAGCCCGGTCACCAGGTTGGCCTCGTCTTCGCTCCATTGCAGCCCGTCGGCCGAAAAGATCATGTCGCAGGACAGAAGGCTGCGATGGGCGGCAACAAAGGCCGGAAGTTCCGGAGACCCGATCTCCTCCTGTCCCTCGAACAGGAACTTGATGTTGACCGGAACACCGGCCTCACTTTGCATCAGCACCTCGAACGCCACGATCGGGATCAGCATGCCGCCCTTGTCGTCCGACGCGCCGCGACCGAACACACATCCGTCGCGGATTTCCGGCTCGAAGGGCGGGCTGTGCCAAAGTTCGAAAGGCTCGGCGGGCTGGACATCGAAATGACCGTAGATCAGCACGGTCGGCTTGTCGGGCCCGGCATGCAGCCAGTCGCCATAGACGACCGGATGCCCGCCGGTGGGCATCACCGCCACATTCTGCGCCCCCGCAGACTGCAACCGCCGCGCGACCCATGTGGCCGCTTCTTGCACATCTGCAGCGTATTGTTCGGCGGCAGAGACGGATGGAATGCGCACGAAATCGAGAAGTTCCTCAACAAATCGCTGCTGATGATCGTCCAGAAAGGTTTGCCAGGTCATTGTGATGCTCGCGGTTCACATGGAATTTTGTGACCCTATCATGGCTGGATCCCGGGCGCGATTACTGCACCTGCGCACCAATCATAAAGACCGATGAGCCCTGCCTCCGCATCTGTGCGTATTTAGAGACGCCACGGCGTTAAGGCGGTTGCGGCCATTTGGACAGGCGGGCAGCAAAGGGCGCGATTACAATTTCTGCGGATCAACCACTGTTGATGATTGATCTGACGGTTCCGCAATAACTGTCCGGATATGCAGCTCCCGGGGTAGCCTGTCGGATGGATGTCCCGCTCGCCGATTGTTTTCAGAATCGCACAGCGAACTTGGCTGATCCGCCATAGCTTGTCGTGTTTTTCGAGAACTGTCCAAAGCCCTTTGCCGATATGGAAAGCCTTTCGGACGCGAGAAGCTCGAGGCCGGCACTCAGATCGAAGTAGGTCTTGTCGAATTCACTGGTGGTGGTAAATGGAGAGGCAGTTGGCGTGTCGACAAATGTGCTTGTCGTCGTCGGGGCGGCATCACCGAGAAACTGGGTCAGTCCAAGGATCAGTTTTGGGCGCAGCAACATCCCGTTGTGCATCCCTATTTCGCCGCCGACCTCAATTGCCGGTTGAACATTGAAATATGTTTGCGTATTGCCACTGATGTTTAGTGCCGCACCGCCGGCACCACTCTCCGTGAACCCGTTGGCCGCCACGTGGTCAAAGCCAAGATCAATCCGCGGTTTCAGGTACCAGTTGCCACGAACGAGCGCATGGGACGCGCTGATCTGGCCCGAGACCAGCCACATGGTCTGCGTGCCCGTGGCAACATCTCCGGAGAACAGATAGCGGGTGATATCGAAGTCGCCATAGCCGCCGGTCAGCGATCCCGACAACATCGTGTTGCCGAGACTGTGCTTGACGACAATACCGCCCTGGTAGAATTCGCCATTGCTGGTAGCGATGTTGTCGACCTTCAGGTTTTGGGCCTCGACACCGAATGCGGCACCAAGATGCCAGTCCTCCCGGATCCGGAACTGTCCGCCAGCGGCGGTCCGGAACGCGTCCTGGTTGAAGCGTCTGGCCATCGAGCCTGAACGACGCTCGGTGCTGGACCCGCCGGTTTGCAGCCATGCGCACTGATTCTGGTCGACAAAGCGGTAGACGCCGTCGCGAACACTGCAGCTCAGGAGTGCGTCGGAGAATTGTTGGGAAGACAACAGGGTTGAGAGCTGCGTGTCGGAGGCGATCTGTGGAATATAGGTATCAAGGGCCGCCACATAAGCGTCCACATCGACAATGTTCAGCAGGCTGGAGAGTTCCTTGCCAAGCTGATCGCCATTTTCCATGGCCTGCCGGAGATGCCGGGCAACCGCCGCCTGGTTGCTGTTGGCCGAACCTAAAACCTCCGGGTTAGCCAGGTCCACCGTCCACGACAGATAAACGGCGTTGGCGCCGCTGACATTGACCCCGTAGTCAACAGATGCAGTGTCACTTATGGTCAGACCTGAATCTGAAATGCTCCCGCTTTCCGCAAAGGCAATAATGGTCTCATCGCTCGTGGAAGGGGCTGTAATGACATTGACACTGACTGTGCCGTTCATGGTGGCGCCATCGGTTTCGAATAACAGCAAATCCGTCAAATCGCTGTTGCTGCTGTCAATGTCCACCAGGTAGGTGCCGTCGCTGGTCTGCTCGAAAACCCCGGTGATTGTGCTGTCCTGAACCGAGCCGGAACCGCCGGGAGACACCGTGCCCTCATTGGTCAGCTTGCCGTCGGAACCCAGATCAAATGAAGCGCCAAGATTGAGCGTGCCTCCACTTGCATTGGTAAACGTGCTGCCAAAGCCCTCTTCGAGTTCGATGGAGCCGCCGAAGATTCCGTTGTTGGTCACGGCCAACACAGCGTCGGAAGTCGTCAGCGCAAGGATCGACGAGCTCGAAAGGTCGCTTGTCGTGACGGTGCCGTTGTTGGTGAGCGTATTCGAACCACCGTTGACGAACTTGATCGCGACCGCACTGTCACCAGAAGCCGTCACGGTTCCACCGGAATCGATGGTCACCTTGATATCGCCTGCCGTGGTGGTGCCGGTGCTTTCCCCGTAGATTCCAATGCCGTTTGTTCCCGAGGCAGTGATATCGGCTGCGGCCGTCACGGTGACGTCGCCTCCCTCACCGCCCGAACCGCTGCCGGCGGTGCCGCCGCTGCTGATCGCCGAGATCCCGTAAGCATCATCGCCGCTAACGCCGACCGTGCCGCCGGTGACACCCAGGACCACCGTACCGCCGTCACCGCCATCTCCGCCGCTGCTGGAATCCCCGCCGCCGCCGCCATAGGTCTCGGCGACAATTCCATTGGCGCTCTCGCCCGAGGTCATTATGGAGACGTCGCTGAGCGTGACGTCGATGGCGCCGCCGGCGCCGCCATCGCCGTCGGACAGATAGGCGGTGCCGCCACCGCCGCCAATGCTCTGGAAAAGCAGGCCATAGGTGTAATCACCGGAAGTTGTTGCCGTGACCAGGCCACCGAATGTCGCGGTGACATCGCCGCCGGCGCCGCCAGCGCCTCCTACACTATCATAGCCATATAGTTTATCGTTTCCGCCGTCGCCACCAGCGCCACCAAGGCTGATCATCGTCAGCGCGCCCGCCAGGGGGCTGGCCCCGTCCAGGGTAACGGTCAGAGTGGAATCGGAGTCCATTTCGACTGACACCGTGCCGCCGGCGCCGCCGGCGCCGCCATCGGCCGCCGTGTCAAATCGGTCGCTGTCCGATTCATCCCAATACTCGCCGTTGGTATGATTGGCAGAGCCGATGTCGCCTCCCTCACCGCCGACCGAACCGATCCAGACGGCGACAGCGCCGTCCTTGCTCACCAGTGCCGTCAAATCGGAATCCGTCAGGCTCAGGGAGGCTTCCGCCGCGTCACCGCCGGCCCCGCCATCGCCGAAACCGGGGATGCAGGTACCGTTGCCCTTGCATTCACTCTGGGCCTCCACTTTTCCGCCAGTACCGCCGGCCCCTCCCGCGCTGGTCACGGCAATCGCATAATCCGCATCGCCGGAGCTGTCGGTTACGGTGACGGTCGCGCCGTCGAGTGTCAAACTTGCGGCCGCGCCATCGCCACCCTTACCGCCACGACCGTTGCTGCCGTCATTGTCCGCCCATGACTCATCGGTGCCTTTCAACTTGGTTTCTCCGCCCTTGCCACCATCACCGCCGATGCTGGAAACGACAATCCCGGTGGAGCTGATATCGTCAATCGAAAGTGTCGCGTCCGTAACGCTCAATGACGCCGCGCCACTTGCTCCGCCATCGCCGCCTTCACCGGCCTTCGCGATGCAATCCGTTGGGCCTGTACCGTTTTCGCAATGGGCCTCTCCACCCTGTCCACCCTCACCGCCGGTGCTGACGACCTCGATGCCGATACCCACGTCAGATAGTGTTACTCCGTCATCGCTCAGGTCAGACAGCGTCGCAGTCGCCGTGCCCGCCGCGCCGCCATCACCACCGTCACCGCCAAGCGCGTCCTCGTCGTCGGACGTCGTTTTTACCTTTCCTTCGCCACCTTGACCGCCCGTGCCGCCCTGGGACACAATCGAGAATCCCGTATCAGCCGTGTCTTGTTCGTACCATCCGGACGTCATGGAAAGGGTTGCCGCCCCGCCGGCCCCGCCGGCACCGCCCGTGCCCGCCGTCGTTGCATTATCCTTGTCCTCGCCTTCCACGCCATCGCCGCCTTGCGAGGAAACTTCTATGGCGGTGACACTGTCGATGCCCTTGAATCCATAGTCGCCGGTGTCGTAGGTGATCTGGACATCGTCCCCATCATCGCCTGCATCGCCGGTGTCCGAACCATCATCGCCCTGCGACACCACCGACATGATGGCGTCCCCGTTGATGTCATAACTCTCATTAATGTCCTCGACGATAAGAGTGTCGACACCGCTGTCGGCCGCGTAATTCATACTGTCGGTGCCGACCAGGTTGCCCTCGCAGGTCGCTGTCGTACCGTCCACGGTGCAGGCTGCGTGGGACAAGGCGGGTGTCAAAGCAATGGCGGCGACCGAAACCAGACCGAATGCGATCAGATGTTCCTTGGTCATGATATCCTCCCCGTCTTCCAGAACGCCGCGACGGGCTCGCCATCGGGTTCATGAAAGGCACAGCATGTCTCCATGGCAACCGGCGCCTTGAACACCGCAACCAGGAAAACCCCTGCCAATGGCGCGGGATCCGTTGCATTGCGAATTGAATGTATCAACGAAAACTCCTGCCCCGTTGAGCCTCGATCACCGATGCTTCGGGCAGGACATTTGCCACCTCCGCTTCCGGGATGATCGCAAATTTTCCGCAGCTTGCCGGTTTCCCCGTGAGCCGGAATCGGAACGGCAATCCCTGATCCGGCGCCGCTCGGTATCCACCGCGAATCACATCGCAAGCAGATTTAATACTAGAGGTGACTGGAGCTCAAACTGGCCAATATGATCCGGAATTCTTCCAAATTGCTGAAATATTTGATATTTATTACAGAGGTGAAGCCTTTTGATACTGTCATCGGATAAACTTTGAGACAATCAGACGGTTTTTTAGTTAATGATCATTGAAAATATCGGGAGTAACATCCGAATCGATAGACTTAATACCAATACGAGGTTGTGATAATATGGATATCAAGACATTCGTTGGGACCAAGCCGTCACGATGGTCACATCTTGAAAAGCATGAGTCGCCGTGAATGTGACACGGCGTCCCTCTCCATGCATGGATGGAAATCCATACACAGGATCTTGCAGGAGAAGGAGCGCAATCACCCGTTTGATTGCCTGAATCAAACAGGGTATGGAGGAATCGGCAATGCATAAATGTGTCAACACCGTCAAAAACCGACACCGAATTCACCAGGGGTGGTCTTGAACGGCAATGAAAGATGATGCTCCCGTTTCGTCCATTCAGTTTGATGCCGCATCGATAGGCGGTCGGAACGGCTACGATGCCTGGCGTGAAACCGTTCGTTGCATCTATGACGTCGAACCCCTGTGCGATGACGAAATCCAGACAGAAAGCCTGGAGGGGTGGCTTGTTGACAATCTCATTGCCAGCGTCGTCACTTTTTCGCATCAAACCTTCAGCCACCATTCCGGGCATGCACAGGATTCGAACTATCTGTCTCTCCAGATCTATATGTCCGGCGGTGCGGCAGGCACTTTGGCGGATCGATCCTGGGAGATGAAGCCGGGGGATGTCCATATTTTCGACTATTCGCGGGAGTTCCATTCCGTCGCACAGAATTCGGTGGTTGCCGGCCTGACGATACCGCATGAGGCTATCGGTTATGATCCGGGAAAACATCCGGCCTATCTGAAATTCAGCGCCAACTCCTCGGTTGGCCGTTTTCTGGCAGACGCCTATTTCGCATTTCAGAGCCGACTGCCACATCTTAAGCAAAATGAGGCGGCCGTCCTGGCCGCCAGCCTGTGCGGACTGTTACGCGGAATTGTCTGCTCCGACACACAGGACGTCTCCAGTGAGGTTAGAAAATCTCGGGAGGAGCGCCGCATGGCTATGCGATCCTATCTGGATCGAAATCTGTCCAATCCCGATCTCGGAATCAAACAGCTGCTGGACACGTTCGGTGTGTCGCGGCCCTCGGTTTATCGCGGATTTGCCGATGTCGGAGGCGTTGAAGCCTACATAACCCGACGCCGCCTCGATCGCGCATTCCATCAGCTTCTGTCGGCCTCGCCAACGCAGGCGCGCGTCAGCGAGATCGCCCATCGGCTGGGCTTTCGGGATTCATCCCATTTCGGCCGGCTTTTTCGTCACCGGTTTGGAATCACTCCTGGAAACGTAAAAACAAATCGACAGGTTTCAAACGTGGCCACTCAACGGTGGAGGCAAGCCGAGACCTCGCAATTGGCCGACTGGTTCGGCGGCATTTGATGGTTTCTGCATTCCCATCGGCGCAATGCGCATCGAGCGCGCCCTCAAGCGCAAATGTACAGATTTACCGGACAAACGCGTTGCGGTCCTCAATCTTCCGTATGAGCTGTCGTTGGACCGTCGTTTGGACGAGTATCCCGGTACTATGACAGTTCACGACAAGGAGAAAAGTGGTCGGTTGGCGCGGGAGATGTTCCCAGTTGCGCTGATGTCGGATACCAGGTGGCGCCAGGTGATCGAGTGGCTTGGCGTCGAGGAACCTGGCCTGGGCAGAGTCCTGGTGAAATTCATCGATGTCGATCGGCCCAGAGAGATTACTTTCCCGCCGGGCCTTCAATGTCCTCACGCCTATATGGACACACTTGAATTCGGACCCGTGGAGCTGCGGGCGATTGAGTGGATGCAATTTCCGACAGACATTAGCGGCATAGTGGAAACGCTCGGGAAACGGGTTCCATTGGAGCCTCGAGATGGCGGCTCAGTCATCGTGGGGTATCGACGCTGAAACCGATAATGGACCCTTCGAACCTGGAAGGCTCTCGTCGTTTCGTTGAAACGACTGCCGCTGGCAGGTCATGCCGCATCGCCGGCTCAGAAGACATTTCGCCTTGCGAAATGTCTGTGGCGGAGAGAGAGGGATTCGAACCCTCGAGACGGTTGCCCGCCTACACACTTTCCAGGCGTGCGCCTTCGACCACTCGGCCACCTCTCCGTCAACCGCCGGGCGCTGCCAAGAGGCCCGAACCGGCGGGCACTATAGTCAAGACCGTTGCAGGATCAACCGGAAACTGACGGATCGACGAGAAAGCCGCAACGGCTACGCTTCGGTCCGCAAAAACAGGCTTTCGGTCATGTGATTTCCACGTGAGGCCCTTATGCGCTATGAAGGATGCCTGCCGCCTCTTGGGGAACGGTTCGCTTGTGTGGATATCGCATGGACCATGGGGGGCGGCGCCAACTTTGTGCATGGGCCGGGAGTGCAAGGTCACCATGAGATTCCTGTTGCGTGCGATCAGCCTGATTGCGCTTGCCTTGGCCGTGATCGCCGGCGTCATCGACGCGATCAAATCGGTTGCTGCGTCGCAAGTGGTGATCTCGCCGCTCGGTGCCGTCTGGTTCGGGCTCAGCCCCGATACGCTCAATCTCGCCCAGGCCGTGATCCAGCGCAATGTGCACCCCTATCTGTGGGATCCCGTGGTGCAGTGGATCCTGCTGCAGCCGGCCTGGGCCGTTTTCCTGGTGTTGTCGCTGTTCTTCTATCTGATCGCCTGGCGCCGGCCGAAACCCGCCGGACGCTTCGCCGCGCGGTAGGGCCCTTCCGGTTGAGCAGGATGGTGTTTGCAAGCCCGATCGGACGCCCTATTTAGGTTCTCAGACACGCCGGCGTATCAATAGGAGATTTTCATGTTCGGCCTCGACATGTTTTCGAAAAAATCACAGATGCCGACCGCCGCCGAAGCGCTTCCCGGCCGCAGCGAAGCGCTGGCGACGGCCAGCCACCATTTCGTCAATGGCAATCCGCTGAAAGGTCCCTATCCGGAAGGTTACGAACGGGCGCTGTTCGCCATGGGCTGTTTCTGGGGCGTCGAGCGGCTGTTCTGGCAGCGCGAGGGTGTCTGGGTGACGGCGGTGGGCTATGCCGGGGGCCTGACGCCCAACCCGACCTATGAGGAAACCGTGACCGGACGAACCGGACATGCCGAGGCGGTGCTGGTCATTTACGATCCGAACACCGTGTCCTATGGCGACCTGCTGACGATTTTCTGGGAAGGTCATGATCCGACCCAGGGCATGCGGCAGGGCAATGATGTCGGCACGACCTACCGATCGGCCATCTATGCCTGCGACGATGCACAGCTTGCTATGGCAAAGGAGAGCCGCAAGACCTATCAGAAAGCGCTCGACGCCGCCGGGTTCGGCCAGAGCATCACCACCGAGATCGAGAGCGCACCCGCGTTCTATTTCGCCGAGGACTATCATCAGCAATATCTGGCCAAGAACCCGAACGGCTATTGCGGGATCAGGGGCACCGGCGTCGCCTGCGCCATCGCCTGAGGCGGCGGACCCCTTTTTGCACCACAGCATTGTCGCGCAAGACGTTCATTTTATGCGTGATATTTGCCATTAGCCGTGCAAGGATGGCGCCAAGCCTTGCCGGAACCGGTCAAAGGGCTTTCACAGCGCCGCCGACGTTGTGCGGCGTGAGGGACAAAAACGAAACAAACACAGGGTTGTGAATATGAAGCGTACACTCATCAGCATTCTTGCCATGGCCGCCATGACGGCAACGGCGCTGGCTGCGGATATCAAGCCGGCGATCATCTATGATCTCGGCGGCAAATTCGACAAATCGTTCAATGAATCGGCCTATAATGGCGCCGAGAAATTTACGGCTGACACCGGCATTCAGTATCGCGATTTCGAAATCCAGAACGATGCTCAGCGCGAGCAGGCTCTTCGTAAATTCGTTCGCGATGGCAATAACCCGATCGTCGTGCCAGGATTCACCTGGAAAGCTGCCCTTGAAAAGGTGGCTGCCAATAGCCCCGACACCAGTTTCGTCATTATCGACGATGTGGTCGACTTGCCGAATGTTCGCTCCGTAAAGTTCAAGGAGGAAGAGGGGTCCTTTCTCGTGGGTCTTTTGGCTGCCAAGGCATCAAAGACCGGAACTGTGAGTTTCATTGGCGGAATGGATGTTCCGTTGATTAGGGCTTTTGCCTGCGGGTATGAGGGTGGTGCGAAATCGGCAAATCCTGACGCCAACGTTCTTCAGGCAATGACAGGCACCACGCCAGACGCCTGGAACGACCCGGTCAAGGGTGGTGAAATCGCCAAATCCCAGATGGCACAGGGCTCTGATGTTGTCTATGCTGCCGCCGGAGGCACGGGGATAGGTGTGATCAATGCCGCCGCAGACGAGGGCAATCTGAGCATCGGTGTCGACTCGAACCAAAATGGCATCAGGCCCGGTTCGGTTCTGACCTCCATGCTCAAGCGCGTCGACGTTGCTGTCTACAACGCCTTCAATGATCTCAAAGAGGGCAAGTTCACCTACGGTACCCAGCTCTTGGGATTGGCCGACAACGGCGTCGACTATGCCATGGATGACAACAACGCGGAACTGGTAAGCCAAGAAATGCGGGATGCTGTCGAACAAGCGAAAGCTGACATTATCGCCGGCAAGATCAAGGTTCACGACTACAGAACGGACGATAACTGCCCTTACTGATCGTTCCGATCCACCAACACGAACCGCCGGATGCTTCATTCGGCGGTTTTTTCGTGCCCGCACTGTCGTCCGGTATCAGAATGCATCGGGAAAATGTCTCGGCCAGCGCCAGGGCGTCACGGTCACTATGTCGTGCCTGACGGACAGCGCGGGCCGGTCTTTCTGACGGGACAGCCAGATATCACCGGCGGCCGCAATGCGCCTGGCTGCGGTTCCGGTCACCGCGTCGATGGCCGCGGCCTCGCTGCTGCGGGCCTTGACTTCGACGAGCGCCACCAGGTCTCCCTTGCGGGCAATCAGATCGATCTCGCCGGCCTTCGTCCTGAAGCGCCGGGCGACAATCCGATACCCTTTCAGCCTCAGGACGACCGATGCCAGCCACTCGGCCATATGGCCATGGCGCTGGGCGCGCTGCCGCGCTGCACGATGCCGATGGGTCACGAACCGTCCGCTTTCATGGCCAGGAGCCGCTGATAGAGCTCCTTTCTCGGCAGTCCGGTGCGCCTGGCCGCTTCGGTTGCCGCCTTTGCTGGCGACTGGCTCTGCACCAGCACACGCAGCAGCGCCTCCGCATCTTCATCGCTTGCCGGTTTGTCGGCGGGCGGCGCGATGGCCACGACGATCTCTCCCTTGAGATGCGGCCGCTCGGCGAAGTGCTCCGCCAGATCACGCAATGATCCGCGCTGAACCTCCTCATAGCGCTTGGTCATTTCACGGCAGACCGCGGCCTGCCGGTCCGGCCCCAATTGCTCGCTGCACACCTGAAGCGCCTTTTGCAGGCGCCGCGGCGATTCGAAAAAGAGCAAGGTCGCCGGAATGCCGCTCAACTGCGCCAGACGCTCCCGCCGCGCCTTGTCCCGGTTGGGCAGGAAGCCGGCAAAGAAGAAACTGTCGCTGGGAAGACCCGACGCCACCAGCGCTGCCAACGGCGCCGATGCTCCGGGGATAGGCACCACCCGGATGCCCGCCGCAAGGGCCTGTGCAACCAGCCGGAAACCCGGATCGGAGATGAGCGGTGTTCCCGCGTCGCTGATCAGCGCGACACTCCTGCCCTTTGTCAACGCGTCAAGCAATACCGGTCCGGCACGGTCCGCATTGTGCTCGTGATAGGCAACGGGCCGCGATTGAATACCGTAGCGTGACAGAAGGACGCGGGTGATGCGGGTGTCCTCACAGGCAAGCACATCCGCGGCTGCCAGCGTTTCAAGAGCGCGCAGGGTGATGTCGGCCAGATTGCCGATGGGCGTGGCGACCAGATACAGCGCCGGCTCCAGCGGTCCGGCATCGAACTCTTTCTTGCCGATCTGATAGGTTTTTTGCATGGGTGTGCGGGCCGCGAGTTTGCGCATGGATCGGTTGGTTTGAGGCCATTCTATTGCAATCGACAGCCGGGTTCATCCTTGAATTTTGACGACCGGCCAATGCCGGATGCGCCCTTTACGGATGGCCCATTTGTCAATATGAACGCCACAGGCGCGTGTTGCGCCGCGGCAGGGCCGTCGGGGGACGCCATGTGGCAGGAGATGGGATCGAGGATGAAGGTTTTTTTTCCCAGCGGGTGGCGGATAATGGCGACAACGGTTCTGATGGCCGGACTCTCGCTTCTGTCGGCTTGCCAGGCGGTCAATTACGGCCTGTCCAACCAGGGAAACACGACGACCGTTCAACCGGCGCCGACCAGCCTTCCGGTTAAGACCGGGCCGGCCGCCGGCGAAGTTCTGGGTACGGGTCAGACACGCGTCGCGCTGCTTTTGCCGCTGACGGCGCCGGGCAATGGCGGCACCATCGCCGCCGAATATCGCAATGCGGCGGAACTGGCGCTGGAGATGCGTGGCCCATCCGCAATGGAACTGGTGATCAAGGATACCGGCGGCTCGGCGGCCGGGGCGATCGCCCGGACGGAAGAAGCCGTGCGAGAGGGATCGGCCGTTATTCTGGGGCCCGTCTTTTCCGGCAGCGTAACCTCGGCCGCATCGGTCGCGCGGCCCCATAACCGTTCGATCATTGCGTTCTCATCGGATCAGTCAGCCGCCTCCGACGGGGTGTTTTTAATGTCGTTCTTGCCTGACCAGGTCGTCGACCGCACCATATCCTATGCGACGGGGATCGGATTGACATCCTTCGCTGCGATCCTGCCGCAGGGTGCCTATGGTGCTCTGGTGGAGCGCCAGTTGCGCGTCACACTGGCAGCCCGCGGCGCCACGCTGAACGGCGTTTCCCGTTACCAGTATTCCAACGATTCGGTGGTGGCCGCGGTCCAGGAAATCCTTCCGGCCATTGAAGAATCGGACGCGATTTTCATCCCGGACGGCGGCACCGCCCCGACCGCGATTGCCCGCGTCATGCAGAGCGAAGGCATCAAATTGCGGGACAAGCGGCTGATCGGCACGGGACAGTGGCGCTCCTCGAAACTGTCATCGGCCTATCTGCAGGGCGCCATCTTCGCCGATATGGACCAGACCCGTTTCGAGACTTTCAAATCGCTCTACAAGGGACGATTCAATGCTGAACCGACCGTCAATGGCGGCCTGGGATTCGATGCCGTCAATATGACCGCCGAATTGCTGGCGACTGGCAATCCGGCCGCCTTCACGAAGACAAACCTCGAAAACCCGACGGGCTATAAAGGCGTGACCGGCAATTACCGGTTCCTGCCCGACGGCAAGACCCAGCGCGGTCTCGCCGTCTATCAGATTCAGGAAGGCGAAGTGGTCGTTCTTGAGCCGGCGCCGCAATATTTCGAACCCGTCTCGAACGCACGGTTCTAGTACCGACGGGACCAGACACGCCCTATTTGCGACGGACTGTCGCCAGTGCACCGGAAAAGGCCTTGGCGAAGCTTTCGCGGTCATCCGGATTTAAAAACCCGCCAATGTCGGTCGATCGGCCGCCGCCTGAAATATTCATACGGGTGATCCCGATCTCATCGTGTCTGGACACGCGGAAACGCGCCCAGAACGGGTTGAAACGGTAGTCACGGATGCGCCCGGACGGTGCGATCTTTGATATCGACAATCTGGTCCGCGAGACGCTGACGATTTCCCGGGCGCGCGCGGCGCGATAATTGAGGCCGAAGGCCCCGCACAGCAAGAGAAGATCGATGCCGAAAAATCCGGCGACCGGCCAGGCACCGGCCATCGCAAACACCACCGCGTGGGCAATGGTGACAACGGCCGCGATGCTCATCAGGACGACAAAACCACTGCGGCCGAGGGATCGGTGCGGCGTCAGCAGCGCCTCGAAAACGGGGGTGTCTCCCGCAACCGAATTATTCGCATCGGATGCCGTGGTGGCATTGCTTTGTTTCATGTGCACAGAATATAGAGGTGTTATGCAAAAGGCCCAATCAAATTCCGCGAAACCGTCTTCAAAAGCGGCGCCGGCCCGGCGACCGGCCAGGAAACGCAAGCGGCTGGCAAAGAGCGCCTATACGAACGATGAGCTGAACGAAATCTTTCGCCGTTTGTCCATTCTGCGACCCGAACCAAAGGGCGAATTGGAGCATGTCAACGCCTATACTCTGCTGGTCGCGGTTGTGCTCTCGGCGCAGGCGACCGATGCCGGGGTCAACAAGGCGACGCGTGCCCTCTTTGCCGAGGCGGATACGCCACAAAAGATGCTGGCGCTCGGCGAGGACAGGGTTCGTGACCATATCCGGACCATCGGGCTTTACAGAAACAAAGCCAAAAACGTCATTCTTCTGTCCCGGGCGCTGCTGGAGAACCATGGAGGAAATGTGCCAGGGGACCGCGACGCGCTGGTCGCCTTGCCGGGGGTGGGACGCAAAACCGCCAATGTGGTGCTCAATATGGCCTTCGGGCAATCGACCATGGCGGTCGACACCCATATTTTCCGTATCGCCAACCGGATGCGGCTGGCGCCGGGCAAAACGGTCGATGACGTTGAAGCCAACCTGCTGCGAACAATCCCCGAGGCCCATCTGTTTCATGCCCATCACTGGCTGATCCTGCACGGGCGCTATGTGTGCAAGGCACGCAAGCCGGACTGTCCGGCCTGCGTGCTCGCAGATATCTGCAAATCCAGGGAAAAGACATGCGATGTTCCCGCGGCACTGGTGCCGCTGGACGGATAGGCACGGCGTCAGACGGGCTGACCGGCGCCGATCGTGAATTCCTCATCCTGCTCCGACAGCATCTTGTGCAGGTGCACCATAAGACCGGCGGCAAAGAGCGGCGTCAGCAGATTGACGATCGGAATCGACAGGAAGGCGGCAATGAGCAGACCCGCCATGAATATGGTGCCGCTGTATTTTGAGCGCATCAGCCGGACCTCATCCTCGCTGCGATACCGCATGGCGGCGAATTCGAAAAACTCCCGGCCGAAAAGATAGCCGTTGACCAGCAAAAAAGCGGCGATGTTGATACCCGGCACGAGAAGCAGCAAAAGGGCGATGATATTGCCGACAATGACGACGCCAAGGAACTTTACCGTATAGACAATGGCTCGCCCCAGCGGAATTGCCGTTCCCACCGGATCGTGGGGATAATCCCGTTTCTCGATGATTTCGGCCACGCCGTCCAGAAACAGCCCGGCGATGACAGCGGTGACCGGCGCCACCAGGAGCGCCAGCCCCAGCGCCAGCCCGAGGCTGGCGAGCAAACCAAAGACGAAGCCGAGCCATCCGGCCCAATCGGGGATTCCGGGGATCAGCGCATCCAGCCAGGGCAGCGCGAGAGCAACGAACAAACTGCGCACCAGCAGCCAGGCGCCGACCAGAAGCAGAACGGTGATGCCGAGAATTTTCCAAAAGGTGGTACGGGTGTCCGGCGCAAACAGATTGCGGCCGGCAAGGCGCGCGGCTTCTACAATCATGGCAGTGTGATCTCGTGAACCATGGGATGGAGATAGGGATGACAATCATGGTTTCAACGGCTGTTGCGATTTGAATCCCGGTGTATCCAGCCATTGGACCCGGACCCTGCGCTGTCAAAGCCGGCACAAAATCAACAGAACCGTACATTAATGCGTGTGATCATGCGTTTCAGCTTTTCAAAGCCGGCGAACGCCTTTACGACCAGTGACCGGGATCTAACCTGCAACCCGGAGCCTGCTTTTCCATGGACGACCTGGATGTTCTTTGTGTCGGCAATGCGATTGTCGACATCATTGCACGGTGCGAGGACAATTTCCTCGTCGAAAACACCATCAAGAAAGGCGCGATGAATCTGATCGATGCCGACCGTGCCGAACTGCTCTATGAGCGGATGGGACCGGCGATCGAGGCCTCCGGAGGCAGCGCCGGAAACACAGCGGCCGGCATTGCGAGTTTCGGCGGACGCTCCGCCTTCTTTGGCAAGGTCGCGCGCGATCAGCTCGGAACAATCTACGATCACGATATCAGGGCGCAGGGCGTGGTCTTCGGCACACAGCCATTGGACGGGCCGCCGCCGACAGCGCGGTCGATGATTTTCGTAACGCCGGACGGTGAGCGCTCGATGAACACCTATCTGGGGGCCTGTGTCGAGCTGGGTCCGGAGGATGTCGATGCGCAGATCGTTGCCGCCTCGAAAGTCACCTATTTCGAGGGCTATCTGTGGGATCCGCCGCGGGCCAAGGAAGCCATTCGCAACTGTGCCGATATTGCCCATGACAATGGACGCGAGGTCTCGATGACCCTGTCCGATCCCTTCTGCGTCGACCGCTACCGCGATGAGTTTCTCGACCTGATGCGCAGCGGCACCGTGGACATCGTTTTTGCCAATGAGCACGAGGCCATGTCGCTCTATCAGACGTCCTCGCTGGAGGCGTCCGTCGACGCCCTGGAGGCCGACTGTCGCCTCGCCATCGTCACGCGCGGCGAGAACGGATCGATCGTGGCGCGCAAGGGAGAGCGTGTGACCGTGTCGGCCATCGAAATTTCCGAGCTCGTGGACACGACCGGCGCCGGCGACCTCTACGCAGCCGGTTTCCTGCACGGCTATACGCGAAACCGGTCGATGGAGGAATGCGCCAATCTCGGCAGCCTCGCCGCTGGCCTCGTCATTCAGCAAATCGGCCCGCGGCCGCATGGCTCCCTGCGCCAGGCCGCTATCGATGCCGGACTGGCCTGACCGGTTATTGCTGCGGTCTGAAGATCGGAATCGGCAGGGTCTGGTTGGGCTGGGGAACCGGTGAACCCACAACGGCCGCCGGAGCGGTCTCCTCGGAATCGGTTTCACCCGCCGGATCATTCGATGCCGTCACCGTCGGGGCTGCTTCGTCCGTTTGCGATGCGGCCGGAGCCGGCTGTGCGGGTTGCGCGGGTTCGGTGCCGGCCTCAATCTGTGAGATTTGCGAGGCCAGCCGGCCGCTTTTTGCCTGCAGCGATGTGATTTCCCGGTCGATGCGCGAGACATTGTTGTTCAGCCGCTCGACAGAGGCCGTCAGATCGGAGTCGACACGGGCAACCGTGTTGGTCAGTGTCTCGACATTGCTCGCCAGCCTGTTTGCCGACGTCTGGACGGTTACCATATAGCGGTTCGTGGCAAAGACAGCGATGCCGAACAATATGCCCGCGGCCACGATCGAGTTGATGATCAGCCTGACAAAATATGCGCCCCAACCCACTGTGATCATGTCCTTATGCGATGCTCAAAATGACGTATCACCCCACAGGCCAGTAAATCGATTATTGCATCGTGGGTCAACCAAGTCCCGGCACCGGAGGAACTGCACGACCTGACCACCGTCTTGCCGGGATGCGATGCGCCGCGGACCTACGGTTCGGCTTCCTCGGATGCGTCCTGTGGCTCGGCGGATGCTTCTGCGGCCTGTTTCGGTCCGCCTTTGGCAACCCCGACCATGGCAGGCCGCAACACCCGATCCCCGATGACGAAACCATCCTGCACAACCTCAACGATGGTATTGTTCGGCACGTCGGGATTGGGCACTTCAAACATTGCCTGGTGAAAATTCGGGTCGAATTTCTGTCCGGTCGGCGACAGTTTCTTGACTCCGTGCCGCTCCAGTGCGGACAACATCGATCTTTCCGTCAGTTCGACACCCTCCGCCAGTGCTTTCAATCCGGCTTCACCGGCTTCCAGCGCCTCGGCCGGAATGGCGTCCAGCGCGCGGCGAAGATTATCCGACACCGCCAGCATATCGCGGGCGAAATTCGACACCGAATAGGACCGCGCGTCCCGCACATCGCGGGCCGTGCGGCGGCGAAGATTGTCCATTTCCGCGGCAAGGCGCAGATATTTGTCCTTCAGATCGTCCCGCTCGGCGGCCAGCAGATCCACCGGGTCCGGGCTACCTTCCGGCGCATCGGCCGCTTCGCCGGCGCCTGGAGCCGAATCGACTGTCTGCGCCGGATCGGCTTCACCCGGTTTCGCCGCACCGTGTTCGCCAATACCGTTCTTCTTCGACTCATCGGTCATGACGCGACTCATCCTTCAATGGGTTTTTGAATAGTTGATCCGCATATCGAGGTTTCGGGACAAAAAATCAAGAGAACGCCGGCGCTTTTACCGGATCATGCGAGAGACCATCTGGGCGGTGTAGTCGACCATGGGAACGATCCGTGCATAGTTCAACCGGGTTGGTCCGATGACGCCGACGGCGCCAATCACCCGCTCGTCGCCGTCACGATAGGGTGCAACGATGAGCGACGATCCCGAGAGGGAAAAGAGCTTGTTTTCCGAGCCGATGAAAATGCGGACGCCCGAACCGGATTCGGCAAGATCCAGCAGTTCGATCAGCCCGTCCTTTTTTTCCAGATCGTCAAACAGCAGCCGCAATCGCTCGATCTCATCGAGGTCCGACAAGGTTTCAAGCAGGTTGGCGCGCCCCCGCACAATCAGCTGGGTCGGTTGCCCCTCGGCGGTGCCCGACCAGACCGCCAGACCTCGCTTCACCAGGGCTTGTGACAGACTGTCGAGCTCCTGACGGATCTCATTCTTGAGGGCGTGGAGCTCGCCGCGCAGTTCCGCCAGGGTTCGCCCGGCAATATGGGCATTGAGAAAATTCGCCGCTTCCGTGAGCTGCGAGGCCGTCACGCCGGCCGGTAGATCGATGATGCGGTTTTCGACCTGATCGTTTTCTCCCACCAGAACCACCAGTGCCCTTTTCGGTTCAAGCCGGACAAACTCTATGTGTTTGACCACCGCATCGTTCTTGTGGGTAATGACGAGGCCGGCGCCCCGGGACATGCCGGACAGCAACTGGCTTGCTTCGGTCAGCACCGACTCGACGGACTGGTTGTGCTCGACACTGCTGACCTTGCGGTCGATCATCTCGCGTTCCTCGGTCGACAGATCGCCCGACTCCATGAACGCATCGACAAAGAAGCGTAATCCCTGCTGGGTGGGAAGCCGGCCGGCACTGACATGCGGCGCATAGATAAGGCCCAGCTCTTCCAGATCGCTCATCACATTGCGCACGGATGCCGGCGACAGGGTGATCGGGAGAATGCGCGACAAATTGCGCGAACCCACCGGATCACCAGACTCCAGATAGGATTCGACGATGCTTCTGAATATCTCGCGGGTCCGCTCATCCAGCGGAACCGATGCCGATTGTTCCAATCGTGTCGTGTCACTCATACCGGGTTACTCGGAGTTGACGATCCATAATGCAAACATAGTGGTGATACCGACCGGTGAAAAGACATGGCCTATGGCTATTCATCAGGCCCGTTGCTGCGGCTGCGGTATTTCCCTTTGCATGCGCCGGTCAGGAGGGTTAGAACGCGGCCAAATCAACAGGAGTACTCCGATGCGTCCATCAGGCAGAAAAACCGATCAGATGAGAGATGTCTCATTTGAACGAGGGTTTTCGAAACATGCGGAAGGATCATGCCTCGTCAAGTTCGGCGACACCCATGTGCTGTGCACGGCAAGCCTTGAGGAACGCGTCCCGCCCTGGCTGCGCAACGCCGGAAGGGGCTGGGTAACCGCTGAATACGGCATGCTGCCGCGGGCCACCGGCGAACGGATGCGGCGCGAGGCGTCATCGGGCAAACAGAGCGGGCGCACCCAGGAGATCCAGCGGCTGATCGGCCGGTCGCTGCGCGCCATCGTCGACCTTGAAGCCCTCGGCGAGCGCCAGATTTCGGTCGATTGCGACGTCATTCAGGCCGATGGCGGTACCCGTACGGCATCGATCACCGGCGCCTGGGTCGCCCTGCATGATTGCCTCAAATGGATGGATGAACGCCAGATGGTCAAGGCAGACCGGGTCATGAAGGACCATATCGCCGCCATATCCTGCGGCATCTTTGCCGGCCAACCGGTGCTGGATCTGGACTATCTTGAGGATTCGGCGGCGGAAACCGACGCCAATTTCGTCATCACCGGCTCCGGCGGAATTGTCGAAATCCAGGGAACCGCCGAAGGCGCGCCTTTCTCGGAAGATGAATTCACCACACTGCTCGCACTGGCGAAGTCCGGTATCGGAGACCTGATCACCATGCAAAAGCAGGCAACAGGATAAACAGTGAGATGAAGGCGCCGGGACGTGTGCTGGAAACGGCCCTTTATGCCGATGACCTCGATGCCGCCGAGGCGTTTTTCGGCGATCTGTTGCACCTTGAAAAAATCACCCGTGTGGGTGAGCGTCACGTGTTCTTTCGCTGCGGCGAGGGGGTTTTGCTGATCTTCAACGCCAACGAAACCGTCAAGCCGTCCTCCAATCCGGTGCTGCCGGTTCCGCCGCATGGCTGCCGCGGCCAGGGCCATATGTGTTTCGCTGCATCGGCGGCCGAGCTTGACGCTATCCGGCAAACGATGATCGATGCCGGTGTGACGATCGAGGCCGATTTTCAGTGGCCGGGCGGCGCCCGGTCGATTTATGTCCGCGACCCGGCCGGCAACAGCATCGAATTCGCAGAACCCCGCCTTTGGGGTTTCGACGTGCCGACAGAGGATCAAAGTTGAGAAAACTGAGACAAAACAGACTGGTCATCGCCAGCCATAATCGGGGCAAGATCCGCGAGTTGCGGGATCTGCTGCAACCACTCGGCTATGATCTGCTGACGGCTGAGGACCTGGATCTGCCGGAACCCGAAGAGACCGGCCTGACCTTCGAGGCCAATGCTGAACTCAAGGCGCTGGCGGCGGCAAAGGCGGCTGGCATGCCGGCCATGTCGGACGATTCAGGACTCGCGGTCGATGCGCTGGACGGCGCGCCCGGCATCTATTCCGCCCGCTGGGCGGGGCCGGACAAGGATTTCGCCATGGCTATGGAGCTCGTCGAAACCGCGCTCCAAAAACAGGGAGACGGCGACCGGACGGCGCGCTTCGTTTCGGTGATCTGCCTGGCCTGGCCGGACGGTCACCGGGAGTTCTTTCGCGGCGAGGTCAAGGGTACGATCGTTCATCCACCGCGCGGCAATGAAGGGTTCGGCTATGATCCGATCTTTCAGCCGGACGGTTATGAAACGACGTTCGGTGAAATGCCGGCAAATGAAAAACATGGCTGGAAACCTGGTGACAGCGAAGCGCTCTCTCACCGGGCGAGAGCCTTCAAGAGGTTTGCCGAACAGTGTCTGGTGATGCCAGCCAGCGACCAGCGGCCATGAGCCTGTCGCCGGTAGACACCGGGGATCCGGGTTTTGGTGTCTATGTCCATTGGCCGTTCTGCGCAGCCAAATGCCCCTATTGCGACTTCAACAGCCATGTGCGCCATCAGGCGATCGATGAGCCGCGTTACGTTGCAGCCTTGCGCCGCGAAATGGCGTTCATGCGCGCACGAACCGGTGCCAGACGCGTGACCAGCGTGTTTTTCGGCGGCGGAACGCCTTCGCTGATGAAGCCGCAAACGGTAGACGCCATTCTTGCGGCAATCAGCGAGGCCTGGGATGTGGAACAGCATGCCGAAATCACGCTCGAGGCCAATCCCGGCAGTGTCGAAGCCAACCGGTTTCGTGGCTATCGCGCGGCTGGCGTCAACCGGGTTTCGCTTGGCGTTCAGGCGCTCAACGACGGTGACCTGAAGTTTCTCGGCCGTCTTCATTCGGCAAATGAGGCGCTGTCGGCGGTCGAACTGGCGCGGTCGATCTTTCCGCGCCTTTCCTTCGATCTGATCTATGCGCGTCCCGGCCAGAGCGTTTCAGCCTGGGAGCGGGAACTGTTGGAGGCCATCAGCCATGCGGCCGATCATCTGTCCCTGTACCAACTGACCATCGAGCCGGGAACACCGTTCTTCGCCCTTCACCAGAGCGGCAAACTCGCGGTCCCCGACGGCGATGAGGCCGCCGATCTCTACGAGGCGACGCAGGCGCTGACGGCGCAGCACGGTCTTCCTGCCTATGAGGTGTCCAACCACGCGGCACCCGGTGCGCAAAGCCGTCACAATCTGACCTATTGGCGCTATGGCGACTATGTGGGGCTGGGGGCCGGCGCCCATGGGCGCATCACCGGCGAGGGAGGGAAAATCGGAACCGCCAATCACCGCGGACCGGAAGACTGGCTCCGCCATGTCGAAACGGTTGGCCACGGTATGGAAAGCGAAGAGGTGCTGACGCGCGATGCCCAGGCCGATGAATTGATGCTGATGGGCCTGCGGTTGCGCGAAGGGATCGATTTATCCCGCTGGGAGGCTCTCGCCGGGCGGCAGATCGATGCCGACAAGGAGGCCTTTCTGGTGGCCCATGGCCTGATCGAGCGGCCGGGCCGCGGGCGCCTGCGCTGCACATCTTCGGGGATGATGGTGCTGGATGCCGTTGTTGCCGATTTGGCCGCCTGAGCAATTCTGGTTTTGACGGAATCGGCAAAACCTGAAGGCATCAACACAATCAAGGGCAGGTACCGTTGTCTTGTTTCTGACAAAACAGGAAACGGTCTGAGCCCCGCGTCAGTCAGACAGATCGATTTCCAGGAGCGGCAGAGTTCGGCCGGCAATGGCATCTGAGGGCTCGGTCCCGACCCGTTGCGCACCCATCTTGCGGTAAAATGATTCGGCATTGGGATCCGACAATATGGTCAGCCTGCCAACCTGCACAAGTCGGGCGCGTGCAACCAGGGCTGTGAACAGCGCACCTCCGACGCCTTTGCCCATAAAGGGCGGGTCGACAAAAAACACGGCAATTTCGAAATCCGGGCCGTCGGGCGCAATCGCGGCGACGCCGGCGATGTCGCCATCAAGCTCGGCGACGATCACCCAACCGCGTCGGATCCATTCGGAGCGCACCGTCAACGCCTCGCGGCATTGTTCCATGAACTGTGAATCATAGCCCCAATGGGCTTTGGAGCGCCAGCACAGGGCGCTGAGCCGCTGTGCTTCGTCCATGCCGGCCGGACGGGTCACAATCCCTGAACCCATGATTCAATGGGCCTTGGACATATCCCCCAGCACCTCTTTGGAGGCAACCGTGGAATCGGCCTTCAATTTGTAGACCATCGGCACACCGGTGGCGAGGTTGAGGCTGGTGATTTCGGTTTCCGTCATCCGGTCGAGAACCATGACCAGCGACCGCAGTGAATTGCCGTGGGCGGCAACGAGAACATTCTGCCCGGCCAGAACACGCGGCAGGATTTCCATCATGTAATAGGGCCAGACCCGCGCGCCGGTGTCCTTGAGGCTTTCACCGCCGGGCGGCGGCGTATCATAGGACCGGCGCCAGATGTGCACCTGTTCTTCACCCCATTTGGCACGGGCGTCATCCTTGTTGAGACCGGCAAGGTCCCCATAGTCGCGTTCGTTGAGCGCCTGATCATGGATGGTTTCCAAATCGCTCTGGCCGATACCGTCAAGAATGATCTGGCAGGTGCGCTCGGCCCGCACCAGAACCGACGTGAAAGCGATGTCGAAGTGAATGCCATAATCCTTGAGGGCCGCACCGCCCTCCTTCGCCTCGACAAGACCCTGTTCGGTCAGATCGGGGTTTTTCCACCCGGTGAACAGGTTCCTCAGATTCCATTCGCTTTGGCCATGGCGCACAAGCACGAGAGTTCCGGACATGATCGCTCCTTTTTTCAGGTCAGCCCGAGCACATCGAGCATGGAATAGAGCCCGGGCGGACGGCCGCGCGCCCACAGGGCCGCCTTGACCGCGCCGCGGGCAAAGATCGAACGGTCGAGGGCCCGGTGGGTCAATTCGATCGACTCGCCCTCACCGGCCAGGATAACGGAGTGTTCTCCGACCACCGAGCCACCGCGCAGTGTTGCAAAGCCAATCGCACCGGACGGGCGCGGTCCAGTCTGACCGTCACGCACCCTGACGCTTTCGGACCGAAGGTCGATGCCGCGTCCCCGCGCCGCCGCCTGGCCCAGGAGATAGGCTGTTCCCGACGGCGCATCGACCTTGTGTTTGTGATGCATTTCCAGCACTTCGACATCCCAGTCCGCGGCCTCCAAAGCCCTCGCGGCCTGTTCGACGAGGACGCCCAGCAGATTGACACCGAGGCTCATATTGCCTGATTTGACGATGGTGCCGCGTTGAGCGGCGGCAGCAATCTGCTCGTCCTGTTCCGGCGTGCAGCCCGTTGTTCCGATGACATGTACGATGCCGGCATCCGCGGTCATCTCGGCAAATTCGACCGAGACGGCCGGCGCCGTGAAATCGAGAACGCCGGAGGCCGCGGCAAAGGCAGCCCCGACATCGTCGGTGAGCGGCACGCCGAGAGTGCCAAGCCCTGCCAGCACGCCGGCATCCTGACCGAGTTGTTCTGCGCCGGGACGCTCTATCGCAGCCGCCAGTTCTGCTCCGTCAATAGCGTCAATCGCCCGGATCAACGCCTGTCCCATCCGGCCGGCAGCGCCGACCACGACGAGTCCCATATCCGCCATTATCCCTCTCCCTTGCCGGCATGCACGGTGTTCAGTTCAAGCGCCGCATCGCCATCCAGCCCCAGCGCCTGCATCTTGAGGAACCGTGCGTAAATTCCGTCCTTGCGTCCGGCCAGTTCACCATGTTCGCCTTCTTCGGCAACACGGCCGCGCAGCATGACAATGATTTTCTGCGCCCGGGCAATGGTCGACAGCCGGTGGGCGATGACCAGCACGGTCCGACCCTCCATTGCCGTATCCAGCGCCTTTTGCACCAGCACTTCGGATTCGGTATCGAGCGCCGATGTCGCCTCGTCAAGCAGCAGGATCGGCGCCCGACGGATCAGCGCACGGGCGATGGACAGACGCTGGCGCTGGCCACCCGACAACGATGATCCGCCATCGGCCACGGGTGTGTCATAGCCCTTTGGCTGTTCGAGAATGAATTCATGGGCATAGGCCAGCTTCGCCGCCTCTTCGACCTCGGCGTCGGTGGCGTCCGGGCGGCCGTAGCGAATATTGTCGGCAATCGTGCCTTCGAACAGATAGGGGTGTTGGGAAACATAGGCGATCGCGTGGCGCAGCGAATTTTTCGTCACCTTGGCGACATCCTGACCATCGATCAATATGCGCCCGCCGGACGGATCGTAAAAGCGTGGCAGGAGGCTGACGATTGTTGTCTTTCCGGCACCGGACGGGCCGACAAGCGCCGTTGTCCTGCCGCCTTCCGCGACAAAGCTGACATCGTGGAGGACCGGGCTTGTTTCACCGTAACCGAAACTGAGATTTTCAAAGACGATGCGCGCATCGGTCACCTTGAGATCGGCGGCGCTGGGGGCATCGGGCTGATGCGGCACGACATCGAGGATTTCGTAAATCATCCGGGCATTGACAACGGCCCGTTCCAGATTGACCTGCAGCCGCGCCAGGCGGCGCGCCGGATCATAGGCCAGAAGCAGGGCGGTGATGAATGAGATCAGCGCCCCGGGCAGAACATTGTTGTAGACCGCCTGATAGGCCGCATAGGCCAGGATCCCGGCAATGGCGATTCCGGCAAGCGTATCGGTCAGCGGGCTGGTGCGCTCCGTCAACCTTGCAATGCGATTGGACCGGTTTTCCGCTTCGGAGACGAGATGGTCGATCCGATCCCGCAACTGATCTTCCATCGTAAAGGCCTTGACGATGGAAATGCCCTGCAGGGTCTCCTGCATCACGCCATAGACCCGGCTGTTTACATTGACGACTTCACGGGTCACGGCGCGCAACCGTCTGGAGATATAGCGAAGGGCCAGGACCAGGGGCGGCCCGGCCAGAAAGGTCAGCATGGTCAGCAATGCATCGTGGTAAATCATCACGCCCAACAGCGCGATCAGCGTCAGCGTGTCGCGGGCAAGCGAGGTGATGGTCAGATTGAGAACGTCGCGGATGCCGGTTGTGTTCTGGCTGATCTGGGCAGCCAGATGGGCCGACCGGGTCTCGCCCAGAAAACCGACACCGAGTTCCATCAAATGGCTGAACAGCCGGCGCTGATAGCGGGCAACGACGTTGTTGCTGATCTTGGCGAGCGCCACAGCCTGACCATAGGTGGCCAGTCCGCGCAGGAAAAAGGCCAGGAAGATCGCGCCAGCGATTGACCAGATCACCTCGCCGCGCTGCTTGGCGAGCGCCTCGTCGACGACATCGCGCATGATCCATGCCATGAAGGCCGTGGTCAGCGCGACGATGACAAGACAGACAATGGCGATGGCGTAAGTGCCGATATAATCGCGGCCATTTTCCGACAGGATGCGTCGAAGCACAGCCCATATGGTGCCGGGATCAACCCGTTGTTCGTCCGAATTCGCCACCGAATGCCCGTTCGTTTCGATTGTCAGCGGCTCTATATACGCTTCGCGACGTTTTGCCTATGCCTTCCAGCGCCGTCCTTCGGTCGAAACGCCGAACCGAACGGGCGTACGGGCATAGGAGGCAAGACCGACCAGCGCGGCCAGTGGATGGGTCATCACGCAGGTCGGAATCGCCGCCAGAAGCGCGCTGTGCGGCGCCTTGTCCTCAAACGCCGCACGGAATTCAGGCTGTTCCAGGACCGGGATGATTTTCTGGGCGATGCCGCCGGAAAGAAACACACCGCCCCTGGCCATGAACACGAGTGCCAGATCCCCGGCCACGCGACCGAGATATGTGGCGAACAGGGAGAGGGTTTCAACTGCACATACTTCGGAGCCGTCAAGACCCGCCGTGGTAATCTCCTTGGGTGTGGAAAAGGCCGGCTTGACGCCGTCGGCAAGGCAGATCGCTCGGTAAAGATTGACCATCCCCCTGCCGCACAGCACCTGTTCGGCTGAAATTCGGCCTTCGATCCGCTCGAGATGCGGGAAAATAGCCAGATCCCGTTCGGTACGGGGACCAAGATCCACATGGCCGCCTTCGCCGGGCACCGGAATCCAGTTGTGGTTCGAATAAACGAGGCCCGACACACCAAGTCCGGTCCCCGGTCCCAAAACGACGCGGGAAGCATTGTGTTCGATCTCGCTGCCACCGATGGCGTGGCGGTCATCCGGTTCCACCGATGCCGCGGCAAGCGCCTGCGCCTCGAAATCGTTGAGAACAATGACATCATCGAGCACAAAATTGGTCATCATCTGCCTGGGACGCACCACCCAGGGACAGTTCGTCAGTTCGATTTCATCGCCGTCGACCGGGCCAGCAATGGCGAATATGGCCGAACGGGGCTGCACCGATGTCTTGTCCAGAACATTGAGCTGAATGGCTTCATCGATCGTTTCGAAATCGGCCGTCGCAAGGATGGGGAATTCCTTGGGTTGCGCATAGGCGTCGACAAGGATTGCGAACCTTGCATTGGTGCCGCCGATGTCACCGATCAGGATCGGAAAATGGATGATGGCTTCCTGGTCCATGATATTTGGCATGGCGGTCGGTCTCCGATGCTCGGCCCGCGGACGCGCGATACCCACCGCATCACGTTCACATTGTCGGGTTTAATCGATTTGATTTCATCCTATAGAAAATCCGGACAGCAAAGGAAAGCGGCCTGTTGCTTCATTTCTTTCGTATCGGACCGCAATTGCGGTTCCGCGGTGGAAAATCAGTTCAAGGGCCGCGGTTTCGGCACGGGCACCATCGCCGGCATGGAAAAGGGCGAGCGAATGGCCTTGACCGGCGCGAATGCGGTCAGGGCACCGCTGACCTTCAGCGTCGCTTCGGCTTCCGATGATGGCGACGGCGCGTTCAAAACCAGGGCACAGGCTGCCGGCAGGTCGCTCAGCATCGTTTGTCTCTTCTTTTTCGGTTTTTTCGGCTTTTGCGCCTTCTTTTTCGGTTTCGGAGCCTTTTTGGGTTTGAGCGCCACATCGAACCACCAATCCAGCGCCTTGCCGCAGCCCTCCTCGGCCGGAACAGCATTTTGCGGTTTGCAATCGGGTGATCCCTTCGGGCAGCGCAGCCTGATATGCATGTGATAGTGGTGTCCGTAATAGGGCCGGATCTTGTTGAGATCCGACCGGTCACCGGTCCAGCTTTCGCACAGTTTCTTCTTGATGCCCGGATGGACCAGGATCCGCTGAACCTCCGGGTATCCCGCTGCGCGCATGATCAGGCGGCCATGGGCTTCGGTCCAGATGCTGGGATCGGTGACAACCGATTTGGCTTTCAGCACCGATATCGCGCTGGTGCTTTCCCGCTCTTCCGCCGAAAAGCGGCGGTTCGGCATCGGGGTGAGCCAGATATCCGCATCCAGTCCGATCTGGTGCGATGCGTGGCCGGTCAACATCGGCCCGCCGCGCGGCTGCGACAGGTCTCCGACCAGCAAGCCCGGCCAGCCATCCTTTTCTGCCGCCTCACGGGACAATTTCTCAATCGTCTGGATGAGTTCGGGGTGTCCCCAGCGGCGGTTGCGCGACAGGCGCATCGCCTGCCAGTGCGGCCCATCGGTGGGAATCGCGATGCCGCCGGAAAAACAACCCTTGGAATAGAAGCCATGTACCTGGGGCGGCAATTGAGCCGGCAACTCCTTGTGGCCGAACAACTGCTTGGCGGGCGTGTTGTCCGATGCCACGACCTGACCGACGGCGGCCAGGCCGAGCAGCATTGCGGCCATCCATCGTCCGGCGATCTTCGCCGCATCTTTCAAACCCGCCATTGTGGTTGCTCCGAATTCAGCCGATGCGTCAGACAAGCACGGCATTTCATGCAAAGTTACGGCAGGACACGAAACAGTTCAACCGGACCCGTGCCGGCGACCGGCTCAAGGTAATCGGGTGTGCGGCCATCCATCAGCGCCGCATAAAAACTGTTCTCGTCTCCGCGCGCCAGGCCGATCGCATCGGGATCGGTCCGGCAAAATGCCACCAGGGTGACACCGGCACCGCGCAGAAAGGCCTCTGCCTCGTCCTCATGGGCCATGGCGATATGATACTGAGTCAGCAAGCCGCCCTGATTACGATGATAGGGGGCCGCCAGAACCCGGTGGCCCGTGTGCCGCAAGATGTCCGATCCGATGTTCGTGACGGCCGAGACGACACCGGCCGGTTCTGCCGCCAGCCCGGCAAGGCTCGTCGGCGAGGCGCATTCTTCGACCGGGAGGGTCGAGTTGTCGACGGCCGTTCGGGCCGATGCCCCCCGGAAGACAAGAAGGCCGGCCATCGACCAGATGATCTGTACGGATATGAACACCAGTACAATAAATTGCAGTCCCGGCCCGACACTCGGCGTTTTCATGGCGTGCAGGGCGGCCCGTTTTTCCCCGATGATTGCCGCCAAGGGGATGATGGCCAGCAGATTGGCAAAGACCGATCCGCGAATCTGCACCAGGGAAATACCGAAGGCCAGAGCGATCACCGCCATCAGCATCAGATATTGCGGTCTGCGATCCGAGCGCGCGGCCTGCCATGCGCAGACGATGAGGGCCAGAAGGGGTACGGCAAAATGGCCGCCGACCGATTCAGGCTTCGTGCGGATCTGGCTGAGGATCGATTGCGCTTCGGTGACCCTGTCGAGCCATATGGTCTTCAGCATGGGATCGAGATCGGCCAGCGGGCTTTGCAGGCAATGGGGCGCTGCCGCCACGGTCGCCAGCGCAATGACGGCGCCACCGCCGCAAAGCAGTGCGAACCGCTCCGGCCGCGACCTGTTGCTGAAAAACGCCGCCAGAAGAAACAGGGTACCACCGCCGATCGTTCCCAGAAAATAGAAACCGGCGGAAAAACCGTCGCAAACGACGGTCTGATAGTCCGCCGGTGCTATCAGACTGTAAAAACAGGCGGTCAGCGCCGCACTGAAGGTCAGTGCGAAGGCGCGCGTGCCGTCATTCGCCGAATGGCCGAGAGCGGCCCACAGAACCGCAACGGCAACGCCCGTCACCGCGATGACCGGAACCGTTTCGGCACCGATGGCAACGGCCAGCGCGGCCGACACGCCGGCGAGCCCGAACCAGAAACGGCTGATGCGCGGATCGGTCAACCCGGCAAGCACCAGCGCCATCAACGCCAGCTGAACATTGTGATGATCGATCGATCCGGGCCAGAACCGCTGATGGGTGATGGCAAACAGTGCCGTCAGCAACAGCGCAACGAGCATGGCATGGCGGCCACCCAAATGATTGGCGGCGCAGGCAATACCCGCAAAAAGCGGCAGCAAAAGCAACAGCGGCCAGACAAAAAGCGCCGCGGCTTCGGCCTGTCGCGCATCCATGAACAGCGAGAAAAATCCGATCAGATTGGCGATCGGAACATCGATCAGCCGCGACCAGTGCATTGCTGTTCCGCCTTCAAGCCCCAGGCGATACTGCGTAAGGTCGAACCAGTTCTGCCCGGCCATCAGGTCGCGGATCTGCACCAGACGCATTACATCGTCATTGTCGCGGCCGACATAGTCGGTCCCGTTGATCAGATGCAGCCCGGCAATGACCAGTGCGGTCACCAGAGCAGCCAACACAACCGGCATGAGGACATCGCTTTTGCGACCCTGCCCGATCAATCCGCCATTGACGGCACCCGATACACTCAACGCAGTACTCCAGTCCAACCCATTACGCGTACGCCAATTGCACGAAAGCAACCTAGCCTTAACCTTCCCAAGAAATAGTAAAGGCACTCGCTTCGGGACCAATTCTGCATAACCGTGAGGGCGCCATGCCAGACCAATTGTTCGATGAACTCGAGATCGCGGTGCTGCTGCCGTGCTACAATGAGGAACAGACCATCGCCGATGTGGTTCTCGGATTCCGGCGCGAACTGTCGCAGGCGCGGATCTTCGTCTATGACAACAATTCGACCGACCGGACCGCCATTGTCGCCGCGCGGGCCGGGGCGACGGTCATTCGCGAACCACGGCAGGGCAAGGGGCACGTCGTGCGCCGCATGTTCGCCGATATTGAAGCCGATATTTACGTGATGGCCGATGGAGACGGGACCTATGCGCCGGAGGATGCGCCGGATCTCATTCGCACGCTGATCACCGAACGCAGCGACATGGTCGTGGGAACGCGCCGCGGCGTGACGGATGATGCCGGCCGCACGGGCCATGCTTTCGGGAACAAATTGTTCAATCGTCTCTACAAATCGATGTTCGGCAATGATTTTACCGACATTTTTTCCGGATACCGGGTTTTCAACCGTCGATTCATCAAAAGTTTTCCGGCGCTTTCCGGCGGCTTCGAGATCGAGACCGAAATGTCCGTGCACGCTTCGATGCTGCGGATGCCGGTCAGTGAACTGACGCTCGATTACGGCCGGCGGCCCGAGGGGTCGAGCAGCAAGCTGTCGACCTACAAGGACGGCGCGAAAATCCTCTGGACGCTGATGATGCTGATGAAGGAGACGCGGCCCTTTTCATTCTTTTCGGGAATCAGCGCGATGTTCCTGATCGCCAGTCTCGTATTCATGGCGCCGGTGCTGGCGGAGTATTTCGAAACCGGCCTGGTGCTGCGCATGCCGACCTGGATTCTGTCCGTTGCCCTGCTGTTGATCTCGATGCTGTTTTTCGTTTCAGGCGTTATCCTCGATTCTTTGGCGCGAAGCCGTGCAGAACACAAAAGGATGCTGTATATGGGACTCCCGGCCACACGCGGTAACCGTTCAGGAGCCCATGTTTCCGGTGACGACCAGGGCCGCGCCAGCGGCAAGGCAAGGAAACCGATTGCTGCATGAAAAAACGTCTGTTGAGTTTCGTCATCGTCGGCGGAATTGGGTTTCTTGCCGATGCCGGCGTCTTGCTCGGACTGTTGCGATGGACCGATATCGACCCCTTCACAGCCAGATTGCTGGCCATTGCCACCGCCCTGCAGGTCACGTGGCTGCTCAACCGCAACTTCACATTCGGCAAGAGCACACGCCATGCGGCGGTTGAAGGGATGCGCTATGGCGGTGTCGGCATTGCGTCGGCAATCCTGAACTATCTGGTCTATTCCGGGTTGCTTGTCTTCATCACCTCATTGCCGCCGATTGTCGCGCTGACCATCGGTTCGGCCACCGCGACCGTCTTTTCCTACACGGGATATGCAAAGCTCGTCTTCGGGCGGTAATGCTACCAGGGTTCGATGGTCAGTTCAGGCCACACCTTCTTTGCTCTTTCCGCCTTTTTTCGGTAGCCGGCTTCGTTGTCGAGCACACGGTTGGGCTGGATGTGGAACGAAAAGATGCTGTCCAGTCCGAATGGGGCGGACAGGTCCAATGTGTCGTCATCGTTCAAACGAAGCGCCACGGCATGGGTTTTGGCCGCGAACCGGCCCAGCGCTTCATCAGCTGAGACCAGCGCGCCGAATGGCTGGCCGAATTTTTGCGGAAACCAGAGATGAACACGCGCCTGATTGCGGATTTCAATCGGCAAGGGCAAGTGGGCGAACACTTTACGGCCCTGCCGAATGACCGCATCCTCTGCCTCCCAGGACACATCGCCATCATCGAAATATATCAGGTCAATGTCGCCAATCCCGTGACCCGGCGGCCGCCCGGTCAGGACGTTCCATACGGTGTTGTAGATGACGCCGGAAACGATCCGCCACTGCGGCAGGTCCATGGTGCGTGCGCGGTTCAGCGCATCCATGATCAGCGGCTGGGCACGGACGATCTGAAAAAGGGCGTCCCGCTGGCGCTCGAAGGGCAGGCCGGAATAGCGCAGATGATCCACCTTATTTTCCCGGCTAAACTTCTTCCCATCCATCATGAGCGCCGGCGCGGTAGACCGCATCAATGACTTTCTGATTGGCTTTTGAGTTTTCCAATGAAAACAAGTCGATATCGGCGCCACTCACCTTGTCGGCAAAGGCTTCCACAAGCATCTTGTACTGGCGAATGCCGGGAAAACGGAAGATCTGAGCGCCATCACGGGCTTGATTGTGCAGGCTGATAGCGGCGTGATCATAGTCGCCGGCGTTAAACGGCGCATGCACTTCAATCACGCCCTTACTGCCGTGAAACAGCATCTGCTGCCGCAATGCCATTTGGGTCGAGACGTAGAAATTCAGGTTGAAATCGCCGAAATCGGCCAGAACATTGGCATAGGAATCGGTGCCGAAACGCGAATCGCGCTCGACTTGCGCCCGCACCCGGACCGGTTCCCGGCCGGTGGCAATTCTGGTCGTCACGGTGGGATAGACACCGATATCCGGCAGCGCACCACCGCCGAGCGCGACCTGGTTGCGCATATTGTCCGGATCGACATTGTGATAACAGAACACGCCCTGAACCTGCCGCAGCTGCCCGATCGCACCCTCTTCGATCAGAGCGCGCACCTTTGCCCATTGTGGGTGGTATTGCACCATGAAGGCCTCGGAAATCTGAACATTTTCGGTATCGCGCGCGGCAATCAGATCGTCAATCTGCCGGGCATCAAGGGCAATCGGTTTTTCGCACAGCACGTGTTTTCCGGCCTGGGCGGCCTTCAGGCTCCATTCCACATGCTGGCTGGTCGGCAGCGGAATATAGACACCGTCGACATCATCGGACCGCAGCAGGGCCTCATAGGACCCGAAGGCATGCGGTGCGCCGAAACGATCCGCGAGCGCCCGGGCACGGGTTTCGTCGCGGCTGGCAATGGCGCTAACCACACCATTTGATGCGTCCTGCATGGCCGGGAGCAATTGCAGGCGGGCAATTCTTGCAGTTGATAGGACGCCCCATCGAAACATGTTCACTCTCCTGTTGACGCTGCGCGCTGGCGAATCTGGGACAACGTCCAGTCTTTGAGCAATTCGCCGTTTTCCCATACCGGCTGCATCAGGTTTTCCCGTGCGGCAATATCCTTGAGCGGCATGGCAACGGGCGTGCCATCCTCCATGACAACCGCCTGGCGAAAGCGTTTGGACGCCTTGCCGGGATCGGTCTTGGGATCCTTGTTGACACCGGTCCAGTTGCCCGCGCTGTCCAGCCTGGCATTGGCTTTCATGGCAAAGCGGAGCGTATCCCGATTGACCTTCTGCAGCAGTCCGGACCCCATACCGAAGGCAATGTTTTCCGCCGACCATCCCCGTTCCATCAAACGGTCGAGGATGATGCCGATCGAATCGGGTGTCACCCCGTCACCCTGAATGACGCGCACCGCCGGGTTCAGAACCTTGAAGCCCTTTTTGTTGCGCGTGTGACCGAAGATTCCGCCGAGCATGTCAACAGTATCGACCGGCACCACCGTCGGGTCGCCCGAATCGGGCCTGACAACAAGCGTGCCACCCATCGATTCGACCTTTGCACGCAGCTCCTTGCCCCAGATTTCCGAGACCGCCCGATAAAGATCGTAGCTGTCGGAGACAACCGCTACCATCTTGCCCTCACCACCGAACGCTTCGATCATGTTGTTATAGGCTTCGGTTTCGCGCTCTTCGCCCCAGCTGGTCATGGTCGAATGCTCGGCCGCGGGAATGGAAAACCCGGCCATCGGCTCGTGATAGTATTTTCGCGCGGCAACAAGGGCTGCCACCGTATCCGTTCCGAGAAAATTGACCAGATGGGCAACGCCGCCAAGACCGGCCTGCTCCAGCGAGGTGGCCCCGCGGGCGCCGAAATCATGCAGGCGGAACGGCAGGACGTCGGTATAATCGTCGCATGACTTTTCCAGCGCCGCGGTGATAATGCGGCGGACATTGTAGGAGACGGTCGCGACCGTCGACGGGTACCAGACCGCCCGCAGCAGCGCCGTCTCCACAAAGGTCGGCAGCCAGAAGAAATCGGGATCCGTGTTGCGTACCTGCACCAGCGGCGTTCCCACCGGCACGATCATGCCCTCCGGAAGCGCCTCGATCAGCAGCGGAAAACGGCCACCGTGGCGGGTGACAAGCGTGTCCCAGCCGCTGCGGTTGAAGGGCAGGCCGTGGGCCCTGACCATTTCGTCGGCCTCTTCAACATCGGCCATGGTGATGCGGCGGCTCAGATATTCCTTCAGGAACATCTGCAGACCGAAAAACAGAACCCTGTCATAGCGGCCGCCCGGACGGCTCTCCACATAGGCGGAGATCGCATCCGTGTCGGGCGGATACTGGGCGTAGTGGGAGTATTTGTAGCTGTCCGTATTGAGGATCATGTTCATGCTCAATCCACCTGTTCCCGCCTACGGAAAACCGTGTCGTTTCCCCGTCAGCCGCGCAGCACACCACCCGTCTTCCGGCCGACATTGTCGACGATCCGGTCGGCGATGGATTCCAGATCGGCATCTGTCAATGTCCGCTCGACCGGCTGGATCTCGACTTCCACCGCAACCGATTTCCTATCCTCACCGAGGGACGGGCCTTCGAACAGATCGAACACATTGACCCCGACGATCAGTTTCTTGTCAGCCGCCTGCACCGCTCCGACGATCTGTGCAGCCGGCACGGAGCTGTCGACGACAAAGGCAAAATCACGCTCAACAGCCTGGAACCTGGACAGCTCCAGCGGCGTCTTCGTGCGGGTCGCCTTTCGTTTGGGCTCCGGTACGGCGTTGATGTCGATTTCGAAACCGCAGATTGGGCCTGAAACCGCCATCCTGTCCAGTGTCCGCGGGTGAAATTCTCCGAAGGCGCCGAGCACCAGTTTCGGCCCCAGCTTGATGACACCGGAACGGCCCGGGTGATACCAGTCGGGTGCGCCGGTTTCGATCTGAACGCGACCAACGGGCGCGCCGCACGCTTCGAGGGCGGCGAGCGCATCCGCTTTGGCGTCGAACACACCGGCGCTCCCGGCAGAGCCATTCCAGTGCCGGCCGGTACCCGCGAGCTGCGCCGAACCGCGCCGGATGCCGGCGGCAACGCGGTGCTGGCCATCCGGCGTGTCATCACGATAGACGTCGGAGACCTCGAACAGCGACAGGTCGCCATGGCCCCGGTCGGCATTGCGCTGTGCGGCGGCGACCAGCCCGGGAAGCAGCGACGGGCGCATATGCGACATATCCGCGGCGATGGGGTTGGCCAGCTTCAATGAATCGGCGCCGCCGCCGAAGGCTTCGGCCTGGTCGCCTGAAATGAACGACCAGTTGACGGCCTCCATCATGCCGCGACCGGCGAGGGCCCGCTTGATCGAACGGGTCCGGATCTGCAGCGTGGTCAGAATGCGCCCGTTGATCAGCGTATCGCGCGGCAAAGGCTGGGGCTCGATCATGTTGACCCCGTGAATGCGCATGATTTCCTCGACAAGATCGGCCTTGCCGTCAATGTCGGGACGCCAGGTGGGAATGGACACGTCGACCGTACCCCCCTCGCCCTGCGGCTCGAAACCGAGCCGTCTCAATATGTCGAGGGCTTCGTCATGGGGAACGTTGGTGCCTGTCAGGCGCTGCACTTCCGACACCGGAAAGGTCACCTGCTTTCGCTGCGGCGGATGATCGTTCACGATTACCGGTCGTGTCGGCGCTCCGCCACACAGTTCCAGCACCATTTCGGTCGCCAGTTCCATGCCCTCGGCCATATAGGTCGGATCGACGCCGCGCTCGAAGCGGTAGCGGGCATCGGTAATGACGCCCAGATCGCGGCCCGTTCGGGCAATGTTCATGGGATCCCACAGCGCCGATTCGATCAGCACATCGGAGGTGGCGTCGTCACAACCGGTGTGTTCGCCGCCAATGATGCCGGCAACTGACTCGACACCCTTGTCGTCGCTGATCACGCAGATTGCGTCATTGACCTCATAGTCGCGGCCATCGAGCGCCAGGACGCTTTCGCCCGGGCGGCCGCGGCGCACCACCAGATCGCCGGCCACCTTGCCGGCATCGAAGACGTGCAGCGGCCGGCCGCGATCATAGGTAATGTAGTTGGTGATATCGACGAGCCGGTTGATCGGCCGCAGCCCGATGGCCGTCAGCCGCTGCTGCAGCCAGGCCGGGCTGGGGCCGTTCTCGACACCACGCACCAGACGCAGCGCAAATCCGAGACAAAGGGGCTGCGTCTCGCCGAATTCGAGCGACACGTCGACCGGGCACGGCTCGTCGCCGCCAACCGGCAGGGTGCTTTTGTCCTTCAGCGCACCGAGCCCATAGGCGGCCAGGTCGCGGGCGATGCCATGAACGCCCGTACAGTCGGGACGGTTGGGCGTCAGGCCGATTTCGATCACCGGATCATCCAGTCCCGCATGGGCGGCGAAGCTGCTGCCGAGCGGCAGGTCGTGATCCTCCAGATCGATGATGCCGTCATGTTCGTCGGACATCTGCAATTCGCGCTCGGAGCACATCATGCCAAAGCTTTCAACGCCCCTGATCTTGCCCACCGCCAGGGTCAGATCAATGCCGGGAACATAGGTTCCGACCGGTGCGAAGGCGCCGACCAGACCGGCACGGGCATTGGGCGCACCGCAGACCACCTGCACGGGATCGCCGCTGCCGGTGTCGACCATGAGCACCTTCAGACGGTCGGCATCGGGGTGCTGTTCAGCGGTCAGGACCCGGGCGATGACGAATGGCTTGAAGGCGGATTTGTCGTCAAGTTCCTCGACCTCCAGTCCGATCATGTTCAGAGCGTCGATGATCTCCTGCAGGGAGGCATTCGTTTCAAGATGGTCTTTGAGCCAGGAAAGTGTGAATTTCATCGGTTTTTCCGTTGTCTGGAAAGGTCAGGTCCGGGTCCGGTCGGCCAATCAGGCGCTCAGCCCGGCAAACAGTGTCGGCATGTCCAGCGGGCGAAAGCCGTAGTGGCGCAACCAGCGGATATCGGCATCGAAAAAGGCGCGCAGATCCGGCATGCCGTATTTCAGCATGGCAAGCCGATCGATGCCGATGCCCCAGGCAAATCCCTGATAGATATCGGGATCGAGTCCGACATTACGCAGAATGTTCGGATTGACCATGCCGCAGCCAAGAATTTCCATCCAGTCATCGCCCTGGCCGAAACGCACTTCGGAGCCCGAACGGTCGCATTGGATGTCGAGCTCGAGACTGGGCTCGGTGAACGGGAAATAGGACGGTCTGAACCGCATATTGAGCGACGGCACCTCGAAGAAGGCCTTGCAGAATTCCTGCAGAACCCATTTCAGATTGGCGACATTGGCGCTCTTGTCGACGACAAGTCCCTCAAGCTGATGGAACATCGGCGTGTGGGTGGGGTCGCTGTCGCAGCGATAGGTCTTGCCGGGTATGACGATGCGGATCGGCGGGCTCTGCCTTTCCATCGTGTGGATCTGCACCGGCGAGGTATGGGTGCGCAGCAATTTGCGCTCACCGGACGCATCGGGTTCGAAGAAAAACGTATCGTGCATTTCGCGGGCCGGATGGCCTTCGGGAAAATTCAGCGCAGTGAAGTTGTAGTAATCGGTTTCGATATCGGGCCCTTCGGCAATCGAAAATCCCATATCCGAAAAGATGGCGGTGATTTCATCGACAACCTGGGAAATCGGATGAATCCGCCCGGCTTCCAGCGGCGAGGGCCTCACCGGCAGGGTGATATCGACCGTTTCGCTGGCCAGCCGCTGTTCGATGGCCCGTTCATGCAGGGCCTGTTTGCGGCTGCCGATGGCATCGCTGATCCTGGATTTCAGACCGTTGATCGCCGGGCCCATGACCTGCCGTTCCTCCGGGGTCATTGCGCCCAGTGTCTTGAGCTTTTCCGAAATCGCGCCCTTTTTGCCGAGTGCGGCAACCCGCACGCTTTCAATCGCCTGCTCACTGTCGGCGCCGGCAATATCGGCCAGAATTGTTTCCTCGAGCTGCGCCAGTTCACTCATTTTTTCGTCCTTTGTCCCGATTCCCGCGATGTTCCCGGGCTGGCAAAGAAAAACCCGTGCCAGCCCTGCCAGCACGGGTTTCCCAAATCTTTGTTGTCATGCCTTGGGAAAACGCTGGCTTACCGAACAGCGCTTTCAAAAGCATTGGGTGTCGTGTCTTTCAGATAGGCAAGCGCGGTTTTCGCGCGCTCCACCAGGGCGCCGAAGGCCTCCGGCTGATGGATCGCCATATCGGAGAGCACTTTGCGGTCGACTTCAATTCCGGCCTTGGTCAGGCCGTCGATGAAACGGCCATAGGTCAGGCCATGTTCGCGGACGGCAGCGTTGATGCGCTGAATCCACAGGGCGCGAAAATTGCGCTTGCGAACCTTGCGGTCGCGATAGGCATATTGTTTCGTCCGGTCGACGGCGGCTTTCGCCGCGCGGATGGTGTTCTTGCGGCGGCCATAATAGCCCTTTGACTGGGCAAGAACCTTTTTGTGTTTTGCGTGCGATGTGGTGCCGCGTTTTACACGTGCCATGATTCAAACTTCCTTCAATTCGGGTGCCGCAGATCTCTAAAGACTGTTCGGCATAAATTTCTTGACGATACGGGCATCGGGTTCGGACAGAACCATTGTGCCGCGGGCATCACGAATGAATTTATTGGACCGTTTGATCATGCCATGGCGCTTTCCGGCGCCGGCAGATTTGACCTTGCCCGAAGCGGTGATCTTGAATCGCTTCTTGCAAGACGATTTCGTCTTCATCTTGGGCATTTTGCTTCTCCATTTTCAGGTGCCGTGAGTCTTGCTCGCACACCTGCACTTTGTTGTTGCCCCGCAACGTGCAGAACAGGCGCTCTGCATCCCGTTTCAACCCCTTGGCGGCCCTTTCGGACCGGATCGAAACGCTTGGTTCGGGGACGTTTTCATGCATTCAAAACCGACACGGCATGCCCTGCCGGACGGTTCGGACGCGGCGTTATAACGAGAGTCGGTCGTCAGTGCAAGGCGATATGACGGCAAATCGCCATATCCAGCGGCTGGGCTGCGAAAGGGGCAAAACCGTTATTTCGGCGCCAGCACCATCATCATCTGGCGGCCTTCGAGTTTGGGCTCGGCCTCCACCTTGGCAATCTCGACGGTGTCTTCCTTTACCTTCTGCAGCAATTGCATACCCAATTGCTGGTGCGCCATTTCACGGCCGCGGAACCGCAGCGTGACCTTGACCTTGTCACCATCGTCAAAAAAACGGTTCATGGCCCGCATCTTCACATCATAATCGTGGGTGTCGATGTTGGGCCGCATCTTGATTTCCTTGACCTCGACGGTCTTCTGCTTCTTGCGTGCCTCGGCGGCCTTTTTCTGCGTCTGGTATTTCAGCTTACCGAGGTCGAGGATCTTGCAAACCGGCGGTTTGGCGTTTGGAGAAATCTCGACAAGATCCAGCCCGGCTTCCTGGGCGGCCTCCAGCGCCTGTTCGATCGGCACTTCGCCGTGATTGTCTCCCTGATCGTCAATAAGCTGAACCCGGTCTGCCCGGATGTCACCGTTGGCGCGCGGTCCGGTCTGTGTCGGCGGCGGCGCTCTGAATGGTCTGCGAATGGCCGTAGTCTCCCTGGCTGTTTCGTCTCATGTGGTTCGCACTGCCATTGTCCTTTGGCGACAAAGTCCATTTGGCAACAAATGGCAGCCGATGCGGCAATGTCATCATCGCCGCGATCAAGTCAATAGCATGACTGCCAGAAAAAATCACCCGCCAAGACCCGTGAGCAGGCCTTTCAAAATTCAGCTGTCGGACCGTTCACGAATCGGTCAAACTCGGGACGACACACAACAAGCAGATTTCAGGATGAGAAATTATCGTGGAACAGACGGTCATAAAGTTCGAGGTTGGTCAGGGTAAGGATGGCCGCACACTGGCGGTCTGCCATCGTGGCGCATCAGGCGGCCAAGCCCGGCCGGGCCTTTTCTGGCTGGGCGGTTATCGCTCGGATATGACCGGCACGAAGGCGGTGGAACTCGACCGCTATGCCCAGAGCAACGGACTTGCCTGTACCCGGTTCGACTATTCGGGACACGGCCAATCGGGTGGCGATTTCATGGACGGCACGATTTCCCGCTGGCTGGAGGAAAGCCTTTCGGTTTTCGAGCGTTTTGCCGACGGACCGCAGGTGCTGGTCGGCTCGTCAATGGGCGCCTGGATCGCGCTGCGCATGATCGAGGAGTTGCGCAAGCGCAACGCCGGGAACGTCGTATCCGGGTTGCTGTTGCTGGCGCCGGCGCCGGATTTCACCAGCGCACTGCACGAGCCGCTGCTGAGCGACGAGCAGAAGGCGCAACTGGCCGAAAAGGGCTATCTGGAAGAGCCGACGCCCTACGGCCCGGAGCCGAATATCTTTACCCGGGCGCTGTTCGAGGACGGCCGAAAAAACACCGTGCTCAAGGGCATCATCGAAACCGGCTGTCCGGTGCATATCGTGCAGGGCATGGACGATCCGGATGTTCCCTATTCCCATGCGCTGCGGCTGGTCGAACATCTGCCCGCAGATGATGTGGTTCTGACCCTGGTGCGTGACGGCGACCACCGCCTGTCGCGCCCGCAGGACATCGACCTGCTCCTCAATGCTGTTGCGCAAATGACGCAGGCACCGCCCGTTTCGTAAGCTTCCCACAGTTCCGGTAACCATAAATCGATCTTTACCGGCCTTGAGATTGACTCCGGCCCCCTCTCGCCTCTTAACTGTTTGTTAAGGATAATAAAGGGTGAACGGGGACGGGCGTTCGATGAGGCGCGTATTTCTAAACGGCATGCTTGCTGCCATTGTTGTTGCCGCATCGCCGACGCCGATCGTGATGGCGGCACAGCAGCCAGGATCTGCCATGCGGGTGGGCGGCGTGACGTCGCAACCGATCGGTCATTATGAGTTCTGCAAGCGCAATCGGCACGAATGCCGGGGCACCGGCAAGGAAACGCCAGCGCCGCGAGTGACCGAATTCGGCTGGTCGGTGATCAAGGACGTCAACGAGACCGTCAATCTCTCGATTCTGCCGATGACCGATTACGAGATGCACGGCCGCGAGGAATTCTGGTCCTATCCCGATGTGGTCGGCGATTGCGAAGATTACGTGCTGCTCAAGCGCGCCATGCTGATCGAGCGCGGGTTTTCCGCTTCCGATCTTCTCATTACCGTCGTCCGCAAGCCCAATGGCGAGGGGCATGCCGTGCTCACCCTGCGCACGGCTGATGGCGATTTTGTGCTCGACAATTTGAGCGACACCGTGAAGGTCTGGACCGAAACGCCCTATACCTATCTCAAACGCCAGGCATCCTTTCATGCCGGCCGCTGGGTCGATATCGAAAATGGCGATGAATTGATGGTCGGCTCAATCGGCGATCAGGACCCCAATTGAGGCCCCGATCAAAGCATCATGTCTACAGACCGCGGATTTACGATTTGCCGGCCTGTGCGGCGCCCGCGAATTCCGCTTCCAGTCGCTCTTCGAGCTTGACCAGATCATCGGGCAGGGGCTGTCCGGTGGCCTTCATCTGATTGAGCTCCAGACGAATCTGCTCCAGCAGCTGCGTGGCGTCTTCCGGCTGGTTTTCCATTTCGACAAAGAGCATGTTGATTCTGGTTATCAGATCATCAAAAGCCATTGACCGGCACCCCGTTTGATTTACACGCGTCATTTATATCACCGGACGTTGATCTATTCATTGACCGCTGTCAAACGGCCTGACCCGTTTCGGGTGTATGGCGCGCCGGGCGTTGAACGCGACGATAATTGTAAACCCCGTTCTTCCGTCCCGCAGCAGCAAAAAAACCCGACCGAAGGATCGACGCGGGAACACCGGCGGATGTCGGAAACAGCCAGACGGCCAATATACCATCCACCCTCAAGACCCTGTGCATTTCCGGCAGCAGGATTTTCAAAGGCAGCGTCGGAAACGGCACGACTCCGAATAGCAAAACCACATCCACACTTGCCGTTTCCAACCGGGTGTCGAGCGCATCGCGCCGCAGGATTTCGACATTCTTCAACCCTGCATCTCGAACTCTCCTTTTGACCACTTCCACATAGTCCGACAACGGTTCCATGGCGATCAGCTTGCCGTGTTCGCCGATCATCCCGGCAGCGGGGATTGTAAAGAACCCGGTGCCGCAGCCAACTTCAAGCACTGTTTGTCCGGGCCTGATATCCACTCCCCTCAAGGTCTTTTTTGGATTGAACAGCCAGGTGCGCAGCCGGCTTTTCATCGCCGCACCGCCAGGTCTGGCGAGAAAGTTCATTATTCTTGAGGCTCCCAGTTGTTCCGTATCCACAATCGCCTCCGTTTCAGGGTCTGCTGCCGGTTGCTGCGGCCGCATGCGTCATCATGGCTCCGAGGCTTTGCAGCGCATCCGATGCGCGAGCAAGGCCCTGGCCTTCCAGATATTCAAGGCCGATGAGCCCGGCATAGAGCAATTGAGCGGCCTTGGCGGAACCGTCTTCATCGTAGCCAAGGTCGCTTGCGATTGATTGCAGATAGGCCAGGCGCCGCTGATCCACTTCGCGCACCGCCTTCGCTACATCGCGGTCCACCCGCGCCCATTCCCGCATGGCCGCTTCGGTGCGGACACCACCATAGGCGGTGCCACGCCCGTCGGTCACCTGGGCGATGAGGTGGTGAAGCCGCGTTTCGGGATCGGCGGCTCCGCCGGTGTTTGCGGCAATGATCTCTTCCGTCGCGTGATGCCGCCAGTGATCGAGCATGGCGGACTTCAGGGCCGGGACGTCGCGAAAATGCCAATAGAAGGATCCCTTGGTCGTGTTGATGTCGCGGGCGATCGCTTCGGCGCGTATCGCCTGGACACCACCGGTGGACAAGGCACGAAACGCGGCCTTGATCCAGTCGCCTGCCGTCAGCTGAGATTTCGTTTTGCGGCTCATGCGGTTGTGTTGGTTATGGCAGTCATCATGCTCCACCATACGCCAGCGTATTGACGAATTCAATCGAATGAATTACATACGGTACCGTATGGTATTAGTGTCGATGCTACAAGGAGACGGACATGGTTACGGCGGTTTTTCTCGCGCTCGTTCTGTTTGTCGTTTCAGCCTTTCACCTGATCTGGGCGGCCGGTTTCGCCTGGCCTTGCGCCGACCGGCATACGCTGATGCGCACCGTTGTCGGCAACCCCGATCTGCGCGATTTTCCATCGGCCGGCCTTACCCTCGCAGCAGCGCTGGCGATCGCCGCCGCGGGAGTGTTCGCCCTTTTCGCCGGTGGGATTTTCAGCGTTCCGCAGCCAGGCTGGCTGCTGACCGGCGGGCTGGCGGTGCTCACCATGATATTTCTTGCCCGCGGTCTCAGCAGCTACACCCTCATGCGCGTGTGGTCCCGCCCATGCGAGCCATTCGCGACGCTCGACCGGCGCTATTTTGCTCCGCTGTGCATCCTCCTGGGCGCTGGGTTCGGCTGGCTGCTCTGGCACAGCGTCGGCTAAGACGCTGTCGCTCGATTTGCGCGGGAACGGTCAGGCGGTGCCGATCAACAAGCCGGCGGCGAACACCAATGCGCCGCCGAGCACAACCTGGAAAATGGCACGCGACCAGGGCGTTTCCATGAATTTGTGCTGGATCCAGCTGATCGCCCACAATTCGACGAAGACCAGAAAGATGGCGATGGTCGTCGCAATGACGAAATCCGGAATGAGATAGGGCAGCGCATGGCCGAGCCCGCCGACGGTGGTCATGATCCCGGTGGTCAGGCCACGCTTGATCGGTGCGCCGCGGCCGGAGATCACGCCGTCATCGGAAGCGACTTCGGTAAAGCCCATGGATATGCCCGCGCCGATGGAGGCGGCCAGACCGACCAGAAAGGTCTGCCAGGTGTCACCGGTCGCAAAGGCGGCGGCAAAAATCGGCGCAAGGGTTGATACCGAACCGTCCATCAGGCCGGCAAGTCCGGGCTGAATATAGGTCAATATGCGCTGCCGGCGCTCATCATGGGCTTCCTGCTGACGGATATCCGCGGGCGCGTGGCTTTCCGCCAGGCGATGCGCCATCGAGCCGTGATCGCGCTCCTCTTCCGCCAGATCGCCGAGCAGTTTGCGGGTCGAGGCGTCCTTCGCCCGTTTGGCGGCCTCCAGATAGAAGCGCCAGGCCTGGCGTTCCATTCGTTCGGCCTCATCGCGAATAGTGTCGACGGACTGGCCCTTGGTCAGCCAGAGGGGACGCCGTTCAAAGAAGCCTTTGACATGTTCGCGGCGGATCAGGAGCACCCGGTCGCCAAAGCGTTGCTGGTAGAGGTCGATCAACCGCCTGCGATGCTCGTTCTCCTCCTTGGCCATGTCTTCGAAAATGGCGGCGGTTGCCGGGTAATCGTCCTTCAGACTATCGGCATAGGCCAGATAAATCCGGCCGTCATCCTCCTCGGAGGAAATGGCAAGGGCGAGAATTTCCTGTTCGCTGAGCGATGAAAACGGACGACGGCCGACACCGGCAAGGCGACGCAAAAGCATGATCAACCCCCATGATTTAGAATAGTTCTAAAATAGAGACGCACCGGGTGCCGTCAAGAGACGAATGCCACCGATGTGACACATTGGTGAGCACGCCAAGGCTTGAACTTGCATCAAAGGAGCCAAATAGTAGAGGCATGGGAAAACGGCGCGCCAAATCGACCCCCGATACCTGGCTGGACCGGCTGGGCCTTGTCATCGCATCGAGGCTGCGGTCGGAAACATCAGGATATGAACCCTATACGCCGTCCGATCCGGAAACGCTCGAACGCGCGCTGCGGCCCGGCGACATTCTGCTGATCGAGGGCAACCAGAAACTGTCGGCGGCCATCAAATATCTGACCCAGTCCACCTGGTCTCACGCGGCACTCTATGTGGGCGATGCCTGCGGCGACCCGAAGCCCGGACGCGAGCGGGCACAGCTGATCGAGGTCATCCTCGGTGAGGGCTGCATCGCCGTGCCGCTGTCGAAATATGCCACCTACAACACCCGGATCTGCCGCCCCGCGGGCCTGACAAAGGAGGATCGCAAGGCCGTGGTCGACTTCATGACCTCGCGGATCGGCACCAAATATGATCTGAAGAATATATTCGACATGCTGCGCTACTTTCTGCCGACGCCGCCGGTGCCGATCCGCTGGCGCCGCCGTATGCTGTCCTTCGGGTCGGGCGATCCGACCCGGGCGATCTGTTCGTCGATGATTGCACAGGCCTATCAATCCGTCCGCTACCCGATCCTGCCGGAAATCAAATCGCAGCCCGGTCAGATGGCCGCGCAATCGACCTATTCGCGGCGGGAAATCCTTCATATCCGGCACCATTCGCTTTTTACGCCGCGCGATTTCGACCTTTCGCCCTATTTCCGCATCGTCAAACCAACACTCGAATACGGCTTCGATTACAAGGCGATCGAATGGCACCCCGAGACCGACAAGGCGCTGGAGGCACAGCGCGCCGCCGAATCAAAGCCCCTGGTGGAGGAGGATGATTTGGGCTCAGGCGCGGCCTGATCGACACACACTACGATTGGGCGTCGGAACGGCTTCCCTTTGACGCAAACTCGCACTATACGGCGTGCCATGACCGCTTCCACCAGAACGCCCCTGAGCCATATTCGCAATTTTTCGATTGTCGCACATATCGACCACGGCAAATCGACACTTGCCGACCGGCTGATTCAGATGACCGGCGGGCTGGCCGACCGCGAAATGTCGGAGCAGTTGCTTGACAATATGGACATCGAGCGGGAGCGCGGCATCACCATCAAGGCGCAGACCGTGCGGCTGCACTACAAGGCCAGGAATGGCGAGACCTATGTGCTCAATCTGATCGACACGCCTGGCCATGTGGATTTTGCCTATGAGGTGTCGCGCAGCCTGTCGGCCTGTGAGGGCTCGCTGCTGGTGGTCGATGCCAGCCAGGGCGTCGAGGCGCAGACCCTCGCCAATGTCTATCAGGCGATCGACAATGACCATGAGATTGTCACGGTCCTCAACAAGATCGACCTGCCGGCCGCCGAGCCGGAACGCGTCAAGGAACAGATCGAGGAGGTGATCGGCCTCGATGCCTCCGACGCGGTGGAGATTTCCGCCAAGACCGGCAAGGGCATTGACGAGGTGCTGGAAGCCATCGTGCACCGGCTGCCGGCGCCGCCGGAGGGCGATGAAGACGCACCGCTGAAGGCGCTGCTGGTCGACAGCTGGTATGACAGCTATCTCGGTGTGATCGTTCTGGTGCGGGTCATCGACGGTTTGCTGAAGAAGGGCCAGGTCATCCGCATGATGGGCACCGATGCCAAATACCCGGTCGACCGGGTCGGCGTCATCACCCCGAAAATGGCAACGGTCGACAGCCTCGGACCCGGCGAAATCGGCTTTATCACCGCGTCGATCAAGGAGGTCGCCGATACCAGGGTCGGCGATACGATCACCGAGGACAAGCGGCCGACGGCGACCATGCTGCCGGGCTTCAAACCGGCGCAGCCCGTCGTCTTCTGCGGGCTGTTTCCGGTGGATGCCGCCGATTTCGAGGATCTGCGCGGCGCCATGGGCAAGCTGCGTCTCAACGATGCGAGCTTTTCCTTCGAGATGGAATCCTCGGCAGCGCTCGGTTTCGGATTTCGCTGCGGCTTCCTCGGCTTGCTGCATCTGGAGATCGTCCAGGAACGGCTGGAACGGGAATTCGGTCTCGACCTGATCGCAACCGCGCCGTCCGTCGTCTATGAACTGGTGATGACCGACGGCAGCCAGAAGGAGCTGCACAATCCGGCGGATATGCCCGATGTGGTCAAGATTGCCGAGATCCATGAACCCTGGATCCGCGCCACCATCCTGACGCCGGACGATTATCTCGGCGCCATATTGAAACTGTGCCAGGACCGGCGCGGTATCCAGGTCGAGCTGACCTATGTCGGTACGCGGGCGATGCTCTCCTATGATCTGCCGCTCAATGAGGTGGTGTTCGATTTCTATGACCGGCTGAAATCCATTTCCAAGGGCTATGCCTCGTTCGACTACCAGATCACCGGCCACCGGCCGGGCAATCTGGTGAAAATGTCGATCCTGGTCAATGGCGAACCGGTCGACGCGCTGTCGATGATGGTGCACCGGTCAGCCGCCGAGAAGCGCGGCCGCGACATGTGCGAAAAGCTGAAGGATCTCATTCCGCGGCACATGTTCAAGATCCCCGTTCAGGCGGCGATCGGCGGCACGGTGATCGCCCGCGAAACGATCTCGGCGCTGCGCAAGGATGTGACGGCAAAATGCTATGGCGGCGACGCCTCGCGCAAACGCAAGCTGCTGGACAAGCAGAAGGCGGGCAAGAAGAAGATGCGGCAGTTCGGCAAGGTCGACATTCCGCAGGAAGCGTTTATCGCCGCGCTGAAAATGAAGGACAATTGACGGGGCGGCCAGCAACGGGCCAACCCGCGAAAGGGAAAGCCCCCGCTGCGTCTGCGCAGCAGGGGCTCCCGGCAAAAGCGCCGGTCAGTCAGTCGCCACGCATGTCCCCCGTTTCGCCCGAAAGAACATGCGTGAGGGGTAGCGCCTGTTACTGACTGGCCAACGCTTCATATTCCGGCTGCGAGAGAACGCCATCGCCGTCCGTGTCAGCAGCCGTCAGCGCATCCGAGGAAACGCTCGGCAGAGCGGCCATTGCTTCTTCCATGGTCACCGCGCCGTCGCCATTGGCGTCAGCCACGACAAATTCAACAGCCTGGGCATAGGCAGCCATGGAGAAGGCGGAAAATCCGATTGCCAAAAGAAGCTTTTTCATAGGTACTCTCCTTTGATTTGTGAGGCGTCGCCCGCGTGTTTCTTTTCGTGGCGAACACCCGTCCGGCCCTGCGCCGAACAGGGGCAAACCTGACGGCGCTTTGTGGTGTCAAAACGAAGAAAAAATGACCTTGTAGAGATCATTTCCGGGCAAAACTAAGGGTAACCGTGATTAATATAACTTGTTGAAATATTTGCTTTATTAACGAATGTTGATGGTCGGCGGTGAGGCGGAAACCATCCATGGCGACACGGCGTTGAAGGCCCGATATCCCGGGATTTCCACCGCGTCATGTTTGACAGTTCGCCGGCCCAAGGGCACCATTGCCATATGCGTCCCGTTACCGCCGAGACACCAGCCGACCCCCCGGTTGCCCAGTCCTATGTCTGGCATGTCGACACCAGCGTCGGCCGGCTGGCGGTGATCGAACGCGACGGCGCCGTGACGCGGCTTTTGTGGCATCGCCAGTCACCCGGCTCCAGCGACATCCGCGAGACGCCCGTGCTGAAAGAAGCGACGGCGCAGCTCGCCGCCTATTTCGACGGCAAGCTGACCACATTCGACCTGCCACTGAAACTGTCGGACAGTGATTTCGAACGGCAGGTCCAGGAAGCGATGCTGGCCATTCCGCACGGCGAGACCCGAACCTATGGCGACATCGCCAGGGATCTCGATACCTATGGCCAGCCGGTCGGCCAGGCCTGCGGCAACAATGCCATCCCCATCATCGTGCCCTGTCACCGTGTGCTGTCGGCCAACGGCCTTGGCGGGTTTTCCGGCGAAGGCGGCGTGGAAATGAAAATCCGCCTGCTGAAGCATGAAGGCGGCTATCCCTTCCTGCTTTGAGCATCGCTGTCAGCGGATCGCAAAATAAGACATTGACAGCTCCGGGCCACGGTCTTACATCACGCCGGCACGGTGAATTGCCCAGATGGCGGAATTGGTAGACGCGCCAGCTTCAGGTGCTGGTGACCGCAAGGTCGTGGAGGTTCGAGTCCTCTTCTGGGCACCACAATCTTCGATTTTGGATTCCTTGTTTGCAGATTACCGCCCGCCAACCCAATCTGCGGGTTTCGGTTCGAGGTTTGTCCTCTCACCTGCACCGCATCGCCACCGGCGGTACCTTTCCCTTCAAGCCACCTCAGCCAAAACTTCCGGCTCCGGATAGAGATCGTCCATGCTGACCGACTGGCCCGTCGCCAGGACGATGCGGGCGTGTTTGCGTTGCAGTTGCCTTGGGTCGGCGACGCCGCAGGAATGGGCGATGATGCTCAGTTCCTTTTGCATGTTCTGCGCATAGTGCATCACCCGTGTCGCCTTGACCTTCGGGTCGAGCCCGTATTGCAGCTTCCTGTTGTGGGTGGTGATGCCGGTCGGGCAGGTGTTTTTGTTGCATTGCAGGGCCTGTATGCAGCCGAGCGCAAACATGTAGCCGCGCGCAGAATTGACGAAATCCGCGCCGGCGCAAAAGGCCCAGGCCGCCTCGGAGGGATTGATCAGCTTGCCGCTGGCGCAGATTTTGATGCGGTCGCGCAAGCGGTGTTTCTTCAGAAGATCGACCACCAGCGGCAGGCTTTCCTTGATGGGAATGCCGACATTGTCGATCAGGCTCATAGGCGCCGCGCCGGTGCCGCCATCGGCGCTGTCGACGGTGAAGAAATCCGGGGCCGATTCGATGCCGCGCCGGTGGATGTCCTCGCACAGGGTCTCGATCCAGCCATAGGCGCCGATCACCGCCTTGATGCCGACGGGCTTGCCGGTGACCTCCCGGACATAGGCGATCATGTCCAGAAGGTCGGGAATGGCGTTGACCTCGGGATGGCGGTTCGGGCTGATGGCGTCCTGGCCAATGTCCAGGCCGCGTATGGCGGCGATTTCCGCATTCACCTTGGCGCCGGGCAGAATGCCGCCCTTGCCCGGCTTGGCGCCCTGGCTGAGCTTGATTTCAAACATCTTGACCTGGTCATGGGCGGCAACGTCGCGGAGTTTCTGCTCGTCGAACCCGCCTTCCTTCCTGCGGACGCCGAATTTGGCCGTGCCGATCTGAAAGACGATGTCCGCACCCCCTTCGAGATGATAGGGCGACAATCCGCCTTCGCCGGTGTTCATCCACACACCGGCCATCTTCGCCCCGCGCGACAGCGCGCGCACGGCAGGAATGGAGATCGCCCCGTAACTCATGCCGGAAATGTTGAAAAGCGATGCCGTGGTATAGGGTGTGCGGCAATAGGGACCGACGGTGACCGCCAGCGGTTCGTCAGCTTCGCTGGAGAGCGTCGGAAAGGGGCAGTTGACGAAATAGACGGTGCCCGGCAGGCGCACGTCGCGCGAGGATCCGAAGGCGATCGTGCTGTCGACATTCTTCGCCGCCCGGTAGGCCCAGGATCGCTCCGCCCGGTTGAACGGCATTTCCTCGCGGTCATTGGCAAAGAAATACTGCCGGAAAAACTCTCCCATATGTTCGAAGAGATAGCGAAACCGCGCCAGAACAGGATAATTTCGCCGCAGGGTGCTCTGAGTCTGAAACCGATCGATGAAATAGAGAACGACAATGCCGGCCAGAACCGAACCGACCACGAAGATGAACAGATAGGACAATCCCTCAATCGTGTTCATGGCGAATGCAGAAAACTGTTCCATTGATCGTCCCATTGCTTGGCTGCGCCCTTGAACCGGGATCGAAACCACGCTCCGGAGCCGATCAGCAATTCAGCCGGTTCATACCGGTCAGCCTGTCTGAACCGGCGGCTGGACCTTTCCAGAGCGGCCCATCAATAGGAAATCAAGCGGACGTTATGGCCCGTCACTTAACCGTTATGGCAATGTGAGCGGCCGCTGACCTTGCGCAGTCCAGGCGGCTTTCCGACAAAACGGCAACAGACTTAATCAATGGTAAGGCCGCCTTCAACATCTTGTTTTTCCGTTCTTTTTTGACTTTCCAGCCGTCTGAAACGGTGTCCGGGCACACCATTTGACCAGCGCAGCACGAACCCTGCGCCGCTGGATTCAGCAACTGGCAATCGTGTCATGATAGCGTCGACTTCAAGAACAAAAGGCGGAGCGGGGACGTAACATGACTGTCGAGAGGGGCGGCGCCAACACGCAAGGTTGGCACCGGACGATGCGCGTGTGGCCATTCGGCCAGGAGTCGGTTTTGGGCAAACATGCCCGAAATCATGCTTTCACCATATTGGCGGTCACGTGTCTCGCCCTGTTGACGCTGACCGTCTCGGTCATTGCACGAACCGTGAGCGAAGCCCAGAACAGGGTTTTCTTCCGCAATCTCGCTGAATCCGCCCTGCAGCGCTCGGAGCGCATCGTCGATGACGTGTCCGTGGCGCTGGCAGCACTTGCCGGACGGCCCTCGATCGCATGCAACGACACCACGCTCGTTGCGTTGCGATCCGAAGTTCGCGACCACGTGGCGCTCCATGATTTGCGCATTGTCGACAGCAATGGACGGACGTTGTGTTCGACAAACCCGGTCGCGTCCTCATCGGACCGCGACCCCCTCGACCTTGCTTCCGGCCTCCATTCCCATGACGGACAGGTCCGGCTCGTGGCGCTGGGTCGGAATCAAAGTCCGGCTCTCGGCGTTTTTCGGGCGCTGGATGGCGACAGGGGCCTCATCGCGGTGGTACGGACCGACACGCTGGCACAGAACCTGCCGCCCGTCTCGCTGCGGAGCGGCGATGAAACCCGGGTGCGCCTGAATGACGGCGTGGTGATCGCCTCCTATGCCGAAGAACAGGCTCCGGCCAGGAGCCACGCCACTATCGACCGGCGACCGATCGCGTTTCGCGCCGCATCCCGGCGCTATCCGCTGCAGGCGGAAATCAGCGTCGACGGTGCGCTGCTGCGCCATTGGAACAGCCAGGTCCGCTCGGCCTACGGGATCCGCGCCGGGCTGTAACTCCTGCCACAGCTCTACGTCACGATGATGCGGGACCCCGTCGGAACGCGGTTGTAGAGATCGATGGCATCCTGATTCATCATGCGCACGCAACCGCTGGAAACCGCCTTGCCGATGGTCCAGTATTCCGGCGACCCGTGAATGCGGTACAGCGTGTCGACATTGCCCTGAAAGATATAGAGCGCCCGCGCACCCAGCGGGTTGTCCAGACCCGGCGGCATGCCGCCATTGGCGGCGCTCCAGCGTTCAAGTTCAGGCTGCCGCCTGATCATGCTGGCCGGCGGCGTCCATTTCGGCCAGGCCTGTTTCCAGGCGATCCGCGCCCGGCCCGACCATTCGAATCCGGCCCGGCCCAATCCGACGCCATAGCGCATCGCCCGGTTGTTTTCCTGAACCAGATGCAGATAGAAGGTCCGCGTGTTGACGATAACGGTGCCGACAGGTTCCGGTCCGAAATAGTCGACTTCCCGGCGGTAGAATTTCGACGGGACGCGCTTGAGGTCCACCGCCGGAATCGGAAATTTTTCCTGCGGCATCGGCCCATACATCAATGCATAGGAACGGTTGATCCGCGGTTCCCGCGGACGGTCCGGCAGGTCGGGCGCGGTGGTGCATCCGGCAATGGCAAGCCCGGACAGACTGGCCGACCCGGTCAGGAAAGAGCGCCGGTTCATTTTCAGATTGGTTTGCATCGGGTTGTGTTCTCCGACTGTATCGTGTGACGCGGTTGCAGCGCATGTGCCGGTGTCGATCCGGACGATCGGTGCCGTTGCCTGCATTGCGGATGCGCATTGCACATCGCCGCGAACTGGGTCTGTTTCAAGATCAGGGAAGGCCTGTCCGTCATTGTTGAAAAAGCGGCACCGCAGTGCCGCAGCAGCCTGGGTCGGTCAGATGATCGGCGGGCGAAACACGGTCCCGGCGTAGCGAGACTGAGCGATATCCGCGGGTCCGCCGGCGCGGCTCCGGGTGACCGGGATCACCAGCGGCGGCACCGCGGTGATGGAAAAGGAACAGTCGGACAGGCAGCGGGTCGATCCCGACCGGTCCTTGAGCTGTTTGTCCATGCAGCAACGGGATTGTACCCTGGCAATGTTCGCATCTGCCACAATGTTGCCAGCCATTGCCGGATAGGCTGTCGACAGCATCGGCATGCCGCCGCCGGACAATCCCATTGTCAGCGCGAACACAACCAGCATCAATGTGCAAAGCCATTGTCTCATGGCCAACAGATAAACCAACAAAACGCGCATTTCCACCGGGTCGACATCACGCCATCGTGACCATGCGATCGACCCGCGCCCTCAACACACTCCGACGCTCAAGGAATCGTTTTCGCCGGCCAGATCGGAGATCTTGGCATCGATCTGCGCGACCTTGTCGAGCGCCAGTGCCTTGACATCGGCGCTGGCCCTTTGTTTGTCCTTGTACAGCGACAAAAGAAGCCGGCATACACCGATCCGGCATTCACCGATAGAGAAGCCGAGACTTCGCGCCCGCTGCAAAAACCGCAGGCGATGGACATCCTTTTCGGAATAGCGCCGGTACCCGTTGCCGCCGCGTTCGGGCGTCACCAGCTCGATCTCTTCATAGTAGCGGATGGTTTTCGGCGGCAGTTTCGTCCGGTCCGCCGCCTCGCCGATATTCATTGGATCTTTCCTGTCCGGTCGCTGCGCCCTGTTCGTTCCTCCAACCAAGGAGTGCATTCACGGCAAAGGGTCAAGTGGCGGCGTCTCGTGGCGATCAATCCAGACGCACTCGGCGCAGCCGCAGCGCATTGCTGATCACCGAGACCGAGGACAGGCTCATGGCCGCCGCCGCGATCATCGGCGACAACAGCGTTCCGGTCAGCGGGTAGAGGACACCGGCGGCGACGGGCACGCCGGCGGCATTGTAGACAAAGGCGAAGAACAGGTTCTGGCGGATGTTGCGCAGTGTCGCCCCGGCGAGACGGCGGGCCCGCACAATGCCCGTCAGATCGCCCTTGAGCAGGGTGATGCCGGCACTTTCCACCGCCACGTCGGCGCCGGTTCCCATGGCGATCCCGACATCGGCGGCGGCAAGGGCCGGCGCGTCATTGACGCCGTCTCCGGCCATTGCAACCTTGTGGCCCCTGGCGTGCAATTCGTCGACAAGCGCCTTCTTGTCCTCGGGCAAAACCCCGGCGCGCACATCGTCAATCGCAAGATCGGCGGCAACGGCTCTGGCCGTGCGCTCATTGTCGCCGGTCGCCATGATGACCGTCAGGCCGGCGCGGTGCAGCGCGTCGATCGCCGCTCCGGTAGTCGGTTTGATCGGATCGGCGACGGCTACGATGCCCGCCAGCGCATTGTCGACCGCCACGAACATGGCGGTTTTGCCCTGCCCGGCGAGCTGGTCGACCTGCGCGCTGCCGGCGGTCGTGTCGATATTTTCGCCGGCCATCATGGCCGCATTGCCGAGCAGAACCGTCCTCGATCCGACCTGCCCCTTCACACCCTTGCCGGTGACCGCTTCAAAATCAGAAACGATCTCAAGGTGCACATCATGCGCTTCACCGCCGGCAACGATCGCCTCGGCCAGCGGATGTTCGGAGCCCTTTTCGAGCGACGCGGCCAGCGCCAGCACCTCGTCGCGTTCGAACGCGCCGAAGGGTTCGACATCGGTCAGGACGGGTTTGCCCTGCGTCAGGGTCCCGGTCTTGTCGACCACCACCACATCGACGCCGGCCATGCGTTCCAGCGCTTCGGCATCCTTGACGAGGACGCCGGCCTGGGCGCCGCGGCCGGTGGCGGTCATGATCGACATGGGCGTCGCAAGACCCAGCGCGCAGGGGCAGGCGATGATCAGCACCGATACGGCGGACACGATGGCAAAGGCCAGCGCCGGTTCGGGCCCGACACTCAACCAGACAACAAAGGCGATGACCGCGGCTGCCACGACGGCCGGCACGAAATAGGCGGCAACCCGGTCGGCCTGTCCCTGGATCGGGGCGCGCGAACGCTGCGCCGACGACACCATGGCGACGATGCGCGCCAGCATGGTCTCATTGCCAACCCGGCTGGCTTCGATGACCAAGGTGCCATTCTTGTTGAGCGTTCCGCCGGTGACGGCATCGCCAACGGTCTTTTCAACCGGCACGGCTTCGCCCGTCAGCATGCTTTCATCGACTGATGTGTTGCCTTCCAGGACAATCGCATCCACCGGTATGGCCTCGCCGGGGCGCACCCGCATCCGGTCGCCTTCGATGATGTTCTCCAGCGGCGCGTCATATTCATCGCCGTCCGGGGTTATGCGGCGCGCCGTTTTGGGCGCAAGGTCCAGAAGCGCGCGAATCGCATCGCCGGTTCGCTCGCGCGCCCGCAATTCCAGCACCTGACCGACAAAGACCAGCGCAACGATGACCACCGCCGCCTCGTAGTAGACCGGCACGTGACCGCTCTGCATCCTGAAATCGGCAGGAAACAACCCAGGAAGGAATGTCGCAATCACACTGTAGAGATAGGCCGCGCCGACGCCGATCATGATCAGCGTCCACATATTGAGGTTCCAGGTCCTGACGGACGCCAGGCCGCGCTGGAAGAACGGCAGGGCCGCCCACAGCACCACCGGCGTCGCCAACAGGAATTCCAGCCAGACCGATGGCGTCTCGCCGATCCATTCACGCAGCGGCAGGCCGATCATCGGCCCCATGGTCAACACAAGCAGCGGCACCGCCGCGCCGGTACTGACCCAGAGCCGGCGGGAAAAATCGATCAGTTCGTGGTTGGGCTCGTCCGATACGCCACCCATCGGTTCCAGCGCCATGCCGCAGATCGGGCAGGCGCCCGGTCCGTCCTGAACGATTTCGGGATGCATCGGGCAGGTGAACCGCGTATCCGCCGGTGCCGCATCCATGGATTTTGCCGCGTTTCCGGAAAGATAAAAATAGGGATCGGCTGCAAACCGGTCGTGGCAGCGTGCGCTGCAGAAATGATAGTCCGAGCCGCCATAGGCATGTGTCGGCGTTTGCGGGCCGGGCTGCACATCCATGCCGCAGACGGGATCGATCGCGTCGACCGGTTCAGAGCCGGCTGAGCGGTCGTGATTGTCGTGTGCGCACGAACCGCCACACGCCTTGGCCGGGACCTGCTGTTCCATCGGATGCACCTGATTTTACCACATTGCTGCACCCGATATAGAGGTTCCAGCAACTGGAAGGTCAAGTGCCGGTTGCGAAAACGGATGGGCGCGGAGTTAAACCGGTATCGAGGGGATCCCCCGTCAGTGCGCCTCGTCCCAGTTGGTGGCGGCACGGGCGTCGACCTGCAGGGGCACCTTCATGGCGACGGCCGGCATGGCGGCATTTTCCATGACGCCGGTGACAAGGTCGATGGTCTTGTCGACCTCGTCGTCCGGGACCTCGAAAATCAGTTCGTCATGCACCTGCAGCAACATGCGGGCGGCAAGGCCGGCCTTGTCGAGCTCCGGTTCCATCTTGATCATCGCACGGCGGATGATGTCGGCGGCCGATCCCTGGATCGGCGCATTGATCGCGGCGCGTTCGTTGAAGGACCGCATATGCGGATTGGACGAGACAATGTCCGGATAGTGGGCGCGGCGTCCGAAGATCGTCTCCACATAGCCGTTTTCACGGGCAAAGGCCTTGGTGGAATCCATATAGTCCTTGATGCCGGGAAAGCGCTCGAAATAGGTCTTGATATAGTCGCTGGCCTCCGAGCGCGGAATGCCGAGCTGGTTGGCAAGCCCGAAAGCCGAGATGCCGTAGATGATGCCGAAATTGATTGCCTTGGCGCGGCGGCGCACATCGGGCGGCATGTCCTTGACCGGGACGCCGAACATTTCCGACGCGGTCATGGCGTGAATGTCCATGCCGTCGGCAAAGGCTGTCTTGAGGGCATCGATATCGGCGACATGGGCGAGCACCCGCAGTTCGATCTGCGAATAGTCGGCCGAGACGAGCCTCATCCCCTTCTCACTGACGAAGGCGGTGCGGATCTTGCGGCCCTCGGCGGTGCGGATCGGGATGTTCTGCAGGTTGGGATCGGATGAGGACAGACGTCCGGTCGTCGTCGCGGCCAGTGCATAGGAGGTGTGCACCCGTTTCGTCTCGGGATTGATGAAGCCCGGCAGTGCGTCCGTATAGGTGGATTTGAGTTTCGTCAGCTGCCGCCAATCAACGATCTTGCGGGGGAATTCATGACCCTCGGCGGCAAGATCCTCAAGCACCTGCGCCGATGTCGACCACTGGCCGGTCTTGGTCTTGGAGCCGCCCGGCAGGCCCATCTTGCCAAACAGGATCTCACCGAGCTGTTTCGGCGAGCCGATATTGAACTTTTCGCCGGCCATTTCCTGGATCTCCGCTTCCAGCGCGGCCGCCCCTTGTGCAAAATCGCCCGAGAGGCGCGACAGGATCTGCCGGTCGACCGAAATGCCGCGCGCCTCCATGCGGGCGAGCACCGGAACCATCGGCCGCTCCAGCCGCTCATAGACGGAGGCCAGACCATCGGCCGCCAGGCGGGGTTTGAGCACCTGCCACAGGCGCAGCGTCACATCCGCATCCTCGGCCGCGTAGGCCGTCGCCTTGTCGATGTCGACAAAGTCGAATGTCACCGCCGCCTTGCCGCTGCCGGCCACCTCCTTGTAGGCAATCGGCTTGTGATCCAGCCAGCGCTCGGACAGCGCATCCATGCCCTGGCCACCACGGCCGGCATCGAGCGCATAGGAGATCAGCATCGTGTCGTCATAGCCGCGCACCTCGATGCCGTAGCGCCTGACCACCTGCCAGTCATATTTGAGATTCTGGGCAATCTTCAGAACGCCGGGATCTTCGAGAAGCGATTTGAGGCTGGCCAGCGCATCGTCGATGGCAATCTGGCCCTCGGCCGCGCCGCCACCGAGAAGATCGTCCTGCCCGGCCTTGTGACCGACCGGAACATAGGCGGCGCGAACCGGACCGGCAGCCAGCGATTCGTCATTCTGCGGCTGATAGGCCAGCGAAAAACCGATCAGTTCGGCCTGCATGGCGTCCAGCGAATTGGTTTCCGTATCAAAGGCGACGACGCCGGTTTCCCTGGCTTCTGCGATGAACGCATCAAGCGAAGCAAGATCACGCAGGCACAAATAGCCGGTGGTGTCGATTTTCGATTCGGTTGCAGCGGCCGCCCGCGCCTCGGCCAGCGCCTGCGGTGTCCAGTCTTCCTCCGAATCACCCACCCGGCTGCCCGGCTCGCGGGCCGATGCATCGCCCCGGTCGAGATCGGGGCCACGCGCCTCGGCGCCCCATTCGACCTCGACCTCTGCCGGATCGATGGCGGCGGCATCCGTTTGCGTTGCTTCCGCAACACGGCGGGTCAGCGTGGTGAACTCCATGGCTTTCAGGAAAGCGACAAGCTTCGGACCGTTTTGCGGTTCCAACTGGAAACTGCCGAGATCCTCGACGACCGGCGTGTCGGTCTTCAGCGTCACGAGCTGTCGCGACAGGCGCGCCTGATCGGCAAATTCAATGATGTTTTCACGCCGCTTGTTCTGCTTGATCTCCGCGGCGCGCTCCAGCAGCGTGTCCAGATCGCCAAAGGCTTCCAGCAGTTGCGCGGCGGTTTTCGGCCCGATGCCGGGCACGCCGGGAATATTGTCCGTCGAATCGCCGGCAAGCGACTGCAGGTCGATCATCATCGCAGGCGGCACGCCCCATTTTTCCACCACTTCTTCGGCGCCGATCTGCCGGTCCTTCATAGTGTCGTACATGGACACCTTGTCAGTCACCAATTGCATCAGATCCTTGTCGGACGAAATGATGGTGGTGTGGGCGCCTTCGGCTTCGGCGAGCCGGGCATAGGTGGCGATCAGGTCGTCCGCCTCGAAGCCTGCCAGTTCGACACAGGGCAGATTGAAGGCGCGGGTGGCTTCGCGGATCAGCCCGAATTGCGGAACCAGATCTTCCGGCGGCGCCGAGCGGTTGGCCTTGTAGTCAGGATAGAGATCCTTGCGGAAAGTCTGCGAGGAATGGTCGAATATCACCGCCAGATGGGTCGGTGTCACACCCACCGACGTGTCCCGGGCCTCGGCCAGAAGCTTCCACAGCATGTTGCAGAAACCGGACACGGCACCGACCGGCAAGCCATCGGATTTGCGGGTCAATGGGGGAAGCGCGTGATAGGCCCGGAAAATGTAACCGGAGCCGTCGACGAGAAAGAGGTGATCATCTTTTTTCATGGTCACAGGGATAGCGCAGCGGCTGTTGAAGGTCCATGCCGATCCGTGACGATCCAGGCCGCCCACTGACAATTGCACCGCCGGAACAGCCCGTTACGACGGCAACCGGTTGATATCACAATTGCCGCGTTGATCGCGGCGCCGGCACACATTAGGCTTTGATGCATCCTGTTTCCGGTTCCATCGGTTGCGATGGGATCCTGCTTGGGTGCACTATGATGCCACAACCGATCTGTCTTATCGGCGCGCCTGTGGAAGCCGGCGCCAGCCAGCCGGGATGCCTGATGGGTCCGGATGCGCTGCGCACCGCCGGTATCGCAGCGGTGCTGGAAGAACTCGGCCATCCTGTCACCGATCTCGGCAACGCTGCGCTCGCCGATTCCGCTCCGGTCGATCACCCGAACCGGTCGATCCGGCATCTGTCCGAAACGGCCGGATGGGCCAGAGCCATTCATGCCATGGGCAATGAAGCGGTCGACAGGGGCCATCTGCCGATCTTTCTGGGCGGCGACCACAGTATTTCGCTCGGCAGTGTCCCGGCCGTAACCCGGCACTCTCATGAGACTGGCCGGCGGCAATTTTTGCTGTGGCTCGATGCGCATCCGGACTTTCACACGCTCGACAGCACCAAAAGCGGCAATCTACATGGCACCCCCGTCGCCTATATCACGGGACAGGGCGGGTTCGATCCGGCCTTTCCACCGGTGCCTGCGGTGATCGACCCAAACGATGTCTGTATGCTCGGCATCCGCTCGGTTGATGCCAGCGAGCACGAGGGCCTGCGCAAGACCGGCGTCACGGTCCATGATATGCGGGCCATCGACGAGCACGGATTCGTGCGGCTTCTGTCTGTCTTTCTCGAACAGGTCGAGGCAGCCGGCGGGGCCTTGCATGTCAGCCTCGATGTCGACTTTCTCGATCCGGACATCGCCCCGGCGGTCGGCACCACCGTGCCGGGCGGCGCGACCTTTCGCGAGGCCCATCTGGTCATGGAGATGCTGTGCGACAGCGGCCTGATCACCTCGCTGGACGTGGTCGAGCTGAACCCGTTTCTGGATGAGCGCGGAAAGACCGCCAGGCTGATGGTCGATCTGGTTGCCAGTCTCTTCGGCCGGCGTGTCATGGACCGTCCGACACGCTCCTATTGAGACCGGCTGGTCGTGCCAGATTCGCGTCTTCGGGCCCGATTGTCACAAAAATTTCACACAAATGATTCGAATCATTGGGCTTTTGAAATTTTTCTTCGACGCGATTGCCGACCGGGTTCAACCGACGACTCACCAACGGTATCGGACTGATCCGCTTCACAGAACCGGGCAGGACTGACAGACAAATATCACGGTCTTTGAACGGCTTATGGTTAATTGTTACAGGCCCTGCGAAACCATGTCGCAGAGTTGCGGACGGCAATGATCGGATCGCCGAAACGCGGCGGGGAGATCATCGTCACGCAGTCGTGAGGGTTTTTCCGGCAATCATGTCCTTGAATTGCCACATTCATCGGACCAAATCGGGTGTACCGGCAAAAAAATGCCGATGTCTGGCGAGAGGCATGTCCCCCGCCACGTCAGACACGAGCGGCGACCTCATCCCCCCCCTCTCCGGGTCGCCGCTCACATCCCCAACGCCACCGTGACTAGTCCCCTCCAGCCACGGTGGCACTTTTTTTTGTCCGTCCCCACATGCATTGAAGACGGGTCCCCGGGAAGACAGATCCCTGGGCCTGACGAACCGGTTCCTCATTCAGGCCGTCCGCTCCTCCAGTTTCGCCCATTGCGGGCGCTCAAAGAGGAATCTGCCGATGCCGGTGCGCTCGACGCACCAGAAGAGAATGAGCGGACCAGCGACCGCCGCCATCCACACCAGCAGCGAGACCGTGCCGACATCGCCGATGATCCCGAGCTTCAGGAGAACCGTGCGGGTGACCGCCATCGGCAGAAAGAACGCGAGATAGATGACAATCGAATGGGCGCCGCACCAGCGCAGCGGCTCGCTCCAGCTGCGGCCGGCCACCACCGCGCTGACGGCGACAAGCGCGACCGATCCGATCGCCCCCAGAAGCAGGGAGACAACCGGCATCATCGAAAGGGGAAGGGCGGTCACACCCACCGCCGATGCAAGAACCGGCGGCAGCGCCGACATCGGCACGTCGATCTGGGTCAGGAGCCCCGTGCCGGCAATGACGGCGACCGCAACGCCCAGGGCGACGGTCGGATTCCCTGCCGCCCATCCGGCCAGGGCGAAGGCGCGGCCGGAAAAGGCATATCCGAGATAGAACCAGACGAAATAGCTGGCGAATTCATCGATCACCAGGGCTCCCGTATGGATCGGCAGAACCTGCAAAAGGACGGCTATCGTCAGCATGACGGGCACCGCCACCGGGCGGCTGAGCCGTGCCACCAGAAAGAACACCGGCAGTATATAAATGAACCACAATGTTCCGAAAGGCTGGATGAACGCCAGCGCATAGGCACCGATGGCGCTGATGATTCCGGCGTCCTGCGCCATGCCGGGCGCCTTGAAGGCGAACTGGATCGTCAGCCACAGGACATAGAAATAGACAAAATGCAGGATCTTGCGGTCGGCAAAACGGACCGCCGGCGCATCGATGCTGCGCATCAGGAACAGACCCGAGGCCAGGAAAAAGGCCGGCATGCGTATCGGCTGGACCGTTGTTACAAAAGCATGCATCCAGCCCTCGGCGCCGGCGGCCTTTTCGACACCGAAGACCGCATGCAGCATGACCACAAGAAGGATGCAGATCCCCTTGAGGCAATCAACCCAGGCAATCCGGCCCGACTCAAGCTGGACATAGTCGGTTTGCGCATGGGCCGCCGGGCCGCGAAAGGGGGTGTTCAGGACGTGGTTCATGGCGCATTTCCGTTCGTTGAACCGCCAATCTACCGCTTTACCCGCAAGCTGAGGGTTAATGCGCCGCCGGATCGGCCGACGCGTTAATAACACCATTAACGCGCCCTTAAATTGACGCCATTAGGTTTCAGGAACATTTGGTTTCCCATTTCCGTTGGTTTGCATGGCCGGATCTCGCAAAAAGCAAAAAAGACGCATCGAGCCCTCTTTCGATGGCGGCAAGAAAAAGAAGAAGGCCGAATTGCGCGCCGATCCGAAAGACCGGGTCACCGGCGGCAAGGCAAAGGGCCGCAAATCGGCCGGCCGGTCCGGCAAGACCCGCAAGCGCGGCACGTCACGGTCAGGCTCGGCCCGGCGCGGCATCGGCGGTTTTCTCCGACGCGGCCTCTATTGGTGTTTCGTGATCGGCCTGTGGGGCGGTATCGGCCTTGCCGGGATCGTCGCTTTCTATGGCGCCAAAATGCCGAGTGCCACCAGCTGGTCGGTTCCCGAGCGGCCACCAAATGTCAAAATCCTGTCGGCTGAAGGCACGACCATGGCCAATCGCGGTGTGACCGGTGGCGAGGCGCTGACCCTTGGCCGCATGTCGCCCTACATCCCGCAGGCCGTCATCGCCATCGAGGATCGGCGCTTCTATTCGCATTTCGGGGTCGATCCGATCGGGCTGGCCCGCGCGATGACCACCAATATCCTCGAAGGCCGCATGGTTCAGGGAGGGTCGACCCTGACCCAGCAACTGGCCAAGAATCTCTTTTTGTCTCCCGAGCGCACCGTGGAACGCAAGGTGCAGGAAGTGCTTCTGGCCTTCTGGCTGGAGCACAAGTTCAGCAAGGATCAGATCCTCGAAATGTACCTGAACCGGGTCTATTTCGGATCTGGTTCCTATGGTGTCGAAGCCGCCTCGCGGCGCTATTTCAAGAAGCCGGCCCGTGACGTCAATCTGGCCCAGGCGGCCCTGCTGGCAGGCCTGCTGAAAGCGCCGTCCCGGCTGTCACCGGCCCGCAATCCCGAAGCAGCGGAAACCCGCGCGCAGCTCGTGCTCGAGGCGATGCGCGAAGAAGGCTTCGTGACCGACCGGGAAATCACCACTGCCATGACGCGGCCGCCGACCAAGGCAAAGAGCTATTGGAGCGGCGCCGAGAATTTCGCGGCCGATCTGGTCATGGACCAGCTCGGGTCGCTGATCGGCGGCGAAATCACACAGGATCTCGTGGTTCACACGACCATCAGCCTGCCGATCCAGCAGAGCGCCGAAGCGGCGATCCGCGGGGCCATCGACAAGGATGGAAAGAATCTGAACGTGTCGCAGGGCGCATTGGTGTCGATCGACGGAACCGGCGCGATCCGGGCGTTGGTCGGCGGCTATGACTATACCGTCAGCCAGTTCGACCGGGCGACCAAGGCGAAACGCCAGCCCGGTTCGGCCTTCAAGCCGTTTGTCTATACGACGGCGCTCGAAATGGGGCGGACACCGCAATCGGTCCGCAATGACGCGCCGATCCGGATCGGCAAGTGGACACCGTCCAACTACGATGACAAATATCGCGGTCCGGTGACGCTGTCGGAGGCGCTGTCGAAATCCCTCAACACCGTCGCCGCGCAGCTGGTGATGGAAGCCGGGCCTAAAAACGTCACCAAGACCGCCCGGCGCCTGGGCATTGAATCGAAGCTTCAGGCCAATGCATCGATTGCGCTGGGCACATCCGAGGTCACGCTGACCGAACTGACCGCAGCCTACGCACCCTTCATGAATGGCGGCTACAAGGCAACGCCGCACGTCATCCGGCGGGTCACCAACGCGCAGGGCAAGGTCCTTTACGAGAACACCTATGACAATCCGCCACGGGTCCTGCGGCCGGACATAATCGCCATGATGAACGGTATGCTGCTGCAGGCCGTCAATGAAGGCACCGGCCACAGGGCGCGCCTCAGCCATCATCAGGCGGCCGGAAAAACCGGTACGAGCCAGGCGTTTCGCGATGCGCTTTTTGTCGGCTACACGGCCGACCTTGCGACCGGCGTGTGGTTTGGCAACGATGATGGCGAACCGACAAAAAAAGTGACCGGCGGCGCCATGCCCGCTTCGGCCTGGCGGGCGTTCATGGAGGACGCCCATGAGGGTTTGGCCGGGAACAGGCTGCCCGGCCAATTTGCCGTGCCGGTGGATCCAAGCCGGGTGGCGGTGCCGGTGACCCGTCCCGATAACCGACCGGCGGGTGTGCCGGTTCGCCCCGCCGCCGAGGTGCCGCAAGCACAGCAGGCGCAACCCTTGCAGCCGGTGCAATCGGTGCCGCAATCCGGTGTTTCGCAGCACAGTACCGGCTCAACCCGAAAGCCGGTGCCGCCCGCCGATATCGGGCAGGGCGGCCAGGACACGCGGTCGACCACGCTGCTGGATATCATCCTGGGAAACTGACCGAAGAGACGGAATTTCGCGGTGAATTTCACCTGCCGAAATCCTCCGCCCCACAGCGCCGATCGGAAAAAAAGCGGCCGGGTCAAATCAGGGACTTTCCACTTGCCGCCAGCAATGCTATCGGCGGGCACGCGAAGAGCGAGCGACGAATCCGAATCCTGCCTTGCAGTCCCATATGGGCTTTCTTATATACGGCTCAACACGGCACCCTTTGGGTGTTGGGGGATGTTACCGCTAGGGACTGTCATATGGAATGCCGAGAAGGGTCCGGGCAGTTCGCTTCAAGGAGAATATGAAATGGCAAAAGTTATTGGAATAGATCTGGGAACGACCAATTCCTGCGTCGCCGTCATGGACGGAACGGACGCGAAGGTCATCGAAAATGCCGAAGGCGCGCGCACCACACCATCCATGGTGGCCTTCAGCGACGACGGCGAACGCCTGACCGGGCAACCGGCCAAGCGGCAGGCCGTCACCAATCCCGAAAACACTCTGTTTGCAGTCAAGCGCCTCATCGGTCGCCGCTATGACGACAAGATGGTCGAGAAGGACAAGGGCCTCGTCCCCTACAAGATCGTCAAGGCCGACAATGGCGATGCCTGGGTCAAGGCCGGTGGCGAAAGCTACTCGCCGTCGCAGATTTCTGCGATGATCCTGCAGAAGATGAAGGAAACCGCCGAGACCTATCTCGGTGAAACGGTCGAAAAGGCCGTCATCACGGTTCCGGCCTATTTCAACGATGCACAGCGTCAAGCCACCAAGGATGCCGGCAAGATCGCCGGCCTCGAGGTCCTGCGCATCATCAACGAGCCGACTGCCGCGGCACTCGCCTACGGTCTGGACAAGAAAGAAGGCAAGACCATCGCCGTTTACGACCTCGGCGGCGGCACCTTCGATATCTCGGTCCTCGAGATCGGCGACGGCGTCTTCGAGGTCAAATCCACCAATGGCGACACGTTCCTCGGCGGTGAAGATTTCGACATGCGGCTGGTCGAGTATCTGGCCAAGGAATTCAAGAAGGATCAGGGCATCGACCTGACGGGCGACAAGCTCGCGCTGCAGCGTCTCAAGGAAGCTGCCGAGAAAGCCAAGATCGAATTGTCGTCTTCCGCACAGACCGAAATCAACCTGCCGTTCATCACGGCGGATCAGAGCGGTCCGAAGCACCTGACCATGAAACTCTCCCGGGCCAAATTCGAAAGCCTGGTCGATGATCTGGTGCAGCGCACCGTCGATCCCTGCAAGGCAGCCATCAAGGATGCCGGCATTCAGCCGGGCGAAATCGACGAGGTGGTCCTGGTCGGCGGCATGACCCGCATGCCGAAGGTTCAGGAAGTGGTCAAGAAGTTCTTCGGCAAGGAGCCGCACAAGGGCGTCAACCCGGATGAAGTCGTCGCCATGGGCGCGGCTATTCAGGCCGGCGTTCTGCAAGGCGACGTCAAGGACGTTCTGCTGCTCGATGTCACCCCGCTGTCGCTGGGTATCGAGACGCTTGGCGGCGTGTTCACGCGGTTGATCGACCGCAACACGACGATCCCGACCAAGAAGTCGCAGACCTTCTCGACGGCCGACGACAATCAGAATGCCGTGACCATTCGGGTCGCCCAGGGCGAACGGGAAATGGCCTCGGACAATAAGATGCTGGGCCAGTTCGACCTGGTCGGTATTCCGCCGGCGCCGCGCGGCGTTCCGCAGATCGAGGTGACGTTCGACATCGACGCCAACGGCATCGTCAACGTCTCGGCCAAGGACAAGGGCACCGGCAAGGAGCATCAGATCCGCATCCAGGCCTCGGGTGGTCTGTCCGACGACGACATCGACCAGATGATCAAGGATGCCGAAAGCAATGCCGAGGCCGACAAGGCGCGCCGCGATGCGGTCGAATCCAAGAACCAGGCCGAAAGCCTCATCCACTCGACCGAGAAATCCCTTGCCGATTACGGCGACAAGGTCGGCGACGAGGATCGTACGGCAATCTCGGATGCGCTGGACGCTCTGAAGGCGGCTGTCGAGGCCGAAGAGCCCGATGCGGAAGACATCAAGGCCAAGACCACCGCACTGGCGGAAGTGTCCATGAAGCTGGGACAAGCCATGTATGAATCCCAACAGGCGGAAGCCGCCGAAGCGGATGCAGCAGCCGATGCAGCGGCCAGCGATGACGATGTTGTCGACGCCGATTTTGAAGAAATCAACGACGACGACGAGAAAAAATCCGCGTAAACCGGAAACGCCGGCGCAGGTTCCTGACGGGCCTGCGCCGGCTTTTTTTCGTCCGTTGTGGCGTTTTCAGCAAAGTACGGTTATTAGGGTCAGGACACCGGGCCCGCATGCGGCGCGGCGCAGGGGAACCACGGTGAAAATCAGAAATTGGGTCAAACCATGCGATATGGGGTCCGCGGAGCAAATTGATGGCCAAGGCTGATTTCTACGAAACCCTGGGCGTTGCCAAAGGCGCCGACCAGCGGGAACTCAAGAGCGCCTTTCGCAAACTCGCCATGAAGTTTCATCCGGACAAGAATCCGGATGATCGTGATGCCGAGCGCCGTTTCAAGGAAATCAACGAAGCCTATGAAACGCTGAAGGATCCGCAAAAGCGAGCGGCTTACGACCAGTACGGACACGCCGCGTTCGAACAGGGCGGCCCCGGCGGGTTCGGCGGTGCAGGCGCCGGCGGGTTTTCAGACATATTCGAGGACATTTTCGGCGAGATGATGGGTGGCGGCCGGGCGCGCCGGTCGTCAGGCGGACGCGAGCGCGGCGCCGATTTGCGCTACAATATGGAAATCACCATCGAGGAAGCGTTCGAAGGCAAGACAGCGCAGATTCGCGTGCCGTCCTCGGTGCAGTGCGATGAGTGTTCGGGCAGCGGCGCCAAGCCGGGCACCGCACCATCGACCTGCGGCACCTGCCACGGCTCAGGCCGGGTGCGGGCCTCCCAGGGCTTCTTCTCGGTCGAACGAACCTGTCCGTCCTGCCACGGCAGGGGCGAGATGATCAGCGACCCGTGCAACAAATGTTCGGGCCAGGGCCGTGTCACCGAAGAGCGGTCCCTCTCCGTCAACATTCCCGCCGGCATCGAGGATGGCACCCGTATCCGCCTGTCGGGAGAAGGCGAGGCCGGAATGCGTGGCGGCCCGACAGGCGATCTCTATATCTTCCTTTCGGTCAAGCCGCATGAGTTTTTCCAGCGCGACGGCGCCGATCTTTATTGCACCGTTCCCCTGTCGATGACGACCGCCGCTCTCGGCGGCCAGTTCGACGTCGTGACGCTTGACGGGGCCAAGACCCGGGTCAAGGTTCCCGAGGGAACACAGGCCGGCCGCCAGTTCCGGCTGAAGTCCAAAGGCATGCCGGTCCTGCGGTCCAACCAGATGGGTGATCTCTACATACAGATTTCCATCGAGACACCGCAGAGGCTGACGAAGCGTCAAAGGGAGCTTCTGGAGGAGTTCGAATCCCTTTCATCAAAAGAAAACAACCCGGAATCATCGGGCTTCTTTTCAAAGATGAGACATTTCTTTGACACGCTGAGTGAATGATTGCGTAGGTTCTGACGCGGCAGCATCGCAGGCTGGCGCGGTTGCAGGGAGAAGATTGGATGCCGCACCCTTTGCCGCAGAATGTTGCACGGCATCTCAATCGAAATCTGCGGTTTTTCAAAGGTCTCGTCACTCAACCCAAAACGGTCGGCGCTCTGGTTCCCACCTCGGTCTTCATGGCCCGCCGCATGGCAAGCATTGCCAATCCGGCGTCGTCCCTGCCGGTGCTTGAGCTCGGACCCGGTACCGGTGTTGTCACAAAGGCCCTCATGCGGCGCGGCATCGTCCCCGAGAAGCTTGTTTCGGTGGAATATTCGAGACAGTTCTGCAAACATCTGAAACGCGATTTTCCTGACATTCATCTGATCCAGGGTGACGCCTTCAATCTTGGAAAAACACTCGGCGATCTGGCTTCGGCGCATTTCGACTGCGTCATTTCCGGGCTGCCGCTCCTCAATTTTTCGATCGACAAGAGAATATCACTGCTCGAGGACGCCCTGGGGCGCATTCCGAAAGGACGTCCTTTCCTGCAATTTTCCTATGGTCCGGCCGCACCGATCCCGCTTGGACGGGGCCACTACACCGTCGAACGGTTCGGATGGGAAATCCGCAACATACCGCCGGCGCAGATGTGGCTCTATCGCTGGGCGGATTGAGGCAGCAGCGACATGTTCCCGAAAATACTGGTCCTGCCCGGCTCGACAAAGTCCAACTCGGTCAACGCGAGGCTGGCCGATGCCGCGCAAGTGTCACTGGCGCAGCAGGGGGCTGACGTCACCCGCCTTTCGCTGCTCGATTATCCCCTGCCGCTGGTCAATGAGGATCTGAAATCCGACAAGGGCATTCCCGACAATGCCATGAAACTCGGGCGAATGATCGTAGGCCATGAGGGTGTGTTTCTGGCCAGCCCCGAATACAATGCCTCGATCCCTCCCCTGCTGAAAAACGCCATCGACTGGGTCAGTCTGATTTCATCCGATGGCGATGCTGTGCTCAAGCCCTGGCAGGACCGCTATGTTGCTCTCGGGGCCGCCTCGCCCGGAAAGCTCGGCGGGATCCGCAGCCTTTCGCATCTGCGGTCGGTGCTGGTGGCGGTCGGTGCTCAGGTTCTGTCACAGCAGGTTTCCGTCAGCCATGCCCGGGACGCCTTTGACGCGGACGGATCGCTGACCGACGAAAGAACGGCCGGCATCCTTGATCGAACCTGCAAATCGCTGGTCGATCACTGCAGGCGGCATGGTATGCGATCTTGATGTGTTGCGAGGACTCATGATGCAGAACGCCAGGGACCATCTGATCGTCGGGCTCGACGTTCCGACAATCGATCGGGCGGAAGCCATCGTTGCCGGATTGGGCGGTTCGGTCGATTTCTACAAAATCGGCTATCAGCTTGCCTTTGCCGGTGGCCTGGAGTTTGCCCGCGACATCATTGCCGACGGCAAACGCGTTTTTCTCGACATGAAACTGCTCGATATCGACAACACCGTTGCCCGCGGCGTGGAAAACATTGCAAAAATGCACGTTTCCATGCTGACCCTGCATGCCTATCCCAAAGCGATGCGCGCCGCCGTTGAGGCTGCGCGCGGTTCTGCGCTGTGCCTGCTGGGCGTGACGGTGCTGACATCGATGGATGAGGGCGACCTGCTGGAAGCAGGGTATGCGAGCAATCCTGCCGATCTGGTGGTCCGCCGCGCCCGGCAAGCCGTTGATGCCGGCATGGGCGGCATCGTCTGTTCGGCAGCCGAGGCTAAAGCGGTGCGGGATATTGCCGGCCCCGCAATGGCTGTGGTCACGCCGGGCATTCGCCCGCGCGGTGCGGATCACGGCGACCAGAAACGGGTCGTGACGCCGGCCGATGCGCTGCGCAACGGGTCCAGCCATCTTGTGGTCGCCCGACCGATCGTCGCGGCAAACGATCCGCTTGAAGCGGCCACATCAATCCTGTCGGAGATGGCCGGTGTGCTGGCCGAGCGCCGCGAACCCTGACGGACAGCAACTGGAGGACTTCATGGCCAAGGCATACTGGATTGCCCGTGTCGATGTACACGACGCGGAGCGCTACAAGGACTATGTTTCAACCGCCAAACCGGCCTTCGAACGGTATGGGGCGCGATTCCTGGCCCGGGGCGGACCGTTCGAGGTTCTCGAAGGGCCGGCCCGCAAGCGCAATGTGGTTATCGAATTTCCGTCGATGGAAATGGCTGTCAACTGTTACAACAGCGATGAATACCAGGCGGCAAAAGCCATACGATCGACGGTCGCCGATGCAGAGATGCTGGTGGTCGAAGGATTCGATGACTGACGACCGACGCATCCTTTGCGACGGATATGTTTGGCGGGAGATGCGCGACGCCGACCGGGCGCGACTGGCCGAGATCGACCGACAGGCCGATCAACTGTTCCTGGAAACCGGCATCACGAACATCATGGCTATTGCCACCGGCCCCCTGACCCCGCTCCCGGCGTTCAACACCATGCTGGACGCCTGCAGCGTTGCCGTCGCCTGCTCCGCTGATGACAGGCCGGTCGGGTTTGCAGCGGTGCAACGGCTTCAGGATGACATTTATCTGCGGCTGCTTGCCGTCGACCCGGAGCACGGACGCCGTGGCATCGGCGCATCCCTGCTGGCACTGACAATCGAAATCGGACGCCAGCAGGGCGCCGAACGGTGCGTTCTGTCGACATTTCGCGATGTTTCGTTCAATCAGCCCTTCTATCAGCGCCACGGTTTCAGCGAACTGCCCCGGGGCGAAGCCACCTTGCCCGTGCAGCAGCAGTTCAAGGCGGACATTCCGGAGGGAATCGATGCGGCGCAACGGCTGTTGATGGCGCGGGATCTGTGATAATTGGGACCGCATTGTCGTTAACGCTTCACGCCGCCGCGCAATTTGACTAGACTGTTTCTCGTTTTGTCAGAAACGAGACAACGGTACCGGCCTATGATCGTGTTGATGCATTCAGGTTTTGCCGATTCCGTCAAAACCCGAATCGCTCTAAGACAAAACCAAAGATCACCGATCGTCTCAGGGAAACGGCCGACATGACGCATAGCAACGTCCCCAAACTGATAACAGTGTTCGGCGGGTCCGGCTTTGTCGGGCGCCATGTGGTGCGGGCGCTGGCTCAGCGCGGCTACAATGTGCGGGTTGCCGTGCGGCGTCCCGATCTGGCCGGTTTCCTGCAGCCGCTCGGCAATGTCGGGCAGATTGTCGCCGTGCAGGCCAATTTGCGTAACCGCGCCTCCGTCGTGCGGGCCGTGCGCGGCTCGGACCATGTCATCAATCTGGTCGGCATTCTGTTTGAAAGCGGGCGCAACCAGTTCGACACCGTACAGGATCTCGGCGCCCGGACGGTCGCGGAAGCCTGCCGTGACGCTGATATCAAACTGACCCATATGTCGGCTATCGGCGCCGACAGCCAGGCTGCCTCGGACTATGCGCGGACAAAGGGCCTGGCCGAGGAAGCGGTGCGCTATACGGTGCCGAACGCAACAATCATCCGTCCGTCGATCATCTTCGGACCGGAGGACGGGTTTTTCAACAAATTCGCCGAGATGTCGCGGTTTTCCCTGTTTTTGCCGCTGATCGGAGGCGGCCACACGCAGTTCCAGCCGGTCTATGTGGATGATGTCGCCGAAGCGATCGCACGCAGCGTGGACGGATCGATCGAGGCCGGAAAAAGCTGGGAGCTGGGCGGGCCGGAGGTTCTGACATTCAGGCAGTGTCTGGAGCTGATGCTGTCGGTTATCGCCCGAAAGCGGACCCTGGTGACCATACCCTGGTTTGCCGCCAAATGGCTGGGCAGCCTGCTCTCCGCCGTGCCGTTGATCGAGCCGGCTTTGACGCGGGATCAGGTCATTTTGCTGGAGGACGACAATATCGTCTCCGACGCGGCCCAGAGCGAACAGCGGACGCTTGCCGGCATGGGCATCGAGGCGACGACGCTTGAAGCCATATTGCCATCCTATCTGGTGCGCTTCAGGCCCGCCGGCCAGTTCACCCGGGGCATGATGGCCTGACCGGCGGCGCCGCGCTTGCCGAAATCATATTGCCGGCATCTCTGCCGCTGTTGCCGGCCATTGGTCTGGTGGCCGCAAGTTTTCTGACATCGCTGATGACGGCAGCGCTCGGCATAGGCGGCGGCACGATCATGATCGCCCTGATGTCGTATTTCTTGCCGGTTTCCGCGCTCATACCGGTCCATGGCTGTGTCCAGTTCGGCTCCAATGCCGGACGGGTTCTGGTGATGCGGCGCCATGTGGCCTGGATCAGGCTCGCCGCCTTCAGTCTCGGTGCGATTGCCGGTGCCGCTGCCGGCGCGGCCATCGCGGTTCGGCTCTCCAGCGGTGTCGTTCTGACCGGTCTGGGGCTCTTCGTCATTCTTTCGACCTGGATATCGATCCCCAAACTGGCGTCGATCCGGCAAACGGGCATGGCGCTGATCGGCGCCGTCACAACCTTTCTCGGCATGTTTTTCGGTGTCACCGCGCCCCTCAATGCGGCATTGTTGTCCAACAGTTTCCGGGAGCGCCAGACACTGGTCGGATCGCTGGCGGCCATAACCGGCGCGCAGCACGGTTTCAAGGTCATCGCATTTGCGTTTGCCGGATTTGTCTTTGCGCCCTGGCTGCCGCTGGTGGCCCTCATGATCGTCTCCGGATTTGCCGGGACACTGGTCGGAGCGCGCCTCCTCGTGCGGGTGCCGGAAAAAGGCTTTCGCCTGGGTTTCAAAATCATCCTCACGGCGCTTGCCATCGAGATGATTTTGCGGGGCATCGGCTCGTTTTTTCCTGCTTCAACCTAGGGCCAGGACGCATTGATTTTGTTGATGCATTCAGGTTTTGCCGATTCCGTCAAAACCTGAATTGCTTTAGACGCTTTGCAAGATTCAACCATAACGCGCTTGAACCGGTCGCCGGGAGCGATTACATGCATCACAAATCGTTAGCATTTTGCTGCTACACAGGCGTTAAATTGGTGGGGACCAACAACGCTCAATCGTGGGCCGGACAGCCCACAAAGTGCGTAAAAATATGGTTCGAGGGGAACTATGTCGGGACAAAAGACGATGGGTAGGGCCATCTTCTCTTCATTCCTTCTTGCAGGCGCGGTTATTCTGGCTGGCGCTTTCTTTGCACCACCGGCCGCATTGACCGGCGACAGCGGCTGCAATTCGGCCTATGGCGTCGACGGGTGCATCACCGAGCAGGCTGCGGCGCATTAGAGCAATTCAGGTTTTGACGGAATCGGCAAAACCTGAATGCATCAACAAAATCAACGGCTGACACCGTTGTCCCGTTTCTGACAAACGTGAAACGGTCTGGTCGCGTTCGGCCTAAAGCTCTTCTGGTTTAACGATGCTGCCGGGCGGTGACGCGCATGGGTAGGCCACCTTCGGGCTGGACGGTCAGTTTTTGCACCGGCCAGGGATTTGTCTCATCCGTACAATCGAAGCGAAACCGGTGCATCAACACGCCGAGCGCGATGACGGCTTCCTGCAGGGCAAATGTGGCGCCGATGCAGATGCGCGGGCCGGCACCGAATGGAAGATATTGAAAACGCCCGATTTTCTCCCGGTTGCCGGGTAGGAAACGAGCCGGAATGAAGGCGTCGGGCTGCTCCCACAACGCGCGATGGCGATGCAGGACCCATGGCATGACCAGAACGGTTGTTCCAGCCGGAATAATTGTCGTTCCCACCCGGTCGTCATCAATGGCGGCGCGATTGATCGACGGCGCCGGTGGATAAAGCCGCATCGCTTCCTCGAAGGCCGCCCGTGTATGGGGCATGCGGTCCAGCCACTTGACCGGGTCGGATTCATGTGGCCGCACGGCATCGATTTCGGCCTCGACCCGGCTGCGCTCGAGCGGTGCATTGGCAAGGCAATACAATGTCCAGCCAAGCGCCCGCGCCGTTGTCTCATGTCCGGCGCCGATGAAGGTTATGATATTGTCCTCGACCTCCTGGCGGGTGAGCCCGCCCGGCCCCTGCCGGCGCAGCAGCAGCGTCAGAAAGTCCTCGGGAACGGGTTCCGGATCATCCTCAAGCGCCTGGATCCGTGCATCCATCGTGTCGGACACGATTTGTCTAAAGAAGGCCAGTATGCGCCGGCCGCGCAACCGGGTCAGGCGCGGAATCCAGGCCGGCGCCTTGAGAAGGTCCAGCGGATCGACGCGGCCCATGGTTTCCAGCAGCCGCTCGACCCGGCTGCCGAAATCCCCGTCCGGTGTCACGATTCGTCCGGAAAAAAGCGTCGCGGCGAGAATTTCATAGGTCAGCTCGGTCATGTCATGGGCCATCTCATGCACACTGCCATCGCCGGTATAACGCGCGCAAAACGCCTCCGCGGTCCGCAGCATCTGCACTGCAAACCCCTGTGCGTGACGCGGGGTGAACACCGGTGCGACCGCTTTCCGGGAGCGTTTCCATGCATCGCCCTCGGCGGTCAGCAATCCATCCCGCAGGATCGGCCGCAGGATCAGCTGGCGGACACGCGCCATGCGGTAGTTGGCGGCATTGTCCACCAGGATGTGACGAATGAGGTCCGGCGCGTTTGCAATCACCATCTGCTCATTGAAAAAGGCGGCGGATACGGACGGCTGCGTATAGGCCGGTTCGCCCCACAGCTCGATTGGATTGCGATAGATCGTGCGGATAACCTCCAGCCGCCCGGGCGGGACGGTGCGCGGCTTTGGCGCCGGCGGCGTAAAGGGCTCGATTGCTGCATCCAAAGGGCGTTTGCCTTCCCGGGACCGTTCACAGGGCGGTCCCAATTGCCTTCCCTCAAGCATATAGGCGCAACCGGGCTTCGGCCAATCAAAAGCCGGCCCTGTGCGACCCGTCGGGCAAGGTCTGAGGGATGCGAGAAAGATGGCCCCCGGATTTGGTTTTGGCGGCCAAAACCATTATATTTCAATGGCAAACGTGTGTGATTCGCCACGGCAGGGCACGCGGCCTCTTAAGTCCAGGAAAGACCACAGCATCATGAGCGATACGCCCGAAAACGAACATTCGGCCGCGGAGGAGGCAAATGTCGAGTACGGCGCCGATTCCATCAAGGTTCTCAAAGGCTTGGATGCCGTTCGCAAGCGCCCCGGCATGTATATTGGTGACACCGATGACGGGTCGGGCCTGCACCACATGGTTTATGAGGTCGTCGACAATGCGATTGACGAGGCCCTGGCCGGCCATGCAACCCATGTCACGGTGACGCTCAATCCGGACGGTTCGTGCACGGTAACCGATAACGGCCGCGGAATTCCGACCGATATTCACCATGAAGAGGGAATTTCGGCAGCCGAAGTGATCATGACCCAGCTGCATGCCGGAGGAAAATTCGACCAGAATTCCTACAAGGTTTCCGGCGGATTGCACGGGGTCGGCGTCTCCGTCGTCAATGCGCTTTCGGTCAAGCTGAGCATGCGGATCCGGCGCAAGGGCAAAATTCACGAAATGAGCTTTACCCACGGCATCGCGGATGGTCCGTTGAGCATAGTCGGTGATGCCGGCGATGAAACCGGGACAGAGATTACCTTTCTGCCGTCATCCGACACCTTCACGATGACCGAATTCGACTATGGAACGCTGGAGCACCGGCTGCGGGAACTGGCTTTTCTGAATTCCGGCGTGCGGATCATTCTCACCGACAATCGCCATTCGGATGTTCAAACGAGCGAGCTGGTCTATGATGGCGGCATTCAGGCCTTCGTGAAATATCTCGACCGCAACAAGAAACCGCTGGTCGAGGAGCCGATCGGCATTTCCAGCGAAAAGGACGGCATTACGGTGGATGTCGCCATGTGGTGGAACGACAGCTATCACGAGAATGTCCTGTGCTTCACCAACAATATTCCGCAGCGCGACGGCGGCACCCATATGGCCGGTTTTCGCGGCGCGCTGACCCGGCAGATTGTCGGTTATGGCGAAAGCTCCGGACTGACCAAGAAGGAAAAGGTGTCGCTGACAGGAGACGATTGCCGGGAAGGGTTGACGGCGGTGCTCTCGGTGAAGGTTCCGGATCCGAAATTTTCGTCGCAAACCAAGGACAAGCTTGTTTCATCGGAGGTGCGGCCGGTTGTCGAAAGCCTCGTCAACACCGCGCTCAACCAGTGGCTCGAGGAGCATCCGCAGGAAGCCAAGGTGCTGGTCGGCAAGGTGGTCGAGGCGGCCGCTGCGCGCGAGGCGGCACGAAAGGCCCGCGAGCTGACACGCCGCAAGGGCGCGCTGGATATCGCCTCGCTGCCGGGCAAACTGGCCGATTGTTCGGAACGGGATCCGGCGAAATCGGAATTGTTCCTGGTGGAGGGCGATTCCGCCGGCGGTTCGGCCAAACAGGGCCGGTCCCGCGAAAATCAGGCGATCCTGCCGCTGCGCGGCAAGATTCTCAATGTCGAGCGGGCACGGTTCGACAAGATGCTGTCGAGCCAGGAGATCGGCACGCTGATCACTGCGCTCGGAACCGGCATCGGCAAGGACGAATTCAATATCGACAAGCTGCGCTACCACAAGATCATCATCATGACGGATGCCGATGTGGACGGGGCGCATATCCGCACATTGCTGCTGACGTTTTTCTTCCGGCAGATGCCGGAATTGCTGGAGCGCGGCCATCTCTATATCGCCCAACCGCCTCTCTACAAGGTGTCGCGGGGCAAATCGGCGCAATATCTGAAGGACGAAAAGGCCCTTGAGGCCTATCTGATCGACAGCGGGCTCGAAGACACCGCGCTGGAGCTCGGCAGCGGTGAAGTTCGCAGCGGAGAGGATTTGCGCCTGGTGATTACCGACGCCTTGAAGCTGCGCAACCTGATCGAAGGGCTGCACTCGCGCTATGACCGGGGAATCGTCGAACAGGCCGCCATTGCCGGCGCGTTCAATCTGGAACTGATGAATGATCCGCAGCGTGCGCTGGACAAGGTAAAAGAGGTAGCGCAAAGGCTGGACATGGTTTCCGAGGAAACCGAGCGTGGCTGGGAAGGCCAACTCAGCGAGGAGGGCGGCTTGCGGCTGGAACGCACCGTGCGCGGCGTTCGTGAATCGCACCTGCTCGATACCAGCCTGATCGGATCGGCCGATGCACGGCGCATCGATCAGCTGGCGGCGGCGCTGCAGGAGGTGTACGGTGGGCCGGCAAAGCTGAACCGCAAGGAGGAATCCACCGAGGTGACCGGTCCGAATTCGCTGCTTGACGCGGTGTTTGCGGTGGGCCGCAAGGGCCTGACCATGCAGCGCTACAAGGGCCTTGGTGAGATGAATGCCGACCAGCTCTGGGAAACCACGCTCGATCCCAATGACCGCACGCTGCTGCAGGTCAAGATCAATGATGCGACCGATGCGGACGGGCTGTTCTCGCGGCTGATGGGCGACGAAGTCGAACCGCGACGTGATTTCATCCAGGATAACGCGCTGAATGTGGCCAATCTGGACTTCTGATCATCGTCAGCATGCGGACCTGTGGTGAAACGGGTCAAGCCATGTTCCACCCGGTGCCTGTTGCGTTGCAGCAGAATAATGTTAGGCTGTGACAGAGGGTTACTGCATCGCACAATGGGGATGTGCATGGTTCCGGGTTCTCCGGGAGCGATTTCACGGTCGGCTTTTCATGCGAAGCTTTGAACAAAGGCGCGGGAATTTATGTTCTATCAGATCTATGAATTGAGTCATGCTGCCATGTCGCCGTGGCGGGCGGCTGCCGATGCCATGCGCCTGGCCTATTCCAATCCGCTGAACCCGATATCGAAAACGCCGGCCGGGCGCGCCATGGCAGCCGGTCTGGAAGTGTTCGAACGTTCGACGCGACGCTATGCCAAACCTGAATTCGGTATTGATGAGACCACCATCGATTCGCGCACCGTTTCGGTGCATGAAAAAGTGATCTGGCACAGACCGTTCTGCGATCTCATTCGGTTCGAGCGGACTTTGCCGCCCCGCCACAAGGCCGATCCGAAAATTCTGATCGTGGCGCCGATGTCCGGCCATTATGCCACCTTGCTGCGCGGCACGGTGGAAACGCTGCTGCCACATGCCGATGTCTATATCACCGACTGGATCGACGCCCGCATGGTGCCGCTCAGCGACGGATCGTTCGATCTCGACGACTATATCGACTATGTGATCGAGATGATCCGGACACTCGGGCCCGATACCCATGTGATGGCGGTCTGCCAGCCGTCGGTGCCGGTTCTGGCGGCCGTCGCGGTGATGGAAAAGCACGATGATCCGGCCACTCCGCGCTCAATGACCCTGATGGGCGGCCCGATCGACACGCGCATCAATCCCACATCCGTCAACGCGATGGCCGAAACCAAGCCGATCGAGTGGTTCGAGGACAATGTGATCATGAAGGTGCCGTGGCCGCAGCCCGGATTCCTGCGGAACGTCTATCCGGGATTTCTGCAATTGTCGGGATTCATGTCGATGAACCTCGACAAGCACATGATCGCGCAAAAGGACTTCTTTCAGCACCTGGTGGAAAATGACGGCGATTCGGCCGAGAAACACCGCGATTTCTACGACGAATATCTGGCCGTCATGGATCTGACGGCGGAGTTCTACCTGCAGACCGTGGAGACGGTGTTCATCAATCATGCGCTGCCGAAGGGCGAATTCATGCACCGAGACGAACTGGTCGACCCGGCGGCCATCCGGTCGGTCGCCCTGTTGACTGTGGAAGGCGAGAATGACGACATATCGGGCCTTGGGCAAACCAGAGCAGCCCATGATCTGTGCGTCAATCTGCCGGAGGACATGCGTCAACACTATATGCAGCCGGCCGTCGGCCACTATGGCGTGTTCAACGGCTCGCGGTTCAGAACCCAGATCGCCCCGCGGATCCTGGAATTCATGCATACCCATGGCCGCCGGCGCAAAGCCGCCAATTCCCGGCGGTCACCGCGCCGGAAAGCTTCCTGAAGAGCGCCTACATCTTCGCTGATTGAAACATGTCTTCCATGTCGTCAACCGTTTGACGCACGGGCCGGTTCCGAAGGGCAAGATCGTCTTTCAGCAATTGACCCGCACTGTTCTGGAGCTCGATGTAGTTTGGCCATCTGGGGCGCAGGACCGCCCCTCTTTGGGCTGGCGCACAGTCCAGGAAGAACGTACCGTTTTTCGTTGGCGCCGCCGATGCAGACCAGACTGTTTCGTGTGCAGCTTGTCCGCCTTCCATCGCCATGCGCCTTTGGGCGTCTTCGGCAACTAAGTGCAAAACGGCGTCAATGGCGGCGGTGACGTTGTTCGAAGACGCCGATACCGCAAGACCGGTGCCGCCCAGAACAGGGTGCTGATGCGTCAAGGCCGCTGACGTAGCGGGAATACCGCCATATCTGAGCTGCTTGCGTCCCGCGGCCGGGATTTGCGCGTAAGTGTTGAACGAAAACACCATCGGGCAATAGGTCACCGTGTCCGAGGTGGCCATGGCCTCGAGAAGCCCGATGGAGGACCAGTCAAACGCAGCCTCGGGGACGTAGCGGGCCCATTGACGGAGGATCGACAGCGTCTGCAATGCGACATCTTCTGGAACAAGCCGCGCTGCGGTTCCAGAGATGTCCGCCCCAAGGCTCGCCGCAATCCCGAGATAGGCCATGAAAGCGTGGGGGTTGGCCAGGGAAAGGCCGAGACCGCCCCGCCGGCCGAGTTCGGTCACCTCCGCGAAACTCCTCGGCACCGTCCCGTCCAACAGGTCGGGACGATAAACGGAAGCCTGGGACGCCGCATCGATCGGCAAAGCCCACAGCCCGCCCCCATATTCGTAACTCTCGAAGCTGCGACCGACAAAGGATGTCCGAAGGATATCAAGGACCTCTGGGTCCAGATGGGCCTGCAGGTCGACAAGGGCCTTGCTGTTTGTCGCATCGCCCATGAAGGGATGGTCGAGAATGATCAGGTCATAGTCCGCCGCCGTTTCGGCGATCGGGGTGGCTTCGAAGCCACGAAGCGAGTGCATGTCCCATTCGATCGAGACACCGTTGTCCAACGTGTTGAAGCGCTTCGTTTCCGCAAAGAGACCGTCGAAGGCCCGCGGATGATCCCAGGTCAGGCCCCGAAGATTGACATCCTTCGGCACGTTTCTCATCCTTTCTCACAGTGGCGGCAGTTTTTCCAGCCGTGTCAGCAGGCGGTCGATCTCGCCTCGCGTTATCGCATCGGGTTCATGGGTTGGCGCGGCGACATGCGCCGTCTTGAACACGCCGCGACGGCGCAGCGTTTCCTTGTGTATGTGATAAAACAGGTCACCCGCCTGGAAGCCAAGCCGGCTAACGGGAAGGATGCGTTGCTCGAGGATCATTTCGGCGCCTGTCTCGTCGCCCGCTTCGAGACAGGACCAGACCGCCATGAACTCGCGGGCCTGGCTGGCGAACGGCATGGTCCCGCGCGCACCACGTCGAACCTCCTCGATCAGCGTACCGCCACCTGCTCCGCCGAGGACACAAAGGCGCTTGCCCGCCGCATCCTGCATCTGCCCGACCTTGTCCACCGTCGGCTGGGTTTCGACCTTGATCGCATCAACCAGTGGCACCCGGTCGGCAATTGCAAGCGCCAGGCCGGGCGGGATCGGCGCCTGCGGGACGTCCTGGAGGATGATCGGCAAGCCGCTCGCCGCGGCGATGGCAGAGATATGTTCTGTAACCGCTTGCGGGTTCATCGGGAAAAAATCCGGCGGCCAGATCATCAGGCGGTCGGCTCCTGCATCCGCCGCGTCGCGGGCAAGCTCGACGGCAAGCGCCGTGCCCGGTGCGGATGTGTTCATCACCACCGGGACATGACCGGCAACCCTGCCGACCACAGCCGCGAGGAGTTGCTTGCGATCGTCCTGACCGAACTTGAAGATCTCGCTTCCTATGGCAACGCCGATCCCATGGACGCCGGTTTCGAGCGTCGCATCGATCTCGCGTGCGAGATCATCAAAATCAATCCGTCCCGCTTCGTCGAAGGGTGTCAGCAGGATCGGGACAATGCCGCGCAACCCCATCATCTTTCCCCCTCATCTGCGAGAACAAAGACCTCCGTCATCCGGGTCTGTCTTGGGCTGCCATCGGGATTGGTTACCATCAGCGGTTCCATGGCTTGCCACCACTTCTTCATGGTCTCCGATGGCTGTGTGTCCGGCTCGGGAAAGGGTTCGGTTCTTTCCTGCCAGGCAAAGACATCCTGCCCGTCGCGATACAGGACAAAATGCGCAACGCCGGCGTTCTTCATTTCCGCAATGAGGTTCGGCCAAACGCGCGCATGCGCCCTGTCGTATTCAGCCCCGGCACCCGGGCGAAGCGTCATCCGCCAGGCTTTGCGGTAGGTCTTCATGGCACGATCCGATTGTCTTCGATGTAGTCCCAAACGATATCGTAGCCGAGACCAGGGGTCTGGGGCAGGGCGACCAAACCGTCCGCATCCATCGGATCGCAATTGCCGCGTAAGTAAGGATGCGGCGCGTCGTAATCGACGCCCGGTGCGAGCAGTCCCTTTTCGTACCATCCGCTGGTATCTTCCGAGGTCGCGCCCAGAACTTGGAGATTGGCCCAACCCGCCATGTGAATCTCGCAGCGTATCCCATAGGCTTCGCTGACGATCGCCGTCTTGCGGCATCCCGTGATACCGCCCCGGCGAATATCCATCCGGCTCATATCCGAGGCGCCACGCAATATCCATTCTGCTCGGGTGAACACGCCACCGGCGGCAATTTCCGGCGCAAGGATCGGGATCGAGAGCTCCCGACAGACACGCACATAGCTCTCCACCCGATATTCCGGCATCGGATGCTCGAACCAGGTGAAGTCCAGCCGTTCCAATTCGCGGCCGACCTTTATGGTTTCTTCCATCGTGTGATAGGTGCCCCAGACATCGTACATCAGGACCATGTCTGGTCCGACTGCCTCGCGCACGAGATGGATGGTCTCGATGTCGGCAGCGATGTTGGACGGACGCCCCTTGGTCGGCTGTCCGGTGTCGGGGTCCCAGAAATAATGGGGATGGATCTTGTAGGCGCGATAGCCTTCGTCGCGACAAGCCAGTGCGTGATCGGCATAAACCGCCGGCTTGCCGATATTGGGATAGGTGGAGGCATAGGCCGGGACCTTGTCCCGGGACGCACCCATCAGCTTGTAGGCCGGCAGCCCGCAGGCGCGCCCGGCGAGGTCCCAAAGCGCGCAGTCGACAACGCTTTGCGCAATTTCAGGCAGGTTGGCGACCCACATATATTTCCAGATCAATTCCCGATCGAATGGATCCTCACCCAGTAGCAGATCGCGAACCCGGCCCTCGATCAACCGTTGTTCATCCGGCGTCATGCCGTCCTGATCGCCGTGCTTGCCGCCACCGAGGAAATAGCCACTAACGCCATCATCGGTGTCGATGCAGGTGATTGTCTGGTGAACCTCGGCGTTCTTCAGCAGCCTTGCGTGCCCGATATCCCAACGATCGGCCTGTGTGCGGAACCGAATGACGCGGACATCGGTGATCTTCATGCCAGTTCCCCGGACCGGGTCAGGGCTGTTTCGTTTTCAGGATCAAAAAGATGTATTTTCCCGCTCGCCGCCGTGACATGGACGGCCTGACCGATATCGAGATCCAGCCGGTCGCGGGTCGTCAGGATCAGGTTGCCGTCCACGGTCCGAAGCGTGACCTGCGTCTCGCTGCCCGTCGGCTCGATCAGGGATACATTCGCTTCCAGTCCGCTGTCCGATAACCTCAGATCCTCAGGACGGATGCCTGCAATCGCCTTGTCCGCAGGTTTGGTGCCGTCCACATGACCGATCGGGGCGCCTGACGCCATCATGACGCGGCCGTTCCGGACCGAAGCGGGCACGAAATTCATCGCAGGCGATCCGATGAACCCGGCAACGAACATGTTGACCGGACGGTCATAGAGGTCGCGCGGCGAGCCGATCTGTTCGACGTAGCCGCCTCGCATCACGACGATTTTGTCGGCCATGGTCATGGCCTCGATCTGGTCATGCGTCACATAGATCGTGGTGGTTTTGAGCCGCTGATGCAGTTCCTTGATCTCGGACCGCATCTGGACCCGCAGCTTTGCGTCGAGATTGGAAAGCGGTTCGTCGAAAAGGAACAGTTCGGGATCCCGGACGATGGCCCGACCCATCGCGACCCGCTGACGCTGACCGCCCGAAAGCTGCTTTGGATAGCGTTCCAGTAAATCCCCCAGACCGAGAATTTCGGCCGCCTCACGCACCTTCCGGTCAATCTCAGGCTTGCTCTCCTTCGACAGCCGGAGCGAAAACCCCATATTCTTGGCGACCGTCATATGCGGATAAAGCGCATAGTTCTGGAACACCATCGCGATGTCGCGACGCTTTGGCGGCAGGTGGTTGATGACTTTGCCTGCAAGGCTGATTTCCCCGTCGCTGATCGTTTCCAGACCGGCAATGGAGCGCAAAAGGGTGGATTTTCCGCAGCCCGATGGCCCGACAAGAACCGTAAACTCGCCCTCCTCGACATCAAGATCAATGCCGTGCAGCACCTCTACCGGGCCATAGGCCTTGCGAATTCCCCTCAGCTCAACCGAACCCATGGTGTGTCACCTTCCCTGCTTTGCCGAGAGCACCGCACCCTGATCGAAATGCGACAGGATATTGTCCTGCGGGAGGTTTCCGGTCGCATCGCTCCTGACCGACAACCAGCCATCTTCAATCAACACACGCGGACCCATCAGGCTGTAAAGCTCAGACGCTTCGCCGCGGTCGACGAATTCGACCGAGCCTTCGGCCTGGCGCGCTGCCGCGAGCGCAAGTGCCCATGGCTGCTCGCAGGTGTTGTGCAGGATCACGGGAACACCGGCATCCTGCGCCAGTTCCAGGATGCGCAGTGTTTCGGTAATGCCGCCTGCCCAGGCGACATCCGGCTGCAGAATGTCGACGAGTCCCTCCTGCAGGAGTGTCGCACAGTCCCACCGATTGAATGTGAAATTCCCAAGCGCCAGCCGAACACGATTGCCGAGCCCTTTCTTGACCCGCCGCATGCCGTCCAGGTCATAGGGTGGAAGCGGATCCTCTATCCAGTCGAGGTCCAACGCCTCGGTGGCTTCCGCAAAGCGCAAGGTGTAGTCAGCATCCCAGGCCATGAAGGCGTCGATCATGATGGGCACGTCGGGTCCGGCCAGGTCCCGAAACCGGCGCATATAGTCGATATTTGCCTCAAAGCCCTGTCCACCCGTTTCCGGGCCGAAGGGTGCGGCGGCCTTGAGGCCACACCAGCCGCGGCCGGCCTGTCTTTCGGGTTGCGGTGTCGTCGCGTAGACAGGCAGCCGGTCCCGCTGCGGGCCGCCGAGCAGATCGACCAGCGGGCACCCCCTGGTCTTGGCGGTCAGGTCCCAAAGCGCGATATCGATGCCGGCAATCGCCATCATCGAGAATCCCGACCGGTCACAGGGCAATAGCGAAAAGAACATCTGGTCCCAGATGTCGCTCAGATCGTCCGCCCTTTCACCCGTCAAAAGACGCGAAAGATGTTCGTTGACGATCAAGGCGACGATCTCGCCGCCATTCGTGCAGCTCCAGCCGATTTCACCGGCATCGGATTCGATACGCACGAAGACCTTTTTCGTCGGCCACATCCAGCTTGCGCGCTTTTCGCCGAATTTCGGAAACCGTGACATGGGCGAGGCGACTCGCGACGTCTGCAGAATCTGGTTCTGAAATCCGCAATCGATGGCGCGGGCCTTAATGGATACGATCCTCATCCCTTCACTGCCCCGGCCAGCAGACCGCGCGTGAAGTAGCGCTGCCCGAAGAAGAAGACGAGCATGATCGGCAGGGCCACCAGTGTCGCCGCCGCACCGACACGCTGGAATTCCAGTGTGAACAGCTCGACGAAGCTGGCAAGGCCGATGGTCACGGTCTTGTTTTCATTTGACTCAAGCAGGATGGAAGCGAAGGCGAACTCCGACCATGCGCCGACGAAATGCCACATCGCGGCGGTGATCAGCGCCGGGGTCGCCAGAGGCAGCACGACCATGACCATGCTTTGCAGCCGGCTTGCTCCATCCATCATCGCCGATTCTTCCAGTTCAAAAGGGATCTCGCGCAAGGACGATGCGATGATCCAAGTCGCAAAGGGCAGGCCGAACGCCGAATAAAGCAGGATCAGTCCAATCAGACTGTCCTGCAGGTGGAGCATGTTCATCAGCCGATAGGTCGGCAACAGCAGCGCTGCGCCCTGGAACATCCGCGACACCAGAAGCCCGCCAAGGATCAGATCGCGGCCCGGAAACTTCAGCCGGGCAAAAGCATAGCCGGCAAATGTAGCCAGCACGACAACAATGACGGTTGAAGTGAGCGCAACGGTGAAACTATTGGAAATCAGCGTCGGCCAGTTCAAAAGCTGACTGGACTGCGATCCGCTGTCGAACAGATCACGATAGGCCTGGATCGTCGGCGCCTGGGGCCAAAATGAAATCGGCAACTGCGCCAGCTCGTCCCTGGTTTTGAACGAGGCCAGAAACAGCCAGAAGATCGGGAATAAAATATAGGTCGCGATCAACAGTCCGCACAGCGTAATGAAGGTCCAGTAAAAGGGGCGCGGTGTTTCGTTCATTTGTCCGCCCCCGATGCCCAGGAGCGGCGGTTCACATAGAGATAGAGTGCGATGATGAGCATCAGCATCACCAGATTGACCACCGACATGGCCGAGGCGACACCCCAGTTAAAGAACTCGAAGCTCTGCTGGTAGATGTAGGTCGACATGATCTGGCTGGCATTGGCCGGCCCGCCGCCGGTCATGATCCAGGGCAAGGCGAACTCGGCGGTGATCCAGATCATCGAAATGACGGTCACCGCGGTGAGAGAGAACGCAATGTTCGGGATAACGACGAACCGAAACCGTTCGATCGCGGTCGCACCGTCCATCCGTGCGGCCTCGATCTGTTCGTTCGGGACCGAGCGTATCGCGGCGCACAGGATGAGCGCGACGAGCGGCATCTTGCGCCACATAAGCACGACAACCAGCGTCCACATCACCAGGTCAGGATCACCGAGAAACGAAATCTGCTCATCGGTCAGGCCAACGGACTGGATGGTGCTTCCGATAATTCCGACCTGGCCGTGAAGCATCCATTTCCAGGCCATTGCGGTCACGACATCGGGCATGACCCACGGAAGCAGGATGAGCGCCCGCAAAAACGTTGTCAGCCAGGAATCGATGGCGAGATAGGCGCCCACGGCCAGGCCGACGAGAACACACAGGATGGTGCCGCCGATGATCCAGATGACCGTGTTCTTGACAACAAGTGCGAACAGGGGATCGGCTGCAAGCGCCCGGAAATTGTCGAGCGTTCCGAACCCCCGCTCCATGCCCATGACGACCTGCGTGAGGCTGAGCTTGCCCACATCCCAGGTCGGCCCGATGACAAAGGCCAGAACCGCAGCGACCACCGGCAATATCATGAAGTAAGCGAGCCATCGGTCGCTGCGGTTGTTCATTGGATCTGCCTTTCAGGGCCCGGGCGTGATCAGCCGCGCAGAAGGTCGATTTGCGCCTGCGCGGCAGCTGTCGCGTCGTCCAGAGCCTGCTGCGCCGTCTTCTGTCCCAGCACGGCTTCCTGAAGGGCGGTTCCGAGCGCATTTTCCACGGCCGACACGCCGATGAAACGCGGCATGGGCTCGGCGCCCTGGAACAGGGTTCCCGCCTCATAGGACGACACCCAGTTCGGCCAGGCCTCCGCCAATCCGGCTTCGCCCCAGGCCACCTTGCCGGCCGGAATGCGGGCGATTTCCGGATTGCCGCCCCAGATTTTCAGTTGCTCGTCCTTCGACCAGAAGTCGATATATTCGACCGCCGCCTCCGGATTCTTGGCGCGCGACGAAACCATGAGGATCGCCGTCGGATCCATGATCGCGCTCACCGGCGGGAATTTGCCCGTCACCGTATCGGGTCGCGGGAACGGAACCCCTGTCCAGTTCAGGTCTTCCGGCGTGCCCCAGGGGGTATTGAGCCACGACAGCCCGATCCACATCGCACTGCGGCCCTGCGCAAAAAGCTGTGCCGTGTCGCGGAAGAAGGTCTCGGTCAACGAGGTCGGCGGCGGTGTCGAACCATCAGCGATAAGGTCGACATAAAGCTGAAGGGCATCGACCATGCCCGGACCGCTCAGTGTCACCTTGCCGGTGGACTCGTCGAACACCCGACCGCCATTGGCATAGGCGATGCCCTCGAAGATGTTGATGTCGACCGGCGCGGTCGTTGCCGGGAAGGCGATGCCCGGGCGGTCGGGTTTGGTCATGGCCTTGGCGTATTCACGCACTTCCGACCAGGTTTCCGGTGGCCTGTCGAAGCCGGCCTCGGCCATCGCGTCCGTGTTGATGGCAAGAAAGCTGGCCATGTCCACATAGGTCGGCAAACCATAGAGCTTGCCGTCATGCATGCCCGAAGCCATGACTTCGGGCACGAGGCGCTCTTTCCAGCCAGCAATCCGATCGCCGGCAATGTCATCGAGCGGCTGGATCATGCCGAAGCCGGCAAACTCCGGAATATCCTGCCCGAAGGCAATGACGACATCGGCCAACCGGTTGGTCTGAAAGCCCGCAAGCAGCTTCTGACGGCGGATCTGGCCGTTGAAATAGGAATAGTTAAGGCCAACATCGGGATGTGCGGCGGTAAAGTCGTCATTGCGGGCAGCCCAGGTCTCCACCTCGGCTGTCGTGCCGCCGAATTTCCAGACCGACAGTTCTCCCGAAGCCGCCTGGGCCAGGCCGGCCGGAAGCATGGCGGCCGCTCCGAGGGCCGTCGTTGCGGACAGGAACTCTCGTCTACTAATCACGTCAGGCATCTCGCAATCCTCCCTGCGATGTGAATCGGCGCTACGCCGAATATGCAATGACACTCGTATGTCATTTGCTCTTGCGGGACGTTATCTGGAATGATACTCGTATGTCAATAGAAAACAGCATGCGTATGGACCCGAAGGACGTCCGTCTGCAAAATCGCCCCGGGAAGGCCCATCAAGGAACGAAAGATGCCACCAGACAGGACCAGGGTCACACTGAAAGACGTCTCGAAAGCGTCGGGTGTCTCGCTCATCACGGTGTCCCGCGCGCTGCGGCAACCCGAGACGGTGCATTCCGATACACGTGCCCTCATCCACCGGACGATTGACGAATTGGGCTATGTGCCGAACCTCGCCGCCCGGTCACTGACGTCACAGAGGTCGGACATGGTCGGCGTCGTCGTCCCGGTTCTGACCAGTTCGCTGTTCGCCGATTTTTCGGAGGGCATTGCGAACGTACTGCGCGCCAACGGCCTTCAGATGCTGCTCGGTGTCAGCGAACGATCCGTCGAGCATGAACACGAAGCCGTCAGGACCTTCATCGCCCGGCAGGCGGACGCGATCATCGTGACGGGTTTCACCCACGCGGATGCCTGCCGGACCTTGCTGCGGAAGTTCAGTGGCCCGGTCATCGAGACCTGGAACCTTCGCGACGAGGCAATCGACCTGTCCATCGGCTACAGCAACTTCGACGCGGCCGTCGAGATGACCCGCTATCTGATCCGCAAAGGCTATCGTGACATAGCGATGGTCGGGGGTGCGTTCGAGAACAACGACCAGGCCAGCGACCGTCACGCGGGCTTCCTGCACGCAATGAAGGAGGCGGGGCTTCCGGCGCCCGATGAAAATGTGCTGGCCGTTCCAAACCCCACAACCATCCAGAGCGGCGGCGAATTGATGATGTCGCTGATGCGCCGCGCCAGGCCGCCCGACGCGGTGTTCTTCCAGGCGGAGCTCCCGGCGCAGGGCGCCATGTTCGCCTGCCTGTCAGAAGGCATCCGGATTCCAACCGACGTTGCCATTGCCGGGTTCGGCGATCTGAGCGCCTCTGCTTTGCTGCCGGTGCCGATGACGACCATCAAGATCAGAGCGACCGAGATCGGCGAACGCGCCGCGCAGATGGTGCTGCAGAGACTGCGGGACGAGCCGATTGATGAACATGCGGCCGATGTCGGCTACGAATTGAAGATCAGGAAAAGCGCATGACCCTCAAAGCCGCCATTATCGGCGCCGGCCATTTCGCCTATCGGATGCATATTCCCGTTCTGGCGGCCCGGAAAGAGGTGATGCTGGACAGCGTCTGCCGCCTTGGCGCCGACGAGCTGAAACTGATCGCTGATGAATTCGGCTTTGCCTTCGCAACCGAGAACTGGCACGACGTGCTGGCGCGGGACATCGACATTGCGGTGATTTCGTCACCCCACGACCTGCACTACGAACAGGCCCGCGCCTTTCTGGAGAAGGGATGTCACGTTCTCGTCGAGAAACCCATGACGCTGAACCCGGACGAGGCCTGGGATCTCGTGGCAACTGCCGAACGGGCCGGACGAGAGCTGCTCGTGGCCTATGGGTGGAACTACAAGCCCGGCCTTGAGGCCATGCGCGAGATGGTCGCGCAGATCGGCCGGGTCGAACATGTCGTCTGCCACATGGCCTCCTTCACGCGGGCGATTTTCACCGGCGGCTCATTGGGCCAGTTCAAACATGTCGCCATCCAGCCCGACCGGACCACGTGGGAGGCACCCGAAAGCGGCGGCGGGTACGCGCACGGACAATTGAGCCATGCGCTGGGGCTGCTCTATTGGCTGACGGACCTTCGCGCCTCGGCGGTTCGCGCCGTGACCAGCGACGCGGCATCCGGCATCGACCTGCATGACGCCGCAATCGTTGAATTCACCAACGGAGCGACCGGTGTGCTGTCGGGAAGTTGCGCCGTTCCAACGGGACACGGATTTGAAGTGGACATCCGGCTTTATGGCACAGAAGGCTCGGTCCTTCTGGACATTGAAACCGAACGGCTGACCCTGAAACTGCCCGACGGGAAAAGCCGGACAGCCCAGGTTCCTCCCGGTGCGTGGACCTATAGCTGCGAAGGTCCGGCAACCATGCTCGTCGAGATTGCGCTTGGAGGCGGGGCCAACCACAGTCCCGGCCATGTCGGCGCGCGCGCGGTCGAGACACTTCACGCGCTTATGGCCTCCTCACGAGACCAGGGCAAAGAACAGCCAATAGGCGACAATCACTGAAAGGCAGACGGGGCATGACGACATTTTCTGATCAGGTGGCCATCGTAACCGGCGGCGCCCAAGGCATAGGCCGCGCCGTCGCCGACCGGATGGCGAGGGACGGCGCACGCATCGTGATCTGGGATCTCGACAAGGACCTTGCCGAGCAGGCTGCCGGCGAGATCGGCGGCAATGCCATCGCCTGTGCGGTCGACGTGTCGGACTGGGATGCCGTTTCGGCCGCCATGACGAAGACGCTCGACGTCGCGGGCCGTGCCGATATCTGTGTCAACTCCGCCGGAATCGCCGGATCGAACGCACCGCTTTCAGACTATCCGGTCGACGAATTTCGCCGTATCACCGAAATCAATCTGCTCGGCACCTTTCACGTCAACCGGGCCGTGGTTCCGGCGATGGTCGAGCAGGCCTATGGGCGAATTGTCAATATCGCTTCGGTCGCCGGGAAAGAGGGCAATCCCAACGCCAGCGCCTATTCAAGCTCCAAGGCGGCCGTCATCGGGCTGACCAAATCGCTCGGCAAGGAGCTTGCCGATCGCGATATTGCCGTAAACTGCGTGACACCGGCCGCAGCGCGCACCCGCATATTCGACCAGATGAGCCAGGACCATATCGACTTCATGCTGTCGAAGATCCCGCGCGGCCGCTTTCTGGAATTGCCGGAAGCGGCGGCCATGATCTGCTGGCTGGCCAGCCGGGAAAACAGCTTCACGACGGGTGCGGTCTTCGACCTTTCCGGCGGCAGAGCAACCTATTGATGTCCGTTCCCGACGCAAGGCCGGACATCATTCTGGTTATGTCGGATGAGCATTCGCCCCGGTTTTCCGGCGCCTACGGGCATCCGATCGTTCACACGCCGAATATGGAGCGGCTGGCGTCCGACGGCCTGACCTTCGATGCGGCCTATTGCGCCTCACCGATCTGCGTCCCGTCGCGCATGGCGTTCCTGACGGGCCGCTACCCGACCCGAACCGAAACCTGGGACAATGGCACACCGCTTCGAAGCGATGTGCCCACCTTCAGCCACGTGATGCGCGCTGCGGGCTATGAAACGGTGCTGATCGGCAAGATGCATTTCGTTGGCGCCGATCAGTTGCACGGTTTCTCAACCCGCCTTGTCGATGACAGCCGCGTCTGCGGGACCTGGATCGACACCAATGACTGGGACACGCCCGACGCGCCGCGACCGAAGGCGCGGGAGCGGCTCCTGAATGCGGGAGAGGGCCGAACGCCGCATATCGAGCAGGACGAAGAGGTGTTGGCCGCGGCGCTGAAATACATCGCAGAGCTGCCGCGACGAGGCGAACGCCCGCCCGTGTTCCTGTGCATTTCATTCAACGCGCCCCACTTCCCGCTGCGTGCGCCTGAGCATTTCGACCGCTATTGGCCGGATAATGTCGACCTGCCGCAGATCACCCAAGCCGAACTGGATGCCCAGCACCCCTTTCACAAGCGGCTGCGGGGATATTTCGACCTGAACGACATCAAGCCCGAACAGACCCGTCGCGGACGCGCGGCGTTCTACGCGCTGGTAACGTGGCTGGACGGGATGCTTGGACAATTGATGGATGCGGTCGATGCGGCCGAAGGACTGTCCGCCATGCCGCCACTGTTCGGATATCTCTCCGATCATGGCGACATGGCCGGCGAGCACGGGCTCTGGTGGAAATGCTGCTTCTTCGAGGAGTCGGTCCGCGTGCCGTTGATCCTGCGCTGGCCGGGCCGCATCGGGAAAGGCGCCAGGTCGCAAACGCCGGTCTCACTGATGGATCTCGGTGTGACCCTTGCGGGTCTCGCCGACCCGCCTCAGTGCGCCGATGTGTTCTTCGAACAGGCCGATGGCGGCGATATCTCCAGCTTGCTGCTCGGGCAGGACGAACCGGACCGCCCGGTTATCTCAGAATATTGCGGCCACGCCGCCGCCCGCCCGATCCGGATGATCCGGCAGGGTCGGTGGAAATATGTTTACTATCACGGCGAACCCGATGAACTCTACGATCTGGGCGCCGATCGTGGTGAACAGGTGAATCTGGCGACTGCGCCCGGAACCGGAAGCATCATCAAAGACTTGAGGTCCAGGATACTGGCGGACTGGGATCCGGATGCTATCGACGCCCGGGTCAGGACGCATCAGAAGGAACGGGCCCTGATCGCCCGGGTCGAAGGGCACGGGACCTTCGAATGACCGATGTCACGCCTCCGCCCATCGTCGATGCCCATCATCATTTGTGGGACCTCTCCCGTTTCCCCTACCGCTGGCTGGCGCCCGAGGCGCCGCCACGCCGCTTTGGCGACCACGGCGCCATCAAGCGGGACTATCTTCCCGTCGACTACCGGGCCGATTTTGAAGGCCTGAACCTTATCGGCAGCGTGCATGTGCAGGCCAATTGCGGCGCCGAGGATCCGGTGGCCGAAACCGCCTGGCTGCAGAATCTTGCCGACAGCGCGGCTTGTCCGACGGCAATTGTCGCCGAGGTCGATCTGACCCGAGCGGATGCCGCGAAACAAATCGAACGGCATCGGCAATATGCGCGGCTGCGCGGTGTCCGTGCCCTGGCCGCATGGGACAGGGTTGGCCGCTGGCGCTTTGCAACCAGACCCGGCATCCTGGGTGAACCGGCGTTTCGCGCCGGCGCAGCCACGCTGGCCGCCGCAGGCCTCAGCCTCGACCTCGTCGTGGTGCCGGAACAGCTTACCGAGGTTGTCCAGCTTGCCAAAGCCATCCCTGACTTGCCCATTGCCATCAATCATCTCGCTCAAATCGAGCCTTCGGTTCCAGGAAGCGCTGAAAGCTGGCACGCCGGCATCGCGTCCCTGGCCGATTGCCGCTCGGTCCACATGAAGCTCTCCGGCCTTTGGACGATCGATCTGAATTGGTCGCCGGAGAAGTTGCACCCATTCGTCGATCGGGCGGTGGACATGTTCGGTCCGCAACGGCTGATGTATGGGTCCAACCTTCCGGTCGAGAAGGTGAATACCGGCGCCGCACGGCAAATCGAGATCCTGACCGAGATTCTCGGCGAACGAAGCAACGAGGTTGCGGACGGGGTCTTTTTTGCAAACGCGACCCGATTCTATCGCCTGGACACTATCTGAGCGCCTGCCGCAGGCGAGAAGGTAAACAAATTTTCCCCAATAAATTCAAAGGATTGTGAATATTTTTCTCCGCAATTTCTTGAATCACGACGATTTACCCCCACATCTTCAGCGTGGACGACAATGTCTGTCGTTTCCTTCACATAAGGGCTTATCGATGACCAATACCGCAATGTTACGTCCTGCTTGGACCCCGCTTACCATCGCCTTGATGGTTCTCGGCTTTGTCGTATTCTGGCCTCTGGGCCTTGCAATGCTTGCCTATATTATCTGGGGTGACCGACTCGATGGATTCAAACGCGATGTCAACAAAGCCACGGATGATATGTTCTCCGGATGCCGGCGCTCGCGGCGCAGCGGCTATTCGCGGACCGGCAATGTTGCATTCGACGAATGGCGCGAAACGGAATTGAAGCGCCTTGCCGAAGAACGGCGCAAGCTCGATGAGGCACGTGAGGAGTTTGATGACTATGTTCGCGAACTTCGCCGGGCCAAGGATCAGAAAGAGTTTGACAAGTTCATGGCCAAACGACAGACCGCGCGAGACCGGTCTTCGGACAGTGATCTGGACTGATTTCCTCCTCCCACTTTCCAGTCACTATGATTGCGGCGCCCCCCGGGGCGCCGTTTTTTTGTTTGGCCGCAGGGAATCGGCTAAAGCGGTTTCATGTTTGGAATGAAGAAGCGCAAAAGGACTGTCGAACGGTCACCACCACGGGGGCGGGATATTGCCGTCGCCGGACGCCGGCTGCCTCTCGTCATTCGTGAAAACGGACGGGCGACACGGATGACATTGCGCATCGAACCCGGCGGCAAGGCCCTGAAAATGTCCGTGCCCACCGGCGTGTCCGACCCGGAAATCGACCGCTTTTTGCATCGCCATCATGGCTGGTTGACAACGAAGCTCAAAGGGCTTCCCAAACCCGCCTCCGTCAAAGAAGGGGGGTCGATCCCCATCCGCGATGTTTTGCATCGGATCGAACGCACCGGACGGGTGCGCGGTGTCAGCGAAGCGAAGATGATCGACGGGGAGCCCGTGCTCCTGATCGGCGGCGCTCCGGAGCATCTTGGCCGCCGTGTGGTCGACTTTCTGAAGAAACAGGCGAAATCAGATCTTGAGCGCGCTGTCGCCCGCCACACAGCCGAGCTTGGACGGCAGGCGGCTTCGATCCAGGTCAAGGACACAAAAAGCCGATGGGGTTCCTGTTCGTCCGGCGGGCGCCTGTCGTTTTCCTGGCGCATTGTCATGGCGCCCGACCACGTGCTCGACTATCTGGCGGCCCACGAGGTTGCCCATCTGAAGGAAATGAATCACGGACCGCGGTTCTGGACTTTGTGCCGACAGCTTTGTCCACGAACCGATGAGGCCAAATCATGGCTCAAGAGGAACGGTTCGGCCCTGCATGCGATGGATTTTTATCCATAAACCGCAGCAAGTGTGTCAGCTCCGTATTCCGGGACGAAAAAGCGGCGGTCGATACTCGACTCTTCCCGATTTTCGTGCGACGAGCAGCCCATGGAACTCTCGGTGAAAATCTGTGGATTGACGACGCCCGAGGCGCTGCAAACGGCGCTGGATGACGGTGCGGATCATGTCGGTTTCATTTTTTTTCCCAAGAGCCCGCGCCACATTGCGCCGGAGGATGCGGCCCGCCTGCGTGTAGCGGCCCGCAGTCGGGCAAAGGCGGTCGCGGTATCGGTAAACGCGGATGACCCGACGCTGGATTCGATCGTCTCGGTGATGGAGCCGGACCTGCTGCAGTTGCATGGCAACGAAAGCCCGGAACGCGTGGCGGCCGTCAGGACGCGCTTTGGGTTGCCGGTCATGAAGGCTTTTGCCGTGCGCGATGCCGGCGATCTCGACGCCATTCAAGCCTATCACGGCGTCGCCGACAGGTTCCTGTTCGATGCCAAGCCGCCGGCCGGAGCCGAGGTTCCGGGCGGAAACGGCGTGGCCTTTGACTGGACCTTGCTTTCAGCACTTGATGACGATCTCGACTACATGCTGTCCGGCGGCCTTAATGCGGACAATATCGGCACGGCTCTGCGGCAGACCGGTGCCCGCGCCGTCGACATCTCGTCCGGGGTCGAACGCGCACCCGGCGTCAAGGATAACGGTCTGATCAACGCGTTCTTCAAGGCCGTCGACGCAGCCAAAACAGCCTGATCCAATCGGAACAGCGGGAGAATCACGTGAACACAATTGTCAAACCCAATTCCTACCGGGCCGGTCCCGACGAGGAAGGCCGTTTCGGAATATTCGGTGGACGTTTTGTCGCCGAAACGCTGATGCCGCTGATCCTCGATCTTCAGGATGCGTGGGACCACGCCAAGACAGACCCGAGCTACAAGGCCGAACTGGACGATCTCAACAGCCACTATACGGGCCGCCCGAGCCCGCTCTACTTCGCCGAACGCCTGACCGAGGAGCTTGGCGGCGCCAAGGTCTATTTCAAGCGCGACGAACTCAATCACACGGGCTCCCACAAGATCAACAATTGCCTGGGCCAGATCCTGCTGGCCAAACGCATGGGAAAGACCCGCATCATTGCCGAAACCGGCGCGGGACAGCACGGCGTGGCCACGGCGACCGTCGCTGCCCGTTTCGGGCTGCCTTGCGTCGTCTATATGGGCGCAACCGATGTCGAGCGTCAGTCGCCGAATGTCTTTCGCATGAAACTGCTTGGTGCCGAAGTCATCCCCGTCAGTGCCGGAAACGGAACCCTCAAGGATGCAATGAACGAGGCGTTGCGCGATTGGGTGACCAATGTCGACGACACCTATTATCTGATCGGCACCGCCGCGGGCCCGCATCCCTATCCGGAAATGGTGCGTGATTTTCAATCGGTCATCGGCCAGGAAACCAAGGAGCAACTGCTGGCAATGGAAGGCCGGCTGCCGAACCTTCTGGTTGCCGCCGTCGGCGGCGGCTCCAATGCCATCGGCCTGTTTCACCCTTTCCTTGACGACAAGGAGGTTCGGATCGTCGGCGTCGAGGCCGGCGGAAAGGGCCTCGATACGAATGAACATTGCGCGTCGCTGACCGCCGGACGTCCGGGCGTCCTGCACGGAAACCGGACCTATCTGCTGCAGGACGGTGACGGGCAGATCGAAGAGGGCCATTCCATTTCCGCCGGGCTCGACTATCCGGGGATCGGGCCTGAGCATTCCTGGCTCAACGACAGCGGCCGGGTCGAATATGTCCCGATACTCGACCATGAAGCGCTGGAAGCCTTTCAGATGCTGACCCGGGTCGAAGGCATCATTCCGGCGCTCGAGCCATCGCACGCGCTCGCCGAAGTCATCAAGCGTGCGCCCGCTATGGGCAAGGACGAGATCATTGTGATGAATTTGTGCGGCCGCGGCGACAAGGATGTCTTTACCGCAGCCAGGCATCTTGGCGTGGAGCTGTCATCATGACCGCACGGATGGACCAATGTTTTTCCAAGCTGACCGATGAGAACCGGCCGGCACTGGTGACCTATTTCATGGGCGGCGATCCTGATTATCAATCGTCGATGGACATCATGAAGGCGCTGCCCGGCGCCGGCGCAGACATTATCGAGCTCGGGATGCCGTTTTCCGATCCAATGGCCGATGGTCCGTCGATCCAGGCAGCCGGCCTGCGCGCCCTGAAGGGGGGCCAGACCCTGGCAAGGACACTTCAGATGGCCCGGGAGTTTCGCGAAACCGATTCCCGCACGCCTATCGTCATGATGGGCTACTACAATCCCATCTACATCTACGGTGTCGACCGGTTTCTGGACGACGCCCTGGCGGCTGGAATTGACGGCCTCATCGTGGTCGACCTGCCGCCGGAGATGGATGATGAACTTTGCCTTCCGGCACTGGAATGCGGCATCAGTTTCATCCGCCTGGCGACACCGACCACCGATGACAAAAGGCTGCCGGCCGTTTTGAAGAACACATCGGGCTTCGTCTATTACGTCTCGATGACCGGCATTACCGGTTCGGCCCTTCCGGATACCGACAAGGTTGGTGCGGCCGTTAGCCGCATCAAGGGCCATACCGAACTGCCGGTGTGCGTCGGTTTCGGCGTCAAGACCAGCGACCATGCGAAAGCCATCGGTGCATCCGCCGACGGTGTGGTCGTGGGAACGGCGATCGTCAACGCCGTTGCCGGTTCGCTTGACGATGCTGGGGCCGCAACCGATCAGACGGTTCCGCGGGTCACCGAACTCGTCCGCTCCCTTGCAACCGGTGTGCAGTCGGCGCGTCTTGCAGCGGCCGAATAAAAGCCCCACATTGAGGTATCAGGTGCGAGGCTGACGGCCTCGCCGAGCGCAGTCGACCGGGAGTGACAGGCAGTGAACTGGATTACCAGCTTTGTGCGGCCGAAAATCAATTCGATGCTCGGACGTCGGGATGTTCCGGAAAACCTCTGGATCAAATGCCCCGAGACCGGTGAAATGGTGTTTCACACCGATCTGGAAGAGAATATGTGGGTGATCCCTAATTCGGGACATCACATGAAAATCTCGGCCCATGCCAAATTGCGCTATCTGTTCGACGACGGAGTCTTCGAGGAACTGCCGCGGCCGCCCGCGGTGCAGGATCCCCTCAAGTTTCGCGACTCGAAGAAATATTCCGACCGGCTGCGCGATGTCCGCACGAAGACGGGTCTCGACGATTCGATCGTTGCGGGGATCGGCACTGTCAAGGGGCTGCGGCTGGTCGCCTGCGCCCATGATTTCGCCTTTATCGCGGGGTCCCTTGGCGTTGCCGCGGGCGAGGCGATCATCCGGGCCTTCGAGGTGGCGATTGAAAACAAATGTCCGCTTGTCATGTTTCCGGCTTCCGGTGGCGCCCGCATGCAGGAGGGCATTCTTTCCCTCATGCAACTGCCCCGCACGACGGTCGCGGTGGAAATGCTGAAAGAGGCCGGGCTTCCCTACATCGTCGTGCTGACCAATCCGACCACCGGCGGTGTGTCCGCCTCCTATGCCATGCTCGGCGATATCCATATTGCCGAGCCCGGCGCCGAAATCGGCTTCGCCGGAAAGCGGGTCATCGCGCAGACCATTCACCAGCAGTTGCCGGAAGGATTTCAGACATCGGAATATCTGATGGAGCACGGCATGGTCGACATGGTGGTCAGCCGTCTCGACCTGCCGGATACGCTGGCGCGGCTGTTGAAGATCCTGCTCAAGCAGCCGGCCGATCCGCAGGATGACGCACCCGAACCGGAGCCTGAAGAGGCACAGCCGGAACCGGAACCCGCAGATGAGGACCAGGTCGCGGAACTGGAAGCGGCCGGCGCCGAATCTGCCGACACATCTGACGGATCGGACCATCGTGACCCAGACGAGCGCAGCTAACGAAATCAACCATTTGATGGGCCTCCACCCGAAGGGCTACGATCTGTCGCTCGAGCGGGTAAGCCGGTTGTTGGACCGGCTGGGCAATCCGCAGGATCGGCTGCCGCCGGTCATCCATATTGCCGGAACCAATGGCAAGGGGTCGGCAACGGCGTTTTGCCGGGCCATGCTGGAAGCCGCCGGTCTGGCCGTGCATGTGCATACATCACCCCATCTGATCGACTGGCATGAACGCTATCGGATCGGACAAAGCGGCGGCGGTTCCGTGCAGGTCGACGATGCAACGCTTGCCGAGGCCATCCGTCGCACGGCCCGCGCCAATGACGGCGAGACCATAACCGTTTTCGAAATCCTGACGGCGGTTGCCTTCCTTCTGTTCAGCGAACATCCGGCGGATGTGGCGCTGATCGAGGTGGGGCTCGGCGGCCGGTTCGACGCCACCAATGTGATCCAAAACCCGGCAGCGTGTCTGGTGATGCCGATCTCACTCGATCATCAGGCCTTTCTGGGCGACCGGGTGGAGCTGATCGCCGCGGAAAAGGCCGGTATCATCAAATCGGGATCACCGGTGGTGGTGGGCTTCCAGCAGGAAGAGGCCGCGCGTGACGTTGTCGTTGCGACCGCCGACCGGCTCGGATGCCCGGTGGCCGTTTACGGCCAGGATTATTATGCCCATGAGGAGCATGGCCGGCTGGTCTATCAGGACGAAACCGGCCTTGCCGATCTGCCGCTGCCCAACCTGCCGGGCAGACATCAGCTGGCCAATGCCGCAGCGGCCATCCGCGCTTTGAAAGCCGCCGGTTTCGACCTGGCCGATGACCATATCGAGACCGGGCTGCAAAACGCCGAATGGCCCGGCCGCATGCAGCGACTCAGCAGCGGCCGGCTTTATGACGATGCGCTGGAGGGCGCGGAGATCTGGGTCGATGGCGGCCACAATCCGGGAGCCGGACTGGCCATCGCCGAAACGCTGGCCGAACTCGAGGAGCGTCAATCGCGTCCGCTTTTCCTCATTGCGGGCATGATCAACACCAAGGATCCGGTGGCCTATTTCGATGCGTTTACCGATATGGCCCGGCATGTCTACACGGTCCCGGTGACCAATTCGGATTCCGGTATCGACCCGGTCGTGCTGTCCGGCGAGGCGGAAAAGGCCGGTCTGTCCGCCCAGCCGGCGCTTGACGTGCATCAGGCCCTGCAGCTGTTGAAGGAAGACTGGCAGGACATGGACACACCGCCGCGGATCCTGATTTGCGGATCACTCTATCTGGTCGGCGATGTGCTGATGCAAAACGGCCTGGAGCCGGTCTGATACAGACCGTTCCTCATTGTGTCAGAAGCGAGACAACGGTTTTGGCTGTTTTATGAGTTCCTGCATTCAGGTTCTGCCGATTCCGTCAGAACCTGAATTGCTGCAGCTCAGACGGCGCCGGAAATCCAGCTGGAAAGTGCGGATTTTGGCGACGCGCCGACTTTGATATCGGCCACTTCGCCTGCCTTGAACATGGCAAGCGTCGGAATGGACCGCACGCCATATTGTGCCGCAATATCCGGGTTTTCATCAATATTGACCTTGGCAACCTTGATCTTGCCGGCCATCTCGGTGGAGATTTCCTCGAGGCTGGGTGCGATCATCTTGCACGGACCGCACCATTCCGCCCAAAAATCCACCACTACGGGCTCAGCGGAATCAAGGACTTCCGCCTTGAAATTGGACGTGTCGACCTTCACGGTGCTCATGACAAATTCTCCTTTGTGAATTCGGTGCCGCCGGAAAAGAATCACCTGCGGTCAGATATGTCTCGGACCCAATATCTGGTAGGCACAGGCGGATTTCAAGAACCGATCGTCGCCGATCCGGTATTCGGTCCCTCACTTTGTCGTCAAATCCCGCAATGCGGCGGTCAGGCGATCGGTCGGCAGGGTGATCAAACGCGGGGCTTCGGTAAAGAGCAATGCCGTTTCCACCGCTTTTTCCGGATAGAGGGGCTGCAGCAGAGCCCGGTAGAGCGCCATCTGCGTTGTGTAAGCAGGGGGAATGTCCGCAACATTGCGGGGCGGCGACCGATTGGTCTTGTAATCGACAATGAGCACTCGGTTGGCGCTAACGGCAATCCGGTCGAGACGCGCCGACAGGGCGCGCGGCTCACCGTCCAGTGTCAATGTTCCCATTACGGAAACCTCTGCGCGGCTGCCAGGCGCAAAAACCGGGGCGAATTCCGCGTCGTCCAGAACCGCAAACACGGCATCGACGAGAGCCGCCCGGTCTTCCGCCGGCCAGGACCCAAGTGCGCGGTCGACATAGCGCCCGGCGGCGTCCTGCCGTTGGCCAGGTTCGATTCCGGGCAAGACCTGCAGCAGCCGGTGAACGACGCGCCCGCGTTCCATCGACCGGTTGGTGGTCGCGCCACCGTCAAACAGGGCCGATCGGCCGGCAAGCTGGCCACCTTCGGGTTCGACGGTCAAACCGGCCGCCGATGGCGCCAGCGGCCGCGGCAATTCAATCGGCTTCTTCAACGGCGTTGTCAGCGCCTCCGGCAGCGGTTTCAGGCCGGAAACCGGCTCACCGGGGCGGTCCGAGGGCGGTGCCCCATCGGTTGGCGAGACCCGGAAGCGAAGCCCGGACCATTGATCGCCCGCGGCATGAAACCCCTGCGGCGCGCCGGCGGCGCTGGTGCCCAGAGCCTCGGCCACCAATTTGTGCCAGTGCTGGTAGGCCGGCTCCTTCAGCCCGTGATAGCCACATAGGATCAAACGATCGGCGGCCCGTGTCATCCCGACATAGAGCAACCGCCGGTATTCCTCTTCCGACAGGTCGAGAAACCTTTCTTTCAAACCCTGTGTTGTCGCATTTTCACTGGATTTGCCGGCCACCCATAAAAGGGCCGGCGGCAATGCACCGACCGTTTCGTCCAGCGGCATTTCCTGCAGTTTGGGCAAATGGGCCGCCTCTGCGGGTTTACCACCCGAATCGACCAGAAACACGATGGGCGCTTCCAGGCCCTTGGCGGCGTGAACGGTCATGATGCGGATTTCGTCGCGACCCTGCTGCAATTCGCGTTTGATTTCCGGTGACTGTTCTTCAAGGGTTGCCAGAAACCCTTCAAGACCGGGCAGACCTGCCTGTTCCTGATCCAGTGCGAAGGCGAGGAACTCGTCGAGAATGTCGGCGGCTTCGCTTCCCAGCCGTGCAAGGAATTTCGCGCGACCGCCGCCGGGGCCGAGGATTCGCGCAAAGAATTCATAAACGGGAACACGGTCCGCCAGCGCCAGAAGCGCGACAAGGTTTTCATGGGCTATTGCCCATCGCCCGCCATCACTGTCCGCCAGAGCCGACAGCCGGGCCCACACGCTCTCTTCGGCCGCCCTTGATGCGGCCAGGCGAAACACATCATCCTCATCGAACCCGAACAACGGGCTCTTGAGAACCGCACACAGCGACAGATCGTCCCCGGGCATCAGGACGAAACGACCAAGGGCCATCAGATCTTCCACGGCGATATGCTGCGTGAGCTTCAGCCGGTCGGCTCCGGCCACAGGGATTGCGGCCCGTTTGAGCTGGCGCATCAGGGCGCCGACGAATCCGTCTCGCTTGCGCACCAGTATCAATATGTCGCCGGCGCGGACCGGCCGCGGCTTGCCGTTTTGGACAATGGTGTCATTGTCGCGCAGCCAGCTCTCGATCACCCCGGCGACACGGCGCGCTAACAGGGCCGGCGGCGCGTTTTCCGGCGTTGCATCGAAGGGCGCCTTCCAGTCTTCATGGTCATCGGTCCGCTGCTTGCCGATCATGTCCCAGATATCGACACGCCCGGGATCGCGCGCGCGGAAGGCCGCATGGCTGACCGGTTCGTCCAACGACTGCAGACCTTTGCGGCGCTCTGCTGAAGAGAACACCGTATCGACGGCGGCCAGCACGTCGGCTGTCGAGCGGAACGACAGATGCAGATTGAGCGGCTCAAACCGCTTCTGCGCGTGAAAGGCCCGGTTGCGCATGACGCGTCCTGTCTGCATGAACAGTTCCGGCCGCGCGCCCTGGAAGGAATAGATGGATTGTTTCTCGTCGCCGACCGCAAAGAGCGTGCGGCTGGAACCGCGCGCCGTTTCCCCGGCAAAGAACTCTTCCGACAGTTTTTCGATCACCGCCCATTGATCGGGACTGGTGTCCTGCGCTTCATCGACAAGAATATGGTCGATGCCGCGGTCAAGCTTGTAGTGAACCCAGGGGCCGGCGCCCTCGCGGTCCAGCAGACTGGCCGTTCGTGATACCAGATCGTCGAAATCCAGTTTGCCGCGCCGGCGTTTGAGACCCTCATAGTCTCGAACGAGGCGCCGGGCCAGAACCATTGCCGCATCGGTCCGGGCAATCATCTGCAGCGTTTGCAGGCGCTCATGGGCGTCACGGATATGGGCGCTGACCCGCGTCAGCCAGTCTTCCGCGGCCGGCAGGCGATCGCTCATGGCGCGTGTCACCGCATTCCTCAGCGAGCGCGGTTGTCCATCCTGTTTCATGAAGGCTGCGTATAGCCGTTCATAGCGCTCGAACGGATCGGTGGTCGCTGCGATGGCGGACAGTTTTTCGGCCCAGTTCAGCGGTGTTTTCGCCTTCTGATCGCGCGCCGCGGCCACATAGCCGGCAAGGTCCGAACCGGATGGCAGCGGCCAGACCGACCGGATGACGGTCTCGGCATTTTCCTGCGGACCGATCTGAAGCGTGCGGCGCAAAAGACCATCGACACCGCCGTGACCATCGGCCGTTCGCAGGAAACGCCGGATCGGTTGCCGCCTTTGCAGAATCTCACCGAGCAGGGCGTCCAGTCCCCATTCTCCCGCCGCCTCGAGAACGGTTTCGAAGGCGCTGGAAAGGGCCCCGTCCGATTGTCGCGCCACCGCCTCCAAAAGCGCCTGCCGCGCCTCTGAAAGAAGACGGGCCGTGGCGCCGTCATCCATGACTTCGAAATGTCCGGCGACATTGGCTTCCAGCGGAAACTGGTGAAGCACCGCTTCACAAAAGGCGTGGATGGTCTGGATTTTTAGACCGCCCGGCGTTTCCAGCGCACGGGCGAAAAGCTGACGGGCAAATTGCAGCCGCATGGCATCGGGTCTCGTGCCATCGAGTTCCAACAGCTGTTCGCTCAATTGCGCATCGTCCAGCCGTGTCCACTGCGCCAGCCGGTCGAAAACACGGTTGGCCATTTCGGAGGCCGCCGCCTTGGTATAGGTAAGGCACAGAATGGCCGACGGGCGACACCCGGCCAGAAGCAGCCGGATCACCCGCTGCGACAGAACATGGGTCTTGCCGGATCCGGCATTGGCGGAGACCCAGGCGGAACGCAGCGGATCGGATGCCAGACCCTGCTGGCGGGTGGTCCAGTCGAGCGTCCGACGCCCGGCCTCCTCCGATCCGGGGGCGGCCATTACGAATCACCCCCATCGGCCTGCCCGCTGTCGGCGGACGACCATTCACGCACCCGAGCGAGATGGTCATACTCTCGGCCGAAGACCGCAAGCGGATCGGGAATGACCTGCGAGGCAAAACCCAGGCGCCCCGCCGCCAGTTCCGTCACCAGATCGGCGAGACGAGTGACCGCCTCCTGCGCCAGATCGGCCGCTGACTTGTCGCGGTCGCCGTCCTTGATCCGGCCTTCGATCCTGTCGACTTTAAGCGCTGCGCCGGGCCGCAATCTCACATAGGCCAGGCTGGACGGTTCGACCGGGCCTATGTCCTCGAAGGCACCGGCCCGCAGGGCGGCGGCCTCCAGAGGCAATTGCGGATCCAGCAGCGTCCAGGCAACCCGCCGGCTTGGTGATGTTCCGGTCTTGTAGTCGATGATTTCGGCCAGGCCGTCGTGTCGGATATCGATGCGGTCGGCGATGCCCGTGACAACGATCCCGGCCGATGCCAGCGGCAGCCGCGCGTGCCGCTCGATGTGCCGCGCGGCAATATCCGCATCCCGCCCCCGCTCCCATTCGACAAAGGCATCGACAAGGCCGGCAAACTGATACCGCCAGATGAGGGCGATATGATCGGGCACATTTGCCGCAGCGAATTCCCGGTCGGCAATAGACACCAGCGCCTCACGACTGCCATCACCGCCTGCATCCTGTATCTCGCGAGAAAAACACTCAAGGATACGATGGTAGAGCGTGCCGCGCTCGGCCGGTCCCGGGTCGGCGATCAGCGGTTCGGGCGGATCAAGGCGCAGAACTCGCCTGGCATAGATGGCATAGGGATCACGCCGCAAGATTCTGACTTCTGAAAAGGAATAGCGTTTCGGCTGCAGGTCCGGCGGCGGTGTCGGTGCGGGCCGGCTGGCCATGGGTCGGTCTTCGACCGTGTCGAGCGCTGACGCCCATTCAAGATATCGGTTGCCGCGATCGCGAAGCCGTTCGGTCTCGCTACCGCCGATCACGGCCATTAGCCGCTGCAGCCAGCGCGAGGCGACGGTGGGCGCGTTCTGCGCGCGGGCCGAGCGGCTCAAAATGACGTGCCGGGCGCCCAGTCCCATCTGAAAATCATGAGCCGCCAGCCCAATGCGGCGCTCCGGCGGATCGAGGCCGATCATGGCTTTCATGGCGCGCGACAGGAACGGATCGCTGGCGGTCGTGGCTGGCCAGGTGCCCTCGTTAAGGCCGGCAAGGATCAACGTGTCGACACGCTGCAGCCGGGCTTCCAGCGTTCCCCAGATCGAAATGTTCGGATGGCCGCCGGCGCGTGGCTTGACCATGTCGGCTGATATCAGCGCCGGTACCATGTCGGTCCATTCCGCATGGCTACAGGCAAGGCCGGAGCGGTTTTCCATGACCGCCCCCAAAAGTGCCGCCAGGGTCTCACCGGCCTCATTGTCCCACAATGCGGAAAGGGAACCGAGATCATCGCGCGCGGCCGCCTCAAGCAGGCGGGCGGTCAGTTCCGCCCATTGGCGGGTTTGCGTTTCCGGCCGGGCAAGCGGTTCAAGAAGCGGCGCGAAAGCGGTATCGATCCGGCCGGCCAGATCGCGGGCCAGTTCGACATCGGCGGCCGACAGGCGGCGTTGCCATTGCGGCCGATGGCGCTCCTCGGACAGACGGTCGGCGAGACGCCGGTCAAACAATTGCAAGAGGGCACCGATCTGAACCGTGCCGGCGCCGCCGCGCAGCGCCACACGCTCGATGGTGCGCGCCGCGTGGCGCATGGTTGCGGCGTCTAAGCCGAACCGGGCCAGCGGGTGTTTCATCAACGCCACGAGCGCGATGCCCTCTTGTCCGCCGAAGGCAGCCTGCAGCAACAGTTGCAGCAGTGCACCCTGCGGTGTCAGGGATAGCAGTGTTCCGCCTGAATCGTCGGCGGCGATGCCGAAACGTTGCAATTCGCAGGCGACGCGCCGGGCCAACGTGCGGTCCGGCGTCACCAGAGCAATCTGCCTCCGGCTTGCCGGTTCGTCATTGGACGGTTCGGCGGCCAGGCGAATGGCAACTGCAATCGCCAGCGCCTCCTCCCGTTCCCCGGCGGCTTCGATCATTTCGACCGTGGCGAAAGCATCCTTACTGTCCGTCGCGACGGTATCGGGCTGTGCCCATAGGGCCGTCGCTTCTGCCGGCATCAACGCCTTGGAGATTACATGATTGCGCCTTTCCATCAGCGGATCCGGCAATGCGAGCAAGCGCACATCGGCGCGTGTGGCCCCAAATTTATGCAGCAAGGCATGAAAACCATATTGCGGGTGCGCGCAGGATGCCGGGTCGAATTGATCGGCATCCGGATGGCCGCCGATCAGGTCCCAAACCGGCTCCGGCAAATACCGGTCAAGACCCGGCAGCACGACCGCGCCCTGTTCGAGCTGCGCAACGGTGACCATGAACTCGGCGGTTGCCGGGATCGATCCGGTGGAACCGGCAATGATGACCGGCCCGTCGGGCGACGCCGTTTTCAGGCGCGAGGTTTCGGACCGCAGGACCGCATTGCGGTGCGAAGCCAGGCTGGAACAGCCGAGCTCATCCAGCCGTGCCGGCCAGAACTCGCCGGCAATTTTCAGAAACTCCATGGTCAGCTGCCACCATTGTGCAAAATCGGCGGAGGCAAGACCCTCGAGCTCGGACCAAGGGCGCTCCTCCGTCTCCATGGCCTCAAGCAGTTCTACCAGGCTGCGCGCCAGCCAGACGGCATCGGCGGGGCTGGCCGGCGCGATCAGGCGGTTTTCGCCATGAAACTCGGATATGCTTTTCGGCAGGTTTCGTTTCCACAGGGAGATAAGCTGCGCCAGCTCCAGCAATTGCTCCACCGACCCGATCGGAGGCGGAAGATCGAGAAGGATAGGGCGATTTTCATCGAAAAACCCGGAGTCCTCCTCATTTTCGCCCAGCGCCCGGATGGTTGGCAAAACAGCGCTTTTTTGCTGCAGGAGATCGACGAATTCGGACCGCAACGCGCGGGCCGCACGCCGTGTCGGCACATAGATGGTGGCGGCCGAAAGCGCCAGCGGATTGTCCGGCCGGTATTCGAATCCTTCTATCAGCGTGCCGTCGCACAGCGATTGCGCCAAACGATGCAAAAACGGCACGCCGGGCGGGATGGCAAAAAGCCGCGGTCCGTTCATGGGATCGCATCCGCTCCATTTGTCGATTTGGCCCGGTAGGACAGCATGGCGGCCTCGGCTTCCCCGATCGCCCTTGGCGTGCCGACAGTCAACCAGCGCCCGTCCGCCGGCACGCCATGAAACCGGCCACGGGCGATGGCCCTGTCAAAACAGGCATTGAGCGAAAACGGGCCACGCGGTGCATCGTCGAAAATCGCCGGTTGAAGCATGGCGACACCCGGATAGACCAGTGCAGGGCCGACAGCTTTGTCGAAACGCCTCAATCGGCCGGTTTCATCGGCCATGAAATCGCCGCGCCCGTCATAGCCGACAATCTGTTGCAACCCGGTCGTCATGACCAGAATATCCATCGTCTCGGAATTCCAGGCAGCCGCCAGTTTTTGCAGATTGGTTGGATCCGCGCCTTCCTGTTCGAGCCAGAAGGTATCGGCATTGAGGATGAGGAAGGGGGCCGTTCCCAACAGCGGCAGAGCATTGACGATCCCACCGCCGGAATCCAGAAGCCGGTCTGTTTCGTCGGATATGATCGTTTCCGGATTCGCGCGACGCGACACATGCTCGATCACCCTGTCGGCCATGTGGTGAACATTGACCACGACCCGCTGCACACCGGCGGCGTGAAGACCGTCCAGGGCATAGTCGATCATCGGCTTTCCACCGACCGGGACCATCGGTTTGGGCATGCGGTCGGTCAGCGGGCGCATTCGCGTGCCCAATCCGGCAGCAAGGATCATGGCCATATCCGGCATTGTGCTCATCGGCGGGCCCCAGTCGGCATTATGATTCGGTCAGTGTGATTCCTACCTTTGTGTAGCATTCCCGCAAGGGCTCCAGCACCTTGTGTTGCAGGGCCCGGCCCAAATAGGTTTCCATGCGCGGCAAATGCCGCATATAGCCGGGCTTGCCGTCCCGGTCTCGCAGACGCACGAAGATGCCGAGAATCTTGGTGGCGCGTTGCGCCTGCATGATGGCCAGACCATCACGGAAAGCGTGCCGATCGAAACCCTCGTCCAGCTCAGCGCGGGCGCTTTCATAGCGCCTGACGAGACGGTCGGCGAGGTCCGGCTCAATGGTCACTCGGGCGTCATGCACAAGCGAAGCGACATCATAGGCAAGCGGTCCGATCATCGCGTCCTGAAAGTCGATGAGACCGATTTTGCGAATGCCGGTCTCATCGCTTTGCCACAGGATGTTGGGCGAATGATAATCCCGCAGGACGAGTCCCTTTTCAACCGGTGCCAGCGCATCGATGAGGCCGGTCCAGGCCGCATTGAAGGCAGCCCGCTCATCCGGCGACGCCGCGGATCCCCGCACAAAGGGAAGGTACCAGTTGAGGAAGAGTTCGACTTCAACCATCATCGCATCAGCATCGAAAGGCGAGATTGTGTGAACGCCACCGCCCGGGATCGCAATGTCGTGCGGAATGTTCTGCCGGTGCAGGGCCACCAGACAATCAATTGCCGTCTCCCAGCGCGCGGCGATGGGATCGCCATGGTCGTCGATGATGCGGGCCTCGCCGAGATGTTCGATCAGTGCCAGGCCGTCCTCCAGATCATGCGCGATGATCGCCGGAACCCGGAAAGCCCGCTCATGGAGGAAATGATCGAGCGCAATGAACGGGGCGATGTCTTCGGCCGTGTGGGCGATCTGGGCATAGCGTTTTCCATCACGCACAATGGGTCCGATTTCACGCCGAGGCGCATTCATGACAAGCCGTGTCGGTCCTTCGGTCGTCCGGATGGTCTCATAGATGCGCGCCGAGGCATCGCCCATCAAAAAGCGGCGCCGGGCCGTGCCAAGGCCTGCGCTGTCAAGAAAGTCGCGGATACGAAGGCTGCGCGCAATGCGTTCCAGGGGCTCCGACGGGCCATCGATGCCGATACGCCGACCGGCTGCCTCCTCCTGGATGCGGATATGAATGGCATCGGACGGCAGCGTATCACCGGCGCGTTCCGGCCATTCCATGAGAACCGCCCCTTCGGCCAGGGCCTCGTCCAGGCCGAGTTCGATCAATTCCTGCGGATCGGCAATCCGATAAAGATCGAAATGGGTCAGCACGTACCGCAACGCATAGGTCTGGACCAGCGTGAAGGTCGGGCTCGGAACGTCGAGATCCGCATCATCGGCCACGCTGCGGACAAGCGCTCTGGCAAGGGTCGATTTTCCTGCTCCCAGATCGCCGTGAAGAGCGAGGCAGTCGCCGGGCCGAACGGCCAGCGCCAGATCCTCCCCCAGCCGGATCGTCGCGTCTTCATCGGCAAGAAAGATATCGCGCGGCAGGACAGCCACGAGGGGTTACTCTGCGGCCTGGGACGGTATGACCGGATTGGCTGGCAGGCGGCAGATAACGGTGGTGCCTTCACTCTCATTGCTGACGACTTCGACCGTGCCGTTGTGCAAGGTAACGAAGCTGTCGACGATGGACAGGCCAAGCCCCGCACCGCTGCTGCGGCGACCGGCTGAACTATGGGTCTGGAACCGCTCAAACACGGTTTGCAGGACATCTGTCGGGATGCCGGGCCCGCTATCCGACACGGAAAAGACGATTTCATCGCGTTCGCGGCAGCAGGACAGTTTCACCGAGGTGTGTTCCGGAGCATAATTGGCAGCGTTGGACAGCAGTTTGAAGAGGATCTGTTTCAAACGCTGCTGGTCGGCCACCATATATCCGACGTCTTCCGGCAAATCGATTTCCAGCGAGAGATGATTTTCTTTCAGCCGTCCGTCGATCAATCCGGCCACTTCGTCGATCAGTTGCGGTACATCGACCCGCTCCATGTCGAGCTGCATGATTCCGGCATCGACCGTGGTGAGATCGAGAATATCGTTGACGATCGTCAGCAACAGGGACGACGACGTCGAAATGTGATCGACATAATCGGCCTGCCGTTCGTTCAGCTCACCGATCTGTGGTGTCTTCAGGAGATCGGTGAATCCGATAATGTTGGTCAGCGGCGATCGCAGTTCATAGGACACGTGCTTGACGAAGTCGTTTTTCAGAGCGTCCGCCCTTTGCAGCGCATCATTCTTTTCGGTCAGTGCCCGCTCGACTTTCGCGCTGTCCGTCACATTGACGAATGTCAGCATCATCAGCGCGTTTGGAAGCGGAACGATGGCATAGTCCAGCACCATGCCGCTCTGCAGTTCCAGCCGGCCTTCATGGGTCCGCCGCTCCTCGTCATATCCGGTGATGATGGCGGCGAAATGCGCCCATCCGTCCGCCGCATCGTAGGATGGTTTGCAGATCTCGGCGATCTGATTGATGTGGACACCGGCCGTGGCCGATTTCTCGGGAACCGCCCACAATGCGCGAAAGGCCGGATTCGACAGTCTCAATTTGCCGTCCGCGCCAAAGACGCACACGCCTTCGGACAGATAATCGATGGTTTCGCCCTGAACCTTGAGCAGCGTGTTGTAACGGGTTTCGAGATCATATTTTTCTGTCAGATTCTCGAACACCCAGGTCACGCCGCCACGCGGGTGAATATTGGCGAAGACATTGAGGGTCTGACCGTCGGGCAGGTGCCACAGATGCGGTTGCGGATCGACCGAATGGTAGACGGAAAGGACCTCATCCTTCCAGTCATGCCACGATGGCGGCTCCGGCAGCTTTCCATCGGCACGAAGCCGCTCCAGAAATTCGCCGTGATCGGGCTGGCCATCGAGGAACGGCGTGTCCAGCTCCCAAAGGGACTGAAAGGCGTGATTGTAGAACTGCAAGCGCTGATCGGCATCGAAGATCGCAACCGGCGTTGCAAGATGATCGAGCGTTTCGGCATGGCTGTCGATCGTGCGCTTGAGTTCCTCGCGAACGGCCTCGGCCTCAGTGACATCGCAGGCAAGGCCGGCCGAACCTGACGCACTGCCGGCGTCGGTGACGTCGAAAAAGGCACGGTTTCCACGCACGACGGTCGACAATTTGTCGATAAAGGGCCGGTCCAGAGAGCGTTCCGCGGTAATTTTCTGACGCGACTGGGTGCTCAGCAATTCCAGATTCCGGTTGACCGCATCGGCGCCGTCGACGGCCTCGACCGCATGGACATAGGCCTGATTGACCCAGGTCATGCGGTCATCATTGTCACGCAGCCACACCGGCATATCGACCGCATCGAGCAGGGATTGCAAGGTTTCCATGGCGGCCACCAGGCGATCGCGTTCAGCCTTCAGCCCGGCAAGTTCGGCGCGCACATTCTCCAACGGCGCAAATCTGACAAAGGCACGCCCGCCGGATGTCCGACCCTGCGCTTCGGCCAGATGACCGCGCTGGGTCTCGACGACGATGTCAAAACCGTTGGCGTCGGTTCGCAGGGAATCGACCGCATGCTCGATGCGTGCCGCCGACGATGCGTCCAGCCAGCGGCCGAAGGCCAGAAAGTCGGCTCCGGGGCGCGGCGCACCGCAATGGGACGGCAGGCTACCAATGAACTGTACGGGCGATTGGCCGTCCCAGATTACATAAAGACGGTCGTTTTCAATGATCAGTGATTCGTAACGGGAAATATCGGTGTGGGCCTGGCTCAAATCGGCGCGCAAGCCGGCATTCTCTATGGAAATCTTGCCACGTTCGCGAATCAGCCAGATTGCGGAAATCATCGCAGCCGAGACGGCTCCGATGACAAGCGCAAAATTGACGACTTCAAAGGAATTGGCAAACAGACCGTCGCCTGGCGACAGCAATGCGTGGCCCACAGAGATGTCCTGCGACCAGGCCGGACGACTGCCGCCGAGAAGAGCCGTGGTGATCAGGAGATTGGCCACGGACAGTTTCGGTGCGATCCGCCGGAACGGACCAACTGGCGCACAGACCCGTTTCGCCCGGGTCGATTTAACCGCTCGAGAGACCTGTGTCCCCGGCATGCCTTGTTCCTTTTTGCCGCATCATTGACAAGACAGCCCTGTAAACGTCCCGTCCTTGTGGCCGGCGGGTACGCGAATCATTGTGTCTTTATAATAACTTGTTCGCGAATCATGGTGAAGTCGCGGCGGGCAAAAAAAGAGGCTGCGTCTGTTGTCAAGAGCGCAGCCACTATATCTTGTGGGTATGATTGAAAAAATCAGTACCTGTAGTGTTCCGGCTTGAACGGCCCTTCGGCGCCCACACCGATATAATCCGCCTGTTCCTTGGAAAGCTCGCTCAAACGGGCGCCGAGCTTGTCCAGATGCAGCCTTGCAACCTTCTCATCGAGATGTTTGGGCAGGACATACACTTCCTTGCCGTATTCATCTCCCTTGAGAAAGAGCTCCATCTGCGCTAGCACCTGATTGGTAAACGAGGCGGACATGACAAAGGACGGATGGCCTGTGGCGTTGCCAAGATTCAGCAGACGGCCTTCCGACAGCAGGATCATGCGTTTTCCGCCCGGAAACTCGATCATGTCGACCTGCGGCTTGACATTGTGCCATTTCATGTTGCGCAGAGCCTGGATCTGAATTTCATTGTCGAAATGGCCGATATTGCCGACAATCGCCATATCCTTCATGTCGCGCATATGCTCGATTCGGATGACATCCTTGTTGCCGGTCGTGGTGATGAAGATGTCTGCCGTGGCGGTGACGTCCTCGAGCTGCACCACCTCGAAACCATCCATCGCCGCCTGCAGGGCGCAGATCGGATCGATTTCGGTGACCTTGACCCGTGCGCCTGCGCCTCTCAATGACGCCGCCGACCCCTTGCCCACATCGCCATAACCGCATACCACGGCAACCTTGCCGGCCATCATGACATCCGTTGCACGGCGAATGCCGTCAACAAGCGATTCGCGACAACCATATTTGTTGTCGAATTTCGATTTGGTGACCGAATCATTGACGTTGATGGCGGGAAACGGCAGCAGGTCCTTCTGCTGGAGCTGGTAGAGCCGGTTTACACCGGTGGTCGTTTCTTCCGTCACACCCTTGATGGAATCGCGTTGTGCCGTAAAAAAGCCAGGCGTTTCCTTCAATCGCTTGGCGATCTGGGCAAAAAGAACCTCTTCTTCTTCGGATGTCGGATTGCTGAGAACATCCTCGCCCGCCTCGGCTCGCGCTCCGATCAGAATATACATCGTGGCATCGCCGCCATCGTCGAGGATCATGTTCGCGGGTCCACCGTCGGACCACTGGAAAATCTGATCGGTATAGGACCAGTATTGCTCGAGCGTCTCACCCTTGACCGCAAAGACCGGCGTTCCGGTTGCGGCGATCGCTGCAGCGGCATGATCCTGCGTGGAAAAGATGTTGCAGGATGCCCAGCGGACCTCGGCGCCCAACGCCTGCAGCGTTTCAATCAGCACCGCCGTCTGGATCGTCATGTGAAGCGATCCGGAGATACGGGCACCCTTCAAAGGTTTTGATGTTCCGTATTCCTCGCGGCAGGCCATCAGGCCGGGCATTTCGGTTTCGGCGATTTCGATTTCCGTACGACCAAAATCCGCAAGGCCGATATCAGCGACGATATAATCTTCTTCAGTGCTCATTCTATTCTCCGATCGGCGCTCAGCGGCAGCCATCCCTTGTTCGAGTAGCCACGTTCAGACTGTTTCACGTTTTGCCAGAAATGTGACAACGGTGTCGGCCGTTGTTTGTGTTGATGCTTTCAGGTTTTGCCGAATCCGTCACAACCTGAATTGCTCTATCAGGCAATCGAACAAAGGGCAACAACATATAAGGAAGTCTTTATGTGACCATATTGCCGTAGAGTCCGCGCCGATCGACTGGCGATCAGGTGTCCTCGCCAAAGCGGTTCGCAACAAGCGCGTCGAGGGCGCTGAGCGCCTGTCCAGCCTCCGGACCGGTTGCCGACACAGTGATGCAGCAACCGGGACTGGCGGCCAGCATCATCAGACCCATGATCGATGTGCCGCCCACCGAAGATCCATCCTTGGACACGGTGATTTCCGCATCGAAACTCTCAGCCAGCTGAACGAATTTCGCAGAAGCGCGTGCGTGAAGCCCGCGCTTGTTGATGATATCGAACTGCCGGGTCAGGGGCTCTGCCGCCGGTTCACCCATCAGTTGTTTCCGCTGAGAACCCGACTTGCCACATTGATGTATTTTCGGCCCGCCTCCTGCGCCTTCGCCAGTGATTTTTCCATATCACCATCGGTACGAATGCTGGCCAGCTTGATCAACATGGGCAGATTGACGCCGGCAATCACTTCGATGCGGCCGCCATCCATGACCGAAATGGACAGATTGGACGGGGTACCGCCAAACATGTCCGTCAGGATAATGACACCCTGGCCGTCTTCGGCCTTGCTGACGGCCTCGATGATATCCATGCGCCGCTGGTCCATGTCGTCTTCAGGGCCTATCGACACGGTTTCCAGAAATTGTTGCGGTCCGACAACATGTTCCAGCGCGTTGCGGAACTCCTCGGCGAGCTTGCCATGGGTGACAAGCACTAATCCAATCATCTGCACCCTGCTCCTGCGGTCCAGCTTCGCCGGAATCTCCCGGATCGGCCGGCACCGGCAATGACACCGCGTGAACGGCGTTTCATTCCGGAGGTTAAGGCATAATTGCGCGGACCGTCCAATTCAACAGATTTCGCTATTTTGCCGCTCACTTTATGAAGTGGCCCTGCGGGAGGCTGCTCCAAACCGGGCAGGGAAGCGCCGGTATGCGGCGATACGATCCTCCTGATTTTTGAGGGGCTCAGCTCAGCAGCCGGTTCTGCCGAAAGGCCTCGACCAGCTCCATCGGGTCCTGCAAATGCCCCGGAACCATGTGAACCAGCGGCAAATCGACACCCGGCTCCGGCGTGAACCTGGTGCCGGCCGGTGGAATGCGCGGATGATCCTGTGGCTGGCCGACGGCAATGGCCATATGCATGACGGCCCGCGGCAGATAAGCCATCTTCAAGATACCCGAACCGCGCAGCTCGATCATGCCGGAAATCTGCGGCGGCGCAATCGCCAGAACCCGCCTTCCCGCAACCCGCAAGCCGACGCGATCATCGCTGACCAGCGCGGCAAAACGACCACGAACAGACGCCGTCTGGATCAATTCCAGGGCCATTCTGCTTTTGCCGCTTCCCGAGGGTCCGGTGACCAGAAGGCCGGTCTCGCCGACCACCAGCGCGGTGGCGTGGATCGTCCCGGGTGCGTCGGCGGCTGATGGTACAGGGTCCGTCATCTGGAAGCAGTCACTGTCCGACGATCCGCCACGGTTACCAACAATCAGGACTTTCGAAGTGGCAGCTGGACCACGAAACGGGCGCCAAGACGCTTTCCGGACCGTTCGTCCATGATGTTTTCCGCCGTCAATGTGCCGCCATGGGCTTCAATAATCTGACGGCTGATGGACAATCCAAGTCCCGAGTTCTGGCCGAAGGCCTCGCCGTCGGGCCTGTCGGTATAGAAACGCCGGAAGATGGTGTCGATGTTTTCCGCGCTGATACCGGGCCCGTTGTCGTCCACATAAATCACACAGCTGTCTTTTCCGGCATCCAGACGGAGCGTGATACGGCCACCGATTGCCGGGACAAAGGAACGGGCGTTCTCGATCAGATTGGTCACCACCTGTCCGATGCGCAGATCATGTCCGGTGACGACGAATCCGCCCTTCGGCGCGTTTTCGTCATGCACCTCCAGATCGATGTCGACCAGTTTCGAGCCTCTGCGAATCTGCCGGGAGATGTCAACCAGATCGGTGAGCAGATGCTTCAGGTCAACTGCGCTGGCGTCATGACGCGCCAGTTCGGCGTCCAGCCGGGAGGCATCGGAGATGTCGCTGATCAACCGGTCCAGGCGGCGGACATCATGCTGGATGACGTCCAGCAGGCGGATGCGGGCCTCTTCGGTCCGGGCACGCGGCAATGTTTCGACGGCACTGCGCAGCGAGGTGAGCGGGTTCTTCAGTTCGTGGCTGACATCGGCCGCGAAACTCTCGATGGCGGCAATGCGGTCATAGAGCGCGTTGGTCATATCGCGCAGCGCCACCGACAGATTGCCGATCTCGTCCTGGCGTGCCGAAAAGTCGGGTATCTCCTCGCGAACGCTGACCCCCTTGCGCACCCTTTGCGCTGCATCCGCCAGGCGGTGCAGCGGATTGGCAATGGTTCCGGCAAGCAGCAGGGACAGCAAAATCGTTACGCTGGCGGCTACCAGGAAGACCCGGACGATGGCAAGGCGTTCGGCGCGCACGATCTTGTCGATGTCGCCGGCCTGGGTCGACAGCAGCAGAACCCCGAGAACCGCCCTGAAGCGCTGAACCGGCACGGCGACCGATACGATCAGTTCGCCCCTTTTTGTGGCCCGCACCACAGCGCTCCGGCCACCGGTCAGCGCCGTCAGGACCTCACCGTAGATCGAGCCATCGCCGCCGGGCTGCTCCTGATAGATCGGCAGGTCCGCGCGCTGGATCAAGAGATTGAGGGCCGACAGCATTCGCTCGACAAGCGGCAGTTTCTCCTGCTCGAGTGGCGGCAATTCGTAGCGCAGGATCTGGCCACGTGAATACAGGCTCTGGGAGTCGAGCAGCAGGCTCGAATCACGATCATAGATGCGAGCCCGGGTCCGGGTCGGCGAGATCAGTCGGCGCAGCACCGGTGCGACGCGCTCGGGATTGATCGGAAAATCCAGATTGTCGATATCAGTTCCCGGGGAGATGCTCTCTCCGGCCTGAAGCTCCAGCAGCTTTTGCGGATCGATCGTGATGGAGTCGGTTTCGACGCTGGCCGATCCGGCGATGGCGGCGGCGATGATCTCGCCCTGGGTCAGGAGACTTTCGACTCGGGCGTCGATCAGGCCCTCGCGAAACTGGTTGAGGTACAAAATGCCCGACAGCAGAACCACGAGCGCGGCAAGATTGAGAAACAGGATCCGCCGTGTCAGGCTGGAAAAAACCACCCGGCTGGTGGCCCGTCGGATCAGTCCGAAGGGATAGGTCCAGCGCCGCGGTTTCGGCCCGTCCTCGGCCATTACCGCTTCCGCCTGCCTTATTTCCTCATGATCGATACTTGCCGTCATTCCCCGGTCCGGTTTGTGATGACTGTTTCGAGCGCAATCTAATCGTCCTGACCCTAGTCTTCACGGAACCGGTAACCGACCCCGTAAAGTGTTTCGATCATATCAAACTCGCGATCCACCATCTTGAATTTCTTGCGCAACCGCTTGATGTGGCTGTCAATCGTCCGGTCATCGACATAAACCTGTTCGTCATAAGCCGCATCCATCAGGGAATCACGGCTCTTCACGACGCCGGGGCGCTGGGCCAGGGAATGAAGAATCAGGAACTCGGTGACTGTCAGCGTCACCGGCTGATCCTTCCAGGTGCAGGTGTGACGTTCCTGGTCCATGACGAGCTGGCCGCGTTCCAGCGACGCGCTTTCGGTGACACCGGATTTGGCGGGTGCGACATTTTCGCGACCGGACGCCCGGCGCAATATGGCCTTCACCCGTTCCACGAGGAGGCGCTGGGAAAACGGTTTCGTGATGAAATCATCGGCCCCCATTTTCAGGCCGAACAATTCGTCGATCTCCTCATCCTTCGACGTCAGGAATATCACCGGAATGTCCAGCTTCTGGCGCATCCGCCGCAACAGCTCCATGCCATCCATGCGCGGCATCTTGATATCGAATATGGCAAGCTGGGGCGGGCGCGCGACCAGCCCTTCGAGCGCGGAAACACCATCGGTGTATGTTTCGACGCGATACCCTTCCGACTCCAGTGCGATGGAAACCGACGTCAGGATATTGCGGTCGTCATCGACGAGCGCGATTGTCTGCATGGATGTTCTCTCCGTCAAATTCTGTTCGGGCGCTCCGTGCCCCGACGGCCGTAGTCCGGGGGCCGTGAACCGCAGCGTGTCATGGGAGCAAAGGTGGAACAAAATGTGGCACAATTATCCCACGTTGTCATTTTCGATAATTTCCGCCAATGGATCGCAGCGCATTGCACAACTGTTTTTTATAGAGAATTCAACAAAACTTAAAACGATTTAAAAATCGCACCGCATTTTTAAATCGATTAATATATTGTAATTGTTGATTATTTTTGAGTTGGCCTGTTGTGTCGTTTAAACACTGTCCCTAAGGTCCGGCGAATTTCAGTCGGACAATTCCAAAGGCGGTCAGTTCCATGCAGGCAGGAAAACAGGAAACCGGACGGCGTAATCCGTCCCTCGGTGTCGAGACAGTCGGTTTTCAGGATCTCGAACATGTCTTCTACAATCTCGGGGAAGCCGCCCTTTATGAGCACGCTTTGTGCCGACGGGAAGCACAGCTGACCGCCCAGGGCGCGCTGCGGGCAACCACCGGCCAGCACACGGGGCGCTCGGCACAGGACAAATTCATCGTCTGCGATGAGACGACCGAGCCGCAGATCTGGTGGGACAACAACAAGGCGATCAAGCCGGCGCAATTCGATGCACTTCTGACCGACTTTTTCGCCCATGTGAAGGGAGGGGATCTGTTCGTTCAAGATCTCATCGGCGGTGCCGATGCCGCCCATGGGCTCCAGACCCGGGTGATCACCGAATTTGCCTGGCATTCCCTGTTCATCCGCAATCTGCTCATTCGGCCGGACCCCGAACAGCTCGATGGCTTCGCGCCGAAGCTGACGATCATCGATCTGCCGGGATTTCGTGCCGATCCGACGCGTCACGGCTGCGACAGCGAAACAATCATCGCTGTCGACCTCATCCGCGGCCTTGTTCTCATCGGCGGCACATCCTATGCCGGCGAAATGAAAAAGGCGGTGTTCACCGTTCTCAATCACCTGTTGCCGGAGCAGGACGTCATGCCGATGCACTGCTCCGCCAATCTGGGTCCGGACGGCGACGCAGCCATTTTTTTCGGCCTCTCTGGAACCGGCAAGACCACGCTTTCGGCCGACCCGGCGCGGACGCTCATCGGCGATGACGAGCATGGCTGGAGTGACGATGGAATCTTCAATTTCGAGGGCGGATGCTATGCAAAGACCATTCGGCTTTCGCGTCAGGCCGAGCCGGAGATTTACGCCACCACCCAACGGTTCGGGACCGTTCTGGAAAATGTCGTTCTCGACGAGAACCGCGAACCGGATTTCGATGACGGTTCATTGACCGAAAACACGCGCTGCGCCTATCCGCTGCATTTCATTCCCAATGCCAGCCCAACCGGCCGGGCGGGCCATCCGCGCAACATCATCATGCTGACGGCCGATGCTTTTGGCGTCATGCCGCCCATTGCCAAACTGACACCGGCCCAGGCCATGTATCATTTCCTGTCCGGCTACACGGCGAAGGTTGCCGGAACCGAAAAGGGCGTAACCGAGCCGCAGGCGACGTTTTCAACCTGTTTCGGCGCGCCCTTCATGCCGCGTCACCCCTCCGTCTACGGCAATCTGCTGCGCAATCTGATCGCACGCCACGACGTCGATTGCTGGATGGTCAACACAGGCTGGACGGGCGGCGCCTATGGGACGGGTTCCCGCATGCCGATCAGGGCAACCCGTCGCCTGCTGGCCGCGGCTCTGGACGGCTCGCTCAATGATGCCACCTTCCGGACCGATCCGCATTTCGGCTTTCGTGTTCCGATCGCCGTCGAGGGCGTTGAAAGCGGCATCCTCGATCCCCGGTCGACCTGGGACGATCCGCTGGCCTATGACGCCCAGGCCAAGGGACTGGTCGGCATGTTCATCGACAATTTCGGCAAATTCGAGGACCATGTGGACACCGACGTCCTCGGCGCCGCACCGCAAATCGCACACGCCGCCGAATAAAGCGATAGCCGCGGTTCGGTTCCAGTTCGGCAGGGATGGCGACATCCGGCACCTTTGTGATAGGGACAGCGCATCGCCGCTCGTATCATCAACTGCCATTAACAGGAGAGCCGGCCATGGCCAGCGATCCGCTTTACATCAGTTCCTCCATTACCATTGCCGGCTGGGAGCTGATCGAGCAGTTCATTCGTGCCTCCGGCCCCGGCGGGCAGAATGTCAACAAGGTTTCCACCTCGGTGCAGCTGCGATTCGACGTCCGGTCATCCCCCTCACTGCCCGAACCGGTCAAGACGAGGCTGGCATCGCTCGCCGGTCGGCGCATGAGCAAGGATGGTGTCCTGCTGATCGAGGCCGATCGGTTCCGTAGCCAGGATCGCAACCGTCAGGACGCCCGCGACCGGCTGCAGGCGCTGATCGCAAAGGCCGCAGCACCACCACCGCCCAAGCGGCGAAAAACGAAACCGACAAAGGGATCGATCGAGCGCCGGCTCAAGGCCAAGGCCGGACGCGCGGCCATCAAGAAGAACCGGGGCGCGGTCGAGTTCGATTAGGCCCGATCGGGATATACCCATGTTGATGAACGCGGTTCAAATGCCGGCCGGTCCTTTTCATTGCCATCGCGACATGCAAATGTGCGCCGATCAGATTATCGTGGAGCAAAAAGATGGGTATCTTCAATTTTATCAAATCGGCCGGAAAGAAGCTCGGCTTCGGAGATGACGACGCGCCGGAGGCCGAAGCGGTCAAGAAGGAACTTGACTCGCATGGTCTCGGGACCGACCAGGTCGAGGTGAAAGTGGTTGATGATCAGATCGTGTTGAACGGCGTGGTGGACGACCAGACCATTTTCGAAAAGGCCGTTGTTGCCGTCGGCAACACGCTCGGCATCTCTCGTGTCGAGGCAAGCGAACTCAAGGTCGCATCCGCCGATGCGGATGATCCGAAACTCTACACGGTCGAGAAGGGCGATTCGCTGTGGAAGATCGCGGAAGCCGCCTATGGCAAGGGCAACGGCCCGAAACACACGGTGATTTTCGAGGCCAACCAGCCGATGCTCACCCATCCCGACAAGATTTATCCCGGTCAGGTGCTGCGCATTCCGCCCCTTTAATCGAACGGGCGGTCGCGTAACGCCGTCCTCGGGGCTTAACCCGCCAGGCGTGCCATGAGCGGACTTCCCCAAGGCGTTTCCTTTTATCCGGCCTGTCTCGACCGGCCGGATCAAGTCGACTTGCTTGATGCCATTCGGAACATCATCCGCCAGGCACCGCTGTTCGTTCCAGTGATGCCGCGGACAGGCAAGCCGATGCAGGTCCGCATGAGCAATTGCGGGGCATTGGGCTGGGTGACCGACAAGGAGAGGGGCTATCGCTATCAGCCGGTTCACCCGGTCACGGGAAAACCCTGGCCGGCGATACCGGATAAATTGCTCGCCCTGTGGCGCAGGGTTTCGGATTTTCCGTACCCGCCAGAGGCCTGCCTGATCAATTTTTACTCCGACACGGCAAAAATGGGCCTGCATCAGGACCGCGACGAGGCGGAATTCGCAGCGCCGGTGGTTTCCATCTCGCTTGGCGACGACTGTCTTTTCCGCATCGGCGGAACGCAAAGGGGTGGCCGGACTCAATCCATCAGACTGGCCAGTGGCGACGTCATTGTGCTTGGCGGTCCGTCGCGCCTGCGCTTCCACGGTGTCGACCGCATCTATCCCGCAACATCGACACTGCTGAAGGATGGCGGCCGCATCAATCTGACCTTGAGGCGGGTGACGAAAATGCCACTTGATCGGTGATCCGAGCGCACCCCGGACTTTGTTAACGCTATCTTATCGCCGAGTTACTAACACTGCACACCGAGCTGAATTTCTGTTTTGCGTGAAGTGTGCTGAAATGCTCAAAGCAAATCTCGGAGCACCGTTGCCGGTTGTTGAAAACGCCCATCGCCAAGATATGAGCTGGGCGGAAACAGCGACACAACGAGGAGCGACCGCCGGACTTGCCCTGCTTGTCACGCTGGCCCAGATCACCGCAGCTTATCTGTTCTTCCACAACATCGGTAACAATCCCTTCGGGGCAAATGCAGCCGGGTTTTGCGTCGCATTTTTGATGTGGAGCCTGTTTGGGTCCTTTGGACCATCCAAGATGCGTTCCGTCGAACCCTTCGGTCCGGGCGGGTGGCTGATAATGTCAATCGCCGGCTATATTGCCAGCAATCTCTCGATCCTCCTCCTGGTCCAATTGGCGGGGCTCTCCTATTGGGTTGGGCTATTGGTCAATCTGGCCGTTGTTCCCTCCACTTATCTCCTGATGGCGGGACGCTTCGCTTCGATAACACCCGTCTCCAGGGCCACGAGCCAAACCATCTGCATCGCAGTGGCCACAATCGGTTTTGCCCTGTTCATGAGCCAATATCTGATCAATCAGGATACCAGCTGGATCCTTTACGCGTCGGATCAATGGCTGAACGGTGCCGCGCTCTACCGCGATGTGATGGAGCTCAATCCACCTCTTGTTTTCTATATGATGGTTCCCGCCGTTCTTCTCGCTCGGTTGACCGGCCTTGGTGATGGTGTGGCGCTGATCTGCACCCTTTCCACTGTCATCTTCATTGCGCTGATCTGGGTTCGCTCGCTGCTTGAACGCAACACGCATCTGACCAACCAGCAAAAAACCGGCCTCATGCTGGCTGCTGCCTTTGCCCTTTTGATCCAGCCCATCAATCTTGTCGGACAACGCGAACATTTTGCCGTCATCCTGTCGCTTCCCTATCTGATAGCGCTGACCTTTCATTCCCGGGATCGCGGTCCGAGCCGGCCGGAGTGGATAATGCTGGCGGCATTTGCGTGGTTCGGTCTGGCGCTGAAACCGTTTTTCTTCCTGATCCCTTTGCTGATCAGCGTCGTTGCGGCATGGCAAGAACGCCGATGGCAGACCCTCTTCAGTGCAGCGAACTGGACCTTTGCTGTCCTTTGTGCCGGCTATCTGGCTCTGATCGCCTTTTTTCATGGCGCATATATCGAGACCATCATTCCGATGGTCACCGAGGTCTATTTTGCCTATGGCAGGAGCGCATTGGCAGTGCTTGTCGGCGGCAAGCTCATTGAGTTTGTTTTGTTGCTGCTGTTCCTGGCCGCTCTTTCCTACACTCAACGCGACAAGGTCGTTTTATGGCGCTTTGTTGTGTGGTGTGTGGCTGGAATGCTCATATACCTCCTGCAGTTCAAGGGGTGGATCTCCCATCTGCTGCCTTTTACGTCAGCGATTATACTGACCGTCGGCTGGGTGGCGACGACGGCGACCCGAACGAATGTCACGCGGGTTATTCTGGGCATCTTGGCATTGAGCCTGGTCGCATCCCACCTCATTCAGGGTGTCTATAAACCGAACCGGGAACCCGGTTTGATGAGTCACCTGCCGGAGAATGCGCTGGAGACCTCCTTTGTCGTCTGGACGTCCGTCATGTGGATGAGTTTTCCGCTGGCCAATGTGAGCGGAGCTACCTGGGCCAGCCGCTATCCATCGCAATGGCTGATTCCGGGCGCCGTTTTAAAACTGTCTTCTTCGCCATGCGCCGATCGCGAACCGGACAGCTGTTCATCCGCCCGGGCCGTGCTCGAATATGCTCGTCGCACCGGTGTCGATGATTTGATTAAATACAAACCGGAGACCGTCTTTGTCGACAATCAGAGCCGCAAAGTCGGTTTTGGCGATGTGAACTTCGACTATATCGAGTTTTTCAGCGACGATCCGCGGTTCATGGAACAATGGGCCTTTTATGAAAAGAAAGCCGTCCTGCCCAAAGTCGACGTGTGGATCCGCAGCAAAACCGGTCATCAATTGGAGTTTTGATCGCTGTATTGTCCGCTTAATGAGATCACATATGCGGTTTCGTAGGATTTGAGCGATGCCAGACTGTCTTTTGGACAGGCTGGATTCAAATACTCAAACCGACAATGGCGAATCTGGAAATGATCGACAGCTGCGCCGCATGATTCGACATCGGTCCGTCAAACAGTTGCGCTGGAAACATATTGAGCTCCCAGCGGCAACCGCGAAAGCCAAGCTTCGGCTAAGCTGGCGACGCGATTGGCCAGCGGCAGGAGAAGGAAATGCCGGCTTTTGCTGTCTTTCAGCCCGGCTGACCGGAGCATCTTTTCTGCCTGCCAGCGATTAAGCAACACCGCATCTTCATCAAACGGGCACCTGAGCACCGCAAGCCTGGTTAATGGATTGAACGGATTGTGTTCCATGATGCAAACCACACCGCCCGGCCGTACGACGCGTTTCATTTCACTGAAGAATGAGGGCCGGTCGGCTGGCGGAACGTGATGGACAACACAGACGGTGAAGGCCAGGTCGAACGTGTCATCTGGATAGGGCAGTTTCGGCGGGTGATAGCTGAGGTAATTCACCCAGGGGTTGTCTTGTTTGGCGCGAGTGATCGATTCGCCCGAAACATCACACCCACTCAGATTAGGCAGCAGATCCTTCCCAAAAGGGTGGAGTGTGCCGATCCCGCAGCCAACATCAAGAGCCTTGATCGGCTCTGATCCGTCCGAAAGATTTCTTTGAGAAACAACATCCCCCAAGGCCCTGATTTTGGCCCGAAGAAAAAAGTCATGCTTCAGACCGGAGAATCGGATCGAATCTTCAACAATGTCACCATAGTTGGAGCGATATTTGTCGAACTCCGCATTCATTCTTATGTTCCCATCCCTTGGCGTTTCACCACATCCGCGCAGAACAAGGCCCACCACACCCCTTGCAGACAGTATAACCTTCGGCATTGCTGATATCGCCCGACAAATCTACCGATCTTCCGTTGAAGGGTTGGTGGGTTGCGGCCTCGCACGCCTAGAGTTTTCGCAGCGCCACCTGTTCGATCAGATGGTCCGGTCCCTTGCGCAGAATCAGGTTGGCGCGCGGCCGGGTCGGTAGAATATTGTCGCGCAGGTTGATCAGGTTAATGTTGGTCCACAGGTTCTGGGCAATGGCCATCGCCGCTTCGTCAGAAATTTTCGAGTAGCGATGGAAAAAGGATTCGGGGTTCTTGAAGGCCGTCTCGCGCAAGCGCATGAAGCGAGCGACATACCATTCATGGATCAACTCCTCCGCCGCATCGATATAGATCGAGAAATCGAAAAAATCGGAGACGAAGGGGATGATCTTGCCGTCTTCGGGCAGATCACGAACCTGCAGCACGTTGATGCCTTCGAAAATCAGAATGTCGGGCCGGTCAATCTCGACATATTCGCCCGGAATGACATCGTAGGTCAGATGGGAATAGCAGGGGGCTTTGACATTGGGCTGCCCGGCTTTGATATCGGATAGAAATTTCAGAACCGCACCGACATCGTAGCTTTCAGGAAAGCCCTTGCGGTCCATCAGGTTGTGGCTTTGCAGATAGGCATTGGGGTGCAGGAAACCGTCGGTGGTCACCAGATCCACCTTCGGATTGCCGGCCCAGCGTGTCAGCAACTCCTTGAGCACCCTGGCCGTGGTCGATTTGCCGACTGCAACAGAGCCGGCAATGCCGATGATAAAAGGCGTTTTCAACGCTTCGGGCAGCGACAGGAAGCGTTGCCGCTGGTCGAACAGCAGGCGCGATGCCTCGACATGGGCATAGAGCAGGCGGGAGAGTGAAAGATAAATGCGGCGGACCTCGTCGAGATCGACCGGATCGTTCAGCGACCGCAGGCGCGACACCTCGTCTTCGGTCAAAGTCAAAGGCGTATCGGCGCGAAACTCGGCCCATCGCTCGGCAGTAAAGAACCGGTAAGGCGAATAGTCCGACGGTTCGAAATGATCGAGTTCGTCGATCGGCGCCGATGTCTCTGCTTTGCTCATGATGTGACGCGACCTGCCTTTTCCTGCAGCCCCGATTGCGCCGTTCGCCGCTGTAACTCGGCCATCACGTCCGCCAGCGGGATTTCGGCGATCTTCAGGACCACCAGAAGATGATAGAGCAAATCGGCCGCCTCCGCCGTCAGACTTTCGTTGTCGCCGGTGACGGCTGCAATCGCTGCTTCCACCGCTTCTTCACCCAGTTTTTGGGCCGCCTTGGACTGACCGGCCGAAACGAGTTTCGCCGTCCACGATTGCTCCGGCGCAGCGGCGGCTCTGCGCGCGACGATCCTTTCCAGATCGGTCAGGGAAAACTCGGACATCTGCCACTCCGCATCGATTTTATTCTGCGTCAGGGTCTGTTGCTAATCCAGCCGCATGGCTATTCCGGCGTCAGCCATGTGCTGTTTTGCCTGCCTGATCGTATAGGTCCCGAAATGAAAAATCGAGGCTGCCAGAACCGCCGTGGCATGGCCGTCGCGCACGCCTTCGACGAGATGATCGAGCGTTCCTACCCCGCCGGATGCGATCACCGGCACCGTTACCGCATCCGCAATTGCCCGCGTCAACGGCAGATCGAAACCCTGCTTGGTGCCGTCGCGATCCATCGAAGTCAGCAATATTTCACCCGCCCCCATGGCGACGACCGTCCGGGCAAAATCGATTGCATCGATTCCCGTCGCCTCACGACCGCCATGGGTGAAGATTTCCCAGCGCAACGGCTCGCCATCGGCCGAGACCCGCTTGGCATCGATGGCCACGACAATGCACTGATTGCCGAATTTCGTTGCCGCCTCCCGCACGAATTCCCGATTCTTCACCGCCGCCGTGTTGATGGACACCTTGTCGGCGCCGGCCAGAAGCAGCCGGCGAATATCGTCCACTGTGCGCACACCGCCGCCGACCGTCAGCGGCATGAAGCAATGCTCGGCCGTGCGGGCGACGACATCGTAGATGGTGTCGCGATTATCGGACGATGCGGTAATGTCGAGAAAACAGAGTTCATCGGCGCCCGCTTCGTCATATTTACGGGCTGCTTCCACCGGATCGCCGGCATCGACGAGGTCGACAAAGTTGACCCCCTTGACGACTCGTCCGTCCCTGACGTCAAGACAGGGTATGACCCGCGCCTTCAGGCTCATTGCGCCATCCCCTCCGCTTCGCGCAGCAACTGCAGGGCTTCTTGCGGATCGATGCGGCCGTCATAGAGCGCGCGCCCGGAGATCGCGCCCTCCAGCCGTGCCGCATCGGGCATCGTCATGCGGACGATATCGGCCATGGAGGCCAGACCGCCCGAGGCGATCACCGGAATGGTGACGGCATCGGCCAGTGCCAGGGTCGCTTCCCAGTTGATGCCGGAAAGCACGCCGTCGCGATCGATATCGGTGTAGATAATGGCCGCAACGCCGGCACCCTCGAATTGCCGTGCCAGTTCCAGAACGTCGAGTTCCGAGGCTTCCGCCCAGCCTTCGACCGCGACCCTGCCGCCCCTGGCATCAATACCCACGGCAATCCGGCCGGCAAACCGGCGGCAGGCTTCATGCACCAGATCCGGATCGCGAACCGCCACGGTCCCCAGAATAACCCGGGCCACCTCCCTTTCGAGCCACGCCTCGATATGATCCATCGAGCGGATTCCGCCGCCGAGTTGAACCGGGTTCGACGTGGCATCAATGATCGCTTTCACAGCAGCGCCATTGACGCTTTTGCCGGCAAAGGCGCCGTTCAGGTCGACCACATGCAACCAGGAAAAGCCCTGTTTCTCGAAGGCCTGCGCCTGGTCGGCGGGATCAGTGTTGTAAAGGGTGGCTTCATCCATATCGCCCAATTTGAGGCGGACGCACTGGCCATCCTTCAGATCGATTGCGGGAAACAGAATCACGGTGTCCACCTCAAAAAATTGGCGATCAGCGCCAGACCGAGCGCCTGGCTCTTTTCGGGGTGAAACTGGGTGCCGGCCCGGTTGCCATGAACCACCGCGGCGGTCACCGGACCGCCATAATCGGTTTCGGCGAGCACATCACCACGATCCCCTGCAGCCAGATGATAGGAATGGACAAAATAGGCGTGCAGCCCGTCCGGCCCGGTTCTGATGCCCTCAAACAGCGGATGGTCCCGGGTCAGAGTCAGCGTGTTCCAGCCGATCTGCGGGATTTTGAGATCCGGATCACCGGGCCTCATCGGCCTGACATCTCCGCCAATCCAGTCAAATCCGTCGGTCGTGGTTTTTTCCAGACCTCTCGTGGCCATCAGTTGCATGCCGACACAAATGCCGAGGAACGGTCGGGCCCTTTGGACAACGCTTTGGTCAAGCGCCTCCTCCATACCATCGATGCGGGCAAGGCCGCTGCGGCAGTCGGCAAAGGCGCCGACACCAGGAAGCACAATCCGGTCGGCAGCGGCGACCTGGTCGGGCGCATCGGTGACGTCGATCCGGGCAGCCAAACCGCTTTCACGCGCCGCCCGCTCAAACGCCTTTGCGGCCGAGCGCAGATTGCCGGAGCCGTAATCTATGATCGCCACATGCATTTCAATCAGTGTCTTTCATGAAAACCCAGCAATCCCAGTGTCGACCCCAATTCCCGTGTCCCACCGGTAGGCGGTCTGGGCAGCGCCGTTTTTTCGCCACTGGGAGGCTTGCGCTCGGACGCTGTCTGCCGGAGGCCGGTATAATATATGTCTTCAGCCGTGTCCCTGTTTTGCGCTTCGATAATAGCCTTTATCTGCCAGTCCTGCCGCTCCTTCTTAGCGATCCGCATTGCATTGCCTTCCAATGCGACGAACAACACCAGGACCACCCAAGCAACAGCGGAAAAAAATGACCATTGCGGCCATGCTTCAGCGGCGGCGGTCAATCCGACAAAGATCAGAAAAAGCAGGGCCGCGGCAAACCAGAGGCGGTGCCACAACAGCCAGAACAGGTGGAAGAGAAGCGCCCATACCGAAAACCCATCCCGAATGAAAACAGCCCTTTCGTTCGTTTCGTCGCCGTCCGGCGGCGTGAGAACCACAAAACTGGCCATTTCTAGCCCAACGTCCCCTTGGTCGACGGAATGCTTCCGGCCTGGCGCGGATCGATTTCGGTCGCCATGCGCAATGCCCGCGCGACGGATTTGAAACAGGTTTCGGCAATATGGTGACCATTGGCACCATAGTGATTGGTGACATGAAGGGTCATGCCGGCGTTCTGGGCGAGCGCCTGGAAAAACTCGCGGCACAATTCGCTGTCGAAGGTGCCGATCTTGGCGGACGGAAAGTCAACATTCCAGACCAGAAATGGTCGCCCAGATATGTCGATGGTGGCGCGGGTCAGGGTTTCGTCCATTGCAAGATCGAGCGAGGCGTAACGGGCAATGCCGCGACGCTCGCCCAGTGCCTGCGACAACGCCAGGCCGATCGCAATACCGGTGTCCTCCACCGTATGGTGATCATCGATATGCAGATCGCCCTTTGCCGCAATGTCCATGTCGATCAGCGAGTGGCGGGACAATTGTTCCAGCATATGGTCAAAAAAACCGATGCCGGTGGCGATGGTGGACGACCCGCTGCCATCAATGTCCAATTTGACCGATATGTCCGTTTCTGCGGTCTTGCGCGATACCTCGCCCGTGCGATTGTGAGCCATTCGGACACTCCATGGATTGTTCTCGCCGGCTGCATATCAGGGCCACGGCAAAATATCCAGAACGCGGCTTTGCGGGCGACAAAATTGAGCAAACGATTTGCAAACCGGTTCACCCGTCTTACATAGGGAATCCAAATCCCCTCTCATTGGCGGTCGACGGCGCTACGCGCCGGAACCGAATCCAGAGCCAAAGGATGATGAGAATGAGTGAACACGACCCCTATGGCGTGATGCATGCCACAACCATTATCACGGTCCGCAAGGGCGACCAGGTGGTGATGGCCGGCGATGGCCAGGTCAGTCTCGGGCAAACCGTGATGAAGGGCAATGCCCGCAAGGTGCGGCGCCTCGGATCGTCAAAAACCGGCGGCAGCGACGTGATCGCCGGTTTCGCCGGTGCGACGGCGGATGCCTTCACCCTGTTGGAGCGCCTGGAGACCAAACTGGAGCAATATCCCGGTCAGCTCATGCGGGCCAGTGTCGAACTTGCCAAGGATTGGCGCACCGATCGCTATCTTCGCCGACTGGAAGCCATGATGCTTGTCGCAGACAGCGATATCACACTGGCGCTGACCGGGACCGGCGATGTTTTGGAGCCTGAACACGGCACCATGGCGATCGGGTCCGGCGGCAATTACGCCTATGCAGCCGCCCGGGCGCTGATGGACACCGATAAAAACGCCGAGGAGATCGCCCGGCGCGCGATGGAAATCGCCGGCGATATCTGCGTTTACACCAACGGCAATATCGTTATCGAAACGATGGAAAGTTCCGCCAAGTGAACCTGACCGAACAGCATCTGGACACCGCTGTGTCCCGCGCCATTATCGATGCCGATCAGCGCGCGGCCCTGCTGGCGCTTGCGGCCAGCGGCGATGGCGCCTATGGCGGTCGCCAGGAAGAGCAATTCCGCTTTATTTCCGGTTTCAACGACATCTTTCTTGCCATTGGCGTCGCCCTGTTCATTGCCGCAGCGATGATGGCGGCCAATCTGTTCGGCTACACATTCCTCAGCCTTGCGGCCTGCGCCATCGGCATGTGGCTGGTTTCGGAGGTCCTGACTGCCCGCCTTCGCCGGGCGATCCCGAGCATGCTGGCATCCGGCGCATTTGCCGGCTTTGCTGTTTGGGCCAGCGCCGGTCTCATTGACGGTCTGGCGGTTGGCATGGAACCGGAGGCGCAAAATGCCGTCACGCTCTACGGCACGGCCATTGCGGGCTGCGTGTGGACATTGCTCTATTTTTTCCGCTTCCGGCTGCCTTTTTCCATCCTTCTGGTGTCCGGCGCCGTGGTCTGGCTCGGCTTTCTGATCGTCACAAACATCTTTGCGGGCCTGTCTTCGCTGCAGGAGCCTCAATATTTTCAGGAGCTGCCGGCTGCCTATGCCCTGGCGAGCGGTCTGGCGCTGTTTGGATTTGCCATGTGGTTCGACCGGATCGATCCCGATCGAACCACATTGAGAGCCGACTACGGATTCTGGCTGCATCTGCTTGCCGCGCCGCTGATCGTCCATGCCATAATGTATCTGATCACCGGCTTGCGCTTCGGCGGGCTGGATGGCGGCGCAAGCGCCGGCTCCGCGCTGCTGGTGGTCGCCCTGTTTGCCGCTCTCGCCCTTATTGCCCTGGTCATCAACCGGCGTGCGATCCTGGTTGCGGCCCTGACCTATCTTGGCGGCGCACTGTGGTATTTGATGTCCCAGTCGGAGCGGACGGCGAACAATGCGGAGCTCCTGTCGATCCTGCTGATTTCGATCTTCGTGATCGGTCTTGGCGTCGGGTGGCACGCGATCCGCCGCACACTGATACAGGTTCCGCCGCTCGACCGGCTGGACCACGCCCTCTTTTCGAAACAGGTTTAACGCCCATGACCAGCTATTCTCCGCGCGAGATCGTGTCCGAACTCGACCGCTTTATCATCGGCCAGAAAGACGCCAAACGCGCCGTGGCCATTGCCCTGCGCAATCGCTGGCGGCGTCAGCAGCTCGAAGGGGATCTGCGGGATGAGGTGATGCCGAAAAACATCCTCATGATCGGTCCGACCGGTGTCGGCAAGACCGAAATATCGCGCCGGCTGGCACGGCTCGCTGGCGCCCCCTTCATCAAGGTGGAAGCGACCAAATTCACCGAGGTGGGCTATGTCGGCCGCGATGTGGAACAGATCATCCGTGACCTTGTCGAGATCGGCATCGGTCTCGTCAAGGAAACCAAACGGGAAGACGTCAAGGCCAAGGCGCATTTGAACGCCGAGGAACGGGTTCTTGATGCGCTGGTCGGCTCAACCGCATCGCCGGCAACGCGGGAATCCTTCCGCAAGAAACTGCGTGACGGGCTGCTGGACGACAAGGAAATTGAGATCGAGATCTCCGATACCGGGTCCGGCATGCCGAATTTCGAGATTCCGGGCATGCCCGGCGCCAATATCGGCGTGCTCAACCTGTCCGATATGCTGGGCAAGGCGATGGGCCAGTCGTCCAAGAAAATCCGCACCACGGTCAAGGAATCCTACGCACAGCTGATCAATGACGAGTCCGAGAAGCTTCTCGATCAGGACCAGATCACCCAGGAAGCGATGACCATGGTCCAAAATGACGGGATCGTCTTTCTCGACGAGATCGACAAGATCGCCGCCCGGGACGGAGGCATGGGCGCCGGCGTCTCGCGGGAAGGGGTGCAGCGCGACCTGCTGCCGCTGGTCGAGGGCACGACGGTGGCGACCAAATACGGGCCGGTGAAAACCGATCATATTCTGTTCATCGCCTCGGGCGCCTTTCATGTCTCGAAGCCGTCCGACCTGTTGCCGGAATTGCAGGGTCGTTTGCCGATCCGGGTGGAATTGCGCGCACTGACCAAGGACGATTTCCGACGCATATTGACCGAGACCGAGGCCAGCCTGATCAAACAGTATATCGCGCTGATGGCCACCGAAAATGTGGCATTGAGCTACACGGAAGATGCCATCGATGCGCTGGCCGATGTGGCTGTCGAACTCAACGGCAGCGTCGAGAACATCGGTGCAAGACGGCTACAGACGGTAATGGAGCGCGTGCTCGACGAGATTTCGTTCGAGGCGCCGGACAAATCCGGCACGGAGTTCGTGGTGGATGCGGACTATGTCCGCAAACATGTCGGCGATCTCGCCAAGGATGCCGATTTGTCCCGTTACATTCTGTGACTTTTGCGCATCGGTGATCGCAAGAAGCGGTTGCGCGTATGCCGTGGCGACGCACAAGACGCTCGACATTTCAGGCAAAAAAACTAGGATCCCCCGATCAAGTCCGGGGCAACCGGTCCTTTTTGGGGGAGCGTAGGATGGTCCGCCGCCATCTGACACACATTCTATGGGTGGCATTGTCTCTTGTTCTGCTCACCGCTCCGGCGGTGAGTGCCAAGCTCATTGCCGTTCCCGAGGGCAATCGCAACGAAAGCCAGCCGGCAGTTCCCGGCGCTTCGGTCAAACGGACCAAGCAGACCAAATCGAGCTTCGACCGCAAATACGAAAAAGTTCATGCGCTGCTGAAACGCGACCGCAAGCTTCGCGCCAAGATTGCGAAGGTCGCGGACACCTACGGGATCGACCCGCTGCATATTGCCGGGGCACTGGTCGGCGAGCACACCTACAATGTCGATGCCTATGACCGGCTGCAGTCCTATTACGTCAAGGCGCTTGCCTATGCGACCGGCGGCATCGATTTCAGCTATGGCGGCGAAGACGTGGACGATTTCATTCAGCGCAGCGAATTCGACGAATGTGACACGCTGTCGGGCTCATTCGAATTGTGGACCTGCCGGGAAATCGTCTGGGAAAAGACCTTCCGGGGCAAGCGGGTCGGCGGCAAGAAATATCCGAACAATCGCTTCAGCGCCGTGTTCTTTCAACCCTTTTACGCCGGACAGACCTTTGGTCTGGGCCAGCTCAACCCGCTGACAGCCCTCAAGCACACCGATGCGGTCAACCGTGTTTCCGGCCACCGGAAGCTTTCGCACCGCAAGGGGGAAGAGGTCTACAAGGCAATCATGAACCCCGATATCACGCTGGCCTATGTCGCAGCCGCGTTGCGCCATTCGATCGATGTCTACGGCTCGATCGCGGGGTTTGACATCTCCACCAATCCAGGCATCACGGCAACACTCTACAATGTCGGAAACCCCGATCTTCGGGCGCGCACGCTGGCCCGCAAAAACCGCCAGCGCAAGGCCAAGGGGCTGAAGCCGAACTATCCGCAGGAAAACTATTATGGCTGGCTGGTCAACGACAAGATCGATGATCTGAAAGCCCTATTCTAAGTTCTTCTGTTTCAAGATCGCCTGAAGTTGGCTGATCCGGTCGGAATCAAGATCGGCGATACAGGCCGCCAGTTGATTGGCGAGAGCCGTGGCCTCAGCCGACAGGCCCGATGTGTCGATAACGACACGTGGATGCGACAGACCGGCCAGACGCTGCAGCTCTTCCGCATCATCCCAGATGACGTTGAAAAATCCGATGATCCGCTGCAGCAGTTCCCAACTTGGCTGACCGCGGTGCCCATGCTCCAGCGCCGAAAGATAGGCTGCTGAAACGCCGATGGACTCGGCCATGGATTTTTGTGAAATACCGCGTTCGGCCCGCATGCGGCGGATTGCCTGGCCGAAAGGCGTCATCGCTCCGGCTTTCTCAGTCGGACATAGAGAGCACCGTCGCCGCCATGGCCGCGGGCCGCCGGTTTGAAACCCGAGGCGAAATCCTTGAGCTCCGGCCCGCGCAGCCAGATCGGCACGGCCCGGCGCAATGCGCCGTCGGAGCCGTAGGAGGCACCCTTGCCGGTAATCACGAGGACATGGCGCAAACCCTTCTGACGGGCGCGTGCAAGGAATCCGTGCAACATGGCAAAGGCCTGATGCTGGGTAAGGCCGTGCAGATCGAGACTGGCCTCGAGCGGCAGCCGCCCACGAGCCAGTTTGCGATAGACCGATCCGTCAATGGGATTGAGATCCGGTTGACGGTCGTTTTGCTTGCGCCTTGATGGATTTTCGGTCGCAAGCGTGCTTCGCGCGGGGTTTGATTTTGGCGGTTGCTCGCCGGACGGACGGCTCACCGGCAACTGTCCGTGGTCTGAAAGCAGATCTTCCATGCGTCCCGGCAACGCATCGACCGTCCGGGCCACCTGTCCCCACAGGATCCGGTCCTCGGCGGTAAGCTGTTTTCCCTTGCGGCTCATGGGGCAAACCTGCCGGCCGCGGCATTCGGCACCAGAGCATAAAACGCCGCTGCGTGCTTGACCGAACCGGCCAACGCGCCGGCCCGCGATCCCGATCCGGTGAAAATGTCGCCGCGCGCCGCGCCGATGATCGCCGAGCCGGTGTCCTGTGCCAGCATCAGCCGCCGGAACGGTCCATCGGACAGGTGGGTCAACCCATCCGATTGAACGAAGACCGGCGTTCCATAGGTGTGGATGAAACGATCGACCGCCAGCGAGCGCCCGGCCCGCAATGGCACCTTGGCTGCCGCTATCGGACCTCTCTCAGGATCGTCCACCGACGCTTCACGAAAGAAGATGTAGGACCGGTTCTGCCACAAAACGTCATCGACACGATTCGGATTGTCGCTGAGCCATTGACGCAGGCTCTGCATGGTGACCCGGTCCGGATGCTGCTCTTTCCAGTCAATCAGAACACGGCCAATCGCAGTGAACGGGTGTCCGGTCTTGGCAGCATAGGTGACACGCCGCATGGTTCCATCCTCGAAACGAAGCCGGGCCGACCCCTGAATGTGCATGAAAAAGACATCCACCCTGCTGCGTGCCCAGGCGATTTCCAGTCCGCGGCCGTCAAGGAAACCCCGATCAATGGACCGGCGGTCGGGATATTCGACGATATCTCCGTTGGTTTTGCGGCCAAAGGCGAAGGATGGGTCGAGGTCTGCCGGTCTGTTGCTTTCGTCCAGCGCGATCAGATCATGCGGCCTCTTGTAGATCGGGTGGCAATAGCGCTCCGACCGATGGGCCGAAACCTCAAGCTCCGGCTCATAATAGGCGGTGACGAAGCCCGATCCTTGGTCACCGGTTTTGATCTCGAAGGGCTGAAAGTGGGTCTCGAAAAAAAGGCGGGCCTGTGGCGCGGTCCCGGGATTTTGCTCGACGGCGGCGCTTAGCGCGGGTGCAAGATCCTCGCAGGAAAGACCCAATGAACCGGTTTTGTAGGATTTGACTGAGGCAATATGGCGGGCGCAATCCTTCAAACCGCCAACGATCGGAGACGGATCGTCCGTCCGCCAGCCCGGCAGATGATCGAAGGAAGCCGGGACGAGAGACAGCGCCATTTCGCCGTTCCGATCAGTCTTCCGATTCGGTCGCGATCAGTTTCCAGTTCGGATCGCGTGATCGGGTATCGCGGGCAAAGGTCCACACATCGTTGACCTCACCAACACTGTCGGGATCACCATCGACAACCTCGCCACTCTTGTCATAGGTAGCGGTAATCAACTGGCTGACGATGCGCATGGTGACATGGGCCTCGGTGCCTTTCATCTCCGCCTGCACAATGTCGGCCTTGTCGATGCCCACAAAGGTCGATTTGACGCTTTCCGATTTCTGCTCCCGGTCCTTGATGGCCGACACGAAACCGTCATAGACCTCCTTGGACAATAGAGACTTGAGCGTTTTGCGATCGCCGTCGGCAAAGGCCGCGACAATCATCTCATAGGCTGTTTTTGCTCCGCCCACGAAGGTTTTGGGATCGAAGTCGGCATCGGCGGAAACGATGGCGCGAAGACCGTCATTGAGTTCGGTGCCGGGATCACAATAATCGTCGATGGCTGCGAATGTATCATCGGCCGGTTGGTCGCCATCCCTGCGCGGCAGGGTTATGACCTTGCCGTCATCATTGTCCCCGGTAACCTGCTCGCTCTCGCGGGCACTGTAGGGATCGAAGGGCGGTCTTTCATTCCCCGTCCGGCGCCCGAGCACATTGCGCAGCTGCAGAAATATGATGACTGCAGCCACGAAAAAAAAGACGGTTACAAAATCAAAGGAACCCATGCGTCCGATACCGGTAAGAAACCAAAAACGAGGTCGATGCCTCTCGCCTATTCATATAGTCCGTTGCCGGTCATCATTCAAATCCAGAATGCAGGTAACCTTAAAGCGGCGGCAACGGCCGGTGGGGCGACCTTGCAATGGCCAGGGCGACTCCCAAGATGTGGTCGAAACCCTATATCCGGTGTATGGATCACAAAGCCCGGCCCATGGCGAAACACCGGATGGGCTGAAAAGAACCACAGCGGCGGGAGAAGACAAATGCGACGTATGATGACAATGGCCGCTCCCATTGTGCCGGGAAGCGGTTGAGCATGCCATTTTCGATTGTTCCGTTTCTCCTGCTGATCGTCCCGCTGGCGGAAATCGGGGCGTTTATTGTCATCGGCCGCGAAATCGGCGTTCTGTGGACACTGGCGATGGTGTTCGTGACCGCCGTCGTCGGTTCGATCCTGCTTCGGGTCCAGGGATTTGGATTGCTTGCCCGGATCCGCGCCGAGACCGAGGCCGGTCGTGTTCCCGGGCGCGAACTGGTTCACGGGATGATGATCCTGATTGCCGGTGTGTTGCTGCTGACACCGGGATTCATTACCGATTCCATCGGCTTTTTGCTGTTCATTCCCGCTATCCGGGATGCGGGATGGGCGCTACTGAAAAACAGGATCTCCATTGTAACGGCCGGCGGGTTTGGCCGTGATTCTGCGCATCAACCGCGCAACGACCCGTCAGCGTCACGAACCATTGATCTGGACGAGGAAGATTTCCGACGCGATCCCGACTCCGATTCCCCCTGGAACAGGAAATAGCCGCTCCAGGCTCTTGCGTGCAGACGCGGGAGCCATCCGGATTTCCGGTCATCGTGACGGGCATTGAAAACCCATTCGTTTTTGGTTGTAAGGCACAGGACGAAATGGTAGCCAGTGCCGGAAAAGGGGCCGACTGCGGCCATATATTCACCATTTGAGGACAATTTGATGGCCAAGAAGCCCAGCGCAGAACAACCAACAAAAACACCGGCAGCTGCCGGCGCGGAAGCGGCCAATGGCGCAGCGCCGACGCTTAATGTGCTCGCCCAATATATCAAGGACCTCTCGTTCGAAAACCCGAACGCGCCGCAATCCCTGACCAATCGGGAAAAAGGGCCCGCCATCAACATCAATGTCAATGTCAACGCCAATCCGCTGTCGGAGACGGATTACGATGTCGTCCTTGCCCTGAATGCAGAGGCCAAGGATGGCGACAAGATCGTATTCAACGTTGAACTCGTCTATGGCGGCGTGTTTCGCATTCAGGGCTTTCCGCAGGAGCACATGCTGCCCCTTCTGTTCATCGAATGCCCGCGCCTGCTCTTTCCTTTCGCGCGTCAGATCATCAGTGATGCATCCCGCAATGGCGGCTTTCCGCCTCTGATGATCGATCCGATCGATTTCGCGCAGATGTTCGCCCAGCGCATGGCCGAAGAGCAGGCAAAGGGCAAAGTCGAGGCCCCCTCGGTCACCAACTAGTCCTTTGATTTTGTTTATGCATTCAGGTTTTGCCGATTCCGTCGAAACCTGACCTGCTTCAATACAACTACAGCTCAGACCGAGTCAGGTCTAGCCGGCCTCAGGCGGAATATGTTTTCCAAAGGGCTTTTTCGCCTAGTTCGGTGACCAGCTTTGCGTGGGCTTCGCGCTCGGCCGCTCCAAGCCGCTGTGGCAGGGGCGACGGACGCTTTCCGACGTCGACGATTTCGCCGGCGTCGTTCCGCTCGGAAGACCTGTCGCCGGTCTGCGTCAGACCGAGAGCCGCCTGGCGGCCACCATTCATCTCGATATAGACTTCGGCCAGCAGTTCGGCGTCCAACAGGGCGCCGTGCTTGGTGCGGTGCGCATTGTCGATACCGTAGCGTTTGCACAGCGCGTCGAGTGAATTTGGCCCCATGGGATGACGTCGCCGGGCAAGGGCCAGCGTGTCGATGATCCGCGCCGGATCGACGGGTGGAAGCCCGATCCGCGCATATTCGGCGTTGATGAAACCGATATCGAAACCCGCATTGTGCGCCACGAGCATTGCGCCATCGAAGAGCTCTGCCATATCCGCCACGATCTGCGAGAAGGTCGGCTTGTCCTGCAGGAACTCGTCGGTTATCCCGTGAACGGCCAGGGCTTCGGGATGGACCTTTCGCCCCTGGGCATTGATGAAGACGTGAAAACTGCGACCGGAGGGGAACTTGTTGACCAGTTCAACCCCGCCGATCTCGATCACCCGGTCATTTTGATTGTCGAGGCCGGTCGTTTCCGTATCGAAGATGATTTCACGCACCGGTGGGCTCCTGTGGCTGGCTGTTGCCGGTCAACTCATCAATGATCTTATCGATCTGGCGTCGCGTTTGTTCAAACGTTCCGGATGTATCAACAACATAGTCGGCGCGGGCGCGCTTTTGCGCATCAGGCATCTGGCGCGCAAGGATCGCGCGGAACTTTTCCTCGGTCATGCCCGGCCGCTTCATGACGCGCTGTCTCTGCAGTTCTTCGCCGCAGGAGACCACGACGATCTCGTCGACTATCTCCTGACCATTGCCCTCGAGCAGAAGCGGGATGTCGAGGACGACGATTTCTTGTCCAGCCGCGCGCTGTTTTTCAACAAATGCCTGGCGTTCCTCGGCGACCAGCGGATGGACAATCGATTCCAGCCGCTGGAAGGCGCGTTCGTCGTTGAGAACCGCCTTTGACAAGCGGTCACGGTCAACCACACCGTCTATGACGGTGCCCGGAAAAGCCGCCTCGATGGCGCCGGCAGCCCGACCGGAATAGAGCTGATGCACGATTTCGTCTGCACTGATGACCGGAATCGCCCGGTCGGCGAACATCGAACCGGCCGTGGTCTTGCCCATTCCGATCGATCCGGTCAATCCGATCACAATCATTGTCCGGTCTCCAGATCGGCGACGATCAGCGCCCGCAGCTGTTCGGTCACAGCGGGGCGAACCCCGAACCATTTTTCAAAACCCGGAACGGCCTGATGCAACAGCATCCCCAGCCCGTCGACGATCTTGAATCCTTGCGCGGCCGCCATTTCCATCAGCGGTGTGACCAGCGGCGTGTAGACAATGTCAGTCACGATGGCACTTTCATGCAATGGTGAAAAGTCAATCTGCGGCACCTTGGACCCGCCCATGCCGAGGGCACTGGTGTTGACGAAGAGGCGGGCGCCCGTCATCACCTCCGGCAGGGCCTCCAGCGGATGGGCCGAGAACCGCTCGCCAAATCGATCGGCCAATGTCTTTGCTCTGGGAACGGTGCGGTTAACGATGTGGATCTGCCGAAAACCGCGGTCCCTCAATGTCATGAGAATGGCGCGACTTGCGCCACCGGCTCCGAGCACCACGGCATCGTGCCGGCCTGACCAGCCGGGCGCGGTGCAATCCAGATTGGCCGCAAATCCATAGCCGTCGGTATTGGTTGCCGACACCGCACCATCCTCCAGCCACAAGGTGTTTGCCGCACCGAGTTCGCGTGCAATTTCATCGGGATTGTGTGAATGGGCAAATGCCGCCTCCTTGTGCGGCATGGTCACATTGCCGCCGGCATATCCCGACCGGCCATTGGCAAGCGTCTCCATGAAGCCCGGAAAACTTTCCGGCGCGACATCCACCGCCTCGTAGAGTCCATTCTGTCCATATACGTCCAGCCAGTGACGATGGATGAGTGGCGACCTGGAATGGGCGATCGGATGTCCTGTCACAAATGCGCGCGCGGGATCAGCCATCGATCGCCTCCAGGCGCCGCAGTTCCGCCAGAAGCGGCAGCAGCGGCAATCCGATGATGGTGAAATAGTCGCCCTTGATGGTGTCGAACAATTGCACACCCCGTCCTTCGAGCTGATAGGCCCCGACACTCATGAGGGCCTGTTCACCGATCGCCGAAAGATAGCGGCCGACATATCCGGGATCCAGGGACCGCATGGTCAGATCGGCGGAACTGGCGTGGCGCCAGATGGCCTGACCGTTTTTGGCAAGCACAACGGCGCTGTTGAGCTGATGTGTTTTGCCCGACAATTTCAATAGATGCTTTCTTGCCGCCTCCATGTCGGCTGGTTTGTGCAGCATCTCGTCGCCGAACGACAATGTCTGATCGGCACCGATGATCAGGGCTTCGCCGTGGTCTTCGCTGACAGCGCTGGCCTTTGCCTCGGCCAGAATCAGAGCGATGTCCTGTGGGCTGACATTGCCGGCAAGAAGAGGCGCCTCTGCCGCCCGCTCATCGATATCGGCTGGCTGGACTGAAAAGGAAAGGCCGGCATTTTCCAGAAGCGTCCTGCGAAACGGGCTGGATGAGGCGAGAATGATCTTCTGGGTCATCGTCAGTGGTTTCTCCGGTTCGACCCGTCTCAGGCACCGTCAGAAACGGGGTAGGGATCGGATCTTTGAATCTGTTGCTGTATTCAGGTTCAGTGGTTTCCGTCAAACCTGAACCGCCCTAACGGCGTTTGACGCCGAGGCCAAGGATAGCCGCGGCGGTCTCTTCGATGGATCGGCGGGTGACATCGATGGTCGGCCAGTTGTTCCGCATGCACAGATTACGGGCATATTTGAGTTCTTCGGCTATGGCCACGCGGTCTATATAGTCCTCACCGGTAAAACCCTGGGTCGAACCGAGAACCCGATTTCGCCGAACCTGGGATATCCGGTCGACGGTTGCCACCAACCCGACGATCAAAGGATGCTTTGCCGTTTTCAGAACCTCCGGCGCCGGCACATTGTAGACGATCGGTATGTTGGCGGTCTTGTAGCCGCGATTTGCCAGATAGATGCTGGTCGGTGTTTTGGATGTCCGGCTGATGCCGACCAGAATGATATCGGCCTCCTCGATATCGCCCGGAAGCTGACCGTCATCATGCTCCATTGTGAAGTTGAGTGCCTCCATGCGGCGAAAATATTCGGCATTCAGGGAATGCTGTGCGCCGACGCGGTGTTTTGACGGCGTTCCCAGATAGGACTGAAAGAGCGCCAGAACCGGATCGAGCACCGAAACGCTCGGAATATTCATCTGGTGACAGCGTTCCTTGATCCTCTCGGAAATGTCCGGATCGACAACGGTAAACAGGACGATGCCAGGTGCGCCATCTATCGTATCGAGGATCGGGTCGAGCTGCTTTTGCGTGCGTATCAGCGGATAGACATGTTCGAGCGCGCGTGTTCCGGTGAATTGCGCAGCGGCTGCCCGGCCAACGGTTATCAGAGTCTCACCGGTCGAATCGGAGATCATGTGAAGGTGGAAATAGTTTTTCGGTCGGTCCACATGATTCTCCGGGGGCTGTTGATAAACCTGGATTGATACAGGCCGGCTGCGTAGCGCTCTATCACCTATTGAATAATGACCTTTCTTGTCCACACCCCCGGGTGGTGGGAAACGCGAAGAAAGGGGCTGTGGATTGAGACTTATCAACGGGGTGTTTGGCGTTAACCACTTGTTATCCATATTTTCCAGATCGTGATCGAACAAACAACTTTCTGTTTTTGCATTGGAAATTGGAGTTATCCCTGATATCCAACGGTCAGCCGGCCAATGGCTGCGCGAGAATGCCACGGCAAATTCAGATGAAGAACCGTTGGAAAAAGTTTAATCCTCGGAACCCACCGACTCTAAGAATCAGAAGACTCTTAAACCCTCTTTTATTTTTTAATGGATGAAGGAAACGAACGTGGTCCAGAAGCGCAAAGTGTTGGAAGTGCTGGACGGAGAAACCGTTTTTCCACCCCCGGTCTGGCTGATGCGACAGGCGGGTCGCTATCTGCCCGAATACCGGGAGACGCGAAAGAAAGCCGGCGGATTTCTGGACCTTTGCTACACACCGGACCTGGCTGTGGAAGTCACTCTTCAACCGATACGCAGATATGGATTTGATGCGGCCATCCTGTTTTCCGACATTCTGGTCATTCCCGATGCGCTTGACCGCAGCGTTCGTTTCGAGGAAGGGGTTGGTCCGCTGATGAAGCCGATTGATGCTGCCGGCATTGCCAATCTGGACGGCAGCAAGCTGCTTGATCATCTCTCACCGGTTCTGGAAACCGTTGGCAGATTGCGCACAGAGCTGCCGGACGAAACGACGCTGCTTGGGTTTTGTGGTGCGCCGTGGACGGTCGCCACCTATATGATCGCCGGCAAGGGTACGCCCGACCAGGCGCCGGCGCGGCTGTTCGCCTATCGCGAACCGGCTGCCTTTGATGCCTTGCTTGACCTGTTGGCGGATCTTTCGGCCGACTATCTGAGTGCGCAGATCGAGGCGGGTGCCGATGCCGTGCAGATATTCGATTCCTGGGCTGGCGTGCTGGGCCAGACCGAGTTTCAGCGGTTCTGTGTTCGCCCGACGCGAAAGATTGTCGAAACGGTCCGGTCGCGGCACCCGCAGGCGCGTATCATCGCTTTTGCAAAGGGAGCCGGAACGCAGTTGAAAGACTATCGGCAAGAAACGGGCGCGACGGCCATCGGTCTCGACTGGACGGTTCCGCTTTCCTTTGCCAGTTCATTGCAGGAATCCGGTCCGGTTCAGGGCAATCTCGATCCGATGCGGGTGGTGGCGGGTGGCGCGGCTCTCGATGAAGGTGTCGATGCGATTGTCGAAAACCTAGGCGGTGGTCCGCTGATCTTCAATCTCGGACACGGGATAACGCCACAGGCCGATCCACAGAATGTGACGCGGCTGGTCGAAAGGGTGCGGTCAACCTAGGATCTCACGACCATCGGGGTTGCGACTACAGGGACAGGCGATATGACGGATGATCTGAAGCAGACCGATACTCGGATCGGCGGCAAGGCAGCCAGCAGGGCCCGTATGGTGCTGCTTACGATGTGTGTCGTGGTCGTGGCGCTGATGGTCTGGAACCCACCAGCGCTCTATCTTTGGCTCAAAGCGGTGCATGTGATTGCCGTTATCTCATGGATGGCCGGGATGCTGTATCTGCCGCGTCTGTTTGTCTATCACAGTGACACTCCGGTTGGCTCAGAAACGTCGGAAACCCTCAAAGTCATGGAGGCGCGGCTCTACAAGGTCATCATCACGCCGGCGATGTCGATCACCTGGATTGTCGGACTTTGGCTGGCCTGGGACGGATTCGGGTTTTCCGGTGTCTGGCTCTGGCTGAAAATAGCCGCTGTATTGGCGCTGTCTGCCGTGCATGGGTATTTTGGCGGCGCGCTCAGGCGATTTGCGAATGATCACCGCGACAAACCGGCGCGGCACTGGCGGATGATCAACGAGGTTCCGACGGTCCTGATGGTGTTCATTGTCGTCATGGTCATCGTCAAACCTTTTTGAGGCTTGCCGTTTTGTGCAGAATATGCGACAGGCATGGCACCGGATGCAATTTTCGGTGTTTCACGTGAATCGCCGGACCTGATACTCCCCTCCCCTTGCATGTGGTGATGGCCCACGGTCGTTCATATTTTCCCTACGTTCTTTTCAAAACATCCCTAGGCAAGATTCTGGAAATCCGATGCAGGAAATGAAGCTTCAAGAGCTCAAGAACAAAACGCCGACCGAACTGCTCGAGTTCGCCGACAATCTGGAAGTCGAAGGCGCCAGCACCATGCGCAAGCAGGAGCTGATGTTTGCCATTCTGAAAAAGCTTGCGGCGCAGGACATCGAGATCATCGGTGAGGGCGTGGTTGAAATCCTGCAGGACGGATTCGGTTTCCTGCGGTCCGCCAATGCCAACTATCTGCCCGGCCCGGACGATATCTATATTTCACCATCGCAGATCCGCCGCTTTTCTCTGAAGACCGGGGACACAGTGGAAGGTCCCATCCGCGGACCGAAGGATGGCGAGCGCTACTTCGCCCTGCTGAAGGTCAACACGATCAATTTCGATGATCCGGAAAAGATTCGCCACAAGACGCATTTTGACAATCTGACACCGCTTTACCCGGATGAGCGTTTCAATATGGAGTTTGACGATCCGACATCCAAGGATCTGTCGGCCCGGGTCATCGATCTCGTGGCACCGCTGGGCAAGGGCCAGCGCGGCCTCATCGTGGCACCGCCGAGGACCGGTAAGACGGTGTTGCTGCAAAATATCGCGCATTCGGTGACGGCCAATCATCCCGAATGTTACCTGATCGTGTTGCTGATCGATGAGCGGCCGGAGGAAGTGACCGATATGCAGCGGTCGGTGAATGGCGAGGTGGTGTCTTCGACCTTCGATGAACCGGCCTCCCGGCACGTGCAAGTCGCCGAAATGGTCATCGAAAAAGCCAAGCGCCTCGTGGAACACGGTCGTGACGTGGTGATCCTACTCGACTCGATCACCCGCCTTGGCCGCGCCTACAACACGGTTGTGCCCTCCTCCGGCAAGGTTCTGACCGGTGGTGTCGATGCCAATGCCCTGCAGCGTCCCAAACGGTTCTTTGGTGCGGCACGCAATATTGAAGAGGGCGGATCCCTGACAATCATTGCAACTGCGCTGATCGACACGGGTAGCCGCATGGACGAGGTCATTTTCGAGGAATTCAAAGGCACCGGCAACTCGGAAATCGTGCTTGACCGCAAGGTCGCCGACAAGCGGATCTATCCGTCAATGGATATTCTCAAATCCGGCACCCGCAAGGAAGACCTGCTTATTCCGCGCCAGGATCTTCAGAAGATATTCGTGCTGCGGCGTATCCTGGCGCCGATGGGAACAACGGATGCGATCGAATTCCTGATCGACAAACTCAAGCAGACCAAAAACAATGCCGAGTTCTTCGACTCCATGAACACCTAAAGCACAGTGCTTTAGGAAGTCCCGGATAGAAGTGCCTTTTTCAGCTCTTTCGCGTCGTTGATTGGTGGGAGACAGAGCGGGCCGTGGCATAAGAAGGCCGTGGACATTTTTTGTTTGCCGGAGTCGTATTGACCGACAGCCTGGCGGTCTCCGACGAGCCGGCGCGCCGTTTTCAGATTGCTGACAAACAAATCCATACGTGACGGATCGGGCGTAGATCTGATTGCCCCCATCATATCCTTAGCCGGATTCACCAGGATAAGCTTCTTCGGGGCTTGTATGGTCGCAATGGCGTTGACGGTGCCGCTTGCCGCCATCGGCATGTCCTTGACGCGGCCCCAAAGTGCAGCCGCCATTTCGATCGACCGGTTTGTCAGATCGGCGTCATCGGAAAGCAGCGCCAGTCGCGTCATGCTTTCCAGGATCGATGCGTTTGCCGATGGTGCGGCATCGTCCTGTTCATGCCGGGTGCGCAGGAGCACGTCGGTGCTGTCATCTGCCGTATAGAAATAACTTCCCGTTTCATCCCGGTAGTGGTCATCCAGAATGATCTGCCATTGCTTCGCCATCTCGAGATGCCGGGCATCCATGCCGCCCTGATAGAGGCTTAGAGCCGCGCCGATCATGGTGCCGTAATCGGAGGCCAGTGCCGGATAAGTCGTGACACCGTTGCACCAGGCATGGGCAAGACGTCCGTCACGCGACATGGACAGGGTGACAAAATCGAAAGCTTCCTGCGCAAGTGCCGTCCAGTCGGTGCGATCGAAATGCTGTCCGGCTTCAGCCAGGGCACGGATCATGAGGCCGTTCCAATCGGCCAGGACCTTGTCGTCGCGTTCGGGACGGATCCTCTTGTCGCGTTCCTGCAGCAGGCGCTGGCGGCCGGTAGCCAGGGCAGCTTCAGTGTTCGCATCTGTCCCCGGGGGGTGGTCCAGACGGTTGAGGATGGTTTTTCCCTCCCAGTTGCCCGTCTCCCTGATGTCGTATTGTGCGCAAAAAAGCGGTGCCTCGGAGCCAAGGATGCGATCGACAACCGTTTTGTTCCAGACATAGAACCGCCCCTCCTCGCCTTCGCTGTCAGCATCGAGACTGGATGCAAAACCGCCACCGGGCAGGCGCATCTCCCGGACCAGCCAATCAACCGTCTCTTCGATTCGGATTCGAAACAATGCCTCACCGGTTTCGCCATGAGCCCAGGTCAGACTGCGAATCAGCTGTGCATTGTCGTAAAGCATCTTTTCGAAATGCGGGACCAGCCATCCCGCATCCACCGTGTAACGCGCCATCCCGCCGCCAAGGTGATCGTAGATACCGCCATTGATCATGGCACGGAGCCACTGGAGGGCAGCGTTACGGGCGTCTGTCGCATGGTTCGTGCGCCAATGGCGCCACAGTGTTTCGAGCATGCTGGCATTGGGAAATTTCGGTGCCTGGCCGATGCCGCCATGGTTTCGGTCGATAATCGACAGAATGCCGGTTGCCTGTCTTGACAGCAAGTCCGCCGGCGGGTCGGATGGCGTTCCGCCACCGGCAAGGGTCCTGTCGAGATAGGATTTGACGGCATCGGCGTTTTTCGTGACCTTGTCCGGCTCGGCGGCGTAGATATTGGCGATGCTCCTCATCACGGAGATAAAATCCGGACGCCCGTACCGGGAAGTGTTTGGAAAATAGGTGCCGCCCCAGAAGGGTTCGCCCTTGCTGTTGAGGAACATGGTCAGGGGCCATCCGCCCTGTTCACCCATGGCGTGAAGGGCGGCCATGTAGATCTGATCAATGTCGCTCCGTTCTTCGCGGTCGACCTTGATGTTGACGAACAGTTCGTTCATGACGGCTGCCGTTTCGGGGTCTTCGAAGCTCTCATGGGCCATCACATGGCACCAGTGGCAGGCGGCGTAGCCAATTGACAGGAGAATGGGCTTGCCGGACCGGGCAGCCTCCTTTAAGGCACGTTCACCCCAGACCTGCCAATGCACGGGATTGTCCTTGTGCTGTTGAAGATAGGGGCTGGCGGAGGCACCCAGCACATTTGACAATCGGGTTTTTGACATGGGTTCCTGCGGTCGGCATTGAGTGGAAGGGCGCTGATTAGAATATGGAAACCATATTCGCATTGTCGAGTGGTGCGGTTCCGGCGGCAGTGGCCATTGTGCGGGTCTCCGGTCCGCGTGTTCGATTCGGTCTCGAAACAATCGTCGGGTTTTTGCCCAAACCGCGAACAGCGCAATTGTGCGATCTTCGCGACGGCGATCAGGCGATCATCGATCGGGCGCTGGTCCTGTTCTTCCCTGCGCCCAACTCATTTACCGGCGAGGACTGCGTCGAATACCATCTGCATGGTGGACGGGCGGTGGTTGCCGCCATGATGCGGCGTCTTGCGTCTCTTGCTGGCTATCGCAGTGCGGAACCCGGCGAATTTACCCGCCGCGCGTTTGAAAATGGGCGGATGGACCTGACAGAGGTGGAGGGCCTTGCGGACCTCATTTCCGCCGAGACTGAAATGCAACGCCGCCTCGCCCTGGATCAGACTGCCGGTGCCCTGTCGGTGCTATATGAAGACTGGCGCAGTCAGATTGTCCGTGCCCGGGCCATGATTGAAGCGGAATTTGATTTTGCCGATGAGGAAGATGTTCCCGGATCGGTGGCTGATACAATCTGGGCTGATTTGAAGAAACTGGCGGCGCGGATGCGCAACCACCTTGCAGGAAGCGAGGCTGGCGAGATCATCCGGGATGGTTACCGAATCGTTATCCTGGGCGCACCCAATGCGGGCAAATCCAGCCTTTTGAACCTTTTGGCCAAAAGGGATGTGGCCATTGTTTCGGAGGAGGCCGGGACCACGCGGGATGTTCTGGAGCTGCATCTCGATCTGGGCGGCTTTGCCGCGATCGTTCTGGACACGGCGGGTTTGAGGGATGCTGCCGGTGATGTTGAGAAGGAGGGCATCCGCAGGGCAATGACCGCGGCACAATCGGCCGATCTGATTTTGGCACTGGAGGATATGGCTAACCCGGTCGGGATCGAACTTGGCGACTTTGAACACAGCCGAATGTTGCGGGTGGGAACCAAGGCGGATCTGGTCGATGCGGATGCGGGAAAGGGCTATGATTGCCGGATATCCGTGGTCGAGCAAACCGGGATTGACGTTCTTCTTGGTTCGATCCGGCGATGTGTGGAAGGCGCGGTAGGGTCCGTCACCCATGCTTTACCAACCAGGCAACGGCATCGGGAGTATCTGGAAGGCGGGCTCAAACATCTGAAACGAGCCATCGAAGAGGTTGATGCGCCGCTCGAATTGAGGGCGGAAGAATTGCGGCATTGTGGTGATATGTTGGGGCTGCTGACCGGCCGTATTGATGTAGAGGAACTTCTCGACGTGATTTTCGGTGAATTTTGTGTCGGCAAATAGGGCCTGTGTGACACGCCCCATTCAGTGACTCACGTGAAACATATCCGTTGATGACATTGACCCAAGGGATCCCGAGCGGATGATCCCGCAGATCAAAAGCGTTTCACGTGAAACAGACTGCTTGACAAACGGGTGCGATCCGGTGAACAGAACGCTTCAATCTGGAATGGATCATGCGCAGATCACAAGAACAGACATTTGATGTAATCGTTGTCGGCGGCGGGCATGCGGGCTGTGAAGCAGCGGCCGCCGCGGCACGGCTGGGTGCGCATACGGCGTTGGTGACGCATCGACGCGACACGATCGGCGTCATGTCCTGCAATCCGGCCATTGGCGGTTTGGGCAAAGGCCACCTGGTTCGTGAAATCGACGCCCTTGATGGGTTGATGGGTCGAATCGCCGATGCTGCGGGGATACAATTCCGGCTGCTGAACAGAAGCAAGGGTCCGGCCGTTCGGGGTCCCCGCACCCAGGCAGACCGGGCGCTCTATCGGCGTGCTATGCAGGATGCAATCGCCGATACGGACAATCTCGATGTGATTGAAGGCGCGGTGGAAGAATTTGTGCTTTCAGAGGCTCGCGTCGGTGGCGTGGTACTGGCCGATGGCAAAACGCTCCACAGCGGGGCCGTTGTCCTGACCACGGGGACCTTCCTGCGGGGTCTGATCCATATCGGTGCACGGACCATCGCCGCCGGTCGCATGGGGGAAAAACCGGCAAATGGTCTTTCTAAGGCATTGCTGGACCATGGATTTGCGCTCGGCCGGCTGAAGACAGGCACTCCGGCGCGCCTGGATGGCAGAACGATCGACTGGTCACGTGTGGGCCGGCAGTCGGCGGACTCTGATCCCGTGCCGTTTTCGTTTATGACCGATGCAATTGCCACTCCTCAGGTAGACTGCGGGGTTACCCATACGACGGTTGAAACACATAGAATCATCGAGGACAACCTCCAACTCTCGGCAATGTATTCAGGACAGATCGAGGGCACCGGGCCACGTTACTGTCCGTCGATCGAGGACAAGGTGGTTCGTTTCAAGGATCGCAGTCAGCATCAGATTTTTCTGGAACCGGAGGGGTTGGACGATCACACGGTCTACCCGAACGGCATTTCAACATCCCTTCCCGAAGAGGTTCAGGCGCAGTTCCTGAAAACCATTCCTGGTCTGGAAGCGGCCCAGATCCTACAGCCCGGCTATGCGATCGAATATGATCATATTGATCCCCGGGAACTCGACGCCAGCCTGGAAACCCGGAAATTGTCAGGTTTGTTTCTTGCCGGCCAAATCAATGGCACTACCGGCTACGAGGAGGCTGGCGCCCAGGGAATCGTGGCCGGAATCAATGCGGCCCGATCCTGTTCCGGCATGCCGCCGAAAATATTCAGCCGGACGGAGTCCTATATCGGCGTTCTGATCGATGACCTGACAAGTCGCGGTGTGTCTGAACCCTATCGAATGTTCACGTCTCGGGCCGAATACCGGCTGACCCTGCGGGCCGACAACGCTGATTTGCGATTGACCCCCTGGGCCATCGACGCCGGTCTGGCCGGTAAGGCTCGAACCGAACGGTTCCGGGCCTGGGAACGAGAGATTTCCGTCCTTCGTCAGGTATTGAAGGGCCTGAGCATCACATCCACGGAAGCGAAACGATACGGGCTCCGCGTCAATCAGGACGGCACGCGTCGATCCGCCTATGACCTTCTGTCCTATGCGGAAAATGATGTTGCGCGACTGTCTTCAATCTGGCCGGAACTGGCCTCGGTGGACAAGGAAGTTGCTGTCCCGGTCGAAATCGAAGCGTCCTATGCGGTTTATCTTGAGCGGCAGATCCGTGATATCGCGGCTCAAAAGAAAGAAGAAGCCCGCATCATTCCAGAGGCTTTCGACTATGCGGACCTTCCCGGACTGTCCAATGAATTGAAACAGAAACTCACACAGCATCGACCGCGCACCATTGCCCATGCTTCAAAGATGGAAGGCATGACTCCAGCCGCGATTGCTATCCTGTTGGCAGCTCTGCGTCGAAACCACTCGACCGGCCGGGTTGTTGATTCCGGTGAAAGGCAGGCCTCATGACCACCAGACAGACCGTCGAGGCACCAATGTTCATGGCTGGTGTTTGTTCGTGCCGCGGTGGGCCCGCTTCCGCCCATGGTGCGTGACCCTTACTCTGACCTGACGGACGTCTATCCTGTTTCACGTGAAACAATGGAGCGTCTGGAGCACTTCGTCCGACTGTTCGGCAAATGGTCGAAAGCCGTCAATCTGGCCGCACCGTCGACCTTGCCGGACATATGGCGCCGGCATGTCGCTGACGGTCTGCAGATCTATGGTCTCCATCCAGGCCCGCATCGCTGGGTCGACCTCGGCAGTGGCGGCGGGTTTCCGGGCATCGTCACCGCGATTGTTTTGCTGGAGACCGATGGCGGGCATGTCGATCTGATCGAAAGCAATCAGAAAAAGGCAGCCTTCCTGCGGACGGTCCTGACGGAGACAGGTGCCCGCGGAACGGTTCATGCCATCCGGGTCGAAGAGGCAGCCCGCACACTGTCGGGCCAAACATCCGTATCGGCCAGAGCCCTTGCGGAACTTGACAAGCTGATCTCCCTGGCGTCACCCTGGCTGGAAAAGGGTGCGACGGCTTGGTTCCACAAAGGCCGGGATTATCGGGCGGAGATAGAGAATGCCCGTAGAAGCTGGGCATTCGATCTGATAGAACACCACAGTAGGATTGATGAGGCTTCCGTCATCCTGCAGATCGACCGGGTATCCAGAAGGAAGGCGGAGGGTGGCTGACGGATACGGCGGCAGATTTCCAGGTAAGTGAGATCGCAAGGGCGATAAACGAGGCGCTGACAGATGTTGGGCGAAAGAAATCGGATCATCACCGTCGCCAACCAGAAGGGCGGTGTCGGCAAGACCACGACAGCAATCAATCTGGCGACCGCGTTGGCAGCGATTGGCCAACGCGTCCTGATTATCGACCTGGATCCGCAGGGCAACGCCAGCACGGGTCTTGGTATCGACCGCCAGGACCGCCAATATTCTTCCTACGATCTCTTGGTCGGCACGGCCGGAATAGACACAGTCGTGATGCCGACCGACGTTCCCAATCTGTCGATCGTACCCTCCACCATGGATCTGCTCGGGGTGGAAATGGAAATTTCCGGACAGAGCGATCGGGTGTTCAAACTGAAACAGGCCGTCTCCGTGACGGCAGCCCGCGACTATGACTATATTCTGATCGATTGTCCGCCCTCACTGAATTTGTTGACGGTCAATGCCATGGCGGCGGCGCATTCGGTTCTCGTTCCGCTGCAATGCGAATTTTTTGCCCTTGAGGGATTGAGCCAACTGCTGGAGACCGTCGGTCAGGTTCGCTCAACACTCAATCCCGACCTCGATATCCAGGGCATTGTCATGACCATGTATGATTCGCGCAACAACCTTGCTCACCAGGTGGTTGAGGATGTGCGATCACACCTGGGCGACAAGGTGTATCGAACACTCATTCCGCGAAATGTGCGTGTTTCCGAGGCGCCCTCCCATGGAAAGCCCGCCATCCTCTATGACCTTCGATGCTCTGGCAGCCAGGCCTATCTGCGGCTTGCTTCGGAGGTTATTCAGCGCGAGCGGGAACGCAAGGCGGCATGATGACCGACCTAGATATGACAACAGACAGTGAAAAACAGCATGACTGACGAAACTTCAAAACGACGGCTGGGCCGCGGTCTCGCGGCCCTGATCGGTGAGATGGATCAGCCCGTGGGAACCGAGGATGCGCCGGCAAGCCCGTCGGACAAGTCCGTCCCGATCGAATTTGTCAATCGTAATCCCAACAATCCGCGTCGTCAGTTCGATGAGACCGATCTGCAGGATCTGTCGCGCTCTATCGCACAACATGGCATCGTCCAGCCTGTCGTGGTGCGGCCGGTTGGTGAAGGGCGCTACGAGATTATCGCCGGAGAGCGCCGCTGGCGTGCAGCGCAACGGTCGGGGCTGGCGGAAATACCGGTCATCATTCGCGATGTGGATGACAGAACCGCCCTGGAAATTGCGATCGTTGAAAATGTGCAGCGCTCGGACCTCAATCCACTGGATGAGGCGCTTGGCTATGAACAGCTGATCGGAGAGCATGGTTATACGCAAAACGATCTGGGTGACATTATCGGCAAGAGCCGAAGCCATGTGGCCAACAGTCTGCGGCTTCTGAAACTGCCGGAACCGGTCCGTGACATGCTGGCGCTTGGAAAACTGACGGCCGGACATGCCCGTGCCATCGCGTCGACCGGGGATCCGGAAAAATATGCCAATATGATCGTCACACGCGGATTGTCTGTGCGTGATGCCGAGCGGCTTGCACAAAAGGATAGTGAGCCGGCAAAAGACAGTACAACTCGACCGCCGAAGAAGGATGCGGATACGCTGGCGCTCGAAAAAATGCTGACCGACACGCTCGGCCTCAACGTGACCATCAGCCACAAGGATCAACGCGGCTATCTGAAAATCGACTACCGCTCGCTGGAACAGCTTGACGAGTTGTGCCGCCTTCTGCAGGCGGCGCGGTAGGGCAAATCAGGTTTGATGAAACGTGAAACTGACCAGGCTGATAGCCGGAGTCCATTTATCCTAAAAAATTGAAATAATTGGCTTTCTATGACAGGGCCCGTTGCCGAGACAGCCGGGCCGAGCGAAGCGCGATGGCGAGCAGGGCCTGCCGCGCTATGCTCTCCTGAAGTGCCGGATGGCGCCGCCCTTCAAGAATAGCCGATGACAGATGCTGCAGGGCATTGGCGCTTGCCTTTCCGTTCCAGCTTCGGGCCGCTTTTTCGAATATCGGTTTGCGCCGAAAATGCATGCGTCGGCCGAATTCGGCAATGACCTGCGATGCCGGTTCCCGCTGACCTTCGATGCGTCCGCGGGCAACGTCGATCATCTGAAACTGCCGCAGGCAGGCCTGTAGAACCAGAAAGACCTGTGTTCTGGAGGCAATGATTCGCGACAATGCATGATCGAGGCCGGACAGATTTCCGCTCAAAACACAGTCGACCGCTTCATCGACCGATAGAGCGGAGGCATCTCCGATGATCGCCAGGACATCGGCTTCCTCGATCCTGTCCTTGCCACGGCAATAAAGGGCGAGTTTCTGCAGTTCCCCACGGCTGGCCAGACGGTCGCCGCCAAGATTATCGACCAGCAGGCGTCTGGCATCCGCGGTGATCTGAAGGTTTTCCCGTCCGAGTTCATCGTCGATCAAAGCGTGGAGATTGCGGCCGTCATCGCCGTAGCAGGGAAGGGCCATGGAGGATGGCCCTGCTTCAGCCGCCTTGCGCAGCGCCGACCCTTTCTTCAGGTCGCCGGCTTCGATCAGCAGCACGGTATCGGCTGGCGGGTCGGCTGAAATGGCATCGAGGGCGCCGGTGATGGTCTTGTCATTTCCGGCGTTCTTCAACCAGACGAGACGATTGCCGCCAAAAAGGGCAAGGGAATTGACCTCATCGAGCAGCCGGGCCGGGTCATCCCTGATGTCCTGGCTGTCGAGTTTGACCACGGCGAAGGTATCGGCCAGATCGACATCCAGTGCTTTCGAAAGGTTCACCGCGCGTTCGGAGACCAAACCGCGATCCGGTCCATATATCAACAGGGCGCGAAACGTCGGATCGGGGCGCCGGATAAAAGCCTCTACCTCATGCGCCTTTTTCTGGGCCATCGGATCAACCCGTTTTCGAGTTACGCCGGTGCACGCCCCGGTTTACCGGCTCAGGATTGACGCGGTATCAGCGCGAATGATCTCCGCCAGCTGCTCCGCGGCCCTGTTCTCGGCATCGCGCCGGGCCCTGCGGTTGGCAAATTCCTGGGTCGTCTGGTCGTAAAACGTAACCACTTTGCGCTTGCCCTCGCCGATCACCTGCGAGGTGCGAGTGTCCGTCAGCACAAATTCTGCCGTTGCCGTATAGCGCTGAGCGGAGATGCCGCGCGACAGTTGCGAGCGCAAAATGGCGCTGGCACTGCCGGAAAAGCCCAATGTGAGCGTGTATTCGGGAAAAGCCGGTTCCCCCTTGCCGCCGGAATAAAGAAAGATCAGCCGGTTCCTGAGCTGCTGGGCAACCCGGTTGGAGACCGGCTTGATGCCGATCGATTGCAGATTGGCCGCCGTCTGGGTGTTGCTGGAATAAAGCGGCTGCACCTGGCAGGCCTGTAAAAACAGACAGATAACTGCAAAAAGAGCCACGGTCAGCCGGCCAGAGCCGGGGCGGAGTAGGTCAAACGACGACATTAACGATCCTCTGCGGAACCACGATGATTTTGCGGGGCGCGTTGCCCGAAAGCGCGGCCTGAACAACTGCCAGTTCGAGCACGGCACGCTCCACGGTCAGTTGATCGGCATCCCGGGCGATTGTCAAATCACCGCGCTTCTTGCCGTTGATCTGGACGGGAAGTGTGATGGAGTCCTCCGTCACCAGATCCGGATCGAATTGCGGCCAGGCGGTTTCGGCGATCAGCCGATTGTTGCCGTAGAGCCGATTGCACTCTTCGGAAAGGTGCGGAGCAAGCGGTGCCAGGACCGAAATCAGAATGTCCACCGCCTCTCTTAATGCAGACAGCATCGCAGCGTCGGCCTTGCCGCTGCCTGCCTGTCCCAGCGGGCCGGCCATGGTATTGACCAGTTCGTGAATACGCGCAATCGCCTTGTTGAAGGCCAGCTTATCGAAGTCTTCACCGATGTTTTTCAGAGCCTTGTGGGAGGCGCGCGACACCACGACCGCGTCGCCATGCTTTGCCGGCTTGGCATCAACGCCGCGCAGAGCGGGTGCCGCCTCGCCCAACAGCCGCCAGACACGCTGGACGAATCGATGGGCCCCTTCGACGCCGGCCTCCGTCCAGATGACATCGCGTTCCGGCGGCGAGTCGGACAGCATGAAGAAGCGGGCGGTGTCAGCACCGAATGAGGCAAGAATGTCATCCGAATCGACAACGTTCCGCTTGGACTTCGACATTTTCTCAATGGCGCCGATGGCCACTTCCTCGCCGGTGTCCAGCGCATAGGCGCGCCGCGTGCCGTCCTGATCGTCAACCCGGACTTCTGCTGGCGTCAGCCATCCGTCACTGCCCTTGTAGGTTTCGTGCACGACCATGCCCTGGGTGAACAGCCCCTTGAAGGGTTCCTTCAGGTCGACATGGCCGCAGATCTGCATCGCCCGGGTAAAAAACCGCGAATAGAGCAGATGCAGGATGGCGTGTTCGACACCGCCGATATACTGGTCGACGGGCAACCAGTTCGTCGCCGCCTGCTTGTCGGTCGGTTCGTCCTGCCAGGGCGCTGTAAAACGGGCGAAATACCAGGACGAATCGACAAATGTGTCCATGGTATCGGTTTCGCGCTGAGCCTTGCCGCCGCATTGGGGACAATCGACATCGCGCCAGGTGGGGTGACGGTCGAGCGGGTTGCCCGGCTTTTCAAAATCGATGTCGTCCGGCAGTTCGACCGGAAGATCGGATTTCGGAACGGCAACCACACCGCAATTGGCGCAATGAATCACCGGGATCGGACATCCCCAATAGCGCTGCCGCGAAATGCCCCAGTCGCGCAGACGGTAATTGATCTCGCGGCGGCCGACGGGTTCGCCTTGCAGATCCATGGCCGCCAGGCGCCGTGCGGCCTCTTCGAAGGCTTCCTTCGGGCTCATGCCGTCGAGGAAGCGGGAATTGATCATGATTCCGTCATCGACATAGGCTTCTTCGGTAATCTGAAACGTTGCCGGGTCGGCGTCCGGCGGCATGACGACCGCGGTCACGGGCAAGCCGTATTTGTTGGCAAAGTCCAGATCGCGCTGGTCACCCGACGGGCAGCCGAAAATCGCGCCGGTACCATAGTCCATCAGCACGAAGTTGGCGACGTAAACCGGTAATGTCCATTCGGGATCGAAGGGATGGCGCACCCGTATGCCCGTGTCGAAGCCCTTTTTCTCAGCGGTTTCAAGGGCCGCCACGGAGGTCCCCATGCGTCGGCATTCGGAACAGAATTCCGCCAGCTGCGGGTTTGCCTGCGCGGCCTTCTGGGCCAGCGGATGATCCGCGGCAACGGCCATGAAGGAGGCGCCGAACAGCGTATCGGGCCGGGTGGTGTAGACCTCCAGCACGCTTTCGTCCGGTGCCGCGTCGCTGGCGATGATCTCCCAGCGTATGTGCAGACCTTCCGATCGGCCAATCCAGTTCTTCTGCATCAGCCTGACCTTGGCGGGCCACTGGTCGAGGCCATCAATGGCCTCCAGAAGATCCTCACTGAAATCGGAAATCTTGAAAAACCACTGCGTCAGTTCGCGTTGTTCGACCTGTGCCCCGGAGCGCCAGCCGCGGCCGTCGATCACCTGTTCATTGGCAAGAACCGTCTGATCCACCGGATCCCAATTGACCTTGGACTGCTTGCGATAGGCCAGTCCCTTTTCCAGAAAGTCGATGAACAATTGCTGCTGGTGATAATAATATCCGACATCGCAGGTGGCGAATTCCCGCGACCAGTCCAGCGACAACCCCATGGATTTGAGCTGCCCGCGCATCGTATCGATATTGTTATGGGTCCATTGCCCGGGGTGGGCGTTGTTCTGTTTGGCGGCATTTTCCGCCGGCATGCCGAATGCGTCCCAGCCCATGGGATGCAGAACATTGAAGCCGCAGGCGCGTTTGTAGCGCGCTATGACATCGCCCATGGCGTAGTTTCGAACATGCCCGATATGGATACGCCCGGAGGGATAAGGAAACATTTCCAGCACGTAATATTTGGGGCGGGGATCGTCATTGTCCGATTCGAACAATTTTTTTTCGTCCCAGACCTTCTGCCAGCGCGGTTCGGCGTCGCGCGGGTTGTAACGTTCCATGGCCATCAATCGAGGGTCCGCTGCTGCTTTGAATTGTTTTGCGGGAGCTTCACCACGAAACCCGCCAAGCGTCAACCGTTCCGCAGGCATATTGTCGGTGCTACCGGGGCCTGATGGCGAAAGGGCTGTGTCGTTCGACTTGCCACCGGGCTGTGATCCGCTATTGCTACTGAAACCGTGCCGCCCGATCGGTGACAGACAATGACCGAAAAGCAGATGAACAGCCAGGACCGCCTCACCCATGTGAAGAACCAGATCGAAACGGCGTGCGCGCAATCCGGCCGGCCGGCCGGCAGCGTCATGCTGGTCGCCGTGTCGAAGACCTTCGGGCCTGATGCCATTGTTCCGGTCATCGATGCGGGCCAGCGGGTCTTCGGAGAAAACCGGGTACAGGAAGCGCAGCGCAAATGGCCGGCGCTTCGCGGGCGTGCGGACGATATCGAGTTGCACCTCATCGGACCATTGCAGTCCAACAAGGCCGCCGATGCGGTTGCCCTGTTCGATGTGATCGAAACGGTCGACCGGGACAAGATCGCCCGGGTTCTGGCGGCGGAAATGGCCCGGCAGAACCGCCGGCCGCGTCTTTTTGTCCAGGTCAACACCGGATCGGAGCCGCAAAAGGCCGGCGTGTCACCCGAAGAGGTGGTGGATTTCGTGCGCCGGTGCCGGGAAGACCATGGCCTGACGATTGACGGTCTGATGTGTATTCCGCCCGTCGAGGACAATCCCGGACCGCATTTTGCCCTGCTCGCCAAGCTTGCGGCCGAGGCCGGTGTCACCAGACTTTCCATGGGCATGTCCGGCGACTTCGAGACCGCCATCGCCTTCGGTGCGACATCGGTTCGCATCGGGTCGGCCATATTCGGTGCACGGACGGCTTCAAATCCCTGAAATTTGTCCGTTCGGGTGCAAATTATCGACGATTACACCGTGATTTCGATCTAAGGTCTCATTTACGGTCGCATCCGCGGGTCTGTATGAAGGGGTCCGACTGGATCGGGAGGATGTCATGAGCAGCACATATCACGCCATCTATGCGCAATGGAAAGACGACCCGGAAGCGTTCTGGGACGGTGCGGCTCAGGGGATCGACTGGTTTTCACCCTATGAGCGCGCTTTCCGGCCGGATCTGGGTGTTTACGGCCGCTGGTTTGCGGGCGGCAAAACCAACACATGCTACAACTGCCTCGATCGCCATGTGGAACGGGGCCGGTCCGACCAGGCGGCCCTGATCTATGACAGTCCCATCACCGACAGCAAGAAGACCTATAGCTTCGGTGATCTCCTGAGAGAAGTGAAAGCACTGGCTGCTGTTCTGCAGGATCTGGGCGTTGGCAAGGGCGACCGGGTGATCATCTATATGCCGATGATCCCCGAAACACCGATGGCCATGCTTGCCTGCGCGCGCCTTGGAGCGGTTCATTCCGTCGTGTTCGGCGGATTTGCGGGCCATGAACTGGCGACGCGGATTGACGATGCCAAACCGAAACTCATTGTCGCCGCTTCCTGCGGCGTCGAGCCTAACAGGATCGTCGCTTACAAGCCGATGCTGGACGAAGCGATCGAGCTTGCTGCGCACAAACCGGACAAATGCCTGGTGTTCCAGCGTCCGCAATGCCAGGCGGAGCTGCTGGAGGGCCGAGATCTCGATTTGGGTCCTGCCATGCAGGCGGCCCGAGACGCGGGCCGCGACGTGCCGTGCACGCCGGTCGATGCGGCAGACCCGCTTTACATCCTCTACACATCCGGCACCACGGGTCAGCCGAAGGGGGTCGTTCGCGACAATGGCGGCCATATGGTGGCGCTGAACTGGTCGATGAACGCCATATACGGCGTCGATCCGGGTGAGGTGTTCTGGGCCGCATCCGATGTCGGATGGGTTGTTGGCCATTCCTACATCGTCTACGCGCCGCTGCTGCACGGCAACGCAACCATCGTCTTTGAAGGCAAGCCGGTCGGCACACCCGATGCCGGGACGTTCTGGAGGGTCATATCCGAATACAAGGTCGCAGCTCTGTTTACCGCACCGACCGCTTTTCGGGCGATCAAGAAGGAGGACCCGACCGGCGCGCTGATCGACCGGTACGACCTGAGTTCGCTGCGGACATTGTTCCTGGCCGGTGAGCGGGCCGATCCCGATACGATCGAATGGGCGCGCGCCAGGCTGGATGTCCCGGTTATCGACCACTGGTGGCAGACCGAGACGGGCTGGACCATTGCCGGCAATCCGGTTGGCCTCGGCATGCTGCCGGTCAAGCTCGGCTCGCCGACGGTCGCCATGCCCGGATATGACATCCAGGTGCTTGACGATGCCGGTCACAAGGTGGATCGCGGCACGCTCGGCAATATCGTTGTCAGCTTGCCGATGCCGCCCGGTAATCTGCCGACCCTGTGGAATGCCGACCAGCGGTTCAAGGACGCCTATCTCAACGAATTTCCGGGTTATTACAAAACCGCCGATGCGGGATATATGGACGAGGACGGATATCTGTTCATCATGGCCCGGACCGACGATATCATCAATGTGGCCGGCCATCGCCTGTCGACCGGCGCCATGGAAGAGGTCATCGCCTATCACCCGGATGTTGCGGAATGCGCGGTGATCGGCATCTCTGACCGGCTCAAGGGTCAGATTCCGGCCGGCTTTCTGGTCCTCAATGCCGGCGTGGACCGCCAGGATGCGGAGATCGAGAAGGAAGTCGTTCAGCTCGTCCGCGACCAGATCGGGCCGGTTGCAGCCTTCAAACTTGCGCTGACTGTCGAGCGCTTGCCAAAGACCCGTTCGGGCAAGATTTTGCGTGGAACCATGCAGAAGATCGCCGATGGCGAGAGCTGGAAAATGCCGGCAACCATCGATGATGCAGTGATCCTCGATGAAATTACCGACGTGCTGCAGGATCGTGGCCTGATGAGTCGGTGATTCCAGCGCGGTCCCAGCTGTGGCGAAGCGCCATTGACCACCGTTGTTGAACGGTCCAGTGTCCGTTTCGAAACAGGGGATTGCCATGGACGGTAAAGTCGCGATCGTGACTGGCGGAGCCAGGGGTATCGGCTATGCCATCGCACGGCGTTTTCTGCGCGATGGCGCGCGGGTGGTCATCGCCGATATCGATGAAAAATCCGGAGAAACGGCGAGCGCGGAACTGTCGGAATTGGGTGAGGTGCGTTTCATCGCGGCTGATGTTTCCGAACGGCTCGACGTCCGCAATCTGATCGCCGCGACACTGGATGGGTTCGGCGACATCGACGTTCTTGTCAACAATGCCGGCGTGGCGCACGCAGCGGATTTTCTCGACCTGAGGGAAGCCGATTTCGAACGTGTTCTGGCCGTCAATCTGAAAGGCGCCTTTCTGTGCGGTCAGGCGGTGGCCCGCGCCATGGTCGATACGGTGAAAAACGGTGGTGAGCCGGGCTGCATCATCAATCTGTCGTCGATCAATGCGGTAGTGGCTATCGCCGATCAGGTGCCCTATTCGGTGTCCAAGGGCGGCATCGCCCAACTGACACGCGTCATGGCATTGTCGCTTGCGCCGCACGGCATCCGGGTCAATGCAATTGGACCCGGATCGGTCATGACGGACATGTTGTCGTCGGTGGTCACAGCCGGTGATGCCCGCGACAGGATCCTTTCGCGCACGCCGCTCGGCCGCATTGCCGACCCGTCTGAAATCGCCGGAGTCGCGGCGTTTCTGGCCTCCAGGGATGCGGCCTATATCACCGGACAGACCCTCTATGCCGACGGTGGGCGCCTTCCGCTGAACTATACGGTTGATGTGCCCGCCGATTGATTCGGACCCGAAAGGAACAAGCATGATGCTTGCGGCCTCCTGACAGAAGGCTGTCAGGAGAGGTGTGTCACAAGGGGACATCAAGCAAACATGGAGAGCAAAGATGTCTTCCTTCAATCCTGTAAATGCCGCCATCTGGTTCGAAATTCCGGTTAATGATCTTGCCGCGGGAAAAACCTTCTACAGTACCGTGCTGAATGTCGAACTGGTCGACATGGAGATGGGCCCCAGTACGGTCGCCATTTTTCCGTGCAAGGATCCCAAAACCGGCGTTGCCGGTCATCTATACAAGGGCAAGCCGGGGGAAGCCGGCCGCGGCAACACCATTCACCTTTCCACACCCGACACGCTCGAATCGGCCATGGATCGTGTTGTCGACAATGGCGGCAAAGTCGTATCCGACATTGTGACGATCGATGCCGGCCGTTTCGTCTACTGCGAAGATCCGGATGGCAACAGCATCGGATTGTTCAACTGAGCCGACAGCACCACCTGTCATTGTGATTCGCGCGGAATGAGTGTCGGTTCGGCCCTTTCGGCCGGATCGTCATTTGACCCGGTTGGGTTATACTTCCGCCGATACAATGCCCCGAGACCGTTCGCAAAGGGAAGGCGATGCGCCGTGCCGACCGACTGTTTCAAATCGTCCAATATCTGCGTGGTGGCCGCCTTGTCACCGCTGCCCTTCTGGCAGAGCGGCTGGAGGTGTCCGAACGGACGATCTATCGCGACATCGCCGATCTCCAGTCGACCGGCGTGCCGATCGACGGTGAGGCGGGGGTCGGCTACATCATGCGCGAAGGCTTCGACCTTCCACCGCTGATGTTTTCGCGTGAGGAAATCGTTGCCCTGGTGACCGGCGCCCGCCTCGCGCGCGCCTGGGGCGGAGCGGCAATCGCCCGGGCGGCGGAAGAGGCGCTGATCAAAATCGAAGCCGTCCTGCCCGAACGGGAGCGGCGGCAGATCGCGAAAACCGAAATTCATGCGCCGGATTACATGATGCCGGAGCAGGACAGACTGCGGTTCGATCTTCTCGAGCAATCGGCGGATCAAAGGCAGATCCTCGAAATTGAATATTTTGACGCCGACGGCGTGCCCAGCAAACGCCGGATCCGGCCCCTCGGCCTGTGGTTCTGGGGAAAGGTGTGGACGCTTGCCGCCTGGTGCGAGATGCGCGTCGACTTTCGCACCTTCCGTCTCGATCGAATCAACACGGTCAGCAAGACCGGCGAAACCTTCAAACCGGAGCGCGGCAAGATGTTGGCCGATTATTACCGACGGATGGAAAACCGATAGGGAAGCCCGTTGGTGCTATTGATCGCCGAGTTTCATATCGGGGGAATAGATTTGCCCCGATGCATATTTGGTGACCGCCTGGGCACATTGCATCTGACCGGCCTGCGCGTTGAACGCATAGGATGGGTCCCCGTGCAGCTCCCAACCGTCGTGAAGCGCCTTGCTGACCTTGTGGCAAAAGCTGGAATCGTCCGGGCCGGTCAGCAATCGATAAAGTCTCATTGCGGGTTCCTTGCATCTGTTTGTCAGGCCGCGCCGACAGGGTGTGCCGCGCCGGTTTTTAATGCCCGCGTTGACCGGCCGATGCAAGGTGATCTGCTGTTGGCAGGCCGGTGTAACGGCTGCAATCATGGCGGATTTGTCATCCGATCCGGCTTGAAATTGGACGTTGCAATCGCCACTTGCCCAAAAGGCCCGTGTTGCGGGCAAATCAACTCTGGTGGACATTCGGCCCGATTGAGAGGGTCGAAAAGCCGAAACGGGGGTTAACATGGAGAATATCCGCAAGTTCATCGTTGCGGTTGTCGGACTGGGAATTGCCGCCCTGATGATCTTCGTCATGGCGACGGTCGGTTTGGCCGTGATCGGATTGACGGTGGTTGTCGGCCTCGCCGGACTGCTGGTGGCCAAATTCGGCCCGCGTCGCAAGGTGCACAAGGATGACGGACCGCGTGTCTGGAACGACGGACACGGCAAAATCATCGACATGTAGTCTTCGGCTCGACGCCCGCATGACGATTCCACCTCGCCCTTGCCGGAATTCCGGCTGGGGACTTCTTTTTCCCCGCCAGCTTTGATACATGCATGACGAACGGCTCCATGCCGGAAAACACCGTGCCCGAAAACACCGGGTATGGGTTTGTCCCGGCACGGAAATTTGAGGTTTTCGTTATGAAGAAATTTTCCCGACTCAGCGGCGTTGCAGCGCCTCTGCCGATCGTCAATGTCGATACCGACATGATCATTCCCAAGGACTACCTGAAGACAATCAAGCGCACCGGCCTTGGCAAGGGGCTTTTCGCGGAGATGCGGTTCCATGCGGACGGTTCCGAAAATGAGGAATTCGTGCTCAACAAGCCGGCTTACAAGGAGGCCAGAATCCTGGTTGCGGGCGACAATTTCGGCTGTGGTTCCTCGCGGGAACATGCCCCCTGGGCGCTGATGGATTACGGCATCGAGTGCATCATTTCCACGAGCTTTGCCGACATCTTTTACAACAACAGCTTCAAAAACGGTCTGCTGCCGATCGTGGTGACAGCGGAGCAGCTCGACATGCTGCTGGACGATGCCTCCCGCGGCGCAAATGCGACGCTGACGGTCGACCTGGTCACGCAGGAGATTCACGGCCCCGATGGCGGTGTCATCAAATTCGAGATCGATCCCTTCAAGAAACACTGCCTGTTGAATGGCCTGGACGACATCGGTCTGACCATGGAGAACGACCATCATATCGATCGTCATGAGGACCATATGTCCAACCATCGGCCCTGGCACTAAGACCGCGACGAGCCAATATGCGCAAACTGATTACGACGGGTTCGCCGTTTGAAAAGGCTGCCGGATACTCCCGTGCGGTGGTTCAGGGGGATTGGTGTTTCGTCGCCGGGACCACCGGCTATGATTATCAGAAGATGGAAATGCCGCAGAGCGTCGAGCAGCAGACAAAAAACGCGCTCCTGACAATCGAAAACACGTTGAATGAGGCAGGGTTCTCCCTGTCGGATATCGTTCGCGCACAATATTACATCACGGATGCGGCCGATTCGGGCCGTGTGTTTCCGGTGCTGGGCGAAATTTTCGGCGAGATCCGGCCGGCCGCGACCATGCTGGTCAGCGGTCTCATTCGGCCGGAGATGCGCATCGAGATCGAAGTGACGGCCTTCAAGGGAAGCTGATTGCCGCTGCAACGGGCAAACCGGGCCGGGGCAAAAAACACAAGGAAAACAGATGACAACGCGCAAACTTCTTCTTCTTCCCGGCGATGGTATCGGCCCTGAGACAATGGGCGAGGTCAGAAAGGTCATCGCCTATATGAATGAGGCGCATTCGGCCGGATTCGAGCTGGAGGAGGGGCTTGTCGGAGGTGCCGCCTATGACGCGCATGGCCAATCGATATCCGAAGAGGATATGCAAAAGGCGATGGCAGCCGATGCCGTGCTGTTCGGCGCGGTCGGCGGCCCGAAATGGGACGATGTGCCCTATGAGGTGCGTCCGGAAGCTGGTCTGTTGAGATTGCGCAAGGATATGGAATTGTTTGCCAATCTGCGCCCGGCGATCTGCTACCCGGCGCTGGCGTCGGCCTCGTCGCTGCGCCAGGATGTGGTGGAAGGGCTGGATATCCTGATTGTCCGGGAATTGACCGGCGGCGTCTATTTCGGCGAACCGAAGGAAATTCTCGATCTGGGCAATGGCCAGAAGAGAGGAATCGACACACAGGTCTACGACACCTATGAAATCGAGCGCATCGCCGGTGTTGCGTTCGAGCTTGCCCGTACGCGGTCCAACAAGGTGACGTCGATGGAAAAGCGCAATGTGATGAAATCGGGCGTGCTGTGGAACGAAGTGGTGACGCAGACCCATCAGGCCAGCTATCAGGATGTCGAGCTCGACCACATGCTGGCCGATGCCGGCGGCATGCAACTGGTGCGCTGGCCGAAACAGTTCGATGTCATTGTCACCGACAATCTGTTCGGTGACATGCTGTCGGATGTGGCGGCGATGCTGACCGGCTCGCTCGGCATGCTGCCTTCTGCTTCTTTCGGTGCACCGGACGAAAAAACCGGATCGCGCAAGGCATTGTACGAGCCGGTGCATGGCTCGGCGCCTGATATTTCCGGACAGGGAATTGCCAATCCGATCGCCATGCTGGCCTCCTTTGCGATGTGTCTGCGCTACTCCTTCAACCTGGTTGAGGAGGCTGACCGGCTGGAAAAAGCCATCGCCAACGTGCTGGACCGGGGCATCCGCACCACCGATATCGCCGCCGAAGGGATTTCTCCGGTGGGCACGGTTGAGGTGGGGGATGCGGTGCTGGCCGAGTTCCGGACATTGATGAGCTGATAGGGGTCGCCTAACATGGGCGGCCGCCACCTGTTCGTGTGCGGTAACCGCTGAAACTGGCTGTGAATCGATGGCGCAAAACGAGTTGGATAGCGGCGACACGCCCGAGGCAAAGGCCGACCAACCGCGCCTGGCAAAACGCATATCGGAGCGATTCCGGAACAATATCTCGACCAATCGGATACTGTTGAAAAAGCGGCGGGAGAACCGGCCCGCCATGCCCCGCATTCGCGGGATCCGGTTTTTTTTCATCGTCGGCATTGCCGTTCTGCTGGCGGCGATCGTTCTCGACCTGCCGGTCGGCAATTATCGCCGCCAATGGCCGGACGACGTGCAATACTGGGCCGACCGGTTGACCGATATCGGCAAATCGACCTGGATCCTGGTTCCCACCGGTGTTCTGGTGATTGCCGGCTATGGATTGAACTGGCAGCATATTTCAAGCCGCCTGCGCCTGGCCCTGGCCAAGTGGATATCGGCCTGTGCCTATGTTTTTCTGTCCGTCGGCGTCTCGGGGCTGATCGTCGCCATTCTCAAGCGGGTGATCGGCCGGGCAAGGCCCGTTCATTTTGATGAACTCGGCGCTTTCGCATTCAAACCCTTTTCAGACGCCAGTTACGCCAGTTTTCCGTCCGGGCACTCGACAACCGCGGGCGCTCTGTTTGCGGCAATAGCGATTTTTTTTCCGGCGCTGCGCATTCCGGCGCTGATTCTCGGTGTCTGGCTCGGGTTTACCCGCATTCTGGTAGGCGCGCATTATCCAAGCGATGTGGTCGCGGGCCTGGCCTTTGGCGCCTGGTACGCCTATTTCACCGCTCTGGTTTTCGCCCGATACGGCTTCATATTCACTTACAACGAAAACGGTTGGCCGGTGCGGCGCAAGGGCAGCGAATTGATCAAATTGTGGCGGATGCGGCCAAGGAACCGGTAGCCGAACCGCTGCTGATTTCTTTGCAACCTTCATTGACTCCTGACGCCCGCATTGTAAAACGCGCCAAACGGATAAAACCATGCTCAATCGTGCTGTTCCATCGATATCGGCCTTTCACCCGGCGCAGTTCGCCGGACAGGCCTGCGCATGGGTTCGCTTCACAAAAAACACGGCCACCAAGACGACCAAAACGGTCTGACGTCTCTGGCTTGTCCGCTCTCTTCCCGGTCCAGCCGGGGATTTGAACCCGCAAACGGCCGGCGGGTTGCAGACAAGGAAGAGGGACAGGAGAACGATTATGGGTTTCAAGGTGGCGATTGCCGGTGCCACAGGCAATGTGGGCCGGGAGATGCTGGACATATTGGCGGAACGAAAATTTCCCGTCGATGAGGTGGTGGCGCTGGCCTCCAGCCGGTCGGTCGGCAAGGAGACCTCATTCGGCGACACGACGCTGAAGATCAGAAATCTGGAATCCCATGATTTCTCCGATACGGATATCTGCCTGATGTCCGCCGGCGGGTCGGTGTCGCAAAAATGGTCGCCGAAGATCGCGCAGCAAGGCTGTGTGGTAATCGATAACTCATCGGCCTGGCGGTACAATGCCGATGTTCCGCTGATCGTTCCGGAGGTCAATCCGGACGCGATTTCGGACTTTTCGAAGAAGAACATCATCGCCAATCCGAATTGTTCAACGGCGCAATTGGTTGTCGCCCTGAAACCGCTTCACGATGCGGCCCGCATCAAGCGCATCGTCGTCTCCACCTACCAGTCTGTGTCCGGCAGCGGCAAGGATGCGATGGATGAATTGTTCAGCCAGACCAGGGCGGTGTTTGTCGCGGATCCGATCGAGGCAAAGATCTTCACGAAGCGCATTGCCTTCAACGTGATTCCGCATATCGATTCCTTCATGGAAGACGGCTACACCAAGGAAGAATGGAAGGTTCTGGCAGAAACCAAGAAAATGCTGGATCCGAAAATCAAGGTGACCTGCACGGCCGTGCGCGTTCCGGTTTTCATCGGCCACAGCGAATCGGTCAATATCGAGTTCGAGAACGAGATCAGTGCCGATCAGGCCCGCGATATCCTGCGCGATGCACCCGGCTGCCTGGTGGTCGACAAAAAGGAAGACGGGGGGTATGTCACGCCCTATGAGTGTGCTGGCGAGGATGCCACCTATATCTCCCGCATCCGCGAGGATGCGACCGTCGAGAACGGCCTTAATCTGTGGGTCGTTTCGGACAATCTGAGGAAGGGCGCGGCGCTCAATGCCATTCAGATCGCCGAACTTCTGGTGGCGCGCGGGCTGATCAATGCCAAGGGTCGTGCGGCCTGACGCCGAGCCGCTGATATCGAACCGCCAGTGTCCGGTCGGATTGACCCGGCCGGACAGCTGATCCATTCATGAATTATGAACCATATCGAGTGCATATTCCGATGCGCTTTGTTGAAACGGGTTGTTTCGGACCCGGGTTGAAACGCTGTCGCCGACGGAAACGCGGGTCGTCCTTGCGGTCCTTGCAGTCAACAGGGTCCTATTGATTTTTGATATTATTGACACAGCTTGCTGGTATCTTGGCGAACATGACGTCATCGGCTATGCGGGAATGGCGGCGCGGAATTGAGTTTGATGGAAACTCGACCTAAAATCTCAGAATTGAACCATTCGAATCAAGGGGTGCGCACGTGAACAAGGGATTGATGAGTGTTGGTTTGGCGCTGTGTGTGGGCGCCATGACATTGCTGGCGGCAAGTCCACCCGCCCATGCGGCAAAATGCGGAAACACTTCGGCCGGCTTCAACAAATGGGTTGAGGCGACCAAAAAGGAGGCTGCCCGCAAAGGATTCAGCCAGCGGACGATCAATGCGACGCTCGGCAATGTCTCCTATCGGAAAAACACCATCCGGCTTGACCGCAGTCAATCCAGTTTCAAACTGTCGCTCAAGCAGTTCATGCAAAAGCGTGGTGCCAATGCCATTGTTTCTCGCGGCAAGAAGCTGAAAAGGCAAAATTCCAAACTGTTTGCCAATATCGAGCGCCAATATGGCGTGCCGCCCGGCGTGTTGCTGGCCATCTGGGGCATGGAAACCGGCTTCGGCGGCTATACGGGCAAGGCTGACATCGTCACCTCACTGGCCTCTCTGACCCATGATTGCCGGCGTTCGGGCTTCTTCAAACCCAATCTCATGGCTGCCTTGCTGATCATTGACAAGGGCTGGATTTCCCGGAGCCGGATGCGCGGTGCCCGCCACGGCGAGATCGGACAGACCCAGTTTCTGCCATCCAACTATCTGCGCTTTGCCGTCGACGGCGATCGCAATGGACGCGCCGACCTGTTGCGTTCGCGCACGGATGCGCTGATGTCGACAGCCAATTATCTGCGCGGCTATGGATGGCGTCGCGGTGGCGGTTATCAGCCGGGGCAGGCTAATTTCCGGGTGATACAGGCGTGGAATGCGGCGGGTGTCTATCAAAAGGCAATTGCCATCATCGCCCTGCAGATCGACAGTTGAAGCAGAAGTGCCTCGGACCCGGACAGGGCTTAGAGCAAATTCAGGTTTTGGCGGAATCGGCAAAACCTGAATGCGTCAACACAATAAAGGGCCGGCGCCGTTGTCCCGTTTCTGATAAAACGTGAAACGGTTTAGTCCAAAACGCTCTGCGGTGATCTGACGGATTGAGGTGCGGGACGGGTGAAGTCACCCGTTTTGGCATCCATGATCCACAACTCGCCGGTCGAAATGTCGAACCAGGCGCCGTGAACGGTCAGTTTCTTTCTGTCTTCCAGTATTTTGACACAGGGAAATGTGCGCAGGTTGTTGATGGAGTTGCGGATCGAAATGCGCTCCAGCGCGGTCTGACGTTCGGAACTCGTCAGCACCGTGCTGTTTTGTATCTCAGCCACCACCGGGTTGAGCAACCCCATCCAGCGGCCAATGAAATCCCCCGGTGACAGGGGTTCGTCGCTTGGGTCGAGGGCGGCGGAGATCCCGCCGCACCGTCCGTGTCCCATGACAACGATATCGCGCACGCGTAGCGACTGGACGGCATATTCAAGCGCCGCCGATGTCGAATGATACTCGCCGTCCGGCGCATAGGGCGGCACCAGATTGGCGACGTTGCGGACGACGAACAATTCTCCCGGACCGGCATTGAAGACCGTCTCAGGTGCGGCGCGTGAATCACAACAGGCAATGATCAGGGTTTTCGGGCTCTGTCCGATTTCAGCCAGGCTGCGGTAGCGGGCGCTCTCTTCGCTGTAACGGCCGGTCATGAACCGGCCATAGCCTTGCAACAGCTTTTCGGGAAACTTGGGGGCAGTACCCATTCATCTCATCCATTCTGCGCAGGTGTAGTGGCCATCCGAGCAGGTGGACAGGTGCCGACAACCATCCGGTTTTCCAGCATTTGATCCCTCCTGGCCAATCAGAATTGCATGCAATGAATGGGTGCCAATCCTGATCATAACGGCCTCATTTGCCTTCGGAATACACCAGATGGCGTGTTTGCACCATGGCAAAGGGGCGCATCAGGCTTGCAGCGTTGCTCTCGAGGGTCAGTTCGTCGGCGCCGCTCTTGGCGGTGCGTGCGAATATTTCGAACACCGAGGCGGTCGCGTTGCGCAGTGCATCCTCGTTATTTTGCCCGTTCATGACATGAGCGAGAAACACTGCTGCCAGCAGATCGCCGAGACCATTTGGCGGGTTCGGCATTTCCTGATGTTCAGCCATGATCGCACCGTTTGCCGTCCAAAGCAGATTGCCGGTCGCGCCGGCCATCATCGCAACGGCCGAGGTTGTGAGCACGCGCTCCGGGCCGAGCGCCGCTGCCGCGCGCAGGTTGGATGGCGTGTCGTCGATCTGTGTCCCGGTCAGCCATTGCAGCTCATACCGATTGGGCGTGGCGATAGAGGCTTTCGTCATGAGATGATCGCGAATGGCCAGGGCCGTTTCCTCAGGCACATACAGGCCGCCATGATCACCGATCACCGGGTCGCAGACATAGAGCGTGTCGGGGTTTTGATGACGAACGGCGTCGACAAGCCTGGCAATATCGGCGGCCTGCTCCGGCCGACCGAGATAGCCGGTAAGCACGGCGCCCACTTCGCCGAGCCATGGCGCCCGGCAAAGATCGTCGATCATGGCGCTGAAATCGGCTTGTGGAATGACCGACCGGGTTGCCGGCCCGTGTCCGGGATGCCACGGAAGCAGCACGGTCGGCAGGGCCCATACGGGGTGGCCCAGCGTTTCAAGTGCGAAAACGGCGGCCCGGTTGCCGACCGAGCCCCTGACGACATGGCTCGACACGACAAGAACCGCACGACGGTCCGCCGCAGCATGGGGGGTGGTGTCTGTCATGGAAGACCTTATGCCGATCAAACTCACCCATGCTCATAATTGCTTTTTGCCGCATCGGCTAGGGTGATGAGCGTCTGAATTGCGTGCGCCCCAATTATTGTTTCCCGGCAAAAAAAGGGTGGCGTTGCCATTCGGCAGTTTTCCTCGCCCCGTGCCTCTTGTATGTTCGCGGGCGAATCTCAATTGATGCGAAGCCGGGATGACAGGAATGATTGCAATCGGAACATCACATGCGGGCGCGCCGAGATTTGGCGCCGTCATCGTCATGATCGCCAGCCTGCTGGCCCTGTCCGGGTGCGGGATCAATGCCATTCCGACCTATGAGGAACAGGCCAAGGCCGCCTGGAGCCAGGTGCTCAACCAGTATCAGAGACGGGCTGATCTCATTCCCAATCTGGTGGAAACGGTCAAGGGTTTTGCGGCACAGGAGCGGGACGTGCTGACATCCGTCACCGAAGCCAGGGCCAGGGCCACGTCGGTCCAGATCCCGTCGGACATTTTGACCGACCCGGCGGCCTTTCAGCAATTCCAGGAAAACCAGTCGGCGCTCACATCGGCGCTGTCGCGGCTGCTGGCCATATCGGAAAGCTATCCGGACCTGAAATCCAACCAGAACTTTCTGGCGCTGCAATCGCAGCTCGAAGGCACCGAAAACCGGATTGCAGTGGCCCGGCGGGACTACATCGAAGCGGTCAGGCTCTACAATACAGAGCTGAAAACCTTCCCGGGTCGGTTGTGGGCATCCTTCTTCTATTCGGATGCTGCGCCCATGCAGACCTTCACCATCGATGCCGCATCCCGCGAACTGCCGAAGGTCGATTTTGACTGATCGACCGCAAGGTCTGTGGACCGACGGCGCGGCCATACGCGCCGTGCTGCGCATCGCGCTGCTGGGGCTTGTGCTGCTTGTCACCGCCATTGCCGCACCGGCGCAGGATTATCCGGCTCTGTCGGGGCGGGTGGTGGATCAGGCCTCGATCCTGTCGGCGGAAACTGAAAAGCTGCTGACGGAGCGATTGGCCGCCCATGAGCAACGGTCGTCCGACCAGATCGTCGTGGCGACGATCAGCGATACGGGCGGCGACTCTATCGAGGCCTACGCAAATCGCCTGTTCCGGCACTGGGGTCTTGGTCAGGCGGAAGAAAACAACGGTGTTCTTCTGCTCATCGCGCTCGATGACCGAAAGATGCGTATCGAAGTGGGATATGGCCTTGAAGGAACATTGACCGATGTCCTGGCCAAGCTGATCATCGACAATACGATCGTTCCGCAGTTCCGGACCGGATCCTATGAGGAGGGCATTCGCCGCGGTGTGGACGATATCATCGCCGTTCTGGAGGGCGATGAGGCCGAGTTGCGCGCCCGGGCTGAACGCAATGCGGACCGCTCGGGCAGCGGCCCCGACCTCTTCGGCTGGATCTTCATTGCGATTTTCTTTTCAATCTTTGGCGGCATGTTCGGCTTTGCGCTGCTGGCACCGATTTTCGGCAAGAAGCTCAGCCCCGGGAAATATGAATGGCTGGGCATGCGGGTGACCTATGGCGGATCGTCCGGCGGACGGTCTTCCGGCTGGAGCGGCGGCTCCAGAAGCTCCGGCGGGTTTTCGGGCGGCGGCGGATCATCAGGGGGCGGAGGCGCGTCGGGCGGATGGTAGTTTTGACCGAAGAAGAACATGCCGGCGTTTCGCAGGCCGTCAAGCAGGTCGAGCGGGACACCAGCGGTGAAATCCACTGTGTCGTCTGCCGGCAGAGCGACGACTATTTTCTGGCCGCGGGATTCGTGCTGGCCTGTATGGCCATGGGCGTGACCTTACTTATGAGCTGGCTATCTTTCAGATTCTGGTTCGATATTGGCGCTGTGACCCTGACCTTGATACAGGTCGTGGCCTTTGGCGCCGGCCTCGTCATGATCCGCTTCTGGCCGTCGCTGTGCCTCAGACTGGTGCCGAAATCGGTGCGCTACAAGCGGGCCCATGCCAATGCGGTTCGCCAGTTCCTGGCGCACAATATCCACGCCACGGAGAACCGAACCGGAGTTCTCGTATTTGTGTCTCTGGCGGAGCGATATGCGGAGGTCATAGCCGATAGCGGCCTGACGGAGCATATCGACCAGGCGGAATGGAACCGTATTGTCGGTGCGCTCACGGCCGGTGTGGCGCAGGGCCGGCTTGCCGATGCCCTGATTGAAGCGGTGCAACAGGCGGGTGTCCTGCTGATCCGGCATTTTCCGGCCGGGCCCGAAGACCGCAACGAATTGCCCGATCACGTGGTCGAGATCTGATCGGTCCTGCTATGGACCTGACAGGTTCTAACGGGCCATGGCGTGATAGTCGTCGTTAGGCTGCATGTCCGTTGCGGCCGCCATGCGATTTGACATGTTGAAGAATGACGCCGTCGCTGCAATGTCCCAGATATCGCGATCGGAGAATCCGGCCCGGCGCAGGGCTTCGCGGTCCTCTTCGACTATTCTGTCCGGTGTTTCGGTGAGTTTTACGGCAAAATCCAGCATGGCGCGCTGGCGCTCATGGAGATCGGCGACGCGATAATTCATCACCATCTGTTCCCCGAGGGCCGGATTGCCGGAAATCTGGCGGATGGCCGCACCATGCGCAGCCAGGCAGTAATAGCAGTGGTTGACCGATGAAACGGTTACCGCAATCAGTTCCCGTTCGAGCTTGCTCAGGCCGGAATCGCCGAGCATCAGATCGTTGTAGAAGGTGGAAAAGGCCTGAAGCTTCGCCTCGTCGAACGCATAGGCGAGCAACACGTTGGGGACCATGCCGAGCTTCTCTTTGCATTTGTCGAAATAGGCTTTCGTTTCCGCGCTCAGCTCCTTGCTGGGCGGCAGATTCAATGCCGTGACCTGCTGCTGCTGCTTGCTCATTTCAATCTCCGGTGTTTTTTGTTTTCCAGCGCATAATTCAATCGCTTCCCGTCGCAGTTCTGCTACCATCCGGCCTTGGACCAAGTCCAGACTGCATTGCCGGGAGAGAGTCATGGGTATGCGCCGTCACCCGAAACGTGACAAACAAATCGCCAGAGTTGCGGAAATTCTCAGGAAACAAAAAAAACCAACCATCGATCCGAACACGCTGTTCGGACGGGTCAGTGCCGACGACGTTCTGGCCTATCGACCGGAATCGCTGGCCGCCGCCGCCGGTGACGCCTACCGGCAATTGCGCGCCTGGAACGGCAAGGGCGTTTACATCAATGTCGAGACGGTAAGCGGCGTCGAACTCGCGGGCCGACCGCTCACCCTGGTGACAATCATCGACGACAACATGCCGTTCCTGTTCGATTCCGTGATGGGTGAGATATCGACATCGCATCGCGAAACCTATCTGGCGGCGCATCCGATCCTTTCCGTCAGCCGCTCGAAAGGCGGCCGGGTCGATGATGTCGAGCTCTATGTGGCGGGTGAAAACGACGATGACCGATCGAAAATCAGTCTGATCCAGGTTCACCTGCCGCATCTTACGGATGCGGCGATCGAGACGCTCGAAATCAATCTGGCGAAGGTGCTCGATCAGGTGCACAGGGCTGTCGCCGAGTGGCGGCCGATGCTTGACAAGGTGGACAGTGTGATCGCCGAACTGGAGGCTTCCAGCGCGTTTCACAATGTCGCCGAGCGGGACGAGGCGCTGGCGTTTTTATCCTGGCTGCGCGACGACAATTTCACCTTCCTGGGCATGCGCGAATATCACTATCGGGGAACCGGCCGTGACGCGCAGGTCGAACAGGCGGAAAAGACCGGGCTTGGAATTCTGTCCGATCCGGATGTGCATGTCCTGAGGCGCGGCAGGGGCCATGTCTCGACCACGCCGGAACTGCTTGCCTTTCTGCAGGGGCCGGATGCCCTGATCGTCACAAAGGCTAATGTGAAGTCGCTCGTTCACCGGCGAACCTATATGGATTACATCGGCGTCAAACGCTATGATGAAGGCGGCCGGGTGACCGGTGAATTGCGCATTGTCGGCCTCTTTACATCGACCGCCTATACCCGCTCCGTCACGCGCATTCCGCTGCTGCGTTCCAAGGCGGAGGCCGTCGTTTCGAGTTTCGGTTTCGATTCAGGCAGCCACTCGGGAAAAGTTCTGCTGAACGCCCTGGAGAGCTACCCACGCGATGAACTGTTTCAGATCGATGTGCCGATGCTGGCCGGGTTCTGCGAACAGATCATCGAATTGTCGGACCGGCCGCGCGTTCGTGTCCTGCCGCGCATCGATCGGTTCGACCGGTTCGTTTCGGTCATGGTCTATGTTCCCCGCGACCAATATGATTCCGATGCGAGAGAGCGGATCGGCGCCTATCTGAAATCCGTCTATGACGCACGTCTTTCGGCCTACTATCCGGCCTTTCCCGAAGGCGGCGTGGCACGGGTGCATTTCATCCTCGGACGATCCGCCGGAAAAACCCCGAGGGTGACACAGGACGCGCTGGAGAGCGCGGTTCAGTCAATCGTCACCCGGTGGGAGGACCAGTTCGCTGCGCTCGCCGGAGCCGAGGGTCTTGCGCTGCATACATCGGATGCCTATCGGGACAACTTCGCGCCGGAGGAAGCCGTCGAGGATCTCCCGAATTTTCTCTCCTGCTGCGATGAAATCCCGATCTGTATCGATTTTTATCAGCGCGATGGCGAGGCCAGCGAACATCTGTCCCTGAAGATCTTCCACCTTGATGAGCCGGTGGCGCTTTCGCGGCGTGTGCCGCTGCTCGAGAATCTCGGCTTCAATGTGATCAGCGAACAGACCTTCGACCTGTCGGTCGGCGCCGATGTGACGGATACCCGCAAAGTGGTGCTCCACAATATGGAGCTGGTGCACCGGGAAGGCCTGGCGGTCGATCTGGCGCAGCTCGTGCATCTTCTCGACGAGGCGTTTCTGTCGACCTGGTTCGGCCGGATCGACAATGACGGGTTCAACCGGCTGGTGATCAATGCCGGCCTGTCGGCCCGCGAGGTAACGGTCCTGCGCGCCTATGCGCGCTATCTCAGGCAGGCGGGAATATCGCTTTCCCAGGGCTACATTGCGGACACCCTCAACCGATACCCGGAGATTTCCGCCGAATTGTTCAGGTTGTTCCGAAACCGGTTTGACCTGAAGGTCAGCGCCAGGAAGCTGGAGCAGCGGTCCGAGGAGATCCTGGCGCGGATCGAGGAGGAGCTGACGCGGGTTCCCAGCCTCGATGACGACCGCATCCTGCGCCGCTACGTCAATGCCATATCGGCAACCCTTCGTACCAACTACCACCAGGTGGAAAATGACGGGTCGCCACGCAAGACGCTGGCGTTCAAACTCGACCCGCGTGCACTGGATGGCCTCCCCGAGCCACGCCCCTATCGGGAGATCTTCGTCTATGGCGCCGAGGTGGAAGGCGTGCATCTGCGGTTTGGTCCGATCGCGCGCGGCGGTTTGCGCTGGTCCGACCGTGCGGAGGATTACCGCACCGAGGTGCTTGGCCTGGTCAAGGCGCAGCAGGTCAAGAACGCGGTGATCGTACCGGTCGGATCGAAGGGCGGATTCTATCCCAAGGCGCTGCCGGCCGGCGGGACCCGCGACGATGTGTTCGCGGCCGGCCGGGAGGCCTACAAGACCTTCATTTCAACGATGCTTTCGGTCACCGACAATATTGTCGATGACATGGTGGTCCAGCCTGAAAGAACCCGCTGTCACGACGGGGACGACCCGTATTTTGTCGTTGCCGCCGACAAGGGCACCGCAACCTTTTCCGATACGGCCAACAGCATCAGCCAGGCCCATCATTTCTGGCTGGATGACGCCTTTGCATCGGGCGGATCGGACGGATACGACCACAAGAAAATGGGGATCACCGCGCGCGGCGCATGGGAGGCGGTCGAGCGGCATTTCCGTGAAATGGACATCGATATCCAGAAAACCGAATTCACGGTTGCCGGCGTCGGCGATATGTCGGGCGACGTGTTCGGCAACGGCATGCTGCTGTCGCCGAAAATCAAGCTGGTGGCTGCCTTCGATCATCGCGACATAATCATCGACCCCGATCCCGACAGCGCGAAATCCTTCAAGGAGCGCAAGCGGATGTTCGGCCTGGGTCGGTCCAGCTGGCAGGATTATGACCGATCGGTTCTGTCGAAGGGCGGGATGATCATCTCGCGCGCCGACAAATCCGTGCAACTGACCAGCCAGGCTGTAGCGGCCATCGGCATCGGCAAATCGGTGGCAACGCCGTTCGAGATTCTCACCGCGATCCTGCGCACACCGGTCGATCTTCTGTGGTTCGGCGGAATCGGCACCTATGTCAAGGCGGCGGGTGAAGCCGATGCCGACGTCGGCGACCGCGCCAATGACGCCATTCGCGTCACCGCCGATGAGGTCGGTGCGCGGGTGATCGGCGAAGGGGCCAATCTGGGCGTTACCCAGAGAGGGCGCATTGCCTTCAACATGCGGGGCGGCCGGTGCAACTCCGATGCGATCGACAATTCGGCCGGCGTGAATTCCTCGGACCTTGAGGTCAATATCAAGATCGCGCTGGCCAGTGCCATGCGCGATGACCGGCTGACGCTGGCCAACCGCAACAAATTGCTGGAATCGATGACCGATGAAGTGGCCGCGCTGGTGCTGCGCAACAATTACCTGCAGACATTGGCCATATCGCTGGTCGAGCGACGCAGCGCCAGGGCGACCGGCGATCTGTTGCGGCTGATGAACCGTCTGGAGGCGGATGGCCATCTCGACCGGGCCGTCGAGACCCTGCCCGATGATCAGGCCCTGGCCGAGCGAATGGTGGCCAGCAAACCGCTGACGCGGGCCGAGATCGGCGTGCTGCTGTCCTATGCGAAAATTGTGCTTTTTGATGATCTGACGGGCAGCGATCTGATGGACGACCCCTATTTCGATTCCACGCTGATCGACTATTTTCCGAAGCGCATGCACAAGAACCATGGCGCCGATATTCGCGGACATCGGCTGCGGCGGGAAGTCATCGCCACGGTGCTGGCCAATGACGCCATCAATCGGGGGAGCCCGATTTATGTCAGTCGCCTGGTGGATGCGACCGGCATGCTGCCGGCCGACATCGTCAAGGCCTATGTGATGGTGCGAGACGGGTTGAGCCTGCCGGATCTGTATGACGCCATCGATGCACTGGACAACAAGGTGCCCGGCGAGTTCCAGAACGAGCTCTATGCCGGTGTCGGCCATGTGATCCAGACGGTGTCCAGATGGGCGCTGAAAACGGGGGTCAATCGCCAGCCGCTCGCGGCGACGGTCACGGCGATGCGCAAAGCCGTCACGGCCATGGATTCGACATTGCCCTCCCTGTTGCCCGAGTTCATGAAGCAGGAGGCCGGTGACTGGTATCAGCGCTCGGTGGGCAACGGCGTGCCGCAGAAGCTGGCCAGGAAGCTGTCGCAATTGCCGGCGCTGTCGCTGCTGCCTGAAATCATGCAGGTTGCCGGCGATGCCAAGGCCGATCTGAAAAAGACGGCGAAGGTTTATTTCGGGGTCAGCGATCTGTTCCGCATCGGACGCATCGATCTGGCGGCTCACCGGGCGACGATTTCGGATCACTATGAGGCGCTTGCGGTCGCCCGCAGCCTCGACGAAATCAATGCGGCGCGGCGGACGATTACCCGCACCGCGCTGGAAAAATTCGGCAGGCAAAAGGATCCCGTTGCGACGTGGCACGACAATGACCGGGTCCGCATCGACCGCGCCCATGAACGCATCAGCGCGCTGATCGAGGGCGGCGAGATCAATGTCGCACGATTGACGGTTGCGGCCGGCATGATGGGTGACGTGGCCAGGGACAGGAATTAACGCGGTCTGCGATTGCGTTTGAGGGAACACACATGACCGACCAGGCTATTGCCGACGGGAGCACCCATGCCGACCGCAAGGGTATATTCGGATGGATGATGTTCGACTGGGCCACGCAGCCCTTTCACACGCTCATCATCACCTTTGTCTTTGCGCCCTACTTCGTGGCGCATGTGGCCGAGAATGCGGTGAAAGGGCAGGAAATATGGGCCTATGCCACCGGCTTCGGCGGGCTCGCAATTGCAGTCATGGCGCCGATACTGGGTGCCATCGCCGACAGCACCGGACCGAGAAAGCCTTGGATACTGGCGTTCTCTATCCTCGGTGTCGTCGGCAGTTGGATGCTCTGGTACGCGGCACCGGGCAGCGAGAGCATCGGCCTTGTGATGCTGGCGCTTGTGATCGCACTGTTCGGCATGGAATTTGCCGCAGTATTCAACAATGCGATGATGCCCAATCTGGTGCCGCGTTCGCGTTTGGGACGGTTGTCCGGGTCGGCATGGGCACTCGGCTATGTCGGCGGCATCGTGTCGTTGATCATCGTGCTCGGATTTCTGTCGGCGCAGCCATCCACGGGCAAGACATTGCTGGGCATTTCGCCGCTCTTCGGCCTCGAACCGGCAAGCCATCAGGGTGACCGGGCGTCGGGTCCGCTGACCGCAATGTGGTACGTGGTTTTCGTCCTGCCGATGTTCCTGTTTACGCCCGATGCGCCAAAGCGAACTGCGGCCAGGGGTGCCATCGTTCAGGGACTGAACCGGCTGTGGCAGACGCTACGCGAACTGCCCGGACAAAGGAGCTATTTCGGCTATCTGATATCCAGCATGCTCTATCGAGATGCGCTCAACGCGCTGTATGCTTTTGGCGGGATCTATGCGGCCGGCGTGCTTGGATGGCCGGTCATCAAGATCGGCGTTTTCGGAATACTGGCCGCGCTGACCGGAGTCCTGGGCGCGTGGGCGGGCGGGCAGGTCGATGACCGGTTCGGGCCCAAAACCGTGGTGAACGCAAGCATCCTTCTCTTGACGCTGTGTTGCGTGCTCGTGGTCTCGACATCGCCGACGGAGGTTCTGTTCATGCCGGTTGGCACTGAAGCAGCGCCCTCCGGACTGCCGGATATCGTGTTTTACATAGCCGGCTGCATTATCGGCGCCGCCGGTGGTGCGCTGCAGGCCGCCTCGCGGACGCTGCTGGTGGACCAGGTGCCTGCCGACAAGGTTACCGAAGCCTTTGGGCTCTATGCGCTCTCCGGCAAAGCCACAACCTTCATCGGACCGTTGCTGATTGCCCAGGCCACCGGCCTGTTCGACAGCCAGAGACTGGGCGTGACGCCGGTGATATTGCTGTTTGTGCTCGGCATCGCGCTCCTGCCGATGGTCAAGAGCAGGCATGGCCTGGCGTCATAGACCCTAGTGGCGAAAATGGCGGGTGCCGGTGAACAGCATCGCGATGCCGGCTTCGTTGGCGGCCTTGATCACATCATCGTCGCGCATCGATCCGCCGGGCTGGATAACGGCGGTGGCGCCGGCCTCGATTGCCGACAGGAGCCCGTCGGCAAAGGGAAAGAAAGCGTCTGACGCAACAACCGATCCCTTTGTCGCCGGTTCATCGTGGCCGACGGCCAAGGCGGCATCTTCCGCCTTGCGCGCCGCGATGCGGGACGAATCGATGCGGCTCATCTGGCCGGCGCCGATGCCGACCGTCGCGCTGTCCCTGGCATAGACGATGGCATTGGACTTGACGTGTTTGGCGACACGGAAGGCGAATTTGAGATCGCGCAATTCATCCTCCGTCGGAGACCGGTCGGTGACGGACGTCAGGTCGAGATCGTCGACAATCGCATTGTCACGCGACTGTATCAGAAGACCGCCGGCAACGGTTTTTGCAGCCAGGCCCGGAGCGCGCGGATCGGCGAGGCGTCCCGTGGTCAGCAGCCGCAGATTTTTCTTCGTCGCAATCAGGTCCCTTGCCGCGGGCGTTGCGTCCGGCGCGACAATCACTTCGGTAAAGATCTTGATGATCTCGGCCGCCGCCTCTTCGTCGAGAATCCGGTTGAACGCAATGATACCGCCAAAGGCGGAAACGGCATCGCAGGCCAGCGCTTTGCCATAGGCGTCGGTAAGGGTGGCGCCCATCGCCACGCCGCAGGGATTGGCGTGCTTGATGATGGCACAGGCGGCGCCGGCCTCGGGCGCGAATTCGCTGATCAGTTCGAACGCCGCATCAGTGTCGTTGATGTTGTTATAGGAAAGCTGCTTGCCCTGATGGAGGGTTGCCGTTGCGACGCCGGGACGGTTTTCGCCGGTGGCATAAAATCCGGCCGTTTGATGCGGATTCTCACCGTAGCGCATGACATCCTTCAATGTACCGGCCAACGCCCGGTGACGGGGCGCCTCAATAGATAATTCGCCGGCAAACCAGTTCGATATTGCCGTGTCATAGGCTGCTGTCCGTGCATAGGCGCCGGCGGCCATCTTCTGGCGAAAGGCATAGCTCGTCGCGCCATCATGGGCATCGAGTTCGGTGATCAGAAGCGAGTAATCTGCGGCGTCGGTGATGATGGTGACATAGGCGTGATTCTTGGCGGCGGCGCGGATCATGGCCGGACCGCCGATATCGATGTTCTCGACGGTTGTCGGGTAGTCGCCGCCGGCCTGTCGGACCGCCTCGAACGGATAGAGATTGACAATGGCGATATCGATCGGCTCGATGGCGTTGGCCGTCATGGCGGCAAGATGGGCTTCATCGCCGCGGATTGCCAGAAGGCCACCATGGACCGACGGGTGCAGTGTCTTGACCCGTCCATCCATGATTTCGGCAAATCCGGTCAGATCCGACACATCCCGCACCGGCAGGCCCGCCTGCAGAAGTGTTTTTGCCGTTCCACCGGTCGAGACCAGTTCGATCCCGCGTGTATTGAGCGATTGCGCCAATTCCACAAGGCCTGTCTTGTCGGAGACCGAAAGCAGGGCCCGGCGTGGTTTGACCTGGTCCGGGGCGGACACATATTTCGATGAAACAGCCATCTGACGATCCTGAATGGGAGCAAGCGACGCGTGTTGTTCGCGTATCACAGTGCGGTGCAAACTCAAGCGGTAAGGCGGGGCCGGCCCGGTTTTCACCAGCCGATTGCCGCACCAGACCAGATGCTTACTTCCTTGCCGGCGGTGCTGTGCGAACCAGCGTCCAGCCGATCTCGGAAATCTGGGCAATCAGGAAGTTGAGCACGATTTGCGAGGAACGTCTCGGGCCGGCCAGATCCGCAAAGAAGATGTCCTCCTCGACCTCGGCCTCGACATCGGGAGAGTAGAATGTCCAGAACTCCCCGTCGGCGGCGGTCAGAAGGATTTCGTTCTTGAGGTTTCGGGAGATGCTGATCTTGGGATGAATGTGAAAGCGGATGGCCGCCGGCGTGTCATTGGCGATGGTCAGCGCCTGGTTTGCGGATTTGGCCAGGCGGTCGCGGCCGGTCACGACATTGCCCTCGGCGCTCAACTGCAGGGAGCGCTCGTGGATCAGTCCGAATTGCTCGGCGAAACCGTCATGTTTGGCGATAAATCCCTGACGTCCCGCATCATCATCGCGCCGTTCCACTTCCACGGTCTCGGGGCCGCTGATGATGACCGGACCCAGAAACGAGGAATTTGAGACAAGCGCCGACGACGTGTCGTCGACCGTCAGGGTGGAATGGGCGGCCGTGGTGCGCGCCAGCCGACCGTAACGCGGCTGAAAATAGCTCGGCGCTCCGCAATTGACGATGTAGCGGTTGCGTCCGCAGGACATTTCGAAGGACAGGCAGCCGGCATGGGCCGTGGTCGACAGTTCTCCGGGCGGCGGAGGGCCGGTGTCGGCGATGATGATGGTGTTGCGGGCCGACAGTCTCTGATAATTCATCTGCGGTGTAAGGCGAAGCGGCTCTCCGGCCGATTCATCATAGCGCAGCACGGACAGGAGCCGGTCGGCAGGCTGGGCCGTCGCACCGTTGAAGAGTGCCAGCGTTCCGTCCGTGTGGCGAAAAAACCGCAGCGCCTGAAACATCCGGTCGATGCTGGAAACGAGCCCCTTGGGCGGTGTGTGACCGAGATTGAGATAAGTCTGGCGAAGCGGCAGCAGATCGGCCAATATCGTCATCGCCACTTGCGGATTTCTCGACACATGACCGCCATCGGGCAGAATCTGCTTTTCCAGCTCGATGTCCAGATTGCGGGCCGCCGCCTTGATGGCCTGCGGGCTGGCCGGCATGGCAAGGGTCGCCATGGCCAGGGCCATATGAACCCTAAACCGCTTTTCTCCTTCCCGCATCACCGGCGCGACACGGCGAAGATAGCGGGTCTGTTGCGCGATGCTCTTGATGAAGCGTCTGTAGAATCCGCGGTCCTGGTTTTTCAGGATAATCGGCGAGTGGGACAGCCAGGCAAGGATGCGTTGCGCCGTGACATTGGGGTCCCATGCCGCGCCGGTTCTGGCCTTGCCCCAGATGTTGATCCAGTCCTCTGTCAGCGCCTTGGCATCGGCAAAGGCATCTTCATCGTTGGCCGAGCGAAGATGTCGCAACCAGCGAAAACTGTGCAGTGCTTCGTCAAAACCCAGCGACGGGCCGGTCAGCATGAAAGGCGACTGGCCTTCGGTTTCCAGGACCCGGCCGGCAAGCGGAAAGCGGCCTGTATGGATTTCATGGGCAATGTAGGGATCGGCGATCCGAAGATCCGTCGGAGCAACCACCAGGCGGTCGGGGGCCGCCCCGAAAATGCGCCAGGTGCTGATGCGTCCGATCGACAGATGGCGCGAGGCACGCCGCCACGTCTCGCGAAAATACAGTGGCACCATGTGCCGGAATTGTAACAATACCGCCGACAAACCCTGTCCCCGTATACCCCGCATGCGGGGAGCCCGTACCGCAACTATAACACAAGAAAAAACGGCGAGCAGTGATTTAATTGCGCACTCAACAGTCAGTCCGCCCGCACCAAAACGCTGGCAAAAAAGCCGTCAAGCCCGGCCAGCCGTGGATTGTCATCGGGCAGCATGTCCGGTGTGGTTCTGATCTCGCCATCGGCCGTGACCACCTGTTCCAGACCCGGCCAGTCCTTCGGATCGACGGGATGTCTTGCCAGTTGCGGCTGCGCATCGAGAACCTTCAGGATCATCTCCTCACCCTCCCGTGGATCGAGCGAGCAGTTGGAAAACACAACGCGGCCGCCCGGCTTGACCAGCGTCACCGCCTTCATCAGCATTCGTTCTTGCAGATCAGCGAGCCTTTCGATGTCGTGCGGGCTCTTGGTCCATGGAATGTCGGGGTGGCGCCGCACCGTTCCCGTCGAGGAGCAGGGGGCATCCAGAAGGACGCCGTCAAAAGGCGTTTCCACCTGCCATTTCAGGATATCGGCCTGCTGGATATCCACCTCAAGCTGTAACCGGTCCATGTTTTGAGTCAGACGCTTCAAACGGTTTTTGGAAAGGTCGACGGTGGTGACAACGGCGCCGCCGGCGGCGAGCTGTGCCGTCTTGCCGCCCGGTGCGGCGCAAAGATCGGCAATGCGCCGGCTTTCCACCGCGCCCAGGAGGCGGGCCGGTATCGAGGCAGCCGCGTCCTGAACCCACCATTGACCTTCGGAATAGCCCGGCAATTGGGCAATCGGTCCGTCGATCTGTGCCACACGAACAGACCCGGTCGGCAAGACCACACCACCCAGCCGTTCGGCCCAGCCCTGCGGATCGGATTTGACCGTGAAGTCAATAGCCGGCTCAATACTGTGAGCCTTCAATATTGCGGTCGTCCGGTCTCCATAGGCAGCTCGCAGTCTTTCAGCGAACCATGAAGGTGCATTGACGATCGTTGCCTCAAGCTCCGGCAGAACCCGCGTTTTCTCCCGCGCCATGCGCCGCAACACGGCGTTGACCAGCGAAGCGAAACGGCGGCTGCGTGGATCGCGTCTGGCCTGTTCGACGGCGATATCGACGGCGGCATGGTCGGGTATGTCGAGATAGAGGATCTGCGTGGCGGCGATGTGCAGGATATGCGCAAGGTTTCGGGCGCCCTCCGGCAGGGGTTTATCCACCAGGCGGCCGATGAAAGCCTCTATCAGCGGCAAGTGTCGCAGCGTCGCCCGCAGCAGGGCCCTGACCAGTGCCTGATCGGCTTGTGACAGGTCACGGAATGCTCGATTACCGTTGACGGGATCGAGAAGACCGTCAAGCGATGTGTGCCGGTCGACAATGGCCGACAGGAGCCGGGTAGCGGCCTGCCGGGCCGGCAGGCCCGGCTTGTCCGATGCGGCGTTTACGGATGAGTGGCTTCGCGCCGTCGGGTGACGGCGGCGGGAATGGTTCAAGACCACGGGCCCTTAGGTGTCTGCCGGCCCGGATTACGGCCCCAGGGGCCGCTGTCGGGTGGTTGTTCCGCGCGGTCCGGTCTCGCCCGTCTTGCCGGTTCGGCCTGGCTCGCATGGCCGAATTCGGCCGCCATGTCGCGGAGTGCGGCGATCCGGTTTTCCGTTGCCGGGTGGGTTGAGAACAATCCGTCCATGCGCTGTCCCGAAAGCGGATTGATGATGAACATGTGGGCCGTCGCCGGATTGCGTTCGGCGTCCTCATTGACGATTTTTCGCGCCCCGCCGGCAATCTTGCCGAGCGCCGAGGCCAGCCAGAGCGGATTGCCGCAGATTTCGGCACCGCGCCGGTCGGCGGAATATTCGCGGGTCCGGCTGATCGCCATCTGAACCAGGGCGGCCGCCATCGGCGCCAGAATCATGGCCGCCAGCATGCCGACGATGCCCAGCGCATTGTTGCGCGCGCCGCGGAAGAAGAAGGCGAAATTGCCGAGCATTGTGATCGCCCCGGCAAGGGTGGCCGTGATGGTCATCGTCAGCGTGTCACGGTGATCGACATGCGCCAGTTCATGGGCCATGACGCCGGCCACTTCCTCATGGCTGAGCCGGGCCAGCAGCCCGGTCGTTGCGGCGACGGCGGCGTTTTGCGGATTGCGGCCGGTGGCAAAGGCGTTGGGCTGCTCATTCTTGATCAGATAGACCTTCGGCATCGGCATGTCGGCCCGTTCGGCCAGTTGTTTCACAATGCCGTAATATTCCGGTGCCGAGCGGGCGTCCACTTCGACCGCATGATGCATGCGCAGCACCATCTTATCCGAGTTCCAGTAGGAAAACAGATTCATCACGGCAGCGATCACCAGCGCGATCAACATGCCGCCGGTTCCGCCTATGACAAAACCGATCGCCATGAACAGCGCCGTCATGAAGGCCAGCAGCATTGCGGTTTTGACCATATTCATGATCTTGACTCCACCTCGACAGGCATTTCAAACACTCCCTATATGATGGGGAGTGAATGTCGAGAGTTCAATGTGCGTGAAGGGCGACCGGATATGAGCAAAGAGACCGAAAACCCTCCGGCGGATGATGCGGACCAGCCGGCTGTGGCCTCCGCCGATCGACGCCGGTTCGAGGACCTGCCGCCGGCAGCGCAGCGGGCGCTGAAGGAGGCCGAGGCCCGGCGGCTGAATGCGGCTGGCAAGACGGACCCGCCGACGGAAATCGGCGGTCGGGGCGGCAAGGATCCGGCCCGCTACGGTGATTGGGAGATTGATGGGCGCGCCATCGATTTCTAGAGTCTGACCGGCTTCGGGCTTAACCGATCGTTCAGCATCTTTGTCGCCACCAGGGTGCCTTAACCATTGGTCAAATGATGCGTCGTTATATGATGGTGCGGACCCTGTTTCGTCGATGATGGCGATCAGCCACGTTTCCGCATGTGTGGTATATTCGAAAGTCATAGCGAATCCGAAATGGAATGCGATTTTCAACACAAGGCAATTGAAGAATTTCGCACAGGAGTGGTGTGCGAAAACGGTGGTTTTGGCCTGATGGGATCCAATGGCGCTGTATTTTCTATTCGGCCGGAGCAGGCCGGAGAACACAAATCGGACGTGGTAGCTCGGACAGGTCATCATTTTATGGCCGCCGGCGGGGCCGTTGTCGCGTCATGGCGTGTGTTCTCTTTGATTTTCAGGTCAATTCAAAATGGACTCCCATCGCCCCCAAACATGTCTCCACCGTTTCCTTCGCAACCATAGCGGCAACTTTGCCGTCAGTTTTGCATTTGCCTCGACATTGGTTTTCCTGGCTGTCGGGCTTGCGGTTGATTTTTCGCTGTCGCTGGGCACGAAAACGCGCATCAACAACGCGCTGGATGCCGCGGCGCTGGCCACCGGCCGGGCGCTTTCGATTGGCGAAATCAGCGACACCGGCACCGCTGCGGAAGACTATTTCAAGGCTGTGTTTGCCGCCAATGTTGGTGACGACACGTTCGATGCAAGCACCTATACGCTGAAAAACTTCACTCTCGATACCGCGACTCAAACCGTTTCCGCGCAGATGAGCGTCGATCAATCCCTGACCTTCCTGCGCGTCGGCACCGGTCGGCAAACGCAGGCCGTGGCCAGCGGATCGACGGTCAGCTACGGCATCGGATCGATTGAGGTTGCCATGGTGCTGGATGTGACCGGGTCCATGGGCTCGGGCTCCGGAAGCAAACTGGACAATCTGAAAGAGGCGGCCAAACTGGGCGTGTCCGAATTGCTGGCGGCCAACACGGCAACCGACGAAAATGTCCGCATCAGCCTTGTTCCCTATGATTACGGGGTGAATGCCGGCCCGCTGGCGAAATATGTGTTTCCCGACTACGTTTATTCCACAACCGATGCGCCGGTCTATGATGCGCGATACGACAAGACCTCTGCCAGCTATGATTCAACCCTCGATGTCGGTGGGTATGGTCTTGGCTATGATCTGCCGTCCTATATCGAGCAATTCTATGTTTGCACTAAAAACTCCAATGGCAAGAAGAAGGTGAAGATAAAGATTTCGGATGCAGCGCTGGACAAATACACCTGTCCGGGTGGCGCGCCCGATACGGATTATTTGCCGGATGATTTCGAGATCGACAGCGATTTCACCAATGTCGATAATTGTGCCACGGATCGCAAGAAACCCTATAGCGACGGTCTGACGAACTACCAATACAAGGATAACAGTCCGGCCTATGGGATGATCAGCCGCGATTCACGCCTGTCGGACTGCCCGAACTCGCCGTTGGTTCTCCTGACCAGCAATCAGACCACGTTGAACAATGCCCTCAATGGCCTTTCCGGCGGCGGCTACACCGCCGGACAAATCGGTTTGCTGTGGGCCTGGTACACGATTTCCCACGAATGGGCGGACTATTTTGACGGAACCACGTCCGACCCCGGCGACATGACCGCGGATGACGATCTGGCGAAATTCATCATTTTGATGACGGACGGCAAATTCAATACCGCTTATGCCGGAACGAATGCGGATGACGTGACCGACCAAGACGACAAATCGGAAAGCCGGACCCTGTCATTGTGCACAAAGATTAAGAAGGATGGCATCAAGATCTTCACCATCGGCTATGAAACGCCGGGGAGCGCAGACACGATGCTGGAGGCCTGCGCCTCACCGGATGAGGGTACCTTTACCTATTCCTATGAGCCGAATTCGGCGGCTGATCTAAAGGCAACCTATCAGGCCATCGCCAATCAGATCCGGACCTTGCGCCTGACGCAATAGCGCCACACGAGGATTTGCCGATTTATCAAGCAAAGCTTCTCGTTGTATTCTGGCGAAAATACCTTCTTTTTCAATAATTTAAGGAGATCACTAAGAATCTATCGATCGGTTTAAGTTCATTTAAATTCTAATCTTCTAAGAATGATCCGCACACATCGGACGGTGGCTCCAAACCACTGGTCCGATATTCGGATTGCAGCTTCGTTGGGCCGAAGTTCAGCTTTCCGCAGAATGTGTGTGGTCTGGATCTGATGGGAAGATAGAAATGAATGCTCCGAAACAGGAACCCGTATTGCGTCGATTCGTGAAGGATCGGCGCGGAAACTTCGCTGTCGCCTTTGCCTTTACCTCTGTCGCGATCTTTTTGTCGGTCGGGCTGGCGGTGGACTATTCACGGTCCATCGGGGAAAAGACGCGGGTGAACAACGCGTTGGACGCGGCATCGCTGGCGACGGCAAGGGCGCTTTCCATCGGCGAAATCTCGGAGAAGGGAGATGCGGCGGAGAACTATTTCAAGGCGATCTTTGCCGCCAATCTCGGAATCGACGATCTGCCCAAGAGCGATTACACGGTCAAGAATTTCAAAATCAATCCGAAAGACCAGACGGTCTCGGCAACGGCGGATTACGACCAGTCGCTGACCTTCATGCGGGTTGGTTCGAAGCAGACGACACAGGTTGTGGCCAGTAAGTCGGCCGCCAGTTACGGCATCGGGGACATCGAGGTCGCAATGGTTCTCGACGTCACCGGTTCGATGGCCGGTTACAACATCACCTCATTGAAAGCGGCGGCAAAACTGGGCATTTCCGAATTGCTGAGCGCCAATACCAAAACCGACGAACATGTGCGCATCAGTCTGGTTCCCTACAGTGATTCGGTCAATGCCGGTCCGCTGGCCGATTATGTCTATCCCGACTACTGGGATGCCAAGAGCAATGCACCTGCCTATGACGACAGTTTTGTCGGGAATGTGAAGGGCGCGCCCTATGATGTGAAAAAACATCTGGAAGCCTATGGCGCAACTTGCACCACCAACAAGAAGGGCAAGATCACCTGCAAGAAAATCCCCAAGGGATTTGTCGTCAAGAACACCGGCAAGCGACAAGATAGCTGCGCGACGGACCGCAAGGCGCCGAAGAGTGGCAAGAACTATCAGTACACGGATGCCCATCCGGGCACGGCGATGATCAGCCGCGATTCTCGTCTTGGCAAGGGCTCTTGCACGAGTTCCAAAATCGTTCCACTGACGAGCAACAAGAATACGCTGGACAAGGCGATCAACAAGCTCTCCACCGGTGGCTGCACGGCCGGCCATATCGGTCTGCAATGGGCCTGGTACACGATTTCCCACAATTGGGCCGATTACCATTCGGCAAATTCCAAGCCGGACAGCCTGGTTACCAATGACAAGCTGGCCAAATACATCATCCTGATGACCGACGGTGCCTTCAACACCGCCTATGCCGGGACATCATCCAGCAGGGTGGGATGCGGCCAGAGCACCTTGTCGAAGAATCACACGGCGGCGCTGTGCAAGAACATCAAGGCGGCCGGCATCAAGATCTTCACCATCGGGTTCGGTACCTCGTCCTCCGCCGACAAGATGCTGGAAGCCTGTGCATCACCGGATGAAGGGACGCTGACCTATGCCTATGAGCCGAACAACGCCAGTGAGTTGAAAGACACCTACGAACATATTGCCAGTCTCATCCAGAGCCTGCGCCTGACGCAGTAGTCTCGATCTGGTTGTCGGATCAGAGGGCCGGTCGGAGCGATCCGACCGGCCCTTTGCACATTTATTTCTTGTTCTGCCTGTTCTCGATCAGATCGTCGACGACCGCCGGTTCGGCCAGGGTCGATGTGTCGCCAAGGGTTGCATAATCGTCCTCGGCAATCTTGCGCAGGATGCGGCGCATGATCTTGCCGGAGCGTGTTTTCGGCAGGCCCGGTGAGAACTGGATCTGGTCGGGCGAGGCGATCGGCCCGATTTCCTGGCGCACATGTTTGACCAGCTCGGTGCGCAGCTTGTCGCTGCCGTTCAGGCCGGCCATCAATGTGACATAGCAATAGATGCCCTGCCCCTTGATATCGTGCGGATATCCGACCACGGCGGCTTCGGACACGCTGTCATGGGATACCAGCGCCGATTCCACCTCTGCCGTTCCCATGCGGTGACCGGAAACGTTGATCACGTCATCGACCCGACCGGTGATCCAGTAATAGCCGTCTTCGTCACGGCGGCAGCCGTCGCCGGTAAAATATCTGCCCTTATAGGTGGAAAAATAGGTCTGGATGAACCGCTCATGGTCGCCATAGACCGTGCGCATCTGACCGGGCCAGGAATCGACAATGCACAGATTGCCCTCGGTGGCGCCGTCGAGCACATTGCCCTCGCCGTCGACCAGTTGCGGCTGGACGCCGAAGAAGGGCCGCGTCGCCGAACCGGCCTTCAGGTCTGTTGCCCCGGGCAGCGGCGTGATCAGAATGCCGCCGGTCTCGGTCTGCCACCAGGTATCGACGATCGGACATTTTTTATTGCCGACGATTTCGTAATACCACTCCCAGGCTTCTGGATTGATCGGTTCGCCGACCGTGCCGAGCGTGCGCAGGGATTTGCGCGAAGAACGGGTGACATAGTCATCGCCGGCGCCCATCAGCGCCCGGATGGCCGTCGGCGCCGTGTAGAAGATGTTAACCTGGTGCTTGTCGACCACGTCCCAGAAACGTCCGGCGTCGGGATAGTTCGGAACGCCCTCGAACATCAGCGTGGTCGCGCCATTGGCCAGCGGCCCGTAGACGATATAGGAGTGCCCGGTCACCCAGCCGACATCGGCGGTGCACCAGTAGATATCGCCCGGGTGATAGTCGAAGACATATTCATGCGTCATGGACGCATAGACGAGATAACCGCCGGTGGTGTGCAGCACACCCTTCGGCTTTCCGGTCGAGCCGGAGGTGTAGAGGATGAAAAGCGGGTCTTCCGCCTTCATCTTGGCCGGGGCGCATTCGGGTTTGGCGGCGGCGAGGGCCTGATGATACCAGATGTCGCGGCCTTCCTGCCAGCCGGTCTTGGCGCCGGTGCGGCGAACCACGAGAACGCTGTCGACGCTGACGCCGCCCTTTTTGGCGATCTCGCAGGCCTTGTCGGTGTTTTCCTTCAGCGGGATCGGCCGGCCGCCGCGCAGCCCCTCATCGGCGGTGATGACGAAGGAGGAATCACAGTCGATTATGCGGCCGGCCAGCGCATCCGGCGAGAATCCGCCGAAAACGATCGAGTGGATGGCGCCGATGCGGGCACAGGCCAGCATCGCATAGGCCGCCTCGACGATCATCGGCATGTAGATGGTCACCCGGTCGCCCTTCTTGACGCCGTGTTTTTTCATCACATTGGACAGCCGGCAGACCTGCTCGTAGAGCTCCTTGTAGGTGACCTTCTTGTCGTCATAGGGGTTGTCGCCCTCCCAGATGATCGCCACCTGGTCGCCGCGCTTCTTCAAATGCCGGTCAATGCAGTTGTAGGAGACATTGGTGACGCCGTCCTCGAACCATTTGATCGAGACATCGCCATCAAAGGATGTGTTCTTGACCTTGGAATAGGGTTTGAACCAGTCGATCCGCTTGCCATGTTTTTTCCAGAATTTTTCCGGGTTTCTGGTGCTCTGCCGGTACCAGTCGAGATAGGTATCATTGTCGATCAGCGTGCGTTTTTTGGCAGCCTTGAGCACCTTGTGGGTTTTGGTGTGCATGCGTTCCTCCTTCTATGTCTGCGGGCAATGTCTGCCGGCAATGCCTGCCCGAAACGGACGCCGTTCGCATGGCGGTCCCCGCAATCAATTCGCGCCATTAATAGCAGTTGTTTTTGTCCGGGCAATAAGACGATGGGCGTGCATGGCACATCTTTGCGTTGTCATTGCATTTGCCTGTGATCGGCGTTATAGAGATCGCCGAATTCCCGGAAAACATGTGGTGATACCCACGGCCCGCGCTCCCGGAGCGGGCGGACAGGAGAGATTTATCCATGGCACAATCATTGCTCATGCCGAAGGCAACGGCCGTCTGGCTTGTCGACAACACCGCGCTGACCTTCGAGCAGATCGCCGAGTTCTGCACCCTGCACACGCTTGAGGTCAAGGCGATCGCCGATGGCGAATCGGCGCAAGGCATCAAGGGTCTCGATCCGATCCAGACCGGTCAGCTTTCGCGCGATGAGATCGCCAAGGCCGAGGCCGATCCGAACCACAAGCTGAAACTGTCGAGCCCCAAGGTTCATGTGCCCGAACTCAAGCGAAAAGGGCCGCGCTACACGCCGGTTTCCAAGCGGCAGGATCGTCCCAATGCCATATTGTGGCTGGTGCGCAATCACCCGGAGTTGAAGGATGCGCAGATCTCGCGGCTGGTCGGCACGACCAAATCGACCATCGAACAGATCCGCGACCGGACCCACTGGAATTCAGCCAATCTGACACCGCTCGACCCGGTCACGCTCGGCCTTTGCACCCAGATCGATCTCGACCTCGAGGTCGACAAGGCGGCCAAGGAACGGCCGGGCGACGTGATCAAGCGCGAGGACGAAACCCTGCTTCCGGCCAAGGAAACGGAAACTTTCTCGCTGGACCCGACACCGGTGGCGCCGAAGGAAGAAGACACGATCGACGCGGATGCCGTCTTCGCCAAGCTCAATTCATTAAAGACCGATACGCCGGAAGAGCCGAAGGAATCCTGAACCAATTCCAACTTAAAAGGGATCGGTTCTGTCTGTGGTCGGCGCGGTGATCGGGCCGGCTTGACTCTTGCGGGTGTTTTTGGAATCTATAATAGAACAAAACAGGAACATATGGACTGAACGATGCAGGGCAACCGGCAGGACATGGCGGTATTGCAGGAGGCTGTCGCACGGATCGACCGGCGCCACGCTTCTTTCCTGCCGGGCATCCGGTTTGACGGCAATCCGGCAAATGGCCTGATCCGTTTCGGCATTCCGGCCATGGATGCCGTTTTCAAGGACGGGTTTACCGTCGATGCCCTGCATGAGGTGCGCTGTTCGCTGACCCGGGATATCGGCGCGGCGACCGGGTTTCTGGCCGGCTTGCTGGCCGGGTGCATGCGGGAGCGGCAGGGCCGCATCGCCTGGATCCGCGATCCGGCCTGTCATGTTGACGGCGGCCGGCTTTTTCCGGCCGGGCTGTCCATGTTCGGGCTCGATCCGGCGCGGCTGCTGGTGGTGCATCCCGCCGATCTCAAAACCGCCCTTTGGGCCGTTGACGAAGCGGCCAAATGCAAGGATCTGGCCGGTGCCGTTCTTCATGTGAAGGGCAATCCGGCACGTTTCGACATGACGGCAACCCGCCGGCTGATGCTGAAGGCGCAGCACAATGGCCTGTTCGTCTGCGTCCTGCGGCAGGGCGGCGAAGAAGAAGCCAGTGCCGCGGCGACCCGATGGCATGTCAGGGCAGCGCCTTCGGGCGCCGATCCGGATCTTGAAAACGGCATAGGGCCCTTGCGGCTCGGTCTTGTGCTTGAACGCAACCGCAATGGTCAAACGGGGCAGTGGACCATTGCATGGAACCAGCACAGACGAGAGTTTGAACATGTCCCAGCGGATCTTGTCGATCGCCCTGCCGCATCTTCCGACCGACCGGATGGCCCGCCGCAAATGGGGCAGGTCATGGCGTTCCAGCGGGCGTCCTGACGCGCCGCCGCTTGCCGCCCTTGCGCGGATCAAAAATGCCATGCGTCTTGTCGCCATTGACGAGACCGGCCACAGGGCCGGCCTGCGCACCGGCCAGACACTGAGCGATGCACGGGCGCTGATTCCGGATCTCGACAGTTTCGATCATGACCCCAAGGCCGATGCGGCGCTTCTGTCGGCCATTGCCACCTGGTGCGACCGCTATACGCCGCTGGTGGCGCTGGACCATCTGCCGGACACGATCAGTGGCGGCTGCGCCGGGGTCTTTCTCGACATTTCCGGCTGTGCCCATCTTTTCGGTGGCGAAGAGCCAATGCTCGAGGACATTTGTGGCCGCCTGCGGGCCGCCGGGTTCCTGGCGGGCGGCGCCATTGCCGACACGCCGGGCGCGGCCTGGGCCTTTGCCCGTTACAGCGACAGGACGGTCATTGCGCCGGGGGCGCATAAGACCGCCCTGCTCGATCTGCCGCTGGCGGGTCTTCGTCTGGAGCTGGACCTGCTGGACCTGCTCAGAAAGCTTGGCCTGCGCACCATAGGATGCATTGCGGATCTGCCGCGCGCGCCCTTTGCCGCCCGTTTCGGCAATGATCTCCTGCGCCGGCTCGATCAGGCGCTGGGGCGTGAAGACGAAGCGATATCGCCGCGTCTGCCGGTGCCTGAACTGTCCTCGGAGCGGGCCTTTGCCGAACCGATCATCATGCAGGAGGACATTGAAAGAACGGCGGCCCATCTGGCCGGTGCGCTTCGGCCGGGTCTCGACAAGCGCCAGCTCGGCGCCCGGGAACTGGAACTGAAGCTGTTTCGTGTCGACGGGCATGTGGTGTCGATCCGGGTACGGGCGGCAAGCCCTGTCCATACCGTGCCGCGAATCGTCATGCTGTTTCAGGAACGCATTGCCGGCTTTCACGAGGATCTCGATGCCGGTTTCGGCTTCGATCTCGTGCGCCTCAATGTGCTGCAGAGCGAGGCCCGGCAAAATGAACAGACGGATCTGACCGGCAGCACCGGGCGGGGGGAAGCCTATGGCGCCCTTGTCGACAAGCTGGGCGCCCGACTCGGTGTGGACCGGGTGCAGCATTTCGTAACGGCCAATACCCATATTCCGGAGCGCAGTTTCGGTCTTGTTTCGGAAGCGGCGGGCCGTAGCGGCGCTGCGCAGGAGCGTCTGTGGCAGGATGCCCTGGGCCATGACGGCGGCCCGTGCGGACCGGTTGTCCTGAGCCGTCCCGTCCTATTGTTCCAAAGGCCCGAACAGGTCGAGGCGATTGCCGAAGTGCCCGACGGGCCGCCGATCCGGTTTCGCTGGCGTCGTGCACTCTATCGCATTGCCCGCTCGGAAGGTCCGGAGCGCATTGCCTGCGAATGGTGGCGGGACGGCCGCGGCGGCCACAGCCGTGACTATTTTCGCGTCGAGGATGATGAAGGCTATCGGTTCTGGATCTTCCGCCAGGGCCTTTTCGAGCGGGAGACCCGCCATCCCAAATGGTTCATGCATGGGCTGTTTGCGTGATGGGAGCTGCCGCCGGCTATGTCGAACTTGCCGCGACGACCAATTTTTCCTTTCTGCGGGGCGCTTCGCATCCCGAAGAAATGGTGGTCGAGGCAGCAAAACGCGGGCTTGCCGGCATTGCCGTTACCGACCGCAATTCCCTTGCCGGTGTCGTGCGGGCCCATATGGCGGCAAAGGAAGCGGGGCTGGCTTTTGCGCCAGGCTGCCGGCTGGTCTTTGCCGATGGCACGCCGGATATTCTCGTCTGGCCGCAGGACCGGCCGGCCTATGGGCGGCTGTGCGAACTCCTGACGCTCGGCAAGCGGCGGGCGCCGAAAGGCGAATGTCATCTGGCGCTGGACGATCTGATGGAGCACGGCGCGGGCCTGATCATGGCCATTGTGCTGCCGCCGGCCCTGCCCCTGCCGGAACCGGACTGTCTTCAGACCCTTGGCCGCCGGTTTGAAGGCAATGTCTATCTGGCCGCCGCCTGGCGCTACGATGCCTTCGACCAGCGCTGCCTTGCCGGCATGGCAAGGCTTGCCGAACGTCATGATCTGCCGCTGCTGGCCATTGGCGATGTCCTTTATCATTGCCCGGAACGCCGGTTCCTGCAGGATGTGGTGACCTGTATCCGCGAACATGTGCCGCTGCGCGAAGCCGGCCGGCAGCTCGAACCCAATGCCGAAAGACATCTGCGCGGCACTGACGAAATGCTGCGGCTTTTCAAGGGCTATGAATATGCCGTTGCCGAAACCGGCAGGCTGTTTTCCCGGCTCGGCTTTTCCCTGGACAAGCTGCGCTATGAATATCCCGAGGAGCCGACGGGCAGCGCCACGCCGCCGCAGGAAACCCTGGAACGGCTGACGGCCGAGGGGCTGAAAAGCCGCTACCCTGACGGGGCGCCGAACAAGATCATGGATGCGATCCGCCACGAGCTGGGGCTGATCCGCAAACTCGAATATGCGCCCTATTTTCTGACGGTCTATGATATTGTGCGCTTTGCCCGCAGCAAGGCGATCCTGTGCCAGGGACGCGGTTCGGCCGCCAATTCCGCCGTCTGCTACTGTCTCGGCATCACCGAGGTCAATCCCGACAAGGTCGATCTCCTGTTTGAACGGTTCATTTCCGAGGAGCGCAATGAACCGCCCGATATCGATGTCGATTTCGAACATGAAAGGCGCGAGGAGGTCATCCAGTATATCTATGAAAAATACGGCCGGGACCGGGCCGGCCTTGCCGCCACGGTGATTACCTACCGGTCCCGCTCGGCGCTGCGCGAGGTGGGCAAGGTCTTCGAATTGTCGGATGATATGATCACCGCCATTTCAGGCACACGCTGGGGGGCCTCCTCCTCGCAACTGGATGCGCAGGACGCCAAACGCGCCGGTCTTGACCCCGACGACAAGCACCTGATGCAGATCCTCGACATGGCCACGCAGATCATCGGCTTTCCGCGCCATCTGTCGCAGCATGTGGGCGGGTTCGTGATCACCCGCGATCGGTTGAGTTCGGTGATACCGATCGAAAATGCCGCGATGGAAGACCGCACCGTCGTCGAATGGGACAAGGACGATCTGGAATGTCTGGGCATTCTCAAGGTCGATGTGCTGGGTCTGGGCATGCTCAGCTGCATCCGCAAGGCATTTGAATTGCTGAAGCAGCATTATGGCCGCAGCGAAACCCTGTCTTCGCTGGAGGATGATGACGATCATGTCTATGACATGATCTGCCGAGCCGATACGATCGGTGTTTTCCAGATCGAAAGCCGTGCCCAGATGTCGATGCTGCCGCGGCTGCGGCCGCGCTCCTATTATGATCTGGTCATCGAGGTCGCCATTGTACGGCCCGGTCCCATCCAGGGCGACATGGTGCACCCCTATCTGCGGCGCCGGCAGGGAAAGGAGGCCATTTCCTATCCCAAGGAGGAATTGAGAGAGGTTCTGCACAAAACCCTGGGCGTTCCGCTGTTTCAGGAACAGGCGATGAATATCGCCATCGTCGCGGCCAATTTCGAGCCGGGAGAGGCCGACAAATTACGCCGCGCCATGGCGACGTTCCGCCGGGTCGGCACGATCCATTCCTTTCGCATCAAGATGGTCGAAGGCATGGTCGCCAATGGCTATGAGCGGGAGTTTGCCGAACATTGTTTCAGCCAGATCGAAGGGTTCGGCGATTACGGTTTTCCCGAAAGCCATGCGGCCAGTTTCGCCCTGCTGGTCTATGTGTCCTGCTGGCTGAAATGCTATTATCCGGACGTCTTCTGCGCCGCCATCCTGAACTCCCAGCCGATGGGATTCTACGCGCCGGCCCAGCTGGTGCGCGATGCCCGCGAGCACGGGGTCGAGGTGCGGGCGGTCGACATCAACCATTCACAATGGGATTCGCTTCTGGAGCCGGGTATGGGGACCGATCCGCATACGGTGCGGGCCTCGGTCTCGCCGCGGCATGCCAGCATGACGCCTGTCATGAAAAACACCCATGCGGTGCGTCTGGGCTTCCACCGGATCAAGGGTTTCGGAGAAGAAGATGCCGAACGGCTGCTGGAAAAGCGCGGCGCCGGTTATGATAGCGTGCGCGATCTGTGGATGCGTTCGGGTCTGTCGCGCCGGGCGATGGAAAAACTTGCCGAGGCCGATGCATTCGCTTCGATCGGCTTGAGCCGTCGTGACGCCTTGTGGGCGGTGCGGGCTCTCGATCCGCTGGGCGCCGCCGAGCGGCTGCCGCTCTTTGCCCTGGCCGGCCAGAGGAATCTGCAGCGCGAACCGGATATCGCCCTGCCGCCCATGCCGCTGGGCGAGCAGGTGATCAATGATTACCGCAGCCTGTCCTTTTCGCTGAAAGCCCATCCGGTCTCCTTCGTCCGCAACCGGCTGGTGCAGGCCGGCTACCGGCAGAACATCACGCTGCCGGACTGCCGGTCCGGCCGTTTCGTCTCCGTTGCCGGGCTGGTTCTGGTGCGCCAGCGGCCGGGCACGGCCAAGGGTGTGGTGTTCCAGACCATTGAAGACGAGACCGGCGTTGCCAATATCATCGTCTGGCCGAAGGTTTTCGAGCAGTACCGCACCATCGTGCTCGGCAGCCGTTTTGTCGGCATAAGGGGGCCGCTGCAGTCGCATGACGGGGTCATCCACGTCATTGCCCGTCAGCTGGAAGACCTGACGCCGCTGCTTTCCGGCCTCTCGGATGCCGATGCGCCGATCGACGGTCTGGCCCGCGCCGACGAAGTGCGCCGCGATCCGGGCGACCCGGAGGCGCGACGGAGCAAGGCTTCCAGATTGCATGACATGGTCATTCAGGCGCCGCAACGGCGCAGCACGCCGGATGTCTACAGCATGGCCACACGCCGGGTGTTACCGAAGGGCCGTAATTTTCACTGACAAGACCGTTTTATGCCTTGTCAGAAAGGGGACGACGGTGTCGGCCGTCGATTTTGTTGATGCGTTCGGGTTTTGCCGATTCCGTCAAAGCCTGAATTACGCCAAACGCCGTCATCCTGTTCCACAATGGATCGACCAGGGCTACAATTTGGGTCCAGCCGCAGCAAGGCGGCGGCTTCCACTTGAAAATCCGTACCGCCCGTCGCCACCCCCGGGTTCGGTCTAATCGTGTCTTCCCGGCAGCCTGCCCTATTTAATGGTATGATGGGTTGACGGGACCCTGATTCGGCGCGGGCGGTGCACCAGGCATCGGGACACACCGTTTTTCAAAATGTTTTGATTCGTCATGCCCTTGGGCTGACACCACATAAGGAACACTGCACGAACCACAGCCATTGGAGGGGGACAAGACCAGGAAAGGACGAGAATCATGGACGTGTTTTCTCTGCAATCCGAGGTTTACGACCGGACCAAGGTAGAAGAGATAACCTTGCAGGACTATCTGCTGGCATGCCGGGACGAGCCAGGCATGCGGGCTACTGCGGCGGAGCGAATGATCACCGCCATCGGCCAGCCGGAGCTGGTCGACACCAGCCAGGATCAGCGGCTGAGCCGCATTTTTCTGAACCGAACCATCAAACGATACCCCGCTTTTGCCGGTCTTTACGGCATGGAAGAAACCATCGAGCGCATTGTCGGGTTTTTCCGCCACGCCTCGCAGGGGCTCGAGGAGCGAAAGCAGATTCTCTATCTGCTCGGCCCGGTCGGGGGCGGCAAGTCGACGGTCGCCGAAATACTCAAGCGCCTGATGGAGCACGAACCGATCTACGTGCTCAAGGCCGGAGATCAGGTCAGTCCGGTGTTCGAATCGCCGCTCGGTCTGTTTACGCCGGAGCGGATGGGTGATCTGCTCGAGGACAAATACAATATTCCAAGACGCCTTCTGACAGGCTTGTTGTCGCCCTGGGCCGTCAAGCGGCTGGATGAGTTCGACGGCGATATCTCCAAATTCTCCATCGCCCGGCTTTACCCCTCCAAGCTGCGCCAGGTCGGCGTTGCCAAGACCGAGCCGGGCGATGAAAACAACCAGGATGTGTCCTCCCTGGTGGGCAAGCTCGACATCCGCAAGCTGGAGCATCTGAGCCAGAACGACCCGGACGCCTACAGCTATTCGGGTGGCCTCAATCGCACGACGCAGGGTCTGCTGGAATTCGTCGAGATGTTCAAGGCGCCCATCAAGGTGCTGCATCCGCTGCTGACCGCCACCCAGGAAGGGTCCTATGTCGGCACGGAAAATATCGGGGCGTTTCCCTATCAGGGCATCATCGTGGCGCACTCCAACGAGGCGGAATGGCAGCAATTCAAGAACAACAAGAACAATGAAGCGTTTCTCGACCGGATCAGCGTCGTCAAAGTTCCCTATTGTCTGAGCGCGACCGAAGAAGCGCAAATCTACCAAAAACTGCTGCGCGACAGCGCACTCGGCGATGCGGCCTGCGCGCCCGAAACGCTCGATATCATGGCCCGGTTCAGCGTGCTGACCCGGCTGCATGAGCACGAGAACTCGACGCTTCACTCGAAATTGCGCATCTATGACGGCGAGACCCTGAAGGACACCGACCCCAAGGCCAAATCGCTGCAGGAATATCGCGATGTCGCCGGCGTTGACGAGGGCATGAACGGCACGTCGACCCGCTTTGCCTTCAAGGTCCTGTCCGAAACCTTCAACCATGACACCGAGGAGATCGCCGCCGATCCGGTGCATCTGATGTATGTGCTGGAACAGGCGATCAAACGGGAGCAGTATAGCGAGGAGGTCGAGGGCCGCTATCTGGAGTTTTTGAAGGCTGAATTGATGCCGCGCTATGCGGAATTCATCGGCCACGAGATTCAAAAGGCCTATCTGGAATCCTATTCGGACTACGGCCAGAACCTGTTCGACCGCTATATCGCCTATGCGGATGCCTGGATCGAGGAACATGACTACAAGGACCCCGACACCGGCCAGATGTTCGACCGCGAGATTCTCGATCAGGAACTTGCCAAGATCGAAAAACCGGCCGGCATCTCCAATCCGCGGGACTTTCGCAACGAGGTGGTAAAGTTCGTGCTGCGGGCGCGGGCGGAAAACCAGGGGAAGAATCCCGACTGGCGCAAATACAAGAAGCTGCGCCGCGTCATCGAAAAGCGCATGTTCGGGCAGGTCGAGGATCTGCTGCCGGTCATCAGTTTCGGCGCCAAGCGTGACAAGGAAGCCGATGCCAAGCACCACGAGTTCGTCGAGCGCATGATCGAGCGCGGCTATACGCGGCGCCAGGTCCGCCGGCTGGTCGAATGGTACATGCGGGTCAACAAGGCGGGATAGGACTTCCAGCACCGGCTTTGTCCGGTTTTTCGCAATTCGCGCACACATCTGCATCTAGGGAGGCAGTTGAAGCCAATGGGCCATTTCGTCGACCGGCGTCTCAATCCGAAGGACAAGAGTCTGGGCAATCGGCGGCGCTTTCTCAAACGTGTGCGTTCGCATGTGAAGAAGGCCGTGGATGATGCGGTGCGCGAACGGGCGATTGCCGATGCGGATCGCGGCGAGGGTGTCACGGTTCCGGCCGGCAGCATTGCCGAGCCGAGTTTTCGCCATTCCGACAGATCGGGCCACCGCGACCATGTCTCCAGCGGCAACAAGACGTTCCATACGGGCGACAAGATCAAGAAACCACCCGCCGGAGAGGGCGGCGGACGCGGCAAAACGGGCAGCGATGACGGCGAGGGCGACGATGACTTCATGTTCGTGCTGTCGCGCGATGAATTCCTGGATCTGTTCTTTGAGGACATGGAGCTGCCCAACCTGGTAAAACGCGGCCTGAAGCAGATTGAAATGCGCAGGCCGCATCGAGCCGGATTTTCCGTCAGCGGGTCGCCGGCCAATATCAATGTTGCGCGCACCATGCGCAATGCGCTGGGGAGGCGGTTGGCGCTGAAACGGCCCAACGATCGTGAGGTGCGGGCGTTGCGCGAGGAAATCTTCGCCCTGGAGGCGGTCTCGTCGCCGACACCGAAACAGCGCAAGCAGCTTGCCGCGCTGCACCAATTGCTGGAGGAAACGCTGCGCCGGCAGCGCGTGATTGCGTATATCGATCCGCTCGATGTCCGCTACAATTATTTCGAACACCGCCCCGAGCCGCGTGAACAGGCGGTGATGTTCTGCCTGATGGACGTCTCGGCGTCGATGGGCGAGCGGGAAAAGGATCTGGCGAAGCGCTTTTTCGTCCTGCTGCACCTTTTCCTCAGCCGCCGCTACACCTCCATCGATCTGGTCTTTGTGCGCCACACCCACAATGCGCAGGAGGTCGATGAGGAGACGTTTTTCCACTCCCGGGAGACGGGCGGAACAGTGGTCAGCACCGCCCTGGCCGAGGCGAAGCGCCTTGTGGATGAGCGCTATCGGCCATCGGAATGGAACATCTATATGGCCCAGGCATCGGATGGAGAGAACTTCTCCGGCGATTCCGACAAATGCGTCCGGTTGCTGAATGAGGAACTGATGAAGTGCTGCCAGTATTTTGCCTATGTCGAGATTGTCGACGAGGCGGAAATCGGCATTCTCAACAGCGAAGACAACGGTGTCGAACTGTGGCGCCATTACCGACGGGTTGCGGAGAACTGGCCGAATTTCGCCATGAAGCGGATCGCCCGGCCGGCCGACATCTATCCTGTGTTTCGCGAGCTCTTTGCAAAAAAGCTGATGGAGGCGTGAGATGGCGCGGCCGGCCCGAAATCCCCAACCTTTGTTCGACGGCGCCGACTGGAGCTTCGACATTTTGCGAGATGTGCATGATGCGATCGAGACTGTTGCACGCAAGGATCTTGCACTGGATCTCTATACCAACCAGATCGAAATCATCTCTTCCGAACAGATGCTCGATGCCTATTCGTCGATCGGCATGCCGCTGATGTACCGCCATTGGTCCTTTGGCAAACAATTCGTGCGGAACGAGCGGTTCTATCGGAAGGGCGCGATGGGCCTTGCCTACGAGATCGTCATCAATTCCGATCCATGCATCAGCTACTGCATGGAGGAAAATTCGATGGCCATGCAGACCCTGGTGATGGCCCATGCGGCCTTCGGCCACAATCATTTCTTCAAGACAAACCATCTGTTCCGGCAATGGACCGATGCGGCCGGAATTCTCGACTATCTGGAATATGCGCGCGGCTATATCGCCGAATGCGAGGAAGCGCACGGCCCCGGCGCCGTCGAAGAGGTTCTCGACGCCGGACATGCGCTGATGTCGAATGGCGTCTTTCGATACCGGCGCAAACAGCCGCCGTCCCTTCGCCAGGAAGAGGAGCGCCAGCGGGAGCGCCGGGCCCAGGAAGAACGTGCGGTCAGCTATCTGTGGAGCACCCTGCCCCATGCCGCACAAACGTCGAAAACCGATGCGGAGATCCGTGAACGCAAACGGGAATTGCATCTGCCGGAGGAAAATCTCCTCTATTTCCTGGAACATTACAGCCCCGTCCTGAAGCCTTGGCAGCGCGAGGTGCTGCGCATCATCCGCAATATCGCGCAGTATTTCTACCCGCAGAAACAGACCAAGCTGATGAATGAGGGCTGCGCCTGTTTCGTCCACTTCCACATTGTCAATGCCCTGCATGAGCAGCGGCTTTTGACTGATGGCGCGATGCTGGAAATCCTGCACAACCATACCAATGTGCTTTTTCAGCCGGATTTCGACGATCCGCGTTTCAGCGGCATCAATCCCTACGCACTGGGTTTCGCCATGATGCAGGACATCAAGCGCATCTGCGAGGATCCGACGGAAGAGGATCGCGCCTGGTTTCCCGACATTGCCGGCAGCAAAGACTGGAAAAACGTGCTGGCGGAAGCCTGGGCCAATTACCGCGACGAATCCTTCATTCAGCAGTTTCTCAGCCCGGCTGTCATGCGCCGCTTCCGGATGTTCGCGCTGTCGGACAATGCGGACGACCCGTTTTATCTGGTGTCGGGGATCCATGATGAGCGCGGCTTTCATCTGATTCGCGACATCCTTGCTCAGAACCATGATGTGGCCGCCCTTGAACCGCATATCGAGGTGGTCGATGTCGATCTGCTGGGCGACCGGCGTCTCAACCTTCAGCACGTCAAACGCGATGGTGTGGGCCTGGACGAAGATCAGCGGGACGCGACACTGGCCCATCTGAAAAAATTGTGGGGGTATGATGTGGTGCTGGACGAAGTGGCCGCCTGACAGTGCCGTCAGCCCTGCTGGAGCATCTCGATCTAGTCTTCAGGCGGAGCTGGCCGGGTCAGGATGAACAGACTGACGGCCGACAGCACCACGATCTGGATGATGATGACCCTGGTTGGTGCGCCGAACAGGTAGCTGAGCGCAAGAACGGCTACGATGGACGCCATGGCCAGTTGTTTGGCGCGGCGGGAAATGGCGCCGTGCCTTTGCCAGTCGTGGATCGGCGGGCCGAGGCGCGGATGGTGAACCAGCCAGTCGTGCAGCCGTTTCGAACCGCGGGCAAAACAGTAAGCCGCCAGCAGCAGAAAGGGTGTCGTGGGCAGCAGCGGCAGAGCGATGCCGACTATGCCGGCGGCAAGACTGAGCAGACCTCCCGCCATCCAGAAAAGCCTGACGATCTGGTTGCGGGTTGCCATTACATCGATCGCGCTATGGCGCAGATCGTCTCGAAGGCAATGTCCTTGTCGCGTTCTTCCATTTCAAACTGGCCGGCGACAAAGCGAATCACCCGTTTTCCGTCATGCTCGGTCTGGGTCAGATAGATGCGCCCGTCCCTGTTGATGGCTTCGATAAGGTCGAGATTGTGCGCATCGAGATCGCCGGAGAAGCCGGCCGGCCTATGGCGGAAGGAAAACAGCGACAGGATGGGTTGCGTGACGATTTCAAAATCAGGCTCGGCGTTCAGCCGTCCGGCAAGGTCCTGTGCCCAGGCGACGTGATTGCGGATCCGTGCGCGCAGTCCGCCCAGGCCGTAGGCGCGAAGAAGAAACCACACTTTCAGGGCGCGGAAGCGACGCCCCAGTTGCACCGACCACTCGCTGAAATTGACAATCCCTTCCTTGCCTTGCGTCTTCAGATATTCGGGCTGAATGGACAGGGTGCGGATAAGCGCATCGGGGTCGCGAACAAAATGCGCCGAACATTCCATGGGGGCACCCAGCCATTTGTGCGGGTTGAAGACGACGCTGTCGGCCTTCTCGACCCCTTTCCACAGCGAGCGGAATTCGGGGCAGACCATGGCCGAACCGGCCCATGCCGCATCGACATGCACAAACAGGTCCTCGGTTTTCGCGAGGTCGCATAACGCTTCGACGTGGTCGGTCGCGCCGACCGACGTGCCACCGACACAGACCACCAGACCGGCAGGCAGGAAGCCGGCCTGCCGGTCGTCCCGGATGGCCGTGCGCAGCCGGTCGATGTCCATGGACAGATCGGTATTGGTCGGTATCTTGACCAGATTGTCCTGACCGAGCCCGGCAATCCACATCGCCTTGTCGATGGAACTGTGGGTGCCGGTTGAGGCATAGACCCGCAGGGTCTGCCGGCCGGCAAGGCCTGTTGCGTTGCCGGTCCATTCAAGGGCCCGTTCCCGCATGGTCAGGATGGCGCAAAGCGTCGCCGATGACGCCGTGTCCTGGAACGTTCCGCTGAAACCCACGGGCAAACCGATGGCCTGGCGCAGCCAGTCGATCATCCTTTCCTCAAGCTCCGTTGCGGCGGGCGATGTCTGCCACAGCATGCATTGCGCGGCCATCGTCGTCGCGAGTTGCTCGGCAATGATGGCGGCGGGTGCGGCATTGGACTGGAAATAGGCAAAGAACCGCGGATGCTGCCAGTGCGTCATGCCGCCCGGTATGATCCGCTCGAAATCCTCGAATATGGTTTCCATGGATTCGGCATGTTCCGGCGGCGAGGTGGCAAACAGCTTTTCAATCTCACCCGGCTGCACGTCCGGTCTGACCGGCCTGTCTGAAATGGTTTCCAGATAATCGGCGGACCAATCACTGGCGCGGTGTGACCAGGTGCGAAATTCGCTTTTGTCCATTGAGGCTTTTCCTGTGCAGTTTCCGTGAAACTACGATTAGATTGGATGCGAAGCCAGCACCATTTGGCGCCGGGACGCTGCGATGCCTATGTTCACTTCGCGGGGATCATGGCGGTTGTCCCGTCAACCTCGTTTCACGTTCTTCCCGCATCCGCTTCCGTGGCGATCTGAAGGGCATCCGCGCCAATGCAACGCATCCTGTCGTTCAGCATCAAAATCGCGCCGGCAATATGGCCGGCTTCGAACAGGGTTGTTGCAAACCGGGCACCCTTGTCCAGCGCGCTCTCGGTTTCCTGCATCGTCAGGGCGCCGACGGCGGTTGTGACCGGCCGGTCGCGCAGATCGCTGTCCGGCGCCAATTCGCTCGCCGGTGACCGGCGGATCGCCGGGTGATCGGGCAGATCGACTTCATTGGCGATCAGGGTCGCTGCCACATCCGCTGAGGCGGCGTTTTCGGCCACCACGGTCACCGAATCGGCAATTCCGAATGAAAAGCTGCGGCCACGCCATCCGGAGGTGGCGACACCGCGCACAGGATCGTCAGCGGACACAGCTATGCGACCTGGGGGGCGGCTGGCGATTTCGACGTCAAAACGCTCGGTTCCGCGCAGGTGAAAGGCCACATCGCCGCCATTGTTGACATAGGCTTTCTTCACCTCCGGTCCGACAGCGACGATAGAAAGCATTTCATCGGCGACCGCGCCGGCCACCGCGGCCATGGGAGTGACAAAACAGGTCTGATAGGGGCGAATGGCGTCCAGCATGCGCCGTGCGATCGGGCCGTTCAGAACCGGCTTGTCCGACAGCGGGGTTCTGAGTTGCGGCAATTCGGATGCAAGGTCCTGCAAGACCGTTTCGAAGCGCGCCCGTGCCCGTTGATAGGCATCGTTGCGGGTGTGGCCGAAGCACTCGATGATCAGGTCGATTGGCCCATGATGGAGATGCAGACGTCTGCCGTCCGGCAGCATGGCGCATTGCGGGCGTTCCCAGGGCATCTCACGATTGATCCCGGCCATTTGCCGAGGGTTTGCTAGACGGTGTGACCGTTCGGATGGCGTTGCCATATTCGCCGCCCTTCTCGACAATGTCGTCGACGGATCGAACCGCCTCGTCATAGCCGCCGAGCGCGCGATAATCGTCACGGCTGACATTGAACTCGATCGGTGCGACGATCGCCGGCGTGGGCACATAGCCGAATGAATTGTCCGGCATGTGCGTCACATCGACCATGATCGTGATTCCGCCGCCCGGCCAGATATAGGCCGGGGCGCCGCCGCAGGTCACACGGGTCGAGGTGCTGTGAACGGAGCGGGTCAGTTTGACGGGATTGCGTGTCGCTCCGGCGCGCAACGATCCGCCGGCGCCTCCCATGAACAGAACCGTGCACAGCGCCGGTTCGCAGTTTTCGCCGATCAGTTCGACGCTCGGCACCAGCGCTGCCGGCAGGTCCCGGCGCTGCGGCACCAGCTCGTCATCCAGCACATAGTAGCCATATTGCTCGCCGGTGGTTGATACCATCAGCATGGTGAGTCCCTGCCGCGCCCCCTTTTTTGCGTTCCAGGGCCCCAGAATGGTCAGTGGGTCGTCAATATCGGTGCCGCCCCAGCCAAGGCCGGGCTCCGCAACCTGAAAATAGCGCCCCGGTGTCGACCGGCGGCCCTTGATCCGGATGCCGGTGTCCGGCCATCCCAGAACCTTGCCGGCCTGATGTTCGGACACGACGCCGGTGATGTGATCATCGACCACAACGACCTCATCGACAAGACCGACCCATTGCGCCGCAAACATGCCGATGGTCGCCGACCCGCAGCCGACCCGCATGCGTTCTTCCTTCTGGCCGTCGACGATCGGCGCCTTGCCCGCCTCGACGATCACCGACGACCCGCCATCGATCGTCAACTCGACAGGCTGCTTGTTGCAGAGCTGCATCAGCGTGTCGCAGGTCACCCGGCCCTCGGCCTTGCTGCCACCGGTCAGATGATCGACACCGCCAAGCGACAGCATCTGCGAGCCATACTCGCTTGTCATAACGTGGCCGACCGCTTCGCCGGCCGCCCGGACCGTCGCCGCCTCGGCGCCGAGATGGCGATCGGTATCGATCTTCACCTTTGCACCGCAATAGGAAAAGATCGCCTCGGTGACGACGGTGACACAATCGGCGCCATCAATTTCCCGGCTAACGATAAACGGCGCGGGTTTATAGTCGGGATAGGTTGTTCCCGAACCGATGGCGGTGACGAACACATCGCCACCGGCAAAAGGCTGTTCTTCCCAATCGGATTTCAGGAATGGTTTGATCTCGTCACCGGCGGCGATCCGGCGGTCAAGAATGGTCAGCGGATCGCAGCGGACAATCCTTCCATCGTGGTTGGCGTAGCGGTCGCAGGCGCCGGTACGGCCCTCGGCGACGTAGCACATGACCGGACAGGCATCGCATCGGACCTTGTCCGGCTTGTTTCCGGTATCGGTGTTGCCGATGGGCTCGTTCATGCGTCGCCTCCCGCTTGCCTGATCGCCGCCAGAACCCGATGCGGAAGGGCCGGCATCGTGGTGATCCGCGCGCCGCAGGCGTGGTGGATGGCATTGAGAATGGCCGGAGCGGTGGGGATCAGAACGTGTTCGCCAAGGCCCTTGGCGCCCATCGGTCCCTCGGGATCGGGTTTTTCAACAAATATGGACGTAACCGGCGGCATGTCGCCAATGGTCGGGATCAGATAGTCATGCAGGTTTTCCGTCCGTCCGGGAATGAACTCCTCCATCAGCGCCAGTCCGAGCCCCTGGGCGATGCCGCCCTCGATCTGACCCTCCGCCAGAAGCGGATTGATCACCCGACCGAGATCATGGGCTGCGGTCATGCGCAGCACGCGAACGGTGCCAAGCCCCGTGTCGACTTCAACTTCAGCCAACTGCGCGCCGTATCCGTAAACCGCATAGGGAATGCCCTGACCGTTTTCATCGAGGGGCGTGGTCGGTGGATCATAGGTTTCCTCGGCGGCCAGCACATAGCCGTTTTTGTCCTCCGGCAGCGTCGACAAAGCGATCGACTGGGTGGTCCGGCCATCATCGGCGATCAACCTGTTGCCGACCAGGCGAAGTGTGGCATCGTCGCCCATATTGCCGAGGCGCAGGATCCGGGCGCGCAGGGCCTGCCCCGCCTGCTGCGCCGCCTTACCAGTCACATAGGTCTGGCGCGAGGCTGAGGTCTTGCCGCAATCGGGCGTCAGGGCGGTGTCCGGACCGATCAGGTCGAAGGCATCGAGCGCAAGCCCCAGCGCATCGGCGCAAATCTGGGTGATGACCGTGTTCGACCCCTGGCCGATATCCGTCGCGCCCTGGTGTAGTTTCAATCGTCCATCGGCTGTCAGGCCAAGGCGCACCGTCGACGGGTTCGGCAGAGCCGTGTTGCCGCAGCCATACCAGCAACTGGCAATGCCGATGCCGCGCTTGCGCATGGTCGAGCTGTCGTTGAAGGCGCTGATTTCGCCGGCGGCCTCCCGCCAGCGCGGCTCAAGTGCTTCCAGGCATTCGACGATGCCGACTCCACGGAGGGTCTGGCCGCAGACGGACCGCTCGCCGTCACGCAGCGCGTTTTGCTTGCGAAAGGACAGGCGGTCCATGCCGCAGGCTTCGGCCAGGTCGTCATAGAGCGTTTCCTGGAGGATCGCCGCCTGGGGAACGCCAAAGCCGCGAAAGGCGCCGGATACCGGCCCATTCGTGTGTATCGCACGGGTCGTGGCACGATAATTGGGGGTGCGGTATGGGCCCGAGGCATGGACAGGCACCCGGGTGGCGACTGTTGGTCCCCAGCTGGCATAGGGGCCGGTGTTGAAATCGCCGTGGAAGGTCATTCCGGTGATCCGGCCGGCCGTGTCGGCACCGATCCTGGCGGTCATGGTTCCCGGATGCCGCTTGGTCGTTGATGCCATGGATTCACTGCGGCGATAGACCATCCGGCAGGGCCGTCCGGTCTTCAGCGTCACCAGGGCAATCAGCGGCTGCAATGACAGGTCGAGCTTGGAGCCGAATCCGCCACCCGTTGCCGCCGGAATGATGCGAACTTGCTCCTTGTCGAGATCCATCATGACGGCGATGTCGTCGCGGTCCATCACCGGCGCCTGGGTGCAGGCCTGGATGACCAGAACCTCGCCCTCCATCCAGGCGGCGCCGGCTTCCGGTTCAATATAGGCATGTTCGATGAAACCGGTTTCGATGGTCGCTTCGACCACCTTGGCCGATTCAGCCAGCGCGGAATCCGGGTCACCGGCGGCCACCCGCCCCTCGATCAGAACATTGCCGGGCCGCGAGGGATGTATAGGGTCTTCGTTGACCGCCCGGTCGACGGTCAGCGATTCGCGGCCCGGTGACCATGTCACCGGAAAATCCGCGAGATCGAGAGCCTCGACAACATCCGGGTCACCGGCGATGACCGCCACAGCCTCGCCGCGAAAATGCACCCGGTCCTTGGCAAGACCGGGCTGATCGGCAAGCGGTGGTATGACGCCGAAGCGGTTGCGGCCGGGAAAATCGGCAGCGGTAAAAACGGCCTCGACGCCACGATAGGAGCATTTCCAGGCGTCGATATCGCCAAATTCAAAACCGGCCGTGAAATGCGGAGACCGCACGGCCCGCACCAGAAGGGCGTCTTGTGGCCAGAAATCGGCGCCGAAAACTTCCGTGCCGTCGACCTTCGCTCTGCCGTCGAGCCGCTCGACAGGCGCGCCCACCGCCTGGCCGGCACCGGGGCTGTCAGGCTTTTCGCGCAGGCCGGTGACGCTGCAGACCGCATCGACGATTTTCTGATAGCCGGTGCAGCGGCACAGGACACCACCCAGCGCATCCTCGACCTCGGCGCGGCTGGGCTGCGGCACGGTTGCCAGCAGCGCCGAGGCGGCGATCAGCATGCCCGGCGTGCAGATGCCGCATTGCGCTGCGCCATGGCGAAGAAAGGCCTCCTGCAATGGCGACAGCGTTTCGGTCGACAGGCCCTCAACCGTGGTTACCGATTTTTCCGACGCCTGAATGAGCGGGGTCAGGCAGGCGCAGACGGGATCACCGTCGATCAGAACCGTGCAGGCGCCGCAGTCACCCGCATCGCAGCCGACCTTGGTGCCGCACAGCCCGGCTTCTTCGCGCAGGGCGTGACTGAGCCGCTGGCCGGGCCGCGGTGCCAGGCTCACGGGCTTTCCGTTAACGGTCAGATTGATGGGCGCAGGCTGCAGCGTCATGCGGCCACCGGCCGGCGTTCGGAAAGAAGCCGCCCCACTGCCCGGCGAACCAGCTCGACAGCGGCGGTGCCACGATAGGCTGCGTCGCTGCGTGCATCGCTGATCGGCGCAATATGTTGAAGCACGGAGTCCTCGGCGATCCGCTGAACAAGATTGGGATGAAGGTCCTGGCCGATCAAACGGGATTCGACGGCTTTCAGACGGGTAGCGACGGCACTGCAGGACCCGATGGCAATGGCGGCATCGGCAATGCGTCCCTCGGCTTCGACCAGTCGTGCGGCAACCATGGCGATCGATATGACGAGGTATTTGCGCGCACCGAGTTTGAGAAAGACCGACCGGCCGCCGGTTGATGCATGGGGGATCAGCACGGCCGTCAGCAATTCGCCTTTTTTCAGATCCGTCCGGCGCGGCCCGGTCACGAAGGCGGCGAGCGGGACGGTTCGAGATTGAGACAGGCTGGTCAGTTCAATCTGTGCGTCCATCGCCAGCAGGGGCGGCATCCCGTCGGCCGCCGGCGAGGCATTGCAGAGATTTCCGCCGATCGTTGCCGCATTCTGAATCTGGACGGAGCCGATTTCCATGGCGGCCTGTTTGAGCTGCCGAAAGCCGGACGGAAGATCCGCGCGCAGAAGATCGCTCCAGGTCGTGGCGGCGCCGATGCGGAGATGGTCGCTGCCGCTTGATATGCCGCGCAACGCCCTGATGGCCGTGATGTCGAGAATATTTCCGGGCAGGTGCTGATGGCCGGTGGCGGGAAACAGATCGGTACAGCCGGCGGCCACCTGCATGCTTTCGCCCCGCATGTTTTCATCGGCAAGGCAGGTCAGCGCGTCGGTCAGATTTGTGGGTCGCACATAGCCCAAATCCATCGCCTCCGCATTCAAACAAACAGTGACAAGGCGAATTTATTTGTTCGCATACAAATGAATTTGCCTTAGTGCCCATTGGGTGTCAATATCCACCCCGACCAGCCATGGCGACGCCAGGCGATCGGCGGACCGGATACAGCTTTGAGGACAAGGGATGACACGGCCCCAACGGCAGACAGAAACCGCGTTCGATTACCGGCTGGACGACCAGATCGGCTTTATGATGCGGCAGGCCAATCAGCGGCATCTGTCCATCTTCAGCCGGCTGATCGGTGAATTCACGCCGACGCAGTTTGCGGCCCTCGCCAAGATTTACGAAATCGGCACCGTGTCGCAGAACGATCTCGGTCGCCAGACGGCGATGGACGCCGCCACCATGAAAGGTGTGATCGATCGCCTGGGCAGAAAGGGACTGGTCTCGACGCGGCCGGACCCGACCGATATGCGCCGACTGCTGGTGGAACTCACCGATGCCGGTGAAGCGGCCTATCGCGGCAATGTCGCTGCGGCGCATGCCATCACCGAGGAAACGCTGGCGCCGCTCAACGGCCGGGAACGCGAGCAACTGGCCGTTCTTCTCGGCAAAATGATCAGATCGAGGTAAAAGTCACGGGAGATCCAAATGGGAGTAAAAATCGACAACGCCGCTCTTTTGGTCATCGATGTGCAAAATGATTTCTGTCCCGGCGGCGCCCTGGAAGTCGCCGATGGTCACGCCATTGTCCCGACCGTCAACGATCTTCTTGAAAAATTCGACATCTGCGTCCTGACCCAGGACTGGCATCCCGAAGAACACAGTTCCTTTGCCGACAATCATGAACGTGCTGCACCCTTCAGCCTGACGAAAATGCACTATGGCGATCAGGTTCTGTGGCCCAAACACTGTGTGCGCGGCAGCCGCGGCGCGGACTTTCATCCCGATCTGGTCGCCCACGGCGCGGATCTTGTCATCCGCAAGGGATTTCGCCCTGGCATCGACAGTTATTCGGCGTTTTTCGAAAACGACAAGACAACCCAGACGGGCCTTGCCGGCTATCTGCGCGAGCGGGGCGTCGACCAGGTCGTGTTGACCGGGCTGGCGACGGATTTTTGTGTCTATTATTCGGCGCTCGACGCCAAACGCCTCGGTTTCGAAGCGATGCTGGTGACCGATTGCTGCCGGGCCATCGATCTCGAGGGATCGCTGGCGGCGGCGATGGAGGATATGGACCGCAACGGCGTGCGGTTCGTGACCAGCGACACTTTTTTGTAGGTCTCACACACCGAGATTGCGCGTCAGTATCGACGGGTCTCTGCGCAGAACGTCCGCGTTGAGCATTTCCAGGTTGCGGCCGTTTTCGATGAAGGCCACCCGGTCGGCAAGCGACAGGATGGCGTCGACACGCTGTTCCACCAGGACGATGGCCACATTCTCGCTTTTCATCTGGATGATGACCTGGCGGATCTGCTCGATCATCGACGGCTGCAGGCCCTCGGTCGGCTCATCCAGCAGCAGGACCTGCGGTTCGATGCAAAGGGCCCGGGCGGTCGCCAGCATCTGCTGTTCGCCGCCGGACAATGTCTCGGCACGCTGGTCGAGACGCTCGCGCAGGCGCGGGAAAATATCCAGGACGCGATCGCGCGTGTCCTTTCCCGTATCTCGCACCATCAGGCCGATCTCGATGTTTTCGGCAACGGTCAGTTCGGAAAAAAGCCGCCTGCCCTGCGGCACATAGGCAATGCGCCGGCGCGGCACCTCGTGAGCCGGCAAGGCACCTATGTCCTCGCCATCGAGCAGAATGGTTCCCGATTGCAGCGGCAACAGGCCCATAATGGCCTTCATGGTGGTTGTCTTGCCGGCGCCATTGCGGCCGAGCAGGCAGAGGATTTCGCCGGGCCGGGCTGTCAGGGACAGGTCGTACAGCACCTGCACCTGATCGTAACCGACATTGATGTCGCGCAGCTCCAGCATCAGCCGGTCCCCAGATAAGCAGCCTGAACGGCCTTGTTGGCCCGAATGGTCTCCGGCGATTCCTCGGCCAGAACCTCACCGAAATTCAGCACCGTAATCATGTCGGCCGTGTCCATGACCACATCCATATTGTGCTCAATCAACAGCACTGTTGTTTCACCGGCTAATGACCTGATCAGCTGTTTGAAGTCATCGACCTCGCTCTCGGCCAGCCCCTGGGTCGGTTCGTCGAGAATCAACAGGCGCGGTTGCTGTCCCAGACCCATGGCAATCTCGAGAAGACGCTGGTGGCCATAGCTCAGATCCCCGGCGATCAGGCCGGCCCGATCGGCAAGACCCACCAGCGACAGGGCGGCATCCACGCCTGCACGCACTGCGGCGGCATCGCCATGGTGCTTGCGGCGAACAGCCAGGGCGACATTTTCCCAAAGCGAGAGCTTTGCGAAGATCGAGGTGATCTGAAACGTGTAGGCCATTCCCAGTGCAATGCGCTTGTGGGCCGGCAGAGCCGTGACGTCCTGCCCATCGAATTGAACGGTTCCGCTGCTGGCCGGTATGCGGCCGCACAGGAGGCCGACAAAGGTCGATTTGCCGGCGCCATTGGGTCCGATCAGCGCCCTGACCTGGCCTTCCGGCAAATCGAAATCGACATTGTGGACCGCCCAAAGGCCACCGAAATTGCGCGACAGGGCCTTTGTGGTCAAAAGGCTCAGGGCAGCCATGGCAGGGCCCTCCTGCGCAATTCGCCGACCAGGCCTTGCCTGGCGAACAGGGTCAGCAGCACCAGTGCCACGCCGGCGATCAGCATATAGGCCGAGGTCAGACCGCTCGACAGATCGATCAGATAGAACATGAAAATGGTGCCGATGAGCGGTCCGATCGTCGTGCCGGCACCGCCCAGGAGCACCCAGAGCAACGGAAAGATCGAGTATTGCACGGCGGCGAAACTGGCGCCGACATAGCCGAACAACAGGGCATAGGCAGCGCCGGCAGCGCCCGACATGGTGCCGGAAAGAATGACGGCAATCAGCTTGTGCCGGAGCACGTCATAGCCCAGCATGCGGGCCCGTTCCTCGTTTTCGCGGATGGCGATCAGCACCTTTCCGAACGGGGTCTGCACCACCCGCGCCGTGATGACCAGGCAGACCGAAAACAGGATCAGGGCGGCGAAATAGCGGTTGCCCGGGGTCGTCAGGTCGATCCCGGCGAGAACCCGTTCGGGCTGCTGTATGACAAAGCCCTCATCGCCGCGCGTGTATTCGCCAAACAGCAATATGGTCAGGAACCCGGCCTGGGCGAACATCAATGTAACGATCATGAAGGCGACGCCGGTTGTGCGCAGCGCCAGAAAGCCGACCACTGCCGAGACGATCAGCGCCGAAATGATGCCGGCCAGAATGGCCGGAGACGGGGTGAAATCAAGAAAGGCGATGGTCAGACCGAGCCCATACATGCCGGCGGCGAAAAACAGGGCGTGGCCGAGGCTCAGAAGCCCGGTATAGCCGAACAGCATGTTGTAGCCCATGGCATAAACCGCCAGCACCATGATCCGTGCCAGATTGCCGTGATGATAGGCGGGAAGCCAGAATTGCAGGACAAAGAGAAGTGTGATCACACCGCCATGCAGCAACACCGATTTTGCCGCTGCGCTCATACGCTGCGTTTCCCGAAGAGACCGGTCGGCCTGAAAATCAGCACGAAGGCGACCAGCAGCGTGGCAATGATCTTGGCAAGGGTCGGTGAAAAGAAGACCGATATGATGCCGTCGCTCATGCCGATGAGGATGGCCGCGACGACCGTGCCGGCAATGCTGCCGAGCCCGCCAATGATCACGACGATAAAGGACAGAAGCAGCGGATCACCGCCCATCAGATAATGCGCCTGTTGGATGGGCACCACCAGAACGGCGGCCATGGCGGCAAGACCGGCTCCCAGGCCGAAGACCAGTGCATAGACCTGATCCACCTTGATGCCGAATGCCAGCGCCATTTCCGAATCCAGCTGGCTGGCGCGCAGCACGAGGCCAATGCGTGTCCTGGTGAGCATTACCCAGACACCGATGAGCAGAATGATCGCCGCGCCGATGACGAAGAACTTGTAGGTCGAATAGCCGAACCAGGGCAGGTAGATGCGTATGTTGAAGGGAGCCTCGACCGGTCGCGCATCCGGGCCATAGGTCATCAGCACGGTCTGTTGAATGATATAGAGCAGGCCGATGGTGGCAACGATGGTCGCTTCCGGGTCGTAATTGAGCCGCTTGAGCACGAAGTAATCGGCAGCCGCGGCGATGATGGCCGGGATCACCGGTGCACAGATGAGCGCAACCACGAAGCCGAAGGCCGGGTGGCCGGAGACCAGCGAAGCAAACCACCAGGCAAGCACCGCCCCCAGCATGAAAAACTCACCATGGGCAACGTTGACGACCCGCATGACGCCGAACACCAGGCTCAGTCCGACGGCCGTCAGGGCGAGGACGGCAGCGGCCACCGCACCTTCCAGAGAAGCCAGAAGCAGATAGGGTCCAAGGTCCATGCGGTCGGAGCGGCGGCGCTTGAAACCGGCGTCAGAAGGGCTGGGTCGTGTAGTCCACCTCATCGTCGTAGAGCGTGTCTTCGATCGATGTGGTGTGTGCCAGTTCGAGCTTGCCGTCCTTGACCTTGGAGATGTACTGGTGACCGAACACCTGGTGGGTCTTGCCGTTGAAGACCTTGGCGCCCTGCGGATGCTCCGCCGAGTGTGGAATGTCCGTAATGGCCTCCACCGCCTCGATCAGCTTGCTGCGGTCTTCCGGCCCCCTGTAGCCAGCCGCTTCCATGCCGTCCTTGACGGTGTACAGCGTCTCCCAGCAGCCGAACATGTGCGAATAGGTCGACACGTCTTTCGGGTCGGAGACCGAAGCGCCGTTGTCGTCAACACCGACGGCGGTGCGGTAGTCCTTGTCGTAGGGCGATTGGTCCTTCTGCGCATAGCGCGGATTGCCTTCCCAGAAATAGGAACCCTCCAGGAATTCAAGACCCGGGCTCGCCATGTCGACGGCTTCCAGACTGTCGATGAAGCCGAAGATTTCCGGCTTGTTCGGACCATAGAATTCGCCCATTTCCTTGACAAAAGTCAGGACGGCCGGACCGACCATGACATGGTAGATGACCTCGGTCTCACGGGGAATCTTGGGGAAATATTTGGTAAAGGAGGATTCGGTCGGCGGAATCGCGATCTTGGCGATCACCTCGCCGCCCTGCTGCTCGATAGCAGCGGAAAAATAGTCCCGATGGTCATGACCGAAGGCAAAATCCGGATAGATCATGGTGACCTTCTTGCCGAGATTGTCGGAGACGAAGGGCGCCATCGCCTGAACCTGGCTTTTCACATCGGTGATGCCGGGCTGCAACGTGTAGCGGTTGAGTATGCCGCTGGCCACATGATGGCCCTCGGACACGACGAAATAGGGGATTTTCAGCTCCCCTGCCCTCGGCGCCGAGCCGATCACCACATGGCTGAACAGCGTGCCGAAAGCCAGGTCGCAATTGTGCTGGCTGGCGAATTTTTCAACGACTTCCGCGCCGCGCTTCGGATCGGTTCCGTCATCCTCGGCAATGATCTCCACCGGCCGTCCATTGATGCCGCCGGCGTCATTGATTGCTTTCACAGCGGCCTGGGTGGTGCGGTCATACCAGCGGCCATAGGCAGCGCCGATGCCGGTGCGGTGCACCTGGAAACCGATCCGGATCGGTTCGGAACTCTGGGCCTGCGAATAGCGCACAAAACCCGGCAATGTGCCTGCTGTGGCGATCGCGCCGGCGCCGGCGGCCAGCCCTTTTATGGCGGATCGGCGTGTCACCAGTTTTGTCGGTTTCTTGATGATCGGCATCGCTGTTCTCCCTGTCTTTATCGCTTGCCGCGGCTTGGACAAACGGTCGATTTTGTATGCATACAAACAAATTGTTCCCCGATAACCGGCAGTTCGTCAAGCCCCCTTGGGTGCCGCCAGAAGCCAGAGACCGAGAAACGTATAGACGATCATGAAGGCGGCAACGGGAATCTGGCTGATCACCGCGAGGCGGTTCTGGCCGTAAAGCCGCAGGGCGATGGCATGGGCGATGAGGATGGCGATGACGTGTCCGAGAACCACTGCACCGGCCTGGGTCAGAAAGATCACCTGCACCGTGTCGCGGCTGTTGAAGAAGCCGGTGGTGACATAGAAGGTTCCGAGCCCCAGATAGTCGGCGCCCACGGCGTAAGGATCGCTGGCGGCGGCCAGCGCATATTGTCCATTGACCAGAAAGACGGTCAGATAATGGGCGACATGATAGGCCAGCGCGATCGGCAGCGTCGACAGGCAAAGGGTGGTAAAGACGGGCCGAAATCCGATCCTGTTTTCCGGCAAAACGCTCCCGATCGCCAGAATGTGTCCCAGCCAGACCAGCACTGCAAAGGCGAGAACCAGAAGAGTGTTGGTCAGAAGCAAGCCGACGATGGTCTCGGTGATGATCGCGGAGCGTCCCGGAAACTCCAGCGGGTTGACGTCGATCCGTGACAACCACCAGAAGGTTTCGTTGAGACCGTCGAAGCTGCCGGTGCCGAGAAGGATGAGAACGAAGATGCCGCCGCTCAACGAAAGCGGGGCGGCGTTCAGCAATTGCCAGGCGGGAGCGCCCAGTCGCGATTTCCGCCGTCCGAGTCGCAAGGGTGCAAGCGACGCGAAATGGCGCATCAGCAGGGTGAAAAATTCACCTCTCGCGAGCCATTGGCTTTCACCGAAAACGATGATTGCCATCATGGTGTAGAGCCAGTATCCGGCGACGACCAGCGCCAGCCGGGCCGGGTCGTCGGGGGCCGGATCGGCCAGCGCGAAGGCAGAAAACGCCAGAAGACCGGCGATGGCCGGCCAGGCGCCCAGCCACTGCGGCAATTGAATGAAGGGTTGCCTCTGCGGGCCGCCGAAAAGAACCCGCGCAACGCCGGTCCAGGGATTGATCCAGTGCCAGAAATTGCCGAGGACTGCCTGCAGGATCACCATGACAATCCAGAAAACCGTCCAGATGAACAGCGGCAGCGGGTTGGCCAGCGGGTCGCGTGATCCGGTCAGCCCCATCGAGACAAGCCAGCACAGAAAAAAGAAGGAAAGAAGGCTGGTAACCACTTCTGCACGCGGTGCCGGGATCGCAGGCAGTCTGACGGTCGAGAACAGGCGCTGACTGATGGTGCCCGGGGTAAAGATCAGGGCCAGCGCCGTCAGCGCGACGACCCATACTCCTGCGGACATATAGATATTGGTCGGCAGCAGAAGAACAAAGCCCTGCTGGGAGATATGGGCGGCCGCCGGTGCGGCCGGCACCATCGCCAAAAGGAGGGCTAAGAGACGTGAAACCGTGTGATGCAAACGAACCGTATTGACCTGTTTTCAGGAATGAAACATGTTTGATGCCTATAGCGCAATTCAGGTTTTGACGGAATCGGCGAAATCTGAATGCATCAACACAATCAAAGGCCGGCACCGTTGTCTCGTTTCCGTCAAAACGAGAAACAGTCTGGAACAGGCAGGTTCCGCACAAATGAAACTGCTACGCCCGATCGTCCTGCTGATCGTGCTGGCCGTCATTGGCTGGACCGCGATCCGTGCCCTCAATCCGTCGGGCGCGGACGTGCTTTTGCAGCATGTCCAGGCCGCGAAACTCGAGGGTGAGGCGGCCGATTCGCTGGTGGTGTTTTTGCAAATCGACAATCGTGGTGGGCCGGATAGATTGTTGTCAGCCAAGGCTCATGACGCATCCGAAACGATTCTCTACAATCCGGAATCCAGCTCCGGAATCCCTGTTCCGGCCGGCACTTCACCGTCCCTGGCCGCAGATGGTGCCCACATAGTGATGCACGGTGTTGACGGTCCGATCGATGATGGCCGGCTGTTTCCGATCGCGCTGACTTTCGAAAGGGCCGGGACGGTTACCTCGAGAGCGCGGCTGTCGGCGCCGGTCGAGCCGGGCGATGCCGGCCGGCACGGGGTGTTTGGCCTGGGCAGCATATGCCGCGTCGGCGAGGGCGAGCCGGCACCGGTGGTTTCCCTGCGGACGGAACCGATAGCGGACAATGGCGGCTGGCGCATCGTGGTGGACGCGCAGGACTTTACCTTCGCCGAACATCTGACCGGCACCGATCATGTTCCAGGCGTCGGGCATGGTCACCTCTATGTCGGCGGCTTGAAGATCAGGCGGCTTTACGAGCCGGTGACCGAAATCGGACCGCTGCCGGCCGGCGAACATGTCGTGCGCGTCACGCTCAACACCAACGATCACCGGGCCTATGTGGTCGGCGACGAGCCGGTAACCGCGCAGGCCACTATTGTCGTTCGGTAGCGGGCAAAACCATGTTTTGACACGGCCGCTGGTTTTTGTTTGTATACAAACAATAATCCGGCTTGGGGTGTTGCATTTTTATGACTGAATCCGATCGTGGTCTGGTGGTGGGTGTCGATGTCGGCGGAACCTTCACCGATCTCGTTCTCATGGATCCGGTGCGCGGCGACGTGCGCCTCGCCAAGGTGCCGAGCACCCCTGACAACCAGGCCTTTGGCGTTCTTACCGCGCTGAACGAGAGCGCCGCCATTCTGCCTGATGTTGATCTGATCGTTCACGGCACGACGACGACCACCAATGCGGTGCTTGAGCGCAAGCTCTGCCGGACCGGCCTGATCACGACGGCCGGATTTCGCGATGTGCTGGAGCTCGGCCGCCGGACCCGCCCGCAGGCCTATGGCATGACGGGCAAATTCGAGCCGCTGATCGCCCGCGACCTGCGGTTGGAGGTAGGTGAGCGGATGGATGCGAGCGGCGCCGTCATTGTGCCGCTGGATGAAGACGGCGTTCGATCGGCGGCGAAAAAACTGCTCGCCGCGGGTTGCGAATCCATCGTGATCCACTTTTTGCATGCCTATGCCAATCCGGCTCACGAAATCCGCGCCGCAGAGATCGTGCAAGCCGTCTGGCCCAATGACTTCATCACCATGGGGCATGCGCTGCTGGCGGAAAACCGCGAATATGAGCGCGGTGTGACGGCGGCGGTGAACGCCTCGGTGCGGCCGCTGCTGGAGCGCTATGTCGAGCGGCTCGGCCGGGAGCTTGAATCCAGCGGTTATTGTGGCGATGTGCTGGTGATGAACGGCAATGGCGGCATGGTATCGTCACGCAGGGTTGCCCGCGAAGCCGCCAAGACCGTGATGTCCGGCCCCGCATCTGGGGTCATTGCCGCCGCCTATACGGGACGCCGGGCGGGCATTGAAAACCTGATCACCTATGATATGGGCGGCACCTCGACGGATGTGGCTTTGATCCGCCGGGCGGAGCCGGCCGTCTCCAGCGAGATCGAGGTCGAATATGGCCTGCCCATCCATGTGCCGATGGTCGATGTGCGAACGGTCGGCGCCGGGGGCGGGTCGATCGCCCGGGTGAACACGGCCGGCCTGCTGGAGGTTGGTCCACAGAGCGCCGGCGCGTCTCCCGGCCCGATCTGCTACGGGCGCGGCGGCACCGAACCGACGATTTCGGACGCCAATCTTCTGCTCGGGCGGCTTGATCCGGAAAAGCTCAAATCGGTCGAGGGCGGGGTATCGATTGATGATGTGAAAGCTGTGTTCGACGAGCGGCTCGGCGCGCGGCTCGCACTCGACGCAACCGCCTCGGCCGCCGCGGTTATTCAGATGGCCAATACGAAAATGGCCGGTGCCATCCGGATGGTGTCGGTGTCACTGGGGGCCGATCCGCGTGACTTTGCGCTGTTTGCCTTCGGCGGCGCGGGGCCGCTGCATGCCTCGGCGCTGGCCCGTGAACTTGGTGTGCCGCGGGTACTGGTGCCCAGCCGACCGGGGATCACCAATGCCATCGGCTGTGTCGTGGCGGATCTCAGGCATGATTTCGTCAACACGATCAACCAGCCGCTCGACGAGGCCGATATCGAACAGGTCCACGCGGTTTTCGCCCGGCAGATCGCCGAGGGCGAGCGGCTTCTGGGCAAGGAAAATGTCGAAATCCGCCAAATCAAACATCTGTTCAGCGTCGATATGCAGTTTGTCGGCCAGTCACATCTGCTGCGGGTGCCGCTGGAGACCCCAACGCCCGACCGGGCAACATTGCGGCGGCTGTTCGAGGATGTCTATTTTCGCCGGTTTCATGTGGAGCTCGCACAGATCAGGGCCAATCTGGTGAATGTCAACACGTCGGTGATCGGTGAGCGGGCGCCGCTCGATCTGTCGACGCTGATCGATCCGGCGGGTCGGCAACCCAGCCTGCAGGCTGCGCAAACCGAGGAGCGCCCCGTCTATTTCGATGCAAAGTGGCATGACACGCCGATTTACCGGCGCGATTATTTGCCGGCTAATTTTCAATTGTCCGGCCCCGCCATCATCGAGCAGATGGACACGACGATCCTGATCGAACCGGGCGATCAGGCCGAAGGCGACCGCGAGGGCAATATCATCATTACGGTGGGCGCGCGGTCATGAGCCTCGATCCGATTACGCTCAGCGTCATCCAGGCCGGGTTGCAGCAGGTTTGCGACGAGATGGATCTGAGTTTTTCCCGGGCCGCCTTCTCCCCGGTGATCGCCGAGGCGAATGACCGGTCCGATGGCATCTATTCGGCGGTCGATGGTGCGCTGATCGCACAGGGCGCCGGCGGTCTTCCAGTGTTTGTCGGCACCATGCAATATTCGACCCGGGTGCTGATTGAACGCATCGCCGACGGTCACACCGCCGCGCCGCATCCCGATGATATCTATATCGTCAATGATCCTTATCTCGGCGGAACCCATCTGATGGATGTGCGCTTCGCGCGTCCGTTCTATCGCAACGGCGACATCTTCTGCTGGCTGTCCAATACCGGCCACTGGCCGGATATTGGCGGGTCGGTGCCGGGCGGCTTCTCGGCCTCGGCGACGGCGGTCGAACAGGAGGGATTGCGCCTGCCGCCGGTGCGCCTGTTCAAGCAGGGTGTCCTGGATGAGGAGCTCTATGCCATCATCTGTTCGAACATTCGGGTTCCCGAACAGCGCATCGGCGACGTCAAGGCGCAGGCCGCGGCGCTGATGGTCGGTGAGGACCGGCTGAACGCATTGCTGGACCGCTATGGCGATGACACTGTCCGACAGGCGATTGCCGAATTGCGGGTGCGCGCGGCGCAACAGATGCGCAGCTTCATCCGCATGATCCCGGACGGGCGGTACAGCTCCGTCGCCTGGGTCGACAGTGACGGCGTCGTCAACGAACCGCTTGCCATCCGGCTGACCATCCACAAGGCGGACGACACGTTGACGTTCGATTTTGCCGGATCGAGCCCGCCCTGTGCCGGGCCGATGAATTCGGTGCTGGCCACGACGTTAAGCTCGGTCTATCTGGCGATGCGCCATATCTTTCCCGAGGTGCCGATCAGCGCCGGCGCCTTTGAGCCGCTCAGTGTGATCACACCTGCCGGCACCTTTCTTGACGCCCATTATCCACGCCCGGTCTCCGGCTGCGCCGCGGAAGTCTCCCAGCGCATCGCGGAGGCCGTGTTTGCCGCCCTGGTGGAGGTTCTGCCGGACCGGGTAACGGCGGCGCCGGCCGGAACCAGCGGCAATTTCGCTCTCGGCGGACATGATCCGGAGCGGGGCCGGGATTTTGTCATGTATCAGCTTTCGGGCGGTGGCTATGGCGGCAACAGCGATCATGATGGACTGAGCAATGGCTGTTCGACCATCGGCATTTCGAAGGCGCCGCCGGTGGAAATCATGGAGCAGGCCTTTCCGGTGCTTTACCATCGCTATGGTCTGCGGGAAGGATCGGGCGGCGCCGGCCAGCAGCGCGGCGGCTTCGGACTCGACTACGAGCTGGAGTTGCGGCGCGGCCATGCGCGGGCGAGCTTCGTGATGGACCACGGACGTTTCGGCCCGCAGGGCGCGCTCGGCGGCGCGGACGGCGCACCCAATGAAGTCACGGTCTGGCGCTCCGGCACGCCGCACACACCCGAACACCTGTCAAAGGAACAGGACATTCCCCTGGTGGCCGGAGACCGGGTTCATGTGCGCACGCCCGGTGGCGGTGGTTATGGTGACCCGTTCACGCGCGATCCGGCGCTGGTTTTAAGGGATGTGCAGCTCGGCCGCTACACGGCCGACGAGGCGCGTGACCTTTTCGGGGTGGCCCTGGATGAAGGTGTGTCAATGGTCGATGTGGAGCAGACGGAGCGCCTGAGAGCCGGGGCCGGATAAAGCCTTGTGAGCTGGCGGATCTTAATTCAACTGTCCCGGACCGTGAGAATCTCCTCCAGCGGTTTCTTGATTTTGGCGACGGCCGGCACTTCGGCATCATCCGCCGGATGGCCGACGGCGAGGATCATGACCGGTTTTTCCGAGGCGGGTCGGTCGAGCAGGTCATTGAGAAACCGCATCGGATTGGGCGTATGGGTCAGGGCTGACAGGCCAGCATGGTGCAGCGCTGCGATCAGGAAGCCGGTGGCGATGCCGACACTTTCGGGCACATAGTAGTTTTTAAACCGTGTTCCGTCATCGAACATGCCGTAGCGCTGGGCGAAGATCACGATCAGCCAGGGTGCGATGTCGAGATGCGGTTTGGAACCATCCGTGCCGATGGGTTCGAGCGCCTTCAGCCATTCCTCGCCAGCGCCGCCGGCGTAGAATTTGCGTTCCTCGACTTCCGCCTCCTGGCGGATGCGGTGTTTGAGGTCCGGTGCGCTGACGGCGACGAAATGCCAGGGCTGATGGTTAGCGCCGCTCGGGGCCGTTCCGGCGGTCAGGATGCATTGTTCGATGATCGCGCGCGAGACCGGCCTGTCGGAAAACTGGCGAACCGTATGGCGGCGGCGCATCCGGTCATAGAAGGCGGCCGCCGCCTCGGCCATCTCTTCGTCAGTCAGGTCCTGGCGATCCGGCAGGGCGACTGGCCTGTAGGGCAGCTTGTTCCTGGCAAACATTCGATTTTCCTCACAGACAGATTCCATCCCGGACAAAGATCCCGGCATTGGCCGATCACGGCGTCCACCGCGATATTTGCCTGATAAATGCCCAATTGCTACCTGTATAGAGCACAGGGCGGCTTTGGGCTTGTATGGGTCCATTACCAATGGCCGTGCATTGATGCAAATCCCGAATGAAGGTCAGGAAAAGGTGCGGCATGGAATCGTTTATTGAAGCTGCCCTGGCGCCGGCAGCGATCGCGGCCCATGTCTCCTACGGGCTTCTGGTCCTGTCGATGCTGATGAACTCGATCGTCTGGCTGCGGGCGATTGCTGTGGTCTCCGGCATCGCCGGCGTGTTCTACAGCGGATATATCCTAAACGACCAGGTCGGCGCCTTCTGGGAGGCGATGTTCGTGATCGCCAATCTCGGCCAATTGTCGCTGCTCTACTGGCGCAGCCGCAGGGCGCGGTTTACCGATGAGGAGTTCTTGTTCTGCCAGAACGCGCTGGTCATGGTGCCGCCGAGCCTTGCCCGCCAGTTCATCAATATCGGCTCATGGAAGACCGTTCCCCAAGGCACGATCCTGACGCAGCAGGACGAAGCGGTCGAACAATTGACCTATATTGCCGATGGCCATGTCGAAGTGGCCGTCAATGGCCGGCTGGTGGCGACCTGCAGCACCGGTGACTTCATCGGCGAACTGGGCATTCTGTCCGGCCGCCCGGCCACGGCCACGACGACGGCGACCACCGATTTGCGGGCGCTGGTGTTCACCCGCGAGGCGCTGATGCGGCATCTGCGCAGCAAACCCGACCTGAAGCTTGCCCTGCAGGCCGGCTTCAAGAACAATCTGCGCAAGAAGCTGGCAACCGCCAATGAACGGACCCTTGCCGGCGCCGGCGGGTAGGTGGCATGGACGAATGGATTCCGGTTGCGCCATGCTTCTGTTTTGGGGTTGGCAGAACTACACCATCCATCGCCTATTGGTCTCTTCGGAACCGATGATGCAGATTCGCAGGCAACACCGCGGGTCAGGCTTGCAGCTGGAGCTTTAAACAGCAAATGGCCGGCAAAATACCGGCCATTTGATTCGCTACTTGATTTCGTTCACCCCGAAAGGTGCACGTTTTCTCTCACCGTCAGAAGTTGTACTTCGCGCCAACCCGAACGGTGTGGCTGGACGGTGTGACCGTCAGGAGACTGCCCCCGAAGAAGTCTTCTTCCTCGTAATGTGAGTACCGGTATTCGGCATAGCCGGTGATTCTGTCCGAGAACGCCACTTCCATACCGGATCCAACCGTAAATCCATTGGCGCCCCAATCATAAGCTATGATGGAAGCTGGTGACGTGCTGATGTCGAAATGCTGCCATGTGTAACCACCGATGACATAGGCAAGCGTTCTGCCACCGAACTTCATACCAAGCCGAGCCATGGCATCGAAGCCATACTGCGCTTCAACATTAAGGGATCCGATCGGGGTACTCAGCTCCGTCTCGATGTTTGAAATACGCGCCGCGAGCACGATACCACCGACGAATCTGCCACCGAACTCACGGTCATATCCGATATTGATGTCTCCAAGTACACCCTGGGCACCAAGTCCGTTAAAATCGATAAAGCCGCCCAAAATGCCAACATCGTGCACCAATCCGCCGCCGCCGAACGCCGCGCCGACCTTGAATCCGGTCCAATCATGGTTCATGGCTGGTACGGTTCGTGCGGACGGGCCGCCGTTGAAGCGGTAGTTAATGGACGTGTGAAATGTATGTGTTGTCGGATCGACGGTCAGTCCGCCGCCAAAAAAACTCTGACTGTCATAATTGGAGTAGCGGTATTCGTTCTTCCAAGTCCACTTATCCTTAATGGCCGTTTCCGTACCGACGCCCAAGACATAGCCACCGCTGTTCCAATTGGTTGCAAGACCGGGAACTGACGATGTCAACTCGAAACGCTGCCAGGAATAGCCGCCCAAGACATAGGCCAGTGTATTTGGTGTGACCGAATAGCCAAGACGCCCTATAATGTCGAACCCATATTCCGCTGTTACGTCAGCATTAAATCCGCCTGGCAAAAGAAAAGGAATTCCAGCCACATCCAATGACGTTTCAATATTGCCATATCGTCCGGATACTTCCGCACCGAGGACGACTCCGTTGCTGAACACAAAGTCATAGCCGGCAGAAGCCTGTCCGAATATGCCTTCCCCGCCAATGCCATCCAAGCCAAGGCCACCAAGAATTGGCGTACTCAGATCATGATTGACAAGGCCGCGACCGCCACCAATGCCGATATGAAATCCACTCCAATTGTAAACGCTTTCGCCGGACAGCAACGGCGCAGGTTCCTCGATAACCAAATCTGCCGCCATAACCGGTACACTCGATATCAGCGCGCCAAGCGCACCATAAACTAGGTTCTTCATTACCCTTTTCCCATCACTTAAGCTTACTTACTCATCAAGAGAATAGAATCAGTTGATTGCCAAGGGCGAGAATAGGATGAGCGGAAAGAGGCCACAATCATGAATATGTATCATGATCGAGAAAACAGCCTCTGATGCATATCCGCAACACATTGAAATGATACGAAACGATTGAAAACGGCGTTGCTTGCATTTGGCAACGGTGGCTTGTCTCTTTCATCTGAAGAAATTGCAGGACTGCAACCAAAGCTAGAACAAACCGGTACAGTCAGCGACCAAGTCACGGTATGAAAACCCGTTGGTGCCAGGAGGAGGCAATCTTATGCGCGTCGCGAGCGGTATCCTGAAGCGATTGCGTCCCTTTGCCGGTATCCTGCCGCTCGACCGGAGCCGGATACCGGCCGAAATCATTGCCGGTATCACCCTGGCGGCGCTGGCGATCCCTGAGGTTCTCGGCTACACCAATATCTCCGGCACGCCGGTCATCACCGGTCTCTACACATTGCTTGTTCCGGCGGCGCTGTTTGCGATCTTCGGCTCGTCGCGGCATCTGGTGGTCGGAGCGGATTCGGCAACGGCGGCGATCCTCGCGAGCGGCCTGATCGGCATGGCCGCTGTCGGGTCGGGCGACTATCTGGCGCTCGCCGGACTGCTGGCCCTGATGGTCGGCGTGCTCCTGCTGGCGGCCGGTTTTGTCGGTCTCGGATTCATGGCGGATTTTCTGTCATGCACGGTCCTGGTCGGGTTCTTGACCGGAGTCGGCATTCAGATCGCGCTGCGCGCGGCGTCCGAACTGCTGGGCCTGCCGGGCCATCATCACGGAACGCTGATGATGGTCTGGTCGAATCGGCAGGTCTCGCCCGACCTCAATCCGGCGGTTCTGACAGTGGCGGTGCTGGTGCTGGCGGTGATTGTCGGAAGCCGGATGCTGTCGACACGGTTCAACCGCAATGTGCCCGGCGCGATGATCGCGGTGATCGGTGCCATTGTCGCCAGCTGGGCATTCGATCTGCAAAGGACGATGCCGGTGGTCGGCCCGGTTCCGACCGGCCTGCCGGAATTTGCCCTGCCGGATGTTTCCTGGAGCTTTGCCCTCTTGTGGGAGCTGCTGCCGACAGCGCTGGCCATGCTCGTCGTGGTGCTGGCGCAAAGCGCGGCGACGGCGCGCGCCTATGCGGACCGGTATCACGAGCGGCTTGACGAGACCCGGGACCTGACGGGGCTCGGCCTTGCCAATATCGGCGCCGGGCTCACCGGAACCTTCGTCGTCAATGGCAGCCCGACCAAGACGGAAATGGTCGACAGCGCCGGCGGGCGAACCCAATTGTCCCTGCTCGTCACCGCGGCGATTGCATTGATGACGCTGCTGTTCCTGACCGGTCCGCTGGGCTACCTGCCGAAGGCGGTCCTGTCCGCCGTAGTGCTGTTGATCGGGCTGAAGCTGATTGATCTGAAGGGCCTGCGGGATATTTATGCCAGGCGCCGTCCGGAGTTCTGGGTGGCGCTGGTCACCGCCGCCGTCGTCGTCATCTTCGGGGTGGAACAGGGCATCGTCTTTGCCATCCTGTTCTCGCTGATCATTCATACGCGCCATGGCTACCGGCCGAAGAACCTCCTGATTGTCAAGGCGGCCACCGGACACTGGCAGGCCCGGGCCCTCGACAGCGACGCGCAGGCCCGCCCCGGCCTGCTGATCTACCGCTTCAATCACAGCATGTATTACGCCAATGCCGAACGCATGCAGCGCGAGATTCTGCGCCTCACCGAGGCGGCTGATCCGCCGTTGCGCTGGTTCTGTATTGATGCCTCGGCCGTCGACGACGTGGACTATACCGCTATCGACACGCTTGCCGAGATCGCCGCAACCCTCAAGGCCAGGGGAATGATGCTGGTCTTTGCCCAGGATGTCGATGCCATCAATGCCAAAAGTCGGCAGGAGCTGCAGCGGCAATTTTCCGATGCGCCCTTCTTTGCCTCCCTCGAAGAGGTGGTGGACCGCTATGAGCGGGACAGCGCGAACACAAAATAGGGCTATTGAAGGCGCTGGTGCAGAAGATAGAGCGCCCTTTCAAACTGCTCCGGATTTTCTTCGGCCCGCGCCGCAAGCTGAGCGCCTTCCAGAAGCGGCAGAAGTGCGGCAGCCTCATGGGCGGGGTGGTGCACATCGCTGATGCTGCCGTCGGACCGCCCCAGTGCAAACACCGTGCCGAACCAGGCAATCATCATCGATCGGAACCGGCCGATGTGATGAATCACCGCGTCGGACAGGCTCTCCCGGCTGGTGGAGAATGCCACACACAGACAAAGGCTCTTGCCGTCATCATGCGCCCGGCGATAGATGTCGATCATGTCCAAAAGGCGGGTTGCGCCGCTGGTCTGACGGGCATCGATTTCGGCGCAGGCCGTCTTGAGGTGATCGTGATAGCGCTCCATCAGGGCGGCGGACAGGGCCGCCTTGGTGGGAAAATGGTGGTGGATGCTGGCCTTGCGGATGCCCACATCCGCGGCGAGATCCGCATAGCTGAAACCGTCATATCCGCGCGACCGGACAGCGCGTTCGGCGGAATTCAACAGAGCGTTTCTGGTGTCGGCTGGCATGGATTCGGTTCGCTGTTCAGTTGATGAAGGGTGGTTTCTGCGGCTTCAAGGGCGCCTTCGACATAGCCGCCGAATTCTCGGGCGACCTCGGTGCCGGCGAAATGTAGCCGCCCGTCCCACAGCCCGAGCATGGATTGCGGCAGGCCATAAACCGGGTGGGCAAAAAGCGGCTCTTTGTCGGCTTCGGTTGCCGTATGCGGATCCTCGGCCCAATCCTTGATAGAGAGTTGGATGGGCTGCGCGGCTTGCGCGCCGAACAGGCGGCCAAGCTGGGCCGTTACCTGATGGCGCAACCGGCCTTCATCAAGACGGGCCTTCGGCGGCACGCCAATGAAACCGAACAGGGCATAGGGACCGTTTTCCGCCGGCGACGCGTCATGAATTTCGACCATGGGACCAAACCGGCTCGTCGCGTCGCCCGAAAGCCCCGCCTCGCGCCACAGCGGTCTGTCATAGACCGCGACGGCCTTGGCCTGTCCGGCCATCCATGTGGCGGTCGCACGCATGGACCGGGTCGCGCCTTCGGGCAGGGCGGGTGCAAATTCGATGCGGGCGGCCAGGCGCGGCGGCAGCGCCAGGACCACCGTGTCGGCCGTGATGGTGTCTCCGCCGGCAAGGGTCGCCCGGATACTGGCGCCCGATTGCTCCAGCTTGGTCACTTCGGCGTTCAGGCGCTTGCGGTCATCGGGCAGACGCTCCGCCAGCGCGTCCGTCAGCGCGCCCAATCCATCCTTCAGCCGCAAGGACCCCTGCATGGACGCAAAGCCGCGCCCGCGCTGCACCTGTCCGCGCTCGTCCTCGAAGGTCAGGATGCCATCGGCGAATTGTTCGAACGCGGCCAGACCGAGCCGGTCGATCAGCCGGGCAATGCGGGGTTGACCGGGCCAGAACCACGCCGGTCCCAGATCAAAAGAACCGCCGGCATGCGTTTCCGTCAAAATGCGGCCGCCGAGCCGCCCGCGCGCCTCGACCAGTAGATAATCGTCACCGCGCGCTTGCAGCGCTTCGGCGAGGGACAGGCCCGCAAGTCCGCCGCCAACGATCAGGATCCGGCTGTGCATGTCAGAAACCTTCCGAGGAAGGGCGCAGGTCGAATTCATGGGTCCAGGTCGAGCGGGGCTGCCGGGCAATCAGCCAGTAGGCTTCGGCAATATCGGCCGGATTCATCATCCTGGCGGGATCGAGTCCGTGCAGGTTGCGCGACCGGTCCGTGTCGATGATCCCGTCGAGAATGGCGTGGGCCACATGCACGCCGGAGGGCTGGTGCTCCCGCGCCAGTGATTGCGCCAGCCCCCGCAGGGCGAATTTGGCGCTGGCGAAGGCTGAAAACTGCGCACCGCCGCGCAAGGAGGCGGTTGCCCCAGAGACGATGAACGTGCCGCCTCCGGCGTCGATCATCGGCTGCAGCACCGATTGTGCCAGCAGCACCGCCGTCTGCACCATGGATGTCCAGGCCCGCCGATAATCATCGAGCGTTGTTTCTGCAAAGGGTGCTATCACCAGCTCCGCCGGGTTGTGCACAACGATGGCGGGTGGGCCGTGGGCGGCGATGATGCGGTCGATGATCGGTGGCACGGCTCCGGTATCGGATAGGTTGAGACTGTGGAATTCGCCGACGCAATTGGCCGGCGCCGTGCGGCCGAGCCCCACCGGGACCATGCCGCCGCGTTCGAAACGGGCGAGCAACGCCTGACCGAGGCCGGCGCCCGCTCCGGCAACCAGCGCCAGTTTTCCCTGCGTTTCCATCAGACCGCCGGCGGCCTGGCATGGGGCAGGTGGCCGGTCTTCATCCAGACCTTTGCGCCCTCGGGGCCGGCCCGGGCGTCCAGACTTGCATCTTCAGGGAGACGCAGCCAGCCGCCCGCAACGAGGGTGTCGCCACCCTCGGCGAGGTTGCCCGACAGGACCAGCAGCTCTGCGCCGCCGACACAGTCATCGGCCAATGCAGCGCCGGGGTCGAGCCGGTGATAGGTGACCGTTTCCCGATCGTCGCGGTGCAGCAGAGCGTGGCCGTCCCCGGCGGCCGCCTCCATATCGACGCGGAACTGGTTGCGGTCGTCCAGATCGAATTGCCACAATTTGACAAAGATCGTGCAGCCCGCATCGGAGCCCGGCGTGTGCGACGTGGTTGGCGGGTTGCGCACATAAGTGCCGGCCGGATAATCGCCGTGCTCGTCCTGGAACACGCCCTCCAGCACGATGAATTCCTCGCCGCCCGTATGGGTGTGGGCGGAGAATTTCGAGCCCGGTGCATAACGCACGATGGTGGTCGCCCGCGCCACTTCGCCGCCGATCCGGTCGAGCATGCGGCGGTCGACTCCAGGCATGGGCGAGGCCTTCCAGTCAATCTGATCCGAATGAACAACCACCCTTTTGCTGAAATCCGCGTTCAGATCCATGGCCTGTTTTCCTTGTTTCGAATTCTCTACCTAATAGTAGGTAGAGAAAATCGCAATGCATTATTTCGGCTTAGTGGTATTTACAATTATTGAGGGTATTGATAACAGAATACAACTTTATCCTGTATGGAGGCTGGATTGATTTCTGCGACGGTGAGATTGCTCGTCCTATTGTGTCTGTTGCTGGTCCCGTCCATCGGTGGCACGCAGCTCCGTTTTGAAGCTCAGGAAACGGATACAGGCATTCGCTTCATCATGGTGCCCGGCCTTTTCTATACCAATGACGATCTTGAAGAATTCATCCGTCTCGTGGAGGCGGCGCCGACCGAAGGGGTGTCGTTCGACAGCAAGGGCGGCGATATCTACAATGCAGTGGAGTTTAGCCGGCTGATTCGCCGTCTTGGTCTGTCGACGACGCAGCCTTGGGTCAATGATTGTCTGTCCGCTTGTGCCTGGGCGTTTCTCGGCGGCGTGGAAAGATTGGCGTCCGAGGGTGCGATCGGTATCCAACACACGTTCATCATCGGGCAATGCAATATGAACGCCAATGAAGCGGTGTGGGCGGTTCAGAGGCTGATGGCAGGGCTGATGCGCTACATCGTTGAGATGGGCGCCGATCTGGCGCTGCTGGAACTCGCCTTGCGGTATCAAACCCACGAAATCCGATATCTGACACGGGAGGAGTTTGATGCGTTTCGGCTGAACCAGGATCATCCGTGAAGCGACATAAGGTGACGATGTTCGGTTGGGCCTTCGACTGTCCAGCCAGCGTTCATCATAAGATAATGGCTGGGCATACTGGCCAATTACGTACCAGTTTTTCCCGAGGCTCTCCATCGGAACGTGTCTCTCGAAGATCAATTCACCGGTAGTAATTGCTTATGAGATTTTTCGTTTTGTTATATTCCAGCTTTAAGTTACGGTCCGTGAGTGCACTTCAAAAGTGTATCGAATATCAATTTGTGAGGACAATTAACTATAATTCGGGCGACACTTCCTTGGGTGCGGAACATATTTGTGTGGGGCAAAGATGAACGCTTTTTCAAACAGTCGACATTGGTACGTGGCCGCAACCCTTCCAAATCGTGAGAATTTGGCGACCGAACAACTGAACAAACAGGGGTTCAGGACATACTTTCCGAGACGATTGAAAACCGTTCGCCATGCGCGCAAGAGCTTTGATCGCATTGTTTCCTATTTTCCCGGCTACATTTTTATTTCTCTTGATCTGAACACCGATCGTTGGCGTTCGGTTAATGGCACCATTGGAGTGCGGTCTCTGCTCATGGGTGGCGAAACTCCTTTGACCGTTCCCTACGGTGTTGTCGAGAATCTTTTGGATATGACGGATGAATCGGGGTTTCTCAAGCCTTTAGAGTCGCTTCGTCCGGGAGATGATGTACGGGTGCTTAATGGCCCGATGGCTGATATGATCGGAAAAATTGATCGTCTGGACGGCAAACACCGGGCCAGAGTGCTTCTCGACATGTTGCATGGCAGAGTGCCTCTTGTTGTGCCGGTTGCCAATGTCATCAAACGAAACAATGACGGTCTTCGTCAACCGAACAGCGTGGATGTCAAACGGTATTCGCGCAAAAAGCGCGCCAATGCCCCATTGGCTAAAGAGGCTCCGAAAAGGATAAGCGAACCGCGCCGTCCGGAATAAGACGACCCAGCGCGCCAGGGCACTTTGTTGGTCGAATACCCCGATATTTCAATTTCTTGAGTACTTCTCCGCTTTTCAAACCTTTTGTGCGGTTCCCCATTTAGGGAATGGGATGCCCGTGCGAAGCCTGTTACCGCATGGGTGGTATATCCGGGCAGGACAACTTTAGGCAGTTCATCTGCCATTCTATCCCACCCGACTGATGAGCCGCTGGGCTTTGTCAGGAAAACCGTGAAATCGGGGCGATCCGTATTGGTCACCCTGAGTGCGGAAGCTTTGCGCCGACATAGAACGAATCATTCGTGCATTCGGGGCGCTTCAAAAATCAGTGTCAAACCAAAATTGTCCGCTGTGAGGTCGCCCAGTGTTGCATTGGGATGAAGACATCTATGACAGGCTTGTCAGGCAGATTTACGAGGCTGCCAATAATCCGGAGACCTGGAACGAAACAGTCAACGATATCGGAGACCAGCTGGACTTTGGCGTTATTCATCTGATGCTTGCCTCATACGAAACCGGATTTGAGTATGTTGGCTCTGCCCCGCGTGGTGATCCGGACTTCAGCGCTGAATATCTCAAGGACTTCGCCCTTGAGGATTTCAGGCGCGTTCGGATTTTCTCGCAACCCACCGGTGTTGCGTTTGATGAGCGGCTGATTGTCTCAGAAGAGGAAAAACGCAGCAGCCCAATTCATCAGGAGCTTTTTCCGCGGCACAAGATTTACAATGTCATGGGCGCCAATATGAGCATCGGTGATTGCCAAGGCTGGTTCGGCGTCACCACCAGGAAACCGTCGGAAGATTTCTCGGACGAGCAGAGGGATGCGTTCCAACGGCTTTTGCCGCATGTGCTGCAATCCATGCGAATCACAAAAGCGAATGTCGATTTGCAAATTTCGAAGAGCCTCGCATTCGACACGGTTGAAGAGCTCAGCTCCGGCGTTTTCCTGTTTCTCAACCAGCAACTCGTCAGCGTGAACCGGGCTGGAAAAGACCTTCTCAAGGAGGGATTCTTCGTTGTCCAAAACGGCGCACTTGCCTGTCGGCTTCCCATTGCCAATCGGCGCCTCCGTGATTATCTGGAGCGATCCGATCAGCTGATGCCTGGTCCGCTTTTGCTGCGTGATCGATCCAGAAAGACGGAATATTGCGTTCGAAGACATGATCCGACGCCGCATTTCAGCCAGGGTGAGGTCAAGGCGAGCGCTGGCCAGCTTGTCTCCATCACCAGATTGCGCGGCACTGAAGCGCCGCCCTTCGGCGATGTCGAGGTGTTTGCCCAGTTTTACAGTCTCAGTGAAGCCGAGATTCATGTTCTTTATGCCGTGCTCAATCAGCAGAGCCTGAAGGATCTTGCAGAAAAGCGCGGCGTCAATCTCGATACCGTTCGAAAACAGCTCAAATCGGCAATGGCGAAGGTGGATGTCGCCAGCCAGAAGGAGCTGTTTCAAATGTTCGAACGGTTCCGGATCCTTGGATCGTGATCGATATCCACACTGACCTTGAGTTGAAGTGGCGATAGAAAGCAGCGTTTCAGTCGCAGCCGCCGGCGGGAGCCGCGCGCGAGCCGTGCGCTCGCCGGCGCTCGTCAGCCGCATTCGACTTCAGCTCGGCGTTGGATTGCTGCTCGCCTGCGCCCTGCCTCAGCTTGTTCGGGACGGGCCGGCAACGGCGCGCATGTTCACGTCGACCTCACAATATGTCACGCTGATTGCGATAACCGGTGCAGTGATTCTTGGTTATTTCGTCATCCGACGGCTCACCCGATATCCGGGCATTACCGGCATCTCCTACATCCTTCCCACCTTCACGATCAGCTATGGCATTGCGCTTGGCGTCATTTTGTTGTTCCGGCTGGATTATTCTCGCTTCGTGCTGATCACGAGTTTCATCAATGCCCAATTGTGGTTCCACTTCATCATCATCGCTTCGGCGCGTGCCAGCGATCTGACCTTCGATATCATTCCGATGGGGAACGCGAAAAAACTGTGCGCCATATCGCAGGTCCATTGGAATGTCCTCAATAGGCCGCGCCTGGACGGCGCGCCGACCCATGGGCTGACAGCGGATCTACGGGCTGACCTTTCCAAGGAATGGGAAGCCTTCATTGCCGAATCAGCGGTCAACGGCGTGCCGGTCTATCATTACAAACAGCTCAGCGAGGACCTTACCGGCAAGGTCGAAATAGAACATCTGTCGGAAAACAATCTCGGCTCACTGCTGCCGAGCTTCCTCTATCTGCGCTTCAAACAGTCGATCGACATCGCTTTTGCCGCGCTTGTTCTTCCTGTCTTGCTGCCGCTCTTCGGTCTAATCGCCTGGGGGATCAAAATGGACAGTAGAGGCCCGGTTTACTTCCGTCAGGTCCGCATGGGCTATCGGGGGCGGGCTTTCAGAGTTTGGAAATTCAGGACGATGCAGCACAACCATTCGCTGGGTGTTTCTGTGCGCCAGGCCTCGATGACCGGTGACAGCGATCCCCGGGTCACAAGATTCGGCAGGTTCCTGAGAAGAACGCGGCTCGACGAACTGCCGCAGATTTTCAACATCCTGCGTGGCGAGATGAGCTGGATTGGCCCGCGCCCTGAGGCTGTCGCTCTGTCGGCTTGGTATGAAAAGGAGCTGCCATTTTATCGCTACCGCCACATCGTGCGGCCGGGTATCACCGGATGGGCGCAGGTCAATCAGGGTCATGTCGCCGAAGTCGACGAGGTACGCGCCAAGCTGCATTACGACTTCTACTACATCAAGAATTTCTCGGTGTGGCTGGATATTCTGATCACGATGCGGACGATCGCCATCATGCTGACGGGTTTTGGTGCGCGCTGATGGTGCGCCAATCATGTTTGAATCGAAGCGTCAGCGATCAAGATTATCGTGTCCTCTTCAACATCTCCGAGTTTGTTTGAAAATCACTGTTATTACAGCTGTTTTCAATCGACCGGAGACCATCGGTCAAGCCATCGACAGTGTCGCGAATCAGACCTTTACCGATGTGGAACATTTGATCATTGATGGTGCGTCGACTGATGCCACGATGACAGAAATCGAACGTCATCGCCATTCATCAATGATCGTTCACAGTGAGCCGGATGCGGGCATATATGATGCCCTTAACAAGGGTGTGCAAAAAGCCAGTGGTGACATTGTCGGTGTCATGCATTCCGACGATCTATTTGCGCATGAAAATGTGCTGACCCTTGTCTCCAACACAATGTCAGACCGTAATCTGGATGCCGTTTACGGCGATCTGCAATATGTTTCCGCGGCCGACGAGAACAAGGTGATTCGTCATTGGGTTTCGGGCGAATACTCACCGGCCAAATTGCGGCGCGGGTGGATGCCGCCGCACCCGACGATGTATCTAAGACGCAACGTTTTCGAAAAATTCGGAGCCTATGACACCTCCTATAGCATCGCAGCCGACTACGAGGCATTTTTGCGATGGTTTGGCCGAGGCAAACTGCGCATGGGTTACATTCCACAGGTTCTCGTCAAGATGCGGGTTGGCGGCGAGAGCAACCGTTCTCTGGGTCGGATATTGCGCAAAAGTCGTGAGGACTACAGGGCGCTTCGCGGCAATGAAATCGGCGGCCTGGGAACACTGGCGCTCAAAAATTTGCGCAAGGTGAGCCAATTTGTCGCCAAATAGTGTGCAAGTAAGGAAAGACGTTGTCGCCAAAGCTTGCGACCGCTGTTTCCTTCCCCATTTGGGGAATGTCTCATGCGCGCAATACGCGATATTTTAGATCGAGGCATGCCGTGACGTTTGTTGGAGCGGTGTTCGATTGGGGCAAATCCAGAATGAAAATGAGAAGCTTGTGTAAGACTCTGATGATGGGCATCGCGATGATGGCCAGCGGGATGACCGTGCCGACAGTTGCTTTCGCGCAGGCTGATTGTGCCTGTATCGTGCCGGCTGGTCCAGACGGACTGCCGACCGGTTCGATAACCGGAGCAAGCGGCCAGGTGCAGGTTTCTCAAACGACCGGCTTTGCGCCGGGTGGAGCGGGATCGCCGCTCCAGGTGGGCAGTCAGGTCATCGTTGGCCCCCAATCAAGCGCATCGATCTCCGTTGGCGGCAGTTGTAATCTGCAGATTCAGCAAAACAGCGATGTGGTGCTTGAAGCGCTCGATGGAGACATCTGCGTCCGTGTCAGTGATTCATCAGGACAGACCGCCGGCGGCCCCAACAACAATGCTGTGGGTGTGGTTCTTGGTCTCGGTGCCATCGGCGGCATTGTCGCCCTGGCTGTTTCGGATTCCGACTCCGTCTCCGACTGAGTGCGGGATGCTTTCAAACCGGCTTGAGCCATTTGTGTGAAGATTCGCGAGAACGAATAAGAGTTGCCCGTGGGCGTCGCTGTTGTCAGATCGCCGAGGCATGATCGACCTTCACAGCCACATTCTTCCTTCGCTCGATGATGGTGCCTCAGATATATCGGAATCCTTGACCATGGCCCGCATGGCAGCCGATGACGGCATAACGCGTTTGGCCTGCACACCGCATATCGTGCCGGGTCTGTACGAGAATGACGCATTGAAAATCAGGACCGCGACCATTGCCTTGCAAGCTGCGATTGTCGATGCGGGAATCGATCTTGAACTGATTGTCGGGGCCGATGTGCATATCGCTCCGGATCTGCCGGCCACGCTCGGTACGGATCGTGTGCCGACGCTGAACGGGACACGCTATTTTTTGTTCGAACCGACGCACCATGTGCTGCCGCCGCGCCTCGAAGACCTTGCGGTTCAGGTGATTGAAGCGGGGTTTGTTCCGATCATCACCCATCCGGAGCGGTTGAGTTGGCTGGAACATCACTACGATATCCTCGAAAGGCTGAATGCGCTGGGGTGTCTGATGCAGGTCACGGCCGGGTCGATCACCGGGTCTTTCGGCAAATCCGTGCGTCGCCAGGCTGAACGGCTGCTCGATGAGGGCCGTGTAGATGTCGTCGCCAGCGATGCGCACAATATCGGGGGCCGGCCGCCGATCCTATCCCGCGCTCGCGATGCTGTTGCCGAGCGTCTTGGAGATGACGAGGCGAATGCGATGGTTGCCGGCCGACCGGCCCACATATTGGCTGACCTGCCGATTGCCGCTGTGGGCAAGATGGTTGAACCAGATACCGGCATTCATGCAGCGTCGGGGAAGAGAGGTTTTGACGGGCTGTTGCGCAAATGGATGCGGAGGAGCGTACATTGATCGATGTTCGCAAGCACCAGCCGCTCCATGGCGTGCGCATCGCCGCAGTTCTCTTCCTGGCGATGAGCATCAGCGCCTGTGTCGCCGGGGGAGAAAATCTTGTCGGCGGCCAATCGCAGACAACCAGCGGCATGCAGGCGGCGGCTGTGCCCGGCGCCAGCGCGGGGGGCTTGCGCGTCGTCAAGGAACTGCCACCGCCCGTCAAAGGGGCGGACGGAAGCGTTCAGCAGATTGCCAGGAATGATGTTCTGGAGATCGACGTTTTCCAGGTCGATCAGCTGGACCGGACCGTGCAGGTCGATTCGAACGGATACATCTCCCTGCCTCTGATTGGCCGGATTGAGGCTGCCGGCAATTCGCAAAGCGGGCTTGAAGGGAAAATCGCCACGGCCTATGGCAAGAGATATCTGCAATCGCCCCAGGTTTCGGTCTTCGTGAAGGAGTCCGCCGGCGAGCGCGCGGTGGTGAATGGCCAGGTCAACAAGGCCGGCATCTATCCAGTAACCGCCGATTCCACCCTCCTGGGTGTCATCTCGCAGGCCGGTGGGCTGAGTAGAGTTGCCGATTCGTCGAAAATCTATGTCTATCGGGATTATCCCGGTGGAAAGCTCGTGGCGCCCTACAATCTGGCGCAGATCCAGGCGGCAAAGAAGAAAGATCCACCCATATCAGGCGGTGATGTCATTGTGGTTTTCCCGTCGGGCTCGAAAGTCGCCCTGCAAAACCTGGCCGAGGTTCTGGGTGTTGCCCGGACCGCAGCGTTTGTCGTTCCATGACGAACGACTGGCTCGATTGATGCCGGTGCAGAGCAACCATGCTTAATCGAAACACCCATAGTGACCGGCAGGTCGCCGGACATGGCGGTCCGGGCGATATGACGCCCTACGCACCGTGGTATGCCGGCCCCGGATATGGTCAGGTCTTCGAGGAAGATGACGACGGCATCGATCCGCTGGCGCTGCTCTTTTATGTGCTCAAACACCGATGGCTGATCGCGATTGTCGTTGCGGCGGGTTTTGTCACCGGTATCATCGTCACCTGGATGCAGACGCCGCAATACAAGGCCACGACACAACTTGAGGTCCAGGTGCCCTCGGCCAAGGTTTTCCAGGATCTGGAAGTGATATCCGAATCCACCGATTTTCGTGTCTATCAGACCGCCCGTGAGAAACTGAAGAGCCGGTCCCTGGCACAGCGGGTGGTGTTCGAACTTGGTCTGGCCGACAATGTCGGCTTTCTGTTTCCCGCACCGCAATTTGCGCTTTCGAACCTTTTCGCGCGCGCTTTCGGCTATCGCGCCAGTGAATCCCTGAGCGATTATGAACCGGAGGTGCGGGAGCGGATGGCGATCGGTCGCATCCGCAACAACCTCTCCGTCGATCTCATCAAGAACACCAGCCTGCTGGCGATCACCTATTCCGACCAGGATCCGCAACTGGCCAGCCGGATCGCCAATGAAATTGCCGCAAGCTACATCGATCAGGGCGTCGACCAGACCAGCGAGACCTCGGATCTGGCGCGCCAGTTCATCCAGGAACAGGTGGTGCAGGTCAAGGAAAGGCTGCAGGCTTCGGAACAGGCGCTGGTGGATTATGCAAAGGCGGAAGGCATCACGGTGACCGGCAGCGAAATGTCGTTGATCGCCGCGAATATCGAAGAGATCAACAAGGCGCTTTCCGCGGCCATTCAAGAGCGGCTGGATCATGCGCGCCTCGTTCAGCAGATCGAGGCCGGGCGGGGCGCCAGCCTACCGCAAGTTCTGGAGAGTCGTGGCATCGAGAACCTGAAAGAACAGGTGGCCAAACTGACCGCGCAATACCAGCAGAAGCGCGCGCTTCTGAAACCGGATTTTCCGGAAATGCGGCAGCTTCAGGCGCAGATCACGGAACTGAAAAACCAGATCAACGAAGCCGTCGAGGTCGTTACCAGTTCCATTCGATTGAAGCGCGATGAAGCGATTGCCAAGGAGGCGGACCTGCAGGCCAAGCTGTCGGAACTGGAGGGCGAGCAGGCCGCGTTTCAGGACAAGAATATTCAGTACACCATCCTAAAGCGGGAAGTGGATTCCAACCGGTCGCAATATGATACGCTCATCGGTAAGCTGAATGAGGTGGGTGTCGGCTCGGCACTCAAGCGTGAGAATACGGCGATTGTCGATGGCGCCGTGCCGCCTCGCGTTCCCTATTCTCCCAGTTTGAAAATCAATCTGGCCATCGCGCTAATGCTGTCTCTGGCCATCGCCGGCGCCGTTATTTATATCCTTGAGTTGCTCAACAACACATTCTCCAATCCGGACCAGATCGAAACCGAGCTCAAGCTGCCGGTGCTCGGCATTGTCCCGATGGTCGAGGACGAAAAGATGGCCGAGCAATTGTCCAACCAGCAATCGGCGCTTGCGGAGGCCTATCGCTCGCTGCGCACCTCTTTGCAGTTTACCGGCACGGATGGGCATCCGCGATCTTTGCTGGTAACGAGTTCCGAACCCTCGGAAGGCAAATCCACCACTTCGTTCAAGCTGGCGCAGGATTTCGGCATGCTTGGCCATAAGGTCCTGATCATCGATGCGGACCTGCGCAAGCCCAATCTGCATACCCGCTTCGGCACGGACAACCGGCTCGGGCTGTCCAATCTGCTGACCAACACGGTGCGCAAGGACGATCTGCAGAAGGTGTTTCGGTCCACGCGGTTTTCCAATGTGACCTTCCTGAGCGCCGGCACGGTGCCGCCCAATCCGCCGGATCTTCTGTCATCGCCGAAGATGGCGATGCTGCTGCAGGCCTGTACCGAACGCTACGATATCGTCATCCTTGACAGTCCGCCCGTCATGGGTCTGTCGGATTCGCCGATCCTCGCGCGGATCGTCGAAGGCTCTTTGCTGGTGGTGTCCGCCAACCAGGTTAGCCGAAAATCGACGCAGAGCGCGCTCAAGCGCCTCAAAACCGTGGGCGGACATGTGTTCGGCGCCACACTGACCAAATTCTCAGTCAACAAATTCGAGTATGCCTATGCGTATCGGTATATGTCTGAAGGCTATTACACGCTGAGCGATGAACGGGAAAAAGGCGGGTATCAGGGAGGAACTCATGTTCACCGTGACAGTCCGGTTGAAACGATACGCGCTCATATGCGTCGCGCTGGCGACCTTCTGCGCAATCGCCTTAACGGGGCTTAGCGCGGTCTATCAGAACACACAGCCGGAACGGGCCCTTGACCTTAATCCCTTCAACAGCAGGGCAAGCATCGCCTTGCTCGCCGATGGGCTGACCGGCGCCGATGCCCTGCCGCTGTTGCCCATGCTGGACACGGTGGCACAGGATGCCATTCGGCACGCGCCGATCAACGCCCTCGCCTATGGTCTGTTGGGAGAGGTGCGGTTGGGCCTGGGCGAGCGGCACACGGCCGATGCGCTTTTTGACATTGCCTTGTCCCTTTCTCAAACGGAAGCCAACGCGCTACAGCGTACATTGGTGCGCGCCATCGAGGAGGGCGACTATTCCGCTGCCATCGCAAAACTCGATATTTTCTTCCGGCGCTGGCCCGCGCAATTTGCAACTTTTGCCCCTGCCATTCCGCAGCTTTTGCGCACACCGGCCGGGTATGACACCGCGCTGTCTGCGCTTGCGGCGGAGCCGCCCTGGCGGCCACAGCTTTTGCGGTTCCTGGACCGGGACCCCGGGTCGATCGATCTTGCCTACCGTCTTCAGCTGGATCTCAACAGCAATTCAGATGAAACCCGCCCGCGGGAAATCGGCGGAACCCTGTCAGGCTTGCTGCGCACCGGACAATATGACCGGGCCTATCGCCTATTCCTTTTGACCCTGAACGAAGCCGATCGCGCCCATTATGGTTATGTGTTCAATGGCGGCTTTGAGCTCAAACCGTCAGGCCGGCCGTTCGATTGGCGCCTCGCAAGCCGGCCGGGTGTCAATATAAGCCGTGAACGTCTTGATACCGAACAGGGCGAGACCTTCCAGTTGAAGCTGCAATTCCTCGGCAAGCCGATCAAGCGGATCGATGTCAGCCAAAACCTGTACCTGCCCGCCGGACAATACAGGCTGACAGTCAACGTCGACGCATCCGATCTGAAGGTACCCAAGGGGCTCCATCTGAATATCGTCTGCACGGATCCGAAACGTGCGGTCAGCCGGATTGACGTGATGCCCGGAAGTTACAGGAACGAGATGCTGGAAGCAGATTTCATCCTGCCTGACAGCACTTGCAAGATGTTCAGGCTTTCCATGGGAACCGACCTGATCGCCGAGAGCTTTCGCTATCGGTATTCGGGAACGCTTGTCCTTGACAATGTGTCGCTGAGACGAACCGATCCGTGAAGGCGGCGCAGCAGTCGGAGATCGACAAATATCTGCTCGGTGCCACACTGGTGCTGGCGATGGTTCTTGGCGGGGGCACGGGCACCGGCCTCTTGACCGATACGGTCATACAACTCGTAGCGGTTGTCACCTCAACCATTGTTTGCCTGCGCCATATGGACAGGTCGATCGACAAGCGGGTCTTCTGGTTCCTGTTGGCGGCGGGCTTGGCGATTGTTCTCCAGCTCTTGCCGATCGCAACCGACGCCACGCGCTCGACGCAGGGAATCCTTCCGCAAAATGTTCCTGTGCCCGGTCTCGAACCTTCCACAATCAGTCTCGGCCTTGGGCGGACAATCGAGGTTGCCGGCTATTTCCTGACGCTGTGTCTGTTTCTCGTCGCCGTGCTGAAGCTGCGTTTCGACCAGGCCTATGGCCTCATCCCGTTTTTTCTTGCCGGTGTCGTTCTCAATCTCACCGCCGGGCTGATCCAGTATTCCTATTCCGGCCGAGCCATCGTGACCGATCTCTTCTCCTACGATCTCAAGGCGGGGTTCTTCGTCAATGTCAATCACTACTCGAGCCTGATTTTCACCTCCATTCCCATTGCCGTCGTCTATTTCATCGAAACCAACCGCCTGCCGGTCCTGGCGCTCTATCTTGTTGCGGCGCTGCTTATTTTGCTTGCCGCCGGTTCTACCGCCGGTGTTTTGATCGGCCTTGCCATAACAATTCTCAGTTTAATCCAGCTGTTTCAGCGCAACCGCGCCGGCATCCTGTCCGTGCTCGGTGGGACTGTTATCCTCGGCATCTATTCCATCGGCGTCTGGGCGCGCCTGCAAGTGGAGACGCTACAACTCGGATACGGACGGCTCGAGTTTGCCCGGACCACACTAGACGGCATACGAGACAATATCCCGTTTGGCATCGGCTACGGCAATTTCGTGATCGGGTATCCCAGCTACGAAAAGAGCGAGATGATTTTTCGCACCTATGTCAACCATGCGCACAATGAGTATCTAGAGTTGATCTTCGAAGGTGGCATGATTGCCGCTGTGTTGATTGTTGTCTTTGTCTTCCTGTTTGTGTGGCGTATGCTGCAAACAATCCAGTGGCCGCTCCACAAGGCGGCGACGCTATCCATCTTGTTCATTCTCGTCCACTGTGTGGTCGACTACCCGTTGCGCACACTGGGTGTCGCCATGCCATTCACGCTGTTCTTAACCCTTTTGTTTCATCGCGGCCTGAACAAGTCAGCGTCGAGGCAAGCTAGTGAGGTAGCGGTAGATTTGAATGGCGAATTGGTGCGCACAGCCAAACAGGTACAAAACTGAAAGCAGCATAGAGCACAGAGATATTACTCGGGGCATAACGGTAACAGCCTGTGAGTATCTCATGAATAATGTTACCAATGTCTGGAATATACGTCGCCAATCTCAAGGAATTCTGAGAATAAAGCCACCATGATAGCGGGCAATTCGTGGAGAAACATCGTCCGGCATACACGATAGGGCATGCGCCAAGCTCCCAGAGCGCTTTGCCGGACTGGCCGCTTCAGCTGGCTTTGTAGTCTCGCACTTTCGGGAGTTTGAGTTATCGGGCGTTTGTGGGAGGTCGCCGATACTCGCATTAGGAACGCGGCAAGGTGTGGAGAGTGTTAAAAGCGATTCGTCCCGTTTCGACCTCATGCCCAAAACATGTAAGGAGCTATCACGCGAAAGCTGCTACAATGCCGGCTCCAAAAAGCCGCCCGCATTACAATATCCCTCTATGGCCTAGATCTCATCAGTAACGAAAGGGCAGAAAGTGATCAAGAAGCTCGTAAAAGGCGCACTTTTTGCAAAGCCGATTTCTCACCAAACTAATGAGTTACGCCGCCTGCAAGCCGAGGAAATATTACCGACATTAGAGAACAGCGACCTAGGAACAAATGCCATATCCATAAGCGGTTCGGCTCACCTCCTTGGTGCGTTACACTATGATGGGATCATTAAAGATTACCAATACCCAGAACATGATTGTCGCGCTCTCCCGGTTCCAGAAGATAGTTGCGACATTTATCTCTCCGACCAAGTATTGGAGCATGTCGGCATAAATCCTTTGGCTGTTTTTGACGAAGCCCACCGAGTAGTAAAGCCCAATGGACTGATCGTGGTATCGACATGCTTCATGAACCCACTTCACATGGAGCCCAATGATTATCTACGATTTACCACACATGGGTTAGAGTTGCTCGCAAGAGAAAGCAACTTTGAATTAGTAAAATCGTATAGCGTCGGTGGATTATTGGACATCATCTATCGTATGGTTGGAGGCGCGGGTATGAACTACAGAAAATTGCCAATTTTACTTAGTCAGTATGTAATGTCCCTCCCAACTTCTCATAAATATCCGGTTATAGTTGGGATAATAGCAAAAAAACCTGATAATTGAAAATAAGTATTCCACATTTTGCATCTCAAATTCTGTATAAAGTCGGTATCAGCAGTGTCGCATTTTTAATCGGTATGGCGAATATACGATTAGTTGGCACAGACAAATCTCTTGAGTTGGCTCAGAATCAATCACTAATCATAATTATTTTTGCTTTTTGTGATCTCGCTGCAACTCGTGTTGCTCAGTCATCGATTTATCGCGGTAAAAAGCAGGAAACCTATTTAAATATACTAGAAGGAAGCATTGCTAAAAACACACAATATGTAATTTTAATATTCGTTATTGGATGTTTATTCAGTAAAAATTTCCATTTAATTCCTTTGATTGCCACATCAGTATCAATGGCTAGTCTCACTAAAAGAAAAATACGAGCATTGAATAATAAGCGCATATTAGTTTGGTTACTCTATGATAGTATCGGCCCTTCTTATTTTGTTTTTACTTCGATTATGATGTGGATTAGTCCGTCATATATTTGGCTTGCGAGTTATACATTTTCTACCTTACTGTTATTAGCTACGATCCTGGGCGAGCCGGGATTTTATCGTAAAATATACCATAGGACCGTTTGGAGAAGTCTGGATCGTGTTTGGCGGAAAAACAGTGTAATTATGGAAGCTATCGCTTTGACAGTTATCCTTAATCTCGTACCGTTCATTCCTACCAGCAATTCAAAGTCTGAGACAACGGTATATTTGATGAGTAGGCTGATAAGCGTGGCACGCATTATTTCTAGTGCATTGGTTAATAGCATATTCATGAAGAAGAATAATTTGTATCAATTGGAGTTTATAATGGGCGCTTTTGTTATTGTCTTATCTGTTTTACTGGTAGCGTATTCGTGCAATATAGGGATAGTGTGCAGTTCTGAATTGGATATTGGATACGCTAATATTGCATTTTTGTTATCTATAATAGTTAGCTCATATGTAATAATAACTCATTCTTGGTACCTACTTTTTAATGGTGATGAATATGCACGAGTAGTGATAAGTGTGATGAATATGATAGTTTTGGTATTTTTTATATATTTTGATATGGAATTGTACAGTTTCGTAGTGTGTTTCATTGTGTCGTCCGTTGCCTTTGCCGTAGCAGTTTTCTATCAGTATTGGGTGAGGCGTGACACTCAAGGTTATAGAGGATTGTGAATATTCTGTCGGTGCGCTGAATGGTATACCGTAAGGCATATTCAGCAGACCTACTGGCTCCTCCTTTCGGTATTTGTTTCACAACTACCTAGCGCAATGGGACCCAAACAAAGTGACCGTGGGATGGGTAAGCCGCAGGAGTCAAGCGATTTCAAAATGAAAGAAGAGGCAGTAGCGGAAGCTGGTTATGATTCCGAGTTGGGACATGCTCAATATCGCCGAGGTCGTCCGGGAAAACACTCAACTCCTCACGCCGGTGCACCAGTATCAATGGTACCTGCCAAGGGCTGTAGTATTTGAGCGTTGGGTTTGTCGGGCTTTCGTTCACGTTTAAGCCGGTAGTAGAACTCCATCCACGGCCGTGATGCAATATACGGTGGGTGCCCGATATGATTGGCTGGCCCCCAGCCGTGGATGCTGCGGATTTTGCCGTATCCCAACCCGTGCTGAAGGTATAGTCTTAAAGTCAGTCAAACATAAAAAATGGTTTGCGAGACTCCGGTTGATGATGCGGACACGTGCCCTCGACTACCCTACAACGTGGCATCAGCTTAAAATGTCCCTGATCATCATTAGAGTGCTTGACGATCTACTGGACCCGGGCGCACTTTATGCGAGCTTCTGAAATATCGCGCGATGAAGTCAACTTACAACACCCAACAAGGTATAATATTTGAATAAAATCGTCAGAATTATTGGACTGAATAGTGGCGGCGGCTGTCGCATACACGCGTATCAGCTCAATACGATACTGGAAGAAGCTGGGAGGGATACGGTTACGTTTATTCCGAAACCGAGTTTTCGAGATCGATACACAGATGAGCGTATAACTAAAACATTATACATAAATACAAAAAATCCAATAAGGATTTCTTATTTTCTTTTTAGAAATAGAAAACAAATACATTATACTCATTTACACCTTAAGAATTCTATATGTGTGTATGGTCCATTACTTAAAATACTTGGTATTAATTACTATGTAACTGTACATCAATCGATTAGCATTGAGAGCGCCCGCCAATTTATAACCACATATTGGTACAGAAAACAACTAAAATCTGCCATGAAAGTAATATCGATCTCATACTTCATCAAATCGCAGATGCAGCAAATGGGGTTGAAAACTGTTGTCATTTATAACGCCAGCGAGCGTTCTAATATTAAAATGAGCGAGTTTAAAAAGAGAAAAGAAAGAAAAGGAAATATCACCGTAGGAATAGTTGGAGAGTTAACTAAGCGAAAGGGAATAGAGGATTTACCTAGGCTGGCGTTAATGTGTCCCGAAGTAGAATTTCGCGCCTATGGAGAAGGTCCACTGGCCGGCGAGATCGCCGAACTGAAAAACATCACGCTTTGTGGCTATCGAACGGATATGGATTCAGTGTATCAAGAGCTCGACATAATGCTTGCTCTATCACACAATGAACCCTTTGGTCGCGTAATTACAGAGGCCTTTGCGGCTGGTTTGCCGGTTGTGGCCCGCGGTTCAGGAGCTTTTCCTGAATTGGTTCATCCGGACTGCTTGTTCCATGACTTGAATCAGTTTCCCAGTATCATTGCGAAACTAAGCGCGGATACAGCGCGAGCGGGAGTGATAGAATGGCAAAACGCGATGTATACTAAATATTTTTCACTAAATGTGTTTAGGGAAAAGGTGTTAGGTGAGCTTGTATGATAATACATGCAGACCCGTCTATCGCTAGCGATAATATCGGAGATAGTATTATATCGAGATCGATTCGTGGATACCTAAAAAATACATTTCCGAATCAGGAAATAGTTGCGGTTCCGACGCAGCTGGTGACTGCTAGCCGTAGGCTCAACAGATTGTTTCGAAGTGCAAAAGCGATAATCATAGGCGGCTCAAACCTTCTGTCATTCAGATACCCGAGGATCCATCAGTGGGCAAATGTGCATCAGTTCGTGGCTCATCGGAAAAAGATTCATCTATTGGGTGTTGGCTGGCACTCGTACGAGGATATCGATTGGTATGCGAACAAAATGTTCTACAGGTATCTTCTTCAAAGCGGCGTGCACTCTGTGAGGGACGAATATTCTCGCAGCAAGTTGGTGAGTGCAGGAGTTGAATGTATTAATACGTCTTGCCCAACCTTGTGGACATCTCCGCGCCATATCGCCGCGGTGGAAAAGCCGAAGAATATTGTATTTACACTCACCTATTATCGAAGAAATAAAGAAAGAGACGCCCGCTTCGTTAATGAGCTCGTCAAATTGTCACATAGTCGTTCCGCGAACCTCAAGTTTTGGCCGCAATCTGAAAAAGATCGAATATACCTCAGTAGTATAGGGTGCGGTGTTGAAAATATAGAAATATTACCTCCAACGTTATCTTCTTTCGAAGAGATTCTTTCTGAAGAGAGCATATATATAGGAACTAGATTACATGGTGGGATTCATGCAATGAAAAGATCGGTTCCCGCCTTTATATACTCGATCGATAATAGATCATCTGAGATGGGGCGTGACTTTAATATCAGCGTTTTCTCTGAAGTGTCACATATAGGAAGCATAATCGAGTGCGATATTTCACTCAAACTTCCGGACAGGGCTATAGAGAAATATACCACACGTTTGGTTGAGGCGGTCGGCGCGTAAGCAATATTCAGTGCAAGTCTCAATGGTGTTGAGCAGCCTGCGGGATTATGATTCCGAATGCATTGTCGATAACAGTTTAGAAATTCTGTCACCAGCGCCGACTAGAGACTAATGTGGAAATTAATAAACATAACAATAGCATGCGAGATGTCGTGGGGGTGCCAATGTACGTTCGACCAGCCAGTGACAGGACATCAGTTGGACACCTCGATTTACCGCAAATTTGCCAGCCATTCGACCAGTACGTAACGCCATAGTCGCTACCAAAACACCAACGCGTTAAAGTTGCCAATCTCACGCATAAGTGTGTCAGTCAAATTGTCGGTAAATCGAGGTGTCCAACTGAAATTCAAGTCCGACACCCGGTATCAGGTCTGTCGAATTCAACCTCTGACCCCATCAAAAGCCAAATTACCGGTAATTCGAGGTGTCCAGCTCGATAAAGTCAACGATCGGGCCAACATAACGGCCAAGAAAAACAGGAACAAGGCCTTCGTATACAGCAGATGGCTCTACCGGTATTGCAATCTCATTGAACGTTTCTTCAACAAAATAAGCCAGTTCACAGGCCTTGCAACCCGATACGACAAGAAACCTGACAACTCCCTTGCCGCCATCAAATTCGTATCATTGCGCATCTGGATCAGAGCCTATGAGTCTACACCGTAGATACGGGCCTTTCAATGCGATCGAGAGGTTGTTTTTTTATGCATGCCTGTTCCCTTATGTAAGCCCGATTAGGATGGGGACTGATTTGCAGCCGTTAAGTCTAGTAATTGCTTTCCTGATTATTCTCCTGCCCGGATCCGTGAGGGTAACGCCTCTGGTAAAATTGAGTATATATATATTAATAACAACTTTCATAATTGGTATATGGGGTATTTTAGTATATGGATTGACGTTTGGTAGTATTCGGGGAATGTTCTCATATATATCGTTTACCATTCATGTTTTTGTGTTCTCCAAAATTTGCATAGATCGCAGAGGGAAAGAGGCAGCAAAAGAGTTAAATTTAGCACTCCGTATATATGCTGCTTTTGCTATTCTTCAATGGCTTGGAATGGGAGAATTTATCTCTTGGTTCGTAAATGTAGACAATAGCGGCATCGCTGGCGGTGGGCGTGGAGCAACGAGCCTAACAGCCGAACCAACGTTTTTTGCTCTCACGATCATAATGATCTTGATTGTTATGGCAAGGCTCCAACGTCCTGGTGTACTCCTAGGAGGATTTTGCGTGGCCCTCAGTGGAAGTGCTACAGGATTTTTGAATTATGCTATAGTATTGTCGGCTTTATACAGGGAAAAGATTAAGATGCCGTGGGTCATCGCTGGAACCATAAGTACGGCGTTTGCGTTGCTGGCTATTGCGGTATATTCCTATGCTTTCCCCACGAGCCGCGTTTCATCGCTGGCTGGTCGCGTTATGAACCGGAGTATAGCAGAAGCAGTTAGGGCAGATGCTTCAATTAACGATAGGCTAGGCTCGCTGGCCATATCCGCATCTAGTGTTGTAGAAAGTGGTCCATTTCCCAAGGGATTCAATCACTGGGCGGACTATATGGTTTGGTACGATGGGTTTCTCGTAGAAATATTTCCTTTTGTAACGTATTACAATGGTAGAATTCATTCATCCCTCGGGGCAATAATATTTGAACTTGGAATATTTGGATTTATATTTGTATTTCTTATTGGAAGAAGAATCACCAAATATGATACGGGTCTCGGGCTGGTAGTACTTATACTGATGTGTCAAACTGTACCTTGGTCCCATCCGCTTTTGGCTCTATGCTGCTACGTCTTAGCAGTCCCTGTTTCATACAGAAGGACGGACGATGCTTCGCTTCAGCGCAACAAAAAGGCGAGCCTCTTGGGTCGCCGTAAGCGTATCCGCGGCAGGATAGGCATCTTGAGAGGTTTGAGATCATATTTGCCTCTGACAACGGCGACGAGGCCATCCTCAAAGAAAAACATTTGACCTCTTCAACACCTTGTGATGGCCGTACGGCAACGAGGGTTTACAACTCGCCATCCAGTTAATAGCAAAAAGAACAACAATACAGCCGTGCGAAATCTGAAAACAAACAAGTATGCTAATATCGCAGTTTGGTCGTCGCAATACAACGATTTTAACGGACAGTCCATCGTAACAAAAAGAGTTATTGATAATGTGGTTAATACGAGTGACAAGAGCTATGAATTTCTATATTTAAAGGGATTTGGTATAAAATCTTTTGTTTCTTGGCTATATGCAACATTAAGTCTATACATAAAAATAGTATTTAGAGGTAAAACACTATATGTTGTCTGTTCTCGATCAAATGTAGGTCTAATTAGAGATATACCGCCTCTATTTTTATCAAAAATTGGTGTAAGGGTGATTGTTCATGTTCATGGTTCTGATATAGTCGGATTGTTAAAGGAAAAGTCAATATCTCCGATGGCAAGGCTGCTTTATCGGGACTGCGAATTGGTAGTGCCATCGTGGATCTTAGCGGAATTGCTCGCTGATGTGAGTTTCAAGCGACTTCATGTGTGCGAGAACTTCGCACTGCCGAGTGCTACAGATGAGTTTGCCGAAGGACCCAATGGCCGCTCACCTTTGCGTATCCTATGGAACTCGAATGTGATGGCCAGCAAAGGAGTCTTCGAAGTCGCTTCAGCTGTTGTGAATATGAATACCGAGGATAACAACTTTAAACTACAACTCCTCGGTGCGGTCTTAGGTGATGAGGAGATGTCCCGCACAGACGCAATTAGGGAACTTGAGAAATATACCGGGGAAAAAAATATCGTTTATTGCGGGCCCGTTGATGCTGAAACCGCGAGGAAGAAAGTTGAACACTCTGACGTGATCGCCCTTCCTTCGCGGTACGCAAGTGAACTCCAGCCTTTAGCTATCATACAAGGAATGTGTGCGGGAAAAGGTATAGTGATATCCGATACTCCGGCACTCAGAACAACGGTAGGAGATTATCCAGCGGAAGTTGTTTCTGTAAAATCTAGCGCTGAGCTGATGGGAGCGTTTCAGAAACTTAACAACGAAATTAGAGCCGGACGTGGTGAATTTTTCGCCCGGCGAGCGGATGCCGCTGTAAAAGCGCGTCATCGTTTTTCCGGCGAACGGTTTGACCGGGAAATGCGCAGTATTCTCTTTAACTCGCCGTGTGGACCTCAAGTAGGTACCTTTCATTCCGAAGCGAATCAAAAGGTGAAGTAAATGTCGGTCAGTCCGACTCAGAATTCGAAGTCAACTTCCGTGCAATGTAACGCATTGATCTTCTCGTGGAAGCGATGAGTGTCCGATGCATGGCAGTGTCCAGTATTTTTGTACATTTGATCAGGCAGCCACAGCTCCTGGGTTTGATTTCCGTCCGCGTGCAGCGGGTGCATGTTCATTTAGTGCCTGATTCGAAACTCTAGTTGTAAAATCAGGCTCTCGCCAACCTGCATGTTACCAGTTTAATGTGTGTGATGAGGAGCCAGCTTTCGGCAGAGAGGATGGATTTCTCCCAGTCCTTGGAGAGCCGTCGGCTTCGACCGAGCCAGGCGAAAGTCCGTTCGACCACCCAGCGTCGCGGGAACACTTCGAAACCCTTGGCTGTGTCCGATCGCTTGACGACCTCGTTGGTCAGCATCCGATCTTGTCAAATGCTGCGCGTAGTTTGGGTCCCGCATAGCCACCATCCCGGAAGATGTGGCGCAACCAGGGATGGGTTCGGCGAATGGAGTTGAGCACATCAACGGCGTCGGCACGATCTTGAATGGAGGCACTGTGAATAATGAAGCCGATCAGCAGCTCGAGCGTATCGGTGATGATATGACGCTTGCGGCCCTTAACATTCTTGCCCTTGGCAGGCAGGCGATGCAGAGCATCGCTGAGAGGGCATCGAAGCCCGAAACACCGCCGCTTTCGGTGGCTTTGACGCTCTGACTGTCGATCACGCTGGCCGTCGGCGACGCCTCGTGGCCCTGCGCTTCGCGCAGGTCCATCACCAGTGCGTGGTTGATCCGCTGCAACAGGCCACCATTGCGCCGCTCGTAGAAATAGGCCTGAACCGTCGACATTGCAGGAAAGTCGCGTGGCAGCATCCGCCATTGACAGCCGGTTGTGGCTATATGCTGAATGGCATTCCACACATCGCGAAGTTTCGTCGTCCGCGGGCGACCGGTGCTCTTGCGGTCCAGCATGAACGGCTCGATCAACTCCCATTCAGCGTCCGTACAATCGCTTGCGTAGCAAACGCCTTTGCGTTCATAGTCAGCGCAGGCGATATCAGTCCAGGCCATCATTATCTCCTTCGAATCTAACAATCCGACGGAATCATAAGCCTCTGATATCACTCAATTCCTTTTCGGTCAGATACTCAGAGAACCTCGGGCGCGCGATCACAAAAGGAGTGGGGCACAGCTAACCGATCGCCCCGGATGCACTACGGCACGAACCCCACTTACCGGGACATGAAGCTGATCCAAGGAAAATTGATGCTCAAATATAATATATTACAAAGCAGAGATTCGATACAAGTGCGTATTTTGAGGAGATGCAGATCCTATTTTAGAAGAGTAAAGACAACGCTGTTGCGATCAAGGGTCGTCATATCAGAATATGGAATATTAATGGTAGAAAACTGGGGAGACACCACGTTTAAATATTGCGCGAACGGAAACTATGGAAATTTCTTCTCGCAATTTATTAAAAATATGGACAATGAATTTGTATTCGTCGATGTCGGTGCGAATCAAGGACTTTATACCATAATTGCGGCTCAGAACCCAAAATGTACTACTTGTCTATCATTCGAGCCTGTAAGCTCAACGTTTTCATTGCTTGTCGAGAACTTAGCGCTAAATCAGTGCCAAGATAAAGTCCGCGCTGTTAATGTAGGTGTCTCCGGCAAATCAGGCCGTCGCCAAATTAGGGTTTTCCCGGGTCACAGCGGAGCAGCTTCACTTTCACACCATAAACCGTCGGACGTAGTCGAAAGTGTAGATATGGTAGATTGGACCAAAATTGAAAGTATGATGGGCGAAGGGGGGGAGATAATATTAAAGGTAGACACGGAGGGGAGCGAGTTCGATGTGATCTGTGAGTTTGCGAATACACAGCATTTTGGCAGAATCGAATACGTATATTATGAGGTTGATGAGAGATGGGTGGATGGAGACTCCATAGGAGACTACCTGAAGGAGCGGGGCTTTCAATCATTCCTTCGCGTGGGAACCGGAGCTCATTTTGATGTATTGGCTTCGCGAAAACAAGACCTGAGTATCCTGCATACTGTAATTTGAATACTGGTTTGGGGACTCATTCAAATCTAGGCGATGATGATTGAAATGAGAGCGAGGGCAGCGAGGTATTTACGCGCCAGGCGGTCGTGTCGCATCGTTGGCCTATGGCGAATTCGAGCTGATAGGGTGTACAGAGGGGGGTAATAGGCTGACAGTACCGCTTCGAGCGGCTTGATTAGGCGGCTTGTTTCTCTGGATTATTCTTCGGCTTTTGTTGTCCATATTTGTGTTTCGATTTGGGCAATCCCGGAGAATTTTCGATCCTCGAATTGGCGCAGAAGGTGATTGCGATGACCGGATCTTCCTCGGAAATCGTCTATCGGGAAATGCCGGAGGACGATCCGAGGCAAAGGCAACCGGATATTGCAAAGGCCAAGGAATTCCTGGCCTGGGAGCCAAAGGTTCCGTTGGACGAGGGGCTGATAAAAACAATCGACTACTTCCGGAATCTCCTGCCCGAACTCGACGCTGCCTGACAAAATCACGCAAGGAGTGATGCTATGCGTATCGCGATGATTGGAACCGGGTATGTCGGATTGGTATCAGGTGTGTGTTTTTCCGATTTCGGCCATGACGTCATCTGCGTGGACAAGGATTCACGAAAAATAGCAATGTTGGAGACTGGTGAAGCGCCGATCTATGAACCGGGTCTGGACGCGATGATCACCCGCAATGTCGAGGCGGGTCGACTCACCTTCACCACCGATGTCAATTGCGCAGTAAGAAATGCGCATGCGATATTCATCGCCGTGGGCACCCCGACCCGCCGAGGGGATGGACATGCGGACCTTAGCAGCGTGATGGCGGTGGCGGAAGAGATCGCATCGGCGATTTCGGATTATGCGGTGGTGGTCACCAAGTCGACCGTCCCTGTGGGCACAAACCGAAGGGTGCGGGAAGCGATTGCTGCAAAGAACCCCGATGCGGTCTTTGATGTCGCCTCAAATCCGGAGTTTTTGCGCGAGGGTGCGGCGATCGATGATTTCATGCGCCCGGATCGCGTGGTCGTGGGTGTGGAAAATGATCGAGCCGCCGAGGTTATGGCCGAGATTTACCGCCCGCTTTTCCTGCGTGATTTCCCAATCGTGACAACGGATCTGGAAAGCGCCGAACTGATCAAATATGCGGCCAATGCGTTTCTTGCCACGAAGATCACGTTCATCAATGAGATCGCCGCGCTTTGCGAAAGGGTCGGAGCGGATGTGAAGCAGGTGTCAAAGGGAATCGGCCTTGATGGAAGGATCGGAAACAAGTTTTTGCACGCGGGCCCGGGCTACGGCGGATCGTGCTTTCCGAAGGATACCTCGGCGCTGGCTCGGATCGGACAGGAGCATGCCTGCCCGATGCAGATAACAGAGGCGGTGGTACGTGTGAACGAGGCCGTCAAGCAACGGATGATCGTCAAGCTCCGCGATCTCTGCGGGGGATCTTTCAACGGCAAGACTGTGGCCGTGTTGGGGGTGACCTTCAAACCCAATACCGACGATATGCGCGATGCCCCATCGCTGACGATCGTTCCCGCGTTGGTGGGCGGGGGTGCAAAGGTTCGGGTGGTCGACCCACACGGGTGGAGGGAAGGTGAGACGCTTTTGCCGGGTGTTGCGTGGCTTGATGATCCCTACACGGCGGTCAATGGAGCAGATCTTCTGGTCATACTCACCGAATGGAACGAGTTTCGAGCACTGGACCTTGAGCGCATCGCCGCCAGCATGGAAAGCCTACGGTTGGCGGACCTGCGGAACATATATTCCCGCACCGAAGCACTGCGTGCGGGATTTGAAGCTTATGACGCTGTCGGTCGCGGGACATCTTTGGAAAGGGAAGAAAGTGGTTTTGGCATTAAAGCTGCGGAGTGAAGTGCCGGCATACATTAACTATGTTTGGCGTTTCACCGGCGCAGCCAGACTGTGTTAGAAAATCAGATAGTGGAACGTCAAATGCTTGAAGCTATTGTGTAAAATGAATTCACTCGGATGTCGGCGACGCCGAGTTTTCGAGATCGAATAAAAGCGGACTTCCAAAGCAAGCGCATATAAATGGAATTTCGTTGGTCGGCGATCCGGTAAATTGGTTCGCACATGACCACGCGAATCAGTTCCTCTTTCCAAACCTCAATTCAGAGTTTTTGACCGCGGCTCGGGCCGCGCAGGTCAATCCGTTGAGTCCCACCGGCAAATCGCTGATTCCGGGAAACGGATGACGGCTGCCTTTTTGCCGCCAGTGCCTTGAAAATTCTTTGGGGAAACTGGAGCGGGCGATGAGATTCGAACTCACGACCCCAACCTTGGCAAGGTTGTGCTCTACCCCTGAGCTACGCCCGCTCGGCTTTGCCGGTTTGTGTTGCCATCTTTGAATATGGCCCGGCCGGGGTATGGTGCGGGGCTCAAGGCCGCGCCCGGCGGTATATGGCGCAAGCGACGGGCAATTGCAACAGGAAAATGATTCGGTCAAGCGGCGGCTTTGCCATTGCGATTTGTCGCTGCGCCGCCTATCACCTAGGCCGATCATTTGCCGTGACCAACCGACCGAGACCTGCCGATGGCCGCCGACCCGACAACCGACCTGCCGACGACACGCGAGGCGCTGTTTGCCGCGCTCGATGCGCTCGGCATTGCCCATACGACCAAGGACCATCCACCGGTGTTCACGGTGGCCGAATCCCAGGCGCTGCGCGACACCATTCCGGGCGGCCACACCAAGAATCTCTTCCTGAAGGACAAGAAGGGGCAGTATTTCCTGGTGACGGTCGAGGAAAGCGCGCAGATCGATCTGAAATCGATCCATACGCTGATCGGCGGCCGCGGCCGGGTGTCCTTCGGCAAGCCCGAACCGCTGCTGGAACTGCTCGGCGTCACACCCGGATCGGTCACCGCTTTCGGGGTGATCAATGACACGGAGGGACGGGTGACGATGGTGCTGGATGAAGCGCTGATGAAACACGACATCATCAACGCCCATCCGCTGCGCAATGATGCGACGACGTCGGTTGGCCGTGACGATCTGCTGCGGTTTCTGGAATCGACCGGCCATTCGCCGCTAATTGTGCCACTGTCTTGAAAACACGCGGCAAAAGACCGATTTTGTCCGACAGGACATGATTTTGAGATGGACCGCGTACCGGTCCACGACGTGGAGAATACGATGCAGGACAATCCCTATGGCGGCTCCTACGGAAACCAGATGGGCGGCAATGTGAGTTTTGGCGGCGCCGGCCCCGCCGAACCGGCCCCGGCGAATGCGGCGCCGGGCGGCGGCCCGGCGATCAAGGACACCACGACGGCGGATTTTCCCAATGATGTCATTGCCGAATCGCAGAACCAGCCGGTTCTGGTCGATTTCTGGGCGCCTTGGTGTGGCCCCTGCAAACAGCTCGGTCCGATCATCGAAAAGGTGGTCACGGAATCGGGCGGCAAGGTCAAGCTGGTCAAACTGAACATTGACGACCATCCGGCCATTCCGGGCCAGATGGGCATCCAGTCGATCCCGGCCGTCGTGGCGTTTGCCGGCGGCAAGCCGATCGATGCCTTCATGGGGGCTGTGCCGGAAAGCCAGATCCGCCAGTTTATTGACAAGGTGGTCAAGGAGGGTGGCGGCGACAGCGGGCCGGATATCGACGCGATCCTGGCCGAAGGCAGAGCGGCGCTCGAGGCCGGGGATGTCAATATGGCCGCCCAGGTGTTCGGCTCGGTGCTGCAGGCGCAGCCGGACAATGCCAAGGCAACGGCCGGCATGGCCGAATGCATGATTGCCGCCGGCCAGAAGGACCGGGCGCAGGACTTGCTGGACGGTCTGAGCGACGAGCAGAAGGCGGAGCCCGAAATTGCCGCCATCCTTGCACGGTTCGCGCTGGAAAAAGAGGTGGCCGATCTCGGCGATCCGGATGCGCTGGAAGCCCGGCTCGCGGCTAATCCGGACGACCATGAGGCGCGGCTCGACATGGCCAAGATCCTCAATGTCCAGGGTGAGCGCGACAAGGCAGCCGACCATCTGCTTCACATCATGAAGACGGACCGCGAATGGCAGGATGACGGCGCCCGCAAGCAGTTGCTGCAGTTTTTCGAGATCTGGGGGCCGACGGATGCGGCGACTATTTCCGCGCGGCGCAAGCTGTCATCGCTGATGTTTTCGTAAGGGCCGGCGGGCCGGGTCGATTGCGGCCCAAAGACAACGGTGCACCTTGAGAATTGCGCGCTGCTTCCCAAATCTCTTATGGTAGTGAACGACACTCATCGATTGAGGTGCATGATCTCTTGCTAGCCGGAAACGTCCATTACCGAACCGAGGGAGATATTCCGGACAATGTGCCGGTGTTTCCCCTTTCCGGCGCGCTTTTGTTGCCGGGTGGTCAAATGCCCATGAACATCTTCGAGCCGCGTTATCTGGAACTGATCGATGACGCGATGGCCTCGGACCGCATTCTGGGGATCATTCAGCCGCAGTTCGACGCCGGCGGCCATGTGGAAAAATGCGATTGCCCGAAATTGTGCGCCGTCGGAACGCTCGGTCGGATCACCTCCCTTTCGGAGACCGGAGACGGCCGCTACATCATTTCGCTGATCGGCATCTGCCGGTTTCGCCTGCTGGAAGAGGCGGCGGCCAGAAAGGCCTATCGCCGCGCCCGGATCGCCCCGTTCCTGAACGACCTTTCAGAAGACAATGGCGAGGAAACCGTCGACCGGACCGCTCTCCTGACGAGTTTTCGGGCGTATCTCGAAGCAAATGAGCTGGAGGCTGACTGGGAAAGCGTGGAACAGGCCAGCAATTCGACCCTGGTCAACACCATGTCGATGATGGCGCCCTATGGTCCGGCCGAAAAACAGGCGCTGCTTGAAGCGCCCGACCTGAAGACGCGCGCGGACACGCTGATTGCCATCACGGAAATCGCATTGGCGCGGGACAATGACGATTACGATACGGTGCTGCAATAGAGCGAGATGAGGTTGGGTTGAAGCATTTGACCGATCCGATGCGGGAGATCTCAACGAAGGATGACTGATATCAGGCGTTCGGCCACCCTCGACCCCAGGCTGCTCGATCTGCTGGTCTGTCCCCTGACCAAGGGGCCACTCGATCATGACGAAGAAAAGAACGAGCTGGTGTCGAAGACGGCCGGTCTTGCCTACCCGATCCGCGATGGCATTCCCATCATGCTGCCGTCGGAAGCACGACCGCTGGATGATCAGCATCCGGCACACGGCAAGGGAGCACGCCGGTGAGCAAGCGGGGCGCCATGCGGCGGCGCCAGCTTCTGGCAGCCGCGGCCAACCGTTTCTGGCAATATGGCTATGGCAGCACCAGCCTTGCCGACATCGCCAGCGATGCGGAGGTGCCGCTCGGCAATGTCTATTACTATTTTCGCAGCAAGCAGGATATCGCCAGCGGGGTGGCGGATATCTTCGTGGCGGAAACACAGACCATGCTGGGCGAGATTTCCGATGCGGAACCCGATCCCCGCCGCCGCGTCCTGGCGTTGATTCGCCGCCTGTCGGACTCCAACCGCAGCCGCGTCGAGCGGGGTTGTCCAATCGCCCTTGCGGTTCGCGATTTCCGCGCCGGGGCCCCCGAGGCCTCACGCCGGGCGGCCGAGGCCTTCGATCTGCTGATCGGCTTTATCGGCCGCGAGCTACAGCGCACCGGTGCACGGCCCTCGACGGCACTGGCCAGAGCGCGGGAAATCATCGTCGAATGGCAGGGGGGTATATCGCTGGCCCACGCGCTGGGCGATGCAACGGTGCTGGCCGAGAGTGTGCGCCGGGCCGAGCAGCGGGCCATTTCCCAGTAGATCGTCTGCGCCGAGCAAGCGTTAGTCCAGCGTGCGTTTGTAGCGCAACATGGCAAGCACCGTAACAATCGCCATGATGATCAGCAGGGCCCGCATATCGGGAATGATGTCTGAAAAACCGGCGCCCTTGAGCATGATCTTTCGGATGATGCGCATGAAATGGGTCGATGGAATGGCGGCGCCGATGGCCTGTGCCCAGCCTGGCATGGCGGCAAAGGGAAACATGAATCCAGAGAGCAGGATCGACGGCAGCATGTAGAAAAACGACATCTGCATGGCCTGCATCTGGTTTTTTGCGACTGTGGAAAACAGAAATCCCAGCGCCAGATTGACCAGGATGAAGATGTTCAGGCCGATGAGAAAGGGAACAACCGGGCCGACAAAGGGCACGGAAAACACCCAGAAGGCGAGAATGAAAAAGACGCAGGTCTGAACATATCCGATCAGCACATAGGGCGTGATCTTGCCGAGCATGACTTCGGGCGCGCGCGCCGGCGTCGACAGCAGGGTCTCCATGGTGCCGCGTTCGCTTTCGCGGACAATCGCAATGGCGGTGATCATCACCATGGTCATGGAAATGATGACAGCCAGCAGCCCCGGCACGATATTGTAGCTGGTCTTGCCGGCCGGATTGTAGCGTTTATGGGCAATGACGCTGAACGCCTCCGGACCGGTGGCCAGATAAGCCAATGGTCCGATGGTCAGTGATTTGATGGCGTTGGCCGCCAGCACCGAAAGGGCGCTGGCGGCTGCGCCGGATGTGGCCGGATCGGAGGAATCGGCGTCGACCAGCAAGGCCGGCTGTTCGCCGCGAATGATATCGCGCTCGAAATTTTGCGGAATGGTGACGACAAAAGAGGCATCGCCGGCCTTCAGCACCCGGTCGGTTTCCCGGCCATTCGTGACCGTGCCCCTGATGTCGAAATAGGTCGAGCTTTCCATCGCGGCCAGGAAGGCGCGGGTAAACGGCCCGCTGTCATGGACTTCGACCAGCGTTGGCAGATGCCGCGGATCGGAATTGATGGCAAAGCCGAACAGCATCAATTGCATGATCGGAATGGCAATCATCATGGCGAAGGTCATGCGGTCGCGCCGCATCTGGATGAATTCCTTCATCAGGATCGCAACGAATCTGCCGGAAGAAAAGGCCATCGCGCTCTACCCCGCCTGCTGACCGGAGAAATTGTCGGTCGAGCCGGCCATCAGATGGATGAAGACCTCCTCCAGACCGGCCGGCTGTTTGGTCCAGCGATAGCGCTTGTCGGCCATGAAGGGCTGCGCGGCCTTCTTCAGCGCGGCGCCATCGGTTCCCGAAATGTGCAGCGCCGAGCCGAAACGGGCCACCTGATCGATGCCCGGCTGACCGTCGAGCGCCGCCGACAGGGTGGCCAGATCCGGTCCTTCGACCCGCCAGGTTTCAAGGCCGACCATGTCGGGTATGGCCTTGGCCGGGCCGTCGATCAGCTTTTCGCCATAGGCGATGTAAGCGATGTTGTCGCACTGGATGGCTTCGTCCATATAGTGGGTGGAAACGAGGACCGTCACGCCGGCATCCGCCAGGCGACGGATTTCATCCCAGAAATCCCGGCGGGCCTTGGGATCGACGCCGGCGGTGGGTTCGTCGAGCAGCAGAAGCGCCGGGTCGTGCAGCAGGCAGGCGGCCAGGGCGAGGCGCTGCTTCCAGCCACCGGACAATTCGCCGGACAGCTGATGGGAACGGTCGGCAAGCCCAAGATTTTCCAGGGCCTCGTCGACCCGCCGCCGGCGATCGGTGATGCGGTACATGCGGCCCATGAAATCGAGGTTTTCCCGGATGGTCAGATCCGCATAGAGCGAGAATTTCTGCGTCATGTAGCCGACATGTTCCTTGATGTGGTCGGATTCGCGCAGAATGTCATAGCCAAGGCATTTGCCGTCACCAGCGTCGGGTGTGAGCAGGCCGCACAGCATGCGGATGGTCGTGGTCTTGCCGCTGCCATTGGGGCCGAGAAAGCCGTAGATGGCGCCTTTCGGCACGGTGATGTCGAACCGGTCGACCACCGTCTTGTCGCCGAATTTCTTTACCAGCCCTTTGACCTCGATCACCGGTGCGTTCATCTGGCCACCTGCACGTCGATCGGCTGGCCCGGCAGCAATGTCGTCGGTTCATCGGGCAGGGCTTCGGCCATAAAGACCAGCTTCGACCGGTCTTCCAGACTGTAGATGACCGGAGGCGTATATTCGGCCGATGTGGACAGATAGACGATTGTTGCCCTGACCGGCTGCCTGCACCCGTCACAGCCGATCAGGACCGGGGTTCCCAATTCCAGGCCGGCGCGTTGGGGCTCGCCGACATAGAACAGGAACTTGACGTTGCCGGGCGGCAGCAGCGATACGACCGGCGTGCCGGCGGCAACATACTCACCGGGCAGAAAATAGGTCTGTTGAACAGTGGCCCCGACCGGCGATGCGACCCGGCGTTCCGCCAGATCGATTCTTGCCCGCACAACATCCTCCTTGGCCGATTTGACCGAGTCTTCGGCGGCCTGGAGCCGGGCCGTGCGGGCCGGAAGCCTGGCGACTTCAAGCTGTGCCATCTGTTCCTGGACCGCGGCGGCGGCCGCCTCCAGCGATGCATGATCCTGATCCAGCTTGCTGGTCGCGACAAAATCAAGCGATGCCAGTTCGCTTGAACGCTTGTAGGTGGCTTCGGCCAGTGCCAATTGCGCCCTGGCGCTGGCAAGTTGCTCTTCGATGACCGCCAGTTCAGGCTGTCTCTTGCCGGTACTTTCATCGGCCAGCTGGGCCTGGGCGATGGACAGACTCATATTGGATTTTTCCAGCGCGATCAGTTGCTTGTCATCGTCGAGCGTAAACAGAAGGCCGTTCTCGTCGACCGTCCCGCCGCGCGTGACGTCGAGCGTCTGCAAAATGCCGCCGCTCTGGGCGGCCATGTACACATATTCGCCTTCCACGTAGCCGTAGAAGCGGCCATGGTCCGTTGCCGCATCGCCGAATGGCCAGATGGCAGCGAAAAGTGAAACGATCCAGGCATAGACGGTGTCCATATCAGCCTCCCTGTCCGGTGTTGTTGGCGAGCCCGTTGATCAGAATGTCGAAATGACTGTCGATGAAGGCGGCGGGGATCGGTTCGGCTTCCTTGTCGATGCCGAATATCTCGGCCAGAAGGACTTGCGCCAGCACCGGTCCGATGATGTTGCGTACGGCAAAATGCGGATCGACGGGGCGGAACACCCCCTCGTCAATGCCGCGCCGGAGGATGATTTCAAGCGCTTCCAGCGCCTTGTCGATGACCTGACGGCGATAGGCCGCGGCCAGTGCCGGAAATTTGCCCGCCTCCATCAGCACCAGCCGCGGCAGGGCCAGCGTGTCGGGGTCGGAAAGCCTGCCGGCGAGCATTGTCATGACACCCCTGAGGAGCATGGCTGGGTCGGCCTGGGAGGTCATGGCGACGATTGAGGTGTGATCGGCGATGGGCGTCAGGGCCCGTTTCACCAGGGATTCGAAAATCTCTTCCTTGCTGGAGAAGTAGCGATAGACCGCGCCCTTTGAGAGGCCGGCCCCGGCGGCGATGTCCTCCACCTTGGTGGCGGCGAAGCCATTGCGCACAAAAAGCTGCAGGGCGGCATCGAGTACTTCGTCCGGCCGCTCGTCGGCGCGTCGCCGCCATTTGGGTTCTGCACTGTCTGACACGACATTATCCAATAAGTAAATGACCAGTCATTTACTTATATGGGATGGCATCTTCGCCTGTCAATATGCCGCGCGGCCATCACATGATGACCGGCTGTTCGGTGTGTCTTGAATTCGGGACGCGGCCCGCCGGTGGAGGTGCCGGTCAGATTGCCTCGCCGCGCAGCAGGCGTGGACCATCGCGGCCGGGCAATCCGGCGGCCTGGCGAATGAAAAAGCTCTTGAGCGGCGGCATGCGCTCGACCAGGCCGAGACCGAGATCGCGCAACGCCCGGACGGGCGACAGGTCGTTTGAAAACAGGCGATTGAGGACATCGGTGGTGACGCCCATCTGAAACGTGTCGAAGCGGCGCCAGACCTGATAGCGCTCGAGCACTGCGACAGAGCCGATATCCAGGCCCAGCCGGTCCGCCTCGACAATCGTTTCCGCCAGCGCCGCGACATCGCGAAATCCGAGATTGAGGCCCTGGCCGGCAATCGGGTGAATCCCGTGCGCCGCGTCACCGGCGAGCGCCAGGCGCGGCTTGATGAATTCGCGGGCCAAGGTCAGCCCGAGCGGAAAGGCCTTTCTGCCGCCGACGACTTCGATGGTGCCGAGCTTGTGGCCAAAGCGCCGTTCCAGCTCGGCTTCGAACACCAGATCGTCCCCGGCAACCAGCCGGTTGGCTTCCTGCGTTCGTTCCGTCCAGACAAGCGAGGATCGGTTGCCGGTCAGCGGCAAGATGGCGAAGGGTCCGGCCGGCAGAAAATGCTCCTCGGCGCGTCCGTTGTGGGACCGTTCATGGGCAACCGTGGTGACGATACCGGATTGTCCGTAAGACCAGTGAACCGTCTTGATCGAGGCCATGTCGCGCAACCGCGAGCGAACCCCGTCGGCCGCCACCAGCAGGCGCGTGGCGATCACCTGGCCATTGCCGAGGGTGACCTCCATGGCGGCGTCACCTTCGCGGAAAGCCTCGACGGTTGTGCCCTGCAGGATATCGACGCCCAGCGCGTCGGCCCGTTGCCGCAAGGCGCTGACGAGGGCGCGATTGGGCACCATATGGGCAAAGGGTTCGCCCGGCGCAATGTCGCCGTCGAAAGTGAGGAACACCGGCCGCACCGGGTCTGATGTGCGCGAATCGGTGACGATCATGTCGGTGATCGGTTGGGCCTCGGGACGGATGGCGTCCCACAGACCCAATTGTTCCAGCATGCGGCAGGCGCCGGCGGCGATCGCCGATGCCCGCTCGTCGTTCTTCCAGACCCCCGGCGGCGCTGCGTCGACAACGCGAACCGAAAGATGCGGTGCGGCGGATTTGATGGAAACGGCCGCCGACAGGCCCACATAGCCGCCGCCGCCAACAAGAATATCGACTGTGTCATCCGCCAAGGTCATGCCCTCCGGGCAATGGGTCATCGCTGCTTGCGATCACCCGATGTGCTTCTATAAGGATGACTATACAGCCAATCATGGCCAGTAAAAACCGCTGCCGGGAGTTTCAAAATGTCGCGTGCGATGGAAAAGCTGCTCTCCATTCTGGATCTCGAGCGCCTGGAACAGGATCTGTTTCGCGGCAACAGTCCGCAGGAGGGATGGCAGCGCGTGTTCGGTGGCCAGGTGATCGCCCAGGCGCTGATCGCCGCCCAGCGAACCATAGCCGATGACCGCCATGTGCATTCGTTGCATGGCTACTTCATGCGACCGGGCGATCCGGCCGTGCCGATCGTCTACGAGGTTGACCGGATCCGCGACGGATCCAGCTTTAATACGCGGCGTGTCGTCGCCATCCAGCACGGCAAGGCGATCTTTTCGCTGTCGGCCTCGTTTCAGGTCGATGAGCCGGGGCTCGACCACCAGATCGACATGCCCGATATCCCGCCGCCGGAAAGCCTGATCGGTGAAGCGGACCTGAAGGAGCGGTTCTTGAAAAACGCACCGGACAATGTCCGGCGCTACTGGGAACGCGAACGGCCGATCGAGATGCGGCCGGTATCGCTGGAACACTACATCTCCAGGGAGAAACTGGCGCCGCTGCAGAACATCTGGGTCCGGGCCAACGGCACGGTGCCGCCGGATCGACGCATCCAGGCTGCGATTCTGGCCTATCTGTCGGATATGACGCTGCTCGACACGGCGCTTTTTGCCCATGGCATGTCCGTTTTCAGCAGCAAGATTCAGGCCGCCAGCCTCGACCACTCCATGTGGTTTCACCGGCCCTGTGCGATGGATGACTGGATGCTCTATGCGCAGGACAGTCCCAGCGCAACCGGCGCCCGCGGGCTGACGCGGGGCGGGCTGTATACGCGGGACGGGATCCTGATCGCCTCCGTTGCGCAGGAAGGCCTGATCCGCCAGAGGCGCAAGTGATTAATAATTAGCCATATACTTAAGACTGCATAATAATAGTGCATTCCGGTAAAATGCCCGTGGATGCAATCCGTTATTCTCATAAAATAATCGATATAAAACAGCGAGTTATGGAGATCATCCTCAAACTGGCACGATCCTTGATTCCGTCTTTGTGAGCCGATGCCCTGTCCGAATGGCGGGAGCCGGCACAGCGCGGACCGTGAAAAACGGCCTGTAACAAGCGGTCGAAGCCAGATGGATACGACGTGCCACGGCTTCGGTCGGAACGTGACACAGAAACAAGGATGAAACCGGATGAAAATCGTCATGGCCGTCATCAAGCCGTTCAAGCTTGACGAGGTTCGCCAAGCTCTCACCGAAATCGGCATACAGGGGCTGACCGTTACCGAGGTCAAGGGATATGGCCGCCAAAAGGGCCAAACGGAGATCTATCGCGGCGCAGAATATGCCGTGGCATTTCTGCCGAAACTGAAAATCGAAATCGCCGTCGCGGCTGATCTTGTCGACCGCACCATCGAAGCCATCGCCACCACCGCCAAAACCGGACAGATCGGCGACGGCAAGATTTTTGTCTGTGACCTTGAGCAGGTCATGCGTATCCGCACCGGCGAATCCGGCGCGGACGCGCTGTAAGAATATAGGAGCATCTTCATGCAAACCAAATCCCTTGTCATGCCCTTCTCCGCGCTCCTTGCGATCGGTGCCATGACCGTGCCGGCTGCCGCGCAGGAAGCGGTGCCGACCCATTCGGTCTTCATCTTCAATACTTTACTGTTCCTGTTCGCCGGTGTGCTGGTCATGTGGATGGCGGCCGGTTTCGCCATGCTCGAAGCCGGGCTGGTGCGCTCCAAAAACGTGTCGATGCAGCTCACCAAGAACATTTCACTGTTTTCGCTCGCTGCGATCTTCTACTATTTGATCGGCTACAATCTGATGTATCCGGGCGGCAACTGGCTTATCGGTTCCGATGAAACGGGCGGGTATCTGGGCGCTATCGGCGTGGCGGTGCTCGAAGCCGTGGGTGTTGCCCCCGATGCGGCGGATGACCTTTCCTACGCGTCGACGGGGTCGGACTTCTTCTTTCAGTTGATGTTTTGCGCGGCGACCGCCTCCATCGTCTCGGGAACGCTGGCCGAGCGTATCAAGCTGTGGCCGTTCCTGATCTTCACGATCGTGCTGACCGGCATTCTCTATCCGATACAGGCGTCCTGGAAATGGGGCGGCGGATTTCTGGACACCCAGCTGGGCTTCCTCGACTTTGCCGGTTCCACCGTCGTGCATTCCGTCGGCGGTTGGGCGGCCCTGACCGGCGCCATCATTCTTGGCGCCCGACGCGGCAAATATGGCGACAAGGGTGAAATCCATCCGATACCGGGTTCGAACATGCCGTTGGCAACTCTCGGAACCTTCATCCTGTGGCTCGGCTGGTTTGGTTTCAACGGTGGCTCGCAGCTCGCTGCCGGCTCGGTCGGCGACATTTCCGATGTTTCGCGGATCTTCGCCAATACCAATGCCGGCGCCGCCGGTGGCGCCGTGGCCGCCCTCTTGCTGACGCAGATCATCTACAAGAAGGTCGATATCACCATGGTGCTCAACGGCGCACTGGCGGGTCTGGTATCCATCACCGCCGAGCCGCTGACGCCGTCGCTCGGCAGCGCGACCCTGATCGGTGCGGTCGGCGGTGTGATCGTGGTGTTTGCCGTGCCGATGCTCGACAAGCTGAAGATCGACGATGTTGTCGGTGCCATTCCCGTTCACCTGTTTGCCGGGATCTGGGGCACGATTGCGGTGCTCTTTACCAACAGCGACGCAACACTATACGGCCAGATCGCCTCGATCATCATCGTGGGTGTGTTCATGGTCGTGACATCAAGCGTCGTGTGGCTGATCCTTAAAGGGGTCATGGGCCTGCGCGTCAGCGAGGAAGAGGAATTGCTGGGGCTCGACAAGACCGAAATCGGCATCGAAGCCTATCCCGAATTCACCAAGATCTGATGGGAACACCAGATCTTGCCGGTTGGGGGCCGCTTGCGGCCCCCAACCAAACCCCCGGCCGCTGGTGCCTATCAAATCAGCAACGCCCGAGGCAGTTGCACAATTCCTGTGCAGATGTCCGGGTTTTTGTGCTGCCTGCCTACTGTTTCAGCAGTTTGCGTGGGATTGGCACAAAAATTGACTCCGTTGAAGGCAGTTACAAACGGAGTGGGATTTTATGGATCAGTCACAAATGGGTGGCGACGTTTTCTTCGTGCTGATGGGAGCCATTCTGGTTTTCGCCATGCATGGGGGGTTCGCCTTTCTTGAAGTCGGTACGGTGCGGCACAAGAACCAGGTCAACGCCCTGGTTAAAATCCTCGGCGATTTCGCACTGTCCACCATCAGCTATTTCTTCATCGGATTTGCCGTTGCCTATGGTGTGACGTTTTTCGTCAATGCGGCGACGCTCTCGGGCGCCAATGGCGGCGAGGTCTTCCTGCCGCAGGGTTTCACCCTGGTGAAGTTCTTCTTTCTGACGACTTTCGCAGCGGCCATTCCGGCCATCATTTCAGGCGGGATCGCCGAGCGCATGCGCTTTCAGCCGCAATGCGTCGCCACGGTCATTCTTGTCGGACTTGTGTATCCGTTTTTCGAGGGCATGGTCTGGAACGGCAATTTCGGATTTCAGGGGGCGATGGAAAGCGCGTTCGGCGCACCGTTTCATGATTTCGCCGGGTCCATTGTCGTGCATGCGGTCGGCGGTTGGATTGCCCTGCCCGCCGTCATTCTTCTGGGCGCGCGGCTCGGGCGGTACACGAAATCGGGTAAATCGCATCCCTTCGCGCCGTCCTCCATTCCGTGGCTGGCGCTCGGCTCCTGGCTGTTGTGCATCGGCTGGTTCGGTTTCAATGTCATGAGTGCGCAATCGGTCGGCGGCGCCTCGGGTCTCGTTGCCCTCAATTCGCTGATGGCCATGGTCGGCGGCATTGTCGTGGCGCTGCTGGCCGGGCGAAACGATCCCGGATTCGTCCACAATGGCGCGCTGGCCGGTCTCGTCGCCGTTTGTGCGGGTTCGGATGTCTTCCATCCGATCGGTGCGCTGGTTGTCGGCAGTGCTGCCGGCTTTCTGTTCGTCAAGGGCTTTTCCTGGTGCCAGGAGAAGCTCAAGGTCGATGATGTGCTGGGTGTCTGGCCATTGCACGGGCTGTGCGGTCTTTGGGGTGGCATCGCCTGCGGAATTTTCGGCCTTGAGGCGCTGGGCGGCCTGGGCGGCGTGTCCTTTGCCGCTCAACTCGTCGGATCGGTTGCCGGGGCCGCCTATGCGGCGATTGCCGGGGTTGTCGTCTACGGACTGCTCGACAAGACCCTGGGTCTGCGGCTCGGCGAAGAGGAGGAGCTTCGCGGCGCCGACCTTTCGATCCACAAGATCGGCGCCAATCCGGAGGCCGAAATTCTCTGAGGATCGGCGGCCGGAACGGGGTTTCCGGCCGAAAATCCGCCAACGGGACTGCATGGTTAATGCGCCATTAACTGGAACGCCCTTATGATCGCCCGCAATGCCGGCTCCGCGCCGGCGTTCGGGTTGGTCACGAGTTGAGGCGTCATGATGCAAACTAGCAATCCCCTGATGTTTGGCGGTCACTTTCTGTCGGGGTTGAGGATACCCGGATTTCTGCAGCGCCCGCTGCGGATCGTCCTGGGTGTTTGTGTGCTCGGTGGACTTTTGCTGGCCATTGCCGCGCTCGCCACCTGGAATGTTTCCGATCCGAGCCTGAGCTACGCAACCGGCAATGCGCCGGCCAATGTGCTCGGCTATACCGGCGCCGCCTTCGCCGACGTGATGATGCAGTTTTTCGGGCTTGCCGGCGTTGCGGCCCTGTTGCCGATGGTGATCTGGGGCTTTTATCTGCTGCGCGGCCGGCCGGTTGACCGGGTGGTGGCCAGGCTGGCGGCCTGGCTTGGCGGCAGTATCCTGACCGCTTCGGTATTTGCCTGTGCTCCGGCGCCGGACCGGTGGCCGTTGCCGACCGGACTTGGCGGCGTCTTCGGTGACATGATCCTCAAAATGCCGTCGGTGCTCATCGGCGATTATCCCTCAGGGATCCTGGCGGTCGTGCTGGGTGTTGCCCTTGCGATCCCGGCCATCTGGCTGATGCTGTTCGGAGCCGTTTTGATCGCACCGCCGAAAATCGATAGCCGCGCCAGGCAAAAGGCGGAACGTGCACGGACGATCCGGGAGTATGACGAGGCCGAGGAAGATGAGGATGAGGATGGCGGCCGGGCTTTCGGCGCGCTGGCACTTGGCGCACTGACCCACATGCTGCTGACCGGACGGGCGCATCTGCGCCGCCTGACAGGCCGCGTCGCCGATCAGTGGCCGCTGGATCCCGAAGAACCCTATGATTTCAACGAGGAGGAGTTTGTCGGCCTTAATGACGACGAGCGTGTGGAGCCGCAATTTGGCAATAGCAGCGCCGGTGTTGACAATATTTCCGCCGACACCAATGGCCGGCACGTGCTGGACGACGATGCGCCGCCGTTTGACGTTGCCGACAATCAGTTTGATGACGATCCGGCAGCGGATTGGGAACCGCAGCCCGCGCCGCCACGCGATGACGCGGTCGGGGCGCAAAACCGGGTGATCCCGCCGGTCAAACGGCCGAAACAGGGCGCCCGGGTTCAGCGCGAGGCGCAGACGTCGATGATTCGGTCCGGTGGCTTCGAGCTCCCGCCGCTCCGGCTGCTTGCCGAGCCCAAGAATATCGCCAAGGATCCAAGCCTGTCGTCCGACGCGCTGGAGCAGAATGCCCGCATGCTTGAAGGCGTTTTAGAGGATTTCGGCGTACGCGGTGAAATCATCCAGGTTCGTCCGGGTCCCGTCGTCACGCTGTATGAGCTGGAACCGGCGCCCGGAATCAAATCGTCGCGGGTCATCGGTCTTGCCGACGATATTGCCCGCTCGATGAGCGCCATTGCCGCGCGTGTGGCCGTGGTTCCGGGGCGCAACGCCATCGGCATCGAACTGCCCAATCAGGGCCGCGAAACGGTGTATCTCCAGGAGCTGCTGTCCAGCCGCGATTTCGAAACCAGCAAGGCCAAACTTGCCCTGTCTCTCGGCAAGACCATCGGCGGCGAATCGGTGATCGCCGATCTTGCCAAGATGCCGCATCTGCTGGTCGCGGGCACCACGGGATCGGGTAAATCGGTTGCCATCAATACGATGATCCTGTCGATCGTCTACCGCATGCCGCCGGAAAAGTGCCGGTTGATCATGATCGATCCGAAAATGCTCGAGCTTTCGGTCTATGACGGCATTCCGCATCTTTTGACGCCGGTCGTCACCGATCCCAAAAAGGCGGTGGTCGCGCTCAAATGGACCGTGCGGGAAATGGAAGACCGCTACAAGAAAATGTCGAAGATCGGGGTGCGCAACATTGACGGTTTCAACAGCCGCATCGAGCAGGCGCAGAAGAAGGGCGAGGCGATCACCCGCACGGTGCAGACCGGTTTTGACCGCGAGACCGGCGAAGCCATCTACGAGACCGAAGAATTCGATCTGACGCCGATGCCCTATATCGTCGTGATCATCGACGAGATGGCCGACCTGATGATGGTGGCGGGTAAGGACATCGAGGGCGCCGTTCAGCGGCTTGCGCAGATGGCCCGGGCCGCAGGCATTCATGTGATCATGGCGACGCAGCGACCTTCGGTCGATGTGATCACAGGCACGATCAAGGCCAATTTTCCGACACGTATCTCGTTTCAGGTCACCTCGAAAATCGATTCGCGGACCATCCTGGGCGAGATGGGCGCCGAGCAGCTTCTCGGTATGGGCGACATGCTCTACATGGCCGGCGGCGGACGCATCCAGCGTGTGCACGGCCCGTTCGTCTCCGACAATGAGGTCGAGGAAATCGTCGGCTTCCTAAAGGCGCAGGGCGTGCCCGAATATCTCGACGCGATCACCGAAGATGACGGAGAGGACGATGGCGAGGGGCCGGCGGGAACCGGCAATCTGGGCGAATCCGCCGATCCCTATGACCAGGCCGTGGCGGTGGTGCTGCGCGACGGAAAGGCGTCGACATCCTATATTCAAAGACGTCTTGGCATCGGCTATAACCGGGCGGCGTCGCTGATCGAGCGGATGGAGGAAGAGGGCGTGATCGGTCCGGCCAACCATGCCGGCAAGCGCGAGATTCTTGTGCCCACCGAAGAGGATGTCCTGTAAGCTTCGCAACCGGAAAATTCTGTCGTTCAAAGTGCGGCGCCATACTGGTGCCACGGTCAAATGATCCTATCTATGCATCACGCGCTCTCGGTTCGATGACGCTCAGGAGAAAAAAATGATTCAGAAAACGTCGAAGATTTCATCTGCCGCTCCAACAAGGCGGACGCTCCTTCGCGGTGCGGTCACCGGGGTCGTTGCCGGTCTTGCGGTGATGATCGGCGGTCCAGATTTCGGCGCGGCCAGGGCGGCCGACCCGGCGGCGGAAAAGATTGCCGCCCATTTTTCATCCGTCAAGACAATGACCGGCGAATTCGTCCAGTTCGGACCAACCGGACAGCAGACCGGCGGCAAGTTCTTCATCGAACGGCCGGGCAAGCTGCGCTTCAATTATGAGGACCCGTCTCCGGTTCGCGTGATTTCGGACGGAAAGTCGGTTGTCATCGGCAACCGCAAGCTGCGCACCTGGGATATCTACCCGCTGTCGAAGACGCCGCTCAAGCTGCTTCTGGCCGAACGCATCGATCTCGATGGAAAAATGATCAAATCGGTCAGCGTCGAACCCGATCTGACGACGATCGTCCTGGGGGACCGGACGATCTTCGGACGCTCGACGATTACGATGATGTTCGACACCAACACCTATGAATTGCGGCAATGGACGATCCGGGACGCCCAGGGCAAGGACACCACCGTGATGATCTTCAATGTACAGTCGGATGTGCGCTTTGCCGACAATGTCTTCAAGGTTCCCTACAAGCAGGTGCATCAAAGCCGCAACACCAGCGGTCGCTGATCAACCCCCGGTCTAGTGGTGCGGGCACGTGAGGTCCGCAGGGAAAACCTGTGAGGAGTGCGCCCGCAGCCTGTTAATTCCCTGTCACTCATCAGCCCGCGCTGTATGGTTCCCGAACTGATTTGGAACCATTGAGATTTGAGGGCCGCGATATGGGTTTTTCCGTTGCCACATGGAACATCAATTCGGTGCGCCTGCGGCTGCCGCTGGTGCGGTCGCTGCTGGCCGATCATGCGCCGGACATTTTGTGCCTGCAGGAAACCAAATGCCCCAATGACGCTTTTCCCGCCTCCGATCTGAAAAAGCTCGGGTACGAGCATATCGCCATTCACGGGCAGAAGGGCTATCACGGCGTGGCGCTGATTTCACGCCTGCCGCTCGATGACGTGCAACGGCAGGATTATTGCAATATGGGCGATACCCGCCATATTTCGGCCATCGCGTCGGTCGGCGGCCGCAGGATTCGCATCCATAATTTCTATGTTCCGGCCGGCGGCGATGAGCCCGACCGGACCGTCAATCCGAAATTTGCCCACAAGCTTGATTTCCTCGAGGAAATGAAGGCACTGCATTCGCAGGCCGAAGAGGGCGACGGCGTTTCGTCCATTCTGGTGGGCGATCTCAATATTGCGCCGCTGGAAACGGATGTCTGGTCGCACAAGCAATTGTTGAAAGTCGTCAGTCACACGCCGGTGGAAACCGACGGGCTGAAAGACGTCCAGGCAAGGGGCGCCTGGGTCGATCTGATGCGGCAGCATATCCCCGAGGACCAGAAGATCTTCACCTGGTGGAGCTACCGTGCGCGCGACTGGGATGTGTCGGATCGGGGCCGCCGGCTCGATCATGTCTGGTCGTCGCCCGACCTGTCCGGTGCCCTGTCGGATGTCACGGTCATGCGTGAGGCGCGCGGATGGGAGCGTCCGTCGGACCACGTCCCGGTCTTTGCGCGCTTTGATTTTTAAAGGATTGCGGCTCTATTTGCCGCTTTGCAGCGGTTCCTGGAAATGCGGCGCGAGATTGTTGACCTGACGCAGCAGGTGACTGAGATTGCGGTTGATCCGTTTGCGCAGCATTTCGGCGATTTCCGGATATTCCTCCATCATCCGCCGGAACATAGGCCGGTTGATGCGAATGACCTCGCTGTCCTCCAGCGCCAGGGCAGTGATTTTCCGCTTATTGGACGAGACGATGGCCAGCTCACCGAGCAGGTCGCCCGGCGTGGCTTGACCGATCGGCACCAGCTTGCCTTTCCGGTCGCGGCTCAAAAGATTGAATTTGCCTGAGGAGACGACAAAGGCGCTGTCTGCGATGGCGCCTTCGTGAAACAAAGGCTTGCTTCGGCCGATGGTCCGGCGTTCCGAGCCAAAAGCCACCAGCCGCAGCATTTCATCGTTGAATCCTTCGAAGAGCGGGACCTTCGACAGAAGGGAAATATCGTCGTTGAGTGCCATGCCTCTCCCAAACGGGTCCTGAACCAACAAACCGCCGCCACGGGGCGGTCGTTCAGTGCTCTATCAGATCATGGTATGATTTTATAGCCACCGCTTTCAGTGACCAGTATTTCGGCATTTGACGGATCGCGCTCGATTTTCTGGCGCAGGCGGTAAACATGGGTCTCGAGCGTATGGGTCGTAACGCCCGAATTGTAGCCCCAGACCTCCTCCAGCAGGACGTCCCGGGTCACAACCTTTTCGTCGGCGCGGTAGAGATAGCGGATAATGGCCGATTCCTTTTCGGTCAGCCGTATCTTGCCGCCCTTTTCGTCCAGCAACAGTTTCTGGCTCGGTTTGAATGTGTAGGGCCCGACCGTGAAGGTGGCATCCTCGCTCTGCTCATGCTGCCGCAACTGGGCCCGGACGCGGGCAAGCAGGACGGCAAACCGGAAGGGTTTGGTAACATAGTCATTGGCACCGGCCTCAAGACCCAAAATGGTGTCGGAATCGGTGTCGTGGCCCGTCAGCATGATGATCGGCGCCTTGAATCCGCCCTTGCGGAGCAGCTTGACGGCCTCGCGGCCATCCATGTCGGGCAGTCCGACATCCATGATCAGAAGATCGACGTGGTTGTTTCGCGCCGCCTGAACGCCCTTTGTGGCCGAAGACTCCTCGATGATCGAGAACTCCTCGTAAAGCGAGAGTTGTTCAACCAGGGTTTCCCGTAGATCATCATCATCATCGACAAGAAGGATGGTTCTGGCGGTCATGCAATCTCTCCGGCTGCGAATGGACTAGTGTGGCGGATGTGAAGTGCCTATCATAGTTGCGGGAGCCGCGTGAGGAAACGTCAAATCCGAAAGCCTCTCCGGGGCTCTTTCCAGGCCAGTAGATAGGGGCGTTCTGGCGGATATCAAAGTGTTGGTCACGCGGTGGACACTCAGCTGTGATCCCGGGATGAAAATCGTGAACGACAGGATAACCAAGGATCAGGCCAAAAGCCAAGCATTGCTGGAACTAATTGTTACACGCCGGCCGCGGTTTCGTGAGCAGGCCCTGCTGGCGGCCGGTGGCCGGGTGTTTCCCGCCGTTCTGGGCCGAACCGGCACCCGCCTGTTGAAGCAGGAAGGCGATGGCGCAACGCCGATTGCGCGCATGCGCCTGCTCTACGGGTTTTACCGTGCCGACCGGCTGCGACTGCCGCAGACCCGGCTGTCCATGACGCCGATACAGCCGACGATGGGATGGTGCGATGCGCCGCTGCATCCGGCCTATAACCGGCCGGTCCGGCTTCCTTTCGCAGATGGACACGAATCACTGCTGCGCAAGGACGGTCTCTACGATATCTGCCTGGTGCTTGACTGGAACATCAGGTCGCGCCGGCGGCACCTCGGGAGCGCCATCTTCTTCCACCTTGCCGAATCGGACAGCAAACCAACCGAGGGCTGTATCGCCATCCGGCAATCGGACATGCTGCAATTGCTGCCGATGCTCGGACCGCGGACCCATGTGACGGTCCGATAGCCGGTCCGGTTCCATGCCGTCAGGTGAGATCACGGCCATTGAAGGATGTCAGGAACGATATTGCCAGACGGTGGTGTTCTTGATCTCCGCATCTTCCAGTGCGCGGGTCACCGGCACCTGATAGACGGCCAGTGGCATTAACCGGTCCTGCGGACAGTAGGAGCGTCCCGGATCACCGACCAGCACGGTTGCGCCGCGTCGTGTCAGACCGTCAAACCAGGGGATCAGCGTCCCGGCCAGTGCCTGGTCATAAAACACGTCACCGGCCAGGACGATCTGCCAGCCATCGTCCTGGCCGACAACATCGTCGCTTCGCAGTGCGAACTGGACTTTGTTGTGGGCGGCGTTCATGGCCGCCGCCATGGAAGAAAAAATATCGATGTCGCTCGCCATGACCGTTGCGGCGCCTGCCCGATGGGCCGCGATGGCGACGAGGCCGGATCCGGTGGCGAAATCAAGGACCGATTTTCCCGAGACAAGGCCGGGATGGTCGAGCAGATGGCGCGCCAGCCCCTGGCCGCCGGCCCAGGCAAAGGCCCAATAGGGCGGCGGCAGCCCGAGTGCATCGAGTTCGTCTTCGGTTTTCAGCCAAAGATCATGGGCTTCCGAGGCAAGATACAATTCGATTTCCGGAACGTGAGGCGGCGCACAAAGAGATGTATTATCGGCAATGAAGTCGCGAATCCCACCTGTCTTGCAGCGCATGTGCGACAAGGCCGCCCCGGTCCGCATCAGTCGGAGCGCGGCGGGTTGTCGAGCCCTCCCATGCGGCAGACTTCCAGATATTCGGCCTGCGTTACCGGCTGGACCGACAAACGGGTATGGGTGACCAGCGCCATATTGGCCAGGGCGGGGTTGGCCTTGGCGTCCTTGCGTGTCACAGGCTTGGGCATGTCGCAGACCGCCTTGACGTCGACACATTCCCAGCGCTCGTCGTCGGTGGTCGAATCGGGATGGATTTCCTTGCAGATCTCGACAATGCCGACGATTTCCAGACCCTCATTTGAGTGATAGAAAAATCCTTTGTCGCCAAGCTTCATGAGGCGCATATTGTTGCGCGCCTGATAGTTGCGGATGCCGTCCCATTCTTCGCCCGCATCGCCCTTGGCCTTCTGCTGCTCCCATGACCAGGCATCGGGTTCGGATTTAAAAAGCCAATAGGCCATGATCAATTCTCCGGGTTGTTGAATGTCCAGTTGAAGGGCCGGATCGTGATATCGGCGAACAATCCGGCGAGGGCATAGGGATCGTTGTCGGCCACGGTTTGTGCCTGCTGCCTGTCGCCGGCTTCGATCACGACAAGGCTGCCATTTGGATTGCCGTCTTCGTCGAGAAACGGCCCGGCAAATTTCAACAGGCCGCGATCGTTCAGGTCATCGAGATGGGCAACGTGATCGGGACGGGTGTCCATGCGCAGCTGAAGGCTGCCGGGTTTGTCGTTGCAAATGAGCGCAAATAGCATTGTCTTTCCTGTCATTCCTTTGTCAGTGGCCGGTTCATCAGGGCGTCGATGGCATCGTCAATGGACAGCGTCGTGTCCAGAATGCGCGCGACACATTCCGTTATCGGCATATCGATCTGTCTTTCACGGCTGATTTTCGCTGCGATGGTAGCTGTAAAGGCGCCTTCGGACAATGGCGCATCCGGGGCCATCAACGCGGCTGGCGAGGCGCCCCGGCCCAAAGCCAGACCGAAGCGCATATTGCGTGACTGGTGGCTGGTCGCCGTCAGCACCAGATCGCCCAGTCCCGACAGTCCGGCAATTGTTTCGGGCCGTCCACCATGGGCTGCGCTGAAGCGGCCGAGTTCGGCAAGCCCGCGGGCAATGAGCGCAGCGCGTGCCGATTCACCCAGACCGCGTCCCTCGACAATGCCGCAGGCGATGGCCAGCACATTTTTCAAGGCACCACCGATCTCGACACCGATCACATCCGTCGACGCATAGAGCCTGAATGTGTTGCTTGAGAGCTGTTTCGTCAGGCGGTCGGCGTGCCCGGCATCCCGGCAGGCAAGGGTCATTGCGGTCGGCAGGCCGCGGGCGATATCGGCAGCAAAACCGGGGCCCGACAGAACGGCGATCGTCGCCTTTTCGACCTCCCGCTCCACGACATCGGCAAGAAAGCGCCCGCTCGACTGCTCGATGCCCTTGGCGCAAATCACCAGGGCGGCGCTGTGCGCCAGATTATCATGATGGGTCCGCACGGCGTTGCCGATCTGCTGGGACGGGACCGCCAGAAGCACCGTTTCGGCGGTGGCCAGGCAGGCCGGGTCCGCCGTTGCGACCAGCGAAGGGGGAAGCTGGATGCCGGGCAACGATTTGGCGTTCTCCCGGCACGATCCGATGGCGGCCATTGCCGCCGCATCACGTCCAAGCAGAAAAACCGGTCTGTCGCGCCGGGCCAGGACACGGGCGAGCGCGGTGCCGAAAGCACCGGCGCCGATGACCGCAATGTCCGGCTTTCCGGTCACGCCTTGGCTCCCCGCCTGCCATGGCCGATCAGCGTGGCGGATTTGTCGTCCAGCGGCCAGCGTGGTCGCGGCGCGATGTCCAGCGGATCCGGTGGGCAATGCGCCGCCATGCGTTCGGCTCCCGCCCAGGCGATCATGGCGGCATTGTCGGTGCACAGCGCAACGGGCGGCGCGACCAGCGAAAATCCGTGCCGGGCGCTTGTTTCCAGCAGCCGTTGCCTGATGGTTCGATTGGCGGCAACACCGCCTGCCACCACCAGATTCGGATTCTCAACCGCGCCGGCAAATTCGCTCTTGAAGCGGATGAGGCTGCGCCCAACCCGTTCATCCAGCGTGTCGGCAATGGTCTTTTGAAAGGAAGCGCAGAGATCGGCGATGTCGCGTTCATCAAGCGGCGCTATCGACTGTGCCGTCTGCCGAATGGCGGTTTTCAACCCGGAAAAGGAAATGTCGAGACGCGCCTCGCCCTTCAGCGGTTGCGGCAATGAAAACCGGTCGGCATCGCCACGCACCGCCTCGGATTCAATGGCAGGTCCACCGGGATAGGGAAGGCCGAGCAGCTTGGCGGTTTTGTCGAAGGCCTCACCGAGCGCGTCATCGATCGTCGTGCCCCACCGCTGATAGTCGCCGACACCCCGCACCAGCACGATCTGTGTGTGGCCACCGGAAACCAGGAGCAGGAGATAGGGGAACGGCAGCTTGTCCGTCAGCCGCGCCGTCAGGGCATGCCCCTCCAGATGGTTGATGGCATAAAGCGGCTTGCGGCTTGCGGCCGCCAGGGCCTTGCCGGTCATCAGCCCGACGATCAGGCCGCCGATCAGGCCGGGTCCGGCCGTCACAGCGACCGCATCGACCTCCGGCAAGCCGATGTCGGCATCCTGCAAGGCGCGGGCAATCAGATCGTCGAGCATTTCGACATGGGCGCGGGCGGCGATTTCAGGCACCACGCCGCCATAGGCCGCGTGGTCCTGTAACTGGCTGTAGACGACATTCGAGGCAATCGACCCTGTGCCGTCGGCATGGCGGCGGACGACGGCTGCCGCGGTCTCGTCGCAACTGGTCTCAATTCCAAGAATCTGGAGTACGGGTTCCATCGGCTCACTGGGTTCAATCGACATTCAGGATTGCAGTGTCGGCACATTCGGGGTTACGTCTGCTTCTGGTAAATATGGAAGCCCGCAGATGCAAACAAAACCTTTTCGTATCGGTACGCGCGGCAGTCCGCTCGCCCTGGCACAGGCGCATGAGACCCGGGATCGGCTGATCGAGGCCCATGATCTCGCCATGGATGATTTCGAGGTCGTGGTGATATCGACGAAAGGCGACCGCGTGGTCGACCGGCCATTGTCGGAGATCGGCGGGAAAGGCCTTTTTACCGAGGAAATCGAGGCGCAGCTCGCCGATGGCCGCATCGATTTTGCCGTACATTCCTCCAAGGACATGCCGACGGTCCTGCCCGACGGATTTGACCTGTCCGCCTTTCTGCCGCGAGAGAATGTGCGGGATGCCTTTATCGGGCGGACCGCCAAAACCATTGCCGAACTGCCGGAAGGCGCGGTTGTCGGGTCTTCCTCGCTTCGCCGTCAGGCGCTGATCCGGCGCATGCGACCCGATGTGTCGGTCATTCCGTTCCGGGGCAATGTGCAGACCCGGTTGCGCAAGATCGAACAGGGCGACGTGGACGGCACCCTGCTTGCCATGGCGGGGCTGCGGCGGCTGGGGATTGCTGACGTCGCCACCGATGTCATGGAGCCGGAGACGTTTCTGCCTGCACCCGGCCAGGGAGCGATCTGCATTGAAAGCCGTGTCGGCGATGACCGCGTCAACGGGCTTCTTGCAGCGATCAATCACCGCGAGACACAGATCGCCCTGTCCTGCGAGCGGGCGTTTCTGGGCCGTCTGGACGGGTCATGCCGCACACCGATTGCCGGGCTGGCGCGCATCGAACACGGTTCGATCCGGTTTTCGGGCATGGTGCTGACACCCGATGGACAAACGGCGCATATGGTGTCGTGCAGCGGCCAGGCCGACGATGCCGTTGCCCTCGGCCAATCAGCCGGTGACGACATTCGATCGAGGGCGGGTGCGCATTTCTTTGCCGAGTGGACGTGACCTTGCGGGTGCTGGTCACTCGGCCGGAACCGGGCAATGCCCGCACCGTGGCGATGTTGCGCGCCCGCGGCCATCAACCGCTGGCCATGCCGCTGACGCGCACAGTCCCGCTTACCGGCGATCATGATGTCATAAGCGGAACCGGGGCCGGCGCCTATGTGGTGACCAGCGCGTCAGCCATTCACCACTGGCCCATGGCCGATACCGCGTCCGGTCAATTGACGGTGCCGGTCTATGCGGTTGGCGAGGCCACTGCCCGGTCGGCACGCGATAGCGGATTTCAGAATGTCGTGGTTGGACCGGGCGATGCCGATGCGTTGGCCGCGATGCTCATCCGGGATGTTGAGAGCGGTCACCTGGTGCTGTCCGATGCGCGGCCGGCGATCTATGTCACCGGAAAGGTCCGCACACTCCGCATCGAAACCGTGCTCCGGCGTCAAAAACTTCCCTTTCGAATTGCGCAAATCTACGATACCGAAGAATTAAGTCATTCAACTGACTATCTTCAGAAGCAAATTACCCGGGAAGGCCATTTGGCGGTTCTTCTCTATTCACATTATGCGGCAACCCTGCTCATCCGACATCTCACACGGCTGAAATCTCATAACGGTTTGAAAAACTGTATTTTTTTATGTCTCAGTTCCAACGTGGCAACGGCCATTCCCGATCGTTTCAAGGACCGGATACGCATTGCCGCGGCGCCGACCGAAGCGGCCCTGCTTGCGCAACTCGATTGCCTCGGCAACGCCACATGATTTTCGATCACAATTTTCTTTTCTCCGCCACGAGCGCGTCTTAGGGTCGGAGCGATCCACAATTGCTAGAGGGTTTCCATGGTAAAGGCCAGCAAGCCGCGTCACTCGCGAACGACCCGCAAACCGGTCACCATTGATCTCGAACCGGACGCCGTGAGCGACGCGAAGCCGGCGGACAAGGCGACGGATGAGGTGGCGGAAAAGCCGGCAGAAAAACCCGCGGCGAAGGCAAGCGCCGCCGCGCCATCCAAAACGTCAGCCGCCCGCGCCACCGGACCGAAGACCGGAAAGACCGCCGCAGCGCGCAAGGAGGCGGCCAAGGCTGATCCATCGCCGCCGTCGAAAAGCGATGGCAAGGAAGACGCCAAACCGTCCCCGAGCGCGGCGGCCGGGAAGCAGGAAACAAAGCCACTGGCGGACAAGACAACCGCGTCACCGGCCAGCGGTCCCGTGCAACAGCATAACTCCGGATCGGGATTGAAGTCCTTCGGGATTGCTGTTCTTGCGGCGATCGTTGCGGTTGCGGTGGTTGTCGGCCTGCAATGGGGCGGCGTTCTGCCCGCACCGGGCGCCGGGTCCGGCGGATCGGATGTCCTTTCGGAAGATGTCAATGCGCTGAAGCAAAGTGTTGCGGCTCTTGAAACGGATGTGGCGGCGGCCGGCAATGATGTCGGTCAGGCGCTGGAAAGCCGCATCGATGCACTGGAGTCGGCAGCCGGATCTGCCGTCGGATCGGCTGATGTCGAAAGCCGTTTCGAGGCGCTGGAAAGCAAGATTACCGACCTGACGTCGCGGACCGGTGATGCGGCCAGCGGATCGAGCGAACAAGCGCTGGCCGGGTTGACTGATAAGATTACAGCGGTTGAAACGGCTCAAACGGCGCAGCAGACGGCCTTGCAGGACATTGACAGCAAGATTTCGGATCTCGGCAGCAAGATCACCGCTGACGAAGCCAGCCAGGATCAGGCGATCAAGTCGATCGAGGACCGGCTTTCGGCAATTGAGAAAACCCTCGACGCACCGCGCCAGGACGTCCAGGTCGCCCGTGCCCTTGCGGCTGCGAGCCTCAAGGCGGCAATCGACCGGGGCGGATCGTTCATGGCGGAACTGGAGGCGTTTGCCAGTGTCGACGGCAACAGCGAAACGCTCGATCAGCTGCGCACGCTGGCAGCGTCCGGCGTGCCATCACGGGCAACCCTGCTGACCCGGTTTCCAGCGGTGGCCAATGCCATGATCGATGCCGGCAGCGGCAGCGACGAATCGGGCGGTGTCATCGACCGCCTGTTGAGCAGCGCGACCTCGCTGGTCAAGGTCCGGCCGGTCGGAGAGGTCACCGGCGACAGTGTGGAGGCCATTGTCGCGCGGATGGAAACACGATTGAAGAATGGCGATCTGCAAGGGGCGGTGGATGAATGGAACACGCTTCCCGAGGCCGCAAAGACGGCCTCGCAGGCCTATGTGAAGGACCTGCAGGCGCGGATCGAAGCCGAAAAACTGGTTTCCGGTGCGCTGACCTCGGCGCTGCCGGCCGGCGCAGCCTCGGCGACACCGGCAGCCCAGGCCAACGACACTGCCAACACTGCCGATACCGATGCACCGCAGAGCGGGGAGCAAAACTGAGATGATTCGCTTATTACTCTATGTTGTGCTGGTCCTGCTGCTCGGTTTCGGCTTTGCCTGGCTGGCCGACCGTCCTGGCGACCTGGTCATCACCTGGCAGGGGCGGCAAATCGAAATGTCGCTCATGGTGGGGGTTGCGGCGATCGTTTCGCTGATCGCCATCATCCTGATCGGCTGGTGGCTCATTCGCAGCATTTTGACGTCGCCCCAGATGGTGACGCGCTATTTCAGGGCGCGCAAGAGAGACCGAGGCTATCAGGCCCTGTCGACAGGACTGATCGCGGCCGGCGCGGGCGATGCGGCAACCGCCCGCAAGATGACCCAACGCACGATGGGCCTGCTCAGCGCGGATCAGGAACCGCTCATCCACCTTCTGGATGCGCAGGCCGCCCTGATCGAAGGCAAGAACGATGAGGCACGGTCCAAGTTCGAGGCGATGGTCGATGATCCTGAAACCCGCGAGCTGGGCCTGCGTGGCCTCTACCTGGAAGCACGGCGTCAAGGCGCGACGGAGGCGGCGCAGCATTATGCCGAGCAGGCCGCCGAACACTCACCCCAACTGCCCTGGGCTGCCGAAGCGGCGCTTGGTTTCCGGTCGGCTGACGGTGCCTGGGACGACGCGATCCGGCTGCTGGAAAAACAACGGGTGGCCCGCGTCATGGACAAGGCCGAGGCCGATCGTAAAAAAGCGGTTCTGCTGACCGCGCGCGGACTGGAAAAGATCGAGAATGGCGATGTGGCCGGCGCCCGGGCCGATTGTGTCGAGGCCAATCGTCTGGCGGGCGATCTTGTGCCGGCCGGCGTCGGCGCCGCGCAGGCGCTGTTTCGTGAAAACAGCCTGCGAAAGGGATCGCGCATTCTGGAAAAACTGTGGAAATCCAACCCGCATCCGGATGTCGCGGAAAGCTATATTAGGGCCAGGCCGGGCGATTCCACGCATGACCGGTTGAAACGTGCCCAAAAGCTGGAAAGCCAGAAACGCAACCATGTCGAATCGCTCTATGCCGTCGCCCGCGCCGCGCTCGATGCACAGGAGTATGCGCTCGCCCGCGAAAAGGCCGAAGCTGCGGCGCGGATCGGCGCGCGGGAGGGCATTTATCTGTTGCTTGCCGACATCGAGGAGGCGGAGACCGGAGACCAGGGACGGGTGCGCCACTGGCTCGCCCAGGCAGTGCGTGCGCCGCGCGATCCGGCCTGGACAGCCGACGGATATGTGTCGGAGCACTGGGCGCCGGTTTCACCGGTCAGCGGGAGACTGGACGCTTTTGAGTGGAAGGTCCCCGTCGAGCAGATTGCCGGACCCGTCGAAGAAGGCGAGGCGCTGCGTGCCAGCGCCGAGCGGGCGATCGAGACCCTGCCGCCGGTGCTTGTTCACGAAGCGCCGGCAACCGAGGTGGAAGCGGAGCCGATCGTGTTTGCCAATGTGGAAGAGCCGTCTGAGGCGGAGGCACCGGTCGATGAGGCGGTCGCAACCGACATGCAACCGGAGATCGCCCCGGATCCCGAACCGGAACCGGAGCCTGAACCCAAGCCCGAACCGGAGCCAAAGCCGGAAGCAGAACCAGAACCCGAACCGGAAAAGGAACTGGCTGCCAAGGCAGAATCCGGTGACCCGTCCGAGGCGGCATCGGACCATGGTGACGACGGTCAGGAGAAGCCGGTTGCAGCCGGGAACGGCGCCGTGGACGCCGATCAGAAGGCCGAACCCGGTGAGGGCGCCGAACACAAGGCGATGGACGATGCCGCGGTCGACGGGCACATCGACAAGACGGAAGCCGAGCCGGCGATGGAGGAAGCCGCCGCCGGGGGAAAAACGCATGTCGTGACCGACGCCGTCGGCGAGCGCACGGATAAGGAAAAGGAGGCGGCCTTCCTGGCCAAACCGCCGGATGATCCAGGGGTCAAGGAAACCGCGGAGCAGGAAGAGCCGAAATCACGGTTTCGCTTGTTTTAGCGGTAAACCCTGCCATAGTCCGCATGTCAGCCGATCAACCCGGACCGGCCTGATCGGATGGCGATGACCGTCGCCGGTCCACAATCACGCCTGAATGAGCAATCGAATGTTTGAGCAGCTTCAAAAGTTTCTTCAAAATTTCGGCGCCGAAGAGGAGTCTTCGGAGTTTTCCCGGGATGATCCGCGGGTTGCCGCGGCGGCTCTGTTTTTTCATGTGATCGACGCCGATGGCGTGGTCGAGCCGGTGGAGCTGGAAAAGGTCAAGGAACTGCTGGAAAGACGCTATGGTCTGGATGGCGCCGAACTGCAGAAACTCATCGATGCCGGGCAACAGGCGGAAGATGAATCCATCGACTTTTACGCCTTTACCAGCGTTCTCAAGCGCCATCTGGATTCTGAACAGCGGGTTCAGTTCATCGAGCTCTTGTGGGAGCTCGTCTATGCCGATGGCGTGCGGCAGGAACTGGAAGACAATGTGGTTTGGCGCGTTGCCGAATTGATGGGCGTTTCGGACCGTGACCGCGTCCTGATGCGGCAGCGGGTTGCCGACAGACTTGGTGCCCGGGACGACGACTGACATGCCGTCGGAAAATGGTGCCGGCAAGATCCTGGTCATTCTGCATCAGGCGCGGTCGAGTTCGGGCCGAGTCGGCCAGATGCTTGAGCGGGCCGGTTTCGCGCTTGATATCAGACGACCGGTTCTGGGCGATCCGCTGCCTGCCACATTGGCCGACCATGAAGGTGCCGTGATCTTCGGCGGTCCGATGAGCGCCAATGACGATGATGACTTTGTACGCGCGGAAATCGACTGGCATGCCGTGCCGCTGTCGGAGAACAAACCCTATCTGGGCATTTGTCTCGGCGCGCAGATGCTCGTGCGCCATCTTGGCGGCCGGGTCGAGGGTCATCCGGACGGCTTGACCGAAATCGGCTGGTTCCCGCTGACCGCGACCCCGCAGGGCAACGCGCTGATGCAATGGCCCGACATGGTCTATCAGTTCCACCGGGAGGGTTTCAGCCTGCCGCATGGTGCTGAGCGTCTGGCATCGGCCGAACACTATGAAAACCAGGCGTTCCGCTATGGTGAAAATGCCTGGGGCATTCAGTTTCACGCCGAATTGACGCAGGTCATGATGCAGCGCTGGGTGGTGCATGGCGCGGATCGGTTCAGCCTGCCAGGCGCCCAGAAGGGCCACCATCATCTGCAGGGGCGGCTGGTGTATGACACCAGGCTGCGCCAATGGCTGGCAGACTTCCTGGAAATCGTTTTCGGCCGATCCGTGCCGGATTGACGTGATTCGGTCATAGATGATGTTGGAAAACGGACGTTGGCGAATTTGATATTCTGCTCCCGTTTTCACTGGAACCTGACAGCTTGACGACGATGATGGCCGTTATCAGGCCATGCTGGTGGCCATGGGGCCGATGTGCTTGGAAAATGCGTGTTGCAGTATAGCCTCTTCGGTCATGTCATCCCTGTCGAGCACCGCCTCCAGTTCGCCTCCGGAAAACACGGCACACCGGTCTGCGATCGCCATGATCTCAACCAGTTCCGACGAAGCGACGATCAATGACAGACCGTCATCGGCAAGACTATTGATGATGTCATAAATGTCGGATTTCGCACCGATATCAACGCCATGGGTTGGTTCATCCAGAAGCAGGAGCTTTGGCTCGAACTGAAGCGCCCTTGCAAAAATCGCCTTTTGCTGATTGCCGCCGGAAAGCGACGTGATGACCTGCTGGGGCGAAGCCATGCGGATTCCCAACTGGTCTGCCAGACGGTCGCTTGCCCTGGCTTCATCGGCGCGCCGAATGAACCCGGCGAACGAAAAGTCACGCATTGACGACACCGATATGTTCTGTCGTACGGAGTGGGTCGGCAATATTCCGCGGATTTTGCGGCCCTCCGGAACAAGCGCTATTCCAGCTTCAACCGAGCTGGAGATGCTTGCCGACGGCAAAACCTGTCCATCAATCTCAACCCTGCCGGTAGCCATTGTGCGGTAGCCGTAGAGCGTCTCCAGGAATTCCGTCCGGCCGGACCCAAGCAGGCCAAACAGGCCAAGGACCTCGCCTCTTGCCACGTCGAGCGAGATGGGTGCCAGAACATCGCCGTCACTCAGATCGATGATCCGAGCCCGTGGGGCTGCCTGCTGTGCCTGTTCGCGGCCACGCCAGGTGAAAATCGATTCCCGCCCGACCATGTGGTGTATCAGACGATCGCGTGTTGTTTCGGAAGCCAGTTCGTCACTGACGAGTTCACCGTCCCGCAGAACCACGATCCGGTCGCAATGAACCAGAGCTTCTTCGAGCCGGTGCGTAATGAAGATGACGGAAGTGCCCTGTTCCGCCAGTTCGTGGACAAGTTTGAAGAGATGTGCCGCCTCGTTCGGCGTCAAGGATGAGGTCGGTTCATCAAGGATCAGAAGCTTCGGTCTGGTCACCATCGCCTTGGCGATTTCGACAAGTTGTTGTTCACCCGCCCGTAACTTGCTGACCTGCGTCCTCGGGTCAAGTTCGGCAAGGCCAACGCTTTCGAGCAGTTCAAAGGAGCGCTCAACCATTGCGTCATGACGAACAAAGCCCAACGGTGTGGACAAATAATCTCCCAGAAACAGATTTTCCGCGACACTGAGTGATCCGGCAAGGGATAATTCCTGGTGGACGAACCGGATGCCGGCGGCGATACCCTCGGCAACCGTAACCGGTTGGAACGGCGCATTATCGAGCGTCAACTGGCCGCCGTCACAGCGGTATTGACCGGAAACGATGTTCATCAAGGTCGATTTGCCGGCGCCATTTTCTCCCAGAAGCCCGAGGATTTCACCGCGCCTGATGTCGAGATTGATGCCTTCGAGCACGCGGACCGGCCCGAACGACTTGGTGATTTCCCGCAGTGTTATCAGAATGTCTGGCATGGTCTTCGCTGTAGGGTGGCGCGGCGCACCGACTGAGAATGCGCCGCGTCAGGATGATCTTAGTTGCCCGGGGTCATCAGATTTCCGTCGACGTAGCGGACATCATCGGAAGGTTTTTCGCCGCTCACAATCGTGTTGTAGAGGGTCACTGTGCCATCGAAAGCCTGCGTAAAGGGTGCCTGGTCAATCAGGCCGAACATCTCACCCGACTTGATGTAGGCGACATTGTCCGGTGTGTGATCATAACCCACCACACCGACTTTTCCGGTCAGACCCAGATCTTTGACCGCGCGCGCTGCGCCGAAGGGTCCGCCCGCCGTCACATAGACCATCTCCAGATCCGGATTCGCGGTGTACATGTCCTGGACCTGCGAATAGGCCACTTCCGCCTTATCCTGGTTCTCAAACGGGCCGATGATCTGGATATCAGGCGCATTGGCTTTGATGTAGTCCAGAGCACCGTTCATTCGAAGAGTATGCTGAACGGCACCGAAATAACCGGTAATCACACCGAGCTTGCCGTCACCGCCCATTTTTTCGACCATGAATTTGCCCAGCTGCTCTCCCGCCTGCTTTCCGTTCTGGCCGATGAACTGGATTCGCTTCGACGGTGCACTGCCCTCGGCAATGATATTGATAACCGGCACACCGGCATCCGCGGCTTCATTGATGGCCCGTTCGGTGCCGTCAAAAATGGGCACCACAACGATACCGTTATACCCTTGGGCAACGGCGCCTTCGATGCCTGCGACCACGGCCTCGGGCGTCAGTGCGTCACCGAGATCGACATAATCAACCGTGGTGTTGAATTTGGCCAGATAGTCCGCAGCCCCTTTTGCGCCTTCCGTCACCGGAACCCAGAACGGATTGTTCTGAAATGACAGAAAGGCAATGCGCAGCGGGCCCTTGGTGTTTTCGACCGCAGCAATGGTGCCGCCTTCCGGCAGATCCATGGCGGTAGCGGTCTGTGCGCCAGCCGCAAGCGACAGGGCCACACCGGCTCCAAGTAATGCACGTCTTGTCAGATTTAACATATCGTGTTTCCTCCTTGTTGAAGGACGCGAAGTTCAGTCTTCACGCCCGCGCTGTACGCCGTCGATCGCGACGGCGAGAATAATGACGAGCCCTTTGGTAACCACCTGCCAATGGGACGAGATGCCCAGCAAAACGAAGGCGTTGCCGAGCAGCGCCATCAAAAGCGCGCCCAGAACAACACCGGAAATCGATCCGCGGCCGCCGGAAAGCGCGGTGCCGCCAAGAATGACCGCGGCGATGACATCGAGCTCGTAGCCTCGCCCAAGATTGGGGCTGGCGCTGCCAAGCGTGCCGGCCAGGATCAATCCACCCAGTCCCGCCAGAAGCCCGCAAATGACAAAAACCATCAACCGGGTGCGGTCGACATCAATGCCGGCCAGACGTGCGGCGGTCGGGTTGTCTCCGGTGGCAAATACATCGCGTCCCCAGCGCATCCGGGTCGTGAACACATAAAAACAGACGGCCAGACCGATCATGAGCAGGAGCGACACCGGCACCTGACCGATCTTTCCCGCGCCAAACCAGGAGGCCCACCCGGTAAAACTCACCGGGATGCCGCCGGTGATCAGCAGACCGATCCCACGGGCAATGCTGAGTGTGCCGAGGGTCGCGATAAACGGATTGATATGCAGCCGCGTGTAGAGCAGGCCGTTGACCAGACCGGCCAATATCCCTGTGCCCAGAGCCGCACCAATGCCGAACACCTGCAGGCCTGTCATCTGGGTGACGACCGCCGCCACGACCGCGGACAAGCCAATCACCGACCCGACCGAAAGATCAATGCCGCGACCGATGATCACCAGCGCCTGGCCCAGCGCGACGATGGCGACCACCGACGCCTGACGCCCCACATTCAGAAGGTTGCGAGGTGTGAGAAAGTACTCATTGGCGATGGCCATGAAGACCACGATCAAGATGAGAAAGAACGCAACCGAGGCTTCCCGCTGTGAGGCAATACGACGAAGATTTTGCGCAATTGCCATCGTCAAATTCCTCGAAAGATCGCGGCGCGTTTCGCTTTGAAAGCGGCTCGCCCTTCGGCCGCATCCTCGGTCGCAAAACTGATCGTTTGCAGATCGCGTTCATACTGCACCGCTTGATCGGCCGGCATGTTGAGTGCCGCCTGGATGTTGATTTTGGCAATTTGCGTCGCAAGCGGTGCATTGACCTTGATCGCGGCGGCAATCGCTTCAGCACGTGTTACAAGATCGTCGGCTTTGGTCACTGCGCTCACCAGTCCCCATGCAAGCGCCTGCTCGGAACTCACCGGGTCACCGGTCATCAACATCATGGCTGCATTGCGCGCGCCGATCGCCGCGACCAGGCCGGCGGCCACCCCGCCACCGCCGACCCATCCGAGCTTGATTTCCGGTGCGCCAAAGGTTGCGTGTTCTGCGGCGATGATAATGTCGGCGGCGAGCGCCAGTTCCAGCCCGCCCCCAAGTGCCATTCCATTGACAGCGGCGATCACCGGTACGCGGATGGAACGAATGATGTCATTGTATTCAGTCCGGTTTCTGAAGTCCCATTGCGTTGGATAGGTATCGAGCAATCCGATATCCGATCCAGCCGAAAAGGCCCGCTCGCCTGTGCCGGTGAAAATAACGACCCGAAGGTCCTTTTCCCGGTTGATCTCCTCTGCCGCATCCCACAGGGCCTGCGCCATTTCGGGCGTGATGGCGTTGAGTTTTTCGGGACGGTTCATCCGCAGGGTGACGATGCCGTTATCACGTGTGACGACGATCTGGCTCATGCTGGAACTCCAATGGCTGATTGATAGACGCCCTCCCAGCGTGCATAGACAGTTGAGGCCGTGTCTCGGTTACGAAGGCCGGTGCGTATGATGTCCGACAGCGTTGCCTGAAACGCCGTGTAGCCCGGCCAGCGCGGGCGCACCCACGCAGCCTCCGTTGTCCGGCGCGTGTCATTGTAAAAGCCGCCCACCGCCTGATTGACTTCTTCATCTTCCCACGCCGGCTTGCGCGACGGCTGGCCCGAATGGACAGGGATCAGGCCTTTTTGGCTTTCCATCGACATCAACCATTTGATGTGGTCGATAAGCGCTGGCGTGATTGTCGCTTTCCTGGTCACGGCAAGTCCTGTGCCGCCAAGGGTAGAGCCAAGCACTCCATCGGGATGCAGACGGACAACGTCACTGAACCGCACCTGGCCCGGACCGGGGCGGCCGTAGGGCGCATAGCCATAGACCCAGGGACAAAGATCAACGTTTCCTGCAGCAACCGCCTCATGCATGTCGATCGGGTTAAGATCCCACTGCCGCGGCTCCATCCGATGCGCCAGCCGTGCCATGACATCGAGCGCCTCAAGAGCCGTTGACGGTTCGGCAAAGCGCTCGCTGCGGCCTGTATTGCAGGGTGTTCCCAGCCCCGCGCAGAGCGCCATGAACATCAAGGCAGCGTGAGGGCCGGCATAACAGGGAACTGTCCGAAGAGATTTGCTTGCCGAAAACAGTTCCTCAAGGGTTTGCGGCGGTGTGTCCACACGCGCACCACGGATCATCACCTGTGTTGCGGCATCCAGGGGCAGCGCCCATTGACCATCCCGGTCGCTATAGCTTTCGAAGCTCGCGCCAACCGTATCCGATTGCCAGTGTTCCAGAAGACTCCCAAAGGTGGGTCCGAGCGGTTTGAGACAATCATCAGCGCGCGCGTCGCCAAGATGCGGGTGGTCCATTACGATGAGATCGTATCGGGTGGCGAGTTCGGCAATGGGACGAGCCTCAAACCCCTCCAGCGGCTGGGCTTCCCAGCAGATATCGATCTCACCCTTTTCCCGGGCCCGCCGCGCAGCCTCGCGCAGCGCGTCCGTGCCGCGAGGGTGGTCCCATGTGAGGCCACGAAAGCGGTCCATTATATCGTATCCTCGCCAATCACGCCGTCGGACAAAAGGCCGTCGATTTCATCCGCGCCCAGTCCCAATGCGGTCAACACTTCGCGGCTGTGCTGGCCAACCACCGGCGCGGGCCGGTTCAATGCGGATGGTGTTTTGGAAAACCGGATCGGGAAACCCGGTGTTTTCACAACCCCCTCGGTCGGATGCTCATATTCAATGAAGCTGCCATTGTGTCGAACCTGCGGGTCGTCGATGACATCCGCATAGCCGTAGACCGGCCCGGCCCAAATGTCCGCCGCTTCGAAAATCTCCAGCCATTTTGCGGTGGTTCGCGTTTGCAGGCGCTCGCGTACTCTTGCGAAAATCGCGTCGCGGTGATCCCAGCTGTCCGTCTCGTCGTCCATGCCGGAGAATGAAGTTTCGCCGATCAGTTCTCCCAGTTTTGCAAGCGGCGCAAAGGCCAGGACAAGGTAATGATCTGCAGTTGCAAAAACACCATAGGGCGCGCGGATATAGCTGTGGGCATGGGGTTCGGCACTGCGCGCCTGCGGTACGCCGCCGACCGAATGGACCGACAATTCCTGTATTTGCATGGCGATGATGGAGTCCAGCATGTTGACGCTGACAAGTTGACCTTCGCCACTGCGCTCACGGTGAAGGAGTGCAGCCAGCGCACCCTCAAAGGCGGTGTAGGCTGTCACGGCATCGACAAGAAACTGGCCAGCCGGTTGCGGTGGCGTTCCCTGTGCACCCGACGACATCATCGCACCGCTCATTCCCTGCAACAGCAAATCCTGTCCGGGGCGCGCCATGTAGGGTCCGTCATCGCCAAAACCCGAAATACTGACATAGACCAGCCTGGAGTTGATCTTGTTCAGCGTTTCGTAATCGACCGCCAGCCGTTTTGCGACGCCGGGGCGGTAGTTCTGCAGAAACACATCCGCCGTTTCGACAAGCCTGCCGAGAATGGCCCGGCCGGATTCCGACTTGAGGTCCAGTGCAATGCTCTTCTTGTTCCGGTTGAGCGACAGAAACGACACATTGACCCGTTCACCCTGTGCCCGTCCCGCCGAGACGTAACGCTGCCACTCGCCGGCAACCGGTTCGACCTTGATCACCTCGGCCCCCAGATCGCCCAGTCGCTGGGCGGCCAATGGCCCGGCCATCGCGATGGAGCAGTCGATGACCCGGTAACCGTCGAGAATTCCGGCTGGTTTCTTCTCGTCCGTCATTGCATCGTCCATCCGCCGTCGACGTGCAGGGTGTGGCCTGTGATGAAGCCCGTATCGTTATCCGCCAGAAAGAGTACGGCACCTGCGATGTCGTCCGGACTGCCACGCTGCTTGATCGCCTGCCGATCCAGCACGTTGCGCGCATAGGCCTCCGGATCGGGGTGGATTGCTTCCGCCTTGGTCGGGATTGCGCCTGGTGAAACCGCATTGACCGTGATGCCCGATGGCCCAAACTCGCGGGCCCATGCCCGGGTCAGACCCAAAAGCGCACCTTTGGACGCAACATAGGACGACAATTCAGACCAGTTTCCCGACAATGTGACCGAGGTGATGTTGATCACCCGCCCGAATTGGCATCGGACCATGCCGGGTAGCAGCAGATGCATCAGCGCGACAGCGGCATCCACATTGACGGCCTGAACCCTGCGATGTTCATCAAGGCTGGAGTTTTGAAACGGGCCGGCAGGATAGATCGCGGCATTGTTGACCAGCGTGTCGATCTCTCCATTGGACAATTGGTCTTTTACCCGGTCGCACATCTCGTCGGTGTGTGTGAGATCGCATTGGATCGGCACCACGCCCTGGTGCGGGTGCGGGTGCGGCGCGACCCGGTCCATGGCAAACACCGTCGCGCCCGCGCGCGAAAACGCAGCGGTCATGCAATGATCAAGCCCACCGGCTGCCCCGGTGACAAGAACGCGGCGCCCTCTCATGGCCGGCCTCCGGCAATCTCGACCGGCTCGCCCGTATCCTGTGCGATGTGCATCGCCTCGAGCAGTTCCGCGGTTCGCGTTGCGATTTCGGCATTGGAATTGTTTTTGCCCTTTCCCTTGATCAGGTCCACGAAGCGCAAGGGCGGCTCGGTGCAGGCATAGGCGCCGGCCCCGGGCTCGATCGGGATCGATACATGCGCCCCGTCATGGCGGCGCAGTTCGACACGCTCACGCTCAACATCGACAAGCAGGACACCGTCCTTGCCGAAAATACGGATATCGAGCTGGAACGGGTCGTTGTCAGGCAAGGTCGCCGCGCCGCTGATCGTGCCGATCGCCCCACCCTCGAACACGATGGATGCGCTGTCATACAAATCAACCCGTGCTCCGGCCTTGCTCATCGCACAGCCCTGAACCGATTTGAGACGCAGATCGGTGAGCCAGAACATCAACGCGGCGGAATGGGTGATCTGCCCATGGGCATAGCCACCGCCACGCGCCGGATCTTGCCAGGTGGATAGGTCGGCCTCGACCATCCGGGCTTTCCATTGATCGAAATTGGCGCCCTCGCCGGCAAACAGGCTGCGCGTGGGCGACGCCATATGGCAGAGCACATAGTCAATCGGACCAAGCAGCCCCTGCGCGACCAGATCGTGTGCCGACTCCAGAAAGGGCATGTAGTTCCAACCATAGGGCACCATCACATGGCGGCCCGCCGACAACCCTGCCTTCAGGACTGACCGTGCATCTTCTGCCGACAGAGCGAATGGTTTTTCGACGAGCGCGTGGCTGCCGGCGGCAAGGGTCATCAATGCGTGTTCGGTATGAAGGTTGTGGGGCGATGCAATGATAACCCCGTCCAGGTCCTGCGCCAGCAGTTCCGACACATCCTCGGTCGTCATGGCGAACCCGAACTCGGCCTTGACCCTGGCCAGAACATCCTGGCCCGGCGAAGCGACTCCTACGAATTCGACGTCATCGCGCTTGTGCAGGATCGGCATATGATTTGTGGTTGACCACCACCCGGCACCGATGAACCCGAGGCGAATTTTGTCCGGCATCAGCGCGCCCCCGCAATCCGGTAATTTCGCACCCCATTCGCATGGTCGCAGACTACGTAGCCGTCCGCGACCATGCGCTCCAGATGACCGAGGACCGGCCAGCAGATCAGCATTCCGGCCTCCGGCGCCCACTGGCCGAACTCCGGTGCGAGCACCTTGGACAGGTCACGAAGTGTCCAGACCATGCCTTCGGAGAGTTGCGCTTCTATCGCTCTGTCCAAACGGTCCATGAAGTCTTGCGTCTGCGCCAGGAAGGTCTCCGCCTGTCTGCCGTTCATGGGATCGAAATGGCTGGTCAGCATCAGATCCATGGGCGTGCGCTGGAGCTCGAGAATCGATGTCTGATACTGGCCGGGGTAGCGATAGGTCGGTGGAAAGGCCGGACTGCCGTCGCGAAAGAGAAGCGAATCTCCCAACACCGCATCGGCGACGATCGCAACTTTTTGCGCCGGGACATAAAGGGCCAGGTGACCTGCCGAATGCCCGGGCAGAACCATGACATGCGCGACGAGCCCACCGAGATCAATCACTTCACCACCGGTCAGCACACCATCCACATGTGTCGGCGTTACCGTGTCGTGTAGCCATGCCAGGGTCTCGGCGGTCTCCGGCATTGCATGATCACGCCCGAACTCGCCAAGGCGATGAGCGATCAGCATATCCAGGCTTTGGGCTTCGATCCGTTCAGCCGGATGGGACAAAAACTGTGCGCGTGGCAGGGATTTACGAAGGGCTTCGCCGCCGCCCATATGGTCGAAATCGCAATGGGTGACAATCACCCGGTGAATGCTGTCATACGGGCAACGGATTTGGTCGAGATAGGGCAGTATGTTGGCGTCGGGCGCATAGTTCATGCCGGTGTCGACAAGCACCGACCCTTCGGCGCCACGCAACAAAAACACACATGCAACCCGCCCTGCCACGTCTGTTTCAATTCGGTGTATTCCTGGAGCTATTTCCATTGTTTCCTCCTGCCGTCGTTTTGTAGCGCCGGCGGCGTCGGCAAACATAGTCCAATGATGAGGTATTAAAACAGGAATCTATGAGGTGAATGAGGTAAAATGGCTCTTTTTGAATTGTAATTGGGCAAAATCAACCGTATTCTCGATTTACTCTAGGATAGCTAGCTCAAAAAACCTCAATTACATCAGTGTTGATGACCGCGGAAGGGTATTCATTGTGCGCAGAACCATTGTCGATATTGCCCAGGCTGCAAATGTTTCCAAAGCAACGGTTGACCGGGTCTTGAATGACCGCCCCAATGTCGGGGCCAAGACGCGGCAACGGGTATTGGAAATCGCGGCCGAGCTTGGATACAGCCTGAAAGGCGTTCCCATACGGGCACCCGGCGTTATCACCCACACGCTGGACATCATTCTGCCCGCGGGGAAAAATACCTATATGAAGAACCTGCAGAAGGAGTTGCATGAGCAGGCGGGCATGCGTCCGGGATGCGATTTGAGGGTGCATTCAATCGAAGGCTTCAATGCCGAGCGGCTTGCTGCTGCCATAGACGGTCTGGCTACCAACAGCACGGCAATCGCTCTTGTCGGAATCGACCATCCGTTGGTCCGCGAGGCGATACGAAAAGCTTCAGAATCAGGCGTTCGTTTTGTCACGCTGGTTTCCGACATTCACGATATTCCGCGAGCGCATTATGTCGGTATAGACAACCGTGCCGCGGGGCGATTGGCAGGCCTGCTTATGGGTCGATTGATTCGAAGCGAAAATCCGGCTCGAGTTGCGATGATCGCCGGGTCTCGGCTTTACCGCGCCCATGAGGAACGGGAGGCTGGTTTCCGCTCCATCCTTGGTGAACAGTTCAAATATATTACGGCGCTGAACCCGGTTGAAGTCCGGGACGACTTCATTATCGCGGCCGAAGAAACGCGGCATCTGCTGGAAGAAAACGACGCGCTGGCAGGCATCTACAGTATCGGAGCGGGCAATCGCGGGGTCGCAGAAGCCCTGAAACTGATGAAATTGAACAAAAGAACCGTTGTCATCGTCCACGAACTGACCCGGTTCTCACGCGAGAGTCTGCTGAACGGCACTTTTGACGTGGTGCTTGATCAAAATCCGGCATTGGAAGCTTCAATTACAATTGATTCCTTGACCGAGAACACGTCGAGACATCGGGGGTATCCGTTGGTCGAGCCGCGAATTTATTTTTCCGAAAACATCGGGTGACATGGGCCCTGTAGTTTCGATGGTATCGATCTGGTTTTACCCACCACCATGTTCGACCCGTTCAAGCTGCTGGATCTTGCGCACGGACGGGAACAGCACCGCCCATAGGGCCGCGATGCCCATCGCGCCAATACCGCCGACGACAACCGCCGGAACAGCACCGATCAACGCTGCCATGGAGCCGGCGCGGAATTCACCGACCTCGTTCGACACGCCGATAAACACCATATCGACGGCACTGACGCGGCCGCGCAATTCGTCCGGTGTCCACAATTGGATCAGCGTCTGGCGCACATAGACCGACACCATGTCGGCGCCGCCCATGACCATGAGTGCGGCGATGGACAGCCAGGCGGTGGTCGACATGCCGAATACAACCGTGGCGAAGCCGAACAGACCGACGGCGACAAACATGATCCGGCCGGCATTGCGGCGAAACGGATGCATGGCAAGATAGACCCCGACAGCCACCGCCCCGATACCGGGCGCCGACCGCAGCAGACCGAGGCCCCAGGGTCCAAGCTCAAGCACATCACGGGCAAAGACCGGCAACAATGCGACGGCGCCGCCGAGCAGCACCGCAAACATGTCCAGCGATATCGATCCCAGCACCACTTTCTCGCGCCAGATATAGCGAAAACCGGCCGACAGGGTTTCCCAGCTTTGATTGTGGACGCCGCGTTTTTGCGGCGGTTTCGGGATGATGAAAATCAGAACACAGGCGACGGCGAAGAGGATCAGGCTGGTCCAATAGGGCACGGACGCACCGAGCCCGTAGAGAAGACCGCCGGCAACCGGTCCGCCGATCGAGGCGCCCTGCCAGGAAATCGAATTCCAGGCGATGGCGCTGGCCAGATCCTCCTTGGGCACCAGGTTGGGTGCAAGCGACGTGGATGCGGGAGCAAAGAACGCCCGCACGACGCCGAAGACGAGCAGCACGGCAAAGACGGGAAGCGGCGATGTCAGGCCCTGAACCGTCAGAAAGATCAGGACGGCGGTCGCGGCCAGACTCACCAGTTCGCATATGCCCATGATGAGTCGCCGGCCGAACCGGTCCGCCGCTGCCCCGGTGACGAGAATCAACAACAGCGATGGCAGGAACTGGACCAGACCGATGATCCCGAGATCGAACGGATTGCGGGTCAGATCATAAATCTGCCAGCCGACTGCAACGGCGATGATCTGCAGGGCGAAGGCGGAGAAAAACCGCGCGAACCAGTAATAGGCGTAGGCACGGTGCCGGAATGCCGAAAACCGGTCGGGCGCAGCGGTCACGCTGGAAGGCTGCCAGTGCAGGGACGGGAGAAATATCGTTGACGCATTCAGCCCTTATAAACAGTGCCGAAAAAAAGCATAGGCCGCAATTGCCGCCACGACCTTGCCGTCAGGCGGTGCAATGGCTACATGTCGAACATCGAAGAACGGAGACCGCGATGCTTGCCCTTTTCCAGACCATTGATTTGGCGTTGAATCTCTACACCTGGATCATTATCGGGAGTGCGATCTTTTCCTGGCTTTATGCGTTCAACGTCGTCAATCCGGGCAACCGGTTCGTCGGCATGATCGGCGAATTCCTCTACAAGGCGACAGAGCCGGCCCTGCGCCCGATCAGGCGTTTCCTGCCGGATCTCGGCGGGCTGGATATCTCGCCGATCATCCTCTTGCTGCTGGTGTTCTTCGTGCGCCGGCTGATGTGGACGAGCGTTGCGCCGATTTTCATGTGATCGACTCGGGTCGACCTGAATGCCGGGGCCCGAGACCGTCGATTGCCCGAACCCTCGCGCCAAGGTGACGCCAAAGCAGTGCGACAATCTGGATGTCGGTTAGCGCTGCTCCGTGGAGCGGCTCCTTTCGCGACGTCGACCTGGAGCGGACGCATCATCAGCAGTGTTCCTGGCATCGAGGGTCCGTTCGAACATTACAAGATAGTAGCTCAGATGGTTCCGCTCGACATTTGCAACGGCCTGACAGTCACCTGATTTCAGGGCCCGGATCAACTCATCCAGTTCTGCACATAGGGCTTCAACCTGGTTTTCCCATATCCGGTCGATGACGAAGTACCAGACCCGGGATGTGCGGAAGTAATATGAGTCGTACAGCTCGCGCAGCGCGCCATTGCCAATCAATTCCAAGATAATGGCGTGGCGTTCGCGATTGATCTCCCAAAATGCCTGTCGATCGATTTCCCGGGGCAGTGTCTTGGTTCGATTGTGCAGGTCTTCCATTCGGGAAATGTGATCGGCTGTCACCGGATGGGGGGACATCACGCCGACAAGCTCGGCAAATTTCAGTCGCATTTCATACACGTCGCGAAATGCAGGAATATCGAGGTTCGTGACGATCGTTCCAACGCCGTTTCGCGTCTCGACATAGCCCTCGATTTCGAGCCGCTGAATCACCTGCCGAACCGGTGTTCTGCTGATTTCGAATTCCTGTGCCAGATCGGCTTCCCGAATCAGGTGCTCCGGCGGATAGATCAATTGGCAAATCCGGTTTCGAATTTCCTCATAGATCGATGTGGAGAGGCGGTTTCCGCCAGACCTGTCCCGTCTCACCTTCGCTGCTGCGTCATTGCTGTCTTTGTCCGTACCAACCATACCGCTCAGTCTTTCTTGATCATCCTAAAATCCGCAGGGAATATATAGCAACTTCACTCCGCACTCGTCATGCCCATCAATACTCACCCGCCTGTCGCCCGAAGGAGAAGACATGTAAGAAATATACTTCTATATCAACGCTCGGAAACGACTGCATCGCTCCGCAATTAGAAAAACATATGAATATCATATATTAATGGCGAAATTTTTAAAAGCCTTTCGATGTGGATTTGGTCAGAGTTGACCAATTATTTGACAAGCTATATACAGCTATGCCATGCAATGGAGACTCTTGAGTCACGGCAACACCATCAACCACGCCAAACTGAGTTGATAAAAAGGTGCCAGGTGTGTGTGAGCTGTATGTAGCTTTGGGAAAAGAAGGGGCGGAGGTATCGAAATGGCGGGGAGAAATCAGGCGTTTTCCACCCTGGAGTTCAAATTCCGCCTCAGCCAGGTGCAGTCCGCGATGGCGCAGCGCGATATCGATCTTCTAGTCGTGCACAGCCCGGAGAACATCTATTATCTCACGGGCCACCAGACCTCCGGATATTTTGCGTATCAGGTTCTGTTTGTCCCTCAGTCAGGGCTGCCTCGCCTGCTTCTTCGTTATCTGGAGAAGGGCAATGTGGCGGAATATTCCTGGTTGGGTGGGGCGGACACCTGGAAGGAAGGTGACGATCTGGCCGTGCGGTCGCTGGATGTCCTCAACGATTTGGATGGGCCCAAGCGGACCGTCGGGCTGGAAAAGGGCTGCTGGTTCCTGACGGCTAAAATGGCGGAAGCCCTGACGGTGGAGCTGTCGAAAGGATTGCCGGGGGTCAGGATCGCAGACGCGACGCTGTTGATCGACCAAATCCGGGTCATCAAATCCGAAATGGAAATCAGATATCTCAAACAGGCCGGCGCCGTCGCGGAGATCGAGATGCGGGCGGCAATTGAGGGCCTGTGCCACGGGGTAACGGAAGCGCAGATTGCTGCTGCGGTCTACCAGGCCGGAATTCAAGCCGGTTGCGAGTATACCGGTCTTCCACATCACATCATGTCCGGCTATCGCTATGACGTCTGTCATGCCAACTGGAGTCCCAAGGTCATCAAGCATGGTGAATTGGTTCTTCTGGAGCTCTACGGATGCGTGGAGCGTTATCATTCCACGCAAATGAGAACCGTCAGCATCGGGGACCCTCCAGACGAGGTCAAACATGCGGTCGATGTGGTCCTCGCGGCGCAGGACGCCGGTCTTTCCGCAATGGGGCCGGGCGCCTCAAGCCTTGAGATAGACACCCTGGTTCGCACCGCCATTCGCAAAATCCGGCCGGATTATTTCAACCGAACCGGCTATTCAACCGGCATCGGATTTCCGCCGAAAACGGCCGAATGGGAAGCGCTCGACTTCAACGAACAACATGATTGGGAAGTCAAGGAGGGCATGGTTTTCCATATGCTTGCGCTGGCCGGCGGGTTCGGCATCAGCGAAACCGTTGCCGTGACCGGAACCGGGATCGAGCGCCTGACGCCGACAAATGAAAGAGCACTGATCATCAGATGAGATGTGCCAAGGCATCTCCACCATATCCATCACCTTGGTGAACAAAACAAACGAGTGGGAAAGGAAATATCATGACAAAAGAGCGGCTTACGGAGACGTCCGTCAATCGGCGCACATTCATCAGGGGTGCGGCGCTGACCGCGACTGCGGTTTCGATGCCGTGGGTCCGTTCCGCGCATGCCTCCAGCGACAAATTTGCAGGTAAGGAACTTCGAGTTTTGACCTGGTCCGATGCAACCGGAAAGGCTGCGGTCAAGAACATCCTCAAACCATTTGAACAACAAACGGGGGCCAAAATCATTGCCGATCTCACCGGCACGACATCGGACATGATCGCAAAGATCAAGGCGTCGGCTGCGCGACCGCAATATGACGTGGTTATCCTTTCGGGATTCGGCGCCAACGCTCTGGTCGAGGCTGGTTTGCTGGCCAAGCCGGACCTGTCGAAAATACCCAACATGTCGGCCGTTGCAGACAAGTACAAAACCGGGGCCGATGGCTTCGGTGTCGGCTATTTCCTGTGGAGTGACGGACTTCTCTACAACACCAAAACCTATGCCACACCGCCAAAATCCTACGGCGTTCTCTGGGATGATTCGAACAAAGGCAAGATTTTTGTACCGTCATCGACTAACCTTGCCGCCATGGAACTGGTCATTGTGGCGACCAAGCTGGCTGGCGGCGATGCTTTTGTCGATCCCGAACCCGGGTTCAAATTGCTGAGTGAATTGAAGGACCGCGTGCTCACAATATCCACAAATCCAAACCAATTGGCCGATCTTTTCCGGTCGGGATCGCTCAATGCCGGCGGCCCCTATTCGCCGCTCGTATTGACGAAATTCATCAATGATCCCGCCTATCATCTCAGTGGCACCTACGACCTTGACGAAGGGTTCTTTGTCGACCTTCAATATATGGTTTCTCCGAAAGGTCATCCCGGCGACACCGAGGTCGTGCATGCGCTGTATGATTTTGCGCTTGATCCAGCGGTCCAGGGGGTCATGGCCGAGGAAGTTTGGTACGGACCGATCAATGGCGATGCCGTTCTTTCCGAAGCGGCCCGGAACAACCCCAATATTCCGTCGCCGGATGTCGTAAAGAACCGCACAAATGTGGTCGACGGCGCGGCACTTGCGCGTGTTCGCGATGACTGGATCAACCGCTACAAAGCGGCTGTTGGAGGCTAGATCAACCGGGGCTGAAGACCATCTTCAGCCCCGAAAAGGGCCAATCGACGTTAGCGGGATTCATGGTGAGTGACACTTCGATAAACAAACAGCCGGCGCAAAGCCCTCCGGTTCTCCAGTTGAACAGAGTTTCCCGAACGTTCGGCAATGGCCGGATCGTCGCGGTCGACGAATTCAGCCTGGATGTCCATCCCGGAGAAATCGTGTCGATCCTCGGGCCGTCCGGTTGTGGCAAGACGACAACAATGCGGATGATCGCCGGTCTGGATGAACCGACGGATGGCGATATTCGCGTGTACGGTCAAAGCGTTATCGGTCAGCCTCCGCATCGGCGCAATGTCGGTCTGGTTTTTCAGTCCCTGGCCATATTTCCGCATATGACGGTCCATCAAAACGTTGCCTTCGGATTGAGAATGAAGCGTATGCGAAAGGCGCAGATCGACAGAAAGGTTGAAGCAACGCTCGATCTGGTTCGGCTGCCACATCAGGAATACGCATCGCGCATGCCAAGCCAGTTGAGTGGTGGCCAGCTTCAGCGCGTCGCATTGGCGCGAACATTGGCGACCGAGCCATCCCTGGTGCTGTTCGATGAGCCCATGGCGGCATTGGACAGGCGTTTGCGGGATTACATGGCTGCCGAACTGCGCAAGATTCAAAAGGAACTTGAGGTGGCGGCAGTGTATGTAACCCACGATCAGGAAACGGCATCGGCCATGTCCGACAGGATTGTCATCATGCAGTCCGGAAGGCTCATTCAGAGCGGGTCGCCGGTCGAGGTCTACGAAAAGCCGTCGAACCGATTTGTCGCGGAGTTTCTTGGCGATATCAATTTCATCGAATCGGCGTCAATCGGAGACCGGAGTGGCGGCTTTCGCGTCGCGCAGGTCGCCGATGGTACGATGTCAATCGTCGATGAGAACGACAGCCCGAGGAAAAGCGGTACGATCTTTGTCCGGCCCGAGCATGTGGCGGTATCGTTGCGACAATCCCCGGCGGCCGGTATTTCGGGTGAGATCGTCGATATTCAATTCAATTCCGGGTTCTTTCGTTCGCGCATGAAACTCAGCGACGGTCAGGAGATTCTTGCGAACATGACGGACAACGCGCCGCTGAAAAACGGGATTGGATCGAGGGTGTGGATCGGGGCAGCAAACGGGCATGCGCGGTTGTTGGAGCCATGAGTACGGTTGATCAAAGCCCGACCTTGGTCGTCGCGCCGTCGGACAGGCGTTCGAGACCGTTCTCGCCGACAAGAACCGTTTTGCTTCTGATGTTTCCGGCTTCGCTCCTGATCGGGATTCTGACGATCTGCAGCGTGTCCGTGATCAAAATGAGTCTCGGGCAAAAGAATGCGGAATGGCGTTCGTGGTCTTACGAAAGTTACCTGACACTCACCGATTCCTTTTTTGTCGGTGTGCTTGCCGACACTCTGTGGCTGGCCTTTCTCAGCGCTTTGATCACGGCGCTGATCGCATTTCCGATTGCGCTTTTCATGACACGTACGGCCTCCGATACCCTGCGGCGCCTGGTTCTCATCTGCATCATGCTGCCGATGCTGGTCAGCCTGTTGGTGCAGAGCTTCGGCTGGGTCGCCATTCTCGGTCCCGACGGACTTGTCAATCAGCTCGTTCGGAGCCTTTTCGGTCCGGATCAATCGGTCATGCTGTTGTTCAACAGAACCGGCGTCCTGCTGGGTCTTGTGCAAACAGCCGTGCCGCTGGCGGTTTTGCCGATGGTTGCGTCCCTGAGTGCCATACCAGCCAATCTGGAAGAGGCGGCGGGCGTTCTTGGCGCATCGCGTCTGAAGGTCTATTCGAACATCATCCTTCCCCTCGGCTGGCCGGGCATCGCAGCCGGCCTCGTTCTGGTTTTCGGATTCAATACTGGTGCATTTGTCGTTCCGGTTCTTCTTGGCGGTTTGAAGGTCACGACATTGGCCATCGTCATCCGCGATCAAATGGGAACGCTGCTGAACTGGCCCCTGGGATCAGCACTTTCCGTTGTCCTCATCGTGTTCGCGCTGGCAGTGCAGGCATTTCAGAATTTTGTCGGCCGGCGGTTCTCAAGTGAGGATACCGACGTTGGATAGGGACACGACCATCGGCCGCTCGGGCATCGAGTCAAAGTTGATTGCGGGCCTGACATTCCTGCTTCTTGCACTGCTGCTGTTGCCGATTGCAATGGTGCTTGTCATGTCATTCACCTCGGTGACGACCCTACAATTTCCACCGCCTGGCTGGAGCCTGAAATGGTATGAAGAGGTCTGGGCCATGTTGTCCAACACGGATGATGACTTTACGCGGCTCAATGCATCGGTTCTGACCAGCATCAAGATTGCAGCGTTGACATCATTGACATGTCTGATTGCCGGCGTCCCGGCTTCCTACGCCCTGGTGCGATTCCGGTTCGCCGGCAAGCGTTTTGTCGAAGAGATGCTGTTGAGCGTTCCGATCATTTTCCCAACCGTTGTTCTGGGTGTTTCACTGTTGGTGATCATCAGCAAGACTGGCCTTGATCTGGGGCTGTTTCAGATCGTGATTGCCCACTCCATCATTGCCCTGCCCTTTATGATGCGCAATTGCGTGACGGCACTCAAGGGCATTGATCCGGTGCTGCAGGAGGCCGCGAAGACATTGGGTGCGTCGAGTTTTCGCGCCTTTGCCGAAATCATGCTTCCGCTGATGCGCGGTGGCATATCCTCCGGGTTGCTTCTTGTGTTCATCCTGTCCTTCAACGAATTCACTCTGAGCTATTTCCTTTACACGGTCGATGTCTTCCCACTGTCCATCTGGCTTTTCCAGCAGAGCAATACGTCGTTCAGCCCGACGGTTTTTGCAGTCTCCTCAATGATGATCGTTTTCAATATCGTGGTTATCCTGATCGTCGATGCCATTGTCGGAACCGGGGAAAAGCCGTCGTGATGGAATTTGGCGATTTTCCGCTGGATCCCGATCTGAAGGTGGTTCTTGAGCACGATGCCGCATTTCTGGCAAAGCGGGGTTTTGACAGCGCCTGCGACGCCATCAGGTTGAAAATCAACGAAGAACTCGGGCTGATCTGGAATGCCGAATACCCGCCTGTGAAAACCGTCCATTCGATGGTTGTCCGCATTGACGGCCGACCTTTGGAACTTCGAACCTTTCTCCCTGAACAGGATTCAGGCAATGCCTATATCATCTGGATCCATGGCGGCGGCTGGAACGAAGGCAGCCTCGACCTTTACGACCGGCTGATGCGGGTTCTGGCCAATGCAGCGGCGTGCCCGGTGATTGGTGTCGGGTATACCAAGGTGCCAATGGCACGATTTCCCGCACAAATCGAGGAGCTCGTATTTGCGTACCGGTATATTGATGAATCACTGTTTCCCCAGCGTCCCTGCAAATTGGTCGGCGGCTATTCCGCAGGTGCCAATCTCATCATGTCGTCCATGGTGATGTATGAGAACACGCTGGGTCCCAGCTATTTCCACAGCGCCTGCCTGGTCTGCGGTTTGTTCGACTGGGACCTCTCGTCGGCCAGCCATATCCGCTATGACGGTTTTTTTGGAAATTCCAGGACGCGTCTGAAGACGATCATCGAAAATTACGCTCCCGGCGCCATTGGTCGGCGCGACCCCAAGGTCTTTCCCGTCGATTGTTCTCAATCCGTCTGCGAGCGGTTTCTTATCGTATCGGCGGAACATGACATGCTCAGAGACGACTCCCACCGGCTTGCGATGAACATGAAATTGCAGGGGAAAGAAACGACGTATCTGTGCGTTCCCCGCATGTCGCATATTTTCGTGCAGCGTTCCATGGGGATCCCAGCCGCTGACCGGGTGTTGGACGGAATTGGCGCCCATTTTCGCCAACAGTCGAACGGTCAGGCCTCACGCACATGCAAAGGAACGGGTGAACCGTCGCGGCCGGAAGCGCCAGAGGGCGAGTGTGAGATGGATGTTGCCAATGGTTGAGGTTGACCTTGCAAGACTGTCCGCCGAAACGGCGTCCGCCCACCTGGCCGGCGGAACGTTTTCGTGTGAGGAGCTAACAGCCTCCACTCTTGACAGGATCGAGAAGTGCGATGGGCGATTGCATGCATATGTTTGCGTCTTCAGGAAACAGGCTCTCAACAAAGCGCGCGAATTGGACCGTTGCGGAGGCTTCGCGGCGGGCCGGCTGACAGGTTTGCCGATCGCCATAAAGGATCTGTTTGACTATGCGGGTTTCCCGACCCGCGCGGGTTCACGCGCAACCTCGGACAGGAATGCGGGCTCGACGGCTTCCTGCGTTCGAAGACTGGAAGCGGCGGGTGCGAATATTATCGGGAAAACGCACACTGTGGAGTTTGCATTCGGGGGTTGGGGAGCCAATCCGGTGATGGGAACACCGCGCAACCCCCGGGACAGGAAGATATATCGGGTGGCCGGCGGATCAAGCAGTGGGTCCGCAGTTGCGGTCGCGTCCGGAATGGCGTTGGCTGCCCTTGGAACCGATACCGGCGGCTCGGTGCGAACACCGGCGAGCTTCTGCGGTTTGGTTGGTACCAAAACCTCACCGGGTCTTATCAGCCGACAGGGGGTATTTCCGCTTTGTCCGACCCATGACACGGTCGGCACCCTTACCCGAACCATCAGGGATGCTGCGCGAATCCTGGGGGTTTTATCCGGTCCTGATCCGGACGATCCGGTCACTTTGAACGTCCCGAAACTGGACTTTATGACATCGCTCGATGACGGTGTGAACGGCCTGCAAATCGGTGTGCTGGAGGATGCGGCTCTGGCGCCGGCCAGTCCAGACATTAACGGTCTTTACCAGAGATCATTGAAGACTCTTCGTTTGGCCGGCGCCGAAATCAGACTTTGCACGCTGCCACAAAGTCTCATGCATTACCTGGAAGATAGCGGGCGGATTATGAGCGCGGAAAGTTACGCACGTTTGGGCAGCCTGGCAGAGCCCGAGGACAGCCCGGTTGATCCGGCGATCCGTGACCGGGTGCTTGCCGGCAGCGCCGTTTCACAGGACGAGCACGCGACGATGCTCAGCCTTCGAAAACGGGCGCAGGAGGTGTTTCTGGCCAATTTCGGAGAATTGGATGCGCTCGTTACTCCAACCTGCCCGAACACGGCCGTGGCTCTTTCAGATGTCGATGAATCAAAGATTGTGACGCCTTTTGGACGGTTTGTTAATTATCTCGATCTCGCCGCTGTGTCGGTCCCGATGGGGCTCGCATCCAACCGGCTTCCGGCTGGCCTGCAAGTAGTGGTTCGCAAATATGACGATGCCCTGGCTCTTCAAATCGCCCGGGTTGTCGAGAAATCGATGTGTGATCAGGGCAATTCAGATTTTGACGGAATCGGCAAAACCTGATTGCATCAGCAAAATCAACGGCTGATGCCGCTGTCCCGCTTCTGACAAAACGTAGAACGGTGCAGAGCGGCCGGAAGGTTCTTACCCGGCACGCTCAATCGCCTCGACGATCATGCGTCGGGCGACGTCGGATCCCTGCCAGTCGCCGATCTTGACCCATTTGCCCGGTTCCAGATCCTTGTAGTGCTCAAAGAAATGGGCAATCTGCTGCAGCGTGATATCGGGCAGATCCTGAACCTCCGACACTTTTTCATACCGTTTGGTCAGATGGTTGGAGGGAACGGCGATGATCTTCTCATCCTGTCCGGCATTGTCCTCCATGATCAGTACGCCGACCGGGCGCACATTGATCACGCATCCGGGCACCAGGGGACGCGTGTTGCACACCAACACATCGACCGGATCGCCGTCATCCGACAATGTGTGAGGCACAAATCCGTAATTTCCCGGATAGGTCATCGGCGTGTAGAGAAAGCGGTCGACCACCAATGTGCCAGCCTCCTTGTCCATCTCATATTTGATCGGCTGGCCGCCGACCGGGACCTCGATGATGACATTGACATCGTCTGGCGGCGTGTTGCCGATGGAAATTGCGTCTATACGCATGACACGTCCTGTGTTTGACTGGGTGTGGGTGCAGCGGAGATAGCCTGTCGCCACAAATGGCGCAACACGTCTTTCGGTTAACACAGTCGCCACCAGGAGATTGACCATGATTGCCCATCGCTGGCTGATGATCCTCGTATTTTGCGGGTTCGCCGGATCGGTTTCGGCGGCGCAGAGCGTCTATTCGAAAATCGATTTCGATGCCTGCATCCCGCAGTCGTCCGATCCGCAGGGCGGGCAATTGCAATGCGCCGGTCACGGCGGCTATGCGGTGGTGTTCAAGGAGGGCGATCTGCGCCAGGCGGTGCAGTTCGGACATGTCGCGCAGGGCGATGTGTTCGAAAGTTTCGGTGCCTTCAATCGGGTCAATGACACGATCGAATGGCGGCTTGACGCAAACGGCATTCCGGTCGCCGCGATCTTGCGCTGGTTCCTTGAAAATCCGGATCCGAAGACCGGATCGCCGTCGCCGCAATCAACCGGCCAGGTGCTGGTGATTTCCCGCGTTGGTCAGCCGGGCGATGCCCATTCCTGCGTGGTCGGTTATGTCGACGCGCTGGCCAATTCAAATGCCAATGTGATCGCCCGAACCGTTGCGGACACCGTGGCCGAACACTTTGTCTGCGGCGGCGGAACGCCGGTGTACCACGGCGACCGCGGTCCGCTCGCAACCGACCCATCGCGTTTCTATCCGCCACAGGAGGAATGACGGCCGGAAAGATTGAATGCGGCTCAGGGCCAGACGAAGGCGATCTTTTTCAGGCGCTGCTTGTCGAAATTCTCTGCGCCTTCGGCAATGTCGGCGCCGCCGAGACCCTGATAGAAATCGATCGCCCGCTCATTGTCGGCCAGCGACCAGACCACCAGGCCCTTGCAGCCAAGGGAATCGAGCAGGCGTCTTGCTTCGCCGAACAGTTGCGTTCCAAGCCCGATGCCCTGATATTCGGGCCTGAGGTAAAGTTCGTAGATTTCACCTTCCTGCGGCAATGATCGCGCCCGGTTCAGACCCAGTGTGGCATAGCCGGCAATTGTTCCGCCGACATCGAGGACCAGAATGCTGGTGGAGCCGCGAATCGCCCGCTGCCACCATTCATGGCTGCGCCGTTCGATCATCGACAGGAGCGTGCGGTAGGGGATGACGCCGGAATAGGCGTGCTGCCAGGCGGCGCGGTGGGTTTCCGAGATGGCCATCGCATCGTCGGGCTCCGCACGTCGTACATCTACCACCAGCGTCGTCATGACTGAATCCTACCCGTTCGGCCATGAAACGCGAAGCGGTCCACAGCCCATATCGGACCTGTACCCACAGGTAAAATCTTCACCTGCAGGTATAGATTAACGGATTGTTAACCGATCAGGCAAGACCGGTCAGACGCAAAGTGTCGCAGAAATGTCAGGACGCCATGGCGGTCGTGCGCGCCTTTTCGAAGCGCTTGCGTTCGTGGGTATCGAGGTAGAGCTTGCGCAGCCGGATCGATTTCGGAGTCACCTCGACCAGCTCGTCATCCTGGATCCAGGAAAGGGCCTGTTCCAGCGACATGCGGATCGGCGGCGTCAGCTTGACGGCCTCATCCTTGCCGGAGGCCCGCATATTGGTCAGCTTCTTGCCCTTGAGGACATTGACCTCCAGATCATTGTCACGGGTGTGAATGCCGATGATCATGCCGGCATAGACCTTTTCGCCCGCATCGATGATCATCGGACCGCGGTCTTCCAGGTTGAACAGGGCATAAGCAACCGATTCGCCGGCCTCGTTCGACAGTAATACGCCATTGACCCGGCCGCCGATGTCGCCCCGATAGGGCTGATAATCGTGGAACAGGCGGTTCATGACCGCCGTGCCGCGCGTGTCGGTCAGCAATTCGGACTGGTAGCCGATCAGGCCGCGCGTCGGCGCATGAAACACCAGGCGAACCCGGTTGCCGCCGGAGGGGCGCAGTTCCACCATTTCGGCCTTGCGCTCCGACATTTTCTGCACCACGACGCCGGAATGGTCCTCATCGACGTCGATGACGACCTCTTCGACCGGTTCGAGCAGCGCGCCGTCGTCGCCTTCTTTCATCACCACGCGGGGTCTCGAGACGGCCAGTTCGAAGCCTTCGCGCCGCATGGTCTCGATCAGCACCGCAAGCTGCAATTCGCCGCGGCCGGAAACATAAAAGGAGTCCTTGTCGGCCGCCTCCTCGATTTTGAGCGCGACATTTCCTTCCGCTTCCTTCATCAGGCGTTCGCGGATCACCCGGCTGGTGACCTTGGTGCCTTCCGTTCCGGCAAGGGGCGAATCATTGACGATAAAGGACATCGTCACCGTCGGCGGATCGATCGGCTGCGCCTGCAAAGGCTGCGAGACCTCGGGTGCGCAGAAAGTGTCGGCTACCGTGCCCTTGGTCAGGCCGGCAATCGCGACGATATCGCCGGCGCACCCCTCTTCGATCGGCTGGCGCTCAATACCGCGAAAGGCGAGGATCTTCGAAACCCTGCCCTGTTCCAGCAGCTTGCCGTCGCGGTCGATTGCCTTGATCGGCTGGTTCGGCCTGATCCTGCCCGATTCGATGCGGCCGGTGATGATGCGCCCCAGATAGGGATTGGCCTCCAGGATGGTGCCGATCATGCGGAAGGGACCCTCGCCGACCGTCGGCTCCGGCACATGCTGCAAGATCAGGTCGAAGAGCGGCGCAAGGCCGGCATCGCTGGGTCCTTCGGGATCGTCATTCATCCAGCCATTGCGTCCGGATCCGTAAAGAATCGGAAAATCAAGCTGCTCGTCATCGGCGTCCAGCGCCGCGAACAGGTCGAAGACCTCGTTGACCACCTCCTGCGCCCTGGCGTCGGGCCGGTCGATCTTGTTGACCGCGACAATGGGCTTGAGCCCGACCTTCAGGGCCTTGCCGACGACGAATTTCGTCTGCGGCATTGGTCCCTCGGCGGCGTCGACCAGAACGATCGCCCCGTCGACCATGCTCAGGATGCGCTCGACTTCGCCACCGAAATCCGCGTGACCGGGCGTATCGACGATATTGATGCGCACATCGTTCCAGACCACCGACGTTGCCTTGGCCAATATGGTAATACCGCGCTCGATTTCGAGTTCATTGGAATCCATCACCCGTTCGGCAACGCGCTGGTTTTCCCGAAAGGCGCCGGACTGTTTCAGCAGTTCATCGACAAGGGTCGTTTTCCCATGATCAACATGGGCGATGATCGCGATATTGCGAATGGTCATTTTTCTAACCTGGGGTTTTTGCAGCGCTCAAAACAGGACCGGCGCGCCATTTGCAGCGCTCATACAGGTTTTTGTGCAGTTGCGAAAGAGGGTCGTGGCAAATCGCCGGATGAACGCATGGGCTCGCCTCCGCTATCAGGCGGCGAGGCCCTTTTTCTTCAGCATGGCGGTGGCGTCGGGCAGCTTGCCGCGAAACGCCAGATAGGTGTCTTCGGGATCAACGCTGCCGCCCGCCGAATAGATGTGTTTGTGGAGTTTGCCGGCGGTATCGGGGTCGAAGACATCGCCGGTGTCCTCAAAGGCATTGAAGGCGTCGGCGTCGAGAACCTCGGACCACATATAGGAGTAGTAGCCTGCCGAATAGCCATCACCGGCAAAGACATGCAGGAAATGTGGCGTGCGGTGCCGCATGACGATGGCATCCGGCATGCCGAGTTCGTCAAGCTTCGCCGATTCAAAAGCCAGAGGATCGCCGAAGGTGCTTGCGGTGTGGAATGCCATATCGACCAGCGCCGAGGCGGTGAATTCGATGGCTGCAAAACCGCCATTGAAATTTCGGGCCGCCAGAACCTTGTCGAGCAGTGCCGGCGGGATCGGTTCCCCGGTCTCGTGGTGGACGGCAAATTCGCGCAGGACCTCCGGCACCGTCAACCAGTGTTCATAAAGCTGCGAGGGCAGTTCGACGAAATCGCGTGAAACCGACGTGCCCGAAACGGTCGGATAGGTGACATCCGACAACAGGCCATGCAGCGCATGGCCGAATTCATGGAACAGTGTCCGGGCATCGTCCAGCGACAACAGGGCTGGTTTGCCCTTGGGCGGCTTGGCAAAATTCATGACATTGTAGATGATCGGAATCTGACCGCCATCCAGCTTGTGCTGCTGCTGCAGGCCACTCATCCAGGCGCCCGACCGCTTCGACTGGCGGGCAAAATAGTCCCCGAGAAACAGGCCGATCAGACGGTCGTCGCGATCGCGTATTTCAAAGATCCGCACATCGGGATGATAGGCCTCCAAATCGGGGCGCTCGGTTGCCGATAATCCGAAGAGACGGTGGGCAACCGAAAAACAGGCTTCAATGATGTTTTCAAGCTGCAGATAGGGTTTGAGTTCGGCTTCCGAGAAATCGAATTGCCGGCCGCGCAGCTTTTCCGAATAGTGCCGCCAGTCCCAGGGGGCGACACGATGATTTCCGCCTTCTTCCGCAATCAAGGCGGCAATGGCGTCTTCCTCCTTGCGGGCCTGGACCACGGCCCGGTCCCAGACCTTCATCAACAGGGTGTCAACGGCCTGCGGGGTTTTGGCCATCGTGTCATCGAGTTTGAAGGCGGCAAAATTGTCGTAGCCAAGCAGCTGTGCTTTTTCCTGGCGAAGCGACAAGACCTTTTCGACATTGGCGACATTGTCCGTGTCGCCGCCATTCTCGCCGCGCGATATCCAGGCGGTGAAGGCGTGTTCGCGCAGATCCCGCCTGTCACAAAAGGTCAGGAACGGTTCGATGATCGAGCGCGAGAGCGTTACCGCATAGGGGGCGTCGAGTTCGCGCTCGCGGGCCGCCGACACCATGGCATCGCGGAGGAAGTCCGGAAGCCCGGCAAGATCTGCTTCGTCGGAGAGCGGCAGATGCCAGGAGGATTCGTCGGCCAGGACATTCTGGCCGAATTGAGCGCCGAGACCGGCGAGTTCCTCGTTGATGGCGGCCAGGCGCTTCTGGCCTTCATCATCCAGTTTTGCACCGGCGCGCACAAAGCCCTTCCAGTGTTTTTCCAGCACCCGCAGCGCCTCGCCGTCCAGGTCGAGCGTGTCGCGGTTTTGCCAGATCGCGTCGACCCGGGCAAACAGGTCGCTGTTCATCGCAATGGCGGAATAATGACGCGACATTTTCGGCGCGATGTCGCGTTCCAGGGCGCGGATGGTCTCGTTGCTGTGGGCGCCGGCGCGGTTCCAGAACAGGGCCGAGACGCGCGACAGGGCGTCGCCCGATTTTTCCAGCGCGACGATCGTATTGTCGAAATCCGCCGGCCGGGGATTGCCGGCTATGGCCGCGATTTCGGCATTGTGGCGGTCAAAGGCTTCGTCAAAGGCGGCTGCCAGATCATCATCCTTGATCCTCGAAAACTCCGGCAGGCCATGCTGGCCGTTCCAGGTAAAGATGTGACCGTTGATGCTGTCCATCACAAAGTGCCCCAAGGATTGCTATACCCGAATGGCGATGTAGGCAGTGCGAAACCACCATACAAGGGCCAATCAGATGCCAGGTACGGGGTCGTCTTTCCATTGATGATTCATACGTGATCCGACGGCGGTCGGATCACGATCGTCATTTGCGGGCGGCCAGCGTCCTCAGGCGCAGGGCGTTCAGCTTGATGAAGCCGGCGGCGTCTTTCTGGTCGTAGGCGCCAAGGTCATCTTCGAATGTGACGATTTGGGCCGAATAGAGCGATTTGTCGGATTCACGGCCGGTGACGATGACATTGCCCTTGTAGAGCTTGAGCCTGACCTTGCCTTCAACCTCCTGCTGGCTCTGATCGATGGCCGCCTGCAGCATTTCGCGCTCCGGCGAAAACCAGAAGCCATTGTAAATCAGCTCCGCATAGCGCGGCATCAGCTCATCCTTGAGATGCGCCGCACCGCGGTCGAGCGTGATCGATTCGACGGCGCGGTGCGCCGCCAGAAGGATCGTGCCGCCGGGGGTTTCATAGACGCCCCGCGACTTCATGCCGACAAAGCGGTTTTCGACAAGGTCGATCCGTCCGATGCCGTTGTCGCGGCCATAATCATTGAGCCGGGCAAAGAGCGTCGCCGGAGACAGGCGTTCGCCGTTCAGCGCCACCGCATCGCCCTTTTCGAACTCGATTTCGATATTGGTGGCTTCGTCCGGAGCGTCTTCCGGCGCGACGCTGCGCTGATAGACATATTCCGGTGCCTCGTCCCAGGGGTCTTCGAGCACTTTTCCCTCCGAGGATGAATGCAGCATGTTGGCATCCACCGAAAAGGGCGATTCGCCGCGTTTGTCCTTGGGAATCGGGATCTGGTGCTTTTCGGCAAAATCAATCAGGTCGGTCCGCGATTTGAGGCTCCAGTCACGCCAGGGAGCGATGATCTTGATATCGGGATTGAGCGCATAGGCGGACAATTCGAACCGCACCTGGTCATTGCCCTTGCCGGTGGCGCCATGGGCGATGGCGTCGGCGCCGGTTTCGCGGGCAATTTCGATCAGGCGCTTGGAAATCAGCGGCCGGGCAATCGATGTGCCGAGCAGGTAGACACCTTCATACAGGGCATTGGCGCGGAACATGGGGAAGACGTAGTTGGCAATGAACTCCTCGCGCAGATCCTCGATATAGATCTCGCGGATTCCGAGCATTTCGGCTTTCCGGCGCGCCGGTTCCAATTCGTCGCCCTGACCGAGGTCGGCCGTAAAGGTGACCACTTCGGCATTCAGTTCGCTCTGCAGCCATTTCAGGATGATCGAGGTGTCCAGCCCGCCCGAATAGGCGAGCACGACCTTTTTCACGTCGTTCTGTGCGCTCATTGCATTGTCCATTATGTCCGTGTACCGGTCGTGACCGGTTTGGTAAAATCGGCGGCACTGTAGTCGGAATGGCGCGCGATACAAGCCCACTGGCTGTGTCAAATGCGCCATTGAAACCCGCCTTGCGACAGGACACGCCATGTCTTTTGTTCCGGACCTGCCCGTTTTGATGGCTTTTGCCGCCGCTTCGCTCATCCTGGCCATCACGCCGGGACCCGATATGACGCTGTTTGTCGGCCGGGCGCTGTCCGAAGGCCGTCTGTCGGCGATAGCCTGTGTGGCCGGAACGTCCACTGGCATTGTTATCCACACGGTGCTGGTTGCAATCGGTGTGTCGGCCCTGGTTGTGGCCTCGCCAACGGCGTTTCTGGTTCTCAAGGTCAGCGGGGCGGCCTATCTTTTGTGGCTTGCCCTGCAGGCGATCATCAGCGGTTCAACCTTTCAGGTGATCGGCGGGCGGGCCGAACGCCACAGCCTTGCCGCCAACTGGCGCCATGGCCTGACGGTCAATCTGCTCAATCCCAAGGTCGTCATATTTTTCATGACGTTTCTGCCGCAATTCGTTTCGGCCGACGATCCGCACATCACCGGAAAGCTGTTGTTCCTTGGCCTGTTCATGAATGTGCTGTTCATTCCGATCGGTGTCGCAATGGTGCTGATTGCCGGTCGGCTGGCCGACTGGCTGAGCCGGAACAAAGGGGTGATGCGCCTGGTTGATTACAGCTTTGCCGGTGTGTTTTCGACCTTTGCGGTCAGAATTCTTCTGACGGAGGGGCGCTGACGGCCTGCCTTGCGCTGGGCAACCAATGCCCGGCGCTGCGGCCGGCGAACAACCAGTAGACGATACCGCCGATCATGCCGGCTGCCGTTGTCATCAGAGCAAATTCGAGTTGTGCATGATCCGCCGGCTGCAGGATGACGGCGACGAGAAAGGGTGCGACCGCTGCGATGATTCCCCCGGCGAGCGCGTAAAAAAGCCAATCCCGGCGCTTCGTCACTTCGGCATAGAAGATCACCAGCAGGGCCGGAACGAAGGCCACATAGCCGACGAGGCTGGCAAAACCCAGGGCGCCCACAACAAGGCCGAAATCAAACCCGGCATTCGACAGTTGGCCGGCCTCCTGCAGGGTGATGAACCTTGTCAACAGCGCCAGCGCAATGCCGGCGGTGATCGATGCGGCCACGAAGCCCAGGGTGATCATCGACAGGCGGATGAGAAAGAGTGCCAGGCGATCCAATCGTCAGGCCTCGCCGTGACCGGCGATCATCATCGCCTCGAGAGCCAGGCGCTCGGATTTGCGCAGCCTTTCGGATTGCGATTTCAACTGGCCGCAGGCGGCAAGAATATCGCGGCCGCGGGGCGTGCGGATCGGCGATGCATAGCCCGCCTGGTTGACGAAATCGGCAAATATCTCGATCTGCTCCCAGTCCGAACATTCGTATTGGCTGCCCGGCCAGGGGTTGAACGGAATAAGATTGATCTTGGCCGGAATCCCTTTTAGCAGCCGGACCAGATCGCGGGCATCCTGCAGCGAGTCATTGACCCCCTTGAGCATGACATATTCAAATGTGATCCGTCTGGCATTGGACAGGCCGCGATACTCCCGGCAGGCCTGCATGAGCTCGGCAATCGGGTATTTCTTGTTGATCGGCACCAGTTCGTCGCGCAGTTCGTCGCGCACGGCATGCAGAGAAATCGCCAACATGACACCGATTTCCTCACCGGTCCGGTAGATCTCCGGCACGACGCCCGACGTGGACAGGGTAACGCGACGACGGGACAGGGAAAGCCCCTCATTGTCCATGGCGATCAACAGCGCTTTTTTGACATTGTCGAAATTGTAGAGCGGCTCGCCCATACCCATCATGACGATATTGGATATCTTGCGCCCTTCCGACGGTACGATCGCGCCCTGGGGTGTGTCCCTTTTGGGAAAGTCGCCAAGCCGGTCGCGGGCCAGCAGCAGTTGCGACAGGATTTCCTCCGCCGTGAGATTGCGGACCAGTTTCTGGGTGCCGGTGTGGCAAAAGGTGCAGGTCAGCGTGCAGCCGACCTGGCTCGAAATGCACAATGTGCCGCGGCCGTCCTCCGGGATATAGACGGTTTCGATCTCAACCGCCTTGCCGGCGCCGCGTGGCGGAAAACGCAGCAACCACTTTCTGGTGCCGTCCTGGGATATCTGTTCATCGACGATTTGCGGCCGGGCGATCGAAAAGCGTTCGGAAAGGCGGGCACGCAGATCCTTCGATACATTTGCCATGGCGTCGAAGTCGGATGCGCCGCGAACGTAAAGCCAGTGCCAGAGCTGCTGAACCCTCATTTTGACCTGGCGTTCGGCGACACCTGCAGCCCGGACCGCATCGGCCAACTCATCCCGGTCCATTCCAATGATCGATGGCAGGGTACCGTCGGGGGCTGCCGGCTGCCGCATGGACAGCGCGTCCCGATATGCTGTGTCTTTCAGGTCTATCGACAGGGGCATGGTGCCGGATCTTTCCGATCAAAATGCTTGGCGCGGGCTCACAGGGCGCCGCGATTGGCGGGGGCTGTACCACCAATTGCCGATGACGTCACCCTTTGGTTTCACCGACGCCAAACGAAAATGGCCGGCACAAGGGCCGGCCTTCGGATCATTTCTGTCTCGGCAGCACCAGGGCGATTCAGGTACCGACGGAATCGGAAGAGCCTGATCGCATCAACAAAATCAACGATCTAGCTGCAGCTTTGGATCTCGCTGAGGGCGGCGGTCACGCCGGACAGGGAGTAGGTATAATTGGTGTTTGTGCCGCGGCGCGATGTGGCCTTCACGGACATGGACGATCCTGCGCGCATGGCATTGACCAATGCCGGTTCCTCGGCGGCATTTTCCACCCAGGCCGATTCATTTCTGGTGAACAGGACGAAGTTGCGACCGTCGACGGTGACCGTCACTTTCGAGGCTTCCTGCAGGGGATAGCCCATCATTGCCTGCGGCTCGTAGCTGATGTTCTGTCCGGGGCGCTGCGAAATCAGGAAGAAGATATCACCGTGGTTGACATTGCCGGGTTCCTTGCGGGTCGGCACCGACAGAATATAGCAGACCTTGCCGTTCGGTCCGTTGTAGGAATAGGCGCCCCATGCATTGAATTGCTTGATGAGCGTCGGAGATTGCGCCAACGCCGCGCTTGTCAGTGCAATCGACAGAACAATTGCGGTCAAAAACTTCTTCACTACCATAATAGACCTACCGGTTGTCTCCATCACCTTCCCAGGGAAGGACTTGCCTTGAACATGCCGATTTGGCAACAATTTGACTTAATCTGACAGGTTTTCGGTTACCAAACCGTCAACAGGCTGTCAAAAAGCCGGAAAATTCCAATGATTCCGGGCTTTTTCGGCATTATTTGTTGTCCCCATCCGGCCAGTCAACATCGTTTCATCAGATTTGCCATTCGACACGAAATCCGCGCCGGTTTTATGACGGGTCAGTGGTCACCGCTGCACAGTGCATGGTCCGAGAGGGCTTCGATCACCCGGCAATTGCCGACCTGTTCGGCATCACACCGGCGTAGGATGCGTTTGAGTTCCTTTTCCAGCCGCCGCAGCCGCAGAATTCTGTCCTGGATATGCGTCAGGTGATCGCTGGCAATGGCATGGGCGTCGGCGCAGGATTTTTGCGGATCGGCGCTCAACTCGGCCAGATCCCGGATCGCATCGATCGACAGGCCCAGATCGCGGGCATGTTTGATGAAGGAAAGGCGCTGCAGCTCACCGGAGGTGTAGCGGCGCTGGTTTCCCTCCGAGCGCTCGGCAGCCTGGATCAGGCCCCTCTGCTCATAGTAGCGAATGGTCGGAATCTTGACGCCGGTGCGGCGTGAGAGGTCTCCGATGGAAAGCACGATGAACCCCCTTGAACCTATAGTGACTAGAGAGATTATATATGTGGTGATTTGGTGGCAAGGAGCGCAAATGAGTGCCGGCTGCGGACATCACGGCAATTTCGAAGGTCTTTCGGCGGATTACAAACGCCGATTGTGGGCCGTCATCGCACTGAATGCGACCATGTTTGCGGTCGAGATGACGGCCGGACAGGTGGCCGGGTCGAAGGCCCTGCAGGCCGATGCGCTGGATTTTTTTGGCGATGCCCTGACCTATGGCATCTCGCTTGCCGTTATCGGCCGGTCGCTTCGGGTCCGTAGCACGGCTGCACTGGCCAAGGGGTTGAGCCTTCTTGTGATGGGGCTGTGGGTCTTCGGTTCGACACTCTATCAGGTCTTCGTTGTCGGTGTGCCGCAGGCCCAGATCATGGGTGTCGTCGGGTTCCTGGCCTTGCTGACCAATCTTGCCAGTGTGCTGCTGCTGGTGCGCTACAAGGACGGGGATGCCAATGTCCGTTCCGTCTGGTTGTGTTCGCGCAATGATGCGATCGGCAATATTGCTGTCATGGCCGCGGCGCTGGGTGTCTGGGGAACAGCCACCGGCTGGCCCGACCTTGCCGTCGCCGGCATCATGGCGGCGCTGTTTCTGTCTTCAGCGTTTCAGATTATCACTCAAGCGCTGACCGAACGTCGCACCCAGGCGGTGTCATAACGGGTCGGCGGCCGAAGCGTCTGAGCTTGCGGCGTGTATTGCACAGAGTTTGCTCAAGAGGAACTCAGTCGCCGACCGGTTCTTCTTCCGCCAGTGCCCGGCGGGCTGCTTCATAATGGGCCGGCGTGATGTGGGCGCGAATGGCGGCGAGTGCTGCGCCAAGGACGGCCACGTCGTCGGAAAACCCGACAAAGGCGAGGAAGTCAGGCACCCCGTCCAGCGGCAGGACGAAATAGGCCAGAGCCGCAAGCAGAATGCCGCGCACCCGGTGTGGCGTGTTCAGGTCGAAGGCGCAATAATAGGCGGCGACGACATCTTCCAGAAACGGCACCTGCCGGGCGGCCTTTTTGACGGTACCCCAGAATTTTCCGCGAATCCTGTCTTCCTGGCGCTGACGGGTGTCGTCGTCACCGGGTTCGAGGATTTCGCCGATTTTGATCTCTTCAACCAGGGCTTCGTTCCTTGTTACGACCAAAATATGGGTTTTTGCCGCAGAGTGTTCAAGTTCAGCCGCCCTCGGCGATGCGGTTCATCGCCTTTGCCAATCGGGCCGTTCCGTCAATCGCCGGCTTGCCTCGGCAGTGTCGATCGCTATAGCTGTCATGTCCATTGTCCCGGAGGATGCCCATGGCCGGCTCGACGTCCCTGCGCGGCACACAGGCCATCCTGTTTGTCTGTCTCGGTAATATCTGCCGCTCTCCCCTGGCGGAGGGAATTTTTCGCAGTATGGCGCAATCAACGGGTCTGGACGAGTTGCGAATTGACTCGGCCGGGACCGGGAGCTGGCACGAGGGCAATCCGCCGGATCCACGGTCGATTGCCGTTGCAGCCGAAAACGGGGTCGACATCAAGGGTCAAAGGGCGCGAACGATCAGGCCCGCCGATTTCGAGCGGTTCGACCTGATCGTGGCGATGGACCGGTCCAATGTTCGCAATCTTCTTGCCGCCGCACCGCCGTCCGGCCATCACCGGATCCATCATTTCATGACCCTTGCGCTCAACCGGCCGGTCGACATTCCCGATCCCTACACCGGCGGAACCGACGGCTTTGAAACCGTCTACCGCATGCTGCAGGAGGCAAGCGAAGCGCTGCGGCTGCAGATGGTCTAAACGCTGTCGAGCTGCGAGACCGGTATAGCCCTTTCGGAATCGACATTGCCGGTCATGGTGGTTTCCGCCTTGGTGATGTTGATCAGATGGACTTCTTCCAGGGCCACGGGCATGTGCTCGACACCGCGTGGAATGACCATCATTTCACCTTCGGACAGATCGACATCCTTGTCGCGAAAGCGCACCGTGAGCCGTCCCTTGACGACGATGAACAGCTCGTCCTCATCGTCATGGCTGTGCCAGACGAACTCTCCCTTCAGCTTGGCCAGCCGGATGTGCTGGCCATTGGCTTCAGCGGCGATGTGCGGCTTCCAGTGATCCGAAATCAGGTCGAATTTTTCAGCGATGTTGATCTTCTGCATGGCCTGGCTCCCTGTTGTTGCGCCTTGTTCTAGCAGTCGCGGAACAATTGTGTTAACTAATAAGCATTATTAGTTCCATTAAGATTCATAATGATGGTACGGAATTTTGACACACAGCTTTTGAGAACCTTCGCCACGGTTGCCGAATTCGGCAACATGACCCAGGCAAGCCGGGTTCTGAATTTGACGCAAGGGGCGGTGAGCCAGCACATCAAACGGTTGGAATCGCAACTGGGAAGCGCGCTGTTTCGCCGCGAGCGCCCCGGATTGTCGCTGACCGAAGCGGGCGACCGGCTATTCGGCAAGGCGCGCCGTCTGCTGGCCATCAATGATGAACTGTGGACCGACATGACATCCCGCCCGTTCGCCGGGCGCGTCAGTCTCGGTGTGCCGGTCGATCTGATTGCCGGGCGCCTGCCGTCGATCCTGCGGCTGTTCGCCGAGGCCCATCCGAATGTCGAGATTAATCTGATCTGCGATACATCACCGGATCTTCGGGTGAAATTCGATTCCGGATCGCTGGATATCACCTTGCTGGAAGAACCGGTGGAACGCGCAACCGGAACGATGCTCTATCGCGACCACCTTGTCTGGGCCGGCGCAAAGGGCGGCACGGCGCCCTATGAGGATCCGTTGCCTCTGTCTCTCGTCAGCCGGTCCTGCATCTTTCGGCCGCGGGTCATCAGCGCACTGGATCGCGCCGGCCGCAACTGGAAAACTGTCTATGAAAGCGACAGCATGGAAGCGACGGTTGCGATGATCCGAATGGATCTGGCCGTTGGAACCTTCCTGAACTCCGCAATGCCCGACCATCTCGAGCCGGTCGATGGGTCGGCCAGCCTTCCCGAGCTTCCGGCATTTCATGTTTCATTGCTGACCAGGGACATATCGGCGAGCCATCCGGCGACTGTCTTGTCTGCTTATCTGGAGCGTGGGTTTGATTCCAAAGAACCTCGCCGATGACAGCCCTGATGCCCCATCACCTGGTTCCACCTGTCTGCCGGATGAACCGGCAACTGCCGTTACGCCTCAGTCAAGAAACGCGCCGACACAAGCGTTGAATTTTGCTGGACCCTCAAGAAACATGAAATGACTGCCGCCTTCTTCCCCGTCGAATATTTCGAACTGCGAGCCCTTTATCTGGTGATGGATCCATTGCTGTGATTGCCAGGGAACCTGGCTGGCGCGCCCGGAAATAACAAGGGTCGGAACGGTGATGGTCGGGATGGTGTCGCGCCAGTCCTGCGTGGCGTTGTTGATAAGCAACCGGGCAGCCAGTGCGCGGGGAAACCGAAGATTGACATCCAGAAGCCAGTTCTTCTCCGATTCGGGCATTGCCGGCGTGACCATGGAGAAAATCATCTCTCTGGTGGCGTCTGTGCCATCGGGGCCCGACAGACGGTCGGCAAATCGATAAAGGTCGTCCGGCTCCATGATCCCGCCGGCCGTCCAGCGCTCTTCAGGCGTCCATCCGGGATTGGCGACAACGACCGGCGGTTCGTCAACAAGAACGATTTTGGATATTCGCTTTCCCCGAAAGAGTTCCCAGTAGCTCCAGATCACGGCACAGCCCATCGAGTGTCCGAGCAGATTGACCGACGGCAGATCAAGCGCTTCGATTACATCGTGAAGGTCGGCAGCGAGCCGCGAAACGCGATAACCGTGATTGGGTTTTTCAGAGGCGCCGTGCCCGCGCATGTCGAGGGCGATGACACGATACCGCTCGGCAAGGGCTTCAAGCTGATGTTTGAACAGTGCGGCGCTCTGAGACCAGCCATGCAGCATCACGAGCGGCGGCCCGCTTCCGGCTTCGATATAGCGAAGCGTGACGTTGTCGCTGGTCCTGATCTGAGCCATTGGGTGATCCCGCATAGACGTCATGGTCGATGATGGGAGCATGACACCGGCCGACACAACACACAATCATCGGGCCGGCACTACGGCATCATTGCAAAAGGAGCCGGTCCGAGCGCAGCAGTTTGTCAGTCGCCCAGAACCTTGGTGTTGGCCTGCCCCCCGACACCCATGAACACCACCAGAATGCGGACCGGGACCGTTCCGGTGTTTTTGCCATTGTGCAGCGTGTTGACCGCCTCCATCACGGCGTCGCCCTGTTTGTAGGTCTTTTTCACGCCGCCCGGACAGGACACGGTCAGTTCCCCTTCCAGCATGTATCCGAAGGTCGGGTACGGGTGGGTGTGAAGACCGGTTTCCTCACCGGGCTGCATGGTCACGATGACGGACTGGATTTGCGCCGGGCCATCGGTCGGGTAGGTCAATGTCTGTCCGAGGATCGTCTTGCCGTCTTTTAGCAGCGGCTCGACGGGCGGATAATCCCTGGCGCCGGCGGGGACCGCAACAAACATCAGCCCGGCCGAAACGGTCCGGAAGATCGTCAAGGCGCGTTTGCTGGTCATCGCGGGCCTGTGTCCTCAGCGATATGTGTTGGCCGCGCTGCGGTCCGGGTCCACCGCCGGTGGCGCAGCGAAGGCCGCGTGGAGCGGATAGGCTTCCTCCGTCACATAGGGACCGCCACCAACCGAATCGCGCGACGACATGACCACGAAGCGCGAGACGGTGAAGGGAACGGATTGAAAATTGCTGCGGGCGGAAAGATAATTCACCACATCATCCACGCGGGCGCCGCGCAGCCGCGCAATGGTGATATGCGGGGTGAATTTGCGCGGATCCGGGCGCAACCCCAGCCGCTGGCAGATGCGTTCGATTTCGGCCTGCAGGGCCAGCAAGTCCGGTGAAGCAGAAACACCGGCCCAAAGGGAATGGGGTTTTTTGGAGCCGAAGGAGCCCATGCCGATCAGGGAAAGATCGAATTGCGGACGCTCGATCCGGTCCAGCGCATGGATCAGTTCATCTGCCGTCGGGGCATCGACATCGCCGATGAAACGCAGGGTCATATGGTAGTTTTCGACGTCGATCCAGCGGGCGCCGTGCAGACCACCCCTTAAAAGCGAGAGACTGAGGGTCACCTCCTGGGGCATCTCGAGGGCAATAAACAAACGCGGCATGGCAGCCTCCCCGATTCGTATGGTCTCGTGCAGCGAATCACGAGTGCAGTTAGAGGGCAAGTTCTTTTGGCGCGATCCGGCTCTTTTTGACGCAAATTCCAGGACAGGCCCAACACCGGTGGCAATTAACGCTTGCAGATCAGAGCTTTAGGGCTTCTTCGCTGCCGAAACACTGTCGATCAAAGTTTCGGCATAGGGCAGAAATCGCTCAACCATGATGTCGATCCCCTTGGCATTGGGATGCATGCCGTCGCCGATATCGAGGCCGGTTTCCGCCGCGACCCCGTCAAGAAAGAACGGGTAGAGGGCAATATTGTGGGATTGCGCCAGTTCCGGATAAATTGTGTCGAAGCGGGCGGCATAGTCGTCGCCCATATTGGGGGGCGCGAGCATGCCGACCAGCAGGACTTCGATGCCGCGCTCCTTGAGCCTGGAAATCATTGCATCCAGATTGGCGCGGGTCTTTTCCGGGCTGATGCCGCGCAGCGCGTCATTGGCGCCCAGTTCCAGGAGCACCGCATCCGTGCCGTCGGGCACCGACCAGTCGAGCCGCGCCAGGCCACCGGACGTGGTGTCGCCCGATACGCTGGCATTGGCGATGGCGACATCGCGGCCCTTGCCTTTCAGGGCGACTTCGAGCTTGGCGGGAAACGCATCCTCCGGCGCAAGTTCGTAACCGGCCATCAGACTGTCGCCGAACCCGACAATGGAGACGGTTTCGGCACGAGCAATGCTCTGGGAAAGGAGTGCAAGACCCCAAAATACGGCAAAAAATGCCAGCGCGGCTTTAATTTTCATGGGTGGTTCCCTAAATCCTTCTGCATTGCCCGGGCCGGTTCGTTACAAGGTCCCGGGTCACGACCTTGGGGAGGATCGCCTTAATGGCCACCGAATTTACATATAGTGAGCAGCTGTCTTGTCAAAAACTATAATCGATTTGAAGGCGGCGGATCTGACGCTCGGCGACGGCGCCTCCTCGGTTCATGTGCTCAAAAAAATGGATCTCACCGTCGAAGCCGGCGAGTCGGTCGGCATTGTCGGCCCCTCCGGTTCCGGCAAATCCACTCTGCTGATGGTGCTGGCGGGGCTGGAGAAAATCGACTCCGGCGAGATCAACATTTCCGGAAACCCGCTGCACATGATGAGCGAGGATGAGGTTGCCGATTTTCGCGGCCGCAATATCGGAATTATCTTTCAGTCCTTTCACCTCATTCCCAATATGACGGCGCTCGAAAATGTCGCCGTTCCGCTGGAACTGGCCGGCCGCACGGACGCCTTTGCCCTGGCGCGCGAAGAGCTGGCATCGGTCGGCCTTGCCGAACGGCTGACCCATTATCCGGGCGAACTGTCCGGGGGCGAGCAACAGCGCGTTGCCATCGCCAGGGCACTGGCGCCGTCACCATCGATGCTGATTGCCGATGAGCCGACCGGCAATCTGGACACGGAAACCGGCCGGCAGATCGCCGATCTGCTGTTTGCCAAACAGGCTGAACGGGGAACCACGCTTCTGCTGGTTACGCATGATCCTGCCCTTGCGGACCGCTGCAGCCGACAAATCCGCGTGCGATCCGGCGAAATCCTGTCCGAGGACAGCGACAATGCGGCAGAGGTGGCGGTCGCTTGAGCAGCGCGGTGCAAAATGCGATCCCGTCGCTGACGGATCTTCGATTGGCCCTTCGCCTGGCCCTGCGCGAAATGCGGGGTGGGCTTTCCGGCTTCTATATTTTCCTGGCCTGTATCGCGCTCGGAACGGCGGCGATTGCCGGCGTGAACTCGGTGTCGCAATCGATCACCGGCGCGATCACCCAGGAGGGTCAGTCGATCCTCGGGGCGGATATTCGTTTCGAACTGCAGAACCGGCCGGCACAGGACGATGAGCTGGCCTATTTGAGCGAACAGGGCACCCTGACCCGGACCACCGGCCTCAGATCGATGACGCGGCTGCCGGATGGGTCGGATCAGACGCTGGTCGAAGCCAAGGCGGTGGATTCACTCTACCCGCTATATGGCGCGCTTCTGGTGACGCCGTCGCTGGACTTCGATGCGCTCTTTGGCGAGGAAAACGGCGTTTTCGGCGTTGCTGTGGCCCCGCTGCTGCTCGACAGGCTGGGCGTATCGGTGGGTGATACGGTTCTGCTCGGCAATGCCCAATTCGACATTCGCGCCGTGATCGACAGCGAGCCGGACGCCCTGTCGGACGGCTTCGGATTTGCTCCCCGCCTGTTGTTGTCGCAGGATGGTCTCGATGCGGCCGGGCTGATCCAGACGGGCAGCCTCGTCGAATATGCCTACAAGATCCGATTGCCGGCCAATGCCAGCGATGCGGATATCAACCAGCTCAGGCAAGCGGCGGCCAGTGCGTTTCCAACGGCCGGATGGTCGGTGCGTAGCCGCAGCAATGCCGCACCGGCACTGAGCGCCAACATTACCCGGTTTTCCCAATTCCTGACGCTGGTCGGCTTGACGGCGCTGGTGGTCGGTGGTGTCGGCGTCGCCAATGCGGTGCGGGCCTATCTCGATTCCAAAAGGGGCGTTATCGCCACATTCAAATGTCTGGGCGCTTCGGGAAGTTTCGTCTTTGCGGTCTATCTGATCCAGATCCTGATCATCACATCGATCGGGATTGCGCTTGGCCTGGTGCTCGGTGCCGCCATGCCGGTGTTCGCACAAACCGCCTTGTCCGGCATTTTGCCGGTCTCGACGGAGACAGTTATCTATCCGGGCGCGCTGATGTTGGCCGCTGTCTTCGGGTTGCTTACCGCCCTTGCCTTCGCGGTGCTGCCGCTCGGCCGTGCGCGGGAGGTGCCGGCCACCGCACTGTTCCGCGAACAGGGATTCGATGCCGGCAGCCTGCCGCGCAAACGCTACCTGGCAACGGCTGCCGTTCTGGTGGCGCTGTTTGCCGGTCTCGCCGTGCTGACCTCCTATGACCGCTTCATCGCCAGTATTTTCCTCGGGTCGATCGCCTTTGCCTTCGTCGTTCTGCGGCTGGTGTCGATCCTCATCGAGATGCTCGCCCGGCGGGCGCCGAAGGTCAATTCGACGGCGCTTCGGCTGGCGATCGGCAATATTCACCGGCCCGGCGCGCTGACGCCGTCCGTCGTTCTGTCGCTGGGTCTCGGCCTGGCGCTTCTGGTGACCCTGGCGCTGATCGACGGCAATCTGCGCCGCGAAATCAGCGGTTCGCTGCCGGAACGCGCACCGAATTTCTTCTTCATCGATGTGCAGGGCGCCGAGGTCGATGCCTTTGTCGACCTTCTGCGCACCGAGGCGCCGAACGGCCATATTCAGCGGGTGCCGATGCTGCGCGGCCGTATTCTTGAGTTCAACGGCGTCGATGTGCAGACGATGAACGTGCCGCCGGATGCGCGCTGGGTGCTGCGTGGCGACCGGGGCGTGACCTATTCGGACGACCTGCCGGAAAACGCGGTGCTGACAGAAGGGGACTGGTGGCCGGCGGAGTATTCGGGTGAGCCGCTGGTCTCGTTCTCGGCAGAAGAGGCCGGCGAGCTTGGTCTCGTCGTCGGCGACACGGTGACCGTCAATGTTCTCGGCCGCAACGTGACGGCCAGGATCGCCAATCTGCGCGATGTCGAGTGGGAATCCCTGTCGATCAATTTCGTCATGGTGTTTTCGCCCAACACCTTTGCCGGCGCGCCGCATGCATGGCTGGCAACACTCAGCGATCCGGACGCCAGCGCCGAGGAAGAAGGCAATGTTCTGCGCTCGGTGACGAACACGTTCCCGACCGTCACCAGCGTGCGGGTCAAGGATGCGCTGGATGTGGTCAACCGGATCGTCGGCCAATTGGCGACGGCCATTCGCGCCGCTGCGGCCATTGCCCTGATTGCCTCGGTTCTGGTGCTTTCGGGTGCGCTTGCGGCGGGCAACCGTGCGCGGGCGCATGATGCCGTGGTGCTGAAGACCCTGGGCGCTACCCGCCGGACGCTGATCCGGGCCTTTTCCTACGAATATATGATTTTGGGCTTTGCAACGGCCATCTTTGCACTGATTGCCGGGGGCATCGCGGCCTGGTTCGTGGTGTCGCGCATCATGACCCTGCCGTCGCATTTCCTGCCGGATGTGGCGATGATGACGGTGATCGGGGCGCTGGTTTTAACGGTGGGGATTGGCCTTGCCGGCACCTGGCGGGTTCTCGGCCAGAAAGCCGCGCCCATCCTGCGAAATCTCTGATAAGACTGCCAGGTCTGCAACGGTTTGCAGCCGATTCTGCGCCAAATGACTGGAGAATTCGGTTAACTGTTTGGCCGGATTCAGGAAAAACCCGCAAAAATAACGCCTTGAGGCCTTGTCGTGGCCGCCGCGAAACATCATATTCAGACCACGTGTGCCCCGTTCAGGCTTCTGGCGGGGCACGATTGAGATTAACGACAGCTATTTTGAGAGGAAAAAATGGCAGAACCTCGTAACTATCAGGTCCGCGGGCAAGTTGGTTCGCAGGCCGGCGCTGCGATCGATGAAGGCCTCCGGTCCTATATGCTGCGGGTTTACAACCTCATGGCAATGGGTCTGGCCATCACCGGCGTAGCTGCCTATGGAACATCCATCATGGCGATTTCCAACGGACAGTTGACCGGCTTCGGACAGCTGATTTTCGCCAGCCCGCTTCGTTGGGTGGTCTTTCTCGCACCGCTCGCGCTGGTCTTTTTCCTGAGCTTTCGCATCAACAAGATGAGCGTGCCCGCAGCACAGACGACATTCTGGGTCTATTCAGGCCTGGTTGGTCTGTCGCTGGCCTCGGTTTTTCTCGTCTATACCGGTCAAAGCATCGTCCAGACCTTTTTCGTCACGGCTGCGGCTTTCGGCGCACTGTCGCTCTGGGGGTACACGACAAAGCGTGATCTGACCGGCATGGGATCCTTCCTGTTCATGGGACTGATCGGCGTGATCATCGCCATGGTGGTCAATATCTTCCTGCAGTCGAGCGCATTGCAGTTTGCTATCTCGGCGATCGGTGTTCTGGTGTTTGCAGGTTTGACCGCCTACGATACCCAGAAGATCAAGGAAATGTATTATGAAGGCGACGGTGAAGTGGTTGCCGGCCGCAAGGCCATCATGGGTGCGCTTCGCCTGTATCTCGACTTCATCAACCTGTTCCTGTTCCTGCTGCAGTTCCTGGGCAACCGCGAGTAGGACGGTCCATCTGACGCAATTGAAGGCGGCTTTCGGGCCGCCTTTTTTGTTGCCTGTATCACCTTTGGAACGTTAATTTCCGGTGATGGTCCCACTGCTTCGTCCTGCCCGTCTGTCCGATCTCGGCGCCATCACGGAGATTTATCGCGAGGCTGTACGCAATGGTGTGGCGTCCTATGAATTGACACCGCCGACGATTGACGAGATGTCCAAGAGGTTCATTGCCCTGACCGAGGACGCATATCCCTATCTCATCGCTGAAAACGATGCCGGCGAGTTGATGGGCTTCGCCTATGCAGGCGCCTATCGCACACGGCCCGCCTATCGATGGACGGTTGAGGATTCGATCTATCTTTCGCCCGGATCACGTAGCCGCGGGGTTGGCAGGATGCTGCTGGGCAGTCTGATTGAACAGTGTACGCAAAAGGGATTTCGACAGATGGTCGCAGTGATCGGCGGCGCCCATCCCGCATCCGTCCGATTGCATGATGCGCTGGGATTTGCCCATTGCGGAACCATTCGGGGGTCCGGTTACAAACACGGCCGCTGGCTTGATACGGTCATCATGCAACTGGAGTTGGGCGAGGGGCGCTCAACCGCACCGAACTGTATGGCCTGATCCCGGGCGGCGGCGGTCGGACCTATCTGCCGACGCCGGCGCATCGGTTCAGTGGTCGTCACAGCCCAGACCGTTTCATGTTTTGTCAGATTGCCACAAGCGGGACACCGGTGTCGGCCTTTGATTGTGTCGATGCCGTCAGGTTTTACCGGTTCCGCCAAAACCCGAATGGTTCTAACCGCGCACCAGTTTGGGTGCCTTGTCGAACACTCTGAGCACCTGGGACAGATCATGGCCGCGCTTGATGATCAGCCCGCCGGCGGCAACAACTGAAAATGCGCCCTGTTTGCGCGCCAGTTTTGGATTTTTCTCAATGCGGAACAGCGGTACTTCGCTGGTCCTGCGGAAGACGGAAAACACCGCCCGGTCCTTGAGATGGTCGATCGCATAGTCGCGCCACTCGCCGTCGGCGACCATGCGCGAATAGAGGCGCAAGATGCAATCCAGCTCGCGCCGGTGAAAGGTTGTCGGTGGTTGATCCCTGTCCTTCCGGAACTCTTTCAGATCGACCAGCACACCGGCTGATCCCCTGTTTGTCTGTCCCGGATTTTTGCTCATGCCCGAATCCCTGCGTCATCCGGCACCGCGCAACTGCACGGTGCAATTTCGGCAGTTTGCCAAAAGCAATTGAAATTGCAAGAGAACAATGGGCGCGCCCGTCCCACGATTGCAACAGTCACGGCCATGCCGGCGGATTGGGGGTCAGCTGGATTCTGTCATCACGACACTGGCGCCGATGATGGGACCGGGAACGCCGTCGGGCTTCATGGTCTGGAGCAGGACGGCGCACCCCTCGTGACCATTCGCGTCCATCAGCGATTTCGGCAGGACCAGTTCCATGGCCTCGCCGTCCCACATCGCAACGGTCTGCATATCCTTGACGGAATTCCAGTAGGTCAGTTTCCTGCCGCGATTCTCGCCCCGTTTGACGTCAACCGTGTTTTCACGGTCGAAATAGACCAGCAGGATATTGGCCTTGCCATCGCCGCTGCCGATGTTGATCTTGATGGAATCACCGTCCCGAACGGCGCTGACGGGCACCACCAGGCCGCGGCCGGCCTGTTCGAAACCCTCCAGTTTTGCATCGATACCGCGGCGGTCGGCCCCGTTGAGATGATCACGGCCGTTGATGACGGCTTGCGGCGTGTAAACGCTTTTGCGTCCAAGCGTGCGCGCATAAGCATATTGCCGCTCCGTGCTCTGCTTGGAACTGAACGTGTCTCGCCAGCCCAGATAGTTCCAGTAGTCGACATGATAGGCCAGCGCCACTACGTCTCCCTGCCTGGCCAGTTCGCCGAGAACGGCATCGGCCGGCGGGCAGGAAGAACAGCCCTGGCTGGTGAACAGTTCGACGACGCCCTTGAGCTGGCTTTTGGCCGAAACCGGTGGAATTGCCGCCAGGGCCGATACGGCCAGCGCCGCACCAAAGAGTCGAATTTTGTCGAAAAGGGCATGTGTTGTCATCTGCGCTACCTGTTCAATCGCGTGAACATACCCCCTTGAATACCTCGCCTGTTCTATCGCCGGGCCGGCTCAAGATAAAGTCACGTTCCGGTGAGAGATTGCGTGACAACCCAATTGCACGACGGTTCATGCGTTGACGCTTCCTTCAAATATGCTCAAATGTGTCCAACAACAAAACACAGTGAGGGGTATATTCGATGCGTACGTACCTGATCATGGGCCTTTGCGCCGTGGTCCTTACCGGCTGTGGGGACGATGACAGTCGAACCGGGGAGATGGAGCCGGTCGTCCGTGGTCTCAAAAGCTGCCTCATCGATGATGCCGAACAGGCAACCATACGGCGCTATCCAAGTGTCCTGCAGCCCTCCTCGACAACAACATTGTCCTTCGAGGTGGCCGGGCGATTGCAGGCGGTCACGCTTGATGTCGGTCAGGCGGTCGCGGAGGGCGATGTCATTGCCGAGCTTGACCCCAGAAGCCTGCAGATTCAGGTCGACAATGCGGCCGCGGCGGTACGCCAGGCAGAGGTCGCCACACGCAATGCAGAAGAGGATTTCAAGCGCAAATCACAACTCCTCGAAGAAGGCGTGGTGACGAAAGCACAGGCCGACCAGTCGGAGACGGCCCTCGAAACCAACCGGGCACAGGAAATACAGGCCCGCAAACAACTTGAAAATGCCGAGGACGACCTCAAACGGGCGGTTCTGCGTGCGCCCTTCGACGGCATTGTCAGCAAGGTCGATGTGGAGTCCTTTGCCAATGTGACCGCCGGCAGTCCGGTGGCAACGATCTATGCCGACAAGAGTTTTGAATCGTCCTTTACCGTCAGTTTCGATGTGGTCAATCAGATCGCCGTCGGAAAGACGGCGACCGTGCGACTGGCAGACGATCCCGCTGTGGTTCTGGCGGCGCATGTCAGTGAACTGGGATCGCGCGCCGACACCGTGTCGTCCTTTCCGGTGGTTGTGACCCTGGACGACACAAACCCTGTCCTCAAGGCCGGCATGGCCGTGGAAATCGCCCTTGAGTTTCCGGTTCCCAAAGGCATCGGCTACACGGTTCCGCTTACCGTTCTGCCGATGGAAGGCCGGCTGGATGTGCCCGACGACCCATCCGCACCGGGCACCGTCGATGTTTTTGTCTTCGATGAGGCCACGAGCACCGTGAAATCGCGGCCGGTGAGCATCGGCGGATTGCGGGAGAACAAGCTGATCGTGATCGAAGGCCTGGAGCCGGGTGAGCAGGTCGCCTGCGCCGGCGTTGCGTTTTTGCGCGACGGGATGGAAGTCAAGCTTCTTCCGGATTCCGAGTAGGGGGCCCGGTTATGGATTTTCTGACACGATTCGGACTGACCAAGTCCCGGCTGACGCTTCTGGTCATGGTCGGCCTGATCGTCCAGGGACTGCTCGTCTATGGTAGCATGCCAAAGCGGGAAAACCCGGCCATCACCATTCGCAGCGCGCTGATCAGCGCACAGTTTCCCGGCATGTCGCCGGAACGGATGGAAGATCTGATCGTCAAGCCGATCGAACGCAAGGCGCGGGAAATCGGTGAGATCGAGGATATCAATTCGCTGATATCGACCGGCAGCACCGTTGTCACCGTGACGGTTTACGATCATGTCAGCAAGGCCGATCTGGACAGCGTCTTTACCGATATCCGCAACAAGATGGAGGATCTGCAACCGAGCCTTCCCGAAGGCACCGAGGGTCCTTTCGTGAACACCGACTATGGCGACGTTGCCATCGCCACGATTGCTGTGACCGGCGATGGATTTACCGATGAGGAACTGCGCCAGTCGGCGGACGATTTGCGCGAATATCTCTATACCGTCGATGGTGTCTCGAAAGTCACGCTGTTCGGGGTTCAGGAAGAGCGGATCTGGCTGGAAATCGATACCAGAAAGCTGGCGGCGGTCGGCGTGCAGCTCAATCAGGTCCTGCAGGATCTGCAGGCGCAGAACGTCATTTTGCCGGCCGGGCAGATCGATGCCGACGGGGTCAGTCTCATATTGGAGGCCAATGGCGATCTGCAGTCCGTGGAAGCGATCGGCAATGTGCTGACCAAGGTCCAGGGCCTGTCGGGTTTCGTGCGGTTGAACGATCTGATGAATGTGCGCCGGGGCTATCAGGACCCGGTCGACAAGCCTGTCTATTTCAACGGTCAACCGGCCGTGATTGTCGGCGTTGAAATGACCGACAGCGAGGATATCCAGAAAATCGGCGCGGCCCTGGAAGAGGGCGTCGCGGCCCATGAGCTCACGCAGCCCATCGGCATTCAGTTCCAGTTTTCGACGTTTCAGGAGACCAATGTCACCACGTCGATCAATTCGGCGCTGATGAATGTCCTCCAGACCTTTGTCGTGGTGCTCGCGGTCATGATGCTGTTCCTCGGGTTTCGGGCGGCGCTCATTATCGCCTGCATCGTGCCGTTTACGGTGACTTTTGCGCTGATCGGCATGAATTTCATGTCCATCGATCTGCAGCAGATATCGATCGCTGCGGTGATCATCTCGCTTGGACTGCTGGTCGATAACGGGCTTGTGGTTGTCGAGGATATCCAGGGCCGCATTGCCAAGGGCATCGATCCGCAGGAATCGGCATTGGCAGCCGGGCGGCAGTTTTTCATTCCGCTGGCGGTTGCTTCGGTCACCACGGTATCGGCCTTTATCCCGATGCTGATTCTCGATGGCGTGGAGGGGGAGTTTGCCTTTTCGCTCGGCGCCGTGGTTGGCATCATGCTGGCCGGGTCCTGGCTGACGGCGATGTATATTCTGCCGCCCCTTTGCGTCTGGTTTGCCAGGAAAAAAGTCGAGAAGAAAGATGGCCAGCCGAACCGGATCGTTCGCGCCTATGGCGGTGTTATCGGGCGCACGCTTTCCTTCGGGCCGCTGATCATTCTTGTCGCCTATGCGGCTGTTGGCCTGTCGGTCACACAGTTTTCAAACGTGAAATCGGAAATGTTTCCCCTGGCGGAACGGGCCGAATTCATGATCTATCTGGACATGCCGAAGGGCACGGCGATCTCGGCCACACAGGCAGAGGCGCTGGCGGTGGAGCGCTGGCTGCGGGACAGCAGCCAAAATCCGGAGGTCGTCAACACCACCGTGTTTGTCGGCGATGGCGGACCGCGCTTCTATCTGGCGCTGAATCCGGCTGACACCAATCCGGCAAGCGCCTTTATTCTGATCAATACGACGGATTTCGAAAGCGCCGTCACGGCGGCAAACCGGGCTCAAGACTATCTGGTCGCCAACCATCCGGCGGCGCGTTTCAAGGTCAAGCGCCTGTCCATGGGCGGGGGTGAGTCGGGGATCGTCGAGATCAAGCTTTCCGGCTCGGATGCGGAAAAACTGCTCTATCTCGCCGACGAGGTGGAACAGGCTTTCGATGATGTAGCCGGTATCTCGCAAAACGAAAATGACTGGGGCAACAAGACCCTCAAAATCGTCATCGATGTCGATCAAAGCAAAGCGCGGGAACTTGGTGTATCGTCGCGCGAGATTTCCGATCTGATGGATACGTTCTATTCGGGAACGGCCTATTCGACCTTCCGCGACGGCGATCAATCCATTCCGATTGTCGTGCGGGCTGAAAAGGGTTTCCGCAGCAGCCTTGAGGATCTTGCCAGCCTGGCCGTGCCGACGGACGGACCCCTTATTTCGCTGGATCAGGTCGCCACATTCGATCCGAAGCTGGAATTCTCGCAGATCCGGCGGGAAAACCAGGTGCGGCAGATCAAGATTTCCGGCAAGAGCGATGCGCTGGCGGCCAACCAGGTCCTGGCGCAAATCCGGCCGACACTCGATTCGCTCGATCTGGGCGGCGGATATACGCTGACGATCGGCGGCGAGACGGAAAACAGTTCCGAGGTCAATGCCCTGCTGGCGGGCGGTATGCCGCTGGCGCTGATGGTTATGCTGGCGGCGCTAATGTTCCAGTTCAACTCGGTGCGCCGCGTCCTGCTAACCTTCATGACCGTGCCGCTGATCATTATTGGCGCGCCGATCGCCCTGCTGATCACCAGCCAGCCCTTGTCGTTCTTTGCGATACTGGGCATGATTTCGCTGGCCGGCATCATCATCAACAACGCCATCGTGCTGATCGATCAGATCGACATTGAGCGGCAGACGGCCGATCTGCGTGCGGCGGTCATCGAAGCATCGAAAAAACGCATGACACCGATCATGTTGACTTCATTGACAACCATTTTCGGCCTGATGCCGATGGCGATCAATGGCGGCGCCCTGTTTGAACCGATGGCGACCCTGATGATCGGCGGATTGGCGGTGTCGTCGCTTCTGAGCCTGTTCTTTGTGCCGAGCACCTACTATCTGCTGTTCGGCGGATTGTGGGGTAGGAAGCCCAGCGCCAAGCACGATGACGGCGCAGCGGCGCAGGCCACTACAGCCTAAAGCGAACCTGGCTTCAGGACCGAATTGACGATGAACCGTTGAAACTCCGCGACGAACCTCTCGCCGGTTGTGGTGAGTGGCGGGTCGGGCTGTGTCGCAAAAGCAAAACGGTGCGTCAGGCGTTCTCTCAATGGGCGGGCAATCAGGCCGAGATGCAGATAATCCTTGGCCATCAATTCGTTGACCAGCGTCAGGCCGAACCCTTGCGCCACCAGCCCACAGGCGGAGGCAACAGAGTGCGCCTCAACCCGGACGACCGGACGAAGTCCCGCGCGTGACAGGGCCTCGGCCATCTCGCGGCGTGGTGTGCGGTGGCGCCCCAGAAGAACCATCGGCTCGCCTCGCAAATCGTTGAGCGCCAATTCGTCACGTGCCGCCAGCCGGTGGTCCTTCGGCATGACGCAGACGGTCGGCACCTCGGCCAGGGGAATGATGTGCAGGCCGTCCTGCTGCATCGGCAGGCGCACGAAGCCGATCTCGGCCCGATCGTCGCGTATCATGCGCTCGATTGCATCATAGGGGCCGGTGTGCAGCTCGATCCTTGTGTGTTCGTTGCTGGCCAGAAACCGAGCCAGCATCCGCGGTACGATGTCCACCGTCATGCTGCCGGGAAAGGCCACCCGCAAGAGCATTTCCGGCGACTGGCCGGCCCCAAGGTCTTGCGCCGTGCTGTCCAGCCACAGGGCGCGCTCGACCATAACGCGAATATGCGGCTCCAGGAAGCGCGCCTCGCGCGTCGGCACCAGCCGGGTCTTGTCGCGGACGAACAGCTGAAGTTTCAGCGCCTGTTCAAGCTGGGTGATCCGCCGGCTGATGGCGGATTGCGACAGGTCGAGCCTCTGTGCAGCCGCGCGGGTTGTGCCATCGTCGAGCACGGCCAGAAAGGCCTCCATCTGGGTGAGTGTCATATCGGATATGATGCATAAAACGCATCAAATGCCAACATCCAAGCATATTATTGCAAAGATCTGACGGCCCTCCATAATGGCGCTTCCAACCGGGGAGTTCGATGACAGCCTTCCTTATCCGTCGCACGTTGCAGGCTATTTTGGTGCTGTTCCTCACGGCGCTGATCGTATTCCTCGGAGTCTACGCAATTGGTGATCCGCTCGAAATTCTGTTGCCCGGCGATGCAACGCAGGCAGAGCGGTCGCAGGTTGCGGCGTCGCTGGGTCTCGACAAGCCGCTTCCGGTCCAGTTTCTGCGTTTTCTCGGCGACATCCTCACCGGAGACTTCGGTCGCTCCTTTGTCTACAATCGCCCAACGATCGATGTCATTTTCGAACGGTTTCCTGCCACGCTGGAATTGGTGATGACGGCGTTGATCCTTTCGCTTGTGATCGGCATTCCGTTGGGTCTATGGGCCGGGATACGCCCACGCACCGCCACAGACGAAGCGATCATGACGGGCTCGATCCTGGGTTTTTCGCTGCCGAATTTCTGGCAGGGCATGATGCTCATCATGATCTTCTCGGTGTGGCTCGGCTGGTTGCCGTCCACCGGCCGTGGCGATACCGGAACCGTTCTCGGCGTTCGCACGAGTTATGCTACCTGGGACGGCTTCACGCATTTGATCCTTCCGGCGATCAATCTGGCGCTGGCTCAGATCGCCCTGGTCATCCGGCTGACCCGGACGGGTGTGCAGGAGACCATGCCGCTTGATTTCGTTCGTTTCGCGCGGGCGCGGGGTCTGCGTGAACGCCGCATTCTGCTGGTTCACGTCATGAAGAATATCCTCATCCCGATCATCACCGTACTGGGGATCGAGTTCGGCTCGCTGATCGCATTTGCCGTCGTGACCGAGACGATTTTCGCCTGGCCCGGCATCGGCAAGCTGATCATCGATTCGATCAATGCGCTCGACCGGCCCGTGGTGGTCACATACATCCTGTTTATCGTGACGATGTTCATCGTCATCAATCTGATCGTCGATCTTCTGTATTCACTGATCGATCCGCGCGTCAGGATGCGTGACGCATGAGTGCGGTGGGTATGTTACGGGGCGAGGGCACGCTTGCCCGGTCGCTCAGGGGCATTGCGGCCAGCTCCAAGGCCACCGTCGCCGGGGTCGTCTGCGTGATCCTGGTTCTTGCCGCCATTTCTGCGCCAGCGATCGCTCCGCAAAACCCATATGATCTGACAGAGATCGATTTTTTCGATTCCCGCCTGCCGCCAATGAGCGAAAGTCGCGATGGACGAACCTACCTGCTCGGCACTGACACACAGGGCCGCGACATGTTTTCGGCCATGCTTTACGGCTTGCGCACCAGTCTTTCCGTCGGCGTGACGGCGGGTCTCCTGGCGCTGGCAGCCGGCACCACGCTGGGTCTTCTGGCAGCTTATCTTGGTGGGCGCTGGGATGCTGTCATCATGCGCTTCGTGGATCTGATGCTGGGTTTTCCGACGATCCTGGTGGCGTTGATGATCCTTGTGATCTTCGGCCAGGGCACATGGAAGGTAATCCTGGCGCTGGTCTTCGTGCAATGGGCTTATTTTGCCCGAGCGGTGCGGGGCACGGCACTGGTTGAGACAAAGAAAGACTATGTCGAGGCAGCGCGCTGCCTGGGTCTGCCGACCTCGCGCATTCTGTTCAATCATATCTTGCCGAACTGCCTGCCGCCGCTCATCGTCATCGGTACGATCCAGGTGGCGTCCGCGATCGCCGCCGAGGCAACCCTTTCCTTTCTCGGCATCGGCCTGCCGATCACCGAACCGTCGCTGGGGCTGCTGATCGCCAACGGATACCAGGTGCTGCTGGCCGGACTATACTGGATGAGCATTTTTCCCGGCCTGCTGCTGCTGGTGCTGGTCTTTTCGATCAACATCGTCGGCGACCGCCTGCGCGAGGTTCTCAATCCGAGGCTGGCCGCATGAGCGCGCTCCTGCAGGTCGAGGGATTGAAGACCCATTTCCCGACGCCGAACGGCGTGGTGAAGGCGGTTGATGGGGTCGATATCGCGCTGAACAAGGGCGAGGTTCTTGGGCTGGTCGGCGAAAGCGGTTCGGGCAAGTCGATCACCGGGTTTTCCATCATGGGCCTGCTGGAACCTCCCGGACGCATCGTCGAAGGTGCGATCCGCTTCAAGGGCGAGGACCTGACGCAAGCCTCCCCTGAACGCCTGCGCCAGCTTCGCGGTAACCGGATCGCCATGATTTTTCAGGACCCCATGATGACCCTCAATCCGGTGCTTTCGATTGCCACACAGATGGTTGAGACGGTGCAGGCGCATCGCGACACCTCGCGCCGGGTGGCGCGTGCGCAAGCGCGTGATGCGCTCGCGCGGGTCGGTATCCCCGCGCCGGACGAACGACTCGATGCCTACCCGCATGAATTTTCCGGCGGCATGCGTCAGCGGGTCGCCATCGCCATTGCCCTTCTGCACGAGCCTGACCTGATCATCGCCGATGAGCCCACAACGGCACTGGACGTCACTATCCAGTCGCAGATCCTCGCCCAGGTGCAAAGGCTGTGCACCGAGACCCAAATGGGGCTGATCTGGATCACGCATGATCTGGGTGTGGTCGCAGGCTTGGCTGATGAAATCGCGGTGATGTATGCCGGCCGAATTGTTGAACACGGACCCACGGATCCGTTGCTCGATGACCCGCGTCACCCCTACACGCAGGGGCTGATCGGCTCCATTCCGGCAGCCAATCGCCGGGGTGCAGAACTGGACCAGATACCGGGCAGTGCACCGCGGCCGCTCAATCGGCCGGACGGCTGCTCCTTCCGTCCCCGCTGTGCCCGCGCCAGTGATGCCTGCGGACGCGAGCCGGGTGAGACCAGCGAAGGCGGGCGGGGTTGGCGCTGCGTGCATCCTCTTGGAATCGGGGTGCCGACATGAGCGCGCCTCTGATTCGTGCCGTCGACGTGTCGAAACGCTTCGCTCGTACACCCGATCTGGCGGAGCGGACGGCCATTGCGATGGGTGCCATGAAACCTCCCGCCACTGTGCATGCGCTGGATGGCGTCAACCTAACCGTCGCCAAAGGGGAGGTTGTGGGCCTGGCTGGCGAGTCGGGTTGCGGCAAGTCCACGCTCGGCCGGGTTCTCGCGGGACTCATGCCGCCCTCGGATGGCCGGGTGGAGTGGATGGGAAAGAGCATCACGCAATTGTCGCAGGCCGAGACCCGCAGAATGCGGCTGGCCACGCAAATCATCTTCCAGGACCCGATGTCGTCTCTGAACCCGCGCCTGCGCGTCCAGGACATCATCGGTGAGGCGCCCGTGTTCCATGGGCTCGTCAAACGCCGCCACTTGCGCGACAGGGTTGCCGAACTGCTGCAGCTCGTCGGTCTCGATCCGGACCATGCATCCCGTTACCCGCACCAGTTTTCGGGCGGCCAGCGCCAGCGGATCGGTATCGCACGTGCATTGGCGGTCAACCCCGACCTGCTGATTTGTGACGAAAGCATTGCTGCGCTGGACGTGTCCATTCAGGCGCAGATGCTGAACCTTTTCATGCGGCTAAGGCGCGAACTGGACCTGACGATTGTGTTCATCAGCCATGATCTTTCCGTCATCCGGCATATCAGCGATCGGGTCGTGGTGATGTATCTGGGCCGGGTGGTTGAGCAGGCGGAGACCGAGATATTGTTTGGCGCCCCCGCCCACCCCTACACACGCGCGCTGCTGGACGAGGTGGCGCATATCGACCGCCGCAGGCGCCGCTTCGCGCCGGTCGAGGGTGAAATCCCGTCACCTGTCGCGCCGCCGCCCGGCTGTCATTTCAACCCCCGTTGCCGCCGCGCCCAGCCGCGCTGCGCCGCCGAGGTGCCCGCCCTTCGTGAGATTGCGGCCGGCCGCCGCGCCGCCTGCCATTTCGCAGAAGATCAATTGAAAGAAACCGTACCAGAACAGGGAGAAGAACCATGCGTTTCAACAAGCTAGCCACCATCGGGGCGATCCTTGCCTCAACCGCGATACCGGCGTTTGCCGCCGATCTGACCATCGGGCGCTCGAATGAACCGTCCTCCATCGACCCGCAGTTTTCGCGCACCGGCAACAACCAGATGACGGCGGAACTGATCTTCGGCCGGCTGGTCGAGTTCGGCCCCAATCTCGAACTCAGCCCCGGCCTGGCGGAAAGCTGGGAAGCGCTAGACGACACCACATGGCAGATCAATCTGCGCGAAGGCGTGACCTTCCATGACGGCTCGGCCCTGACGGCGGACGATATCATCTTCTCGCTGGAACGCACGGACGAGGTGCCCAACAGCCCGGCCCCTTTCTCGGATATGGTGTCGAACATCGCCGCGATGGAGAAGGTGGATAACCTGACGGTCAAGATTACCACGAACACGCCCGCGCCGCGGCTGATTGAGGATATCGGACGCGTGTTCATCGTGTCCAAGGTTGCAACGGAAGGAGCCGCAAGCGAGGATTTCAATTCGGGCCAGGCTACCATCGGCACGGGACCCTACAAATTCGAAAGCTGGACACCCGGCGAGGTGCTCGAAATTCAGGCCTATGACGGGTATTGGGGCGAAAAACCCGCCTTTGCCGATGTGGATGTGAAGTTCATCACCAATGACGCCGCCCGTGTTGCGGCTCTTCTTTCCGGAGAGGTCGATCTGATCGACGCGGTTCCGCCGACCGACGTGCCGCGTCTGGAAAGCACGGACGGGATCGAGGTTGTTTCGGCCGCTTCGGGCCGCGTCGTTTATCTCGGACTGTCGATGCGTTTCGACGAGGCGCCCGAGGTGACGGATGCGCAGGGCAATCCGCTCGGGGCAAATCCGTTCAAGGATCCACGGGTGCGCAAGGCCGTCTCTCACATGATCGACCGCGCTTTGCTGGTGGATCGCATTCTGGGCGGATCGGGTGTGCCGGCTGGACAACTTGTGCCCGACACTCTGGGCGGTTTTGCGCAGGGGCTTGAACCCGACGCCTACGATCCCGACAAAGCCAAGGCCCTGCTGGCCGAGGCGGGTTACCCTGACGGCTTCGGTATCACGGTCTATTCCTCAAACAACCGGCTGCCCGGTGACGCTGAGGTGGGACAGGCCCTCGGGCAGATGCTGGCGCGAGGTGGGCTGACCGTGAATGGTGTCCAGACCCTGCCTTACAATGTCTATTCAAAGGCGGCGTCCGCTGGCGATTATTCGGTGTTCGTCTTCTCGCTCGGCTCATCCACCCCGAGCTCTGCGCCGAACCTGATGGGCCTGATCCACAGCTACGACAAAGAAAACGGCAAGGGCCCGTTCAACCGTGTGCGCTATTCAAACCCCGACTTCGATGCCGCCCTGGAACAAGCGATGCAGGAGTTCGACACCGACAAGCGCAACGAGATGCTGGCCGAGGCAACCCGCATGGCCTTTGCGGAGACCCCCATCGTACCGCTTTACTGGCAGAAGGTGCACTGGGCGATGAAGGACAGCCTGAACTACGATGGCGGGCTGTCGGAGGCAACGGTGGCCCAGGAGGTTACGAGAGCCGAATGACACCGCCTGATGAAAGCCGGTCCCCCGCTGTGCCGGGGGACGACGCCACCGTGATGCGGGACATCATGGTGCCGATGCGCGATGGCGCCCACCTTGCGACCGATATCTACCTGCCGGCAGGCGAGGGACCCTGGCCGGTCATCCTTGAACGTACACCCTATGACAAGGCAGGCGCGTCGCGATCGGAAATATCGTTGGTCCAGTCCGAGCCCCTTGACCGGCCCGAGATTGCCGCGCATTTCCTGGCCGACGGCTTTGCTGTGGTCTGGCAGGATTGCCGGGGGCGTCATGGTTCGCAGGGCACGTTCACCAAATATGTCAATGAAGGGGAGGACGGCGCCGATACGAGCGCGTGGCTCAGGGCGCAGAACTGGTGCGACGGCCGCATCGCGACCATGGGCCTGTCTTATGGCGCCCATACCCAGATGGCTCTGGCCTGCCACGGACCCGAAGGACTGGTGACGATGATCCTCGATTCGGGCGGATTTTCGAACGCGTTTACCTGCGGTATCCGCCAGGGCGGCGCCTTCGAACTGAAACAGGCGACCTGGGCCTATAACCGTGCCGCCGAGAGGCCGCGTACAGTGACCGACACGGCCACCCGAAGGGCCGTCGCCGCCGAGCCGCTGGACCACTGGTTCTCGCAGATGCCCTGGTCGGAAGGACGTTCGCCCGTGCGATGGGATCCAGATTACGAGGCCTATCTGCTGGATCAGTGGCGCGCCGACCGTTTCGACGAGGGCTGGAAGAAAATCGGACTGTGGGCCGCAGGTCACTATGATGCGATCCCCGACATGCCGGTTCTGCTGATGTCGAGTTGGTATGACGCCTATGTTCACACGACGCTGGAAAACTATGCCGGGTTGAAGACGCGCATGAGCGTTGCGCCGCGCCTCATCATGGGGCCGTGGACCCATGGCGACCGGACGCAGCGCGTCTTCGGCGACGTCGATTTCGGCGAAGCCGCACCGTTCGACAACAATGTGGCACCGGACTGGCTGACAGCGCGGCGCGGCTGGATGCGATCCGTGGTGAAAGAAGGCAAAGTGCCCGAGGGGCCGCAGGTGCAGATTTTCGTCATGGGGGGTGGCAGCGGACACCGCACGAAAGCCGGCCATCTCGATCATGGGGGCCACTGGGTTGCAAGTGCCGACTGGCCGTTGCCCGAGGCTGTTCCGCTGCAGTTCCATCTGACGTCTGACATGCGGTTGGCAGACGCACCGCAGCCGCAGCGGGCGCAAATGTCCTTTCACTTCGACCCCGATGATCCCGTGCCGACAATCGGCGGCGCGCTGACATCGGGCGAGCCGATCTTTTCGGGCGGCGCCTTCGATCAGGTCGAAGATGCGGCGTTTTTCGGTTGCAGCCATCCGGGCCTGCCGCTGTCGGCGCGCCGCGACGTGCTGTCTTTCGAGACGCCGCCGCTCGACCGTGATCTGACCATTGCAGGTCCGGTCTCGGTCCGCCTGTGGGTCTCGACCGACGGACCGGATACGGATTTCACCGCCAAACTGGTCGACGTCCATCCGCCGTCCCCCGACTATCCGCGCGGCTATGCGATGATCCTGAGCGACAGTATCTTCCGGCTGCGCTACCGCGACGGTTATGACGCGCCCCGGCCCTACGACCCGCAGCAGGGTCCCGTTGAAATCGAGATCACCCCCTTTGCCACCGCCAATTGCTTCAAGGCGGGCCACCGGCTGAGGCTCGATATCTCATCATCGAATTTTCCCAAATTCGACGTCAATCCCAACACGGGAGAGGCTCCCGGCTCGGCGCGGGTTCGCCGAAAAGCGGTCAATACGGTTTTCCTCGGCGGCCCACATGCCTCAAGACTAGTCCTGCAGCACCTGCCCTAGGGTCTGCATTGGGGCGGCTTGCTCTTCCGCAGAGCCGCACGAACGGGTCACACGGGCGATCCCACCGTGCCGATGGCGGCCGGCCGGGCTCGCTTTCGGACGGCCATCGGGCTCTGGCCGAAATGACGGCTGAAGGCGCGGCTCAAGGCTTCGGCGCTGCCATAGCCGAGGCGTTGCGCGACGCTCTGGATGCGCTGGCCGGCGGCAATGTCCTGGCGGGCCAGGGTCATGCGCCAGCGGCGTAGATAGGTTTGCGGCGTCTCGCCAATTCTTGCAACGAAAAGGTCGGAAAACCGGCTGAGCGACATGCCGGCAACGTCCGCCAGTTCGGTATTGCGCCATTCGCGACCCGGGGCCTCGTGCATGGCCACGAGTGCGCGGCTGAGCTTTCGGTCGGCAAGGCCCGCCAGCAGGCCGGGCGTGGTTGCACCCAGCTCGATCTGGCGGCGCAGCAGACGAATGATCAGCACTTCGCACAGCCGGTTGACGGCCGATGTCGAACCGCATCTCGCATCGGCGGCCTCGGTCACGAGCATCCGCAGCAACAGGGCGAGGGGTTCATCGGTGCCGGCGCTTATGGTCAGTCTTTGCGGCAGGGCGGCCATCAGCGGATTGGCGTCGCCGCCCCAGTTCGCGCTGGCTTCGAACAGGCGCTGGCGGGCCGGAACGGCACTTTGGGCAATTTGATGCCGCGGCCAGTATTCCAGACCGTCGGGCCGGTTTTTCGACCGGTCGCCGGTTACGATGAGATTGCCGGCGCCTTGTTCTGAAATCGCGACATCCATCTGGAAGTGCTGTATCAGCGCGGAAAGGCGGTCGAATCTGCTCATGGCGGTCCGTTGAGATATTTGGGTGTTTCGATCAGGTTTTTCGGATTAACCAGATCATACCATCTGCTATTCTTTGCGCAACGCCCAAGCAGCAAAGGACAAATTGATGTTGATGCCACGCCAGAAAACACCCGGTCTCACGGTTCCCACCCTCGGTGGGGAGGCCTTCGATCTCGCCACGGAAGCGTCCGAGCGGGGCGTTGTCATCTGTTTTTACCGGGGCCTGCACTGCCCCATCTGCGCCAATTATCTGAAAGAACTTGAGAAGCTGACACCGGCCTTTGCGGAGCGCGGCGTGACGACCCTTGCGCTGAGCACCGACGGACAGGAGCGGACACAGGCGATGGCCGACAAGATCGAGGCTGAACATTTGCGTTTCGGTTTCGACCTCAGCCTTGAGAAGGCCAGGGAGTGGGGCCTCTACATCTCGACGTCGCGCGGCAAGACTTCCATCGGCATCGAGGAGCCGGCGCTCTTTTCCGAGCCTGGACTGTTCATGGTCACGCCGCAGCAGACGCTCTATTACGGGTCGGTCCAGACCATGCCCTTTGTTCGGCCGCATTTTTCCGAACTGGTCGGCGCGCTGGATTTCGCCATCAAGAACGACTATCCGGCCCGCGGCGAATATGCCGGCGCGGTGTAGGGTTGGAAACTATAAACGGTGCCGGCCTTTGATTTTGTCGAAGCCTTCAGGTTTACCGATTTCGTCAAATCCTGAATTGATCCAAGGCAATAGGTGACCGCTCCTCCTTCCTGTTTGCGTTGGTTGAGAATGGGTAAGTTCTGCTCAGCGGTTGATGCGGCCATGCGCAATCAGCGCGAATAGGGTCCGCCAGTGATCCGAAGCCGCTATGCGCTGCCATTGTTATCAATGGTGCTAAGCGGACGGAGCTGCCTCTGGATGCGGCTCCATCAATGTCCGCTTTCTTTGTGTGGCAGTGTCTTCGATGCTGTTTCCAACTCGACGCTCAAACTTGCGGCCAAGTAAAAAAAACCGTCGTCGCACCGTCTCGGCGTAGGGATTGGCCGTCTCGATCGCTTCAAATACTTCTGGCGCATCGTGCTGAACCATGGAAATCGCCTCAGATAGCAAGTCAAAGCTCTTCGTTGTCATGCGCGTCGGCAGCGGTCCCATTCTCAGTAGCACTTTGGCGATGAGGTGCGTGAGCCCTTGGACAATTGCTGCTTCTTGGTCGTGATCTTCGGGTGTTGTCATGATGACGGTTAGACCCAGAGCCTTGCGTAAAAACGCAGCCAATCTCGCATGTCGTCTTCCCTGAATCGGGCAGACTGCAATTTTTAGACCTTCAACAACTGTCGTGGCACTCTGAGGACCGAACAAGGGGTGAGTCGCTACGATATCTACATGGTTCGGTAGCAGTCGCCGCATGATTTCCGAGGGGACTACTTTGACTGAGCCAACATCGACAATCAGAGCGCCAGGCTTACAAGCAACCGCGATCTCGCTGACAACCTGCTCAAATGAGGACACTGGTGCCGCAATGAGGATCACATCAGCCTGCGATACTGAGTGCAATGATGACAGACGAACTCCAAGTTGCTTTGCGACCCTGGCAACGTCAAGAGATGGATCGTAGGCAGTTATTTCGAAATGCTGGCCAAGATGAAGTGCTGCAAGTTGTCCGAATGCACCAAACCCCACGATGCCTAGCGACGTGTTTTGACTTCTGCTGTTGTTGTCCATTTCTCGACCTTTGAATTTGCCGCCCGGCACAAGGTCGATTTTATGTTGACCGCTGACAGGGGCAGCGGAAAACCAATGACAAATTACCCGCAGCTATGGAAGCTGAGGATAATAGTCCTGCGATGCGAAGAACGATTTCACCATGACTTCAGCAATAAGTCACCCAAGAGAGCAAAGTCAAATATATTGCGGCCTAGCGGCCATTGGCTGTGGCGCAGCGATGATTTCAGGCGGCTGGTCCGTTGACCGTCTTTCTCTTATCCGGCTCCATTGATCCGAACCGCGACCGCACATCTTCCGAGTACTTTCGGCTAACCGGAACTTTCGATCCATCTGTTACGTTGAGCCACAGCCGGCCTTTGTCGCGGTGGAGGCCTTCAGCAGCAGCAAATGCCACCCAGTGACTTCGATGCACCTGCATACCAAGCTGGTCCGGCAGTTCGGCGACGATGTCGTTGAAACGGTAAAGCACCATTCGGTTTTCCAGATCGCTGACCAGACGGACATAATGCTCCTGCGCCTCGATGCGCAGGAGAGTACCGTTGAGCGGATGGTCGAGGTGCCGCAAATATCCCGTTTCCGTCGATTGGTTCGATGGCTTCGCCGGATCCTGTTCTGGTGACCCGTCATGCGCGTCGTCATCTGCAGGAAAAACTGTCTGCGCGGGATCATGGTTCCGGGTCAGTCTGGACTGGTTGAAGGCTCCAAAAATCTTTGGGGCGGTCAGGATCAAGCACAATGCAAGGTGATTGTCGGACAGGTACATGATTTCCCGAAAAAAGGATCCAACTCTGTTGTCGGCCACGGATTGTCCAGCCGATGCCGCAACTTGTGCGTTGTCGAATGAGACTGACCCGTCAAGCTCCGGCAGTCCCAGGATGAGATCCATGGCGGTGATCGACAACGCAAACGGCACGAGACTCACCATCGCCGCCAGGAAGGCGGTCAGAAGTGTTCTTGACGTGAGGCCGGGGAGGCGGCCGATCAGCTCGGCGAAGGCGACGAAAAGGCCAGCCTCGATCATGATACGGACGGTCCAATAGCCGTAAAGGCCGGCAAGAGACCAACCTTCGGGCCGTTGAATCTGAGTGGAGGCCAGCAGCCACGCAACGGCCAGTGCGAGAAACGAAGTCTGAGCGGTGTAGGTTCGGATCATCACAAAGGTTCAAAATCGCGGGAAGGGTCAAATGGCTGGTTATTCAAGAAGCATGAAATTCATCTATCCTAACCCATTCAATAATATGGGACAAATTGTATTCACCGGCTGTCCGAGAAGTCGAGAAGAATATCTCGCCTGAAGAATGTGCACCTTTTCTTTCGTCGGTTCTGCGCCATGTTACGACTGTGAAATGGGCCGTAAGTTCTCGCCTGGACATGTTTTTCCAGTGCGGGACAACGGCTTGTGGACATTGGTTTTTCGAAACTTTCTGGAGGTTGAACATGAGTATCAAGGTGGAACTGACACGCCGGGCCGCGCTTCTGGGTGCCGGCGCTGCTGTCGCGGGGGCTGGTCTTGCCTCCTCAAAAGTCGCATTCGCGGCCGCCGAAAAGCAGGGGCCAATGATCGCACCCGTCGCCCGATACGCGGTCGGTGATTTCGAGGTCAGTACGCTTCTGGACGGTGCTGTCACCGTCGGTGAACCCCAAAATACCTTTGGAATGAACGTCGAACCAGACGCGTTCGTTGCGCATTCCGACGACAACTTCATACCGACCGATTCGTTCAAGGCCTATTTCACACCGACCCTCGTCAATACGGGCAACGAACTGATCCTGTTCGATACCGGTGTCGGCGAAGGTGGCCGGCCATCTCGCGGCAACATGCGAGCGGCGCTCGGCAATGCAGGATACACGCCTGAACAGGTCGATGTCGTCGTCATCACGCACATGCATCCCGACCATATCGGTGGTCTGATGGAAGGCGGGGCTCCCGCATTCGCCAATGCACGCTACGTGACTGCTCAAAAGGAATATGACTTCTGGGCGGCCATGGACCCGGAAGCCAATGGCGTTACGAAACTGATGGCCAAAAACGTCAAACCGCTTGCGGACAAGATGACGTTTCTGGACGATGGTGGTTCGGTCGCATCAGGCGTCACCGCCATGAACGCGCATGGTCATACGCCGGGTCACACCATATACATGCTCGACAGCGGCGGAAAACAGCTTCTGTTGACGGCGGACACGGCCAATCATTATGTCTGGTCGCTCGCACGCCCCGAATGGGAGGTCCGTTTCGACATGGACAAGGAAGCGGCCGCCGCAACACGCCGGTCCGTGCTGGGCATGCTGGCCGCGGACAAGATTCCGTTTGTTGGATATCACATGCCGTTTCCGGCTGTCGGTTACGTCGCAGTGGATGGCGACGGATACCGTTATGTCCCGGCGTCTTACCAGATGCATCTCTAAGAACACATTTCCGACGGAAGGCCGGCTATACCGGCCTTTCGCATTTCGGTCGTTGAATCGACTCTCTAACTTGTCGTGAGCCAGGTCGCTTGGCATCACGGTCTTTGACTGGTCTGTTCGCCGGCGGTTGCCAAACCCCCAAAATTGCGCTGGAATTGGCGCCGGGGGAATGGACATGCCGCGTCGGTTGGCTGTTATCAGTCGTGTCATTGCAGGATTATCAACCGGGCTGGCTGTGATCGTGCTTTCCGGCTGTACCGTCACCGGTACGAAAATCGACAAGCGGACCTATTCCGTTTACGGGGAGACGCGTGCCGAGCTGAGGCGGGATATTCGCCGCCGGGGGCCGAAGGGCGGCAGTGCCTTTGGCCTTGCCGTGATTACCTTCTATCCGGTCTACAAGGTTGCCGAAAGCAAGGGTGTCTGCCGGGTGACATCCGCCGAGGTCGGGGTGCATATCGTGCTGACCGAACCCAAATGGCGCGGTTCGAAACCGGCTGGTGGAAAGGTCGCCGGAACCTGGCGCCGCTTTTCCAGATATGTGCGCTACCATGAGGGCGTGCATGCAAAAATCGCCCGGGATTACGCTCGTCGAATGGAATCGACCCTGAAAAAGATGGCGTCATCACGCGGATGTGCCGATCTGCGGCGCAAGGCGCAGGACCGGATCAAGGCATTGAAACGCCGGCATCTGAGGGCACAGCAGGCCTTCGACGAACGGGAAAAGAACCGGATCAAGCGTCTGATTTGAACCTGAAACGGTCTGAGAAAGAAAGCACCACACCGGCCCCGCGGAGCCGGTGCGGTGTTTCTGAAAAAGACCGCTGTCAGGCGGCGAGGTCACGCAACACGGTCTGCAGGATGCCGCCATTGTTAACGTAATCGAGCTCATCGAGCGTGTCGATGCGGCAGATGATCGGCACGTCCTTGACCGTGCCATCCCCATAGGTGATTTTCGCCACCTTGGTTTCGCGCGGCTTGATATCCGCCAGGCCCTCGATGGTGACCCGCTCGTCGCCTTTCAGATCCAGGCTTTCCCAGCTTGTGCCCTCTTCGAGAACGAAGGGAACCACGCCCATGCCAACAAGGTTGGAGCGGTGGATGCGCTCGAAGGACTGGGCGATCACCGCCCGTACGCCGAGCAGATTGGTGCCCTTGGCCGCCCAGTCACGGGACGAGCCGTTGCCGTATTCGGTGCCGGCAAAGACCACCAGCGGCACGCCTTCCTGCTTGTAGAGCATGGCGGCATCATAGATCGACATCTCCTCCTTGGAGGGATAGTGGATCGTGTAGCCGCCTTCCTTGCCATTTGGCCCGAGCATGTGATTGCGGATGCGGATATTGCCGAAGGTGCCGCGCATCATCACCTCATGGTTGCCGCGCCGCGTACCGTACTGGTTGAAGTCGGTGACCGCGACATTGTGATCCATGAGATAGGACCCCGCCGGCGACTGGGCCTTGATGGATCCGGCCGGCGAAATGTGGTCGGTGGTGATCTTGTCGCCGAACAATCCGAGCACCCGGGCGCCGACAATGTCCTTGATGCCGCCGGGTGTCTTGCCCATGCCGGTGAAATAGGGCGGGTTCTGGACATAGGTCGAAGTGTCGTCCCAGGCGTATGTCTGTCCCGCCGGCGCCTGGACATTCTGCCAGTTCTCATCGCCCTTGAAGACATCGGCATATTTCGATGTGAACAGTTCACGGGTGACGTTCTTGGTGATGAATTCCTGGATTTCGTGCGTTGACGGCCAGATGTCCTTCAAGAAGACAGGATTGCCGTCCCAGTCTTCGCCGATCGGTTCGCTGGTCAGGTCCTTCCTGACCGTTCCGGCCAGCGCATAGGCGACGACCAGCGGCGGCGACGCCAGATAGTTGGCCTGGACGTCGGGTGATATGCGGCCCTCGAAATTGCGGTTGCCCGACAGAACGCCGGCGGCAATCAGCCCCTTGTCGTTGATGGTTTTGGAAACCGGCGCCGGCAGCGGCCCCGAATTGCCGATGCAGGTGGTGCAGCCGAAGCCGACCAGGTTGAAGCCGAGCTGATCGAGATCCTTCTGCAGGCCCGAGCGGGACAGATACTCCGCCACCACCTGCGAGCCGGGCGCCAGCGACGTCTTGACCCAGGGCTTGGTTTTCAAACCCTTTTCAAGGGCGTTGCGCGCCAGCAGGCCGGCGCCGATCAGCACAGACGGGTTGGATGTGTTGGTGCAGGAGGTAATGGCGGCAATGGCGACATCGCCGTGGCCCAGATCATATTCCTCGTCTTCGACCGGGTAGCGGGTCAGACCACCCGTTGTCTTGTTGTATTCTTCCGCCAGCGACTTGGTGAAGCCTGCCGGAATGCCTTCGAGCGGAATGCGGCCTTCGGGGCGCTTGGGCCCGGCCATCGACGGCACGACATCGCCCAGATCAAGCTCCAGCGTGTCGGTAAAGACCGGATCGGCCGAACCTTCCTCGCGCCACATGCCCTGGGCCTTGCTGTAGGCCTCGACCAGCGCGATGCGGTCCTCATCGCGGCCTGACGTGTTGAGATAATGCGTGGTCTCGCTGTCGACCGGGAAGAAGCCGCAGGTTGCGCCATATTCAGGCGCCATATTGCCGATGGTCGCCCGGTCGGCCAATGTCATATTGTTGAGGCCGGGGCCGAAAAACTCGACGAATTTGGCGACGACGCCCTTTTCGCGCAGCATCTGCACGACGGTCAGGACGATATCGGTCGCGGTGATGCCTTCCTTCGGCTTGCCGGTCAGGCGGAACCCGATAATCTCGGGCAGCAGCATGGAGATCGGCTGGCCGAGCATGGCGGCCTCCGCTTCGATGCCGCCAACGCCCCAGCCCAGAACCCCCAGACCGTTGATCATGGTGGTGTGGGAATCGGTGCCGACACAGGTGTCGGGATAGGCGACAGTTTCGCCGTTCTCTTCCCTGGTCCAGACGGTCTGGCCGAGATATTCCAGATTGACCTGATGGCAGATGCCGGTGCCGGGCGGCACGACGCGGAAGTTTTCAAAGGCCTGTTGGCCCCATTTCAAAAACCGGTAACGCTCGCCATTGCGCTCATATTCGAGTTCGACATTGCGGGCAAAGGCCTGCGGCGTGCCGAATTCGTCGACGATAACCGAATGGTCGATGACAAGGTCGACGGGCACCAGGGGGTTGATCTTCTGGGGATCGCCGCCGAGGGTCTTCATGGCATCGCGCATGGCCGCCAGATCGACGACCGCCGGAACCCCGGTGAAATCCTGCATCAGAACGCGGGCCGGGCGATAGGCAATTTCCTTGCCGGCCGTTCCCTTGTCGTTCAGCCAGTGCGCCACATTCTGGATATCGTCCTTGGTGACGGAACGGCCGTCTTCGTTGCGCAGAAGGTTTTCCAGCAATACCTTCATCGAAAAGGGCAGGGCCGAGATGCCGTCCAGACCGTTCTTTTCGGCCTCCGTCAGGCTGAAATAGGTGTATTCCGCATCGCCAACCTTCAGGGTGCTGCGGCAGTTAAAGCTGTCGAGTGATGTCGTCACAGGCGCTCTCATCTAAGTTGTTCACCGATACTACGGAGCGAACGCCTTTGGCGTGTTGGGAACACGATAAAGCCTGCGGGTGCGGCCATTTCCGCTGTCCGCCCGTGGATCGCCAATCCGTGGATTGACCGAAGACCATGTTCGGCGCAAATATGGGGTTCACGCCGACCGCTGGCGTGGTTGCAGGCCTTATAGATAATTTTCTAGAAGGGTTCTAGGGTCAGGTTGGTCGAATTCGTGGTTTTTTCGGAATGCGATCGGGTTCCGCCTCTGACCGGGCTCTCAGCCAATCCTTGAAAGGTCTCTTCATGCGGCTGGTCGCACAAAACATCACCGTCGCACGGGGCGCGGAGGTCTTCTTTACCGGGATTGGTTTTACCCTGAATGGAGGCGAGGCTCTCGTGGTTTCAGGGCCGAACGGTGTCGGCAAATCGACGCTTCTGCGTGTGCTGGCCGGGCTGCTGCCGGATCCGGACGGCAGGGTCGCAATGGAAGGGTATAATTGCGAGGCAACCCGGGAAGCCTGTCATTATCTCGGCCACCGCAACGGCATGAAACATGCGTTGAGCGTGGCGGAAAACCTGACCTTCTGGCAGAGTTTCATGCTCAGCGGAAATGAAGGGCGCGAGGCACCGCTCGGCCATGTCGGCGAAGCGACTGAAGCGGTCGGCCTTGCCGGACTCGAGCATCTTCCCTTCGGCTATCTCTCGGCCGGCCAGCAGCGGCGCATGGCGATGGCGCGCTTGCTGCTCGCTTACCGGCCGTTGTGGATTCTCGATGAACCGACAGCGGCGCTCGATACCGGTTCAATGGCGCTGTTTGCCGGTCTGGTGTCCGGTCACCTTGAAAGCGGCGGCATGGCAATCGTCGCGACGCATCAGTCGCTGGGGCTGAAAGCGCCGCGCCATCTGGTGCTGGAACCGCGGGCCGACGCCGTGTTCTCGGCGCATGATCCGTTTGCGCGCGCGGGCGCCGGCTGATGGGCGCCTTGTTCATTCGCGATGCGCGCCTCGCGGTGCGGGCCGGCGGCGGGGCGCTGATCGGCGTCCTGTTTTTTCTGACGGTTGTCGCGGTCATCCCTTTCGGGGTCGGGCCGGATCTCAATCTGCTGGCGCGGATCGGCCCGGCCATCCTGTGGATCGGGGCGCTGCTGGCGGCGCTGCTCGGTCTCGACCGGCTGTTTCAGGCTGACCGCGAGGATGGCTCGCTCGATATCATGCTGATGCAGGAAACACCGCTGTTCCTGACGGTTCTGGTCAAATGCACAGCCCACTGGGTGGCGACCAGCGTGCCGCTGATCGTCGCCTCACCACTGCTTGGCCTGTTCATGAACATAGATGGTCTGTCGATGGTTGCGGTTGCTGCCACTTTGCTGGTCGGCACGCCGGCCATCACCTTTATCGGCGCCGTTGGGGCAGCGGTGTCGGTGGCGCTGCCGCGCGGTGGCCTGCTGGTGTCGGTGCTGGTCTTGCCGCTCGCCATTCCGGTGCTGATTTTCGGGGTCAGTGCCGTCTATGGCGCTGTCGAGGACCCGGCGCCCTTCCTGCCGCCCTTCCTGATCCTGTGCGCCCTGACTCTGTTTTTCTCCGTGCTCGGTCCGCTGGCCGCCAGCGCCGCCCTGCGGGCGTCGACGGATTAGATCATTTGTCATTTTGTCAGAACCTGAATTGCCTTAGACGCGGCATGGGGTAACCTTTCGCTTGGTTATCAATGAAGCAAGCAGCGGATCAGGCACCATGGCAGTCGATTTTGTTGAAAACTCCCTGGCATTCATCAAAAACATGCGCAAAACGCGGCAGCTCGAAATGGAGCAGGCGAAGCAAAACCCTTTCCTGGCCAAGGCCCTGGAACGCGAAAAATATGAAGGCCACCAAATGGCGGTCTTTGCCCGTACCATAGCGCTCGGGATTCTCGCCGTTCTCGTGCCGATCCTGGTGCCCGAATTTCACATCCTGTTTTATGTCGGAATCATCCTTCTTTTCATTGTGATCGGGTGGCTGCAGCTTCGCGCGGCAAGGGTCGGAGAATCCCGGTTGGAACTGCTTCTGATTTTTGCCGACCTCATCCTGTTGACGGCCGCCTTCACGGTGACCAACCCTTTTCAAACGGAGCCGATGCCGGCGGCCTTCAATTATCGGTTCGACAATTTTATCTTCTTTTTTCTGTTTCTTGCGCTCGGTACGCTCGCCTATTCCTGGCGGACCGTCTGGGCGATGGGCTTCTGGATCGCCGGGCTCTGGATTGTCGGCCTGGCCGGTGTCTATTTTCTCGGCCGCACCATACCGGCCTTAACCGAAGCTTCGGACAGGCTCTATGCGGACAATGCGCTGTTGCGCTGGGGGCTCGATCCCAACGGGCTGCAGGTGAGCGAACGGGTCGAGGAAATCGTCGTCATTGTCATGGTCGGCATCATCCTCGGCCTGAAGGGAGCCCGGTCGAACCGGTTGCTGATGGAGCAGGCGAATATCGCCGCCGAACGCGCCAACCTGTCACGCTACTTTCCTTCCAGCCTCGTCGATACGCTGGCCTCAAGCCGGCACGACATCGGAGCGGTGCGCAACCAGGAGGTCGCCGTGCTGTTTACCGACATTGTGGGCTTTACGAAATTCGCCGAACGCACGACCCCGGAGGGAGTCATGGATCTGCTGCGCGCCTACCACTCGCTCGTCGAGGCTGCGGTGTTTCAGAACCGCGGAACGCTGGACAAATATCTCGGCGACGGGGCGATGGCGACGTTCGGCACGCCGGAGGCCGGACCCGATGATGCGCAAAACGCGCTCAATGCCGCGCAGCAAATCCTCAACGAAACCGATACGCTCAATGCACAAAGGGTTCGCGACGGGCTCGAACCGGTTCAGGTTTCCGTCGGTCTGCATTTCGGAACCGTTACGCTCGGCGATGTCGGGTCCGCCCGCAGACTGGAATTCACGGTTATCGGCGACACCGTCAATGTCGCAAGCCGCCTTGAAGCCATGAGCCGCGAGCTTGATTGCAAATGCGTCGTCAGCGATGAACTGATGAAACGGGCGGCCGGAGATGCTCCTGAGACCGGCGGGCGGATCAACGGTTTCGAGCCGAAGCAGGGCGTGCAGCTTCGCGGGCGGCAAAACGCAATTGATGTGTGGACCGCCTGAATGCATCCAGAACGCGATCGGCCGCAGGAATGTCTTTCAACGCGGCCAGAATGCGAAGCTGATCGATAAAGTGGTCATAATACGTCATCTTGTCCCAGCCATGCGTCCGGTCCGAGCCTTCAGTTTCAAACAGGCCAGAGGACAGCTCCGAGGTTGCACCCGGAACAAGAGCCCGCTGAGCGGACATTGATGCAAAGCGTGGCATTTTGGTTCGACCTCCAAACTGCCATTCACACCTCGTCGATCAGCCGGGGATCGGCCGAGCGACCGATCTGCGGACACGACAGGTTCTCGTCGAACCGGACACTATGCGATGTTTTCGGATCGTATTTGATGTGCGTCACGCTGGTGGCGACTGTAACCAAGCACCGCCTCGCTGCTCGTGACCCGTTTGGCGCGTGTATCCGGGGACCCGGGCCGATCTGGTTCGTCTGGCCGATGATCGGCTGGGGATTTGCGGTCGCTCTCCACTCCATGGCGCTGCCGTGAAGTGTCTGTCCCATAGCGCCTCCTTTCATTGCGGAGAAAAGACCGCACCATCAAACTTTGGGATCAACCATCTAAGCTGCGTTCTTTTCGAGAGACGCCGCCAAGGATAGGACCTCTGTCCGTGCACGATCAATGGCTTGTGAATCCATCATGTGCCGATCTGCTGCGATCATCTGCACGTCCGTTATGCCAATGAACCCAAGAACATGGCGCAGATAACCGCTGGCAAAATCAATGTCAGATCCCATGGCGGTACCGCCGGACACGTAAAGAACAATCGCGCACTTGCCTTCCAGCAGTCCGACGGGACCGTTGTCCGAATAGGCGAAGGTGCGGCGGGCGCGACAGACCTGGTCAATCCACGCTTTCAGCGCGGATGGAACACCAAAATTGTAAACGGGCAGCCCGATTACCAGCATATCCGCCGCTTCGATCTCGGTGATCAGGGCGTCGGACAACGCAAGAGCTTTGCGCTGATCTGAACTGCGTTCCTCTTCCGGTGTGAAATTGGCAGCTATCCAAGCCTCGTCCACATGGGGGATCGAATCAAGCAGGTCGCGTGATTGCACCGATGTCGTTTCATCGAGTCCGGCGATGAACGCATCCATGAGGCCGCGGGTATAGGCACCATCTCTGCGGGCGCTGGCATCAATGCGAAGAATGTTCATGTCTGTCTCTCCAATTTTGCTGTCAAGAGAGATAACACTTGCCTTGTGACGCAGTATCCTCAAAATGAGGAATACATTGTTGCGATTTGGAGAATAAATGTCCCGCCTGGATGAAATCGAAACCTTTGTCGCAATCGTCGATGCAGGCACGCTGACGGGAGCGGCCCAGCGGGACGGATTGGCCCTTTCTGCCGTGAGCCGTCGGCTCAAGGATTTAGAGGCACGGATGGGGAGCACGCTGATCCACCGCACAACTCGAACACTGGCGTTGACCGACGAGGGGCAGGATTTCTACCGGCGGTGCAAGCAGATCCTCTCCGATCTTGAAGAAGCCGAGACCAATCTGAAAGACAGACGCGGACGGATCACCGGACGTATCAGGGTCGCAGCCCCGCTGACGTTTTCCGTGCGACACTTGTCACCCATTCTGCTGGACTTCATGACCCAAAACCCCGAAGTGCATGTCGAGCTGGATTTGAATGACCGCCGGGTTGACCTGATTGAAGAGGGGTTTGATCTCGCAATACGGATTGGCCGTCTGGCGGACAGCTCGATGATTGCCAAGCGCCTGACCAGAATCCGACACGTGCCGGCGGCGGCGCCCGCATTGCTTGATCGTCTGGGACGGCCCGAAAGGCCAGAAGATCTCGTCCACTTCCCCGCTTTGACCTATCGCTCCCGCAGTCCAAGAACGACATGGGACTTCATCCGTCCGGACAGCAGCACTGGTAGTGTCGAGATGCAGAGTGCCATGACCTGCAACAATGGGGATATTCTCAGCGCTGCGGCTGAAAAAGGGCTGGGCGTTGCCTTCGAGCCAACGTTCATCTGCGCTCCGGCTATCATGCAAGGGCGGTTGGAACCCTTGTTTACGGACCACGATTGGTCGGACAATGGGGCCTATGTCGTCTTCCCCGAGAACCGTGCGTTGCCCAGACGTGTCCGGGCGCTGGTTGACTTTCTATCCGATCACCTTTCATCAGATCCGTGGTGGGACAAGGATTTGATGAAATCCTACCCGTTGTCATAATTTGCGCGTTTTCGTCTGCGGTCATTGCCGCCGAAAAACAGCGGCTGAGTGATTGGCCTGTGATGACTTTTGCCAATCAATCCGGAATGTCTGGTTGCCTTTGTATGCTCTCGGCACTAGGTCTTTCCTGCGCTCTGCATGTTCGCCGGGCGATGGAGATTTCATGTCTACGATTGCGGCACGCCGCTAAAGTCCACCTGGATGGGCCAACCTGAACCAAATGACTTCCGCGGGTTTCGCCGGAAGCCTTTTCGGCTGACATGAACTCAAGAGACAATCCGTTGAATATTTCAAAGCACGAACAGCGCGTCTTTTACGTTCTGGCCAGGGTGGAGCAATCCACTTCGAGCGCATGATGAATGGCGATGTGCGTGATGTCTCCAGTTTCACGCAAGACGGCCACGGGTTGGCCGATTGCTCCATGAATCTCTGAACGCCTGAAGAAAAGACGGTTCATCAAACGGGAGAACGGTGGGCCATACCGCGCCACAAGGCTCGGCATTCGACCCGTGAGCCTCCAATTCCGACAAACGATAGGACAATACAGACAATGAAAAAACCAATCATCAAAGCCACCTCAACCGACGATATTCCCGCACTCAAGGACGTGCTGGACGGAACGGAGCTGTTTCCCAGTGAAATGCTTCCAGCCATGCTGGCACCTTCCATAGCGGGTGAGACCGAAGCGTTCTGGCTCACCTGCCATGTCGAAGGCAAAGCAGTTGGCCTGTGCTACACCGCTCCTGAAGAGCTTGCAGCCGGCACATGGAACATGCGCGCGCTGGCCGTGCATCCTGACTTGCAAGGCAATGGGCTGGGGGCAGCGCTGGTCAAGGCCGCGGAGCAACACCTGAAAGATGACGGCCAGCGCATCCTGATTGTGGATACGTCAGGCACTGATGACTTTGCGCTGACCCGCAAGTTCTACATGCAGAATGGCTACGTAGAAGAAGCACGCATCCGCGATTTCTGGGCGCCCGGCGATGACAAAGTGATCTTCAGAAAGGCTCTCTGATACAAATCGCCCTTCGCCGTTCATATGGCGAAGGGCATCACACCCGGCAATCGATCAAGCCGCGCCATGTTCGCCTGACACGGTCCGGATCAGGCTTCGACCAGGAAGACGATCGTGTCCGGGTGGACACCGTCATGTTTCATGGCCGCCTCACCAACGGGGCCGGATTGAATGGCATTGAAGGCCTCCATGTCGACGATGGTCGCCGAGATTCCCACCCGGTTGGGCTTCGCCCGGTCAATGAAGGTCACGATATCCTCCATAACCCCCTTGAAGGTTTCTTCGCGTTTGGGTGACGAGAGCCAGTGCTCGCCGTTGTCCACCTCATGCATTGCGATAATTCTGGGCATTTATTGTGTCCTGTCTTCAAGAGGCCAGGCCGTGGTTAAAACAGCCTGGTTGGAAACGGATGCTGCACGGAGAGCACCGGCTGTTGAGGTCGGCCTTCCAGGGGCCATCAGGGCCGCAAATCGATCGCGCTGTGTCCACAGGATCAGACCACCAGTGACGATCAATAGGGCGGCCAGTGGCAAACCACCGGGGTTGAGAACAGCGTGGAACAACACAATCACGACCATAAGGGGTGCAAGCAGCGTCAAACCAAGCGCTGGTGCGCGGTTGCTCAGCAAGAGCAGTGCGCCGATCAATTCGATGGTTTTCATCAGGGGCCAGAAGAAACCGGTGTCTTTAAGAGCGGCTTCAAAGGCCAGGCCCTCTGCGGAGGTGGGCGGATGGATCAGGTGGGATCCGGTGAAGACAAAGGCAAATCCGTCGATCGCCCCGATCAGGAAGATGCCACCGAGCACAAGTCTGGGTAAGGTGTCGACAAGCATGACTTTTGGGTTTGGCAACGAAGGTGCCATGCTGAATTCCTTTCAGTTGGATGTTGCAATTCGGCCGGTCTTGGCGCGAGTATGCAGGGTAGCAACCGACTGGCCAGCAAATAGTCTTCACGCCAAATGAATGAAATTCAGATACGCAACCTCGACCTGAACCTGCTGCTGGTCTTCCGGGTGGTGATGGAAGAGGGCAGCGTGAACCGCGCCGCAGAACAGCTCGGGCGCACGCCGTCGGCCGTCAGCCATGCGTTGGGCCGGTTGCGCGAACAACTTGGCGACCCCCTGCTGGTTCGCGTTGGCGGCACCATGAAGCCCAGCCCACGGGCCGAAGCGCTGTATCGGGAGATTCGGCCGATCCTCGCGCAGATCGAACGGGCTGTGCAGCCGCCGGCGGAATTTGACCCGGCCACCAGCTCTCGAATTTTCAAAATGGCCGGACCCGCCCTCGATGTTCTGGCCTCGGAGGTGATCGGACACATGAACAGGGAGGCGCCCGATACGGGTTTGGCCTGTCTGCCCCTGTCGAAGGAGACGATGGGTCAAATCGTCAGCGGAGATATCGACATTGCCTTCGGAAACGCGAACTTTCCGCTGCCCGAAGGACTGAAGGCAAAGGCTCTGCCGCCCTTGAAACGTTATGTTTTCGGGCGGCGCGGGCATCCGGCCGCGAATGATTGGACCACTGAAAGCTGGGTGCGTTGGCCGCATCTCGTGGTGCGCATACCGGCCGCGGTTCACGGGACCGTGGAGGAGCGTATCAGGGGCCTGGGTCTGGAGCGGCGGATCGGGTTGCACGCGAATAGCTGGTCGGGAATTGGTGCCGCGCTCAACAGCACCAACATGCTTGGAAATTTTGTCGCCTTGTGCCTGTTGGAAGGCGCGCGCGGAGAAGACCTCCAGGTCTTTTATCCACCGGAGCCGATACCCGACCTGTCGTTTCGGCTCATCTGGAAGGCCGAGCTTGATGGCGACCCGGCTATCAGATGGCTGCGCGACATCGTCCTGTCGGCCTTCGAAAAGCTGATCTTCAAGGCCGATCAGCGGCTCTCGGCGTCCGACATCATCATGCCGCGTCGAAACACGCGCTGACCCGTCACTGGCCAATCGACTTCTCTGCAGCACCGTCGGCCATTCGCACCGCCGTCCCGGGAAAATTGAGCTCTGCGGTCTTGTGCCGCGGACTCAATTCGCGACGGAGCATGGTGCTCTGCCGACCACCAGTGGGTGGCTGTTGACATCCTCGAACTGACACGAAGCAGCCGCGAGCGCCGTTGGGGTCCGTCAGTTCGTCATCATTGTAAATTGTCAAAATTGACAATATATATAGTCATGGCTAATCATTCACCGGCAACCATGTGTGAGACCGCCCTGTGCCGCGTCCGTCAATGAAATCTGAAAGGAGGAGGCAGGTTCTGACGGCCTATGTCGGCGCCGTTTCGAAATACGGGCTGGCGGGCGCCACCCTGGAGACAATTGCGGCGGAAGCCGGTCTCAAGCGTCCTCTGGTCCGCCACCATCTGGGCAACAAGGAAGCCATGTTCGAACAGCTGGTAACGCATGTGCTCGGTGAGTTCAGCGAGCAGACCCGGCAATTGAAGAATGCGCTTCCGGCTGCCGGCCGCGCTGAGGCGCTTATAGACATCCTATTTGACGAAGCCATTGAAACCGTTCCCGAACTGGTCCTCGTTTTTGCCGAACTCACGCTGATGAGCGTGTCCAACAAGGCCCTTGCCGACAGGCTGTCGGCCTGCATCACCGAATTCGAGGACGTTCTGGCCGCGGAAATTCGAAAGGAGCACCCTTTGGCTGCCGCTTCAAAATCCCGCGCGGTTTCTCACGGAATCATGGCCATCTACTTCAACCGGGTGTCCCTGGCGCCCCTTTCGCTTGATGCGTCCGGTGGACGGGGCGCCGTAAACATCCTCATGCAATCATTGAACGAGGAGTCTGGCTGACCATGGAATCACGCGTCTTGAACTACATCACATTTTTCGCGCTTTTGCTGACAACCGCCCTTGGTTACTGGTTTTTGTGGGGGCTGATCTTCATCTATTGGACGATTCCGGGTTTCAATTCCGGCCGCACGATCCTTGTGTCCGACGTCACGCGGGAGGACGATGGATTTCTGTTTTGGGCGGTGCAAATCGCATGGATCGTCTTTGGTGCACTGCTTGTCGCGTCGGACATCTTCCCGGATGCGGGATTGTCGCTGCTATGAAACAGATGCTCCACCATTTGCCGGTCGGCGCCTACACATCCCAGGAATGGTTTGACCGCGAACAGCGCCACATCTTCTCGAACACGTGGCGCTATGCGGGCTTCATGGAGGATGTCGGTGAACCGGGTCAGTACATCACGGTCCAGGCCGGCCTGAACAACATCTTCATCGTGATGGGGCGTGACCGTCGCCTGAGGGCGTTCCACAATATTTGCCGTCATCGCGGAACCCAGCTCATACGGGCGGTCGGAAAGGGCCAGAAGGCCCTGACATGTCCCTATCACGACTGGACCTATGACCTGGAAGGAAACCTGATCTCGGTGCCGGATGAGGAACGGGAGTTTGGCCGGCTCGACAAATCCTGTCTCGGCTTGAAACCGGCAAGTGTGGATATCTGGAAAAGCATGCTCTTTGTCCATCCCGATCCCGATGCGGGTTCCATCATGGATTGGTTCGGTGATGTTGACTCCTTAATCGGACCGCATGAACCGGAAATGCTTGCCGAATATGCGGAGGCGCGAAACAGCTACGAAATAAAGGCAAACTGGAAGATCGTCGTCGAGAATTACATTGACGTCTACCATCTCTCACACCTGCATTCCGGCACGCTGAAGATGTATGATCATGCGAAGGCCGAATATGGGTTTGTCGGACCGCATTACGTGTTCTGGGAGCCGCCGGTGCCTGACTATGCTGACCAGCAGGACAGGAAACTTGCGGCCCCGCGCGTGATCGACAAAGGTCAAAGCGGTGCATGGGTGCCAATGCTGTTTCCCGGCATCGGACTTGGAGCGGTTGAGGATGGCTGGGACGTCTTTATCGTCGAGCCCGTCGCACCCGATTTGACTCGCATTACCAATCGAAGCCGTGTGGCCGATGCAAGCGGGTGGACGTTTACGATGCAATCCTGGCGGTCGGCGAAATTCTGGTCGCAATTCGGGTCAGGCGGCAAATATGCCTCGCACGATGCCCGGTCAGATGATGACCCCATGGCCAGCGGCGACTTTACCTCGGAAGACATCTACGCCTGTGAACAACAGCAAAAGGCGCTGTATTCGCCGTATTACGAGGTCGGTCCGGCTGCAGAAGGTGAAAGCCCGGTATTGAACCATCAGAACATCGTTCTGCAATGGCTGGACGGCAAGACATGAACCGTGACTTTCATCCCTTGAGGGTTCTGGACACACGTGAGGAAATTGGTGGCGGAGCGAAAACAGTTCTGTTTGCCGTCCCCGATCATCTTGAGACCCTGTTTGCATGGCGCGCCGGCCAGCACCTGTCCCTGCGGTTCGAGATCGACGGCACAGAGGAGCGCCGAAGCTACTCGATATCCGCATCCCCTCTGTCGGGCAAACCCCTGCAGATAACAGTCAAGCGTCTGCAAGGCGGGCTGATCAGCAATCACATCAATGATGCGGTCAACAGGGGTGATGTTGTCGATGTCATGCCGCCGTTCGGCACATTTTGCCTCGATGCTGCCGCAAACTTGCGACGGACACACTACTTCTTTGGTGCGGGATCAGGCATCACACCGCTGCTGTCCATGCTGCATTCGGTTCTGTGCATTGAACCCTATTCGGTGGCGTATCTGCTCTACGGCAACAAAAACGCTGACAGCATATTGTTTCGCCAGACCCTTGCCGACCTAGCTGTTGCCCATGTTGACCGGTTGGGCGTTCGTCATGTCCTGTCAGCCCCGTCAATCTGGTCGGGATTTGACTATTGGCGCACAGGGATCATCGACAAGAAGGCTGTTGAAGCGTTCATAGCCACGCATCCTCCCTATGCTCAGGACACGCAGTATTACGTTTGCGGTCCCGATGACATGAACCGGTCGATCAGCGCCGATCTGACGGCGCTCGACGTTCCCGCCGACCGTATTCATACGGAGAGCTTTGGCCAAAATGTCAGGCTGGACGGGTCTATCGAAGGGGTCGAGGCAAAGGCGCGGGTTCATCTCAACGGCAATATCCGGGATATTAAAATCTCGGGAGGTCAAACCGTGCTGGAAGCCGTGAAAGAGGCAGGGCTGGATCCACCCTACTCCTGTCAATCCGCAGTCTGCGGCGCCTGCGCAGCAAATCTCAAGGGTGGCGCGGTTCACATGCGCGCGAGAATGGCACTGGACGATGCCGAGATTGCCGCCGGGCGTGTGCTGACCTGCCAGTCAGTTCCCACAACCGGCCATCTGTCCATCCATTTCGACTGAGTTTTTTCCGCAATTCGGATTCTGGCGGAACGGAAAAACCCGAGTGCATCGACAAAACCAGAGCCGGCACCGTGTCTTGCTTTCGACAATGCGAGGCCGGGGCCAGTCGACAGATCACGTTCCGCCGATCGTCACTGCCCGCAGCCCCATGTGTCTGTCAGGCGGTAGCCGTTTGGAAACGGGTCTGTCGGGTCGAGCATATGCTGGTGCGTGCCGGTTATCCAGGCGCGTCCGGATATCTCCGGGATGATCGCCTGTTTCGCGCCGACGGAAACAAGATCGGCGATGCGTCCGGTGAAGGTGGATCCGATGATCGAGTGTGCAGTCAGGGTCTGTCCGGTGGACATGATGCCGCGACGGTGCAGCACCGCCATGCGTGCCGAAAGCGCGGTACCGGTCGGCGAGCGGTCGACCTTGCCGGGCTGAATGGCGACCGCCGATTTTGTGACGAACCCCTCGCCGGTTTCTTCCAGTCGGCCGGCAAAGAGGCAGAAGGATATGTGGTTCCATCCGTTGTTTTCAGGATGGTCGAAGCCGAGCTGCTGATTGGCGGCATTGGTGATTCTGACGCCGGTGCGGGCAAGGTCCCGGGCTTCCGATTCATTAATGTCGAAGCCTGCCTGCGCGGCGTCGACGATGACGAAACTGTCACCGCCATAGGCGGTGTCGACGCGCAATGTGCCGAGGCCCTCGACCTCCAGGTCCGCATCGAGCCGGTCGGCGAAGGAGGCGACGTTCTGCACGGTGATGCGTTCGGCCTTGCCGTTTCGGCAGTCGGCTCTTACGTGGATCAGTCCGCCGGGCGCCTCGAGAATCATCCGGGACACGGGTTCCTGCATGGCGACGATGCCGCTGTCGAGCAGCACGGTCGACACGCAGATCGAGTTGGAGCCCGACATGGGCGGGGTGTCTTCCGGTTCCATGATGATGAACCCCATCTGGGCTTCGGGATGTTTGGGCGGCACCAGCAGATTGACGTGGCGAAAGACGCCGCCGCGTGGTTCGTTCAGCATGAATTGTCTCAGGGTTTCGTCCCGGGCGATGAATTCGCGCTGTTGCCACAGCGTTTCGCCGGGCGGCGGCGCAACACCGCCGACAATTACGTCGCCGACCTCTCCCTCCGCATGGCAGGATATGACATGCACGGTCTTCGTGCTTCTCACCAGCTTGCCTCCCGCGTCAATCCTACGCCGTCTCGAGTGTCGTGTTGCGAACGTAAGTTGCAATGGCCATCGCCGCAAGCGGGGATGCCTCCGCCATGGATGCCAGCGTCGCTGCACCATAGGCGTATTCTTCCGATACCAGATTGATGATGCCGACGGTCTGCCCGCCGGCAACGACCGGAAAATTGACCAGGGCGCCATAATCCGTGCCTTGAAGTCCCTGATAGTCGGGCAGCCATTTGGAGATTTCGTCGGGATTGGCGGCAAAAACCGGCTGGCCCTTGGCGAACAGGCGGTCGAACCAGGGGTCGTCCACCACCCGGTCGGCGCGTCCGAGCGGATGCCCTACAGGATCGGTGGAATACACCCGCATCAGGAATTTTCCGGTGTCCTCGGGCACCAGAACCGTCAGAAACGCATAGCCCACATCGCGGTTCAACCGGTGCGCCAAACGATCAAACAATGCCCCATGCTGTCCCTGGGCAGCGAGGCTCAGCGTGGTTGGATCTGCGCGGTGATTCATCCCTGTCGCCCGGATTGGTTGCGTCGCGATTCTTATGCATAAAGTTTGCATAATTTGCAAGGTGGCCCTGTTGCCTCGGGTCTTGCGCCGGGTCAAGGTTGCGGGATAGAACAGGAATTTGATCCCATTCAGCAGGACCGCCTGATCATGAGCCTTGAATATCTTCTGACATCCCTCGTGGTGATCATCCTGCCGGGCACCGGCGTTATCTATACCCTGGCCTGGGGTCTTGGAGGCGGCGCGCGGGCCAGCATTCTGGCCGCCTTCGGCTGCACACTCGGTATCGTACCGCACATCGTTGCCAGCATCATCGGCATTGCGGCGCTTCTTCACGCCAGCGCCGTGGCGTTTCAGATCGTCAAATATCTGGGTGTCGTCTACCTGCTCTACATGGCCTGGAGCGTTTTGCGGCAGACCGGTCCGATGCAGGTGAGCGAACAGCGAACCCGGGCACCGGCCCACAAGATCGTTATCAACGGCTTGCTGCTCAATATTCTGAACCCGAAACTCTCCTTGTTCTTTCTGGCCTTTCTGCCGCAATTCGTGCCGGTTTCGGCAGCAAACCCATCGGCCGAGATGCTGCTTCTGGGCGCCCTGTTCATGGGCCTGACATTCATTGTCTTTCTCGGTTATGGCTTCTTTGCCGTTGCGACACGCAGCTATGTCCTGTCGACGCCGCGGGCCATGACCTGGCTGCGGCGATGCTTTGCCGGTGCGTTCGGGGCGCTCGGCGCGCGGCTTGCGCTGGCCGACTAGCACCCGTCACCGCATGGGTGCCGAAAGTCCGGCAATCATGGCATACTGGGTGCCGACGATCGGATCATCGCGTCGCCGGGAGACAAAGCCATGGACCATGAATCCACCCTGGAAGCCATTGCACGCCAGCGCATAGAGCAGACCGCACAGGAAATTCAGGAAACGATCGATTGCGTGCGGTTCGGCATTCCGCGGGCGGCCGAGAGCGATCTGGAGCGGCGGGAGGCTTCGATCCAGCGCAATCTGCGCGTCGCTGCGCCGCTGGCCTCGCAATTCACCCGCGAGATGGAGACCGAAGGGCTGAAGGCGCCGGGCGCCGAAGCCCTGCGCGGCCCGACCATCGATTTTGTTCCGGTTTCCTATATGGAGCGCGGATTGCAGGTGGCCCGGGCGGTCGCCCGCGTGGCCTTTCCGGACCGGCGCCCGCAGGGCACGGGGTTTTTGTGCTCCAACAGGCTTTTCGTCACCAACCACCATGTCATCAGAAGCGTCGAGGATGCGGCGGCCTTCAATATCGAATTCAACTACGAAATCGACATGGACGGCGTGGAGCGACCGGCGACGATCTTCAAGCTGGCACCGGAAACCTTCTTCTTCACCGACGATATTGACGGGCTGGATGTCACCGTCGTTGCGGTGGGCGAAAGAGTACGCGGCGATCAGCCGCTGGAGGCGTTTGGCTGGTGCGGCCTGTCGGCTTCGGCGACCAAACATGCGCTGGGTGATTTCGTGACCATCGTCCAACATCCGCGTGGGCGTCACAAGGAAGTCGTCCTGCGCGAAAATGTCATCGCTGGACGCAATGACATCGCCTTGCACTATGTGACCGACACCGAGGCCGGATCGTCCGGATCACCGGTGTTCAACAGTGACTGGAACCCGGTCGCGTTGCACCATTGGGGCGGTGTTCACGCCTGGCAGGGAAGCGGCGCCTACCAGCCCAGCATGGTCAATGAGGGCATTCGCATCAGCGTCATCGTCGATGCATTGCGCGCCGCGACTGCCACCGTGTCCCCATCGGCACGGGACTTGCTGGACGATGCACTGGCCAATGGCGAACAGGGCTTTCCGGCCGAGTCTCTCTCTGCCCTTCCGGCTGCCGGCGGGCAGACCTTCCCATCGCCGACCGCCAGACCGGGCGGCGGGGGCGGTGTCACCTGGACGGTGCCTCTGGAGGTGACCGTCAATCTGCCCGGCAGCCCGGCCGGTCTGTCCGGGAACAATCCGGTGCGCCCCGCCAACCCGGCCGGCGTTCACGAGAGCGCCGATGATCTGTCGTGCCGTCCGGGATACCGTCCGGATTTCATCGACGGGGTTCTCGTCCCGCTGCCGCAACTGTCTCCGACACAATTGTCGAACGCCGCAATGATCCAGCCTGAAAAGCGCGTTGCCGGGCAAAATGCGATCGAACTGCGTTATCAGCATTTTTCGATCGTCATGAACGGCGCCCGGCGATTGGCCTATTTCACCGCCTGCAATATTCACGGCGAAAGCCTGATCGGCTATTCGCGAAGCGGCAACAGCTTTTACGACTACACCGCTGCATCGACCGCGTTTCGGGAAAGCCTGGGCGGTGCGGAGGCCGACAGTTGGGCGGACGATGAACGGATCGGTGCGGATGCGCTGACCGGCGAGCTTTACTACAAGAGCACCCCGAACCGGCTGGTCGACGCAAAAGGGCACACGGATCTCGATGCAACGCCGAATTTCGATCGCGGCCATCTCGTGCGCCGGCTCGATCCCTGCTGGGGGCCGCGGGACAAGGCCCTGGTTGCCGAGCGGGACAGTTTCTTCTGGACCAATGCGGTGCCGCAGACATCGGCCTTCAACCAGGGAAAGGCCAAGGGGCTTCTCGGGCAGAAGGAAGGACGGCTCTGGCAGGGCGTCGAAAACTACATTTTGAGAAACGCCTGGGCGATGGATACAAGGGTGAACGTGTTTACCGGACCGGTCTTTGCCGATGACGATCCGGTGTATTCGGACAAGGCGGGCAGCATTGCCCTGCAAGTGCCGTTGAAATTCTGGAAGGTTCTTGTCTGGAAGGAAGACGGTGCGCTGAAATCCCTTGCGCTCGTCGCCGATCAGCTCAAGACATTGAAGAAGAAATCAGCGGACGCCGAGGCGCTGGCCGACGCCGGCCAGCTCGATCTTATGGAGAACTTCCTGACCACTGTCGCGAAGGTCGAAAAACTCACCGGGTTCGAATTCGGGCAAGCGGTCAGCCAGGCCGATATCCGTTTCGGTCAGCGTGATTTGACGGCGGATGCTCCCGAAGCGCTGGCCAGGGCGCATGGTGCAAAAAGGGCGCATGGTGCAAAAAACGGGAAATCCAAAAAACGATAAGCCAGATCCGTCCTATGCCGCCGGAGGTGTGAAATTGCGCAGCAGCTCGGACAGGCCTTCGTCATCGACCATGCGGATGGCCTTTTTGAGTTTGACCCAGTTGACCTTGCGTTCGGACTGCTCAGGCCAGGATTCAGCCTGCTCTTCCACCAGCATCGGATAGACCGTCACGTCACATTCGGCCTCCGATCCGTCATCCATGATCTTGATGTAGCTGAAGCTGCCTATGGCGTCGCGCGCCGTCTGGCCTTTCAGCCCGGCTTCCTCATAGGCTTCCAGAGCCGCCAGCTTGTGCGGCCGCAATCCGCGCTGCGGCCAGCCCTTGGGGATAATCCAACGGCCGGTCTCGCGGCTGGTGATCAGGCAAATCTTGATCCCATGCCGCACCTTGACGAAGGGCAGCGCCGCATATTGTCGTTTTCGAATCATGGTGCAAATATAGGGTGATTTGGCCCGAAATTACCACCAGGTCATGGAATCTTCATAATAATTTCATGATATTGGGGTTAATGGCGCCGCTTTTTGCGGCATTGCCTGAAGCTGGCGGCTGCAAAGCCGGATGGAGCGGATAACCGGCGGAATGCCGTTTCTCCTTTCAAGGAACGGTCTACCACCAACGCTCCGCCGCACGGGCGGCAACTGGGTCCCGATGGGTGGCATGATCACTTTCATGTGATTGCGGGCGCGTCCTTCGGTCCCAGGTCAATTCGGGGTTATCACGGCGCAGCACCATTGTCTGGAACGGTCCTAAACTGTAGATAGGTTTCATGAGTATTTCCGGCACTTCGGGCCTTGTGACCAGCCTTGCCAATCCGACGCGGTTCCTGTCGATCGTCGCGGCGATCCTGCCGTGGATGATCGGCATCACGGCGGTGCTTTTCGCGGTTGGTCTGTGGATGAGTTTCACAGCGCCGGAAGATTACCAGCAGGGTATCACCGTTCGCATCATGTTCATTCATGTGCCGGCGGCCTGGCTTGCCATGATGTGTTACACGGTAATGGCCGTGTCGGCGATCGGGACGCTGGTCTGGCGCCATCCGCTGGCCGATGTTTCGGCCAAGGCAGCCGCGCCCATCGGCGCCGCTTTTACCTTTCTGGCGCTGCTGACCGGGTCGCTTTGGGGCAAACCCATGTGGGGCACCTGGTGGGTCTGGGATGCGCGGCTGACATCGGTCTTCGTCCTGTTCCTGATGTATCTGGGACTGATTGCGCTGAACCGGGCGATGGACGAACCGGCCCGCGCAGCAAAGGTGTCGGCCATCCTCATTCTGGTCGGTTACGTCAATATTCCGATCATCAAGTTTTCCGTCGACTGGTGGAATACGCTGCACCAGCCGGCCAGCGTTCTGCGGCTCGACGGGCCGACGATTCATGCCAGCATGCTCTATCCGCTGCTCGTCATGGCGCTGGCGTTCACCATGCTGTTCTTCACCCTGCATGTCGTGGCGATGCGCAATGAAATCTGGCGGCGCCGCGTGGCGTCCCTGCGTCGGCAGGCTGCCCGGGCGGCGGTGTGAGATGACCCACATCTCTTATGTTGCGATCGCTTATGGCGTGACCGGGCTGACGGTTCTGGCGCTGATCGCATGGGTCTTTCTCGACCAGCGCGCCCGGCGGGCGGAACTGGCCGAACTGGATGCGAGCGGCATTCGCCGCCGCTCCGACCGGCGGGACGAAGCCGATGAGCACTGACGCCGACGGCGCCCCGCATCGTGCGCAGAACCCGCAGAGACGGCGGCTTCTGGCCTTTCTGCCCCTGATCATCTTCGCGGTGCTGGCGGTTATCTTCTTCTCGCAGCTGATTTCCGGCAAGGATGCGTCCATCGTGCCCTCTGCGCTGGTGGGAACCACGGCACCGTCACTTGATCTGCAACCGCTTGAAGGACTGACGCGCAACGGTGTTCCCGTTCCTGCCCTGAGCGATGCGCTGGTCAAGGGCAGGGTAACCCTTGTCAATGTCTGGGCGAGCTGGTGTGTGCCGTGCCGCCAGGAACACCCGCTTTTGATGGCACTGGCCCGCGACGAGCGGGTCAACGTGGTTGGCATCAACTACAAGGACGGCACGGCCAATGCGCTGGCTTTTCTGGCCGAACTCGGCAACCCCTATTCCGCCGTCGGCGTCGACCCCAAGGGTGTTGCCGCCATCGACTGGGGCGTCTACGGGATTCCCGAAACCTATCTTCTGGCCAGCGACGGAACCATTGTTTTCAAGCAGATCGGTCCGTTCACGCCCGAGTCGATCCGCAATGACCTGATGCCGGAAATCGAAAAGGCGGTCGCTGCGACCTCAGGATCGTCCTGACGAAAAGGGGCGCCGACCCCATGATCACCCCCATGATCTGTTATGCCATTGGTGACGTTCACGGATGCGACGACCTTCTGGAGGCGATGCATGCGCGCATCGCCTCCGATCATCACTCCAGGCACCCGGGAACGGACGCAACCATTGTCCATGTCGGCGATTATGTCGACCGGGGCCCCGACAGCCGCGCCGTCATCGATCGGCTGATGGGCGGTGTCGCGGGTTTTGAAACGATCTGCCTGAAAGGCAATCATGAAGCGATGATGCTGGCTTGTGCGCGGTCCGATGATCGGCAGCTCTGGTCGATGTGGCGCGCCAATGGCGGTGAGGCGACGCTGCGATCCTTTGGACTGGGCGGCTTTTTCGACCGGTGCGATTCCGAGCGGCTCCGGCAGGCGCTTGGTGGGGCGCGCCTCGCATGGCTACAGTCGCTGCCGCTGTACCATCGCACCGCCGGTGCCCTGTTTGTTCATGCCGGCATCGTGCCCGGCCGCCCGATGGAACTGCAAGACGAAGAGAACCTTCTGTGGATCCGCGACGGATTTCTGGACAGCGATGCCGATCACGGATTTCTCGTGGTGCATGGTCACACGCCGATGGCAATGCCTGATGTGCAGCCGAACCGGCTGGGCATCGATACGGGAGCCGTGTTCACCGGCCGGCTGACGGCCGCCGTGCTGGTCGACGCAGAGCCGGTGCGCTTTATCGAGGTGGCCGCATGAGCTTGAGATGGTCTAACCCTACGATTTCCGCGCCACGATATAGCGGCTGGGTGGCGGATGTGTTCCTGTTTCAAGAATTTTAAACCCTGCCGATGTGATGCGGTTTTCAAGCTCTCCGATCTCCATGAAATTCACATAGGGCGCCTTTCCGGCCCATTGCATCACCGGCAGAACCATCTTGAGAAGCCGAAACTTGAATGGCGCACCGGCTTTCGGCACGCAGACGGTCTTGGAGATAAAGAGGCCGCCGGGCTTCAACAGGCCGTGAATGCGCTGCAGTGATGCCGGCACGTCTTCCAGCAGATGCAATAGATTGAGGGCGAGAACGGCATCATACGGCCCATCGCCAAGGGCGCCGTCGGAAAGGCCAGCCGCGACAAAAGTGACATTGCCGATGTCCTGCGCCCGCGCCTTCTCCCTGCCGATTGCAATCATGTTGGGTGAGATATCGCTGGCGGTGATTTTGCCGACCTCACCGGCCAGAAGAAGCGCCGTCGACCCGGTGCCGCAGCCGACTTCCAGGATGCTGTCGTCGGCTGAAAGATAGCTGCGGGTGCGGTCCAGCGTATAGGCATAGGCGGCTTCATCGGCGATCGGGGATTTTGCGTATTTATCCGCTGTCTTGTCCCAGAACAGAGCTGAGTCCTGCATGTTCGTTCTCCTTTGAGGCGGATATACCCATGCATGCCTGAAATAGAAATTGCCCAATTCTCTTTAGTTGTTATACAAAAATGCATGAATTGGAAATCCGTCTCCTTTGACTGGAATCAGGCGCGCGCCTTTCTGGCGACCGTCGAAGAAGGCTCGCTCTCGGCGGCGGCGCGTGCGCTTGGCGTAACCCAGCCGACGCTCGGCCGGCAGGTTTCGGCGCTGGAAGACCAGCTCGATGTCGTTCTGTTCGAGCGGGTTGGCCGTTCGCTGGTGCCCACCCAGTCGGGTATCGAGCTGCTCGACCATGTGCGGGCGATGCGCGAGGCGGCCAACCGGATATCGCTGACCGCGTCCGGGCAGTCGCAGGCGATCGAGGGGCAGGTGCGCATTACCGCGTCGGATATCCTGTCGGCGCATATCCTGCCGCCGGTCCTCAAACAGCTGCGCGACATCGCTCCACTGGTGGATATCGATGTCGTCGCCTCCAATGACATTCGCGATCTGCAGCTGCGCGAGGCGGATATCGCAATCCGGCATGTCCGACCCGAACAGCCGGACCTGATCGCCCGCCTGGTCAATGAAACGACAGCCGGCCTCTATGCATCAACGGACTATCTTGCCCGCCGTGGCCGGCCACAATCGCTGCAGGACCTTGGCGAACACGATTTTGTCGGCTTTGCCGACAATGACCGGCTGATCGAAGCGCTTGCCACATTCGGTGCCACGCTCTCGCTTCAGAACTTTCGTGTGAGTTCGCAAAGCGGTGTCGTGTCCTGGGAAATGGCGCGCAGCGGTCTTGGGATCACCGTCATGACCGATGGGGTGGCAGGCAGCACGCCCGATATGGAGAAGATCCTGCCCGACAATGAACCGTTCAGTATTCCGGTCTGGCTGGTGACCCATCGGGAGCTTCACACCAGCCGGCGGATCCGTCTGGTCTACGATCTTCTGGCGAGTTTTCTGGCGGATGAGACGGTATAGGCTGTGGTGACCAAAAGATCCGAGAGGCCAGAGCCTTTGTCCGTTTTTGAAGCCGGCATGCAAGGTCCAACTGGCGGAACCGTCAAAAATGCGCTAGGCCCGGTTACAGGGGAACAGACTTCAAGCGCCAAAGCATGTCAGATGATCGAAGACTAAGAGAAATCCTGATCTCTCGGGCGCTGAACCATATTCCGAAAATTCTGACGCTCCAGGACCGCAATCCGCACAGCCCCACCTATGGCTGCTTCGACCGGAACTTCTGGCACTACAAGATCATCGATTTCCCGAGCGGCATGGCGCAGGAATTCGTTCTGCCGCTGGCGCTGGCCTGGAAATTCGAGGCGCCGGAAAACCGTTTTGCCGGGCAGGCGGTGCTGCTGGACTGGGTGGAAGCGGGAATTGATTTTGCCGGCCGCAGTTCCCATCGCGACGGTGCCTGCGATGACTATTACCCCTTTGAAAAGGCAGCCGGTGCCGCCGCCTTCTCCCTCTATGCGATGCTTCGCGCCATCGAGATCTGTGAGCTGGATGCGGACAGGCATCGGGAGTTTCTTCTGCGCCGGGGCCGTTGGCTGGCGGAGCATCGCGAATCCGGCGTCCTCAGCAATCACGAGGCGCTGATCGCCAATGGTCTGTTTCGCCTTGCCGATCTGACGGGCGACGCTCGGCTGGAAGAAACGGCCCGATCCCGCGTTGACAGGCTGTTGTCCTGGCAATCGGATGAAGGCTGGTTCCGGGAGTATGACGGGGCGGATCCCGGCTATCTGACCCTGACGATCGGCACGCTGGCGGAGATCGATCTGTTGCGGCCCGATTTGGGACTGCGGCCGAAAATCACCGAAGCCGTGGTCTTTCTGGCGAGCCTTCAGCCCCCTGACGGATGGCTTGGCGGGGAATGGACAAGCCGAAACACCCACAACTATTTTCCGCACGGGTTTGAACTGATCGGCAGCTGGCTGCCGGACGCACTGACCATCAATTCAAGGGCTGTCGCCTCGCTGGCCGACGGTCCCGAATATGCCGATGACCACATTGTCGCCCATCATTGCTGGAGCTATCTCCTGGCCGCCGAAAGCTGGATCCCGGACAGACCCGACGAGCCGGAGGCCGGTCTGCAGGCGCTTCGCCATTTTCCGGAGGCCGGGCTCGTTGTCATGCGTCGTGATGCCCGAACCCTGTTGGCGGCCACGAAAAAGGGCGGCGCCTTTCGCTATTACCAGGGGTCCGATCTGGTTCATGCGGACACCGGTATTTCCCTGCGGCTTCGATCCGGACGGCGCATTCGAACCGCGGTGTGTCACATATGGGCGCAGGACAACCGGATTGACCTGTCCGGCGACGCCATCGAAATCAGCGGCACGATGAGCTGGGCGAAGACACAGCAGATGACGCCGCTGAAACTGATTGTGCTGCGCTGCCTGATGATGTCGATCGGCCGCGTCAAGCCGGATCTCGTCCGTCGGCTCCTGCAGGCGCTTTTGATCACCGGACGCAGCGATGCGCCCTTCACCTTCCGCCGCCGCCTCAGCTGGAGCGACGAGGGACTGGCGGTCAACGACAAGGTCGAGGGCGGCGATTGGTCAAAGGTCGTCGCGATCGGCGCCGGCCCCGCCCAGACATCGATTTACACGGTGATGAGCAGACTCTGGCATCCCTCGCAGTTCCAAAGATGGACCGATCTCTCCGAGCACATACCGGCCGCCGGGAACGGTGATTTCGAGATCACCAGAACCTTCGGGTCTTAACGGAATGCGAAAGGTCCTTGCTTTCCTTGTGAGCGCCGCGATCCTTACCGCGGTTTACCTGCAGATCGACGTTGCAAGCCTCGTCGAGACGCTGGCCGGAGCCAATCGCTGGCGCTTGGCCGCCTCGCTCCTTCTGCTCGTTGCGCTGGTGTTCGGATCGGCCGGCCGGCTGGTTCTGCTGGCGCATGCTGCTGAACTGCAGCTCGCGGGACGCATGGCGGTCAAGGCGACGTTTGCGGCCAATGCACTCAATCTGATCTTGCCGGGGAAGCTCGGTGATCTGGCCAAGGCATCGCTCATGCGCGACACGGAGTCGGGCTCGGTTTTGCCGGGTCTTCGGGTCTGTATTTATGAAAAGCTCGCCGATCTGCTGGCCATTCTTGCCTGCGGTGTCGTCGCACTGGCGGTCTATCCGGGCAGCGACTGGGTGCTGCTTCTTGGTTTGGCGGCATCGGCGGTTGTCCTGCTGATGTGCATGACCCTGCAACAGGTGCCGCGGACGCTTCTGAGGATCGTCCATCTTGCGCCAACCGGATTGGATCGTCTTGTCGCGCCCGTGCTCAGATCATGGATCGACCTGATTTCCAGGCTCGTTCACCGGCCGCGGCAGCTGACGGCGGCGCTGATGCTGACGCTTGTCATCTGGGCAGGCCATTTCCTGCAGATCGCGATGATGGCCTGGGCCCTCGGCGTAACGGGACCCTGGCTTGAGCTTATCTCCTTGTTTCCGATCATCATCCTTGCCGGCCTGCTGCCCGTGACCATTGCCGGGATCGGTCCCCGCGACGCCGCTATGGTGGTGCTCGCCGGGCCGCTGATCGGGTATCCGGTTGCCGCGGCTCTCGGGGTGCTGTTCTGGCTCCGCTATCTGGTTCCCGGCGCGATCGGACTGACCGTCGTGCCTGAATTCATGAAGTCGGTGAAACCGCGCTGATCGGCCCTGCAAGCGGGCGCATGGTGCTTCAGGAAATAGCTGCGGTTGCCTCGACTTCGATCAGGAAGTCCGGCAAGGCCAGAGCCGATACGCCGATCCAGGTGTTGGGCGCCGGGACCGCATCGCCATAGAAGGCCATCAATTCCCCGGCCACCGGTTCCAGCTTGTCCGGTGTGTGATTGACGACATAGGTGCGGATGCGCACCAGATCGGCGGGGCCGAGCCCCTGGCTCGCCAGCACGGCCTTGAGGTTGGCGAAGACCTGCCGCGCCTGCAACGCCAGATCATCGCCGCCGACCAGATTGCCGTCCTTGTCCCAGGCGACCTGACCGGCCAAATGCAAGAGCTGGCCGGGCTCGCTGACAGAGGCATGCGAAAAACCATAGGTCAGGGAATCGTACATATCGGACGGATTGATGCGTTTGGGTGCCATGGTCGGTGCCTTTCAACGAGCAAGAGAGTACAGATACCAGGGACCGTGCAGTGATCCCGGATTCCGGTGTGGATTGCCGCCGGTATACTGCGGGGCCATCGCTGTCTTGCAGGGTATGTCAGGAAAAAAATATGCGCAAACACCAATTGATCCGGGCTGCGTGCCCCGGATCTGATTGGCCGTTCATTGCGCGCCGGCGGTCCGGATTGTCTCCCACGCCGCCAGGATCGCGTCGACGGCAATGTCGGCATCGGCGAGCGTTGTGTTTTGCGATGAGACCGAAATCCGCATGACCCATTCGCCGTGCCACTGGCCGCCGCCGACGAAGAGCTGCCCTGTAGCGACAGCGGCGTCAATCACCGCTTCGGTCTGCTTCTTTCTTTCGTCAATGGAGGTTTCGGGGTCACCGAAGCTGACGGTCACCTGATTGAGCACGACATCGTTCATCACCCGCATGCCGGGCGCGGCGGCGAGCCGCTCCGCCATATGCCGCGCCACGGCGCAATGGCGTCCGACCATTTCTGCAACGCCCTCGCGCCCCAGCGTCTTGAGGATTGCCCAGGTCGGCAGCCCGCGTGCGCGGCGGGACAGTTCGGGGACCAGTTGCGAGGGCATCCGGTCGGCTTCGTCCGTCGCCGGCAGGTAACTGGCCCAGGTGGTCATGGCGCGCAGATGGTCTTGCGGGTGGCGGACGATCGCATAGCCAATGTCGAAGGGTGTCTGCAGCCATTTGTGGCCGTCCGTCGCCCATGAATCGGCGCCGTCGAGACCGCTGGTCAGGGGCTTGAGATCGGGATTGGCGCGGGCCCACAGGCCGAAGGCGGCGTCGACATGCAGCCAGGCACCGGTCTCTGCGGCAATCGCCACCAGATCGTCGAACGGATCGAAGGCGCCGGAATTGATCTGTCCGGCCTGACCGATGATGATTTTCGGACCGGTCCGTGTGCGTGTTTCGCGGGCCAGGTGCTGTGGCTCCATCCGGCCCTGTCGGTCCGTGTCGATGCGAATGGCCCGTTTGGGACCGAGGCCGAGATGCTGCAGCGCGGAGAACACCGATGTGTGGGCGTCGTCTCCGATGAAGACGTGCAGTTCGGGGGCGCCGAACAGTCCATCCGCATCGGGATCCCATCCATGGGCACGCAATGTGTGGCCCCGCGCGGCGGCGAGACCGACGAGATTGCCGATGGATGCACCAGTGACGAAGCCGACGGAGGCCTGGCGGGGCAGGTCGAGAATATCCAGGATCCAGCCGGCGGCGACCTCCTCGACCGCGGCGCTGGTCGGCGACGAGGTGTGGCCGCCGGTGTTTTGTGCCCAGGCGCTGGCCAACCAGTCGGCCGCGACGCCGGCGGGATGCGAAGCGCCCAAAACCCAGCCGAAAAACCGCGGATGAGCCATCGGCATGAGACCCTGATCGCCCCGGGCAACGAGATCGCGGATGACCGCGGCGCCACCCATGCCGGTTTCCGGCAGCGGTTCGGCGAATATGTCGCGCATCTCGTGATAGGATTTGCGCGGCGCGCAGGCCCGGTCTTCAAGACCGGTGCGGTATTCGACGGCGTATCGAAAGGCTTCCTGCAGGGCGTCGAGTGGTTCGGACATGGGCTGACCTGCTGTCATTTCCGTGGGGTCGGTGGAGACGGATCTTTTAACCGGCGGCGTCCGATCCGGCCTTTTCGCTGTCGTCTTCAATCGTGTGTTTCATCACGACCTGCATCTGAAACATGGCGAAGACGATGGTGATCGGCATGATGCCCCAGACCTTGAAGGCGACCCAGAAGTCGGTCGAGAAATTGCGCCAGACGATCTCATTGACGATGGCCAGAAACAGGAAATAGCCGCACCAGCGCACGGTCAGTTTGCGCCAGCCTTCTGCGTCCAGCCGGAAGGCGCTGTCAAACACATAGGCCAGCAGCGATTTGCCGAACAGCAGACCACCGGCGAGGGTGGCGAAAAACAGGCCGTTGACGATGGTCGGCTTCATTTTGATGAATGTGTCGTTCTGCAGCCACAGGGTCAGCGCCCCGAAAATGAAGACAATGACGCCCGATACCAGCGGCATGATCGGAATGGTGCGCGTCAGGATCCACGAAAGGGCGAGCGCGATTGCCGTCGCGATCATGAACAGGCCGGTCGCAATGAAGATCGGACCGCCGAAATTGGCCAGGACCGGAAATTTTTCCGCCAGCCATTCGGCGCGTGAATTGGCGAAGAAAAAGACCAGAAGCGGTCCGAGCTCCAACGCCATTTTGAGAACCGGATTGATGATCTGGCGCTCGGGGTCGGACGGGTCTCTTTCGAATATCGGCTTGTCCATTAGGGCCGTCTCCTGAACGGTTATTGCTCGGATGCCGGAACGCCGGCAATGGCGGCGGCAAAATCCTTTGCCTCGAAAGGTTCCAGATCGTCGACGCCCTCACCGACGCCGACAAAGTAGATAGGCAGTTTGTGCTTGGCGGAAATAGCCACCAGGATGCCGCCGCGTGCGGTGCCGTCCAGTTTGGTCATCACCAGCCCGTTGACGCCGGCGATGTTGCGGAAGATTTCGACCTGGTTCAAGGCATTTTGGCCGGTCGTCGCATCAAGCGTCTGCAACACCGTGTGCGGCGCGTCCGGATCGTGCTTGCCGAGCACGCGGACGATTTTCTCCAGCTCGTCCATCAATTCGGTCTTGTTTTGCAGCCGGCCGGCGGTGTCGATGATCAGCACGTCGCTGCCGGCCTCGCGCGCCTTCTCGAAGGCATCCCAGGCAAGCCCTGCCGCATCGGCGCCGAGCTTGGAGGAGACGACCGGCGATTTTGTCCGTTCGCCCCAGATTTTCAGCTGCTCGATGGCCGCGGCGCGAAAGGTGTCGCCGGCGGCCAGCATGACGCTCAAGCCGCCATCGGTGAGTTTTGCGGCCAGCTTGCCGATGGTGGTGGTCTTGCCGGTGCCGTTGACCCCGACGACGAGGATCACGTGGGGCTTGTGGCCGAGGTCGAGTTCCAGCGGCAGGGCGACCGGGCTCAGCACGGCCTCGATTTCGCTGGCCATGATGCCTTGCACCTCGTCGGGTGAAACATCCTTGCCATAGCGCCCGGAGGCCAGCGTGTCGGTGATGCGCAACGCCGTTTCGACCCCGAGATCGGACTGGATGAGAATATCCTCCAGATCCTGCAGCGTGTCTTCATCGAGTTTGCGCCGGGTAAAGACGCCGGCGATCTGGCTGGTCAGTTGCGAGGATGTGCGCGACAGGCCCTGCCGCAGGCGGCCGAACCAGGATAGGCCGGCATCGCCGTCATCCGCCGGTGGTGCCGTCGGCTCGGGTTCCGGTTGTGCGGCCGCGACCGTTTCACCCACCTGGACCCTTGCCGGCGGTGGAGGGTCACCGGTCGGACTATCTGTTGATAACGGCGCTTCGGGCTTGCCCTCAGGCGTTGCCGCATCAGCCTTTCCAGGCTCAGGCTCAGGCTCAGGCTCAGGCTCAGGCTCAGGCTCAGGCTCAGGCTCAGGCTCAGGCT